>BNJT01002319.1_pt1 | contig 1645959 bp, 1749 predicted proteins | sample 8540491 | NCBI WGS metagenome assembly BNJT01 (sample SAMD00202455, study PRJDB9452) | human saliva metagenome | host: Homo sapiens
GTGTGTTCGTTATTATAACAGAAGTACTCAATAATTAAAAATCAGAAACTGTTATACTGAAAAACAAGCCTTTTAGTATTCGTTCATGTGTTATTATAGTGGCAGTAAAGAATCCCTGTGTAACAGAGTAAAATGCAATATACTTTTCGGATATAAATTAATTAGCGAGGTATTTATGGATTATAAGCAAGAAGAATTATTGAGCAAAAGACGAGCTATTGAATTATGGGATAGCGACTACATAAATGAAATCGAAGTGGGTACATTCGAAGGTCTTTCAAATATCCATAGATATCTGTTTCAGGATGTATATAGCTTTGCGGGGACACTGAGAACTGTTAATCTTGCAAAGGGTAACTTCAGATTTGCACCAGTCCTATATCTCGAAGCAAGCATAAAAGAAATTGAGAAAATGTCGCAATCAACATTTGATGAATGTGTTGAAAAATATGTAGAGATGAACGTTGCTCATCCATTTAGAGAGGGTAATGGTAGAAGCGAAAGGATATGGCTAGATTTAATGCTAAGGGCGGCTATTGGCAAATGCGTTGATTGGTCAAAAATAGAAAAAGAAGATTATCTATCCGCGATGGAACGTTCGCCTGTTAACAGTCTTGAAATTAAGTATCTGATCAAAGGTGCTTTAACCGACGATACAAGTAATAGAGAAATCTACATGAAAGGCATTGATAATTCTTATAGATACGAAGAAGCAAACAGTGTGAGCATCTTTGATATAGACAAATCTGATATTTAGTAAGTTAAGTGAGGAATAGGTACTAAAAAAAAGACTGGTGATTAACATGCTTACAAAGAAACAGTTTCAAACAAAATATAACTTAACGAAGAGAGAAGTAGACGGTATCTGCGAATACTATGGAATAAAAAGAAGAATAAAGGGCAGTTTCAAATTCCTGACAATACTGAACCTATTTACATACCCGATAAGAGATTTGTAAATAAGGAGCTGCGTTTATATTTGTTCGTTTCCGACGCAATTCAGAGGAAGGTAAAGCTGGTACCAGAGTTATTTTACTCGACGGACGATGAAGTACGAACTGTAGTTAGGGTTATGCGTGATAAAGGTCTTCTCGTCAGAATTGAAGGTAGACCGGAGGATAGTTTAGAGTATCAAGATTATATTCTTGGGCCTGAATTTGCGGAATGGAAGAGAAATGCCACTGAAAATTTCAAGTTGGTTAAGGAAATCCTGGGAATCGCAGTTGAGTCTAGTTCGAAGGGTGTGACTTCTGCGGTGCTTGAGCACTATACTAGTATGTAAAAGAATTTTGACAAACAAAAACACCGCAACTCTACTGAGTTGCGGTGTTTTTAAATGGTGTCCCGAAGAGGATTCGAACCTCCGACACCCGCTTTAGGAGAGCGGTGCTCTGTCCCCTGAGCTATCGAGACATGGGTTGGGCGCTTGCGAATGACGCCTCCTGTGAACGTAATCCCGGATAAATCTCTGATTAACTACAATCATCAGCGTTAAACACAAGCTTAATTATAATATCACCGAATTGCGTGTAGTACAAGACGTAACGAGCTGACAATGAATCGCGCCTATACGAATTATCATTTCGTGGTAGATTCAAACCTGAGAACATGGTGATTATAATGTGAGTGTGAACGATTTACTTTTCAAAATGGGGATATGCCATAAGTCTAGGAAATAAGCTAAATGTAGTGATTTATGTGTGAACAATATGCGAGGAAACAATTTATACGCATACAATTAAATTTTTTTCAATTAATTTACATAAAGCACTTGACCTGAAGACTTTTATAGTGTAATTCATTATGTAACTAAATATAATTGTGCGTTATATAGACGCAACACGAACTCAAGAAGTGTTATATAAGTTCAATATTGAAAGGAGCAAAAGGGTAAAATGAAAGAGACAAAGGGATTTATCGCAGAGTTTAAGGCATTCATCGCTCGAGGCAACGTGCTAGACATGGCAGTAGGTATCATCATCGGTTCTGCATTCACAGCAATCGTTACCTCGCTTGTTAATGATATCATCATGCCAATCGTAGGTGTAATAATCGGAGGAATTGATTTCTCGGGACTAAAGGTTACAGTTGGAAGCGCCGCTATTAACTACGGTGTATTCATCCAGGCGATCATCAACTTCCTACTCATCGCGCTAACCGTTTTCATCATCATCAAAGCTCTAAGCAAAGCTAAGAGAAAGCAGGCAGAAGAGCCAGTAGAGGAAGAGCCAGCACCAGCACCAGAGGTTGAGCTACTTACTGAGATCAGAGACCTTCTATCGAAGCGCGACTAATTCAGACAAATAGTGAAGGTGGCTAGTCGTTTGAGAACACAAGGCTATACAAAGCAAAATTAATCAATCGAAAGTTAAGGACATGGGAATAAAACCCGTGTCCTTTTCTCATGCGTGGGTACACGGCAGTATGGCAGGGTAAGTGGACCAAGATGTTGTTTATACCCGTATACTTCTCGAATTCAACACTTAAATATAAGCAAATATTAAGATTTGAAGTGGCCTTGAAAGCCCTTAAAAGCTTGAAAAAAAGCCACAAATAGGCTAAAATAATTTTGTCCTTTTGCCACAAAAAAGCTGCGGCAAATAGTGACAATTTAGGAAAACGGAGGGACGATTATGTACGATATCAGTCAAGTGCAGAGTGAATACAAAACCAAGCTGATCGACGCAGATTTCGCCGCTAGCCTAGTTAAGAGCAACTATAGGCTGCACTTTGGCGTGGGAACTGGGAGCTCCATTTACATGGACAGGGCCCTTGGAAAGCGCCTCAAGACCGATACACTCCTTCGCGGATTAGAGATTCAGACTGAAGTTGCCGTTAGAAACGATCTTCTGGAGACTTTCAAGGCGACTAGAGACGTAGATACAGTTAGATTTTATTCATCGCATTACACCGGTATGGACAGAATGATGGCGGATGCGGGCAACTGTTGGTACGTGCCGATTCTATTCAACGAAGAGCCACTATATTGGGGACAGGAGGGCAATGGATTCGATATCTGCTGCATTCAGGTTGCACCGATGGATAGATATGGCAACTTTAATTTTGGCCCTACCAATGCTGACCTTCTCGGAATTATCAGAAATTCTAAGATTGTCATAGTTGAGGTTAACGAGAAGATGCCAATTGCACTCGGTTATGAGTCGCACATCAATATATCTGATGTAAACTATATCATCGAGGGAGAAAGCCCTGAACTCGCTGAGTTCAAGGCGGCACCGGCAAGTCCTGAGGATAGAAGGATTGCCGAATCGATAGTAGACCGAATTAGAAATGAAAGTACGCTGCAGCTCGGTATTGGAGCCGTGCCAAATGCAATCGGAGGTCTGCTCGCAGAGTCCGACATCCGTGACCTAGGTGGTCACAGTGAGGTAATCGTAGATTCATTTATGAATCTATATTACGCAGGTAAGCTGACCAACAACAAGAAGGTAGATAAGGGGCTAACAGTGTATACGGCAGCTGTCGGCAGTAAGGCGTTATACGACTTCATCGACGATAACCCAATCTGCTGCGCTGCACCAGTTGACTACGTTAACAGCGTTCATACTATTTCGCAGATAGATAACTTCATCTCGATTAATAGCTGCGTTGGAGTTGACCTGTATGGACAGGTTTGTTCAGAGAGTGCAGGCTTCAGACAGCTTACGGGAACGGGCGGACAGCTCGACTTCGTACTCGGGAGCATTCTTATCTAAGAACGGTAAGAGCTTCATGTGTACACATTCGACTAGAACTAAGCCAAATGGAGAGGTTGTATCCCTTATTCATCCGACACTACCAAGGGGATCTATCATAACCACACCGCGAACAGCGACACATTATGTCGTTACTGAGTACGGGGCAGTAAACCTCAAGGGTAAGTCGACTTGGCAGAGAGCCGAGAGCCTCATCAGTGTTGCACATCCTGACTTTAGAGAAGCGCTGATTCAGGAAGCCGAGAAGATGGGAATTTGGCGTAATACAAGTAAGATTGAATATATTTAAGGTATATTTAATTCATATTTAATAATCCCGAAGTAAAATTAGTACAGGGAAGGAAACTTAATAGCTGGGCTTTACAGAAGGTTGGTTCATAAAAAGGACCGACGGGGTCATAAAGTCGTGGCAGAGGCGCAGTAGCGCAATGCACAAGGAGGTTTTTATGATCACAGCAGTTGTAGGTGCCAATTGGGGCGATGAAGGTAAGGGTAAGATTACAGATGTGCTCGCACAGGAGTCCGATTATATCGTGAGATTCCAGGGCGGAAGTAACGCTGGACACACCATCAAGAATGAGTTCGGAAAATTCGGACTTCACCTAATGCCGTCTGGCATTTTTAACAAGGATGCTGTAAGTGTTCTGGGAAATGGAGTTGCTGTCAACGCCAAGAAGTTCTTCGAAGAACTCTCATCTATCGAGGGAGCAGGCGTTCCCCACGGCAAGATTATCATTTCTGATAGAGCACAGTTAGTAATGTCATATCACATGGCGCTTGATGCGTATGAAGAGGAGCGACTTGCTGGACATTCGTTTGGCTCGACTAAGGCGGGCATCGCACCGTGCTTCTCAGACAAGTACGCTAAGATTGGTTTTCAGGTTGCTGACCTCTATGCAGACAAGGAAGTCCTAATGGAGAGGATAGACAATGTGTGCAGTATCAAGAACGTGCTGTTTGAGAATCTGTATCACAAGCCGCAGATTAAGCCAGAAGATATCTATGAGGAATTGATGGAGTATGCTGAATTGCTTAGACCATACGTTGATCATACTTCTCAGGTGCTAAACGAAGCATTTCGTGCTGGCAAAAACATTCTCTTGGAAGGTCAGCTCGGAGCACTCAAGGACACTGACCACGGCATTTATCCGATGGTAACATCGTCGTCGACGCTCGCAGGGTTCGGTGCTACTGGTGCCGGACTTCCGCCTTATGCAATCGAGAGAATCGTTACGGTTGTAAAGGCGTACTCATCTGCAGTTGGAGCAGGAGCGTTCGTTAGCGAGCTATTCGGAGATGAGGCAGAAGAGCTTCGTAGACGCGGTGGAGATGGTGGAGAGTTCGGAGTAACTACAGGTAGACCTAGAAGAGTCGGCTGGTTCGATGCAGTTGCAACCAGATATGGATGCATGATGCAGGGAGCTACAGAGGTTGCAGTAACAGTTGTTGACGTTCTGGGGTATCTCGATGAACTCAAAATCTGCGTAGGATACGAGATAGATGGCGAGGTGACAAAGGACTTTCCTAACACACCGCTCCTCGAGAAGGCTAAGCCAGTATATGAAACGCTTCCAGGCTGGAAGACAGATATCAGAGGAATCAAGAACTATGATGACCTGCCAAGTGAATGCAAGGCGTACATCGAGAGAATTGAAGATGAAATCGGCGTCCGCGTATCCATGGTTTCAAACGGACCAGCGCGTGATGAACTGATTATCCGCTAATTTACAAAAGTATAACCTACTGACAGAGACAGTTCCTGACGGCCCAGCTGTCAGGAACTAAATACTTAAAGGGGTACAAAATGTACAAGGAATCAATGCGTCAGACATGGGTAGAAATTGACCTAACGGCGCTAGACCACAACATCAAGGAAATAAAAAGAGTAGCTGGTAGCAGTGAGATAATAGGCGTTGTAAAAGCCGATTCGTATGGACATGGTAGCGTTCGCTGTGCCAAGGTTCTACGTGCAAATGGAGTTACGCGCTTCGCAGTTGCCACTATTGAAGAGGCTCTCGTTCTGCGTGAAGCTGGATTTAATGAAAGTATACTGCTTCTCGGCTTCGTACCAGAGGATTGCACAGATATAATAATCGAGCACAATCTAACAATTGTGGTCGGCGGTCTCGAGAGGGCGAAGAAGAGATCCGAGATTGCAGTTGAGAGAGGGGCGGTAATCGACTGCTTCATCGCCATTGACTCAGGCATGGGTAGAATCGGATATAGGATAGAAACCCCGCTTGAGAAAGAGTTTGCGAGAACTGAGATCGAGGAGATGGACGAGCTCGAAGGGCTACGCATAAATGGAATGGTCTCGCATTTTGCAACTTCCGATGAGGCGGATTCGACATATACTAATAAGCAGCTTTCGCTGTTTAACGACTTCTATGAGGAACTCGCAGGCTGCGGCATCAACATTCCTATGCTGAGTATCGCCAACAGTGCTGCGATTATGGACTATCCAAAGACTCATTTTGATGTGGTAAGACCAGGAATCATCATGTATGGCTGTTATCCATCTGAAGAGGTAGATAAGACGAGACTGGACCTTAAACCAGTAATGTCTGTAAAAGCGTATATTATACACATCAAGAAAGTTCCTGCTGGCACTTCAATTAGCTATGGCCGCAAGTTCGTAACAGAGAGGGAGAGCAAGATTGCCACAATCTCTATTGGCTATGCGGATGGATACTCGAGGGCACTTACGGGCAAGGCGGAAGTTATTGTAAATGGCTACCGCGTGCCAGTCGTAGGAAGCATTTGTATGGACCAGTGTATGATCGACGTTACGGATGTGCCCGGAGTTCTCAAAGGCGATGAAGTCGTGATTATGGGGCGCTCTGGTGAGGAAGAGGTTTCTGCAGAAGAGCTCGCAAGCAAGCTCGGAACTATTAACTACGAGATTCTCTGCGACTTCGGCATGCGACTTCACAAGATATATATTGATAGAGAGAGCGGAGCGTATGACCTCGTCTAACAGAGATCACAGAAGCTGCTTTAGATAGGAGTTTAAATGCTAGAGACTATTCAAAATATGGACGGCTCGATGCTCATCAAGTTTCAGAGCCTTTCGATTCACGATTCGCTGACACCAATAGTCAAGATATATACACATCTCGGTGATACGGGACTGCTGTGGATAGTGATAGCGGTGCTACTGCTTATATTTAAACGCACTAGAAAGTATGGACTATTGATGCTTGTATCACTAGCACTGACATATCTTGTGAATAATCTCCTGATCAAGGAGTTAATTGATAGGACGCGTCCGTACGAGGTGTTTGATAAGGTGCAAAGGCTAATCGAGAAGCAACGTGATCCATCATTTCCATCAGGTCATTCGGCAAGCTCGTTCGCCGCAGCAATGTGCATATATCTGAATGGTTACAAGAGATACGGAATTCCTCTGCTATTACTAGCACTTCTGATGACGCTTTCGAGACTGTATGTTGGGGTTCATTACCCAGGTGATGTAGTGACAGGAGCAATCATTGGTTCGCTTATGGCATGGCTCGTATACAAGGTGTACGATGCGAGACAAGAAGCACTACACCCAGCGAAACATCGCAGAAGATAATTGTAGCGACAGGAGAAAACATGAGTACAGAGAGACTTAAGATTGGAAATGATTGGGACGATATCCTCGCTGAAGAGATGGAAAAACCGTATTACCGAGCGCTAGAGGAGTTCCTCGATGAAGAATATGTATCGCACACGGTGTTTCCGCCGCGTGATGAGATATTTACGGCTTTTAGGTACACTCCTTATGATGATGTAAAGGTGTTGCTCCTAGGCCAAGATCCTTATCACGAAGTAGGGCAAGCTCACGGCATGGCCTTCTCAGTGCAGACAGGCATTAAGCAACCGCCTTCGCTTGTAAATATTTTTAAAGAAATCGATTCCGATCTAGGAATTGCCCCGCCGCCAACGGATAACGGATGCCTGACTCCTTGGGCCGAGTCCGGTGTGCTGCTTCTCAATACGGTCCTTACAGTTAGGGAACACGAGGCTAATTCGCACCGAGGAAAAGGATGGGAACAGCTAACTGATGCGGTCATAAGCAAACTGAATGAACGTGAAAAACCGCTAGTTTTCATATTGTGGGGATCTAATGCTAAATCGAAGCTTCCTCTTATCACGAACAAGAATCATCTCGTGATTGCTGGCGTGCACCCGAGTCCACTTTCTGCGTATAGAGGGTTCTTTGGCGGTAAATACTTCTCTCGTGCAAATGAATTCCTCGAGAGACATGGAACACCTGCAGTTAACTGGGATGTGTGTTAGGTTGGCTTGCATAAGAACCGCATTCACATAACAACCACATGGAATTCATGATATGATACAGATGAGTATGTTAATATTTCAATTAAATTAGTAAGCATTTTATAAATTATATTTGAGGAAAGGTTGAAACATGAACAACAAGAAGCTTAAGACATCAAAGGTTACTATTGGACTTTACGCATGCACAGGTATTGTATCTGTGTACGCGCTATATGCGATTTTTAATTCAATCACATATCTAAGAAATTACTTCAAGACTTACGGATCATCAATTGGCGAGCACTTTGGAGATGCGCTCTCTTACATCCTAAACCAGAGCTTATCGTATATCGTATTCGCTGTTCTTCTATTTGCAGCATCTGTTATCCTGACTGAGGTTAGAAAGCTAAATCCTGAAAACTACATTAGTGAAGGCGAGCTACAGGCACTAGCAGCTGCAAAGGCTGAGAAGGCTGCAAAAGCTGCAGAGGCTAAGGCGATGAAGGAAGCTGAAAAGGCTGCAAAGGAAGCATCAAAGGTTGAAACTGCAACTGTAGAGACACCAAAGCTTGGCGAAGTAGCAGTAAAGGAAGAGGTTGAAGAGATAGCAGAAAAAGTAGCTGAGGAAGTTATCGAATCTAAATAATCAGTCTGCCTAGATTAGTTAAGGTATAAAGCTATCCGATACTTAAAAAATGCAGCAAGTAAGTTCAGCGAAGGTCACATTAAAAGTAACTGGGAATAAAACTATGATTAAAGCAGAAGTTCGCATCAATAGAACGCTCCCTACAGAGCTGATTAATTTAATGAATAAGTGTGGGGAACGCAAGCGTAACCCTAAGACCATCATCAAGGCTCTTAGAGATGGCCTATTTATGGTGGGGCTTTACATAAATGATGAACTTGTTGCGTTTGGTAGAGTGTCGGGGGATGGGGCGATGTATTTCCTTATCACCGATGTAATGGTGGATCCAGCGTATGAAGGTAGTGGTGCAGATATGCAACTTTACAAGGAAATAGATGACTTTCTCCTTGCGGTAGCACCTAACGACAGCAGAATTCTAGTTATGACTAACAAGAAATACGAATCGATATTCAGAACATTTGGATACGAATATATGGATCCCGATTATCGCAAAGTAATGATAAGAGAATAGTATAGATAAGCACTGCAATTTTCTAATTTTGAAAGTTGCAGTGTTTTTTTATGAACTTCAATGAAATGAATGAATTAACAGTACCCAATTGCACAAATAGTGGGGTCATCAAAGTTTTTTTAGGGTTTGCCCCTAAAAACTATGATGACCCGTTTTGTTTTGAGGGTTATAGGACAAAACGTGTTGGTAAAAACCGCTGCGGTCGTTGAAATTTCAACGGCTACAGCGGTTATATCTTTTTTGAAAGAAGATACAGGGTGGACAAAACGTGTTGGTAAAATCGTCTAAAACACTTGAAATTTCAAGGCGTATTAGGGTTATATCTTCCTTAGAAATAGTATTCTAGGAGGATTGTAAAATGAAGCGTGTTATTTGCCCTGTTTGTGGTAGGTGTTGCTCGAAATATGGTAAGACAAATGCAGGAACACAGAGGTGGTTTTGTTGTAATTGTAAGATGGCGTTTTCCCCTAAAATAGACAATCTAACCAAGCAGCTTAATATATTTCTTAAGTGGCTTTTTAGCAAAGATATTCAAAAGTATATGCCTGGAGGTGGTCGTACATTTAGGCGAAAAACATCCAAATTTTGGGATATATGGACATTACCACCAGTTGTAGAAGAAAAGCATTCAGTAGTATTCGTAGATGGAATTTACCTGTGCCGTAATGCTTGTGTTTTAATTTGCTGTGACAGAAACCATGTGCTAGGTTGGTACTTATGCCGCTATGAGCATGCAAATGCATGGATCTCATTAATGTCTAGGATTACTGAACCTGCACTTGTAGTTTCGGATGGAGGAAAAGGATTTAATAAAGCTTTGAGAAAGGTATGGCCTCATGCAAAGCACCAGAGATGCCTTTTTCATGTGTTTTCTCAAGTAAGAAGATATACTACAACAAGACCTAAAACCCTTGCAGGGGCTGAATTATATGCTCTTGCTAAAAGACTACTACACCTAGAAACTAGATCTGAAGCAGATAAATGGGTAGATGAATTCTTAGATTGGATGAGAAAACACAACAAGTTTCTGAGCCAAAGGTCACTAGATGAAAACGGCAATTGGAGAGCAACGCATGAAAGACTTTTAAAGGCACAGAGATCTCTTTCTAGGTTGGTAAAAGAAGGCACTCTATTCACTTATTTGGATGAAGATTTAATAGCTAAGATAGGCAAGGCTCCATCTACAAATAACCAGATAGAAGGCGGTATAAATGCAAGGCTAAGAGCCTTGCTAAGGAATCACCGTGGACTATCTGTTGAAAGAAGAATAAAAGCGGTCTTCTGGTGGTGCTATGTGCACTCACCAAGACCGCTTTCTGTTTCTGAGCTATTAAAAGTAATGCCAACGGACAAAAGTATTGCAGCGATATACCAGAAGATTTCAGAGTTAGATAAACGCACTTCATCTATCCCTACATGGGGAGATGCGGTGGTCTGGGGAGAGCTGCATAAGTCATCTGAATTTCAGAATTATTGGGACTAGCGACCAACACGTTTTGTCCTATAACCCTGTTTTGATGAAATTTTTAATTATGACAGAACCATCGGTTAAGGAATCTGCAAATCAAAATCTGACCGAGTAGTTTGGTTTATGGCAGAATCTGCGGTGAGCCTGAGGGTAGGAAGCAGGTAAATCAGCACCCTAACCGAAGGTGAACCCCATATAAGGAGGGCACTCGCCCTGTTCAGCGCTGTATACCTCGGCTAGTTCCTCTTCGCTAACGGAAATCATCCCGAGCGCAGCCGCTGACTTGCTGCCCGCTCTACTAGGCATCATGTAATCACATCGCACAGCGCCAAATCTAACAGCGAGTGCCTTGGTAATTGCAATCCCGAGCTCCTTATGACCACCATTTTCACTGAAGGTGAGGAGCTCGGCCGCAGCGAGAGAGCCCGCTTCCGCGGCCTCACACGCTGCGATTGCCAAAGGCTCAGCGCCATCAGAAATTAGCAAGAGTCCAGAACCATTAGGTGCTCCTGATTCAGCTTCCCAGTCAGGCGCAGAGCCCGCCCAATCAGCTGATCCAGTATCCAGAGCAGGCGCAGAGCCCGCCCAATCAGCTGATCCAGCATCCATAGTAGGCGCAGAGCCCGAGGTATCAGGAGCTACCAGCCCAGCTACGAATCTCAGAGCTCCTTCTGACAGCTTGATATGGACGCGATTTGCTAGAATCGTTTCTCTATAATTATTATATTCCTGCGGTGTTAAGAGCTTAGTCTGAAGATGGGAGAATTCAAAATCGACATGCTCAGATGCCAGGACAGAACCCTGCTCGGCATACATGAACTTCTTATATTCTAGAGGTTCATAAAACTTTATTAAGCTCGGTTCAGCTGGTGAGAGCATCGATAGTTTCCTGCTGCTCTCGGCAATCTCTCTGGCGTACACGGTTATGTGTGAGCCGTAACCTTTTCCTCGTGCCGCAGGGTCGGTACATATTGCGTAGCTCATCTCGATTGATTTACCAGCGATTTCAGACTTTTTGCTATCTGGAACAATAAGCCTTCCTATCTCGAACTGAGTGAGGGCAGCCTGGAGCGCATTCTTACCATCCTGATCTTCGATAATTAGAAAATCGAGATAATCATCTCGGAAGCAAGCATCAAAGAATTCGATGAACTCTGCATCATCTCCGAACACCTTGCTACGAAGTTCCACAAAATCACTGAAGTCGGAAGCCTCGCGAGGTCTAATAATGTATTTATTTCATAAGCTGTGTATTTCATGAGAAGGACATCCGGATGATAGCTTTCCTTGGCTTTCCTAAGACCTTCAAGCCCCATGTCCTCTTCGCGGTTAATGTATTCTACATCAGGGAATTTCTCGGAAATAGCCCTTACGAATTCACGGTTAATCATAGTATATGCGCCTTCAACACCAGGAAGAGCCTTCTCAAAATGTACATCCATGGTGAGCTGGTCGAGCTGAGTAGCAGCAGTGAAGGCAACAGGTTCACCATTCTGATATAGGAGCCCACCAAAGAAACCGAGCGCCTCATAGTTTTCAAACATCTGGTCGATAGCATCCGCTTCTTTGACAAGGTCAGGATCGCCCTTCTCCTTGTAGAATTCAGCGACGAATGCTCTTGCAGAATCTATATCTTCGCCACTTTCGATGAGCTTAAATTCCCATTCGCCATTTCTCTCAAAATGTTTGATGTGATTGCGCTTCGACGAAAGCTTGCGTCCCCTGAGGTCACGCAGCTTCTCAACTGTGTATATGTAGTCAGCATCTTCACGATTTTCCTCTATGGTGAAACGGTCTCCGTACACAGGTTCAAACTCTTCGAGCGTTTTAGGCGTGAGACCACGCATTATCAGTTTTTGGTCGCGCGAATGTGCGTCTTCTAGCAGTTCATCGATAATTGGCTTAACATCCCCGCTTCCCTTAGGATATGCGAAAATATATCCATACTTAGGCATTCTTATGATCATACGCTCGCCGATGAAAGCGATTTCTGGCTCATATGCATGCCTCCAGATATATAAATTAGCGAAACTGTAGTCAGCACCATGACATCCGCTCGAACAGATTACGGTTTTTGCAAAGTCCTGGTCATCTAATCTGACGGGTCTAAATTCTAGCATTAGTCTCTCCCTTTTTAATTTCTTAATCAAATTATACGATTCTATTTTACAAAATTAACATCTCATTATAGCACTAAAAACCAACATGTAAAGTGAATTCCGAGTGAATAAGTAGGAATTTAAAAAGATACTTTATTAGTATTGATTTTATAGCTTCAAAATGTTACTGTTGCAATAGAAAAATAGAAATGACATTCGGAAAGGGGATGAAAGATAAATGGCTAAGATTACAAAGGATATGATTATCGGTGATGTTATCAACGAGCATCCAGATTTAATTCAGGTATTCTTCCAGAACGGAATGATGTGCATCGGTTGCCCTGCTTCTCAGGGAGAGTCAATCGGACAGGCTGCTCAGGTTCACGGACTTGATGGAGATCACTTGGTGAACTCTCTTAATGCTGCACTTGACGCATAAACTGCTGACATTCCAGATATGGATTAGGATTTCGTATATCGCAGGGCGTGATTGCCCTGCTTTTACTTTTGGGGGATTGGTATAGATTAGGATGAAGAGAGAATTGAATCACCATTATATAGGTGAATCTTATGGTGGCAATCAGGACTGGTTTCGCACGTTCTGGATGCGCATAGGTGGATGTGGTGCGGAGACTGCGTGTGAGAGCAGTTTGTACTTTGCGCGCGAGTTTGGATTCACGAAGCTATATCCATTTGACGCTGATGATGTTAAGCGAGAAGAGTACGTAGACTTTGCGCATATGATGGAGGACTATCTATGGCCTAGATTCATCGGAATTAATAAACTTTCTATTTATATAAATGGATATGTCAAATACCTCAGGGATACCGACGAGTACCGCGTGGATGTGGGCGAATTCTCAGGAGATCATACCTACGAGGAGGCAGCGGAAAAGGTGAAGGAGCAGATAGATGCAGGATTACCGATTCCGTTCCTTACACTCAGGCACAAGGATGCAAGGTACAGCGACTATGTATGGCATTGGTATCTTGTAAATGGGTATAATGATACCGAGGACGGATTCAAGGTTAAGGCCGTAACATACAGCGGTTATAAGTGGCTTGATTTGAGGGATTATGGAATACGGGATGTAAACCGACTGGCGGGATGATTATATATACTGTAAATGAAGATGCAGTGCTTTAATTTGTACTAAAGCACTGCATGCTGAATATGATTATCGCAGTGCTACGAATAGGCAGGACGTAACAGAATAATCGCATGAAAAAACGACTGTGAGGCGAGATCGCATTTCTCACAGTCGTTTTTGATTGTAATTATCTATAGCGATAAGCTCTATTAAAGTGCTGTTAAATAAAGCTTAATCAGCACATCTTAGAATCTCTTGCGCTTATAAACTACAGCACCTAGAGCTGCAAGTGATGCGCAGAGCACTATTAAGCTTGCCGCTGATGTTGAATCGGATGTCTTAGGAGAGAGGTGTCTCTTCTTAACAACCTTAGCTTTTTTTGCTGGTGTGCTGCTAGCGTTACTGCCCGAAGCATCCTTGGCAGAAACCTTTATCTTAGTTGTGATGGAGATTGTCTTTCCGTCAGCTAATCTATAGGTGTATGTGACATGGTATGTGCCAGCAACTGTAGTGTTTACATTCGATGTAACAGTCAGATCTGAATATGGGATTGGACTGTTGTTAACAGGATTTACCGCAGAAATCAGATTCTGCTCAGCATTAAAGCTATCCCCAACCTTTAAATTCACTACGTCAGGTGCATCTAGTACCTTTATAATCTGTGCGTAGAAGTTAAGGCCGTAATCCGATACGCTTACTGGGCTTCCGCTTGCATCCTTAAGAGTCAAACTACCGTTAGTGTAATAAGCGTAGATTGGGAGGAGCGTGTTATCGTTTCTAACTAGCGTTGTGTAACCATCATTGTGGATAGCGTTAAATATATCTAGTGTTGAAATCGAGTATGCTGAGTTGCTCGTTAACACTCCGTCAGCCGGTGAATCCTGATACGTGCTTAGAATCTGCATTAGGAAGTTGTTGAACTTCGTATTGCTAGATGTCGCATTAGGCATAAGGTCCTGAACCTTCTTCTCGGCAACCGTGTATGAACCATCGCTGTTTCTATACGTAGCTAGGATTCTAGTGTTAAGAACAGACGAAACTAGTTCATTCCTGTTGATGCTCTTAAAGATGAGAGAAGCAGTCCTGTATACTCCCCCAGAAGTGTTACCGAAGCGGAATGTATAAGTTGATTTTGCACCAGCCTTCGCAGTCAGCTTAAGTGGAACATTGTACTTAACGCTCTCATTAGGCTGAAGATTTCCAGAGATATTGATTTGTGTTAAATCACTCCAGGTATAACCAGTTGGAAGCCCGCTTGCGAGAACATTAGCGCGAGTAGTCGTAGTTGTTCCGAGAGCGGCGTTCTTGAACTGATACTCGATATTTATATCGGATCTAGTGGAAGCATCGAAAATATCATTTCCACGCACTCTTGCTGCGTCTACTGACCAATCATCAGCATACTTAGTTGCAGAAGGTGTGAATCCGTTGTTATCAAGTCTAAGAGAAACATTTGCCACAGTAGCAGATGAATTTGTATTGGTGATATTCGCATGTAGCGTTATATCTTTTGAATTAACATCTATGAGATCACCAGCGTTTGCAACTGTACTATATACATATGTGGAAGCAGGTGTGCTGCCATATGGATTATCTGCTGCCTTGCTGGAATTACTCGTAACGCCGTTAAGGCTTGCGCTAACATATGCATCTATGTTAATGCCTCTGCTAGTCTGAGAATTTCTGCCAGCCTGGTTGAGCTCGTTTTGATAAATAGGTTTTATAGTCTGTGAAGTCGCGTTAACTGTCATGGTCGAAGCAAACATTGCGATCAACAGACTACATGTCGTTAGACAAGCTAATAGTTTTTTCTTCATAATCCCTCCTTTTTATAACATCATTCATAATATATAAGAAATGAATAACACTTATATATAATCGTAAATTAATGATATACCTTTTCATTATACGCTTTAGAAGCGCAGATTTTTCATGAAAATATATAATTAAAGAATAAAAATTTCTATTGAACTGAAACTATTAATTGTTAAAGCCCCATTTGCTGTAGACTAGCAAATGGGGCTTTAACAGTGTGATTACCTGTATATCCATAACTTTATCAAACGTTTTGATAATTGATGAATAGAAGCCTACCTTATAAACTTAGCTCTTCTAATCACCAATTCTGCAGCTATGCCGATGGCAACTCCGGCTATCGTTCCAGAAATCATCAGCACCGGTAGGTAGTAGAAGATTCTGATGTCATTAATGAGTAATGCCGCAATGGTGAGCTGACCCATATTATGCAGGAAACCACCTGCCATACTGACACCGGTAATGCTGAAGAGGTCGGTCTTCTTGAGCAAAATCATTCCTATCAAGCTGATCGTAGCTCCTGCGAGTGAGTAGAGCATGCCGAACACACCGGTAAAAAGTAATCCTGCTACTACTATTCTAATGACATTTAACATAACTGCGTATTTTGCAGAGAGCTTATACAGCGCAACAACAGCCACTAAGTTAGCTATCCCTAATTTGATCCCCGGAATGCCTGGAGTATATGGTATAATAGCTTCGACATACGATAAAATTAGCGCCAGTGAAGCTAGAAGCGCAACGGTTGCGACGTTACTGCTGCGACCACGAGGAGTCCTCCGTGAAGGCTCGGTTGAGTATTTAACTCGAGACTGAGTCATACTTGTTTGCCTCCTTTCCGCTTATCGAACGACCACTTTGTTAGGAAGGCAGATTATACTTTCCCCGGTCTTGCTTATAGCTTTGTGCTTTACGCACACTTGATTTTCGCATGATGCTTCGGACATGGTCACGTAGCCGTGCTTAATTCTGATTACATTTAGCTTATTGCCGCGCTTTACAGCGATAGTTTTATCCTCGGACAAGCTGTACACTCCGTACTTCTTGCCATCTACTGTCACGGTGACTTTGTCTCCTGAATGACTCGTCGTGCTGAGCCATACCGAGGAGGCGATACCGAGTGAAATGAGGATTATAAAGAGGACGATATCAGCTTTTTTTATAAATCCTTTTAACATTGTTCGTTATTCCCTGTAACCCCTTAACTGTGAGGTAATAAATTGATTAAACTTAGCAAACAAACCATAAAACTTTCGTTAATATTCGCAATAATCGCAACGGTTATTATAACACAGACAGCCTGCAATAACACCAAGGATGTTGAGCCAGTATCAAAGGAAGGCTTCTATCTCGATACAGTGTGTAAGATTTCGATATATGACATGGATGGAGATCTGGACAAGGAGAAGGCAGAGGCTGCAATCAACAAGGCTTATAAAAGATGCCGCGAGCTCGAGAATACTTTAAGCAACACAATCGAGTCAAGTGAAGTCAGTCAGATTAATAGTGCTGGCGGCAAATGGGTAACTGTAGGAAAAGACACACTCAAAGTCGTTAAGGCTGGTGTGAAGTATGGAGAACTATCGGATGGTGATTTCGACATAACTATCGGATCGGTTTCAGGGCTATGGGACTTTCAGTCTGAGAATCCAGTAGTTCCAGAGCAGTCTAAGATTACTGAAGCGCTGAAGCATGTAAACTATAAGAATATTCAGTTCAACGGAAACAAGATAAGAATCATAGATCCTGAGGCTAAGCTCGACCTAGGAGGAATTGCCAAGGGGTATGTTGCAGACGAACTTACGACACTGCTCGAGAAAGAAGGCGTAACATCTGCTGTAATTAACCTTGGAGGTAACATTTCCACGATAGGTGGCAAACCAGATGGCAGTCCATTTATCATCGGAATAGAGAAGCCATATACTGACAGGACCGAAATCATCGGAACCACGACAGCGGATAACCAGACCGTTGTAACTTCAGGAATATACGAGAGGCAGTTCCAAAAGGATGGTAAGATTTACCACCATGTGCTAAGCAGCAAGACGGGATATCCTGCCGAGACACAGCTTGAGGCTGTCAGCTTGGTGGCTAAGAAAGGTCGCTCGATGGATATAGATGCCATGAGTACAATCTGCCTGATGAAAGGTGTAGATGGCGGAAAGGCGTTTATCAAGAAGCAGAAAGGTGTTGAGGCTGTCTTTAGCGCACAAGGCAAGGAAGTTGCCAAGACTAAGGGCATGAAGTTCACAGCTGAATAAGTTAGCGAACCATTAGCTTGAGCAAATAGTTAGCGAGATATGCGTAGGGAAATCCTGCGTAGACACATATACCGAGATATAGATTTAAACAACTAAGAGCCAATGGAAAGAAGGTGCGTAGAGTGAAGGACAATAGAATATTAGTCGATATGCACCTACATACCACAGCATCAGATGGTTCGTTTAGTCCCTCGGAGGTTGTACAGAAGGTGAAAACGTCTGGTGTCAAAGTGTTTTCGCTGACTGATCACGACACGACTAAGGGTGTGCACGAAGTCGAAGATGATATACCGGAGGGAATGGAATTTTTCAAAGGAATTGAATTCTCTTGTAAAGCCGGCGACATCAAGTGCCATATCCTCGGCTACTCGTATGACGACGATCACCCCGATTTTATGAAGGCACTTGCTGCTGCAGAGGCGAAGAGAGAAGATAAGCTGGCGATTAGAATTGAACACCTTAGGGAAGTGGATGGCATAGAGCTAACTGCAGACGAGATTGCAGAGTTAGAGGCGATTCCTTCAGCTGGGAAGCCCCATATAGCTAATATCCTCATGCGGAGAGGAATCCCAGGTACCAGAACTGAGATTATAAACAGATATCTTGAGTTTGGAGTGGAAAGCAGGATTCCTGCAGAGCTAGCTATTAGAGCGATTAAGTCATCTGGTGGAGTTGCTATCTGGGCTCACCCTCTCGGTGGGGAGAATGAAATTCATATGAATAGAGAGGAACTTGAGGAGAAACTAGGTGTCCTGCAAGGCATAGGAATTGAGGGATTAGAGTGTTTTTATTCTAGGTACGATGAGAACGAGATAGCGATGCTCCTAGACGTTGCGGAGAGTCGGGGACTTCTCGTGAGTGGAGGAAGTGATTTTCACGGTAAGAATAAAAACGTGGAGATTGGAGAATTAGGCGTGAGCAAGAAGCCTGTCTATGACACCGATTTAAGTCTCGTTACAGAGCTTAGGAGGAGAATACGATAGTAGTTTGTTCTATACAAAGAGCATTATGATACGAATTTTCAAGAATTTAATCTTGAGTGTCCCTAGATAGTTGTATATAATACCCAAGTTCGTAAAAGTGATATAGAGAAAATAAAGGAGGGTATACCATGAGTGAGAAGAAAGCAACTATGCTGGGATGGGCAGGAACATGCATGTCGATTCTTATGTACGTAGCATACATAGCTCAGATAATGAGCAATCTAAACGGAAACAAAGGCAGCTTCATTCAGCCACTAGCTGCAACCATAAACTGCACGCTGTGGGTTACATACGGTCTCTGTAAACAAAAGAGAGACTACCCTATCATTGTTGCAAATATACCGGGAATTATCTTCGGTCTAGGAGCAGTGATAACATCGTTCTAAGAGGACTTGTAATAAATGAAAAGCCATTTCCGTTTAATGGGAATGGCTTATTTTTTATTTATTCTGACGCTGATGAGCGATTTCCCACTAAGTTTTCGACTCTATAATCTTATCAGCAAATTCAAATATTCTAGTGTAGTAGTCCTCTAGTATCTCGTCGGTTCCATTATATAGCTCGTGCTTAGCACCTTCGTATATGACGAACTCGGTGTTCGGCGTGTTATATGCGAATTTATAGTGGCCTTTTGAATCCACAAGCGCATCATTTCCAGATGTAAGGAGCAAAACAGGGATATCTATCTTGCCAGCGTCCCTTAGAATTTTAGGAGTGGTGCGGAAACTCGCGTAGCCCCAGCCGTTAGACATCATATTTGTATGATAGTGGCTATCTTCAAGGCGCTGATTAAATATATAAGTGTACCTCGCCTCTGACATTGCACTGCTCTTCTCGTAAGTAGGGATGCCATCCCAGCGTTTACCACCGGGAAACGGTTGCTTCTCTTGGCGTAGCAGCTTGATTTTAGCTAGCATGAGGCTGATTAGAAACTTAGGCGTGCCATCAGTTTTTATCCCGAACATCGGTGAGCTTAGAATCGCTGCGTCGAATACTCCTGGATGCTGCTCTAGGTATAGGGCACCGATTGCACCGCCCATGGAGTGGGCGAACATTATGCATGTGAGATTTCCAATGCGTGGCTTAACAACTTCAGTCATAAACTGATGTATGTCCTGGGTGTAGTCGTTGTAGCTATTTACATGGACGATATCATCCTCAGCTATCTGTCTGCCCGAATAGCCGTGGCCACGGTGCTCCATGAAGAAAACCTCGTAGCCAGCAAGCCAGTAATATTCCGCCATCTCGTGAAATTTTCCCCAGAAACCGCAGTAGCCGTGTAGCATGACGATGCATCCCTTTGGAGAATCCTCCTGCGGTGCATGGTAATACCGTATAGATAGACCGTCATATGAGGTAAACTTTCCTTCGGTTACATGGCTTTCTCTCCACTGCTTATTGGTATAGGCCATGTGCTCGCCGTATTCGCTTTCTCTCACGATATTAATGCCTGGTGGAAGGTTCGCATCACTCAAATTATGAGCTTCAGGTGCGTTTACCCGTGTTACTTTACTTGCGTATGAACCTTCATATCAGCCTCCCGATTACTTCAAATACTTTATCAGGGTAGTTGGTAATAATGGCGTCGACGCCAGCTCTATATGACATCTCGATATACTCATCGGAATCAACCGTCCACACGTTGACGGCAATACCTTTCTTATGGCACTCTTCTATAAATCCAGGAAACTGTATGTTGTATAGAGCTGGGTGTAGAGCTTGAACTCCGTATTTTTGTGCATATGCTGGCATATCGATTGTTCCGTCAGCATAGAGGAATCCTAACTTCGCCTCAGGAGATATTTCTCGCATGTGCTTTATCGTGTAGTGGTTAAATGACGAATAGACGACCCTATCTGAGAATCCGCATTCTCTGGTTAACTTTAGGAGCTTTTCTGCCATGCCTGGGTAAAAAACAATGCCTGTCTTAAGCTCTATATTGATCAGTATGTCGGTATTGCTCAGCAGTTCAAACACCTCGCGCATAGTCGGGATAGTGATTCCAGCGAAATCCTTTTGACCACAAGAGAAATCAAGCTCTTTAAGCTCTGCTAAGGTCATGTCCTTAATCCATCCGCTGCCATTTGAGGTTCTATCTATTGTCTCGTCATGACAAACGACGAGTTCGCCATCTCTGGTCATCTGCACATCTAACTCAATGCCGTCGGCACAGAGTTCGACTGCCTTCTGAAATGCTGCGAGAGTGTTCTCCCCGGGCAATATCCGCTTGCGCCACGATGCGCCCATATGAGTGGTCGATTCTTTAATGTAGTAATTCGCTTGCCGTTATTAGTGTCAGCCTTAGTCATCTGTGTTCACCTTGTGCTTTCGTTAAGTCATACGATGCAAACTGCAGCTTGTATCGCACGACTCTACCCTATATTACTTAACCTTGTGTTCGTTAGAAACATTCCACAAATCCTCGTATTTGAAACCTGTTACACGCTCGAGGATTCGCTTCTCGTCATCAGTTGTGGTGCTGTTATCGGTGCCGCGCCTTCTACCTATTTCCTTCTTTACTATATCGAACTCCTTATTCGTTATAGGGAAGATGTATCCGAATATCAGCAGTAATACTACGAGAATAGCTGGTATTACAATAAAAATCATAGCGATTCCGCGCTGCGTTGTTAAAGCCTGACTGACTCCTGAATGCGCGAGTTTAGTATCGTAACCTACTAGCGACAGTAGAAGCCCGATGAACCACACTGATAGACCCGCCGAGATTTTTCTTGCAAATGTCGCCATACCGGACACGATGCCTGGACGTCTTGTGGAAGTAATAAGTTCGTCTATATCTGCCATATCTGCGAGGATTGCAAATATGCTCGTCAAAGTTGCTGCGTTTCCAATTCCCACTCCTGCGGAGAGTAGAAGGACTGGAACAATTGGGGCTCCAGCATATGAAAATGCAAGTAGTCCGAGAGTCGAAACTATTCGGATAGGTGCACCAATGAGTATAGTGGTACGCTTGGAAGTTCTAGTCATTATCGGTGTGAATATGAGCATACCGATAAGCTGTGATGAGAGAAGAACCCCCATCAGCATAGTCAGGTAGCCCTTATCATAGCCTCGCAGGACATCATCGACATAATAAATTGCCATACCTGATACGAAGTCCATCGCACACTGACCAGATAGGTAGATGCCGATAAATATCTTAAAGGAACGGCTTTTGAACACCGACGATGCCTCGGAGAAGCTGTCTCGAAGCTTCGTCTTAACAGGTGGCTTCACCTTTTCCCAAGTTCCTATAAATGTCACCACAGCTGCAAAGCCAAACAGGATGCCGAAAATGATCGCTACCTTGAGATACAAGCTAGTGTTCAAAGTGTCCTTTATCATTAGTGTTGGAACGAGCCCAGCGAGGATAGCTCCTATAGTAGACCAAATCATCCTGAGACTCGAGAACTTTGAACGAATATCATAGCTATCAACCATGTCCGGCAAGAGACCGTTGTAAGGGACCATTATGATTGTGAAGCATGTCGAAAATAAGCAGTACATCACTATATAATAGATAAATTGTACCGTAGTGCTTCGAGATGGAATCGTTGTCCAAAGCGAGATAAATGCGATAGACGATAGGATTCCGCCTATCAATATATACAGCCTCTTAGGTCCAAATCTCGATGATGTTCTATCGGTGATATTTCCCATCATCGGATCGGTAATGGCATCCCATACTTTTCCGACCATTGGTATAGCGCCAGCGAGTGCAGCGGGCATGCCAAGAGCCTTAGTAAGGAATACTAAAGAAGGTGTTGATGATTACGAAAGCACCACCTCCGTAGAACTCAGCCATTCCGTACATAAGACCGGCCTTTACCCCTGTGCCGCGGAATTTTCCTGCGATTTTATCGTTCATAACATCCTCCGATAGTAAGTGTTTTTGTTAATAATCGCCCCTGGTGGTCTAATGCCAGCAAGTGCAGTTGACCGCTCGTAGGCAACAAGTGTCTCTGACATTTTACTATATACTGCCTGAGAAATATCGACAAAAGCAGAAATAGTTAAAAATTTTTAGATAATTCCAGGTATGCTAATTTAATCTGCAGCATTGAAAACTCAATGCAAAACAATAAGCCGGGAACTTGCGCTCCCGACTACATGTCGTTAAAACATATGGCTACATGCCTAGCGGATTAACCGCGAATGGCTGAAATTAGACTCCCTAGGAGCGGCTCGAACTTAACTCCGTACCAGTGCTCCTTGTCATCGATAGTATTCTTGATACAGCTGAGGACGTATTCGCCAGCAATTCTAGCTGCTTCAGCCTTATCTTTGCCTGCGAGGTAGGAACCTACAAATGCAGATGCGAACACATCACCCGTTCCGTGGCAAGAAATAGGCATCTTCTCGTGCCTTATATAATTTATACCATTTTCATCTGATACGAGGATTCCTGTGTTCTCATCATCATAGCTGACACCGGTCATGATGACGGTCTTGGCACCTAACTCGTGCAGACCCCTTACAAGCATCTCCGCATACTCTTCGTCGTAGCTTTCCTTGTACTCATTACCTGTTAGAAGTGAAGCCTCCGTTATATTAGGAAGTGTTACGTCTGCCACAGCAACAAGCGACTTCATGACCTCCACGAAGTCCATGTCAAATGCTGGATAGAGCTTGCCGCCATCCGCCATCGCAGGGTCAACTATCCGTAGACCGGACGGAGATACAAGTCTTGCAAATATATCCTTAACATATGCAATCTGTTCGCTGCTTCCGAGATACCCCGTGTATGCTCCATCGAATGTAATTCCCTCAATCTCCCATTGCTTGATGATATCAGGCATATCGCTAGTTAAGTCGTGGCAAGTAAAACCTTTAAATCCGCCAGTGTGATTCGAAAGTACGGCTGCTGGTAAAATTGCTGTCTCGTGTCCGCATGCCGAAAGTATAGGTAGTGCAACGGTCAGCGAGCACTGTCCGACACACGATATGTCTTGAATTGATAATATTCTCTTATATTCCATTAATTCTGCCCTCGATTTTAGTATCCTAATGTTATTAGAGAGTTGCTCTCTTGTAGTAGAATTTGCTTCCAAGAGTAGTCTTGCCCAGTGCAACAGAAACTACAATTGCAACGACTGCGCCTACAGTAGCTTGCAGGATATTGCCAGGAACATCTGCAATCGGAGCTGCCCAGTTGCCGTAGATAAAGCCTTGAGCCGCATAGTAGCCTGATACAGTCCAGAGAACTGCGAGTACGTATGCGAAGAGCTCCGCAAAAGGTAGTCCTGCAACCTTAGCTACATGACCTCCATTTGTCGCACGCTTAATCAGTAGGTCAAAGAATAGCTGCACAATCAGCACCATAATTATCTTGATTACCAATGTCCAAGGTGCCCAAACGGCATAACCACCATAGATGTCTGCTAGCCCAGCACCAACGCCTCCAGCGAAGCAGGCGTACTTCTTAGGCAAGATGATCGCTGCGAGAAGCACGAAGCCGTCACCAAGGTGAATGTATCCCATTGCATTAGGGATCTTGAAGAATGTAGTTGCAATCATAACCATAGCAGTCATCATCGCAGTGGTTACTAGAATTAAAGTCTTATCGCTTCTGTCGGCACGGCTTGTACCGCCTGTCTGGTTTAGTTTCAATCATACTTATTATCCTCCATATAGCAATCTATAATTACTTATAGAAATGCTGTCTTTATTATCGAATTGTCGTTGTGCACTCTTTCGACAAGTATTATAATAACAATACATTGCAATTATAAAAACATACAATTTATGCAAATTTTTAGAATACAGATAGGGGAAAATAGACTATGAGAAGCATTATTTTCGATTTTGCCGACAATAATGATCAAAATCTATATATACAGATTTTTGATTACATAAAGGCTAAAATCCTTTCTGGTGAGTTTGAGCTCGGCATGAAGCTGCCTTCGCTACGTCAGCTTGCTAAAGAGAACGGTATCAGTGTCACTACTGTTGAGACCGCATACAATCAGCTGCTCGTAGAGGGCTATATAGAAAGTAGGCCTAAGTCAGGCTACTATGTCAGCGATGATATATCTGGTGCGGTCGGAAATGGAATTGCAGATGGAGAACTCACACTGGACGAGCTTCTCCCCCCAGAGAGCACCAAGACTGTTAGGGAGCGCTCGCTCATCTACGACGAGGAGAGCTTCGAGTTCTCGAAGTGGAAGAAGTGCATGAGCAAGGTGTTCAATGAGTATGCCTACGCACTGCAGTCTGAAGCTGACGTACAGGGTGAAGCAGCACTTCGATACGAAATTGCAAAATATCTATATGCTGGCAGAGGGGTTAAATGCTCGCCAGACCAGGTTGTGATAGGCGCAGGCTCACAGCAGCTCGCAACACATCTCATACGTATTTTAAGAGAGCTTGGTATCAGCAACGCAGCGATGGAGTCTCCGGGGTATGGACCCGTTAGGGAGATATTCAAGGATGAAGGTGTCAGCCTATCTAATATCCCAGTTCAAGATAATGGAATCGTGATTGAGCGTCTTCCAGTGAATATGCGAAGCCTCGTTTATGTAAATCCGTCAAATCAGTTTCCGTCAGGCGCTGTTATGCCGATTGGCCGTAGATATGAACTGATTAAATGGGCGGAAGCCAACGATAGCTACATCCTTGAGGATGATTACGATAGCGAGCTCAGGTACTTTGGGAAACCTATACCAGCCCTGCAAGGCCTCGATAGATCGGGAAGAGTCGTGTATCTCGGCTCGTTCTCATCGACGCTTTTTGCATCGATTAAGATAAGCTATATGGTGCTACCGAAGGAACTTATGGAGATATTTGACAGGATCAAGAGCAAGTACTCGCAGACGTGTTCCAAGGCAGAGCAGATTTGTCTGGCCCTATACATGGATAATGGTTACTACTATAGGCACATTAAGAAGTGCAGGAAGAGAAATTCTGAGAAACTACACACCACGATGGAGATGTTCAAGGAATATGGTGGGGGACTTATCGAAGCGCTCGATTCAAAGTCCGGTCTTGCGGTAATGCTTCGAATCAAGGCTCCTGTGCCGGCAGAGCAGCTGTGTCAGGTGGGTAAGGATGTCGGGCTTATGATGAACCCTGTTACGGACCTCTGCACTGAGGAAGAACAGGTAGTGTACTTCTACTTCTATAGGGTGTCTGAACCGCTACTGAGACTGCTCATCAAGATGTTTGTCGGCAATATAAAGAAGGGAATGAGGAATATCAATGCTTAGAATATTAGTTAGCAACGATGATGGAATAGATGCATTTGGAATCCGCACGTTGGTACGTTTCCTCTCGCACATGGCGGAGGTTTATGTCGTGGCACCTGACAAGCAGAGAAGTGCTAGCGGACAGGCGATTACTCTCGGCGGTAAAGTTACGGCAAATCAAGTTGAGATGGATGGGGCGGTAAAAGCCATCACTCTATCTGGAACTCCAGCAGATTGTGCGAAGTACGGTATCGACATGATGAGAGAAGCAGGAACACCTCCTGACTTCGTTATCGGCGGAATCAACCACGGCGGAAATGCGGGAATTGACATCAACTACTCGGGCACTTTTGCTATTGCAAACGAAGGTGCGCTGAATGGTTATAGAGCGATTGCCCTCTCCGTGACGAATAGGCAGGCGACTCATTTCGAATTCATTTGCGAGATGATACCGGAGTTGCTCGACGTGGCGAAGAAACTCCAGCCGGGCATAATCTTAAATGTAAATGCTCCAGATTTACCTAAGTGGCAGATTAAAGGCGTAAGATATGCAGATGCTGGTATCTGTGGTTTCAACAACACGTTTGAGAGAGTCATAGAAGAAAATTCTGATAACGCGGATGATGAGAAGGCAAACAAGCCTTTTGCAGATGGAGAATATAAGTATAATGGTGAAATTACTGATGGTAGTGCCCAGCCGCCAAATACGGATCTTAACTGCCTTGCAAAAGGATATGCGACCATCACTCCGTACAAGGTGAACCGCGTGGATAACGGTATGCTTGCGATGCTCCGTGGACTGAGTTCGGATAATACGATGTGCATAATCATGGATGTTCAGAATCATATAATTCCTAAGGTTCGCAAGAGTGAGAAGTTTATGGATAACGTGCTCAAGCTGGCAAGATGCCTCAGCATACTGGAGCTTCCTACACTTCTTACGGAGCAGTATGGATATGATACTGAGCCGATTGTAGGCGAAGTCAAAAGTGAACTACGCAGCTTTGAGAAACTGGACAAGGTCGAATTCGATTGCACATCTTCGCCAGATATGGAGAGTCTACTAGCGTCGCACAAGGGTAGACGTATAGTGATAGCTGGCTTAGAGGCACATATTGGAATCCTGCAGAGTGCAAGAAGTCTAGTGGAGAAGGGCTATGAAGTTCAGGTCCTCAAGGATTGCTGTGCGTCCAAGCAGAAGGATGATCTCGAGGAGGCTATGAAAACGCTGCGGGATATGGGCTGCACGATAACAACGCTAGAGTCATTTATATACGAAGAAGTTGGAGGCACAACTGACTTTGCTTATAGAAAGGTAAAGACAGTCCTCGAAGCATAGATGCTTATAGGCGGCAAACAATAACAAGCAATAAAAAGTTATCTGCAATATATGATAATAATTGCTAGAAAATATATGTGAAAAGTGGTATTATATTTTGCATTGGCGCTCAGCGTAGAGAACGATGGCGTTATAAGATTAGAGTGCTGCAGTGAGGTAATGGCAGCGCAATTAGGTAAGGACAGGTGGTTTAAGAAATGAATAACAACAAAAGATGGTTGTACCTCGGAATGGCGACTATTTCTACGCTATTCCTCGGACTTATTTATGCATGGTCACTGTTTAGAACTCCTTTTGCAGAGGTTTTCAAGACATGGACGGTTGCACAGATGTCGATGACATTTACGATCTCGATGATCATGTTCTGCTTAGGCGGACTCATCGGAGGTCAGCTAGGTAAGAAGTTTGGAGTTAAGGTGAGACTACTCATCTCAGCGGTTCTACTTCTTATCGGATTCTTCATGGTTTCGACATTGAATCCAACAGATGCTTCGGGAAGCCTTATGAAGCTATACATATTCTATGGTATCTTCGGCGGCGGTGGCGTAGGTATCGGATACAATGCCGTTATCACTACTATCACTAGATGGTTCCCAGACAAGGTTGGTCTTGCTTCAGGAATCATGCTCATGGGATTCGGTCTCGGCGGACTAGTCCTTGGAAGCGTTGTAACTAAGTTCATAGCTAAGATTGGAATCTTCCCGACATTCAAGCTACTCGCTATTACAATTTTCGTGGTAATGGTGGTTGCAGCAATCATCATCAAGTCGCCAGAGGCTCCAGCAGCAGGCACAAGCAAGGCGGCAGTAGTAGATGATAAAACTCATCACTACACAACTGGAGAAATGATGAAGACTGGAAGATTCTGGGTGTTCTTCATCTGGGCTGTTGCTCTAAACTCGGCAGGTCTAATGGTTATTAACAGTGCGGCTAATATCTCGCTCGCTTACGGTGGATCTGCGGTACTCGGAATGATCGTTTCGCTGTTTAACGGAGCAGGAAGAATCGTTACAGGTAATAACTTTGATAAGTTTGGCAGAAAGACGACTGCTATTGTAAATAACTTATTCATGTTTATAGCAGGTGTCCTGCTTGTAATCGGTGGCATGAGTCATTCGCTCATCGCAATCGTCGTTGGGCTTATCTTCGTAGGTCTAGCTTATGGAGGAACTCCAACGCTCACATCTGCATATATCAATAAGGCGTTCGGACACAAGTATTTCCAACTAACTTCAGTATTGCAAACTTCTCTCTAATCCCAGCAGCAATCATCGGACCTAATATCTCTGCTAAGCTGCTCGAGGCTGCGGGTGGAAAGTATGATTCAAACTTCTATGCGCTAATCGTATTTACGCTAGTTGCTTTCGTTCTATGGGTTGCACTTAACGTGACGAGTAAGAAGAGCGATAATGAGGGGTATAAGTAGATATAATTCAGCGGAGAGTGTGTAATAATTGCAAACTCGATAAATCGTAAAACTACGGTAAAACGAAAAATATGGCAGTGGATTTTAATCATTTATGGGGTGCAAATTAAGCACTTGCGAAATGATTAAGCCACTGCTATTTTATTTTAAAGAAATCATAATAAATACAATCGAATTTCTTATGCCAAATGATATATACTTCTATATACAGACATGACTTAAGGAGGGTATACCGTGAAAATTCTAGTTTGTGACGATGATAGAGAAATTGCTAGAGCTATAGAGATATATCTAAATAATGAAGGCTTTGAGGTTGTGAAAGCCCACGACGGATTCGAAGCGCTTAACGTGGTGAAAAGTGAAGATGTTAAGCTTGCCATCATGGATGTTATGATGCCTAAACTCGATGGAATTCAGGCAACACAGATGATCAGAAATGAGAAGGATATCCCAATCATCATGCTATCTGCGAAGTCCGAGGACTATGATAAGATTATCGGTCTAAATATCGGTGCGGATGATTACGTTACTAAACCGTTCAACCCTATGGAACTAGTGGCAAGAGTTAAGTCGCAGCTCCGTAGATATACACAGTTTGGAAATGCAAATGAGCCCTCTGAAGAGGGCATCTACAGAGTGGGTGGACTAACGGTAGATGATAATAGCAAAAAAGTTACTGTTGATGGACGAAGTGTTATGCTAACAGCAACTGAGTTTGGCATACTGAGACTGCTGGCGCAAAGCCCAAACCGAGTATTTTCAATGGAGCAGATATATGAATCGGTATGGGACGAGCCTGCGTACAACCCTGAGAACACTGTTGCGGTGCACATCAGGCATATCAGAGAGAAGATTGAAATCAATCCTAAAGACCCTAGATATATCAAAGTTGTGTGGGGCACAGGATACAAGCTTGAAGGAGATAACTAATGAGGGAACAAGTCGCAAGAGACGAGTTTCGTGGGTTTAAATCGAAATTTGCTATCCTGGTGGCAACCATAAGCATGGTGCTACTCGTCGTATCGGCAAATAGAATCATCATCTATGAGGCATATACGAGCGAGCATTTCAACGTCTATGTCGATAAGAACAAACTTGTGGGTATATTGACGACGAACTTCATACTGCTTATCGTGTTCGCTGCATTTACACTTGCTGGCGTCATATTTGCGATTTATTTCGCTGGTAAGTTCGATAGGAAAGGTAGGATTAAGCTGAATCTTATCGACCGTATCTTTCCCGAACTTCGCATTATAGTCATTTATAATGGGAGTTGGTATCGCTGCCTCGGAAGAAATATTCTACGTATATATCTCGTCAGGAAAATCGCTTGACCACATACTCAAGACCATTGTAAAGAAAGGATTTTCAGTCAAGGAACTCACCGAGCAAAGTGATATGCTGCTGGGTAGACAGTATTCGACCTTTAAACCAGAGTGGGTGCAAGGCTTCGGTTCGTTGGCACTGATGGCTGTGTGCGTGCTATTTGCCATGATTCTACTTACATCACTCGTAAAGAATATCAAGAATAGAGATTTCTTTGAACGCTCGATTGTAGGCAAGGTTTCCATGGGAATTTACAACCTATTTGTATCCAAAGATATAACGATGAAGAGGCTGTACTTCCTAATAGTAGTGATTTTTGCACCTACATATATTTGGTCAGGATGGATATTCGTTGTGATGATTTTAACTATCACACTCGCTCCGAGATATTACCACGACTATGCGAGAGTTCGAGAAGGCATTAGGGCAATTAAAGAAGGTGATTTCGATAAGAAGGTCGTCGTTAGACATAGAGGTGAGTTTGAACGGCTTGCAAACGACATAAATGAAATCGCCAAGGCGGAAGAGATTGCCCTCGAAAATGAACTGCGAAGCCAGAGGCTGCGTAACGAACTCATTTCCAATGTATCGCATGATCTCAAGACGCCACTTACATCGATGGTTACTTACATAGATTTACTCAAGATGCAAGGGCTCGACAGTCCGAATGCGATGTCTTACCTCGAGATTATCGATCAGAAGACAAAGAGGCTGCAGAAACTGAGTGGTGACCTATTTGAAGCGACTAAGGCATCAAGCGGGGCCATGCCTATCAATATTGAAGTTATTGACCTAAACGGTATGGCGCAGCAAGTAGTTGGTGAGCTTAACGACATATTTGTCGCTGCAGATGTAGAGGTTCACTGCGAAAAGAACGATGAACACGTATACGTAAATGCCGATGGCAAGATGCTATGGCGTGTAATCGAGAACCTGCTGACCAATGTCAGCAAGTACAGTATGCCTGGAACTAGAGCGTACGTAAAGGTTCGCGAGATGGGCAAATTTGCTGCACTCGAGATCAGCAACGTGTCGAGAGATGCTCTCGATATGGAACCAGATGAGCTGATGGAGAGATTTAAGCGAGGCGACAAGTCCAGAAACACTGAGGGCAGTGGACTAGGTCTTGCTATCGCCAGAGACCTAATGCACATGATGGATGGAGATGTCAGACTGGGAATCGACGGAGACCTGTTTAAAGCGAGGGTTCTGATTCCGCGTGTTGGTCAGAGGTAGCTTTAGCGCATCGGCGACAACTTTCGCTATAATATCAACTCTAATAGCATAGCGGAAAAACATTTAATTAATATCAATTAGGGATTGGCAGCGCCAATCCCTTTTATAACGCAAAAACTTTAAAAATGCACAAAATACGAACGGATACACTCAAAAGCTTAGCTATACTTCGGTAAAACGTCAAAATTCCGCATAAAAAGCGATGGAAGATACTATAAAATACGGGTTTTACAAGCACCTATTGTTGACATTGATGACGCATGTGATAAATTTAAATTACGATATAAATAGAGATTGTATCCGTGCTGAGGAAGCTGAAATTATCGGTTGCTAGAGCGTTAGAAACATGTTGATTAAAGGCGAGTAAAAGACTCTCGTGTTGATAATTAAAGATGGAGGTAAGAGAATTATGAAAAAAGTAGCAGTAATCATGGGTAGCGACAGCGATCTACCAGTAGTTGAGAAATGTATCGATGAGCTAAAGAAATATGAAATACCGACAGAGGTTCACGTGTACTCGGCACACAGAACACCGGATGAAGCGATTGGATTTGCAAAGGCTGCAGAGGAGAACGGATTTGGGGTTATAATTTCTGCAGCAGGCAAGGCAGCACATCTCGGTGGAGTTCTTGCGGCAAATACAGTCCTGCCAGTAGTTGGAATTCCGATTAAGGCTTCCGCGCTTGATGGAATGGACGCACTCTTATCCACTGTCCAGATGCCACCGGGAATCCCTGTTGCATCCATTGCAATCGATGGTGCGAAGAATGCGGCTATATTCGCAGCTGAAATCCTCGCGGTTTCCGATGAACAGCTTAGGATCAAGCTCAGAGAAGAGCGCAAGAAGGCACACGATGCAGTAATTGAGAAGGATGCTGCAGTATGCGCAAAATTCAACTAAAATTTGCTTAGTTGTGGCAGAATCAGGTGCTGATTAAAATCGCTTAGAATAAATGGATTTCAGTAGGCAAATCAAAAGTATTTAACAGATTATATTTAAGGTTAGGAACAGTATGAGTGAGTTAAGAGAAGAATGTGGAGTAGTGGGCGTTTTCTCTCCAAGGGAGACGTATGAGATAGGCAGAACTGTCTATTATGGCCTTTACTCGCTACAGCACCGCGGACAGGAGAGCTGCGGAATAGTGGTTAACGATGATGGTGTATTTGCCAGCCACAAGGATTTGGGCCTGGTAAACGATGTGTTTAACAACAGCACTCTCGATGAGCTAGGGGTTGGAAGCCTCGCTGTCGGTCATGTGCGCTACGGAACTACGGGCAAGAATGAGCGTGCAAATGCTCAGCCTATAGTTGTAAATCACATCAAGGGAAGCATGGCTGTCGCACATAACGGCAATATCGTAAATTCCGGCGATTTGAGAAGAGAGCTTGAGCTTGAGGGTTCTATCTTCCAGACCACAAGTGATACTGAGGTAATCGCATATCTGATCACCAAGGAGAGACTCCGCACAGATTGTATAGAGAATGCGATCAATGCAGCGATGCATAGGTTAAAAGGTGCATATTCGCTGTGTGTGATGTCACCTAATAAGTTAATCGCCGTTCGTGACGATAGGGGCTTTAGACCACTATGTTACGGTCTCACAGAAGACGGCAGATACGTCGTGGCATCCGAGTCATGTGCACTTGATGCTGTAGGAGCAAAATTCGTCAGAGACATAGAGCCTGGTGAAATAGTTATTTTCAACCATGATGGCATTCGTAGTATCAAGGATCACTGCAATAAGAATCCTAAGTCTATATGTATCTTTGAATACATCTACTTCGCAAGACCTGACTCCAAAATCGACGGCATCAGCGTTCACCGCGCTAGAGTTGAAGCTGGTAGGGCACTGGCGATTGACTATCCAGTCGATGCGGACATCGTAATCGGAGTACCTGACTCAGGACTTGATGCAGCTGTAGGATATGCGCGCGAGTCTGGAATTCCTTACGGCATGGGCTTTGTGAAGAACAAGTACATCGGCCGAACATTTATCGCACCTGGGCAGGCACAGCGTGAGAAGCTTGTAAACATCAAGCTCAACGTAATCGAAGAGACTGTAAGAGGTAAGAGGGTTGTCATGATCGACGACTCCATCGTTAGAGGAACGACTTCAAGGAATATCGTCGAGAAGCTCAGACATGCAGGGGCAAAAGAAGTACATCTCATGCTGACAGCACCTCCATTCGTTGACGAGTGCTACTATGGCACCGACGTGTCGGACAAGTCACAGCTTATAGCTGCGAACCATACCGTGGATGAGATTTGCACGCTAATCGGCTGCGATTCAATCGGATTCCTCAAGATGGAGAGACTTCACGAGATGATTGGTACATCGCCTAATGTGGGATACTGTGATGCATGTTTTGGCGGAGAGTACCCTGCAGGTAGAGCTACCACAGGGAAATTCAAATTCGAGACTAAGCTAAGCGAAAGCAAGAAAAAGGAGAACTAAGATGAAGAGCCAGAGCGAGAGCTACAAGGAAGCGGGAGTAGATATCACCAGCGGATATAGAGCGGTAGAGCTCATGAAGGAACACGTGGGGAAGACTATGCAATTCGGAAATACAGCTCCTGTAGGTGGCTTCGGCGGACTGCTGCAGCCAGATCTCACAGGCATGAGCGAGCCAATCCTAGTCAGTGGAACTGATGGCGTGGGAACTAAGCTAAAACTCGCTTTCCTGCAGGACAAGCACGACACGGTGGGTATCGATTGCGTTGCAATGTGCGTTAATGACATCATCTGCGTGGGTGCAAAGCCTCTGTTCTTCCTCGACTATATAGCTTGTGGCAAGAACGTGCCTGAGAAAATAGCATCCATAGTAAAGGGTGTTGCCGATGGCTGCATCCAGTCCGAGTGCTGCCTAATCGGTGGTGAGACTGCTGAGATGCCAGGCTTCTATCCTGAAGACGAGTATGACCTAGCTGGATTTGCGGTTGGAATCGTAGATAAGAGCAAGGTTATCGATATAGAGAAGGTGAGCGAGGGCGATGTCATAATCGGAATCGCATCATCGGGAATTCATTCAAATGGATATTCGCTAGTCAGGAAGGTTTTCGATGTTGAGAACGTAAATCTCGCGGCAAAGAGAGACGACCTCGGTGGGAAGTCCCTAGGCGAGGCACTTATCGAGCCAACCAAGATTTACGTGAAGCCGATGACTGAGCTATTCAAGGAGATGACTCCGCACGCAGTAATGCATATCACAGGCGGAGGTTTTTACGAGAATATTCCTCGCGCACTACCAGAAGGCATGACAGCTAAGATAGACAAGAACAGTCTTGAGATACCAGTGATTTTCAAGGTCCTAGCTGAGACAGGAAACATCCCAGAGCGCGACATGTTCAACACTTATAATATGGGTGTTGGCATGACTGTAGTTGTGCCTCGTGAGGACTCTGAGAGGGCACTCGAGATTATTAACGGTGCTGGCGAGAAGGCGTATGTAATCGGAGAAATCGTTAAAGGAGACGAGGGCGTAATTATCGAAGGATAATTAGCCTTGCATATACACGGCAGGGAGTGAAGATGAGTAGTTTTGCAAAGGTCGCAGTTCTAATATCTGGAGGGGGTACGAATCTGCAGGCTATCATAGATAGGTCGGCAGCAGGTGAGCTTCCGCATGCGGAGCTCGCACTTGTGGTTTCTTCTCGCAAGAATGCAGGAGGCCTCGATAGAGCTGAGAGAGCAGGTATAAAGCATATTTATATCGGCAAGGAGAATTTTGAGCAGGAGCTCATAAAACTTCTAGAGGAGCACGAGATAGACATCATCGTGCTGGCGGGATTTCTTAAGATCCTTAGCAGTGATTTTGTCAGCAGATATCCAGATAGGATTATCAATGTGCATCCATCACTCATTCCGTCGTTTTGTGGCGACGGCTTCTACGGACTTCGCGTTCATGAGGCTGCACTCTCATACGGTGTAAAGGTGACAGGTGCAACTGTTCATTTCGTAAATGAAGTTACGGATGGTGGCAAGATTATCGCTCAGCGTGCAGTAGATGTTAAGGATGGCGACACGCCAGAAATTCTCCAGAGACGAGTTATGGAGGAAGCTGAGTGGAAGCTTCTGCCGGCGGCAGTCGAAAAGGTCGCAGCAGAGATAGTGGCAAGGAGAGGATAATGAATATTGCAGTAATTGGTGGCGGCGGTAGAGAGCATGCCATAATCAGGAGTCTAAAGCGTAGCAATGATGTATCGCATATCTATGCACTGCCAGGTAACGGCGGTATAGCTGAAGATGCGGAATGCGTGGCGATCGGCGCAAAAGACCTAGATGCGATTGTCGATTTTGCAGTAGAAAAAAAGCTAGACTATGTTGTCGTAGCTCCCGACGATCCGCTAGTTCTTGGACTCGTGGACATGCTCGAAGAGAAGGGAATTCCTTGCTTCGGTCCAAACAAAGCAGCGGCGATTATTGAGGGAAGCAAAGCATTTTCCAAGCAGCTAATGAAGAAATACGGGATACCGACTGCTGAGTATGAGATTTTCAGCGATATGAAAGCTGCTCTAGAGTACGTAGAAACTTGCCCGATTCCGACGGTGATTAAGGCTGATGGCCTTGCGCTTGGCAAGGGTGTAATAATAGCAGAGACTCGTGATGAGGCCAGAGAGGGACTTCGCCTGATTATGGAGGACCACAAGTTCGGTGCGAGCGGAGATACCGTAGTCATAGAAGAATTCCTAGAAGGTCCTGAGGTAAGCGTGCTATCGTTCACTGACGGCAAGGTAGTTAGACCGATGGTTTCCTCGATGGACCACAAGAGAGCTCTCGATGGAGATAAGGGGCTCAATACTGGAGGTATGGGCACCGTTGCTCCTAACCCTTACTACACAGAGGAAATTAGCGAGCAGTGCATGGAGCAGATATTTAGGCCCACTATCGAAGCTATGGCAGCTGAGGGAAGAGCTTTTAAGGGCTGTCTATACTTCGGACTCATGCTCACCAAGGATGGACCGAAGGTCATCGAATACAACAGTAGGTTTGGAGATCCAGAGACACAGGTAGTGCTTCCGCTCCTAGAGGGAGACCTTCTAGAAATCATGAGAGCGACTACAGACGGCACACTGGCTGATGTGAAGTTCTCATTTAGAGATGAAGCGGCATGCTGCGTAGTAGCTGCCTCAGAGGGATACCCTGCATCATACGAAAAGGGATTTGAGATAAAGCTTCCTGAGGAGCATGAGCACATTTATATCGCAGGCAGTAAGCTCAAAGATGGCAAGCAGGTGACAAGCGGCGGCAGAGTGCTCGGTGTGGTGGAGACAGCTCCGACACTCGATGAAGCGGTGGATAAAGCCTATGCGAAGCTCGGAGAAGTGCATTTCGATAATATGTATTTTAGAAGAGATATCGGAGCGAAGGCGCTCGCAGCACGAAGATAACGGACGCTTAACTAAGCACTTATATTTAAAACTATAACAATAATAAATGACTGATTAGAGACAGGAGTAATGGCATGGTCAAAGCTTTATACGTAGAGAAGAAGCCGGAATTCGCAAATAGGGCAAAGGAGCTTATAAAGGAGTTCAGAGAGAGCCTACAGATTGCGAGCTTGACGAATATCAGAGTGATTAATAGATATTTAATCGAGGACTTATCAGATAGGGCTTTTGAAGAGGCGCGTGGAACGATTTTCTCAGAACCACCAACTGATACTAGCTGCACGGATATGGACTTCCGTAAGCAGGTTGTAATCGCTGTAGAATATCTACCTGGCCAGTTCGACCAGAGAGCGAGCTCGGCAGAGGAGTGCCTTCAGTTTATCGCTCCCGACGAGAAGCCGACAGTAAAGTCTGCGGTTATCTATATTTAGAGGGCGAGCTATCCAATAAAGAGCTCGAGAAGATTAAAGACTACCTGATTAATCCAGTTGAGTCGCGCGAGGCTTCGCTTGGAGTTCCTGCTACACTAAAGGCAAAGTATCCTGAGCCAGCACCAGTTGCGATGATTAAGAACTTTATAAATTATACAGACGCAGACCTCGAGACTTACCTGGCGGCAAATTCGCTTGCGATGGATATCGAGGACCTCAAGATGTGCCGTGAGTATTTCAAAGAGGAGGGCAGAGATCCGAGCGTTGCCGAGATTAAGGTTATCGATACATACTGGTCAGACCACTGCCGTCACACCACTTTCAACACGACCATCAGAGGTGTTGTGTTTAAGGATGAGACTATCAATAAGACATTTAGCGAATACCAAGAGCTACGTAAGCAGCTAGGAGTACACAAGCCTATCAGCCTGATGAACGTTGCGACTATTGCGGTTAAGGCACTCAAGGAGAACGGCAAGATGGTAGATGTCGTGGAGTCGGAGGAAATCAACGCGTGCACAGTTGATTTCAAGGCTAATATCGACGGAGAAGAGCAGGATTGGGTTCTGCTGTTCAAGAACGAGACGCACAATCACCCTACGGAAATCGAGCCATTTGGTGGAGCTGCGACTTGTATCGGTGGAGCTATCAGAGACCCGCTATCGGGCAGAAGCTACGTATATGCCGCGATGCGTGTGACGGGCGCGGGAAATCCGCTCACACCTGAGTCAGAGACGAGACCGGGAAAGCTCTCGCAAAGAAGATTACGACAACCGCTGCCTCAGGATACAGCTCATACGGAAACCAGATTGGACTCACGACTGGTCTCGTGGATGAGGTGTATCACGAAGGATATGTGGCAAAGAGAATGGAAGTTGGTGCGGTGGTTGCGGCTGCTCCAGCAGAGAATATCAGGAGAGAGAGGCCAGAAGCAGGCGATGTTATCATACTGCTGGGCGGCAGAACTGGTAGAGACGGAATCGGTGGAGCTACAGGTTCGTCCAAGTCTCACAGTATGGAATCTTTAGAGTCATGCGGGGCGGAGGTTCAGAAGGGCAACGCTCCTGAGGAGAGAAAGATTCAAAGACTGTTCAGAAACCCAGAGGCGACTACGCTCATTAAGCGCTGTAATGACTTCGGTGCAGGTGGAGTTTCAGTTGCCATCGGCGAGCTAGCAGATGGACTAGAAGTGACTCTTGACAACGTGCCTAAGAAGTACGACGGACTGGATGGAACTGAACTCGCAATCAGTGAGTCTCAGGAGAGAATGGCTGTTGTAGTTGCAGCATCCGATGCAGATAAATTCAAGAAGCTCGCGGAGAGCGAGAATCTCGAGGCGACGACAGTAGCGACAGTGACAGAGAAGGCTTATCTCACGATGAACTTCAGAGGTCAGCAGATTGTAAATATTTCCAGAGAATTCCTGGACACTAACGGTGCGGAGAAAGAAGCCGATGTCGTAGTTGAGGGTGCTCGTAGATTCGATAAAGAGATACCAAGAGATTTGAGAAAGGCATGAAGGAGCTCGTATCTGACCTCAATGTCTGCTCGAAGAGAGGACTTTCAGAACGCTTTGACTCGACAATCGGTGGAAATACAGTACTGATGCCTTTTGGCGGAATCAAACAGAGAACACCTATTCAGGCTATGGTTCACAAGATTCCAATGCTCGAGGGCGAGTGCAGTACCGTATCGATGATGTCGTATGGTTTCAATCCATATATCCTAGAGCAGAGCCCTTACCACGGTGCATATCTTGCAATCGTGGAGAGTGTTGCGAAGCTAATCGCAACCGGTGCGAGCTATGAGCGTATCTACCTGAGTCTTCAGGAATACTTCGAGAAGCTCGGTGATAACGACAAGTCTTGGGGCAAGGCATTCAGTGCAGTTCTCGGTGCGTTCAGAGCACAGATGGAGCTTGGCATCGGAGCGATTGGCGGTAAGGATTCTATGAGCGGAACCTTTGAAGATATTCACGTTCCACCAACTCTGATTTCTTTTGCAGTAACTACAGATGAACTAAGCAAAGTGGTTTCGCCAGAGTTCAAGAGCAGAGGTCACGAAGTTGTGTGGCTTAGGCCAGAGCTTGGTGAGGATGGGCTTCCAAAGGCTGAATCGCTTATCAAGAACTTTAAGCTAGTTAGAACACTTGTTGATAACGGACTAGTTGCTGCATGCTACACGCCTGGATTTGGAGGACCTGCTGAGGCTGTCTTCAAAATGGCAATCGGCAACAACGTCGGCTTCGAGTTTGACGAAGGAATTTCCATGAGAGAGATGTTCGGCTATGCGTACGGCAGCTTCATCATCGAGACTAGCAAGAATATAGATTTGACATCGGATATGAAACTTCTGGGCAAAACGGTTTCTCGCGAATCCATCGGAAGTAAGAATGGTCGTGTGAGACTACTCGCTCTTAATGCGCTCTATGAGGGCAAGCTCGAGCCTGTATATAGCTGCAATATCAAGACTTCAGAGGAAAACCTTCCCGAGATGATATACAGAACAAGAAGTGATGCAACGCCAAGTAAGACTGTGGAGAAGCCAAGGTTCCTGATCCCTGTATTCCCAGGTACGAACTGCGAATACGACACGGCTAGAGCCGTTGAGAAGGCTGGTGGTGAGGCAGAGATATTCGTTGTTAACAACCTCACAGCAGCTCACCTAAAACGTTCCGTTAAGGACTTTGCAGCAGCACTCAATAAGGCAAATGTGCTCTTCATCCCTGGTGGATTCTCGGGTGCTGACGAACCAGATGGTTCTGGTAAGTTCATTACTTCGTTCCTGAGAAACGAAGCGATTTCTGTAGAACTCATGAAACTGCTAAAAGAGAGAGACGGACTAGTTGCAGGAATTTGCAATGGATTCCAGGCATTAATCAAGCTAGGCTTGCTCCCATATGGAGAGATTGGTGTACAGGAAGAAGGTAGCCCAACTCTAACATTCAACAATATAGGCAGACATCAATCGAAGCTTGTTAGAACGAAACTCTGCTCGACTAGGTCTCCTTGGCTGAGGAAAGCAAGTGTGGGACAAGTTCTGACTGTGCCAATATCCCACGGGGAAGGAAGGTTTGTTGCTAGCAGCAACGATATCGATACTATGCTCGAGAATGGTCAAATACTGACACAGTACGTTGATTTTGAAGGAAATCCAACCATGGATATCCAGTTCAATCCGAATGGTTCCTCAATGGCCATCGAGGGAATCCTCTCACCAGACGGAAGAATTCTCGGCAAGATGGGACACTCCGAGAGAATTGGAGAGGGTCTTTACAAGAACGTGCCAGGAGAGTTCGAGTTAGGACTATTCGAGTCGGCGGTTTCATACTTTAGAGGCGAAGAATAGAAATTGCAAAAAACGTTCAGCTCAGTGCTGACATTGAGGTCGGCGAGTGTGATATACTACTTTCCGTAAAACAAAGGTAATGTATATATAATTAATTTAGAAAGGGAAACTTGAAAAATGAGTAAGGAAAGAATTCTTGTACTTAATCTAGGATCTACATCAAGTAAGATTGCTGTATACGATGATGCTCAGGAGGTTTTCAAGGAAACCATAAGACACACTCAGGAAGAGATGGCTCAATTCGATGACGTACTAGAGCAGTTCAGCTTCCGTAACGAGAAGGTGCGAGAGGCTCTTGAGAGCAATGGTATCGGCGTGAATACACTCACAGCAGTATGCTCGAGAGGTGGAAATATTATCGCTTGCCCTCACGGCGCTATTGGAATCGACCAGGAGATGATCGATTACCTGACGAGACCAGAGGATACAGCGAAGCATGCTTCACTACTCGGTAGCATGATTGCGTTTGATCTCAAAAAAGAATTTGGAATCCCTGCGTGCATCTACGATGCTATCGGAACAGATGAGATGCAGGCAGTAGCAAGAGTTTCTGGCGTTCCGGAGATTCCTCGTTACACAGTAGGACACACTCTAAACACAAGAGCTATGGCCATCAAGTGCGCTGACGAAGTGCTCAAGAAGCCATTTGACGAGTGCACATTCATAGTTGCTCACATGGGTGGCGGAAGCTCGATTAGACTTTATCACAATGGTGTAAATATAGACTGCGTAAACGATGATGAAGGGAACTTCTCGCCAGAGCGCGGTGGGGCAGTAGGTTGTAAGGACCTCGTAAATTACTGTTTCACATCAGGTAATGATGCGAAGACTGTGATGAAGAAATTCCACGGTGCAGGCGGACTCAAAGCTCATCTCGGCACAACAGATGCTATCGAGGTAGAGAAGATGATAGATGCAGGCAACGAGTATGCGAAGGTCGTATACGAGGCAATGGCATATGGAATCGCTAAGGATATCGCTAAACTATCTGCTCCAGTGGCTGGCAAGGTTGACAGAATCATCCTCACAGGTGGAGTTGCTTATTCAAAGTTCCTCACAGATATAATCGAAAGTATGGTAAGCTGGATTGCGCCAGTTGAGATGATGCCAGGTGAGTTCGAGATGGAAGCTTTGGCAGCTGGAGCTTTAAGAGTTCTGAGAGGCGAGGAGAAGCTTCAGAATTTCGGCGAAATCAAGACTGCGGCAATTGACAGAATACGTATCTGCAAGGGTGTAGAGCCTTATACAACACCTGTGAAGTAAGTCTAAATAATTACTTAAAATGTAAAGCCACCATCCTTATGTGGTGGTGGCTTATCGTTTATTGACAGTCTGTATTATTTCGTGTACTATTCTTGTATACGTGCTGTTGTAGCTCAGTTGGTAGAGCACTTCCTTGGTAAGGAAGAGGTTCGGCAGTTCGAGTCTGCTCAACAGCTCCAATTATTTTAAATTCAATCACAATTCTAAGGAGGATATCATGGCAAAGCAGAAGTATGAGAGAACCAAGCCACATATCAACATCGGTACAATCGGCCACGTTGACCACGGCAAGACAACTCTAACAGCAGCAATCACAAAGACTCTTCACAACAGATATGGACTCGGAGCAGACGTAGCATTCGACCAGATCGACAAGGCACCAGAAGAGAAGGCAAGAGGAATCACGATTTCCTCAGCACACGTAGAGTATGAGACACCAAACAGACACTACGCACACGTAGACTGCCCAGGACACGCTGACTATGTAAAGAACATGATTACAGGAGCAGCTCAGATGGACGGAGCAATCCTCGTAGTAGCAGCAACAGATGGACCAATGCCTCAGACAAGAGAGCACATCCTACTATCTAGACAGGTAGGCGTACCATACATCATCGTATTCCTGAACAAGTGCGATATGGTAGACGATGAGGAGCTACTAGACCTCGTAGAGATGGAAGTAAGAGAGCTACTAGATGAGTATGAGTTCCCAGGAGATGACACACCAATCGTAAGAGGCTCCGCGCTAAAGGCACTAGAAGATCCAAGCGGTGAGTGGGGAGATAAGATTTGTGAGCTAATGGAAGCAGTAGACACATACATTCCAGAGCCAGAGAGAGCAAACGATCAGCCATTCCTAATGCCAATCGAGGACGTATTCTCAATCACAGGACGTGGAACAGTAGCAACAGGAAGAGTTGAGAGAGGAACACTCAAGACAGGAGACGAGGTAGAGCTCGTAGGTCTAAGCGAAGAGAAGAGAAAGGTAATCGTAACTGGAGTAGAGATGTTCAAGAAGACTCTTGATGCAGCTGAAACAGGAGACAACATCGGAGCACTTCTCAGAGGAGTACAGAGAGATGAAATCGAAAGAGGACAGGTACTCTCGAAGCCAGGATCAATTCACCCACACACAAAGTTCAAGGGACAGGTATACGTACTAAAGAAGGAAGAGGGTGGAAGACACACACCATTCTTCAATGGATACAGACCACAGTTCTACCTAAGAACAACAGACGTAACAGGAGACCTACAGCTCCCAGCAGGAACAGAGATGTGCATGCCTGGAGATAACGTAGTAATGGAGATTGAGCTAATTACACCAGTAGCTATCGAAGAGGGACTACGTTTCGCTATCAGAGAAGGTGGAAGAACAGTAGGATCCGGAGTAGTTACAGAGATTGTAGAGTAATCGATACAATACGAGGGACTACCACCAGAATATTAAGTAGCAGGGGCGCATACGCCCCTGTTTTTTATGCTTTAAATTAACGTAATTTGATTTTTTTATATTGAATCACTACAATAAAAATATGACAGAGAGTACAATGAATATATTAGTAAAATAAGTATCCAGGCAAGTTGTCGGGAGTATCACGAGGTGAAATATGTCTATAGAAAAGATTTACGATTATTTTAGAAGCTACGACAAAGAAACTTATCAGGTTTTCGCATGTGGAGATGACACGCCATCAGAACAAGATATAGAAGCTTTCGAGAGCGAGTTCAATATAAAGCTACCGGAGGATTTCAAAGAGTTTACAATGTCTCCGCTTGGTGGTCTATACATGGAAGTAAGAGAAGAAATCTGGCCTATGGCACAGGAGTATGAAGTTGCACCATTCTGGGAGTTTTGCCGAGGAATCATGGTTTACGGCATCTCAAGCGATGTGCCCGAGTACCTAGACTTACGTGCAAATACAAGAGCTCTCCGTGAAAGTGGGCTACCGGACTGCATTCCATTCTTCTCGGTAATAGGGGATGGTGAGCAGATATTCTGCTTCGATAGGGAAGGCAAGATAGTTGTTTTCGATGGCTATGAGATACATGATGTTGAAGGCGATTTCGAGAGCTTTTTACTTGGTCAAATCGCTGAGCTAGAGGAACGTAAGAATGAGAAAGTTGAGAAGCTGAAAAATAGAGCTGGCAGATAAGAATTCAGACATTATAGCATCGGCGATAAGATGATACTAAAATTCAGCAGAAATCAGCGTTGAAAACACGGCATATATAAAAGTGGACTAAATTTAAGAGCTCAATCACATATAAAATAAAAGTGGGGGTTGCAAAGGCAAGCCCCCATTCTTACTAATATTAGATTTTTAAATTCTGTCCTATGAGATTCAATGAAGTAGGTTGACGATTAATCCTCGGTATAGTAGTGGTGGTAGTACGTATAAGCTAGCCTATATCCACCGCGTAAGTCGGCTGGTTTGAGGTCCAGTATTTTATCAAAGATTATCATGCAGTAGTCGATTACGTCATCTTCGCTACTACCTTCGGCTAACTCGATAGCTTTTTCAAGATTCCTTACAGCGGCTTTTTTCTTCTCGTGGTGAGCGTTGTCTGCCTTTTTAGACTTAAGAGCATAAGAGTAGCCGTAACGGTAATACCACATCGCATCACGGTTAGCCTCTGGTACTAGGCCTAGAGTCTGAATAGCAAGATCCTCTTGGTCGGTGCTGTTATATGAACTTGCGAGCATGCCGAGAACCTCGTCACTATATGAGCTAGGTTCTGCCTGCTCAAGAAGCTCTATCAGAGCCCTAGAACCCTTCATGTTACGGAGCTTATTCAGAGCAAGAATCTGCTTTTTATCATCGAGCTGATTAAATTCTTCTATACTATTAACAACATTATCGGATTCAATCTTGTATATGAACTCCTCAAAGTTATCTGCTAATATCTCTTGGCTGTAGTCATCTTCTTGATTAACTAATGTAACCATAGGTTCACCTTCTGGTCCGCACTCGCTGTAATCTAGGAATACCATATCGTGTCCACCAGAGATGGTGTCTGCAATTACAAGGCCAATTGCAGGATATCCCCACTCCTCAAGCCAGAACTCAGTTCCATAATCACCACAAACGGAACACTTCTTATCCTTGTCTATACCATAGATTCCAATCAGATGAACACACAGGTTGTCTGTTGTTACGATGCTATTTGCAGTAACACCACCGTTTTGGTGCTTAATAAGTTCAATATATGACTCTGGGAGCTTATATCCAGTCTCTTTCTCTATATCTAATATCTCCTGGTCTGTAGGAGCCTTACCAGCATAATCATCAGTATAGCCATCAGAAATATCCCAAAATGATTTCCAGTCAAAGTTCTCAAAAGGTTTCATAATATCGCCTCCTAATATTTTCACTTGTTAATAATATAGAATCTCATCCCTAGTCATACCCACTAGCTCGTTTACCCATAGTCCGAGAATATCCGAAATAATCCCGTCACATACAAACTCGTCTTCTCCATCTCCGAACTTGCATGTAAATGAAGGCTCTCTGCTGGCAGCTTCGTAAATTTCTTTGCGTACTCGGGGAGCTTACCAGGATCATACTCGAGCGATAACTTCTTCGCAATCTCGCCTCTAACCTCGTCGAAATCAGTACCTTTCTCATTATATGACTTGCGTGATTTCTCGATGTAACCGCTGCAAAATGCGGATAACAGCTCATCGCTTTTGTAGATGTATTTACAGTTAAAATCCGAAATACATCCCGCATGAATTAGGAATTGAAGTAAATCCTCCATGCTTTCAGCAACTCTTCCGACGCTCCCTTCGCTGCTAATATATCCGATGCTGCCGTCTTCAAGCTTTACATATTCGCCGCCGCTTCCATCGGATGCAAATGTTTCGAACGAGGATGAATATACCTCACCATGCCCCGAATACTCTGTGTTTCTAGGCTTATCGCAGAAAAATATATCGCATTCTCGCATCAGAGCTTCATTTAAGCCTGCTGTTTTCAAAATAGCATCCGCTAAATTAATCGTCATATAGCTCCCTTAATAAATCGTAATAAGTGCATGTCCTCCGACTTCGAGCACCTTCTTATAGAAGTCTCGAAGTCCTTCGATGTAATCCGAGATCTCCTCTATTAGCTCATCGACCAAGTCTTCATCATCTTTATCCCATATGTTTGGATACAGGCCAGCATTTGCACAATCTTCCATATTGAAATCTTCAAGAGCCTTTTCATAATCGAAACCCTCGAGCACCGAAATGATTTCAGGGACACGGTCGTTTTTTACACATGCGACGAATTGGCTTAAATCTTCAAATAAGTCCACGCCGATAACTGCCACGCTGAGGGGGTTATTACTAGACCTCTCATCGGTGCTCACTCCTGTTAGAACGAAGTGCATCACATCCCACATCTTATCAGTATCAAGGAAAATTTCAGCTTCTTCGTTTAAATCTTCAATAGTTTCAAAAATTTCTTCTTCATCATCGAGAGTTGCAAGGTGCAGAAGAACGTCGAGGTTCGCGTCATCGATATATTGGTAGTTAGCAATCAATCCCATTGGTCTATCCTCCGTCAAAAGTAAATAACTGGTTTCTAGCTATACCTATTAGCTTTACAATACATTTATTATTTAATTGAATTGTACACCCCGTGAGGAGAGTTTGGAATACAATCTTTTGAAATTATTGCAAGGAGGTGTATATTTAGTATTGAAATAATTTATATAAGAAACTGACTGTGGCGAGAGGCTAAAGAAAAGAGAAAGGTATATACACAATATGGATAATAGAGAGATAAAAAAGCTAGGATTATACGATGATAGCGTATTCATTGCTGATGGCGTACAGCTTAGCGGACCTGAGAACATTAAAATTGGGAAAGACGTAAATATCTGGTATAATTCTGTGCTTCGCTCTAGTGGCAAAGATATTGTAATCGGGGACAGAACAAATATCCAGGATGGCTCTGTAATTCATATTGCTACAAATGGAGGGACATACATAGGAGCTGATGTGACAATAGGTCATATGTCACTTATTCACGGCTGTACGATAGGCGATTCAACGCTTATCGGTATGGGTTCGATAATCATGGATGATGCCAAAATCGGGTGTGAATGCATCGTCGGAGCGGGCTCACTCGTAACTCAGGGCAAAGAGTTTCCTAATGGAGTACTCATAATGGGTCGACCGGCAAAAGTGATTAGAGAGCTTAGCCCCGAGGAAAGGGAGGGAATCGCTGGTGAAGCAACTTCGTATGTGGAGACGGCTCGAGAAGAGATGAAAAGCATTGGTGACTATGGAATCTGCAAATAGAAGAAAGTGTTCGTGACTAGAGAAAGTTTTCAAACCCAATTACAAATAAACATGGCTTCAGAAACGTACATCGATGACATGAAAAACACATTTTTGTGTCATTCGGAACATTAAAAGTGCATTTCATTACATCAACGAACTTTATTTGACATACTTATGCTAGTATTTAGACACAATAAGTGTGTTAAATATAAAAACGCCAAAAGGCGCTTAGGACCTCTACCGTGTAGAGGTCCTTTTAATTTTTTGTTTCTAAATTTTAATTCGCATCATAAAATCCGCATTAAAACTAATATTTCTAGGTCGCTTTAAATCGCATTATAAAAACTCTCATAAAAGGGATAATCTTGCTACTTATAGTTCACTTCTTGCATTGTTGTCAGATCCTCCTAAACCATATAATTTACATGAAAGTGAGGTGCGATAGCACCGTGTATAAATGGAAGGAGTTTTAGAATGGCAACTAACAATGAAAGAAGTGTAACTTACAAGATCTTGGATCACATCGGAGTACTAGCTACCTATAAGAACAATTGGAGCAAGGAACTTAACCTAATTCAATGGAATGATAGAACACCGAAGTTCGATATTCGTGACTGGGACTCTTGATCACGAGCATATGAGCAGGGGTATTACTTTGCATGAGGATGAGGCAAGGGAGCTCTCTAAACTTCTCGCTGACAGGTTCGAGGATATGCCAATCTCAGAAGATGAAGGCAATTAATGCTGGGTTTTGAGGTGAGCAATGAAAAGTAAACGTATTTATAATTGCATCGTCTCGATGCTGTGTATAGTGATGTTGTTCGGAACATCGCATGTGTTTGCTCTGAATTCAGGTAAAGCTCCTGATGGTGGTGTAAATATCATCCCGCCCGAAACGGCTGCAAGACTTCAGCTGAAAGTAACTGGAAATGGTGTGAAGCTTTCAGCTCTGAAATCTGGAACTTCAGACAGTATTAATCTATCAAATGGAGAGATTTTTGCCCGCAGTGCAAGGACAGGAGATGAGTGTCAGATTAGTTATAAATTGTCTACGGGCATGAATCTCGAAGTGATGGCTCTTGATGGTGGAAAGAATGCGAGTGTATATGGTGATGTGGACATGAAAGGAGACTCGGCTACTCACTTTGTAAATAAAAGTAGCGAGGGCAAATTCACCATTAAGCTGTCAGGCGGTAATGCGAATTTCACCATCAAAGCGGTGAATAGCAACAAAGTTGTAAGCGGAGCAGATTCATCTAATAGCGAGTCAGATGGTGATGCGCGTAGTATCGAGTCGAACATCGTAATGGAAGGCGAGTTTGATAACGAAACAGGCAGAAGAGGAAATGTTCATAATACTAATACTTTAGAGAGAATACCAGAGTCTGCATCATATGATAATGTCAGTAGAAGGATGACTATGAGTGTAGGAGCAGCAACTCCTAGAGGTGCCTCCTCGTTTAGGTCTGTGGCAGCAAGTTCAGTGACTGAACCAACGAGAGGTACAGTAACATGGCATAAGCAGTACAAGGATAATAACCGTAATCATGCGAGTATATTCAAGGTAAATGTCGATGGGCTTATCCATGATGCGGCATGTGCAGATGGTAAGAACTTTAGAACTGCAGAAGCAGGGCATGTCGTGACACTTACAAAGCAGGCATCTGATTCTCTGTTTACAAAATTCGCATACCTTGCCAGTACAGATAAGTGGCAGAAGAGTAATTATGATGAGAAAGAGTATTACTTTGCATTAGTATGTGCCGCTAGAAGAGTTAACGGCAGACCTGCATATGAAAGAGTTAACTCAAGACCGCTAATCAATCGAATGATGCAGGATGCGAAGGCCTACAAGGGCGAAATTCCTGAAAACTTTAAATCTTTTCTAGCTTATCCAACGAATGGATCGCAGATGATGCTAGCGTGGGGACTAAAGCCGTATGGAAAGATCGAAGTTGTTAAATCCATAGGCAACAATATCAAGATTGCTGGAGAGTGTAGAGGTGCATATTCCCTAGCGGGTGCAGTGTATACGGTCTACGATGAGGCAGGAACTGCAGTCGGAAAACTGACGACAGATGAAAAGGGTAGAACTGAAACTTTGGAAGTAAAGCCAGGGAAATACACTGTTAAGGAGACGATAGCACCTGTTGGCTATGAATTAGACAAGACTGTTTATAAGGTGGAGAGCAAGGCTGAGACTACGAGCACGGTACAGTCGTATGATTCACCTGTATTTGCGCCTGTTAAGATTTCTTGAGAAAAAAGCTAGTGGTAATAGTTACATGAATCCTAGTGACATGACTGGGGCTGAATTTGAAGTTAAGTATTATGATACTATTGGACCTGTTGAAAACGCAAAGGTTGTTCGCACATGGAAGCTAAGAACGACTAAGGATGCTTCTGGTAAATACACTGCAGAGCTCAGAGATAAGAACCTCGTAAAGGGCAGTGATCCTCTCTTTGTTACAGAACAGGGAGATGCTGTACTGCCTCGCGGAACAGTGACTATTCGCGAGACTAAGGCGCCAGCGGGATATCTTCTAGATAAGACTGTATACACCAAGAAAATCGATGGTGATGGTGCGGGAGCTGCGGTGTACTTCAACTCAGGAGAGCCATCTTCACATGTCAACAATCCAGCCATTCCTAAAATCGGAACTAGGGCTATGGACGTTGCGACGGAGGATTCAATTGCAATGTACGGTCCGAAGACTAAGGTTAAGGACGTTGTGAGCTTCTCTAACTTGTATGAAGGTGAAACATATACTCTCGAAGGGGTGCTGATGGATAAGAGTACAGGAACGCCTCTTGAACAGAATGGTAGCATGATTACCGCTCAGAAGGAATTCACGGTTACTGCGCAGAATTCGACGATTTCTAACAGTATTGCAAGCGGAGAGGTAGGGCTTGAGTTCACCTTTGATACTACTAGGCTAGCTGGAAAGGATACTGTTGTATTTGAGACATTAAAGTACAAAGGGAAAGAAATTGCGAACCATCGTGACATAAACGATGATAAACAGACACTTCGTCATCCAGAAGTTAGAACGCAGGCACATTCAATTGAGTCAGGAACAAATACAGGTGCCCCGAGTAAGGAAGAGAAAATCATTGATAAGGTTAAGTACAAGAATCTCATCATAGGCAAGAAATACAAGGTGACAGGAGTCCTAATGGATAAGGAGAAGAATAAGCCTATTCTTGATAAGGATGACAAAGAGGTTACTGCTGAAAAAGAATTTACAGCTGAGAAGACAGACGGAGAAACAGAACTCGAATTCAGATACGACTCGAGTCTACGCCAGGATAAAGTGACCGTAGTGTTCGAAACGCTGACTTATAGAAATGTTCCCGTTGCAGTGCATGCTGATATCGATGATTCTGCACAGTCTATATACTACCCAGCTATTGGAACAAAGATGACTGGCAAGGGTGGAGCAAAGGTTGTTTCGAAGGCAAAGAGTGTATCGCTAGTTGATGTAGTCAAGTACGAGAACCTAATCTCTGGACGCAGTTATACTGTAAAAGGTGTTTTAATGGATAAGAAGACTGGCAATCCTTACGAAGAAAGCGGAAAAGTTGTTACAGGAAGCACCACTTTTAAAAGTGAAGGAAATGGCACAGCACCAGTATCATTTAAACTTAATACATCCAAGATTGCTGGCAGGGAGCTAGTAGCGTACGAAAAGGTGTATGACGAGAAGGGACACCTTGTTGCAACACATGAAGATATAAATAATCGAGATCAAACGATCAGAGTTGCAGAGCCAACAATTCCTAGAACTGGCGATGGCACATTACTATATATGTATCTTGGACTATTTATAATGTCATTCATCACCTTAGCTTCGTTGACCACTATAAAGAGGTGTGTTAGACTTTAACCCATCATTGTAAAGGACGGGTTAAACATATGAAGATTGCTTTTCATACGCTTGGGTGTAAGGTAAATCAATATGAAACAGAGGCTATGAAAGAAGAGTTCAGATCCCGCGGTGCAGAAATCGTGGGGGAGAATGAAACTGCAGACGCCTATGTCATCAATACTTGCACTGTGACGAGTGTTGCTGATAGCAAGTCGCGAAAATATATAAGACGAATGAAGAAGCTCAGCCCTGATTCCGTGATGGTGGTTACGGGCTGCTATGCCCAGACTGCTAGCGAAGAGCTTGAGTCCATGCCTGATGTTGATATAGTTATTGGAAACAACCTCAAATCCACTATCTGTGATGAGGTTATGAAGGCTATGAAATTTAGGAAAGCTGGCAAAGAGACCGATACTGAGACCAGAGTACTTCCTTTAGCGAACTTGTTGGTTATGAGGAGACTGGCATAGTAATCTCAAGTGAGTCGCAGATGCAGAGGGCGTATATAAAGATTGAAGAAGGTTGCAACCGATTCTGTTCCTACTGCAAGATCCCTTATGCAAGGGGTGCTGTTAGAAGCAGAGGGATAGATGAGATTATCGCTGAGGCGAAAGCTCTTGTAGAGAGCGGCTACAAGGAAATTGTGCTGACTGGAATAAACACGGCCCTCTATGGTAGCGAAAAAGGATTTACATTTGAGAGACAGGATGATGAAGAAAGTCTTTCAGGAATTGAAGCTGTGCTGAAGAGGCTAGATGAATTAGAAGGAGACTTCCGAGTAAGACTGAGCTCACTTGAACCTAATGTTGTAGACAAGGAGCATGTTGAACGAATCATCAAGTACAAGAGACTTTGTAGACACCTACACCTATCTATACAAAGTGGTAGTAACAATGTTCTAAAAGGCATGAAACGCAGATACACTAAGGATGAATACCTCGCGATTATCGAGGCTATACGCAGCGTGGATCCGCTATACGGAATCACAACGGATATAATAGTTGGATTTCCCCGGGGAGACGGAAGAAGACTTTGCGGACACGCTCGACGTAGTTGATAAAGCATCGTTTGGCAGGGTTCATGCATTTAAATTCTCGCCAAGGCAGGGAACTGAGGCTGCAAAGTATAAGGAGACAGTAACGCCGGCAGACAAGACGGCTCGTGTAAATGCGCTAATCGACAGAGCGGAATGCGTCGCACAAGAGTTTCAGAAACGTAACTTTGACGTAGTGCACAGAGTTCTCGTGGAAACTTTTGAAGAAGATTACGCTACAGGATATACATCTAACTATATAAAGGTGTATATTAAGGATAAGGAGCGAAAGTTGAACTCAGGTGAATTCACGGAGGTTAGGCTCATCGCTAATTATAAGGAAGGCTGCTTAGCTGAAGTGGTCTAGAAAGGAGGAGTCATATGGAAGATTGCATTTTCTGCAAGCTTGCAAAAGGTGAAATACCTACGGATATGGTTTACGAGGATGACCTGGTTTCTGTTTTTCGTGATGCTGCTCCAGAGGCACCTGTACATGTTCTAATGGTTCCTAAGAAGCACGTTGCATCTCTTAATGATTTAGAAGATGCAGACAGAGAGCTTATGGGACACATGATGCTCAAGATCAAGGATATCGCAGCTCAGGAAGGCTTGGATAATGGGTTCAGAACCGTTATCAATACTGGAGAGGACGGACAGCAGACCGTACACCATCTGCACATCCATATTCTTGGACGCAGAAAGATGACTTGGCCACCGGGCTAAAGACAATAGAAAAGCAAGTATAGAGTGAGATAAAAATAAGCGGAAGGCAGATGCCTTCCGCTTATGCTATTCTTAATATTAGTAATGAAGTCTATTTAATAATGGTAATTTCAGATAAATGAAACTCGCAATTAAATTACGAGTTTATTATCACAATATGTGTTTGGTGGTATTCCCTCCAGATTAAACGATGATTAGTTTAGTTCGTTAACCCAGAAGCCGTGGATATTACAATACTCGTACGCTGCTACAACTTTTTCTCCGTCCTGGATGGCAAATGTTGCAACAGGCTCTCCATTAACCTTTAGAGCTTTTCTTTGGAACCCTAGATTAGTTTCAAGGATTATGAACTGAATATGATGCTCCTCTGTCATAGGGTGAAGTGTGCTACCAACAGTAACCTTAACGAGATTGCCGTCACACTCAACTACAGGAACGTGCTTTTCAGTAGCAGAATCAGCGGTCTTTGGCACAAGCTCTTCCATATCTTCACCACAACATGCGAGAACTCCACCATCATCAAATACCTTGCCTACAATAGTACCGCAACTTTTACTCTTATATAACTTTTTCATTTTGTTAATACTCCTTTCAGAAATACTGAAACTCAATATCTTATAAGAGAATTGTATCATACATGTAGTCGTATAGTATCGATATGAGAATCAAATACATATAGAAACATAAAATGTAAATAGACGATAAAAGACTACTAGGGCGTGTTTGGTAAATACCAACTGCTAAATAATGTATTTTTTATGTATTTTTGAGAAAACATATCAATTATTCATATTCAATCAGCTGAGTCAAATGAACGAAACAAACCCTAAAATAGTGCAATTTATACAAAAAACATAAAAAAACGAATAGTTTTTGATGAAATGACAACATAAAGGAAACGCGCGTAAACGTGTTAGAGTGAATCGACCTGTAACACTTGAAAACACTGTAGTCAGTTTTACAAAAAAGTACAAAAAAGCCTTGCAATGCAAAATTACGCCATGTATAATTTAAAAGCTTGTTTAAGGCGATGAAGCAGGAAGTTGCTGAGCTATCAGGTTATTTCTGCCGAGAATTGTCCTCGCTAGACGAGGGCGAGGGGGTTCGCCATTTTTGATTTGTGTAAACCTTTAGGAAACGCACGAAAGAGTGTAAGAGATGAGGCGTAGCAAGTAAAAAACGGGCGAAGTCCTGTACAAGCATAGCGAAAACAGTACAAAACAAACAGGAGGAACTACTAATGAGCGAACTACAGAAAATCAGAATCAGACTGAAGGCTTATGACCATGCTCTATTGGATAAGTCAGCAGCAAAGATTGTTGAGACTGCTGAGAGAACAGGCGCTACTGTATCTGGCCCTATTCCACTTCCAACAGAGAAGGAAGTCGTAACAATCATCAGAGCTGTTCACAAGTACAAGGACAGCAGAGAGCAGTTTGAGCAGAGAACACACAAGCGTCTTATCGACATTACTAACGCTTCGACTAAGACAACAGATGCTCTTGCTAAGCTCGACATGCCAGCAGGCATTGATATTGAAATCAAGCTCTAAGCTAGATTTTAGAAAGATCGCATGAGAGGGCAATTCGGCCAAACCAGGGCGATCCGCTGTAAGACACTAGGAGGAGAATTATGAAAACACTTTTAGGCAAGAAGATCGGCATGACACAGATCTTCAATGAGAACGGTGCTGTAGTACCAGTTACCGTAATCGAAGCCGGACCTGAGGTAGTAACACAGGTTAAGACAGTAGAGACCGACGGCTACAACGCTGTACAGGTTGGCTACGAGGAGCAGAAGGCACACAGACTTAACAAGCCAGAGACTGGACACTTTGAGAAGTGTGGCGTAACTCCTAAGAAGCACCTCGCTGAGTTCAGAGTTGAAGATGGCGAAACTTACGAGGTAGGACAGGAAATCACAGTTGCTGATTTTGAAGAGGGAATGAAGCTTGACGTTACGGGCGTTTCCAAAGGTAAGGGAACACAGGGTAACATCAAGAGACACGGACACCGCAGAGGACCTATGACTCACGGTTCCAAGCATAAGAGACTTGCAGGTGCTCTTGCTGCTGGTACATACCCATCAAGAGTCTTCAAGGGCAACAAAGCCCCAGGAAGAATGGGTAGAGACACAGTTACAGTACAGAACATCGTTCTCGTAAAGGTTATTGCTGACCGCAATCTACTTCTTGTTAAGGGTGCTGTTCCTGGAAAGAAGGGCGGACTCCTTAAGATTAAGGGAGCGGTAAAAGGACAGGATAAATAAGAGGCAGAAAGGAGGAATCACTAATGGCAAAAGTAAAGATGCTTAATATGGCCGGTGCTGAGGTTGGCGAGATCACATTGAACGACGAAATCTTTGGAATCGAACCAAACGAAATAGCAGTACAGACTGTAATCAAGAATTACTTGGCAAACCAGAGACAGGGAACCCAATCTGCCAAGACAAGAAGTGAAGTAAGAGGAGGCGGACGTAAGCCTTTCAGACAGAAGGGAACAGGTCGTCACAGACAGGGAAGCACAACAGACCCTACACAGGTAGGTGGTGGAATTGTTTTTGCACCAAAGCCAAGAGACTACAGATATGCAGTTCCTAAGAAGGTAAAGAGACTTGCTCTTAAGTCTGCACTTTCGGCTAAGGTTGCTGACAAGGAAATCATCGTACTCGACGAGCTAAAGTTCGCTGAGCCAAAGACTAAGGAGATGGTTAAGGTTCTCGAGAACATCAAGGCTGATAAGAAGGCCCTCATCGTAATGGATGAGAAGGACGAGAACGTTGTTAGATCTGCTTCTAACATTCAGGGTGTGAGAACTGCACTTGTAAGCACAATGAATGTATATGAGATTATCAATCATTACAGCCTCGTGCTCACTAAGGCAGCAGCTGAGAGAATTGAGGAGGTATACGCATAATGAAGAGCGGTTACGACGTAATACTTAAGCCTATCATCACCGAGCAGAGCATGGACATGTCGGCTGACAAGAAGTATGTTTCAAGGTTGCTGATACAGCTAACAAGACCGAGGTTAGACAGGCTGTCGAAGAAATCTTCGGAGTTGATGTTGCTAAGGTTAATATCATGAACGTTAATGGAAAAGTTAAGAGAATGGGAAGAACAGTAGGAAGAACAGCTTCTTATAAGAAAGCAATCGTTACTCTAGCTGCAGACAGCAAAGAGATCGAAATCTTCCAGGGACTGTAAAATAGGAGGAGTAAATAATGGGAATTAAGAAGTATAATCCAACCACTCCTGGTCTGAGAGGCATGACTGTTTCGACTTTCGAGGAGATCACAGTAAGCAAGCCAGAAAAATCCCTTACAAAAACTCTGAAGAAGCATTCAGGAAGAAACGTAAGAGGTAAGATCACCGTTAGACATAGAGGTGGCGGATACAGACCTAAGTACAGAATTATCGACTTTAAGAGAACTAAGGACGGTATTCCAGCAACAGTTAAGACTATCGAGTACGACCCAAACAGAACAGCAAACATTGCTCTTCTAGTGTACGCAGACGGAGAGAAGAGATACATCGTTGCTCCTAACAAGCTGCACGTTGGAGACGTAGTTGTATCTGGTCCAGATTCGGATATCAAGGTAGGAAACGCACTGCCAATCGCGAATATCCCAGTAGGTACAATCATTCACAACATCGAGCTAAAGCCTGGAAAGGGTGCTCAGCTAGTTAGATCGGCTGGTAATGGCGCTCAGCTTATGGCTAAGGAAGGCAACTATGCTCAGGTAAGACTACCATCCGGCGAAGTTAGAATGGTAAGAATCAACTGCAGAGCTACAATCGGAGAAGTTGGTAACATTGACCACGCTAACATCCAGATTGGTAAGGCTGGTAGAAAGAGACATATGGGATGGAGACCTACAGTAAGAGGTTCCGTAATGAACCCTAACGATCACCCACACGGCGGTGGTGAAGGTAGAGCACCAGTTGGACGTAAGAGCCCAGTTACACCTTGGGGTAAACCAACTCTTGGTTACAAGACACGTAACAAGCACAAGGATTCCAACAAGTACATCGTTAGAAGAAGAAATGCTAAATAAGAAAGGAGCATATAATGGGAAGATCGCTTAAAAAAGGCCCTTTCGTCGAAAAGAAACTCATCAAGAGAATCGAAGCGATGAACGAGTCTAATGAAAAAAGTGTAATCAAGACATGGTCGAGACCATCGACGATTTTTCCTCAGATGGTTGGACATACGATCGCTGTTCACGACGGTCGTAAGCATGTTCCTGTATACATCACAGAAGATATGGTAGGTCACAGACTTGGAGAGTTCGCTCCAACTAGAACTTACAAGGGTCACGCTGGTGACAAGGCGAAATAAAGAAAGGAGAAGCTGATATGGAAGCAAAAGCAATTGCTAAATATGTAAGAATGTCTCCTAGCAAACTAAAGCCTGTTACTGACCTAGTAAGAGGAAAAGATTTGAACGAGGCATTAACAATCCTCAAGTTCACACCTGGAAATGGTGCAGAGCTTGTAGAGAAGGTTGTTCAGTCCGCAGCAGCAAATGCTGAAAACAACTTTGACATGAACCGTGATGAGCTATACATTGCAGAAGTTTATGCAAACCAGGGTCCTACAATGAAGAGATTCAGAGCAGGAGCTCAGGGTAGAGCATCCATGATCCTCAAGAGAACAAGCCACATTGGTGTAACTCTTAAGGAGAGAGAAGCTGCTTCGGCAGTAGAAACAGTAGAAGGAGGTCAGCCAGATGGGTCAGAAGGTTAATCCACATGGATTCAGAGTTGGAGTCAACAAGAATTGGAACTCAAAGTGGTTCGCTGACAAAGCAACTTCGCTGATTTCCTAGTTGAAGACAACAAGGTTAGAAACTACGTTAAGAAGAAACTTTACGCTGCCGGCGTTGCAAGTGTCGTAATCGAGAGACCTGCAGCTGACAAGGTAAAAGTAATCATCGCAACAGCTAGACCAGGAATGGTAATCGGAAGATCCGGAGATGGAATTGACGAGCTCAAGAAGAACATCGTTAAGCTAACAGGTAAGACTGTAGATATTTCCATCGAAGAGGTTAGAAGAGCTGAGCTTGATGCACAGCTAACCGCTGAGAGCATTGCACAGGCACTCGAGAGAAGAGTTTCTTTCAGAAGAGCTATGAAGTCCGCAATCCAGAGAACAATGAAGTCTGGAGCTAAGGGTATCAAGGTTCTTGTTTCCCGGAAGACTTGGTGGTGCCGAGATCGCTAGAAGCGAGAAGTACAGCGAAGGAAACGTTCCTCTACACACTCTCAGAGCTGATATCGACTACGGATTCGCAGAGGCTGACACCACTTACGGAAAGATAGGTGTTAAGGTTTGGCTAAACCACGGTGAGATTCTAGATAAGGGTCTCAAGGAAGCTATTCCAGAGCAGTCCAAGAACGATAGAAGAGATCGTAAGCAGAGAAGAAACGACAAGAGAGACAAGAAGAGAAGCTTCGGAAACAGAAGAAATGATAACCGCGAAAGCAGACCAGAGGTTAAGCCAGCAACTACAAGAGTTAGAAAGGCACCAAAGGTAACTGAGGCGGCTCCTGCTCCTGAAGTAGTTGAAACTGCACAGGGAACAGAAGAATAATCATAGAAAGGAGAGACTTGCCATGTTAATGCCAAAGCGCGTTAAACGCAGAAGAGTCCACAGAGGCAGAATGAAGGGTGTTGCAACAAAGGGTAACACCGTTACATATGGTCAGTTCGGTCTAGTTGCTGAAGAGCCAGCATGGATTGACTCAAGCAGATCGAGGCTGCCAGAATCGCGATGACAAGATCCATCAAGAGAGGCGGAAAGGTTTACATCAAAATCTTCCCACACAAGCCAATCACAAAGAAACCAGCAGAAGTTAGAATGGGTTCCGGAAAGGGTTCACCTGAGTATTGGGTGGCAGTAGTTAAGCCGGGCAGAGTAATGTTCGAGCTTGAGGGCGTAACTGAAGCACAGGCTAAGGAAGCTTTGAGACTTGCTTCTCACAAGCTACCAGTAAGGTGCAAGTTCGTTGTCAAGAACCAGGAAGCAAAGGGTGGTGACGAATAATGGATCTGAATACAATAAGAAAAATGACTGATCAGGAGAGAACCGCCGAGCTCGCAAGAATGAAGCAGGAGCTATTCAATCTGAGATTCCAGCACGTTACCGGACAGCTCGACAATCCTGTGAAGATGAGAGAAATCAGAAGAGATATTGCCAGAGTTAAGACCATAATCAGGGAAATGGAAAAGCCTGAAGCTTAAAGGAAGGAGGATGTACAATGGAAAGAAATAGCAGAAAGACCAGAACTGGAGTAGTTGTAAGCGACAAGATGGACAAGACAATTGTTGTTGCTACAAAGGATTCAGTAAGACATTCTCTTTACGGTAAGGCTGTTAAGAGAACTAAGAAGTTCAAGGTTCACGACGAGAACAACGAGTGTGGCATCGGCGATAGAGTAAGAATTATGGAGACAAAGCCTCTTTCAAAGGATAAGAGATGGAGACTTGTCGAAATCGTTGAGAAAGCTAAATAGGGAGGCGACAAATCATGATACAGACAGAAACAAGATTGAGAGTTGCCGACAATTCCGGAGCGAAGGAGCTCCTTTGCATTCGTATCCTTGGTGGCACAGGCCGCAAGTATGCGAATATTGGAGACATCATTGTTTGCTCCGTTAAGGATGCTGCTCCAGGTGGAGTTGTTAAGAAAGGTGACGTTGTAAAGGCAGTAGTTGTTAGATCGAAGAGCGGTACTAGAAGAGATGACGGTAGCTACGTAAGATTTGACCAAAATGCTGCTGTAATTATCAAAGACAGAAGCGATAAGAACCCTGTAGGAACACGTATCTTCGGACCTGTTGCTAGGGAACTTAGAGATAACGGCTTTATGAAGATTGTGTCTTTGGCACGGAAGTATTATAGGGGGTGTACAAATGCAGATTAGAAAAGGCGATACAGTAGTAGTTATCTCGGGCAAGGATAAGGGCAAGGTAGGAACAGTTCTAAGAGCTATTCCAAAGGCTAACAAGGTTGTTGTTGAAGGCGTTAACGTGCAGACAAAGCACGCAAAGGCTACAAGAACATCCGCATCCGAGATTAAGCATGTAGAAGGTCCTATCGATGCATCAAATGTTATGTTCTACGAAAAGGAGAGCAAGCAGGGTGTAAGACTTGGAACTAAGATTGAGAACGGCAAGAAGGTTAGATACTCAAAGAAGACCAATGCCGTAGTAGACTAGGAAAGGAGGAGAGACAGTGGCAAATAGACTAAGAACAAAGTATGACGAAAGTGTTTTTGCAGCACTTAAGGAAAAGTTCAACTACTCCAACGCAATGGAAGTACCAAAGCTGGAGAAGATTACAATCAACATGGGTCTTGGCGAAGCTAAGGATAATTCAAAGATCCTCGAGAGCGCTGTAAAGGAACTTTCACTCATCTCCGGACAGAGACCAGTTGTTACAAAGGCTAGAAAGTCCATCGCTAACTTCAAGGTTAGACAGGGCATGCCAGTAGGAGCTAAGGTTACTCTTAGGGGCGACAGAATGTATGCATTTGCAGATAAGTTCTTTAATCTTTCTCTTCCTAGAGTTAGAGACTTTAAGGGTGTAAGCAAGAATTCATTCGATGGAAGAGGCAACTACTCCATGGGAATTAGGGAGCAGCTCATCTTCCCAGAAATCGTTTACGATGACGTAGAGACCATCAAGGGAATGAACATTGTATTCACTACAACAGCTAAGACAGATGAGGAAGCACAGGCACTACTTGAGCTCCTCGGAATGCCTTTTGAGAAGTAATTTAGGAGGGGAACATGGCTAAGACTTCACTGAAAGTTAAGCAGACCAGAAAGCCTAAGTATTCAACAAGGGCTTATACAAGATGCAAGATTTGTGGAAGACCACATTCGGTTCTGAAGAAGTATGGCATCTGCCGTATCTGCTTCAGAGAGCTTGCTTACAAGGGTGAAATCCCAGGCGTAAGAAAAGCAAGCTGGTAAGTTATTTTGCGCAGGCCTGTCACGCATAATGCGTGCAGGAACCACGTGGAGAAAGGAGAAACACTGTAATGGCAATGACAGATCCAATAGCAGATATGCTAACTAGAATTAGAAATGCCAACACAGCCGGACACGCTAAGGTAGAAATCCCAGCGTCCAAGATGAAGAAGTCAATCGCAGAAATCCTTAAGAACGAGGGATTCATCAAGGACTTCTCAGTAGCTCAGGACAATGCACAGGGAACTATCACTGTAGAGCTAAAGTACGGCCCAAATAAGGAAAAGACAATCTACGGGATCAAGAAGATCTCGAAGCCAGGTCTCAGAGTTTATGCAAAGGCTGATCAGGTACCTAAGGTACTGGGCGGTCTAGGAATCGCTATCGTTTCAACATCTAAGGGTGTTATCAGCGATAAGGAAGCTCGTAAGCTAGGAGTTGGCGGCGAAGTTATTTGTTACGTTTGGTAGGAGGTATAAAATATGTCAAGAATAGGCGTTAGACCAATTACAATTCCTACAGGCGTAGAAGTAACGGTTGAGGAAAATAATGTAATTAAGGTAAAAGGACCTAAGGGCGAGCTATGCCAGCCAATCGATGCGAATCTAACAGTTGAGATCGAAGAGAACGTTCTAACAGTTAAGAGACCAACCGATTCGAAGCATGACAAAGCTCAGCACGGACTTGGAAGAACACTAATTAACAACATGGTTGAGGGTGTTTCCAAGGGTTACGAAATAAAGATGACAGTTAACGGTGTTGGATATACTGTTGCAAAACAGGGCGACACACTCGTTATGAAGCTCGGTTTCTCGCACCCAGTAGAAATGAAGGACCCAGCAGGAATCACAACTGAGACTCCTGATGCAACAACGATTATCGTTAAGGGCTGCGATAAGGCAGAGGTAGGAAACTATGCTGCTAACATCAGAGCTTGGAGAAAGCCTGAGCCATATAAGGGCAAGGGAATCATCTACGATGGAGAAGTTGTACAGAAGAAGGAAGGAAAGAGCGGAGCTTCCGCATAGAGAAGGGAGGATTTGAAAAATGGCAAAAGCAAGCAGAAATGACAGAAGACTCAAGAGACATGCCAGAGTCAGAAAAGACGTTTTTGGAACTCCCGAGAAGCCAAGACTGTGCGTATTTAGATCGAACAGCAATATTTCAGCTCAGGTCATCGATGATGTTAACGGAACAACTCTTGTTTCCGCATCGTCTCTCGATAAGGAGCTTAAGGCAAACATTGCAAACGGTGGAAATAAAGACGCAGCTAAGCAGGTAGGCAAAGCGGTAGGCGAAAGCTGTAGCTAAGGGCATCAAAGAGGTTTGCTTCGATAGAGGCGGATACCTTTATCATGGCAGAGTTAAGGAACTCGCTGATGGTGCACGTGAAGCAGGATTAGAATTCTAAGGGAGGATACAGAATGCGCACGAGAATAGATGCATCTAAGCTTGAACTTACTGAAACCATCGTTAACATCAGACGTGTTTCGAAGACTGTTAAGGGCGGAAAGAACATGAAGTTCTCCGTTACTCTAGTAGTTGGAGATGGCGCAGGCCACGTAGGTATTGGCCTTGGAAAGGCTCAGGAGATTCCTGAAGCTGTAAGAAAAGCAACTGAAGATGCTAAGAAGAAACTAATATTCGTACCAATGGTAGGAACAACAATTCCTCACCAGACTGTAGGAATTTTCGGAGCAGGTAAAGTTTTAATCATGCCTTCAGCAGAAGGTACTGGAGTTATCGCAGGTTCATCCGTACGTACAGTACTAGAAGCTTGTGGACTCAAGGACGTTAGAGCTAAGTCACTTGGTTCGAGCAACACAGGGAACATGGCACTTGCAACTCTAGAGGGACTAAGAAATCTCACAACTGTAGAAGAAGTTGCTAAGCGTCGTGGTAAGACACCTGAAGAAATTTTAGGATAGGAGGAAGACGCAAATGGCAAAGGCATTAAAGATTACTTTAGTTAAGAGTGTTATTGGCGCAACTCCTAAGCAGAAGAAGACAGTAGAAGCTCTTGGCCTCAAGAAGCTACATCATTCAGTTGAGCTAGCTGATTCGTCCGCAACACGCGGCGCAATTGCTAAGGTTTCTCATCTTCTAGATGTAGAAGAGCTATAGGAGGTGCAGGACAATGAGACTTCACGAATTAAAGGCAGCTGAGGGTGCAACCAAGGCTCGCAAGAGAAGAGGTCGCGGTCAGGGTACTGGTCTCGGAACTACTGGCGGCAGAGGTATGAATGGTCAGAACTCCAGAAGTGGCGGCGGTGTTCGTCTAGGCTTCGAGGGTGGCCAGATGCCACTATACAGAAGAATTCCTAAGAGAGGGTTTAACAATCGTTTCGCTAAGGAATACGCAGAAGTTAATATTGCAGATCTAAACAGATTTGAAGATGGTGCAGTCGTAGATTTTGACCTAATGCTTCAGTCCGGACTTGTTAAGCAGGTTAAGGATGGCGTTAAGGTTCTAGGAAACGGCGAACTAGAGAAGAAGCTAACTGTAAAGGCTGAGAAATTCAGCAAGAGCGCTGCTGAAAAGATTGAAAAGGCAGGCGGAAAGGCAGAGGTTATCTAATCATGGAACTTCTCAAGACACTCTCTAATGCATGGCGCGTAAAGGAAATACGTTCAAAGATTCTATTTACGCTCATGATACTACTTGTTTTCAGAATCGGATCAAATATTCCAGTTCCTGGAATCAACAGAGATTATCTTGCTCAGATGTTTCAGGGTCAGACAGGGCTTCTCGACTTGTTTGATTTATTTTCCGGAGGAGCTTTTAGCAATTTCACAATATTTGCTTTGAGTATTACTCCATATGTAACCGCTTCGATTATCGTCCAGCTTCTTACAATTGCCTTCCCGTACTTTGAGAGACTTTCAAAGGAGGGAAACGAAGGCCGTAAGAAAATGGCGACAATTACGAGATATTTAACCATAGTGTTAGGATTGATTCAGGCAACAGGTTTGACGATTGGTCTTTTCAGAAGAGCAATTGTCAACCAAAATGCCTTTTCAATGATCGTAATCATTACAGTCCTGACAGCAGGAACCGCGTTCCTAATGTGGCTAGGAGAACAGATTAACGAATATGGTGTCGGAAACGGCATCTCGATGATCATTTTCGGCGGCATTATCGCAAGAATTCCAACAGCAGTTAGAGGAATTCACACGCAGGTGAAAGAAGGAGCACTAAGTGTAGTTGCTGTTATTGCATTAGTGGTTGTGGCAGTTCTAATAACTGTCGTAATTATACTTATGCAGCAGGGAACAAGAAAGATTCCAGTACAGTACGCAAAGCGTATGGTTGGAAGAAAGATGTACGGCGGCCAGTCAACCCATATTCCAATTAAGGTTAACCAGGCAGGAGTAATTCCGATTATCTTCTCGCTGTCACTACTTCAGTTCCCACTGACGATAACTTACTTCGTTCCACAGTCTTCATTTGCACAGTGGATGTCGAAGTACCTATCACCATCGGGAGATCCAGGAATTTGGATTTACGCAATATTAAATATCACACTGACACTGTTTCACATACTTTTACACGGCTATTACATTTAAGCCAGAAGAAGTTGCGGATAATATGAGACAGAGCGGCGGTTTCGTTCCCGGGAATTAGACCTGGTGCAGCAACTGAGGAGTACTTATCCAGAATTATGTCGAGACTGTGCCTCGTAGGAGGAATATTCTTGGCATGCGTAGCTACTATCCCAACTGTAATCAGTGAATTCACACCGTTACAGCTTTCGTTCGGTGGAACATCACTTCTAATCGCAGTAGGTGTAGCTCTAGATACAGTGCAGCAGATTGAGAATCAAATGATCAATAGAAATTATCAAGGATTTCTTAAATAATCGTTTAGGAAAGGATGGCACACAACATGCTAAGAGCTGTTTTGCTTGGCCCTCCTGGAGCTGGTAAAGGCACACAGGCGGCCAAGGTAATTGGAAAGTATAATGTTCCACATATCTCAACTGGAGATATTTTCCGCGCTAACATCAAGGAAGGAACAGAGCTTGGTAAAAAGGCAAAGGGATACATGGACGAGGGTAAGTTGGTACCAGATGAACTAGTAGTTGATCTAGTTACAGACAGACTTCAGAAAGATGACTGCAAGGAGGGGTTCCTTCTAGACGGTTTCCCAAGGACTATCGTCCAGGCCGAACAGCTGGATAAATTCCTATCTGATAATGGTCAAAAGCTAGATATAGTTCTTAACTTCAAAGTTAGAAAGGACGTTCTCGTCGAGCGAATTGCAGGAAGACGCGTATGCAAATCCTGCGGTGCAAGCTTCCATGTAGTGAATGTTCCGCCTAAGAAGGAAGGAATTTGCGATACTTGTGGTGGAGAGTTATTCCAGCGTAAGGATGATAATCGCGAAACTGTAGAAAACAGAATTAACGTGTACGAGAACGAAACTGCTCCACTCATTGGATATTATGAGAAGCAGGGCGTACTCGCCAACTTCGACGGAGAGAAGACACATAATGAGGTCTTTGAAGATGTCGTTAAGGCAATTGAGGCAAAATAGTCATGATAATAATTAAGTCGAAAAGAGAAATTGACATCATGCGTGAAGCTGCCAAGGTTACAGGTGAGATCCTTCGAGATATCGAGGGATTCATCAAACCTGGCATAACAACACATGCAATCGATAATTTTGTAGAGGAGAGAATTCTCCACTATAAGATGAAGCCAACCTTCAAAGGATATGGCGGATTTCCTGGTGCGGCTTGTGTATCTGTTAATGACGAGATAGTACACGGTATCCCTTCGAGAGATAGAGTGCTCAAGGAAGGCGATATTGTAAGCGTTGATACAGGTTCAACATACAAGGGCTATTGTAGCGATGCAGCTAGAACATATGCTGTAGGCGAAATCAGTGACGAGGCTCGTAGACTGATTGACGTAACGAAGCAAAGCTTTTTTGAAGGCGTTAAATATGCGATGGTAGGATATAGACTCCACGACATAGGACACGCTATTCAAGAATATGCTGAGTCCAACGGATTCGGTGTCATTCGAGAGTATTTAGGACACGGGATCGGACGTGATCTTCACGAAGATCCTCAGGTTCCTAATTATGGGGATGCTCACACTGGACCACACCTCAAGGAGGGAATGGTTCTGGCAATTGAGCCGATGATTACACAAGGTTCCTACGGAACCAGAGTTCTCGGCAACGACTGGACGGTCGTTACAGACGATGGACTACTGGCGGCTCACTATGAGAATACCGTAGTAATCACAGACGGAGAGCCTGAGCTACTCACGTTGATATAAGGAGACTGAATTTATGTCGAAAAAGAATTCGATAGAAGTAATGGGCACGGTCATCGACGCACAGCCAAACGCAATGTTCAAGGTTAAGCTAGAGAACGGCTTCGAAGTCCTCGCCCACATTTCCGGTAAGATTAGGATGAACTACATCAGAATTCTGCCGGGTGACAAAGTAAAGGTAGAATTATCACCTTATGATTTAACACGTGGGAGGATCACGTGGCGTGATAAGAACTAATTAAAGGAGGAGCTAATATGAAAGTTAGAGCTTCAGTAAAGCCAATTTGCGAAAAGTGCAAGGTAATCAAGAGACATGGAAAAGTCATGGTAATCTGTGAAAATCCTAAGCATAAGCAGAGACAAGGCTAGTAAAATAGGTTATAATATTATGACGTGCTGTTTTGCCGGGAACTCAGTACAGCTTTATTAAATGTAACCCCTGTCTATATCACCCCCGGGTTGGTGACGGAAGATAGGAAAGGAGGAAGAAATGGCAAGAATTGCCGGAGTTGACCTACCTAGAGATAAGAGAATCGAAATCGGTCTTACTTATATCTATGGAATCGGTCTAGTAACATCCAAGGACATCCTCGCTAAAGCAGGAGTGGATGGTGACATCAGAGTAAGAGATCTTACAGAAGAAGATGCCGGAAAGATTAGAAAGGTCATTGAGACTGAGCATATCGTAGAAGGTGATCTTAGAAGAGAAGTTTCCCTCAACATCAAGAGACTGATGGAGATTGGAAGCTACAGAGGAATCAGACACAGAAGAGGTCTCCCAGTTAGAGGCCAGAAGACCAAGACAAACGCAAGAACTCGTAAGGGTCCTAAGCGTCTTGCTGGCAAGAAGAAATAAGGACAAGGAGGTAGAGAAATATGGCAGCTGTTAAGAAAACAGTTAGAAAGAAGAAAAGAGAACGTAAAAACGTTGAAAGAGGCCAGGCTCACATCCAGTCCACATTTAACAACACACTAGTTACTCTAACAGATATGGACGGAAACGCACTATCATGGTCAAGCGCTGGCTCAAATGGCTTCAGAGGTTCGAGAAAATCGACACCTTTTGCTGCACAGAGCGCTGCTGAGGTTGCAGCAAAGGCAGCTATGGAGCATGGTCTAAAGACAGTAGAGGTATACGTAAAGGGTCCTGGTTCCCGGTAGAGAAGCTGCTATCAGAGCACTTCAGACTGCTGGACTCAATGTAACAATGATTAAGGATATTACGCCAATTCCTCACAATGGATGCAGGCCACCTAAGAAGAGAAGAGTCTAAGCGGAAGGAGGAGTAACAATACATGGCTAGAAATAGAGAACCAGTACTGAAGAGAGCTAAGGCACTAGGCATCGAGCCACAGTACATGGGTATAAATAAGAAATCTAAGAGACAGGCTCAGCAGAGCAGAAGAAAGAAGAGCGAGTACGGTCTTCAGCTCAACGAGAAGCAGAAGGTTAAGTTCGTATACGGACTTCAGGAGAAGCAGTTCAGAAATCTATATGCTAAGGCTGAAAAGAGACCTGGACAGGTGGGTACAAACCTTCTCGTAATGCTAGAGAGCAGATTCGATAACGTTGTATTCAGAATGGGTTTTGCAGCTACAAGAAGAGAAGCTAGACAGCTCGTTAACCACGGACATTTCCTAGTTAATGGTAAGAAAGCTAACATCCCTTCAATGGAACTCAAGGCTGGAGACGTAATCACTGTAAAGGAAAAGTCTCAGTCATCTCCTAAGTTCAAGGAGCTTAAGGATATGGTTATTACAACTCCACAGTGGATCAGCATCGATCTTAACAAGCTTGAGGGTAAAATCGTTACAGCACCAAGCCGTGAAGACATTGATCTACCGATTGCAGAGCACAGCATCGTTGAGTTCTACTCAAGATAGTCGCTCGATTAATTAATACGTTTGCATATATTGCACTAATTAATAATCGTCAGATCAGTAGATTTATGGGAGGAACAAAATGATTGAGATAGTAAAGCCAACAATTACTAAGGAAATCGATGAAAATGGACAGTACGGAAAGTTCGTTGTAGAACCTCTCGAGAGAGGATACGGTACAACGCTCGGAAACTGCATGAGAAGAATTCTTCTCAGCTCTTTACCAGGAGCAGCTATCACTTCTGTCAAGATTGACGGTGTACTCCATGAGTTCTCAACTATTCCAGGTGTCAAGGAAGATGTTACAGAGATTATCTTGAACCTCAAGAGACTCGCTGTAAGAATAAATGGCGACGAAGAGAAGAGAGCAATTATCAATGCTGTTGGTGCTAGAGAAGTAACAGCAGCGGATATCATCGTTGATTCCGATACGGAGATTTTCAATCCAGATTTACACATTGCAACTCTAGCAGAGAATGCAACTTTGGTAATGGAGATGAACATCGCTTCGGGAAGAGGATATGTACCTGCAGAGCAGAATAAGACAGATTCAACTCCTATAGCAGTTATTCCAGTAGACTCAATATTCACACCTGTTAAGAAGGTTAACTTCACAGTTGAGAATACAAGAGTTGGGCAGGTGACTGATTACGATAAGCTAACGCTTGAGCTTTGGACAGATGGTTCAATCACTCCAGAAGAGGGTGTTTCCATCGGTGCAAAGATTATGCTAGAGCACCTCAACCTATTCATTGGATTAGGATCTGAGGTGAACGAGATGGACTTCATGGTCGAGAAGAGCGAAGCTCGCAAGGAAAAGGCGCTTGAGATGACAATTGAAGAGCTAGAGCTCTCAGTTCGTTCATTTAACTGCCTCAAGAGAGCTTCAATCAACACAGTTCAAGAGCTGACTCAGCGCACTGAAGAAGACATGATGAAGGTTAGAAACCTCGGAATGAAGTCGCTTGTAGAAGTAAAGAATAAGCTTACAGAGCTCGGATTGAGCCTTAAGCCTAATGACGAAAACTAACTGAAAGGAGTAGAGACTGATGAATGGTTACAAGAAGCTGGGCAGAAATTCTGCACACAGAAAATCCATGCTAAGAAACCTCGTAACCGATCTATTCAGAGAAGGTAGAATTACTACAACTCTAGATAGAGCGAAGGAAGCAGGTCGTGAAGCTGAGAAGCTAGTTACTCTAGCTAAGCGTGGAGATCTTCATGCAAGAAGACAGGTTCTCGCATACGTTTTCGACGAAGATGTAGTTACAAAGCTCTTTGATGAGATCGCACCAGAGTACGCTGAGCGTAATGGCGGATACACAAGAGTTCTTAAGCTAGGACCTAGACAGGGAGATAATGCGGAGGTCGTATATCTCGAGCTCGTATAGAGCTGTCGTCTAATCGATATAATTATAATAAAGGGTTCTCCGAGAGGAGGACCCTTTTGTATGTATAGAATGTTGCGGTGATGAACAATTTTATCTTACAAGAGTTAAGAGATAACAAGATGTACAATGATTGACACTAATGGATTTAGATAATATAATATTCAAGTGCTCTTAGACAGCTTGCGGTTTGTAGGGGGTCCTGCGCAATGGGATACTGTGAACCATGTCAGGTCCGAGAGGAAGCAGCATTAAGCGGGACATCTCATGTGCCGCAGATTCGCCTCCTACCGGCCGCAAGGTGTCTAAGAGCTAAATTTCTATTTGGACCCAAACCAGGGGGGACTCAACTGTCGAGAAGGAGGTAACGATATGCATCTGGCACTGTATAGGTCTGAAAGGCCGGAACGCTTTGAAGAGATAATTGGACAGAAGCATATTGTGAAGATACTTCGCAATCAGATTAAGAAGGGAACGGTGAGCCAGTCGTATCTGTTTGCGGGAACTCGAGGCACGGGTAAGACGACGACCGCGAGAATTCTTGCAAAAGCAGTTAACTGCACCTGCAGCGATCCCGGCGTAGGCCTACCATGTGGTGAGTGCGCTAATTGTAGGGCGATTACAGAGGGGAGATTTCTCGACGTAGTAGAGCTGGACGCGGCATCCAACAATGGTGTGGAGAGCCTAAGGCAGATTACTGAGTCTGTACAATATCCGCCAACCGTTGGAAAGTACAAGGTCTACATCATAGACGAGGCACACATGCTCACCGATTCGGCGGAAAATGCTTTTCTCAAGACACTAGAGGAACCACCAGCACACGTAATATTCATACTGGCGACGACCAACCCGGAGAAGATTAAGGCGACGATAAAATCAAGGTGCTTAACGCTTAACTTCAGGCATGTTTCGGAAAATGATCTTCTGGAAGGCATGAAAAGAATTTGCCAGAAGAAGGAGATTTCAATCGAGGAAGATGCCTTAGCAGTAATTGCCCGCAAGGCAGACGGTTCCGTACGAGATGCGCTCAGTCTGCTCGAGCAGTGTATAAACGCTGGTGATGAGCTTATAACCAGAGAGCTGGTGCTGGAGTATACGGGCGGCGCGGGAGATGATTTCTATATAGAGCTAATAGATGCGATTAGAACAGGTGAAGCTGGCACTGCGCTATCTGATATAGATAGCATGGTGAGGATAGGTAAGGATGCCAAGCAGCTGCTTGCAGACTGGCTAATGCACTACAGGAATCTCATGATTTGTAAGTATGTGCAGATCCTTCGGAGCTTGTAAATGCTTCTAGCGAGAACACTGCGAGAATCGTCACACAGGCAAAGTCGCTGAGTGACGAAGCGATAAATTATGGCATTCGCTTACTTTCAGATACTGTCAATAAGGCGAAATTTTCGACTATGCCGAGGATCTTGCTAGAGACATGTGTTATTAAACTCATCGTAGGTGAGAGTGCGGAAGTCAAGACTGAGCCAGTCTGTATAAATGCGAATATCTCTATGGGTGTTAGGACTCCAAGGACCGAGGCAGGGACTGCACCAGCGACGAGTAGTGCACAGCAGGTGAATACTAAGGCAGAGAACCATAGACTAGAATCAAGAGGCGCAGAAGCTTCGCAATCAGGAACACCAAAGGAGGAGCCGCTAGTTGCTAATTCTTGCGAGCCGCAGGCTCAGTCCCAAGTAAATGCCAGTGCGGAGAGATCGCAAGATGCCGATGGACCGAAGCCTCTATTCGAACAGAAATTCAATCCGCTAGAAGGAGCTCCGCCAGATAGGCATATCGTGGAGTTTGAAGCAAATTATAATCTTGATGAGATGTGGGATAGAATCTGTGACCAGATGGCGAGAACAGATGCGATGTTCATGGCGATGGTTGCAAAGTACACGAGACTGGTCGATTTACACGGTAGCGAACTTACAGTAGAGGTTAAGAAGACCAAGAGCCTGATGGCTGACGATGCACTAGGCGAGCTCAACAGGATAACTAAGGCACTATATGGTGATAAGTTCTACATCACGCTTAGAGTTGTGGAGTATAATCCGGCGGATGCAAGGGAGCTTAGCCAAGCTGAAGAACCTGGGCTTCAGAGGTTCGATGAGGAACTCATTGATGCAGCAGAGGAAAAAGACGAGATAGCCAAGGAAGTGGCGAAGGATGTAGCTGACTTTTTGGCGTAGATAAGATAGACATTAAATAGCACATATTGGAGGAGAAAATCATGGGCAAAGGTATGAGAGCAGGTAAGAAAAAGAAGGTTGGCGGCGGTGCAGGAAACATGCAGCAGCAGATGAAGCAGCTTCAGGCTATGCAGCGCGATATGGAGGCTGCGCAGGCTTCTATCGCTGAGCAGGAGACAACTGCAACTGCTGGCGGCGGTGCAGTTGAGGTTACTGTTAACGGCAACAAGGAGATCACAAAGCTCGTAATCGATAGAGACGTTGTTGATCCAGACGATGTAGAAATGCTTCAGGATCTCATCATGGCAGCTGTAAATGAGGGTATGCGCCAGATCGATGCAATCGCTGAGAATGAGATGGGCAAAGTAACAGGCGGGCTCAACATCCCTGGACTAGGACTGTAGAAAGGCGTTCAGATGAGGCAGTATCCAAAGCCACTGAACAAGTTAATAAACGAGCTGTCTAAGCTACCTGGAATTGGTGGCAAGACCGCACAGCGTCTAGCGTTCCACATTCTTGCGCTCGAGGAGAGCGAGGCTACATCTCTTGCAAATTCAATCGTGAATGCCAAGAGAAGCCTTCATTACTGCTCGGTATGCGGCAACTTGACAGATACAGATCCGTGTGAGATTTGCAGTGATGAATCGCGAGATAGAACTAAGGTATGTGTTGTCGAGACACCGCAGGACGTGATTGCGATGGAGCGGATAAGGGAATTTAAAGGGATGTATCATGTGCTTCACGGTGCTATTTCGCCGGTAGAGGGCATCGGGCCTAACGAGATTAATCTCAAGTCACTGATTACTAGGCTCCAGCAGCATGACGAGGTAGGCGAGATAATCGTGGCAACTAACCCTAATATCGAGGGTGAGGCGACTGCTATGTACATAGCTAGGCTGCTAAAACCGTCTGGCATCAAGGTGACGAGAATTGCGCACGGTATTCCAGTAGGTGGAGACCTAGAGTATGCCGATGAAGTTACGCTGCTCAAGGCGATGGAAGGAAGACGAGAGATATAACTGCAGATAAGTTGGTGCATGAGGCAGACTAAAGGCTGTGCACCGACTATTTTATTTGCATTATTTCACTCGGTATGTATTATAATTAGTTTGAAGGGAGTAGCCAAGATGCCTGAACTAGTAGAGGTTGAAACTGCGAGAAGGATTCTCGCGCCACAAGTAAGTGGTTGCACAATTGAAGATATCGAGGTGAGACTGGCAAAGAGTATCAAGAATTACAGTCCCGAAGAGTTCAAGAAGCTGGTGCTCGGTAGTAAGTTTGATACCGTACTGCGCCGTGGTAAATTTCTGATTTTCAACATGCTCACACCGAAGCGTGAAGGTGCGCCAGAGGAGCTTAAACTCGTAGCTCACTACCGCATGACTGGCGTTCTCTTGGTGACGCCGCCTGGGTATGAGGAACTCAAGCACACGCATATTGTGTTTAAGCTGCGAGATGATAATGGCACCGAGAAAGAGCTCCGCTATATCGACCAGAGGCAATTTGGCGGCATATGGGCTATAACGACAGGTACAGAATTTATAGCGACCGGCATCGGTCAGCTTGGAGCAGAAGCGACGGACGACACACTTGAAGGAGAGTATCTGAAGAGTCATCTAGCGAAGAGAAAGTCTGCCATCAAGACGGGGCTCCTTGACCAAAGCGTTATCGCAGGCCTTGGAAATATCTACACCGACGAAGTCCTATACCGCTGCGGAATTGTTCCGACTAGAGCTTGTAATTCGCTTACCGATGATGAGTGTCAGGCTCTCGCAAGGGAGATTCCGAAGATGATGGATTTCATGATAGAAAAGAATCGGATTTCTGAAGAGGACTATCTGGCAGGAAAAGGGACGGACTATAGAAATACTCCGTTTCTGCAGGTATATAACCACGCTGGAGAGGGTTGCCCTAAGTGTGGAAGTGAACTTGAGAGAGCTGTGATTGCAGGCAGGAGCAGTGTGTACTGTCCTGGGTGTCAGGAGTGATTCTTGTGATATGGTTAAGGTTAGGAGCGATGAAATATGGACAAAGTTTACGAGATAACATATATAAATCATAGGGTATCAAATTTATTTATGATTCCGATAGGTGTAGTTATGCTTTTTATTGCTGATAAATTACCTATAATTGATAATTTATTGATTAGAATGATTTACAATTTTATTTTTGTTTTGCTTGCTTGTATAATATTTAGTAGGATTTCAAATTTTTTTCAAAAAAATGGAGTTGTAAAAGTCACTAATAGTGATTTAAAAGTGACTCTTGACAACAAAGAATATGATTATTATCTAGAAGATATAAAAGAGATAATAATGGCTTATAGACGTCCACTTGGTATAAGTTTACTCGGTAACTGCATTACTCTCATAATAAAACCTAAAGAGGGTAAATCGCTAAGCATTATATCAGTTAGAAATTTTAATAAAGAAAGATTAGAAGACCATAAATATTCGAAAATATTTAATCATATAAAGGAACTTAATCCTACAATGGATTTTGAAGCATCCATAACGGGTAATTTTTTCGTATTAAAGAATCACTCGTGCAAATAAAAATATATGTTCAACGCGTAAATGCTGTCAGGGAGATTAAAGTGTGATATATCAAGATCGTGAAAATACTTTGATTCCCACAACAAAAGGTGGACTTAATGTCCACCTTTTGTTCGTTTTTGTGAATCGAAGCCCGTGAGATCCTTCACGACTTCGCTAGCTATTGCAAGCCCCGCAGCAGCAGGGACGAATGGAGTTGAGCCAGGAGCCACTCTGCCTGCAGTTCCTTTGCCTTCAGCCACTCCGCCCTCTGGTAGAATCGGTACGATAGGCTCTTCGGTGGAGCAGAGAACCTTTACACCTTTAATTCGCCTATCTTTGAGTCCTTTTCGTATAACCTTAGCCAGCGGATCCATCGATGTCTTGGCGATGTCCATAATCGCTAGCTTCGTAGGATCTATGCGGTTTCCGCACCCCATGCAGGAAATTATCGGAACTCCCACGCTTTTGCATCTTTCTATGATGTCGAGCTTTGCTGATACAGTGTCGACAGCATCCACAACGTAGTCGTACTCGGTGAAGTCAAAATGCTCAGCAGTATCAGGCAAGTAGAACATCTGGTGTCCGCGCACCTCGCAGTCTGGGTTCAGTGTCTTAATTCGCGACTCACACACCGCTACCTTGCTTTCGCCGATAGTATCATGGGTAGCGATTATCTGTCTATTTATATTTGTCAGGCTGACATTGTCGTTATCGATGATATCGAGAGCACCGATCCCAGCTCTAGCAAGAGACTCCACTACGTAGCCACCGACACCACCGACGCCAAAAACCGCAACTCGGCAGCCCTTCAAGGTCTCGATTGCGTCTTTTCCATATATTAATTCACTTCTTGAAAATTGATTAATCATATACTCGCAGGGGACTCGAACCCCTGTGCTTTATACCAAAATTTACAAAGTCAAATCGCTAAAATATATTGCAATAAATCACTGAAATATCTTACATTATTATGCAAAAAACGTCCAGTTAGTGATATAATTTCGTTCGTATGCACTGGAGGTTTTAACGATGCTTAAATATATCGCTGCTCCGCTAATCGGAGCACTTATAGGATATTGTACCAATTATATTGCGGTCAAGATGCTGTTCAGGCCGCGCCATGAGAAATACATCTTCGGTCACAAGGTCCCGCTGACCCCTGGAGCTATTCCGAAGGGGAAAACTAGGCTTGCAAAGTCTGTCGGGGATGTTATATCGAATCACCTCGTCACGAGCGAAGATATCGAGAGTAAGGCGCTTAATGAAGAGACAGAAGCAGCTGTTACTGAGCGAATCATGAAGATGCTGAAATCAGATATCGATAGTGGGTTTAGAGCAATTTCATCCTCTGAAGAGGAGTACGAGATGATTACGACGAATCTCGACTATGCGGTAACTCTACGAATGGCGGATGCGGTTAAGAGTATTAATTTCTCAGATATAATCAAGGTGAAGGGCGGTCAGATAATCGGAGAGCAGCTCGGCGGATCTATGCTTGGGATGTTCATAAATCCGGAGATGATAGATAGCATTCTTGGTTCGATTTCGGATAATATCGGAAGGTATGTGGATGACCATTGTTACAACTTCTTAGCACCTGAGGTTAGCCGCAGTATGGAGAAGCTGCGTGGCGATAACATTTACGACATGATAACGAGTAATGGTGTGAGCGATGAGGAACTGAGGGCGAAGGTAAGAGAGCTTTATAGGAAAACTATCAAAGCTGTGATTCCGGAGCTTATCGCTAAAATGGATATAGCTAGCATGGTCAGGTCGAAGATTGAGGACATGGAAGTTGAGCAACTTGAAGAAATGGTCATGGAGGTTATGGCTAAGGAGCTTACTGCTATCGTCAATCTAGGTGCGCTAATTGGTTTCGTACTGGGTCTTATTAATCTTATTTTTTAGCTGAAAAATACCGAAAAGAAGCTAAAGAGTGATTATTTTTAAATAAAGCGTATTGTATCTTGCGGCTAACATTCGCATGATGTAAAATTAATAAAGTTGAACAAATTAGCATTTGATTTTTGTATAAAATGAAGGAGATATAGATGAAGAATTTCGTAATCGAGATGGAAAACGGTGCAACGATGAGCGGTGAGCTCTACGAGGATATCGCACCTAAATCAGTCGAAAATTTCGTAGAACTTTGCGAAAAGGGTTTCTATGACGGCCTTATTTTCCACAGAGTTATTCCAGGCTTCATGATTCAGGGCGGATGCCCAGATGGAACTGGAATGGGTGGTCCTGGATACAGTATCCCAGGCGAGTTCTCATCCAACGGATTCAAGAACGATCTCAAGCACACTAGAGGTGTTCTCTCCATGGCTAGATCGATGAATCCTAATTCGGCTGGTTCACAGTTCTTCATTATGGTTGAAGATGCTCCACATCTGGATGGACAGTATGCTGCATTTGGAAAGGTTACAGAAGGCATGGACGAAGCAGACCGCATCGTTTCTGTTCCGCGTAACATGATGGATAAGCCTAACGAAGATCAGGTAATCAAGACTATTACAATTAAGTAGTAATGGCTATAGGTGCAGGTATCGGAGCATTTCGAACCGCTATATACGAAGATTCGCCGCACTCCTACGAGTGTGGCGTTCCCAATTTTTAAGATATCCGGAGGTGCCCGTGGAATCCGATAAGAAGATAATAATAATTGGACATAAGAATCCTGACACCGATTCTATTTGCTCGGCGATTGGCTATGCTGAGATCAAGAATCGAATTACGAATACCAATAATTACGTAGCTCGCCGCGCTGGTGAAATCAATGGAGAGACGGAATTTGTGCTGCAGAGATTTGGCATTAAAGTTCCTGAATACGTGGATAATGTCGCTACTCAGGTCAGAGATATGGAGATTAGGCACACTCCGGGAGTTCCTAAGGAGATGACTATCAAGGAAGCCTGGAGCATCATGGGCAAAAGCGAGGCTGTAACCCAGCCAATTACTGAGGCTGACAAGGTTATCGGGCTCATTACGAAGGGTGATATCGCACGTACATTTATGGACGCGGAGAGCAGCGCTTTTCTTTCGAGCACATCACCTAGGTTCAGCGATATTGCTGCTACGATTGACGGACACATTGTAGTCGGTGATGGAGAGCATCACTTTGACAAGGGAAAGGTTCTGGTTGGAGCGGCGCTGGTCGAAAGGATGCAGGGCGTCGTTCAGGAGCACGATTTAGTAATCCTTGTTGACCGCAAGGAGAACCAGATTGGGGCGCTTGAGGCAGGCGCAGGATGCATTATCTTGTGCCTAGGTGCGAAGGCCTCTAAGGAAGTCGCAGAACTTGCCAAAGCTAAGGAGGCAGTTATCATTGAAACTGACCTAGATACGTTCTCAGTATCGAGGGAAATCAACAAGAGTGTACCGCTAGAAGCATTCATGACATCTGATGGAATCGAAGGCTTTAAGCTAGATGACTATACGGACAGTGTAAAGGCGGAGATGGGAGCTACGAGGCATCGAGCGTTTCCGGTTACAGATAGCAAAGGCCGCTACATCGGAACAGTTTCGAGGCGTAATCTGCTCAATATCAGGAAGAAACAGGTAATTCTCGTAGACCATAATGAGAAGTCACAGGCAGTGGACAATATCGATGATGCGGATATCCTTGAGATTGTGGATCACCACAGACTAGGGACTATCCAGACGCTTCAGCCGATATTTCAATCTGCAGCCAGTAGGCTGCACGGCTACAATCCTGTACCAGATGTATATAGAGCGAGGCATCGATGTGCCTAAGCACATTGCAGGACTGCTCTGTGCGGCAATCGTATCTGATACGCTTATGTTCAGATCACCAACATGTACAACGCAGGATAAGATGGCTGCGGGTGCACTCGCATTAATTGCGGGCATCGATATCGAGTCTTTTGCAGCGGAGATGTTCGAGGCAGGATCAGACCTCAAGGACAAATCAGCAGAAGAAATTTTCTATCAGGATTACAAGAAATTCACATTCGGAAGCTCGAGCTTTGGAGTTGGACAGATAAGCTCGATGAACGAAGGTGAGCTGAGCAATATCAAGGAGATGTTACTTCCGCTTATGGAGCATGAGTGTGGCAAGAATAAAGTCTCAATGGTGTTCTTCCTACTAACTGACATCAAACACTCCTCATCAGAGATGCTTTACGCCGGTGAACACGCTCGGGAGATGATAATGAATGCATTTCCAGGGGCCGTTCCGACAGATGGCGGATTTAAGATAGACGGGCTGCTATCTAGAAAGAAACAGCTCATACCAGCGTTTATGGACGCTATTCAAGGCGTTTAAATATTATTTTTTTAGGAAAGGAAAGAAATGGATTACAAGAGGATTCTTAAAGAAATTCTGAACATCGGCAGAGAGATGCTCCGTGCAGGCGCTGATGTGAGCAGAGTTGAGGACAGTATGTACAGAATGTGTAAGAGCTATGGCTTCACGCATGCAGATATCTGGGTTATCTACAGCAACATTCAGGCAACAGTTGAGACGGCGGAGGGTGATATCATAACGCAGATTAGACATATACCTTCTACTTCATCAAACTTTGATAAACTCGATTATCTCAACAATTTATCGAGACGCGTATGTCGTCAGACACCAAGCCCAGATGAGGTTGCAAACATGCTACAAGAGGTTCTGGACAGGACACCTCAGCCTGCATACCTAGAGTATCTGGCAGGAATCCTCGGGGGGAACAGGATTCGGCGTGTTCTTCAACTGCGGAGTTAATGATGCAATTATCGCTGCCATATCTTCGATAATCATTGTTTTCCTAGGCAGGAGATTGGCGAAGACAGAGAGTAATCCTCTGATTTCCAACTTCATTCAGTCATTTATCATAGAGGTATTCATCATTCTTTCTGTATATGTTGGATTTGCAGAAAAGTCAGGTAACATCACGGTCGGTGTAGTAATGCTCCTAGTCAGTGCGCTCGGATTTACGAATGGAATCAGCGACCTGCTTCACAAGGATACACTTGCTGGAATACTTAACATTTCAAATGCTATAATCGGAGCAGCGGGAATCGCCTTCGGAATAGCTTCAGCAATTCTATTATTCAAGGGGGTGTTCTAAGATGACCGAATTAAATCCAAGTATAATAATACAATTTATTTCTTGTACCGCTGCCTGTGTGGGCTTCGCTCTATGGTTTAACGTTAAAGGCAAGCAGGTGCTCTTCTGCGGAATCGGGGCATTCTGCACATGGGGAATGTACGTAATTACTGATGAAATTCTCCACAACTACTTCCTGGCAACACTAATCAGTGCTATATTTGTAGCTGGCTATGCGCAGGTTATGGCGAGAGTTAATAAAGCACCTGCAACAATATTCCAGAGCGTGTGTGCATTTCCGTTAGTACCGGGAAATAATCTTTACTTCGTAATGTACGCTATGGTTATGGACATGCCTAAGGAGACCGCGAGTGAGGGCAAGCAGCTTGTACTGAACTGCCTAGGAATTGCGATGGGATTTATGGTAATAGAGATCGTGAATAAGTACGGAACTCTGTTCTATCGCATGCTCAAAAAGGCATAAAAAAATTCATGAATTAGATTAAAAAAAATAGCCACAAAAAGGTTGTATAGATGTTACTATATAGTCTAAGGATTTACCTGGAAGAGGAAATATGGCTAGAGTTAAGAATAATAATCGTGCTGCAAATGTAGCAAAAGAATATATCAAAGACATGGATAAGAATAAAGTAGCAAGTATCATCTTGCTGCTTTTTCTTGTAGTTTTTTTATTCAACCTACTGAAGTTCAACCGCAAGGTTCCGGTAGGAAAGGGTGAGATTGAGAGGAATAAGAAGAGTGTTGAGGCTATACAGAAGAGCTCTGTAACTAGCGTTGAAGAAGCTGTTTCGGCACTCGGCGGAGAGGTGTCTGCAAATGGGCAGAGCAACAAGGCGAGATACATGAGCAAGTTCAAGGGCAGTATCGTTGTCGGTGACTCGGTTACTGAGGGGCTCAGTGTGTACGGCTGGCTGAGTGATGATCAGGTATTTAGCAAGATTGGTTCAAGCGTAATGACTGGAGATGATTTATTCTCGAGTGCAGCGGGAACTTATCCAAGCACCGCATTCTTTGCATTTGGCATGAACGACATGGGTAATTACAGAGGCGATGAAAAGGCATTTATCAAGAAGTATGAAGCGAGGTTAAAGGCGTTCCACAAGGCTTCACCTAAGACGAAGATTTGCGTTTGTGGTATATCGTCACCTACCGATGCGGCAATGGCAAAGAATAAATCGATTAGCTACTACAAGAAATTCAACAGTGCCATCAAGAAGATGTGCGCTAAGAATAAGTACGTATATATTCCAACTGCGGATATTCTGCAGAAGCATCCAGAGCTATATGCAGGTGACGGTATTCACGCTCAGGCTACATATTATCCGTACTGGCTGGATAGGATGATTGAGGAGGCAGAACTGTAGATGAATAGTAAATCACGCAGAGACGTTATAAGATATGGCAGAATCCTTAAATGCGTGCTTCTCGTTGCCCTGTTTGCATTTCTCGCTATCGTGTATAGCCGTGAAAATGCAAAGGATGTCTCGATGGACAAGATTGAGGAGCAGCTTATCAAGAAGACTAATATAGAGAAACTGCAGAAACAGAAACCTCGTGATCTCGTACAGTTCATAGGACTAGATGCTAATAATTATGAGGCTGTTCTGTATTACAAGAGCAAAGAGGCTCTTTCTGTTGACGAGGTTCTGGTCATCAAGGTCAAGAATAAGTCGGACGTTAAAGCTGTCAAAGATGCTGTAGAAAGCGCATCACAAGCCAGATAGAGGCATTTGACAACTACGGACCTGAGCAGGTCAAGGAACTTAAGAACGCAATCGTGACTTCGAGGGGCAAGTACGTATTCTATGGAGTTGCCAAGGATCCAGATAAGTATGAGGAGGTGCTATTAAGTGTTATTTAGCAGTATTATCTTCATATTCTATTTCCTTCCGATTACGATGCTAGTGTATTATCTGATTCCGAAGGAGCAGACGGGGAAGCGCAATATTGTGCTGCTCGTTGCCAGCTTGTTCTTTTATAGCTGGGGAGAACCGGTATATCTATTCTTGATGCTGTACAGTGCGTTCTTCAACTACTTCATGGCTATTCAGATTCATAATGAGCAGAAGTATGGAGGCACCGGTAGGAGGAATCTTCTGTTTACAGTGGTGGTAGACCTGCTGATACTCGGTTTCTTCAAATATTTCGGATTCCTCATGGATACAATAACATCGGTTACAGGATGGCATATTCATTACACGTCACTCGCACTGCCAATCGGAATTTCGTTCTACACCTTCCAGGCGATGTCATATGTATTTGATGTGTATAAGGGAAAGGTTGCACCGCAGTATAGCTTGCTCAAGTTCTCGTTATATCTGTCGTTCTTCCCTCAGCTCATCGCAGGACCAATCGTTAAGTATAGAGACGTTGAACTTCAGATAGATAATCGCGAGACCACACTCATTAAATTTGGAGAGGGGTCATCGAGGTTTATTCTTGGCCTGGGCAAGAAGGTAATTCTTGCCAACGCACTAGGTTCGCTCTATACAGAAATTTCGAGTCTACCACACGGTCAGGTATCGGTGGTACTGTACTGGATAGGAATTGCGGCGTACACCTTACAAATTTACTTTGACTTTAGCGGATATTCCGACATGGCGATAGGTCTCGGTAAGATGTTCGGATTCGTGTTTGATGAGAACTTCAACTATCCGTATATTGCATCGACTATCACGGATTTCTGGCGCAGATGGCACATGTCGCTATCTACTTGGTTCCGTGAGTACGTGTACATTCCACTCGGAGGAAACAGAGTAAAGGTGCACAGACACATTTTAAACCTGCTAATAGTGTGGTCTCTGACTGGCCTATGGCACGGTGCGAGCTGGAACTTTGTGCTCTGGGGTGCATACTTCGGAGTGCTGCTGATACTCGAGAAGTATGTATATGGCAAATATCTAGAGAAGGCGCCAAATTGGTTTAGGCACGTATACGCAATAGTCATAGTTATGGTGAGCTGGGTTTTCTTCAGCATCACAGATATCAGCAAGGCGCTTTCGTATCTCGCTGTCATGTTTGGACTCGGCAAGGTGTCGTTCATAAATGTTACAGCGATGTATTACATAAGAACGAATTTCATCATCCTAGCTGTTGGTGCTTGCGTGGCAACACCATATCCAATTGAGAAATTCAGAGAGCTATATAGGAAGAAACTGGCGGTAGGAACTGCGCTGGTATTCGCAGTACTCATAGTTTCTGTCGCATACCTGGTATATGGTTCGTATAATCCGTTCCTGTACTTCAGGTTCTAGCGTAGAGGAGTAAGTTTTGAAGAAAATTAACCGTTTTAGAAATGGAATAAAGGCCGAACTTAAGCAAAGTTCGGAGAACAAAATGGCAGCGTATACCGGTGTCATATTTGTGTTTGTTCTTGCGGCTGTATTCCTTATAAATCTCATAGTTCCAGACAAATCATTCTCGGCTTCTGAAAACCGCATGCTACAGGAATTCCCGAGCATATCTGTTTCAAACTATTTTGGCGGTAGGCTAGAATCCAAGATGGAGAGCTACGTGAACGATCAGTTCCTTATGCGTGGGTCTTTTATCAAGGTTAAGTCGGCTGTCGATGTGACTGAAGGAAAGCTCAAAGCTAACGGGGTGTATAGAGCTCGTGATGGATATCTGATCGAGGATATAGTGACTCCAGATCAAAAGACAATTACCTCTGCTGAAACTGCGCTCAAGAATTTCAAGGCTAAGTATCCTAAGCTAAACATGACATTCCTCCTCGCTCCAAATGCAGGGAATATCATGTCCGACAAGCTACCGATAACTGTCAGACTGGCGGATCAGAACAAGACGATGGATGATTTTTACCAGAATATCAAGGCTTCAGGAATTAAAACTATAGATGTAAGGAAGACTTTCAATAAGAAGAAAGAAGATGTACAGCTATACTATAGAACTGACCACCATTGGACGAGCGAAGGAGCGTACATCGCATATAAGGCAATCGTTCCAGCACTGGGCGTAGGTATGCCGATGGAGTTTGAGGGTAAGGTCGTTAAGAATGACTTCGCAGGCACGATGTACTCGAAGAGCGGATTTACAGGCGGAAGATACGATAGCATCAAGATTAATCTGCCTAAGAATAAGAAGGCGGCTAAGCCTTCAGTCATCTACTATGGTGATACTAAGAAGAAGACTACTAAGTTCTATCAGCTTAAGAACCTAGATAAGAAGGATGCGTACACTGTATTCGGAGGCAGCAACCATCCGATGTACACGGTCAAGACTCCGACAGAGTCTAACAGGAGGCTGCTCCTGATTAAGGACTCGTATGCGAACAGTGTGATTCCGATGCTGGCGCAGCATTACCGCGAAATCGTGGTCGTGGATCCTAGATATTACTTCGATAATGTCGATGATTTGATTGCGTCGGAGGGGATAACTGATGTGCTGTTCCTTTATAATGCGAATACGTTCTTTGCGGATGATTCGCTTTCTATGATGTTGCAGGAATAATAACAGAAAGTGCGAGCAGCTGGCAGCAGACTGCGTTTACTTGGCAGATTATACAAAGTCTGCGAGACTTGTAATAATGAAACAATTCTCGACTTTGTTAATCTGCATCGGCGTAAACCGCGGATACTGCCAGAACCTCGCACTTTCTGCTATTTTATTCTAGGCGCTTGGGTTGTGATGACTGGGTAAGCGGAAGCGAGCAGTTGGCAGCAGACTGCGTTTACTTGGCAGATTATACAAAGTCTGCGAGACTTGAGGTAATGATACAATTCTCGACTTTGTTAATCTGCATAGGCGTAAACCGCGGATACTGCCAGATCCTCGCACTTTCTGTTATTTTATTAGAGGCAGCTTGGACTGTGATGACTGCAGCTATAAATCGCAACGTGTTTCATATCCAGTACTTGCTAAAATACAATTATAGATGTAAAATTTATACGAATTTTACATCTATAAAAAAATTGGAGAAGTGTGTATCATGATAAAGAAGATTTCGTCTATTGTTATTTTAGTCTGCATTATTTTATTTAATATCACACCAATCGTTATGGCAGCTGACTATGCCGAACTTGGTGATTCATCAGCGGCAAGCGGAAGCTTATCAGAAGAAACAGAACAAACAGCAGATAACACACCCAGCATAAGTAGTGTGAATGTTTCTGGTGACTTTAATGAGGGTACTCGTGGTCCCGACTATTTTAAGAATATCAAAATTGACTTGATAGGAGAGAATCTTACGGACGATAACTTCCTAACTGAAGAAGGCCTTAGATGGACGGATAAAACAGAAGTTGAGCTCATATCAGGCACAGAGGTTGGACATCTCAATCGTAGCTCTAATTTTTGGCTCTGAAAGACCTAGTGTTCCTGTTAAAATGTTCAGCACAGATAACGGATCATCAGGAAGAATAACTTATGTTGGAAAGACAAAATCTGGAATAGATCTGGATTTAATCTGGGAGATTGAAGATTCAGATAAAGATGATTGGGAAGCTAACTCCGGATTAAATAGGCACGGAAGCATTAGAGGAATCGGCTTCTCAGGAGAGCAGTTCTTTCCTAATGCCATCGGAAACTCTATATCAGTCTTATATAACAATGCCAATAATATTTCTATTAACTACAAAATAGTAAAGCACGGTACTATGGATGAGAACCAAGTAGTACTGAGCTTTATATCTTCAGATATAGATACAGCTCAAGGTGTATCTACTGACCTTGCAAATCTAGCTGAACTAATACCAAGCGCATCTAACCTTGTAAAGGATAACGATATTATCTATGATGCTACACCTGGGACAGTAGGACTAAATGGTTCTAGGGATCTGCCGAGAGGAGGATACCTGGGAGCTGGATTCCTGTCTGCATTTAATTATACATTCTATTCTCCTGCGCCACCAAGATATGGTAACTCCTTTAATTATTCAATGGCAGTAAGGTATGCTCTATTTGGTAGCAGCTTGCAGGCAAAATTAGAAACAAAGGTTAACCAGCATATAAGGGTAGAGTATATAGATGAACAAGGAACACCTATAAAGCAGGCTGCAAATCTAAAAGGGATAACTGGATATAGCTATAGGATAGATAAAGCAGATATACTAAACTACAGCTTAATTGGTGTACAAAAGGATATAAGTAATATAAACAAACCGATAATTCGCTTTGTATATAGGAAAAACCCAGTGCAGGAAAGCACCGCAAACAGCATAGCACCACAAAATCGTACAAAAAGAACTAGAAGAAGCATACAGAGCAATTCTGTAAAAGCTAATAGAACATACAAAGCGGTAACTAACAGCAGTGCTAAATCATATACCAAATCTAATTCATCTAAAAAAGATCCATTCCTAGTAAATACGGGAATGAATGCGGATGAAAAGAAGGAATTCATACAATATCTCAAAGAGGTAGAGAAGAATGCGAGAAAGAAGTACGGGAATAATAGGGATAAGATAAATCATGAGGTTGCAAATGCGATAATGTATCCATCTTACAGCATGAGTTTTCTTCAAAATCATGCAAACAGTATAAATACAAGTTTAATTCCGATACGGGAATATAGCAGTATAATCACAACATTGAATAATACAAATAAGAGTGGTAACTATCCTGTTGATTTACCACATATGGCATGCCCTCTTGGTTCATATGAAAAAAGCAGTAGGATTAGAGAAATGATTAAATTTATTTCTGTAACACCTTTTACTGTTGAATCACCAAAGACTAAATTTTTCTATTTAAATTCACTCACAGGGGATATTTGGACAAATATTAACGACAAAGATATGCGTTCAGATAAAGATGCATTTATATTCAAGTTTCATCCTAAATATCGGGGAAGGTTGTATAGTGATACAATTATAGAATATTACAATCAAGATGATTTAAATCGTATAAGAGAGGAGATGTATAGTGAGGCATTAAGATCTCAAGCAGGACCAGGAATCTCAGCAGATGAACAAAACTTCTTAAATCACTTTTGGGCAAGTTTATCCTTTGGAGGAATTGCGTTAATGGGTATAGGAGTTTTTGGTTTTCTAAAAAAAGAATTTGAAAAGGGTAGAAAAAACTTTGTTAAAAAAGTAGGGGAGATGGTACTTGCGTGGATTGGTATTGTTAATTCCTTGCCCAGTATTACAGCTAATACCCTGAATAAGGTAGTAAATATATACGTAAAGAAGTTATTCTATCAAAGAATTATTCCTTGTATTAATTACATTAAGAAGCAGTGTAATGATAAGATACTAAAAAATAAGTATTTTACAGCAAGAGTTACTAAAAAGAAAGCTTCTATTTATCAAAAATCAAAAAAAGCGAATGAAGTCTGTTAAAAATATTATAAAAAAGCCTCTCATTAAAATGAAAAAAACAATTGTAAAGATATATTCAAAGTCAAGAGTGGCAATTAAAAATACTACAAGATTAATACGAAAAACTTGTAGAAAGGTGACAGCTAAAGCCAAAAAAGTGGCATTTAAAGCGAAGCGTGTAATAAAAAATATATTTAGACAAAGGAGAAGCCGATAAAATGAAAAAGCTAAAAATTGCAACAATATTTATAATAGCTATATCTTTCGGATGGTTTGCATATACAAATTTATATCCTGCTCAAAACCTCAGAAGATATTCTGTTTACTATGCCCACAACATGGAGCATAAGAAGGGAACACACCCAGAAATGGCAATGGCATTAGAAAACATAAAGGTTATACGCACACCAGCGAGTAGAGGAATAAGCTATGATTATGATGGACTGGCGAAAGTGTATAACGATAGAAATAATGGCAACAGTCCCTCGATTTGCGCAACTTATGTATACGGAGTGGAATATTTGTATTCGAATTCAAAGGATAGAAGTTATATATTTAACTCTGATTTTTCATTAAAAGCAATTTATAATTCTAATACAGCCAAGATGGAGTATGAAAAAAGCGATATCGACGAAGAAGAATTATATAAGGATGTTTATAATAACTTCGGCTTCCTCGTCGAAGCCAATGTCAATCGCAAGCCTCTAATCAACCTGCAGAAACAGTTCAACAAGAAGTACTATAAGCGATTCAACTAATGGTAAGGTGTGAAATTCAATGAAGAAGAAACTAAAAATTGCAACAATACTTATAATATTCATATCTTTCGGATGGTTTGCATATACAAATTTATATCCTGCTCAAAATCTCAGAAAATACTCAGTTTACTATGCTCACAACATGGTACATAAGAAGGGAACACACCCAGAAATGGCAATGGCATTAGAGAACATAAAGGTTATACGTACACCCGCGAGTAGAGGAATAAGTTATGACTATGATGGACTGGCGAAAGTGTATAACGATAGAAATAAAAAAAACGACATTGTGCCGTGGATTTGTGCAACTTATGCTCAGAAAAACACAGAATATCTTTACATAAGCTACGATAATAATAGTTATATTTTTAATGCTGATTTTACTCTGAAAATTGTTTATAATCGTGATTCAGCAAATCTGGATCCAGAGAAAAGTGATATCGACGAAGAAGAATTATATAAGGAAGTTTATAAACTTCGGCTTCCTCGTCGAAGCCAACGTCAATCGCAAACCACTGATTAACATGCAGAAAGAATTCAACAAGAAGTACTACAAACGATTCAACTAATTGTAAGGTGTGAAGTTCAATGAAGAAAATATTAATAGCCACTATTACAATAATACTAGGCATATATATGTGCATTATTTTCATATGCGCCGACCTATACATCGACTACAATCTTAGTAAATACTCCGTTTACTATATTCACAACATGGAGCATAAGGAGGGTACACGCCCAGAGCTGGCAATGGCATTAGAAAATATGAGCGTTATTTATAAGCCTGACAAGAAAAATATACGGTATAGAGAAGACGGCGGTTTTGCCATTTACAATAATTATACAGATAGTGAACAAGCTATCTTAAGTTGCGATCTAGGAGAAAAAGAACTTCGATTTGGTTATTATGATGTCACGTATAAGAGCTACTATTTCGATGATGCTTTTAATCTAACCCTTGTCTATGACTCATCGGTTGGACATGATAAAATAGATATCAAGACTGTAGATCAGGATGCCCTTTACAAAGACATATACAATAACTTCGGGTTCATTGTCGAAGCCAACGTCAATCGCAAACCACGAATCAACCTGCAGAAGCAGTTCAACAAGAAGTACTACAAGCGATTCAATTAGCTTCGAGGTCGCAACTTCAACGTCACAACCACAGCAATCAAAACCATGACAAAGTAGATTCCGCATATCACGAGTGCCGTATGCTCGAAGAACAATTGTGGCAGCAAGTTGATGAGGTCACTCTCATTCGGGTTAAGCCTCCAGTAATTATTTGCAAATAGAGCCTTATGAAATATCGTAAATGCTTTATCGAAATTCACCGCCGCTATTCCGACTACCAGCAGGAAGGCGGCATTTGTAATTGTGCATGTATTGATGAATGTCTTGCAGATTGATGAACGGTAAGATGGTCTGCCTTTACAGTAAATAAAAATGCAGATGAGAGAGATAAAGAATATTAGAGCGGCTATCAGCCTCGCCAGATAAGCTTTGAGGAAGATGGCACGCACATCCTTAAGATGAGCCTTTTCGCGCGCAGTATAAAACTCCTGCCGAGCACCATCGGCAGTTACCTCGATATTCAGATTAGAGCGATTTCCACGCAGATACTCCATCATCTCGCTAAACGCAGACATCACGTTGTCCATATCTATATTGCGGTTCAAGTCACCGAGCACATCTTTTTCTTCAAATTGGTGGCGGTAATACCCTGGGATATGGTACATAGTTATATCTGCTGCAGTCAGTAGTGCAGCTATCATGAAACTCAGTGCGCATATAATGGCAATGATTTTAATCTTCAATTCGAGGCTCCTTTCTACAGAGTCTAATGTATCATTGCTTTGTGATTCCTGCAAGCTCAGGTAACTATCGCGCCACAGAGGTGAAGCAAATAAACCAGAAAATGTTTTATATATAAAACACAAAATTACTTTACAATTAAATTAAATGTGATACAATCGATTTATAAACAATTGATTACAAAATTAGATTTAATTTTAGAGGAGGATATTGATATGCAGAAGTATGTATGTGACGTTTGTGGATATGTTTATGACCCAGCAGTTGGTGACCCAGATAACGGAATCGAGCCAGGAACTGCATTTGAGGATCTACCAGATGATTGGGCTTGCCCTCTTTGCGACGTTAGCAAGGACATGTTTTCTGAGACTGACGAATAATTAAATATTCAATATAAACATTTAACCACTAATGTGCGGCGAGTTATCTCGTCGCACTTTTTCTGTTCCGAAAATTACGCGTCATGTGCTCGCACCGTACAAAATCGTTAATGGACTCTCAATTTCACTGTTTGAATTTAGCGTGCTAAAGTGATAGTATAGATTCATATCTTATATTGAATTAAATCGAGGTATCGAACATGAATAAAGTTGAATCAAGATGGCTACAGAACTTTGTTGATGCGATTCTGTCGCTAGAGACTGAGGAGGAGTGCATAAAGTTCTTCGAGGACATTTGCACGATTAAAGAATTTCAGGACCTAGCGCACAGGCTTGAGGTAGCGAGACTTCTTACAGATGGCAAAGTCTTTAATGAGATCAGCAAGCTTACCGGTGCAAGCTCCGCTACGATTACGAGGGTCAACAAATGCCTTATGTACGGAGAGGGCGGATACAAAACTGTACTGGATAAAAATAATAATTTTGAAGAAAACGGAGATACAGAAGAACAGTAATAGTCATGAGCAGATTTATCAGAGAATTATACAAGGACTTCAAGTCATATACACCGGGCGAGCAGCCCAAGGATAGGAAATATCTCAAGCTCAACACCAACGAGTCGCCGTTCCCACCTGCACCTGCCGTATACCAAGCGATGCGTGATGCGAATATGGAAGATATGCGCCTCTATCCAGACCCGACAGGTAGGAAACTCAAGGTCAAGATGGCAGAGTTGTACGAAGTGCAGCCAGAGAATGTGTTCCTGTCAAATGGCTCAGATGACATTCTGAACTTCGCTTTCATGGCTTGGAACGACACGAACGATAGTATAGTTATCCCCGATGTTACCTATAGCTTCTACGAGGTTGTGGCACGGCTCCATGAGATAAGGTATGAGATTAAGCCACTGCGTGACGACTTGACTCTTGATCTGGAAGGATACATAGGAATAGATAAGAATATAGTTTTACCTAATCCAAATGCTCCGACTGGAATCGCACTCACACGTACCCAGATAGAGGAGCTCGTTAGGTCAAATCCAGACAATGTAGTGATTATAGACGAGGCGTATGCAGGTTTCGGTGCTGAATCGGCGATTCCATTAACTCGCAAATACGACAACCTACTTGTCGTGCAGACTTTCTCGAAGTCGAGGAGCTTTGCAGGAGGAAGGCTTGGTTTTGCGGTAGGAGATACAGCCCTAATCGAAGACCTGACCAAGATGCAGTATTCGACAAATCCTTATGCAGTCAACGCTATGTCACTTATTCTGGCAGAGGCGGCAGTTGATGCGGAGGACTACTATCAGGAGAACCTGCAGAGAATCATTGAGGCGAGGGACTATGCAGCGGATAAGCTTAATGCTCTAGGCTTCGATGTACTACCATCTCAGGCAAATTTCCTTTACATGAAGCTGGACGGCTTCGGAGGCCGAGAGCTATACGAGAAGCTTAAGGAACGTGGAGTCCTTGTGCGCCACTTTGCTAAACCTAGGATAGATGACTATATAAGAGTAACGATAGGAACCAATGAGCAGATGGATGAGCTTGTCGAGGTTATAAAGGCGGTTTGGGGGATAAGTAGCACGAGGGATTCCGATTAATAACAAGTTATAAGATAAGAAAGAGCTAGGTCTGATGACCTAGCTCCAGTATTTTTGCTCCGGTTATTATAGCTAAATGTGAACTGCCCCCTACCCCTCATATTTAAAACTATCCATATAGCGCAGCTTGAACAGGTTACGCTCGTGAAGCATATCGATTCGCTCCTTAGTTTTAGGATCCTCGATTTCGCCAGCTCTGATATAGCGGTCGAGGACTTCGTAAGTGAAGCCGAGCTTATCCTCATCTGTCATTCCGCTAAGACCATCTGAAGGGACCTTCTCAATCAGGACTTCGGGTACTCCAAGCACTCGGCCCATTGCGCGGATTTCGGCAGTTGTAAAAGATGAAATCGGACTAAAGTCACCTGCCGCATCTCCGTATCTGGTTGAGTAGCCGACCCAGTCCTCGGAAAGGTTGCAGGTGTTGGCAACCCTACCATTTCTCGACTGACCGACGGCGTATAGAGTCGCCATTCTGAGGCGAGGAGCTAGATTGATAAGAGAATCCTTGCTTAACTCTCCAATCGCACTCTCGATGTCCTTAACTGCACCATTGTATGCCGCTTCTATGTTGATGACATGGCTCTCTATACCGAGGTGGTCAATCAGGAGCAGCGCCATATCCATATCACTCTGCTCTCCGTTAGGCATCATGATTCCGATTACTCGTTCCTTGCCGAGTGCTTGAACTAGAAGGGCAGCAGTTATCGAACTGTCCTTACCTCCGCTGATCCCGATTATTGCGTTGCAGCCGGGACCGTTCACCTGAAACCAATCGCTGATCCATTTTACGGTTGCATCAACAGCTTTTTTTGCATCAAAATCCATAATATCCTCCTATATTCCAAACGGGCGAATCGCCCTCTCAAGTATTCCGTTGCAGTATGCGATTACCATTCCGTAGTTCGCGATTGGGATTCCCTGCGTGTCCGCCTCTCCCGAGCCTATACTGCATCTCGCGCCTGTTCAGCATGCAAGCACCACAGTGAATTATGAGCTTATAACTGCTGAGGTCGCGTGGATACTCGCCACCTGAAGTCCAGTCGAATTCGACATTTGGCTGAATCTTGCGAACTAGCTTAGGTATCTTGACCGTGCCGATATCGTTGCATTGGCGGTGGTGAGTACAGCCTTCGCTGATGAGAATTCTATCACCTGCCTCGAGTGCATCGAGTGCGCGTGCGCCTTGAAGCTGCTGCGCTAGGTCGCCCTTATGTCTTGCAAATATAATCGAAAAAGACGTAAGTGGCATATCAGGCGGGATATCGTTTGCCACTGACTTAAACGCCTGTGAGTCGGTGATTACGATATCAGGAGCCTTGCCGAGAGCAGTGATAGCAGCCTTGACTTCCGTCTCCTTGACAACGAGAGCCATTGCCCCCTTATCCAGGATGTCCCGAATGACTTGCTGCTGAGGTAGAATCAATCTCCCCTTAGGTGCAGCAGAATCAATCGGAGTGACGAGCAGCACGACATCACCCTTATTGACGATTCCATCCGTTAAACCGATAGGAGAGTCATCCTGCTTTGCACATCTTATAATAGCCTGTTTAAGGTCTTCGATGCCTGAACCGCTGAGTGCATCCGTACAGACGATGGGAACGTCGGCAGGGATGTCAAAGCGCTCTCTGTATGAAACTGAATCTTCTATACTCTCGCATTTATTGATCACGACTATAGTAGGCATATTTCTCTTGCGAGATTCTCTAAGAAATTGCTCTGCCATCTTTGAGAATTTACCGCTTTGCCTGCTCGCATCGAGCACAAACAGCGCCAGGTCACACTTTCTGAGGGCTTCATATGACTTATCTACACGCTTTAGACCGAGCTCGCCTTCATCGTCAAGCCTGCCGTATCTACGAACAAGACTGGCCCTATAGGTAGGAGTTCCATGCTTTTAGAGACGGGGTCTGTCGTAGTACCTGCAACGTCCGAGGTAAGTACTAAATCCTGCCCGAGAAGCTTATTTACGAGCGAAGACTTACCGACATTTCGCGGTCCGAATAATCCGATTGTATATCTATTTCCCGAAGGAGTATCATTTAATCCCATTTTCAAGCCCTTTCTTCATGATTTCTATAATTTTACCACATGTCCAAAGTGCCCTCAATGGAGGGCGCGTGGTGTGGCGACACCTAGAAAAGTGTTGTATAATCAAAAGGTAAATTTAGGAGGTATACACATGAAAAATGTGAACGTAATAGATATAAAACCGAACACCAACATCACCGACTTCTTTATGATTAAAGCCACTTCGATTAAGGTTGGTTCGAACGGTAAGGAGTATCAGGATGTGATGCTGACCGATGCGACAGGAGACCTCTCCGCCAAGAAGTGGGACGTGGATGAGAACAACATCGAATTTCTGAAGTCTCTCAAGGTCGGGGACCTCGTTAAGGTGAGGGGCTCTGTGACTGATTGGAAGGGACAGACTCAGCTGCGCATCAATCAGATTAGGCTTGCAACTGAAGAGGATGATCTAGAGATGAGCGATTTTGTGAAGTCGGCGCCTGAAAAGCCGATAGATATGTATGAATACATTATCGGTGAGATCAACGCTATGCAGGATGAGGATTTCAAGAAGCTATGTCTACATCTATATGAGGGAAATAAAGAGAAACTCATGTACTATCCAGCGGCGATGTCCAACCATCACGCTGAGTATGGCGGTCTGCTCTATCACATCAAGCGCATGATGATGAGTGCCAACAAGCTGTGCGAGGTATACACGAATCTATCCAGAGACCTTCTGGTTGCTGGAGTTGCGATTCACGATATCGAGAAGCTTAATGAGATTCTGTCGGACAAGAACGGCATATCGCCAGGCTATTCGTTTAAGGGACAGATGCTAGGACATATCGTGCAGGGAATTACTCTTGTAAATAATCTTTGCAAGGAACTCGGTATCAGCGAAGAAAAGGCGGTACTGCTCGAACATATGATACTCTCTCATCACTACGAACCCGAGTTTGGAAGCCCTAAGAAGCCGCTGTTCCCAGAAGCAGAGATGCTGCACTACTTGGACATTGTCGATGCGAGGATGTTCGATATGGAGGAAGGGCTCAAGGGAGTTTCAGACGGTGAGTTCGGTGATCGTGTGTGGCCACTAGATAATAGAAGGCTGTATAAGCGCACGTTTTAGGCAGTGTAATTAAAACGCGGCATTCGGGATATGTCACCATAATTATTGAGAAGGCTTGATTTAAAGACCCGATAGCTTGCGAATCAGGATGCGTTAATGGCAGTTACGGAAATAAAGATCGGTAAGATCACGCAAGTAATATACAATAATGAATCCAACGGCTTTGCGATATGCCTCTTCGAGACGGAAGATGAGCAGTTTAAAATCTCTGGGATGTTCCATGCGATAAATCCAGAGATAACGTACAAGCTGGAAGGGAGCTTCAAGATTCACCCGCGTTATGGTGAGCAGTTTAACGTGTCTGCGTATGAGGAACAGCTACCTGATGATGCGGAAGGCATAAGGGTATTTCTTGCATCGGGAGCCATCAGAGGCATAGGTCCTAACATGGCCAAGAGGATTGTCGATAAGTTCGGCAAAGACGCTCTTGATGTAATCGAGGATAATCCAGAGGCACTGCTATCCATAAATGGTCTAGGACCTAAGACAGTAGAGAAAATCGCAAAGTCATATAAGGAGTCGCGCGAATTTACCAAAGTTTCACTTGGTCTCGGAGAGTATGGAATTCAGCCAGCGCAGGCAGTTAAGATATACAAGCTATATGGGGATAAGTCGCTTGAGGTAGTAGCGGAGAATCCCTATACACTAGTCGAAGACATATACGGTATCAGTTTTAATAAGGCGGATGAGATTGCGAGCAGAATCGGAATAGAGGCGGAGAGCGAGTTCCGAATCAAGAGCGGCATCAAGTATGCACTGTCGGTATTTTCAAATAGCGGCAGCACATATGTGCCGAAGGATATTTTGCTTGAAAGCGCAATAAAGCTACTCGAAATCTCGAGTGAGTTAATCGAGGAAAACCTTACGACGCTAGCCTTTAGTGGAGAGATAGAGCTTGATTCACTTGACGGTGTTCCAGTCGTGTATCAGCATTTCTACTTTCAGGCTGAGCAGAGCGTGACGTATCATATCAAGAGGATTATGAATGGCTATATGCCACCTCTCGCCGCCGATCCGGACAACCTTATTAACGCCGCAGAAGCGGAGGAGAGGATTCAGCTATCTGGTGATCAGAGAAAGGCAATTCGTGCTGCTCTAACCAACAAGATTACGATTATAACCGGAGGACCTGGAACAGGTAAGACGACGATTATCAATCTCATAGTAAAGATTTTCAAGCTAATGGGTATTTCGGTGGCACTTGCTGCTCCGACAGGCCGTGCGGCTAAGCGTATAACAGAGACCTCTGGCGTGGAGGCGATGACGATACATAGGCTTCTGGAGTACGTGTACTCGGAGGATGAGAACGAGATGGAATTTGGCAGAAATGCAGAAAATCCACTTGAGGAGGATTCCTTCATAGTGGATGAGGCCTCGATGATTGACCTTATGCTTATGGACGGCTTTCTGAACGCTCTAGAAGATGGTAGCAGACTGATAATAGTTGGCGATGCTGACCAGCTACCGTCTGTTGGGGCGGGCAACGTGCTGCTAGACATGATTAACAGTGATTATGTTCCGACTATTAGACTTGAGGAGATATTTAGACAGGCGAGTGAGAGCCGCATCGTTGTGAATGCGCACTCGATTAACAGTGGCGAATATCCTGAATCGGGCGGTAGAGATAGCGATTTCTTCTTCATGCACAGAAGAGGCGAAGAAGAGATCAGAGAAACGATTGAAGAACTTGTCACTGGAAGGCTTGAAAGTTACTACGACTTCGTGAAGGGTAATGGTGATATTCAGGTGCTTACACCAACCAGAAAAGGTGGCCTTGGAACTGCAAGCCTTAACGAAATGCTGCAGAGCATAATCAATCCTGCTTCGGAAGAGCTAAATGAAAGGAAGTTTGGCTCCAAGGTTTTCCGCGAGGGTGACAAGGTGATGCAGATTAGGAATAACTACCAGATGGAGTGGCAGCAGCTCGGACGGCAGAGCGGACGAGGCATATTCAATGGTGACATGGGCGTAATCAATACTATAGATAATGATAATGCTAAGATGGTAGTGGACTTCGACGGCAGATTTGTGACCTACGATAGCGAGGAGCTCGATGAGCTTGAACTAGCATATGCGGTAACTGTTCACAAAGTCAGGGCTGTGAATTCCCTGTAGTAATTATGCCGATATCAGGATTTCCACCGATGCTTGCGACGAGAAACCTACTATATACAGCGATCACTAGGGGTAAGAAGCTGGTAATACTAGTTGGTTCAGAGGAGCGTATGCATAGGATGATTGATAACAACAGAATAGATGAACGCTATACTGGGCTTGAGGCGAGGCTCAGGGAAGTCGATATGGGCGGGATTTTATAAAAATTTAATATTACATAATATAAAATAAGCATAGAAAATGATATTTTATACTGTGCTATACTGTGCATATATGTCATAAGTGCGTGCTTCACTTAAGTCGGTATATTCTTCGAGTTACTTACAAGGAGACAAGAGGATGAATTACGATAGAAGAAATGAAATTAATTTTTACAAAAAACTATCAATTATTTTAGGAACAATATTGGCTATTATAGTAGTTGGTACGGGAGTGATGTTCTATTTTGATCAATGGAACCTGCATGGAGTTAGCAATATGCCGAATTTTGACTGGACAAAGGATAGGTCTTTGGATTTGGTCGGAGAGGTTGAAGGAAAGAAAGTTTATAAGTATGGCATTAGTGAAATGTCCTATCAGACATTTAGTGCTAAAAAAATCACCGCTAAAGAGTATTATGAGCAAAGCTGGGTAACTGTTGATATGCTGACTGCCAGTGGATTAGAGACTTCAAGAGAGGGATATAGAACCTATCAGTATGATTGCTACTATATATTGCTTACAGATAAGGCTGTTGTATTTGTAGCAATGATGTACCGATTGAAGAGGTTGTACAATCCCTTGGAAAGTAAAACTCTGATTGCCATACATATAAATCTGTGCTGAAGGGAATCCCTCCTGCGATATCATAGAATCGACGATGATATCGTAGGAGGTTTTTAATTGATAAATACTTTATTAAATCTTATATATCCGCAATCGTTATATTGTATCTGCTGTGGCAGATTAATAGATGAATCCGCTTCATACAGCTTATGTAGGTCTTGTTTGGATAACATAAGCTGGGCGAATGTGCGGACATGTGACAAGTGTGGCAAGCTGCTCGGAGAGCATAATCCTCTCTCAATTTGTTACAACTGCAGAGAACATGGACATTCATTTGATAGAGGCTACACGTGTACAGAGTACGGAATGTACGAGAAGGAGATTATATTCAACCTAAAGTATAAGCGCAAGACGTATATCGCACCGATAATAGCAGAGATTATGTATGACAGGCTTGAAGCGACTGGCCTTGAGGAATATCCAGATATCATAATCCCAGTTCCTATGCATGTGATAAAGGAGCGAAAGCGAGGGTTTAATCAAGCGGCACTTATCGCCAAAGAGATGGCGAGACTGATGGGGATAGAGTATAGAACAGATGTTGTGATGCGGTGCAAAAGCACGGGGGTGATGAAGAGACTATCACCCGAGGAGCGACTCAACAATGTGAGGTCGGCATTTGAGGTGTATGACGGGATGAGGCGGAAAATTTTCGGGAAAAATATATTTATAGTCGATGATATTTACACAACTGGAGCGACAGTTGACTCAATCGCGAGGCTGCTCAAGGCGGCAGGGGTGAGTCGTGCTGACATCATGACGTTTGCGGCGGGAGCGGACATGGTCAAGGAGGCAATATAAATGCTGTTTGTAAAGCGGTGTTTAAAATGGTATTCTAGCAAGTAGGATATGGCAAGGTCATGTTCGTGGTTGAAAGTCCAAGCCAGCTACGGGCAAAGGGATCCACGTAAGCTGCTGCGGAGACGGCAGTGATCATGGCGTAGCTTAGAAGTAAGTCCTCCGGGAAACTCGGGTCAAGGCAAGTGTGGGGTCAAAGACCAGGTCGAGTGGCATTGCCTATCCTCTATTTTGCAACTATTAATTCGAAAAGAGGCCTAAATGGAATATAGGATAGAACACGATACGATGGGCGAAGTAAAGGTGCCATCAGATAAACTGTGGGGCGCACAGACACAACGCAGTTCAATGAACTTCAAGGTTGGTAAGCGTATGCCGATTGAGATTATCCGCGCCTTTGCATACCTTAAAAATGCCGCTGCTTGCGCCAATATGGATCTCGGCAGGCTTGCGCCTGAGAAGGCTTCTTACATAATGATAGTATGCGACCAGATTCTGAACGGTGAGCTAGATGAGAACTTTCCGCTCGTCGTGTACCAGACTGGTAGTGGTACTCAGACCAACATGAATGTAAATGAGGTCATTGCAGGACGTGCAAAGGAGATGGCTGGAGTAGCGGTACTTCAGCCAAATGATGATGTCAATATGTCACAGAGTTCCAATGATACATTCCCAACAGCTATGAGCATTGCATCTGTGTTTGTACTCGAAGATAGAGTATTACCAGCACTAAACACTATGATAGTGACGCTCAAATCACTAGAAGCGAAATACATGAAAGTCATAAAGACTGGAAGGACTCATCTACAGGATGCTGTTCCGATGACCTTTGGGCAGGAAATCAGCGGATGGCGTTCGATGCTTGAACATGACTACGATAACATCGAGAAGTCGCTCGATGGATTAAGAGAGATCGCTCTCGGCGGAACGGCAGTGGGCACTGGGCTAAATGCACCAGATGGATTTGCTGAGCGAGCTGCCGAAGCGCTGACGAGCTTAACTAAGAAAGAATTTATCACAGCACCTAATAAGTTTCATTCCTTGAGCTCCAAGGATGCGTACGTATTTGCACACGGAGCGCTGAAGGCCCTTGCTGCTGATGTTATGAAGATGGCCAATGATATCAGATGGCTCTCAAGCGGACCTAGATGTGGACTCGGAGAGATTCTAATTCCCGAGAACGAACCAGGAAGTTCAATCATGCCAGGTAAGGTAAACCCTACTCAGACTGAATCTGCGACAATGGTGGCTGTACGGGTAATGGGAAATGACACTGTAGTTGGACTGGCAGCTTCACAGGGTAACTTCGAGCTCAATGTGTTCATGCCAGTGCTTATAGATGCATTTATAGAATCTGCGAACCTACTAGCCGATTCACTAATTTCGCTCGAAGAGAAGTGCGTAAGAGGCATCACGGTGAATAGTGACAAGATGGATGAAAACGCACACCGCTCGCTTATGGTGGCTGCTGCACTCAATCTGCATATCGGATACGAGAATGCTGCTAAGGTAGCAAAGAAAGCTCATGCAGATAATTCGACTCTTTGTGAAGCAGGGACTTCACTCGGACTATTCACTGCAGAAGAATATGGTGCATGGATAGATCTCATGGCGATGACAGGGGTGGAAAAGCAAGAATTTTAAGTGCTTGAAAGGCAAAAGCCTTAGAAGTCGTTAAGGTCTTATGGCAAAAGCCCTGCGACTTATATGTATAGGAAGGTCAACATGGAAAACAACGAACGAGATATATATTATTGCCAGCTACCAATGGTAAAGATGCTTTGCAATAGATGGGCAGAGGCACATCCTACTCGCAAGAAGCAGAACGGTGTAGTTGGGATGACACTCATAATTGGACTCGGAATAATTCTGGCGATGCTGCATTACACGATTAAGCATGAGAGTGTACCGCAGTGGTATCTGCATGTGTCGATTTGGGTAGCGGCACTTATAATTTTCATGGCAGGAAGACAGCGCAACATAATCAGCAATCCCCCTTTTAAAGGGCTACTTAATGTCAGATATGAGATGAGTGATGAGGGAATTTATTACATCTATCAGGAGAAGCTTACGGTGTACACCTTCTTCATAGCTGATGATGATATCGAGCAAATCATTTATGATGATGAATTTCAAGTACTCCATATAGTGGGAAAAGGCGAAGTATCTGCTGAAACTCGTAAAGGTGTTACTGAACCTACTCGTGTAAATGATTACTACTGCCTACTTCCATACGATGAATTTGATATTGATGATATTCTTAATCCGTATGGAGATATGATAAAGAGAGTGCACGGGGATTTGCGTAGAGATTATCAAAACAAATAAGTTAATAGGAACATAATAAAATACAGACTGTAACACCCTCCCTGCTGAATGGTTCAGTGGGGAGGGTGTTGTAATAACAGAAAGCAGGTGAAGGGAATATCCCACTATCAAGGCCGCCTTCGGCGCCGCGCTGCGGGCTACGCACCTTGACAGCGGTTTTCTGGGTGTTTGCCTGTGATATGGTACACCCAGATTCGCCCCCCTCTCCGATCATATGGCTTGCGTCGAGGGTTCAATTCCCACTTCGTTATATATGCAAAAAAACAGACGGATGAGCCGTCTGCTTTTTTTCATGGAGCAGGTGAAGGGAATTGAACCCTCGACGCAAGCTTGGGAAGCTCGAATTTTACCATTAAACTACACCTGCATATATTCCATAATGACTTAAAATAATTATACTGCGGGGATATTATTTGGTCAAACAGAATGCTCATAATCATCGATAAAATTAAGAATTTAATCCAATTATTAATAATCTATTAGTAATATATTAATGAATGGGAATCTTGTTGAAAACAATTATATACACAATTACAATCTGATTATACGAAAGAGTGTTCTTTATTTAATTCATGAACACAGGAGGAACATATGTCACACATGATTGAGCTGCATAAGGTATCTAAATACTATACCAACAAGGATACCGTCAGCACAGGATTATCCAGAATAGACCTTACTCTAGATATGGGCGAGTTTGTTGCAATTACGGGAGAAAGTGGAAGTGGTAAATCCACTTTGCTCAATGTGATCTCAGGGCTTGATACTTATGAAGAAGGTGAAATGTTCGTTGGAGGTCAGGATACCAGCGCTTTCAAGACCGAAGACTACGAGAGATACAGAAACCTTTATAGGCAACATTTTTCAGGACTTCAACCTTGTAAATAGCTATAGCGTATATCAGAATATCGAGCTATCGATGCTGATGTGCGGCATGAAGCACAGCGAGTGCAAGGATCGTGTAAATGAACTTATCGAACTCGTAGATCTCGGTGAATACAGAAGAACTAAGGCTTCGAGACTTTCTGGCGGACAGAAACAGAGAGTAGCAATTGCCCGTGCGCTTGCCAAAGATTCTCCCATCATAGTTGCGGATGAGCCGACAGGTAACCTCGATACAGCTTCGGCAGCAAAGGTCATTGAAACGCTTACAGAATTTCTAAGGAAAAGCTTGTGGTAATTGTAACCCATAATTACGAACAGGTTGAGAAATTTGTCACCCGCAAGATAACCGTTCATGACGGAAAGATAATAGAAGATAAAGAAGTTAGAGAGCGTCATGTCATTGAGTATCACTCAGAAAGTGAAGATCATCTAGGAAATGAGCAAATAACGAAAGAGAAGCAAGGGCTAGATGCAGATCAATCCTCAGAGACTAATCATGATGTAGGACAGGAGCATAATGCATTTGAGGCAGAACTAATAATTCCTGGGGTTGAGGAGGGTGAGTTTGAAGCTACAGACTCTATCGATTTTAACGTGTTGGAAGATTCGAGATATTCAGATGTCGCAAGCAGAATCAGACAGGAAGAGCTCGAAGGTGAAGAGATAGAACCAGCTCCTATGCGCAGGAGCAGAGCGGCGAGAAATGCAGAGAGAGAAAAGCTGAAGAGGCAGCTATTTCTAAGAAGCAAATCAAAGCCGAACGATTAGAATCTTCTAAGAAAGCTGAACCACGTAGAGAGAGAGCTAAGCGCAATGAAACTAAATTGGCTCGTCACGATGAGATGGGCATTGGTAATGAACTAAGGCTTGGAATAAGGAACACATTTAATCTGCCGACAAAGTTCATTCTGCTGTTCGTAATCTATGTATTTGTCGCAACATCGGTGCTAGGTCAGTATGCATCCACAAAGGAATCGCTGCACAGACAGGAAATAAATAGCCTGGCTAACCAGTTCTTCAGCAACACTAGTGCGGATCGTATCATCGTCAAGAAGGCGGACAACTCCGCATTTACAGACGAAGACTATGCACAGATTGAGAAATTGAAGCATGTTAAGAGCATTATCAAAGAAGACCCAGTTGTAGATACTAGGCTTTCGATGAATTCAAGTGTCTTCGTAATAGGACTGCTTTATCCAGGACAGAAGCTAAAGGCTAAGGACCTAACATACGGAAAGCTTCCGGAGCAAGAGAATGACATAGTCTTGGTTACGGACAAAACAGCAGCATCATACGATGAGATTAAGTCGAATAAAGATGAACTTCTCGGTAATGAATTTGAATTTATGGACGATAGCGATGGTGAAACACTGCAGGTAGGCAAAGTCAGAGTAACCGGAATCATCGTTTATGAAAATGCTACTGAGTCTGGAATTAATCCAAATTCAGGAACTGTGAATTACTACTGCAGTGATGCACTTGCGAGAAAAGTAGTAACGAATAACCTTAGCCAGAAATCTGCCGCAGTGATTGATTTCAACGGACAGAAGGTCAAGAAGTCAAATGCCAGATCATTTATCGAGGCAAATTCAAATGTTCCTAAGGGTGAAGCGTACATTTACGAAGACCAGAATAAGAATTATAAGGACGAGAAGTGGCAGAACAAACCGCTCAGCATTTCGATTTCAAACATCTATTATTCGGCAGATATCTCGCTTAAGACGACGAAGAGCGTGACGAAGAGTAATTCGCAGAAGCTGCTCGGCATCTCGAAGGATGATTATGATATCAAGAGCGCAAGGGTTTACATTAATCCAGAGGATGCTTCAGCACTATATGATAAAGGAACTTATCAGATAAGTGTGTTCGTAGATAACGATTTGAATGTGAATGCGTTAGCTTCAGTAATCGATAAACTCGGAGCGTACAAGACGTTCGCGATGAAGAAAATGATTTCTAAGGAACCTACACCTATGCTGTTCCTCACGAAAATCGTACAGATTATATTTACAGCAGTCGGATTTGTGGTTCTGTTCTTCATCTCTTATATGATAATTAGACTCATTATGAGATCGAGAAATTCATATTATGCTACACTGAGAATCCTCGGTGGAACGAGAAAGAATACAAGTGCTATTCTGCGCATTGAATTACTTATGATGATGGCGATTGCGCTAGTTGTGGACTTCGCTGGGATATATCTGACATCAAAGGGCATCATTACTTTAAAGCTCTAAAAGATGCACTATTATATCTAGACTTTAAGGACTACATAATCCTGACAATCACGTTGATGCTGATGTCGCTACTGATTGCAAACAGATACTCGCGCAAGATATTCAAAAAATCTGCGATGAATATTTATAGGGAGGAGGACTAGAAATGATTAAATTACATAACGTAAATAAGTATTTTAATAAGCGCAGAGCTAATGAAATACATGTAATCAACAACACTTCTCTAGAACTCCCTGAGAGTGGTATAGTGGCTTTACTAGGACCATCTGGATGCGGTAAGACAACCCTGTTAAATGCTATCGGAGGCCTTGATAAGGTTAACTCAGGAAAGATATTTATTGATGATGCGTGCATCTCCAAGATGAGATCATCAAAAGTGGATTCGATACGTAACGCCAAGATAGGATATATTTTCCAAAACTTCAATTTGTTAGATAGGATGACGGTCTTCGAGAACGTTGCGATTGCACTCAGAATGATCGGAATCAATGATAAGCACGTGATTAAAGAGCGTGTTAATTACTGCCTAAAGTCAGTAGGCATTTACCAGTATAGGAACAAGACGACCGATGCGCTATCCGGAGGACAAAGACAGCGCGTTGCAATCGCGCGTGCCATTGTCAAGAATCCGCGCATCATCATAGCTGATGAGCCGACTGGAAACCTAGATAGTGCGAACACAATCGAGGTCATGAATATCATCAAGACAATTTCCAAAGACAGACTCGTCCTACTCGTAACACATGAGAAGAAGATAGCGGAGTTCTATTCCTCCAGAATTATAGATATGAGGGATGGGAAAGTAGTTGGTGATAGGGAAAACGAAACCGATAACTATCTGGACTATCAGCTTGAGAACAAGATTTATCTCAAGGATATGCCTAAGCATGATGCGTATGGCAATGAGGATGTTCAGGTGGATGTGTATAGCGATGGACTATCAGAGGCGGGAATTAAACTCGTTCTGAGAGCAGGAAATCTATACATAGATACGGGTGGCAGATATAACGTGGTGGATGAGAATTCCAATATCGAGCTAGTGGATGATCACTATTCGGCGATGGATTCCAGCATCTATGAGAATAACCGCTTCGAGTATGATAAGTATCTACCTAATGGATACAAGGCGAAATACACATCACTTTACTCGCCGGTCAAAATGTTTACAAATGGCTTCAAGACAGTTGCAAAGTTCAACAGACTCAAGAAGCTGCTGCTCATCGGATTTATGTTCGCTTCGGTATTCACCTTCGTAGCTATAAGCAATGTGCTCGGAGCACTCGATATCAAGGAGAAGGACTTCCTGACTACGAATGCTAACTACATTACTGTAAATAACAGTAAGAAAGATCCAGCACTCGTCGAAACATTACGGAACACTGAGGGAGCAAGAGCTGCAGTTTCTGGTAACACGCAGGCGATGCTGAGGATGCCTTTCACCGAATACCTGCAGAGCTCTAATTATGAGCTCCAGTTCGGAGCATCAATAACTCCAGCGAGTGTGCTCAAGGAAGCTGATCTGTACAAAGGAACTCTTCCAACTGACGATAAAGGTGTTGTGATTGATAAGCTTCTTGCTGACAAAATGTTCAAATCGAGAACTGTTCAGGAGGTTGGAATAATCAAGACAGCAGACCTTATAGGTCGCAAGATTAAAGTGAAGAACCTAGGTGAATTCACAATCACTGGAATCTCCAATGTAAATTCGCCATCTGCGTTCTTTGCAGATAGTTACTGTCAGGATGTGCTCATGTACAACCAGTCAGCTTCAACTCTAGACGGACCTGTGAGCATGCCTAACGATGAGGCGGGTGAAGGTGAGAGTCAAGAAGGCGATAATCCTATTACAGACTATGCGTATGCACCTTCATCACTCAAGATTAAGAAGGGTAAAGCGCCAGCGAACGATTACGAAGTTGTAGTCCGCGATACACATGAAGAGGATATGCCGCTCAACAAGGAGATTGCTGCAAAAGTCAACAGTCACAAGCTCAAGGTAGTCGGATACTATACGACAGACTCACAAGAGGACGATGCATATTATACGACCAACCATACACTGCTACTTGCATACATGTCTAAGCAGAGAGTTGTTTCGGTATATTCTGACGAACCAGGGGCTCTGGCAGACAAGCTTACAGAGCAGGGGTACTCGGTACAGATTAACTATGACCGTGATAAGGAAAAGTACGAGCTTTCAGAATCACAGAACTTCAGAAGTACAGTCACTGCAGCTGGAATACTAATACTAGTTGCGCTAATAGAGATGTTCCTCATGCTTAGATCTTCATTCTTATCCAGAATCAAGGAGGTTGGCACGATGAGGGCTATCGGTCTCAAGAAGCGAGATGTATATAAAATGTTCATCGGAGAAATTGCTGTAATTACAACGATTACTGCGATTCCAGGCATAGCGGCAACTTATTACGTGCTCAGTCATACAACTGCACTATTCGGAGCAAGTTCTTCATAGCGCCTTGGGTAGCAGTGCTATCGTTCCTAGTACTACTTACTTTCAACCTGATTGTTGGTTTGATGCCAGTCTTCCAAACTATGCGCAAGACACCAGCAGCAATACTAGCAAGGGTAGATATCTAGCCCATATAATCTACCAGTATTTTTAAGGTGAGAGGATTGCTCTAACTTTTGAAAACTGCATGATTATGATATAATTTTAAGAAATTCAATGCATTCGCCAAGTTATGGACGCATCGGTTAGCCGACAGTGACTCGCGTTCGTGACTTGGCGAACATGCAGTAAAATAAGCCGAGGAGGGCAGCGATGGCTATCGACAAAGATAATTCACTAGAAACTACGATGAGAAGTAATTTCATTCACAACATGATAGATGAAGACTTAGCAGGAGGGAAGTACCAAGAAGTATATACAAGGTTTCCACCGGAGCCTAACGGATATCTGCATATTGGACACGCTAAGTCTATTTGCCTGAACTTTGGAACGGCTAAGAAATATGGCGGGAAATGCAACCTCAGATATGATGACACCAACCCTGTAAAGGAGGATATGGAGTACGTAAAATCCATCGAGGCAGACGTTCGCTGGCTTGGCTTCGAGTGGGATGAGAAAAGATGGGCATCTGACTACTTCGATACCATGTATGATGCAGCGATTGAGCTGATCAAGAAGGGCAAGGCTTATGTCTGCGAACTCACTGCTGAGCAGATGAAAGAGTATAGAGGAACACTCACTGAACCTGGCAAGGAGAGTCCATATAGAAATAGAACAGCTCAGGAAAACCTAGCGCTGTTTGAAGATATGAGACAGGGAAAGTATAAGGATGGAGAGGTAGTGCTCCGTGCCAAGATTGATATGAGCTCGCCTAATATCAATATGAGAGACCCTATTATCTATAGAGTCGCACATGCCACTCATCACAACACAGGTGACAAATGGTGCATCTATCCGATGTATGATTTCGCACATCCGATTGAGGATGCGATTGAGGGAATCTCTCATTCCATCTGTACACTCGAGTTCGAGGATCACAGACCACTGTACGATTGGGTGCTTAATGAAGTTGGCTTCTGGAATCCACAGCCAAGACAGATTGAGTTCGCAAGGCTCAATATCACCAACATGCTGATGAGCAAGAGATACCTCAAGAAACTCGTTGATGAGGGCACTGTTTCAGGATGGGATGATCCACGTATGCCTACAATAGCAGGCATAAGAAGGCGCGGGTATACACCAGAGGCAATTAGAAGCTTCTGTGATGATATAGGTGTAGCTAAGTCCAACTCGACAGTAGATTTTGCACAGCTCGAGACTAGCGTGCGTGATGACCTGCAGTTCAAGGTTGCTGCTCGTAACGTTGTAATGGCTCCGATAAAGGTCGTGATTACAAACTATCCAGAAGGCCAGATTGAAACCTGCGCAGTTGAGAACAATAGAAATGCTCCAGAGCTTGGAGAGAGGGAAATACCGTTTGGTCGCGAACTGTGGATAGACGGAGAGGACTTCATGGAAGAGCCTGTTAAGAAATATTTCAGACTTTTTCCTGGCAATGAAGTTAGGCTCAAGGGCGGTTATTTCATCACTTGCAACGAGGTTGTTAAGAACGAAGATGGATCCATTAAGGAGCTTCTATGCACCTACGATCCAGAGACCAAGAGTGGAACCGAAGGCGGAAATCGCAAGGTAAAGGGTACAATTCATTTCGTAGAAGCTTCGACAGCAGTAAAGATCAAGATTCGTGAATATCAGACACTCATGATTGAAAATGAAGAGGGAAGCCTAGAGCTCAATCCTGATTCGCTACACGAGACTTGGGGCTATGCGGAGCCAGCAGTTTCCGATGTCAGGGCTGGCGAGAGATTCCAGTTCTTCCGCAAAGGATATTATATTGCGGATAGTGAGCTAACGACAGATGACGATAAGGTTTAATAGCATCGTAAGCCTCAAGAGCTCCTGGAAGAAATAGAGATTACTGTAAATGGGGTGGTAACCATAGATAGTTTATTTACATCCGTACTTAATTTTGTCGAGAATAATCCTATTTTCGCAAAATACATAACGACGGCATCTAGATGGGTCTTCGTAATTTTGGCAGTTTACATCCTTATGAAGTCGATCATGTCGCTGCTCTCAACAAGGGTGACTCCAGAGGTTTGGGGATACCTCTCGGTTGAGGACGGCGTTGCTCTGCCGATTACACATTGGGAGAATATAATCGGCAGATCATCATCTGTTGACCTACGTATTGAGCTCGATACGATTTCAAATACGCAGGCACTTTTGATTCGCCGCAAAGACGGGAAATGGATGTTCAAGGATTTGAATTCCAAGAATGGAACTGTAATCAATGGTATCCAGCTCATACCACGTAAGAAATACATAATAAATCCTGGTGACGAAATCACGATGGGCGGTGCAAAGTGCACGCTCGCTGCGATAAGTGTTGAAGAGGAAAAGAATAATGATGCTATGCGCTCGATGGATAAGAAACCTGTCTCGCCATGGCCTCTTATGGTTGCAATCACCGCATTTCAGTTTCTGACGATGATACAGCTGATAATTGGCATGGGGACGAATCTTACTCCAGGGGCGCTTCTTTCGATTCCGCTACTTTCTGCTACTATGTGGATTTATGTGATTCTTTTTAGAGCTATGGGCAGCAAAGGCTTTGAGATGGAGATGATAGCATTCTTCATGTCGACTATAGGCTTGGCGGTCACAACGTCTGCAAATCCGGCACTCACCATGAAGCAATATATCGCGACACTCGTAGGTATATTTATTTTCATTTTCATGTGTATTTATATGCGCGACCTCAAGAGGACGGAGAAAATTAAACCGGTGCTCGCAGCACTGGCGATAGGACTACTGCTTTTCAACGTAATATTCGGTACGACTAAATTCGGAGCTGCAAACTGGGTTACAATCGGCGGCGTTTCGATTCAGCCGTCTGAAATCGTTAAGCTTGCATTCATCTGCATTGGAGCAGCTACCATGGAGAATCTCTTCAACAAAAAGAATCTCTATGGCTTCATGCTGTTCTCCTTGTTCTGCCTAGCTTGCCTAGCCAAGATGGGAGACTTTGGAGGAGCATTAATATTCTTCGTGACATATCTGGTGATATCATTTCTGCGAAGTGGCGACTTCTCTAGGCTAATACTTACTATCGGTGCTGCAGGCATTATGGGCATCATGGTACTCAGGTTCAAACCATACATACTTAGTAGGTTCAAAGCATGGGGACATGTCTGGGAGCCAGATTTCATCAATGGTATGGGATATCAGCAGACGAGAACTATGTCATATGCATCTGGTGGCGAATGCTTGGACTCGGAGCTGGAAATGGCTCACTCAAGACAGTTGCGGCATCCAACACAGACCTTGTATTCGGCTTTGTGACTGAAGAATGGGGCTTAATAATAGCTATCCTACTTGTTTTATGCATCATAACGTTGTCTCTCTTTGCGGTGAACTCCATCGTGGCCGGAAGATCTGCATTTTACACGATAGCAGCTTGTGGAGCGGCGACAATGATGATTTTTCAGACTATGCTAAATATATTTGGTGCGGTAGACCTATTCCCTCTGACGGGAGTCACATTTCCGTTCGTCTCAACGGGAGGTACGAGTGCGATGTGCTCGTGGGCGATGCTTGCCTACTTCAAAGCCGCCGACATGCGTAAGGATGCCAGCCTCGCGATTAAGAGGAGGCCCTGATGCGTATTAAGACAGAAGGAGGTAGCACATGCGGAAATTAGAGCGAAGAGCGAATATCTGCCTGCTGCTTGCCGCATCGCTATTCATAGGAATACTGATTTTTACATGGAGATTCGTGACCAAGGGGCAAGATTGGGCGAGCTTCTATGGCAACAGACAGATATATACAAATGGTGAGATTAATCGTGGCACCATCTACGACCGAAATGGCGTAATGCTGCTTAACTGCACAAAGGATGGACTCGTCTATCCGGCCGATGCATCGCTTAGAAGGGCGACAGTTCATGCTGTTGGAGATCCAAAGGGCAACATTGCTACGGGAGCCATCAACGTGTTTAGGCCACAGCTAATCGGATACGATTTACTCAATGGTACTTATGATACTACTAAAGATGGAAGCAAAATTAACCTGACCATAGATTCCAAGGCTAACCTCGCCGCATACAAGGCGCTCGGAAATCGCCAGGGGATGGTGGCAGTTTATAACTACAAGACAGGTGAGATAATGGCTATGGTGTGCACACCAACGGTGGATCCCAAGGGAACGCTACCGACAAATTCAAACTCATCTGAATATTTCAACACCTTCCTCTCTGGAAGGCTTACGCCTGGTTCAACATTTAAGACGGTAACTGCGGCAGCTGCAATCGACAATGTTGATGATATTGACAGCTTCGAATTCAACTGCTCTGGTGTTACGTATGTAAATGGCTCGCCGATAAAGTGCACGCAGGCACACGGACATGTCGACTTCGAGATGGCACTTGCCAAGTCCTGTAACGGAGCATTTGGCGAGATCGCTCGTAAAGTTGGCGCAAGCACCATGAGGGATTACGTCAAGAAGGTCGGGCTGACCAACTCGCTCGATATAAACGGAATCAAGACCGCAAAGGGCACATTTAACTTCCCTAAGGATGATCCTGTTAAGCTTAGCTGGGCAGGAATCGGACAGGCGGAGGACCTCGTAAATCCTGCCTCGATGATGGTTTACATGGGAGCTATTGCAAATGACGGCAAGGCCGTCAACCTTATATCATCGGTTCATCGAACTTCCTCAAGAAGGTGACAGGTGGTGATTCGCTAGGGAAATACCTGAGCAGCGATACCGCAGGTAAAATGAAAAGCATGATGAAAAATGACGTTAAGGTTACATATGGGGAGAGCAACTTCCGAGGACTAGACATCTATGCAAAGTCTGGAACAGCAGAGACTGGGAGCGGAACACCTGATGCGTGGTTCGTTGGATTTATAGATGATGCTAATCATCCATATGCATTCGTAGTATGGGTGAAAAACGGTGGTACCGGCTATAAGGTTGCAGGACCTGTGGCTTATAAAACATTGCTTGCGCTATTGCAGAACAACTAGGATGCTAATGGTGCAGATTAGATAATGTATTTTTAGCTACAATGCATATAATCCCATTTATGCATCTCTGATCAATAAATGCAGAAAGGGAGCTATCACATAGCAGTGATAGCTCCCTCTTTCAGTCTTTTTAGCAAAGTTAAACATAATGTTTTTCAAAGATTAATCGATAGTATGCTTCTTAAACCTGGGCAGTTGCAGTCTCAATAGCCTGAGCTTCGTCAACTACATATGAACCTTCTCTTCTCTTGAAGAAGCGCAGAACCATATATAGAAGTACGAGACCTACCGTAAGTGCAACCCATGGCGATTCCATGATACCAGCAATCACGTAGCAAATCGCTGATACGGAGAGAACTGTTACGGCATAAGGCAGTTGAGTCTCAACGTGGCTAAGGTGTCTAACAGCTGCGCCAGCAGATGACATGATAGTCGTATCTGAGATTGGCGAGCAGTGGTCACCGCAAACTCCGCCAGCCATGCAAGATGAGATTAGGACAATCATCATATCAGGTCTGTTTGCAGTTACCGCTAGAGCAATAGGGATGAGGATTCCGAATGTTCCCCATGATGTACCGGACGCGAAACCTAGTGCACATGATACGAGGAAGAACAGCGCTGGGATTACCATAACGAATCCGCTAGGAACCTTATCCATCATATTTGCAACGAACTGTGCAAGACCGAGTGAGTCAGTCATGGTTTTGAGAGTCCAAGCCATTGTCAGAACGAGAATTGGCGAAACCATTGATTTGAAACCTTCTGGCACGCACTCCATAAGCTCTGAGAAAGGAACGACTCTTCTAATCATGTAATATACAATTGTGATAACTAGTGAAACAACGCTTCCAAGAACGAGGGAAGTTGATGCATCGCAGCCCGCAAATGCAGTTACGAACGATTCACCCTTCCAGTATCCACCAGTGTAAAGCATACCCGTGATGCATGAGATGATCAGAACGATTACAGGGAACATAAGGTCCATAACGATGCCCTGGTGAACAGTATCAGCAGCACTATCGTTTTTTAGAGCAGCGTTATCCTGCACTGTGAAAATATCACTATTTTCTACAGCGTTTCTTTCGTAAGTCGCCATTTTTCCGTAATCGAAGTTCATAGTGATAATCATGAACATCATAGCGATGGTGAGTAGAGCATAGAAGTTATAAGGGATAGCCTGTATGAAGATGCTCAGACCATTTTTGCCTTCTACAAATCCGCTGACTGCTGCAGCCCAAGACGAGATTGGGGCTAAAATACATACAGGAGCAGCAGTTGCATCTATCAAGTAAGCGAGCTTTGCTCTTGAGATATTGTATTTGTCAGTCAGTGGTTTCATAACACTACCAACTGTCAAACAGTTGAAGTAGTCGTCGACAAAGATGAGCAAACCGAGAGCAACAGTCGAGTACTGAGCGCCGCGGCGAGTTCTGATTTTCTGAGCAGCCCAGTTTCCGAAAGCGGCGGAACCACCTGACAGGTTCATCATTGCTACTAGCATACCGAGGATAACTAGGAACACGAGTATTCCAACATTTCTGGCTGAAGATAGTGAAGCAACAAATCCATCAATCATCACATGGTTCATGAATTTTGGGAAATTCATTCCTGAGTAAATTAGTCCACCGGCAAGGATTCCGATGAATAGAGAACTATACACTTCTTTTGTGATGAGTGCGAGCCCGATTGCAACAAGCGGTGGAAGAACTGCCCATGCTGTTGCATACATAGCTGGCTTGCTTTCGGCAGCCATAGCCACAAGTGGCATAGTGGCGATAAATAGCGATGCAAGTCCAAACACGTACATAATTCTACTTTTGTTAATGCGTATCATTTGTAAAACCTCCGTATAAATAAAATAGCCATGAATAACGTCTGAAACGTATCCATGGTTCGTACGTAAGTAATGCAAATAAGCATTAGCTATATACCATTGATAGCGCTCCACATTTTACGATGTGACAGTTCGGCACATATTCTGCACCGACCCAGAAAATATCGTTGGGGCGATATTCCCTTCGGCGGATTTCCCTTTCGTTAGTAGCAGCTTCCCATGCTGTAGCTACCAAGTACTATTGAGCTCCGCGACCTCTATCGAGTCAGTCTTATTCAAAGCTGATTTTATATTAATCCCAATCTTAGTAAGAAGTCAAGTAAAAAGTCTAAAAAATATTAATTTCTTTGTGGATATTCACAATAGCTATATAAATTAAAAATAAGACAAAAGGGAAATCCATCTACAGACAAATCATCAACCCGTTATAATTAGCGGATTAGTGATATAATATAGTTATAAAATATTAAGTTGTATGTGTGTTACAAGCAGTTAATTTATATAAATTTGACTGTTGAATAGAAGTGAACTGTTGGAGGCTAATTAGAGGCAATAAAACGAGTTAAGTGTATGATGTTTAAAGATTTGCTATAAAGATAAGGAGAGGTGATGACTCGTGAATAAGGAATTTACTTCAGAAGAGATTATTCAGCTGATAGAAGGCAGAGATACGTCTGAGAGTCTTGTTATAGAAGAGAGCGCCATCAAAGACGCAGATCTCGAAGGTTACAATCTCACAAATATCACATTCAACCTTTGTAGCTTCGAGAACTGCAACCTTGCTGGCGCCGACTTCAGTGGCTCCAGCATATCGGGCACACTCTTCCGAGAGTGCCCGATGAACGCGTGCCGCTTCGTCAATACCAACATGACCGAAGCCATCTTCCGCGATATCGACCTCTCGGACAGCGACTAAGCGGAGCAAATCTGTATGCCGCAGTCCTCGAGGACGCCAATCTCGATGGCATCATCGTAGACGAAAATACCAAGTGGTACAAGCAGGTACCACCAGAGGATGGAGCTTTTATAGCTTGGAAGTGTTGTTCAGAGCTCAGGGTAGTTCAGCTTCTAGTTCCAAGAGATGCAAGACGGGTTTCGGCGACAAGGGAAACGTGCAGATGTGACAAGGCCAAGGTATTATCAATCAAGAGTATAGACAAGACAATCAGCTATGACTGGGCGCAGTCGACAGTGGATCCAGATTTCTATTATGAGCGTGGGAAATGGGTAGAGCCAACTAACGGATTTGAGCCAGATAGATGGAAAGATTCGTCTCGAGGGATACACTTTTTTATGGAAAGAGAGCAGTGCATAGAATATCAAACGGTCTAGTCTGTAAACGGATATTATGCGCTAAATTATTTTCAAATAAAATATAAAATTTTTACAATAATAAAGTGAAAGTTGCAAAAATAAAGGCAAAACAAACAAAGATTGTCTTTTGAGCACATGCTATTTTGTAAAAAAGTTACAAAATAGCAAAAAAACAGAGAAAACACATTGTTTGACGAGCATTATGTTCATTTGTATAATTCAAGTATATTTATGACAAGTTTAATACGGTTAAACTTAAGGAGGTAAGTAGATGAAAGTAATTATGTCGGGCAACGAAGCTATTGCTCGCGGCGCATATGAAGGTGGCTGCCAGTTTGCTTCGGCCTATCCCGGTACTCCAAGCACCGAGATTCTCGAGAATATGCCTCAGTACAAGGATGATGTGTACTCAGAGTGGGCTCCTAATGAGAAGGTAGCTGCAGAAGCTGCTATCGGTGCATCCATTGCAGGTGTTAGATCGTTCTGTGCTATGAAGCATGTAGGTGTTAACGTAGCAGCAGACCCTATCTTCACAATTGCATACACTGGAGTTACAGGTGGATTTGTTATCGTATCTGCTGACGACCCAGGTCAGCACAGCTCCCAGAACGAGCAGGACAACAGAAACTATGCAAAGGCAGCAAGACTGCTTATGCTAGAGCCGTCCAACTCTCAGGAGTGTAAGGATTACATGAAGATGGCATTCGGTCTCTCTGAGAGATTTGATGCTCCAGTTCTTTTCCATGTAACAACTAGAGTCTGTCACTCAAAGGGAATCGTAGAACTCGGCGAGAGAGAAGAGCACGAGTACGTTCCTTACAAGAAGCAGATTGAAAAGTACGTTTCCGCACCAGCTAACGCTAAGAAGATGAGAGTTAATCTCGAGACTAAGCTAGCGGATATGGAAGCTTATGCAAATGAAGCTGAAATCAACCAGCCTGAGTGGTACTCGACTAAGATCGGTGTTGTTACATCTGGTATTTCTTACCAGTACGCTAAGGAAACATTTGGTGAGGACGCTTCATACCTCAAGCTAGGAATGACATTCCCACTACCTACAGATCTAATCAAGGATTTCTGCAGTAAGGTAGATAAGGTGTACGTAATCGAAGAGATGGATCCATATCTACAGGAGTTCCTCGAGATTCACGGAATTGAGTGCATTGGAAATCAGCAGATTCCAAAGTTTGATGAGCTCAATACTGATATCGTTAGAGAGGCACTTACAGGAGTTAAGCCAGAGTCTTATGATTCAGAGCTTCAGTCCGTTGTACGTCCTCCAACACTCTGCGCAGGATGTCCTCACAGAGGATTCTTCCAGGCAATCAAGAAGAAGAAGGGTCTCATGATCAACGGAGACATCGGTTGCTACACACTCGGAGCTAATGCTCCTCTCAGCGCACTTGACACAGCTATTTGTATGGGAGCTTCCCTGTCAATGGCTCACGGTGCTGCACAGGCTTACAAGGTTGCAGGTGCAAAGACTAAGGCTGTAGGTGTACTCGGAGACTCCACATTCTTCCACAGCGGTATCACAAGTTTGATGGACGCTGTATATAACCAGAGTGATAGCATCAGCGTTATCCTCGACAACAGAATCACTGGTATGACTGGTCATCAGGAGAACCCTGGAACAGGATTCACTCTCATGGGTAAGCCAGCACCAGAGGTTGACATTCCTTCGCTAGTTAAGGCTGTAGGAATCAGGGAAGAGAACATTCACATTGTAACCCTCTACACCTTGACGAAGTTGATAAGGCTCTCGATGCTTGTATTGCTAGCGATGAACCAACAGTTATCATTACAAGATGGCCATGCGTACTCAAGAAGTTCAGCCAGCAGGATCTTGATGAGTTTAAGGGACTACACCAGACTCAGTGCCACATCATTCAGGATAAGTGCAGAAACTGTAAGGCTTGCGTAAGAACAGGCTGCCCAGCTCTCATGTCCTCAAAGGATGATGTTGTTATCGATGTTAATAGCTGCGTAGGCTGCACAGTCTGCAAGCAGGTATGCCCATTTGACGCTATTGAGGAGGTGCAGAGATAATGAGTGAAGTAAAAAATATTCTCCTCGTAGGAGTAGGTGGACAGGGAACAATCCTTGCAAGTAAGATTCTTACGAGCGGCCTAATGGAAGCTGGTTACGATGTTAAGATGAGTGAGATTCACGGAATGTCACAGCGTGGCGGAAGTGTAAGCACTCAGGTTAGATACGGAGAAGAAGTTCTTTCCCCAATCGTTGGAAAGGGTTCTGCAGACGTAATCGTAGCATTTGAGAGAATGGAAGCTCTAAGATGGCTCGAGTACTAAAGGTTGGCGGCAAGATGGTTGTTAACAACTTCAAGATCAACCCTGCTCCAGTTAACCTAGGCAAGGCAGAGTACCCAGAAGCAATCCTAGAAGATCTCAAGTCGAAGTGCCCTGTAACTGACGTTAAGGCAGGCGAGATTGCTACAGAGCTTGGAAATGCTAAAGCTATGAACGTTGTACTCCTCGGAGCGCTCGTTAAGGCTATCGGTACACTCGACGATGTAGATTGGGATGCTCAGATTGAGAAGAACGTAAAGCCTAAGTTCGTTGAACTCAATAAGAAGGCGTTTAAAGCAGGATACGATCTATAAGTTATTTGTAACTAGACGTATTAGCAAATGCTAAATAAAGCTATTAAGGAGAGGGTGAGCCCTCTCCTTTTTTTATGCAATTTAAATCTATCTAAAAAATATGTGAACTATAGCATTAATAACGCACATATATAATGTATAAAGTGTCCTTTGTGCTATAATAATAGGGCTTAAGGAAACAACCAATCCGAGGCAAACATACAAAGGAATTGTTTTGTTATTTAAGGAGGTAATGTATGTTTAAGAATTTTGCAGAAATGGCAGAAATGGTTAGAAGTAATCCTGTCAAGAAGAGAATTGTGTTAGCTTGCGCTCATGACGAGCACTCTCTTGAGGCTGTAAATGATGCAGTTAAGGAAGGCATTGTTGAGGCAGTTCTCGTTGGTAGAGAAGAGGAGATTAAGTCTCTTATTAAGGAGAATGGATTTGATCTAGAGGATGCAGTAATCTACAACGAAACTGATGATGTTGAGGCAGCAAAGACAGCAGTAAGACTCATCAACGAAGGAAAGGGCGACTTCCTCATGAAGGGCAAGATGCAGACATCCGATCTTCTCAAGCAGGTTGTAAATAAAGAAACTGGTCTCAATATGGGCAAGGTAATGTCACACGTAGGACTATTCGAAGTTCCTAACTACCACAAGCTAGTAGTTCTGACAGACGGAGGAATGCTCCTTCACCCAACACTAGAGCAGAAGGTGCAGATTGTTGAGAATGCAGTTGATTCTCTACGTAATATGGGATATGAGACTCCAAAGGTTGCAGCGCTTTGCGCAGCTGAAAAGGTTAACGAAAAGGCTCCTGAGTCAGTAGATGCAGCAGCTCTCAAAGAGATGAACGAGAAGGGCGAACTAAATGACTGCGTGGTAGAAGGACCAATCTCATACGATATCGCACTAAGCAAGGAAATTGCTGACTTCAAGGGATTCGAGAGTCCGGTAGCTGGAGATGCAGACGTTCTACTCGTTCCCAATATGGCTGCTGGTAACTTTATCGGAAAGTCTTGGGTAATCCAGGGTGGCGGCAGAATGACTGGTCTCGTAGTTGGTGCAAAGGCCCCAATCGTACTAACATCACGTGGCTCTGGTGCAGACGAGAAGTTCTACTCAATTGTATTTGCAGCTGCAGCATCAAAGTAAATCCTTGTTAGATGTTCGAACGGTTTAGAGACAAGTTGATATGTGACTATAGCACGCGAAATGGTGGAGTGAGTACTGGTTACTACAGCTCGATGAACCTGAGTCTTGCGACAGATGATGCTCTTTTGAATGTCCTAGAAAACTACAATCTTTGGTGCGCCTCGCTAGGAATTAATCCGAAGCAGCTTGTCATGCTCCATCAAACGCATGGCAGAGAGGTTATCCGCGTAGATGAGGAGAACTGTGGGGAAGGGCTTTATAAGCCAAGACGATTAGGTATCGATGGTATGGTAACTAATGCGAGAGGCGTTGCGCTCATAACTTCACATGCAGACTGCACACCTATATATATTTATGACCCGGTCAATGAAGCAATAGGTTTAAGTCATGCAGGATGGAGAGGCACTACGCTTGAAATCGCACACGCCACAGTAGAAAAGATGAAGACTGAGTTCAATTCAAACCCCTCAGATCTATATGCTGCCATTGGACCGTGTATATCCATAGAGCATTTTGAGTGCAATGAAGATGTAATAGATGCAATCTCAAATATGAGTGTTAAGGATATCCCTGGTGCATACACATACAGTGCAGAGCGAGGCAAGTTTAACGTATCGCTGCCGGCAGTAAACAAAGCTGTTCTTATGAGTGCGGGTATTCCTGAATCACAAATAGAGATTGACGGTGCCTGCACGTTCGCCGAACAAGACAAGTATTTCTCTCACAGGAGAGATGGTCTTAAGCGAGGAGGTCAGATAGCGGTCTTGATGCTGAAGTAGTGGCTATAGTGCATCTGATTCGCACATATTACAATGCTGTAACCGTCTTGTTGCTAACCTATTAGGTGATTGCAATAAGGGTGATGCAATTTAGATAGCAGCAAGAGTGTAAATTGCCAGCAAGGTTGTTAATAGAATACAAAAACTCGGGGCATACCCCGAGTTTTTGTGTATTTCTATAAAATGTTAGATGAGAGATTTCCCCTCGATTAACATTTCGTATGTTTATCAAAACCATAAGTAGGTTGGTGTATAAACTCAACTACTTAATGTTAAGAACCCTCTTTTCACCTCTTTTTCTGTATTCGTGAAGCTCAGCTGTTGCAGTTAAGAGAACGTCTGTCGAAGAATTTAGTGCAGTCTCGCAAGAGTCCTGAATTACTCCGCAGATAAAACCAACTCCAACAACCTGCATTGAGATGTCCGCTGGTAGTCCGAATAGCGAGCAAGCTAGTGGAATGAGAAGTAGGGATCCGCCTGCTACTCCAGAAGCTCCAGCAGCGCTGACAGCAGTTAGGAATACGAGCAGAATAGCCGAAGGGATATCAACCTTTACGCCCATTGTGTTACAAGCAGCAAGTGACATGATTGCGATAGTAACAGCCGCACCAGCCATGTTGATAGTAGCACCAAGAGGAATTGAAATAGGGTATGTATTTACATCGAGCCCCAGGTCTTCACAGAGCTCAAGGTTAACTGGGATGTTAGCAGCAGAGCTACGTGTAAAGAATGCTGTGATACCGCTGTTGCTCAAGCACTTGAACACAAGTGGGTATGGATTCTGGTGAGAAGCCAAGAACACGATAAGCGGATTAACAACGAGTGCAATAAATACCATCGTTCCTACGAGTAGTAAAATTAGTGATGCATATTTTGCAAGAGCACCTATACCGCTAGTAGAGATGGAGTTAAATACGAGACCCATAACGCCGATAGGTGCAAACTGGATAATCCAGCGAACGCACTTAGTTATAGCGTCGGAAAGGTCAGATAGAAGGCCCTTTGTAGAATCCGATGAAGATCTGAGTGCAACGCCAATGATAACTGCCCATGCTAGTACACCAAGGAAGTTTGTGCTTACAATTGCGTTAATCGGATTGTCGATTACGTTTAGAAGAACAGTCTTCAGTACGGATACGATATTGTCTGGTGCCGCGATTTCTCAGTTGATTTTACAAGAATAAGAGTCTGTGGGAATAAGAAACTTGCAACAACAGCGCATAAACCTGCGGAGAGTGTGCCGACGATATATAGCACGATAACGGTAGTCATATTAGTCTTAGTTCCAGACTTGTGCTGTGCAATAGCAGCCATTACTAGGATAAATACCATGAGTGGCGCAATTGCTTTAAGTGCTCCAACAAAAAGGTCTCCAAAAAGTGTCAAGAATGCGAGCTGTTTTGGCGCAATAACAGCAAGTGAGATACCGATGATAAGACCAATGATGATCTGAACGATTAAGCTTAGCTTGTTCCAAGCTCTAAAAATGGATTTCATATAGAACCCCCTCAATTAAATAATATATTTCGCAAAACTATTTATACTACAAATAGTCAAAAGTCGCAATTAAAACAATTTTATATCAAATAATTTGTACATTAGCACAGGAACGTGCTCGGCGACTCGTAAAACATGTTGCATATTAAACAAAATAATATAAGCTGACAACGTCTCTGTTTTCAACTAAATATCTTTTTACTATGTAAAGGCTCGTTGCGACAATATACTCAAGTATGATAGTATTAGTAAGTTAAAGAAAGAAGTAGGAGGTGCTAGATGAGAATAGTAGCTATGATTTCTAGTGCGTTAATGGTAATAGTAGGTACATTCTGCGTGGCGAACTCGACAGCAGCGTTCACTTCGGTAGCGTTCGTTGTAGGTAGCGCACTTCTTATCATGGGAGCGCTAGAGCTAATAGTATTCAGAAATGTTGGCTACGAGGATAACATGATAACGAAGACATATGTCGTTCAGGCGGTAATCTCGGCATTTCTAGGAATAATGTTCTTATCCGGTCAGGTTAGTGAGGACGTAGCGGTAACTGCGATATTTGCAATGATGCTGATGACGAGTGGCCTTGCAGCAGACTTCAGTATCAACATAGATATAAGAACAAACTCGTTGAGCGAGAAAAGAACCTTTATACTCGGAACTGCGATGACACTACTCGGTGCATACATGTTTCAACAAAAGCGTTTTGAATATGCATGTTATGCTATTAATTGGTGTAGCTGCAATTCTAATTGGAATCGATAGATTTAGAATCGGCATGAGCCTGGACTATAGCAAGCCTGAGTTCTTAAGCAAGAATGAAGAGAAACTCGAGAGAGCAAAGAGGGAAGAGAAGCGAAATACAAGAATCGCTATAGAGGCTACCCGTAGATCAAGAGAACAGCGCAATAAGATAAAGCAGCTTGAAGAGGAAATTGCTAAAGAGAGATCTAGGCGCGAAACTGTTGGGGCAGCAAGGCGAAGTAAAAAGAAAAACTGATAAATGTACGAGGTACAGTAACAAACGAATAAATAGAACTACAAATTAATAGTTATTTATAGAAGAAAACAAGAGCGCGGGTGTTTCCGCGCTCTTTTCTAATAATATATATAATAGCCAACCTTAAATAAACAAAACCAGGTGCAAATCCATACATCTAGTTGTATAAGTGATGATGAATAGGCAGATGTAGGCTAAAAGCAAGTAAATTCAACGATATAGGAGTGAATATAGTTAATAGATGTAGAGAAAAAGTGAATAAGCATACATATATATAGAAGAAAAAGTAAAAGGAGAATAATAATAAGAAATATTGTAATTTAAAGTAGTAAAAGTCCTTGACCACGAGGAATAAATTACCTATAATAACAACACTTGCTACTCTGAAAAGTGGCGAGCAAGCGAGCCAATACAAGTCGAGCAGAAAATCTTTCAAAAAAAGATAAAAAAATGCTTGACGAGTCAAAAATGGTGCGCTATAATGATTAAGCTGTCGCGAGAGAGCTGTTAACTTAAAAACGCTCAAACGCAGTCAGCAGAACCATGACAACTTCATAGTGTAGAAACTGGTCAAGAGATCGACACAGTGCAAACTGGAGATTAGATCTCAAGATCGTATAAGAGACAAACGATGTACAAATATGTCGTATGTCCCTGTACAATTCAACACAAAACAACAATGATTCGGAAATAACGAGTCGAGACGCGATAAGCGTCATCCATTAACAGGATTTGGATGAATCGAAAGATTCTTCAGATAACATTTATTAAGAGTTTGATCCTGGCTCAGGATGAACGCTGGCGGCGTGCCTAATACATGCAAGTCGAGCGAGATGTTAGTGCATGAACCTTCGGGGGATTATGCTAACGGACAGCGGCGGACGGGTGAGTAACGCGTAGGCAACCTGCCCCTGACAGAGGGATAGCCATTGGAAACGATGATTAAAACCTCATAACACCGTAGAAGCACATGCTTCATCGGTCAAAGATTTATCGGTCAGGGATGGGCCTGCGTCTGATTAACTAGTTGGTGAGGTAACGGCTCACCAAGGTGACGATCAGTAGCCGACCTGAGAGGGTGATCGGCCACATTGGAACTGAGACACGGTCCAAACTTCTACGGAAGGCAGCAGTAGGGAATCTTGCACAATGGGCGAAAGCCTGATGCAGCAACGCCGCGTGAAGGATGAAGGCCTTCGGGTTGTAAACTTCTGTTCTAAGGGAAGAAACAAATGACGGTACCTTAGGAGCAAGCCCCAAGCTAACTACGTGCCAGCAGCCGCGGTAATACGTAGGGGGCAAGCGTTATCCGAATTATTGGGCGTAAAGAGTGCGTAGGTGGTTACCTAAGCGCAAGGTTTAATTTAGAGGCTCAACCTCTACTTGCCTTGCGAACTGGGCTACTTGAGTGCAGGAGGGGAAAGCGGAATTCCTAGTGTAGCGGTGAAATGCGTAGATATTAGGAGGAACACCAGCGGCGAAGGCGGCTTTCTGGACTGTAACTGACACTGAGGCACGAAAGCGTGGGTAGCAAACAGGATTAGATACCCTGGTAGTCCACGCCGTAAACGATGAGCACTAGGTGTTGGGCCCGTTAGGGCTCAGTGCCGCAGTTAACGCAATAAGTGCTCCGCCTGGGGAGTACGCTCGCAAGAGTAAAACTCAAAGGAATTGACGGGGACCCGCACAAGCAGCGGAGCATGTGGTTTAATTCGAAGCAACGCGAAGAACCTTACCAGGGCTTGACATCCTGCTGACAGGACCTTAACTAGGTCCCTTCTTCGGACAGCAGAGACAGGTGGTGCATGGTTGTCGTCAGCTCGTGTCGTGAGATGTTGGGTTAAGTCCCGCAACGAGCGCAACCCTTGTCGCTAGTTACTAACATTCAGTTGAGGACTCTAGCGAGACTGCCGAGGTCAACTCGGAGGAAGGTGGGGATGACGTCAAATCATCATGCCCCTTATGTTCTGGGCTACACACGTGCTACAATGGTCGGTACAATGAGAGGCAATACTGCGAAGTGGAGCAAATCACCAAAACCGATCCCAGTTCGGATTGTAGGCTGCAACTCGCCTACATGAAGTTGGAGTTGCTAGTAATCGCAGATCAGAATGCTGCGGTGAATGCGTTCCCGGGTCTTGTACACACCGCCCGTCACACCATGGAAGTTGGGGGTGCCCAAAGTCGGCTAATTAATCTGTCGCCTAAGGCAAAACCAATGACTGGGGTGAAGTCGTAACAAGGTAGCCGTTCGAGAACGAGCGGCTGGATCACCTCCTTTCTAAGGAGACCTAGTCTCTACACTATGAAAGTTTATGGGGAATTAGCTCAGCTGGGAGAGCACCTGCCTTGCACGCAGGGGGTCAAGGGTTCGATCCCCTTATTCTCCACCAGCCGAAAGGCAAATGTCGCTAACGCGACAGGATGTACCTTGAAAATTGAATAACACACCAAGTGTAAAATGAAGACAAATAGACAACGAATCGAGAAACAAGCCGAATCTTCTTGAAGGAGATTCAAATTGGGTAACGATTTCAGACAGACTATTTGTTGAGAGAAACCAGAATTCACTGAGAGAATTACAATAGTGAATAAGACCTAGACAACGCTAGTCTAGGCAAGAGAACATTTCGAAAGAAATGATTGGTCAAGTACAAAGAGCATCAGGTGGATGCCTTGGCACTGGGAGCCGATGAAGGACGTGATAAGCTGCGATAAGCTGCGGTAAGGAGCACATATCCGATATACCCGCAGATTTCCGAATGGGGGAACCCACATACGGTAATGCGTATGTATCATTAAGTGAATACATAGCTTAATGAAGGGAACGGGGTGAACTGAAACATCTAAGTAGCCCTAGGAAGAGAAAGAAAAATCGATTTCCTTAGTAGCGGCGAGCGAAAGGGAAAGAGGCCAAACCAGACTGTTTACAGTTTGGGGTTGTGGACCACCAACATTGACGAAGTTATGCAAGCCGAATAGAACTGGAAAGTTCAAGCAGAGAAGGTAATACTCCTGTAGGCGAAAGCAGAAAGCGCATAGGTGGCACCAGAGTAGGACCGGACACGTGTAACCCGGCCTGAAGCAGGAGGGACCACCCTCCAAGCCTAAATACTACCCAGTGACCGATAGCGAATAGTACCGTGAGGGAAAGGTGAAAAGAACCCCGGGAGGGGAGTGAAATAGAATTTGAAACCTGATGCTTACAAGCATAGGGAGCGCAAGTGACCTAGTACTTTTTGTAGAACGGGCCAACGAGTTATGGTATGTAGCGAGGTTAAGTTGCTGGAGCAACGGAGCCGTAGAGAAATCGAGTCTGAATAGGGCGAGAGTTACATGCTGTAGACCCGAAACCGGGTGACCTATCCATGAGCAGGTTGAAGTAACCGTAAAAGGTTATGGAGGACCGAACCTATATCTGTTGAAAAAGGTTAGGATGACTTGTGGATAGCGGTGAAATTCCAATCGAACTCGGATATAGCTGGTTCTCCTCGAAATAGCTTTAGGGCTAGCCTCAAGGTAAAGATACACGGGGGTAGAGCACTGACTGTTCGCGGGGCCTTCACCGGTTACCAACAACTATCAAACTCCGAATACCGTGCTATCATACTTGGGAGTCAGACTATGAGAGATAAGTTCCATGGTCGAAAGGGAAACAGCCCAGATCAACAGCTAAGGTCCCAAAGAGTAAGTTAAGTGGAAAAGGATGTGGGATTGCACAAACAGCTAGGATGTTGGCTTAGAAGCAGCCATACATTTAAAGAGTGCGTAATAGCTCACTAGTCGAGTGATCCTGCGCCGAAGATAAACGGGGCTCAAACTTACCACCGAAGCTTTGGAATTAGTATAACTAATTGGTAGAGGAGCATTCTATACAGGCAGAAGGAGGCGCGTAAGCAAATCTGGACAGTATAGAAGAGAGAATGTTGGCATGAGTAGCGTAAGGCGGGTGAGAATCCCGTCCGCCGAAAATCTAAGGTTTCCTGAGGAAGGTTCGTCCTCTCAGGGTAAGTCGGGACCTAAGCCGAGAGCAAACGCTGTAGGCGATGGACAACAGGTTGATATTCCTGTACCACCAAGGATTGTTTGAATGAAGTGGGGACACAGAAGGATAGATTGAGCACGCCGTTGGTTGAGCGTGTCCAAGCAGTGAGGCTTGAAAGTAGGCAAATCCGCTTTCTATAAGGTTGAGCTGTGATGGGGTGGTCGTATGACCGGTAGCAATCGATTTCACGCTGTCAAGAAAAGCCGCTAATGAGATCCAAGGTGCCCGTACCGCAAACCGACACAGGTAGATGAGGAGAGAATCCTAAGGTGAGCGAGCGAACTATTGTTAAGGAACTCGGCAAAATAACCCCGTAACTTCGGGAGAAGGGGTGCCTGCTTCGGCAGGCCGCAGTGAAGAGGTCCAGGCAACTGTTTACCAAAAACACAGGTCTCTGCTAAAGCGAAAGCTGATGTATAGGGGCTGACGCCTGCCCCGGTGCTGGAAGGTTAAGGGGAAGTGTTAGGGCAACCGAAGCACAGAACTTAAGCCCCAGTAAACGGCGGCCGTAACTATAACGGTCCTAAGGTAGCGAAATTCCTTGTCGGGTAAGTTCCGACCCGCACGAAAGGCGTAATGATCTGGACGCTGTCTCAACAATAGGCTCGGTGAAATTGTAGTACAGTAGAAGATGCTTAGGTTACCCGCAGCAGGACGGAAAGACCCCGTGGAGCTTCACTGTAGCTTGATATTGATTTTTCGGCATTGCATGTACAGGATAGGGTGGGAGACTAAGAGATCGACACGCCAGTGTTGGAGGAGTCCTCGTTGGGATACCACCCTTGTAATGTTGGAAATCTAACCTAGTACCGTGATCCGGGTACAGGGACAGTGTCAGGTGGGCAGTTTGACTGGGGCGGTCGCCTCCTAAAGAGTAACGGAGGCGCCCAAAGGTTCCCTCAGCGCGGACGGAAATCGCGCGAAGAGTGCAAAGGCAAAAGGGAGCTTGACTGCGAGACATACAGGTCGAGCAGGGACGAAAAGTCGGGCTTAGTGATCCGGTGGTTCCGAGTGGAAGGGCCATCGCTCAACGGATAAAAAGCTACCCCAAGGGATAACAGGCTTATACCCCCAAGAGTTCACATCGACGGGGGTGTTTGGCACCTCGATGTCGGCTCGTCTCATCCTGGGGCTGAAGTAGGTCCCAAGGGTTGGGCTGTTCGCCCATTAAAGAGGTACGCGAGCTGGGTTCAGAACGTCGTGAGACAGTTCGGTCCCTATCCGCTGTGGGCGTTGGAAATTTGAGAGGAGCTATCCTTAGTACGAGAGGAATGGGATGGACATACCTCTGGTGTACTAGGTTGTTCTGCCAAGGGCATAGCCGGGTAGCTACGTATGGAAGGGATAAGCGCTGAAAGCATCTAAGTGCGAAGCCCACCTCAAGATAAGATTTCCTCCGAAAGGTAAGACCCGTGAGAGACTATCACGTTGATAGGTCAGAGGTGTAAGTACGGTAACGTATTCAGCTGACTGATACTAATAGGTCGAACACTTGACCAAATGGTTTTAAAGCACGAGGTGGTTATTCAATTTTGAGGGTACAACTCTCAAAAGCGTAGAAGATGATGGAAACACATCTTACTACAATATATGAGTAGATTGCGAAAGCGGTTTACAAATCCGGTGACAATAGCAAAGAGGTTACACCTGTTCCCATCCCGAATACAGAAGTTAAGCTCTTTAGCGCTGAAGATACTTGGTGGGAAGCTGCCTGGGAAATTAGGACGTCGCCGGTTTTTTTATGCTTTTATTTAGTCTGCCTATATGGTAGGCTTTTTCTTTTTTATATTTATAAATTTTTGACTTATTTTATTCTAGTTTCTTTATGGTTTGTTTTTTTAACTGTTTTGTTTGTTTATTTTAATCTTTACGTATTATTAATTTATATTAATTAATATCAACCACTATATGCTCGACTTGTAATATTACTTGTGTTAATCTTAATTCATCTAATATTTTACTGTTTTCTGAAAGGAGAACTATTATGTTACATGAGTTTAGTTTCCGTTCTTATAATAAGAGAGATGATGTTCAGGCATGGATTTACGTTCCTGCTTGTGAACCTAAAGGTATTGTTCAGATAATTCATGGGTTTGGTGAGCATTCACGTCGCTATCTTCATATCATTGTTAGTCTTTTGGACGAAGGGTATATTGTTGCAGCTGATGATCATGTAGGACACGGTAAGACTGCAATTGTAAATGATAAATGGGGAGATTGGGGCGATGAAGGCTTTCATACTATGATGGAAGATGAATACACGCTTATGACAATTGCAAAAGAGAAGTATCCTGATCTTCCATATATGCTTTTCGGACATAGCATGGGGTCTTTTATTGCTAGAGACTTTATGTCAAAATATGGCAATGAATTGACTGCAGTCACACTCTGTGGAACCTCTGGTGTTTGGCCAGATCTAGAGTCGAGTATTGACAATCTTAGTGCTATAGTTGCTGAGGGAAAAGGTAAGGATTCAGATCCTTCTATTGCTAGTTCACTTTTAGGTTGGATGTTTGCCCGCTGCGACGAGGAAGTGACTATAGGTAATGAATGGATTTGCAAGGATCCGTATGTGCAGAGAGATCATGCGGAAGATCCGTTAGATGCTTTTACGAAGCCAACAACTAATCAAGCTTTTCTTTACTTCTGCCAGATGATTGATTATATTACTGGTCCAGAATGGGCAGCTAAGGTACCTACCCATATTAAGATATACAATATAGCAGGCGATCAAGATCCTGTAGGTCAGTACGGTAGAGGTGTTTACGAAGTTTCAAATTGGTTGATTGACACAGGTCATGATGTTAAGACTGTGCTTTATTCGGGTTATCGTCATGAAATACATAACTATCCAGATTTAAAGACAGATGTTATGTGGAACCTTACTGAGTTCTATAATAATGTGCTTGGCTGTGGATTTGAAAGCATGATAAAGGAATACAGCTCGTAAATCATTGGCGCTTTTTTACGCATTGCATATCTAATATGAATTAGCCTGAGGGATAAATAGTGCACTTGCTATACCCTTCGGGCTATTTTTTTATTTAACTTAGTTAGTGTAATAAAGTTTAATTTAGTGACTAGCCTATTTATACATTCACATATAGATTTAATCTATAGCTAGGAATAATATATATGAATTAGACGAGCTTTTGTATTCATAGTATCATTAGGACATCAAAGAGAGAGGAGATATCGCAATGACCTGCAGCACAAATTTTAGAGAGATGCGAATGTGCATTTGGACAACAGAATATAAGAATAAGCAGAACGCCATTTGCGATGTTTCGTTAGCGAAGGAGTTATTGATAACCAAGTCAGCTAGTAGTATTAATAGCTGAGTGAGAGGAACAACTTCTGGCAAGACAATCATCAAGACTGTAAACTAATGAGCTGTCTGCATGAGATTGTAGGCAGTATTTTATTGCCTAAAAGCAAAACGAACAGGTTAATTCTAAATGAAAAAAAGTAAGTAAGCGGATAAGAAAGGAAAAAACTAACATGAACATTAAGGGAAAATCAAAGATTAGAATTACAGCAGTTGCACTGCTTGTGGTAATACTTGCATCTATAGGTGTACTAACAGGATGTGGAAACAAGTCAGAAAAGGTAACAATCGCTATACCAAACGATGCAACAAACGAAGCTAGAGCACTTCTTCTACTTGAGAAGAATGGATACATCAAGCTTAAGAAAGGCGCAGGTATCACAGCTACTATAAAGGATGTTGAAGATGCGAATGGAATCGAGTTCAAGGAAGTTGAAGCAGCTCAGGTTTCGAGTACACTAAAGGATGTTGATTATGGAATTATCAACTCCAACTATGCAATAGAAGCTGACCTAAACCCAGTTAAGGATTCGCTCATAAGAGAGGATAGTGCTGCTGACTATGCAAATATCATCGCTGTAAAGGAAGGAAATCAGAACAGTGACAAGGTTAAAGCTCTTAAGGCAGCCCTAGAGAGCAAGGACGTTGCTAAGTTCATCAAGAAGCAGTATAAGGGATCTATCGTAAGTGTAGTTAAGAACCCAACTGATGGATATGATTCAAGTGTTAACTATGATGCTCTAAAGGGAACTACTATAACGGTTGCAGCTTCTCCAACACCACATGCTGAGGTTCTAAAGGAAGCGAAAAAGATCCTTGCTAAAAAGGGAATTAACCTTGAAATCAAGGAGTTTACGGATTACGTACAGCCTAACAAGGTAGTTGATAGTGGCGAAATTGATGCTAACTACTTCCAACACGTGCCATACCTAGATGACTTTAATGCTAAGCAGGGTACTAAGGTTGTATCGGTAGCAGCAATTCACAACGAGCCAATGGGTCTTTATGCTGGAAAGTCAGATTCTCTAGATAAGCTAAAGAAACTCAAATAAACAAAATTAAATATATAATCCGGCGGTCAACGCAGGCTATGAGCAAGCTGCTTTTAGCAACTCGCACTTAGCAGATGCAATGTGGCGCCGGATTGTTGAATTTAGATAGGACGATAAAGCATGATTGAAATTAAGAATTTAAATAAGACATTCCAAACGGCGGCGGGTACTGTCGAAGCCTTAAAGAATATAAATTTTACGGTGGAAGACGGTGAGATTTATGGAATTATAGGAATGAGTGGTGCTGGTAAGAGTACGCTTGTTCGCTGCATAAATATGATCGAAAAGCCGACATCGGGGGAGGTTATTATCGACGATGTCGATTTAACTAAGCTTCAAGATTGGCAGCTTAGGAGAATTCGCCGCGATGTTACGATGATTTTTCAAAGCTTCAACCTGCTTATGCAGAAAAACGTTAGAGAAAATATCGAGCTACCGTTAAAATTTGCGGGTATTAATAAAAAGAAGTCGCGAAAGGCTGTTGATGAGCTGCTGGCACTGGTAGGACTAGAAGATAAGGCATCTGCATTTCCTGCCCAGCTATCTGGTGGACAGCGACAGAGAGTTGCGATTGCAAGAGCGTTAGCAACTAATCCTAAGGTTCTGCTCTGTGATGAGGCGACAAGCGCTCTGGACCCGAAGACGACAGGTCAGATTTTAGAACTTATTCGTGATATCAATAAGAAACTCGGGATTACAGTGGTTATAATCACCCATCAGATGTCAGTTGTGCAGAGTATCTGTGACAAGGTTGCTATTATTGACCATGGAGAAATTGTCGAGCGTGGCAAGGTTGCAGAGATTTTTGCAAATCCTAAATCTGATGCTGCCAAGAGGTTAGTTTTTCCAGAGCGGCAAGAAGCTATCGTGGCATCGGAGAGTGCCGAGACAATCGAAGTTCTTTTCAATGAGTCTGAAACCACGCACGCGCCACTTATCACATCTCTTGCTCAAGACAAGGGAATATGCGCGAGTATCATCTATGCGTCGACTAAGGCAGTTGAAGGAAAAGCATTTGGAAGAATTGTTTTAGAAGTGCCGAACAATCCGAAAGTTGTCAATGCGGCTGTTGAGTACCTCAGTGCTGCACACGGTGTAACAGTAACTGTTGGAAGTTCGAAAAGTGGTCAGGCGATTGAGCCTGCAGGAAATGAAGCGGCTGGAGGTGAGATAAATGTTTAGTCCAGAATCAACAAAACTTGCACTCGATATACTGGTGAATGAGATTCCGTTTGCTATCTGGGAAACGATTTACGTTACTTTAATCTCGACATTCCTCGCACTAGTTGTAGGACTCCCATTAGGCGTGTTACTTGTTGTCGGCGAGCCAGATGGTGTACTTCCACTGCCGAAACCTATACTGGCTGTCTTAAATGGCATCATAAATCTGTTAAGGTCGATACCATTCCTAATATTGATGATTATGGTGTTCCCAGTAACGAGGTTCTTCGCTCACACTGTCGTTGGTACAGCTCCAACGATAGTACCGCTGGTATTTGCTGCATTTCCATTTGTGGCAAGATTAGTTGAGAGTAGTCTTCGTGAAGTTGATGGTAATATCATCGAAACAGCCGTGAGTATGGGAGCAAGCCCTTTTCAGATTATATTCAGAGTAATGCTTCCAGAGAGTGTTCCATCACTGATTTCTAACATCACTATTGCGTTGACAACGGTACTTAGTTACTCGGCTATGTCTGGAATTATCGGTGGTGGCGGTCTCGGTAAAATTGCGATTAACTACGGTTACTACCGATCGGAGGAGCTTGTAATGTTTATTGCTGTATTCTTACTCATTGTGCTAGTACAGATATTCCAGACTGTTGGCACGAAATTGCAATAAATGAAGATAAGCGGATAAGAAGGTAGTAATCTTGCGCAAATAATACGTAAAAGAAGGTAATTGAACATACAAATCGAACTAAAAAGGGGTGTTAATACTGGCAGAAGGGGCTGGTATTACGAAGTTCGTAAAAAGGGATACATAAAATAATGAAAGGAGAACCAGGGTGAAGTTCAGAGTTGGTTCTCCTTTTGCTTGTTAGTATTTGATTCTGAAAAATCTTTGCGCGTAGATTAATCTGTGAGTGATGCTGGATCTGGCGTAGGTGAGTTGAAGAGGTTGAGCATCTTCTGTCTCGATAGGTCGCTTCCGACAAATAGAATTACATCACCTACCTGCACCCTCTCGTAAGGTCCAGGTGATATGTTGGTCTCGTCACCGCGCTTTACCGCTACGATTGTGGCTCCTGTCTGTTGCCAGATATCAAGTTCTCCAATTGACTGTCCTATAAAGTTGCAGTTAGCATCTATTTTCATATCGTGTGGAGTCAGGTAAGATGTGTTGTGATCCCTGTTGTTACGAGCAATTAGGTCATCTAGGAGTTTAGCTAAGTTCTCGAGATCTCGGCGCTGAGTGGCAATGGCTTCAACAATTTGCTCTCTTGTCTGCGCTATAGAGACGGTATCGTGAAATTTTTCAAAATAAAGCTGGGCTTTCTCGCGAGAAGCAACGTAGGTACCACTTCCGTGCTTTACTGTAACTATTCCCATATCAACGAGGACTTGCATGGCCTTTCTTGCAGTCTCGGGAGATACGTGAAATGTAGTTGCGATAGTCGAGCGTGAGGTGATTCGGTCACCTACTTCATACCAACCCTCTGCGATTTTCTCAGCCATTTCAACAGCAATCTGCTGGTATCTCGATTCGTAAACTTTAGTATCTTCAATTGATGACATAGGGTGACCTCCTGTAACCACAAACTATATTATTGATTATATCATAATAGTGATAGGCCTAATATAATTGAAGTTTCTTTTTAAAAGAAAACAATCCCTTAAAGCGATAAAAGGGATTGTTTATAACATTCTTAGTAAAATAATAGATACAAAAAATCTTCACACAATAAACTTTTGACAAAGTGAACATATCAAGATACAATAATGTTGTCAGTAGGTGTTGTCACTTGGAAATATTGCATTATGACTAGCTATTTCATGTTATTTCATTAATATAATACGTCTATCAATTAATACGATTATAGATTCAATTATATATCAAAGCATACGAAAGAAACACAACATCGATTATAAACATTTGAAAGGATGTGTCTTAAATGACGAAACAATCTGAATTCGATAAGGTTTTATCATCGAAAGATATATTAGTGATAGCTTTTGGCGCGATGATTGGTTGGGGATGGGTAATCTCCACTGGTGATTGGATTAATAGAGGTGGCGCTCTAGGAGCAGCAATCGGATTCGCACTTGGAGGCATAATGATTTCTTTGTTGGATTGACTTATGCAGAGCTTACTGCAGCGATGCCACAGTGTGGAGGAGAGCATGTGTTCAGTTATAAGGCGATGGGAGCAACTGGGTCATTTGTCTGCACATGGGGAATTATACTTGGATACGTTGGGGTTGTTTGCTTTGAGGCATGTGCATTTCCAACGATTATTTCGTACATCTTTCCTGGATTTTTGAAGGGTTACCTATATACTGTTGCAGGCTTTGATATCTATGCATCGTGGCTTGCTTTGGCTTCTGCCACAGCTGCGCTGATGACTTTTGTTAATATCATGGGAGCTAAGACTGCGGCGATAGTTCAGACGATACTTACGGTTATAATCTTTGGAGTAGGCATGCTTCTCATCGGAACATCATCGGTTAGGGGAGATATGGGTAATCTTATGCCACAGCTTTTTGCAGGAAAGGAAAACCAGTCGGCTCTAAGTCATGTGATGCATGTAGCGGTAATGACACCTTTCTTTTTCATCGGTTTTGACGTAATACCGCAGGCTGCTGAGGAGATTCAGGGCTCACTCAAGAAGATTGGTAAAATTCTCATCATGTCAATTGTTATGGCGGTTGCATTTTATTCGCTCGTAATACTCGCAGTTGGCTATCTGATGAGTTCTTCGGAGATTAGCGCATCGATGAGTGGAGCTGGACTAGTAACTGCTGATGCCATGGCAAAAGCTTATGGAACGAAGAAGATGGCAGATGTAGTTATAATCGGTGGTCTGTGCGGAATCATAACTAGCTGGAACTCGTTTATGATCGGCGGAAGCCGTGCGATGTACTCGATGGCTGATTCGAACATGATACCAAAGGTGTTTGCAAAGCTGCATCATAAGTACAAGACACCTGTAAATGCACTGCTATTAATCGGAGTTATATCGATGCTCGCTCCTCTTGCGGGTAGGCAGATGCTCGTGTGGATATGTGATGCAGGTAATCTCGGGTGCTGTCTAGCTTACTGCATGGTGTCAATTTCTTTCCTAATACTAAGACGGAAAGCACCAGATATGCCAAGACCTTACCGAGTAAAGCACTATAAGTTTGTAGGTATTATGGCGACTGTCCTATCTGGAGGAATGGTCTCGATGTACCTGATTCCAGGATCGGGAAGTACGCTTAAGCTACAGGAGTGGCTGATGGCCGGTGGATGGGCTCTAATGGGAGTAATATTCTTTGCACTAAACAAGAGGAAGTACGGAGAGCAGTTTGGTAAACATCTAGATATCGCGGTAGAGTATTCTGTAGAAGATCTCGAAGCGCTGAGAGCTCATAGAGAAGTGCGCTCGGCAAATGATGTAAGAGTTTCGTAAATAGGAACAGAAGAAAGTAGATAAATCAAAAGAGACAGGCTGCTGTCAAGAGAAATACTTGACAGCAGTTTTTCTTGTGTTATATTCTTACGGTATGAAAGAAAATATAAGCAATGTTGAATATGCGAGCTTGCTGTATGACTTCTACGGCGATTTGCTAGATGAGAATAAGCGCGAAATTATGGACCTCTACCACGAAGACAATCTGTCGCTAACGGAGATTGCAGAAGAACTCGGACTCAGTAGGCAAGGAGTTCACTATGCACTCAAGAAAGCAGAAGGAAGTCTTGAGAAGTACGAAGCTGTACTCGGGCTGGTTGCCGAGTGGAAGGCTAATAATTCACTTATTTCTGAAGCTGATAATCTGCTGCAAAGCATGAACTCAGTGGATGATGCAGAGGAGCTTCGCGAAGCACTTTCAAAAACGAATAAGCTTATGCATAAGGCTCTTGATTTATAAGAGCCTTCGTATATGGAGAGATAAGAGAAGACATGGCATTCGAAGGTTTATCGGAAAAATTACAAGAAACATTTCGAAATCTACGAGGCAAAGGTGTTGTAAGCGAGAAGGACATCGATGCGGCGATGCGCGAGGTAAAGCTGGCGCTGCTCGAGGCCGATGTTAACTTCAAGGTTGTAAAGCAGTTTGTTGCTACTATTAAGGAGAAGGCGATGGGTGCAGATGTACTCAAGAGTCTTACCCCAGGACAGCAGGTGCTCAAAATCGTGAAGGAAGAGCTTGTAGACATGATGGGTGGTGCGAACAGTAAGCTCACCTTTTCGCCAAGTGGATTTACGGTTTATATGATGGTTGGTCTCCAGGGTACTGGTAAGACAACGACCTGTGGAAAGCTGGCAGCGTGGCTGAAGCAGAACGGCAAGAAGCCGATGCTCTGCGCCTGCGACGTGTATAGACCAGCAGCTATAGATCAGCTAGAGGTAGTTGGTAAGGCTGTAAATACTCCTGTATTTACCATGAGAGAGTCCAATGAACCACTAGTTATAGCTAAGGCTGCTTTAGAAGAAGCACAACGCAAAGGCTGCAACGTACTGATTGTCGACACGGCAGGACGTTTACAGATAGATGAAGCCCTGATGGAAGAGTTAGTTCAACTGAAGAAGGGCGTGAGACCTCACGAGATTCTACTCGCGGTTGACGCACTCACAGGTCAGGATGCAGTTAATATCGCGGAGGGCTTTAACGAGAAGCTCGGTATTGATGGCATAATCATGACTAAGATGGATGGAGATTCCCGCGGAGGTGCTGCGCTATCAACCAAGATGGTTACGGGTAAGCCTATTAAGTTCATGGGTACTGGTGAGAAGTATAATGCTCTCGAGCCATTCCACCCAGACAGAATAGCTTCGAGAATTCTCGGAATGGGCGATGTCATGAGCCTCATAGAACAGGCTGAAAATGCTTACACCGAAGAAGAGGCTGCAAGAATGGAAGCGAAGTTCAGGAAGAATCAATTTGACCTGAATGATTTCCTAGAGCAAATGGGACAGATCAACAAGATGGGCGGGATTGCGAAGCTTATCGATATGATTCCCGGAATATCGGCAGCAGACAAGAAGCAGATTGATTTCGAAAAGGGTAAAAAGACCTTGATAGAATGAAGGCGATTATCCAATCGATGACTAATGCGGAGCGTGAAAATCCAAATATTCTCAACGCAAGCAGAAGAAAGCGTATCGCGGCTGGAAGCGGCCAGACGGTGCAGAGCATCAACCAACTTATCAAGCAGTTTGATGAGATGAAAGCGATGATGAAAAAGTTTAATAATCCGGCGGCACTCAAGAAGAACAAGCTTTTTAGAGGACTTATGGGTTAGCTTATGACAAATTTATTTGTTAAGCATAAATTTTATATTTTTTAAGATAATCAGGAGGAACAAATGGTTAAGATCAGATTAAAGAGAATGGGAGCTCACAAGAAGCCTTTCTACAGAGTAGTTGTTGCAGATTCAAGAACTCCAAGAAACGGAAGATTTATCGAGGAGATTGGTACATACAATCCTCTTAAGGATCCAGCAGAGATCAAAATCGATAACGAGGCTGCACAGAAGTGGCTTGCTAACGGAGCACAGCCTACCGACACTGTAAGAGCACTGCTCAAGAAGTCGGGTTGCTTGAAGTAGGAAGGAAGAGATAATGGCCGGCTTAGTTGAATCAATTGCCAAAGCGCTAGTATCAAGGCCTGCCGATGTTGTCGTGACTGAAGAAGTACACGACAATGAGATAGTGATTAAACTCAGTGTTGCAAAAGAAGACATGGGTAAGATCATTGGCAAACAGGGACGCATTGCCAAAGCAATTAGAACTGTTGTGAAGGCGGCTGCAATCAAGCAGAACAAAAGAGTCACTGTTGATATCGTTGAAGAATAGCGCGACTCGGACAATTATCATTATCAAGGCATGCGTGAATCACGCATGCTTATTTCTATAATGAGCAAAGTGTATTTTTAGTGTGGACAAAGGGTGTGAGTGCATCCAAGGAGGAGATTATGTCTCTAGCAAAAGACAAGACAATGGTTAACGTAGGGAAGGTTGGAGCTGCAGTTGGTTTAAAGGGGGGAAACCAAGGTTCTCCTATATGCAGAAGAATCAGAGAACCTCTATGAAGGAGCAGTGATGCTGATAGATGGTAATAAATACGCAGAACTAGGAGCAGATAACTCAGTTTACGGAGTTAATGGATCGCTCGAGCTTGAAGTCAAGAGTATACGCTATCAGAAGGGAAGACCTGTGGTGAAGTTCTATAATGTTGTAGATAGAACTGCAGCTGAGAAGTTAACAGGTGCAGAACTTTATATACCTGAGAGTGAACTAGCAGAGCTTGAACCAGGCCATTATTACTATCGTGATTTAATTGGACTTCGTGCTCGTAATTCTGAGAGCGGAGAAATCATCGGAGATGTAAATGACTTGATTGATAATCCGACTCAGAGCTTACTAGAGGTAGTTTTATTACAAGACAGTAGAAAAGTGTTGATTCCATATGTTGATGCATTTGTAAAAGAGGTTTCGCTAGAGGATGGCACTATTGATATTGCTCTAATACCTGGGCTGATTGATTAATAAGTAGAGAATTTATTATATGAAGATTAATATTATGACCCTATTTCCCGAGATGTTTGAACCGATAAGGGCTAGCATGATTGGAAGGGCAGCTGATAATGGAATTATCGAGCTGAATATTGTTAATATAAGAGATTATACTGAGGATAAGCATTGCCGCGTAGACGATACGCCTTTTGGAGGTGGTGCGGGCATGCTTATGCAGGTTCAGCCTATCATTTCCTGTTATAGGCAGAATGATTTTGCAGGCAGAACTATCTACATGTCGCCTCGCGGGCGCAAGCTCTCTCAGGGGATTGCCGAAGAGCTTGCAGGAGAGGGCGAGCTCACAATCCTATGCGGGCACTATGAGGGGGTGGATGAGCGCGCCCTCACCGAGCTCTCCGCCGAGGAGATTTCAATTGGTGACTATGTGCTGACGGGCGGAGAGCTGCCCGCGATGGTGCTAGTCGATGCAGTTGCTAGATTTATTCCGGGTGTACTGGCTTCGGATGAATCCGTATTAGAGGAATCAATCTATTCGGGACTTCTAGAATACCCTCAATACACAAGGCCTAGAACCATGGAAGGGGGAGAAGTTCCAGAGGTACTGCTCAGCGGAGACCACAAGAAAATAGAGCTCTGGAGATTCGAGCAAGCTATGAAATTGACGAAAGAAAGAAGACCGGATATGTGGCAGAATTTCATCGAGAAATTCAGAGCTGATGAAAAAGCTTATCCCAAGAAAGAACGACTCCTAATCGAGTCTATAATTGAAGAATAGCTATTGATAAATCATTGTTATAGCACGCTATTTCGTGTAAAATCATTCTGTAGAGGTGTGAATGATGAAGAAGAAAAAGACTATGTTCTGGGGAGCGATATATGGAATTGCGTTGGTTACCGTACTGGTAATCGTATATGTGCTGCCTTCAGTTGCGGGTCTTTTTGATAGATCGTATGTGGCTAAGTATGGAAACGTTGAAGTTAAGGACGAGACTGAAGGCTACATCGTGAGAAATGAAACCGTTTACACTGCAACTAAATCAGGAACTGTAAAGCGCTATGCCTCTGAAGGAGAGTTAGTCAAAGGCGCCTCAAAGGTAGTTAAGATATCTGGTGAAGGAGCAAGCAATGCTAGTAATAAATATGACTCTCTTCTTAAGAAGATGAAAAAGGATGATGCGGTTATAAACACAGACAACGGAAATACCGAGCATCCTGGATATATCACATATAGATTAGATGGCCTTGAATATCTAAATTCCGAAAACATTTTCAATATGTCCGAGAGCCAGTTTGAAAAGCTAGGAAAGTCTAAATTACTTGAGCTGGCAGACGGAAAAGTCGCTAAGGGCGAACCTGTTTTTAAGGTAATCGAGAATGGAAGTTGGTGGTATGTATTCTATGCAGATGCAGATATTGCAAAGCATTATGTCAAGGGGCAAAATGTTAAGATCGCAGTTGGTGATAAGAATATGAATGCCATTGTCGTGGGGATGCACAAGGGTAAAGGCAAGGATACTCGCGTAATCATCCGATGCAGACAGTATTTCGATGGCTTTACTACTGGTAGACTCGAAAAAGCTGATGTTACTGCAGCCAGTTCAGATGGTGTGGTGATTTTGACAAAGAGCATTGTCAAGAAGAACGGCAAGCAGGGTGTAATAACTAAGGATAAGATCGGTAGATTGAGATTCAAAGCGATTAGCATCAAAGCGAATAACGGTGAAAAAGCTGCTGTCTACGAGAATATCTATATGGATAGTAAGGGCAACTACGTCAAGACGATTAACACATACGATGAAGTTGTGAAGTCACCAAGTAAGCGCGATATCAATAATGCAAAGGACGTTAGCAAATAATGAGTATTCGGGACAATTATTTAGAGATATTGAGGCGTAAAGATGAGGCTGTTAAGAAATCTGGTCGCAACCCAGAAGACGTAACGCTTCTCGCCGTAACCAAGAAGCACGAATCAGAAGAGCTTCAGGAAGCTCTCGATGCAGGAGCTACTGACTTTGGTGAGAACAAGGTACAGGAACTTCTGAGTAAGTATGATGACGTTCATCCGATGAGATGGCACCTAATCGGACATCTACAGACTAACAAGGTTAGGCAGATTATCGATAAGGTGACAATGATTCACTCTGTTGACTCGCTGAAACTTGCTAAGGAAATTAATAAGAGGGCGGCAGCTAAGGATATCGTGATGGACATTCTCATAGAAATTAATCTTGCGGAAGAGGATTCCAAGACGGGAGTTTCTAAGGGAGAAGTGTATGAGCTTATAAAGACGATTACGAGGGAATGTGAATCAGTGCGTGTTCGCGGTATAATGTGCATACCGCCTAGAGTGGATGAGCCTGAAGACTCTCGTGTATACTTCAGGGAGACGAAAGCTATCTTTGATAATCTCGTGGAACTAGAGCTTCCGAAGGAGCGTGCCCACATCGACACGCTATCAATGGGCATGTCAGCAGACTTCGAAATTGCGATTGAAGAGGGGGCTACAATTGTTAGAGTAGGAAGTTCAATTTTTGGACAGCGAAATTACCGTTAATGTGGTAAAATAAGATGATATAGGTGAGAAAATCTCACGCAATTTTCATTGAACGATGAAAATAAAGCATATAATGGTATAGATATTAAATTGACATAAATGGAGGAAAGAGTCATGGGTTTTAAGGATGCTCTTAAAGCGGCAATCGGAATGGAGACAGAGGACGAAATCGAAGTTTCGGAAGAAGAAATCGCTGAAGAAATGGACAAGATGAGAGGCGAGGAAAAGCCAGTCGCTCCTATGAGCCAGTCTCGTCCAGAGACAGGTATTCACAAGTCAGATGCGGCATATGACAAGATTGAGCCGCTAATCTCAAAGGGACCTCAAAATAAAGCTTATTCTATGAATGGTTCAGGCCCTTTCAAGATGCTTGTAATTGAACCTAAAAATTTCGACGAATGTACTAAGCTCGTAGATAATCTTAAGTCGAGAAAGCCTGTGATTATTAATCTAGAGCATGTAGAGACTGAACTAGCTCGCAAGATGTTCGACTTCCTGAGCGGGGCAACATATGCACTTAATGGAAATGTTCAGAGAGTAACATCTAACATATTCATCTTTGCTCCTGCTAATGTAGATATAGCGGCAAAGGTTAACCGAGAGAGTGCTGAAGGTGGACAGTTAGGTGAGAAGAGTAGCCCTTGGAGGTAATCGATGGATTTAGTTCTGATAAGAGCCGTTACGTGGTTTTGCTCTATACTACAGATGATGCTTGTTGTAACTGCAGTGCTAAGCTGGTTTGCAGGAACTAGTGAGTTCATGAGGGGCTTATATCAGATGGGAACTCAGCTTACAAGTCCACTTGTCGATCCGATTCGAAAGATCATCTATAAGAATGGTCACGGGCAGATGGGCCTTGACTGGGCGCCGATGATTGCGTTCCTATTAATCCGCGTATTCCAGGTGCTAGTCATTAGACTAATAACGAATGTTTTTTAGGCGAAAGCCACAACCATACTTGATTAAGAGAGAAATAGAAGGGAAGGTACCGATACTATGATAATGCCAATAGATATCGATAAGAAAGATTTTACTCGTGACAAAAAAGGATATAACTCCAGAGAGGTTGACGAGTTTCTAGATCTGATCATCGTTGACTACGAGAAGGTTCTTAACGACAACAGAAATATGGCTCACAAGATTAAGTTCCTCGAGAAGCAGCTTGAGGAGTCCCAGAAGTCTGATACAGCTATGCTCGATACTCTTGAAACAGCAAAGAGGCTTATGGCTGACATATCTGCAAGTGCTGAGAGAAGAGCTGAGCTCATGATGAGAGATGCTGAGCTAGAGGCTGAGAGCATGCTTTTAGAAGCAAAGACTACAGTTAAGAAACTCAACGATGAGCACCTCGTACTTAAGCAGAAGGTTGAGAGACTTAGAGGAAACTACAAAGCTATGCTTAAGCTGGAGATGGAAAAGCTAGACAACGACGAGTATGGTCTTCTTCCTGACCTTGATAGAAGCGATATTCCTGATATCGACAAAGAGCTCAAGACTCCATTTGGTGGAGACGCTGCTGCAGTTACTCAGGATACTCTCGTTATCAAGAAGAAAGAAGAAAAGGCTGAAGAGAACACTGAAAAGGCTACAGTTTCAGATCTCAGTGAGAGTCTCAAGAACCTTGCTAAGGAGCAGGGGTCAATCGACGATACTATTATCCTAAAGTAGAATAGAGAAGATTCATGATGCTGGTAATTATAGCGAGTGGGCTGCTGATTATAGATCAGATTACTAAATTCGCTGTGAGAAGCCGCATGGAGATTGGAGAAACGCTCCCCGTTTTCCGTGGCGTATTAGATTTTACATACGTCCAGAATCGGGGAGCTGCTTTTAGCTTATTCCAGAACTCCCAGCTTGTTACAGTAATTTTGCCCATAATAACAATGATAGCGGGGGTGTTATTTATGCTACACCTCAGGAAGAAAAAAGAGAGGCTAGCTGAGTTTGGCGTGCTTCTGATAATGTCTGGAGGAGTTGGAAACCTCATCGATAGAACTGTCCTAGGATTTGTGACAGATATGATTTCGGTGGGGAGTTTCCTGTGTTTAACGTTGCGGATATGTGCGTTACGGTAGGATGTGCAATTCTGATTTTGTGGGTAATTATTGGAGATAGAAAAGATGCTTAAGCCAAAACAGGATACACAAGTGAATAGACCTAATGATGTGGATGATAAGCTAGAAGTGCGAACTGGTGCTGATTCAGAAGTGCATACTAGAGAGGTCAAGACTCTTTCCCCTTCAGAATCCGACAAGGGTAAGAGACTTGATGCCTATATAGGCGAAGTGACCGACCTCTCGAGGAGCTATGCTCAGAACCTCATCGAGGACGGTCTAGTCAGCGTCTCTGGCAAGAAAGTAGCTAAAAAGTACAAAATTAAGGCAGACGAAACCATCATGATATCCATTCCAGAGGCGAAGCCAATCGACGCTACCCCTGAAGATATCCCAATAGATATAATATATGAAGATGAGGATGTAATAGTGGTTGAAAAGCCACGAGGCATGGTTGTACATCCGGCTATCGGAAATCCTAGTGGCACGCTAGTCAATGCCGTAATGTATCACTGTGGCAATTCACTCTCGTCCATAAATGGAGCAATCAGACCAGGAATCGTCCACAGAATCGATAAGGATACGAGCGGCATTCTTATGATAGCAAAAAAATGACTGTGCACATGAGTCTCTCGCCGCGCAGCTTAAGCTACATTCAGTTACTAGAGAATATATAGCTCTGGTCTTTGATAATATCAAGAAGGATAAGCTTACTATTGATGCACCTATCGGCCGTGATGATATCAATAGACTTAGAAAGGCTGTAAATGGAATAGGCTCAAGGGATGCGGTTACACACATCAGGGTCCTGAAACGTTACGGTAAATACACTCTTATAGCTGCACGGCTTGAAACAGGGCGCACACATCAGATCAGAGTTCACATGGCCTCTATCAAGCACCCGCTAGTAGGTGATCCACTATATGGACCGAAGAAGCAGCCGTTTGGACTGACTGGACAGCTCCTTCACGCCAGAATGCTTGGATTCGAACATCCTAGGACTGGAGAGTATATGGAATTCTCGAGCGAGATACCTAAGTATTTCCAAGAAGTGCTAGATAAGCTAGATGATACGGAGAATAAATGAGCAATAACGAGAAAATCAAGATAAAGCCAGGAACTCTGCTTTATCCGTTGCCAGCTGTTATGGTGACTGCTGGTAATGCAGAGAAGAAGAATATCATCACGATTGCTTGGACTGGAATTATTAATTCTGACCCTGCTATTCTGTACATTTCTGTAAGAAAATCAAGGTACAGTCATGCGATGATTTCAGAGAATGGAGAGTTCGTAATAAACCTTACCACTGAGGAACTCGCAAGAGCAACTGATTTTGCTGGGGTGAGATCTGGACGTAATATCGACAAGGCAGGCGAACTCGGTCTTACACTGATCCCTGGAGTGACCAATGATACTCCGATGATTGCAGAATCACCAATTAACCTTGAGTGCAAGGTTCTGGAAATTAGAGAATACCCCACTCACGACATGTTCATAGCTGAAGTCGTGGATGCGCATATCAGTGCTGAATTTGTGGATGAGAACGGTAGCTATGACTTCGGGCGCATGAATCTTATCGCTTTCAACCATGGTGGCTACTATGGACTTGATGATGAGGATATGGGGAGATTCGGCTTTTCTGTCATGAAAGAGAAGACGAAGCGACGCAAGGAGAAGGAAGAAAGAGGCGCTAGAAGGCAGCAATCAAGAAGTCGTAGAGGTTCCAGTAAGAAACGTAACAATGGGATCAAAGCTACTAGTAATATAAATAAAAGAAAAAACTATAAGTGATTAAGCATGGCAGCTTAATCACTTTATAGATATTGCTAAACAGAACACCCTATGATATGATGACATTGAAGAACAGTTAGATATATCTAACTAAAAGGGTTTAAATATAAAGGGGGTTCAAAATGTTAGAAAGAAATTTTAATAATTACATTGCTAATCTAGGTGTTATGATATTTAAACTTCATAATATTCATTGGAATGTGGAAGGACCACAATTTGTAGCAGTACATGAGTTCACTGAAAGCCTCTATGATGAGATATTTGAATACTACGATGCCGTTGCAGAGCATTTAAAAATTTACTCGGCATCTCCAGATGTAAAGATGTCTGATTACCTTAAAAATGCCTCGATTAAGGAAATTGATGCTAAGAAGTTTGAAATAAAGGAAGCTCTCGGAATCGTAAAGGAAGACCTTGAAGAGCTCCGTAAGCAAGCAACAGAGCTTAGGAATGCTTGTGACAATGAAGGCTGGTTCTCTGGGGTAACCATGTTCGAAGACCAGGTGAATTATTACAATAAGCAGATTTGGTTTATAAGAGCACTCCTAGGTTAAAAATCTCATGAGAGAAATTCCGCCATTCAATTGATCTTTCCAAATGCCACGATAATTCGCGGCATTTTTTCATGCTTTTAAAACCCGAAGAGAAAGAGATAAATCCAAGAAAGTATTTAATTCAAAATCTCAGTTCAGTAAAAGATATGAATTAAAACCAATAAAAGCTTAAAGATATTCAAAAAAGATTTTAATATTCTATTTTTCTTGATAAAATAGAAAAGTAGTTTATTAACAGTAATTCTAGGAGGCGACGATGTTAATTATTGGAGTATTTATAGGTCTATGGGTAGTGCTATTTGCTGCATTTATGGCTTTTTACAGCAAGAAAAAGAAGAATAATGCAAGTTTTGTAAGCGAAAATAGCAATAAGGCTATAGTTCATCTGCACTGCAAGAAGATTAAAATCAATGGACAGGATATTTCCACATATAATCCTATAACAGGAGAGTATCTTGAAAAAGTGGTTGCACTTGAGCCAGGAAGGTACACAATCTCCGGTATATATCAGACTACAGATAATAGATTAAACAAAACTATAAATGTTAAGTCAGATGATGTTGAGTTTGAACTTGATTTAGAGGGAGGCTGCACTTATTCAGCAGCTATGTATATGTATTCTCCTGAAGAGAGGGAGCAGTACTATAACGGCGATACAGATGAAGCTGTAGCAAGTGTTCCTCTAAGCATTGTTGAAGGAAGCGACTTCATAAAGGCATATGTTATCTGCTACAAAGAAAAATAATAAACAAAAGGGAGCTATCACTGTGATGAAGTGCTTAGCTCCTTTTCGGTTTTATGTTTGTAATACATTATCAGGATGATAATGTATTTTGTATTTTCTGCATTGAAAAAATTTAGATATGAAAAGCTAGTTCTTGGTGACACTACAAGGCAACTTCGGCGTGACATACACTGTAGAATTGTGCGTGAAAATCACCATTCCTGGCTTTGCACCGCTTGGCTTCTTGACATACTTTACTAGCGTGTAGTCGACCGGTACGTTGTCGCTATCCTTACCCTTACTGTGGTAGGCTGTAATGGAAGCAGCCTCGTATATGGTCTCGGCTGTAATATCCTGAAGTGACTCACCTGATTCAGTTACGAGGATGACGTGTGAACCAGGAATGTCCTTGGTATGAAACCATATATCGGTACGACTAGCGGTTTGGTGGTCAGCTGGTCGTTTTCCTTGTTGTTTCTACCGACGAATACATGGTGTCCATCAGACAGTCTATATTCGAGTGGTGCCTGCTTTTGTTTGTTTCGTTTATGACCCGGCTTACTTCGGTACCTGATGTAACCAGTCTCTACTAATTCTTCTTTAATCTGATCAAGCTCACCTTCAGTGCTCGCTGCCTCAAGGCTCTGCATTACACTGTCAAGATATGTTATGTCAGCCTCAACCTCTTCAAGCTGAACCGCCTTCTCCTTGATGGCTGTTCTAGCCTTCGAATACTTCTTGAAGTATTGCTGTGCATTCTTAGCTCCAGAAAGTTTCTCTGAAAGCGGAATAGTTATATTAGAACCATCGTAGTAATTTACAACCTCTACAGAGCGGGCGCCAGTCTGAATCAGATGGATGTTAGCTGTCAAGAGCTCGCCGTACAGGCGATACTTATCGGAGTTCTCGGCCTTCAGCAGGTCCTCGGATAGTCTCTTTTTCTTAAGTAATGCTTTGTCCAGCGCTGATTTTACAATCTTGTGAAGCGGAACAGACTTCTGCTTGATTATATTAGTGCTAGCGCGGTGCTGATAGTAAAATTCGATACATTTGCTGAGGCTGTCAAACTTCTCTTGTCTAAGTTTGCGGTATTCCGACAAATCCGTTATGTGAAATTCGCGAGGCGTATCATCATCGTCAAAATAGATGATAGGTGTAAATGAACCAGTCTCTGCAGATTCAGCAATCTCAGCTAGACGAGCTGCAGGCTCTTTAGAAGAAAGGAGCTCTCTAGCGATGGCTGGAGAAATTCCCGATATGCGGTTCATGATTAGCTTTTCACTAAGAACCACACCTTCGCTGTTAACAAAGTCTTCTGTTGATGCTGATTTAAATGGCGTCTTGTCTTGCTTAGGCGGATACACGTAGATAACGCCTGGAAGAAGCTGCCTATATCTATTTACATCTATGGAAATCCTCTTGATAGAATCTATGATTTTGCTCGGATTCGATATCGATGAGAATTATGTTGCTGTGCTTGCCCATAATCTCAACTATGAGCCTCTTGGATGTGGTGAAACCGAGCTCTGTCTGAGCCTCGATGTCTATCTCTATGATTCGTTCAGAGCCTCGCTGCCTAATTGCTGTTATGCGTCCTCCTTGAATGTGCTTTCGCATTAGCATGCAAAAGTTAGGAGGCTGCATCGGGTTGCTATACTTATCCTCAGTGAGACAGATGCGCGCCGACTGGCTGCCGCAAGATGCGAGGAGCTTTACATTGCCTCCTCTTGTATGAATCTGTATTAATAAATCTTCGCAAGTTGGCTGGTAGATTTTCTCAATCTTACCGAGCGTGATGGTGCTCGATAGCTCGGTGGCTATCGCAGATGTGATGATGCCGTCAAATGCCAATTCGTATTCCTTTCTGGCATCAGAATAATCAGCCCTGATGCCGACACGATGCTAAATAGCATATCACGGAGGTTCGCATTTTTCAAGCTACGTAGACTTTGAGTGCAGAGGAGTTGACGCTGTTTTCATATTAAAGATAGCGCAGTGGTTAAATGTTTTTTTACACAATCTCTGATCTTGTGGCATGAGCGACTGAATTGCTATTGTTTACTTTAAAGTGCGTAAAGGATATAATAAATTGGCTAAACACAAGGAGGTGGACACATGGTCAAGAGCATGACAGGGTATGGCAGAGGTATATATAGCGATGAACAACGTTGCATAACTGTGGAAGTTAAAGCTGTAAACCACAGATACTGTGACATAACCGTCAAGATGCCTAGAAAGTACTCTTTTGCAGAGGAGAAAATCAAAGCTGCTACAAAGGATGTGCTTAAGCGCGGAAAAGTTGAAATCGGTGTGTCCATAGATAATTTTGGCAAGAGTGAAACTGATGTAAACCTCAATCTGGAAGTGGCAAAGAGTTATTACGATGCGCTGACAGAACTAGGGCAGAACTTCAAGCTGGCTGGAGACGGACAGGTGCCGCTAAGCCTTCTTGCAGGCATGAATGATGTACTGACGACCGTGCCGGCAACTGAAGATGAAGAGGAATTCATCAAGGAGCTGATGTCAGCGCTCAAGGGCGCGCTCGAAGGCATTAGTGAGATGAGAGCTACTGAAGGTGAGAAGCTAGCATTTGATATACTAAAGAGAGCTGATATCATTGAAAATACCAAGAACCTCATAACCGAGAGAGCTCCGAAGATTGAAAAGGAATATAAGGAGAGGCTACAGGCAAGAATCGCTGAACTTCTGGATGGAAGTGTGGAAATCCCTGAGGAGAGACTTGCGCTCGAGGCAGCTATCTTCGCAGATAAAGCTAATATAACTGAAGAAATCGTTAGACTTGGAAGTCACATAGATCAGCTCAGAACATTTATAAATAGTGATGAGGAGACTGTGGGCAAGAAGATAGACTTCCTCGTTCAGGAGATGAACAGAGAGGCTAATACAATTGGTTCCAAGTCAAATGACATGTATATCACCTCGTGGATGCTCGAGCTTAAGGCAGAAATTGAGAAGATTCGTGAGCAGGTTCAGAATATTGAGTAAAAGAATCGAATTCAGAATCTGGCAGAACAAAATAGGATTCATAGCTTAAAAAGACCTATGATGACCAGGACATAGACGTGGTAGTAGCGGTGTATGGTGTTGAGTTTTCAAGGATTGATACAAATACTGCTAGAGAGAACCGCATTTTTGTGGTATAATATTAGCCAAATATTCAGTACAGGAGACAGTGATGGGAAAGTCTAGTCACAACGATGGCAGGCTCTTTGTTATTTCGGGACCGTCAGGCGCAGGAAAGGGCACAATTTGCAAGAAATTGCTCAAGGCTGTAGACATCTCGCTTTCAACTTCGATGACTACTAGGTCACCGAGACCAGGTGAAGTTGATGGTAAAGATTATTACTTCGTAACGGTTGAAGAGTTCGAGGAGAAAATTAAAAACGACGGAATGCTCGAGTATGCGAGGGTGTTCGATAATATTTACGGCACGCCAAAGGACATGGTCATCAAGCAGCTTGAGAAGGGCAGAGATATCATTCTTGAGATTGATGTTCAGGGCGGTCTGCAGGTTAAAAAGAAGATGCCTGAGCAGACTGTGCTGGTCTTCGTCCTGCCACCAGACCTTGCCACGCTTCGTCAGAGGATTGTAAATAGAGGCACGGAGACTGAAGACGTAATAGATAAAAGGTTTAGTGAAGCACTTAATGAGATTAAACTGATTGGCGAGTACGACTACTATTTGGTCAACGATGAGCTTGACGATGCAGTATATGACCTTCAGGCTATAATTATGGCTGAGAGAAGGCGCGTACCAGATAAGATAATGCCAATCGTTAGAGAATACGAGAAGGGAATATAGGAGGAAAATCATCATGATGCTATACCCAGCAGTTAACGAGCTCAACAAGCTAACAGACAGCAGATACACATTGGTTGTTTTAACAGCGAAGAGAGCTAGAGATATCATTGACGGAAAGCCGGTACTTACAGATGTTCAAGCAGAAAGACCTGTAAGCCTAGCGACTAATGAGATTGCGGAAGGGCTTATCACTTATAAGAGAAGTGAGAAGCACGCTGAAGAGGCTGAAACATTTGAAAACTTTGAACTAGACATAAATTGCGAGGCTGCTGTGACTTCCGAGGCTATTCAGGCAGAAGCTTCCGAAGAAGTTCATGATGAAGTTGAAGCAGCAGAGCTTGCAGAAGAAACTGCAGAGCAGGATGCGTAAGCTTTTGGACGTAATATGGTAATTGGAATGGAAGTCGTTTAGATTTCCATTTTTTATGTAGAGAACACATCAGGCGGTGCGATGGCAAATCACATTACAAGTATTCCATTTAAATTGGCAAGCAGGGAGAATCACCCTGCAAATACCTTAATAAAAGTTGGTGACGTTACAATCGGAGAAGGTTTGACGTTTATCGCAGGACCTTGTGCAGTTGAGTCTGAGGCTGCGCTTATTGAGCTTGCATCTTTAGTTAAGGCATCTGGCGCGAAAATTCTTAGAGGCGGGGCATTTAAACCGAGAACCTCGCCTTATGATTTTCAGGGAATCGGCAAAGAAGGAATTGACATCTTAGTCAAGGTTAAAGAAGTGACAGGGATGCCTGTAGTCAGCGAGATTGTAGATGCTGCAGATATCGATGTGTTTAGAGATATTGATATACTGCAGATAGGTTCACGAAATATGCAGAACTTCAGTCTTCTTAAAGCGGTAGGTCGTTCAGATAAAGCTATTTTGCTTAAACGCGGATATGCATCTACATATGAAGAGTTGTTACTTGCTGCGGAATATATCCTTGCAGAGGGAAATGAAAAGGTAATCCTTTGCGAGCGTGGGGTAAGAAGTTTCGAGAGCTATACGAGAAATACACTAGATATAAATGCTGTTCCTTCGCTTCACGAATTGACACATCTGCCAGTAATCGTCGATCCAAGTCATTCAACAGGTAAATCAACATTAGTAAGACCTGCATCGCTTGCGGCAGCAGCAGTAGGGGCAGATGGACTTATCATCGAAGTTCATCAGAATCCTGAGGCGTCGCTGTCTGATGGTGCTCAGGCTGTGACACCGACTGAATTTGGGGAAATAGCAAGTATCGCAGAGAAGGTGAAAGAGATTGCTTATGGGAAATAGTGCAGAATCTGATCTTATGAAATTACTCGCTGCACTCGGTGAAAGGCAAGCGGAAGGGCTGGGCGTATTCATAGAAGAGAAGAAATATGGTCTGATTGGCGGAAGTGTCAGTCATAGTTTATCAAAGAGGTTACACGGACTAATAGGAGGCTATGCATACAGTCTCATTGAACTACGTGATAGTGCAAGGCTAAGCGAAGTTCTGCGTATGGCAGGGTTTTATGGATTTAATATAACTAATCCATATAAGGAAGCGGTTATGAGCTACATGGATGAGCTGTCTGAAGAGGCTGAAGCGATACAGGCCGTTAACACTGTAAAAGTGCTTCCAGATGGGAAACTCAAGGGTTACAATACAGATTATCTGGGACTTATGAAGCTGTTCAAAGCTGAGGTCGTAAATGGCAAAAAAGTAGCGATTCTAGGAACAGGCGGAGCGTCGCTATCTGCCGTGTATGCCATGAAAAAGCTAGGAGCTCGTGATATCGTAAGAATTTCGAGAGGTTTTGATTTTCATAGTGAAAATAATGGTGAAAGCTCATGTAGTTCGCGAAGAAGTAGCGACATATGCATATACGATGATATCTGCTGGCGAGATGCTGAAATCATCATAAATGCTACTCCGGTAGGGATGTTTCCTGATAATGGCAAATCGCCACTGGACGCATATGATATAAAGTGGGAGGAGCTGGGGTGTGCGGAAATTGCAGTTGACCTAATATATAATCCACATAGAACTAAATTCATGCAGGATGCAGAGGCTGTGGGAATAAACAATTGGCGGTCTAGGCATGCTGATATGGCAGGGGATATATGCTAGAGATATCTGGGAAGGCAAAGAGATGGAGCCGGATTATTCGCTGGCTGCATCTGTAATGGAGAGGCTTCTGAGGGAACAACTCAATCTGGTTACTGTTGGCATGCCAGGCAGCGGCAAATCATCAATATCGAGACAAGTGGCTCTCGCTATGAAACGCAATTTCATAGATATAGATAGAGCGGTCGCGCATGATGAAAAGTGTCATATAACAGAGCTCGTTAAACGAGTAGGAATAGATGCATTTAGGGATCTTGAAAGCGTTAAGCTTAGAGATGTATGTGCAAAAAACTATCAGGTGATTGCAACTGGTGGAGGTTCAATTCTAAGGGAAGAGAACAGAGAGATAATCCGTGAAAACAGTGTTGTCATATATATAGATAGACCTACTAATCTCTTGGCTACAAATAATAGACCCCTCAGCCAGAGCAAGGGTGTGCATAACCTCTATAAAGAGCGTGCTAAAATATATCAGGATATAGCTGATGTTAAGATAAACAATAGGTTTAAGTTCGGAAGAGAGAAGCAGATTGTAGATAAGAGCAAGACATTTAGTAAGAAGCAGAACTCAAATCCGAAGCAGTCGCAATATATGCGTGATATAAGAAGATTTGCGAAAAAGTGTTGCGAAGAGATATAAGCTTCATATTCGTGATATTGTTGAAAGAGACATATATGGTGTTGGCAGGTAAAATCATAAAGAGATAAGAAAACGACTCTCGGCTGAGAGTCGTTTTCCTTATATATTTAATTGCTGAAACTGCTAATCGAAATGTTGATTTGCATTTAAGCTTCATGGTTTAGAACAATTTTAGTCCAAAGAAGGTGTTAAGCTGACCTACAAGGATGAAGAATGTGAATACAGGTGCAATCCACTTCAGACAAAAATCTGTAGAACTTTTCAGACTTAAACTCTGAACCAACGTGTACTTCTTCAGGAAGTATATCTGGGTGAATCCATCCGAATATGATTGTCGTGATGAATGCTCCGAGTGGCATCAGCAGACCTTCTGCTAAGAGATCAAATCCGTCTAGCCAGCTGAACTTTCCAAACATTGGTGGAAGGTACTTTCCGAGCCCGTCAAAGGCAACGAGCAGTCCCATGCAGAGACAAACTAGTCCGAATCCCCAAGCAAGCTTCTTACGCTGATTTCCGTAACCCTTCTTGATACCGTAGTCGATGAACGAACCGATGATCGCTTCGAGTACTGACATCGAAGATGTGATAGCTGCTATTACTACGAGTCCATAGAATAGAACTCCGAATATAGGTCCGAGCTTACCCATGCCGTTAAATACTGTCTGTAGAGTCATGTACAGAAGTCCAGCGCCGCCCTGTGGGTTCTGCCCGCTTGCAAATACTGCAGGCATGATTGCTAGACCAGCCATAAGTGCGATGATAGTATCTGCAAAAGGTATAATCAAACTACTCTTCTCGATGTTCTGATCCTTCTTCATGTATGAACCATAAGTTACAAGGATGCCCATACCTAGTGATAATGAGAAGAATACCTGACCACCTGCTGCGGCAAGAACTGTTATCCAGCCTGTGCCTTTGAATACTTCAAAGTTAGGTTTGAATAGGAATGATATTCCAGCGGAAGCACCAGGAAGTGTGACACTTCTGATGATGATAACAAGTAGCATTACGAAAAGTGCAGGCATAGCTACTTTGTTGAATTTTTCAATTCCTTCAGATAGACCACGTGCAACAACTATTATTGTTAGAACAAGGAATATAGCTGTATAAATTGCTGACTGTGTCTGGTCTGCTGCAAGCTTTGTAAAATACTCAGGACCAGATACACCATTTACACCCCAGCTTGCGCCGAAGATGTCACCGAAGTTAGCAACAGTGTACTTTAGACAATATCCGCCTAGATATGAGTAGAATCCAAGGATGAAGAATGGAGCGAGTGCACCAAACCATCCAACGATTGTGTACTTCTTGCTAATCTCTCTATAGGCGAGAATGATCGAGCTGTGAGTCTTTCTTCCTAGAGAAAGCTCAGTCATTATCAGAACATATCCTGCGAATACTGCAAGTAATAGATAAAGTAGTAAGAAGGCGAAGCCTCCATTCATTCCGAGCTTATATGGGAAACCCCACATATTACCGAGTCCAACGGCAGAACCTATAGCAGCGAGCATAAAGCCCATCGAGCTACCCCAAGATTCTCTTTTACTTTCTTTTTAGGCATTTTGTTCCTCCAATTAAATTTCTCTTTTCGAATGTTGGTATTATACAAGAAAATTAAATACCTTGTCAATAAAAACAAAAAATAAACTTAAATTATTGATAAAAATACAAATTCATATTTCTAATACTGTAAAATAATTATTATAAATAAAATATGTATACAAGAAAATAAATAAGAAAATTACCAGTTGACACACTATACGATGAATGCTAATATTACATCATCACATTAGCACTTCACTGTACTAAATTACGAAAGTAAATCGCAAAAGATAAAGGCCAAGGACTGTGATTATTATCTACATATCATATATAGTAGAGAAATGATTTTACTCTGTGGGTCGAGGACGAGCAGAAAGAAGTTAATATTTAAAGGAATTATTCGAAGAGTTATTTAGAATTAAGGATGTAATGGAGAAGAACAATGAAAGACAAAATGATGAAAAAAAGAGTAGCTAAATTTATTGCTTTCACACTATCAGTAATCACTGTGATTGGACTCACAGGATGTGGTTCGAAGGCTAAGGCAGATCTCGAATATGTTAAGGAGAAGGGAACTCTTGTGGTGGGACTGGATGACACTTTTGCCCCAATGGGTTTTAGAGATAAGGATGATAACCTCGTTGGATTTGACATCGACCTAGCTAAAGCAGTCGCTAAAAAGATGGGACTCAAGATTAAGTTTCAGCCAATTGATTGGGCGGCTAAAGAGGGTGAACTAAAGGCTAAGAATATTGATTGCGTATGGAATGGTATGTCAGCAACTACTGATAGACAGAAGAGCATGTCTTTATCTAATAAGTATTTGAAATAGAATCCTTATCATGTCACTAGACCCTAATGTAAAGGTGAATAGTGCAGCGGATCTAAAAAATATCAAAATTGGTACACAGGCGGACTCAGCAGCACTTGAAGCTATTAAAAAAAGTGATAATTACAAGGAATTTAAGAATAACGTATCTGAGTATAAGACTTACGACGAAGCTATACTAGATATGAAGGCTGGTCGCATTAAGGCTGTTGCTATCGATGAAGTTTATGCAATATACAACAATAAGAATAAGGACACACTTTATGAATCGCCATTCAATTTCGGAGCTGACTACTATGCAGTAGGATTCCGTAAGGGGGATAAGAAGCTAACTAAGGAATTCAACAAAGCATTTAAGGAAGTTATTGACAATGGCGAAGCACAGAAAATCAGTGAAAAGTGGTTCGGTAAAAACTTAGTTGTATTTGAAGGATACGAGAGATAAATACAATTATTTATTACAAAGTTTCGATGGCCAATGTCTACATGACGTTGGCTATCGATTTTAAAGGAGATTACGATGTCTTATATACAAGAGATTATACCAATTATGATGAATGGAGCGATGATTTCGTTAAAGCTATTTGCATTAACGCTTATTCTATCACTACCATTAGGGCTGCCTATTTGTCTAGGGGAACAGAGTAAGATTGCGCCAATTAGATGGGCTGCTAAGACTTTCGTATTTGTTTTTAGAGGGACACCACTAATGCTACAGCTATTCTTCTTCTATTTCTTTTTTCCTATTCAGCTCGGAATACGTATGGAAGCATTTCCAACTGCCGTACTGACATTTGCTATCAACTATGCAGCATACTTTGCAGAAATATATAGAGGAGGCTTTAATAGCATTGATAAAGGGCAGTATGAAGCGGCGTATTCGCTTGGCTTCACACACAGCAAGACACTCACTAAGGTCGTGATTCCACAGATGTTTCGCATAGTAATACCTCCTATTTCCAATGAGGTTATCACGCTCATAAAGGATACTGCGCTTGCCTCAACAATTACACTCGCTGAGATGATGAAGGTATCTCAGGGAATGGTTAATAGAGATGGATCATTGATGCCATATGTATTAGCAGCCGGAATATACCTAATGTTTACGTTCATTATGACTCTTGGACTCAGTAGAGCGGAGGCTAAATACTCGCAGTACTAGATAGGTATTTGATTTTTAATCAGTATGATTAGTAAATTAAAACCATAATTTGCACGGGAATGAGTACAATATCAGTTAATTGTGCTACAATATAAATAATTTAAAAAATAATTATTTATTTTTACAGAAAGAGATGCGAAGTATGAAAATAAGCAGAAATTCACAGGCGATGGAGTTCTCGCCAATCAGAAAGTTCAGCCCTATTGCAACTGAAGTAAAAAAGTCTGGTGTAAAGGTTTACCATCTTAATATCGGGCAGCCTGATGTAAAGACTCCTGATTGTTTTATGGAGGCCATTCGTGCATTTGACGCAGACGTTCTTATGTACCAGCAGTCTCAGGGAGACATCAAGTTCTTAGAGTCCATTTGTGATTACTATAAGAGAGAATATGATGTCGAGTATAAGCCAACTGATATCGTTGTTACAATGGGTGCATCTGAAGCTCTCACTATGACATTTACGACGATACTCGATCCTGGCGATGAGATACTAATTGCTGAGCCATTCTACAGCAATTACCAGACGTTTGTACTTATGAGCGGCGGTGTTATTAAGCCTATCCCAACGAGCTCAAAGGATGGATATCGCTATGCATCTAAGGAGAAGCTTGAGTCAGCTCTAACTGAGAAGACGAAGGCAATTGTCTGTATAAACCCGGGTAATCCAACTGGACTTGCACTAACTGCTGAAGAGATGGATGTCGTTGCAGATTTTGCTATTAAGCATGACCTTTGGCTTATCGCTGATGAGGCATATAGAGAGTACGTGTATGATGGTATGAAGCCGCGCAGCTTTGCAAATATAGATAGACTCAAGGATAACTTAATTGTAATCGATTCGGTGTCTAAGAGATTTTCCGCATGTGGAGCTAGAATTGGATTCGTAGTATCTAAGAACGAAGAGTTTATGACAGGAGTTATAAAACTCGCCCAGTCCAGACTTTGTGTTTCTACGCTAGAGCAGGTCGGCTCAACGGAGCTCTTTAAGCTACCTAGCTCGTATTATGAGGAGATGAACAAGGAATACTGCAGCAGAAGAGATGCTGCTTATGAGGAAATCATGCAGATTTCAGATGTAATCTGTCACAAACCTGGTGGAGCATTCTATATGATGATTGATTTACCAATTGAAGATGCTGAAGACTTCCTTATGTTCCTACTTACTGAATATAGAGATAATAACGAGACAGTCATGTTCGCACCTGCGGGTGGATTCTATGGAACGCCTGGTAAGGGCAAGAGCGAGATTAGAATTGCTTACGTGCTTGAGAGTGATTATATCAAGAGAGCATGCCAACTAATTCGTACAGGTCTCGAGGCATACAAGGCCAAGAAAGCTTAATAACTTAACATATATGCTAGATTGTCATATATGCAATTCAGCCAAAACCGCTCCTGATAGGAGCGGTTTTTCTGTGTTTAAATGAGATAAAATAGGTATAAAAGTGTATAATAGAACAATATATGGTGATAAATAATTTATAAAATCGCTTAAATTGTAAATTGAGACTCAGAGAGCATAGATATGGCAAAAGTGAAGTGTAAAAAGAGAATGAATAAAGATCGGATTGAGCTTCTTGTACCTGCGGGTGGAATGGAACAGTTTCTAGCGGCTGTAGAAAATGGGGCAGATGCGATATATGTTGGGGGGCAGCTTTTTAACGCTCGCGCTGGTGCGCAGAATTTCAAAGACGAAGAGCTCATACTGGCTCTTGATTATGCTCACAAGCGAGGCGTAAAGGTGTATGTGACTATGAATACGCTCCTCAGAAATGATGAACTTGAGCCAGCGCTTAGGTACGCATCTTTTCTCCACGATTCGGGTGTCGATGCCATAATAGTTCAGGATATTGGATTTGGGGAGCTGGTACGTAGAGCGCTGCCAGAGCTTGAAATACATATGTCTACGCAAGCGACTATTACAGATGCAAATAGCGCAATGGTAGCTCACGAGCTCGGTTATAAGCGTGTAGTGGTAGCTCGTGAGCTGGCCCTGCCAGAAATCGAGGACATATGCAGGGCCGGATCAGATGGCGCTTCAGACTTTGAAGTCGAGGTGTTCGTACATGGCGCCATCTGCATATGCTACTCCGGCCAGTGCCAATATAGCAGATATTACGGCGGCCGGAGTGGCAATCGGGGAAGCTGTGCACAGCCCTGCCGCCTCTCCTATGCAAGTTACGACGAGGGCGGCAGGCGGCTCGCGGCGGCGAGCCACCCGATGAGCCCGCGAGACATGTGCCTGCTCGATCAGCTAGGCGGGCTCATCGCTGCTGGCGCAGCTTCCTTCAAGATTGAGGGTAGGCTGAAATCAGCTGAGTACGTAGCGATTGTAACTTCTATATATCGAAAATACATAGATATGTACCTAGAGGAAGGATATATAGAAGTTTCAGATGAAGACCGAGATGCGCTGCTGCAGATATTTAATAGAGGAGAGTTCACTGATGCATATCTGAGAGGTGAAAGTGGAGAGTCTCTCATGTCCGGAGACATAGTCAAGAACCAAGGTATAAAGATAGGGAGAGTTGTTGCTACCAAGAGAGGTTCCACACTGGTGGATATAGAGGCTACTAGCGAACCATCAATCGGAGATGGAGCCGAGATATATGGTAGAGGCGACACACCTCTATCAAGCACAGTGCTGAGCTATGTGAAGGAACTGGGACCTAATAGATATAGAGTTGGAGATTTTAGAGGGAATATATCGGCTGGAGACGCTGTCCGGAGAACTTCCCAAAAGTCACAGCTCGAAGTGGCCAGACAGACTTTCAAAGGTGCAACTTTATTCGAAGCTGAAGACACCAGAAAGGTTAAACGCCGCCGCAAGATCGATATGACATTAAATATAGAAGGGAATATGCTTGTGCTTAAAGCACACACAGTAAGGCTGGCGGACGATGACAGATGGCCTAGCTGCATAGAGAAGAGCGTAAGTGTGGAAGCTGGACCTTTTGATTATGATTACGAAAGCCCAACGCCACTTGACAGATACAAGTCAGCACTCTCTAAGACTGGTAATACCCCATTTGAACTTTGTGAACTCAGGATAATAGGCGATTCTCAGATAAGGGTAAAGACTTCAGAGTTAAATTCGCTTCGCAGATACTGTCTATCTGAACTTAGTAAGGCACTGGAGTTTAGAAGAGATAGCCGTGATATAGGAGGGGGTGGTATCTGAACTTCATGAAGTAATAGTCCAATCTTGTGAAGCTAATGGGGAACAGCAAAAAGGCAAGCATCAAGAACCACAAACCTTTGAACTGTATTTTAGCAGCATGGAAGATTGGCGCACCTTCGAGGCGGATGGTGGAGCTACGAGTCTTAGGTCGATAAATGGCGATGCTACAGAATTCTCCTTTAAGGCCCTACTACCGCTGGCAGGAATAGTGACTGAACTGCATATAGATGGTGAGTCTTTGCCACCAGAAATAGTCCCTTATATAGGAAGCGTGACAAGAGGGCGCGAGGAACAGATTTTGCAGGAGAACTATGAATTGGTTGTAAAGCTTGCGCTTATGCGAGGGATATTCGTGTCAAATCTCGGTTGGCTTAACAAAATGGTAGAAATAGGGGCTGATGTTACCGCTGATTTTGGGCTTAATGCTTATAATCACATGAGCGTACAAGTGCTTAAGGCACTTGGGGCAAGTGATGTCCGCTGGAGCCTAGAGAAGGCAAGCGCTTCGGAAGGGAACTACCCACTGATGCAGACTGAACACAGATTTCCGATGGCTAGGCTAAAGGGTAAGCGTGAACACGATGTAAGGATAGTTAATAACGAGTTCAGCAGTCAGTCGGTCGTGCTACCTCATGGAGATGATAGTGATATAGGAGAACGAATAATTAAATGCTTGCATGAAGGTCATTTCAGGCTATATGTTTAGAACAATATCATAGTCTCGCTTCGTGCACTTAATTTTATAATTCGTTTGAAGGATACTGGACACAAGCATATAATTACAGTTTGGAGAAAAGATATGTATATAGGAATCAAAGGTTATAAAGAAATTACCGTGACAAAGGAACTCACGGCTATAAGTGTGGGGAGTGGTGATCTCGAGGTATATGCGACACCAGCTATGATTGCACTCATGGAAGGAACGGCTTCTGAATCCGTGAAGCCTGAACTTGAGGTAGGTCAAGGGTCTGTCGGAACGTGCATCGCGATTAAACATCTTGCTGCCACACCGATTGGTATGCGCGTGAGATGCGAATCTGAGTTAGTCGAAGTGGATGGTCGCAGATTGGTGTTTAACATTACAGCGTATGATGAGAAGGATAAAATCGGCGAAGGTACTCATGAGAGGTTTATAATATTGAACGATAAGTTCCAGAGTAAGGTTAATAGCAAATTAATATAACACACTAGAAGTCTGATATAATGGCGGTTAACTATGCTGCAAAGGAAGTATGAAATGAACGAAAAGACTAATAGAAATGGAATAATCATCAGGACTAGCATCATCGGCATAATTGCCAATATGATTTGGCAGGGTTCAAGGCAGTTATAGGAACTGCCACAAACTCCATAGCTATCGTCATGGATGCTCTGAATAATCTGAGTGATGCATTATCATCTATTATTACGATTGTGGGAACTCGGCTTGCTGGCAAGGCTCCAGACAGGCATCATCCACTGGGGCATGGAAGATATGAAGACCTTACAGCTATGGTGATCGCGGTAATCGTCCTGTATGCTGGCATTACAGCTTTTCAAGAGTCGGTGAAGAATATTTTAAGCCCAGAGACACCGTCATATTCGAATATCTCGCTGATAATAGTCGGAGCTGCTGTTGCTGTAAAGCTGCTACTTGGAAGATATGTAAAGTCAGTTGGAACCAAGATTAACTCAGAATCGCTTATAGCATCGGGAAGTGATGCACTATTTGATTCTATTATCTCGATTTCCACACTAGTAGCTGCAGGGATATACATTGTGTCTGGTGTAAGTCTCGAGGCATATCTAGGTGCGCTTATCGCTGTATTTATCATTAAAGCCGGAATAGATATGCTTCGCGAGAATATAAGTAAGATTCTAGGTGAGAGAGCCGATAGCGGACTTACGAAAGAAATCAAAGATACAATCCTAGAGGTAGATGGGATAAATGGGGCATACGATCTGCTCCTTCATAACTATGGACCTAATACCGTGATCGGAGAGGTTCATATTGAGGTGCCAGATACATTTACTGCCGCCACGATTGATGAGCTGACGAGACAGATTCAGGAAAAGGTTTATAATAAATACGGCATTGCCATTGCTACAGTCGGTGTATATTCGATGAATACGACTGATGATAAGGCGCTCAAAATCAAGAGCGATATCACGAGGCTCGTGATGTCGGAGGAGTTTGTGCTGCAGATGCACGGCTTTATCTTGATGAAGAGAAGATGCTGATGCTATTCGATATAATTGTGGACTTCGATGCCCCAGACAGGATGCAGGTTCGCGATAATATACTAGACAAGATTAAGTCCAAATACCCAGAATACGAAGTGAAAATCACACTTGATCTGGATATAAGTGATTAATCAAAGCGTAAGGGGGTAAGGAATGGAAGTTATTGCTATTATAGTATTCGTTGTTGTCATCGGACTTATAATCAGCGAAAAGGTGAACAGCGCAGCCGCCGCACTAGCAGGCGCTATGGCTCTGGTTGTCACAGGTGTTATGAGTGCACATAGGGCGCTCTCGTACATAGATTTCAATACTATCGGTCTGCTAGTGGGCATGATGGTGCTCGTTGCCATAATAAGGCAGTCAGGGTTATTCGAGTATGTCGCAATTAAGGCGGCCAAGATGGTTCACGGAGATCCGTGGAAGATAATGATTGCATTTATATTGCTTACTGCGGTGCTTTCTGGAATACTCGATAACGTCACGACGGTACTCCTCGTAGGCCCGATGACTATCGCTATTGCCAAGATGCTAGAGATTAATCCAGTGCCATTTCTGATGACACAGATTCTCGCTTCTAATGCCGGAGGTACGGCAACGCTCATTGGTGACCCTCCAAATATTATGATCGGTAGCGCAGCAAATCTATCATTCGTAGACTTCCTCAAAAACACGGGTGTAGCTGTTGTACTTGTAATAGTATTCATGATTGTGATGATGCGTTTCGTTTACAAAAAGGAAATTGAAGTCGAAGGACTCGATACCTCTAAAATTATGAACCTTGATCCGGATAAATCGATTACTGATAAACCGCTGCTTATCAAGGGTGTAGTTGTTATCGTACTGGTAATCCTAGGCTTTATATTCCATGATCAGATTGGTATGGAGACATCCGTTATCGCACTCACAGCCGCTGCAGTTATGCTGATCATAGGTGGGGTAAATGTGGATAATGCTATTCAGGATGTAGAGTGGACAACGATTGCGTTCTTCATGGCTCTGTTCGTAGTCGTTGGAGGACTTACAGAAACTGGAGTTATCAAGCAGGTAGCAGCTGTAATAATCGAGAGGACTGCGGGTCATCCGTTATGATGATGCTAATACTGTTATGGGCATCAGCACTGCTGTCATCATTCCTAAACAATATACCGTTCATAGCGACCCTGATTCCGTTAGTCTTAGCTCTCAAAGCAGACGGTATGGACGCAGAGCCTCTATGGTGGGCTATCTCGCTAGGGGCTTGTCTAGGTGGAAACGGAACGATGATAGGAGCTTCGGCAAATGTCGTTCTATCAGACATAAGTACTAAGCACGGATATCCGATTACATTTAAGAGCTATCTGCGCGTTGGAATGCCATTTATGCTGGGATCGGTGTTTATCTCGATGGTATTCCTGCTAGTTAAATATGCAATTTAGCGCTGATTGGGGGTAAAAATATGATAAATACACTTACTGCTGATAAAGTCGCAAGCGACATGATCGATATGATGATGAAACAGCTTGGAGCGACAAGCATCAAGAACATGCCGGCCCATATCAATGTATATGAGTTTGAGATAAATGGCGAACTGACTATAAAATACATGCTTGATTTAAGGCGTGACCACGCTATGTATCTGCGCAGGGTAACACCTTATCCGATGCTTCTCGGAGTTTTCTATGGGGAAACCGATGTAGTAGATTTTATAAAGCGCGATATAGCTAAATTTAGAAATGCTAGCAAAACTGACAAGTTCAACAAGTTCTTAGAGCTTGCAGATGGGCTCACTCAATTCAACAGAGAGATAGAACAGCTATTCCTAAATAGAAAGGTTCCAACCGCAGCGTTCGAAGAATTTTCAGAAGAGATGGAGCATATTAGAGCTACTATAGAGCAAATAGCTCGTGACTGCCCAATGCTCTACGATGACGAAAGATTGATAGAAGACGGTATAAGAAAGTAATTAAACACGTGACAGTGAGCTGATTGTGTGGAAGAAGTTCCTCGCATGAAGAGAAAGTCGAGGTTAAAATGCCTGAATTTAAAGTTCATTCTGAATTTGAGATGATGGGTGATCAGCCCCAGGCTGTTGAGAAAATCGCTGAAAGCATAGAGTCTGGAAATCGTTTCCAGACTCTACTTGGCGTTACTGGATCTGGCAAGACTTATACGATGGCAAAGATTATCGAGAAGGTGCAAAAACCGACACTGATAATTTCGCACAATAAGACCTTGGCAGCACAGCTCCACGGTGAGATGAAGGAATTCTTTCCTGATAATGCCGTAGAATACTTCGTATCATACTACGACTTCTATCAGCCAGAGGCTTATGTTGCTTCGACTGACACCTACATCGAAAAAGATGCTGACATAAACGACGAAATAGATAAGCTGAGGCATTCCGCAACGGCTGCAGTACTCGAGAGAAGGGACGTTATTATAGTTGCAAGTGTTTCCTGCATATATGGTCTCGGTAGCCCTGATTCTTATAGAAATCAGCTTTATCGCTTAGACCAGGAATGGAAATGGATAGAACGATGATGATGCGAAAGCTCATAGATATGCAATATGAGAGAAATGATATCGACTTTCATCGTGGTGCTTTCCGTGTTCGTGGTGACATTATCGACATATATCCTGCAGGAGGGGAAGAGGCTGTCAGGGTTGAGATGTTCGGAGATGAGATAGAGGAAATCAAGGAAATGAACGCCTTGACCGGTGAAATTACAGGTGTGAGAAACCACATTTCTATATTCCCAGCATCACACTACGTAACGAGCAAGGAGGATATGCAGCTCGCGGTCGGTACGATTAAGGAAGAGCTTGATGAACGAGTAAGTGGTTTAAGGAAAATGGGAAGCTGCTGGAGGCTGAACGAATCAGCCAACGCACCAATTACGACATGGAGATGATGCTTGAGGTTGGCACCTGTAAGGGTGTCGAAAACTATTCGAGACATCTTAACTTCCTAAATCCTGGAGAGAGACCATATGTGCTCCTTGACTACTTCCCAGATGACTTCCTGACCATAATTGATGAGTCACATGTAATGCTGCCACAGCTACGTGCCATGTACAACGGAGATAGAGCAAGAAAGAGCTCTCTTGTTGAATTTGGCTTCAGACTGCCTTCGGCATTAGATAACAGACCGCTAAAGTTCGAAGAATTCAATGAAGTAACAAATGATATTCTCTTTGTAAGTGCGACGCCAGGCAAGTACGAGCTAGAAAATTCACACGGGGTAACGGCAGAGCAGGTTATCAGACCGACTGGATTACTTGACCCGATAATAGAGGTCAGACCGATTGAGGGTCAGATTGATGATATAATCAGCGAGATATATAAAACTGTAGATAAGGGAGAGCGAGTGCTCATCACGACACTCACTAAACGAATGGCAGAAGATTTAACTGGCTTCCTCAGAAATGAAGGAATCAAAGTCAGGTATCTGCATTCTGAGATAGATAATTTCGAGAGGCTTGAGATAATCAGGGATCTCAGATTAGGAAAGTTCAATGTGCTGGTAGGAATTAACCTATTGAGAGAGGGACTTGACTTGCCTGAGGTATCGCTCGTTGCCATTCTCGATGCTGACAAAGAAGGTTTCCTTCGTACAGAGACCTCACTTGTTCAGACTGTCGGTAGAGCTGCACGTAACCAGAACGGCAGGGTTATCATGTATGCTGATCGCATCAGCAAGGCGATGAGATATACCATAGATGAGACGGCGAGAAGACGTGAACTGCAGGAAGCATACAACAAAGAGCACGGAATTACACCGCAGACTATCATCAAGCCTATCCGAGATGTAATAGAGCGACAAAGGCTTACACTGGAGATACGGAGCTAAAGAATCCGAAGGAGATGACTACGAAGGAGCTGCAGCGGACGATCAAGAATCTCGAGAAGGAGATGAAGCAAGCAGCCAAGGACCTTCAGTTCGAAAGAGCGGCAGAACTCAGAGACTTGCTATTTGACCTAAGGAGTAGCAAGAGAGCATAAATAATTTGAGAGGGTATTTCTATGGAGAAAAACATAGTTATTAAAGGTGCAAAGGAGAACAATCTCAAGAACGTAGATCTTACGATTCCTCGTGACAAGATGATTGTTTTTACCGGACTTTCGGGTTCTGGTAAGTCTTCGCTTGCATTCGACACGATATATGCTGAGGGACAGAAGAAGTACGTGGAGTCACTTTCCTCGTATGCGAGACAGTTTCTCGGCCTAATGAAGAAACCTGATGTACAGCTCATAGAGGGGCTTTCGCCAGCGATTTCGATTGACCAGAAAACCACTAACAAGAACCCGAGATCCACTGTCGGAACTGTTACAGAGATATATGATTATCTGAGGCTCTTGTATGCAAGAGTCGGCATTCCTCACTGTCCAGTGTGCGGTAGGGAGATTTCCAGCCAGTCCGTAGACACTATTGTGGATCATATAATGGCTCATGATGAAGGTACCAGACTAACCATCATGGCACCGATTATTAAGGGGCGCAAAGGAGAGCATAAGAATGTGATCTCCCGTATAAAGAGGGATGGATTTATAAGAATCAGACTCGATGGCGAGATGGTTAGGGTGGATGAGCAGGAGGAGTTTGATCTTAACAAGAACGTTAAGCACAATATCGATATAGTGATCGATAGAATAGTACTGAGACATGAGAATAGGAGCCGTATAGCAGAGGCGGTAGAGCTGGCTGTAAGAGAAGGTGAAGGTGCGACAAATGTGTTGTTCCAACACAAGAGCGAGGACGGCACGACGCAAGATGTAGAGGAAACCTTCAGTACTCAGCTTGCTTGCCCAGAGCATGGCGTCGGAATCGACGAGATGGAGCCTAGGATGTTCTCGTTTAATGCTCCGTATGGCTCTTGTGAAACTTGTACAGGACTTGGATTTACGCTTAAGATTGATGACGACAACGTTGTGACTGAACCAGATAAGAGCATTCTGGATGGTGCTATGGGACAGGTGTTCTCGACGATGGATGCGATGGGCTTCTATAGACAGATGCTTAATCAGCTAGCGGTAGATCATAAGACGGACCTCAGTGTTCCTTACAAAGATCTGCCGATTGATTTTAGAAATGAACTGCTGCACGGAACTGGAAGCCGCAAACTCAAGTACACATACACCAGTAAATCTGGACGTGTTTCGCACATGAATCACACTTTTGAGGGTGTAATTCCTAGTCTTGAGAGAAGATACGGAGAGACTAATTCAGACTACATAAAGGAAAAAATTGCTGGCATGATGACGGAGGCACTCTGCCCAACTTGTCATGGTAAGAAGCTGAAGGACACTGTACTAGCTGTTACGGTTGGTGGTAAGAATATCATCGAATTGACTGACCTATCAGTAGAACAAGCAATCACGTTCTTTGAGAAACTAGAGCTTACTCCAAGGGAGCAGCAGATATCGAGGCTTATCACTAAGGAAATCAGAGAGAGACTTAGATTCTTAAAGCAGGTTGGACTCGGATACCTGACTCTGTCGCGCGCCGCTGGCACGCTTTCCGGCGGAGAGTCTCAGCGTATTAGGCTCGCTACTCAGATAGGATCGGGGCTCGTCGGTGTGCTGTATATCCTGGATGAGCCTTCCATTGGGCTCCACCAGCGAGACAACGATAAGCTGCTTGGCGCACTCAGGAATCTGACCGACATGGGCAACACGCTTGTTATCGTTGAGCATGATGAGGACACTATGAATGCCGCCGACCATGTTGTTGATATTGGACCTGGAGCTGGCATCTACGGTGGTGAGCTGGTGGCTCAGGGAACTGTCGATGATATCAAGGCCTGCAAGGACTCTATAACTGGACAGTTCCTGTCAGGTGTGCGCAAGATTGAAGTTCCTAAGACCAGAAGACCTGGAACAGGCACTTATCTTGAGATTATAGGCGCTAAGCAGAATAACCTTCGAGATATAGATGTTAAGATTCCAGTCGGCAAGCTTGTATGTGTAACTGGAGTATCTGGTTCTGGCAAGTCATCGCTTGTAAATGAAATCCTTTACAAAGGTGTTGCAAGCATCACGAACAAAGTGCAGGAAAAACCTGGTGAGCATAAAGAGATTCGCGGTATAGAAAAACTTCGACAAGGTTATCGATATCGATCGAGTCGCCAATTGGGCGTACTCCTAGGTCAAATCCTGCAACATATACAGGTATGTTCGATCCTATAAGAGATTTATTTGCACAGATGCCAGAGGCGAAGATGCGTGGATATCAGAAGGGACGCTTCAGCTTCAATGTGAAGGGTGGAAGATGTGAGGCTTGCCGAGGAGATGGAATCACCAAGGTGGAGATGCACTTCCTTCCGGACGTATATGTTCTATGCGAAGTGTGCGGTGGTGCGAGATATAACCATGAAACTCTTGAGGTTAAATACAAGGGCAAGAATATCTCAGAAGTCCTCGAGATGAGTGTGACAGAGGCACTGCCATTCTTTGGGAATCACAAGTCTATAGAGAAGTATTTACGCACGCTAGATGATGTGGGGCTCGGATACATTAAACTCGGACAGCCATCAACTCAGCTATCTGGCGGTGAGGCACAGAGGATCAAGCTAGCGACAGAGCTATCCAAGAAGAGTACAGGTAAGACCCTCTATATCCTAGATGAGCCAACTACTGGACTTCATTTTGCAGATGTTGAGAAGCTTATGTATGTGTTAAATAGACTTGCTGATGAAGGCAACACTGTGGTGGTAATTGAGCATAATCTGGACGTAATCAAATGTGCCGATCACATCATCGATCTGGGACCAGAAGGAGGTAGCGGCGGCGGAACTATCGTAGCAACTGGAACACCTGAAGAGGTTGCAAAATGCGAAAAGTCATTTACAGGACAGTATCTACGTAAGATGCTCAAGTAGAATAAGAAAAGGACGGAGGTTAAACTCCGTCCTTTAGAATTTGTTTAAATTATATCAGCAGTAGATTCATAGAGATGTTCAAATATGCTAGATAACATCTTCTCTTCTATTCTCTAGGTCAACCTCTATGCTCGCATTAGTCCCTGCAACTTCCTTAGTAACCTTTGAAGACGTGTCTTTCAAGCAGTTATCGTTGTAGTTACCCTTAGCAGGAACAGGAGACTTATCGATTTCAGTATGCTCGCCGATTCCGAGCGACTCAGCAGCAACACCTAAAGTAGATACGATGCTTGACAGGTCTGTAGGCATGAATATCTTGGTTGCACGACCATCTGCGATATCTCTTAGAGCTTCTAGACCTTTTAGCTTAAGAACACCTTCATTGATGTTAGCTTCCTTGAGCTTTTCGAGACCCTGCGCCTGAGCTTCGTATACGAGTCTAATAGATTCAGCCTCACCGACAGCGAGGGCGATTCGAGCTTCTTTCTCAGCTTGTGCAGCTAGAACCTTGGCTTCCTTATCTCCTTCTGCACGAGATACTACAGATTCCTTGTGAGCCTGAGCTTCGAGCACAGTCTGACGTCTCTCACGCTCCGCTCTCATCTGCTTGGTCATAACTTCTTCAATTTCTTCTGGTGGAATGATATTCTTGAGCTCTACGCGGTTAACCTTTAATCCCCAAGCATCTGTTGCCTTGTCAAGAATAACCTCCATGTCCTCATTGATCTGTTCTCTTGAGGATAGTGTGGTATCTAGCTCCATGCCGCCTATGATACTTCTAAGTGAAGTTGCAGATAGGTTCTGCAGACCGGCAATTGGGTTTTCTACACCGTATGTGTATAGCTTAGGGTCAAATACTTTTGCAAATACAACCGAGTCTACGCGCACAGATACGTTATCCTTAGTGATTACAGGCTGAGGAGGGAAGTCGAGAACTTGCTCCTTGAGTGAGATTTTATTTATTACATTATCAATGATTGGAAACTTAAAATGAAGACCTGCATGCCAAGTGCAGAGATACTTACCAAGTCTCTCGATAACGTATGCATGCTCCTGCGGAACGATTTTAATGCAGGAAAACAGCAGTATTATTAAAACTATTAAAAAAGGAACTGCAAAAAACATAATTAACCTCCTTGCCAGAAATAAAACTGGTTTCATTGCTATCATCATAATAGGAGTGATATGAACAAAAGTCAATGTATAGGAGTTTAAAATAATGGCAACAGTTCAACTATTAATTATTTAAAATAAATAGACCATTGTAGGTGATGAAAACTTAGGGGTTATACAAGTAGCTGTGCATAAAATGAACCAATTTTTAATGTATTTTAATTATCGCACAGGGATAATCGATTAAAAATACTGATATTATTCATTAAATTGTTTAATTTCACAACAAAATATTAATTAATTTATTAACTTTACTAAATGCTATTGCAGAATTGACCATAATGTTTTAGAATCAGAACATAGATTTCAGTTTATTACGAAGGAGTAATATATGCTTAAAACGATTGTTTTTTACAACGACTGGTTAAATGCCTTCATCTGGGGCGTTCCCTCAATGATTTGCATTATGGGAGTCGGAATTTGGCTGACACTTAACTCGCGCTTCATTCAGTTTAGAAAATTTGGATACACGCTGAAGCATACCTTCGGTGCGATGTTCGATAAAAAGGAAGCGGGAGATGGTGCGCTCACTTCGTTCCAATCTGTATGTACCGCGCTTGCGGGAACAGTGGGAACGGGAAATATCGCGGGTGTCGCCGGCGCTATCGCTTTAGGTGGACCTGGAGCAGTTTTCTGGATGTGGGTTTCTGCACTTCTCGGTATGTGCACGAAGTTTGCTGAGGTTACACTAGCGGTAAACTTCAGAGAACGAAACGATCACGGAGACTGGGTAGGCGGTCCTATGTACTATATCAAGAATGGTCTTAGTAAAAAATGGGGCTGGCTCGCAGCAATGTATTCTATATTTGGGGTACTGACTGTATTCGGCACAGGAAATGCTACACAGGTTAATACTATTACTACGGCTATCGATTCGGCGCTCGTATCTACAGGCATGTTCAAAAATGGTCTACCGTCGGGTATAAATCTCGGTATCGGAATAGTGATCACGTTACTCGTACTAGTAATCCTCATTGGTGGAATTAAGCGTATTGGAAGCGTAACGGAAAAGCTTGTTCCGTTCATGGCGCTATACTACATCATCTTTGGACTTCTCGTAGTCATCTTGAACTACAAGAACGTTCCTGGAGTATTTAGAGATATCTTTGAAGGAGCGTTTGCACCAAGAGCCATAACAGGCGGTGTTGTAGGTTCGATGTTCATCGCTATGAGAAGAGGTGTATCAAGAGGTATATTCTCTAATGAAGCGGGCCTAGGTACTGGCTCAATTGCACACTCATCAGCAGATGTAAGTCACCCAGTTCAGCAGGGGCTATGGGGCATATTCGAGGTATTTGCAGATACGATTGTAATCTGTACGATTACAGCTCTCGTTATTCTCTGCAGTGGAGTTAAGATTAAATTCGGGGAGACTGCAGGTGCAGAGCTCACAATCTCGGGTTTCACTTCTACATTCGGAAGCTGGGTTTCGGTAATGCTGGCTGTAGCTCTTTGCTGCTTCGCCTTCTCGACTATCCTAGGATGGGGACTATACGGATCAAGATGTATCGAATACTTATTCGGCAAGATAGCGATAAAGCCATTCATCGTCGTATATTCATTTGTGGCTATTCTAGGAGCTACCGTGGATCTCAAAATTATCTGGAATATTGCGGATACATTTAACGGCCTCATGGTAATACCTAACTTGATTGCAGTTCTATTGCTATCACGCACAGTTATTAGACTAACGAAGGATTATTTCGATAAATAAAAGTCTGCAAATAGTATTTATTAGCTTGAAATAAATAGCATAATTGAGACTCTCGTCCGAAAGGGCGAGAGTCTTTGTCGTAACTACGAAATCTTTCGAAAAGAGAAGCTTTTAGTGTATAATACCTAAAAGCAACTATTGGTTGCAACTGTGAGTTGACAAATTTCCAAGCCTAGTTGGTGGTGAAGATGATTTCGCTACCATAAAATAAAACCATAGAACGCAGCTGCTCTATGAAATGAAAATTAAAAATGAGAAAGAAACTCGAAAGAAATTCTAATGGATTTGGAAATTTAAAAGCTTCATATCCACAATATAGTATGGAGCTCAATAGGAGGGTGTTATGATAATTTCTGAAAAGATAATGAGCCTACGCAAGCAGTATGGTTGGAGTCAGGAAGAGTTGGCTGATCTAGTAGGTGTATCGAGGCAGTCTGTATCTAAATGGGAATCTGCAGCCTCGATGCCAGATATACAGAAGATAATTAAACTGAGCGAAGTGTTCGGAGTGTCGGTAGACTATCTTCTTAAGGATGAGATAGATTTGCCAGAAAGTTCAAAAGTCGCAAGCACTACAGACATAGGAGCGGATAATGACAGTCATATTAGGACTGTATCACTTGAAGAAGCCAATGATTATATTGCTGATACAGAAAAGCACGCGGCAAGAATTGCCGGGGCTGTGTCACTGTTTATTCTATCTCCGGTACCAAACCTCATAGTCGAAGCGATGGGAAGAGCAAATGATGGCGATATGCTTGAGCGTCTATCAATAGCTGTGTTATGCTTGCTAATCGGTGCAGGCGTTGCGTTATGTGTGATATCGGGCTTCGGTATGTCGAAATATGAATATCTGTCAAAGAACATATAAAGCTTGGATATGGCGTTGAGGCAGCTTTTAAGCGTAAATATGAGCCGTTTAGACAGTTTATGGGACAGCGAATAGCAGGAGGCGTATTTCTTTGTATAGTCGGAGCTCTGCCAGGCATTCTCTTTGATGATAGCGATAAATATGCTTCTGGTCTAGCGAAAATTTCGGCACCGATTATGCTGGTTATGGTTGCGGCTGCAGTATATATGTTCGTAAAAGTGGGAATAATAAGCAGTGGCTATAGTAAGCTTTTCCAAGAAGGTGATTATACACCGGAGCACAAGCGTGTTGAGCAGAAGATGGAGCCATTTGCCGGTATTTACTGGATTGCTGTAGCATTCATATACCTAATACCAGGATTTTTACTAGGTTATTGGAATAAGACATGGATTATATGGCCAGTTGCAGGAGTGATTTACGGAATTATCTACAAATTATATGAGATGCATCTAAAGAAAAAGTTCGATAAGTAAGCCTCTGGCAAGAAAACAATTAGTTAAGTGAATGAGATATAAAAACTCCCTTTGAAGGATAACCTCAAAGGGAGTTTTGTTTTGCTGTTAAGTTAATATGAATTAGATTAAGCTGCTGCTTGACCCTTATCAGACTTTGCTGCGTATAGCACAAGTCCTACTACGAATCCAACTACTGCAGGTACAACCCAGTCCATTCCGATATCAGATAGTGGTAGGAAACCACCAACTGTCTTGATGAATCCTTTAGGTGTAGTGCAGAGATAGTCTCAGCTGGAAGACTCTTTAGACCGTCAAATAGTGCAGGCACCATAGTGAATCCGATAGCCCATCTGTAAACTGTTGTGTGGTAGTTGAACAGTCCACCGATGAGGCTGACTAGTATGATAACGATAGTTAGCGGATATAAGAACATCAGTACTGGTATTGAGTAAGCTATGATCTTAACTAGTCCGAAGTTTGCAAATGTGAACGAGATGAGTGTGAACACTACCGCCCAAGCCTTGTACGAAAGCTTGTTAGGGAACATCTCGCCAAATGTCTCTGCGCATGCAGTTACAAGTCCGATAGCGGTCTTGAGACACGCAAGTGTGATCATCAGAGCTAGGAATACACCGCCTACACCGCCAAAGTAGTGGCTAGCGAGCTTGTTGAGAAGTGTTCCGCCGTCAGGCTGTACTTCAAAGATTCCTCTTGACTGAGCACCTGCAACTACTAGAGCTAGGTAGATAACCGCCATAAGTAGTGCACATCCCACACCAGCAAGAGCTGTGGACTTAGCGATGTTCCTAGGTTCTTTTACTCCTAGGTTCCTAACTGCATTGATAATGATGATTCCAAATGCAAGTGATGCGAGAGCATCCATTGTGTTGTATCCCTCGAGGAAGCCTCTAAAGAATGGGTGAGCTACATACTCTCCTGTTGGAGCAGCACTTGAAACAGAACCCATTGGCTTAACGAAGCACATAACAACTAGAACTGCAAGGAATGCAAGGAATAGCGGATTGAGATACTTACCAACATTAGTAAGGATGTTGGAAGGTCTTAGCGCGAAGAACAGAACTGCTGCGAAGAAGCACAGGGAGAAAACCCCGAGTACAACTGGAGAGTCCTTGCCAACTACAGGAACTACTCCGACAGAGTAAGGCACAGTTGCGGTTCTAGGAAGTGCGAAGAACGGTCCTATAGTAAGGTATAGTAGACACGTAAAGAACAAGCTGTACGGTCTCGACACCTTGCATCCTAGGTCATAGAGACCCTCACTACGTGATAAGGAAATCGCAATAATACCGAGCAATGGCAATCCTACTCCTGTAATGATAAAACCAAAAGTTGCCGCTGCTGTGTGACTGCCTGCCATCTGACCCATAAGTGCTGGGAATATCAGATTACCTGCTCCGAAGAATAATCCGAAGAGGAGGGAGGCTAGAACTACGTATTCCTTCATAGTGAATTTCTTATCCATTTTTTTGTCCCCTTTTCAAATAATTTGTATAAATTTAATAAAGAGCATAGCATGTTTTATTAAAAATCACAACATATTTTTCAAATTTTTAAAATTTGAACAAAGCAAATACATTGAAATATAAATATAAATATTCGCCATTGTCTTGATAATATTGCATTTTTATCCGGACAAGAATATACTAATACTGCGGTTAGCCATACCTAACTTATTGCAAATCAAAACCTGTGCATGGTACTTTTTGTTTTAACATCCACATGCATTTGAGTTAGATGATACTAACTAAATTTTTACAGTATTCTTTCCCATATTATATATAGCATGAAAGATAACATTAATATTTCAGGAGATAATGATGGCTGAACTTACTTTAGCAGAACAGGTGAACAATGAGGATGTGAAACATCTTAACCGAAGAAAGATTAACCCACTTACGTTAATTATCATCAATGCAGTTCTTCCAGTTGTAACGATGTTCTTCCCCACTGATAAAAGCATAATCATCGGACTATGTCTAGGGTATACGGCGTTACTCATCGCTCGCAGATATAAGACTGCCCTTAAGACTCTTATATGGGTAGCGGTAGGGGTTATGCTTATCCTTTTAAATAGCTTCTATATTAAGAGTAGCATTTTGGGAATGATGATCAACATGACTGTCTACTTTACACCGTGCATACTAATCGCGGTATTGATAGTCACCGATTATAATTCATCGGAAATACTCTCTGCTCTACAGAGGCTACATCTGCCAAAGATATTTATAATTGGGCTCACTATCACTATCAGGTATATTCCGACTTTTAGAAGAGAATTTCGCATAATCAAGCAAGCTATGAATATCAGAGGGGTTGAATTCTCGGTGAAATATCCATTAAGGACATTTGAGTACTTGCTCGTACCACAGCTTTTTAGATGCGTGAGCCTCAGTGCAGAGCTTACGGCGGCAGGACTCACAAAAGGGATTGCTACAGAGGAGAAGCGGACGAGCTATTTTGATAATCGATTTCATGGAGTGGATTACATGATGTTTGCAATCGGAGGAGTAGGAATGGTCTTAATCATCGGAGGTTTAATATGAAGGATGTCATGGAGGCGAGAAATCTGACATTCGCTTATGAAGGTGAGCATACAGCCGTACTTGAAGATGTTAACTTTTCAATTGCAGAAGGTAGCATAGTATTTATCTCCGGACTTAGTGGCTCTGGAAAATCCACATTAATCAATGTAATAAACGGCCTTATTCCAGAGATTATAGACGGGAAACTACGCGGAGAACTGCTTATAGGCGGGAAAAGTAGCGTGACGATGACTGAGCGAAGCATGCTTATCGGAAATGTATTTCAAAATCCGAGGAGTCAATTCTTTACAACTAATACGACTGCGGAGCTCGTATTTGCGATGGAGAATTTCGGCACATTGAGACCGGAGATGGAGCGACGGCTTAAGGCTTTAATTAAGAAATATAAACTAGAATACCTTCTCGACAGAGACATCTATGAACTTTCTTCTGGAGAAAGGCAGATGCTAGCACTGATGTCAGCCCTGATTATGAATCCTCGTATAGTGATATTCGACGAACCATCTGCAAATCTCGACTACGGAAACGCTATGAGGTTAAGAAGGCAGATTGAAGAACTGAAGAGTGAGGGGATTACCGTGCTAGTAGCAGACCATCGATGTTTCTATCTGCGTGGACTTATCGACAAGGTGCTGCTTCTTAACGATAATACGGTAACGGAGTATGAAAGTGAAGAGGCTTACTTCAGTAGTGATTACGCGGCGAGAGCTGTAAATCTCTTTGATGAGAAATATGAAAGCAGACTAATCGCAAGGGCAGGTCCTGTAGATGTAAGAATTGAGAACGTTTCTTACAAGGGAATCCTGCAAGGGGTGAGTGCTGAGTTTAGGCGCGGTGAAATCTCAACCATCGTAGGGGTAAATGGTGCAGGTAAGACCACACTTGCTAGACTCATCTCTCTCGTCGTTAAACCAGATGATGGCATCGTTGAGACTGAAGGTCAGGCTCTGTATATAATGCAGGATGCAGATTATCAGCTGTTTGGAGCATCTTGCATAAAGGAGCTTGAGATCAGCAGTAGGGATGAAGAACTCAATACTGAAGCACTGAAAGCTCTAAATCTATATGAATTTAGAGATGCTCATCCGTACAGCCTTAGCGGTGGTCAGAAGCAGCGATTACAGATGGCGATAAGCAGGGTGAGTCAAAACAAGGTAATAATCCTAGATGAGCCGACTAGTGGTCTCGACAAAAGGTCGATGCATCGTGTTGTAGATCAACTTGAATCGATGAAGCGAAACCACACTATCATAATTATCTCTCATGATTATGAGTTTATAAGAAACATTACAGATAGAATTTTCTATCTCGAGGATGGGCGTATAAGGGGAAATTTTTATTTGGACGAGGATAATGTGAGTCAGTTAAATAAAACTTTTGAAGAAATGGAGGCTTTTTATGAATAACAAGCTTAAGACTAAGGATTTTATACTCATTGCGCTGCTGACAGCCGTGTACATGATCATCTACATGGTGTCTATGCTCGTAATCACTCCGCTTGGAGCACTCGGACACTCGGTAAGCCCGGGGATATGCGCTATTTTCTCTGGAACCGTCATATATTTTATGGCAAAGAAGCTCGGTAAGATGTGGCAGTACACGATTATGACGGTGCTCGTTATGGCGTGCTTTACACTTATGGGTGGCGGTTATATACCATGGTATATAACATCAATTGGTATGGCTATAATTGCCGATTTCATCGCTTCAAGGAAAGGCAAAGAGGTTAGTACTTGTAGGGTTGCTATTGCATCTGGAGTTCTGCACGTAGGACAGGCTTGGGGTGCAATTATTCCTGCAAGCTTCTTTGTCAGCCGATACAAAAGCTATTGGATGCAGAAAGGGCAAACTGAAGCTGAGATGAACAACTACATCAAGTATACCGCAGGCACGTGGGGCGTGATATCGACAGTTATTGTATTCGTAATGGCGGTGATCGGTGCTTACCTTGGATATCTAATACTCAGAAAGCACTTCAAGGAGGCATAGAATGGGTGTATTTAAAAAACTATTTAGCTATGCGGAAGACCGTAAGCGATACATGGTAGCGGCTTTGCTACTATCTGCCGTAGCGACGATTCTGTCGTTCGTTCCGTATTATTTTCTATGGAAAATGCTTCATGAGATAACAGGAGATGCAGACTATTCGAGGATTAGCAAACTGTCGTATCTGATATTTGGAACGACAATTGTATACATGTTCACGTATATTGCAGCACTCATGTGTAGCCATCTATTTGCTTTCAGACTTGAAACGAACATGAAGAAGAAGGGGCTAAATGCTCTTCTCGATGGATCTTTTTCGTTCTTCGACATGAATTCATCTGGAAAGACTAGAAAGATAATAGATGATAATTCAGGAAATACGCATACAATCGTAGCGCATATCCTGCCAGATTCTGTAAATGCAGTCCTATTTCCAATATGCCTACTTGTGCTATCGTTCATGGTTAGCAGGTACGTAGGAGGGCTGATTATTGTGGCGATAATTGCAGCGAGTATCTGCTTCAAATTCATGTATTCTGAACCAGATATGATGAAAGAGTACATGGGTGCATTAGACGACATTAACTCGGAAACGGTAGAGTATGTGCGTGGCATTCAGGTAATCAAGATATTTAATCTAGTCGTTGAATCATTTGAACGTCTATACAAGTCGATTATCAGATACTCTGAGGTTGTTAACAAGGAATGCCAGATGTGTAGAAGACCATACGTAATATTTCAGGTGTGCATGCTTTCTCTCTCAGCACTAATTGTACCGGTATCATATGTCGCGATGCCGAAATCACCACATGCTAGTGAGACTATCAGCCTTGTTGTGTTCTTCGCATCTTTTTCAGGTCTTTTGATGAGCGCCTTTATGAAGGTCATGTTTCAGTAAGAATTTTGAGATGGCTAACGATGCAATCAGCAAGCTGGAATCGCTGTTTGACGAGATGGATAAGAACAAGCTAGCACATGGAGATGTCTCAGAAATGGCAAATCATGATATAGAGTTTGCAGGAGTTACATTTAGATATGAAGAGGGTGTAGATGTTCTAACAGACTTCAGTCTTAAACTTGAGAGCGGTAAGAAATATGCTCTTGTGGGATCGTCGGGTAGTGGCAAATCCACTATAGCCAAGCTGATTTCTGGCTTCTACCCGGTATCTAGTGGGGAACTAAAAATCGGTGGAGTGGACATCTCAAAGTATAAAAGGGAGACATTGGAACACGAAATTGCTTTCGTATTCCAAAACGCTAAGTTATTTAAAACCAGTATCTATGAAAATGTAAAAATTGGAAGACCTGATGCATCACGCGAAGAAGTTATAAAAGCGCTTGACCTTGCGATGTGCGGAAGTATTCTTGATAAGTTTGAAACGCGTGAGGATACGATAATAGGAGCAAAAGGGGTTCATCTATCTGGTGGTGAGACGCAGAGGATTGCAATAGCTAGGGCAATTCTCAAGAATGCTCCGATAATAATCCTCGATGAGGCGAGTGCTGCCAGCGATCCGGAAAATGAGTATGAGATGCAGCAGGCCTTTTCGAAGTTAATGGAAGGTAAGACTGTAATCATGATAGCGCACAGACTTTCAAGTATCAGAAATGTAGATGAGATATTGGTTGTAGAGGATGGAAAAGTCACTGAACGTGGTTCCCATGATGAACTTATCGCAAAGGATAGCAAGTACAAGAAGCTGCAGAATCTATACAACCAGGCTAACGAATGGAGGCTATCATAATGAAACGAAAATTACAGAGACATTTTTCGCTTACAGACAAAGGGATTGACAACATGATGAGAGCGTCGGTTTCATCGTTTTTCAAGTATGTGACCTTTATGCTTCCACCTATGATCGTATTCATTTTTTTGAATGATATGATAAATAGCAACCTAAAACCAATAGCGCACTATATCGGAATTATAGCTATAATTGCCATTCTCATGTATCTAGCGGCAGCTAGGGAATACAAGCTCACTTACGATGTCACTTATGAAGAAAGCGTAAATCTCCGCATCGAGCTCGCAAAGAAAATCAAGGAGCTACCGCTTTCGTACTTCTCGACACATAACTTGTCAGATCTCTCGCAGACAATCATGATGGATGTAAGCAATATAGAGATGGCTATATCTCATGCTGTGCCAGAATTTATAGGATTCGTGGTATTCTTTGCGATTATAAGCATCATAATGTGTATTGGAAACATCTTTCTAGGGCTTGCAGTGGTTATGCCTATCTGGATGGGGATAGCACTTATGTTTGTATTCAAGAATTTTCAGACCAGGAAAGTCAAGGTGTATTACAAGCAGCTTCTCGACAATGCCAATGCGTTCCAAGATGCATTCGAAATGCAGCAGGAAATTAAGAGCTATTCCATGCAGGATGAAGTGAGACGCGATGTAACTTCTAAGATAGAAAGCACTGAGAAAATACATACTGTCGCAGAATTTACAATGGCGATAAGTGCTACAGTTTTGCGTGTAGTTCCACTGCTTGGACCAGTGCTAGTAGCTGTAATCGGAGCAACTCTTTACGCAAAAGATTCTATAAGCCTTCTATATTACGTGGGATATCTCATGGCAGTAACTACCATATCTCATCAATATGCTTCGCTCTCCGAGTTTATCGCAGCGATTTTTTTCTTCGAAGATAGCTATGACAGAATTCGGGATCTTATGGATGAGGAAGTGCAGCCTGGTATAGATAAGGAAGTACAGAAGTACGATATCTGCTTTAATGATGTGGAGTTTCAATATGGAGATAATAAGGTTATAAATGGGGTTAGCTTTACAGCAAATCAGAATGCTGTTACGGCTATAGTAGGTCCTTCAGGGTGCGGTAAGACTACCGTGCTTAGGTTGCTCTCGCGTCTATATGATTACGATAAAGGTGAAGTCACTGTCGGCGGAGAGGATATAAAGTCTATCAGCACAGTATCGCTGTTCAGCAAGATATCTATCGTATTTCAGAACGTTGAGCTCTTTAATACGAGTGTAATGGAGAATATCAGGCTAGGACGTAAGGATGCTACAGATGAAGAGGTTTTGGCAGCTGCGAAGCTTGCTAATGTCGATGAGATAGTAGCTAAAATGCCAGATGGTTACGAAACACTAATCGGCGAAAATGGATCCAAGCTTTCGGGTGGGGAGAGACAGCGTATATCTATAGCGAGGGCATTTCTAAAGGATGCACCTATAATACTGCTGGATGAGATATCAGCATCGCTCGATGTCGAAAATGAGATGGACATTCAAAAAAGCATCAACAAGCTCATTGAAAACAAGACCGTAATCATAATATCCCACAGGATGAAATCGATTGAGAATGCTGACAAGATTGTGGTAATGGATGACGGTAAAGTAGTTAGTGCTGGTAAGCACGACGAACTAATGAAGAGTTCGAAGCTTTATGGCGATATGGTTAGAAAATCACAGTTAACAGAAGAGTATATCTATTAGCTGATAGTGTATCTAAGATAGTGATAGATTTTATAAGTGGCGTGCGATGCGTTACCAAATCTATTTAGAGATGAAAAAGAGGCTGAACCAGTTAATTTAACTTAGGTTCAGCCTCTTCATTGATTCAAATCATAAAGTTTTAAATCCTACTTATCCGTAGGTATCTCGTTGTACTTGTTTAGTAGCTCGTGCTTCATAGTCCATAGTTTGTTGGATAAGTCAACGTAGTATGTCTGAGGATTTTCAAATCTCAGCATCTCGCTCCAAAGTGTTTCAATTTGCTCTAGACAGTATGTACGGATAGTCTCAAGATCAGGTGACTCATATACGCACTCGCCCTTGTCGAATACCTTTACCATCAGTTCCTTGACCGTGAAGTTCGTCAGCCTCTTGCGCTTCCAGATAGCATTCGGGTCGAAAATCTCAACACCGTCTCTAGTTGGGGCTTCCTCTTCATGAAGTGCAATTAAGTCTCCCATGACTTTGCCAGTATCCTTATCAAAGAATCTGTAAACCTTCTTAAATCCTGGATTAGTAATCTTCTCAACGTTCTCTGAGATCTTCATCTTAGGAACCATCACGCCGTTATGCTCAATGGCAGCGAGCTTGTACACTCCGCCAAATACAGGTTCAGACTTAGCAGTGATGAGACGCTCCCCAACTCCGAACGAATTAACCTTCGCACCCTCGAGGATGATATCTCTTATCAGCCACTCGTCAAGAGAATTGGAAACTACAATTGCACAATCTTCGAGACCGTTAGCATCGAGTATTTCTCTCGTCTTCTTAGTGAGGTATGAGATATCACCGCTGTCGATTCTAACACCCATCTTGGCAGGCTTCATCTCTTTAAACACCTTGATGGCATTAGGAAGACCTGATTTTAGAACGTTGTATGTATCTATCAGCAGAACTGCATTGTCAGGATAAATCCTCGCATATTCCTTAAATGCTTCGTACTCGCTGTCAAATGTCTGCACCCAGCTATGAGCCATAGTTCCGAGCGCCAAAACTCCGTAGTCTCTATCTGCAATTGCGCAAGCGGTACCAGCGCAGCCTCCGATATAGGCAGCTCTCGCACCGTATATCGCACCAGACGCACCCTGAGCTCTTCTGGAACCGAACTCCATAACAGGTCTACCCTGAGCCGCTCTTACGACTCTGCTTGCCTTGGTGGCAACTAGACTCTGGTGGTTGATAGTTAGAAGTATAAATGTCTCAACGAACTGCGCCTGAATCAGCGGACCAGTCACCGTGATAATCGGTTCGTGAGGGAATATCGGAGTACCCTCGGGAACAGCCCAAACATCACAAGTGAATTTGAAGTCGCGCAGGTAGTCTAGAAACTCTTCGCTGAAAATCCTCTTTGAACGCAGATACTCAATATCTTCCTCTGTAAAATGCAGATTCTTGAGATACTCGATGACCTGCTCAAGCCCCGCCATAATCGCATATCCGCCTTGGTCAGGAACTCTGCGGAAGAACATGTCGAAGCAAGCTTCGTAATCGCGAACATCAGAATGGAAATAACCGTTGGCCATAGTGATTTCGTAGAAATCAGTTAGCATCGTTAGGTTGTATTTATCAAGCATTGGTTCTCTCCTATATTATTAGCCTACCAAGTCTGAAATTACCGACTCGACAGACGCCCCTTTCTTAAATGAATAAGTACCCGCATCGATTTCTGACACATCGTGTCCCTGAGCCTTCACATCCGCAGTAAACTGCTTATAATCCGTGAAAAGGTTCTTGTCGATAAGATCGGATACATCAGCCTCACCGCCGCCGTTTACCGTGACACTCACGTCATTTTTGAGAGCACCATTCTTAAACGCACTTCCATACTTGAGAGTAGAAGCGGAGTTCAAGGTTTCCTCGGACTGCTTTGCGGTTTGACTGGCTTGCAAGAACCTGTGGGTATTTCATAATTACATTGAAGCGCCACACTATAACTCCTGCTGCCATCATGACAATTATAAGTGCAATTACAATGTCATTAGTGTTATGAAATAAATCCTTGAAATTTTTCATTCTAAATTCTCCTTCATGCTGCGCCACCAGACGCAACTTTACAGAAAATTATACATTTTTTTGCTAACGATTGCAAACAATAGAAGAGGTGCGACACCTTGTTAATAAGCCGTTTGCATGGTACAATATACGGTACGATTTAGATAGAAAGCAGATATAAATGAAGCAAATTGAGATAAATTCCAACGACGCGGGTAGACGCCTCGACAAATTCATGCGCAGATACCTTCCGAAGGCGACTCTCAGCACCATTTACAAAATCATTCGCAAGGATGTAAAGGTTAATGGTAAGCGCGAGGGCAATAATTATATGCTTGCCGAGGGGGATGTTCTGAATATCTATGTCAGCGATGGTCTAATTGCGGAATGGATTGCACCGACAAGGAATGATAAGAGGCCAAGGGTTAGACGAAATTTCAAGATCGTCTACGAGGATGATGATATTCTGATTGCCGACAAGCCGTTTGGACTACTGACTCACGGTGACAGCAACGAAAAGAAAAACCATCTGGCTAACCAGGTTAAGGACTACCTGATAGAAACGGGTGCTTATAATCCGAGGGAACGGGTGTTTACACCAGCCCCTGCAAATCGCCTCGATCGAAACACGACAGGTGCGGTGCTGTTCGGCAAGAATAGTGCTTCGCTGAAGGCTCTCGGGGAGATGATTCGCGAGGATAAGGTGGACAAATACTACATGACCATAGTGTATGGACACCTAGACAAAGAGATTGACCTTAAGGGTAGACTCATCAAGGATCAGAATATAAATACTGTTAAGATCTTAGATAGTAGCGATTCGAGAGGCCGCGAAATTGAGACTATAGCAAGACCTGTGCGCAAGATTGGTGACTTTACGCTAGTTGAGATTAGACTTGTGACTGGTAGAACACATCAGATTAGAGCTCACATGGCATCAGTTGGACACCCTGTAATAGGAGATGTCAAGTATGCTAGAGGTAGGGCTGCAGATGTAAACCGTAGACTGAAGCAGAGGTTTGGACTCAATACCCAGCTTCTACACAGCTGCCGTATAACTTTCAGGGAAGGCATAGGACCGTTGGAGAGGCTTACGGGGCAGTCAATCAATGTGGATTTGCCAGAGGAATTTGAGAGGATAATAAACGGACTGGAGCTAGTGGCGAGAAGGAAGGGTGGTAACAATGAGTGATTTTACAAGAGTTTAATCAAGGATATTCTTTTAGCTGCTATACTTGCGGCAGTAGTTATATCGTTCGTCAGACCGACAATAGTGAAGCAGACCTCGATGCAGGATACGCTTAATCCAAATGATTACATCATCATGTATAGGAGGGCCTACTCAGGGGACAAGGAACCAAAGCGTGGCGACATCATTATCTTCAAGTCTGAACTTCAGGATGAAAATGGCAAGGATAAGCTCCTAATCAAGCGTGTAATTGGACTCCCAGGTGATAAGATAACTATCAACGATGGTAAGGTCTATATAAATGACAAGGAATACGATGAAAATTACCTCAAGGACGGCTATACAACGGGTTCTGTGAACAACTTCAAGGTGCCAAAAGGCGAGTATTTCGTGATGGGTGACAACAGGGTAGTCAGTATAGATAGCAGATATAGCGAGGTTGGCTGCGTCAAGAAGGATGCGATTAAGGGAAGGGCAGTTTTGAGGCTGTTCCCATTTACCAAGATAAAGAAACTATAATAAAAAAACTATAAGAGGAAGGCATGGCAAGAAGCAGGAAGGTAGTAGCTAATAATAAAAAGGCGAGACACGATTACTTTGTCGAGGAGACCTACGAGGCGGGGATTGCGCTCACGGGAACCGAGATTAAGTCTGTTCGTGCTGGCCGCGTTAGCATCAAGGAGAGCTATGCGCACATCTATAACGGCGAAATCACCATCCTAGGCATGCATATCTCACCGTATGAGCAGGGCAACCGCTTCAATGTAGAGCCACTTCGCGAACGCAAGCTGCTGATGCATAAGCGTGAGATTTTCAAGCTGGCAGGCCAGATTAAGACTGACGGTCTGACACTCATTCCTCTCAATGTATATATAAATGAAGCAGGTTACTGCAAAGTAGAGATCGGTCTCTGCCGAGGCAAGAAGAATTACGACAAGCGTGAGTCTATCGCCAAGAAGGAGGCTAATCGCAAGATGGATAGGGCTATCAAGGATAGCCTTCGCAAGTAGTAGGATTATGGTTAGCTGATGAGGGTAGCAAAGCGCTGGCCAATCAGCGATAATACTGCTTGGGAATTTAGGCGTTAGGCGGATAGCTAGACGATAGCTAGCTGTCGAGATGCGAACTGTTAGCGGTAGTCAGTTAATAACTGCGTAGATCCTCCTCTTATAACCTAAATTCAGATAAATACAATACAAATGCCATACTTGGAATCTGTATAAGCCATGGGGGCGTCAGGTTTCGACAGGAGTGTGGAACAAGGATAAGCGAGCCGTGGAGCCGAGCCACGTAAAAAGCGGCGGTTAAATTCAAACGCTAAACAGAATAACAATTTCGCACTAGCTGCTTAGTTCAGCACCGCGCGTCAACCGGTATTCACCTGCAGGTAACGGATCTGGCGTCGATTATGCAGGAAAACCTTGCGTGAGCTCTCGGTAGCGTAAGGGAACAACGGGATAGTGATTGTGTAGTCTGCTGACGTGACGCCACATGAGCGAATTCTAAAGTATCAGCTGCGCTCGGAGAAAGTCTTTCGGAAATGCTCTTGGACGTGGGTTCAAATCCCACCGCCTCCACCAATGTGAAAAGAACCGTTGAAAAATCAACGGTTCTTTCTTTTGCAAATATTTAATTAATAGTGTATTACAAGTTGAATAGATCAAATGGTTTAAAATGAGGTAAATTGAATCTGAAGGTGCAACTATACATCATACCTTATAGATATAGTTATGGTTTGCTATTTATAATCTAAATGTTATACCGGATTTTAATTTGAAATTAAAAGTTGATAAATCAAATACCTAATGATACAATTATCCTTAGTATTAAGGAGGGTATAAATGCGCGGAGGAAATAGAGAAGGAGCAGGTAGAAAAGCTGTTCCAGATTCTAAAAAAAAGAAGAATAGGAATATTTATATAACAGATGATTTTTATTCAGAGATAATGGATGAAAGTCTGTTTTTAGATGGTGAAACAACATTTAGCCAAAGGTGCATTAAACTAATTGAAATGGGCATTAACTCTTTATCTTATAAAAATGCCTACCGTGTATCAGACTGTAATCATCTATCGTACAATGGAGCATATAAAAAAAGCAAAGAACTAACTTTTATCGATCTCTTCGCTGGTATAGGTGGTATAAGAAAAGGGTTTGAAGATAGTGATACAAAATGCGTATTTAGCTCAGAATGGGATAAATATGCTGCTAAGACATATGAAGCAAATTATGGAGAAGTTCCAGAGGGAGATATTACAAAAATCGACGAAGCTGACATTCCTGAGCATGATGTTTTATTGGCGGGTTTTCCTTGCCAACCATTTAGTAACATTGGCAGACGAGAAGGATTTGCGCATGAAACACAAGGAACACTTTTCTTTGATGTATTAAGGATACTGAAGAAAAAACGACCAAAAATGTTTTTACTTGAAAACGTAAAAGGCTTGTTAACAAATGATAAAGGCAATACCTTTAGGATTATTATGAAGAATCTAAATGAATTGGATTATACGATTTTTTACAAAGTCCTGGACGCTCAAAATTTTGGCTTACCTCAAAGACGAGAAAGAGTAGTCATTGTAGGATTCAGAGATGATTTAGGAGTAAATGAATTTGAATTTCCGAATGGTAATCCGTCTAAGAAAGTTCCGATAAACTCAATATTGGAACACAATCCTTCAGGATATTCTGTGTCAGAACATCTTCAGAAAAGCTACCTATTTAAAAAAGATGATGGAAGACCACAACTTGTTGATTTTAATTCAACGTGTCAAGTTAATACACTATGTGCAAGTTATCATAAAATTCAACGCTTAACAGGAACTTTTGTAAAAGATGGTGAGACAGGTATTAGAATGTTCAGCGAACTTGAATTAAAAAGGCTGATGGGATTTCCTGATAATTTCATAGTACCAGTCTCTAGAACACAGATGTACAGGCAGTTTGGTAATTCCGTGGCAGTTCCAATGATGAAAGAAGTCGCTAGTGCAATGAAGAAAAAGTATTATGATTCTCTAAATATTGTAAAGTAGTTATGATAGTTTTGAACTATTTAAGTAGAGCGCATTTTAATTGAATACTTTTGCCTCGCTTCTTTGAAGGATAAGTCCAAGAAAAAATTGTCCCGAAGTTGCCGTGGATTTTCGAACAATTTAGCTTATCAAGATATTCATTTATTGAATAGAATGAAATTGAGTTATCGTTGTTGTCATATGTAAGAATATGAGATGCCCACTGTGAATTTTCATCTCCATATCCAAAGGTTCCAGCTAAAGCCCACTTTGCTAGTTTGTCATTATAAGGCTTTAGAGCTTCCGTTAAGGCAGTGGTATTTGTAGCGCCAAAAGATTCTAGTGTTGGGTTATTCTGAAATTCATGCAGTAATGATGCTAAAGCAGTATTATTTATGTCTAAAACTTCAGAAAAAGAATCTGCAGAATATTCATGCACACTAACCCTGTTCGCACTAGAACGTTTGCAACTGATAGATATTGATTTGGTAATACCGCTATAAAAACATATATCCACCAGTATATCAGTTTTCGGATTTCCGCCAGAAGGAAGTTTTCCAATTTTATTTTTGTCAGTCGTTGCAAATATTGAATACACTTCGCCAGGAGCAATATCTAAATTTGATATGATTGTTTCAAAAAAATTGTAATAAAGCCCGATTAATGTTTTCCCATTATTATTAAAAATGGATAAATTGTCTTTATTAGACAGACAAAGTGCAATTCTATCCTCAAAATTTCTTCCTTGAATATCCTTTAGTCTACCCAATGATACTGATTCATGGGCCTTAACCTCAATTAAGTTATAAAGAGTGTCTTGGCTTATGATTGCATCAATTGCAGAGTATTCCTCGTTGGTAGTATATTTTATGTTCTGCTTTTCAAAATTAGAAGTTTCAACTAAATTCTTGCAATCAGAATATACAAGAAATGCGCTTGTTATATTTGGGTTAATTTCCTTTAAATTGTAGGTGTCCCATTGTTGCCCTTTAACTCTGTCTGTACGCATAGACGTAGTAGAGTATAAGAGCCATGATTCACCATTAGGGAAATCAATCATAAAAGGTGCATAAAACTGTTCAGTATTAGAATACCCTGTTCTGCCCGCCCTATATGGTGATATGATACGAGATATATAATTTTTTTCAAGGCATGAAGACAAAAGCTCATATATACTTAATTGAGCATTTTTCCCATGTTGCGATTTTTCTCCATTAGAATAGGTCATATTTTATTCCTTCTACTCTATATACTATTGTCATACTATTTCATAATATCACTATATTATTTTTTTTTGCAATATTTTTAATATTTATAATGAATGCTTGAATATCTGTTAAGTGCAGTACTATCTTGATAAGAGCTAATATGAGGTGTAATCTAGGATTAGGTATGTGTTTATATACCTAGCTATAGCGTACACTAATTTATCAAAAGATATGAGGTCGATAATGGAGCAGGAACTTAATAAAAGCATAGTTATTGCATATTATCTTTCTAGAAGAGATAAAGAAGGTTTAAATGTTTTGGGATATAAAACATTCTCTAAAGCTTTTAAAGAAATAGGGGAAATAATTGGGGAAACCCCGAATAATTTGAAAAACATGAGGGATGAATTTGACCCACTTTTTCCTAACGAAAGAAAAGGATGGCGTCAAAGAGATCTTATTGCTTCACGCCAGGAAGTATTTGATAAATTCTCAAAGATGAGTGATCTTGACCTAGATGAATACGTAAAAGGGTTATTGAATGGAAATACAACCAACAATGATATATATATACAACATAATTTGGGGTTTGATACAGAGAATGCTGAAAGTTTAGAAGAGTATAGAAAAGCAGCAGAAGTTGTTAAAAATCATATTTCGACAAATAGGGTTAATTTTAGATATAGCAATGAGGAAGTTGAAGCAGTGCGCAATGAATTTCTGGATAAGTTTGCCCCAGAAAAGCTAGCAGCTATTCCTGATGAGAAGCTCTTAAAATCATTATTTTACTCAAAAGATGGAAACGGGAGCAGCTTAAGCTACGTCCTTGAAAATCAAGAAAAAATAAAAAACATGTTTGGAGGGATAGCTGGAGGCAGTACATATAAATTTGGCTTATTTCAGCGTAATGAGGATGGTATGTGGGTTACAGGAAGTGGTAATAAACCCACAGTACTGACAGAGAATGAGGCTCTTGAACTAGGCAAGGGAATACGAGATGAGATAATTGAAGGAGCTACACTTATAGCGAAGGCAAAACTGAACACTAAAGAAGACTATGAATCTTTAGACACGCTGCTTAATCGAAAAATCAAGGACACGGCAAAAAAAGTATGGGTGCAAAAATATTATCAAATACTATATCCAGAAAAGTTTGTAAGTTTCTATACAGAGGAATGGTTAAATCATTATCTATATGCCTTAGACATAGAACCAAGTGAAAAGTTTTATGGTAAAAAAGGACAGCTCGCTATTGTAAAAAGATTGTCAGGACTTGAAGATAATGAGTTTTCTGATGCGCTATTTGATTGTTTTAAGCAACCCAAAAAATTTATAAGGCTAGGCAGCTCGATTGATAATGGGCGCAGCATCGCTGGTGAATGGCGTGAAAATGGGATTGTTGCGATTGGGTGGCCTAAAATTGGTTCACTTAAGCATTTTGCAAAAGGCAATTCTCTAAATAGAGAAAAACTAGTACACATGCTTAAGGAGGAATACTACTCAGATGATTCTTCAACATCTTCGAGGAAGGCTGGGGAAATAATAAAATTCTTTAATACTAATAAAGATACAGTTTTTACTATCATGAATGGAGAAGAATTAATAGCGCTTGTTGATGAGCTTGGAGAGTACTACTTTGATTTAAACAATACTCCATGGGTGCATTGTAAAAAAGGAGCTTGGCACATGAGCTTTCTTGAGGACGAGTTTCTACCAAAGAAGTCAGAGGGAAAACTAACAACATGCTATGAATTAAAAGAACCTGAAAATCTTCAGTTCTTATATAGAAAATATTACTATGACCTAGATGGAAAAAGGGATGACTAAAATAGGCAACGAACTAAAATATAATACGGGACTTAAGACAAGTTTTCCTACAAATAGAATCATATTTGGAGCACCTGGAACAGGAAAAAGTTATACCCTCGAGCAGGAACGAAAAAAAACGCTACAAAATGAGACAATTGGTGGATATGAACGTGTTACTTTTCATCCAGATTATACATACTCTCAGTTTGTTGGTACATATAAGCCCGTGACAGATAGATCAGGTACGATTAGTTATCAATTTGTTCCAGGCCCTTTTTATGAGAGTGTATGTTGAGGCGCTTAAAAATGGAAGAAGTGGAAATCCTGAGCCATATATTCTTATCATAGAAGAAATTAACCGAGCAAATGTGGCAGCTGTATTTGGAGATGTTTTTCAGCTTCTTGACCGTGATAGCTTCAATGTAAGTGAATATCCGATACACGCAACAGAGGATGTTAGAACTTATCTTGCAGTCCAGCTTGGCGGCAATCCAGAAGACTATACAGAAATAAAGATTCCAGATAATATGCTGATTTGGGCAACTATGAACAGCGCAGATCAAGGAGTGTTTCCAATGGATACTGCTTTTAAACGCAGGTGGGACTTTAACTATCTTGGCATAAATAATGGAGAGGGCGAAATTTCAGGAAAATTCGTTATACTTGGAGAAGGAGAGCATAGAAAAAAAGTCGAATGGAATATATTAAGAAAAGAAATAAATAATGTTCTTCTTAATGACTGTAAAGTTAACGAAGATAAGCTGATGGGACCTTTTTTCCTTTCTATAAAGAATCTTCCAGAAGGTGAAGATATGGACGAAGAAAATTTTAGCAGAATGTTTAAGAACAAAGTTATTATGTACTTGTTTGATGATGCCGCAAAGCAGAAGCGTCATACACTTTTCAGTGGTTGTGACATAAAGAATATATATTCAGCAATTTGTGATGCGTTTGATGAAAAAGGTGTAGACATATTTAACGAGTCTATAAGGAATGATTTCTTGAATTCAGTAGATGGAGTAGAAGAATAATGAGTTTGAAATCAGCCTATATCCGAGAGCAGAAAAGATACACTCAAGGAGAACTCGTTAAACTCTTTGTGGGCGATGAAAGCGAGATAATCAGAATACTTAAGCGCCTTAAGGAATATGGGGTGTTAAAAGTTGTAAAGGCATCTGATGAACAAAAAACACTCACAGATTTGATTGAAGAGGACATTGAGGTTGCGGATGTTGAAGCTGGTGAGAATGAGTATCTATATATATTTACATTTGTTGGAGTGATTACAGTTGCAGGACGAATTATAAAATGCTATCCCAAATATTTACTGCATACAGAAGAACCAGTTTCAGAAATGAAACAGATTATTAAAGTAATAGAAAAGTATAACGGAAAAAGAACAAATTATTAGGATGGTTAATGACACAACTGATAGTGCCGCTTTTTAATATGTTAGCTGTAATGCTTTTGGATGCTTCAGGATTACTTTGAAAATGGTAGTTATTCTAGCTTACAGGATATAATTGAGATTAATGGTACAGGGGAAATACTGTGGGATAAAACGATAAATGAAACATTTGCTATTATAAACGATAATCGTCCATACTACCAAGACATGTATACCCGAAAAAGAGTAAATGATGACCAAGACTATTTTAAAAGACTTCATGAGTGTGTGCTTACAAAGTGCTCAAAAGAATTAGCTAGTGCGGATTTGCTCAATCTTTTTGATATTCTTGGAGTCGATTTATCTGATGAAGAAATCTGTGACTTTGGAGAGAATGATTATATTCTTGATCGAATTTACAAAGAGCTGAATATACAGTTTGGAACTAGAAAGCAGATGGTTCTTAAACAATATACTCGTATATTGCTAATAGTAGCACACATATTGATGATATGGATTGTTTTAGCATGTTTGGCACAAATAGCTTCAACTTAATTTGGGAAAAAGCATGTTCTGAAATCTTAGACAATCAACTAGATAGGCCTATTGGATTGATTGCATTACCAGTTCCACTTGGAAATGAGTTTAATCCGAGGACAAAGCTTATAGATGTTATTGAGCATCCTATATGGTTTGGCAAATCAGAAAGAGAATACTTTGAACAAAAAGCACAAGATACTCTGATTCCAGATATAATCAGTATCTATAAAGAAAATGACAAACATAAGTGCATCATATTTGATGCAAAGTACTACAATTTGCAATTAGAAAAAAATAAACCATTGAGAGGCCAACCGGGGATAGAATCGGTTACAAAACAATACCTATATCAACTAGCATATAAAGATTTTCTCGATTATCATGGCATGAAACAAGAAAATATAAATAATTGCTTTCTTATGCCAACTGAAGGGGATGAGATAATTGAAACTGGATATGTAATGGTTGGATTTTTGAAACGGATGGGCTTAGGGGATATTAGTATACGATTGCTGCCGGCGAGTACAGTATATCAGATGTATTTAGAAAATAAGAAAATGGAAATTGCCAAATTGAATTTATAGAATTTGTTAGTTGCGTAAAGCTGTAAGACTAGGTATATACCTAGTCATTTTTTATAAAGAAATATACAAAAAAACTATATTAAGATGCGACATATTGGCCATAACAATTTCTGTTTAATTATTATCATTGATAGAATTGACTTAACATAATTATTTCTAGGTGTCTCAAAATATGTAAATTCCGCGGAACGTAAGGGTAAGTAATGAAGCGTACAAGAAGGATTGTGATAATTGCACACTGTTTATTAAATGTAAATGCAAAGGTAGAGCCTCTTGCAAAAGAGATGGGAGGATCATCTATCATCTGTAAACTTGTTGAATTAGGATATGGGATTATCCAGCTACCCTGCATAGAAATGGCTATGTTTGGATCTAAAAGATGGGGGATTGTTTATGAACAATGTAACTTTCCAGCATTTCGCGAACAGTGTCAAAAATTACTTCATCCCATTGTACAGCAGTTAAAGGATTACAAAGAGCATGGATATTCAATAGAGATGGTCATTGGTGTAGATGGTAGTCCTACTTGCGGCATTAATTTCGTATCTAAAGGAAACTGGTTTGGTGAATTCAATTCTGAAAATAATTATCAAGCTAAAATTGACACACTTCATATTGCTAAAGGAAAAGGTGTAATGATGGAGGTGCTTGAGAATATGTTTAAAGAGAATGGAATTTCCACATTGTTTTATGGAATTGATGAAAGAGAACCTATGTATGAAGAACTAATACAGATATTAAATCAGAAACAAGAAAATAATTAATGAAAGGAATAGCTATGAAAAAGAAAACGTTTATAACTGTCGCAGTAATTATGGTCATAATGCTTTTTATGACGTCGTGTGGAGATAAAAAAACCACAGAAGATTCATCTCTAAAGAACATAAAAAAGGCAGGGGTATTAAAAGTTGGAATGTGTCCGGAATACCCTCCGTTTGAGAGCATTAATAACTCAGGTGCAATTGAGGGGTTTGACGCCGATCTGGCTGAAGCAATTGGTAAAGAGATGGGGGTAAAAGTTGAATTAGTGAACACTCCTTGGGAGGGACTGATTTCTGGCCTATCAAGCGGAGATTTTGACATTATTATGTCAGGAATGTCTCCTGAAGAAGCAAAGGAGTCCGGAGGCAAGGTTAATGTATCAAATTCATATTTTAATCTTGATGAAGTTATTCTCACAACTAACAAAGATATTAAGTCCAAAAAAGATTTAGCTGGAAAAATTGTTGGAAGCCATGCGGGTAGTGCTTCTGAAAATGCGGTAAAAAGCCTAGAAGAGCAGAAAATAAAAATAAAAAAATCTGCTACATATAATAGACATTCTGAAGCTCTAGCGGATATGTTAAATGGAAATATAGATGCAATGGTTGTTGAAAAATCATGGGCAAAAGAAAAAGCAAAGGCTAATGCAAAGTTAATTATTGTTGATGATCCAGTTCAAACTATTAAAATTGCTGCAGTATTTCCAAAAGGAAATGATTCCCTAACAAAAGAGTTTAACAAAGCATTAAAGACAGTAAAGGAAAACGGTACATACGATAAAATCTATAACAAGTGGTTTGCTGCTGAATAGATAATAAAGAAAGGCGAAAATAGTGACGAAGTTAGATTTTTCGGTACTATGGCCATTTAGAAAACTACTGCCAGCCGCTCTCGGACTTACTATCGGGATTGGCCTGGCAGGTTTTATTTTAGCTCTGGCTATAGCAATAATAGTTGGTAGTTTAAGAAGTAGAAAGCTACCAAAAATAATTTCTGTAATACTCTCTACTTACGTAGAAGTTTTTCGTGGGACTCCATTGCTAGTTCAATTATTTTTTGTATACTATGGTCTGCCTGGATTAGGATTTCACATTGGACCTATTAAAGCAGCAATCATAACAATGGGACTTAATAGTGGTTCGTATTTATCGGAGAATATTCGAGCATCTATACTAGCTGTAGATAGAGGTCAATATGAGGCAGCATACATACTAGGATATACCCCAATACAAAGAACCTTTCATATAATCCTACCACAAGCAATAAGAGTTGCAGTACCCTCTCTTATGAATGGATTTTCAGCAATAATAAAGGAAACCTCATTAGTATCAGTTTTACCTGTCGTAGAAATTACGAAATTAGGCAACCAGGTTTATGCTAGAACATATCATCCATTCGAAATATATATAATGCTTGGTATCATATATTTTGTTTTAACCTATACTGTTACCTTCTTTGCAAAATGGCTTGAGAGGAGGTCATCAAGATGGGAACTTTAATTGATATAAACGGATTAAGAAAATCGTACGGTGAAAATACTGTTTTAAAAGGAGTCAATCTAACTGTAAACAGGGGTGAAATAATTGCAATTATCGGTGCTAGTGGTTCTGGGAAAAGCACTTTAGTAAGATGCATTGCAAACCTTGAACAATATCAAAATGGTTCAATAACTATAAATGGAAAAAAGAATAGTGATTATAAATCTCTAAATGGGATATTGGGAATGGTTTTTCAAAATTACAATCTGTTTCCACACTACACTGTTTTAGATAATATAACTAAACCTCTTCAGGCTGTTATGAAGCAATCAATTGCTGATGCAGAAAAAAAGGCAAAAATACTTTTAGAAAGGGTAAGGTTAATAGATTATAAAAATCAGTATCCATCTACACTTTCTGGTGGACAAAAGCAAAGACTTGCTATTGCAAGAACCCTTGCAATGGATCCCAAGATCGTTATTTTTGATGAACCAACATCGTCATTGGATCCTGAATTGGCACATGAAGTGTTTAGTACGATTAATGAGCTTGCTTTAGAAGGACAAACAATGCTAATTGTTACACATCAAATAAATGCAATTAGTCACTTTGCTACAAGGGTGCTTTTTTTGAATAACGGTATTATTGAAGAAGACGGAACTTGTGATGAAATATTTTGTAATACAGCAAATGAAAATCTATCTAGTTTTTTAAAAATGGTTGAATTTGACGATTTGTATTGACATTTGCAGGGGACTAATGTAATGACTATAATGCACTTGCGGTATAATGAAAAAAGCAAGTGTAATTAAAGCGACGGTAATCGATAAACCCTCAAATCTATAGATGAGAGAAAAAGCGCCAAATGGCGCTTTTTAACTGTCTATTTTCCGACCGAAACCGCAGTATATGTCACGTACTTTTTACTACCTATTGCATACTTGATTTCAAATATGCAGAACCAGATGTCATCTTCCTCACTAGCTGAATCATCACTACTTTCACTAGCAGTATCATCTGCACTGTTGCTATCTGAATCGCGGAATGTCAGCTTATCTGCAGGGATAAATTCTGACAGATACATGCTCAGTTCATCAGTCTTATGGTCGTAATTGTAGAGCACCCCAATATCTTGTCTCTTTTTTGGATTTACTGGCATACCTGCTGCTGTGTAGAGATTAATGCTGTCAATCTCAGGTGTTTTCGCCTTAGACTTCTTATCTTGAAAATGGATCTTGATATGTGAAGTGTCTTTACTCTTGAGGGAAACATTAGGAGCATCACCTTCGACTTTGCCGCAGGTTGAACTTATAATCTTCATCTGCTTTGATTTTGATAGCTTCGAGAATTTATCCAATTCATAAGTCTTGACGATAGCTGATCTAGAATCGTCAGCTGTTTTCACCATAACTTTGATGTCGGTCGCATTTGTTACTCGATCCTTATCTGCTGTTGGTCTAGATGCAATATGCAAGATAGCAAATATAAGAAGCAACATACCAACAAAGATGAAGGAAAAGATGAGTGGCTTACGATAACGACGGTTATTTTTTGACGACATAGAGACACCTCCGTTTCAATAATTGATGTAAATACTTCTTAAGCTCATACTATCATTTAAAGAATTAAAAAAAAGCGATTTAATAGGAAAATACAAGGTAGTACAAAGAATCGTCTATCAATATTGATATTTGGATAACTCCATGTTCTAGTCCCCACACATTGACGGCACGGAGGAATACCCGTATAGTTAAGAAACAGGCTATACGGCGTTTATTTAAAATAATTGTATTTGGAATGACCGTTTTGCAAAAGTAAAAAATACAGATGATATTATAAAAAGGTGGTAGGACATTTGAAATTTTCTAATTCGTTGATAAAAGACAGCCATTATGATATTGAGGAACTAACTCCGAAAACTAAAAAATCAGATGGAGTTATTTGTAGAAATTGTGGAAAGGGGATTTGGATACCAGCAAATCCTGATTTTGAAATAAATCACGGTTTTACATGTAGTAATTGTGGTACTCATGCAAATTTTGATTTTAGTGATGTTGTTATTGAATAGTCCAAATCACCTAATTTGGAGATAACTTTGCACGCAAGCACTATAAAATACACCAAAATTTATTACCCAAAAGAACACAATAATTATCCTGCTTAAAAATTAGATATAGATATTCTGAAAGAAAAGTTATAACGAAATATTCAGTTCTGAGATATTGTTAATTTAGCTGGGGTTACGTAGCGGTATTTCGTAGTGAGATAGACTTTGAATAGGCTGTTATGATTACAATACAAAACTTGTGAGTAAAGCCAAGAGATTTTTATGAGAAAAAAAGGAAAAATCAATTACAATGATCCAGATTACACCAATTATTTGGATGAATACAATAAACTGAGTAAGGAGTATCTTGCAAAGGAGAGTGAAATCTTTTCGCAGTTAACTGAAGACACTCGTCGCGAGGTGTCAAAGAGCCTGGGGAGATTGAGGAGATGCTTTGCGCACGAGCTTAAGGATTTACAAAATAAGTATTCACATATTTTCACTGTTATAGACACAAAAAGTTGTCATCAAGAGAGGCGTTAGAGTACGTGCGTAGAAATGACTTAATGCCGACGAATACCTATTTGGAGAGGTATTCGTAGATTGAGTAAAGAATAGAGGATTGATTATGAGCGGCAGAGGAAGAGTTAACCAAAAACACCCCGACTATCCAAAGTATGTTGATGAATATAAAAAACTGCAGGGTGAGTTGATTCGCAAAGAGGATGAACTTTTAGATCCATTCTTTTCTACAAAAACTCCTCCGAGTAATATTGTGTCAAAACAGATAGGGATGTTGCATAAGCAGTATGGGAAGGATATAAGAGCTTTGCAAGATAGGTACTCATATCTTTTCGAAAAATAATGAACGGACTCGTGCGAATTTCGTGCTGCGGAACTTTACGAAACAAATTCTGAGATAGCAGGGTGTCTTTTGAATGGAAGCATATCATTCAACGAATATGAGTCTTTTGTATAGACTGGTTAAGAGAAGGGTCAGAAAAAATAAAGTAATATGAATGAGCGTCTAGCAACATTGATATTTTGGATAACACTAATGTTCTAGTCCCCGCACATTGACGGCACGGAGGAATACCCGTATAGTTAAGAAAAAGGCTATACGGTTTTTGTTTTATAAGGAGTAATATGCTTAAATCCACTATCAAGCACAAAAATGTCGAATTTACAGAGCTATTTTATGACCTAGTGTTCGTATATGCTATTTCGAAGACGACTGAGCTGATTCATCATCTGCATGATGGCGTTGTGGGCGGTGAGGCGTTCTTTGCCTTTATTATCACGACCTTCGTGCTGGTTGACGCATGGATGCTTCAGACTGTGTTCACTAATCAGTATGGTAAAAATTCATTCCTTAACCTGTCGATAATGTTCATTAAGATGATGATTTTGCTGGTGTTTGCAGGCATGATTGTCGAGGATTGGCACGATCACTTTAACTACCTGTGCTGGACTATCGCATTGCTATCTTTCATACTTTTCGTGCAGTATTTTGTACAGTATTACAGCGAGGGGCAGTCAAGAGCAGAGCGCATTTCAATCCGTGGCTTCCTCGGGGTGACGGGGGTAAGAGTGTTCGGTATGCTTGCGGCAAGCCACTTTCCAATAGCGACAGGAATATACATATATCTCGCGACGATTATCGTAACATTCCTTATGCCGATTTATTTCAGAAGGAGGTTTGAGCGTGCCGATATTAATTTCGTGCACCTCGTTGAGAGAATCTCCCTACTTACAATTATAAATCTTGGAGAGATGATTATGGGAATCGCTCCATTTTTCGCACCCAAGACTTTTACGCTCAGTTCAAGCCTGTATTTCACAATAGTCGCATGTCTATTCATGTATTATTTCAGCGTGCTCAACCACAGCATCGACGAGCACACGGATACGAGCGGAATGTTCCTCATGTACAGTCATTATCCGATTTATATCGGACTAATCATGATCACTGTATCGATGAGTTTTATCAGTCACAACAACGCAAACGTGCATTTTGTCACACTTTTCATGTACGCGGGAATTTTCATGTTCCAGTGGGCGGTTATTGCAAATAACATGTACAGTAAGCCTCACCTTAGCTTTGATGCAAAGTATTACGTTGTTCAGCTGTGGATAATCCTCGTCGGTGGTGTTGCTAGTTATAATCTTGCACATAATGACGCGGCAGTTCTCCATATAACGACGGCGGCAATCGTAGCAATCACAGTTCACTCGATAGGGTTCTTTTATATGAGGAATTTGAAAGAGAGAAGGCGTTTAAAGAAGAAAACTATAAAGAGATAGAACGAGCAGGATAAAGATAATGTACCTGAAAAGCATAAAGCGGAGAAATCCGCATAAAAAATGATATAATAAAGCTCAGATGAATGGTTGATATCAAGAGCAGAATGATTATAAGGAGTCTACTATGAGAAAGCTTGTAAAGGGTAACGTAAGTTGGGTTGGATACATGGACTGGGAACTCGAGATGTTCCATGGTGATGAGTATTCTATTTTGAATGGGTCTAGCCAAAATGCATTTTTGATTGAAGAAGAGAAAACGATTCTGATAGATACCGTGTGGCTTCCGCACAGAGATGAGTTCATAGAGAACTTGAAGGCTGAAGGCGTACTCGATAAGATTGATGCGATTATCGTTAATCACGGCGAGCAGGATCACTCAGGTTCGCTGCCAGCGCTGCTCAAAGAGATTCCAGACACACCGCTATACTGCACTGCGGCATGTGTGAAGAGCCTTGAGGGTCAGTACGGACAGCAGGGATGGAACTTCAATGTGGTAAAGACTGGTGACAGTCTCGATATTGGAAACGGCAAACAGCTTATCTTCGTGGAGATGAAGATGCTTCACTGGCCAGACTCCATGGCTACATATATGACTGGTGATAACATCCTGTTCTCGATGGATGCATTCGGACAACACTTTGCAGTTGAGGAGATGTTCAATGACCTTGCGGATCAGGCTCTGCTTGATAAGGAAGCGATGAAGTATTTTGCAAATATCCTTAATCCTTTCGCTCCGTTCGTAACCAAGAAGATTGAGGAAATCGCTAAGCTGAACTTGCCGATTGACATAATCGCTCCGTCGCACGGTGTGGTATGGCGTGACAATCCTGGTCAGATAGTTGAGAAATACGCAGTTTGGGCAGACGCATATCAGGAGAATCAGATTACTGTTGCCTATGATACTATGTGGGAGGGCACGACTAAGCTGGCACACGCAATCGCTGATGAGATTCACAAGCAGTCACCGGATACTGTTGTGAAGGTCTATAACATCGCCAAGGCGGATAAGAACGAAATCATGACTGAGGTATTCAAATCCAAGGCTATTGTCGTGGGTTCTCCGACCTGTGTGAATGATGTTTTGACAAGCGTTGCAGGATGGTTATCGTTCCTCAAGACACTCAAGTTCAAGAACAAGAAGGCTGCTGCATTCGGATGCTACGGCTGGAGCGGTGAGTCGGTTAAGATCCTGCAGGCGAAACTCGCTGAGGCTGGTTTGAGGTTGTGGAAGGAAATATTCGTTCCTGCTGGAACCCAGATGAAGAGGACTTCGCAAAGATTCCGGCTATGGTTTCAGAGCTTATTAAATAGGTTTGCCTATATGGTAAAACGTGTGTTATAAGACAAATAGAGTTTGGAAAACCGATGCAGTCGTTGAAAATTCAATGACTGCATCGGTTATTTTTGCAATATATGTGGTTGTTTGTAACTTTGATAAGGTTGTGTGTCAATATTATAAATAAATTAATAATAATTTAGCTAATATTACACAGCCTATTACAAAAAAGATTTTATTCGCAAGTTTGCTAGAATAGAAGAGATTCAAGCAAAATCCAGCCTTCATTGGAAATAATAACTTAATTTTTCCTTTGTTAAGAAAATCAAGTAATAGGTGAGAGAAAAAAGCAATTGCAAAAGCTAGTGCCAAAAGTTGGTCGATTAATACAAGTGACAATGTTGATAGTCCTAATGCAAGAAATGAATGTGAGAAACCTCTGTGACTAGAAAATATACATCCAAGTATAACAAGTGCAAAACCAAACAGGCCTATATAAAGCATCGGACCTTTTAAATTCATATAATAATTATAAATTTCTAATCTTTGCTTCATATCAACAAGAGCAACTGCAGCTAAAATAGCCATTACCATAAATCTTCCATAAAGGGCATCAATGGAGTACGTATTAATCCTTACATCAAGATCAGAAGCAATACTGCCAACTGAAGCTGCACCTATAACAACAAGACTCTGAGCTTTGTTGTTAGGATCTACTAGTGCTAAAGAAGCACTCACTCCTATTACAATATGTGTATATGATAACATAACGATTGCCTTTCAAAAGTAAACAAATATAGTTTTGCAGAATTATTTGTGTATTGTTCTTTTTAAATCATCATATAAATCTTTGGAGATTTCCTTATTATCAATTTTTTTCTCAATACATATTTGCAACTCTTCCGTTGCTTGTGAGAGCTCTTCTAAAGTATCTTGAATTTTTATAAATATAGGAAGTTCATCATCTGAAATAATACCATCGGCTGTAATATTAAGAAGTACTCGATGAATATCACTGGAGCGGTATACGGAATCTAAAAGTTTAATTATTATATTTGGCAGATTGCTTTCAGTTATTTCAGGAACATACTCCCTACCTATCTCGCATTCATAATGACAATAATAGTTACACAGCTCTGGTGCACAATATACATCCGACATTGTCAGAACATCTAAAGGATTTGGTGCCTGTTTATTATTTTCTATTCTTTCAAGCTTATCATTGGACATGATTAACTTCTCAGCAGCAAGTTCTCGAGACCAGCCGAGAGCATCTCTTTCCTTGCGATAAATATTGCCATTTTGAGCCGCCATTATGAGATCCTTTCTAACTAAAAGAGTTTTATATCATCCTTTTTAATGTATTATACGCCATACAATAATTACAATGGAAGGATTTACTGATTTTAAGGTAAATATATGCGAAAAATGCGGTAAATAAGGTAAGTTTTACGCGAATGTATCCATGTTAAGCGATGAGTAAAAACCGTATCATAATTACACAAAGAGATATCTCGAGGGGAAAAGGTGAGGGAGAAAAAAGATAATTTTGAAGGAGGAAAAAATGAAAAAAGTAAAAGAAACTAACAATATGGTAAAACAAGTAAAATTTGATATTCCTGTAGATATGTATCAGGGAATCTTAAGTAAACCTGAAGGCATATTAAATAGTAATACTATCACTGAATTAAAAAGTAAAGTTCCCAATCTTGATCCTAAAGGAACTATTGGTGCAATTCCAACAGCAGCCAGTCTAGGTAAAACTCTTAAGAAGCATAAAAAGGAAGCTGCATGCGTAGCTGTTGCAACAACAATTGTAGTTTTAGCAGTGGATAGAATGAAAAAAAGCGGTATCCTGCCAAAATTCTCTAAAGAATTAAAGAAGTATATTGGTGCCATTAGAGGTGGTTGCATGGATCATAAAACTATAAATAGCTTGTATAGACTTGTAAAAAAACTTAGAGAAGATGAAAATTACGGAGATTATTTTCTGACTCTTCAATTATGGGAATTAGATGATTTAATTAATAAATTTCATGAGTATACAAAAAAATTAGCAGATGTTAATTCAGTTATTATCTCTAATGAATTGGTAGAGGGAGATGGGGATTGTATATATCAATTGGAAGAACTTCTACTTATGCAGAAAAGAATTATGCAAGAAGTAAATGATAGATTTTATTTTAATAATAAAAGATAGGAGAAATATAACATGAGTAACTATATTGTATTAGACCTCGAATTTAATCGTTCAAATAACGGATTTGTAAGTGAGAGAAACGGAGTAAAACTTTATAATGAAATAATCCAAATAGGGGCTGTTAAATTGAATGCGGAAAGAGAAGAAATAGATTCATTTTCACGTATAGTAAAGCCATCTGCCTACTTCAAAATAAATAATGAAGTTAAGCAATTAACCGGAATTTCCAAAGAAGATATATTTAATGGAATAGAATTCAAGCGAGCATTATATGAATTCCTAGAATGGTGTGGGGACGATTTCGAACTCATAACTTGGAGTAGTACAGATGCACGTGTTCTAAAGAGAATATAGCATATCACGGAATCGAACATGTTCAGCTGCCTCCATGTTATGACATACAAGTCATGTTCGATGATCAAGTCAGTATGGATGATAGACCAATGCCATTAAATTATGCTATCTGGAAATTAGGTGTAAAATCCAAGCCTGCGCATAATGCACTAAATGATGCGATTAATACAGCAAAGGTGTTTTGTAAACTTGATTTATCCGATGGATTGAATGAATATGCAGTTTAGTAAGGAGGTAATTATGAGTAATAACATGATAATGATGCTAGCATTTTTATACTGTATAGCACCGATAGATGGAATGCCAGGACCATTTGATGATTGGATAGTTATACTGATAGCATTCATCATTACTAGAAATAATAGTGCGAAAGAAGAATAATATAGAAAGGAGAAAAAATGAGAAAGACAAGGAGTGACTGTACTGTAGGAACGTTTGAAAAAACTCGTGGACTACCAGCAGGTACAATAAGAAATCAAGATGGTCGTGATACACGAAGTGATAAGCTTATTGGAACCATCCGAAAAGAATCAAAATAAGTTCGGGCAGGCATTGCCTGCCCGAACTTATTTGTTTGTTTACATTATCTTGATTTAGTGCTACACTCAAGATAGCACCTAAGTTAACATTCAAGATAATTAAGTCAAAGTGAGCACCAAGATGTACAAACCACCATATAACATAACGGAACCAATGCTCAAGTTAATAAGTGATATCTCTGAGAAAGTCGGTAAGATACAAGGCTACCACACCTTGAGCACCCACCCGAATCTACGGAAAAGCAACAGGATAAGGTCTATTCATTCGTCACTTGCAATCGAAGCAAACTCACTATCTCTTGCTGAGGTCAGAGACGTAATTGATGGCAGAACTGTCATCGGGAACCGTGACGAGATTAAGGAAGTTCAAAATGCATATCGCACTTACGAAGCCATTCAAGAAATCAATCCATTTAATATGGAGGATTTAAAGCGTATGCATGGAGTAATGACCGACGGACTTGTGCCCGGAATGTGGCAAATTCAGAAGTGGTGAAGAAGGTGTTTTTGACGGAGATAGATGCATATTCATGGCTCCGCCAGCGAAGCTCGTAACTGGACAGATGAGCGATTTATTTGAATGGATGAACCGAGAGAAAGAAAACGTTCACCCTCTGATTATGTCATCTGTATTTCATTATGAGTTTGTATTCATTCATCCTTTTGCAGATGGAAATGGTAGGATGGCCAGGCTATGGCAGACTGCACTTCTATATGGTTGGCGTGAACTTTTTCAGTATGTGCCACTCGAGAGCCAGATTAAAAATTTTCAGAATGAGTACTATGATGTGATTGCGAGATGTCACAAGAATGGCGGTTCTGATGAGCTCATAATGTTCATGCTGAAGCGACTAGATGCGGTGCTCGGGGAAGTGCTGAGTAAACCAGCTGTACTGTATGAAAATACCACTGCTCAGGTAGAGAGACTAATGGAGACTATGGAATTTGACATGCCGTATACAGCCGTGCAGCTCATGGGCGCACTCGGGCTAAAGTCGAGAAAGTCTTTTAGAGAAAATTACTTGCAGCCTGCGATAGAGGACAAGATTATAGAGATGACGATTCCAGATAAAGCGACTAGCAGGAATCAGCGGTATGTAATGAAGAAGAAATAGTGATGCTGTGATATACTGCTTGTAATTAAATTAAGTTATAGATAAATCGCGCTAGTAGTAAGGCGAAGGATACGTAGCGCTAACTGTTAGAGAGAAACATGGATACACAAAGGGAGAATTCGATGACAGATTATAATAAAGAGCTCATATCGTTTCTAGATAAGTCGCCTACAGCTTTTCATGCGGTAGCTAATATTAAGGCGAGGCTTGAAGCGGAAGGTTATACTGAGCTTGTAGAGTCTGCAAAATGGGAGCTTTTAGAAGGCAGGAAGTACTTCGTGGTCAGAAATGATTCGAGCATAATTGCGTTTAGGACTCCGATTTTTGATTTTACAGGCTTTATGATCAGCGCTGCTCATTCAGATTCACCTGCATTCAAGGTTAAGGAAAATTCTGAAATCGTTGAAAACGGATATGTAAAGCTCAATGTCGAAGGCTACGGTGGCATGCTCATGGCTCCGTGGCTCGATAGACCGCTGAGCGTTGCTGGCAGGATAATCGTAAAAAATGATAACAAGTACGAGGTTAGACTAGTCAACGTGGATAGGGAGTTGCTGCTCATTCCAAATGTTGCAATTCACATGAACCGCGATGCTAACAAAGGCCAGACGTGGAACACACAGGTTGACATGCTCCCAGTTCTCGGCTCGGCAGATGAGGCAAAGGGTTCATTTATGAGAATTTTAGCGGAGTCTGCTAGCGTATCAGATTCCGATATAATCTCGCATGACCTATTCCTATACGTTCGAGATAAGGGTAAGGTATGGGGAGGTAGCGAGGAGTACATCTCGGCGCCACATCTCGACGATTTGCAGTGCGCGTACGGATGCCTTGAGGGCTTCATAGCAGCGAAGAATTCACACAGCGTCCCAGTTCTAGCGGTTTTTGACAATGAAGAGACTGGTTCTCTCACCAAGCAGGGAGCTGATTCTACTTTCCTATATGAGGTGCTGAAGCGCATTTCACTAGCTTCAGGCAAGGATGAAGAGGGACACTATAGGGCAGTTTCTTCAAGCTTCATGGTGAGTGCAGATAACGCGCATGCAGTGCATCCAAATCATCCCGAGAAGGCAGATCCTATAAATAGACCTATGATAAATAAAGGCATAGTAATCAAGTTCAACGCGGCACAGTACTACACGACAGATGCCGTGAGCTGTGCGGTTTTCCGTGACCTCTGCGAGTCGAATGATATACCAGTTCAGGTATTTACAAATAGATCAGACACAAGAGGCGGCAGCACATTGGGAAACGTATCGAATGCTCACGTGTCGCTTAACACTGTAGATATTGGGCTGGCACAGCTGGCGATGCACTCGTGCTACGAGACGGTCGGTGCAAGGGATACGAAGTACCTTGTAGAGGCGATGACTATATTCTACTCGAAGACTTTTAGAGTAGATGCTGGTGGTTCATTTGAGCTATTGGACTAATAGGAGGGACACATGGCTAAGAAAAAGAGAAAGACGTTACCTAGTGACTTTTACGAGATACTGCGTAGAGGCGATATCGAGGAGATAAAGGCGGTATTCGACAAATGCGAGATTACAGCTTATGCAGGCCGCTGTGACCTCAATACTGCTTTGCATCACTACGGAATCCCAGCCGAAATCATACCTTGGCTTGTAGAGCAAGGACTTGATGTCAATACATTGAACTCTTACGGACGCACTCCGCTTAATTTCCATGCTAGAAATAATGCGAAGGTGGTTAAGGTGCTATTTGAACTAGGGGGTGACGTTGCTAAGCCAGACAATTATGGAAACACACCTCTTCACAGCGCTGCATCTGGATACGTACCAGATAATGTAAAGCTGCTCGTCGAGCAAGGAGTTGACCTAAATGCTAGGGATAATATATGGAAACGAACACCACTCGAGGAGGCGCTTATATCATGCCGAGGAATAGATATAGGAAATGCGCGAAAGTTGCTGAAATTCTAGTAGATGCAGGAGCTGAGGTGATGCCTGCGGTCAAGGAATATGTGAGAAAAATTGGTGAGGATGTAGAATTCCATAGAGGAAGCTTCCACCCAGATTACGTAGATGAGATAGATACGGGGCTTGCCAAGCTTTACAAGCTATTTGATGTAGAGCCAGTAAAGGCTCGCAAGATCCACGACGGTGTATCCCCAATTGTAGTAGAAGGGCACACTTGGAAGGAACAGTTTGCAGAGCTCTGGGAATTATTGATACCATCACATGGTGCAGCAGAGACTCTTCAAGGCGAGGTTGTGAGGATTGCTGGCCGCGTTCAGGATGAGATGAATAGAAATGGAGGATGTAACTGGAACCGAGATTATCGCATGATGCTAGACGATTTCGTTAAGCATGTGGCTACTGGTGCATCACTGCCTGAGGCGGAACTCGAAGAGGCTAAAAACCTGGCTTCAAGCATAAGTCCTAGAGGGGACTTTAATGAGACTTCATTAGATAGACTGTGTGAACTGGCGACTAAGTGGGTGCTGCAGAATCCAGAGCCTGTTAAGTTAGAGGAGCCGAAGTATAAGAGGTAGTGTTGCTCTACAAACATGCAAATTGAAAATATTGAAAAGTGCCGCACTTCCCACTCGGGCAGCGCGGCATTCTCTTATCTAATTTTAATTTACCTACTGTTCATTCTTCGACTTGAAGAAGATTATCGTACCAGCCGTTATGATAATCGCATAGCCGATGAAACTGTAGATATCTGGAATCTCTCCAAACACTATGAAGCCAAGCGAAGTCGTGAAGATAATCTGCGAATAATCATAGATTGAGATTTCCTTAGCTGGTGCATATCGGTATGCCCCAGTGATTGTGAACTGACCGCCAGCAGCGGCAAATCCAGCGCCAAGAAGCATCATAAGCTGGTACATGTTGATTGGCTCGTGGTATTTTACGATAATTAGCGGAACCATGGCGAGGCAGCTGAATGCCGAGAAGCAGAATACAATGACAGCCTTTGCACTCCATTGGAACCGAGCTTTCGCACCATAGTGTATGCAAGCCCTGCACCAACTCCGCCGATGAGTCCAGCAGCCATTCCTAGCGGATTGCCGGAGAAACCCGGCTTGATTACGAACAGCGCACCAGTCATGGCGAGCATTAGGCAGAAAACCTGGTATCGCTTGGGAACCTCTTTGAGTAGGATGATCGAAAATATAATCGTTGCAAATGGCGATAGTTTATTAAGCATACTGGCATCGGCAACCATGATGTGGCTCACAGCGTAGAAATTTCCGAGAATACCGATGGTTCCCGCAGTTACTCGCACGAGCATCGGTATGTAGTTTTTTCGTCCTATTATAATATGCTGCTTATCCTTGATGAGTACGATTGCGGCGATTATTGCGGCGATTAGGTTTCTAAAAAAAGCTTTCTCAACAGCGGGTAGGTTACCAGCAAGCTTGACAAAAATCCCCATAAGGGCGAAGCAAAATGCCGAGGTGACTATCAGCAGTATGCCTTTGTTTTTATTATGTATTGTTTTTTCCATTCTGTTTATTCCATTCCGTTCAAATATATTTACACGCGTGCACTCGTAAGTACACGGTAAGTGATTGTGCAATTTGCATATCTACTATTCTATTGTATGTCATTAAATCAGTCAAATGCGATATATAGCCAGCGAAGAAGCTTTGTGTTAAAATTTAGATTAGTACATGTATAAAGGAGAAACAAAATGGTCGAGCATATTACGAGAGAGCAGGCTAATGAGCTGCTACACAAATATGTAAAGGGTGAGAACTACATCACGCATTCTTATGCGGTTGAAGCGATAATGAGAGGGCTGGCAAAGAAGCTTGCTCCCGATGAGATAGAGTTCTGGGGAATCTGCGGATTGCTGCATGACCTAGATGAGGAGACCGCTGATTGGCGTACAGATATGTCTACGCATGGACCTGTTTCGACACAGATTCTAAAGGACGAAGGCTATGATGAACCAGTTATGGCACAGGCTATTTGTGCACATAATCCGGAGTCGGGCGTGATTGCGAAGTCGACTCTTGAGATTGCACTCCTTGCAGCAGATCCGATGAGCGGTTTCTGCAAGGCGGTTGCACAGATTTACCCAGATAAGAAGATTGCGAGCGTTAAGCACAAGTCGGTAAATAAGAGATTTAAAGAGACGAGATTTGCAGCAGGCGCGAACAGACAGTACATGGCGGCTATCGAGGAAATCGGTATTAGCTTTGATGAGTTTATCGATATTTCGCTAGAAGCAATGTGTGAGATTGCTGACGAGATAGGACTATAAATGCAAAAGCACTTAGCACCCAGAAATGGGCGTTAAGTGCTTTGTTTCAAGTAAAGTCAAATTATTTGCGAGGAGCCTTCGGCAGCTCTATTTTTACATTCTTAGGATTTCTAGCCCTTCTGTAGAGTACGAAGCGGCGACCGATTGCAGCTACGAATTCAGCGTGGAGCATCTCTGCGAGTTCACTGCACACCTCTGTAGGGTCGAGTAGTGAGCCCTCCTGAATCTGTCCTTTTACAAGCTCATTTGCTGTAAGGTTCTCGTCGATAGAGCGGATGATATTTTCCGTGAGGTCCGCCTTGCCAATATATACTGTAGGCTCAATCTTCTGTGCGAGCCCTTTTAGATAACTTCTTTGCTTGCCTGTGAGCATGTGTTCTCCTTGATATTTCTGAAATGTAATATAGAATTAATATGTGCACTATATTAACACAACACGGCACATTAATCCATAGAGAGGCGGGAGAAACATGGCAGACGGAAGATGGGTCATGACGGAAAATGAGCTAAATAACGTAGTTTCCGGTTTTAAAGAAACGGATATAGAGGCTCTGCCAAATGCAGGTAAGAACATTGCGATAGACGTCCGAGGGGGCTCTGGCGATGCGTGTAGCCGCGAGATAGAGTATAATGAGATATGTGCATTTTGCGGATCGGATAAGATGCGTGTTGGATTTGGTAAATACGGTCAGGGCTTTGGCTGCCGCTCGTCCAAGTGCGAGACCTGCGGAGGCGTGACTGACTTCGTGTATAAGGATGAAGTTGGGAAGTTTTTAAATAGACTGTAATAGTTTGCGTATAGGAGACAAGATGAATCGCAAGGAAATTAGAGAAATTAAGAAGAGATTTAGTCCAGATATGAATAATTTTGGGCATATTTATGGTTGCTACGTCAATGCTGCGCGAGAGGTTATTACGTACATGGATTCGCCGACGATGCTCATGGAAAATGAAGAGCGTGAGATGTACATGAAGACTCTAAAGAAGGTGCTGTCTGGTGCGCTAGGCAGAAATCTACTAGATGTTGAGTTCTCAACGGCTCAGGTCGAGGATAGCGATGAGCATAGGCTGATTCAGACGCTGAGGACTTCGCATCTCAGTAACGAGACTATGCGCAAGATTCTGTTCCAGAGAATTATTGATAGCGTGGACATGGGTGATACCGGATATGTTATTTTGCTTGCTGCTGATGCTTACGATGTGCCGTACAAGGATAGTGGTAGCGACGAGTGGTCAGAAGAGTCGACGGATCAGTTTGAGTATTTCGTTTGCTGCCTGTGTCCTGTAAAAGACCCGAAGGGTGCACTCAGATACCTTGCCGAGGAGAAGAATTTCCGTGGCGCGTCGACTGGTAGCATCCTCGGTGCACCAGACATGGGCTTCATGTTCCCGACCTTCGATGATAGGATGACTAACATATATCAGGCACTCTATTACACGAGAAGTTCGGCTGACGTTCATAGCGATTTTCTCAAGGCGGTGTTCAACCTAGACAAGCTACCTATGGCTGCAAATACTCAAAAGAACGCATTTGACAGCGCACTGGCCGATTCGCTCAAAGATGAGTGTGATATCGATGTTGTGAAGGCACTTCATAGCCAGATAGGGGAGAAAATCGATATCCTTAAGGAAGCTAAGTCTGATGAGGCGCCGGAGATTCACATCAATGAGCTCGATGAAATTCTCATGAAGAGCGGAACCTCTGACGAGGCAATCGAGAAGTTCCATGATACGTGTAAACAGTATTTTGAAGGGGAAGAGTTCTTCAACCCAGAGAACCTAATTAATCGCAAGCAGTTCAAGATTGAAACACCTGAGGCGAATATCAGTGTGGATCCAGAGCATGCCTTTGGAATCAAGACGGAGGTTATAGATGGACGCAGCTATCTGATGATTCCAATTAGCGAGGGGATCACTGTGAATGGTGTGGATGTGAGTCTGCCCGATGCTGGAGAAGGCGAAATTTCGGAAGGCGAAGAGGCGTAACTGCCGATGTTATGAATTAGCATTGAGATAGCTACAATAAAGGAAATGAAAACAGAGAGCTTAGACCGTGGGGGCTGGCTCTCTGTTGTGTTGTATCTTAGTATATTAGAACTAGAATATCTATTCTAACCTTTAAATTTAAAATTTCCAATCCAAAACCTAGGATAGATATCTTCATTTATGTTAGGAAGTTGGACGATATTTTTTGCTTCGAAATTGTATTTAGCTAATAAATTCAAATAATTTTCTAGTGGTCTATGAATATGAGTTGTTTTAAAAGTAGTGTTTTCATTAGTTATTTTAAAATTCGATTCAATTATTATCTCTCTAGAGTAATCAAACCACCGCATATCTTCATACCCCCAGTACTTGGGCCAAAATTGAGGATGTGTTATAGAAAAAATAAAGGTTGAGTTTTTTTGTAATAAATTGCTAATAGATTTAACACATATTTCGAGGTTTATAACATCCATTAAAACCATATTTGATACGGCAATCTCATAATCACAACCTTTAAAATGTTCTATTGCAGATTTATAGAAATGTAAGTTCGGTTTTGAGAAGTTTTTATTTGCTAGTTCGATATTTTTGCTACTAATATCTACTCCGATAGCTTCTTTTACATATGATGAAAGGATATTGGTTAAATATCCAGAACCACATCCTAAATCAATTAGTTTTTTTTCTGATATATTATCAACGAAATTTAGTTGATCTATTATATTTGGGACTAATATCTTGTGGAAACTAATATCAACTTTGTTTTTTATCTGGGTATTTCGCAATAAAGCAATATTATCCCACTCTTTTTCTATATCAAGATTATTCTTTTTATATACTTCTTTCATTTATACCAACTTCCTTTAATAGATTAAATAAATCTTCAGCAAGTGCATATTCTATTGCTCCACATTTTTCAAATTCTTTGATTTTATGGAATTCATGATCTTTAAATCCAATTGCAAGTCGAGGATTACCTAAGCCATAGTGTATAAATGTAAATCTTACACTAGGGGTAAAATCTATATTGTTATATTCATATACTTCAGCCCCATGATTCTTTAAGTCTCTTATAATATCTTTAGAATTTTTGACTATAATAGTCAGTTCATCGTCTTTAGCTTTTTTAAGTAAAATATTGTACACCTCATCATTTTGAGAAACCCATGACATATCGCGACTAACAATAACCGTCCTACTGTTACTATTCAGCCAGTTTTTCATATAGTTTTTTATTCCTTCGCTATCATTGTTATGGAACACATTTTTTGTTTCTATACGTACTAATTTTATTATACGAACGATGCTAAATAAAAAAATAGAAAAAAAATAGAATAAAAAAACGACTGATTTACGAAAAAAATGCTATAATCCCAATTATAGTTAAGTATAAGAAGAATAAAATCCAAGATAATGATAAGAATTTTTTTCAATAAAATCAAAAGTTTTTTTGCAACAGCAAATAATCTTTTTTAAATACATTAGAGTCTCCTTTTTATTTAGGATATAGTGCTTTGTTAAAGAGATGTATTAAATAAGTAGATGATAGCGAACTGATTATATCATAAAAAAATCAAAGCACAGTAATATTTACACTACAGTACTTTGATTAAAGTTGCGATTTAACTATACTATCTATTTTTCACCCTTATAGATCTTGGCATTCTCGAGCTCTACGTACGTGGCGTTCTTATCTTCAGGTAGCGTCTTGAGTGTGAATTTGCCAGATATGACAAATCTTTTTTCTTCGGCAGGGAGCTTCGATGCTTCACCTTTCTTTAGTTTGAAGAGTAGCCCTTGCTGGCAACATTCGGTTGCATCTGGAATCAGGCAGTACGTATAGCGCTCGCCAGTACTTGGATCGATGCTTACGGTGTAGTATCCCTTTACCTTGATAGTTTTTCCTACGTATTTCTTAGGATCTGTCATCATGTTAGACACTTCAGAGTAGATTGCTGTTGCACTCATGGTACTGAGGTCGAGGTCTACGCTTTTATCTGCCTTGGAATTATTGCCCGACACGATATGAAGCGTAATACCTATACATACTGCTACAAAAGCTAGCAGCGTGATTATTATTACGATTAGTTTAGTCTTTTTCTTGTTAGTCATTTTATCATCTTAGCATTCAGTAAAAAATTATCCTCTAGCAGTTGCTTTGCCGATTAGTATAAATATTAGATACATAACTGCATCTACTGTTACAATCGTTGCGCCTACTGGAGTTCCGCCGAGGATTGATATAAACATTCCGGTAAGAGCGGCAACTATCGATAGAATTATCGAGCAGATAGTTACTGCTCTGAAGCTTCCAAATACGCACATTGCCGACAGGGCAGGGAAGATGATGAGAGCTGATATCAAAAGTGAGCCTACCAAGTTCATTCCCAGCACTATTATAACAGCAATGATGATTGCAATGATTAAATTATAAGTTTCCGTCTTGGTGCCTGTCGCCTTAGCGTATTCCTCGTCAAATGTGACAGCAAAAAGTCTGTTGTACAGAAACACGAAGGAAACTATAACTATTGCCGAGATGACTAGGCATAGGATTACGTCTTCGGTCGTCAGTGTCAATATCGATGTGGATCCGAATAGCGTAGTGCATACGTCGCCAGATACGTTTGCTGATGATGAGAATACATTCATCATAAGGTATCCGAAGGCGAGCGATACCACTGATAAAATAGCAAGCTTGGCATCGCCCATAACTTTGCTGTTCTGGCTGCTGCGAAGCAGCAGTATAGCGGCAATTATAGTAATGGGCATAGTCACATAGAGGTTGCTGGAAACGTGCAAAATTGTGCCGACTGTCATCGCACCGAAGGCAACGTGGGATAATCCATCTCCTATAAATGAAAACCTTTTCAGCACTAGTGTTACTCCGACCATAGCTGCGCAGAGGGCGATTGAAACGCCTACGATCAGCGCATATAGGACGAAGGAGTGAGAAAGGTACATGTGTAGTTGTTCTGAAATATTAGACATCTAGAACCTCCTTTCTCTCCGCTTCTGAAGCAAGGTGAGGTTTATCGTTCATAATCAGAAGCTTGTTGGCTGCTGATAGGGCTTTGCTGATGTCGTGCGAGATTGTTATGATTGTTGTTCCGTCCTGATTCAGTCTGTTCAGCAGCTGGTACAGATGGGCAGCGGCCATCGGATCAAGCCCGGTGATCGGCTCGTCCAGAACCAGCACTTTCTTGGAGCCGGCGATGGCGCGTGCCAGGAGCACGCGCTGCCGCTGCCCGCCAGACAGCTCGCGAAAGCTCTCGTTTTTAATATCCTCGAGGTCAAGCTCTCGGATAGCATCAGCGGCAAGCTTTCGCTCCTTATGACCATAAAGGTTTGAATCCAAGCATATCAAGACATCCGGATAGCACAACTTCCCATACGGAAGCCGGGAAATCCTTCTGCATCTCACGCTGCTGCGGCAAATAGCCGATATCGCGCCTCACGATATCACCGCGCAGCAAGACCTTGCCATTAATCGCTGGAATCAGACCTACCAAGGTCTTAATCAAGGTCGATTTCCCGGCACCATTTTCCCCTATAATACAAATATAATCCCCGTTATTAATCTCCAGATCGAATTCATCACAGAGGGGCTTGCCTGAATACCCGACAGCAAGCCCCTCGCAAATGATACTAAATGAAGAGTCCTTAGTCTCTCTTACCATTTTGTTCAATTTATACTCCTAGTAATACCTAATTGTTAAGAATCTCCTGCAGAACCTTGAGATTGCTCTCCATAGTCTTGAGGTAAGTCTTATTCTTGAGATCGCCTTTCTGCATAGACTGAAGCGAATCCAGAGTCTTGATATCTCTCCTTAGTTCCATCAGCGTTCTTGATTATCGACTTAGCAATCTTCTGGTCAGAGTTCTCAATAGTTACGACATGCTTTATCTTTAGCTGGTTGAGCTTGTTAGATAGGAAGCTTATAGTCTCGAAGCTAGCTTCCGACTCAGCGGAGCATCCTACAAATGCAGCATAGTAGTCAAGTCCATAATCATCTACCATGTAACGGAATGGGAAACGATCTCCGAAGATGAGAGTCTTAACCTTAGCATTTGAAACAGCTTCAGCATACTGACTATCTAGTTTCTCAAGCTTCTTAGTATAAGCATCTAGATTCTTCTTATAAGTATCTGCGTGCTTCTTATCCTTCTCAGCAATGGCCTGCTCAATAGGCTGGCAGAGCTTGATCGCATTCTTGAGAGATAGCCACACATGCTCATCATACTCTACTTCCTCAGCGTTCTCATGATGATGTCCGTCGCCTTCCTCTTCTTCTTCCTCAGCCTGCATGCCTTCCTTAACTTCCTCGGCCTTTTTGCTATCCTTCATCTCGTCCATGAGATTGATTGCAACGAGATCCTTGTTCTTTTTCTTCTTGAGAACATCCTCGACCCATTCATCGGATTCACCGCCAACATAGATGAAAATATCAGCATTTGAAATATCCTTGATATCCTTAGCTGAAGGTTGGAAGCTGTGCAAATCAGTACCATTCTTCTGAAGCAGTTTCAGGTCAACATCTTTGATTCTATCACCAAGAATCTCTCTAACCCAGTCATATTCAGCGAATGTAGTAACGACAATCTTAAGCTTCTTGGAGTCTGCTTCCTTCTTACCGCAGCTCGCAAGTGTACCAAGAGAAAGAATTGCAATCATCATAATTGCAAATACCTTAATAAGTTTATTACGTTTCATATAGACCTCCGTGCTATGTAACGTGAAATACAGATTTTGTAAAAAATAATATCGGTTACCGCACTTGTTCGAGTAACGCCATTCTCCCATATGCCTGGGTGTGGTGATACAGATGTTGGGGAATAACCGAAATTAAAAATCATTTTCAGTTTACCACTAGCGATTTATCATGTCAATGTAGAAAGCAAGTTTCACAAAACTATCAAAAAATTTTAAAGCCTTGCTGTCAGTGGATTACAACAAAAATTGTGAGGAATTAGCGGGAAAATAAAAGAACATATGTTTGATTTTTGTTTGCACCTCCACTATAATTGGGACAAGCAAAACAGTCAAGCGAAATATTTGTCACCGGTAGGAAGTGGAGATGGATGAGAGGGTATCGATCAACGTATTTAATAATGATGAGGAACTTGAGGGAAGTAGAGCCTATCTATGCATAGACTTGAAGTCCTACTACGCATCTGTTGAATGCGTTGCCAGAGGTCTTAATCCGCTTGAGGCTAGACTTCTAGTTGCAGATTCTAGCAAGATCGGATAACACGATTTGTCTTGCCGTTTCACCTGCACTCAAGGCTCTTGGTGTTCCAGGTAGACCGAGGCTGTTTGAAGCTAAACAGGCTATAAGGCGGGCTGAGATAGAGTGTGGTCATGAGATTAACTATATCTTAGCACCACCGCGAATGGCCGAGTACGTGCGCATATCATCTAATATTTATTCCATATATATGAAGTATATTTCGCCGGAGGATATTCATGTATACAGCATAGATGAGTGCTTTATGGATATCACACATTACCTTCATATGTATAGGGAGGCTGCCATGCGCCACAAGGTTTCAGCTGCCCGAGAGATGGCGATGACTATAATCAAAGCTGTGCTAGCAGAGACAGGAATAGTATCAACTGCGGGAATTGGAACTAATATGTATCTGGCTAAGGTTGGTATGGACATAGTCGCCAAGAAGAGCAAAGCTGATGAGGATGGTGTAAGAGTTGCTGAGCTCAATGAGACTTCGTACAAATATCTTCTTTGGAACCACAGACCAATTACTGATTTCTGGCAAATCGGGCGCGGGAAAGCGAAGAGACTCGCCAAGGTTGGGGCATATACGATGGGCGATATCGCGCGTATATCGCTTCATGAAGAGGAATTACTTTATAGGACGTTTGGCGTAGATGCTGAGATACTGATAGATCATGCATGGGGGAAGGAACCATGTACTATGGAGGATATCAAGTCGTATAGACCAGAGGCACACTCTCTTTCTACAGGGCAGGTGTTACCACGTGCATATGGATATGAAGAAGGACTCAATATATTTATCGAGATGGCGGATAAGCTGTCTATGGATATGGTGAAGAAGAGACTCAAGGCATCACACTTTTCATTTGCAATCAACTTCGATGGACTAAGTCTCGATAGCGGTGAATATACTGGCCCTGTTGTTATTGATTTATGGTAGACCAATGCCGAAGGGCGTCTCTGGAAATGTCAGACTTCGTGTGGCAACGAACAGCACTGCCGAAATTATAAGTGGTCTAAAGGGGGCTTTTAATCGCTTGATAGATCCAAAGCTATACATAAGGCGAATCACTATAGCTGCTAATGATATTAAGGGTATGGATGATGAAGCGCAAATCGATATTTTTTCACTATCTGCCTATGATGCAGAAACCTCAATGGAAGGCGAACTTCAGGATGTGATGATAGCAATAAGAGAAAAATACGGTAACAATGCTCTGATAAAGGGTATGAACCTCGAAGAGGGTAGTACATATATAGAAAGAAACAACCAGATAGGAGGTCATAGGGCGTAGATGGGTGTATATGATGAAAGAGTTATAAGGGCAACTAAATTCGAGTATGCCGATATTATCAATAGAGTGCGGCCAGTTCACAAGGCTGATAAATTTTCATATAAGCATCCACGCATGAGTAGTGAGAAGCGCGCCAAGATATTTGCACCTTTTGCAGCACTGTCTGGTTACGAAGATGCTTTAGCGGATAAGGAAGTAATATACGATATTAGAAGGGTGCTTACTGATGATGAATGCTTTGATTTAGACTGTAAGATTGCAGCTATATACGAAAAGTGCAGAAATAGCATCTTAGCTCGGGAGAATAGTGTCAAAGTCAGAATTCTTTATTTTGAACCACTTGCGGGGGAGGAACTACGTGGCAGGTATAAGGAAGTCAGCGGAATGGTTACGAAGGCTAGTCCAGACACTGAAATCATCTCCGTGCTGGATCAGGAAATTGCTCTTAAATCGATATATAAACTAGATATTATAAGTACTAGAAGCTCTGGGCTGTAAAGCAAATAAAAATTCCCTGCTGGCTATAGCAGGGAGTGTGTATTCGATTATGTCTATTTATAAAGCCTATAAAACATATAGAACATATAGGGCAAGATATGCGAAATATCTAAATCCTAAACTCGCGCAATCTGCTCGATTCCTTCAACTGTTCCGAGAAGTTCCATGCCGACAGGTCTCCAGTAATCATAGATGAGGATAGGACCGCTATATTCATACAGAAGTCTTATGACGGTGTTGAAGAATATTGGGTTGTTGATGAACATCTTGACGTTGAAGTTACAATCATACTGCTTGTACTCGGTATACGGATATTTGAAGTTGATAATCTGTGATTCAGGCTCACAGTCGTAGTAGCGCAGCTCAAGCAGCTTATAGCCAGTGAACTTGGACTGATTATCATCAGCATTATCGCGGCAAGCGATTATCTGATTAATATTCGCATCGGTCATAATCTGTACATCACCAGGGTTGTTCTTACATAGTTCATATAGCTCTCTAACAGTATTGAGCTCATGCGGCCTCTTAGCTTCGCTCTCATCTACAGGGACGATTCCTTTGCCGATTAGGTGCTGCAGGAATTCCCCACATGAGAAAGTTTCAAGAGTATAGTCCTCGAGCTTACTGCTGGAAGTACATTCGATGTGCACATTCGAATTGTCGATTTCTTTAAAGTTGATATATGCCATTTTGGTCACCTCTAATCTATATTAGCATTGGTATTATATCACTAGAGCTTGGCGAGGTCATTAACAAATAAATAGAGAAGCAGCACTCCGTTAGAAATGCCGCCTCTTATGTGTGCTTGTATGAACGTATATGCTGTATGGCTTGCTATGTAATATCAGCATTGAACATTAAGAGTACTAAGACTACTTATACTTGTAGAAGCCCTCTCCAGCATTAACCCCAGTCTTACCTTCATCGATGTACTTCTTGAGCATGGCTGCAATCTTGCCAGCGTTTGACTCAGGGTTCTGTGCCTCTGGGTTGCTGGATACGATGTTGTAAGCTGTTGTGAGTCCGACGATATCGAGGATTTGGAAAGGTCCTAGTGGAGATCCAGTTCCAAGCTTCCAAGCACGATCAATATTCTCGTGATCACCGATTTCGTTAGCGAGTAGATACTGCGCGGAGTTTAGGAACGGTACGAGCATCGAGTTAAGTAAATATCCTGGCTGCTCCTTCAGAACCTTAATAGGAACCATGTTTATTGCCTTTGCAAACTCAACGGTCTCGTCGTATACAGCCTGTGAAGTTTCGTTGTGCCCCATGACCTCGCCTATATTGCTTCTCCATATGTTGTTGGCAAAGTGTAGTGCAAGATACCTTTCAGGTCTAGATAAGTCTACCTTGAAAGTACTAGGCAAGAAAGTCGAGGAGTTGGTCAGTACAATCGTATTGTCATCGAGCACCTTGTCAAGATTCTTGTAGAATTCATGCTTTTCATCTGGAATCTCTGCCATGCTCTCGATGTAGTAGTCGCAACCCTTTGCGGAATCTTCGAGAGAGAGTGAAAGCTTAAGATTCTTGTAAGCTGATTCAACTCTTGCTGTCAGTTCATCGAGTTTCACTCGTGAGTTCTTCAGCCTTTACACCGAAGCCACCAGGCACTGGAACACCAGGTTTTCCTAGATTCTGTCTTAGTGTATCAATTTCAGATAGATAAATCTTATAAAGTCTATCTATCTTGGGCTGAGCTCTACCAATAGAACCTTCGCTCCTTAGCCATATCGTTGTATCGAATCCGGAGAAAGCGCTTTGAAAAGCAATCTGGCTGCCGAGTACGCCACCGCCTGCTACTGTAACTTTTTTATTAATCATGGAATTACCTCCTGTATATAAATAACAATTTGTGTTAGTTTTGTATAACTAGATTATACACCTAAAATTTAATAAAGCCATATAATGTTTAATAGCGCACAATTATTTCGCCAAAACAACACAATTAGGAATGATTGCTACTATTGACAGAGCTTAAGATTAGTTCTATTATACTTATTAGTTCTTGGTTTATTACATTTAACTATTAGAGCCAAGAACTGGTAAATATGGTAATTGACTTCAGGGCAGGGTGTAATTCCCTACCGGCGGTATAGCCCGCGAGCCGAGAGGCATGATTCGGTTAGATTCCGAAGCCGACAGTTAAAGTCTGGATGGGAGAAGCTTTTATTCTGAAGGGTACATTAGGTTGTACAGGGATGAATTGCAGGAGCTCTGAGGGGGCTTCTTTTTTAGTGCATATCCATTCTAATTGAACGGGTCAATTGTATATTTATTCGAATGAGGAGAGAGAAATGTCGTTAGAGAGAGCTGATGAACTGATGCTACAAGACAAGGAGTATATGAGCCGAGCTATTGAACTGGCCAAGAAAGGCACGGGATGGGTTAATCCTAACCCAAAGGTCGGTGCTGTAATTGTCAAAGATGGACAGATCATAGGCGAAGGATACCATGTAAAGTGCGGTCAGATGCACGCTGAAAGGAATGCTATAGCATCACTTCGCGATTCTGCAGAGGGTGCTACGATGTACGTAACTATGGAGCCTTGTTGTCATTACGGCAAGACACCGCCGTGTACGGAAGCGATTATTGAAAATGGAATATCTAGAGTTGTGATTGGATCCAAGGACCCTAATCCAAAGGTAGCTGGAAAGGGCGTTCAAGCGCTGAGAGATGCGGGCATTGAAGTAGTAGAAGACTTCATGATGGATAAGTGTGATGCTCTAAATCCGATTTTCTTCCACTATATAACGACTAAGCATCCCTACGTCATGATGAAGTATGCTATGACTGCTGATGGCAAGATTGCGACGAAGACTGGTGCGTCCAGATGGGTGACTGGTCCAGAAGCTATTCATAAGGTACATGAAATGCGCCACGAGTGTATGAGCATCATGGTAGGAGTTGATACGGTTATCGCTGATGATCCGATGCTAAACTGTAGAATTGAAAATGGCAGAAATCCCATAAGAATTATATGTGATAGCAAGTTAAGGATTCCAGGTGAGTGTCAGCTAGTTAGAACGGCAGATGAGTACGACAGTGAAACTATTGTGGTTTGTGCAGTTTCTGGTATGCCTTTAGGTGAAGTGAGGTTTAGCGAGAAAGCTCCATTCTACATGGATGATTATAATGAAAATCCGCTAGCAAAAGCTTTTAGGCAAAAAAAGTTCGGAGGTGGAGACTTCACCAAGAAGGCGATTAAGCTAAATGAAAGAGGTGTTAGGATATTTAACTTCCCTGGTCACGATGGGAAGGTGGATCTCTCTTTTGATGGAATACCTAGGAAAGCTAGATATTGACAGCTTACTACTCGAAGGAGGAGGGAATCTCAACGAAAGTGCGCTGAGAGCGGGCATTATCAACGAGATAAGGATATTTATCGCACCTAAGGTATTTGGCGGAAAAAGCTAAGAGTCCTATCGAGGGAATCGGAGTAGACCATCCGAATATGGCATATAAATTCTCGTTCGACGATGTTGAGAGAATCGGTTCAGACCTCATGATCACATGCAAGAGAATCGATAATCTCGGAACATATATTCCAGAAGATGGAGAAAACTAATGTTTACAGGAATCATTGAAGAGGTAGGAAAGCTAAAATCACTTGATATATCTGGGGCGACAGGACGCATAGAGCTTGAGGCCTCCAAGGTGCTTGAGGGCACCCACATTGGAGACAGTATCGCTGTAAATGGAGTTTGCCTCACGGTAGTCGAGCTTCATGCTGACGGCTTCACCGCAGATGTCATGCCAGAGACTATATCGAGAACGGGATTCTCACAGCTTAGAGTGGGCAACAAGGTTAATTTGGAGCGCGCGATGGCTGCAAATGGTAGATTTGGCGGGCACATAGTTTCCGGTCATATCGACGGTGTTGGAACTATTGAATCGCTTGAAAATGACGGAATTGCTGTATGGGTAAGCATAAAGGCATCTCTGGAAATCCTGAAGCTCATAGTCGAGAAGGGCTCCATAGCAATCGATGGGATCAGTTTGACTGTTGCATACGTTGATAGTGAACGTTTTAAGGTTTCAATTATACCTCACACTGGTGAGGAAACCACACTGCTGAAGAGACATGCAGGAGATAAGGTTAACCTTGAAAATGATGTAGTGGGCAAATACGTTGAGAAACTACTGGGGCTTGGTAAGCAAACTCTATACGGTAGCGCTAGACAAGATAGCGAGACAGGAAGTGGGCTTACACTTGAGTTTCTGGCGGAAAATGGGTTCTGAAAGGAGATACGATGAGTAATAGAAAACGCGAATATGATTCAATTGAAAGAGCGATTGAGGATCTAAGAGCGGGGAAAATAATTCTTTGCACGGATGATCCAGATAGAGAAAATGAAGGTGATATGATCTGTGCTGCGGAGTTCGCAACACAGGAGAATATCAATATGATGGCAAGCATTGCCAAGGGTCTTATCTGTACTCCGATGAGTATAGAGCTTGCAAGGAAGCTCAACTTCCCAGCGATGGTGTCTGAGAATACTGATAATCACGAAACTGCTTTTACAGTTTCAATTGACCATATCGATACAACTACAGGCATTTCTGCGGCAGAACGTGGATTCACGATGAGAAAGTGCGTGGATCCGGATTCGAAGCCTGGTGATTTTAGAAGACCAGGGCACGTATTCCCTCTTGTTGCGAAGAGGGGTGGAGTGCTAGTCAGAAACGGACATACTGAAGCGACGGTGGATTTGCTTAGACTTGCAGGACTCAAGGAGTGTGGTGTATGCTGCGAAATCATGGACGATGATGGCACTATGATGAGGACGCCTAAGCTGTGGGAAATTGCAGAAAAATACGATCTAGCATTTATAACTATTAAACAGCTACAGGATTACCTACGCATCAACGAGTGTCACGTAATCCGTGAGGCGGTAGCGAAGATGCCTACCATGTATGGTGAATTTACCATGTATGGCTATATCAACGATATCACTGGCGAGCATCACGTAGCTCTTGTAAAGGGCGAGATTGGGGATGGAAATGATGTTCTGTGCAGAGTTCATTCTGAGTGCCTTACAGGAGATACGTTCGGTTCTCTGAGATGCGACTGCGGGCTACAGCTAGAGAAGTCACTCGAGATGATAGAGAAGGAAGGTCGCGGAATCCTGCTTTATATGAGGCAGGAAGGGCGTGGAATCGGGCTAATCAACAAGATTAAAGCATATGCTCTTCAGGAAGAGGGTTACGATACAGTAGAAGCTAATGTAAAGCTTGGATTTGCACCAGACCTCAGAGAGTACTGGGTTGGTGCTCAAATTCTGAGAGACCTCGGATGCAAGTCGCTTAGACTTATGACTAACAACCCAGATAAGGTATATGGACTCGGTGATTTTGCTCTCGACATAACGGAGAGAGTTCCGATTGAAATTAAGCCGCAGAAGTTCGACTATATGTATCTCAAGACTAAGAAGAGCAAGATGGGACACATTTTCAACGAAATTGATTTAGATAAGTAGAAAGGAAAAGTCATGAACAACATCAATCTAGTAGAAGGCAAGTCGTTGCCAAAGAAGGCATGAAGGTAGGAATTGTTGCTGCTCGTTTCAATGAAATCGTTGTAAGCAAGCTGCTCGGTGGTGCAATCGATGGACTTGTACGTCATAATGTTAAGGAAGAAAATATCACAGCTGCTTGGGTTCCTGGCGCATTTGAGCTACCGACAGTTGCGAAGAAGATGGCTGAGTCCGGAAAGTATGATGCAGTTATCGTACTCGGAGCTGTAATCAGAGGGCAGACATCTCATTATGAACTAGTGTGTAATGAGGCTGCAAAGGGCGTGGCTCAGATTTCTATGCAGACAGGTGTACCAACTATGTTTGGAGTAATCACTACTGAGAATATTGAGCAGGCAATCGCTCGTGCGGGAAGCAAGGTTGGAAATAAGGGGTATGACTGTGCACTATCTGCAATCGAGATGGTTAACCTAGTAGACCAGCTATAATCACAGGCCTGTCGCTGAGTTACCGAATTGCGCAAGCAGATAATGAGCAAAGGGAAATCTTGGATTAAAGATATAAGTCGTTCTGATACCTCACTCAGCTAGTGGGTGTTTATAGCAGGACTGCAGAATTTCTAAACTAAATAATCGTAAGGCAGGCTGATTCAGTCTGCCTTGTTTTCAAACGGCGAAAAGGAATTGGTCACATAAATGGACAAGAGTATAGAGAATAAGAGTGGTGAAGTTATAAAATCAGAGGAATTAGATAAGAGTAAGGTGATGCTCGTATTTGACTATGATGGAACTATTCAGGAAACTATGAAAATCTATGCGCCAGCGATTTTAGATATCGCAAAAAGGCTGAGAACAATATACGGGGTTCAGGTCGAAAATCCTAGCTATGAGCGCATGGAGAGCTGGCTGGGGCTTCGTAACGATGAGATGTGGGCAGCCTTCGCCCCAGAGCTCCCTGCGGACGCCAGGGCGGCCGCAGCGGCGCGCGTCGGCGCCTACATGCGCATGCTCGTACGTGATGGTGCTGATCCCTGGTATGCTGGCGCCAGAGAAACACTTGATAAATTAAAAGAGCAGGGATATAGAATGATTATTCTAAGCAACTCGGATCGTGAGTATGCAGAATTTAATAGAAGGAGATTTGACACAGACAAGTGGTTTGAGAAATATATAGATTGTGGTTCCTGGGATTGGCAGCCAAAGGCTGATGTGTTAAGCTCTATAATAAGTGATGAACCTGAAATGACATACGTGATGATTGGTGATAGGTTCAACGACCAAGAGGCGGCAGTTAAGAATGATATATTATTTATCGCATGTGACTATGGTTACGCTAAGTCTGGCGAGCTCGATGAGGCAGATGCTAGAGCCAACTCGTTTGTAGAGCTGTCGGATATTATTGCTAGATTAACAGATTATTAGGGGGTTAAGATGAACATTGTATGCTTAGATATGGAAGGCGTATTAGTACCTGAGATTTGGATTGCTTTTGCAGAAGAGACAGGAATCGAAGAACTCAAGAGGACGACAAGAGAAGAACCAGACTACGACAAACTCATGAATTATAGACTCGATATCTTGAGAGAACACGGACTCGGACTTAAGGAAATTCAGGATGTAATAGCTAGAATCGATCCACTGCCAGGAGCAAAGGGATTTCTGGATGAACTTCGAGCTACAACTCAGGTTATAATTCTCAGCGATACATTCTCTCAGTTTGCTCAGCCGCTTATGGCTAAGCTAGGATGGCCTGCGCTATTTTGCAACGAGCTAATCATTGGCGAAGATGGAATGATAGAGGGCTTCAAGATGCGCTGTGAGAAATCAAAGCTCACAACCGTAAGAGCCCTACAGTCATGCGGCTTTGAGACAATTGCAGCAGGAGACAGCTTTAACGACCTAGCTATGATTGAGGCTAGCAAGGCTGGATTCTTATTCAGAAGCACAGAGTCAATTAAGGCCGATTATCCGCAGTTCCCAGCTTTTGACGAGTTCGATGATCTGCTAGATGCGATTAAGAAAGCGCTATAAGGCTATAGAGTTAAAGACTAGATAACTTAAGTTAGCTAGTCAATTACATATTGGATATAAGAAAGCATCGCTATAAATGGCGATGCTTTTTTCATGTCATAAAACTAGTTTTAAAGCAATAGCAAAACTCCGCAATAAAAACAGGTGCGGTTATAGGAATGATTACTCAAACATTCTTACCCAAAAGCCTTGACTTGCCCTTAGGGCAAAAAAGTATCCTACAGATTATAGAAGGGAGTTTTGCATGACTTTGATTAAGATGAAAAATGCAATGATAGAAACAGGTCTAACAAGAAAAGCTCTTCGGTATTACGATGAGAAGAACTTGGTAGTTGCTACGAAAATTACTGTTGGTAAAAATAATGCGTGGTACTACACAGAAAATGACGTGAAGGTGTTAAAAAAGATTAAACTCTATCGAGATTTGGATATTCCAATTGAACAAATAAAGGAAATTCTTACTAGTGAAAATGGGGAGGCTATTTTTAAAGAAAACATTGCTAATCTACTTGCTAGAAGGAAGGATAATCTAAAAAAGCAGACAGAAATTGCAAGAAATATTAGCAATAATAATATTAGCGATATTACGTAAAAAAGCTTACAAATTGGGTACTGAATGACTGGTTGATTATTTCAGAGGTATTTTTTATAGGCGCTCCACAAAGGGCGTAGAGCGTCATTATCAGTGATTGGAGGTCACAAATGGAGAACACAAACAAAAACTCGAATGAGAATTGTACGGGTAATGAAGTTAATGCTGTAAACAATCAAGTGTCTGATATGACACTCGATATAAAAAATTCAACTAAAAAAGCAACTAAAAAGGGTATAGCCGCTTTTTGGGAAAGAAGCATAGCAAACAAAATATTTTTGATATGCGGGAGCATTATGATATTCGTTATTCTATTCTCAGCGATATTGGCGATTTCTTTAGCAAATGAAGAGGAAGAAGCAGAGGTGTGGCCTGATACAGAGATGTCAAGATTGATTCCAGAGCCAAATGGGGAAATAACCTATGTAACCGCAGATGATAAGAGACTGAATGCAACAGTAAAGATGAGTGCTAAAAAAGCCTATACATATCGAACAAAGTGTAAGGAAATGGGGTTTACAAACATCTCAGAAGATGAAAAAGATGAAAGCGATTATACCTTTAAGGCAAAAGATGTAAATAATAATGAGCTAAGTCTTACATACTATGAAGACGATAGAGAGCTTGAAATAGAACTGGAAAAAACTGATGACGCTGAAACTAGTGATAGTACTACCAGTTCAAATACATCAACTACAAGTTCAGATTTTAAATCTATGATGGATAGCTATGAAGCATTTATGAATGAGTACATCTCATTTATGAAGAAATATCAAAATAGTTCTGATACATCAGCTATGCTCAATGACTACTCGAAATACGTGCAGAAGTTCACAGACTTTACAAGCAAGATTGATGCAGTAGATGAAAGCAACCTATCGGCTGCAGATTATAACTATTATATTGAAGTAACTACAAGAGTAAATAAAAAGCTTGCGACAATAGACGAGTAGTAACAAAAAAATAATATTGCACAAATTTTAATACAATGGTAAATTAGAAACATAGTTTACCATTGTTTTTTGATTAATGAAAGGTTATGTGTATGAATGATTTTAAAAGAGGTGCAGTAAGAGTCTTAATAAGGGGAATAATTACAGCAGGTGCACCTAGATATGAGGTAGTGTTCATATAAAGTGCTCTCAGAGGTTATATAAGTTTTTATTTCATTAATAATTATCAATGGTCAAGTAGGCTGTTTTGATTTTAAATTGGATTTACTAAAGCTAACAACAAAAGACGAGAGCCCTAGCTCTCGTCTTTTTAATTATCAATACATATCACAATATTCAGCGAATTACGCTTCTAATAATCTCAATTTATTTCTCTTAGTAGTATCATATATGTAGCCGATTAGAGCACCAACTATAGCAGGTACAACCCAACCAAGTTCTAGCTTAGTGAATGGTAGAAGCTTGATGAAATCGAATGGAAGACCAAACCCGTGTAAAACTGAAAGTAAGCTTGTGAAGAACACAGTGTAAGCAGCTATACCACCAACATATTTACTTGTGATCCACTTATCGAGCAGTGCAAATATTACTAGAACGATCAGTGGTGGATAAAATGCACTGAGGATAGGTGCTGCAAGTGCGATAATTTTATCGAGACCGAGGTTGCTCATGAAGAAGCTAAATCCGATAGTAACGAGCACTACTGTGCGGTAGCTAACTTTTCCGTTTGATAAACCGGCAAAGTAGTCGCCGATTACAGATGATAGTCCAATCGATGTTGTTAAACATGCTAGTAGTATTATAATCGCTAGAGCGATAACCCCCCATCCACCAAGTAGCTTGTTAGTAATAGCAATTAGTAGTGGTGCCTGTGCAAGGCCGTCAAAATGACTATCGCTTGCAGTCGATGCCCCGAGGTAAGATAGCCCTCCGTATACTAGTCCAAGTAGCGTTGCTGAAATAATATCTGCACCAGCTACTAGCTTCTTTACCTCGTTTCTTTCGGTATAGCCATATTTCTTTGCAGCAACTATTAGAATTATGGTTACAGTTACTCCACCAATACCATCAAGTGTCTGATAACCATTAGTAATTCCTGTCTGGAATGGAACAAGATCTTTTGTTGCAATAGGTGCACCAATTGGATTTACAATTCCAAGTACAATTAAAACTATCATTACTAAAAGTAAAAGTGGTGTTAGGAACTTACCTATAATATCTACTACTCCAGAAGGATTTAGTGCAAGTACAGCAGTTACTATAAAGAATAAAAGACTGAATGCCCATAGCGGAACACCTGGAAGAAGTCCTTTGATACCCATTTCATAAGTAGTAGCAGATGTTCTTGGAATACAGATGATTGGACCTAGTAGTAATAGAATAATAGATACAAATACCTTACCAGGTATAGCACCGAGCTTATTCGTTACACCGTCCACAGTTCCTTCTCTGTTAGCAACAACAGAGTAAATAGCTAAGGCAGCCAAGCCTACATCCATGATGAAAAATCCCGCAAATCCTATTAGCCAATTGCTCCCTGTTTCACGGCCAAGGAATGGCGGAAATATAAGGTTACCCGCTCCGAACTGAGTTGCGAAAAGAGCGAGTCCCATAGTTATGATAATCGGTCCCTTTGCTTTTTGGGTTTTGAATTATATTTCATAGTCCCCTCCTAATAATCAAAAACAACCATAAAATGTTCATTTATAACTGAAAATATAGGCTTAATATATATTAACTATTAAGGAATCAGTACCGAAATATAATCATATGTCTAGTACATTTTGGAATAACAAGGTTTAATCTACCGAAACGGTGTGTTATAATCGTTGTAATTTCAAGCATATTATAAATTGTGATTAATTTTTAGGAAATAGACAAATGGATTTAATTAAACTAAAATATTTTATTTCTGCTGCAGAAGTGTTGAATTTTTTTCTAAAGCGGCTGAGAATTGCAATATTACACAGACTGCAATAGGTAAGTATATCAATAAACTGGAAAAATGAAATTGGATGCACTTTATTTTTACCGAACCAATAAAGGTGTCAGTTTGACGGAAGCTGGAGAAAAAAATTTTTATATTGGTGTGAAAGAGATAAGTGAGCAATATGAAAACCTATTAAAACAAATTGTATCGGGGAAAAAAATGAGTTTCTTAGAATTGGTATTGCAGGCGATTATTTGCCAGTCAATTTTTTAAGTAAATACATCTCGATGAATCAAGATATCTCGCTAGAAGTAGAGTTTGAAGACAAAGCTCAATTAATCGGAATGCTGGATAGGGGAGTAATAGATGCGATGGTTATTCCTGATATTGTCTTGCGTAATGAAAACATAACGGGGATAGAGACGCTTGAAGTCGGAGTTGCGCATGATATATTATGCTGCTCTCAAGAAGTATTGAATAAATATGGAAGTGTGGGAAAAGTCGTTGAAAATTTGCCGCTGATTACTAAATCAGGTGAAGACGAGTATCACGAATACTGCAGAGAAAATCTTAAGAGCATATATAATAGTACCTTTTCTGATGTAAGGGTAGTTGATACAATAGCAAACCAATCTACTTTAATCGCGTTGGGGCAAGGATTTTCGATTGTTCCAAAGGAAGAGTTGACGGTTAGCAATGGTATATATGTTGAGAATTTAGGTGAGCGGTTTACAGAAACTTTACTCCTAGTCTACATGTCCAAAAACAAAAACCGATTGCTCCATAATTTGCTGCAATTTGTAGATATGAGCAATCGTGATGGTGAATCATTATTTGGATAACTTGGAGTTAGTTGAATTACAAAGGGAATATGGGTACTTTCAATATATTAGAAAAATAAGGTGACCTTGGTGGTGCACGATGCATAACCAAGGCCCCTTTATGCTTGCATTAAAAACTCCGAACCCAATCGGATTCGGAGTTTCATAAGCCTTATGAAATTAACGCTTCGAGAACTGACTAGCTCTTCTAGCTTTCTTGAGACCGTATTTCTTTCTTTCCTTCATACGAGGGTCTCTCGTTAGGAATCCAGCGGCCTTAAGTGCCGGTCTATTAGCCTCAGCATCTACTTCGCAAAGTGCTCTTGAGATACCGTGTCTAAGTGCTCCAGCCTGTCCTGTTGTACCACCACCGTTAACTAGTGCGATTACATCGTACTTTCCAACTGTTCCAGTGATTTCGAAAGGTCTCTTAACTTCATTCTTAAGAACTTCAAGTCCGAAGTAATCTTCGAGGTCTTTCTTATTTACAACGATTCTTCCTGTTCCAGGGAGTAATCTGACTCTAGCAATTGAAGATTTTCTTCTTCCTGTTGCCTGATACATTTCTTTAGCCATCTTCTAATCCTCCCTTCCTAGAATGTCCACTCTTCAGGATTCTGTGCAGCATGTGGATGCTCAGGTCCTGCGTATACCTTTAGCTTCTTGAACATCTGTCTGCCGAGCTTGCCATTAGGCATCATGCCCTTAACAGCGTGACGGATGATCTCCTCTGGCTTCTTAGCACGAAGTTCTGCAAGAGTTGTCTCCTTGAGACCACCTGGATATCCACTGTGGCTCTTGTAAATCTTCTGCTTTTCCTTCTTGCCCGTAACTGCAACCTTCTCAGCGTTTACAACAACTACGTAGTCTCCGCAGTCAACGTGAGGTGTGTAGATAGGCTTCTTCTTTCCTCTTAGGATCATTGCAATTTCAGCTGCAATCTTACCTAGAGTCTTGTCTTCTGCATCGATAACGTACCACTTGTGGTCGATATCTGCAGGCTTAGCGATGTAAGACTTCATTTCTCTTCCTTTCTACCTACTCAGATCCGAAGATCGATTTCGGCACTGTCTACTGGGATCCGAGGATCTTGTTCGACATACTAAAAATAACTTAGTGTCGGAGCTGCCGGGCGAACCCTGCTCCATTTGCACAATATGCCTAACGATTATATTACTCAAAGCGTTTAAAGTCAAGCTTTTAAAGCTTTTATTTCGTTCTGTTCTTCCCATTCTTCCACGAGAATTGCTCTGAGCTCCATATCGAAATACTCCTTGCTACGCTTACCTGCTAACTTAAGCAGCCCTTCAGTTCTAAATCCGAGCTTCGTGTACAGGTGCGAAGCGACTGTGTCGTCTGGGAAATGAGAAACGGTAACTCTATGTGTTCCAAGCTCCTCGAAAGCGTGGTGTAATAGTGCCTCAATCGATTCTGTACCATATCCTTTCCGCGAGCTGACTCGTCAGCAAGGTAGATGATAGCGATATTTAGCGAATCGTTGATAGAGTCGATGTTGGTGATGTCGATTTTGCCAAGAGGCTTTTTGCTTGATTTCTCAACTATTGTTAGCCACTCACGAGTTGGGTCGTGTATGACGGTATGAAATTCGTCTGTAATCGTATCGAGGTCTCGTTTGCCGGTCGTGCAGAAGTGCTCGATGACATTTTCTCGTGACTCCCATTCTGCAAAAAGGTCACAGTCTGCGAAGGATGACTTACGAAGTATAATGTGGTTGGTTTCTATCACGTTGATTCCTCCTCTAGTATCCAATTAATTGACATCTTATTATAACAAAAAATTGTATATCTTATCATACCTAATTGCATATTGTTCACATGCATAAATATGCATGTTATAATCTTTCGAATAAACTGCTTGCATAATGTCGATTCGCAATATGAATTACAAGCATGTTTCAGAAAAAAGTCTATAAATAAGGAAATTATTTAGATAAAGGACAGATATTAAATGAGTAATCAGAACAAGGGGAATGTTGCACTACTGCTTGCTGCAGTAATATGGGGAAGTGGGTTCATCGCACAGAAGATGGGTATGGATACAATTGGTCCGTACTTCTTCAATGGATCAAGGATGCTTATTGCTGGGCTTGCGCTTATGCCACTAGTAGTAAGGATGTCTAAACCAAAAGAGTTTTTTAGTGCAAAAATCAATGGCGAGAATGTTGCAAAGACACGCAGAATGAGTCTGCTTATTGGCAGTATTGTATGTGGAACACTATTATCTGTCGCATCTAGCTTACAGCAGGTTGGACTTACTACTGTGCCAGTTGGAAGAGCAGGCTTTATACTTGTAATTTATATTGTATTAGTACCATTGCTAGGTATATTTACCGGCCATAAGGTGGAGCTTAAGATATGGATTGCAGTACTCCTGGCGATAATTGGATTTGCAATGTTAAGTCTGCACGGAGGTCTTTCAAACCTTGGAACGGGAGATGTGATTACCCTGCTAAGCTCATTATTCTTTGCTATGCAGATAATTGCAGTCTCTAAGCATGTAACTAAATAATGCGATTATGCTTTCTGCTGCACAGATGCTTGTGTGTGGAGTGCTTACGCTAATCGTGGCATTTATAGTTGAGCAAACTACTATAGAAATGATAAAAAATTCTCTTGTCGTAACACTGTACTCTGCTCTAATTCCGACGGCCCTTGCTTACACTATGCAGATGATCGGTCAAAAATATACGAACCCAACAGTAGCATCTCTACTGATGAGTCTCGAGTCGGTATTCGCTGCAATCCTAGGAGTGTTTGTCCTAAATGAGCATATGACACTTATGGAGTGGGGTGGCTGTGCAGTGATTTTCGCATCCACAGTAATTGCGCAGGTGCAGTGGAAATCGCCTGAAAAATCAAGACAAGAGGATTAACTGTATACGCTTCATAGGTATATACACAGATATCACCTTTCTTTACAATAGTTAATGTCAATAATAAAAAGTATCAATAGTTGCACACAACGGTATAAACAACAATTATTGTTAACATTTTTACGATTACGATATAATGTGATTAGATTGTGAAGTTATGCTGTTATTCGCTAGATGGGAGCGAATAGTGGTGCAACTTTTGCTATTTTTGCACATAACACTTATTGACTAAAAATGAGGAAAGGACAGTAATGGTTACGAAAAAGAAAGAATTGAAAGCGAAGGTTTCAGGAATTATGCTAACTGCAATCCTGATTCTCACCATGATGCCTTGGTATGTCATGGCTGATGATACTTCCGCTGCAGAGGGCACGGCCGCTGCAAACACCGTAACTGCTGAGAGCGAAGGAGTTTCAAATGAAGCTGCTAGTGCCGCTACAGCGCCGACCGCCCAGGAAACCCCAGCTGCTAAACCAGCTACGGCAAGTGAAAAGCCTGCGGCAGCACCTGCAGCTAAGAAGTTAGTTAAAACATCCGTAAAGGTTGTTTACAAGAATGGATCACCTGTTGAAGACGGAACAACTTTTACACTCGAGGATCCAGATAACAACGATCAGAAGGACTACGAAGTTAAGAACGGAAAGCTCGAACTTCAGCTAATCTCTGATAAGCAGTATAGATTAGGTCTCTCATGGGATGATGAGAAGATGGACACTCATAAAGTCGTTGAAGCTGATGCTAATCTTGACACAATTCCCGTTGCGATCTCTGCAACTGGCAAGACTCTAGTATGGTATGACAGACATAACAATAAACTTCTCGAAGATAAGCCAGTAACAACAGTTACTCTTAAGGAAATCGAAGATGATGACGCTACCCCATCAGAGCCAAAGCCTGCCGAGAAGAAGAGAGTAGAAAAAGGTGAGCTAGCTAATGTAAGCGATATCGAAGTAGTTCTAGACGACGGAACCCCAATGCCTGATGGCGTACAGCTAGAGCTTATCGATGTGAGCAGACTCGCTGACTGGTCGTATGAGTTTGAGAAATTCACCGTAAAGGGTGGGAAGATTCACGGCGTTAAGATGAAGGCAGAAACTCAGTATAAGATTGGAATGGATACTGCTAACCCTTCATATTCAGACTATACAATCGTTGGAGCTTACAACAGCAAGCACTTAATGCGTATATATGCAAGATATGAAAACGAATATCCTCTGTACTACGATTATGATGAGGGTATAGATGGAACTGAAAAGCCAATTGCAAAACTTGTATTCCACAAGGTAAAGGAGCAGAGTGAACTAGAGAATCCTAAAGCAACTTCTTCAATCACAGTTCTTAAGGTTTCTGATGGTGGTTATGCTGCAAAGGCAGGTCTACCTTTCAGACTAGTTCGCAAGGATAACGGAAAATCAAAGGTTATCTATAGTGAGCAGGGTGAACTTACAATCAACACCGAAGCAAATGTTCCTTATGAGTTGAAGCTAGATGAGAACGATACCTATGTTATGAAGAACAAGGTGGAGTTCACAATGAAGCAAAACAAGCAGGGCAAGTACAACCCAATTATCGAAGGCTATGATCCTGACGACATCAATGGGTACCTGCAGTGTGGACTCATCGAGCTATCTAGAAAAGATGGCAAAAAGCCTGGAAGCGATGTTGTTAAGCCAGGAGATAACACTGGAGACAATAGTGGTGACGATTGCAACCCTTGCGGTGAATGTGAGGATTGCGCAAAGTATAAGCCTGAGCAGTATGCGAAGATTTATGAGAAGGAAAAGGTAGTTCTCAAGAACATGCCAGTTCTCAAAAAGTCGGGTAACGAATATAAGCCAATCAAGAAGAAGATTACATTCATCTTCTACAATGCTACAACACAGACTGTAGAAACTAAAGTTCAGTCAAGTGATGGAGTTCTACCTGATGTTGAGATGATAAAGGGACACAACTACATCGTATTTGCTGAAGATGGCGATTTTGAAATGCCTAATGCTTACCTCGTTCTAAACAAGACAGGTGAGAAGCCTGTTCCATCGAAGCAGAACGGAAGAAAAGTAGACGCATTTTACCTAACTTTAAGATCAATGTACGTTAGTAACCCTGAAGTTGCTAAGCGTGTAGCTTATACACTTCCAGTTTTCGACAAGGATCACAATCCTATCGACAATGTAAAGATTAAGTTCGTAAGTGAATATGAAGAGGTGACTGCACAGGTTAACGATGGTGTAGTTGAATACTCGTTGATCGAGGATCAGAACTATATGGTATATGTAGACGATCCAAGATATACAATCGATTCATTCCCGATGACTATGAAAGACAAGTCGGAGTGGGGCGCTGCGAAGTATGCATTCAACCACTTCAGTTGCGGTAGCGTTAATGAACTTATACTCAAGCCTAAGAGCGAAGAGGGTAAGAACAACACTCAGCTGATTGATATCGACAATACTACAGCCGTAACTGGTTTGCGCTTCGGAAGTGGAGACTACCTAGTGAGCGTTAGAAAGCTTCCTAAGGAGAGTGTAAAGGGGCTCGAGGGCAAGGACTACGAAGTTCTAGATATCGATATGATCAACATGTATCGTACTGAGCTTTCGAAGCTTGTAAGAGGAAACTTCAAGGTTAGCAGATTAGTTCCAGATGGCAAGGATGTAAAGCAGGTTTACTACGTTGATAAGGATGGAAAGCTTGTAAAGGTTCCATTCAAGCAGATTCTCGCATCTGATGGTGGATACATCGTGGCATTCGATATGTCTTCGATGTCAATGTATAACAATGTTATTGAGTACACTGACCACAAGCCAGCAGAGCCAGAAAAGCCAGTAACACCAGCTGAACCAGAGAAACCTGTTACACCTGTAGAGCCAGAAAAACCGGTTAACCCAGGAAACGACCAGGGAGATAACAATAACAACAACACACAGCCAAACGTACCAACTCCAGGTAACAGCGGAGATGTTACAAATAGTGCATCGGATTACTATGTAGCTAATGGAAATCTCGTTTGGAACAATGACGACAATGGTCTGCTCATAGTTGTAAAGTCCAAGACTGACGACGAAAGACATTTGAGAGATTTAGAGGCGTTGAGGTTGATGGCATCGTTATAGATTCAAGCAATTACGACGTCGTAAAGGGAAGTGCTAGAATTACACTTCACGCATCGTATCTCAAGTCACTAAAGCCAGGAAAGCACTCTGTAACAGTTCGTTTCAACAACGGTTCTCTAAATTCAGAGTTCACAGTTGCTTCCCACGCTGCTAAGAAGGCTCCAAATGGAAAGATCGTTAAGACTGGTGATTCCATGGGATTTGAGTTTATGTTCGCATTTGTAATTGCAAACCTACTTCTAGGTGTTGTGATCGCTATGAGGAAGAAGTCTGCATAGTGCGCAAGGTGTACTAGGGAACAAAACGTTATCAAATGAGATGGGGTTCTATGCTCCATCTCATTTTTTAAAACTACTTGAAAGAGAGAATATGGGGAATGCAGAAACGCTTATTTAATAATAAGCTGCTAAATATTATTGCGGTTATGATTCTCATTCTTGCTTTAGCTTTAGGTCTTACGAGCTGTGGTTCTAGCAAAGACAAGAAGGGAAAAGAAAAGAAAAAGACGGAAGTTACAAAAGAAAAGACATCTTCTGAAGAATCGGTAGATGAGTCTAGCGCTAATGATGAGAGTACTAGCGAGACTAACGATACTAGCGAATCAGAGAAGAAGGCACGAGATAAAGAAAGAGAAAAGACAAAGGAAAAAGAGCGATCAAAAGCTAAGGAACAGAATGAGAAAAAAAGCAAAAGTGATTCTAGTTCAAACGGCTCAGCTCATTCAAAGAAAAAATGGGTGCCTGCAGTATACAAGACGGTTACACATCCAGCAGTAACGCGTCAGCAGAAATACATTGACTACTATACTTGCCAATGTGGTGCTACTTTCACCACGAATGCTGAATGGCAGGCTCATAGACCCAAGCCTTGAAATAACTTACATACATATGCGGCTCCGCATGTGACGATAAAAACAGTTACCATCAAAGAGGCATACACCGAGCAGGTGCTTGTCAGCGAAGGTCACTGGGAATAAGTTAATACTTTATATTAAAATTCGTGTATACTATAGGGTGATGTATGAAAAGGCAGGTCTATAGTATGAAAGATATTCAAAATATAAAAATTCGTGAGGCGAAGCGTTCCGACATACCTGAAGTTGGACGCATCCTATCTGAAAACTATCACGATACCTACGCAAATATACTAGATAAGAGATATCTAAGCTCTGTGAATCCTGAGAGTGCGGCTGCTAGGTTGGATGCATATTTCCTGACACCAGGAAATGAAATGTTTGTAGCCGAAGCGATAGATGATGAAGCTCACTGCAAGGTTGTCGGTTTCGTAGCTGGAACCCCATCTCCAGATGTACTAGGTGCATTTTGGCTTGAAATGCTTCATATCGAAGCGGCTTACAGAGATTTTTGGAATAGGCAAAAGGCTACTATTTACTATGGGCGGAAGAGTTGCTAATAGTGGATATTCGCAGATGGTTATAGATGTATTCGCAGGAAATTCCAAGGCAGAAGAGATATATAAGCACTATGGAGCTAAGCAGATTGATGAGTATTATCAAGATGTTGAGGGCTTTTGGCGTGTTCTCGGCACTGCTTAGCTGGGATGACTTATCGATATTCAAAGGATAGGAGGCGCACGTGGATATTTTTATCAAAATGATCACATCGACGCAGTTCATAAGCAGTGCCGTAATAATCGCGATTGCGATTATCATGACATTTGTCATCGAACACGCCCACAAGCTGTATGTCAAGAAGACCAACAACACGATGCAGATGAATGCCATCGTGAAATCGACATTCAGAATGATTAAGACTGTGACATGGATAATTGCGGTTCTAGCAGTTCTTGAGTTCAACAATATCCGAGTTACATCTATTATCGCTGGTGTCGGTGTTGCCGGTGCAATCTTCGGTATGGCTATGCAGGACGTATTTAAAGACGTGCTGATGGGTATGCATATTATCAATGACAAGGCGTTTAAGGTTGGTGATGTAATTAAGCTCGACGATGATGAAGGTATAGTGACGCTTTTCACACTCCAGACCACGCAGTACACGAGTATCAATACTGGAGATCACGTTACAGTTTGTAACCGTAACATCTCTAAGGTGGGTGTATCAACTGGTATCTATGATATCGATATCGGCCTAAGATATGACGAAGATCCTGACCATATTAGGGAAATCCTTACTGATTGTGCCAAGAAAATCAAGGCGATTAAGGGAATCAAGAATGCCGAGTATCTGGCTATTCAGAATTTTGAGGCATCATCTGTAACCTATAGGATTAGATATTGGTGCAAGCCAAAGGATAAATGGGTTATGAGAAGGGCTGCGATGGGAGTTTTGCAGAAGTGCATAATTGAATCTGATATAGCACTTCCTTACAGTCAGCTTGATGTTCATGTAATAGATTCTCATGGCAACTAAGAAAGTTAAATCACTGCAGCTAAATAGCTGCAGTGATTTTTTCTTGCGTAATTTCAATAGCAAGGCAAAATTCAATTGTATGTATAGGATAAAGTGCAAATTTTTTGCGGCAATTTTTCGTTGGAATTTCAAGGGGTTAAACAATTGTTAGTGAAATATCACAAAAAATATCAAAAAAATTGTTTAAAATACAAAATATGGTGTTATAATACAACATATTATTCTTTATAGAGTGTTGTAACTATTGCGATTAAAGGTTTATAGAGCTGCTGAGCAGCTTTGTAATATAGGCAATGCAGTAAGGGGTTAGGGTGCTTTGCCAACAGATATTTATAGGATGTTATTTTTTTTTAGACAAACAGAAAGGACTAGAGAAACATGGTATTTTACAATGCGCTACTAGCGTTCGTATTGATGGCTATCTGTTATGTCGTTGGTGAGTGGATCTCCACAGTTACCAAGGCTTGGATACCATCCGTATTCGCATCAGCTATCCTTTATCTATTCGGATATTGGACATTCTTCCCTAAGACAATAGGAACAGATTCGGGACTTGTTCCATTTGCAGCAACAGTTGCTATGATGCTGCTCATCGTACATATCGGTACTATCATCAGTGTTAAGCAGCTACTCGAGCAGTGGAAGACTATCGTTGTATGTCTAGCTGGCCTCGCAGGCATGGTGCTATTCAGCTGGTACCTTGCACCGATGTTCATGGACAAGACTTTGATGATAGCAGGTCTACCTCCTCTAACTGGCGGAATTGTTGCTGCTACAACTATGCAGATGGCGGCTCATGCAAAAGGCCTCGAGGTCGCGGCTACATTTGCAGTAACTATCTATTGCGTGCAGGGATTTGCAGGTTATCCACTTACAGCAGTAATGCTCCACAAGTATGGAAATAAGGAACTTGCTAAGCTAAGAAGTGGAGAAATTGTTCTAACAGAGGAGCAGAAGGAAGCTAACAGACAGATTGGAATGACGGTTGTTAATGATGATTCTAAGGTTAAGAAGCTTCTACCAAAAGTTCCAGACAAGTACAACACACCAGTATTTATGCTTTGCAAACTAGGTCTAATCGCATGGTTTGCATCTCTTGCAGGTCAGCTTAAATTTGGTAGTGTAGCTATTTCACCAGCTATCTGGGCGCTTGTATTCGGTGTAATCTTCTGTGCAGTGGGATTCCTAGATACAAATATCTTGAACAGAGCAAATTCATACTGGATCAGTATGTTTGCACTTATGATGATTGTGTTCGATGGGCTTAAGAATCTAACCCCAGCAATGCTTAAGTCAATCATAGGACCGATGGTTATACTCATCGTTATAGGTGTTGTAGGTATGGCTGTATTCTCGTTCATCATCGCAAAAGTATTCAAGATGTCGTTCTACCTAGCTTTTGCAAATGGTTTAACAGCACTTTATGGATTCCCAGCAGATGCAATCATCTCCGAGTCTACATGTGAGGCTCTATCTGATAATCCAGATGAGGTTAACTACTTGATGAGTAAATCTTTCCTTCGATGATTGTTGGTGGATTTACTACAGTAACTATCACTTCCGTATTCCTAGCTGGAATCTTCGCTACACTTCTGTAAGCGAGATTGCAAATTACGGAAATTAATATTCAGGTCGCTATAGCGGCCTGATGTTATCTCAGGTTGTGAGAACTTTAAAAGGCTAGAAAAGGCCTGCCAGAGCAGAAAAGTATATAATATATTTAATCATATAGGGGGTAATATCATGGATATGAAAGAAGTAGCAGAAAAATATTCTGATTATCAGGTTGAGATGAGAAGATGGTTCCATCACAATGCTGAAGTAAGTGAAAAAGAATATGAGACAGCGAAGAGAATCAGAGAAGAACTCGATAAAATGGGCATTGAGTGGGAACATTGCGGACTTGAGACTTCGACTTTAGCAACGATTAAAGGCGCAAAGCCAGGTAAGACTGTTCTGCTCAGAGGAGATATTGATGCCCTTTCAGTAACTGAAGAGACAGGCGTTTCTTTTGCATCCAAAAACACAGGTGTCATGCACGCGTGTGGCCACGATTGTCATATTTCGATGCTTCTTACTGCTGCGCGCATTATAAACGATCTGAAAGATGAACTATGTGGAACTGTAAAGCTTGCATGGCAGTCCTCTGAAGAGGTCGCAACTGGTGCGAAGGCTATGGTGGCAGATGGTGCTCTTGATGGAGTAGACGCATGCTTCGCTATGCATGTCTGGGGTGCTATTCCGGCTGGTCATGTAAGCTGTGATGCTGGTCCAAGGATGGGTGCGGCAAGAATGTTTGAAATTGACGTTCAGGGGAATTCCGGTCACGGTGCCCAGCCAGATCAGCTGTTGATGCAGTTGTCGCTGGAGCTGCGATCGTAGGAAGTTTACAGACCATTGTGTCCAGAAAATTAGCTCCTTCCGAGCCGGCGGTTGTAACTGTTGGAACATTTAATGCTGGAGAACGTTGGAATGTAATCTCGGGCTCAGCAAAACTCACGGGTACAACCAGATGCTTCAGCTATGATGTATTTGACAAGCTACCCGAGTATGTGGAACAGGTGGCCAAGGATACAGCTAAAGTATATGGATGCACAGCAGAAGTAAGGGATACTCTTCTTGTACCCCCTACAGTAAATGATGAGGATATGGCGGCACTGGCTAGAGCGGTATCTAAAGAAGTAATTGGAGAAGATGCACCGCTACATGTACCAGCGACTGCTGGCGGAGAAGACTTCGCCTACTTTATGGAAAGGTTCCTGGCTGCGTGCTGCTACTCGGTATTGCAGATGAGGGTTCTGGAGATTGCTATATTCAGCATCATAGCAAATTCATGGTACATGAACCTGCTCTCGTAAAAGGTGCACAGATCTACACTAAGGTTGCTATGGATTTCAATGCAGGTAGAGAAGTTTAGAGAGTGAGAAATAGGTTTAAAGCAAGTACGAACTGAGATTAGATATAAATACATAGAATATGAATATAAAAGTGGTTACGAAACAGATATAAACCGACCACAAGACAGCAAACGAGAAAAAGCACTGCAGCACAAGAGTCGCAGTGCTTTTGCCATTGTATCAAGTGGTGCGCCCGAGCGGATTCGAACCGCTGACCATTTCATTCGGAGTGAACTACTCTATCCCCTGAGCTACGGGCGCGCATAATCCGCAAGCAAGTCCATACATAATCCACTAATTTACACGGTTTTCCTCCGTGCAAATATGTAGAATATTATAACAGAAAATGATATAATATGCGACAATTATAGCGTGTGATAACGCACACAATAATTCTGCAAAATCACTGAAAATTAAACATGCCAGACGATATGTACAAGGTGCATGAGCGATGAGTATGCCTAACTATATGATGAGAAAATAGGGGACTAAGATGGGAAATACGTTATATCTGATTAGACACGGAGATACAGAAGGTACGCTAAAGGATATGTTCTACGGCAGTACTGACTTACCGTTAGTTGAGCAAGGTGTGCAGCAGATTAAGGCGCTGCGTGATAAGGGGGCATACCCTAATCCAGATAGTGCTAAACTCTATACATCTGGAATGCTCAGAACCGAACAGACATTTAAACTCATATTTGGAAATAGAGATCACGAGATTATCCACGACCTCAGGGAGGTTGGAGTAGGTATCTTTGAGATGAAGACTATGGAGGAAGTGCTCCAACATGATGAAGCTCGTGCATGGCTTGAGGGAAAGAAGGAGTATATGGATTTTCCAGAGGGTGAGACCAACGATGGGTTTATCGAAAGAGTGGCTCGTGGACTCGACGTGCTCAAAGACGGTGTTATCGAGTCGGATGTCGTAGGAGTACTACATGGTGCCGTTATTTTTACGTGTATGGAGATGATGTTTCCAGCGGTAAAAGAAAAGGCTTGGCATTGGACTCCGAACCCAGCAAGTGGCTATGCTATTACTTTTGAGAATGAAAAACCTATAGAGTATAGGGAAATAGGATAGAAAAGCAGTTCTCTCGTGCTTCGAGAGAGCTTTTTTCGTTGTTTCATCACTTATTTACTATTTAATGTAGTATAATTAATCGGATATACACAGATATAGGAGGGTTTAGTCAGTTAAATGACGCCGTATATTATAAGCATCGTGTTTTTGCTCGTTTTATCGGGCATTTTCTCCGCTACGGAGACAGCGTTCACCTCGGTGAATAAAATTAAGATGAAGAGTTTGGCGAGCGATGATAATGTGAGTGCAGAACTCGTCCTAGAGATAACTGAGAACTTCGATAAGTTCCTCACCACAATTTTGATTGGTAACAACATTGCAAATATCGCAACGACATCGATTGCGACTGTTATGTTCATCAAGCTGTATGGCCACTACGGTGCGACGATTTCAACGATTGTGGTAACTGTGCTGGTTCTAGTATTTGGAGAGATTTCTCCTAAGAACATAGCTAAGGACAAGGCGGAAGGTATTTCGCTATTTATGGCCCCAGCTGTAAAGGTCCTGATGATTCTATTTACTCCGCTTAATTGGATATTCGGGATGTGGAAACGTATCGTGGATAAGATATTCAAATTTCAACAGAGCATGGCTACACAGAGGACGAACTCAAGACGATTGTCGAAGAGGCTAAGACCGGAGGTAATATTGGAGAATATCAAAGTGAGCTGATTACCAATGCTATCGAGTTTGAAGACCTCGAGGCAATCGATATAATCACACCGCGAATCGACATAATCGCGATTGAGCTCGGAACACCTAACGAAGAGATAGCAAAACTTTTTAAGAGCACAGGACTTTCTAGACTTCCAGTGTTCGAGGATGACCTCGACAATATAATCGGAATTCTCAACCAGAAGGATTTTCATAACTATGTAGTCGGCGAAGGTAAGATTGTGAACCTCTACATCAAGCCAGTTGCTTATGTAGCCGAATCGATTAAAGCATCGATATTGCTCAAGAAGATGCAGGCAAAGGCGACACATATGGCGATTATCGTCGATGAATATGGTGGAACGACAGGTCTCGTAACGATGGAGGATATTATCGAGGAGCTAGTCGGAAAGATTTACGATGAGCACGATACTGTTGAGATGAGGGAAGTTACCGACCTCATAGATGGCTCTTACTCAGTTGCTGGCGGAGCTAATGTAGAGAAGTTCTTCGAACTACAGGGCGAAGACATCGATATAGATGCGACTACAGTGAACGGATGGGCGATGATTGAGCTTGACCACATTCCTAAAGTGGGAGATGTGTTCGAATATGAATCGAAACGCAAGCTATTCAAGGTGAGAGTTACGAGAGCAGATGCCAAGAGGGCGCTCAGACTACATATTCGCGTTGAAGATAAGCCTGATGAGGACGAGGATGATAACTAAGAGTGCTGATTCAGAAGATAAATAATTATTAAAAAATATATATACGTATTAGCAAGAAGGAAGGGAGCCATTTAAATGGGTTTAGTAGAAAAGATTTTTGGAGATCTCAACAAGAGAGAGGTCAAGAAGATAGAGAAAATTGTAGATGTTATTGAGTCTTACGACGAGCAGATGCAGAAACTCACTGACGAGGAGCTGAGGGCTAAGACAGAAGAATTCAAGAAGCGTCTAGGAACTATCAGAGAAGAGGGTGAGGAAGGACCGTTTGAGACTGTTGATGATATCTTGCCAGAGGCATTTGCCGTATGCCGTGAGGGTGCAGTTAGAAGCCTTGGTATGAAGCATTTCCGAGTTCAGCTCATCGGTGGTGTGGTGCTACACCAGGGAAGAATTGCCGAGATGAAGACTGGTGAAGGTAAGACTCTAGTGGCTACACTTGCAGCGTATCTAAATGCGCTTACAGGCGAGGGAGTTCACGTAGTTACAGTCAATGATTACCTCGCAAAGCGAGATGCTGACTGGATGGGTAAGCTGTATACGTTCCTAGGACTAACAGTTGGATGCGTAATCAATTCGCTTCAGGGAGACGAGCGTAGGGCTGCTTACATGGCAGACATCACATACGGAACTAACAACGAGTTTGGTTTCGACTATCTGCGTGATAACATGGTTACTTATCAGGAAGAGTTGACCCAGCGCGAGCTTAACTTTGCTATAGTTGACGAGGTTGACTCGATTCTTGTCGATGAAGCACGTACACCGCTTATCATTTCTGGTAAAGGTGTTGACTCAAGTGATATGTACCGCACAGCAAACGTTTTCGTTAAGACCCTCATTCGGGACACTACTCGTGATGAAGAGGAGGGTGAGAACGGTGTGCACGGCGATTACACTGTAGATGAGAAGGATAAGCAGGTTGCTCTCAATGAGTCTGGTATCAAGGCTGCTGAAGCATACTTTGGCATCGAGAACTTCTCTGATCCAGATAACATGGAATTAAATCATTATGTAAATCAGGCACTGCATGCTAACTATCTGATGAAGTGTGATGTTGATTATATAGTTCAGGATGGTGAAATCCTCATAGTTGATGAGTTCACTGGCCGTCTCATGTATGGAAGACGCTTTTCAAATGGTCTACACCAGGCTATCGAGGCTAAGGAAGGTGTTTCGGTAAAATCAGAGTCAAAGACTCTCGCAACTATTACCCTTCAGAATTACTTCCGTATGTACAAAAAGCTTTCAGGTATGACGGGTACTGCCAAGACAGAGGAAGATGAATTTAGAGACATCTATAACATGGATGTAGTTGTCATTCCAACCAATAAGCCTATTTCTAGAATTGACCTAGAGGATTCGGTATATGCTCGTCAGTCTGGAAAATACAAGGCTATCGTCGAGAGAGTTGCCGAGGCAAATGCGTCAGGGCAGCCTGTACTAGTAGGTACTATATCTATCGAAATTTCGGAGCTCATCAGTGAGATGCTCAAGAAGAAAGGGGTTAAACACAACGTGCTTAATGCGAAGCACCATGAGAAGGAAGCTGAAATCGTAGCTGAAGCAGGCCGCAAGGGTGCCGTTACAATCGCTACCAACATGGCTGGTCGTGGTACCGACATCATACTCGGTGGTAACCCTGACTTTGAAGCTAGACGTGAGATGAAGAAACTCGAGTACACTCCAGAACAGATTGCTTTTGCAACAGGTTTCGAGAAGTCAAACGATGAGGAACTTAATGCTGCTAGAAGCAAATATCAGGAACTACTAAAGCATTTTACGGCTGAGAGAAAGGACGAGCAGGAAGAAGTTAGAGAGCTCGGTGGACTCTGCATCATCGGTACAGAGAGACACGAATCGAGACGTATAGATAACCAGCTGCGTGGACGTTCCGGACGTCAGGGAGACCCTGGTGTTACACAGTTCTTTATATCCCTTGAAGATGATTTGATGAGACTCTTCGGTGGAGAGAAGATGCAGAGAATCGTTGAGGGTGTTGGTCTTGGCGATGACGATGCTCTTGAGGCTAAGGTGCTTTCAAGAAGGATTGAGAATGCTCAGAAGAAAATCGAAGGTAAGAACTTCGGCATTCGTAAGTACGTTCTTCAGTATGATGATGTAATGAACAGACAAAGAGCTCAGATTTACGAGCAGCGCAAAATGGTTCTCGATGGTGAGAATCTGCGCGACTACATCATGGGTATGGTGGAAGAGCTTGTAAATGGCATCGTTGCACCTATTACCATGGAAAGCCGCTTCTCGGAAGACTGGGATATGGATGAGATTTTCTACGGTTGTGAGCAGATTACACCTGCATTTAAGGGTAGATTGAGCTACACGGAGGAAGAGCTTAGAAATCTAGACGAGGACAAGCTACGCGAAGATATCGTAAATGTCTTTGAGCAGATTTATAGAGAGAAGGAAGAGGAAGTTGGTATCGAGCATATGCGTGAAGTAGAGCGCATGATTATGCTTAGAGTCGTTGATAACCGCTGGATGGATCATATTGACGCGATGGAGCAACTCAAGAACGGAATCGGACTTCGTGGATATGGACAGCAGGACCCTGCAGTCGCGTATGCAAAGGAAGGGTTCGGTATGTTCGAAGAGATGATTGCAGATATTCGTGAGGAGACTGTAAAATACTGCTTCAATGTAACCATTGAAACTCGTACGGAGCGCCGTGCTGTTTCTAAAGATGAGGTTGAGCGTAAGGAAGAATATTATGACGAAGATATCGCGGCTGCACACGGAGATGGACAGAAGTATCACGATAACGGAGACCATGTTCAGGAGCCAGTTCACCGCGATAGCCCTAAGGTTGGCAGAAATGATCCATGCCCATGCGGATCTGGAAAAAAGTATAAGAATTGCTGCGGTAAGTTCCAGTAGAAGATTCTGTAATAAAAAAATATTATTGGAATTCTGCGGTGTTTGCAGGGTTAAGGAGTTTTGCTCAATAGATGCGCGATGCTGCAAGATGCGGCTACGCGCATCTTGCATAGATGAGAGGAATTAAGATGATTGAATTGGATGAGATAAAGCAGGCTTTACCAGGGGAGCTTGAGAAGCTCCGTGAAGTTGGAGACTATCTTTGACCCGAGTGGCTTAAGAGATAAGATTTCAGATATGGAGCAGGAGATGGTAAAACCAGGCTTCTGGGATTCGCCTGACGATGCACAAAAGCTGATGAAGCAGAAGAAACATCTTGAAAATGAGCTCGAGCAGTACAAGAGTCTCTGTAAGGGATTCGAAGACATATCCGATATGATTGAGATTGCTGAAGAGTACGATGATTATTCGGAAGCCAAGAATATCATCAAAGAATATAGAAGGCTCAGTGAAGAGATGGAAGCCCTTGAACTCAGTAGACTTTTGACTGGGAAATACGATGACAGAGATGCAATTTTAAGTATTCATGCTGGAACTGGTGGTGTAGATGCCATGGACTGGGCAGAGATGCTGATGAGAATGTACCTTAGATATGCAGACCAACATGGATTCAAGACTGATGTCGTGGACCTACAGAATGATACGCTTGCTGGTATCAAGAGCTGTACTATCGTTATCAGCGGAATCAATGCATATGGATATCTGCGAAGTGAAACTGGCGTTCATAGACTTGTGCGCATATCACCATTTAACTCTGCAGGCAAGAGACAGACTTCTTTTGCAGCTGTCGAAGTCGTTCCTGATATAGGAGATAGCATCGAGATTAATATAGATCCAAAAGACCTTAAGATTGACACTTATCGGAGCTCGGGAGCTGGTGGTCAGCATGTTAATACGACTGATTCAGCTATACGCATAACCCATCTTCCAACTAACATAGTTGTAACGTGTCAGAATGAACGTTCACAGCTCTATAACAAGGAGATGGCGATGAAGATTCTGGCATCGAGACTTCAGCAGCTCGCTGAGGCAGAGCACAAGGAGAGTCTAGATGAGATTAAGGGAGATATGAGCCAAGTGACTTGGGGTGCACAGATTAGGTCATATGTATTCCAGCCGTATACGATGGTCAAAGATCATAGGACGAGTGCAGAAATTGGAAACATTAGCGCTGTTATGGATGGGGCTCTTGATGAGTTCATCAAGGCGAAGCTTACGCAAGAAGCGAAAGAGAGGAGCGTATAATGAAGAAGTACATAGTGTTTGATTTCGATGGAACTCTTCTCGATACCGATCAGCTTATCATCGATTCATGGCAGGCAGTTTTCCGCAGATTTCGGGGCAAAGAAGCTGATGAGGACCTGATACTGTCTACGTTTGGCGAGACGGTTGCGAACACCGTTAAGGAATTATTTGCAGATAAAAATCTAGAAGATGTTCTGGCGGTATATCGCAGTTATCAGATGGAACATAGCGAAGGTGCCTACAAATTGTATCCAGGCATAATTGAGATCCTCGACGAATTGATAGAGCGCGGCTATTCGTTATCTATAGTGACTTCCAGGCTTGGAAATACAGCAATGCAGTATCTTGATGAGATGGGCATCAATGATAAATTCGATGTCATCATCACAGCAAACGATGTGACAGAGCACAAACCTGAACCTGGTCCGCTTCTGGCGGCGCTCGAGAAACTCGGGGCAAAGAGGGACGAAGCCATAATGCTTGGTGACACAAGATTTGACATAGGCTGCTGTCAGAATGCGGGTGTTGATAGCATCCTGGTCGGATGGGGACGCAGGTGTGGAAAAGCACCGCTCGGCGGGCTTGAGCCGACATACAGAATATATAAACCTGAGGAGTTATTTGAGATAATCGAGGGATAAAATGCTGAACCTATTTATGGCACGTGAGTGCATGAACAAGGAGAAGTTCATATATGAGAATATAAAGGGCAAGACATATGTGCTGGTACCGAACCAGTATACTCTTGTCGCGGAGGAACAGGCGCTTAAATATACGGGCAGTGCCTGTCTTCTTGATATTGAGATTCTCTCTCTAAATAGGCTAGGTCAGAGGTTTATGGCGGAGCAGGGTAAGGAGAATATCGAGATTCTCGACCAGTATGGACGCCATATGCTTCTCTATAAGATTATAAAGTCACATAAAGATGAACTAGAGGTGTTCAAATCAGCAGCTGATCAGAGCGGATTTATCGATATGGTCAATGATTTCATCGCTGATTTTAAGCAACAGAATTGCTCTCTTGATGAACTGATATCGGAGATTGACGTAGATAGTCACAGCGAACTGCTGGCACATAAATTGCGCGAGCTAAAGCTTATAATCGATGAGTATGAGTCTGAGTTAGAAGGTAAATACATAGATTCTGAGGATTACATCTCAATGTATGTCTCGTTAATAGGAGATTCAGAGCTTCTGGATAACCATTCGGTGTGGGTATATGGATTTGACACGCTTGCGCCAAAGTCTATGGATGCTCTTATAGAGATGGCAAAGCGTATTGATGTTAGTCTCATGGTTAATAGCAGCGATTTTAATCTCGATATCAATCTAGTGTCAGCATTGTCCGCTAGGGCGGATTCGGCAGGGGTTAAGATTTTAAAGGAATATGTGCCTGATGAATACAGAGCTTACGGACGAGAGACGCTTGATTATCTAGAGGAAAATCTATTTAGAACAGTCTCTAGCTCTAGTGAAACTACACTTAAGATACCAGATGATAGCACGGTTAACGATGAAGTTAAGCTAGTTGAGTGTGCAAATCCGTTCTACGAAGCGGAAAGTGCGGCTTCATATATATATGAGCTTATTCGTGACAAAGGGTACAAGATGAATGACATCGCAGTAATATGCAATGATGATTCATCTAGGCAGCCGATAATTCGCAGGACTTTTGAAGAGTATGGAATTCCGCTCTTTGTCGACTCGAGAAGGACTATCACCGATTCGATGGCAGCGAGATTTATAGTAAGTCTTCTCGAGTTTGTACTGCACAAATACAGGACTTCAGCTCTGTTCGTAATGCTCAAGACTGAACTTACAAGTATTAGTAGAGAAGACATCGAGAGGCTCGAGAACTACGCACGCAATTATAAGATTCGCGGTAGTATGTGGACTCGTGAGTTTAAATATGGTCATTTTGATTATGCTGATGAAGAGTTTGAAAAGCTTGAGAACACAAGAAGCTATATAATGGAGCAGGTTTCAAAGTTAGTTGATATAAAAGAGCGCTCTGGAACAGTCGCAGAGTTTATCTTTGACCTTATCAAGATTTTGGAAGAGGAATGGGATCTACCAGGTAGGCTACAGGCTGTATCTGAAGCCCAATCTGAAAAGGGGTATAACGAGGAGGCGCAGAATACTGCGCAGAGCTACGAAGCTTGCGTTAAGATTCTTGAGCAGTTAGCCAGCATCCTTGGTGGAGAGACATTCGATAGAGGAGGGGGTATAGAACTGCTGCAGCTGTATAGAAAAGGGCTTGAGTCAGTGGATATCGGAATTATCCCACCTGCGCTTGATGGTATAATCATGGGTTATATGATTAGAACGAGACCAGGACCGCTCAAGGCGATGATTGTACTTGCGGCGAATGAGGGTGTGCTACCTATGGAGCCAGCTTCAGAGGGCATATTCTCTGTAGATGAAAAGGAATTCTTTAAGGAACATCATTTCCCGATTGGTCACCTCGATGAACTTAAGATGACGGAAGAGAATGTAGCTATGTATAGGCTGATTTCAAAGCCTTACGAGAGATTATATATCAGCTGGTCTCTGTCTGATTCCGAAGGACAGGACTCTAAGCCGTCTTCGTTAGTAGATGCATTTAGGGCAGCTCTACCGAGTTTGAAACTACACAAGGATATAATCTCAAGCGGCCTAGGAATGAGTGTCATAAACAATCCAAAGACAGCATTGCGACATCTGCTCAACTATCTAAGGGCAGAAGGTCTCTAGAACATAATGTTGATGAGAAGAAAGCAAAAATCATAACCGACTCGATAATTTCGTGGTATCAGCATAATGAGTCGCAAATTTTCGAGACGGCTATGAAGGCGGCAAGAGATGATAACTCTGCAGCTCCTATCTCGAGTGAGATGGCAGAAAGACTTTTCGCTAGATCAAATGGTGAGTTTTCGTTCTCTCCGACAAGGATTGAGAGCTTCAATCATTGTCCGTTCAAGCATTTTGTATCATATGGACTAAGACCTAGAGAAGACCGAGAATTCAGTGGAGCATCGCGAGAGATAGGAGATATATATCACGAATGCATCATGAAGGTATCCAAGAAGCTTGAAAATGAAGGACTATGGGCAACATATCCGATGAAGAGATTGATAGTCTAGTGAAATCTACACTGACAGAAATCGCAGGAGACTATCGAGATGGTCTCTTTTCCTCTGATGGCCGTGAGCAGTATAGGCTGGAGAGGGTGGAAAGAGTTTGTTCACGTGTAGCCGGAAACCTTGCAGAACAGATGAGACTAGGCAAGGTCGAAAAGTCCTACTTTGAAGAGGAATTTAAAAGGGGGAAACTATTTTCTCCGATTGAGCTCGAGATAGATGGTAAGAAAATTTTTATCGAGGGTAAGATTGACAGAGTTGATGTGTTTGAAGGTGGAGATATCAGAATTATCGACTACAAGACTGGCTCAGATAAGGTGAACATAGAGCAGATGAGGTGCGGTTATAAGATGCAGCTCATGGTATATATGCAGGGTGCCAAGTCAGAGGATAGGAAACCTGCGGGTGTGTTCTACTACAACATAAAAGATGTTTCTGTAAGTGTGGAAGGCGCGAAGGACGCGGCTGAAGTGGTGGATAGTGAACTCAAGAAAGGCTTGACACTAAATGGTATATGCATAGATGAAAAAGATGTCATAGATGAGATGCCAAGCACGCTTATTGCTAGCAAGAAGATGATCATTGATCGTGATTTATTCGAAAGCATCGAGCAAGATGTGTGTCAGTCGATTCATGATATGAGTGAGCAGATTATCTCGGGTGATGTGAGCATATCACCTACCAAGAAGCGCACCGCTAGTGACAACAAGGGAGAGTGCACATATTGCAGTTATAATTCAATCTGCAGATTTGACGTAACGTATAAAGGAAACAAGTATAGGGAAGTAGATGGGTAAATTAAGGATTGCATCTATCGGTAGCAGCAGCTCCGGTAATGCGTATATTGTTTCAGATGGTAATACGAGACTTCTACTTGATGTTGGGCTGACTGCAAAGCGGATCAAGGAAGGGCTTGCGGAGTGTAGGCTCAGCCCTGAGGATATTCAAGGAATATTTGTCACACATGAACATTTAGATCACGTAAAGAGTATAAGGGCTGTTGCAAAGGCTTGCGGCGATGCGCATGTATACACATCACGCGGAACAGTGAATAACTGTGAGAAGTTTGAATATGTGAAGCCAGAGAAGCTCAAATTCATGGCTGCACAAGATATGGTGAGAGTGGGGGATATCTCTGTAAAGGCATTTCGCTTTCGCACGATGCCGTTGAGCCACTAGGATTCAGCTTTATAGCTGATGGAGAACAGCTAACGCTAGCGACAGATACTGGAGTGGTGACAGATGAGATTGCTGAGGAAATCTCCAGTGCTGATGCGCTAGTGTTTGAGGCTAATCATGAGGAAAGTATTTTACAAATGGGCGATTACCCATACTCGGTAAAACGCCGAATCCTCGGGGACTGCGGACACTTGTCCAACGTGACGAGCGGAATTGCTCTCGCAAGGGCACTTCTAGCTCGCAAGGAATCGGGGCTACTAGGCTGTGAGCAGCGAATCATGCTCGCACATCTTAGTTCACAGAACAATACACCTGATACGGCACTGTTGACGGTAAAGAATATTTTAGATGAAAATGAGCTCTGTCAAGGAAGTGATTTCATACTCAAGGTAGCGGCAAAGGACAAGCTGACAACCCTTTAAGCATAGTGAGGTAAGCAAAATAATTTAGGGAGCTATATGAAGGTAAGGATTATTTGCATAGGAAAACTCAAAGAAAAATATTGGACGGAAGCTGTAGCTGAGTATACTAAGCGAATCTCAGGATATGCTAATATAGAGATTGTGGAGCTCAAAGAAAGCAAGCTTAGAGCAAACCCATCGCCGGCCGATGAGGCTGCCGTACTAGTTCGTGAAGGAGAGACAATTCTTGGGAAATCAAGGATACCGATTACGTTATAGCGATGGAAGTCGAGGGCAAGCAACTTGATTCTGTAGAGCTATCTAAGAAGCTACAGTCGACTTTCGATACAAATTCATCTACTATAGACTTCATTATCGGTGGCAGTCTCGGACTATCGGATGAAGTGAAGAGGAGAGCGGACTACGGACTGTCATTTTCAAAGCTGACTTTTCCTCATCAAATGGCGAGAGTCATGTTGGTCGAACAGATATATCGTGCCTTCAAGATAAGTAACGGCGAGACTTATCATAAGTGATTTCACGCGGCTATACGCTGGTTTATATCACAGATAACATACAAGAAGACCTCCACGTTTGTGGAGGTCTTCTTGTACTTTTTACTTTATACTTTGCGAACATTATGAGGGTTAGGGATGTCTCGTAATGTCGTAAACGAATTTAATTGCCTGTACTAGGCTTCTTTATTATAGGTGCAATCATAGGAGCAATTGCTGGTATGATTATGCTTATGAGTATGAGTGCTCCTCCGATTAGACCAGTGGTCCCAAGTCTTTCGTTCAAGAATATGTATCCGAGTATAGCAGTAATTAGCGGGTTAAACGCGCAAAACAGTCCTGATATAGCCGCTGATAACTTGCTTTGTGCAACTGGCTGAAGCGTGAAGCCGAAGCAGGTACACACGATTGCGAGGAATATTATTACTCCCCATGCCTTAGGGGCGGTAGGGAAGCTTGCTCCCTCTGCAATCATAGCTACTACAAACGATGAAATGCCTATAAATGCAACCTGTATTATACCGAGCATAAACGGGTCATCTTGCTTTGAAAATCTATCAGTCGCTACTACCGCACAAGTATATGCCAGTGCGCTTAGTAAGCATATGAATTCTCCTAAGGAGAGGCCTATATGACCATCCTTGAGAGTTAAAAAACCAACTCCGGCCAGAGCTACAAGTGCACTGATAATTACAGGTGGTTTTGGAATTTTCCTAATCAGTATTGCATCCATTAGCGGCACGAAGATAATCGCAGTATTCTCGAGGAACGAAGTCGTCGAAGAGTTTGTCATCTTTAGTCCAATTAACTCAGTGGTCATCGTCAGTAAGAAGAAAAAACCGATTATCGAACCGTGGATTACAACCTGCCTGTTCACATTTTTAAAATCCTTTCGGAAGATGAAAAGCAGGATTATAGAGGCAAGTGGGAAGCGGTAGCCGTTCAAAGTGAGCGGCCCCATATATGATAAACCTGTAGTCGCGAAAAGGAGCGAGGTTGCACGCAGCGAAATTACTGTAAATAGCAGTATCATCGCGCGATTTCTTCTCTTCGTATCCACCTCGGGTCCCCACTTTCTAATGTAAACTGATGTAAGTAGATTATAGTAAAAAATGTATTTTGATAAAATCGCTAAATAATCAACTTTGTTGTGATAAAATGACAAAGAAGAAAATATGTAAAACTAACTTCAATTACAAGGAGCAAAGTCATGGAAGTAGAGAAGGTTAAAGCGCTGCTCAAGGCGCTTGAACTAGGGAATATGTCTTCGGCAGCCACAGAGCTTGGATATACGCCATCTGGCATAAGTCGTATGATGGTATCGCTAGAAGAAGAAACGGGTGTGAGACTCGTGAATAGAAATAGAAATGGCATATCGCCAACTCATGAGTGCAAACAGCTCCTGCCCAGCTTCACAGCATTGGTAAATTCTGCAAATCATCTAGAGCAGAATATCGCAGAAATCTGTGGCGTCATCACTGGTGAGGTTCGAGTTGCAACTGCATATTCGACTTATTACAAGTTTCTAACGGATTTAATAAAGGATTTCTGTGCAAAATATCCAGGTATAGCCGTTGATCTTACAGCTGGACGAAGCTCAGCACTCATGACAGAGCTTGAACATGATGAACTGGACTTTTGCCTTATCAGCCACCGAAAGGGTTCATGCGAATGGATTCATCTTCTCGATGACCCATTTTATATATGGGTGCCAAATGATCATTCAGCAGTAGCTGACGGTGTTTATGACATACACAGAATCTATGATGATAGTTACATCGACCTTTATCCGGGTAGGGAGAGCGACGGGTCTATGATGTTTAAGTCGTATGACATCAACCCTCCAATAAGGTACAAAACTTCGGATGCTTTTGCCGCATATTCGATGGTTGAGGCAGGGCTAGGTGTAACCACAGTGAATGGAGTCTCTATAAATCAGTGGAATGGTGACGTGACGGCACTACCGATTTCTCCAAGCTATAATGTACCTATAGGTATTGCGGTTCCTAAAACAGGACGTATTTCGCCCGCTGCGAAGAAATTTAGAGATTTTGCGCTTGTATTTTTTTCAGAACACAACCATCAAATGATGGAAATTATTAATGATAGTGATAAAAAATAGTTAAACTTTTATGAGTGTTACCTAGTGTTGCCTAATATGATATATGGCATAATGATTATAGATAATGGAGGAAATATATGGATAAAAAGCGGAATAAGGCTAGAAATACAGAAGATAAGAAGATTTTAAATCACGTATTTAAAGCGGATATACCACATAGAAACCGAAGAGATAAAATGGCGAGAATAATGGCGATTTTAATGATTATCCTCATGGTGGGGTTCTCGTTCATAACGGCAGGTATATTTCTTTTAGATTAGAATATAATTAAATAGATAAAAAAATTTGTGTAAAAATTGGTTGGATTATATTCCCTGACAAGGCTTTGACAAGTCAAAGCCTTGTTTTTTTGCCCTTTGCTGGTTTGTAAAGGATTTTAATGAGTGATATAATTCATATTAAATCACGTCCTATATGATTTTGGGCCTTTTGGCTGATTTTACAGGACAGAAAGGATATGCTTATGTCGATAGCAGGTATTGAAAAGGTTAGAGAAGCTGAGACGAAAGCAGCGCAGATTAAAAATCATCTGAAGAAGCTGCAGCTCAGATTATAGCTGACGGCAAGAAAGAATCTAAGATTCTGCTCGAAGACGCTGACAGAAGAGGTAACGAAGTTTATAAAGCTACGATTACATCTGCTGAAGTGAAGGCAGAGGCGCTCTATCAGGAGAAGATAGATGCTGAAACCGCTGCGTGTGAGCAACTTAAGACTGCAGCTAGAGAGAATCTCTCGCAAGCAGCTTCAGCAATCGTCGGAAAGGTAGTGGGTACTTATGGCAACGATTAAAATGAAAAAGTTGTCCGTCATAGGTATGAACGATGAGAAGCAGGCGCTGATTAAAGAGCTCATGGATCTCGGTGTTGTCGAAGTTACTAAGCCGGAAGACAAGCTTCAAAGCGAAGAGTGGACAAAGCTTGTAGTGAAGGATGGTGACGAAACTGCGTTAGCAGAGTTCGACAAGAAAATCTCCGCTGCAGACTCGGCCCTGTCCCTATTAGATAGGTATGACAGCAGCAAGAAACCAATGTTCCCAGCTCGTAGAGTTGTTACAGAGGCAGAGTATGACGAGATTTTAAGTAAAGAGAAAGAGTTTGAGGAGGACGTTAATCGTTTAAACGAGTACGGCAGTGCAATTGCTGATGCTTATAGCAAGGCGAACTCCGCTGAGGCTCTCAAGTTATCACTTGAGCCTTGGAAATCATATGAACTCCCTATTGAGCTCACAGAGACAGGATGTCTAAGCATACGCATAGGACTTATGCCACTGACTACGGACGTTCAGGAGGTTGAGAAGGAACTGGAAGCTGAAGGTTTATCCTCAGTTGTACAGTGCGTTCACAAGGATAAGGAACAGATGTACGTTAGTGCATGGTATTTCAGAGATGATGAAGATGCGGTGCTCGAAATAATCAAGCGCTATGGCTTTACACTCGCTCCGATTGCTGAACTTGAAGGTACGGCAGAGGAGAACATCGCTAGAGCAGAGCAGGCAATTGCAGATGCTAACAGCGAAAGAGAAGCTCTTGAGCTTAAGGTCAAGATATGGAGGGCTCTAGAGTAAACGTCGAGTGTTACCACGATATCATGGTAATTAACCGCGATAGAGCATTCGTTCGTAGCAGACTTCTCACGACAGAAGAGACGTTCACCTTTGATGGATGGACACCAAAATTCGCTTCCAGTAAGGTTGAGAAATTGCTGGAAAAATACACATGTTGGTACGAACTTACAGAACCCGATGAAGAAGACGACGTGCCGGTGCGCCTACAGAACAAGAAGTTCTTTGCACCAATCGAATTCATCACGGAGATGTACTCGTTACCTAACTGGAAAGAAATTGATCCGACATCGATATTCTCAATTTTCTATATCATATTCTTCGGGATCATGTTCGGAGATGTGGGATATGGAATCATATTATGCGCAATGTCGGTATATGCACTTAAGAAGAACAAGCTGTACGAAGGAGGCGCATATAAGCTTCTGAACGTGCTGTTCTACAGCGGACTCTCCAGTATATTTTGGGGCGTTATGTTCGGAAGTTTCTTCGGAGACCTCATCCCTGTAGTTGCTAAGACGTTCTTCGGCAAGACAGTCATCATTAATCCGCTATGGCTGGATCCAGCCAAATCTCCGATGATATTCCTCGTGTTCTCGTGCGGGCTAGGTGTTATACACCTGTTCGTTGGAATGGGAATCAAGGCGTACCAGCAGATAAAGGATGGAAAGTTCCTTGAAGCATGTAAAGATGTATTTGCATGGTACCTCATCGTTGCGGGAATCATACTGCTGCTATTTGGAACTAAGATTGGTCCTGGAGTACCAGGTATTGGTAAGATAATGGCAATAGTAGGTGTTGTAGCAGCGATAGTCCTTCCGCTCATCACAAATGAGGGCATTACGAAGGGGCTTGGTATCTGGGATATCTACAGTGGGTTAACAGGAAATCTGTCCGATATACTCTCGTATTCGAGACTTCTCGGACTTGGTCTAGCCTCTACATCAATTGCACAGGTATTTAACTTCCTGGCTTCGATGGGAGGCAAAAGTGTAGTCGGAGTGGTTATGTTCCTAGTAATTGGAATTCTAGGACACACACTCAACTTCGGAATCAACGCTCTGGGAGCATTTGTTCACTCCTGCAGACTTCAGTACGTAGAGTTTTTTGGTAGATTCTACGAAGGTGAAGGCAGGGCATTTGAACCGCTAAGCAGGGATACGAAGTATATTAATGTAACTAAGGAGGCAAAATAATGAGTTTAGGTCTAACTTTAGCTGTACTAGGTGCAGCAATTGCGACAATCGCAGGTGTAGGAAGTGCTATTGGTGTTGGTATTGCTGGTGAGGCTGCTGACGGAGTAATGTCTGGTGACAAGGTGAGCTTCGGTTCAACACTTGTACTACAGGCTCTTCCTGGAACACAGGGAATTTACGGAATGGTAATCGCTATCCTGATTCTAACTAAGGTTGGAATCCTAGGTGGTAACCTACTAAACGTTTCAACTACACAGGGACTCGCATTCCTATTTGCAGGAGTTCCAATCGGAGTTGTAGGTATCGTATCTGGATACACACAGGGCAGAGCAGCTGCTGCTGGTATGCAGCTAATCTCCAAGAAGGACGGAGCTCTAGGTAACGCTATTATCTACGCTGTAATGGTAGAGACATATGCTATCCTAGCATTCATCATCTCGTTCCTAATGTACAACGGCGTTCAGATTGGTTAATCGCACACAAATCGTTGTAACTAACTTATAGAAAGGGACGGTAAGAATGAGTATAGAGTCTATAACTGAGCGAATCCTAAAAGAGGCTCAGGCTTATTCCGACAGTCAGAGAAGCGAGGCGGAAGCAGTTAAGGCAGAGACCCTCAAAGAAGCTCAGGCAGAAGCTGATAAGCTGCTGCAGAGATTTGAGGCAGAAGCACAGAATGATGCTGAAGTCCTAGTTAACAGAAGGCAGTCGGTTGCAGATCTCGATGCACGTAAGATGAAGCTCGCTGCTAAGCAGTCTGTTATTGACGAGTGCTACAAAGAAGCAGTTGATATGATTCTTAACCTAGAAACCGGAGAGTATGTTAAGTTTATCTGTAGACAGCTCGGTGCATATCAGCAAGAAGGTGGAGAGGTTCTGCTTAATAAAACAGATAGAGACAGAATAGGTGCTGAACTTGTAAATCTATTCAAAGGTACAGCGCTTACACTAAGTGATGAAACCGTTGATATTGAAGGTGGATGTATACTTAGAAGAGGTAATATCTCATACAATGCTTCTCTAGAGAAGCTGTTATCAAATGCAAGAGAAGAGTTGACTGCAGAGGTTGCTGGAATTCTGTTCAAGTAACCGCTTTAACCAGAAAGGAGGCGTATTTTGGGAACTGATTTCGTATATGCGAGCTCATATGTGAGAAGCCAAGAAAGCAAACTACTCTCAAGTGAGCAGCTCCGCAATATGACAGAGTCTAAAAATATCGACGATATATGCAAAGTTCTGCAAGACGCTGGTTATGGTTCTGAAGGCAACATTTTAACTGCGGCAAATTATCAGGATGTGCTGAAACAAGCAGAGGCGTCTTTCTTCGCTGAGGTAAAGGAACTCAGCAAGAACAGCGCTGCACTCAATATATTCTGCTATCCTGCTGACTACCACAATCTAAAGGTTCTGATAAAGCAGAATCGCTAGGTGTAGATAGGGACGAGCTCCTCATGGAAAGCGGAACTATCAGCGCTAACGAGATGGCTAAGAGCGTCAAAGAGCGTGCGACTATCGGACTCACAGAGAACATGGCTAGTGCACTCGTTGAAGCTGTAGATGTTCATGCACGTACTAATGATTCACAGATGATTGACTTTGTCTGTGACAAGTACTGTTTTGCAGATATCATCGAAGCAGCTGAAGAATCAAAAAACAGCTATGTAAAGGGATATGTAGCCCTTTGGATTGATACCATCAATCTCAAGACCTTTGCGAGAGTTAAGAAGATGGGACAGCCTTGGAAATACTTTGAAAATGTATTTATCCCAGGAGGAACGGTAGATGTACAGGTATTCCTAGGCAGCTATGAAGAGGACTTCAAGCAGGCCACAGAAAAATTCCAGGCTTACAACATCGCAAAAGCAGTAAGCGAGGGAGGAGAGGCAATCGACAGCAGCGGTGACTTTACACTTCTGGAGAAGATTTGCGATAACCTTCTTATGGAATACAGCAGGGAAGCTAAGACCGTGACATTTGGCCTTGAGCCCCTTGTTGCTTACCTTATCGCTAGACAGAATGAGGTTAAGGCTATCCGCATCGTGCTTGCTGGTAAGCTAGCCAAGATGAGCCCAGAATTAATTAGAGAAAGACTGAGGGAGACTTATGAGTAAGATTGGTATTATTGGTGATGCCGATAGTGTGCTAGGCTTCAAGGTCTTTGGGCTTGATGCATTCGCTTGCAGAAACAAGGAAGAAGCTGCAGATAAATTGCATAATATCGTTAAAGATGATTATGGAATCATCTATATCACTGAAATATTACAAAGAAATAGGTAATGAAATCGCCAAATATGAAACCCTTCGTATTCCAGCAATCGTTCCAATTCCTGGAAGCGACGGGAGCTATGGCGCAGGCCTTAACAACGTCAAGAGGGCTGTTGAGAAGGCTGTTGGTGCTGACATACTATTCGGCGATAAATAATGGAGGTAATCATGGAACAAGGTAAAATCGTTAAGATATCCGGACCTCTAGTAGTTGCTTCGGGCATGAGCGACGCAGACATGTATGACGTAGTTAAGGTTGGAAATCAGGGCCTTACTGGAGAAATCATCGAGATGCGTGGTGGAAATGCTTCGATTCAGGTATATGAGGAAACCGCTGGTCTACAGCCTGGTGAGCCAGTTTATTCAACTGGAGCTCCACTATCTGTAGAACTCGGACCGGGACTTATTGAGACCATTTACGATGGAATTCAGAGACCGCTGTCTGTGCTTCTTGAGAAGACAGGTACCAATATAGCTAGAGGTGTATCGGAGCCAGCGCTTGACCGTGACAAGAAATGGGATTTCGTTCCAGTTGCAAAGGTTGGAGACGAGGTTTCAGCAGGAGAAGTTCTCGGTACAGTTAAGGAGACTATCGCTGTAACACAGAGAATTATGGTTCCTTACAAGGTTAGCGGCAAGGTTAAGAGTATCGAAAGCGGAAGCTTTACAGTTGATGAGACTGTAGCAGTTATCGAGGATGCTTCTGGAAAAGACATCGAAGTTAAGATGATGCAGAGATGGCCAGTAAGAGTTGAGCGTCCTTACAAGGAAAAGCTTTCACCAGAAGAGCCACTGATCACAGGACAGAGAGTAATCGACACAATGTTCCCAATCGCTAAGGGTGGTGTGGCTGCTGTTCCGGGACCTTTCGGTTCAGGAAAGACTGTAGTACAGCACCAGCTAGCTAAGTGGGCAGATGCTGATATCGTAGTTTATATCGGATGCGGAGAGCGTGGAAACGAAATGACAGATGTACTCAATGAGTTCCCAGAGCTCGTTGACCCTAAGACAGGTGAATCTCTAATGAGAAGAACTGTCCTCATCGCTAACACTTCCGACATGCCGGTAGCTGCGAGAGAGGCATCTGTATATACAGGAATTACAATTGCTGAGTACTTTAGAGATATGGGATACTCAGTAGCTCTAATGGCTGACTCAACATCGAGATGGGCTGAGGCTCTTCGTGAGATGTCTGGTCGTCTGGAGGAAATGCCTGGCGAAGAAGGTTACCCAGCTTACCTAGCATCCAGACTTGCACAGTTCTACGAGAGAGCTGGAAAAGTTGTATGCCTTGGTAACGAAGGAAGAGTTGGAGCTCTATCCGCTATCGGAGCTGTATCACCTCCAGGAGGAGATATATCCGAGCCAGTATCACAGGCTACACTTCGTATCGTAAAGGTATTCTGGGGACTAGATGCCAACTTAGCACACGCTAGACACTTCCCTGCAATCAACTGGCTGAACAGCTATTCGCTATACGCTGATAGACTTAATGTATGGTTTGCAGAGAATGTTAACAAGGAGTTCCCGACTCATAGAGCAAGAGCTCTTAAGCTACTTCAGGAAGAAGATGAGCTGAATGAGATCGTACAGCTAGTCGGAGTAGACGGTCTATCAAAGGAAGACCAGCTCAAGCTTGAAGTCTGCAAGATGATTCGTGAGGACTACCTTCACCAGAATGCGTTCCACGAAGTTGACACATTTACATCTACAAACAAGCAGTTTAAGCTTCTAGACCTAATCCTACGTTTCTATGACGAAGGACTTAAGGGACTTCATGAGCACGCTGACTTTAAGGCAATCGCTTCTCTACCTCTAAGAGAGGATATCGGAAGATTTAAGTATTTTGAAGAGAAGGACGTTGACGCAGAGTACGCTGCACTTGTTAGCAAGCTAGAGGCTTCTATAGAAGAGCTTATTAAGAAGGCAGGTGAACTGAATGATTAGAGAATATAAGACTATTTCTGAAGTAGCCGGCCCTTTGATGGTTGTTAAGGGTGTAGAAGACGTAGGCTACGATGAACTAGGTGAGATTGAGCTTGCAAATGGCGAAATCAGACACTGTAAGGTTCTCGAGCTTAACGGCACTGACGCTGTTGTACAGCTATTTGAAAACTCTGCAGGAATGAACCTCAAAGAGAGTAAAGTAAGATTCCTCGGTCACGGAAATCAGCTAGGTGTATCACTCGATATGCTTGGAAGAGTATTTGACGGAATGGGCAGACCTATAGACGGCGGTGCTGAAATTATTCCTGATGAATACCTCGATATTAACGGACTAGCCATGAATCCGGCTGCAAGAGAGTACCCATCTGAGTTCATTCAGACTGGTGTATCTGCAATCGACGGACTCAACACCTAGTTAGAGGACAGAAGCTTCCTATCTTCTCTGGATCAGGACTTCCACACGCTAACCTTGCAGCTCAGATTGCAAGACAGGCTAAGGTTCGCGGTACAGACAGCAAGTTCGCTGTAGTGTTCGCAGCTGTAGGTATCACGTACGAAGAAGCTGAGTTCTTTATGACAGACTTCCGAAAGAGTGGAGCTATCGACCGTTCGGTAATGTTCTTAAACCTTGCTAACGACCCTGCTGTAGAGCGCATTGCGACACCTCGTATGGCTTTAACAGCTGCTGAATACTTAGCATTTGAGCAGAACATGCACGTTCTCGTTATCATCACTGATATTACAAACTACGCTGAATCTCTGCGTGAGGTTTCAGCTGCTCGTAAGGAAGTTCCAGGACGTCGTGGTTACCCAGGATATTTATATACTGACCTCGCTACTATGTACGAGAGAGCTGGTAAGAAGAAAGGAATCGACGGTTCTATCACTATGATTCCAATCGTATCGATGCCTGAGGATGACATCACTCACCCAATTCCTGACCTTACAGGATATATCACAGAGGGACAGATTATCCTATCCAGAGATCTCTATAGAAAGGGTGTTACACCGCCAATCGATGTACTTCCTTCGCTATCCCGTCTAAAGGACAAGGGTATCGGTGAAGGTAAGACTCGTAAGGATCACGCAGACGTACTCAACCAGCTTTTTGCTATCTATGCGAGAGGTAAGGAGTGCAAGGAACTCATGGCTATTCTCGGAGAAGCTGCGCTTAGCGATGTTGATAAACTTTACGCACAGTTCGCTGATGAATTTGAGAACAAGTATGTATCACAGGGATACGAGAAGGATAGATCCATTGAGGAAACACTAGATGTTGGCTGGGAGCTTCTCAGAACTATGCCTAGATCAGAGCTCAAGCGTGTAAAGAAAGAGTACCTCGATGAATTTTATGAGCAGAAGTAGCTCAGTAAGAAAGGGATGATCTTATGGCAAGACTAAATGTTAACCCAACTAGAATGGTCATGTCTAAGCTTAAAGGGCAACTCAAGGTGGCTATTAAAGGCCACAAGCTCATGAAGGACAAGAGAGATGAGCTTATGCGAATCTTTCTCGATCTCGCTAGAGAAATCAAGGCACTTCGTGAAGAGGTGGAGCCAATGCTCGAAGAGGTATACGGAAGCTTTTCTGTAGCACGTGCCGTAATGACACCAGAGATGCTAGAAGAAGCACTGATGTATCCTAAGCAGAGCGTAAAGCTCGTTGCATCTGAGAAGAACGTAATGAGTATAGATGTTCCATCCTTTGATTTTGAGCAGGAGAATACACAGACTGGAAGCGTGTATCCATATGGATTTGCGACCACATCTGGTGAACTCGATAAGTCTATTGAGAAACTATCTGTTCTCTTTCCTAAGCTACTTCAGCTTGCGGGTATGGAGAAGGAAGCTATGCTCATAGCTGACGAAATCGAGAAGACCAGAAGACGTGTTAACGCTCTTGAGTACGTAAAGATACCGAACTACAGGGAAACCATCAAGTATATTAAGATGAAGCTTGATGAGAATGAGAGAGGTAACCAGACAAGGCTCATGAAGGTTAAGGACATGATGTTGCAAGAGAGTATCGAGCAGCAGCGTGCCAAGGATGCTGAGATACTCGCCCAGATGGCAGAGTAAGAGACTAGGCATGACAATCTAATAAGAAATCAGTGAGATACAGGTTATCTGTATCTCACTTTTTATTGTATAAACCAGACCTCATGAAAAATTAATATATGGAAATATTGACAACTGATATTAAAGTGATATCATAATCATATAAATAACGCTGCGATGTATGGGGTAGACCAATTGCTGAATGTAATCGCTTAGGAGGGGCGAATTACAAAATGTAAACATTCTTTGATAAGTAAAGGAGAACACTAATAAGGGTGTTTTGAAAGGAGAATGATATGAAAAAGCTAGTATATAATCTTAAAAATGTTATTCCTCTAAGACAAGTTATCCCATTTATACTGCTCACAATTATGTTCCGTGCAGCGGTGGGTGTCATTTACTCAGATGGGATATATCACTATATGAATACATATATAAATGATAATCTTGAAGTGTATTCATCGGGGCTTAATAAAGTGCTTATAGGTTTTGGTCTATTCATGTATATTTACGCAATAGTTGTATACGCCATCGAAAGAAGGTGCAATTTGCCATTTTGGTATGGAAGGTGCCAGAGCGGTGGATCTAATGCAAATGCTACCTATGAGGCTGCTATTGGTATTTCACTTGTACGTCTATCACCAGTAATGACTGCGTTGGTTATATTTTTTACAGTGCTTATATTTACACTACTAAGTAGTATAGAAGCAAAGCGAAGAGAAGAGTTAAAGAAGAACTATATCGAACATGTTGGCATAGTATTAAATGACTTGAAACTTGTGGGCAAAGTGAATTTTGAAGGACATGTAATACAGGTAATCGCAAGAGAGGTAATCCCTAAAGGTACTCAGGTTAAAGCAATAGGTATAGATGGCTCTAGGCTCGTGGTTGAACCATTTCATGGCTTAAACTAAAAGAGCTCCGAAACGATTCGGAGCTCTTATTGTGTATGTTGTGGAGTTAATCTGAATAAACTATTTTATAATTTTTTAGCCGAGTACGGAAATATCAATACCTTCTCTACCAGTAAGGAAGTCTTTGATTAGAGCAAGTGCGAGTTTCACACCACCTTCGCTAGATGACTCAACATTGAGAGGCATCACAGGGTCGTGAAGGGACTTTCTGAGAAGGAACCATCCTTCGTGGGCATCAAGAATAAAGTTGATGCGGACTCCTTCATAATTAGGAAGTTCGAGTGATAGACCATCAGTTTGTTCAGCCCATGCCTGCATGTTTTCAAGGATTTTATCTCCAACTTCACCAAAGTTATCTGCAGTCAGGTTGAACCTAATCTCTACAGACTCGGCTGGCTCATCAAGATCTGCAATCATGTGCTCGATTCCTTTACCTTCCTTCTTGAGGTTAGCTGCATTGATAATAGTCTGAACAGCTAGGAATGCACCGTCATCCAGATAGTAGTTATCCGAGTAAGCGGCATGCCCCGAAGTTTCAATAGCTAGGAACGCATTTTCTCCTTCCTTTGATAACTCAATGGCCTTGTTTATCACGTTCTTATAGCCTCTCTTGTATCTGAGATGCTTTAAACCAAGCTTATCTTCAAGGAATGTATGTAGTTCATTAGAAGTGATGCTATCTGTAACGACCGTGCCATCAGGATAATCATCTGCACCGATAGCTGATGCAAGCGCAACGATGGCATTTCTGCTGATTGGCTTACCTTCAGATGTTACCGCGGCACTCCTGTCCACGTCAGTGTCAAATATAATTCCGAGGTCAGCTCCTGTCTCGCGTACCTGTTTGCAAATCGACTCCATGGCATCCTTGTTCTCAGGGTTTGGCTGGTGATTCGGGAAAGTGCCGTCTGGATCGAGGAATTGGCTACCGCTGATATCCGCACCGAGAGGGGCTAGAACGTTATTGGCGAAGAAGCCTCCAGCACCATTTCCAGCATCGACAACGATTTTCATATTGCTTAAATCGCCACCAACACCCGTACTAATCATAGAACGAAGGTGAGCTGCGTACATCTGCATGAGGTTCACGCTTTCGGCCTTGTATTCAAATGGAAGTATGTGAGCGCTTGCGGCATATTCCAGTACTTCCTTGATGTCATCTTTGTTGAGTCCGCCTTCAGAAGTGAAGAACTTAAAGCCATTTCTGTTAAAGGTAGATGGCTCGCTGTAACCATTATAGCTCCGTCAAACTCGTAGTAAGGCATAACTGTCGACATGTACATCGCTGGTGTGGAAGCTAGTCCTGCGTCGCTTACCTGTACTCCTAAGTATGCCATGCCAGACATGAGTGCATCAGCGAGGTCAGGTCCTGTTATGCGAGGGTCTCTACCTACGCAAATCTTGAGGTCGAATGAATTCTTGCCTGTTTTAAAACCTAGCCAATGTGCAAATGCTGCGCCGATTGCAAGAGCGTTATACCGTGTCAGGTTTACGTCTTCTCCTTCAACCCCATTCATGGCAATTCCGCGAATGTCGCTGCCATTTTGAAGCTTTAAAATTTCCTTACCCATTTTCCTACTCTCCATATATAAATGAAAATTAATGTACTACGATATAAATCACAGAACTGACAAAACCAGTGTCTGCAAATTGCTATAATAAAACTTACACTAATATTATTATACAGAATAATGTGATGGATATGTTATGATACTTGCTAATAATTCAGTTCGATTCATGATATTGAGTTCGATATTTCGCAATGATATAATTTAATTTCATGAAGTGTGTTTGTGAGATTAAGAAGAAGGGGAGATACATATGAGAAGTGACAAATATAAAGACATTGAAGCAAGCGGTCAAGTGCATGAGGTGGATACATCACAAGTAGAATCTGCTGAAGATATAAAAACGGCTAATAAAACTAAGAAGGATAAGAATAAAAAGATGAGTAAAAAGACCAAGAAGGTCAAGAAAAATAGCGCTATGGACTGGGCGTTTAGAGTAATTATTTTCTGCCTAGTTTGCGTAATAGGTATAAGTGGATACAAAGTCGGAACTGCACTTTATAAATACCACCACTCAAGAAGCGGATTTAAGCAGGTTGCTAAGGAAGCTAAGGTGGACCCAAATCAGTTTACGGGTGTGGTTGATTTTGAAGCACTTCAGAAGGTGAATCCAGATGTAGTTGGATGGATTTACCAGAAGGATACAATCATTAACTATCCGATTATGCGTGGAAGCGACAACGATCAGTATCTGCACTCCGATATTAATAAGAAATACAGTGTTTCGGGCTCGATTTTTATGGACTATAGAAACAGTGGCGACTTCTCTGATTTCAATACTATTGTCTATGGTCATCACATGCATGACGGCAGCATGTTTAAGTCACTGAGAGGCTACACAAAGGAGACTGATTACTATAAGGATCATAAGACATTTGAGCTTATTACTCCAGATAAGAAATACCATCTTCAGATCGTATCGGCTTTCATCACTCCGGCAACAAGTGAGGCTTATACGTACTCGTTTAATAATATTGCTGACAAGCAGGCATTCCTTAACTATGCTGTAAAGAATTCTAAGATTTCCACAGGAGTTACGGCTACGACTGATGATAAGATTATCACGCTAAGCACATGTGCTTATGATTACGATGAAGCTAGATATGTGGTAATCTGCAAGGCAGTACCGTGGACGAAGAAAGAAATCAAGGCAGGAGAGAAACTGCAGGCGAAGATTGATAAGCAGAAATAATATTAATTTTCGAGTGGAACAAGACAATACATATCCATTTACAATAAGCATAAACCAAAAGACGCTTAACAGAACTGAAATCAATGGCATTAGAGTTTTCAAATGGCACAATTCACTGTTAGGCGTCTCTTTTGTTTATATAATAGTGACTATGCTGAAATTTCAATTAAGACTAGTCTGCATCTATATATGCAGTAATTATTTTGAATTTACATCTTATTCAATATAATATAAGTGTATATGAGATTTATATCTGATATCACTCCGTAATAACTAACATCAATGACACGAGAGGTGACACTATGAGTATCGATAAAACAAAGATTCGTGATGAACTTCTACCCGAGATGCGGAGTTACGCAGATAACACACCGCTTGCAGACGAGAATACTTTAGATTGTAGTCTAGGCATAAATCCCTACGGATTTCCTGATGTAGTTGTGGACATTGTCCATAGCTTTGATGTGAACAGGCTTTATCAATACCCTCATAGTGAAGAAGCGCAGGAAGCTGTCGTCAAGTACTGGCAAGACTATGCTTTCATTGAGCCGGAAAATGTTATCATGACCGACGGAAGTGTTTCGGCATTAAACCTTCTAGTAAATGTTTTTGCAAAACCCGATGCTGAAGCAGTTATGTTTATGCCGACATTTACCGACATGGTCGAGTACTCGCGGATAATGGGCGTGAAAGTGCACGGGATAGCTATGAGCGATGAGAATAATTTTAAAGAAGACGTGGATAGATTGGTTGCTGCGATAGATAGCAATACTTCGTTCGTGTACATTGATAATCCCAACAATCCGACAGGGCAGTTTCTGTCCAATGCTGAACTCGAGCGCATAGTTAGCAAGTGCGAGGAGCTCAAGGTCTATGCGATAATAGATGAAGCCTATGCAGATTTTATCCCGCGTGAAGAATCGGCGGTAATGCTCGGACCAAAATATAATCACATGATCAGTGTTCGTACGTTCTCAAAAGGGTTCGGGCTCGCAGGGGCAAGAGCTGGCTATATTATCACCAACAAAGAGCTTGTCAAATACATCAAGAAGATAAGTAATCCCTATATGATGAATGAGATGAGTCGCGCGATAACAGCTGCAATCCTCAATTACGATGTCCAGCCTGTTGAGCACGGAACGGACTTTGCCATTATCAAGGGTGCACTTCGTGACGCGTGCGGAAGTAAAATAATAATGGCTGAAACAGATGACAGAGTGCCTATTTGTCTATTAAGACATATAGATGAAGGGATGGATCTACAGAAGCTTCTAATGAAAGAGAATATCTTGACGTGCAGTGGCAGCGAGTTCGAGCCGCTCGGTAAGAACTGTGTCAGGTTGCGTGTTCCAACATTAAAGGATGCAGGTAGGCTAATCAAAGCAATTAGGAATATAGTTAGTGCGTGAAATGCGTTCTGTGAGCGATGATTAAGAACCGAATGAAACTATGTGCATGGAGAGGGGGCGAAATAATGATTAAAGACTTAATTAAGAAAAACAGAAGTGTTAGAGGGTACGATGCTTCAAGAGAAGTAACTAACGAAGAACTCCATGAGATGGTTGACTGTGCCAAGATAAGGTGGAATTGACTGGTAACAAGTTGTGATCGGTTTAAAGAGAAGATGGAGGTACTTATGGCAGAAGATAAAAATCTTGTCATTGCTCAAAACAGAGAAATACAGAGCATGATTTATACATTTAGAGGTAAGCAGGTAATGGTAGATAGTGACCTTGCAGAACTATATAAAGTTACTACCGGTAATTTAAATAAAGCGATGAAAAGAAATTCATCAAGGTTTCCGGAACATTTTTGTTTTCAATTAACGGAACCTGAATATGAAAACTTGAGATTCCAAAATGGAACCTCAAGTTTAAATAATAATTATGGTGGCAGAAGATATATGCCATATAAAGCCGTAATTAAAGCTGAAGTGTGTCACATTATCACGAATAATACAATCGGAGTACCCTTATGAAAAGGAAAAGTTTGGCTTTCGTTTTTAATTATGGCTTATGTTTATTTCTCTGTTTTTCTGTATTTGTTTCAGGTTGTGCAGTAAAATCATCAAGAGAATACGGAGTTTTTCTAGGTATCAATAGCGAACAGAAAGAACGACTGCGTGACTATCGGATTGTAGTAATCGAACCATCTGAATTTAATGCCGATCAGATAAGTAAGCTTCGTAAATCGGGGAAAAAGGTATATGGATACCTCAATATTGGTGCCATTGAGAAATATCGTCCCTATTATAATCGTTTCAAAGATAAAACGCTCGATTCCTATAAGGAATGGCCTAATGAACGATGGGTGGATGTATCTGATGCGGAGTGGCAGAGATTTGTTGTCGATGAACTCGGTAAAAAGTATTCTGAAATGGGGCTGGACGGTCTTTTTGTAGATAATGCTGATGTTTATCATCACTATCATACTGACAGCACATTTCAAGGGCTTTGTTCAATTCTGAAAGGGCTTAAGTCATATAAACTTTCAATCCTTATAAATGGTGGGGATGTTTTTGTCTCGCAATGTATAGATGAAAAATTATCCCACGCTCTGTTTAATGGCGTTAATCAAGAGACTGTATTCACAGATATAGATTTTGAAAGAAGGAGGTACGGTAGGCAATCGAAGAAAGAAACTCACTATTTTAAAGAATATCTTTCGAGAGTTAAGAAAAACGGGTTATCTGTATATCTGTTAGAATACGGAGCGGATGCTTCGCTTGCAAAAGAAATTGACAATTATTGCAAGAGAAACGGCTTCTGTTGGTACAACGCAAAAAATCTAGAACTTAAATAGTTTATATGTAAATAACAAAATTAATGGATATTAAGCGGGTGTATAGTTTTTCTATACACCCGTTTTCTAAAAAATACTACAAAATGTTTAGCAAACAAGCTTATATAGCACGTCCCCTAGAGTCAAATAGAGGAAGTTTTTCAAGAAAAATTATATCGTCTCTATCTGCAGCCTCGCCCTCTGCTAGGACTGACATCTGGCCGACGATATTTCCTCCAACTGCATTTACCAGCTTGTCGAGCGCAGCAAGCGATTCCCCAGTGCTGATTACATCGTCAACAACAAGGATTCTTTTACCTTCTATAACCTCACGTTCCTCACGTCCTATACAGAGCTTCTGTCGGTGATCTGTGGTTATAGAATCAACACTTACAGTGACAAGATCGTCCATGTAAATCTTAGGACCCTTACGTGCTACGATATAGGGCTTGTTTCCAGCCTGCTTTGCCATCTCATAAGCTAGAGGGATTCCTTTAGATTCAGCAGTGATGATGACATCGAACTCAGGAGCTTTCTTAAGTAGTTCTCTGGCGCAAGCGACAGTAACTTCAACGTCATTAAACATGATGAAAGCCGCAATATATAAGTCGTCTGAAACCTTGCATAGAGGAAGGTGCCTCTCTAATCCTGCAACATTCAGTAAATAATCCATTTGTTATCCTCCGTGTATTGATATCTATCCTGCATTAGAAGCGGCATAGAAGTCTTTGATTGGATTATTATAGCACCGTCTATGATAGGCTTGCAAACATTGCAATATAACGCAAAAAAATGATAAAATCTCATGATACACATTGATAGTATAATTGATAAGTGTGTGCACTTTTCAAAGTATAGATAAAGGGGCATGGGCTAGTAGATATGAATAAAAAGAAATATGAAAATCAGCTATACGAAGTTAACTATGTTGAAACTCTCAAGGAGCTTGTAGACACTTCTGTACAGAAGTTTCCAGATAGATTGGCATACATGTACAAGGACGACCACAAAGAGCCTTTCAAGTCGATGACGTATGCAGAGTTCAAGGAGGAACAGAACGCAATTGGAACAGCTCTCGTAGCTAGAGGTTTCAAAGGTAGTAAAGTTGCGGTAATCGGAGATAACTCGCACAGATGGGCTCTATCATACTATTCGGTGGTATGCGGAGTTGGTGTTATTGTGCCTATTGATAGGAATCTTGAGAAAGGCGAAATTACTAACCTTCTGGAACGTGCCGACGTAGAGGCGGTGTTTGCATCGACTAAGCTAACTGCGACTGTTGCTCCGCTTCTAGAAGAGCTTCCGTTAATAAAAAAGGTTATCATCATGGCGGCTCCTGGAGATGAGGTAGATGAATACCTCGCCGACGATAGATTCATGACCATGGATCAGCTCGTGGCGGAGGGACGAGAAATCGTCACAGAGGGTAACCGCGACTACATAGATGCAGAGATTCATGCAGAGGATCTGTCGACAATACTGTTCACTTCAGGAACAACAGGTCTAGCAAAGGGAGTAATGCTCTCGCATAGGAATCTCTCTCAGAATGTATTTAACATGTCAAAATACGTGCAAATTCCAGACGGAGGCCGCGTACTCGATGTGCTTCCGATGCACCATGTGTATGAGATGACTTGTACGGTTATGACGAGCTTCTATCAGGGTGCGACAGTAGTAATTTGTGAGGGACTCAAATATATACAGCAGAATTTCGTAGAGGCTAAGTGCAACATCATGCTCGGCGTACCACTGATATATGAGAATATATATAGAAATCTGGTCGAAAGCAGAGAAGAGCGGCAATGCAGACAAGCTCAAGAGAGCGCTCGGTATGTCGATGAAACTCGACCTTAGAAACAACAGAATGGTTACAAAGAGGCTGTTCAAGGCGGTACACGATATATTTGGTGAAAGCCTATATATTCTCATCGCTGGTGGAGCGGCAATTGATCCAAATGTAATATCGGAGTTTGAAGCTATGGGACTCCCGATGATGCAGGGATACGGTATGACCGAGAATTCACCTATTATCGCAGTTAATCAGGACAGATACGGAAAAGCTGCTTCTGTTGGTAAGCCGATGCCTGGAACAGAGGTTCGCATAGTCGACAAAGACGAGAGCGGAATCGGAGAGGTTATCTGTAAGGGGCCATCAGTGATGATGGGTTACTATAAGGATGCTGAGAACACAGCTAAGACTATAAAGGATGGCTGGTTGTATACTGGTGATTATGGATACCTAGATGAGGACGGATTTCTGTATATTACAGGTCGTAAGAAGAACGTAATAGTAACTAAGGGTGGTAAGAACATTTTCCCAGAGGAAGTTGAGTATTACCTATTACTGAGTGAATTCATTAGCGAAGTCATCGTATACGGAAAGCATGAAGAGGTTAAGGATGACTTGATATGTACAGCGATCATGTATCCTGACTATAAAGCCCTTGAAAATGCAGGCTGCATGACTGACGAAGAGAAGTATCGTAAGCTAAAGGAGGCCGTTGATGAAGCGAACTCCAAGATGCCGCCTTTCAAACGAGTTAAGAGAATCGAGATTCGTGAAGACGACTTTATCAAGACGACAACACTTAAGATCAAGAGATTCGAGGAAGAAAACTATGAGTACAAATTCGATGACAGAGACTTCGAGAAAGGACGCAGATTTTAAGGTGGCAGTTAACAGAGATGCTAGAGCGGAGTACCGAGAGATTAAAGCCAGAGAGATGGAAGAAATGCAGGCGATGATGGATTCAATCAATGAGTCCACTGATCCTGCGATCAGATATACATGGCGCCGCGCGGTAACAGACATCAAGAATATATTAGAGACCAGTGCAGAGCTTTATGGTGATAAGCCACTATTCCTCCAGAAGTTTGATAAAAACAAACCGTTTCAAGAGATATCATATAGCAAGGTGCTTGCAGATGTGAATGCACTTGGAACTGCTCTTATTGAACTCGGGCTAAAAGGTAAACATATCGGTGTAATTGGTAAGAATTGCTACGAATGGGCAGAGAGCTATCTCGCTGTAGTAGGTGGGACTGGCGTAGTAGTACCTCTTGACAAGGAGCTTAATGAGGACGAACTATCTCAGCTGACAGCGAGTGGAGAACTATCGGCAGTCATCACAATGGACAAGCACTATGATATCTTCAAGCGAATCAAGGAAAGGGATGACAACAACCTCGAATTTGTAATTAATGCTGGCATGCATAACCATGAGAAGGCTGACAAGGGGCTGCTGTCATGGCATAAACTTAGAGAGCATGGATACGAGCTCGTTGAAGCAGGTGACAGAAACTTCATAGATGCCGAAATCATAAATACGGATATGGCGATAATCCTGTTCACATCGGGAACAACTGGCACATCCAAAGGCGTAATGCTTAATAATAAATATTTGCTCTAACGTAATGGTTGCGCAGACCTTCCTAAATATTGAGGTTGGAGACGTATTCTTCTCTGTGCTCCCGATACATCATACGTACGAGTGTACATGCACATTCATCGAGTCAATGTACTGCGGAGCTACGATGGCATTTTGCCAGGGACTCAAGCATATAGTTAAAGACCTGCAGGAGGTGAAACCGCACCTTATGCTAGCAGTTCCGTTAATCTATGAGAACTTCTACAGCAAAATTACTAGGCAGATTAAGAAGAGTGGCAAGGAGAAGCAGCTTAATACTCTTATCAAGCTCAGCAAGGTTACAAAGCGTGTTGGAATAGATGTGAGTAAGCCTGCAACTAAGAAGATTACGGAGACTTTCGGTGGCCGCATAAAGACAATGATTGTTGGAGGCGCGGCAATCGATGGAGATATCATGGGCTTCTTTAGAGACCTAGGTATCACAGCGATTCAGGGATATGGACTAACAGAGACATCTCCTATGGTGTCACTTAATCCAGAGGATCCAAAGCTAATTGACAATACTTCGGCTGGACACTTACTTCCTTTTGTTGAGTGTATGATTGCGGATAAGGGTGATGACGGAGTTGGTGAGATTTGTTTCCGTGGACTAATATCATGATGGGTTACTACAAGAATCAAGAGAGCACTGATGAGGTGATCATCGACGGATGGTTCCATACTGGTGACCTCGGATATCTGAGTGATAAGGACTACGTATACATAACAGGACGTAAGAAGAACGTAATAATTGCAGCAAATGGCAAGAACGTTTTCCCTGAGGAACTCGAGTTCTATCTCATGAAAAATGAGTGCATTGAAGAGTGTATGGTTTGGGGAGATGAGGACAACGAGGATTCGCTAAAGCGAGGTATCTATGCGACTATTAGACCTAGCAAGGAGATAATTGCAGAGGAGCTTGGTGAAGATGCGACTGATGAGCAAGTACGTGAGTACATAGAGCGCATCGTGGATAAGCAGAACGAGACGATGCCTCTTTTCAAGAGAATCAATCATGTAATTATACGTGAAAGGGAATTTGACAAGACAACGGGACTAAAGATCAGAAGATTTGTTGAAGACAATAAGTGGTCATAGAAAGTGAGATGATTGAGATGGCAGAATACAAGTATCCAGCGCTGTTTCATGACAGGGCAAAGCTGGTTAATAACATGAAGAAACTCTCGTCCAAATGCGGTGAGCAAGGAATTGAGATTGCTGGTATCATCAAGGCTACGAATGGAACCGTTGCGGCTGCAGAGGATTTTGTAGCAGGTGGAGCTAAACTAATCGGTTCATCGAGGCTTGATCAGCTAAAGCGAGCTAAGGAGAGTGGCATCAAAGTGCCGCTACTTCTAATCAGAATTCCTATGCTATCAGAGATTTCTGAGATGGTCGATGTTGTAGACATAAGTCTTAATAGTGAAATGGTTGTGCTCGAAGCTATCAACAAGGTAGCGCTTGAGAAAGGAACTACGCATAAGGTAATCTTGATGGCCGACCTCGGAGACCTTAGAGAAGGGTTCTTTGACCTCGATGAGCTAGTCGAAACGGCTGTCAAAATAGAGAATGAAATGCTGGGACTCGTGCTAGCGGGTATCGGAACTAACCTGGGCTGCTACGGATCAGTTATTCCGACAGAGGATAAGATGGTAGCTCTTGCCGAGTTAGCTGATAGGGTAGAAGCGAAAATTGGCAGAGGACTAGAATACGTATCTGGAGGAGCCACAACGAGTCTGCTCGGAGTGTACCATGGGTATATGCCAGAGAAGATCAATATGCTTAGACTTGGAGCTGGTCCTTTAATTGGTCCACTCGAAGACGTAAGATTATGTTATAATCTTGAAGCTATGGGTGAATTAGACACACCATTCGTACTAAAGGCAGAAGTTATAGAGCTTAAGGTGAAGGCAAGTTACCCACAAGGAGAACTCGGAGTAGATGCTGCTGGCAAGAAGCGTGAGTACGTAGATAAGGGTATGCGCAAGAGGGCGCTGCTAGCAATCGGTAGAGCTGACTATGGGGATATTGATGATCTAGTTCCTGAGATGAAAGGAACGTCGGTGATAGGCGCATCAGGCGATCACACTATTATTGATGTCGAAGACGCCTCGGAAGATGTAAAAATCGGCGATATTATGACATTTAAACTGAAGTATTCCGCACTGCTTAACTTGGCAGAAAGCGAAGATGTAAAAAAATACGAGATTTAATAACAGAAGGTTGAAAGGAGTAAGAGACCAATGGCACCACATGATAATGAAATGACTAGAGAGGGTTATGACGCACTTCAGACAGAGCTCGAGCATCTAATTACTGTAACAAGAAAGGAAAATGCCGAAAGACTTAAAGAGGCAATCTCATACGGAGATATTTCCGAGAACTCAGAGTATGATGCAGCAAAGGATGCACAGGCTGAAACTGAAGAGAGAATCACTAACATCGAGGCTATGCTTCGCACAGCAAAGATCGCTGACGATGATGAGATGACTGATGAGGGTGTAATCGCTACTGGTCGCACAGTAACACTTCACGATTTAGTGTACGATGAAGAGGTTACTTACAAAATTGTAGGAAACACAGAGGCAGACCCATTTAATGGCAAGCTTTCAAATGCATCTGCGGTTGGACAGCATCTGCTAGGTGCAAGAGCTGGAGATGTACTAGAGTTCCCAATCATCGATGGAACTGCTAAGTATAAGGTTCTTGACGTAAGAAAATAAAAGCTTTGCGATATGCACCGAATAGAGAAACTGCGGTGTATAACAGTATATTTATATAATTCGTGAGAAAGGATTACGGAATTACAATGAGCAACGATAATGTAAAGACTCCTGAGCAGGAACAGCCGGAGCTTACAGCAGAAGAGATTAGTGAACAGCGACAGATCAGAAGAGACAAGCTTCAGGAACTTCGCGCTATGGGCAGAGACCCATTTGTACAGGAGACATACGATGTAACTGCTCACAGTAAGGATATCAAGGATAACTACGACGCTATGGAAGATCAGGAAGTAGCTGTTGCAGGACGTATCATGAGCAAGAGGATCATGGGTAAGGCTGCATTCTTTGATATTCAGGATAAGCAGGGAAGAATCCAGTGTTACGTGAAGCGCGACGATATTGGAACTGAAGAATATACAGTATTCAAGACTTATGATATCGGTGACCTCGTAGGACTCAAGGGTATCGTATTCAAGACTAAAACGGATGAGATTTCGATTCACGTGCAGGAGCTAACGCTTCAGGCAAAGTCCCTGCAGGTACTTCCTGACAAGTGGAGTGGCCTTGTAGATACTGATCTTAGATATAGACAGCGTTACGTTGACCTTATCGTAAATTCAGACGTTAGGGATACATTCTTAAAGCGTGCAAAGGTAGTTAGCACTATCCGTAGAGTACTCGAGGATGACTATGGCTTCCTTGAGGTTGAAACTCCAGTTCTACAGACAATCGCTGGTGGTGCTAACGCTAGACCGTTTAACACACACCATAACGCACTAGACTTCGATCTTCACCTCAGAATTTCGCTCGAGCTTCCGCTCAAGAGACTGATTGTCGGCGGACTTGATAGAGTGTATGAACTAGGCAAAGTTTCCGTAACGAGGGTATGGATAAAAATCACAGCCCTGAGTTCACTTCTATGGAGTGCTACATGGCTTACGGAAATCAGGAGAGCATGATGGATCTCATGGAGCAGATTGTCTATAAGTGCGCTATGGAGGTAAATGGTTCACCTATTATCTCCTATGAAGGTAAGACTTTTGACGTTACGCCTCCATGGAATAAGATAGACATGACGGAATCTGTAATTAAGGTTACAGGTATTCCGTTCGATAAGATTGAAGATGATGTAGAAGCTCGTGAGAGAGCAATAGCATACGGAATGGATGCTAAAGAGGTTAGCAATTGGACTCGTGGCAAAATTATAGCTGAGATGTTTGACGAGTACTGCGAAGATATCCCAGGGCTTCTTGATGGACCTGTGTTCCTAACTGGACACCCAGTAGAGGTGTCGCCGCTTGCAAAGAAGGATCCAAAGGACCCTCGCATCACTCGTAGATTTGAAGCCTACATCAATGGATGGGAGCTATCTAATGCGTTTTCAGAGCTTAACGACCCGATAGATCAGTATGAGAGATTCGCTGAGCAGCAGCGTGAGCTAGACCTAGGCCTTGATGACGAAGCTCATCCGATGGACATGGATTTCGTAAATGCGCTCGAGGTTGGAATGCCTCCAACGGGTGGTCTTGGAATCGGAGTTGATAGACTTGTAATGCTTCTTACAGATTCTTCGACTATCAGGGACGTACAGCTATTCCCTGTTATGAAGCCTCTCGGCAAGGGTGGCAGCTCAGAAGAAAAGGCTGAGAGAAAACTCGACCTATCAAAGGTTAAAGTTGAGCCACTGTTTGAGGATGTAGTTGATTTCGATACATTTAGCAAGTCAGACTTCAGAGTAGTTAAGGTTCTGGAGTGTGAGGAAGTTCCAAAGAGCAAGAAACTTCTTAAATTCACTCTTAATGATGGATCAGGTCAGACTAGAACTATTTTGTCTGGTATCAAGGAGACATACTCTGCAGAGGAGTTAGTTGGAAAGACACTGGTTGCTATTACAAATCTACCACCTCGTAAGATGATGGGACTAGAATCATGCGGTATGCTGCTATCTGCCATATGTGATTACGATGGAGAGGAAATCCTCAATCTCGTGATGCTAGATGATTCAATACCAGCAGGATCAAAGCTTTACTAATGTAATAAGAACTATACATAAAATAGGACTCCAGATGGAGTCCTATTTTTTATCTCCTTATAAGTACTACAAAAGATAAATAATACACTGAGATATAAATTGAGCCTATATTTCGCTATGGGTTATAAGTATTTCCATAAATTTTTACTTGATGTTAATCTATGTTTAGCAAACACGAGGGGGTACGTAGAGATGAGCAATGAATTAAAGACACCATTTAGATATGACTATGTAGGAAGTTTTCTTAGACCACAGGCACTAAAGGATGCTAAAGCGCAGCTAAGAAAGAATGAGATTAGTCAGGGCGAGTACGACAAGGTCGTTGAGGAAGAGATTACAAAGCTAGTTGCAAAACAGAAGGAACTCGGATTTCGGGTAATTACAGATGGAGAATTCAGAAGGTCTTTCTGGCATCTCGACTTCATGTGGGGATTTGAGGGCGTTGAACATGAGAATACTGGTGGTGGAATTCAGTTCCATGGCGAGCTCGCATTGCTAGACGATACATACCTTGTAGGCAAGCTAAAAGCTAAGCCTCACCCATTTGTGGAGTATTTTAAATTCTTAAAGCAGTTTGAAGATGAGAATACTGTTGCTAAGTACACGATTCCTGCACCTGCACAGACATTCCAGCAGTTCATTATCCCGGATAACCTCGAGAGCACTAGAAAGTTCTACGAGACAAATGAAGAACTGATTCATGATATTGCCAATGCTTATCGTGAGGTAATTAAACAGTTCTACGAAGCAGGATGTCGTAACCTTCAGCTAGATGACTGCACATGGGGAGCAGTTGTAGGAGATGCTGCAAAATTAAGATATAAGGCACTTGGCATTGATTTAGAAACTGTCAAGGCTCAGCTGCTTGAGGTAAATAACCTAGCGCTTGAAGGAAAACCTAAAGATCTAGTTATCACTTCACACATCTGCAGAGGAAATTATAATTCGACATACTTCTCAAGTGGAGCATACGATTCAGTTGCCGATTACGTATTCGCAAAGGAGAACGTAAATGCGCTACTACTCGAGTATGATGATGAGCGTTCAGGTAGCTTTGAGGCACTTGCAAAAGTTTCTCCTGACAAGAAGGTGGTTCTCGGTCTTATCACTACGAAGTCGCCTAAGTTAGAAGATAAAGAAGCAGTTATTGCAAGAATTAAGGAAGCAAGTAAATACGTACCTCTTGAGAGACTGTGTCTCAGTCCTCAGTGCGGATTCGCATCTTGCGAGATAGGAAACAAGCTAACTGAAGAAGAGCAGTGGGCTAAGCTAAGATTAGTTAAAGAGATTGCAGAAGAAGTTTGGGGATAGACTCTGCTAAGAAAGACTAGAGGTAAGAGATGAGCAATTTAAAGACACCATTTAGATATGATTTTGTAGGAAGTTTTTTAAGACCAGAGAGACTTAAGGAAGCGAGAAAAGCTTTTGATAACGGTGATATCGGCTACGATGAGCTGAAGAAGGTTGAAGACGAGACAATTACTGAGCTCGTATCCAAACTCAAGGAGCTAGGATATCACGTGATCACAGACGGTGAGTTCAGAAGAGCGACTTGGTATCTTGACTTCATGTGGGCACTTGACGGTGTAGGACATAAGCCAACCAAGACTGGACTGCCATTTCATGGAGAGGATGCAATTGTAGATGATACATACCTAGTTGGTAAATTAAAGCTATCGGGAGAGCATCCATTCGTAGAACACTTTAGATTCGTAAAGCAGTTTGAGGATGAGAATACAGTTGCGAAGCAGACAATACCTTCACCAGCGCAGTTCCTCGCACAGTTCCTATTCCCGTTCAATCTGGAGTCAACCTTTGTTCAGTATGAGAGCGAAGAAGCATTTATCGATGATGTAGTAGAAGTATACAATGAGTTCATCAGGCAGCTATATGATGCAGGCTGTAGAAACCTTCAGCTAGATGACTGCACATGGGGAATGTTCACAAACAAGTCCGGCTCCATTCTGTTCGGAACAACTAAGGAAGGTACAGTTGAAGTTCAGAATAAGTACAAGGACGTTAACAATAGAGTAATCGATGCAGCACCTGATGACCTAGTGGTTACTACACACGTGTGCCGTGGAAACTACCACTCAACATATATCAGCAGCGGCCCATACGATGCAGTTGCAGATGTTCTGCTCGGAGAAGAGAATGTCTCTGCGTTCTTCTTAGAATTTGATGACGAGAGATCTGGAGGATTTGAGCCACTTGCAAAGGTACCTGAGGACAAGAAGGTAGTTCTCGGACTAGTTACTACCAAGAGACCGGAGCTCGAAGATAAGGCGGTTCTTCATGCGAGAATCAAAGAGGCAAGTAAGTATGTGCCTCTTGAGAGGCTTTATCTCAGCCCTCAGTGCGGATTCGCATCTTGCGAGATAGGAAACAAGCTAACTGAAGAAGAGCAGTGGGCTAAGTTAAGACTCGTCAAGGAAGTAGCGGAAGAAGTTTGGGGACAGAACTAAAACTCTGTTAGATAGACTAAAAGCATGTGATTGATAATAATTCATTAAAGGGCAGCCCGAGGGCTGCCTTTTTCTTTAAATAAAGCATTGAAAAAATTGCTACAGTGTATATAATTAAATTGCACACAAGCTATATGGCGGATTCAGATATATGGAATAGATTATGCGCTTTCGCCGATAAGGAGAAAAACAATGAGTAAGAATATATATTTTGCCGGTGGTTGCTTTTGGGGCACTGAGAGGGTGTTCAAGGAGATCCCAGGAGTTATAGAGACGACTGTGGGGTATGCGAATGGAAGAGTTGAGAACCCTTCGTATGAGCAGGTTTGCAGAGGTGATACTGGCCATAGGGAGACTGTTAAAGTCACATATAATCCTGAGAGACTATCACTCGAGAAGTTAACGTATGTTTTCTTTATGGTCATCGATCCAACTGTTCAGAATAGACAAGGACCTGATATTGGGACGCAGTATCAGACGGGTGTGTATTACGAAGATGAGCAAGATTTGCCGATATTAGAGAAGGTATTCGGACAGCAGAGAGATATTAATGAAGAGTTCTACGTAGAACTAGAGCCACTTGGTTCATTCTATGCTGCTGAGGATTACCATCAGGACTATCTCGATAAGAACCCAGGTGGATACTGTCACATTACAAACTATGAGATTGAAGAAGTTAGAGCGCTGTTCGCTGCAGAAGCTGCCGCGGCTGGTCAGGGGATAAAGGATGATCTCTATCCGTCGGATGAGACCGAGGAGGAGCTATTTTACCGCATTGGACCACAGGCGTATAACGTCGTTAGAAAGTCGGGGACAGAGAGAGCTTTTTCTGGTGAATACGATGACTTCTTTGAAAAGGGCATCTATGTAGACGTCGTGAGCGGTGAACCGCTGTTCGTATCGACGGATAAATTCAACTCTGGCTGCGGATGGCCTGCATTTACAAGGCCTATAAGTGAGGAACATGTGGTCTATCTGCGAGACAATACGTTCGGCATGGAGCGTGTTGAGGTTAGAAGCAAGGGTGCAAATTCTCATCTGGGACACGTATTTCAGGATGGACCAGCAGAAGATGGGGGAATGAGATACTGCATCAATTCGGTAGCTCTAAAATTTATACCAGTTGAAGACATGCTAGAGGCAGGTTATGGCGACCTGATTGAACTTGTAAAGTAAGAGGGAGGATGAATATGAAAGTTCTATTTAATGAGTATCCAAAATGCAGCACATGCAAGAAGGCTAAGAAGTGGCTCGATGACAATGGTGTCGCTTACGATGACAGACATATAGTTGAAAATAATCCGACTAAAGAAGAGCTAAGGGACTGGTTATCTAGAAGTGACAAGCCGGTGAGAAAGTTCTTTAACACAAGCGGAATGCTCTATAGAGAAATGGAACTCAAGGATAAGCTAGACGCGATGAGCGAAGATGAGCAGCTCGAGGTTCTAGCATCTAATGGAATGCTTGTAAAGAGACCGCTAGTCGTTGGTGATGACTTCGTGATCGGTGGCTTCAGGGAGAAGGAGTGGGAAGAGAAACTATTAGGCTAATAATAAAAACTTTTAGAAAGTTATATATGCTTTTAAAAAAGAGCCCGGGGGGCTCTTTTTTAATATGCGCGGAATGTAATGTTTGGTTGACTGTGATTTTAGTAATTGAGTTCAATATGGTTTCATAAAAGTATGTTACAATAGGGTAATTTATATTGGTGCATGTAAAGGGGTACTAAAATGTCCGAAAGCTATACAGGTAAAATCAATCGAAAATTGCAGAGCAAGCAGAAGGTTATAAGAGCTGCTGCGGGGAAGTGCAAAGCAGATTTGGTTCTTAAGAACGCAACATATGTGAGTGTATTCTCAGGTGAACTACGGAATGCTGATATTGCGGTTACGAATGGATTGATAGCTGGAATTGGTGAGTATGATGGTGAAAAGGAAGTGGATGTGACGGGGAAAATCGTGTGTCCGGGATTTCTAGATGCACACATCCATCTCGAAAGCGCTCTGGTTACACCTACTGAATTTGTGAGAGCAGTACTTCCTCACGGCACGACCACCGTGGTTACTGACCCTCATGAGATTGCAAATGTCATGGGTACAGATGGAATTGAATACATGCTCCAGGCTACCGAAGGGCTTCCGATAGATGTGCGCTTTATGTTACCTTCATGCGTTCCTGCAACTCCGCTTGACGAGTCTGGTGCAATGCTCGATTACAGAGCGATTGATAGTTTCTACGAACATCCTAGAGTGCAAGGCCTCGCAGAGATGATGAATTACGTCGGTACAGTCGCTGCAGATGAGCAGGTTGTAGAAAAGATAGTCGCTGCACAGGCACACCACAAGAAGATAGATGGCCATGCACCAGGGGTGAAGGGTAAAGCGCTTAATGCATACATCGCTGCTGGCGTGTACTCCGATCATGAATGCGCTACGGCTAGTGAGGCTATAGAGAAACTCGAGCTCGGGCAGGTGATTATGATTAGAGAGGGTACAGCAGCCCACAACCTGGAGGCTCTGATGCCGCTTCTAACGGATAAATACGCAGATAGGTGTATGTTCTGCACGGATGATAAGCATCCGTCAGACCTACTGGAGAAAGGGCATATAGATTATATAATTAAGAAAGCTATCTCTATGGGAGCAGATCCGATATTGGCTATTAAGGTTGCGAGCACCAACGCAGCTAGATACTTCAGATTGAATAACCGCGGCGCAATTGCACTCGGGTATCTTGCTGATTTCGTAATCATTGATAGTTTTGAGGAATTTACAGTTGAACAAGTTTATAAAGGGCAAGCTGATGTACAGCGGCGGAAATCTCAAGGACTTCAACGCTCCGCCTGTAGATGAGTTCCTGACAGAGAGGGCACATAGTACATTTAAGGTCGATAGGTTAAAACCTGAAGCATTTAAGATAGATAGACCTAGAGGTGTGCTTGGCATGGTTCCTGGTGAGCTGATGACCACAGATGAGGGGTACGCAACTGGTGTGGATGTTGCCGAAGATATCCTCAAAATCGCTGTAGTGGAGAGACATAACTATACGGGTCATATTGGAATCGGATACATCAAGGGTTACGGTCTCAGAAGTGGAGCAGTTGCTACCAGTATCTCGCACGATTCTCACAATATAATAGTTGTTGGCACTAATGACGAAGATATGGCAGCTGCTGTAAATCATATTGCGGAAAATGGCGGGGGAATAACGGTATTTGACGGCGGTAGATGCATCGGAGATGTGAAGCTGGGGATTGCCGGCCTAATGAGTGATGCTCCGCTTATTGACGTGAATAGAAATCTTGAAGATGCAAAGGCGAGAGCTTTTGAACTCGGTGTTAGTAATCTGATAGATCCGTTTATGACACTATCCTTCATGAGCCTACCTGTTATTCCTAAGCTTAGGCTCACGACGCGCGGAGTGTTCGACGTTGAGAGCCAGAGCTATGTGTAAGAAGTTGATAGATGAATAAGCTAGATAAAGAGATAATTGAAAAGTTAGCCGACAGGGTAGCAGAGCTTGGAGGGCGTGCGTACATGGTAGGCGGAGCCGTTCGTGACGAGATTATGAAACGGCCCATAAAGGACGTTGATATTGAAGTACATGGAATCTCAGAGGCAGTTCTAGAAGCGGTGCTAAAGGAGCTTGGAAAGCCGCTGCGATTCGGCTCTGCTTTTGGCGTATACTCGCTTGCTGGTCATCAGATAGACATTGCTTTACCGCGTTCAGAGCGGAAGGCGGGGAATGGGCATCGTGATTTGAAATTGAAATCGATCCGTTTATCGGAATCAAAGAGGCAGCACGTAGGCGCGATTTCACTATGAATGCGCTTCTCAAGGATATTCTGAGCGGTGAAATCGCGGATCCGTATGGAGGCACGGAGGATATCAAAAACCGAATAATCCGTCACATAGACGATAAGAAATTCGGTGAGGATCCACTCCGTGCCCTCCGTGCTGCCCAGTTCAGATCTAGGTTCGGATTCCAGATCGCGCCTTCCACGATTTCAATCTGTAGGGCGCTTGACCTCAGGAATCTTTCGGCCGAGCGCATCGAGATAGAGATGAAGAAGGCGCTCCTGGAATCCCACCGGCCATCCGAATTCTTTGAATGCCTGCGGGAAATGGGCCAGCTTGGATACTGGTTCAAGGAACTCGAACAGCTGATCGGGCTAGAGCAGAACCCGGAATTCCATCCTGAAGGCGATGTCTGGACTCACACTATGATGGTTCTGGATAGGGCGGCACAGTTCCGATCTTATGCGAGTGACCCATACGCGTTTATGCTTCTGGCTCTCACTCATGATTTCGGCAAGATTACGACGACTGAATTCGTAAATGGCGCAATTCACGCGTACGGTCACGAGATACAAGGAGCAGAAATCGCGGAGCGATTTCTGGACCGCGTATGTCATGGTAGCGATATAAAAAAGTATATCGCTAATATGATTCCTAATCACATGCGCCCAAATAAAATTGCAGAATCAAGATCTGCAGTCAAAAAGACGAATCACCTATTTGATAATGTCTTGGCTCCGTCGGATTTAATCTACTTTGCGATCTGTGACAAACCTAAGCTTCCCTATGTTTTGCAATCTCAAGATAAGGATAGTATTAAAGTAGAGATGGACAAGGGTATTGAAAAAGAGTTATTTACAACGACTGAAAATGAAAGAGAACAGGAACGTATAGACTTTTTATTTGATAGACTTGAGGTGTATAGAGAGACGATGGCGAAACCTTATGTTACCGGAAAGGATTTAATTATTAATGGAGTTATGCCAGGTGAGGATTTCGGAATGATTCTAGAATATGCGCATAAGTTAAGACTTGCAGGTATTCCTAAAGATAATGCGCTTAGGCAGACGATATCATACGCAATTAAGTTGAGAAAAAAATAATAAATTATAAAAGCGGGACGTAAGTCCCGCTTTTTAGCTCAATATTGTTACCAAAGTTCTTTTGGATATTTCCCCTCATCCTTCATCTCGGAAAACTTCGCGGCAACCTCGTCTTTGTCTTCTTTGTAGGTAACACCGAACCATTTATCGCTCGACTGAAGAACAGCAACAGTTCCTCTACCAGCTTTTACCTCGGTGTCAATGCAGTATGGCAGAAAGTATTCTCCCTTTAGCGGATTCTCTTCCATTATACTATCGAGAGCGGCAGGGAAGCCATCTTTCATGATGCCTAGGAATTCAGTACCAAAGCCCCATAGGTTCATAGAAACTGAATGACCATCTGGTACATCGTGTCTAATTCCCTTAGAGTTAGTAGCACGAATTATGCCATCCTCCTCACGAATTACATCCGAGTGTTCTTCAATATCTGACAAAAATCCGTCCGTAACTTCGCAAAGCCCACGAGCAACGGAACCATTTAAAGAGAGTGTGTTCTCAATTTTGAAACCTACCATGCAGTGGTGTGTGGCATCAGCCGATGAGCTTAGGAATTTATAAATCTTCTCAAATGCTTCCTGACCATAGTAGTCATCAGCGTTTATAACTGCAAAAGGTGCATCGATGTAATCCCTTGCGGATAGGACAGCGTGACCAGTTCCCCAAGGCTTCGTTCTTCCTTCTGGAACGGAGTAGCCTGCAGGTAGGTCGTGAATGTCCTGAATTGCGTAGTGCGTTTCAAAAAGTTTTCCAGCTCGGCCTTCGATGTGGGCCTTGAAGTCCTTTTCAAAATCTTCCTTGATTATAAAAGCGACTCTTCTGAAACCAGCCTGGTAAGCATCGTAGAGGGAGAAATCCATGATTATATCACCCTCGGAAGTAATCGGGTCAATCTGCTTTGGACCGCCGTAGCGACTTCCCATTCCTGCAGCCATGATAACTAGAATTGGTTCCATTTTATTTCTCCTCTTCTATCATTCGGTTAATCCTGTCTCTAACCATATCTTCGCCCATAATCTGCTGAATTGCCCATACGTCAGGTGATTGTGCACGACCAACGAGAGATAGCCTAATAACAGTGCTTACGTGTCCTACATGTCCCTTGTAGTCATCAGGATTCTTTTTATAGTCCTTAGGCTTTGCAGCATAACCTAGGTTAGTTGCAATTTCTCTTATCTTATTGAACCATTCTTCCTGTGTATCGGCATGATTATAAGATGATAGGTATTCCTCGAGAATCTTTACCTTATCGGCTTCAGCTTCGGCAGGGACTTCATCAATGACTTTAAAACTCTGATCATAGAAGTAGCTTATGAATTCCATTATCTGTCTAGCGTATACTAGGTCCTTGCGTGGCTTCTTTTCATCTCTTCCAAGGTCTAGAATCTCAACGAGTAAATCCATATCCTCAAATACATATCCGTACTCAGGTGCGAACTCGAGAGACCAAGCCTTTAGAAATTCAGCGATTTCAGTTGCAGGAATATGTAGCATGGCTTCCTTACTCACGTCGTTAAGCTTGTCGAGATCGAAAAGTGCACCAGAGTTACTCATTTTCTCCGTAGTGAATTTGAATTCATCAATATCTGCCTCTGGATTCTCCATACGCCATTCCTCGTAGTTTGAGTTGAGAATGGTAAGCAGATATTCTCTAACTGCAGCAGGATGATAACCCTGATCTCTATAATAATCCAGTGAAAGTTCTGGGTCCTTACGCTTCGATAGCTTCCTCTTGTTGCCATCTTCTCCTATTTTCATCAGTTGAGCGGTGTGGCAATATACTGGAAGTTCAAATCCAAGCTTTCCAAAAAGCTCGACGTGAATTGGAAGTGAAGGTAGCCATTCTTCTCCGCGAATGACGTGAGTCGTTCTCATCAGGTGGTCGTCAACGGCATGTGCAAAATGATAAGTCGGAATTCCTGTAGTCTTAATTATTACGACGTCCTGAAAGTTTTCCGGCATATCAAGTGCGCCCCTTATTCCATCAACGACTTTGTTTCTCTTGATATCCTCACCGGTAGCGTTAGGGGTACCGTCTGACTTTAATCTTATTACAAATGGGTCACCGGCTTTGATGTGATCAGCAACGAGTTTTTCGGTCTCTGGATCTTTGTCCCAATCCCTATACTTTGACCATCCTGCATAGATTCCAGGAGCAATCTTTTCCTTTTCTTGCTTCTCTCTAATCTCGCTGATCTCTTCTTCTGTTAGGAAACAAGGGTATGCCTTGCCTTCAGCGAGCAATTTCTTGGCATAAAATCTGTATATTTCACCGCGGTGGCTCTGTGTATAGTCACCATAGTTTCCAATATCGCCATTCTCAGTAACGCCTTCATCAAACTTGATTCCGAAGAACGCGAGAGATGAGATGATTGTTTCTACAGCATTTTCGACAAATCTCTTATCGTCAGTATCCTCGATTCTGAGGTAAAAAAACACCGTTGCTCTGGTGAGCGAGCCTCTCGTCTACAAAAAGCTCCGTAAAGGTTGCCGAGATGGATAAAACCAGTAGGGCTTGGGCCGAGTCTTGTGACCTTAGCACCTTCCCGGGAGATTACGCTTAGGGTACTTGGCCTCGTAGTCAGTATCGCATGCAATCTCAGGATAGATGAGTTCGCTGAGTTCGATTGAATTCATATTGATCCTCCTGCGTTTAAATCTAATTAACTAATTAAGTTTACCATATTAACGACTTCAGTTGTAGAGTAGCAGACGCACATAGCCATAACTTATTTTGATAAGAATAGAAGTATAAGCAATGCTGTCACGGTTTATTCATGTTTTTGCCAAAAAGACGCTTTATGAAAACTGTATCTTCCCTCATCTTATGGTATAATACACTCTGTATAAATGTGAAATTATGATGCACAAAGTGTGGGAAGGAAGGCCGTATGATATTGTTCAAATACATATTGGCTCTGCTACTAACTATACCGATGGCAGTTCTTGGAAGGTATCTGCTCGCAGATTACTTTTCGACAGTGAGCGGTAAGAAGCAGGCAAAGCAGGCTGCTGAGAAGCGAGATGCAGCCGAGCGCAAAAAAACTAGAGAAAAGGGATTTACAATTCACATACCAGATCCGATAGAACAATCTGATAGAAGTACACATAGATAGGTGGTGGCATGGTGCCAAAGGGAATATTTATTACGCTTGAAGGGCCAGATGGCGCAGGTAAAAGCACACAAGTTGAAAATATAAAGTCGTATTTTGAAAATGCAGGCAGGGAAGTCGTAGTGTCCCGAGAGCCCGGTGGAACACCGATTAGCGAAAAGCTCCGCAATATCGTTTTGGATAATGGCAACGCTGAGATGGACGACATCACTGAGATGTTCGTGTACGCGGCAGCGAGAGCCCAGCACGTCTCAGAGAAGATAAGACCGGCACTTGACAAGGGGTCGGTTGTAGTATGCGATAGATTTGTGGATTCCAGCATCGCATATCAGGGATATGGTAGAAATCTTGGAGATCAAGTGGGTGAGGTAAACAGATATGCGACTGGCGGACTTGAACCAGATGTTACTTTCTTCATGGATCTTGACCCTGAAATTGGTAGATCGAGAATCGGTAAGGATGCAAGGGATAGGTTAGAACAGCAGAAACTAGATTTCACTACCGTGTGTATGAGGGATATAAGGCGATATGCGAAAAGTATCCAGAGCGAGTAGTTAGAATCGATGCGACTAGAACTATAGACGAGATCAAAGAAGATATATATTCAAAGCTAGAGGATCTATAGATATAAAAGAATCTAACGGTAGATAGCTGCAGGAATTGCAACTGTCAGAGGATATGGGAGAGATATGGCACGGGAATACGCACATGCATATATATTAGAAGGGCGAAGCGGTGAAGCGCGGGATGAATATATTAGAAGTTTTGCAAAAGATATAATTTGCCCTAACACCGATATCTCTGGACATGCATGTGGTAGATGCCCAGCGTGTATCAGGGTTAATGGAGGTACTCACGAAGACTTGTTCTTCATGAATCAGAGCGGCAAAGAGACATATAAGACTATTGATGCAGCAGCCATGATAGAGCGACTGGGGATGAGGCCGTATGGAGAGCGTAATGTCGGGGTTATCGACAATGCTGAGAGACTAAGTGAGATAGTTCAGAATAAGCTTCTTAAGACCTTGGAAGAACCTTATCCTGGGACAGTTATAATTCTAGCAACTGATAACAAAGAGTCGCTGCTTCCGACGGTTAGGTCCAGATGCGTTGAGCTTAGGGTCAATGAGGAAGCACAAGATAACATGAATTCTGATAACGTTGAAGCGCTGATGAAGGAGTGGCTTGGGAAGACGTATTTCTTCAAGGTGCGCGGTATTGTTAAAAAGAATTTTAGAAGCAATGAAGAGGCGTTTAAGTTTCTCGATGCGCTAGAAGAGAATTTGCACGAGAGACTGATAGGAGGTGGCAACTTGCCACCGAACGCTGGGGCGATACTTCAGATGATAGATCAAGTTGAAGATACGAGGATTAACATCAAGCGAGGGATGGCTCCAGATTATGCGCTAAATGCATTATTTCTTAGCAGAAACAAACGATAAAGTAACTAATTCGGATACGCTGTATTCGGTTTTAAATAGATAAGAAGGGAAATTGATAGATGGTAGAAATTATAGGCGTAGGTTTTATGAAAGCCAGCAAGACATATTACTTCGACCCAGCGGGTGTGAGTTACGAACTCGGTGATCTTGTAATCGTGGAGACGGCAAGAGGTATGGAGCTTGGACATATTTCGATAGCTAACTGCGAGATTGATGAGAGTGAACTTGTAGCTCCTCTCAAGGGCGTAGAACGCAAGGCTTCTAAGGAAGACATTCAGAGATACAAGGATAATCTAGCCAAGAGAGATGAGGCTATGAAGGTCTGCGATGAGAAAATCTTGCAGCACAAGCTGGACATGAAGCTTGTAGATGCTGAGTTTACAATCGATGGGACTAAGGTGATATTCTACTTCTCGGCAGATGGCAGAATTGACTTTAGAGGGCTTGTAAAAGACTTAGCATCTGAGTTTAAGATGAGAATAGAGCTCCGTCAAATCGGTGTTAGAGATGAGGCAAAGATGCTTGGCGGTATCGGTATATGTGGTAGACCACTTTGCTGTAGCAAGTGGCTTAATGACTTCCAGCCGAGTATCTATCAAGATGGCAAAGCAGCAGAATCTATCGCTCAACCCATCAAAGATATCTGGTACTTGCGGCAGACTTATGTGCTGCTTAAACTTCGAGAACAAGACGTATCAGGAACTTCGCAAGGGAATGCCTAACGAGGGAGAGCGTATTGAAACACCGGATGGAGTAGCGAAGGTTATAAACGTAGACCTATTTAACGGCAAGGTTACAGCTAGATTGATTGTTGAGGACAAGGAAACTGGTGAAGATACACTTGGACCTGATTACAATATCTACTTCAAGAAAGAAATCAAACGTTTAGATAAGAAACATCGCCATAAGAAGAACGACGACTTAGGCGATCTCGATGAAGAGACTTTGAAGGAAATCAAGGAGCTGACACGCGACTAGTTCGGTAATTTAATTTGGCATAAAGCAAAGGCTAGAGATATATGGAGAAAAAATCAGAGCGAATCGATGAGATAGGTATGGGCGGGTTAAAGGTCGTGCAGGGAGATGGCTTTAGCTATGGTGTCGATGCTGTGCTACTAGCGGCTTTTGCTAGCGGAGAGACTGGTGCGAAACCTATCAAGAGTCGTCATAAAATGTGCATAGCTGACCTCGGAACTGGTAATGGTATAATTCCATTTATACTAGCGCACAAACTTCCACTATCCGAAGTCGTTGGCTTTGAAAAGAATCCAGTGTCGTTAGGTAGAGCTGAAAGGGGCTGTGCGATGAATGGGCTAAATGATCGCATAAGCTTCGTTCTGACTGATATATCTGAGTTCGAAGAGTATGAAAATGAATTTGATGCAGTAGTCTCAAACCCGCCATACTTTAGGCGTGGTTCTGGGATTCCAAATGAAGATAATGCGAAATTTGTAGCTCGTCACGAGACGACGGCAAGTATCGATGAATTTGCTAAGTGTGCCAACCGACTTCTGAAGTCCGGCGGCGACTTCTACATGATCCATAGACCGTCGCGCCTGCCGGACATCAGCGAAGCGCTACGAGCAGCAGCACTAGAACCTAAGGAGCTGCAGCTCGTCGTACCGATTAGCGGAGAACCAGCTAATCTGGTTCTAATCCATGCAGTAGCAGGGGCGAAGCCTGACCTCAAGATGCTACCTGAGATAGCAGTATACAACCCTGATGGGGATGACTACACCGAACTGATTAAACGAATATACCAGTAGGCCTATATGTATAGACCGAATGACCACATATATTTATAAGATTGAACATACAATATGCCTAAGGTATAATTTAGGTACTACCAATTGAGTAGGAGGAGGGAATGATGAGAGTCTCATTAGACATCAAGCAGGCTGCAATACTGCTAGTGCTGATTGCACTATTTATACTCATAGTTTTCTTGATTAGATTAGCTATCAAGTTAGCTGACACGCTTAGAAACGTGGATGAGTTGCTAGCTGATACCAAGAGAATGACGACGATTGCTGCAGCTAGAACAGAGCAGGTGGACGAGCAGATTGATAATGCAATCGATATGTTTGCGAGCGTAAGTAGTAAGATCAACGAGAACCGTTCCATTATCAAGACTGCAGGCAATGTTGGAACCGCTGCTGGTGCGCTCAAGTCATTTAGTAAGAAGTCAAAGAAGCGTGCTAATAGATACGAGATGGACGATGTTAGCTACGAACGTCCTAATAAAATTCGTAAGAAAAGACGCAGATAACGAATATAAGGCAATTACTAAGAGATGCTTTACAGCATCTCTATCACTATTTATCAAGGAGAAATTTTAGTGGCAAAGATACTAGTTAACAATAGCGGTCCTTTAGAGGGAGAGGTTAAAATTAGCGGTGCGAAGAACGCAGTTCTTCCACTGATGGCAGCGACTCTGCTGACACCAGATACATGTGTTATTGATGATGTTCCAGAATTATCAGATGTAAAGGTTATGCGCAAGATGCTCGAGAGCTTTGGTGCTGTCGTATCTATGCCTAATCCAGGCAGGCTCTCGGTTAGTGCAGCTGAGATTACTACTGTAGAAGGAGATGCAGAGCTGGTATCTCAGATGAGAGCTTCTACAATGGCTATGGGACCATTGCTAGCTAGATGCGGCAAGGTAGTTATGCCTCTCCCTGGTGGATGCACAATCGGAAAGAGACCAATTGACCTTCATCTAAAGGGGTTCAAAGCTCTTGGTGCGACAGTTACAGAGGATCTTGAAAATTCATGTATCGTAATTGAGGCTCCAGAAGGAGGTCTGATTGGTGATGCTATATACCTTGACTTCCCAAGCGTTGGAGCAACTGAGAATATCCTCATGGCAGCAGCACTTGCTAAAGGGCCAACAATTCTTGAGAATGCGGCTAAAGAGCCAGAGATAGTCGATTTAGCTAATATGCTCAATAAGATGGGTGCTAAGATCAAGGGTGCTGGCACAGATACTATTCGTATAACAGGCGTTGATGGACTTTCTGGTGCGATTCATACAGTAATTCCAGATAGAATTGAGTGTGGAACATTCATGCTTGCCGCGGCTATCACCAGAGGAAAGGTTTTGATCAAGAACGGAATCCCTGGCCACGTTAGACCAATAATCGCTAAGCTCAAGGAGTGTGGCGTGACAGTCAACGTTGAGGATGATGGCATGGTCATAGATGCAACTGCTGGAAACCTCGTTTCGACAGATATCAAGACGCTTCCATACCCAGGTTTCCCAACCGATATTCAGTCACCGTTTATGGCTTTCCTTACTACCGTTGAGGGAACAAGCGTGGTAAGAGAAACAGTTTTTGAAAATAGATTTATGCATGTAGTTGAGCTCAATCGTATGGGTGCAGATATTTCTGCAGATAACAGCAGAGAGGCGACAATACCTGGGGGTAAGCAGCTACATGGGGCAAAGGTTAGATCGACAGACCTACGTGCAGGTGCAGCGATGGTTCTTGCGGGACTCGTAGCAACTGGAACAACTGAGGTCAGCGAGATTTATCATATCGAAAGAGGGTATGAAGACTTTGTAGGCAAATTCAAGAGTCTAGGTGCAGACCTCATGAGAGTGGAGGAACACGATGTCTAACAACAAGTATCTCGAGATGCTAGCTCAGAAATATCCGAATCATCGCTCTGTAAATGCTGAGATTGTTAATCTAAGAGCGATTCTTGCTCTGCCGAAAGGTACGGAATACTTCCTGAGCGATCTTCACGGTGAATACGATGCGTTTCAGTATTTTGTGCGCAGTGCATCCGGAACTATCAAAATGAAAATCGATGAGAATTTCGGAACTATACTGAGTGCAACTGATAGAGAGCAGCTGGCTGCCCTTATCTACGATCCTATAAATGAACTTAAGAGACGCGAGGCAAATGAAGATGATTTCAATGCTTGGTGCTCTGCGGCTATTTATAGACTTATCATCATCTGTAGAGCGGTTTCTAACAAATACACTAGATCGAAAGGTTAGAAGAATCCTACCTGATAACATCCGGCTACATCATGGATGAGCTGATGTTCGCGGATGATGATGATAATAGACAGAAATATTATCAAGAGATTATCGATTCTGTAATTGAGTTCAGAATTGCTAAGACGCTTATTACAGAAATTGCTAATACGATAAGTGAACTGGCAGTCGATCACCTGCATATCATCGGAGATATTTTTGACAGAGGTCCTAAGCCTCACAAGATTATGGATTTCCTGATGTCACGTCGCAGTGTTGATATCCAGTGGGGAAACCATGATATCGTATGGATGGGTGCAGCTTGTGGAAATAGACCGTGCATTGCAAATATAATCCGTATGAATGTCAGCTATAATAACTTCGATATGCTTGAGTACGGATATGGCATTAACCTTCGTCCGCTAGCGACTCGTGCTCAGCAGATTTATGGAGACGACCCGTGCACAGGCTTCATGCCTCATGTGCTTGAGAAGAATAGATTTGACCCTATTCCAGAGGATCTAGCTGCTAAGATGCACAAGATGATTGCAATTATCCAGTTCAAGGTTGAGGGTCAGACGATTATGAACCATCCAGAGTTCAATATGAATCATAGACTGCTGCTCGACAAAATTGATCTTGAGAAGGGAACTGTTGAGTGCTATGGCGAGACTTATCCTATTAAGGATACGAACCTACCGACTATTGATCCGGCTGATCCATACAAGCTTAGCCCTGAAGAGGAAGAGGTTATGGTAGCTCTCGAAGCATCCATCGTAAACTCCAGAAAGCTTCAGGAGCATATTAACTTCCTGTACACTCACGGAGCTCTATTTACCACTTATAACGGAAACCTGCTGTTCCACGGATGCATTTCCCTTTACAGAGGAAGGCGATTTCATGGAAGTTACAATTGCTGGCAAGACTAACCATGGAGCAGCTCTCATGAGACAGCTGGACCAGGAACTCAGAGAGGTATACTTTAATCCTAGATGTGAACTTGACAAGGCTGATGCAGCTAATCTCATGTGGTATCTATGGCTCGGCCCAGACTCGCCACTATTCGGTAAGGATAAGATGACGACCTTCGAGAGATTGTTTATAGATGATAAAGCTACACACAAGGAGCGCACTGTTCCGTACTATAAATTGATTAAAGAGAAGGATATCTGTATCAAGATTATTCGCGACTTTGACCTAGATCCATCGAGAGCTATCATTCTGAATGGCCACGTGCCAGTTAAAATCAAAGACGGAGAAAGCCCGATTAAAGGTGAGGGCAAGCTTATAGTGATAGATGGCGGTATTTCTAAGGCGTACCAGAAGACGACAGGAATTGCAGGATATACATTCATCTTTAACTCTTGGTTTATGGCGCTATCGGAACATGAACCATATCATCCGCTGCAGCCAGATGGAACACAGGAATTCAACAATCCTAATATCGTGACGACTCACACGCTACCAGAACGCATGCTGATAATTGACACAGATATAGGCAAAGTTCTGCAGTCTCAGATCGATGACCTACAGCAGCTAAATGCTGAATTCCGCAAGGGAACCATCAAGGAAGTTTATCCTAAGAGGGGTAAGTATTACTCAAAGAACTAGGAGCTTTATAGTACGTATTATTAATATAAATTGAAAAATACTATATTACATATACTATATGGTAAGTTTTAATGATAAATTTAACCGAAAGAAGGTGCTATTATGATTCGTATAGCAAGCGTTGTGCTCGGCGGAGTTTTATTCGCACTCTGCATCTACTATTTCATGTTGTTATACAAGAACAATAGGAGAAATAGACTATAATGAACACGCAGATAATTAGTATTCCAAATAAGAAGTCCGCTAGCCCAGCTAGTGGACTTGCGTGTATAACCGGTGCTAGCTCAGGTATCGGAGCTGAATTTGCACGCCAGCTCGCAGCAGAGGGGTATTCAGTTATCCTAGTTGCTAGGCGACAGGATAGGCTCATTGATTTAGGTCAAGAGCTTGCGAGTGACTATCATGTCGAATGCGAGTGCATCACGGCTGATTTATCAGATTTAAATGAGTGCGAGAATCTAGTTTCGCATCTCAAATCAAAGCGCGAGATGCCACTAGACATACTTATCAATAATGCTGGCTTCGGAGCAGTGGGCAGGTTTGACCAAAACGATATTTCAAACGATTTAAATATGATTGATGTAAATATCAAGGCGCTTCACTATATCGCCCATCAGATGATGCCTTATTTTATCGAGCGTAATCATGGACACATCATCAATGTCGGTTCTGTCGCTGGACTCATGCCTGGGGGACCTTATATGGCTACGTACTATGCAACTAAGTCGTATGTAGTTTCTCTTACAAATGCTTTAGCTGAAGAATTGAAGCGCTTGGGCAGCCATGCTCAGGTTCATGCGCTGTGCCCTGGACCTGTAAACACTGAGTTCAACGACGTTGCAAATGTAAAATTTTCGCTCAAAGGCATCTCTGCGAGAGAATGCGTGTCATATTGCATTGATGAAGCTGATAGGGGTAAGATAATTATAATTCCAAATATGATGGTCAAGGTAGCTGCAGTTGCCTCGAAACTTGTTCCAAAGGAAATCGTGCTTGGAATCGTAGCGCGTAGCCAGAAAAGTAAAATCGAAAGATAAAACGATTGAACCATTGGATTCACTTGACAAGAACGCTATATCATGATAAATTATTATAGCGTTTTGAGCGCCTATAGCGCAATTGGATAGAGCGTCACACTACGAATGTGAAGGTTCGGGGTTCGAGTCCCTGTGGGCGCACCATACAAAATACCGCAACTTAATCGAGTTGCGGTATTTTGCTTTTTGCTTAGAATTAACATAAACACCCAATCAAAGTGAAGATTTTAAAGTATTAAACAGAAAAATAAATCTACTGTCATATAGATTATTTCTATGATGAATCTCCAATAATAGAACATACTAAAATAGATTTTACCAATAGGCAAATCTATTGAGATTATTGCGCTTAGATGATAATCTCATTACCGTAATAAAAATGAAAATTTATGGAGGTGTATTGTAATGTCGATTACAGCTGAAACAGCGCAAGCGCATAAGAATGACCCTGCGGTTCTATGCTGCAGAGCAGAGGAGGGAACTGAACTAACTCCGGCTAACTTTGAGGATCCGGCAATTTTCCCAGACCTAATTGATACTGGGCTACTCAGCATAGATGGAGCACTTAAGATTGGACAGGTGCTTAACGGATCAAAACTGACCAAAACAGTTGATTCGCTAACTCCTATCACTCCCGATATTGTTGATAAATATGACGATGACGTTGATGAGGTAGCTGAGGAACCTGAAGAAGTAGCTGAATCAGGTTCGCTAGCTGAACCGTCAATCGGTGGACAAGTACAGAATGTTAACATGTCAGTTGTTGGCGGCGTTGTTAAGCTCTATATCGGGGAGGGCAAAGACATCGCAATTGAATTCCCAGTTTAGAACTATTAGTTTTTTTACCGCATATATAGATTGATCGACTCCTTTTGAGCCAGGCTTTGCCTGGCTCGTTCCTTTGATAATAAAAAACTACGGGACTGACATCTGTCAGTCCCGTAGTCGTTATGAAAAAAGATTGTATTATGTAGCTTATTTAGGAACTACGAATCCCTTTCCTAGAGCATCGTCCGGATCGATGAACCAAGTAGCTTCTCCGCAGAGGTAGCCACCACCTCTAACCTGAGGAACGATTGCATCAAACTCGCCAACCTTTGTCTCGCTCTGAATCATACCGTAGAACTTAGTTCCGATAAATGACTCGTAAACGAATTCCTTACCAACTGGAAGCTCTCCAAGTGCGTGGAGTAGGGACATCTTAGCTGATGTACCAGTCCCGCATGGGGATCTATCAAGCTGAGGATCTGCAGGATCTCCGAATACTACGAGGTTACGTAGGTCAGCATCTGGAGTATCTGTTGTTGAGTAGTTCTCAACCAAGTCAACAGATGTGATGTCTAGCTCTGGGTGCTGTACAGAAACAGTCTCATTAACCTTCTGAAGCATGAAGCTAGAGAATCTAGTTAAGAAACCAGCTGTATCAGGACCAACCTTGATGCCAAAGTTCTTCTCTGTATCAACTAGAGCGAAGAAAGAACCACCGAAGCAGATGTCGTATACAACATCTTTGCCTTCGAATTCAACGTGAAGGTCCTTCTTATATCTGAATGAAGGAACGTTAGTTAGAGTTACACCAGTAACCTTTCCGTCCTTAACGTCAGCAACTGTCTTAATGATTCCAGCAGGAGCTTCTAGAATAACCTCTGTCTGAGGCTCCTTCATCTCCATTAGACCACCCTCAAGGATTGCAGTTACAACACCGATTGTGCAGTGTCCACACATGTTGAGGTATCCGCCTCCATCCATGAAGAATACTCCGAAATCAGCTTCCTTGTTGCAAGGCTCTACAACGAAAGCACCGAACATGTCATGGTGTCCACGAGGTTCGAACATAAGAGCAGTTCTTAAATAATCATAATGCTCTTCGAGATAGTGCTTTCTCTCGATCATTGTGTTACCTTTTGTCTCTGGGCAATCGAGAGCTACTCTGCAGTATTCACCTTCAGTGTGAGCTTCGATAGTTCTGATAGCGTCAGTATACTTCTTGTAATCAATCTTAGTAGTTAGTGCCATTGTCATGTACCTCCTTAGGTTACATAAGTATGAAATAAATAATTGCCACCTAAGTAAACTATAGAGCAGTAAATATTAAAAGTCAATAATATAACAAATGCGTATTATTAAAATTAATACATTATTTTAGTGGGTAGTTTAATATAAGCGCTGTAATCAATACACTTTAGCTAAAATGTTGTGAATCAGTTATCAAGAAAATACAATTATGTTTTCATATTGATAGAAATTACTGATTAAAATACATGACAAAATTGGGTGTGTAGTGTATAAATAAAAACGTCGCTTGACAGAAAATTATCTATTGAAAAACTCTATAGATAATCTAGCAATTATCGTTGAAATAAATAAATCGTTATGTTATCATCAATCTAGAAAAGAGTGCGCATTACCTTTATTTGCGTGGCTTTTCGAACGATATACATTAATGATTTGTAGATTCAAAATATTTAAGGAGAGACTGTGTCATGGAAAATTTGCAGATTTTGTTGAGACAGCATGTAGGTAAGCCTTGTGCTCCAATTGTTAAAGTTGGTGACAAAGTTAAGAAGGGTACCCTCATCGCAGAACCAACAGGTCTCGGCGCAAATATCTTCTCCAGCGCTTACGGCGTTGTTGAAGAAATAACAGACGAGATGATTGTTATTAAGCCTGATGAAGAGCAGAAGGACGAGTTCGTTCCTATCGAAGAAGGAACTCCTCTTGAGATGGTTAGGGCTGCTGGAGTTGTAGGAATGGGCGGAGCTGGATTCCCTACTGCAGTTAAGCTAGATGCTCATTTTGAGGATGGTGGTTACATCCTTGTAAATGCTTCTGAGTGCGAGCCTGGACTAAAGCACAACATTCAGCAGATTGAAGAAGAGCCAGAGAAGGTTATCCGTGGAGTAAAGCTCTGCATGGAAATCTCTGGAGCAGATAAGGCAATTATTGCTATTAAGAAGAAGAATCGCAAGGCTGTTGAAATCCTTGACGAATGTCTCAAGGATGAGCCAAATATCACGAGACACCTTCTACCAGACATCTACCCAATGGGTGAAGAAAGAGCTGTAGTAAGAGAATGTCTAGGTATTGAGCTAGAGCCAAGCCAGCTTCCATCAGCTGCAAAGTCCGTTGTTATCAACAGTGAGACTTGCGCTAGAGTAGCTGAGGCTGTAGATGAGAGAAAACCATCATTCCTAAAGCACCTCACAGTAAGAGGTAAGCTCAACGGAGGACACGACGCTCACGTATTCATGGATGTTCCAGTTGGAACAAGCGTTGGCGCTCTGATTGAGAGAGCTGGTGGAATTGATGGTGAGTATGGTGAAATCGTAATGGGTGGTGCCTTCACTGGTAAGTCAACAACATTAGATGCACCTATCACTAAGACAACGGGAGCTATCCTAGTTTCTATGCCATTCATGGATTTACACGGAGCAAACATGGGAATCCTCGTTTGCGCATGTGGTGGTAACTATGAGAGAATGCAGGAACTTTGCAAGAAGTACAACGCAAAGGAAGTTTCTCTCTGCTACTGCAAGCAGGCACAGGAGATGCCTAACGGCACAAGAAAGTGCGAGAGACCAGGAAACTGCCCAGGTCAGGTATCAAACAACCTACAGTTTAAGAAGGATAAGTGCGAGTACGTAATCATCGGAAACTGTTCAGATTGTTCGAACACTGTAATGGCTTCTGGACTAAGATGGGACTTAAGGTTCTACACCAGACAGACCACATCATGAGAGCGGTTGATCACCCACTATACAGAACTCTAAGAGTTTCTAAGCAGGTTGATCAGGATCTTAACGTAGTAGACAACGTTGAGAATAACTAGTTGATATTTAATCCGAGTGCTTCATGTGCCCGATCACATGAAGCATAGTCGGAGTAAATATATAAAATTTTGCATTTGCAAAGGCAATATTTTTCAAGGAGGAAGATCGATATGTCAATCACAGCTGAAACAGCTAAACAACATGCGAACGACCCAGCGGTACTATGCTGCAGAGCAGAAGAAGGAACTGTTCTTGAGCCAGCTAACTTCGAAGATCCAGCAATTTTCCCAGATCTAATTGATTCTGGTCTGCTGAATACTGACGGAGCGCTCAAGATTGGTCAGGTACTAAACGGATCGAAACTAACTAAAACTGTTGATTCTTTAACTCCAATCACAGCAGACATCGTTGATAAGTACGATGCTGATGAGGTTGCAGAGGAAGAGGCTCCAGTTGCTGAGGTAGAGGAAGCTCCAGTTGCAGTAGCAGCTCCAGTAGCTCCAGTAGCAGCAGCAACAGGAACAATTAAGCTACACATCGGAGAGGGAAAGAACATCGACATCGAGCTCCCAGCAGGACTTGGTGGCGGCGTTGTAGCTCCAGCTCAGACAGTGGCAACTACAGCAGCTCCAGCAGCAGTAGCAGCAGCTCCAGTTGAAGAGCACACTGAGACTGTTATAAGAGAGATGACAAGAAAGCACTACAAGATCAACAAGGTTGTTCTTGGAGACGAGACTAAGATTGAGGGAGATACTCTCTACGTTCGTAAGAGCGCGGCTACAGAGGGTGCAGCAGAGCAGAAACTTGTTCAGTCCCTAGAACTTAGCATAATTACACCAGACAATTACCACGTTTATACAGAGACTGTAATGGATATCCAGCCAATCGCTACAAAGGCAGATACAGATATGGATCTCGGTGAGGGAGTTACTCAGGTTCTCGATGGCGTTGTAATGGTAGTAACTGGTGTTACAGAAGAAGGTGTTCAGGTTGGTGAGTTCGGTTCATCCGAAGGTTACATCGACGAGAACATGATGTGGGGTCGTCCAGGTGCTGTTGATAAGGGTGAGATCATGATCGTTGCTCACGCTGTTATCGATAACCTAAAGAACATGGAGAGACCAGGACCTATCGCAGTTCACACTGCAGTAGACCACGTAGTTTCTGAAATCAGAGAAGCTATGAAGAGAGACCTTAAGGACGTTGCTCCAACAGAAGAGCAGGTTCTAAAGCAGACAAGACACCCTGGAAAGAAGAAGGTTGTTATTGTTAAGGAAATCATGGGACAGGGTGCTATGCACGACAACTTCCTATTCCCTAACGATCCTGTAGGCGTACTAGGAGCTAAGCCAAACGTTGACCTTGGTAACGTTCCAGTAATGGCTAACCCACTCGAGGTACTCGATGGTTGTATCCACGCTCTAACTTGTATCGGACCTGCTTCAAAGGAAATGTCTAGACACTACTGGAGAGAGCCACTAGTTGTAGAGGCTGTTCACGATGAAGACATCGACGTAGTAGGTGTTATCTTCGTTGGATCCCCACAGGCTAACTCCGACAAGTTCTACGTATCAAGAAGACTTGGTCAGATGGTTGAGTCAATGGGCGTAGATGGTGCATTCGTAACAACAGAAGGATTCGGAAATAACCACGTTGACTTCACTTCCCACATCGAGCAGATTGGTAAGAGAGGTATTCCAGTTGTTGGATTCTCATTCTGTGCTGTACAGGGTGCTCTCGTAACAGGAAACAAGTACTGTGACGCAATGATCGACAACAACAAGTCCATGTCCGGAATCGAGAACGAAGTTCTTGCTTGCAACACACTCTGCACAGAGGATGCTATCCGTGGACTTGCTATGCTGAAGGCTAAGATGGCTGGCGAAGAGGTTAAGGCTCCAGAAAGAGCATACAACGTAAACGTAAAGAACAACAACGTTGAGCTCATCGAGAAGGCTACTGGCGCTAAGATTGAACTCGTTGAGAACGAGCAGTCACTTCCAATCAGTGAAAAGAGAAAGGAAAGTACGACTAATCTTAACTTAGAAAGGTAGATATTACAGATGAATTACGGGGATAAGATAATCAAAGTAGAGGGAGTCATTACAGAGGTTCATGATGGGGGCATCTGCGTAGACATTAAAGGTCGTTTAGGTGAACTCAAGGTACCTATGAGAATGGTAATCTCAGATTATCCACTACAGGTTGGACAGACGGTCGCATGGAATATGAGCTTCATAGAACAAGAGGGACCAGAAGTTAACGAAAAGTACGTAAGTAATATCGATATTCTAAACAGACGTCGTGCTGAATACGCTGAAAAGCACAAATAACTAAGGAGGAAAAGACAAATGAGTATGACAGTTGTAAAAGGCTTACAATCTGAAATATTTGTTCCTATTACACCTAAGTCAGTATACACACCAGTAACTAAGCCTCTCAATGAGATGACAGTTGCTCTTGCTACTGCTGCAGGTGTACACGTAAAGACAGATAAGAGATTTAACCTCGCTGGAGACTTCACTTGGAGAAAGGTTCCAGATGATATTCCATCAAGCGAGCTAATGGTAACACACGGTGGATACGACAACTCTGACGTAAACAAGGACATCAACTGCATGTTCCCTATCGACAGACTTCACGAGCTAAGAGACGCTGGTTTCATTAAGGCTTGTGCACCTACACATGCTGGATTCATGGGTGGTGGTGGAAACATCGAAAAGTTCACTAACGAGACAGGTCCAGAAATTGCTCAGATGCTTAAGGATGAAGGCGCTGATGCTGCAATCCTAACAGCTGGATGAGGAACTTGCCACCGCTCTGCAACAATCGTGCAGAGAGCAATCGAGGAAGCAGGAATTCCTACAGTAATTATCGCGGCACTTCCACCAGTTGTAAGACAGGCTGGATCTCCACGTGCAGCAGCTCCTATCGTACCTATGGGCGCTAACGCAGGTGCTCCTAACGACGTAGAGATGCAGACAGCTATCGTTAAGGCTACACTAGAGCTTCTCGAGACAATCGAAACTCCAGGAAAGATCGTTCCACTGCCTTACGAGTATCACGCTGTAATCTAGTTCTAAATTTAATAGGACATCGGAAACGAAGACGGGGCAGATTTATATCTGCCCCTTTTTTCTAAAGTATATTCGAGAAATTCTTAACACATTATGCCACCTACCTATAAGAATAATCGAATTACTAGGAATTATTACGTAATTTTACAAAAGCTAAAGTATTGAGGTATGCATATGAGTGTACAGGAAATTGATTTGAGAAGACTTGTCATTAAGGCTTTTCATATAAATGAGGTTGAAATGGGCGACCAGAGTAACGTTGGATATAACGGTGTTATGACTGTGTCCAAAGAACTTATCCCATCACTTCTAAAAAAGTATGAAACAATTGACAGTATTGATATTCAGATAATTAAACCAGGAGAGCATGATAGATGGACTAACACTATTATGGACATCATCCCTATCTCTGCAAAGGTTCTTGGAAAGTGCGGAGAGGGTATCACTCATACATTAACAGGTGTATATGTGATGCTTACTGGTGTTGATACTGAAGGAAAGCAGACTCACGAGTTTGGTTCTTCAGAGGGACAGCTTAACGAGCAGCTAGTGCTTGGCAGAGCAGGAACACCTGGTGAAGATGACTATATTATCTCTTTTGATATTACATTCAAAAAAGATATGGGTCAGGAGAGACACGGCTGTCTAGAGGCTCATCAGGCTTGCGATGATTTTATTCAGGTATACAGAGAGCTGATGAAGAAATTCGATGGCAACAAAGCTACAGAGCGTCATGAGTATCATGACATCGCTAGACCAGGACAGAAGAAAGTACTGATTATCAGACAGGTTGCTGGTCAGGGCGCTATGTACGACACATATCTGTTCCCAGATGAGCCATCAGGTGCTCATGGTGGGCGTTCTATAATAGAGATGAACAATATGCCTGTCTTCTTAACTCCTAATGAGTATAGAGACGGTGCAATCCGTTCAATGCAGTAAGGAGGTGCTGATATGGGAATTGGTCCTTCAACAAAGAAACAAGCTTGCATCATTTTAGAGATCCACTAGTTGATATTGTTGGTGCAGATTCAGGTATCGACCTGATGGGAGTTCTTCTATTTGGAACATCCGATGATAATAAGGAAAAACTCAGAAACAGTAAGCGTGCTGCTATTATGGCTGAAGGCATGAGAGCAGATGGAGTAATCCTTACATCTGACGGATGGGGAAATAGTGACGTAGATTATACGAACTGCGTTGAGGAGCTTGGAGAAATGGGCATTCCAATGTCCGGACTAAACTTCAGCGGAACAATGGCTACATTCGTAGTAGAGAATGAGTATTTGCAGAATAACATCGTAGATATTAACAAGAACCCAGATGGGCTCGAATCTAATATCGTAGGCGAGAATAACATGACTGCTGAAGATGTTAAGAGAGCTCTGATGATTCTGAAAATCCGCATGAAGGAAAAAGAACTCAAGAATAGATAATGTAAGCGGTATTGTCAATGATTATGATATAATACCAGTAAGGGATGACGGGTAATTCCGACATCCCTTATTTTATGAATGAGAATGGCTGCAGGATACTAAATTTCCTCCAGCACTGAATTATTTAAATGATAAGGAGGATTTGTGCGGTAGCGTGGTAACGAGGTTGTATCGCACGATATGAGGCATATGAGGAATCCTAATAGACAAGCAGCAAAGAGACGTGCAGTTGAATCAGAAGGTTCAGATACTATACTGATATATAATTCTAGCAATGGTACTACTGAGAAGTATGCGCAGTGGATAGCTGAAGCGCTGGACTGCGATGTTATGAAGTACTCGCGTGCAAAGCTCGGGTATGCATCGATGTATAAGAATATAATATTTGGCAGCTGGCTGAGAGGTGGAGAGATTACGAGGTTTAACATGCTTCGCGCTAACCTTTCTCACTTTGGTATAGATAACAATAATTTGATCGTATTTGCGACTGGTATAATTGAGCCGACTGATGAGTACAGAGCTTTCGTAAAAGGTCTTAACGGCTGCAAACAGTTACCCGATGACTGCTTCTATATGCTGCCTGGAAAGTATGATTCTAGAGAGTGTAAGAGTGCAGATAAGCTTGCTCTTAAGGCTATGGGAGAAAAGATATTTGCTCCCATAGCAGAGAGTCAAGTAGATGAAGCTAAAGCCAGATTTGAAAATGGATACGATGGAGTAGATGTGAAGTCTATCCAGCCTATTATCAAGAAAATTTTGGATTTCAGACAGTAAGAAGAGTGTAGAATTATTTACCCTTTGTTAGTACAACCTTTGTTATGGTCATGCGTGCCCATTAAATGTTACAAATAAAATGCAAAAGAAAAAGGTCTCCGATTGGAGACCTTTTGTAATATCGTATTATACTTACTGATTAAGCTTTCTTCTTATCAGCGAGAGCATCCTTACCAAACATAAATGCTGTGAAGTATACTACTACGATAACGATCTTCATTAGAACGTCAAGTGGTAGGCTCTTTACTAGGAAGTAAGCGATGCAAACTCCGATAACTCCACCAATCATCTGGCAAAGTGTGCAAACCATGTCGAATCTGTTTTCCTTGATGAACTTAGGACCATTTCCGAATGCCATCAGGTATGCGCAAGATCCCATCATGATAGGGAATGCAGCACCGATGTTTAGTCCAAGAACAGCTACTAGAGCCATACAAGGTGCGTATAGTCTACACCGATGTTCATAAGAGCACCGAGGAAGAAGTTAACAACTACAGCGATGATTAGCTTAATGCCCTTTAGACCAAGAGCAGTTCCTGCTAGACCGAAAGGTCCAATTCCTGCAGCCTTGCAAGCCATTACAGTACCTAGGATAAGAAGACCAACGCACATTCCAACACGAACCATGTGCTGATCCCACTTTGTAACGATTCCAGCTCCTACGAACGCACCGAGTACAGCAGCGATGAGCATGGATATAAGTGTTAGAGTGTCGATTTCAACAAAACCGAAGAATAGGAATGCCTCTAGAAGTACAGGGAGAGTATCTCCAACATTTAGAGTACCAGGGATGTAGATGTCCTTGATGGATCCTCTAATCTTAAAGAGTGCACAAGATGTAGCGTACGAACCGATACCTAGAGTATCGAAGAAGTTAGCAACAACACCGACCATAGCGTTCCAAGGTGCAAATTTCTTCTGCTCAGCCCATTCAGCTCTGCCTTCTTCAGTTGCTAGGTTAGACTTTACCTTTAGTAGTGTTAGCGAAATACAGAGGACCATTCCGATTACGCAAAGACCTTTTAATGCAATTAACATAATAACCTCCATACGTTTAAAAAACGATGTAAAAAAGATAATTCCTACAGACTCCCGATCGTCTGTTCTTGAGTTCATTATATGGGTTTGATATATGTTTGTCAATAAATATAAAGAGAATATGATATTATTGTGAATATATTGATATTTAGCTATTTTAGGGTACTTTATGATACAATTTACTAACTGAATGAAAAATATTTTTAATTTTTTATTTATTAATTACTATATTTATTAGTAAAGAGGTATAGATGGCATTTACACATTTACATGTTCACTCCGAATATAGTTTGCTGGATGGCATGTCTAAAATCAGCAAAGCACCTGAATATGTGAAGAGCCAGGGAATGGATTCGCTGGCGATTACAGATCACGGTGTTATGTTTGGCATTATTGATTTTTATAAATCATGCAAAAAACATGGCATTAAACCTATTATCGGATGTGAAGTTTACGTTGCACCGAGAACGCGCTTCGATAAGGATCCAGACCGTGATAGGAGCATGAATCACCTCATATTACTAGCGGAAAATATGACGGGGTATAAGAATCTGACGAAGCTCGTATCAGCTGCATTTACAGAGGGATTTTACTTTAAGCCGCGAGTAGACAAGGATTTGCTACGTGAACATAGCGAGGGAATCATCTGTCTATCTGCATGTCTAGCTGGTGCTATTCCAAGAAAGATACTAAACGGTGATTATTCTGGAGCGAAGGCGGAGGCTATTGAGCTATGTGAAATATTTGGAAAAGATAATTTCTTCCTTGAGATACAGAATCACTTCCTCGATGATGATAAACCTGCCATTGAGGGATTAACTAAGCTTTCCGAAGATATAGGAGCACCACTTGTTGCTACCAATGATGCTCACTACATCAAGAGAAGCGATGCCAAAGCTCATGACGTACTTCTTGCAATCCAGACGGGTGCAACGGTAGATGACGAAAACCGCATGAGATTTGCCAATGATGAGTTCTATCTTAAGAGTGAAGCCGAGATGCTCGAGTTGTTCCCAGAACATCCTGAGGCTATTGAGAACTCACACAAGATTGCAGAACGTTGCGACGTGGAGTTCGAGTTTGGCGAATATCACTTGCCCGGAATTTATACCTCCTGAGGGTATGAATAACAACGAGTACCTAAGAGAATTATGCTATAAGGGACTAGAGAGAAGGTATGGAAATGAAGCTCTTAATGAAGGCTCTGTATATAGGGAAAGACTAGAGAGTGAGCTCGAAGTAATCGAGAAAATTGGCTACGTCGAGTATTTTCTCATAGTATGGGACTTTATTCATTATGCAAAGAGTAATGATATACCTGTAGGTCCTGGAAGAGGGTCAGCAGCAGGGAGTATCGTAGCGTATAGCCTTGCTATCACTGAGATAGAACCGATCAAGTACAGCTTGATTTTTGAGAGATTTCTTAATCCTGAGCGTGTCAGCATGCCGGATATAGACGTTGATTTCTGTATAGATAGAAGGCAGGAAGTAATTGACTATGTAGTTGGAAAGTACGGCAAGGAAAAAGTATCTCAGATTATAACTTTCGGAACACTCAAGGCGAAAGCAGCTGTGCGTGATGTAGGTAGAGCCCTTAATGCGAGCTATGCTGAGGCTGATTCCATTGCAAAGGCAATACCTGCAGAGCTGGGTATGACTATCGGCAAGGCTCTAGATATCAATCGTGATTTGAGAGCGAGATATGAAACTGAGCCTCTTGTAAAAATATCCTCGACATGTCGATGGCAGTTGAGGGCATGCCGCGCCATTCGTCAACACACGCTGCTGGAATCGTAATTAGTAAGATGCCACTCGATGAGTACGTTCCATTATATATGTCGGATAAAGGTCTAGCGACTCAGTTTAACATGACGACCATCGAGGAGCTGGGGCTTCTTAAGATGGATTTCTTAGGGCTTAGAAACCTAACTATGATTAACGAGGCAATTCAGCTGATTAAGGAAAATCATGGTGTAGAGATTGACTTCAGCAAGATGGATTACGATGATTCAGCTGTATATGAGATGATTTCCAAGGGCAATACACAGGGCATCTTTCAGCTTGAAAGTGCAGGCATGACCGAGTTTATGAAGAATTTAAATCCATCATGCTTTGAAGATATCGTAGCCCGGAATCTCGCTTTATAGGCCTGGTCCGATGGATTCGATTCCTAAGTATATAGATAATAAGAAGAATCCTGAAAATGTTAAGTATGTAGATCCACATTTGGAACCAATACTTAATGTCACATACGGGTGCATGGTATATCAGGAACAGGTAATGCAGATTGTGCGTGAGCTTGGCGGATATTCATTTGGTAGATCCGACCTCGTGCGTCGTGCGATGTCCAAAAAGAAGATGAGTGTCATGTTGGAGGAGAAGAAATACTTTATCCACGGCAAGGATGATTCTGACGGAACACCAGCAATTGCAGGTTGCGTGGCAAACGGTATACCTGAGAGGGCAGCTGAGGCTATATTTGACGATATGGTCAGCTTTGCTGAGTATGCATTTAACAAATCGCATGCTGCAGCATATGCAGTTATATCGTATGAGACTGCATACCTTAAGGCGCACTATCCAGTTGAATTTATGGCGGCTTTGATGTCCAGCGTAATGGGTGAAGCGAGACACATCGCCGCTTACATAAGGAACTGCAAAGAACTCGGAATTGAAGTGTTACCACCATCAGTTCTACATAGCAGAAGGAAGTTTATCGCCAAGGATGGCAAGATTCGCTTTGGTCTCCTCGCTATCAAGAATGTTGGAAGCGGCATAGTTGATGCGATAGTAGAAGGCAGGAAAGGACGCGATATAGATAATCTATATGATTTCATAAAGTCAATCGATTCTGCGGAGCTTAACAAAAAGGCGATTGAGTGCCTTATCAAAGCAGGTGCAATGGATGAATTTACGCCAAATAGAGCTGCGCTTCTCGCTATAAGTGACGATGCCGTCGGAGCAGCACAGAGCAGTGCTCGTAAGATATCTAAGGACCAGATTTCACTGTTCCAGCTTGATTCTAATCTTATGGAAGATGTTAAGACTGCACCAGAGCTACCTAATATACAGAATTTCGACATGGCGCATCTATTAGCTATGGAAAAGGAAATGATGGGAGTGTACCTATCAGGTCATCCGCTCGATAAGTACCGCGAATTGATAGATGAGAATATCACTGCAAATACTGCTGAAATCTTCGATTCTGATTCAAATGGTGATGAAAATGGTTCGGAGTTCATTGGTGAAAACTCAAAGGGAAGCTTCCAGGATGGTGACAGTGTCATCATGGCAGGTATGGTCGGTGACCTACGCCGCATGATTACTAAGTCTAATCAGGAAATGGCAAGGCTTACTATTGAAGATTACTATGGTGTGATTACTGCCATTGTATTTCCAAGAGATTATGCAAAGGCTAAGTACACACTTGAGAATGATGCTATTGTAGCTATCAAGGGCACACTGAGCTTTAAAGAGGATTCAGATCCTGAGATACTTGTCAATAAAGTAACTGAAATAGAACGTATCAGTGAATTTAAAGGTCAGAACGGAAATGACTATCAGCAGGATAGCATGAGAGGTTATTCTAGAATCAATGCGAAATCTGAAATGCAACGGGACAAGAAATACCTCAAGCTTAGGGTTACTCAGGAGCTATTAGAGCAGCTTGGAAATGAAGAGATTCAGCAGAGGATACTCGGAACAGCCTCGGCACACAGAGGGTATACTGAGATGCTCATATATTTGCCAGGTCAAAAGCCTCTTAAATCCGCAAATGGTGTAAGCATCGATGAGAATTTGATGATTGAGCTAGAGCAGCTACTCGGGAAAGAGAACGTGAAGTATTAAATAGAATTGTGAGGAGGAGTTTTGGTTAAAAAAGCGATAGTTATATACAATTCAAAACGCGGCTCTACGAAGCAGTATGCAGAGTGGATTGCTGATGACCTTGAATGCACCGCGGTACCTCTACAGAATTTTGACTACGGCTCGCTTAGCCAGTTTGATGTAGTGATCTTTGGTGGCTGGCTCAGAGGGAGTGGCATAGTTGGTTTCGATAAATTTAGAAAGCATATCGCAGCACATACTGATAAGCTAATAATATTTGTGACTGGAATTTCTGAGTATAATCCGCAGAACTATCAGCAGATTTGTGAAATCAATTTCACCGAGGAAATAAATATGCAGAATACACTACTCTATTTCTGCCCAGGTAAATATGTGCCGAGTGAAGTTACGGGACTTGATAAATTCCTTATGGCTGTATCTAAGAAGGTTCTTATATCAGGGGCTACAGATAAGGAGTCGTCTTCTGCAGCAAACACGATGGTTGATGCAATCGTAAACGGAGTGGATAACGTAGATAGGAGATATACAGAGCAGGTGCTTCGTGCAGCACGAAAGAAACTAAAGGATGAGTCGTAAGGCTCATCCTTTTAGTTTCTTATAAATACTTTTACTAAATCCGATATCTTAACGATGAAAGTTCCTCGTGAGGTTACTTCATAATATCGGTCTGACGCTTACAGCTCGCAGATATTATCGCTTTGTATATATCTTCGTTTAGATCAGCAAGTTCGCTGCTAGAAAGGGATCGTATCCTCTTCAGAAGTGATGCTTCTCTATTTGAATCTACAACCTCGATGTTGTGTTCCTTCTTGTATACCGCAACTGATTCAGCAATTCTTAGTCGCTGCTCAATCAAGGCGAGTAGCCGTATGTCTATCTCATCAATCGATGATCTGAGTGAAGATAAGTCTGATGTATCTGATTGATTTCGAAATTTCCTCTGTCAAAACCATATCGGCAATCACTACCGCTGCTGCTGCCTCCACGCAAGGAACCGCTCTAGGTACTATGCACGGATCATGCCTACCGTGAATCTCAATTTCTGTTTCTTCACATTTATCATAGAATATTGTTCTCTGAGATCTTGCAATTGAAGGTGTTGGCTTAATTGCAATGCGGAACACTATGTCCATGCCATCGCTGATTCCACCTAGAATACCACCGCAGTTGTTCGTACGTGTTCGCACATTTCCACAATCGTCGTAGTAAAACTCATCGTTATTTTCACTGCCATACGTGAGGGTCGATTCAAAGCCAGCACCAAACTCTATGCCTTTGACAGCAGGTATAGCATATATAGCTTCTGCAATTCGCCCCTCGATTCCGTCAAATAATGGTCCACCATATCCCGCAGCTAATCCGCTGATAGTGCAGGAAATCGTTCCGCCGACGGAGTCTCGGAGCACCTGCGCTTTTTTAATCTCAGATAGGGGGTCGATCTTATTTCCATGAATATCATAGATTAAAGCATTTATATAAATGCCTCTCTCTTCAAGTAGCTGCTTGCAAATTCCACCCGCTATGCATAGCGGTGCAGTCATGCGTCCAGAGAATGCACCACCGCCTCGTGAGTCTTCCATTCCACCATACTTTACGTGAGCAGTATAATCGGCATGACCAGGTCTAGGGGTATTAGATAGCCTTGAATAATCCGAGGATTTAACATCCTTGTTGTGGATAATAGCTTTTATCTTAGAACCATCAGTTATCATTTCCTCTGAGTCGCTGCTTCCAGAAGCGATACCGCTTATGAATTCAGGTAAGTCGGGCTCTTTGCGGCTAGTTGAAAGTGGACTGTTTCCAGGTGCTCTTCTCGCCATAAATTCTGCGAGTACAGAGTAATTAATTTTTTGACCCGCAGGAAAACCATTAAGCATCATACCAATTGATGGTCCGTGTGAGGTTCCGAATATTGATAATGTAAGTGTATGACCTTTATAAATAGTCATTTGTCCTCCTCTCACATATTGTGTTTATACGAGTATAACGTTGCCTGCAAGTCCGAGTTTGTTTAGAACTTTGAAGAAGTTCGGGTAAGATTTTGCGACTGCCGCAGAATCATGGATTATAATTATTCCATCTGATATTAGGGATGAAACTGCGAGCATCATTATTATTCGATGATCACCGTAGGCATTACCTTCATATGAGCCATGGAGTCTATCTGTTCCTTCTATGATTAGCCCATCTTTAGTTTCGGTTATATTTGCGCCTAGTCTCCTAAGAACACCGCATGTGCTGGCGATTCTATCGCTTTCCTTATATCTAAGACGTTCTGCATTTTTTATAATTGTAGTACCATTAGCGAGGCTTGCAATCAGTGCGATGATAGGCACAAGATCAGGGCAGCCAGAAGCATCGATGCTTGGGATCGCAATTAGCTTTTTACAAGGAAATACATCTACGGTGCCAGCATTCATATCCATTATATTTGTATAACGGTTTACCGTTACACCAAAATCCTCAAGTAAATCGAGTATCTTCATATCGCCCTGTATAGACGAAAGTGGTAAGCTGCGCACCCTTATCGGGCTTTTTCCAAGTGCTCCGAGTGCTAGCAAAAATGCGGCATTTGACCAGTCGCCCTCTGGATCTGGAGCATGAGCTGAATGAGAATATTTCTGATTACCAGGTATGTTAAATATCCACTCTCTATCATTCCGCATATAATTTACCTTGATACCGTATTTATCAAGCACAGCGAGCGTCATAACGACGTATGCCGATGACTCAAGGTTATTGTGTACATGGATTGCGCTGTCTCCGTTTAGCAGAGGTAGGGCAAATAAAAGTCCGCTTATATACTGCGATGATTCGGGGTTCGCAAAGTTAAACGCTCCAGGAGTTATGTGACTATCGCTGGTTGAGATTGTGATGTTTCCGGACTCGCCTATATCTATATTTGCGCCATGGTTCTCCAATTGACTGATTAGCTGCTGCATAGGGCGTTCTCTTAACCTGCCAGCAAGCTTGAATTCAGTCTCTATTCCTAGTGCTGCTACTATTGGGAGCAGAAATCTAAGTGTTGATCCGCTCTCTTTGCAGTCAAGTGAGAGTTTTTCACTAACAGAGCTTGCATTATAATCATGGCTCCCGAATGTCGTGCTATTAATATATTTTGAAATCGTCTTTGTCGCTTCATATGTAGCAATTATGTCTTCAGAAGCCTCTCCTGCATCCAGCACGAACTTCTGTCCCGACAGCATCGCTACGATAATCTCTCTGTGAAGATATGACTTTGACGGTGGGGCAGAAACCACTAACTGTGGCGCAAAAAGAGGTGCACCACGGTGCGATACTGCTGAACTATTAGGGCATATTTCGTTATATGTAGCTAGTATCTTTCCGAGCTGTGCCAAAGGAATGAGCTTAATGTCAGCCTGACCGATAGCACTACTAGTAATAAATTTAATACCGTCACCTGATCTCTTCTTATCACTTGCCATTGCTTCTGCGACATCACGAGGCGAGAATCCGATAGATAAATCATACCCGAAACTCCTGAGCAGAGCGTGTATGCGGTCTCGGCAATCTACGCCACACCACCCTAGATCGTATGAAAGGCTTGCTGTAAAGGCTATACCCTTTGCAACAGCATGGCCATGACCAATCTCGTAGCTACTTAGTTTCTCTAGTGCGTGTGCTAGTGTGTGACCGTAGTTAAGGAGGTGTCTAATTCCAGAGTCGTTTTCATCGTTTTCGACATAATAGGTCTTCACTGCAACGCATTCATCTATTATTTCTTGAATGTCATACCTACCAGATTCAAGCTTCTTGAATAATTTATCGTTTCGAGAAATGCAAGCGGTCTTGATAATCTCCGCATAACCATCTAGTCGGACGTAGTCACTCTCTGAGCCGAGTAGTGACGCATCCTGAAGTGCAAATTTTGCCTTGTGAAAAGCACCTACTAGGTTTTTGCCTGCACTTGTATTTATTGCGGATTTGCCACCGACCGACGAGTCTACTGCAGCTAGCAGGGTGGTTGGAACCTGATAAAAGTTAATCCCCCTCATATATGTTGCTGCTACAAAACCAGCGATATCTCCGACCATGCCGCCACCGAGTGCAACGATTCCGTCAGTTCTAGTAAGAGGTATCTGAGAGCTGTAGTCGATTATTTTGCCATAAGTATCAAATGATTTTGAATCCTCGCCAGCAGGAATAACGTAACTTTCGCAGGCGAGTCCGCATGTTTCGATGCTGGAAATTGCTATATTCAGATAGAGCGGAGCAACGTTAGTATCCGTTATTACGAGTACAGTTCCTTGCTTCTGATATTCATATATAAGTTCTCCAAGTTGGGATAATTTCATCGCTTACCTCAAAAATAGAATAATATTACAATATAATATATTATTTTATGGTGAACCCGATTGCACAAATATTGCCTCGGAATCAATCACTTAATGCTATGCAGTAATTGTAACAGTTACAGGCTTAAGGGGCAAATATTAGAATAATTAAAATATACATTTATTTTTAATTATATCCCTTGATACTATCATGTAGAATTGCATGTGATATAATACAATTACAAATGAGATGTTAATCGCATATGGCTATTCAATTGGAAAGGAGTTAATTTATGATTAACGAAAAATATCACGGACTAGGAACTGCTCCATCCGTAATCAGAGAGCTTTTTGCATATGGTCTACAGCAGGCTAAGGTAGTAGGTAAGGAGAATGTATTCGATTACTCACTAGGTAATCCAAGCATTCCAGCACCTGCTAAGGTTAATGAAACAATCAAGAACCTCATTGATAACACAGATTCTATTCAGCTTCACGGTTACTCGATGGCCCCTGGATTTGAGAACGTTCGTCAGGCAATAGCTGACAATCTCAACGCTAGATTTAACTGCAACGCTAAGGCTAGCGAGCTCTTCATGACTTGTGGATGCGCTCCAGCTCTAGTATCTGTTGCTCACGCACTAACAACATCCCCAGAGGACGAGTTTATCGCAATCGCACCATACTTCCCAGAATACGACGTATTCTTTACTTGTGCAGGTGCTAAGCTAGCAGTAGTTCCAGCTGATACTGTTCACTTCCAGATTGACATGGAAGCACTTGAGAAGACAATCAATGAGCACTCCGTTGCTGTAGTAATAAACTCACCTAACAACCCATCAGGTGTTGTTTATACAGAGGAGACTCTTAAGAAGATTGCTGAGCTTCTTGAAAGAAAGAGCAAGGAGTATGGACACCCAATTTACATCGTTGCTGATGAGCCATACAGAGAGCTTGTATACGATGGAGTTAAGGTTACATTCATCCCTAACGTATATGACAACACAATCGTATGCTACTCATGGTCAAAGTCTCTATCATTACCAGGAGAGAGAATCGGATACGTATACGTACCTGAGAAGTGTGAAGATGCTAAGGCTGTATATGACACAGTATCTGGTGCTGCTCGTGAGATTGGTTCAGTTTGCCCTCCAACACTAACTCAGAAGGTTATCGGAGAGTGCGTTGGCGAGATGCCTGACCTTGCAGCTTATGAAGAGAATAGAAACCTTCTCTACAACACTCTAACAGAGTACGGATATGAGTGCGCTAAGCCAGATGGTGCGTTCTACCTCTTCGTAAAGGCTCCAAACGGCGATGCTGTTGCATACTCCGAGAAGGCTAAGCTAGATCACAACCTACTAGTAGTTCCTGGAGATGGATTTGCTTGCCCTGGATACTTCAGACTATCGTACTGCGTAAGCAACGATATGATTAAGAGATCGCTGCCTGCATTCAAGGCTATGATCGAAGCTTACAAGTAAGTCTGACTAGCTTCATACATAAGCGAATATTTAGATTTAACGGTGATGGGTGGGACTTTACGTCTCGCCTACACCTTTTTGTAGAGGAAATAATCTTATGGAAGCCAAGACTATTATAACTTTCATTAAAGCGGCAGAGCTCGGCAGTTTCTCACGCACTGCAAGTGCACTAGGATACTCACAGGCCGCTGTAACGGTTCAAATCAAGCAACTTGAGGATGAACTTGGCACAAAATTATTCGACAGAATGGGAAAAGGAATTCAGCTCACCTCAAGTGGAGAGCGGTTTCTTCCTTATGCACAGCAAATTCTTAAAGCCAATGAGCAGGCACGCAAGTTTATGCAGCAGGATGATGAGCTTCGTGGTACTATCAGAATAGGCACTACATCCTCTATGGCGAATGCATATTTTCCTACACTTTTACGTGAGTTTAGCGAGACTTATCCACATATAAAGCTCATGCTTAAGACTTCAGATTACTTCGATAATCTGTACGAAAAGCTGAAACAAAACGAGATAGACTTTGCGTTATTCATCGATAGAAAGATGGTCTACAAGGACTGCAATACGGTAGTTGACCATCCGGGAAGATATGATTTTTATCGCTTCTCCAGACAACCCTCTTGCAGGTCGCAAGGAAATTCCAATTAGAGAGGTTGTAAAAAATGGATTTATCACGTCTGATCAAGAGGTAAGCTACCCTAGATTCCTAGATGATTACTGCAAAGATAACGGTATAGAATATGACCCAATCATGGAAGTCAGCTCAATTATTGCAATAAGTGAGATTGTTGCGAATAGTAATTCAGTTTCATTTATCCCTAAGTCGTCGATAGTACGAGCGCTCGAGCAGGGAAGAGTAGTTATCCTTGATGTTGAGAAAGATTTCAAGTGCCGCATGTACTCACAGATTGTGTATAGGAGAGAAAAGTGGATTGAACCTCATCTCGAGCTATTCATGGATTTTGTAAGAAACAGGATTAAACGAATCTATGAGACAGAAGTTGACGAGTAGATTTATTATTTTGTATTAGCTAGAAAGTAAGTGAGATGAAGATAAGCAAAAATGGTATTATCGATTTTATTTTAATCACAGTCGGCACGATTATTTGTGGTGCAGCTACGTATTTCTTCATGGTTCCTAGTAACCTTGCGATTGCTAGTGTTTCAGGAGTCGCGATTTTGATAGGTAAATTCATCCCTATGTCAAAAGCGATGCTAATCCTTATCCTTAACTTGGTACTGCTCGTAATTTCGTGGTTCTTTGTCGGGCGCGAGTTTACTATCAAGTCCATATATCCATCAGTCGGACTGCCGGTAGTTATGATGATACTCGGACATTTCACTCCGAACTATCACGGCGTGATGAATGACCAGTTTCTAGATATGATTTGCTACTTGTTCCTCTGCGACCTTGGAATTGCACTCATGTTCGTGAGAAATGCATCGTCTGGTGGACTAGATGTGCTGTATAAGATGGCAAATAAATATCTGCAAATAGATTTTGGTGTAGCGACATCTGTAATCGGACTATTTATATCCGCACCTGCGATATTTATTTACAATCCCAAAACGGGAGTTCTCAGTATTCTCGGTACTTATGTTACTGGAATTATTATAGACCATTATGTATTCGGCATGACGACCAAGCTAAAGGTATGTATCCTATCTAAGAAGAATGATGAGATATGCGAGTACATCATCGAAGAGCTTCATAGCGGAGTTACTAGGTATGAGGCTTCAGGTGGATTTACAGGTGATAAGTTTGACGAGATCAACGTAATCGTAAATAGAAACGAGTACTCAAAGCTGATGAAACATCTGCGTGAAGTGGATCCAGATGCATTTGCGACAGTGACCAATATTCACGATGTAATGTACAGGCCAAAGCGAATTGCTAAGGAGCACACTTCAAAGTAGAAACTGAAAAATAGGGTTATAGGACAAAACGTGTTGGTAAAAACCGCTGCGGTCGTTGAAATTTCAACGGCTACAGCGGTTATATCTTTTTTGAAAGAAGATACAGGGTGGACAAAACGTGTTGGTAAAATCGTCTAAAACACTTGAAATTTCAAGGCGTATTAGGGTTATATCTTCCTTAGAAATAGTATTCTAGGAGGATTGTAAAATGAAGCGTGTTATTTGCCCTGTTTGTGGTAGGTGTTGCTCGAAATATGGTAAGACAAATGCAGGAACACAGAGGTGGTTTTGTTGTAATTGTAAGATGGCGTTTTCCCCTAAAATAGACAATCTAACCAAGCAGCTTAATATATTTCTTAAGTGGCTTTTTTTAGCAAAGATATTCAAAAGTATATGCCTGGAGGTGGTCGTACATTTAGGCGAAAAACATCCAAATTTTGGGATATATGGACATTACCACCAGTTGTAGAAGAAAAAGCATTCAGTAGTATTCGTAGATGGAATTTACCTGTGCCGTAATGCTTGTGTTTTTAATTTGCTGTGACAGAAACCATGTGCTAGGTTGGTACTTATGCCGCTATGAGCATGCAAATGCATGGATCTCATTAATGTCTAGGATTACTGAACCTGCACTTGTAGTTTCGGATGGAGGAAAAGGATTTAATAAAGCTTTGAGAAAGGTATGGCCTCATGCAAAGCACCAGAGATGCCTTTTTTTCATGTGTTTTCTCAAGTAAGAAGATATACTACAACAAGACCTAAAAACCCTTTGCAGGGGCTGAATTATATGCTCTTGCTAAAAGACTACTACACCTAGAAACTAGATCTGAAGCAGATAAATGGGTAGATGAATTCTTAGATTGGATGAGAAAACACAACAAGTTTCTGAGCCAAAGGTCACTAGATGAAAACGGCAATTGGAGAGCAACGCATGAAAGACTTTTAAAGGCACAGAGATCTCTTTCTAGGTTGGTAAAAGAAGGCACTCTATTCACTTATTTGGATGAAGATTTAATAGCTAAGATAGGCAAGGCTCCATCTACAAATAACCAGATAGAAGGCGGTATAAATGCAAGGCTAAGAGCCTTGCTAAGGAATCACCGTGGACTATCTGTTGAAAGAAGAATAAAAGCGGTCTTCTGGTGGTGCTATGTGCACTCACCAAGACCGCTTTCTGTTTCTGAGCTATTAAAAGTAATGCCAACGGACAAAAGTATTGCAGCGATATACCAGAAGATTTCAGAGTTAGATAAACGCACTTCATCTATCCCTACATGGGGAGATGCGGTGGTCTGGGGAGAGCTGCATAAGTCATCTGAATTTCAGAATTATTGGGACTAGCGACCAACACGTTTTGTCCTATAACCCGAAAAATAAAAGCTCGCCATGTGGCGAGCTTTTGTATTTCATAGAATAGCTCGTAAGTATAACGAGAAAAAAAGAACGAAGGGAGACACTCCTTCGTTCTGGCGTATTTTTAACTTATACGCTGCACGTTTATGTGCTGTGGGGACGGGTGAGATTTACTTACTCTCCTTGAGATCGTTAAGTCTCTTTGCGAGTCTCGAAACTGTTCTCGAAACGGTATTCTTGTGGAAAGTACCCTTAGCAGCAGCCTGCATAAACTTCTTTTCAGCGTGCTTAAATGCCTTCTCTGCCTCTGCAACGTCACCAGCCTTAACAGCAGCTAGGAAAGCCTTCTCAGCTTCACTAACGTGATTCTTAACTCTGATGTTACGAGCAGTCTTCTTCTCGATAGTTCTGATTCTCTTCTTTGCGGATTTAATGTTTGCCATTTAATTTACCCCACTTTTCTTTTAAATAGTTATAATTCGCCTAGCCATTATAACTCAACGGCTTTGAAATTTCAAGATGTGAGTGTGGTTTATTAATACGTACATGCCAAGTTACTCGAGAGCTGCCAGCTCTTCTCGAAGATACTTTGCGATAAGCTTATGCCCCTCAGCATTAGGATGCATACCGTCAGTACATATATAGTCGCCATAGTCATTGAGCTCAAGGAACGGCTTTCGGATGTCGAAGATCTGGATACCATACTCATCAGCTAATTCGAGAATCATCTCGTTATATGAGCTATGCCAATTCTCTATGAAAATAGTGCTTCCGCCCATGTACTTCATGATATTATCCTTATTAAGATCTCGCGATACCCACTCGAAGAATCTGTTCCTCTCAAGCGGTGGTAATGTGAGCAGAATAGGACGACTACCAGCGTACATCGTCTTCTCGATTATATCCTCGTAGGTAGCTTTAAACTCGTATAGCGGAGTCTTGGCGAGATGCTCCGCATTAGGCGTAACTGAGATCTGCTCCCAGTTGAAGTTGCAATCGTTTCCGCCAAATTCAATCAAAGTGTATTTATGTGACTTAATACTCGAGTAGCGCTCTTCAAATATTCTAAGCCCTTCGTAATAGTCGCTCCAAATGAAGCGAAGTTCTTTATCTTAGTGCCGAACTCCCTCTGTAGCAAAGAGATAAAGTTGTCGTTAAGCACAGCATATCTCTCTTTTAAATCGTCAAAAACTATTCCCTTAGAGATGGAATCTCCCAATACGCATATATCTGTCACTTTGGTCACCTCCATGTGATTACATACCAATAGCTATATCATTGTCTAGATATACTTGAGTGATATAATAAGCATTATGTCTTAATATAGTATTCAATATTATATTAAATAATTATAAAAATTGCAATATATCAATATGAAGATTTTCTGAATGAAAGCTGTTATTTGTGTATGTGATTAAGTATAATAGAATGTATAAATTTGAGAGAGGTGTACACATGTCGGAACGAATTAACGAACTCGTCTCAAGACTTGAGAATTCCAGGCCGGAGAGCTGGGATAAGATTCCGGATATCGACCTATATATGGACCAAGTCATCGGATACATGAAGAGGCAGCACATAGGGCTTGAGTGTGAAGGTGAGGAAACTCTCACGCCAGCCATGATTAACAACTACATGAAGAGTTCGCTCCTACCGAGAGCGCATGGCAAGAAGTACGACCGTGAGCATATAGGGTATCTAACAGCCATTTGCTTGTTCAAGCAGGTCATGAGTGTCAAGGAAGCTGGTCTTTTGCTCGGTTCGGAAATGGAGCACATGGATGTAGAGCATTTCTATGATGAGTACTGCAGGACTATAGATGTTGAATACTTGCGAGTAGCGGATAAATTAAAGGCTGCAAAGACAAAGAAACTGCTACGAAGCTGGCGCTTGAACTGGCTGTGGCAGGGTATGCGAATATGCTCGCTTGTAAGGAGCTCATAGCCTCTATTGCAGAGACGGATGAAGGTAAATAAGAATTAATATAAATTGAGATAAGGACGAATATGGATTACTTAAAGAAAATTAGAAATTTCAGCATCATCGCTCACATCGACCACGGTAAGTCGACTCTTGCTGACAGGCTGATTGAGAAAACTGGACTCGTCGCATCGAGGGATATGAAAGAGCAGTTCCTCGACAATATGGATATCGAGAGAGAGCGAGGCATTACCATAAAACTGCAGACGACGAGGCTCTCATACAAGGCGAAGGATGGAGAGGAGTACGTACTAAACCTGATCGACACTCCTGGACACGTGGACTTCAACTATGAGGTATCGCGTTCTTTGGCTGCCTGTGATGGTGCCGTACTGGTAGTGGATGCCACTCAGGGCGTAGAGGCGCAGACGCTCGGCAACGTATATCTAGCTCTAGATGAAGACCTCGAGATACTTCCAGTTCTCAACAAGATGGATTTGGATAGTGCAAGACCTGAAGAGGCAAAGGCTGAAATCGAAGAAATTATTGGAATTGATGCTGAAGAGGCACCGCAGATTTCTGCCAAACAGGTCTCGGCATAGACGATATGCTCGAGAAGCTCGTTGAGGTTATTCCGCCGCCAGAGGGGAATCCTGATGAGCGACTCAAGGGGCTAATTTTCGACTCATACTACGATAGCTATAAGGGTGTAGTTATATATACGAGAATTTTTGACGGTAGAGTCAAGAAGGGCGATTTCATCCGCATGATGAACACCGGCAAGGACTACGAAGTAACCGAGGTAGGCTACTGTATACCGAGCATGGTTCCCTCTAAGGAACTAAAGGCAGGAGAGGTGGGCTACATCTGTGCCAGCATCAAGCAGGTTGCCGATGCCAGAGTAGGAGATACAATTACTCTGACTAAATCGCCGACAGAACATCCGCTCAAGGGATATAAGAAAGCACAGTCAATGGTGTACTGCGGAGTATATCCGGCAGAGGGTGAGAAGTATGAGAATGTAAAGGACGCACTCGAGAAGCTACAGGTAAACGATGCGGCGTTCAATTTTGAGTCTGAAAATTCAGCTGCACTCGGATTCGGTTATCGCTGCGGATTCCTCGGGCTACTCCACATGGACGTAATCATCGAAAGACTCGAGAGAGAATTCGACCTTAATGTTATTACGACTTTGCCAAGCGTTATCTATAAGGTAGTGATGAAGGATGGTTCAGAAATTATGGTCCAGAATCCTTCGAATCTACCAGATCCGACTGATATTCAGCATATTGAGGAGCCAATCGTTTCGGCTGAAATCATGACACCTAAGGATTACGTCGGAACTATCATGACACTGTGCCAGAGCAGACGTGGCAACATGGTGAATATGGAGTATCTCACGGAGACGAGAGTGCAGCTGCATTATGAGATTCCGCTCAACGAGGTAATCTATGATTTCTTTGATGCGCTCAAGTCCAAGACGAAGGGCTATGCATCACTCGACTATGAATTTAAGGAGTATAGAGCTGCTAAGCTAGTGAAACTCGATATACTGCTCAACAAGGAACTAATAGACGCCTTCAGCACTATCGTTCCTGAAGAGGCTGCATATGCAAAGGGCCGTACGATCTGTGCAAAGCTCAAGAAGTTAATTCCTATGCACCAGTTTGAAGTCCCAATTCAGGCTGCAATCGGGCAGAAAGTAATTGCGCGTGAGACCGTAAGAGCTTACCGTAAGGACGTAATTGCGAAGTGCTACGGAGGAGACATCTCGCGTAAGAAGAAGCTGCTCGAGAAGCAGAAGGAAGGTAAGAAGCGCATGAGACAGTTCGGAAGAGTTGAGGTGCCTCAGGAGGCATTCACAGAGGTTCTGAAGTTCGATGACGACAAATAAGAACCCTGGTATATACGTTCATATTCCGTTCTGCGTAAGGAAATGCAACTACTGTGCGTTCCTATCTGGAGCTTCGGATGAAGCCCTGAGAGAACGCTACGTGAAGGCGCTGTGCGAAGAAATCCGTATTAGAGCAAGGCTTATGAGTGACCATGCACATGGAGTCTTCGATACCATCTTCTTTGGCGGTGGAACTCCATCGCTACTAAGTAGCGACCAGGTTGCAAGGATAATTAGTGAGCTAAAGGCGAATTTCAACATAGATGATGAAGCGGAGATCACCCTTGAATCTAATCCTGCTACACTGTCCATGGAAAGCCTGAGAGGTTACAAGCAGTCTGGCGTTAACCGCTTATCTATGGGCGTTCAGAGTATGAACGATGAGATACTGAAGAGGCTTGGTAGGATTCATACAGCTCGTGATGTGATAAGAGATGTGCAGAATGCTAGAGAAGCAGGATTTGATAATATCAATCTCGATCTCATGTTTGCAGTGCCAGGTAGCTCGCTAGACACTACTATCTCCGACATAGAGGCAGTAACGAGTCTAGGACCAGAGCACATATCTTTTTACAGTTTGCAGCTTGAGGAAGGTACAGCCTTCTTCAAGGAGTTTGAAATGGGAAAGCTTACTGAAATTACTGATGAAATCGATAGAGCTATGTATCACGCTGGAACTAAGCTCCTCAAAGAGAAGGGATATGAGCACTATGAGATTTCTAACTTCGCTAAGCGTGGCTATGAATCTAGACATAATCTCAAGTACTGGGAGATGGCTCCTTATCTGGGGCTTGGTCTCGGAGCATCATCGTTCATCGATAACAGCAGGGTTATGAATGTCTGCTCGCTCGATGAATATTTTAACCTCACTGGTAAAGGTCTTGCGCCTTCCGCTGAAGTACACGAGAACTCGGAGCATGACAACGTGGCGGAGGCTGTTTTTACAGGGCTTAGGAAGGTAGAAGGAATTAGATACGAGGATGTGCTGGGTAGTTACGAGAAATTCTGGGAATATTACAGTGATGTCTTTGAAGAAGCTCGCGAGTATGAGGGAGAAGGAAAACTCGTAATTGGTGAAGATGGCATGAGGCTTACGGACGAAGGCATAGATATAAGCAACATTATTATGGCGCTATTTGTATAGCATAGATAGGAGGCTGTGATGGGCGAATACATCATGACACTCGACGAAGGAACGACGAGTGCGAGGTGCATAATCTACGATAGAGTGGGAAATGCGGTAAGTGTTGGACAGAGGGAGTTTAAGCAGATTTCCTAATGATGGATGGGTTGAGCACGATGCGATGGAGATATATTCCACACAGATGGCGGTTGCTCAGGAGGCGCTGCTCAAGGCTAGTCTTACCTATAGGGATATCGACTCTATCGGCATAACCAATCAGCGTGAGACTACTATTGTCTGGGACAAAGAGACCGGAAGGCCGATTTACAATGCGATTGTGTGGCAATGCAGAAGGACTGCAGACACCGCTGAATGGCTTAGAGATCAGGGATATTCCGACATGATCAGGGAGAAGACTGGTCTTATCATAGATGCGTATTTCAGTGCTACTAAGCTAAAGTGGATTCTCGACCACGTAGATGGGGCGAGGGAAAAAGCAGGGCGTGGTGAGCTGCTGTTCGGAACGGTTGAGACCTGGCTTATCTGGAAGATGACTGGTGGCGCTAAGCATCTCACTGACTATTCAAATGCAGCCAGAACAATGATGTTCAATATCAATACGCTTGACTGGGATGATGAGATCCTATCTATCCTAGATATACCGCGTGCGATGCTCCCGAAGCCAGTGCCATGTGCTGGTGACTTTGGAGAGACTATTTTCGAATTATTTGGCGGTAAGCTACCTATCACTGGAGCTGCAGGAGATCAGCAGGCTGCACTCTTTGGTGAGGCTTGCTTTAACGAAGGTGAGATTAAGAGCACGTATGGAACGGGAAATTTCCTACTTCTGAACACTGGTAATAAGCCCGTATATAGCAGCAGCGGTCTACTCACGACTATCGCTTGGGGGCTAAATGGTGAGGTTAAGTACGCGCTCGAAGGCTCCGTGTTCGTGTGTGGTGCTGCTATTCAGTGGCTACGCGATAACCTTCAGATAATTAAGAAATCGAGTATCTCGGAAAACTTCGCGAGCAAGGTGCCAGATAGTGATGGAGTTGTCGTCGTGCCTGCATTTACAGGGCTTGGAGCACCTTACTGGGAGCCAGATGCGAGGGGAGCGATTCTCGGTATAAAGAGGTCTACCAAGAAGGAGCACATAGTTAGAGCGACACTTGAGTCAATTGCTTTTCAGAGTGATGATCTGATTAAGGCTATGGAGAAGGATCTTGGAAGAAAAATCACTGATCTCAAAGTAGACGGAGGTGCTTCGCTTAATAACTTCCTGATGCAGAATCAGGCAGATATCTCGGATATCCATATAGTTCGTCATAAGTCGATTGAATCGACTTCACTTGGAGCTGCATATCTAGCAGGACTTGCTTCAGGGTATTACAAGTCAATTGAAGACATCATTGAGATCAAGGATGTAGATAAGGAATTCTATCCAGCGATTGAAGATGAGGAGAGACAGCGTGCTAAGACTAAGTGGCATAGGGCTGTTGAGGCTGTGCTTGCGCTGGCAGAGGATGAGGAATTCTAGTGAATGTGCACTTATGATTCAAGATAATAGGTCTGTGTTACAAGTTTTTAATAGAAACTTCTTTTAAAATACGATAAAAAGTGAATTTTTTATTGAAATGGGAAATCAAAAATATGATCTTGATAAAATTAATAAATATGATTTTGAACAGTAATTATTTTCCAACAGTCATCGGCGTTATCATTGGTAGTTTATTAACCTTTGTAAACGGCCAATATAGTTTTAAGAAGGCTGAGGAAAAAGAACAAATTCGTAATACAAGCACTTTTTACTACTTGATGCTTTTAAAATTACAACTGATAAAATCATTTGTTGAAGCGCAAAACAATAAACACTCTGTAATTTTTCATGAACCATTCATAACTACGGAAGAATATATTATGTTTATGAGTAAAATTAATAGTGTGTATTGTATTATAGGAGATTCTGATGTAAGAGAATTAGTATCTTTCATATCTAATATTAGTCAGCTAGAAGCAGTGCGCAAAAACTGTTTTACAGATTTGCAAGAATCAAATCAGCTTAGAAAAGATAATGCGGATTCTATCGATAAGATAATAAAATTATTATCCAAAGATAATGAAAATGAAAAATCTCAAATAAACAGGGTTATTGAAATTTTAGATAAGTTGGAAAGCAAACTTATAATTAAAAAGTAAATAACATAAAAATAACATTTGACTGTAAGAAAAGATTAAACTCGCTACATTCATTGAATTTGAGTGAATGTAGCGAGTTGCTATTTATATGGTTCATTTATCTTCATGATATCGTTAATGCCAACTGATTCATTATCAGAATTCATTTTTTTATATAGCCAGCCTGTGAAGCCTGCTCCGATGAAGGTCGGGATATGACTCCTATACATCCTGCCCGAATAAGCCTCGTGGGGAATATTTATGAAGTGCGGTAAATTACCATTTTCATCTCTCGTCAGAATTCGTCTATAGATAGGATCTGCGATTACGCATTTTGCATCCTTTAGCACCTTCTCTATGTCAGCTTCGTCGCGCACCATAACATCGCCCTCTCTAAGCATGTGAGCATCTACCTGAGTAGGGCATAGTATGTGAACTTCAGTAATTCCAAGGTCGTGTTCCAGCGTATAGCGTATGCCTGCTGCATTAATCGCTTCTCCGATAATCCAGGTACCACCCTTGGCTCTATCTCTAAGTGTGAAGCTAGACTTTGCGTGTTCAAGTGGGGGGATGCAGGTTATCTCATCGGCTGAGCCGAGCAGACGTGATTTACCGTCAGATGCCGACTGCTTAATAAGCTGTTCGAGCTCACAGCAAGCAGTCTTTCCCATAGGTAGTCCCAGAACTGCAGGTGTTCCGTACTTATCATTGAGTATTCTCGCACCGTCAAGTGCCAGAGATGAGCAGACGACATTGACATCAGCTTTATAAGCCTCTGCCATTTCAGAAAGAGTGCAGCCCATAGTCATGCAGCAATTAACCTCGATACCGCAATCTTTAAAATACTCCTTTAGAGCCTCAACGTTTCCGACTATCGAGAAGTCGAGCGGAGTTACGCCGAGGAGATTTACGGATATGGAAGGTGAATCAGATGTAGCTTGGCTACCATCAGGGGTAGGGCAGAATCTGTCTAGGAATTCACGGTATACCATGTTACCGCCTAGCACATAAGTATCCATCGCATTAGTCGTAAATCCAAATGTCGGTATCCCCGTGCGCTTTTCGATGATGCGGGCGATTCCCTTCATATCCGTGCTCATAAAGAGTGGAATCAGCGCAGCGGAGATAGCGATGAATTTAGGATTAGTTTCCTGTGCAGCCTCAATTACATCGCCTATGAGCTTCTCGTCGTTTCCGAGAATTACGTCATTTTCAATGAGCCCAGATATGTAAATCATGCTCTCTATATCATACCAACGCGGCTCATCGTGCGTGTTGTATGTTGAATTACAGCCGGATGCATCGTGCATTACAACGAGACCGCCCAGCTCATAGAGGACGGAGCAGATGCCGAATAGGTCAGCTGAATAGGTGGATAAAACTCTTGCTACTTGTTTCATGCCGAGCACCCCCAAGCTTTAACCTGAATTATGGACTTAGTGTCTTTTTCGTTGTTAAACGCATCGATCATTTCTGATGCGAGCTTTAATGGCATCATATCCATACCAGCCGTTATTGGCGATTAGATTTACAAAGTGGTTAGTGCCAGTAAAATACGCAGCTTTCTGGCCTATTGCAAGCAGCTTGCCACCCTCAGCTTCGTCTCTTGGATAGAAGCGTGCACGAAAATCTTGAGTTGCAATCAGCGGAATGTCTGGATAATTCTGCTGAAACCACTCGAGATCAGTTTTGCTATCTGGCGTTAGAACATCTCCATAAATCTCAGTTACGTTGAAGCCGCGTGAGAGCAGGAGCTTTGCAAGGCTCAAAAAGCGCGGCGTGCTCATGAAGTCTATAGCAATCTGTGCATCTCCGATAACAGAAAGTGCATCTCTTAGAGCTTCATCAGCTTCTGCCCTTAGTGATGCAAAATCAGGAGTAGGAGCTCCGATAATCTTAGAAAGCGCACTCATATCACGGTCAATCTCATCGTAGTCGTAAGTGTACGGCATGTACAGGCTCTTCTGACCGAGCCTCTCCTCAAGGCATTCAGTGGACCACTTCGCGATAGGGAGGGAGTAGATATTGAGAAAACTCTCGCCCATAGCCTTGTACTCATCGTAATCATCGATTGAAGCGAGATCATGAGTACGGAAACCGTTATCATGCAGCAGCTTCATATGATCGCCAGACTTATCGATTGGAAAACTATCGCCGATGAAATTAACGACTTTATCATTAAGCGGTTGTTCCTCGATGCACAGATACATCGAGCGGCACATGTCCTCTTCAGGTGTGTGATCGTTTATCTTCATAGTCGGTGTCATCTGCGAAGAGATGAAGTCGATATCTGGAAAGCGAGCCGAAAGTTCGTCATATATATATTCGATATCCGTGGCTAAGAAGTAGTGAATGCAGCCTGTAAAAGGGAGCACGCACGTAGGTTTCTGATCAAGCTTATTCAGTATGTCAGTAACGCCCTCGATAAAAAGCTCTTCCATGTTGCCACTCAGAATATCCTTTTCCTCAATGAGCACCATCGAAAATCTATCAAGTCCCTCATACTCGGCAGCAGAGAGAACTACGCCACGTAGACAGGCTGACGCTCCGATGTATATCATGTGCGAGCCAGGAATAATCATCGGTGTATGCGCGATAGTCCAGCCACCGCGCGAAGGACATGAGTATTCAAGTTTGCGCGGAAAGGAGTCAGAGTATCGAGGTCCCCAAGCTTCACCTTCGCTTTATTAATCTCGGGTTTGTGTAAATCAATCAGCATATTAGTCCCTATTTATAATCTCCATCGCTATCTTAGTATATACGTCAACCATCGGGTCATTGGGAAAAGCTTCGGCGACAGTGAGGGCATCGTCAGATGCTCTTTTTACCACCATGCTGTGCTCTATAGTTCCGACTATCGGACACTCGAGGTCTTCGCTGAGTGTCTGAAGCTTCTCGTCTTCACCGTTGACATTGCGCTTGTTGGCAATTATTCCAGAGAGTCCGTTGTGACCTCTGCGTTTAAAATTTTCCATTGCTAGACCGAGGTTCATCGCCGCATATATCGCCATCTGCTCCCCAGAAGAGATGACATATACGTTGTCCGCATAATTCTTGCGAAGTGGCATCGAGAAACCGCCACATACTACGTCTCCAAGCACATCGTAGAAGACGACATCGGGATGGAGCACTTCTTCGAAATTCTTTTGCTTTAGCAGATCTAGCGCCTTAGCAACGCCTCGTCCAGCGCAGCCAATGCCTGGAGTTGGACCACCAGCTTCCACGCAGATAACACCGTTATAGCCGATGGTATACATATCTTCAAGCTGAATGTCTTTGATCTTATCCCTGTAAGTATCGAGAACTGGAGTGAGATTCCTTCCTTGACGAAGACTAATCGTGGAATCAGCCTTCGGATCGCACCCAATCTGCATGACCTTATATCCTTTTCCGGCGAGTGCCGCGGACATATTAGAGACGGTAGTGGATTTTCCAATTCCGCCTTTTCCGTATATTGCAATTCTTTTCATTGAGAAATACTTCCTAAAAAATAAATTTCACCTCATCAATTCACACCTTTTTAATAGGTATAAAGATATAAAATGTATTTAAAATATTTTATCAGCACCTCAAAAAAATGTAAACGATTGTGATTAAAATACCTTTTATTGCGTACAATCTGTTACGATAGTATAATTTTAATTAATTAAATGAAGACCAACCACAAGGTGTCCCGAGTGGTATGAATTTGTTTTCGGAGACTTCTACCTGTGTGGTTTGAAGTCTTTTTGTGTAGGGGGATAAATGATTAAGGTAGCAATATATGGTAAGGGTGGTATCGGAAAGTCGACAGTGACTGCGAATCTCGCAGCAGCCTTTGCAGTTAAGGGATATAAGGTGGTTCAGATTGGATGCGATCCAAAGGCCGACTCGACTATCAATCTTCTCGGCGGCAATCCGCTGATTCCAGTTATGAACTTCATGAGAGATAACGACGATGAACCGACTATCGACGAGATGGTCAAAACTGGATTTGGAGGAGTTGAATGTATCGAGACTGGTGGCCCAACACCTGGCATCGGATGCGCGGGTAGAGGTATTATCTCGACTTTTAATCTAATAGATGATCTAGATGTTTTTGGCAGATTCAATCCCGATGTAGTCCTATATGACGTGCTCGGTGACGTAGTCTGTGGAGGATTTGCTGCGCCTATCAGAGAGGGCTTTGCAGAGGATATACTCATCGTAACTTCGGGTGAAAAGATGGCTCTCTATGCGGCGAATAATATTAAGACGGCTGTAGATAATTTTGCGGACCGAGGCTATGCCAAGGTGAAGGGCGTGGTGCTCAATCACCGTAACGTCGAGAATGAGACGGAGAAGGTGCAGGCATTTGCAGATGAGGCTGGAATACCAATCGTAGGAGAGATCCCTCGCAGTCAGGAGATCATAGACTGGGAGGATCAGGTAAGACCGTAATCGAGGGTAATCCCGAGTCGGATATCGCAAAGAGGTTCTTTGCACTGGCAGACTACCTGATTAAGGAGAATTCGTAATGGCGAGAGACACTTATTTCACGACAATAGGAGCGCTCGCTGAGGCTGGCAGTATCCCGACCGAACTAGTGAGCAACGAGCATCTCGTGTATAGCTCACCGGCAACCTTGATGTACAATTCACCAGGTGCGCAGGGATTTGGCGTTAAGAGAGCAGGAGTAGTAATACCAGAATCGGTAATGCTCGTGGTTGCACCAGCTTGTTGTGGCCGCAATACCACGATTTTAGCGGATGAAGGCGGATATAGTGAGAGGATGTTTTTCCTTCAGATGAGTGAAAATGACCTCGTCACAGGTAGACATCTATCCGATATACCAGAGGCTATCGAGGAGATTTATGAAGTCTGTGAAGTGAAGCCTAAGGTTGTGGTTATCTGCATCACATGCGTCGATGCGCTTCTCGGAACTGACCTAGAGCGTGTCTGTAGAAAGGCTGAGGAACGCACGGGAATTCATGTCGTTCCTACATATATGTATGCGCTTATGCGCGAGGGCAAGAACCCACCGATGGTAGCTGTAAGAGAAGCGATTTACTCGCTGCTTGAGAAGAGAAAGCCTACAGGTGGGACCGTTAATTTGCTCGGTAATTTTACACATCTCGAGGACGATTCTGACCTTTATGACATCCTCGGTCAGATGGGAATCAAGACCATACATGAGGTAGGGAGAAAAGAAACCCTCGAAGAATACATGGAGATGGGCGGAGCAGATTTCAATATCATACTTCATCCAGAGGCTAGGAAAGCAGCATTCACACTTGAGTCAAAGCTCGGAATCCCTTATGTGGAGCTGACTAGAGTATATGAATTAGATAGAATCAAGCGTCAATATGCGCTGTTCGCCTCGGCGCTCGGAGTAGAAATCGATGATTCGGAATACTTCCGTGAGGCTAGCGATGCATGCTTAAGACTTCAGAAGCTGTGTGAAGGAAAGACATTTGCAATAGGACAGGTTGTAAACGGAAACTCAATAGAGATGGCGCTAGCGCTCGAGAAGCTGAGATTACGCGTTAAGTCGGTGTTTGCGAATATAAGCGAAGATGACTTCCCTTTTATCAGAGAACTCGCTAGCTATAACCCAGGCCTCAAGGTGTACTCGACTATGTCGCCGACAATGATGAACTATGATGGTTCGGAAAAAGTTAATATTTCAATCGGTATAGATGCACAGTTCTACTATCCAGGGTCGATAAATGTGCACTGGAATAACGAGATTCAGCCGTTTGGATACAAGGGACTAGTGCATTTTGTAGAGGCTATAGAGAGGAGGCTCGCTAATGAAAGGGCTTAGAAAATATCTATCGCCGTTTACGCCAGACCAGTCTGGAGCGGTCTCTGTGCTGTTTCACTACGGCGGTATGCTGATAATCATGGATGCTGGCGGATGCGTTGGAAATATCTGCGGATACGATGAGCCACGTTGGGATAAGAAAAAGAGTGCGATATTTAGCGCAGCTCTTCGTGACCTAGATGCGATTCTCGGCCGTGATGAGCTTCTCATCCAGAAGACCAAGGAAGCACTCGGAGATATAGATGCTAAATTCGTCGGGCTAATCGGGACACCTGTGCCAGCAGTTATCGCTACTGACTATAGAGCGTTAAAGCGCCTCATGGAGACCGACTACGAGGTGCCAGTTGTGCCTGTTGAGACTAATGGAATTGACATGTATGACGAAGGTGTTAGTAGAGCGTTTCTGCAGATATTTAAGAACTACTTGTATGACGAAGGTGGATCAGGAGCAAGGTTCATCGCAAATGGCAGTCTTGAGCTAAAATCCATTAGCTTGGAAGAGCTAGGAAAACTGGGCAAGTTAGGTAAGTTAGGTAAGATTGATAAGAGTAACGCTTCCGAGAGAGTTGGAGTAATAGGCTTTACGCCGCTCGACACTCCTGGAAGCGGTGACTACGAAGATATGGTGACTGCACTTAGCAAGCAGGGCGTGGATAACCCAGTTATCTATGGCATGAATGATACGCTAGAAGATGTGGCTGCTGCTGCACATGTGGATAGAAATATCGTCGTATCTCCTGGCGGTGTAAAGCCCGCGAGATGGTTATCGGACAAGTACGGCGTACCATATGAGATATGTTATCCTCTGCCGCAGGATCGTGCGGATGAGTTCGCTCGCAAGGTCATGGGGCACGAGCCTCGGAAGGTGCTGATAGTGCATCAGCAGGTTTTTGCAAATTCGCTTAGAGACGTACTTATAGGTGCTTCCGAGGATAAGCTACTAGAACGCGTAGATGTTGCGAGCTGGTTCATGATGAGCAAAGAGGTTCGTCAGGAGCATGATACTAAGTTAAATGAAGAGGATGAGCTCATGAAGCTCGTAGATGCTGAGGGATACGATATGGTGATCGGTGATCCCCTTATCAAGAGAGCACTTCCAGGGTGGAAGGGTACTTTCCTCAGTCTCCCTCACTTTGCAATCTCGGCTTCTCTGTACTCTTCGAGCTCAGATGAAGAATACTGGCAGAAAGCTGGAGATGTAGTGAAATAGATAGATGTTGGTGATTGCAATTGGTATGTAGATTAATTAGGATTTATGGAATAGTTCAGGGCGTTGGCTTTAGACCCTTTGTGAGCAGACTTGCGGATAGATATGGCATATCTGGAAGTGTCTGTAACAAGGGCTCTTACGTTGAGATAATAGCGCGGGCAGATGAGTCCGTAATCAGCAATTTTGTACATGCCATAGAAGTAGAAGCGCCGGAGCGGTCTGCAATCGTCAAGGTTAAGGTAATGGATGATCCTTTGGATATAGAAGCTGAATCTGGCTTCGAGATTGCAGAGAGCAAGCATGAGGATGGGCAGATATTCGTATCGCCTGACATAGCAACTTGCCCTGACTGTGCAAAAGAGCTATTTGATAAAAATGATAGGAGATACCTCCATCCGTTTATAAACTGCACTCAGTGTGGTCCTCGTTTAACTATACTAGATTCTATGCCTTACGATAGGGTGAAAACCAGCATGGCTAGTTTTCCGATGTGCGAGGCCTGCAGTGATGAATATACCGATATGAATTCAAGGCGTTATCATGCTCAGCCTGTATGCTGTAATGACTGCGGGCCGGAGCTCTACACCCTCGTGGGAGGGGCAGATGGTTCTGCTACGCAAGATGTAGGAGCAGAATCGGGACGCCGTGGTGCTAGATGTAGTGAGGCGGATTCAGACAGGTCTTCTGATCCAGGCTGCCATAACTCTAGATATAGCACGGCGAGCTCAGATGAGATTCCTGATACTGAGCGCCCCGAGGGTGCATATGGCGCGGCGGCGCTTCTAGAAACCAGGGCTGTTATCAGGAATGGCGGCATCGCCGCCATCAAGGGAATCGGCGGTTTCCACCTCTGCTGCGACGCCGCGAACGAAGCAGCGGTCCAGCGCCTCAGACAGCTGAAGGCGCGCCCGATGAAGCCGTTTGCTGTGATGATGCGGGACCTCGAGGTGGTCGGGCGCGAGTGCAAGCTGGAGCCAGAGATGGAGCCGCTGCTTACCGGCCCGCAAAAGCCGATAATACTGATTCCTAGACATACTGGCTCAGCAGATTCAAAAAGCGCTGATTCCAGAATCGCAGCATCCGTAGCTCCTGACAATCCTAATTTAGGCGTGATGCTGCCATATACACCGGTTCATATGCTTCTCTTCGATTATCATGATGATGAGCCAATATCAGATGTGCTGGTGATGACTAGCGGAAATCCATCTGGAGCTCCAATATGCATGAACGATGAGGAAGCGCTTAAGTATCTATCGCCGATGTGCGATATCATACTTTCTAACTCTAGGGACATACGGATAAGAGCGGATGATACGGTGATGGCATTTTACAGAAGCAAGCCTTATATGATTAGGAGGTCGAGAGGGTATTCCCCGCTTCCAATAGTAGCGAAGAGTGAAAGCTCCCATGCGGTGCTCGGAATAGGTGGAGAGTTAAAGAATGCATTTTGCCTAGGCGATAAGGGGCTTTTTTATCCATCACCATACATAGGCGATATGGCGGATATGCGAAGTGTGAGAGCGCTTGAAGCGGCTACAACTCGCATGGAAAGGCTACTGGAGATTCATCCAGATATAATAGTGGGAGATATGCACCCAGGCTATAACACGAGTGAGATGGCTAGGGTGATTGCAGAGAGAGAAGGTGTTCCGGTTATGGAAGTGCAGCATCATCATGCACACATGGTATCGTGCATGGCAGAGAATGAATACGAGGGAACAGCTCTGGGAGTGACTTTTGACGGAAATGGATATGGACCTGATGGAACTATCTGGGGCGGTGAATTCCTGCTTGGAGATGAGAGCGGATACGAGCGTGTTGGCAGTATTGCACCGTTTATACATGCTGGTGGAGATATCGCCTCTAGGGAGGGATGGCGAATCGCATACTCCATGATTAGCACAGCGCTCGGAAGCGAGGCGGCGAACCGCATAGGAGAGACACTCGGACTCGGAGACGAGAAGGGCAGGCAGAGCATCGACTTCATGCTAGGCAATAATATAAATACAGTGAAGTCTACAAGCGCAGGACGCCTCTTCGATGCAGCAAGCGCAGTGCTCGGCATAAAGTCAGCCAGCACCTTCGAAGGCGAGGCCTCGATGGCGCTCCAGTTTGCAGCTGAACGCGCCGAAGCACAAGGAATAAGCCTAGCGCCTTACGAGGGCAGGCTGATGAATATCGACGAAGAGCAGTTCGAACTGTGCACAGACACCTTGCTCATGGAACTAGCTGCAAGGAGTCTGGCAGATCAAGATACTGACCAGCTGGCATACTTCTTTCATAAAGCGCTGGCAGACATGATCGTTATCGCTTGCTGCTACCAGCGTACGAGGTGCGAAGTGAACGTTGTTGCACTATCGGGAGGAGTGTTTCAAAACCTACTACTTCTAAGACTAGTTGATGACGGGCTTGAACGAGAAGGCTTAAGGTACTGAAGCACGGAGTTGTGCCGACTAATGATGGTGGCATAGCGCTCGGCCAGGCAGCTACAGGAATAGCGGCGCTTCGGGATGAAGAACAAAATGAAGAATAATAAAACAATAAGAAGAACAATAAATAGTACAGTCACATGACTGAACATGGGTATAGAATATATAGAGATTAGAAAATGACGGAGGTGCACATATGTGCGTGGGATTGAGAGCAAAGGTTGCTAATATAGAGAATAATATGGCTGTCATCGATGCTGGTGGCGTTAAGAGAAAGGTTTCTGCGGAGCTGATTTCAGACCTAGCCCCTGGAGATTATGTGATGGTGCACGCAGGTCTTGCCATTGCAAGAGTTGCAGCAGATGAGGCGGCAGAAGCAGATAAGGTCATGGAGGAGCTAAATGACAATTAACGAGAGTACAAAGAAAGCTCGCGACATTGTCACCTCTTACGACGGCCTGAAGCTTAGAATCATGGAAGTCTGTGGAACTCATACGCATGAGATTTTTAGACTTGGAATCAGGAGACTTCTACCCGACAGTATCGAGCTGATTTCAGGACCAGGATGTCCAGTCTGTGTTACGCCAGTTTCATATATCGACGAGGCGGTCATGCTGGCGCTGGATAAGAAAGCGACCATAACGACTTTCGGAGACCTGATTAGAGTTCCCGGAACGGAGATGAGCCTTGCAGGGGCTCGCAGCAAGGGGGCGAATGTAAGTGTTGTATACTCGCCGCTCGACTCGCTAGAGTATGCCAAGGAGCATCCAGATGAGCAGGTCGTATTTCTTGCGGTTGGATTTGAGACGACAACGCCTGGGAGCGTGATGGCGGTTCGTGAAGCGAAGGCACAGGGCATCGAAAATTTCTCGATACTGACAGCCAACAAGACGATGTATAACGCTTATCTTGCGCTCAAGGGCAGTGCGGATGCATTTCTATATCCAGGTCACGTGAGCACGATGACTGGCATGGAGGAATACTATAAACTCCGTGATGAACACGGAATATCTGGAGTGGTCGCTGGTTTCTCGGGATCCGAGGTGCTGACGGCACTTGCGGTGATCATCAAGAAGATAGAAGAAAACAAACCTTTCGCAGTAAATTGCTATCCAGCAGTGGTAACTGAAGAGGGAAGTCCTGCAGCTAGAAAGCTCGTCGAGACAGTCATGGAGCCTTGCGATTCAGAGTGGAGAGGACTCGGCGTTATAGAGAAATCAGGTGTTGAGCTTAGGCCAGAATATCGCGATTATGATGCCAGGTACAAGTTCAATCTTCCAGAGATAGAAGGTAAGCCAAATCCAGCGTGTAGATGCGGAGAGGTGCTACTCGGCAAATGCAAGCCTTACGACTGCAAGGTATTCGGTAAGGGGTGTACGCCAGAGCATCCGATAGGAGCGTGTATGGTTTCTAGCGAAGGCGCATGTTCGGCGTTTTATAAATACGGAGGCGACATATGGAAAAAACAATAACCCTCGCGCACGGTGCAGGCGGAAAGCAGACGAATGACCTGATAGGTGGGATTTTCAAGAAATATTTCGACAACAAGTACCTAACAGCGGACGATGCGGCAGTGCTGCCACCTCCAAATGGAAGGATGGCGATGTCCACGGACGGATTTATCGTATCTCCTGCAGAATTCCCTGGCGGTAACATCGGAAAGCTCTCGATATGCGGTACGGTAAATGACCTCGCGTGCATGGGCGCAAAGCCACTCTACATATCTTGTGCATTTGTAATAGAAGAAGGCTTCCCCGTTGAGAAACTGGACCGCATAGCTAAGGCGATGGCTGAGACGGCTCATGAGGTAGGTGTTTCAATCGTATCTGGCGATACCAAGGTTGCTGGCAAAGGTCAGGTGGATGGCGTATTTATTACGACTACTGGTGTAGGCGAGATACTGGAAGGCGTTAATCCAGCTGGTGCAAATGCTGAACCTGGCGACAAGATCATCGTGACTGGAGACGTTGGCCGTCACGGCTGTACGATTCTACTCGAGAGGGACAGATTCGGTATGGAGGCAAATGTGACGAGTGATTGTGCGCCACTCTGGAATGCTGTAAATGCTGCATTTGAAGCGGCACCAGACATCCACGTTATAAGGGATGCGACGCGCGGCGGAGTTGGGACTGTACTCTATGAGATTGCTGACCAGAGTGATGTCGGAATCAAGCTCGATACTGAGTCCATTCCTGTAAATCCTGAAGTCGCTGGTGTCACGGGTATGCTCGGGCTAGAACCGCTTTATCTTGCTTGCGAGGGTAGACTGGTTATGTTCGTCCCTGCAAAATCTGCTGACGCTGTACTCGCGGCACTGCACAGCTCCGAACATACAGAGGGTGCGGTGGTAATAGGCGAGGTGACTAAAGAGATGCCTGGTCACGTTGTGATGACAACGGAAATAGGCACTGAAACGCTACTGCCACCTCCAAGCGGAGAGCTGCTGCCGAGGATTTGTTAGTGAAGTCTGGAAAATAGTGAAACTAAAAAATCCTAGTTAAACGAAAAAAGTACTAGACAAGTTCTGAGATATTATGTATACTAATTCGTGTCGCACTCGTGACACGAATATATGCCGCATTGGTCAAGAGGTTAAGACGCAGCCCTCTCACGGCTGAATCTCGGGTTCGATTCCCGGATGCGGTACCAATATAAACAGAGAAAAAACTTGTAACTATTGAAGTTGCAAGTTTTTTCTTTGTAAGCATACGGTGGGGAGAAATATTATGCCAGAAAAGACTAAATCTATAGAGCTTGAAGAACAGCAAATTTTAAATGAATACCTTGCATCTGACTCAAACTTAAGTATAGAGGAGTACTTACTCGTATACGGTTCAGATGAATTAAAATCATACTATTTGGCTACAAAAAAATATAAAGAGGCAGAATATGCAAAGGGAGTTATAGTAAATTAATTGACTTATATGACCATTTATCATACAATACAGCCAATAAGAAACGGTTTAGAGGTTGAAAAGTATCCCGCTCCAACGCGCCGTATTTATGACGGGCCGAGAAATGTGGGCGACTGCGGGTCCCACCTAAACCGTTTTTGCTTCACTTAAATTAAGGTTTATAGGACAAAAAGAGCTGCTAAAAACCGCTGTAGTCACTGAAATTTCAACGACTATAGCGGTTATTTTTTTGAAAGAAGATACAAGGTGGACAAACGCACTTATAGGACAAAACGGAGTTATAGGACAAAAAGAGTTGGTAAAAACTATCTGAATGCCTTAAAATTTCAAGCCGTATGATGGTTATATCTTCTTCAGAAATAGCTTCATATGAGGATTATAAAAGCATTATCTGCTCACTGGCGTTTATAGCGATATGAAAATTTTATATGAGCAGCATGATACTTACCTTTAGATTCGGCATTCAATAGATTATCAAATTCATATTGTGGAACATCAAAGTAATCGTAGACACTTTCTTTGAACATTACTCGCAGTATTTGAGTTTCAGAGTCATAGCCGATAGCCTCAAGATTGCTAGATACTACAGGAATCATTTGCATACATAACACCCCCTCTATTAGTGTGAGTATATCATAAGAAATTACCTCTCAAGAGTATAAACTGTAACGAAATATAGGAAATATATTAAATTGTATTTGCCGCACAAATATTTCTGTAGCGCACATATTTACTGGTATTCTTTTTATACCCTTACACATCCAATCCACATGTTGTATCATTAAGTTATTCTATAAGAGTTATATAAAAGAGGAGATAATGATAATGGAACTAAAGGAGATGCGTAAGCTCCTCGGCTTATCGCAAGTGGCATTTGGAGAGAAATATAACATCCCAGTAAGAACTATTGAGCAATGGGAGAGTGGGCGCAGGCAAGCTCCCGTATACGTTCTTGAGCTACTAGAGCGAGCTGTGATTGAAGATTCCAAAGCTGAAGTGAATTAATAGCATACTCGCATTTTATAGGCAGTTTAACCTCATGATTTCATGTTGGTTATTAATCCTTTAAACAATAACAACAGGAATAACTTATGGACAAAAACGAAACGACCGCATAGCAACTATTGTATCTATCGGCTTACTAGCTACAATATGGCTGATTTCAGGCCTGACAAGATATTTCAGTTCAGGGGAAGTCGACACGGGTACTGGATATTCTACCCTCAGCTACAATGTGACTGTGGATGTTAGAAATGACTATTCATACGTAGTCGTAGAGAAGATTAAGGTGAATTTCACCGACCCAAAGCACGGTATAGTTAGAAACATTCCTTTCGGCAAGGGTTACAAGATCAAAGATGTATCCGTAGATGGAGATAAATACAAGATTAAGAATCTGTATAAAGCTAACCAAATGCAGATTAAAATCGGTGATAAAAAGAAGACGGTTACTGGCGTTAAAGATTACACCATCATCTATACTCTTGCTAATTACGAGCGCAAGAATAATCCTAACGACATATATGTGGATGTGCTTCCATCGGAATGGGCAACAGATATCAAGTCGGCATCAGTTTCTGTGTGCTTGCCGCAGCATTTTCCGTACAGCGGTATGAAAGGGTATAGTGGCCCTCACAAGAGCAAGTATAATATTTACGGTACATGGACCTACGACAAGAATCAAATATAATCGAATATAGCGTTCAGAATTTGCCAGCGAATAATGGTGCGACATTGCTCGTAGATACTCCAAAAGGCTACTGGTATAAAGCACCTAGCAAGTACTGGGTTAACTATGCGACCGTAATAGTAGCAATTCTCGGCGTCATTGTACTTATCGTGCTTAGGGTTTTGAACGAAAAAGAGCACCTGATTGTTGCGCCCGTTACTTTCAAGCCACCAAAAGGTGTTCCGCCTGGAGAAATCGGATATCTGGTCGACGAAGAAGTAAATAAGAGGGATATCACGTCGATGTTCTTTTATTTGGCATCGAAAGGCTATATCTCGATTGAGGAATACAAGAAGGGAAAATATCAATTCGAGAGCCTCAGGATTCCCGACGTATATGACGAGCCCCCGATTACCGTTACTTTTTACAAAACTATATTTGGAAGCACGAAGAAGGGCACACTTGGTAAGGTTGTGAGCCTAGAGGAAGCGAGCAAACGCATAGGCAAAGAATGTGAACTTATTAGAAAGGTAATAGTTGAAGAGTACACAGACAACAAATCGATATTCTCTAAGAAATCGCAGAAAAATGAGAAGATTGCAGCTATCACCAGCTGCATTATAGGAGGTATGCTAATCGCACTTTCTATGTATAGAGAGTTCTACATACCCGGCTGGCGAATTTTGATATTCGTATATGGTGGCTCGGTAATCCTTGATGCATTTTGGAGATTGCCTGTTAAGAGGATGTGTAGAGAGTATCATTTTCATAGGACGAGAAGCGGTCTAAGGAGCTTTACTTCCTTTGCATTCTGGGGAATTATCTACCTGGCGATATCATCATTTATGTTATTGTTTTTGCACAAGATTGCAGGCGGTGAGATGACGATTTATTCTCTAGCCGCAATAGCTGTATATGCATTGGCTGTACCGTTAATTCTGCTAGGGTTTCTCAAGAGAACTAAGGATAGCGCCAAGCTTTATGGTGAGATTATCGGCTTCAAAGAATTTATCGCTACAGCAGAGGTGGATAGGATAAATGCCCTTGTTGAAGAAGACCCAGCGTATTTCTACGATGTGCTTCCGTATGCCTATGTATTTGGGCTTACCGATACTTGGGCGAAGAAGTTTGAACCTAAGACTCTAGCTGAACATATTGGATACAGTGCGTTAGGCGGAGACATGTACGACCTTATAAATATGGATATTATGATTCATCATGTTCAATCTAGTGCGTTTTCTAGAGTATCATCGGCATTGTACGCAGATGTCAGCGGCGGTCTAAGCTCTGGTGGCGGCGGATCTGTCGGTGGCGGCTCAGGCGGCGGCGGAGGCGGTGGCTGGTAGATACTGCTTTCCAATATATACGCACTACACCTAAATCGATTATTCCTAAGTTACAGAATGACGATTCGAAACGGCTTGAACTAATAATACTAATATACTAAAGGAGCAGCAATGCAGCAGTACTTTATATACGGCAGCCCTAGCGCTGAAACTATTGAGATAACGGACAAGGATACCATCAAGCACATGTTCCAGGTTATGAGACTTAGGGCTGGCGATGAGGTAGTTCTCGTGTTCCAAGATGGCATCAAGAGACGTGCAGAGGTTGTAAATGCAGAGAGCAGAACTATGCGCATCGTAGAAGAGCTAGACGAAAATGTTGAATTGCCAGTTCAAGTTACTATCGCATGCGGTTTTCCTAAGGGCGATAAGTTTGCGACCATAGCGCAGAAGGCGACGGAGCTCGGGGCAGCTGAGATATGCGGCTTTCCAGCAGATAGATCAGTAGTGAAATGGGACGATAAGAAGCTCACCAAGCTAGCCGAAAAGCTTGAAAAGGTAGTGCAGGGAGCTGCCGAGCAGAGCAAGCGCAATATCGTTCCTAGCATAAATCTTGTTGCTAACAAGAAGAGCTTTGTAGATAGCTTTGCTGAGTACGACAAGGTTTTCGTAGCCTACGAGGAAGCGGCAAAGGAAGGCGAGAAATCTGCTCTTACAAAGGCGCTTTTGGAAGTTTCAGCAGGAGAGAAGCTGCTCTTTGTATTCGGGCCAGAGGGCGGAATTACTGACAAGGAAATAGAAGCGTTTACAGAGGCTGGAGCGGTATGCATAGGTCTTGGACCACGCATCATGAGAGCCGAAACGGCACCTATGTACGCGCTGTCTGCTGTGAGCTATGCGCTAGAACTCAGTAAATAGAAGCGATTTGCGATTTGCGTGAAGCTTTCGATAATGCGTTAAAAAAATTTTTGCAAAAAATTTTAATTTGCCTCTAGACAAACTGGATAAGTGTGCTAGAATACTTAAGGTTTAAAATATTGAAGCACATATAACAGAAAGAGGCAGAGAGATGAAGAAGCGAATGTTTCGCGACTCGTATCTTGAATATAGCAACGTAGATTAGGACTTCGACATTGGAATTGTTATTCCAGTGATCGAAGTCTTTTTTTAAAATTAACGTAGATGTGGAACAGGAAAGGTGGAAAAAAATGGCAAAAAGAAGTGACATCAAGAAGATTCTAGTTATCGGTTCAGGACCTATCGTAATCGGTCAGGCGGCTGAGTTCGACTACGCGGGCACACAGGCATGTATCGCACTTAGAGAAGAAGGGTATGAGGTAGTGCTCTGCAACTCTAATCCAGCAACCATCATGACGGACACATCTATGGCAGACAAGGTGTACATGGAGCCACTTACTCTCGAGTATCTAGCTAGGATAATCAGATATGAGAGACCTGATGCGATTCTGCCAGGCATCGGCGGACAGACTGGTCTTAACCTCGCTATGCAGCTCGAGAAGAAGGGCGTACTCAAGGAGTGCCGCGTAGAACTTCTCGGAACTAGGAGTAGCAGCATCGAGCGTGCTGAGGATAGAGAGCTTTTCAAGGAGCTTTGCGAAGAGCTCGGTGAGCCAGTAATCCAGTCGGACATTGCAAATAGTGAAGAGCACGGACTAGAGATTGCAAAAGAGATAGGCTTTCCAGTAGTTCTCAGGCCAGCGTTCACTCTCGGTGGTACAGGCGGTGGATTTGCATATGATGAAGATGAATTTAAAGAGCTTATAAAGCGTGCGTTATCCATCTCGCCAACTCATCAGGTACTAATCGAGAAGAGTATCAAGGGCTTCAAGGAGATAGAGTACGAGGTAATGAGAGATGGCACTGATAAAGCAATCGCAGTCTGCGATATGGAAAACCTCGACCCAGTTGGAGTACACACAGGCGACTCGATAGTAATCTGCCCAACCCAGACCGTAAGCAAAGAAGATAACGAGATGCTTAAGACTAGTGCGCTTAAGATCATCCGTGCACTTCAGATAGAAGGTGGCTGCAACGTGCAGTTTGCGCTAAATCCAGAATCATCGGAGTACTACCTAATCGAGGTAAACCCACGAGTTTCTCGTTCATCTGCGCTTGCATCTAAGGCGAGTGGATACCCAATCGCTAGAATCACAGCCAAGATTGCAGTTGGCATGACACTAGATGAAATCGAGATTATAGACCAGCCCGCTTCGGTAGAGCCTGCCGTTGACTATGTTGTGAGCAAGGTGTCTAGGTTCCCGTTCGACAAGTTTGCAGATGCAGATAACAAGCTAGGAACGCAGATGAAGGCTACTGGAGAAGTTATGAGTATCGGTATGAATCTCGAAGAGAGCATACTTAAAGCCGTTCGCTCCCTTGAAATAGGTGTTTCCCACATATACATGGAGAAGTTCGATACTTGGGATACTGATGATATGAAGAAGTACATAACTGAGGGTCGTGACGATAGAATATTTGCCATTGCAGAGCTCCTGAGAAGAGGAGTGAGCAAGGAGGAGATATGTGAACTGACAGCAATAAATGAGTATTTCATAGGGATGTTTGAGAATATCATATCTATCGAGAACGAGCTAAAGGATAACAAACGATGTCGCAAGACTTAGGATAGCAAAGCAGCATGGGTTTTCAGATGTTGAAATTGCAAGGCTTTGGAACGTAACGGAAGAGCAGGTGTGGAAGCTTCGCGAGGCAGTGTCCCTCTTCCCAGAGTACAAGATGATAGATTCTTGTGCAGGATCTAAGGATGCATATGTGCCATATTTCTATTCGACATTTGACGGAAGTGAGACCAAGAAGACTAAGGATTCAGGCAAGAGAAAAGTCGTAGTTCTTGGTTCAGGACCAATTAGAATCGGACAGGGTGTTGAGTTCGATTACTCGACAGTTCAGGCGGTAAGGACTCTCCGCAGTCAAGGCTGCGAAGCTATAATCATAAATAATAACCCTGAGACAGTTTCTACAGATTATACTACGGCAGATAAGCTATACTTCGAGCCACTCTGCATCGAGGATGTTATGAACATCCTTAGACTAGAGAAACCGGATGGAGTAATTGTTTCACTCGGAGGACAGACCGCTGTAAACCTTGCAAATGCACTCGACGAGAGAGGTGTAAAGATCATCGGAACCGACTGCGCGGCAATTAACGCTGCCGAGGATAGAGACGAGTTCGACAAATTGCTCCAGAAGCTAGGTATCGCTAAGCCAGAAGGAAAAGCGGTAACAGATATAGAGGAGGGCTGTGCTGTTGCTAAGGAGATCGGCTATCCAGTGCTCGTTAGACCAAGTTTCGTGCTCGGCGGTAGAGCGATGAGAATTGTTGCGGATGAGGCTCAGCTCAGGCAGTACCTGAGGACAGCCGTGGAAATCGACGAAGATAAACCAGTTCTAGTTGACCACTATATCCGCGGAAAGGAAATCGAGGTGGATGCAATCTGCGATGGTACAGATGTATTTATCCCAGGCATCATGGAACTAGTTGAGCGTACAGGCGTGCACTCTGGAGACTCGATTAGTATCTATCCTCCATGCTCCATCTCAGACAAGGTTAAGGAGACTATTAGAGAGTATACAGAGAAGCTGGGTCTCGGGATAGGCATTTGCGGACTATTCAATATACAGTTTATCGTCGATGCTTCTGAAAATGTATATATAATCGAGGTAAATCCAAGATCCTCGAGAACCGTTCCGTTCCTATCAAAGGCCGCCGGATACAATCTCGCAGACATCGCATCCAAGGTAATGCTCGGCATCAGCCTAGAGGAGCAGGGATTCAAGGGGGTAAATCCACTCGAGAAGAAGAGGTGGTACGTAAAGGTGCCGGCATTCTCATTTGCAAAGCTATCAGGAATGGATATAAGACTATCGCCTGAGATGAAATCTACTGGCGAAGCCATCGGGTATGACGATGATATGATGCGAGCTTTTTACAAGGCTATGCAGGCAGCAGGTATGAGAATGCAGAATTACGGAACGGTATTTGCATCGATCAATGACGAATCTAAGGAGGATGCACTGCCACTAATCAGAGGTTTCTACGACCTTGGTTTCAACATCGAGGCGACAGAGGGTACGGCGCAGTTCCTTAAGAATAATGGCGTAAAGACCAGAAGCTTCAAGCACACTGATAATAGCCTGGATGCAGTAATGGATGAGTTCAGACAGGGTTATGTGACATACGTGATCAACATCGGAGACATCAGATCCGTAGATGCGAATTCTATGGGTAGCCGCATCAGAAAGTGTGCAGCTGAAAATAACGTGACTACGCTCACCTCACTCGATACTGTGAGAGTCCTTCTAAAAGCGCTCGATGATATAACATTTAAGGTGTCCACAATCGACGCTTAGTGTTATAATTAAATATTATTCAACTAGAGGAGGGGGCTATGAACATCAGAGAGTGTGTGAACATGCGACATTCTGTGCGAGCCTACGAAGATAGGCCTATCGATACGAAGGTGGCGGAAGACCTCAAGGTTATGATTCAGCAGTGTAACCGCGAGGGAGATATGCATTTTCAGCTTATACAAAATGAGCCAAAGGCATTCTCGAGTCTACTTGCAAAATACGGCAAATTCTCAAACGTCAAAAACTACATCGCTGTTGTCGGTAGAAAACGTGACGACCTCGATGACAAGGCGGGATACTATGGTGAGAAGCTAGTAATCCGCTGTGTACAGCATGGGCTCAGCACTTGCTGGGTAGGGGGAACCTATAAGAAGGTTAAGGACGCTATAGATGTTGGTCACGATGAGAAGATCGTTGCCGTAATTGCCCTAGGTTATGGACGCACGACGGGAGCTAGCAGGAAGTCTAAGAAGCCAGAAGATGTCTTCGATGGCAAATCTTCGAGGATTTCAAGCTACGAGGACACTCCTGAGTGGTTCAAGAAGGGCGTTGAGATGGCGCTCCTAGCACCGACAGCTATGAATCAGCAGAAGTTTACCTTTGCGATAAGCGGAGATAGAATCAAAATAAAGCCTGGCTTTGGACCATTTACTAAGCTAGATGCTGGCATCGTCAAGTACCATTTTGAGATAGGTTCTTCGCCAAAGGAGTTCGTATGGGCGTAGTACTACGCTTAATTGATCTAGGTCGACTTAGAAGTGAGCATTTCTAAGCGTAAGCTTCTAATAAGATGATACATCGATCAGGTATAGGACAGGAAGATGAAAGATATACATGAGATTTGCCAGATTGCCGTCATGAGATCAGCCTTCAAGCAGAAGTACGGTATACCGAGGCAGCCGAGGCTCGTACAGGGCCTTAAGTCGGAGATAGTCTTCGGCGACGAATTTAATAATCCTGACGTTGTGAGAGGACTCGAAGAGTTCTCTCACATTTGGCTAATTTGGGGATTTTCGGACACTAAGATAGATATGACCGAGGAGCATCCAGCGTGGAAGCCTACCGTGAGACCACCTCGCCTCGGCGGGGATATACGAAAGGGCGTATTTGCTACGAGGTCGCCATATAGGCCGAACTCACTTGGCATGTCTGCAGTCAAGCTCCTCGAGATACGAGATGATAATGGTCAGCTCAGACTCATCGTCGAAGGGGCAGATCTACTTGATGGCACGCCGATATACGACATCAAGCCGTATATCCCATATAGTGATATCATCACAGAGGCAGATGAAGGATTTGCAAAGAGCATTGATACTTCTATTGATGTAGAATTTCCAGATGACCTACTTGCAAAAGTTGATGAAGAGTTTCGCGCGCCACTCATAAGGATTCTTGAGCTTGATCCAAGGGATGCCTATGATAGGGATTCTGTAAGCCATGCAAGATGGCGTTTGCGAACGTAGATATAGAGTTCGTGCTTAGGGACGGAAGATTGGTTGTCACAGCGGTGAACGAGCTTTAAGGCTGATAACAGAATCAGGTAAGGCTTGATTTAAAAAACAGCATAATATTTGAACAGGAAAGAAATGGATAACGACAAGATTATTACAGCGAGAATAGAGGATAAGCTCGAGCAGGCTGAGCGTGGTAGCTATATTACTGCAACAGGCTTTCTTAACATGCACGAACAGTCGCTAGCCATGCGCATCGTGAGAGGGAGAAGCGACGTCAAATCTTTTTTCTACGGCGGATATGAAGATGCAGAGAGACGGATTATCATGCTCGTTCCAGACGGATACGCAGATACTCTCGAGGAAGCGCTAGAGATTATTTCACCACTTTCGGTGCTTCACATCAAGGTGGCGCCTGGCGGCAGAAAGCTCACGCATAGGGATTATCTCGGTTCTGTGCTCTCGCTTGGACTTGATAGGTCTGTAATAGGGGATATCCTGGTCAATGAAAGGGAGCCGACATGATTGTGAATTCTGAAATTGTGGATTTCCTTCTAGCCGAATTTCACAGTGCCGGTCATACAAATCTCCAGATTACAGCCTCTGATATAGGCGAACTGGAAGTGCCCGAGCAAAGAGTGAAAGCAGTCAGAGATACGCTCTCTTCACCAAGACTAGACAATGTGGTGTCAGCAGCTTTTCATGTCTCGCGGAGCGAAGCGGTGAGAGCCATCAAAGGAGGCATCGTTTTTGTAAATCACGAGGAAGTTACCAAGATAGACAAGCGTATCAATGAAGGTGATACGATAGTGCTCCGTGGTAAGGGAAAAGCCGTGCTCACAGAGCTTTCGGGGCTCTCCAAGAAGGGAAGAATATGGGCTGAGTTTAAGGTGTTCATTTAACAGTGTTCAAGGTGTTCAGTTCATATAAGATAAGGAAATCATCTCTGCACCATAGCTCTAGCTTCGCTAGCTACACTTCTCAGCGGAAAATCAGCAGAAGTGGTGCCGCAACCTCTTCATAACAGTTTGAACTGGTTGTGCCCTGGTGTTACAATCAAAGTGTAATAAATATTTCTCTATATAATTACATCGGAGGTAGACGAATGTTTGAATATACTGATATTAAGACTGCACCTGCAGCTCTAGGACCATACTCACAGGCAGTGATGGCGGGAAATACACTTTACGCTTCTGGCGCAATAGGAATCGACCCTGAGACAGGGAAGTTCGCAGGCGAGGATGTGCAGAGTCAGTGCGAGCAGGCTTGCAAAAATGTAGGCGAGATCCTCAAGGCTAACGGCATGACTTACGATAACGTAGTTAAGACCACTTGCTACATCTAGATATGGCAGAGTTCAAGGATTTCAACGAAGTGTATGCTAAGTATTTCACTTCAAAGCCAGCTAGATCATGCGTTGCAATCACAGCGCTTCCAGCAGGAGCACTCTGCGAAGTTGAAATTATTGCAGTGAAGTAAAACTCGCAATCAATAAAACTGTGAAGCAAAACTGCATATTAAATCAGTTAATAAAACACTGTGACGAAAACCTGTATTGAAATTTTCAATAGCGAAAAATGCACTAATTTCGGAGTAGTAACTATGATAATCGACTGATTTTGCATAGCTGTAACATAAGTGACCGCCTGTAGAAGCCTTCTGGCGGTCTTTTTATTTTGAACTCCAATAAATCATTACGGAAAATTCATGTATAATAGCCATTATGAAAGGTAGGGGTTATGAACGACATTAAGGTTATTAGATTTGATAATTTACATGATATAGAGCTACCTCACGTGTTCGAGTGTGGTCAGTGCTTTCGCTGGAATGAATGTGAGGATGGCTCATACATAGGTGTTGCAGGAGGTCATGCGGCACACGTTTCGCTCGAGCATGATGGCGATTCGTGCTCGCTTATCATCGAGTGCACGGGCGGTAGTGAGGAGTACTGGCACAGCTACTTCGATTTAGATACCGACTACGGAGCTATGAAGAGGACGCTGCTAGAGGGTGAGCCTAAGCTAGCGAAATCTATAGATGTATGCTACGGCATCAGGATACTCAATCAGGACTACTGGGAGGTGCTCATATCCTTCATAGTCTCGCAGAACAACAACATACCTAGGATTAAGAAGTGCATCGAGTCGCTAGCCAAGAACTATGGCACGGAGATAGGTGAATTCATGGGCGAGGTGAGATATGCATTTCCTATGCCTGAGCAGCTATCTAAGGCCACACTTGAAGAGCTGTCGGACTTAAAGCTAGGATATAGAAACGCATACCTAGTATCAGCTCCTAAGCATTTCGCTGAGCACGGAGTGCCTACAGGAACGACGGAAGAGAAACAAAAGGCTCTATTATCTTATCTTGGTGTTGGACTAAAGTCGCAAACTGCATACTTCTATTCGGTCTTAGAGACTTTACGGCATTTCCGATTGATATCTGGATGAAGAAGATAATGGTAGATTTATACGGCTTTGACATAAAGGATATCAAGGGTATGCAGGAGTTTGCTGATGAGCACTTCGGCGAACTAGGCGGCATAGCACAGCAGTATCTGTTCTATTACTATAGAAGCATGCAGTGAAGATATTTTCACATTTAATTCATAGTGCTGTGTTGACAACATCTGAGGGGCTGAGTAAAATTATGTTATGTAGTTTAGCACTCTAGATATTTGAGTGCTAATAAGAAAAGAGATTTGGAGGTTACAAATGAGTATAGGAATAAAGCCACTAGGCGCAAGAGTCGTGATTAAGCGTAGCGAAGCACTAGAGAAGACTGAAGGAGGACTCATCCTATCAGCAAGTGCTAAGGAGAAGCCACAGGAGGCTGAGGTTCTCGCAGTAGGTCCAGGAACTGAGGACGAGAAGATGGAAGTAAAGGTAGGAGATAAGGTTATATTCTCGAAGTACGGCGGCACAGAGCTCAAGTATGGTGGCGAGGATTATATCATCATGAGCCAGAGGGATATCTTGGCAGTAATCGAGTAATTGATTAGCCTCGATAGAGATATAGCGGCATTACTAAGAGAGGCAGATATACATATAACTGTAAAGTCAGTAGTTTAAATTTAATCACGCACCATGATTGGTGCATATATATAGGAGGAAATTAAAATGGCAAAAGATTTACATTACGGAGAGGAGTCCAGAAGAAAACTCCTCGCAGGCGTAGATAAGCTTGCAGATACAGTTAAGATTACACTTGGACCTAAGGGTAGAAACGTTCTTATTGAGAGAGCGTATGGATCTCCGCTAATTACTAATGACGGAGTTTCAATCGCTAAGGAAATCGAGCTCGAGGACCAGGTAGAGAACATGGGAGCTCAGCTAGTTAAGGAAGTTGCTACGAAGACTAACGACGTAGCAGGTGACGGAACTACTACAGCTACACTTCTAACGCAGGCAATCGTTCGCGAAGGATTCAAGAACGTAACTGCTGGAGCTAATCCAATGGTTCTCAAGAAGGGAATCAGCGGTGCTGTAGAGGTCGCAGTTGAGTACCTCAAGAACAGCGCAGTTAAGGTAGATGATAAGGAGAGCGTAGCTCAGGTTGCATCTGTATCTGCTGGAGATAGAGAGATTGGAGAACTCATCTCCGAGGCTATGGAGAAGGTAGGAACTGACGGCGTAATCACAGTTGAGGAGTCGAGATCACTCGGAACTACACTAGACGTGGTTGAGGGCATGCAGTTCGACAGAGGATATCTATCACCATATATGGCAGCTAATTCTGAGAAGATGGAAGCAGTTCTTGATAACCCATACATCCTTCTTACAGACAAGAAGATTTCCAACATTCAGGACCTAGTACCACTTCTTGAGGACATCATGAAGTCAGGCAAGAAGCTGCTCATCGTTGCAGATGATGTAGATGGTGAGGCTCTCGCAACACTCGTAGTTAACAAGCTAAGGGGAACACTTGACGTAGTAGCTGTAAAGGCACCTGGATTTGGAGACAGAAGAAAGGCTATGATGGAGGATATTGCAATCCTCACAGGCGGTACTGTAATCAGCGAGGAGCTAGGATATGAGCTCAAGGAAGCTACAGTAGATATGCTCGGTAAGGCTGGAACAGTTAAGGTTAACAAGGACCACACAGTAATCGTTAACGGTGCTGGTGAGAAAGCTGAGATTGAGGAGAGAGTAGAAAAGATCAAGGGTGAAATCGAAGAGTCGACCTCTGATTTCGATAGGGAGAAACTACAGGAGAGACTTGCTAAGCTGCTAGGAGGAGTTGCAGTAATTAACGCTGGTGCTGCTACTGAGACAGAGCTCAAGGATAAGAAGCTTAGACTCGAGGACGCTCTAAATGCTACTAGAGCTGCAGTTGAAGAAGGCATCGTTGCTGGTGGTGGTACATCGCTTATCTGTGCAATCGATAAGGTATCTGAGTATGCTGAGAGCCTTGACGGAGATATGAAGACTGGTGCAAGAATCGTAGTTAGAGCACTAGAGGAGCCAGTTAGACAGATTGCTGAGAACGCAGGATATGAAGGCAGCGTAATCGTTGCTAAGGTTAAGGAGTCCAAGAAGGGCGTTGGATTTAACGCAGCAACAGAGGAGTATGTAGACATGATCGAAGCTGGTATCGTTGACCCAGTTAAGGTTACAAGATCTGCACTTCAGAATGCTTCGAGTGTAGCAGGTATGCTTCTCACTACTGAGGCTGGAATTTCAGAGATTAAGGAAGACTTGCCAGCTGCACCTGCTATGCCTGCAGGCGGCGGAATGGGCATGATGTAATAGGCGAGGGATATGGCAGCAAGAGCATCATCAAAGACGGATAGAGTAATAGCTGAACGCCTCATGGTGAGCCCGCTTTTTGAGAATATGACGGTAGATGACGTGCACAACTGCTTTACATGCAGTGGTGCGCTCTGCCTATCATTCAAGAAGGGGGATATGATATTCACTGAAGAGGATGAACCAACTAAGCTCCACATCCTCCTAGAGGGTGGAGTGAGGATCGGTTATGATTCCTTTGACGGCAACAGGAGGATTATCGGAAACTTCACAGATACGGGAGAGGTATTCGGAGATATACTGCTATTTCTCGGCAAAGAGAAGTACGGAGTATTCTCTCAGGCCACTTGCGACACCAAGGTCATTGCGCTACCACGCGAGTTCATGTCTGGGACATGTGCGAACGGATGTGACTATCATAATCATCTGATCAATAACATGCTTATGAGCTTTGCGAGAAATGCCTACGCGCTAAATATGAGGCTCAGGATTCTATCTTGTCCGACTCTCCGCCAGAAGATCGCCAAGATGCTGCTAGTATATAACGACAGGGATATGAGCAAGCCGATAAATATGACGAGAGAAGGGCTAGCTGAATTCCTGGGAGTGACTAGACCATCAGTTTCGAGAGAGCTGATGAAGATGCAGGACGATGGTTTAATCGAGATAAAGGGGCGCAAGATATACGTCCTTGACCCTGCAGAAATCGAGGCACTCAACTGATATTGCAGCAAGCATTGACACATAATTAATACATATAAGGCATAGTTAGTGCAGATAAATGCATTAATTCAAAAACAAAAATAAAAAGATGGAATTGTAACATTAGTTACAGATTCCATCTTTTTTTAATGATATGCTTGTGGCACAAACTTAAAGCAAACATTAATTAAAGCAAAAAACAAAAGGACGTTATATAAAAGTTGAAAGGAGAAAACAGATGGAAAACCGTATGTTTTGTTATCAGTGTCAGGAGACCGCAAAGGGCACAGGATGTACTATGAGAGGAGTTTGCGGTAAGCTTCCAGAGACAGCAGCACTACAGGATCTGCTCGTATACGTAACTAAGGGACTTTCTGCAGTGACTACACAGCTAAGAGCTGAGGGTAAGGAAGTAAGTGAGCAGGTAAACCACCTAGTATCGCTTAACCTATTCACAACTATCACAAATGCTAACTTTGACGACGATGCAATCTCAGCTAAGATCGTTGAGACACTTACATGTAAGGAGCAGCTAATCAAGCAGCTTGACGATGCAAGCAAGCTTCCAGAAGCTGCAAAGTGGAACGGATGCGTAGGTGAGTTTGCTACAAAGGCTGTTAGCCCAGAGGTTGGCGTACTCGCTACAGAGAACGAGGACGTAAGATCTCTAAGAGAGCTTATCACTTACGGACTAAAGGGACTTTCCGCATACAGCAAGCACGCAAACGCTCTACTTAAGGACAACGTAGAGGTTGATACATTTATGCAGAAGGCTCTAGCACTTACACTAGATGATTCTCTATCCGTAGATGACCTAGTTGCACTTACACTAGAGACAGGTAAGTATGGTGTAGATGGAATGGCTCTACTCGACGAGGCAAATACATCTGCTTACGGCCACCCAGAGATTACAAAGGTAGACCTCGGCGTTAGAAAGAACCCAGGAATCCTAATTTCAGGACATGACCTAAGAGACCTCGAGATGCTTCTAGAGCAGACAGAGGGAACAGGCGTAGACGTATACACACACTCCGAGATGCTCGCAGGTCAGTACTACCCAGCATTCAAGAAGTACGAGCACTTCGCTGGTAACTACGGAAATGCATGGTGGAAGCAGAAGGAAGAGTTCGAGAGCTTCAACGGACCAATCCTGATGACAACAAACTGCATCGTGCCACCAGCAGATAGCTACAAGGACAAGATCTTTACAACAGGTGCAGCTGGATTCCCAGGATGCAAGCACATCAAGGGCGGATATGGTGAGACTAAGGACTTCTCCGAAATCATCGAGCTAGCTAAGAAGTGCCCAGCACCAACAGAGATTGAGACAGGTGAAATTATCGGTGGATTTGCACACGAGCAGGTATTTGCGCTAGCAGATACAGTAGTTGAGGCAGTTAAGTCTGGAGCAATCAAGAAGTTCTTCGTAATGGCTGGCTGCGACGGCAGAATGAAGTCAAGAGACTACTACACAGAGTTTGCAAAGGCTCTACCTAAGGATACAGTAATCCTCACAGCAGGATGCGCTAAGTACAAGTACAACAAGCTAGACCTTGGAGATATCGGTGGAATTCCACGTGTACTCGACGCAGGACAGTGTAACGATTCATACTCACTAGCACTTATCGCGCTCAAGCTTAAGGAAGTATTTGGACTAGACGACGTTAACGAGCTACCAATCGCTTACAACATCGCTTGGTATGAGCAGAAGGCTGTAATCGTACTTCTCGCACTTCTATACCTCGGTGTTAAGAACATCCACCTAGGACCAACACTACCAGGATTCCTCTCGCCAAACGTTGCAAACGTACTTGTTGAGAACTTCGGAATTGCAGGAATCGGATCAGTAGACGACGATATCAAGCTATTCCTCGGAAACTAGGAGGTAACTATGAGTTTATTTCTAGGACCTATACATCAGTGGCTATATGACAAAATCATATTTCAGGAAGACCTCACAGATGCTCTGATCGATGCCGGAAGGGCAGAGGGATGGAGCGAGCTGACAGATGAGCTTGCAAATGAGTGTCATAGCTACGATAGACGTCCGCTTGAAGAGGCGGTTGACCCTGACAACATTCACGGCAGCCTTCAGGCAAGAATTGCAGATGCAGAGAGCAGATATGCGAAGCTAGTTCAGACTATCGCAGCAGCAAACCCTGCAAGAGTAGAGGACTTAAAGCAGGCAGCTAGACGCTTCGGCGAGCTAAATGCGGTGCCAACTGGTACTAAGGCAGATGTAGCTTTCGGATACCTCAATAACACACTGCTCGACGGTATGCCATGCGACAATGTAAATGAAATGATTGGTCAGACAGACGACTCCATAACATGGAGACGTAATATGGACATTCACGCTCAGCACTGGGCTAATGAAGAGGATGAACTCTACTACGTGCTCAGAACAGAAATCGTAAAGGGAATGTTCGAGCCTGCAGGTCTATCATACGATGAGCCTCAAGAAGGAACATACGAGATTAGAGCGTAGTTCAAGGGGATACAAAGGGCACACAAGACTAGAGTGTAGCCACAAATAGGGGATATACTAGATTAGAACTTAGTTTCTAAAAAGGGTATACGAGATTAGATAGTCACAAATAGAAAGTTAATGAACCAAAATCATAACCGAAGCTAGTGATTACATAAAAATTAAATTATATGGTTGTGGCTGGGCGATTCGCTCGGCCACAGCTTTTTTATTATATTTTCCGCTCCAACCACTACCGAAAACCACCCTATTGTGCTATAATTTTCAATTAATATCTTAACTTACAATTTGATTTTCATATATAGAAAGAGAGAGGTGCAAAATGGCAATCGTTCTAACAGAACCATCAAGAACATTTAGCGAGTACCTTCTAGTGCCTGGATATTCTAGCGCAGATGCTAGGCCTGAGAATGTGTCGCTCGCGACTCCGATTACTAAATTCAAGAAAGGCGAGGAGCCTAAGATAAAGGCAAATATTCCACTTGTTTCCGCAGTAATGCAGGCTGTTTCTGATGACGGGATGGCGGTTGCATTAGCGAAGGAGGGTGGAATTTCTTTCATCTTCGGTTCTCAGTCAATCGAGAGCCAAGCGGCAATGGTCAAGAAGGTTAAGTCCTACAAGGCGGGCTTCGTACCAAGTGATACCAATGTAAAGCCTGACAGCACACTTGCTGACGTTCTCGCAATCAAAAAGAACTCTGGACACTCGACAGTAGCGGTTACAGATGACGGTACAGGACACGGCAAGCTAGTCGGCCTCGTTACAAGCAAGGACTACAGAATTAGCAGACTCAGCACAGATACTAAGGTTTCTGAGTTCATGACACCTCTCGAGAACATCGTGTATGGCAATGCTGGAATCACTCTGTCCGAGGCAAACGACATCATCTGGGATAACAAAGTAAACCAGCTGCCAATCGTGGACAAGGACGGATGCCTAGTAGCATTTGTATTTAGAAAAGACTACGACTCTCACAAGCAGAATCCAAACGAGCTTCTCGACGACAACAAGAGCTTCATCGTAGGTGCAGGAATCAACACTCGTGACTACGAGGAGAGAATCCCAGCGCTCGTAGAGGCAGGCGTAGACGTGCTCACAATAGACTCATCAGAGGGATATTCTGAGTGGCAGGCTAGAACTCTCAAGTGGGTTAAGGAAAAGTACGGCGACACAGTTAAAATCGGTGCTGGTAACGTCGTAGATAAGGAAGGCTTCGACTTCCTAGCTAAGAGCGGCGCAGACTTCATCAAGGTCGGAATCGGCGGTGGATCCATCTGCATCACTAGAGAGCAGAAGGGAATCGGACGCGGACAGGCATCTGCAGTGCTCGAGGTTGCAGCAGCAAGAGACGAGTGGTTCGAGAAGACAGGTGAGTACATTCCAATCTGCTCCGACGGCGGAATCGTGTATGACTACCACATGACGCTAGCACTCGCTATGGGCGCGGACTTCATCATGCTAGGCAGATACTTTGCAAGATTTGACGAGTCACCATCCGCTAAGGTTATGGTAAATGGCAACTACATGAAGGAGTACTGGGGCGAAGGTTCTGCGAGAGCTCGTAACTGGCAGAGATACGACCTCGGCGGCGATAGTAAACTCAAGTTTGAGGAAGGTGTTGACTCCTATGTTCCATATGCAGGATCGCTGCACGACAACGTAAACCTCTCTCTAGACAAGGTTAAGTCGACAATGTGCAACTGCGGAGTTCTATCTATTCCAGAGCTACAGCAGAATGCAAAGCTCACACTCGTATCGGCGACAAGTATCATCGAGGGTGGAGCACATGACGTTGTACTCAAGGACAATAGCGTAGCAACAGTAAGACGTTAGGAGCGATAATGGCTAACAAGATATTAATTATTGATTTTGGCGGACAGTACAACCAGCTCATCGCCCGCAGGGTTCGTGAGCTCGGCGTGTACTCGGAAGTTCATAATTTTGAAAGCATAACAGTTGATAAGGTCAAGGAATTCGACCCATGCGGCATCATATTTACAGGTGGACCGCAGTCAGCATACGGTGAGGGCGCCCCATCTATAGATAGAGGCGTGTTCGAGCTAGGGCTACCGATACTAGGCATCTGCTACGGCGCACAGCTGATGGCGCACGTGCTAGGTGGTAAGATCGGAACAGCTCCGACGAGCGAGTACGGCCGCACCGATACTGTGGTTGACTGCAAGGAAGGCCTCTTTGCAGGACTTAGCGACGAGACAGTAACATGGATGAGTCACACTGACTACATCAGCGAGGTTCCAGAAGGCTTCAAGATTACGGCGCATACAGAAAACTGCCCAGTTGCAGGAATGGAAGACAGGGAGAGGGGCTACTACGCAGTGCAGTTCCACCCAGAGGTAAATCATACGGCAGAGGGCACGGAGCTACTTAGCAACTTCATACTAGGTGTGTGTAGGTGCGAGCAGGACTGGAAGATGGATTCCTTCGCAGAGAAGGAAATCGCAGAGATCCGCGAGAAGGTGGGAGACGGCAAGGTGCTACTTGCGCTCTCTGGCGGCGTTGATTCCAGCGTAGTTGCGGCACTTCTGGCAAAGGCAATCGGAAAGCAGCTGACCTGCGTGTTCGTGGACCACGGACTACTCCGTAAGGATGAGGGCGACCAGGTCGAAGAGATATTTGGCAGCAAGGGTGAGTACGACCTCAACTTCGTGCGTGTAAATGCACAGGAGAGATACTACGCAAAGCTCGCTGGCGTGACAGATCCAGAGACGAAGCGTAAGATCATCGGTGAGGAATTCATCAGAGTGTTCGAAGAGGAAGCGAAGAAGATCGGTGCAGTTGATTTCCTCGCTCAGGGAACGATATACGCAGATATCATCGAGAGCGGCCTCGGCAAGTCGGCAGTTATTAAGTCGCACCACAATGTGGGCGGACTGCCAGACCACGTTGATTTTAAGGAAATAATCGAGCCACTCCGCATGCTGTTCAAGGACGAAGTGCGTGCACTAGGAAGAGAGCTCGGTCTCCCAGACTATCTGGTGGACCGTCAGCCATTCCCAGGACCAGGCCTCGGCATCAGAATCATCGGAGAAGTTACAGCTGAAAAGGTTAAGATCGTGCAGGAAGCTGATGCAATCTACCGCGAGGAGATAGCAAAGGCGGGCCTTGAAGGCTCAATCAGTCAGTACTTCGCAGCTCTAACTAATATGAGATCAGTCGGCGTAATGGGCGACTTCCGTACTTACGACTATGCGGTTGCGATCCGTGCGGTCGAGACAGTTGACTTCATGACAGCAGAGGCGGTGGAAATCCCATGGGCAGTGCTGCAGAAGGTGATGAATAGAATAATAAATGAGGTGGATCACGTGAATAGGGTGTTCTACGATCTGACCTCTAAGCCACCGGGGACGGTGGAGTTTGAATGATGGAACTACACGAAAAAGGGGACAATGCACGTAATGTGCATTGTCCCCTTTTTCGGGTTATAGGACAAAACGTGTTGGTAAAAACCGCTGCGGTCGTTGAAATTTCAACGGCTACAGCGGTTATATCTTTTTTGAAAGAAGATACAGGGTGGACAAAACGTGTTGGTAAAATCGTCTAAAACACTTGAAATTTCAAGGCGTATTAGGGTTATATCTTCCTTAGAAATAGTATTCTAGGAGGATTGTAAAATGAAGCGTGTTATTTGCCCTGTTTGTGGTAGGTGTTGCTCGAAATATGGTAAGACAAATGCAGGAACACAGAGGTGGTTTTGTTGTAATTGTAAGATGGCGTTTTCCCCTAAAATAGACAATCTAACCAAGCAGCTTAATATATTTCTTAAGTGGCTTTTTTTAGCAAAGATATTCAAAAGTATATGCCTGGAGGTGGTCGTACATTTAGGCGAAAAACATCCAAATTTTGGGATATATGGACATTACCACCAGTTGTAGAAGAAAAGCATTCAGTAGTATTCGTAGATGGAATTTACCTGTGCCGTAATGCTTGTGTTTTAATTTGCTGTGACAGAAACCATGTGCTAGGTTGGTACTTATGCTGCTATGAGCATGCAAATGCATGGATCTCATTAATGTCTAGGATTACTGAACCTGCACTTGTAGTTTCGGATGGAGGAAAAGGATTTAATAAAGCTTTTGAGAAAGGTATGGCCTCATGCAAAGCACCAGAGATGCCTTTTTTTCATGTGTTTTCTCAAGTAAGAAGATATACTACAACAAGACTCTAAAACCCTTTGCAGGGGCTGAATTATATGCTCTTGCTAAAAGACTACTACACCTAGAAACTAGATCTGAAGCAGATAAATGGGTAGATGAATTCTTAGATTGGATGAGAAAAACACAACAAGTTTCTGAGCCAAAGGTCACTAGATGAAAACGGCAATTGGAGAGCAACGCATGAAAGACTTTTAAAGGCACAGAGATCTCTTTCTAGGTTGGTAAAAGAAGGCACTCTATTCACTTATTTGGATGAAGATTTAATAGCTAAGATAGGCAAGGCTCCATCTACAAATAACCAGATAGAAGGCGGTATAAATGCAAGGCTAAGAGCCTTGCTAAGGAATCACCGTGGACTATCTGTTGAAAGAAGAATAAAAGCGGTCTTCTGGTGGTGCTATGTGCACTCACCAAGACCGCTTTCTGTTTCTGAGCTATTAAAAGTAATGCCAACGGACAAAAGTATTGCAGCGATATACCAGAAGATTTCAGAGTTAGATAAACGCACTTCATCTATCCCTACATGGGGAGATGCGGTGGTCTGGGGAGAGCTGCATAAGTCATCTGAATTTCAGAATTATTGGGACTAGCGACCAACACGTTTTGTCCTATAACCCCCTTTTTCGATGTAGTTCCTCCGCCAGGATTTCCCAAGAGGTGAACCAAAGGTGAAGCGATTGGAAGAAATCTACGGCGTGTCAGTGGTTTGATGTAGTTGCTCCGCTAGGACTGTCCAAGAAGCGCGCGATGGCGAAGTTGATTGGGAACAGTCTACGGCGTGTCAGTAGTTTGATGTAGGACTCAACCAGGACTGCTCACGAAAAAAGCACAACGTGCACAGTTGAGTGATTGCAGTCGATGGTGAATCTAGAGGTTGATGCGTATCATCACTGGGAATGTCCAAGAAATAAGCAATAGCGACGCATATGGATGTATTAGGAGATATTGTAATTTTTGAGAAAGGCAAAATCATCTAAAGTAAAGTTATGGAGATTTATAATTAATAAATTTTGTTTATTGTCTAAAAACTCATTTTTGTTATAAGGAGAGACTGGTGTTTACTATATTAGTTACAATGATTTTTCTGGTTGAAATATTTTTTTCAAAATGCATCTTGTAGGTTTGTTAAAATATACTACGAGAGAAATTATTATAAATATTAAAAAGCCTATCAACACCTCTATACAGATATTTTTATCAATCCCTAGGGTATGAACAAATAGTTTCATTTTTTTATTTTTCGAATAAATATATAAAATATAATATTTGTTTTTCCGTAACTTTTCATAACCATATACATTACTGTAATTAGAATGTATATGATTACTTTTTGTGCTATAAATTTACCCTTTAGTTCATCACTTGTTAATTTACCCTCTATGTTTTTGGTTCCATATAAATTTATTTCCTATTCCTTTTTCTCTAAGAATGAAATAAAGCTGTGTCTATCATCTATTGATACAATAGTGTTTAAGATTATAGATAAAAATACTGATTAATAAAAAGTTCTCGAAGATTAAACCACCCTAATAAAGTTATTATTGAAAATAAAAATTATTGTTGACGAATATGTTATTTTCATTAATTTTTTTATGATTATATGAAGACAGTTTAAAACTAAAAAGTAATATAATCAGATTCAATATAAAATCAATTCTTCTGGTATTAAGTTTGGAGCAAATGAAATAAGAAAAGCAAATATATATTAAAAATAGATTGATATTATGTTAAATAGATCTAAAAAAATTTCTATGATAGAGTCCATATTATTATTTGGAACTTTAAGTAGTTTGCATTTTAATACAGTTGAGATAAATGTAAATATAATAGGAATTAAGAAAAAAAATTGATACTCTAATCCAATAATAATTAATGTGTTTTAATATAAACTCATCTATAAATAAATACCAAGCAATGGTTAGTGTACTGAAAAATAGCGCAAAAATACTTTTTATGATATTTTTTTCGATTCATAGACACTCCTAGTAGTAAAGTATTGTCTCTTATTATATGCCATAAACTCTAATAAAACTTGATTTAAATTAATTCTATAATTTATGATTGTTGTATATCCGATTGCTGTTCTTTTATATGTATGCAAGTCATATTATTTAATTCTATAACTCTAATTTACCTAATTTGTTATCACAATTCAAGCATTAAACAAATAGGAAGATTAACTACGTGTGTAGCTTTACAATATACAAATTGTAGAATTCAAGATTGTACATTAGTCAATGATGCGAGACCTAATCTGTAACAAAGAAAAAAGGTCATATGATATCATAGAATGGATTTTACCAAAGTGAGTGATAACGTTATTCGAAAAAGTTATGATTGCAGTTGAAAGCGTCTTTCAATGGGAGATATCCAACCAAGTACAGCCATGGGAATCCTATTGGAACGACGCATATATCTATACATCTGCACTTTCAAATCCTCGAAGGAATAGAAACTTAGAAAGTTGTAGAAACGCTCTTGATCGTTCCTGTGACTTCGTTCTACTTTGCCATTGTGCCAAGGTGTTCTAGGGCGAATCAACTTGTGCTGTATTTCTAATTGATTACAGAATATATCAAAAGAATGAGTGCGTTTGTAATCCTAGGGATAAGTAAATTCAAAACCGTTATCCGTTTGAATCGTTTCAGGAGAATATCTGAAATAGTTGATTGCACGTTTTACAAAATCAATGGTGCTGTAACCACTTTGTTCGCGATAGGGATAAATGAATCGTTCTCTTGAAGCCTCGTCAATCATGGTATATTGGTAGAATTTATCAGGGATTCACCGACATAGCAGGTAGAGGGAACATACTTGACATCCAATTGCCATTTAACCCCAAGTTGCGTAGGTGTGTCATACTTTTGAGGGTTTCTCTTTTTCTTTGTTGAAGGTGCTTTTGAAGAGAAACCGAGTGTTTTATATATCCTGTAAAGTGAGCCGAGGTGCCTACAGTAGCCCTTTTGGGAACGAAGTTTGCCATACATTTTGCATATGGAGATATGAGGATTAAGACGATGGAGATTAGTGATCCACTTAAGCTCAGTCGGTGTATGTGCATTGGGATGAGGTGAAAGAGGTCTGTGAGAACCGTCAGCAAGAGATTGACGTGTACCGTCGAATTTCTTGTTCCACCGCATTAAGGATGCTTTGGATATATGATATCTGCGGCAGACAAAACGCACGGAACATCCACTACAGTATAGCTTTACAGCATAAAATCTTGTTTCAATAGTATGTGGGAGATATCGTTGAGAATGTGTTATACTGTTCATAGCGATTGAATGTCCTTTCGTTAGTGGAGTTTGTGGTAAAAATCATTCTAACGGACTCAATCGCTTTTTTCCTACCCTTGAGGTCTCACATCTATTGTAAAGCTACAGTTGATAAATATTATAGAAATATTTATACTGCAAATAAGGTCAATTTTAGAATATCTTGAAAAAACTAATAATATAAGGAGCAAAATTTAAATGGTATTTAAAACAACTAAAAATGAGTCATTTAATTATTCTAGTCCGCAGGAAATGTATCAAGATAATAAACTAAAAAAAATTATGGGCACTTTAGATTACCAATCTGAAATGCTTAATTTGTATATTGAAAATGAGAAAAATAATTCGATAGCACTTGAATTACCTACAGGAAGTGGAAAAACCCTAGTAGGGTTACTTATTGGGGAATATAGAAGAAGAAAAAATAAAGAAAAAATTTTATTTTTGTGTCCAACAAATCAGCTAGTAAACCAAGTTGTTGAACAATCTGAAAATAAATATGGGATAAAAGCGATTGCATTTTGTGGCAAACAGAAGGATTATCTTCCTAAAGATAAGACGGCATTTTCGATGGCTAAGTCTATAGGTGTTACAACATATAGCTCCTTTTTTTCAGGTGGATCGCTATTCTCTGATGTAGATATATTAATCATGGATGATGTGCATTCTTGTGAAGAGTATATAATATCAAATTGGACAATTCAGTTAAATAATGACAGTGATACATTTTATGACATAGCTGAAATTTTGAGACAGCATATAGACGAAAATGATTATATAAATTTGACTGAGCGTAGTGATGATAGAAGGGACGCGCATTTTTGTAACATGGTACCAATGCAATTGATGGAAAGTGAAATTTGTAATCTACATAGAAAATTGAAAGATAAACTTGAAGAAGGATCATCTAATTATTATGCTTTTTTAAGACTTACTGACAATTTTAGAGAGTGTAACATATATATAGCGCATAATGAAATTATGATAAGACCGTGGATAGCACCAACAATGAGTTTTAAGCCGTTTGAAAAAGTGAAACAAAGGATTTTGATGTCTGCAACTCTTGGTAAAAGTGGGGAATTAGAAAGAATTACTGGATTAAAAAACATATATAGACTACCTACTGTTAATGACTGGGATAAAAAGGGACTAGGGAGAAAGTTCTTTATTTTTCCGAATTTATCATTTGACAAAAACGATTGCTTCAAGATAGTTCTTAGACTACAGGAAGTATGTAAAAAGAGTGTTTTCTTAGTACCAGATTTAATTACATTGCGTAGAATAAGCGACTTTTTCAAGTCCAATATGAACAATGTTAAAATATTTAATTCAACTGATATCATAAAAACAAAAAGTGATTTCTTGAATGAAAATGAAGCAACATTGCTTTTGGCAAATAGATTCGATGGTATAGATTTTCCAGATGATGAAAGCAGACTATTATTTATCTATAATCTTCCAAGAATGACAAATTTACAGGAAGTTTTTTTAAATAATAAAATGTGCGCTTCAAAACTTTATGAAGAAAGAATTAGAACAAGAATTGTTCAATCCGTTGGACGATGTTCTAGAAATGCTAGTGATTTTTCAATAGTTTGTATTATTGGGGATTTTGTTCATAATGATCTTACAAAAGAAGAAAAACTCAAGAAGTTTTCACCAGAGTTAAGAGCAGAAATAAAATTTGGACAAATCAATTCAGAAGATTATAAAAACGTTGATGAACCTCTAGAGCAAGCAATAGAATTTCTAAATAGGAGTAGCGCATGGGATGACGCAGAGAATGATATTGTTGAGTTAAGAAATGATTATTTTGATGAAGAAAATGTAGATGAAAAACAACTTAACGAAAAATTATTAAACTCAGCAAAAGAAGAGGTGATGTGTCAGTATGCCTTATGGAAAAAAGATTATGAAAATGCATATATTTATGCAAAAAACGCAATTGAATTTTTAGATGCACCCTCACTTAAAGGATATAAGTGTTTCTGGCACTATATGGCTTCTCGAATTGCATATTATTTATATCTAGAAGGACGTAAAGAATATAAAGAATGCTGTAAGCGAGAGTTGCAATATGCTTCTCAAATTACTACAGCTGTAAGATGGATGTCAGGATTGTCTCAAAAGTTATTTTCAAACAAAGGGTTATTTTTACATGAAGATGATTATTTTGACGATTGTATTGAGAGGATAGAAAATAAATTTGCTTCAATTCCAAACATGAAGAAACTAGATAGTAAAATTGATAATATTTTAGAAGCGTTACATTCAAATGATGGGGAAAAATTTGAAAAGGGTCATGAACTACTAGGCGATATGCTAGGGTATATTTCTGTAAATTCCAAAGAAGCTAGCTCACCAGACCCATACTGGATTATAAATACTGAAAGAGTAATCGTATCCGAAGATAAAATATATGAAGAGACTAATGACAAGGAAATAAAAAAAATTCCTGCAAACCATGTAAGGCAAGCAAAAGCTCATAAAGACTGGATTGAAGAAAAAGAAAAAAGAATTTCTAAAAGTGCAAAAATCTATACAGTCATGGTGACTAATTCATATAATATTGAAGAGGATGCTAAAACTTTTGCTGGAGATATTTTTTACATAAATAGAAAGGAATTTGTTAAATGGGCTGAGAAAGCATGTAAAACGATACGTGATATATATATAAATTTTAGTGGAGAAGGTAATATAGAATGGAGGGAACAAGCCCATGATAAATTCAAAAAAAATAAAATTACTCCTACAGATTATATTAATCTAGTTTCGTCTGTTATGTTAAAAGAAATATGATATATTCTAAACGAGAGTATTTACAGAATTGAATTAGGTTATTTACATATAATTAAAATATTAAAATTATGAAAATCATGTTTTGGAATACACATAAAAAAATTGTGGAATAAATAAATATATAGCAAGTCTTATCATAGATAATTCCGTTGATATTACAGTATTAGCAGAATATGAGGATGAAGAGCAAGAACTCCTTAATTTAGTTACATATAATAAGAAGCTTTATAAAAAGTATATAACTACGGGATGTGATAGAATAAAAATTTATGGTAACTTAAGAGGCGTGGAACCTGCTATACAGGATAAATTTTACTCCATACAAATTATTGATAAAGAATTTATACTATGTGGTATACATCTTCCATCTGATTTCCATGGTGATATGGGTAATGAAAGAAAGCAAATTATTCGAACAATTATGCATGATATTAGAGAACATGAAAAGAATCTATGTTCAGAGAAGACTATTATTGTAGGTGATTTTAATGAAATGCCGTATAGTAGTGGATGTATGAGTGCAGATTGTTTTCATGGAATGCAGTACTTTCAATGCAATCAAAAGCCAACACGTGAGGTACTAGGAGAAGAGTATCGCAAATACTATAATCCGATGTGGAATTATTTTGGGGATTTTAATGGACCGCCAGGAACATATTATTATCATAAGTCTACATTATATTCTCCAATGTGGTATATGTATGATCAATTTATCCTTGGTAGTGGATTAGCTCATAAATTGGATCATGATAAACTTAGAATTATTACATCTTGTAGCATAGGAGATTTATCAACAAATAAGGGTATACCTAATTGCAAAATTAGTGATCATTTTCCTATATTATGTGATATAGAAGTATGAAAGGTGGAGTCTAGAATGGATAAAAATACATTTACTTTTAATATAGCGGATAAATTAGCACCAGACCAGGTGATAAGAAATAAAAATAGAATTAATTTCAGAGTATACAAAAAAATTACGTTTTTAGGGAATATAGCTGAATATGAAGGTCCGATTTGTTCATATACTAAATTCAATCCAATATATACGTTATCATCGTCTTTACAATCGCATGATGTGGATATTCAAGATGAGTTAGGAGAACAAGGTGGAACTGTTCATAAATATGAAGTATTTTTTTAAGTGCAAAAAAATTTAGAAAAAAATATAAATATAGAATTATGCTTCTAGAATTTGGAGAACTATCATATCCTGTAACAATAGTAATGAATTCTAAGCTTGCACATGAGTGCTTCAATGACCTTAAAGATACGTTTGAAATAAAATCAATGACTGAATTGGATAATTTGCTTGACGTAATTTTTAACAGTAAGCATTTACTAGAAATTATTCAAAGTATAATTAACGAATCAATAAGAAGAAATAGCTATGATAAATTAGAAGAATGATAAATTTAATAATCATATCATGACAATACTGTTACCAATTAAGAAATCAATTTTTTCTATTAGTAAATATAATATTTCATCAATAGATTTTGGAAAATTTGGAGATGACAAGAAAAGTGCATTCTCTAAAACCTTAAAATTGATTTAAGTCGTCAGAGCTTCGTCGAGCAACATCCTTCTATATTCTTACGGAGGAAGCCGCTCAGATTAGACGTATATATCTGTAAGTAGCTTGGTATATGGCTTAGCTGAGGAGAAGTCCTGCCGGATCAGGTTTTACTTCTCCTGAATCTCGGTTGTAGCTTTGGTCAGACCCTCAGGTCTGCGCTTTCGTTCATGGATTAGTCCAATTTTGAGCATGATCCGTCTGAACTTGCGTATACCGACCTTTTGCCCTCTTAGCGCAAGAGCCATCTGCATGCGGGGAACTCCATAGTTGTCATTGAATACAGACTCATCAATGATGGACTGTATAGCTGCCGAAAGAACAGCATCCTTGTCAGGCTTACCAAGATTCTTAAGATACCTGTAGTAGCCTGACTCACTCACTTACAGTAACTGACACATAGATTTTACAGGCCCTTTGCCTTCTCTGGTGTGAATGAATTCATAGCGATGATGCGCTTTTACTTCTTTCGGCTTTCTGCGAAAAAACCGAGTGCAGCCTTGAGTATCTCATTTGCTCGCTTGGTTTCACGCAGTTCGGCTTCAAGCTCCTGTATCCGACGATCTTTCTCGTCGATAGGTTTACGTTTGTAACCACTGCCTACAAAATATGAAGAACCTTGATGCTTTCGGATATATCTCCAATCAGCAAGTGTGTAATATGGAACGCCATGCTGCTCTGCCGTCTTTCTGACACCTATCTCGTCTGAAAGTTCGAGGGCTTCCTGCTTGAATGAATTGTCGTATTGCACAGTCTCACCAATCCTTTCATTGATATACTAGCATGAGAATTTGGTGGATTTACTGACTCTGATTAAATATTTGAAGTTGTGGAGGAGTTGTAAAATATGAGATTCTGGATATTTATGTTCATCATCACATTATTAATACCTGCTGCGTTATTATTAACTTGGTATTTATGTCTGAAGCTCAAAACGATTAATAATGCAAGTGGGTATAGATCGAAAAGGTCTCTGATAAATCAAGATACATGGGATTTTGCGCAAAAACATTGTGCAAAAATATCGCTATATATGTTTTTTCCTTCGTTAATATTGGCAATTGCAATTATGCCTAGAGTTATTAATATGTCAGTGGATAGGATAGGCTGGATAGGGCTTGGTATTACAATAATTCAAATGATAAGTTTTGTTGTAATTATTATATCTACTGAAAAATCATTAAAGAATACCTTTGATGAAAGTGGAAACAGAGTGTAAAGAACTACCTATTTACAGGGAGAGATCAATCCCAGTTGCGTTTAGATTATCGAACAGTATAAAAGACAAAGCACATGACTTTAAGATAATAAAATAGGACATCAAAGTTTTTAAGGTCTGGTTTTATTGTCTTACGAAAAATGTTCGCAGAAGCCTTCCAGCATTTTGGGTTGTCTTTTGTAGAAAAGTAGAGATATAAAAAAAGCTTTTAGGAGGCACAGCATGCTAACGATAAATGATATTCTGAATGACAACTTTGAATGGGATGAAGTTATAATTGATGAAGATGAGTTTGAGGAATTAAGTACAGAGCTTATTATTGATTATCTTAAGAAAAATACCCCGAAAGAAAGACAGCTAGTAGCAATAAGTTGGAACTTTGATAATTCTAAAAAAGTAATCCAGTGGATTGTTGAACAACCGGATACTGACAAAGGTACAATCCTTTATTTGTACTGGTACATGACACCTAGTTTTTTAAAAGAGAACTGTGCAGATAGAAAAGAGTGCGAAGAAAACTATTCATGGGCTTTAGAAGATTATGACATCATAAGTACAATTGAGAAAAACTATCTTTCGGATTTCTATAATGAACAAATTTACGCATTTAATCCTGCTAACGATTTATATTCTGATGGATATGATTGGACAAAAGAATATGACGAAAGTAAAGCAAAAGTAAAGATACCTGATGCAATGTTTAAGGCATTAGAAGGTGAAATTCTTGAAAATCCAGGTTGGGATGAAGGAATTCCAACTGATCTTTCTGAAATTATGGACAAACTTTACAGCGCTTTGGATGAATAGAATAATTCCAATTTATCTAGCTCATTCGAAATATGCTTACAGAAGCCTTCCATCATTTTGGTGGGAGGCTTTTAGGTAATAGTGGATGATATATAAGTAGCTGTAGAGGAATAAAATGAAACCTTGGAGTAAACTTCAAATACAAATATTATATTAAAGCTCAAGCGAGGGATTATGGAAACATATAAAATTGCACATTTTGGAACTTTTGATGCATCTCAGTTGGACTTGGAAATAATAGCAATTTATAACAACGATTTAGAAGCATTGAAAAAATTGCTCGGGAAAAGAATTAATAAGATTATTAAAATAAATGGAGCATATCCCGAGCCTTTTACTCCGCTTGAAGTAGCACTGTACTTGAACAAAAAAGATATAATCAAATATTTATTTGATAACAATGCATCACACAAAGGGAAATTCCATCCGAAGCCGATTGAAATTGCGGTAAGGTGTTGTGATGCCGAAACAGTGCGGATGTTTCAAAATGATTTGGAAAGTTTGGACGAAGAGAAAAAAGCTGAGCTTTTAAAAACGGCTTTTTGGGGAGATCATACGGCTGAAAATATAGACGCTTTAGAGAGTCTCGGTATCACCATAGCCAAATACGGCGGACTTATGCTAAGATATTCAGCTTTTAATAATGATATTGAAACGGTGAGACTTTTCTTAGAAAAGGGCGCCGATGTAAATTATCACAAAGCGGACTCGGTATTTAACGATACAAGTACATCAATATTGGAAGCTGTGAAATGCAGTAACCTTGAAATTGTTCGTTTGCTTGTCGAGCATGGAGCGGACACAAATATCAAAAATAAGTGCGGAGAAAGACCATATTCTCTTGCCGTTAAAAATGGTAACAGAGAGATAATAGAGTTATTAGCAAAATACGAATCAAAAGATTTACATAATATAGATAGTAAGAATACAGAACTACAAAAGTATAACTTACCGAATAGTCTGGTCGATTTTCTTAAAGACGACAAACTCACGATAAAATTTACCAATGACAAGTATTGCAAGTTTATACGTTTTTACTCATATCTCGATACTGTAGAAAAGAAATGGAAAAGAAAAAAAGTGCTGTCATTGGTTGCGGAAGTAGACAATTACAGCGCTGTGGATATCGTTTGGCAACCTAATAAACAATGATTTGTGCTATTGACGAGGAACATTGTACCTTTACTCCACTTGCCTCTTGGGAGGATTTTTATATGAATATGGAAAGATATATTTTGGCATACTTGAATGGAGAATATGAATAATGACATCAATTTATTTTAATGCATATAAAAAGTGATAAATATACCATCCTAATAATTTAAAATAGCAAATTTATGGAGACAGCCAATGACCACCACAACCCAAGAAAAATACGAACTAACCATCACGGCCGACAACTTAATTTCAACGGATACAAGGTTTGATGAAGACAACCTAAACCTAGGTGACAAATATGAACCTATAGATGCATATTTCGTTTCCACTGATAATGAGAAGATTTATAGGCAGAGAAACAAAGGAGAGATGCGAATTTCTAACCAAACTCTTCCTCGTCTTGCTTGCCAGATTTTTGAAAGACAGATTTTTGATTTATCAGACTTAGATAAAAAAGAATTTCCTGTATGCAAATATAGTCCTAAACAAACCTTGATTCGTGGTATTTTTCCAGATAAAGAAGCATATAGGGATTATAAGAAATCTATGGAGTTCCTGATATACAGGAGAGATGGTGGTCCGCAGTTTGTTATTTATTCATGGAATATTTTTTCAACACTTGTATTCGTGCAAGAATGTTTAAAACGATTTGGAAAACCTGAAGATAAGTTTGTTCTTATATATAAAGAGAAATCCGAGAATGTTACACCTCCAGTTGTTATCGTTGGTGGGAACTCTGATCTGGATTATAAAATACCATATTCCAAATTACTGCTCGAATCGAAAAACCTCATCTTCAGAGGGGCACCAGGCACTGGCAAATCCTATCTTGCCAAGCAGATTGCCGCCGACATAATAAGCAACGGATACACAGATAAATGGGCTGATCTAACAGAAGAGCAGAGAAGACAAGTCGAGTTTGTACAGTTCCATCCAAGCTATGATTATTCAGATTTCGTTGAAGGTCTAAGACCTAAAATGAATGAAGATGGAAGCATGGGTTTTGAGCTACAAGACGGTATATTTAAAAGCTTTGTAGATAGAGCAAGACGAAACTTCGAGGATTCTCAGAAGCCTAAAGAGGTAAGGGAGAAAGAAATATCTTCAAGCACCGCTCTCGAGGAATTCTTTGCAGATATTGAGTTCGGAGAAGAAGAATTTAAAACTATAAAGGGAAATAAATTTACTATCACCAATATGGATGATAAGCATATTTACCTTGCAATACCAGGAAATGAAACAGTAAATATGCTAAGCCTGAATATCGATGAATTGCGAAAGATGCTTGAGTCTGGACTTAACTTCAATAAAGTAAGCGATATTACGAAGTTTTTCGGTAAGCAATTCGGCACGCAGAATTATTCATACGATTTTGCTCTATTTAAAGCCATTAAAGCAGCAGGAAAAGCCAACCGAAAGGCAAAAGTCGAAGAAGAACCTTTAAAGAAATACATCTTCATCATCGATGAGATAAATCGCGGAGAGATTTCAAAAATCCTCGGTGAGTTATTCTTTGCGATTGATCCAGGATACCGTGGTCAGGCTGGTGAAGTGGCAACCCAATACTCAAATATGCACATTAACCCAGATGAGAAGTTCTATATCCCTGAAAACGTATATATCATAGGCACTATGAACGATATCGACAGGTCCGTAGATAGCTTCGATTTTGCGATGCGTAGAAGGTTCAGGTTCGTTGAGGTGAGAGCTGAATCTACACAGGATATGCTCGACACAATAGCCGATGAAGATATTAAGAATGAAGCAATTGCAAGGATGGATAGGCTAAATGCTGAGATTCTCAAAGCAGAGGGTCTAAACGAGAACTATCAGATTGGTGCTTCGTATTTCCTTAAGCTAAAGTATCTGGATTTCGATGACTTTTGGACTGACTACCTTGAGCCACTACTGCAAGAATATGTGCGTGGTCTCTATGACGAAAAGGGCATCATGAAGAGGTTTGCTAGAGCATATGGATATTCTGCCCTAGATGAAGGTGCTACAGATGAAGCAGCTCAAAATTAAGGATAATCAATACCTGCCAAAAGAGGATTTATCAAGTAAAATCCATAGTCTCGCACGTTTCCGACAAGACATTAGAACAGTTAGAGCGAGAGGGCGTATTCGTATTTCCTGAGATAATCAAGGATGCGGAAGACATAACCAAGGATCAGATGATTCTACAAAGCTGTAACGATATGTATTGTTCTGGAAACGTCATGGGATTCCTCGGATCGGGCGATGAACGCCTGGTAATCGAATCTAGATTTAGCCGTGGCGATAATGACTATTTCTTCCAGTACCTATTAGAAAAGGTACTGGATTTTCCTAATTTTATAAATCTTGATACCAATGCTAATCAGGAGGAGCAGATGTTTAATCTGCTTCTATTTCTATTTCCACATTATCTCAAAGCCGCTGCTAGAAAAGGTGCGTTCAAGACATATATCAATAATAAATATAACGATGGCAACGTAAGAGGAACGATAGATATTGCAAGGCATATCAAGAGGAATATTCCATTTGTAGGTGATATCGCATATAACCAGAGGGAATACTCATTTGATAATTATCTCATGGAGCTAACAAGGCACACTATCGAGTACATCAAGAGTAAATCATACGGCTACAATCTTCTTAACAAAGTAAAGGATGAGGTAAAGCTCGTTATAGACTCCACTCTAAATACAAGGCGACAGATAGGAGGCGAGTTCTCGAAGCAAACAGGAAGAACACAATTCGCCATGTGTACTATCACGAATATAGGGAGCTGCAGAGGCTTTGTATATTGATCCTTCAAAATCAGAAGCACAAGTTCGGTGACGGACAACGAAAAGTATACGGCATACTGTTCGATGGTGCGTGGCTATGGGAGGAATATATTAATTCCCTTATCGGCGATATGTTCTATCATCCAATGAATAAATCGGGTACCGGCGCAGAGAGGCTATTTGGCGGCGGTACTGGCTCGATATATCCAGACTTCATAGGGAAGAATCCAGCTGATAGAGTCATTGCCGATGCTAAATATAAGCCAATTGATAATATAGGGAACAAAGACTACCTGCAGGTACTCGCCTATATGTTCAGGTTCGATTCTAAACGCGGATATTATATCTATCCAAATTCAATTGAGTCGGGCAGTAAATGCCTAATGATGAATGAAGGTTCAACGTACGAAGGAAATGTGTCAGCTAGAACAGATATCTGCATAACCAAGCTGGGACTGAGGGTTCCGAGTGAATCAAGAAGTTATAAAGAGTTTAAGGAGCAGATAGAGGTTAGTGAGATAACCTTAAGGAAATCAATCGAGGAGACCATTTAACATTCACTAGCTGATTTTTGGCAATAATTGTAATGAGATTCAACCGAGTTAATCTATTGCTTGGGAACAGCGTAAGTTTGACTACGTATTTGATTTTGCTATACCTAACAATGCTTTATCTCGTGCAGAACTTAATTAAGAATATGGATCTGTAAAAAGTATTCACTATGGAGATTTCCCTATAAAGTATGGTGCTATTATTGACGTAAAAATAGATTATGTTCCGTTTGTTACAGGTAAAAGCAGTAAAAAATTAAAGAAAATATTGTAATTGCTGGTACTACAGAGGATGAAACAACTGAGAAGGCTGATGTAGATATTCGTACCGTATTGTAGTAAGTGAGTACATATTTGAAGATCCAGGACTTTACTTCTGACATCTTCATTCTGTATGTCGGGATACGATACAGGAGTTTTTTCTTCAAAGTAGCGAAGAAGCTCTCCATTCTGGCATTGTCATAACAGTGATCAATACCGCTCAGACTTTGTTGTATGTTATTTGCTGCCAGTATAGCTCTGAAATCTTCGCTTGTATATTGGCTTCCTCTGTCTGAATGCAGGGTCGCACCACTGATTGGTTATCTAATCCGTGCAGCTTTTAGAGTATCTATACATAATTCTTTCTTCATGTTATCACGCATGATGAGCGATAGGATTTCCCCATTAAAGCAGTCGATGATCGGAGAAATGTACAGTTTCCCATCGATGCATTGGATCTGAGATATATTTGTAAGTAGCTTGGTATATGGCCTATCTGCGGAGAAGTCCTGCCGAATCTGGTTTCTTTCTCCTGAATCTCGGTTGTAGCTTTGGTCAGACCCTTAGGTCTGTGCTTTCGTTCATGGATTAGTCCCATTTTGAGCATAATCCATCTGAGCTTGCGCATACCGACCTTTTGTCCTCTTAGCGCAAGAACCATCTTCATACGGAAAACTCCATAGTTGCCATTGAATACAGACTCATCAATGATAGATTGTATAGCTGCCGAAAGAACCGCATCCTTGTCAGGCTTACCAAGATTCTTAAGATACATGTAGTAGCCTGAATCATTCACTTCCAGTAAATGGCACATAGATTTTGCAGGCCATATGCCTTCTCTGGAGTGTATGAATTCATACCGATGATGCGCTTTTACTTCTTTCGGCTTTCTGCGAAAAAGCCGAGGGCATCATTGAGTCTTTCATTGGCTCGATTGGTTTCACGCAGTTCGGCTTGAAGCTCCTGTATCCGACAATCTTTCTCGTCGATAGGTTTACGTTTGTAACAACTGCCTACAAAATATGAAGAAACTTGATGCTTTCGGATATATCGTCAATCAGCAAGTGTGTAATATGGAATACGAAGCTACTATGCAGTCTTTCTGACACCGATCTCGTCTGAAAGTTCGAGGGCTTCTTGCTTGAATGAATTGTCGTATTATATAGTCGCACCAATCCTTTCATTGATATACTACCATGAGAATTTGGTGGATTTACAGACTCTACTTAAATGTTACAACTCCAATTAACAAAAAGAAAATAATTTATATTAAATTATTATTTAAATGATAGACAATATTGAAGTGCGTTGTACATATAAAATACAACTAACTTAATTGGATTATGAATATTCATATGATAAATTTACAATATAAGTTAATGATTTACAGGGTCTGTTGGATCGAAATAATGAAGCATTGATTAGTATTAAATACTACTATAAGCATGTTATTAATAAGCAACTAAATTTTGACATTTAAGAAGTAGATTTAAGAAGAAATTACAAAAGAAAAGAAAATTCAATGCAATTTGAATGTTTAATTAAACTTGATTGAAGATTATCGGTCATTAAGTTTGAATAAATGGAGTAAAAAATGAAGTATATAGCTCATATAAATAGTGAGAATAGAGTACAATCTTGCGAGCAACATTCAAGAAATGTTGCTAATTATGCGAAGGAATGCTTAAAGGTCGTTAATCTAGAGAAGACCGGATACCTTGCAGGATTGCTTCATGATTGTGGAAAATTTACGGATGCATTTTCTAGGTATATAAAAAAAAGTGCAAAAGGAGAATCAGTACGAAAAGGGGAAGTTATACATTCTTTTGCTGGCGTATACTACATACTAAAGAAATATCATTCAAACGAGAAACCGACGACATGTAATAATCTGAGTGCAGAGCTGATAGCTTATGCTATCGGCAGTCACCATAACATGTTTGATATTGTGGATATAGATGATAAGAAAAATGGATTTGACCATAGGATGGAGCATCAGCCTCAGTATGAAGAGGTAGGCTGAGTTATAGAATTAAGTTGCAAAAAGAATTGCGGCTTAATTCTTTTTTATTGGAATTCCAATGTGTTCAGCGCTTGCCAAATGTGCATGCTGATAGGTTGAGATTCAAAAGTACAAGTATAACGGACATTGTCCGACCATATACTATTACTATAACTATTACTATAAAGAAAGAAATATATATAAAGTAACTATATATATTAATAGAGCCGCAAACATCACAAGAAAAAATAAAAATAGAGAGGTGCGGCAAGATGGATAAGACAAAACGAGGAAGAAAAATTGTATGGACTATGGATTCTAAGATTTATCTTCTTTTTTTATTAAAAGAGAAGGGTTTAACAATTCAGGAAATTGCTAATGAGCTTGGAGTGTCAAAGCCAACTATTAGTGCTGAAATTGAAAATGGTGTAGATAAGACAAATTTCTCTAGAATTACGAGAGGTGCAGCAAATACATATAGTCCACTTAGATCTACCGTCAATTCAGCGATTAAAGCGATTGGCGAAGATGGGCTTAAAGCATTGCTTGAAAGCCCTGATGAAGTTATTGGACTTATAGAGACACTTAAAGAGGGTGAAGTTAATGAGTAGATCTAATATCGTCAATTGGTACGTCAAATTGGTCTGTGACTTCTTTGATGATATACAGATTAAAAATGTTAGAGACAGCTCATCTGGCGAGCATGGATACGTAAGAGTTGTTATTCTTTTAGAGCTTATTGCTAAAGCTGGGATAACTGGTGGAGTGATTAGACTGGATGACTGCGAGCCATATAGTGTTCCCACTAGATTAGGGAGAATACTTGGCGAAGATGATAAGAATATGTCGGATGCTCTAAATTATTTTAAGGATAGTGAGTTCCTTGAAATTGTTTACGGAAATTCTTACGGAGATTCCTGGGCAGAAATTCATGTTCCTTATGCGAAGGAAAATACTAGATCTATTAAAGAAGATTCAATAAAGAAACAGGAAAGAAGGTTAAAGGCTAGAGCTGAAGTTGCTGGACTTTTAGAAAGCCAACCATCTGAAACAAAACAATATGGTTATTACAAGAACATTTCGTTATCTACAGAAGAATATGAATATATTAAACAGTATGAAAAGTGGGATGTTGCAATCGACCGTGCTGGTTTTAAAAGAAACATTTAGATATTAATGCTTTTAACGATAAATTCAATTCGGATTTTGAAGCTTGTAAGCATTATCTAGCTGTAAACAGAGAAGATAGTGGTGCGTATTTAGTATAAAGATATAAAAGTGAGGTGACTTCAGTGGATAGCAAGAGAGAAAAGGCATATTACCGAAAATGCTATAAACAGCCAAAAGGCTACTATACACTTAGTCCAACTATCTATAAAGAGGTTGTTTCAATTATAGAAAGATACCCTGAAGAAGTAAGGACTATAACTTTAATAGAAAATAAGAATGAACTGGATATTACAGAAAAGGATATTGCTGACAAGGTTGTTTGTGAACGCAATATAAAGACATTAAAAGATACCTTAAAAGAATGGGTTGCTGAAGAACATAGAGCAATGATCTGGGAAAACATTGAAAAAAATTGTACATGGGATTACTTAGCCTATAAACATCATGTACATCCGTCAACAGCTAAACTAATTTGGAAGAAATACCTGTATGGACTATGGATTCTAAGATTTATCTTCTTTTTTTATTAAAAAGAGAAGGGTTTAACAATTCAGGAAATTGCTAATGAGCTTGGAGTGTCAAAGCCAACTATTAGTGCTGAAATTGAAAAATGGTGTAGATAAGACAAATTTCTCTAGAATTACGAGAGGTGCAGCAAATACATATAGTCCACTTAGATCTACCGTCAATTCAGCGATTAAAGCGATTGGCGAAGATGGGCTTAAAGCATTGCTTGAAAGCCCTGATGAAGTTATTGGACTTATAGAGACACTTAAAGAGGGTGAAGTTAATGAGTAGATCTAATATCGTCAATTGGTACGTCAAATTGGTCTGTGACTTCTTTGATGATATACAGATTAAAAATGTTAGAGACAGCTCATCTGGCGAGCATGGATACGTAAGAGTTGTTATTCTTTTAGAGCTTATTGCTAAAGCTGGGATAACTGGTGGAGTGATTAGACTGGATGACTGCGAGCCATATAGTGTTCCCACTAGATTAGGGAGAATACTTGGCGAAGATGATAAGAATATGTCGGATGCTCTAAATTATTTTAAGGATAGTGAGTTCCTTGAAATTGTTTACGGAAATTCTTACGGAGATTCCTGGGCAGAAATTCATGTTCCTTATGCGAAGGAAAATACTAGATCTATTAAAGAAGATTCAATAAAGAAACAGGAAAGAAGGTTAAAGGCTAGAGCTGAAGTTGCTGGACTTTTAGAAAGCCAACCATCTGAAACAAAACAATATGGTTATTACAAGAACATTTCGTTATCTACAGAAGAATATGAATATATTAAACAGTATGAAAAGTGGGATGTTGCAATCGACCGTGCTGGTTTAAAGAAACATTTAGATATTAATGCTTTTAACGATAAATTCAATTCGGATTTTGAAGCTTGTAAGCATTATCTAGCTGTAAACAGAGAAGATAGTGGTGCGTATTTAGTATAAAGATATAAAAGTGAGGTGACTTCAGTGGATAGCAAGAGAGAAAAGGCATATTACCGAAAATGCTATAAACAGCCAAAAGGCTACTATACACTTAGTCCAACTATCTATAAAGAGGTTGTTTCAATTATAGAAAGATACCCTGAAGAAGTAAGGACTATAACTTTAATAGAAAATAAGAATGAACTGGATATTACAGAAAAGGATATTGCTGACAAGGTTGTTTGTGAACGCAATATAAAGACATTAAAAGATACCTTAAAAGAATGGGTTGCTGAAGAACATAGAGCAATGATCTGGGAAAACATTGAAAAAAATTGTACATGGGATTACTTAGCCTATAAACATCATGTACATCCGTCAACAGCTAAACTAATTTGGAAGAAATACCTGTATGGACTATGGATTCTAAGATTTATCTTCTTTTTTTATTAAAAGAGAAGGGTTTAACAATTCAGGAAATTGCTAATGAGCTTGGAGTGTCAAAGCCAACTATTAGTGCTGAAATTGAAAATGGTGTAGATAAGACAAATTTCTCTAGAATTACGAGAGGTGCAGCAAATACATATAGTCCACTTAGATCTACCGTCAATTCAGCGATTAAAGCGATTGGCGAAGATGGGCTTAAAGCATTGCTTGAAAGCCCTGATGAAGTTATTGGACTTATAGAGACACTTAAAGAGGGTGAAGTTAATGAGTAGATCTAATATCGTCAATTGGTACGTCAAATTGGTCTGTGACTTCTTTGATGATATACAGATTAAAAATGTTAGAGACAGCTCATCTGGCGAGCATGGATACGTAAGAGTTGTTATTCTTTTTAGAGCTTATTGCTAAAGCTGGGATAACTGGTGGAGTGATTAGACTGGATGACTGCGAGCCATATAGTGTTCCCACTAGATTAGGGAGAATACTTGGCGAAGATGATAAGAATATGTCGGATGCTCTAAATTATTTTAAGGATAGTGAGTTCCTTGAAATTGTTTACGGAAATTCTTACGGAGATTCCTGGGCAGAAATTCATGTTCCTTATGCGAAGGAAAATACTAGATCTATTAAAGAAGATTCAATAAAGAAACAGGAAAGAAGGTTAAAGGCTAGAGCTGAAGTTGCTGGACTTTTAGAAAGCCAACCATCTGAAACAAAACAATATGGTTATTACAAGAACATTTCGTTATCTACAGAAGAATATGAATATATTAAACAGTATGAAAAGTGGGATGTTGCAATCGACCGTGCTGGTTTAAAGAAACATTTAGATATTAATGCTTTTAACGATAAATTCAATTCGGATTTTGAAGCTTGTAAGCATTATCTAGCTGTAAACAGAGAAGATAGTGGTGCGTATTTAGTATAAAGATATAAAAGTGAGGTGACTTCAGTGGATAGCAAGAGAGAAAAGGCATATTACCGAAAATGCTATAAACAGCCAAAAGGCTACTATACACTTAGTCCAACTATCTATAAAGAGGTTGTTTCAATTATAGAAAGATACCCTGAAGAAGTAAGGACTATAACTTTAATAGAAAATAAGAATGAACTGGATATTACAGAAAAGGATATTGCTGACAAGGTTGTTTGTGAACGCAATATAAAGACATTAAAAGATACCTTAAAAGAATGGGTTGCTGAAGAACATAGAGCAATGATCTGGGAAAACATTGAAAAAAATTGTACATGGGATTACTTAGCCTATAAACATCATGTACATCCGTCAACAGCTAAACTAATTTGGAAGAAATACCTGTATGGACTACATATAAATTTAGGACTAGATTATTTACACTAATGAGCATATTAAAAGAAAGGAATACAGTGTTATGAAAGTTATATCGCTAGTGAATCACAAAGGCGGAGTTGGTAAAACTACAATCACATTTAATCTTGCTGTTAATCTAACCAAGCTAGGATATAAAGTTCTGGTTATAGATTTTGATAGCCAAGGGAATTTAAGTAAGACCGTAGGAATTGAGCAGAAATATGATATTGAAAATAAATCATACAAGATTGGTACTGCTCTTGAAGAAATAATGAGAGACTTAGAAACAAAGCTTGAACTAGATAAATATATTCACGCTTCTAGCAAATATAGTGATCTGGATATTATCCCTTGCGATCTGTCTTTTGCTGAAACTAAGCTAAGACTTAATGCAGCTACTGAAAGATGCTTTGTGCTTAATATCTTGATTAACCAGATTAAGGAAGAAAGAGATTATGACTTCATACTTATAGACAATGCTCCGTCTATAGATGTAGATTTTCAGAACTCTTTAGTAGCGAGTGATTACGCACTAATTGTTACTGAAGCTGATGACTACTCAGTAGATGGAATTATCAGGCTCATTACGCAGCTTGGAAAGATAAAGAAGTTCTATAATCCTAATTTACAGATTGCTGGAATAGTAATTAATAAAGCAAATATGAGAACTAAACTTGCTAAAGCTATGACTAATCAGATTTCAAAGATATTCGGTGATGTTCATATCAACGTTTATAACTCTGTTATTCCTCAGAGTGTAAAGATTGGTGAAAGTAAGATGATGGAAAAGAGCATTGGCGAATATGACAGCAAGAATCCTGTAACGAAAGCTTTAGAAAGTTTCACAGAGGAATTTGTAAAGAGCGTAATGTAAAGAGGTGTAAAATGGCATTTAAGATTAAAGACAGAGAGACATTAGAAAAGGATATACTAGCAGCTGAAGGCTCAGAACCTAAAACTGTAAAAGATGATTTTACTGCTAAGCTTATAAATGAAGATGCTGCTAAAGAAGCTGCCCTCAATTTTTCTCTTTATGGAGAAGCAGAGAAAGAATATGAAGAAAAACGGAAGGCTCTTGATGACGGTAAAATGTACGTTGAGATAAAACTAGATAGTCTCACCGCATCCCCTATGAACCATTTTAGAAAACTAGATGGTGAAAACTGGGAAGAATTTTTAGCTAGTATTAAGGCTCATGGAATCCTTAACCCTATTACAGTTAGACCTATTGCTAGAGATAAATATGAAATTCTAGCTGGTCATAACCGTGTTAGAGCTGCTAAGGAAGCTGGACTTGAAACCATCCCAGCTAACATCAAAGATGTTGATGATGTTGAAGCAAGTATAATTATTGCAGATACTAACCTTCAGAGAGAAACAGTAACCGACCTTGAAAAAGGTTGGGCTTATAGAAATATCTTTGAAGCAATTAATAGGAAAGGCAAAAACCAGTACACAAGTGCTTCTGGTCAGAATGACCAAAAGCAAAATGGTTCAGAAGAAGGTGCTTCTGGTCAGAGTGACCAAAAGCAAAATAGCAAGTATTCTTCTGAAATAATTGCTGAAAAATATGGTGTTGGTGAAAAAACTGTAAGAAGAAAAATAAGGCTCACCTACCTTCTACCACCTATCTACGGATTATATGAGCAAAAGAAAATTACACAGGAAATGGCTGAACAGATTTCATATTTAAGAAGTTCAGAGCAAGCTCTACTTGACGGATTAATTACTATGGCGAAGATGGAATTTACTGTAGATCAGTTAAAGGCAATCCGAAAAGCAAGCGAATCTTCTGAAAAGGCTCTTGATGACATCGCTATTATGGATGCTTCTGGAAACGGAAAGCCAGAATATGAAATGCAGAAGAAAGAAGCTAGACCTAAGAAATATAAGATAGATGAAGATCTATTCCCACAGGATTTAAAAAAAGGCATGAGAGAGGATTATCTAATCAAGGTACTGACATACATCAGGGAGAATGGAATTGAGGTGTAAGATGAAAAACAATGATATGCCTATAATCCCAGACGGAGACAAAAAACTTGTTCTTGGGAAAATGGAGAACGCTGGATACAGAAGATGTTTTTTAAAAGAAGAATTTGACATAAGAAAAATGCCAAATGGATTATATGTATTAATAATTACCAATAAAGATGTAATTTATTGGCAAGGCGGGAATGTATCAAAGCTTGAAAAGGAATTTTTCTAAGGAATCCTTTTCTATAGCTTCAGATATGTATGCATTATACAAATATAAATTACAACACACTTTAAATACATTTTCTGAACAACTATTCATTGCCACACAGTGTTGATAAGGAGTAAGTATAACGGCTTTCATAAATTTTCTTTTAAGCTTATATGATGTAACAATTCTATGATTTCCGTCCACTGGAATAAACTTTTTATAAAGGAATGGGGCAGCAGCTAAAATAATCGGAGAGTTGTTATACTTAAATAATTCAGAATCTAGAATGTTATCCTTGTCAACAAGTTTATATGCAAAAGAGGTTTCTACAAAACTTTGAGGACAATGTTCAGCAATATTGATTAGCTTTTCTGTATCCCAATAAAGAGTGAAACTTGAATTAAAATATGAAAGTGTACGTTGATATAAATAAGTTGGTTGAAAATTATCGTTTAGACATTGATGCAAAATAGTCTTGTAATAATCTAACATATTATCAGAATTAGGTAATTTATAAAGAATATGACGAGCATTATTAATTAAAAGTATTAGCATTTTTCTTTAGATATAACTTGCATAGTAAATTCCTCTCTTTCTTTAATATGAATCTTGGTTGCACATTAATTATAACAGAGAGAGAGAAATTGCTATATATAACTAACGTGTGAGATGGCAATGAAAATTAAAGAAAGGTGGTAATATAACTATGAAATATAGATCTCGCAAATTTGAAATTTTGGATATGCTGCTTGTTTCTGTACCTATACCTTTAAGCGGTATATTAGGGGTATATCTAGCATATAAAAATTTGCGAATTGAGATATGCTTAGGGCTGGTGGTACTTGGATTAGGGATATCTGCTATTTGGACTATTTGGACTTGTGCAGAAGATAGAAAAATAGAAGATAGATTTAAAAAAGTATATGAAGAAAAAGAAAAAATTAGAAAAAAAGCAGAAGTTCTACAAGAAGCCAATGTATATCTTAAACTTAGATTAGATGATAAAGAGCGTGAGTTTAAAGAACTTAAAAGACAGAACGACTATTTGTTGAGGTGTATAAAAAATGAATAATAAAACTACAAAAAATGCATTTCCGCTTAAATGCCCTCACTGTGGTAATGAAGAGTTCTTTTATCAAAGAATGGGCTATTCTGGAGAGTGTTGGTTTGAGGTAAATAATCAAGGAGACTGCGATGAAACTTGTTATAACGCAGATATGTATCAAGATGCGACATATAAATTAAAAAGTATTTACTACTTTTGTGAAGATTGTCACTGTAAAGTTGCGAAAATTCCAGAGGATAAAAGATATTAAATAAGGGGATGTTTAATATGCAAATAGTACAAGTGTTGTTACACGTGTTGATGGCAACTATAGTGATTCTAGTGATAATGTTGATTTTGATATATCATTTTAAGCTTTGATATGTAACTGAATGAAGGAACAAAATATTTAAGGTAGTATAACAAAAGTTTTTCTGATAGAATGAAAGTGCTTAAAGTTAAGCGATATTACTTTCAAGCAAAGATGCGAACTGTTTTCTGCTATCCACTGAGGCAGTCTCGCATCTTTTTTTATAAAACAGAAAATTAAGACTTTGCGGAATTTTACATGTGATATTATGATAATATCGAAGAAGGTATAATTAATTGCACGCAATTAATTGATGTGAGTAAGCGAGGATAAGAACATGAAAAAAAGAAATTTGAGAATAGGAGTTCTAATCACATTATTGCTAGTTCTAGCGGTTGCTTTTACTGGATGCAGTAAGTCAGTTAAAGACGAAGCTCTAGAGAAAGTAAAGGCTGTGGATTTAAAGGCATATATGCAAGAGGATAGGGATGCTGTTAAAGAGTTTAAATCAGCATATGAAAGGATTTAAAGAAAGCAAAAGATGATAAGGCTGCGGAAAAGATTATGAAGCAGTTTAAGAAAGATCTCAAAACCTTTGCAACAAAGAAAGAAAAAATAGAAACATATACAAAGCTTGTAAAAGAGCAAATTAAAGCTCTTCCTGAAGATAAACAGAAAGAAGCTAATAAAGTCTTAGATAGTTACAAAGACAAGCTTAATAAGCTTGATAGCAACAAAGACTTCGATGCTTTAACAACAGAAATTAATGGAAAGATAACAGAAATATCTGGAACAACTGTTGAGGTTACTGCTTCGCAAGTAGAAACTTCAACACCAGCAGCTAAGCAAGTTATTAAACAGCAAACAGCGGCTTCATCAAGTAGTAATAGTAAAACTGCAAAGTCAAGTTCTAGCAGTTCAGCATCAACAAGCAAGGCAAAACAGCGTGTTTGGGTAGTGGATAAAGCTGCTTGGACTGAAACTAAGTACAGGACTGAAACATATCAATATACCGTGTATATTTGCAACGGCAGAGAATTTGCAGATTATAATTCTGGATATGCTTATTATTGTGAACTTGATGATGCTGGAACACCTTCAAGACTATATCCAAAGACAAAAACAGGAACGAGACAAGTGCCATATACTGTAAGTCATCCAGAGCAAGGACATTGGGAATATAGATAGCAATTAAAGGAGCGTTATGCTCCTTTTTTAATTACTGATATAAGTAGCAAGAATGCTATTTATAAATAGATGTATGAAATAAAAAGGGGAAAGGGGGAGAAAGAAATATGATATTGATTGAATAACAATGAATTTATAAATTGAGATATTTAAGAGTGCATATACGCACTCTTTTTTTATTGCACTAAACAGGTTATAACAAAGAATTGTTCATCTGAAGAAAGTTAAATGGTTTCTTGAAAGGAGAAAACAATGGATAAATTTAAAGAAATTATTGCAGTAGAACAAAAATAGTTTCGCTGATGAGAGGTTTAGCCGTAATGGTGGTGGCTACTTACAGCCTCATATCGTATATGATTATCAAGGTGAAAAAAAGTTGAGTTATTTGATAATAACATCGGTGAATATGGGAATGAATACACCGTTGTATATGATGGCTGTGAATTTTGGTATAGCACAAAAGGAAAAGACGAAGAAGTTTCAACAAGCTTTGCAGAAAAGCATAATCAGTTTATTAATGATTGGAATGAGGCTTTTGGACGTAATTATCCTATATGGAACAGTCATGAAGAAATTGTACGTCCTATCAGGGAAGAAATTCTATATCAATCTTCAAATTCAACACCAGAACCAGGTGCATTTGCAACATATGCCATAGAGGATGGTGATGGTGGATATGTTTCTACAAGTGTTTCAGAAGAGGATTTTATGGAAGCAATGGGGTATGAAACAATAGAAGATTATCAAGATGATGACTATGATGAGTTTCTATGGACAGACAAGGGTTATGAAATTTTAGATACCCTTGCAAGAAAAAGACATTTACTATAGCTTAATGTTTCTGTGAGGATTATTCCTCACAGAAATTTTTGAAACACTAAGTGAAAAAAGGATAGTAAAATATGGCAGACCTTGAAAAACTTAAAGATATAAGCATAGTAGATTATGCTAGACAAATAGGATTTACACCAATTAAAGTTGGCAGATACTATAGCTTAAAAGAGCATGATTCAGTGCGAATTGACACTAGTCGAAACGTGTTCTTTAGAAATTCAACAGGAGAAAAGGGCAGCATTATAGACTTTGTAATGGCTATGCGAGGGATTAGTCTAGGTGCTGCAATTAAGGAATTGAATGGCAATTTAGGCAGCTTAGAGCCTATAGAGAAAAGAGAAATTAATTATCCTGAAAAGGATAAGCCTACTTCATTACAACTTCCTAATAAGGCTTCAGCTATGAAGAATGTATTTGCATACTTAGTTAAAACAAGATGTATCAGTCAGAAACTTGTACAGGAACTTGTAGATAGAGATATGTTGTACCAGGACGATAGAAATAATTGTGTCTTTGTATCAAGAAATGAAGAAAATATTGCTGTTTTTGCTACAGTTCGAGGAACAAATACATATAAGCGTTGGGTAGGGGATGTATATGGATGTGACTATTCCCATTCTTTCTTTATAGATAATGGAGCTGATAAGCTTGTTGTAGCTGAAAGTGTCATTGATGCGTTATCTTTCATGGATGTAATGAACCAAAGAGGGAATAATCATCTTAACTATAACTACCTTGCTTTATCAGGTACAGGAAAGGCTAAAGAAGCTATAGAGTACCATCTAGAAAGGGAAAATATGGGGAAGTTTTACTAGCACTAGATAGTGATACTGCTGGTAAAAGAATGACTGCTGAAATGGTTTCACATATTAATGAGATTAGACCAGAAATTAATGTGTCAGATTATAACCCTGAAATATATAAAGATTGGAATGAAGCTCTTGTAGCTATGAAACAGATTAAAAAAGAGAGAATAAAAGAGAGGGATGCTGAAATATGAGGATACTATATATTGGAGATAGGGGCAGAGGTGTATTTATAGAAGAAGTTTGTAAATCAAATGCTAATGATGGATGGGTATTTGATTTTATAGAAGCTTCAGGACATTTAAAAACCTATGAGCCTGAGCTACTTAGTAAGCTTGCTGGATATAACTATGTTGTATATGATACAGAGCCATACATAGATGATGCTGAAGATTTAGCTGCAATAATTGAGAGTATATATAAAGCAAATGCTGTAACTCCTATAGTTATGGTAAATACTATAAATCCAACTAATACTATGGTTAAGGCTTGCCTTAATAGAGGTATAAAGAGCTTTATTAATCTTGGAGTAGGTTCCGTTTCCGACTTAAAGGAGCAACTTGTAAAAAATATAAGCAATTATTATGAAGCTAACGGTAGAGAAGAAGTAAACCAGGTTAAAGAAACGATTGAGGAAGAAAAGGCTAATATCTCTAGGTTTACTTCAATAGCTGTTGTGGGTACTGAACACAGGATAGGCACAACTACGCAAGCTATTCAGATTGTAAAGTTTTTAAACTCACAAGGTTTTAGAGCTTGCTATGTTGAAATTAATGATAACAAATATACTAATCGCTACTTATCACAGGAAAGTAAAGACCAGCTTTCGTATGTTGAAAAGCTGAAGCTTATGGTTGGTGGAGAGGTAGAAGATAGCGAAAGAGGATATTTAAGGACAGACGGTGTAGATATGTTCTATAAGCAAGATAAGCTTGCAGATCTCTTTAAAGAAGATTATGACTATTTAGTTTATGATTATGGAATGTATCGATCTGCTGGATTCAATAAAACTGCTTTTCTTAAAGATGACATAAAGCTCATATGCACTTGTGCAAATGTTATAGAATTTGATGGAGCAATTGAAATTGCGACAAATCCATCATATAATTCTGCTAAGCTAATATGTTCATTTTCGGCACAGAAGGATAGAGAAGATGTAAAAGAGATATTTGCAGAATATAATGCGGATAACAGGCTGTATTTTACAGACTATACCCCTGATCCATATATTCTAACGAATATTACACTGTACAAGGAGCTTCTAAAAACAGAAGCTGAAGAACCTATTCCTGAAGAACCAGAAAAGAAAAAATGGAAGTTTTTTAAGAGGTGATTGCAATGAATGATGACTTTACAAAGCGCTTGGCTGTGATAAAAACCTTACTATTTTTTAGACCGATAGTTAGGTTTATATGCAAACCACTTCTAATATTATTCGGAATAGGTGTAGCAGCATGGATATTTAATATTGCAAAATTCAGAGCTGGCGAGATAATCCCAATACTGATTGTATTTGTTACACTCGCATCTACGTTATTAGGGTATGACACCTTAATATTCAAATTAGCTAAAGATGATATAGATGTACGTTTATAATAAGCGATTAAGAGAGCCTACAAGCTCTCTTTTTTATTTGGAGAATCAATGAATGAATAAATACGCAAAGATGAAAGAAGTGGCTAACAGAGAAACAGAATTCAGAAATGAACAAGCAGCCCTTCATGAAAAGCACAAAGATATAGATCAAAATAAGGTTATAGTAGAAAAGAGTATGGCAGTTAAGCATACATATTCCTTTATAAAAAGTATATGCAGAACAATAGTAGGAGTTCTATTTATACTACTTGCTGCAATAGGGGTAATTACACTTATTTACCCTGAACTTAGGACGGAGCTTATATCCATACTATCAACAATTTATAATGAAATATCCAGTATGATTTAGAGGGTAGAAATCAATGATTAATGTAGGGAAACCTGAACTGAAGAAGTTTGTACATGAATATATTAAAGAGAACAGCAGCCGATTAGAAAAAGAAGAAATAAAGGAAGCTCTTAATAACAATATATATTCGCCACAAATGGAAGCTGAACTTGATAAGCTAAAGGAAGAATTTAGCTTATATGTAGCTGATAACGATTATGAAATTATCAGTCTTAATGCAGATAGTTTAGATCGCATTAAGAGAGTTGCAAAACGATATGTAGATGTTGACCTCGAAGATGATCTGATTAATGAGTATCTTCAAGGCATTTTGGAAAGGATAAACTGTAATGAGTAGAAGCCTAGTAATTCTTGCTGAAAAGGCAAATGCTGCGGAAGCATATGCTGAAGCTATAGGTGTTAAGAATTTACATAAGAATAGAGATGGTTTTTTAGAAGGGGAAGTAAGTTTTTCAATTGGCTCTAGAGAAGAACCAGTACACGTTGAAATTGTACATTCCCAAGGTCATTGTCTAAGACTTTTAGATCCAGAAGAAATTGATGAAAATTATAAGAAGTGGGATATTGCAATGCTGCCTATTCCATTTGATGACAAAAATCTAAAAGCTATAGATGAATATAAACAGAGAAAGCTTAATGCTATTAAGAAAGCTCTTGGAGCTGCGGATTATATCATTAATGCTGGTGATTCTGGAAGGGAAGGTGAATTAATACAGCGTTGGATATTGAAAGAAGCTGGAAAAGAAAAAAATATATATCGTCTATGGACTAGCAGCTTAACTGTAGCAGCTATAAAAAAGGCATATGATAATCTGCTAAATGATCCGACTTCTAAAGAAATGCTTGATAACCTATATGCTTCTGGTAAAGCAAGAGCAATTATGGATAAGTATATTGGATTTAATTATTCAAGGCTTATATCTTTAACAAAGACTGCCGGTGTAACTGTTAATTATGGTAGATGCAAATCTCCATTAACTCACGCTATTATTGAGCGAGATTTAGAAATTGAGAATTTTGTTAAAAGACCATTCTCTTATATAAAGCTTAAATTGGGTAATGATATTACATTTAATGGGGTGCTAATTTCTGATAACGGAGAAAAGCTAGAGTTCGATAATCATGTTGCCGCTGCGGAAGTTTTAGAAAAACTGCAACATGAAGCGAAGGTTATATCTGTAAAAAAGGAAAATGGTGTAGATAATCCACCAAAACCATTTGATATACTTACTATTCAAAAGGAAATGAGTAAGAAATATGACTATGATGCAGATGTTACACTTTCTATTTGTCAAGATCTTTATGATAAGCACAAGATACTATCTTATCCAAGGACTGATTCTAGATATTTAACAGCTGATCTAAAAGAGGAACTTAAAGAAACAGTAAAAGCTCTTGCATTTGGAGAATTTAAACAGTATGTATCAAGCTGCTGTATGAGAGAGATTCCAAACAGGTATTTTAATGATAAGAAGGTCATAGATCATCATGGACTAATCCCTGTAGTTCCACAAGGTGGAATTGAAGCAAAGTATGAAAAACTTAATGAAGCTGAAAAGAATGTATATGATGCGATTATTAAGAATTTCATTTCTCTTTTTATGGAAAGTTCCAGGTACGAACAGACGGAAATAATATCTGAAACAGCTGGTTATAAGATAAAATCAAAGCTTAAAAACGTAACTGAGACTGGATATAAGGCACTATATAAGGATGATGCTGTAGAAACAGATGATATTGATATACTATCGATAGGCAGCATCGATGAAGGGGAGCTTATTTCAATTAATGAAAAAGAAGTGGTTGATACTGAAACAAAACCGAAGCAGCATTTTACAACAGCTTCACTTCTTGATTTTATGAAAATTCATAATATTGGAACTGGTGCGACCAGGGATGGGCTTATAAAAGAACTTACAGAGAAAAAAGGACATAATGTTTCTAGCACTGTTAAGAAAGAAGGTAAATACTTTATATCTACAGCATTTGGACGATCAATGGATGCTGTTATACCAGATAGGTTAAAGTCTATTGAATTTTTATCTGAAGTAGATGGGAAACTGGCAGATGTAGAAAATGGCAAATTATCTTTTTCTGATTTTATGGCTGATGTACAAGCAAAATTCAAAGCAGATTTAATTGAAATGGCAAGCAATACAGAAGTCTTGATGGAAAATAAAAGAGAAGAAAAAGCAATATTTGATTGTCCTTGCTGCGGAAATAAGCTTGTAGATAAAGGTTGGGGATATGCTTGTAAAGGATGGAAAAAAGACGGATCAGGCTGCAACTTCAATTTGCCTAAAAAGATTAGCGGTAAAACTCTATCTGATAAAGTTCTTTTGGAGCTTTTGACATATAAGACTACAAAGAAAGAAATCAAAGGTTTTAAAAGTCAGAAGTCAGGAAAAAAATATAATGCTAGACTGAAGCTTGATATTGTAGATGGTAAATCTAAAATATCTTACATCTTTAATAATTAGAGTAATTTATGAAAGAGCATTTTGCTTTTTCTTTTTTTATTGAAGTGAAAGGAGAGAAATATATGAATATTTCGGAAACACAGAAAGTTAAAGTTTTTAAAGTTAATGAACACGAGAAAAGAAAAAACACCATGCAAGTGCATATATCTTCCTATGAAGGAAAAGATAAAAATGGTGAAGCTGTATATAGCTCTTGGTTTGCTAACTTTGTCGGTACTGCATACACAAAAGCAAAAGATGGGCTTAAAGAGGGTGACTACATACAATTAACTAATGGTAAGATTGAAAACATTTACAATAAGGAGAAAGGGAAAGCTTTTCTTGAAGTAATTGTTTTCGATTTTGATATTTTGCCAGAGAAGGATGGGAACAACTAATGTTCTTAACTGAACAAGATTAAAGGAACGTTATAATAATTTTAGGTTTAGGAGAGGAAAGCCCTCTCTTTTTTATGGAAAGGAATGTATGAAAGATTTACCAGTTTTTATAGACTTTCAAGGTGGTTTTTCTGATTGGACGGGTGAAAAGCTTTTAGATCCAGACCCTGGAAGTATTTCATTACGTGAAACCTTGTTTTATTTAAAAGAATATGATTATGGTAAAATCATTGATTTATTAAGGTTTGCGATTGTGCATAGCGAAGAATCACCTCAATGCTTCTTCCGTGATCATGATGATAATAAATATTTAACTTATGAAATTTCTTATTGGGATAAAGGAGGAAAAGAGTTTTTTTATAAAGTTCTTAGGAAGTTAAGCGATATTACTGAAGTATATGTTGAAGATTATTTGGCAGACCGATTGTGTAGTATAGATATTTCATATCCGAAATTATGGGAAGATAACAAACCTGAACTTTGGAAGAAAGTTTATGCGGAATAATATTCTTATATTTACCAAACACCAGCGTTTCAATTTCCTTGGAAACACATGGATTTAGCATTTATAAGATTATCACTTTTTGCAAATAAGTAGATTTGATTTTTAGAAAAAGGAAGATGAATAATGTTTCTTACAGAAATGGAACTTAAGGAAAAGTTTTGGGAGAACTATAATTATTCTGGACGAGCTATAAGGTATCAATTTGAAAGCAGTATAAGAGAAGGCAATGCTGATCTGGTGACAGTAGAAATGTTCCAGAATAATGTTCAGTTTAATTCTTTTGAATTTAAACTATCGGATATTAAGAAAGCTATAGTGCAAGCTGAACACAATTCAAAGTATGTTCATAAGTCATGGATCGTTATTCCTGAAGAAAAGAAAAAACTAATTCAAGACAAGTACACGAACATACTAAATGAAATTAAATATGTGGGAGTAATCACTGTAGAAGAAGGTGGTAAATGGACGATGATACACCGTCCATTTTATAGAAATAAGGTAGAACTTAATCAGGAAATTTTGAAGCTCATGCTTCTAAAATTTTAGTAAAGGTGGGATGTTAGGGCTTAGCCCTCATCCCTTTTTTATTTTTCGCTCTGCGAATAAATAAAGAGCATAAGGGAAAACTGATAGCACTGAGCGTGCTACGTTGGCAGTGCCAACGGTTTTATATGCTTGCATAAATTATTATAAATACGGTTTAGAACCGTATGAAATTATAACGAATTTATGACAATACGGTTTAGAACCGTATCATTTTATGCGGTAGAAATCTATATAAAGGAGAAGGAAATGGCAAGAAAAGAATACAATTTACCAGAGCAAACAATAGATATTATCCATGAGGTAATGAAAGAAACTGGTTTTAAATATGAGGTGGATGCAGTCATCTTCATGATAAACGAATATAAAAATAGGGAAGCTGTAGCAGATACAGTTGTTCAAAAACTAGACAAGCATTTTACCAGACTTAGACTAGGAGTAAGAACAGCCGAACAGAACTCTATAATTATGAAAGACATAACTAATACTCTTTTGTTTAAACTTTTACCATCTAAAAATGAAATGCTAATGCCAGCTGAAGGCAGGTTTAAACATACCGTGTTAGTAGAAGCTGAAGATAATCTATCTGAAAAGATAGCAAAGGCGAAACAAGAAAAAGACAATCTGAAGGCTCAGAGAGGTATTGAGTAATGAGAAGTGAAGTATTATATGTAAGAGGGGTTCCTGAATATACAAAAATAACTCTTGAAAAGATAGCTAGGACTAAGGGAATAAGCACAAATGAGCTTGTAAATAAAATACTTGCTGATTACGTGAAAGCCCCAGAGCTTAGAAATTTAGATAATAAGTATATAGAGCTAACAGACAAGATGATAGCCTTATATAAGGTACAGGCAGATAGATTAGCCGAAACTTTAGCCGAACAGAGCGAACTTATAAGAGAACTACTGGATAGACAAGATATTTAAACCACTTTAAAAAGAAAGAGGAAAATCCTATGGTTGGAATTGTTGCAGTGACAAGATTTTGTACTTCAGGAAGTAAAGCTTTTTCTGAGTATATTAATTACATAGATAGAGATAATGCGACCAGAAAAGACAAGATGGATCAATACAACCTATTTGAAGAATATCTAGGTTATATGGAAAACGAAGAAAAAACGGTGGTAGATGATTATAAAAATAATACTACTGAAGAAGTCAGTGCTTTATTTACCAGAGATAAAGACTATCTTTCGCTGGATGAAAAAACAAAAATTAAAGACTTATTTAAAACTGCACAGAGCAATGAATCCAATATGTGGCAAACCGTTATATCTTTCGATAATCAGTATTTAGAGCAGATTGGTGTATATAAGGACAATATCTTAGACGAAAAGAAGCTAATAACATCTAGTAGAGCTGCCATTGATGCCATGCTACATAAAGAAGGACTAGATAACGCTGTATGGACTGCTTCTTTTCATTACAATACAGACAATATACATATCCATATTGCAACTATTGAACCAACTCCAATGAGAGAAAAGAAAATATATCGTGAGTGGGTTAGAAACCCTGATGGAAGAATTAAAATGCAGCGTAATCAAGATACAGGCAAGCTGGAAAAAGTTCCGTTGCTCGATGAAAATGGTAATCAGGTAGTGAAAGAGCAGTATAAAGGCACTTTTAAACAGTCAAGTATAGAAACACTAAAAAGTACAATGGTTAGTGAACTTGAAACAGACAAGGAGCAGATGATTGAAATATCCAATATGCTCAGAGATATTATAAAAGACAAGAAAGATACTTCTTTGCTAAATAACGACAAGTTTAAAGAGCGATTAATTAATCTGTACAAAGAAATAAAGGCTACAGGAACGGAAAGAAGGTATTGGAACTATAATCAGAAAACACTACACCATTTAAAGGGCGAAATTGACGATTTAAGCGACTTTTTTATATCTTCCTACCACCAAGACGAATTCAAGCAAATAGTGTCTGAAATCGAAGATTTACAGGCAAAATTTGCTAATACATATGGTGGCAACAACTCATATTTAGAAAACAAACTATATAATCCCAAAGATGGACTATATCCAAGACTAGGGAACGCAATACTCAAAGAACTGCAAACATATGATAGGGCAAGATCTAACCAGCTAAAAACGGTCAGCGAAGCGATAGAAATGCTTGATAAGACAAGTTCAAAATACGATCCTAAGACTGCAATATTTAAGCTGGAGAAAGCATCTGAAATGGGAAATTCTTTTGCTCAAAATAGATTAGGGCTTATGTATCTAAAGGGTGAGTTTGTTAAAAAGGATAAGGTGCGTGCTATGAATTACTTTAATCGATCTGCCGCTAACGGAAACAGGTTTGGCTCTATGATGTTAAGCAAGAAAGAGGTTTATAGCACTAAAGACTATGGAAGAAATTATCACGTCAGCAGATACATTGAAAGATCCACCAACAGACTAAGAAGAAACCTAGAGCAGAATTATGAATCGTGGAAAAATAAAGCTGCTTATGAGGAATTACAGCGTGATATAAGCAAGAGAACAGATGACTATGAATTATCTTAAAGGATTGATATGGGAGAAAAATTTAAGCACCTAACTTATAGTGACCGACTAACAATAGAACGGATGCTCTTAAAGAACTTTTCAAAGAAAGACATAGCAGCGGCTATAGGCTGTAGCCTTAGGACAATCTATTATGAAATTAAAGAGCAACTTATGTGCATACAAATACAGATTTAACTACTGAAATTAGGTATGCTCCGGAAATTGCTCATGCCAATTACAGGAATACATTAAAAGCAAAAGGAAGAACGCCTAAACTCATATCTGATCTTGAATTTAAAAAATATGTTGAAACAATGATAGTACAGTATAAATATAGCCCTGAAGCCGTACTTCTTGGTATTAAGGAAGATGGGCTATATTTTGATGATATGGTTTATTCTCATACAACTCTATATACAGGTATAAAAAGAGGGTACTTCGATAATCTCAGCATGGTTGATTTACCTAGACATGGTAAAAGCAACAAAAGAAAGAAAAAGAAAGTTGTCCAAAAACGGATTGCTCCTGGTACATCCATCGAAAAGAGAGATAGAATTGTACTTGGTAGAGAGACCTTTGGAAACTGGGAAATGGACTCCGTAGTTGGAAAATCCACCAACAAGAAAACAGCACTTGCTCTAACAGAACGAAAAACACGATATGAAATTATTGAAGTTCTGAAATCTCACACTGCGGATGAAGTGGCTAAAGCACTTAACCGAATAGAAAAACGGCTTGGTACTAGTTTTTATTCGGTTTTTCAAACAATTACTGTGGATAACGGATCTGAATTTAAGGACTTTGAAGCTCTTGAAAAAGCGATAAATCGTGTTGGAAATAGAACAAAGGTATATTATTGCCATGCCAGATCACCACAGGAACGTGGCTCTAATGAAAATGCAAATTTATTAATTAGAAGATGGCTACCGAAAGGAGCAGATTTCGACAAGATACTTACCAGAGACAAAGTTAAGAAAGTGGAAGAATGGATAAACTTCTACCCAAGACGATTGTTTAAAGGCAAGTGTTCGTTCGTATTATTTCAAGAAGAATTAGCATTATTATGATATCTACAAAGTTATCCACAATTACACATTCCTATTCAAATATAAGGAGATATTGCCAATAATATCCCCTTAATTTCTGTTTGTTGATTTATATTTTTAATTCTATGACATTAGATATTCTAGTTTCTACTATATATATTAATGTTTAGTATATTTAATATTTACCCTATATTCATATATAATTGACTTAATTTTAATATTTTTAATTTATTTGGAAATTAACTATTGACATTTAAGAGTATGAAGAGGTAGCAAAAAAGAACTTTAATTCCTATTGTGCGTCTGACGAAGAGATAGATAAGCTTTTCCAATCTGCAAGTTCTGAGCTTAATGAGATTTTTATAAAAATAAGAGAGTGTGCAGAAGTTGCAAAAAGTGATGAAGAGTTAATGTTCTATATAGGCTTTCTTGCAAGGTTGATATTGTCTTCAATCGTTGAAGGGGATAGAAGAGATACCGCCGAATTTATGAACGGTGATAAGTTTCGGGGAATGAATAGTTTCCTATCTCAAAATTGGGAAATGATGCTTAAATCGCTAGAAATTTTCCTTCATAGCAAGAATTCAGATAATGAAATTGGTAAAGCCAGGATGGAGTTGTCCAATCTGTGTTATGAGGCTGGTTCGAAATATACAAGCGGTATATATAGGCTAAACCTTCCAACAGGTGCGGGTAAAACTTTGTCAGGGCTGAGGTTTGCATTAGAAAACACAATTCAATTTAAAAAAAATAGGATTTTTTATATTGCTCCATTGATTAGCATTTTGGATCAAAATAGCGAGGAAATAAAGCGGGCGGTTGGAAATGAATTTAATAAAGAGGTTTTAGTTCATCATTCTAATCTTGTCAATTCCGAAGAGAATAAGGATGAAGAGCTAAACGTGAATGACTTGCTGGCAGAAACTTGGGACGCGCCAATAATAGTAACTACATTAGTTCAGTTTTTAAACACCCTTTTTGATGGTAGATTATCTTGTGTAAGAAGGTTTAAATCCCTCTGCAATAGTGTAATCATAATTGATGAGGTTCAGACAGTTCCCAAAAAAATGCTCACATTATTTAACTTGGCTTTAAACTTTTTATCGGAAGTATGTAGTGTAACTATTTTACTTTGCTCTGCAACACAACCATGTTTACAGAAGGTAGAACATGCTGCGCATGTTAAAGATGAAAAAGTAATTCCATTGGATATTGAACAAAGGTTAAAGGGTGTATTCAAGCGTACAAATATAGTTGACAAAGGTAATTATAAGTTCAGTGAAATAAATAATTTAATATATGAACTTGCATCCAATAATGGAAGTCTTCTTGTAGTTTGCAATAAGAAAAGTGAAGCGCAACAATTAACCTTAACCTGTAAGAATATCTCTGATGCTATCATCTTCCACTTATCATCTTCAATGTGCATGGCACATAGAATTAAAGTAATTGGTGAAATGAAAAATGCCTTAGAAAAAGGTCAACATATTGTGTGCATATCAACTCAGGTGATCGAAGCTGGTGTTGATATGTCGTTTGATTCGGTTGTTAGATTTCAAGCAGGGATGGACAACATTGTTCAAGCAGCAGGAAGGTGTAACAGAAATGGAGAGAATACTGCCCCCCAAAATGTATATGTTATTAATTGTACGGATGAGAATCTTGATTACCTTAAAGAAATAGAACAAGCAAAAATGGCAACACAAGAGCTGCTTGTTAATTACAAAAATAATAAGAGTAAATATGAAAATGATTTGACATCTGATAGCTCGATAAATTTTTATTACGAGAAGCTTTTTAGTGATGCATATATGCGTAGAAATGAAATGGATTATTACATAAAAAAATTGAACACAAGCTTCTTTAACTTACTGTCAATGGGGTTTGGCCACGGTAACAATAAATATGCTTTAAGACAAGCATTTGCGACCGCAGGAAAAGTGTTTGAAGTTATCGATAGTGAAACTTTTTCAGTGGTTGTACCATATGGAAAGGGAGTTAATATAATTACAGAACTATGCAGTAGCAAATCACAATTTGAATATGAATATAAAAAAACGTTGATAGATGAGGCTAAAAGCTATTCAGTTTCACTATTTAAATATCAGTTTGAAAGATTGTTTAAGAGTAAAGTTGTATACGAAATAGCAAATAGTGGTATATATGTGTTAGATGAGAATAATTACGATGATACGTTAGGAGTATACGAAAACGGAGGTGAAACAGAATGCGCTACCCTAATATTGTAGAGTTTGAGGTATATGGAGATTATGCGTTGTTTTCCGACCCTGTTATGAGAGTTGGCGGAGAAAAGTGCAGCTATCAAATTCCAACTTATGAAGCTATCAAAGGCATTTTATCCTCGGTATATTGGAAACCAACATTTATATGGTATATAGATAAAGTGCGAGTAATGAATCAGATACAAACGGAGGTTAAGGGTATTAGACCTATAAAATACAATGGAGGAAATGATCTATCCTATTATACCTACCTAAAAAATTGCAGATATCAAGTACAAGCACATTTTGAGTGGAATGAGAATAGACCTGAATTAAATAAAGATAGGAATGAGAATAAGCATCATCAAATAGCAAAAAGAATGATTTTAAAAGGTGGACGTAGAGATATTTATTTGGGAACGAGAGAATGCCAAGGGTACGTGGAACCAAAGAAATTTGGTGAAGGCGAAGGTTATTATGACAATTTGCCGGAGCTTGCTTTCGGAACCATGTATCATGGAATTACTTATGCAGACGAAGCGTATTCTTCGGAAACAAACGGCAAGATGACAATTAATCTATGGGCTCCCGTTATGAGGAATGGAATTATAGAGTTTAAAAGACCTGATCAATGCAAGTTGCACAGAACAGTGAGAGAAGTTCAAATTAAGTCATTCGGAACTGATGAGATGAATTTTAGTGGACTTGGAGAATTTGAGGAGGTGAAGTAATGAGCCTTTTGCAGCGAGCAATTGAAACATATGACTTCATGGATCAAAATCAATCTGTAGGAAAATATGAAGAGAATAAAGAACCGCTGGCACCTGTTGCACACAAGATTGTAAACTCCAATATCACAATTTCAATAGATATAACAGGTTCTTTCTTAACAGCCAACAAATGTAATGAAAAGATAATTATTCCCGTATCACAAGATTCTGCCAATAGATCAAATAATAATAGTCCACATGCTTTATGTGATACGATAAAATATGTTGCGGAGATTGATGATAAGAAGCATGAACTATATGTTAAACAGTTAAATGATTGGGGAAATTCGCGATTTTCTCATCCGAAAGTTGAGGCAGTACTTCGGTATATTAAAAAAGGTAGTGTCTTAAAAGATCTTGATAAATGTGGACTCATACGCTATAAAACAGATGATAGTATTGGTAATTGCGATGATATGATCCGCTGGATTATTCATGGATTAAGTGAGATAGAAAACGGAGCTGTATGGAATGATAAATCCTTATTTCAAAAATATACAGAATACTATATAAACGAGAAACTAAAAAATTCTGCGACTAATTTTTGCTATGTGTCTGGGAATCACGAAATAGTTGCAAGGCTGCATTTAAAAGGACTTGTTTCTCGGTTTCCAAAAGCAGTTTTAGTATCAGCAAATGATAGTGAGAATTTCACTTTTAGGGGTAGATTTAAGAACAAAGAAGAAGCTTTGTGTATTGGATACATTTCGTCTCAAAAGGCTCATAACGCACTGAAATGGATTGTGGCTAATCAAGGTGTACCAATTGGGAAAAAGACTTTCGTATGCTGGACTCCTCGTGGTATCGAAATTCCTAGAATAGATTTGCCATTAAGCTTTAATGAAAAAAAAGTGTTCAGGATGAGTGAATACAGAATCAAATTGAAAAGTTTTTTATCTGGATATAGCGAATTGAATAAATATGATGCTAAGGCGGTTATATCAATACTAGATGCAACTAATAAGGATGCTGGGCGCTTATCTTTAGTGTACTACAATGAATTAGTGGGGGATGAATATATAAACCGGTTGATGGATTGGTATGAAACATGCTGCTGGATAACCGTTACAGGCAATATATCGTCACCATCCCTTAATAAAATAACAATACTGTCGTACGGGACACAACGTGGGAATGATGATAATGCCAAAATGGAAATAGATTCCCAAATAGAGGGTCAGGTATTTCAGAGATTGTTTGTTTGCAGGTTAGATAAAACTCGCTTTCCCCAAGATATAATAACGGGTTTATTTAATAAGTCAAATAATATGCAAGCATACAATGAAAATAATAGGAGAGACATATTATTTACAACGTGCGCAGTTATTAGAAAACATTGGAAAGATCATCATAATAAGGAGGTTTCTATGGCTCTTGATGAAAATTTTAAAGATCGAAGCTATCAATTCGGCAGACTTTTGGCAGTATTGGAAAAAATTGAAAGAGATACTTATTATGCCAATGAAAAAAGAGAACCTAATGCAATTCGTCTTCAATCGGTTTTTGTAAAGAGACCTGTGTATGCATTTAAACTGATTATGGAGCAAATAAAAAATGCATATTATCCAAAAATCAATCAAGGTTATCGTGTTATGTATGAAAAGCTAATCGGACAAATTATGGAAGAAATATCAACATATCCAGCAAGTGAGTACGGGAAACCCTTGAGTGAATTATATCTTATAGGTTATTATCTGCAAAAAAATCATTTGTATGAAAAGCATGCTAAAGATGAAGAAGTGAGGGAGACGGAATAATGAATAGTTTAGAAAATAAAATTGATTTTGTTGCACTTGTTACAGTCAATAATGCAAATCCTAATGGCGATCCATCGAACGGAAACAGACCACGTACTGATTATAATGGATACGGTGAGATTTCCGATGTATGCATAAAAAGAAAAATAAGAAACAGAATGCAAGACATGGGAGAATGTGTATTTGTACAGACGGATGAGAGATGTGATGATGGAGCTGGAAGTTTAAAGGTACGTGCAAAAGACCTAAAAAAAATAAAAGATTATGATGAGTTTTATAAGCGAGCTTGTGAAAAATGGACTGATGTAAGAACCTTTGGGCAGGTATTTGCGTTTAAGGACTTTGATTGCGCTTCTGTGGGTGTCAGAGGACCGGTTTCAATCCACCAGGCTGTGAGCATGAATCCAGTCGAAGTATATTCACAGCAGATTACTAAAAGTGTGAGCGGTGAAAAAAAAGAAGGTAAATTACGTGGACCCGATACAATAGGATGGAAACACTTTGTGAAATTCGGACTTTATAAAATAAAAGGCTCTATCAATGTGCAATTAACAGAGAAAACGGGATTTTCACGAGAAGATGCAAACCTTGTAAAAGATTGTCTAAAGACATTATTCGTAAATGACTCGTCATCTGCAAGACCTGATGGTTCAATGGAAGTTTACAAGCTATATTGGTTTGAACACAATTGTAAAGATGGACAGTATTCGTCAGCGAATGTGCATAGAAGTGTTGAAGTAACATTAAATAGATGTTCCAGCAAGTATTGATGACTATAGCATTCAAGTTAATCAGTTACCAGAATTAGCAGTTGAAGAAATAAATGGAATCTAACGAATATTTAATGATCTCCGGTATACAGCACTTTCTGTTCTGTAAGAGGCAATGGGCGTTAATTCATATCGAGAATCAGTGGAGTGAAAATTCTTTGACCGCTGAAGGACGCGTTATGCATAACAGGGTTCATGACGGAACGGTTCGTGACAACAGAAATGGCGTTATTACTATTAGAGGTCTGCAAGTGAAATCTGATAAATATAAAATTACCGGTACCTGTGATGCTGTGGAATTTTTGCCGGATGATAACGGAGTTAACATTTCGAAAATGAATGGACCACGAAGGATACGTCCAGTGGAATACAAAAAAGGTCATAGTAAAATTTTGGATTGTGATAGAATCCAGGTAACTACACAAGCTATCTGCCTTGAAGACATGCTTGCTTGCGACGTAAAAGAAGGTGCTGTTTTTTATGGAGAAACGAGAAGACGTGAAACCTTTGAAATAACAGATGAATTAAGGTATACTGCGATTTCTTCATTGGAAGAGATGTGGGGGTACTATCGTCGTGGTTATACACCAAAGGTTAAGCCTACTTCCAAGTGCAAAAAAATGTTCATTAATCAATATATGTTGTCCAGGAATCTTATACAAGCGTAAGCGGGATGTTGGGGCATATATTGAACAACACATTTCTGAGGAACTTTGAGATGAGAAAACTTTTGAATACATTATATGTTACTTCTGAAAATGCCTATCTGTCACTGGATGGCGAGAATGTAGTGATATCGATAGACTTTGATGAAAAACATCACATACCATTGCACACTCTGGAAAATATAATTTGCTTTTCTTACAAAGGTGCCTCGCCTGCGTTAATGGGTAAATGTGCAAAGTATAATATTCAATTGTCATTTTTCTCTCCTCAAGGATGGTATCTTGCAAGTACAAATTCAAATACAAATGGAAATGTTTTTTTGAGAAGAGAACAATATCGAATGGCGGATAGCGAAGAACAAGCCATTGCTTTTTCAAAATCGTTTTTATACGGGAAAATACACAATGCTTGCTATTTCCTCTTAAAATTCAGTAGAGACTATGCCTTAAGGATTGACTGTGAGTCAATAGAAGTCGTTGCCGGTAATTTAAAAAATAGTATTAAAAATATAACTGATGGAGCCACTAAAGATATATTAATGGGTATTGAAGGTACTGCTGCAGCTGAATATTTTGGAGTTTTCGATCATCTGATTTTACAGAATAAGAGTGATTTTAAATTCTATTTCAGAAATCGTAGGCCACCGGTAGATAATGTTAATGCATTACTCTCGTTTGCGTATACACTTCTTGCAAATGACTGTGCTGCTGCACTACACGGAGTCGGATTAGATCCATATGTTGGATTTCTGCATACTGATAGACCAGGTAGAAAATCATTGGCTCTTGACATGATGGAAGAAATGAGATCTGTATATGCTGATAGATTTGTATTAACCTTGATCAATAACAAAATAATTACGGGACAAGACTTCTATGAGCAAGAGAGTGGAGCGGTTTTATTAACAGAGGACGGACGAAAAAGTTCTTATCTGAATGGCAAAAAAAGAAGCAGGATAAACTAAAACATCCATTTTTGGAAGAAGAGGTTAGCTGGGGATTGTTGCCGCATGTACAGGCAATGCTCCTAGCGAGAGTAATACGTGGGGATTTAGATACGTATCCTCCATTTTTTTGGAAGTAGGTATTATTGTGTTAATCCTTATAACTTATGATGTAAGTACAACAACCGCAGAAGGAAAAAGAAGACTAAATAAAATTGCAAAAATTTGTTGCAATTATGGACAGAGAGTACAAAATTCCGTTTTTGAATGTGATGTAGATTATTCCCAATACGTGTTTATTAAAGATAAACTTTTAAAACTCTTTGATAGCGAGCAAGATAGTATTAGAATTTACAATATTGGAAAAAATTATGCTTCAAAGATAGAACACTTTGGTAATAAAAAGAGCTATGATCCGGAAGGAGTGTTGTTGTTCTAATCGCATGTTACTTAATTAATGCGAACTGGAAGCTGTTTTAATAATGACGCCTAATTTGCACAGAATAAACATAGTTTTATTAGTTGTAAAATCAGATTTTGCAACTAATAACGTAAAATTGTGTTGCGATAGCACAAGAAAAGTCTTAAAAAGCGACTTGAATTTGTGTATATCGCTGTCGCGTCCCGCATGGGACGCGTGGATTGAAATATTAACATGTGTGTCTTTTGCCAGCGCAGTAGCAGTCGCGTCCCGCATGGGACGCGTGGATTGAAATAACTTTGAGCCTTATCGCCTTTATAACAACATCTAGTCGCGTCCCGCATGGGACGCGTGGATTGAAATAGAAAGCAAGAATGGATGGACGAAGGAACTTAATGTCGCGTCCCGCATGGGACGCGTGGATTGAAATATAAAGGATTTATTGAATCGGTGAAAGTCAATGCAGGTCGCGTCCCGCATGGGACGCGTGGATTGAAATAGGAGCGTAAAAGGTAAATACACAGACGTCTGAAGTCGCGTCCCGCATGGGACGCGTGGATTGAAATAGATTAAAGATGCAAGAGTTGTAATGCAGCCTATGTCGCGTCCCGCATGGGACGCGTGGATTGAAATAAAGCTCTACTAGACGGAATACCTCCGAATACAGTCGCGTCCCGCATGGGACGCGTGGATTGAAATATTTTCTGTTAAATCTTTGCAAAACAAATATGCGTCGCGTCCCGCATGGGACGCGTGGATTGAAATATGGAAGGCGATACAATTATTGTTAGGCAACAGCGTCGCGTCCCGCATGGGACGCGTGGATTGAAATATAGTCGCCTACGTCGATAGGCCAAAATCTGCGGTCGCGTCCCGCATGGGACGCGTGGATTGAAATTGATGAGCTGTGAGAGTGTATCCGGAACATTCCCAGTCGCGTCCCGCATGGGACGCGTGGATTGAAATATCAGATAGCCAATACACAGGCAGAACACGAGCACCAGTCGCGTCCCGCATGGGACGCGTGGATTGAAATATGATGTATCTTGCATAGCTCTTGAGCTGTCCACGTCGCGTCCCGCATGGGACGCGTGGATTGAAATCATTCTTGCGCAGCTCTTGCCTTTACTTGTGCCGTCGCGTCCCGCATGGGACGCGTGGATTGAAATAAGTCAGAATCATTGATATGCCCCATAGAGTTCGTCGCGTCCCGCATGGGACGCGTGGATTGAAATATTTATTTATCCTCCTCATATATTTCGTACTCTAGTCGCGTCCCGCATGGGACGCGTGGATTGAAATAATCAACGGTAGGTCAAGTAAACGTGAAGTTAAAGTCGCGTCCCGCATGGGACGCGTGGATTGAAATATTGATGGTGAGATTTATGCAGTGTGCTATGGTGGTCGCGTCCCGCATGGGACGCGTGGATTGAAATTTTAGCCAAAGCTGCTGTTTGGCTCGGGAACGATGTCGCGTCCCGCATGGGACGCGTGGATTGAAATTTCAATCTCAGCTAAATCTTAGTAGGGATGAAATGTCGCGTCCCGCATGGGACGCGTGGATTGAAATATCATATACGCATACACGATTTCCGTCACAGTCAGTCGCGTCCCGCATGGGACGCGTGGATTGAAATCTTGTTTTAAGCCCTCGATAAGGTGTGCTCCTAGTCGCGTCCCGCATGGGACGCGTGGATTGAAATGATGCTCTCGAACCCTTAACAACTCGATATCTTCGTCGCGTCCCGCATGGGACGCGTGGATTGAAATACCTCAACTTTTCTAATTAGCGATTCGGAATATTGTCGCGTCCCGCATGGGACGCGTGGATTGAAATTGAGCTTTAAGTCCATCAATAACCCCTTTGAGAGTCGCGTCCCGCATGGGACGCGTGGATTGAAATTAAGAAGGGCAGCGACTCCATTAATTCGGGTGTGGTCGCGTCCCGCATGGGACGCGTGGATTGAAATTTAATAACCGTATCCCATACTGCAGAAATAAGGTCGCGTCCCGCATGGGACGCGTGGATTGAAATTGCAGGGCAAGGCAGCAGTGCAGAGCAAGAGCCGAGTCGCGTCCCGCATGGGATGCGTGGATTGAAATATGATGTATCTAGCACAACTCCTGAGTTGGCCACTGTCGCGTCCCGCATGGGACGTGTGGATTGAAATACCGATAGAGGTCTAAAACCCATGATACTCAAGTCGCGTCCCGCATGGGACGCGTGGATTGAAATAGTTCTGTTCGTATTACTGCCCCATACTTTATATGTCGCGTCCCGCATGGGGCGCGTGGATTGAAATGCTAACTTGTTAATACTCGATTGAACTTTTAAACGTTGCGTCTCGCATGGGCACGTGGATTGAAATTATGATGCAAAAGTAAGTGGATATGGTGATTGGTATGTCGCATCCCGCATGGGGCGCATGAATTGAAATCAATTTTCCGAGTTACAATATCGAAGTTAGTTTGAGAACCTTGTAAACCATCATATCAACCACATTGTTGTCTTATCATCACTATCTGTCCATTCATAGCTATTGAGAATTCAAAGAAACAATCAGAAAAGGAGTCGCAATTATGCCACAAGGAACCCCTAATGCTCAGACAAAAGCAACAGAAAAGTATCAAAAGAAAGCAGGACTAATCAATAAGTCATACAAGTTAAAAAAGGATGTAGTAGAAGAATTCAAGGAAACTTGTGATAATCTAGGAGTAAGTCAAGCGTCAGCTCTTACTGGTTTAATGAAACAGTTTATTTCAGAAAGTAGATCATTTTTGAAATAAGCGATGAATACTGTGCTCTTTATTTCAAAAACCATCTCTTTTTGAAATAAGGAACCGTATTATCAGAACTATCACAATGTATCAAAGCAACAAAAAAATCAGGCCACGCCTGATTTTTTTCCTTACCCTACCTAATATCTTACTTATCCAATCCTACTCGCACATCGCCATCTCAACACTATTGAGATACTGACATAGCGACTTATTAAACTTCTCATAATCAGCATATGCAAATTCCTCAGTAGCCTGTGCGATATTGACATACACAGTCTGAGACTGGTTATAAAAAGTAGTCATCAGCGGCAGCTTGAATACCGTCGAAAATCCCCTAACAGTTAGATAGCTAGCTTCCTCTATATTCATGATGTCATCCTTCGAATGAGCACCTGTTAGATGATCATCCGTTAATATCTCAACTGGCATCTCCTTGCTATCGTAGTAATCGTACATCTTGGCAGCAGCCTTGCAAATGCCCTCCCAGCCGGTAGCATACGTAAGATTCCACTGCGATAGTAGCCAGTTCCCATCCGCTCTTACTCCGATTAATAGCATCTTAACCTCCTGACCCATACCACTAGGTATGTATCCAATATTTGCTGACTATAGAGTAAACCCATTATCGTTCGTTTTCAACCATCTAGTGCAAATAACTCTTCGCATGCATATATACACGACAATCCGCATAGTTTCACTTTGCCCTGTAATTCTAGTATAATACTCTGTAATAGACATAGAGATTACAGAAGATAGAATATTAGATACTTAAAGATGCTAGTGATATTCGCTAGAAATTGCATACCATTTGTACATAACAGAGCGGGCATCAAAAGGAGAAAAACTATGAATACCAAGATGAAGTTAAGATTAGCGATTGCGATTTACTATCCGCATTTCTCGTCTTATCCATCGCAGGATGCAGCAAGAAGATGCCTAAGAAAGAGGAGAAGAAGCCGCCAAAACCAAAAAAAGTCACTGAGAAGCAAGAGAAGAATAGGAAAGCTGCGTATAGCGCATATAAGACCGTAATAGAGCAGAATCAGACAGCTATTAAGACATATTCATGGCAGACTATACCAACTATAGACACATATAACCGTAGGGGTATCGATAGACCTATAGCACTGTGCGACATAGACGGTGACAATGTACCAGAGCTGTTCTTCTTCACCGCGAATAATGAATTCGATGCACAGATGCATATCTATACATTTAATGGCCAAGGAGCAGTGGAGCTCAGCTACGATGGCTTTAATGAAGGTTCATATAGTGGTAAATTTGCGGACCAGCAAGCTGCTGCGGGTACTTCTTATGTCGTGTATAAGGGCAAGGATGCAAATACCCTATACATATACTATTCGAACGGCGATGATTACATGCAGTATAATGTCCACAAGTATGTGATGAAGAATTCAAAACTTGAACTAGTCCAAACTCTAACCAACGTCGTTGGACATGATGATAATGGAAAGATAACCGATGTATACAAGCGAAACGGTAAAGCCGTACCAAACGCAGAGGGTGGTAAATCATTTACAAATTCATTTGCCCAACTAGATAAGGCCATTATATTTAGCACCTATAGAGAAGAGAACAACGTATCGCTCTGGAAGAAGTTCAGCTTCGATGGGGCACTCTGCATCTCATATGAACAGGCGATAGCTAAGCTGAGCGAGAAGTAATATGATTAAGAACGGAGCAATTTCATCATGCTTTCCGGCACCCTCTGGGGCACGACCGGAATTTATTCGCATCTATATAGAGTGTACGGCATCCCACCAGTGACGATGTCAATCCTGAGAGTATCATGTGCGATGCTAGTCATCCTCCCGTTCATGCTCATGAAAGGGCGAATGAGTTTCAAACTCAGTAGACGTGGTTTCAAGATAGCCTGCGTGCAGGGCGTAATCACACAGGCCGTGTTCAACGTAGCGTACTTCACAGCGATTGGTAAACTCGGCATGGCGAGCGCAGTCGTGCTCGTATACACATCCCCGATAATCGTGGCGATTATGTCGTACTTTATATTTAAGGAAAAGCCTACCCTGAGAAAAGTCCTCGCCATGTGCGTGACCATCATGGGAGTTACATTCACGGCGACAGGGGGAGTGTTCGACCTAGGGAAGCTGTCTCTTTATGGCATATTCATGGGACTTATATGTGGATTCTGCTTTGCAAGTCTAGCGATTACTAGTAGACTTGCCGGACAGTCGGAAGATACGACAGCGATGACATTCTATACGATGGTATTTGGGCTCATCGCTCTTTTGATATACGGATCCATAGTTGGCATTGGTGAATTTCATGCGGACGGAAAGCTGGCACTGATAAGTATAATCAATGGCTCGACATCTGTTGCCATTCCATACTTCATGTACGGCTTCGCGATAACGAGGCTTAAGCATGTATCGTATGCGCCGATATTATCCTCGGTGGAAAATGTCGCGGCGACGCTATTCGGTACGTTCATCTTCGGGGAAGAGCTCGGTCCTTGGAGGGTTGTTGGTATCGTGCTGGTTATAACATCGATAGCGATGATTAACATGCCAGAACGCTCAAAGTGCACCCTAAAATCGCCTGGATGCGAATAAGGCAGGGCAAAAAAGTACCAAATAACGGAAAAATTTGCACAATTTTTGACTTAATAATCACTTTTTTCAAAAAAGTGCAGACAAATTACAAAAATAGGCTTATACTAGCTACATAAGTACAATAAAAATTATTTAGTAGCACACTTGTTTTGGTCGGCATCAAAGGCACGTGAGTAGTTAGGAGATTCATATGATTAGCATCTTTGATACAGATATTGTGACTTTTGAAAAGCCAAAGTATACGTTAGAGGTTCGTAGTGACGGATTCACATATACACACAAGAAGAAAGGCGTACTCAATGTCAGTTTCGACGATATACTAACGATTATTCCTACAAACTACTTCAGCTCCAATGGTAGCTACATTCTTAATCTAGTTAGCGTTGATCCCAAGCAGAAGATGCTAGATATAACATTAGATGAGGATTATAACTACGAGAAACATAATATAAAGGAGACTAAGACTCTTCTCACAGCATTTGCTGCGCACAAGCTGACTAAGGATTTTCCTAATAACATAGGAGAGTTAGACCTCACGTTGGGTACTTCTCTCAAGGAGAAGCAGATAAAGCTCCGCGGTAACAAGATTATAGGTGCTAAGCACGAAGTAGATATTAATGATATTAAGCGAGTAGTATGCGTAGTAGGTGCAGTTGGTAACTTCGGCGTATACACTAGTGAGACCAAGAAGGGCTTGTTCGATAAATCGGACATTTCTGTTCCGATTAACTCTGTAACAGCTCCACTTCTAGAGTCGATAGTTACTAAGAATACAGGCAAGGGAATCGATTTCAGCAGAGGTAACAGCTGGGATCAGAAGAACTCCGAATTTATAATTATTCGCTTTATGGAACCAGGCTTCTTCCTTACTGATAGGGATTCAATCAAGGAAGAATGGCAGAAAATCGCCTTCGATAGAGTAGTCAAGTACGGATACTTCATCAATGGCGATATGTAACTTAATTAGCCATATTCAAGATACCTTCTTTTATCTTGTTTATATACACACATTTAAAGGGACGAGCCATTGGCTCGTCCCTTTAAATTGTTTCCCAACCCTAAAAACTAATCTAAAAAAGTACAATTATTGGTCTAAATAATTGTTGCACATTTGTGTGATTTGCATTAAAATACATTATGCATTAGTTAAATTAAACTAACTTTTGTAATATAACTCTAACTTATTCAAAAATTTTACACAATTCATTCATAGGAGGAAAGATGAAGACAACTGGTTTCAAGGGAGTGCTGTCCTTTGTTGTTGCCGCAGCTGTAACGGTTGCGATGGCATACTCGGCTGTTACAGTCGTAGAGAAGAACAACGCTGCTAGAGAGAAGGCTGCCAAGGAATCTCAGGCGATAGGTTCTGAAGTTTCCACAGATAGCCTCAAAGATGGAGAATACGAGGGCACCGCAACCGGCTACGGTGGACCTCTTACTGTTCGCATCACCATCAAGGGTGGAAAGCTGACAGATATCAAGGTTGTATCACAGACAGAAACACCAGAATATTTCAACAGGGCATCCGCTGTTATCGGTAAGATTCTAAGCAGTGGTAATGTGAATGTCGACTCGGTATCGGGTGCGACTATTTCTTCAAATGCAATCAAAAAGGCAGTTGCAGATGCACTTCAGAAGGCAGGATCTAAGCAGCAAGCTAAGGTAACACCAGTCAAGAAGGATGCTAGAGCTGCTAAGGGCAGAAAGGGCAATGCTGCAGGTTCGTTTGCTATTGGAAGTGCTAATCTAAATGACGGAGTTTACACTGGTTCAGGTCAGGGGTTCAATGGACCGATCAGAGTTCGTGTAACCGTTTCTGGCGGAAATATTACTAACGTTGAGATTCTATCTCACAGCGATGATGCACCGTTCTTTAACCGTGCTAAGGCAGTAGTAGGAAGACTGCTAGGAACTCCAGGCAAGAGCGTGGATACAGTTTCTGGTGCTACTTATTCTAGCCGCGGCATCATAGATGCGGTAAGAAATGCGCTTGCAGGTGCTGGCAAGACTAACGTTACTAATACTAGCAGCAATGCTAATACGCCAGGCACAGACAGTGATAAACCAAGCACAGATAACACAACTCCAGCAGTTAATCCTGATACTGGAGAGCCAGCATATGTAGATGAAGCTCTTCGCAAGCATTATCCAGGAGATAAGCTAAAGGATGGAGAATACACTGGAATTGGTATCGGATACCTCAATCCAGGTGGAATCAAGACTTACGTAACAGTTAAGGACGGCGAGATCGATAGCTAAGAGTCGGAATAGGCGAAGACTATCGTGATGATATTGATCCATTTAGAAGCAAGGCAGAGCGCGTATTACCTTTCCTAAAGGGCAAGGAAGGCCGCTGGAACATCGCTAAGATGGGACTATACCGTGAGTATTTTGAAGCTATTAGAAAGAGCAGTGATCCTAAGGCTAAGGTCAAGGAGCTCTTTGGAGATAAGTATGTAAGTATGCTTAACGGACTTTCTGGCAAGAACAAAGAGTCTGACCTTACACTCATGTCGAGAACAGTAAAGGCTTACATGGGTGACCGCTACGAGGGTAAGAAGATGTTCGATAGCGTAACAGGTGCTACTGTCAGTGCGAGCGGAATTTCTGCAGCGACTAAGGAAGCTAGCAGCAAGTCGGCTAATGACCACAGAACTAACTCAGATGTGAAGGAAGTTTCAATTGTAGCGCCTAAGACCAAGACAGTAGAAGTTAATACTGGTAGCACAGTGGACTTCTCTGACCTCAAGGCAAAGGTAGTCAAGAAGGACGGAACTTCGGCAGAGGCTTCATGGAATGATTTTGCAGCAAACGGACTCAGTATCACAGATGAGGACGGAAATGCAATCGAAATGGCAGTGACCTCAAGGTATACGGTGACAAGAAGGTCATCAAGGCGAGAGTTGTTCACAAGGAATCACTATCTTACGATAACTTCAGAATCCTAGTAGGACGCTACAGCAGAGACTACATCGTTGGACTCGAGTACAGCAAGGACGGATCAAAGTGGTATAAGATTGATTCCGTTAAAATGGACTCAGTAGATGACCGCAAGATCGATGACCAGCAGGTTGTCGATGCACCGTCAGCGTTCGAGTTTGAAAATGTTAAGGTGCGTCTGGTTTCAAAGGAAGGACATCGCTACGAGTACACAACAGATAAGAAGCCTGTAAACAAAAAGGTTAAGTACACAGTAGTTAACGATGAGAACCCTAATGCACCACCAGCACTGTTCGTAACATTCCAGCTATCTGGCACAGAGGCAGACAAGCAGCTTGTTGAGAATACAGGTGGAAATAACGATAACCCAGGAACCACTGAACCTGAGGAGAATCTTCCTGAGGTAGAGGTAGACAGCAAGGTAATCGAGACAGTCCTCGACGAGTCAGGTAGACCTAAGTGGACTGAGCGTATAGCTATCAAACCAGCGACAGTGACTAGCCTCGACAAGGATGCAGAGATGCTGACAACAATCGAGGGGCTTCCGAAGGGACTCAGCTTCGACGGAACAACTATCACTGGAACACCAGTCGTTGAAGACGATAACTGGGATGGTGATGGCGGTATGTTCAGAACCGTGAATTTGAAGTTCAAGGCTAAGAAGAACGGTAAGGTCTTGGTAAGAAACTACAAGTACTGGATTTACAGAGATAAGGATCATGACGGAATTGCGGATGATGACGAGGATGGTGGAGTAGCATTTTCACCTCAGAGAGTAAATTCGAAGCCAATCGATGTAGAAGGCAAGGAGCCAACACTAGAGGATTACAAGGCGAAGTTCTCCAACATTCCAAATGACGGTTCTGTAAAGGTGACTCTAGTTCAGAAGCCTGACCTTTCAAAGAAAGGTCTGACCAAGGCAGTGCTCGAGTTCTCGGTAGACGGAATTGACAAGAAGGGCAAGGCAATCGTAATGGTTAACGTTAATACACCTGTGACAAGTACAGAAGCAGCTGCCGTTACAAGTGGAAATGCAAGTACAAGAAGTGCCGCAGTAGCCGCAATCTCAAAACCTGCAAGCGTAGAGCATTCAGAGAACGGTAAGGTTAATAAGAAAGAGGACGTACAGAAGCCAGCAGAGGGCAAGGAAACTGCAGAGAACTCTGCCGCAGCTGAGACGGAAAGGACGGTATCGTGAACTTAATAATCGGAATCGCAGTGACTGTCATATTTTATATCTTGGCAGCAGATGCAATTAAGAAGTACCCAGTGGCATTTTATCTGGGCATATACGTGTGGTGCGGAGCGGTAGTTCTATATTTTAACCACGGTTATGATCAAAAGTTCCCAGAGTGGTTTAACGTGTACTTTATGAACATGTTCGGTAGAGGTATATTCACTACGGCTACATTTATGGTAGTTATGTACCTTGGTGTAATCACTAAGCACAACAAGCTCTCTCGTAAGCTGATGAGTGTGCGCGGAGAGATTTCTATCATCGGAAGCTTGCTAACACTAAGCCACAACGTGGTTTTCGGAGTTCAATACTTCCCGATGGTGTTCACGAATCCAAAGGCTATGCCGACTAGGCAGCTGATTGCATCGATAATCACGCTGTGCCTACTGACAATGCTAATTCCACTCTTTGTAACATCGTTTAAGTCGGTTCGCCGCAAGATGAGTGGTAAGACTTGGAAAGATTCAGCGCATGGCATATCCGTTTTTCATCGGAATCTATGTACATATAATGGTGCTGTACTCGGCAGATGTTAAGTCTCATATGACAGGAATCATCGTGTATTCTGTAGTATACGTGAGCTACGTCGTTCTAAGACTTAGAAAAGCGGCTCTTAAGAGCAGAAAGCTCAAGACTGCTGCAGCATAAACTAGATACCTTTCATAGTCTATACATAAAATAAAGTAGTAAATAGGGGCTGATCTCGAATGAGATCGGCCCCTGTTGTTGTTAATACTTTTAGGGTTATAGGACAAAACGTGTTGGTAAAAACCGCTGCGGTCGTTGAAATTTCAACGGCTACAGCGGTTATATCTTTTTTGAAAGAAGATACAGGGTGGACAAAACGTGTTGGTAAAATCGTCTAAAACACTTGAAATTTCAAGGCGTATTAGGGTTATATCTTCCTTAGAAATAGTATTCTAGGAGGATTGTAAAATGAAGCGTGTTATTTGCCCTGTTTGTGGTAGGTGTTGCTCGAAATATGGTAAGACAAATACAGGAACACAGAGGTGGTTTTGTTGTAATTGTAAGATGGCGTTTTCCCCTAAAATAGACAATCTAACCAAGCAGCTTAATATATTTCTTAAGTGGCTTTTTAGCAAAGATATTCAAAAGTATATGCCTGGAGGTGGTCGTACATTTAGGCGAAAAACATCCAAATTTTGGGATATATGGACATTACCACCAGTTGTAGAAGAAAAGCATTCAGTAGTATTCGTAGATGGAATTTACCTGTGCCGTAATGCTTGTGTTTTAATTTGCTGTGACAGAAACCATGTGCTAGGTTGGTACTTATGCCGCTATGAGCATGCAAATGCATGGATCTCATTAATGTCTAGGATTACTGAACCTGCACTTGTAGTTTCGGATGGAGGAAAAAGGATTTAATAAAGCTTTGAGAAAGGTATGGCCTCATGCAAAGCACCAGAGATGCCTTTTTTTCATGTGTTTTTCTCAAGTAAGAAGATATACTACAACAAGACCTAAAACCCTTTGCAGGGGCTGAATTATATGCTCTTGCTAAAAGACTACTACACCTAGAAACTAGATCTGAAGCAGATAAATGGGTAGATGAATTCTTAGATTGGATGAGAAAACACAACAAGTTTCTGAGCCAAAAGGTCACTAGATGAAAACGGCAATTGGAGAGCAACGCATGAAAGACTTTTTAAAGGCACAGAGATCTCTTTCTAGGTTGGTAAAAGAAGGCACTCTATTCACTTATTTGGATGAAGATTTAATAGCTAAGATAGGCAAGGCTCCATCTACAAATAACCAGATAGAAGGCGGTATAAATGCAAGGCTAAGAGCCTTGCTAAGGAATCACCGTGGACTATCTGTTGAAAGAAGAATAAAAGCGGTCTTCTGGTGGTGCTATGTGCACTCACCAAGACCGCTTTCTGTTTCTGAGCTATTAAAAGTAATGCCAACGGACAAAAGTATTGCAGCGATATACCAGAAGATTTCAGAGTTAGATAAACGCACTTCATCTATCCCTACATGGGGAGATGCGGTGGTCTGGGGAGAGCTGCATAAGTCATCTGAATTTCAGAATTATTGGGACTAGCGACCAACACGTTTTGTCCTATAACCCACCTTTTAAGTATGTTGCAATTATTCATATAGATTCTTTACAGAAAGTATAACATGTTCAATAAATTTTCCGTAAATTCCAGTATATTCTCTGTTTTTTGGATAAGCTAAATAAGTGCAGAATTTAACAGGAGATTCAATCAATATGGCTTTAATTCTACTATCATCTATTGAAGCTGCCGCAGATTCTGTTGCGATTGTTGCTCCGCGACCTTCTGATATCATGTCGTTCAAGAGACTAACATCCGTAGTATTCTCAAAAACTACATTAAAATTAGCGCCTATTTCTCTATATATTTTCTTTACATCGTTATATATACTTGAGTTAGCATCAGCCATTAACAGTGGTATTTCAGATAAATCAGAAGGGAAAATACTACTTTGATTAGCTTTTATATTATCTTTATTAATTACCAAATATAATTTCTCCTCTGTTAAAAACTTATATGTAAAAGTATTTAGTTTATCCTCAGGACGTAGTTTAACAATTGCGAAATCAAGTTCTCCGTTATTTAAGCCATCATAAGCGGCATAATTGTCAGTTACTTTTATAGACATAAGAATATTAGCATTTCTTTTGAAAAACTCTGTAACTACAGATGTTATGCCTACTTTGTTAGCAAAAGGAAACACTGCAATATTTAGCAATTCCTTATTAACCATAGTATTACTATTAAAATTCATCATTAATTTATCAATTCCATCAGTTACATCTTTTGCGTAGAAACAGAATTTTTTTCCATCTTCGGTTAGTTTTACTCCATGATGATCCCTAAAAAACAATTTTGTGTTTAGCTCTGTTTCTAAAGAGCTAATCTGCTGTGAGATATTAGACTGTGTAATAAATAGGTTAGTTGCCGCTTTGGAGAAGTTTTTTTCTTTTGCAACTTCTAACACGTAATATATTTGACGCATTTCCATATTAGTAATACCTCCTTCGGATGATAAAAAGCAGATAAAATTATTTCTATATTTATATTACCAAAAGTACTAGCAGTAATTACAAAAATAATTTCCAAATCAAAAAAATAGGTAAACTAAAATTTAAATATAAATAAATGGAGAAGATACTCGAGTTTTGCTTCTTAAATCTAAAAAGAAAGGAGTAAGCAATGAAGTCTTGTATTTTGAAAAAAGCGGATGCTGTTTTTGATGAAGTTGTTGAAATTAGACGGGCTATACATAAATATCCAGAACAAGGTAACCAAGAATACGAAACATCTGCCCTTATAAAAGAAAGATTAAGAAGTTATGGTGTAGATGAAATATTAACACCTACATCTACAGGGGTCATTGCTGTTATAAAAGGTAATAAAACCAGTGGTAAAGAAAAAGTAGTAGGTCTTAGATGTGATATAGATGCACTTCCTATAACTGAAAATACTGGTTTGCCATTTAGTAGCGAAATTAATGGTGTAATGCATGCATGTGGGCACGATCTACATACTGCGATGATGCTAGGTAATGCAAAAATTTTATGTAACAACAGAGAGATGTTTAGTGGTACGGTGAAGCTTATATTCGAACCAAGTGAAGAGATTCAACCTGGTGGAGCAAAAGACATAATTAGGTCAGGGCTTGTAGATGATGTAAGTGCGTTCTTTGCTTTACATGTACTACCTACAGAAAATGATGTTGGAAAAGTACTATTGAGAAAAGGAGCTATAGCTACTTCGGCAGATGAAGTCTATATTACAGTTCATGGTGTTTCGGGACATGGTTCTCAACCTCATAAAGCAAATGACGCAATACTAGCTGCTTGCCAACTAAATGTACTTTTGGGACAGATTCAATCTAGAAACATAAATCCATTGGATACATGCATTTTTACACTTAATACAATAGAAGGCGGTGTGAAAAGCAATGTAATTGCAGACACATGTAGGTTATCTGGTGCGGTAAGAGCCTATTCAAAAGAAGCAAGAGAAACAGCAATTACAAAAATTCATGAAATATGTAGAGGTATAGAAATAATTTCACATTGCAAAATTGATGATGATATACGAATAGGCTATGATGCAATGATTAATGATAGTGACTTAGTGGAGTTGTTACTAGATACATATGAGGAGTCATTAGGTAATAACTATTTTGGACTTATGGATGAACCGTTTGGTGGAAGTGAAGACTTTAGCTTCTTTTCAACAATAACTGGAAAGCCGGCAGTTTTAATGTTTCTATCTGCAGGACATGAAGCTGGAATGCCACTATCTACACTACATAGTGCAAATTGTACGTTTGATGAGAGTGCAATGCGATATGGAATGGCTGCAATGACAAGTGCGGCATTGGCTGTTTTAGATTAATCTTTTGAATTTAAACAAGTTGAGTAATCGTTTTTTATTAAGAAAGGAGATAACAATGATACTATATAATGCTTTTTTAGCACTTGTAATAGTAGCTTTAGCATATGTTATAGGTGAGTGGATTTCAGAGATAACACATGCATGGGTTCCTTCAATACTAGTTACATCTATAATATTTATAATTGGATATTGGACGGTGTTTCCAAAAACACTCGCAGAGGATACGGGCTTAATCGATTTTGCTGCAAAGATTGCAGTACTAATGTTTATTACACATATTGGAACAGTAATAAGCTTAAAACAACTCATTGAACAATGGAAAACAGTTGTTATTTGTTTAGTTGGTTTAGTTGGAATGGTTTCATTGTGTTGGGTAGTTTGTCCGTTGTTAATGGACAAAACACTAGTAATTGTTGGACTTCCTCCACTGACAGGAGGCGTAGTTGCAGCATTAACAATGCAACAAGCTGCTAAAGCTGCAGGCCTTGAAACAGCTGCAGTATTTGCTATTGCTATGTATGCAATTCAAGGACTGGCTGGATATCCTATAACAGCAATCTGTTTACATAAGGAAGGGAAAAAATTGCTAAAGGAGTGGAGGTCTGGTGAACTTAATTTATCACAGGAAGAAATTGACAAGATGAAGTCAGTTGGTTTAACTGCTATAGCAAATGACAAAGATATCAAAAAGTTATTACCAGCAATCCCTGAGAAGTACAATAGTCCAGTATTTATTATTGCAAAAGTAGCATTCAGTGTGTGGATTTCAACAATTGTTGGACAGTTTGTACCTCAAGTTCCTACAATCGTCTGGTGTTTAATTATATCAGTTATTTTAACAAAAATAGGTATTCTTGATACAAGTTCGCTTTCAAGAGGTAATACTTATACAATATTTATGTTTGCAGCAATGCTAAGTGTATTTGCAGGACTTAAAAACTGTACACCATCAATGCTTGTTACAATCATAGTTCCAATGATTGTAATGATTATAATTGGGAGTTGTGGGCATGGGAATTGCATCGTTTATTATTGCTAAGGTTTTAAAAATGAGTTTTCCTCTCGCGTTTGCAAATGGTCTTACTGCTTTATATGGATTCCCATGCGATGCAATAATTACTGAAAGCACTTGCAATGCATTGACAGATGATCCTGATGAAAGAGGGTACTTAATGAGCAAAATGTTCCCATCTATGGTTGTAGGTGGCTTCGTCACAGTAACCATAACATCTGTATTATTCGCAGGATATTTTGCTACCTTGCTATAGAAAATGAATTATAAATTTGATTTTACAAGATCTTCTAAGTATATGTTCAATAACCGCATGTTAAAAGAAAAAGGGTTGGTAAACCCCAAAAGTTAAACAGTTTAATTAAGCAACTTTAGAGGACTGAATCCTGTATTTCACAGGACTCAGTCCTTTTAACTTGCACTTAATTCGTCTGTTGTTGTAATAGTCAATGTATGCTTCAATCTCAGAAATTAGGTGTTCTGTAGGTTTGAATTCATGTTTGTAAAACATCTCTGTCTTAAGTAGACCGAAGAAGTTTTCCATGACAGAATTGTCTAGACAGTTTTCCTTTTGCGATTCAATATGTTAGGAGCAACTTTCCCAATACTACCTTTGTAGGAGCGATACTTATGACTTCTAATTTCGAACTTAATACCAAATGCGTGCATAAGCCTTCTAACAGTCTTGTGGTTAATGAAGTAGCCTTGTAGCTCATATCTTCTTCGATAACTCTTAAACAGATTCCAGTCTTTCTTCATACGAATATTTGCTCATAAAAAGTACACCTCCAAAAATTAGTTTTGTCTGACTTTTGGGGTGCACTTCAAAAATATCAATCCTTTTTATATAAATTTATAAAACTATCAGGTTATTTTAATACTTATAACTAGGCACAAGTTCCTTAAGCGTAGGCATGATGCCTATATTGCCAGGAGTCTGTCCTGGTAGCTGCCAGAAGTCGTGAGCACAGTATACATTGCCCTCGATGATAGCAGGTCCAGTCGGAGTTACAGCAACGTCCCATCCTACGTATCTAATCTGCGGAACTTCCATCGCAGCCTTCAGAATCATCTCCTTGGCTTCCTTAAAGAGAGGCGTCTTGAACCCGACTAGCTTCTCGTGTGAGTTAGGGTGCTCTGTGTAAAGTCCTTCTGCCTTAGTGTCACCAGAGTGAGCAGGGAAGAGGAACTCGCCAGTCTCTAAGTCAACTGGTCCGTGAACTCCATAGTTGTCTACAACTCTGCCGTTGATACCGAACTTCTGAACTGAATAAATCAGATGAGGCTTTCCGTCATCACCGATAATCGTAATCATACGCATAGTATTTGCACTTCCCGAATACACCTTGTCAAGGTCAGGATGATTCTCGATAACTCCTTCGAGAGTTCCAAATCCCTTATCCTTGATATAAGTAAAGAATTCGTCGAAGTTCTCAAAGTCAGAAGTCACAAGTCTCTCACAACCGATTCCACACTCGAGATCTTTCATCTTGCAGAAAATCTTATCTTTTTATTGAAATACTCCTCAACTTCTTCCTTAGTAGCAGTCTCAAGCTCGATGAAGTCACGACCGATATAGTCCTTGAATTTCTCGTTGAACTCGTCCTTGTTATCAAAGAAATGTGCGTAAGCTGGATCGTTCATCTGAGATACAAGCTTCTTGCTTCTGAATCTAGTCAGGTAAGTATCTCTCTCCGCATCGGTCTTGTCCCAGAACTGGAAGATTACATAATCATAGTAACCGGCATCGAATTTTCTCATGCAGTGCACAATGTCCCTTGCACACGCAAGCTTACTCTTGCCAGAAATTCTGTGCGCCTCGTTGACACAGTCGGTGAACTTCTTGAAGCTAGCGTTCTTGAGCACTCTTAGTCCGTACTTTAGTTTGCTTTCGCCCATATAAATTCCTCGTTTCATAAATCGTAATTTTTCTCGCCTATTTTATTATTTTATATCATGTAATAGTTATAAATCAAATGTTTATTGGGCTATTTCATGAATCATAAGTTGCCCTATGAGCAACCAACTATGGTATGATAAGCGTATTCAGAAAGGTATGGAAACATGGTGAGACAGAGATATTCAAGGCAGGGATACGGCAGAAATAATAAAAAGATGGAGAAGATGGTTGCGACGTTAGTAATCGCTGTAGCTGTTTTTGTCCTCAATCAGATGGGAATTGATATAGGTGATTCAGGTAGTTCAAGTAGCAAGGTAAAACCGCTTAAGGAGAAAAGCGTCGAACAGTTGCTCGATGAAGTTAAGGTGGCATCGCCTAATGAATATATCGCTTATGACCGTGACTCATATACCGAACCTTACAAGAGGATCGAGTATAAAGGCAGGAAGTATTCACTTAGAAAATTCGCATTTGTAATGAGTAACCACTATAAGAGTGGTTCATATACAGATCCATATACAGGTGACAAGCTCGACATCGAGGACAGCAACTTTGACCACATCATTCCGCTAAACTATGTAAATAAACATGGCGGTGCTAGATGGAGTCACTCCAAGAAGCACCAGTACGCGACGGACGTGCGTGTGGGTGTTGATGTAGATGGGGCGGTGAACCGCGAGAAGTCTGACAAAGGGCCAAGCGAGTGGCTACCGGATACCAACATCGATGACTATTGCTACACTTGGCTAGTAATTGCCGTGAGTTACGATATAGCGCTCTCGCCTGAAGATGTGAAAGTGATCAAGGAGAATATCGGAAGCAATCCGAAGCTGATAAATCCATATAACTAATGGGGATTTGCAATGTACATGTATTATTATGATTCACCGATGGGGATAATCAAGCTGTGTGCTGATGAAGATAGCCTTCTCGGTGTGTGGTTTAACGAAGAGCAGATAGTAGAACCTGTAGAGCTTATCGATAGTCCAGCGGTAAATAAGCATATAGGTGATACGGTGTGTTGGCTCGATGAATACTTCAGAGGCGTTACTCCGAGCTTCACTCCAGAACTAAAACTACAGGGTTCAGAGTTTAGAAAGGTAATCTCGCGGATTATGCTAGATATTCCGTATGGTGAACTCTGCACTTATGGTGCAATCGCGAGGGAAGCCGCTAGAAGACTAGGCAAGGACCGTATGTCAGCTCAGGCTGTGGGTGGCGCTGTTGGAAGTAATGAGTTTTCAATCATAGTGCCTTGCCACCGCGTCGTGGGGAAGGACGGAAAGCTTACGGGATATGCTGGCGGAATGGATAAGAAAATCTATTTACTACATCACGAAGCTGTTGATTTTGAAAAGTATAATCTGAAGTAATGACGGCCGAATATATCCAAGAGATAGCTGATAATAAAAATAGCAGGCAGAGCTATGCTCTTTGCCTGCTGTTTTCGTTTGATTTTAGAATGACTTTTCCACCTGCGGTCCAGTTGATGGCATTAGTAGGGCAGATGCTCCTGCACTTACCGCAGCGAATGCACTCGACACTATTGATATTATCGAGCACCTTGACTTGCATATCGCAGTGAATTTCGCATTTCATGCAGTTTATACATGTACTCCTATCCACCTCCATCTGCAGTACGCTAAAGCGGTTAAAAAACGAATAAATTGCGCCTAGAGGGCATATATATTTACAGAAAGGCCTGTATATCATCGTCGAAAGTATGACAGTGATAATCAGGAGAATCATCTTCCAGTTAAAGAGAACTCCAATCATCGCACGTAGTGACTCGTTCTTAATGAGGAGCGGGATACCAGCTTCGATAGTACCTGCTGGACAGATGTACTTACAGAAAAATGGTTCGCCAATTCCAAACTCGTTCGATAGAGCTATCGGCAGTGCGAATACGAATACCAGAAGTATGACGTATTTGATGTATCTTAACACTTTGTCCACCTGTGCAGGTATCTTGCGTTTCTTTACTTTAATCTTGTGTAGCAAGTCTTGGAAGAAGCCGAATGGACAAAGGAATCCACACACGAATCTACCGAGAAATGCTCCTGTAATCATCAAAAATCCCATCACATAATACGAGATGTGGTATTTGTTGCCGTTCTCGACTGACTGAAGCGCTCCGATAGGGCAAGCGGTTCCAGCTGCAGGACATGAATAGCAGTTCAGACCAGGTGAGCAGAAGCTCTTGCTCTCTCCCTTGTGAATAGTGCCATTTCTAAAGTTTGCGACGTGAGGGTTGGTCAGGAATGTAGCTACAAGCTGTACAAAATGACGCCTTGGGTTGTTGGTCTTCATGGCGCCTCCTAACCGATACCGATGCATTCAAGACAGACGGTAGCAGCCTTGCTGAAGACCGTCGCCATCTCACCTCTATCGATACCAACTATTAACATAACGATACCAGCCGCAATCAAGCAGGCCGGTATCAGCTTCTTATACTTCTTAGACATAATAACTTACCGAGCATTCCTCTCTTAGGATAGCTTCTCAAGGCGAGAATTTACTTCCTTCAAATATAGCTCTGTAACTGCATCCGTGTCGCGGGTTGAGAATGCTCCAACCTTAGGCTCACCAACCTGCTTGCCGTTCTTATCAAAGAAGACTGTAGTAGGGGTACCGCTTACGTACTGGAGAAGTCCCTCGTTTAGAGAATCGCTTGGCACGAGTGTCTTGGCAGTTAATCCCTGTTTTGCGAGGATCTTCTTAGCAGTATCAGGGGATGCCTCACCATCGAGACAAATTGTTACAATCTGTACATTGGAAGGGAGCTGACCCTTTAGCTTTTCTAGAGCAGGCATCTCATCGACACAGTAACCGCAACCTGTAGACCATACGTTAACAACGGTTAGGTCATAATCCTTTAGGTTATCCTGTGTGAATTTTTCGCCGTCAAGGGTAGTAGTTTCAAACTTCTTGAGACTAGATTTAGGATTTTCACTTCCTTGCGAATCTGATCCACCCTTGCTACAACCTGCAAATGTTAGTGCGAGCACGAGCACAACTGCTGCCATCGCTGCAAATCTCTTAATGTGTATTTTTCTCTTCATAATATTCCTCAATATTCCTTATTTATCGCGAGTATAAGCAACATAATATACTATACCTTTACGATATGAGTTTAGTATATCATTTAATTGAGGGAATTAATAATTATAAAAATCTTAATTTTAATTGTGTACTATCAAAAATATTAATAAAAATACATCGTTGACCGATACGGTCAATGATACTAGAATTATACGGAATGGAAAAGGAGAAGAAGGATATGAATATTACAGTTTATTGCGGCTCGCGCTTTGGTGAGAAAGCCGAGTTTAAGAATAGAGCTCTCGAGCTTGGGAATTGGATTGCTAATAGTGGTCACAGTCTAGTGTATGGCGGTGGAAATGTCGGTCTGATGGGAGCTGTTGCAAATACTGTTCTCAAAGCTGGTGCCAAAGTCTACGGCATCATCCCAGAGTTCCTGCTCGACCAGGAGAAGGGTCACGAAGGACTCTATACACTCGAGATTGTAGAGTCCATGCCAGAGCGCAAGACTCGTATGATCAATCTGGGAGATGCGTTTATCGCACTACCAGGAGGCCCGGGTACTCTCGAGGAGATTTCAGAGATAATCTCGCTCAGAAGACTTAACAGAACTGAAAAGCCATGCATCGTGTATAATATTGATGGCTTCTATGATCCGCTAAAAAATCTATTAGATGAGATGGTAGCTGCCGACTTCCTACCAGCTGAGGATCTAAGCAAAGTCGTTTTCGCTAGCGATATAGATGAAATTAAGGCTACTTTAGGCGAAAAATAACGGTGATAACGAAAATATGATATTTATAGATGATGAAAACCCGCAAGCGATGACGCACACGCTTGCGGGTTGTTTAGTTAAATAAATTTACATATAAATTGTTATAAAGAATACCTATACAAAAGGGTGGACGTATAGATATAAGCAATTGTTAGAATTCTGATAGACTAGCTAGAATAATAAGGAATGCTATTCCCCAAAACATCAAATATAAAAGGAGGAACTATGAAGTTCAAGAGCAAGAGCTCAAGAAGTCTAGTAAAGGTTCTAGCGCTATCGATGATACTATCGACAGCACCAATGTTTGCCTTTGCAGATGATTCTGCAGCTACTGAAAAACAGAAACTGCAAGTTTTTCAACCGAAGCGAAAGCTGAAAAAAGCGATGCTACACCGGCTACAAATAGCACAGCTCAGCCAGCTAATCCAAGACACGGATCAGGATTCCGTGCAGCGGAGCCTTCCAAGACTGGTCCTTATAAGGAGTCGGATTTTGCACTTCTATATAAGACTGAGAAGGCAACACTTAAGAACATGCCTGTAATTGACAAGGAAACAGGTAAAGCGTTAACTAAACCAATAAAGTTTAAGGTTTGGAACGCAACCCTTCAGAGATTTGAAAAGGAAGTTACTTCATCTAATGGTTTGCTTCCAGATGTTGAGTTAATCAAGGATCATCACTACATCATTTTTGCACAGGACAAAGAGTATAACTTCAAAAATAACGCATACATCATTATCAAGGAAACTGGAAGTGTCGTATATAATGACAGAACTCAAATTTCATCGAGCCGTCCTGGTGAGGATGAGGAAATAACCTCGTTTGTTCTAGAGAAGAGGGCTACACCGATTACGGATGCTACAAAGGCAAATCGCGTAAAGATTGATCTACAGCTCTTCTATATGGAGAAAGTTGGCAGAAACTATCTACCGAGTGACGATAGTTTTGACTGGGAGGGAACTAATTCAACCCTAGTTCTGACAAGTCCGTTCGAGACAATTAGAGTTCCAATCAAGGACAGCACTGTTGAAGTTGAGCTTATGGAAGACGATGTGTATACCGTTAGTGTTGAGAGTGAGCAGCTTGGAATGTACACATATCCACTAACTGTTAAAGACCACTCAGAGCGTGGAGCAGCTAAATTGGCTTATAACCACTTAAGCTGCACAAACAAGGATACTATCATGTTCTTTGACAAAGATGGTCAGATTGAGAAGAAATATCTTGATGCATTAACAAGTGTAAGTGGAAAGACTAAAGTTGAGGGACTAAACTTCAACAGCAGAATTTTACCAAGATGGTTCGAGCAGTATAACGATAGCGTAAGATACACAATGAATGAAACTTCTCGATAAGGCTGTTGCAAAAGGTTTAAAGGGAGATTTTGACGTAATAGATATTCACTCTATCAATATGGCCAGAACGGAGCGTTCACGTCTCATGCTTGCTGAAGGTCAGTTCTTTAATTACACAACTGAAGTTCAGTCTGGTAAAAATGTAGGAAAGGTTTCCTACATAGACAGCGATGGCAAGCTAAAGCCACTATCATTCACTCAGACTGGTAATAAAATCAAGTTCAATATGAATTCCCTATCGGTATATCCGATTGTAGTTCAGTACGTATCAGATAGCAGCGTTCAGTATGTAGCAACTGAGGGTGATGGATTATCATTTGAGAAGGGTAATGATGTTGATGTAAAGGCTGTATTTAAGGCTACATCTTCAGTGGACAAGAGCTTTGAAAATTTCAGTGGAGTTGAAGTTGATAACGTAAGACTCGAGGATTCTGACTATACTGTCACTGAGGGAAGCACAGTAATCAAGCTAATAAGAGTTTTGTGGACAGGCTATCTGCTGGTAGACACACGCTTACTGCTTACTTCGATGCTGACACAAAGTCATCTTATATTACATTTACAATTAAGCCTGCAGTAGCAAGTAGCAACAATAGTGCTGTAAATAATACAAGTTCAAATAATAGCGCAACAAGAGTTTCTAACTCTACAGCACGTAGGAGCACTGTGACACATGGCAAAACTGCTAAGGTAAGAGCAGATAGATTTGTAAAGACTGGTGATACAGGAAATTACGCTCTATATGCTGTGCTATTAATTTCTTCAATATCCACATTATCTATCTTACTTAAGAGACGAAAGCAGAATTAGAAGTAAGATATTGGAAAAAATATGAGAGAGATTAATAAACTATTTATGTTAAAAAAGCTTTCTTTGGTGATAATAATAACTGTTTCTCTATCAGTGATTTTATCAGGTTGTACTGAACAGACAAGAAAACAAGCGCTTGAAACAGTCAAGGGCATTCAGATAGAATCATACATGGTAGAGGAGCAGCAAATCGTCAAAGACCTTAAGAAGGAATTCTCGAAAGAAATTGATAAAGCTAAAGATGATAAATCTATCAAAAAATTACTAAAGGATTTTAAGTCTCAGATTAAGTCTATCTCAACTAGAGAGGATAAAATAAAGGCTTGTAAAAAACTTCTGAAAGAGCAGATTGATGCAATGGATGGGAGCAAAGCTGAAGAGGCACATAAAATTCTGAAGTCATATGAGAAGAAGTTCAATAAGGTAAAAAGTGACAGTGATCTTACCTTGTTAACCAATGAGGTCGGTCAGAAGATTGCAGAGAAAAGTGGTACATCGTTTGACGCAAGTGCAACGACAAATCTCATCGAAAAGGAAAATGGGACCAGCGAAAAGCTGTCTAAGCAAAAGAGTTTATCTAACAGTGGTTCTACAAAAAGCAGCTCATCTAGTACAAGCGCAACTAGTCAGAGCAGTAGCGATAATGGCAAGAAAAAACGCTGGGTGCCTGCAGTTACTAAGACTATAACGCATCCAGAAACTACTAAAGAGAAACGATATATTGTTAGCTATGTATGTCAATGCGGAAGACCATTCCCAAATCTTTCAGCATGGCAAGCTCATAAACCAAATCCTTGAGATGGGAACCATGTGTACTACGATCCGGTCTGGGGGACAAAGACTGTAAGAGTACCTGCATGGACTGAAACCGTGGTTGTTTCAGAAGGTCACTGGGAATAGGTGAAAAGATGAAGAGAAAGATATTACCAATTATTATGATTCTGGCTATCAGCACAGCGCTCTTTGCAGGCTGCACAAAGAAGGGCGCAGATGATAAGAAGAACAAGGATGGCTATACTCACATATCAGGTAAGGAAGCAGCCGAATTCGTTGAGAATGCAGATAAAGATGATGCGAAGATTGTCGACGTAAGAGGAAATTGCTTGGGGAATGGGACACATTCCAAAGGCTATTCCTATCTGGTACGAAGACTTCGACAAGGGAGAGGTTAAAGAGCTTCCCGATAAGAATCAAAAGATACTTCTGTACTGTGATTACGGTGGTCTCAGCAAGAGAGTAGCAAAGCGTCTTGCTAAGCAGGGATACACCAACGTATATGAGTTCAATGGACTAAAGGTATGGAAGGGAGAAGTAATCGTCGAGGAAGAGTATAAGGACCTGCAGGAGGCCGAGAGCAATTAAATTCTTGTAGATAGCAACTGAGTTTAGAAATCAAGACAGCGAGGGGGTTCCCTCGCTGTTTCTCTGTATTATAAGCAATTTTTAATATTCTTCCTGTTCAACATATACTATGTTGTAACGACCATCTCAGGTGTTGCCTTGAGATAACCATTCCTGCCTATCTGCAGCAATCTGACCTCGTGAGTAGTAGCGACCTGCTCTAGTGATGTACACAGTTCTCGTCCTCTTAGCGGCAGGCTGCTGGGGCTGTGTATGTGATGTAGAGCCAGATGAGCTAGAGCTGCTTGAACTCGAAGATGCATGTGACGAGGAAGATGAGCTTGAGCCGCTCGAAGATGAAGCTGCGCTCTTACTACTTGAAGTGTCCTTCTTGCTCTTTTCGTCCTTTTTATCCTTCTTATCTTTCTTGTCATTCTTGTCTTTATTACTACTAGCCGTCTCGGATGAATCTGAATGACCTGATTCAGAGTCGCAGCTATCTGCTGAAGACTCTGTCTGCTTGCTCTTCTTTGCATTAGCCTTCTCGGTATTCCCTGACTTTGAATTTCCACAGGCACTTAGACTCAGAGCAATTGCGAGCGCAAGTATCAATACCAGTACTTTGCTGAGTAGGCTGGCTTTGTTCTTTGTGTTCATAAATTAATCCCGTACCCCTTATTATTAAACCGTTATATTATCTTTTAGTTACTTCTTAACTGTGAGCTTCCAAGCCTTGTTGTCCTGCTTATCAAACTCTAGAACTTCGTGATTGTGTTCTTCGCAGTAACCAGGTAAGTTAACTACTGCGTCTGGGCAAGTGAATTCTATTTCGATAACCTGACCTTCCTCAGCCTCACCAAGAGCTTTCTTGAGCTCTACTAGTGGTAGTGGGCAGTCCATTCCTTTAGTGTCTAGTTTAATGTTTTCCATCGTTGTTCCTCCTATGTAATGATAAATAATTTCCTATATTAACTGTAATATTTATAATTAACCTCTTGAATTCTTAGAACCTCTAACGTACATGAACCATGCGCCGAACCAGATTCCGAATGCTATGAATAGCAATGCGAGCCAAGCTCTGGTTGCTAGCTGAGAAGTTGCTACCAGACCGTTTCCAATCAGACAGCCCTTTGCCCATACAGCACCTATGCCCATGAGCATACTTCCCAATATTGTTTTAAATACTATCTTCTTATCAGTCTTAACTATCGAAAACTCTTTGCTTATTAGCGCTGTGAAGAATGATCCTAGGATAATTCCCACAATCACTAAGTTGTCCCAACCGACACCGCCGGTTCTGTTGTAAACAACTCATCCGATAGGCTCAGAGTGAGTGCCCGTAATCATGTTGAACCATGATAGCACAGGATCTGAGATGGAGATTCCACCGTTTCTACCAGTCAAGTTGCTGAAGTAAAATGCAGCAGCCATAAGTATTCCGATGAGGATAACAGTTATCTCACGGCTCCAAATCTTCTCGCAGAACACATGTCGTACCCCCGTGTAGGACTGTGGTAATTTGTACTTTGGTTTATGAGCTCTATAATGGCGAAGCATTATTACGTAGAGCAGAATAACTGTCGGTGCAAAGATAAAGATAGGTGAGAACGGCATGTCAAACAGGTCGATGTCGTAAACCTCTTGAAGTCCCATGACCTTCTGTATAAATGGTTTAAAAATCCATTTGTTTGTAAAGTATTCAGTTGTTGCAAATACTATCAGCGACAGTATTCCGATAATTCGTCCATCTCCCGTTTTAACTAGTGTGCTCGTAACGCAGCCATTTGACAGCACTGCGCCTAGTCCGAAGATAAAGCCCCCTAGCGGAACGGCAATCATCGAGTAGCAGCCAAAGAATGGTGATGGAATAGTCATACTTCCTACTAGTATGTGATAAAGCAATCCTTCAGTCGCGATTATCGCAAGGATGAGAACTGCGTTATAATATTTCTTCTCAAGATAGATATCTCGTATCGTTCCAGTAGGACAGAAGCGTCCGCGCTTGAGTAGAAAGCCGAACAGCAATCCTATAAACAAACCAGATATATTAAGTAACAAAGTAGCCTCCTTAGTTTATATGAGCTCTAATTTATAATTATATTTATTTAGATAAAGCCTTAACATACGTATACAGAAAATCAATACCAAATTATTTCAAATAAGGAATATCTATGTATTTAAATCTGTGGAATATTTGGCATCAGTGCAAAACAATCGAAATGGAATCAATAAATATCTTAAATAAATGTGAAATCATTGACTGTATGTGAAGGTGATAATATAATCATTTACAAAAGCAATAGTTAACGATATTAAGTATCAGGCGTTAGAACCGAATAGCTGTAAATGATTATTATGAACTGAAGTACATAGCTTGCTTTGAGCATGTTAATAAGAAGATTAAGATAACAGGAGTTTAAAATGAAAGACTATCAGTCAAAATTTTTACTTCAGATGCATAGCTTCCACAAGGTCAAGTTTTGGAAGCTTGTACCGGAGTTAAGCCCGAGCGAACATATGCTTATATGCGCCCTTTGCAGATGCGAGTCTGGCAAGTGCGGCGAGTTTTCCGATGATATAGATATCGATATATCTGCACTGAAGGGAATTAAGGTGTCTGAGCTTGCCAAAGCTATTAATACCACTATGCCTGGCGTTTCACGCATGTTAGCTAGTCTTGAAGAGAAACAAATCATCGAGAGGAAAATTGATCCTAGCGATAGGCGTAACACCTTGGTCTTTATCACTGAAGAAGGATATATGAAAATTCAGGGGTACAAGAAAAGAATCAATGCATATTTTGATGCCGTCTTCGAGAGATTTGGAGAAGAGCGAGTATCCGAGGTCATATCGCTTATTTCAGAACTTGCGGACATCGCGCAAGAAGAACTAGATAATGAGCTCAACGCAAACTCTTATAATCATAGAGAAAATAATATTTCTGCGAGTGAGAATTCGTGTGAGGAAGGGGATGACAGATAGCATATGACAAAGCTAATTAAGAACTTAAAGCCTTACAAATTAACCATCCTTTTACTCCTTGTAGTGCTTGTAATTCAGGCTTTTGGAGATATTTCCATACCTAGCTATATGCAGAAGATGATTGATACAGGAGTTCAGAATAAGGGTATAGAGCATATCTTACCTACTAAGATAACTGAGAATGAATACAGTGAAGCTCAGATCTTCATGACGGATAGTGAAAAAGAAATCTGGACTAAAGCATATAAAAATACGGGTGATACATACACTCTTACGGTTAAGGATGAGGCCAAGCTGGAGAAGCTAGACAGGAAACTTCTTAAACCGATAGTTCTGAGCTATCAACTTGGACACATGACAGTTAAGCAGTTCAAGAAGACGGTCAAGGAACAATTATCAGCGAGGCCAGAGTCAAAGGCTCTAGCTACACGTATAGATGATATGTCTGTTGGTGAAATCGCAGAGCTCATGAATGTTGATATCAGATCGTTTAAGGCAAAGGATCAGAACGGCAAGGGGCACACTTATGTTGACATGCGTCCGATGATTCAATCGAGAATCGAAAGTGGACAGATGGATGATGCGACTATTATGAAGTCCAAGAAGGACATGGATAAGACGCTCTCTTCTGTTGGAGATAGAACGCTTAAGTCCATGGGAATCGCTTATGCGACTAATGCATCAGAGTCAGCAGGTGTGAATATAGACAAGGTGCAAAAAACTTATCTGTGGGACATAGCTCTAAGGATGATGCTCGTAACGGTGGTTATGATTTCGGCAGCAGTTATCGCCTCGTACATCGCTTCGAAGATAGGAGCTAGGATAGGTATGACGCTGAGAAAAGAGGTGTTTGAAAAGGTAATGAGCTTCTCAAATTCTGAGATGGACAGCTTCCAGACATCGTCGCTGATTACAAGAGCTACAAATGATGTACAGCAGGTTCAGATGACTACGACAATCATGCTGCGCATGGTCCTATACGCGCCAGTGCTTGCAGCTTGGGGCATATACAAGGTTGTCGAGACCGGGGCCCATATGAGCTATGTTATAGCTCTTGGAGTAGCTGCGGTAATAGTCTTGGTGGCAATACTGATAGTCATCGCACTGCCAAAATTCCGCATAATGCAGGAGCTTGTAGATGCTCTAAATAGTGTTTCTCGCTCGATACTCATCGGTATTCCAGTGATTCGTGCGTTCGGTAGGGAACGTTCTGCGGAAAAGCGTTTTGATAAAGCGAATAGTAATCTTAAGAAGACACAGCTTTTTACAAACAGAGTGATGACATTCATGCAACCTCTCCTCATGCTACTTATGAATTTTCTGGGTGTGGCAATCATCTGGGTTGCTTCACATAGAATTGATACAGGTGATATGCAGGTCGGCTCGATGACAGCATTTCTCACTTATTCAATGATGATCGTCATGTCGTTCATGATTATTACCGTAATGTCAATACTCATTCCAAGAGCGGCAGTTGCGGCAAGCAGAATCGATGAAGTTATTAAGTGCGAATCATCGGTGCTGGATAGAGAAGGTGCAATTGAGATTAAAGATAGTGCAGGAAGACTAGAATTTGATGACGTCTCGTTTAGATATTCAAATGCTGAAGAGAATGTGATATCAGGCATTAGCTTTATAGCGAAGCCAGGAGAAACCACTGCGATAATCGGCAGTACAGGTTCAGGCAAGAGTACGATTGTGAATTTGATTCCTAGGTTTTTTGATGTAACAGCTGGAAGCATTAAGCTCGATGGTAGAGACATAAGAAATCTAAGTATGAAGTCACTTAGAGATCAAATTGGTTTCGTACCGCAGAAGGGAATTCTATTCTCGGGTACTATCGATTCAAATATCAGATTTGGAAATGAAGATGCCACATCTGAAGAGATACGCAAGGCCGCTGAGATAGCGCAGGCTCTCGAGTTTGTCGAGGAAAAGGAAGATGGATTTGAAAGCACTATCGCTCAGGGTGGATCGAACGTTTCAGGTGGACAGAAGCAAAGGGTCTCAATCGCGAGGGCTATTGCCAAAAATCCAAAGATTCTTGTGTTCGACGACAGCTTCTCGGCACTCGACATGAAAACTGATGCAAAGCTAAGAAAAGTGCTCGCTCAGTACGAAAAAGCTGCGACTAAAATCATTGTTGCACAGCGCGTTGGTACAATTATGGATGCCGAACAGATAATAGTTCTAGACGACGGTGAGATTGTCGGAAAAGGCAGGCATAGAGATCTGCTCAGGACATGTGATATATATAGGCAGATCGCTGAATCCCAGCTTTCGAAGAGCGAACTGGAGGTGGAATAATGGCGGAGAATACGAGAATTAAACCAGCTCAAGCAAAGAGGCAGGGGCATGGTTACGGTGCTGGATTAGCTACAGAGAAGCCAAAGAATTTCGGCAAGTCGATAAAGCAAATAATAAGATACAGTGGTAATTATAAATATGCATTGGTAGTCGTAATCTTCTTTGCAATTGCAGGCACAGCATTTCAGGTTATTGGACTAAGGTTATGGGACGTGCGACTACAGTGCTGGCAGAAGGGTTGATGTACAAGATTAAAGGTACTGGAACTATTGATTTCACGACGATTAGTAAGATTCTTGTGCTAACCGTTTCGCTCTATTCACTGAGCGCAGTGCTTAGCTTCATCCAGGGCTGGATTATGACTGGCATAACTCAGAAAATTGTATATAACATGCGCCGTGATATCTCGGAAAAGATTAATCGCATGCCGATGAAGTATTTTGAAAGCCATCAGTATGGTGACGTGCTATCGAGAATTACTAACGACGTTGATACTTTGGGAACAGGATTAAACCAAAGTGTGACAACGATTATTACATCCATAGCGACGATAATCGGTGTAATATTTATGATGTTTACCATTTCTCCACTCATGACATTGATTTCGATTATCACGATTCCTATTTCCATAGTACTACTCAGCTTTATCATCAAGATGTCGCAGAAGCACTTTAAGACGCAGCAGGAATACCTTGGAGATATCAATGGTCAGATTGAAGAGAATTTCTCGGGTCAGCTTGTAATCAAAGCGTTCAATAAAGAAGCGTCAGTGGAGAAAACCTTTAACGAAACCAACGAAGTGCTCTATGAGTCGGCGTGGAAGTCACAGTTTATATCTGGAGTTATGCAGCCAGTGATGATGTTCGTCGGAAATCTAGGATACGCTGGTGTTGCTATATCGGGAGCTATGCTCGCTATCAGAAACGTGATTGGTATCGGAGACATCCAAGCATTCATCCAGTACGTTCGAAACCTCACCCAGCCACTATCTCAGGTTGCACAGGTTATGAATCAGGTGCAGTCTATGGGTGCAGCTGGAGAGCGTGTATTTGAATTTCTAGCTGAGGAAGAGGAACCGGCTGACCTTGAGAATGCAGCCGAAATACCTAATGTAGAAGGATATGTTGAATTTGAACATGTTAAGTTCGGTTACGATCCTGAGCAGACTATCATCAATGACTTTAGTGCGAGTGTAAATCCCGGTCAGAAGATTGCTATCGTAGGACCAACAGGTGCGGGAAAAACGACTATCGTCAAGCTTCTGATGCGTTTCTACGATGTAAATGCAGGTGCTATTAAAATTGATGGGGTCGATATCCGAAAGATGAGTCGCCACGGTCTAAGGGATAATATTGCTATGGTGCTACAAGACACGTGGTTATATTCCGATACGATAATGGAAAATATCAGATACGGAAATCAGTATGCGACGGATGAAGAGGTTGTAGCAGCTGCTAAGGCGGCAAGGGCGGATCGATTCATTAAGACGCTTCCAGGTGGATACAACATGGTTTTAAACGAAGATGCGACCAACATATCAGAAGGCCAGAAGCAGTTGCTTACAATTGCAAGAGCTATTCTTGCGGACAGAAAGCTATTGATTCTCGATGAAGCTACATCTTCGGTAGACACGAGAACTGAAGTCAGAATTCAGGAAGCTATGGACAATCTGATGAAGGGACGCACGACATTTGTTATAGCTCATAGGCTATCAACTATCAGAAATGCAGACCTTATACTCGTGATGAACCACGGTGATATAATAGAGCAAGGAACGCATGACGAGCTTATCGCAGAGGGTGGGGCGTATGCAGACTTATATAACTCGCAATTTGATGAAGTGGAGGCATCGTAATGGGCAAGGCTAGACTTAGCACACTGTGCTATATCGAAAGGATGATCAGTATCTGATGATGCATCGAATAATCAAGGCAAATGATATCAATCATAATAAATGGATTGGTGTCGGGGGGCATTTTGAGGATCGAGAGAGTCCCGATGATTGTTTGCTACGTGAAGTACGTGAAGAGACGGGGTACACGCTTACAGACTACAAGTTTCGAGGCATAGTTACCTTTATCTACGGAAGCGGTGAAAAAGAGATGATCGAGTACATGCATCTCTTTACGGCAACTGAATTTGAAGGAGAGCCAGCACCGTGCGATGAAGGCGTGCTCGAGTGGGTGCCAAAGGACAAGCTGCTAGAACTCGAGCTTTGGGAAGGCGATAAGATATTTTTAAGGCTCCTTAATGAGCGAGATGATTTCTTTTCGCTTAAGCTCGTATATAACGAGAATGATGAGCTGATAGAAGCTGTGCTCGATGGCAAAGATATGTAAGTTGCTATAAGCGAATAAAACTCAAAACGAAAGACCTAGGAGCTGGAAAAATATGATTCCAAATCCTAGGTCTTATATTATCTATCCATAATTATGCTTAGAATAATTATATTCTGATCTTGGCAATGTAGTGAGCATTAGCAGGAAGCTTAAGATCTCTACCAGGCTCCTCAAAGCTCCACATCTTAACGCCAGCTCTAGTTGAATCGAGAACTGCGTAGAAATTGAACATTGCAATGCCATAGTTAAGGAGCTGATCCTCTGCTGTTGTGAGCTCGTCATCTAGTCCGATTAGCGATACGATATCGTCATCAACAACTACTCTGTATGGTTGGCGGTTGAAGAATGACTGTGCAACAGCGATTGATAGTAGTGCATCCTCTAGCTCAGTGTACAGAAGTTCCATGTTAACTGGCTCTCCGTACACTTTGTAGGAAAGTAGATCGTGCATACTGATCTTTGGTGCAACCTTCTTCTCACAAGAAACCATTGTAACGTTGGATGGGCTTTTGATATCGAGACGAACGTCCTTCTTAGCTTTGTTGCCGTGTCCAAATGCGATAAATACAGCAAGAGTCTTATCTGTATCCACACCGAGTGCTCCCTTAGCAGCTTCTGCATCGTTGATTGTTAGCCAGCAAGCATCAAATCCGAGCTGTGTTAGCTTAAGAGTTAGTCCCTGTGCGATAAATCCAGCGTTCTCTAGGTAGTGAGGTGCCTCCTCGGAGTAGAGAGCTAGGTAGTTTGGTCCCTTTACTGTAAAGCCGTTATATCCTACACTGCTTCCAACGAAATCCGATACGTCACCGTTGAAGAAGTGTAGCTCTGTAGCAATCTCAGGAATCAGTCTAGGCACTACTTCGTTGTAAGCTTTAATTTCCTCAACTGAAGTAGCATCAACTACTGTATCTGCGAAATCGCGGCACGACTGGCGGCGAGAAACAATTTCATCATAATATCTTAAGTATTCCATAAAGTTCTCCTTTCAAGTCCATACATAAGACCATGATATCAATTTTGTACAATTAGTACAAGATGGATAATGCATATATTTCTTAAATACTATAAAAAAACAATAGCTCTAACGGGGCACACTGGGGCACAGTATCCACAGCGTACGCATTTTTCAACGCTTATCTCAGCTAGTCCGTTGTTGTTCCAAAATATCGCTTCGCTCACACATCGAGCCTTACAAGTGCCACAGCCCTCGCAGTCGCTCTGGTCGACCATCATGCGTTTGTTACTGATATCAGGTATGTAATCACGACTAAGATTTCCCTCAAAGTAATTGACTGCAGTATCGACTTCATCTTCGCTGCCCATACCTAGCATCACGGAATTAACACCATTTAACGAGGTGACGTAGTCGAGACATTCGACGTAATCTTCGATTATATTTCCCCCGCCAAAAGCTTTCATTGTAAACACGCCAATCCCTCGCTCTGAACATAGCTTTATCGCTTCTTCCATATCCTCGCGGGTGCCTGGTCCATTACCATTTCTGATGCCCATGCCAGCTTTATTGATAAGAGGAAAGACTATGTCACACGACTGAGACTCCGACATAGCTTTGCAGGCATCGACATGGTGAGTCGAAATTCCAATAGATTTAATCAATCCAGCAGCCTTCTTATCCTGTAGTGCCTTCCACGCCTCTCTCCTGTCTGCAAGATCGGCAATTCCTCGAACCTCATGAAGCAGAAATATATCTATCTGCTCAAGCCCAAGGGCTATAAGACATTCGTCAACTGCTGCAGCAGTACTTTCGTAGTCTGCTTCGAGTGTCTTGCTACAGACAATAGGCATCTCGAGTTCTTCATCTGATTTAATTGTATCTAATGCGGGTTTTAGGTATCTGTATGTATCGTAATACTGAGCCGTATCGAGGAAATTAATCCCGCTCCTCACTGCATGTACGATGATTCGTGATCCTTCGTCAATCGAAAGGTTCTTTTGCGAGAAACCCATGGTGAGCGTTCCCATGCCAACTTCAGAAACCTCTATGCCCGATAATCCTAATCTAATTCTTTTCATATCATAATTTTAACACGCAACTGATGTATAATACACATTAAGTTTAAGATGAAGTAGTGTTGCTTTTTGAAAAGCGATGCTCGTAGCAGGGGAGATAGATGTCGCTAAAAGGGTATAATTTACAGTTTTTGAAAAAAGATATTCCAGCAGGAATCATCATCGCACTCGTATCTATTCCGATTTCCATCGGTTATGCGCTCGTTGCGGGGCTTCCGCCGATTTACGGGCTATACGGCTCGTTGTTACCGATACTGGTTTACGGGCTTATAACGAGTTCGCCGAGATTCGTCTTTGGCGTAGATGCTGCACCTGCGGCTCTTGTAGGAGGTATGCTCTACTCTATGGGTGTAGCGTATCAATCGGAAGAGGCTGTACAAATCATACCTGTGATTACTCTGTTTACGGCAGTTTGGATATTACTAGCTCGAATCGTTGGTCTAGGGAGATTAGTGAAGTTTATCTCGTCGCCGGTTATGGGAGGCTTTATAACAGGTATATGCTGTACGATTATAATGATGCAGATTCCGAAGCTCTTTGGCGGGGATTCTGGAAGAGGTGAACTGCATGAACTCCTCGAGCATATATATAAATCAGCAAGTTATGGAGTTCACGTTCCGTCACTAATCCTGGGCCTGGGAACGATTATCATAATTTTAGGTTCCAAAAAGGTTATTCCAGCGGTTCCAATGAGCGCTGTCATGATGTTCATCGGAGCAGGGCTTACTTACTTTATGGATCTGGATAGCTATGGAGTGAAGCTCCTACCAGAGGTGAAGGCGGGCTTGCCCGCTATCGTAATCCCAGATGTAACGCTGGTTCATGGGAACGTCAGAACGATGATGCTTCAGACTCTTATCATCGCAATAGTTATCATCTCGGAGACACTTTTAGCGACCAATAATTTTGCTCTTAAGTATGATGACAAGATAGATAATAACCGAGAGATTCTAGCATATGCGATGAGCAATCTAGCGGGTGCGCTTGTTGGTTGCTGCCCGGTAAACGGAAGTGTTTCAAGAAGCAATATCGCCGACCAGTTCGGCGTGAAGTCTCAGGTGATGTCGATATCTGCGGCGCTTACTATGATGATAATCCTAATTTTTGGAACGGGCTTTATCCACATGCTTCCAGTGCCTGTACTTACTGCGATAGTGATATCTGCGCTCATAAGTAGCACTGAGTTCGATCTAGCTGCAAAGCTACGTAAAGTTGATAGGACTGAGTGGAAGATTTTTTATGTGGTAATGTTCACAGTTCTGATTTTTGGAACAATCTACGGGGTTCTTATCGGAATTATTCTATCCTTTGTGACGGTAATCATCAGAGCATCGAATCCGCCTAGAAGCAGGCTCGGTTACATACCTGAAAAAGACCAGTTCTATCCTGTCGATAGAACTACGGGAACTCGTGAGGTTAAGGGCGCTTTGATATATAGATTTGGTGGGGCGTTGTTCTTCGCTAATGCAAATACTATCAAGGATGAGATTGATGACCTAGTTACCGATGATATGAAGGCGGTTATCATCGATGCTAGTGGAATTACGAGCATCGATGTTACAGCAGTTGAGCGTCTTATGATTCTATATAACAAATACAAGGATCGTGGCATTAAGCTATTCCTGACGGAACACTCGGGAAATCTCAATGACCAACTACGTGCATTTGGTGCGGATCAGATGTTTAAAGATTATGCGATAGTTCCTCGTATATATCAGGCGTTAAAATCCGTAGGAATAAATAAACCATACGAGCTTGGCGACTGCGAAGGTGACATTTGTTACATACCGATTAGCGGCTCCGCAGGCAGCTCACAGATTGCGGAGTTTGAATGGGCGTATGGAGACCAGGCAGAAGCTAGGATGGAGGAGGTTGCTAACTCGCTCGCAGACAAGCTGATTAGCCTTGAAGAAGTGGATGAAGAAATGATTCGTGAAGCTGAGCGAAATGCACTTGGCAGCAACTGGAGTGAAATCGATGAAGAGAAATTCCTGGATTTCCTAGAGTTTCAGCTTGCACATCTCCTCGAACTCGGCAAGATTGATCTCGAGAAATTTCAGATGGTGCGTGAGAAGATTTGCTATATCATGCAAAGTTAGACTCACAGATTAACGATAGAAACTCTGAAGAGCTTGATGAGATTATCCGAACGAGAATGATTCGTGAAGAGCAATTTAAGAGCAGATTTCCCGATGCATATCGTGCATTTTCTGAGGAGAGAGCTCGACACAGAGAGATTATAAAGCGAGATTACCCAGAGCTTTGGGAGAGAATAAAGAGGATTCGCGAAGAAGATCCAAATAAGGAGAAACTACGCGAGAAGCTTCATGAAAAACTCCATGATAAGCATATGCTACCAGGACTAAATGAACTAGAGCACCTGGTGGATGGAGTAAAAGAGTATTTCCATAGAAGAAGTAAAACGAGGCACTAACGAGACAGTAAGAAAGGCAAAGCCATTATGCGACTATACATTCTTAGACATGGTCAGACTAATTTCAACAGTGAGAAGCGCTTTCAAGGGCGCATGCAGACTGAACTTAATGATGTTGGAATTGCTCAATCAGAAAAGGTTGCAGAGCTACTTAGGGATAGTGGAATAAGGTTTAACAAGGTGTACTGCAGTCCCCTTGAAAGGGCGATTAAGACAGGAGAAATTGCAACTGGTTTAACTAGAGATAAGTTTATAATCGACGATGATCTCACCGAGATTGATTTTGGAATAAATGAGGGGCGTAAGTACGAGGAACTAAAGGGAGAAAAAGGCAATATTTTCCTGTCACCAGAGACTTACATGCCGCCAGAGGGAGGCGAGTCGCTCGAGACACTTAAGTTCAGGACGAAGAGATTTCTTGAGAGGGTTCGCGACGAAAACAGCGAAGGTAATATCCTAGCGATATCTCATGGGACAGCAATTCATATGATGTTGCTGTACATGAGAGGTATGGATATTTGCGACCTATGGACAGAACATGTTGGCAACTGCAATGTGACTGTAGTAGATATTGAAGGCTGGGAGCTTAAAATTAGGGATGATTTGCAGATAGAAACTGATAAATACATTAAATAGATAACCTATCATACAAAGGGGGAAAACATGAGAGCAGTTATTGACGTTGGTGGTGGAACACGCGATATATTTGGGGCAGGAGTATTCGATTACTTCCTCGAGCATGGGGTTACTTTTGATAGATGCTACGGAGTGTCGGCAGGTGGCGCTAATATTTCTTCATTTCTTGCTGGTCAACAACACAGGAATTATGAGTTTTACACTGAATATACTATGCGCAAGGAGTACATGAGCTTTGACAACTTTTTTAAGACAGGTTCATACGTGGACTTCGACTATGTTACAGGTACGCTATCAAATACTGATGGGGAGTATCCGCTCGACTACGAGAAACTGAAGGCTAATCCTGCGGAATTTGTGATAGTGGCGGCAGTTGCAGATACAGGTGAGACGAAGTATTTTACCAAGGAGGATCTCAGCCTGAACAACTATGCGCCAATTAATGCATCCAGCTCTGTGCCAGTTGTAAATAAGCCATACGAGATAGATGGGGTAGAGTACTTCGATGGTGGAATTGCTGATCCTATCCCGTATCAGAAAGCGCTTGACGATGGGTGTGACGAACTCGTAATAATATTAACTAGACCAAAGGGCAGCTACCGGGTTGATAATAGTGATAAGAGGATGGCGCAGGTGCTAGCGAGACAGTATCCTAAAGCAGCTGAGCTACTAGAGCGCAGAGCGGAGATCTATAATGCTCAGCTAGATGCTATCAAGAAGCTTGAAGATGAGGGTGTGGCTACAATAATTGCACCTGAAAGTATCGGCAAGCTCAAGACATTGACTAGAGATATAGATAAGCTAAAGTCACTTTATAGAAAAGGACTAGTAGCTGCTAAGAAAGCGAATATCAAGTAATCACTATTAAAAAATATATGTGTATACACTTACGTGCTTACGTGCATATAGCGATAATTGGAGAAGCAACTAAAAAAGAAAACAGGCAGGAGCACTCGCTCCTGCCTGTTTCTTTGATGTTTGTTCAATGTAATTGCCTGAACCAGCTTACTGTTCAATCGTGTTCATGAAACTCTGAAGTAGCTTAAACAGTGCTGCAGCTTCGTCATCTGTAAGGCTAACACATGAACGAATCTCTTGTGGTACAGAGAGGGCCTCTTCGCGAAGAGCCATACCCTTATCTGTAACCTTGATGATTAGATTACGTTCATCCTTTACAGAACGATTTCTAGTTAGATAACCCTTAGTTTCAAGCTTCTTGAGCAGTGGAGTAAGCGTGCCAGAATCAAGGAATAGTTTGTCACCAAGCTCCTTAACACTTAGCTCATGAGTCTCCCATAGCACCATCATAGTGATGTACTGAGTGTATGTAAGATCCAGTTTGCTCAGAAATGGCTTATATCTGCGAGTTATCTCCTTAGAGCATGCGTACAGCGGAAAGCATAGTTGATTTCTAGCTTTAGGCTATCGTACTTGTCCATCAGTTTTCCTCCCAGTTGTGCAGATACTGCATGCAATTCGTTCTCAAAACATCGTGTTGCATGCAATTTAATTTGATTTTAGCTTAACGAAATATATGTGTCAACAATTGTTTGTACAAACGTTCAAAAAATCACTATTTTTCTTTTGTTGTTATAATCTCTCATTGTGTTAAAATATCAAGTGGGGGATTAGGCAAATGACTGAAGTTATGCGATTAGCGAATAAGCTCATTGATGAAGGGCTTTTAGCACACGATGAATATATAGAGCTTCTGGCAAATAGAGATGACGAAGTGCGAGAGTTTCTACGTAGTGCTGCGCAGGAAATCGCTATTACTAACTACGGTCGTGATATTTTTTTAAGAGGACTTATAGAGTACTCGAATACTTGTAAAAATGACTGCTATTACTGCGGTATAAGAAGGAGCAATGATAATATCGATAGATACAGATTGACTCCTGAAGATATCCTTCAGTGCTGCGAGATTGGATATCAGATAGGGCTAAGAACCTTCGTACTTCAGGGTGGAGAAGATCCTTATTTCACTGACGACATGATGTGCAAAATCATAGCTGCTATTAAGGAGCAGTACCCTGATTGTGCGTTGACGCTTTCGGTTGGGGAGAAAGAGCGCGAGAGTTATGAGCGGTTTTACGAAGCTGGTGCAGATAGGTTTCTGCTCAGACATGAAACAGCTGATGGTGAACACTACAGACGCCTTCACCCAGAGCCTCTTTCACTAGAGAGCCGTATGCGATGTCTCGATACACTTAAGGACATCGGATTTCAAATCGGTGCAGGCTTTATGGTCGGTTCTCCTGGACAGACTAATGAAACGATAGCGCGCGACTTTGAGTATCTCAAGGAGTTAAATCCTCATATGATAGGAATCGGGCCTTTTATACATCATAAGGACACACCTTTTAAAGACGAGCCAGATGGAAAACTAGAACTAACACTTTTCTGCCTGAGCATACTCAGGATAATGTTTCCAAAAGCTCTCTTGCCGGCGACGACGGCACTTGGAACTATCGATAAGACGGGACGTGAGAAGGGGATTCTAGCTGGTGCAAATGTCATAATGCCAAGTCTTTCACCAGACAATGCTAGGAGAAAATACTTGCTCTACGAGGGCAAGGTTGGAGTCAAGGATAAGGCAGCAGAAGGTCGTAAGATACTAGATGATAAGCTAGCTAAAATAGGATACAAGACTGCGACGACACGCGGAGACTACAAGGGCTGGAATAGAAAGTAAGGCCAAACTGCATTTGCAGATTTTTTAAGAATGAATTTAGGTCGTTATAGCATGATTAACGACTGATTCACAATATATTGCAGTATGTTTTATTCATTGTGGAGGTGCTTAATGGATAAAGAAACTCGTCCGTATATAGCTTGGGATATTGTGCAGGAATTTATGATAAAAGCTTTTATAGAGCTCGGACTACCCGAGGCTGATGCTGAAATCTGCGCAGAAGTTCTCATGGAGAGTGACAGAAGAGGTATTGAGAGTCACGGTGTAAATAGATTTAAGCCTATTTACGTTGACCGTATCAGAAAGGGTATATTAAATCCTGTCACAGAGGTTGATATTATCAGAGAATCCCCAACAACTGCAGTGCTCGATGCTAATGACGGCATGGGCATGGTTGCCAGCAAGATGGCTATGGATATGGCGATAGAGAAGGCGAAGAAGTATGGAACTGCTTGCGTTGCTGTTCGCAACTCCTCGCACTACGGTATTGCTGGATACTGGACTTCTATGGCAACAGATGAAGGTATGATTGGTATCACTGGTACCAATGCTAGACCGTCAATCGCACCAACCTTCGGTGTTGAAATATGCTTGGAACAAATCCGCTCACAATCGGAATTCCTACCGATGAAGGATATCCATTCCTAATCGACTGCGCGACTTCAATTACGCAGAGAGGAAAGCTAGAGTTCTACGAGCGTATAGGTAAGGATACTCCGGCAGGCATGGTAATCGGCAGAGACGGATCCGCACTCACCGATACTTCCTACATCCTAGAGGCACTTAACACTAGAGAAGCTGCTCTTGCTCCACTAGGTGGAATCGGTGAGGAGCTTGGCGGATATAAGGGATACAGCTATGCAACTGCAGTAGAGCTACTATCAGCAGCTCTATCGGGAGGAATGTTCCTCAAGAATCTTACATGCGTTGGTGAAAATGGCGAGTTGAGACCGTATCACCTCGGACACTTCTTCATAGTAATCGACCCAGAAGCGATGATTGGTAGAGAGGTTTGTGAGAAGACTGCCGGAGATATACTGAGAGCATTAAGAGCTTCTCAGAAGGCGCCAGGTCAGGAGAGAATCTACACTGCGGGTGAGAAGGAATGGGATGTAAAAGAATTCCGTAAAGACAAGGGTGTTCCGATGGGAGAAGACGTACAGCGTGAGTTTATCGAAGTTCGTGACTCGCTCGGTATAGAGTTCAAATTCCCGTTTGAATAAAAATTAAATTAGAAGGTAAAGGGGACTATATATGATTAAATTAGCTATTAATGGATTTGGTCGTATAGGCAGGCTGGCGTTCAGATGCCTTATGGAGATGAACGAATTCAAGGTTGTCGCAATCAATGATTTGACTTCCCCAGACATGTTAGCTTACCTGCTCAAATACGACAGTGTGCAGGGTTCGTATCTCGGACACACCGTGGATTATGACGATGAGTCGATCACTGTGGATGGTAAGAGAATTACTATTTACAAGGAGTCAGATGCTCGCAAGCTACCTTGGGGTGAACTCGATATTGATGTAGTGCTTGAGTGCACAGGCTTCTACGCATCAAGTGAGAAATCTCAGGCCCACATAGATGCAGGTGCCAAGAGAGTTCTTATTTCGGCTCCAGCTGGAAATGACCTCAAGACTATCGTTTATGGAGTTAATCATGAGACTTTGACTGCAGATGATAGAATTGTTTCAGGTGCCTCATGCACGACGAACTGCCTTGCTCCGATGGCAAAGGCGCTCGCGGACTATAGAGAACTTCGTACAGGCTTCATGACGACGATTCATGCGTATACAGGAAACCAAAAGATTCTCGACGCTCCAGACAAGGGCTCAAAGTTTAGAAGGTCTAGAGCTGCGGCTATCAACATAGTGCCAACTTCTACAGGGGCTGCACAGGCGATTGGAAATGTTATACCTGAGCTTGCAGGAAAGCTCATCGGATCTGCCCAGAGAGTTCCAGTCGCTACTGGATCAATAACTATTCTAGATGCTACGCTCAAGGATGAGACCGATTCAGTAACAGTAGAGGGAATCAATGCAGCGATGAAAACTGCACAGGATGAATCTTTCGGTTACAACGAAGATGAAATAGTATCGACGGACGTAATAGGGATGAGCTACGGCTCGTTATTTGACGCAACACAGACACTTGCTCAAAAGTGCGGAACGCATATATATGAGGTAAGAGTTGTCGCTTGGTATGATAACGAGATGAGCTATGTGTGCCAGCTGATTAGAACGCTGAGCTATATGGCTAAACTATAAAGAATCAAAATAATCAATATAACTATATGCTGCCATTTATTGCCGAGTATATTTCAAGACTACGCGCCTCGATTTTGCCGAGTGATAAGACAGCGCAAATGTAAAATGGATATCAAAGCATAAGGAGATTATTAAACTATGGAAGTAAAAGAAGCAAGACAATATGTCGTTGACAGACTCGAGTACGCATTCAAGCCTAACTCAATTGCTGTTATTGGAGCTAGTCGTAATGAAACTAAAGTCGGATTCAAGGTAATTCAGGGACTCAGAAAGTGCGGATACGAAGGTGAGCTATATCCTATCAATGTTAAGGCTACTGAAGTTGCAGGAATTCCAGCTTATCAGAACATCAAGGATGTACCAGGAGAAGTTGACCTAGCATTCGTGTCACTGCCAGCTACTGGTGTATTCGATGCACTTAAGGACTGCGTTGAGAAGAAGGTTAAGATTGCAGTGGTTTCATCATCTGGCTTCAAGGAAGTAGGAAATGGTGACCTCCAAAACGAAATTACGGAGTTCTGCCGTGCTCACGAGCTGCCGTTAATCGGACCTAATCTCGTAGGAATCGGAACGCCATATCATGACTTCAACTGTGGATTTATACCATATCTTCCTAATAAAGGTCCAGTTGCTTTAATCTCGCAATCAGGTTCAAACCTGCTTGCTGCACTCGGTTCCTCGCAGCTTGATCACTTTGGTATCAGCATGTTCGTAGGGCTCGGCAACAAGGCGGACGTTGACTTCTGCGAGATGATTAAGTATGCAGATAAAGAGCCGAATACAAAGTGCATTGCAGTTTACATCGAAGCTCTCGACAGTCCAGAGGCATTTAAGAAAGCTTGTCTAGAGTGCGAGAAGCCAATCACTGCAATCAAGGTTGGTTCATCTGAGATAGGTGTCAAGGCAGCATTTGCACATACTGCTTCTGAGAATAAGGGGCATTCAAATGCTGAATATGACCAGCTATTTGAAGAGTCGGGGGTTCTTCGTGAGAAAACTTGGCAGGAATTCCTCGATACTTCGCTTGCACTAGGGAGCTGTCCTCCTTTAAGAGGTGATAATGTGGTTATTATTACCAATGGTGGTGGAGCTGGACTTCTGGCAGCAGATCACTTCGAGAGACTCGGGATGCCACTCAAGGAGCTCAAAGATATTTCTCCAGATCTAAGAGAAAATATCAGAAACTACATGCCAGCTTTTGGATCACCTCTAAACCCTGTTGATATCAGCGGAACAGCTACTTCCGACATGTACGGTGGAGCTCTCAAGACCGCTTATAGAGATGAACATGTTGACGGAATCATGATTTCCGTTTGCCCAACTGCAGTAACTGACGTTGAAGCTATTACTGAAACTGTAATTAACATTCATAGACAGTACAAGAATCTCGGCAAGCCATTCATTATGGAATGCCAGGGTGGAAACGAGTGCAGAGAGGCTATCATGAAGCTTAGAGACAAGGGAATTCCTGCTTATTCTACACCTGAACAGGCTGTAATGCTCTGGTTGCACTCAGAAGATACAGTCATATCATGAACAAAAAAGAAAAGCTAATCAACAATATTTAGTTGATAAAACAATGAGTAAGATATTGCGTTATATGTGAGTGATGCAGAGTTTCATGCATCACATTTATAAGGAATGAGTATGAACGGAGACAAACTTTTCAGACTGCTTATGGTTCTGTGCCTTGCGATGGGAGTAATGGGGCTTACTGTTGGCAAGTTTATATTAGGTGGAATTTTCGTAGGTCTTGCTGTAGCTATTTGGCTTACGACTGGCGGAAAGCACTACAATGATCGCAACATATACGATAAGATTGTAGAGGGATGCGAGGATGTCACGATAGAGCATGTATATGAGCGCCTCAGCAAAATTGATACATGCCTAGGGCTACCATGGTTGGGCCACAACACATACACGAATGAAGCTGCAATTAACTTCGGGCCGAGCCCATTCAAGGACTTCATAACGATTTATAAAGACAAGAAAAATAACATCGTAATCAAGAGCAGTACCGAGCTCGAGCACCTTGTGAGGGATTCGGATAGTGAAGCTCACTTTGAAGGAATCTTGGACACCAAGAGCATGACTGTAACCCCGAAGTCATACTCGCATTTCGCAAGCTGGAAGCTGATGAGTGCGGTTCTGGTAGATGATTTGACGGAAATTGTTAAGCAAATCAAAGAAGGACAGACTCTTGAGGTTAAGGCACTTGATAAGTTTAAGTTCTTCTATGCAAATAGCACAGACTGTCTGTATAGAGACTTTGACGACAATGAGTACACTTACGTGAGAACGGTGAATGAGCCACTCAACGTAAATTTACGATATTCCAGAAGGTGAAGAACCAATAGAAGAAATCGGTGAAGTGCTCGCAGAGGTTTCTGGCTCTGCAAAGGCAGAAAAGAATGGTTTCAAATTCTCAATGTCAGGAGAAGAATATGGAATTCTCTATAGAGATACTGAAAGCGATAGCGATTCGTATATCCTTGGGACTAGCGATGGAAGAGTTTATGTAAAAGGATTTCGTGCAGTTCGTAAGGCAAATCTAAGTTGCAACTACATAATTACAATTGATGGTGTAAGAAAAGCGGTAATCGCAGGAAACGCAAGAATTGCTTTTGAAGAAGATGTATTAACTGAAAATAGCTTAATCTGCAGCTTTGACGATGAATATCTATTGCTATACATGGCTATTCAGGAGATGATAATGACCAAAAACAAGTGGCTGAAATAGTTTTTTAGCCACCGGCTAGTTTGATTTTACTATCTCTAAAATGTATAATAATTTGTGAATTTAAATGAAATATAAACGGACTGATAGAAAGTAGTAAGGGTGATTTGATGAAGAGAATCCTTGTACCAGTTGATGGTTCACCTAGGAGTTTAATAGCGTTAGAACAGCTCAAAACCACGTTTTCGCCTAAGGCGTTCGAGGTTGTGCTAGTTATGGTGCGTGAAAATACCGGATATGCACTCTCGCTCGGTGAGGAAGCCGAGATTCGCGAAGAACTCGACAAGAAGCTTAATGCTATTGCCAAGACAATAGATAAATATAGCGTAATTAAAAGATCTGTAGTTGGTCGTGCGGGAGCTAGAGTTATCGAAGCTTCCAAGGAATTTGGCGTTGATATGATTGTCATGACAAAGTCCACAAAGCCAGGTGCAGGGAGCACCATCGGACTAACTGCATCCTACATAATCCGTCATGCTCAGTGTGACGTAATGATTGTTAAGGAAACAGAGAGCAAAAAGATTGAGAGCTATAGGGGTGCTATATATAAGAGAGCTAAGGGAACTGTTGCTCTTCGCGGTCAGCTCAGCCTCAAGCAGAGTGAATGCTTGATTCCGAGTGTAAAGGGTGATGTAATTTACCATATTGACGTGACTAGAGGTAGAATCAGGTTCCTTCACAGATCCTTTAATCCTGTTACAAAGGATTGGGATCTGCCACCAAGCAACGGACAGCAAGAGGTATATGAGATAGAGGCAGGGGTATCGATTCAGATTCCAGTCAATGCGACAGGCGATGGCAAGATGGCTGATAGAATTAGAATTCTCAATCGTAGCATGAAGACAGAAGCTGTCTTCAACTACGAGATTACGGCTGATAAGAGATCATATAAGCAAGAGTCAAAGCCTGAACGAAGCGAAGAGGAAGTGACGCATGAGTCAGAAGATACCGCTTCTATAGCTAGTGAAGAAGCTTATGAATCTGAAGATTCGGTAGCTGCGTCAGAAGAAACTACCAAAGAAGAAACTGAAACAACCGAACTTGAGAGTATCCTAGAATCGAAAGAAGACGATGAAATGGATGAAGAATCTGAGGAAGTAGAAGGCGCTTCAGCAGATGCTGAACTTATCGAGTCAGGTGATGCTGAAGACGTAAATCTAAATTCGATAGAGTCGCTAGACGAAATAGAGCCAATCAACACGATTGCTGCTATCGAGAGACTATGCGCAACAGGGGCTATCGATGCAGTAGAGCTATTAAAAGCCCTAGACGAGATGGAATCTAAGTCAGAAGCGCAGCTAGAATTAGATGCGGATGCCGAACTAATGGCTGAAGCTGAAGGACATGATAAGTAAGAACATTGCGATTATTAACGCAAATGACAGCGTCAGGATTGACAGTTTTAAACGTATTTGATATTCTATAACGAGTAATTAGGAGGATAACGTAATGAGCAGAATTAAGACAATTTCAACAAGAAATATGGCTAAGTCAACTGTTTCCGGTGGATGCGGTGAGTGCCAGACATCTTGCCAGTCCGCAAGTAAGACTTCATGCAGTGTTGCTAACCAGCATTGCGAGCAGGCTAAGAACAAATAGTAACTGAAGGCGCTGCTTATTGCAGCGCTTTTTATTGTTCTTCCGCTTCCGCCTGATTAACAAAATGAATTTATAAGGTATGGTACAAAAATAAATGATACATCAGTATAAACTAAACGGATATAACATAGTAATGGATGTGAATAGCGGCGCTGTTCACTCCGTAGACGAGGTAGCATATGATATCATCTCCATCTATGATAAGGGCGTAGGTAGAGATGAAATTGCCTCAGAGATAAAGGCTAAATATAGCGAAGTTACAGATAGCGATATTGATGAAACACTTTCGGATATCGAGGATCTTAAGGCAGAGAAGCTGCTTTTTTCAGATGACCCATTTGAAGAAATCGCTGGTGAGCTAAAAGCTAAGCAATCTGTACTTAAAGCAATCTGTCTTCATGTGGCTCACGGATGCAATATGGACTGCAAATACTGTTTTGCTGGTAAAGGTGAGTACAGTGGCAAGGCTGGAATTATGTCTCTAGAGGTTGGGAAAAAAGCACTCGATTTCTTGGTAGAAAATTCGGGAAGTCGTAAGAATCTTGAGGTTGACTTCTTTGGTGGTGAACCGCTTCTAAACTGGGACTTATGTAAGGAACTTGTTGCATATGGAAGAGAGCTTGAGAAGAAGCATAATAAGCGTTTTAATTTCACTCTCACTACGAATGGCGTTCTGATTGACGATGAGGTCATCGAGTTTGCCGATAGAGAGTGTAGCAACGTTGTGCTGAGTATGGACGGTCGTCGCAAGACTCATGATTTTATGCGTACCAGTAAAGATGGCAAGGGAACTTATGACAAGATAATCGAGAAATTCAAGGAGCTAGCTGACGATAGAGGTCAGAAGCAGTATTATATGAGAGGAACTTATACTGCGCACAATAAAGATTTTGCAGCAGATGTCCTAGCGATGGCAGACCTTGGTTTTAAGGAAACTAGTATCGAACCTGTTGTGAGTGATCCTAGCACAGATTACGCGCTTCACGATGAAGATTTAGCTATTCTAAAGGAACAGTATGAGAAGCTAGCTATTGAGATGCTGGAGCGAGAGAAGAGAGGTGAAGGCTTCAACTTCTATCACTATACAGTGGATTTAACTGGTGGACCGTGCATCTACAAGCGCGTCAGCGGCTGCGGAGTAGGTACTGAATACCTTGCAGTTACACCTTCCGGTGATCTTTATCCATGTCACCAGTTTGTAGGAGATGATGATTATATAGTTGGAAATGTCTATGATGGAATTCAAAATCGTGAAATAATCGATGGATTTAGACACAATAACAACCTTTACACCAGAGATAAATGTCGAAACTGTTTTGCTAAGCTATATTGCTCTGGTGGCTGTGCGGCAAACAATTTCCATACTAATGGAGACATCAACAAGGTGTACGACTTCGGGTGTGAACTCCACAAGAAAAGAATTGAGTGCGCACTTATGCTAAAGGTTGCAGAAGAAGAGCTCGGTATAGAGCGTGTATCAGAATAGATGGCTGATAATCATAATCCATACTGGAAGAGTTAGCATCGATAGCATAGTAGACATTGCTACAGCCTCTGACATGAGCTTGGTATCCTTGTGTTCACCAGCTGCTAGTGCTACGCTCAGCACTGCACTTGGATAAGTGAAGGATAAAGCGATTGTGAGCTTTATGATTTTGCTAAGAGGCATGAAATATAATATCAAGATGGAAAGTGCTGGCTCGAGGATTAAACAGACGAGACTTGAAATAATAAGCTCTTTGTCAGTAATTAATTCCCTGAACTTGCAGTCACCCAGCTGAATGCCGATGATTATCATCGATATTGGAACAGTCGCATCCCCGATAGTTGCGAGAAAGTCCATAGCAGGGTTTGGAATTCTAATACCTGCAAATAAACTAATACAGAGCAAATTGAGACGATTGTCACCACATTTTTGAACGGCTTGATGATCGTCTCTTTGTTTATAGTTTTACGCGTACCAGACTCTTTCTTGCCACCGAGGCTGAGCTGAATCATACATCCTGTGAAAATATATAGATTGCAGGCAATATTCTGAATAACCGAATAATATAGAACCACATGGCCAAAAACAGAACGAGCGATAGGGAAACCCATAAAACCCGAGTTGCTAGTAACCATCGCTACAGATAAAACATTTTGTTGCTCAACACTTTTCTTGGTAAATAATCTAGATATCTTAACTGAGATTGCTCCGAACAGAGCAAACATTGCTAATGATAGAAAAATGATTATTACAGTATTAGAAAACGTGTTCGCAGAAATCGTCTGACCACAAATTGAGTAGATCAGAAGGCAGGGAGTCGTGATGTTAAGCACGAGTGATATCAGATGATCAACTGCTTCAGTCCCCAACACGCGTAGTTTGTTCGCAACAAAGCCTACGGCAATGTACAGAAAAATAACTAGTACTTTAGATGCTATTACTTGCATAAATATGATTGTCCTCTCTCTTATAACATTTATATCATATCAAAGATTTGAATTTGCACCAAATTGTCATGTGTTTTATTTGTAAACTAATATAACCAATATAAAATACATAAATGAGCAACTGGATATGGTATAATTACTATAAATTTTTGAGATGTGGGGTTTAATTGCATTTCTGATAAATTCAGATATGCGCATTTCAAAAAAAGGGGTTTGGTAAGGAGATACTAATGGAAAAAAAGTAATTTTGGCAACACAGAACGCAGGAAAGATTAGCGAAATGCGCGAGATTTTTCTCGAAGTTCGGCATGGATGTGATTTCTCGTGATGATATGGGCCTGCCAAAGGACGAAATTGAAGAGACAGGTAGCACTTTTGAAGAGAACTCGTATATCAAAGCTTCTACTATCGCTAAGCAGTGTGATGGAATAGTAGTTGCTGATGATAGCGGCATTGCTGTTGACTGCATCGGTGGTAAGCCAGGTGTATATTCAGCAAGGTTTGCTGGTGAAGGATGCACACCTCGTGATAACAATGTAAAGCTACTTCAGCTTTTGGATGGAATCCCTACAGAAGAGAGGGGAGCTCGTTTCATATCAGTTATCACGCTTATTTATCCGGATGGCAAGACTCTCGTTGCTCGTGGTGAGTGCGAGGGAACCATTGCTGAGAAGATGAGGGGTGAAAACGGATTTGGATATGATCCGATATTTATACCTGAGGGATATGACCAGACTTTCGGTGAGCTACCTGCAGAGCTCAAGAATAGAATTAGCCACAGAGCTAAGTCGCTTCTAAAGCTAGAGGAACTTATCAGTGAGCAAAGAGATAGATAGTATTTCAAAAGTAAATAATGAGGCATTGAAGAAAAAGAAAGTTCGTCTTAACATGGATAATCTTGTTAGGATAAGCTTTCATATATTTAGACAATTCGATGATCAATACTATGCGGGGTTTGCCGCTCAGATTGCCTATTACTTCTTCATGGCTAGCGTTCCTACACTCATAGTACTTTCACAGGTGCTAGGAGTTTTTGACCTATCGCTAGATATTATAAAGAACTGGCTCAACCACAATGTGGACTCACAGCTTAGTAGCTTCGTTATGGGACTATTTTCCGCATCGTCTGTGAGATTGGGTAATTTCATCATGATTTTCTTAGCACTATGGTCTGCATCGGCCTTGGAGTTTTCTCTTTCTAGGTTGACGAGTTATACACTGACCGAAGGTGCTTACAAATTCAATTTTTTTGCAGAGAGACTGAAAGCTGTTCCTACAGCTGCTATTACAATTTTCGCAGTTGCATTCACACTTGTCGTATTCGTGTATGGAGAAGATATCTTCTACAAGCTATTTAATGGTGGTATCCTTGCAAGGGCTCTTATAGCATTAAAGCTGCCGATCGTAGCAGTATCATTCTTCGCCATGATTACATTAAATTATTATATACTGCCACTCGTAAGAGTTCCGATTAGAGCTATACTTCCCGGGAGCTGTGTTCTCGTCATTTGGACTATTGATCGCGACTACAATATATGCAAACTATATCAGCTACTCGGTAAATTACGATATTCTGTACGGTGCATTTGCATCTATCGTTGCTTTGATGCTGTGGTTCTATATTATTTCGTGGATACTGTGCGTCGGGATGATGTTCAACAAGGCATGGGATGAAGTAATGCAGCGGAATAGGCTGAGTCATGAAAAGATGATTGAGTATATCGAAAAGAAATCGATGCTTCTTGGCGAGGAAAAATCAAAGCGATACATCGTATCAGATGATGATAATTGCAGTGCTGAATTAGAGACGATTGCAGTTAAATTGAGCCGCAAATTTGTAAAGGGATACGAAGAAGAACTCCGTAAGGAGAAGCAGAAAAAAGCACATCGTAAACTATAGTTTGCACCGTGTTGATATAAAATTTATGATACCTAAAGGTGTCAGTCTCAGGAAAACTTGAGGTGAATATATGGAAGAATTAAACATTGTAGAAAATAGCATCGAAACTAATACTGAGAGAAAGAAATTATTATTTATTCTTAATCCTCGTGCAGGCACGATGCAGGCAAGTAAAAACCTAAGTGATATCATGCAGATATTTTCAGATGCTGGATACCTAACTAGCGTATTACTAACCGCAAAGTCAGGTGATGCTAGAGATTTTGCACATCAATATGCTAATGAGTATGATGTAGTTGCCTGTGCTGGTGGAGATGGTACGTACAACGAAATGATTGATGGCGTCATATCTTCAGGAGCTAAGTGTAAGGTCGGATATATTCCTGCGGGGAGCACGAATGACTTTGGAGCGAGCATCGGACTATCAAAGAATATCATAGAAGCGGCAAAAGCTATTGCAAATGGAGAGACTATTACACTCGATGTCGGTTCGTTTAACGGACAGTATTTCTCATATGTGGCTTCATTTGGAGCTTTTACAAGTGCATCATACTCGGTGCCACAGAACTTAAAAAATATATTTGGGCACACAGCATACGTGCTACAAGGAATTAAAGATATAGTCAGCATTAAATCCCAACATGTAAAGGTTATCACTGACGAAGGGCTTCCAACGGAGCGCGTTATTGAAGAGGATCTGGTATTTGGTGCTGTATGCAATGCGACATCTGTAGGTGGAGTGCTTAAACTCGATTCATTTAGAGTAGATATGAATGATGGTCTCATGGAGGTGCTGTTAATCAAGTCACCTAAAAACCTGTTAGATGTGAATTCGATTGCGATGTCACTTCTTTCCAACTCCCTCGACACTAAGGATATTGCATTCTATAGTGCAAAGACTGTAAGGTTTGAGATGAGCCCCGACGTTCCATGGACTCTCGATGGAGAGTATAAGGAAGGCGAAAGTGATATCAAGATTGAGACAGTCTGTGATGCGGTAAATATTTTGGTTTAGAGATTGATTTCTGGAAGAGGTTCTTAATTTTTGGAACCTCTTTTTTGCGCAATTAGACTTGATAGGTTATAGAATACACAGAGACGGTTGTTAGGTGCACTTTAGGTCAAGAAGAAAGGGAAGTAATGGCAGCAGAAGCGGTTGATAAAATAAAGAAAGATATAAATGACGAAAGAATTCGTCGGAGCAACCTTTCAAGGGCAGATTTAGAAAAAGCTTTCCTTGAGTTGGAAAATAATAAATTTGATTCCGGCATGAGGATAAAATTCGCAGCCGACTTAGCAGAAAGTGATGAAATTTTATATCACTATGAACTTATTATCAAAGACTGGGAACAGAATTTAAATCTATATCTTGAAAATGGTTTTTATAAACATGACAGAGAAGGGATAGTACTTTTATTTGGGAAACTGGATGATAATATAGATGAAAAAATAAAAGTATACACAGCTTATCTATTGGCAAAAGCATTATCGCAATTAAAGCATAGAGAATTTTATCTACCGTTTTGTAATAAAGCCTGTGATATTCTTGTTTCGCTTTTAGATACAAATAATGATAACCTTCGTTGTAAAGTCATCATTGCCATTGGTTGGATAGGAGCATCGAATGAAATTGAATTGCTTGCGCATCAGTTGCTCTATGATGAGGAAGCGCTTTGCCGAGCGTGGTCTGCATCTAGCCTTATGCAGATGATGTTTCATCGTGTCAAAATAGAAGAATTACAGGAAAGAACTAAATTATCATTTCTCGAAGGAATTTCTAGTGAAATGGATTTATATACCTCGGGAATTATGATAGAAGCGGCACAAACCATATTTGGAAAAAGATGGATATCTTCATCCGCTGTAGAAAGTGAAGAACCTGCAACAATCGAGAAAGCGAGAAAGTCAGCTGTGCGTTTTTTACGGAAGTAATCAAAATTACTAATCTGATTAAGAATTTAAAACTGCTGGTAGATGCGTTACACATCTGCCAGCAGTTTGTGTTATCAAGTAAGTTTGTTAGTGCGATTACAGACCTCATTTCATATTCATAGCGAATCGACAGCCTGAGCACTGTATTCCCTATAGCTCGCGAACTCTGAGGATTCCTTCTCCAGATAGCTCGCCAGATGCATCTGCAGGTACGAGCGCAATCGCAGCACCATACTCTGAGCGACTCTTGCCAACGCACACGTCATCAACACTTCCATAAGCAGCCTTTACAGCAGCCTCAACATCAAGTTCGCCCTTGAATAATATGCTAACCTTCTTAAAGCCTTCCTTAGCCGGTAGTTCAACAGCAGGGAAGTTAACTGAGTTCCTGATAGTTCCCTTCTCTAGATAATCCATGAGCTCATCAACAGCCATAGCAGCACAGTTCTCTTCAGCCTCTGCTGTGGAAGCACCAAGGTGTGGAGTAGCGATTACGCCAGTTTTGCCGATTAAATCTTCGCTTGGAAGGTCAGTTAGGTACTTTCTGAGCTTGCCAGATTCTAGTCCTGCTATGATATCCTCGTTCACTACTAAATCAGGTCTAGCGAAGTTGAGGATTATAGCACCGTCCTTCATCTTAGCGATTAGTTCCTTGTTGATCATACCCTTAGTCTCTGGGAGTGAAGGAACGTGGATTGTGATGTAATCGCAAACCTTAACCATCTCAGCGATATCATCATACATCTCGCATGGTGCAGTGAGGATAGGGTGAATTACTACAGAGTTTCCAACGATGTTCATGCCTAGAGCATGAGCCGCGTTAGCAACCTTAGCTCCGATAGCGCCAAGTCCGATAACTCCGAGAGTCTTGCCAGCAATCTCAGTTCCTGCGAACTGCTTCTTGCCTTTCAACCTGCCCAGCAACATCTCCCTCGAGGGTATTGGTCCAAGCAACACCTTCACAGATGTTTCTTGCGCCTATAATCATTGCTGAAACAACCAGCTCCTTAACCGCATTGGAGTTTGCTCCAGGTGCATTGAATACAACGATGCCTCATCAGCACATCTGTCTAATGGAATGTTGTTAACCCCTGCGCCAGCTCTACCGATAGCCATCAAATTGTCGGAGAATTGCATGTCGTGCATCTTGAAGCTTCGAACGACAACTCCGTGTGCTGTGTCTATATCTTCTGTCAACTCATATCTATCTGTAAGTCTTCCGAGACCTACCTGTGAAATGTTGTTGAGCGTACCGATATTAAACTTATCCATTCTTAAGTACCTCCTATTGCCTCCCAGGTTAGGGGGCGTGGTCAAAGTGTTGAAAATAATAATTCGCTTAATAGCCCATCCATCGTGTGATATGCGGCATTCATGCTGCCGCAAGTGTTGAAAAATGCACTATTTACGATATTAAGTATAGCATTATTATTCTTTACATTCAATGTTGAAAGTGCTACAATTTTTATGTAAGTTTGAAACAAATTTGGAGGTATTTAAATGGCTACAAATGAACGTGTATTTAACTTCTCTGCAGGTCCTTCAACTCTACCTGTAGAGGTACTAGAGAAAGCTGCAGCGGAGATGCTCAACTACGATGGCACAGGCGAGTCTGTAATGGAGATGAGCCACAGATCGGCAGAGTACAAGCAGATTATTGAGGATGCTGAGAAGAATCTAAGAACTCTGATGAACATTCCTGATGATTATTATGTTCTGTTCCTTCAGGGTGGTGGAACTCTTCAGTTCTCCATGGTTCCAATCAACCTGCTAACTGGCAGCAAGAAAGCTGATTACCTCATCACAGGTAACTGGGCTAAGAAGGCTTATGAAGAAGCTACTAAGTTTGGTGATGTTAAGATTCTTGCAAGCTCTGAGGAAGATAATTACTCATATATTCCTAAGTTTAAGCCAGAGGACATCAGACCTGACGTAGACTACGTTCACATATGCTACAACAACACAATCTTCGGAACACATTGCAACGAAGTTCCTGATGTAGGTGATCATCTACTAGTAGCCGATATGTCATCTTGCATTCTTTCTGAGGAAGTTGATGTCACTAAGTTCGGTCTAATCTATGCCGGCGCGCAGAAGAATGTTGCACCTGCTGGTGTTACAATCGTAATCGTTAGAAAGGACCTCGTAGGAAAGGCTCCTGCTAATACTCCAGTATACTTAGATTATGCAACTCACGCTAAGAAGGGTTCGATGTACAACACACCTCCATGCTATCCAATCTATATTGCTGGTGAAGTGTTCAAGTATCTTCTTAAAAATGGTGGTGTAAAGGCTACTCACGAGAGGGATGTTGAAAAAGCTAACCTTCTATATGGCTACCTTGATAAGAGCGAGATGTTCAAGCCATCAGTTGCTAAGGAAGACAGATCGCTGATGAACATTACTTTTGTGACTGGCGATCCAGAGCTCGACAAGAAATTTATCGCTGGCGCAAAGGAAAAGGGTATGATTAACCTTGCTGGTTACAGAACTGTTGGCGGAATGAGAGCAAGCACATACAATGCAATGCCTTTAGAAGGTGTTGAAGCTCTCGTTGCTTATATGGAAAAGTTTGAGAATGAGAACAAGTAACAAGGCTGTTAATTCAAAAAATATTAATAAAAGTCTTGTAAGAATTTTGGTGACCGTCATGGTGATGCTTCTGGTGTCATCATTGATGGTCACCATCAATATTAATACAAGCTTTGCTGCTTCTAAATCCAAGAAGAAGGCTAAAACCAAGACGAGCACCATTGCTGCCCCTGAGATTGAGGCGGAATCGGCGGTCGTCCTTTCGGCGTCTACGAGTGAAGTGGTTTACTCGTCACGCAAAGACAGGAAGCTCCAGCCAGGGGGCACAGTGCAGCTTATGGTGGCAATGGTAGCTATCGATAATATGCACGATGATAAAGAATATAAGAACAATGTCCAGATTTCTGACGATATGTATGGAGCGGGAACAACTTTTCCGTCAGGTTCTAGCATTAAAGTAGAAGACCTAATGTACACCATGCTGATGTCGGGAGATGCTGAATCTGCCAAGGCTTTGGCAATTTATTCAGCTGGTTCAGAGGCAAACTTTGTTGACCAGATGAACTCAAAGGCTCAGCAGCTTGGGCTAGTCAATACAAGATATACAAACGCAACTGGTGAGTACGATACAGACCAGTATTCTACAGTTGAAGATACGGCAAAGATTGCGAAGGCTGCTTATCAATACGGAGCTATCAAAAGAATGTCGGGTGAAGCTAGCCACACAGTGAAGGTAACTGATGGTGAAGGTGATAAGAAAATTACAAACTCTCACCCGTTTATGTCGGGTAGCGATTCTTACAGGGGGTTCAAGGGTGGAATATACTCCAAGCTTACGGAACCTGAGGGCAAAGAGGTCTTCCTCGCATACGCAACTCATAACGATATGAATCTTGTAGTCGTGCTTTTTGACGAAGCGGAAGGAAAGTCGCCTGGTGATGCAACTAAGCTATTTAATTATGGATTTAAAAAGGCTACACAGAAAGTCATCATCAAAAAGGCGTAAAGATTGGCAAGGTCAAGGTAAAGCATGGCGCGAAAACTAGACTGAAGGTTTACACTGCGAGCAAAGGATTTGTCTATATACCTCCAGAGGGGAGCGATTCCCTTATCAAGACTGAACCAGTGATTTTCAATAATGTTGAAGCGCCGTTAAAAGCTGGTGACAAGGTTGGAGAGTATCGAATATACGTTGCTAATGAACTGACTGGAACTGTAGATCTTGTTGTTAAGGAAGATGTAAGGGTCGGCTGGCCACCATCGTATATTTATATTTCTAATATGACGACGGTAATAATTTGTCTGATTCTGTTCATAATAATATTGCTCTTCGTTCGTGCTAGAAACATTAAGAGGCGTAAGAAGAGGATGAGAGCTAGAAAGCACAAGGAGAAGATTAGGGAAATTGCGAAAAAGAGACTTGAAATTGAAGAGGATAGACGAAGGCGAAATTGGACTTACAAATAGGATAGACAATATAGGGAACATTTAATGTTTAACATCGAAGAAGAACTTAAAAAATTACCTCTCTCGCCGGGAGTATATATGCATAAGGATAGCCTTGGTAACGTAATTTACGTTGGCAAGGCTATTAAGTTAAGAAATCGTGTTTCGCAGTATTTCCATAAATCATCGCAGCATTCTCCGAAAGTGCGTGCGATGGTTGATAACGTTGCGGAATTTGATTACATTACATGTGCTACAGAGATGGAGGCACTCATTTTAGAGTGTAATCTCATCAAGAAGTACATGCCTAAATACAATATTTTGCTCAAGGATGGAAAGACATATCCTTACATAGAGGTGACGACTAGCGAAGAATTTCCGAGGGTGATAAGGACTAGAGAAGTGAAGCGAGATGGCAATAAGTATTTCGGTCCTTATTCGGATAGCGGAGCTGTTACGAAGATAATCAAACTAATAGACGAGATTTATCCTGTCAAGAAATGTAAGACCAAAGAGTTTCCGACAAATTTCGACCATGTTTAAATTATCATATCGGAAAATGCAAGGGTATTTGCATAAATGCTGCAGATAAGGTCGAGTATGATGAGATGATAGATAGTATTCTCAAGATTCTTAGCGGCAAGGATGCGAAGTTAATCAAGGAACTCAAAGAAAAAATGATGGCTGCATCTGAAAGGATGGAGTATGAAGAAGCTGCCAAATACAGGGACTACATAAATGCGTTTAAAGCACTTGGGGAGACACAAAGAGCTACGATGGCTGCGGATAGAGACATTGACGTGCTGCTTCCACTAGTAACGCAAAATAGCGAAATTATCGCTCAGTACAAAGTGCGTGAGGGTAAGCTTATCGGACGAGAAATTCATTATATGGATGAATACAACTCAGATCAGAGTAGCACTAGAAGCGATATGGTATCGGCTTTTATCAAGCAGTATTACACGGGAAGTGCTAGGCTGCCTAAGGAGATTTTGCTCACGGAACACATCGAAGAAGAGTCTCTCATCATTGCCCTTCTCGACAACACGAATGAAGAGAATGCAAAGGCGAAGAGCGATACTCTGCATCGTACAAAGATAATTTTGCCGGAGCGTGGCGAAAAAAAAGCTATTCTAGACTTAGCAATTAATGATTCTTTGCAGGTTGTAAAAGGACTCGATGAGAGAGCGGAGCGTGATGCGGAGAAAAAAGATAATCTTCGCGATGAGATTACAAGGCTTATCAAAAAGGCAGCTCAGATTGAAGGTTCAATTCCGTATATTATCGAAGATGGTGAAGAGCGCGAGTATAGGGTAGAAGCTTATGACATATCTAATATGAACGGACTCGATACCGTAGGAGCTATGGTCGTATATGAAGGTGCAAAGCCAATCAGAAACGATTATCGCAAGTTCAAGATTAAGAGTGAAGATGCGGAAGGGGATGATTACGCTTCGCTTCAGGAGGTTATCTATAGGCGCCTAAAGCGTGCAAAGATGGTGACTCTGGGTTTAACACATATCCTGACATACTATTCATAGATGGAGGTCTCGGACAGGTTCATGCTGTGCAGAAGGTTGTTTCGGCACTACGCATGTCAATTCCGGTAGTCGGTCTTGCAAAAAATGACGTTCATAGAACGAGGGCTATCGTTTTTAGCGATGGCTCAGAAATAGAGCTCGAAGGAGAACCTTTGCTATACAGCTATTGTGGTCGCATACAGGAGGAGGTTCACAGATTTGTGATAACATTCCAGCGAGGCAGAAGAACTTCTGCTATGACGAAATCTGTGCTAGAAGAAATTCCAGGGATTGGTCCGTCGAGACGTAAAGAACTGCTCAAACATTTCAGAGATATCGAATCGATAAAGTGTGCTAGCTACGACGAACTTATCGCTTGCGATACCATTAACAGTAAGGTTGCGGAGAGCATAATCGAATACTTTAGCAAGAAATAACGGAAATACATTGATAAATGAACATATTAATGTTATATTAACCTAACACAGATAGAGAAAAGGAGAGTAACTATGTCTCAGGAAGAACGTAACATGATTGAAGAAGAAGAGGATATAATCACTCTAGAATTTGACGATGGAACTGCAGTTGATTGCGATGTTCTAGGAACATTCGAAGCTGACTCCAAGGAGTATATTGCTCTTGCTCCAATAGATGGAACTGATGATGTATACATCTATGGATATAAGGATATCGATGCTGATACATTTGATATCGTAGATATCGATGATGAGGAAGAGTTCAATACTGCTGTAAAGGCTTTTGAAGCAGCAATGGCAGAGGAAGACGAATAATATATTTGATAGATTATATCGCCGCGCTGATTCCGTCAGCGCGGTTTTACTGTGAGTATTTAATATTTACAATATAAGGCAATTATTGTATAATATCGCTTGTCAATTTCAGTTAGAAACTGTATGAGCGGATGTGGCGGAATTGGCAGACGCGCACGGTTCAGGTCCGTGTGACGAATAGTCATGAGGGTTCGAGTCCCTCCATCCGCACCACATGGGCGAGGTTTATGCAGAACCTCGTTTTTTTATTAAGGAGATGGAGATGGATAATAGAGCAATAGGTTTTTTTGATTCAGGACTTGGTGGGCTTACTAGTGTACCCGTTCTAAAGCGCGCTCTTCCAAATGAAAAGGTTCTCTACTTCGGAGATACTGCGAGAACTCCGTATGGCTCTAAGTCACCAGACACGGTGTGTAAGTTTTCCACACAGATAGTCGATTACCTTGTGAGCAAGAATGTTAAGCTGATTGTAATCGCTTGTAACACCGTTACAGCTATGGCGCTAGATATGCTTAGGGAGAAACATCCTGAAGTGCCGATAGTTGGCGTAATCGATCCGACAGCAAGACGCGTGTCTGCAGATGGTGCTTATAATGTTGGAATAATCGGTACAAAGGTTACGATAGAGAGTGGGGTATATGCTGAAAGAATTCATGCTCTCAATCCGAATATCAATACATATAGTTTGGCGTGTCCAGCGTTTGTTCCGCTCATTGAGGAAGGCATCATAGATAATGAGATTATGGATCTCACTATCAAGTACTATATGGATGATTTCGTGAAGGCGAATAACCTAGATAGTCTTATTCTCGGCTGTACACATTATCCGCTTATTGCGAGTAATATAAAAAAAGATATATCCCAACCTCAAGCTTTACAATTCTTCGGCAGAGGTTATCAGCGATGTAGTTAATATACTAACAGAAAATGATATGTTGGCGGGAGAAAATGACTTTCCAGACAGATTCTATGCCAGCGACTTGTCGGAAAACTTCTTGAGAATGACAGATACGCTATTTGAAGGGTACGATACAAAAATAAAATTAAAGAAATTAGATGATTAATACCGCGAAAGCGGTATTTTTTATGTAAAAAGTGTGTAGATATGCTCAAAACTGAGTGCTAAAGCGGCTCTCGCATTGACAAAATCAATGGTTTTATGTAAAATCAATTGATATTACGAAAAATGCCGCACTAGCGGCTATTGGGAGTTTATATGGAAACAGAGTTTAAATTTTGCATCGATGACTCGTCTATTGTTGATAAGATTTTAAACGATTCTATGCTTGATGATTATGTTGATCGCAACGCATTAGAAGAGATTGACATGAAGGCGATTTATTTCGACACAGATGACCTTGACCTTCGCAAAGCGGGGATTGCCTATAGGGTGAGATATGAGAATGATCGTATCACAGCTACAGTAAAGTGGGACAACAAGGTTGAAGATGGTCTTCACTCGCGAGAGGAATTCAATCTCGTTATAAATGATGAAAGGTTCGCTATGGAGCCTGACATTGAAGCCTTCGAATCAAGTGAAGCATATGATGTGCTTATCAAGGCAGCAGGAAGCAAGAAGTTGAAAGAAGTTATGAGAATGGATTTTACGCGTAAGCTACTCAAAATCGATACTGGCGATTCTATAAGCGCACTTTCTTTTGACGTAGGTGCCGTTCACGGAGAATCAGGAGAGGTGCCTATCTCTGAGATGGAGCTCGAGTGGTATCATGGAAGCGAAGATGATTTCAAATACATTGCATGCAAACTAGCGGAGAAGTACAATCTCAAGACTGAGAATATTTCCAAGCTGCAGAAGGGCTTTGCTGAGTAATTACAGCGTAGCTCCATATACATCACATAATATCAACATTAATTATTTAAGAACCAAAAATTAGGAGGATATATAATGAACACTAACCTTATCTCAAAGGAAGAAAACATCGCTAAATTCACCATCGTATTTACAGCTGCTGAGTTCGAAGATGCGATTGTAGATGCATACAAGAAGAACAAGGATAAGTTCTCAATCGACGGTTTCCGTAAGGGCAAAGCTCCTAGAAAAATCATCGAGAACAACTACGGAGAGGACATCTTCTATGATGAGGCCTTAAATGGTCTACTCAACAAGGCTTATCCGGAAGCAGTAGTAGAGTTAGACCTTGAAGTTGTTGCTAATCCACAGCTTGAGGTTGGCGAAGTTAAGAAGGGTGAGGATATTACAGTCACAGCAACTGTACAGCTATTCCCAGAGGTTGAGATTAAGAACTATAAGAACCTTGAAGTAACAAAGGTTGCTTCAGAGGTTACTGATGCTGACGTTGATGCAGATCTCGAGAGAATCCAGAAGAGCCAGGCTAGACTTGAAACAGTAGAAGGCCGCAAGACTCAGGAAGGCGATACAGTAGTTATCGACTTCGATGGATCTATCGATGGAAAGCATTTTGATGGTGGAAAGGCTGAGAACTTTGAGCTTAAGCTAGGTTCAGGACAGTTCATCCCAGGATTTGAAGATCAGCTAATCGGTAAAGATGCTGGTGAGGAAGTAGACGTAAAGGTCACATTCCCAGAGAACTATAATGCTAAGGATCTTGCAGGTAAGGATGCCCTATTTGAGACTAAGATACATGAAATCAAGGTAGAAGTGCTTCCTGAAATTGATGATGAGCTTGCTAGTGACGTAAGCGAGTTTGAGACACTCGCAGAACTCAAGGCTGACGTTAAGAAGAACCTAGAGAAGAACGCAAAGGATAGAGACGAAGCTCAGATGAAGAACGAGCTCCTTGATAAGCTTTGCGAAGTTAATGAAGTAGATGTTCCTGCAGCAATGGTAGAAGAAGAAATCGATAGAATGGTTAACGAGATGAATCAGCAGCTCGCTTACCAGGGGCTATCTCTAGACCAGTATATGCAGCTTCTTGGACAGACAATTAATGATGTAAGAGAGGGAGCAAGAGAAGATGCTAAGAAGAGAGTTGCTATGAGAATTCTCATCAGAGCAGTTGTTGCTAAGGAAGGCATCGAAGCTACAGAAGCTGAGCTTGAGGAAGAGCTACAGAAGTTCGCTGATCAGTATGGCCAGTCAATCGAACAGGTTAAGAAGGTTATGGGCGAAGAGAACCTAAGATTCTTCGCAGAGGATGTAAAGACACGCAAGGCTATCGACTTTATGTTTGATAATGCTAAGCTTGTTGAGAAGAAGGAAGAGGCAGAGACAGAGGAGAGCAAGTAAGCTCCGTCTGATATAAATCTGCCATAAGGAGGAAGCATAGTGAGTTTAATACCTTACGTAGTTGAACAGACAGGCGGCGGAGAGCGCAGCTATGATATCTATTCCAGATTGCTCAAAGATAGAATTATCTTTATTGATCAGGAAATAGATGATCACCTCGCGAGCGTTGTCGTTGCACAGCTATTGTTTCTAGAAGCCGAAGATCCAGAGAAGGATATCAACATTTATATCAATTCATCGGGCGGCTCCGTAACGGCAGGTATGGGCATCTACGATACGATGAAGTACGTTAAGCCTGATATCGCAACGATTTGCTTTGGAATGGCGGCTAGCATGGGAGCAGTTCTCATGACAGCGGGTACAAAGGGTAAGCGGTTTGCACTACCTAATGCTGAGATAATGATTCACCAGCCACTTGGTGGTGCTAAGGGTCAGGCATCAGACATCAAAATCCAAGCAGAGTGGATGCAGAAAACTAAGGACAAGCTCAATAACATTCTTGCAGAGGCGACAGGTCAGCCTTACGAGACAATCCTAAGAGATACTGATCGTGACAATTTCATGTCTGCACCAGAAGCTGTTGAATATGGCTTGATAGATAAGGTTCTATCCAAGGAAGAGTTGAGTAGGTAAAGGGGGCAGAGTTGGAGAATAATCATAATCCACATGAACTAGTGTGCTCCTTCTGCGGCAAGACAAGCTCTCAGGTTAGACGTATAATTGTGGGTCAGGATGTAAATATTTGTAATGAATGCATTGAACTGTGCTCAGAACTGCTCAAGGATGATGGAACTCCTAGGGAAGTGCAAGAGAGCCTGACTTCATTACCAACTCCAAAGGAGATTGCGGCAGAGTTAGGAGAGTATGTAATAGAACAGGAAGCTGCTAAGAAGAGCCTTGCTGTTGCTGTTTACAATCACTACAAAAGAATTAAATATCTAGAGAATAATGCAGCTCAGAAGGAAAAGGATGCAGTTGAACTTCAGAAGAGTAATGTTCTGATGCTCGGTCCTACTGGTAGTGGCAAGACTTTTGCTAGCCCAGACGATGGCACGTATCCTAGATGTTCCGTTTGCTATCGTAGACGCTACATCGCTTACAGAAGCGGGGTATGTCGGTGAGGATGTTGAAAACATTCTGCTCAGACTATATCAGGCTGCAGATGGAGATTTAGAGAGAGCGCAGAAGGGAATCATATATATTGATGAGATTGATAAGATTGCCCGTAAGTCTGAGAACACATCGATTACGAGAGATGTAAGCGGTGAAGGTGTCCAGCAGGCGCTACTCAAAATTATCGAAGGAACAGTTGCGAATGTACCACCTCAGGGCGGAAGAAAACACCCGATGCAGGAGTTTATTCACTTCGACACAAAGGATGTGCTATTCATATGCGGCGGTGCTTTTTGCTGGACTTTCGACTATAATCAAGCGTAGGCTTGGAAATAAGGTTATAGGCTTTAACTCTACAAATGACTCAGCTCATGATATCGATGAGAAGGTTATTTTGTCGTTAGTTGAGCCAGAAGATTTGCTGAGGTTCGGAATTATTCCGGAGCTGATAGGAAGACTTCCTGTAATCGTTTCACTTGATGAACTGAGTGAAGAAGCTCTTAGCAAGATTATGAAGGAGCCACGCAATTCGCTTATCAAGCAGTATAAGACCATGCTTTCTATGGATGATATAGAGCTTGAAGTTGAAGACGAGGCTATTTCAGCCATTGCTAACAAGGCAATTGAACTTAAGACAGGTGCTAGAGGCCTGCGAGGGATATTTGAGAGCATGATGACAGATGTCATGTATGAATTGCCATCAAGGGAAGATGTGCGTAAGTGCATCGTTACCAAGGAAACTGTCGAAAAGGGAACCATGCCTGTTCTTATGACAGATTCTGAAATTGAGGCAAAGGACGCATAAAATTTCAAATGATATCTCAGGGCGGCATTAATATTTTGATGCCGCCTTGTGGTATAGGGACTTGAGGAGGGCGTATGAAAGTAAGAGTACCATTCATACCACTTAGGGGACAGACCTTCTTCCCAAATACAATAGTGGGATTTGATATTGGAAGAGATAAGTCGCTGAAATCGCTAGATGCGGCTATGAACGAGGACAAGTGTCTCGTCGTAGCAACTCAGAGAGACATTTCTATAAATGCACCAAAAGAAGAAGATATCTTCATGACAGGTGTGGAAATTCGTGTAAGCAAGTTGTAAAGCGCCATGAGGAATACGTGAGAGTGCTCGCAGAGTGTGGAAGCCGCGTAAAACTTTCGGCGGTGTATGACGAGGATGATACGCTTTATTGTGACTATGAAGTGGCTGACGCCGCTTCTGAAGAGAGCGATGAACTTAATATAACTGCGCTAACTAGAGTGCTTAAGCAGACATACTTTAGGTACGTTGAGATGAGCAATGCTGGAGAGGCAGCTGCTCGTGCTCTAATTGACGGAGTAGAGGATCCAGTGGCACTTGCTTATATTATCGCTGGAGAACTTGATGTGCCATTCGAATTACTTCAGGGACTCCTGGAACTCGATTCTGTAAATGACCTGATAGAACAGCTAGTTGAGACCATCTCGAGAGAGAATCAGGTTCTGGCACTAACAAAGCGCATCAACAATAGAGTTATGCAGAATATGAATAAAGGTCAGCGTGAGTATTATCTTCGCGAGCAGCTCAATGTAATCAAAGAGGAGCTCGGAGAGAACGATGATGACACTGAGGATGAGGCTAACGAATGGCTCAAGAAGCTTGAGGAGCTCAAGCTTGACGAAAAGGTGGACGAAAAGATCCGCAAGGAGATAAACAAGTTCCGTAAGATGAACATGATGAGTCCTGATGCAAATGTCAGCAGGACATATATAGAGACGATTCTTGAGCTTCCTTGGAACAAAGAGGCCAAGGTCAATACAAACATCAAGAAGGCTGAAAAAACGCTTAATAATGAGCATTATGGCCTAACTAAGGTTAAGGAGAGAATCCTAGAGCAGCTTGCTGTTATGCATCTTACAAAGGGTGCAAAAGGGCCTATAATCTGTCTCGTTGGTCCTCCAGGCGTCGGTAAGACTTCTATTGCTCGCTCGATAGCACATGCTACTAATCGAAAATTCGTGAGAATGTCACTAGGTGGTGTTAGGGACGAAGCGGAAATCAGAGGTCACAGACGGACTTATGTAGGAGCAATTAGGGTAGAGTAATCAACAGCTTTATCGAAGCAGGTACGAACAATCCGCTGTTCCTGCTAGATGAGATTGACAAGATTGGAAATGATTTCAGGGGAGACCCTGCATCTGCACTACTTGAGGTGCTAGATCCAGAGCAGAACAAGACGTTTACGGACCACTATCTCGAAGTGCCGTTTGATCTATCCAAGGCGATGTTTATCACCACTGCAAATACCACGCAGACGATTCCAAGACCACTGCTCGACAGAATGGAAGTGATTGAACTCTCGAGTTATATCGAAGAAGAAAAGGTCAATATTGCTGAGACTTATTTGATACCTAAGCAGCTCAAGGAGCATGCGATTAGGAAAAAAAGCCAGCTTGCCTTCTCAGAATCTGCTATACGTGATATTATCAACTACTACACTAGGGAGGCTGGTGTTCGCAATCTGGAGCGTGCAATTGGCTCAATTTGCCGCAAGGTGGCTAAGAATATCGTTACAGATAAAAAACATAAATATCTAATTACTTCTAGGAACCTCGAAAAGTATCTTGGTAAAAAGATATATAGAGAAGATCTTGATGATTTAAGCCCACAGGTTGGTGTGACGACAGGAATGGCATGGACAGCTGTCGGCGGAGTTACACTTGAAATCGAAACACTCAAGATGCCAGGAAGCGGAAAGCTCATATTGACTGGTCAGATGGGTGATGTGATGAAGGAGTCGGCACAAGCTGCACTCGGATATATCAGATCGATAGCTTCAGATTATGACATACCTGATAGCGTATTCAAGGAAAGCGATATTCAAGTTCATATTCCAGAGGGTGCAACACCAAAGGATGGTCCTTCCGCAGGTATAACCATGTGTTCTGCGATCTTCTCGGTGTTATCTGACAACATGGTCAGAAGAGATGTTGCTATGACTGGAGAGATTACGCTGAGAGGTAGAATCTTGCCTGTTGGTGGAATTAAGGAAAAGGTGCTCGCGGCATATAGACAGGGAATCAGAAAGATTTTGCTTCCTGCTGACAACAAGCGCGATGTTGAAGAAATACCAGCTTCCGTACGCAAAAAGATCAGGTTTGTATTCCTTGAGACAGCAGAGGATGCATTTAAGGAGATAATCCTTGAGGATAAGTCTGGTAAAGAAGAAGCTAAAAGCAAATAGACAAAGAGGATGAGAGATGCAGATAAATAAATCCGAACTCGAAGCAGTTGCAGTTAAAGCTGCACAGTATCCAGAACCAAGTGTACCTGAAATCGCTTTTGCTGGTAGATCAAACGTAGGCAAGTCATCGTTACTTAACCTGCTGACGAGAAGAAAGAACCTAGCAAGAGTTAGTGGTAGTCCAGGTAAGACTAGAACAATTAACTTCTATAGAGTCAATGATGAGTTTAGAATTGTCGATCTTCCAGGATACGGGTATGCCAGAGTGTCAAAGTCTGAATCAGAGAAGTGGGGAGCTATGATGGAGGGCTACCTTGAAAATAGAGAAGGACTGCTAAAAGTGATTCAGCTTGTGGATATAAGGCACCAGCCTTCAGCACAAGATGTTCAGATGTATGAGTATCTCAAGTACTATAATTTAGATGGCATCGTTGTGGCGACCAAGGCTGACAAGGTATCGTCTAATCAGCGCAGCAAAAACATCTCGGAGATTCGCAAAACTTTAGGGATGAGCAAGGAAGATAAGATAATTCCAGTTAGCGCACTAAAGCGGACAGGACATGACCTTCTATTGGGAGAAATAGAGCAATTGCTGGAAAGCTGTGAAAATTTTGAAGAAAATGATGATTAATTAAGAGCGGAGGAAAACAAATGGCTAATATTAAGGCTTCTGAAAGTGGAATCTTTGGCAAAATTCTATACACAGAAGAACAGATCAGAGCACGTGCAAAGGAGCTTGCGGAACAGATTTCAAAGGATTTTGAAGGGGAAGAGGTTATCGTTATAGGCACGCTTAAGGGTTCTGTACCTTGGATGTGCGACCTACTCAAGGAGCTGACTATTGACACTAGTATCGACTTCATCAAGGCGAGCAGCTACGGTTCAAGCACTACTAGCTCGGGTGTGGTTAAGATAAAGATGGATACCGACATGAACCTTTATCAGAAAAATATTCTCATCATAGAGGATATCGTAGATACTGGAACGACACTCAAATTCCTGCTTGAGAAGCTTAAGGAGAGGAATCCAAAGACTATCAAGGTTTGCACTATGCTAGATAAGCCATCACGCCGCACTACTGGCTTCGAAGCGGACTATATCGGATTTACTGTTGATGATTTATTTATCATAGGATATGGACTTGATTTTGACCAGAAGTACAGAGGTCTACCGTATATCAGCTATCTTCAGCCTGAAGATTAATCATTAATATCTTTAGTTTTATTAACTATTATCGACATATTTGGACCTGTTTACGCAGGTCCATTTATTTTTGTCTTTCTTTTCAATAGAATGGTTTTGTAAAGGAGGAGCTATGTATGAAAGAGTATCAATATCGAGTTGAAGGAGAGCACAGTCTCCCGAGAGAAGTCTATTATCAGTGTGTATGGATGATTCGCGATATGGAGAGATTAGAGAGAATCGTGAGGAGTTCAAATCAAGGTGCGGAAGATGATCACAGACTAGATGATGCACTTGTCAAGCTGGACTGTCTTAAGAGAGCGCTAGAAGAGATTCCAGATTATTATAGACAAGGTGTGGTCAGCAGCGTAAAGATTAGAGGAGGTGGCTTCGATGAGTTTGCACATACAAATACATGGAAGAAGTGGAAGATGCGCTTCATGTATGCATTTGCAGCTAATTTAGGTCTTTATTAGGTGTAAGTAAAGTGTGCTGAAAGGGAATTCTTTCAGTGATAATATTTAAGCGTATCTTATTTCTTGCGCATGTGCGTGTGTGATATGAGAGCAACACATAATTCATAATTTGCAAAATCCCTCGTTTTTAAGTACAATTACGAGGGATTTTATTTTTTCTGAAAAATATGCAAAATTAAAGCTGAAATTCTAATGTTTTTTGTATTTTTTAAGTATAAATAGCAAGTTGTTTACTCAAGTTGTGATAAAGTTATATTAGTAAATGGAGGGTATACAGAAATATTTATGGCTTATGAGGAGAAAACATTAGAGTCGGATATTGTATACAAGGGAAAGATTTTTGACATAAGAAGGGATAAGGTTTTAGCAGTTAATGACAAGGTGTCTTTTAGGGACATAGTTGTGCATGGGGGAGCTGCTGTACTTATTCCGATTACAGAAGATGGCAAAATTATATTTGTAAAACAATGGAGACAGGCTCTCGGCAGGCAGGTTGTCGAGCTACCAGCTGGCAAGGTGGACCTTGGAGAGTCGTTCGAAGACGCAGCAAAGCGTGAGCTCAGAGAAGAGACGGGGTATTCAGCGGGACGAGTGGTTAAGCTCTTTAGAATGGCGCCATGCGTTGGGTATTCTGAAGAGATACTAGAGTTTTATGCTTGTCATAATCTCAGCCCAGGGAAAACCGATTTCGATGAGACAGAAGATATCGATATCGTTCAAATGACACCTGAAGAGGTCGTTAGACAGATAATGTCCGGGAATATTGAAGATGGCAAGACGGTTGCAGGTGTACTGTTTGCTAAGAATGCGGGGATTATCTAGAATAGGTGCATGTAGTTATAACGGGGGGGTTAGGTTATGATTAATGAATTTATTACTTATCTGCGTGACACAAAAGGGAAAGCTGACAATACTTTGGTGGCTTACAAAAGGGATGTTATCTCGTTTGCGAGATTCCTTGAAAATCATAGTGGTAGAGAACTAGCTGATTGCAAGGAAAGTGATTCGATTGCTTATATTTTGGATTTGAACAACGCGAGCAAGTCTAAGGCGACAATCAATCGAAAGCTCTCGTCACTTAGAACATTTTACGACTATGGAATCGAAACTGGGGAGGTGACCGAGAATCCGTTCTCTAAGATTAAGTCTGCAAAGAATGATAAGAGACAGATTGAATTTCTCTCTGTTGAAGAGGTAGAGAAGCTGCTTGCTTTACCTGATCATACTGTAAAGGGTATCAGAGACACGGCTCTATTTGAGTTTATGTATGGAACAGGTGCTAGAGTTACTGAAGTTGTACGTCTTAAGTTTGAGGATATAAATCTCAAGATGAACTTTGTAACGCTTCGTGACGGAGAAGGTGAGAGCAGAATCGTACCGCTTGGTTCGTATGCACAGAAAGCTCTCCGCAGATATAAGGAAACTGCGTATTCTGGCTTATCACGCACAGAAGCTACAGACGACAGTTATGTATTCATTAACTTCAGAGGACAGCCGCTGACAAGGCAAGGAATCTGGAAGATGCTTAAAGAGTATGGTGCTATGATTGGTATCGAGGACCGCATGACTCCTCAGATTCTTAGAAATAGTTTCGCTGTACATATTTTGCAGAATGGTGGTGACTTAAAGACGCTTCAGGAGCTTATGGGCTTCGACGACATGTCTGTAGGTATCGCTTATCTATCCGTAACCAACATCAGAATTAAGGATGTATATAGTAGAACGCATCCAAGAGCGTAATTTAAAGCCCGCCTAAGCGGGCTTTTTTAACAGAATGGGCTTTTTAACCCTTGCAATGACAGCAGGGGTATGATATTATACATAAGTTATTACGGACGGTCCTCTAGCTATGCAAGTAACGAGTGAGGCTCGAAGAAGAAACATGCTACGAACGTCTTTGAGAGAGAGGAGGAATAACTATGAATATTTTAGATCAGATTACACAGGACTATAAGAAGAATGATGTTCCTGAGTTCAATGTCGGTGATACTGTAAAGGTACACGTTAGAATTATCGAGGGTCAGAGAGAGAGAATCCAGGTATTCGAAGGATATGTGCTCAAGATGCAGAATGGAGGCATTTCTCAGACTTTCACTGTAAGAAGACTTGCACAGGGAATTGGTGTTGAGAAGACTTTCCCAATGCATTCACCTAAGGTTGACAAGATCGAGGTAGTTAAGAAGGGTCGCGTTAGAAGAGCTAAGCTTAATTACATGCGTGAGAGAACAGGTAAGGCTGCAAGAATCAAGAAGGCGAAATAGTCTTAGCTTACAAGCAAGGATAATAATGCATACCTCGGCAGATTGCTGCGGTATGCATTTTTCTTAGGAGAAATTATGATTAATAACATTAACTGGTATCCAGGGCATATGAAGAAGACACGCGAGCTCATACAGGAAATCTTAAGGCTGTAGATCTCGTAGTTGAAATAGTAGATAGTAGGATTCCGCTATCTAGTAGAAATCCGATAATAGATGAGTTAATCTCTGGGAAAAAACGAGTAGTAATTCTGGGAAAGTGCGATCTCGCTGATAAGCATGCTACTGACGAGTGGAAGTACTACTTTGAGGCGGCTGGAGATATTGCCCTGCCTATAGATTCCAGAAATGGTGACAATATAAAAGCTTTTTACAAAGTTTTAGACAAATATCAGATAGAGCGTAACAAAGCACGTGCCCTCAAGAGGCCGCTTCGCATGATGATTGTGGGAGTGCCTAATGTTGGTAAGTCGTCTTTTATCAACAGACTAATCGGTAAGAAGAGTGCAAAGACAGGAGACAGACCTGGTGTTACCAAGGGAAAGCAGTGGGTTACACTTGAAAATGGCATGCAGCTTCTAGACACACCCGGAATTCTCTGGCCGAAGTTCGAGGATCCTCATGTAGGGCTAAATCTTGCATTTTGTGGAAGCATTAAGGATGAGATTCTCAACGTTCAAGATCTTGGCATATGAACTACTGAAGGTTCTTAGATCGAACTACCCAGATGAACTTGTTGCGAGATACAAGCTAGACGGCATTATGCGCGATGACGAGGAAGAATATAACGAGTATGGAGAACCTATAGATCCAGTACTCGCTGACATGGAAGCAATTGCTCTAAAGCGAGGGTTTATCCAGTCTGGAAAGCGTATTGACTACGAGAGAACTGGACGTACGATTCTAGATGAATTTAGAGCTGGAATTATTGGAAATATTACTCTAGAGAGGATAAATCAAAAGTAGCATAAATGCTGCATTTAGAGGCATATCCGTGCTGATATAAGAGTTAAGAATATGACTATGGCGAAGAAAGAACGTGAAGAGAAGAAAATAAAAAGGATGCAGGAGCTACTTCAGATTGAGGATGAGCTCCGTGAATCAGGGCTGAAAAATATTGCTGGTATAGACGAAGTAGGCCGTGGACCGCTTGCGGGACCTGTTTACGCGGCATGCGTTGTATTGCCAGCAGATTTTAGAGTTCCTGGAATTGATGATTCCAAGAAGGTGACTGAGAAGCAGCGAGAGAAACTTTATAAGGAAATCTGTGAAGGAGCAGTAGCTTATGGAATCGGGATTGCGACGGCAAAGGAAATCGATGACATTAACATTCTCAATGCGACGAAGCTAGCGATGCATCGTGCTATTGCAGAAGTGCAGAATAAACTTCCGAACGGGGAAAATATCGACATACTTCTAATAGACGCTGTAGATCTAGAAGCTGAGGACATACCGAAGAAGCCGATAATAAAAGGTGATGCTACATGCTACTCTATCGCAGCAGCGTCTATAGTCGCAAAAGTCGCAAGAGATTCATTCATGAAGGAGCTTGAAGCTGAGTATCCGGGATATGGCTTTGCTAGCAACAAAGGATACGGGACAGCAGCTCACTACGAAGGTCTACGCACACTCGGGAGTTCTCCAATTCATCGCAAATCATTTCTAAAAAAGTTCGAAGCAAGTGAGGAAAGAAAGGTGGCGAATAAAAAGTTCTATGCGGTAAAAGTCGGAAGGAATCCGGGCATCTATACGACCTGGGATGAGTGCAAGATGCAGGTTGACGGCTTTCCAAATTCTGAATACAAGGGTTTTAAAAGACTAAGCGAAGCGGAGGAGTTTGTTGGTCCAGAAGTGCTTGAACGTATGGAGCTTAAACCGAATAACTTCGCACAGAAAAAAGCTGAACAAAGTGAAGTGCAGAAGGATAATGGCATCGTAAAGGCGTATGTCGATGGCAGCTACGATGTAGCGACGGGACACTACGCTTCTGGAGCAGTAATCCTTTTAGATGGCGAGACTGTAGAGCTTAACCAACTTTATACTGACGATGCTGGAAGCAAATTAAGGAATGTCGCTGGTGAAATCAAGGGGGCAGAGCTAGCAATTGAGTACTGTAAGGAGCATGGAATAGATTCGGTTGTTATTTATCACGATTATCTGGGCGTTGGAAAATGGGCAGATGATGAATGGAAGGCCAATCTAGACATGACGAGAGCGTACAAAGAGTACATTCGCGAGAGCCGCAAGTCTATGAAAATTAGCTTTGTAAAGGTCAAGGGTCACTCTGGTGATAAATACAACAATCTTGCGGATGCGCTCGCAAAGGCGGCTCTCGAAAAGTAGGAGGCGCTGAAATACATGCTTGAAGTCAGCACAAAATGTGTTTTTGAATTAATTACAATAATGAGTGTTATTGCATATTATATGTGATAACACTTTGTTGTTTAGCTTAAAGAATGTACTAATTCTTTTGTCACTATGCTATAATATTAAATGGTTTTACACGTTAGAAATACGGAGGAAACAGTAGATATGCATACATTATTAAAGGGCGCACCCGTAAGGGATGCCATAGATCATGATATTATTTCAAGAGTTAATACGCTAGCTGAAAAAGGCAATGCTCCTAAGATTGCTACTTTCAGAATCGGTGAGGACGATGGAGAGAAGTATTACGAGGGAGCTATCATCAAGAGAGCGAAAAAGTATGGAATTGAATGCGAGCCTGTAGTCCTTGAGGAGACTGTGTCACAGGGGGTTGCTGAGGAAGTACTCGCAAGGCTTAATGACGATGATAATATCGATGGAATTATCATGCTTATGCCGTTTCCTAAGGGTATAGATGGTGAGCGCCTACGTGCTCTCCTTAATCCAGCTAAGGATATCGATGCGATTACTGATGCTTCTTATGCGAATCTTTTTGCAAATGATCTAATGCATTCTATGCTTGCACAGCGGAGTCATGCATGGAGATACTAAAGTTCTATGGTGTTGACCTCAAAGGTAAGCAGGTAACAATTGTAGGTAGAAGCATGAGAGTCGGCAAGCCACTTATGCTCATGATGATGAATGCAAATGCTACTGTTACCGTATGCCATACAAGAACTACCGATGAGAACCTAAGAGAAGCTTGTGAGAGAGCTGATGTTGTTGTGCTCGCAACAGGCCAAATTGAGTCATATAGCCCAGAGCTATTCCATGACGGTCAGATAATCATAGATGTCGGCACAGGTACAGGCAAGGACGGAAAGCTCGCAGGCGACTTCGATTCCGGTGCGCTTGAAGCTGAGGGCATGCCTACATCACTAAGTTATTCACCTGTTCCAGGTGGAGTTGGCACGGTAACAACTGCGCTTCTTCTACGCAATGTTGTGAAAGCTGCAGAACGTGTCTAGATATATTTGATTAATAGAGTCTTGCAAGAGGCATTTGATTTTAAAGGACGTAGAGTAGGAATGAATATTACTAATGAGATACTCAATCCTGAAAGGTTGAGTAAAAATAAGCTTGAGCTTGTACGAGACAAGGAAGCTTTTTTTCAAGAAATCGCTGACATTAGGCTCGAGTACGAGGCTGCGATAAAAGAGATTTCGACTAAGCTGGAGATCCTCGACGATGACTTCAAGCAGCATGATGATCACGGTCCTATTCACCACATTCAATACAGACTAAAGTCGGTTAACAGCTTATTCGACAAGGCTGAGAGATATGGCATAGAAGATCCGCTTAATAACATTGCAGAGATTAGGAAGCAGATTTACGATATAGCAGGTGTTAGAGTTGTCTGCAATTATAGAGATGATATATACAGGTTGTCGAGCTTGCTACTAAAACAAGAGGACATAAAGCTGATAAGGATTAAAGACTATAGCTCAAACCCTAAGGAGAGCGGATATAGGAGCTTGCATGTTGTTATAGAGGTTCCGATATTCCTCGTCAGCAAGAAGCTCTCGATTCCCGTTGAGATGCAGTTCCGTAGCATCGCTATGGATACGTGGGCAAGTTTGGAACATGAGCTTAAGTACAAGAATGAAGGTGCACTGAGCGAGGAGCTTCAGAACAAATTGAAGATTTGCTCCGAGATACTCGCTGATGTGGACAATAGGATGGAGAACATCAGGCACGAAGTTTTTTCCGAGGAATAAACTGGCTTGTGCCGAACGTAGATCGAATACTTTGCAGCAGGATGTATGAAGCTGCAGAGGTTGATAATAATAGGAATTTAGGAGTAAAAAATGGGTAAAAATCTTGCTAAAACGTACGATCCCAAGAGCTTTGAAGATCGTATCTATGAGATGTGGGAGGAGCATGGTTCTTTCAATGCAGAGGTTGATAGGGACAAGAAGCCATACTGCATAGTTATGCCACCTCCAAACATCACAGGGCAACTTCATATGGGACATGCACTTGACCAGACTCTTCAGGATATCCTTATCAGATGGAAGAGAATGCAGGGCTATAGTGCGCTCTGGCTACCTGGTAGCGACCACGCTAGTATCGCAACTGAGGTTAAGGTTAACAATGCTCTACGTGAAGAGACTGGCAAGGACAAGAAAGATATCGGAAGAGATGCATTTCTCGAGCGAGCATGGAAGTGGAAGGAAGAGTACGGAGGCAGGATCACGAAGCAGTGCCGAAAGCTCGGAGATTCCTGTGACTGGCGTAGAGAGCGTTTCACAATGGATGAGGGATGTAACAAGGCCGTAACAGAGCTATTTATCAGACTCTACGAGAAGGATATGATATACAAGGGCAACAGACTTGTAAATTGGTGCCCTGACTGCATGACATCTCTATCTGATGCAGAGGTTGAGCATGAGGATGAGCAGGGTAAGTACTGGTACTTCCGCTATCCTGCAAAGGACGGTGGAGAAGGCATCACCGTTGCTACATCGAGACCAGAAACTATGTTCGGTGACGTTGCAATAGCTGTAAGTCCTGAAGATGAGAGATATACTGATTTAGTAGGTAAGACAGTAATTTTACCTATTTTGAACAGAGAAATTCCTGTAATCGCAGATGAGTATCCAGATCCTGAGAAGGGAACTGGCGCTGTAAAGATTACTCCTGCTCACGATGCTAACGACTTTCTCGTAGGCCAGAGACATGACCTTGAAATCATGTCCTGTATGAACGATGATGCTACGATGAATGAGCTAGCTGGCAAATACGAGGGAATGACCAGATATGAGTGCCGTAAGGCCTGGGTACACGACCTTGAAGAGGCTGGATTCCTCGTTAAAATTGAAGATCTAACTATTCCAGTAGGGAAGTGCTATAGATGTCACAACGCCATCGAGCCGAAGCTTTCGGATCAGTGGTTTGTCAAGATGGAAGAACTCGCTAAGCCAGCGGTTGAGGCGGCAAAGTCTGGAAATCTAAAGCATGTTCCAGAGAGATTTGAAAAGATTTACCTAAACTGGCTAAACGATATTCACGACTGGTGTATATCTAGGCAGCTATGGTGGGGACACAGAATTCCAGCATATTACTGTGATGACTGCGGTGAAATCGTCGTAAGCCACGATATGCCAAGCGAATGCCCTAAGTGTGGATGCACGCATTTCCACCAAGATGAGGACGTACTTGATACTTGGTTCAGCTCTGGATTATGGCCTTTCTCAACACTAGGATGGCCTGAGAAGACACCTGAACTAGACTATTTTTATCCAAACTCAGTTATGGTAACAGGCTATGACATCCTATTTTTCTGGGTAATCAGAATGGTATTCTCAGCTTGTGAAGTTATGGGTGAACCACCATTCGAATACGTATTCCTACATGGACTCGTTAGGGATGAACAGGGCAGAAAGATGAGTAAGTCCCTAGGTAACGGAATCGATCCACTTGAAGTAATCGATAAGGTAGGAGCGGATGCGCTTAGATTTATGCTGATTACAGGTATCACACCTGGTAACGACACTAGGTTCATCTGGGATAGACTCGAGTCCTCGCGTAACTTCGCTAATAAACTTTGGAACGCTTCAAGATTTACAATCATGAATCTTCAGGACGACGACGGTAACCTACTGCCAATGGCTTCTGCTGAAACTGCAGCGCTTAGAGACGAAGATAAGTGGATTATCTCGCTTGTAAATGAAGCTGCAGCAGATATTACAAATTCTCTAGATAAGTTCGAGCTTGGACTTGCAGGTCAGAAGGTATATGAACTCATCTGGGATGAATATTGTGACTGGTATATCGAACTAGTCAAGGCAAGACTATGGAGCGATGATGAGGAAGATAAGTCTACTGCTAGATTTGTTCTCCAGAGTGTCCTCAAGGATTTACTTAAGCTGCTACACCCATTCATGCCGTTTATCACGGAGGAGATTTGGGGATATCTACCAGCAGAAGTAGGGACTGCTGAAAGCAATGATAACTTGTTGATTACAGCATCATGGCCTACATACGATGGAGCAAAGTCATATGGTGAATCTGTAGCAAGAATTGAAACTGCGAAGGAAATCATCAAGGTAATCAGAAATGCGAGAACAGAAGTAGATGCTGCACCTAGCCGCAAACTAAATCTAATCGTCAAGACTGATACACTTAAGGATACAATTGATGCTATTGCTGCACACATTCAGAAAATAGCTAACGTTGTTGAGATAGAGGTTGAGAGTACTGGCAGCGAGACTCCTGATGGTGTAGTTTCAGCGGTATTCACTGGAGGAGAGCTCCTGATTCCACTAGCTGACCTAGTAGACTTTGAAGCAGAGCGTGAGAGACTTGAGAAGGAGAAGAAGAGGCTTGAAGACGAGGTTGCTCGTGTAGAGAAGAAGCTCTCTAATCAGGGATTTGTAGCAAAGGCTCCTGCAGCGGTTGTTGAAGAAGAGAAGCAAAAGGGCGATAAGTATCGCGAGATGCTAGAAACAGTAATCAAGAGACTTGAATCCATGGGTGCACCAAGTGGCAAATAAAGCAAGTGAAGAACTTATTCAGCGCATATGGAGCATGACAGCTAAGAAGGGTCCGATTGGTCTTAAGAGGATGAAAAGACTTCTCGAACTGCTAGGCAGCCCAGAGAAAGAGCTTAAGTTCATCCACGTGGCGGGTACGAACGGTAAAGGCTCGGTGTGTCAATTCATGGCATCTATGCTTAGAGCTGCGGGCTATTCAGTTGGAGTGTTCACTTCGCCACATGTGATGGAGTATAACGAGCGATTTGATATCGATAGGCAGTATATCAGCGATGATGATTTCTGCAGGATTGCTAATTATGTGATGTCCTTTGCAGATGAGGTGAATGATGAAGGCTTCGGATATTTCTCAGAGTTCGAGATATTGACGTCTACGGCACTGGTGTATTTTAAGGAGCAGTCACCCGATATCGTGATTCTCGAGACTGGAATCGGCGGTAAGATGGATATGACAAATGTCATTTCACATCCTCTAGTATCGGTTATTACCCAGATAGGCTTTGACCACGTCGATATGCTCGGAGATACACTGGCTGAAATTGCTGAGGCGAAGGCTGGAATTATCAAAGAAGGGATTCCGGTTGTTTCGGAATCCCCGGAACTTGAAGTAAAAAAGGTCATATCGGATACTGCAAAGAAAAAGAATGCAAAATTTATCGACGCAGCTCTTGCTAAATATAAAATAAATGATTATTCTGAACTTATGAGTTTTGATTTTGAATTCAGTGAAGGGCCTGATGAAGTCATGATGGACGGTGTCAAGATAGGACTCATAGGTGAACATCAGGTTAGAAATGCAATTACATCATTGCTAGCTGTGAAAAGCATTAGGGATCGAGGTTTAATCGCTATTGATGATTCGGAAATCAAGCAAGGGCTTGAGAATGCGAGAAATATGGGGCGCTTCGAAATCCTCAGGAGCAATCCATACATAGTTATAGATGGTTCACATAATCCTCAGGGACTTACGGCTGCCATGGCTACCCTTAATGAACTTAGAGAAACCATTTCAAGAATAAGAGGATAATGACAGTCTTCGGGTGTTTTGCCGATAAAGAGTATCATAATATGACAGAGATACTCAAAACGGGGCTTGCTAAAGTTTGTTGTAATGAAGTGATTGCAACAGAACCTGTAAGTCCAAGAGCTCTAAAAGCAGAAGAGCTCAAGAAACTGCTTGAAGACGAAAATATCGCTGTAACAGCTATCAGCGATGAAGAAACAGCCTTTGATAGGGCACTAGCGTCTGGTGCAGACGTATTGCTCTTTTTAGGATCCATATATCTTATTGGAGATATAAGAATTTTTTTCAATCGAAAGGACGGGAAAATTAATGTTTGACAGAAATGGCTACGATGACAGCAGATATAACCTAGAAAATATCGCTGAAATTGCAAAGACGTCTCCTACAGTTGCTGCTCTAATTGAGAAGGAGTACAACAGACAGAAGAATAACGTGGAGCTCATCGCATCCGAGAACTACTGTTCAGAGGCAGTTCTTGCTGCTTGTGGAAGCTGCCTATCATGGAAGTATGCAGAGGGATATCCTGCAAAGCCAGTTGCTAGACACTCTGGAAACAAGGGAAGATACTACGGTGGAACAAGATACGTTGATGAACTTGAAGAGTACTGCTGCGACAAGTGGAGAGAAGTATTCAATACAGATTATCACGTAAACGTACAGCCACACAGTGGTTCACAGGCTAACTTCGCTGCTTATAACGCAGTGCTAGAGCCAGGTGATACAATCCTTTCACTAAACCTTGACAACGGTGGACACCTAACCCACGGATCATCAGTTAACTTCAGTGGTAAGTTCTTCGATGTTCACTTCTACAATGTAGATGATAATGGATTTATCGATATGGCAGACCTTGAGAAGAAGGCTAAGGAACTTAAGCCTAAGATGATTCTCACTGGTGCTAGTGCTTATTCTAGAATTATCGACTTTGAGAAGTTTGCTGAGATCGCACAGAGCGTTGGATCTCTATTTATGGTAGACATGGCACATATCGCTGGTCTAGTTGCTGGTGGAGCACATCCATCCCCATTTGGATATGCTGACATCATTACAACAACAACTCACAAGACACTTAGAGGACCTAGAGGTGGAATGATCTTCTGCAAGGAAGAGTTCGCTAAAAAGATTGACAGTGCAGTATTCCCATTTGCACAAGGTGGTCCGCTCGAGCACATCATAGCTGGTAAAGCTGTTTGCGCTGAGGAAGCACTAAGACCTGAGTTCAAGGAATATGCAGCACAGGTTGTAAAGAACTGCGCAGCATTTGCTGATGAGATGCTCAAGCTAGGATATAACATCGTTACTGGTGGAACTGATAACCACGTATTCCTAATTGATCTTTCGGATAAGGAATTCTCCGGGTAAGGAGCTTCAAAATGCGTGCGACGAAGCTGGAATCACTCTCAACAAGAACTGCGTTCCTAACGAGAAGCGTTCACCAATGCAGACAAGTGGTGTTAGAGTTGGAACTGCTCCAATGACAACAAGAGGATTCGTAGAAGCTGACTTTATTGAAGTTGCACACAGAATTGACGAAGTTGTTAAGAAGCTAGACGCTGAGAAGGCTGCTGAAGCAAAATAACTATTAGTCTTTAATAACTAATTAAATTCGATACCCGGATTTGTTGATATACAAATTCGGGTATTGTATAATCAAAAAAAGGAAAATAAAGGAGGACGATTCCATGGTTAAATTATTGGTAGGACACAAAGGTAAGGGTAAGACCAAGAAAATGATCGAGCTAGCTAATGCAAGTGTCGAGGAGACCAAGGGTAGCACCGTATTTATTAACAAAAATTCCAGACTTATCTATGATCTAGACTACAAGATTCGTGTAATCTGCATGGAAGACTTTGTTCACATAACTAACGAGGATGAATATATCGGATTCCTATTCGGTATCATCAGCTCAGACAATGATATTCAGACAATCTTCTTGGATGGTATCATGAGACATGCTGATTTCTCTCTAGATATTCTTCCAAGCTTCCTTTCGAAGGTTAAGGATATCTCGAAGGATTACGGCATCGATTTCGTAATCAGCATCAGTGCTGAGCTCGAAGAGATGATCGGGGTTAACTTCGATGGAGTAGAGGTTCTTAACTAATTTTAATATGGACTTATAATACAACCTGACTATCGATTTTCGATTTAGTCAGGTTGTTTTGTAATTAAATAATTTAAAAATGAGATGTTTATAAGGTGTTAATAAGTCATGGACTGGAGGAAAGAGATGAAATATAAAGCAAAGAAGGAAAAGACAAGCTATGCAGTATTGCTATTATGGATTGGACTTTTGATGCTAGGATATGGATCCGGATACTTTAGAGACATGTATCCGAATATTGTTATACCTGGTTATGTTGAGATAACGTATGGTATATCAATATTTGTCTTGCCATTAATACTAGTGTTCATGGCAATCAAACCGAAAAGTAAAACGTTGATTAAAAGGCTGCTGTTAATAGAAGGTATCATTGTGCTAATCCTAATCATATTTGTGACGCAATTGATTTGTGCTGCAAGGATGAGCAGCTAAGTTATATCAATTCTTCTAGGTAACCATTTATCGATTATAACGACACAAATATAAACAGTGGTTGTCATAGTCAACCACTGTTTTCATTTCAAATAACCATTAAATCTATAATAAAGTAATAACCGCCTCAATGAATGCATCCACATCTTCCTGTTTCGTATACCAAGCAGTGCATAGTCTCATACACTTATGAGATTCATCCACAGTTTCAATTTCAGAAAGCAAATATTCGTCGCTGAGCGCTTTAATCTGCTCAAGTGTCATGATGAAGAACTGCTGGTTGGTCGGGCTATCTACAGCAAGCCTGATTCCTTTTGAAAGCATAGTAGCTTTGATATCTAGCGCCATTTTTACAGATGGTTTAGCAATTTCTGTGTAGAGATTATTCTTGAACAGAGTATAGAACTGAAGTCCAAGAAGCCAACCTTTTGCAAGTAGTGCACCGTGTTGCTTCTGATAGCTAAAGAAGTGAGGCTTTAGCTCATCGTTAAGTATTACAACTGCTTCTCCAAAAAGTGCACCGCACTTAGTTCCGCCTATATAAAAAACATCACAGTTACTTGCAACGCATTTAAGATCTACATCGCTATGAGGTGAGGCTAAAGCATAGCTTAATCTAGCTCCATCCAAAAATAAGTAGAATCCGAACTCAGTACAAGCAGCGCGAAGTTCCTCGAGTTCCGACTTGCTATAGAGTGTTCCGAGCTCTGTAGGCTGTGAGATATATACCATCTTGGGCTCTACCACGTGACCTGGAGTTGGATTATGTACCTTAAGCTCGCCCTGTTCTCTAATCTGATCGGCTGTGATTTTGCCATCTGTTGATGGTAGCGCTATGACCTTATGGCGTGTGAACTCAATAGCGCCAGTCTCATGAACATTTACATGGCCCGTATCTGCAGATATGACACCCTCGAAGCTTCTTAAAGCAATATCTATAATTGTCATATTAGTCTGAGTTCCGCCTACCAAGTAGTGTACATCGGCCGTAGAACACTCGGTAGCTCTACGGATCTCATCACTTGCTCGTTCGCACCATGAGTCGAGCCCATAACCAGCGTATGAATTATCCATATCTTCGTTTAGAGCCTTGAGTATCTCAGGGTGAGCGCTTCTGCTATAATCGTTATCAAATTTAATCATCTTACGCCTCGCTTCTTGGTATCGTTAATGGTTATTTCTTGCGATTTTCTTCCCATTCTTTAATTGCTTCTCTAGCACATTTATCGTCGTCCTGAGGGACATTAACACCCTTTATATGCTGATACTTGTCATCACCAAGACCGATAATAGCAACTAGATCTCCTGGTTCTGACTGAGTGATTGCATAGTGTATAGCCTCTGGTCTATGTTCGATAACCATATACTTTCCACCGGTCGGCTCAAGTCCTGATTTTACACCTTCGACGATAGTTTCAAATGGCTCAAATCTGTTGTGCTCAGTAGTGATAATAGAAAAATCCGCATACTTTCCAGAAGATTCACCCATTCCTATACGTCGCTGAATATCTCGGTTTCCACCAGCTCCAAAAACGCATACGAGTCTCTTAGGATTATATGCCCTAAGCGCTTCAAGAACCGCTCTCGTGCTTTCTCTGGTATGAGCCGAATCGATGCATACGCTGAGGTCCTCTGTTCGGTAAATCATATCCACTCTACCGTTGATATGAATCTGAGAAAGAGCCTTTTTCGCTGCATCTGAAGGTATTCCGAGAGCCTCTATCGTAGCGACTGTAGCTGCTCCATTTAGCGGAACGAATTCACCTGGCATGTTGACAAATACTGTATCGTCAAGAGTTCCCGAAAGCTTAAATTCTTCGCCGATAAATCCGTTATACTCCTTAGTGTGCTGATCTGAAATTACATAGTCTGGTGTTGTCCCGAGTTTTTCCGTCTTCTCGTGTACTCCCTCATGACCTATTGTAATCAGTTCACAGGTGGCGTCCTTGACGATAAAATCGATATGTTCATCATCTAGATTAATTATACCCTTATTGCACTGCTGAAGCAGGAGACTTTTGCAGTAAGCATAGTTATCGAAAGTAGGGTGCTCGTCGGTCCCAACATGATCACCGTACTGAACATTGAGAAATACTCCGATGTCAAAGTTAATCATATCTGTTCTATGCTGCATCAAACCTTGTGATGAACACTCGAGAACTGCGTATTCGATGCCTTTTGATACCATGATAGAAAGGAACTTCTGCATCTGATCAGAGTCTGGGGTGGTATTGGCAACTTCTAGAATTTCGTCGCCTAAGTTCACTCCGTTTGAGCCTATTGATGCTGCTTTCTTTCCAGCCTCTCTGAGAGCTGCAGTAATCATAGTTGCAACCGTTGTCTTACCCTTTGATCCAGTAACGCCAACCATCTTAAGCTTCTCTGCTGGATAGTCGTAGAATGCAGCTGAAACTACGGCTTTAGCATGTCTCGTATCCGGGGTAGCAACTACAGTTGAGTTTATATCTGATAGGTCAAGCTCGTAGCTCTCATCGACTATGATGAGGGCAGGGCGTCCAGTATCAATCTGTGCAAGTGCATTGTGTGAATCAAATACTGCTCCACGTATACACACAAAGACATCGCCAGATGCAACTTTTCTGCTGTCAAAGCATATGCCAGTTACATCTTGGTCGAGGGAGCCCTTTAGTAATTTATAATTTAATCTTGAGATAATTTCATTTGTATTCATAATTCCTCCGAAATCCATAAGAATATGAGATTTACAACTTATAATTATATCCTTAATTAGTTAATTTCCAATACGTATGGTATAATACAGCGGTATAAAGAGGAGAGAACACCAGGTATAGGGAGATAAAATGGATAACAAAGATTACATAGTAAGAGCAAGCCTTGCCAATGACAGTGTCAGGGCTTTTGCTATTAGTTCGACTCATCTTGTCGCTGAAGCTAGGGAGCGTCACAAGACACTTCCTGTAGTGACTGCAGCTTTAGGCAGGTTACTATCGGCAGGTGCCATTATGGGTAGCATGATGAAGGGTGAAAAGGATATTGTAACGATTACGCTCAAGGGTGACGGTCCAGCAGGATATATAACTGTGACAGCAGATAGTCACGGCCATGTCAAAGGGTTTCCTGGAAATCCAAATGTTGATATTCCTCGCAAGTACGCCGGCAAGCTCGATGTTGGTACGGCAGTAGGAAGAGGATTTCTTACTGTTAGCTATGACCTCGGTTTAAAAGAACCTTATAGCGGTCAGGTTGAGATTCAAACAGGTGAAGTTGCGGAGGACCTTGCGTATTACTTCACAGTATCTGAACAGCTACCATCAGCAGTTGGACTTGGTGTAATGGTTGATACTGATAGCAGTGTAAAGCATGCTGGCGGATTTATAGTTCAGCTATTACCAGATGCGTCAGAGGATGTTATAGAACTTCTAGAGAAGAAACTAGCTAATCTCGAGCCAGTAACAACTATGATGGAGAAGGGCATGACTCCTGAAGATATGCTCTCATATTTATTCGAAGGTGTGGATATCGAGTTCACTGAGAAGCGTGATGTGGAATTCTACTGCGACTGTTCAAAGGAAAAGGTATCAAGAGCGCTTGCAGCTATAAGCGATAAGGATATGCAGGATATCGTAGATGATAAAGAAGATATCGAGGTTAAGTGCTTCTTCTGCAATACGGCATATAAATTTAGTATCGATGACATAAAAGCCCTCCTCTCGTCGAGAAAAAACGATTAAAATTTGTTAGATTTTAATAAAAATAACATATATGTATTGAAAGAATTTACAAAAAATGCTACAGTTAGATTTAGTTAAGTCATTGTATTGTATATAATTTTTTAGAAAAAGGTGTAGTAATGAAAGATAGAATTTATCTAAACGATAATGAAGTCATTTTGAACTTTGATTTAGTATACCCTGAGACTAGTCTAGAGGTAATTAAGTCCAAGGAATTTAAAGTGTTTATGCAGAGTTATATAGCTCATCTCGAAGAGAATGATTCGAAGCTATATAATTGGGCAACACAGGGCAAGTCACCTCAGGAAGCAATCGAGGCTCTATCTACATTTGCACGTCAGACACTAGTATTTTCTGCTGAAGAAATCGAGTCTCCATATATCGAGGACAGAGTTGCTGCTCTATCCTTCGTCGAAGGTATCTACGATTTCTGGAAGGCTCATGAGAGATATTCAGTTACAACAGACAGAAGAAGAGAGTCGAATTCAACAACATTTGTACACTCTGATTCTGCTCACAACCAGCTTATTATGGCTACGTATAGACGCATCGAGGAAACTCTGATGGGTCGTGCAAATAAGATATATCGTCAGCAGCCTGCAGGAACTAATGCGGCTCTGTCTCTATACAAAAATGAATCATTCAAGTTAGGAGCTCGTTATGAGTCTCTAAGAAAGGTTAAGTTTATAGACTCCATCATGCTCCGCACTCCGATGATTCTGCATCCGAAGTCCAACAAGCGTGAATGGGCATTTCAACAGGTGTATGAGAACCCACTAGATACATTTAATGGTAACAGCGATGAGTTCTTCTGTTTCCCTGCTAAGGTTGGAGACCTCACAGTCTTCATCTACTTCCACAGAGACTTTATGTCGAACGGTGTATCGCTAGCTAACCTATTTGAGCTTGCATCTAAGAAGGAAGCAACCAAGAAGCCAGACTGCGTATTGATCTTTGGTAATGATGATGGCAAGAACGCTTGCACATTCTACCATGATGAGGATGAGGATATCTGGGTGGGATCCGTTACATATAACGAAAAGATTTCTTACTTCGGATATATGAAGAAGACAGTACTCACACTACACAACGTAGCGATGATGCAGAAGGGATGGCTTCCAATTCACGGTGCATTCGTTAACATCACTCTCAAGAATGGCAAGAGCAAGGGTATCTGTCTCATGGGAGACTCTGGCGCTGGAAAGTCAGAGACCATCGAGGCTCTAAAGTCGCTTGGCGATGAAAAGATTAAGAATATAGAGATTGTGTTTGACGATATGGGAACATTCCATGTTGAAGACGGTACTGTATATGCAAAGGGTACTGAAATCGGTGCCTTCGTAAGACTCGATGACCTAGATCCAGGAACCCCATACCGCGATATGAACAGATCTATCTTCTTTAATCCAGACCTTTCAAATGCAAGAGTTATCACACCTGCAGCCCCTTACTCGGTAGTTACAGATAATCATCACGTTGACCTATTCGCGTATGCAAATAACTACGATGAAGACCTCGGGCTACATCAGTTCGATAATCTTGATGATGCAAAGACTGTATTCGTTGAGGGTAAGAGAATGGCTAAGGGTACAACGCAGGAAGTTGGACTATCTACAACATACTTTGCTAACCCATTCGGCCCAATGCAGCAGCAGAATATCTGTGATCCTATAATCGATAAGGTATATGAGTGCCTAAAGGATAACGGAGTATTTATCGGAGAGGTTTACACTCATCTCGGTAGAGATCCTGAGGATAGAGAGAGCATCAAGAAGGGTGCAGAAGAGCTACTCAAATTTATCGAAGAGAATTAATCTCAATATAAATTACAATCATTCGTGAGGTGGAGCAGCACTGCTGCTTCGCCTCGTTTAATATCATGTAATGAAATTGTGGTGGCGACATTCTTATGCGTATGAGATAAAATTTACAATATGAAATATATTAGACTTAGGGTTCGCAATATACGAATGGTTGAAATAAAAGAAAGATGATGTAGAATCTAGATATGAGAGAAATAGAAAGATTAAAAACTGCATTGATGAATGATCCGGGGGCGGAGTCTACATCTAAGAGATTCGGTGTTCTCATCCCTATAATCGAGACTCCGCATGAGCTTTCGGTATTGTTTGAGGTGCGTGCGAGAGATCTGAGGCGCCAACCAGGTGAGATTTGTTTTCCTGGAGGTAGCGCTATGGAGGGCGAGCCTGCCAGCATGGCAGCTGTGAGGGAGGCGAGCGAGGAGCTCCTCATCGCCGCATCGAGCATCGAAGTTCTGGATGAGCTCGATGCCGTTAATGTATATTCAGGCGGCACCCTGCAGCCTGTGGTTGGACTGCTCAAGGGCTACGACTGCTCGTTTTCTTCCGATGAAGTAGCAGAAGTATTCACGGTGCCGCTGGCGTTCTTCTTAACGACTCAACCAGAACGCTATGACGTAGCGATGAGGAGTATACCAGCCGAAGGCTTTCCCTATGACAGAATTGAGGGCGGGAAAGCCTACGACTGGGATTCTAGCTATAGAAGCATATATTTCTACCAATATGATGGTAGAAATATATGGGGACTGACAGCAGGAATCATTTATGATTTTATTGAGAAGCTTAAGAGGGGTGGATATCCAAATTAGTGGGTGTATCTTACCTTTACATTTCAGATAATTAAATGATAAAAAGCAATATGATTTCATTTGCATAGAGTCTTCACACAGCACAGATAAATATTATGCTATAATAAATTAATAGTGGATGTGGGTGTTCATCACCCACGTTTTATTTTTCTGATTTTTTTATTAGCAAATCCGCTGAATTCAATAGCTGTACATCATAGTTATACAATTTGAGAGATTAAAAATGAATCAAAACACCAAAGGAAATAGCTTAATGAATAATAGATATTTGTCCACCATTGGCGTGCATGTTGCTGCCTTGATTTTGGCACTCTTTGTTTTTGCATTTTTTGCCTCTAGATCTTCATTTGCAGGCACTTCGCTACCAACTACACCATCAGACCGTGAAGGTTATTATGAATTTCTCGGAATAGATGTATCTGAATGGCAAGGCAGTATAGATTGGAGTGCCGTAAAGTCCGATGGTGTTGACTACGCATTCATCAGAGCTGGTGCTACTACATCATCTAGCTTCGAGCTAAAGGTTGATTCTAAGTTTGATACTAACATGGAAGGTTCCAAAGCGGCTGGTGTTGCACGTGGTGTGTACTGGTATTCACAGGCGACAAATGAAGAAGAAGCAGTTGCTGAGGCAAAGAAGCTGATAGCTATCGCCAAGAAGTACGATATAGAGCTACCCCTCGTTATGGATCTTGAGTTTTCGAACGGACGCTTTGATAGTGCATATGCTTCATGGCGTGCAAATGGTAGTGACTATGCTAAGAAGCGTATGACTTCAGTTGCAGATGCATTTCTATCATATTGCCGCTCTCAGGGATATCCAGCTGCAATATATCTATCGACATCGCTTGCAGGAAGCACGACAGGAGTAGATACCACTAGTCTTGCGAACAACTCTCATGAAGTGTGGGTTGCTCATTACTCAAGCAATCTCTCGGCATCGTCTGACTATACGATGTGGCAATTTACCAGCACAGGAAGTGTTAACGGTATCAAAGGCAAGGTGGATTACGACGTGATGTACGTGAATAAGCATGCTAAGAAAGCAGGTAACCCTGGTCTTAGTGCTGAATCATCTAATGATATGCTTAAATACACGGGTAACCCACTAACGATTAACGTTAATTTGACTGACAACGGGAAATCGCTGACTCTGAACAATGATTATACGATTTCTTACGTTAATAACATCAATAAGGGGACGGCTTACGCACTTGTAAAGGGAAAAGGTAGTTATATAGGGTATACAGAAGTTATCCCATTTCAGATTGGTGATGAAGACATCCTAAACTCAGCAGACTTCGAGCCTTCAAAGGTCGTAACAAGCGTTAAGGATGGCAAGACGACTGTTAAGTTTACGGCGGCTAAAGGTAGTGTAGACGATTACAGGATTGAGTATAGAAATAGTGATTCAGATGAATGGAAGTCTGTGAATACAGGCGGTAAAACTGAGTATGTAATAGACGGAAAGTCTAAGCAGATCAGGGTATCTGCTATTGTTGGGAATTACATCTATGGACTAGAAAAGCCAGATAACTCACAGAAATATGAGATAATAGACGGCTCTGTAGAATCTGATGCCAAGCTCGGCGGACAGTCGCTACTTAACAGCGATAAATTTAAGAAGATTAATAAGGAGGTAAGCGACGATGTCGTTATCTAAGGGGAAGGCTCCGCATAAGAGATATACTCGCAAGCAGAAACTCCTTATAGGACTAATTATATTTATAGTCATCGATGTTGTGCTTTTTGTATTTACAATCACAAGATATAATGGTTACGATCTTATCAATTCTGAAAAGTATGTGGAGTTTAAAATGCCTAAGAGCAATGCTTTAACTGAGCAGGAATGGCAAGCTCTCGTCAAGAACACGAAAGTGATTAAGTATCCGAAAGTTCAGTTATCAAGGGAGATTGAACATATCAAGAGCCAGTATCATAAGCGAATCAAAGAGTATGACATGACGATGACCGAGTATCTAAAGGAAGCTGGTATTACTAAGGCACAGTTCAATAGACAGGTTGAAGAGATGGCAAAGGAAAATGTCAGAGATAAATTGGTTCTTCATGCTATCGCAGAAAAACGAAAAATATCCGTCAGCAATGCAGAGATAGAAAAAGCCAAGAAAGGCATTCTTAAAGAGAAAGGTGTGAATTCTGAGACCGAGTATAAGAAGCTTACTGGTGAATCGTTAAGCGAGCATATCAAAGAGATAGACCTTGAATCGAAGCTTCTATATGCTAAAATCGTCAAGAAATAATTGACAGAGATAAATTTAAATTAAACGCTTGATATTATGATGTATTTTTTTAATGCACCCCAAAAGTTAGGTTCAAATAACTTTTGGGGTGCATGTCGTTTATGGCGATTTATTTTATCGTGTGTTAGGGAAATACGTGTGAGTATAAAAACCAATTAGATGAATGCGATTATTATCGCTATTTGCAAGTGATACGCCTATATGTGGTCTAGAAATAAACCATTGTACTTGTATAAAAACGTGGATATTTCAATCTTAATTTTTATTTAATAAATTCTTCCCCTTCATTTAAGGCACTTTGGATAATATTGTTAATAACAAAAGATTAACGGAGGTACGATATGGATATAATAGCAAAGATAAAAAGCACTGCTATAGAATCGCCAGAGCGTTTAGTGTTCAGCTCCAGGGATGGTGAGATGACATATGGTGAACTGTGGAATAAATCATCAGCACTGGCAAGCTACATATCGAATAGGCTAGATGGAAATCGCGAGCCGATTATGGTTTACGGACATAAGCACCCAGATATGCTTGTAGCTTTTCTTGCATGTGTTAGGTCAGGCCACGCGTATTGTCCGGTTGATATTGGTAACCCTCCTGAGAGGGTAAGCGATATAGCATCGGCGATAGATAACGAAATCGTGATAGTTACACAGTACGAAGAGATGCTTAATATAGATTCCAAGTATGAGGTTGTTGGTAGATCAAAGCTTGAGAGCATCTTTGATGAAGATGCATCATTCGAGGATAGAGAGCCTGTGTTAGGAGATGAGACTTACTACATTATCTTTACATCAGGAAGTACAGGGAAGCCTAAAGGAGTTAAGATTCCAGCAGATGCACTTAACAACTACCTAAAATGGTCTGTAACGCTTTCTGGGGGTATACCAGAAGCGACTAGATTCTTAAATCAGGCACCATTCTCATTCGATCTTTCGGTAATGGATCTATATACTGGCCTTGCAACTGGTTCTACAATCATTGCTCTAGACAAAGGCTTGCAGCAGGATATGCCGGAGATGCTAAAATATATAGCAGCATCCAACATAGAGTACTGGGTATCGACACCGTCGTTTCAGACATGTGCCTCGGAGAAGCGGATTTTAGCGAGGAGAAATTTGGAAGCATCAAGGCATTTCTTTTCTGCGGGGAGGTTCTGACTAAGGACACTGCAAAGCAGCTGAGAACTAGATTCCCGAATGCAAAGGTAATCAACACATACGGACCAACAGAATCAACGGTATGTGTCACTGAAGTCGACATCACAGACGAGGTTATTGCAAAGGAAGGGGCTCTTCCAATAGGACTTCCAAAGCCTGGAACCGAAATCAGAATAGATCCAGAGAATAGCGAGATGATAATAGTCGGAGATTCGGTAAGTTCAGGATATTACAATGACAAGGAAAGAACCGATAAAGTATTTTTCATGGCAGAAGCTGGTTCGCTCAGCGAAAACCCTAAGGAACTAATAAGAGCCTATCGAACTGGTGATACTGGACACTACGATGAATCGGGAATGCTGTTCTGTGACGGTAGAATTGATCATCAGATAAAGCTTCATGGATACAGAATCGAACTCGGAGACATTGAGTCTAACCTTACAAATATAGAAGGGGGTAGCGGCTGCTGCAGTTATACCAAAGAAGCGCGAAGGTAAGGTGGAAAGCTTGACTGCCTTCGTGGTAAGAGAAGGAGATATCATCGCTGATGATTATAGCGGTAGAAAGTATGTGCGTGAAGCGCTGAGAGACTTCCTGCCAAGCTATATGGTTCCAAAACGTGTAAAGTTCATAGATAAGATGCCGCTCACTAATAACGGCAAGGCAGATAGAAAGAAATTGGAGGAATTGGTATAGATGCAGCTCTTTACAGACAATAGCTTCTTTATATGGTTAGCGGGTCTGTCGATTCCTGCAATATATCTGGGTTGCAGGGAGAAGTCACTAAAATGGTACGGTATGTTCGTAACATTTGTGTTTATTTGGCTCTCTATGGGCAGCAACCTAATGGCCCTTTGCTACCTAGCACTGTTCACGGCAATAGAATATGCGATAGTTCATATATATCTAGAGCTTAGAACTAAGAAGGGCAGAGTAACTTGGCAGTATAGGATATTCTTGCTAGCGAGCATAGCACCACTGACTATCTATAAACTGCTCAGTCTAACAGGTAACAAATATCATATTTGCATTCCTGGGACTGTCATACATGACATTCAAGGCCGTGCAGATGGTAATCGAGATATATGATGGAGTTATCACGAGTTTCAAGACTTCTAACTTCATATATCTACTGCTATTCTTCCCGGCAATTACATCGGGGCCAATCGATAGAAGCAGAAGATTTGACGAAGATATAGATAAGACCATACCTAGAGGCGAATACCTAGAGATGCTCGGAGAAGGTATTTACAAGATACTTAAGGGTATGATGTACAAGATGGTAATTGCAGCATGCTTCTACACGGTCATGAATTACTTCGGAACGGGAGGAACATGGTACTCGATAGCAATTTACTTCTACCTGTACGGAATATATCTATTCTTCGATTTTGCAGGGTATAGCAACATGGCTATTGGTACCAGCTACATATTCGGAGTTAAAACTCCAGAGAACTTCAATGCTCCGTTCGTTAGTAAGGATATCAAGGAGTTCTGGAATCGCTGGCACATGACACTGTCATTCTGGTTTAGAGACTTCTTGTTCTCAAGAATCACTATGGCTCTCGTTAGAAGTCGTAAGGTCAAGAACAAGATGGCAATCGCTTCCATGGCCTTTATGATAAATATGTTTGTCATGGGTGTATGGCATGGACTTGCAAGCAATTATATAATTTACGGTCTATATCACGGCATTTTGCTATCCGTATGTGAGGTATTCCAGAAGAAGTCGAAATTCTACAAGGCTCATAAAAAGGATAAGTGGTTTATCGCAGTATCGTGGTTTATCACATTCCACCTAGTAATGTTTGGATTCTTCATCTTCTCAGGAAGACTCGGAATACTGATAAATAAGTAATGAATAAAGAAAGACGATAACATAGCATACGCTTAAGCCGATGAGGTACGAGCCTTGGGAAATAAGCTAATAATAAAATTTAAAATTATATTTAACAGAGTGTTAAACACAGGAGGAAAACGACATGAGAGATAAGCTACTAGACATCATCGAGAACATTTGCGGAGACGAAATTGTAAAAGAGAATCCAGATATCAATCTGCTAGAAGAGGATCTGATCGATTCGCTAGATTACGTTAGTCTCTTGCTAGATATCCAGGATGAGTACGGAGTAGTTCTATCGCCATCCGAGTTCACAAGAGAACAGATGGATACACCTAATAAGATTGTTGATACAGTTTCAGCAAGAATTCTAGGAGAATAAGACAGGAACGAAGATAAGATGAAGAAGATAAACTCGTTTGTAGCGGCTCTCGTGCTGCTGGCGATGTTCACAGTGATTGTGCACTTCATATGCGCTAACAATGATCTTAGAGACAAGTCGGGTCAGTTCGGGACTTGGTATAATACGTACAAAGATTTGTCGTTCAACGCATTGTCTCAGAATCTTGATAAGGATTCCGTGCTCATGCTCGGTTCATCTGAGTTCAGGCATGGTCGTAAGACTCAGTACCATCCTACGAACTTCTTCAAGGATACAGATGTAAAGTTAGTTACAGTCGGAGGACCGTTCAATCAGACGCTGTTCCACACTGTAGCGCTCGGTTCATTGCAGCCGCATCTTAAGAGCAAGAAGGTCATATTACTAGTCTCGCCGACCTGGTTTAAGCAGTCTGGTGTTAAAGAATGACTATGCGCTTAGATTTTCAGAGACCGAGTACTTTGCTTTTATGGAGAACAAGAATGTTCCACTCAAGACTAAGAAGTATGTTGCTAAGCGAACTAAAAATCTGTTATCAAAGAACAAGAGTCTACAGATGAAGGTGTGTATGATCAACAATGTGAATCTTAATAAGGAATCAAATTTACTATATGGGTTTGAGAGACGTCATGCTTTTGATAAGGATAAGATTACTGTCGGAGCAGCTATGAGATTCATGATGAAAAATAAAAAGACACCGCCAAACTTCGAGAGATATAGTCCAGATAATTTTAACTGGAATAACCTTATAAAAGAGGCTCATAGGGATAGTGAGGACAAGGCAGACAATCCATTCTACATGAGTAATCGTGTATGGAGAAATAAGTTTAGGCAAGTATATCCTAAGATGAAGGATGTCCGACTGGATGAAAACTATGAAAAGTCGCCTGAATACAGCGATCTTGAGGCATTTCTCCAGATTGCAAAAGCCAATGACATTGAAGTGAAGCTGATATTACTTCCTGTTAACGGTAGATGGTATGACTATACCGGAATGACTGCAGATAAGCGTGCTGTTGTAGGTCAGAAGATTAAAAGTATAGCAGGTCGATACGGTGCGGATTACACTGATATGACAGGATATAGCTATAACAAATACATAGTTTCAGATGCAGTTCATCCTTGGAATGAAGGTTGGGTAAGGATTAATGAAAAAGTCGCAGAATTCGTTCATAAGTAAAATCAGAAATAAGATATCACTGAAGTATACGCTATATATGTTCATATTTATGGCAGTGCTGTACATGTTCTCTTTATTTGGAAGCATGTTAAGTAGTCCAGCATTTACATATGCTGAGTTCTAGGGAATGCAAATAGATATCTGTTGATTAAATGCCCCGAGGAATTGAGAGTGCAGTAATGCAGGCTCAGAGTCTCGGGGATTGTTTATTTTAATATTGGCAAATAGACATATTAATATCAATATTCTATAATGACAGATACGGCAAAAATCAGTGGAAGAACTACTAACTGAATAGGATGGTTGAAATGAGCAAAGTTCTAGGAATTGCAGAGAGCATAATTCGAGGTTTAGATAACAGTGAAATCACGGTATCTAAGCCATTTAAAGTTATGGAAAAGCACATGTATGATAGCTTTAGTGTTAGTTATGATGGTTCTAGTCTAGACGATAATATACTAGCTCTTGGCAATAATCTGGAATTCATGACTTGGCTGCTCGAAAACGGTTACGAAGGCAAGTTCAAGTGTATATATATTGATCCACCGTTTTTTACAAAATCAAAGTATGATGCTACAGTTGCGATAAGAGATAATGAAGGTAAGACCCATAAGGTTAAGCATCTAGCATATGATGATACTTTCGATAGAAGCATCGAGCAGTACGTGGAGAATATGACCACTAGACTGGTTCTGATGAAGAGGTTACTCGCAGATGATGGACTAATCTGGGTTCACCTTGACTGGCATTCAGCGCACTACGTTAAGCTAGTCATGGACGAGATTTGGATATGAGAATATGCGTAACGAGATCATCTGGAAGTATAAATCTGGTGGCAGTGCAAAAACCCATTTCTCGCGAAAGCATGATACGATACTTATGTACAGCAAGTCCAAGAATTATTACCTCGATGTACCGAAGGAAAAGTCTTATAACCGAGACTTTAAACCGTACCGCTTCAAGGGAGTTAAGGAGTATCAGGATGAATATGGCTGGTATACTCTGGTGAATATGAAAGACGTCTGGAGCATCGACATGGTTGGCAGGACTTCCGGTGAGAGAAATGGTTACGCAACGCAGAAACCACTCGAGCTTATGAGACGAATACTAAGCTCATGCACTAAGGAGGGCGATTTAGTTGGAGATTTCTTTTGCGGATCTGGTTCATTCCTCGAGGCTGCAAATTCAATGGGGAGATGCTGGGTTGGCTGCGATATTGAGACTCTGGCGCTCGGAACTACGAAGAAAAGGCTCGATAATTGCGAGTCCAATTACCTTTTCTATGGAAATGGAGAAGCGCGTCCATATAGGACAGATGCGATAATCAAGATTGAGAGAGCTGATGAGCTGGAAAATGGCAAGAAGCTTTGCCATGCAAAACTCATGGCCTTCAGGCCTGAACTTGAAATTGGATACGTGCAGCACAAGGATAGAGAGCTGCTCCAAAATGCATGTAAGAGTACACCGGAGGCTCTCATCGATTACATCATGATTGATCCTGATTATAACGGCGAATTTTCAGCAGAAATTAGTGTTACGGAAAACTACGATGACATAAAGTTTATTTCTAGGGGAAATGTCGCATATATAGTTGTTGATATATTTGGTAAGGAGTATTTAGTAAAGTGAAGAAGGATAGAGGCATAAACATCAAGGGATTGGTGCGTGACATAGTCATCGTGCTGTCATCATGTGGAATCGGTGCTTTTGGAATTGCAGCCGTCATGATTCCAAACGGACTGACATATGGTGGTATTTCGGGTATCGCAAGACTGGTACAGAGTACGCTTAATATCAACTACAATATTATGTTCTACGGACTTTCGATATCAGTTTTGACGGCAGTATGGTTGACTCTCGGGATGAAAGATGTCAAAAAAATCCTGGCTATGTCTATAATTTACCCAGGTATGACAGTTCTATTTACTGAGATGGGGCTGAAGTTTGACCTTGTCGATGACCAGCTGATGGCTGCAATTCTGCTCGGGGCTACATTTGGAGTGTCATACGGTATTTCATTCTATGGTGGATTTTCATCTGGTGGAACTGATTCAGTTGGTAAGATTATCAAGATGAAACTTGCGCCACATGTGGGTCTTAGTAAGATAACAACGCTTGTCGATGTCATTATCGTATCGATACAAGCAGTGTTCTTAGGACCTAGAATCGCTATATATGCATTCGTATCGATGTTTACAGCTATGAAGATTACGGACATGGTTCTCTACGGATTCTCTAGCAAACTGATTCGAATGACAATTATCAACAGTGAATCAGATGCACTAATCAAGCATGTGATTAAGGATATGCACCGCGGCGTATCAAGTGACACGATGGTTGGCGAGTTTACAGGTGAGCCTCGTAAAGAGATAATAATTTACTGCACAGTTCGCGAGAGTTTCGAAATTAAGAAATACTTGAGCGAACTCGATCCGAAAGCTTTCGTTACAGTGATGCAAGTCAAGGCGGTATGGGGCGAAGGAAAGGGATTTTCCGATATCGATGAACTAGGCGAGATTTAGAACCCTTTATCTGATTATAGAGGTTATATAGTCGTAAATTGCAAACAGATACTTATAAACTCAAAAGCGGCGTGCTAATTATATCCACACGCCGCTTTTCATTTTCTCGTACTATTACTTACTTATGCAGTATACACTAGTTAGAAGTTGAAACTATTTCGTCAGCCTCTTCTCGAAGTTACCGTATATCTGAGCACCTTCGTTAACAACCACAAAGGCATCAGGATCAGCCTTTTTAACAGCTATCAGAAGTTTACTTACCTCGTATTTAGCGATGATAGTAACGATGACATTGGAATCTTCCTTAGTGTAAGCACCAGTTCCTGTCCAGTTAGTAACACCTCTTTTGAGCTCCTTCATGATGACATCTTCCACACCAGGCTTCTTAGTGAAAATCATTGCCTGCATGTTGATGTTCTGAATGTGGACTCTGTCGAGTGACATCGCGAGTATTGTCGTGTATATCAAGGAATACGCAACGATTTCTATATTGAATAGGAATAGGCATATGATGTAAATTCCAATATTAATCATGATACTTATTTTACCAACGCTGTAATTCGGATTCAGTACCGATACGATAACGCCGATAATATCTTGCCCTCCTTGCGAGCTACCTGCCCTGAGCACCATCCCTGCTCCTGTACCAGCAACTACACCGCCGATTAGACAAGCTGTTAGATAGTCGTTGAAAATCGGAGTCTTAGGAACTGGTATCACACCGAGTGCAACTGAACATAGCGTAATCGAGATTACAGATGTGATACAGAACTCCTTATTAACAACCTTATATGAAATAATCAAAAGTGGCAGATTCAGTAGGAAGTAAAGTATACCAACGATGTCCACGCTCGGGATCTCAGGAAAATGTAACACATTTACAAACAGCAACCTAAGTAGCTGAGCCATTCCTGTAAATCCTCCGTTATAGAGATTCATCGGAGTGATAATAACATTTACTCCAAATGCGAATATTACATTTCCAGCTAGCATCCAGCCCAGATAGTGGACGAGGTACTGCTTACGTGGTGATAGATTGTTATATAGGTTCAAAATGGACCTCCTGTAAGTAGTAATTTATTACAATGCAAGTTGCTGTATGATATTGCATTGACAATTATAATACGATTTCTGTATATGGAATTCAACCGCAGATTGCGCACAATTAATTACGGGAAATGTAGAAAAATCTGTGATATAATCAATATATATATAATATAACAGGTATACGCAGGTGATTTTTGTCTGCGTTTTTACATTGGGGTTAATTGAGATTACTTGATGAAAGGTAATGAAAAATGGGAGAGTCAAAGGATAAAGTTATGTCATCCAGCTATTTGATTCGCAGATTCGCTCCTTACTTTAAACCATATAAGGGAGTGCTGATTTTTGACCTAATCTGTGCGTCATTCACCACGGTAAGTGACATAGTTTTGCCACTGTTAATCAGATATATAAGCAACGTTGTAGCTACTGATATTGCAGGGTTTACAGCTGATTTGATAGTTAAGATTGTGGGTATATATCTCTGTCTCAGAGCGGTCGACGTAGTGGCTAATTACTACATGCAAAATACTGGTCACGTGATGGGTGCAAAGATAGAAACTGACATGAGGCGTGATCTATACGAAAAGTGTCAGAATCTATCATATTCATATTATACTGAGAACAAAACGGGCCAACTTATATCCAGAATTACTAGTGATTTATTCGATGTCACAGAGTTTGCACACCATTGTCCAGAGGAATATTGGATAGCATTTATCAAGATTGTACTCGGTTTTATACTTCTTGTGAGAATAGATGTGCTGCTTACAGTGCTCATGTTTGCAATAATTCCAATTATGATTGCAGCAACCTATACATTCCGTAAGAGAATGCGCAGAGCTTTCAAGATGCAGAGAAGTGGACTTGGCGAGATTAACTCACACGTTGAGGATAGTCTTCTCGGAATTAAGGTAGCAAAGTCATTTGCAAATGAAGAGTATGAACAGGAACGTTTCGAAGTAGATAATTCGAGATTCCTTGGCGTAAAAGCTATAGGATATAAGGCGATGGCGGGATTTAGAGGCGTTACGCGTACGTTCGACGGTATCATGTACATCGTCGTGATTCTTGTGGGCTCATTTGAACTAAAGAATGGTAGAATTACCACTGGTGACTTTGTAGCGTTTATGATGTATATAGGTGTATTGCTTGAAGCTGTAAGAAGAATCGTTGAATTCACGGAGCAGTTCCAACGTGGAATGACAGGAATTGAGAGATTTATCGAGGTTATGGATGAGCCTGTTGAGATTGATGATGATCCAGATGCGGTAGAGCTTAATGGAATTACTGGTGCTATCGATTTCAAGGATGTGACATTTAGATATAATGATAGCGAAGAAATTCTTAATAAGATAAATCTAAGCATAAAACCAGGTGAGAACATCGCACTAGTAGGACCGTCAGGAGCAGGTAAGACAACTTTTTGCAATTTAATTCCTAGGTTCTATGATGTTACTGATGGATGCATTGAAGTCGATGGTCATGATATTAGGAAGCTAACCTGTAAGTCACTTAGATCTCAGATTGGAATGGTGCAGCAAGATGTGTATCTGTTCTCGGATACTATTGCTGGCAATATCGCATACGGAAAGCCGGGGGCAAGTATGGAGGAGATAGAGCAGGCGGCAAAGCTTGCGGGTGCAGACGGATTCATCAGAGAGATGGCTGACGGATATAATACCAGTGTTGGTGAACGTGGCATGAAGCTATCAGGCGGACAGAAGCAGCGAATAAGCATTGCAAGGGTATTTCTCAAAAACCCACCTATCCTGATTCTCGATGAAGCGACATCCGCTCTGGATAATGAGAGTGAGAAGCTTGTTCAGCAGTCAATTGCTGACTTGTCAAAGGGCAGAACGACAATAACGATTGCACATAGACTAACCACAATAAAGTGCTGACCGAATACTGGTGCTTAGTCAGGATGGAATAGCAGAAGAGGGAACTCACGATGAACTCATAGAGCGTGATGGAATATATGCAAATATGTACCGCATGTACGAGCTATAAGCGAATATAAACGGATGTCGAGACATAAAGACTAAGTAGTAAAATATAATGAGCACAATTGCAAGGCAAATTGGCTAAAGGGGCTGAAAAATCGGGCGTAAAATTGTGCTCTTTTTTTAAAACACTAAATTCCTATATGAATAATAGGAAAAAGCTTGATTGGTTGTGCACAATGTGTTATTCTTCACTTGTAAGATATAAATACGCAAGATATCAAAGAGAGGATGAGCCATGATTGTTTCAACAAAAGGTCGATATGCTCTGATGGTCATGATTGATCTTGCTAACCACGATGACGGGGAATATATCTCTCTATCAGATATTTCTGAAAGGCAGAAGCTATCAATGAAGTATCTAGAGAATGTTGTATCGATGCTCAATAAGGGCGGATTACTTAAGAGTTTACGAGGAAAGAACGGAGGCTATAGGTTAATTAAATCGCCAAATGAGTATAACATCGGTGAGATTCTCCGTATCACGGAAGGCAGCCTTGCTCCGGTAGACTGCATTAAGTCTGGTGAGGTGAGCTGCGGTAGAGCACATTCGTGTGTGACACTTCCATTGTGGATTGGCCTTGACAAGGTTATAGATGAGTATCTGGATAATATAACACTCCATGATCTCATGAGCGGTAACGTCGATAAGCTGATGCAAGATCAAGACACATCTAATTAATTGTTTTAAGTTATATCCAAAACTAATTCCTATTGACCGAGTAGGGATTTAAGGAATATAATAACGAATGCACAAAGATGACTATTTTATTGGTAGGGAGGTATACATGAGAGTATATGCAGATAATGCGGCAACAACGTATCTAAGCGATGTCGCACTCAATACGCTGCTAGATTGCCTTAAGAACTATAACGGCAACCCTAACAGTCTTCATACAGATGGACAGATTACTCAAGAGAAGCTTGATGAGTCCAGAGCTAAGGTAGCTAAGGCACTCAACGCAGCGAAGCCTAACGAGATTTATTTCACTTCAGGCGGAAGTGAAGCAGATAATCAGGCGCTTATTTCAGCAGCGAGAGGTCTTGTTAAAAAGGGTAAGAAGCATCTGATTTCGCTCAACATTGAGCATCACGCAATTCTTCATACACTTAGAAAGCTTGAGAAGGAAGGCTTTGAGGTTACATTGCTCAAGCCACAACCTAATGGAATCGTGGATGTTAAGGATGTAGAAGATGCAATCAGAGAGGATACAGCTTTAGTATCAATTATGTTTGCTAACAACGAGATGGGAGCTATTCAGCCGATTGCTGAAATAGGAAAGCTATGTCGCGAAAAGGGAGTTCTTTTCCACACAGACGCAGTTCAGGCAGCTGCTCATCTACCGATAGATGTTCAGGCTATGAATATAGATATGCTTTCTCTATCCGCTCACAAATTCCACGGACCTAAGGGCGTTGGAGTTCTATATGCTAGAAATGGTATCAGACTCATCAATGTCATTGAAGGTGGTGCTCAGGAGAGAGGAAAGAGAGCTGGCACAGTCAATGTTCCAGGAATTGCAGCACTTGCAGCGGCTCTTGAAGATGGAATTGAGCATATGGAAGAGAATAACGCTAAGATGATTGCTCTTAGAGATAGACTTATCAAGGGGTTATCTGATATACCATATTCGAAGCTCAACGGAGATCCTGTAAAGAGACTCCCTGGCAACGTTAACTATTCGTTTGAAGGAGTTGAAGGAGAGTCGCTATTATTGGCTCTAGATATGTATGGCATCGAATGCTCATCTGGATCAGCTTGCACTAGCGAGTCACTCGATCCAAGCCACGTTCTAATCGGCATGGGTGTTGCCATAGAGGCGGCTCATGGATCACTTAGATTCAGTCTTAATGAAGAGAACACCGAAGAGCAGATTGATTACATCATCGAGAAGGTTCACGATGTTGTTGAGCACTATAGAAAACTATCACCATTCTGGGATGAACTAGAGAAGGGGGAAAGAGAACATGTTATATAGCGAGAAGGTAATGGATCATTTTGAGAATCCAAGAAATGTTGGCGAAATCGAGAATGCTGATGGCATTGGTGAAGTTGGTAACCCAACATGTGGTGACATCATGAGAATGTACCTCAAGATTGAAAATGATATCATCACAGATGTTAAGTTCAAGACATTTGGATGTGGATCAGCGATTGCATCGAGCTCGATGGCAACTGAGCTTATCAAGGGTAAGAGCATCAAGGAGGCTCTTGAACTAACTAACAAGGCTGTAGTGGAAGCACTTGATGGGCTTCCAGCAAGAAGGTTCACTGCTCAGTTTTAGCTGAGGATGCTATCAAGTCTGCTCTCGTTGATTATTATGAGAAGAATGGATTGGAGCTTCCTGATGAAATCAAGGGTTTTGAGCCACACGAAGAGCACTAATATTCGATTAGAAGAATTAATGCCATATACAACAAAATTTTGCGGCGGATTTTAACATTCTTCTCACATAGCATGAGCCAAAAATGTTATACTTCTATAAGATATGTAACGAAAAGTTATCAAGAAGTTTAATATAATTGGAGGAACTATGACTACTGCAATTAAAGGCGGAAAGATTTATAAATCTGGAGAATTTACACCTAACGAATTGTTTGTAGTTGATGCTCGTGAGAAGACCGGTCTAGAATCCGAAACCGGTAGTGATTTTGATTTTGAAAGAGTTATCAATGCTGATAACTCTTTTATTTTGCCATCATTCTGCGATGTGCATGTTCATTTTCGCGAACCAGGTCAGTCTTACAAAGAGACCATCAGCACAGGAAGCAAGGCTGCAGCACACGGCGGATATACTACAGTGTGCACTATGCCTAACCTAAAGCCAGCACCATCTACACTCGATGCGCTAAGCGTGCAGCTAGATTTAATCAATAGAGATGCTGACATAGAGGTTATTCCATATGGAACCATAACTTTAGCACAGAATGGTAGAGGAGAGCTCGCTGATATGGAGGCTCTTTCATCATATGTATGTGCGTTTTCTGATGATGGCCGTGGTGTACAGGCAGATGATCTTATGCGTGAAGCTATGTATCACGCTAAAGAGTTAGGTAAGCTAATCGTAGCTCACTGTGAAGATGAATCGCTGCTTAGAGAGGGCAAAGTTAGAGAGAGTGAATGGAAGCAGATTGAGAGAGACCTTAAGCTAGCAGATGAAACTGGCGCTGGTTATCATGTGTGCCATATTTCTTGTAAAGAGAGTGTCGAAGTTATCAGGGAGGCCAAGAAGAGTGGTGTTGACGTAACTTGTGAGACAGCTCCTCACTATCTCGTGTTCGATACTGATGATATACGCACATTTACAGGCAGCTGGCCAGAACTTGGCGGCCGTTTCAAAATGAACCCACCTATTAAGGATAGAGCCGATAAGGAAGCTTGATAGAGGGACTGCTTGATGGAACAGTCGATATGATAGCAACTGACCATGCGCCGCACAGCGCGGATGAGAAGAGCCGAGGCTTTGCCAAGAGTCCAAACGGAATCACAGGATTAGAGTGCGCTTTTCCAGCACTATATACATATCTAGTTAAGCCGGGAGTTATATCGCTTGAGCACCTAGTACACATTATGTCTATAGTACCAAGAGAGAGATTCGGCTTAAAACAAAATGGCTGGACGATGATTGATTTAGATAACACATTTAGACTAGATACTGCAAGTTTTCTATCCTTAGGAAAGTGCACACCATTTGATGGACATGTTCTGAGTGGTCTAGTTAAGATGACTATAATGAATGGCAAAATCGTATACGAGAATTTGGAGAAGTAATATGCACGACTTAAGAAGCGAAATCCTTGAGAATAAATGCTTGCTGACGGGATTTATCGAATGACTCTCGAGACACCGAAGTCAGAGTTTACAAGACCTGGACAGTTTGCGATGATTGAAGTTCCTGAGAAGTTCCTAAGAAGACCAATCTCAGTTAGCAGCTATGATAGCAGTAGATACACGCTCATCTATAAGGTAGTGGGAGAAGGAACAGATATCATGAGTAAGATGGAGCCTGGTGACTATGTGAAAGGTATCACGGGGCTAGGTAACGGGTACGATCTCGATGAGATTCCAGATGGAGCATATCTAATTGGAGGTGGAATCGGAATTCCACCGATGCTAGGACTACTTAAGTCGATGGTAATGTCTGGAAAGTCCTGCAAAGTAGTGCTCGGTTATAATTCAGTTGATGAAATGTTTATGCTCGAGGACTTTGAGCAGTTTTCGGATGATATCACTGTAATGACGGCAGATGGTTCATATGGGCAGAAGGGATTTGTGACGGATGCTTTTGATAAGTGTGAATACGCATGTGCTTGCGGCCCTCTACCGATGCTTCGCGCTTTAGACCACAAGGTGGAGCGTGGACAGTTCAGTCTTGAAGCACGTATGGGATGTGGCTTTGGTGCATGTATGGGCTGTTCGATAAGAACCACTGATGGAAGCCAGAGAGTCTGTAAGGAAGGACCGGTTTTTGACAAGGAGGTGCTGAGATGGGAAAGCCTATAACTAAGGTGAATCTAGCAGGAATTGAACTTAAAAATCCGGTTATGCCAGCGAGTGGAACATTTGGCTATGGTCAGGAATACAGAGATTTATTTGACCTAAACGTTCTAGGCGGTGTGGTGACCAAAAGTGCTACCTCTGAGCTTAGATATGGTAATAATCTTCCTAGAATCGCAGAGTGCACAAGCGGAATGCTTAACTCTATAGGGTTACAAAATCCTGGAATAGATCACGTCATCGAAGAAGATTTGCCTGCGTTAAAAGAGATTTATCAGGGACCACTAATTGTCAATATCAGTGGATTTAGCATCTCTGAGTTTGCTGAGATTGCGTCAAAACTCGATGCATCGGGATATGCGGACATACTTGAGGTCAATATTAGCTGTCCTAATGTAGAACATGGCGGATCAGCATTTGGAGCAGATCCGGTGATGTCAGAACAGATTACTAAAGCAGTAAGAGATGTGACTAAGCTTCCGATATTTATGAAGCTGACTCCAAACGTGACTGATGTTTCTGAGATTGCAAAAGCGTGTGAAGCCGGCGGGGCAGATGGAATCAGTTTGATAAACAACTTCAAGGCGATGAGAATCGATCTTCGAACGAGAAGCACAGTTACTGCAATGAAGTATGCGGGGCTATCTGGACCAGCTATTAGACCGATTGCTCAGCGCATGGTAAACGAAGTTTTTCATGCTGTAGAACTTCCAGTAATCGGTATTGGTGGCATACAGAGTGCTGATGACGTGCTTGAGATGATAATGGCAGGTGCAACTGCTATTGAAATCGGTTCGGCTAATCTGGTCGACCCTTGGACAATGCCACGCATAATTAGTGAGCTGCAGCCAAGAATGGAAGAGCTAGGAATAAAGAATTTAGAAGAAATAAGAGGGGTAATATAGATGAAGCCAGAGATTATAATTGCACTAGATTTTCCTGATGGTGAGAAGGCGCTTTCATTCCTCGACAAATTCGAAGAAGAGAAACTCTACGTAAAGTAGGAATGGAGCTGTTCTACGGAGAGGGGCCTTCTATTGTAAAGGATATTAAGGCAAGAGGGCATAAGGTGTTCTTAGATCTTAAACTGCACGATATTCCAAATACAGTTAAGAGTGCCATGAAGGTTATCGCTTCTGTTGGTGCTGATATGGTCAATGTTCATGCAGCTGGAGGAATAAAGATGATGAAGGCTGCTGTTGAAGGCCTTGAAGAAGGTGCTCATTGTGGAGAAAGACCAGAAATCATTGCAGTTACTCAGCTAACGTCAACAGATCAGGAGACGATGAATAGCGAACTTAAGATAGAAGGCGAGCTTAAGAATGTAGTTATTGCTTATGCGAAAAATGCGCAAGCAGCTGGTCTCGATGGCGTTGTGTGCTCGGCTTGGGAGTCGGAAGAGATTCATGAGGAAACTTCCCAGGACTTCCTTACTGTAACGCCTGGTATTAGACTTCTTGGAGATGCTAAAGGCGATCAGAGCAGGGTTGCAACTCCAGGAAGAGCAAAGAAATTGGGCTCAAACTATCTAGTAATTGGCAGGAGCATCACCAAGGCAGATGATCCTGTAAAAGCATATAAAATTTGTATGGAGGAGATTAACAATGACTAATTCAGCGAGCAAATCAAAGCAGATTGCAGAGGGTCTACTTAACATCAGAGCGGTATTCTTAAGCCCAAATGACCCATTCACTTGGGCTAGTGGAATCAAAAGTCCAATTTACTGCGATAACAGACTTACGCTCACATCACCGATAGTGAGAGATGTGATTGAGAATGAGATGGCTAGAGTTATTGAAGAGGAGTATCCTGAATGCGACGTAATCATGGGGACTAGCACAGCTGGAATTGCACACGCAGCAATCTCTGCACATATCCTTGGAAAGCCTATGGGATACGTAAGAGGAAGTTCAAAATCTCACGGACGTAACAACAGAATCGAAGGAAAGCTTGAAAAGGGGCAGAAGGTTGTAGTTGTTGAAGACCTTATCTCGACAGGCGGTTCTTCAATCGAAGTAGTTGAAGCACTTCGTGAAGCGGGAGCAGAAGTGCTTGCAGTTATAAGCATCTTTACTTATGAGACAGCCAAGGCGGATAAGAACTTCCAGGATGCAAATGTTGAGAAGGTAAGTCTCTGTACCATAAGCGAACTCATAGATACTGCTGTTCAAGAGAACTACGTAACAAGTGAAGAAGGAAAGGGAATAATCGAATGGCTAAGAGAGATTTAATTAACATTACTGATCTCAATCTTGATGAGCTAGATCGAATGCTCGCACTGGCAAGCGATATAATTGATGATCCTGAAAAATATCAGGAAAAGTGTGCGCATAAGACTTTAGCAACGCTATTCTACGAGCCTAGCACACGTACAAGGCTCAGCTTCGAGTCAGCTATGTACGGACTAGGTGGAAATGTGGTAGGCTTTTCTGATGCAAACTCTTCATCTGCTTCTAAGGGAGAGACAGTGAGCGATACGACGAGAGTTATGGAGTGCTTTGCTGATATAATTGCCATGAGACACCCTAAGGAGGGTGCAGCACTCGTTGCTGCGAATTCATGTGAAATACCTGTTATCAATGCAGGTGATGGTGGACATTTACATCCATCACAGACACTGACTGACCTACTGACAATTCTTCGTAACAAAGGACGCCTGACAGACTTAAAGATAGGCTTCTGTGGAGACCTTAAGTTTGGAAGAACAGTGCATTCACTCATACTTGCGATGCTTAGATATGAGGGTATTGAAGTAGTTCTAATTTCTCCAGATGAACTAAATTGCCTTCCTACAACAAGGATGCCATGGATGATGCGGGTGTGAAGTGGGTTGAAACAACCTCGCTAGAGGAAGCGCTGCCAGAACTCGACGTCCTGTATATGACAAGAGTACAGAAAGAAAGATTCTTTAACGAAGAGGACTATGTAAGACTCAAGGATACATATATTTTGGATGAGCAAAAACTTGAGTCTGCAAAGGAAGAATTAGTAATCATGCACCCGTTACCAAGGGTTAATGAAATTGCTGTAGAAGTGGACAAAGACCCTCGTGCTAAGTACTTTGATCAGGTTAAAAATGGAAGATTTGTCAGAATGGCACTTATTCTTATGCTTCTAGGTATCGAAGGAGGTCTGAATTAATGAACATTGATGGAGTAACAACCGGAATAGTTCTGGATCATATAGACGCAGGAAAATCTTTAGCAATATATAATCTTCTCAGACTGGATAAACTTGATTGCAGTATTGCTATAATCCAGAATGCGAAGAGCGGTAAGTACGGTAAAAAAGATATAATAAAGATTGACCAGATTATTGATTTAGACTTTGATCTTATAGGTTTTGTAGATCCCAATATCACGGTTAATATAATCAAAGATAGCAGTCTGCATAGCAAGAAGCATATGAAACTGCCAGAAAGGCTTACCAATGTAATAGAGTGTAAGAACCCTCGCTGCATTACTTCTACTGAAAGAGGGATAGAGCAAAAGTTCAGACTAGATGATGCTGAAAACCGAGTATATAGATGTGAATATTGTGATACAGTTCATCGTGGAACAATAAAATTTTAATACTTCTAATGCGAAAATAAGATAAAAAAAGCTGCAGGTGTATGATGTGCCCCCCAAAAAAGCTAGATCAAAATCTAACAATTAGGAGGTCGGTACACACACCTGCAGCTTTTAAGTGCATAAATAAGAACAATTAAAATGAAAATCAATCTTGTTTTACAAAATTTAATTTGCTACAATACAAATAATGTTTTATTAGATAAAGGAAAAGACCAAAGTTAAAGTGAGGTCATTTAAACAGAGGTAAAGTTCTTTATTTAAATTATATTTAAAGTGTCTTTATGGTACTGAAGATTGGACATAGTACTTAAAGGGTGATAAATTCAAACTAAGTGCAGTTGTTTTTAATTCGAGTAATTTCAATAAGAAGGGTAATATTATGCAAAATATAATTATGAATTACGAAAATAATAAATCAAGTAATAATAAAAGATTTGTATCAACGCTTCTTGCGTTGCTATTAACTGTGCAGATCTTAACTATGATGAATATTGGTACCGCATTTGCTGAGGAAGGTAATCCTGTAGTGACTGAAACAGAGGCTAACGAGGACAATATTACTTATTTGGGAGAGCGCACCTTGACAGGACAGAAAGCTACTGAATATATTAATTCCTGGAAGTCTGAAAATGCTGATATTGTAAATCCTGATGCCAATGATCCAGATGCAGAGCCAGCAGAAGCTGCTGTTATTCCTTGGGCAAAAGGAAGATATGGCGAGTATAGGATAGTTACACAGACTATAAGATATAGGACTGAAGAGGATGGAGTAGAAGTGTTTAAGCCGGTTAAGAGAAGAGTTATCTTTCTGGGTATGACGCTTTCCAGTGGCGTTCCTAATGTAGTTCCATCGCTTGAAATTCCAGTTGCAAAAGCAACTAGATATATCGATGAGGATGGGAATATTGTTAAGGAAGCCGAAGTTTTCGGATTCCCCTCCGCTGACCAGTACATATATGATGCAGATGGTAATATAGCATATGTATTCAAGAAGACGCTTCCTGACACAGACGATGTTCGTACACATGTTTATACAAAGTACGTTGCACCAGTTACACCAATACCTAGCACTCAAGTTACACAAAAACCTGAAACACCTAAAGTAAAAAAAGCTAATAGGGTTAATAGTGTTACACCAAAGACTTCAGATAGCACCGATATTATTCTATATTCAGAACTACTCGGTCTGTCGCTTATAAGTGGATGTTTGATTCTTCTGCGTAGGAAGCTAAAAAACAGCAAGTAAGAAATAACAGAATTATGATAATAAAAGGGTCATCAAAGTTTTTTAGGGGCGAATTTTAGGGGCTAGTTTTAGGGTCTTACGAAATGTAAAGGGATTGGGCCTTTTGCCCAATCCCTTTTGCATGGGGAAACATCAGTGTCTAGTTTAATAGCCTTTGTAAATTGGATTCCTACGAGTAGCAAAAAGAAATCTATTTTCATATGTTCACAGAAATAAAAAAATGGAATGTTTAGGCCATTCCATTTTTTCAACTTCTTTTACAAATTTAGTGATATGTGTAATATATTTAATTATTATCAAGCTCCGAAAGGGCTTCTCTGATAACCTTCTCAACTAGAGGTCTACAGTTTCCACAGCTGGTACCTGCACCAGTTGTTTCCTGAATCTCTGTATATGTGTGTGAGCCATTTCTAACAGCTTCCTCTATATCCGAACGATATACACGGACACATCCACAAATTAATTTATTTCCCATTTGTCTCTTCTCCATTTTGCATATCTAAATTGGCTTGTATTTAAACCACCAATATGGAAAAATTTTAACATGAAATTCAATTGCGTGCAAGGGAATATACTGTTTTATCTAATCATGAACAATGAATAATTATGTGGAAATGCATATTTAAGATATGAATTTATGTAAGTGTGTTATAATAAAAGTCACTATAAAGACTAAATACAAGGGGGACTAACTATGAAGATTATTCTTATGGAGCCATTGGGCATATCTGAGGACACCTTGAAGAAACTATCTGATACTTTAACTAAACAGGGACATGCTTTAATGCATATGACACTGTTACTACTGATACAGATGAACTGGTAAAGCGTGCAGAGGATGCGGATGTTCTAGTCATCGCGAATCATCCTCTTCCTGGAGAAGTTATCAGGGCTGATAAGAATCTGAAGATGGTATCAGTTGCATTTGTAGGGATAGATCATGTAGATGTTGAAGCTTGCAAGGAAGCTGGTGTAACTATATCAAACACCGGCGGGTATTGTGATGATGCTGTTGCTGAACTAGCAATCGGACTAACTCTAGACTGCCTAAGAAATATCACAGAATGCAATGCTGCTGTACAAGATGGGCTTGGCAAAGGAAACCTCGCTGGCCATGAACTGGCTGGCAAAACTGTCGGAATAGTGGGTACTGGTGCAATTGGTATCAGAACTGCTGCTATTTTCAAGGCATTTGGATGCAAACTCATCGGTTACAATAGAAGTGAAAAGACTGTAGCTAAGGCTCTTGGACTCGAGTATATGCCGCTTGTCGATGTTATGGCAAAGGCTGATATAGTTTCAGTTCATACTCCGTTAACTCCTGAGACGAAAGGTTTAATCGGAGAGAAGGAAATTGCCGCTATGAAGAAGGGTGCGATAATCGTGAATACGGCAAGAGGTCAAGTTATTGAGACTGAAGCTCTAGCAAAAGCTCTTAGAGAAGGCCGAATCAAGGCCGGAATTGATGTATTTGAGAAAGATCCACCACTGCCAGAGAATCATCCGCTAATCGATGCACCTAATTTAGTATGCACACCTCACGTCGGCTTTGACACGAAAGAGTCCATAGATAGACGTGCAGAAATGGTATTTGAGAATGTGACATCATGGATGAGTGGAAGTCAGATTAGAAAGATGCTGTAATGTGTCAGAAATATAAAATTATTAACAGAAACTTCGCTTTCTGCAGGAGGCAGGTATGTCTAAAGTAAAGAGGCATTCAATAAAATTCATAATTGTATCGCTACTTGTGTTAGCAATCGGACTATCTATGGCTGGTTGCTCTTCATCGTTTAGCGAATCTAAAATAAAGGAGCTGTATGCTCACCCAGAGGATTTTAAAGGACAGACGGTAAATAATCTGACTATGCAAATAGTCGCTGTTGATAAGGTCAAGGGGGAGATTCATCTGCAGGCGTTTGAAAACTTTGTTAAGGCCAAACATCCTACAGTATTAGTTCTTGGCGATGATAAGTTAAAGTACGAAGAGGGTGAATATATTAAAGTTAAGGGTAAGATTCTGGGCAAAGTAACTGTTGTAGATGAAGAAGGCACTGAGATGGAAGCTGTGAAGTTAAAGGCCAAGAAGATTAAGAAAATTAAGTCAACCGATGCAATTCCTGCAGAGGATACGCTTGATATCGGATATAATGTAAAGATGAAAGGTGTCTCTGCATCTATAGAGAAAATTGATTTCACAAGTGATGACACTAGGGTATATATAAAAGTAAAAAATGATACGAAGAAGACGATCGAAATCTACCCTGATCAGGGCCTTATCGTCCAGGATGGAAATGATTACGTGTCAGATGAAGAAAATTTCGTTTATGAAGATGTCCATCTTGCAAAGAGTGTAAAGGCAGGTGAGTCTACTTCTGGAGTAATCGTATTTAAGAGAATTGATCAAAATTTACCGTTTACATTTACATTGGAAGGTTCAGATGGCAAGGGCAATGAGTTTGAATTACCTTTCGTTTTCGAGATGCAGTAGATGTGAGAGCCAAATAAAAATTTGAAAGTAAAAGACCGTATTCATATATGAATACGGTCTTTTATAGAATTATATTTATATTTAAGGTAAGGGGTAGATATTTACCACTGCTCGCAATGTACCTTTTCTGAAGGTAAGCATGGCATCTGCTGTGGATTTGGTGATTCGTCTATGTGACCTAGGACTAGGAGTGCCTCTAGCTTCATATTTTCAGGTGCATTTAGTTTGGAATTTACGAAAGCTTCAGCGCTTACACCCTCTTTGTTCGAAGGACGTAGACGAATTTGTAGCCATACTGCACCAAGATTTAGTTCAGCAGCTTCTAATAACATGTGAGTCATTGCTATTGAACTGTCCTCTATATATGTATCGGTCTTTTCTGAATCTGAATATACTGCAATGGCAACATTTGCGGTTTCAAGCATTTTAGCACCACCTTTACGGCAGTTAATTAGTTCTTTAAGAGTATCCTGATTTCTAATCACCACAAATTCCCATGGCCGTTGTCCTTTGCCGTTTGGGGCAAGTAAGGCTGCTGAAATAACATCATTTAGCTCTTTTTCTGTAACTGGCTCAGTATTATATTTGCGAATGCTGCGTCGATTTTGCATTATTGTTAATAAACTCATTTCAATACATCCTTTCTATCTTGATATTAACATTGTACCATAATAATTAAAAAGTGGTTGAAAATAAACAAGAAAATTTAATAAATTTCTGGTATATCAGCCACTTTATCATATTTAGTTTTTAAATAGATACGTCATACTCCACCATATGCCTGTCAATGTGTCGATTCCTGATGAGTGACCTATTGCAAGGAACTTCTTTAAAAGGACATCAATTTGTTCATCGTCTAAAAACGTTTCGCTTGACTCACCATTAGGGTCTTTAGAGCAAATCATGTCATAAAGTTCGATGAGAGGCAGACTGAATTTCCCGTTAAGAGCACACTTGATAAATGAGCGACTTATCTCGTTAGTATCCGCTAGATGATGGTAAACAGAATCTCTTAGCAAATTAATAAGTGTTCTGTCGAAGCTGTCTGGGAATGCTGTAAATGTAGAAAGAATACCAGTGAGAAAATCATCTCCGCTAGGAGTGAGACCAGTTCCAACCCCTATGAGAGATGAGAGTGAGCTGCTAATATTGCTGTATAGTGATTGTAGATCGGCATCATCTTCGGAAGCTATAGATTGTATCTTATTGCATCTATCTGCGATTTTGTGTAACAAACCTTGTACATATGATAGAACTAGATCTTCGCTACTTGATTTTGGATTCGTTAAAATTGAGAAGCCTGTTCTATCTGACTTGTTAATGAGTGTAAGAACGATGGTCTGCAAGTTCTTTGTCACTGAATATGATGATAGTTGATCATCGTAAATCGATGCAAGAGAATCTAGATTAATTTCTGTGCAGCCCACAGAGAGGATTGTCCCATCAAATGATACTGAGTCACCTTCTTGTACACGTAAGTCTCTCATGCCAGCTTCATCAAGTGGCAATATTATGCTGATTGGGGAAACGGGCGAATTCGCAGTCTGTAGGGCTACTAACTGCCCATCGAGCATGAGGTTAATCGTTCTTTCGTATACCGAGTGTACATATAATCTATGAGTTGCATGGGATTGAGCTGATTTTAGTCTATTGAAAGTTTTTATTATGTATATAGATGTTTGCAATATATTTATCATAAATGCTCCTTGTTTTTGGCTATATTATCACCATTATAACAAAAAAATTAAAACTTGTTTTTAGTAGAATTGTACAATAGTAAAAAAAATAATAAAAAAATTTTCAATTAAAAAAATGGTATCAATCCGTTTTTAATTACATAAGATTGTTGAAGATTTTTAGCTACTAATGTAGTATATATCCATAGAAATGTTGAAATTGGTTGACCAGTTTTTTTAATAATACAAATCAACTGAAGTAATCTGGTTTCACAAATTGATACTTACTTCGTATATATGGCCCATAGGGTTATAGGGAAGGAGACTATATGTATGATTTATTAATTAAGAACGGACAGGTGGTTACATCGGATCTAGTTCAGGATGCAAACGTTGCTATCAAGGATGGCAAGATTGCAGCAATTCTAGCAAAAGGTGATGAACCCGAAGCTGCAAAAGTAATAGATGCAGCTGGTAAACAGATTTTCCCGGGAGCTATTGACACGCACGCACATCTTAATGATCCAGGATATGAGTGGAGAGAGGACTATGAGCACGGAACTGCTGCAGCAGTAGTTGGCGGATATACAACAGTTATCGATATGCCACTGCAGAATGAGCCAGCACTCACAACACCAGAGATCTTTGATGCTAAGTTAGCAAAGGTGCAGCCGAATGCATATTCAGACTTTGCATTCTGGGGAGGTCTAGTTCCAGGCAACCTAGATCAGCTGAAGGGGCTTGACGAAAGAGGCGTTATTGCGTTTAAGTCGTTTCTAGGACCTGTATCACCGGATTACTCACCGCTCACATACGGACAGGCATATCAGGCTATGAAGATTATCAAAGACTTTGGTGGTATGGCTGGGTTCCACTGCGAAGACTTTGCGATGATTAAGGAAGGCGAAAAGGCGCAGAAGGAAGCTGGGAACCTAACTTGGAGAGGGTTTCTCGATTCAAGAACTCCAGCAGCAGAAATCGTTGCGACAGAGACTGTCGTAGAGATTGCTAAAGAGCTTGAGTGCCGTGCACATATCTGCCACGTAAGTCATCCTGCAGCTGCTGAGAAGATATATCAGGCACAGTGCGAAGGGTATGAAGTGTCTGCTGAGACATGCGGGCATTATCTCGCTTTCTCAGAGGAAGATGTTCTTGAGAATGGACCACTATTCAAGTGTGCGCCACCACTCAGAACTAAGGAAGATGTTGAATCGATGTGGATGTGCGTAGAGGCTGGAGTCTTCTCTGGACTTGCATCTGACCATTCACCTTGTACATATGATGAGAAATTCAATGAAATTCTAGGACAGAAAATTGAGAACGTATTTGATGTTTGGGGCGGTATCAGTGGCATCCAGAGCTGTGTTCAGGCAATCTACTCAGAAGGAGTTGTAAAGCGCGGTGTGGACCCTCGTGTACTGGCAAATGCATGGGCTAAGCTGCCAGCTGAGACTTTTCACATTTATGGCAAGAAGGGTGATATCAAGGTTGGATTCGATGCCGACATAGTAATTATCGATCCAGAGAGAGAATGGGAGATCACAGCTGACTCGCTATATTATGTAAACAAGATTTCTGCATTTGTCGGAATGAAGGGAAAGGGACTCCCTGTAGCTACTCTCGTAAGAGGAGAGCTAATGGCGGAGGACGGAAAGCTTGTTGGTCAGAAGGGTACCGGCGAGCTAGTTAAGAGACTATTCTAAACGAAAATATTTAACTTATTAAAGGAGAACATTTAAATGAGTATTGTAGATAACAAAACACTTGACCCGAATCTTGTAGTCGGGGTCAATGAAGACCTACAGCCGACAAAGAGTCGTATCATGGGATCGCTATCTTACACAGCATCATTCCTTGGTGGCTGCGTTTCAATAGGAACCTTTTCGATGGGATCAGCTCTAATCGGAGTACTAACAATCACTCAGGCTATCCTAGCCATGGCTATCGGATGCCTTGTAATCGCTATTGCACTTGTACTTATTGGTAATGCAGGACACAAGTACGGCATGCCTTACGTAGTACAACTTAGATCAAGCTTTGGTACAACTGGTGTAAAGATTCCTGGAGTTCTAAGAGGTCTTCCAGCTATCGTATGGTTTGGATTCCAGTCATGGGTTGGAGCAGGCGCTATCAATAGCTGCTTCAAGATTCTATGGGGATTCGATAACCTTCCAGTAGTGTTCGGACTGTTCACACTGCTTCAGGTTGGCCTCGCTATCAAGGGATTCCACGGAATCAAGTGGCTTGAGAACTTATCATGCGTATTCATTGTAGCAATCCTCGCTTACATGCTATACGTTGTAAAGACTAAGTTTGCAGTCGACATAAGCGCATCTTTTGCAGATATTAAAGGAACTTGGGGAATGCCTTTCTGGGCAGCGACAACATCATTCCTTGGAATCTACTCGACAATGATTATTAACGCATCAGACTATGCGAGAAACCTCAAGGAAGATATAAAGCCTGTTAAGACTGGTTCGATTTACACAATTGCTATTCTACCAGTAACACTGTTCATGGGGCTCATCGGACTTCTCGTTACTGCAGCAACAGGAAATTCAGATCCAGTAGTTGTATTCTCAACTACAATGGGTAGTAAATTCCTTACAGTCATCACACTGATATTTATTGCTTTCGCACAGGTTACTACTAACGTACTTAACAATATCGTTCCACCAGCATACGTTCTAATGGAGTCCTTCAAAATGAAGTGGTCACATGCGACAGTACTCGTTGGTATACTATCAGTATGCGTTATGCCTTGGAAGCTCGTTACTGCTGATTCAGCTGCTGGACTATCCCTTTTCACAAAGGTATACTCCGCATTCCTTGGACCAATCTTTGCTGTAATGGTTGTAGACTACTACTTCCTCCGTAAGAGCACACTTGATATCAATACTCTTTACGACAAGCAGGGACCTTTCAAAGGAATTAACTGGGCAGCTATCATTTCAATCGCTGTTGGAGCTCTCGTATCAGTATTCGTTGTAGACCTATCGTGGTATGTCAGCCTGATCCCAACAGGAGCTGCTTACTATCTACTGATGAAGCACATGCCATCTTCTAAGAATTTCAGAACTGGAACAATCTTTGAAGACTAATAAAGAACTTAGTTAGAAATTGATTATATCATTTAATGAAGCAATGGAGAGGTGCGATATGCATCTCTCTCCGCTCATAATAAGGGAGGATTAGACATGTATGATCTAATTATCAAGAACGGAAAGTTAGTTACACCAGACCGTGTTTATGAAGCAGATATTGCCGTAAAAGACGGTAAGTACGCTGCATTCCTAGCTCCAGGAACAGAAACTGAAGCTAAAGAAGTTATCGATGCAGAGGGAAACCTAGTCTATCCAGGAATCATCGACTGTCATGCTCATCTCAACGAGCCTGGGTTCGACTACCGAGAGGATTTGAGACTGGTTCAAGAGCTGCTGCAGTTGCAGGTTGTACCACTCTCATCGACATGCCTCTTAACAACGACCCATCACTCATGAATAAGGAAATCTTCGATCTTAAGATGAGTAAGATTACTAAGCATTCATACATCGACTTTGGTCTATGGGGTGGAATTGTAGGAGACTTCGATGATGATCCAGATTCAGTTCACAACAACCTTGCTGACCTAGAGGATCTTGAGAAGGCTGGCGTAGCAGCATTTAAGGGGTTTACTTGCCCTAACGGACCACTTTTCCCAACTGTCAATATGGGTAATGTTCGTGAAGCTCTTGAAATTCTTAAACCTTACAAGGCACTATGCGGATTCCACTGTGAGGAGTACGGTCAGGTACTTGAGAGAGAAAAAAAAGCTAAGGCTATGACGGGCTTATCCCGTCAGGAGAAGATTAGAGCATTTCTAGATTCTCATGATGTATGGACTGAATACGTAGCAACTAAGAATGTAATAGACATGGCTAGAGCTACCGGCGGTAGAGTTCATATATGCCACGTGAGCCATCCGATGGTTGCACAGGTAGTTAAGGATGCTCAGCACGAAGGGCTTCCAATCACAGCAGAGACTTGCCCACACTACCTAGGCTTCTCAGAGGACTTCGTCTTTGAAAAGGGTGGACCAGCTAAGTGTACACCTCCTCTAAGAACTAAGGAAGACGTAGAGAAGATGTGGGACTACGTACTAGATGGAACACTATCATGCGTTGGTAGTGACCACTCACCAGCTGCTGATGAGGAAAAGGACAACGAGTCGAGAGATATTTGGCAGGCATGGGGTGGACTAAACGCTATCCAGTTCTTCCTTCCAATGATGTTCGACATGGTTGTACACCAGAGAAAACTTTGCCCAAGTCTAATCGCTAAGGTTATGGACTATAACCCGGCAAAGGTATTCGGTTTCTACGGACAGAAGGGAGCATTTGAAATTGGCTTTGACGCGGATGCGGTAATCCTCGACCCAGAGAAACCTTGGAAAGTTGAGCAGGAAAAACTCTTCACTAAGGGACATGTTACTTGCTTTAACGGACTAGAAGGAAAGGGTGCCCCAACTTGCACCGTTATCCGTGGCCGTGTTGTTGCTAAGGACGGTATGTATGTAGAAGAAGCTAAGGGCTTTGGAGAGTATATAACACCTGTAAAATAATCGGTGTTAAATAAATAAGGGAGAACAATAAATGAGTACAGAAAACAAGAACGTAAATGCGCCTAATAAAGAAGGTGAGAGCATTAGACCGATTCCGTGGGAAAAGCGTACCATGAGCTGGGGATCTAACACTATGCTATGGCTCGGTGGTTGTATTTCCATCGGAACACTAGCTATGGGTTCAGCACAGATGGAAACTGGTCTTAACCTACTACAGTTATTCCTTGCAGTGCTTTTAGGATCAACTATCCTGGTAATCGGAATCGCAATGAACGACCAGTTTGGGTACAAGACTGGTGCACCTTACTCCATTCACCTAAAGAGTGCTTATGGTACTAAAGGTAACGTGCTTCCATCTATGATCAGAGGACTTCCTGCTATCGTATGGTATGGATACCAGACATGGCTAGGTGGTGCAGCTATCAATAATATTTCTAAACTGCTGCTCCACTATGATAATATCTGGCTATTCTTCATCTTATTCCAGATTGTGCAGATCCTTCTTTCAATCAAGGGATTCAAGGGTGCAAAATGGGTTGGAAACATCGGTGGTACTGTAATCGTAATCGCGATGTTCTATCTGCTCTATATCTGTATGACCACTCAGTGGGATGCTATTTCTGCTAACCTAATGCATAAGAGCGGTACATGGGGGCTTCCATTTGTAGCTTCTGTAATTGCTTTCTTTGGAAACTCAACTACAGTAATGCTCAATGCATCGGACTATTCTCGTGAGATGAAGCAAGGATACAGCGCACCTGTAAGAGGCTTCTCGTATTTCATGGCTATGGTTCCAGCGACAGTTATGCTTGGAATTATCGGTGCTATGGCCTCGACAGCTACTGGAATTGCTAACCCAATCAATGCGTTTGCAGAGATGGTAGATAATAAGATTGTACTAGTTGTTACGCTGGCATTTATCATATTTGCCCAGCTTTCGACAAACCTTGCAAGTAATGTAATTCCGCCAGCATACGTATTCATGGATACATTTAAGATGAAGCACAGAACTGCTGTAATCCTAATCGGAATCCTTGCAGTAGCAACTTGCCCATGGATCCTAACTAATGATAGCTCTGCAGCAGGTCTATCGCTATTCGTTAAGATTTATTCGGCGTTCTTCGCTCCAATCTTCGCTATCCTTATTGTTGACTACTTCATTCTCCACAAGAGAAACTTCACTAAGGAGCAGCTAGACGATCTATATGATCCAAATGGGTCAAAAGCTGGTGTAAACATGGCGGCTATCATTGCAACTGTAGTAGGTGCAGCAATTGGACTTTACAAGGTTGACCTTTCGTTCTTCACAGCTACGATTCCTACAGGTGTTATCTATTACCTGCTAATGAAGAATATGAAGTCTTGTGAGAACTTCAGAAAAGGAACTACACTCGAGAAATAAACGAGTAGAGATCATATTACGGGATTTGCGAATAACTTTTCCTAAGATAGACTAAAATGCATCAAACCCATTCACTCAAATATTGAGTGAATGGGCTTTTGTTTTGGTATAATATCTTTAAGTTGTGAAAGCGGGGAAAAGATATGAATGAAAAGATGACACAAGCTGAGAGGTTAGATTTTCTAGTTGAGCAATTTAAAGCGGATTCTATAGATTATAAGGATTTGCAAACGCCAGGGGACGTTGTTGGAAAAAGGCGACTTCTTCGTTCGCTTATGAACATACGCAGCCCTCGTCACATCGACGATTTAATTTTGAGAGTTCAAGATGAATATTTAAAAGGCGTGGCAGATGAGCATGGAATTGTTGAAGTAAATGATATTCCTATTAGAAGCGAATGTCTCTCAATCTGGCAAGGGGACATTACTAGGCTATCTGTAGATGCAATAGTGAATGCGGCCAACTCACAAATGCTAGGCTGTTTTATCCCTATGCATACTTGTATAGATAACTGCATTCATACATACGCAGGAGTACAGCTTAGAGAGGAATGTAATAGGCAGATGAATCAGCTAAGAGCCAAGTTCGGAGCTGATTACCAACAGCCAACGGGGATCCCTATGCTTACAGACGGATATAACTTGCCGGCGAAGAAAGTTATCCATGTTGTTGGACCTATCGTGCAGTTCAGTCTTACTCATGAACTTGAGCAAGACCTTGCAAATTGCTATATCAACACACTAAATATGTGCATGGAAAACAGTTTAAAGACAGTAGCGTTTTGCTGTATATCGACAGGGGTATTCCATTTTCCTAATGAGCGCGCTGCAGAAATTGCAGTTAGTACTGTAAGAAGCTGGCTTTCGGAACACCCAGGGGTTATGGACAGAGTGATATTTAACGTATTTAAGGACGAAGATAGAGGGTATTATGAGAGACTTATTTAGAGATAGACCTAATGGATATATAGAGAGCATAAAGAGAGGGCAAGCGGTTATGAGCTACCTCAATGGGCAGATGGTTTATGGTGAAGGCTCTATTCAAGAAAGAACTGAAAAGCTGGCGGTAGCCATAGAGTCAGTCGATGCTGTAATCATCGGAGCAGGGGCAGGGCTTTCAACATCGGCGGGTTTTACGTATAGCGGCGAACGATTTGAAAGATATTTTTTTGATTTTGCTGAGGAGTATGGAATAACCGATATATATTCAGGCGGTTTTTTTCCATTTCCTAACGATGAAACTCGCTGGGCATGGTGGGCAAGGGCAATTTATTATAATAGATATATAAAGGCTCCTAAGCCTGTCTATGAAAATTTACTTAAGGTTGTTAATGGAAAAGATTATTTTGTAGTAACTACGAATGTTGATCACCAGTTTCAGAGGGCAGGTTTTGATAAAAAGAGGTTATTCTATACACAAGGAGACTTCGGGCTGTTCCAAAGTGAGGATGGTAAGGATGGCATTACCTTTGACAACGAAGTCTGGGTCAATAGAGCTATGGAGGCACAGGGATTTATACGTGATGATTCTGGCGAATTCGATGTTCCTAGTGATAAGTCAATCAGGATGCAGATACCTTCTGAACTAATTCCTGTTATGCCGACCACAGGAGGACCAGTAACAAATAACCTTAGAGCTGATGGGACTTTCGTCGAAGATGGTGGCTGGCGAGATGCTTCGGCAAGATATTCGGATTTCCTGCGCAGACACGAGAACATGAATGTGCTATTTCTTGAGCTAGGTGTCGGTGCAAACACACCGGTGATAATAAAGTTTCCATTCTGGCAGATGGCGATTGCAAATAAGAACTCAACTTATGCGTGTGTTAACTACGGAGAAGCATTTTGTCCAGTAGAGCTTGAAGATAGAAGCATATGTATAAGCAGAGATATCGGTGATGTGCTTGAAACAATACTGCAGTTCTAATCAATAACTTAGGAGAATTTGAGTTGCATGAATATCTTAATTGAAAAAGGTATAAATGATGCTAATGCATTGTCTCTATGTGAATGGTCTAATGATAAGGGTAAGGATTTTCAAGAACAATGGATGGGGAACAAGGTATCTTATCCGCTTGATTGTGACAAAATAAGAGAACTTGAAAATGTTTTTTCAATTTTCAACGATGATGAGTTTGTCGGGATAATACAAGAAATAAGGTCAAGTATAGATAGTATCCACATCGGTAGGTTTGTAATAAATCCTGAAAAAACAGGTATGGGCTTAGGTTCAATGGCATTAAAAGAATTTTTAAAATATATTTTCGATAATAAAAACGTTAATAGCATTACCTTATCAGTTTTTGATTCTAATAAAGTTGCTAAGAACCTATATGAAAAACAAGGGTTCGTAATAGAGAAAATAATTGAGAAACCAAAGTTAAAATATATTATGAGAAGATTCCGATGAATTTTCATACGGAATCCCTCATAGTATCTAATTATATTTAAATATTATTAGATATAAATGTAATAGTCTTATTAATAAGTTCAACTGTCTCAGGTTCAGTTGTATCCCTGTCGAAGTCATGTTCAGGTATAGAGGCAACGAATTTATCCGGATGATATTTATTACATAGGGAGATGAATTCGCTATATGGAACATCTGTGTCACCTGTACTATGTGCAGCAAATAAAGGCGCCGGAAGACTATCTACGGCTCTTAACGTGTATAACAAAAAGAAATATTTATCGCGCCCCTCGTATATTAAGTCTTTCCATTTCCCGGTCTGCCTTGCGTATATATATGTGCTGAAATAGTTAGCTATATCCCCTCGATATATGATTTCTTTATCGTGAATCTTTGTAGAGGCTTCTTCGACAAGAGGAAGGTTCATATAGTATGGGCTTGGCGTGTCATACCAGCTGTCACATAGAAATCCATAACCGTAGTACGAAATTATTCCGTTCAATTTAAGGTGGAGCTTATCGCTAGCAGATGCGAGCAATGCGAGGTAAGCGCCTGCAGATCGTCCCCAGACGAATAATGAGAGATCGCTTCTAAGTTCAGTTAGCTCAAAACAATTATTTATAGAATCAATAATGTCTTCTAGAATATCATCAATCTTCGCCTGCGGAGCAAGAGGATAATCAATAGCTAAAATAGCGTATCCCTCGTCTGTCAATTTCTCTTTATGAAGTTCCGGTAAATCCTTGGCATTACCACATAGCAGTCCGCCTCCGTGTATGTATACGATTAAAGCACGTATCGCGGAATCGCCAGGATAATACAACGTAAATCTACGCGATGAATTGCAGAACTCCTCTTTGCTTATTGTAATGCTCTTAGTTGATATCATAATTGTAAGAACCCCCCGTTATCAGAATACAAAATTTTTTTATATAAAAGATAAAAAATATCTAACCTCTTAGCTGAATTTATTGAATACTGACATATATTGCAATGTGTGACCACATAATAACACAAATATTTCAAATAAGATGAAATTGTTAAAATCCTTGAAAATAGCCGATTTTACGAATTTATATCTATAGAATTATACAATATTGTTAATTGAGATTCAAAGTTTTTCTATAACGCGGCATTATGAACATTAAATTTTAAACTAATGCTTGAAAAAAAGGTTGAAAGATGATTAAATTGTATTAGAAAATTGGTTGACAACTTATGCCAAATAAAAGTCTATTATTATTAAACATGAGGAAGAGAGGTAAACTTCATGAGTTATTTAAACAATAATACTGGTTACAGAGAGACACTACTTTCGACAAGATCTGTTTATAAGAAGGGTAAGTACACTATTCTTGAGCCAGACGGCATCGTTAAGAACGTTATTCCGGGCTACGAGAACTGCGATACAACTATTCTAGGTTCACCCGCTATGGGCGCATCATTTGCTGATTATATTTCAACAGTTCACCCAGGCGGAAAGAACGACAAAATTGGTGGAGATGGAATCGAATCTTTCCTATATGTAATTAGCGGAGAGCTTACAGTAAAGAATGTTGATAAAGAAGCTGATTTAACAGAAGGTGGTTACATTTATTCGCCAGCAGATAAGCCATTCAGTTTCGTAAACAATAGCGACAAGGACGCTTTGTTTATATCTACAGAAGAAGATACAATCCACTTCCTGGAAAAGAAGCTTACACAGTTGTTGCAAATATTAACGATACACCTTGGAAGGATTACGAGGGCATGACGAACTGTCAGAGCAAAGACTTCCTTCCAGCTGCAGATGATCTAGGATTTGATATGAACATGCACGTGCTGAAATTTGCTCCAGGTGCATGCCATGGATATATCGAAACTCACATTCAGGAACATGGCGCATACTTCCTACAGGGTAAGGGAATGTACGTACTAGATGATGAGTGGGTTCCTATACAGAAGGGTGACTATGTATTCATGGATTCATACGTACCACAGGCTTGCTACGGTGTAGGTACTGAAGACTTTATCTACATCTACTCAAAGGATTGCAACAGAGACGTTGAGCTGTAAGTTAAAACAATAATAAGCATTGTTGGTAACAGGTTCGCGTTAGATATGCGGACCTGTTTTTATAAATCAAACTTGTAGGCGCAAGTTTATGGAGGACAAACAAGTGAAATTATCGAGAGAAGAACTAAAGAGTTTAATGAAAGATAAGCTCATGCAGGCTGGTCTGCATGCTGATGATGCTGAGACAACAGCAGAGATTCTTACGTGGGCACACGAAAGAGGTTATTATTCACATGGTGCAGTAAGAGTTGAGTACTACAGCGAGAGAATCGCAAAGGGCGGAATTACAGTTGAGCCAAATATGACTTGGAAAGAAACTGGTCCATGCTCAGGAATCCTTGATGGTGACAATGGTATCGGTTTTACTGTTGCTAAGGTAGGAATGGAAAAGGCGATTGAAATGGCTAAGAAGAATGGAATTGCTGTTGTTGGAATGGCTAACCTTTCCCACTCAGGTTCCATCGGCTATTACACAGAGATGGCTGCTGATGAAGGGCTTCTTTCAATTTCATTCTGCCAGTCAGACCCAATGGCTGTTCCTTACGGTGGCGCGGAACCATACTATGGAACTAATCCGATGTCTTTTGCTGCTCCAACAGCTGATGACAGAAAAGTCGTATTTGATATGGCTACTACTGTCCAGGCTTGGGGGAAGATTCTCGATAAGAGATCTAAGCACGAAGAGATTCCAGCAGATTGGGCTGTAGATGAAGACGGTGCTCCGGTAACAGACCCACATAAGGTTAATGCACTTAACCCAATTGCTGGAGCTAAGGGATACGGACTGATGATGCTCGTAGATGTCTTCTCGGGAATCCTACTTGGAGTTCCATTCGGTGGACACGTAAGCTCGATGTACCACGATCTATCAGAAGGTAGAAGACTTGGGCAGATGCACATTGTAATCGATCCTGAGAGATTCGTTGGAGCAGATGCGTTCAAGGCTGCTATGGGACAGTGCCTAGATGAGCTAGATGCAATGAAGCCAGCTCCAGGATTTGATAAGGTTAATTACCCTGGCGAGAGAGCTAAGAACAGAATGGAAAAAGCTTACGCAACAGGTGGACTAGATGTTGCGGATGAGCTAGTTGAATATCTAAAGGCGAAGCGGTTCACTTCGATAGATATGATCACAAGAATAGATTTGCAGACTAATTATTAAGGGAGAGAATAAATGCTAAAGACAATTGTGAAAGCAGGAAGCTACCATGATTCTGTTACACTAATGCTTCTAACCAATGCTGTTTCTGTAGTAGAAGGTGTTAAGAAGGTTTCCATCATGATGGCAACTCCAGCTAACAAAGATATTTTTAAGCAGAGTGGACTCGAGACTGAAGAGCTGATGAATGCAACAGCTAACGACATGGTAGTAGTTGCTGATGTCGAGGATGAGAGCGTTCTCGATGCTCTAATGGATAAGGTTGACGAATATTTCGCTAAGGAAGCTAATGCTAACAAGAAGAGCGAAGGAAATAAATCTGCAAAGAGCTGGGATCAGGCGCTTAAGCAGATGCCTGACGCTAATCTAGCTGTAATCTCAATTCCAGGAGCATATGCTGCGCTTGAGGCTGAGAGAGCGCTAGACGAAGGGATGAACGTGTTCATGTTCTCTGATAACGTAACTATTGAGGACGAGAAGAAGATTAAGGATAAAGCCCACGAGAAGGGACTCGTTGTGATGGGACCTGACTGTGGAACAGGAATTATTCAGAGTGTTCCAATTGCGTTCACTAACACCGTAAACCCTGGCTCAATCGGCATTATCGGTGCATCTGGCACTGGTATTCAGGAACTTACAACTATCATAGATAGACTTGGTGAAGGTGTAACAAATGCCATCGGTACTGGCGGCCGTGACCTTTCCGAGGAAGTTGGCGGTACTACGATGATGGATGTCATCGATGCAATGGAAAAGGATCAGACCGTTAAGGTTCTCGTAGTTATCTCGAAGCCTCCTGCAAAGGCTGTAAAGGATGAGATTGCAGCAAGACTTAGTGTATACAGCAAGCCTGTAGTTTGCCTTTTCCTAGGTGAAAAGCCAGAGTACTATGAAGAGGGGCTATACCAGACTTATACGCTCGATGAGTGCGCTCGCCTTGCAGTTAGTCTCGTAAGAGGCAAAGAAATCGCTGAAGGAACTGTTGAATGCGATAAATCAAAGTTCTTCAAAGCTGAGGATAAGAAGACTATCAAGGCATACTACTCCGGCGGAACACTTGCTGGTGAGGCTGCAATGATGATTAAGGATGCCCTTAAGATCACTGATAACACTCATGAAGATGGATTTAAGCTAAACCATGACGGCCATGTTGTTATTGACCTAGGTGATGATATGTACACCCAGGGCAAACCACACCCAATGATCGACCCTACAAAAAGAGTCGAGTGCATGGAAGAGGCAATGGACGACACAAGTACAGGTGTAATTCTATTTGACGTTGTACTAGGATACGGTTCACATGATGATATGGCAGGAGCGCTTATTCCAGCTGTTGAAACTCTCAAGCAGAAGGCAGCAGATCAGAACAGAGAAGTATTCTTTGTTGCTGAAGTTTGCGGAACAAGAAACGACTATCAAGGATATGATGAGTCAGTAAAAAAGCTTCAGGATGCGGGTGTAATCGTAGCTGAGACAAACAAGCTGGCCGTAGAGACTGCAATCGAAGCTGTAGGATATAAGTTTACAGAAGAGCCAAAGGAAACTCGTGCTAAGGAAGTAAAGGAATTTAAACCAGCTGAGCCTTCTGAGAAACTGCTATCAATGCTTTCAAACAAGCCTAAAGTTATCAACATCGGTCTAAAGAGTTTTGCAGAAGTTACTGCTAAGTTCGGGTGCGACGTCGTTCAATACGACTGGATGCCACCAGCAGGTGGAAATATTGAGCTTATCAAGGCTCTAAATTTCCTCAGAAACTATGAGGGCTTTGACATCGATGAAGCTAACCGCAAGGTAATAGCTAAGGTTGTAGCTGCTCAACCAGTTCTAAAGGACAATGTTCCAGCTATGACTGTTATTCCACAGCTTAACGAGAATAACGGAAGAGTTATTCTTCACGCTGGACCACCGATTGAGTACAAGGAGATGCCTGCGACAGTGCAGGGTTCTTGCGTAGGCGCAGTACTGTTTGAAGAGTGGGCAGACAACGAAGCGGATGCTCGCAAGCTACTCGAATCTGGAGAGATTAAGTTTATTCCTTGCCACCACTGCAACGCTGTTGGTCTATGGGTGGAATTACAACTCAGCACATGCCAGTATTTGTAGTTCAGAACGAAACGGATGGAAACTACGCATACTGCCAGATGAACGAGGGAATCGGAAAGGTTCTCAGATTCGGTGCATATTCTGAAGAAGTTGTTAACAGGCTAAGATGGATGAGAGATGTTCTTGGTCCAACACTTGGAAGAGCAATCAGAAGCCTAGATGGAGGACTCAATGTTAACCCACTAGTTGCTAAGGCTATTGCAATGGGAGATGAGTTCCATCAGAGAAATATAGCTGCTTCTCTATGCTTCCTCAAGGAGATGGCTCCAATTATTACAGATATGGATATGCCGGAGGATGAAAAGTCTCAGGTAATCAAGTTCCTATCTGATACAGATCAGTTCTTTCTCAATGTAATGATGGCTACAGGAAAGGCTATCATGGATGGAGCAAGAACTTTGACAGAAGGAACTGTTGTAACTGCAATGTGTAGAAACGGAGTTAACTTCGGAATTCGTATCGCTGGCATGGGAGATGAGTGGTTCACTGGACCAGTTAACACTCCGCAGGGACTCTACTTTACAGGGTACGATGGCGAAGATGCTTGCCCAGATATTGGTGACAGTGCAATTACTGAAACCGTTGGTGTAGGCGGTATGGCAATGATTGCAGCTCCTGCAGTAACTAGATTCGTAGGTGCAGGCGGATACGAGGATGCTCTTAATACATCAAATGAGATGACTGAAATTACTATTGATAGAAACCCTAATTACATTGTTCCTAACTGGAACTTTACAGGTACTTGCCTGGGAATCGATGCGAGACTCGTTGTTGAGAAGGGAATAACTCCTGTAATTAACACAGGTATTGCTCACAAAATTGCTGGATTTGGACAGATTGGAGCTGGTACAGTACACCCACCAATCGAGGCATTTGAGAAGGCAGTACTCGCATACGCAAAGAAGCTGGGATTCTAAAATTTATCAGAGACCGGAAGGTAAAACATCGACGCAACGGCCTGAGAAATCAGGTCGTTGCTATTATTAAACAATATCAAGGGGGATATACACATGGCAAAGAAAATTGTCATCGCACTAGGTGGAAATGCCCTAGGCAATACAGTTGACGAGCAGCGTGAAGCAGTTGCTCATACTGCGGAAGTAATCGTTGATCTTATCGCTGAGGGACATGACCTTATTGTTACACACGGAAATGGTCCTCAGGTTGGTATGATTCAGAATGCTATGGATGCTCTAGCCGCATCAAATCATGGATACGGCGCAGTGCCACTACCTACAAGTGTTGCTATGTCACAGGGATACATAGCGATAGATTTACAGAATGCTATTAAGTATGAACTGAAGAAGAGAGGAATGGATAAGAAAGTTTCATCAATCATCTCTCAGACACTTGTAGATCCAGCTGACGAAGCATTTAAGAATCCAAGCAAGCCAATTGGAAGCTTTCTAACTAAAGAAGAGGCTGACAAGCTTGCTGCTCAGGGTATTTCAGTAGTTGAAGACTCTGGTAGAGGTTACCGTAAGGTTGTTGCATCTCCAATGCCGTTAAGAATTTGTGAACTAGGCACAATCAGAACGCTTGCAGAAGCAGGACACGTTGTAATCACTTGCGGTGGTGGTGGAATTCCAGTATTTGATGAGGGAGGAAAACTCGTTGGTGCTGAGGCAGTAATCGATAAGGATAATGCATCAAGCCTTCTAGCAAGAGAGCTTGGAGCTGACTACCTTGTAATCCTTACAGCAGTAGAAAAGGTTGCTATTAACTTTGGTAAGGAAAACCAGGAATGGCTATCAGATCTATCAATTGAAAAGGCTAATCAGTATATAACTGAGGAGCAATTTGCAAGGGTTCAATGCTTCCTAAAGTTGAAGCGGCAATTCGCTTTGCTGAGTCAGGTGAGGGTAGAAACGCTCTTATCACACTCCTTGAGAAAGCTAAAGAGGGTATTAACGGAGAGACAGGAACAGTTATTCACAAGTAGTTCCTCAAACGCAAGTTAAATATCTATATAATTCATGGGAGTTATTAAGAAAATGAACATACCTGTTAATTTTGCGATGTGGGGTATGGCTATCCTACCAATCATCGTATTAATCGTATTAATGATCAAAGTTCCGCTGGGGTGCTACTGAAGCAGCCCCAGTTGGTTTGATTGTAACTATTATATCTGCATTATCATTTTACAAAGCGCCTGTGAGCCTTGTGGCAGTTGAGAGTGCGAAGGGCATATGGAGTTCGATGGTTATACTCTTTATCATATGGACTGCAATTCTTCTCTATCAGGCAGGTCAGGAAGCAAATGCTTTCTCGTTATTAAGAACGAGCTTAGTAAGCTGATTCCTAATGAGCTATTGTTGATACTTGCTCTAGGGTGGATATTTGTAAGCTTTTTGCAGGGAATTACTGGATTCGGAGTTCCAGTTGCAGTCGGAGCACCTCTACTGATTGGAATAGGTGTAAGGCCGATATATGCAGTTGCTATTTCGCTACTGGGACAGGCCTGGGGAAACACCTTTGGAACACTAGGTGCAGCGTGGGATGCTCTTGCAGATGCTGCTGGATTAAAAGCAGGAAGTGATGAATATTTCAAGGCGGCATTCTGGGCAGCAGTATTTCTATTAGCATGGAATCTTGTTACAGGGCTGATTATTTGCTGGTTTTATGGAAAAGGCAAAGCTGTTAAGAAAGCTCTACCAGCTGTATTAATATTGACACTTGTTGGAGGTGGAGGGGAGCTTATCCTCAGCCAGATAAATACAACTCTCAGCAACTTCATTCCAGCAGTATTGGCACTTGTTATGGTGATGATGCTCGGCAGAATGAAAATATACAATACAGATTGGAAAATTGAAGACTCTCCAATCATGGATCGAACCGATAAAGTCGAGACATCTGATAGCAATATTCCTGAGGATATGACATTATTTCAAGCTTTTCTTCCGTATCTGCTCTTGTCAGCAATGACGATAGTTGTTCTTGCTGTAAAGCCAATAAATGAAGCACTCGGAAAGTTCAAAGTGGGAATTAAAGTTCCAGAGACTCAGACGGGCTATGGAATCGTGAATATGGGTAGTGAGAGCTATTCGCCAATCGCGATATTTACTCAGGCTAGTATGTTCCTCTTCCTAGCGGCAATAATAGCGCTTGTGTACTACAAGAAGAAGGGCTGGATAAAGGGTGAAGGCATAAAGAATGCATTTGCAAATTCTGTATCGATGACTATGCCTTCAGGAATGGCAGTTATTGGGCTAGTAATAATGTCGAAGATTATGGGTGGTACTGGGCAGACCGTAGTTCTATCACAAGGGATCGCAAATGTCCTTGGTAGCAAGTACCTACTGCTAGCCCCTTTCGTTGGCCTTCTAGGAACGTTTATGACGGCAAGTAACATGAGTTCAAACATTCTCTTTGGAGGGTTCCAGGTAACCACTGCGAAGCTCCTTAATGTAACTGCTTCAGGTGTACTTGGTTCACAGACGGCCGGTGGAGCTATAGGTTCTGCGGTGAGTCCAAGCAAGATAATACTTGGAACAACTACAGCTAACATTCTCGGTAAAGAGGGTGAGGTTCTCAAGATATTACTCGCTATAACAATTCCTGCTACGATACTAATCGGCGCATTCTTATTCGTGGTATTTGGATTATAGGGGGTGCAATATGGATAAGACAAGTTTCTGGAAGACAAAAGCTGGTGCACTAACTATAGGATTTATACTAGCGATGCTAAGCTTTGTGATAATATTGATAGGAATTAAGATAAATTCTGAGACGATTGAAAATCTTGGGTTAGTGATAGTAATAGTTGCAGTCTTAATTTCGCCTATTAAGGTATTTATACTCGATAAAAAGAGTAAATAGGAGGGTTAAAGATGGAAATTGAAATAGTAACAGGAAGAGTCGCTCAAAATCTAGAGCATCTAAAAAGATACACCTCTACACCTGATGCAGGATGCACAAGACTTCCTTTTACAAAAGAGACACGTGATGCAGTTCAATATCTCAGAAAAGAGATGGAAGCAATAGGACTAAAAGTTAAGGAAGATGCAGCTGGAAATATATATGGAATTCTAAGGGGAACAGATTCTTCTCTTCCTTGCGTAATGACAGGCTCGCATATCGACTCAGTACTACACGGAGGAAACTATGATGGTATAGCTGGAGTGGTTTGCTCTCTGGAAGTAGCTAGGCAAATTGTAGAGATGGGACTTGAGCACAAGAGAGATCTCGTTGTAATTGGATTCATGGATGAAGAAGGAATGAGATTTGGTACTGGATACTTCGGTTCAGGTGCTATTCTCGGTCATAGAGATGCAGCTTATACAAGACAGTTTGCTGATATAAATGGTGTAACGATAGCTGAAGCTATGAGAGAGTACGGACTTGACCCTGATAAGGTTGAAGAAGCTAAGTGGCCAGAAGGGTCAATCGGAAACTTTGTTGAGGCTCATATTGAACAGGGTCCAGTTCTCGATCAAAAGAAGATAGAAATCGGTTTAGTCACAGGTATCGTTGGTATCCAGAGATACATGGTTACTGTGTACGGAAGAGCAGATCACGCAGGTACAACACCTATGGATATGAGGCTCGATGCGACTGATGCAGCAACGAAAGTAATCTCAAAGATTGCTGATTGGGCTAGAGAAAAGGCGGATGGAACAGTTGCAACTGTTGGACTAATTAAAGTGCCAAATGGCGGGATGAATATCGTGGCTGAAGAGGTGGAATTTACAGTTGACATTCGCTCAATGAACAATGACAATATAAATGATATTGCAAATAGAATTAAGGCTGCATTGGAACGCGAATGCAAGATAATGGGTGGTTCATTCAAGATTGATACTAAGCTTGTAATCACACCAGTTGAGCTAAGCAAGAGCATGCTCGATAAGCTAGAAGATTCATGCAAAATGCATGGATTCTCATATCTGAGAATGCATAGCGGTGCAGGTCATGACTCACTTGAAATCGGACAACAATTACCTTCAGTAATGGTATTTGTACCTAGTAAGGATGGTAGAAGTCACGCTCCGGTTGAATTTAGCAAGTACAGTGACCTCGCAAAGGCTTCAGTACTGATGACAGACTTAATTGTAGAGCTATTGAACAAGTAAACAAAATGATGGATGGTGAAAACTATGGTGGATGGTAGATATAATTCTGCCTTCAAGAGAAAAAACATTAGACAGCTGAGAAGATCGCTAAAGATGACACAGAAGGAGTTCATAGACTATTTCTTATCTAATAGCTGTAATAAGCCATCGATGAGCATTGCCACACTCTCCAACCTTGAATCTAAAGGTGGAGAGCGTGTTAATGAAGTCGTAAGCTCAGTGTGTACTAAGCTCCAGATTGACACGATGTTATTCTCGCTAAGCACAGAGGAATTTATCAAAGAGATAGAAAAGTATCTGGCAGAGCATAAGGATAACGAAGAGTTAGTGCGAGGTATTGAAAAGAAGGGCAGTATTAGTAAGCTGGTGAATAGGCTTACTATGTATTTTGCTGACGAGATGCTTGAAGGTAGGCTTAAGCGGGGAGATCAAATTGAATCAGATCGGGAATTGGCTAGGAAGCTAGGTGTAGGTAGATCTGCGGTCAGAGAGTCTCTAAAGGTACTTGATGTGCTAGGGATGATTGATATTAGACTTGGACAGGGAACATATATCTCTAGTCGTGAGACTAATTTCTTCTCGATTCCTTTGTCGTGGTCTCTGTTTCTTGACGGAGATCAGGTTGATAGCATATTGACTGTTAGAACTATTCTAGAGATTAAGTCAGCAGAGCTAGCAGCGCAGTGTGAAGATCAGGTTAAACTCAATAGATTATGTGATATCTATAAGAGGATGGAAACGACTTTTGCAAGCTATGATGGGACGTGTAACGTACAGGTTGCGCTAAAAGAAACGCTTGATCAGGATATAGATTTTCATACGTGTATCGCAGAGTGCTCGGACAACCCTATTATTATATCTATGCTAAGGACTATTAGGAACTTTTTACAGAGAGTAAGCGGTACAGGTATGGTGGAGCCAAAACAGATATCTGCCGTGCTAGTGGAGCACAAGAAACTCTACGACGCAATTATGTCAAAAGACCCAGAGGCAGCGGGTCAGGCAATGAAAAATCACCTCAATGAATCGAGCCTACGTTACAATTTATAATTTAATGTAACTCCTTATAAAAATTGAATTATATGCTTTGAAAATTGGTTGAAAATTAATGAATCACTACGATAAAAAAGAATCAACCAATTTTTATTTAATATTGACACCATAGGGTGCGAGTAGTATAAATATATGTAAGGCTTTACCAATATGGCTTTTATGAAATTATTTAATTTTATTTGTGCGAACGTTTTAGATTGCATTGAAACGATTTTATGTAACTATAGTCGTATTAACTTTTTAATATGGAGGCAAAATGTACAAGATAGTTAGTAAGAAAATCTTGAACCCAGCACTTGGACTTATGGAGATACATGCTCCGTTTGTTGCTAGAAAGTGCGAAGCAGGACAGTTCATCATCATTAGAGTAGATGAAGATGGAGAGAGAATTCCTCTAACGATTGCTGATTTTGACAGAGAGAAAGAGACTGTTACAATCATCTATCAGAAGGTGGGATACTCTTCAAATCTTTTGGCAACAAAGGAAGAGGGAGATTATGTTGAGGACTTTGTAGGTCCGCTGGGGGTTCCTTCTCCACTAGAATACACTGATAAAAAAATTATCGGTGTTGCCGGAGGCTTAGGTGCTGCGCCTATTTACCCGCAGCTAAAGAAGTTAGCTGAGATGGGTGTAAAGGTTGATGTAATCATCGGCGGTAGATCAAAGGACTTTGTAATTCTTGAAGATCAGTTTAGAGAGTTCTGTGAGAACGTTTATGTCTGTACAGATGATGGCTCTTATGGAGAAAAGGGCTTCGTTACAGTGGTCCTTCAGGAGCTTCTAGATAAAGGCGAGGAATACGAAGAGTGTATTGCTATCGGTTCGCTAGGAATGATGAATGGTGTAGTTAACGTTACTAAGCCTGTAGGGCTTCGAACAATGGTATCACTTAACCCTCTTATGATTGATGGAACAGGTATGTGCGGATGCTGCCGTGTAACAGTTGGTGGCGAGATGAAGTTTGCATGTGTCGATGGTCCAGATTTTGATGGATTTAAAGTTGATTTCAAGGAATGCATGGAACGTCAGAATTTCTTTAAGGATAAGGAACAAGAGATGAACGACCACGCATGTAAGATAGGAAGGGGTTAAAATGGCAACTAATAGAAATATGAGTCTTGAAAAGGTCAAGATGCCTGAACAGGATCCTAACGTAAGAAATAGAAACTTTGATGAAGTTGCACTTGGGTATACTCCAGAGATGGCTATAGAAGAAGCTCAGAGATGTCTACACTGTAAGCACAAGCCTTGTGTAAATGGATGTCCTGTAAATGTTCCAATTCCAGAGTTTATCGAGAAAGTCGCTGAGGGTGACTTCGATGCAGCATATGAAGTTATTACTACCGAAAATGCACTTCCAGCAATCTGCGGACGAGTATGTCCTCAGGAAGATCAGTGCGAGGGTAAGTGTGTTCGCGGTATCAAAGGAGAGCCTGTAGGAATTGGCCGTATGGAGAGATTCGTTGCGGACTATCACATGGCTAAGGGCGATGCTACTGATCCAGTTATTGAAAAGAACGGAATTAAGGTTGCTGTTATCGGCTGCGGCCCTTCTGGTATCACCTGTGCTGGTGAACTTGCTAGAAAGGGATATGAAGTAACTGTATTTGAAGCACTTCATAAACCAGGTGGAGTACTCGTATATGGTATTCCTGAATTTAGACTTCCAAAGGCTCTTGTAGCTAAGGAAATTGAAAATGTAGAAAAACTCGGAGTTAAGATAGAAAACAATGTAATCGTTGGTCGCTCAATTACGGTTGACGAGCTATTAGAGGATGGATACAAGGCTGTATTTATCGGAAGTGGAGCAGGTCTTCCTAAGTTCCTTAATATACCTGGAGAGAATCTCCTCGGAGTGTACTCCGCTAATGAGTTCCTTACAAGAGTTAACCTCATGAAGTCGTTTAAGTTCCCTGAGACACCTACACCTGTTAAGGTTGGCAAGAAAGTAGCTGTAGTGGGTGCTGGAAATGTTGCAATGGACGCTGCCAGAACGGCAAAGAGACTCGGTGCAGATGAAGTATATATAGTATACAGAAGAAGTGAAGCTGAGTGTCCTGCTAGACTTGAGGAAGTTCACCATGCTAAGGAAGAAGGAATTATATTTAAATTCCTCAACAACCCTGCGAAATTCTTGGAGATGAGAAGGGGTATGTTACGGGAATTGAAGTAGTTGAACAGGAGCTAGGAGAGCCAGATGCATCTGGTAGACGTAGACCGGTTCCTGTTGAAGGTTCTAATTATGTTATCGATGTTGATTCCGTTATCATATCTGTTGGAACAAGTCCAAACCCTCTCCTTAGAGCGACTACACCAGGTCTTGATACACAGAACTGGGGTGGAATCATCGTGGATGAAGCGACTATGGAATCGAGCAAAGAGTATGTCTATGCAGGTGGAGATGCTGTAACAGGTGCTGCTACAGTAATCCTTGCCATGGGTGCTGGAAAAACTGCAGCTGCTGCAATTGACGAAAAGATTAAAGCTCAGAAATAAGCTATGTCCAGGTTCAAAAGAACCTATATATAGATACATTACCTCATACCTATGGATGATTAAGTACAGATTGATGTATAAGATTGTTCATAAAAATGCCCGCTTATGACCTTACCTGTCAGCGGGTGTTTTTTATGAATTGAGTGGCTTATGAAAGTACAAATATAATATTGTGGTACTATAAAATTCGTATTTTCTTCTTTAAATTTTATGTGAAAGTTCGGGTTTGTTGACGAAATGAGACCATGCACCATGATATAAATGACAAATTTACTAAATTTCATATTAATTATTGAAATTTAAATGTTTAACAGATAAGCTATATATGAGAAATAATGAAATCTAGAATAACTAGATAGATGGAGAAGACAATGGAAAGAAAAGTAGGCACGATATCAAGAGGAATTAGATGTCCTATTATTCGTGAAGGCGATGATATCTCAAGTGTTGTGGTTAACTCTGTACTTGAAGCTGCAGAGGCTGAAGGGTATGAAATCAGAGACAGAGACATTGTTGCTGTAACAGAGTCAGTAGTTGCTAGGAGTCAAGGTAACTACGCTAGCGTTGGGGCAATTGCAAAAGATGTTCAGGATAAGCTTGGAAGTGATACGATTGGAGTAATTTTCCCGATTCTATCGAGAAATAGATTTGCAATTTGCCTATGCGGTATATCGATGGCTGCTAACAAAATAGTTTTGATGCTTTCGTTCCCAAGAGATGAAGTGGGTAATCAGCTTTTAACAGAGGATCAGCTTGATGAGGCAGGAATTGATCCTTATTCAAAGGTTATGTCTCTTGAGGAGTACCGTGAACTTTTTGGAGAAAACAAGCATCCATTTACAGGAGTAGATTACCTCGCGTACTATGGAGAGGTTATAGAAGCAGCTGGCGCTGAAGTGGAGATTGTTCTTGCTAATCATGCGACAGAGATTTTGAACTACACCGACAAAGTTATTAACTGTGACATTCACACTAGGAAGAGAACTCGCCGCATACTAAAGGACGCTGGTGCAACAGTGATTGGTATGGATGAGATTCTAAATGCTCCAGTTGATGGAAGCGGATTCAACAGCAAGTATGGACTGCTAGGTTCCAATAAGAGCACAGAGGACAGTGTTAAGCTTTTCCCAGAGAGCTGCGAAGATGTTGTACTAGGTATCCAGAAGTCAATACTCGATAAAACAGGTAAGTGTGTAGAGGTGCTAGTTTATGGTGACGGAGCATTTAAGGATCCGGTTGGTAAGATTTGGGAGCTTGCAGACCCAGTAGTATCACCTGCATATACTCCAGGGCTTGAGGGTACACCTAACGAACTTAAACTTAAGTATCTAGCTGATAATGACTTTAAGGATTTAAGTGGCGAAGAGCTTAGAGAAGCAATCTCTGCTAGAATCAAGGAGAAAGATGATAACCTTGTTGGCAAGATGGAGACAGAGGGAACTACACCACGTAGACTGACTGATCTCATCGGTTCGCTTTGCGATCTAACAAGTGGTTCTGGTGATAAGGGAACTCCTGTAGTGCACATCCAGGGTTATTTTGATAACTATACAAATTAATATTAGAAACTACAAAGGCTCGGATGTATCCGAGCCTTTTCATATAAGAAATACCTTTTGTATTATATGAAATTCGTGGCAAATCCCCTTTACCGATTGTGTAAAATCGAGTAGAATATACGCGGGTTAAAATGAAAGGAAGGAATATGGGAAAGAAACAAAGTCTCAAAGAACGAATTATAGAAGTGTCGTGGGAACTGTTCGAAGAAAAGGGCTACGAAGCAACAACGATGAACGATATCATCGAGAAAGCGCAGGTGGCGAGAGGCTCTTTTTACTATTACTTTAAAGGGAAAGAGAGTTTGCTTGATACGCTCGCTACTGTTTTCGATAACAAGTATAGAGAAATTATGAAGGGAATCCCAGCGAACACTAGTGTGTTTGATACGCTGATGATCCTCAATTTTGAAACTCATACGTTTATTGAGAAGCATATCGATCATGAGCTTCTAGGCAATATGTATGCAAGTCAGCTAACCAACACTGCTGCTAGTAAGCTGCTCGATAAGGACAGATATTATTTCACCCTGCTTGGAGAACTCCTTGAGGCAGGGCAGGAGAACGGGGAGATAACTACAGAATTCAGCATTCCTGAACTGGTTAATAATTACGTAATACTTGAGCGTGCACTCGTTTCTGACTGGTGTATGAAGAATGGTGCATTTTCGCTAGCTGAATATAGCAAGAAGTATATGCCATTATTCTTTGGTGAGTTTAGGGTTAAATAATATCTAGTTTTTAAATAGTAAACTTATTAAAGTTAGTAAATAATAGATGTTTTGAAGACGCCTTTTTAGGCGTCATTTTTATGTAATATATGGTTTGATGTAATGGAATCAAAAATCGAATAGTTAAATTTTTATATAGGATTTTTATATGCTCTGTTATTTAAAAATATATAATTAATACAATTAGATTGCATATTATGATAAAGTAATTGTAATTATGCATTAAGAGTTTAAATGAACGGTGTTACTTAAACACTATATTACAATTACTAGACTTGTATTTATTTGATATAAGACGTGGTATCGTAAAGGAGAGAGTATGAGTAAGAATATAAGTATAGACGATAGTTATGAAAAAAATCTGAATCGGACAAGCTAAATACCATAATGGATATTCAATCAAGATTTTATTCCTATACCAGGTCTATCTGTCGTTATGGATTTTGCTGAGGATATGAATAATAGTTATAAAAATAGAACTCTTGCAACAAATTTAACAAGAATTGAAGTGACAAAAACAACTGATTCATATATTACGCAGGTTAATGACGAATGTATTATAAAAGATCTTAGCGAAGGAGGCTACAAGTGGATAGATTAAATAAAAGATTTACTTTAATTGTATTAGTTTCGATATTTGTATCCATTTATTCGTGCTACTCCATACTTAGAATGAGTAATACTATATTTAATATAAAACTCTTAATCAAATTAGACATGAATATGTATTTATTGAGCCTTGACTGTCAAGTTTCAGAGTTTGAAATAATCAATGGAGAGATCATCTACAGTGTAAAAACGGGACGTAACACTAATGAGATTATAAAATATCTAAACAGTGAAGGTTATCACATATCAATTAAAGAAAAAAATAATAAAGCAAAACAGCTGATTGACTTTCAAAAATATTATCGTTCTAAAAAAAATATAAAGGGAATGGATAAATGGTTATATATTAGAGATAAGATACGTGAGGATATGACAGAAGCAGGATATCAGTGGATTTATTGAGTGGCAATATGGATAGTCACTTGTTATTTCTGGATGGGAGCATTAGAAGAATGGATAGGAAACAAAAGATATTGTTATGTCTGTTTTTGCTAGTAAATGTAATATGTATAACAGTTATGGTGCATCAGTATCTAGAATTGCAGACTGCTGAGAGAGTATTAGACAGTTTAAAAATCAAATAGGATCTAAGCTTAATAAGGATAGTACAATATTCCTTTTTAGAATGATGGCAAAAAATTAGTAATGGATATATTCAAACATTATTTATGAATGAGGATGTATCCGTCGTTTTTTAGTACTGCATTAATTCAAGTAGAGGATAAAATAAAAGTCGATAATGATACTATAAAAGAAATATATGATATCTCAAATATAATAAAAAGAAGCTTGTAGGAGAAGCCAAATATAGTATATATATGAAAATTTTAGAGAAAAGCCTTTAGCACGCAGAAGGTGGGGCTTCAAAGGTACTAATATTTCCAAGTATGATGAAACATTGATTGATAAATGTAATGATAACATTACAACAGAATGCGCCTATGATAGATGCAGGGAAATTGAAAATAGTGTTATTTTTGATTTGCATATGATTGAATCCTCTAATGTTGCTGAATTCAATACAAAATTTGTAAAATGTAAGAATACACAAATGATAATAGAACATATTAATAATTCTACAGGCAGCAATATAACAGTGAATGATATAGTTTATTCCCAGGATAAAGTCAGTGAAGTAATAGATAAGTATAAAAAAATAGAAAAGACGGGAGATATCGGTATGGGTGCACTACAAGATTATATTAAAGAAAAAATTGCTTGGAGGGATGCTAAGCCATGGATGCATTAAAGAAAAAGAGAAATGGTATTATGGTTTTAGTAGTAATAAGTTCAATCATTTTTGCATTTGCAGCAAAACACTATCATGATCAATATAAAAAGGAAGAGCTAAACGTAATAAGAAAAAATGCCGAGATGAAACTCGTTTTTGATCTGGAAGTTGATGAGAATGACAATTGGAGCAAAGGTAGAAACACAGATATTGTTATAGAGGAATTTAACAAAAAAGGTTGCAAAATAACATTTCAAGAAATACAAAGTGCAAAAGTTTTCTATAGCGATATAAAAGGAAACAATAAGGCGTTAGAAAGTAGAAAAAAGATTTTTGAAGCTATAAAAAAGTATAAAGAAGTCGAGAGTTTAGGAGATATTGGGGATGGTGCTTTACAAGACTATCTGGTTTCTCAGTTAGATTGGCAGACAAAATAAATTTTATATAAGGTTAATTTATTATTTATAAACCCATATGAAAAATATAGGTGAAAAATATGGGTAATCAAAATAATAAATTAATACTTGTTGAGGAAAAGTGTGGATTCTGATGAAAAAAACTAAGATTATTTTTTTATAATACTAATTTTTGTTAATAATAGGTGTTTCCTCAGTAATAATCGTTAAAGAGTATGGGGCATACAAAAAACAAAGCGAAAAATTAAAGGAAGAATGGAAAAAAGAAAATTTTAAAATTAGCATTGTTTTTGATTTAGATACTACTAAAAAAAATAATATACTTACTTGGCAAAAAGGAAGAAATACAGATGCAATCATAAGATATCTTAATGATGAAGGGTATTCGGTCACATATGAGGAAATTGAGAAAACAAAAGTAAAATTTGAAGATTGTGTAGATAATACGGAAGCTCAAAAGAACAGAAAGAAAATTATGAAGATGATTGATGATTATTGCGACAACATGAATTTGAAAGTTCATGTTCCTTTTGAATGCCACCTGATAATAATAGATGATATGAAAAAGAAAGGGTATGGTTGGGACTACGGATACTAAAAAAGTAATCTCTGTGGAAGCGATTGGGCTGTTTGCAGATACCGAGAAGAAAAATATGTCATCACTTCAGCTCTCTATGTATAACTATATGATTAAAGTTGAATTAGCAACAACAGATTCATACGTCACTCAGGTTAATGATAAGTGCGTCATAAGACTTGAACCAAATACAGAAGCGGTTATGATATATGTGGATAATAAAGACTATCCATTAAAAGGCTCAATGAAAGATAATATTGAAACTTTAAGAGAATGTGGTGAGCATGTAGGACTATATTCAACTGTGGAAGTTAGAGATGAAATTAAGAATCAATTAATAATGGGGGATATAAATGGATAAAAAAAATAGGTTCAATATAATTGTATTAGTTTCTATATTGGTATCTCTCTTTTCATGTTATTCTACGTATAAAATAAACATTGGGATAGCTAATTTAAAGTGGTTAATTCAAATGAAAATAAGTATGAACTTGAGAGTTGTTGATTGTAAACTAGTAGATTTTGATATAATCGATGAAGACGCCACTTATAGTATCAAAAAGGGTCATAACACAAATGCAATTGTAGAATACCTTAATAGTGAAGGGTATGATATATCAATTAAGGAGACAGGTAATAAAGCGAAGGATCTGATTGAATTTCAAAAAGATTATCGTGCTAAACAAAATTAAAGAGCAACATAGCCCCTCGGATATTAGAGATAAAATTTGTAAGGATATGACAGAGGCAGGATATCAGTGGGAGTACTAACTAATATTGTGTGCAGATTGAATTTTGATAAAAGGGAGGTTTAAGAAAATGAGCACCAAGCGAAAAATTGTTTTATGTGTACTTTTACTTGTTAATATAGTATGTCTAGTATTTGTAGTGCGAAACTATCTAGAGTTGAAGAGCCTACATGAAGCACTGGACAGTATAGAAATCAACTAGAATTATAGATTAATAAGGATAGTATGCCACTTATTTTTATAAAGGTGGTATAAATAAACAAGGGATATATTCAAACATGATTTTATCAAGTGGAATGTATCCATCTTTTTTTTGCAAAATTCCGAAAAATAATTAACAAAATAGATTGACAAGGTTTTATCATAATGTTATGGTTATATTAAATTTAGAACGCAGTCTAAAAATATTAGAAGGTGATTGAGACATGAAGGCGATTACTAACATTCAAAAGTTTTCGATACACGATGGAGATGGTATAAGGACCACCGTATTCTTTAAAGGTTGTCCGCTACACTGCACGTGGTGTCACAACCCGGAGACACAGTGCTATAATCCGGAGGTTGAGTTTGACAGTGAGAAGTGCGTAGGATGCGGTTCATGCATCAGTGTATGTCATACAGGAGCAATTAGCATTGTGAACGGAAAGGCTTTTACTGATGCTAGCAAGTGTGACCGTTGCGACAAGTGTAGTAAGATGTGTCCAACTTCAGCTCGGAAGGTAATGGGTAAGGACTATGAACCTAAGGCTCTTGTAAAAGAACTCATGAAGGATCTCATGTTCTACGAAGAGTCAGGTGGTGGCGTAACACTCTCGGGCGGCGAAGTGATGATGATGGATATAGACTATCTGCTCACTATAGCTAAGGAACTAAACGCAATGGAATTTCGCTTTTTATCGATACATGCGGATATGTTCCATATGAGAGACTAAGCAAAATCCTTCCATACACAGATACGTTCTTATACGATCTCAAGTGCATGGATGATGAACTCCATAAGAAATACACTGGAGTTAGCAACGAGAAGATCCTCGACAATCTCGTAAGACTTTCTAAGGACGGAGCAAGGATCTATGTAAGAATCCCGGTCATCAAAGAAGTTAATGGCAATGAGAAAAACATGCAGGATACTATAAAATTCCTGCAAGATAACGGAATACATCCTGCTAAAATCAACCTTTTACCTTATCACGACGCAGGTGTTCCGAAGTATTCGAAGATTGGAATGGTGTATGAGGGACGTGAACTGCATGCGCCGTTCAAGGAAGAGATGGAAAAGTTCGCTAAACTATTTATAAAAGCTGGTTTTATTAATACCAAGATAGGAGGATAGCAATGGCAACACACGGTATGAATGAGAGGATTCAGAAGTTAAGGGACATCAGTGTAAATACACCGGTACACATCGATCTCGAAAGAGCTAAGATTGAGACAGATTTCTACAGAGAGAACGATGGAAAGTATTCAATCCCTGTAATGAGAGCTATGGTTCTCAAAGAGTATTTCTCCAAGAAGACGCTTTACTTTGGAGATGGAGAGCTTATCGTAGGTGAGAAGGGTAAGGACCCTCAGGCATCGCCTACATTTCCTGAACTATGCTGCCACAGTGAAGAAGATATGATTGTAATGAGCGACAGAAAGCTCGTTTCATTCCATACTACGGTAGAGGATAGAGAACTACAGAAGAAGGAAATCATTCCTTTCTGGGAAGGAAGAACTATCCGCGAGAAGATTCTAGCATCGATGAAGCCAGAGTGGCATGAGTGCTACGAAGCAGGCGTATTCACAGAGTTTATGGAGCAGAGAGGCCCTGGACACACTTGCGGTGGAGAGCAGGTATTCACTACTGGATACATGAATTATAAGGCTAAAATTAAGGAAACAATGGATAAGCTAGACTGGATGAACGATCCTGAAGCTTATGATAAGAACGAAGAGTTAAAAGCTATGGATATCTGCTGTGATGCGGTAATCATCCTCGGTGAGAGATATCACAAGCTTGCCCTCGAGAAGGCTGAAGCAGAAACAGATCCAGTTAGAAAGGCTGAGATATTGCAAATTGCTAAGAACCTCGAAGTTGTTCCTGCGCACGCACCACAGACTTACTGGCAGGCAATCCAGCTGTACTGGTTTACACACCTTGCTGTTACTACAGAGCTAAATCCTTGGGACGCATTCAGTCCTGGCAGAATGGACCAGCACCTCATCAAGTACTATGAAGCAGATACTGAAGCAGGTATTCTCGATGATGAGAAAGCTCTTGAGCTTCTAGAGTGCCTATGGGTTAAGTTCTATAACCAGCCAGCTCCAGTAAAGGTAGGAATTACACTCAAGGAGAGTGCAACATACACAGACTTCGCTAACATCAACACTGGTGGAGTTACACCAACTGGAGAGAACGGTGTTAACGCAGTTAGCTATCTAATCCTTGACTGTATGGATGATATGAAGCTTGTACAGCCTAACTCAAACGTAACAATCAGCAAGAAGACTCCTCAGAGATTCCTAAGGAGAGCTTGTGAGATTTCAAGAAAGGGTTGGGGACAGCCAGCATTTTATAACACAGAAGCTCAGATTATGGAGCTGATAAATGCAGGAAAGACACTCGAAGATGCTCGTCGCGGCGGTTCTTCTGGATGTGTTGAGACTGGAGCATGGGGAAGTGAAGCATATATCCTTACAGGTTATATGAACATTCCTAAGATATTCCAGATGACACTGTTCAACGGATATGATCAGGTGTCCGGCAAGCAGCTAGGTCTAAAACTTGGCTATGCTAAAGATTTCAAGACTTACGAGGAGTTATGGGATGCGTTTAAGAAGCAGCTAGAGTACTTCGTAAACATCAAGATATACGGTAACAACATCATTGAGCGAATCTATGCTGAGTTCATGCCAGCACCTCTACTTTCTGTAGTAACTAACGATTGTATCTCAAATGCTAAGGACTACAATGCTGGTGGTGCTCGTTACAACACAAACTACATCCAGGGTGTAGGAATCGGAACAGTTACAGACTGCCTAACATCTGTTAAGTACAATGTATTTGATGAGAAGAACTTCACTATGGACGAGCTTATCGAAGCTATGGAGCACAACTTTGAAGGATACGACTATATCTATAGCCTCGTAACTGAGAAGACTCCTAAGTACGGAAATGATGATGACTATGCTGATGATGTTATGAAGCAGATCTTTGACCTATATCACGATACAATCGTTGGCAGACCAAATATGAAGGGCGGAAAGTACGGAATCGACATGCTGCCTACAACTTGCCACGTATACTTCGGTGATGTTATACTCGCAACTCCAAATGGACGTAAGGCACACAAACCAGTATCTGAGGGAATTTCCCCAGAGAAGGCTGCCGATGTAAACGGTCCTACAGCTGTAATCAAGTCCTGCGCTAAGATGGATCACCTCGCAACAAGTGGTACTCTTCTAAACCAGAAGTTCACTCCTGATGTAGTGGCTGGTGAAGAGGGACTAGCTCACATGGCTGACCTTGTTCGTTCATACTTCGCTATGGATGGACACCACATTCAGTTCAATATCATCGATAGAGCAACTTTAATCGAGGCGCAGAAGAACCCTGAGGAATACAAGGATCTAATCGTAAGAGTAGCTGGATACAGTGACTTCTTCCGTAACCTCGATAAGCCACTTCAGGATGAGATTATCAATAGAACTGAGCAATCCTTCAGCTAAGAGGGATAAACCGTGTATAGAAGCAATTTCGATGTATAATAGATACGTGAAGCGACTATGCGCAGTGTATTCTAAATAATTACACCTTAACTGGATTGGCGTGAGACTGCGCCAATCCAGCTAATATCACTTTACCTATAGTATTTGCGTGCGTTAGGAGGCAGAAATGAAAATAGGCTTTATCGGCACAGGAGTTATGGCGAATGCGATGATGGGAGGCATCATCAGCGCTGGAGTCTGCAAACCCGAAGACATCATTGGTGCAGATCCAACTGAGTTTGGAAGAACTAAAACTAAGGAACAGAATGGAGTAGAGGTTACTGACAATAATCTAGATGTACTTGAAAAATGCGACTACGTATTCTTAACTGTAAACCGCAGTATTATGCACCGGTAATCGAGGGAATAAAGGATCATGTAAAGGATAATCACGTGTTCATCTCGATTGGAGCAGGTGTGACACTAGACTATCTTGGTAAAGCTTTCGGTGACAAAAACGTAAAACTCGTTCGCGTAATGCCAAATACACCAGCTCAGGTTGGTGAAGGCATGTCGGCAGCATGCCCAAATGAGTTCGTAAGTGAAGAAGAAACTAAGACTACTCTTAGTATCCTGTCTGCCTTTGGAAAGGCTGAAATTATACCAGAAAATCTATTTGACGTAGTCACTGGAATTAGTGGCAGTGGACCAGCTTATGTATTCCTATTCATCGAGGCTCTTGCTGATGCGGCAGTGGTTGGAGGCATGCCTAGAAGACAGGCCTATGAATTCGCTGCACAGACAGTATATGGCGCGGCTAAGATGGTTATGGAAACTGGCAAGCATCCGGGTGAACTTAAGGATATGGTGTGCTCACCAGCAGGAACTACTATCGCGGCTGTTCGCACACTCGAAGCAACAACTTCAGAAGCGCGGTAATCGAAGGTGCCAATGCAGCTACGGAGAAGTCAGCGGCTATGAGAGGCTAGAGCTCGATTCACAAAAATATCTAGCTGATACTAACATTGACATTTATATGTATAGAATATCGTTGCATAAAAAAGAACTCGATTCAGCTGAATCGAGTTCTTTGCTTTCTATTTGTCTTTCTTAGACTTCTTATCTTTCTCGTAGTAATGAGAATAAGTCTTTTCAATCGCATCTGCTACAGCTTTTGCATTCCCTATCAAGTTTTTGTCGAATAACTTGTTATCGTGCTTATTGCTGATAAAACCAATCTCAACTAGGCAAGAAGGCATTTTATTGATACTGAGTTCGTCGTACTCGTTGTTTTCGCTAACGAGTGTTCCTGAACGCACGCGTCTTTTTGCAAAGCCTTCATCATGCAGCTGCTTCATAATCTGTTTGCCGAGATATCGGCTTTTGGGATTATTATCCTTTGGAAGAAAGACCTCTACACCTTGAGCTCTAGGGTCTCCAGCTTTGTTTCTATGAATTGAGACCATAAGCTTGGCTTTTTTTCTATTAGCCATTTTTCCAATTTTGATCCTCTCGGTAAAGCTATCATTCTCACGAGTTAGATAGACCTTAAAGTTTTTCTTGTTAAGTTCTTTTTTTATTTGTAGTGCTATACGAAGCGTATCATCTTTTTCTTTTCGAGACTTGGTTTGAGAACCTGGGTCATGTCCACCGTGACCAGGATCGATGAAAATTACTCCGCGATCAAGCTTTGGTGGGGCGAGTACGTCTCTATTACGGTATAGTCCGATCACAAAAAATAGAACTAAGAAGAGCGATATGAAAAATGTATATTTGCGTCTACGACGTCTACGTATTTTTTTCTTGCGCCTGTCTGCGATTATTATCTCGCGCATCTGCTGCTCTGTAAGTGCCAATTTTCTTCTCCTGCCTAATTGTTAATATATGCAACTATGCTACTATATTGCATAAAATTTGTAAATAATACATATTGGGCTCCTTAGAATTATTGAAGGAGCTTTGTTAAAATGCTATAATTTAAGCAAACTATGTCGTAATAGGAAGAGGGGCTTTTATGTATGCATTGACGGCGAAGGCTATGCGTTACATGGATGAATATACGATTGGCAAGGGGATACCAAGCGCAGTTCTTATGGAGAATGCTGCTGGGGGACTTGTTAATGAGATTATTTCTCGCTTTTCTGATAAAGACACCGAAGTGCTCGTAGTCGTTGGTCATGGCAACAATGGTGCAGATGGTCTCTGTGTGGCTAGATGGCTAATTCATCTTGGCTATGTTGTCAATGTCTACTTCGTTGGAGATAGAAGCAAGGTTTCGCGTGCATTCACTGACCAACTAAGAATTTTAACGTCTATGAGCAAATCCTTTAGGATGTACGGGTTGGGTTCAAGAGATGATCTTAAGATTCTACAGCAACGTTACGATGTAATTATAGATGGTATTTGGAATTGGACTAAATAGGAGATTTGGCGCTAACTTTGCTAAGTTTATCGAGTATTTAAATACGAAGTCAGGCTTCAAGGTTGCTATCGATATTCCTTCAGGACTTAATGGCACGACCGGCGGCATCATGGATGCTGTGTTTAAGGCTGATCTCACAGTGACATTCGGGAATTACAAAACAGGAATGTTCTTTGGTGAAGGAAGAGTCGTATCAGGAGAAGTTAAATTAATAGATATTGGTATAATCAAAGCCGGTTATTCTACAATCGATGATAAGCTCTTTATATGTGATAAGAAATTTTTAGATGATACGAGGCATCTTGCTCTAGTTCCGCGTGAAGAACGCTCCCATAAGGGTACTTTTGGTTCGGTTGGAATTGTGGTTGGCCCTAATGCGATGATGGGAGCTAGCATGCTGGCGGCCAAGGCTGCCTATAGGTGTGGATGTGGTCTGGTTAAGATATTCTGCCCTAATAAGTATGTTGGGTATTTTAATGTTGCGATACCTGAGGCTGTAGTCGTACCATATAAGAACGATGATATAGCTGGTGCTATGACAGATTTTGTCGGTTCCGTTGATGTTGTCCTTATCGGACCTGGTCTAAAAGAAGATTCGACAGGCAGGATTCTCGTTAAGCAGCTGCTTGCAATGGAGATAAAGCTAGTAATCGATGCAGGCGCACTCAATATTATCGCACGAAATCTCAAGCCCTTCCGCAAGAGAAGAGCAAGCTGTGTTATAACTCCGCACGTTGGAGAGATGGCTAGGCTTTGCGATGAGGACATAAAGGTTATTGATAAGAACAGAATTGGATTTATCAAGAAGTTCTCGCAGCATTATAACGTGAGCATGGTGATGAAGTCTGACGTATCTCTGATATCGCTTCTGAACGGTAACGACCAGAGGCTATTCCTAAATACACTTGGTAATTCAGGCCTTGCTACTGCAGGTTCTGGAGACGTGCTTGCAGGCACCATCGCTTCGCTTATAGCACAAGGTAATAGTCTTAATAACAGCCTTTTGTACGGAGTTATGATTCATGGCAATGCTGCGGATAAGCTTGACACTGGTGAAGATGCTAGAAGAAAGATGATGGCCAGTGATATAGTGGAGAATCTTTTTTAGGAAGCTATAGGTAATTTGAATAATCGTGGAAGTCACTTGCATAAGGTCAAGTCTAAAGTGGCTTCCGCTTTTTTATTTCTTGTACTAAGCGAGTGAAAATGTTATAATCAATCCGTTATGACGAAGCTTGTCCATAACACTCTGAAATGGCAGGAGGTGAATTAGTAATATGGCACAGGTTACCGTTAGAGAAAACGAGAGCTTGGAAAGCGCGCTCAAGAGATTTAAGAGATCTTGTGCACGTGATGGAGTAATGTCCGAACTCAGAAAGAGAGAGCATTACGAGAAGCCAAGCGTAAAGCGTAAGAAGAAGTCTGAAGCTGCCAGAAAGAAGGCAAGAAAGTTTTAAGTCTTAGGAGGTGAAGAGCGTGAGTTTGAAAGAACAGTTGATGGCTGATTATAAGACAGCTATGAAGGAACACGACGTCACCACCAAGGAGACCGTCAACCTTGTTAGAGCCGCTATTAAGCAGCACGAAGTAGATCAGAAGGTCGCACTTGAGGATGACGCCGACATCGTTCCAATCATCAAGAAGCAGCTCAAGATGCGTAGAGATGCGCTAGCTGATTTCGAGAAGGCTGGAAGGACAGACTTGTTAGATGGTTATAAGAAAGAAATAGAGGTTCTCGAGAGATATCTCCCTGAGGAGATGTCTGAAGAGGAAATCCTTGCTGCAGTTGAAAGATTGCAGACGAAGAGGGAATAGAACGCAGCATGAAGAGCATGGGCGTTATGATGAAGACTGCTATGTCTAAGCTACATGGCAAGGCTGATGGCTCTCTCGTATCTAAAATGGTTAAGGAATACCTCAGCAAATAACTATCAATATGTAATTAACAGGGCGTACGCCCTGTTTTTTCTTTGTTAATTATTGAAAAATACAAATGAATGGAAAGTATCATTCCGTTGTAATGAAGGCTTAAAAAAGCTATAATAATAAGTAATATTTGCAAAGGAAAAGTGCATGGATAAGAGTAAAGAAATAGTTAGATTTGAGATTCCAGAGGATATTAATAGAGAACAGCTTTTTGGCACACTTGATGCTAATATCAAGCAGGTCGAAAAGGCTACAGGCACGTCAATCGTAATGCGAGATGACGGGCTTTTTATTAAAGGAACGGGTAATATTAAGGCGGCAAATATAATCAATAGAATGGTTGAGAATCTACGAGTTGAGCCAGAAATCGATGTGCGCAGAGTGAACTACCTGATTGATCTTGAACAGAAAGGCGAGAGTTTTGATGCTAGAGAGCAGGTAAATGATGTAATCTGCTACACGCATAGGGGGAAGCCGCTTAGGCCAAAGACTAAGGGGCAGAAACGATACATCGACACTATTCGAAGGAATGACATGGTTTTGGCATTGGTCCAGCGGGAACAGGAAAAACGTATTTAGCATGCGCTCTTGCTGCTAATGCCCTTAAAAATAAAGAAGTAGAGAGAATAATATTGGCTAGACCTGCTGTAGAGGCGGGCGAAAGCCTCGGTTTCTTGCCAGGAGACCTTCAGGATAAGGTTGACCCATATCTTAGACCTCTATACGATGCTATATTTGAGATAGTTGGGCAAGAGACGGCTGCTAGGCTCAAGGAAAGTGGGGTTATCGAGGTTGTACCTCTAGCTTATATGAGAGGTCGTACACTCGACAATTCATTTATCATACTCGATGAAGCACAGAATACTACGCGTGAACAGATGAAGATGTTTTTAACTCGTATGGGCTTCAATTCAAAAGTCGTTGTAACTGGAGATATTACACAGATAGATTTACCGAAGGGCGCGGGGTCCGGTCTTGTTGAGGCAAAGCGTGTTCTATCTGGTGTGGAAGGTGTCGAATTCAGCTACTTGACTGAGGTGGACGTAGTTAGGCACGAGCTTGTTAAGCGGATTATAAAGGCTTATAGTGATTATGAAGACTCGAATAATTCCGGAACGAATGTCAGACGTGGTGGGAGTAAACGATGATTTTAGATATCAACTACAGTGATGCTGTATATGGTGATGCTGATATAGATGAACGCATCGATAAAGATTTGATTCATGAGGCCGCAGTCTACCTAATATCCTCAGAGCTGCTCGGTGAGATGAGTGAAGAAGCGCTTGATAGAGCGTTGGAGTTGCCACTATACATTGGTGTGTCCCTTGTTTCAGAGGATGAAATAAAGGACATTAATAGAGATTTTCGTGGCATAGACAAGGTCACTGACGTATTGTCATTTCCGCAGTTCGAAAGCACTGATGAAATTCTTGCGGAAATAGAAGGTGATGAGGCACTCGTAGATATTCCGCTAGGTGATGTGGTTATTTGCCTTGACCAAGCAGAACGTCAATCGAAGGAGTATGGAACATCCATTAGACGCGAAGTTACATACCTCTTCGTGCACAGTATACTTCATCTGCTAGGATATGATCACATGGAGGAAGAAGATAAGTCATTGATGCGGGCACATGAAGAAAAAATCATGACGGCACTAGACATCTTAAGATAGGCGATTCTTTAATTAAGTTACTAAGCAGTAAGTTTCTGTGTTCTCATAAACATAAAAGAACTGGAAGTATTGCTATCAAAATGAATGGAGAACTAATGAAATCAGGTTTTATTGGAATAATCGGAAGACCTAACGCAGGGAAATCCACACTTCTTAATAATGTACTAGGTGAGAAAATTGCTATCACCTCGGATAAACCGCAGACGACGAGAAATAGGATTACGGGTATTTACACGGATCTCGAGTACGATGAGGGACGTGGCATACAGATGATTTTTCTAGATACTCCGAGAATTCATAAACCAAAGAATAAGTTGGGAGCAGCGATTAACGAGACTGCACTCAATACGGCTGGTGGTGTAGATGTAGTTCTACTGATTGTCGATGGAACGAAGAAGTTTGGCAAAGGAGATCAGTACATACTGGATATGCTATCGCAGTCAGAGACTAAGAAAGTGTTAGCTATTAACAAGATGGACTTAATTGGTCCAGAAGCCTATTTTGAACTATATAACAAGTATGATGAGAGTGGTTTATTTGATGAAATATTTGGAATATCTGCATTGCAGGACACTAATGTTGATAGGCTCATGAAGTGTTTGTCGAACTATATGATTGAAGGACCTATGTACTATCCAGAAGATATGGCGACTGATCATCCGGAGAGATTCATTGTTAGTGAAATCATTAGAGAGAAGCTTCTCCAGTATCTAGACCAAGAGGTTCCTCATGGAGTATTCGTAGAGATTGAGTCGTATGACGAAAAACCAAGGATTACAGAAATCGGCGCAGTAATTTGCTGTGAGCGCACCTCACATAAGAGCATTATCATAGGCAAGGGCGGTCGTAAGCTCAAAGGAGTTGGGAAAAGCGCTAGAGAAGAAATAGAAATGCTTCTGGGTACTAAAGTATTCCTGTCTCTGTGGGTAAAAGTAAAAGAGCGTTGGCGCGACTCAGATCGAGTTATCAAGAATCTGGGATATAAGGACGAATAGGGATGCTGATTAATACAGAGGGTATAGTGCTACGGCAAAATAAAATCGCCAATAATAGGCGAATTATTACACTTTTTACAAGGAGTCATGGCAAGATAACTGCGGGGACAAGTATTAACGAGCGAGCTAAAGGACGTGTAGCTCTTGCTATTAGACCGTTTACGTTTGCAGAATACGATATATTTAAGGGACGAAATTATTTCAATATCAATAATGCGGATGTAAAGAAGAGCTACTACTCGATTGGCGAAGACATAGACAGATATATGGTTGCTTCAAAGCTTCTTGAGTACATAGATAAACGACTGAAGAGGAGCAACTTAGACCTAGGCTTTTTGACATGGCAATCGAGTTCATGGAGTCGATTACTAACGCTAAAGGCAATTATATGACGCTTTTCTATGCGTTTATAGTAAAGTCATTGGCGCTTAATGGTGTTATGCCAGATGTAAAGCAATGCGTTAGCTGTGGTAAACCACTTCAAGATATTAGAGCTGAAGAAAGTGGTAAGGTGAAATACTTTTCAGTTGGCGGTGGCGGCATTTTATGTGAGGATTGCTACACAAGGCTTGATATACGTGATGTTGCGTTGATTTTCAAACCTGATTTTGATATAGTTGAAGTGTTAGATTACTTTGCAAAAAGACCTCTTTCAAGTTTTGAAAAAGTGTCTCTAAAGCCAGGGGTATCTGCAGGATTACAAAGAATTTTATCGGAATATTTGAAGTATTACTTAGATGTTGACATTTTTGACGATGAACTAATTTTATAGCTTCAGTCGCCAAGTTTAAAAAGGAGGATGCTATGGAAATCACATTAGAAAAGATTGAATTAGTGAAGGACAGAACAGGGGTTAGCTACAGAGAGGCAAAAAGTGCGCTTGAAGAGTCTAATGGAAGTGTAGTTGATGCGATTATACTCATTGAGGAGACTAGCGAAACAGATGGTTCAAAGGATGAAAACCTATACGGCAATGAACTCTTTGCTCGTCTCAAGAAGACTGCTGAAAGGGAAATATGTCACGTATCATCATCAAGAAGGGTGAAGATGTAATCGTTAACCTACCGCTTACAGTTGGTATTCTTGGTGTAGTTATAGCGCCTTGGGGAATGATTCTCGGGCTAGTTGCTGCAGCAGGCTTCAACTGTAATGTCGAATTTGTAAACGATAAGGGTGAGGTTACTGATGTTAACGGTAAAGTTAAGGCTCAGTATAGCCGTGCAAAAAGTGCTGGTAGTGAAACCGTAGATAAGATTAAAGACAGTGAGCTTTATAACGATATAAGACTCAAGGGTCAAGATACTTTTGAAGACCTTAAGGACAAGAGCTTCGACACATTTGATCAGGTAAAGAAAAATGTTAATCTATCTGATTTAAAGCGTAAGGGTAGCGAGATTCTAAAGAAGCGTAGTAAGGACGATGAGTTTGATTTCTCCGAGAGTGATCTGGCTGAAGGTGTAGATGAGTACTATGACCTAGATATTGAAAATCTTGGTCCAGATCAGCCTGGAAACGTATTTGTAGATAACGAAGACACTGCAAAGGTAGAGGCAGAAGATAAGTAGTTACTACCGCTAAATTGCGGAAAATAGCAGAAATATTTTTAAGATAGGACAGGTATAACGTATGGCAATTGATAAGAGTGTAGTTCAGCCAGATAGAGCTGTAACTATGGAGAAAATTACTGCTCTGGCTAAGAACAGAGGATATATTTTTCCTGGATCAGAGATTTATGGTGGCCTAGCCAATACATGGGACTATGGTCCTCTTGGAGTTACATTCAAGAATAATGTAAAGAAAGCTTGGTGGAGCAAGTTCGTTCAGCAGTCCAAGTACAATGTTGGAATTGATGCTGCTATCTTGATGAATCCAGAAGTTTGGGTTGCATCTGGTCATGTCGGTGGATTTTCAGATCCGCTTATCGATTGTAAGAGCTGCAAAGCTAGATTTAGAGCAGATAAGATTATTGAGGATTATATTCTAGAGAAGGAAGGCAATCAGATTACTTGTGATGGCTGGAGCAATGAGGAGATGGAGAAGTACATCGCCGATAACAAGATTACATGCCCTGAGTGTGGAAAGTCTGACTATACAGGTATTCGAAAGTTCAATCTGATGTTCAAGACATTCCAGGGTGTAACTGAAGATTCCAAGTCAGAAATCTTCCTAAGACCTGAGACTGCACAGGGTATCTTTGTTAATTTTAAGAATGTGCAGAGAACCTCCCGTAAGAAGGTTCCGTTTGGTATAGCCCAGATTGGAAAGTCATTCCGTAACGAGATTACCCCGGGGAACTTCACCTTTAGAACTAGAGAATTTGAGCAGATGGAACTAGAGTTCTTCTGTAAGCCAGGTACTGACCTTGAATGGTTTGAATACTGGAAGCAATATTCGATAGATTTTCTCAAGAATCTGGGTATGAACATGGATAATATCCGTGTTAGGGATCATGAGCAGGAAGAACTTTCACACTACAGTAATGCAACCTCAGACCTAGAGTATTTGTTCCCATTTGGTTGGGGCGAGCTATGGGGAATAGCAGATAGAACAGATTTTGACCTCACTAGACATCAGGAGCACTCAGGACAGGATATGAGTTATCTAGATCCTGAAACTAACGAGAGATACGTCCCTTACTGTATAGAGCCATCCCTTGGAGCTGACAGAGTTGCTCTTGCTTTCCTCATCGATGCATACGATGAAGAAACTGTGGTTGATGGAAAGGGAAATGAAGATACAAGAGTTGTTCTAAGACTACATCCTGCACTAGCACCTTATACAGTTGCAGTTCTGCCGCTATCTAAGAAACTAGAAGATGTGGCTACACCGATTTATGAGGAGCTCAGCAAATATTTAATGTTGAGTACGATGCTGCTGGTTCAATCGGTAAACGATATAGAAGAGAAGATGAGATAGGAACGCCTTTCTCAATCTGTGTTGACTTTGACACAGAAACTGATAAATCTGTCACTATACGCGATAGAGATACGATGGAGCAGATTCGTCTACCTCTTTCCGACGTTAGGGAATATATAGAAAACAAATTGCAGTTTTAACTAAGGAGAAATGCCATGGAAAAATTTGTTTATTCTTTTAATGAAGGCTCTAAGGACATGAAGAGCGTTCTAGGTGGTAAGGGTGCAAACCTTGCTGAAATGACCAAGATTGGTCTGCCGGTACCATTTGGATTCACTATTTCAACTGATGCTTGTAAAGACTATCTTGACAAGGGCGGAGTTCTATCCGAAGAAATTGTTAAGGAAGTTTACGATCATCTCGCTGAACTAGAGCATGTAATGGGTAAGTCTTTTGGTGATATTGAGAATCCGCTTCTCGTATCTGTTAGATCTGGTGCACCTGTTTCAATGCCTGGTATGATGGATACTATCTTAAACCTAGGTCTTAACGATGAGTCTGTAAAGGGACTTGCTGCAAAGACAGGAAACGAGAGATTTGCATACGATAGCTACAGAAGATTTATTCAGATGTTTGGAGACGTAGTTCTTGAGATTCCAAAAGCAAAATTTGACCTTATCTTTGATGGTAAGAAGGAAGCTGTTGGGGCGGAGTTTGACGTTGATTTATCTCCAACAGATTTACAGTCAATCATTGAAGACTACAAGGCTTTAGTTAAGAAGGAACTTGGCAGAGATTTCCCTCAGAATCCTAAGATCAGTTGATGGAAGCTATTCAGGCTGTATTCCGTTCGTGGAATAACGATAGAGCTATTCTATACAGACAGCTTAACAACATTTCGGCATCGCTCGGAACAGCGGTAAACGTTCAGTCCATGGTATTTGGTAATACTGGTGAGACATCTGGAACAGGAGTAGCGTTTACACGTAGCCCTGTAGATGGAGAGAACAAGATTTTCGGTGAATTCCTCGTTAATGCTCAGGGAGAGGATGTTGTTGCTGGTATCAGAACACCTCAGCCAATCTCCGAGATGGAGCAAGCTTTTCCAGAAGTATACTCGAAATTCGAGTCAGTTGCTGAGATTCTAGAAAAGCATTACAAGGATATGCAGGATATGGAGTTCACTGTTGAAGACAACAAGCTCTTCATGCTGCAGACTAGAAATGGTAAGAGAACAGCTACTGCGGCTGTTAAGATTGCCGTAGACATGGTTGAGGAAGGTCTAATCGATAAGGAAACTGCTATTCTTCGCATCGAGCCTGACCAGATTAACCAGCTTCTTCACCCAACGTTTGACGGAGCAGAGCTTGCAAGCGCAACTGCTGTTGCAAAGGGACTTCCGGCTTCACCAGGAGCTGCTTGTGGTGAAATCGTATTTAGCGCAGACGATGCTGCTGAAGCTGCCGCAGCAGGCAAGAAGGTTGTTCTTGTTAGAGAAGAGACTTCTCCAGAAGACCTTGCAGGAATGGTAGCTGCACAGGGTATCCTTACAGCAAGAGGTGGTATGACATCTCACGCTGCTGTAGTTGCCCGTGGAATGGGTAAGTGCTGCGTTGCTGGTTGCAGTGCAGTTGCTGTATATGAGTCTGCTAAGAAGATGGTTGTTAATGGTAAAGAGTATCATGAAGGAGATGTAATTTCTATTAATGGTACTGATGGAAGCGTTTATGACGTAGCTATCAAGACAGTTTCACCTGAGCTATCTGGTGACTTTGGAACTATCATGAAGTGGGCTGACGATGCTAGAAACCTTGGTGTAAGAGCTAATGCTGATAACCCAAGAGATGCTAAGCAGGCTCTTGAGTTTGGAGCTGAGGGAATCGGACTCTGTAGAACTGAGCACATGTTCTTTGAGGATGAGAGAATCCCTAAGATTAGAAGAATGATACTTGCTGATTCTGAGTCTGAGAGAAGAGAAGCTCTTGCAGGCCTTCTTCCATATCAGAAAGGTGACTTTAAGGGTCTATATGAGGTAATGGGTGAGAGACCAGTTACTATCAGACTTCTCGATCCGCCTCTACATGAGTTCCTACCTAAGACAGAGGCAGATGTAAATCAGCTTTCAGAGCAGTTTGGTATTACAAAGGAAGCGATTGAGAAGAAAACGCTTGAGCTTCACGAATTCAATCCAATGCTCGGACACAGAGGCTGCCGTCTTGCCATTACATATCCAGAAATTGCTGAGATGCAGACAGAGGCTATCCTCACAGCTGCACTTGAAGTAGCTCAAGAGAAGGGATATAAGATTAAGCCTGAAATCATGGTTCCTCTAGTTGGAAACATCAAAGAACTACACTTTGTTAAGAATACTATCGATGAGACAGCTAAGAAGTGCTTTGAAAAGGCTGGTATGGAACTTGAGTACATGGTAGGTACAATGATTGAGATTCCTAGAGCTGCTCTCACTGCAGATGAAATTGCTGAGGATGCTGAATTTTTCTCATTCGGTACTAATGACCTAACACAAATGGGATTCGGATTCTCACGTGATGACACTGGCAATATCATTAAAGAGTACATTAATGACGGTATTATGGAGAGAGATCCTTTCCAGTCTCTAGATCAGAGAGGTATCGGTAAGCTCGTTAAGATGGCTTGTGAAGGTGGAAAAGAGACTAGACCAAACATCAAACTTGGTGTCTGCGGAGAGCACGGTGGAGATCCTGATACTATTGAGTTCATGTACAAGATTGGACTTCACTACGTATCTTGCTCACCATTTAGAGTACCAATCGCTAGACTTGCTGCTGCACAGGCAACCATCAAGAATCGTAAATAGTAACTAAAGGTGAAGCATCCTATATGGGATGCTTCACCATAAATTTTTTGAAATGAACTGGTTTAATAAATTTGAAGACAAATGGAACGGGTTATCAAGCACCATATTGATGATCCTTGGCAACTTGATTTATGCTTTCAGCATAAATCTTCTCATTACTCCGATGCATCTGTATAATGGCGGATTCCTCGGAATATCACAGATCGTCAGACATCTAGTCACGGCTAACACCGGAGTTGCGATGATTTACGGACATGATTTTACAGGCGTCATTTACTTCCTGATAAATATCCCACTGTTCATATATGCATATCGCTCCGCAGGTTTTAAGTTTGCGACTAAGACTTTGATCTCAATCGGTATTTCATCTGTCTGCCTAACACTTGTTCCGGTGCCAAAAGTACCTTATATAGATGATTACTTGACTGCGTGCGTTGTGGCAGGTGTTATCGGTGGAGTAGGAACAGGTATGATTTTAAGAGGTGGAAGCTCGACTGGTGGACCAGATATTATAGCCGTGTGTATGTCAAAGAAGAACCCTAATGTCAGTGTAGGACTTCTCAATAATATCGTTAATTTTGCCGTATATGGTTGCTGCCTAGTGTTGTTTAATGTTGAAATTGCCGTATATTCCTTCATTTATTCCGCTATCAAGGCTATGTTCATCGATAGAATGCATACCCAGAATATCAAGACTGAAGTTTTGATTATTACAAAAAAAGAAGGTATTGAAAAGGTTCTTACTGAAGACCTAAGTAGAGGTGTTACGAGTTGGAAAGGTACTGGAGCCTTTACTGGAGATGAGGTAACAATAATTCTCACGCTTGTATCAAAATATGAGATTGAGCATCTAAAGGGGCTAGTTCACGATATGGATCCTAACGCATTTCTGATGATGTCAGATGGTGAAAGTATCGTGGGGAATTTTAAGAGACACATAGGAATCGGCGAATAGCAAAAGGCTGTGAGCATTGGAAGCAGATTGCATTTACTCGGCGGATTATACAAAGTCTGCGTAACTTGAAGTTTAAAACAATACTCGACTTTGTTAATCCGCATTCTCGTAAACATTAAACACTTCCAAAACCTCGCAGCCTTTTGTATTCGCCTCTAGCATTAGACTGTGATGATTATCAATAAGGTGGCCTGCGAGCATTGGAAGCGGATCACATTTACTCGGCGGATTATACAAAGTCTGCGTAACTTGAAGTTTAAAACAATACTCGACTTTGCTAATCCGCATTCTCGTAAACATTTAACACTTCCAAAACCTCGCAGCCTTTTGTATTCGCCTACAGCGCTAGACTGTGATGATTGTCAATAAGGTGGCCTGCGAGCATTGGAAGCAGATTACATTTACTCGGCGGATTATACAAAGTCTGCGTAACTTGAAGTTTAAAACAATACTCGACTTTGCTAATCCGCATTCTCGTAAACATTTAATACTTCCAAAACCTCGCAGCCTTTTGTATTTGCCTCTAGCATTAGACTGTGATGATTGTCAATAAGGTGACCTGCGAGCATTGGAAGCAGATTACATTTACTCGGCGGATTATACAAAATCTGCGTAACTTGAAGTTTAAAACAATACTCGACTTTGTTAATCCGCATTCTCGTAAACATTAAACACTTCCAAAACCTCGCAGCCTTTTGTATTCGCCTCTAGCATTAGACTGTGATGATTGTCAATAAGGTGACCTGCGAGCATTGGAAGCAGACTACATTTACTCGGCAGATTATACAAAATCTGCGTAACTTGAAGTTTAAAACAATACTCGACTTTGCTAATCCGCATTCTCGTAAACATTTAACACTTCCAAAACCTCGCAGCCTTGACATTATTAGAAATTTTTTGCAAACTCAATTTTATAAGAATAAGAAAAGTGAGAACTAATTAATGAGTTTTTTAATCGAAAGACCTTGGATTGTACCAGTGGGAATGTCAGTATTGTTCTTCATAAGTTTAGGATTCTTGTTTTACAAGCAGACTAGGCGCAAGAGAGCATTTAATATGATTAAGAGCATGAAGCGCGATAAGGAGCTATCAAAGGTATATCTTAGAATTGATAATGGTTATGGTGATTTCTATGATATGTCATTTTCTGTTGATGGGGAGAATTGGTCATCTGGAGTCTTATTTTCAGATGAGATTTTAACACCATCCATTTTGATGCCGCCTGGGGAGTACGAGATAAAGTTCTCAGTAAAAAGCCGCTCTGGGGCAACTGCATATTACAAGAAAAAAGGACCTTTTTATACGGAGGTCATAGTAAAACCGTTTACTGACACGATGATCGTGTTTGATAATGAAACATTAGCTAGTTGGCAAGAAGATTTAAAGGAGTAAAGTTACATGAGTGATCTAAGAATCAATTTTATCGACAACTGGGAAAAGAAGGACGTTAACTTAGAAGAGCTAAGACGCACTCTTGAGGACGGAAATTCATCTGTTTATAGCGATGCAAGTCTTAAGAAGGTATCTGCTAAGTGGAAGAAGTTCAAGGAGAGAGGTGTCTCTAATCTATACCTCCTCAAGGAACTAGATGATGATGGTGTTGCTTGTGCAATGTATGCATATTCGATTAGTGATGGTGTAATAGATGATGAGACTCTGGAGAAACTCAGAGAAGTGTGTGCTCAGAATCTATCTTCAGGCGAGATGAGAGCGGATGGTTCGTTCTCTAAACCAAGCGAGTGGTGGGATACTAATCCTGGTCGCTCAATCAAGGCTGTTGAATCAGGTTCTGCAGACAGCTTACATCAGTATCTAGATGCTGAACTATATCCGAAGGGAATCGTCCTAACTTCGAGAACTATTAAGTCAAAGAATGCTGATGAGCTAGCTTGTTCAGCTATCGCCTGGGCGTAAGCACATCGATATTTAAGAAGGGCGCTTACATGAGCGTTTTAATTCATAACGATGTGCTATAAGATTTTAGGGTTATAAGTCCTAAATATTGGCAAGGTAGATGCAAACGCATCTACCTTTTGCATTTTTGTCTTAAACAATTCACACCAGCGCCTGCTCAAGTGTCCCCTTGCCCTGTGTACATGTAACTCTGCCGTATGCACCATTTATCACTGTAAAGCATGGCTTTACATGACCGATATCTGCATTCCAGATAAATGGAATATCAGGAATGGCCTGACGTAGCTGTGCGATGTATTCATCATCGGATTTGTCTCCAAACATCGTTCTTCCAAAGAGTATCGCCTTAGTGCCCTTGAAATATCCGCAATACTTCATCTGCATCATCGTAAGATAAAGGTCGAATGAAGTCATTGCAAAATTATCTAGGAACCATATCTTACGAGGATATTTTTTTACAAAAGATCTAGTTCCGTCAAAAGGTGTTCCAATTAGCTTTGCAATACAATCTATGCAGCCTCCAATAAGGCGTCCTTCAACTATTAGTTTTGGTGAATCAGAAGGGGACGATTTATCTATTATCTCGTCTACACCTGGAATCGATAGTTGCCAATTGACATCTCCATCTAGAATTACATCCTGAATACTAAAGTCAGTATTAGAATCGTACTTATCGAATGAATATTGCTTAATAGTGTTACCTTGCATAAGTTTTAGTGAATTATTCTGGAACTCGTGAAGTGTATCCCAGTCAAAACTACCTGCATTAAAACCGTACATCGTAGCTATATCGAGCTTAGTAGTTACATAGTACATAATATTAGTAGGGTCGCTTGCACCAGCAATCCACTTAGGGTAGTTGGCAAGTGTTTCCGTATCTATGTATGGAAGCATTTCGATATTATAATCACCACCCGCTGCGGAGATAATCATCTCCACATCAGGGTTTTGTACTAAGAAGTTAAACTCTTCACCACGAGTCTTTGCATCAACAGATCTTATATTATCGTTTCTAACACTAGCAGTTTCAATTATGTCAAAACCTGATAATTTGAGGGCTGCTAATGATTTATCAAACAATTCAATTTTGCGACCAACTCCAGCACTCGGTGCACAGATACCGAGAGACGAGCCTTGTTCAGGAAATTTAGGATATATCATAAAGTCCTCCTTATATTAGAATGCACCCTGTAAACCGCTACTATAAAGTTTGCCACATGTAACGTACATTGAGAAAGTTGAACGGAGCAATGTTATCCCTAATGAATTTGCAAGAGCGACAAGTGATGGCTCTGGCTCATAAATTCCAATAAGAATAACGCACTGAACTCCTTTCATTTCAGCGGTTTTAAGTATTTGTGGGTTATATACTGCAGTAATTAGTATCGACTTATCACCAGCATATGTCACAATGTGGCTTATTACATCGGATGAAAAGGCATTAACTAACTCAAGATTTAAATCAGGATTCTTGGTGAGAATCTTTCCTTCGATGATAGAATTTATTTCAAGTAAAGTCATTTGTCCTCCCTAGAAAGCACTGCGTGGTTTCCCCAATTATCTATATTATACGTTACACAATTATCAAATGCGAGCGGATTTCATCACAATTAATGGAATAATTTATGATGAAACAGTACAGAAATGCACGATTTTTATATATAGTCATATTCATAACTATCGTTGCAATCAATTTATTTAATATATATAATAAATTAAACATATGATTTAATTTTGTTAAATATCACTAACTAGGTTGGTTGAAGGAGGTTCTAAGTATGAAGGTTTCAAATGTCCCATTCAAGGGCACGCCTGAGCAGGAACAGCAATTACTGAAAGTTATTGACAAGCTCAAAGGTGAGAAAGGGTGCTTGATGCCAATAATGCAGAAAGCGCAGGAGATATACGGATATCTCCCATATCAGGTTCAGAAAATCATTTCTGATGGAACAGGGTTTCCGATGGAGAAGGTGTATGGCGTAGCTACATTCTATGCACAGTTCTCAATGTCGCCCAAGGGTGAGCACGAAGTTTCAGTCTGTCTCGGTACTGCATGCTACGTTAAGGGTGCAGGAGATATCTTTGACAAGTGTGTCAAGGAACTCAAGATTGGTGATGGAGAATGCACACCAGATGGAAAGTTCTCCTTAGATTCATGCCGCTGTGTAGGAGCTTGTGGACTTGCTCCAGTAGTTATTGTTGGCGGAGACGTATATGGTAAGATGACTGCGGACAAGATTCCGGAAGTACTTGCTAAATACAAGTAGTTTTCTGTTGTAAATGATGCGCTAAGCAGCGTTGTGTAGACTATGGAGGGTTATTATGAAATCGCTTAATGAACTTAGGACCATCAAAAATAAGATGATGTGCCAAGTCAATCTCAGACTAGGTGGTGAAGCCACTATCTCGGCAGAGGTTGAAGGGGCACAGGTTCATAAGAATTATATACTTGTGTGCGGTGGTACAGGATGTACATCCAATCACAGCTTAGATGTTGTTGAAGCTTTTGAAAAGCACCTTAACGAGCATGGACTTCAGGATGACGTAAAAATTATTCAGACAGGATGTCTTGGCCTTTGTGCTAAAGGACCTGTAGTCGTTGTTCACCCAGGTACTATTTACTATGAAGAAGTTGATCCTGAGAAAGTGGAAGCTATTGTAAATGAACATATAGTTGGTGGCATTCCAGCAGATAAGTACATGCTCAAGGAAGAGACTACTGACGGAAGTCCTGCAAAGACTATGACAGAATCCGACTTCTATACCAAGCAAGAGAGAATTGCTCTTAGAAACTGCGGAGTTATAGATCCAGAGAACATCGATGAATATATCGCTACAGGTGGCTATGAGGCACTAGGTAGATGTGTTACTGAGATGTCTCCAGATGAAGTTATTCAGACAGTGCTCGATAGCGGCATCAGAGGCCGTGGTGGTGCAGGATTCCCAACAGGAAAGAAATGGAAGTTTGCATCTGGTAATAGAGGAGAAGTCCAGAAATACGTATGTTGTAATGCTGACGAGGGAGATCCTGGTGCATTCATGGATCGTTCAATATTAGAAGGAGATCCGCATTCAGTTTTCGAAGCTATGGCTATTGCAGGCTATGCAATTGGTGCTGATCAGGGATATATCTATGTTCGTGCAGAATACCCAATTGCTGTTAATAGACTTGAAATCGCTCTAAAGCAAGCTAGAGAATATGGACTGATTGGTAAAGACATATTTGGTTCAGGGTTTAATTTTGACATAGACCTTCGACTAGGAGCTGGAGCATTCGTATGTGGAGAGGAAACTGCTCTGCTAACTTCTATCGAAGGAAATAGAGGAGAACCACACCCACGACCACCGTTCCCAGCTGTTAAGGGTTTATTTGGATGTCCAACAATCCTCAACAACGTTGAGACTTATGCGAATATCCCAGTGATATTTAACAAGGGACCAGAGTGGTTCAGTTCTCTCGGAACTGAACAGTCACCAGGAACCAAGGTATTCGCTCTCGGCGGAAAGATTAATAACACTGGACTCGTTGAAGTTCCAATGGGAACAACTCTTCGTGAAGTAGTTGAGAACATCGGTGGAGGCGTTCCGGATGGTAAGACCTTTAAGGCTGCTCAGACTGGCGGACCTTCTGGTGGATGTATACCTAGCACATACTATGATATCCCAATCGACTTCGAGAATCTTAAGAGCATCGGATGTATGATGGGTTCTGGCGGACTTATTGTAATGGACGAAGATAGCTGTATGGTAGATATCGCTAAGTTCTTCCTAGAGTTCACAGTAAGTGAGTCTTGCGGTAAGTGTACACCTTGCAGAGTTGGTACCAAGAGAATGCTTGAGATTCTTACTAGAATTTCTGAGGGTAAAGGCGAGATTGAAGACCTAGAAAAGCTTGAAGAGCTAGCTAGATTTATCCAGACTAACTCGCTGTGCGGACTTGGTCAGACAGCTCCAAACCCAGTTCTTTCAACCCTGAGATTCTTCAGAGATGAATATGTTGCACACATCAAGGATAAGACTTGTCCTGCTGGTGTCTGCAAGAAGCTGCTCAAGTACAGCATCATTGAAGATAAGTGCAAGGGTTGTACTCTCTGCGCTAGAAACTGCCCAGTTGATGCGATCTCTGGCGCAGTTAAGACACCTCACGTGATTGATAGCGTTAAATGTATCAAGTGCGGAGCATGTATGGATAGCTGCAGATTCGGTGCAATAATCAGAAAGTAGTGGAGGAAGCGATATGTCAGATGTTAAAGTAACAATTGATAACATAGAGGTTAATGTTCCTGAAGGTTCTACGCTACTCGAAGCAGCGCACATCGCAGGAATTGATATCCCAACACTGTGTTATCTTAAAGATGTAAATGAAATCGGTGCATGTAGAATGTGCTTATGTGAAGTAGAGGGTGCTCGTGCACTTGCGGCGGCTTGTGTGTTCCCTGTATTTGACGGAATGGTTGCACGTACTAATACGCCAAGCTTGTTGAATATAGAAGAAAGAACTTAAAGCTACTTCTATCAGATCACAATATGGACTGCCTCGGATGTTTCAGAAGTGGTAACTGTGAACTTCTCAAGCTATGTAGGAGATACGGAGTAGATGATACTGAGTACTATAAAGGTGCAAAGAATCATTCATTAATTGAGGATAGCTCAAAGTCTATCGTTCGCGACAACAGCAAGTGTGTACTATGTCGTCGCTGCATCGGAGCATGTACTAATCTGCAAAGTATCGGCGTAATTGGTGCTAATAATAGAGGATTTGATTCTTATGTCGGAACAACTTTTAATATCCCTCTCGCTGAGACCAGCTGCGTAAACTGCGGACAGTGTATAGTTGCTTGTCCTGTTGGAGCTCTATACGAGAAGGATTCTATCACTCAGGTTAGTGAAGCGATTGAAGACCCAGATAAGTTCGTTGTTGTTCAAGCTGCTCCTTCAACTAGAGTTGCGCTCGCTGAGTGCTTCGACCAGCCAATCGGCACAGAAGCTGAAGGAAAGATGTCAGCAGCTCTACACAGACTTGGATTTGACAGAGTTTCGATACCAACTTCTCGGCTGACCTCACTATCGTTGAGGAAGCAAATGAGCTAGTTGAGAGAGTTAAGGGAGGCGGAGTACTTCCTATGATCACATCATGTTCGCCTGGTTGGGTTAAATTCTGTGAACATTACTATCCAGAACTTATTCCTAACCTATCGACATGTAAGTCGCCGCAGCAGATGTTTGGTGCTGTTACTAAGTCTTACTATGCTGATGTTATGGGAATTCCAGTGGATAAGATTGTTTCTGTAAGCATTATGCCGTGTACTGCTAAGAAACATGAGCTCGGAAGAGATAATCAGGGTACTGATGGATATCAGGATGTTGATTATTCCCTTACAACTCGTGAGCTTGCAAAGATGATTAAGATGGCAGGTATAGAGTTCATGCAGCTTGAAGATGAACCATACGATAATCCACTCGGTGAATACACTGGAGCTGGAGTAATCTTTGGTGCTACTGGTGGTGTAATGGAAGCAGCTCTTAGAACTGCTGTAGAGAAGCTTACAGGTGAAGAGCTAATAGACCTCGACTTCGTAGATGTTCGTGGTGTAAAGGGCGTAAAAGAGGCTGAATACGACTTACAGGGCAAGAAGGTTAAGGTTGCTGTTGCTAGCGGGCTAGCAAACGCAAGGACAATTATGGAAAAGATAAAGGCTGGAGAAGCAGACTATACCTTTATCGAAATCATGGGCTGCCCTGGAGGCTGTGTAAATGGTGGTGGACAGCCACATGTTGATTCTCAGGTTAGAAATTTCCTTGACGTTAGAGCAGAGCGTGCGAAGGGGCTATACACTTTAGATAAGAATGCTCCAATACGCAAGGCTCATGAGAATCCAGTAATCATAAAGATGTACGATGATTATCTTGGAGTTCCAGGAGGAGAGAAGGCTCATCACTTGCTACATACTTCCTATGTAAATAGAGGTGTGAATAGGCAAGCTGATTAATCATTAACAATTACAAAACCCCGTCTCGCTAGAGGCGGGGTTTCTTCATGATTTACATAAGCTGCTATGGGATAATTATGTTGTGAGTAAATTGTAGATATTCAATCGCAGCTTATCTCTATCCACAGAATTATTAGTCTATGCTTCGATAATGAACGCCTTATAGCCCTTGTATGCTTCGTATACATCGGACTTACTAACTGCTTCATATGGAGCATGCATGTTAAGTACTGCAATTCCGCTATCTACAACTTCCATTCCGTAAAGTGCTAAGATATATGCGATAGTACCACCACCACCGACATCTACCTTGCCTAGCTCAGCAGACTGGAACATTACATCATGCTTGTGCATGATTGCTCTGAGTTTACCAAGGTATTCAGCGTTAGCATCGTTAGAACCACCTTTTCCTCTGCTACCAGTATATTTGTTGAACACAATTCCACGACCGAATAGGGCTGCGTTTCTCTTGCTGAATTTGTCAGCATACATAGGGTCGTAAGTTGCACTTACATCAGATGAGAGCATGCGAGAATTTCTTAGAACACGAGCTGTATTTAGCTCTGTGTAGATTCCTAGTCTATCTAACAGCTCTCTGACGATGTCTTCGAAGAAGTGAGACTGCATACCTGTAGCACCGTAGCTGCCGATTTCCTCCTTATCGACGAAGAGTCCGCAAGTAGTGGTCTTTGGATTCTCAACTTCAAAGAGAGCGATAGCAGAAGCATATGCGCAAGATCTATCATCGTGACCGTAACCGAGGATAAGACTTCTGTCTAGTCCTGCCTCTCTAGCTCTTCCAGCAGGTACAGCTTCAATTTCTGCTGACCAGAAATCATCCTCTTCAACATCGTACTTATCCTTGAGTAGCTTTAGGATATTAGCCTTAACAGCCGATTCACTTTCGCTATCTAATGGCTGTGTACCAAACACGATATCCATGTTCTCGCCGTCAATAAGCTTTGCTGCTGTAAGCTGCATCTGATCCTGAGCGAGGTGAACAAGTAGGTCGCTGATAAAGAAAACTGGGTCCGATGGGTCTTCTCCAATATTTACCTTTACGACTGTGCCATCTTTTTTAGCGATTACACCATGGAGTGCGAGTGGCATTGTAACCCACTGGTATTTCTTGATTCCACCATAATACTGTGTATCGAGATAAGCGAACTCATCTGTCTCGTACAGAGGATTTTGTTTTAAGTCGATTCTAGGTGAGTCGATGTGTGCACCGAGTATGTTCATACCGCGGTTTACTATATCTTCACCTATATTAAACGTTACGAGGCATTTGTTCATATTAACAGCATATACCTTGCTTCCAACGCTTAATGTTTCATTATTCTTGATAACTTCGTTAAGGTCGCGGTATCCGTGCTCCTCAGCCATCTTGACGAGAATCTCTGTGCACTCACGCTCAGTCTTTCCTTCTGAAATGAAATCTATATATCCTTTGTTTAAGTCCTCGAGGGCCTTTAGCTCCTCTGGAGAGTAGTTATTCCATGCATTATTATCTTTCATAATTTACCTCCTATAGTATGTAAATGTTAGCACAAAGGTATTTAAGTACAATCAATCTGTGTGATTGTATTATGAATTGATAGGGGTAACGCCGTGTGATACAATGAACGGGTTAAAAGAATAAGTAAGAGAAAGGAGGAACAGATGCTTAAAACATTTCTAATGGCTATGGTGCCTGTTATAGAGCTTCGCGGGGCAATACCGTATGGCGCTGGAATCGCAGGACTTCCAATATGGCAAGCTGCTTTAATTGCGGTGCTCGGTAACCTGATGCCTGTTCCGTTTCTCGTGGTTTTTACAAGGGATATATTCGCGTGGATGCGTAAGAAGTCTAATAAGCTCAACAGTATCGTTGAGAGGATGGAGCGAAAAGCAGACAGGAACAAGGACGTTGTTCTCAGGTATGAGTTCTGGGGTCTTATGATACTTGTAGCAATTCCACTTCCAGGAACTGGAGCATGGACAGGTGCTCTAGTGGCTGCGATGATGGATATGCAGCTCAAGAGAGCATTCCCTGCAATTGCCCTTGGTGTAGTTGTCGCTGCTTTCATAGTTACATGGGTAACGTACGGCGCGTCGATGTTCTTATAGCGGTCTAGTGTTTCTTACCTAGATAATCTAAATCATAGCGACTAAGGTCTGGTTGATCATGATCAATCAGACTTTTTCTTATGTACTCAATTTCTGAAATTGCCTTATCTATGGCAACTTCGTATTTCTTCCAAATTTCCGCATTGCTCTCAGCTGAACGCGCATCGTATTCATGTGATGCGACCATATCACACTGCTTTCTTGTTGCTTTCGTTGAAGCTAGTATTGAGAGCAATCTCTTTCTAAGGAAGTCGTTCTTTGTACCAAGTATTAAAATTGAACGCCTCATATCTCTAGTGGCAAGCTGCATCTGACTAGTGGTTGGTGTTTCATAAAACGGTGCTATTATAGAGCCAAGATTTTTCCTCACTGGAGCGATAAGCTTTAATTCAATAGTAAATGGTGTAAGGTAGTGCTGTTCGAGTACATAGTGATCAAATTCTCTTTCTACTAAGCTGTGTGACATTCCTGTGATTTTTACATATCTATTAATTACTGGATGGCAAAGAGCATCTAGTACATAGTGACACATGGCACCGTATAGGTAGCTTACTTTCTCAGGGGTAGGAGAGTTCTTGACAAGATTAAGAGCGTGCTCGAAAAAACGTGCGCCAGGACTATGGTGAATAGTAGCACCTTCTTTATTAAGAATACTTGGAAATATCGGTCTATAAAATGCAAGGATATCAGGTCCTTGTAGTCCAAAAACAAATGCTGCATATGAATCTGCATTAGTATTTATTAATCTTTGTATATCAGTAGGAAGTTTGCTTAGAACAGTTCTTCCAAATAGATAATGAGCGTTATGTGCAGGCATGATTACCTCCTATATGTCTTTAATAAAATAAGCCGTAAGCTGTTACAAAGCTCACGGCTCATAATATCTTAAATCAATAAAATATTAAACCTTAAATGTCTGGAACTTATCGTCCTCGTTTTCCTCATCAAACTCATAATCTTTGCCAGGGAGGAGCATATTAGCTACGATACCAACGATAGCTGCGATAGCGAGTCCTGATAGAGTGATGCTAACGCCAGCAATCTTGAATGTGATTCCACCAATCTGGGTGAATCCAAGCGAGCATACGAGGATGAGCGCAGTGATTATTGTATTACGAGTATTCTTGTAGTTAACTTGATTTTCAACGAGGTTTCTGATTCCGACTGCTGATATCATGCCGTAAAGTATCAAAGATACACCACCGATGATAGCAACCGGAATAGTTTCGATAATGAATGCAAACTTTGGAATAAACGAGAGTATTATTGCAAAGCAAGCCGCAATTCTGATTACTAATGGGTCATAAACCTTAGTGAGTGCGAGAACGCCGGTATTCTCTCCGTATGTAGTATTTGCAGGTCCTCCAAATAGAGAAGCTAACATGGTAGCTAGTCCGTCACCGAGCAGTGTGCGGTGAAGTCCTGGGTCTTTAATATAATTGTGACCCGTTGTAGCACCGATAGCAGAAATATCTCCGATGTGCTCCATCATAGTTGCAAGTGCGATAGGAGTTATGGTAATAATTGCGCTGATATCGAACTTAGCCATCATGATAGGTGGAATGCAACTATTGACTCCTTGCCCATACCAGAGAAATCAATCTGTCCCATACCTAGAGCCACTATGTATGAAATGATTACACCTAAGATAATAGGTACGATCTTAGCCATCCCGCGACCCCACATATTGAAGAATATGATTGAAGCGAGTGCGACAATTGCAAGAAGCCAGTTAGTCTGAGCGTTCTTGATAGCAGATGGTGCTAGGATGAGTCCAATCGAAATGATGATTGGGCCAGTAACTACTGGAGGAAAGAACTCCATAACCTTCTCTATTGTAAATAGTTTGATCAGTGTAGCAAGTATAACGTACACGAACCCCGCAACTATTACTCCTCCGCAAGCGTATGGAAGCATCTCTGTATTAGGCTGTCCGTTCTGTAGAGGAGCTACCGCTGCATATCCTCCTAGAAAGGCAAATGATGAACCTAAGAATGCTGGAACCTTGCCTCTTGTCAGCAGGTGGAATAATAGTGTGCCAAGTCCAGCCATCATTAGGGTGGTAGAGATGCTGAGACCGGTGAGAAGCGGAACGAGCACTGTTGCACCAAACATGGCGAAAGTGTGCTGAAGTCCCAGTAGAATGGTTTTCGGCCAACCGAGTGTTCTAGCATCGGTTATGCCGCTAGAGTACAGATGTTCGTTACTCTGTGTCATCGTTTCCTCCTTGGATACTTATAATGTGTGAAAAGCTAATTAAAATATCTGAAGACTCCTTTTACCTTGCCGACAATCTTACAATCATCGACTATTATAGGCTCCATGAAGTCATTTTCAGGCTGAAGTCTGATATGGCCATTCTCCTTATAAAACCTCTTAACTGTAGCCTCTGCTTCAAACGCACCATCAATCATTGCAACAACTATATCTCCGTTAGATGCGTTCTTGTCTTCCTGAACGATTAGGTAGTCACCATCGTTGATGCCAACGTTGACCATGCTATCTCCGTGTACTACGAGAAGGAAGTTATTTCCATTTCCGATAAATCTCGCAGGGAATGGGATATTATCTTCTATGTTCTGCTCTGAGAGAATAGGCACACCTGCTGCAACATTGCCAATTACAGGTAATTGCACCATGTTGATGTCATCCGCTTCAAAAGCAGGCTCCTTACCTTCGTTGGGTACTGAATCCACAATCGCCAGTGCACGAGGCTTGCTGGGGTCTTTCTTGATGAAACCCTGTACTTCTAGTGCTTTTATATCGCTATAAACCGTGGAAGTCGACTTTATGCCTATAGCATCACAGATCTCGCGTACAGTAGGGGGGGAAGCCCTTTAGCTTTATAGTTTCCTTCATATAAGCTAGCACCTGTTGCTGACGTTTTTCGCTTTTTTTACCCTTTGTCATGTCAAATCCTCTATAAAGTAAGTGAATTGAGTGTCATCTCTTCGCCGTAGTTGTTCCAATCATCGTAAATCTCTCCAGTCTGTCTGATGATAATATCACCGACCTTACCGTTGATTTTACTGTATGGAAGTGTCTTGTGGTAAGTTATTCTACTATCTCCGAGCTGAAATAAGAAGCCTGTTCGGAAAAGTTCCTTCTCAAGCTGCCCCTTGTATTCCGCAATTGAATCGATTAGCTTAAATAAATCGTCTTTCTCCGTATCAAACACGTTATCTAGAGTGAGCTTGGAGTAATTAGCTCGAAGCTGAATCTCATGTCCTGAGAATCTGTCTAGAACCTTGAGCAGCTTACCTTTTGTTTCTGGATCATCAGCTTCTTGGAAAACGACGCAGTTGATACGGTGAGGTACTTCGAGAAGTTCGAAAATCTCATCTGAGCATTCCTTTACGTAGTGCTTAAGGTGTCTGGATACATTAATACAGCTAATCTTGTCTTTGTTTCTATTTAATACATCAGCGACTTTATGTATGTCCTGTTCTTCGTTAGTTGGCAGTGTTGTGTTGATGTAGATGTGATGGCCGTCCTTGATATGGTTAAGGATATCTTGTAGTGCATCAAGGTCTGCAAGAGGCTCGCCGCCAGTTAGGACTATATCGTTGTGAGGTAGAATCTTATCAAGAAGATCAAGAGAACGATAGCATCTCTCTAGGTTGAATGATGATGTATCTCTATAGTCGTCTTTATTTACACAGAAAGGGCAGCAGTTGTTACAGTCGTATGGAACGAACATGGTAACGGTTGGCCCTTCTTTGATAAAATCTTTCATTCTAGTTAATCCCCCTATACTAAAATCATTAAATTATACCATTTCGAACAGTTGTTTGCAATTAGAATGAGGGTAAAATGCACTATAAATAAGGGTTTTTCGATGAAAAGCACTGTCTAATAACCATGTATGATTATTGGAACAAAATACTTTAAAGGTAGCAAATAATCATGTATACTAAAAGAACTATTATTAATTTAATCAAAATTTTTAAATGAAAGGCTAGAGGTAACGATGAGAGAGTTCTTTCGCGACCGACATCTGACTAGCAACCCGTACTTAAACTTCTTTGAAGTCTTCGGATTGCTTATGCTCCTGTGGATCGTGATGTCTGGAATATTCACAGTTAAATTTATAATTTATGGATGTGTTTCCTCGTTTTTGATTTCATGCTTCGTAGTGGGCTCTCTGCGCATCGGAGGGCTTAAATCTAACCGAACATATTTTATTCTTCATGCTAATTATCCAAAACTGATAATCTATTTTCTGTGGCTTATCAAAGAGGTCGTTAAGAGTGCAATAGACGTTTCTAAGATTGCATTATCTTCTAAAATGAAAATTGAGCCTCTAGTAGTATGGTTTAAGGCAGATTACGACAATCCGGTAGCAAGGGCGATTCTTGCAAATTCAATCACACTTACACCTGGTACTGTAACTATCGATATATATGATAGCGGTGTTTTTTCTGTGCATGCACTTAATCGAGATTTTGCTGAAGGCCTTTTGGCAGGAGACATGCAGAAACGCATAGCCAAGCTTTATGGAGAGACAATCGACTATAAAGTGATAGATGTTGTTACTGACTACGACTATATAGAGAGAGAAGTTGTGGAGCTGACTTCAAAGCGATTCATGAGAAGGAGGAAGAACAGAGATGCATAATTTCTTTATTGCGCTTCTTGCCGGACTTCTTGCAATTGTAATTGTAATGGTGGTCACAATGTTTATCGGCAAAACAGTATACGATAAGCTCAATGCTTTATTCGTCATAAATACGAATATAGTTATGCTGATTTTAGTCGTTGGCTTAATTGACAACAGAATGGATATGCATATAGATATCGCACTTAGTTATGCGATTCTAGGGTTCGTAACAACTGTTATTCTTGCTAAATTTATAGGAGGTAGAAGGTAATGAGTTTACAGAACATCGTGGCGATTACTATTATTTCCTTCGGTTTTATTTTTATGGCTTTAGCAGCAGTTGGAGTAATAAGATTTCCTGATTTTTTTACAAGGCTTCACGCTTCTGGTGTAGGAGAAACTTTTGGAGCTCTGATGATGACAGTCGGAATAATGATTTACACAGGATGGACATTGCTATCAGTAAAAGTATTTATCATATTTTTTTTATTGCTACTCACGAATCCTCTTGGAACTAATTTGATTATGATAACATCGGTTCATGCCAAGAACTACCAGGATTATAATCACAAGAAGCATTTGGGGGTAAATCAGGATGATACTGCGGATGAAAAGGAGGGAAGATAGATGAGTTCATTTCTTGTAGAGGCAATTCTACTTCTCGCTTTAATATCTATTACTCTCGTGATTATATTTGATAAAGACCTCGTGTCAGTTGTCGTAGTGTATTGTGCATTCAGCTTTGTAACGATGTTCCTATACATCATAATGGGAGCACCTGACGTTGCCTTTACAGAGGCTGTAATTGGTGTTATTTCAACTATTTACTTCATAATGACACTGAAGAGTATAGATAGGCGGTGTAAGTAATGCGCAAGTATATTAACGTGACATTTGATTACGGCGATACTGCTACTCTTTGTTATAGTAGCTAAAATTGATGTACTCCCAGCAATTGGGGATATCGACTCTGCACCAGCACTTCATGTTTCAAAATACTATATAGAGCATTCAGTACAGGATACGAATTCTCCAAATATGGTTACTGCTATGATTGTAGACTACCGTGCATTCGATACTATGTTCGAGACGACTGTTATGTTCCTAGCTGGAATAGGGGTAATCATGATCCTAGCGGGTAGACCAAAGGCAAAGAATAGAATTGTACAGCCAAAGAGATATTTTGGTCACCGTTATAAGCTCGGAGATCCTGCATACAAGACTATCAATAAGGATGTAATGATCACGCTCATTGAACCGCTAATCTTGATATATGCATTCTATGTATTATTTCATGGAGAAGTCAGCCTTGGTGGAGGATTCCAGTCTGGAGCACTCATTGCATTGACGTATATCATTGATATTCTAGTAATTCCCGATAAGAAACCTGTTTATGATGACAGGCAAAAATTCAGCGAGTATTGCAGGCATTGGTGTTTTGATATATGTGATGACAGGAGTTGTTCCGATGTTCAACGGAGGCTCATTCATGGATTACACCTATCTGCCAATTTCGGTTCACGCCGCAGAACGACATGCGATTGGAATTCTGCTCGTTGAGATAGGCGTAACTATCGGAGTAATGGGCACTATTATTACGATTCTCAATGCGATTATGAAGAGGGTAAGATTTGATGATGACACAGATAAATGGACTTCTGGCAAGTAAAGGGATTTATTTTTTAACTTTACTACTTTTGCTACTTGGAGTTTATGGAATGGTTTCTTGTAAGAACTACATGAAGAAACTCATTTGCATGAATATCATGCAGGTTGCAGTAATTTTTTTCTACCTATGCTTTGCTCAGAAGAAAGGTGGAACTATTCCTGTTGCGCTAGATACAATAGTTAATGCTGATAAATACGTTAACCCAATTCCCCATGGATTAATGCTAACAGCAATCGTTGTAAGTTTAGGTACTACTGGTGTTGGACTTGCGCTACTAACTAGAATTAAGGAAAAGTATGGCAGCATAGAAGAGGACGATATAATAAGAAGGGAGAACCGTTTCAAATGAATGATCTTCCAATAATTATTATTTTATTTCCACTAATAAGTGCGCTACTGTCGCTTCCACTGTCCAAGATAAATAAACACTTAGGAAGAAATGTGGTTGCAATTTCGATATTTGCGGCATTTGTTTGCTCGGTAAAGCTGCTAGCTAAAGTTATACATAATGGCGCAATTCGATATACATTTGGAGGCTATAAAGCACCGTACGGTATCGAATTTTATATCGACTCAATCGGTGCAATTATCGTTTTGATAATTCTGCTCCTCGGATTTATTACAGTGCTATATGCCATGAATTTTGAAGTTACCAATGAACGCAAGATCATAGGCGGAGCATATGCTCTTATAGGCTTGTTAATAGTCGGAATGTGTGGTATGACGCTGACTGGCGACGTATTTAATCTATACGTATTTTTAGAGATTACTTCACTTTCTGGTTATTGTTTGATTGCTCTTGGCGGCAGCAGGGGAATAGTAGCGTCTTTTAGATATCTTCTGGTAGGTACAGTTGCAGCTACCATGTACTTGCTCGGTGTCGGCATACTATATGCATCAACAGGGACGCTAAACATGACTGATATGAGGAGCATTCTGAATTCACAGGACTATACAGTTCAGATGACTGTCTCCATGTGTCTCTTTATCGGTGCTTTTGGCATCAAGATGCCGATGTTCCCGTTTCACGGCTGGCAGCCATCGGCATACGCACACGCTGAACCAGGCTCTAGACCGCTGATTGTCGGGATAATGGGTAAGATTCCAGCGCTTGCTATGTTTAGATATCTGTATATTATCTATGGCACAGATTTCAAGTATTTTAATCTATTTCTAACCATAATCGGTGTGCTCTCTTGCATTGGTATTATCTATGGATCGATTAGAGCTATGGCACAGGAGGATATCAGAAAGATATTCGCATATTCATCTATTGCTCAGATTGGGTACATAACACTCGGTTTTTCTATAGGTAATTCCTATGCACTAGCTGGAGCCTTCTTGCATTTGATTGGACACGTATTCATGAAGAGCGGGCTTTTCTTCAGTTCAGCTGCAATCAGATACAGATTCGGAAACTTCGAGCTTTCGAGTTTCGGCAGGATTTATAAGAAGATGCCTATTACATCAGCTCTCATCGTTTTGGCCTCACTTTCGATGATTGGAATACCGCCAACTGTAGGTTTTTTCAGCAAATGGTACATTGCGCTAGGAGCTGTACAGAATCATCAGTTTGTGTATTTAGCTGTATTAGTGCTTAGCAGTTTGCTAAATGCGATTTACTTCTTCAAGCTAATTGAGAAGATCTTTATTAATAAACCGACAGAGCTTAACGATAGACGAGAAGGAGAAGTGCGTGAACTTCCTATATCTATGCTTATTGCGATTGTAACTTGTTTTGTAGCAATAATTGCTATAGGAATACTTAACGTAAGCGTTATAGATGTGATTATGATGACTGTGAAGGGGGTAGGAATATGAATTTAATTTCTCTAAATATCCGCCCACTTCTTGCGATATTAGTTTCGCTATGTGCATCTGGGCTTATATATGTGCTCGGCGATCATATAAAGGAAATGCAAGAGAAGCTATAACCTTTATAGCTGCAATTATTAAAATTGCTCTCGTATATTCAATGGTACCAGCTGTTTTGGCTGGTCATACTATAAGATTAGAACTATTTAGGATAGTGGATGACGTAGATTTCACTTTAAATGTGGATACAGCTGGAATTGTTTTTGCATGTAGCGCATCGACGCTATGGCTATTAACATCTATATATTCTGTTGGGTATATGAGAGGGCATGGCGAGAAAAATCAGACCGGATATTATGCATCTTTTGCAATGTGCCTGTCAGCAGCCATGGGAATTTGCTTTGCGGCAAACATGATAACATTCTTCATATTCTTCGAAGTGCTGACTATTGCGACTTATCCGTTAGTTGTGCATTATCGTGATGCAGAAGGGACTAGATCTGGAAGAAAATATCTAGCATATACGCTAATCAGTGGGCAGATATTCTTTGCAGCTATGGTCATAGTTTACTCTGTATCAGGTAGTATGGAGTTTAAACCGGGTGGATTTCTGGATAAAAGCATGCTACCGGAGCCTTGGGCACTAGTTGTATTTATGATGATGATAGGGGCAGGAATAGTTAAGGCAGGTGTTATGCCTCTTCATAGTTGGCTTCCTGCGGCGATGGTAGCGCCTACTCCTGTAAGTGCGCTCCTTCATGCTGTAGTAGTCGTGAAGGCTGGAGCATTTGCAACACTCAGGGTAGTGCTATATGTATTTGGACCTAAGTTAGCTAGAGAGTGCGGTGGTGCAACTATACTAGCTTGGATGGCAGTAGCGACTATTCTAATATCATCGCTGATAGCACTTAAGAAAGACAATCTAAAGGCTAGGCTTGCATTTTCAACTATAGGGCAGCTGTCTTATATCGTACTCGGAATAGCTATTCTGTCTCCACTAAGCACAGCGGGAGCTCTATATCACCTTGTTGCTCATGCATTTATGAAGATTACACTCTTTATGTGTGCCGGTGCTATATTTGTGACTACTCATAAGAAGGATATCAGTGAAATGGTTGGACTTGGCAGGAGAATGCCCGTTACTATGAGTGCATTTACGATTGCTTCGCTTGGTATTGCAGGATTCCCATTTTTCGTGGGATTTGTAAGTAAGGCAAATATCATCATGGGTGCACTCAAGACAGGGCAGCTGCTATTTGGTGCTACACTTATTGTAAGTGCAGTACTGGCACTTACGTATCTGATGCCAGTTGTGCTTATTACTTTTAAGAGAGAACCGGTGAATCCAGAGTTCAATACGTACGGTGAAGCCAGCAAGACGATGTTAGTTCCGCTGCTTATCACAGCGACTGTATCTGTGATACTCGGCGTGGCTCCAAACTTTGGACTTCACCTTCTAGACCTAGCGATGAGCACGGGTGAAGCGGTGTTTGCCCATGTGGGAGGTGTGATATGTTAAACGAGATATTACATTATATCGTCCTCTCTATTGTAGGCTCATTGGCGCTGGTATTTATAAGTAAGGTTATCTTAAATAAGCTTTTACGCCGTAATGTGAATTACTACGAGGGCACAGAAATAAATGAAGCGATGGAACTTCTTCAGCATGCTAGATTAGATACGTCTTATTTGGAAAGGAGGACTGATGATGATAAATAGTTTTCACCCTGGACTCCTTATGATTCTGATTGGAGCGTTAATCCTCGTTTTACCGGATAGATTTAAAAAGCCGTGTTCGATTGTTGCAGCGGCATCGGGAATTCTTGGATTATTCACGCTAAATAATAGCAGCCAGTTGGTGTATCAGATTACGCCAGATATCAAGCTGCAGATGATTCATATTGATAGGCTATCTATGATATTTGTAATCATCTTCAGCATAATCATGGTCATTAACTCCATTTATTCATTTGACATACAGGACAAGTGGGAGAAGGGGGTTTCAGTTATCTATGGAGGCAGCATCATAGCTGCAACTTTAGCAGGTGACATAATTACCATGATCGTGTTCTGGGAGGTTGCTGCATTTAGTGCGGCATATCTGATATATGCAAGGCACACAAGGCGTTCGTCAAGGTCCGCGCTTAGATACCTTCTGATGCATGCATTTGGAGGAAACATGCTTCTAGTAGGTTTCTTGCTACACGCAGCACAGACGAATTCTCTTGGAATTCCTAAATTTACCGCACTAGGTGGTTCAGCTGCATTCTGGTTCGTTCTAATTGGAGTTGGGGTAAATGCATTAGTTCCGCCGTTTAGCTCGTGGATTTCGGACTCATATCCTGAGTCTACTATTGCAGGAACAGTTTACATGTGCGGATATACTACAAAGCTTGGTATTTACGCTATGATAAGGATTTTTGCCGGCACTCAAGCACTTGTGTATGTTGGCGTATTTATGGCGCTATATGGCGTATTAATGGCTTTATTAGAAAATGACCTCCGCAGACTTTTCAGTTATCACATTATGTCACAGCTGGGCTACATGGTCGCAGCGCTTGCTGTAGGCGGAGCATGGGGAATCGATGGGGCGTCATCTCATGCGTTTAACCATATACTATACAAGGGTGTGCTTATGATGTGCTCAGGGGCTGTAATAATGGCAACAGGTAAGCGAAAAATTACAGAATTAGGCGGACTAAGGAAGAAGATGCCAATTACAGCATGGACTTTTCTAATAGCCTCGTTATCCATTGCAGGTGTGCCATTTTTGAATGGATTTGCTTCCAAAAGTATTATTATGCACGCAGTCAGTCTCAGTGGACATGAGACAGCAGCACTACTACTTACCGTGACATCAATAGGAACATGGCTCTCTGTAGCTCTAAAGGTGAACTGGTTCGTGTTCTTCGGCAAGGCTAGAAGTGAGTTTGAGGTAAAGCCTATACCTGTGAGTATGAAGATGGGTATGATTCTAGGCGCTTCAGGATGTATAATTCTAGGCGTATATCCATCTCTTCTATATAGGATTATGCCGTACAAAATATCAGTGAATCCGTTTAATATCAGTCATATCGCGGAGTATATAATATTGTTTGCTGGTGCTACACTAGTGTTTTGGATTTTCAGAGTAAAGATGCTTCCGCACGATAAACTATCATTGGATTTTGACTGGTTCTTTAGGAAGCCACTGGCAAAGTTCGTTAATTGCGTTTCAGCCGGGCTGAATAGATTTACTTCGTGGGCAGATGGAAAATCCCTGAACTTCGTCCATTTCTTCGGCGAGAGACTAGGAAATCCATATAAATGGACAGAGAACTCAAGAAATAGTGCTATTAGAAATATTTCATTTGAGAATGAAGATCGCGATATCGGTCTAGTAATCGAAATCTCCGTATCAATGTTTGCGCTGATTCTCATGATCGCGATGATTTACATTAATTAGATTAATTGGATAGTAAAAACCAGTTGCTTTGCGTAGCAACTGGTTTTGTCTTTGATGGTAAATGGTATAGGATATTTTCATTCAATGTGAAATCTATTTTTGGACAGTATTATTAGACAAGAAATACATTGCCAAAATAAGGCAGGCAATTCGTATACTCCATGCAAAGTTCGTAATTCTACTGATAGAGATTTCATCGGTAGTCACATTAATATGATCTGAGATAAACGTGCTTATTGGTGTAGAAAGCAAGCAAATGCATATCAATACTAATATTATTTTTAAGTTATCATTACGCATTATTTTCTCCTTTTCACTATTTATCATATTTCCAATAATTAACTAAACAATATCATATTGAACAGCTTATATCCTAGTTTTTTTTAATCAATAATGAACGAACTATTAGTAATTGTAATAGATTAAAATCTAGCTTCTTATTGACAATATATATCTGTCAATTATAATTATAAATAGAGTATGAGAGGTCATACGAAGGGGTACACCACCTTGGGTGTAAAACTTCGTATGACCTTTTTTTGTTGCCATATAGGTACCTAATTAATGACAGCAGCTAATAAACGAATCGAGGGAAATAGGCAAATTATAAAGTCCATTATGAAAGGTGGTGAGAATTTGATTAAGGTAAACGGTAAGGAAATTGAATATACATCTGGCATGACAGTACAAGACCTTGTGATATCGCTCTCGTACAGTACATCTCGTATTGCGGTAGAGAGACTTGGAGAAATCGTACCTAAGAAAAATTATGCAGATACCATAATAAACGATGGTGACAAGATAGAAATAGTTTGTTTTATGGGAGGAGGTTAAATAATGGAAAATTTGAAATCTTCCACTACTAAGTCGCCGAGTGCCAGTGAGCTTGATAAGGCTAAGGACGATAGATTTTCACAGGATATCCACCAGAAGTTAAAGCGAACAAGCGTAGCAATAGCAGGGGCAGGAGGTCTCGGTTCAAATATCGCCGTTATGCTCGCTAGAAGCGGTGTTGGGCACCTCCACATAGTCGACTTCGATATCGTAGATATAACTAATCTGAACAGGCAAGTATATACCATTACACATATTGGTTTGCGAAAAGTTGATGCCATAAAGGAAATTCTCATGGAGATAAATCCTTACATGAAAGTAACTTCAGACTGTGTTCGTGTAGTGACGGATAACTGCGATGAGATATTTGGAAATTATGATATTGTGTGCGAGGCATTTGATGGAGCTGAGTCAAAGGCGATGCTTATAGATTCACTCCTCTCGGTTGAAGATGGACCAATTGTGATTTCAGGGTCAGGAATGGCTGGGTATGGGAGCGCAAATGAAATAAGGTCAAGACGAATCATGGATAGATTATTCATATGCGGTGACGAGCATACGGATGTAGGTGACGGCATTGGACTAATGGCTCCTAGAGTTGCTATCTGTGCAGGTCACCAGGCAAATCTCGTGATAGGGCATATTCTAGGAGTGGATAATATTTAATCGATATCTAATGTGAAAACGAGATACATTGAGATGTAATTGGGATAAAGGGATTTTGGTTACACGCATAAACAGGAGTTTTAAAATATAAGGAGCACATAATGAATGATAAATTAGTGATTGGTGGTCATGAATTTGATTCCAGATTCATACTTGGTTCTGGTAAATACGATGTTGAGCTGATACAAGCTGCCGTTGAACAGGCGGGTGCCGAGATGATTACTCTCTCGGTGAGAAGAGCTAATACCGATGTTCAGAATATCCTTCAGTACATCCCAGACCACGTAACTCTGCTTCCTAACACATCTGGAGCGAGGAATGCCGAAGAAGCGGTTAGAATAGCAAGGCTCGCTAGGGAGCTGGGATGCGGTGACTTCATTAAGATTGAAGTCATAAGTGATTCTAAGTACTTGTTCCCAGATAATTATGAGACTATACGTGCAACAGAGATTTTGGCAAATGAAGGATTTATCGTGATGCCGTACATGTATCCGGATCTTAATGTTGCAAAAGCTCTCGTAGATGCAGGCGCTTCGACTATTATGCCACTAGCTGCACCAATTGGTTCAAATAGGGGATTAGTAACTAAGGATATAATCAAGATTCTCGTTGATGAGGTGGATATCCCAATCATTGTAGATGCCGGTATAGGTTCACCATCTCAGGCTTGTGAAGCTATGGAAATGGGTGTAAGTGCGATTATGGCTAATACGGCAATCGCTACGGCAAATGACGTAGCAGGGATGGCAGGAGCATTTGGAAGGGCCATTAAGGCAGGCAGAGCAGCATACCTTGCAGGCCTTGGACGCATAGTGAAAGATGGCGGAGTTGCCTCGTCACCGCTTACTGGATTTCTGGAGGATTAAGATATGAATGATGTGAAACATATGGAGTCATCTGGCAGTGAGAAAATGAGGATGCGCACTGACCATATGACTTATATGGATGGAATGGAGATTATTCATCATGATACTTTTGATAGAGTTATCTCCGAGATGAATTCGTATAACCCTTTGGCATACAGCGAATCAGATGTAGTGCGTGCTATTAAGTCGGATAGATGCAGTATCGATGATTTCAAGGCACTGCTATCTCCAGCAGCTGATAAATACCTAGAGCAAATCGCCGAGAAGGCAAGTCTTGAGAGAAGGAAACATTTCGGTAATGTTGTAAATTTATTTACACCTCTCTATATATCGAATTACTGCGAGAATTACTGTGTGTACTGCGGCTTCAACTGCCATAACAAGATTCATAGGGCTAGGCTTTGCTCTCACGAGATAGAGAAGGAGATGAAGGCTATCGCGAAAACCGGGCTTGAAGAGATACTAATTTTAACAGGGGAAAGTAGGAGTAAGTCAGATATAGAATACATCGGTGAAGCGTGCAAAATAGGACGAAAATACTTCAAGAACATCGGTATTGAAGTATATCCGATGAACTCGGATGAGTATGCGTATCTAAAGTCGTGCGGAGCTGACTACGTAACTGTCTTTCAAGAGACGTATAATTCCTATGAATATGAGAGGCTTCACCTAGCTGGACACAAGAGGGTTTCCATATAGGTTTAATGCCCAGGAGAGAGCGATAATGGGCGGTATGAGAGGTGTGGGATTCGCAGCACTTCTAGGACTTGATAATTTTAGAAAAGATGCTTTAGCGACTGGTCTTCATGCATATCTAATTCAGCGCAAGTATCCATGGGCAGAGATTTCGCTGTCATGTCCAAGACTGAGGCCGATAATCAGCAATAACGATGAAGGGGCGATGTTCACCCCGAATCAGAATAATGAGAATGTAGGTGAGCGTCAACTACTTCAAGTTATATGTGCGTATAGGATTTTTCTTCCGTTTGCAGCGATGACCATTTCAACTCGTGAGCGAGCTGGATTCAGAGATAATGTCTTGGGTATAACTGCTACAAAAATCTCAGCAGGTGTGGATACTGGGATCGGTAGCCATAGCGATGATGAAACGAGTTCTGGTGATAATCAGTTTGAAATTGCAGACGGAAGGTCCGTCGATGAAATCTGTAAGGCTCTTAGGGATCACGGCATGCAGCCGGTTATGAACGATTATGTGTACATTTAAAAAAGTCTGTGTAACGAACCGCCACTTAACCGATAGATCGCTTTATGAACAGCTTAAGGTAGTATTTGCAATTTCGAAGCCAGATGTCGTGATACTTAGAGAGAAAGATCTTTCTGAAGACGAATATAGGGAACTAGCTTATAAAGTTAAATTGCTCTGTGATTTATACTCTGTAAGACTGATTGTGAACAAGTACTATAAGATTGCGCGCGAACTCGGTACAGCCGTTCAATTACCGATTAATGATTATGAATCCAATGTTAGAAGCTTAAACGGTTTATCGGTATGGGTTTCAGTTCATTCACTTCAAGAAGCTATTAGAGCTGAAGAGTCTAGTGCCGATGCCATACTTGCTGGTCATATCTATGAAACTGATTGCAAGAAAGGGCTTCCAGGACGTGGTATAGACTTCCTGACAAGCATAATAGAGCAAGTTGATGTACCAGTATATGCGATAGGTGGAATCGACGAGTTCAATATAGAAGAAGTTGCCTCGGCAGGAGCAAGTGGCGCGTGTCAAATGTCATATTATATGAAGCTATAAAAAGTGGGGCTACCATATGAAATGTGTAGCCCCATTTGCGTTGATGTTATTTATTAAGTTCGCTGATTATCCTATTATAAGGTAGCCCAACGACATTCTCGTAATCGCCTCTAAACTCTCTAATATATTTCCTAAAACCGCCTTGGATAGCGTATGCACCAGCCTTATCAGCAGGTTCACCAGTCTTTATATATGACCATATATCTTCATCTGTATAATCATCGCAGATGATTTCCGCAACTTCGGCAAACGAGCATATGTCATCGATCTGAGGAACTCCGTCAATAATGTCAATAAGTGTAACTCCGCTTGCAACGTAGTGAGTATCATTTCGAAGTGAGGCTAGCATATTAAATGCATCTTCATTATCAATCGGCTTCCCCATGATAATGTCCTTATAGACGATAGTATCCGAAGCGATAAGTAGCGATTTACCTTCAAATCCTAATATATCTGGAAGCTCTAGTGCTGCCATAGCTTTTCTCTCGGAAAGCATCGTAACCGCATCCGTAAAAGATATACCGTCTGGCAGTGATTCATCTGTATTACCAGGCATTATAATTGGTTCAATACCATGATCTCTCAGTATATCTAATCTGCGGGGTGATTTCGATGCAAGAATGACTCTGTCATATCTTGATAACAAAGGGTTATCAATCTTAGTTTTCATTCTTAATCCTCTCAAATAGGCTTTTAACAGGTGGCATATTGATTACAACAACCGTTATTGCAGCTTCAACCGCTAGGTAAGTGAAGTTGTACCAAATTGACCATGTAACTGCATGGAAGCCCTTTGGTGCATACGCTCCAAAGAAGATTATACCCGATGCCACAGCACAGAAATATCTTGCAAATACACCTGTTAGGTATACCTTTGTAAGCCCGTTCTTTCCATCGCGCAGTGCTCCACCAAGACCGAGCGCTCCGAAAGCGATTGGGTAGTCGAGAAGTAACTGAGCTGGGTGGATTACGTAAGGTCCAAAGATTAAATTTACAAGACCGAGCGCAACTCCAGCAGTAACTCCGCGCTTAGTTCCGTATAGGTATGTTATTACCGCAACTGGAAGAAGCGAGAGGAGGGTGACAGAGCCGCCCTGAGGCATGGTAAATATCTTGATGTTTGATAACACCATAGCTATTGCAATTAGAAGTGAAGAAACTGTTAGTGCTTTAACATCTATTTTCTTGTTATCGCTCTTTGCTTTTCCGCTAACCGTTATTAAGCATAGTAGCAGGATGATTACAAATATAATCAATACCTGACCAACTCTTGATTCAACAAAACTCTGTAAAGTCATAAAAAAACCTCCTATTATACAGGAGGGGGTGCTTTTGTATTCTAGCTAGCTTCCCGCTACGGCATTATCCGCGTGGTAGAAGGGTCTCGCTTCATCTTAGTGCGTAATTAGCGTATAAAATGAATGATTTTACACATAAGTGAAGCAACTCTCAGCTATCGCTCCCCCAGCAATATTTCGTTCATTAATTGTATATTGTTATATGTGATATTGCAATACGATAAATTTTATCAGTGTGAACATTGCTTTTTTTCTTGTTACTATATAAACTGAAACAATAATTACTATGATTGTAATACTTGATTGATACAATTGAGGTTTTAAAATTCAATGATACACTTATAAATTTACATAAAACCACTTAAAATACAATGAAAAATACAAATTAACAGTTTAAGAAAGTGTGATTTTGTGTAAAATTAAGGATGGTGCTTTTATTAGATAAGTAAAGGCTTTGAGACGTTATTTTTGTACTGAACGAGTTATTGAGGTGTTTTAATGAAAGAACAAGTTAAACTTCATCAGGAAAGAGAAGCAAGTGGCTTGGCGCTAATTCCGCTTCTTTTCTTTATTGTCATTTATCTGGGTGTTGGAATTGTCCTACATTCCAAGGGTGTAGAGATGGCATTTTATCAGTTTCCTTCTGTAGTCGCTATGACAATTGCCGTTATCCTGGCTTTTTTAATGTATCACAAGACGGGAATTGATAATAATTTTAAGTTATTTGCAAGAGGTGCTGGTGATGAAAATATTATGACGATGCTCATGATATTCCTTTTAGCAGGAGCTTTTTCTTCTGTTGCTAGTGCGATGGGTGGAGTTTCATCTACTGCAAATCTTGGACTTGCGATTATTCCGCCAAGGTTTATTGTTCCAGGAATTTTCGTAATCGCAGCATTTTTATCTACGGCTACAGGTACTTCTATGGGTACTGTTGGAGCCATAGTTCCAATAGCTTACCAGATGGCAAAGACAGCAGACCTTAATATGTCTTTCGTTGTCGCTGCTGTTCTTACAGGCGCTATGTTTGGAGATAATCTATCGATGATTTCCGACACGACTATTGCTGCTACAAGGACTCAGGGAGTAGACCTTAAGGACAAATTTAGAACTAATGCCTGGATTTCAATACCTTCAGCTCTCATTGCCATTGCTCTAATGGTTATTTTCAGCAAGGGTGGTACTGTAACTGGCTCCCTAGAATATAGCCTTATAAAGGTGATCCCTTATGTGTTAGTTCTTGGTCTTGCGCTGCTTGGACTAAATGTATTCGCGGTGCTGATAATTGGAATTCTGAGTGCTGCAGCAGTTGGTGTTGGAACCGGTGCTATCGGTCTTATGGAAGTTGCAGCAAAAATATGGGCAGGATATCAGGGTATGATAGAAGTATTCATACTATCTATGTTTGTAGGAGGTCTCGCAGAACTTACTAAACATTATGGTGGTCTAAAATGGATAATTGATAAGACGAGCAAGCTTTTCAAAGGTCCTAAATCAGCATCTGTGGGAATTGCAGCACTAACAGCTTTAACAGATGCTGCAACCGCTAACAATACAGTAGCGATTATCGTTACAGGTGAGATTGCTAAAGAAATCTCCGAGAAGTACAAGATTGATCCACGAAGAACGGCTTCGTTTCTAGATATATTCTCATGCATAATGCAGGGATTTATTCCGTACGGTGCACAGTTCCTTTTGATCGCCAGCTTGACTAAGAATGCGGTAAATCCTACTAGCATGATTCCATATAACTGGTATCTGATAATTCTAGGCATCATGTCGTTAATCTCGGTAATAATTCCTTCATATAATAAGATTGTGTGTAAAGGAGAATGGAACTGGGAACATATGGAGCCAGAACACGAAGTTAAAAAACAGTAAAAGGCTTGTGGAGTTTAGTATTGACACAAGCTCACTAATAGTTTATAATCACCTAGTCAAAGAAGAAGTTATCCGCTTCTCACCTTGTAGGCGCAGGCGTACGGGTTATCAATAACTTGATTTAATTCAGTTAATTCGCGGATACTTCTGTATCCGCTTTTTTTTATTATATGGAGGTAGACCAATTAGCAAGGATAAACAACAGATCAACGGAGATATTCGTGCAAAGGAAGTCCGTTTGATAGATGAAAATGGAGATATGCGCGGAGTTATGGGCATCAGAGAAGCACTTACAATAGCAGAAGAGGCTAATCTAGACCTCGTAAATGTTTCTCCAAATGCTGAACCACCGGTTTGCAAGATCCTAGACTTCGGGAAATATCGCTACGAGCTCCAGAAAAAGGATAAGATGGCTAAGAAGAACCAGAAAACCATGCAGGTTAAGGAGGTTCGTCTCAGCACATTTATCGAGGAGCACGATGTAAATGTAAAGGCGAATACAGCAATCAAGTTCTTAAAGGAAGGAGATAAGGTCAAAGTTAGCCTTAGATTCAGAGGAAGAGAACGTGATTACACAGCGAAAGGCTTCGATGTTATGAACAGCTTTGCAGAGCTGGTTTCTGAATACGGCATCATAGACAAGAAGCCAAAGTTTGAGGGACGAAGCCTTACTATGTTCCTATCACCAAAGAATAGTAAGTAATGAATTAACAACTTAGGAGGAAATCATTATGGCAAAGAACAAGATGAAGTCTCATAGAGGCGCAAGCAAGAGAATGAAGCTTACTGGTTCAGGTAAGATTAAGAGAAACAAGGCATTTAAGAGCCATATTCTGACAAAGAAGACTGCAAAGAGAAAGAGAGGTCTTCGTAAGTCCACAGTGCTTACTAGTGCAGATACAAAGCGTATGCTTAGATCAATGGCAAAGTAGTTTAGGGAGGTTTTAAGATATGGCAAGAGTAAAGAAGGGCGTAAACGCTCATAAGAGACACAAGAAGATTTTAAAGCAGGCAAAGGGTTTCTACGGACAGAGAAGCAAGAACTTCAGAGCTGCTAACCCAGCAGTTATGAGAGCGCTAAGATCTGCTTTCGTTGGAAGAAAGAACAAGAAGAGAGAGTACAGAAGACTCTGGATCGCAAGAATTAATGCTGCTGCAAGAGCTAACGGCATTAACTACAGCAACCTAATGAACGGTCTCAAGAAGTCCGGAATTGAGCTAAACAGAAAGATGCTATCAGAGATGGCTATCTATGATGCTGCAGGTTTTGCAGAGCTATGCGAACTAGCAAAGAAGGCTAACTAATAATGGAATATTTTCTAAGCCATATAGGTGTTATATTTATTGCAGGGCTAATCGTTGCTGTTTGCGCGGTTACTTGGTGGGGCTTAACGGCGAGAAATGAAGTTCTTAAGCGTGAGAGAGCACAGGCTCGTAAGGAAGCTGCGCTAGCAAAACGTAGAGAACAGGAAAATAATAATAATTAGTTCGGAGGACAGGGCAATTGCCCTGTCTTTTATTGCTTAGGGATTGTAATTAATAAATTGTAATGCTCGTGTGGTTACTGTGAAACTCGTTGAACCCTCGAATTTGCTATGATAATATAGAATGAAATAGATTTATAAGTAGAACCAATTTAAAGCACAATATATAAGGGGTTTTAATATGTCACGTAACAAAATATGCAAGTCGACAATTATGGCTATTATGGTATTCTGCATGCTTATGTTAACTGCATGCGGTGGAGCAACTAAACCAGACAAATACAACTATGATGATTTCAGTAAATATGTGAAGCTCGGAAAGTATAAGAATCTTGAGTATACTAAGGCAGATGCATCTGTCAGCGACACTGAGGTTCAAGAAGCTATTAACACTACACTCGAACAAGCTAAGACTAAAGAAGAAGTAAAAGAAGGAACGGCTACATCGGATAGCATCGTTAATATTGATTACACAGGAAAGATTAACGGCAAGAAGTTTGATGGTGGCTCAGCTACTGGATATGAACTCAATCTCGGTGATAGCAATTTCATCAGCGGATTTGCAGAGCAGATTGTCGGACATAAGGTAGGAGAGACATTTGACATAACTGTTACGTTCCCATCCAATTATTCAAATAACACTGAACTTGCAGGCAAGAAAGCTACATTTACTATTAAGTTAAACTCGCTAGTTAAGACAGTTACCCCTAAGTATAACGATGAGTTCGTAAAGAAGAATACAAACTTCAAGACTACTGCAGAGTACGAAAAGAACCTGAAGAAGCAGCTTCTAAAGGATAAGAAAGCTCAAGCTGCAAGTTCTGAAAAGCAGGAGCTATTCCAGAAAATTCTAAATGCAAGTCAGATTAAGAAATATCCAGAAAAGGAACTTAAAGATGCACAGCAGAAGATGATTGACACATATAAGTCACTTGCTAAGAAGAATGACATGTCTTACGAGAAGTATCTCAAAGCACTATGGGTATGTCAAAGAAAGCATTTGAAAAGCAGGCAAAGGTAGTGGCTAAAAATACCGTAAGACAGGAGTTAGTGCTGTTCGCTCTTGCTAAAGAGTATGATATCAAGATTTCTGACAAGGAATACAAAGATTATCTTGATAAGCTGCTCAAGGATGCAGGATATACACGTTCTCAGTATGAAAAGGCTGCTGGCATGTCAATTGAAGAGTATGCTGATCAGAATAACCTTTATGATACAATGGTTTACGATAAGGTTATGGTTAAGGTGCTTAAGGATAGCATAGCAAAATAACTCTTAAGTTACATTTAAGACGATTTCTTCGTAAAATAATGTGTATATACGATAAATGAGTTTTATTGCGATTTATTTATAAAAGAGATTATATAAACTACGGAACTTTTAAGCTAATATTGATTGAACATGGAGGAACGAAATGAAGTGCCCTTACTGCGGTAATCCAGACACTAAAGTTGTTGATTCCAGACCTGTTGAGGAAGGTCTTGCTATCAGAAGACGTCGTGAGTGCGATAAGTGCCACAAGCGTTTTACAACATTCGAGAAGATTGAGAACTCGCTACTTGTAGTAATTAAGAGCGATGGCACAAGGGAGAGTTTTGACCGTAATAAGCTATTAACGGTGTTCTCAAGGCTTGCGAAAAGACTAAAGTTAAGTACGATGATGTTCAGAGAATCGCTGATAATATCGAACGTGGGTTGAACAATACCATGGAAAAGGAAATTGATAGCAAGATGATCGGTGCTCTTATCATGGATGAGCTGCGCGACTTAGATCAGGTTGCTTACGTAAGATTTGCTTCGGTATACCATAGATTTACTGATATAGATACATTCGTAAAAGAGATAAATAATCTGCTTGAGAAAGACAGAAAAGGTCATGACGCAGAGAGGTATGTCAAGGAGTCGTCTGGAGAAGAAGATTTGCTTGATGAGAATTAAGGTAAAACTATGATTAGAATTGCTATTGATGGACCTGGCGGTGCAGGAAAAAGTACTATTGCAAAGCTTGTAGGTAATGAGCTAGGGCTCGAGTATATAGACACAGGTGCGATGTATCGTGCTATTGGATTAAAACTTAACCGTGAAGGAATTGCCCCAGAGGATGTAGAGTCTATTCATAATATATTATCCAAGACGTCAATTGACTTTGTTGAAGGTAAGATTATTCTCGATGGTAATGATGTAAGCGATATAATTAGAACTCAGGAGATTTCTAAGCTAGCATCGACATATTCTCAGATTCCCGGAAGTTCGTACGAAACTCGTTGATATTCAGCGCAGAATTGCTGAGGGTAAGAGCGTAATTATGGATGGACGAGATATCGGAACTAATGTTTTGGTAAATGCTGAACTTAAAATTTTTCTTACAGCTGACCCGATGGTTAGAGCACGTCGTAGATACGAAGAGCTTAAGGCCAAGGGTGTAAATGCTGTTCTTGATCATATATACGAAGAGATCAAAGACAGAGATTATCAGGATATGAATAGAACGATTAATCCATTGGTGCAGGCGGAGGATGCTAACCTAGTTGACACTTCTGATATGAGCATAAAAGATGTCGTTAATTCGATTGTCTCTATGGCATCCAAGATTTCGAAATAGGAGTGATGGAGGGCGATGAAAATGAAAGAAGGTGCGATTGCACTTGGTAAGGTTAGAGGGTATTGTTATCTGATATTTTTATTCGATGTACTACTCCTGTTTCATACTGAGGTAGCAGGATTTTTTGGAACTAGTGATAAAAAGATTCTGTATGGATTTATCGCAATTATTCTGTTTCAGGCTGTTCTCAGTGTGCTATACGTGGTCAAGTACGTGACTACAGTTAGCCAAAAGGATAAGAAACGTAAAGCTATAATTATGTATGCTGCGCGTCTAAGATACTGCTTTATAGCCATGCTAGTTCTGCTTACAGGACTAATAGGTAATTATGCGATTTATGCCAATTTGTATGTTGAAAAAGCTCTTATAATGATGCTTGTTATGATGCTGTTTTTATCACTTAAGAATCTGACGATACTTCAGCGAGGAAGATACTAGAATTCAGCGTAAAATATATTATATAATATTCAGAAATGAGGAATTTTGAACCCTGTCTGTGCTTGTTGCAGACAGGGTGTTTTGATATAATTTTAATGTGTTGCTCTCGAGAGAGGGTTATATATGAATAATGGAAATAACAACCTGTATAAGTTGCCACAGGAGAAACTGATGTATTCTGGTGTATCGTCGCTTTCTGATGTTGAGCTACTTGCACTGATTTTGAGAACTGGTACTGCTGACAAGAAGGTTCTACAGTTGGCTGATGAAGTCATGACTTACACAGATAATCTATCTCAAGATATCTGTAGTGTCGATGCTAGGGAGCTTCTTAATGTTGATGGCATCGGTGTAAGTAAAGCATGTTCAATAGTTGCCAGTATGGAGCTTGCAAGACGTGTAAGGGAGCCTAGCCTCATTTCAGGAAAGACGGTTACTACAGCTGAAGATATTGCTGAACTATATATGAATCGTATGCGAGGTGTAAAGAGGGAACATGTTCAGTTGTTCTTACTAAACACAAAGTGCAAGATTGAGTCGGAATATACGGCGTCTATCGGTGAATTAAATTCTGCTGATATACATCCTAGGGAAGTGTATAGCGTTGCAATTAGGCGTAGTGCTGCAGCTATTATCATAGCTCACAATCATCCAAGTGGTGATCCCACGCCTAGCAATCTTGATATTGCTGCGACTAAGAGACTTGAAGCGGCAGGTAAGATTATAGGAATTAAACTTCTAGATCACATTATCGTTGGATACGACAGCTATGTCAGTCTTAGAAGTGAAGGGGTTATTGAACAAGATTCTTAAATGGAGAGTGTCTAAGGTGTCTAAAACAATCTACATTACATCGGGAAAGGAGGAACGGGCAAGTCTACATTTGTCGCAAACCTCGGGCTGACGCTTGCGTACATGGGTAAGCGTGTTATTTTGCTTGATATGAACATGGGTATGAGAGACCTAGATCTTTACATAGGTGTTCAGAATGAAGCTATATTCGATATTTACGATGTGATTATGAGGACATGCGAACCAAGGGATGCCATTATACACTCGAATTTTACAGATAGGCTTTCGATAATTCCTGCGCATCAGGGTGGAAACTGGATAGATATATCAAGAGCTGATATAGATGAATTGATAGAGCACCTTAAGAGTGAGTATGACGTTGTGATTATGGACGGAGCTCCTGGTATAAATCGTGCTGTTGATTTATGTCACAGCTCTGCCGATGAAGTAATTATAGTTACTACGCCTGATTATGCGGCTATTAGAGATGCAGATGCTATCGAAGATAGGCTGATTAAATGCGAGATCATGAATAGGCACTATGTTATAAATCGCATGATACCTGTCGCTGAAGATCTAGGATGTGGGCCTGGTCTTGCTGAGATTGACCTTAGATTTAGGTCTGAACTTCTAGGTGTGATAATGGAAGATGATAATATTCGTGCATCATGTAATATTGGCATTCCGATTGTAGCAAAAAGAGACACGTATATAGCGAGAAACTTCAATAAAATAGCGGAAAGAGTAATTAGAGAGATTCTCCAATAGTTGACTATGTTTCATTAAAATATATAATAAATCAGTATGATTCTATACACGAAATGCTTATTTTTAATAACAAATAAGTAAAAATATACTGTATTACTAACAAATAACTGAATAAGGAGTTGAACATGACACCGCTATTAATAACTGTTGTAGCTGGTATAGCATTCCTGATTATAGGATTGATGCTTGGCTACGTTGTGCGTAAGCGTGTCGGAGAGAAAGAAATTGGAAGTGCAGAGCAGAAAGCTCAGAACATAATTCTTGATGCGGAAAGTGCCGCTGAGAATATCAAGAAGGAAAAAGTTCTTGAAGCTAAAGAAGAAGTGCACCAGATCAAAGAAATCTCGAAAACGAAATTCGCGACAGACGTAATGAAGTTACAAGAACAGAAAGACGTATTCTTCAGAAAGAAGAGAACATAGAAAAGAAGCTTGAGAGCATTGAGCGCAGAGAAGAAGGCTTATCAAAACGTGAGCGCTCTATGGACGAGAAGCACAAGGAAATTGATCAGTATCTAGAGAAGCAGATTGCTGAGCTAGAGAAGATTTCCGGCTACTCTAAAGATGAGGCAAAGCACCTTTTACTTGCTGAGATTGAAAAGGATGTAAGAAAGGATGCTTCAGCCATTATCACTAGAGTTGAAGAAGAGACTAAAGACGAGGCAGATAAGAAGGCAAGAGAGATTATTACGCTCGCTATTCAGAGATGTGCTGCAGATCAGGTTGCTGAAACTACTGTTTCGGTAGTAGCGCTTCCTAACGACGATATGAAGGGTCGTATCATCGGTAGAGAAGGTAGAAATATCAGAGCAATTGAGACTCTTACGGGCGTTGATTTAATTATCGATGATACACCTGAAGCAGTAATTCTTTCAGGGTTTGACCCTGTTAGAAGAGAGATTGCTAAGAGAGCACTCGAGAAACTGATATCAGATGGCAGAATTCATCCAGCACGCATTGAAGAGATGGTGCAGAAGGCTACTAAGGAAGTTAACAACATAATTAAAGAAGAGGGCGAACAGGCTTGTTTCGAGACAGGCGTACACAACCTACATCCTGAGATGGTTAAACTTCTTGGAAGACTGAAATACAGAACATCATACGGACAGAATGTGCTTAAGCACTCTGTGGAGGTTGCTCTTCTTGCTGGCATGATGGCTTCAGAGCTAGGACTTGATCCAAGACTAGCTAAGAGAGCTGGACTTCTTCACGATATTGGAAAATCTATTGACCATGAGGTTGAAGGAACACATGTAGAAATCGGTGTAAATATCTGTAAGAAGTACAAGGAGTCGTGGAAGGTTATCAATGGTGTTGAAGCACATCACGGAGATGTTGAAGCCACTACACTTGAAGCCGTTCTCGTAGGTGCAGCTGATGCTCTTTCAGCAGCTAGGCCTGGCTCAAGAAGAGAAACTCTTGAAGCGTACATCAAGAGACTTCAGAGCCTCGAGAATATTGCCAATACTACAAAGGGCGTTGATAAGTCGTTTGCTATTCAGGCAGGACGTGAGATCAGAGTTGCAGTTAAACCTAACCAAGTTAAGGATGATGAAATCCCAATGCTGGCTAGAGAGATTGCCAAAAAGATCGAAGCTGAGCTTGAGTACCCTGGCAACATCAAGGTTAATGTAGTCAGAGAGACTCGCGCAATAGATTATGCAAAGTAAAACAAAGCTCTCCGCTTGCGGAGAGCTTTTTAAAAGCAATTTAAGATATTGGAGATGCCATGATATATCTAGACAATAGTGCAACAACACGCCAATACGATGAAGTAACAGATCTAGTGTACAAGCTAAGCAAGGAAGCCTTTGGAAACCCCTCGTCGCTCCATACGCTCGGCTTAAAAAGCGCCGAGCTAATTCGCGAGGCCAGAGGACGGGTTTCAAAAGCCTTCCCAGCAAATGGAGAAATCATATTCAATTCTGGCGGCACAGAAGGAGATAATACTGCTATATTCAGTACCGCCAGAAAGCTAAGACGAAGAGGGAACAAGATTATTACCTCAAAAATTGAACACCCAGCAGTTATGGAAACGTGCAGGAAACTCGCTGATGAAGGACTCGACGTATGCTATCTAGATGTAGATAAGGCTGGAGCTATTAAATTAGAAAGTCTGGAGGATGCGTTAGACGATAATGTTATACTAGTTACGTTGATGACGGTTAATAATGAGACAGGTATGATTCAACCGGTAGTACCTGCTTACGACATAGTGAAGACGTACAACAAAGAACATGGGACCAATATTGTCTTCCACACGGATGCTGTACAGGCCTTTGGTAAGATGAATCTTAGAAATGTTCCATTTGATATAATTACTATTAGCGGCCACAAGGTCCATGCACCTAAAGGTGTTGGTGCGATGTATATGAAGTCAGGGCTAAAGCTGCCTACATTCATTCCTGGAGGTGGACAGGAGAGTGGGTATCGTTCAGGTACTGAGAATACACATGGAATCGCGGGACTCGGGCTAGCAACGGAACTTGCATATGATAATTTGACAGAAAAGCAGGAACGCCTCGCTACTTTAAATAATCGACTTCGTGAGGGAATAATATCTGAACTTGATGATATAATAGTAAATGGAACTACTGAGATGGGATTCGAGATTTCTGATTACGGAAAACGTTGCCCATCTGTACTCAATATTTCATTTCTTGGTTCAAGAGGAGAGGTAATACTTCATACACTTGAACAGGAAGAAATATACGTTTCGACAGGTTCTGCATGTTCATCGCATAAGAACAGCGATAGCCATGTATTGGCTGCAATGGGACTTGGGCATAAGGAGATAGAAGGTGCTATTAGATTCAGTATCTCTGAATTCAATACACTAGAAGAAATGGATGAAGCTGCGGCGAAGGTTTCGGAGGCGGTTAAAAGGTTTAGAAGATTAGGTAGTTTCAGATAGGGGTTATGATGAACGAGAAGAATATTTACATTGTAAGATGCGGGGAAGTAGCACTTAAGGGAATGAATAAGCCATACTTTGAAAGGGTGCTTCTAGAGAGAGTTCGTGGTGCTCTTACTTCATACGACAATACTGAGTCTAAATGGAATGATGGTCTCATGATTGTTCGGGTTCCTAAGGAAATTGATAGAGAAGAAATCATCAGAAAAGTTTCAAAGGTTTTCGGTGTCGCTTCTGTAAGTCCTGCTGTTGAGGCAGAGAAGGATATTGAGCAAATCGGTGAAGCTGCGGCAGATTTCATGATGGAATTGATAGAAAAAGAGGGTATTAAGACCTTTAAAGTTAAAGGTAAAAGAGCTGACAAGACATTCCCTATACAGTCTCCAGAGATTGGACGAATTGTTGGTGCTAAAATCCTCAAGACTTGTAAGGTCCTGTCAGTAGATGTTCACGATCCTAATTGCGAGTTATACGTAGATGTTCGCCGTGAGGGAACATATATATTTAGAGATAAGATTAAGGGCTTTGGCGGTCTGCCACTTGGTACTAATGGCAAGGGCCTCGTCCTTATGTCGGGAGGTATCGACAGCCCCGTTGCAGCGTTTATGATGGCTAAGCGTGGAATGAGAATTGAGGCTGTTCATTTCCACTCATATCCATATACAAGCCCCCGTGCGCAGCAGAAGGTTGAGGACCTCTGTGCCACTTTGGCTGGATACATGGGAACTATAAGGATGTATGTGGTAAATCTTCTACCTATTCAAGAAGATATTGTAAAGAACTGTCCTGAAGAAGAGACTACTCTTCTCGTAAGACGTTTCATGATGCGTATTGCCGAGAGCATTGCTCTTCAGAAGAAGGATATGATGTTAATTACGGGTGAAGACCTAGGCCAGGTTGCCAGTCAGACTGCTGAAGCACTCGTCGTTACAGATAGTGTAGTAAAAATGCCAGTAATGCGACCATTAATCGCTATGGATAAGGTTGATATTATGGATAAGGCTAAGGAAATTGGAACTTATGATATCTCAATACAGCCTTATGAAGACTGCTGCACAGTATTTCTGCCTAAACATCCGGTTACTAAACCGAAGCTCAGCAAAATTGAAAAATCTGAAGAGGCACTCGATGTTGAAAAGCTTGTGAGCACAGCAGTGGATTCGGCAGAAGTAATTGATATAACACCTAGATAATGGAACCGATATTTGCTAACATATGACTAGGTATAATTTCATATAGAGTAATTAATATATAGAGAATAATAGGGACTAAATTATGACAGATAATAACATGAGAGGTAATGGTTATGGTAAAAGCAACCATACCTCAAAGAGACAAAATTCATGGCTAATTGCCCTAATAGTGGTCCTCGTACTTATGCTGATTGTAGGAGTTGTATTCACTTCTCTTGCATATATTGGTGGCGCTAGACCAGGATCTTCAAGTGGCTCATCGATTGGCGGCGGTTCTGTTGCTGTTCTTGATGTAACCGGCGAAATTGGTGATGTTAGCGCTAGATCTACCTATAATCATAACTGGACTATGAACACGATTAACGACCTTATCCACGATTCGTCTAATAAAGGTATCGTGATACGTGTTAATTCGCCGGGCGGCAGTGTATATACCTCTGATGAGCTGTATGAACAGCTGATGAAATATAAGAACAAGACTAAGCGCCCTGTTTACTTCTATTTTAGGGATCAGGCTGCATCAGGTGGATACTACATAGCGATGGCAGGAGATAAAATCTACGCTAATCGTAATACATGGACCGGCTCAATTGGAGTTAAGACAGGTACCATTTACGATGTCAGAGGCTTGCTTGACAAGCTTGGTATAAAGACTAATACCATTACCAGTGGTCGTAACAAGGCGATGGGAAGTATGACGGAAGAGCTTACAGATGAGCAACGTGAGATTATGCAGAGCCTTATTGACGAAGCCTATGACCAATTTGTAAGAATTGTTGCCAAGGGTCGCAATATGTCTGAGGGTAGAGTTAGAGAGATTGCTGATGGTCGTATCTATTCAGCAAGCCAGGCTAAAGAACTTGGATTAATCGATGGAATATGCAACGAAGAGACATTCTTTGATACAGTAAGAACCTTTAGGGGTATGAAGGACGTATCATTTGACTTCATGGAGCCTGAAGAGAGTGACAGCATGTATGATTTATTACAGCAATTCGTACAGTCAAAGAGAAGTAGCGGAAAGGCAGATGAATATCAGCAGCTAATTGAACTATCTAAAAATGGCAACAAGTTTACAGTGATGTACCTAGCGGACATTGAAAAATAGACAGCATAAGGAGTTATCATGGGTATTAAGTACAAAAGAGTCTTGATTAAACTTAGCGGTGAGGCACTCGCTGGAGATGATAAGTTTGGAGTTAATCCAGATGTCACACTTCAGACTGCCAAGCAGATTAAGGAAATCAGAGAGCATGGAGTTGATGTTGCTATTGTAGTTGGAGGAGGTAATTTCTTCCGCGGTAGAACAGGAGGCAACATTGATAGGGCAACTGCCGATTATATGGGCATGTTAGCTACAGTTATGAACGCCCTTGCTCTTCAGGATTCACTATTATCAATCGGTTGTGAAGCAAAGGTTATGACAGCAATTGAAATCAGAGACATGGCCGAAGGCTATTCTAGACGAAAGGCGCTTGACTACATAGAAGAAGGAAAGGTAGTAATCTTTGGTGGTGGAACAGGAAGCCCATTCTTCTCGACAGACACGACGGCCGCGCTGAGAGCTGCTGAGATGAATGCAGAGGTTATACTAATGGCAAAGGCTATCGACGCTGTCTATTCAGCTGATCCTAAGTTAGACCCTAGCGCTGTTAGATACGATCATCTCACATATATGGATATCGTTGAGAAGGATCTCAAAGTTATGGATTTAACTGCCGCAACGCTATGTAAAGACAATTCTATTAAACTTTATGTATTTGCACTTGCTGAAGAAGGCGGACTTATGAAGGTGATAAATGGTGAGAACATAGGAACTCTAGTTGAGTAGTCACTCATCAATAAATTAGGCGTTATTTAAGAAATTATCGAAATATCATGGAGGATATCATGGCTAAGAAGAGCTTAGAAGAGAAGATTGAAGTTACCAAAAGTGTTCTTAAAGAGAATCTAAACACAGTAAGAGCAGGAAGAGCTAATCCAGCACTTCTCGATAAGGTGATGGTGAGCTATTATGGAACACCGACTCCTCTAAAGTCGCTTTCCAACATCACAACACCAGACCCACGAACTCTTATGGTCGCGCCTTTTGATGCAAGCTCAATTGGAGATATTGAGCACGCAATCAATGAGGCAAACCTTGGACTCAACCCATCAAATGATGGAAAGGTTATCAGACTTTCAATTCCTCAGCTAACAGAGGAGAGACGTAAGGAGCTTATTAAGCACGTTAAGAAGTTTGGTGAAGACGCAAAGGTTGCAGTTCGTAATATCAGACGAGAAGAGAATGATGAGCTTAAGAAACAGGAAAAAGCTCATGAAATCACTGAGGATGATTGCAAGAGCGAACTAGATAAGGTCCAGAAGAAGATCGATAAGGCTGTCAAGGAAATCGACACTATTATCGAGAACAAGAACAAGGAAGTAATGGAAGTATAATTCTGAGTAAACGTGGCCTAGGTCACGTTTGCTTTTTACGAGGTTATATTATGTCAGAGAGTAAAAAATTACCTACGCATGTAGCGGTTATTATGGATGGTAATGGTCGTTGGGCTAAGAGTAAAAATAGACCGCGCTTATTTGGCCATAATGCTGGCATGCAGGCGATGAAGCAGATAGTTATCGCTGCTTCTGATATTGGAATCAAGTATCTTACAGTATATGCGTTTTCGACTGAAAACTGGAAACGAAGCACAGAAGAGGTTTCTGGTATATTTAAACTCATTATCAAGTATGTAGATTCTGAACTTAAGGAGCTGATTGAAAACAATGTGCAAATCAATATTTTAGGTGACTATAATATGCTACCGGTTGATTCTGTAAGAGCGATAGATAAGCTTATAGATAAGACAAAGGATAACGACGGTCTCGTATTCAATATTGCGCTTAACTACGGAGGTAGAGACGAGATTGTTAGAGCTATCAATGAGATTATTATCGATAGGCAGGCTATGGCAGATGAAGGCGTTTCTGTCGATGTAACAGAGGACGAAGTATCGAATCATCTGTTCACAGGAGTTCTTCACAAGAATATTCCAGATCCAGATCTGATTATCAGAACGAGTGGTGAAGAGCGCCTCTCTAATTTCTTGATATGGCAGGCTGCATACAGCGAGATGATGTTTACCGATACACTGTGGCCAGATTATTCACCAAAAGAATTTATAGAGATGGTTGAGAAGTTTGCACATCGCAAGAGACGTTTTGGTGGAAGAGAGAAGGAAGATAAGTAATGAAGACTAGAATTATCTCAGCACTAGTAATGTTGCCGCTGCTAGCGGTATTATATTTTGGAGGTCTTTGGCTCGTTGGAGCTGCGCTTCTAATTTCTATTATCGGAGTCAAAGAATTCTTTGACGGATTCAATGCATGTGACATCAGACCGTCGCGTAAAATTGCCATTGCTATGGCAGTGATTTTATATGCTGGATATCTAACTTTAGGAAACGTTTCAGACTTTGTTGGAGTTTGGCTTGTTGTAGCTGTCATGGCGAGTCTCGTTTATGGATGGGACATTAAGAATCGTAGTATTAGTGATTCGATTGCAACGCTCGCTGGTATCGTATACGTCGTGCTCTTCCCATACTTTATAGTATTAATAGACGCTTCTAGATATAGACATCTTACTTGGCTAGTACTTATAGCGGCTTTCGGTGCAGATATCATGGCATACTTCACAGGTATGGCTATTGGGAAAGCACAAGATGGCACCTAATCTAAGCCCTAAGAAGACTATAGAAGGCGCTATCGGAGGACTCGCTGGAGCGTCGCTATTTTCAGCTTTATTTGGACACTTCGTTATGCCTGACATAATTGTACAGTGCGCGATTATCGGTGTAATTGGTGGTGCGGTGTCAATGGCTGGAGACCTTACTGCCTCAGCATTTAAAAGACAGATGGGAATCAAGGACTACGGCAAGCTGATACCTGGTCATGGTGGCGTACTGGATAGATTCGATAGCGTGCTTTTTGTAGCACCGTTCGTATATTACTTTTCAGTGTTTTTCATTCGATAAGGGTGTATAGATAAATGGGAATTAAGAGAATTATTTTGCTAGGTAGCACAGGTTCTATAGGAACTCAAACCTTAGATATAGTCAGAGAAAATCCTGACAAGTTTAAGATTGTTGCGCTAACTTGCAAAAACAGGGTAGAAGATCTGATTAAACAGATTCAGGAATTTAAGCCTGAGGCTGTATGCGTTGGAAATAAAGAAGCAGCCGCACACGTGAGTGCGGCTTTTCCTGCTGTTGAAGTAAATATTGGAGATTCAGGACTAAGAGAAATAGCTAAGATTGACGCTGATATCGTACTCAATGCCTTGATGGGTATAAGCGGCATGGCTCCTACATACGAGGCCATATTGACTGGCAAGGATATTGCTCTTGCTAATAAGGAGACTCTTGTTGCAGGTGGAAGTTTGATTATGGAGCTCGCCAGAGAGAATAGGGTGAAAATTCTCCCAGTAGATAGCGAACATAGCGCTATTTTTCAGTGTCTAGAAGGAAATCAAGGAAGAAATGTGAGAAGGATACTGCTCACTGCCTCTGGAGGACCTTTTAGAGGATATAGCTTAGAGCAGCTTGAGCAGGTATCTCTGAAGGAAGCGTTACATCATCCTAAATGGAGCATGGGGCGCAAGATTACTATCGACTCAGCGACGATGATGAATAAGGGGCTAGAAGTCATTGAGGCAAAATGGCTCTTGATATTGAACCTGAGAATATTGATATTCACGTTCATCCAGAGAGTATAGTTCATTCTATGGTCGAGTTTGATGATACTTCAATTATCGCGCAACTTGGGCTTCCGGATATGAGAATTCCAATTAGTCTTGCACTGGGATATCCGGAAAGACTCCAATATTCTGGAAAAAGTCTAAATATGTTCGAGGAAGGAGCTAGTCTTCATTTTGAAAAGCCTGATACTAATGTATTTGAGTGCTTATCCATGGCTTATGAAGCTATTGAAAATGGCGGTAGCTATCCAATACTTCTTAACGGTGCAAATGAAGAACTTGTAGCGATGATTCTCGAGGGAAGGATAGAGTTTTTAGACATACAGAGGTCACTTCGTAGATTGATGGATGAACATATGTCTATTAGACCAGAGACGATTGAAGATATTTTAGAGATAGATAGGGAAGCAAGAGCTAAGGCAAGAGAGCTCTTTAGATAAAAGTGATTTATATGATATTAACCGTTTTTCTGACAATTTTAATGCTCATGATAATTACAGTTCCTCATGAGTTCGGACATCTGGTAACTGCCAAGCTTTTTCGTATCAAAGTGAATGAGTTTGCGATTGGCATGGGACCACTAATCGCTAGTAAAGATATGGGCGAGACTAAATATTCTTTGAGAGCGGTTCCTATAGGTGGATTCTGTGCCATGGAAGCAGAAAATGAAGAAAGTGATGATGAAGGTGCTTTAACAATAAGCCAGCATGGCAAAGAATTATCGTCTTAGCGTCGGGCGCAGCAATTAATGTTCTTGTCGCACTTACTCTGATGATAATAATAACTATTTATGTGGGGGTACCGACAAATACATTAGATAAGGTTGTGCCTAACTCCCCTGCAGCATCATCAGGCATTCTTGCTGGTGATAAAATCATCTCCATAGACGGAAAAGAAACGTCCTCCTGGATAGACACCGTGACGGCAATTTCAAAGAATAGAGATGGAAAAACCATGGAAATAGTGGTAAGCCGTGATGGAATGGAAAATACCTTTATCATTACACCTAAGAAGGATAAGGACGGAAGATTAGTAATTGGGATAGTGTCTAGAGCATCACACAATGTGTTTTTATGTGCAGGGCAAGGCATTAAAGTGACATGGAGATTAAATAGTCAGATGATCGGTGCACTTAAGCAAATGGCACATAAAGGGATTTCCAAGGATAGTGTAACTGGGCCTGTAGGAATGGCTGGCCTAGTGAACAAGACTGCTCATACGGGCATACTGTCGTACCTGTATCTCGTGGCTCTGATCAGTCTTAATATGGCGATAGTAAATCTTCTGCCATTTCCAGCGCTAGACGGTGGTAGAATTATTTTCGTGTTAATTAGAAAGGTTACGGGAAATGTAATCTCGGCAAAAGCCGAAGGTTATATGCACCTAGCTGGGTTTGGTGTTCTTATCGCATTGTTTGTGTTTATCACGTGGCAGGACTTAACTAGAGTGCTGGGATATTAATTTATAGGTAGGTATTAACATGACTAAACAGGTTAGATGCGGCAGGGTTCTTATTGGTGGAGGTGCACCAGTATCGATTCAGTCGATGACAAACGTGGATACGAGAGATAGCAAGAAGCTTCTAGCGCAGATTAATGCACTCGAAGACGCTGGGTGTGACATAGTGAGAGTTGCAATTCCCGACGAAGCTGCGGCAAAATCATTTGCGAAAGTGCGCCAGGAGACGAAGATGCCTCTCGTAGCAGATATTCATTTTAACTACAAACTAGCTATTGCAGCAATTGAGGCTGGAGCAGATAAGATTAGAATTAATCCCGGTAACATTGGTAGTGACGATAGAGTGGCTAAAGTGGTTGAAGCTGCTGGCAACAAGGGGGATTCCTATTCGTGTAGGAGTGAATTCTGGATCACTTGATAAAAAACTGTTAGCTAAGCATGGCGGTGTGACTGCGGCAGCTCTTGCAGAGAGTGCGATTGATACCTTGGACAAGATAGAGTGTATGGGATATGATAATTTAGTGCTATCCATTAAGTCATCAAATGTCAAGATGAACTATGATGCTCATATGTTGGTTAAGGAGATGACTGAGCATCCTCTTCATATCGGAATAACTGAGTCAGGAACACCTGAAAACGGACGACTTAAGTCTGCAGTAGGCATTGGCTCATTACTTCTTGCTGGTGTAGGCGATACTCTCCGCGTGTCGCTTACGGACGACCCTGTAAATGAAGTTTTATTTGGACGTAGAATTCTTGAGTCTGTCGGTCTCAGGGAGAAGAGTATAGAGATTGTTTCGTGTCCGACTTGTGGTAGAACTGAGGTCAACCTAATTGAGATGGCTAATGATGCTGAAGAAAGCCTTAGAGAGATTGGTAATAGGAGAGCTATGCTCGGCTTAAAACCTCTTAAAATTGCGGTTATGGGATGCGTAGTAAATGGACCTGGAGAGTCTAGAGAGGCAGACTACGGTATTGCTGGTGGCAACAAGGAAGGTCTAGTGTTCGCACATGGCGAAATAATTGCTAAGGTATCTGAAGATGAACTTATTCCGACACTCATTGATATAGTATCAAAGGATACGACTAAGAAAAAATGTACTGATGGAGAGTTTTAATCGATGATTGAAGTACCTAATGGAATACTGACTCATGAAGAGGCTAGTGAATCTGCTGGAAAGCCTGTGGATGAACTTACACTGTCTTTAAAAAACATATCTCTCGATAGCGCTGGGCTAGTTCTTGAGCTCGATGTGCTCGTAAATTTTGACATTAAACCTAGGCTAGAGCGTGTCATGAGGGAGAGACTGATCAAGTCCCTGGGCAATATAAACGATGTTAAGTTTAATTACTTCTATGATGAGAGCTATAGCGAGAGCAAACAAACAGTATCAGGAGCAAGTGTAAAACCTACTGATAAACCAAAAACTAATAATAATGGGATAATACTTGGCAAGAGAATCACTATTGCTGAAACGGCTTATGAGAACCTTGCGGAGATTTCTGGTGCTCGCAGTAAGGTCGCAGTCTCAGGAACTGTATTTGAAATAGAAATTAAAGATACTAAGAAGAAGAACTTCTGGGTTATGACCCTTAGAATCAATAAGGGACCACAGGCTGTTGCTGTAAAGGCCTTTATTAAGAATAAGCAGGATTTTGATATCATCAATGAATCAGTGTCAAAAGGCGATGAGATAATCGCTCAAGGAGATATCAGATATGACGACTACATTCATGAGAATGTAATGATAGCAAACAGCATTAACAGGGCTGTAAAACGAACCAGAAAAGAGACATATGAAGGGCAGAAGCGCGTAGAGCTTCACGCGCACACGAGGATGAGTGAAAACGACGGCTTTAATGACGTCGAAGAGATGGTTAAAGCAAGCCGCCGAGTGGGGACAGCCTGCAATTGCTATTACTGACCATGGCGTAGTTCAGTCATTCCCTGATGCTGCAAGTGCAGCTAAGAAGCTTGCCCAAAAAGGTAAGGAGATCAAGATCCTCTACGGAATGGAGGGTTATCTATATCCAGATGATGATGCATATGACGAAAACGGCAATATTAATCTGAGCAAGAAGAGAAATACATACCACATCATCCTTATCGCAAAGAATCTAACTGGGCTTAAGAACCTATACAAGATTGTTTCGTATACCCATATCGACTACTTTTATAGAAGACCACAGCTTCCAAGAAAAGTTCTCGACAAGTATAAGGAAGGTCTTATTATCGGTAGCGCCTGTGAAGCTGGAGAAGTGTTCCAGGCAGTGCTCAAAGGTGCTTCTGATGAAGAGTTATTAAAAATCGCATCTTACTACGATTATCTTGAGATTCAGCCGCTAGGGAATAACCACTTCCTAATTAATAGCGATAGATATCCTCAAGTGACTAGTAAGCAGAATCTTATCGACATGAATATGAAGATTGTTGAAATAGGAGATAAGCTTGGTAAGCCTGTTGTTGCAACTACAGACTCACACTACCCAGATAAGGAGTCTGCGATTTACCGCAATATCGTTATGTCGATGGTTGGATTTAACGACACGAATTCAAATTCACTATACCTTAGAACAACGGCCGAGATGCTTAAAGAGTTTGAGTATCTTGGAGATAGGGCCAAAGAGATTGTAATAGACAACACCAATCTAATTGCATCTATGACTGAGACATTCCAGCCAGTACCAGATGAAAAGTGTCCGCCAAGCATCGAAGGTGCCGATGAGACACTTAGAGAGTCGTGTTACGAAAGGGCTAAGAGTATATATGGAGATCCTATTCCAGAGCGTGTTCTCGAGAGACTAGATACAGAGCTAAATTCCATTATTAATAATGGATATGCGGTAATGTATGTTGCGGCACAGCTTCTTGTTGAAAAGTCCAATAAAGACGGTTATCTCGTAGGTAGCCGAGGTTCCGTTGGGTCATCATTTGCTGCCACAATGGCAGGAATAACGGAGGTTAATCCACTAGAGCCACACTATATATGTCCTAATTGTCATAATTTGAGGTTTACAGAACAACTTGATAAGTATGACACTGGTTTTGACATGCCAGACAGAGTGTGTGAAAAGTGCGGTACAAATATGGATAAGAACGGATTAAATATTCCGTTTGCAACGTTCCTTGGCTTCAACGGAGACAAAGAGCCAGATATCGACCTTAACTTTGCTGGTGAGTATCAGCCTGTTGCACATAAGTTTGTTGGTGAGATCTTCGGTGAGGAGAACATTTTCAAGGCGGGTACAGTTGCGACTATCGCAGAGAAGACTGCTTTTGGATACGTTAAGAAATATGAAGAGAATACGGGTAAGAGCTATTCAAACTCGGAAGAACTTGTGCTTGCAAATGGCTGTACCGGAACGAAGAGAACTACAGGACAACACCCAGGTGGAATCATCGTAGTTCCTGCAGATAGAGAGATATTTGAATTTTGCCCAGTACAGAAACCAGCAAATAACAGGGATGCGGAATTTATAACAACGCATTTGACTATCACAAGATAGATAAGAACCTACTAAAGCTCGACATTCTCGGACACGATGTACCGCAGATGATTAGGCATCTGCAAGATATGACCGGAGTTGACCCGCTGGGAATCGATATAGCTGACAAGAAGACCCTCAGCATATTTACATCGATTGATGCATTGAACATAGTTGACCCTGATGAGTATGAATTCAAGCATGGTACTTACGGAATTCCTGAGTTCGGTACTAACTTTACAAGAGGGATGCTTGACGCCATTAAACCAAAGACAATCTCTGCTCTTATCAAGATTTCCGGATTCTCGCATGGCACTGATGTATGGACAAACAATGCAGAAGACCTAATCAAAAATGGAGTTGCTACTATCGATGAACTAATTTCTTGCCGTGACGACATAATGAACTATCTGATGATCAAGGGTGTCGACAAGAGTAATGCTTTCAAAATAATGGAGGATGTGCGTAAGAACAAGGAACTGAAGCAAGAAGAACTTGATATCATGAAAGAGCATGGAGTTCCTGACTGGTATGTTGAGTCCTGTAGGACACTCAAATATTTGTTTCCTAGAGCGCATGCTGCTGCGTATGTAATGATGGCACTCAGAATGGCATGGTTTAAGGTTTATTATCCAAGCGCTTTCTACTGTGCTTGGTTATCAACAAAGATTGATAACTTTGACGTGAACGTGGCTAGAGGTGGAGCAGAGGCAGCCAAAGCTGCTATAAACTCATTAAACTCAGAAGATGATGACACTAGTGCTGCGAAAAAGAAAGAACTTAAAGTAGTGTATGAGGTTATATACGAGCTTCTATCACGAGGATGTGAGTTCTCACTTCCAGAGCTCGGTGTTTCTGACCCTTGTATGTTCAACGTCGTTGATGACAAAATTAAGATACCTTTTATGGCTGTATCCGGAGTTGGCAGAAGTGCGGCCATTTCACTAGCTGAAGCATACAAAGAGGGGCCATTCTTGTCTATTGATGAAGTGCAGAGAAAGACTAAACTATCAAGCACTAATATCGAAGATCTTAAGGCGTGCGGAGTATTTGATGAACTTCCGGATAGTGCACAGGTATCTATATTCGATATGTAGAAAAACTTGCTATTTACAAGGTTTTGTGATACTATACTTAAGAACGTTAGAGAGCGAAAGAGTGGGGCAACCCACTCTTTCACTTATGTTGTGACTTTTTCCGGGAGGAATTATGGCTAATCAAGATGTTAGTGCAAGAATTGAATGCTTGCTAAATGAATATCTTACAGGCAGAGAGCTTGAGATATACAATATTGAATACAAGAAGGAGGGCAAGGATTGGAAGCTTCGCGTTTACCTTGATAAGCCTGTGGGCTGCAAGACAGAGTATGTCGATATTAACGAGTGCGAAGAAGTTACTCGTTTCCTTAGTGACAAGCTCGATGAAGAGGATTTTATCGAGAGAAGCTACACTCTTGAGGTTTCCTCACCGGGACTTGATAGAGAACTAATTAAACCATCTGACTTTGAGAGATTTGCTGGCAGAGAGGTTGAGGTAAAGCTATATAAGGCAATCGATGGCAATAAGGAGTTTGTTGGTACACTGATTGGTAAGTCAGCTGATGAAGTAACTATAGAGATAGAAGGTCGTGAAGTCGGAATACCGGCGGATCAGATTTCCAAGATTAACTTAGCAGTAATATTTTAGGAGGATTCGATGAACAAAGAGTTTTTGGATGCTCTCACCGAACTAGAGCGTGAGAAAAACATTTCAAAAGAGGACATTATCACTGCGATTGAAGATGCTGTAGAACTTGCATACAAGAAGAACTACGGTAACTATCCAAATGTTAGAGTTTTGGTTGATCGTGAAGATGGCGAAGTACTTGTTCTGATGAGCAAGGAAGTTGTCGAAGAAGTTGAAGACGATATGATGGAAGTTTCACTTGAAGAAGCTAGATCATATGACGAAAGATACGAGATTGGAGATGTCATCGAATATCAGGTTGACCCTAAGGATTTTGGGCGTATCGCTGCACAGACTGCAAAGCAGGTAGTTGTGCAGAGGATCAGAGAAGCTGAGAGACGTAATTCGTATGATGAGTTTGTTAACAAGCAGGGAGAGATAATCACTGCTAAAATCGAGAGGATCAACAATGGAACTATGTTCCTGTCAGTTGGAAACTCGGAGGGTATTCTACCGCTGTCTGAGCAGGTTAAAACTGAATCTTTCAACGTTGGTGACAGAATCAAGGTTTATGTTATCGATGTTAAGAAGGCTACTAAGGGTCCGCAGATATTCCTATCTAGATCACACCCAGGTCTAGTAAGAAGGCTTTTCGAGCTAGAAGTTCCTGAAATTTCTGACGGAACAGTTGAGATAAAAGGCATTGCTCGCGAGGCAGGGTCAAGAACTAAAATCGCTGTATATTCAAATGATGAGAATGTAGATCCAGTTGGTGCATGTGTTGGAAATAGAGGTACTAGAGTACAAAATATCGTTGATGAGCTTTTCGGTGAGAAAATTGATATCATCGTATGGGATGAAGATCCTGCTGTTTTAATCAGCAATGTGCTTAGACCAGCAGAGGTTGAAGGCGTATATATCAACTATGTGAGCGAGAAGGAAAAGATGGCAACTGCGGTAGTTCCAGAGCAGCAGCTATCACTCGCAATCGGTAGAGAAGGACAGAACGTTAGACTCGCTGCTAGAGTAAGTGGTTGGAAGATTGATATCAAGAGTAAGTCTCAACTAGAGGATAGCGGATTTGATTTTGATGAATATGAAGACCAGGACGAGACTGAGGTAGAAGTTTCTGCAGATGAAGACATAGCTAGAGAGGCGGTGCTTGAGCAAGATGCTTCTCAAGCAGAATCTGAAGTGGATGTGGAAGCATAAATATGGCTCTTAATGAAAACAGAGAGCCAATGCGTAGATGCATTGGGTGTAGAAGTTCACATCCAAAGGGAGAAATGTTTAGGTTTACATGCCAAGGTATGGAAATCTATGAAGATATGACGGGAAATGATGAAGGCAGAGGCGTTTACCTATGTAAAAGCAATTCTTGCATAGAGTCTGCCCGTAAGAATAGAGCATTTAACAGAGCTTACAAAGGGCCATTGATGATAAGAGCCTTGGTGAGCTACTAGACAAGATGCTGGAGAAAATAAGGAGGTAGCGGATGACGAAAAAGGTAAATGAGCTGATGACAGAGCTCGGTGTGTCATATCAGGATATTAAGAAAGCGGCTGATACGATGGGCATCGAGGTGAAGTCGGAACGCACAAATCTTGCTCAGAAAGACGCTGATAGATTGAATGACACAATTAGCAAACTAAAGGGGCTGGATTCAAAATCCGATAAAAATAGCAACAAGCCGAAGATTAAGGCTGTTCCAATAATTAGCAAAGACTTTGCTCATAAGCCAAAGGCGCCAGCAGGAAAGCCGGTGCCACGCAAAGAAGAGCCTGTAAAGACTGAAGTTTCTGAAGCAAAGGCTGAAACAGAAGCAAAGGCGCCAGTAGAGACTGAAGTAAAAGTTGAAGCACCAAAAGCTAAGGCTACTAAGAAGTCCGAAAAAAAAGCTAAACCAGCTAATGAAACTAAGCCAGCCAAGAAAGAAAAGAAGGTAGCTGCTGAAGAAACAGCTATTAAGGCTGAAACCCAGCCTGAGAAGACGGAGGAGCCAACTAAGGGGTCTGAGCAGAAAGTAGAAAAGAAAGAGGAGTCATACGAGAATGCTCCTAACAAGCCAATGCGCTTCAAGAAGATTTTTGATGCTTCTTCTGCACCAAAGGAAGAGCCTAAGCCTGCTCGTAAGAAGTCTTCCGACAAAGACGGCCGTAAGGACAGTAAGAAGGACGAGCGTGGTGGCAGAAAGAATGATAAGAGGGATGGACAGAGCAAATACCGACTCAAAGCAGGGCAGAAGCTCATCAAGACCTCAGAGCTCGTCGACTTCAGATGCACCTATAGCAGATAAGCCACAGACTAAGGGTAAGAGCAAGAAATTCTTTGATAAGGATAAGGACAAGGATAGAGATAAATTCAAGCACGAGAAGCGTAGTGAAAGCAAGAATAGCAAGTCACGTTTCTTCGATGAGAGAAGCCTTGAGAAACAGGTAAAACATAGAAAGAAGAAGGCTCCTAAGGTTACCGAGCCTGAAATTGAAATAGAAGAGCTATTACCAGAAGGTGCAGTGGCAGTAACAGTTCCAATAACTGTAGCTGGTCTAGCTGAGCAGGCTGAAATATCCGTTAGCAAGATTATCATGTCTCTCATGAAGCTAGGAATCATGGCTACTGTAAACCAGACTCTTGATAAGGATACTGTTGAGATGCTTGGAGAAGACCTCGGGATGCAGGTTGTAGTTACTGAGGAGAAGGAAGAGGTTGTTGAAGAAGGCCTCGACCTACGAGAAGATAGTGAGAATGAACTAAAACCACGTGCACCAATCATCACTGTAATGGGACACGTTGACCACGGAAAGACTTCGCTGCTCGACGCTATTAGAAATACTAACGTAACTGCTGGTGAGTCTGGTGGTATTACACAGCATATCGGTGCTTCTGAGGTTAAAATTAACGGAAAGAAGATTGTATTCCTCGATACACCAGGACACGAAGCGTTTACTACAATGCGTGCACGAGGAGCTCAGATAACTGACATCGCTGTACTCGTTGTAGCGGCTGATGACAGTGTAAAGCCACAGACTATAGAGTCTATAAGCCACGCTAAGGCTGCAAACGTTCCTATGATCGTTGCCATCAACAAGATTGATAAGCCTGGGGCTAACCTAGACAGGGTTAAGAAGGATCTCGCAGACCATGGTGTACTCGTTGAGGACTGGGGTGGAGACGTAATAAGCGTTCCAGTATCAGCTAAGCAAGGTGAGGGCATTACTGACCTCCTAGAAATGATTCTTCTACAGGCTGAAGTTCTCGAGCTTCGTGCAAATCCAGATAGACTTGCTATGGGTACTGTAATCGAGGCAAGACTCGATAAGAGTAAGGGTCCTATCGCAACTCTACTTGTTACAAACGGAACTCTTAAGGCTGGACAAAGCGTAGTTGCTGGTACAACATCTGGTAAGATAAGAGTTATGACTAACTTCAAGGGAGAGGCTATCAGAAAGGCACTTCCTGCAACCCCAGTTGAGATTCTCGGACTTTCAGACGTTCCTATGGCAGGTGACTCGTTCAATGCTGTTAAGGACGACAAGGTAGCTAGAGAAATCGCTGAGAGTAGACAGGAGAAGATGAGAGAAGATGTACTTGCAAAGAATGCAAGCACTACATTAGAGAAACTATTCTCCCAGATTCAGGAAGGCGAGACTAAGGAACTCAACATGATCATAAAGGGAGATGTTCAGGGTTCAGTTGGTGCTATAATCTCATCGCTTGAGAAACTTGATACTGAAGATGTACGTGTAAATGTAATTCACTCAGGTGTAGGTACAGTTACAGAATCTGACGTAATGCTCGCTGAAACTTCTGGTGCTATCATCATCGGATTTAACGTAAGACCTACGACTGCAGTTCAGACTCGTGCAGACGATGCTGAAATTGAAATTAGAACATATCGCGTAATCTATGACATCATCGACGATGTACAGAATGCTATGAAGGGCATGCTCGATCCAGAGTATAAGGAAGAAATTCTTGGCAAGGCTGAAATTAGAGAGACATTTAAGGTTCCTAACCTCGGAATTGTCGGCGGTGCATATATCGTTGAAGGTAAAGTTAAGAGAAATGCTCAGATTCGTCTAGTAAGAGATGGTATCGTAATCCACGAAGGAACCATTTCATCGCTACGTAGATTTAAAGACGATGCGAAGGAAGTTGCCCAGGGCTACGAGTGCGGTATCGGAATTGAAGCTTACAACGATATCAAGCCTATGGATATTATCGAGTGCTTCCACATGGTGGAAATAGAGAGGTAACATGGGAAAGAATTATAGACAGGGTAGACTTGGTGAGGAAATTAAGAAGAGCATCTCAGGATATCTTCTTAATGGAATCAAGGACCCAAGACTTTCTGCAAGAATAATTACTATCTCAGCTGTTGAGGTGTCGAGCGACGGAAGCTATGCTACTGTTTTCTTCACACCTCTTACGCTGAGCGGTGAAGATAGCTCTGCAGTTAGTAAAGAAGTTCTTAGTGCATTTAATAATGCAAAGGGCCTATTTAGAACTAAAATATCTCATGATATAAAGCTTAGACATGCTCCTGAGCTTAGTTTTAAGCTAGATTCATCGATGGAGTACGGCAGACATATCGATGAGATAATCGATGAGATAAATAAGCCGGAAAGATAATATAATGACAAATAATAATTATAAGGAAATAGCTTCGCGACTTCATAGTTACAGCAAGATTTTGATTTTTCCTCACGTAAATATGGATGGGGATTGCTTAGGTTCATCCGCTGCATTATGCCATGTGCTACGTGGCTTTGGAAAAGAGGCATACGTTCTTGCTGACGATGTAACTCCTCGTAATTTAGATTTTCTAGAGAGCGGTACGGTTACTAGAAATTATGATGTGTTTGATGATTATGACCTTGCAGTTCTTGTTGACTGTGGAAGCAGAAGCAGAATAGGTGAAAGAGGGATAGTCTTTGACAGAGCTCGAGAAAGAGCTGTTATTGATCACCATGGCTTGTCGGAAAATGATACAGAGTTTAACTTTGGCATTGTTGAGTCTAGCTCGGCGGCTACTGCAGAACTTATTTACCTGATTGCGAGCGAAATGGGTGCTGATATCACTTTACCAATTGCGCAGTGCATCTTTGCAGCTATAAATACTGATACGGGAAGTTTTCAGCATTCAAATACTACAGCCAGAACTCATAAGATTGCTAGCGAACTGTATGAAATTCCTGGCTTTGATGGAAATAAGATTACACAACTTCTATATAATAGAAGGTCGTTAGGTGCAATCCAGCTTGAGGGACGTGTTGTCTCGGATATGCAGGTATACTACGATGGTAAAATCATATTGAGCTCCATAACTCAGTCTCTACTTGCTGAAACCAATACTGAGATGAATGAGTCAGATGGAATTATACAGAAGCTCATGAGCATTGATGGTGTTGAAATCGGTTGTATTCTGAAGGAAATTGACGAAAAATACTGTTAGAGCAAGTTTGAGGGCAAAATCCTTTGCGAATGTTGCACGAGTGGCACAGAACTATGGCGGCGGAGGACATATTCGTGCTGCGGGACTTACTTTTAAAGGAACTATTAGTGAAGCAAAGGCTGAGATTTCGAAAGCCCTAGAAGCTGAAATTGTAAGGTCAAATGATGAAAAATAACGGCGTTATTAACATTAATAAACCTGAGGGCTACACGTCTCATGACGTTGTAGCTAAGCTCAGGCGTAAGCTCGGAATAAAGCGAGTTGGACACACAGGGACTCTCGATCCTATGGCGACGGGAGTTCTTCCTATTTGCTTCGGTAAGGACACTAGACTCATCGAGTATTATGACAACGATTGGAAGACGTATGAAGCGGAGCTGGAGCTCGGCAAGGTTACGGACACCCTAGATATTACTGGTGAAATCTTAGAAGAATATGAAGTCAATGGAATAACTATAGAGGATATTGAGTCAATTGCGGGCAGGTATAAGGGGATAATTACGCAGATTCCACCCAAGTATTCAGCACTTAAGGTAAATGGTCGTCCACTGTACAAGTATGCACGAGAGGGACAGGAAATAGATATTGAAGCGAAGAAACGACAGATAGAGATAAAGGATTTTACATTTAAATCTATAGATATTGCGTCAAAAAAAGTTTCGTTTACTGTAACGTGTTCTAAGGGTACTTATATAAGGAGTATTTGCTCTGAGATAGGAGAGATACTTGGAGTCGGGGCGACTATGACCAGACTTGTGAGAACAAAGAGCGGGGTCTTTGCTGAAGAAGCTTCTCATGACCTTGATAAGGTGCTCAAGATGAGTGAATCTGAACTAGACGGGATCATTATAAACGGTGAATCCACTATAGTTAATCTTAGAAAGCTTGTTTTAAGAAGAGGCAGTGAACCTTTTTACTTAAATGGCAGACTCATTGAGCGAAAGTACTATACAACTTATGAGGATGCTCATAATGTGGATAAATCAAGTAAGAAGGAGTTTTTCAATATCGCAGCGGATGAACTGAACTTATTCGATAATGTATATAGACTCTATAGTGAAGATGGTGTCTTCTTAGGAACTTGCCACATGAATCAAGATGGAATTTTGAAACCAGAGAAAGTAATGGGGAACAGAGATTAATATGAAAGTGTACAGATCACTTGCAGATATTAATATAGATTTTGAAACCTCGGTTGCGCTAGGTAATTTTGATGGTGTTCATATTGGGCATCAGAAAATTTAAAGTCTGCCGTTCAGATGGCAGAGTCACTTGGAGTAATGACCGCTTGTTTTACGTTCTCGAATCATCCGCGTGAGCTATTTAGTAGAAAGGATGATAGGGGGATACTCTTTATCGCAAACGATGATGAGAAGCTGCAGCTTTTCGAGGACGCAGGTATTGAAGTGGTCTTCGATATTCCTTTTGATGAAGTTATGATGAATATGTTGCCAGAGGTATTCATTAAAGATATTCTATGTGATAAGCTAAAAGCCAAGGGCGTATCTTGTGGTTTTAATTATCGATTTGGCACAAGAGCTAGTGGCGATGATCAGTTGCTGCTAAAACTTGGCAATAGATACGGATATGAGACTAGTATTATTCAGCCGGTGAAAGTCGGTTCTGAAATCGTAAGTTCAACGGCAATCAGAACCTACATCGAGTCTGGAGATATTGTAAAGGCTAATGAGTTTCTAGGAAGACCTTTTAGAATATTTGGAGCTGTGGTTCGCGGAAATCATATCGGTTCAAAGATTGGTTTTCCGACCGCAAATATCGAACTTAGTTCAAACAAGATAGCGCCTATGAATGGAGTGTATTTTACGCGTACTTCAGTGGACGGTTCTACTTATAATAGTGTTTCTAATATCGGCACTAAACCGACTATCGGTGATTATGAGAAATCCATAGAAACACACATATTTGGCATAAATGAAGAACTATATGGAAGAGAAATCAAAGTTGAATTTCTTAAACTACATAGACCAGAGGTTAAGTTTGAAACTGTAGAGCTGCTCACCGAACGCATTGCTGATGACGTAGAATCAGCGAGGAGATTCCATGGTGTCAAATAGCTTTAACATCGGACAAAATGATAGAGAATTTAATAAAGATGTGATTTTAGCAGAGAAGATAATTACCGCAGCGCAGGACAAGATAGTCGCGAACATGCGGTTTATGGACTCTGCTGTTTTTGCACTTAAAAAAACTAATGTGCCGGAAAAACAGGATATTTTTATGGTAGATGGCACACAACTTTTTTATAGTAATGATGAGATATTTAAAAGGATGAAGCAAGGGCTATCGGTTCTAACACATGATTTCATGCATGTTATTCTGCACTGTATTTTCAAACACTATTATGTCTCGGATAAGGTAAATAAACTGTATTGGGATTTGGCAGCCGACATTGCCGTTGAAGAGATGATTGATTCGCTTGGGGCACCCTGCTTAAATACACCTGAAAGCAGTGAAAGACGAGATGAACTTAAGAAAATCAGAGCTAAACGAGGTAGGCTTTCGGCAGATAGACTTTACAAATCTTTTGTAATTGATCCACCGATCGAAGCTGAAGTAGGTTTAATGCGAGAACTATTTTCAGTTGATAATCATTCACCTTGGTACGGACGTAGTGATAATGTTCCTTGTCTAAAGAATAAATCTGACATCGAGGATGATGAGCGCAATAATCTTAGTTCGCAAGATCAAGGTGAAAATAATCAGCAGGTAAATAGTGATGGTGAAAACGATACAAAGTTTGATGTATCGAGCATAGAGGAATCAGATGTGAATGAAGAGTGCGATGGGGCTGCACTAATATCTGAGCATGACTGGGATAAGATACGCGAGATGGTTAAGACTGCACTCGAAATGGATGATAACTTCGGTGATGCTGGAGGAACCATGCAAAAGGAGCTTCGTTATGCCGAGGAAAAGCGGATAGATTACAGCACATTTCTAAGAAAGTTCGCGGCAATACACGAAGTAATCAAGGTGGACGATGATTCATTTGACTACATAATGTACACATATGGATTAAATCGCTACAGAGATATGCCGCTTATCGAGCCACTCGAGTACAAAGATGAAAAAAACATCCGAGACTTAGTTATTGCAATCGATACATCAGGCTCCACAGATGGGGAACTAGTAAAAAAGTTTGTCGATAAGAGCTTCGAGATACTCGGTAATAACGATGTGCTTGGGACTAAATTTAATATCCATGTGATACAATGTGATGCGGAAATTCAGGAAGATACAGTGTTAAAAAATAGAGAAGATGTAGATGTTTTTCTGCAAAACCTTGAAATAAAGGGGCTTGGGGGAACAGATTTTCGCCCAGTGTTCCATTATATAAATGAGCTCATACGAAAGAAGGAACTTAGAAATCTGAGAGGTCTGCTCTATTTTACAGACGGAAAGGGTACATATCCCAAGAGAAAACCGCTGTATGAAACAGCGTTCATATTCGTAGATGATGATGCATTTGATGAGGACGTTCCAGCGTGGGCAATGAAGGTGTATTTTAACGAGTGAAACATATTGAAATATGTGGAAATGGAGATAATTTGAACATTCAAGAAGCAAAGAATCAGGTGAAATACGCAGTTATTTCGTACCTGTCAAAAGATGAATTTGGAGAATATGTGATTCAGGTAGATAGGCAGAGGCCGATATTTCTCGTAGGACCGCCAGGAGTTGGCAAGACGGAGATTATGTCTCAGGTTGCTGAGGAAATGGACATCGCCTTGGTATCGTATTCTATGACTCACCACACTAGGCAGAGTGCGATAGGCCTGCCGTTTATTTCTGAGCATCAGTATGGCGATCATAGCTACAGAACTACAGAATACACGATGAGTGAAATTATAGCTAGCGTGTATGACAAGATGGAGGAAACTGGCAAACGAGAGGGAATTCTCTTCCTAGATGAAATCAACTGTGTGTCGGAAACACTTGCGCCCGCAATGCTGCAGTTCCTGCAAATGAAGATATTCGGTCGCCATAGACTGCCTGAGGGCTGGGTTGTAATCACAGCAGGAAATCCTTTGGAGTACAACAACTCGGCAAGGGAGTTTGACCTGGCAACACTAGACAGACTCAAGAGAATTGACGTTGAGCCAGAGCTTGAGCCGTGGCTCGTATATGCTAGAAATAATGCTGTTCATGCTGCTGTTCTAAATTATTTGTCAATCAAAAAGGATGACTTCTATAGTGTGAGACTTACGGTAGATGGCAAACTCTTTGTTACAGCGCGAGGTTGGGTCGACTTATCTGAGATGATTTACCTCTATGAACAAAACGATATCGAAGTTAACCTAGAACTTGTAAGTCAGTATGTTCAGGATGAGAGGATAGCTCGAGACTTTACTTCATACTATGACTTATTCTATCGATACAGGAGAGAATATGATATAGCTAGCATACTGGCAGGAACTGGATTCGATAAAGCTGCTGCGAAGCTGGAAGATGCTCCATTTGACGAGCGTATTACGGTTGTCAGGTTGCTAAGTGATGCACTCGGCTCTGATTTTAGACGTGAATTCGTCAGATCAAAGGTTATAGATGAAGTTATGAATCGAATTAAGCTTCAAAAGGAGGAACTTATTGGTGCTACACTCGATGATGCTGCGAAAGTTATGAAGAGGATATCTTCTGGGATGGAAAATGATCTTATGGATGAAAAGAAGGCCCATTCTGTATCGAGGATGAACGAAAGAATTGCTAGAAAGTCTATTCAAACGATGAGAGACATCATGCACAACGTAATGGGTGGAATAGGCGAACCTTCATCAGTTATCACTGCTGAGATGAGCAAGCTTAACGATGAGAGAAATTCTCTCGTAAAGTCGGTGCATGACCGCCTTAGAAACTCTTTTTATTTTATAGAAAGTGCATTTGAGGGCGAGAATGAGATGATGATATTTGTAAGGACGCTTTCCGAAGATAGATATAGTGCAGGATTTCTGGCAAAGCACGGAAGTGAAGAATACTCGAGGTGGAGCAAGGGTCTCATAATGAGCGACAGAGAACAAGATCTAGTCAAAGAGATTGAAGGCTTAGAGCAGTAAGGAGGATGTATGCCAAAGCTAATAGCAGGACATACCCTTATCAATTATGATGAAAATGTGCCGCGTGTCGTGATACCTAAATTCGTATTTTCAATTGCTGATAGGGCCTTTAGTGAAAGAGGTCAGATTAAAGCCATTGAGGTGGGAGAGTCGGTTAAGAGCATCGGCAATTACGCTTTAGAATGTGCTACAACATGAGAGAGATAACGCTGCCAACCGCTGTAGATGAGTTTGGGAAAGGCGTGTTTGAAAACTGCTGGGCACTTGAACGTGTTAAACTTCCAGAAGGCGTTAAGCTCATTGATGACGAGATGTTCGTAGACTGTAACAACCTAAGAGAGATATCATTGCCGAGTAGTTTAGAGGAGATAAGTCGCGATGCCTTTAGCAGGGTGCCGAAGCTTGTTTATGTTCACATTAGTCCTGAGAAGATAGTGCTGCTACCTGAATCAGTTAGCGATATAGCCATTCTCTCATATATGGATATGCATAATAACGATGTTGATGGACAGGAGAAGATAAGCGATCTAGCTATTATAAATGGATATATTGATGAACGAGGCGATAGTCTAACGAAACTTGCTATAGATCAAGCTAGGACACTTGCAATAAGGTATATGGTTAGAAGAGGACTAGTTCAGTCAGAGCATATAGCTGAACTTGTGGAACTGGCAGCAAAAATGAGGAGTTCAGAAATAGTAGCGCTCCTTATTGACGAACAGACTAGAGTACAGAGTGAAAAGGGTGAGCCTGCTCAAGAAGAATGGGATCCATTTGCTTAGAAGAGGGGGAGCGATGAAAAAGGAGTATGAGACTTCTGAATCAATGAGAATAGGGATACTTCTCGCTATCTGTGGTGGGTTTATGGATGCTTACTCGTATACAGGAAGAGGTGGAGTTTTTGCAAATGCAGAAACTGGTAACATTGTACTGCTCGCAATCAGCCTAGGTAATCATAATCTGCACGGTGTGTTTCACTATCTTGTTCCTATAGTTTCTTTTGCAATTGGCGTTATGATATCTCAGCATGTCAAAATTATTCGCAAGAACAGGCCGACAAGGCTTCACTGGCGTCAGATAACTATTTTTTTCGAGATGATTGCGATGCTTATCGCGGGATGCTTGCCACAAGAATATAACCTGATAGCAACTCTCTAATATCGCTGACCTGCGGTATCCAAGTAGTTACATTTGCAAAGGTGAGAGGATATGCTATTTCGACCACGATGTGTACAGGAAATCTAAAGATTGGAACCATGAACCTAAACATGTATCTTGCGACCAAAGAAACCAGTTACGTTAGAAAGTGTTTACATTACTACGGTTGTATAATGTTCTTTATCTGCGGAGCAATTGTAGGTGATTTCTTTACAAGAAAAATTCATGAGTCAGCGGCCTTCCTTGTAGTTGGACTGCTACTCGCTGTAAATATTATGATGTTTTTTAATCACAAGAGCAGTGAAAGGAGACGTGATGAAGCGAGAGGAAATTAGGAAATCTCTATTTGACCTTAAGGATAATGGTTATAAAGAGTTTAACTGCAAACTGATTCCTGGAGTTAATCCAGATTCAGTTATAGGAGTTAGAACGCCAGCTCTTAGGAAGCTCGCAAAAGAGATTTATAAATCCGGTGACTACAAGACATTTATTGACGACCTCCCGCATGATTACTATGAAGAGGTTAATCTTCATGGAATGATAATATGTTTGATTAAGGATTATGAAGAGGCTATACGTGAAGTGGATAAATTTCTTCCGTATGTAGATAATTGGGCAACATGTGACCTGCTTAGTTTAAGAATGCTTTCAAGGGGAACCTAGATAAGCTTGAAAATGATATTCAGAGATGGATTACATCTAAAGAGACCTATACAGTAAGATTTGGTATTGGTGTACTACTAGAGTTTTATCTCGATGATACCTTTGATTCCAAGTACCTAGAGTGGGTAGCAAATGTTAAATCCGACGAATACTACGTGAAGATGATGAAGGCTTGGTACTTTGCAACTGCGCTTGCAAAGCAATATGAGGCAGCGGTACCATATATAGAAAACCACTTGCTAGAAGAATGGGTGCACCGCAAAACCATTCAAAAAGCAAAAGAGAGCTATAGAGTGAGCGATGAGATGAAAGAGTACCTTAATACGTTAAAGTAATTTGCCTGAAAGCTAGACAGATACTTATATGTGTGATAGTATAACTAGGTAAATTTTTATACCCTTGCTTCAGCTGCACGTTACTCCGAACGGTGGCGATGTGAGGGCGGATAACAAATAGGAGGAGAAACTATGCTTACAAAGGAAAAGAAGCAGGAAATCATCAAAGAGTATGCTACTAAGGAAGGCGATACAGGTTCCCCAGAGGTTCAGGTTGCTATTCTAACTTACAGAATTAATGACCTTAACGGACACCTTAAGGAGCACGCTAAGGATTACCACTCAAGAAGAGGTCTTCTTAAGATGGTAGGACAGAGAAGAAACTTACTTAAGTATCTTAAGGACACTGATATCGAGAGATACAGAGCACTTATTGCTAGACTCGGTCTCAGAAAGTAGTAATATTATCTGACAATATAAGCGGGATATGTATCCCGCTTATTTGTATATAGGAGGGATAATTATCCCGAAGTCGGTTTTAATTGACCGATTTGCAATGCGAATCTTATTAGTAAAATAGTACGATTAACAGGAAGGAGTTGTTAATTATGGCAAGATTCACTGATTATCACACATTTAGGACAGCACTAGGCGGTAGATTACTGCAGCTTGAGATTGGCAAGGTTTGCGAACAGGCAAACGGCCAGGTTACAGTTAGATATGGAGATACTGTAGTCAACTGTACTGCTACTGCTTCGAAGCAGCCAAGACAGGATATCGATTTCTTTCCACTTAGCTGCGATTATGAGGAGAAGATGTACGCTGTAGGAAAGATTCCTGGCGGATATATCAAGAGAGAAGGAAGACCTGGAGAGCACGGAATCTAACATCTAGACTAATGGATAGACCGCTCAGACCACTTTTCCCAAAGGGCTTTAGAAACGATGTATCAGTTGTTGCTGTGGCAATGAGCGTTGATCACGACTGCTCACCAGAGGTTGCAGCTATGATCGGTTCATCTGTTGCACTTGCAACATCAGATATTCCTTGGGATGGCCCAACAGGTTCTGTAAAGGTAGGAAGAGTAGATGGTGAACTTATCATCAACCCTACTTATGAGCAGAGAATGAAGTCAGACATCGACCTAGCGGTAGCTGGTACTAAGGAAGCTATCATGATGGTTGAAGCTGGTGCAAATGAAGTATCAGAAAGCGATATGCTTGACGCTATCATGTTTGCACACGAAGATATTAAGCAGTTATGCGCGTTTATCGAGGAAATTGTCAAGGAAGTTGGCAAGGAGAAGATGGAATACGTTGTATTCAAGGCTTCTGATGATGTAGATGAAGCAGTTAGAGCTTACGCTACAGATAAGATGATTGATGCGATTAAGACATTTGATAAGCTAGAGCGTCTAGAGAACATGGATAAGGTTGAAACCGAAACTCATGAGCATTTTGCTGAAATCTTTGAAGATAGGGACAAGGAAGTTGGCGAAGTTCTATACGCTATCAAGAAGGAACAGGTTAGATCCATGATTCTTGATGAAGGAGTTAGACCTGATAACAGAAAGCTCAATGAGATCAGACCACTGTTCAATGAGACTGGATTCCTACCAAGAGCACACGGAACAGGTCTATTCAAGAGAGGGCAGACTCAGGTTCTTTCTATCGCTACACTTGCTCCTCTATCTGAGGCACAGGACTTAGATAGCATAGATATCGATAGAACTACAAAGAGATACATGCATCAGTATAACTTCCCCGGTTATTCAACAGGTGAGCCAAAGCCACCTCGTAGCCCGGGTAGAAGAGAAATCGGTCATGGAGCACTCGCTGAGAGAGCACTTCTTCCTGTAATTCCAAGCGAAGAGGAGTTCCCGTATGCAATCAGAGTAGTATCTGAGGTTCTTTCCTCAAACGGATCTTCTTCGATGGGTTCAACTTGTGGATCATGCCTAGCGCTTATGGATGCTGGTGTTCCAATCAAGAAGCCTGTATCAGGAATCGCTATGGGTCTAATTGAGAGAGTAGAGGAAGACGGAAGCAGCAGATATGCTATTTTATCTGATATTCAGGGTATGGAAGACTTCCTTGGAGACATGGACTTCAAGGTAACTGGTACACCTGATGGAATCACTGCTATTCAGATGGATATCAAGGTTCACGGTCTATCGAGGGAGATTCTAGAGCAGGCGCTTGAGCAGGCTAGAGAGGGCAGAGCTCACATCCTTGACAGCATGCTAGAGGAGATTTCAGAGCCAAGAGCTGAACTATCACCTTATGCACCAAGATGCATCTCGATGAGAGTACATCCTGACAAGGTTAGATTAGTAATCGGACCTGGCGGCAAGAACGTTAACAAGATTGTTGAAGAAACGGGTTGTAAGGTTGATATCTCTGATGACGATGTAGGTCTAATCAGTATCTACAGCTCTGATGAAGCAAGTGCTGAAAAGGCTAAGTCTATGATTGAGTATCTTACTGCTGATGTAGAAGTTGGCAAGACTTACGAGGGTGAAGTTAAGAGAATTATGAACTTCGGTGCATTTATTGAAATTCTACCTGGTAAGGAAGGTCTGCTACATATTTCCAAGATTGCTAATCACAGAGTAGATAAGGTTGAAGATGTAATGAACATCGGAGACAAGGTTGTTGTTAAGGTAACAGAGATTGACAACCAGAATAGAATTAACCTATCAAGAAAAGAGCTTGTAGAAGACTAATTCTTCTTAAATAAGTATTAAGATGGGCATAGCGGGTTATACCGCTATGCTTTTTTTGTTATTATTAGATACGTATATTATTGGTTATACTCAATCTAGAGATTGAGACTATAGGAGTTAACGCTATGTATCATAATGCATATAAGAACAGACTGAGTAAGATGGCTCTGATTCTGGTTTTGATATTTGCAGTGACAATGGGTATAGCAAGTCAGAGTAATGTGTATGGGAGTTCTTCATATAACTCGTATTCAAATTCATATTCTAGCTCATACTCGAATTATTACGATCAAAACCAGGGCTCGCCATTAGCTACGCAAGATTATGCTAGGTCGGGGTATACTACAAAAGTATTTAACGTAGACGTTAAAGTAAATAAGGATTATTCATACGAGTTTACAGAGACTATAACTGTTGACTTTAAGTATGCAAAGCATGGAATTTATAGGAAAATTCCAATTGCAAGCAACTATAAAATCAAGGATATCAGAGTTGAAGGCGGTGATGTTAAAGTAACTAAAGACAGATATGCTAATATCAGAATTGGTAGTCCTAATTCATATGTTACAGGCGAGAAGACATATGTTATAAAATACAAGATTTATAACTATACACGTAGCGATAAGGAGAATAACATTTATGTCGATGTACTTCCGACAGAATGGGAGACATCAATAGCTTCATCTAAGGTAACAGTTTCACTTCCAAGTGATTTTAAATACACTGAGATGAAGTCATATAGCGGTTCATATGGAACATCATCTGAAGACAACAGCAAGTGGACGTACGATAAAGAAAGTAACACATTATCTTATGAAGATGCTGCTATTAACTATAACTCTGGTGTGACGCTGATGATAAAAACTCCGGTTGATTACTGGGTCGGAGCACCTAGCAAGGCATGGAGTAATGTTGCGAATGCTATGGTACTCATTCTTTGTCTAGTAGTTGTAATTTTCCTAAAACTTACTAGGAAGAAAGATGTGGATATAGTTGCTCCTATAATGTTCAATCCGCCTGAAGGAATTACATCAGCGGAACTTGGATATCTCGCTGACGGAATAGTTGATAAGAAGGATATTGCATCACTATATCTCTATCTAGCTTCAAAGGGATATATTCAGATTATTGAGGGGTCAAAGAAGGATATTACTATTAAGGCACTAGCATATCCTACGGAAGAGCCTGCTTTTGTAAAGAAGACATACGATTCAATCTTTGGTGCTAAATCTTCGGCAAGGGTTGGTAGTACCGTCAGCGTTAAAGAGTCTGGTAAATCAATTGGAGAAGCATACGATACGATTAAGTCTCAGCTCAAAGATAGATATACTGGAGATAAAGACATAATTTCAAAGGTTTCAGATGCTAAGGGGTTATTGGCAAAGTTTGTAGCTGCGATGGGTTATATTATGAGCATAGCGCTTAGTGCATATAGAGGAGGCATTATAGGCGCTCTTTCCGGTGATGGATTTATACCGGCCATATTCGGTATAGTCGTTATATTGATCGTATGGGCATCGATATGGCTACTTATACTTCATAAGTTAAATGAAGCATACTTTTATCGTAAAACCTTAGGTGCAGGACGGCTAACAGCCAAGATTGTTGTCTGGCTCTTGATTTACTATGCATATATGAGCACTCTCATAAATACACTATACTTCCTGGGCAAAGGAGAAGAGGCCTCGTATGTGACATTACTACTTGTTATATACACGATTGTCATTCCTTTTTTACTCACTAATATGCAAAGTAGAACTGAGTATAACCGCAAGATTTACGGGGAAATATTAGGTTTTAAACAATTTATAGAAACCGCTGAGCTCGATAGAATCAATGAACTTGTGGAAAGTGATCCTTCTTACTTTTACAATGTTCTACCATATGCTTACGTTCTAGGGCTCACAGATAAATGGATCCATAAGTTTAACACTATTAGGATTCCTGAACATACTGGATTTAGTTCATATAACACCACTACTTTCAATTACATGAGAATGAGTGCAATGATGAACAGCATTCAGCATAGTACGTATTCTGGAATTGCAGCTGCACACGCTGATAGTGGCGGCGGAATTGGTGGCTTCGGTGGCGGCGGATTCTCTGGAGGAGGCTCTGGCGGAGGTGGCGGTGGAGCTTGGTAAAATCCTTATCATGCAACTCATCGTTTGTGCTTATTTGTTGAAGTTAGTGCATTGATGTGCTAATATAACGAATCAAAAGAGATATTAATAGTTATTGTTTATGAATAAAGAAGAGGTGTAAAATGATAATTTGGATAGTTGTTGCGGTAGTCATACTTCTACTACTTTGGGTTATTGCTACTTATAATGGCTTTGTAAAGCTAGCGGTTAATTGCGATGAAGCTTTTTCAACTATGGATGTATATCTTAAGAAGAGATTTGACCTTATTCCTAACCTTGTTGAAACTGTAAAAGGTTATGCTGCTCACGAGTCAGAGACACTAAGAGCTGTAACAGAAGCAAGATCTGCAGTTAGCAGTTCATCGACAACAGCTGAAAAGCTTGAGAATGAAAATATTCTATCTGGAACACTAAGAAGCTTGTTTGCAGTTGCAGAGTCTTATCCAGACCTTAAGGCGAATGCTAACTTTATAGAGCTCATGGACCAGCTAAAGGCAGTTGAGAATGATATCGCTAATTCTCGTAAGTACTACAATGCTGTTGTAAAGAAGTTCAATGTAAAGTGCAGAGTATTTCCTTCAGCAATTATTGCTAGAACGTTTGGATATGAAGCAAAGCCAATGTTCGAAGTTTCTTCTGAAGTTGAGCGTGGAAATGTTAAGGTTGACTTTGGAACAAGCAAGTAATCTAGATTATTAAATGATGACTTAAAATAGAGCGTGCAGGGATGTACGCTCTATTTTGTTATCATAAACCACAAAAAATAAAATTTAATTTGTGACTTTTGTTTATAAATTATATTTTTTTTGTTAGAATGACTACGACTATTGTCAAACTAATTATGAAGGGTAATTTTATAGATGTATGTAATAATTGATATTGGTTCTAACACAATTAGAATGGCGGTATACAACATAGAATGTGATAAGTCATTCAGTCAGATTATGAGTAATAAGGTTTCCTGCGGAATTGCCGGATATATAAATGATAATGAGATGAGCGCAGAAGGTGTCGAAGTTATGATCGATGCACTTAAGCAGTTTAGGATTGCTGTTGACGGTATGTCTAATGTAAATGTATTTGCCATCGCAACAGCTAGTATTAGGGAACTTAAGAACAAAGAGGAAATCATCGCACGAATCAAGTCTGAAGTTGGGTTTGAGGTAGAAGTAATATCGGGGCAGGATGAAGCCATATACGATTACTACGGTATAATGAAAGAGATTGGCGATGCTACGGGGATGCTAACAGACTGTGGAGGAGGAAGTACAGAAATTTCTTTATTTACAGGAGATGAAATCATTTTTGCTGATACCATGCCAATTGGATCACTTAACGCATATCACCGTCATGTAGATGGTATATTCCCAACAGAAGAAGAGTTGACATTGGTAAAAGAAGAAACAGAGAAGCTTCTTTCAAAGCTAAGTATCCCAGATGATATAAAAGTTTCGACAGGTCATGTGTATGCGATTGGTGGTACTGTACGAGCAACATGCAAACTCGCAAATAAGCTTTTAGATAGAAGCAAAAGTACGTTAACGCTTTCTGCAAATGAGTATGACGAGCTATTTAAACTATATTTTAAGAATCAAAAGAAATTCATACGCACGCTTCTTAAAGTTAAGCCTGAACGTGTACAATCGCTCGTTACAGGTATGTGTATACAGAAGACTATTATGGATAAACTTGGCTGTGATGAGATTACCGTTTCAGAATCAGGAATGCGAGAAGGTTTTCTGATGAATAAGCTAGAAGAGATTAATAAAAATTAAGTGGGACTACAGATGAGTGAGCTTTATCTCGAGGGTTTTACGCAGAATCGTGAATTATCATGGCTTAAGTTTAACGAGAGAGTGTTGAATGAAGCTGCCAATATAGATAATCCGATTCTTGAACGGCTTAAATTCAGTATGATATATGAGAATAATCTCACTGAATTTATAAAGGTCAGAATTGGAAGCTTGAATAACCTGAAAAGGGTCGATTCGGTAACGCGAGACTCAATGTCGGGACTCACTTCTGGTGAGCAGATTAATTATATTTGGCAAGAAATTAGACGAATTAATGATAAATTTGAAGCCATAATTACACAATTGTACGACGATTTACAGGATCTTGGCGTGAGATGCGGACAGCACAAAGATTTATCGGAATACGATTATGATTTGTAGATGGACAGTTTCTCATGAAGCTTTCGTCAGATATTAAATCATACTTTTTGGATCGTGATGATATGACAGAGATAATCAAGGATGGTCACAACTATATTCTTGTTGAAACTCATGTCGATAATAATAGGAAGCTGATGCTGATAGAGGTTCCGAAAGCACTATTAAACGGCGTTGTGATTAGAAAAGAGAAGGTTATTAATTTACTGCTTCCAATAGAACTAGTTAAGCTATATATCAAAGAGTTTTGCTTTCCTTTCGAACCAAAAGCATTTATCGCGTTCAGAGCGTTCAGAAATGCAGAGATTGACTTTGAGTATGATGAATTTGAACTCGGTGATACAGCTCAGGAGCGAATCAAAAGGATGCTCGATAAACGTGTAAATTCTGATTTTATAGGAGCGTTTGCTCATATAGAATCAAGAGATGATAAGCTCCTAAAGGATCTTACGAATATACTTGCATTATCAACGGAAGAAATAGTGAGTTGTTCAGATTTACCATCTTTAAATCATTTAAATTATTTAAAGGATAATCTGTCAAGTCAAATAGTCTCTGAGTACTCGTATTGTGAGTTCAGTCCAGCAAAGTCACCTCTTATAACGACTAATTCTTTAATAGATAATGTAATGGAGCGAGATTTGCTAGATGCATACCCGTATGATTCTATGGATAATCTACTCGAACTTCTCAGAGAAGCAGCTTCCCATAGTAAGGTTAAGGAGATTAAAATCAGTATTTATAGGATGACAAGTCATCCTAAAATATACGAATATCTTATTAAGGCTGCTAGACAAGGGAAATGCGTAAGAGTCTTGATAGAGCTTAGGGCAAGGTTTGATGAAGCCAATAACGTGGACTGGGCATCTAAGCTCAAAGAGGCTGGGTGTGAAGTTTATTACGGAACTAAGTGCTATAAATCTCACTTTAAAGTATGTCAGGTCGTATTTAAAAAGTCATTTAGTAAAATTGGGGAACGTGAAATTATTACGCAGGTAGGAACCGGCAACTACAATGAAGCCACTGCTCGCCAGTATACTGATTTCTCTGTTATAACCGCTAACAGAGTGCTCGGACAGGAGGTATCGCGTCTGTTTGAGAGTGCGGTAAATGGTGTTATAAACGAATATTTTCGATACATAATAACATCACCAGGAAGCATGAGGAAAAAAATTCTTGAGCTGATTGACCGTGAATCGCAAAAGGGTAAAGCTGGAAGAATTTTCATAAAAGTAAACTCCGTATCTGACCGTGAGATTATCGAGAAGCTTACGGAAGCATCACAAGCTGGTGTAAAAGTTCGAATGATTGTCAGAGGCATTTGCACGCTACTTCCAGGCGTTGAAGGGTATACTGACAATATCGATATCATCAGCATTGTAGGCAGATTTTTAGAGCATTCTCGTGTGTATATATTCGGCAGCGGAGACCAAGAGGAAGTATTTATATCATCTGCGGATATCATGAATAGAAATATGGATAAGCGATTTGAGCTTGCTTTTCCAATCACGGATGAATCGTGTATCACAAAGATTAAACATATCATGCATCTTAATATGATGGATAACGTAAGGGCTAAGTATTTACTTCATAACGGTCGATATGTCAATATCGCTTCATGTTCTAAAGTTATAGACAGTCAGGAGAAATTACTAGCGGAGTTCTGTGATTTAACGTAATAGGGGGGTATTATGATAGCTGGATATCTTTTTAACCGATATTGCGCTGTTCTTTCTGGTATATTCGGTAATTGGCTGGGTTACAGAAGTTATCTACCAGGCAGTTAGCAAAGGCCTCGTTGTAAATAGAGGATTTCTCAATGGACCTGTTTGTCCGATATATGGATTTGGTTCATTATTTGTGATCCTTATTGTAAAAAGCACTTAGCCTTGATCATAGCTCGTTCTCGACTGATGCCGAGGTGTTTGTTTTTGGGGAATGCTTTTTATCGACGACACTAGAACTAGTTGGCGGATATGCACTCTTAAAAATCTTTCACGCAAGGTGGTGGGATTATTCTTCTAAACCGTTTAATTATCACGGCTACATATGCCTTGAGTTCAGCATAATATGGGGATTTGGAATTCTAGTTGTAGTTAGAAAGATTCATCCGTTCGTCGAATCGGTGTTTGGCGGACTGGCAAATTCCACAGTAGGACTAGCATTAGTAATTATCGCATACGCTGTATTTGCAATTGACTTTGGAGTTTCCGTATTGATTACACTTGGTTTAAATAAGAGGATTACTCGCCTAGATGATATGCAGAAAGCTATGACTGAATTCAGTGACTCTTTGAGCACAAGAATAGGTGAAGATGCTTTAAACGCAATGGAGAAAGTAGATACATATAGAGTTCAGAGTGCGCTTCTTGAAGCTGAGATAAGAGATACTGCGGCTGATAGAAGAGTTGAAGTGAGCCGAGAACTTGCTGATATGAAACATGACTATGAAATTGCTAGAGAAGAGTTTTACAGGAAGATGTGTAAGACAAAATTCTTTGGTACAGGCAGGATCTTTAAATCCTATCCTAATTTAAAGCTAGTTAACCATAGTGAAATCGTTGATAAAATAAAAGAAACTTTGAAAGATAAAGCATGATATCGAGGTGTGTTTTTGACCACGTACATAGTCCTCTTTTATTGACAATTTGTGCTTTTGATAGTAAAATGAGTAATTATTTTGTTTATATTAATAATAATTAATGTTAGAGGAAGGGATAATAAAATGTTTGAAAACTTATCTGAGAAATCAGTGGCAGATGTTCAGGAAGAACAGGTTCAGCATTGGTCTGATATAGATTTACTGCACCTCTGCGTAAAAGGAGAGAGAGGGAGATCCAAGCTTTGTCTTCTACGAAGGACCTCCGACAGCTAATGGTAAGCCAGGTATACACCACGTAATGGCGAGAACATTGAAGGATTCGATTAATAGATATAAGACGATGCAGGGATTCCAAGTTAAGCGTAAGGCGGGTTGGGATACACATGGTCTTCCTGTTGAAATTGAAGTAGAGAAGCAGCTTGGTATGTCCGGTAAGAATGACATAGAGAGCTATGGAATCAAGGAATTTAATGAGAAGTGTCGTGAGTCAGTATTTAAGTATACTGGTCTTTGGCGTGACATGTCTGAGAAGATGGCATATCTTGCTGATATGGATGATCCATACATCACATATGACAATAACTATATCGAGTCTGTTTGGTGGATTATTAAGAAATTTACGACGAAGGGCTCATCTATGAGGGACATAAGGTTCTACCTTACTGCGCTAGATGTGGAACTGGTCTCGCTTCCCACGAGGTAGCGCAGGGATACAAAGAAGACCCTGTTCTTACAGTAACTTGTAAGTTTAGACGCAGAGATAGAGATAATGAGTATTTCCTCGCTTGGACAACAACCCCATGGACACTTCCTTCTAACATTTTAATTACAGTTGGTCCAGAAGTTGTATATGTAAGAGCTAAGATGGTTGAAGGCGCAGAAGAAGGAAATATCTTCTATGTTGCTAAAAACCTGGCCGATAAGGTTCTCGGAGAAGGAAAGTACGAAGTGCTCGATGAGATGACAGGTAAGGACCTAGAGCATGTTCCATATGAGCCACTTTCAACATTTGTATATGGTGATGACCTTGAGAATGTTAAAGGCTTCTTCGTAGCTACTGCTGACTATGTAACTGTTGATGATGGTACTGGTCTTGTACATACTGCGTATGCTTTCGGTGAAGATGACTATAACACTTGCCGTAGTTATGGAGTTGATTTCCAGAATCCAGTAGATGAGAAGGGCTGCTTCACAACTACCCCTTGGGAAGGCAGATTCGTTATGGAAGAGGGGCTTGATGTTGAGATTCTCAAGTACTTCGCAGCAGAGAATAAGGTGTTTGCTAAGCAGAAGATGGTCCACAACTATCCACATTGCTGGAGATGTGATACACCGCTAGTTTACTATTCAAAGCCAGGTTGGTACATTGAGATGACTAAGCTTAAGGATCAGCTAGTTGCCAATAACAACACGGTTAACTGGTATCCACCTTATGTTGGAGAGAAGCGTTTTGGAAACTGGATTGCCGATGTTAAAGACTGGAATATTTCTAGATCGAGATATTGGGGTACTCCAATTCCAATCTGGAAGTGTGAGTGCGGTCACCTTGAAAGCGCAGGAAGTCGTGCGGAACTGGCTGAGAAGGCGATTGAGGATGTAAATCCAGAGACTATTGAACTTCACAGACCTTACGTTGATGATATCCATTTCAAGTGCCCAAGCTGTGGCAACACAATGGAAAGAATACCTGAGGTAATGGACTGCTGGTTCGACTCTGGTGCTATGCCATTTGCACAGTGGCATTATCCGTTTGAGAATGCAGATAGATTTGATAAGGAACTGTTCCCAGCTGATTTCATCTGTGAAGGAATTGACCAGACAAGAGGTTGGTTCTACTCACTTATGGCTATTTCAACATTTATCATGAACAAAGCTCCATATAAGAATGTTCTTGTTAATGACCTCATCCTCGACGCTAAAGGCAAAAAGATGTCTAAGCATGTAGGTAATACAGTTGATCCATTTGACATGATGAAGAAGTACGGTGCTGATGTTATCCGCTGGTACCTCGTATCAGTTTCACCAGCTTGGACACCTACAAAGTTCGACGAGGAAGGTGTAAAGGATGTGCAGAGCAAGTTCTTTGGAACACTTAGAAACATCTACAATTTCTTCGTTCTATACTCAAATATGGATGATACAAATCCAGCTAATTTAGATGCACCTTATGAGAACAGACCAGAGCTCGATAGATGGATCATCTCCAGATACAACAGATTAGTTGCTGACGTAACTGAATACATGGATGAGTATGATCATATGAAGACGGTTAGAGCAATCAACGATTTCGTAGTTGAAGATTTCTCAAATTGGTATATCAGAAGAGCTAGAAGAAGATTCTATGCTGATGGTATGACTGACGATAAGAAGAGTGTTTATGCTACTACTTACGAAGTTCTTCTAGGTGTAATTAAGATGATTGCTCCAGTGGCTCCATTTATCTCAGACGAGATGTACGTTAAGCTGACTGGTGAGAGGACAGTTCATATCGCTCATTTCCCAACTTCTAATAGCGAGCTAATCGACGAGAAGACAGAGGAGAGAATGGGTCTAGTTAAAACGCTAGTTAACCTTGGAAGAGGAACTAGAGAGAAAGAGCGACTCAAGGTTAGACAGCCGCTAAGCGAGGTAATCGTTGATGGTAAGTATGAGGATCTAATCAGTGACCTTGTGCCTCTAATCACTGAGGAACTCAACGTTAAGAGCGTTGTGTTTGAAAAGGACCTCGATAAGTATATGAACTTTGCTGTAAAGCCTGACTTCAAGGCTGCTGGCCCTGTTCTAGGTAAGGATATCAAGGAGTTTGCTGGTAAGCTAGCACAGTTTGATGCTAAGGAGCTTATCACTAATGTTGCGGCTGGACCTATAAAGCTTGAGCTAGGTGGCACTGAATATGACATCACAGAGGACTTCCTCGACGTAAGAATTTCCGCTAAGGAAGGCTTCGTGGTAGGAATGGAAAGCAATGTATTTACTATCCTCGATACAACTCTAACTCCTGAGCTTGTTAACGAGGGATATGTTCGTGAGGTTATTTCCCAAGGTTCAGCAGCTACGTAAGCAGAATGACTTTGAGATGCTAGACCATATCACAATAAGTTTTGAGGCAGATGAGGAAGTAAAGGCAGCAGTTCTAGGCGCGGTTGACCACATCAAGGAAGAAACTCTAGCTGACTCAGTTGTTGAAGCTACTGGACTCGAGACATTTGATATCAATGGTCATAAGACAGGACTTTCAGTTGCTAAGTGCTAAGAGATTTAAATACTATGAGTGAAGAGAACAACAACTTAATTTCTAAGCTCAATATCGTAGATTACGATCCCGACGAGTTAGCCGGGGTCGTTTCTTCATGCGGAGATAAGCGATTTAGAGCAAAGCAAATATTTGGATGGCTGGCTAAGGGTGTAGAGTCTTTCGACGAAATGACTAACATTCCGAACAAGTTAAGAGATGCTTTATCTGAGAGATATTACATTGGAATTCCTGACGCCGCTTTGGTTCAAGAATCGAAGCAGGATGGGACTAGGAAATGTCTATTTAAGTTTAATGATGGAGCACGTGTTGAGTCTGTTTTTATGAAATACAACTACGGCAATTCAATATGTATTAGCTCGCAGGTGGGATGCCGTATGGGATGTACTTTCTGTGCTTCGACGCGTAATGGTTTAGAAAGGTCCCTCACTGGCGGTGAGATGCTGGCACAGGTTCTTAAAATGCGAAATATCACTGGCGAAGATATAGGACACGTGGTAATCATGGGAATTGGAGAACCTTTTGATAATTATGAAAATATTTCTAAGTTCATAAGGCTCATAAATAGCAAGCAGGGTTATAATCTCGGTATGAGAAATATTACTGTCTCTACATGTGGCTTGATTCCGTTTATTGAAAGATTTGGCAAGGAGTTTCCGCAAGTAAACCTTGCGGTCTCTCTTCATGCTCCAAATGATGAGATTCGCTGCCGTACAATGCCGGTGGCAAAGAGTTTTGAGTATTCAGAACTCATGACTGCTTGCCGGAAATATACTGAAGCTACAAAAAGACGCATAACATTCGAATATGCACTAATTGACGGTGTAAACGATCAACCGCATCATGCCTGTGAACTCGCATGTCATTTGAAAGGTTGGCTAACACACGTCAATCTAATTCCTTTAAATGAGGTTGATGGCACGGGTTACAGGACGTCGCTTAAGACGAACGTCAGAAACTTTGCGTCTCTCCTTGAAGAAAAAGGGATAACAGTATCCGTTAGACGAACTCTTGGCACAGATATTGATGCCGCATGCGGACAGTTAAGACTGCGATAATAATAAGAATAATTCTGTAGTGCTGCTTTGAAAAATGCAGCACTTTTTTATAAATGAAAAATCTTAGATAGCTTTAAATATCGCATGTTTTGGCGTTTTATGGTATAATAATGTGCTAATTTAAGGCTTGTTATAAGAGCATATGATATAACGACACTATAAGTGCCAGTATCATGCTCAGAACTATGCAGGAACTTGCTTGCGTAATTTACGAATCATGGAGGGACTATGAGAATACTAATCGATGGTATGGGCGGAGATCACGCTCCTCAGGAAATAGTAAAGGGTGCAATTCAGGCGGCAAGAGAGATTGAAGATACAGTTGTAATCATTGGCGCTGAGGAATTAATAAAAGAAGAACTGAGTGCACAGAAATGGGACGGAATCAACATAGAAGTCGTTAATGCTACAGAGGTTATTACAAACAACGAATCTCCAGCGATGGCAGTTCGCAAGAAGAAGGATTCAACAGTTAATCGTGGAATGAATATGGTTAAGGAAGGCGAAGCAGATGTCTTCATCTCAGGAGGAAGCACAGGCGCTCTTCTTGCAGCTGGTCTTCTGGGTCTTGGACGTATCAAAGGTATAAAGAGGCCAGCGATAGCAGCGTTTTTTCCACAGATAGGAAAAGATGACACAACTCTTCTTCTCGATTGCGGTGCTAACGTGGACTGTAAACCGGAGTTCCTATATCAATTCGGTGTTATGGGAAGCATATTTGTTCAGAACGTAAAAGGCAAGGAAAGTCCAGATGTTAGACTTCTCAATGTTGGAGCTGAGGCTGAAAAGGGTGATGAACTTCATAAGGAAGCATATGAATTACTCGCAAATAGCTCGATTAACTTCCAGGGTAATATCGAAGGACGCGAAGTGGTATCAGGTGTGTGTGACGTGGTAGTTGCTGATGGATTTTCGGGAAACATATTTCTAAAGAGTTCAGAAGGCCTTGCTCTATCAATTATGGGCAGACTTAAGGAAGTCTTGATGGGAGGAACTATCTCTAAAATAGCTGCACTACTATTAGCAAAGCAGCTAAAGGGTATGAAGAAGGACTTCGATTACTCCGAAGAGGGTGGAGCTCCTATTTTAGGGCTAAAGGGTCCAGTTCTCAAAATTCATGGTAGTTCAAAGGCCTATGCTGTTTATAATGCTATTCTCAAAGCTAGAGATTATGTAGAGTCAGATGTAACTGGGCAGATTGAGAAGGCAATTGCTGAAAGCGATGAGATTGGAAGCGATGAAACCGCAAAGGCATAAGCATAATAATTAGCTAGAGATTAGAATGGACAATACGTTAATGCTTCTAATATATGGATGTTAGGTTTATGGATAGCTTAGAAAAGAAACTAGGATATAAATTTAATAATAGAAAGCTACTTGAAATAGCTCTTACACATAGCTCTTATGCATCTGAACATGGTAAAAGCTATGAGTTTAACAACGAGAGACTAGAGTTTCTTGGGGATGCATTCCTCGATGCCATAGTTGGTAAAAAGGTCTTTGTAATCATGCAGGAGGCTCATGAAGGTGTTCTATCCAAAACCAGAGCTGATGTGGTATGCGAGAAGTCTCTCGCAGATGTAGCACAAACCTTAGGAGTTGGTGAACATCTTAGGCTAGGCAAAGGCGAGGATAATGGTGGAGGACGACAGAAGGCCTCGATTGTAGCTGATGCTGTAGAAGCATTAATTGGTGCGATGATAATAGATGGTGGGTACGAGAAAGCCGAGAAAGTTGTATTAGGTTTATTTGCAGACAAGATTAGGCTCGCAATTAAAGGGGAGCTCCACAAAGACTATAAGACGCATTTGCAGGAAAAACTGCAGGAGCTGATAAAAGGTGTTCACATAGAGTATAAGTTACTGCGTGAAGAAGGTCCTGACCATAGAAAAGAATTCGTTACAGCCGTTTTGGCAAATAGCGAAGAACTTGGCCGAGGAGTAGGAAATAGCAAGAAGGAATCAGAGCAAGCGGCAGCAGCCAATGCGCTTACGAAGGGAGATATATAGCTTGTATTTTAAACGAATAGAGCTACAGGGATTCAAGTCATTTGCAGATCCCGTAACCATCGACTTAAATGACGGAATAACATGCATTGTAGGACCTAACGGAAGCGGCAAGAGTAACATCAGTGATGCACTACGCTGGGTGCTTGGTGAACAGAGCCCAAAGTCTCTCAGAGGCGGTAAGATGGACGATGTTATATTTGCTGGAACTGCTACCAGAAAACCTAAAGGAATGGCCGAAGTTTCTCTTGTTATAGATAATTCTCTTTCCATCCTACCTCTTGAGTACAACGAGGTGCAGGTTACGCGTCGTATGTACAGATCTGGTGATAGTGAATATCTAATAAACGGAAATCAGTGTAGACTGAGAGATATTAAAGAGCTGTTTATGGACACTGGAATAGGTGTTGACGGATATTCAATTATTGGGCAAGGAAAGATTCAAGAGATTGTCAGCACAAAGCCGGAGAATCGTAGAGAAATATTTGAAGAAGCGGCCGGAGTGGTTCTATATAAGAGCAGAAAGGCAGAGGCTGAAAGGAAGCTCGCAGCTGCGTCTGATAATCTCGAGCGCGTAAAGGACATTATTGCCGAAATTGAAGGTCGTATAGGAACGCTTAAAGATGAGTCTGAAAAAGCAAGTGAATATATAGTCCTCCGAGATAGATATAAATATGTAGGGGTTAACATCATAATTCATAATATTGATGGCCTAATTCGCACTGTTGAAAATTCTCGTAATGAGCTTATTGAGATGGAAGCAAAGCTTAGAGCGCTGTGTGAAAAATCGGAAGAAATCGAGCTTCAGATACAAGGATTCAGAGAAAAGTCGTCAGAGCTGGATCAGGAATATGAAGATGCGAATGCTGAGCTTCTAAACAAGATTGAAGAGCTCAATGCTATTACGAGTCGTGGGCAGGTCAATGAAGAGAAGATTCAGGGAATCGAGCGTGAACTAGCAAGACTCGAATCTGTTATCGAAGAGACGAATAATAAACTCAAGGTTGAAAATAATAATTTTGCAGAACTCGAAGCAAATGAAAAATCATATAGAACAGAGAAGGAACAAGCTTTAGCTGTGCTTCAGGAAGCGGAGAGAGATTTTACTGAAAGCAAGAGAAAACTGGAAGCTATTAATTCAGAGATAGATAACAGTAAGGACGATATTATCACCCTTAGCAATAAGAATATTACTAGAAAAGCAGATATCTCAACTCTTGAGAACTATGTAATCACGCTTAATGACAGAAAAGAGAAATTGAGCGAGGAGTATAGTGGTAAGGATGAGACTGATGCAGAGAATGCTCGTCAGCTTAAACAGCTCGAAAAGCAATATACTGCAGTAGAGAGTAGACAGAATGCTTCAACTCGTCAGATTAATGAGATTGTTGCGAGCATCAGGTCGCTAGAAGAGCATACAAGTAAGAGCTTTAAAAACATAGAAGACTTAAACAATAAATATAATAGAACTCTTGCTCGTAAAAACACCATCGAAGAGATGGAGAGCAACTATGAAGGTTATAACAATGCTGTTAGGTTACTTATGAAGCAGCATACTAACGGTATTATCGGTACAGTATCTGATATTATAAAGGTTCCATCTGGATATGAAATCGCTACAGAAACTGCGCTTGGAGCAGCGATGCAGAACATTATCTGTTATGATGATGCATCGGCAAAGTCTGCAGTAAGATGGCTCAAGGATAATAAAGCTGGAAGAGCTACATTCCTGCCACTTTCATCCATCAGATATAGTAAGCAGTATCCGGAGCGTGAAGTTTTGAATGCTCCAGGCTATATGGGAATTGCTTCTGAAATTGTTAAAACGGAAGACAAATATCACGGCATTCTCGAGTACTTACTCGGACGAGTTATCTTTACTAGCAATATGGATGATGCAGTTAGAATTTCTAAGATGACCAGTAGAGGTTACAGAATTGTTACTACAGACGGTGAAGTAATTAATTCTAGTGGAGCGATTACAGGTGGAAAGTTTAAGAATAAGTCTGCGAACATACTAGAGCGAAAGAATGAAATCAAGGAATTGAGCGAAGCTGCTGATAAGTACAAGGAGCAGATAGCGATGCTTAGAGAAGAAATCGCTTCTGCAAATTCGAAATAGCTGAGCTCAAAGAGTCTAGAGGAAAGGCATATGATGAGCTCCAGCAGATAGAAGTTGACAAGGGGGTAATCAGTAGTGAACTCGAGAGAATCAAAAAGCTAACAGACGAGGCTGGTGCACATAAAGACCAATATACAAATGAGATGGACACTCTCAACAGTGATATAAAGAGAGCTACTGAAATGGTCGAAAAGCATATAGCAGAGATAACTGATGCAGAAGAAGAAATCACTAGACTTAATAATCATATTGAAGAGCTCATGGGTGAAGCTGAAAAATACGATTCTCGTGTAAATAAGCTTCGTGAAATCACACTAGAAAACAAGCTTCAACTAAGTGAGCAGGATGCGAGGATTCTCGGTCTAAACGAGTTGATTGAACGTATTAGAGACACTATTACCGACCTTGAGAACGAGATAGAAGACTCTAAAGAAGTGTATGACGAGCTCAAGGGTAAGCACCACATGCTCACAAGCAGTGATGCTGAATCGAGTGAAAAGATTGCACAGTTAACTGATATTAAGCATGGACTTGAAGTGCGTATCAAAGAACTTGGAGAAGCGATTGACAAAAATAGGGAAGCTTACGAAGAAGCGATTGGAGAAGAAAAGAAGCTTGCACATGAATTGAACGAACTACAGGATGCTAAGTACAAGCTAGAGGTTAAAAGCGCCAAGAGCGAAACGCTACTCGATACACAGAAGGATAAGCTGTGGGATGAATTTGAAGTATCATTCGCAGAAGCGCAAGACATAAGAGATGATGATTTCGGTATAACAGCTGGTAATAAAGAAGCAAAAGAAATCAAGCTTCGCATGGCTGAACTAGGTGATGTAAATATATCATCTATTGAAGAGTATAAGTCGGTGAGCAAGAGATATGAGTTTATGACAGCTCAGGAGAACGATATTTCTACGGCTATGAAGGAACTCAGATCGATTATTACAAACATGGAGCGCAATATAAGAGATAAATTCAAAGAGAATTTCGATAAGGTTGTAATTAACTTTGAACACAGCTTCAGAGAATTGTTCGGTGGCGGTCACGCTGAACTTAGACTCGAAGATGAATCGGATCCGTTATCATCAGGCATTGAGATTATTGCACAGCCTCCAGGTAAGAAGCTCAAGAATCTCAATCTGATGTCAGGTGGTGAGAAGACACTTACGGCTATTGCACTGATGTTTGCGGTAATCAAGGCTAAACCAACGCCATTCTGTATTCTCGATGAGGTAGAGGCGGCGCTTGATGAGGCTAATATTGAGAGGTTTTCGAATTACCTCAAACGTTTGAAGATGTACAGTTCGCACTGATAACTCACCATAAGGCAACTATGGAACATGCTGACGTACTCTATGGAGTAACAATGCCAGAGCAGGGTATCTCCAGAGTGCTTTCGCTTAAGTTCGAAGATGGATTTGACCCCAGTGAGTATTCAAGCGAATAGACTAACTGCTACAGCTTTAACTGGAAAGGATAAAGATGGGACTTTTTAAGGATAAAAGCACATTCAGAAAATTTACAGAAAAGGTTACTAATGTAATTGTAGGTAATCCGAATATTGATGAGGAATTTTATGAGGAACTCGAGGAGTCCCTTGTAATATCGGATATTGGTATCGAAACGACGGATAAGATAATGAATATGCTAAGGAAGCGTATTAACGCAAAGTATCTAACCAAGCCGGGAAGACATCAAGAAAGCACTTGCAGATGTAATAGCGGAGATTGTTGATAAAGGCGAGAGAAACAAACTGTCGACTGATTATCCGCTCGTAATCCTGATGATCGGTATTAATGGTGGAGGTAAGACTACCTCGATTGGTAAGCTTGCTAATCTTTTTAAAGAGCGCGGTCAAACCGTTCTGCTAGCAGCTGCGGACACATTTCGTGCAGCAGCCGCTGACCAGCTTGTAGAGTGGGGAAGTCGCTCAGGTGTTCGAGTTATTCGCCATGAGGAAGGTACTGATCCAGCTGCGGTTATATATGATGCCGTTCAGTCTGCAAAGGCAAATGATATAGACGTTCTAATTTGTGATACTGCAGGCAGGCTTCAGAATAAGACCAACCTTATGAAAGAACTTGAGAAGATGGATAAAATCATCAGCCGTGAGTATCCTGAGGCATCGAGAGAGACACTTATAGTGCTTGACTCGACGACTGGTAAATGCAATCAGTCAGGCTAAAGAATTTTCAGAGATTGCTGATATTACGGGTATAGTTCTTACAAAGCTTGATGGTACGGCAAGAGGGGGAATTTCAATTACTGTAACTGATGAATACAATCTTCCGATCAAGTTAATCGGTGTAGGTGAAGGCATACATGACCTGAAGGAATTTAACCCACAGGAATTTGCAGGAGGTATTTTCGATGAGTAAACCTATACTCGCAGTTGTAGGTAGGCCTAACGTAGGGAAATCTACATTCTTTAACAGAATAATTGGGAGAGAGAAAAGCCATCGTTCAGGATACGCCTGGAGTTACACGCGATAGAATCTATGCGGAAACTGAATGGAACGGCAGAGAGTTTGCCATTGTAGATACTGGTGGTATCGAGGCCAATACAAGTGACGTTATACTTTCTCAGATGAGAGAGCAGGCCGTAACAGCTATGGAACTTGCAGATGTTATTGTATTCATGGTGGATGGTAAAGAAGGCTTGACTTCTGCAGACCACGACGTTGCCAATATCTTAAGGAGAACAGGAAAGGAAATCATATTAGTAGTAAACAAGGTCGATAACCCAACCAAGTACGGCGATAATATCTATGATTTCTATGAGCTGGGGTTAGGTGAACCTATTGCAATCAGCTCTGTTAACATGCTTAATATAGGTGATCTGCTAGATGCAATAGTTGCAGGTTTTCCAGATGAGATTTACGGTTACGAAGAGTCTACTAAGATTGCTATTATAGGAAAGCCAAACGTAGGAAAATCTTCCCTTGTAAATGCACTTACTAACGAGAAGCGCGTAATCGTATCGCCGATTGCCGGAACAACTCGCGATTCTATCGATACGCCTTTTACGTATAAGGATCGTGAATATACACTTATAGATACCGCTGGTCTTAGACGTAAGAGCAAAGTAAATGATTCGATTGAACACTTCAGTGTTATTAGGGCAGTTACGTCTGTTGAAAGATGCGATATCTGTATCATGATGATTGATGCAGCAGAAGGACTTACTGAACAGGATAAGAAAATTCTTGGTATCGCTCATGAAGCTGGTAAAGGACTGATGATAGTAGTCAATAAGTGGGATCTTGTTGCTAAAGAGACTAATACAATGAGGGATTACGAGCGCACACTGAGGGCAGATTTGCAGTTCGTGTCGTACGCTCCTATTATTTTCGCGTCTGTTCTTGAGAAGAAGCGAATTTTCGATATTATCGACAAGGCTGCTAAGATTGAAGATATTAGATCAAGAAGAATAACCACAGGAAAACTTAATAGCGTAATTGAAGATGCTGTGATGATGAGACAGCCACCGTCAGATAAAGGTAAACGTCTCAAGATTTACTATGCTAGTCAAATTGGCTCAAGACCACCGCTATTTTCATTCAATATAAACTCACGTGAGCTTATGCATTTTTCGTATTCAAGATACCTAGAGAATAAGTTACGTGAAGCATATGAATTTGAAGGAACACCTATCAAATTCTTATTCAATGAGAAAAAGGGAGAACAATAATGAAGTATTTACCACTTATCATCATGGTAATTGTTGCATATTTCATAGGAAATATATCTCCAGCTACTCTAATTGCGCGCTTCTATGGAATTGATATCAAGAAGGCGGGGAGTGGAAACGCTGGAACAACCAACGTTCTAAGAGTTCTTGGAACTAAGGCTGCAATATGCACTTTGCTGATAGATGTATTTAAGGGATTTATTGCAGTTTCGATCGCTCAGGGCAATTTTAATAACCTTGGAGCAATGCTAGCATTTGCGGCTGTGGTTATAGGACATATTTATCCGGTTGTCTTTAAGTTTAAGGGTGGAAAAGGTGTGGCAACATTTCTCGGAGCTGCAATGGCCATCAATTGGCCGAGTATGTTCGCAGCTGCTTTGATTGCAATTGTAGTTGCGGCTATATCTAAGAAGATGTCGCTTGGATCAATACTCGCTGCAATGATGTATCCACTTTTGATGCTTTATTACTATCCGAAAGCCATACCGATTGCCGTGTTCATGACTTTCGTAATTATATTTACTCACCGTGGTAACATTAAGAGGCTTATGAAGGGTGAGGAGAAAGAGCTGAGCATCAGATCTAAAATAAAAAAGCTTAGAGATCAGCTAGATGATGCAGAGAATTCAGAAAAAATAGAGACTGATTGTTCTGCGGTTTCTGAAAATAATAATGTAGTAGAAAAAGCAGCTGAAAGATCTGAAACTAGTCCAGAAGAAACTAAGCCTGAAGAATCTTCAGATGAAGTTATTGATGCTACAACCGAAGACGATATTATGGCTGCTGGTTTTAAGAATGAGCTTGTTAACGAAGCAACTGCAATTGAACATAATAAGATTGAGGTAGCAGATGAACCTGTTGACTATTACAATGATGTTAAAATGCCTAAACTCAAAACTGATGAAAAGAGAGTTGTGTCTGTAATTGGTAATGGTAGCTTTGGTACTGCTATTGCAAATGTTATAGCATATAATGGACACCGTGTAACGATATACGGACGTAATAAAGACGATATCAACAAGATTCGCGAGAGCAGAGTTAACGAGAAATATTTACCTGGTGCTATCCTGCATGACAAGCTTAGATTCACATCTAATGTTAGAACTGCAGTTGGAAAGAGGGGATATCATCATTTTTGCTATTCCTGCACAGCAGTTTGGAAGCTTCCTTGAGAAGAATGCGAAGTATATTGATAAAAATGCTATCATTGTTAATTTAGCAAAGGGAATCGAGAATAAGTCTCTCAAGACCATGTCTCAGATTGCAAAGAAATTTCTGAAGAATAAGTATGTTGCTGTTTCGGGACCTTCACATGCTGAAGAGATTGTTCGCAACTATCCAACTACTGTTGTTGCAGCATCATCTGATGAAAAAGCAGCAATAGAAATTCAGAATATAATGATGAGCAATACGTTTAGAGTGTACACAAGTAGTGATATTATCGGTGTAGAACTCGGTGGGGCTCTTAAAAACGTAATAGCTCTTGGTACCGGTATTACTGACGGTATGAACTTTGGTGATAACTCTAAGGCAGCTCTCATGACCAGGGGAATTCACGAAATCTCAAGGCTCGGAGAAGCCATGGGGGCAAAAAGCGAGACTTTTGCAGGCCTTTCAGGAATCGGAGATCTTATGGTTACATGCTCATCTGATTTATCGCGAAATAGACGATGCGGTCTTCTAATCGGTGGTGGCATGACGCCAGAAGAAGCAGTTGCTGAGATTAAGACGACAGTTGAAGGATTTTACACGGTTGAAGCAGCGAGCAAGCTTGCTAAAAAACTCAAGGTTGACATGCCGATTACTAATGCTATCAAATCTGTAATCGATGGCAAACTAAACCCACGAGATGCTGTTGAAATGCTGATGAATAGAGATAGGAAGCAAGAGAATAAATAGTAGATGAAGAAATATCACATTATAACTTTTGGTTGCCAGATGAATGAGCATGACTCCGAGAATGTTGCGGGGATGCTTGAAGGCATGGGATATGAATTAACAGAAAATCCGTATAAGGCTGATGTAGTTGTTCTTAACACGTGTAGCGTTCGTGAGCATGCTGATAAGAGATTTTATGGGATGCTTGGACAGTTTAAAAAAAGGCGCGATGAGAACAAAGATACGAGAATAGTATGTGTTTGTGGTTGTATGCCACAGCAGCCACGTGTTCAAGAGGAGATTAAGAAGAGCTTTGCTTGGGTAGATGTAGTGTTCGGGACCCAGACTATTGGCGATTTTCCAAAGCTACTTAACGACAGAATAACCACAGGTAAGAAGCAATTTTCAATCACTGCAAATAGCACTGTTGTACCAGATGAGAAGGACTCTAAGAGACTACATAAGCACAAGGCTCTCGTAAATATCACGTATGGATGTAATAACTTTGCACATACTGTATAGTTCCGTACACACGAGGAAGGGAGAAGAGCCGATCACTTGATGACGTAGTTAAGGAAGTAAGGAAGCTGGCATCAGATGGTGTAATCGAGGTTATGTTGCTCGGTCAAAATGTCAATTCGTTTATAGATGATGAAGGAAATACATTCCCTGCTCTAGTAAAGGAAATCAACAAAATTGAAGGACTTGAGCGAATCAGGTTTATGACTTCAAATCCTAAAGATCTTTCTGATGAGTTAATTGATTGCTACAGAACTTGTGAAAAGCTATGCAAGCACATACACTTGCCTGTGCAGTCTGGTAGTAGCACGGTTTTAAAGCGTATGAACCGAAGATATGATAGAGAGAGGTATATCGATATCATTGACAAGCTTAAAGATGCCTGTCCAGAGATTGCTATCACTACTGATATAATCGTTGGCTTTCCAGGCGAGACAGAGGAAGAGTTTAAAGAAACACTTTCACTTGTCGAGTATGTGGGATATGATTCGGCATTTACATTTATCTATTCGCCTAGAGAGGGAACTCCTGCGGCTGGATTTAATGATCAGATTCCTTATGACATTAAACACGAGAGGTTTGAACGACTAAATGAAGTTGTAAATAAGTATTCTTTGGAAAAGAATTTGCAACTTGCAGATAGCACTGTACAGGTTCTTGTAGATGGTGCTAGCCGCAAGAATGATAAGTCATATTCAGGTAGAACAGATGGGTTTAAACTAGTAAATATATCGTCAGGCAGGGATATCATTGGTCAGCTTGTCGATGTTAAAATTACCGATTGCAAGACATTCAGTATTGATGGAATACTTGCATAATTAGGGATGTAGTATGAAAGATAATCTAAAAAATATACTTCGCTCAGGACCAGGAATTATTTTAATTTTACTCCTAGTGACTAACTTTCTGGATGGCGGACTAAGTGATCCAAAGACATATTTCTTTGATATGTTGCTGACACTGCCAGGTATTATTGTAGGACTCTCTTTCCATGAGTTTGCACATGCTTTGGCATCGAATGCATTTGGAGATCCAACACCCAAAATACAAGGGAGACTTACGGTTAATCCAGTAAAACATATTGATCCATTTGGCTTTGCGGCATTGATATTCTGTGGATTTGGCTGGGGAATACCTGTTCAGATTGACAATAGATATTATAAGCACCCAAGATTTAACGAGTTTATAGTTTCAGTCGCTGGTGTAATGATGAACTTTATAATTGCAATTGTGTTTTCTATCATAACACGATTTGCAATTAGTACATGGGGGAGAGAAGCGGTTCTGAGTGATTCTATTCAGGGCTTAATTATCAAGACATTTTTATATGTCGTAATGGTCAATATTACGCTTATGGTATTTAACTTGATTCCCGTTCCACCACTAGATGGATTTGGACTAATTACTGAGCTATTTAACCTTAAAAAGACGAGCTGGTATTCAGCAGTTTACCAGTACGGAGGGGTTATTTTGCTACTCATGCTTCTTTTTGGATTCGTTAACAAGATACTACATCCACTGACTAGCAGTATCTATACGGCTCTTCTAAATGGTATTATTTTAGCTTAGCTAATTTATTAAGTTGCGTATATCAGGATATTATGGTGAGGACCATTTTAAAAATAAGAATCTTCACACAATCATCACATTAATTATTAGCACTCGTCACAGACGAGTGCTAAATTTATTATGTAAGTAAATGCTGAGCTTATAATAAATTGATTAATTAAGGAGGAAGGCAATGAATATTGAAAGATATACACAGAAAATGCAAGGTGCCATTCTCGAATCGCAAAGTATAGCTAATTCATATGGACACCAGCAGCTTGAGATTATTCATGTCCATTATGCAATAATAAGTGATAACGAGGGGCTTATTCCCAAACTTTTAGAAGCGATGAATGTGGACGTGAGAGCTCTTAAAGCTGATTTAGAGTCTTCTCTAGAAAAATTACCTAAAGTTTCTGGAGCAGCTTCTCAAATTTACATGAGTCCAGAGTTAAATAATGTATTAACTAAGGCAGAGCAAATTACATCTGATTTTAAAGATGAGTATGTAAGTGTTGAACATCTGTATTTAGCAATTCTTGATTCTAGCAATCAAGATGTTCATAGAATTATGACTAAGTACGGCATTAATAGAGATGAATTTATGAAAGCACTTACTATGGTTAGAGGTAATCAGAGAGTTACGAGTCAGAACCCAGAGGATACGTATGATGCTTTAAATAAATACGGCACAGATCTGGTTGAAGCAGCTAGAAAAGGAAAGCTTGATCCGGTTATAGGTAGAGATCTCGAAATCAGAAGAGCCATTGAAATTCTTTCCAGAAGAACTAAGAATAATCCAGTACTGATTGGTCAGCCAGGAGTAGGTAAAACTGCAGTTGTAGAAGGACTTGCACAGCGAATCGTAAATGGAGACGTTCCAGATGGTCTTAAGGGTAAAACAATCTTTTCACTCGATATGGGATCTCTTATTGCAGGTGCAAAGTATAGAGGTGAGTTTGAGGAGCGTCTAAAGGCAGTACTTAATGAGATAGATAAGTCGGATGGTAGAATCATTCTTTTTATCGATGAGATTCACACTATAGTTGGTGCTGGCAGGACAGAAGGGTCTATGGATGCAGGTAATCTACTAAAGCCTAAGCTTGCAAGAGGAGAGCTACATTGCATTGGTGCGACAACACTTGACGAGTACAGAAAATACATCGAGACTGATGCTGCTTTGGAGAGACGATTCCAGAAGGTTATGGTCGATGAACCTTCTGTTGAGGATACTATCTCTATACTAAGAGGTCTCAAGGAGAAGTTCGAGATTCATCATGGTGTTAGAATCACTGATAATGCTTTAATTGCTTGTGCAACGCTTTCAAATAGATATATTAGCGATCGTTATTTACCTGATAAAGCTATAGATCTTATGGATGAGGCAGCGGCTAGAATCAGAACCGAGATTGATAGCATGCCTTCAGACCTTGATCAGATTTCGCGTAAGATAATGCAGTTAGAGATTGAGAAGCAAGCATTATCAAAAGAAGATGATAAGGCAAGTAAGAGTAGACTCGATGCCATTAGCGAAGAGCTTGCTAACCTCAAGACTGAAACGATGAATTAACAGCTAAGTGGTCTAATGAAAAGAATATGATTCAGGAGCTCAAGAATAAGAAGCTAGAGCTAGATGAACTTCGTCATAAGATAGAAACTGCTGAACGTGAATACAATCTAGAAAAGCTGGCTAAACTCAAATATGGTGATTTGCCAAACCTTGAGAAGGAGATTGAAGAGCTCAAAAATAAAACTGAACAGGCAAATGAAAGCAGAATGCTTAGAGAAGAAGTTGGTGAAGAAGAAATCCAGGCTGTAATCTCTGAGTGGACTGGAATTCCAGTAAGTAAGCTAGCAGAATCAGAGCGCGAAAAATTACTTCAACTCGGGGATATTCTTCATAAGAGGGTAATAGGTCAGGACGAGGGTGTTACTGCGGTCTCAGAGGCAATTTTAAGGGCTAGAGCCGGTCTTAAAAATGAGAGTCGTCCAGTTGGTTCATTTATTTTCTTAGGACCAACAGGTGTAGGAAAGACTGAGCTTGCAAAGGCGCTTACTGAAACACTCTTCGACACTGAGAAAAATTTAATAAGAATCGACATGTCTGAGTACATGGAGAAGCATACAGTGTCAAGGTTAGTTGGTTCGCCTCCTGGTTATGTAGGTTACGATGAGGGCGGGCAACTCACGGAAGCTGTAAGAAGAAAACCGTATAGTGTTATTCTATTCGATGAAATCGAGAAGGCACATCCAGATGTATTTAATATACTGTTACAGCTTCTTGATGATGGACGATTGACAGACAACCAAGGACGTACTGTTGACTTCAAGAATACGATTATCATCATGACTTCAAACCTACCTGAATCTCAGCTAAAGTCATTCTTTAGACCTGAATTTCTTAACAGAATTGACGATATAGTTGTATTCAAATCACTTTCTCTTGATGAAATCGAGAAAATTGTAGATTTAACTATAAAGTCGCTTGTTAAGAGGCTAGAAGAACGTGGGATTGGTCTAAAACTGACTGAAGAAGCACGAAGATATATAGCAAAAGAGTCATATGATGAGGAATTCGGTGCTAGACCCGTAAAGAGGTTTGTACAGAAGAGCCTTGAAAACCAGATTGCAGAGATGATTATCTCAAGCAAGGTTAATGATGGTCAAACTATCGAAATAACAACATCAGATGACGGTCTTCGTTTCCAAGTTCGCTAAAAATATAAGCGAAGGTATCAAAAAAGTTAATAAGGGCATATGCATAGAGATAGGTGTTTCATTTGCACCTATCTCTTATGTTATACTTGAATATATAGGTGTTAATTTCAATTTGATATTTTGCTAATTATCAAATAGTAGATAAAAAGTATTTCCGAAATATTATGGGCACAGTGTAGTAAGGGGGACAAATGGGAGAATACAGGGACATATATAGAAGAGCGGCGAATAAAGAGGGGCAAGTTGTTTCTTTCAAATACACGTGTGCTCATCCGCGTGCAGTAGTACAGATAGTGCACGACATAAGTGAACATAGTCTTCGCTATAAAGAGTTAGCAACGGCTCTTCATGATGCTGGATTTTACGTTTGTGGCAATGACCTTATAGGGCATGGTATGAGCAAACAAGGGCATCGGGGATGTTTTGGTTTACGCAAAAACTCTTATAAAGATCTACTAGCAGATATCAAATCACTATTTGAATATGTCTCATCTGAAGTCGGAGAAGATGTGCCTAAAATCTTGATTGGAGCTGGCTTTGGGGCAATGCTTTGTGAACTTTATACAATCGAGTATGGTGACGTTTCGATGCTAATTTCAATGGAAAATCTAGAGATTCCTGCAGCACTTAGTCTCATCAAAATAAATGCAAATAATCATATAAAGAGAAAAGGTTTTAACTCCATATCTGAAAGTGTTCATAACACGATGTATCAGACTGGAAAACTAGCAGGATCTTCACCTTATAATGATTTTTACTGGCTAAGTAGTGATGAAGAGGAAGTGAAATGCTACGTAGATGATGAAAACTGCGGTTTTATGCTCACAGCGTCGGCATATAGGGAGATAATTAGGGTTATAGAACAGCTTAAAGGAAAGAATGGTATTGAAAGATTGCCAGATATTCCAATATACATACTGGCAGGAGCTGAAGATCAGAGAGGTAATTGTGGTAGTTCTGTGATGAGAATTGCTAATATGCTAAACTCAAAGGGACATAACGAGGTTTCGTATAAATTATACAAGGATTGCTATCATGACATTTTGCATGATAGCTGCAAGCAACAAGTTATAAAGGATATAATTGGCTGGATAGAGCATAAGCTAAATAAACAGGATTAATTTAAAATAAAATGCGGTAGTATCATTAGACATCACTGTTAAAGATACTATCGCATTGATATGTTGTTTAAAAAAGGTGTGACATTCTGCGCAGCTTACTCTGCTTCATGTGATACTCCATGGCGTTCTTGCCAGCAGCAATATTCTTAGTTTCAAAGGCTTCAAAAATAGCTTTGTGCTCTTCGAGGATGGTTTTGAGATAATCATCTGAGAATGTCTTAGCAGGGGCAGAATGTTTTAGGTAAGTCTGGTAAGTTGAGAGTGTCAGGTAGAGCATCCTGTTTTTAGTTCCCTTATATATTATATTATGGAATGAAGAGTTGAACTGAAGAACTTTATCAACGTCATTTTTAAGAGTATAGAACTCCATAAACTCGATATTCTCTTTCAGTGTCTCAACTTCATCATCGGTCATACGCTCAATTGCCCACTCAACAGCCTGAACTTCAAATGTTCTTCTTAGGTCAAAAAGGTCTGAGATATCGCGGCTAGATAATCCGATAACATATGCCCCGCGATTTGGTATGTTTTCGATTAAACCATCTGATTCTAGCTGCCTAAATGCTTCGCGTACTGGTGTTCTGCTAACATTATATTTCTTGCAAATTGCCTGTTCCGTAAGCTTGGAGTTAGCCGGGATTTTGCCACTCAGAATATCTTTCTGAATCTGTACAAATAGACTGTTTGATAGTGGCTGGTTACTCTCAAGTTTTGCGTTCATTACCATGATTACCTCCAATGATTACACATTTATAATAGAGTATACAATTTTAATAGCTGTACTCTGCGTATACAATTATAATTAAAGTATGCATAAAGTCAATGAATAAAAGTGTCTGAAAATAAAGGAAAACAAAAGGAAACAATATGAAAAAACGTATGGCAAAGAATTATTTTAAGAGTAAAGATGAAGTTAAGACTGTATTAGATAAGCTTGAATCAGCTTATCCTGATGCTGATTGCGCGCTGCATCATGATTCAATATTCCACCTGCTTCTTGCGGTAGTACTATCTGCTCAGACAACGGATGCAAGTGTAAATAAAGTAACACCTAAATTGTTCAGCACTTATGTAGAGCCAAGTCAGCTAGCTGAAGCAGATATTAAAGATGTAGAGGAGATGATTAAGACTCTGGGATTATATAAGAACAAAGCCAAAAGTCTAGTAGGAATTGGTAAAATGCTATGCGAATTCTATGGGGGCGAAGTACCTCAAGATTTTGTAGAGCTTCAAAAGTTACCAGGCGTTGGGCGCAAGACTGCAAATGTCATTATGTCTGTAGGATTCGGTGAACCGCATATAGCAGTAGATACGCACGTATTTAGAGTTTCTAATAGAATCGGTCTAGTTACAGAAGACAACGTTTTGAAAACCGAAAAGGCTCTCATGAAGATAATCCCTGAGAATAGATGGTCGCATATGCATCACGTATTGATTTTTCATGGTAGACAGTGCTGTACAGCAAGAAATCCCAAGTGTGATAGCTGCTGTATAGGAGATCTATGTAGATATAATCAAAAATAATTTTAGAATTGCATTATTGAAAATACAACATCTAACTGATATTATATTTTTGTTGAAAGTTTTAGTTTTTAAGGAGATAACTTTGTCTTTACATGTAGTCCTAGTTGAACCAGAAATACCGCAGAATACTGGTAATATTGCTAGAACCTGCGCGGCTACTAACACCAAGCTTCATCTAATTAAACCATTAGGGTTTAATATCGATGAAAAGGCGGTTCGTAGAGCTGGACTCGATTACTGGAAGTACGTAGATTTAGTTGTGCATGATAGTCTAGAAGCATTTCTATCGCTATATGACGATGCGAGACTCTTTCTGGCAACTACTCATGGTGAAAACAAATATACGGATTTCGAGTATCATGACGGAGACATGTTCTTATTTGGAAGGGAGACGAAAGGTCTTCCAAAAGATTTGATAAGTCGTCATCATGATACAGCGATCAGGATTCCAATGAGTGAGGATACTAGATTAAGATCTCTAAACCTATCTAATTCAGTCAACATAGTATTGTTTGAAGCTCTCCGTCAGAACGGATTCCCTGAGCTTCTGTAGCATTATTTAAGGTAATGGCTATCTTTTTCGAATGTTAAGGAGGAAAAAATGATTAAAGTCGGTATTAGCGGATTCGGAAGAATTTCAAGAGTCGTGATGAGAGCAGCTCTTGATATGGAAGATATCGAAATTGTAGGTATTAACTGGCGTAACTCCGATCTAGATTATATCGTCTATATGCTCAAATACGATTCTACTTTCGGCAGATTCCCAGGAACTGTTGAGAAGTATGAAAATGGAATCGTTGTAAATGGCAAAAAGATTCCGGTATATATGGAAGATGACGCTAAGAACATTCCTTGGGGAGAGTGTGGAGCTGAGTACATCGTAGAAGGTACTGGTGCTTACAACACAACTGAGAAAGCTCAGGCGCACATCGAAGCTGGTGCTAAGAAAGTAATTATTTCTGCTCCTGCAAAAGATAAGGCAACACCTACATTCGTTTACGGTGTTAACCATGATGAGTATGATAGCAATGTTAATGTAGTTTCAAATGCATCTTGTACTACAAATTGTCTAGCACCTCTCTGTAAGGTTATCAATGATAACTGGGGCATTGATCAGGGCCTTATGTCCACAATCCATGCTGCGACAGCTAAGCAGAAGGTTGTAGATGCAAGATCCATGAAGGACTGGAGAACAGGGAGATCTGTTTCAATAACATAATCCCTACAACAACAGGTGCAGCTAAGGCTGTATCACTTGTAATTCCGGAACTTGAAGGAAAGCTAACTGGTAAGGCATACCGTGTACCAACAGCTAACGTGTCTGTAATTGACCTTAATCTGATTCTTAAAAACTCTGCTTCTTATGAAGAGATATGCGCAAAGGTGAAGGAAGCTTCTGAGAACGAGTTCAAAGGAATCATCGAATACGTTGATGATGAAGTTGTATCGTGCGACTTTATCGGCGATCCGTGCACTTGCATCTACGATGCAAGAGAGGGTATCGAGCTAAACGATAAGTTCTTCAAATTTATCATGTTCTATGACAATGAATATGGATACAGCGTTCAGCTTCTTAGACTCATTCAGCACATGGGTAAGGTTGATAATAAATAATTAATATAACTATATGATGCCGTGCTTTTTGCGCGGCATATCATTTATTTTGTACAAGTGAGGTGCACGATATGAAGAAGACAATTAGGGACATTGAGTGGGCTGGGAAAACAGCAATAGTAAGGTGTGATTTTAATGTCCCGTTTTCAGATGGGAAAATCAGCGATGATACGAGAATCGTAGCAGCGCTCCCTACTATAAACTATCTTCGTGATCAGGGAGCAAAAGTTATTATCCTATCGCATCTTGGAAGACCTAAGGGGGAGCCTAATCCTGAATTTTCGTTAGCTCCGGTTGCAGATAGACTCGGCGAAAAGCTTGGCTTAGGAGTTAAATTCTTTAAATCAGATGTAGTTGTTGACGATTCTGTTTCCGAATCTGTCAAGAGCCTAGAACCGTCAGATGTTGCTCTACTTGAGAACGTTAGATACAGAAATGAAGAGACAAAGAACGAACCTGAATTTGCAAAGGCTCTAGCATCTCTAGGCGATGTTTTTGTACAAGAAGCTTTTGGTACTGCACATAGAGCACATGCCTCAACTACGGGTATTGCTGACTATATCCCTGCGGTGTCTGGTTTCTTGATTGAAAAGGAACTTAAGTTCCTTGGAGCCGCTATCGAATCACCTGAAAGACCATTGGCTGCAATAATGGGTGGTGCCAAGGTAAAGGACAAAATTCCAGTAATAATAAATCTACTTGATAAGGTGGATTATCTATTCATAGGCGGTGGAATGGTTTACACATTCCTTAAAGCTGAAGGATATAGTATTGGAAAATCTATCTTCGATGAGGAAGGTTATGAACTTATTGGTAAGATAAAGGCAGAAGCTGATGCAAAGGGTGTTAAGCTTATACTTCCTGTAGATGTTGTGGCTGCAAAAGAGTTTTCAAATGACTCATACCATGGCGTTTACAGTGTTTCAGAAATTCCTGATGATATGATGGGTATGGATATAGGCCCAGCGTCCGAACAGTTATATTGCAGTGAACTTGAGAAGTGCAAGACCATTGTCTGGAATGGACCGATGGGTGTATTTGAAATGCCTACATTCGCATCTGGTACTAAGGCCGTTGCGGAATGCCTTGCTTCAAGCAGTGCTACAACTATTATCGGTGGCGGTGATTCTGCAGCTGCTGTATCATCGTTTGCTCTAGTTGATAGAATGACACATATATCTACTGGTGGTGGAGCAAGTCTAGAATTTCTAGAGGGAAAGAACTCCCAGGAATCGCTTGCCTAAGTGATAAATAATTTTAAGGATAGGATATTAAGATGAAAAAATTTTTAATCGCTGGCAATTGGAAGATGAATAAATCAATTGCTGAAGCGAAAGTCTTTGCTGAAAAGTTAAAAGGTGAGCAGATTGAACATCCAGAGCAGCTTGCTATTATAGCGCCTTTCACACAACTTCAATCATTAAAAAGTGAGTTTGAAGGTACAGGAATAAAAGTAGGTGCACAGAACGTGCATTTCGAAAAGAGCGGTGCTTATACGGGAGAAATTTCTGTTCCGATGCTACAAGAATTAGGTGTAGATATCTGTGTTGTAGGACATTCGGAAAGACGAGAATATTTTGCTGAGACAGACGGAACGGTTAATCGTAAGCTACAAGCACTTCTTGCGGCAGGTATTACTCCGATTCTATGTGTTGGAGAAAGTTTAGAGGTTAGAGAAGCTGGGACTGCAATGTTATTCGTTAGCGGACAGATAACCGAAGATTTAAATGGACTTACACCTGAGGAGGTTTCGCAAATTGTAATTGCCTATGAGCCAATCTGGGCGATTGGTACTGGCAAGACAGCATCTCCCGAGCAGGCAGAAGAAATGTGTGGATTTATTCGCGGCATGGTAGAAGGATTGTTTGGTACTGATGTTGCTGAAACTATGATAATTCAGTATGGCGGCAGTATGAAGCCATCTAATGCACATGAACTGCTTGCAAAGCCAGATATTAACGGTGGGCTGATAGGAGGAGCAAGCCTTGAAGTTGGAACGTTTATGGAGATTGCAAAAGCTGCATTTGAGCTTCAGAAATAACTAATAATTGTTATGAGTATAATGTATAATTTATTTTAATAAACGGAGGGTATGGTATGTCAACATTAATCACAAAGGTAATTGGCAGAGAGATTCTTGATTCGAGAGGTAATCCTACAGTTGAAGCAGAAGTATGGCTTGAAGATGGAACTGTAGCAGTAGGTGATACACCAAGTGGAGCATCTACAGGTATATATGAAGCTCTAGAGCTTAGAGATGGTGATAAGTCAAGATATGGAGGAAAGGGTGTCTCTAAAGCAGTAGAACACGTTAATAATGAAATCAGTACACTGCTTGTTGGGAAAGATGTTCAGGATATTCATGCTATTGAGAAACTTATGATTGACGCAGATGGAACTAAAGGAAAGAGCAATTTTGGAGCCAATGCAATTCTTGCAGTTTCTCTCGCTTGTTCAAAGGCTGCGGCACAGTCACTAGGGATTCCGTTATTTAAATTCTTTGGTGGAATTAATGCGAATACACTTCCTGTACCTATGATGAATATTCTAAATGGCGGGGAGCATGCTTCTAACACTGTAGATGTTCAGGAGTTTATGATTATGCCAGTTGGAGCACCTTCCTTTAAGGAGTGCCTAAGATGGTGTGCAGAGGTTTATCATCAGCTAGGAAAGGACCTCAAGAAAGCGGGATACTCTGTTGGAATTGGTGATGAAGGTGGATTTGCACCAGATCTCAAGGATGAATTCGAAGTTCTCGATTATATCATGGCTGCTATTAATAATGCTGGCTATACACCAGGAGACGATTTCGTTATTGCTATAGATGCAGCAGCGAGCGGATGGAAAACTGAGAAGACGGGTTTTTATAAGATGCCAAAGTCAGGTAGAGAGTTCAGTGCTGCAGAACTAGTTCAGAACTGGGCTGAATTCTGTGACAAATACCCAATTGCTTCCATCGAGGATGGAATGGATGAAGATGATTGGGATGGCTGGAAGCTTATGACAGAGAAGCTTGGAGATAAGATCCAGATCGTGGGTGATGACTTATTTGTTACAAACCCAGAGAAGTTAGCTAAAGGAATTGAACTCGGCTGCGCAAATGCAATCCTGATTAAGCTTAACCAGATTGGAAGCATTTCGGAAACACTTGAGGCAATTGCACTTGCTAAGAAGAACGGGTACAATGCAATTGTTTCACACAGATCTGGTGAAACTGAAGATACGACAATTGCTGATTTAGTAGTTGGTATTAATGCTATGCAGATTAAGACCGGTGCACCTGCTCGTACAGACAGAGTAGCTAAATACAATCAACTTCTAAGAATCGAAGATAAGCTCGGTGCAGGTGCTAAGTTCCCTGGAGCTAAGTGCTTCTAAGGAACAGATTAGGGGGATAATTGGAGATAATAAGGGCTGATCATTCTGGATTTTGCTTTGGTGTTGAAAAAGCCATTGACAAAACATTTGAACGAATTGATAAAGCAAAGCATGATTGCCGCACAACCTATACGTGTGGCAATCTCATCCACAACAAGTCTGTCACCGACAAAGTTGCTTCAATGGGAGTCGAGATGATTACTTCACTAGATGAAGCAGAAGAAGGTGATGTTGTTATCGTGCGTTCTCATGGAGAACCAAAAGAGTTTTACGATGAGGCAGAATCAAAAGGCGTAGAGTTAATAGATACCACATGTGTATTTGTAACTAAAATCCATAAGCTGGTACTAGAAGCATATGAAGAAGGGCGTCCGGTAATAATCGTAGGAAACGCTAATCACCAAGAAGTAAAAGCTACGAATGGGTGGTGTCATTACTCCGGTACCATTCTTGAAAATGAAGATGAGGCTGAGAATTTTGTAAAGAGTTTTGATTCATATAAGATTCCTCTCATTGTATGTCAGACTACGATTAGGAGAGAATTATTAGATTCGATTCTTCGTATATTTGACAAAGCCTCACTCAGATATGAGATAAAAAATACGATTTGTAATGCAACCAGAGATAGGCAAGAAAGCTGTGCAGAATTGGCTGCTAAAGTAGACCTTATGGTTGTTATCGGAGACCCCAATAGTTCGAATTCAAAAAAACTATACGAAATTGCGAAAAAAAACTGTAAAAATGCAATATTTATACAGGATATTTCAGATTTAGAGTTGAAAGAGTTAGGCAAGTATAATAAAATAGGTGTAACTGCGGGTGCTTCAACACCCGAATGGATTATTAAGGAGGTTATTGCTAGTATGAGCGAAAATGTCACAGCTAATGTGGATCACAATCCAATGTTGGATTTTATGGATGACATTGAGAATTCTTTACGTCTACCAAGACCTGGAGAAATTGTTGATGGAACTGTGCATCAGGTAATGGAGAACGAGGTAATCGTTAACATTGGATGCAAAAAGGACGGAATCCTTACGAAGAATGAGGTATCTCTAGAGCCAGGACAGACTCTAGCTGATTTATTCAAAGAGGGAGATGAAATCCAGGCTAAGGTAATGAAGTCAGATGATGGTGAAGGTGGAATCCTTCTCTCCAAGAAGAGACTCGAGATGAACGAGAACTTCAAGGAGCTTGCTGCAGCACAGGCTAACAAGGAGATTATCTCTGTTAAGCTAATTAAGTCCGTTAATAGCGGAGTAATTGCTGCATATAAGGAGATTTCAGGATTTATTCCTCTATCACAGCTTTCTGATAGATATGTTGAAAATGCCGATGAATTCCTAGGACAGACAGTAGATGTTGAGGTTATCAAGGTTGACAACAAACGTAACAGAGCAGTTTTCTCAAGAAAGGCTGTACTAGTTGACGAAAAGCGTAAGCAGGTAGCAGAGATTTGGGCAAACCTAAATGTTGGCGATGTTGTTGAAGGTAAGGTAATGAGATTCACTGACTACGGTGCATTCGTAGATATCGGTGGAGTTGATGGTCTACTTCACATCTCTGAGATTTCATGGGGTAAGCTAAAGCACCCTAAGGAAGTTCTCAACATTGGAGATATCATCAATGTTAAGATTCTTGCATTGAATGAGGATAAGGGAAAGATTTCCCTTGGTCTAAAGCAGACTCAGCCTGAGCCATGGTCACTAGTTGGTTCAAAGTACGAGATTGGTCAGATTATCGAGGGTAAGGTAGTTCAGCTTAAGGACTACGGTGCTTTCGTTGAGCTAGAGGCTGGTCTTGACGGATTAGTACACATCTCTGAGATTGCTAACAGAAGAGTTGAAAATGTTTCTGAAGAGCTTGAGCTTGGTAACTCTATTACTGCTAAGATTATGGAAATTGATGCAGATAGAAAGAGAATCAGCCTAAGCATCAAGGCGCTACTCGGTGATGAGGAAGAAGCTGAAGCTGAGGTTGAAGCTACAGAAGAATAATAATAATCGATAGATTATTAAGGCCGACTTTTTGTCGGCCTATTTATATTTAGAAGTAGGATAATATGTCTAGGAAAAGAAAAATAAAGAAATCTAAGAGAAATCTTAGGAAATCAATGATTATCGAAGGTAAACTCACAAAGAATAAGCGTGGTTTTGGTTTCGTGTGTCCTGAGAATGGTGATGATGTTTTTGTATCTGGAAGAGATATGAATGGCGCTATGAATGGAGATATTGTGCGAGTGAAGGCTCGCGAAAATTACAGACGTCATGGAGCATTTGAAGGTTATATAATAAAAATCATCGAACGCAGCTGCCAATATATTGTAGGACATTTAATTAGGGAGCGCGGTTTATACCTAGTCAATCCGATTAATAATAATAACGACTATATAATGGTTTCTAAAAAGAATATCGGCGCATCTAAACCTGGTGATGTGGTTAAAGCAAAGATTCTACGATACCCTAAAGGCGATTATATTGCTGAAGGAAAGGTTAAAACCATAGTTGCTAGATCTGGAGATAGCGATGAATATATTTGAGTCATATAGCCGATTATGGCGTTAAACAACATTTTTCTAATCGTGTAATAAATGAAGCAGAGGCAGTAGCTAATAGAGTTAAGATTGCCCCTTTGAATGGACGTAAAGACTACAGAAAAATTATGACTGTAACTATTGATGGTGCTGACTCAAAGGATTTTGATGATGCTATAAGTGTTAGCAAGTTAGACAATGGGAACTACGAGTTGCTCGTACACATCGCTGATGTTGCGGAATATGTACGTGAAGGAAGTGCTCTCGATAAGGAAGCTATAAGTAGAGGAAATAGTGTATATTTACCAGATAGAGTGATGCCAATGCTTCCTGAGCGTCTATCTAATGGTGAGTGCAGTTTGAATCCAGAAGTAGAGAGATTCACACTTACCTGTGCAATGGAAATAGATGGCGATGGTCATGTTGTGAATTATGATATTAACGAATCGATAATTAAGTCTAATTACAGGCTTATATACGATGATGTATCGGATATATTAGAGAATCATGATGAGAATTTGATTGAAAAGTATAATGATGTATTTCCGATGCTTACCGATGCATGTGAGTTATACAAGGTCCTGTCAAGAAGGCGTAAACGTGACGGGAGCCTTGATTTGATTTACCAGAATCAAAGATAATTTTAAATGATGACGGTGACCCAATAGATGTTGTACTGGCTGCACGTCGAGTTTCTAATCGTATGATAGAGGAATTTATGCTCGCTGCGAACAAGACTGTTGCTGAACATTATTTCTGGGCGAAATTACCACTTGCTTATAGAGTTCATGAGAAACCCGATATGCTTAAAATGATGGAGCTTAAGCAGTTTTTGTTAAATCTTGGCTTTACACTCAATGGAAAATCAGATTCGATAAAGACGAAGGAACTAAGTAATATTCTATGTATGATTGACGGTAAGCCAGAAGAAGCACTAGTAAGCCGAGTGATGATTCGAACAATGCAGAAGGCGTATTATTCAACAGAATGCCTAGGTCACTACGGACTTGCATTTAAGTACTACTGTCATTTTACATCACCAATCAGAAGATACTCTGATTTACTCGTTCATAGAACGATTAAAAATCAAATTCATGCAGGTGACTATATTTCAAGTGAGAAAGGATATAAAACATTTTTAGAAGATACCTGCAAGCATATATCAGAGACTGAACGAAATGCGATGGAGTTAGAGCGAAAGATCACAAAGCATTACCAAGTTATTTATATGCGTAATCATATCGGCAGTGAATTCGATGGAGTTGTAAGTGGAGTAAAATCTCACGGTATATACGTTGAGCTTGAAAATACGATAGAAGGATTTATCGGACTAGAGTTACTTGGTAATAGATATATCATAGATGAGAAGTCGTATTCTGCCATTGATGAAGTTAGTGGCAATACAATTACACTCGGACAGCCTATTAGAATCAGAGTTGTTGATGCTAGTCCAGAAGACGGATATATAGATTTTGAGATTGCTTAACGGTAGTAACTTTATGGGTATATAGTAATCAGTCTATTTTTCGACTAATTTCAGGACGACAGATTCCTTGCTGGCATTATGTCCTACAACGATATCTATTTCCCAGTGACCACACATTGCTTATATTGAAGGTAAGTTGTCATTTGAAAAGGAAGCCTAGCTATATTGTCTTTCAACTTTGGATGGCTATTATTATGCATATTTTAAAGATCATTGATGGTGAGGTACAAATGAAAGAATATAATATTAAAGGTACAGCATATAAAATTCGATATAATGATTTTTATGGTGACTCAATACCAATTGTATTTATACATGGTTTAGGATGTGCGGGATCTTTTGACTACGTTGAAGTAGCGTCTGCTCTTGGAAGTGAACATAGAATAATTTTAGTTGATTTATTGGGTGCGGGTTATAGTGATAAACCATTACTATTTAAATATACAGTTGCTTCACATGTTAAATACTTAAAAGAATTTATTGAAGATCTTAATTTAGAAAAAATTATTTTATTTGGGCACAGTTTAGGAGGTGCAATAGCTATAGAATTGTCTGCTTTGTTAAAGAGTCGTGTAAAGGCTCTTATACTTAGTGAATCAAACTTAGAACCTAGCACTCCTGGATCAGCAAGTTTTGAATTTGCAAATTTTAATGAGATGGATTTAGATAAGTCTTTTGAAAAGAAACTTATAGAGTATGAAAAATCAGGAAATACAATGTGGACCGCCACCTTGAGAAACTGGCTACCAAAAGCCGCATTTGAATTATCTGTTAATGCTGTTAGTGGCGGTAAAGTATCATGGAGAGAACTTTTATATAGACTTGAATTTCCAAAATATTTTATTTTTGGAGAAAAATCATTACCTGATGCAGATTTTGATAAATTAACAGAGCATGGTATTCTTGTTGAAGTTGTTCCGAATGCTGGGCACTCAATGGCATGGGAAAATCCTGATGACTTTGCACAAGCAATAAAAAGGTGCTTGAATTCAAAGTCTCTAGGATAAAAATTGAATGTAAAACTATGGTAGATTGATAAATTCCATCTCTTTTCAAATACCAAATCTGACCCCCTAAAACCAGACTCTAAAATTCACCCCTAAAATATCTAGATCCTAAAAAACTTTGATTACCCGCCTTTTATTTAGAAGAAATCGTTATCATTCTTCCAGAAACTCTTGAAGAATAAGAGTATAACAGGGTAGATTTCAAGTCTGCCTGCGAGCATTAAAAACATCATCGCTATTTTTGATATAGCTGAATAATCATCAATTACTCCCGGAGTAGCTGTTTGATTAATGTATGAGCCTGTATTCGTTAGCATTGCAATCGATGTATTTAGAGCAGTGCCAAGATCAAGGTTGATAGTCAGTACAAGTGCACCGAATAGATACGTTACAACAAACATTACTATGTAAAGGTTACACCTGAGGAGTGTGTTCAGGTTTAGTGGTGTACCGGCGTATTTGATTGGTTTGATAATGTTTCTATGAATATGACGATATAAAGTTCGTGAGGATGTGTTAAAAGCTATAATTGTTCGTGCTGCCTTAATACCTCCGCCAGACGATATAGCGCATGCTCCTATAAACATCTGTATTAGTATTACTGCACAAGCAGCTGCTGGCCAATTTCCAGTGTCAGTAATTTCGTATCCCGCAGTTGTGAAATACGAGATTACCTGCATAAGAACTTTTCCAAATTCCTTGAGCGATGATAGCTCTCTGTTATATGAAACGAACAGTATACCGAGTAATCACTACACTGGTAGCTAAGATTCTTCCTGAATGGAATTTTAATTCCGGACCCTTAGTTATATCTCTAAATTGTCTAAGCGATGTTAATAGAAGTACAGAGAAGTTGAGGGAACTTAGAAACGCGAAAATTGTAATTATAACCTTTATCGCTAAGCCATACCCGATAATATTTCCGTTATTAAGATTTACGAGTCCAGCAGTACTGATATTACTTAGAGAGGTTATAAGAGAATCACTCTTGTTCAAGCCAGCTAATCTAAGTAAAACATACTGAAGGGCAGTTAAGGAAATATAAATAGCTAACGCTCTACGGTATGTCTTTCTGAAAGTGGTACTAATTTTCAGAAAACCGGGGCCAGCTATTTCAGTAATTACGAGAGATCTGCCTACAAATTGCCAAGTTGGCAAGAAGTTTAGTGCAATAACAATAATTCCAAGAGCACCCATCCAGTTGCATGAAGCACGTAACATCTGAAGACCAATAGGCATAACATCAGAATTTACCACCGATGTACCTGTTGTGGTCCATGAAGCTACGGCCTCGTAAAGTGAATCAATAAATGATAAGTTAAGGCTACTTAGATAGAATGGGATTGCTGTTATAAAAATCATAGTGATCCATGTAAAAATGGTCGTCATGAAGCAGATTCTCGAATTCATGCGATTTACATCGTAGTAAAAAACTTTTTGACCTATAAAGCCTATAGTTAACGTTGTAAAGGAAAGAATTCCAATATGAATCAACTCGTTATAATCCTGATATCTTATACACAGCAAAACGGATGGAACTGTAAATGCTCCAAATATCATCATCGATGCGAATATCATATGAAGGACGAATCTTTTTTCTTTACTAATCATCAGATATCCTCATTAAACTATATGTCTATTCCAGTAGTAGCGTGAGAACATAATCAGAACTGTACTAAGTTCAAGTCTTCCAATTATCATTATTAATGCGAGCACAAATGTTGAGAAATCCGAATAGAAATGAAAGTTTTCTATTGGACCAACCTGTGCGAGTCCAGGCCCCACGTTACTTATACAGGACAAAACAGCAGTAAAATCTGTTATTAAGTCAGCGTCAAGATCTTAGTGATACAATAATAGTTCCAATTCCGAGAGTTAGTAAGAAGGTGATGACAAATGAAAGCATATACATCATTACTTCTCCAGATATCTTAGTTCCATTATACTTAACATCATCTATGATATTATCATGCAATCTAACTCGCACTTCGCGCTTAAACATCTTAAATATTGACAGAACTCGTATAATTTTAATTCCTCCAGCAGTAGATGAGCTCATCGCTCCAGTGAACATTATGAGGATTAATATCATCTTACAAATGCTGGCCATAGGTTGAAGTCCGTGGTCGCATATCCAGTAGTTGATATAAGTGTTGCTACCTGAAAGGCGGCATCTGTAACAGCCTTAAATAAGTTATTATATCTTCCTTGAAGTAGGAGCGACAGCGTTATAAGTGATGTAGAAACCACTAGAATTAGGCCATAAAGTCTCAGCTCTTCATCAGCGAGAGCAGTCTTTACCTTGTCAAACATCATGGTGAAAAATAGATTGAAATTAGTTCCTGCAATTACCATGAATAATGTTATAACCCAAGTTATGTAATAGCTATGAAAATGTGCAACACTATCGTTATAGATACCAAAACCACCGGTTGCCATAGTGGAGAATGCATGTGCTACAGCATCAAACAAGTTCATTCCACCAATAAGTAAAAGAATTATGAGTATAATTGTAAGTATTACGTATGCAATATATAGGCTTCTCGCAGTATCTGAGAATCTTGAGGTGAGCTTTGTTACAGTTGGTCCAGGTGTTTCTGCACTCGCAACATTTTGAGCCTTTACTCCAAGATTAGGAACTAGGGCAACCATTAGAACTATGATTCCCATACCGCCAAGCCACTGAGTTTCAGAACGCCAGAATAACATTGATTTTGGAAGGGCTTCAACATCAGTCAGGATTGTCGCACCTGTAGTTGAAAAGCCAGAACACATCTCAAAGAAGGCGTCGATTACATTAGGAATAGATCCCTGTATCACAAACGGAATTGCTGCAAGAACAGATGACATAATCCAAGTGAAAGCAACGATAAAGTAACTATCTGTGTAACGGAGCGCTTCGGTGGAAGCGTTTTTTCCAAGAATATTAGTCGTTAAAATACCTAGTCCGAAAGTTATTGCACATGTAATAGTGAATGCAACTACAGAGTCATATTCCTTGTAAATAATCGCTACAAATAGAGGTAGCATCATGCTACCTCCGATAATAAATTGCAGTTTTCCAATTATGTTGATAACTCGTTTATACATATCGTTTACTTTAGAATGTTAAGTCTAATATTAGGTTTAAATAGCTTCTCTACAAATCCGATATTGGAAATCATGCATACTATCGTAACTCGGTCTCCTGGCTTTATTTTCGTATTTCCGTCAGGAATGATAGTTTCCATACCGCGGTGTATTGCTGCAATGATTATGTAATCAGGGAGATTCATATTTTTGAGCGGAATATTAATCATACTCATACCTTCCTGAGCATAAACCTCCATGAGTTCGGCCTGACCTTGCAGGAGGACAGAGGAGATAACCTTCTTAGCGCCTCTGATGAGTCTCAGAACAGTGGAACAGCTGATATCAAGCGGATTGAGTACTACATCTATACCGAGCTTTGATATTAGATCAGTATAGCTATCGTGACTTACCTTGGAAATTACATCCTCAATACCATGGTTCTTAGCCATTAGTGCGAGAAGGAGGTTTTCTTCATCGTAACCAGTTGCAGTTACAAATGCATCCATTTCGTCCATATCTTCCTCATTAAGGAGTCCGACATTTGAACCATCTCCGTTAAGAACCATTACATTTTCAAGCTTATTTGCTAAATAATGGCAACGTGCTTTATCTTTCTCGATAATTTTAACGAATACACCGTACTCGGAAAGTCTTGAAGCTAGATAATATCCAGTTTTACCACCACCGATGATCATTACTTTCTGTACAGAGGAATGCTTCATCTTAGTGTGAACACGACTAGCTAAAGCAAATACATTTTCTTTCTCACCGATTAGGTAGAGTAGATCGTGAGGTTTAATAACTGAATTACCATGTGGGATAATCATCTTTCCCTTGCGTGAAATACCAACCATCAGCATATCTGGCATGATGGTTCGAAATTCAACAAGCGACTTACCTATGAGCTGAGGTTTCTTGTCCGCCTCAAACTCAATAAGTGCAATACTTCTAGATGTAAATATTCCGTTACTTAAAGTGTACTTCTCTACCAAATATCTATAAATTTCTGATGTAATAAGAAGATCAGGTTGATGAGCATATCGATATTATAGTGCTCTCTTAAAAAGTCGAGTTGGTTCATGTGCTCTGGCTCTCTAACCCTTGCAATTACACGTTTACATCCTAGAATTTTTGCAAACGAAGCTGTGAGGATATTAGTGTCGTCTGATGTTGTAGTCGCTATAAGAAAATCGAATGATTTAACATCGATTTTATTAAGTGTCTCGATAGTTTTCGCATCACCGAGAACCGTAAAAACGTCGAACTGCTGAGCGAGCATATCGAGTTTTTTCTCATTATTATCTACAACCGTAATATCGTAATCTCCATCGAGTAGGGCATCAGTAATTCTGATCCCTAACTTTCCGGCACCAATAATCGCAATCTTCATTTCGCCATCCTGTTCAAAAATTTAAAATATAGATTAAAGAGCCGATTCAATATATAATGTATTTTGATATCAGCTCAATAGAGAATTATAATTCAAACACATATTATTTGCAATTGAGTTATCATTTTTAAGCTCAAATTTCAAGTAAAAATACTTAAAGAGGTATAAATGGCTATTAAGATTATCGGATTAGATTTGGACGGAACAACCCTCGGAAGTAACGGTAGACTTCCAGAGCTTAATAAGATTGCTATAGAACGTGCTATTGATTCTGGCATTAATGTTGTAGTTGCAACAGGACGTGTTATTTCAGCCGTTCCAGAAGATATAATGAATATAGAAGGGCTTAGATACATAATCTCATCTAATGGCGCACATGTCCGCGACTTGAAACTCGGTCATGATGTTTATTCAAGTTTCATAAATCCAGTAGTAATTGAAAGAATAGTAAATCTTGCAAAAGAAGAAAAGCTATATCTTGAGGCTTTTCACGATGGAAAGGCTTATATAGATGCAGAGCTTTACCACGATATTGATGTTAATGGAAGTGTGTATAGAAGGCGTGAATATGTGCTTAGGACAAGAAATCCTCTAGATGATATATTTGAATTTATGCTTGAAAAATCAACAGAAATTGAAAATGTTAACATCTTTTTTGATGATATGGATAAACTCGAAGAAATCCGCAAGATTGTCAGTGTTTACGACGATGCAAATGTGACATCATCTGTACCAAATAATATAGAAATTGGTGGTCTTGGATCAAGTAAGAGCATGGCGCTGGCAGAACTTATGAAGATATTATCTATAGATAAATCTGAGCTAATGTGCTGTGGTGACGCTGCAAATGATATTCCAATGCTGCAATTGGCTGGCGTTGGAGTGGCTATGGAGAACGCATGGGATATAGTTAAAGAACATGCTGATTATGTTACTGATTCAAATATAAACGGAGGTGTCGGAAAAGCGATACTAAAGTTCTGCTTTGATAAAGAGGTATAATATATCATAAATTTAAAATCAATGCATACAGACTGAAAATGCACTAATTTCAGCACTGTATGCACTTTTTGTGCAACAATACTGAAGCTCAAACATTTCCGTGGTACAAATGGTTTAAAGCAATGGATAAATCGTATGTAAGTTAATGACATGGAGGGAATATGAAATATAACAAGGTAGTTGGGAATCTTGGAGAAAATATGGCTGCAGATATTCTTGAACAGCAGGGATATGAAGTAATTGCAAGAAATTATACATGTAAATTAGGAGAAATCGATATCATTGCAATGGACATTAGAGATAAGGTGCTTAGTTTTATAGAGGTAAAAACAAGAACTAGTAATAAGTATGGATATCCAGCACAGGCAATATCGCATGATAAGATTCGTCATATAAAAAACGTCGCAAATCATTTCTTACGTGAGCACAGAGATTTTAGTAGTTATAATGCCCGATTTGACGTTGTAGAAATCGAGTGTCGAGTTAACAAAGATTGTTTTTAGAGGTGACAATGCTTTCGAAAATTACAAGTGGGATAATAAGAGGAATTAATGGTCAAAAAGTAACCATTGAGACGTGTGTTAGTAATGGTCTTCCTAATTTTAATATAGTTGGTCTTGCTTCAAAAGCAGTAATCGAATCACGTGAGAGAATTCGTTCAGCAATAATACATTCAGGATATCAATTTCCTCATGGTCATATCACAGTGAATCTGTCGCCAGCGAGCCTAAGCAAAAGTGGAAGTCATCTTGATCTGTCTATTGCAATCGGAATTCTTTCAAGCACATTAGTAGTGAATAATCAAAAAGCAAAATCTTATGCGGTGATAGGAGAGCTATCCTTATCTGGTCAGGTTATGCCAGTAGACGGTGTGCTGCCTATTGTAATATCGCTGCGAGCATTAGGAATCACTAAAGTTATTATTCCAGTTAAGAATGTAAAAGAAGCTTCGTTGGTTGACGGTATTTCAATAATTGGTGTAAATAAGCTAGAAGATGTAATTATGGCAATTAACAATGAACTTAGTGAAGGTTGTAATTATGTATGTGATACTAATGAAACTGTCGAAATAACCCAAGATGATTACTCTGAGATAAGGGGACAAGAATATGCCAAGAAAGCGCTCGTAATTGCTGCTGCAGGTAAGCACCCACTGCTTATGATTGGTCCTCCAGGGTGTGGTAAAACAATGCTTGCGAAACGATTACCAGGTATAATGTCTAAGCTTTCAAAAGACGAACTTCTTGAAACTACAATGATTCATTCTGTAGTGGGACAACTAAATAAAGGTACGAATATTATTAACTGTAGGCCATTTAGATCACCTCATCATACAGTAACTCGTGCAGCTCTAATCGGAGGTGGACTATACCCCGTACCAGGTGAGCTTTCCTTAGCTCATAATGGAGTTTTATTCTTAGATGAATTATGTGAATTTGACACGGCACAGATAGAAGCACTACGTCAACCGCTAGAGGATCATAAGGTTGTAATTACTAGACAAGGTGCTGCATATGAATTTCCGTGTAAAGCTTTAGTTGTTATGGCTGCAAATCCTTGTCCATGTGGTTTTTTTGGTAGTGAATTAAAGGAGTGCACCTGCACTGCTCAAGAGATTGCTCGATATAGAAGGCGTATGAGTGGCCCTATTTTAGATCGCATTGATTTACAGTTAACCATGCAAGAGGTTAGATATGATGATATTGAGATTAGTAAAAAAGATGCAGATGAAATATTAGATAGTAAGATAATGAAATTGATGGTGGATAATGCAGTTAAATTTTCTGAGGTTGAGGGAAGAGGGACTTGCTGTGGTAACATTAGTGATAAAAAAATTAGAGAAGCGTGTCTATTAGGTACTGAAGAGAAAGAATTTCTTGAAAGCGCATACCACTCCTTAAATCTATCTCCAAGAAGCTATATAAGGACACTTAGGGTAGCGAGAACTATTGCAGATATCGAGCAATCAAAAAATGTCAATGTTACCCATTTAGCAGAGGCATTAAGTTATAGATGTAGCGAACATAATAAGGAGCAAGTTTAAAATGAAATATTCTTGTAATGAAGATATTAGAATACTTACCATAGATTCACCAAACTATCCGAACACATTAAAAGTAATAAATAATCCGCCCCAAAAACTGTACTGTATAGGAGACATCAGTTTACTTAAAAAGAAATCAGTTGCAGTTGTAGGGTCAAGAAAATACACTCTTTATGGCAAAATTGTTGCACAAATGATTGGTAAAGAGTTAGCTCATGCAGGAATTCCCGTTGTTTCTGGACTTGCATATGGAATAGATAGTTATGCTCATGAAGGGACCGTTAATTCAAGTGGTAAGGCTATTGCCGTTTTAGGAACAGGTATAGACATAATTTATCCGGCTAGGAATACTTGGTTATATAATAAAATTGCTCAAAGTGGATTGATAATTTCTGAATACCCACCTGGAACACCTGGTGCTAAGTACACTTTTCCACAGAGAAATAGAATTATCAGTGCAATATCTGAAGCGGTAGTAGTTGTCGAAGCAGGACTAAATAGTGGATCACTTATAACAGCTGACTTTGCTTGCGAACAAGGAAAAAGTATATATGCTGTTCCAGGCAATATTAATAGTCAGTTTAGCGTTGGAACTAATAAGCTTATTAAAGATGGGGCAATTCCTATGATTAGCATTAATGATGTTGCATCTGATATTAAAGGGTTTGAGTACATTCCAGATGATATTGAAAAATCTCTTGGACATGATGAACTAGAAATCTATATGGAAATTCAAAAGTCTACTTGTTGTACGATTGACAGTATTGCACACAATCTCAACAAAAATGCAGGAAAAGTCAGTGCTATACTTACAGTGCTCGAAATTAAGGGTATCATTACGACCTATGGAGGCAAAGTATTTCTTGCAAAATAAAATCTCAAGGTTTATGATGAACTCTAATATTGTAGAAAAGTTATATTCTAAAGTTATGATTAAGGGGTTAATCGATGCCGAGTACAGCAAGCACAACGTCAACTAAGAAGAAAAGCACAACAAAAGGCAAGAAGACAACTAGAAAACGTACACTTCTAATTGTAGAGTCTCCTTCAAAAGCAAAGGTTATAGGTAAATACCTCGGGCCTTCTTATAGTGTACTCGCGTCAGTCGGGCATGTAAGAGATTTGCCAAAGAGTAGGCTTGGAATAGATATAGAAAACCACTTCGAACCTGGCTATATAAATATCCGTGGTAAGGGAGATAAGATTAAAGAACTTAAGAAGGCTGCAGCAGCAGCTTCAAAAATTCTTTTGGCTACTGACCCTGACCGTGAGGGAGAAGCTATATCATGGCATCTTGCACACATACTTGATATCGATCCAAGTAGTGAATGCAGGATTGTTTTTAATGAAATTAATAAGGAAGCGGTAAAAGAAGCTATTAAGCATCCTCGATCTATTGATATGGGACTAGTTGATGCACAGCAAGCGAGAAGAGTTTTAGATAGGCTTGTTGGATATCAGATAAGTCCTCTACTTTGGCAGAAGGTAAGACGTGGCCTTTCTGCTGGTAGAGTTCAGTCTGCAGCCCTTAAGATGATTTGTGATAGGGAGAATGAAATAACTTCGTTTATTCCTGAAGAATATTGGACTATAACTGCTGATTACGGTGATAATTTCACAGCATTACTCAGCAAGTATAAGGGTAAAGATATTCGTATAAAAAATTCGTTTGACGCTGAAAATATAGAAAAAGAGATTAAATCAGGAAAATTCACCGTAGAGAGTGTAAAGACTGGTAAGAGGAAGCCAAAGCCATATGCACCATTTACAACGAGTAGTATGCAGCAGGATGCTTCAATAAAATTAAATTTCCAGACTAAGAAAACGATGCAGATAGCACAGCAGCTATATGAAGGTATTGATGTAAAGGGAATAGGAACACGAGGTCTCATAACATACTTGCGTACAGACTCTGTAAGAATAGCTACAGTTGCTAAGGAAGCAGCCGCTAGTTATATCACTGATAAGTTTGGCAAAGAGTACAGTTCTGATAACTCTTTCTCTAACAAAAATAAAGATATTCAAGATGCGCACGAAGCAATTAGACCGACGGACGTTACTTTAGAGCCAGAGGCGATTCGTGAATCGCTTACTGCTGATCAGTTTAAGTTGTACAATCTTGTTTGGACCCGTTTTGTTGCATCGCAGATGTCGGCTGCTGAGTTTGATACAGTTTCAGTTACTATAGATAATAATGACTATAAATTCAGAGCGTCTGGATCGAGAATGGTATTCGATGGATGGAGAAAAGTTTATCCTATTTCAAATGAGAAGGATTCTTTTGTTCCAGAGCTAAATGAGGGTGATGAACTAAAGTGTAAAGATATCATTAAAGAACAGAAATTTACACAGCCACCAGCTAGATACACTGAAGCTGGCATCGTTAAAGAAATGGAAGAAAAGAATATAGGAAGACCAAGCACATATTCCGCGATAATTACAACTCTGACAGGTAGGCGCTATGTGACTAGAGAAAAGAAGAATCTAGTTCCAACACAACTTGGGTTTGATGTAACAGGAATTCTTTCAGAATATTTCGGTGATATTGTCGATGTAGAATTTACTGGAGAGCTAGAGAATCATCTTGATCAAGTTGAGCTAAAAGTAGAAGCTTGGAAGCACGTAATTGAAGATTTTTACGGTCCATTTAGCAAAGAACTTGAGGTTGCTCAAAAAGAAGTAGAGAAAATTGAGCAAGAAGTAGTTTTAAGTGAAGAGGTGTGTGATGTATGCGGTAAGCCGATGGCTATAAAAGAAAGCCGATTTGGAAAATTTCTTGCATGCACAGGATATCCAGACTGTAAGAATACAAAGCCTATAATAAAGGAAATTGGAGTTTCTTGCCCTAGCTGTGGTAAGCCAATAATTGAAAAGAGGACTAGACGTGGAGGTAAGATTTTCTACGGCTGTAGCGGATATCCTGAATGTGAAGTCTCGTACTGGGATAAGCCTACCGGTGCTCTTTGTCCAAAATGCGGGTCAATGCTTCTTGAAGGAAAGGGTAAGAAAGCCAGGATCAAGTGCTCAAACGATAAGTGCAATTACAGCACAGATAAATAATATAAATTTAATGGAGGTGAATCTATGGTTCAATTTCATGCAACAACTATTTGTGCAGTAAAGAGACCTAATGGAGATATATGTATCGGTGGGGATGGCCAGGTAACAATGGGCGAAACCACTATAATGAAGAATGGCGCAAAGAAGGTCAAGAAAATATTTAAGGGAAAAGTGCTTACAGGATTTGCGGGTTCTGTTGCGGATGCGTTTTCTCTAACAGATAAGTTCGAGAACAAGCTTCAAGAGCACGATGGTAATCTAAAGCGTGCAGCGGTTGACTTGGCACAATTTTGGAGAGGTGACCAGGCAACAAGAAGTTTAGAAGCGTTAATGATAGTTGTTGACCAAGATGATTTATTAGTAATTTCTGGTAATGGAGAAGTTATTGAACCGGATAAGGACGTGGTTGCTATTGGTTCAGGAGGAAATTATGCGTATGCTGCGGCAACCGCACTGTTTGACAACTCTGATTTAGATGCTGAAAGCATTGTACGCAAATCTCTTGAGATTGCTTCTAACATCTGCGTATATACAAATAACAACATTTCAGTTGAAAAACTATAGGAGGGATCTATGAAACAGAATATTAAGACAATGACTCCTAAACAGATAGTCGCTGAGCTAGACAAATATATTATTGGGCAGGCTGATGCAAAGAAGTCGGTCGCCATTGCTTTGAGAAATAGATATAGACGCAGTCAACTTAGAGAGGAGATGCGTGAAGAAATTACGCCTAAAAACATTCTAATGATGGGACCAACCGGTGTTGGAAAAACTGAGATTGCACGAAGACTTGCTAAGATTATGGAAGCTCCGTTTGTCAAAGTTGAGGCTACAAAATTTACTGAAGTTGGATATGTGGGTCGTGATGTCGACTCCATGGTAAGAGACTTGGTAGAGGCTTCAGTGAGAATTACTAAGCAGCAGCGAATTAATGAAAAATATGGAATTGCTGATGAAATTGTAGAAGAAAAGATTATCGACGCACTTGTGCCAGGATCTTCTTCAGATAGCGTGAAGAATGTAAATGGACCTAACCCATTTGACTTTTTCTAAACAATTCCAATTACCCGAGTCAAAAGAAGCAATATGAAGAACAGCAAAACCAGGAAAAGCAAAATATTCCTGAAGATGTTGCTATGGCTAAAGAACAGGTTAGAGTCCAGCTTCGAGACGGTAAGCTAGAAGAGCAGCTCATCGATATTGAAGTTGAAGATTCTATGAATACTAACCAGCTTGATATGCAGAATGAGGGCATTGGAATTGCAATTGGTAACATTTTTGGAGATATGATGCCAAAAAAAACCAAGCATAAGAAAGTCACGGTGCGTGAAGCAAGAAAGATTCTTCGAGAACAAGAAGCTCAAAACTTGATCGATATGGATCAAGTTATTGATGATGCTATTGAAAACGCCGAGCAGAATGGAATTATTTTCATTGATGAAATTGATAAAATTGCTTCAGGCAATTCTATGAGTTCAGGTGCAGATGTTTCCCGAGAGGGTGTGCAGAGAGATATTCTTCCAATCGTTGAAGGAAGTGTTGTAAATACGAAACATGGTCCCGTAAAGACGGACCACATGCTATTTATTGGTGCAGGAGCTTTTCATGTATCAAAACCTTCGGACTTGATTCCGGAGCTTCAGGGAAGATTTCCAATTAATGTTGAACTAAAAAATCTAGATAAGGAAGATTTTAAACAAATTCTCACAGATACAGAAAATGCTGTAACAAAGCAGCAAAAGGCGCTCCTTGAAACAGAAGGAGTAGAGGTTGAGTTTACAGATGATTCAACAGATGAAATTGCTGAAATGGCATATTTAATGAATGAACAGACTGAAAACATTGGTGCTAGAAGACTTTATACAATTCTTGAGAAGCTGTTAGAGGACGTTTCCTTTATGCTACCAGATGAATCAGTCGATAAAGTTTTAATCGATAGAGAATTCGTAAAAAATAAATTTAAGGAGACTGTCAAAGAAGTAGACGTTGACAAGTATATTCTGTAAATGAAGTTATACGACACCATATATGAAGAAGCTACGGCTGAATATATAATCCAGAAATCTCGCTTTATAGCGCATATAGCGCCTGTAGATACTTATGATGAAGCAAAGACTTTTATTGCGTCTATAAAGGCCAAATATAAGGATGCTACACATAATGTGCCGGTGCTTGTAGTAGGAGAGAAGCAGGAAATGCAATGGTCAAGTGAAGATGGTGAGCCGCAGGGAACTGCTGGCGCTCCAGTACTTCGCATGCTTGTTGATAGTGGACTTACTAATCTTGCGATAGTTGTAACACGTTATTTTGGTGGAATAAAACTGGGTACTGGAGGCCTTATGCGTGCATATACAGCAGCTGCAAGGTTGGCGATTGATAAGGCTAGACTATGCGAGGTCAAAGAAGCGGTTATATTGAAATATGAAATTTCGTATTCGGATATGACAAAAATTGAAAACATTTCAAAAACAGGGGTTTTCAATATTGCAAAAATAGAGTACACTGATAAAATCACACTAGAAATTAATGGTGATATTGATCGCAAAGACGAAATAATGGATACTATAACTGACATTACGGCTGGTAGATGCAGACTTTTAAAAAAGGAATCGAGAAAAAATAAATTTGTGATTGACAGTGCCACGATGCTGTGTTAGTATGAATAACGCAGTTGAGTGAAGACTGTAGCACGAAATTGACGATTCAGATTTTATAATCTAGTGCGACAAATATCTTTGGACGCTTAGCTCAGCTGGGAGAGCATCTGCCTTACAAGCAGGGGGTCATAGGTTCGAGCCCTATAGCGTCCACCATATTTTGGCCGGGTAGTTCAGTTGGTTAGAATGCCAGCCTGTCACGCTGGAGGTCGACGGTTCGAGCCCGTTCCCGGTCGCCAATTTTTATAACTTATATGCTGATGTGGCTCAACGGTAGAGCAGCTGATTTGTAATCAGCAGGTTGGGGGTTCGATTCCCTCCATCAGCTCCAACATTTCGAGGGATTCCCGAGTGGCCAAAGGGGGCGGACTGTAAATCCGTTAGCTGTGCTTTCGATGGTTCGAATCCATCTCCCTCGACCAATATATATGCGGAAGTGGCTCAGGGGTAGAGCATCGCCTTGCCAAGGCGAGGGTCGCGAGTTCGAATCTCGTCTTCCGCTCCATTTTGCGGATGTAGTTCAATGGTAGAACTTCAGCCTTCCAAGCTGATAGCGTGAGTTCGATTCTCATCATCCGCTCCATTTTTTTTAAGGGTCCATAGCTCAGTTGGATAGAGCAACGGCCTTCTAAGCCGTGTGTCCGGGGTTCGAATCCCTGTGGGCTCACCATTTTTCGATATTAAATTGGTTAAGTAGACGAACTAGAAGTCATGTTATTGGGGTATAGCCAAGCGGTTAAGGCAACGGACTTTGACTCCGTGATTTCGCAGGTTCGAGTCCCGCTACCCCAGCCATTGTGACCCATTAGCTCAGGTGGTAGAGCACTTGACTTTTAATCAAGGTGTCCGGAGTTCGAATCTCCGATGGGTCACCAATTTTTTCAACATCCGGAGAGGTGTCCGAGTGGTTTAAGGAGCTGGTCTTGAAAACCAGTGATTCTGAAAGGGACCGTGGGTTCGAATCCCACCCTCTCCGCCAAGAATCATTTAGTTATAGCTTTTGGAGAAGTACTCAAGAGGCTGAAGAGGACGGTTTGCTAAACCGTTAGGGTTCGTATTAGGGCCGCATGGGTTCGAATCCCATCTTCTCCGCCATATAATATATACCATAGGGGTATAGCTCAGTTGGTAGAGCAGTGGTCTCCAAAACCACGTGCCGAGGGTTCGAGTCCTTCTGCCCCTGCCAATATTTTACGGGGTGTAGCGCAGCTTGGTAGCGCAACTGGTTTGGGACCAGTGGGCCGCGGGTTCAAATCCTGCCACCCCGACCATAATTAAACTGAATACTTTAATGTTTACAAATAACTCATTGAGTGTTAATATCAAAGAGCGCCGGGGTGTAGCGCAGCTTGGTAGCGCAACTGGTTTGGGACCAGTGGGCCGCGGGTTCAAATCCTGCCACCCCGACCACTTTTTGGGCCATTAGCTCAGTTGGTCAGAGCGTCCGGCTCATAACCGGCAGGTCCTGGGTTCAAGTCCCCGATGGCCCACCATTATTTATTTAGTTTATATGCCCAGATAGCTCAGTTGGTAGAGCAAGGGACTGAAAATCCCTGTGTCCTTGGTTCGATTCCGAGTCTGGGCACCACTAAAGAAGCAGAAATGCTTCTTTTTTTATTTCTATATATTGAACTCGTTTTATCTTATATATTTATATGTTGTGTTATTCTAGCTTTTTTTGCCTTTTTGAACAATTGAATCTTTAATAATGACTGAAATTTCAACGGTTTTTATCCTTGATTTTTCTTCATATTAGAACCTAAATTTGTTAAAATTAAGAAAAAAATTTACATTTAAACAATTTTTATATTAACTTATAAATAAATTATTTATTAAGAGAGAGGAATAATGAATAATCGATTGAAGATCAAAGTAACTACTTTTTCTATCAGTATTGATATTCTTGTTGCTGTTAATTGCATTTTCTGTACTAGATGCTAGTGCACAATCTGTTCAAAATGCAACAGGTTATATCAATTCCAAGGGTGGTGTTAATGTCAGACTAGGTACTTCAGTATTTACTAAAAAAGTAATGGTAATACCTAATAATAAGAAAGTAACTATTACTGAAGTTGTATTTTCATCTAATTCTAATGGTACAGCTAAAGATAAGTGGTATCACATAAATTTTGGCGGTAAGTCAGGTTATGTTAGATCGGATCTTATTGATAGGGTTGAATATTCTGCAGTTTCAGGTAGAACATCTGCTTCTGTTAATAGTAGACTTGGAGCAGGAACGGGTTTCAGGAGCGTTTCAATATTTGGAAAAAATGTAAATCTTACGGTTCTTTTAAAGGCAAGAGCTAACAAGTCAAATGCTACATGGTATATGATCAAGTATAATGGAGGTTATAATTATGTAGCTGCTTCGTGGGTTGATATTACTGGAAGTATCTTTTCTAGTAATAATAGTGGTACTGCTAATAATGCTGGAAATACTAATTCTACTCCTGCTACGAAACCTACACAGGATAATAATCAATCAAATAATAAACTAACACCTGGAACTGGTAGCAGTACTGCAAGTAATAATAGTGATACAAGTGCTAATATTAACTCTAATAGTAATAGCAGCAATAGTTCGAGTACATCAAGCCAGACTTCGAGAGATTTGAAAGAACAATTGCATCTTTTCCAGAGGATTATAGGGGTAAGTTAAGACAGCTTCATGCTGCACATCCAAATTGGAAGTTTGTTGCCAAAAATACAGGCATTGACTGGAATACTGCACTATCAAAGGAAAGTAGTGATGGCGTGTCTCTAATCAATGGTTCTTATCCACTTTCATATAGAGATGTAAGCTCATATAGTTTTAAAGCAAAGGACCAGACTCGACCTTTATACAATGGCGCTAGTAAATCATCAGGCTTGGCTGGTACAGCAAGTGCAAATACTTATATTACATTACTTGATGAAGTGTTTTCTGCTAATAATGGTAGTGAGGATTCAAAGTTTGTACACGTTAAGACTGCATCTGGTCAGACCGGTTATATACAGGGAAGCGTTACGAACGAGAACTACTCGGTAGAGGTTAATGGTACCGTAAAAGGTGGTTACACTAATATACGTAAAGGTGCAGGAACTGGATACGGCAAGATTGGTGGAGCAAACACTGGAAATAAGGTGTCTATTGTCCTAACTGCAAAGGCATCAGATGGAGTTGTGTGGTATAAGATTAAGAGTGGCAGCGGGTTTGCTTATATTTGTAGCAAGTTTGTTACGATTGAAGAGACGAAAAATGATAAAGTTGTTTCAAACAAGGCTGCTGCACCTAAAACCTCAAGTTCAAATAATAGCTCCGTCGTATATGGAACTATTAAGCAGGATACTGCGTATAGAATGGGACCATCTGACATATTTAAGGAAGCAGGAAACTTAACTGTTGGTCAGAATGTGACAATTATAAACTCTGTAAAGAACGTTGATAATAGCAATTGGTACAAGGTTGCTGTAAAAGGAAAAGTTTACTATGTTCCTTCTGAAACTATCGCGGCTTCAGGAGAAGTAAATTCGGGCGACGCGAGTGTAAGTGGTAAGGTTCATGATTATCTAAACTATAGAGCATCATATGACCTAACAAGCAAGCCTGCTGGAACATTTTCTAAGAATACGGAGGTAGTAATTACTGGTGCAATTAATTCAGGTAACTACAACTGGTATAGAGTTCAGTATAAAGGCACTACTTATTATGCGGCTGCAAACTGGATTACGGTTTATGACCAGAAATATGACGGACAGGAAGCAACTGCTCCTGTAGAAGAGAATAAAGATAGTGAGGAGCATGCGGTAGCAGGGATTGAATCTCTTAAGGGTGTTGGTAGATTTACGGCATCTGGAACTTATATCCCTAAGGATGGATCAACCTGGTTCAATGCAAATACAGATGTTGTTGGATATTACATGGATCCACGTAACTTCCTTAATGAAAACAATATTTATATGTTCGAAGACCTATCATATCAGTCGTATCAATCTCAGGCTGCAGTTTCTAAGATTATTTCAGGCACTGCTCTTGAACGCAATGGATTTATGGCTAGTTGGTTGTAACGGCTGGACAACAAAATGGTATAAGTCCAATTGCACTTGCTGCGAGAGCTAGACAGGAGACTGGTGGCGGAAGTATTGCGATATCAGGATATGTTTTTCCTGATGGTAATTCTGCATACAATCCTTATAATATTGGAGCTTATTCCAATGCAAACCCTGTAATGAGAGGTTTAGAATATGCAAAGAAGCAGGGATGGGATACTAAGCAGAAGGCTGTATTAGGAGGAGCTAAGTTCATAGCTAGCGGCTATATAAAGCAGGGACAGAATTCTGTATACTTCCAGAGATTTAACGTTGCGAATGGTGCAAGTAAGGTTGGAACACATCAGTATATGACAAATATATCGGCTTGCTATACTGAATCTATCTCGACAAAGAATAGCTATAGTGCATATGGAATCACTAATGAATCACTTGTATTCATTATTCCTATATACAGTAATATGCCATCGTCTACATCTTTACCACATTAGAGGCATGCGATAGCGAGAAATCAAATACTTAGAATTATCAAAAAGTCGGATATCAAATTTGATGATGATATCCGACTTTTTATAAGTTTTAATATATGAATTAAAAATATAGTTTAAGGAGCTACAATTTGGCTCCTTGATATGTATCACGATTATTGAGTTCACGGTTAATTGAGTTTAAAATAGTTCTCTTTTTATAGCTCCATTCAGGGCTAACTAGGAGATTTCTCGGAACATCACCAGTTAAACGATGGATTGTTATATTTGGTGGTATTTCTTCGATCATTCTGACGACGAGATCAACGTAACTTTCAAGGCTTCCAAATGATACGTAATCTGGCATTTCCTTATATAGAGGAGATGAGCTCACGATATTCATAAGATGTATTTTAATTCCGAATACTCCGCTATTTGTTACATAATGAAGGGATTTGAACATATCTTCTTCAGTTTCGCCCGGTAAACCTAGAATCAAGTGCACAACTGCTTTGATATTTCGATTCGAAAGCTCTGCCATTGCATGATGAAAATTGATTAGGTGATATCCAATGTTCATATTATCTAGTGTTTATCATGAATAGTTTGAAGACCAAGTTCAATCCACATAAAATGATTTTCGTTAATTTCAGAAAGAAGATTAAGTACTTCTTCATCAAGACAATCTGGTCTCGTTGATATCACGATTCCTTCAATATCTGGATGAGATAATGCAGCGTTATATTTTTCTCGTAACATATCGACTGAGGCGTAGGTATTCGTATGACTTTGAAAGTAAGCTAAATGACCTGCATTCGGCCATTTATCTCTAAGTAGCTCAATCTGATCTGAAATATTAGAAGCAAGTTCTCCAGAACCGCCTGAAGAACAGAATTTACAGCCACCATATCCTACTTTTCCATCTCTATTAGGACATGTAAAGCCAGCTTCGATTGAAAGCTTTACCATCTTTCTGCCGAAATATTCTTTTAGATAGCTATTTATAGAATAGAACCTTTGATCTTTAGTAAATTTCAAATTAAAACCTCGACTTAAATTATTATATATAGGTGCTCACAAAACATAAGAATATGTCAGTTTCTATGGAAAAATACCACATTTTTTTGTATAATTAGAAGATAATTTTTAAATTTAGAGGTATCCCAAATGAAAGAAAAATGCGATGCCTATATGGGTTTTCGTGCAGATGAATTTCATAAAAATGTGTCATCCGCTTACATGAGTGTCAAGTTGGCCGACAGGAAGCCGAGAATTCTCTTACATGCGTGCTGTGGACCTTGTTCTACATCGTGTGTAGAGCGATTGGCTTTTGACTACGAAGTCACCGTTTTTTATTATAATCCAAATATAACAGATCAGGAAGAATATCTTTTACGAAGGGACAGTCTCATTAAATTCATAGATGCTTTTAATGAAGAGTTCAAGGATAGGACACATGTTCATTATCTAGAAGGAGATTATAAAGTTGAGGATTTTATCAAAGTTACGCAGTCACTTTGTAATGAGCCTGAAGGTGGAAAGAGATGTGATGTGTGTTTTGAGTTAAGACTAGAAGAGGCTGGACGCAAGGCGAAGGAACTTGGGATGGACTATTTTGCTACTGCAATGGCTGTAAGTCCTCATAAGGATTATGTGTCGATACTAAGAATCGGACAAACAATCGGAGAAGCGAATAACGTCAAATTCTTAGACGTGGATTTTAAAAAGAAAAATGGTTTTGGCAGAAGCGTAGAGCTATCAAAGAAATATGGTCTTTATAGACAAAAATTCTGTGGGTGTGAGTATGCGCGCGCTATGATGAAAAACAAGTAGAATATTCTGCTTAATTTTGAAAAAATTAATTTTATATAGAAAGGCTTTTAGGAAATGAGTAAATTAGTACTTCCAAAAGATTACAGACCAATTATTAATCACGTTGAGACACAGAGAGCAATCAAGAAGATTAAGGATTACTTCCAGCAAGAACTCGCTTACGGACTTCAGCTTCGTCGTGTATCAGCACCTCTATTTGTATTCCCAGAGACCGGTCTCAATGACAATTTGAATGGATACGAACGTAGAGTTAATTTTACTATCAAGGATATTGATGAGAAACAGGTAGAAGTTGTTCAGTCTCTGGCTAAATGGAAAAGAATGGCACTTGCAAAGTATGAAGTAGAGCCAGGTCACGGAATATATACTGACATGAACGCTATTCGTAGAGATGAGGAGCTAGACAATATTCATTCAATATATGTGGATCAGTGGGATTGGGAGAAGGTTATTAGATCTGATCAGCGCACAGATCAGTATCTTGAGGAAACTGTTGTTACTATCTACAATGCGATGAAAAATCTCGGAGATTATGTGAATCGTCTATATAGAGATATTCAGATTGAGCTTCCAAATGAGATAACTTTCATAACCACTCAGGAACTAGAGGATAGATATCCTGACAATACTCCTAAGCAACGTGAGGCTATGGCTGCTAAGGAATATGGAGCTGTATTTATCAAGAAGATAGGTGGTGTTCTCGCTTCAGGTGATAAACATGACGGAAGAGCTCCTGACTACGACGACTGGGAGTTAAATGGTGATATTATCGTATGGAACGATGTGCTTGATGATGCTCTTGAACTTTCCTCCATGGGAATTCGAGTTGATAAGGAAACAATGGAGCGTCAGTGCAAGATTGATGGCAAAGAAGAAAGACTTAGTCAGTCATTTCATCAGAGTGTTCTAAATGGTGAAGTTCCACTATCAATCGGCGGAGGAATTGGGCAGAGTAGAATCTGCATGTTCTTCCTTCAGAAAGCACATATAGGTGAGGTTCAGGCTTCAGTTTGGCCAGATGACATGATTCAGGCTTGTGCAAAAGATAATATCTTCTTGCTATAAACTGCACCAAAGATACTACTATTCACGGTTAAAATAAAAAGAAAGGATTCATGTTCATGAAATATGTCGATGTTGTAATTGATAATAAAAGTGAATATATGGATTCTTTTTTTACGTATTTGGCGCCAGATGACATTAAAGTTGGTGATAAAGTAACTGTCCCACTCGCGAGAAGACCAAAAGGTGCCGAAGGATATGTGGTATCTACAGATACCGTTCCGAACGTCGACACTTGCAAAATTAAAGAAATAATCAGTATTTACAAACATCGTTCCATGACATCAGAGATAATTGATACAGCTATCTGGATGAGGTCACGGTATGGAATTAAATATATCGATGCTATCAAGATGTTTGATGTTGGAGGTAAGCGTATTCCTGTAAAAGCTCAAGTAAAAGTGAGTAATGAACTTGAAAGCGAACCGATTCTTTCTAACGAACAACAAGATGCGGTTAGTAAGATACATGATTCGATTGATAAGGGGATAGGAAAAACATTTTTAATCCACGGTGTCACCAATTCAGGTAAGACTGAGGTCTACATGAGAGCCGTTCAGAAGGTTATTTCAAGAGGAGAAACAGCAATTGTTTTAGTTCCAGAAATTGCACTTTCATCACAGGTTGCAGAGCGGTTTGCAAGTCGTTTTGGTAGAGAGCAAATTGCCATAATGCACAGTAAGCTTAAAACTAGCGAACGTCTTTCTGAGTGGTTAAGGATTAGATCTGGAAAGGCAAAAATAGTAATTGGTGCTAGAACTGCCGTGTTCGCACCAGCTCAAGATATTGGTGTTATCATCATTGATGAAGAGCATGAATCTACATATAAGTCTGATCATAATCCTAAATTTGAGACAATAGATGTAGCTTTTAGAAGAGCAAAGTGTCATAATGCCACTTTAATTTTGGGTAGTGCTACCCCAAGCATAATTTCATATAACCGCGCAATGGAAGGTATTTATAATCTAATCGAGATGACTGAGAGGATTGGCGAAAGCGTAATGCCTGAAGTTAATATTGTTGATATGAGAGAGGAACTACGAGCTGGCAATACAAGTATTATTAGCAGAAAGCTCTTGTCATCTATTGAGGATACTATTAATAAAGGTGAACAGGTAATTCTGTTCTTAAATAGAAGAGGCTTTTCAACGCAAGTGATGTGTCAAGATTGTGGATATGTCATGAAATGTCCTGATTGTGATATTACACTTACATTTCATAAAAAAGAGAATGCTGTAAAATGCCATTACTGTAACCGCAAGTTTAAAGTTCCTAAAGCGTGTCCCGAGTGTGGTAACATGCAACTATCTTATGTAGGAACAGGAACGGAAAGGCTTGAGGAGACGATAGGTGGTCTAATTCCAGTAGCTAAAACTGAGAGATTTGATCTTGATACTGCCAAGAATAGCAGAGAGATAAAAAATACACTGAAGCGTTTTAATTCCGGAAAAACAAATATTCTCGTTGGAACACAAATTTTGGCAAAAGGATTAGATTTTAGAAATGTGGGACTAGTAGGTATAGTTTTAGCAGATTCTTCGCTTAATATTCCAGATTATCGTTCACCTGAACGTACATTTCAATTGATAACACAGGTTTCTGGTCGTGCGGGCCGAGAAGGAGGAAGGAGCAAGGTTATCCTCCAGACATATCAACCAGAAGATGATACGATAAAGAGAGCTGCGGCGAGAGATTATATTGGATTCTATAAGCAGGAGCTATCTCACAGAAAGAACATGAACTATCCTCCTTTTTCTGATATTATCTCTGTGACATTCGTTGATAAAAAGGCTGCAAAGATTGATTGTAGTTCAACAATAGATCATGCTAACGACTTTAGAAAATATCTTTTATCGATGAATAATTTACCTGTTAATACTACAATTTACGAGCCTAAATTTGATTTGCAGAGAGGTGGAGCTGACAGGAATAGAGTATATTTCCTAATAAAGGCACCAAAAGGTAGTAGGGGTGGCTTTGTTAGCGCCTATATGAAGTATCGGGAGCTCATGATGAGACACAAGAGTACCTGTCATATTGAAATAGATATAAATCCATATGGAATATTATAGATGATTGCTATATTGAAGGGAGTATTATGGCATTAAGAAAGATAGTAATAAGAGGGGATGAAATTCTCACAAAACAGTGCAAACATGTAACAAAAATTACTGATAGGATAAAACTTCTATGCGAAGATATGCTTGAAACGATGAGAGAGGCTGATGGTGTTGGACTTGCAGCGCCACAGGTTGGCGTTATGAAAAGGGTGTTTGTATGCCGACCAGAACTAGATAATTTCGACAAGGAATACGTGATGATTAATCCTGAAATAATCGAAACTGAGGGTGAGCAGGAGTCAGCAGAAGGGTGCCTGAGTGTACCTGGTTACATTGGCATGCTGAAGAGACCTGAACGTGTTAAGTTAAAAGCTATGGATTTAGATGGTGAAATTAAGGAGTATGAGTTTTCTGGTTTTGCTGCAACTTGTATAATGCACGAAAACGATCACTTAAACGGAGTTGTTTATCCAGATATCGCAGAAGAGGTGTATACTACTGAGCAATATAACGATATGATGGCAGAATTAACTTCAGAAAACGAAGAGGGCAAGAACTAAATGCGTATAGTATATATGGGAACACCTGATTTTGCGGTTCCTGCATTAAATAGCATAATAAAAGCTGGACATGATGTATTGTTGGTTGTTACACAGCCTGATAGACGTGGTAATAGGGGGAAGATGGTATTTTCACCTGTTAAGGCTTGCGCACTTGAATATAATATTAAAGTTTCCCAGCCAAATAGCATAAAAAATGAACCTAAATTTATTGATGAGCTTAGATTGTTACAGCCAGATATCATAGTAGTAGCTGCTTTTGGACAGATTCTTCCCCAAGAGGTTCTCGATATACCGGTCCATGGCTGCATTAATATCCATGGCTCGATTTTACCTGAATATAGAGGAGCAGCACCTATTCAATATGCAATTCTAGAAGGTAAGGCTGAAACTGGTGTTACTATTATGCAAATGGAGAAAGGGCTTGATACTGGAGATATCATTAGTCTTGCAAAAGTAAATATTGGCAGAAAAGATATCATTGCTCTTTCTAAGGAACTTGCAGAATGTGGTGCTAAGCTAGTTGTAGATACCATGGAGTCAATAGAAAAAGGTCAAGCAACCTACACAAAACAAGATGATTCAGCTTCATCATATGCTCACATGATTAGCAAAGAAGATGGATATACTAATTTCGGTACTTCTGCTATTGAAATAGACAATAAGGTTAGAGCTTTTAAGGCTTGGCCAGGCACATTCACTAATATTGGTGAAAAAACCTTGAAACTATTTGAGGTATTACCGATAGAAGACGTTGATAACAATGCACAATACGGTACTATAACAAGTGTTGACAAAGATAAATTTACTGTAAAATGTAATCGTGGAACGCTTGAAATCAGTGAGGTTCAACTTCAAGGAAAAAAGAGGATGACTGTTTCTGACTTTTTGAGGGGAAATAAGCTAGAAGTTGGAATGCGTTTAAAATAAAAAAAGATTTATGGAGGTAAAAGATATGTTTGGAGGATATTATTCATCTATGATCGTTTTGATTCCAGCTATGATTTTTACGATGATTGTTCAGGCGCGCATTAAACGTGCTTTCTCGACCTATATTGATATTGAAAACAGCAAAAAAATTACAGGTTTTGAAGCAGCTCGCAGGATGTTAGACGCTAATGGACTTCAACAAGTACCAATTAATGCGCTTAATGGCGATGCTCTTACTAACTATTACGATCCTAGAAACAACACTGTAAATCTCAGTTACGATATATACAATCAGGATTCGGTTGCATCTGTATGTATTGCTTGTCATGAGGTAGGGCATGCTATTCAGCATGCGACAGGATATGCTCCTGTCAAGATGAGAAATGCACTAGTACCGGTTACAAATTTTGCACAAAATGCTTCATGGCCGTTAATACTGCTCGGAATAGTCTTATCTTCGACAACTCAGTATGGAACTATGTTCTTTAACATTGGAATCCTTTGTTTTGTTGCTGTTGTATTGTTCCATCTTGTAACTCTTCCTGTTGAGTTAAATGCTAGTAGTAGAGCTCTTCAACAGATGAAATCACTTGACTTAGTTGATGCTGCAGATTATTCAGGAAGCAAAAAAAGTTCTTAGTGCAGCTGCGATGACATATGTAGCAGCGCTTGCAACTGCAGCAGCAGCACTTATCAGGATTCTTCTAATCAGAGGAAATAGAGACTAATGAATAAAGATTGGCACGCTGTATACGATGCACTACACAGTGTTTATTGCGATAATTCATATTCAAACCTTGCAATTAATGAAGCTCTTAGGGAACACGACGTATCCTCTCAGGGCTTCGTTCGTGTTATGTCTAAAGGTGTTATTCGAGATACAATTCTCTTGGATTACAATATTGGAAGACTCGCGAAAAATGGAATTAAAAGAATCAAGAATAAAAACTTAATCATACTTCGTATGGGCATGTATGCAATTGCTAAGATGGGTTCGGTTCCTGCGTACGCTGCGGTAAATGAAGCTGTTTCGTTGGCTGGAAAAGTTTCTCCTGGCGCAAAAGGCTTTATAAATGGACTGCTCAGAGCGTTCGAAAGAGACGGTTCAGAACTTATAACACCAGATACCAGCGATGTTTTGGAAGAAATATCATACAAATACTCTTTTCCGTATCATCTCGTAAGATTTCTTAGCAAACAGTATGGAGAGAATGAAATCGAAGAGATTTTAAAAGGCTTGTACGAAATACCTGAACTAAATATTAGAGTTAATTCTAATATGTGTGAACGTAAGGAACTTTTGCATCGGCTAATTGATAAAGGGTTTATAGTTCATGAGAATCCATTGATTGAAAATGGAATAATCGTTGAGGATGGGGCAATTTTAGGAATCCCAGAGTACAAGTGCGGCATGTTTAGTGTCCAAAGTACTTCTTCACTTAGAAGTGTTGAGTTACTTAATCCTCAATCTGGTGATAAAATACTTGATATTTGCGCTGCACCAGGCGGTAAAACTTCGGCGATGGCAGAAATCATGAGGGACTGCGGTGAAATTTTAGCCTGTGACATACATGAACATAGAGTAGAGCTCATCAATGAAATTGCGAGTCGCCTGGGTCTTTCTTGTATAAAGGCGACTACAATGGATGCAACTTATTATGATGAAGAGTTATATGAGCAGTTTGATAAAGTTCTTGCTGATGTGCCGTGTTCGGGACTAGGAGTTATAGCAAGCAAGCCTGAACTTAAACTTCGTGTTAATCTAAACGATTTTCCGAATTTATATGAAATTCAATATAGTATTTTGAGAAATGCTTTTATGTATTTAAAACCAGGGGGAGAGCTAGTTTATTCCACTTGTACCATTAACAGGTGGGAAAATGACCAAATAGTCTCTAGACTATGTAATTCCTTTGAGAATGCGAGTATTGTTGAATACAATTCAATTTTACCGTATAATAAACAAGTAGGATTTTACTATTGTAAAATCAGTAAGTGTAACAATTTATAATTTTAATTTACTCAGGTGGTAAGACTTTAATGAGAGTAGGATATTTAACAGATAAGGGTATGAAGCGCCCTAAGAACGAAGATGCTGTAAAAGTATTAAAGGATAGCAGATTTTTTATGCTGGCAGATGGTGTTGGTGGAAATAAGTCTGGTGAAATCGCAAGCACTGCAGCAGTAGATTTTCTTGCTGATTATGTGTACAACAACCCAATCGAGTTAGTTGAGGGAAGTGAAGCCATATTTACGTATTTCGAGAACGCGGTTAACTTTGTAAATGAAAGCATTTTACAGCTTTCTAACACTAGACCAGAATACATAGGCATGGCGACAACACTCGTTTTTGCGTACGTTGACCACAAAATTCTTTACGTCGGTAATGTGGGAGATAGCAGAGTTTATTTTATTCACAAGGATGAAGTTCACCAAATTACCGACGATCACACTTATGTTAACGACTTAGTTAAGATGGGGGCTATTACACGTAATGAAGCTGACCATCACTATAAGAAGAATGTAATCACCAGAGCAATTGGTGGTAACGCATACAACAACCCTGACTGCTTCAACATATATATGGAGCCAAGTGATAGGGTACTTATCTGTAGTGACGGACTCTACGAAGAAGTATCAGATAGCGAAATTCTTGATATTTTCAACGAGAGTTCTGACATGCAGGAATGTGCTGAACATATGGTTGAAAGAGCGAACCTAAATGGTGGAAACGATAATATTTCAGTAATCTGTATTGATATGTTGGAGGAATCAAATGAGCAGTAGACTTCTATCTGGCCGTTACGAGCTCCTTGAGAAAATCGGTGATGGCGGTATGGCAGTCGTTTACAAGGGTAAGGACAGACTGTTAAATAGATTCATCGCTATCAAGATACTCAGACCAGAGTTCACAAAGGACGCTTCATTTGTTGAGAATTTCAAAAGAGAGTCACAAGCAGCTGCGGGGCTTTCTCACCTAATATCGTAAGTGTTTACGATGTAGGGAAGGAAGGAAATATCAACTACATAGTAATGGAGCTTGTTGAAGGCCGTAATTTAAGTAATATAATTGCAGAAGATGCACCTTTAGACTACCGCACGGTAATCGACCTAACTAAGCAGGTTGCATCTGCCCTTAGAATTGCGCATAAAAACAAAATTATACATAGAGATGTCAAGCCTCATAACATCATGGTTACATCTGATGGTGTTGCAAAGCTTGCCGACTTTGGTATCGCTAAGGCTGTTAACGATGCGACACTTTCTACTAACAGCAAGGTAATCGGGTCAGTGCACTATTTCTCGCCAGAGCAGGCTAGAGGAAACTACGTAGATGAGAGATCCGATATATATTCACTCGGCATTGTAATGTATGAGATGCTCACAGGAAAGTTCCGTTTGATGGAGACAACCCTGTATCAATAGCTCTCAAGCATATAAACGAGGAGATTGTACCACCACATGAATATGTGGATGGAATTCCACCTGCACTTGAAAGAGCTGTTCTCAAGGCGACTAATAAGTTCCAGACAAATAGATTTAATAGTGCTGACGAGCTTATTGAAGAGCTTGATAACATCGAATTTGTTACGAAAGTTGTTGGAAATTCTATCTTCGCTGAAGCCTCTAACGAAGTTGCTCGTAAACGATCTGACGTCGACGAAGATGATAATGAAGAGCTAGTATCCGATAAGTCTAAGGGTAAGAAGAAAAAGAAGAAAGCTGGTCCTGATAGCCGCAAGAAGAAGCTTATCAAGATTGGAATCGCCGCAGCGATAATTCTTGTTCTCGGGCTAGGTGTTGCATTTGCAACAGGTGCATTCTCGAGCAAAGCTAAAGTTCCAGATATGTCAGATATGACATACAAGGAGGCGAAGAAGACTGCTGAGAAAAGTGGCTTTAAGGTAGAAAAGGGTAAGAGTGTATATTCTTCCGAAATCGCTGAAGGTCACGTTGTAGAGCAGGATCCTGCTGGTGGAGAAGAAGCGAAGAAAGGGTCAACTATCAAGCTAAACCTTAGTAAGGGTTCTAAAGAAGGAACAGTTCCAAATATCGTAGGACAGGATTACAAGAAGGTTGAGAAGAAACTAAAGAAGGCTGGATACAAGCTTGGAATAGTTAAATCTGAAACCTCAAACAAGCCAGAAGGAACAATACTAACTCAGGACCCAGAAGCAGGAACTAATGCTGATAAGGGAACGAAAATTAATATCACTATTAGTGATGGAAAAGGTAAGGAGAAAGGAACGGTACCTTCTGTAACCGGAAAGTCACTTGAAGAAGCGAAGGCAGCAATTACTAATGCAGGCTTCAAAGTAGGAAATATTTCTTACGATGAAAGTAATGTATACGGTAATGGATATGTAATGTGGCAGCAGTATGCTGCTAATACATCGCTCGAAAAGGGTGAAACTATTGATATTGAGGTAAGTAAGGGTGCACCTTCCTCAGGAAGCTCATCTGATAACTCTAATAACAGTGGAACAAGGTTGTAATATGCTAGGAAGAGTCGTTAAAGGAATTGGCGGTTTCTACTATGTAGATGATGGAGAGCGTGTTTACATGGGTAATGCTCGTAAAAACCTCAAAAGAGGTAAATCTATCATTTATGTTGGTGACATCGTTGAGTTTGAACTCAGACAAGAAGATGGCGACTGTATAATAACAAAGGTGCGCGAAAGAAAGAATTTTCTTTCGCGCCCACCTGTTTCTAACCTTGATAAACTAGTGGTTGTATTTGCGGCGGCATCACCGGATCCTAATAGACTTATTATCGACAAGTTTACTGCTGCTACACTATATAACAATATCGAAGTTATTATATGTATTACAAAGCCTGATCTTGTAGATGAAAGTCATTTAATAGAGCTAGTTACTACTTATCAGAAAGCTTTTCCGGTAGTTACTGTCAATGGTAGAAATGGCAATGGTATCGATGAATTATATAATCTGATAAAGGGGTCTAATGTTGCTCTTGCAGGTCCATCTGGTGTTGGTAAATCAACAATCATGAATTCTCTCACTGGTAGAACCGATATAGAAACAGGTGATATCAGCAGCAAGACTTCTAGAGGTCGACACACAACAAGGCATGTAGAGATTTTTAGCATAAATAATGACACTCATTTTTATGATACTCCTGGCTTCACTTCGCTAGATATGCCTAAGCTAGATAGATATCATGTGAGGGAATACTTTCCTGAAATAGCTAGATACAAGGGATATTGCAAGTATCTCGATTGTATCCATGTCGATGAGCCTGATTGTGCGGTAAAAGATGCTCTGGCTGTAGGAAAGATTTGTAAAAGTAGATATGAATCGTACCTTTCGATTCTGGAAGAGGTAAAAAAATGGCAAAGATAGCACCTTCTATTTTAGCAGCAGATTTTGCAAAGTTAGGTTCTGAAATCGCTGATATTTGTAAAGGAGGATGTGATTATATTCACATTGATATTATGGACGGGGCATTTGTTCCCAATATCAGCTTCGGAAGTGCAGTTATGAAGAGTCTCAATAACTATGCGAGTGTTCCGTACGATGTTCACCTTATGATTCTTAATCCAGATCAGTATCTCGAAGAATTTGTGACAGATAATACTGAGTATATTACTGTTCATTATGAGGCATGTCCTCACATCTGTAGGACAATATCACACATTAAAGAACAAGGGGTGAAAGCAGGAGTATCAATAAATCCTGGAACGCCAGTATCTTGTCTCGAAGCTGTTTTGCCATTTGTTGATATGGTACTTGTTATGTCAGTAAACCCGGGATTTGGCGGACAGAAATTTATACCTGAAACCGCTGAAAAAGTTGCAGAGCTAAATAAGCTGAGAAAAAGCAAAGGGTATAGTTTTGAAATTGAGGTTGATGGTGGTATTTCTGATAAAAATGCTGGACTCCTTACCTCAAATGGGGCGGATATTCTGGTAGCTGGTTCTGCAGTTTTTAATCATAATAACAGAGCTGAAGCAATAATGAAAATCAAGCAGGTTGATGCATAAAGCCTGGCTAACTTCAAAAATTATGGGTTATAGGACAAAACGTGTTGGTAAAACCGCTGCGGTCGTTGAAATTTCAACGGCTACAGCGGTTATATCTTTTTTGAAAGAAGATACAGGGTGGACAAAACGTGTTGGTAAAATCGTCTAAAACACTTGAAATTTCAAGGCGTATTAGGGTTATATCTTCCTTAGAAATAGTATTCTAGGAGGATTGTAAAATGAAGCGTGTTATTTGCCCTGTTTGTGGTAGGTGTTGCTCGAAATATGGTAAGACAAATGCAGGAACACAGAGGTGGTTTTGTTGTAATTGTAAGATGGCGTTTTCCCCTAAAATAGACAATCTAACCAAGCAGCTTAATATATTTCTTAAGTGGCTTTTTAGCAAAGATATTCAAAAGTATATGCCTGGAGGTGGTCGTACATTTAGGCGAAAAACATCCAAATTTTGGGATATATGGACATTACCACCAGTTGTAGAAGAAAAGCATTCAGTAGTATTCGTAGATGGAATTTACCTGTGCCGTAATGCTTGTGTTTTAATTTGCTGTGACAGAAACCATGTGCTAGGTTGGTACTTATGCCGCTATGAGCATGCAAATGCATGGATCTCATTAATGTCTAGGATTACTGAACCTGCACTTGTAGTTTCGGATGGAGGAAAAGGATTTAATAAAGCTTTGAGAAAGGTATGGCCTCATGCAAAGCACCAGAGATGCCTTTTTCATGTGTTTTCTCAAGTAAGAAGATATACTACAACAAGACCTAAAACCCTTGCAGGGGCTGAATTATATGCTCTTGCTAAAAGACTACTACACCTAGAAACTAGATCTGAAGCAGATAAATGGGTAGATGAATTCTTAGATTGGATGAGAAAACACAACAAGTTTCTGAGCCAAAGGTCACTAGATGAAAACGGCAATTGGAGAGCAACGCATGAAAGACTTTTAAAGGCACAGAGATCTCTTTCTAGGTTGGTAAAAGAAGGCACTCTATTCACTTATTTGGATGAAGATTTAATAGCTAAGATAGGCAAGGCTCCATCTACAAATAACCAGATAGAAGGCGGTATAAATGCAAGGCTAAGAGCCTTGCTAAGGAATCACCGTGGACTATCTGTTGAAAGAAGAATAAAAGCGGTCTTCTGGTGGTGCTATGTGCACTCACCAAGACCGCTTTCTGTTTCTGAGCTATTAAAAGTAATGCCAACGGACAAAAGTATTGCAGCGATATACCAGAAGATTTCAGAGTTAGATAAACGCACTTCATCTATCCCTACATGGGGAGATGCGGTGGTCTGGGGAGAGCTGCATAAGTCATCTGAATTTCAGAATTATTGGGACTAGCGACCAACACGTTTTGTCCTATAACCCAAAATTATAAATTACAAAAAGTTAATGCCTAACATTCTACTTACGTAGAATGGATAGGCATTTTTTCATATCATCTGGTAATGGTGCTTGAATCTCAAGTTGCTTTCCAGTCATAGGATGTCTTAAAATCATTTTTGCAGCATGCAAAGCCTGTCTGCTCATAAGTTCGGGAGAATCACCTCCATATAAATGATCGCCGGTAATAGGATGCCCTATATGAGTAAGATGGACTCTTATCTGATGTGTTCTGCCGGTATGCAATGTAATTTCGACGAGGGTGTTGTTATCAAATCTCTCGAGCACTTTTACGTCTGTAATTGCATCTTTTCCACCTTCGGATAGTACAGTCCTATGGATTGATTCCTCACTAGACCTTCCGATAGGTTTATTTATTGTAAATTCATCATGTTCAATTACGCCATTAACTATTGCTATGTATTGCTTAAAAACAGTATTTGCTCGCATCTGATGCGATATATCATGCTGTGTATTAGCATTCTTTGCAACTATAATTAATCCAGAAGTATCCATATCTATTCTATTAGCAAAACGAATCTTATAGCTTTGGTTGTTATCCTGCATATATTTCATAAGACCATTTGCAATGGTATGAAGTGGGTGTCCCTTGGTTGGATGAACGATCACTCCTGGTTGCTTGTTAACAAAAATAAGGTCATCATCCTCGTAAATTACGTTAATAGGGATATCCTCTGCAGGAAAATCGCTAGTTTCTTCTGGCAATCTAATGGATATTACGTCGCCAATATTAGGTTTTATAAAGCCTGGAGTAGGCTTACCATTAAGATCTACAAGCTTTTGAAATTTCATCTTTGTTTTAAACCGAGAAGAAAATTTGAAATTTGCTTTAATAATCTGATTGATGCTCAAACCGATATCAGATTCAGTAACTGTATGATTATATTTTCCCATTTATTTCCTCAAATTTAGTCTATAAAAGTTTGTTAGTAAGCTTGTTCCAGTAATCATAACCAGGCAGTCTTAGAAGGTGTATCTCGTCGTCTGCCTGCATTACATCAATTTTAAATACATTGCTAAACTCTCTTGTTAGTCCATCATATGCTAATAATAGTTTGTCTCCAACGGTATTCTTACGCGGTACTAGTCTAACTTTTTTTGACGCAGGGTAGAGAATACTCGACCTAAAGCATCTATAGGCGCTAGTGTTCATCGGTGCCATCGGCGTTAGTTGTAGAGCGTCTAGCTCAGGAGCAACAAGAGATCCGCCAAGTGAGTAGTTATAGCAGTAGATCCGACAGGTGTAGATACCAGAATGCCGTCGCCGATAAACTCCTGAATTGGAGTATCATCCATGATAATCGAAAGGTGCGCCAGCTTTGTATACATGCCCATTACGAGTATTTCGTTGATTCCAGTTATCTCGTGAATACCGTCGCGATCTGTGATGAGGGCGCGTATTGGGTGAATTTTTTCGATAGTGTAATTCCCGTCATTATAATGATTAACGAACATTTCTAGTTCGGAAGGAATTAGCTCTTGAAAAAATCCTAGATGCCCAGTGTTTATTCCAATTATTGGTGTCTTGGGAAGCCTGCATTCGTGAACACAGTTCAAAAATGTTCCATCTCCTCCGATGCATGCTATTAAATCAACGGTTTCATCGTATGTACCAGCAACCTCGAAGCCTCTTGCGTTCAAAACGCTAACTAGTTCACTTGCTGTGGCTTTTGATAGCCCGGTATCATTACTATAGATGAATACATTTGTAGGTTTCATAGTATTTCCTCTTGTATATATCTGCTATATCATCTCATCTAGTTCATCGACTAAGCTTGCGAAAGTGGATAGAGCAGAGAGAATCGGTTCTTCAGTACTCATGTCTACCCCAGCAATTTTAAGTAGTTCGATTGGATAGTTAGATTCTCCAGTAGATAGAAATTTCAAATAATCATTTCTCTCTGTTTCTCCACCTTTTAAAATTCGGTTAGCGATTGCATTTGCAGCGGAGTATCCCGTAGCATATTGATATACGTAGTAAGCACGGTAGAAGTGGGGAATTCTAGACCATTCATATTGGATGAGATCATCATGTTCTATTGCTGAACCATAATAAAGTGCATTTAGCTTATCATACTCCTCGTTCATAAGCTGTGCTGTGAGTGATCCACCATTTCAACAGTTTTATGCATAATTTTTTCAAATTCTGCAAACATAGTTTGTCTAAATAATGTAGATTTAAACTCATCGATATAAAGGTTGATTAGATACTTCTTCATATCACTTGTTTCAGCATGCTTGAGAAGATAATGAATCAAAAGAGTCTCATTAACGGTGCTAGCAACTTCTGCCGTAAATATAGAGTGACCTCCATATACAAATGGCTGTGTGCGTCTAGTATAGTATGAGTGCATTGAATGACCGGCTTCATGGACGAGTGTAAATACGTCACGTAGCTCACCGCTGAAATTCATTAAAATATAAGGGTTACTATCGTAAGAACCGAAGCTATATGCTCCAGAAGTTTTACCTTTATTTTCGTATATGTCTACCCATCTATCTTCAGTTAGTCCTTTTCGTAAAGTTTGAATATACTCATCACCAAGAGGTTTTAATGCCTTGCAGGCTATATCAACAGCCTCTTCATAGCTGCATTCTAATCCTTCTGGTTTTACAATAGGACGGTAAACATCATACATATTAAGTTTATCAAGTCCTAGAGCGCGTTTTCTAATTTCCATATACTTATGCATTGATGGTAGGTTCTTATGTACAGCATCAATAAGATTATCGTACACAGAAAGTGGAATACATTCGCCAGATAGCTCTCTATCGAGTGTAGATTTGTATCTTCGCAGTTTGGAAATTATAGTGTCATGCTTTACATTGTAATTATACATAACAGAAATAGAGTTATTAAACTCCTTATATCGTTTGTACATTGCTTCAAAAGCATTTTTTCTTATCTCGCGGTTCTCAGACTCCATGAACTGGATGTAATTGCCGTGAGTGAGCTCAATATCTATTCCATCCTCATTAGTAACATTGCCGAAAGAAAGATCCGCATCGTTAAACATAGTGAAAATTTCATCAGGAGCGCTGGCAGACTCGTTAAGCTGAGCGATGATACGTTCCTCTTCAGCAGAGAGGACGTGAGGCTTACTAAGCATTATTGAATCAAGCATGAAGGAAAATTCCTTTAAAGCTGGTACCTCATGGATATATCCATTTATTACAGCGTCATCAGCTTCCAGTAGCTCTGGTGTAAAGAATGAGATATTAGCTGAAATTTGAGCGAGTGTAGAGAGTGACTTGTTGTTCATCTCTGTATATTTAGTATTTGCATTATCTTCATCATGACGCATTCTCGAATACACAAAAGCATTCTCAGCTTTACGCATAATATCAGCGTATAAGCGTAGTGCGTTGAGTAAACTTTCAGCGGAATCTGTTAGATGACCTTTAAGCGAAGTAAACTCTTCACTATCCTTAAGAGCAGTGGATAAATCTTCTTCCCACTTGGTTTCATCAGGATACATCGCTTCTAAATTCCATTTATCCTTGTCCGCTACCTCAGAACGGTTTTTTAATTCGTATTTATTCATTTAACTAGCTCCTTATGCTATAATTGATGATGTATTATTATAGCATAAATCGATTTAAAGGTGAATTAATGAACAAAGATGAACTCTATCAAATCCTTGATATTGTTGCGCCAGAGGAGTTTCAGTATTACGAAAACCTGGCGTCACTTCTAGAAGCTGATGAGGTAATAGATGCACAGCTTATCCTAAAATTAATAAGAGAACTAGACCTGGACCTACTAGCAGAAATGTTTGAATCATACTTTGAAGAGTGGAATAAATCAATCCCTGATGAAATGACAGAGCTTTATGTTACTGTCGATACTGCAAAGCGCAGTATTATGGGAAATTTTAATGAATGTATGACGGATGAAGATTATTCATCTCTTGCTGACGCTATATATGATTTTAGACGTTGGTATATTATTACTCCGCATGTAATCGATAATGATACAGGGGAAGAAATTAATGTGAGAGATGCCAGATATAATCTTAGTGCATCTAGATATACTGGAGAAATCTGTAATTATAATTTTAATGACGCTTATGAGTACGAAGGAGACTCGTATTCTGTGAAGCTGTCAGATATTATAGAAGTAGAATATAGTTAAGGGGGACATATGCTAGAGGTAATAGCGCTTGATTCAGGCGTAAGACTAATTCTTAATTCTATGGATTCCGTTAGATCTGTTTCCATAGGTATATGGTGCAATAATGGTTCAGTAAATGAAATGATGATGAACAGGGCATTTCGCATTTTATTGAGCATATGCTCTTTAAAGGAACTAAAACTAGAGACCATTTTCAAATAGTTAATGAAATTGATAAACTCGGCGGACAGATGAATGCATTTACCAGTAAAGAGTGTACATGCTTCTACGTAAAATGTCTTGACGAACATTTTCGTGCGACTGCTGAAGTTCTTACGGATATGATATGTAATCCTACTTTCCCTGCGGATGAGCTTGAGAAAGAAAAAGGAGTAATCATTGAAGAGATTAATATGAATGCCGATGATCCGGATGATGTTGCATTCGATATTCTTGAAGATAACGTGTACTGTGGCATGGGCATGTCTCATCCTGTTCTTGGAACAAAGGAAACGGTTTCATCATTTACACATGATAAGTTAGATGAATACTACTTTGATCACTATACGAGAGATGAAATTATAGTTTCACTTGCTGGTTCGTTTGATAGAAATGAGGTAATCGAGTACTTTGAAGATAAGTTTTATAATCTTAAAGAACATAGGGAGTTCATTACTGATAAAAATATCTCGCCGTCTTCTAATGGTAGATACATTGAAGTAACTAAGGATATTGAACAAGCGCACATTGCGATGGGAATTAGACTTTTTCCAGCAGGAGATCCAAGAAGGTATCCTATGATGTTACTTTGCAACCTCCTTGGAGGAGGTATGTCTTCAAGGTTGATGCAAAATGTTCGTGTCAAGAAGGGGCTTGCTTATTCAGTATACTCTATGACTGGCTTCTATAGTCATACTGGACTGTTCGTTATTTGTGCAGGAGTTGCCAAGAATAAGGTAGACGAGGCATTAGAGGCAATAAAAGAAGAGCTGGATAGACTTAAGGGGGATGACATCAGTGCAGAGGAATTCCAAAGCTCAAAGGAGCAGCTAAAATCTAGCTTCATATTTGGACAAGAGAGTGTACAAAATCTTATGATATATAATGGCAGAAATCTTCTAACTTACGGAAGATGCATAACACCTTCTGAAGTTCTAAATATATTAGATGATATAACCTTAGAAGATATAAACGATGTAAAAAAAGAAATTTGCAACTATGATGAGTTCAATATCATAAATGTTACAGGTAATATTTAAAGGGATACTAACAATCTGACCAGTTTATTGCATCATTTTGTAAGCAGAATAAACATACTAACTATCAAGGTGATACCTTTGACATAATGAAAGGATATATAGGAATGGAGTTAAAAGTCATTTCAAAAAGCGGTATTTTACCATCATATGCTACTGATGGAGCTTCGGGACTAGATTTACGTGCTTTTACTGATGAACCTATCACGTTAGCACCGATGGAGAGAAGACTTATCCCTACTGGACTTTTTGTTCAGATTCCTGAAGGATATGAGGGGCAGGTAAGAGCTAGGTCTGGACTTGCAATTAAGCATGGAATCGGTCTAGTTAATAGTATTGGTACAATTGACTCAGATTATCGTGGTGAGCTTAAGATTCCACTAATTAATTTTGGAAATGAAGACTTTATCATTAATAATGGTGACCGCGTTGCGCAACTTGTAATTGCAGCTTATAAGCGAGTTGAACCTACAATTGTTTCCGAATTAGACGATACTGATCGTGGCGATGGTGGATTTGGACATACAGGAGTTAAGGGCTAAATGATATTAAGAGAGGATCTTGAACAGCGAGAATATGATTTTCTTGATAAGAGGGCTTCTAAAGTTAGAGATTCTTTGGGTCGTGATAAGTACGAGGAAAAGTGCGGGTTTCGTACAGACTATCAACGTGATAGGGATAGAATAATCCATTCAAAAGCTTTTCGCCGACTAATGCACAAAACGCAGGTTTTCTTAGCTCCTGAAGGTGATCATTATAGAACTAGACTTACTCATACTCTTGAGGTCGCTCAAGTTGCTCGTACTATCGCAAGGACGTTAAATTACAACGAAGATTTAACTGAGGCGATTGCTCTCGGTCACGACTTAGGCCACACGCCTTTTGGACATAACGGAGAAGATGTTCTTAACAGGATACATGATGGGGGGTTTAGACATAACGAGCAGAGTCTACGAACTGTAGAGCGTATTGAATGTACATCAAAGAGGATTGGTCTAAATCTTACCAAGGAAGTTAAGGATGGAATTCTAAATCATAGAGGAGCAGGTGTTCCGATAACTCTAGAAGGGCAGATTGTTAAGATAAGTGACCGAATTGCTTACATTAATCATGATATTGATGATGCGATAAGGAGCAATGTTATAACAATTGATGAACTTCCCTCAGATGATTTGAATGTACTCGGCCATTCTCATAGTGAGAGAATTAATAATTTGATTGCCGACCTTGTTACATACAGTGACTGCAATGATAAAGTTAGTTTAAGTCCAAAATATAATCGTGCATTGCTCCATCTTCGTAAGTATATGTTTGAACACGTATATTGTAGCGAGCTTGTTAAGCGTGAAGAAGATATGAATAAAGTAGAAGTAGTCATAACTGCTCTCTACAACTATTTTATAAAACATCCCGAAAAGATGCCTGAACTATATAGAGGAGTGGCACGTGAAGACGGTAGTGCAACTGCTGTAAAGGACTATGTTTCAGGCATGACGGATAGGTATGCAATCTCGCTTTACTCGGACTTGTTCGTTCCTCGTGGATGGACGGAATTTAAATAATATTTTCAGAAGGAGGAAAACATGGCATTTGGCAACAATTTCATTGATGAAATAAAGTCAAAAGTTAATATAGTGGATGTCATTGGCCGTGAAGTTCCTCTTAAACAAAGTGGAAGCAATTTCAAAGGACTTTGTCCTTTTCATAACGAGAAAACACCGTCTTTCATGGTTAATGAGCAAAAACAGATATTTAATTGCTTTGGATGCGGCGAGAAAGGCGATGTTATTCGTTTTATACAGCGATTCAACAACATGGAATTTATGGAAGCTTGTGAGAAGTTAGCCGAGGAGTACAATGTAGAGATTCCACAGCACGGGTCTCGCAAGAAAGTGGATTTATCCCACTTTATGAGATTAATGCTATTGCTGCAAGATTCTTTTTTGACAACCTTACAAAGCGTGCAAATCCAGGGTATACATATATTTGTAAAAGAGGTATAAATGATGAGACTATAAAGCATTTTGGTCTCGGTTATTCTCTAGATTCTTGGAACAGTCTGCATAAACATTTACAGAGTAAGGGAATTTCAGATGAGGATATGCTCAAGCTGGGACTAGTAACTCAAGGGAAAAAAGGCGTATACGATAAGTTCCGCGGGAGACTTATGTTCCCTATTTTTAATCCACAAGGAAAAGTAATTGGATTTGGCGGGAGAGCTCTCGGTGATGAGATGCCAAAGTATCTTAATTCCTCTGAAAGTGACATATTTCTTAAGAAAAATAACCTCTACGCTCTTAATTTTACAAAAAAAAATATAAGCAATGAAAATCAAGTGTTGATGGTAGAAGGTTACATGGATGTAATATCACTATATCAGAGTGGGATATGCAATGTCGTGGCTTCTCTAGGAACCGCTTTGACAGAAAACCAGTGTCAGCTTATCACTAGATACACTAAGAATGTTGTGTTATCATACGATTCTGATGCCGCGGGTATAAAGGCAGCTCTTCGTGGAGTCGACGTCATGCGTACTTCTCATGCAAACGTTAGAATTCTACAGGTAACGGGTGGCAAAGACCCAGATGAGTTCATCAAAAAACATGGCAAAGAAGAGTTTTTAAAGCTTATAAATCGTGCAGTTCCCGCAACAGAATTCTCACTGGAGGTAATGAAGAAAAAATATAATCTCCATGACAATCTTGAGATAATAGAGTATATAAGAGCATGCGTTCCTATCCTAAGAAAACTTGGAGCTGTCGAACAAGATTTGTATGTAAAAAAAATTGCTCAGGAATTTGACATTTCGGAACATGCTATACTTACTGAGATAGCTACAGATAATAATTCAAGCAGTTATTCCTACCATAAAGCTCATATGAAGGTAGACGTTCCAACAAAGGTATATATGGCAATGATGAGCGCGTAGAAATATCTTTACTTTATATCTTAACAAGAGATACACGTTATCTCGACACGTTTAAAGAGGATGATATTGAGTTTAGAACATCTCTTGCACGTGAGTTTTACAATATTGCAAGCAAGCTAATTTTACAGAACAAATTGTCTGAAATAGATATTGATGGTATATATAAGGAGCTTGACCCTGAAGATGAGAAAGCGCTTAGAAGCATATTATCCAATATAAGAATCGGTGCGGATGAAAGTTCGTACTACAGAGAATGTTACGTTAAGTATGTGCAGATGCATTACGGAGAAAAAATAATAGAGCTACAAAATGCGATTGCAGTCGCTGAGAAGCTGGGTAATGAAGAAGAAATTTCACGTCTTGCTATGCAGTTACAAGGTATTGAAGAGAAGAGAAGAAAGGTTAGGTAAATTATGCCAAAGAAAGAAGCAACCGAAACAACTGCGAACGAGCGTGTTGAACAGGCTGTGGAAGAGATTCTGAGAATCTCTGAAAACACTGGTAACGAGATTACGCTAGCTGAGATTGGAGAACATCTTTCTAGAATCAAATTAAACAAAGATCAGATAGATGAAGTCTACGACTTAGTTGAAAAGAACGGAATCAGCATAGTTGACACCAGAGAGCCTAACGGAAGTGAGCTCGATGATGTAGAAGATGATGATATTGATGTTGATGACGGAGTAGTTCTTAAAACAAATGGTGAAATTGACGTTGATGCCACTGTTCCGAAGTCGCTACCGACTGATGATGCAGTAAGAATGTATCTAAAGGAAATTGGTAAGGTTCCTCTTCTTACTGGCGCAGAGGAACGTGAACTAGCTATTCGTATGGAACAAGGTGACGAGGAAGCAAAGAAAAAGCTGTGTGAATCAAACCTGAGGCTAGTTGTAAGTATCGCTAAGAGATATCTTAATAGAGGGCTTAGCTTCCTAGATTTAATCCAGGAGGGAAATCTGGGTCTGATTAAGGCTGTTGATAAGTTTGACTATACTAAGGGATATAAATTCTCGACGTATGCTACTTGGTGGATTAGGCAAGCTATTACTCGCTCTATTGCAGATCAGGCTAGAACTATTAGAATTCCAGTTCATATGGTTGAAACGATCAACAAGCTTATAAGAATTTCTAGACAGCTACTGCAGGAACTTGGGCGTGAACCGACTTCTGAAGAAATCGCAAAAGAGATGGGGATTACAGTCGAGAAGGTGAGAGAGATAAAGAAAATTTCTCAGGATCCAGTTTCACTAGAGACACCTATTGGTGAAGAGGAAGATAGCCACCTAGGAGACTTCATACCTGATGATGATGTACCTGCACCAGTCGAAGCAGCTGCGTACTCCATGCTAAAAGAACAGCTAATGGAAGTTCTAGATACATTATCAGAAAGAGAAAAGAAAGTTCTAATGCTTAGGTTTGGTCTTGAAGACGGAAGACCTCGTACACTTGAAGAAGTTGGTAAAGAGTTTAACGTTACAAGAGAGCGTATTAGACAGATTGAGGCGAAAGCACTTAGAAAACTGCGTCATCCAAGTAGAAGCAAGAAATTGAGAGATTATCTGGAGTAAAAATGAAAATAAGTAACAGAATTAAAGTTATATGTGATGCTGTTACACCTGGGGAAACTATTGCGGACATAGGCACTGATCATGCCTATGTCCCATTAATTCTATATCAAAATCATATTTCTCCAGATGTAATTATGTGCGATATAAGTGCAGACTCTCTATCAAAAGCAAGAAAAAGTTTTAGCGATGCCAAAATTGATATGCCTGACTCATCATTTAGAGTGGGGGATGGGATTAATGTGATTCAAAAGGGGGAAGTCGATACCCTTATCATCGCCGGACTTGGAGGTGTAACTATTGTAGATATTCTTTCGAATGATGTCGATAAATTACAGAGTTTTAAAAAGTTAATTTTACAGCCTCGTAACAATAGCGGCCCTTTAAGAAGTTTCTTATATAGATCTGGATTTGATATCACTGATGACAAATTAGTCAAAGAGGGCAAATTCTCATGTGAAGTTATTGTAGCTGTTAGAAATACTGATAATAGTAATGAAAATGGTTTATTCGATATTAAGGAATTGCCTTATGAAGATACTGATATAAGGTGGCGTTATCCAGAAACTATTATTCATAATGATGCATCAGTCGTTCGTAAAAGACTTAAACATGCGGTAAATAATCACATCGAGGAGATTGAAAACCTTGGACGTGCTAAGGAAGACAGAAGCGACAGAATAAAGATACTTGAATCGGAATTAGATTATCTAAAGGAGTTGATTGACAAGGTTAATAATTACGATTGCTAATCGTAATTAATTTAGTAAACAAATTTTAAATAAATTAAGAGATATTAATAATGGATTAAAATACGTTCAATATGTATTTTGCACAATGTATTTGTGGTATTATTATTGAAATGGGTAAACTGGATGATCGCGTGATTTAACAGTCATGAGGAAAGTCCGGGCTCCGTAGGGCAAGGATGCCAGATAACGTCTGGCGTAGGTAACTATAGGGAAAGTGCAACAGAAACATTCCGCCGAAACGGGTAGTGCCGTGGTAAGGTTGAAATGGTGAGGTAAGAGCTCACCGGCATCATGGAGACATGGTGGCCGTGTAAACCCCATCCGGAGCAAGACTAAGATAGGCATGAAATGCGGCGGCCCGTCGCAGCCGGTAGGTAAGTCGCTTGAAGCAGCTAGCGATAGCTGTTCTAGATGGATGATCATCAAATACAGAACCCGGCTTATAGTTTGCCCATTTTAATTTAGGGATATGAGTGAAAGGACCTCGATATCTCTATCGAGGTTTAGGTGACCATATGAGATTAGGTATTGATGTTGGATCAACGACGGTAAAGCTAATCGTCTTAGATGATTCAAATAGTATTGTGTATTCTAGATATGAACGTCATATGTCGAATGTTTTCGACAAAGTAGCTGAGCTTCTTACAGATATGACGAAGGAGCTTGGAGATATTGAAGTTAATGCAGTTATCACTGGTTCAGGTGGCATGGCATTGGCTCAAATTCTTGGTATTAAATTCGAGCAGGAGGTAATTGCCTGCAGTAAAGCCATCGAAACGATAATTCCGATGACAGATGTAGCTATTGAGCTTGGCGGAGAAGACGCTAAAATCACATTTTTGAGTCGACTATCGAGCAGAGAATGAATGGAGCTTGTGCTGGTGGAACTGGAGCATTTATCGACCAGATGGCTGTTCTTCTTCATACTGATGCGCAGGGCCTTAATGAAGCAGCTAAAGAACATACGATGATTTATCCTATTGCATCTAGATGTGGAGTGTTTGCAAAAACAGATATTCAGCCACTTATAAACGATGGTGCTAAGACGGCAGATATTGCTGCGTCTATTTTCCAGGCTGTTGTCAACCAAATGATAAGCGGTCTCGCGTGTGGACATCCAATTAGGGGGCATGTGGCATTTCTGGGCGGACCTCTACAGTATTTATCTGAACTACGAAAAAGGTTTGTTGAGACACTTGAACTAAGTGAAGATGAAGTTATTTTTCCTGAAAATGCAAAATACTTTGTTGCAATAGGTGCGGCAATACTTGCTGAAAAAGAGGATGAACAGGTTTCTGTAAGTAAGCTAATTGAGTTGGTTCACAAAGCAGATCCTGCTTCAGCTGGTGGAACTGTATATCTAGATCCTCTATTCAAAGATATAGAAGAGCTTGAGAAATTTAGAGCTCGCCATGCGAAAGCTAAAGTTAAAAGAGCAGATATTTCTGAACAGTCTGGTCCTCTATTTCTTGGAATAGATGCTGGATCAACTACCACTAAAGCAGCGCTTATCAATCGTGATAAGGAGCTTGTTTTCGAGTACTATCAGAGCAATGAGGGAGATCCTCTTAATGTTGTTCGTAACATCATGACGGAAATTTACGATAGACTGCCTGAAAAATCATTTATAGGTAGATCTGTAGTTACTGGGTATGGAGAAGGATTGATCAAAGCTGCATATAGACTAGATGGTGGCGAGATTGAGACAATGGCTCACTATAAGGCTGCAGAAGAATTTCTTCCAGGTGTAACATTTATCCTAGACATTGGTGGACAGGATATGAAATGCATGAAGATCAAGGATGGTGCAATCAACAATATCATGCTTAACGAGGCCTGTTCAGCTGGTTGTGGCTCCTTTATTGAGACTTTTGCAAAATCCGTAAATACGAGTGTTGAAGAATTTGCAGAAGATGCACTTGGATCTAGCATGCCGGTTGACCTTGGTACTAGATGTACTGTGTTTATGAACTCCAAGGTTAAGCAGGCTCAAAAAGAAGGTGCTTCCGTTGCTGATATTTCAGCTGGTCTATCGTATTCTGTTATCAAGAATGCTTATATAAGGTTATGAAGCTCAGAAACCCTAGTGAGACTGGAGATAAAGTTGTTGTACAGGGTGGTACATTCTTGAATGAAGCCGTTCTAAGAAGTATTGAGCTGGTACTTGGTAAAGAAGTTGTAAGACCAGATGCTTCGGGGCTTATGGGAGCGTATGGTGCTGCTATCATTGGTGTAAACGAGTATGTCGAGGGTGCAAAATCAAAAGTTTTGACTAAGGATGAACTTGACGGATTTGCAGTTGCGACTAGTAACGATAGATGTCAGAAATGTGGAAACCACTGTCTGCTTACTATTTCTACATTCTCAGATGGAAATAAGTATGTTTCAGGAAATAGATGTGAAAAAGGCGCAGGCGAGACTATAGAGCCAAGAAATAACCCAGATTTATATAAAGAGAAGATGAAGCTTCTTTTTGGTAGAAAAAATTTAAAGACAGAAGAAGCAAAACGTGGAGTAATTGGAATTCCTCGTGTACTTAATATGTATGAGGATTATCCATTTTGGCATAGCTTCTTTACGACTCTCGGGTTCAGCATCGTATTAAGTCCGCAGAGCTCGAAAAAGCTATATGAGTCAGGTATGGATAGCATTGCCTCGGACACAGCTTGCTATCCTGCAAAGATTACTCATGGTCATATTAAATGGCTCGTTAATAAAGGGGTAAAGAAGATTTTTTACCCATGCGTTAACTATGAAGTAATAGAGGATAAGACTGCTGCAAATCACTATAATTGTCCAATTGTTGCAACTTATCCAGAGCTTATAGATAAGAATATGGCTGACTTATTCTACGAAAACAATGTAGAATTTTACCACCCATTCCTTCCTTATGATAATGACGATAGAATGGTTGAAGAGCTGTATAAATTCTTCTCTGGTAAGAGAAAAATTGACATTGATAGAGCCAAGAATACTGACTCGATAAATAGATTTGAGAATGATACTCGAACATATGATCTCTTTGATTTAAAGCTTTCTAGAACTGAATTAAGAGAGGCTATTAGATCTGGTCGAAAAGCTTATCATGATTTTAAAGATGAGCTTAACAAACTAGGAGATAAAGCTCTGAGATTTATGCAGGAAAATAACAAGAAAGGAATCATTCTTTCTGGAAGGCCATATCATCTTGATCCCGAAATTAATCATGGTATCAACGATGTAATTAATCAGCAGGATATGGTTGTGCTGACTGAAGATTCAATATCAAATAAAATTGATCTTGCACGTGACGTTCGAGTTCTCGACCAGTGGACATATCACTCAAGGCTATATAAAGCTGCTGTATTTGCTGGTCAGAGGGATGATCTTGAACTTGTTCAGCTCAACTCTTTTGGCTGCGGATTAGATGCGGTTACAACGGATGAGGTTGATGAATTACTCGGACAGAACAACAAACTACATACAGTGCTTAAGATTGATGAAGGATCAAATCTCGGTGCTGCTAAGATCAGAATAAGGTCATTAAAAGCTGCGCTTGACGAGAGAGACAAAGCTGGAACGCACTCTGAGGGCTTAAACGAACCTTATGAAAGAGTAGTATTTACACAAGAAATGAGGGAAGAGTATACACTTCTTGTGCCTCAGATGTCACCGCTTCACTTTCAGTATTTCACTCCGATACTTAGAGCTGCTGGTTACAAAGCTGAACTTCTTCCTGAGGCTACAAAAAACTCAGAAGAAGAAGGTCTAAGATATATTAATAATGATGCTTGCTATCCGACAATAGTGACTCTTGGCCAGATTATAGCTGCGCTTAAGTCTGGAAAATACGACCTCAATAAAGTAGGTGTATTCATGTCTCAGACTGGTGGAGGATGCCGAGCAAGTAACTACGTTGCACTACTTCGAAAGGCTTTAAAGGACCTCGGAATGGAGCAAGTTCCAGTAATATCATTTAATACTGCCGGATTAGAGAAGAATCCAGGATTCAAGATTACTCCTAAGATGGGGCTTAGCCTTGTATTTGCCGTAAATTACGGAGATTTGATTATGAAGTGTCTCTATCGCACTAGACCTTACGAAAAGGTTAAGGGAAGCGCTGAGAAGATTATGCATCAGTGGTATGACAGAATTGTTGAGAATGTACTGGATTGCAAAGCAAGCACTTTCAAAGAAATGTCAAGAAAATTGTAGAGGAGTATGATAATCTTCCGATTTATGAAGATGTAAAAAAGCCTAGAGTAGGTGTTGTAGGAGAAATTCTTGTAAAATATCATCCTAATGCAAACAACAACCTTGTAGATATTATCGAATCCGAAGGTGGGGAGGCTGTTGTTCCAAGCTTCATAGACTTTTTTGAATACGGGATGCTTAATAAACAATTCAACTTCAAGAATCTATCTGGTTCTCGTAAAGAGATGATTTTCAATAGTGCTGCTCTTAAGGCGATTGAGCACTATAGGGAGTATGTAAGAAAAGCTTGCAGATCCAGCAAGAGGTTTGAACCTGACCATTATATCGAAGAAACTGCACTTAACGCTGAAAATATACTATCTGTAGGAAATCAGTGCGGAGAAGGTTGGCTGCTAACAGGAGAAATGGTTGATTTAATTAACGCAGGTGTAAAGAATATTCTCTGCTTGCAGCCTTTTGCTTGCTTGCCAAATCACGTTACTGGTAAGGGCATGATAAAGGTTCTTCGTAGCTATGATGAAGATGCAAATATCGTAGCAATAGATTATGACCCTGGAGCTAGCCACGTAAATCAGTTAAACCGAATTAAGATGATGATGTCCACAGCCTTTAAGAATCTTGAAAAGAACTAGGCTAATGTGCTACTATATTATGGCAAATTATTAGAAAATGAATAGAAGGAGGTCCACCTGTGGGTAGACATGGCACAATTGCAGGTAGAAAATCTGCACAGGATGCAAGAAGAGCAGCGATGTTCACAAAGTACACAAGACAGATTATTGTTGCAGCGAAGGATGGTGGTGATCCTGAATTTAACTCATCGCTTAGAGTTGCAATTGATAAAGCTAAGGCTATAGGTATGCCTAATGATAATATCAACAGGGCTATCAAGAAGGGGACTGGAGAGCTAGCAGGTGAATCGTACGATGAACTACTATTTGAAGGTTACGGACCATCTGGTGTTGCTGTAATTGTAGAAGCTTTAACTGATAATAAAAATAGAACTGCTGCATTTGTAAGATCTACATTTGATAAGAATGGTGGAAATCTTGGTACACCAGGTTGTGTATCCTATATGTTTTCTAGAAAAGGTGTGATTTTTATTGAAAAAAATAATAACCTAGATGAAGATACTGTAATGATGGAAGCACTTGAAGCAGGTGCAGAGGATATGATCGTTAATCAGGATAACTTCGAAGTTAGAACTGAAGCTACTGATTATCACACAGTACTAGATGCTCTTAAATCCGCAGGTTATGAAATTGCTGAATCAGAAGTTGAGTTTATACCATCAATGGAATCTAAGGTTGATGATGAAGCTACAATAAAATCGCTTCATAAATTAATTGATACTCTAGATGACAACGATGATGTTCAGAGAGTTTCTTATAACTGTGATTTACCTGAAATCGAGTAAAATACTTAAACGAATAGTGCATGAATCACTATTCGTTTTTTATTTCAAGTATTGAAATGTAATTTTATGAGAATATAATTTATACATAAGTTCTGGGGTATTTGTTATGTATCATTAATTGAACCTACACTACTTGCACGGGATTCCGAGTTCGCTGCTAGGCGATACGCTAAGCTGGTATACCAGACAATTAGAAATTACTGAATAGCGACAGGAAGTACCCACCTTATCATCCGATAGGGCGTCAATTAAGAGCATGACGGTATTTCGGATCTTTTCTTTAAAAGTAAGCCTCGTCTTCGGATGAGGCTTTAATTTTGTTTAAATGAACTTTATTACATGCTATAATATGTTGAATTGATATAATTTAGATATTCGTGTCAATTTATCGTGTATACAAGTAAGAAATAAAGCGAAAGGTATCAGAGAATGGGCTTTAAGAGAATTGACGTAAAGGAAATAAACGGCTTTAAACTTGGTAATGCCGAAAATCAAAGTGCCGGTACGGGCTGTACTGTTATCATTTCTGAAGAAGGTGCTGTTGCTGGTGTAGACGTAAGGGGCGGTGGTCCGGCGACAAGAGAGACAGATTTGCTCAAATCAGAAAATACTGTTAAGGCAATTAATGCGGTAGTTCTTAGTGGCGGAAGTGCTTTTGGACTAGAAGCTGGTTCTGGTGTTATGAAGTACCTTGAGGAAAAAGGCATTGGTTTTAAAATCGGAGAACGTAGTATTCCGATTGTTGCACAGGCTTCGTTATATGACTTAGAAGTAGGTTCTGGTGATTTAAGACCTGATTGTGAAATGGGGATTCAAGCTTGTATCAACGCATATGATGGAATTTTTGATCATGGTAATCATGGAGCAGGCACAGGTGCATCAGTTGGTAAGTTCTATGGTATGGAAAGGGCGATGAAATCATCTCTCGGAACCTTTGCATGCTCTGATGGAATTCTAGAGGTTGGTGCAATTACAGCTGTTAATGCCTTTGGTGATGTTTATAATGGTAACAACAATATAATTGCGGGACTTCTGAGCAAGGAAAAGGATTATATAAAAGGCTCTATTTCTGTGATGAAATCATGTGCATGGAGATGGTGGCCCTGAAACACCTGATATTAGAGATCCGTTTAAGAATGATGAAGTTAACACAACTGTCAAGCTAGACGATACCGAAGTTGTTGATCTTGCAGATGATAATCATAATTACAATGATAATGCAGAGGAGCGTGATCTTTTATCAAGTACACAGGAAACCAATGCTAAGACTTTGGATTTTTCCGATACTGATGATTTTTGTGCATCGGAAATTGATAAGATTGAATCAAAAATTGAAGAATTGCGTGCTGAATTAGAAAACAATTTAGATACTCACAAAGAAGTTAATGGTGTTGATTCTATAGAAGATGAGCATGAATATGAACCTATACCTGTAGAAGAAATGGGGTACGATGTACCGTTTAACACTACTCTATCATGCTTAATCACTAACGCAAAACTTACTAAGACGCAGGCAAATAAGCTTGCATCAATATTACATGATGGATTTGCAAGAGCAATAAAACCTGTTCATGGAACTCTTGATGGAGATGCTATTTTTGTCATGACTACAAACCAGGTGGAGGTAAACATCGATGCTTTTGCCGCGCTTGCTACTGATATAATGCAGTATAGTGTTATCGATGGTGCACTTGCTGCAACTGATGCTTATGGACTAAAGGCATCTCGCTCTATAATTAGCAAATAGATTATATTTGTAAGAGGAAACGAACAATGAGGCTAGTGATAATAGATGGCAATAGTCTGCTTTTCAGGGCTTACTTTGCTATGAGACCAATGATGACTAAAGAAGGGGTGTACACACATGGTGTGTACGCCTTTATCAATATGCTTAATAAAATTTTAGCAGACTATACACCTGACTATGTTGCAGTTTGCTTTGACATGAAATCTAAGACATTTAGACATAGGCAGTATGAAGAGTACAAAGCGGGAAGACAGCAGACGCCTATTGAACTTTTATCTCAGATCCCTCTCATGCACGATGTTCTTGCAGCTATGAATATATCTGTTTTTGAGAAAGAAACATACGAGGCAGATGATTTGATAGGTACTATTACTGCTGAAGCCTCAAGGCGAGGAATAGAGTCTATTGTCATAACAGGTGATAAGGATGAATTACAGCTTGTAGATGAGCATACTAAAGTCGTTATCAATAAAAAAGGTATGACAGAATTCGACATATATGATGAAGCTGCGATGATGGATAGATATTCTCTAACTCCTTTGCAATTTATTGACCTAAAGGGGCTTATGGGTGATAAGTCTGATAATATACCTGGTGTTCCTGGTGTTGGTGAAAAGAAGGGCATTACTCTACTTAAGGAATTTGGAACAATTGAGGGTGTTATTGAGAATGCTGATAGCATCAAAGGAAAGCTTGGCGAAAATCTTCGAGATAATATTGAAATGGCTAAGCTTTCTAAATCACTTGCTACTATAATGCGTGATGTGCCGCTAGACTATAATTTCGAAGATTTAAAGCTAATACCGCCTGATTATGATGCACTTCTAAAGGTTTATAGATCTCTTGAATTCAATAGCTTGATTAAGAAGCTCAATGTTGGAAGTGAAGAAGCTTCAACTGAGATTCAAAACTCAGATGCAAGCATTTCAGATGAAATTGCAAAATATAAGAAAGTCGATCTAGCTAATTTCTACGCTAATGTTAGTATAGGAAGTGAAGTAGTTGTATATTTTGAAGGCGATAATAATCATACTAGTCTTCCTGAATTAAACAGCTTATCACTTTTGTCCGCTGACAGAAAAGTATTCACTAACCTGGAGCTGTCTCCACTCAATACACCTTCGGTATTATCGTTGTTAATAGAACAAAAGTATGATTATGTGGGATTTGATCTTAAGCCTCTTATCTATGCTCTTCTTCGATATGACATTAGGGATATACACATTAAGCATGATACATTCGTTGCTGAATATCTGATTGATCCTAATAGAAGTAAGTACGCAATAGACAAGATGTTGGTCAAGTATACTGATTTTACGTTTGAAGAATCTTCTGATGAACTTATGAATCTTATGTATATTCTTAAAGTATATGAAGGTCAAAAGAAAGTAATCGATGATAATGAGCTAACAAGGGTGTTTGAAGACTGTGAATTACCACTTATAGAAACCATGGCAGAAATGGAGTCTTCAGGCATGATGGTTGATAAAACTGTGCTTAATTCAGTTGGTGCCGAACTTGATTTGCGAATTTCTGAACTTGAGAAATCAATCTATGAGAAAGCAGGTCAGATATTCAACATTAAATCACTAAACAGCTAGGAGTTGTGTTATTTGAAGATATGGGTATACCTTATCCTTCCCGTAGCAAGAAAAAAACTGGATACTCCACTTCAGTTGATGTGCTTGAAAAACTCCGAGATGAACAACCTATTGTTGGTGAAATTCTTGAATATAGAAAAGCCACAAAACTTAAGAGTACATACATAGATGGATTAATTTCCCTTATTGCGGATGACGGAAAAATACATCCACACTTCAATCAGACAGTTGCAGCTACTGGTCGTATTAGCTGCACTGAGCCAAATCTTCAGAATATTCCAATTCGTGATGAATATGGTCGCAATATTAGGAAAGCCTTCGTAACTAGTGATGAAAATCATACTTTTATCGGTGCTGATTACTCTCAAATTGAATTAAGAATATTAGCTGCCCTAAGTGGTGACGAAGCTCTTATAAATGCTTTTAATAACAACGAAGATATTCATTGTATAACAGCATCCAGAGTATTCAATGTACCGCTAGAAGAAGTAACGCCACTAGACCGATCCAAGGCAAAGGCTGTTAATTTTGGTGTTATATACGGAATGAGCGGATTTGGTTTAAGTGAAGAACTCATGATCTCAAGAGCTGAGGCTCAGCGGTATATCGACGATTACTTTTCTAAGCATGAGGCGGTAAAAGCTTATTTGGATGAACAGATAAAAATTGGTGAGCGAGACTATGCGGTAAAGACTTTACTAGGCCGTGTTAGACAAATTCCTGAGTTCGCTTCTCGTAAGTTTATGGACAGACAATTCGCCAATAGATTGGCTATGAATACACCGATTCAGGGCAGTGCCGCCGATATTATTAAACTTGCCATGAATAAGGTTTATAGAGAAATCAAAGACAGAAATTTAAAATCTAAGCTTGTTCTTCAGATACATGATGAACTCATTATTGAAGCTGATAACGATGAGATAGATATCATCAAAGAGTTGCTTAGACGTAATATGGAAAGTGCCTTAGAGCTTAAGGTGAAGCTGGTGTGTGATATGCATACTGGCAAAACTTGGTATGATTTAAAGTAAAGGCTGGCAGCATATGATCAGAATTGCAGTTACTGGCGGAATAGGGTCAGGGAAAACAGTCATAACAAATTATCTTGAGCATCTTGGTTTCACGATTATAGATGCAGATGTTATATCTCGTGAGATGACCGGTCCAGGCGGATGTGCTATAGAACGCATTATCGAGGTTTTTGGAGCAGATGCAGCATCTATTGAAAAAGGTTTGTATCGTGATTACATTCGAAGACTTATTTTCAGCAATAATGAGTATAAGCGCAAATTTGAAGATATAGTTACAAAATCTGTTATAAAAGCTATTAATCGTATATTAAGGGGCTATGAGCTCTCAGGTAAAAATGTTGTATTTGTTGCGGCTCCGCTGTTATTTGAATATGATATGCAGGATGATTATGATGCAATTTGGCTTGTTGTAGCGGATGAAAGTACAAGAGTAAAAAGGGTTTCTCATCGAGATGGGATTGATGACGAGACTATCCTCAGAATAATCGATTCACAGTTAAGTGATGAAGAAAAGTGCGCTCTGGCAACTGATATAATTGATAATAACTCAACAGTGAACGATTTAAAGCTTGCAGTTGACGAGCTTTAGATAAATATCAACTGGGGACTTGATTGAGAGAAAACAACATTTGTGATAAAATTATATGTCTTATTTATGCGAGGTAGAGTTATGGGTGCAAATTTACGATATAAACTAAGAGTGCTTTCTGGAGCGCGTTTTTCAAAACTCAATGAAGTAGTTACTGAGATTAATAGAAGATGCGGCAAGAGCAAGGCTAATATAATAAAAGATATCTATCACTGTTACCGCCATTTTGGTAGTGGTTATTATGATTACATCACATATCATTTTTATGAGCTCGATGATAAAACACGTGATACATACATTACGCGTATGCGCAGCAAGAAACTAGTTACATTTCTAAACGATTCTGAAAAAGCTAAAATTTTCGATAATAAAAATAAGTTTGATGAGGTGTTTAGTGAATTTATTGCTAGAGATTTTCTCGATGCCTTAAATTGCAGTCTAGAGGAAGCAACACGTTTTTATAACGATAACGAAGTTGGTTTTGCAAAGATGCTTGATCTCGCATGTGGTAAAGGTGCAGAAGTTATTAATATGTCGGATTTTGCCGATGCTAAAGCATTTTATGACTATATCAAGGAAAAAGGCTTCGGTGTAGTTGAGGAGTATCTGATTAATCATGATGCAATTCGCGAAGTCTATAAGCCTGCACTCAACACGATGAGAATGTTCACTATAATTGGTGACGATAATAAACCGCATCTATTCTTTGCCGCACAAAAGTTCGGTGTAAATGGTCGTTTTATTGATGTTCATGGAATCCATGCACCTATAGATTTGGAAACTGGTATCATTCATTTTCCATTCCATAGTGGTAACACAGACACAGACCTAATATATACAAAACATCCTGATACGGGATATGATTTGACTGAATATAAAGTACCTATGTTTAAAGAAGCTGCTGAAATGATTCTTAAGGCTGCTATGGTTGTTCCAGAGATGAGATACGTTGGATGGGATGTTGCAATAACCAACAAAGGACCTAAGATTGTAGAAGGTAATAATTATACTGCTTATGACTATATGCAGCTTCCGGATCAGAATCCAAGTAGAATTGGAGTGATTCCTGATCTACTAAAAATCGTTCCAAGCTTTAAGGATGAGTTATATAAATAAATTTATAATTATTCTATTGCATACTATTAACTAAGAAAGGTCGGCAGTATTAAATGGGTAAATTGCGCTTTTTCTGCGCTCTTTTAATAGCAAAGCTATCAATAATTGCACTAAAGATAACTAGGCATAATGGCACTAATTTCCCTGGAATTGTAGCTATTAAAATATGTCCTGATTTTCTTAAGTATATTGAACTACCTGATAAAATAATTGGTGTAACTGGAACTAATGGTAAGACTACATGTTCCAATCTTCTTAATGATTCTCTTACAGTTCTTGGTGAAAGGGTTTTAAATAATTCCGCAGGTTCCAATACGATTACAGGAATAACGACATCTCTCATTAAAAGTGTTAACTTGATAGGAAAGCAGAAGTTTGGGACGGCCATATTTGAAATCGATGAACTTTCGTCCAGAAGAATATTTCCTTTCGTACATGTAGATTATCTTGTTGTCACCAATTTATCGCGGGATTCTATTATGAGGAATGCACATCCAGACTACATTAAGTCTGTACTTGAAGCACATATAGATAAATCAACGCGTTTGATTTTAAATGCAGATGACCTTATCTCATCGCAGATGTGCCGTGGCAATGAAAGGGTGTTTTTTGGTATTGATGCTCTTCGCAGTGATAAATGTAATTGTACTAATCTTATCGATGATTGCCCAATTTGTCCGGTGTGTAATTCTAAATTAAAATACAGCAGAAATAGATACAGTAACATTGGTCGTGCGTATTGTCCTAATTGTGATTTTAAATCTCCCGAAGCAGACTATCTTGCGACAAATGTAAATATTAAAGATATGACTATGAATATAGTTTTAGAAGGACAGAACTGCAAATTCAAGCTTTTTAATAATGGCACCTTCAACATTTATAATGAATTAACGCTAATTACAGTACTCAGCGAACTTAGATATTCGCTAGATGAGATTAAAGCTGCAGTTAGTCGTGTAGGTATCACAAAAGAGAGGCTTAATGAATTTGAGGCTGGTGGTATCAAATTAAGCTCAGTTCTCTGTAAGGACAGAAATGCATATGCTAGTTCACGAGTTTTTGAGTATATCGAAGCACAACCTGGTGATAAAGAACTCCTTTTATTTAATAATAATTTTCAAGATGATGCTACATGGTCTGAGAATATGTGCTGGCTTTATGATGCTGATTTTGAACTGCTTGCTGATGATAGGATAAAGACTATTGTCACAACAGGATCTAGAGGATTAGATTTTAAACTAAGGCTTCTAACCGCAGGAATTCCTGAAGAGAAGATTAAGTATGTAAGTGATGCTATAGATTGTATTAACGAGTTAAAGTTTATAGAAGGTGAGACAATTTATCTTTTATACGGTACGGATCCACTTTCACCTGCACGCAAGGTTAGAAAAAAACTAGAAGAACATTTAGAAAATATTGAGAAGGTAAAATAAATGATTATTGAAATGCTCTACCCAGAGCTTAGCAATTTATATGGAGATTCTGCCAATATTAAATATTTGAAAGAATCGTGTTCAGAGATTGAAATCATAGAAACTCATCTTGGTGAGCGACCTCAATTTTTGACTGAATGTAAAGTAGATCTCGTATATAGGGGAACTATGACCGAACGCGGGCAACAACTGTTTATTGAAAATGCAAGTTCGTATGCTGATGAATTCAAACTTTCAATAGAACGTGGGCAGCATTTTCTAATAACGGGTAATGCTGTTGAGGTCTTTGGTAAATACATAATTGATAAGACGGGTGAAAAGGTGGATTGTCTTGATTTCTTTGAGTATCATACTGAAAGAAATATACTTGCTAAGCGATTTAATTCTCTTTATGTTGGTCTTTATAATGACATCAAAATTGTCGGCTTTAAGAGTCAGTTTGGTCACAGTTTTTATGATGGGCGAATTGAACCATTATTTGAAACAGTTAGAGGACCAGGATTCAATAAGAATGAACAAAGGGAGGGAATTCATTATAGAAACTTTATGGGTACATATCTACTCGGTCCTTTATTAGTTCTTAACCCGGAATTTGCTATTGCATTTATTAAAGAGCTAGGAAATGATAATTTTAAACCAGCTTATTATGAAACTGCTAAAGCTGCATACGAATTAAGGCTCAAGCAGTATACAGATGAACAGACTGGTTTTTATTATTAATATCTACTTAATGCAATGATAGATATGTAGGATATGACCTATTTAAGTATTTTAAATAATTAAGTTTATTAATGTGTGATTATATTATTCTTTTTAAGTTTTTTAATATTTTACTTGCATTTTAGGCTATTGTTTTGTATATTTAAATAGTCGTGTGGCTGTGGCGGAATGGCAGACGCGCATGCTTGAGGGGCATGTGGGAGACCGTGCTGGTTCGAGTCCAGTCAGCCACACCATTTTTTTTACAAAAAAATAAGATTTTTGCCGGCGTGGTGGAATTGGCAGACGCGCGGGATTCAAAATCCCGTGGTAGTAATACCGTATGGGTTCGACCCCCATCGCCGGCACCAATCATATTTTCAATCATTACTTTAACGAAAATATTGGAGGTTCTGAGATGAAGACAGGTTTATACAACATTGTGTTAATTCTGGTATTTATACCGCTAATCTACTTTATGCTGATTAGACCACAGAGAAAGCGTGACAAGGAAGTTACAAGCATGAGAGCTGCTCTCAAGCCTGGTGATAATATTGTTACTATTGGTGGTATCGTTGGTAAGATTGTAAGAATCAAGGATGACCGTATTCTAATCGAAACAGGTTCTAGCAAGACTAAGATGGAAATTATAAAATCTGCAGTAGGTAGTGTCGTTGGTAAGCAGGAAGCTGAAAAGAAAGACGAAAAAGATTCTGATGTTAAGGCTGAAGTAGCTGAAGAAACTCGTACAAATAGGTCCAAGAAGGTTACTCCTAAGAAGCTTGGGGCTAATAAAGCTGAAAACAAGGAAGAAACTGAAAGGATGCTGAGTAATAATGAGGTGTGCTAGTGCACGCCTTTTTTTATTTTTTGAGTTATTTTGCATTAAATATTTGGAATTTTTATAAGAAAATAAGTTATATCTAACTTTATTTTAGAAAATGCCCTAAATAGCTATATATCAAGGGATTTATCACTTGAAGAAATCGCCTATATAATGTAAAATATTTTGAAGTATTATTTAATAATTGGGGACGTATGTCCTTGATACAAAACGAACGAAGGAAGGGCAATTCATTATTATGAAAACTGGAACAAAAAAGTTTTTAGCGACGTTAGTGACAGTTATTATCATTATTGGATGGGCAGTAGCTATCAAAGGTGCTGGTCCAATTAAGAGCATTAATAAGCAGCTCAAGTACGGTCTTGATATTAACGGCGGTGTGTATGTATTACTTCAGGCAGACACCAAAGCAAAAGGATCTGATCTTAGCAAACTGATGGATCAGACTAAGTCAGTACTAGAAAATCGTGTTAATGCGATGGGTATTTCTGAAGCCACAGTTTCTGTCGAGGGAACAAACAAGATTCGTGTTGAGATGCCAGGTGTAGATGACGCTGACACTGCTATTAAGCAGATTGGTAAGACAGCACAGCTTAGATTTTTGTTAGCTGATGGCACCCAGATTATGAATGGTAATGATATCAAAGATGCGTCATTTAGCACTGATTCAAATCATGGCGGATATAAAATAACCATTGACTTTACATCAGTAGGTTCACAGAAATTTGCGAAAGCTACCGAGAAAACCTCTCAGGGAGCTGTGACGGCGACCTTAAAGAATTCTGACGGAAGCTCATTTGACGCACAGTCAATTATTATCATGCTAGATGACAAAGTTATCTCAGCTCCTAGAGCGCAGAGCGTAATTAACGGTAGAAGCTGTGAAATTACATCACCTAATGGTTTCTCAAAAGAAGAAGCTTCACAGACATCCTCTCTTATCAGAGGAGGAGCTCTACCAACATCACTCACAGAAGTTAACTCATCTGTTGAGACAGCTACGATTGGAGCCAATGCTTTAATTAAATCTGTAAAGCAGGCATCATAGGTCTTGCTATTGTATTCCTGTTAATGCTTGTTACTTATGGATTGCTAGGATTTATTGCAGACCTTGCACTATCACTATACGTTCTAATCGTTCTTGTGATAATGGCTGCTCTCGGTGCGGTTCTTACACTGCCAGGTATCGCGGGTATTATTCTATCCATCGGTATGGCGGTAGACTCTAACGTAATTATATTTACTAGAATTAGAGAAGAGATTGCAAAAGGTAAATCTATTAGAGCATCTGTTGATACAGGATTCAAATCTGCACTATCAACAGTAGTTGACTCGCAGACAACCACACTGATTGCTTCAATCGTTCTGTATTTAATCGGTACAACTGCAGTTAAGGGTTTTGCCCTTACGCTTATGCTAGGTACAATCTGCAGTATTTACAGCTGTAATCGTTACTCAGCTGTACGTTACACTGCTTGCTGATAGCAAGAAGTTTAGTCAGAATAAGTATTTCGGTGTAAACGAAGATGGTTCACCTAAGTTCAAGCTTAAACGTCAATTCGACTTTATTGGAAACCGCAAAAAATTCTACGCACTTTCACTCTGTGTAATAATCATAGGACTTGCTTGTGCAGGATTCAAAGGATTTAATTACGGAATTGACTTTACTGGTGGTACAACAATTCAGCTCGACATGGGTAAGAAGGTCAATATCGAACAAGTCAAGGATACCATTGCTAAGCACAAGCTAAATCCACAGATCGTGTATGCTGGCGAAAATAATGAACAGATTGTAATTAGAACGATTAAGGCGCTAAAGGCTGATCAGAGACAGGAAGTCATTAACACAATCGATTCTAAATACAATTTAAAGAAGGATGCAGTTTTGTCTTCTGAAGAATTTGGACCTACAGTTGGTAAAGAGCTCAGAAGAAATGCTGTCAAGTCGATTCTCATAGCGACTTTCTGTATGCTTATCTATATTAGGTTCAGATTTAAGAACTGGAACTACGGTCTTGCAGCTGTTGGTGGGCTCGGACACGACGTACTAGTTACACTTGCGATTTATGCAATTTTTGGATTTACAATCAACAATCCATTTATCGCTGGTATCCTGACAGTAGTAGGTTACTCAATCAATGATACGATTGTAGTATTTGATAGAATCCGTGAGAACACAAAATTCTATAAGCGCAAAGAGGTCGTTAGTCTAATAAACGATAGTATAAATCAGACACTTTCAAGATCAATTATGACATCTCTCACAACTATTGTTGTAATGATTCCGCTGTTTATACTCGTTTCATCAGAGATTAGACAGTTCCTAATTCCTCTTATTATTGGTGTATCAGTAGGAACATACTCATCAATATTCCTGTGCAGCCCACTGCTTTATGAGTCAATGCGTAGACAGAGTATGTCAAAGTATGCTAAGCAGATTGAGCAGAATGAGAAGCAGCGAAAGAGAATTGAGCGTGCTAAACGCGAGAATGACGGTATTATAAAATAGCCGAGAACAAATTCATTTATTGGAGGCATCAATTTGCAGTCAGAAGCTATAGTTATGACAACTGAAGAATTTGTAGCTAAGCTTGAAAGTCTTAACCACAAGTACAATTCGCCACTTGTGGTTAAGGCATTTGAAATTGCTAACACTTTGCATGAAGGTCAGCGAAGGAAGAGTGGAGAACCATATATTATCCATCCTATTGCTGTTACATTTATATTGGCAAATTTTGGTATGGATACCGAGACTATCGTTGCTGGCTTAATGCACGATGTAGTTGAAGATACGCCGTACACTCGTGAAGAATTAGTTGATGATTTCGGCGAGGAAATTGCACTTCTCGTAGATGGAGTTACTAAACTTGGTAACATCAAATATGATTCTAAGGAGGAACTTCAGGCTGAGAATTTCCGAAAGATGTTCCTTGCTATGTCTAAGGACATAAGAGTACTAATTATTAAGCTTGCTGATAGACTTCATAACATGAGAACGCTCGAGTATATGCCGACCAAGAAGCGTGAAGAAAAGGCTCTTGAGACACTTGAGATTTATGCACCGCTTGCAGGTAGGCTCGGTATTTACAGCATCAAATTCGAACTAGAAGATTTGGCTCTTATGTACCTTCATCCAAATGAATACAAGGAGCTATCTAGCAAGGTAAGCCAAAGACGAGAAAGTAGAGAGAGTGTTATACAGCACCTGATTTCTGAAATTAAAGAAGGCCTTGCCAATGCAAATATAGAATGTGATGTTATGGGTCGCTCAAAGCATCTATACAGCATTTATAAGAAAATGATAATCCAAAAGAAACAACTGGATGAAATTTTTGATTTAACGGCCATCAGAGTTATCGTCGACAGTGTTAAGGACTGCTATGCAGCGCTTGGTTTAGTTCATACAAAATGGACGCCTATTCCTGGTAGATTTAAAGATTATATAGCGATGCCTAAAACCAAATATGTATCAGTCGATTCATACTACTGTTTTTGGATAAAAAAACGGTAATCCGTTTGAAATCCAGATTCGTACCAAGGAAATGCATCGCATTGCCGAATACGGTATTGCTGCTCATTGGAAATACAAAGAAGGCAAGGTTATTGGAACACAGGATGAAGATGAACAGAAGCTTGCGTGGCTAAGACAGGCCCTTGAATGGCAAAAAGAAACTGATGATTCTCTTGAGTTCCTCGAAACTTTAAAAGTTGATCTATTTGATCATCAAGTGTTTGTATTTACACCACACGGTGACGTTGTTGAACTTCCAGCTGAATCTACACCGATTGATTTTGCATTTAAAATTCATACCGATGTTGGAGTTAGGTGTGTTGGTGCTAAGGTCAACGGTAAGATGGTTACTCTTGACCATAAATTAAATACAGGTGATATTGTTGAAATTATCACATCGGCTAACTCTGCCGGGCCAAGCATGGATTGGCTTAATATTGCTAAGAGTTCTCAGGCTAAGAACAAGATAAGAAATTGGCTACGTAAAGCAGATAGAACCAATGTAGTTGAAAAAGGAAAAAATAATATTACTAACTACTTAAAGAAAAAAGGTTATGATCCTACTCTTGTGGCTAAGAACTCATATCTTCTAAAGGCTGTCAAAGACCTTGGTATGAGCAATATTAACGAGTTGTATGCTTCAATTTCTGGAGGTGGAGCCGCTCAAGTTAAACTGGGGCAAAGACTTATCGATTACTATATCGAAGACACTCATAAGGAAGAGAAAAAAGCAGAAGAGATAATTAAGAAGAAGCCGATCAAAAGAGAATCTAATTCCGGTACACCTGGCATTATTGTCAAAGGTTCAGACAATCTTCTAATCAAGGTTGCAAGATGTTGCAATCCTGTACCAGGCGATGACATCATCGGCTTTATCACTAAAGGGCGTGGTATCACAGTTCATAGAAAGGACTGTACCAATATCTTGAGTTTGCCAAACGCGGAAAAGGGTAGACTAATACAGGTTGAATGGGAAACACCGAAACTAGGTCAGACATACTATGCCGATGTTCTTGTATCAGGACAGGATAGGAAAGGTCTATTTAGCGATATTTCAAAAGTCTGCGAGGATTTAGATATAAAACTTTCCGGTGTGAACATGAGGCCTATAGAGAATAATAACGTTACATGTACACTAACAGTTTCAATCTCGGATACACATCAGATGCAGCGATTATTAATCGCACTTAGAAATGTACCGGGAATCTCAGAAGTATATAGGGCTAGGTCATAATGAGTATTAAACTTAAGAGAATAGAATGTGCTCCAATAGGAGAGAATACGTATGTCATAAAGGATGAAAATACTGGATTTTGTGCCGTAATTGATCCTGGATGTTATAACGACTCAGTAGAAGAGTTTATAGGTGAAAAAAGCAACCTTGTTTATATAATTCTCACTCATGCTCATTGGGATCATATCGCTGCTCTTAATGAGTACAAGAATGTTTTTCCTGATGTCAAATTAGTTGCAAATTTTGATGAGCATGAGATGATAACTAACTCGTCTATTAATGGTTCTTATCAGTATACGGGGGATGAAGTTGCCATTGAAGCTGATATTTATGTTGCAGATGATGAAGTGCTTAAATTAGGTGAAACGCCTCTTAAATTTATCACAACACCAGGTCACACAAAAGGTGGTATGTGCATCTTTACTGATGGGAAACTCTTTAGCGGAGATACGTTATTTTTGAGAAGCGTTGGTAGAACAGACCTTTATGGTGGAAATTGGGGACAACTTAAGGATTCAATTCAAAATAAGTTATTCTACCTTGACGGAAGCACTATCGTTTATCCAGGACACGGACCTTCAACAACTATTGAATCAGAGATGAGGGAAAATCCTTTTGTATAGACTTTATGTTAATGGAATAGAAAACGAACATCACTATTCGGAACTCGCTAGAGAATTTTTTGCAGATGGAGAATATGAAGTTGTTCCTATCAATATATCCAATGCATCAAACCTTGCACTTGGAGATCACAGCCTAGTTTTCAATGCAGATCTAACTCAGGATAGAGATATTATAAAACGAGAGATGTTTAAGGCATTATCTGATATTACTGGCAAGTTACCTGACTGGGGAACATTAACTGGTGTTAAACCACTAAAGCCAGCGATGAATCTCTATCTTAAAGGATATGACTTAGAAGGTGTAGACAGAGCCCTTGCTGACATCTATCTTGTATCTGAGAGCAAAATAAAACTGATTGACGAGATTCTTAGTTATCAGGCTTTAAACGTTCCGATTACAGATGTTAAAAGTTGGGCAATATATACGAGCATTCCGTTTTGCCCTAGCATTTGCTCGTACTGTTCTTTCGGCTCTGAGTTAGCTCGAAAAAAATCTATCGAAAGGTATCTTCCTGAGCTTCATAAAGAAATTAGTGAGTGCGGTAAACTATTTACAAACAGTGATAAGAATATTGAGAGTGTTTACTTTGGCGGGGGTACTCCAACCTCATTAAATGGTAATGAACTTAAAATGCTTTTGAGTCATCTTGAATATTCATTTAATATCAGGCTTAAAGAAATCGAGACTACCGTTGAGGCAGGTAGACCTGACACTATTGATGAAGAAAAATTAGATGCTATTAAATCAGCAGGTGTAAATCGAATTAGCATCAATCCTCAATCTATGAATGATGAAACACTCAAAAAAATTGGAAGATCTCACTCAAGCAAAGATATAAGAGCAGCTTTCAGAATAGCGCTTGAGCATGATTTTGAGATTATAAACTCTGATGTTATCGTCGGACTTCCCGGTGAAACAACCAGAGATATTGAAAATACAATACATGAATTAATTAATTTAGGTGCAAATAATATTACCGTACATACTTTATCGGTAAAGAGAGGTTCTAAACTAAAAACCCAAGATCCTGAATACTATTTAAAGGGTATTCAGGAAGTTGAAAAGATGCTTAACACTGCATCTAACATGCTTCATGAGGCTGGCTTTATACCTTACTACGTTTATAGACAAAAGCACCAGATGGGATCATTTGAAAATACTGGGTGGTGCAAACCTGGGCTACATTCACTATATAACATCAGGATTATGGAAGAGATGCAAACTATTATAGGACTGGGTGCAGGAGCAATAGGCAAGATATATTATCCGGCAGAAAACCGATTAGAGCGAGTACCAAACATAAACGATTACAGAATGTACGTAGATAGAATCGATACTATACTTGCTAGAAAGCACAAGTATTTCGATGAAATTTACATTTAGGAGGAGATTATGGCTATTAAAGCACCAAAAGGAACGAAGGATTCGATGCCTAAGGATTCGTATAAATTTCAATATATCGAAAGAGAGTTTTACGAATTATGCCGTCGTTACGGGTTTAGAGAAGTAAGGACTCCAATGTTCGAAAGTACAGAACTTTTTAACAGAGGTGTTGGTGAGACTACTGATATTGTTCAAAAGGAAATGTATACTTTTGAGGATCTTGGACATCGCAGCATAACCCTTAAGCCAGAAGGTACATCTCCTGCAGTAAGGGCATTCATAGAAAGCCATGATTACGCTGAAATGCAGCCTACTAAGTATTATTACGATACTCCTTGCTTCAGATATGAAAGACCGCAAGCTGGTAGACTTCGTGAATTTCACCAATTTGGCGTCGAGAATTTTGGAACTCCTGATATGATGGCTGATGCTGAAGTTATCGCACTAGCTTCTGATTTCATAAGAAAAGTTGGAATTGAGGATGTTGAACTTCGCATCAACAGTGTAGGTTGCCGTGAATGTAGGACGGTTTATAGAAAAGCGCTTCAAGATTACCTAAGACCATATTATGAGGAGCTATCTGAGACAAGCAAAGATCGTTTCGAAACTAACCCAATGCGAATTATAGATAGTAAAGACCCTCATGATCAAGAGGTTGCTGCAGCTGCCCCTTATATGCTCGACTATCTATGCGATGACTGTAAGGCAGCTTTTGAATCGCTCAAAGCTAATCTCGATGCTATGGGTATTAGTTATACAGTTGATCCAAGAATAGTACGTGGACTTGACTATTACACTAAGACAGCATTTGAATTTGTGACAACTAAGATAGGTGCTCAAGGAACTATCTGTGGTGGTGGTAGATATGACCATTTGGTAGAAGAAATTGGCGGACCATCTATTCCTGGAGTAGGATTTGGACTAGGAAAAGAGAGATTGCTCCTCCTCATGGGACAGAACGATATTATTCTCGATGATCCGAATGTTCCAGACATAGCTATCTCATTTATTGGTGATAAAGCCAGACTATATGCTCTTGGACTAGCTCATAATCTTAGAGTAAATGGTATCGCCGTAGCAATCGATACATTAAACAGAAATCTTAAAGGACAGATGAAATACGCTAATAAACTTGCTGCTAGATATTCTGTGGTTATTGGAGATGATGAGATAGAGAGGGGGAGTTGTCACTCTTAAGGATATGAAGAGTGGAGAGCAAAAAGAAATTAATGCCAGTGATTTAACTAAGGAGATTGAAAAATAAGATGTCTACATTACTGAAAAGAACACACATGTGTGGAGAGCTAAGACTAGAAGACGTGGATAAAAATGTTATCCTAAACGGCTGGGTTGCTAAGGCAAGAAGCCTTGGTGGTCTTGTATTTGTCGACATCAGAGATAAATCAGGAATTACACAAATTACTTTTAACGAGGATATTCCTGCAGAGCTTCTTGAGAAGGCAAAGTCCCTTAGGTCTGAATATGTAATAGGGGTTACAGGTGTTGTAAAAGAAAGATCATCAAAGAACGATAATATTTCAACTGGAGCGGTCGAGGTATTTGCAAACGATTTAGTTATATATTCAGAAGCAGATACTCCTCCTATTTATATTAAGGATGATGACAACGTTGACGAAAATCTTCGTCTTAAGTATCGATACCTAGATCTTCGTAAGAACAAGATGCAGAATAATATAACTTTCCGTCACAAGCTTACGAAGCTTGTACGCGATTATTTCGATGAAAATGAGTTTACTGAGGTAGAAACTCCTATGCTCATCAAGCCAACCCCAGAGGGCGCTAGAGACTATCTTGTTCCGAGCAGAGTAAATCAGGGATCTTTCTATGCGCTTCCTCAGTCACCTCAGATGTTTAAGCAGCTACTTATGCTTTCTGGTACTGATAGATATTTCAGATTGTAAAATGCTTCAGAGATGAGGATCTTCGTGCTGACAGGCAGCCAGAGTTCACTCAAATAGACCTTGAAATGTCGTTTTCTGATTCTGACGATGTTATAAACATGCAAGAAGGTCTTCTAAAGCGTGTTATGAAAGAGCTTAAGGGTATTGATATAGAAACTCCTTTCCCAAGACTTACTTACAAAGAAGCTATGGAGAGATACGGTTCCGATAAACCTGATACAAGATTTGATATTGAGCTCAACAAACTAAATGATATTTTTGCAGGAAGCGAATTCAAAGTATTCCAGGATGCACTGTCGGAAGGTGGTGATATTAGAGGCATCTCAGTTCCTGGTGGTGCTTCTGAGTTTTCTCGTAAGAAGATTGATAAGCTTACAGAAGAAGCTAAGCATTACGGTGCTAAGGGATTACTATGGATTAAAGTTGAAGAAAACGGATTTGCTTCTTCAGCTAGCAAATTCCTAACCGATGATGAACTAACTAAGGTTGCTGAACGATGCAGTTCCCAGGTAGGCGATATTATCTTTATAGTTTCTGCACAGCCAAAGGTTGTATTTGACACACTTGGATGGCTCAGGAGAAAGATCGCCAGTATCCTCGGTTTTCTTGATGAGAATAAGTTCAATTTCCTATGGGTTGTTGATTTCCCAATGTTTGAGCAGGATGACGAGGGTAATCTCAAGGCGATGCATCATCCATTTACACAGCCTAAACTAGATGAGCTATATAAACTCAATGGAGATATTCTATCACTAAATGCAGATGCTTATGATATAGTTCTTAATGGCGTTGAGCTTGGTGGAGGATCTATAAGAATACACGATAGAGAGCTTCAGGATAGAATGTTCCAGGTTCTTGGCCTTGGTGAGGAAGAAAGAATGGAGAAGTTTGGATTCTTTATTGAAGCATTTAAATATGGTGCGCCACCTCACGCTGGACTTGCCTATGGACTAGACAGAATGGTAATGCTATTACTCGGAGAAAGCAGTATAAGGGAGGTTATTGCATTCCCTAAGAATGCTAATGCCGAGTGCCCAGTATCGGAAGCGCCAGGTAGAGCTGATAAAGCTCAGCTTAAAGAGTTAGGCTTAGCAATTACTGCTGAGCTCGAATAAGTTTAATATATTAGTATTAGCATGTGGCTATTTCACATGCTAATATCCTTAATATTTATAGGAACTACTATATGAAAAAGATAGCGATTTTTGGTGGTACGTTTGACCCAATTCATCTCGCACATATTAAATTAGCGGAAACCGCACTTGAAGAACTAGGGCTTGATAAACTCGTATTTATGCCAAATACAGTTTCGCCATTTAAGCTAGATGCTAAGATATCTTCAGCCAAACACCGATGTAAGATGATTGAACTATCTATACAGCACAACCTAAGGCTTGATATGACTAGATATGAAATTGATAAGCAGGGAATATCATATACGTATGATGCACTAAAAGATCTTTCAGCTCAATATGATGCACATCTTTATTTCGTGCTGGGCTATGATTCTCTTGTTGCAATTGACACTTGGTATAAGGGAACTGAAATATTGAAGGAGTTCTCGCTTATAACGGCTGTAAGACCTGGAATTGACAATCAGTTAGGGGAGCAGAAAATCTGCGAGTACCGCACAGTCTATGGAGCTGATATTCACTTGCTCAATATGCCACCATTTGACTGTTCATCATCTCGTATAAGAGAACTTTGCAATAAAGGAAAATCATTATCTGGTCTAGTCGCGGATACTGTAGAGGAATATATTATTAGTAATGGATTATACAAAGACTAGAGAACTTGATGCATATCTAAAACGCGTATTAAATCCGCGTAGATACATACACTCACTTGGTGTTGTTGAAATGGCAGATGAGTTAGCAACAATACATGGTGCCAACGTTCAAAAAGCAAGATTTGCGGGACTTGTACACGACATTGCTAAATGTTATTCGTGTGAGACCATGAACCGCTTAATAAGAATATATGGCGTTGATCTAAAGTTTTTTAATACACCTGAACTCGCTCATTCAAAAGTCGGTGCCGCTATACTGCAGAAGGATTTTGGAATTGAAGATGCAGAAATTCTTATGGCTGTTTCATCTCATACCGCAGGAAGATATGGTATGAGTCTATTAGAAGAGATAATATATGTAGCAGATGCGATTGAAATAAATAGAACCTACGCCGAAGCACCTGAGCTAAGAGAACTAGCTAAACAAGACTTAGACAAGGCATGCCTTGAGATTATTAAATATAGCATAGAGCTACTCGGCAAAAGTGGTGTTCCAGTTGACAACGATACATACGAAGCTAAGCGCTTCTTTTTTGATAAAATAACCGAAAGGAAGAGTAAATTATGACAATGCAGAACAACGCAATTGAAATAGCTAAAGTTCTATCAGAGAAGAAAGCTCGAGATATTACAGTTATTAATATTTCAGAAAAGTCTTCTTTTGCAGACTTTTTCATCAATGCTACTGCTGGTTCAGAGAGACAGCTAAGCGCACTTCTTGACTTCGCATCAGGAAAAGCTGCAGAGCTAGGACTTGAACAGAAGAATGTTGAAGGAATTCAGGGATCAGCTGGATTCTTGCAGACTACGGAGATATCATTATCAATCTGTTTACAGCAGAAACTAGAGACAAATATACCCTAGATAAAATCTGGAGTGATTGCGAAATAGTATTCATTGAAGAGTAAAGGAACGGGTGAATAATATGAACGAAAAATACAATTTTGGAGAAATTGAATCCAAGTGGCAAAAGGTTTGGGCAGATGAATATGCCTTTAGAACGCTCGATGATGAGACTAAAAAAAAAGTACTACACACTAGAGATGTTCCCTTATCCGTCTGGGAAATTGCATATGGGTCACGTGCGCAACTATTCCATTGGTGATGCCATTGCAAGATTCAAGAAGATGAAGGGCTTTAACGTTCTTCATCCTATGGGCTGGGATTCATTTGGACTTCCAGCTGAAAACGCTGCCATAAAGAACGGCATACATCCTGCTATTTGGACAGATAGTAATATCGCCGAGATGCGCAAGCAGCTCTCAGCTCTAGGCTTCAGCTATGATTGGGATAGAGAAGTGGCTACTTGTAAGGAGGATTACTATCGCTGGATGCAATGGCTATTTATTCAGTTCCAGAAGAAGGGCCTCGCTTACAAAAAGGAAAATCCTGTTAATTGGTGTCCCTCTTGCCAGACTGTACTCGCTAATGAGCAGGTAGTAGAAGGGGCTTGTGAGCGTTGCCATACTCCAGTAACTAAGAAGCATCTATCACAGTGGTATCTAAAGATTACAGACTATGCAGATACACTTCTAGAAGATCTTGATACACTCGATGGTTGGCCAAATAAAGTTAAGCTGATGCAGAAGAACTGGATTGGTAAATCAACTGGTGCAGAAATCAGATTTGATATCGATGGAACTGACAAGTCGCTAGAAGTATATACGACAAGATGCGATACTGTTTACGGTGTTACATTTATGGTTATGGCTCCAGAGCATCCATATGTAGCAGAACTAACTAAAGGAACTGAGTATGAAGAAGCAACTAATAATTATGTTGCCGAATGTGCTCATAAGAGTGAGATTGAGAGAGTTTCGCTAACTAAGGAAAGACAGGTGTATTCATTGGTCACTACTGTGTGAATCCATTTAATGGTAAGAAAATCCCAATCTATATTTCCGATTATGTAATGATGGATTATGGAACTGGTGCTGTAATGGCTGTTCCTGCTCATGATCAGAGAGACTTCGAGTTTGCAAAGAAATTTGGCCTAGATATTATTCCTGTAGTAGATATTGAAGATCCTGAAATAGATTTAAATAATCTTAAAGAAGCCGCTCCAGCAGAAGGTAAGCTCATTAATTCTGGAGATTTTAGCGGCCTAGATAATCTTAAGTCAATTCCTAAGGTTATTGAGTATGTCGAAGAAAAAGGGATAGGAAAGAAATCAGTAAACTATAAACTTAGGGATTGGCTAATTTCGAGACAGAGATATTGGGGCTGCCCAATTCCTATGGTTTACTGCGATGAGTGTGGCTGGGTCCCTGAAAAAGAGGAGAATCTTCCAGTTAAGCTCCCAACGGATATCGAATTCACAGGAAAAGGAGAATCTCCGATTGCAACAAGTGATACATTTGTAGAGACAACTTGTCCTTGCTGCGGAAAACCTGCAAGAAGAGAAATCGATACGATGGATACTTTCGTTGACTCTTCATGGTACTTCCTCAGATACTGTGATCCACACAACGAAGATATGCCTTTTGATAAGAAGAAGGTTGATTACTGGATGAATGTTGATCAGTATATCGGTGGAGTTGAACATGCAATTCTTCATCTTCTCTATTCAAGATTCTTCCAGAAGGTACTAGCTGATTTAGGATATGTATCGGCTAGAGAGCCATTTCAAAACCTCCTAACACAAGGTATGGTTATTAAGGATGGCGCTAAGATGAGTAAGTCTATTGGAAATGTTGTAAGCCCTGAAGAGATTCAGAAAATATGGCGCAGACACGGCTAGACTATTCATCCTGTTTGCAGCACCACCTGAAAAAGAACTTGATTGGTCAGATGCAGGTGTAGAAGGAAGCTATAGGTTTCTTAACAGAGTATATAGACTAGTTTACGACTATGTAACTGGCATTAGAGATGTTGAAGCTGCAAAGGGAGACTTAGTTGCTTTGAACTCGGATGATAAGGCTCTTAATTATCAGCTAAACAAGACCATCAAGAAGGTTTCTGATGATGTAGGTGGCAGATTTAGCTTTAATACTGCTATCAGTTCAGTTATGGAACTTGTAAATGAAATATACAAGTATAAGCAGATTAAGAATATTAACATGCCACTTCTCGATAGAGCTATCAAGAGCACAGTTTTGATTTTAAGTCCATTTACACCGCACATTTGCGAAGAACTTTGGTCAAATTTAGGTGAGGAATCCCGCGTTTATAACGCGCTATGGCCAGAATATGATGATTCTGCTCTAGTACTCGATGAAGTTGAGATTATAGTGCAGGTAAATGGTAAGCTCAAAGACAAGCTCACTATGTCAAAAGACATATCAAAGGATGAACTTGAAGAAGCAGCAAGAAGTAGCGAAAAGGTTCAGGAGGCAGTAGGAGATCAAAATATCTTAAAAGCTATTGTAATTCCTGGCAAGCTTGTTAACTTCGTTGTTAAGTAAGCTCTGGGGATAGATATGAGAATGGAAAACAGAAACAATAAGAAGTTCCAGAGGTCAGACAATTCAAATTTATCCGGAACACGAAAAAAAGTTGTTAATAATCGTGGCGGTGAAAAATCGCCACGTAACAACAATTTTAAAGTAAGTGATAATTCTCGTTCCAAAGCAAAAGAGGTAAATTCTCGCATGAGTCGAGACGCAAAGAATTATTCTACTAACGGGACTGAGAACAACAATAAGAATAAGAACAATACTAAGAATAGCAATATCAAGAATTCTAATAGTAAGAATCCTTACAATAGAAATTTAAATAAGAATACGGCTAAGCAAAGTACTAACCATAACCAGAAACAAAATCTTAAAATGAGCACTAAGAATGTTTCTAAAAATAATAAGGCTAGTGCTAATCACAAGAATAACAATCATCAGAAAAGGACTAAGGCTCCGCTTGAAACAATGCGCGTTATGCCACTAGGTGGTCTAAAGGAAATCGGCAAGAATATCACTCTCATTGAGTATAAAGATGATATCTTGATTATCGACTGCGGATTTTCTTTCCCTGAGGATGAGATGTTCGGTATAGATGTAGTAATCCCCGATTTTACCTATCTAAAAGAAAATATGGAGAAGATTAAGGGACTTATTATCACACATGGACACGAAGACCACATTGGAGGCGTGCCATTCCTACTAAAGGAGATTAATACTCCAGTATATGCTCCACCACTAGCCATGGGACTTATACGAAACAAGTTAAAAGAACATGGATTGTCAATGGATGAGCATGTTATAGAAGCAGGCGAAACTTTCAATGTAGGTGCATTTAAGATAGAGGCGATTCATACAAACCACAGCATTGCAGATGCCATGGCTTACTCCATTAAATGTCCTGGTGGTCATCTTGTTCATACTGGTGATTTTAAAGTGGACTTCTCACCTTTAGATGGCAAGAGAATTGATCTTGCAAAGTTTGCACAGCTAGGACAAGAGGGAGTAGATGTTCTTTTATGTGATAGTACAAATGTTCTGCGACCAGGATACACTCCATCTGAAAAAGTAGTTGTCGATTCGATGAATGAGATTTTTGCAAAAACGGAGAAACGTTTAATCATAGCAACCTTCTCATCTAACATATATAGAATCAAGTACTTCATGGAGGCTTCGATTAAGTACGGACGAAAGATTGCGATCTCTGGTCGTTCTATGGAAAATGTTCTAACACTAGCTAGAGAACTTGGATATGTTAATCTTCCAGAATCCGCTTTTGTTGATATAAGAAAAATTGGAAATATTCCAGATGCGAATATCACCATTATTACCACCGGAAGTCAGGGCGAACCAATGTCTGCACTGACACGAATGGCCAATGATTCGCATAGAGCGGTTAAGCTTAAGTCCGGAGATACTGTTGTCTTCTCGTCATCGCCAATACCTGGTAATGCGAAGGCTGTAACGAACATAGTCAATAAACTGTATGAGAAAAAAGTTAATGTATTCTTATCAGATTTTGTAGATATCCATGTATCAGGACATGCATGTAAAGAAGAACTGAAGTTGATTCATTCACTCGTTAGACCGAGGTTCTTTATTCCTGCTCACGGTGAATATCGTCACCTCAGAGAACATGCTGAACTAGCTGAATCAATGGGTATGGATAGGGGCAACATTTTCGTAATGAATAATGGCGATGCTCTTCGTATTACTGGTAAACAGGCTAAGGTCGAACCAGAGCAGGCTTCTGCAGAAGACGTACTTGTTGATGGCTATGGCATTGGAGATGTTGGTAACGTTGTACTTCGTGATAGAAAACAGCTCTCTGAATCAGGATTAATTGTTATAGCCGTTTCGATTGATAGTAATTCAGGATTACTAGCTGCTAGACCAGAACTTATAACGCGTGGCTTTATCTATGTAAAAGAGAACATGCCGCTTATAAATGAAGCTACTGAAGTTGTATACGAGTCAATCGATAAATGGAATAACCTTGGTTCAGATGATGTTAACGCTTTAAAGAACATAATCAAGGATGATATGAGAGGCTTTATATACAAGAAAACACGCAGAAGTCCAGTTATTCTTCCGGTGATAATGGATATTTAATAAGGTCTTTGGTTTCAGGAGGTGTTTAATATGAATGTATATTCAAGTGCCCATGAACTCGCATCTGCAATTAAGGCAAGTAATGAGTTTATGGATTACGATAAACTCCGCAAGGAGATAGAGCAAGATCCGACTCTTAATAAGATGATTAGCGATATGCAGAAGCGTCAAATTGAGATTCAGGCTAAACAATTAAGCGGCGAAGAGATTGGGCAGGAAGCAATGACACAGATGCAATCAATATATGCTATGATGTCATCAAATCCTAAAGCTGCAGAGTATATGCAAGCAGAGGCTAGATTTGCTATAATGATGAAGGACGTATACGAAATCCTATCAGATGTCGTAAAGATTAATATTTAATGTAAATGTTTGATATAATGTAAAGTATACGTAGCAAAAAGATAATAATTTTAATTTTTATATCACAGAAAGAGAGATTAAGTATGATTAGTGCAGGAGATTTCAGAAAAGGCGTAACTTTCGAGATGAACGGAGAGCCACATGTAGTACTCGACTTTCAGCATGTAAAACCTGGAAAGGGTGCTGCTTTTGTTAGAACTAAGTATAGAAATATTCTAACTGGTGCTACAAGAGAAGAGGCGTTCAATCCAAACGATAAGTTCCCTAAGGCACATATCGAAACAAAAACTATGCAGTACCTCTATAACGACGGAGAGCTCTACTACTTCATGGATCAGGAAACTTTCGATCAGGTTCCTCTAAGTGCAGACCTTGTAGAAGATGCAGTTAAGTTCATTAGAGAAAACGATACAGCAACTATCAAGTTCTATCAGGGAAATGCTTTTGCTGTTGAAGCTCCAAACTTCGTTGATCTCAAAGTTATAGAGACAGAGCCTGGAGTTAAGGGTGATACAGCTACTAACGTAACTAAGGCAGCTACTGTCGAGACAGGCGCTGTGATTCAGGTTCCTATCTTTATCGAAGAGGGTGAGATGATTCAGATTGATACTAGAGAAGGTGGAGAGTACCTCGGAAGATCTAAGTAGTCTGAAATTTTTCTAGTATTGATTATTTAATAAACTGTGTTTAAGGATTGTTAGCTGATATTAATCTTTGATTGATATTGGCTAACAATATTCCTAGTTGTGGGAGGTAATATGAAGAAGTCAGTAAAGAAGGTTCTAGCCATTCTTATCGCTATACTGCTAATCCTGATTGCGTTGAGCGCCTCGCTTCTTATAATTAATAAGCCAAAGGACAGAACTGATAACACCTTTGTTGTTGTTAAGATTAAAGAAGGTTCATCTACCGATGATATCGCAAAAGAGCTTCACAAGAAGGGTGTAATCAGCAGTGTATCAAAGTATAAGCTCGTATCTAAAATTTGGAGATATGATGGCAAATACAAGGCAGGTAGTTTTTCTGTATCTCCTAGCATGAGATCTAGTGATATAGCTCAGACTATTGTAAAAGGTGTTTCGAGTACAAAAAACTTTACTATTCCTGAAGGTTATACGCTCGAACAGACTGCTGAGAAATTAGATAAAGAGGGCATAGTTAACAAAGACAAGTTCCTTGACGTTGCAAGACATGGCGACTTTAGTAAGTTTTCTTTCCTTAAGGAAGCTCAGCCTGGAGACAATCATCTTGAAGGATATCTTTTCCCAGATACTTATGCTGTTGATCTAGATGCAGATGAAACTCAGATTATTACTACTATGCTAAATCAGTACGATAAGGTATTTACAAAAAAGTACCGAAAACGCGCTAAAGAACTTAACTTAACTGAGAATGAGATCATTATCATAGCATCACTTATCGAGAGAGAGTCTCAGTACGACGGAGATAGAGCTAAGATTGCAAGTGTTATTTACAACAGGATTAAGGCAAATATGCCTCTTCAGATTGACGCTACAATCCAGTATGCGCTCGGAAAGCCAAAAGAAAATCTTTCTATTGCGGATACAAAGATCGATTCACCATATAATACATACACTAATCAAGGCCTACCTCCAGGACCAATATGTTCACCTGGAAAGGCATCCATCAAGGCTGCTCTTTATCCAGAGCATACTGATTACCTGTACTATGTTGTAAGTGAGAAGCTAGATGGCACTCACAATTTTAGCAACGACTACAGCAAATTCTTAAAAGATAAAGAAGCTTATTCTAAGGCTTTAGCGGAGAAGAACAAATAATGAGTATAACTGATGAAAAAATCGTTAAACTTTTAGATTCGTTTTATTCTCCTGCTTCAGATAGCTTAGGTAAATTAAGAGAGTTTTGCGAGAAAGACAGCGTGCCAATAATTCTTCGTGAAACAGAGAGCTATCTGAATACATTTTTAAAGATAACTAATCCGAATAGAATCCTTGAGATTGGAACGGCTTATGGTTATTCTGCATGCTATTTTGCAACTATTTGTGAGGGAGCTCATATCACCACGATAGAGAGAGCTCCTCACATGTATGACCATGCAGTTCCAAATATAAAGTCGATGGGCTTTGAAGACCGTATTGATATTAAATTTGGAGACGCAAATGATATACTCGATCGTTTAATAAATGATGATTCGCCAGAATCTCGTTTTGACCTTATTTATTGATGCCGCAAAGAGTCACTATCGCGAGTTTTTTGATAGGGCGGAAATTCTTGCAAGACCAGGTGCATCAATAATATGTGATAATATGCTTATTCATGGATATCTAACTGGCTCAACAGTTGATCCCGGGCGCAGACATCGGACAAGCGTCAAGAGAATGAAAGAGTTTTTAGAGTATTTAAAGGGTAGAAAGGACTTGACCATTTCGCTTCTTAGCTGCGGTGATGGTCTTGCTATTATAAAACTAAATGACTAAAAAGAAAATTGAGTTACTTGCTCCCGCAGGAGATATGGAAAAGCTGAAAACAGCCATTATTTACGGTGCTGATGCAGTTTACTTCGGAGGTGAACTTTTCAGTCTTCGTGCAGGGGCAGGAAATTTATCAATAGAAGAAATTAGAGAGGCCATGGACTTCATCCATGAGCATAATGCAAAAGGATATATGACTATCAATATATACCCGCATAACGATGATATTCCGCCTCTTAAAGCTTACCTTGAGAAAATTAAGGACATTCCCATTGATGCATTCCTCGTGTCTGACCCAGGTGTTATGACCATAGTAAAAAGCATCATTCCAGATGCTGAAATACATATTAGTACACAGGCAAACACAACCAACTACATGACAGCGGCATTCTGGGTTCAACAGATGGGTGCTACCAGAATTGTTGCTGCGAGAGAGATGAGTCTTGAGGAGCTAAAGGAGATGAAGAAGGTTCTTCCTCCTGATACGGAAATCGAAGCTTTTGTTCACGGAGCTATGTGTATGTCCTATTCCGGAAGATGCCTACTAAGTAACTTCATGGTTGGAAGAGATGCCAATAGAGGTTCTTGCACTCATCCATGCCGATGGAAGTACTCTCTAGTCGAAGAAAAGAGACCTGGGGAGTATTACCCGATTGAAGAAGACGAACGTGGAAGTTATATAATGAACTCACGTGATCTCTGTATGCTAGATAAGCTGCCAGACTTAATCGATGCTGGAATATACTCACTCAAGATCGAGGGCCGTATGAAAAGTCCTTTCTATGTAGCAACTGTCGTTTCTGCATATCGGGCTGCTCTTGACTCATATCTTGATAATCCTGATAACTACGAGTTTCAAGAAAAGTGGTTTACTGAGCTATGCAAAGCTAGTCACAGAGAGTTCTATCATGGGTTCTACTATTCTAAACCTGATAGCAGTGGACAGAATTACTCAAGCAGTGACTACACTAGAGAGTATTCTTTTATCGGTGTTGTAAGAGGCTTTGAACATGATACTGGGCTCACTATCGTTGAGCAGCGTAATAAGTTTAGTGTTGGAGAAGATATCGAGGTATTCGGACCACGCACAGAGTATACTGATGAGATTGTTAGGGAGATGTATGACGAGGACAATAATCCAATTGAATCGGCACCTCATCCACAGCAGATTATAAAAATTAAACTTAGCAAAGCATACCCTGAGAATTTTATTCTAAGAAAGAAAAAGTAGATTTATTTTAAGAAAAGTAATTTTATAAAATTGTTAATTAATGAAATCAATTAGAAGGAGAAAATCATGTCATCTGACCCCGTGAGTTGGACCATATACGTACTGTTATTGCTAGTCGTGCTTATCTCTAACGGATTAGTTTCAGCATCATTAAATGCACTTGACTATGTAGACAGAAACAAGTTAAACGATCTTAGAGAATACGAACCTAATAACAGAAAAGCCGAACTTATACACGACTTCATTAAGAAGCCTTCGAGGTATCATTACCCTGATAGAATTTTTATGCATTCAATGGCAATTATTGCCATAGTAGGTTTTAATTTTGGGTTTTACGCTAAGCTGGATTCTTATCGCTTTCTGCCGCTAATTGCTAATATATTATTTGCTATTTTTTACTTTGCTTTAGCTGATATTTTTCCAAAAAAACTAGCTGTTCAGTCCGCAGATTCTTATGCCATTAAACTCGTACGACTTCAACGCTTTGTTTGTATTGTACTTATTCCGATTACAACACTTTGCCTTGGAGTTGCAAACCTTTTTCTTCTTATCATGAGAAAAGATATAGATGTTGATGATACGCAGTTTTCCGAAGATCACGTAAGGTCAATGCTCGACAAGGGGCAGGAGAGCGGTGATCTCAAAGAAGAAGGTCGTCGTATGATCGATAGTATATTTGAATTTGATGATCTTCTCGCGTACGAGATTATGACCCCGCGTACAGATGTTTTCATGATTGATCTTCAGGACGACAAAGAGGAGTATTTTGAGGAATTAATGGAGCTTCGTCACTCTCGAATTCCAGTATGTGATGGTGATACAGACAATATAATCGGGCTTCTCCTTGTTAAGGATTATCTGCTTAAAGGCGCATCTATGGGATTTGATGCCATAGATATCAAAGAGATAATCAGAGAACCTTACCTTGTTCCCGAGACTAAGAACATTGATTCTCTTTTTGTTGAACTTCAGAAGACAAAACAACACATCGCCATATTAATAGATGAGTATGGTGGCTTTAGTGGAATAGTGTCAATTGAAGATATAATTGAACAGATTGTTGGCGATATAGATGATGAATTCGATGATGAAGACAGAATTATCGAGAAAATATCGGACTCTGAGTTCATAGTAGACGGAAATGTATATCTTGACGATTTAGATGAAGCAACTGGTATCGAGCTTGAATCTGAGAACAGCGAAACTGTAGGTGGGTTTATCATTGACTATATTGGTGAAATTCCAAAGGAAAATTCGACCTATAACCCAATACAGTACGAAAATATTGCTTTCCAGATATTGGATGTAAAGGATAGACGTATAGAAAAAGTTCGTATCTCTGTAGTTGAAGATACAAAAGCGGTCGAAAGGGAATATCGTACTGATGAGTAATTTTGATACAACTAAAGGTAATATAAATATTGACGATCAAGTTATCGTGGGATACATTACTGAAGAAATACATAAAATTAAAGGTGTAAGCCGTATGATTTCTAGTATTTCAGATAGTTTTTCCAAGAATATCTTTGGTCGTGATAGTGGCATGAATGGCGTTCGTATTAGTCGAGACGATAATAATATAACTATTAATATTCACATTATCGTGTATTACGGATACAATATTCCACAGGTTTCATACGAGATACAGAGTGCTATAAAGAATTCACTTGAAAATTTTACGGGACTTACTGTAGATGCTGTAAATATAAGTATCGAGGGAATCGATCAGGAGAATAGCTAATGGATAGAAGAATAATTAGAGAAAACATAATGCAGTTTGTCTATCAGATGGATGTATCTGATAATTTTGATTACGAAAAACAGGCATGTGTTGAAGAAGCAGAGAAAGCACTTAAACAGCATCAAGCAGTTGAGACGCTAAGCGCAATTAGGGATCATATCGATGATATCGATAAACTGATTTCTAATAACATTGATAAATGGGATATCGATAGACTTCCTAAAGCTGATTTAGCAATCCTTAGAACGGCACTTGCAGAAATTTATACGTCGATTCAATTCCGACCAATGTTTCTATCAACGAAGCGGTTGAGCTCGGTAAAACCTATGGTGACGAACGTTCATATGCATTTATAAACTCCGTACTAGGCAAGATTAACAGGGAATTAAATGAGCAGTAGATATTGCCTCGGCATTGATACGTCCAATTACAAAACATCGGTAGCGATGACCGACGAGCATAACAATATAATATTTGAAAAATCTGAATTCTTGGAGGTTGAACACGGTGCGCTTGGACTAAGGCAGTCTATCGCTTTCTTTAAGCACGTTAATGTTCTACCTTCATTTATTGAGGAGGCTCTTTCTAAGGTTGATATAAGTGACATTAGATGCATTTCCGTTTCAGATGCTCCTAGACGAGTTGAAGGCTCATACATGCCCGTGTTTATGGCAGGATATAATGCAGCTAAACTTTTGAGTAGCAGTTTATCTGTACCACTTTATACATTTTCTCACCAGGAAGGTCATGTTGCTGCAGTTTTAAAGTCTTTTGATACAGGGCTATCAGACAAAAAGTCAATATTCTTTCATCTTAGTGGTGGTACAACAGAAGCTCTTCTTACAGCTAATGATGGCGTTCACTATGAGCTCAAAATAGTGGGTGGAACAAAGGACATAAGTGTAGGTAAATTACTAGATAGAGCTGGCGTTGCGCTTGGCTATGATTTTCCAGCAGGTAAATACGTTGATAAACTTGCTTTAAAATCTGGATATAACGGGTCAAAATATTTATCTAAGATTAAAGCAAATGATGGATGGTTCAACTTGTCGGGTACTGAATATCAAGTTCTAGGTGCCATAGAAACATCCAGAACAGAAGTTGCTGCTGAACTTATGGAAAGGATATCGATACTTCTCTTCGATGTTTCAAAATACCTGGCTAATAAGTTTGATACAAAAAAAATATATATGGCAGGGGGAGTGGCATCAAGTAAGTATTTAAGAGCGAAGATAAGAGAACTTACACATGAGAATAATTATTTTACAATAAATTTTAGTAGCCCTGAGCTATCTGGTGATAATGCTGTAGGTATAGCTCTACTCGGAGGAAAGGCATTAAATGAATCCATTTTCAATAACACAATTTAATGAATATGTTTCGAAAAAGCTCAATGGCGATCCTAACCTCAAGAATTTGCCTTTAATAGGAGAAGTCTCTGGTGTTTCTATGAGTGGCGGTCATATGTATTTCTCCTTGAAAGACGAAAACAGCGTACTTCGTGCGGTAATATGGAGAAGTAATATTTCTAAAATCGACACATCCTTAATCCAGAATGGTAGTAAAATAGTGGTGATCGGTGACATAAGTGCATATGCACGTGGAGGAAACTATTCATTTTCTGTAAGAATGATTGAAAGCTTTGGAGAAGGCGACCTTGCAAAGGAGTATAACCGTGTCAAGAAGCTGCTCGAGTCAGAAGGTCTGTTCTCTAGGGAACACAAGAAACCGATTCCAAAGTTCGCTAGAAGAATAGGAGTTGTAACATCAGATACTGGTGCAGCTATTGAAGATATTAAGAAGATAATCACAACCAAGAATGATTATGCTGATATAATAATTTTTCCAACCCTCGTTCAAGGTATAGGTTCACCGGCAAGTATAATCAAAAGCATTGAAAATGCGAATATAGTTAGCAATTTAGGAAAGCATATAGATGTGCTAATTGTCGGACGTGGCGGTGGATCAGCGGAAGATTTAGCAGCATTTAACGACGAGGGTGTTGCAAGAGCGATATATGCATCAGATATTCCAATTATAAGTGCAGTTGGTCATGAATCAGATATATCAATATCGGATTGGGTGGCTGATGTTAGAGCTGAGACCCCAACCGCTGCTGCTGATATGGCTGCTATTAATACATTTGAACTTAGAGAACAGATTGCAAGAAATGAACAAGAGCTAAAAAAATCTATTGCTTATAAAATTAAGATGGAGCGTAATAATATTAAAATTCAAAGAGATCATGTTATTCACGTTATGAGTAGCAAGATTCGCGAAATGAGACTTAATATCGACAAAGCTGTTATAACGCTTAGAGAGAATAATCCGACCAATGTTCTTAGTAAGGGTTATGCACTAGTTACCAAAGAAAATCATGTAGTCTCAGAGGTAGCAAATATCGATTTAGACGAAACTTATAGAGTAGTTATGGCTGATGGATCATTTGAAGCTAAAACCGCTTCTAAAACGCAAAATAAAGAGGTGTGATATGACTAATAGTATTGATAAAACATTTATGGAGGCATACCAAGGACTGGTTGATGCTGCAACTAATATTACAAAGCAGACAACTTCTATCGATGAATCGATGAAACTATTTGATGATGGAATGAAGGATGCGGAGCTATGCAACAAGATGCTCGATGAAGCTGCACAAAAAATCGAAGTATACACTAAAGAAGATAAGTAGAGGCTAACATGTATAGTTACGACGAATACAAAACGATTATTGAAAAGCATTTACTTGATTATATTCCTAAGATTGATATAAAAGCGAGAACGCTTTTTGAATCTATGAAATACAGTGTTATGAGCGGTGGAAAGAGACTTCGATCAGTAATGCTATTGGCCGCATGTGATTTTGTAGGAGGGGACATATATGAAGCCTTACCATTTGCATGCGCAATTGAATATATTCATACTTATTCACTCATTCACGATGATCTACCTGCGATGGATGATGATGATTTACGTCGTGGGAACCCAACTAACCATAAAGTATTTGGTGAAGATATCGCGATTCTAGGTGGCGATGCTCTTCTAAATACAGCCATGGAACTAATGTTCAGAGACTTCACTTATCACTTCGATAATCCTGAAAAGCTTAAAGACACTGCTGTGCAGGTCTAGCAATTGCAAAAGCATCCGGTGTCAATGGAATGATTGCGGGTCAGGTTGTTGATGTTGAAAATAACATTAAATACTGCTCGCATGAGCTCGTTGATTTTATAGAAGAAAATAAGACAGGTGCTCTTATCAGTGCACCAATAATAGCTGGACTAGGTATCGGCGGTGCTGACAAGGAAGTCGTTGATGCATTTACTATTTATGCTAGGTGTATCGGAAAAGCTTTTCAGATATCAGATGATATTCTAGACATGATAGGTTCAGCGGAAGAACTCGGCAAGACACCTGGAAAGGATTCTCAGCAAGCCAAAGCAAATTTTGCCATAGTTAACGGTATGGAACAGGCTCGTCAAGAGCTTCATAGGCTTACAATCACTGCTATCGAATCAATTGAGAAATTTGAGTCACCAGATAAAAAATTCTTTACAGATCTAGCACTTAAGCTAGAACAAAGGAGAGCATAATGAAGTATGATCTTGAACGTGAAGATCTAATATCTATTATAAAAACAACAGACGAAAGTGAACTCACTGAATTATGTAAGGATATTCGAGAGTTTCTAATTCAAAAAGTTTCTAAAACAGGAGGCCACCTGGCTTCCAATCTCGGTGTAGTTGAATTAACTGTTGCAATGCATAAAGTTTACGATAGTCCTCGTGATAAATTAATTTATGACGTAGGACACCAAACTTATGTACATAAGATACTTACTGGTAGAGCCAATCAATTTGATACACTCCGTAAGTTCAAGGGGCTAAGTGGTTTTCCTAAGGCTTATGAAAGCGTTCACGATGCTTATGACACAGGACATAGTAGCACGTCACTTGGCGCTGCTGCAGGATACGCTGTCGCACGAAATCTCAAGGTCGAGGATAATGAAGTAGTAGCACTTATTGGCGATGGAGCTATGACTGGAGGTTTAGTATATGAAGCGTTGAATAATATCGGTTCAAATAGACTAAAAGTTCGAATCATCCTTAATGACAACGGAATGTCAATAGCGCATAATGTCGGTGCAATGTCGAAGCATTTGCAAGGACTTCGCAGTTCTTCTAATTACATAAATGCAAAGAAATCAGTTAGAACCTCTCTAAACAAAGTTCCACTGATTGGAAGACCTATCTCCAACGGAATTAGCCGAACTAAGTCTCGCATCAAGTTATCAGTTCTTGACCAACAAGGGATCCTATTCGAAGAGCTAGGTATAAAGTATATCGGACCAATTGATGGCTACAATATACCTAAGCTAATTGAAGCTTTTAATGCTGCAAATGCAGTTGATGGACCGACATTGGTACACGTAATAACGACAAAAGGAAAGGGTTATTCTTGGTCTGAAAAATATCCTAAGAAATTCCATGGAGTTGGACCATTTAGTATTGATGACGGTAATGTATTATCGTCTAATCTACTTTCGCCAGAACTATCCTTTTCTGAAGTTTCGGTAAAAAATTGCTACAACTAGCTAAGGCTGATGAAAGAATCGTTGCAATTACAGCAGCTATGGGTTCTGCTACTGGACTCGGTCCATTTTACGAGGAATTTCCAAATAGATTTTTCGATGTAGGTATTGCAGAACAACATGCAGCTTTATTTGCTGCTGGTCTTGCTAAAGCTGGCATGGTTCCAGTGGCTCCGATTTACTCGTCATTCCTACAAAGGGCATATGATCAGATTATCGAGGATATCTGCATCCAAAATCAGCATGTTGTCTTTGGTGTTGACAGAGCAGGACTTGTGGGTGCAGATGGTGAAACTCACCATGGTGTATTTGATCTCAGTTACCTATCAAGTATTCCTAATATGACCGTATTTGCACCAGCAGATGGAACCCAACTTGAAGAAATGCTTGAATATGCAGTTAAAGATATAAATTCACCTGTTGCTATAAGATATCCGCGTGGTTCAGCAGAGTTTGAACATCTTAAGCTTAAACCTTTCTCAGGGATTAATATAAGACTTTCAGCGGGTACTGATATTACTATTCTCGCGGTTGGTAGCATGCTTGATACTGCTCTTGAAGCTGCTCGTGCACTTATGTCGAAAGGATATAACGTAGGTGTTACAAACATCTGTGTCGTTAGTCCGTTCGAAGATAGATTGACCGATTTAGATACCAAACTTGTAATCACTATCGAAGATAATGTCCTTCGCGGTGGATTTGGTGAAGCCTTTGCTTCTAGAGCTCTAAAAAACGGATATAGCTATGGATTGATCACACTTGGTGTTCCCGATGCATTCATAGAGCAAGGATCTGTAGAGCAACTTCGAATCGAATGTGGAATGACTGCTAGCGACATTGTGAAAGGAGCAACTGAATACTTTGAAAGAAAGGCTTGATGTCATACTTGTAAATATGGGACTTGCTACTTCAAGAGATAATGCTAAGCGCACTATTATGGCTGGATTAGTTACAGTTGACGGAGTCGTTGAGACCAAGTCCGGTCAGAAATTTGATGTCGACAGTGAGATTGTAGTTAAGGATAAACTTCTCAAGTATGTTAGCCGTGGTGGACTTAAACTTGAGAAAGCTATTGAATCGTTTGATATTAATCTCAAAGGTTATTACACAGTTGATATGGGGGCTTCGACAGGAGGATTTACAGATTGTATGCTCATGAACGGAGCTGCCAAGGTTTATGCACTGGATGTAGGCTATGGCCAACTAGATTATAAGCTACGTGTGGATCCTCGTGTGGTAAACATGGAGAAAACGAACATCCGTTACCTCGATACTGCTCTTATAGAAGAGCCGATAGACTTTATTTCAATCGATGTCTCTTTTATTTCTCTAAAGCATATGTTCCCGGTAGCCTCTGAGATTCTCAAAGACTCTGGATCAGTTATGTGCCTTATAAAGCCACAGTTTGAGGCTGGGCGTGAACAGGTTGGTAAAAAAGGTATAGTAAGAGATAGCAAGGTGCACGTAGAAGTTATTAAGAATGTAATTGGTTATGCGGCTCTTGATGGACTTTATCCACACGGTCTTGACTATTCTCCGGTAAAGGGAACAAAGGGGAATATCGAGTACTTGCTCTATCTCAAGAAGACTGAATCAATTGATAGTATTTCGCCAGAAGAAGTGGTGGATATAGCTCACAGTGAGCTTGATTATTAAGGTAGCAAGGGGGTAATCATGGGTCTTTCACCGATGATGCAGCAATATTACGATATTAAAGAGCAATATAAAGATTGCCTACTCATGTATAGATTAGGTGACTTTTACGAGCTGTTTTTTGAAGATGCTCTCACCACATCACGCGAATTGGAATTAACTCTAACAGGAAGAAATTGCGGCCTAGAAGAGAGAGCTCCTATGTGCGGTGTTCCTTTTCACGCTGCAAATTCATACATCGCAAAGCTTGTTGCTAAAGGTTATAAAGTTGCAATATGCGAACAGGTTGAAGATCCTAAAGAAGCAAAGGGAATAGTAAAACGTGAAGTTGTACGTATTATTACCCCTGGAACAATTGATATTGATGAAGCTACCAGTGCTAATGATAATCTATATCTCGCTTCTGTTTACATAACTAGCAAAAGCAGTTCAATTGCGTATGCAGATATTACTACAGGTGAATTTACAGCTCTAGAAATACATGACAATAACGATAATGAGCAGTTGGTTTCAGAGCTTTTACGTATAGCGCCGAAGGAAATCATCTACTTTGATGAAGCCTCTTCAGACTTTATCGATAGATATTCTAAGGCAGCACCTGAAACATATATCAACAATATCGATGAATCTTATTTTAAATATTCATCTTGTGAAGATATACTTATGTCACAATTTGATGTTACTTCACTTATTCCACTTGATATACAGGATAAAAGGGAAGTTACCATCGCATCCGGCGCACTACTACTATACCTAATGGAAACTGAGAAGCATGCATCACCTCAAATTAAATATTTATCCTTAAAAGAATCCGGCCTAGGTATGATTCTTGATCGTGCTACCATACGTAACCTAGAACTTATTGAGACGCAGTATAATCAAGGTCAAAAAGGCTCGCTTCTCGATATCATAGATAGAACACATACAGCAATGGGTGGCAGACTTATCAAAAGATTTATCAAGGAACCGCTCAAAGACAGCGTCGCTATAAACAAAAGACTAGACGCAGTGGAGGCGCTCATTGATTTGCCACTAAACAGAGCTAATATAGTGTCTTCATTAAAGCACGTATATGACTTCGAACGTCTTACAGCTAGAATTGCAAGCCTGAGAGCTAATGGCAAAGATCTCATCGCACTTAAAACAACAATTAGGGAGTTGCCTTCTATAAAAGATGAGCTTCATAATATAGACACACCACTTATAAATGACATATATTCGTCACTCGATGATTTTTCCGAGCTAGAGGCTCTCATCGAGAACTCGATTGTAGAAGAACCTCCATTTACAATTACAGACGGTGAGTTGATTAAACCTGGCTATTCTAAGGAACTTGATGACCTAAAGCTATCAATAAAAGATGCTAAGGAGTGGATTACAAGCCTTGAAGCTAGAGAGAAAGAACGTACAGGTATTAAAAATTTAAAGGTGGGATTCAACAAGGTTTTTGGTTATTACATAGATATTAGCAAATCTAACCTTCCACTCGTACCTGATGACTATATCAGAAAACAAACGCTCGTTAACAATGAACGCTACATAACACCAGAACTTAAGGAAAAGGAAAGTCTTGTACTATCAGCTGAAGCAAAAATTAACAATATAGAGTATGAGATTTTCAAAGAGATACGATCATCAATTGAGCCATATTTTGCAAGACTGCAGAAAGCTTCTGCATCAGTTGCACTACTTGACGTTCTAGCGTCTCTTGCGGATGTAGCTTCCAGATACGGCTACATAAAACCAATTGTTGATGATTCTAATGTAATTGATATCAAGGCGGGCCGCCATCCTGCTGTCGAGCAGATGATAGGTGAAGGTCTATTCGTATCAAACAGCACTTCACTAGATACTTTTTCACGCAGCATGCTAATTATCACAGGGCCAAATATGTCTGGTAAGTCGACGTATATGCGCCAAACTGCAATAATTGTATTAATGGCACAGCTAGGCTCCTTCGTACCTTGTGAAAGCGCTCATATTGGTGCGGTTGATAGGATATTTACGAGAATTGGTGCATCTGATAACTTGTCACACGGTCAATCTACTTTCTATATTGAGATGAGTGAATTGGCAAATATTCTTAGAAATGCTACAGAGCGCAGCCTTATCATACTCGACGAAATAGGAAGAGGTACGAGCACATTTGATGGTCTATCTATTGCCTGGGCAACTATAGAATATTTATCGAAACCTACAAATTGTATTAGGACTATGTTCGCTACTCATTACCACGAATTAACGGTCCTAGAAAGTAAGTACGCAAACGTTAAAAATCTCTCTGTTGCCGTTAGTGAACAGGGAAGTGATATAATATTTTTGCATAAGATAACAGAACAACCGGCTAGCAAGAGTTACGGCATTCATGTTGCCAAGATTGCCGGAGTACCAAGTGAAATTCGGAAAAAGGCTAGTGCGAAACTTCGCGAGCTAGAGTCAGGCTCTAATGCTTCACCTATAACGAGTAACAAAATTTCTTTCTTCGGTCATAATATAGTTGCTGAAGAAGAAAGCGGATATGACGAAGTTATTGATGAAATTAAAGATATCAATCTAAATAACATTACGCCTATGGAAGCAATGTTAAAACTTAAGGAAATTCAGGACAAAGTTAAATAGAAGGAGATACCATGATACAAATTCTCGATGAGTTTATAGCAGATAAAATAGCAGCAGGAGAGGTTATCGAACGCCCGCTTTCTATTGTCAAAGAGCTTGTTGAGAACTCCATTGATGCGGGAGCTTCACAGATTGTAATTGAGATTAAAAATGGTGGTAAATCATATATTAGGGTAACTGACAATGGTTCTGGTATTGCTAGTGATGAAGTAGAACTTGCGTTTGAACGACATGCTACTGGCAAAATATCTACGCTGAGTGACCTTGATCACATAAGCACACTTGGATTCAGAGGTGAGGCTCTTGCCAGTATTACGGCTATCTCAAGGCTTACTATATATACTAAGACAGAAGATTCTGAACTAGGTACCAAACTTAAAATGCAAGGTGGTGCTACTGTCAACCTAGAAAAGACTGGCATGAATACCGGAACAACTATGGTTGTTGAAGATATTTTCTATAACACACCTGCAAGACGTAAATTTATGAAGAGCGATGCTGCTGAAGCGACTGTCATTATAGATATGATTCAGAAGATGGCAATCTATTATTCACATATTGCTTTTAGACTCATCAATAACAAACAGACTGTAATTTCAACACCTGGCACAGGAGATATAATCACTACTATTAAGACTATATATCCATCTTACCGTGAACTAATAGAAATAAATGGCGACTATGTTCATGGATTTATATCGGATCCTGGTAGTACAAAGAGCAACAAGAGAGGTCAGATTTTCTTTGTTAACGGCAGATATGTCAGTAGTTCTGCAATTGAAAAGGGAATTGCAAAGGGATACGGAGATAGAATATTTTCCGGTTATCCTATATGTATATTATTTCTAGAAGTTAACCCAGAAACTATAGATGTAAACATACATCCTAACAAGAAAAGGATCAAGTTTCTACAGGAAGATGATATTGTTAAAGACATTGAAAACGCTATTAAGAATGTAATTAATTCAGAGAATACGATTCCCTCAGCAATGGGGCTTAGGTCTGAAGGACGTTCTAGTGTAAGACTCTCTTCAGCGGTAAATATTAACACTTCAACTCCTGAAGAAACCTTTTCAGATTCTGATCAAGATAATTCAATAGAATCTGAAAGTCTCGCTAATAACTATACATTGGAAAAGAGCACTCAGGTCGATATAAAGTCATTTTTAGCATCTAAAACACGAGTTTCAGATGTTACTAATACCTATGCACATGTCGAATCGGTAGAATCTGAACAAAATATCACTAATACAGATTCTACAAAGTCCATTTTGAAGAAGCAAATCATAACAATAACATATTAAATGCCCAGAATAATATTATTAAAAGCAATGATATTGATAAAGATGATGTTATAATTAAAAAACAGATTGCGCTAAAGGCACCTGCAATCAAAGAGTTTGATTTCGAATCACTTGCATACAAAGGATATCTATTTGATACATATATAATCATGCAGTCCGCTGACGTTGCTTACCTACTAGATCAGCACGCAGCACATGAGCGTATCATGTACGAGCGTTTTATTACCATGTATAATGACTCGGAACACGTATCTCAGCCAATACTTATCCCTTTTTCTGTTGAGACCTCAAGCGACGTATATGCTGCTGAGAGATTATGGATGGATGATCTCGCTAAGTTAGGTTTCGATATCGATGATTTGGAAACAATACCTTCATCGTTAGAGGTATTCCGACTTACATGGATAAAGGTGAAGCAGAGTTATTTCTTCAAACGTACATAGAGGACCCAGAATCACGTTCTGAGCGCGGTAATACTACTGTAATTGATAAACTTATCATGCGTTCGTGTAAAGCTGCTGTAAAAGGAAATAACAAGCTTAGCACTATGGAGATTGAGGAACTTCTTGATCAACTCTCAAATTGCATTAATCCGTTCAGCTGTCCTCACGGAAGACCTACCTTTATCAGGTTCACATTATCAGAAATATCGCGTGCATTTAAGCGTTAATTATATAGAAGGGGAAATTTTTATGACCACAGGAAATAGAAAAGTATATGTAATTGGAGGCCCGACTGCGGCGGGAAAGAGTATAGTTGCTCTTTATCTCGCCAAGCGAATTCAGGGTGAGATTGTAAACTGCGATTCTGTACAGCTTTATAAATATATGGATATAGGGAGTGCTAAGCCTTCTCAAAAGGATATGAATACTGTTCCTCATCACCTGTACGGATTCGTTGATCCTGCTGATGACATAACTGTTGCTCAGTATCAGCAGCTAGCTTTTGATAAAATCGACGGAATACTATCTCGCGGCAAGACCCCGATTGTTGTCGGCGGCACCGGACTGTATCTAAACTCACTGATTTACAAGATGTCGTTCGCAGCAAAACCTATAAACCTCAAGAGAAGAGATGAACTTGAACATCTAGCAGAGGTGCGAGGGAAGGATTATCTCTTCGAGCTCCTGTCCGCAGTTGATCCTGAAGCTGCTGCAAGAATTCACCCTAATAATATCAGAAAGATTATTCGTGCTATTGAAGCTTACGAGCTTGGTTCAAAGCTTGAATCTATGGATAAACTTGAACCAAATACCAAGTATGACTTCAAAATTAACATTGTAAATATGGACCGCGAATGGCTTTACAACCGTATCAATAGACGAGTTGATAAGCTTATGGAAGAAGGGCTTCTCAAAGAAGTTAAGCATCTTTTAGCTATGGGATATAATCACGATACTCCTGCGATGAAAGGGATAGGATATAAGGAGCTATTATCATACCTCGATGGTAAATCTACTCTTGAAGAAGCAGTTATCGATATAAAGACCAACACACGTCACTATGCGAAACGTCAGCTTACTTGGTTTAAGCGTTACGAAAATGCTCACTGGGTTGAAATAAAAAAAGGCGAGATGGTTGGCCATATAGTAGATGATATTTTAGAGGCTAGCAAATAAAATAGGGGAATATGGCTATAAAAAGAAAAATCGGAGCCGCTACCATCGATGCTAAGCGGCTCAAAATTCACAATAAATCTGATAAGCCAGATAATGTTATTGAGAAGGAAAACGAAATATATATGCAATGCGAAGCAATTGAACGCGAACTACCAAGTTTTCTGCGTTCATATTTTGTATACCTAAAAGGAAATGTTCTTCCTATGTCAAGACTCGCATATCTGCAAGATGTACGATTTTTCTTCGATTACCTTATTAGTAATACTTCACTCACAGATGCTGATGTTCCTAAAGATATAAAGCTTGAAGAAATTCGTGAAATAACATCTATGGATGTAAATCTTTTTATAGATTTCTGCCGCAAGTACACGGTTGATGATGGTGATAAGCTAATCATTTATGAGAATAATAACAAGACTCTCGCACGGAAAAAATCTTCTGTATCCGTTATGTTTAAGCAACTCTACCGCGATGGATTCGTCGATAACAATATCACTGACGGTTTTGATCCGATTAAGGTCCCAAAACCTGGTGAACGTGAGATTAAAGCGCTTCAAGATGATGAAGTTATGGTTATGTTAGATGCTGTAACTACTGGTTCAAACATGACTCCACATGAGCGCAAATACTGGGAAAAAACAAAGCTTCGCGACAAAGCTATTCTCATGCTATTCCTGACTTATGGACTAAGACTTTCAGAGCTTCAGCAACTCAATATTTCATCATTTAATTTCTCTCGCGGTGAATTTACAATCTACCGTAAGCGAGGAAAAGAATCAAGTATGCCGATTAACCAGTCAGTTCAGATGACTATTCAAGACTATATTAATAATGAGAGATCATCAATTAATGAAGAAACAGAAGTTGATGAAGATGCACTTTTTCTTTCTTTACAGGGAAGACGCATGACATCACGCTCTATAAGGGAACTTGTAAAAAAATATACAGCTATCGCCCTTAATACGACCAAACACAACGGTTATAGTCCGCATAAGCTACGTGCAACAGCAGCAACTAGCCTTATAGGTCGAGGGAACTCCATCTACGATGTACAAGCTCTACTTGATCACGAGCAGGTAACGACGACTCAGCTTTATGCTTCGCATAAGATGAATGTGAAACGAGATCTGGTAAAAGATATGGAGTGGGAGATAGAGAGAAAGGACAACGATTAATGACTAGCTATAATGAGCATCTTATAAAGAATTTCGGTATAAAGCCTGACGTTTTAGACTTAGTAGATAGAGCAGAGGAGAAGCTCAAAGAGCAGTTTTCTGAACTAGAAAATATATGTGCTATTAACCAGCTTAAGGTTCTCGGTGCATTTCAAGATAATAGAATAAGCGATTCACACTTCGCATGGAACACTGGATATGGCTATGATGATGCGGGTCGTGAAGCTGTTGAAAAGGTTTATGCTAGTATATTCAATACTGAGGCAGCTCTTGTACGACCTAATATAGTAAATGGTACACATGCGCTCTCTACAACTCTTTTCGGTCTTCTTAAACCTGGTGAAGAGCTGATATACGTAACTGGCAGACCTTATGACACACTCCAGACTGTTATCGGAATCAATGATCATGAGTACATGGGTACTTTGACAGATTATGGCATCAAATATAGTGAAGTTGAGTTAAATGATAATTGGGACGTTAATTTAGCTGCAATACAGAGATCCATTCACGATAATACACGTGTCGTTGCAATGCAGCGTTCAACTGGATATGACTGGAGACCAGCGATAACCTTAGACAGCATTCGTAAAGTCACTGATCTTATACACGAAATTCGCCCGGATATCATAGTTATGGTAGATAATTGCTATGGTGAGTTCGTAAGTGCAGAGGAGCCTACTGACTTTGGCGTGGATGTAATTGCAGGTTCACTCATTAAAAATCCTGGCGGTGGACTAGCACTTTCTGGTGGATATATCTGCGGTAGACAGGACCTAATCGAGCGAATCTCATATCGTCTTACTTGCCCAGGCATTGGTTCAGAATGCGGATTAACTTTTGGTCAAAATCGTTCTGTTCTTCAAGGAATTTTCCTTGCTCCTAAGGTTGTAAATGCAGCGCTAAAGGGAGCTATGTTATGCGGTACTGTTTACGATATGCTTGGCTATGAGGTGTGTCCTCCAGTTTCTAGAGAGAGAAGCGACATAGTTGAAGCAATTAAATTCAATGATCCTGACCTGGCAATAGCCTTTATTCAAGCAATTCAGTCTGCTGCACCAATCGATGCATACGTTACTCCAATTCCATGGGATATGCCCGGTTATGATGACCAAGTGATTATGGCAGCGGGTGCATTTGTACAGGGCTCTTCTATAGAATTAAGTGCCGATGCCCCACTTAGAGATCCATATATCGCTTACTATCAGGGCGGCCTTACTTATGAACACGCTAGATTCGGTATTATTAAAAGCTTACAGGAGCTAGTGAATAGGGGCTTAATAGATGTCAACAAATCGTAAGGGGACAACAGAATACAATAATAAATGTGAAGCGTATGATGATATACCTGATTTAGAGCGAAATTTATGTGCAAATACACGTAATATATCTATTTCCAAAAAAATAATTGCCTTTATTAAGTTATTTTTGCTTTTTGCTATATTAATTGTTGTTCCACTAGTTCTATATTTCTTATATAGCGATACGTTATTTAATAAGGGTTATTTGTCAAGTAAGTCGAATGGGTTTGATGAATTTAAAGGTTTCGCTTTTATACCGCTAATTTGCTTACAAGTTCTCCAAATTGTTATCTGCATCATTCCAGGTCAACCGATACAGTTTGCATCAAGTTACTTATATGGTATAGTAGGTGGTTTCTTGATTTCATTAACTGGATCTATAATCGGAACTTTTATCACTTACTACCTTGCGAAATTTCTTGGTAGCGATGCTCTTTATATTATATTTGGAGAAGAGAAAGTTAAATCCCATGTGCGAAAGCTTAATAGTAGACGTGCTTATATGATTATTTTTCTTGTTTACTTGATTCCTGGTATCCCTAAAGACGTTACCAGCTATATTGCAGGTATTTCAAACGTTAAGCTTAAGCCTTTTTTATTACTTTCTACGATTGGAAGATCGCCAGGAGTAATTGAAAGTTTATTATTTGGATCGTTTTTAGCTCACAGAAATTATATTGGGATTGCTGTTCTTGTTATTGTCAGTTTCATCATCCTGCTATTATGTTATATGAAACGCGATATTTTACTTCGATTTATAGACTCATATGAGGATTCTGAAGATTAAAGATGAGGTTTAAATTATGTCTAAGAAAGATAAGATTGAAAAAACTAATGCTATGAGACAACTTGATAGCGCAGGTATAGGACATGGTATAAGTGAATACGACTATGATGAATCTGATCTCTCTGGAGAACATGTTGCTGCTGCACTCGGAATCTCTGAGGAAGAAATTTTTAAGACTTTAGTAACCCATTCTAATACAGGAGAATATTATGTATTTGTAATTCCTGTTGCATCTGAGTTAGACCTTAAAAAAGCTGCATCTGCAGCTGGTGTTAAGAAGATAGAAATGATTCACGTCAAGGAACTATTTCCGTTAACAGGCTATGTTAGAGGTGGGTGCTCTCCAATTGGAATGAAAAAACATTTTCCGACCTTCATCGATGAAACTGCAATACTATATGATCATATATATATATCGGCAGGAAAGAGGGGAGCCCAGATCATAATTAATGGAGAAAACCTAGCTGAGTTTATTAATGCGTCTTTTGCTGATATAACTACATGACACTCTAATAATAACTAAGCTAGTATACTATACTTGACTTATAAGCAATGCAAATAAACAAAACTTAATACTGTATATGTGAATTAATCACTCTGAAGATGTTGTAAAGACTGGCTTACAGCATCTTTTTTATTTTATCAAACATTTGTTCTTTTTCTATTGACTTTGAATATAGTAGGAGCTATACTATGTATATCCAGACAGAACATTTGTTCTTTTCTAATTTTAAAGATAATTAGCACATCAGTTATAAAACTGTCAGTGTAATATACATGTGGAGGTTAATATTATGAAGAAGAAGTACAAGATTGTTTCACCGGTTAGATTTTTTATATTTATCTTGGTATCAGTACTAAGCATGACCATGCTCATATACAGCTTACTTGGTTTTTGCCACAACTGAAGCCGATACTTCTTATACATATAGACAGGTTGAAGTTCAAGAGAACGATACACTTTTGGTCTATAGCTAATAAATATAATGGCAAGGATGTCGATCCTCGCACTACTGTTAATAAGATTTGCGAGATTAACAGTATATCTGCATCTGATGTACAGCCTGGAGATACTATTCTAGTTCCAGTAGAGTCATAAATAATAGAAGCCGAAATTTCGCTTTAGAGACGGTTTTTAAAGATAAGGGTATAATATAACACCTCCATAGTTGATAAGATATTCTTAAGGAGAGTGTGTAAGCCTTAATATAACAAAGGTATTGGTACAGTGTTATATCACTTGTTGTCAAATACATAAAGCTCCATTTACATGGCTGCCATTAAGGCAGCCCTATTCTTTATTATATAACTATTCCCAAAATTATGATTTTAGGAATAGTTATATCTCGTTAGATTCATTTCCCCATCGATACTTATTTTCTTAAGTATGAAATTACCTTTATCTTCTTTATATATCTTTTAATTATTTTCTTAATAAAAAACTACCTTAACTAAATTGTTCAGGTAGTTTTTTTATCATTGCAACATATCAATTACAGAAACATTTATTATATTACGAAGATCTCATAGTCATTATTGACTAAAATTCTCACTTATTATCTCTATCTATTATTTACCATCTTATGTATCTTATCTATCAAAGCCCCAACGTAATAGACACCCACAACCATCGCTACTCCGATTTCAATTGTCATTCTTACTAATGGAGTTGTTGAATCTAGATTCATCGATAACATCGCTATCGCCCATCCTGCTAGGAAACTTGGCAGATATACGAAACTGGGGAACTTTGCAGATATTATGACTGCAATAAATCCCAGAATAAATAAAGTAGACCAAAGTGTAATATTCGCGTTAATTGGTGATTTTTGCATTACGATTGTAGCAATTAATGACCATATATCTCCAGCGATATATCCGGCAGCTATTTTAAAGGAGTCTTCGGACTTATTGCCATTTGCACCATATATGTCAGCAGCTATAAGTGCTATAGGTCCAACGTGAACTCCTATATATGGGCTTATTACTGCCCATGTTGGAGGAAGAATTCCAACTAAGAGAGCAAGGGTAAGCACCTCTTTATACTTACCCTTGCCGCCGTCGCGCTTAAGGTTTTCCCTTTTACTCATATTATTTCCATTCTTACCTCATTGTAATATAACCATGATAACCAGTCATATTATCTGATCTTGCTATATCTGATAAGAAAATTCCCGAGAATCCATATGATTTTTTGAGATATGGGAAATCCGTAGTATCTCCCCAAGATGGCTTTTTTACTATTTTAGCAGCCTTTTCTGTCGCTGCTACCCACGCAGACTGACATGGGAACCACATTTCAACAACACGATCAAAATCACAGCCATTTATTTCCTTTATTATCTTGCTAGATAAACATCTAATTACTTCTTCCTGTTCTGTATAGGCTGGTAAGAATTCTTCCTTAAGCCACTTATCTCCTTCTTCAAGAGTAACCCCTTCAGGGTAATGAACCATAAACTGCCATCTATAGTTTGGTCCATCTTCAACAGTTCTGCCTTCGCCCTTGAAGTCTTCTTCCCACCATACCGGGATAAATGCAAATATAAATGGAACTGTACCTAATTCTTCGCTCCCTTTTGTAGCTCTCGCATCATCACCTTCAAAATTAACCTCTTCGGATTTATTAATCTTATGAGAGTTTCCCTCATCAGGCATATTATTTTGCCATATTAGTACATCCTTAGGAAAATACTCTGTCAGTGCCTTATGATGTACGAAATTTCTAATATCATTTGGATTTGCTAGCCAGTAGTGCTCTGTCATCTGCATTCTTACAGTACCAAATCTTTCACCACCTGGAGGTGTTGGAAGAGCCTGATAAAATGCATACTTTGACACATACGGTCCAAATTGCGAAATGCTATCTGGAATATGGTACCTGTATAACCAATTCTCAAGCTTTATCCTATAATCCTCATGGGCAAGATCAACGTATATTAGACTCCTGACTGGATAGAATTCTGGTCTATTCATACTAACACCTCCTATTTATTCATGACAAATTGCTCTTGAAGCCTTGTCTGCTACGGGATACCATATCATCGCTATAATTAGTGTTGGAATATAACATGGTATAAAGCCAGCAATAACAGCAAACAAATAGTCATTCATCGTTCCATTACCAGCTATGAACACACCAAAAGCTGTCATCACTAAATCCAAGATAACTACAAAGAAAAAGCTATAACAACATTTGCAAGAAGTCCAAACTTAAATGTATTATCTTCTGCGTACTTACTTGCGAATTTAAAACCTATCATACCAACAGGCATAAAATTAATAAAAAATGTAAGTACATAAGCTAAACAAAAGCTCGGAATAAATCTTTCCATTGTCAGATTACCACCTAGCGCAAGTGCTACCATAGTAACAACGATGCTGAGTGGTAAATCCATAATGAGTGCATATACTGCAGTTAGTTTCTTACTCTTTGGCATTGTAAAACCCTCCATCCATAATAAAAACAATCCATAGCTCAAAATCGTTAAAATCAAAACGACCTTGTTTGTCTATATTTTAAACAAACAAGGTCCCTTTGTATAATTGAATATTAGGTATGCTCTACATAACCGCGTTGTTATGAATCAGCTGAACAAGATATAATCAGATCATATAATTCCCTAACCTCATCATTAGTGCTGTTCTTGATCATTCCAGCACAGATAAATTCTTTTTCTTGTAAATCAATTGATTCTAAATTTTTATCATTGAGATATCCCGTAAATTCATCGCAAATTGCAACACCAAGGTTATATCTTACACAATTAATCATCGATTCGAAATTATTTACGAACTGAATCTTTGGCCCGATGCCATATGGCTGCATATACATGTTAATATTCTTTGTAACTGTATCATCCATGATGCTCCAAGGCGCAAAAAATTTTTCATTAGCAAAATCTGCTGGACTGAGATTTTCTTTCATAGCTAACATATTTTGCTTGTTATATACGAGTTTCTTTCTGGTTTCGAGTATATTCCGAGATTCTATCTCTGCGAATGTGTCAAAAGTATTTTTTAGCGAAATTGCAATGTCAATCTCATCCGTAAGGAGCAGCGTTGATACTTCCTTGGCACCGACATAATTAATCAATATATCTACATAACCATGTGAATCTCTATACTTTTTTATAGCGTTAGTAAGCCATGATGCAAAATCCCAACCTTCAAGTATTCCGATGGTTATAGTTTGAGCAGTAATGCCATCTAATTCGGATACTTCGTGTTTAATATTGCCCATTTCAGTCTTGTATCGGCTAAAAAAATCAAAATATCTCTTACCAGCCTCTGTAAGTTCTGTTCTCCTGTTATTTCTAATGAATAGCTTAACCCCAAGCTCTCTTTCTAGAAGTGCAATTTGCTTGGAAATTGCAGGCTGTGATACAAAAAGTTCTTGCGATGTCTTGGTAAAGCTCGAATTGGTAGCTACGGCCATAAAATAATCTATTTGAAGGTCATTCATAATACACCTCATTATGCTAAATATATATATTCAACAACTAAATCGCAAAGCTCTCCGTTTTCGTCATAACCAAAATAGACAGGATATCTTCCGTCTCCAAATCCTGATTGTATCATTGGAATTGAGAGTTCTGAATTTGGTATTTTAAAGTTTATCCAGTCTCCACCCTCTCTTTGATAATCTGGATTATCCTCAGCATTCTTTGCAAAAACCTCAGCAAAAAAATCGTCATATATATTCTTGTTAGGATTTCTGCATACCATTTATCTTTAAAATCACAGTATGCGTTTCTTGTCTCTACATCAACTATAGTTGCAAGACCAGCATCTACATTAAAACCAAATATGCTATCACCATCTACATTATCTAAATTTTCATCACCCTTAAGTGCCTCGTAATAAATATTAGGGACGCTTTCTGTAAATCTCACTCTGCTTAGTGCGTACCTGTAGTGATCTTCTTCTAATTTTACAACTAACGTTTCAATTCTATATTTTCCCCTCGGAACAGATGTTAAATATGCTTTTTCATCTCTATTTAGCCATACTAATGGATCCCTTACGAGTATGTCTCCTGTAGGAAATTCAATTTCACCCATATCAATAATGAATATCTCCTTGCCCTGAATTTCCTTCATGTCAAAGCACTTCGCATAGTTTACCGGCGATGTAAGCAGATTCTTTACCTCTTCATACTTTTTCTTCCATTCAATTGATGGTTGCAGCTTTTCCATATTACTCCTTTGTTTCATGCAAAATTATCCGTTCATTCCCCCAGGCATTCATTACTCCAAGGTAAGCACCGCAATAAACTCTACCTTCTTCTAATATGAATTTATTACCTTCACATGCCTTTTCTTATAATCAAAGCCGCCAGCTCTATGTGAGGTATAACTGCTATGCTCAGGAATTTTGATGTTTTCAAACTTGTTTTATATAAAATATAAATTTCAATACTTACTATAGATCCGTGCACACAGCATAGGCGGTGTTTCCCTTTGCCGCAATAGCATAAAGCTTATCATTATCTATTATCATTTGCTGATATACTGTTATTTCGAATTTATCAAATTCGAGCTTCTTATATAGGGTCCCGTCATTTCTATTTATCAAAACAGGTTTGTTTTTCTCATTCGACAGAAGTACATAATCTTTGTAATATAGAAAATTAGATGTTCCCTTGGTGTTATAGCTATACTTTATACATCCATCAGACAAGTTCACAGCAAAGAACTTCCCGCCCATTCCATCCGTTCCGAAATACAATATACCATCTTTCTCATCAACATCTGTATAAAGATACGCGCCCAGTTTAGTCTTCCAAATAACTTTGCCTGAATCAACCTCACGACATGCCATTATAAAGGCTGAATGCATATAAACCTCTATGTTTCCGAAGCGATATACCTTGCCGTCACTATAGATATTATCTAAAGGGGCAGGCGCATTCCCTATCACTTTTAGTTCTTCATCAGTGACTTCTATCAACTTTTCTAAAGACTTGCGATATCCCTTATATTTCTTTGTATTAATTATGAATCTCCCATCTTTCTCGTCAAGCTCGCAATCGAGAGCCGATATATCGTCTAGATCCATAAGACAAATCTGTCCATGATTCGTAAAATCAGTAGAAAAATTTGTAAGTATAAATCCCTGCATATAGTCTTTTGAATCATCTACATGAGCAGTATAAGATACACAGCTAAGCACTGCGATTTTATTCTTTATCTTATATATTCCAACAGTATTATTTGCTCTTAGTTCAATATCATCCCAAGTCAAAGGATATGCTATCAAATGATTCATATTTCTTCCTCGTTAAGTTCTCTAAAGCTATCTATATGATATCCAAAATAGCTTTTTCCAGACCTTCCGATAAATATTCCATGCTCCGGCATATTAGAGATTTCACCTAAGAAAATCATGGGTAAATCATCTGAAAACGGATATTCTACCTCTATATCATTCTTTAGCGTAACAAGTGCTTTTTCTTTAATCATCCAAATCACCAAATTTAGTATTAAAAACGATTAAAATTTAGTGATGGAACAGTCTGAATCCTGTAAACGCCATAGCTATTCCATACTTGTTACAAGAATCAATAACTAGATCATCGCGGGTAGAGCCTCCAGGCTGGGCAATATACGATACACCACTTTCATGAGCCCTGTCGATATTATCGCTAAATGGAAAGAATGCATCTGATGCTACTGATACGCCTGTAATCGCATCAAGAATCTGTCTTTTTTCTTCAACTGTAAAGACTTCAGGCTTATCCGAAAATAATTCCTCCCAGTCAAAATCCCCTCTAGCTTCAGGAGTATCCTCCATAGCTATATATCTATCTATAAAGTTATCCTTGCTAGGTCTCTTTGTCCCTTCCTTAAAAGGTAGATTCAGTACCTTTTCAGACTGTCTGAGATGCCAATTATCAGCCTTTGAGCCAGCAAGACGAGTGCAGTGAACTCTCGACTGCTGACCAGCTCCTACTCCAATTGTCTGACCATCTGCTGCATATGCAACAGAGTTTGACTGTGTATACTTAAGTGTTATTAGAGCAATTACCAAATCATCCTTAGCATCCTCTGGAATATCCTTGATTTCAGTCACTACTTCATTAAGGCAAGTCTTGTCTATTTATATCATTATGTTTCTGTTCAAAAGTAACTCCAAATACCTGCTTTGTCTCAACTTCAGGTGCTCTGAACTTCTCATTCACTTTGAGAATAAGATAATTTCCATTTTTCTTCTGCTTCAATACCTCTAGTGCTGCGTCAGTAAAATCTGGAGCAATTACACCATCAGAAACTTCTCTCTTAATTAGCTTTGCACATGTTTCGTCACAAGTATCACTCAAAGAAATGAAATCGCCAAATGATGACATACGGTCAGTCCCACGAGCCCTCGCATATGCTGTTGCAATCGGAGATTCATCTAGACCAGCGATATCATCTACAAAGCAAGCTTTTTTAAGCTTATCGCTCATAACTCTCCCAACAGCAGCAGACGAAGGACTTACATGCTTAAAAGAAGCAGCTGCAGCTTTACCAGTCGCTTCCTTTATTTCACTTACCAACTGCCATCCATTTAAAGCATCTAGAAGGTTAATATATCCAGGTTTGCCATTTAAAACCTCAAAAGGCAATTCTGACCCGTCTTCCATATAAACAGAAGCTGGCTTTTGATTTGGGTTACATCCGTATTTTAATTCGATTTTCTTCATTTTATTCACCACTCATAACGATACGAAATTTCTTACTCTTATAATCGAGATAAGAGGCTATCAAAACAGCCTCTCACCTTATAAATTTTATTAATCAACTAATACTAAACTTGAAAAATTCTATAGATTAATTTCAGTTTCGATATTTTTCTGAGGATGACGTTCAATAATTGGATCAATAACCTCAGTAATTAGCTCTTCAACCTGAGATGGGCTTCTTCCCACATATAGAATTGGATCCATTGCCGATAGAATCTCTTCTTTAGATAGTCCAAATGTCTTATCTGCAGCAATTCTATCAACGAGATCATTATTAAGTCCATCTCTCTTGACTCTTAAAGTAGCCTCATGAGAATGAACTCTTATCTGCTCGTGTAAATCCTGTCTATTTCCACCCTTCTTAACCGCTTCCATCATTATATTTCTGTTGCAATGAACGGGAGCTTCTCCATAGTACGGGCGTTAATAACCTTTGGATATACCACCATATCACTTGTTATATTAATATACAGGTTAAGAATACCATCTAGTGCTAAAAATGCTTCAGGAACTGAAATTCTCTTATTTGCAGAGTCATCCAGTGTTCTCTCAAACCACTGTGTTGCAGCAGTAATTGCTGGATTGAGTGAATCAACAATTACATATCTAGCAAGAGATGTAATACGTTCGGATCTCATTGGATTTCTTTTATATGGCATTGCAGAAGAACCAATCTGATTCTTTTCAAAAGGCTCCTCCATCTCTCCAAATGACTGAAGTATTCTCATATCATTTGAGAACTTCGAAGCACTCTGTGCAACACCGGAAAGTGACGATAATATATTTGCGTCTACTTTACGCGAATATGTCTGTCCAGAAACCGGAACACATCCAGATACGCCAAATTCTTTTGCAATGATGTCATCTAGCTTCTTAACTTTAGATTCATCGTTATTGAAGAGATCCATAAAGCTTGCCTGAGTACCTGTTGTGCCCTTTGAACCAAGCATTTTAAGATCATCTAACCTTCTCTCAAGCTCGATTACATCGAGTGCTAGCTCATACATCCATAGAGATGCTCTTTTACCAACAGTAGTTAGCTGTGCTGGCTGTAGATGAGTATACCCAAGACAAGGCATATCCTTATATTCTCTTGAGAATTTCTTGAGATTAGTTAATACCTGAACTGTCTTTTCAATGGTGAGTTCAAGAGCTTCCTTCATAAGAATCACATCTGTATTATCACCAACATAGCACGATGTAGCTCCGAGGTGAATTATCGCCTCTGCTTTAGGGCAACGCTTTCCAAATGCATAGACATGACTCATTACATCGTGACGAACTTCTTTTTCCCTAGCTTCTGCTACCTCAAAATCAACCATATCCTTGTTATCAATCATTTCCTGAATCTGTTCATCAGTGATATCAAGGCCAAGTTCTTTCTCTGCCTTTGCTAAAGCAATCCATAGCTCATGCCAAGTAGTAAATTTCTTTTTTTCGGAGAAAATATACTTCATCTCCTTGCTCGCGTATCGAGAAGATAGTGGCGACATATACTGCAATCTATTGGTTTCCATTAATCCCCCATTCTCTTGTTATAAATCTTAACTTCTCTTTCTAGAGTATCCGGATTGATCATCATAGTGCATAGAGAAATTTTATTATCTTCGTTGAGGCTGTTCCATATTGTTTCACTAAATTCATCAAGTGAATCTGGAATACTCACAACCTTAGGCTCTCCCTCAAATGTTGGAAGAGGTGAATCATTACCTTCGTATGTATGAATAAAGTGAGCGTAGTTTGGACGCGAAGGATATTCATAGAAATATCTATGACAATCTGACCCCTGTCCATCAGAATCTTTAAGAATGCTCATCTTATACGAACCATCAACCAGGCTCAAAAGTCCACTAATTCTAGGAGTAAAATGAGGTGCATCCGGTTCAAAACATCTAGTTTTCAAGGCTTCTTCAAATGTAAGACCTTTGCCAAGAAACGTCTCAATTGTATCCGTTTGATCTCCGTTTGTTACAATCAAATTTGCCATGTGTTTTAATTGGATAGTAGATAATTAAAGTTGGATCAATTTCTGCATCCTTATCATATGGTGCAATTGCAACTTTATCATTTTCCTTATAAAAGATTCTATTACGACTATTTTCGCTTCTTCCCATTATAAAATAGGCAACGGCAATCTTATTTGATGTTCTTCCAATAAGGATGCCCCTGCCCCAATAGTCATTAGAAGCGAGAAAACTAAGTTCATTAATTTGTGTCTTATTCATTGCTCACCCTGTCTAAATAACTTTGTAATATTAAAATTGCTGCCTGCTTGTCAATAACCTTCTTGCGATCACTTCTTTTTACATCACCTGCAATAAGGATATTTTCTGCTAACTTCGTCGTAAATCTCTCATCCTGCCACTCGATATTTACATGAGCAAGACCAGAGCTTCTTAATTTATTTTCAAGCATAGTACGGAAATCACGTACCTTTTGAGTCTGTACGCTATCGGTTCCATCAAGGCTTAGAGGAAGCCCGACTACAACTGTATCACACTCATATTCGCGCACTAAATCAAGCACCTTGGTAGTATCCTTTCTAATACCAACACGTTCAATTGTAGTGACTCCCTGTGCTGTAATATCTAGTAAATCGCTTACCGCAACACCTATAGTTTTTTCACCGACATCAAGTCCTATTTTTCTCATCTAATACAAAACCTACTTATCAAGCTCTAGATAAGACTTTAAAATCTCCTCGAGTAGCTCATCTCTATCAATCTTAAGAATGAGGTTTCTCGCATCATTATGGCTTGTTATATAAGATGGGTCTCCAGATGTTAAGTATCCAACCATCTGATCGATAGCATTGTATCCCCTCTCCTGAAGAGATGAATAAATCTGATGCATCGCTTCTTTGTTGGAAATCTGTTTGATCTTTGCACTTTCGAACAAAATTGTATCCTTGCTCATATCTTCCTCCTATTTTATAGAATTTAGCGAGATATATTTAGTTATAATAGGTGAATTATAAGCCACTCACCTATTATCTACCTAACTTATTTATTTGCAACTAGAGTCTTTGCTAATTCGAATGCTTCTTCTAACTTGCTTTCATCCTTTGCTCCAGCCTGCGCCATTCCAGCCTTTCCGCCTCCATTACCGCCGGCAACCTGCGCGATTTCCTTAACTAGCTTTCCAGCATGGAAGCCTTCGCTAACAAGCTCATCGCTTACAGAAACAAGAATTGCAATCTTACCATAATTTACAGATGCAGCAACGAAAATAGACTTAGTCTCTCTAGACTTTATAGCATCTGCCATCTCTCTAAGCTGAGCAACATCTGTGTTATCGAACCTCTTCGCTATTAGCTTGATACCATTTATATCAGAACTAGATGCGATGATTTCATCAAGTGAACCTGCGATTTCATCTGCCTTTAAAGATTTAATTGTCTTCTCAAGTTCCTTATTGTCGGAAACGAGCTGAGCTGCTTTCTTTTCAATATCACTAGCATTAGACTTAAGTGTTGCACATACATTTGAAATTACTGACTCTTTGTCTTCAGTATAACCGATAACCTGAGTTCCAGTAATTGCTTCAATTCTTCTGATACCAGATGCAATACCAGCTTCAGAAATAATCTTGAATGCACCGATTTTACCAGTATTGTCGATATGAGTACCACCACAGAATTCTACGCTATAATCACCCATGCTTACAACGCGGACGATATCCCCATACTTTTCACCAAAGATAGCAGTAGCGCCCATCTTCTGAGCTTCCTCGATTGGCATTTCCTGCATAAGAATCGGAAGGAATGAGTCAATCTTATCGTTAACGATATCTTCTACCTCTTTAATCTGATCATGAGTCATAGCCTCGAAGTGATTAAAATCAAATCTAAGATAGTGATTATCAACATAAGAACCTGCCTGTGATACGTGTTCTCCAAGTACATCCTTTAGAGCTTGCTGAAGAATATGTGTTGCACTATGCCCTCTAGCTGTTCTATTTCTATTTGCTACATCAACCTTTAACTCAGCAGTATCTCCGACATTTACATTATCAACTGATTCATCAACAAAGTGTAAAAAGATATCATTTTCTTTAGTTACATCATTTACATGATATTCCTTATCAGCTATGATAATCACTCCTATATCATGAAGCTGGCCACCACTTGTAGCATAGAAGGGAGTCTTATCAAAAATAAGCAGATTCTTGCCCTTGCTACTGTTAACGTATAAAACTTCAGCGTCGGCATTAAATTCCGTATAGCCGAGGAATTTACTCTTTGGCAATTTATCGTAATCAGCTGCATCTTTCCATGCTACATCTTCTGTGGATTTCTGACCCTGACGAGCAAGTTCTTTCTGGTGATCCATATTCTCCTTGAAGCCGTCCATGTCAACAGTAATTCCCTTTTCAGCAAGAATTTCTTCTGTCATCTCTACAGGGAAACCATAAGTATCATATAGCTTGAATGCATCTGCACCATCTAGTACAGTATTTCCAGTATTATCAAGTTTGCAATGTATTCTTCCAAAATTCCCATGCCGTTATCCATGGTCTTTGCAAACTGCTCTTCCTCGATAGTAATGAGTTTCTTGATATATTCGTGCTTTTCAACAAGTTCTGGATAAGCTCCACCAGAAACCTCAACTACAGAATCCATAAGATCTGCAAGGAAAATCTTTTCTTTGATACCCAGAAGTCTTCCGTGTCTAGCAGCTCTTCTAATCAATCGTCTTAAAACATATCCTCGTCCTTCATTGCTTGGCATAATACCGTCTGCAATCATAAATACCATGGAACGAAGATGATCAGTAATGATTCTTAAGCTTACATCATGCTGCTCATTACCAGCCTGATAATCGACACCTGCCATTTGAGCAACTGAGTCAAGAATCTTCCTAATAGTATCGATATCAAAAATTGAATCAACATCCTGCATTATGCATGCAAGTCTTTCTAGACCCATTCCTGTATCAATATTAGGATGTGCTAGGTTCGAATATGAACCGTCCTCTTCCTTTGAGAACTGTGAAAACACGTGGTTCCAGAACTCAATATATCTGTCACATTCGCATCCAGGCTTACAATCAGGATTATCACATCCAAAAGCTTCTCCGCGATCGTAATAAATCTCTGAACACGGTCCACACGGGCCCAATCCGATTTCCCAGAAATTGTCATCCTTGCCAAGTCGAACAATCTTTTCTTTAGGCATACCGAGCTTAAGCCAAATATCATATGCTTCATCATCATCCTGATATACAGTCGCCCAGAGTCTATCTGTAGGCATATTAAGATGCTTAGTTATAAATTCCCATCCCCAAGTTAGTGACTCTTCCTTGAAATAATCGCCAAAACTAAAATTACCTAGCATCTCAAAGAATGTACCATGGCGAGATGTTTTTCCAACATTGTCAATATCTCCAGTTCTGATACATTTTTGGCATGTTGTCATTCTCTTTGACGGAGGTGTTTCTACTCCGGCAAAATATGCCTTTAATGGTGCCATACCAGAGTTAATAATAAGCAAACTTTTATCATTTTTAGGAATCAGCGATGCACTTCCCGCTGCATAGTGACCCTTACTAACAAAGAAATCACGGAATAAATCTCTTATTTCATTAAGACCAAGTTTTTCCATTTAAAAAAAATCTCCCTTTATATACAATGCTTATATTTTATACTGAAACCTCGACTTTCACAAGTAATAAGCGCACTAAGAATATCAATTAATCAACAATTTCTATACATTCAAGTTGACTTTTTACATCTTTTTTAATATCAGCCAGAAATTCCTTGCGGAGTTCTGCCTGTTCAACCGCCTCTTCCGGTGTTAGACCTTCATTTTTACTCTTATGCGCTAGCTCATTAATTCTATCAATTTTTTCTTTTTTCATCATGCACCTTTTCTTTTTTTCTAATTAGGTAAACATGCCATACCCGCATAGCAAGTATGACATGTAATTTGTTTAAACTATTTATTTAAATCCCTTTCTTCGTTTCACAAGATCTTCGTATCTCGCTTCAGCTTGTTTAGCCGCCTCGTCAAATAGCTTCTTTGCTCTTTCTGGATTCGATTGCTCTAACGCCCTGTATCGAACTTCTCCATCTAAAAACTCTTTATACTCAAGAGTTGGTTTTTTACTATCAAGAGTGAACGGATTACAATCACCCTCAATAGCCTTTCTTGGATCAAATCTGAAGAGGTTCCAATAACCAGACTGAACCGCTTTCTTCATCTCGTTCATAGAGCAGTTCATTCCAGCTCTAATTCCGTGATTTATACAAGGTGAATAAGCAATTACAATTGAAGGCCCATCATATGCTTCTGCTTCTTTTAGAGCCGTCAAAGTCTGTGTAGGATTAGCACCCATTGCAACTTGTGCCACATACACATAACCATAAGCCATTGCAATTTCCGCAAGGTTCTTTTTGCCTACAGCCTTACCAGCTGCAGCAAACTGTGCTATAGCACCAGCCGGAGTAGACTTAGAAGCTTGTCCTCCAGTATTCGAGTATACTTCAGTGTCAAATACCAGAATATTTACATTTTCACCGGAAGCGATTACGTGATCAAGACCACCATATCCAATATCATAAGCCCATCCGTCGCCACCGAATATCCAAATTGATGGCTTTGGAAGCAGGTCTGTGTTATTCAGTACGAATTTAGCATCTGGGTCATCACTGCTTTTACAAGCTTCAATCAGCTTCTTTGCAGCTATTTCTGCACCACGGCTATCCTCCATTGAGTCAAGCCATTCAAAAGCAGCCTCGTGGTATGCTTTTTTATCTGCAAGTCTCTTAACGGTAGATTTCATCTTCTGACGACGAGTATTCATTGATATCGCCATTCCAAGTCCAAACTCAGCATTATCTTCAAATAAGGAGTTAGACCAAGCTGGTCCCCTTCCTTCACGATTTATAGTATAAGGAGTGCTTGGTGCACTTCCACCCCAAATCGAAGAACAGCCTGTGGCATTTGCAATGAACATTCTATCACCGAACAACTGGGTAACCAGTCTCGCATATGGAGTCTCACCACAACCTGGGCACGCACCCGAAAACTCTAGTAATGGCTTAATAAAGCTTACATTGCGAGGAGTATCAACATTTCTATCTAGTACATCCTCATTTGCATGATCATTAGCATAGTCAAACACCCTCTGCTGCTCATTAGATCTTTCATCTTCATAAGGTATCATTTTGAGCGCCTTCTCCTTAGCTGGGCAGACCTGGACACATGATCCACATCCTGTACAGTTAACTGTAGAGACAGATATCATAAACTTATAATCTGGGTCAGCCTTAGACTGGAGTGTAGGTGCGTTTATATCCTTAGCATCCGCACCAATTAATGCAAACGCTCTGATAACAGCATGTGGACATGAATATGCACAAAGGTTGCACTGAATACAATTATCAGCAATCCATAATGGCACGTCTATTGCTATTCCACGCTTTTCGTATGCTGCTGTTCCTGCAGGAATCATGCCATCTGCCACATCAAGGAACTTTGATGTAGGAATTTCATCACCCTTCATAGCTGCATCAGTAGTTAGTATATCATTTAGATACGTCTTAAGATCAGCCCTATCTGAATGAAGTTGCTTTCTAGTATCAGTAACAGTTATATCTTTCCAGCTTTCAGGGACTTCAACCTTATGAACATGCATAACACCAGCGTCTACTGCATTACAGTTCATATTAACGATATCTTCACCCTTGCTCATGTAGCTCTTCTTGATTGCAGACTTCATGTAATCAACTGCTAAATCAATAGGCATTATGTTCGCAATCTTAAAGAACGCAGCTTGTAGAACTGTATTAGTTCTTCTAGAGCCGAGTCCCACCTGATTAGCGAGTTTTACAGCATCACAGGAATAGAACTCAATGTTGTTTTCAGCAATATACTTCTTTGCAGCATCTGGGAGATGTGTTTCTAACTCTTCATCTGTCCAACTACAGTTCAGCAGGAATTTTCCACCTGGATTTACATCCTGAACAATATCGTACTTGTACATGTACGACGCGCTGTGACAAGCGATAAAATCAGCCGAATTTACATAGTACGTTGAACGGATAGGTTCATCCCCAAACCTAAGATGAGAAATTGTTATCCCACCAGACTTCTTCGAGTCATATTGGAAATATGCCTGAACATATTTATCTGTATGGTCTCCAATAATCTTGACGCTATTTTTGTTAGCTCCAACAGTACCATCTGCGCCCAAACCCCAAAATTTACATGCAACTGTTCCTTTTGCAGAAACGATTGGATTTGTTTTTCTTTCAAGAGAAAGTTTAGTAACATCATCTGTGATAGAAATTGTGAATTCCTTTTTGGGTTTATTAGCCACCATGTTGTCATATACTGCAATGATATCACCAGGCTGTGTATCTTTAGAGCCAAGACCATAGCGACCTCTTGTAAATCTAACATTAATATCGTCGGAATCAGCGAGAGCAGATACAACGTCAAGATAAAGTGGTTCCCCATTTGAACCAGGTTCTTTCGTTCTATCAAGGACTGCAATATTCTTTACGCTTTTTGGTATTTCATGTAGTAAATGCTTGCTAGAGAAAGGTCTAAAAAGTCTTACCTTAATTAGTCCAACTTTTCTACCATTGTTATTTAGGTAATCAACAACTTCAGCAGCTGTTTCACAAACCGAGCCCATTGCTATAATAACATCTGTTGCATCTTCCGCACCATAATAATTAAAAGGCTTATAATCAGTACCGATCTTCTCATTGACCTGTTCCATCACACCTTTAATTATATCTACAGACTCATCATAGAAAACATTTCTAGCTTCGTTATGCTGGAAAAAAGTCTCTGGTTGCTCTGCAGATCCCATAAGATGAGGATGACATGGGTTGTTAGCATGCTTCTTAAATCTATCAACAGCATCATAATCTAACATCTCATCAAGTGTATCATAATCCCACACTTCAATCTTTTGTTGTTCGTGACTAGTTCTAAATCCATCAAAGAAGTGAACAATAGGCATACTAGACTTGATTGACGCAAGATGTGATACAGCAGCTAAATCCATAACCTCTTGTGGACTGTTTGCAGCAATCATACCCACACCCGTTGCTCTTGCTGCCATTACATCAGAATGATCTCCGAAAATAGATAGTGCATGTGTAGAAACGGCTCTTGCTGCTACATGAAAAACACCTGGTAGACGTTCTCCTGCAATCTTATACATATTAGGAATCATCAGAAGAAGTCCCTGTGAAGCTGTGTAAGTGCTCGTCAGAGCCCCAGCGTTAAGCGCGCCGTGCACTGCTCCAGCAGCCCCACCCTCAGACTGCATCTCCACGACACGAACCTTCTCTCCAAATACATTCTTTCTACCATCGGAAGCCCATTTATCTATTACTTCTGCCATCACTGACGATGGTGTGATTGGATAAATAGCCGAAACTTCAGAAAAAGCGTAAGCAACATGAGCCGCAGCCGTGTTGCCATCCATAGTCTTCTTAATCCTTTTTACGTTACTCATTATTAAATGCCCTTACTTTCGTTTACCTATAGCATATTGAACAGTTAATACAACGGTTATAGTTTATCACGATTCAATAGTGCATTCAATGAAATTGAAGCTTATGAAACTTGTATTTATGTAGTTATAGACTCTATAATTTTTTGAATTTCAAGCATTTTTACTGCCATATATACAATAGTTTCTTTATTGGTAGGCGGTGAAGTAAAGCTAGGAAAAATAAAGTTATATACAGTCAGCTTATCAACACCATTAACTTTATCACGACACATTGTCCACTGTGATTTTATAAAACATCGAGTTGCCTTTTCAACTGCTTCAGGAGATACATTAAACTTATCTGCTAACTCTCTATATATCTCACCTGCTACGATAACGTCCTGGTTAACAAAAAGTTTTTTGCAAATTATAACAGCTTCAATGAGATATTTAGCTCCCATACCTTCCGTCATAAAAACTGAGCTATTATAAACACCTCGAAGAATACGTTCATCTAGTAGTTTACTAAAATTAGCCATGTCTCCATAGTTGCATTTGATTACATTATTTATTTCAGCATATAAAACCCTAAGTTTTGTATCGCTAATGCAATTAAGGAACGTGCTATCTGAGCTTGAACACGAAGCGATAAGTGCAGCTATCTCATCATTTACATTTATAGCTAAAGAATCATCATTGTTATTAGAATAAAATTTTTTTCTAGAATTAGTCTGTCATTCATTTAAATTAACCTTCCTTCATAGTTAACGCCCACACATACGCGTTAAACTGTAATCATATCTTTTAACTTTTCAAATGTAGCCTCTCCAATCCCCTTTACTTGTTTTAAATCCTCAATTTTAGAAAATCTATGGTCTTTTCGATAATCAATTATCCTCTGGGCAATCGCGTCACCCACCCCTGGAAGTTCCATTAGCTTTGACTTATCTGCTAAATTGATATTGATAATCCCGTCATTACTAGTTTTATAGTCAGTGCCTTTACCTATACCACCACCTCCATTGCTCGGTATGACTACCTTCTGACCATCTTGAACGAACTCAGCTTGATTGATAGCATCCAGATTTGCATCGTCTTTTAGTCCCCCAGCTTTTTCAATCAGCTCGAACACCCTTGTCTTGTTCTTGACCTTGTAAACTCCAGGAGAATTGACTGCTCCACTTATATCGATATAAAACTCATCTACAGCTTCAGAATAATCTTTGGCCTTTACTTTTTCAGTTTTATTAAGCTTAATAGTATCGGCATTACTGGATCTCATGTGTATCCCAGCAGCCCCAATTAGGATAACTAGCACCAACGCAACCTTATACTTTAGCTTTCTATCATTTACAAATTGGAATTTAATACAATCAATAATATGATTTATCAGGTCATTATTTAATATTTTCATATATTACTCCCTTAGGGGCAGATTCAACTATATAAATAATACAATTTAGAAAAATTATTTAGCAAGAGTATATTTTTAAAATCAAGAAACTAAAACTACGAATAGAATATTATAATAATATAATATTCAACACTTGATATATCAACAAGAATCGATATTTATGTATTGATTTATAAATATTTTTATAGAGAATTTAAGATTAAAAAGTGAATACAAATTGCAAATAATGCAATTATGTATCCACCAATTATTGTTAACAGCATCATAGACACACCATATAGTGTCCCAGTGTCATATTGGCCATATAGCTAATATAATAATCAAGATAAAACACACTCATCAAATACTAGTCATCATAGTATTCAAATTCGTAATCTTCAATTCTAACTGTATCACCTTCTTTAAGACCTATCTTTCTAAGCATCTTAATTCCGCCCCTATCAACTATAAATTTATAGAGGTAGCGCATAGAACCAGTATCTGTAAAGTTAGTAGATCTAAAGATCTTTGAAAGCTGTTTACCTTCAAGGACGAACGCTCCATCAAATGCTCTGTAAGCTTTGAGTTTCTTGAAGTCTTCATCTAGCTCATCCTTATCAAATCAAAGTATTCAACATCTTCCTCTTCTGGCTCTACATAGTTATCTAGTTCATCTAGCGTAGCGTTTAGAAGATCTTGTATCCCCTGTCTAGCTGCAGCAGATATCTTGAATACTCTTTTGCTTTCGCCTTCAACAAATTCAACAAACTCCGCAAGTTTTTCTTCATCTTCAACGGCATCTATCTTATTTGCAGCTACAATCATAGGCTTTTTAAGTAGCTTTTCGTCATACTTTCTAAGTTCATCAATTATCTTTTTATAATCTTCAATTGGGTCTCTGCCTTCACTACCAGAAACATCAACCACATGAATTAGAACTTTTGTACGTTCAATATGTTTGAGAAATTTTATTCCGAGGCCCATTCCTTCATGTGCACCTTCAATAATTCCTGCAATATCAGCCATTACGAAGCTTTTATCATATAAATCAACTACACCTAGATTAGGATCGATTGTAGTAAAATGATAATTAGCAACCTTAGGTTTAGCACATGTAGAAACAGAAAGTAGCGTTGATTTCCCAACATTAGGAAACCCAACTAGTCCAACGTCTGCAATAAGTTTAAGTTCCAGAATCACTGTTCTAACTTTAGGGAGTTCACCAGCTTCAGCAAAATTAGGTGCCTGTCTAATGGAGTTTTTAAAGTGGACATTACCCTTGCCTCCTTTACCACCTTTTGCTGCAACAAGTGTATCACCACTATGCGCCATATCCTTCATCAAGAGTCCTGATTCTTTATCAATAATCATCGTTCCTACAGGAACCCTTATTTCTAAATCCTGTCCACGCTTTCCGTATTTCTTACGGCGCATACCATTTTGACCATTTTCGGCTTCATACTTACGCTTATATTTAAAATCCATTAGTGTACGAAGATTATTATCGGCAACAAATATAATATTGCCACCATCACCACCGTCACCACCATCTGGCCCACCTTCCGGAACATATGGTTCTCGCCTAAAGGTTACGGCACCATCTCCGCCCTTGCCAGATGTAATGATTATTTCCGCTCTATCTACGAACATGTATCTCTCCAAAATATTAAAAATGACCCCTAAAAATAAGGGGTCATTAAGTTTAAGCTTCTTCGCTATATACGCTGATCTGCTTTCTCTTCTTGTCAAATCTCTCAAACTTAACGTTTCCATCGATCTTTGCAAATAGAGTATCATCTCCCCCGATACCAACGTTGTTACCAGGGTGGAATTTTGTTCCTCTCTGTCTAACGAGAATGCTTCCAGCACTTACATACTGTCCCGCACCTATCTTAAGTCCCAAGCGTTTGGACTCGGAATCACGACCGTTTTTGGAACTACCTACTCCTTTTTTACTTGACATGACTAGTCACCTCCTATATTGAAATTCTTAATTACTTAGATTCAATTGCTGAAAGAATATCAGCCTTAGTAGCCTTTGAAGGAATCTCAACTCCAAGATTCTTAGCGATCTCTAGAAGCTCTTCCTTCTTCATGGATAGCGAAGCCTTTACCTCAGACTTCTCTGCCTTCTCTGTAGCCTTAGCCTTAGCTGGAGCTGCCTTCTTAGCTGCTGCACCAATGCCTGTAACCTTGACTAGAGTGTATGGCTGTCTGTGACCATTCTTTCTTCTGTAGTCCTTCTTAGCCTTGTACTTAAAGATAATAACCTTTTCGTTCTTACCCTGCTCAAGTACCTCAGCCTGAACTGCACAACCCTCTACAAATGGTGTGCCTACCTGAAGCTTGTCTCCTCCAACAGCTACAACCTCATCAAAGGTAACTGTCTCTCCTACTGCAGCGTTAAGCTTTTCAACCTTTAGTACATCATTTTCTTGTACTCTGTACTGCTTACCGCCTGTCTTAATAATTGCGTACATATTAATTTCCTCCTCAAACCAGACTCGCCAGGACAACGGGTGCTACGCTTTTAAACCCATCCTGTGCGGCTAACCGTCTAAATATAACATGTTCTAGGACTTATGTCAAATCCTAGAACAGTAAATATCCTAACTATTCGATTACCACTCCATCTTCATCGACTTTGATTTCTTCTTCGTCGTTTCCGTGAATTACATCCATAATTTTAGTCTTGAGAGTCTCAAGTATTTCAGGATGCGAAATGAGAAATTCCTTTACATTCTCACGCCCCTGTCCAATTCTCTCGCCATCATAGCTATACCAGGAACCAGCCTTATCGATAAACTTCATCTCAGTTGCAGTATCGAGTACATCTCCAGCAATGGATATTCCCTCTCCATACATGATATCAAATTCAGCTAACTTAAACGGAGGTGCCACTTTATTCTTAACAATCTTAACTTTCGTTCTATTACCGATAGTTTCATCTCCACGCTTAATAGAATCAGCACGTCTAACATCAAATCGCATACTTGCATAGAACTTGAGCGCTCTACCACCAGTTGTTGTCTCTGGATTGCCAAACATAATTCCGATCTTCTCACGAAGCTGATTGATGAAGATTACACACGTTTTAGTTTTATTGACAGTTCCTGCAATCTTTCTGAGAGCTTGTGACATAAGTCTAGCCTGAAGTCCAACATGAGAGTCTCCCATATCCCCCTGAATTTCAGCCTTTGGAACCAGCGCCGCTACAGAGTCTATAACAATAAGATCAATAGCTCCACTTCTTGCAAGCATATCGCAAATCTCTAAAGCCTGTTCTCCAGTGTCAGGCTGTGAAACTAAAAGATCATCTACATCTACACCTAGGTTCTTAGCATACAAAGGATCAAGCGCATGCTCGGCATCAATAAATGCAGCCTTGCCACCAGCCTTCTGCGCCTCTGCGATACAGTGCAGTGTAAGCGTGGTCTTTCCTGATGATTCTGGTCCATAAATCTCAACAATACGTCCACGCGGAACACCACCGATTCCTGTAGCAACGTCTAACGATATCGATCCAGTAGAAATTCCTTCAATATTGTTATGAAAACCCTCATCTCCAAGCTTCATAACAGCACCCTTACCAAACGCTTTTTGAATCTCATCTAACGCATGTTCTAGAGCCTTTTCTTTATCACTAACGTTACCAATTACGCTCTTATCTTTACTTGACTTAACTGCCATAGTAGTCCCTCCTGTATATCGCCGAACATCTGTTCGTATTGTATATAATGATCTATCATTTGTCAAGATTATATATTCTGATAGCAAGAGTGGTCAAATTAAATATAACCACTAAAAAACGATATATTCACTTTTTAAGATTTTCCGTCATCTTTTTCTTCTTCGTCTTCGTATATTTTTAAATATTACGATAACAAAATATCGTCTAGTTACTTCTTTTTATTTACATATTAAATTTTTCCGTTGAGAATGTCATATACGACAAGTAGCATTCTCAACTTAAAGTAATTTCTGTTCCACTTTCTGTCGTTTCTCTTGGTATTGAGTTCTATGAATCCACTCTTGCCATTCAGCTTATCACTACACGAGTATCCTATATAAGCATTACCATTATCCCTACCTTCATCTGCTTCTGGACCTGCATATCCTGTAATGGAGACAGCTATATCACCATTTGAAGCTCTCTGAACGCCTCTTGCCATCATCATTGCTACTTCTGAACTCACTACAGAGTGTTCATGTATAGCAGCTTTATCTACGTTTAATACTTTCTCTTTTGCTTCTGCGCTATATGTTACAAAACCATAGGAGAACACTTTTGATGCACCTGGTATATCAGTGATACATGAAGCAAATACACCTCCAGTGCATGATTCTGCCGAGGATAAATATAATCCTTTTTCTCTAAGCTGCCTAATCACGACTTCAGCTAGTTCTTCATTATCATAGCTATAAATATATTCTCCAATCAGCTTATCAATCTCGTTAACCATACAATCAACGGCTGTACGTGCCGCTGTCTTTGATTCACGCTGAGAGGCAACACGGAGCGTACATTCACCTTCTTTTGCATATGTTGCAATTGTAGGATCAGACTGATTATTTATAAGCGGCATGAGCTTCGTTTCAAGATCAGATTCTCCTATTCCAATAGTTCTTATTACCCTATAATACATCTCTTTGCTCGAGAATCGCTTTAAGTAAGTTGTTACGCAGTTTTCAAATAACCATTTCATTTCACGAGGTGGGCCTGGTAAGCAAATCGCACATTTGCCGTCCTTTCAAGACCAAACGCAGGCGCGGTGCCAGCTTCATTGTGAAACACTTCCGCTCCTACAGGTATAAATGCCTGCTTCCGGTTGTTTTCAGACATGGTACGTCCTCTATCGTCAAAATAGGACTTAATTTCTCTATAACATCTCTCATCAAAATACAGTTCTACGCTCATCGCCTCTGCGACAATTTCCTTAGTCAAGTCATCCTGTGTTGGCCCCAGACCACCAGTGCAAATAATCATGTCATTCTCAGCAAAAGTTGATTTTATTAATTCCTTTAATCTCCCTGGATTATCACCAACTACATGATGATACATGACATTAAATCCCATCAAATTGAGTTGATTCGAGATATAGGTTGCATTCGTATTAACTGTCTGTCCAAAAAGTAATTCTGTTCCAACCGCTATTATCGATACATTCATATCTATTACCCCTCTACGCAATTACTCGGCGTACATTTAAGCACCCCGAGTAATAATATTAATTATATTTATAATTTATAAATTGCATTTCTGATATAAGTAATATCGCGACTATTACTTACATCGAGAAAACGTCTTTATTTTTTATGATATACTCACATCCTGAGTATATTGTTGCTGCTAGCGAAGCCCAGAATAGAGCCATTCCAGCTGTCATCAAGGCATACACGGAATCAAGTGTTAACGCAAGAATAAGAGTTGGTACGGCAATCATCTGAAGAACAGTCTTAATTTTTCCACTCATACCTGCTGCAACCACTCGTCCCTCTGAAGCCGCAACAGTTCTCATACCGCTTACTGCAAATTCTCTAGCAAGTATAACGATAAGAGACCACGCTGGAATAGTTCCTTCTCCAATGAGAAGACACAGGGCCGAATATACCAAGATCTTGTCGGCTAGTGGATCCATAATCTTTCCAAAGTTCGTAACAAGACCTCTAGCCCTAGCAATCTTTCCATCTAATAAATCAGTAAATGACGCAGCGATAAATATAATAAACGCAACCATGTAATACTGCATTATGAAGGCCGCAACGAAGAATGGAACGGCAATCATTCTACCAACTGTCAATTTATTAGGTAAATTCATCTAAACCTCCTCGCCTACTAGATCATACTCGTAAGCTTCTGTTATCTCAACATTTATAATATCTCCAGGCTTAAGAACACGTTTGCTTACGAAGCTAACCTCGTTATCTATCTCCTGTGCATCATATCGAGTTCTGCCTATATATTCACCATCAGCTTGCACTTCGTCAACCATAACTTCGAAAATCCTACCAATTTTCTTGCGGTTAAGTTCCTCACTAATGCCCACCTGTAACTCCATTATGCTGTCTCTACGCACTTCTTTGATATCTTCAGGTAGTTTTCCATCAAGTCTATGCGAAAGAGTTCCTTCCTCATCGGAAAATGCAAATACGCCCAGCCTGTCGATTTTGGCTTCTCTGACAAAATCAAGCAATTCCTCAAAATCCTCTTCACTCTCTCCCGGGAATCCGACAAGCATCGTCGTTCTGATGTGTATGTCAGGTATATTCTCACGGAGTTTTTTGAATGTCTCTCTTATAGAATCTCCAGTAGAGTTCCTCCTCATTCTGCTTAGAACGTTGTCTGAGATATGCTGAATAGGAATATCGAGATAGTTACAAATCTTATCATTTGAAGCAATTGTCTCTATAAGTTCATCTGTAATACCATCATCATATACGTACATAAGTCTAATCCATTCGATGCCATCTACCTTACACAGCTCTTCGAGGAGCTTTGGAAGCATTGCGGATCCATATAAATCTTTACCGTAGTAAGAAGTATCTTGAGCAATTATAGTAAGCTCCTTAATACCTCTTTCAGCCATAACCTTCGCTTCCCTAACTACATCCTCAATCTTCTTACTACGGAAAGGTCCGCGTATCTTCGGAATAGCACAAAAAGCACACGTGTTATTACACCCTTCGGCAATTTTCAGCACACCAGAGTAAGAATTATTTGGAAGAATTCTCTCTTTGTACGGTAGAACTTTACCAACCTTTCCCTTCACACTGTCTGCCATAACCTTATTATCTGACAGAAGAAGATCTGGAAGTTCATCATAGTCATTCACACCTGTAAATATATCAACTTCGTGAATCTCCTTGACAAGGTCTTCGTGATAACGCTCAGAGAGACATCCCGTCACAACCAGCTTCTTCGTCTCTCCCTTAAGTGCTGCCATGTTAAAGATGTGTTCAATCGACTCAACCTTGGCCGATTCAATAAATCCACAAGTATTTACAATCAGTATATCCGCCGATTCCGGTGAATCAGACAGAGTGCATCCCCGCTCCATAAGCTCGGCTGCTAACACCTGCGAATCATAGTCGTTCTTCGCACAACTAATGTGTCGATATAGAACGTCTTATTCGTATTAGTCATTAAAAATCTCCATTACTATTTGCAGATTCCTCATCCACATTATTTGAATCGTAATTTTCCGAACCGCTTTCAAAAGTAGTCTGATTTGCTGGTCCGTAATATTCTTCTTCTGTTGTCAAAACCTGTCTTGGCCTAGATCCATCAGAAGCACCTATTATACCCATCTCTTCTATCTCATCTATAATGCGAGCTGCACGATTATATCCGATTCTAAACCTTCTCTGAAGCATCGAAACTGATGCCTGCTTCTGCTTAAGAATAAATTCTATTGCATCCTCAGTAAGTTCATCTACAGCAGAATCCTGTGGTGTAGGTTTATCTGAAACTTCAATACTCTGAATCACATCTTCTCTATATTCAGTTTCACTCTGCGACTTCACAAAATCGATAACAGCAGCGCTCTCCGTCTCAGAGATATATGGACCTTGAATTCTGATAGGCTTATTAGCTTCCACCGGTGAGAAGAGCATATCTCCTTTTCCAAGAAGCTTCTCTGCTCCTGCAGTATCTATAATTGTACGCGAGTCAAATTGAGAAGATACACTAAATGCAATTCTTGAAGGAATATTTGCCTTTATAAGACCCGTTACGACGTCAACAGATGGTCTCTGAGTAGCTACAATTAAATGCATACCTGCAGCTCTCGCCTTCTGAGCCAATCTGCATATGGCTTCTTCAACCTGAGACGATGCAGCCATCATAAGATCCGCTAGCTCATCTATAACGATAACTATCTGCGGCATAACTTTGTCGTCTTCACCAGCACTCGATACCAAATGGTTATATGAAGCTAAATCCTTTGCTCCAAGTTCAGCAAATTTGTTATACCTCTGCTGCATCTCGTTAACAGCCCAGTTAAGTGCTGCTGCAGCTTTCTTAGGATCAGTTACGACTGGTATGAGCATATGCGGAATACCATTATAACTTCCAAGCTCAACAACCTTAGGGTCAATCAAGACAAGTTTAACCTCATCAGGCGAAGCTTTGTAAAGAAGACTTGTTATTATGGTGTTAATACACACACTCTTACCGGATCCTGTAGCACCAGCTATTAACATATGCGGCATGCTGTGTAAATCCGCAATTATATTACGTCCTGAAACATCTTTACCAACAACGAAGCTAATCTTTGACTTAGCAAGTTTAAACTCGTTTGATTCAATAAGCTCCCTTATAAGGACTGGAGCAGCTTTTTCGTTCTCCACTTCGATTCCAACCGCCGCTTTGCCCGGTATTGGAGCCTCAATTCGGATACTCTTCGCCCTCATATTAAGTGCTATATCATCAGCTAGTCCTGTTATCTTGCTGACCTTAACTCCAGTAGCTGGTTGCACTTCATATCTGGTTACAGAGGCACCTTGAGTAACGTTAAGAACTTTAGCCTCAACGTTAAAGTCATTTAGTGTCTGTTCTAGGAGACTAGCGCGCTCCTCAAGTTGGTTGCCGCTCATCATGTTATTGTTAGGCTTAGGTCTGTTTAATAGATCTACCGAAGGGAAAATGTAATTATCCTCTTTCTTAGATTGTCCTACCAAAGCTTGCTTGGCAATTTCATCATGATCCGCTTTCGTAGGTTTATTATCTTCTTTTTGTTCATAAACGGCATCATCTTTAGAGTCTCTTTTCGTAGTTGAGATACCGCAAGCCGCAGTCTCCACTGCACCTATACCTATACCATGTGGCACGCTAATATCAGCAGTTGCAGCCGCCTCGCGAGCTTTCATCTCATCAAACTCAGGTGTTCCTGGTCCACGATAAGTAGCAGTTTTAGGTCTTGCTTTTGAAGTCGGTAATTCACCATCTAGGCCTAATCCACTTCCAGAATAGTTGACGCAATTATCATTAGTTCCATCGTATCCACACAGTCCTGTAGAACCATTAGGCGAGCTAACTACACCATCTAAGCCATAACCAGTCTGAGTATTGCAGGAGAAACCTTCAGTATCTGAATCACTAAGGCCTAAACCTTCCTCTTTCCCTGTCTTGACCCTATATCCGTCATATACAGACACATCAGCGTCACCAAAACCCGCTCCACTATCGAGCATATTAGCAAGTTCTCTTCTCGCGTTTTCATCAGGGAATCCTGCTGCTGATTTTTTTTCATTGGTTTTCTGTCCGGATGCTGAATATAAATCGGAATTTGACTTATTATACTGAGGACCTAAAGCTGCTCCCGTCTCATCTGTCTGTGCTCGCTGCTTTCTGGAATTAAGATGTTTTGCAAGCATTCTACCAAATAGTCCAGATGTTGGCTCTTCCTCTAATGGAGCATTTGAATATCCAATAAAACCGTCTTCTGATACATCATGAATAACATCACTAGAAGATGAAGTAAATACTGGTGGGGTGCTTTCTTGCGCTTGTCTATTAAATTCAACTTGTTCACTTGTATCTGGCTTAACTGAAACAGATAGACTTTCGCTAGCCTTCTTCTCTCCAAGGTTCGAGGTTACACTTACATTATCGCTTGAACGCTCAAATTCTCTTATTAAGCGCTTTCTTCTCTAGCCTCTCTAAATGCATGAATTTGCTTAGAAATTGGAGTATTAACTACTAGAAGAATCGATATTATTATTATAGCTAGTCCTAGAATTATTAGTCCTGGTTTACCTATGAACTTTACTAATATATTCGCAAGTTCCATACCGACAGCGCCAGCATTACGCCCCTTCACACCATCTCTATAGAAGAGCAAAATATCTCCAAAACCAAATCTAACTTTATCTGCATTAACGAACCTATATCCGTTAAGCGCACACATCATGAGATATATGAGTGCCGTTAAAGAAGCTGTTCTAGCGTTTAAGTGCTGCAACTTCTGTAGGAACAAGCTTACAGATACAACGATTAAAAAGTACGGCAGTACATAAGACATTCCACCAAAAAGTCCACGAAGAACATTATGTATGCCATGCCCAAAACTACCAGTACTGTTGCTCTTCATCGTGAATATCAAAAAAACACCTATTGCAAATATGGCGATGCCCCATATCTCATCAATAAGCTTTCTATTTGAATTTCGCTTCTCCTGCATCTCACGAATCTGCTTCTGCTCAGCAGTTTCCGCAGTGCTACTACTCCTCTTATTGGATGAAGAAACTTTTTTCTTATTAGATTTATTTTTGCTACCAGGAGGTCTACCTGGACCGCGCTTTTTCTTGTCCTCTGCCATAATTCCCTAATTTCTCTGTGTTGTTCTAAATAGATTAACTCATTTAATTATACTATTTGTAGCATATATTTGCAAAAAAAGAAAAAGACCCGAGACATCTCGGATCATGGGCTTGTCTAAACTATTCAGCGTTATTTACGACGTCTTTTCCATCATAAAATCCGCATGTTGGGCAAACTCTGTGTGGAAGCTTTGGCTCATGACACTGAGGACAAGTTGAAAGTCCTGGAGCGCCCATCTTCATGTTAGCAGCCTTTCTGCTAGCAGTCTTTGCTTTCGATGTTTTCCTCTTTGGTACTGCCATTGTCGACACCTCCTTACAAATGTGATTATCTTAAATATCCGAATTACGTTTCACGCATTACAAGTTAATAGTATATATGAAGCGCCTCTACATGTCAATGAAATTTAAAGCAATGTCGGACTTTTTACACGATCCGACTCCTTATACATATCATTCATTGCTAGAATATTGTATGTATCCGCAGCCTTAATGTCAAGAAGTAATTGTTTCTTTGCAAATATTGGTAGTTTATGGGCTTCCCTATTGATATTCGTCAAAATAGGCAACTTATTTAACTCTTCTTTCTTTGCCTTTCTGATAAGTTTCCTGCCTGTTTCATTAGCTGCAAGCAATCTAAGGTATCCTGGATTTATTTCGCCAAAATCCGTACGTTTAATCCCCAATAAAATCTGCATCAATAGCCTAGAAATCCGAGTATACGTATACCTCTTGCTCTTTGCTACCATAATCAAGTCATTTATAGAGTTACTTGTTCTAATCGCTTCCAAAGCTTAGCCCCTATACCTTCTCCACCTTGCGGAAACTCGTCGATTTCATCAGGCGAAAGATTTAAAAGAGCATACCTCACTAAATTAAACAGATTATCATCGATTTTATCTCTAATAACAGCAGAATTACTTATCATGTAACGGAAAGAATCTTCCGGCATAAAATCAGATACATCAACCTTATCCCGGATAGCTTGTCTGATTCCAGAAGCACTTTGAAATCTCTTGCGATTATCAAAAGCTGCTGAATATCCCGACGACTCACGCTTTACTGTATGAAGAGCTAGATTTGAATTTTTAAGGGATAACTGTGTCTTAATATACTCAATAGCAAGTGTGTCATTTGGTCTCTTTAAAGCTTCGTGAGAATTACATCCAAAGAGCTCTTCATATGCAATTTCACGTGCTCGCGGATAACTGCAGCCTTCCTTTGATAGTTCGCTTATCCGTTCGCTTATCCTCACATCATTCAGATTGTAGACAATGTCTGTTAATTCTTTCAGATTTCCAGACTCGCTACCAAACGATATGACATCTATAACGCCAGTTGCAGCGAGAAGTTTAATGGCCGTAGACGCATAAACAGACGCATTGCCGAGACATGCATAAACAGGTATCTCAAACACTGCGTCTATTCCATTCTTAATAGCTGACTTTGCTCTAATCCACTTGTTAGCCACAGCAAGCTCACCGCGTTGCACATAATTTCCGCTTAAAACTACTATCACTGCATCAGCACCAGTTTCTTGCTTTGCTTTATTGATGTGGTACAGATGTCCATTATGAAGAGGATTGTATTCTGCAACAATTCCCAGAACTTTCATCGGGTAATTATTACTCCTCGTCTTCTTCAACGACTGGAGCAGCCTGCTGTCCTTCGCTATATGAAGCTCCGCCCTGAATGCGCTCAGCAAGAGCCTTCATCTCCTGACGGTTTCCATTTACTCTACCATTCATCTCGCCAAGCATATCTGTAAAGTAATCATTCATTGGCTGAATGTACTCCGTCGCAACCTTAGCGATATCATTCTGCATATCAAATAAAGCTTATCTACATATTCATAAGAACGCAGCTTAATATATCTACTGTGATTTTCAGCTTCAGAGATAAGAGCATCGGCTCTCTTCTCAGCTTCCTTCTTGATAATATCATTCTCAACAAGATACTCAGCCTGCTTCTTAGCTGCGATGATTACTTTATCATACTCACCTCTAGCTTCGTTAAGGATTCTGTCCTGTTCATCCTTAACCCACTTTGCCTGCTGAATGTCCTTAGGCATGCTGAGCCTAATGTCGTCAACAATGCTTCTAATCTCATCGCTATCTACAATTGCCTTCTCAGAGAAAGGAACCTTAGATGCATTAGCCAGAATTTCCTCGAGATCGTCAAGTAGTGTCATAACTCTAATTGATGCGTCGCTCATAACGATTTCCTCCTAGTTTATTGATTATCAACTTTAGTTTTAATCATTTCGTTTGCATAGTCTGGTAGCAACCCATTTACATTGCCACCATAAGAAACTACTTCTTTGATGAGAGATGAACTAATGAACGAATATCGAGGGTCTGTCATCAAGAAAACAGTCTCTGTCCCACCAGTGTATAAGCGAGCATTCATCTGCGCCATCTGAATTTCATATTCAAAATCAGTAGTAGCTCTAAGACCTCTCACAACTGCTTCGAAATTATGATTATTAACGTACTCTGCAAGCAGCCCATCAAATATATCAATTTCGACATTAGGAATATGTTCAGTCACCTTTGATACGATATGTTTTCGCTCATCCAAGGTGAATAGAGGTGTCTTAGAACTGTTAATGGCTATGCAGACAGTTAAACTGTCAAACATATTAGCTGCGCGTTCAATGATATCCAAGTGACCATTGGTAATTGGATCAAATGAACCGGCATAAATTGCAGTTCTCTTCATATTAATCACCATCTCTCCAAGGTATTTTAACAAACAGATATTGTATTTGCAAGGCTTTAAGCTCTTTCGAAGAAGTCAATGGCTATCGTACCATACCTTTTACCCTTAGTTTTAACAAAGCCACCCACTTTGTCAGATAACTGATTATCGTTTAAATGTTCAACAACAACAACACCATCATCTGCCAAAAGCCCATATTCCTCAATGAGTTCAAACACTTCACCATAATACCCTTCCGGTAAGGTGGGTCTACAAATATGATGTCAAACTCCCTATTTGCAAGCACTAAAGCTTTTCTAAAATCATTATTATATATTGAAGAAATATCTTCTGCTTTACAGTTTTCAACGTTATTTTTCAGGATTTTGTAGTTTTTTCTATCACCTTCGTTAAAAACACAGCGCTCTGCTCCCCTTGATAATGCCTCTAGTCCTAGTGATCCAGAACCAGCAAATAAATCCAGCACAGTTGCGCCTTCCACTCGTCCGATAAGCATGCTGAATACCGCTTCTCTAACTTTTTCTGTAGTCGGTCTAGTTGTCTCAGGAACCTCAATTTTTCTGTATTTAAATTTTCCAGAATTAATCTTCATCGGAATCTCCTTTACGTTTGTCTGCTATATTATATTGCTATTATCTTGAACCATGATATTGTTAGTTCGCAATTGAAGCTGATCCATATCTACGAACGCTCCACGATCACTTATATTTTTAGACAGTATTAGTTGTGCATCATCAGTTGCAAGCTTCAATATTTTATCATAGCCAAATAGATCGTAAAAGCTATTACCTGCATATCCGTGTTGCATAGTCCCCATCAAGTCTCCGGCACCACGAAGTCTATAATCTTCTTCACTTATCTCAAATCCGTCGCTCATTGTTACCATGGCATTCATTCGGCTTATTGCATTCTCAGATTCACTATAGCATATTAGATAGCAATATGACTGCAAGTCACTTCTTCCTACTCTCCCCCTTAACTGATGCAACTGTGCCAAACCAAAACGTTCAGCGTTTTCAATCACTATTACGGTCGCTTTAGGTATATCTATACCAACTTCAATTACTACTGTTGATACTAGTATTTCAATAGTACCAGCTGCAAATTCATTCATTATCCGTTCTTTTTGAGGCTTATCAAGCTTACCGTGAATAAGACCCACTTTCACCCCTTTGAACTTTGCTTTTATTTCATCAAAAAGAGCTTCCGCAGAGGTTAGGTCGCTATCTTCATTGTCCTCAATTGACGGAGCTACGATATATGCTCTATTGCCGTTCTTTACTTCATTGTAAACATTGACATATGCACGTTCCCGTGATTTTTCTGTTGCGTACCTAGTGATGATTTCCTTCCGGTTTGATGGCTTGTTTTTTATGACAGAAAAGTCCATATCGCCAAACACTGTTGCTGCAAGCGTTCTAGGAATCGGTGTTGCCGACATTACTAGAACATTAAGCGCTTCTGCCTTCTCTGCCAAAACTTTACGCTGGTTAACACCAAACCGATGCTGTTCATCGGTTATAACTAAACCGAGTTTTGTAAATTCCACATCAGACTGAATCAGAGCATGTGTCCCAACAACTACATCAATATCTCCGCTTTTAATATCCTCAAGAATTTCCCTTCTCTCGGCAGCTTTGATGCCACTGACAAGAAGCGCCGTCCTCATTCCGAACTTTCCTAACTCATTGCTGAGTTTATAAAAGTGCTGCCTAGCTAAAATTTCAGTTGGTGCCATAAATGCTGCCTGCCAGCCCGCACTTATCACATGAAATATCGCTGCTTCTGCAACGACAGTTTTTCCACATCCAACGTCTCCCTGAACAAGTCTATTCATTGCTCTTTCACTCAGCAAATCACGCTCTATATCATTAATTGCATTCAGCTGTCCCGCTGTAAGCTTAAAAGGAAGCGAATCTGTAAATGTGTCTATATCCACCGGATCAATGCTTGCATTCCCGTATTCCTCATCAAGAAATCGGCGGTTATGCAAAACGGAATATTGAAATGCGAGTAGTTTATCGTAGATTATCCTAAACTTTGCCCTATTGTAGGCAGATACACTCTCTGGAAAATGAATATTCTTGTAAGCATAGTCCTCGGGCGCAAGATTGTTTTTCTCTATTAGTTCTTCACTTAGCCACTCACATGATTCATCTAATTTCTCCGAGACAGTGCGAATCAATTTTGATAGCTCATTTGAAGTTATTCCAGCCGTTCTCCTATATACAGGAATTATTCCACGTATATCTCGCGTACTACCTGCAGGAGAAATTTCAGGATTAACTATTGTCTTCGCTCCATTACGCCACTTCATCTTACCGAACAATGTGTAATCTGCACCAAGCCTCAAATTCTTTTCAAGAAATGGCATATTAAAAAAAATTGCATGAAATATACCGCTCTCATCACGGAGCGCACATTCAAGCATTGTTCTACCTCTACCTATAGAGCGCAGCCTTTTATTAATCAAAACACCACCAATCAAGACATCTTTATTTTCAGGGACATCCATAAATGGAGTTCGAGTTAATCTATTCTGATATCGAAATGGTTTATGCTCAAGCAAATCGTAAATTGTGCTGATTCCCATGGACTCAAGTAATGTTTGCTTCTTGGCACCGACGCCTTTGATTGTCGTTACACTGTCACTTAATCTCATAATCTATTCGTTTGTCCTAATTACTTCAACATCTCTCTTCATGATGTGTTCAGCTTGCACGCCCTTAATGCACGCCTTTATCTCCACAGGTTTGGGAAGAGAAAACATTGCGAAATTACGCTCAATACTATCAAATATAGTATTACTAATCTCATTAATACTTTCACCAAACTTAACTATTATATTGAAGACAATATAAATGCCATGATCCGATTCTTGAACTTCAATAGAAGAAAGAAGTTCATTTATACCAGAAAAAAAGCCTCTTTTTAAAGTCCTTCCGCTCTGACTACATGGAGAGACCACATCTTCATATTTAAGCAGTTCATCAAGCACAAGCTTATCCATCACCTGTTTACTGATCCTAACTGCCCCATATTCGGAACTGCTGAGTAGCTTCATATTATCCTCCAATTTATTTTATATCTTATAAAGATTATATATGATTATTCAGATAATAGCGATTATACCTTAGCTTTTATTACCATAAAATAAAAAAAGCCTTAAACGGCTAACCGTTTAAGACAAGATTTCGGGTATATAGACTAAATGGCACGGTCTACTTTGCCAGATCTCAGGCAACTCGTGCAAACGTTTGCCTTTCTGACCGTACCGTTCTCGCTAATTCTTACAGACTGAATATTAGCATTCCACTTTCTCTTAGAATGTCTGTTAGAATGAGAAACAGCGTTTCCCGAAGCCTGACCCTTACCGCAAACTTCACATTTCTGGACATTTGCCGCACCTCCTTGTAGTTAATATAGTTGCATTCAATAGTAACGCGATGAAAATTATAACACAATAATTACACTGGGTGCAAGGGTTTTATTATCATTTTTACAGTATCTTTATTATATAATATATTTTATGCAATCAACATCAATATGAGTTTTATCTACATAATAATGACAAAATTTGAAAAGATACTATAATTAGTGACTTTTCTTGTTCTAATCTTCACACTTAATCTGTATAATAGGCTCTATATAAAAATGCAATAATTATGAAGGGGTTTCCATGCGTAATTCTAATAAAAAAACTACTGTAATTGTTCTCGTAATTGTCCTAACTTTCGTAGGTATAATTGCGTACTACAAAATGGCTAAGACTCGTCTCGTTGATAAGGATAACTACATTGCTTTCCGCGAGCAATTAGTATCAAAATCAAAAGATTTTAAATCCAATGCTGATCTCCAAAAGTTCATTGAGAGCGAAACTACCAAAGACAAGGTATTATTCATCACTGATGAACACGGCAATATAATTATTACGAAGACAGCATCCGATGTCACTGCTCCCGCTACTGTAGTTGTAGCTGATTATAATTATAAAACTGCTAATACTGATGCCGACACGCTTGCTACCCTACACGAGGTTTCAACATCAAAAACAACTGGTGGCAGCGTAATTGCAATTTTCCTCAATAACGATAACAACGAGCATTCTGGGGCTAAGAATATTAATAATTCATATATACCAGCAAACTCAAACGTTATATATGTGAGCAGCGGAAAAAGCTCTATATCTCAAATACCTCATTTGCAAGCGGTATGAGTGACATTTCAATACCTTATGCTACTGAATCTAGGACTCAAAACACTGGCATCAAGGTTAAGATTACTGGTATAAAAACTGATAGTCCTAGCTCTTATATTTCACAACAACCTGATGTATTCGACGTCTTTAGCACAATCGTTTCCAAGTACAAGAATAAATCTGTATCATACCAGGTTGCAGATATCAAAGTTGGCAACAACGGAAATATGTACCCTAACTCACTTGAATTCACTATTCTTTTAGATTCGTATAACCTCGAGGATACGAAGGAATATTTTGATGGACAGGTTGAGAAGTTTATGAAGGCAAATAAAAAATATTTCCCTGAAGCTAAAATGAGCTACTCTGTTATCACAGATGAATCTAAGCTTCCAGATACTGTAATATCACAGAAGACCATCGATTATTTAATTACTTATCTATATATAGATAAGAACAGCAACTATAGATTTGGTGACGAAGATAAAATCCCTGCAAAGTACTCTAAAGGTGATGTATATGCAACTAATACAATGGAAGAGTTATATGTTGACGGTGACACAATGCATCTTAAGATGAATACCACAGGTGTTACAGATGCATATCGTGATCAGATAATGAAAGATAACGAGTCGGCAGCATCCCTTGCGGGTATAGAAATCAATACTTATGATATGTTTAGTGCGTATAGTAATAAAAGTCATAAGCTCTCAAGTGACCTTAGTACAATCTATTCAAATGCGAACGACAAGGCTTTGCAGACAATAGCCGTTCCACTTGACAAAGATCAGAAATTCACAACTATGTCTATACTCAAAGGAATACAAAAAAAAGCAAATATAACACATTTCAATCTTAATGACGACGACCAAGATGCTGGTATAAAAGTTGCAAACACTATACTTAACTACATAAATTCTTATATAGAGTCTGGGCTACTTAAATTTTAAAGATTATCAAAACGTATAATTAAATTATAAAATCGGCGTGAACTAGTCTATAAGGCCATTAAAACAAAAACGCTTCTACTCTATCTGACGAAGTTCAATAGCTATGAAGCGTTTTTTCTATAATAACAATTATTTAATTTATGCTTCTATTAATATTCTTCACATGAATATATGTGATATAATATTGAAGACTATATTATGAATTAGTCTGCTTTATGAAAAATATTCCTGATTGGAGGGTTTCTAATGAAGTCTGAAAACGACAAGATTTCTAATAATGAACGTGAGATAGACGAGTTTCTATCCAAGTTCGAGGCGCTTGACGGAGATGAGGCAGCACAAGCACCTACTGGTGATGGTTCATCTGATAAAAGCAAAAAGAGAAACAAGAAAAATAAATCTAATAATAAGTCAAAATCTTCAAAAAAGAGCACTGGCTCTTTTCTTGCTAGATTATTTAAGGGAAATGGAGAACCACTTAAAGATCGCCTATTCCTAAAAGACAACCCTCACTACAACAAAAGCCTTGGTGCAACAGTTGTAGTCAACGGTAAAAAGATTAAAAATGCGCCTAAAGTACTAAGCAAAGGTAAGATCTTAAAGGATCTTATCCTCCTATTTGCTATAATTTTCGTAATAACCGTCCTATATACATTTATAGTCATCAGTACAGCTCCTAAGATTGATCCTGAAAACATCTATGAGTCAGTTGCTCAGAGCTCTGTAATCTATGATGATCAAGGCAACAAAGTCACAACCGTCTTCTACAATCAAGACAGGCAGCTTATCTCATATAAGGATATGCCTAAGAATATGATTAATGCCTTTGTTGCTCTCGAAGATAAGACTTTCTGGAAGCATCACGGATTTAATTGGACAAGAATGGCTGGTGCCGTTGTACAATCATTTACCGGCTCTGGACATATTAGTGGAACCAGTACTATTACGCAGCAGCTAGCTCGAAACGTGTACCTACCTAACATTAAGAGCCAGAGAAGTATAAAACGTAAGATTCTGGAGATGTACTATGCTAGTCAGATTGAAAGATCACTTTCTAAGAAGCAGATTATTGAAGCTTACTTAAATACAATATATCTTGGATTTGGAAGCTACGGAGTAAACTCGGCTTCTCACGCGTACTTCTCTAAGGATCCTAAGGATTTAACGCTCGATGAGTGTGCCGCCCTTGCGGCCCTACCGCAGGCGCCTGATACATATGCACTAGTAAAACTTGTAGGAAAAGACTCTGTTGCTGAAGGAAGTACTAATATCATCCTTCGTGATCCAGATACGTATATCGCAAACGATACATCGAAAAATCGTCGTGACACTGCTCTTAAGTTGATGCACGAGCAAGGATATATTACCGATAAGGAATTTAAAACAGCTTACAATAAAAACTTAATAGACTTCATCAACCCTTCTATAAAGAGTAACAAGAGCGTGAACTCATACTTTAACGAGTACGTAATTGACGAGGTTTCTCGAGATTTACAGAAGAAATATAAAATTTCACCTCAGGAAGCAGAGCGGATGATCTACACTGGAGGACTTAAAATTAACTCTACTATGGACTCAACTGCTCAGAGCGTTATTTCAAAAGAGTTTGAAACGGGATCTAACTTCCCTTCCCTAGTTAGCATAAGGAAGGATTCATCAGGTAACGTAATAGGCGCAAATGGAACTATCCTTCTCTACGATTACAACGATAGTTTTAATGCTGATGGTGACTTCACTCTGACAAGCGATGAAGTTACTTTAAATAAAGATGGTTCGGTTACAATTAAACGCGATAAGCGGCTTCACATCTACACAACTAAAGCTGGCGGAAAAGTAAATTATAGCCTTGAGTTTAAGAAGCAGTACGTTCAAGAAAACGGTACACTCTATATATATTCAGGTGGTTTTATCAACATCCCTAGCAAGTACAAAAAACTTGATAGCGACAACAATCTAGTAATCGATAAGAGCTACTTTAAGGATTTCCCTAAGGCTATGGTTAAATCTGGAAGTTCTTTGGTAATAAAGCCAGATGCGTACTCTCTCAACGAGAAGACTATTCAGCCACAGGCAGCAATGGTTGTCGTTGAAGTTGGAACTGGTAAAATTAAAGCAATGGTTGGCGGACGCGGCTCCACTGGCAGCAGACTATACAACCGTGCTCTTAACCCTAGACAGCCTGGTTCTTCTATAAAGCCACTTGCTGTATATGGGGCTGCATTACAGAAGAGCTATGACTACGCTGAGAAAGGTGAAACTTGGCCTCTCGTTGATTACAAGCACGATAAGCAAGGTATCAAAGGCTATGGAGATTACCTGACAGCATCATCAACTATTGTCGATGAACAGATGACATTTAATGGCAGAGTTTGGCCAAAGAATGCAAGTAACAGCTTCTCTGGACCTGTATCAATGCGCCGCGGACTACAGCAGTCAATAAATACAGTTGCTGTAAAGATTCAGTTACAGGTTGGTAACGAATACTCAGCTGAAATGCTCAAGAAGTTCGGACTTACAACTATTGTAACCAAGGGATCTACGAGTGATATGAACTCGGCGGCGCTCGCACTGGGAGGTTTAACAAACGGTGCAATTCCTTTGGAAATGGCGCAGGCTTATGCAAGTTTCCCTAACGGCGGTGTTCGCCAGTCATCTGTTGCCTACACTACTGTTACAGATCGACACGGTAAGGTGCTACTTAAGAGCAAGTCCAAGAAGACTAAGGTTATGGATGAAGGCGTTGCCTTCATTATGACTGATATGCTCCGAACTGTAGTATCTAATGGTATTGCTGGAGCAGCTTCTGTAAGCGGTGTCCAGGCCGGTGGTAAGACTGGTACTACTAACAGCAACTACGATATCTGGTTCGATGGATTTACTCCAAATTACGCAGCATCACTATGGATTGGTACTGATGTTAATATCAAACTGTCATCCATGTCAGGTATGGCTGCAAGGCTATGGGGACGAATCATGAATCAGGTTCCTAATGCTAAGACCGGCAAGTATAAATCAATGCCAAGCAACGTTATAAGGGTTGGAAGTGAGTACTATACTAAGGGTACAGAAAGGACGTGCTACATACACACCACCTAAGACTGTAACCGATGATCAAGATTATGAAGAAAACAATGATGATGCATCAGAGGAAGATAATACCCAGTCTTCTACAGGTGCCTCCTCTGGCCCTACAATACCAGGTGCATAAATCTTTGTTGCCCTGATTATTAAAATTTTCTAAATCAATATTAATTGTTCTACACAATAAAGCTCCGCTATCACAGCGGAGCTTTGCTATTTAAACAATAAAATGAATTTACCATAGCCTTATATTCACTCAAAAGCTTATATTTCTTAACTTTTTTCTAAAAAATTTATTGACGTGACAAAAAAAAAAATTAATAATTTAAATTATATCAAACTTCGTGAATGCACTCCAATTAAAGGGTTTGAGCGGGTGGCGTCAAAAAGTGACGAATTTGTGATGGCTAAGTCATATTGACAACACAAAACTCCAATTCTATAATCAAGTTGTACTTGTAAAAGGACTTTGATTATTCTATGTATGGAGGTTATTTAACATGGAACAGGAAAACAACAAAGGCCAATTTAATTCCAATTTTGGATTTCTAATGGCTGCACTTGGTTCCGCTGTAGGTCTCGGTAACCTATGGTCCTTCCCTTATAAGCTAGGACTTGGCGGCGGATTCGCATTCCTAATTATTTACACAATTCTTGCTATCGTAGTAGGCTATCCTTTGATGCTATCCGAGATTGCTCTTGGACGTAAGACTCAGAAGGCTGCTATCGAAGCATACAAAGAAGCTGACCACAGATTCAAGTTTAACGGTGTTCTTCAGACTATCGTTCCTTGGTTCCTAATCTGCTTCTACTGCACATTTGGTGGATACATCACTAAGTACTTATTCGAATCAGTTCAGGCTCTATTCGTGAAGAATTCAGCTCTCAACACTGGAGATCCTGGCGCTCTATTCGGCGGCATGATCAATAACGTTGGAAACTCTGTTGCATGGATGACTGCATTCCTAGTACTAACAATGGTAATCGTATTCGGTGGAGTATCAGGCGGAATCGAAAAGTTCTGTAAAATCGCTATGCCTGCACTATTCTTCCTACTACTCGCAGTAGTAATCAGATCTTGCACACTTCCTGGAGCTGGTCCTGGACTAAAGTTCCTCTTCTACCCTGATCTAACAATGTGGAAGACTAACTTCTTTGATGTAGTAAAGCTTGCTGGTGGACAGATGTTCTTCTCTCTATCACTAGCTTCTGGTTGTATCATCGCTTACGGTTCATACCTAGGTAAGAAGGAAAACCTCGAGGCTAACGCTGCTATCATCACTGTTGGTGACTCTCTAGTAGCTGTACTCGCAGGAATGGCTATCATGCCAGCTGTATTCGCATTTGGCCTAAAGCCAGGTGGCGGTCCTGGACTTCTATTCGTTTCGATGACTACTGTATTCCAGTCAATGGGAACTGCTGGTAAGCTCTTCCAGCTAGCATTCTGGCTACTAGTATTCTTCGCAGCTCTATCTTCCTCAATCGGAATGATGGAAGCTGGTATCTCTGCTATCCTCGACTCTAGAGTTAAGGCTGGTAAGCCTGCAAGCAGAGTTAAGGTTTCAATCATCATGGCACTTGCAGCATTCGTAGGAAACTTCCTAACAACTGCTGACTGCCTCGGCGGAAACCCTAAGATGAACTGGTTCCACCTATTTGGACAGGCTGACGTTCTCAGCGTATGGGATTGTCTAGCTGAAGGTATCTTGATGCCACTAACAGGATTCATCATGGCTATCCTTCTTGGTTGGTTCGTACCTCACTTCCTCGATGATGAAATCGAGAATGGCGGTACACGTGCATTCAAGACAAGAGGATTCTACAATTTCTGCATCAAGTGGATTGGACCTATCTTCATGCTCATGATAGTTTACGGACAGTTCACAGATTTCTTTGGTAAGAAATAAGATTATAATCTCGTAAAGAGATAATAAACTATATGATCAAAGTCTCAAAGACCCTCCCACTAGGGAGGGTCTTTACTTGATTCAATTTAAGATAAAATTAAAAGCCACACATTGTGTGTGACTCAAACTAATTAATGATTATTGATATAAAAATATAATGTAATTATTATATGATATTATTAATGAATGATATGAATGATTTCTCATATTCATCTGGCTGAATAACGTATGAACACACGTGCCCTGCTCCTTCAACAAGAAGCAATTTCTTAATATTTGAGTTACACGCTTCATATAGTCTAACTGAATTATCTGGCAAAACATATCTATCATCTTTTCCGTGTATAAACATAACTGGAACATTTATATTTTTCATAATGGCTAAAGGAGATGCATCTCTAACCTTGACTTTCGCTCTAAGGCGCATATTTGCCTTAAATAGACCTATTAAAATGCTTTTGATAATACTATGCCTATTACCTAGTAAATACTCTGCTTGGCTCAATATATCCGTATATGGGCTATCTGCTATACAGCAAACTATGTTAGGTTTACTGTTCCCCTCTAAACGATTCTCATATATACCTGAAGTTATTAAAACTGTAGCAGCTCCCATAGATACTCCATGTAAAATTATAGGAATTTCTGGTGTATATATTTTACACACTATATTGACCCAATCTAAGACATCCTGTGACTCTTTTACACCGAAAGTCAGATATTCACCTTCTGAATCAAAATGACTTCTCTGAGAGATGATTAGATAATCAAATCCATTCCTTAAATACATATCAGCAAATCTTCCCATATCTCTAAGTCCTGTGCTATGAAAACCGTGTACAGCTACTACTACAGCTTTTGGTTTACTTGTTTGTTTCTTATAAAGCCTTCCCTTAAGCACTAACCCATCTCTGGATTTAATATGTACAATTATTGGATCGTTTAATGCATCACTTTTAATAGCTTCTTCGTATTGTAGCAAATATGCCTTATCTCTTGGCTTACAGTTATCTGAAGTTATCTGCAAAGCTTTTTCGCTACGTTTCATAAATTCAAAAATATCAGTACCTCCTATTTAAATGGGAGCTCTAGTAAATCCCTAAATTTCTTTTTACATTAATAGCAACCAAATTTGTTACTTTGCATATTTTAACTTAATTTAAATTATTTGCAATAATATATTGTACAGTAGTCGGCTTATTATCATTATTTGCCGCGTTAACAGAGACTCCTGCTCCTATAATCAGAACACAAGCAAACAGCATAGCCATTACCTTTTGAAGTCTTCAGATCTCATACTTTATCTCCTTCTGTTTTATTCTTCTTCAGCCAAAATATACACACTGAATTTTCTTATCAGTTATACTAAAATTCCAACTATAAGTCTACTTTTATAGTCTAATATTTTAAATCAACATTATAAAATTTAATTGCGGTACAAGTGCAATTCTGGTCAATTGCAACTATACAAATATTGTCACACTTTGAGCAAAACACCCTTTTTTTTGGTATAATAAAATGGTTATTATGAAAAGGAGTTAAAAATGACTGTAATTTTACAAGCAATTTTCTTAGGTATAGTTGAAGGTATTACAGAATGGTTACCTGTTTCTAGCACAGGACATATGATTCTCGTCAATGAGATTTGGCCTATGCATGTTAGCAAAGACTTTATGAGTATGTTCCTAGTAGTAATTCAGCTTGGTGCTATTCTAGCTGTAGTTATTACCTTCTGGAATGATATATGGCCTTTCACTGCTAATAAATCAAAAAAATACATTCGAAAAGATGTATGGTCAATGTGGTTTAAAGTTATCGTAGCGTGTATCCCTGCAGTAATCGTCGGACTAAAATGGGATGATGCAATCGAAAAACATTTTTACAACTACAAGGTAGTTGCTATAATGCTGATACTTATAGGTATTCTCTTTATAGTAGCTGAAAACCGTAACAAACATCTAAAACCTATTACTAATAGTCTCGATGAACTTACATTTAAACAAGCTTTTATCATCGGATTATTCCAGCTTATAGCAGCAGTATTTCCAGGAACATCTCGCTCAGGCTCCACCATACTCGGCGCCCTGATTATTGGTGTAAATCGTAAGACAGCTGCCCAGTTCACATTCTTCATGGCGATTCCTGTAATGTTTGGGGCAAGTCTACTGAAACTTCTCAAGTATGGATTTAACTTTGGAGGGAATGAATTAGTCATACTACTAGTTGGAATGATTGTTGCGTTTATCGTTTCCATGTTTATAATCAAGTTGCTGATGAGTTATATTAAGAAGCACGATTTCAAGGTGTTTGGTTATTACAGAATTGTGCTCGGTGCAGTTGTTCTACTGTACTTCTTCTTTAACTAAGCGTACCATCCATATGAAATTCGGAAAAGATAAAATCCACACGATCATCGTGTGGATTTCCTTTTTTAGTATAGTTATATGCGTTTGAGGGTTATAGGACAAAACGTGTTGGTCGCTAGTCCCAATAATTCTGAAATTCAGATGACTTATGCAGCTCTCCCCAGACCACCGCATCTCCCCATGTAGGGATAGATGAAGTGCGTTTATCTAACTCTGAAATCTTCTGGTATATCGCTGCAATACTTTGTCCGTTGGCATTACTTTTAATAGCTCAGAAACAGAAAGCGGTCTTGGTGAGTGCACATAGCACCACCAGAAGACCGCTTTTATTCTTCTTTCAACAGATAGTCCACGGTGATTCCTTAGCAAGGCTCTTAGCCTTGCATTTATACCGCCTTCTATCTGGTTATTTGTAGATGGAGCCTTGCCTATCTTAGCTATTAAATCTTCATCCAAATAAGTGAATAGAGTGCCTTCTTTTACCAACCTAGAAAGAGATCTCTGTGCCTTTAAAAGTCTTTCATGCGTTGCTCTCCAATTGCCGTTTTCATCTAGTGACCTTTGGCTCAGAAACTTGTTGTGTTTTCTCATCCAATCTAAGAATTCATCTACCCATTTATCTGCTTCAGATCTAGTTTCTAGGTGTAGTAGTCTTTTAGCAAGAGCATATAATTCAGCCCCTGCAAGGGTTTTAGGTCTTGTTGTAGTATATCTTCTTACTTGAGAAAACACATGAAAAAGGCATCTCTGGTGCTTTGCATGAGGCCATACCTTTCTCAAAGCTTTATTAAATCCTTTTCCTCCATCCGAAACTACAAGTGCAGGTTCAGTAATCCTAGACATTAATGAGATCCATGCATTTGCATGCTCATAGCGGCATAAGTACCAACCTAGCACATGGTTTCTGTCACAGCAAATTAAAACACAAGCATTACGGCACAGGTAAATTCCATCTACGAATACTACTGAATGCTTTTCTTCTACAACTGGTGGTAATGTCCATATATCCCAAAATTTGGATGTTTTTCGCCTAAATGTACGACCACCTCCAGGCATATACTTTTGAATATCTTTGCTAAAAAGCCACTTAAGAAATATATTAAGCTGCTTGGTTAGATTGTCTATTTTAGGGGAAAACGCCATCTTACAATTACAACAAAACCACCTCTGTGTTCCTGCATTTGTCTTACCATATTTCGAGCAACACCTACCACAAACAGGGCAAATAACACGCTTCATTTTACAATCCTCCTAGAATACTATTTCTAAGGAAGATATAACCCTAATACGCCTTGAAATTTCAAGTGTTTTAGACGATTTTACCAACACGTTTTGTCCACCCTGTATCTTCTTTCAAAAAAGATATAACCGCTGTAGCCGTTGAAATTTCAACGACCGCAGCGGTTTTTACCAACACGTTTTGTCCTATAACCCGCGTTTGATTTATATAATTTAATAAGAATACGATAAATCACTTTAATGAACTAGTTATCTAAAAATGAGCTAACTGTCTTATAAAAGTTGGGATAAGTCTCCTTGAGATACTTCGCATTTACTACCCAGTTGATGAGCAAAAGCTCTAGGACCTGGGCAAAATCATCATTAAACTGGGTTAAATCGTCTGGTGTCATCTTTACATAGTCACCGCGAAGTCTGAACTCATCCATAAGATGCAGCAATTCCCACAGAAGGTCTGAGAAGTATTCATGATCGTACAGCATAGGATTGGATGACAGTATAAGTATATCAGTCTTCGAAGCGATTATTACATCACTTATAATGTTATATATACCCATGTCAGCGTTAATCGTGAATGTACTGCTTTTAATCGCGTTGATTTTCTCAGATTCAGATAGATTATCGTTGTTAATTTTACGTAATACTTCTTCATCGATATTAGAAACTAGTGCAAGCATACTCATAAGCTCGAATCCGATATCACTAAAGAATGTGCTCGTCAGCATTCGTGTCTTATGACGACTATCTCGTTTAGTGTTAATATCGAGTAGTTCTCCGACTACAATCGTAGTAATTGCAATACTTATCGGGATAAATGCCATGTCTTGGAAAATGTAGAATTCTGTATTCCTAACATCTTTAAATATTAGTATCTGTAGCCCATATATACACGCAGATATTGTGATAAGGACTGATATGATGATGGCATTCTTTTTTGTAAACATAGTGTTTCTCCGCTTATCATTTCTAGTTGCAGCTACATACGAGATAAATGATATACCCTCCATATTAATTTATCATATAATTGACCTATTTCTCGCTTTCTATTGTATCTTTTAATAAAAACTCACTTAAAACACTGTTAAATTTCTCGTAGTTCCATCGAGCAACCGTATGCTTACCGGGAATAAACTCCAATTTCGATTTTGGTATGTGTTCAGCAATGAACTTCGTATGGCTACCATACATCAGATCAAATGTCCCGGCAATTACAAGCGTTTCAGACTTAATATCATCAAGCTCGTCGGCGCTGATTACTGGTTCATTTTTCATTAGACGAAGACGCTCTGCCCTAAGCTTGCGCTTCTCAAGACTCACACTAAACGTTGCGTTTAGCAGCTCAAGTATCTCAATGCCAACACGTACAGTGAACCTAAGAGCTCTGTATTTAATATTTGCTCCGTTAAGAACGAGTTTATCCACACGTTCTGGGTAATCAATCGCAAACCTTATTGCGACATTGGCCCCATCTGAGAACCCCAGGATATGAGCTCTCTTAATGTCGTGCATGTCCATAAATTGCCTTAGATCTTCAGAGAACTGCAAAATAGTAAGAGGTTTATCACCACGCGGCGTTCTACCGTGACCTCTCGAATCCACTGCTATAACCCTATATTTAGATGAAAAGTAGTTAATCTGGTGATAAAAGTAACTGCTGTCTAAACCATTTCCATGAAGCATAATCAGCACATCACCTTCACCTTTTTCAATATAGTTATGCTTTATCATAGTGATTACATTGTATCAAACTAAATTTGTTTTGGAATATCGTTTTGGTGAATTTTTTTGACAAAATAATAATATTTTTCACATTAGTTCCAATGAAACGACACGTGCACCCTATCAGTTAAATTAATGCTGCGGTATAATAAAAATATGAAAAATAAGTATTTGCTAAGAACGGCTATCTCATTACTTGGAGCCATTATCTTATTCGTGCTGGTCGTTAATAATTCTTGGATGTATAAATCCCCTGTCGCTAAAGTGGTTGAAGTCCACAACCATGGTAATACGCAGGCTATTGAGGTGCGTCTAGAAAATGGACGCGACAAAGGAAAGCTCCTTCATATTATTAATAAATACGACAAGTCAAAAGCATATGACGAGCAATACTATAAACATGACTATGTATTTTTAAACGATGAATACTCCGGTATTACTGGCGTGAAACGTGATTATTGGGTAGCTGCTGTTTTTCTTGTTTTACTCGCTTCACTTATAGTTATCGGCGGAAAGAAAGGTACTTACACCTCGCTCTGTGTACTTGGAAATATAGCTCTATTTGGACTTATTATTTATATGAATATACGTGGATTCGACATCTTGCACATGACGGTTGCTGGTGTTGTAGTGTTCACATTTTTTGTCCTGCTAGTTGCTGACGGAATTTCCCATAGGATGATGATATCTTTTGCCGCTACGTTGCTAACAACTTTACTTCTGTCAGCTCTCATCATGCTCTTAATCTGGAATACGGACATAGACTATGATTTTCTTCATTTCCTGCCAGAGCCATTCACTAAAACTGATGCAAATCACTTCTTCCTTGCACAGATAATTATAGGCTGCCTCGGAGCTATTATCGATGTTTCCGTTACTATTACAGCCGCTAGTATGGAACTAGTCGAGAGAACACCTGACATCGGACTTAAGGCACTCCTCAGTTCTGTACGGAAAGTTGCAGATGATATAAACGGCACGATGATAAGTGTAGTACTTCTTACAAATATCGCTTATACATTGCCGATATTTCTAATCTCAATGTCAAACGAAATCAGCTTCAGAACGGTAATAAGTCATGATGTATATTTCTATATAGTTCGCTCTTTATCAGGAATGCTCTCGATTATAGTAGCAATTCTTGTTTCACTTTTCGTCACCTCACTAGTTGCTAGGAAGGAGCTCAAGCATGATTAAAATACTCCTAATCTTATTTGTACTCCTTTCATTACTTGCCGGTGGAGATCGAACGGCTAAATCACTTATGACTACAGCTATCAACATTTCGATTTTTGCCCTGCTTATAGAACTAATCTATATGGGATTTAGCATAACCATTACCACAGCAATTTCGATACTGTTAATAACCGCCGTAACTATATTCTATCAGAATGAAACTAATATTAAGACAGTATGTGCATTTATTTCAGTAGTACTAGTATTAGTAATTTCTGCTCTACTCATATCATTTGTAGTTACTCACGCTCACCTCCAGGGCTTTGGAACAATCGGGGATGTCAAGATTCAGCCATCAAATGGATATGAAGAAAATATTGGTATTAATATGCTGCTTGTACAAATAGCAGTATTTATCGTCATCCTTGTCGGAGGATTAATAGATACAGCTATGGCAGTATGCTCGGGCACTTATGAAGTCATTCGGCACAATTCTGAATTAAGTCGTAATGAGGTTGTAGAATCTGGCACGAATATCGGTAGCAAAATTCTAAGCTCCAATATAAACACATTACTTTTTATATTCGCAGGTGAGTTTATGATTATGTGTATAAATTTTCTTAAATTTTATTCGTGGAGCACGCTTATTAACTCTAAGGATTTTGCGCAAGAATTCATAGCCATCATGATAAGTGCAATAGGAACAGTAATTATCATACCAATTTCCTCTTTAATTTCTTCAAGACTCATGACACGAGACCGTACAAATATTTAACTATAGGTATATTTACAATTTCCATTACTAATGTAGAATAGTTGTATGGAGACTAAGATTAAAAAAGAAAAAATTCAATTATCCGACCATTTTACGTACTACAAATTGATTCGATTTGTCCTCCCTTCTATCGGGATGATGGTATTCACTTCAATATACGTTATCGTTGATGGTCTTTTTGTTTCTAATGTTGTTGGTAAGACCGCTTTGCCTCTATAAATCTCATAATGCCAGTAGTTATGCTCGTTGGTGCAATTGGATTTATGGTAGGTACTGGAGGTGCAGCACTAGTTGCTAAGACACTTGGCGAGCAACGCAGGGATCGTGCTAATCAGTGCTTTACAATGCTAATTGGTGCTACAACCATCGCTGGAACTATCGTATGCATACTGGCATATATATTCATGGATAAAATTTGCCTTGCACTCGGGGCTGATTCAAACATGTTGCATGGCTGCGTTACTTACGGACGTATAAGTATGTATTTTAATGTATTTTTCATGCTGCAAAACTGCTTCCAAGACTTCTTTATTGTTGCTGAAAAACCTCACCTTGGCCTGGTGACCACTATTATAGCAGGACTTTCAAATATTATCCTCGATGCCCTATTCATTTATGTATTTAACTGGGGTGTTGCAGGTGCTGCTGTTGCTACAGGTTTTAGTGAGATTGTTGGAGCGGCAATACCAATAATATACTTTATAAAACCAAATAACAGTTTATTGAGGCTAGTTCCATGTAAGTTGGAATTTAAACCAATAATCAAGGTATGTGGTAACGGAATCTCGGAGATGGTAACGAGTATTACATCCTCATTTGTAAGCATGCTCTACAACGCACAGCTCATTAAATACGTTGGTTCTGATGGAGTTGCAGCATATGGTGTGCTAATGTACGTTCTATTTATATTTGCAGCAATATATATTGGATATTCAATGGGTTGCGGTCCTATTATCGGTTATCATTATGGTGCTCGGAATCCTAGCGAGCTACGAAATATACTTAATAAGAGCTTTAAGCTTTTAACTGGAACTGGAATAGCAATGCTGTTATTTGGAGAAATATTTGCGAGACCACTATCTGGGCTTTTCTTCGCATATGATAAGGCACTGCTAGATATGACAGTTCATGCGATGAGAATTACTACAGTATGCTTCGTTATTCTTGGTATAAATGTCTTTTCATCATCATTTTTCACTGCACTTAGCAACGGATGGCTTTCGGCTTTAATCTCATTCCTAAGAACTTTCGTGTTTAAACTTTCGTTCGTAATTTTTCTACCTATGATTATGGGGCTCGAAGGAATCTGGTGGTCTAACCCACTATCTGAAATCTTAGCATTCGCACTTTCGTTAATATGTATAGGACTTATGAGGAAGAAATACGAGTATTAGAACCTAATTTTCTAAATAAGAGAATATAAATAAGAGCTTGGTCATACAGTAAAATGCTGTTGACTAAGCTCTTATCAATTCTAGCTGATAATAGCTAGTTATTTATCTTTATGTGGATTACTAAATTTACATAAATCATATTACTTTTCGCTGCTTTTTCTTCTAGCATAAACTGTAACAGCAGCGAACATTGCAGCAACAAGCATGCTTAATGAGTATAGGATTACTGAGCTTGAGTCACCAGTCTTAACTACTCTGCCAGTTGACTTTCCGTGCTTTGTAGCCTTTGCAACATGACCTTGATTTGACCTGTGAGCAGAAGCATTATTAATTGCTGACGAGCTTGCTGGCTTCTTATTCGCAAAGAAGAAGTTCGAGAAATGATCAGCTTCAAACTCAATCTTCTTTCCATCGATAATCTTGAAGTCCTTAATTTCCTCAAGCTGCTTATTTCCCTTATCATGGAGAATAACAAGCTTTTCAGGATCTACCTTCTTAAGCTCAAGCTGAACCTTAACCTTCTTACCAGCCTCTGGCTGAACCTTGTTATCTGAACCATCTCTTAGAGAAATATCATATGCCTCGTAATCATAATCACTTAGATTATATCCAGCAACATTGTAACCGAGGAAGATTTTCTTAATAGCATGCTCAGAATCAATCTTTTTAACCTCAATATCCTTGGTTCCAGGAGCAACGATCATTTCCTTTACACTAGGATGTCTATCTGATTTAAGTTCGATAGTATAGATACCAGCTGCACCTTTATTGAAGATTGGAGTCTCAGAACCGTCTTTGCCCTTTAGCTTACCATCGAAATTAACTGTGCCATCTGCATTAAAGATAGCCTTCATTAAATCGCGGCCTCTAACTCTCTTTCCATCAATAAGAACTGTACTGATTGATGATGCATAGTCTTCCTGTGAAAGTCCTTCTGGAAGAGTTAGTTTATTATCTACTAGCTTAACTTCACCATCATGGTACTTAGATCTCAAATTGAAAGATGTTTCGATATCTGCAAAGTTATCATCTTCGTAAACAACTATATATGTACCCATTCCAGTTTTGTCTGTTTCCTTGATGGATATCTTGTTACCGGATACTGTATAGTCCTTGCCCTGCTCAAGAGTATTCCTACCCTTATAAATAGCTGCTAGCTTGTAGTTGCTTCCAGCAGGAGTCTTAACATCAGATGTTACAGTAACACCATCCTTGAACTCAGCATCATTGATAGTAGCTCCATACTTTTCGTCTAGAAGTGTCTTGCAAAGTACATTAGTGTTGATAACAAGATCAGCTTTATCTCTTACAAGATAGCGAATCTGAGTTATTCTCTTGCCCTGCAGATCCTCGTGACGCTTATAATCAACTGTATTACCGTGTGGCTCAACGAAACCCTTCTTTACGGCAAACGAGAACTCGTTTGGACGAAGCCAGATATTTTCAAGATGCTCCATACCATACTGCTTACCATCACTAGTCTTAACGATAATTCCTTCGATTTCCTCAATCTTAGGCATCTTTTTGGAATCAACATTAACTAAGTAATGACCCCAGTGACTACCAGTTTCTACTCTAACCTTTGCATCAGGATCTAGAACTTCTTGAGTGGTTGTAGCGGATAGTGTTCCATCACCATTAAGAACCTTGTACTCATAGGAAGCAGCTGCAGGATCTTCATTTGCCTTGAAATTCTTGACAAGGTTTAGTAGAGGGTTGTTAGAAGACTTGCCTTCTTTGATTGCCTTCATCGCCTCAACATATAGACTCTTTCTGATTGCAACATTAGCATCCTTTATGCCAAGGATTTCAACACCGTTTTCCTTTCCTCAAAGTAAGTAGTTGGGAATCTCTTTGACTTTACCTTTGTAGCACTTGTCACTGCATCGTACTGCCCTTCACCCCTCATGCTTGCAGCCTTATCTACAGCATTCAGATCCATACTCTGAATTCCATTCCTTAGATTGTTAAGCTCACCATAGTAAAAATCAGCATATGCTAGGTTGATCTTGCCGTATATATAATCATTATCGGCTATCGCATCTATGCCTGTCTTTGGATCTGTGTTATTTCCAGGATTTGGATTAGGCTTTGGATTCTCATTGTTACCAGGATTTACAGGTGTGGTTCCGCTCTCCTTAGCTTCGGCATCCTGCATCATCTTAACTGCAATTCTCTTTGCACCTTTTAGAGAATATGTCGCCCCAGTATTAGAATCAACTAACCCATTGACAGAACTTAGCGTTGCTGGTTTACCTACGAGTGTGCCAAGCTGCATTCTCGTTAAATCAACATATCCGCTATTCATACGGTCCATATTTGCTGCTGGTGTGCATTCTATGGACTTAATAACTCCGTCTTTTACTTCCATCTTTAAACTGATGTCGTAACCGCGCCAAACGGAATTTGGATCCTCTGCTACTCTACCGGAGCCCGTATATACTTTGTCCTTAGCAACCTGGTCACCTGTAACCGCAAAAGAGTTAGCGGCACCCATGCTGAACAACATACTGGACGTTAAGGCTGCGGTAAGAAGCTTCTTCGACCAATTTTTTTTCATCTACTTATTCCTCCTTAATGAATAAATACATGCAATGCAAAAGCGTGTTAAATAATACTTAAAGGTTAGTAATTTAGTTAGTTAACTTAAACTAACCCATGAAAATTTTACCACTATGTTTATTAAAAATCTACACGTAATGTCCATTTATTTATTACAAATTTTGCATAATTTAATAAATTATTATAAATATTACTATTATTACACTTTATTTTCTCGACTGGTTAATATTTAAAACCTAAAAACCTGAACTAGCAGACTGAATTTGTTCCCTTACTGTTCAGGCTTTATCTTATTATTCATTAAATAATATTTCTTCTATTGGGTTCTTATATTACCAAAGCCCCATCACGTACTGAAGCAGCAAGCTCACTATCGTAATTCCTATCCAGCATGTTGCTCCTAATACAAGTGGCTTCCCACCAGTCTTAATTAGTTTCACTATATTGCTATTTAAACCAATTGCACTCATTGCCATAACTATGAGAAATTTACTTAATGTCTTGAGCGGCTCGAATACTTTTGCGTCTAGTCCAACAGATACTCCGACTGTAGTTACTATCGATGCAAGTATAAAGAACATGATAAATGTCGGAAAAGCACGCTTTAGACTAAATGAATTTTCATTACTTGCGACATTTTCGGAACTACTTTTTTTCTTTGCAGTATAGATTGCAAGAATTAATGTAATTGGTATTATTGCAAGTGTTCTGGTCAGCTTAACCGTTACCGCCTTATCAAGTGACTGCGTTCCTAGATGCCACATGCTATCCCAGGTAGAAGCAGCAGCCGTTACCGACGATGTATCATTAACTGCAGTTCCTGCAAAGATGCCAAATGCTTCACCGCTCGTCGTACTCATTCCGATTGCATGACCGAATATTGGGAAAACAAGAGCAGCAATCACATTAAAGAAAAATATAACCGATATAGCTTGTGCAACTTCATCATCAGAAGCGTCAATTACCGGTGCTGTCGCTGCTATCGCTGATCCTCCACAAATTGATGAGCCTACACCAACAAGCGTAGCAGAATTTGCATCTACTTTCATAATTTTGTGCATAGCATACGCTAATATCAGCGATGTAGAAATCGTACATAATATAATTGGTAACGATTGAACTCCAGTCTCAAGTATTACCCCTAGGTTAAGTCCGAACCCTAGTAGAACTACAGCTGTCTGCAAGATATATTTAGATGTGAACTTAATCCCTTTACCAAATACGCCCTTTTCTGTCCAAAATAGTGTTAATACCATACCGAACAGAATTGAAAAAACCGGTCCACCAATAACCGGAATAAGCTTACCAATTAACCAGGCTGGTACTGCAATTGCAAAGCATGCGATTATACCCGGAATTTTGGCTATAAATGAATTCATTTAAATCTCCTTGAAAGCTATTTTGAAGCTATAATTTAATAATAATATACCATAAATGCATTTAGTAAGCATAATCTGTCCTCATTTATCTAATATTGGATTTTAAATAAATAAAAAAGTGCAAGGAAATCCCCCTGCACCGATAAAGCATAGTATATATTCCTACAAGGTTAGCGTAGGCGCTGCATAAGTTCTTCCAAGAAGCTCCTGATTGAGCGCATATAACCCCTTAGGATCTCTGCCATATAGTTCAAACTTCTTAAGCAGATCATCTGCAGACTTCTCTTCTTCTCCCTGTTCTTTTACAAACCAGTCGAAGCACTGCATCGTACGATAATCATCTACTTCACTAGCAGCCTTATAAATCTTATTGATCAAGCTAGTAACATACTGTTCGTGCTTAAGACTATACCTAAGAGCATCTTCGATTTCCTTGCACTCCATATCAGGCTTGGCAATCTCTGTAAAAGTAACCTTCTCTCCGTTGTTGAAGAGGTACGTTCTCATGAGCATAGCATGATCTCTCTCCTCTTGCGCCTGGATATCGAAGTAGTGTGCAAATCCGTCAAGTCCAACTTCATTGTAGTAGTTTGCAAAATCAAGATATAAATATCCTGAGTAAAACTCATGGTTCACCTGCTTATTAATTAGATCAGAAACTTTCTTATCTAGCATAATAACCCCTCCTAGTAATATTATCTCTCAATAAGTCTGTTCATTATACTCCATTTAACATATTATTACAATTCAATTGTGCATAGTGTATTTTGCACCTCTCTTAAAATACTTTTGTCGTCCACTCAGTACAATCCCACACCTCTGTAGCTACATCTTCATAGAAGAACGGATCGTGACAAACCATTAAGATGCTTCCCTTGTATTCGTTAAGTGCTCTCTTTAACTCATCTTTTGCATCTACATCTAAATGGTTCGTCGGTTCGTCGAGCACTAGCAAGTTAGAAGGTCTATTTAGAATTTTACAGAGTCTAACCTTTGCCTGTTCTCCTCCTGAAAGCACTTTAACCTTGCTCTCAATGTGCTTCGTCATAAGACCGCATTTTGCAAGAGCCGCACGCACTTCCGCTTGTGTATAAGACGGAAATTCTTTCCATACAGCCTCAATGCAGGTACTGTCATCATCAGTTCCATCTTCCTGTGCGAAATAGCCGATTTCAAGTCCAAATCCCTTTTCTGAAGTTCCAGAAAGCGGACTTATAAGCCCGAGTAGGCTCTTAAGGAGTGTCGTCTTACCAATTCCATTAGCACCTGTAAGAACCACCCTGCTGCCCCTCTCGAGAGATATATTAAGAGGAGAAGATAAAGGTTCATCATATCCGATAACTAAATCCTTAGTCGTGAAAATAAACTTTCCAGGCGCCTTGGAGTACTCGAAGTGAAACTCTGGCTTAGGCTTCTCGACAATTTTCTCAATAAGCTCCATGTTGTCGAGCTTTTTCTTACGTGACATAGCCATATTTCTAGTGGCAACCCTGGCTTTATTTCTATTTACGAAATCCTGAAGCTCTGCAATCTCCTGTTGCTGTCTGTTATATGCAGCCTCCCTCTGAGCCTTCTGCATCTCAAAGACCTCAAGGAAACGATCGTAGTCGCCTACGTATCTGTTAAGCTGTTTTTCATACATGTGATAAATTGTATTGATTACGCTATTTAGAAATGGGATCTCATGAGAGATTAGGATAAATGCATTTTCGTAATCCTGTAGGTATCTAGTCAGCCAGGCGATATGTTCCTCGTCGAGGTAGTTGGTCGGCTCGTCAAGAAGTAAAATCTCAGGCTTCTCTAGTAAAAGCTTACCAAGAAGAACCTTCGTACGCTGACCGCCTGAAAGCTCTGATACATCACGGTCTAACCCGAGCTCCGTTAGACCTAGTGCACGTGCGACCTCACTCACCTTGGCATCAATCATATAGAAATCATGCGCAGTTAGGAGTTCCTGAAGTGTGCCAGCTTCCTCCATATACGAATTCATAGTTTCTTCATCCACATCAGCCATCGACATATACAGCTCGGTGATACGCGATTCCATATCATATAGATAGTCAAAAGCGCTAGCTAGAACGTTTTCAATCGTCATTCCCTTCTTGAGTGCGGAATGCTGATCAAGATAACCGACACGTACATTCTTGGACCACTCAATCTTTCCTTCATCTGGTTGTAAACTGCCAGTTATTATATTCATAAAAGTAGACTTTCCTTCGCCATTGGCACCGATTAAACCGACATGCTCTCCTGGAAGAAGTCTAAACGAAACATCCTCAAGAATTGCTCTATCACCGAATCCATGTGAAACGTTTGAAACAGTTAAAATACTCATTAATCTCTTTTACTCCTGTATATGCAGATATATATATATTATCAAAATTCACGTCTCTAAATTATACACTATCACTACTATATTGTAATGCTTAAGCTGATATTAAGATTTATAAGTTTATGCAAAATAATAAGGGTACCCCTTGGCACCCTTACCTAATAATGCGTTGATTGTACTGCGTAGTATATCACCTTTATCAGCGATTACTTTGAAGGCGATGGAGTTGGCTCACAAACTGCTGTATAGTGTGCCTTCCTCGCTTTGAAAGTCTCATCCTTAAACAGGTTCATGAGTCTACCTTCGTTCTCAAAGATATCCTGACCATGTAATGCTTTTCCAGATAGAATATCGTGAGCATGATGAAGAGTAGCTGGATCGAACTTGAGTCGTAATGCTCCGTCCATCATAACGAGCTCACCCTTAAGTCCGCAAAGCTCGCACTCAGCTTCGTTGGTATCTGGGTGGATATAGAAGTTGTTACCATGACAGTGAGGACATGCACCCTTGTGTCCCTTGAAATAGTCAAGCTTATCGTTTTCTGGATCCATAATCATGAGATTTCTCTCTCTGATATCCTTCGCAGCTTCAACTAGATTCCTCCCGATTTCCTTAACGCGAGCAACCTTATCATCCTGCATGAGAACATCCTTTGACCAAGAGAAGTAATCATTATCAACAACCTTCCAGCCAGGGCTCATAGCGAGCATTGCGTGATCAGTCTCAGTACGCACAGCCCAGTCAGATCCGCCAATTCCGAGGAATGAAATCGCTCTCTGCTTGAAATACTTCATTGGTAGTGGCTCTTTGCCCTGTTCCATCATCTTTGCCTGACATCCGAGCATTAAACCAGTATCATGACCAGGCCCCATTCTATCCATTAGGTTATGGAACATACCTGTACCACCTGACTCAAATATTGGGTCTACAACTAGTATTCCGTCTGAATCGGTCATCTTCTCATATAGCGCTGCAAAGTCGTCCTTCTGCGAACAGACCATCCCCTTTCCCATTACGAGAGCTCTTGAACAAGCGACACATCCAGTACATGGCTTGATGTTCCAGTCAAATAGATGAATAAACTCTATATCGCACCCCATCTCCTTTGCCTTTTCAAGTGCAACGCGACACATAGTGTCATTATTACCGTTCTTTGTTCCTAGAGAAATTCCTAAAATTTTCATACTCAATCCCCCAACATTTACCATAAATCATCCATTTATAAGCACTTGTTAAAAACAAAACACTGCTTACAACTAGATATTACAATAGGAGGATTCATTTGTATAATTGATATATACACATAAGTATCATAACTGTTATGTTATGAACTACTAGCCTATAAACCCATTACTTTTAGTCCATATCAGCTTCGATTTACGTTTAACTACATTAAACTCCCTTTTATATCTTTCAAGATTAAATTCATCTTGTGGTATGTTGTAAATAAGAACCTCTCTTTCCTTATACCTCTCCCATGCATCTGATGACATATAATAAACTTCCTCTATATTAGCTAACTTTTCTTCACCATTCTTATCTTCATACGAATATTCCCGATTTGGTCCTTTCCAAATCACTTGATCGGAATAAATGCTATCGTTATTAGTTCTATGTGTACGATTCAAAACTAGAATTAGTGCTTTTCCGTCAGTTGAGATTACCCGATTAACGTCTCGATACTTCTCACTAGTTTGCATACTATCTTTTACCCACTTTATTTTCGCCTCTTTGTATGGCATATAAATCCTGTGATTATCGTAGTAATCCCAAGCACCTACAGCTACGATCGCTGTAAATATGACCGATATCAAAATTGTTAGTTGTATCTTTAAACTAATTCTCTTACGTATTCTATTAAGGGATTCATATATACTTTTATTTTCATTATTATTGACCGTATTAATATATGTTTCATCTACAGATAATTTTTTAAGCTCTTCACTACAGTTTTCACATTCTTCTATATGTTCATCAACTAGAGTTTTACTATCGTTAGACAAGACCTCATCGACATACAAAGGCAGTAAGTCTCTAATCACGTCACAGCTTATCTTCATTTTAAAACCTCCAAACTATCCTTTATCTTTAAACGACTTCTGTGGTAAGTAACGCGTGCCCAACCGTCAGATTTACCGAACAACGACCCTATGTCACTAAACGATAAGTCGGCATAAACCCTGAGCATAAAAACTTCTTTATATGGCTCATCTAAAGCATGGATTGCTGCTCTTAATTCAGCTGACTGTTCTCTGTCTAGAATAACGCTCTCGACACTGTCACCAACAAGGTTATCTGGCTCATCGCATTTTAACTCACACAGACGGTTATTCTTATTTACATAAGTAAAATAAATATTCTTAGCAATTTGGCAAAGCCACACCCTGGCACTCGATTCTCCGCGGAACGAATCAAGGTTTTTAAGCGCTCTAAAGAAAGTCTCCTGTGTAATTTCTTCGGCGAGCAAAGAGTCTTTACACATAGAGAAAATGTATCTATAGACCGAGGTGAAATATTCACGATATAGCTGGTCTAAATCCATCATATCCTCCTTTAGTATTTGCGTTTCTATATATATGACTCTGCTTAATCTAAAACGTTACAAGATACTATCTTGTATTTTAAATATATTGAAATAAAAAAAGAAAGTCCATGAGTATAACACTGACTTTCTTATAATATGTGAAAAATATTTAATTAGCTTAGCTTTTATCCTTTAAGCTCTTCAAGTAGCTGCATGACTGTCTTGCTTAGTGAAGGATGGCGGAGATGAGGTGCAATCTGAGCTAATGGAACTAGCACAAAATCTCTCTTATGCATCTCGATATGAGGAATAGTAAGGTTCTCTTCCTCCACTATATATTCATCATACATGATGATATCGAGATCCAGTGTCCTTGGTCCCCAGTGCACCTTCCTCTCGCGATGTGCCTCAAGTTCAATTCGCTGTAGCTCGCTAAGTAGCTCTTTAGGAGATAGTAGCGTATCAACTTGCAGCGCTCCATTTAAAAAATCATCCTGCTCAACACCACCATAAGGCTCTGTTTTAATATATTCAGATACTTTATTAACTCTGCACCCTTCGATTTCTCCTATACTCTTAACTCCGAAGTCAAGGTATGCCTTTTTGTCACCCATATTTGATCCGATAGCGATGTAAGCATTGTGCCAGAAGCGCTCAATCTTGATAGAAGCCTCTCTAAGAGGAAGTCCAATCGGAGCCCATGGCTTCTTAATCTCAACAGAGACACCCTTCACCATATCATATCGGAGCAGCATTGCCTCAGCTAACTCTTCAGCAGCAGTTTCAAGAAGCTTCACGGTATGAGTTTTAGTGTATTCGGTGACAAATGATGCCACATCACCATAGTTAATAGAGTCCTCTAGATCGTCTGTCTTGCCCGCTAGTCTAGTATCCGTATATAACTTTATTGTAAATACAAACTTCTGTCCTAAGGTATTCTCTTCAGGGAAAACCCCATGATTTGCAAAGACTTCAAGATCTGTTATTTTAATCTCATCGTACATTTTCCGTCTCCTCGTGTACGTTCAAGCTGTGAAAATTATTGATAATATGTTCCATTTACAAACTTATCTTAGATACGCTCCCTTAGAATTGCCTGTATGGTCTTCATCGCACGATAGTTCTCTTTTACATCATGTACTCTTATTATTGATGCCCCCTGAGCTACTCCGTAAGCTGTTGTTGCTATAGTTGCCTCGAGTCTCTGATCCACTGGTAGGTCTAGAATCAGTCCAAGTGTGGACTTTCTAGAAGTGCCCAGCAGAATCGGTAACTCTAGCTCCTTCATTTTATCTAAGTGATGCATAGCCATAAGATTATGCTCGGGTTTCTTTCCAAAGCCAAAGCCGGGATCCATTACAATCTTATCCACGCTTACGCCGTGAGCCTTAGCGATATCGATGCAACCACGCATATCATCTAGCCATTCTTTAACAAAATCAGTGTAGTCAGCATTGCTTCTATTATGCATGAGACAAACTGGGACGTCATACTTCGCAGTTGCTTCAGCTACCATCTCATCGTACTTAAATCCCCATATATCATTGACCATATCAGCTCCGCATTCAAGAGCAGCCAGAACGACTGATCCCTTGTAACTATCGATAGATACCGGAACATCAAAACGCTCTTTTACAGCTCTGATTACAGGCACGATTCTCTCAATCTCTTCCTCTTCCGTAATCTGAATATGTCCGGGTCTAGTCGACTCACCGCCGATATCAATAATTGCAGCGCCTTCATGAATCATCTCTTCAACGTGACGCAGCGCACTATCCATGTCGTTCCACTTACCTCCGTCAGAAAATGAATCGGGAGTGAAGTTAAGGATCCCCATTATGTAACAATCATTTTTTAAATCAAAGTTTTTATTTCCAATTTTCATTTTATTCCTTATCCTTTCCACATAACTATTGTGGACTTAGCAATAATGAACCACATTAGTACTTGATGTTCAGATTCTTCTTATCATCCGGCCACTTACAAGTATCACGTGCATCACAGCTTAAGCATAGACGCGATTCCTCATCCGCACGCTTAATGACATAGGCTAACCTTCCCATAAGACCGCCAGTCTCTTCAGATTCAGAATGACCTCGGTGGCCATGAACCGCAGAAATTATTGCTTCTCTCTCTTCATCGCTATATGATGACCTCTTCAAAATTTCCTTTGCAATCCTAGCACCTGCTTCATCATGAGGAATGCCATCAGTATACTCCTCACTTCGTCCTATATCGTGAAGTAGTGCTGCAGCATAGATGACATCCCTCGGTATGTTTAAAGCCTCTTCAAGCGAAAATATATATGCTATGCGAGCTACATCCATCATATGGATAAAGTCATGTTTACAGTAGATCCTAGTAGCTTCAGCACATTCAATTTCTTTCATACACCTTAGCCAATATTCATCACGGTAGATGGACTCAAGCCTCTTCATAGACTCATTGTTATTAGAAGTAATGTCGCTACCAGTATTCAAATTTATTATAGAATAAGCCATTTAATCCACTACCTATGCTCTAACATTCTAAAGAATGTATTTTGTAGGCATTCATCGTTCTCGAAGTTTCCGCGCGCCATAACCGTAACTGTCTTGGTTCCAGGCTTCTTGATACCACGCATAGTCATGCACATATGTTCAGCCTCAATCATAACCATAACACCCTTTGGATTTAGCTCCTCCATGAATGCATCAGCAATCTGCGAAGTCATTCTCTCCTGAAGCTGAAGTCTCTTGGCAAATACCTCGACAGTTCTAGCCATCTTGCTAAGTCCAATTACCTCGCCGTCAGGTATATATGCGATGGCAACTCGTCCATAGAATGGGAGCATGTGATGTTCGCATAGTGAGTAGAATTCAATATCCTTCTCGAGAACTATGTCATTGTTCTCAACATCAAAGCGCTTCGCTAAGTGTGTGCTAGCAGAATCAGTGTATCCACCTGCTAACTCTTCATACATTTTGGCAACACGTTCAGGAGTTTCGAGCAATCCCTCTCTTGTGACATCCTCACCAATTCCATCGAGTATGAGCCTTACACCCTCCATGATTTTTTCTCTATCCATTGTTCGTCCCCCTTGTTTCTATAATCCTTTTTACATCCCCCAGAAACGATAGTGACCCGCACACTAGTATCACATCATCCCTACTAGCGTATTCATACGCTTTATCAATTCCCTGATAAATACTATCCGATGCCTCAACATGCTTAGAATAAGCACGGGCCTTTTCAGCGAGTTCTCGTGCTGGCATAGCCCTATCGTTATTCGGCGTCTCAACCGTTATAACCTGCTTTGATAACGGCACTAAGTGTGAGAGCAGCTTAACGTACTCCTTATCTTTAAATACACCTATAACGAGTATCACCTTCTTATCCCCAAAATACTGGCGAATTGACGATTCAAGTGCCATAGCTGCGCCCTCGTTATGTGCACCGTCGATGATTACAGTTGGGTCCTTTACTAGTTCCGTAAATCGTCCAACCCACCTTGCAGCTCTTAATCCATCGTATATCGCTTTGTCTGGTATAATGACGTCCTTATCTCTTAATGCCTCTACCGCAAGTAGAGCGAGCGAGGCATTGCTGAATTGGTGCGTTCCAGCAAGCGATATGGTCACGTTATCCCACATGCGATAATTAAAGCGTTGTTCTCCAATTCCATATGAAATCGGTTCAATAGCAGCTTCATCAACTACTCTGAGTTCAGATCCAAGTTCAGCGCACTTAGCAGCTAGCACATCTTCAGCATCAGCATGCTGCTTAGCGCTTACCGCTATGGTATCAGGCTTTATTATGCCAGCTTTCTCACCGGCGATTTCCCTAATAGTCTCTCCAAGAAATGCCATGTGGTCCTTAGAAATTGGTGTTATCACTTCAACGAGGGTTGTACCTACGACATTCGTCGCATCCTCTCTGCCGCCTAGTCCAGTCTCTAATACTACAAAGTCGCACCTTCTACTCTTGAAATATAACATAGCAAGAGCTGTTTCAGCTTCGAATAGTGTCGGTGAATTAAGTCCATCCGCCTCCATGCTGCTAATCGCTTCGGCTACCTCTGTCGTATGACGTGCAAGTTCATCGTCTGCGATATGAACACCATTTACCTGAAACTGTTCTCCGTATTCAAAAAGCCACGGAGAGAAATAGCACCCCGTGGTATATCCTGCTTGAATTAAGATACTGGATAGATACGAGAGAATCGACCCTTTGCCATTGGTGCCAGCGACATGAATAAACTTTAGCTCATCTTGTGGATCACCCAGTCTGTGGAGTAGCTCGCGCATACTGTCCAGGCCAAGTACACTTCCGTACCTAGATAGTTCATCCAGATATACTCTTGACTCCTTGTAATTCATTTATTGCTCCTAACTTGTTTTAACTCCATATATTTTTAATGCAGTTATTGAATACTATCAAGTGATATTCGAAACACAAAAACCTCCCTGTTCAAAACAGAGAGGTTCTGCATCAGTATTAAGCTGTCAAAATTATTTTTACTATCTTGTAGTAGGTTCGTGATGTCATCTTAAATATCACAAAATATATCACGAAGAATACACCGATTACCAAGCCGAAGTATGTTCCATACTGCGAGAATTGATTTACCCCGAACATCTTTAATAGTTGATAAACAATCTTAGATGCCACTATGCAGTGTGCGATTGCTACCACAAATGGTGCATAAAACATCCATACAATCTGAGAAGCTCCAGTTCTTTTTTTATCGATCATCATTAAGTCCTATTTTTCTTCATAATCTGATACTTATCTCTGTCTTCATACCCTTCGCTTATTTGCTTGTAGTAGATTACGAGGATGGTTCCCGTTAAAAAGATTATGCCTATAAGTACTCCAAGAAATAGGAATCCACCATTTAGTTCATATAGTCCTTTTAGTGCCTCTACTCTACTTTCAAGAGTGTAACCATTATCATTCTTTAGCTTGCTTAGGCTGCTATCATACGAGTTCTTATTTATACCAGAGACATTCCATTCTATGCTGCACTTTATCGAAGAATTTTCCATATTTTTATTTTGGATATTATACGTCTTCAGTACAGAAGCTATATACTGCATAGTAGATAGATCTTTTACAACAAGTGCATAACTATCTACATTTGCACTAGAGAGGATTTTATTATCAATTTCTCTAACTTTAAAGGTGCGGTCACCGATTTTGAGGTTGCTCAAATTGAGAGCACCTTTTCTATTCGAAGTCATTATCACTTCGTCATCTTTAAGAGAAATATTTTTGTTGAGCTTTTTATTATAACTATCAAGGTCATATGTGAACATGAAATACGGTGATGTTTTCGCATCTCTCATATATGTCTCAAATGAATTCCCGTTTTTTGCTACAGCAGGATTCATGCTGAGCTCTATAAAAGAGTCCTTTATCTTCGCTTTACCTGTAACAGTCTGACCCACTCTATTTTCAAGATTTTTCTGAATATCTTTAAAGTTATTCTCATCTACAGCTGTATCACTTGTTAGAATGTAATCTCTTGAAAATGCGATAAAGCTATCTCCATTTTTCTGAATATTAGAATAGATGGTTGCTGTAGCTGATAGTGTGATGATAATACCAACACTCATAACGGCTATACTTGCAAGAGATACTGCATTGCTCTTCATCCTATAAATCAGCCCACTGACACCGAGAAACTTTTCTGGCTTAAAGTAGCTTTTTCTTCTTCTCTGCATCTTCAATATAATAATTGAAAATGAGATGAATAGTAGATATGTAGCCGCTATAACCAGTAGTGATGCGATGAAGAAATTAACCAGAGAGGATAACGTTCCTTCTGTTGTTAGGGCAATTCCATATCCGCCGCATAGAGCTACTAATCCTATAATCATTAAAACAAATCTTGATTTCGGTTCACCTTCGCCACTATGTTGTTTTCCTAGTAGCTGCACGGGGGTCGTCATATATATTCTATAACTGCTTCTTGCGATAGTTATGAAATATAGTCCTAGCATTGTAATAGAGCATACAATCATCGCAGTTATACTGAATGGATAGTCCATAATTCTGCCTGCCACATCATGCATTAACCTATTAAGTCCCAAAAACGAAATTTGTCCAAAAATATATCCACCAACCATTCCGAGTATCGCTATGATTGAGAATAATACGAAGAACTCAATACTTATGATTTTACGAATGTGCTTCTTCTCAAGGCCAAGAATTGCATATAATGCAAACTCTTTATTGCGCTTTTTTAGTAAAAAATTAGTCGTGTACATTACGAAGATAATCGTAAAAATTCCAACTACCACAGCTCCCATAGTGATAAGTTCGGGAAGAGTTTTATGTCTCGTCTGAACATACTTATTGTTGATAAGTGAGATCATGATGTTGAAAAGCATCAGCATAATTCCAGATGATAATACAAATGGTATCTCCAATATTCTGTTTGCCTTTAAATTTTGAAAGGCAAACTTTCTTGCCATCGAAAACGTCATTAGTTATCACCTCGATTCAGCATGAATTGAGCCTGATTTATACGCTCCATGAACGCCTCTTGTCTTTCGTTGTCACCTCGATAGATTTCGTGATAAACAATGCCGTCCTTTATAAAAAGCACCCTTTTTGCATAAGATGATGCCCTCAGCGAATGAGTAACCATGATGATGGTCTGTCCAGCTTCATTTATCTTGCAAAACATCTTAAGGAGGCTTTCCGACGACTGCGAGTCTAGTGCGCCAGTAGGCTCATCAGCAAGAAGAAGTGCGGGGTTTGTTATTACTCCCCTAGCGACTGCGATTCTTTGCTTCTGACCTCCTGAGACTTCATAAGGGTATTTTTCGAGAAGCTCACCGATTCCAAGAGCGGATTTGAGTTTACTGAGCCTGTCCTTCATAACAGCCTCTTTTTCATTAGATAGAACAAGCGGAAGGAATATGTTATCCCTATTATTGAACTGATCTAGCAAGTTAAAGTCTTGGAATACGAAGCCTAATTCTCTTCTACGGAAATCAGATATCTCGCTGTCCTTAAGGAGACTTGTATCTTGTCCATTTAAAATTACTGATCCTGAGGTTGCTCTATCGAGAGTGGCAATTATATTAAGCAGCGTAGTTTTTCCTGCTCCCGACTCACCCATTATGGAAATGAATTCGCCACTATCAACCGAGAAATTTACGCCCTTTAGGGCATCTGTTGTCACTTTTCTAGTTTTATACGTTTTCTTTACGTCTTTTAATTCTAAGATTGCCATATCTTTAGTCACTCCTTTTTCTTTATGCTCTAATTTTACATATCGTAATCGATCGCTGCATTTATCTAATATGACAATCGATAATAACAACCTTACAATTCTGAAAGATTAGTTCGAAGGAAATCTAATCGAGAACACACTCCCGACATTCAATGTCGACTGAACATTTACTTTGACGTTAATTACATTCGCAATAGTTTTGACTAGATATAAGCCGAGACCGCTGGATTTTTCATTAATTCTTCCGTTAAATCCAGAATAACCTCTGTCAAATATTTTACTTAGATCCTCTGAGCGTATTCCAATTCCAGTATCACGGATTTTAAGTGTGTTTGAATCCTCTTCAAAAGATATCTGTATAGTTCCTGATTCGGTGTATTTAATCGCATTTGCTAAAATCTGTTCTATCAATATCGATAGCCATTTTGTATCTGAAATAACATTAGCCGAAATATGGTTGTAATCTAAGGATATGTGTTTCTCAATGAACAGCATCGAATACTTCTTAAGCAGACTTCTAATTAGAGAATCTAGGCTAATAGATGTAATATCCATATCTGCATCCCTATCCATCAGCTTCAGATAGTTTATGGCCATATTAGTATATTCTTCGATATAAAACATCTGTTCTTTAAGTTTATTCTTATCTTCAAATTCACTCTTTTGTAATATTAAATTTGAAACAGTTATGGGTGTCTTTATCTGATGAACCCATAATAAGAAATATTCTTCAAGTTCTCGCCTATCAATGGTAGCTTGATTTAATAGCCTTCTGTTTTCTATTTCAAAATCTTGCGAAAGCTTCTTGTAATTTTCTTGCCTTGAATAGTTTATCCAGTCGATAAACAGGAATATCGCACTGATAAAAGCAGCACCTTTTACTCCAAGCCAAAAGTATTCGCGCTTGAAGTTTGCAAATTCAAAGACAACTCCGAAAACACTTGTTGTGTAGATTAATGTTGAAATTATCTTATATTCATTTTTTAAAAATTCAATCACTTTGTTCATGTTTCTTTTACCTTAAAAAGTACCCTAGACCCTTTTTTGTTTGAATTAAATCTTCAAAGCCAATCCCGTTTAACTTTTTTCTAAGCCTAGTCATATTTACCGCAAGTGTATTGTCATCTATAAAATCATCCCCTTGCCAGCAGTTATTAATTATATCTTCTCTCTTGGCTATCTGTCCTTTCATATTAAACAAACTTTCAAGTATCAGTAGCTCTGTTCTAGTTAGCTCAACAGAGTGCTCCTTTGATTCAAGCAGTGCGGCTGACAGATTTAAAGTCAGTTCTCCATAAGTTATCTTTCGGAATCCACCGTGTAATCATAAGCTCTTCTCAGTACAGCCTGTATCTTAGCCCTGGTAACTGCAATATCAATAGGCTTTGTAATATAATCATCCGCCCCAAACTGAATCGCTTGAATCATATCCATCGATTCTGAATGAGATGAAATGAAAATTATAGGAACATTAGATTCTTGTCTTATCCTTTGCGTCCAATAAAACCCGTTATACTGAGGAAGCGTAATATCCATTAGAACTAAATCTGGCTCAAACTCTTTATAATCATCGTAGACATCATTAAAGTTATCAATTCCACGAGTCTCGTATCCCCACTGGGAAAGTTCTTCGCTTATGATTGAACTGATGTTTTTATCATCCTCCACAATTAATATTCTAAACATGCTTTATACTCCTATTATCATGAGATATCTATTCTTGAGATATATTTGCACTATATTCATGCTTTCATAATAAAAAATAGCCCTGTAGTCGTATAATTTCAAGGGCTATATCATTAAGTTCTTTTTTAAATTCTTACTTATTTAAGCGCATTAACAGGGCACACCTTAACGCACTCCATACAGAGTATGCACTCTGTACCATTTGCCCTTTTCCTGGAATTGTCCGTCATCTCGACATCCATCGGGCAAACCTTCTTACATTTGCCACATGATATGCACTTATCAGTATCACACTTGATTCGAACTAGTGAGTAGTAGCTCATCGGTTTCATGAACACCGTTATCGGACAGACGTACTTACAAAATGCTCGGTTATCCTTAAATGCAAATGCCATACCTATTCCAACTACGTAATATAACGCATTTCCGATTATAAATGCAAAGAACATTATTCGTTCGATGTTACCTACTTTAGCTAGAAATAACGCCGCGACGAAGAAAAACGCTGCTACAAAGGTAAAGTATCTAATCCATCCTACCCTTTTCCTTCGTGGTCTAGACGGCACTTTATACGGCAAGAAGTCTAACACCATTGCGGTCCAGCACGCATAACCACACCAACCTCTACCGAATATAAGAGGTCCGAAGATCTTCGCCACAGCATAGTGAATCGTAGCTGCCTCGAACACGCCGGTGAACAAGTAGTACCAGAAGCCTTCTATTTGCATGTTCTCGTTATTTATGAGTCCAAGATAGATGAGCATATAGAGTCCGATTAGTAGCTGTACAATACGCCTTGCATGTTTATACCTGCATATAAATAACATCTGCCCTATGAATATAGAAATACCGATATAGCTGAAATTGAGAAGATAAAACAAATTGTCTTTAGCGAGCCACAGCGTCACTGCTATCGTCTCAAATGTTACTAGCATCAGCACTGGTAGCCAGTATTTTTTCATCTCTTACACCTTTGTACATTCATATAATTCAAATTGACGTTACTCATGTATGATAACATTAGTAACGTCAATATCTCAACGAGTGCATAACCTTTTATTCAAAATGATTATTTATACAATTTACTACTTCTTACCGAACAGCTTTGATAGAAGTCCCTTCTTCTTCTCTGGCTTAGGAGCATTCTCTTCTGGTATCTCGTGTTCTGTCTTCTTATACACGACATTCTCAGCTATTTCATCATCGCCCATACCAGTAGCTTCCCTAACCTGTGCTAAAGCTACTTCACGGTATATAAGAGCACCACGAGGATCGCAGAATCGTATATCCGAATAGCAAGTCGATTTATTTAAGTCAAATGGTTGAACCTCCATTACCTCTGTTGCCTCGATTAGACCACTATCTGTATTTGCAGCATCTTGTAAAGCAAACTGAAATACCCCGAGGTTGTCCGGTCCAAACGATTCTGTAAGAATGCTGCGGACTCCATCATCACTTTCTATATCTCTTAGTAGTTCCTTTACGTGATCAGGACCAATGAATATGCCTGCAGAGTAATTCTCCTCAATCAAGTCGTTACTAGGAACAGGAAGCCACGAAGGGAGCACTTCAGACCAAGGGGTGCGGTATCTATCCATCTCGGGATATCTTTCTATTACAAACGAAAAAGCTGCACCGCGTACATACTGATAGTCACGGAAGAACCCACCGATTATAGGTAATCCGTATAGAAGTCCCTTTTCCGATGGCTCTCCTTCACCTATCGATGTGAAGTATTTCATATGATCAACAAACTTTTCGTGAAAGAATTCTTCTCCTTGTGCTTCCATTAAAGCATTTAGAACACTCTCATCTCCATCTCTAAGAGCCTTGAGCGGTGCAAAATACCATTCCTCCATCTGCGATTTGCTCATTGGATGATAACTAATATCAAAACCCATATATATCCTCCTTAATAATATTACTTATAAATTAAAACTGTACAGATACCACCATGCAAATCGGTGGTTTAGACGCATGCTGGTTTTCAGGATAATCTGAGTAATTAACTACAGGATACTGATCCAAATATGTCCTTAGCGCCTTACGAGTCACCTGCGCATTTTCAATAACACCTGTCTCATCACCCCATTTGAAGTAACGCCTGAGAAGAACTCCATAGTATCTTTCTCCGTAAAGCATCTCTTCTCCTTGTACTTCTAGATAGCTTGAAGAATCATATTCACTCGCTGGAAACTTAGATGCCAAATTATATATCATATCTATGTAAAGTGTGTCTGTCAGCTGACCTCTCTTACCCGGCTTCGTACTGGTTGCAAGGTAGAAAGGCATATCCGGATAAGCATTCAGTTTTACCTCTACTTCACCTTCATGCGAAACTTCATCTGATGGAACTTTTCTGAATGTGTAAGTTCCACTACCATACTTAGAGTCTAAATACGAAATAATTTTAGACTTGCTAATTTTATCTCGCATCGCTGGTTTTTTATATTTTAAATCATTTGGAATAAATCTCCGTGGCTCCTTAAAATAAGCAATAACATATGCATCCTTAACGACAGTACCATAGTTTTCATTCATGTATTCGCACATTGCCTGTAGCTTAGAACACAGAGTTTCAACATCCTGATCATTTTTTACATTACATTTATACTTAATTATCGAATCTGAAAATTCTATATTTTCTATCTCTTTTCTGCTGAAAAACTTAGGCAGGACAATTTTACCTAATATTTCCATTCTATTATCATCATCCGTATATGCAGGGACTGGAATTACACCTCCATGACCAATTTTCTGCTTAATGGTGTACTTGATATCAGGATAATCAGTAGGTGAAATTTCCCAAGTCTTCTTGTCAAGCCGTTTGACTTTAACCTTACCTGCACCGTAACGCTCTTCGACCTTTTCTGTTACACTCTTGGTCGTTAATGGCTCCCCGTCAGGCAGAATACAGCCAGAGCACAATATCATAATTAATACGATTATCAAGCCTAATGCGTATATTTTCCTCATATAGCAATATACCTCTTTCATATAACATTGTTAATACAACTTTAATCTAAGATAGAAGTTCTATAATCTTCTCGCGTGTTTGAGAACTTAATTTATTGTTAGTCCTTAGATGAATAGCAGCATCGATATCCTCTTGATTATGTAATATATATGCACTCTGTACCGGACTATTACCTTCCACTAGAAATGCATACCCTTCTATCCATATATTTATACCATTTGCCTTTAGGTAATTAGCTAGTAAGTAGACTTGACGCCTTACTTGGTTTATAGGATTCTTAACTACACTCGTATACTCATTGCCAGAAGCTGTAGTCTTCGTCTTACTCCACTCATAGTCATTAAGCTCGCCTGTGATTATCCCGACGTAGTTCTTAACCTCGATTATGTAAATGCCTCGTTTATTTAGAATCACATTGTCTATCTCAGTTTTTTTTCCTTCAAAGGAAATCCTTACGTTACAGAGTAGAATATCCTCATTACGCATAGTTTCTCGTATCAGCTTAATTGTGAACTTCTCGCCTCTTATACCGGCTCTTTTCTGGCCGGATTGTGTAAGATCACCTAAATGCCAGATAACTATTATCGGTATAATTGCAAGCAATATGATTTCAAAAATATAATTCATGATAGGTGCATCCCTATGTAAAACATTATATAGTGTCTTTTATATTATAAATTAAAATCAGATGACCCCCAATAGGTTCTTTTAACTTAATATATAAAAAGCATTTAAAAACAAAATGAGGAGCTGGATAATCCAGCTCCTTGCAGTTTTTATCTTTCATACTTAGATTAATTTAGTCATAGTTGCAACTGCACACGGAATCCTTCCATCTGCCAGCTCTATTTTTACATCTTCATAACCTGCTGATTTGAAAAAATCAATGTAACTAACAACATTAAAATATTGTTTAAAATCAGCTCCTGCTTTTCCGACCGAATCAGTCAGTGCACTCTTTTTATCATGTTTATCACGATTCATATACGTTGGAATTATTAAAAGTCCTCCAGGTTTGCAGACACGATTTAACTCGGCAAGTGCCTTTAGTGGTTCATCTAGAAGATGTATCACGTTACCAGCAATAACCTTATCAAAGCTATCATCAGGGTATTTTAGCGACATGATGTTCGCATATTCAAAATTGATATTAGTATAAGACGAGCAGTTCTTCTCAGCACGTTTAATCATCTTCGGCGCAAAATCAGTTGCGACAAGCGTATTACACCTTTCAGCTATAACAATACTAAGCATACCGGTTCCTGCTGCACACTCGAGTACATTGTCATTTGGCTCTATGTATTTGCCAACTATCATCTTTAGCTCGTTATGCGTCCTTCTGTTTATAACATTAACGAATATGTCATAAACGCCTGCTATATTATCCCAGAACATTTTTAACTCCTTTATCAATTCCGAGTGTTACTCGATCTTTCTCAGCTTAGTTAAGCTTCATTTTTATTCATATCAAAATTAAATTATGACAATCTGCCGTTATCCATCTCATATATTCTATCGGCAAGCGAAAGTGTCGATTTCCTGTGAGATACGAGTACTATTGTCTTTCCTATCTTTTCATTTTCAAGAGACTTCAGGATAATTCCCTCATTCAGAATATCAAGATTGCTGGTCGGTTCGTCAAGTAGCAAGAGCTCTGAGTCATGAAGAAATGCTCTTGCAAGCCCTACTCTCTGCTTCTCACCATCAGACAGAGTGCTACCGAGTTCTCCTACGTTTGTCTCATAACCATGCGGAAGTCTAATAATAAAATCGTGAATGCTAGCCTTCTTAGCTGCCTCCTCAACTTTAACGAGCTTTGCGTCTGGATTAGCAATCCTAATATTATTTGCTATGGTATCACGAAACAGTATCGTATCCTGTGTTACATATGACGACATTGAGCGAAGGTCATCTGTGTTGATATCCTTGATATCCTTTTCAGATATCAGCATCCGGCCCTCTTTCACATCCCAAAATCTCATTACGAGCTTTAAGAGCGTTGATTTTCCAGAACCGCTAGCACCATGTATTCCGAGCACCTTACCCTTTTCAATATCTACCGTTACATTTTTTAATATAATCTCGTCTTCATATGAGAAAGTTATATCGTCTGCCTTAGCCCCTTCAAAATAAGTATGCTCCTTGCCACCTACTTCCTCAACTGGAGGTGCTTCCTCGAGTAGCGCCAGGACTCTCTCCCCGCAGGCAAGTGTCTGATTTAAGCTATTAGAAAGCGATGCAAGTGCAACGACTGGTCCGAAGGAGCTCATCATAGCAAGTGTTGAAATAAACACCTCGGAAAAGGTAGCAGCGCTTTCCATATAAAGGTAAATCATCGTAAATAACATGCCCCAAGAGAATAGCTGGATGACAATATTAGTAACTGCCCTCTGAGAGCCTTCGAATTTGCTCAGATTCGCCTGATCCTCGGCAAGCGATTGTGACTTTTCATTCATCTTACTGAGCTGCTGATCACCTTGACCATACTGCAGAATCTCATCCACACCGTACATGCTATCTAGTACGAAGCCATTTAGTTCACCGACGCCGTTACGAAACTTCATTCCAGCACTAGCACTTCTCTTACCGTTCCATATCGGTAGTACAACTCCAACTACAGTGTATCCCATACATGCTATGACCCCAGCCACCATGCTTTGAGATCCTATGAATACCACCATTATTAGCGAAGTTAAAAATGCAATTACAATCGGAGATATGGTATGTGCGAAGAACACCTCAAGAAGTTCGATATCACTAGTGATAATAGAGATAAGGTCGCCCTTGTTCTTTCCTTCAAGCTTCGCCGGACAGAGCTTTCTAAGGCATTCAAAAACCTTATGACGTATAATCGCAAGAATTCTAAAAGCTATATAGTGATTACAATACTGCTCGCCATAGTGAAGAATACCTCTCGCTAATGCAAGCCCAATAAGCAGCACAAATATCTGATTCCAAGAAATCACTTCATCTAGTGCAGTGCTGCCGAACATGACGTCTCCACCAAATACGGATAGACCTTTTATAACTCCTATCCCACCTACAATGGTTAGGAATATAGCACAGAGGAATCCGGCTACACCAAGTATGATGCCTGTTATCATTACGCCTGTAAGAGGCTTTACTAGTACGATTAGTCTCCGCATTATCGCTATATCAGACCTACGCTTATCTTTGTCCATATTTAAGCCTCCTCTCTTCCTCTTGAATAGTTTTCAAGCTCTGATTGTTCAGAGAAAAGATTTGCATATGTTCCCTTGATACCCATGAGTTCATGATGCGTTCCTTTTTCGATGATCTCGCCATCTTTAAGCATATATATTGCATCGCTATCTGTGACATTAGCAAGTCTATGAGATATTAAGATTACGGTCTTCTCTTTAGCAATCTGCTTAACAGCTGTCATTATAGCTTCCTCACTGTCAGCATCGATGTTAGATGTTGCTTCATCAAATATGTATACTGGTGTGTCGTGAAGGAGAGCTCTAGCTAGGGCAAGTCTCTGCTTCTGACCGCCTGACAGGTTTGAAGCATTAGATTCTACCCTAGTATCTAGTCCGTTTTGGGCTTCAAGGAATGACTTTAGATTTACCATGTCTAAAGCCTCTATCATTTCAGTTTCAGTCGCTCTAGGATTTCCCATAAGAAGGTTCTCACGCACTGTCCCCTTAAAAATCCAGCTGTTATGGCCAATCATGGTGAAATTCTCCATAAGCGACTTGCTGGATATTTCTCTATGCTCAGTACCGTTAACTTTTATACTGCCACTATAATTATGATTCTTTCCGAGCAAAATACCTGCAATTGTAGATTTTCCGGATCCTGAAACTCCAACGATGGATACAAGAGAGCCTGAATCTATATTCATACTTATATCATGTAAAACCTCTCTGCTCTCATCATAAGAAAATGAGACATTATCGAGCGATATATCTATCTTGTTCCCAGCAATTTCCTCTTCTCCACGTTTCTGCTCCGGCAGATCAAGAAATGCAAATATTCTATCGCTTGCTTTCATACCGTTCATTCCGATATGGAAGAAGCTACCAAGGAGGCGCATGGGAAGAAAAAACTCTGCAGCAAGGAATATGCACATTAACACTCCCGAAACATTAATGTTTCGATTAGAAAATTCAATTAGCGCACTGATGATTCCCGCAGCTGCCCCACCATAAGCGATAATGTCCATAATCGAGGTGCTGTTAAGCTGCATCATCAGAACCTTCATCGTTATCTTGCGGAACTGCTCTGATTCACTATCTATCTGCTCTACTGCCCTCCGGTCAGCTCTATAAATCTTCAGAGTTGTCATTCCCTGCAGCTTCTCGAGAAAGCTGTCTCCAAGGCCATAATATATATCGAAGTAATTTCCGAGAATCTTTCTAGCAATAAACATTACTAACATGATTATAAACGGAATAAGTGGAACTGCAGCGAGTAACACGACAGCTGTTCTTAAGCTAATTCTTGAAATTATAATAAATAGAGAAAACGGTGCTAAAAGCGCGTATAAAAACTGGCTTAGATACCTGCCAAAATAAGTCTCAAGCTGTTCTACGCCTTCACCAGTCATCTGCACAATTTCAGATGTTCTGATTTGCTCGCGGTATGACGGTCCTAGCCATAGAACCTTTCTATATATTTGCTCTCTAAGCACACGCTTAACATCGACACTAGCCAAATAGCACGCACGTGAATATAAACGGTCGCAAACAAACCTAACGATAAGTCCAGCCGTTACAATTCCAATAGTCGTAAGAACATCGGAGCTTGTAATGCTCTTTGCCACGCTCCATCGATTAACTGAGTTACCTGCCATACTATCGCAATCTGAGCGAGCAGTGAAAGCCACTGCCATGCAATCTGATAGATTATGTACTTTCCAGAGCCCTTCAATAGCTTAATAAGCCTCATCTTAATCACACCTAGCTCTCCTCTTTTCCTTCGCTCCTGTTATAGCATGTCTTAGACACATAAGCGGATGATATATGATAATTCGCGGTCCGCTATAACGCATGACCTTCTGAATTTTATCTTTCATCTCTGGCGAGTAGCAGTGTACCTTACAGTTACTGCAAAATGACTTGCTCTTCATAAAACGGCATTTCTCGCTACGTTCACGTGCATACTCGATCAACTCTTGGCATTCATCGCAAAGTTCTTTTCCATTCCGATTAGTATGATTTTTATGACAATAAAGCTTGATCATCTGTGAAACTAGCTTGATTTCTCGCTGCCTTTTCCTTTGAATTTTCTTAGACTTCAAACGATATCACACCCTCTCAGCACATTGCAATCTCATAAAGATGAGTAAATTCAAACACTCCTTGTATCTATATTATCACCATTAGAATACTCTAACAAATGTTATATTTCTGCAATTTTTATTAGTTTATACAATATTTTTATTTCACATAAATCTGTAACTACACCAAAAAGCACCTGAAACACAGGTGCTTTTTATACTTGCTAATTATAAATATGTTTTGACATGTTGCTTTATATCACGAAAAGAAAGACAAATAATATGGTGTACAGTGCCACGAAAGCCCATTTAATCTTTACACAGGCTGCTATAAATTCTCTTATAAAAGCATATGGAATATAATAACCTGCAGTTCTACATTCGAGACCATCCCCATCCATTTTAATCTTTCTAGCATATGCACTAGTGCGATATACGTGATAATTATTACTTACAAATAAGAACTTAGGATTATCTACAAACTCTTCCCCTAAAGCCTTTGAAAATAGTAGATTTTCATAGGTTGTAGTCGACTTAACCTCTAGAAGCACGCTATCTATTGGAACAGTTGTACTACTCTCTATATAATTTGCCATTGCCGTAGATAAGTGAATATAGCAGGAATGCTATAAAGGCTGTGCCAAATATCATGTACGAATATACTGCAGCAAAGCTGGGTTTAGAAAGCCTCTGCTATCTCTCCAATATGAATATATGAATGATGCTATTAGTAATATCGTTATTAAATACATTCAATCCTCTAATTATAATCAGTCTAATTATAGGTTGTTAAGTGAAGCTCGCGATCTTCATATTCACCGAGAAATACTTCTCTATGTGATTTTATACCGCGTTTATTTAATTCCTTATTCAGCCACTGCTCATCCTTGCCAATAACCTTTAAGATATCAGTTTGTACATGCCCATCCGTTATCAATGGGAACTTTGGATTTTCCTCTCCCTCATTGACAATTATAAGAGCTCCATCTTGTTCTATAACTGCTCTTTTCACCTTATTTGTGGAATAAACCTTGTTGGTTCTAAGCTTAAATGAAACATCGTGCGCACTTAGTCCAACTCTTCTGCAATTGTCAATATTAACTTTTCCATCTTCGATTATGATAAGTGCTTTTCCATCGAGGATCTGTTTAGCCTTGACATTATGTTTTTTAATCCATCTTAATAATAAAACCATAGTACACCATATACACAGAATTCCTAAGAACTGTGGAATTTTGACATTTTCATTATACATGGCACCTCCGATTATTCCACCGAGCACATAGTTTTGAACTTGGTCACTCGCAGATGAAGGCGCAAGATTCCCTTTTCCTGTGATATTAATAATTAAAATAAGCACTATAAAGCCTATAAACAGCTTAAGCCCTATCAATATAAATACATGCATAAATATCTTCCTTTCACATTTGTAAGCTTTTCATTTTGTTTTTTGATTATATAATGTTTAACTTGTTTTTTCTATTATCACTTTTAAGTTTATGTTATTATATGAATCAAATGAATTGGAGGAAAATGAATTGGATACAAAAAAATCACCTTTAAAAAGACTACTATTTTTATTTCTACCATTTATATTTTTATTTGTATATGACATATTGGCTTCTTTAGTGGCTGTCGTTATTGAGAGAGCTCTTACCTTTTTTTCAGTAAGTGACAAATTCTTAAATTCAAGTGCAAGCTTTATGGATGCATCAATAGCTTTCGTATTATCTATTACATGCTATATATTCTATCGCATAGTTTTTACCAAAAGAGAGCCCGAAGTTCGTATATCTAAACCAACTGGAATAATATATGCAATAATCCTCGGCTTCGGTGCGGGTGGAATCTCTAGTATTTGGCTAAATATAATTTACTATCTTGCGGACCATTCTGCGTTCCTAGCTAAGCAAGTAAAAGGATTCGATACGCTATATGATGATATGGAAAAAGGACCTTACATATGGCTCTTTCTCGCGATAGTAGTCGTTGGCCCAATTATCGAAGAGATACTCTTTAGAGGAATTATTTTCAGCAGCTTTGAAAATGTAACTGAAATCTCCTGGCTACCTGTCCTCGTCACAGGGGTTATGTTCGGAGTCTGGCACGGCAGCTTTATTCAAGGCGTATACACTGCAGTAGTAGGAATAATTTTGACATACTACATGAAGAAGTGCCGATCACTTGTTTTAGTTGCATTTGCACACGGCGTTAACAACCTAAGTGGTACATTACCACCTTCACTCGACACTGATTTTACTAACACGCTTCTAAATGTTATAGCGTACATATGCATTCTACCAACACTTGCGATTTATATCATCTGCACCGCAAGAGCAAAAATATGTCAAATTAGTCTAATAACTACAGATAACCGAGAGTAAGAAAGCATGATGTAAAACGACTTCACAACCACTTCGATATAAGATAAAAGCGTTTGCCACGGACTTTGGCAAACGCTTTTTTACTATTCAATATTAGACATCAGTATCTAAACTATAGTTTTACATATATCTTCTCTTTACTCCATATACGAAGCCGAGTGATGCAAGTGCACCGACTCCAAGAATAGTAAAGAATCCTATATGGTTTGCGTCACCAGTTCTAGGTGTACGCTTAACTTTCTTAGGTGGCTTCTTAGGATCTGGAGTTGGTTTCTTAGGGTCTGGCTTTGGCTTTTCAGTATTAGTAACAACAATCTTTCCATTCTGGTCGATTTCACTATAAGCAACCTTATATCTTATACCCTCTAGAGTTATCTCCCCATTGGATTCACCAACTTCAACAATCTTGTATTCATTGTTATTCGTTGCACCAGCATCCTTTACAAGAAGATTTTCAAATCTTGTTGTCCAGTTATTAGCAGCGTTGATAGTAACTACTGTGCTTAGTGGTGCTCCATTCTTATAGAGCTGAACCTTTACTTCGCTAGCCTTTTTTCCTATCCAATCTTTTGTCACCTCAACGGTCATCTCTTCTGGAGCAATATTGTTAGAGATAGTATGGTTAGAATTACCAGCAGCATCTGTTACAGCTTCATATGAAGCCTTTATAATCTGTGTTCCAAAATTAGCCTTTGAGTCATTGTGAACCCAATTTCCATCACTGTCCATCTCACGAACAAAGTAAGTGTAAGGATTGTCGGTATCCTGAGCATCATTTACCATATTGAACTTCATAAGGTCAACAAAGCTATGTGTCCAGTTGTTTGATTCTTTTAGTACAACCTGATCAATCTGCTGATAATCAGTTGAACCGTTATCCATCAGCTGCTTGATCTTTGCTTCGAGAATCTTCGCATCAGTCCAACCTGTTGTATCAACAGCTGCACCGTTCTCATCAGTTACAGTAACAGCATCAAGGACGCTCTTGGTAACTCTAAAAATTCCAACTGCCACAGATGTTACATGATTTGTATTATCCGCTTCCCAATTCTTAGTAACATCAAGCTTTACCTTATCATATTCAACTGGAGCAGTTCCAAAATCAACCTCGCCGTTAGAACCAATTCCACCACCACGAGGTGCTGAATTGCCTGTAACTATAACCTTAGCAGATGTTCTAGCTGCTGCCTTACCTTGATCTGAAATAACTGCCTTCAAGGAAATATTATCAGTTATTCCGTTAAGTGTGCCCCTATCAACTGGAGGAGTTACTGTATTAGGATATCTATCGCTTCCGTTAGATGCACCTAGATATGAATTATCAATCTTTCCATCCTCATACCAGTGAACAAGCCAATTATCTAGTCCATTATTAGATAGTATTAGAGTCTGTGTAGCTGGGTCATTCTTTGAAATGGATGCAACATCATCTCCAGCTGCAGTCTTATCATTATTATCTGCACCAGTACCGGCTTTATTGTCAAAGAACGAAGCTCCATTGGTAATAGCAGTCTTTGCCGAACCTGTTGGGCATAGCCACATTCCACCACCAAGCTTAGTAGCAGTGTTGTCCGTTACCATAGTTCTGCCCATCTGAAGCTTATATGGTACAGCCGCAACGTATACTCCACCGCCCTGCTTACCAGCCGTATTGTTAGTGATTGTAGCACTGTTAATGACTACTTCCTGAGAAGCAACGTAGATTCCACCACCTACACCAATCTCAGCATATGGGACATTATTTGCCTTTTTACCAGTTAGGGTTGCCTGATTGCCAGTAATAGTTCCGTTATTGATTGTGAGCTTAGCAGGGAAAAACCTTCTCCATGTGCTCTCTGGGTTTGAACCACGGTCGTTAGACAGAAGATAGTCATTTATTCCTATTCCACCACCAAATGGAGCCTTATTTCCAGAAATAGTTCCGCCTTCCATTGTAAGCTGCCCTGCACCATTAACAGCAATACCTCCACCTAGTAAGTCTGCGGTATTATTGGAAATTGTTCCACCATTCATGGTCATCTTGCCGATTGAAAAGCGGTGTGCTGCATTTCCAAAGTTCTGCTGCATTGTATTGTTAGTACTGAAGCTTCCAACGAGTACTCCACCATAGTCAGCGCTATTTCCAGTGATTGTACCACCATTCATAATCATCGTTGAGCTTCCCTTGATTGCCTCAACTGTTATGGCAGCATTATTTCCAGAACTTCCATCAGGAACAAGAGTATTATTAGAAATGTCGCCACCATTCATAGTAAAAGAGGCACCCTCTGTAATCTTTACAACAGCAACAAACTGGTTGGACATCTTATTATCATGAATCGAGCCACCATTCATAGTGAACGAAGCATTTGCCCCTCTCGCTTTAACTACACCAACAAAGCCTGAATCAGATTTTACATTCTTAATTTCTCCGCTATTCATGGTGAATTTACCAGCGTTATCAATGATAGCAGAGCTGTAGTTTGTTCCAAGCTGATTTCCATCGAGCTTAACATCCTGCCATGTCAAAGAACCACCTTCAGCAATCTTGACAGCTAAACCGGTGTTCTTTTTAGTGATTGTTACAGCACCCTTCAAAGTGATGTCCTTACCTGCTGGCACATTAATCGGTGTGCTGAGATCCATATCTCCAGTAAGAACAATTTCAGAGCCCCTGAAGCATTTGTTAATGGCCTGCTGAATCTCTGCAACACTGCTTGCATTAACAGTCGCCGCATTAGACTCAAAGGTAAACATTATGAATGCTGAAATAATGGTTACTAAAGTCACCAAGATAGGTGCAAGAGTTTTTCTAATACACATTTCTATCCCTTTGCTTTCAATGAATTAATATAACGAATAATCATTATGTTAAAAATAACATACTTGTTCACATATTATACACGAAACTATCTAACTTTTGGGAAATATTAGCTAATTGTTCAGAAAAAACAACGTTTAATCTGTGTTCACGTTCAGCACTAAAATCTATATTAAGTTTATTCTTATAAAATTCATCTAATCTCTTTTCTTCCGTGTATTTTTCTGTATAGAACTTCTCTTTACTAGACTCAAAATTTACACTAGTTAGCTCAAAACCAAGATTATCTGCAACTTATACTGCCTTGTTTCATTTGTCCTTTCTTATTTTAGATGTAAGCGTATTTCTAAAATATATTGTTTACTTGGATAAAACTTTGAGATTTTCTTATTTAAATTATATTTGGCCATATTTTTTTAAATTATTTCACATACTCCATACCATAAGTTTCAGAAAAGCTTTCCTTCTGGTCTAAGCAATACTTTATACCAGAACTAAAAATAGGGCTTCTTCTTTTATGTTAAGCGAATGATATTACTACCACGAAACCCATCTATTTGCTACTTTGATTTAATATGAAAAGGACCCAGACATGTTGTCTAGGTCCTCTTCGGATAATTTCTTAAATTTAGGAATTATATGGTATAAATTCTATATGCCATATGCAATCACTAGTTCTTAAAACTACTTTTCCCTTCTCCTGCGAATAATCAGTATCAGTGCTACTGCTATTCCGGCAAATACAGTAAGTCCTACGTATACAAATACCTCTGAGTTATCTCCTGTCTTAGGACCTAAAACTGATCTTAGCGGAGTCTTTCCTGCATGATTACGTGCACTATGTCCTCCTGACCTTCCTGAGTTTGCACTAGATGTTGGTCTAGAATTCGCATCCTTAGGATTAGTTCCATTTGAAGCTTCAACAGCATCTGAATATCCATCGCCATCATCATCCGTATCTGTGATGTCAGGATCACCATCGCCATCTGTATCCCTTAGTACAGTAATCTCAACAGTCTTAGTCACCTTTGATCCATCTGGGTTCGTAATGACTACTGGAATCTCAAACTTACGCTTTTCTTCTGTACTACCCCAATCAGTTACGTTTGGTGTACCACTGATAGTCTTAGTACCTGCATCGTAGGTAACACCATTTGGTAGCTTACTTGTATCTACACTTACTGTAGAACCTGTTGCTCCTGGATTAATAACAATATTCGTAATCGCAGTCTTGTCATTTACTGACTGTGTTCCATTAGTAACCGTTGGCTGTGCGATTGGTGTAATTATAGCAGCTGGTCGAGAGTTCGCATTCTTAGGGTTTGAACCCTTTGCTGTCTCTACCGTATCTGGTACACCATCGCCATCATCATCCGTATCTGTGATATCTGGATCACCGTCCCCATCTGTATCTCTTAGCACAGTAATCTCAACAGTCTTAGTCACCTTTGATCCATCTGGGTTCGTAATGACTACTGGAATCTCAAACTTACGCTTTTCTTCTGTACTACCCCAATCAGTTACGTTTGGTGTACCACTGATAGTCTTAGTACCTGTATCGTAGGTAACACCATTTGGTAGCTTACTTATATCTACACTTACTGTAGAACCTGTTGCTCCTGGATTAATAACAATATTCGTAATCGCAGTCTTGTCATTTACTGACTGTGTTCCATTAGTAACCGTTGGCTGTGCGATTGGTGTAATTGTTGCTGCAGGAATCGAGTTTGCATTCTTAGGGTCTGAACCCTTTGCCTTCTCATCCACATCTGATACTCCATCGCCATCATCATCCGTATCTGTGATATCTGGATCACCGTCCCCATCTGTATCTCTTAGCACAGTAATCTCAACAGTCTTAGTCACCTTTGATCCATCTGGGTTCGTAATGACTACTGGAATCTCAAACTTACGCTTTTCTTCTTTACTACCCCAATCAGTTACGTTTGGTGTACCACTGATAGTCTTAGTCCCGGCATCGTAGGTAACACCGTTTGGTAGCTTACTATTGTCTACAGACACAGTTGCATTATTATTTCCAGGTGTTACTACAATATTCGTAATTGCAGTTTTATCATTTACAGACTGTGTACCATTCGTGATAGTAGTTGGTGTCACGGGAGTTACAACAGCAGGTCTAGAGTTCGCATCCTTAGGGTCTGAACCCTTTGCCGTCTCTACCGTATCTGGTACGCCATCTCCATCGTCATCTGGATCAGTGATATCTGGATCGCCATCACCGTCAGTGTCCCGTAATACTGTAATCTCAACAGTCTTGGTAATCTTAGAACCATCTGGATTCGTAATGACTACCGGAATCTCGAACTTGCGTTTCTCCTCTGTACTACCCCAATCAGTTACGTTTGGTGTGCCACTGATAGTCTTAGTTCCTGGATCGTAGGTAACACCATTTGGTAGCTTGCTTGTATCTACACTTACTGTAGAACCTGTAGCTCCAGGTGTAATTGTGATGTTACTAATCGCAGTCTTATCATTAATGCTCTGCGTTCCATTAGTAATCGTTGGCTGCGGAATAGGTGTAATCGTAGCAGCTGGTCTAGAGTTTGCATTCTTAGGGTCTGAACCCTTTGCCGTCTCTACCGTATCTGGTACACCATCGCCATCATCATCCGTATCTGTGATGTCAGGATCACCATCGCCATCTGTATCCCTTAGTACTGTGATTTCAACAGTCTTGGTAATCTTAGAACCATCTGGATTCGTAATGACTACCGGAATCTCGAACTTGCGTTTCTCCTCTGTGCTTCCCCAATCAGTTACGTTTGGTGTACCACTGATAGTCTTAGTTGCTGGGTTGTAAGTTACACCGTTTGGTAGCTTGCTATTGTCTACAGACACAGTTGCATTATTATTTCCAGGTGTTACTACGATATTGCTAATCGCAGTCTTATCATTAATGCTCTGCGTTCCATTAGTGATTGTCGTAGGTGATACTGGAACTATAACTGCAGCTGGAACAGAGTTCGCATTCTTAGGGTCTGAACCCTTTGCCGTCTCTACCGTATCTGGTACACCATCGCCATCATCATCCGTATCTGTGATGTCAGGATCACCATCGCCATCTGTATCCCTTAGTACTGTGATTTCAACAGTCTTAGTCACCTTTGATCCATCTGGGTTCGTAATGACTACCGGAATCTCGAACTTGCGTTTTTCTTCTGTACTACCCCAATCAGTTACGTTTGGCGTGCCACTGATAGTCTTAGTTGCTGGGTTGTAAGTTACGCCGTTTGGTAGCTTAGTATTGTCTACAGACACAGTTGCATTATTATTTCCAGGTGTTACTACAATATTCGTAATTGCAGTTTTATCATTTACAGACTGTGTACCATTCGTGATAGTAGTTGGTGTCACGGGAGTTACAACAGCAGGTCTAGAATTCGCATTCTTAGGGTCTGAACCCTTTGCGGTCTCTACTGTGTCTGGTACGCCATCTCCGTCATCGTCTGTATCTGTAATATCTGGGTCACCGTCACCATCTGTATCCCTTAGTACTGTAATCTCTACAGTTTTGGTGATTTTAGTTCCATCTGGATTCGTAACTACTACAGGAATCTCAAACTTACGCTTTTCCTCTGTACTACCCCAATCTGTTACATTTGGCGTACCACTAATGGTTTTAGTTCCTGGATCGTAAGTCACACCATTTGGTAGCTTACTATTATCTACTGTAACTACAGAACCTGCATTTCCAGGTGTAACAACAATATTTGTAATTGCAGTCTTATCATTAACTGTCTGAGTTCCATTCGTAATTGTCGTTGGTGCTACAGGTGTCACAACAGCAGCTGGAATAGAACTTGCACTCTTAGGATCAGAACCTTGTGTCTTTTCTGCGAGATCGGTATATCCATCACCGTCATCATCCGGATCTGTTATATCTGGATCACCATCTCCATCTGTATCTCTTAGCACAGTAATCTCAACAGTCTTAGTCACCTTTGATCCATCTGGGTTCGTAATGACTACCGGAATCTCGAACTTGCGTTTTTCCTCTGTGTTTCCCCAATCAGTTACGTTTGGTGTGCCACTGATAGTCTTAGTTGCTGGGTTGTAAGTTACGCCGTTTGGTAGCTTAGTATTGTCTACAGACACAGTTGCATTATTATTTCCAGGTGTTACTACAATATTCGTAATTGCGGTTTTATCATTTACAGACTGTGTACCATTCGTGATAGTAGTTGGTGTCACGGGAGTTACAACAGCAGCAGGTCTAGAATTCGCATTCTTAGGGTCTGAACCCTTTGCGGTCTCTACTGTGTCTGGTACGCCATCTCCGTCGTCATCTGTATCTGTGATATCTGGATCACCATCTCCATCTGTATCTCTTAGTACTGTGATTTCTACAGTCTTTGTAATCTTAGAGCCGTCTGGATTCTTAACTACAACAGGAATTTCAAACTTACGCTTTTCTTCTGTACTACCCCAATTTGTTACATTTGGTGTACCACTTATTGTCTTTGTACCTGCATCATAAGTTACTCCGTTTGGCAGCTTGCTATTATCAACTGTTACAGTTGCGCCTGATGCCCCCGGTGTTACCACTATATTAGTAATTGCAGTCTTATCGTTAACTGTCTGAATTGGATTAGTAACAGTTGTCTGAGCGATTGGAGTGATCATACCTGCAGGTACTGACTTTGAATTCTTTGGATCGGATCCCTTAGCTGTTTCTTCAGAATCTAGGTATCCATCTCCATCATCATCAAGATCAGTAATATCTGGTATACCATCCTTATCGGTATCCCTCTGAACTGTGATTTTGAATGTCTTTGTAGAAGTATTATCTGCGGAATCCTTAGCCTCTACCGTAACTGTAATTTCACGAGTTTCTTCATTACCATGCCAGTCAGTAACTTTAGGATTGCCACTTATTTTTCCATTCGAATACTGAACTCCAGTCGGTAAATCCTTTACCGTAACAGTAGCCGCTGGATCATCAGTTGTAACAGTAATCTCTGTGATTGGCTGCCCTTCGATAACTGTCTGGTCTCCAATGTTATCAATTACTGGCGCCTTGTTATCTTTCCATACAGCAAAGACTTCTTTGGCTTCAGTAATATTCTTTAGAATATCCGAATCCGCCTCAGTAGCACCAGAAGTTGCAGCCCAACCCATAAACTTATAACCATCTCGTGTAGGCTCTTCTGGCTGAGTTGCTTTTCCGTTTACTGCTGATACAACCTTGTCTGCATTCGTACCATCTGCCCATTTCCGCCATTAGTATCAAATGTGACTTTGATAGCACCAACATTTACCTTAGTACTCGAAACCATAGGATTCTTTCCATCTGGTGAGTAAGCTACAAGTATGACTTTATCACCGTCTGCAAAAGTTCCTGCTGGAACGTTTATGTTAAATTTTCCATCTTTCAAATCAGAAAAAGGTATTGTAGTCTCTGCCTTCGCCGTCTCGTGAGTGTAATCTGTATCATCAGCGACGTATTTATAGGCTTTTACAATAACGTTACCCGCATCAGTGTTAGTAGCGGTTAGCTTCTTAGTTTCATCTGCAGGGTTATTATAAATTGTCTTTGGAACAGTTCCCTTGATTGTCTCTGCTCTATTTGCTTCGATGTTCGTCGTTGTAACATTAGGCTTAACTACCAGATACGAATTAGCCTTTGTCGGATCAGTCTTATCTGTTAGGTATTCCTGACCATCGGGAACTCCATCGCCGTCAGTATCAACGTTATACTTATCAGAATCTATTTCGTCTTCTACAAAGTCGAATAGACCGTCCTTATCAGTGTCAAGAACCTCTAGGAATGCGTTAGTATACGAGTGCTGAATTCTCTTATTAGGCTTCCCACCGTCAGGCTTTCTTATATTAGGGAAAGCATTTGTTGAATCAACAAAATCAGCTGTGAGCCATGACTCAAAGTTAAGCTGTTGGTTATTAGCAGTGATATAATCGTTTAGAGCCTTTGCGAAATCCTGATTTGTAACGTTTGACTTCAGCTTATACTCAATTGTATATGACCTTCTTTGTCCAAGTAATCCTTTAAAGACCTCTGAATCAAGTGTATTTCTAACCTGTGTAACCTTACTCCAGTCACCGCCAACTATGCTGAGTGCCGGGGTATCTTTTGTCGAAATTACGCCATCCCCATTAGGATCCACAGTTAGCTTTATCGGGTTAGATGCAGTGATTGTTCCAGTTGAGGTGGAAACGCCCAGTCTAACCTCATTTGTATCGATATACTTGAGCAGTTCCTTCGGAATTACTTCATTGATATATAGAACCCATCCGCTGTTCGCTTCACGGAAGTTCTGGTCAGGCTTGAAAGAAACTGTCGACTTTATAACCTTGTTCTTGGCATCATAACTTACAAGCTTACCAGTATTACCACTTGAGAAGTTTCCATCCTTCGATATAGTACCATCACTTGTAAAACCATTCGTCCCAGTTCCTAGGTAGTCATCATTACCAGCACCGGAATTGCTTGGAAGCGCAGGAACATTAGGGTTGTTCTTAAGGATAAATCCATTATCATTTCCACCCCTGTCTGCTTTTCCATCAGCTCTTACCCAAGTAGTTGTAAAATCAATTTTCTTAGAATCAAGCCCTAGGCTCGTAAGTGTAGCACCATTCTTGAGCTTGATAATAACGTCTCTGTTAGTAACGACGCCGACTAAGCCAGATTGTAAGGTTTGATTATTGATAGGCACCTTCCAAAGTGCACCATCCGCCTCTTTTTCAAACTCAACTCCGTTAACCTTAATTGACTGGATCTGCTTGTAGAAATCATCGTCAAAGAAGTTAATTAGGAATCTACCGTTATACGGACCTTTATCTGTATCGCCCCAGCTACCTGGTAATTTTGCCCACTTAGTAACTGTCAGGTAAATACCCGAAGCATCCTCCTTGGTGAAATCAGTTCTAGCGTAGTCCAAAACTCCATCTGTTTCTCCAACTAGTGTGTAGTTCACCGAATTGTTCAGCGACCTCGGCTGACCGCCTTCAGCCCTAACCGTAACTGGCGATAGAAGCATGGTAAAACCAAGCATACAAGACAGCGCCATAGACGATGCTCTTCTAGCCCTTTCCCCATACTTTTTGTTCTTTGATTTCTGTTTTGTTTCTACATTATCTCTGTCAAAAATGCCAAAACAATTCATACTGTTCCTCCGAAATTTATCTCTAGTTAACATACTGTTTATATATTACCATAGATATGCTATTAAATGTTGCTTTTTTTAGACAAAATAGGTCTTGTATTTTAAGCAATTCAATTGCTCCAATTTAAAACGAGACATATTTTGTCTAAATGTTTACTTTTTAGGGATTAATACCCCTATTGTCATTCCTATTATCTCTCCGATAGATATTCCCATAACCATTCCAAATCCAGATCTTTCAAACATAATACCTGCTAATAAACCTGCGGAAATACCGATAATCATTCCGCTCGCCATATGGTCGCCTTTATATTTTTTCGTCATAACCCTTCTAACAATGGTAAATATCATAATAGAGATACATAGCACCGTTAAAATTATAGTATATTTACCAATTACCAAATAATTACCATCACTCACAAGGTTCCCCCTTCACCGTTATTCATTCTCTTTATTAAAAGCTAAAATATTTCTTATTCCCCATAAATAAAACACTACTGCCGAACTACCAGTCAGATATGGGCTCATAGTTGATCCACTACCATTTAGATAGTGAATCAGTTCAATTAATCCAGCAGTTGCTAAAGATATCTGCAATACTATCATAAATACTTTAAAAAATTTTTTCATTTTACATGCCACCCATTTGAGAATCCTATAATTTCTAAACTTTTTAAATGATAATTAACAATTTTATACGCAATTAGACCTATTTTATCTAAATTATAACCCGAAAATAGTTTCTTCAAAACCATTTATCCATTTATTATCTTCTTTAGCTTCATATTGTTATATCTATTTCCAATATAACAAATAAAAAGGAGCCTCTTTGCCTCGGAAAACCAACTGGTAAGAAACTCCTTTTAGATAATTCTATTTATTTAATTTATAAAGCGATATTTAAGCAATTACTGCTCAAGAGCCTGATCAACGTCGGCGATTATATCATCGATATCCTCGATACCTACTGACATTCTCACTAAATCCTGAGAGATTCCAGCCGCTGCTAGCTCTTCATCATTCATCTGTCTATGAGTAGTCGATGCAGGATGAAGCACACAAGTTCTTGAATCAGCTACGTGTGTAACTATTGCTGCGAGCTTTAGCGAATCCATGAACTTAATAGCTGCCTCTCTACCGCCTTTTACTCCAAATGCAATAACTCCACAAGATCCGTTAGGAAGATACTTCTCCGCGAGCTCGTGCTGGCTGTCATTTTCGAGGCCAGAGAAAGATACCCAAGCTACCTTAGGATGATTTTCGAGGTGCTTAGCGAGAGTGAGTGCGTTCTCGAAATGTCTTTCCATTCTTAAGTGGAGTGTCTCCAAACCAATTCCTAGATAGAAGGCATTCTGAGGTGATGGGATGGATCCGAGGTCACGCATCAGATTAGTAGTCATCTTAACGATATATGCTGCCTTACCAAAGCTCTCTGTATAAACAGTGCCGTGATATGTCTCGTCAGGAGTTGTAAGTCCCGGGAATTTGTCGCTGTGCTTAGTCCAGTCGAAGTTACCTGAATCTACAACTGCTCCGCCGACTGAATTAGCGGTACCATTCATGTACTTTGTAGTTGAATGTGTAACGATATCAACTCCCCACTCAAAAGGCTTGCAGAAAATTGGTGTAGGGAATGTATTATCTACAATTAGCGGTACACCATGGCTGTGCGCTGCATCAGCAAATTTCTCAATATCTAGTACGCTTAGTGAAGGATTAGATAGAGTCTCACCGAATACTAGCTTAGTGTTAGGCTGGAACTTTGTTGCTAACTCCTCTGCTGAAATTTCAGGATCAACAAATGTTGTCTCGATACCCATCTGCTTCATAGTGTGAGCAATTAGGTTGTATGTTCCTCCATAGATAGCAGAAGTTGAGATGATGTGATCCCCTGCATTTGCAATATTTAGAATAGCGTAGAAATTAGCTGCCTGACCAGATGATGTTAGAATAGCTGCTACACCACCTTCAAGCTGGCAAATTTTGTTTGCTACTGCGTCATTTGTAGGGTTTGAAAGTCTAGTATAGAAATATCCTGATTCCTTTAAATCAAATAGATTTCCCATCTGTTCCGACGATTCGTACTTAAAGTCGTCGACTGTACGATTGGAACAATTCTCGATTCCCCGTTCTTTGGCTCGTAACCACCCTGCACACAAACTGTACTAGTTTTGTAATTTGTCATATAAAAGTCCCTCCTTTTTGTATCTAATTAACTATATAGTGTTTATTCGTGAATTGCAAGATACTTGGCGAGTAGTTAATTAAATGACATTAATTACTTAATCGAGCCAAACAAGTCATTAAGTGCCTCCGCCATTGTCGGATGTGTAAATATCTGGTTAGCGAGCACTGTGTATGGTTGCTTTGCAATCATCGCTGTAACTACAATATTGATAACTTCGTGAGACTCCTCTCCAAAAAGTACTGCTCCAAGTATCTGATTAGTATCGTCATCAACGACAGCCTTGTAGATCCCCGTCTGATTTCCAAGTATCTTGGCCTTTGGAATAGCCGTTACGGGCAATTTCGAGACTCTTACGTTATAACCTTTTTCCCTTGCATCTTTTTCACCGAGACCAACTTTAGAGAATGTAGGATGTAGAAATGCTGAGAAAGCTATTCCCTGGCGCTCTTTTCTCGAGTAGCTTCCATCCCCGTCTAAATAGCTTTTCACAATGCGGTAATCATCGAGGGAAACGTAAGTGAACTGAGGCCCGCCATTGATGTCCCCCATTGCGAAGATATGCGGCTTATTAGTCTGGAGGTGATCATTTACATTTATAAATCCTCTTTCAGAAACTTCAACTCCAGCATTCTCAAGATGTAGCTCCAGGGCATTAGCTCTTCTGCCAGTCGCTACTAGCAGTGCATCTACCTTGAGTTCTTTGATGTCACCATTTTCAGTATATGAAATCAATACTTTTTCATCACTCTGCTCAACATGATTAATTTCTGAATTGAATAGAATATCAACACCAAGTGACTTATATGATTCATATACTACTTCTGCTACATCATCATCTTCTCTTGGAAGTAGTCTGTCCCCCTTATCAATAATCGTTACTTTAGTTCCAAACTTTGCATATGTTGCTGCAAACTCTAGGCCTATAAATCCGCTGCCTAGAACAGCTAGCGTTTCAGGAAATTCCTCGAGGTTCATCAACGTTTCGCTAGTATGAATGCGGTTTCCTACTTCAAGTCCTTTTACGTTAGGAATAAATGGTCTAGTTCCAGTATTGATAAAGATTTTTTCAGCAAATATCTCATATGAATCCGAGCCGTTATCAACTACAATAGTGTGGTCGTCTTTAAACGAGGCTGTTCCATCTAGAACTTCTACGTTTTCATTGCTTTCAACCTTGTCGTAATTTGCTTTATTCAGCTTCGCTATAAGGTTTTTCTTACCTACTACAGAATCTTTATAGTATGTTTTATTATCAGCATTGCTATAAGCCTTCCTATCTGCACAAGTTGCGAGGAACTTAGATGGGATGCACCCCACGTTTATGCAGGTTCCACCATACATATTTGATGATTTCTCAACAAGAACAGTCTTCTCTCCTTTATTCCCAAGGTAATTAGCCAGCGTCTTTCCAGCTTTTCCGAACCCAATTATTATGTTATCTACTTTTCTATTCATTTTTATTATACTCCTTATCGTAATTTTAAATTGCGTGCTATTTATTCAAACAATATCATATTGCACATAGCATAATATGTTGAATTGTAGAAGTTTTTATTTATTGAAATATATAATTTATTTCTTAAAAATATCCTTCTTTTTTAAACCATTCTTCTTAGCCTTTGGAATCCAGTACATTCTATTAGCTGATGCTTCCATATGATAACTCCTTTCTCAACGCTTCCTCTTCATTTTCGCAGAAATTAATCTTCAACCTATTTGCATCAAAGTTAATTGCATTAGCCTCTACTAGCTTTGTAGCGATTTCTTTTTCTTCATTTGAGATATCACTTCCATAAAAACATACAATAAGATTGAATCTATTATGGTAGCGCTGTTTATGATGTGTTTCATTTTGTTTTATTTTGAAAAAAGGAAGTAAATAAGGAATGCTTCGATCCATTACATTTTTTACAAATGGACTATATCCTCCGTAGAAGCAGCGACTGATGACAATGACATTTTCTGCCTCCCCAAATAACACCCCCATATTTTGATAGTCATCATTTATCACACATATGCTAGGTGTCTTTATCCAGCATCCGAAGCAGCCCATACAATTTCTGATTGAGTTATTATTTGAAATGACCTTTATATCGTCATTCTCTCCTATTAATTTTTCAACTTCAATTCTATTTAAATCATGAATTAGTAGATTCATCTTGTATCTCCTATATTTCTCTGATGATACGTAATATTATACTCCCTCATAATCCGCTCTTTATTATGTGCACTTATTCTTTTGAAAAACTATTACCTATATCAAGATATGAATTGTTATAATACCAATATATGCTTTTTATTATATTTTAGAGGGGAAAGAGACTTCATATGGGTTTTTTAATTGTATTTCTTGGCTTTTTTATTATTCTGATTCTATCTTTTATTGCCACTATTTATATATACATTAGATTCGCCTTTGCTGTTAAATCTGATACAGAAGTTCCTGCTTGGATTTATAAGGTCGGTCAATCTTTCAAATCTAGAAGCTACATTACTTTTGATAATGTTACTGACTCCACGGCATTCAAAGAAGCGACACTATTTATTGTTAGGCTCATTTTGATAAATCTTCTTTTTATAGCCGTAGCTTATCACAATACTCACAGCCTAACATTCGCCACATACAAATGCATAAAGGCACAGTTTGCCCTTGTGCTAGTAACTACTTTTATTCAAAAAATTATTAAATTAATCTCTATAACGAGAGCTAAATCAGATAAGCCTATTTACTCATATGCTTCGACGAACGCTGTAATTGCTTCGATATTTTTTACTTCTTTTATCTTAATGCTCTGCACGTCTATGGCAGGCATTCCTGTAAAGCCGCTTAACATACAGCTTGATAATACCAATGTGATTATCGGCGAGACGACAGCAGCCGACCTCATTTCCTCGGGATTCACTTTCACCGATGCTTCCCCAAATGATATAGTTGTAAATCAACGTAACGATCACTTTTATTATGGCAAGCTCGTTGAGATTACTAAAGATGATAAGTCTTACGGGAACATGTTTCTCACTCCGGAAAGCGGTGATAAAGACAAGCTCAGGAACTGCATAGTTACATTTTACAGAGTAGAAGCTACGAACAAGCAGATATCAAAAGTGAAAATAAACAATACAAGACTAGAAAATCTTAGATACAATGACTTTAAGAGTAAGAAAATGATTAATATCTTCTCGTTGAACCCACTTGATTACAAAGAAGATACATATGACAACTCTTTTAGCTTGAAGGTCGGCACCGATGAATACCTAATATGGAAAGCGTACTGGATTACTGCTGATTTTAACGCTGATAAATCACCTTACAGATATAGTATAGGAGCACACCACATAAAATGGGAGTAAGCACTGCGTTTACTCCCATTTACATATTTTCTAACAAACTTATTTCCTTTTGTAAAATATTTTTTTCTTTCAAAATAGCTATGAGTTCTTCTCGCTGCTGTTCAGACATATATTTTTTTACTTTATTGTTTTGCGAAGAACTATAGCACTGCCTGATAGCAATCTTAATGTGGGACAACGTAAGTTTATCTCTTTTCTTCTCTAATACTTTTATGAAAACATCCCATACAAATGCTTCTTCATATATCCAAAAGAACGATGCTACAGCCTGCAGTACCTTGGGGTGTTTTTGTGTCTCAAGCAAATATCTAACGTATTTTTTACTTTCTTCTTCAAAATGATTAATTTTGTCTTCTGTAATTATATCTGAGTCAGCCTTATATAAATGACTTAAATGAATATATCGTGCACAAAAGCATTGGAGAGTATATACATTGTTCCATATAGTATCAGTATCGGTCTCTTTTTTAATTGCTGAGATATATCTATCTGTATTGATAATAAACCAAACCTTTACCTGTTTTGTATCTTTAGTACCAAGCTCTTTGCATGCAGCTCTCATAAAATAACTTGAGGCTTTTTTACGTTCTTTCTCACCATTGCTTTCCAAGTTGCATAGTTCATTATCCATTGTCTCAATCGTATATTTCATATCAATTCCTCGTGATATTTAAAATTTATGTCTTACACAGTCCACCATATAACAAGAATATTCTGGATATAATTTAAGCTCCATTTCCGGTCTCAGCTGCTTGTACTTTATGCGGGATATCATTTCTTCAAAATCTCGCTTATCTTCCTCCCAGCTTTCTAAAGTCTCCTGCTTTTCCTTCTCACTATCATATTCTGTATCAACTATGGCATCAGCGATTGCACCCTCAAGATATTTTCGATTCTTTTCTTCAAGTCGTGTAAACCTATCTCTTTTACCACTTATCCACAGCACATAATACAAGTGTTCCCAATCAACTGTATAGTATTCGTTATCCACTTCTTCAGTGCAGTAGCTCAGGAATCTATCATATTCTTCTAGCGCATAATATGCATCAAATACCTGATATTCCATAATATCATCGGTATTCAAATCATAATTATCGTCAGATCCTATTTTTATATTTTCTAGATATGAAATTGCAGCGTTTTTGTTACCGAGAGCCACATCACAGTATGCTATACAAAGCTTTAGCCACATTCTATCTGGATACACCGTAATTAATTTTTCAAATATATCTTTCGCCTCTTGATATTCTCCAAGTGCATAAAGTGATGCCCCATAGTTAATATTAGATTCATAACTATTCTCTAGCTCTCGTGCATACTTAAAAAACTCATTACTACGCACGATATTCTTTTTCTCTTTAGAGAAATCATAATCAGGAAAATAATAAAGTCCGAGGGCTTTATATGTCTCTACATATGGTGATTTCAAATCCTTCGCTTTTATCAAATAATCTAACGCTCTTCTTGAGTAATCTTCAACGAAAGCAATGTTGGTATAAATCCTCGCAACTTGCTTATCATCAATCTCATTTTGAAATCTATCTAGAAAATCCTCAAGCAATTTAATATATTTGGTGTCACCTTCCCTGAGTTCTAATTTGACAGAAGCCAATGTGCATATTGCATCTACATCAGAGTGATGCTCCTTTAACTTAGAGAGTAGATATTCTTTCATCTGTTCGAGATAGTTTTTTGATTTTTCAAAATCTTTTAAAAAAGATTCTTTATATCGATTTTCATATTCTGCTTTTAACTGTATCCAGTGCGCTCTTATATCCTTCATCATATGTATCAATCCTAAAGGTCTCTACTGCAAAAAAACACGTCTATTTATAGATATAAGTTAATTCTATCAAAAAAGCTGGGTGCGATATACCCAGCTTCTATTTAAATTATTATCCTATTTATGTGAAATAGGTTAATCTTTATCTCTACTTCACATTCTTTCTGCGATTATATCCAATAGCGCTTAGAGCTAGTCCCGAAGACAGAAGTAATAGTGCATACTGTGCAAAGTTTCCTTCATCCCCTGTTTTTGGAGATTTAGACTTTACCACAACACTTGGCTTCTTTGCCCCTGGCTTTGGTGTTGTACCTGGAGTTGTCGGTGTTGGAGTCGGTGTAGTCTGCGCATTGTCTGTTACAGTGATTTCCATTTGCTGCAACTACAGTCTCACCCTGAGCAATTGCTCCGAGTGTTACGGTTCCATCTGCATTTACTGTAAATGTAAAGTCTGTAACTGCAAGGAATCCCGCTGGTGCAGCCTCCTCATGGAATCTATATGTTCCAGGCTCTAGCTGGATCTTGTGGCTTATTACTCCGCTTTTCCACTCGCTAACCTTCTGTGTGCCTTTATAGATCTCAATCTCGGCTCCTGCAAGCTCAGTTCCGCCAAGCTTCACCTTACTAAACTCAACTTCCTTAGTTGTCGGCGTTGGAGTAGGAGTATTATTCTGAAAATGACCACTTAACAAATTCTGATAAGCATTATCTTTTGACCTATAAATGTCGAGTTTCGTTCCCGCAGGAATTGCAGTAGTACTATTAACTAAATCGTTAAATGCATTTTTCTCATTTTCAGTAAAACTGTTACCACTTGTATCTCTTGCTGGCATATTGAAAGTGTCAGTATAATACCAAATTGCATACTGTGTTATCTGTCTAAACTGACCATCTGTTAATCCATATCGTTCTTTTATTCTCGATTTGTTGTTAGGATAACCATCGTAAATTACCCTTACTAATCCATTATAAAGATTTTCACCGTTCACTCTTTCAGTATCAGCAAGTTCTTCAAACTTTGCAGCTGTTCCAAGTTCCTTTGTATATAAAGTCTTTCTCGGTGAAAAAGAGCTTTCAGGAAATGATTTATGATCATTGAAGCAATATGCTACATCGCCCTTATCGTTTGAGCCGTTTGGTCTAACGTAGATTGGGTTTTTAAGGTGATCACTAGCCGGATACTCTCCCGATTTTGTATACGCTTGATATACATCTTCAGCGTAAACTTCTGTAAACGGACTAGAAATAAATGGAATCAATACAATAGATACCATCAGCACTGTTACTATTATAGGATTCCTCAACTTATTGATTATTCTATTCATCACAGTCCTCCTCTTGGTCTTGTTATTCAGGCGGATTATATAATGAAATCTATAGAATTTCAACAATTTTTTTAATTTTAGAATGGTTGTCTAATAACAATGCTACAGATTATTCTTTTTTTCGATTCTAAGTCTTTCTACTGGTTTTGGAATTTTACTAAATGCTGTTTTGCTACTAACCTTAACAAGGCTACTTAAAGCAGTCATGAGTTCTGTTTTTTTTCTCTTTGGCAGCTTAACCAGACCTTTTATAATAATGCCTGTATTCTTGAAAAGGCTATCGCTAAACTCATAAAACGTCTCAGCTTCTGTCTCCTCAATCATTGAAAATACAGTAGATACAATCGATAGCCTGGTTTCATCGTCAATCTTTTCTAGCCACGAACCAAGCGCTACATCAACAAAGATTCCGAATTCATCCAGCTCTGCCTCGATAAAACTATCCTTTTTTACTTTCCATGTCATAGCGTCATGCTGATATAGACCGAATGCATCGCTCTCGATAACTTTCTGCTCACTTTCATTCGCAAGCAGTTGTCCAATCATCGATGTTTGAGGAACAATTGTACAAATCTTATGTACGATAGCTTGATATTCACTTGACTTAATTACTTCATCTCTAAATCCCGGACCATCGTTGTTATATACACGGCTGATACGATCTTGGATCACCTTGTCACAAAACGCAGAAGCAAACATAGCAAAATTTCCCCCTTTCGAGTGACCGCCTACTATCAGCTCACCTTCTAGGAGTTTCGATACTTCATTTAAGTATTTAACAGCTTCCTTTGCACCTTCAGTATCTGCCATAAAAGTCATTAGGAAATCTTCTTTCCAACCTATAATGGTACTGTCAGTACCTCTAAAAGAGATGTAATTCGTTCCATCGGGAAGTATGAATGTAACCGCTGCAAATTGCTTTACCTTTTCCTTATCGAGATCTTCCGCATAGTGCACAACTTTTGTCCCTTTGAATCGGTCAGCTTGCACCATCTCTTCTAACAGCAGTGCTACACGCTCAGTGAACTGCTTGCTCTCCCTAATCTTGTCTAGCGAGTGGTTTTTGCAAAAAAGCTCAAATATTTCCTCAAGTGTATAAGACTCATCAGAATTAGCAAAAAACTCACCGAAATCTATATACGCAAGACACGACAAGATGACGTTATCTATATCGTTAAATGGCGAAATTTTGAGGCTTACATCATTTCGCCATTTTAAGTAATCTAGTAAAACCATTAGAACTCCTTTACTTCATCGAATACATTTATAAGTGCATTTTTATCAATAGATAATTCATCAGGTATCAGGTTTAAAATCTCCTCTAGTGCCTGGAATATTTCATCCCTTTCGGTAGTATAGATAAAATTTTTTCTTTTATCCATCTTGTTAAAGCCCACGGTATATTCTCTCACTAAAGTCTCTGTTTCCTTTACTAAGTCAGTATCTGGATCTGCGATTAGTTTAACCATGGCTGACCTAGTCTTTCTATATATCGTGACCGCTTTCTTTGCAACACCTTGTGGTATATTTTCGTCCCCATCCCATGAGCGAAAAGGATTATCAAGATTCTGTGCGAGCCATTCTTCTTTTCTTGGCTTGGTTATCCATAGGTCGAGTCCGGCATCTTTATGTTTTTTGTAAAGCTTTTTTACTTCCTTAGCAGCATCTTCTGGAAGACTATCCATCCATAATCTGTATAGTTTTTTTAAATCATCTGGTCTTGGCACCTCACGGGCTGTAAATCCGAAGACATCCATAGTTGTTAGGACTTCTAATTCACTAAATTTCGACAGTTCTCCAAAATTTATTATCTTGCCAGGTTTACCCCACAGCCTTAGCTCCTTAAGCTTCGGATATTTTCTATAAATATCTTCAATATCAATCTTTGTTACTGCTGTCACATGGAGCGAATTTAGTTCCTCTAAGCCGTCAAGTTTAGGAACTGTTTCATCGCATTTTAAAATCAAATATTTACCGGCATCGCGAGCCCTTATCTTGCAAAGCTCTTTTACTTGTCCGGTTAAAGAAATCATGTTCAAATCTTCATTTAGCACTAGCACATCAAGTCCTGTCATATCAACCGTGAGCCTATGTATAGAAGTTTTTGAGAAGTCGAGCTTCGATTTGCCATGATTCTCAATTATAAATTCTCTAATAAAGGGATTCGAATTTAGATAATCAAATAAGTTCTTATGCCATCGTGTAACCGTCAGAGATGAAAGACAAGGAAATACCTTAAGTTTTAATGCATCATCAAAATCATGCCAATTATCATTTTCGTTATGGGTTCGTATCCTTCGTCTTTTACCCTCAAATTCTACAAACTCATCACTTGCATTTGCTTTCTTAAAAGTATCTCGTTTATCTTTAGGAATTTTTTCCCATATAAACTGATTATATACTTCATGCCCCTTACTCCAGCTACCATAAATATCTGTGTCATCATTATTAATCGGTGTGAGATTACCAATGTAAACATAATTAGGCGGAACACTTACATCAACCTTTTTCATATATAAAGCTCTATTCCAGTACATGTAATCGATATAAAGTGGTGTCACCGCAGCAAAATCATCCAGTTCAGGTAGTTTGTCACCGAACCAGTCAAGTGACAATATAATAGCCTGCGGATTTACCGCTATCATCTACCTTTGTTACTTGGCAAGCAGTGTATTTCTTAAAAAGTTCATTGTAAACGCAGTAAATATCTCCAGCCTTTGCTATCATGTATATCTCCTTAGGTTAATTCACATAATTATATAATTTGTCCAGCAGCTTTTTTTAATGATTTGCACTCTTTACGCGGAACAGCATCGCTGGTCTATGTCCATATCCCTCAATTATCTCTCCAGTTTCTTCAACGTATTCTGCAACCTTCCTTCTGAAGTTTGCAGACAGGAACTTCTTATCCGTCACTTTTTCAATAGTACTCTGTAGCTGTGCTAAGGTAAATGACTCTGGCAATAAATCAAACGCAATTCTAAGGTCGTACTCCATCATATCTCTGAGCTCGAGAAGTGATTGGACTATGATTTTGGCATGATCGAATCCCAGCTCACCGCTGTCTACTATCTGATAGCTCGATACGTGGTTGTGGCCTTTTCTTGTTGATTTCTCTGACACAATTGCTTTAATCTCAATATTCTCATCACCTTTTATATTGCTATCGGAAGAAGCACTGTCAAAAGATAAGGTGAGAGTGTGTTTTATCATTTTAGTTGTGCTTGTAGAATCATCAGACGAAGTATTATCACTCTGAAGCTTTACGCAGAACCACGCTGCATCCCACGCATCAGTATCCGCCCTTAGTGAGCAATTTTCCGCATTAATTAGAGATATGAAGCTATTTGATATAATCCAACCTCTAGGGTCTCTTCCGGCTTCTGAGTATACCCCTGCTAGGTGTAAAAATGGATTCTCTACGCCTGTTTCCTCAAGGAGTTCACGCTTTGCAGTCTCCTCGATGGTTTCACCTGGTCGTAAAAACCCCCCGGGAAGTGCCCAAGCACCTTTGTACGGAAATTGAGATCTCTTGATAAGCAAAAGTTTAAGCTCTCTATTTTCCAGCTTCCTAATATTACTTTGCTCCCCATCCTGCATTACAGCAAACGCAACTATATCAGTGGCAACTGATGGACGTTCAAATTGCTCAATATTGTAATTCTCGAGGTATTCCCTCTCTTCAGAACTATTTATGTCGTATGTCATATAGGTCATCTCCCGCTAACCAATTATTCTTTCCGTTACTATAATTTCAGTTCTTAAGTAAGTAATTATTAATTATATAGTATCAATTTTAGGATCAAACATAGGCATGAGTTTCAATTTAAATAAATTCTGTACATGCTTTCTATCTATAATTTCTTTCTTTTCCAAGTCGGTAATCTCGCCTGTCCTAATATATAGATCCAGCATTTCATAAGTGAACCCAAGGTTATCTTCATCGGTTTTTCCACACAAACCATCGATAGGCACTTTGTCAATTAGCACATCTGGCAAATCTAGCAGACGACCAATTCGCTTAACCTCCGTTACAGTCAAATTAGACATAGGACTGAAATCGCCGACAGAATCGCCGTACCTAGTTGAATAGCCAACCCAATCTTCTGAAAGATTGCATGTATTAACAACCCTACCATTCATGCTTTGACTTATCGCATATACCGTTGACATTCTAATCCTAGGTGGTAGATTTTCTTTTGTCTGCTTTGAGATCTCTAAGTTCAATCCATTCTTCTTACCTGATTCAATCCCATTCAACACCCCATTCACGGCTGACTTTATATTAATCTCGATGCTCCGTATTCCTAAATGATTAATTAATAGCCTCGCCATTTCGATATCAGCTTGCTCGCCATTTGGCATAAGCACGCCTATTACGCGGTTCCTACCAAGTGCCTCTACGCATAGGGCTGCCGCGATGGAACTGTCCTTTCCACCTGATATTCCAAGTACCGCATTACAGCCTGGTCCATTCTCATCGAAGAACTGACGAATCCACACAACCACTTCATCCTTTATCTTCTCTGCATCGAATCTATATTCCATCATAACCATATCCTTTTAAAACAACACATAATTATTATTATAATTTACCGTTAAAATTCACCTTTATGTAGCACCGCTCTTATTTCCGCTAGAGTCTGGCTTACTGTAAGTTTACCATCTTTGAAAACAGAAATTAATTCGTTCTTAGGATTTCTGCATACTTCTTCCCAAGTATATTCATCCTTGTAACTAAGCTCGCCATTATCATCCTTAAACACAGTGCAGCAACCCTTCTGTGACCTTTTGAATCCACCGTCCTTAGGATTCTTGAAAATAGGATATGGTTTTCCCTCAATCTCGCAGTAAGTAGCTTTAATGCACGAGCTGAAAGTATCTCTTGTAAACGGTTTCAGCACACCACCTTCTTCAATGCACTGCATTGAAAACGATCCAACACCTAGTGCGACATTAGAACAAGCAAATCCATTTTCCTCAAGAATTCTATAGACCTCTTCGCATCTTTGAACGGTTATCGAGTCACCGTAAATTGCTTTCACATGAGGGTCAAGAACCTTGTATCCCTTGCTGTTTATAGTTCCACCAAACTGATTCCACAGCTTGAAGACAGTTTTAGTTACGACTTCGACGCAGTCCCCCGAATCGCCTCTCATGAGCATGCACCCGTTATGTGCCATGATTTCATGCTTTAATTCAGGAAGCACATTATCGATGATATTCCAGTAGTCGTATGAATCTAATACAGCACTGAAGCTTGTATTTGGATATATCTCAGTAAGCAGTCTTCTGAGCAAGGTAATTTCATCCCCATCTATCGCATAATTGCTACACATAACCGAATGCTCGGTACTTGGGCTACCAAACGCTACAGGCTCCTTCGTGCAGTCACAATTGTAGTTAGCCTCGAGGTACGGGATAGTCGGAACAGTAGCGGTGTTTAGAAACGACAAGCACCAGCCAGCGCCAGCCTTCACAGCAGATTCAACAGATTCTTCTCCTCTGAAGTCAAATGCCCCTAGAGCTCTCGCACGAGGAATATTATCATCACATGTTTTGTCGTAATATTCATTTACAATCTGTCTATACGTATATCCGACAGTTGCAGCGATCATAGGATGCCAGCTTTCGGCAGATATTAAGCTTTCAAGCGACTGAGGAAGCCATGCAAAGTCTGGGTGTGTATTAGTAATTCCGAACATAGGCACATGCATTGGAACTAATGTGCCTTCTGGTAGGGCAACAATCTCAATTGGCAGATACCCAAGATGATGTAGCTCTTCCACTTTCTATTTTATAAGCTTCACTACCAAGTGCGTTATCCATAATCCTTTTATAATCTTCGATTACTTCATCAAAAGGTCTTCCAAAGAACTCCTCATTAAAGTAATCAATTAAATAGTTCTTAATAAAGCCTTGAAGTCCGAACATTACAACCTTGTCCCATCTCTTTACGCGGCTCATCCTCGGTGTAAAATATGAAACGGACTTTGTTATTCCTTTAGGTAGCATTTCGGCATGTACAGCCTTGTAAAAATCTATAAGCAGCATAGGATTTATCTTATTCGCACTCATGATGAACTCCTCTCTAATACTCCTTTACAACCTTAACTGGTCCCTTATCTTGGAAGCGATATATGCTATTAGTTGTATAAATATTTCTAACGAGCCCACTCCTAATCATATCGCCTTCCCAAACTGAATTTTCGAGGTGGGACACATATAGGTCAATATCGGCAGCACCCATAGCTTTTAAAGCTTTAGCACTATGTAAAAACGTTCCGCCCCTCGAGCATATATCATCGATAATAAGGATATTTTTGCCTGGAACTACATCGGTTTCTCCAAGCACTTCAAGCCCCAATATCGCCCCTGATCTCCAGTCACGATTCTTCATTCCGAACACATAAGGAATATCACACTTTGATGCTATGTGAGAATACCTTTTCATTGCTCCCTCATCTGGAAAAAACAGAATGGTATTTCCGTCACTATTCACGGTTTCAAGTAGATTTAAGATAATATCCGTCGGTTCAATGATAGAGATGTTATCGATTAACGCGGTACTAACATTTGAATGTGGGTCAAGTACCTCCACGGTGTCGAATTTAAGATTATTGATAAACTCAGCAAAATACTTAAGCGTGAATACTTCGTCGGAGTTCTTTACCCTATCCATTCTGGCATTTGGAATATAGGGCATTAGTAGTTCAATTATCTTGACCCCATGAGCTCTCAGGTGCTTCACCAGGAAATACATCACCATGCACTCTTCATCATTATCATAAAGCCAAGTGATTTGGTATTTTCACCATCAGATAAGTGTTTTATGAGCATAGTACCATCCGGAAAATGCTTCAGATCAATTTCTTTATTATCTATACGGATCATATAAATTCTCCCATTACTAATTACCTTATGGAAAAATGAATGTGGTTTTTCTATTCGCCGATTACGTTTACCTGACAGCATCTCATGGTAGTCAATGCAGACGCATGTGTCTCTGGTGTTACTCCTGCACAGCAGCACGCGTCTACAGTTACATCAATTTCTGGAAATGCTGCCTTGATTATAAGTGCGTTCGAGACTACACATATGTCTGTACAAAGTCCAATAATTTCAACATCTTTAAAATCAAATTTGTCCCAGTCAGTGTATCCGAAGCTCGGTTTATTTAAATAAGTAGCACCTTCGACATAAAGCTCTTGCGGGATTTCCCAGCCTTCAGTCCCCTCGATGCAGTGCTCTACTGGGAGATGTCTACCCTCATTCGTCTCAAGGTAGTTTAGCTTATGAGTGTCTCTCGTAAAAATTATTTCATCACCTCTAGACTTATATTCAGCGATCTTATTCTTAACATTTTGAACTATGTCCACTGCTTCTTTCGTACCTAATGCTCCATCAATAAAATCCTTCTGCATGTCTACAACAATCAATGTTTTTTTCATGGTATTCACCTCATCTCAACTTATTATCATTTTAATAATATCTTTATGGTCATAACTTAACATCATTTGGATAATAAGTCAATATTATATAGTGATTTAACGAAATAATTATATGCATAAACATAATTTATTATAGATTATGTTGACCCTCACAGATTTCGATGTTAATATTGTAAAAAATTACAAACCGTTGAGGGAGAATAGTAAGCTTAGATGCAGCAGAAGAGAGATTTGCAGATGGTGTGATTGCAGACTGTATGTGCTTTGCTGAATGGCCTCCTGAGGGCAAACTGAACGAGTTTAATATCTAGACTCCATTAGGGGCGACGGAGAAGATACTTCGTAAACAATATCTGCATATGTTAGTATGCGAAGGAGTGGGCGTTTTTACGTCAATGCCGGGTGGCACCGCAGGAGATTCAACTCTTGTCCCAGCAATTTGGGGACGAGAGTTTTTTTATTGCTTTCTTTCACACTTCGCAAGATTAGATGAGATGACAAAGGAGAGTAAAATGTCAAACAACACAAACAATAGTGCAATACCTTATAAGATTTATTTGCAAGAAAATGAGATGCCAACACACTATTACAATGTGAGAGCTGATATGAAAGGTAAGCCTGCTCCACTTGTAAATCCAGGTACTGGAAAGCCGGTAACCTTCGATGATCTGAAACCTGTCTTTTGCGATGAGCTTATAGAACAAGAGTTAAATGATACCGATAGATATATCGAGATTCCGGAGGAGATAAGAGACTTTTATAAGATGTACAGACCTTCCCCTCTCGTACGCGCTTACTGCCTTGAGGAGAAACTCCAGACCCCTGCCAAGATTTATTATAAGTTCGAGGGAAACAACACTAGCGGCAGTCATAAGCTCAACTCGGCAATAGCACAGGCTTACTACGCTAAGAAGGAAGGGCTCAAAGGCGTCACAACCGAGACTGGTGCTGGTCAGTGGGGAACTGCCCTATCCATGGCTTGCTCTTACCTCGGTCTAGACTGCAAGGTGTACATGGTTAAGGTTTCATATGAACAGAAACCATTCCGCCGTGAGGTTATGAGGACTTATGGTGCATCGGTTACACCGTCTCCTTCTGAAACTACAGAGGTAGGTAGAAAGATACTGAGCGAGCACCCTGAAACTACAGGAAGCCTTGGCTGTGCGATTTCCGAGGCAGTAGAGGCGGCTACGACAAGCGATGGATATAAGTACGTACTAGGAAGCGTGTTAAATCAGGTACTTCTACACCAGAGTGTAATTGGTGAAGAAGCTATGACCGCAATGAAGAAGTACGGCATCAAGCCAGATGTAATCATCGGATGTGCTGGTGGCGGTAGCAACTTAGGCGGTCTCATGTCACCATTCATGGGCGAAAAGCTTAGAGGCGAGGCAGACTACCGCTTCATCGCTGCTGAGCCTGCATCATGCCCTAGCCTTACAAGAGGTCGTTATGCTTACGATTTCTGCGATACTGGACATGTGTGCCCAATGGCAAAGATGTACACGATTGGCAGTGGCTATATCCCTGCACCTAATCACGCAGGCGGACTGCGCTACCACGGTATGAGCCCAATCGTTTCTGAGCTATATCACCAAGGCGAAATCGAGGCTGTAAGCTATACACAGACGGAAGTCTTTGAAGCTGCTCGTGACTTTGCAAGAGTTGAAGGCATACTCCCTGCTCCAGAAAGCAGTCATGCTATTAAGGCAGCTATAGATGAAGCTCTGAAGTGCAAAGAGACTGGCGAAGAAAAGACCATTCTGTTTGGACTTACTGGAACTGGTTACTTTGATCTCTATGCCTACGAACAGTTTAACGATGGCAATATGACTGACTACGTACCAAGCGACGAGGAAATTGAAGCGAGCCTAGCTACACTTCCAAACATCGAGGGTTAAGGCGGTTATCTCGTTAATATTTCTCAGATATGTACAAAAACGCCTCCTAAGATTAGCAATAATCTTGGAAGGCATTTATATATATTCTGTATTCTAGATTGAAAACTACCTATTATAATTTTGAGCTTCCAGATCTATCTCACCAACAGTCATGCTTGTACGAACATCCGGATTTTCGTTAAACCTTTTGGTGAGCTCTTCTTGTGCAGTTATTTTAAATTCGTCACTCGTCTTTTGCTTATAATAATCAAAAGCATCATAGCCTCCGCTGCAGCAATCTCCCCAATCGGATAAATATCCGATAACTTCAAAGAAGCTGTCGTTATATTTTTCAAATCGCTTCGTCGCAGTAGTCTTTAAATATCCCGAAATGCAGTACACAAATGAGTAATAAAACTTCGGATCGCGAAATAAATTATATTCCTCACTATGAAAGCTCGGGTCGATAATCCTCGCCTTTCGCACATCGTCAATACTTGGTTTTCTTGACATTTTAATATCTGTCTGTATATAAGAATAGTATGTTTCCTTGTCGTAAAATTTGCTATCTACAGAGATTAATGCACCGTACGTTTCATCTTCAAATTGAAACACCATTACCGCACCATTTCTGTATTTACTTTCCACAGGAATAGGTGGAGCAACCCTCTTTTTCGGCTTTTCTTTTTTGACACTGATTTTATTAAGGAATTTTTCTAAGTTCGAAGTTCTCTGTTTGATAAATGACTTGTCAGCACCAAGTTCTTCAAGAACAGCCAAATCCTCTTTGTTCTCTATGACTTTCTCTATATCAGATAAAAACGATTCATCTAATTGCCCTACTTCCCACATACATTGCGCAAGAGCAAACATCACGTTAAATCTATCTTCATCATCTATATCTAAAAGCAGGTCTTTCTTTATATCCTCAGGCTCTTCTCCCTGATTATACCTTTCAAAAAATTCATCTTTGGTGTCAAGAGATGTATCGTTACCAAAAATGCTTGCGCTCCATGTACCCATAGCTTTCCCCCGTATCTTTTTATTCTAAGCCAATGAATCACTTAAATCTTACAACAAGAAAAACAGTAATTGGCAATATTTCACATCAATGATTTTACTTAACACATCTCACTCGATATCAAATTCAACCTCAAATTTAGGATTCTTCAAATTCGGAAACCCGTATTTTTCTACACTGTTTAACGTTCTTTTAACCTGCTTGGTAATATTTCCCCTGTTAACCGGCAAATTACTTATGATATATATAATTCCATCACGTTTTGCAGGGCAGATAATCCCGCGGCTATCTTCCTTATTTATAATGCGAAGAAGATAGACATCGTATTTGGTTTCAACATAAAAATCAAGCTCCTGATTATCATAAATCTCATCTAAAATCATATGAACCGGGGCAACTCTACAGTCTTTCATTCTGATACTGTCGCTTCCAAAATGCACTTTACAATTACATTTTCGCTTTTTTCTTTCTATCCATTCAGTAAACATTTTTTCCCTAAAAACACAGTTTTACAAAGTCTTTTCCATTCATTTCCTTACCTAATTTCGCTCTATGTATAATATTATATTGGTTTGTTATACTTTTCTACAAAATAGATTTGATCCAGCCCTCTACTTGCTTGGAAAATTTGGATTCATCAACTTCTTCGGCTAGCACAAGTGTTATCCTATTTAGCTTTGATGAATATTGCTTATTAATTATTAGTAAAAACGGACCTTCTCCAGAAAGTTCATCTGCATAAAAGCCTTTTTCCTCCATTAGCTGAAACATCTCCTCATCTCGGGAAATATAAACATCTATTGTTTCATCTTCATTATCAATAACAAAGTATGGATTCCCCCAAAACGGAATAGTTTCTTTTATTTTTTCTATAAGAGCATCCTGACTTTTATCAGTATATAAGATGTAATCAACACCTGTAATCATAATTTTACCTGTCTCCTAAGATTCAGTTACACTTAAACAGTATTTCAAGCCATTTCTTTGCATTTTCGCAGCTACCATCTATTGGTGTTGCACGATTGTTTGTAAAAGCTTCCCACTGCCAATCTTCACCACCTACACACCCTATTTGGGTGTATTCGTCTAAAAACTCTTGGAATGAATTTGCCATTACATAGCCATGCATATCGCTTCCATCATGGCTTAAATATACGATTTTTCCATAGCCTTCTTCTTACAAATCAATAGCAAATAAATCGCCATTACTTACTTTTTGGAAAGCTAATTTATTATGAAAGATTTTGTCATATGGATTATTGTAATCAGGATAACAAATATCAATCCAGCCCTACACAAACAAACTATAAAACATATATAAATTTCATAGTATACCGTACAAATATTATATTCAATACTTATATTTTTTTGTGTAAATGTTAATTATAAGTTAGATAGTTTAATTTAAAACATGTATATAATACTTTTTGGAGGCGCTTATGAAAAAAATGAGTAATTTATAAAAAAATATAATATATATCTATGAAGTTGTTTTCTTTATTGCTTATGCAATATATACCATGTTTGATGTATCCCAATTACATTCTGTTATTAAAACTGGATCGTCAATATCCATTATATTAGTCTTAATATATACATATAAAATGCTCGAGAAAGAAAAGAAAGATGCTAACATGACGGTTATGTTTCTATCGTTAAATTTTATGATTACTGTAGGTTTAGGTATTCATTAAAGTTGCATATCCTATCGTTATAGAAGTACTATTATATATAAATAAAGCTTTGCTATATTGTTAATAACCAAGAAATGATATTAAGCGTCATGTATACACGCAAAGAAACCAGGAGTGCCAGCTCCTGGTTTTTCAATGTGCTAATTGTCATTATGATTACTATCTAGCCACTTGCAGATGTAGTGACCAGCTACTTCTGCTCCGACAGCAATAAGAATAGTAAAAAACGATGCACCCAGATTCACATTTTTGAGCCTTGAATATTCCACCACGTCATATTTTGTGGATTTGCTAAAAACGCTTTGATTGCTTCATTAATCTGTTTCATAAAAACCTCAAAACACCTTACCTCTGAGCAACGAATTTATTATATTGAGCTATCAGTTTTTTGGGGAGCGCCTGTATGTTTGAGCTACATAGTTTATACAGCTCAACTCCCTTTTCTGTGAAGCCAAACTTTTCTATATAAGCAAGAACAAATTCGCCTTGAATGCTTTGATGTTCCCCGTCACAGAGGGCTAAATAATCGCATATAAGCCTATGATATTTTTCATCGTATAGTCCTAATGCAAACACCGCAAATGTTCCAGGCATCGCGGAGTACTCGCCATCAAGGTTCAGGTACCACTCAAACTCCTTCATCGCTAGATTAGCATATCTCTCAATTTTGTCATGGAGCTTAGGGTAAATAATAGCATTAGCGAAGAGCTGGTTTACACCTTTCTTAGGTAGCTTTTTGATAGGAAGATATATCTTATTTTGCCCTTTGAATTCTATAGCATAACTATGCGAAAATCCAAACTCCAGCAAATTGCAAAGGTAATCTAGGATTTTACTATAGCTTTCCTCAGACTCATTTTTTACCGATATTTTTATAGTGGCAAAGGCGTCATTTGCAATACAGGAAAAATCTTCTGTCTTGCATTCTGCGATTTCTTTTGGCATTGATCCGCTGCCGTTTTTCTTTATCTGTGCCGGAAGTTTACTTCCAAGTGCAGTGACTAAATCAAAGATTTCTTTCGTAAAACCCTTATCAAAGCTATGACCGTATTTGGTAAAGCAAACTGCGATATAGCAAGCGAACTTAAGTTGCTCATCAGTTAGCGTATATCCTGGGTTCTCTGGATTTAATACCCATTTGTGCTCATATTCACTGTCACTTGCATCGCAGAAGAACGGACTTATTAAGACCCTCTCTATCCACTTTCTGAGCACTCTGTCAACGTCCCATTTCCAGCCACATATTGCTCTCATCTTATCCGTGAAGGCTTCTGCACTTTCACTTATAAAACCATTGCAATGAAGGTCATATAGGTAGTATTCGAGAACCGAAGATACAAGAAATTCTTGCCTTCTACTCTAAAGCATGGCCATGAAGGGTAGCCTGCTTTTGCTCTCGTGCGTGCTTTGTGGGCCTTTCCTTCTTGTATTTCCTTGATGCATATGTCAAGGTATCTCCTTAAGCTCTTATCTCTGAGAGCATCATCAAAGACAAAGTATGTTGGTTTATCGCCCATAAGCTATATTCCCCTCCAAATGTACTAAAGCATAATAAAACTATTTGCAGCAGTTGATTCAAACGCCTAATTATGTCTCATTAACTTCGAACCCTCTTATCAGCTCCCATGTATCTTTAAATTTAAGATTCGAAGTCTTTTTGTCTATGGAAATTTCACTATAAATGTCCTCCAACGTGGAAGCAGGCGAGAGAATTCCTAATACACAATCTTCCAATTCCACTCGAGCAATCCTCTCAAATCTGTCTATAATCAATCCTAGCTCTTTATGATTGAACCAACAGTCTGTCTTCAGGCAGTATGATGTATTCTGTTTTCCACATGCAATTTCACTGTTTATAAAATCATCGATATTAGGTTTTTCATTTTGCAGTAATCGTGTACATGCTAAGTGGTATTCTATTTTTCTCGGTCCTTCATCCACCGAGGACACAAAGCAAACACCATACTCATCATCAAATTTTATCGCAAGTACATCCCCGGTTTTAAAGTATGGCTTTCTTATAATCTTTGACTTCGGTACCTTGATAGGCTTTGGATTTTCGTTTTCTAATTGTATTGCTAATTTATCCAGGTTCTTTTGCCTTTGCTTTAAGGCCTTGCCGTCTATTTCAAGCCAGAATTCATCCGCTCCTTTTTTGATGATTCCGATTGTTTTCTCTTTTACATCATCTGGCAGGTGTCCTATTTTCCATAGTGAATAAGCAAGCGCCGTCCAGTAAATTTCAGAATAAAAATCATCGATGCAATAGTCTTTTTCTTCAGCTAGCATGGTTTCGATGATTTTATCTGCACTCATCCCGTCCTTATAGCTCCCGATAACATAATTGTAGATATCATACCCTGTATCGCTATCTATAATTTTCACACCATCTATTGCCATAATGCATAATCCCTCATAATTTTTCTAATTCCTCAGCCGAAATATACGTGCAATCCATTTTCTTCCAATAAATTCTATGCTTCGTCAATAGCTATAACAAGCTCGCTTTTTATCCCATTAAGTTCAATATAATTATCGGATTCATCATTTGAAAATGACTCTACCTTTTTTCCGTACTTTTCATAATAAATAGTATTAGCAATTCCTTTTTTTGCACTTCTAAAACAGAAGTTTTCAGGTATTATAAGTCTTGATGTTGCAGACAATTGATTGATTTCAATTGCACCTTCATGTGAGGTAACATTAATCTGCATATCAAGATTTGAATCTATTTCAATTTCACTTTTGTTGCCTTTTAATGTAACTTCGCTGATTTTTCCATTTATTTCAATATTTTCATTTTCAATATCAGTAACAGTAAGTGTCCCTGCATTAACTGATATTTCCACTCCTCCTATATATTGGGTTGGGATATTAATATTTACAACGAGGCTCTCCTTAGCAATTGCTTCGCTTACTCCGTTTAACCTTGCAAGCTCAATATCAATGTTATGCCTTATATCATCGATTTTAACTTTATAGTCCGACTGAATATTTTTATAAACATTCGAGAATAGTTCAACTACTATTTTTTCTCCATTATACGCTTTTAAATCTACTTTATATGCTCCACCGAGTTTGATATCAAAGTCTTTTTTTCCATCGATATCGTATTCCGTACGACTTTCATAAATATATTCAGATTTTTTACTCTCTGTTTTCTCATTTGACAGTAATTCATCTATAGATATTTGAAAGAGATTAGCTATAGCCATCAAATTTGAAATATCAGGTGTTCCAATTCCATTTTCCCATTTTGTAATCGCCTGACGAGATACACCAATCTTCTCCGCCATCTTTTCCTGTGACAGTCCTGCCTGTTTTCTGTAATGTTTGATTTGATCTTCAAATAAAGTCATTTTTCTACCTCCGATATTTAGCTATGTTTTACTTACCTCAAAGGTTAGTAAATTGACGTTTACCAATCAAGAAACATTAGTTGTCTTTATTATATTTTTTGCTACTTTTCGTAGCAAAGCAGCAAAAATCTTAGTTTAAGTAAAGTTTATTTCTCTACTCTATATACCATATCTCCTCTGTTCCAAATATACATAATTGCTGACACTGGTTGTTTACCATCTTCCCAAAGCCAGCCTGTATATGTTGTCGTATTACCAAAATAACCTTCTTTGATTATTTCAAACTCTGAGCCTGCATATTCATCCATAAATTGCTGTAATTCAATAGCCCTTCCATAAAAACGGCCTTCACCCAAAGTTTTATTAAATATCAGTACATCACACATGTCCAAATCACAATCTCTAAAACATACTTCGCCTGGATATGCCTTTTCTTCACCATCCACAAATTGAAAAATTTTATGTACCTTTAATGTCAAAGTCTTATTATGATATTTTATCTTATTCACCCTGCTGTCATGAAGGCTAAAAAGAATATTGCTGCTTCTATCATGTATAAAATCCATATTATTCCTCGCATATAATAAATATGATCATGTATCCATTACAGATACTAATTAACACATTCAAGTGCTTCGCATAGCAACAATCAAGTATAAGCCAATCATTAGCAAAGCAATTCCAAGTAGTAATTCAATAAGGCCAACTTTTCTAGCATAAGATTCTGTTTTCTTACCAGCTTTGCGATTAGCTTCATAGTCATTGATGAGATTATACTTTTTCTTAAAGTAGATTAAGTATCCAAACGTTGAAAAAGTTGCACCAAGTGCTAATAAAATAATTTTTAATAATGTCATAAATTTAAACCTGCAAATTTCCTTTCTAAAACTATATGGTGCCTAATGATCTCACCTCTATTTTAAATTTAAGGTATCTATCATTTTGTCAAGAATGCATATTTTATACATCCCCCTTTTATCATATATTGTGTGAAGAAAAGCTTTCTACCTGCTCTACTAGATCTAAGATAAGTTCAGAGAAGCTCTCTGAAATTTCCTCAAGGTCCGCATAATCATTGTTATATCCACGTACTTTGCCGCTTTCAAGGTCTATAAACACGATGCTCCCATCACCTAAACCTCCGATAGGAAATGCTGGACCGTGTTCACATTCACACATGTATTCCTCGTATACATCTTCAAAGATGGTATAGTTTTCCGTAAGCTCTTTCAAACTAAAAATCCACGGCTCTACCAAATAGCAGCCGCCTAAGTTAAGTAGTAGCCACCTGTACTCTGATGGTATGGAGGTGTAATTTGCTTCGAACTTTTTTACATCTTCCTCTGACTCTGGCGTAACACCTTCTGTAAAGGCACTTGCTTCATAAGCCGCCTTAATCCTGCCCTGATATTTTTCCAATTCGATATTGCACATGTTGCTCTCCTAGTTATTGGGGTTATCCATCGTTTCTTTAACATATTCTTCAGTGTCTTGTATCTCTAAAATCGTTGGATCTATGTGACAGAGTAGGTTCCAATCTTCGGCATCGTTTTTTCTGTAGATAACCGCCTCGCCATCTTCACTTCCGAAAAAGCTTCTATCGACTTCGTATCCATTACGCTCTAAGACGTCTTTTATCTGCCGATATTTCGTTTCTCTTTCTTCAATATAGTCTTTGACTTCATCGTTGTTAACGACATAGGCATCAATTTTTGAATATCCTTCGATTACTTGGTCGTTTGTTACGGATAGATTCGAAATTTCTTTCCAAATAATCTCAACATTTTCCTCAGAATCAAACATAAATCTAGAGAAAGGAACAATATTGCCATTATATATTAATTCCGTATAATCTGGTATGTCTTTAGGATTAAAATATTCGTATTCAAGCTGATCTTCTTTTTCTAAAGTATACCCATGTATTGTAGATACAAAGGATCTGCCTTCTTCTAACGAACCAAATGCAACTAGGTCTTTTGAGTAATTGCCTTGATGCAATTCTAATATAACCATATATAACTCCTCAGCTCTTAACTTTTCCTTATATAACTCCTCAGCTCTTAACTTTTCCTTTAATTCTAATTATTTCTGCGATAACGTGAATTGCATGAATCATCGGATAACCGCCGAATAGATTATTCCGTCATAAGGACAACTTATCCCAATCCTGCACCGATTCTATTACCGTAATCCAACTGTCTATTTGGAATCTTTCTTCTATCCACGGCTCCGCATAGCCGTCAAGAATAAGCACCCCATTGCATTTTATATGAGCTTTTGCCTCTACTATGTCTAATATTTCTATCTTGTATTCAAGCAAAGGTTCATTTTCATAAATATAAAATGAATCCTCACGCTCTTCACTATCCAAAGCTGTCTTTACTGAAAATGTAGTCCCCACCAATTCCTTTACAGTGCTCTTATCCGTATCTATCGGATTGATACAGAGGGACGGGGAAATCTCATTTCCCTCAAAATCGCCGGGCTTAAACCCAATGTCTACAGCCCATGAAGCGCTTTCCTCCCGGTCCGCTTTAAAGAACATCAGACAACTCCTTCTATTCTCCCAATCCTCTTGAAATGTAAAATCTCTTATCTTTAACATTTTGCTCTCCCTACAAACTGGAATTTATAGTTTTTTAATTGGATGTCTAATGACCGTCTTCCATTTTTCAGGAGCAACTTTTCTTGCATCTGAAAGATAAATCTCATGATGTAATCTATCATTGTTTATATCATTCACATATCCGTTTTGTTCAAGATATGCATCCATAATTTCAACGGTAGCTGGTTCATCATCAAAAGCACCTAAATGCATTATTTGAGCGCACAGTCCTTCCTCAATCATAAGATATTCTGCTGATGAACAATCCAGTTTTTTCTTTTTCGTGGCCACTTCAACAGCCCAGTCAAAATCTTTCTTTGTTACGAAATCCGGGAGTCTTATTACAGAAATCCAATTAAAGGTATCTTTGCTAGAATAATCAACACCATCAACACCATCAACACCATCTTGCCACCAAAAGCCCTCAAGTGGTGGCACTACATATTCAAAAAATCCTTCTATCTTATAATCGGTCTTATAACTCATCTTAAGTGTATAGGCTACGGCATACAAAACGCTTATGGCTTGCTGATATGCTCCACCTTCTTCATTCGGGTTACCTTTACCTCTTACTGCAATAAAATTTGCCTTTGGAACAGTAACTATCTCTGGTTTATTCTTAGGCATATAGAACTCTTTATATTCTTTCTTAAAATCAAATGCCATAGTCCCTCCTCAAATTCAAATTTATCTTCCTAAAAAACCAATAAACAAAGCCTGAATTGCCGATACAGCTGGAATAAATAAGAAAGGAACCTTTAGAAAATGTTCAACAACTGCCAAATGTTTCATCCAGTTATTAAATTCATAATCCTTGTGTCCTTCTGTTCCTGGGATTACAATCTTGTTCTTATACTTTCCCTGAAATAACAGACAGTCTAACAAGAAAAAATCACCTAAGTTTAATATGCTCCACTGAATATATCCCGTCCAAAACAAATTCAAAAAACCGGTAATCCCTTTGTGTAAAACACTTGCTGTCGAATAGGCAAAACAAATTCCAACAATGAAAACGGTTAATATCCCGTTTATCTTCTCCTCCTGCTTTGTCATTTGTTTGGGTGCAGCCTTTTGTATGGCCTTTGGATAAGAATCAAAAAAGAATCTTGGATTAATGAGTACCAAGGCAGCTACCGCCCCGTTAAAAATAGCCGCTATAGCAACACCATCAAGCAACGCTTGTATTACATCCATAAAATTTCTCCTTGTAAAGTTCGAATTTAACCATATCTTGCTAAACTGGGATTTACTTATATGAAACTCAGTCTGCCTTCGATAGACAGGTTATGTGTTCTGTGCGAAGAACACCTTCCAATGCACATGAAACGTTTTCTTTTGTATGATGATAACGGAAACCACATTTCCTTAACTCTCTTTGACTTTGTATTGCCGTCAGTACCAGCTTTTAGTTTGCGTCAGTACCGGACTTAACTAAAAGGGTAACTGATATTTAAGCCAAACCAAATAAAGTAATGCCTGTAAATGAGGCCAGCCCCACTTTGACAAGGAAGATTATCCTCAATAGCGTGGTCAAATAAAGAATCAAATGCTACTAAATCTTTTGAATAATTATTTTGATATAATTCCAATATATAAATTTATTATCCTCCAAATAATAATAAATATTTCATCAAATAATAACTTTATCCTTTAATTCTGATAATTTCTTTGATAACAAAATAAGTTTGGCTTACTTTATTCACCGTATGATATATATCTATCCAATGCAGTAAACACTTCTTCAAGGCTGAAATATCCAATTTTTCGTATTGCTTCTTTTCCCTCAACGAAAACAAGTATTGCTGGTGCTCCTAGAATGTTTTCCTGTGCTGCAAGTGAGATATTATTATCTATTGATATATAGCCAGTGACTACTTGCGGATGTGTTCCACTCCAAACTATAATTTTCTCTTTAAGTGCTTTGCACGGAGCACAAGCCTGTGAACCAAACAAAAACAAACTAAACTTTTCTTGTTCTTTCAGTGTTTGATACTCTGTCAATGTTTCGATAATTCTTATTTCTTGCATAAATATCACTCTTTCCCATTTTTTAACAATGGACTTATTTAAATCTATACAATAACTAATCATCTTATTCTCCAGATACAGAAGTAGAACTTACTAATCTAATGTTTCCCTTAATTGAGTTTGGACAATAACGCTACCGTCTCACAATGAAACGAGCGAACACTAAGTATGTATTATTGACATGTTCTCATGTGGGATTTTCTTTTCTCTGTACATCTTTCGATTCTATAAAAACGGCACCATATACACAGGGATATAATTAATGCCATTTTCCCACTTATAATCCTTCGTATGAACGACGTACTTATCTCTTATGCGGCTACTGAATTTTCTACAAAAATTGTCCAGCGATTTATGATTTCTATAGTTTCCTGATTTAACTTCCACCGGACATATTTTATCGCCTGTCGATATTAGAAAGTCGATTTCATGCAAATGATTTGAAGTTTCACTCCCCATTGTATAATAAAAAAGTTTATTTCCTTTAGCAGTTAGCATCTGAGCGACTGCATTCTCATATACATACCCCAGGTTTGCCTCTAGTTTATCAGAAAGCAGTTTATTATAGATTACATTTTCAGTGTACTTCTTATCTCTGAAAGCAAGGGTTACAAACAATCCTACATCAGATGTAAAAAGCTTATAGCGCCCCGCATCTTTCTCAAGCGACATTCCTACACTTGGATTATTAGCATGATATGCAATAAGCACTGTATAGGAACTCAACATATCAGGGACAAGCTCCTTCATTTGTCCTGACTTGATGCCAACTCTAGCATTTGCCAAAACATATCTTGATGCATTACCGCTAAGGCTAGCTGGAATCGCATCGTAGACATCTCCCGCAAGGCCTGTCCCATCTATTTTTGCGAAATCTTCCTCGTATAAATCTACAATCTCTCTTTTAGCTTCATCAACTGCCTGCAGATTATTATCTGCCAAATATGTTTCAACTGCCTGAGGCATACCGCCAACAAGCATATACAGCCTAAAAATACGCATCAGACTCCTATGCATCGTATTGCCGGCCGGCCTTTTGTTTTCCATCAGAATTCGAATTGTATCTGCAGTTACTTCATCTCCGATTGCCCACAGAAATTCTTCAAAATCCATGGGGTACATATCTATTTTATGTTCCTCGCTTGGTATGAGAATATCCTTCGTATTTTTCCTTATAGACAAAAGTGAACCCGTCTCTATATATTTATATCTTCCGTCCTCAACAAGATACTTAATAGCCTGCCTTGCCTTAGGCAGAAGCTGTACCTCATCAAATATGATTACTGATTCCTGCTCATACAGTCTAACACCAGTCAGTTGTTGCAGTTGGAGAAAGAAAAAATCCAGACTATACAGATCCTCGAATAAGCTATTGATGTCTTTACTGGTACGAGCAAAATCAAGCATTATATATGATTTGAATTCTTTACTTGCGAACTCCTCGACAATCGTTGATTTTCCAACACGTCTAGCTCCTCTTATCAAAAGTGCATACTTATCGCTTCGATTGTTTTTCCATTCAAGAATTTCATTATATATTTTCCTTTTAAAGACTGTTGTCCCCATGTAATCACCTCACTATAATGATTTTACCCCAAATCCCCGTTTACGTAAAGCGCAATATACCTTAAATCCCTATTTAAATATTCATGAATTTTCTTCAAATCCCCATTTAATAGTCTTACTTTTGTAACATCTGCCTTTATAAAAATACATTGAAATGATTTGCCCAGGAGGCAGCTCTGCTATTCAACGCCGACGGAACTCTTTGATGATTTCTTGGATCAGGTGTATTCAGTTATCAAAGTACATGTAGCTTAATTTATTACTTCAAGTGTTCAACTTGAAATTGCAATTTGCGTTTTAATTTTGTAACATTTTCAAATATATATCTAATCTTTCATTGATATACTTGGCAAATAAAGACTCCATTGCTTTTAAATTATGTTTCACATGATATTCATCAAAAGCATTATAATAGGAAATCCCATCTGTAAATTTTATATCGATAGGTGGATACCCTGCTTTCATTAACTCAAGATTGACAAGAAGTCTTCCCGTTCTTCCGTTTCCATCAATAAATGGATGGATTCCTTCAAACTCTATATGAAATCTAGCCATCTTTGTAACAATATGTTCCTCACTAGCTAAATAATTCCTTAAAAGTTCTTCCATTTTAGTAACAATCAAATAAGGTTGCGCAGTCTCATGTGCAACACCCATGATGCGAACAGGAACTCTTCGGTAGACACCTCTATCATCTTTCTTATCAGCAAGAACTAAATAATGGATTTGTTTAATCACTCTTTCATTAATTTCACATTTTTCCTTTACAAGTTCAGTTACAAAATCAAATGCCTCCTTATGTCCAACTGCCTCCATATGATCTTTTAACGGCTTTTTATCTATAGTAAGACCTCTTAACACTAAATCGGTTTCTCTTAATGTTAATGTATTTCCCTCAATAGCGTTTGAATTATAAGTATATTCAACAGTAAATTCTTCATTCAGTCTTGCCAACTCTCCTTCTGTGAGAGGTCTCTTTCCTTCAAGTTCCTTTAAAATAAATTAGAGCAAGAACCGTTAAGTTCCGCTCTTTTCCCTGCTATTGACATATCCTGACAGGGACTTCCAAAAGTTATAATTTCCACCGGCTCTATTTCATAGCCTTTAATATCTGATACATCCTCTAGGTGCTTTACTTCCAGCATTCTTTTTGTTGTAACCCTGATGGGATTTGTAACTAAATTATATCCATATTTTTCAAACTAATATCCAGGGCCTTCACCGAATGAGTCAAGGCACCACAAGATATAATATCTATGCCTAGGCCCCTATAGCCACCTATATTTTCTGGACTTATATTTCCAGATACCTCAATAAGGGCCCTGCCAGCTATAAGGTCTACAGCTTCTCTAATCTGGTCTATAGACATGTTGTCCAACATTATTATGTCACAACCTACATTAAGGGCTTCCCTTAACCTGGTCCAAGCTTTCCACTTCCAATTCTATCTTTTTTGAGAAGGATATCTTGGCTCTTGTCTTTTCAACTGCCTGCCTGATGCCACCTGCAACACCTATGTGGTTGTCTTTTAACATGACCATATCAGATAGGTTGTACCTGTGGTTTTTTCCACCCCCAACTTCTACGGAATACTTGTCAAATACCCTGAGTCCTGGGGCAGTCTTCCTGGTGTCAGCCAGACTAACGGATTCATCTCCCAGGGCATCCACCATATACCTGGTCATACTAGCTATACCGCTCATCCTCTGAAGGAAGTTTAGCCCAGTCCTCTCAGCCAAGAGCATGGCTTGAGCCTTAGATTCAACTATAGCTATCTTATCGCCCCTGGATACCCTATCTCCATCCTTGTAGGAACAAGTAAATTTTACGCCTTCATCCAAGATTTTAAAGGTCTGGTAAAATACCTCTAGTCCACAAATTATACCGTCTTCCTTGGCTATCAAGTCTGCCCTGGCCATCCTATCCTCATCTATTATGGCATCGGCACTAATATCCTTGTAGTTGATATCCTCCATAAGGCTCTCTTTAATCTTATCAAGCATCTTAATTTTTAAGCCAGTATTCATAAAAATCATGGTTCCTTTCCTTTATTGTATCTACCAAAATCTTATGGTAACCATCAACTATATCCTCTATCTTTCTAGTTTCTGTGTTTTCTTCCATATGGGCCCTAAAGTCTGGTAATAAAGTATTCAGGTTTTCACCACACTTCATACCACAGAAGCAGGCCTCTAAAAGTGAGTTTGATGCCAGCCTATTTCTACCATGTAGGCCTGTGCAAGATGTCTCACTATAGCATATAGGCCTGTTAGGCTAGTCCTACCATCTATCTTGGCCTTGATGCCACCCATATGGTAGTGCTGGCCCGGGCATACAGGTATCATATCCTTCCTAATATCTATACCCCTGTCCATACAGTCCTGGAAAACTGTTGGAAACCGTTTATCAATACTTTCCCTATCCCTTATATTCTCAAGAGATAGGTAAACATGGTCACTGTGGTCCTCCTCCATCTTTTGTCTTATAGCCTTGCTGACTACATCTCTGGGAAGCAATTCATTGATAAACCTGTCTCCATTAATGCCAAGCAGGATGCCTCCCTCTCCCCTCAAGGCTTCAGTTATTAAGCTATGTCTACCCATGGATTCATCATATAGGACTGTTGGATGTATCTGGATATATTCCAAATTTAATATCTCTAGCCCATGCTTCATAGCTATAGCCAGGGCCTCACCAGATTCCGACTTATAGTTGGTAGATGAATTAAATATACCCCCTATGCCACCTGTTGCCAGGACAACTGCCCGGGCATATATATTCCTATATTGGCCACCAACAAAGACCCTTATGCCTACAGCTTTATTATCTTCAATTATCAGATCGTAAAAAGTCGTATTTTCACAAATATCTATATTAGGCCTGCCCTTCACCCTTTCTGCCATAACCTCACACATAGACCTGCCAGTAAAGTCTCCAACATGGTAGATCCTGGCCAGCCTATGTCCACCTTCCTTATGGAGACTATAGGTATCCTGGTCAATCTTGTCAAAGTTAACACCATAACCTATTAATTCTTCTACCACATCCAGGGATTTATCTAAGATATTCCTAACGACATCCACATCATTCTCATAGTGGCCTGCCTTTAAGGTATCCTCTATATAGTCATCTAGATTTTCATGTGCTAGCCTAGCCGATATACCTCCTTGGGCTAGGTATGAATTAGCCTCATCCATACTCTTTTTAGATATTAAACATACCTGGTAAATAGGGTCTAATTTTAAGGCACAAGAAAGACCTGCCGCACCACTACCAACTATTACAATATCATAAAAATCTCTCATTTAACTCATCTCCATCATCTTTTTGAGAGGTCGGCTGGCCTTCTCCATTAAGGACTCGTCAAGTATAATTTCTGGTCCTTCATCTACCAATACTCTGTATAGATTTTCCAAGCTATTCTTTTTCATATCCTCACAAGGCTTCATAGATGAAGGTATAATAAATTCACTATCCGGTGATAGTTTATTCATCTGGTATAAAATGCCCTCTTCTGTACAGACAATATATCCCTTCTTCTTAGTCCTTCCAACATAGTCTAAGAGTGCCTTAGTAGATCCTACGCAGTCTCCAAGCTCAACTACTTGGCTTGTACATTCTGGATGTACAAGGACATCGTAGCCATACCTATTCTTTAAGTCCTCAACCTCCTCATATTCCACAAAGTTATGGTACTTGCAGTAGCCCTCATGGAATATAAAGTTTTTGTCCTTTATCTGGTTTGCTATATATGATCCCAGATTTTTATCTGGCAAGAAATATATATTCTTGTTCGGTAGGGCCGATACTATCTTCATAGCATTTGAAGAAGTAACACAGACATCACTCCTAGACTTTACATCTGCTTTTGTATTTATGTAAGAGACTATAGCTACATCATCATACTTTTCCTTGATACCGTCTAAATCATCTAGGTTTACCATGTCTGCCATAGGACAGCCTGCCCCTATGTCTGGAATCAATATTTTTTTATCGGGATTCAAGAGCTTAGCACTCTCACCCATAAAATTGACACCACAAAAGCAAATAATCTTATTTTTTGCATTCTGGGCATCCTTAGCTAGCTTGAAAGAATCTCCAACCTGGTCAGCTATGTCCTGAACCTCACTATTAGCATAAAAATGAGCTAGGATCAAGACGTCCTTCTCCTCTTTCAAGCGTAAAATTTTCTCTTTTAAAATTTCAATTTCCTTTTCCATATATTCTCCTCAACATATAAGACTTGTTTGGTTTGTAGATATATACGTGTATATATACGTGTATATATACGTGTATATACACTAACATATTATAATACTATACATAACTTAAAATATGAATAGAAAAGATGAAGAATCTTCCGAGTCTCCAAATCACATACGAAAAAGGGGGCTATAGGACAAAAAGTGTGTGTGACTAATCCCAGTAAACTGGATAGTTGCTTGAATAATGTAGCTCGCTCCATACAACTGCATCTCCCTGAGACAATTACAGCCATAGTAATAAAAATCTTTATACTTTGTACCATCTTTCTTTTTCTTGATACACTTGTTTCCAAACATTCCCACTCCACATATCGGACATTTTAAAATTCCTGAAAGCAGATGTGTACGTGTATCTTTCCCTTTATTCACATGCTCATATTTCTTTGCTTGAGATTTTAACTTAACTTGAGCTGCTTGCCATAGTTCATCAGAAATTATAGCTTCATGAATACCTTCAGCTATTAAATATTCATCTTGTTCAACTTGCTTATATTCATTTCTTCTTCCAAAGGCTATTTTCCCGTTATATACAGGGTTTTTTAATATCTTTCTTATAAGACCTGCGTCGAACAATGGATTTTTCCCATTTTGTCTTGGAATTTTTCTTATACCATGATTTTCTAAGTATTTAGAAAGTCCATTGGCTCCAATGGTTGTATTTACATACTGATCAAAAATAGTTCGTATCGCAATTGCTTCTTCCTCATTGATTATCAATTTCCCATCAATAAGTTGATAACCATAAGGAGCAAAACCTCCATTTCTTTTTTGTCTGCGTTTTTAGACAAAAAAGGAGGACTTCTGCACATAGGCATAATAAGTCCTCTGAAATGAAAGAAACTTTCTCTTTCTCTATATTTTAAATTTGATTTTTTATGATAATTACCAGTATCAAAAAGGTCTATTAGTTTTTCCTTTATGAATAACAGACCCTAAATAATACATAGCAATTACCTCCATTATTTAATCCATTTTTCCCTCACAAACAAAGATTGATTAAATCACTCCTGCTTTTTCAAAATGTTTTTTAAGTATCCTTGTTGCAACAAATGCTCCTATGCAAGCAAGAACAAAAGTTATCAAGCCAAATCCTACTGCCCACGAAACTTTGAAATAAGATAATGCTTCATTTATTTGTGCTTCGCTCATTTTCCATTTTGATGCTCTTTCCACAAAAGAAGCTGTCCCGAATAAAATTACAGGAATTACTGTTCCTAAAAAATCTGCTAATGCAAATGTCCCATACCCAATAATCATTCGTCCCTTGCTCTCATAATTTCCTATAATTAAATCACATATAATTCCACCGATTACAGCAAAGACTGCATGAGGTAAATGTCCTCCTGACAACGCAATTAAACCAAGAAGCGTTCCTGATATTGTAAATACACCCTTCTTTTTAACTTTTACAGCCATAAGAATATAAACGGTAGCAGCTATCATAAAGCTAACTCCTGAAGCAATAAATCCTCCAACAACTGTTGTTGCCATAGCAAATGCAACTGCCATGTATATGACAATTCCAATTGCATTAAAGATTCCGATTGTAATAAAATCACGACCATTCAATTTGTTTTGCATAAAAATCCTCCTAATAAATTTTCTGTATTACTATCACAAGAGCAATCATCAAAGCTCCTAATAGTCCAATCATTAAGTCTGTTTTCCTAAACCGCAATTCTGTTAATGTTACCCTCTTCTCATCACTATCAAGTCCTCTAATAAGCGCTGAAGCTGACAGTTCATCTGAAATCTTAATCATTCTCATTAAAGCGGAACAAGCGTATATTCAATATATTTAATTGGATGTAGCAATGGGAAAAATCTGCTTGTTACAATTCCTCGAATCTTCATATCCTCTTTTAATGCCTTGAGTTCTATTTTTATAGTTGGTACAAACCTAAGCAAAACACTAACAGGTATACCAATGCTTCTTGGTACTTTCATTCTATTTAACGCTTCCAGCATTTCACTTACACTTGTAGTCTTTGTTATATATCCACCAAACATAGCGATTAAGGTCATTCTTGATGCAAAGTAACTAAACATATATATTGCAAATACAATACTTGCTTTACAAAATTTTCCAAGCCCTAACTCTATGCAGTATAAAAGCACAAAAAACAAGATAAAGCGTAACGCTCTTTTCCACATTCCGCTATATAAATATAGAAAAAAGGCAAAAACAATTAATACAAAAAGTAGAATTGTATCGCTTATAAAAAAGCTCGTAAATCCAACAATTGGAAGTAGAGTAAGTTTTATTCTCGGATCTATAGTTTTTCTATCTGACAAGCTCTCTACCTCCTCTCATCTTGTCTAATATGAGAAATTTATTACTTTCACTCATATCTAAAACAGTTTCTATTTTTCCATCTCCCATTACCCATAGCTTGCTCACTGTGTTTGCTAAAAACTCAAAATCATGACTTATTACCAAAACTGTTGTCCCAATTTTCAATTGTTCTTCAATCAGTTTTGCGACGGAAAGCATCGAGTCTTTATCACAACCTGATGTTGGTTCATCATAGATGAAAATCTTTGCCTGTTTCATCATTCCACAAGCTATTGTCAATCTTTGTTTTTCTCCTCTTGATAAAGCAAACGGATGCTTATCAATGTATTTGTCTAAGCCAAGTACACTCAAAATAGACTTTGCCTTTTGAGTATTTTCTTTTTTATCTTTACCCTCCATACCAAGTAGCATTTCATCAAGTACACTTTCCGAAAACAACTGATAGTCTGAATCTTGAAAGACAAAATATGACATATCCATTAAATCTTTATGATTAAGCGACTTATCTTTTCCCGCCCATATTTTTCCCTCTTCTATCTTCTCAAGTCCTGAAAGCACTCTTGCAAAGGTGGTTTTCCCAGTACCATTTAAGCCGATAAGACCACTGGCTTTTCCGTACTCCATGTTGAAATCAAGATGATTTAAAATGTACTGTTTTTGCTTCTTTACATCCTTAGCTACATTCGGATAGCAAAATTTCAAGCCTTTTCCGCTGATACTTTCATCATTTAATTGATATGAATCTTTCTTCTCACTTATCCTGTATTCTTCTAATTCAAGGGGTCTTAGTCCATTCTCATCCCAAAACTCCCCTTCAAGATGGATAACTTCTTCCCGACTCAAGTCCTGTGCAATCTCTCCATCTTTCACAAAAATAAAACGGTCAAATAAAGACTTTACATAGTACAAACGATGTTCAATTAGAACAACTGTTGTTCCTTTTTTCTTTAATTTCTCCAAAATTAAAAACAGGTCAAATGTTGCTTTCATATCCAAATTTGCTGAAGGTTCATCTAAAATTAAAACTTTCGGATTCATCGCATAGATGCTTGCAATAGCTATCTTTTGTTTCTGTCCGCTTGATAATTCAAAAACAGATTTTCCTTTAAGTTCCTCAATATCCAACTCTGCATATACTTCTTCTACTCTCTGTTTGATTTCATCTCTTGATTTGCAGATAGTTTGAAGCCCAAAAGCTATTTCTTCATCTGTCGTTGTCGTGAAAAACTGACTTCTTGGATCTTGAAATACAGTTCCTACAATATGCCCTATTTCATGAAGTAATAATTTGCTTATTTCTTTTCCTGACACAAAGGCTTTTCCTTGCATTTTACCTTTATAATAATGCGGAATAAGACCATTCATTACACTTCCAAGAGTGCTTTTACCACTTCCACTTTTCCCTGAAATTAAAACAAATTCACCTTTTTTAATTTCAAGATTGATATTTTTTAAAACAGTTCGTCCATCTTCCCATTCATAAGAAACATCTTTTAACAAAATCATGACTACACCTCATATTGAGCTTTCCATAATTTTGTGTAGTAACCATCTTTCTCAAGAAGTTCCCCATGCTTTCCTTTTTCAAGTAAATTTCCTTTTTGAAATACGAGAATTTGGTCAGCTTTTTGAATTGTTTTTAAATGATGAGCCACTACAAGTACAGTTCTATTCTTTGCAAGTTCTGTAATAGCATCTTGTATCAAAGATTCATTTACAGGATCAACACTACTTGTCATTTCATCAAGAATTAAAATAGGTGCATCCTTTAGAAAGGCTCTTGCAATAGATATTCTTTGTCTCTGTCCACCTGAAAGAATCCCACCATTTTCTCCAATATCAGTTTTATAACCTTTTGGTAAACTCATAATGAAATCATTTATCCTTGCTTTCTTTGTAGCTTCAATGATTTCCTCTTTTGTAGCTCCTTTTTTACCTACTCTGATATTTTCTTCAATCGTGTTATCAAACAGTTGAACATTCTGCATGACAATGCTGATACGATCTAAAAGCTCATCATAAGGAATATCCCTTATATCAGTTCCTCCAAGTGTAATTTTCCCTTTATGCACATCATAAAATCTTAGAAGCAAGTTGGTTATAGTAGTCTTTCCACTACCTGATTCTCCAACTAAGGCTGTCATTTTTTTTTCAGCAATAGAAAAGCTCAATTTTTCCATTTTAAATTCATCTTTTTCATAAGAAAAATCTATGTTTTCAAAAGCTATATCATTATCTTTCGGAACAAATCCATTCACTTTATCCGGGATTACATCTGCATATAAAATTCTTGAGAGTCTTTCGTAACTATCTATCGCCGAAACATAGTACATATAGTGTTGTTCCATAGAAGCGAACGGCTTATAAAACTCTTTTGAAATTACTGCAAAGATAATAAAATGAAGTACATCAAGGCTTCCCTTTGTAACAAGTATTGCTCCTGTAATTAAAAGAACTAAATATCCAATATCCAGTAAAAACCCAAATATAGATAGCTGTTTTGCCTTGAATCTTGAAGCTACTTTGCTTGTTTCTCCAAACTTTTTTGTCTTATTCATAAGCTCATTATCCAAGCTCTTATTGTTTGAAAAACTCTTTAATACAGGTATTCCTCTAACATATTCAACAAATAAGCTAACCATATCTAGAAGTGCTGAGTTGTTCTGATTTCTATTTTTTCAGATTGCTTAATTGTCAGATATAGAAAGATAAGTGCAGTCGGTACAGATACAGCCATAATAATAGAAAGTTTGAAATCAATACTTGCAAGACCAACAAATACGACTGCACCTATCAAAAAATCGCCAAACATTCTCGACCACATGTGTCCTACAACAAGGGACATATTATCAACATCTTTGTGTAAAATTGTATTGATTTCCCCAAGTCGTTCATTGGTATAAAATCCCAAACTGAATTTCTTTAATTTGATAATCATGCGTTCTCTTATTTGCTGAACAATATCAAAACCTGCACTATGCTTTTTCATATCTGCGACCATATTACAAATACCTTTCAAGACTACAAGTAATCCAATCGCAATAAAATATTTATATAGGCTTGCTAAGCTCGTTCCATCAAAGATTTGGAACAGTATAGAAAATACGATGACAATCATGTCTATGGAGCTTAGTCCATAAAGTGCAAAGAATACACTTGATATAATCAAATCTCTCTTGCCGGTTTTTGTAAGTAGTTTTAACATTTCTCTAAACATTTTCTGTTACCACCTCCGTACACTCGCAATCCACTCCGTTCCTTGCTCGTGAAATACTATTATCTTTCAAATTCCATCTATCAACTTTGTTCTGTGCATCAACCATATCCTTATAGAACTCGCATCTTTTCATCAGCTCTTCATGGCTTCCTGCATCAAGAACAACACCCTTATCCATAACAATAATTTGGTCTGAATCTCTAATCGTATTTAGATGATGAGCAATTGTAATGATGGTTTTATCCATGCTTAAATCGTCGATTGCTTCACTAATGAGTTTTTCATTCTCACTATCAACAGCTGCCATTGCTTCATCTAATATCAAAATCGGTGCATTTTTCAGTATCATTCTTGCAATAGAGATTCTTTGTTTTTCTCCACCGGATAACTTGACTCCCATTTCACCTACTCGTGTTTCATATCCATTTGGTAAAGCAGAAATAAAATCATGGCATCTTGCTTTTTTAGCTGCCTCTATAACTTCTTCTTTTGTTGCATTTAGTTTTCCGATTGAAATATTTTCAAAAATACTTAAATCAAAAAGGATAACTTCTTGCCCGACACTACCAATCAGCATTGATATATTTTCTTGACTATATTCTTTTATGTCTTTTCCATTTATCAGTATTTGTCCTTCGTCTGCATCCCAAAATCCCATAAGCAAATTGGATATGGTGCTTTTCCCACAACCGCTTGCCCCTACAAAGGCATTCAAGCTATTTTTCTTAAAAGTCAAATTGATATTTTTAAGCTCAAAGCCATCTTTTCCGTATGCAAAATTCACATCTTTAAATTCTATATTTCCAAATTCTAAACCTTGTTCTATCTTTTCGTTTGGAAGTGGAACTGTTAAAACCTTTCCAATCGCCTTTAATGCCTCCCTAAACACAATAGAAAAATGTTGCAATGTAGCTGTCTTACTTATAGATGCAGTAAACGCAGATGATAAAATAATTGCAAGGATAAAATTAGGCGTTGTAATATTCCCCTGATAAAGAAAGATACTTCCCAAAATCATGACAATTACCACTCCAATTTCCATAAATATGTCAATGAGTCCCATTGGAATTGTAATTGCTCCCATGCTCTTTTTAACCCAGTAAATATACTCTCTTGCCGTTTTTAATGTTCTTTCGCTAATCTCCTCTTCTTTAGCAAAAGCCTTAATCACAGAGATATTTTTTACATATTCCATTAGCTCTTCTCTCATCTTGTTTTCATGGTTAAAGTAAATAGCAAAGTTTTTATCCATTGTTTTCTGTGAAAGAACTTTTACCAAATACATGAGTGGAACTCCGGCAATCATACCAAGTGCAAGACGCCAATCCACAAAAATCATGGCTACAAAAATGATAGTAGGTAGAAGTGTAACTGACATTATTTCTGGAAGCCCATGGGCAAGGTATACTTCCACTTGCTCTACATCATGTTGAACGATATTGGTAAGCTCTCCGGTATTATGTTCTTTGAAAAATCCTAAACTTAGTTTTTTTAAATGCCCGATAATATCTAACCTAAGTTCTGTCAATTTTTCGTATGCTTTCTCATGGGCAACCTTTGTTGCAAAATAGTAAAACACGCCTTTTAATACAAACGATATAAAGATTCCCAAGAATATATACTTTAAATTACCTTCGTTAATATTGTTTGTGATTAAAGAACTAATCAAATATACAAGTAAGATTTGTGGTATCAAATCAAATACTATTTTTTTAAAGCAAGAAGTGAATTGGATAAGCCGTTTTTCCCAATCACTTTTTTCCTTAATTCTTTTTCTGGCATGAACAACGCTCCTTTCAAAATTGAATAATATTGAATTTTAATTCAATATTAAGGTTTAAAGTAAGACTTTGCTGATTACGCAAAGTCTATTACTATACATTAATTAATCTCAAAACCATAAATTTTTATCAACACATTAGCTTTAATATTCAACTATTTTTTTAAAAAAAGCTCTTCACATTTTTTTCTGTATAGTTTCCCCGCGTTTTTTTAATTAACTCTTTTTATTTTTTTCTGAGCAACTTATTTTTTGAAAATTTATCATTAGAATAATAATCTTCTTGTAAAGTCATTTTTAATATAATCTTCAAAAGAAAAAAATTCATGTCGAAATCATTCCAATTCTGGTTTATATACTTTATCATCTTGTTCCAATCTTCATTGAAGTCCTTATGAATAAATTCTAAGTTACGTTTACGCTTCATATTATTCGCGGGAATTGGAGTAAAATTACCTATAAAATGATAATCATAACCTTGCTCATTTATATCGTAACACAGCTTCCCATTATTCATTACATCAAAAAAAGAAATCTATACCTTTCTTTATCATTTTTTTAACTATTAGATAATATCTATTTATTAAGTAATTATATTTTTTTCTTTATCCTTATTCATTAAAAAAAATCGGATATTATTTCTCCCCAAATCATTTTGACATAATGGGGACTGTTCACAGTCTCCTAACGACCATTCATTATTGTCTTTAAAATTATATTTATTAAACTCATTCCAAGAAATTTTTGCAAACAATTTCTTCTTTTCCAGTCCTTTTGCATTTCTCTCCATAACCTTTTATTCTTTTTTTACTACAATAAGACATTATTTCCCCCTTTTTAATTAAATTTATTAAACTGATTTTTAGTAAAATTATAAGGATTCTACCCCCTTATAATAACATCTCGCTATCAACTTCAACATTTCTTTTTGCCCACTTTTTCACTTTGATAGTGCCTTGCTATTTCAAGAAGCCCTCTGTAAAGTTACTGGCTAAAATATGGGCAAGCATTGGATCATATTCCTGTTTCGATTGTCTTTTTAAACTTACTTCAATATGAACCTGCATTTGAGATATGAGTTTTTGTTTTGCTTCTGTATGCTTTGTACCTGAGCTTTTATCCATTAAAATAATTAACTTCTTACGCTCTTTTAAAAGTTCATGAATATAATTTTCTCCAACTTCATCAAATCTTTCAGAAGCAGAACCTTTTTCCAAAGACTCCTCCTCATCAAAAGCTGACTCGAAATTTATATAAACAGAACTTACTACTGCATCAAACAAAACTTCTTTATTCTTGAAATAGGTATAAATTAGTGCCACAGGAATATCTGCTTCTTTTGCAATCTCTGTTAATTTGGCACCTCTATAATCCTTTTTATAAAATACTTTTTCTGCTGCTTCGAGTATTCTATTTCTAACTTCTTCTTTTAATACTTGTGCCATAGCACACCTCTTTCTATCCCAATACTGAATATATATTTAATAATAAATTGCAATTCAATATTTGTCAAGTTGCCTATAGAAAAATATATAGATATAAAAAAATAATAGCCACTTGTTTTTGTTCCATACACTTTTGAAGTAAATTTATTATATTCACTTGATGATTACCATCTCCCAGCAATAACTATAATTTCATCTCTATTATTATATATTTCAGATCGAATTTTTTTATAATCGCAAATTGCAATTTAAAAATAAATGCGTATTTACTACTTTTATTAAAAATCTTAGGTGCCTTACATAAGACCTAAACCAGATTGTCTTTAGACTAATTATAGTCTTTTTTAGCCTAAATCAATTTATTTACGAATTCCCCTTCAGCATCAATACTTACAAATATAAAGTCCAAGAAACGTATAGCTATAATAGACAATTGCTCTGCTATTAACAAATTAACGACACAAAAAAGGAGGGGTGGATTCTATCCAAATCCCTCACATAATTGTTAATCGACTTGTTTATCTTCAAGTTCTTTCAAGGTTCTTCCATCTTTAGTTTTCCAGGTTCTAGGTCCACTCACACTATATCCTAGAATAAAATCAGCTGCTGCCGATGAACTTGAAAAAAGAATATCCTCCGTTGTCACCAAGTTATTTACTTTTGAGGAGTCAAACAACTTCTGCCTTTGTTTCTGCATACCAGCACTTAATGACCTCACAGACATTTTCTCATTTAGTGTTGCTCCGGCAAATACCACAAACCCCTCCGCAGTCACTTTGCCAGTCGCATTCACTGATCCCGACGTGATATAAAGCAATTTATCATCTACCTTATCATTTGATGGGTCAACCTGAGCAAAAGGCTCAAGTACCTTGTAGCCAAGTGCATTAATAAGTATCTTTACATTATCTACAAATTCCTCCATTACAGCTTTCTGCGATTCTTTCATAACTGTATTTCGATAGGTGTTCTTTGTAAGCACAAGATATCTTTTACTGGCTCTAGCAATCTCTACAAAACGATTTTCAAGATATCTAATCAAAGCTTTATTGAGATCTCTGCCAATAAAGACAACAGCAGTACTCCAGTAATACTTTTCCTTTTCAGACTGATAATCTCTCAAATGCTGAACAAGTCTATCCTTAATATTTTCTGCTTCTCCAATATATACGGAGTCAGAGCCGTCATCTTCTTTACAAAACAAGAAGTATACACCCGCCTGGGTAATATCATCACGATTACAAGAAGAGACCTCAATACGAGGTATTTTTATTGCCTTTCCATTCCAGTTTGATAACTCTGCAATAATCAAACTATCAGCCGTTCCATTTACAAGAAACAACTCTATCGATTTTCCGTATGCCATTTGAATCACCTACCATTCAATATTTTTGTCTGCCCAACCTATTCTCAATACTCTCATCTACCCAACTATAAAAATTGAATAGATTTACCGGGGTTTTCAATGTTTTTCAGGACTTGTTTTTTTGTAATAAAAATATCGAAAAACCTTATATTTCAAGTATTTTCACACTATCAATTATGTACTTTAGTCAACAGAACCACGCACTCAGCATGCTTCGTCTTCGGAAAATTATCATACGCCTTCATCACCACCGGCTCATACCCCAGCTCCGAGAACTTCTCCAAATTCATCGCCATTGTATTTGGATTGCACGAGATATAGAGAATCTGTTCTATGCCGTAGCTAGACAGCATCTCCACCACCTTGTCGTGCATTCCCATTCGTGGTGGATCCACAACTATCATATCGGGTTTCTCAGTCACCTCATCAAGCTTCGCTTTAACGTCGCCGCAGATAAAATGACAGTTATCTATATTATTCATCTTTGCATTATCAATTGCCGCATCAACTGAATCCTGCACGATCTCAATTCCGTACACCTTCTTGGCTTTAGATGCCATAAGCTGAGAAATAGTCCCAGTTCCGCAGTACAGGTCGTACACGACTTTTGAGTCAAGATCCGGAATTAGCGCAAGTGCTTCGCTATACAATCTTTCAACCGCTTCGATATTAGTCTGGAAGAATGAGAAAGCATTTACCTTAAACTTTAGCCCGAGAATTTCCTCATTATAGTAATCACGACCATATAGAATTTACTCCTTCGTTGATTACGGCATCTGCTAGGCTATCGTTGAACGTGCGCATAACGCCAATAAGCTTATTATCGAGCTTAAGTTCCAGCAGCATATCGAGATAAGCCTGTTCATCAAATCCAGCTTCACTGCTTGTAACTATGTTAACCAGCAGCTCATTCGTCTTTACTCCGTGACGAACTACGAGATTACGAAGAAGGCCCTGGTGCGATTTCTTATGATAGAACGAATATCCTTTTTCTATGCAGAAATCAAGTGTTGCACGAAGCACCCTGTTGAAGTCCATAGGAACCAGCTGACATTCGTCACATGTCACAATCGACATGAAGTGTCTCTTCTTGTGCATACCGAGAGTAAGTTCACCACCAATTTCAAGGTCGCCGAACGTATACTCCATCTTATTTCTATATCTGTATTCTGAGAGAGCCGGAACTAGATCACTGAATACAGAATCGTCGACCTTGCGCCTCGTCAGCTGCTCTCTGATTATATTTTCCTTCTCCGCGCGCTGCTCCTCATATGGGACACCCTGATACAGACATCCTCCGCAGTGCTCGGAAATCGGACAGATGTTAAAATTCTCCATATTTATTATAGAATTCCCTCTTATACTCTAGGAATCTATCCTCCTCAATTGCTTTTCTGATGTTTTTCATCATGTTTACCAAGAAATGAATATTGTGTTCTGATAGCAGCATAGAGCAAAGTATCTCGTCATTCTTAAACAGATGCCTTAAATATGCACGTGAATAATTTCTGCAGCAATAACAGTCGCAATCTGGATCCAAAGTGCTGAAATCCCTTGCAAATGCAGCATTCTTGATATTAATCTTACCCCTGCTCGTCATCGCCATGCCATGCCTTGCTAGCCTTGTTGGTAGTACACAGTCGAACATGTCTACTCCTCGCTCAACACTTTCGAACAGGTAATCTGGGGTTCCAACCCCCATAAGGTATCTTGGCTTATCTTCAGGTAGTAGGTCGACGCAATCATCAAGTACATCGAGCATGATATCCTTTGGTTCACCGACAGACAATCCGCCGATTGCATATCCAGGAAGATCAATCTCCGTAATCTGCTTTGCACTTAGCTCACGGAGGTCCTTGAACATTCCTCCCTGCATGATTCCAAACAGCGCCTGCTTCATCGTATCCGAGCCAGTTTCCTCTGCGGCTTTAGCCTCTAGTCTCCTGTGGTGATCGTCACAGCGCCTAAGCCATCTTGTGGTGCGTTCTAGCGATCTAGCGACGTACTTCTTTTCAGCAGGATACGCAACGCACTCGTCAAATGCCATCATTATATCTGAGCCGAGAGCTGTCTGTACTTCTATCGAGCTCTCCGGAGTCATCATATGAGATGAGCCATCTATGTATGATTTAAACTTAGCCCCTTCTTCGGTTATCTTACGGAACTTTCCAAGTGAAAATACCTGAAAGCCACCACTATCAGTAAGTATAGGACGATGCCAATTCATGAACTTATGTAACCCACCAGCTTCACGGACGATGTCCTCACCAGGTCTAAGGTATAGATGATAAGTATTTCCAAGTATAATCTCCGCACCTGTCTTTTCAACATCTTCAGGCTTCATCGCCTTTACCGTCGCCTGAGTGCCAACCGGCATGAACACAGGCGTCTCAATAGTGCCGTGAGGTGTCGTAATCCTGCCACGCCTTGCTCCAGTACGCTGGTCCTTTTTTATTAGCTCAAAACTAAGTGATTCTTTCATCTCAAACTCCTACTTTATAAACATCGCATCGCCGTAGCTAAAGAACTTATATCTATCACGCACAGCCTCTTCATAAGCCGCAAGAATGTGCTCCCTATCGTATAGCGCTGAGACGAGCATGATTAGAGTCGACTTAGGAAGGTGGAAATTTGTAATAAGTCCATCCACGACCTTATATTTATACCCCGGATAAATGAATATCCCTGTGCTGCTATGTCCGCTCTCAATCTGCCACACCCCGTCAATCTGCTTTGCAGCACTCTCGAGAGTTCTCGTCGATGTCGTACCGACAGATATAACCCTTCTGCCCTCTCTAATTGCTCGGTTTATAGTTTCTGCCGTTTCAGGGTCTATGGTATATTCCTCAAAATGCATCTTGTGGTCCTCGATGTTGTCCACCTTGACCGGTCTAAAGGTTCCGATGCCGACATGAAGTGTTACGTACGCGATTTCGACACCTTTTGCCCTCACCTTCTCAAGTAGTTCGTCTGTAAAATGAAGACCTGCCGTCGGAGCAGCCACAGACCCATCCACTTTGCTATATACGGTCTGATATCTCTCCTTATCGTCATTCCCTGCGTCTCGTTCGATGTATGGTGGAAGCGGCATACTTCCGATTTCTTCGAGTCGCTCCATGAATATCCCTTCGTATTCAAACTCTATTATACGTGTTCCGTTTTCTTTATCTTTAAAACCTAAGATATGCGCCTTAAAAAGCTTGTTCTCATCTAGCACCACTGTATCGCCTTCCTTAAGTCTCTTTCCAGGCTTAACCAGGCTCTCCCACTTATCACCATCTAGGCGTTTTATGAGAAGTAGCTCAATATGCGCACCTGTCCTCTCCTTGATTCCGTATAGTCTTGCAGGAATTACCCTCGAATCATTTACGACAAGACAGTCGCCTTCATGCAGGTACTCTAGAATATCGTAGAAATGTCTATGCTCTATCGTATTCTCAGCTCTATCGAGCACCATCAACCTGCACTCATCTCTCTTTAGCGAAGGTATCTGGGCGATTAGCTCTCTCGGAAGCTCGTAATCAAAATCTTCTAGTCTCATTTATTCTGTATTCTCCAGTTCTAATCAGCGAGGCGCGATCACGGATACATATAGCACATATCCGCCGCGCCCCTTATTAATCTTCTTTGTAATAGGATATCAGTCCTAGGTATTCATATGCGAGCTTAGTAACCATACGTCCCTTCTGCGTACGGTACATGAGGTCTGACTGAATGAGGAACGGTTCATTGACATCCTCGAGTGTCACCCTCTCTTCGCCGATCGCACTAGCAATAGTTTCAATTCCAACCGGTCCACCGCCAAAGCTCTTGATTATCGTCTCGAGGATCTGCCTGTCTAGCTTATCCAGTCCGAGTTCATCCACGCCGAGTGCTTCTAGTGCTTTACGTGTCACTTCGATATTAAGCTGTCCATCGCTTATGACTTCACTAAAATCCCTCGCCCTCTTAAGCAGTCTATTACCGATTCTTGGTGTCCCTCTCGATCTGCTAGCTAATTCATCGAGGGACTCATCGTCTATCTCTATGCCAAGAACCTTTGCAGAGCGAAGTAGAATATTCCTGATTTCCTCGTGAGTATAGAATTCGAATTTTGTGATTATTCCAAATCTATCTCTTAATGGTGCTGAAAGGCTTCCAGCCCTCGTCGTGGCTCCGACTAACGTGAATTTGCGATATCTATTCGAAGAGATCTAGCCGCAGGTCCTTTTCCGATAATGATATCTAGTGCAAAGTCTTCCATAGCGGAATACAGGACCTCTTCAACTGAACGATTTAGCCTGTGAATCTCATCTATGAAGAGGACGTCATTCTCATTTAAATTCGTAAGAATAGCGGCTAAGTCGCCAGCCCTGCTGATTGCGGGTCCTGACGTAATCTTGATGTCTACTCCAAGTTCATTTGCAATAATATTTGCGAGTGTAGTCTTCCCAAGACCTGGGAGGTCCGTAGAAAAGCACGTGGTCTAGTGACTCACCGCGCTTCTTAGCAGCTTCAATATATATAGACAAGTTCTCCTTCGCAACTGACTGACCGCAGTACTCACTTAGGTACTGTGGTCTGAGCGTGAACTCCCCGTTTATCTCATTCGGTATAACCTTAGTCGATGTGATGTTATCTAGCATTTCCCAATCCTTCTTCTATAGCAGATACTTAAGAGCTTTCTTGATGTAAGTCTCCGCATCAAGTCCTTCATCGGTTACATGACCGATTGCCTCTTCAGCCTCAGTTTTCGAATAACCAAGTGTAGTGAGTGCCATAACAGCTTCTGCCTCGCTTTATCAAGCCCAGGAATAGAAACTGGAGTCGTTCCTCCGATATCTGGCATAGGAACCGCGTCAACCTTATCGCATAGCTCAAGAATTACACGCTCTGCAGTCTTCTTACCTACACCCTGCGCCTTAGCAATTGCGGTAGCATCCTTATTAGCTATACTGTATTTAATCTCATCAGCTGACCCCGTCGACATAATCGCGAGACCCGCCTTTGGGCCAACACCTTTTACGGTGATTAGCTGCTCGAACAGGTTCAAAGAATCAAGCTTAGAGAAACCATAAAGCGACATGCCATCTTCCTTGACCTGCATGTACGTAAATATATTTATGATATCACCCTCTCGATGGAGAAGTAGTGGCGAAGTATCCGCAACGTATATGCGAAAGCCGATTCCTCCACTCGTCTCGATAATCATTGATCCTTTGTCATAATAAAGGTATTCACCTTTGATATTTCTTATCATTATCTCTTATCTCCCAATCACTCTGGAATTTCGCGAATGTGCATGACAGATAGCAGCAGCAACTGCGTCAGCTGTATCGTCAGGCTTAGGGACTTCCTTTAGATTCAGTATAGTTTTAACCATCGTCTGAACCTGCTTCTTCTCCGCCTTTCCGTAGCCTACAAGTGCTTGTTTAATCTGCATTGGTGTGTATTCAGACACCGAAAGTCCACCTTCAACGCATGCGAGCAGAGCGATTCCTCGTGCTTCTCCTACGCCGATAGCCGTCGTAACATTTCTATTAAAAAAAAGCTCCTCTATCGACGCTTCGTCTGGCTTGTACTCCTGAATTATTTCAGTCAGCCCGTCGTAGAGCAACTTTAACCGCTCAGGCATCGGCACTCCCGCCTTTGTCTCAATTGAACCGTAATGGATGGTCTTGAAGCGGTTGCCATTATAATCTAAAATGCCATATCCCATGATGGCATAACCTGGGTCTATTCCTATAATTCTCATCATTAATCACCGCTGATATTTTACCAAAAACAGGATATTTTGTCTATTAATCAAGATTGCCAGTGTTAATGTTTCGTATTTATTCATTCACTTGCAAATTTATGCTATAATTTATAGTGTGTTGTGTACAGAGAACCTTTTTATCATATGGAGGACAGATGCGTTACTCAAGACAGAATAAGATATTGGAATTAATCCAAGGACACGTAGTAGAGACACAGGATCAGCTTCAGGATTTACTCGAGCAAGAAGGCTACAAAGTAACTCAAGCAACTATCTCTAGAGATATCAAAGAGCTACAGCTCGTTAAGGTATCAATCGACAAAGATCGCTACAAATACACATCCGGAAAGTTCGACATTCAACCGATTTCCGAAAGGTTCATTAAGATTTTTAGAGAAACTATAGTTTCCTATGCATCAGCACAGAATCTTATAGTAGTTAAGACACTTCCTGGTTGCGGAAATGCTGCGGCAGAAGCTATTGACTGTCTAAAGTTAGAGCATGTTGTAGGCTCAGTTGCCGGAGATAATACCTTACTTATTATCGCTGAACATGAAGAATACGTTGCGGCAATTCTAAAGGTGTTTGAAGACATGATTGCCCTAAGGGACTAAAATTAAACATTGAGGTAAGTTGATGCTCGATCGTATTGAAATTACTAATTTTGCGACAATTGAACATATGTCATTTGACCTTGGTCCTTCTCTCAATATTATCACTGGTGAGACGGGCTCTGGTAAATCTGTATTAGTACAGGCTATCAGCACTGCCCTTGGAGACCGTGCTGATATTTCTATGATCAGAAATGGTACAGATAAAGCACTTATTCAAGTTGTCGGCCATATTGGAGACGAAGATGTTATTATCTCACGAGAACTTCTCAAGTCGGGAAAGTGTATCCAAGCTCAATGGTGAGATAGTTTCTCTAGCAAAGCTAAGAGATTTTTGCAGTGAATTCGTCGATATTCATGGACAATATGATAACCAGCAGATACTCGACCCTGAAAACCATATAACCATCACCGATAGCTACAATCACGGAACTATCGAACTGGAGCTCGCTAAGCTTAGTGACCTTTATAAAAGCTATCATGAAGTCAAACGTGAATACGATCAGCTACTCCGAAGCGAGTCAGAATCACGTAGACAACAGGATTTCTATCAGTTCGAGTTTGACTACATAGACAACCTTGATTTACAGCCTGGTGAAGATGACGATTTAAGAGAGCAGCTCAACTTAATGCGCAACAGCGAGCGAATCTACGAAGCTGTTGCCGGTTCATATAGTAAGCTTACTGATGACCCTTCGGTACTCAATATTCTTGGCTCATGTATGAATCAGCTTCAAGGTATCGCATCATACAGCGAAGAGCTCAGCGAACTAACAGAGAGCTTTTCAGAGCTATACTATAACCTTGAGGACATCTCATCTATACTTAGAAACACGAGTGAATCAATCAATTTTTCAGAAGACGAGATAGACCGTGTATCTTCTAGACTTAGTGTAATTGAGGATGCTAAGCGAAAATACAATATGAGCATCGAAGAGATTATCGCCTACAAAGAAGAGCTCGATAGCAAGCTTGGCGTAATCCATAATATTGACGAAGATAAGAAAAGGCTTACCGAGCTTATCGACAAGAGATATAGCGAACTCGAAGCACAGGCTGACATAGTTAGCAATATTAGAAAGACCAATGCTGCTTCACTAGAAAGAGAGATGGTCAAGGAACTTCGGGATCTTGCTTTTGCAAATTCTGAATTCAAGATTGAAATAACAAGGCAGGATGACATATCTGACTTGGGATATGACGGTGTTGAATTCCTCATATCTACTAACCCAGGTGAACCTCTGAGACCGATGGCAAAGATTGCCTCTGGCGGCGAGATTTCTCGAATTATGCTAGCCTTCAAGCATATCATCGGTAGTAGTGACAGTGTTGAGACCATGATTTTCGACGAAATTGATACTGGAATTAGCGGTAAGACCGCACTTGTGGTAGGTAATAAACTTAGCGAGATTGCCAATCATAGACAGATATTATGTATTACTCACCTACCTCAAATTGCCGCTTCTGGGGATGATAACTTCTCGATTGACAAAGAGATTTCAGATGGAAAATCTCACACAGTGATTGAGCACTTGAATGATACAGGAAAACTAGAGATGCTAGCAAGATTAATAAGCGGTACTCCTAACAGTAGCAATGCACTTGAAGCTGCTAAAGAGCTAGTCTCATCAGTTAAACAATAAAGCTTGAGGCATAGCCTCAAGCTTTTTTCTAGTTATCATTATTTATTTAGTATGATTCGTAAGGCATTTACCAATTAAATACGAATAGTTCAAGCGATGTGTTCTTATCCATTTCCCCTGTCTTCAGTAGCCTATCAGTATCATACAGCTCAATCAAGCTTTCTTAATTTTACACTTACCAACCTTTCTAGCTGCGGCATAAGCCTTCTTCAAACGATACTCATTCACTCCAAGGTTCTTAGCCATAGCCTTGATTGGCATGCCCTCATCATCTAGTTCAAGCGAATCATACATAATCTCAAACTGGCCCATTAATGTAGATGCGAGCGAGAATACATTTCCTTTACCTTTTGAGTTTTCACCAGCAGAAATGGTGTTTATGAGAAGCTGCATAGCCATGCTCTTTTTGCCAGCTAGCAAATAGTCAATGAAGTTAAAAACAAATCTATCCTTATCACCAATCATTATCTCTTCTATGAGCTGCTTTGATATAGCATCTTCGTCAGCAGCGTTGACTAGCTTCGTAAGATCAGATTCCATCCTATATAAATCATATTCACTATCATTATTGAGATATCCAGAAATATCTACAAGATAATCCATATCGCGAGCTCCGATTAACTTGCCTGCTGCACGAATTCTCTTGGATACAAAAGATTTTAGTTCTGCTGAATTTAGCCGTTCGAAGTTATATGTATTACATACTCCAGATACCTTGGTAGCAAAAGCGTTTAGCTTCTCCTTCTTGCCTGGGCTCTCTAGTGGTTCTATATAGAATAGGAGAATTGTTGATGGATTTGGATTGCTTAGATATTCAAGAATAGGAGCGGTTTCAGTTACTGCGCTTTTTTTCACTAGTGGCGAATAATTTTTAACCGTCAGCACTCTTGTACTGGCAAACATGGTCATAGTATTAGCAGTTTCAACGATTTCCTGCGCCGTTACAGTCTCCCCATCAAGGTCTGTAACTACATATTTTCTGTCAGCTTCACTCGAATTATTTTCAACTATAGTCTTCACAGCCCAGTCAGTAAGAAAGCCCTCTTCGCCATAGAGAAAAATATTACTGCCTATGACACCGCTCTTTATATCTTTATTAAACTCTTTAAACGACATCCTTAATCATCCTGTCTATCTTAATATTGTTATGGCTAATGTCTACGCCAATAGCCCCTTCCCTGTCATTTCTATAGATCTTTATGCCACGTTTTTCAAAACGCTTTATCACTTCGGCATTAGGATGACCATATGTATTATGGGCACCTACTTGGATAACTGCAATTCTCGGATTTACAGCATCTATAAACTTTTCATTAGAGCTATATCTGCTTCCATGATGTGCTACTTTAAGAATATCGCACTTTAACACGTCAGTAGATTTGTAGTATTTTATCATATCTAGCTCATCTGCCTCAACTAGGTCCCCAGTCAACATTATTTAATACCATTATAGTGCAGTATGTATACAGTATTTAATTCATTATCATCAGATTCGCTCGTCGCTATCCTATCGTCCATCGGCCAAATAGCTTCTATCCACACGCCTTTTTCAAGCCTAATTTTATCTTTAAATCTAACTAACTTTAGACTTTTCCCTGTTACCTGGTATCTGTATGGATATGGAACTATATACTGTTTTACAGGATACACTTCGCCTAACTCCATGGCACCTTTACAATGATCCATGTGCATGTGGGTAAATATGCTTATATCTAGATTGCTACAGCCATTCTTTAAAAAGTACTCTTTTAGCACCTTCTCCCCGATATTCCTTTTCTTCTCGCCTCCACCATCTAAGAGCACATCATAGTTGCTGGTTCGTATATGTATGCCATCACCCTGTCCGACATCGATAAAAACGACTTCATAATTTGTAAATGTATTGCTATATATGGTCCCTACTGATATAGACATACAAATAATCAGTATCACTGATTGAGTTATAGCATCATACCTTTTTCGTAGCAACATAACTATGTTGAATTCTGAAAATAAATAGAAAAGTAGCACATAGAGAGCTATTATTGTCGTTATTTTCATAGAACTCATCGAGTATGAATACTTACCATCTAGGTTAAGCACGTGATTGAGCTTAGTTATTATTTCTGTCAAGTGGAATATCTGACTTTTAATTATGACTCCTACGTTACCGATTATTGAGTATAAAAATAGCCCGAAAACGGAAAACGGAACGAGCATTCCTATTAACGCAACAACAGGTATATTTATTAGAAATCCAATTGGGTTTATTGTGTTAAATGTATATATCGTATATGGAATCATCGACAGTTGAATTGCTAGTAAAAAACCTCCGTACTTTCCAACTAATCTGCCGAGCGGATCTGTTAAAAAAGCAATTCCACACACCGCAAGAAACGACATCTGGAAACTTGCTCCGAAAAGCAAGAACGGGTTATATATTAGCAACGTTATAAAAGCAACCGCCAATGAAGATAATAGATCAAACGGCCGCTTTAGATAAAATCCCATAATTGCAGTACAGGTAATAATAACAGCTCTCGTAGTCGATACATTCCATGTAGTGATTTCACCATACCCAAGCATTGCAAACATCGTAAGAAAGCCTACAATACCTCCATGGCGTCCAATAGACATTAGCCTTAGCATTCCATATATTACCCCTACATGCAGTCCACTTACAGCAAGAACATGCGCCGTAGTATTTTCCCGAAATTCCCTAATAGTACCTTCATCTATATCGTCAGTATCTCCAAAGGTTACACCTTTTATAAACCCATATACTTCGCTTCTTCCATCTGATACCTTCCTTGCAAATCCCTCTTTGGTATTATTTAAAGAATGCCTCATTCTCCAAAGTTTGCTCGGTTTTGCACCCTCTACTTCTCTTATATTTGTTATATTCATTATGTATGTAATTTTCTTAATCAGCAGATATCGTCTGTAGTTAAAACAGCCTGGATTACGTGCTCCTACAGGAACTTTTATAACTCCATAAGCTTTGACCTCCTTACCATAAAGTTCTAAGCCGCGTTTTGACTTATCATATGTCCTGATAGATCTGTTCGCATTTTCATTTTTTAGTTCCTTATCTTTTTTTAGATTTTTTCTTTTATTTAAGCTATCAAATCCTTGCCATTTATGACATCGTACTACAGTCACTTTACCTAGTGAGGAAGTTTTAATATCTACTGTGAGCCCTTTTTCATTTTCTTTATAGGCGATAACCCTACCCTCTATGCACTTCACTTTAGATAACTCATCCTGTGGCAACATCTTCATCTGATGAACATGAATTATGTAATTTGCCATCCCAAAACTGAATACGAGCACGCAAATAAGGGCATCTCTACCGATGGATTTGCCATTTACACTACGCTCGATTTTTTTCCTAATGCAAATTATTCTATACATAGCGAAACCAAATACCGTCGTTATTATAATAAATTTAGTATAGTCTCTATTATTAATAAAATCATCTACTGCAATAATTCCAAGCGCTAGAGATAGAGCAAGCGCTACAATTCTTCTTCTAAACATGTCTCACACCACTTTACTTAATCACATCATATATTCAATGTTATCACTCTTAAAATTCCCTTCAGTACACATTTATTTCTCACCTCTGAATGTTCGTTTGGGTGCACATATAATCTTCACATTAAAATAGCCCAAACTGTTCATTTTTCAAGCTATTCATGGTAGAATAATATGTCATATTTTATTTAAGAGGCATTTTATGAAAAACAACTCAACAAACATAAAAGAATTAATCAAAAGACTACAGAACGGCGAGCGATTATCCCCTGAGGAAATGCGTACAGTAGCCAATCATGTAGCTCAATTGAAGTTTGAAAAAGAGCAGCGAGCTAAGCGTGCTCAAGCTGTAGCAAATGAGGGAGAAAAAAAAGGACTATCCTTCCATGAACAGGTTGCTAAGGCTGAAGCGGACGCAAAGAAAAACCGACTTAGGAATAATCTTGAGAAAAATTCCTCGAAGCGTATTAACTCGGAAGAAGCAGCTCTTAGCAATAAAGGGCGAATTATAAGCGAGGATGGTAAAGCTGCTTTTCACGAGCAGGTTGCTAAAGCGGAAGCAGAAGCTGCAAAGCGCGATAAATCAATCAGAAAAAGAGCTAAAGAAGAAAAGAAACTCCTTAAGCAAGAACAGAAAGTCAAGACACGTGGTGAAGATAGAGGCTTTAGCCTTAAACACGATCTTAGGCACCCTATTCAATTTATCAAGCGTGTATTTACTAGACCAAACCCATACTATACACCTGGAGCTGGAGAGTACATCATGGTAGCTGGTAAAAAAGTTAAGAATAAAGCCCGTACATTCAGCGTAAAGTATGCTATACGCAACTTTATCGTCATGGGTGTTGCTATGACACTTATGTTCTCAATATACGCTGCAGCGGTTATCGCCTTCGCTCCTAAGATTGACCCTCATAAGATTTACGATCAAATTTCCACTGATACGATAATATACGATGATACTGGTAATCGCGTCGGAAGCGTCAATAGCGGCGAAAGTCGTACAATTATCAAGTACAATGATATACCGAAACATACTGTTGACGCGTTTGTAGCTCTTGAGGATAAGACCTTCTGGAAGCACCATGGTTTCAACTGGACGAGAATGGCGGGAGCCATCGTATCCTCTTTTGGCCGTGGAAATATCCGAGGAACTAGTACGCTAACCCAACAGCTAGCTAGAAACGTATATCTGCCAAATATCAAGAGTCAGAGGTCAGTTCGCCGTAAGATTCTCGAGATGTACTATGCCGCGAAGATTGAAAGAACTCTCTCTAAGAAAGAAATATTTGCCGCATACGTAAACAGCATCTATTTGGATATGGCAATTACGGTATTGAGAATGCATCTAAGACCTATTTTTCTAAGAGTGTAAGCGAGCTTTCTGTAAAAGAAAGTGCAGCCCTCGCAGCTATGCCGCAGTCGCCAGATACGTACTCACTTATACAAAATGCCGATTCCCCACTTGCATCGAGGGAAACGTCAACACCTATCAAGGTGAATGGAAAGACATATATAGCAAACGATATTGCTAAATCACGTAGGCAAATTGCGCTCAAGCTCATGTATGAACAGGGATATATTACAAAGTCGCAGTATGAGGATAACGCATCTGCTGATCTCGTAGACTTTATCAATCCTACTCTAAGTTCAAGCAGCGATGCAGGAACATCATACTTCACAGATTACACTGTAAATCAGGTAATAAGAGCTCTGATGAAGAAGTATAAGCTCGACTATAAGAGCGCCCATGATATGGTATATAATGGAGGCCTTAAAATCTACTCGACTATGGACTCAAAGGCACAAAAAGCCGTTGAGGATGGTTTCAACGAAGGAAGCTACTTCCCTGCACTAACGGGACTCAAGAAAGACAGCTCGGGTAACATTGTCAGCGACAAGGGCTCAATCACACTATATGCATATGACAATATGATCCAGGATGATAAATTTGTACTACAGGACGGAGAGTACAAAAAGAATGGCGATGGATCGATTACAATTTACAAGAACAAGAGACTTAACATTTACAAGACATCTACAGCGAATGGCAGCGACTATAGTCTCGAGCTGAAACCGTCGTATGTCGTAGAAAATAGTAGCTTATACATAATTCCAGGGGGATATATCAACATCCCAAGTAACAGTAAGTCAATGGATAATTCTGGAAATCTTATTATTAATGCAAAGTTCATCAAGAATAACAGTAAGCTAGTTACAAGTGTAGATGGTAATCCAGCGTTCACCGACAAACTGTATATATTGCAGGATAAGGTTATTCAGCCTCAGGGCGCAATGGTAATCACTGAAGTTGGCACAGGTAAGGTAAAAGCTATGGTTGGAGGTCGCGGTGTAACAGGCAAACAGCTCTTTAACCGTGCGATAAACCCTCGTCAGCCTGGTTCCTCAATTAAGCCTCTTGCTGTATATAGCGCAGCGCTCCAGAGGAGCTATGAGTACGCTGAACAAGGTCAGAAATACCCTCTTGTTGATCCTGGCAATGATAAGCAAGGAACAGATAATTACGGAGACTATCTGACGGCCGCATCGGTTATTATCGACGAACCTATTAGGATTAATGGCAGAGTTTGGCCAAAGAACTCTAACAACAGATACTCTGGACCTATGACTATGCGTAAGGGTATGCAGAGCTCAACTAACGTTGTTGCTGTAAAGCTCTATGAACAGCTTGGTGCAGATTATTCTGCTAGCATGGTCGAAAAGTACGGTATCAGTACTCTTAACAAGTCAGCAAATGGCGATATGAACCCTGCTGCACTTGCACTCGGAGGTCTCTCAAAGGGTGTATCCCCTTACGAGATGGCGGAAGCATATGCTACCTTTCCTAATGGTGGTGTTCGCGTTGAGAATAGAGTGTTTATAAAGGTTGTCGATAGAGACGGACGTACAATTCTCACTACAGAGAAGAAAAAGCACAAGGTTCTAGATGAAGGTGTTGCATATATCATGGTTACAATGCTGAAGTCTGTAGTTAACGGCGGTACTGGTTCAAATGCTGCAATCTCTGGAGTTGAGGTCGGTGGTAAGACTGGTACTACAAGCAGCAACTACGATATTTGGTTTGATGGAATTACGCCAAAATACGCAGCTTCACTCTGGATTGGTACAGATGTGAACATTCCACTTACATCATCGTCATCTGCTGCTGCAGCTCTCTGGTCACGTATCATGCGCAACGTGCCTAACATCAGAAAGGGTTCCTATAAACCAGCTCCATCAAATGTAGTTCGTAAGAACGGCGAATACTTTACAAAAGGTACCGAAGGAGGACTTGGCACAAACCCAGATGAAGAGTCAGAAGAAACTGAAATTATAGAGGAAGAACAGGAAGCTACTGAACAGTCGCAGAATAATAACAGTAGTAACTCAAGCAATCAGGGCAACCAAGGTAATAATCAGGGAAATCAAGGTAATAGCCAAGGCAATCAAGGTAATAACCAAGGCAATAGTCAAGGTAACCAGGGTAATAACCAAGGTCAGCCAAATAATCCTTAAACTGATTTCTACCACACCATTGTTAAGTACTACAAATAACAGAACATTAAAATAGCGGGGATTTTCACAAGAATCCCCGCTTAATTTATAATTGCAAGTAAAGCTCTGAATTGTACTAGATTAGCTTATATTATCCCCATTTACTCCTTGCTTCTATACTTTGCTCGCGCCCCAGCTCTAAATACAGTTTCACCCTTGTATTTGAAGTTTCTGAAACCATTTGCAACCATTAACTCATAAAATACAGTCTGACCGAAGAACATACTACCCATCGCATGATACATAGGAAGCTTCAATATAAAGTGATTAAAATTGCTATAAGTTTAGTATATTTCCCCATATCAGGCATTCCCATAAATGAAAATGCCACAAGTGGTAAGATACCAAATATGACAAATGGAATATACGTCATATCGAGCTGGAGCAAACGCAACTTATTGCCTGCCATCAGTCTTCTACTTTCAGCAAGACAGCTCATCGCACTCCTCGAATGGTCTTCAGCAAGCACATTAAACGCTTGTCTAAACATGTAAAATGCGATAATTCCCGGTATCACTAAGAACATCGTCAGTACTGATATAACAGTCATCTGAATAATATATATCAGTGTAGCACTGAAGAAAAATCTCACTCCGTCGAGAATTGACGGGTAATCAATCTGCTTATTTCTTAGATATCTAAGTATATAAAGCGATCGACCTAGCATAAGAACTCCACCTAACGCCATGGCATATATGAATGATGAAAAAGCAAGGTCCGGCAGCTGTGCCAATATCTTAGGATCTATATCACCAGCTACGACTTTGAAATATGATCTAGGTACGAAAAACCCCAGAACAGCGGGCACCAAATCCATAAACACATAAAATAACACGATTCCTAATATATACTTCATCATGTCATCCTTCATATGCATTATGGAGAGATACCTAATCTCACCGAGATCTTCTCTAACTATGTAATTATTATTTTTAGGCATTTTTACTCACTTTCTAGTTTAGAATCGACTCTAATTGTAATATACTAAAAGTAGTAATTCAAGAATTTAAGGAATGAGGTGACACTATGTATAGCACAGCTCTGATTATCCTATCTTTTGTTGAAAAAATCGATGTATCACAACTTAATTCTCTCTCGAGCGCCAACGACTATATAATATGTGCTGATGGCGGTGTAGATATAGCAAAAACTTATGGTATAAGGCCTGACTGTGTTGTTGGAGATTTTGATTCTACGAACACAAGCGACCGTTTAGATTGCCTGTACATTACCCTGCCTTCTGAAAAAGACCTCACCGATACCGAGGCTGCAATTAACCACGCCATTGAACTTGGTATTACTGATATTACCATTTATGGGGGGGATCGGTGGTAGGTTCGACCACACACTTGGTAACATCGGATTACTCGAAAAGTATCTCGGAACTCTTGAGCACCTCGAATTTATTGACGGAAAGAATTCTATGCAGCTTATAGATAGCGAAACATGTAATTCGGTTACGATTACACCAAATTCTGCATACAAATACTTCTCTCTTCTGCCACTCGACTCTACAGCTAACGGTGTTACAGTTACAGGTGCCAAATATAACCTCGATAATGCGTCAATATGTCGTTCCTCGACTCTTTGTATCTCTAATGAGATTTCTCGCAGTCATGCGCATATTTCGGTGCGTTCAGGAAAGGTTATTCTTGCACGCTCAGGGGAATAAAGTATATACAAAAATATTTACTAATCTATTGGCTGCTTTATCTATACATAAACTAATAAGAAAGCTAAAAAGTCCCTGCATAATTGCAGAGACTTTTTATGACTTTATAGCTTTCTACAATATTAAAGATTACTCTTGAATTGAGTTATTCCTCTCTGAGAGTAGCACCTGTCTTCTTTGCAAGCACATTCAATATATTCTTAGTCTTCTTCTCAATCTGCTTAGCAGTCATTGTACTATCGTCATTTCCAAGCTTGATACGAAGCATTATAGACTTCTTACCTTCAGGAATCTGGGCACCTCTGTACTCCTCGATAAAGCTAACTTCCTTAGCCATGTACTTGATTGCTTCATAAATTTCTTCCCACTTAACATTCTCATCTGCAAGAAGTGATAAATCCTCCTCTACGAGTGGAAACTGTGGTAAACGCTCAAATTCGTTAGTTCTAGAAGTAAATGGAACTAGCTTCTTAACATCTAGCTCAAACACTGCAACACTCGCCTTTTTTACTCCCGCATCCGATAGCGTAGCAACAGATACTAAGCCGAGTGAACCAATAACTTCTTTGTTACCATTAATGATATTTAAGTAAACATCCGAATCAGCCCAAGTTGGCTTCTCAACCTGCCTAAACTGATATCCATTCATATGACAATATCTTGGTAGCGACTCAACCACACCTTTTGCTTCGAAGAACAGCGACTTCGCATCCTTTCCAACTAGAGCTCCTGTAAGCATCAATTTGTGAACAGGTAGAGTCTCATCTTCCGAGGATGGGTGGAACTCACCCCTCTCAAATACTTCTGCAACTTCAAAAATTTTGAAGTTATCATAGTATCTAAGATTCTTAACGATTGCCTCAAGTGCTCCTGGCACAAGCGACTGTCTCAGTGTTGCGAGCTCCGGAGCAGGCGGAGTAGCCAGTCTTATACCATTTTCCATATTGACCTTTGCAGCCTTGATATACTTCTCATCTATCCAAGGATATGTAAATATCTCATTGAATCCGCATCTGAATGATAGATGTTCTCTGATGTTTCTATTTAGGTCCATATCAATCTGGTGAACGGCATTCTCAAAGTTAACAGGAAGTGCCTTAGACTCAAAGTTCTCGTATCCGACAAGTCTTGCAATCTCCCCAAGCACATCATCTCTCATTGAGATATCACCTGTTGAACGCCATGTTGGCGCAACTGTATGATATATACCATTATTGAATTCGACTTCAAATCCAAGTCTTCCTAGTGTGTCTGAAATTTCTTTCTCTTCGAGAACCTTTCCAAGTCGTGTATCAAGGAACTCCTTTGTAATATCAACTTCAGCTCTCTTCGTAACCACAGGGTTAACGTCATTAAAGCAGTAAACTCAGCCTCAGGGAAAATTTCCTTAAATAGCTTCATTCCAAGAGCAAGTCCCTGGTCAACTCGCTGCGTATCTATCCCCTTCTCGTATCTGATCGATGAATCTGTCTTCTCATCAAAACGCTTTCCTGTGTTTCTGATAGCACTTGCTGTGAAGTTCGCAACCTCAAGTACAACATCAACCGTTTCATCAAGGATAGAATCCTTCTTGCCGCCTCTAATTCCTGCAAGTGCCATCGGACCTTCCACATCGCAGATGACTAGGTCTTCAGTTGTTAGCTCTATATTCGCTCCGTCGAGTAGTTCAAGCTTCTCATCAGCCTTTGCATTACGAACAATAATTTTCTCACCAGTAACATGTGTTCTGTCAAATGCATGAGTAGGCTGTCCAACGCTCAGCATAATGTAGTTTGTAATATCTACAATCGCATTAATCGGTCTCATACCACCATTGATAAGAGCTGTCTTCATCCACTGAGGAGACTCCTTGATGGACAAGTTCCTAATCTCAAGGCCTGCATATCTGTAGCACTTTTCAGTGCAGTCTATTTCTAAATCGTATTCTTTAAGCCCTTCTGGCACAATTAGTTCATCTAGAGGCTTAAGTGGCAATTTGTAAATCGCAGCTAGTTCTCTTGCAATACCATAGTGACCCCATAGGTCAGGCCTGTTTGTAAGCGACTTGTTGTCAATTTCAAGAACAGTATCATTCATGCCGATAATATCAGCGATATTCTGTCCTGGAGATGCATCAATATCACCTAGATCTACAATTACTGAAGGATCATTTGTCGGATAGAAGTCTTCCAAATAAACTTCTTCTGCGCCACAAATCATACCGTACGAAGCTACTCCACGCATCTTCGTCTCTTTAATCTTCATGAGCTCACTCTCGCCATGCCAGTACACCTCAGCTCCTGGCTTTGACACAACAACCTTTTCACCCTCGTATAGATTCGAACCGCCACATACTATCTGAACATCTTCAGCTTCACCAATATCTACCATACAAACTCTAAGCTTATCGGCATTCGGATGAGCTTCAACAGATGTAATTTTACCAACTACAATGTCGTGGAATTTCTCAGCAGTATCCACGATATCTTCAACCTCAACTGTTCTCATAGTGAGGTCGTACGCAATCTGCGCATTCGTTAAATCCGCAGGTATATCAATATAATTTTTTACCCAATTTAGTGATACTTTCATAATGCCCTCCTACTTGAACTGCTCTAAGAATCTAAGATCAGCACTATGGAAGAGTCTTACATCATCAACTCCGTAGCGCATCATAACGAGTCTATCAAGACCAATATTAGTGTAGAATCCAGTCCACACATCAGGATCAAGATTGGCAGATTTAAGTACGTTAGGGTGAATTACACCACCAGGCATAACTTCAATCCAACCGTTCTGGTTGCATACTCTGCAGCCCTTTCCACCACAAACTAAGCACTCCATATCAATTTCATAACCTGGCTCAGTGAATGGGAAGAAGCCCTCGCGCATACGTACATTAATCTTTCTTCCGAAAACCTTTTCAAGGATAGTCTCAATCATCACTTTGCCTGACGAGAAAGATAAGTCTTTATCTACGATAAGCGCCTCATACTGAAAAAATGCTCTTTCATGTCTAGCATCTGTGTTCTCATTTCTGTATACGCGACCTGGATATACAAACCTAGCAGGTGCACCAACTTCGAGTAGACGTCTAACAGATGCACCAGTAAGGTGGGGTCTAAGACAAAGTCTTTCAGTACCGCTCTTATCCTCAGTACCCTCAATCCAGTAAGTGTCCATCATCTGTCTAGCTGGATGATCTGCCGGGAAATTTAAGTTATCAAAAGCATACTTCTCGCTACTGATGTCATTCTCGCTAAATATCTCAAAGCCCAAGGAGAGAAAGGCGTCGTTGAGATCGTAGCACATCTGAGTAATTGGATGAAGCGCACCACTCTTGATTGGTGTTCCAGGTAAAGTGAGATCGATTTTTCCATCGATAGCTGACTTAGAAGCAACTATCTGCTCCTCCCTCTCACTGATCTTTTCTGCAAAGAAATTCTTAATCTCATTTGCCTTCATACCAACAGATTTTCTCATATCTGGTTCTAGCTTTCCCAGGTTCTTAAGCACATCAGTCAATGCACCCTTTTTACCTATAAGCTCTCTACGAACATCCTGTAGTTTTTCGACAGTTTCGGCATTTGTAATGCTCAAAATTCCTTTTTCACGGATTTCTTCTAATCTGTTATGCATAACTTAAGCCCTCCTTGTAAGTATGCTATCTTAAAAAAATATACCCAAATATTTTTATCATTTTTTTGTTGTTTTATTCAACAATAGCAGTTACTGATTTCGCAATAAATTAAGTATTTTTCAATAGAAAAGGACATGTGCTTAAGCACATGTCCTTTTTTCTTATGATTTTTCTCAATATATCTCTTAAAATAGCTTTCCACCAAACTCTACGAATACAGGTGCAAATACAAGTGAAACAATGGTCATCAGCTTGATAAGGATATTTATTGATGGACCTGATGTATCTTTGAATGGATCACCAACTGTATCACCAACAACTGTGGCCTTATGAGTATCGCTTCCCTTTCCGCCGTATGCTCCACTTTCAACATACTTCTTAGCGTTATCCCAAGCACCACCAGCGTTAGACATCATGATAGCAAGGAGAACACCAGATGCAAGTGATCCAGCAGCATTCCACCAAGAGCCTCAGTACCTAGAAGCAGACCAATAATAAGTGGTGCTACGATAGCAAGTAGACCAGGTGCTATCATCTCGTGAAGAGCAGCACCTGTTGAAATGTGTACACATCTAGCATAGTCAGGCTTTGCAGTTCCTTCCATGATTCCCTTATTCTCACGGAACTGACGTCTTACCTCTTCAATCATCTCGTTTGCAGCTTTTCCTACAGAGTTCATAGTCATAGCTGAGAATAGGAATGGAAGCATAGCTCCAATAAATAGTCCAACGATTACAAGTGGATCAAGCAAGCTAATCTGACTTAGCTTTGCAGAAACAGCAAATGAAGCGAATAACGCAAGTGCTGTAAGTGCAGCAGAACCGATAGCAAATCCCTTACCGATAGCAGCAGTTGTATTACCTACAGAGTCAAGAGTATCTGTAATTTCTCTTACACTTTCTGGTAGCTTTGACATCTCTGCAATACCACCAGCATTATCAGAAACTGGACCGTAAGCATCTACAGCAACTGTCATACCTGTTGTAGATAGCATACCTACAGCAGCAAGAGCGATTCCGTATAGTCCTGCAAACTTGTATGCAACAATGATACCAACTGAAATGAATACGATTGGCCATAGTGTTGAGCTCATTCCAACACCAAATCCGCTAATAATTGTAGTTGCAGAGCCAGTCTGTGACTGCTCAGCAATCTTCTTTACGAATCTGTAAGAATCTGAAGTATATACCTCAGTGATAGCTCCTATAATAACACCGACTAGTAGACCTGCGATAATTGCGTATGCATATGTCAAAGATCCAAGAAGCTTGTTGCTTAGTACGAGAGATCCAATAATTACAATCGCGCTACTCACATATGTACCAACATTAAGCGACTTAGCAGGGTTAACATTTGCGCTCCCTCTAACACACATTACACCAATAACAGATGCAAGGATACCAACTGCAGCAATTAGCAGTGGGAATATCGCAGCAGTTGCCTCAGTGAATGTTCCAGTTACACCAGAAGCATCAACAGCAACAGCAGCAAGAGTAACAGCAGAGATAATAGAACCAACGTATGACTCAAATAGGTCTGAACCCATTCCAGCAACGTCACCTACGTTATCTCCTACGTTATCAGCAATAACAGCTGGGTTTCTAGGGTCATCCTCAGGAATACCTGCCTCAACCTTACCTACAAGGTCAGCACCAACGTCAGCAGCCTTAGTATAAATACCACCGCCTACACGTCCGAATAGAGCCATTGAAGAAGCGCCTAGACCGAAGCTAGTGATACACTGCATGATTGATGCAAGATCTAAAGCAACAACCACAGTTCCTAGACCTAAAAGACCTAGACCAGCAACGCAAAGTCCCATTACCGCACCACTTCTGAATGCAATCTTAAGAGCCTTTGGCATACCAGATTCCATAGCAGCGTTTGCAGTTCTTACGTTACCCTTTGTAGCAACATTCATACCGAAGAACCCTGCAAGTACAGATAGAAGAGCTCCACAAACATAGAGGATTGCTGATGTCCAATTGATTGCAAATCCAATAAGTACAAATAGAGCAACAATTACGATAACCATCGTCTTGTACTCCCTCTTAAGGAACGCAAACGCACCCTCTCTGATGTAGCCGGATATTTCCTTCATTCTGTCAGTACCTTCCGGCGCCTTGCCTACCCAAGAAGCAAGTGCGAAAGCTACAAGCAGACCGATTAGTGCTGCAGCAGGAACCATCCACTTAATCGCCATAATAAACCTCCTTGAAACATGAAAACAACCTTCTCAAATTCCTTTAAATATAAAATAAATATATTAAAGATATACAGAGGCATTTCTTTTTACCTCTGTATATCAACATAAACAATTTAATAATTTACTGTATTTTTGAATAAATACTAGTTGAAAATTGCTACGATGACTAACGCCACAACGATATAAATAGCCGATACAACTGTCGTAATCTTAGCGAGAATTGCATCATAACCGTTGCTCTTCTTCTTTCCAAAAAGCTGCTCTGCGCCTCCAGCGATTGAGCCTGAAAGCCCATCACTCTTACTGGACTGCAAAAGAATGCTTAGGATAAGAATCACACTTGTCACGAGTAAAACAATCATCAATGCGGTGTGCATAATTTCCTCCACATAAGTTATAATTAGTAACTTCTTTTGAAACCATATTAGTTTAACATGCAAAGTATACAAAGTCAACATATTGAAATCTCTCTACCGCTTGAAATTCTGTACAATCGGGACTTTAAGATATGTGATTTGCCAAATGAAAATGAGCCCCTATTTTATAAATAAGGTCTCATTTTCATTAATAGTATAAAGTTGAACTATCTATAATCTATACATACTGCGCAAGTAGTGTCTTAAGGGCTGAAGCGCTGCTCGAGTGAACCCACGCAACCTCAACATTTTTGCGCTTTGCCTCTGCAACAGCTGTGTTCATCATTTTATGCGACACCGTGTTTGTAAACATTACCAGCAAATCTGGACAGCCCATTTTCTTACCTACATTTCCACGTTCTTTAGTGAATACCTTAGCTTTGCATCCATGTTTTTTGCAAATTTCCTTATATTGACACTCCATACACTCGTTTCCACCTACTATGACAATACTCATAATCCGACCTCCTAGTTATGCACAAACGGTTAGTTTTGCGATATCACCATCTTGTTTAAACCTCTTCATGTAAATCTTCTCACAGCGTTTATATTTTGCAAAAAGGTTCTTTGCATACTCGACATCCCCGTATACTTTCCACTGACCGCAAGCCTTGCAATTATTTCCACAATGATTGATAAACCCAGCAACATCATCTACAGGATATCCAAGAAATATCCCTACTTCATGCGGAAAACTACCGCAGAACAAAATTCTATTTCTCAGTCGCTGTAGAGACATTGCCATGTTACAGTTTTGATATCCGAAATCGTGCATCAATTCTCTAACACCATATTCCATCAAGCGTTTTTTTAGCATCTCTGGTCTAAATACATAGAGCAGTGCTCTCCTTCCATTATCCTGTAGAACAACTACATTTACACCTTTTAGATTTAGTGTTCTATTAATGGTGCAAAGTTCTTCTTTGAAGACTTCTTGTGAAATATAGTTATATCCAAACATACTGCCAATCTTGATCCTAGCTAAAGTAGGTGCACAAAACTGAATGATCTTGTCTTCCAACATACCTTACCCCTAAAACGATTATGCTGATTATAAATGCTTTCTTCATTACTATGCTAACGACCCGACGTACTAGTTAAATATCTCTAACCCCTTCGCCGTAAAAAAGACTCTTGAGTTAGAGTCTTTTAACTACTGATAAAAATACCATATTATTTGTACTTAAGTCAAGATAAAATGAATATATTTCTATTAATTTCTACAAAATTAAATCTTAGCGAGTATACAAAGTCTATAACGCGTTTTAGGTTATCTATATTGTGTGCATTTCGAATATCTAAGCTCTTCTATTACATCTCGCATCTTATTATCAAACTGCTCTCTCATTAAGCAATCTATTAAGATGCTTTTCAGCAACACTTCTTGCTCGGTACATTTCATTTTTAGATAATTCCTCTTTAATTAGATCAAAACAGCTCATAGCTTTTTTCTTGTTCTTTGTTCCTATCTTATCTATAAATCTTATTAATTTTATGTTAAAAGGTGTCATTGTCGTATCTGGATAAAATAGTATCCCTATACTACCATAGTCTGTTCTATTCCTCACTGAATAAATAAGCTCAGGCTCAATAAGATATCTTTCTGCTCCAATAAGCATCTGACAATTATTATCATTAATCATGATGAGCGTTAGCACTAGTTGCAGTTTATCGATTTCTGTAAGATCTCGATATACTAAACGCTGTTTATTCTTTTTATTATATGAAAAAATATATGTTTCATTCTCACATATAATTGTCATATCGAGAAATGCTTTTGCATAATGATTACATAGAATCTCACATATGTATCTTGGCATCTTGTAATCAGTAATACTTTGTCTAATTTCTTTTTCCACTTAACTAACCTCCACACTTTGAACACGGTGTATATCCCCGTCTCTCTGCAATTTTCTTTGTAATCTCCACGTAATTTCGCTCCATAACCCTGCAACCTGCCATATGGTAGCATTCACCTTCAATAGGATAGTAATAAACATTTGCACCAATCCTCGCTTTTTTACTCTTACATATTGGACATGGATCATATTCTTTTCTAAGCACTGGGGTTAGCGCAGTTGATTTTGCTTTAGAATGCATAAATGTACACCCTTGATTATGATACTTCTCACCACGTTTGGGAAAAATAAAGACAGGCTTATCACCCTCTCCTGTAAGATCGTCAACAGTCATGTGCGTATCATCTCTAACACGCCCTACATATGCACGTGTTATTGTCTTAAGTCTATATTTTGCTTCTGCCTTAAACCCAATTGGATTTTTAGTATTTAATCTCATGTCTGCATCAATATATATTATTTCATCTATTCCTAGAAGCATCTTTCTATATCCTGATGAATTCACTATAATCCCATCGACTTGAGAATGATTTGAGCTTAGTTCTTTATTAATTTGGTAAGGAACTAGTTTATGAGTATTGACTCTTGAAGCGACAGCTGCCGATCTTCTTAAATAATTAGCTGATATATAGTTTGCGTCTTCAATACAACTATAAGCCGAAATAATAGAACTCATCACCATAATAGCAATCATGAAAATCGGCAGAATCAATGTTGCCTCAACAAGATAACTTCCCCTTTTATTATTGATTTCTTTACTTGTATGAATCATTAACTTCATATGATTTACCATTAATTTTTAAATTGAATCTTACCCCACAGTTATATTCATCGAAGTTAAAATCATCATAATGTCGATACTTCATGTTAATCTGAATTAGATCCATGATTCTCCGCGTTCTAAGATCTTTAGGGGTTATTAATATCATAAACAAGAGATATTCTTCGTAGGTTTGTCCATTCATCTTACCAACAAAGCTTCCAGTCTTGCTCATTTCCTTCAGCTGTTCAGAATTCTCGTTCATTATTTCTAGATTCATCATCAATCTTTTCACTGAATTTTTCATTTCCCAGCACACTGTCTAGAGATACCTTCCACTCACCTTTCTTTTTTATAAAAGGAACTCTTTTGTTATCCAGCAATTCTTTCACATCTTCATGCGCTTCAAGAGCTGCCCAACTTTCCATTATTATGCCTTGAACTATTACTGCACCAGGACCAGGCGATATAACTTCTGACACAGCTGCTATTAGCTCCATCTTTTCAGGATCTTTAGATAATGCAGCTAAATTTAGTGCATTCCTAATTAAAAAAATGCTCCTTTTACAACTTTCAAAGTTTTTACTATCGTCTAAATTTCCTTTGATAATATACTCGTACTCATTTGCAAAAAATGTCTCTTTATCGCTACAAGTCTTAAGGTGGCTATTAAAGTTATTGACTATAAATACTATTTCAGAGACTTTTCCAAGTGTTTTTGCACTTAACTTTTCCGACGCATTATCTTTACTTAACATTGAAGATATTCCTTTAATACTGAAATTATTCTTTTCACCTTTCGATGGCAGAGTTTCTATAACGTATTTGTTTCCGATTGCCCTTTTTCCATATACACTCTTGTCTACTAACTCACCACTTGTACTTTCAGGTTCATCTACAGAACTATTTGTCTCATTAGCGTCACTGCGAACAGTTCGTTTATTACCATCAAGAACTGACTTAGCACCCTTATATAAAAGTGATTCACGTAATCCTTTTCGAAAATTTTCCAAGTCAGACATACGATACTGATCTAGGTTTACACTCGGTGTTCCCAGATTAATACGAAGTTTATCTTCAAAGAGTACTTAGAGTATGAATTTAGCCTCTTGACAACATCTATGTCATTACCATGAAATGCAAGTATCCCATAGTCGGTAAGTAAATACTTATCATATTCTGATAGAACTGCTTTACACCATAGTTTGCCATTGACCTCTGACCAACTTTGAACAGTACGGTTTCTAGCTATACCAATTGCAATTATTATTATTGATATTAAAGTTAAGAATACAAACGACAATATAACAATTGTCGATCCGCTTTTACTCTTGAACAGCTGCCTCAACATTATCACCAACTCTCACAAACTTTTCTTCACTTACCGCAAATCCTTTTACTTCTACAGTTTTTCTAATTAACCCTTCTGCCAGACCTAAGTTAGCATAGTTAATATCTCTAGAATCATTTATTGTCTTAACTACAGGAGAACTCGTACTATCCCATTCTGAAAGCATTCTACGATGCATATTAGTTTGAGTAATTAAGCATTCTAGATAAAAGGTGCATAGCCTGATTAATAACATTATTACCAGTATTATGACAGGCAAAACGATGCTTGCTTCTACCATCTGTTCACCACGCTTATTGAACAAAGTCCACAATAAACTCTTTGTGTAAGTTCTAGAATTTACTCGCATTAAGTGCTTTGAAAGTTTTGTTTACAAAAGATGTAATTTCTGTTTTGAAGATAATTCCAAGAGCTATCGCAATAGCTATCAGAATAGCTACCTGAACAAGCTCCATTCCAGCTTTAGATCTAAATAGTTTTTTAATATTTTTCATATCTTTCCTCCTTTATTGCTGCAGATTCATATCATCACACACTTAAGTTGATATAACTCCGCCTATCCATATTTTTACGTACACACTTACATACTTTTTTTATCCTTACATTTAAATCACCCCCTTACTATTTTCGTGCAATTCATTACATAGCCATCATCGCAGGTGCCATAGTTATAACAATTAACAATATTAGCAAAAGACCTAATGGATAAGTCATTTTAGTATCTATAAGTTTTCCTTGCTCTTTTGCAATTACTTTTCTAACGTCCCACAGAAATGCGCTCTCACGTTCTAGCTTATCCTGAATATTACTTCCTCTCTTCTCATTCTCACGCAACACAGTTGATATTCGCATCAGCTCCTTTACAGAATACTTCTGTGCCAACTCAGAAAAAAGCAGTGGAATGCTTCGATTGCTTGCTTCTGCAGACTCAGTCATCATAATTATATTACGCTCTAATTCACCTTGAGCCCCCTCCTGCATCATTGAATATCCGTAACATATTTTATGAAAAGCATCACTTAAAATAACACCTGAGTTCATCATTAGTAAAAGTTGATTTGTGAATCTTGGCAGAGATTTAAGAATCTGTTTACGTTCATCTACCAAAGCCTTCCGAAGTTTATCGTGCTTATTCATTATCAATGCAAATCCAATTAAAACATATAACATTGGAATTATCATCCAATCCTTATTAGACTTTTTACTTTTGCTCCAGGTAACACTACTTCCATCATCTAGCTTTGATGGTAATACAATCTTTTTACTACGTGATTCTTCGAGCTTGCTTACTGCAATTCCCAGACTTGCACTCATCTCTGCTTCGATATTGTGTGATGAATTAGAACTTTCTTTATCATTATGTACATCTATGCTTTTTCTTAATCTTACATCTTGCGATATTTTTTTGCTGCCTCGCTGCACATTAGCAATTAAATCATACTCTGCAAAGTTATCAGTATCTCCCTGAACTATCCCAACAACTGCTCCTTTATCATCTATGATATACTTACCACTCATACGTGGTTTAATTAGAATAATTATAAAGAAGATTAATGCGATAATTGAAATTTGAACTAGTTGTTTCTTAAGTTCGATATCAAATATTTCTTCAAAATCAATTTTCAATGAAAACTCACCTACCTATATGTCAATATCTGTGATTTTTTGCATAACCGAATATATAAATATATCAGACGCAACAACCAGGGTCATAATTACTCGTCCAGAAAAACTCTCATAAAGTGGTGCAATATATTCAGGAGCAAAAAGATTTAGGAATAGTATTACAGCAAACGGCATCACAAAAAGAATAATACTCTCATTCTTTTTTCTATTTGCCATAGCTCTAATCTCATTCTCTATTGTCATTTTATCTATTATCACACTTGCAGCTTTATTAAGTGCATCTACAAGACTAGCACCAGTCTTCTTACATGTTGAATAAATAATCGTAAAATCAATTATATCCTCCGAGTCAGAACGCTTGGCAAAATCATTTAAAACAGCTACATCTTCTTCATTGCCAATACTCATACGCTTGTACATATTCTTTAATTCCTTACTCAAAATAGCATTGTCACCATATATCCCAACTATTCCAGGTATCGCTTCACCAATTGCGTCACGCATTCCTCTACCTGCACCAATCGATGTAGATAAAATAAACAGAAAATCCTTAAACTGCTCAGCAAGTGCACGTTTCCTCCTACCTAGCATAAATTCAACGTAAATCTCTTTTATTTTGATATAGAATAATAAGAGCACCAAGCTGAATAATATATTGTGGAATAACAGAATAGATAAAATAACGCCAATAACGAATGTTGCAACAAATATTAATTGTTTTTCTCTTTTGTCCATAACATACTCACTATATTTAATATCAAAAGTTGCAGAGTATTCACCTTTAGCACAAGACTCATATTCATTTCTTAAAGTGTGATTCTTAATTATAGTGAGTGTCGCAGCAGTCTTTGAAGACTCTTCCCTAAGCAAATAACCATTTCTCAAATCTATCACTCACCTTCCTCAAATTCATTTTGTACCAGTTTCGCGCGGTTTATCAGTTTATTACCTGTATCAATTAGTTTCCCATCAGAATCAGTAGAATAAATATAATTGAGCATATAATTTTCTCCATCAAAACCTACCATCTCTGCAACTTCAATAAGCCGTCTTTTCCCATCACTATCTCTACGCAAATGAACGAAAATATCTATAGCATTTGCAATTTGGCTTTTAATAGAAAAAATTGGAATTTGTGTATCCATAAGATACATAGTTTCAAGTCGATTTAACATTCCTTTTATAGAGTTACCATGTCCAGTGGACATGCTGCCATCATGTCCAGTGGACATTGCTTGTATCATATCAATAACTTCTCGTCCTCTAACTTCTCCAACAATAATTCTATCTGGGCGCATCCTAAGACTAGTCTTAATAAGCATTTCCATGCTTACTCTTCCTTTACCAACTGAGTTAGCATTTCGACATTCCATATGTACGATATTATCAATTTGACTAACCTTAAGCTCTGCTGAGTCTTCAATAATGATGACTCGCTCGTTTGAGTTAATTGATGATGATAAAGCATTCAAAAATGTTGTTTTCCCTGATGATGTTCCACCGCTAATAAAAAAATTGTATTTAGCAGTAACAAGCCTGGAAAGAAACTCGGAACAATCTCTAGGCATAGTATCGTTGTTAACAAGATCATCAAGAGTAATTTCATCATTAGTAAACTTTCTGATTGTTAATATTGGTCCATTTAGAGCAACATTTTTTAAGACTCCATTTACTCTATATCCATTGTCAAGTCGTGCATCCACTATAGGATTAGCTTCATTAATCTCACGGTGCACATCTGATGCAAACATTCTGATCAATCCTTCTAACTCATCATCTGAGTAAAATGCATTATCTACCTCGACAATTTTTTTATTCTTCTCTATGAAAATATGCTCAGGCCCATTTGCCATAATCTCGTTAATATTCGCATCCTCAAGATAGGTGGATAAAATGCTATATTTACTTGATACTCTGAGAAAAATTGCTGTAATTAGCTCAGGAATATCACAATAATCAATTATAGAAATATACTCATTTTCAAAAACATTATTTTCAACGAGATCAAGAAGTTGCTGATCAGTTAAATCATCATCGGTACGAGAAATTATACCTTTTAAGTTATTAGTAATTGACTCAATAACTTTAGAATGTCTTTTAACTACTTCTTTCATAAAAAATTTAAACCCTTTTTATAAGTGAATTTACAAAACTATATGAATTAGTCAAACAATAAGAAACTGACATAACTTATGATTTTTATAACAACGTCAATCAACTCGTTAATAGCTATTTCTAGCTTACTTCCTTCACTGTCTGGATTAATATAAATAGAATTAATAAGATTTAACTCTGATATTAAACCTGAAGATGATGAATAATCTGTATTATTACGGCTAAGTACAATAACGTTATTCATATCATAAAGTAAATTGATATTGCGCTTATTGAGACAGCGACCAATATCAAAGCATATAACATCGAAGAAATGCTCATATATGTATTGAATAAGCAAATTAAAAGATTTATCATCCATAGCTGCAATTGGGTTAAGAGATAATGAGCTTTTAAAGTGATAGACTCCAAGAGAGTCTGTGGAAAAAATTGAATCAATTGGAATCTCCTCTTTTTTTATTAATCATATAAATTAACTTTTTTTAAAAAAATATAACTATCATTATAACTACTTTGATCTATCCCATAGCTTGAAGATACAAATTGAAGTGGCAAAATTAGTACATTTAAACCATGTTTATAAACAACTTGTTTAGCAAACTGCAAAACAAAATCTGAATAATACACATGACTATCAAATACGAAACCAACTTTATAATTATTTGAAACCTTCAATGTGGTACCACCAAAATGAGAAAACCCACATAATTTAATTTTAGATATTAGATCATCAAAATTCTGAAATTTAAATAATCTAAATGGACCTGTAGTCAATCTTTCATAATCATGGGCAGATGAAAGAAAACAAACAGAGTTTGTATTAATAGCAGGATATTGATGAGATAACATATCAATTGGAATATCAGTAATTAAAAGTTCATCATCAAAAAGAGAGCCATCAAAAGATAAGTCAATAAAAAGGTTTTTATCAGTCCTACTAGACATCTCTATAAAAGACGTTAAATACTCTTTTTCACTTAACAAAATACGAAATCTCATCAATCACCTCTAAAATAGTAAAAATTGGAGTGGTTAGGAATTTGTAATATCCCTACAACAAGATGATAGCATGTAAAAAATTCCCCTTCAGCACACCTTTTGGTAGAAGAAAATAGAATGAAATTATAAAAATTAACATCTAAATAATGCAATTACAATTACTTTAAGTGAAAAACTAATAAATAACTAAAAAAGACCTGTAGTAACTACTACAAGTCTTAATTGGTGCGCTTGGAGGGACTCGAACCCCCACGGTCGCCCGCCAGAACCTAAATCTGGTGCGTCTGCCAGTTCCGCCACAAGCGCATATTTAATTGGTGGTGACCCCACCGGGAATCGAACCCGGGTTACCGCCGTGAAAGGGCGATGTCTTAACCGCTTGACCATGGGGCCTTATAAAAAAACCGGCGACGTCCTAATTTCCCAGGCAGCTTCCCACCAAGTATCTTCAGCGCTAAAGAGCTTAACTTCTGTGTTCGGGATGGGAACAGGTGTAACCTCTTTGCTATTGTCACCGGATTTGTAAACCGCTTTCGCAATCTACTCATATATTGTAGTAAGATGTGTTTCCATCATCTTCTACGCTTTTGAGAGTTGTACCCTCAAAATTGAATAACCACCTTGTGCTTTAAAACCATTTGGTCAAGTGTTCGACCTATTAGTATCAGTCAGCTGAATACGTTACCGTACTTACACCTCTGACCTATCAACGTGATAGTCTCTCACGGGTCTTACCTTTCGGAGGAAATCTTATCTTGAGGTGGGCTTCGCACTTAGATGCTTTCAGCGCTTATCCCTTCCATACGTAGCTACCCGGCTATGCCCTTGGCAGAACAACCGGTACACCAGAGGTATGTCCATCCCGGTCCTCTCGTACTAAGGATAGCTCCTCTCAAATTTCCAACGCCCACAGCGGATAGGGACCGAACTGTCTCACGACGTTCTGAACCCAGCTCGCGTACCTCTTTAATGGGCGAACAGCCCAACCCTTGGGACCTACTTCAGCCCCAGGATGAGACGAGCCGACATCGAGGTGCCAAACACCCCCGTCGATGTGAACTCTTGGGGGGTATAAGCCTGTTATCCCTAGGGGTAGCTTTTTATCCGTTGAGCGATGGCCCTTCCACTCGGAACCACCGGATCACTAAGCCCGACTTTCGTCCCTGCTCGACCTGTATGTCTCGCAGTCAAGCTCCCTTTTGCCTTTGCACTCTTCGCGCGATTTCCGTCCGCGCTGAGGGAACCTTTGGGCGCCTCCGTTACTCTTTAGGAGGCGACCGCCCCAGTCAAACTGCCCACCTGACACTGTCCCTGTACCCGGATCACGGTACTAGGTTAGATTTCCAACATTACAAGGGTGGTATCCCAACGGTGACTCCTCCAACACTGGCGTGTCGATCTCTTAGTCTCCCACCCTATCCTGTACATGCAATGCCGAAAATCAATATCAAGCTACAGTGAAGCTCCACGGGGTCTTTCCGTCCTGCTGCGGGTAACTAAGCATCTTCTACGTACTACAATTTCACCGAGCCTATTGTTGAGACAGCGTCCAGATCATTACGCCTTTCGTGCGGGTCGGAACTTACCCGACAAGGAATTTCGCTACCTTAGGACCGTTATAGTTACGGCCGCCGTTTACTGGGGCTTAAGTTCTGTGCTTCGGTTGCCCTAACACTTCCCCTTAACCTTCCAGCACCCGGGCAGGCGTCAGCCCCTATACATCAGCTTTCGCTTTAGCAGAGACCTGTGTTTTTGGTAAACAGTTGCCTGGACCTCTTCACTGCGGCCTGCCGAAGCAGGCACCCCTTCTCCCGAAGTTACGGGGTTATTTTGCCGAGTTCCTTAACAATAGTTCGCTCGCTCACCTTAGGATTCTCTCCTCATCTACCTGTGTCGGTTTGCGGTACGGGCACCTTGGATCTCATTAGCGGCTTTTCTTGACAGCGTGAAATCGATTGCTACCGGTCATACGACCACCCCATCACAGCTCAACCTTATAGAAAGCGGATTTGCCTACTTTCAAGCCTCACTGCTTGGACACGCTCAACCAACGGCGTGCTCAATCTATCCTTCTGTGTCCCCACTTCATTCAAACAATCCTTGGTGGTACAGGAATATCAACCTGTTGTCCATCGCCTACAGCGTTTGCTCTCGGCTTAGGTCCCGACTTACCCTGAGAGGACGAACCTTCCTCAGGAAACCTTAGATTTTCGGCGGACGGGATTCTCACCCGCCTTACGCTACTCATGCCAACATTCTCTCTTCTATACTGTCCAGATTTGCTTACGCGCCTCCTTCTGCCTGTATAGAATGCTCCTCTACCAATTAGTTATACTAATTCCAAAGCTTCGGTGGTAAGTTTGAGCCCCGTTTATCTTCGGCGCAGGATCACTCGACTAGTGAGCTATTACGCACTCTTTAAATGTATGGCTGCTTCTAAGCCAACATCCTAGCTGTTTGTGCAATCCCACATCCTTTTTCCACTTAACTTACTCTTTGGGACCTTAGCTGTTGATCGGGCTGTTTCCCTTTCGACCATGGAACTTATCTCTCATAGTCTGACTCCCAAGTATGATAGCACGGTATTCGGAGTTTGATAGTTGTTGGTAACTAGGGTGAAGGCCCCGCGAACAGTCAGTGCTCTACCCCCGTGTATCTTTACCTTGAGGCTAGCCCTAAAGCTATTTCGAGGAGAACCAGCTATATCCGAGTTCGATTGGAATTTCACCGCTATCCACAAGTCATCCTAACCTTTTTTTCAACAGATATAGGTTCGGTCCTCCATAACCTTTTACGGTTACTTCAACCTGCTCATGGATAGGTCACCCGGTTTCGGGTCTACAGCATGTAACTCTCGCCCTATTCAGACTCGATTTCTCTACGGCTCCGTTGCTCCAGCAACTTAACCTCGCTACATACCATAACTCGTTGGCCCGTTCTACAAAAAGTACTAGGTCACTTGCGCTCCCTATGCTTGTAAGCATCAGGGTTTCAGATTCTATTTCACTCCCTCCTCAGGGTTCTTTTTCACCTTTCCCTCACGGTACTATTCGCTATCGGTCACTGGGTAGTATTTAGGCTTGGAGGGTGGTCCCTCCTGCTTCAGGCTAGAGTTACACGTGTCCCGATCCTACTCTGGTGCCACCCTATGCGCTTTCTGCTTTCGCCTACAGGAGTATTACCTTCTCTGCTTGAACTTTCCAGTTCTATTCGGCTTGCATAACTTCGTCAATGTTGGTGGTCCACAACCCCAAACTGTAAACAGTCTGGTTTGGCCTCTTTCCCTTTCGCTCGCCGCTACTAAGGAAATCGATTTTTTTCTTTCTCTTCCTAGGGCTACTTAGATGTTTCAGTTCACCCCGTTCCCTTCATTAAGCTATGTATTCACTTAATGATACATACGCATTACCGTATGTGGGTTCCCCCATTCGGAAATCTGCGGGTATATCGGATATGTGCTCCTTACCGCAGCTTATCGCAGCTTATCACGTCCTTCATCGGCTCCCAGTGCCAAGGCATCCACCTGATGCTCTTTGTACTTGACCAATCATTTCTTTCGAAATGTTCTCTTGCCTAGACTAGCGTTGTCTAGGTCTTATTCACTATTGTAATTCTCTCAGTGAATTCTGGTTTCTCTCAACAAATAGTCTGTCTGAAATCGTTACCCAATTTGAATCTCCTTCAAGAAGATTCGGCTTGTTTCTCGATTCGTTGTCTATTTGTCTTCATTTTACACTTGGTGTGTTATTCAATTTTCAAGGTACTACTTTACATATATATAATATATGTAGTGGTGGGCTTGGGAGGACTCGAACCTCCGACCTCACGCTTATCAGGCGTGCGCTCTAACCACCTGAGCTACAAGCCCATAAACTATCATAGTGTAGAGACTAGGTCTCCTTAGAAAGGAGGTGATCCAGCCGCTCGTTCTCGAACGGCTACCTTGTTACGACTTCACCCCAGTCATTGGTTTTGCCTTAGGCGACAGATTAATTAGCCGACTTTGGGCACCCCCAACTTCCATGGTGTGACGGGCGGTGTGTACAAGACCCTAGGAACGCATTCACCGCAGCATTCGATGCGCGATTACTAGCAACTCCAACTTCATGTAGGCGAGTTGCAGCCTACAATCCGAACTGGGATCGGTTTTGGTGATTTGCTCCACTTCGCAGTATTGCCTCTCATTGTACCGACCATTGTAGCACGTGTGTAGCCCAGAACATAAGGGGCATGATGATTTGACGTCATCCCCACCTTCCTCCGAGTTGACCTCGGCAGTCTCGCTAGAGTCCTCAACTGAATGTTAGTAACTAGCGACAAGGGTTGCGCTCGTTGCGGGACTTAACCCAACATCTCACGACACGAGCTGACGACAACCATGCACCACCTGTCTCTGCTGTCCGAAGAAGGGACTGGGTTAAGGTCCTGTCAGCAGGATGTCAAGCCCTGGTAAGGTTCTTCGCGTTGCTTCGAATTAAACCACATGCTCCGCTGCTTGTGCGGGTCCCCGTCAATTCCTTTGAGTTTTACTCTTGCGAGCGTACTCCCCAGGCGGAGCACTTATTGCGTTAACTGCGGCACTGAGCCCTAACGGGCCCAACACCTAGTGCTCATCGTTTACGGCGTGGACTACCAGGGTATCTAATCCTGTTTGCTACCCACGCTTTCGTGCCTCAGTGTCAGTTACAGTCCAGAAAGCCGCCTTCGCCGCTGGTGTTCCTCCCTAATATCTACGCATTTCACCGCTACACTAGGAATTCCGCTTTCCCTCCTGCACTCAAGTAGCCCAGTTCGCAAGGCAAGTAGAGGTTGAGCCTCTAAATTAAACCTTGCGCTTAGGTAACCACCTACGCACTCTTTACGCCCAATAATTCGGATAACGCTTGCCCCCTACGTATTACCGCGGCTGCTGGCACGTAGTTAGCTAGGGGCTTGCTCCTAAGGTACCGTCATTTGTTTCTTCCCTTAGAACAGAAGTTTACAACCCGAAGGCCTTCATCCTTCACGCGGCGTTGCTGCATCAGGCTTTCGCCCATTGTGCAAGATTCCCTACTGCTGCCTTCCGTAGAAGTTTGGACCGTGTCTCAGTTCCAATGTGGCCGATCACCCTCTCAGGTCGGCTACTGATCGTCACCTTGGTGAGCCGTTACCTCACCAACTAGTTAATCAGACGCAGGCCCATCCCCTGACCGATAAATCTTTGACCGATGAAGCATGTGCTTCTACGGTGTTATGAGGTTTTTAATCATCGTTTCCAATGGCTATCCCTCTGTCAGGGGCAGGTTGCCTACGCGTTACTCACCCGTCCGCCGCTGTCCGTTAGCATAATCCCCCGAAGGTTCATGCACTAACATCTCGCTCGACTTGCATGTATTAGGCACGCCGCCAGCGTTCATCCTGAGCCAGGATCAAACTCTTAATAAATGTTATCTGAAGAATCTTTCGATTCATCCAAATCCTGTTAATGGATGACGCTTATCGCGTCTCGACTCGTTATTTCCGAATCATTGTTGTTTTGTGTTGAATTGTACAGGGACATACGACATATTTGTACATCGTTTGTCTCTTATACGATCTTGAGATCTGATCTCCAGTTTGCACTGTGTCGATCTCTTGACCAGTTTCTACACTATGAAGTTGTCATGGTTCTGCTGACTGCGTTTGAGCGTTTAAGTTAACAGCTCTCTCGCGACAGCTTAATCATTATAGCGCACCATTTTTGACTCGTCAAGCATTTTTTTATCTTTTTTTGAAAGATTTTCTGCTCGACTTGTATTGGCTCGCTTGCTCGCCGCCAAATCGGCAACAAGTGTTTCCATTATAGAGTCTGCACTATTGCCTGTCAACCCCTGATTGGCAACGTTTAGATATTATTATATTCATTTTTTAGTATAACTTTTTTAATAGTATCTACTTTTATATTTTATTTATAATTTTGTAGGGGTATTTATAATTCATACACCCTATTTTAATTTTTTAGTATTTATTGTTTTCTTTTATCTTTCTTATTTTACACACATTGTCATTTCTACAATTATATCTTCGTTTATATATGTAGAGTATTTTATAGATACTATTTTATATTAATCAACTTCCTTCTTTTTCACACTCTAGTTGTGCAGCTCTATAACGGATTTTACTCGCTTATAAATTTTTTTCTTTGTATTTTGTTTCCTCTTCCCATAGCGAGTTTATTGTCGCATGCGGCTTGCTCTCCCAATCTACAGTCACATACGGCGGATATCTAAATAGATACTTTTTATATGCCCTTCTAATCTTAGAGTGATTGTTTCTTCCAATGCCTATCTTTCTCCCTGATTCAAATTCGATTTCATATTTATCTATTCTTCTAACTTTATCGAAATTGATGATTAAACCTACTAGTGGTCTAAAGAACGATCTTCCAACTAACGAATACGCGATATCGTTTATTTTTGCAAAAGTCTTGTAGATGTAAGATGAGGTATATATAAGAAGAGCTTTCCCTTCTCTGTCTATAAACTCGATATCATCAATCGCAACTTGTGCACATGTCGATCCAGTGATAATTGATATAGTGTCGGTGTTTTCCTTATACATATTTTGCTCCTTCTTTTGTTATGAAATAACACATTTTTGCAACCAGGGTTGACTGGTGGCTTAATCTTAACCTTGTAAACACCAAAAGTAAATCGACTTTTTTCGACCTTAAAATCGACATATAGACATCTTAAGTTTCACAACCACAACTTCTGCTATTTTTAATTATTACACCTTTTTTTCCATAAAACTATTTCTATATTTTTCTATATTTTTCTTTGCTTAGTATACATAAATCAGATTAGCATACAATCTTCTATCATATTATTTAATGCAATGATGCATTGCGATATATTCGATTAAATAGAATCTATTCTAATAGAACAGAAAAACTGCAGCATACCAACAGCTCTAAGCGTCAAGTCTGTTGATGGCTGCAGTTATTTATAAATCCTAAATGCTATTATATAACTGTATACATTGACTCAGCATCAGCTTTTTTTACAGTATCTAATAGCCTGTCGACTCTTACTTCTAGCTCACTCGTTCCAAAGGTAATTTTTATTACATCACCTTTCTTTAATTCGACTCCAGGCTTAGCAACTTTTCCATTAACTTCCACTCTACCCTGTTCGCACGCATCTTTAGCAACGGTGCGCCTTTTTATTATCCGCGAGTTTTTTAAAAATTTATCTAGCCTCATATTTCCCCTCACTTTATATTCATGACATTACATATGATTACAATTACAACTTAAATTATATTTTTAGTTTATTTTTTCTTTGCAACTCGAATTTGTTTTAAGCTTATTGACCATTGTAATCTAGATTTTGCTCTTATGCTGATTTCATCTTCCTCTTTGCACTTTGCACAATATACTATTTAATCATCATCGTATTCGCGAGCAATCTCAGCGACAATACTAAATTTTGTCATTTTATTATGTGTGTTAAACATTACATATGAGTAATATTCATTCCAAAACAAGTGATCACTTCTTGAACTCCACTGTATACCATAATAGAGACTTGTCTCATCTGTTGGATAGTTAGGCACCGACCACAAATGTTGACCAAAGGTATCTTTAAAATCCTGTTCACTTAAAGTAGAAAGTAGTTCTAGACCATTAAGCTTAACTTTATTACCGCTATTTCTGGCATTTTTTATACAATCCTCATCCATCATAATGGCAATAACTTTACAGTCCTTGACCAGAGTATCCTTTTTCATGTCACCAAAGAAAAAAATGCTACCGACAACAATGTCATTCTTTACTATTAAATATTTCGAATAAAGTATTCCTGCTTCAGCTCTCTTGTAACCAGCAGGGATAACGATATTACTATCGGGTGAATATTTTTTATATCTAGACGACTTTGAAATATTTGTATAGTCATCCTCATTCCATGTGTCATCATTTACTCGTACATATATATCAAACCCATTATCAATTAGTTCTGAAGCTTCTGTCTGTGCCATCTTAATATCCATGTTATCAATGGTTAGAACTGGCGCCCTTTTCGGAATACCAATTACAGCAAACGCAAGCATCAGAAACACGGAGAGCAGCGCTGTAGCTATTAGTACCATCAAAGATCTACCAGTTCTTTTACGAGCATTAAATAATGCAAGTGCTGGCGGTCCAATTATCCATCGTGCCATAATTGAAAATCCAGAGCCTGCCCCATTCACTAGCTTTATGGCCCCACTAACAGCTATCGCTATCATCAGAATATAAACTATTAATTCGTTTAGAGGAATTTTGCTCGTATCTGAAGAGTCATTAACAGCACTATCGAGGACGGATACACCGTTAACTTTCTTATTCTTCATATATCTATACGCACCAACACCTATACCGATATATAGTAGTGCCAAAAGCCCAATTAACCCTAGTAGTGTTAGTCTAGCCATTTTATCCTCTCAATCGTATCAAACTATATATATGCACTGGTAATATATGAATATTACACGAACATTAAATTTGCAAAGAAAAAGATGGGCACATCGTACCCATCCCCTTAAGTATCATTCAATTACTTATTTACTGCATCCTTAAGCGACTTTCCTGCCTTGAAACAGGAGCCTTTGAAGCTGGGATATCAATAACTGCCTCTGGCTTCTGTGGGTTTCTACCCTTTCTAGCCTTTCTTGATCTTGTCTCAAATGTACCGAAACCGATGAGTCTTACACTGTCTCCAGCAACTAGAGACTCTTCAATTGTTCCTAGTACAGCGTCCAAAGCAGCCTCAGCATCCTTCTTCTTAAAACCAGTCTTATCAGCAACTTTGCTTACTAATTCAGCCTTATTCATAATCTTCCTCCTTATGGTAACTTAACTACACGTATTATACTGTTGAAGTATTGAAAAGTCAACGAATTGATTATGTTTATCTTGTTTTTAGTTTGTAAGAAGCCTGTAAAATGCAAAATAACTGCTTTTATTACTTATTCGTCAAGTGAAGTTTGTCCGTTAGCCTCAAAATTTTCTCTCCCTTAGGCATCATAAGGATTTCCTCCGGTCCTAAGCATTTTATTACAAATACAGCTACCACATAAACGAATACAGCTATCATCATCGCTACAAGTGTCGCTAGAGAGTTGCTTCCTAAAAGTCTAAATACCAAAACATACGAACCATGTGCTGCACCACCCATTATCAATGATGCAATAGCCGGTTTGACAAATGTACCTATTATATCTAGGTTAGTTCCAGTGAGTTTATGCATTGCGCGGTAGTTGAGTATAGCAGTTATTCCATATGCGGCCACGTTTCCGGCAGCGGCACCATTTATATTAAACGACGGAATGCCTACTAATATATATGTGATGATGAATTTGCATATAACACCTATAGAAAGGTTTATAACAGGTATTGCAGGCTTTCCTATTCCCTGTAGCACACTTGAGAACGTACGCAAGATAGATAAGCACACTATTCCTAACGACAGAACCTGTAGTGTTGTTACCGCAAGCGCAGAGTCCTCAGGTTGTCCTGGATATAGCAGGAATAGAATTGGTCTTGCCAATGCAATTAAACCAACCATACAAGGAAAACTGATAATCATGCTCGTCTTGATTCCGGTCTGGATATTCTTATGAAGTCCAACCATGTCATTTCTTACGAATGCAGATGAAATTGCTGGTACTAAACTGACAGCTACCGCAATTGTAAATACCTGCGGGAATCCAATTAGAGGATCACAGAAACCACTGATTAAGCCATATAACTGCTTTGATTGATGGTGGCTCCAACCTGTAGCCTGTAGCCTTCTCATTACTAGCCACAAATCTACAATCATCATGAACGGTAAGATTGCAGAACCAATAGTAATCGGTACAGCTATTTTGAGTAGCTCCTTGAATATCGATTTTGTTGATTCATTCTTGTGTATCGATTTACGAAAGTGAAGCTTACGAGCATTAGTCCCCACAATGTAGACGATTAATAACAGAATCAATGCAGCAATCGATCCCGCAGATGCTCCAAAAGTAGCACCTGCTGCAGCCTTAGTGAGATCAGCACTGGAACAAAGGAACATGTAAGCAAGACCTAATCCCGCAAATACTCTCATCAGCTGCTCGATAACTTCTGATGCCCCCGTAGGCATCATCTGCTGCTGCCCCTGCGAGTATCCTCTAAACGAAGCAACTATAGGCGCAGTTAGTAGTGCTGGTGCAATAGCTCTAAGAGATGCTGCTCCACCAGGATTTACTGTGTGCAGCTATAATATCCGCTCCGAAATAGCAAACAATAAATCCGAACACACCTATAGCAAACATGATCCGTAGAGATACTTTATATACTCTGTGTGCATTTATATAATCACCAATAGCAACTCTTTCTGATACCATCTTTGAAATCGCTACCGGCAGACCGGCAGTAGCAATAATCAGAAAGAACGAATAAATCGGATAAGCTACGCCATAGTACGACATGCCTGCCGCACCAATCCAGTTATTAAGCGGAATTCTGAAGAATGCGCCAAATACTTTAGCAATTATTCCTGTAATAGATAGGATTGCAGCTCCTTTTACGAATTTGGCTCCATGTTCAGAGTGATGAACCTTACTCATTTATATCTCCTAAAATATATAATTTCTTTAAGCACTAACGCCGATTATACCATAACATGTATATAAGTCTATTATAAAATCATGATACCTATTCCGTCTGAGACAGACCTTGTAATCTTGCTTCTGTCATTGTTGTCATCAAGTCGAGAATTCTAACCGCCGGCTTTTCCTTAGCCTTCTGTAGACTAAGATAAGGATTTATTCCACTGCTGATGACTAGCTGTTCCCCATATTTTTGTTTTGCAACGATTAACGTAAATGCGTCAGCATTATTTTCCTCGCTAAATTCAATAACATACCTGCCACCGCGTTCAGATATTGATTTAACACCGAGCTCTGCCGCTAAGCACTTAATCTCAGCAATCCTAATTAGATCAACTGTTACATCTGGCAAGTCTCCGTATCTATCTATTAGCTCTGCTACAAGCTCTTCAGCCTCTTCATGATTAGCAATTTGTGCAATCTTTTTATAGGCCTGAAGCTTTAGTGTCTCATCCTTAATATACTCAGTCGGTATACGAGCTGGTATATCTACTTCAATCGCTATCTCTTCTCTTCCCTCAGTTATCTTTTCACCCTTAAGTCTTCTGACAGCCTTGTCAATTTCCTTAACGTAAAGCTCATAACCAATGCCAGCAATATTGCCATGTTGAGCTTCTCCTAGTACATTTCCTGCTCCTCGAAGCTCAAGATCTCGCATAGCCAGCTTAAAACCGGCTCCAAACTCGGTAAACTCCCTGATAGCCGCAAGCCTTTTTGTAGCAACCTCTGTTAATACTCGCTCTGGTTTATAGAGTAGGTATGCATAGGCAAGTCGGTTTGACCTTCCTACTCTTCCCTTCAATTGGTAAAGTTGCGAAAGACCTAATTTATCGGCATTTAGTATGATTATTGTATTGGCGTTAGGAATATCGATACCATTCTCGATAATTGTAGTAGCGACGAATACATCTACATCTCCCTCTACAAAATCTAACATGACATTTTCAAGGGTTGTTTCATTCATACGTCCATGCCCGACCGCAACGGTCGCATCGGGTACTAGTGAGTTAATTCGTTTGCAACATCGTTAATACCATTTACACGATTATAAATTACGTATACCTGTCCACCTCTGTCGAGCTCACGTCTAACAACACTTCGTATCAGCTCATCATCTTCAGCAGATACAAAAGTCTGCACCGGATACCGATCCTGCGGAGGTTCCTCAATTGTACTGATATTTTTTATGCCAGTTAATGACATGTTCAGCGTTCGCGGAATAGGCGTTGCAGAGAGCGTAAGAACATCTACGGACTGCCTAACCATCTTGAGTTTTTCTTTGTGTTTAACTCCAAATCGTTGCTCTTCATCAATTACTAGTAGTCCGAGGTCTTTGTACAATATATCATCCGAAAGAAGCCTATGCGTACCTATTACTAAATCTACTGTACCTTTACTAAGGCCATCTATTACTTTTTTCTGATGCGATTCATTAACGAACCTTGACATCATCTCAACATTGAAAGGATAGTTCTCAAAACGTTCTTTTAGAGTATTGAAATGCTGATTCGCGAGAAGTGTAGTTGGTGCGAGAAATACAGCTTGTTTTCCTTCCGAAAGACATTTAAATATAGCTCTAGCTGCCACTTCTGTCTTGCCATACCCGACGTCACCGCAGAGAAGTCTATCCATCGGGAGAGGTTTCTCCATATCCTCTTTTATTTCAGATACCGCTTGCAGTTGGTCTTCTGTTTCTTGATACGAAAAACTATCTTCAAACTCACGCTGCCAAACGGTATCTCTCTGAAATGCATATCCCCCTCTCAGTTCTCTCTCTGCATATAGTTTAACCAAATCTTCCGCAATTTCCTCAATCGCCTTGCGAGCCCTGGCTTTTGTATTGCGCCAATCTCCACCTGAGAGTCTCGATAGCTTCGGTGCCTTTCCTTCACTTCCTATATATCGCTGAACTATATCCATCTGTTCAGTCGGAATATATAGCACGTCAGTTCCCGAGTAGTGGATTTTCAGATAGTCCTTTATCTCTCCGTCAGCTTCTAAAGTCTTAATACCTTCAAATCGGCCTATTCCATGTTCTTCATGAACAACGTAATCACCTGAATGAAGATCAAGAAAATCTTGTTTCTTAGCCTTACGCTTAACCTTGCGCTTTGCACTCTTTCTTATATTAGGAAATATGTCTGAGTCCGTAATATAGCAAAGCTTCTCATTATCGAGTATCATTCCTGAGCCGAGCTGTCCTATATCATATCTAAAATGGCCGAAAATCTTGACGTCTTCTAAATATTCTCGGATCCTCTCATGCCTCTCCCGTTCAGTTGAAACAATATGTACTTCGTAGCCCTCTTTAGAGAGTCTTCTCATCTCTCTTCCAAAGAGTTCCATCTGTCCGTTAAAGCTTGCAATCTGTCTACTCGTCACATTTACGACTTTATTAAACTCCTCTATACCCTTGATAGGTTCAGGGAATGGTGTAAATACAACTAAATCTCTATTATAAAGCTTGTCTAGGTCAGATTTTTCTTCATATTCTGGAATTTCGGTCTCTACCCTGTTAGGGTCATAGATCATCAAGCTAACATCATTACTGCATTCAATATAATCCCATATCCTCTCATCCTTTATATTGAAGTACTTTAAATAATTGGCGAATATCTGCACATTGGTGCATTCTGTAAACATTTCCGCGATACGGTCTTTAAGCTCTTCTATTCTATCTATTCTGCCATCGGATAATTTTCCATCTTTATTCTCGGAACTTAGTCGGGCAAGCCTATCATCGTATTCACCAATAATCTTAGTAAGAGCAATTAAACGTTCTTCTTCCGTTGGAACGAATTCTGCTGCTGGGCAAATCCTAACATAATCAGCATTTTCAAGAGATATTTGAGACTCTGCATCGAAGTACCTAATAGAATCTATCTCATCATCAAAGAACTCTAATCGAACTGGATCAATATGGTTAGGTGCAAAGATATCTACTATGCCACCGCGTGCACTAAACTCTCCTTCTGAGGCAGCAACCGAGGCAGCAACATATCCAAGCGCAACAAGCTTGCGCCTCAATTCAGCTGGGTCAATTCTCATGCCCGTCTCAAGATTGATAATTGAATCCGTGAACCTTTGAGCTGGCTGAAGAGGTTTTAAAGCAGCTGAAATCGGTGCTATTACAACTGATTTGTCACCTGAAGTGATAGCATCAATCGCTCGAATTCTCTGAATGAGCGAATTACTATCTTTAGCCTCATAAATTATCTGTAGTTCATCTTCTTCAGGCATCACAAAAATCGCGCGATCTTGTACAAAAAAAGAAATATCGTCCCGGAGCCTCGTAGCAACATCTGCTCTGGAAACGATAATTAGCGTCTTCTTATTTTTAGCAATCTCCTTGGCTGCATAGTAGGCAACTCTACTTCCGCTAATGCCAGTGATATTGGTCTTCATATCTAGCCCTTCTTCTTGGTAGTATTGTTGAGATTCATCGCTTTCTCAATTCCAACCTCAATAATATCCTTTGCCGCCTTTGCCGCTTTTACAGCAGTTTCATCAAGAATGGCATTCTCATCCTTTGAAACTTTTCCTATTACATGGTCAACTAACGATCCATCATTACCACCAACACCGGCTCTAATCCTAGGAAACTCAGTTGTTCCAAGTTGGCTGACTATTGAACGCATTCCATTATGAGTGCCTGGACCACCAAACTTACGAATCCTAATTGATCCTAACGGAATATCGATATCATCGTAAATCACAATCACATTTTCTGCCGGAATCTTGTAAAAGTTTGTGACTTCCCTAAGAGCATCACCGCTAAGGTTCATATAAGTCTGTGGCTTTACAAGCAACACTTTCTGAGTTCCTATTCTACATTCTCCAATCAAGGACTTGAATTTAGTTTTTGTAACATCGACGCTTAAATCATCCGCTAGTTTGTCGATTGCTCTAAACCCCATATTGTGCCGCGTCTGTGCGTATTTATCCCCTGGATTCCCTAGTCCTGCAATAATGTACATATTCTTTTTCTCCAATAGATAGATTGGCAACGGAGATAATAACTCCGTTGCCATAAATCATAGTTTTATATCAATATTAGTCAAATAGCGGGCTCACAGATCCACCCTGATAAATTCTAGTGATTACCTCTGAGAAGATTGGGCCTACAGAAATAAACGTCATTTTGTCAATCTTCTTCTCGTCAGCAATTGGCACTGTGTTGAGAAGTACTAGCTCCTTGATAGGGCTCTTCTCAAGACGCTCCATAGCTGGTCCTGATAGAACTCCATGAGTAGCGCAAGCATACACGCTCTTTGCGCCAAGTTCCATTAGCGCACTAGCAGCATTACATATAGTACCTGCAGTATCAATCATATCATCTAATAGAATACAATTCTTACCATTGATGTCTCCGATAATATTCATTATCTCACTCTTGTTAGGCTCTGGACGTCTCTTGTCGACGATTGCAATCGGAGCATCGAGTCTCTGCGCCATGTTTCTAGCTCGTGTTACGCTTCCGTGGTCAGGCGATACAACAACTATATCCTCTAGATTCTTTTCCTTAAAGTACTTTGTGAGTATCGGTAGCCCAAGCAGATGATCAACCGGAATATCAAAGTATCCCTGAATCTGATTAGCATGGAGATCCATGGAGACAAGTCTATCCGCTCCAGCAGCCTGAATAAGATTAGCTACAAGCTTAGCTGTAATCGGATCTCTTGCCTTTGCTTTTCTATCCTGTCTTGCATATCCATAGTAAGGAACTACTACATTGATTCTTCCTGCAGAAGCTCTCTTGAGCGCATCGATCATGATAAGAAGCTCCATCAAATGGTCGTTGACAGGTGCACATGTTGGCTGAACGATGTATACATCGCAGTCTCTAACCGACTCCCATATACTCACCTGAATTTCACCATCACTGAACTTATTAACAGTCGATTTACCAACTTTAATTCCCATTAGTTCAGCAATTTCATTTGCTAGCTCTGGATGCGCGTTGCATGTAAAAAGCTTTAGATCGGAAAAGACCTTGTTCATTGTTTACCTCCAATACGTGAACTTTAAAATATAATCGCTAGTTATTTATTATCTTTTTTCAAAATCTTACGGTTACGTACCCAATTTTCCTTTGTGGTCATCCTCGATCTTCCTATGCAAAGGGCATCTTCCGGAACATTCTCAGTAACTGTTGTAGCTGCTGCTACATACGCACCTTCACCTACTTCAACCGGTGAAACAAGGTTAGAATTGCATCCGATAAATGCATCATCGGCAATCTTGGAACGATACTTCTTAGTACCATCGTAATTTACGAATACTACTCCGCACCCTAGATTTACATTTTTTCCTATATCAGCATCACCTATGTATGTCAGGTGGGAAGATTTACTCCCATCTCCCATAGTAGAATTTTTAACTTCAACGAAGTCGCCTACTTTACATTCGTCACCGATAACACTACCCGGTCTTATATACGCGAATGGTCCAACACTAGTTTTCGCTCCGACCTTGCTCTCATATATGTATGACGCTTCTACAATAGAGTTGCTACCTACCTCTGCATCTCTAAGCACAGAGGACTGACCTATGTAAGCACCAGCTCTAATGATGGATTTACCTGAAATCGTAACGTTCTGAGCAATTGTAGCCCCCGCCTCAATCACTACCTCTTCATCAATATAAGCCGAGTAGATATCTACGAAGTTAACTCCATCCTCTTCTAGCCTTCGTCTGTTAGACTCCAGTCTTGCACTCTCGCAATTCCTATACTCCTCAATAGTCATATAATACCTCCACTACGACTTAAGCATCATCTGTCCTATTTTATAAACATCGCCAGCTCCCATCGTCATCACGATATCGTCCTTTTCTGCATTTGCTGCAAGGTACTTAACGATGTCTTCAAAATCCTGAACATAATAGACTTCTCTATCAGGATATTCTGCCTTGATGGCATTCACTAGCTGATATGAAGAAACGCCATACACGTCTTTTTCTCTAGCCGCGTATATATCGGTTATAATCAGCGAGTCAACGTGGTCGAAAGAATCAACAAATTCCTCAAAGTGCCTTTGTCCTAGTATATGTATGTGGTTGGAACACGACCCTCAGCTTGTTATGCTTAACCTTACTTGCAGCCGAAAGTGTCGCCTTGATTTCTGTTGGATGATGAGCGTAATCATCGACAATCTTGACACCATTCTTAGTAACTCCAGTGAAATCAAATCTTCTATGGGTTCCCTTGAAGTGCTTAAGCGTACCTGCGATGACATCATCTCCAACACCGAGATATCTTGCTGTAACGTATGCTGCCATCGAGTTCAACACATTGTGCTCACCCGGAACACCTAGATGTAGGTGACATAGAACCTTACCTTCATGGCAAATGTCATACTCTGGGAAACCTCCATCATCAAACGAAATATTTTCAGCATAGAAGTCGTTACTATCCGTATATCCATAGGTAATTACGTTGTTGAGTCCTCTGAGCGCTTCCTTAACGAAAGGATTCTCACCGAACGCGATGATGATTCCCTTCCTAGGAATATTGGATACAAACGCTTTAAACGACTTAACGATGTGATCCATATCTTTGAAGTAATCTAGGTGGTCTGAATCAATATTTAGCAGCACTCCGATAGTTGGAGTTAGATGCAAAAAGCTATCCATGTACTCGCAAGCTTCCGTAACAAAGTAGTTTGTGTCACCTATCTCTACATTGCCCTTAATCTCATCAACATTACCACCAACAAGAATCGTAGGTTTGTACTTTGCATCACGAAGCATTAAAGATGTCATTGACGTAACTGTAGTCTTACCATGTGTCCCACATACCGCGACGCTATGCTTATAATTGTTCATAAGCATGCCGAGAACTTCCGCACGAGAAAAAATAGGAATCCTTCTCTCCTTAGCACGAACAATTTCAGGATTAGTATCAGATACAGCGTTGGAATACACTATAGCATCAACATCGTCAACATTCTCAGCCTTATGCTCATAAAACACTTTAATACCAACCTTATTAAGGTGGTCAGTAATATCTGATCTATTTATATCAGTGCCGCTAACTACATGGCCATTATCCTGCAGTATCTCCGCAACAGCCGATAGGCCTACACCGCCAATACCCAGACAATGAATTCTCTTGAACTTTGAAATGTCAGCCACTTTATTTACCTCCAAGCAAATTAATACCTCGGATAATTATACGGCATATCCCTTATGATTTCAACGAATAAAAGGCACGAAACACGATTAGAACACTAATTGACTTTTGGTCTAATCGCGGTAAAATGAATGATATTGGAGGAAATTAGCATGAAGAAAAATAAGCGTGTTGGAAGTTTAATTACCGAGCTTCTCTCCCACCCTAGCAAGCTCTATTCATATAATGACTTTTGTTCGAAGTTCGATATCGCAAAGTCAAGTCTTAGCGAAGATATTACTACAGCCGGAGAAATTATAGCGGATGAAGGAATAGGTAGACTTGAAACTATTCAAGGTGCGAACGGAGGACTGAGATATGTTCCTGCCTTATCGAATGATAAGCTAGGGAATTTGCAGAAGACACTTGCAAACAAATTATCCGACCCAGCAAGAATTCTTGGGGGAAGTTTTTTGTACACTTCTGACCTTATGTTCGACAGCCAGTTAACTCGCAGTATGGGCACTTATTTCGCTGGTAAGTTTGCAAACCTTAATGCCAACTATATCGTCACAGTTGAGACCAAAGGCATCTCACTAGCTGCCGATGTTGCCTTCATGATGAACCTCCCTCTCGTAGTAGTTAGAAGAGAAGCAAAATATTCAGAGGGGTCTACTGTTAGCATCAATTACTTTTCTGGGTCTTATGACCGTATACAGAAAATGTCAATTTCCAAAAGGGCCGTTACGCCGAACAAGCGTGCAATAATCATTGATGATTTCATGCGCGGTGGCGGCAGTCTCAAAGGTGTAACAGAAATTCTCTCTGAGTTTGATATTGAAGTCGTAGGTGCAGGTGTTGCAATTGCATCAAGGGAACCAGTTAAAAAGAAAATTTCAAACTACCTACCAGTTATATACCTTGACTCAATCGACGAAGATGCCAATGTAATCAAAACGTCTTTTGAATAGACGCTTTGTGTTGTTTTGGACTGTTTAAGATACTTAGATACACTCCAATTTCTACACAGAGTTGACATACTTGAGTTATATAATCATAGCAATTTACGATTTGAGGGATGGATTATTGCTAAAATTTGATATGCACTGCCATACAAGATATGGCTCAATAGATGCCAAGGTCAGAATCTCTGAATATGTCGAGATGCTCTCCGCAAAGGGATACGATGGAATGCTCGTCACTGACCACGATTCTTACCGAGGCTATAATAGATGGAAGGTTGAAAATCCAGATAGTACATTTAGAGTTATAAGAGGAATCGAGTATGATACCAGAGACGCGGGCCACTTTATTGTTATTATGCCTGATGGGGTTCATCTGAAGGCCCTTACCATGCGCGGAATGAAGGTTGAAAAATTAGTTCACCTTGTCCACCAACTAGGCGGAATTATCGGTCCAGCCCATCCATTTGGCACAAAAAGTTCAAGTGCCATGCTATTTAAAGCGCTTAAACGAAACAAAAACATAGTAAAAGAGTTCGATTTTATTGAAGGTTTCAATGCTTGCGAAACTGAAACTGCAAATGATTTATCACAGCTACTTGCCAAAGATTTTGATAAACCGATGTTTGGAGGCTCAGACTCGCACGACTACAAGTATGTAGGAATGGGATATACACTGTTTTCAGATGATATTACTTGTTGTGATGACTTAATAGCTGCAGTGCACAGAGCTTCTGAATATAATAATACGATAAGCTGCGGTGGAGTTGTGCGCGGTGAAACTTTAAAGTCAAAACACGCACACGCATTTTACTCAGTGTACGCATTTCTCGCATATAACTTAAGTCTCGGAATAATCTATTCTCCGCTAAGAACACATAGAGTCAAGAAAGCCTTGGAGCACAAATAAGCTTTTTGTTGTATTTAACTGCACATATATATTGCAACATGAAGCGAAGCTTGGGTTATAGGACAAAACGTGTTGGTCGCTAGTCCCAATAATTCTGAAATTCAGATGACTTATGCAGCTCTCCCCAGACCACCGCATCTCCCCATGTAGGGATAGATGAAGTGCGTTTATCTAACTCTGAAATCTTCTGGTATATCGCTGCAATACTTTGTCCGTTGGCATTACTTTTAATAGCTCAGAAACAGAAAGCGGTCTTGGTGAGTGCACATAGCACCACCAGAAGACCGCTTTTATTCTTCTTTCAACAGATAGTCCACGGTGATTCCTTAGCAAGGCTCTTAGCCTTGCATTTATACCGCCTTCTATCTGGTTATTTGTAGATGGAGCCTTGCCTATCTTAGCTATTAAATCTTCATCCAAATAAGTGAATAGAGTGCCTTCTTTTACCAACCTAGAAAGAGATCTCTGTGCCTTTAAAAGTCTTTCATGCGTTGCTCTCCAATTGCCGTTTTCATCTAGTGACCTTTGGCTCAGAAACTTGTTGTGTTTTCTCATCCAATCTAAGAATTCATCTACCCATTTATCTGCTTCAGATCTAGTTTCTAGGTGTAGTAGTCTTTTAGCAAGAGCATATAATTCAGCCCCTGCAAGGGTTTTAGGTCTTGTTGTAGTATATCTTCTTACTTGAGAAAACACATGAAAAAGGCATCTCTGGTGCTTTGCATGAGGCCATACCTTTCTCAAAGCTTTATTAAATCCTTTTCCTCCATCCGAAACTACAAGTGCAGGTTCAGTAATCCTAGACATTAATGAGATCCATGCATTTGCATGCTCATAGCGGCATAAGTACCAACCTAGCACATGGTTTCTGTCACAGCAAATTAAAACACAAGCATTACGGCACAGGTAAATTCCATCTACGAATACTACTGAATGCTTTTCTTCTACAACTGGTGGTAATGTCCATATATCCCAAAATTTGGATGTTTTTCGCCTAAATGTACGACCACCTCCAGGCATATACTTTTGAATATCTTTGCTAAAAAGCCACTTAAGAAATATATTAAGCTGCTTGGTTAGATTGTCTATTTTAGGGGAAAACGCCATCTTACAATTACAACAAAACCACCTCTGTGTTCCTGCATTTGTCTTACCATATTTCGAGCAACACCTACCACAAACAGGGCAAATAACACGCTTCATTTTACAATCCTCCTAGAATACTATTTCTAAGGAAGATATAACCCTAATACGCCTTGAAATTTCAAGTGTTTTAGACGATTTTACCAACACGTTTTGTCCACCCTGTATCTTCTTTCAAAAAAGATATAACCGCTGTAGCCGTTGAAATTTCAACGACCGCAGCGGTTTTTACCAACACGTTTTGTCCTATAACCCCGAAGCTTCAATCGAACATGTGGTTAAATAAAATTATGTTTAAAGGCAAAAGCACCAGCAACCAATGCAGAATCATTGATAGCTGGTGCTTAATTTTATTAAGTTGTAAAATCAATCGAATTCACACGTGCATTTATAACTAAAATTAGTTATATACGTATACTATAGTTCCTGTAGGAATGATTCCGAATAGCTGAGCCGCCATTGAAGGTGGCATATTTACACACCCATGTGAGCCGTTCGATATGTATATGCCTCCACCGAACGCACCTCGCCAGTTCGCGTCATGAAGACCATTCCCACCATCAAAAGGCATCCAGTAGTTTACAGGAGATTCATAATCTGAACCGTCATCATTACGTCCTCTCAGAGTAACATTTCGCATCTTGCTGTTAATTCTAAAGATTCCAGTTCTAGTTCTATGTCCAGGACCTCCAGATACAATTGATGATGTAAATACAACATTTCCATTCTTGATGTACTTTACATTCTGACCTGCAAGATTAATTTCTAGATGAGAACCATCCCCACTTGCTGCAGCTTTATCCGTAACAATTGAGCCTGTTTGCCGTTTTTAGCAGAATCAAGAATAGAATCAGCTGTCTTATCCACATCTATATTGAGCTTGAGTGCACTATTATATAGTGTCTTATCACCAGAAAGTGTCTTAACAGTCAAGGTCTTGCCTGAATACTTTTCAGCAATTTCCTTAGCGACTTCCTTAGCACCCTCTTTGCTATACTTTGGTCCTTCCTTTGAATAAAGGATTACTTTAGCTAAGGAGTTCGGCTCAACCTCGTATGGAGTTCCTGTAATAGTATTTAGATACAATGGCTTAGAGATATACTTCTTAGCAAATTCAAACTCTTCCTTAAGCGATTCAGCAGTTACCTTAGGTTCTGAGATCAGCTTCTTGCGGTCCATCTTATACTTATTAAACTTATAATCAGCAGCCTTTTTGTCAGCAATCTCCTTAGCTACCTTGGTGAAATCAACGCTATCTCCCTGAACCTCAGGAACAAGTTTCATGTTGTTATAGTCGATGTAAGCATCTTCAGTATATTTACACCCTGCGCATCAGGAACAGCCTCACCAATAGTCTTAGCAGATTCTTCAATTCCACCTTCATGCTTTAGCGAAACACTATAGTCAACTCCCTTTTTCATCAATACTCTAAGATCAATGGCAGAGATTCCAATCTTGGAACGAACAGATGACTTAATGTTGTAAGTAAAGGAAGTTGTTATTTCCTTCGGCTCCTGTCCTTCTTCTTCGATTATGAATGAATTATTTGCATCCGTAATCTTCTTTACAGCATCGTCTGTCTTAAGTCCAGATACATCTACACCATCGATTTTTACTCCCTTAGGGAATGTTGTCGCATTGCTGTACCTGTAGCCTCCAAATGCACCCACACATATAAAAATCAATGCAATAATCGCAATGATTATCTTAGCTCGCTTGCCAGTACCAACTTTCTTATCAGCGAGATTTTGCACTACATTTTTGTTTCTCAAGTCTACAATTCCTTACTTAATTATTAATTTAATTGCATTTTGTAAAATCTATGTCTACTAATTAAATCACAACGAGGTGTGCATGTCAAAATAAAAAAACAGCTAAACAAATCGTTCAGCTGTTTCAGTCATGGAGGCGACACCCAGATTCGAACTGGGGATAAAGGTTTTGCAGACCTCTGCCTTACCACTTGGCCATGTCGCCATTAATTGGCTGGGGTAATAGGATTCGAACCTATGAATGACGGAGTCAGAGTCCGTTGCCTTACCGCTTGGCGATACCCAATATTAATTTGTAAATATTAATGGGGTGGGTAATGGGATTCGAACCCATGCATACAGGAGCCACAACCCTGTGTCTTAACCGCTTGACGATACCCACCATATCAAGTTTAAAAATTGGCGACCGGGAACGGGCTCGAACCGTCGACCTCCAGCGTGACAGGCTGGCATTCTAACCAACTGAACTACCCGGCCAAAATATGGTGGACGCTATAGGGCTCGAACCTATGACCCCCTGCTTGTAAGGCAGATGCTCTCCCAGCTGAGCTAAGCGTCCAAATGGTAGCGGCGGATGGACTCGAACCATCGACCTTCCGGGTATGAACCGGACGCTCTAGCCAACTAAGCTACGCCGCCACAAGCACACATTAATGTGTCGCCAAATTATATTACCAAACGACATTATCCTTGTCAATACTTCATATTCATTTTCTATGATAATCTCGTTAATTTAGCCTACTTATGGTATACTATCCTAGTATGTTTTTCAAGAAATAATTTTTTATTGGAGGTTTCTGTGACATCACCAGGTCCAATTGCAGTTTCAATAGCTGGTTTTGATATAAGATGGTACGGGATTTTGATTGCTTCAGGAACATTAATAGCTCTATTCATAAGCTATAAACGCGCGCCTAGGTGCGGATTAGCCCCTGATGATGTGCTAGACATAGTTCTCGGCATACTTCCAATTGGCATAATCGGAGCTAGAATTTACTATGTATTATTTAACTGGAGCTACTACAGCAAGTACCCTTCTGAGATAATTAACATACGTAACGGAGGGCTCGCAATACACGGCGGCCTTATATTCGGCTTTGTAACCGCATATGTTATTTGTAGGTATAAGAAAATTAGATTTATAGATGTAGCTGATCTCATCTTACCTACAGTCGCTCTCGCACAGGCTATAGGCCGCTGGGGAAATTTCTTTAACAATGAAGCATATGGTACCGAAACTAACCTTCCATGGGCTATAATAATAGATGGAAGGTCAGTACACCCTACTTTCTTTATGAATCAATATGGTGCCTACTGATTTTTATATCCCTATCTTATGCATATAAACACAGAAAGTTCCCTGGGCAAATTGCATGTCTCTACGGCCTCCTATATGCTCCAGAGAGATTTCTTGTAGAGGCTCTAAGAACGGACAGCCTCATGATAGGAATCTTGAAACAGGCTCAGGTTATAAGCATAGTTATCTTTGTCGCTTCACTCGCACTTTATTTATACCTACGGCGAAGAAGCACACTAAATAATAAATATAATTTATAAGAGGTAAAAATGAAACTAGGTATAGTCGGTCTACCTAACGTAGGCAAGAGCACACTATTTAATGCTATTACTAAAGCTGGAGCAGAAGCTGCCAACTACCCATTCTGTACAATCGAACCAAATGTAGGGGTTGTAACTGTTCCGGATAAGAGACTTGAAGTCTTGACGGATATCTATAAAGCAAAGAAAACTATTTATACAACGATAGAATTTTGCGATATCGCTGGACTTGTTAAAGGTGCTTCAAAGGGAGAAGGTCTTGGAAATAAATTTCTCGGCCACATTCGTGAAGTTTCTGCGATTGTTCACGTTGTAAGATGCTTTGAAAACGACAACATCGTTCACGTAAACGGACACATAGATCCTCTCGATGATATAGATACCATTAATACCGAGCTTATCTTTGCTGACCTTGAGGTTCTAGAGAGAGCCATCGCTAAACTGAATAAGAATATGAAGGCAGATAAAACTCTCGGCAAACAGATTGCATTGCTCGAGAAGGTTAAGGAGTGGCTAGAGACTGGTAAATGCGCTCGTGCTATGAACCTTGAAGACGATGAGCGAGAAATTATTGCAGCTATGGACCTTCTAACATATAAGCCTGTAATATATGTCGCTAATGTCTCTGAGAATGAAGTTGCTAGTGAGGATAACGAGCATGTAGTAAGAGTGGCAGAGTTTGCAGCTACCGAAGGTGCTGGCTGCGTAAAAATTTGCGCTGAGATTGAAGCTGAGATGGCGGCTCTAGAGGACGAAGAGAGAGAAATGTTCCTAGAGGATTTAGGAATCTCCGAATCAGGTCTCGATAAGCTAATCAAGGCAAGCTACTCCCTACTCAATCTAATTTCTTATCTTACAGCTGGAGAGCCTGAGGTTAGAGCTTGGACAATTACCAAGGGAACTAAAGCTCCTCAGGCTGCAGGAAAGATTCACACTGATTTCGAAAGGATTTATCAGAGCTGAGACCATTGCCTACGACAAACTTATAGAATGCGGTGGTAGCCTCGGTAAAGCTCGTGAACAAGGATTAATTAGATCCGAAGGTAAAGAATACGTAGTTCAGGACGGGGACGTAATCCACTTCCTATTCAATGTATAGAAGATAACCTGCAAATACTTGAGCACCGAAAGGACTACTGTGTAAAGTAGTCCTTTTTTATTAAAAACACCTGCTGATTTCCTTTGTCATCATGTAAATTAATCGAATTACTATCCAATTAAAATATTTGTTATGTTACTAGTATAATTATTATCACAATAAGTATTGCAAAATATACAAAGAGCGACTATAATCACTTATAGAGATTGTCTCCCTGGCAATCTCTTAATCTCTAGTCCCAATACCCTTTTTACGAAACAGACTACTCCCCTGTAGTCTGTTTTACTTTTTTGTACAAATGAACTATAGTAATAAATCATATAGATATTACTTAAAATAATGAATTTTATGGTAAATTAATAACAGCAATACACGAGCGGTTCTTGAACAATTTTATGCAGGAACTTATGGTAGAGCTAAATAATGAAGATATGAAAAAATTTACGAGAAATTACAACATACCCATATACTCAGGGAAAGTATTCGATTTATATCACGGCGATCTTAACCCGTGCATATTTGATATTGAAACAACAGGCCTCTCCGCACAGCGAGGAAATAAAATTATCCTTACGGCTTGTCTTACAGCAAATAGTAACGGTGTTACTATAACTCAGTTTCTTGCAGAAAATCCTTATGAAGAGGATCGCGTTATCATGGCCACTATGGATTTTCTGCAGGAAGAGGGTATAGATTATTTGATTACATACAATGGATCATCATTCGATATTCCATTTATGAAACAGCGGCTTGATATGAAGGGCCTACCCTATTCCCTAAATATGTATGATTTCGATTTATATAACTTTATTAGAACTAACACTGATCTTAAATCGAAAATTGGTTCGATAAGTCAAAAGAACGTTGAGCAATATTTCGGAATTAACGGAAACCGCAAAGATGTAATATCTGGCAGAGAAAGCGTCAAACTATTCTCGGAATATGCTGTAAACCAGGATTCTGTAATAGAAAAGATAATCCTCACGCATAACCGTGAGGATGTCCTCCAGCTCTGTCACCTATTCAATATAATCGGACGAAACAATTTTAGCGCTGTGCTTGGTGAAGCTAATCCTGGTTATGATTGCAAGAATTCTACTGAAGTTGGAAATGGTAATACAAAAGCATCGCCTGATATGCGACCTTGGATCGGTGAGAGTGCTGGTTCTAATTTGAAGGCTAGCTTTGGTTCTAGTAATATTCTTGGTACGAGCACAGCATCTGATGTTTCGAACCACCGCTTGGATGTGGCGCTGGCGCAGACGGGAGCTGGGCTCCCGTCTGCTGGCGGCGAGCTAACTGCAAGGCCAAGGCTCGCCGCCGGCTGCCTGACCGTGACGGGCAGGCAGCTCCGTGCGCCACACAAGCTAGCTGATGATACTGATTTCGCAATTAATGCTAATTTCTTCCCAGAAACAGCATCATCTATAAGTGCTGAATTCATCAAAGAAAACTGTTCGTATCAGATTAGAATCCCACTTGAACAGCATGGAAACTCGCAGTTTATAGATATCAGGCAAATAATATTAAAGGCTGAATCCTCCGATGATGACATCCAGATTAAATATGCTAAATTATTAAAAGAATCTGATAACCTTATAAATGATTATCTACTTCTTGTTAATGATGGTGAGGAACTGAATCGAGAAATCAACATTTCTCAATTCTTATCAGCACGCAGTTTTACAGAACCATTTAAACCGTACAGACACATTATACGAACTTTGTATTTTAATATTTGTATTAAAATTATTTACTAAAAATAAAAAATGCAAGTTGCAGCAAATGCTAAAATTTGCATTTTTTTACTTTATGCAAACAACATTATGATTCAAGATTATATTTTAGGCTGAATTCTATCCTACTATCTTTTTCCAAATTTAGCGAGACGATTGGATTACGGTATTCACATGATTCAATTCTAAAGTCTTTTCTTTTAAAAGTAATTTCTTCAATCTTAAATCCTATAATGCTTTTAAATTTATCTGAAACATCTAAGACAGCTTTATCAGGCAAGTTTCCATCCATCCACATCACAAGATTTGGTTCTATTACAAGAACTCCTTCATCAAGAATCATATAAATTGTGTCTGAAAACTGAAGACTATTTTTCTTCTTATCATAGTAAATATCGCACTTAAAATTATGAAAAAAAGAGTCTTCCACATATACTTTGCATATATGCTGTTCAACGGATTTTCCATACCAATCGATACCTTGGTAATCTCGCCCAATCTTCTGGGCTTCAAACACTTGATATACTGATTCAAAAATATTTGATAAATGCTCATCATTACAGCACACTCTTTGAAAACTACTCTCTGTAGAAAACCAATCTTGAAGTGTATTATAGCCACAATCATCATCATAATGAATATTTTTTGCACCTGCATCGAAAAGAAGCTTTGCCAAATCTATAGTATATGAATCAAAGGTCGCAAATATTAAGGATTTTAAACATGCCGCTCCATATTTACCATCGTTTTTATTAACATCAAATCCTTTTGACAAAAAATATTCAACAATTTGATACAGCTTCTTGCCAACATTCTTTCTATGATTCATCCGATATTCAAGAATGATATTTGATAGGATATTTTCATCATCATTGTCACCGATTGCATTGATATCTGCTCCCAGCGCAATAAGGTTATCTGCTTGCGTAAAATCAGCATTTCCTTGAGCCATTAAATCCAGAAGCTTATCTTCATACTTACCATAGACATTAGATTTATTAATAGTTTTATTGCCCATATCATAATACCTCACTTGTATGCTATAGCTGCAAAGTAGATTATCTTATCAGAAAACACGATAATAAACAATAATTATTTTCTCACAAATGAAACGACTTCAGATTACTCTGAAGTCGTTTCATTTTGTTGGTTGCGGGGACAGGACTTGAACCTGCGACCTCCGGGTTATGAGCCCGACGAGCTACCAACTGCTCTACCCCGCGATATTTAATACATGGTGCCGGAAACCGGGGTCGAACCGGTACGAGAATCACTTCTCACGGGATTTTAAGTCCCGGGCGTCTGCCAATTCCGCCATTCCGGCACAAATTCAATGGCTCCGAGGGTGGGGCTCGAACCCACAACCTACCGGTTAACAGCCGGTTGCTCTGCCATTGAGCTACCTCGGAACATCATCCCGCATTTGCGACTTCCTTATTTTACACTAATCATATTATGCTGTCAAGCAGTTTTGTGTAATTATAATGCATTTATAGCGACCTAGGCAGTTATGCTCTCAGGCCGCTATTTCTCTTACTCAATATCTTAAGTGTTAGCTTTTCTAACCCCATTTCACCACTAACTAGCAAAACTGTCATTAGCATGAATATTACATACTTATTAACATCAATCGGAAGTGCTGGAGGTAGTTTCATCAAATAACTGTAGTTGCTACCAAGAATCATATTCACTGCCATAATCACCAAGTTCATTATTATTGTAATTACAACTACGCTTTTTAGGTCCAGCTTCACTTCATTCTTTGCAATTATCATAAGCGAACTCATCGTTATGAAATAATGTGTACATATAAAAGTAATATTAGTTAGGTGTGGCCACATATAGTCCGAAGGATCTGGCACACCGAACGCAACAACAGTTCCGATGATTCCTAGCCAAGCAAAATATTTTGTCATCTTCGGCTTCTTTGCTAAATCCCCTACCGCCGTCATCAACACCGCAATCCTGCAGTGATATAGCGGAAGTCCCTCTTGAATAAAAAGCTCCTTATATCCAAGATACCAGACAAATAGCGTAATCTGCACTAATACATTGATTGCTAAAAGCGCTTTTAATAATTTCTCATTTTTTCTAAATTTATATGCAATAGCAATCGCAACCATTAGACCTGCATATACAATTTTCATGTTTAGATGCGGGTCTCCATCTAAAGTATATCTAAAAAAATGTTCCATTGCTCTTCCTTAGAAATCCTCTTGTTCTATATTGTTCTTAACGATCTCAATCTTATTCAAATACTTGGCAGCATTAGCCTGATCAGCTATCGCAGCATATACAGATGCAAGTTCTTCCATGATATCTGTATTGCTCGGAGTATACACAAGTGCTCGCTTATAATACTCAATCGCTGGCTCGGCATCTCCTAGCGATGCTGCACAAACTGCCATGTAGTACCAAAGTGGCCACCAATCACAGTAGTTCCCGTCCTTGTACCTGGACAGGATTTCTAGACCACCTATATAGTCTCCACTAAGTACGCAGTTTACCCCCTCTTCAATCTTGACTGGCTCTTCTAGAGCTGCCATTCTATCGGAGATTTCACTACGAAGCTCTTCAGTTTCTGGATTACCAGAAGCTGCGGTAAGCTCCATGAAATTTTTCCATGTTAGGTCAGCCTTGGTATAGAGTCCCATATTTGCATATCCATACCCAAGGAAATAGTACCCCATTGCAAACTCTGGATGAATCATGGTAAGAAGTTCAAAAATATCAAGTGATTCAGCTTTGAAGTTTCCAACATATGACTCATCTTCATTATTTAATTCATACGCATCCTTACAAGCTCTGCCGTATAGATACAGTGCGTCTTGGGACTTCGGGTCAAACAGCAAACCGCTCTGAAGAACATTGTTGCAAGCTCATAGTTTCCACTCTGACCGTACTTAGCACCTTCTGCGATTAAAGCCTTGCTAGCATCATCACCAAATAGATGCTTTATGTATGCTATATATTTATTCTTATACTCAAAATTAGTATCTGCACCTATTACTCTCGCCATTCCATACGCAATCGTTAAAGTCGTTAGCTCATCTCCCACGCCTGCTGAAATGGGGACTGGTACTCCACGAAGTATTTCCAAAACTCCTGCTTCTTTTAAATATTTATCCGAAAGCTCATCAAATAAAATACCTCCATTTAGATCCTGGAGGTATTTTGCAATGCGATCTTTTTTAGCTTTTTGCTTTGACATGTATTTCCCAACCTTTGCGTTCTAGTCTTCTAATCACATCTTGCGAAACATTGTTGTTCATATCGGTATGAAGTACTTCTTGAAGCACCTGCAGCTTCAGCGTATCTTCATTCTTATCATATATCTCTGCAGCATATGTATAAAGAACTCTATAAAGATTCTCTTCTTTGCCTAGCTTGCACGTAAGATCATTCTCCATTATGAATGACGTAAGTCCATCGAAAAATTCAAATGGCTTCATACCAGCATCGAACAGTATCTTGCCGATAGAATCTTCAAAGCCTCGCTCGAAACGTTTCACCGTTTCAGCAACTAGCTTGATTCTAACGATATTAGCTGCCGAAATATAATCATTCGTTATAACTTCATTAGGATACTCTCTACTATATTCATATCCAAACTCTTCTGCCCTCTGTCTAAACATTGTACCCTTCTTGATGCGAAGAACCTTAATGTCAAACTCATCAGCACCGAGATTGTAAATCTTATTAAATGCTCTTTCAAATAGCTCTATAGTCTCACCAGGTAGTCCTACACGTTGTACAACTCGCACATTAACTTTGCTATTCTGCAGAAGTTTAGACACGTTATACATAAGCTGGTATATATTCTCTTTGCGACCTGATGCTGAGAGCGCAATCGCATTTGTACTCTCGATATCGATGTCAAAATGGAATAGCCCTGGTCTAGCTTCACTTAGAAGCTCCACTGTTTCCTCATCTAGCAGATCCCCGTTTACATCAAACGAGAACGATGTAACACCATTATCATTATTAATTAGGTACTCCCAGATTCTATAAGCTCTAGAAACATCATAGTTAAACCACTTCTCGACAAAATCGACTTTTCCAACCTTCTTAACAAGGAAGTATCTCAGTTCGTTGCAAATTCTATTTAGTGATAGTGAACGAAGCGATACACCAGGCATGTACTGCGAGTAGTGACATGTGTCTGGAACGCCTCTTGACGATTCGTAGCATACCGTATCGCCTTCCTTAACCTCAAACTTATCGTATGCGAATGGGATATCCTCGTAACGAATCGGCTCACCAATCTTATTTACAAGAATCTCGTCATTTCCCTATAAGCTAAGCCATCGATGCTCTCAAAGTCAAAATTATAAGTAATAATCGAACGAACGAAGTCGAATAGAACCTTTTCAACCTCACCACGGAACACATAGTCAACTTCTGGGTGAGCTAGCATAAACTCACGAGTCTCGAAGCTAACTTCCTTACCCCCAACCACCGTTATGCAGCTCGGAATCGCCTTTTTAATCATCTCGCATATATGCACTATCTTGAATTCATTGATTTCATCTGAATGGAAATACAGAATACTGTACTTCTCTTCCAGAAGCTCTTCATAAATCCTCTGATCAGGTTCACTCAATTCAAACTCCCTGAGAGTCACCTCTAGCGGTGCATTCCCAACGACATTGTACATATTCTTGAGTGCTAGCTTTGAATCAAAGCAATCTGTTTTGACTGTGCTGAGCAATAGCTTCATCGTTGTCTCCCCTACATTTTATCTGGCGCTTTAATGCCTAGAATTGCTAAGCAGTTAGCAATTGTAACCTTTGTGGCATAGACTAGCGCTAGCTTTGCAACTTTCTCTTCTTCATTATCCACTAATATATGTTCATCGTGATAGAACCTATTGAAGCCCTGCGCGATGTCTATTAGGTGCCTTGTAAGTATTGAGGGCTCACACTTTGCAGTTGCCTCTCTTATAACCTCCGGTACCCTGTAAATCAGCTTTGTCAGCTCGTACGCACTGTCAGACGTTACGTAGCTGAAATCAGCGATATCACACTTCTTTATCTTATCTAGTTCTTCTTGCGATGCATTCCTTAGTACACTAGCTGCTCTAGCATGCGTGTACTGCACATAAGGACCTGTCTCTCCATCAAAATTCAGAACCTTGTCCCACGAGAATACATAATCCTTAATTCTGTTGTTCGATAGCTCCTGGAATATAACTGCTCCGATTCCAACTTCTTTTGAAATCTTATCAATATCAATGCCACTTGTATTCTTCTCAGAGATTATCTCCCTAGTCTTTCAACTGCTTTATTGAGCACATCTTCCAAGAACACCACTCTGCCCTTACGGGTAGACATAGTTCCTTCCTCAAGGCTTACTAGGCCAAATGGAACGTGAATACAATCTTCCTCCCATGCATACCCCATCAGAGCAAGAACTTGCTTCCACTGCTTAAAGTGTAGGTTCTGCTGTGTTGCTACTACATAGATATTCTTGTAGAAATCATAATGCTGTTTTCTATAAATAGCAGCTGCAATATCTCTAGTCGCATATAGACTTGAACCGTCAGACTTTGTTATGACAGCTGGTGGCATATCATAATCTTCAAGATCGACAATCTGCGCACCTCTCGATTCATGCATAAGTTTTTTATCCTTTAGCTCCTGCAGAACTGCTGGCATCTTATCCGAATAAAAACTCTCACCTGCATATGAATCAAACTCGATATCTAGCATCTTGTAAACCCTGCTAAACTCTTCGAGGCTTAGCTCTCTAAATCTTTTCCATAGCTCAACCTCTTCGGGTTCACCGTTCTCTAGCTTGGCAAAAGTCTCTCTAGCCTTATCGTCTAGGCTAGGGTCCTTCTCAGCTTCTTCATGAAACTTCGTATAGTATTTAAGAAGTGATTTTATAGGATTCTTTTCTAATTCTTCCTCGCTTCCCCAAAGCCTATAAGCAACAATCATCTTCCCAAACTGTGTACCATAGTCTCCAAGGTGATTAATTCTAACTACATCGTAGCCAGTAGCATCATAAAGCTTGTAAATAGAGTTTCCAATTACCGTGCTTCTGATATGTCCAATATGAAACGGTTTAGCAATGTTTGGCGAGGAAAACTCTACAATTACTTTCTTACCTTCGCCAACGTCCGACTTACCGTATTCATCTCCAAGTGAAGCCACCTCCGAAACAACATTCTGCACAAAGGCATCCTTGCAGATGAACATATTCACATACGCATTAACCTGCTCAACCTTCTCAAAGATGGATTCTGATTCAATTGCTGTTGCTATATCTCCAGCTATCATCTGAGGTGCTTTCCTCATTGCCTTAGCTAATCTAAAGCAAGGAAATGCAAAATCTCCATTCTGCGAATCAGTTGGCACCTCAATCATTTCAGTAATTTCATCGGCAGTTAATCCAATTTCCTGCTTAGCAATAATATGTGCAATCTGTACCTTGTAGTCGATCATTACTCGGACTTCTCCTCTTATATTTTATCTTTAAAATTCTTCTCACTCATAACTGGAATTCCTCGCTCTTTGAGAATTTTAGCAAAGATACCATCTCCTGAAATCAAGGTTCCTGTAAATGTCCCATCATATATCTGATCACATCCGCACGAGGGGCTGTTAGCTTTGAGAATAGCGCCTTCGATTTCTTCACCCAGTTCATCACTCCGCTTAAGCACCATCTCGAGTGATGCCATCGCTCCTTTAAGAAAATTCTCCGTTAGGTCATCACCCATCTTGTCGATAACACGAATTTCTACGTTGCCACCAGGCATTTTGATTCGATGATGCTCAGCTGGCGGTCTCGGTGAATTTAGGCCACCTGTTGTCTCTGGGCAGACCAAAACAACTGCATGATTACGACAAAATTCAGCGACTTCGTCGCTGTAGTTATTACCGCCATTGTACTTGCAATTATTGCCTAGAAGACAGCTGCTAATGACAAACATTTTTAAAATCTCCAGTATAAATCTCTAATAAATTAATTATATATCAAAATTAGTATTTTAGTAACCTATTAAAGGACTAAAGCTCATTATTTGTCTATAAATGTGACTACAGTTACACCTTCTCCACCCTGATCATACGAGGCACCTGATATAGACTTAATGTTTTTGTTACGCTTAAGCATATTTCTGATGCCGCCACGAAGTACACCTTCACCTCGTCCGTGTACAATTTGAACCTCATTTATACCCGATAAAAAGGCATCATCTATATACTTGCTAACCTCTAGTTCTGCGTCATCAAGGTTTTTGCCTATTACATTAATAGATGGTGATATTGTCCTAGCCTTAGCCGTGTTCATTTTAGCATAGCTCCTACGCTTACGCTCTTTCGTACCAGGCTTATTATCCTCGATAATCATCACATCTTTAATCTTTGCACTCATCTTGAGAGCTCCGATTCTCACTGTCAGATTTCCAGAGGAATCTGGTGAAGTCTCAACTTCACCATTCTGCCCGAGCTTAAGTAGCTTGATTCTAGTTCCAGGCCTTAAGTCATCCGCCTTTGGAATATTAGTATTTGATGTTTCGCATAACAACAGCATTTTCAATTGATTTCTCTCTAAGCTTGCGCTTGCTGTCAGCCACAACTGCCGAAGAATTGTTTCTACCCTCCTTGACTGCCTTTCTAAGCTCTTTGCTCACTTCTTTGACAGTCCGATTTGCATCGCTGATAATTTCACGAGCTTCTTCCTTGGCAGCTTCAATTATCTTATGCTTACTCTCCTTTGCTTTTGCAAGCTTTTCCTCAGCTTCCTTAAGTTTTTTCTCCGCTTCTGCTGCTTTGATACGAGCTTCTTTAAGCGCTAAGTCAACTTCCTTTTGATCTTCCTCTACTCTCGAAACCGCTCCCTCAAACTCAATATCGCTTTCTTTCATCAGAGATATAGCTCTATCAATAATTCTAGAATCAAGACCGAGTTTTCTCGAAATTTCAAAGGCGTTAGACTTTCCAGGAAGTCCAACTTTTATCTTATATGTCGGTGCAAGTGCATCCATATCAAACTCCATCGATGCATTTTCAACACCTTCCGTAGAAAGTGCGTATTTCTTAAGCTCCGTATAATGTGTTGTCGCTACAGTATGAGCTCCTTTTTCCTTTAGAGCTTCTAGCATTGCAACACCTAGAGCTGCACCCTCAGTCGGGTCAGTCCCAGAGCCAACTTCGTCGAGTAGCACGAGTGATTCATGATCTGCATTTGAAATAATATTTGCAGTGTTGAGCATGTGAGAAGAGAATGTGCTGAGATTATTTTCAATGCTCTGTTCATCACCTATTTCAGCATAAACCTCCCTGAAGAGTGCTATATTACTATCCTCATAGCAAGGAATGTGCAGGCCTGACTCCGTCATTAATATAAACAGTCCGATAGTCTTTAGTGTTACGGTCTTACCTCCTGTATTGGGTCCTGTAATCAAAAGGGTGCTGTACCCATCACCAAGATTTACATCAATCGGAACCACCTTTTCCATATCTATCAGAGGGTGTCTTCCTGCTCGAATGTCCAGATACCCCTCTAGATTAAGTTTAGGTGCCACAGCTTCCATTGCTACCGAAAGTCTACCCTTTGCGTTTATGACATCCAGCTTTACAAGCAACTCTTGGTTATTCTTGAGCTCATTATAGTGCTCACCAACTCTACCAGAGAGCATTTGCAGAATGCGCTCAATTTCTCTCTGTTCAGCTAATTCCAGTTCTCTTAACTCATTGTTTAGACTTACTATCGCCTGTGGCTCAATAAAGAAAGTAGCACCTGTTTTGGACTGGTCATGGATTAGACCAGGTACCTTGCTACTATATTCTCGCTTAACAGGAATTACATATCTGCCATTCCTTAAAGTTACTATTGCCTCCTGAAGGTATGATTTATTGTTTCCTACACTAGTATAGCTATCTATTTACGACGGATGCTATCATTTTTGTTCCTTATTTCTCGCCTAATCTTATTTAGTTCAGGCGATGCATTATCCGCCATCTCATCTTCAGACAGTATACAGCGGCTTATTTCGCTCTCCATCTTAGGATTCGGAGCAATTAACGAATTTATCTCACTGATCATCGGTATTTCTGGAACATCAGAAGAAAGGAAGTCCTTGACTTCCCTCGCACCAGCTAGACTTCTACTAACTGCAAGTAGTTCCCTCATGGAAAGAGCTCTTCCCTTGCGAACGATATCTAACAGGCTTATGATATTCCCAATTTCCCCGACCGGAATACTGCCTTTATACAGAATAACGGAAACTGCTTCCGTAGTTTCCGTTAATGCTTCCTTAACCATCCGCATATTGGACATGGGTGCTAAACTATTGATGCGTTCACGCGCAAGAGCCGACCCCGCATGAGCGGAAAGCAAGTCTATTATTTTGTTGTATTCCAGAAAATTTAGAACCTTCTTATTCATTCTCGCCTCTGAACTTCTGCAGGTTTCTGATTTCGTTCTTAAGGTTAGTATTCTCCATCTGAAGATCAAAGTAAGCGCTTTCAAGTTCTGCACACTTTGTCTCAAGTGCCTTATACTTCTCACTCTCCTGAACATTGATGTCAGATGCAGTTGTCATCTTGTCCTTTAAATCAGATACCTGTAGCTTAGCATCTTCCCACAGCGAGATATAGTGCTTAACATCATTATCAAGCTGGTGATTCTCAGTCTGAAGCCTAAGTAACAAATCACTGTTATCCATGAGCTTCTCAGCTAGGTTGATAGCTGTCAAAACTGCACTTCTGTAATTTGGATTGCTATTAAGCATCTTGCTGGTATGTCTAAGCTCATCGTCAACGTACTTAGCAATTTCTTTAATCTTATCCTCGCTCTTATCTCCGGATAGGACATAGTCATTGCCACAGATTGTAACGTCTGCTTTGCATTTCCATAATATACTCCATTCTGCTATAAACGTTGTATTCGTATTATCGCCAGTCAGACCTTATTGCCTCGTACATCAGTAGCGAAGCGCAAATAGCTGCATTAAGCGATTCAACTTCTCCTTGCATAGGTATAGTCACACGAATATCGGAATACTCCATAATCTCATTACTAATACCATTGCCTTCATTTCCTATAACTAGCGCTATACCCTTTGCAAGATCGCACCTGTAATAAGGATCCCCTTCTCTTGGATCTGTCACAACAATCTTCTTGTCTAGCATCGACACCATATTCTTAAATTCATCAGTATCAGCAAGTTCAACAACAGAGATATCGAATATCATCCCTGCTGATGCACGTAAAACCTTAGGCGAATAGATGTCTGCCGTGCCTTTAATCGTCGCGACTATAGAATACCCCGCCGCAACAGCAGTCCTAATCATAGTTCCTATGTTACCCGGATCTTGAAGTCTATCGAGTACGAGAATATTGTCCCCGAAATTAGTATCAATATCATCCAGACTGTCTATCGTATAAGAACTCTTTTTAACGACTGCAATAATTCCAGATCCATTTTCCGCATCACTTATCTTTTCAAAAAGAAACCGCGGAATCATGTATATATTTCGATAATCAACGCCCGCGGATAGCGCATACGCTACCTCACTGAAATCAAAATCATCAGCTATCAGAACAAGCTCTATAAGCTGCTCTTTACATAATGCCGCTCTTACAAGATTTATTCCTTCAACAACGAATTTCCTTGCTGATCACGGTACTTCTTTTTGCTGAGTTTATTGATGAGACGAATCTTATCATTATCGGGAGAACTAATGAATCGATACGAGTCACTAGTTCTCCCTCTATATTCGTTGTAAGTTTCCACTACTTAAGGAAGTCGGGAACATCAAAGTCAGATGAACCGCTGTTGTCCTTGTGCTCTTCCTTCATAAAGTCACTCATGTCAACAATCTGTCCCTCAAGTCCATCTACGTTAACGCGTGTTCCACGTACGCTTGGCGCTGCAACTTCAGGAACCTCATTGATTGGAGCTGAAAGTCCGCCACTAGTGAAGTCTGTAGCAATGAGAGTGATTGAAACCTTGTCGTTCATATTCTCATTAACTGTAGCTCCGAAAATAATGTTTGCATCTGGATCAGCTTCATCCTGAATCTTGCTAGCAATCTTGCTGATATCCTGCATACCCATATCATATCCACCGCAAACGTATAGAAGAATTGATCTTGCACCATCAATCGATGTCTCAAGAAGAGGACTCTCGATTGCGTTTCTAACAGCATCTTCAATCTTGTTGTCACCAGTTCCAAGACCAACACCCATGTGAGCAACGCCTCTACCCTCCATGATTGTCTTAACGTCTGCAAAATCAACGTTAACGATTCCGTACTCAGAGATGAGATCAGAAATGCCCTGAACACCCTGTCTTAGTACATCGTCAGCCATTGAGAATGCTTCAAGCATTGTAGTATTCTTCTCGCTAGAATCAATAAGTCTATCGTTAGGAATAATAACTAGAGAATCAACAAAGTTTGTCAGATACTGAATACCCTTTGTAGCCCTATTCCAACGCTTCTTACCTTCGAACGAGAATGGCTTAGTAACTACAGCAACTGTTAGTGCACCACAATCCATTGCTGCCTTAGCGATGATTGGAGCAGCACCTGTTCCAGTTCCACCACCCATACCAGCAGTAACGAATACCATATCTGCATCCTGTAGATATCCGGAAATCTCCTCTAGAGTTTCTTCAGCTGCCTTCTGACCAATCTCAGGGTTAGCACCTGCGCCACGACCTCCAGTTAGCTTCTCACCAATCTGAATCTTCACTTCAGCCTTGCACTTCGCAAGAGCCTGCTTATCGGTGTTAACAGCAATAAAGGTTACACCTTGAAGATTCTCGTCAACCATTCTATTGATGGCGTTACAACCACCGCCGCCTACACCTACGACTTTGATAATCGCAGCATTATCAGTGCTGGATACGAAGTCTGAAACAAATTCCATCATAAAGCCCCTCCTATTATCGACTAAATCTAACTAATAATATCATATTGAATAGTACAATGCACTATATATACGGTTCTTTTTTACATTTATACCACAAAATACATGGTTTTTTATTGTTCTTAATTAACTGATAAATAATATTGGCTAAGCTATAATTCTGGTGTAAATGAAGCATATCCATCCGACGAAATTGTTATCGTACCACGCTTGATATTTCTCTTGAACAGCTCATCAAGCACCTTGTGTAAACGCCCCTTATCAATATTCTCTATGAGATCCTTGTACTTACTTCTTACTACTAGTGAATCATACACATTAGCTGTTATAAACATCTCTGTGATATTTATCTTTGTAAAGTACACGTCTCCTTTCTCCATCGATTTAAGGAGTGTTAGAAGCTTCTTAAATAGATCTGGATCACTAACCTCTACATTCTCGCCAAGCTTTACTTGCTTAACCTTAAAACCTGTAACTATCGTCAATTTAGGTTTTGTCTTAGTTATTCTAAGAAGTGTTCCTTTATTATCTATTATAAGAAACTTATCACCGTAGGTCAGGGCAGCAATCTGCATACGTTCTTCTACATTGATGACAATAGTACTCGGAAGCTTTCTATATATTCTCGCCTCATCTATATACGGATTCTTTTCCAGATACCTGAGCATACTGCCCTTGTTTAGCTTGTAAATAATATTTCGCCCAGTGCTCGCATGTGCCATATTCGCAATTTCTTCGTCTGTATAATACTTATTACCCTGCACGTCAATTGTATCTACAGTAAAGAAACTCGATAACGAGAATGCAATCATTGCAATAGTAACACCGACAACGATAAATATTCTAGTGAAAAAGCCTGGCATTTTAAGTTTGCGCTTACGCTTTATTCTTCTCTTCTCAATGTCATCAATAGAAGCATTAGACTTCTTTCGGAGGATTTTTCTCCATCTTCTACCACTAATGAATCATCAGCTATTTCGTCTCCTTCGGTATCTGACCCGTCTTCAAGTTCATCACCACTTGCTTCTTCAGATTCCGAATCTCCAAGCGTTACATCTTGGCCAAGATCAGTATTATCTGTAGCTTCAGTATTATGCAAATTATCTTCATCCAACACATTATCAGCAGTTAATGAAGTGTCTGTGTGTGCATCAATCTCTAGCTCGCTACCTGCTGATTCTTCCAAATCACTTTCTTCTGAGATTGATTCCTCTTTAGACTCTATATAAGCTTCAAGCTCTTCTTTAGCACCATTAAAAAGCGACTTAAGATATTCTTCTTTATTCAATTCAGACTTTGTATTGTTATCCTTGTCCATTGAAACCTCTATTTTCGCCTTGCTTTTACGTCGCTTATTATCTCTTCGCAAATTATCTTTGCTGCATCTATAGGTGCCGACTTCAAGCTTCCTTCCTCCATATCCTCGAGGAGTGTTGCATCTGTGCTAAGTGCTTTCAGCGCATTAAGGACTCTAAGCTCTACATCTCCATTTTCTGTTATCAGAACAGCACCTCCGTTGTCTGCTACAGCCTTAGCATTATAGTACTGGTGATCACCAGTAACATTAGGTGATGGTACGAAAACAGCTGCTCGTCCAGCCATTGTAACCTCAGCTGTAGAAAGCGCGCCTGATCTACATATGATTACGTTACTTGCCGATAGCATCTTCGCCATCTCAGATATATATGGCATAACTCTGACATTTGTGGGTGCTTCTTTGCCACCTGCATTCAGCCTGGTTTTTACATGTTCAAAATAATCTTTTCCTGTACCAAACAAAATTGTCACATTGTCATCATTGCCATACTTGTTTACAATCTCGAGACCAATATCATTGATGGTCTCTGCACCAAGGCTACCGCCAAATATCAGCACCACGAAATCATTCTGTGGAATACCTAGCTCATCACGTGCACACTCTCTATTTTGCTCACCAAATTCGCTTCTCACCGGATTTCCTGTATATACAACCTTCTCGCTCGGAAAATATTTTCTTGCAGCCTCGAAGCCTAGGAATACCCTTCTCGCATACTTCGAAAGAAGTTTATTTGCCACACCTGGATAAGCATTCTGCTCATGTATGTATACAGGTATTTTGAGAGATTTTGCAGCTAAAACCACTGGCACGCTCACAAAACTACCTGTACTCATAACAAAATCCGGTTTGAATTGTTTCATTACACTTATCGCCTGTCTTTTTCCCCTTTCATTCTTGAAAAGAGTTTTAGCAAGTTTAAATGGACTACTTCTGTCAAACCATCTGGAATCAATGTATTTTAGTTCATACCCGTATCTCGGTACTATGTAGCGCTCCATACCCTCATCTGAACCGAGGTATAGAAACTCTGCATCACTGTCAAATTCCTTGAATTGATCTGCAATCGCTAGCGCCGGATATATGTGTCCGCCAGTGATTCCACCCGTCAAAATTACTCTCATCTCTAATTAGCCCTTCCTTGCTTAGATATATTTAGCATTATTCCCATCGACGCCATAAATACCCACAGAGATGTACCACCATAACTTACGAATGGTAAAGTGATACCAGTTGCCGGCATAGAAGCAGTTACAACAGCTACATTTACGATAACCTGTAGGCCGAGCATAATAGCTATTCCCGCAGCCATAAACAGCCCTAGTTTATCCTTGGCTTTGGAAGAAACCATTATGCATCTCCATATAAGCACAAGATATACCACCATCATTATAAAAATCCCTATAAATCCAAGCTCTTCACCAATGATAGCCAGGATAAAGTCGTTCTGTGGTTCTGGTAGATATAGGTTCTTGGATATACTCTTCCCTAGGCCAAGACCCTTGAATCCACCATTTCCAAGTGCAATTATAGACTGAGATACCTGATACCCTTCGCCCTGAGCGTCCTTGAAAGGATCCATCCAGTTGGTAAGTCTCGAATACCAGTGCGTATTTCTAAAGAAAATCAATATAGAAATCATTCCCGCAACTAAGCTTCCAATAGCTACGATAATATATCTCCAAGCGAGCCCGCCTACAAATAGAATACCTATCATGATTGCTACAATTACGATGGCCGTGGATAAATTCGGCTGCTTAATAATTAGTCCTGCGTGAACTGCCATCAGGCCCAGAATAGTAGACATGCCAACAAGCCCTCGCTTGGCTTGTTAGGGTTTTCTGCAAGATACGTTGCGGTAAATATAATCATAGCGAGCTTTGATATTTCACTCGGCGTGATTCTTATTGGACCTATAAATATCCATCTTCTAGCAAAGTTAACCGTTACACCGAGAGGTGTGAAGAGAAGAAGAAGCATCACAACACTGAATATTGCAATCTGCTTATAATACTTAGAATACGAATGATAATCTATCTTTGAAAAAGCCAGTAAAATCGCAAAACCGGAAACAGCAAAAGCAATCTGTCTCTTCAAGAAATAGTAAGCATCTGTCGATTTTGCAAGTGTTGAATAGTAACCAGCACTAAAAACCATAACCACACCAAACATCGTCAGTACAGCTACAAGGAGAAATATGGCGAAGTCACTATCTGTATATAGGCTGCTCATCGCACTGCTAAAGAACTTGCGGCTTGATGAAATCTTATTAGCTTTAACAGAAGCATCACCCTTTGTATTTTTGTTTTTTTTCGTTTTTTTAATATTACTTGGTTTCTTCAATTTGGCTTTCCTCTATCCCAAACTTCAATGAATATTCTACGCTACCTGAGAAGCTGATTCACACAATTTTTGAAATGTTCTCCGCGCTGCTCGTAACTGTCGTACATATCCCAACTTGCACAAGCCGGCGATAACAATACTTTATCCGCTTCAACAGATATCTCATGTGCCCTTTTAACGCAGTCATTCATATCACTCTCTAGGTATATATTTGTGAAACCTGCAGTACGGGCCGCCTTCTCAATCTCTTTTGCATCTCTTCCGAGTAGTATAAGCGCCTTTGCCCTATCCATAAGGTTTTCACCAAGCTCAGTAAAATCCTGAGACTTTCCATCTCCGCCTGCAATCAGAATGATGTCATGCTCTAACGCTTTGAGGGCTATTACTGAAGCATCTACATTAGTCCCTTTTGAGTCGTTATAGAACTTAACACCGTCTACAACCCCACAATATTCTATCCTATGCTCAACACCAGGAAATTTTTTAATTGCCTCTGCTATCACAGCTGTATCAATTCCTGCAAAGAAAGAAATTGCTGCAGCTGCTAGAGCATTTTCAAGATTATGGCTCCCTATAATCTTTAGTTCATCCTTGCTACAAACCTGATGAACAATGCCATTCTCATCTCTGATCACTATGTATCCATCGTCCAGGTAAGCACCAAAATCAAGTAGCTCCAGTCTACTAAAAGGCACAAGTTTCGCCTTTGTTTTGTTAACAAGTGCTAGACATGCCTTATCATCATAGTTTATAACCATATACTCATCAGCAGTCTGGTTAGATCCTATCGCTGCTTTACAAGCACCATAAGCTTCCATGCTTCCATGTCTATTTAAATGGTCAGGTGTAAAGTTAAGTATTGCAGATACTACAGGCTCAAACTGCGATATCGTCTCGAGCTGAAAACTGCTAGCTTCCGCGATCATCCACTCGTCATCAGTTGATTCCTGTACCTTTGAAATAGTAGCAACACCGATATTTCCAACAATAGTATATTTCCTGCCAGACTCTTCAAATATCTTTCCAACTAGGCTCGTAGTTGTCGTCTTTCCATTGGTTCCTGTAATTGCCACATATTTGCCACGAGATAGTCTATATGCCATCTCCAGCTCTCCAATTACCTCTACCCCCTTACTTCTTCCCTCATTAAGAAATTCAAGATTTGGATTTACACCAGGGCTTAAAACAACAACGTCGAAGCATTCCATATGCTCGGGTGTCGAACCAAAGTAGTAATCAATACCTTCTCTCTCTAGAAATGTTATGAACTTCGGATCGATTTTGTCTACAGTGTTGATATCCTGTGCCGTTACAGTCGCACCAAGTGTATTAAGTTCCTTGACTGCCGCAACGCCGGAGCGTCCCATACCAACGACAAGGATTTTTTTAGAGGAGATTTCTCTTCTATATTGATCAACTGTATATCTCATAATTCACTCCTAACTAAATTTAAGCTACTGAGAAATATGCAACTACACTAGCACATAGCGTCACTAACGCAAATAGCTTTACTACGTTGTACTCCTTCATACCACCGAGTTCAAAGTGATGATGAATCGGTGCCATGCGGAAGAATCGTTTTCCACCCGTCTTACGGAAATACATAACCTGTATGATTACTGATAGAGATTCAACAACGTATATAATTCGGGCTATTGGCAGCAGGAATTCTGTCTTGCTCACTATGGCAATTGCTGAAAGAACTCCACCGAGAGCCATCGAGCCTGTATCTCCCATGAATATCTTTGCAGGATACTTGTTGAAAACTAAGAACCCAATGAGTGATCCAGCGATTGCAAGTCCGCTCACCATGAGAATATACACATCATGAGTATATCCAACTGCAGCAAACAGAATGGCTACAACAAGCGTTACCGCTGACGCAAGGCCATCTAATCCATCTGAAAGATTAACACCGTTAGACATTGCAACCTCCGTTAGAATAACGAAAGGCATGAATAGAAGTCCGAAGTTCACGTATACGTTTGCAAACGGAATCAATACATCTGTACCATTACCGCTAAATATCATATAAAGACCAATTCCAAGACTAAGTAGCACCTGCAGCAATATCTTCTGCTTCGCTGTAAGGCCTAAATTATTCTTCTTGGCAATCTTTTCAAAGTCATCAAGGAAACCAATTGCCCCAAAAGCTAGCATAGTAAAAATGATTGCAATCGTGTCAGCAATCTCGCCATTTGAAATCATGCCCGCTATTAGTCCAACCATAATTCCAAGAACGATCATCACCCCGCCCATAGTAGGAGTTCCCGCTTTTTTCTTATGGGCCTGTGGTCCCTCTTCACGTATAAACTGACCAAATTGTTTCTGCTTAAGAAACGGGATCAGCATCTTGGTTCCTATCGTCGAAACCAATAGTGAAATTATAAAAATAACTATAAGTGAAATATTCATCTAGTATCTTCCTTGCTACTTAATAGCTGAAATAACGTCTTCTAACTTCATGCCACGCGATGCTTTAACCAAAATTAAATCTTTATCACGTAGAATATCATTTATCTCCTTAATTGCCGATTCTTTATCTTGATAATAGAGAACACGTGTAGCACTACCGTGTTCTAAATCTATAGAGCGATTAGCAGCTTCAGCCGCCTTTGCAATTGCCTCGGAACTCTTACCAATTGCAACGAGCAGTTCTAGACCAGCCTGCACCGCATAGGTTCCTACACTGGCATGTAAAGATTCGGAATCATCCCCAAGCTCGAACATGTCACCAAGGACTGCTACGTGTCGATCTGCCTTAGATGACATTAGCATAGCTATACCTGATTTCATAGATTCAGGGCTAGCGTTATATGCATCGTTTACGACAGTAAGGTTTTTCCTCCTATCTATCTCAAGTCTACCCGAAGAAAATTTTGTATTGGCAAGGGCTTCTATTGCCTCTTTAGGCTTTATACCTAGCCTGGTTCCTGCCGCAATGGCTAGTGCTGCATTTCCTAGTTGTGTGAACCAACAACAGGAATCTTTAATTCAAATGTACCATTGTAATTTTCATCGTTTACTTGCACATCTAACGAGCAACTTACTCCATCGATGCCCGAATCTTCAATATTGTAAATTTTAAAGTTATCGTCAACTTTGCTTCCTATCGTTATAACAGATGTGCCATAAGGCACTATTTTACTGACGTTTTCCCTCTTGAGTAAATCACAGTCGGAATTAACGATAATTGTTTCTTTGTTTGTAAAGAATTTTGCAATGCCCAATTTCTCTTCTGCTAGCTCATCACGTGTTCCAAACACCTCTAGGTGAGCGGTACCTACGTTTGTTACAACCCCTATACTTGGTCTAACGATGTCTGACAGCTCTCTGATATGCACAGACTCACCTGCACCCATTTCGATTACAGCCACCTCAATATTCTCATCAAATCCAAATACCGTTAAAGGTACGCCGTAGTCACTATTAAGGTTACCCGGTGTCTTGCCCGTCTTATACTTTGCACCGAGGACTGCACCTAGAAAATCTTTAGTACTTGTCTTACCCACACTGCCGGTAACTGCCACTTTGATAAGCTCTTTCCAATCTGCTACATACTGCTTAGCAAGCTGCATGAGCGCATCTCTTGTATTATCTACGAGGATTACTGTCATGCCACCTGTCTCTGCAATTCTATTAGCCCAATCAGTGTTTGATACTACTGCCGCTAAGCATCCGTTTTCTTTTACATCTGGAAGGAAATCGTGACCATCATTCCTCTCTCCAACAACGGCGAAGAAAAGTGTTCCTTCTGCAACCTGTCTCGAGTCAATAGCGACACTCGTAATGTCTTTTGATCCAGCATCAGATATTAGCTTTGCGCCATGCATAGATTCAAGAATATATTTAATTCCTATTTTCTTCATTAAACTATCCTTTAATTACTCACTATAAATGTATACTGTTCCGCCCTTTGCGAGTTTCTCACTCTTCTTAGGATACTGGTCTATTACAACGAATGAGTCACCCGTTCCTTCAGGCATCTTCTTGGCCTTAAGTCCTGCCGCCGATATCTTACTTATCGCCTCACTGCTGTTAAGCCCTGTTACGTCTGGCACTGAGATTTCTGCCTTGGCTAACGCATTTTTCTCGTTCTTCGAGTACTTACGCTCTATGCCTTTATATACTAGAGTCTTTTCAAGAATCTTCTTGACGATAGGACCAGCATTTGCCGCACCATATCTGCTCTTCTTAGGTCTCGTTACCATTACAAGTATAGATACCTGGGGATCATCCATAGGCGCCATAGCGATAAATGAGGCTATAGTCTGCTCGGAGTATCCTGCATTTCAGCGATATTCGCCGTACCCGTCTTTCCTCCAATCCTGTATCCAGCTAGATATGCGCTATCTCCACCTCCATCAGATACGTAATATTCCATGATGGCACGCATCTTATCAGCAGTCGATTTTGATACGGTCTGTCTGAGACGTCGGTTCTTAATTACTTTCTTAACCTTGCCATCTGAACCGATAACCTGCTTAACTACCTTAGGCTGCATCATGATACCGTCATTGCCAAGAGAATTTATAGCTGTCATCAGCTGAATTGGGGAGATTGCAATACCATGTCCATACCCCATAGTGGCAAGGTCAACATTACCCACCGTGTTCTTATTTTTGATAATTGGCTCTGCTTCGCCTGGAAGATCTACTCTTGTCTTCTGTGTAAATCCAAATATATCTATGTACTTATAAAACTTATACTTGCCCATATCAAGAGCCACTTTCGCAAGTGCAGGGTTACAGGAATTTCCAACCGCTTCCGTTATGTTCTGCGTTCCATGTGGGACTGGGCTCCAGCAATTAAGCTTAGTCCCATCAACATTGATGTATCCAGGGCAACTGTACCTTGATGAATCATTCGTTGTTCCACACTCAATTGCTGATGAAGATGTAATGAGCTTAAAGGTAAGATCCAGGCTCATATAACCCACTTACAGCAGGATTAGTCCACATTCTACTTAGGTAAGCACTCTTCTCCTTGGTGCTGAGAGCTTTGAACTTCTTTGCCTCTTCACCAGAAGGGGTATATGGATTGTTAGGATCATAGCTTGGTGTGCTTGCCATTGCGAGAATATCTCCCGTGCGAGGATTCATTACAATACAGGTGATTGATTCAGCCCCAGTATCCTCCATACCTTCTGCAAGAGCGTCCTCAACATAGTGCTGTATTACCTCGTCGATAGATGTTACTAGGCTATCTCCGTTCTGAGGCGAATAGTACTTACTGCTACCAACGGAAAGAGAGTTTCCATATATATCAGTAGTTCTAACGACTCTACCCTTTATTCCAGCAAGCTTTTCGTTATACTCGTACTCTAGACCATTGAGACCTGTATTCTTGCTATCTACTGAACCGAGAAGAGTTGAAGCAAATGTTCCGTTAGGGTATGACCTTGTAACTTTAGTTTTTACAACGATATCATCGCCCCACTCTTTCTGCGCTTTATTTACTTGACTCTGATCTAAACCTTTTGCTAAAAGCACAAGATTATCCTTACCAGAGAGCTTTTTCTTCATCTCCTTACGGCTTTCACCCGCAAGTTTTGCCAGATTTGTAAATTTTTTTCTTTTGTGGAGCTTTCTAGGTCTTTTTTCTTATAAAGATTTAACGAGTATCCGTAAAGCTCGTACTTTGTAACAGTTTGAGCTAGTACCTTTTTATTTCGATCGTAAATATTACCTCGAACAGGCTCTAGCTCTGTATCGATTTTCTGCATCTCGGCGGCCTTCGCATTTAAATCATCAGCCTTGATTACCTGCCAAAATGCTAACCTAAAAATGAGAAGCGTAAAGCAAACGACAATCGCAAGAAAGCCTATGCCAAGCCTAAACTTGTTTTCAGCCGTAACAGCGGCACTAACACCCTTGTGCCCTGCCGTACTTGCGGCAGATATAGATTCACGCGAACTATAACTCTTAGTAGTTCTAGTAGTACGCTTCTGAACACTCGGCTCACTGTTCTTTACGGAGCTTTTCGTAGACTTTGAAGACTTTCTATTGCCTGATTTTTTCTTATTCTTTTTATCTAAAGGATTGTGGAACTTTGCCATCAAATTCTCCTAATTAAATCTCTAAATATCCGTAATACTACAATCTATATTATATACCATATCTAGTTATTTTTTATATGTTTGTATATATATATTTGAAAAAGCCACCGATCCAATTCAGGATCAGTGGCATTATAATCAATATGGATTATTTATTCGTAAGCTTCATCCTTGATTGCCGATGCTAAATTCGTCTTGCTAGACGATTTTGAATCTCCGATAGTGATACAGTTCTGTGATTCCGAGTGCACCATTCCGTACTTCTCAGTAGCGGTCTTCTCTATCTTGTTAATATTGCTCGCATCGTTAATCTTAGTATTCAAAGAGTCTACTTCCGCCTGAATATAATCATTTTTCTTCTGAAGCTGATTGTTCTCCTGATTAAGGTTTGCTGCAAATGCTGACATGACTACTATCATCAGACACATAATGCCCGCAATAATAACTCCTGCAAACATTCTTGAGTTCTTCTTTGCCCTTGCACTACGCTTACTAATTCCAGAATTCCTTCTAACAACGCCTACACCGCTGTTCATTGTTCCTGCTACGTTTGTTGCAACTTGCATTTCCTTCTTCTCCCTTACTGAATACCCTATATTTTTTCAATTACTCTCAGCTTTGCGCTTCTAGCTCTAGGATTATCCTTAAGCTCTTGCTCACTAGCAATTATTGGCTTTCTTGTAACTTTTCTTACGTCTGCCACTTTACCGCATACACACACAGGTAGCTCCGGCGGACAAGTGCAAGGATTCACCCGATTATTAAATGTATCCTTTACTATCCTATCCTCTAGTGAATGAAATGTTATCACTGACATCCTTCCGCCAGGTGCAAGCAGTTCTGGTAGCTTCTCCATCGCTAGCTTTAAATGCTCTAGCTCTCCATTCACCTCTATCCTTATTGCCTGGAATGTTCTCTTAGCTGGATGAGGGCCGGTTCTTCTTGCCGAGGCTGGAATTGCAGCCTTGATAACATCTACCAATTGTCCCGTGGTTTCTATTTTCTCTTCAGCTCTTGCTTTTACTATAAATTTCGCTATCCTCGATGCCCAGCGTTCTTCTCCATACTCTTTGATTATTCGAAATAACTCAGATTCTGGATACTCGTTTACAACTGTTGCTGCTGTATACATATCGTCTTCATTCATACGCATGTCCATAGGGGCATCTTGCATATAAGAAAACCCTCTTTCCGCTGTGTCTAGCTGATAGGAAGAAACTCCCAAATCTAAAGTATTCCATCAACGGCACCTACTTCAGCCTTTATCTTGTCGACATCACTGTAGTTAGCATGAATAAATGTTTTATGACAACCGAATTTCTCTAGCCTTGCTCTAGCAGTCTCAAGTGCAACATTGTCTCTGTCAACAGCTACAAGGTGTCCACTCTTACTAAGTTTCTCGCAAATACCAGATGAGTGCCCCGCGCCGCCAACTGTGCCATCCATGTAAGTTCCATCCGCTTTAATATCAAGCGAATCGATAACTTCATTGAATAAAACCGGCACATGCTCGAACGTCATCTTCTCTCCTATAGTCCATACTCGGCTAGTTTAGCTATAAAATCTTCATCATCCATAGGATTATCATCCTCGTTTTCGTTGAAGATCTCCTTGCTCCAAATCTCAATCTTATCCATCGCACCCAGTGTTACTAGATCCTTATCAATTCTCGCATAGCTCTTGAGGTTTGCAGGTACTATAACTCGCCCCTGTGAATCGAGCTTGCACTCGCTCGCCTGCGAGAATAGCTTTCTTATGAACTCTCGTATCGCTGGATCTGATTGTCTAAGTTCCTTTAATTTCTCCACTAACAGCCCCCAATCTTCCATCGTGTAGATGTAGATGCAGCGATCATATCCTCTGGATAAAACGCATTCGCCGCCGAGCTGATTTCTGTACTTTGCCGGGATGATTAACCGGTTCTTGCTGTCTATTGAATTTTCATAAGTCCCGGTAAACATATCTTCCCTCTTTGCACACAATTTGTATTCTTTATAATTTCCTCTCCATTTTAAACCACTTCTCACCACAATTCAACACTTTATTGGTATTTTTATGTATTTTTCAGTATTTCCACTGATTTTTTCATAAAAAAGAAAGACTGCTAAGAAACAGTCTTTCTTCATAAATTTAATTATTAATCCATTCTCGATTTGACGTTATCCTCGCGTCTAAATCTCTACTTTTTTAAGCCCTACAGCAGCCTCCAGATTGAGCTCTCCAGCAGCTTCTGTATAGAAATAAATAAGCTTCTCCGCTCTTGGATCCATATCTCCTGGATCAACAGACTCACTGCGATACACTTTAAACGCACTATCTAGCGGAGCTTCGTGAACGTATCTTAAATTGATTGACGTAATAAAGTATTTCTCCGCCTCAGGAATATTATCGTATAGCTTTGATGCGTACACAGTGTTATTCATATGCATATTGATGTCAATCATCGATACCGTTACTCTTGAGTTTTCAACTTCTTCAAACTTTATATCTTTAGGTAGTCTAAATCTCCTAGGAACTGTCAGCCCAGGTTCAGCATCCATAGAATACGAGCCCATATCGTAATCTTTGCTTGCAATCAGCTTGCCAGTTATTGTGTCTAAAAGCGCCCAATTACAGATAGCTCTAGCAACCAACTTTCCATCCTTAAACATCTCATATCCACGAGGAAAATTTGCGCCTTTTCCAGGAATAATCCACGTTTGAACTTCCACATCGGAGTACTTATGAACTGGTTCAAATACCTCAATATTCATACGGCTAACAACAAATGCCTTATGCTCCTTTGTGTATAGGTCATCGTACGACACTGCCTCTGCTCTCATCTGCCTATCTCCAGACTCCTGAAGAAGCTGCATAAGTTGCATTGGCTTAAGAGCCCCATATAAATCAACTTCATACGACCTTATATTGTAATTTTCCTTAAATCTCATGTTAGCCCCCTTTGCCTCTATAACCTAATCACTTGTCCCGTTATAACAGATAATTCTCCAGATGAAAGTTGCCTTGCCGCATCAGCAATATGCATCCCTGCATCTTTGTCTTTATCATATATTATTGCATTAACACTGATATTTGCAGTATCCAGAGATTTAGAAAGCGATTTAGTTAATCCTTCGATATATGATTCAAGTATATCGCATGCAAACCCTGAGTTCTTACCTTTTGCAGCTGTTACAACTATACTGCTATTCTTTCTATTAAGAAAAGGCCTTAACGCTCTAATCGTATAGAATAAGCCATCAATCTCTGCAATTACCCCATGACGCCATTTATCACCATCCATATCGTCAAATAAAGTATTATCTGATATGTCAATGTTAAATACCAGGGTATCTAGCTCATCGTCAAAGTATCCCCTTAGCACTTCAAGGGCAGACCATAGAGAATCGATATTGGATATCTTGCATCTGATATTAAGCGCACTTGAATCTTTACTTAGTGCAATAGCCTTATCGTACGAATTGCTGTAAAAAAAAGCTATAGATGCACCGTATGACGCAAAGCTTCTCACAAACATTTCGCCTCCAGCATTTACACCGTCTGTTATCAGAACCCGCTTGCCTTTTCTCATCACGTAGACCTCCACAACTATTGCTTTTGAATAAATTTAATGTTATCACTTAGCTCCCACAACATCAAGAGACCGCATGTGCTCATTTACACATAGCGGTCTCCTAAATCTCCAAACACATTTATTAAAGTTGTTCAAGCTTTTATTACTTCCAGAAATCTGTTTCCTCTTTGATACCGATATCAGCAGCAATGAAGTGCGGATCAAGTCCTCCACCCTTTTGCTTCTTGTAGTCACGCAAACACTTAACCGCAATTCCACCAAGTATTAAAATTACCGGCATATTTGTTATAACCATAAAGCCCTGTGCCATATCAGCCATATTCCATACTAAATCTGCTTTAGATACAGCACCTACATAGATTAAAACTATTGCTATGCATCTAAATATCAGCTCTTCACGCCTCTTAAGATTCCTCTTGAGAACGAACGCTAGGCATCCTTCACAGTAAGAATAGTTACCAATAAGCGTAGTAAATGCAAAGAAGAACATTGATACAGCAATAAATATAGGTCCGAAATTACCTAGTGTTGAATGAATAGCCGCTTGCACGTAACCTGCTGCATTTGCAGCATCTCCATCGATATACTTTTGAGGATTTATATCAGTAATCAGACAAAGGAACGCCGTTGTCGAACAGATGAGGAGTGTGTCTATAAATACAGATAACATCTGCACTAAGCCCTGCTTTACTGGGTGTGATACGTCAGCTGTGGCTGCAGCATTAGGTGCAGATCCCATACCTGCCTCATTGGAATAAAGACCTCTCTTTAATCCGAACATGATGCACGAACCTGTGAATCCTCCAAAAATAGCCTTAAAATCAAAAGCGTTTCTGAAGATCATATGGAACATGTTTGGAACATTCTTGATATTCATGATAATAACAATTATCGCAACACCCACATATACTACACCCATAAATGGCACTAGGACTTTCGTTACATCTGACAGTCTTTTTGCACCACCGATTACAATCGCACCGAATGCAATTGCTAGAATCACACCAATAACCTTTGGTGATTTATCATTGTAGAAGCTAAATGTGCTAAATGTTGACTGCAGATTGTAAGCAGCAAGCATATTGTATCCAACTGCATAGGTAAATATTACGATAATAGAGAAGAAAACACCTAGCCACCTTGCGTTGAGTGCATCGCGCATGTAGTACGCTGGACCACCGTAGCTGGAACCGTCGCTGCCTTTCTTTTTATAAATCTGTGCAAGTGTAGATTCGATGAATGCTGAAGCGCCACCGAATATAGCTGTAATCCACATCCAGAAAATCGAACCTGCACCACCTAATATAATTGCTGTAGCAACACCGATGATATTACCAGTACCTACTCTTGAAGCAGTGGATACCATTAGTGCACCAAAGGAGGATATTCCGTTTTCATTCTTCGGCTTCTCTGATACCACTATAATCGATTCCTTGAACATGCTTAGCTGCATAAATTTTGTGCGAATCGTAAAATACAATCCACCCGCTATCAATAGCAAAGGTACAATCAAAGGTTTGTATAGCACACCGCTTATCGCAAGCACTATATCGTTAATAGCTTTTTCCATTTAATTTCTCCCTAATAATAAGTCCGCATAGCAATAACGTATAAAGTAAAAGTAATTTGGTATAAAAAGTTGATGCACAATCTCCCTAATAATCATGCATCAACGTGAAAATTATACCACAACACAAATAATGTGTCTATTATTTGTCTATTATTAAATTAGTTAAATTCCTTACAATTACACGCCTTTAATCAACTTCTCTTTGCCTTCTCGGCTAAGTTTCTTGATATTCCATTCCCTGCTCATTGCTTCGCGCTTATTATCGAACTCTTCATAATACACGAGACTTACCGGAAGCCTGGAACTAGTGTATTTTGCACCATTTCCACTATTATGCGCCTCTATTCGCTTAGCTAGGTTAACTGTCCAGCCAGTATACAGAGTGCCATCGGCACATAGAACCATGTACGCATAAAACCCATTAGATGCAAATGGTTCTAAACTTTTTATTTTATTGCCTGTAACGGACTTATATTTATACCTCAATACTATCACCTGTTAACTATATTCATAACTTTTACAACATCATCCATATGACCATGGTCACCACCATTGTGGTAACAACCGAGTGTGACAACTATATATATTTTACCATTCTTTTCCGCTAATACAGCTATGCTCTTACCAGCTTCTCTTGTATATCCAAACTTACCACCAACGACCTTAAAATCCTTATTTTTGTATTTTTCAAAAGCTGATATTACATCATTAGATAGTTCAATTCCATCCGGATGCTGCTCAGTATTTGTTGAAATATAAGAAGGAGTAGTGAAGATTCTATAATACTCTTCATCCTGAAGTGATTGTCTTAGAAGGCTTGCAACATCCGCAGCAGTCGAGCACTCACCGGCTTTATAGACACCATCTGGTGTCTCGTAATGTGTATTTGTAAGCCCTAGAGATTCTGCTTCTTCATTCATTTCACTAACAAAACTAGCTATATCGCCGCCCATAAGAATCGCAAGAGAGTTAGCAGCGGCTCCGTCAGACTGCATAATCATGGCATAAACAGATCATCAAAATCAGTACTCTCATCTACCTCATAACCAACCATGTACTCACGTTGCCGCTTGACAATTCGTACGGCCTCTTCGGTAACCTGTCCGTTATCATTTAAAGCAAGACCTTTGCTCCGCATAATAATGAGAGCCTTTCGACAGGTCATCAGCTTAGTCAGCGATGCTATAGGCAGTTTTTTATTGCCATTAACGTCAATCTCTACTTTGCCGTCAGTCAGGTTGTATACATAGACACTTTTGCTATTATAGGTATTTTTGCTTCTAGCCCGGTATTCTCCAGTTCCTCTATCAGAGATAAAAAACCACATGAAAGAAACTATTGCAACCACAATGGTTACAATAGTTATCCAGATGCAAATTCTTTTTCTTTTATTCTTATTCTTATTATCGTATCTAGTTTCCAATATACCTTCTTACTAAAATTCTTACAGAAAGCATGATGCTAATTAAGACCAGCTTCCGAGATGGTTAATACTTTTATAGCATCTCTAGAAAAGCAGTAATTCTAGTATTAAGCTGCCCGACATCTGCTTTAGAATAGTCCGTTTCCACACTCAGGTACGGAATTCCCTTCTCCTCTGTTGCGAATTTTCCTATCGATTTAGATTCAATATTATATGTCAGACAGGCCGTAAGCGACATATCCACAACTCCGTCTACATTATATCGATCGATTAGTTTCCCTAGCAGTTCGTACCTATTCTTATTTGGAGTCATCACTGAACAGCCAATCTTAAGGTATCTATCTGCTATCGCTCCTATTATATCATCAGCCTCTGCATCCACAAGTCTATCAAAATTCTTATACCCAGAACAGTTCTCGTAACATACCACAACGCCACCATTATTTTCTATGGCATTCACGACCTTCATGGTTCCACTCCCCATCGGACATCCTGTTATTAAGGATTTATTAAATTGCACACAACCTACTATGAAGAGTGGTTTTTAAATGCTATATTTACAGATAATAAATGTAATCATTACGAGATTAGGAGAATTAATAATGGACAGTTCAAAACTACACAAACTGAAAGTCTTGTCTGGTGCACAGCTCAAGTATATTGCATTTATCTCGATGCTTATAGATCATACAAACAAAGCCCTTATATACCCGAATCTTACGGGTGGAAAACTGAATGTCTTAAGCGATGTATTTGATATACTAGGTAGAATTGCCTTCCCAATATTTGCCTTTCTACTTGTAGAGGGTTATTTCAAAACACGAAATAAATGGCGTTACCTCGGAACACTCCTATTGTTCGGAGCTATTTCTGAGGTGCCTTTTGACATGTTTACAAGCGCAGAATTCTACGAAAAGAATTGGAGCAACGTGATGTTTACGCTTGCACTCATGCTTATAACAATCTGGATTATAGATATACTTAAGGAAAAGATGAAGTCTTTACATATGGCTTTTTGGTACCTTGCATCTCTTTTCGTCATCATAGCAGGCATCGCTCTCTCCTTGTACTTTAGTGTCGACTATGACTACCACGGAATCCTGATTGCATACTTTTTCTATTTATTCCACGGGAGGGAGTTATTGGCAATTCCATTCTGTTTTGTTTCGATGATCAAGGAACCATGGGCACTACTTGGGTATGGGTTAGTTCTCACTTATGACGGAGAACGCGGAAAGCAGTATAAGCTTTTGAACTATTTATTCTATCCTGTACACCTGCTAATACTGGGGATAATTAGAATGAAATTGGGAATCTAAATTTTTTCTAGCGCTGCATTTTAACAACATAAAAATGCATGGTGCATAGTTATCAAAAACATATCACCTTTAATTCAAGAAAATAAAATGCTAAAGGCCTGATTCTAGGAATCAGACCTTTTTGCATGTGCGAAATATGGAGTTAGGAATATTTCGACCTGTGTTAATATGTGGCCAGCACCCACTACTTTGGGCACATGCCTTGAAAGCGATGACGCAGTACAATAATCTACTTACTATCGCTATTATGTCACCTATCTTATGCAAATTAATTCTATGGTATGGAATTATTCTAGTGTCAAGTGATTTTTTCTTTATTTATAAAATGCTTATGATTTATAGCATTTTTAGATTTGATGTATTATAAAAATATATAGAACTCATTTGAATAATTTTGCATATAAAAACCTTGGATTGATTCCAAGGCTTTTCATACTATAGCAATCTATTTTTTCTAGTCTATTATTTATCTAGTCTATCTTTATCTGAAGTTCCATCACCACGTGAAGTTCTCCTGATTTTTTTAATTTACTCGCAATCATGCCTATTACCGGATTTATTGCAATCTTTCACCATATCGAGCATAGGCGGTCTTGCGGAACATATCGATTGCCGACATATCAAACTTTTTTACAGAGCCAATATTTACAAGTGAACACAGGTACGTTCCCTCTGACTCATACTCGTATCCATGAGGCAAATCTATGGATAGTTCCTCTGTGTATGATTCTGATATAACCGCATGCCACGACTCCGTATCATCGATTGAAGTAAAACCATAATCCACAAAAGGGTTTACGTAATCTGAGAACAATACATCACTGATTGATGCTTCAAGTTCTATAGCACCAAATTCCCCACTAATACTATCTACAACGTGGTATCTATAGCGACCAGGCACACTCTTTATCCAATAGCTACCGATGTTCTGATTGCTCGTTTCATACCTAGATTTGAGTTCTTCTATGCGCTTTAGAAGCGTCGTGCCAAAACTTATTTCGTTCTTAAGTTCATCATAATATCTATCCAGATAACACGACATATTGTGTTCATAATCACCATGCCGCATCGCCTCGATTTCTCTAATGCTCAGATTAAGATTTTTGTGCTGAATTGTATCAAGCAACTCAAAAACCGCCATATTGTCATAGGTGCGGTAATTGTTGCTTTCATTGCGCTCCGAGACAATCACGCCTCTTTTCTCATAGTAGCGAATCATATCTCTGGATAAGTGCAAGAAATTAGCTACTTCTCCGATTGTGTACTTCATATCCCCACCCTATTAACCTTTGGCATGATTATATAGTATAGATGGTAGTTCGATGTGAATTGTTTTTATTATGTGCAAGGTATCATACTATAATTTTAAAATAATGTTGATTTTTTAAATATATAATTAAATTTATTATTTTCATTAAAAAATAAGCTTATATTTTTTAATGACGTGTTATATATCTGTACTATTTTTAAATTAGAGAGGTGATTTGCTCGACAACCCTAAAGCAAAAGTAAGAGATTTGCTTAAATATCTCAATATATGTTGTAAATAAAAAATAGATGATAATTAAGCGGACCCCTATCGAGGTCCTATTTACATTTTAAGACTTATGGCAATTATTTTTATATTATTTATTATCGAAACTGTATTATCCGGACTATGGAACACAACTAATGTAGCCATTTCAATTGTTAGCATCATTTTAAATCATTATTTTGCCGGTATAATCTCAATCCAATATCCGTCTGGATCTTCGATAAAATATATTCCCATCCCCTCATTAACAAAGACAATGCAATCTAACTCCTCATGAAGTTTAACAGAAGCTTCGATATCATCAGTAGTCATTGCAAGATGATACTCGAGTTCTCCTAGTTCATATGGCTCCTTGCGGTCGTGTAAATACGTGAGTTCCAGCTGAAAATCGGTTTTACCGTCACCAAGATAAACTAAAGTAAAGTTGTCGCCATGGTTTTCTCTAACTGGCTTTAGTCCAAGCGCCTTATCGTAAAACTCAAGGCTACGATCTAAATCTAAAACGTTGAAGTTAAAATGGTTAAAAGTAAACATGTTTTCTCCTTTAAATTGAATAGAATACAAATTCAATTGTATTAGCGATTTCCTAGAGCATCTTTTAAACTAGGAATTCGTTTGATACCATTTGAAGTTGATTTAATTAATTCGATTTCTTTCATACTTAAATAAAATTTTTCTGTATTATATCATACAATAATAGGCATCGATAATTGTCTATAAATAATTCAGCAGTATTAATGTACTAATAGTATAATCTAAGGTATTCTATTGACGTTTTGTTATATTTATTATTTAATTAGGATATTATCTTTCAAAGATGGATATAACCAGGTGCGTGCTTCCCCTACGCGAGGTGGGCATCTGATTTTTATTTGATATTCTGCACTCTACTTGCTTTATAAGCATGTATAACTTGCACAAAAAACTAAAACAATCATTTAAAAGTCAATGATTCTAATCATTTTGGCGGACACGGGAACCCGTGGCTTCTCGCCCCATCATTATTGCATAAAAAAGAGACGAGCCTAGCTCGTCTCTTTTTGGCGGAGGACATGGGACTACTATGGCGGCTGCAGTTCGAATTTCGCTTCGCTTAATCTCACTGACCGCCTCTGTATTTGACCTGCCTTACCTCTCCCTTCGCTTCGCTCGGCAGTCAGCTGGCTAGGTCATAATCGAACCTCACGGGAACCCGTGGCTTCTCGCCCCATCATTATTGCATAAAAAAGAGACGAGCCTAGCTCGTCTCTTTTTGGCGGAGGACATGGGACTACTATGGCGGCTGCAGTTCGAGTTTCGCTTCGCTTAATCTCACTGACCGCCTCTGTATTTGACCTGCCTTGCCTCTCCCTTCGCTTCGCTCGGCAGTCGGCTGGCTAGGTCATAATCGAACCTCACGGGAGCCCGTGGCTTCTCGTCCCATCATTATTGCATAAAAAAAGAGACGAGCTAGGCTCGTCTCTTTTTGGCGGAGGACATGGGACTCGAACCCACGGGGCTGTTACGCCTTACCTGATTTCCAATCAGGCTCCTTAGCCACTCGGTCAATCCTCCACACGCGTCTATCGCACTCTTGTTAAATCGTGCCTAATTAGATTAACATAAACAGAATCTAAACGCAAGTCGTTATTATATTCACGTGTATGGTATTATTTTAATATAAATAGAAAGGAGTCTCATATGCACGAGCTTATAGAACTATTAAAATCTGATATGAAGCCTGCACTAGGTGTAACTGAGCCAGGTGCTATAGCTTTTGCTGTTTCCACGGCTTGTTCGTACCTTAGCGGCGAGGTAGAGAGCATCGAGCTTAGACTTAATAGTGGTATATACAAGAATGCTTTTACCTGCGGCATACCAAGCAGCCCTCACCTAGGCAATCTATATGCCGCCGCACTAGGTGCAATCGCTGCCGACCCTTCTATGGGCCTCGAGTGCCTTTCTTCGGTTACTCCTGCAGATAATGAAGTTGCCGAGAAGATGATTTCTGATGGTCGCATTAAAGTTGTGCTATCGGAAGTGAGTAGCCGCATACACATAGAAGCAGTTGCTCGCTGTGGCGAAGAATCTGTAGAAGTCATCATCTGGGATAGTCACACCAACATTACGTGTATAAAGCACAATGGAGAGATCATACAAGGCAGTGATTCTCCTACTGATGAGCAATCTGAATCAACTGAGCCACCGATAATTCACAAGTATACCCTCCAAGACTTCGTGAAACTTGTAAATGAAGTCCCCTACGAAGATATAGAGTTTATAAAAGATGCTTACAAGGTAAATTTGGATCTTTACAAAATATCTATGGATAGCGACCGCACGACTTTTGCGAAATCACTTTATGCTATTAACGGAAACAAAACTATCAGTGACAATGATGTAAATACCGCGAACTTACTCTGCAACGCAACTATCGAAGCGAGAGTGCTCGGCCTCGACGCTCCTGCGATGAGTATTACGGGATCTGGTGCACATGGAATTATCGCCACACTTCCACTATATGGATACTGTAAAATCCATAACATCAAAGAAGAGAAGCTTATCCGAGCAACCGCTCTTAGCTATCTAGTATGTACGTATATAAAGGAGTACTCTGGCAAACTATCTGCATTTTGCGGATGCGCTATTGCTGCTGGTAGCGGCATGGCTACTGCTCTCGTTTATCTTGACGAAGGTGATACTGATGCAATGTACAGATGTCTTAATAACATGGCTAGTAGCATAACTGGAATGATCTGCGATGGCGGAAATCACGGCTGCGTTATGAAGGGTGTTTCTGCTGTGGATACGGCTTTTCGCTCAAAAGACTTCGCGATGGCTGGCATCTGTATAGAAAGTCTACATGGCATTAATGGATCTACCCCCGAAGAGACGATGCACAACATGGGCTTAATCGCCTCTCCTGGTATGGTCAAGACCGAGGAGACGATTCTAGATATTATGAAGTCAAAGCTATAACGACAAAGCGGACGGTAATACCGTCCGCTTTATCTTTTTCGATTCAGCTTGAAAATCGATTGAGCTTTTACTATTCGTAAATCTTATATTCCTTTGTCTCAAGAGCTCTGATAGCTCCCTCAGCAAGGGACTTCATCTCTTCCTCACCAGGGAATCTTAGAACTGTAGCAATCTTTCCTACGTAAGAAGTGATATCTTCGCAGAATTTATCACTGTAAGCCATTCCACCAGTGTAAACGATTGCGTCTACATCAGAGCGAAGAACTGCTGACATCGCACCGATATCCTTTGATAGCTGATATGCGATTGCTCTGAATGCACCTAGGCACTCCTGATCACCCTCATCAAACGCCTTGTCTTCTACTGTACGGAAATCCTTTGTTCCTGTGTAAGAGAAAACACCAGCCTCGTGACCGATGATTTTCTTGACTTCAGCCTTAGTCTTTCCAGAGAAGCATAGGTTAACTAGAGCATTTGCAGGAAGAGAACCACCTCTATCCATACCCATTGAACCTTCGTCCTTTACATTGAATACGTCTACAACTCTACCCTTCTTGTGAGCTGCAACAGATACTCCACCACCGAGGTGGGCAACGATTAGGTTTAGCTCCTCATATGGCTTTCCAATTTCCTTTGCTGCCTTTCTAGCAACAGACTTCTGGTTAAGAGCGTGGAAGAAGCTCTGTCTCTCCATACCCTTTAGTCCAGTGTATCTAGCAATGTCATCTAGCTCATCTACGCAAACAGGGTCTACGAAGAAAGCTGGGATTCCAACTTTGTCTGCAAGCTCCTTGGAAATATATGCTCCGAGGTTTGCAGCGTGCTCACCGTAAGGTGGGTTCTTAATATCTCTGATAACTGCATCATTTACGATGTAAGTTCCAGATGGAATGTGCTTAAATAGTCCTCCACGACCGCAAACTGCATCGAAGTCTTCGAGCTTGTAGCCTTTCTCCTCGATAGTCTTCATAATTACATCGCGACGGAATGGCATCTGATCTACAATGTTTGCATACTTATCCATCTCAGCAGCATCGTGGTCAATACCTACGCGCATAAGCTCCTGATCATTTTCGTATACCGCAATCTTTGTGGATGTTGCACCAGGGTTGATTACAAGAATCTTCATGTTACCAATTTCTCCTTTCGTTACCTCAATATTTTAATCATGTCCTTAGTATAAATACTTTCGAACGTGATAACATGACTATTTATTTTTGTTACCCGCTTTGCGTCGCTCAATTTCTTTTAGGAGTTTCTTGCGAAGTCTGATGTCATCAGGAGTTACTTCTACAAGCTCGTCCCCATTAATGAATTCGAGCGCTTCTTCTAGGGTAAATGTTCTTGGCGGTGTCAGCTTGATTGTATCATCACTTCCTGCCGCACGCATGTTAGAAACCCTCTTGGCTTTACTTGGGTTTACAACCATATCTTCGCCTCTAGAGTTCATTCCTACTATCATACCTTCATAAACGTGAGTTCCAGGCTCTACGAACATCTGGACACGCTCCTGAATGTTAAATATCGCATATGGTGTGCAGTTCCCCTCTTCCTGGGATACCGCTACTCCGTTAGTACGCTCTGGAATCTCACCCTTCCAAGGTTCGAACCCCTCAAAACGTCTAACCATAGTTCCTTCACCATGAGTATCGTTGATAAATTCACTTCTATATCCCATGAGTCCACGAGTTGGAACGGAATATTCAATCTTGGAGTATCCGTTTCCTTCACTCATCATCTGCTTCATCATACCCTTACGTATATTAAGCTTTGAGATTACCGAGCCCGAATATTCATCAGGAACGCTCACTACAACCTCTTCAACTGGCTCGAGCACCTCTCCCTTTTCTCCGCGCTTCGTTACTACCTCAGGCTTTGATACAGCTAGTTCATATCCTTCACGGCGCATATTTTCAATTAGAATCGATAGATGAAGTTCACCTCTTCCAGATACCTTGAATGCATCAGTTGAGTCAGTAGGCTCTACTACTAGACCAATATTAACCTCGAGTTCCTTCTCAAGTCTTTCCTTAATATGTCTACTGGTTACGTATTTTCCGACTTTACCGGCAAACGGCGAAGAATTAACCATGAAGTTCATCGATAGAGTTGGCTCTTCGATGCTTATATTACCAAGGGATTCAGGGTGCACAGGATCGCAGATTGTCTCTCCTATCGAGATATCGGAAATACCCGACACAACGACGATATCTCCACATTCAGCTTCGTCCACTGACATTCTCTGAAGGCCTCTATATACGAAGACCTGATTTATTTTGGCATTGTACGACTCTTCCTTATCCTTCATGACTGCTACTTGCTGTGCAGCCTTGAGAGTGCCTCTCGTAATTCTGCCTATTCCCAATCTACCAATATAGTCATCATATGCAAGTGAGGAAATCTGTAGTTGTAGGGGTTGCTCTCTCAAATCCGGGTATGTATCGCAGTGTTCAATAATCTTATCAAGTAGTGGCTCTATATTGAAATCACCATATCCCTTAGGGCTCTTCTTAATCTTAGTTGTTCCATCATCTACCATGATGTCAGCAACCTCACTAGGATCACATACAGCAATTCCCTGTCTGGCGATACCATACATAATCGGGAAGTCGAGCTGCTCGTCATTAGCCTCGAGATCCATAAACAATTCATAAACCTCGTCAACTACCTCATCTATTCTAGCATCCTTCTTGTCTATCTTGTTGATAAACAAGATAGGGTTTAATCCCTGTTCAAGTGACTTATTGAGCACGAACCTGGTCTGCGGCATAGGACCTTCACTTGAATCTACTAGCAGAATCACAGTATCTACAGTCTTCATGATACGCTCAACCTCAGAGCTGAAGTCAGCGTGTCCTGGCGTATCTACTATGTTGATTTTGTAGTCCTTATACATAATCGAGCAGTTCTTGGAATATATAGTAATTCCACGCTCTCTCTCGATTGCGTCACTATCCATTACACACTCTACAACCTCCTCATTGTCTCTAAACGTGAGATTGTGCAAGTAGAGCATCAACCAGTGTTGATTTTCCTGCATCAACGTGTGCAATTACGGCGATATTAATTATCTTATTCTTTTCTCCCATCGTTACCCCTTCTAACTGGCTATACAATATTTATCTACCCGAGCTGAGGAAAAATCTCCTTCTGCGGTTAATCACGTAGTAAACGCTTTCAATAGTTCTTTCAAATTGGTGAAGTTCCCTCACCAAGACCTCCACATCACCATTCGAAACGTTAACTGTAGACGTGCGTCCTTCAGTAACTATTTCGAACCATTCTGGAGCTGGAACTTTGAAACCTCTGAATTTCTGCGCCCATATCTCATACTGTGAGAATTGCATAGCATAAGGTAACATTTCGTAGAAATATTCTGAGTTTGACTGCTGCATTATCGCAATATCCATAGGCTGCGCTTCTTCGATGAAGTTACGTATACCCATCATTCTATTTGCAAGACGAGCATTCTCACGAGCTCTAGCTGTCATAAGGCATGACATGATTGCCCCAATAGCACCAGTCACTAGTATCAGCATCGGTATTATTATCGACTTATTGCACTTATATACCAGGTATCCTACGTATATGAGTTCAGCAACATAAAGTGCAGAATACATCGAAATTGAGGCCTTGAAATGCTTCCAATCCATATCATACCTGAGATCAAATCGCCGTGCGATAATATTTAAAATACCCATGGAAAACACGAACAATCCTGCTGGCAGACCATATCTTATCTCTTCTTCGTACACATACATGGATGTTAGTACCGGTATTGCAGAAATCGCTAATGATATAGCGATAGTGCTTACGTATCTAAAAAGCTTAGATACCGTAGTGCTCGCTCTCATCTCACGCGAGCTATAACCACTTGCAACACTGCTTTCTACATCAGTGAGAATTCTCTTGAGCTTTATACCGATGTCTTCCATCTCGATAGCTCTTCCATCATACACATCCTCGAATAGTTCTGTATAAATAGCACGTATATATCTATCTTCATCAATCGATGGCGCTGCAAGTTTTACAAGTTTATACTTCTTAGGCGCATACTCAACGACCTTGAGGCATCCAGCCACTCCGAGCCTAACGATTAGTGGCACGATGTCTCTTATAGAAAGCTGCCCGTTAAACACATAAGCTACGTCAGCTGTGGATATTCCATCGATTGGCTCTGCAAGTACCTTTTTCTTGAACTTAGGATCTCTTCCTCCAGCCAACCATAAAATAAGCGATAGAAGCGCTACTGCCATGAAGAGCACTCCTCCAAAAACTATGGTCCATTCGTTGTTAAGAGGCTTCTTCCAATATCCATTAGGAAGCTCTGCCTTGAATGTAATACCGAAGTCAGATGGAATAAGTGAACCACTCATTGTAATCGTGTTTCCATCTATCGAGTACGACATTTTGTTAGATACATCCTGTGAACCGAATTGACCTGCATAGTACTGTAGGTCATCCCATGGAAAGTCTTCAGGAAGCACTAGAGTGAACTTGAAGTTTTGAATAGGCACTTCCCAGTCAGGCGAAAGTGCAGTCAAATAAAATAAGTCATAGTTCGTATTCTTGTCCGCATACTCCTTTACGACGTAAGTGATATAGAATGTGTGACTCCCCTTCTTTAAACTTGTTTTATCTTTAATAATGATGTTGTACTTTGAGCCGTTTTTTACCAAAGAAAAATCAGTACCCTTAACATCTACATCGCTAATCATGTAGTTTCCTGCAGGTACATCAAATTTAAGTTCCGAAAGATTATTAGGAAGATTAACCGTTATCTGCTTAGTAACTTCGTAATTGTGATTTTTCTTAACAACCGCCTTAAAATCATAATTGTTAATCTCATAGCTGTTGTCCTTAGTTGCACCGAAAGAATCAGCCAAAACAAACCCCTGACTAACGCTCATAATTACGATAATTAGCAGCAATCTAATTAAGTATTTGTATGTATTTGACAACGCTCTACTATTGCTCGTCATTATACGTCTCCTTTAGGCAATACTTCTAAATATTATACCGCATAAAAGGGCTTAGCACAATAATTCAAAGGAACATAGAATAGTTGATACACTTTGCACCTTAGTATAAAATACAGAATAGATACTATATTAACGAGGACACTATATGAAGAGACAAGATTATATATCATGGGATGAATATTTCATGGGAGTTTCCCTGCTTGCAGCTAAGCGAAGCAAGGACCCAAACACACAGGTTGGAGCGTGCATTGTCGATAGTAACAATGTAATTTATCCACAGGATACAACGGATTCCCTGTTGGTTGCTCGGATGATGATCTGCCTTGGGAAAGAACTGGCGAGGACACCAAGTACCCTTACGTTGTTCATGCAGAGCTCAATGCAATTCTAAATTCAGGGGGTAAGTCACTTAGAGGTGCAACGATTTACGTTGGACTTTTCCCATGTAATGAATGTGCTAAGGCAATTATTCAGTCCGGCATCAAGGAGGTCGTATATCTAAACGATAAGTATGCTAACGAGAAATCCACCTTAGCATCTAAGCGAATCCTAGGCATGGCGGGAATCAAACTTCGTAGACTTACACCGAGGGAAAAGAGCCTCGTACTAAGCTTCGAAAATGAGCTTGATAGATAGCACTTAGATTTATCACGATTATTATTAAGGAATTATTTTGTTAATTGGAGGTACTGTTATGAAACTTCTAGTTGTTGGTCCTCGCGGCAAAATGGGTCGCTTAATCACAGAGATTGCTGCAGACCGCGAAGAGATCACTATCGTCGGTGGTGTCGCTCCTGCTGATAGAGATTACATCGGTAAGGACATCGGAGAAGTCGCTATGGTCGGCAGAGTGCTAGATGCCCCTGTTGTTTCGGACATCGAAGAGCTAATTGATGACTGTGATGTGATCATCGATTTCGCCACTGTTGAGCAGGCTATGACTACACTCGAAGCTGCGAAAAAGCACAAGAAAGCACTAATCTGTGGAACTACGGGTTTCAGTCAAGAACAGCGGGAAGCATTTGAAGAAGCAGGCAAAATAATCCCTGTAATGCTTGCGGCTAATACATCTAGACTTGTAAATGTTATGTATAAACTAATCGAAGATGCTACGAAATTAGCTGGTGATGTGGATGTTGAAATTCTCGATATGCACGATGGTACTAAGCTTGACTCACCTAGTGGTACGGCTAAAGAAATCGGAGAGCTCGTAGCTAAAACTAGAGACGAATCTCTCCACGATGTAGATAGATACGGCAGGCAAGGACGATGCCCTCGCGAGCATGGCGAAATTGCTTTTCACTCCATCAGAGGCGGAGATATCTCAAGCAGCCATACGACATATTTTGTTGGTCTCGGTGAGAGACTTGAGATTACTCATCACTCTCAGAGCTTTAAGTGCTTTGCTGCCGGTGCAGTTGACTGTGCAGTTTACCTCAGCAAGCAGCCTGTTGGATCATATACGGTTCAGGATTGCTTTGGGCTGTAGACTATTTATGTCAATCAACCCATAGTGAATATATTGACTTCTGCTCCTTTATTTGTTGTTTATAGACCGTATTTAAAGTGTAGCAGAAGTTTTTCATCTATAATGATATTTGTTTATTACCCTACCTCATATTACTAACTGTATAATTATTTATATTAAGATTTAAAGCTTGATTTGTAGTTTTTTTATTATTCTTTATGATGAAACCAATAAGAATGGAATCCAGAATTAACAACAAATCCTCCCTTAGGTACTTGTCGTATTGTATTAACTATATTGATGTAGTCCCCTACCCCAAAAATAAATGGAAATGCACAGTATGATAATACTTTGGTTCCTATATATCCCATGTTTACAAAAAACACAGCCCAGAAAACATATGGAATAACGGCAAAGATTAGTGTTGGCGCAATGGACATTAGTATAAATCTTTTTTTCTCGAGTGGCTTTGTAGAATGGCATACTAACACTCCATTGTTTAGTGATATGTATATCTTCACATCCGCATTTTTCCGTAACACACCGCATGGATATATTCATGTAATATCGCCTGTACAATCCAAAGAGCCACTATATCCAAAGTAAAGTAATCTGCACCTATGTATGGTACACCCTGAATATCAGAAATTACCTTACTTACGGTAACAAAAATAATCGTTACGACTATTGCTAAAAGTAACATCTTAAGAACAAACGCCTCAACATCCTTGCTCTCCTTGAACATAACTGCATTATCAGGCAGATTCGCTTCTTCTAGATTATGCAAATCTTTAATTAATTTATGCTTATTTAAAAACTTATACATAAAGATGTCCTAATATATACGATATAATCAATGAGGTAATAATACCTAAAAAAAACAGTACAAACTTATTCATATTTTCTCCAGTAAGCGGTGGTACTTTACTAGTATCACCGCTAAATATAATTTATAACTAATCTATTGCTATTTTCCCCTATTCCCCCAAATGTATTTTTCCGGAGCACACCATCCACATATATAATCTAACATATCTGCAATCCACTGCTTATTTAGACTATCCGCTAAATCGCTCTATCAACTTATCCGCCTGCTTTATGCCGTCGCATGCTGCTGATGTAATACCACCTGCATATCCACAGCCCTCACCTGCAGGATAAATGCCGGAGATTGTTGTGCTTTCGCCCGTCTCCCTATCTCTAATAACTCTTAGAGGTGCCGAGCTTCTAGTTTCAACAGCTTTAATCACTGCATCTGGGCTATCATATCCGTGAATCTTCTTAGCGAAATTCGGAACCGCCTCTCTAATCGCCTCATACGCAAAGTCCGGAAGAGATGCTATGACCTTATCTGCTTTTCCAGAGAGGAACTCACCCATATTACATGTTGGAGGTTTGTAGTTTCCACCACCGTTTTCAAAAGCGAGCCTTTCGTACTTCTGCTGGAATCTGATGCCTGCTAGCACATCATCGGATTCAAAATCGCTCACTCTCACATCGCAGAGAATACCACTGTTAGCAGTCCCGCTATCTCTCCTTCTGTTGCTCATACCGTTAACGCAGACTTCTCCTCTATGTGTCGAGCAAGTTACAACCTCTCCTCCAGGGCACATGCAAAAAGAATATACGCCTCTACCATTGCTCGCTTTGTACGAAACCTTGTATTCCGCTGGCGGAAGCCTATCCTCTGATCCGTACTGTGCTCTATCGATTAGCTTTTGTGGATGCTCCATTCTAACTCCTATAGAAAGTGGTTTCTGCTCCATCTCAAGATTCGCTTCTTTGATAAGTTCATACGTATCTCTCGCACTGTGACCAGTTGCCAAGATCATTGCATTAGTCGCAAGTACTTCCGTTCCTCCGTCTGGAGAAGTGATGGTAACAGACTCGAGTTCGCCATTTGAAATCGATATGTTGCAGAGCTTTGCTCCAAACCTAACTTCACCACCAAGGGCAATTATCTGTTCTCTAAGCCTTACTATCACTGCTCTCAGCACGTCTGTACCTATGTGAGGCTTATGCTTATATATAATTTCTTCTCCTGCACCAGCGTCAGCAAAAGTCTCCATTACGAACTTGATATTAGGATCTTTGATGCCGCTAGTTAGCTTTCCATCTGAAAATGTACTCGGCTCCACCTTCTCCGAATAGAATATTGGAATCTTCATTTAGAACGCCCTCGTTTTTAAATGCCTCTACATCCTTAACACGTTCAGCCATACTTTTACCGCGCTCTATGACTATAGGTCTATATCCATTCCTAGCAAGCTCTAGGGCAGCAAATATCCCACACGGTCCAAAAGCCTACGACAAGCGGGCGACCTGTAAGCTTCCCGTTTCCAGACTCTGGTTCCACTTTTTTTCAATTGGATTATGCACATTACACTTGTGCTTTTTGCAAGTCTAGGTGCCACTTGTACTCTTGTCGTAAAATCAACGGTATACACCATGAAGATATTTGACTTGTCCCTTGCATCTATCGACTCACGAGCGACCTGCCAAGTCATGATGTCTGAAGCTTTTAATGATAGTTGCTTAGATATTTTGTCCGGTAAATCGGTCATTTCACGCCCCACAGGTAGCTTCACTTCGCTTATCCTATATGAATATTTGCCAGGCGTCTCTCCGCCACGCCATACTCTATCTATAATTCTCGCCTCCATACTTTATCCTTCTTTATATAATCCTATTCATATCTAAAGCTAAATACGTCCTGCTGCTGCACCTGCACGCTTTCCTGTTAAGAACGCATGATTGAGGTTATATCCGCCGCAGAAGCCGTCATAATCTAAAATTTCGCCAACTATAAATAGGTTACTTACTAGCTTTGACTCAAGCGATAATCGATCAACTTCAGATTCTATAACTCCACCTGCAGTGCACTGCGCTTCCTTCCACCCCTTCTGGCCGGTTGGCTGAAATTTAAGCGCACTAGCACTGGCTACCAGTTTCTCTCTAGCTTCCTCTGTTTTTAATACCGAAGAGTTTTCATCTGCTTTAAAACCTGCCTGCTTAATTATTTCAAGTGCTACACCTTCCTTGTAGACAGTCTTAAACACATCTACAAGCTTCTCACTTACACACGATTCTTTGCGCACACTAGAAGCTCTCTCAGCCGCACATTTTAACACTTCTCCTAAATTAATCTCACTACATAAATCAAGTTCGATTTGAAATTTGAAAAACCATCACCCCGTTCAAATCTCATCATCTTAGATAGGTTAAATATGCAGATGCCCGAGAGACCAAACTTAGTGAATTGTACTTCACCGTCTTCCCTATGTATCTCTTCACCGTTCTTAAGCAGCTTTGCTTCCGCGCGCACTCTTATACCTGATAACTTTGATAAATCTTCATCCCCACACTCTATCGGTGCAAGTGAAGGCACAAGTCTAGTTACTGTATGACCAAGATTCCTAAGCCATCTATATCCGTCGCCCGTTGAACCGTAGACAGGTGCAGACTTTCCACCAACCGCTACTACAAGAGTTGATGAGTATATAGTGTGTATATGACCATTATGAATTCCACCTTCGTAATTTATTGCTCCTATGGAAACAGTAGTTACGAACCCAGCTCTACAACTATCACTTGATACTTCAGATACGGTTAAACCAGTATATACCTTTACACCGAGCTGTTTTAGCCTTAATTCAAGCATATCTGAGACATCAGCTGCAGACTCAGATACAGGGTAGAGAAATCCATTGTCGTTAGTTTTAGTCACTATGCCTAGAGAACTCAAAAATTTAATTACCTCGCCAAAGCCATTTGCCTTAACGTTAGTTATATTGCATCTTCCATTACCAGTCGCACGAAGTTTACGGCCCATGATTTCATTTTTTTCAATCAAAACCACATCAAGCTCAGCATTGCTTCGCTTGGCGCTTATTGCAGCGGCCATACCTGCTGGTCCACCGCCGATAATTAAAATGTCACATCTTAGTGATTCGGGAAACTGCGGGCTTTGAAAAGAGCTCTTTTGCCCCTTATGTTTTTGAGCCATAAATACACCTTCTTGCATATATAAAATCATATAATTATATCATAATAGGCTAACACAAACATGCTCAGATGATTGTATTAGCCCATAAGTCCTATATTTATTAAATCTATTTATTCGCTATGCTCTATGCGAACTTCTCCGATGCTGCCTTCAGCTGTTCCGCTTTATCTATATCTTCCCATCTAACGCCAAGTGCATCTCTGCCGAAGTGTCCGTATGCGGCTAGTGATCTATAGATAGGCTTTAGAAGATCGAGCTGCTTGATAATAGCAGCAGGTCTCATATCGAAGTTATCTCTCACTAGCTTGGCGATATCTTCATCCTTGAGGTTTGCAGTCCCATAAGTATTTACATATACGGAAACCGGCTCTGCGACACCGATTGCATAAGCTAGTTCAATCTCGCATTTACGAGCAAGTCCAGCAGCGACTATATTTTTTGCAATATATCTAGCCATATATGCACCACTTCTATCAACCTTCGTTGGATCTTTGCCTGAGAATGCACCACCACCATGGCTAGCATACCCACCGTAAGTATCAACGATAATCTTACGTCCAGTAAGACCAGAGTCACCCTTAGGACCACCGATTACGAATCTACCAGTAGGATTTACAAATATCTTTGTCTCATCGTCTATTAACTCAGCAGGGATTATTGGCTTAATTACATGTTCGACCATATCACGTCTAATCTGCTCGAGAGTTGCATCTGGATCGTGCTGTGTAGAGATTACTACAGTATCAACTCTTACAACCTTGTCATCATCATACTCAACTGTTACCTGAGTTTTACCATCTGGTCTTAAGTAGCTAATTGTGCCATCCTTTCTAACTTCAGCAAGTCTTCTTGCTAGTTGGTGAGCGAGTGAAATTGGCATAGGCATGAGCTCATCTGTCTCATCACAAGCAAATCCAAACATCATACCTTGGTCTCCAGCACCTGTCATCGCATCGTCACCAGCTTCAGTGCCTTCCTTTACCTCAAATGATTCATTAACACCCATAGCGATATCTGGGGACTGCTCTTCAATGCTTACGAGCACCGCACAAGTGTTGCCATCAAAGCAAACTTCACTGCAATCATATCCGATACCTTTTACAACATCTCTGACGATGCCTTCGATATCAACTGTACAAGTAGTTGAAATTTCGCCAAATACAAGTACGAACCCTGTCTTAGTTGCAGTCTCGCATGCTACGTGAGCATGTGGATCCTCGGCAATTATTGCGTCAAGAATCGCATCAGAAACTTGATCGCAGACTTTATCTGGATGTCCTTCTGTAACCGACTCTGATGTAAATAGCTTCTTCATTAAAACCTCCTCTGGACAGCCGTTAATCTGCCCTCTATACAAAAAAACTCTTCAGCATGAGCCACATGCACGAAGAGACAATTTCCAACTATATATGTGAATATGTCTCCTCATCTTTCAGGCTTTGCCTGTGGGACTTGGCACAACCGCAATACACGATGCTGCCGCGAGTTCACCGGGCCCATTCCCTCACTCGCTCTTAATAAGGATTTCAAAAGTATTATATATGTATTTTGATGAGTGTCAAGTTGCAGATGTTACACATAATGGTTTTTTGAGAAAAATGCTATCAGGAGCGAGATTATGTCATAGTTTTGGTATAATTAAAATGTTATATATCGATAAGGAGATTTAAGATGCCTGAACTACGAGTTATAGAAGGTAAACTTTCAAATAAATATAATCATTTCATAGATTATCGCTTTGATTCGTGTATAGCTACTAACACACGTCTCATGGGCGTTGTTGCGATGAAGGTGTCATGGACTGCAAAGGATGGAAGCAAGGACAAGCTATTCCAGCTGATTCACCTCGATTTCTCTGAGTACGGTGTAGATGATTACTGCGAAATATTCTCAAACGCTAACAATCCAGAGGGCGGACGCGAAGTCCGATCCGAATGGAAACGAATATCAGGTAGTCTCGGTGGCAGTGAAATTAAGATTCCTTTCTTTACAATGATACAGCTAATCGATGAGGTTGTAGCGACTAATGAAAAGTATTATGAAAACCATGAGATATTTATTCAAGATTTTCGTAAGGAAACACTGATGAGACTAAACCTTATGAAGGAGGCATCTAGTAAGCTGCTCTATGAAGCTGCTAGCTTTGATAAAAAAAGCAAAGAAGGACAGCAGTTAGTCTGCAAATCCCCTCTCACCTCGTTCGAACTCATCAACTACTTCCTTATGAGAATGCTTGATAAAGATTATCACGGTGCTTCATTCCTCGGAGATATAAGCATTAGCGAGATGAAGCGAAGTAGGTTTAAGGAAATTGGTCTCGCTGAGCTAGTCAGAAATAAAATATCAAAAGCGACCACTGCCGCTACTCCTAACGGAGAAGCGACAGTGTACAAGTGTAAATTCACAGCGCTTTCCAATTCATATATCTATGGAGAAGCATTGATAACGCTATCACCGCGCAGCCTCACACGAACACGCCGCATCTTGGAGTTCGAAGTGACGACCCTAATGAATATCTCAAGCTACGAGGCAGCGCTTCAGCTCCAGCAGGCCGAGTATATAACACTGTACGAATTAACAGTGCCTGCAGAAGCATTCGATTTGGATGATTCCGTCTTCGGGGCAGACGCCTCGATGACGCCAGCCCCTAACGGAATCACGTATGTCCTTTATAACAAAGACAACTATCATGTAGATTCATCTAATTATTTTATGAATCATGATTTATATGGGGCATATCTGCTTACACAAAGCAACGAGCTAGTGGTCATGAGTCACGACATCATCAAGATAACAAACATGGAAGCAGATATAAGCAGGAGCATGAACTCTGACAAACTCGAATTAAAAGGCAGATATAAGCTAGAGACACAGGTCTTTAAGAGCTTTTCTGAGATGCCTGGGGCTAAGTTTAGCGAAATGATTTACAACCCCGAAGATAATGACTAAATTTATCAGTCAACTGTTGTTCTTTCGGCAAATGAATTTAATGCAAGTTATCCACATCGCTCGAATCCCAATAAAATGCACACATCACGAATTATCCACATAAAAGTCAAAAATCGTATACAATCTTTTCAACATAATAAAGTGGATAAGTTAATAATGCTAATTGTGTAATTTCCAAGGCTTAGCGATTCTAATTTCAGATGTCAAGAGAAGTTATCAACAGTTTTCAAAAATACTTTTACATAATTTTGTTCGATTTATGAAAGAATAGTTCAACATGGAGGAAATATGAAAACAAAAAAAGTTTTCCACAGTGATCAATACTTAAAAACACTTGAGGCGACAATAATCGACATGATTATTGTTAAAGATAGAACCGAAATCATAACAGATAAAACTATTTTTTTCGCTGAAGGTGGTGGGCAACCTGGCGACAGAGGAACTATCCATCTATCAGATGATAGCAGCAAAATAGTAACAATTTTTGATACTCATGATTCGGGTGATGCGGTCGCCCACTACACAAATGATGAAGTACCATTTACAGTCGGCGACAAGGTCACATTAGAACTAGACTGGACATTCCGTTTCACAAATATGCAGAGACACTATGGCGAGCACATCCTTAGTGGAGCGATCTACAAACTGTATAAAGGATCTAATAAAGGCTTCCACATGGGGAAAAATTATATAACCATAGATATTGATCTCGGAGGTGAGCTCATGACCGAAGAAATGCTCTCAGAATCTGAGCTTCTCGCCAATGAAGCGGTGTGGAAAAACCTCCCTATTCAGGCTCATCAGTTTGACTCAGTTGAGGCAGCTAATGATATGCCACTTAGAAAAGCAGTTAATGAGAAGGTAGATGGCAACGTTGTTATCGTTACGGTTGGTAATCCTGATGACCCATTCGACTGCTGCGCATGTTGCGGCACATACCCTTCCTTTAGTGGCGAAGTTGGGATAATAAAAATTTTTAAGGCTGAGCCTAACAAGGGGATGACCAGAATCTACTTTGACTGTGGCCGAAACGCACTGCTTCACTACCGCGAGTCGCATAAGATTCTTACCGAAGTAGCGGAGAAATTCTCATCAAAACCAGAGAATCTAATGCACGCCATTGCTAAGAAGGACAAAGAAGAAACCGAGTTAAAGACAGAGCGCGCAAATCTTGCTGAATATGTTCGCAGTGTTGAAGCAGAAGTGATTGTACATAGTCTCGAAGCCGGCACAAACTTCATATATAAGGAGTATGATAGCATCGCTCCAAATGATCTTCAGAAGCTAGGCTTTAAGGCACTCGAGATGATTGACGGAAAAAAGCCACTCCTCGCCCTTGCAAATACTTCTTCACATACGCTCATGCTAGTCTCCGACGGAACCTACCCTTGCGGCATGCTCGTTAAAGAACATGCTAATAACTTCAGCGGAAAAGGGGGAGGACGCGATGATAATGCCCGAGCGCAATTTGATAGTAAGGATAATCTAGTATCATTTGTAGAAGCGATAAAACAAAATTTATAGGTTGATAAATATTCATAGGGTTGTGATATAATTAGTTTAAGGAGGCGATGTTATGTCAAATAAAGTCATAGTAACAATTGGAAGAGAATTTGGTAGCGGCGGTCACGAAGTTGGCAAGAGACTTGCAACGGAGCTAGGAATCAAATTCTATGATAATGAATTCATCAGCATGGCAGTTCAGAAGACTGGCTTCCACGAGGATTACGTTAAGAACAACGAGGAGAAGGCTCCTGATTTTGCAGCTAGTGCACTCTTTTCAGGAATCGAACTATATCAGCCATCTCCATACGATAAGATTCAAGCAGAAGAATATAAGATTATTAGAGAAATCGCTTCTGAGGGTAGCTGTGTTATCGTAGGACGTGGTGCAGACTACATACTTAGAGATCAGTCACATGTTAGCATCTTTCTATTTGCTCCTCTAGAGGATAGAGTAAAGCGTAAACTTGCTCTCCTTTCTGGACAGGATGCAAAGAGCATGACTCCTGCTCAGATGGAGAAAATAGTCAAGCAGATGGACAAGCAGCGCCGTAGATACTACGAATACTACACTGACACAAAGTGGGGAGACAGGGATTCATATGATCTGCTCATCAACACTAGCCGTGCAGGCATCGATGGTGCAGTAAAGATTATCAAGACATATATAGAGTCGAGCCGTGGTGAGAGTATGATGCCAGATTAGATTTTTGTTCAACTCTAAATATTAACTACAATATTTACTATATGGCAATATAAAACGCGGGTTATAGGACAAAACGTGTTGGTCGCTAGTCCCAATAATTCTGAAATTCAGATGACTTATGCAGCTCTCCCCAGACCACCGCATCTCCCCATGTAGGGATAGATGAAGTGCGTTTATCTAACTCTGAAATCTTCTGGTATATCGCTGCAATACTTTTGTCCGTTGGCATTACTTTTAATAGCTCAGAAACAGAAAGCGGTCTTGGTGAGTGCACATAGCACCACCAGAAGACCGCTTTTATTCTTCTTTCAACAGATAGTCCACGGTGATTCCTTAGCAAGGCTCTTAGCCTTGCATTTATACCGCCTTCTATCTGGTTATTTGTAGATGGAGCCTTGCCTATCTTAGCTATTAAATCTTCATCCAAATAAGTGAATAGAGTGCCTTCTTTTACCAACCTAGAAAGAGATCTCTGTGCCTTTAAAAGTCTTTCATGCGTTGCTCTCCAATTGCCGTTTTCATCTAGTGACCTTTGGCTCAGAAACTTGTTGTGTTTTCTCATCCAATCTAAGAATTCATCTACCCATTTATCTGCTTCAGATCTAGTTTCTAGGTGTAGTAGTCTTTTAGCAAGAGCATATAATTCAGCCCCCTGCAAGGGTTTTTAGAGTCTTGTTGTAGTATATCTTCTTACTTGAGAAAACACATGAAAAAAAGGCATCTCTGGTGCTTTGCATGAGGCCATACCTTTCTCAAAAGCTTTATTAAATCCTTTTTCCTCCATCCGAAACTACAAGTGCAGGTTCAGTAATCCTAGACATTAATGAGATCCATGCATTTGCATGCTCATAGCGGCATAAGTACCAACCTAGCACATGGTTTCTGTCACAGCAAATTAAAAACACAAGCATTACGGCACAGGTAAATTCCATCTACGAATACTACTGAATGCTTTTTCTTCTACAACTGGTGGTAATGTCCATATATCCCAAAAATTTGGATGTTTTTTTCGCCTAAATGTACGACCACCTCCAGGCATATACTTTTGAATATCTTTGCTAAAAAGCCACTTAAGAAATATATTAAGCTGCTTGGTTAGATTGTCTATTTTAGGGGAAAACGCCATCTTACAATTACAACAAAACCACCTCTGTGTTCCTGTATTTGTCTTACCATATTTCGAGCAACACCTACCACAAACAGGGCAAATAACACGCTTCATTTTACAATCCTCCTAGAATACTATTTCTAAGGAAGATATAACCCTAATACGCCTTGAAATTTCAAGTGTTTTAGACGATTTTACCAACACGTTTTGTCCACCCTGTATCTTCTTTCAAAAAAGATATAACCGCTGTAGCCGTTGAAATTTCAACGACCGCAGCGGTTTTTACCAACACGTTTTGTCCTATAACCCAAAACGCAGATGTTTATGATTGAATCAGCAAAGATTCATTCTTTAGCATCTGCGTTATACGTTTCTCATTTGATTAAGCCTTACCTATATAGATCTCAAATACTCAACCTCTGATGGACCAAGCTTCCTATAGCCGCCAACTGCAAGCCTCCCGATTACTAGATTACCAATCTTGATTCGCTCTAGCCCCTGAACTGGTGCATCTACAGCCTTAAACATGCGGCGAACCTGATGATTCTTCCCCTCATGAATTGTTATATCAACAACTGTAGAGTTTCTATTGTGCTTTATAACCTCTACCTTGGCAGGCGAAGTTCTAAAACCACCTATGTCGATGCCTTTTTCAAGTCTTGCAATCTTACCACGTGTAAGTATGCCAGATACTACCGCACGGTAAGTCTTGTCGAGCTCCTTCGACGGATGCATGAGTCGATTTGCAACATCTCCATCATTTGTAAGAATAATAAGTCCGGAAGTGTTATAATCGAGTCTTCCCACCGGAAAAATTCTCCTATCCTCATCCTGAATAAGATCAAGAACTGTCGGTCTATTCTTATCATCAGAGGTGGTTGTCACATAGCCTACGGGTTTATTGAGCAGAATGTAAGTCTTACTAGCCTCAAGCGATATCTTTCTGCCCTCATACTGAACTTCATCACCAGGCTGCACATCGTAGCCAGGTTCCTTCATGACAACTCCATTGACCGCAATCTTACCGTCTAATATGAGCTGGTCTGCCTTCCGCCTGCTTGTGACACCGCAGGAAGCAATATATTTATTTATCCTCACTGTCCGTGTCTCCTTCAAAATTAATAGATAGCTGCTCGTGAGCATTCTCCTCTTCGTATTCCTCGATATCGTCAAACTCTGTTATATCAGGTAGGTCCTTGATTGAAGTAAAGCCGAATTTCTTTAGAAACTCATCTGTTGTCTTATATAGCAGTGGACGGCCAACGCCTTCTGACCTTCCTGCAACATCAACCAAATCCTTACTCATGAGTCCATCAATGACTCTCTCGCTCTTGATACCTCTAATTGAGTCAATTTCTCCCTTAGTAACAGGTTGTCTGTAAGCTATAATAGCTAACACTTCGAGTGCTGCCTGTGAGAGTTTCTTGACTTTAACAGGAGTGCAGAGCTTCTCAATAAATATCTCGTTTTCAGCATGTGTCACAAACTGAAAAGCGCCATCTACCTCTCTAATCCTAATTCCGCGCCCCATCATAGCATACTCACGTTGTAGTTCTAAGAATAACTCTTTAACTTCCTTCTTATCAGCATCTAGAACTTCTGCTGCATCCTTGGTCTTAAGCGGCTCTCCCCAGACAAACATCATCGATTCAAGTGCTGATTTCATTACCTTATCATTGTACATCTGTCTGAACCTCTTTCTTTATAACACTTATATTCCCGTAGTTTCTCTTGCTTGGCATCGACTTCCTGCATCTTAATCATCTCTAGAAGCGACATAAACGAAAGCGTGATATCGTATCTATCCGCCGCCTCCGGCACGAGCTCTGTAAAATCAATATACTCACCCACAGAAACTCTGTCTTTAATTATTGCTGTCATGTAGTTTATACGATCCTCTATAGAAGCTCGTTCTCTCTTTATTCTCTGATATCTCTTTTTGACATCTGCCACACGCTTTTTCTTCTGCAAAAATGCATAAAACGCATTAATAAATTGCTCGATATCTGCTTTTAAAAGTTCATCTGGTGAGTCTAGATATTCCGATATATCTTCAGCTGGTTTCTCATGTATGCACTGGTTTACCTCCAGTCTCTCCTGAAGCATCTCAGCGATTTTCTTGGTCTTCACGTATTCAGCAAGCCTGCTCGCTAGCTCCATGCGCGGATCTTCATCAATTATAACTTCACCAGCATCATTGACACGAGGAAGCAGCATATGTGACTTGAGCCTAATAAGTACAGCTGCTAGGACTATGAACTCACTGCTCACTTCTACATTAAGTTCACCCATCTCCTTGAGATACCCAATATACTGTTCCGTGATTTCAGCCACTCGTATATCATATATATCCATCTTGGCATTCTGAATAAGATAAACCAGCAGATCGAATGGCCCTTCAAATTTATCAATTCTTACTTTATACAAGTGCTGCCTCCACGCTTGAATTCATCATCAAAATAAATTTCTTCTAGGTATAGCCCCTCTGGCGGTGCTGTGAATCCCGCTTTACTCCTATCAGTGGATGCTATGATGGCCTTCATCTCGCTAGCTTCTCTCTTACCTGTTCCAATCTCAAGCAAAGTGCCGACTAGGATTCTAACCATATTATACAGGAAACCATCACCAGTGACCCTGATAATAGTCCTGTCACCTTCTTGTATTATGGTAATATCCGTGATCGTCCTGACCGTCGTCTCTCGAGGTATTCCTCCTGCGGTCTGAAATGAAGCAAAATCATGTGTTCCAACCGCAAGTTCAGCCGCTTTACGCATAGCTTCGTGATCTAAAGTAAACCCGAAGTGATACACGTGATTCCTTTCAAAGATATCACCGCTCCTGTCGATAATGTACTTATAAGTCTTTCCATGGCAAGAAAATCGCGCATGAAAGTCTAGCGGCACTTCAGTCGCTGAAATGATTTTAATATCTCCCGGAAGGCCACTCCGCCCGAGCCCACCAGCTCCAAACCGTCTGTTCATAATAGCTGCCAACTTATCTGATGGAAGCGGATTATCCCATGTAAAAGAGCAGCATTGTCCAAGGGCATGAACTCCAGTATCTGTACGGCTTGTACCATTTACAGGCACCTCATATCCTGCAATAAAACGGAGCACATGTTCAACTTCGCCTTGCACAGTTCTAACATCAGGCTGCTTCTGCCAGCCGTGAAAGTTAGTCCCGTCATATTGAATTTTAAGAAGTATATTCTTGCTGTTCTCAGACATATTGCCCTTTCTATATATTTGTAAAGAATACGACTATCTATTATATCCTTTTATTCAGCATATTACGATTATTTGTCTTGCTATATTAAAGTAACACTAGTGGAAGATAATCCCAAAGTACCAACACATAAACTGTGACCGCCGGAAGCGCATATACAAGCATCGGTCTATGTTCATCGGCGTTAAATTTTTTAGTGATGCTCAGATAAATAATATGAATAAGTGCGAAAACAGAAATCAAAATGAATATCGCAATCACTCCATGAATACCTGTAACTAAGCCTATGGATATGTAAAACTTGATGTCCGCCCCACCAATTACTGTCTTGTTATAAATTATTCTCCCTAATCCATAAGTTGCTAGTCCGAGCGCTAACCCGATGAGAGCACCGTAAAGTGGTTCGAGCAGCCTATCATGAAAACTCACAAACCCAACTGCTGATACGGCTAGCAGAACATTGAGCTGATCAGGAACTAACCTGTACTTGGCATCACATATTGCCATCATTGATGCAATGAAAATTAAGAGCATGCCAGCAATCATGTATTGTGCTGATTCCCTAACAGCCAAAAATACGCCACTTGCTCCGAAGAATACTGTGAAAACGAGCTTCCACGGAGTGCTAGGAAGTCTCTGTCTCTCACTTTCAATATCTGCGATAAGTGATGGAGGCAAAATTTCTCCCTCCTCCTGGAACCATCTCACAGGCATGTTATTGAACCAGACAACTGTACCATTGCCTAGCAGTAATGCGACAATTACTGAAATTACCGATTTAATTATCATAAATACGTAATATTGATCCATTCAATAATTATAACACACAATATAATATATAAGGCACCCCAAAGGGCGCCTTAAAATACCTATTATAAGCTATAGAGTCACAAATACTACCTCTTATTGGATTGTCTCCATATATTTATATTTTGAGCTGACTCAATTAGCTCTTCTCTGAATTCAGGATGCGCTAGGCTAATCAGCTTTTCGGCACGTTCCCATACTGAAGCTCCTGCGAGATTTTCTATGCCATACTCAGTTACCATAGTATATGCCTGACTTCGCGGATCAGTAATTATGTCGCCACCAGTAAACGTAGGTTTGATATTCGAATGTAGATTTCCTTTTTTATCTGTATATGTAGAAGGAAGTGCGATAAAACTCTGAGCTCTAGGATTCTTGAAACCTGCAGTGAGGAAATCAAGCTGCCCTCCAGTTCCGCTGATATGACGAGTACCCGCACTTTCAGATGAAATCTGCCCAAATAGATCCACAGCAATACAACTGTTTATGGATACGAAGTTGTCAATTTCTCCTATTACTGAAAGGTCGTTTACATAATTTATTGGAGCACAGCACATACTAGGATTACCTGCTATCCAATCGAATAACTCTTTTGTGCCATGAGCGATACTGAACACCGATTTACCTCTCATGATGTCATGCTTATTTAAATTTGTTATCTTACCTGCCTTGTGCATATCGAGATAGGCATTTACTAGCAGCTCTGTATGAATTCCAAGGTCTTTGAGCTCAGACTCAGCAATCAGTTTTCCTATCGCATCTGGCATACCTCCAACTCCGAGCTGAATACATGCACCATTTGTCATTCTATCAACGATAGATTCTGCTATCTGCTCCTCTACTGGACCAGCTACAATTGAAGGGAATTCAGTAAGTCCCTCATGCTTCCCTTCAATAACCATATCTACTTCCGAGATATGTATGGTATTTCAAGTCCATGAACAAAAGGTAGCTTCTCATTTACCTCAAGAATGATAATATCCGCTACATCAAAAACTGCACGAGCATGAGAATTGCTCATTGACATGTTAAAGTAGCCGTGCTCATCCATTGGAGTTACGCCCATTACAGCGACATTTACAGTAAGAAAACGCCTGTAGTAATCGGGGAGATTTCTAAATACCATAGGAATGAACTTGCAGAGTCCCCTATCAGATAGCTTTCTCTCATATCCGATCATATGCCACGAATTATATGTGAAGTGTTCCGCATCTGGATCCTGCTCAGCTATCTGTAGTGGTTTAGTTATGAGCAGTGCGCGTACTTTCACATCCTCAAGTTCTTCTTTTCTTGCCGCAAGCGCCTCATCAAATAGGGTCGGGAAACCTTGATAGCACCCGAAATCTACCCAATCGCCACTATTTACAACCTGTGCAGCTTCGCTAGGTGTTTAAGCTTTGAATTATAAAGTTCTCTACAGTTCATTGATATCCTCTAACCTTTCGTCTAGCCAAGTTCTAATATCGTCGTACACAGAGTCTCTGTCTGTCTCATTAAGTATCTCATGCCTGTCATCATAATACAGTTTGATATCCACTATGCACTTAGTGTTGCTCACATACTGCATATATGCTTTTCTAACGCCCTCTCCAAATTCCCCCACCGGATCTTCTGCGCCAGAAACGAAGAGCAGAGAAGTAGTGGGCGAAATCGTCTTAGTTCTATCCTTGTCAATACACCTCAGAACACCCTTAAACATCTCTTTGTATGCATTTACAGTAAAAATAAAGCTACACCACTCTTCCTCGCAGTACCAATCAACAATCTCAGTATCCTTTGTTAGCCAATCGAACTCCGTCCTTGCCGGCTTAAACTTTTTATTATACGAAGAGAATGCCATAGAGTTAATGAGTTTACTTCTAAATCGAGGCCCTCTCACAGCTTTAAAGATTGATGCCAGTGCACTTCCCACATGCAAAACCAAAGCATTAGGCTGGCCTGTCCCCATCACTATCGCTCCAGCTAGACCTTCAGAGTAGCTAATATCATCATTATCCGTTTCAGTTAGATACTGACGCAAGAGAAAGGATCCCATACTGTGACCGAGTATAAAATAAGGAATATCTGGATATTCCTTCGTTGTTCTATTTCTAAGTTCATGGATATCAGCAATCAAAGTCTCATTGCCATGATCTCCAAAATACCCGTAATCATCAGGCGTGAGTGCCGATTCTCCATGCCCAAGCAAATCATGTCCAACGACAACATATCCGTGATCGGTAAGATACGAAGCAAATGCACTGTACCTGCCAACGAACTCAACCATTCCATGTATTATCTGTAGCACTGCCTTAGGCTTCTCATCGGGTATCCATTTCTAACATGTATCGGAGTCTTAGCATCTGCCGACATAAATGTTTCATCAATCTTTTTCATCAGTCAATTCCCTTGCCTGTAAATATCTGTGCGATGTACGCCATTTACATAGTTACTTTGAAATTTTCTGTCCGTGGAACTGATAATAGGTAGTCTGAAGTCTTCCGTTATATAGCTTACGTCTTCGATCAGCTTTTCTATCAAATATCTTCTCCACTTCTCGGTCAGTCGTAATCATGAAGAGAGACCACGTATGATCTTTTTCAAGAATCTCTTTTAATCGCGCATAAATTTTATGAATTGCATCCTTATCACCAATCCTCTCGCCATACGGAGGGTTAGTAATGATGATTCCATTCGATTCATCAGCTCTGAATTTGCGCATGTCCATGCGGCTGAATGATATATCTTCTTCAACACCTGCTTCCATAGCATTGGCCATAGCTGCAGCAATCGCTTTTCCATTTATATCAAAGCCTTTGATTATTACTTCGCTATCGTAATCAACAGCGTTATATGCAGCCTGACGTTCTTCATTCCACAGTTCCTCTGGGATGAAGTCCCATGTCATCGCAGCGAACTTGCGGTTAAGACCTGGTGCGATATTTCTAGCCATCATTGCTGCCTCGATTAGAATCGTTCCAGATCCACAGCATGGATCTACAAGAATCCGTGTCACATGGTCAGGATTATCCTTATCTCTACGCATCACGCCTTCCTTCCAGAAGCTAAGCCTTACAAGCGCTGCTGCTAGTGTCTCTTTCATAGGTGCTGCAACATCTACTGCCCTATAACCACGTTTATGAAGTCCTGCTCCCGATGTATCGAGAAGCAACGTGACTTGGTTCTTGAGTATAGAAAATCTGATGCGATAATTTGCACCTGCTTCATCAAAGTGATTCTGTACGTAGAAATCAGAAAGCCTTGAAACTATCGCTTTCTTGATTATGCTTTGGCACGATGGAACGCTGTGAAGCGTGGATTTTACTGATGTTCCTACAACAGGAAATGCAGCATCAACTGTGAGATAATCCTCCCATCCGATTGCCCGAACCTGCTGGAATAATTCTTCAAAGGTTTCAGCCTTGAACTCAGCAACCTTAATATAAACTCTATCGGCCGTCCTAAGCCACATATTGGTGTGAACAATGGCTTTCTCATCACCGATAAAAGTGACTTTTCCATCTTCGACCTTAACCACACTGTACCCAAGATCCTGCAGCTCCATCTTTACTACCGCTTCAAGTCCAAATGTCGCTGTTGCAATTAATTCATACTTCATATACTATACTTTCTCGAAAACTCGTCATAGAGTTCGGTGAATTCAACGCTATCCTTATCTTTAAAATCCTTAACAAACTGATGCATGTGCAGGTTATTACGCTTGAGCTCAATCTCGGCTGCTGCAATATTCGAGCAGTGGTCGGAGACCCTTTCGATGTCCGCCAGTATATCATTTAAGATAAAACCTAGCTCAATAGTGCAAGCGCCATTTTTAAGGCGCGCTATGTGGTTAGCCTTAATCTGTTCGACGATATCATCAATCAACTCTTCTAGCGGTTCTACCTTGAGAGCTGTCTTAGCATCCATCTCCAATATGGCTTTGCCTGCTAGTGTCAGTATCTCGCTGACAGCAGCGCTTAATATATCAAGTTCTCTTCTGGCTTCTCCAGAAAATGATAGTCCCTTATTATGTAGCTCATATATGCTCTCAGCGATATTTAGCGAATGATCACCAATTCTCTCTGCATCGGTAATACTGTGAAGCATCATCGACACATTTGCCGAATCCCTTTCTGAAAGCTCGACTTTAGCAAGGCTTACATTGAATGACCCTAACTGATCTTCAAAGTAATCTAATAGCTTTTCATCGTTCTTGATTTTCTCAAACAATTCGTCGTTATAACCGCTTGATAGAGTTATAGCATCTCTGAAGTTCTGAAAAGCAATCTCTACCATCTCATTAGTCTTAGCTCTAGCCTCTTCAACAGCAATGGACGGCGTAAAAAGGAGTCTATTATCAAGGAAAACTTCCATTTCATCATCTTCTTCGCCGCCTACGAATTTATGGCTGATAGGAACGAGTTTCTCAGCAAACGGGAATATAATAACCGTTGTGAATATATTGAACAATGAGTGAATAATTGCGATATCTACAGGCGTTACAGCTTTATTTATGAATCCGAAGTTTATCAGATAATGGCCAATGCTAAATGCAACCATGAATATAATCGTTCCGATTATATTAAATGCAATGTGAACTACTGCAACACGCTTTGCATTCTTACTTACACCGATACTTGAAATTACTGAAGTTACACAAGTTCCAATATTTTGTCCCATGATAATAGGAATAACCATTCCGTAAGTTAAACCACTAGTCATGGATAAGGCCTGCAAAATTCCTACCGAAGCAGATGAACTCTGGATTACGGCGGTAACTAATATACCTGCGAGTATTCCAAATATCGGATTATTAAAAGCAGTTAGAACCTTTGCAAACTCCGGCATATCCTTGAGAGGTTCCATCGCTGAGCTCATGAAGTTCATGCCGTACATAAGAACTGCAAAGCCCAGCATTACCGAGCCTGCATCCTTACGCTTATCTGACTTACTAGCCATCATCATAAGCACACCGATTAAAGCCATGATTGGCGAGAAAGCCTCTGGTTTAAGGAGCTTCAAAAATATATTGTTGCTGCTAATACCCACCAAACTGAGCAACCAGGCTGTAACAGTAGTACCTATATTGGTACCCATGATTACACCAACTGACTGCTCAAGTGTCATAATGCTAGAGTTAACAAGCCCTACTAGCATAACAGTAACTGCCGAAGAACTTTGAATAACAGCCGTTACACCGAGTCCGAGCAAGAGAGATTTAAACTTATTTGAAGTCATTGACCTCAAAATTCCCTCTAGCTTGCCACCCGCAAGTTTCTCAAGACCCTGGGACATGACTGACATACCATATAGAAACAGTGCAAGTCCTCCAAGCAAGTTGATTATCGAAAAATATCCATATATTAATCTCCAATTAATACCCATGTTATTACGCACATATTTCTTAACATTTTATCATATTGCTAGTTTGTCCGCTTTGTTTTTGATAGATAATTTCGATACTTTTTGAATTGTTTATGTTTTTCTATCTTGTCTCCTCGTATTATCCTAACTAGTTTCTAGTACGAATCTTGCATTTTAAAAGCACAGCATAAAGCTGCGCCTTAAAGAAGAAAAATTAAAAAGGTGTATATCTATAAATGATATTTTAATGAATGAAACCCTCGGAAAACTGGCACTCCAGTATACGTGAGTACGTCTACCTGATCAGTCATAGCTTGATACGCACCGGATGCGAGAGCCGCAATTTCCCACTCCCCTGGCATAACCCATGTTTCTGAAATCCAGTCTACGTATTTCGCTAAATTCCTTACTATGTATTCGCTTCTTGCGAGCCCACCTGTGATGAGGATTGCATCTACATCGCCTTTGAGTACGCATGCACATTCACCCACAGCCTTTGCAAACTGATAAATCATAGCATCGAGGACAAGCTTTGCATATTCATCATTATCCTCTTCTATGCGTTTCATGATTTCCTGAACATCAGCAGTTCCTAGGTGACTACTGAGCCCGCTATTTCTGACAATCAAATCTTCAAGTTCTTCGTGCGTGTAGTCACCACTAAATGCAATGTCAATTATTTTCTTTGCCGGTATTGTACCAGCCCTAAGGGGTGTCATTGGACCATCGCCGATTAGATTGTCGTTGCTATCAATCATCCTGCCTTTACGGTGAGCTGTTATGGATACACCGCCGCCAAGATGGCAGATGATGAAGTTTGACTCATTATAATTAATGCCTTTTTCCAAGCAGTAGCGTCTTGCTACCTCCTTCTGGTTTAGGCAGTGAACGTGACTATCTCTATAAATCCCTTTGATGCCTGTAACTCTCGCCAAATCCTGAAATTCGTCGGTATCTGGAGGATTTACGATATAAGCCTTTGCATCGTATTTATTGGCTAGCTGCCTTGCTATCTGGGAAGCGAGTAGAGCAGGATGGTGTATTCCAGAGGCTGCGGTTTCACAATCGTATATGATTTTATCATTTATACAATATACACCGCTTGTTGAGGGGAGAAGCCCTCCTCCTCTGCCAACGAATGCGTCTACCTCTTGTAGATTTACACCATTACATGCGCACCTGTTTTCCACAAGTAGCTTTCTGTAGCTGAGCTGCTCCTGTATACTGCCAAACTGAGAAAGTTCATCTTTCTTATGATATATATTTTCGATAAATACCTTTCGCAGTTGTGATAAAACCCGAATTTCGTCGATGTCGATCCAGGATTTATAGCCACTATGTTATATATCTTTTTGTCCATAATGTCCCCCTTTGGCAGTTTTGAAGAACAGGGGAATGCAGTACATGTCCGCACACCCCTGTACTTGCCTAAATTAAGCAGTTTCTTTCGCTGCTTTGATTGAGTCGATTAGCAGTGGAACAACTTTGAATAAGTCACCAGTAATTCCGTAATCTGCAATTTCGAAGATTGGAGCTGTCTCATTCTTGTTAATTGCTATGATGCATTCAGAATCCTGCATTCCAGCCTTGTGCTGAATTGCTCCAGATATTCCTAATGCAACATATATTCTTGGGTGAACAGTCTTGCCTGTCTGTCCTACCTGATGATCAGCACTAATCCATCCGGCATCTACGCAGGCTCTCGATGAACCTACTACGCCGCCGAGCAGTTCCGCCAGTTCAGTTGCAAGAGCAATTCCACCCTCAACATCTTTTGCAATTCCTCTGCCTACTGATACGATTACATCAGCACCTATTAGGTCTACCATTTTCTTGGCAGCCTTAACGATATCTAGAACCTCTGTCTCAATATCAGAAGCGACTAATTCGAACTCTGGATGCATAATCTCTACCTTTGCAGCACCAGCTTCATCGTATGGTCTCTTCTGCATTACACCCGGTCTTACAGTTGCCATTGCTGGTCTAAACCTTGGGCAAACGATGGTAGCCATAAGGTGTCCACCGAATGCAGGACGGGTCATCTTGAGGTTGGTATTTACATCAAAGAGCTTAGTATCAAACTTCATATTGTCAACATCTAGAGATGAGCCTGAACGCAGGAAGTTTATATATCCATCGAGATCTATATCAAGGTGTGTACAGTCTGCACAGAGTCCTGTATGAAGTCTTGCAGCACATCTAGGTGCAAGATCTCTGCCTATGTTAGATGCTCCAAATAGCATTACTTCAGGTCTAAATTCCTGAACCGCCTCACTGATAACCTTAGTGTATCCGTCAGTCGTATAATTTTTGAGCAATGTGCTGTTATATACGTATACACCATCTGCACCGTATCCGCCGAGTTCAGAAGCTAGATCATCTACGTCATCTCCGAGAAGTATTCCGTATAGATTGCATCCTAGCTCATCCGCTAGCTTTCTTCCCTCGGATATAAGCTCAAATGTTGTTGGCATCATCTTGCCTTGGCGCTGTTCGCAGAATACCCATACATTCTTGAAAGCGTCGATTTGTGAACTATCGTAAGCCATGTTGAATTCTCCTTTCTATATGATGTGCTTGCCTGTCAGAATCGATACAAGCTCATCAGTGGTATTCTTGTCTGAACCTTCTAGCATCATGCCGCCACCCTTAACTGGAGGTGTAAACGACTTATAGATATTGGTTGGAGAACCCTTTAGTCCAATGGTAGTCTTATCGATAAGTGGATGATTCTCAAGTGCTGCAAAATCCATTATCTTAAGTGGCATATCCCAGCACTTTTCAGTTCCGATTACGCTCATATATCTAGGTGTATTGAGCTCCTTGATGCAAGTAATCATACAAGGCGTTGGAATCTTTACGAGCATATATCCATCTTCGAGCATTCTCTTGATGATAAGAGACTCGCCTTCCTTAGCAACTTCACCGGCATATGTAACCTGTGGTAGGTGAAGCTTTTCAGCGATCTGAGGTCCTACCTGCGCAGTGTCACCATCGATAGCCTGACGACCAGCGATTATTATGTCATCCTTTTCGATTCCATAAGTATCTATTGCCGCTGCAAGAATCTGCGAAGTGGCATATGTATCTGATCCTCCGAATTCACGAGCAGAAACTAGTACTGTCTCATCTACACCCATTGCCATTAGTTCTCTTAGCATTCCTTCAGCTGGCATAGGCCCCATCGTGAAAGCTACTACCTTGTATCCAAACTCTTCCTTTAGAGTGAGAGCTTGCTCTACAGCATTTAGGTCATCTGGATTGATGATAGTCTGCATCGAAGCGCGGTTAAGTGTTCCATCCTCGTTTACTGCAACCTTGCCGGAGGTATCAGGAACCTGTTTTACTGTTACAAAAATTTTCATTTATTCCTTCCTCCTCTACTTAAGCAAATTATTTGCGATTACAACTTCCTGAATCTGGCTGGTTCCTTCAAATATGCTCATAATACGAGCATCTCTATAAAGTCTCTCTACTCTATATTCCTTGATATAGCCATATCCACCATGAATCTGTACAGCTTTGTAAGCGCAGCGGTTTGCAGCTTCTGCAGCGAAGTACTTAGCGATAGAGCAAGCCATTCCTGCCTGAGGAGAATTTTTGGTCCTTGAGAGTAGCTGCGTGATATGTGAGCTGTCTTGCAGCTTCAACATCAGCCTGCATCTCAGCGATCATGAAGCTTACGCCCTGGAAATCCGCGATTCTACGGCCAAACTGCTTACGCTCCTTAGCGTACTTTACAGCTTCGTCTAGGCATCCCTGAGCTACGCCTACCGACATTGCCGCTACTCCGAGTCTACCTCCATCAAGTGTCTTCATGGCATACTGGAATCCCTTGTTGATAGGTCCAATAAGATTAGCCTTTGGCACTCTTACATCTTCAAATACAACGTCAGAAGTTGGATATCCATTGATTCCCATCTTCTTCTCAGGTGCTCCAAGCGATACGCCGTCTGCGTGCATATCTACGATGAACATCGAGATTCCGCGAGAACCCTTTTGAGATAGGTCTGTCTTTGCATAGATGATAATCCAGTCAGCCATAGGTGCACCAGATATGAAGCACTTACGACCATTGATGATAAAGTCATCACCATCTGGAATTGCTGTTGTAGTAGTTCCACCTGCATCTGACCCTGCGCCAGGTTCAGTGAGTCCGAACACGAGAATTTTCTCACCGCTTGCAACCTGCGGTAGATATTCCTTTTTCTGAGACTCGCTTCCTGCGAGCAGAAGAGGTCCTCCGCCGAGCGAATTTGATGTATTTGCATATATTGCAAGAACTGCATCCTGACGAGCGAACTCTTCATCCATGAGTACGTATGTCAAGCTGTCTGCTCCAGCTCCACCGTACTCCTCAGGAATCTTCACTCCCATAAATCCATAACGGGCCATTTTCTTGTGCATATCCCAGTTAAATTCACCCGTTTCATCTAATTCATCCTGAAGTTCCTTGGTGAATTCTGTCTCTGCAAACTCGCGGAACAGTTTCTGCTGAAGTGCATGCTTTCGATCTAAAATCATTTATTTACCTCCTTAGCATGGTATTTCATGAGATGACTTACCTTCTGTCAAAACCTCATAGATGCTGTCAACTCCACATGCTGCCATAGATTCAGCTGCCTCTTCAGTGAAGAATGCCATGTGTGGTGTGTGATATACATTTACGAATGAACGCAGATATTTAAGTTTAAAGTAAGGCATTCCTTCAGTTCTGATAATGTCTGTGCTATGTGGAATGTGGATAATGCCAGTCTCTCCTGGAAATGCATCACAGAAGAGTGCACCGATTTTTTCACTTTCAATACCATCGATAATAGCATCTACATCGAGTAGTTCACCTCTTGCGTTGTTGATGATGATTACTCCATCCTTCATCTTTGCCACTGCATCTCTATCAATCATGCCAGTCGTAGCTGGTAGTAGTGGCATATGAATTGTTATTACGTCGCATTCCTTGTATATGGTATCCATATCAACGTAGGTTGCGTATTCCTTAACCTCGTCATCCTGAACTACGTCATATGCTAGGATTTTGCAACCAAATCCACTTAGAATCTTGATTACAGTTTTTCCAATCTTTCCTGCGCCGAGCACTCCCACTGTGAGAGATCTGAGCTCTCTGCCCATCTTGCCTTTTAGTGTAAAGTCGTTGTCATTTGTGTTATACAGCGCTTTCTTCTGGTGACGCATGCACATCAGTATCGCCATTACAGAGTATTCCGCAACTCCATTTGGAGCATATGTACCGTTGCAAAGCTTAAATCCAAGCTCCTTAGCATACTCAACATTCATGTGATTGTATCCTACGCATCGTGATGCTAATACCTTAACACCCATCTTCTTTAGTTCATCAAGCACCTCGTTAGAATATGTGCTCTGCCCTAGAGTAGTGATTCCATCACTTCCTTCAGCAAGGTTAACTGTAGTATCGTCAAGATTTGCTCTTGTAATAACCACGTCTATACCGTACTTCTCACATAGATTTCTGATGACAGGCTCTTCATCAGGTCTAACTTCATATGCAGTAATTTTCATACCATTTCTCCTTTGTAAATCACTTTTCTTGTGTCAAACCTATGCATTTTCCTTGTATATTTTAAATTAGTCCCTAAGTGCTGGATCCATATCGATTGCAGCACCACTCTTTATTAACTCATCTATAGCTTCGGCAGAGTACCCAAGTTCACCGAGAATATCCTTAGTCTGTTCTCCAAGATAAGGTCCTCTCTCATATGGAGGAAGTCCCATCTGGTCGAATAGAATTGGCGGTCTCACGAGTGTACGCTTGTTTCCGTTGCTGTAAGTCATCTCGTAGAAGCAGTCAGATGCCCATGCCTGCTTATCTTCTAGGAGGCTGTCCCACTCCTGTGCAATTGCGTATGGCAAATCATTTGCATCCAGTAGCTTGCACCATTCATCGCAAGTCTTTTTCTTAAACTCTGCAGTTATCCACGCTGAGAACTCTTCACGATTAGGAATTAGATTCTTCTGTGGATAATATCTAGCATCGTCAGCAAGTTCTGGATAGCCCATAGCGTTCATCAGTATTGGATAATGTCTATCGTACTGAGGCATTGCTATTTGTAGCCATTTACCATCAGCTGTCTCATAGCAGAGCACAAGCGGATTACCTAGCTTCCATCTCTCCATAGGATACTGAGTGCTATCTGCTCCGTACTGGCTTGCCTGCAGCATTAGTGAGATATCCCATATTGCGCTGTGGAATAGCGATACCACTACGTGATCGCCCTCACCAGTCATCTTAGCCTTGAATAGTGCTGCGAGAACTCCGGCTGCTAGGTTCATAGCCACCTGATGATCTCCGAAGCCCTGAACTGTTAGCATTGGCAGGCTGTTCTTATCACGAAGAGGCCCTAAGATGCCGCCTCTTGCGTAAAATGCAGTAAAGTCGAATCCTGGGAGGTCTTTATCAGGACCCTTTTCACCGTATCCTGATACATATCCGTACACTAGCTTAGGGTATTTCTCATGAAGAGTCTCCCAATCTAACCCTGCTCTCTTGAGCGGTGACTGACGCCAGTTGCAGATAAATACGTCCGCAGTTGCTAGAAGCTTCTCTAAAGCCTCTCTTCCCTCCTCAGACTTTGTGTTGAGCGAGATACAAGTCTTTCCTGCATTCTCAAGATCATAGGATGTGTTCTCCTTCTGGTCTAAAGGTCTTCCTTCATTAACCGCAGTGTAACGTAGTGGATCTCCCATAGGGGGCTCAACCTTTATAACCTCAGCTCCTAGGTCAGCTAGAAATCTTGCTGTACAAGGCGCTGCGATAAATGTTGCCATCTCAACAACTCTGATTCCCTCAAGTGGTCTATTTCCCATTTTATCCTCCTTGAATTTATCTATATGCTTGATGCATTTTAAAACATTAACATGTCACGGAATGTTTCGAGGTTAGTCTTAACCTGTTCAAACTGCTTCATCTGCCTGTCAACCTCAACTAGGGCAAGTGGTAAATCCGCTTTCACAAGCTTCCTTAATACATACGAAGTCGAATTCCTCAGGATTACAAAACTTTGTCATTACCACGACAACTCCCTTTGCGCCTCTCTCCTTCGCTATATCTATAATCCACTGAATTCTTGGCTTTTCTACGTTGTAGAGAACTGAGCAATTGTCAGTGTTTGCAAACTTAACAGCGAGAGCTTGTATTGGATCATCACCTTCTGGTACGTCTGTTCTATACTGCCTTGAGTGTGCACAGACATCATCTGCCACGATGTGAATTCCTATCTCATCGAAGGCTTCACTTAGCCCCGGCATGTCAGTAAGTATTCCCGATACGACTACCGGATAATTACCTACACTCTCCTCGGCAGCTTCAAGCTCGGCGATAAGCTTTTTTACAAGAGCGGTATGTTCCTCTACAAGCATGTAGTTAGCGCTTGCAAATATATCGCTTCTCTCCCGCACCGTCACTTCTGCGTGTCTTGCAAGCAGTTCATCCACACGTCTCATCGCTTCGTTGTGCTCGTTGTAAATCTTATTAGACTTAGCTAGCTTTTCCATCGAGAATTTCGCTCCAGTACATTCCTCAAGCTCCTTAATAACCCTCTCGTATCCAGCCCTCGTATAGGCGATTCCATATTCAGGCTTTCTATTCTGCGGATAGGTCATAGGTATGAACTTGATGTCTGGAACCGCGTATTTCCAGTTCTCTCCCATGGTCTTGAGAGTGTCACAGAGAGATGGAATCACGATTGCGCTAGCCCCTTCGAACTTCCCACAAATGCCTAGCTCTAGGATTGTCTGAACGATTGAGCACATGAATGCAGGAAAGTATTCTTTTGATCTATTTAGCTCCATATCAGCGCCCCAAGTTCCCATTGGAACAAGCCCCATAGAATGCACAATTTCATCTGGTGTGTAGTAAGGAACTGTGAGCACAATTTTCTTGCCTTCTGCAAGGTATTTATCCATCTGTTTGCGAGGAGATGATGCTATCTCATGAAACTCTTTAATTGAACTGTATGTCATAGCTACTTGTCTCCTTTCTCAGATTTATTTGACTCCATAATTTCCATAAGACCCTGAACTCTTGTATCATATTGTGCTTCCGAGAAATTTCTAGGATCCGCTTGGTCTCCATCAAAGCTTGTGACTGGTATATTGCATGCCTCACTATCTGTCTACTCATCTCATACATGAATCCGCTCCACAATTTGCATGAACGGTTAGTGTGTACAAGTAATCCTTCAACGTGGTTATCCTTGCAAAGTTTGATTCTCTTATCTCTCGACTTCTCGAGGTTTATAGCATTTGGTACACTGCAGTAAGCCTTGATCATCTCATCGAATGAATGATAGTCAAATCCAAAAGCATCAGCATATATCGTTGTTACCATGTTGATACCGCGATCCTTAAGTCCATGTGAAGTTGCTCTCAGATATGGCCAGCAAGCGATTCCTTCGAACATGATCCTGTACTTCTCTTCTGCCCTAAATGTACTTGTTCCATTAAGATGATTCTCCTTATACTCTTTGAGCAGTGTCTCCATAGCTTCACCTGCTTCTTCTTTACCTCTTGCTGTAACCATTACAGCCATATGATTAAGAAGATCGAATCCATTAAATGGAGAAGGTACGTATTTTGCCTGAGCTGTTGCATCGAGCCAAGCTCTGCTCGCTCTGCAGCTAAACCCTGTAACCTTCTTGAACTTTTCATCATCCCACTTTATCCCAAAAAGTTTCTCTAGCTGATGAACTGCATCCCAGAACTGAGCGGAAACATATTCAACCTCAGCGTCAGATACTTCGTAATCAGGGTTAAATGGTATGTCTAGGATAATCATCGGAATATTTAAATCCCTTGCTAGATTCTCGTACCACTTAATCATGCAGTTACAGATATTGTTGCAGCATAGAAGCACATCCGGCATCGCTACATCCTGCTCTGGACATTCTTTGAGTTTCGCATAGGCAAGACTCACTCTTGCATAAGCACAGATGTCATTTGAGTATCCATCCGCTTCAGCAATGTTGCACATTCTCTCTCCTGCACCACGAGCAGCAATGCCGGCCGCCTGATTTTCAGGATAAGCAGTAGCAATACCTAATGTCTCTGGTATCTCTACCGGAAAGTTGCTTGAAACCCATGCAACTGGAATGCCTTCCTTCTTAGCTTCAATCGCACTTGCAAATGCATCTCCTGCGATTTTGCCAAGCTTGAATTTAGCTGAATTAGGATCAATAGGCTTCTTAGGCTTTTTGATTTCCTCTGCCATAACCATACCTCCTCAATCATTTTGTTAATCTTTTAATAATTTTTTTGACTTGTTATTACAAGACAGGTTGTTCATCGAAATCTCGTTAATTAAATAACGTATCTTTGTAAATTTTTTACTGCCCACAAGAGCAGCAAAGCTATTATCCATTATTATTTATCTGAGTTTTGTATGCGTATACTGAAGCACCTATCGCTCCAAAATACTGTGCAAGTGAATCATACTCTATCTGAACTTCGAGAGCCTTACTCATCGCATCTCTTACCGCACCGTTTTTTGCAACGCCACCTGACATACATACCTTTTCTTTGACTCCTGCTCTACGCGCAAGTGAACTAACCCTCGAGGCTACGCTGTTACAGATACCTGCAATTACATTTTCTCTGCTCTCACCATTAGCAAGCTGGCTAATCACTTCCGATTCAGCAAATACCGTGCAGGTGCTAGAGATAGTAGCTGGTTTATCTGCTTTTGATGCTAATACCTCTAGTTCAGATATATCTGCTCTTAAAATATTGGCCATCACATCTAAAAATCTACCTGTTCCCGCAGCACATTTATCGTTCATTACGAAGTTTGTCATTCTGCCCGCATTGTTAAGACAAATAACCTTTGCGTCCTGACCGCCTATATCTATTACAGTCCTCACTTCAGGAAAAATAATTTGACTTCCTAGTGCATGACATGTTAGTTCGCTTACTTCTAGATCACAGCCTTCGTACTTATTTCTTCCATAACCAGTAACAACGCTACATGAAATATCAGATTCATTAAGTCCTGAGACCTTCATAATCTCCGCTATAACTTCCTCTGGGCCTGCTGTACCAAGCCCTCCAACTCTTAGAGCCTTTGCGACAATCTTTTGCCATCTTCGAGTATCACGCTTTTAGAAGTTGTAGATCCTATGTCTAGTCCAAGAGTATACATCTGACATCCCCCTTACATTGTATTCATCTATGTGCAATTTCATTATATCGCTCGTTATATTATAGTCAACAAACTTTGTTAAAAAATTATTATAGTTGTTTTTCAATAGTGTGTTTAATATTTTTTAATGGTCTAATATTGCTATCTCTGGAAACTGATTATTTCAGCATTTATTCGTAAAAAAAGAGAGGCTTTCGCCCCTCTTTTAGCTTGTCTTGCTATAAATTTTTGTAATAACAGCATCCTTCAATCGAGCTATTATTTTGGTTTTCTTTGTAATATGAATCTCAATTACAAAATTAATCTACTTTAATCTTATCCCAAAGCTTAGACATTCTCTCCATGCTCTTTGCATCTGTGCCATTCTTTTTAAGCTGCTTCATATACATCTCCTTTGGCACACCCATCTTCTTGTAAGCACCAAGATACTTCTTGGAATAATTGCTCATATATGCGAAAAATCCGCCCATATAAGCGGCGCCAGCTACAGCAAGAACTGCTGCTGCAACCCAAGTCCAGAAGAATCCACACACGAAAATCAAAGCAACCCAAACGATTCCTAGAATTCGATTTACCTTTGTTATTTTCTCAATATTTATAGACTTTGGAACCTGAATATCCTGCTCCTTCATCTGCTTCTTATATAGATTCTGCTGATAGCCCTTCGACTGTCTTATGTATTGTGGTGGTCTCTGCTTACCTTTACTCATTTCACTATTCCTTTTCTAATTAATCTAGTTAAACATTCTAACACAATTTATTCACTCTTTTCAAGCGATTTGAACATCTCCTGCATTGTCGGATTGTTTTTTGTCAGCTTCTTAATCGTCAGATCTTCCGCTTTGTTGTTCGCAAGCCTTAGATTGTTCTCAGATGAAGTCAGTGCTTTCTTAATTTTCTCAAGGTGATTTATAGATTTATCAATCTCGTCAATCGCCTCTTGAAACTTTCTAGACGCAAGGTCATAGTTTCTTGCAAATGCACTCTTGAAACTCTCCATATCCTCTTCAAAGTGAGTAATATCAATATTCTGCGCTTTAATCGACTCAAGTTCCCTCTTATATTTTAGAGAGTTGTATCCCATATTACGTAGTAGTGAGATTATGGGTATGAAGAATTGCGGTCTTATAACATACATCTTTTCATATCTGTGAGAAACATCTACAATGCCCTGATTATAGTACTCATTATCCGCCTCTAGCATAGACACGAGCACTGCGTATTCGCATTTTTTCTCTTTTCTATCTTTATCTAACTCTTTAAAAAAGTCTTCATTCTTATGCTTTGTTGTTGTCGTATCCATCTCATTCTTCATCTCGAACATAATAGAAACAACCTCTAGCCCAGTTTCGTCTTTCTCCCTGAATATATAATCTCCCTTACTTCCGCTCCTTGCATCATTATCCTTCTCAAAGTAAGCATTCTGAAAAGCCGTTGCTCTGAGCTTATTAAATTCTATCTCACAGTGCTGCTCGAGAGTCTCTCCGACCATCTTGGTAGATTGGCGCGCCTTAAGGTCCTTATAGTAGTCAATCTGCTCATCCTTCATCTTAAGCTTTGTCTCATATTCATCCTTAAGCACCTGTATGTTCAGTTCGGCCTGCTTTCGCTAACCTTCAAATCGCCAGAAAGTCTTTGGATTTGTTCCTTCTTTAATGAAAGTTCTTCATCCTTAAACGCCTTTTCCTTGCGATACTTTGCCTCCTTTTCATCAACCAGCTTCCTATATTCAGTTTCTTTCTGATATACAGCTTCATTTATTGCTAAGGCTTTCTCCTTATCATAGGCTTCAATATTAGCACGAAGTTTAATTATTTCCTGCTCTTTGTCTGCGATAAGTTCTTGAACCTTCTTTTCAGTCTCAGCCTTAGCAAGGCTTACAGCTACAGCCTTATCATCTCTGTACTGTTCCTCAGCGCGCTTTATCTCATTATTAAATTCCTTATCTCTTACTTGCTTTACAATCGCCGCATAACCAGCTTCATCTATTTGGAATGCTTCACCGCACTTAGGGCACTTAATCTGCTGCATAATTTCCCTCCTATAAAGTGATACTACTATTTTATATAAAAACACTTCGGTGAAAAAGCATAAATCTAATCACCGAAGGTATTTAAATCATTATTCTCGAGTTCATTATCCTATCTGTAATCGGAACTAAATGCGTATCTGCACTAATTATCATCCTGGATTACTTCTACCTCCACATCTACCGCATCCTTGGTAAATTCTTCTTGTAACTCGCTATCAATAGTATTGCGAGCTTGATAAGAACGATTTTCCGAATAATAATACTCCTGATGCTCATCTTTATTACGACCACCCCACTTCTTCGAGATAGCTTGAAACAACACAAGTATGCCGACAACAATCCAGAATACCGGACTTAAAATTATTGCCATCACTGCCGATAAAAGTATCAATACAATAAATATTCCAATCAAACAGCCAAGACCACCATCATCGCGATAGTACATTTCATTTCCCCCTATGTATTTGCTTTCACCATAATGGTAAATTTATTTTTCTTTATATTATATATTATAACATACGGTGTTTGTACTTTGGGTGACGCAATGATAAAGAAGCTATTACGAAAAACGAATCAAAGTATTAAAAAATGGGACCGAAGCCCCATTTCTTATATGAATAGTATCTGCACTTAGTTCGGAATTTAGCCGAAGTATCTCTCTAGAAGACCAGCAAATGCCTTTCCGTGTCTAGCCTCGTCTCTAGCCATCTCGTGAACTGTGTCGTGGATTGCATCAAGGTTAGCAGCCTTTGCTCTCTTAGCAAGGTCAAACTTTCCAGCTGTTGCGCCGTTCTCAGCGTCAACTCTTAGCTGAAGGTTCTTCTGTGTGCTGTTAGTTAGAACCTCTCCTAGAAGCTCAGCAAACTTTGCAGCGTGCTCTGCCTCTTCGTAAGCAGCCTTCTCGTAGTATAGTCCAACTTCAGGATATCCTTCTCTGTGAGCAACTCTAGCCATTGCAAGGTACATACCTACCTCGCTGCACTCTCCCTCAAAGTTAGCTCTTAGATCAGCCATGATGTCCTCGCTAGCGCCCTGAGCAACACCTACAACGTGCTCAGCAGCCCAAGTCATCTCACCTTCCTGCTTCTTAAACTTCTCTGAAGGAACTCCACATACTGGACACTTCTCTGGTGCCTGATCTCCCTCGTGAACGTAACCACATACCTGACATACAAACTTAGCCATTTCATACTCCCTTCTTCAGCATTGCTGAACTACATAAAATAAAGTCATCTTGTTAATCATTTATGCACGACTCTTCGCCATGCAGTCGGGGCAAAGTCCATAGAAGTTAACTTCACACCCCTCTATTGAACCAGAAAATTTCTCCTGTCCAAATTTAACGATTTGTTCCTTATCGGTATCAATATCGATAACCGCACCACATCCATTACAGAAGAAGTGCGCATGAGGCTTTACATCATAATCATACCTTGTTGCCCCATCCGTGATAATAGTTGAAATCTCACCCATACCTTCAAGTTGCTTTAGATTTCTGTACACGGTCGCAATACTAAGATTAGGCATGCTAGTCTTAAGCTCTGAATACAGAGTCTCAGCTGTCGGATGATCTCCTCTATTCGATAATTGGTCTTTAATCGCCTGACGCTGTTTGCTATACTTAATCATTAGTCTCCTCTAATATTGATAATCGTTATTGTTATCGTTGTCAATATAATACCACTTTAAATTAAATTGTCAACAACTAAATCAAGAAATTTAAATTTATCACTTCTTTATCTCGTAATATTGCTATTATCGATGTGTTATGCTAATCTAACTATAAATGAAGGAGGGATATTTCATGAAAATTCAGAAGTCTTCGGAAGATTATTTAGAGACAATGCTGATGCTTAGTGAGCAGAGAGGATATATCAAGTCCATCGATATTGCAAGGCATCTTGATGTAACAAAGCCTAGCGTTTCATATGCTACTAAGAGGCTCAGGGAGAACGGCTATATTACAATGGATGATGATGGTCTTATTCATCTCACTGAGATTGGAATGTCAATTGCTACAAAAATTTACGATAGACACAAGATGCTTTCTCGCTTCTTGACTCTACTCGGTATAGATAAGGAAACTGCTGACGAAGATGCGTGCAAAATCGAGCACGATATTAGTCAGGCTACATACGAAGCTATTTGTAATCACGTCAACAACTTTCTAGCAGAGTGCCCCGCTATGAACCATGATGATGAACCATTAGCATAGATTTATATAAGAATTTTATGAGCATATAATCAGCCATCTCTATTAAGAGGTGGTTTTTTTACTGCACTGAATTGTCTTTTTTCTTATGCATAGCTGTTTACTTGTCATGCCTTATATGGCAAAATTAAACTGTGATATGGCATCACTAGTCCATATATTAATAGTGTGTTTTCTTCACTGTTTTGATTCATTATTATAGTGCACTTTTCCTTTTGCACTACGTATAATCAAGACGGGAAGCGTAAGTTATTGCTGTCACGCCTTATAAGGAGGTTACCCATGACAGAACTTGAAAGAAAGCGCAAATTCCCGATAGCCTTTGGATTTGTGGCTGTACAGAAATCTTTGAGCGTCTATCCTTCTATCTTGGACGTTCTCTGATTCTAGTATTCGTTTCAACTGCTGTTGCTTCTGGTGGACTAGGTCTTACTAGTACAACAGCTGCAAAGATGCAGGCAGACCTTACTGCTTACTCTTACCTAGCAGGATTTCTCGGAGCATTTATCACTGACAAGCTAATCGGTGCTAGATACACAACTCCAGCGGGCATGCTCATCATCGCCTTCGGTTACTTCTCCGGATCTATAGCACAGGATGCTAAGCTAGTGTACGTAATGGTATTCTGCGTAGCATTTGGACTTGGACTATTTAAGACTGGGCCACTAATCGGAAGAGTTGTTCAGCCTGAAGATTTAAACTCGGCTTACTCAATCCGTTATTCACTTGTAAATACAGGTGCGTTCTTTGGACCATTAGTTGCTGGTTTCTTATATCAGTACACTTTTAAATCCGGCGACGTTCTCGGATTCCGTCCTTGCTTTAGACTTGCTGCTATCTCAATGCTTCTAGGTTGCATATGGTTTACAGTTGGTATGAAGCTCAAAGGCAATGAATACGGCAAGAAGCCATTTAAGATGTATAAAACTGAGGAAGAACTCAAGAGAGAAGCTGAAGAAAAAGCTGCAACTAAGACTCATCAGAAAATGACTCTTCTCGAGAAGAAGCGTGTATCCGCTATCATTCTCGTATCGGCATTCCAGATTATATTCTGGCTATTCTGGTATCTAGCTTATCTTCCAATCTACTACCACTGGACAGAGAATATGAACTGGAAGGTTGGCGGATTTACTGTTCCTACAACATGGTTCGACTCACTAAACGCTCTATTCTGCGTTATTTCTGGACCTCTAACTGCTCTTCTATGGCAGAAGCTTGCAGCTCGTCCACAGGGAGATATCAGTATCTTTAAGAAGCTGGGGCTAGGACTAGGATTCCTCGGAATCGGATACATCTATTACGCTGTAATAGATATCGTACGTGGAGATAGCAAGCCTACAGTACTTCTTCTAGTTATCTTCTTCGTATTCCTAACACTTGGAGAGATGTTCTTCTCACCTCTAGGAAATGCATTTATCGGTCAGTACTCACCAAGCCGTCTACTAGCTATCATGTCAGCAGTATGGGGACTCGGACTATTCGCAGCAGCTAAGCTATATGGAAATGTATATGCATTTGCATTCAGCGGAAAATTCGCATTCTCTAAGGCTTGTATAGCAATTGCAGCAGTTGCATTTGTAAGTACAGTCATCCTATTCGCTCTCGATGGAAAGCTTATGTCCCTCGTTAAGGATAAGGACGAAGAATAAAAAACAGAACTTGATGCATTATAGATGTATTTACACGTTTAATATATGGCTTAAAGCTCCGCTATCAGCGGAGCTTTTTAATGTTATATTGCATATCATTGCTTTAGTAACAATATCGCTGTGTGGCTGTATAACCCCTTTCAGCTATATTATTTTTCTACTATGTCAACATAGTGTCCTCGGCACTAGAAATACCTATTTCCATACTTGTATTTTAAATTTGTAAATTTATTGAATATCATAAGGGAGCTTTTTCTTTCAAATATCCGACAATTTTTGATACAGAACACTTGTGATACAGAATGCTTTGACGATATTTCTACAAGCATATGTATATGGTTGGGGCATAGCTCAGCCTCAACAATGTTGATACCTTTAAAGCAGAACCAATAATATCCAAAAGCTCTTAATATTACAGAGCCTTTGGATTATATAACTATAATTATTTTTATGTTTTAATTACTATCTACTCTTGATTTCTTTCACTCTTGGAACTATTAAGTAAAGCGGAATTATGTTCAAGATGAACACTATTAGAAATAACAAAACATCTTTTGAATCAACAGGACGCCCTGACGAAATCGCTGTTACGATATCACTGTAATAGTATCCAGGGAAAATCATCTGAATTTTGCTAACAGCCCCGATGAATCCTCCATCTGCACCTAGAGAAGCAAATGGTATTATTGTCATCGCTGCCAAGATAATAGCAGGAAAGCTAATCGTATCAAGTGTCTTTGCATCAACGCGCACACCGAGCACAAAACCGATAATGCTAAAATATATTCCCATAACCGTGAGGAGTAGAAACTGAACTACCAGACTGGTTGTAACATGGAGGTTAAAAAAAGAAACGGCGAATGCAAGTACAGCCATGAATATTAGCGTATTTAACGCAAGTTGAACGAGCATCTGATCAAGAAGGTAGTCTTTCACAGCATATCTTGTGAATCTCGATTCAAATGAGTAGAACTCAATATTTGTTGCGATTCGTTTGCTAAACGTAGCTAGGCTGTTTCCAATGATTCCGATAAATACTGCTATACCGAATACGATGTTCGGTAAACACCCTTTTGCACATTGGAAATAAACACATACCATATAACAGGAACGAATATGGTAAAAAGCAGGAATCTTTTATTTCTTAAAACCTGTTTTAATTGTATCATCTTCATAGCTTTAGCCCTCCATTTCGATTTTCTCACGGTAATACTGTTCTATTGTCCTGCCAGAATCATGGATGGACTCCACTGATTCATTTGCAGTTATTATTCCATCCTTCAAGATGAGCATCTTCGTAAAGAAACGATCTATCTGATTGAAGTCGTGAGTGACAATTACCGATGTGTAATTCTTGTTCTCTAGCAGCTTCCAAAAATTATCTACCGATTCAAAATCCATTCCTGTAGTCGGTTCATCTAAAAAAATAAGCTTAGGAGAATTAAGTATCGTCAGTAAAAGCGATAAACGTCTTTTCTGTCCACCAGATAAGCTTCCGACATACTGCTTCTGATGTTCTTGAAGTTCAACCATCATGAGTATTTCCTGAGTACAGGCATCGCTTAATTTATTCATCTTGCACTTTAGACTAACGATTTCAAATACTGTCAAATCATCGATAAGTATATCTGCTTGTGGCATCATGCTTATTTCAGTCTGAAAATCAAGGCTAGTACCTACTTCACCTGAGTTAGCCGCTATCTGTCCAGCAATTATCTTAAGAAGAGTGCTCTTACCAGCACCGTTACCTCCGAGCAATGCGACTCTATCTCCTTCTGAAATCTCAAATGTAACACCCTTTAAAACTTCTTTATTTTTAAACGATTTCTCTATCTCTTTTACTTTAAACATATGAGCCTCCGTTCTTCTATTCTTGCTTTGTGACAACATTATAGGTCATACCCAATTGATAAAACCATGTTTGTCAAGAACGGCAATTAAAATGTCGCTAACGGTTAATCATCCGCTCCTACATTCGTACTTTAATAAGGTGACTAATCGAAGGCGCACAAAAGCCTGGATATTTAGTATCCAGGCTTCATGTATGAAAATATATTTGTTTGTGTGTTATTTTCTAAATGTAATCGTCTGAGAGAACAGATAATCTGCGCTTCGAGTAGATACGGACGAAAAAGGATACTTTGCAAGGATTTCTCTGACATTATGAAGTCCAATTCCTCTTCCCTCGCCTTTACTTGAGTAACCTTCTTCAAATATATGGCTAATATTCACTCTCTCATCAACAGTCGAATTTTCAACCACTAATATCAACGCCTCACCATCGAGAATCAGTGCAACTGTCAGCTTTGGTAATTCTGACTCTAAGCTCGCTTCGATTGCATTATCACAAAGAATTGACATCACTTTGATAAAGTCTAGCAGATCTATCTTGAAGTCATATACAGCATCTTCTATCTCAATTGCGATCTCTACCCCTCTACTATGTGCTTCAATAAGCTTTGCAGAAAGTACACTTTTCACGGCATCGTTTTTTATATTAGAGAGTTTTGCTATATCAAACTTGCTGTTATATAGTTGTTTACCACTGTCCCCGAGAACACCTTCATAGACGCTCTTGATTGCATCGATATCCTTATTATCAATACCTACTTTTATACTGGTAAGTATATTGATGTAGTCATGGCGAAAGCTGCGAATCTCACCGTATAAATTCTCTATGTGATGACTATAGTTCGATAGTTCGCTTAGCTGAATATCCTTTTGTTTAAGAATCTCCTCCTTAAGCTTTTCCTTTGAGGTTGAATTTAGATAAAGTAGCATAACAAAGAATAACAGAATATAGATATCATTGACATGACCACGCAAGTAATCAGCATGCGATATTTTATCACTAAAAATCATAAGGACTGAAATAATAAGCATGTATACAAGCATTGATACATCCACGACAAGTAGCATACGGTTAAAGAAGTTACGTTCAAACCCCTTTTTCAAATCGTTAAAGTCTAATTTTAGAGTTTTAATGATTAGAAGGTAGAAAGGGAATGTGAGAGCATCAATCAATAAATCGTAAATACTAATATTTACCTCGTTATAAACCGCGATTCCCACTAGAGGGAATAAGTGATACGCAAGTAGTCTTCCGAGCAAGCTTAATATAACGATAGGATAAACCCCAATAAATAGGTTAAATAGCTTATTGCCATGAGGATTAGCGAAAAAGCTGTATGCTACAAATATAAAAAAGTAGCCGAAGTATCCAGCTGGTGGGTATAGCATAAAAATCACAACGTAAACCAGTGGAAACACTATATACCAGTGCAGCTTAAACTTTTTCTCACTTACCTGACTGTATAAAAGCATTGTTAAGAGTATCTTAAGCGCAATACTAAAAATTTTTAATAACATATCTCTATAACACCTTAATATCTAATGATTGAGTTTTTCAAGAAGACCTCTGTACTTCATCCTTGATATCAGACAGCTCTCTCCATTTTCGAACAGAGCAACCTTGCTCTCCTTATCTATCTTAATTATATTATCAGGATTAACTACAAATGATCGATGGCAGCGGTAGAGGCGACTATCAGCCTTCTCAACATCAGCGATACTACCATAAAACTCCATACGTTCATCTTTAGTATGCAAAATTACTTTGTGAACCTTGGGAGAAGTCTCAAAATAAAGGATTGTATTAAAAGGTACTTGAACACGTGCCATGGATGTTCGATGGCGAACGAATCCTCAGATAGGCTCGTCCCAACATTATAAATAGTGTACTCGATAGCTGAGCACACACGGTCTTTAAACGATTCTTCATCAAGTGCTTTATCGATAAAGTCCAGCGCGGCTACTTTATATTTAAACGTAACCGGCATAAATTCTGTATGTGTTGTTACAAATACGATTGTCGCATTAGGGTCTCGACTACGAATTTCCTTAGCAATGTCCAGTCCCTTCTGTTCTTCTCCCTTAATTTCGATATCAAGGAAAAACAGTTGATGGGAACCGAATTCTGAAACATTATCTAGCATCTGCTTCGGACTGCTAAAAATTTCTGGAGTTTTGCACTTCAAAGCTTTCTGATCGATTACTTCCCTGATTATATTGTCGATTCGTGATTGCTGTAGTATCTCATCTTCTAAAATGAATATATTGATCATTTGATTTACTCCTAATACCTCTTCAGCCCTTACTATCCAACTCGTGTACGTATTCAGGTCAAAAATATCTGCCCATATTTTATCATTAAAAGACCCATCCAGTAAACTGGATGGGTCGCTCTTTACTTCATCTATACTAAGATATATTAATTGTGCTTAAACCTCTCTTGTATACTTAGCTAGGTATTCTCTCTCATCCTCTTCTAGGTAAGGAGCAATTACCTCGTATACGTGCTTGTGGTAATCGTTGAGTTGCTACGCTCTTCAGCTGTCATGTATTCTGGATCAATTGCATCTAGGTCGAATGGAACTAGTGTGATTGCCTCAAACTTGAGGAATCTTCCGTACTCATTAACCTCATCAAGTACGCAGAGAAGCTCGTTCTCAAGACGGATTCCGTGAGAACCTTCGATGTATATTCCTGGCTCATCGGTAATAACCATGCCCTCATCGATTACACACTGGTTGCCCTTTCTATATACCCAGCGGAAGCTAGCAGGTCCCTCGTGAATATTTAGAAGGTATCCTACCCCATGACCAGTTCCATGATTGAAGTTTAGATGGCGATCCCAGAATGGCTTTCTTGCATAAGCATCTAGAATTACACCGTTACAGCCGTAAAGGAACTTGGCATTAGCAAGAGATAGGTTACTGATAGCAACGAGAGTAAAGTCCTTCTTCATCTGGTCTGTAATCTCACCTACTACGTACGTTCTTGTGATATCTGTTGATCCCTCGTAGAATCCAGCTCCAGTATCTGTTAGGTGAAGTCCCTTAGGAAGCACTGGAATGTCTGTCTCAGGAGATGGTGCATAGTGAACTATTGCGGCATGAGCTCCATATGATGAAATTGGCTCGAAGCTTGGACGGATGAAGTTTCCGAGCTCAGCACGGAACTCGTCGAGCTTATTAGCAACGCTAAGTTCGGTCATCTCAATCTTACCAACATTTTCCTTTAGCCACTTCATAAGACGTAGATGTGCAATGCTGTCCTTAATCTGAGCTTTCTTATGTTCTCTAGCTCAACAGGATTCTTTACATTCTTAAATATCATCTCTGGATTCATCACGTCAATCTTCTTAACAGAATCAGCGATGTTGCAGAATAGTGCATAATTAACCTTGGATGCATCAAGCATAAGCCTAGTATCTGCAGGAATCTTCTTGATATCCTCGTAAATATCGTTGTATGGGTGGATAACTACCCCATCAGCTGCAAAGCGAGCCTTTATATCGTCATCCAGCTTACGCTCGTCAATATATAAATGGTATGACTTCTCATCCATCAGTGCATACGATAGAACTAGTGGGAAGAAGTCGATATCATCTCCACGGATATTCAGAGTCCAGCAGATATCGTCAAGTGTTGTAACAACGTGCATATCTGCCTCAGCTTCTACCATCTTCTCACGGATATCAGCAAGCTTTTCAGCAACTGTCTTTCCAGTATATTTAACATCGAGATCAAATGCTGGCTTCTCGGAGAGTGGCGGTCTATCTGTCCAAATCTCATCGATTAGATCTTACACCATACTCGATGCTACCTTCATGCTTCTTAGCAATTTCAGCGTACAGAAGACCTTCGTCCATAGATACAACTCTACCGTCAAATCCAATCTTCTCACCCTTCTTTAGGTTGCTGCTGATAAATGCATCTAGTGTTGGAACTCCTGGCTCACCCATCTTCATTAACTCAACGGATGTACCCTTTAACTGCTCAGCTGCCTGAATGAAATATCTTCCATCAACCCAGAGCCATGCTCCTTCTAGACCTACTACTGCAACACCTGCGGGATCCTGAGAATCCTGTGATGAACTTTCTTGCCTTGAAATGCTCACCAACATATTCGCTCTGATGGAAGTCAGCAGTTGGAACTACGTAATAGTTAATACTGTGCTCCTGCATCTTGGAACGGAGTGCAGCGAGTCTCTCCTGAATAACACTCATTTAAAGTCTCCTTTCGAATGAACAATTAAATAATAATATCTAAAAGTATTGTCTTAAATTGATTATAGCACCAGATACATGTGGCAAAAAGCATAACTACATAATCTGGTGCATAATCATATTACATCTTATGATAATCCGATAATAGTTCCGTCGGACAGAATATCCATACCATTTGCAGCAGGTACCTTAGGAAGTCCTGGCATAGTCATGATTGATCCTGTAAGTGCAACGATAAACCCAGCACCAGCCGACACTCTAAGCTCTCTAACCGTGATTCTGAATCCAGTTGGAGCACCGAGTAGAGTAGCATCATCAGAGAATGAATACTGAGTCTTTGCAACGCAGATTGGAAGTTTATCATATCCTAGTTTTGTAAGTTCCTTAATCTGCTTCTCTGCAGCTGATGTGAAATCAACCCCATCTGCACGGTAGATTTCCTTTGCAATCTTCTCCATCTTCTCTTTGATTGAGATATCTAGATCGTAAAGTGGCTTAAAGTCAGCCTTTCCTTCCTCGCAAATTCTTATTACTTCGTTAGCAAGCTCCATACCGCCTTCAGCACCCTTAGCAAATACCTCAGACAGAACTACCTTTACGCCATATTCCTCACAAATCTTATCGAGTAGCTCCAGCTCAGCTTCAGTGTCAGTTGGGAATCTATTGATTGCAACTACTGATGGAACTCCGAACTTAGATACGTTTTCAATATGTCTAATCAGATTAGAAGAACCCGTCTTAAGTGCTTCCAAATTCTCTTCAGCTAGATTATCCTTTGCGACTCCTCCATTCATCTTGAGCGCACGAACTGTCGCTACTATTACTACGCAGTCTGGCTTTAGTCCAGCGTACCTGCACTTGATATCGAAGAACTTTTCAGCTCCTAAATCCGCTCCAAATCCAGCCTCTGTAACAACGTAGTCACCGAGCTTAAGTGCTGTCTTCGTAGCAACTACAGAGTTGCAGCCATGTGCGATATTTGCAAACGGTCCACCGTGAATGAATGCAGGTGTGTTATCTAGTGTCTGAACCAGGTTTGGCTTAATTGCATCCTTGAGTAGGAGGGCCATTGCACCAGTAGCTTCTAGATCGCCAGCAGTCACTGCTTCTCCATCGTAGTTGTATGCAACAACCATCTTAGATAGTCTGTCCTTTAGATCATCAAGATCTGATGATAAGCAAAGTATAGCCATAATCTCGGAAGCAACTGTGATATCAAAGCCATTCTCACGTGTTACACCATCGCCCTTGCCCCCAAGTCCGATAACGATATTACGGAGCGCACGGTCATTCATATCTACTACACGCTTCCAAACAATCTTTTTAGTAACTATTCCTAGTTTGTTGCCCTGATGAATATGGTTATCTAGTAGGGCTGCAAGTAGGTTGTGTGCAGATGTTATAGCGTGGAAATCACCTGTAAAATGCAGGTTGATATCGTCCATAGGAACTACCTGAGAATACCCGCCACCAGCAGCTCCACCCTTAACTCCAAAGCAAGGTCCTAGAGATGGCTCACGAAGAGTCGTAACAGTCTTCTTACCTAGCTTACTGAGAGCCATGGAAAGACCTACATTAGTAGTTGTCTTTCCTTCTCCTGCCGGAGTTGGATTGATTGCAGTAACAAGTACTAGTTTGCCATCTTCTCTATTCATATTTTCCTTGATATATGAATAAGAGAGCTTAGCTTTGTATTTTCCATATTGCTCAAGCTCATCACTCGGGATATCGAGCGCTTTTGCAACTTCTGTAATCGGAAGCATTTTCGCTTCCTGAGCAATTTCAACGTCTTTCTTCATAACATTCCTCCACAAATATAATATGTGTCAAAAGCTTATATCTACATATATAGATATATATTCTCATTATACTTCATGTTTACATTCGCATACAATACACTTGGATATGATTAAATTATTTAATGATTTTTATAGTATTTGAATATATATTTTATAGATTCATTTGTGGTCATTTTTCACATAACACTTGAAAATTTGTATTTTAAAAGGCAAGCAGATTCACTCTGCTTGCCCATAACATTCTATTTGCTTTGATGTAATATTTGACTAAATCAATATCTTATCCTGTATCTACACATACTATCTGAGCTTAAGCTCGTTGTAAGGCTCACGACCTTCTTCATCCCTTATCTCACGAAGGTAATTATACAAGGTAGCCTGAGAGATTGAAAGTTGTCCGCAGATAAACGGAACAGCTTCTTTTACTGAGAACAAACCTTGAAATTTAAACTTTGTAAGAAGCTTAATCTTACCTTCCTTTGTATGAACAAAGCTAGGGTCAAACTGCTTTATAGACTTTACGATAGCATCCTTCATTACGTTCTGAATATAATCTTCATCATTGATTGAATATGCCGAATCATCAGCTATTGGCTCCTCAACATCATGGATTTTAATTGAGTCGCTGAGATAGTTAATAATATCCTGAACCTTTGAAGGGTCCTGGTTGATACAAATCATCGCTGCAGGATTATTCTCATCATCCATAAACATGAAGTGGGATGCACGAAGCTTCTTGCCCTGAGCTGACTTACTTGCATAGCCGATTAGATGACCTTCGCCATCTGCTAGATTGTTTATAACATCATATACGCCAGGGTTAATTCTGTAGCTTCTCTCCCTGCCAGTGATATTGTTATTATGCATGAATACGATTTCACGCTTAGTCAAATCGTGTAATACGACTTCTGTATCGCTACCCATTAGTTTAGCGATTCCAGCCGCAACCTGTGCTAGTATATCTAAACGTTCTTCCTGAGTCATTTTCTCTTCACTCCTCTTTTTGCATAAGCTCAATTCCTTGTCGTCTCTCTGTAACTTTAGGAACATACTCTTCATCGCTGAACCATGTTGTAAATCCATTACCGTTTACTTCACTAACATTAGTTATTGTAATAAATGCATGTCCATCTATTTCAAGAGCTGCTTGTTTTACTTTGTTGAGATTTCTGCTGCCTACTACGCAGTATACCAAATCCTGTTCGGACTGTAGATATCCTCCTGTAGCATGCATGATAGTCGTACCGAAGCCTAGTTGCAGCAACCTCTCATTAACTTCTTTGATTTTTTTGGTGAAAATCATAAGCTGTACACCACCCTGACCGAGCAGAAGCATCTTATTCATAAACACGCTGTAAATTAGTGCGTATAGGATTCCGAGGATAACTCCGTTGGTCTTAGTTACAGGAATCTGAATAATGAAAATTGCAACATCAATCGCATACATTATCGGCGCGATTTTAACACCAAACTTTCTGTTTAAAATCAGCGGTGGTACGTCGATTCCACCAGTAGATCCGCCAACCCTAAGGATTAGTCCAAGACCTATTCCGTCGATAACACCGGCACAGATAGCTGCAAGCAGCGGATCATCTACCAGGTGGTGCAGGAACGTTGCTTTCTGAAAAATTCCAAGAAACATAGGAAATAGAACCGTTCCTAGTACAATTGAAGCTGCAAACTTCTTGCCTAGCGCCCATGTACCGATTATAAAAAGAATGATGTTAATTACTAGTACTGTTCCCGATACGCTTAGGCCAAAATAGTGATTAGTCATACGACCAACACCTGCTAGTCCTGAAACAACCATTCCATACGGAAGTGCAAAACAGGCAATAGCAAATGCACTTAACGCATTACCGACAACCATCTGAAGTACTTCTAGTCCCACCTTGGAAGCATTTCTCATAATTCACCTTGCCGAGTCACTATGGTAACTCGTTCACCCTTTCTATAGTTTAAATCATCAATTTAACTTAAAGCAAAACACATGTAAACAGTCGAAAAAAATAACTGCGTACAATAAGATAATATATCACCAGACATCGGAAAATGTCAACATTTCAGGAAATATTCTAGGGTATTTTTGTATTATAATTCTTTTCTTATTGTCAACTTATATACTCCTTTATCCCCCATTCAAGTAGTTAAATAGTTGGAACGAAACGCTGTTTGTGATAGTATGATTTATATAATTGACAATGAAATTCGGTTTCACAAGGAGGACCTTTCATGAAAGCACACGAAAGATTACTAAAATACGTTTCATATCGAACACCAAGTGACGATAGTAGCGAAACTTCGCCTTCAAGCCAGTGTCAGTTCGAGCTAGCACATGCACTTGTAGAAGAGCTCAAGGAACTCGGTGTAGAGGATGCGGCATGTGATGAATATTGTTATGTATACGGACATATTCCTGCTTCTCCTGGCAAAGAAAATGTAACTGCAATCGGCTTCTGTTCACATATGGACACAGTTAGCGACTATTGCGATCACGATGCAAATCCACAGATTATAGAAAATTATGATGGGGATGTTGTGCCTCTAGGCAATAGCGGGCTCGTTCTTGATCCGGAAGTCTTCCCTCATCTTAAGGATCTTAAAGGTCGCACCCTAATAACCACAGATGGTACAACTATTCTCGGAGCAGATGATAAAGCTGGTATCGCAGAGATTATGACTATTGTTGAAAACATCAACGAGTTTGAGCATGGTCCTATCTCAATTGCTTTTACACCCGACGAAGAAATCGGCAGAGGCACTGCGCACTTTGATGTAGCGAGATTTAACGCAAAATACGGATACACACTCGATGGTTCAACTGAGGGCGAAGTTCAGTATGAAACTTTTAACGCAGCAACTGCAAAGGTTTACGTAAAGGGAGAAAACGTTCACCCTGGTTCTGCAAAGGATGTAATGATTAACGCAGCACTAGTTGCTATGGAATTTGATTCTCTACTCCCAGCTGCTGAACGCCCTGAGAGAACAGAGAACCACGAGGGTTTCTATCACTAATGTCTATGAGCGGCACTGTAAGCGATGCAAATATGACTTATATTGTAAGGGATCACGATGCATCCAAGTTTGCAAATAGACAAGATACCATGAAGATGGCCGAAAAGTTCCTCAATGAAAAATATGGTGAAGGAACTATCAGAGTAGATATTAAAGAACAGTACAGAAACATGGCTGAGGTTCTTGAGCATTGCCCAGATGCAATTGAAAATGCTAAGAAGGCTTGCAAGGTTGCAGGTGTAGAGCCTCTGGTAATTCCAGTTAGAGGTGGAACTGACGGTGCCAACCTTAGCTTTATGGGGCTACCTTGTCCAAATCTTGGAACTGGTGGCCACGCATTCCACGGACCTTATGAACACATCACCATCGAAGGTATGGAAACTGGTGTTACAATAATCAAAGCTCTTATTGAAGAATTCGCAAAGGAAGCTTAAATTAATCGTTTTATACACGGAGATTAAATCGAAAGCGGCTAGGGTCTACCCAGCCGCTTTTTTCATAATCTTACATTAGAACGGAGAAAAGCCTCAAAATCTGTCTAAATATATTTAGAGATTTCTTTCCCTCGATATATTTGTCAGTAACCTCTACACACTTCGCTAGAGTTTCATCGAAATCTTTCTTGATGTCATGTACAGCTTTGCAGTTATACATAACCACCCCATTCTCAAAGTGGTGATAAAAACTTCTATAATCGAGATTGATAGTTCCACAAGTCGAAATTTCATCATCTGCCACACATTGCTTCGCATGGCAGAATCCTGGTGTATACTCATATATTCTAACACCATCTCTAACAAGTCTAGAGTAATACGACCTCGTCACTGCATAAGCCAAGCGTTTATCTGGTATTCCTGGAGTAATTATTCTGACATCGACACCGCGAGAAGCAGCTAGTGTCAGAGCCTTATTCATCTCATCTGTAATGATTAGATATGGTGTCATAAACCACACATAACCATCTGCATTGTTTATTATACTGAGATAAACATTTTCTCCAACATGTTCGTGATCGAGCGGCGTATCTCCATATGGCTGTATAAAGCAGCCTTCCTCTATATTATCTAGTGTAACCTCAGGCATGTATTTTGAATAAATCGCATCCTTGATTCCGCGAGTCTTGGTCGCTTTCCAGATTTCGAGAAACATCATCGTTAGATTATGTACCGCGTTACCTTCTATACGAACACCGGAGTCCTTCCAGTCTCCGTATGGCCTAGTGAGCTTGAAGTACTCATTTGCAAGATTATATCCACCAGTGAAGCCTATCTTACCATCTACTACCGTAATCTTACGATGATCGCGGTTATTGAGAAATACATTCGCTATTGGTACAACCGGGTTAAAAACTCTGCATTTGATACCGAGGTCACTTAGGTGTTTTATAAAACTGCTATCGATGAAGCCTACACTGCCAACGTCATCATAGATTATTCTCACCTCAACACCTTCAGCAGCTTTTTCCGCCAAAATCTCCTTGATACCTGCAAATGCCGCCGAATCTTCTATGGCATGGTATTCCATAAATATAAAATGCTTCGCTTCCCGCATGGCTTCCTTCTGTGCGGCTAGAGCCTCTCTTGCCTCACCATAAAACTCAATATTTGAATCGCTATAAGCTGGAAAGAACGCTTTTTGAGAGACATACCTGAATACGTTTGCGATTCCGAGATTTTTCTCTCCTATCTCTTCTAAAACTGCTTTATCACAGTTAAGCAGAGGGAATAGTTCGTTGTCTACATTTTGAAATCTTGCCCTCATTTTTCGAGTAGAACCAGAGAGCCCAACCATAAAATAAATGGTTATTCCAATAATCGGATTGAGCATGATTAGCACTACCCACGGAAGCTTTACAGATGCACTCGTGGATTTCGTCGAAATAGCAATGACGATAATAAGTGCGACAATTCGAAAGCCCGTGGATAAGATAGTGTATTTTTCGTTTAACCGACTTATGAGCGTAGCAATAAGGAGCACTTCAGTCGCAATCGTCAGGATGGCTAACATCAGTCTCCCAACGCTGTTTTTGACTTGCTCCTTCTTTTCATATGTAGCGAATGTCTTTGAAACACCCATACGGCTAGCCCCCTATCACGTCTATTCGTCCCAGAGCACAACCTTTCCTTCTTCTCTAGTCTTATTCATATCTATCAGTCTCTGATTCTCAGAACCTCTGAACCTAAGCTGTATATTCTTAAGCTCCTGCTCAAATCTGCCGTCAATAAGTACATCTAGCATATTAAGCATATCCATAGTAACATCAGTATGACAGTGTGTACCCTCCTTCATAAGATCCTCAAGCACAAAACCAGAGAAAGACCAGATGGTTTTATCAGGGTAAGCTTCCTTAACACGCTTAAGAACGGAACGAGCACTACCTGGTTCTCTGGCTCAAACGGCTCTCCACCAAGAACTGTAAGCCCCGTTATATAATCCGGCTTAAGCATCTCAAGAATCCTGTCTTCGGTCTCTCTTGTAAATTCCTGTCCGTAATTGAAATCCCATGTCTGTGGTTGGAAGCAGCCAGGGCATCTATTTGTACATCCTGATACGAACAAGCTGACTCTTATGCCAATTCCATTGGCAATATCACAATCTTTAATCTCTCCGTAATTCACGTTTATACTCTCACTTCATTTTGTTAATACAATTATATCGCATATATCAGATTAATATAAGCTTTAAATACTATACGTTCCATCGCAATTACCACTTTGTTGGGAGATTGCGAAGACTATGCCTTATCTCTTTGTAACATGGCTCAAAATGGTTCACAATGCTCCAGAACGCCTCCGAATGATTAGCTTCTATGAAATGTGCAAATTCGTGCACTATGACATATCTCAGCTCCTCATATGATGCTGTAACAAGCAGGAGGTTGAGCGTTATCTTGCCGAGATCTGGACGGCACGACCCCCATCTTGATTTCATCTGACTTATGGTTACATGCGGGAACGGCACACGATAAGTCTGTCTAAATTCATCGTACACTTCGTGCACAGCACCCATAAATATCTCACTCGCCTGCTTACTATACCATCGCTTCACTACATCTATACGAACAGCATTATTTGTAGGATCAGCATTTGGACGAGTAGCAAGTCCCCTTCTATAGCAATGCTAACCCTTGGTTTTTGTATAAGTTTCACTTTAAGCGGTCTACCCATGAAATACGCTTTATCTCCGTCGTCGTACCTCGATTTGTCAGTCTTAGCACCTCTGATACGCGTAAGTGCATTGATAATAAAAGAGCCCTTGCTGATCATGAATTTTTCAATCTCAGCTAAGGGCACTCTATGAGGTGCTGAGACGTATATCGAAGCATCAGGTCTTATCCGCAGGTTGATATTTCTCACATTCTTGCGTTCAAGGGTGTAGACTAGGGTCTCTCCAGCTATGCTTACCACTTGAGCTTCAGTGCATATCTCGCTTCTCAAATATCGTCTCCTCATATTAATTTTCTCTTATAGGTGCAGAACTCTATCCTTGATTTCCTGAGTTCTTCCCTGGTTCCAGAACTGTGTTCCGATATATCCGCAAGTTCTTCTTGCTACCGACATCTTATCCTGGTTGCGATTTCCGCAGTTTGGGCACTCCCATACTAGCTTGCCTTCTGAGTCCTCAACAATCTTGATCTCACCGCTAAATCCACACTCTTCACAGAAGTCGCTCTTTGTGTTGAGTTCAGCATACATGATGTTCTCGTAGATGTACTTCATGACGTCAAGGATAGCAGGGATATTGTTCTGCATATTAGGAACCTCAACGTAGCTGATAGCACCACCTGGCGAAAGCTTCTGGAAGTCTGACTCAAACTTGAGCTTCTGGAATGCGTCAATCTCCTCTTCTACGTGAACGTGGTAACTATTTGTGATGTAGTTCTTATCTGTAACGTGAGGGATTACCCCAAATCTTCTCTGTAGCGCCTTAGCAAACTTGTAAGTTGTTGACTCCATCGGTGTTCCGTATACAGAGTAGCTGATATTTTCAGCAGCTTTCCACTCAGCACACTTGTCGTTGAGTCTCTGCATTACCTTTAGTGCAAATCTCTTCCCTCGTCAGCAGTGTGACTCTTGCCTACCATGCGGTAGCACATCTCGCAAAGTCCAGCGTATCCTAGTGAAATGGTTGAATATCCATTATAAAGTAGCTTGTCGATTGTCTCACCCTTCTTGAGTCTGGCAATCGCACCATACTGCCAAAGGATAGGTGCAACATCTGAAGGTGTTCCGAGAAGTCTCTCATGACGAAGTCTTAGTGCACGGTGGCAAAGCTCAAGTCTTTCGTCTAGAATTTCCCAGAACTTATCCATGTTTCCGTATGATGAGCAAGCTACATCAACTAGGTTGATTGTTACAACACCCTGATTAAATCTTCCGTAGAACTTATAGCTTCCATCAGCATTCTTCTGTGACTCTTCAACTGTTAGGAATGATCTGCATCCCATGCAGGTGTATACGTTGCCCTTCTTGAGCTCTCTCATAACCTTAGCGGAAATGTAGTCAGGAACGAGTCTCTTTGATGTGCACTCTGCGGCGATTTCTGTTAGATTCCAGTAAGGTGCATCTTCTCTAATGTTGCACTCGTCAAGAACGTAGATTAGCTTAGGGAATGCTGGCGTAATCCATACACCCTTCTCGTTCTTAACGCCCTGCATTCTCTGCTTAAGAACCTCTTCGATGCAGAGAGCTAGGTCATCTCTAGTTCTTCCCTCTGGAGCCTCCTCAAGGTGCATGAACATAGTTACGAATGGAGCCTGTCCGTTACAAGTCATCAGTGTGATGAGCTGGTACTGGATAGTCTGGATACCACTCTTAATCTCGTCTCTTAGTCTATCTTCAACAACCTTATTTAGCGCTTCCTGAGTTGTCTCGATACCTGCGTCCTTGAACTCCTTCTCAACCTTAGTTCTGATTTTCTGTCTGCTCACGTCAACAAAAGGAGCAAGGTGAGCTAGCGAGAAAGACTGTCCGCCATACTGGTTAGAAGCAACCTGAGCGATAATCTGCGTTGTGATGTTACACGCTGTGTAGAAGCTATGTGGCTTCTCAATAAGTGTCTCGCTGATTACTGTTCCGTTCTGTAGCATATCCTCTAGGTCGATAAGGTCACAGTTATGCTCCTTCTGTGCGAAGTAGTCGGAATCGTGGAAATGGATGATTCCAGCATCGTGTGCAGCAGAGATTTCCTCTGGAAGAAGGATTCTTCTAGTGAGGTCCTTACTTACCTCTCCAGCCATGTAGTCTCTCTGAGTGGAGTTGATAATAGGATTCTTATTGGAGTTCTCCTGCTTAGCTTCCTCGTTATTAAGCTCGATAAGCGAAAGAATCTTGTCGTCTGTTGTGTTGGACTGACGAACGAGGGATCTTGTATATCTGTATGTAATATATGCCTTTGCAACCTCATACGCTCCGTGCTGCATGATATGCTCTTCCACCATATCCTGAATTTCTTCTACTGCAGGTGAACGACCAAGGTCTTCACAAGATAGAATTACGCTGTCAGTGATTCTCTTAATCTGAATAGGTGTAAGTCTAACTGCTTCTTCAACGGAATTATTTGCTTTGATGATTGCATTTCAATCTTGGCTTTGTGAAAAGTTACTTCTGAGCCATTTCTCTTGATAACATTCATTGTTTCTCCTTAACCGAACACCCGAACATATTGATTTATGTGAGTTAATTCTCTTAAAATTAATTAATACACTTTTTAACACCAAACACTATATCTTGTTTGACGCCCTGTCATTATATCCCATATAGTGGGGTTAGTCAATCAGTTTTACGCTATATTATTTTATGCAATTTTAAGCCTGTGAGGTAGAAGTTTCAAGCCTTCTGTGCTAGTATTTACTAAAATACGAAAAATAATTTATGCATATTTTTTGCACTTCATTTACACATACGAGCACAAGATATTGTGCCATATATGGAGGTAATACATATTATGAATAACTTCGATTGGTATGCACCTACGCACATTGTTTTTGGCAGAGGAACTGAATCTGAGGTGAGCTCTCTACTCAAATCATCAAAATGTAAACGTGTTCTCCTTCACTACGGAAGTGGTAGCGTGATTCGCACCGGTCTGCTCGGCAAAATCAAATCTTCGCTAGATAAAGAGGGGGATAGATTACGTAGAACTTGGAGGCGTGGTCGCTAATCCGAGGCTGTCTCTCGTTTATGAAGGCATCGAACTTGCGAAATCTAAAGGTGTAGATTTCATACTCGCTGTTGGTGGTGGCAGCGTAATAGACTCTGCGAAGGCAATCGCATACGGCGCAGTATCTGATTTCGATGTCTGGGATTTGTATGATAGAAAGCGAACTCCAGAGTCCGCACTCCCAGTAGGGGTTATACTTACAATCGCTGCTGCAGGTAGCGAGATGAGCAATTCTTCTGTAATCACAAACGAAGACGGGGGCATCAAGCGTGGCTATAGCAACAATATGGTTAGACCTAAATTCGCTATACTAAATCCAGAGCTGACGATGACTCTTCCAGACTTCCAGACAGCATGCGGCTGCACAGATATCATGATGCATACCATGGAGAGATATTTTACGTCAGCAGGAAATATGGAATTGACCGACGGGATTGCCGAAGCACTGCTCCGCACAGTAATAAAAAATACCTTAATACTAGTAGAAGATCCGAAGAACTACGAAGCACGTGCCGAGGTAATGTGGGCTGGAAGTTTATCTCATAATGGTCTTACAGGATGCGGTAATGGTGGTGACGACTTTGCTACCCACCGAATTGAACATGAGATTAGTGGCATGTTCGATGTAGCACATGGTGCAGGTCTGGCCGCAATTTGGGGAAGCTGGGCTAGATACGTTTTAGACGACTGTCTCCCTAGATTTAAGCAGTTTGCGACAAATGTATGGAATGTTGAGGATTCTGGTGATGACCGTGAAGTCGCACTCGAAGGCATATCAAGAACCGAGGTCTTCTTTAAAGCATCGGTATGCCTATATCTCTGAAGGATTTTGAATTTGAGCTAACAGATGAAGTTATAGATGAGCTTGCTGAGAAATGCGAACGAGCCGTTGGCGGCAAAGTTGGTGCCGCAAAGGTTCTGTACAGAAACGACTTCAAAGAAATCTACAGAATGGCTTACAACAACAAGCAATAACAAATGATAACATAAACACAAAAATGCGCCCCACACGGAGCGCATTTATATTACTTTTTAATTAGAAGGGCTCTATCGTCTGCCCTCTCTCGTTAAATCGTCATACTCATGTCCATGCATGGAGCCTTTTACATGAAATCTCTGATAATAGCAAAAATCAGTAATGCGGAGCAGTAAACACCGAGTAGTATCTTGTTCCATAGCGGCATGCGCTTTTCCGTATAGCTCAAATACACGTTATACACTATCTCGAACATTATGAATGGTATAGTCGTGAAGATGAAAGGGTTTGCATAGAATGCATCGCCAAACCTAAACCTCAGTATGCTTACACACATAGTTGTCGTACCACAGCCAGGGCACTTATACCCAGTAATATACCTGAAAATACACGGTATATATATGTGCGTCATTCTCAGCCAAATATAGTAAACGACTCCCAATATTACAAAAGGAGTCGTTTTTTTAATTAGACAATGCAGAAAACTGCAATTCTGTTCATTATGCAACTGTTGCATGCTGATTCACTTAATCCTGCATGATGCAGTATGCAACAATTGAAAGGCCGAATATCGTGAGCAGAACGAAAAGAAGTCCTGAATTCCCATCCTTACCATTATATCTGTCTAGCTTCTCACCCATGCAGTAAACCCAGTATATGCCATATATTCCACAAGTTAGAAGTGAGAACAGGAACACCATGCCGCCTGATGTAGCAGTTCTGTCGCCAACTACCTCGTTAACATCATCATTTAATACGATCATCCAGTAAATGCCGTAAATCCCGCAAGTAATCAGCGTGAATAAAATACAGAGTCCAATTTCTCTTCTTGAAATAGGTCTTGTATACTGTGCGTAACCACCACCATTCTGGTTGTTGTTCTGATTCTGAAAATTATTTTCCATAAGTTCCTCCTTATAACCTCTATAATCTCTTAGCATTTGCACATTATAGCATACCTTTTCCAAAATTCCCACACATCGGTTATTATTGAAAAAGCAAACGGAGGATACTCCATCACCAGTAGTGTTCCTCCGCTTCAAATCTTAAATAATAAATGTCATATCAGCTATTAAGCTTAGCCCTTCATAGCATATCACTAGTTAATTATCCTCTTAACTTCCAATATGCTCTTGCCACTATATGTGGTCTTTGTACCGGGTCTATAGAGATCAATCTCACAAATGTCGTGAGACGGATCCATAGCGTGTACTATTCGACCATTTCCCGCATACATAGCTACATGTAACCTCTTATTGCCTCTGCCAAAGAAAATTATGTCGCCAGGCTTCATATCATCAACAGATACGGTAGTTCCACCACAGTGATCATATAGCGTATTAACCGAACCTATCTTCCAGTTGTAACCGTACTCTTTGTAAACAAGAGTTATGAACGATGCGCAATCACAACCATTAGTAAGGCTCTTGCCTCCTAGTACATACGGTTTACCGATGTACTGCTTAGCAAAAGAGATAATGCTAGCCCTTTTGTCGTCAGCCACCTTGATATCTCGCTCAGTCTCCGCATCGGAGATTGTTGCTTTCGTACCCGTAACTTCATTTGAATCGCTGTCAGTACTAATGGTCTTGAGTGTAGCAAGCTTAAGTGGTGTGCTTACAACACGACGATCATTGATGGCATCTGCTTTAACGACAATAGTCGATACCATCACTACCATAAGTAGTAATTCAGTAACGACTATCACCTTAATATTCTTAAAAGCTGTTTTGAGCTTTAATACCATGCGTGTTTCCCAATCCTTCTATTTGAAATAATATCTACTCATCATTATATTATCATAAAATTCTTGCAATCGCATGTGTAGTTTTTATATATTCTTACTGGAATTTCTCCTTGTAATGGTCTCTTATTTCGTCCATTATCTGAACGCACTCAAGAGTTCCTACATAGTTACCCTGTGGGTCACGAACAGCTCTATAGCTAACTAAAACTTCGTTTTCACCCTTGTTCATCCATACCTCAACCTTGTCCTGAGCACCAGATTTGAATGACGATATAATGCTGCGAACCATTGGTTCAATCGTTGGTGGGTGGCAGGTATAAACTTCTCTATCGAGCGAACTAATCGGTCTCTTAAAGAGTTTCTTCTCCCCATTATCGTTGTAGTATCTGTTCATATCTACATGATCAACGAATGTAAGCTCAAGAGGAATTGTATTGAGCATAGCCTCTAGCTGGTAAGGCGTCATGTGTCCTAGTGCAAAGATAACTTCGTCGTTTCCAGCTGCTCCGTTCTTACCTTCCTTTGCCGCCCTATGTGTGTAGTTTTCCTTCGAAGCCTTATCCCATTCAGCAGGTTCTTCCTTGAGGAGGCAGTAGTCATACTCCTTTAGATCACGACCAACTTCTTCCCACTCCTCATCTTTGAAGAACTGTACGCAAATTGGGAATAGGATATTTGCCTCTTTGAAAAGCATCTCATCAGCTCTCTTGACTACAGCCTTGGACTTTTCTAGCCACTCCTCGTCAGATAGGGTACCATCAGTTACACGTCTTAGTTCATCTCTGATCTCGTCATCTACTGTCCACATTACATCTGATGGACCAGTAACATCGTATCTAGTCTTGAGGATTGTGTATATGATGTCACCCTTCTTAGCATAGTGAATTGATACTGCACGAAGCTTGTTAAGCTCTTCTGTTATGACAGTGCGGTCAGCACCATCTTCAAATAGCTTGTTCACTACAGCAATCTGCTCGGCAATACCTTCATTCTCGAGAGTGAGCACATTTAATGGATGACCCGGCTCAGCCACTAACGCCTGTGCCTTAACTTCTGCTTCCTTACGGTCATTTGCGCCGTTCATCCTTCGCTGTGCAGCCGCCTTGGATGCCGCAACAGCTTTCTCAGCATTCATAATCTTTTCCTGCTTAGTTGAACCGTGGAATAGCGCTGAATGCACATCACAAAGCTTTTGAACTTCCTGATATGGAACTCCGCTCTTAATCAGATGCTGCTCAGCATTTGCTATTTCAAGAGCATCAACTTCCTTGAAATTTTCAACGAATTCTGCTCTAACCGTCTCGAGGTCTTCACCGTTAGTAAGTCTCTCGATATAGCTTCGAAGCAAAACTTCTCTCTCGCTGGCATTCTTAGGCTTTTTTGTTTCTTCCTGTGATGGACCTTCTTCAGCCTTCTTTTCACTATCTGCCATGAATGACGGTAGCTTGCTTGGGTCGATTCTTCCATCAGCATCAAGGAAGTTCTTTACAAAATCAGGAACTTTATCTACCTCTACGGTGCCGTCTTCTCTGATGTATGCCTTTGCAAAATCAGGAATATTGAGCTTGCTTACATCAAATGTAGGTTTTGCAGGCTCATCCTTTACTTCAGCAGTCTGCGCTTTTTCCTTTTTCTTAATCTCAGGAACATTGATAACCTCAAAACCCTTATCCTCAAACAGGTTTACGATTGATTCTAAATCTATCCCCTTAATCTGAGAGCCCTTAGGAATCGTCATTACTCTTCCCATAGTGTTTAGAGCAACTGGATTCGAGATATCTTTGAATCCCAGCTCAATCATGATGTCTATTACTTCCGAAAATTCTGTCGCTAGGTCATGTACATTTCTCTTCATGTCTAATACTTTTACAGCCATGTCTGTTTCCTCCTTCGAAAATACTATTATCTTACTCTTAGTCAGCGTGTTACGTTTCTTAATTATACTGTCTTTATTTGCTTTATGTTTGTATATACATTATACATTAAATATCTCTAATCTCCGTAACAGATGTTACATTTTAAAATTATTCATAAAATTTCCATAATAATGCAAAAGTAGATGTACCCCTGTCTACAACTACGTGATACGAAAATCAGTAAATTGTTAAACATAGGTCACATCTACTTTATATTTTATTTATGCTTTGCAACGAAAGCGTTGTATATCGCCCTAATAGCTCTCTGATAATCAGACTCAGATACACCCACCTGTACACTTATACGTTCTGGTGCGTGGTCTATAAATCTAACATTTACATGAGCACTAGAAAGCGCTTCAAATATCTTCATCGCTACAGAGACCTCACCAGAGATATTCCTTCCAACTACTGCAATTGCTGCAATACCTGTAGAAATCGTAATTTCATCCGCATCTGTTGCAGCACGTAGCCTCTCAGTAAGTTCCTCTTCGCAGTTAGCAACACTTGCTGAGCCCACGATGATTGAGAAAGAGTCTAGTCCAAGCTGCTCACTCTCAACCGTGATGTTGAACTCGTCGAGGATATTCTGAATTCGCTCACGATACTTTGCATCGTCATTGAGTTTCTCTCGCTCGATAAGGATTGATGAGTACCCCTTCTTACCAGTGATGCTGGAAATCTCAAGGAAATTTTCGTATGAATCAGCATTCTTTACAATGAGAGTACCTGGCTTCTCTGGCTCAAGCGTACTCTTGATATTAATAGGAATTCCGCACTGGCTTACAGGTCTAACTGCGTCCTCATGCAGCACTTCCGCACCTCTTAGTGCTAGCTCCCTTAGCTCCTTATAGATTATTACAGGAACACTGAGTGGATGCTTAACGATGCGAGGATCAGCCATCAAAATCCCAGGAACATCTGTCCAGTTCTCATACAGGTCAGCCTTTGCAGCGGCAGCAACGATTGAGCCTGTGATATCAGAACCTCCTCTTGAGAAGGCTACTACTTCTCCTGCTTCATTTGCACCATAGAAGCCAGGGAATACAGCATGCTGATGCGCCTTGAGAAGCTTCTCTATGTTAGTCCTCGTCATATCAGAGAGTAGATACCCCTCGTTGTTAAATTTAATCACTTCAGCTGTATCAATAAAATCGTAGCCAAGATATTCAGCCATGAGCTGTGCAGTTATAAATTCTCCTCTACTAATCAAGTAATCTCTGCTACCAGAAGCCTTATAGTCATAAATTATCTTGTTAAATATCTCATCGATATTAATCTTAGAATCTAGCTCAAACGCAAGATCCTTAAATCTCTTTCTCGCCTGCTCAATCTTACTATCAAAGCTATCTGGATTATCATGCGCCGAAAGCAGGAGGTCTGTAATCTTAACTTTCTCATCATTATGAACACCAGGCGCCGAAACCACTACGTAGCGGCGAGCTTTATTATGACGAACCACTTCTGCAGCATTTTTGATACGGTCAACTGTCGCAAGTGATGATCCACCGAACTTCGCAACCGTCAGCTCTGATTTGTTTCTAAGTGCTGGGGCAAGATCCTCATTTTCAATGAGCTTGATATCGTACGGTGTCGACTGATATACGAAATAGTTCAGCCAGTTTGAGAATAGCAAGCTACCTGAAGATCTCCAGCGAACCACTGGAGTCTTTGAATCATCGTTATCTGGAAAGTAATTTACAGGAATCTCTGGATTGATACCCGCATTCTTATCCCTAATATATTCCTTGAGAAGCGTATTCCAGTCGTACTCCGTGTGACCGGTCACGAAAATCTGCCTATCATTATCTGACTTGACACAGAAAACTCCACCCTCTTCAGATGTGGAAAGAACTGTAATCCCAGGAGTTTTCTCAATATCTTCTTCCTCTACAGTTGTGTTTCTTGACTGAGGCACATAGAACTCATCGTCAAAACCTCTAAACAGCATGCTGCGCTTGGTTTTAAGAGTGTGCTTAAACACACCGGAGAGTTTCTTAGGAAGCCTTTTCTTATCTATTCCATAGTGGTAATAGAGGCCAGCTTGTGCACCCCAACAGATGTGGAATGTGCTGTGAACATGAGTCTTGGACCACTCCATGATCTCACAGAGCTCTTCCCAGTAATCAACCTCTTCAAAATCAAGAAGTTCAATCGGTGCTCCAGTGATAATCATTCCATCATAATATTCGTTTTTGATATCGTTAAAAGTCTTGTAAAACGCAAGCATATGCTCCTGCGAAGTAACGTGTGGCTTGTGAGTTGCCGTCTGAAGTAGCTCAAGCTCAACCTGAAGCGGAGTGTTACTGAGCATACGCGTAATTTGAGTCTCTGTATCAATCTTTGTCGGCATCAGGTTAAGGAGCAATATGTGAAGCGGACGCATATCCTGCGTCATAGCACGTGTATCCGTCATTACAAATACATTCTCATTAGTAAGCGTCTCTATCGCCGGTAAATTATTTGGTACTTTAATTGGCATTACAGTCTCCTCCCAAATCCCCTTTTATCTAAGCTCAGCTGCGATGGCACACCACTCGCCCTGTTCAGCAATTGCTAACTTTTCAAACCCATTCTCTTCAAGTGCCTCGAGCACTTTGTCCTGCTGAGTAGTTAGTATACCAGACATTATGTATCTTCCGCCACTATTTAGGTGTTTGCGTATATTACCTGTGAGACGAATGACGAGGTTCGTAAGTAAGTTTGCCACAACTAAGTCAGCTTTGAAATCTACGCCAGAAGTCAAATCAGCCTTCTTAATTATTGCATTATATACGTCGTTAGCCTCTAAATTTTGTATCGAAGCTGCCACCGCCTCATCGTCAATATCTATGCCTAGAACTTCGCTAGCCCCAATCTTACTCGCTACTATAGAAAGTATTCCTGTGCCACAGCCTACATCCAGGACCTTATCACCCTCTTGGATATAAGTCTCCAGAAAATCTGCAGATAGCGAAGTCGTTTCATGAAGTCCCGTTCCAAAAGCCATCCCTGGGTTAATGCGAATGACCTCCCTATCCTCGATATCTTGCTCATATTCAGACATATCTACCCAAGGTGGAGCAGCTATGTAGCTGTATCCGAGTCTCGCAGGTTTTAGAAATTCCTTCCAGCGATCTTTCCACTCTTCATCATTGCGGATATTAACTGTTACCTTCAGCGAACCGAGGTCAGCTCCTAGACCGAATACGCCACTTTCTGTATGTTCTCTAACGTTTTGTACTGCTTCCTTTACAGTCTCAACAGTATTATCAGCATCTTCATCATCTGCCGCGTATACGACGATGCTAGGATTTTTTTCTCTTTCTCTCTCGAAGTCCTCTGGTGCGAGGTAATCAGTCTCTCCGTGCTGACCAGTCATAAACAAAGCATCTGATGGATCGTTTACCTCAGCAGTGTCTATCCCGTTACAGATAAGTGCCGCCAGCATCGGCTCAATACCAATCTCCGATACTTCAATTTTTATCTCATAGTATTTCATCTAAGTGTCTCAATCTCTCTTGCGTAACCTTCAAGGTCTTCCTGCGGTGTCTCAAGGATACATGGAAGCCCTACAATATGTGGATTATTAACCACGGCTAACATACCATCAAGCCCTATTTCTCCATCGCCGATCTTCTCATGTCTATCTTTTGCGGCGCCCATCGGATTTTTGCTGTCATTGATATGAAGTGCACGTAGCTTCTCGATCCCGACAATTCTATCAAATTCATCAAGTACTCCCTTGAAGTCATTTTTTACATCATAACCAGCATCACTGATGTGACAGGTATCAAGGCAAACACCTATCTTATCTTTGAACTTCACTCCATCGATAATCTGGCGGAGCTCCTCAAAGCTCTTGCCCACTTCGCTACCCTTGCCCGCCATTGTCTCTAGTAAAACGATAGTCTGCTGGTCTTCCCACATGACTTCATTAAGCGTCTCAATAATCATCTGAATTCCCAGCTCGCTACCCTGTCCGACATGACTACCAGGATGGAAATTATAGTAATTTCCTGGCAAATACTCCATGCGCTTTAGATCTTCTGCCATACATGTTCGTGCAAATTCCCTCACGCTCTCCTTGCCAGAGCAAGGATTCAGAGTATAAGGAGCATGAGCCACGAGTTTTCCGAAGTTGTGCTCCTCCATAATCTTTATCAAAGCTTGAGCATCAGCTTCATCTATTGCTTTCGCCTTACCGCCTCGTGGATTTCTAGTAAAAAAAGCAAATGTATTAGCACCAATCGACAGCGCCGCTTTTCCCATCGCTTCGAATCCATCCGAAGACGACAGATGGCATCCCAAATATTTCTCCATCTATTTACCCCATTTCTCTTTGTGTCTATACTATGCATCTATCTATTTTCATCAAGAAAATCTCTTATCTCTTGTAGAGCTGTTTCGATATCAATCAGAAACTCTCTGGAAGATATCCTTAGTGCACCGTGTCCAAGCGACATCTCCTGCACCAGTGCATCTGATGATACAACTGTTACGCTCTCACGCTTACCGATTACCTTTGTCAGTTCAGATATGTAAGCATCCGCTGTCTCATTTTCTTTAGTGTATACTACCTCAGTATCATTAAGAGTATACGTTCTGCCAAAGCTGTACGGAACCCTGTACGCGTCAAATACGATAGTCATCTTGCAGCCGAGATACCCACGGTAATTTGCTAGTATATTTACGAGATGATCTCTTGCCGCCCCAATATCAGCTCTCGAAAGCGCCTTCATGTGCTCATCAGCATTTATCAAATTGTAACCGTCAACAACGAAATGAGAATCTGGTGATGCTACTCTTTCTAGCCTGTGAAGTGACCGTTTCTGCCTCTCCATCGCATGATATTCAGATTCTTTAGGTTTCACCTTGTGCTTTACTGGCTTATTCTTCGAGATACTTCCATACGTTCTCTCAAATATAGCTAGGAGCTCAGCATCACTAGCTAACTTACGGCCAGCTTCCATCGTCTCATCTCTTGCAGATCTAGATTTAGACTTGGTATCAGCTTCCGACTCTAATAAGTAAGGCAGGTGCATGAAGTCCTGTACCTCATCCCACTTGACAGTCTTACCCGCCCCGTGGTAACAGAATATAGAATCTCCAGTTTCTATTTTATCCTTATCCGCTTCGTAATTGGAATTCTCTATAACCTCAGTTTCATTATGACAGAAATCATATCCGATAAGAATGCAGCTAATTCTTCCCCTTCCTCCGGTATATGATGTTAATTTTCTCTGGTAGTCAAGGAGCACCGATGCTGGCGCCTTTCCGCTTAGGACCGATATATCACCTTCTATTGTAGGCTCACCAAATATCCCAGACCCATTCCTAATATCAGTCATCGCCATTCCGATATTAACACTCGGTAGTTTTATCTCAAAGCTGAACCAAGGTTCTAGTATACGGCACTTGGCCCGAAGGAGTCCATTTCTAACAGCCCTATACGTAGCCTGCCTAAAATCTCCTCCCTCTGTATGATTCTCATGCGCTTTTCCTGCAACTAGCGAGATGCGTACATCACTTATAGGTGCGCCAATAAGCACACCTCGAAAGATTCTCTCATCTAGATGCGATAGAATTAAATTTTGCCAATTTCTACCGAGAACATCTTCTGGAATACTACTATCTGTAACGATTCCACTTCCCCTCTCCCCAGGTCTGATAATAAGGTGTACCTCAGCATAGTGTCTTAGTGGTTCGAAATGCCCCACCCCTTCTACAGGAGCTATCACAGTTTCCTTATAGATTATATTTCCTGACTCAAATTGCACTTCGTATCCAAACCTACTTAGCACCTGAGCCTTGAGAATCTCTTGCTGGACATCTCCCATAAGCCTTATATTTGCACCACGGACACCCTGCTCTATATCTATATGCAGCTTAGGATCCTCTTCCTCAAGCATCCTCATGTCAGATATGAATTTATTTTGATCAACACCCTCTTCAGGAAGTATCCTATAGGTTAAAAACGGCTCAATGATGCCGCTCACACTGCTGCTCTCTGCAAGTGTTCCGATTCCCTGACCAGCTCTGGATGAAGAAACACCTGTAACCGCACAGATATCCCCTGCAGATGCTGAATCTACCATTATGTATTTCTGACCCGAATAGAGTCTAATCTGATTTACCTTTCATGTACTAGTTCGCCAGCATCGTTTCTTACAGCCACACTATCCTTAACCCTTAGAGTTCCATTCAAAACACGCATAAAAGAAACTCTTTCATCTCTCTGGTCACGTGTAATCTTATATACTAACGCTCCCATTTTATCTTCTAACGATATGCCCTCGTGTAGTTCATCAAATCCGTAGGTGTAGATTGAAATTGTGTCGAGCAGCTTGTCAACGCCATCCTGATGAAGAGCAGATCCGAACAAGCAAGGAAATATCTGGCAATCAGCAATGGCTTTGAGTATTCTCGCAGATGGGATCTCCAGATTTTCAAAAAAAGCTTCTGCCAACTCTGGCGAATAAAATGTTACGCCATCTACAAAAGCTTCGTCTTCCTTATCTACGCTAAAATCAACGAAACCTTCACCAAGTCTGCCTTTGATACGACTAAGCTGCTCTTCCTTATCTGCAATGGCAAGATCCATTTTATTAACAAATATGAAAGTTGGAATCTTTCTCGCCCTAAGCAGCCTCCATATAGTCTCCGTATGGCTCTGCGGTCCATCTACACCGCTCACAACTAGCAACGCATAATCTATTACATCGAGAGCTCTCTCCATCTCTGCTGAGAAATCATCATGTCCTGGTGTGTCAAGTATAGTGATGTGACTATCTTGCCAATTTAACCCTGCTTGTTTTGAAAAAACGGTAATTCCACGGTTTTTTTCAACCTCATAATTATCGAAGAACGAGTCGCCCTTGTCGACTCGTCCTAGTTTTCTTATTGTCCCAGCAGAGTAAAGCATAGCTTCGCTGAGCGTAGTCTTGCCCGCATCTACGTGAGCCAATATTCCCATCGTCAGCTTCTTACTCATGCTCCCTCCTCCTAGAAATTATTATTCCCCTACAATAAAGCAAATTAAATTACGTAGAACCACTCGTCCTGTTTACGTTCCTTCTCCTGTCCAGTTTTATGCGACTGCTTATCGTACACCATCTCAAGAGTCTTGATTGTTACTGTTGTATGAGGATCTACAGACTTTGTTACAAATGCGTTTCCACCTATTACTGCACCTTCACCAATAACAGTATTACCACCGAGTACAGACGCTCCTGAGTACAACGTAACATTATCCTCGATAGTCGGATGCCTCTTAGTTCCATGAAGCTTCTGTCCCGCCTTAGTGGAAAGAGCTCCGATAGTAACTCCCTGATACACCTTAACATGCTCTCCAATTATAGAGGTCGATCCGATTACAACACCAGTTGCGTGGTCCATGCAAAAATACTTCCTATAGTTGCACCTGGGTGAATATCCACGCCAGTCTTTCTGTGTGCATACTCTGTCATAATTCTAGGAATTAGTGGTACATCGAGTTCATGCAGCTCGTGAGCTAGTCTGTATATAGCAGTTGCATATAGTCCCGGATAAGCGAGAACTATTTCATCCTTGCTGTTAGCTGCCGGATCACCCTCGTATGTAGCAAGAATATCTGTGTTGAGATATTCTCTAATCTTCGGAATCTGCCTGAAGAACGCCTTTACGATTTTCTTCGCCTCATCTTGCCTAAGCGCTATACAAGTATCCTCAAACTCCTGCCTATATAGAAGAGCTTTTTCAATCTGCTTTGTCATCATGTACATAACGTCTTCAAGGATTACTGAAATCTTCTTCTCAACGCTATATGTGCGGTAAGACTTCTCACGATAATAGCCAGGAAGCAGAACCATCATCAGTTCACGAATAATCTCCTTTATAGCCTTCTGGTCAGGTATCTCAGACATTCTAATCGTATCGATATCACGATTTAGCTTATAATCAGACAATAACTGTTCTGCAAGTTCGCTCATATCCTTATCAATTTCCTCGAAACTGCTCATGTCACCAGTCTGGCAGGGCTCCATCATCATTACATCCTTATCCAATTCGCTCTCCTCTCAATAAACCTCTTATTCATCAAATGTTTCTATTCGTTTTCAACACATCACTGAATATAATTATAAATCTGAATTTATTACTATCTAAAGTTCAGCTCCGCACTCCATGCAGTAAGGTGTTCCAGGTTGTACCTCTACGCCACACTCTGGGCATACCACAACGGTGGACTTGTCTACGACATCCATGATTGCGAGCTCAACACCATCTTGAAGTTTCTCAGCAATTCTGCTCGCATAACTTGAAATCTTGAAGTTCTGACAGCTAAACCTCACTTTGCTTGCCGTCATTTCAAGTAGGGCAAATACATCATCGTAATCTGCACCGCTTCGAAATACCAGCGAAATGGCGTATGGTATCGGTTTCTTAACTACCAGCGTTATGAAGTGACGCTTTTCATAATAAAGCACTGTATAAAGCTGTTCGTTGGTATTGATTCGAGCACCATCAATTGGCACCCCTTTATCATCAGCTATGACTACATAGTCTCCTACAAAACTGAACGAACTCGCCTTTGACGCCTTCTTATTAACGACAAACATACACTCCTTGGTGCACTCGAGCTTAGTCACTCCCACATTTTCCTCCGTAAATTATAAAATATATACTAGCCTATAATCATCTTGACTAGCTCATCCATATTGGAGCATATATTCTCTGCTCCGATAGTCTCCAAAAATTTTCTATTCCTAAATCCCCAGTCCACACTAATACAATTAAGACCAGCGTTATTTGCAGTTTCAATATCAACTTCGGTATCCCCTATATAAACCGCTTCATTCTGTTCAAGCTCCATGAGTTCAAGGATTCTAAGTGTTGCGTCTGGATTTGGCTTTCTCCTTATAGTTTCATCTACGCCCTGAACGTATTCGAACGTATCAGGAAAATACCTTTCAGCGAGAATAACCGCTGCCTCATGCATCTTATTTGAAACGACTGCTGTTCTAACGCCTTTCTCCCTTAGTATTTTAATTGCTGTATCAATTCCTTCAAATGGCTGAGTTTTCTCATCGCAGTGACTCGGATACCATTCCTCAAAAGAAGTTATCACTGCTGCAAGTTCCCCTTCATCGCCCTGATATGATATGTCTACACCGATTCTATCAACCTCTTCTTCGCTAAAGCCCGCTTCAGTAGCAAGAGCTCTAGACATGGCAACCTTCACTCCGCTACCAAAGAATCGCGAAGCATCTTGCACGTTATAGTCGCACTTATGACCATTTACCTTGAGTGCGTAATTTGTACTGTCCTTAAGATCAGTGATGGTATCCAGAATCGTACCATCCATATCGAAAATTGCAGCCTTATACATTATTCCCTCAAACCTTTCTCAAATGCCGCACGCACTGACTTAATGGATACGCCAAGTTCAGACGCAACCCTTCTTAAGCTCTCATACTCTGGATACGTGTAGTTCTGTCCACTCACTGTAGAAACCATCTTCGCTTCAATAGGCCCTAGTTCAGTGTCTATCACAGCTCTAGTCCTAGTAAGTTCTTCACGCTGCACGGATAATATCGAACACCGATAGTAGTAGTCTCAGCAAAGATTATCTCACATAGCTTCGCTCTGTTCTCAGCCCTGCAGATAACTTCAAGTCTATACGCCGGTCTGTTCTTTTTCATAAATATTGGAGAATACGAAACATCAAGTGCCCCCGCATCCATAAGCTTCTCCAGAACATATCCTAGTTCTTCTCCAGTCGAATCATCGATATTCGAGTTAATCACTAAGATATCGCCAGTCTGAACTGCATTATCTGATGGCACCTCTTCTCCTAAAACAATTCTAAGTGTATTTGGGCCACCAATATTGCGGATTCCCACTCCAATTCCTATTCTGCTTATATTCATCTCAGGCATCAGTCCGTATGACTCTGCAAAGGTCGAGACAATCGCCGCTCCTGTAGGTGTCACGAGTTCAGTTGGTACTTCAATCTGCTTAAACCTAACCTGTTCATTTTTGTAAATCGCTGATGTCGCAGGTACTGGAACACTAAGTACTCCGTGAGCACATTTAATCGTACCATATCCATCGGAAACGACACTAGAAATAACTCGGTCTGGCTTAATGTAATCCATAAGTATCGCTACACTGACGATATCAACGATCGAATCTAGCGCCCCAACCTCATGAAAATGCACTTCATCAATCGGTTTGCCGTGTACTGTAGCTTCTGCAACTGCAACCTTATGGAACATAGCTTTGCAAGCTCCTTAGCATCATTTGTTATTCCGCTATTATCTATTATCTGCTTTATATCACCATAAGTCCTATGAACATGGTGATGGCTGTGGTGTTCATGACCATGATTGTGGTCATTATGAGTCTGGTCGTGATTATGATGTACATGCGGATGATGTTTTTCATGATGCTCTTGTGTATGAGACTCTTCACTAGCTTCAATAGCGCGATCTACATACTCACCTCTACACTTGCAGTAGCCCTTGAAATTCGGTTTCTCACACTTTCCGCAAAGCTTTTTCTTTTTCTTCTTCTTGAGCCTTTTAGCTAGCTTCTTCTCTTCTTTTGATTTTTTCTTAGTCTTCTCATCTTCACAATCGGAATAAAATGTGTAACCATGTCCACGGTGATACTCCCCTTCGTGATTGTGAAGACCTCCATGTATATAGAGTCCTCTCCTTGGAATTTCTTCAGGTATCACATCAACTGGGATATCTGTCCCAGCTTCTAGAACCTCTACGTAAGTTCCATCGATTCCGTGTGAGTCTCTCTTTACAATGCTAACATCATATCCTGGAACTCCCAGCTTATTGAGCTCACTTCTCAAATACTGTTCACCATCAGACACCTCAAGAAGTGCTCCTATAGCCATATTCCCACTGATGCCTTTCGCGCAGTCAAAATAAAGTGTTTTCATCTATACCTCTTATATTTATTTACTTTTTATATGTTTATAATAGTAGAGCATTGCGCTCTGCGCAATGCTCTTAATCTCGTCAAATCAATACTTTCAAGTATTATAGCGCTTTTCCTGAGCAGCCGAGAACATTAACAATCTTGTGTCTTACAAGCTCCTTGATATTAGCTCTTGCTGGCTTCAGATACTGTCTTGGATCAAAGTCTGCCGGACACTCAACTAGATGCTTTCTAACAGAACCTGTCATAGCAAGCCTTAAATCTGAATCGATATTAATCTTACAAACTGCTGAACGAGCTGCCTCTCTGAGCTGGTCTTCTGGAACACCTATTGCGTCCTTCATAGCTCCACCATAAGTGTTAATCATTTGAACATATTCCTGCGGAACAGAAGATGCTCCGTGTAATACGATTGGGAAACCTGGTAGTTTCTGCTCGCACTCGCGAAGAACATCAAATCTAAGCTGTGGCTTAGTGCCTGGTTTAAATTTAAATGCACCGTGGCTAGTTCCGATTGCGATAGCAAGAGAATCACAGCCAGTTCTACGCACAAACTCTTCAACCTCTTCAGGACGTGTATAAGATGAGTCTTCTGCAGCAACTACTACGTCATCTTCGATTCCAGCAAGTGTACCGAGCTCAGCTTCAACTACTACACCATACTTGTGAGCATAGTCTACGACCTTTTTTGTAATCTCAACATTCTCTTCAAACGGCTTTGAAGAAGCATCAATCATAACGGAAGTAAATCCGCCATCTATGCAAGACTTGCAAGTCTCAAATCAGGACCGTGATCGAGGTGGAGCGCAATCGGGATATCTGGGCAATCCATAACTGCTGCCTCAACTAGCTTCATAAGATATGTATGACTCGCATATGAACGAGCACCTTTTGACACCTGAAGAATTACAGGAGCATTTTCCTCCCTGCACGCCTCGGTTATTCCCTGAACGATTTCCATATTATTTACATTAAAAGCTCCGACAGCATAACCTCCATCATAAGCCTTCTTAAACATCTCTGTAGTTGTTACAAGTGCCATTAATAACCTTCCTTTCCCAGTTCGAATTTCAAATGACCATAAACCTTGTAGTTGCTTTATATTATAACACAGAGAATGTAGATTAAAAACTATGTGTGTTAGTCAAGATGTGGTACAATTAACTAGAATTTTTTTGTTAAGAAAGGAATTGTTATGACAGAACAGAGCATTGCAAAAAAAGGTATAATTCTTAATACCGTACTCGTAATTGCTACACTAGTAGCATTCTTGGTAATTAAAATTACCAATCAGTATCTATTATCTTCGTATGGTTACAGCGGTTACTACATGGAGATATACACCGTTCAGAGAGCTACGTTCATTGGACTATTAGTTGTTTCAATTGCGATTATTATTTTCTCAATAATCTTAATGACTAAGAGCAGAAGCAAAAACACTGGTTTTATACTCCTTATTATCGGAGCTGTTGTAGCTGCCATACTAGCTATGCTTGGCCTAGTGCTCGGTATCGTAACATGGATTCTATGCGGTGTATCTATCAACCAGTTCAGGAAGCTGCAGGGCGAAAGCAACTTTGAGAGCAATCTCGACTTTGGCGCAGTTGCTGAACTTAAGAAAACTGTTAGTAACGACACACAAACTCAGGCTTCACCTGTTTCGGAAACGCCTGTTCATAATGTAGAGACTGTTGTTGAAGCAGAGGCTGTACCTGCTGAGGCTGAATCCGCACCTGTAGATGTTGCGTACGAAGTAAAAGCAGATGATGCTACGACACCTTCCGAGAACAACGAAGCATAACAGATTTAGACACGTTATTTGTAAGAACAATATTAAAGGATTATCTGAAGAGAGATATGAGAAATATAGAAACTAAGTTTTATTCACAGGGCTTATATGAGAGGTCGATTAAGCGAATTTTCGTAGTATATATAGCCTTTGCAGTTCTGCGCATTATCCTGTTTTTCGACACTTGGAATATCGGTATCAAACAGCATATCGTTTGGTGATACTTTTTTTCTTCTATCAAGATTATGCTGCACTGTTCAAGCTGTTTTTTTCTTGGGATTCGTTTTTCTTGCTTTTTATTTATTGCGTCCGTAGTACTGTTGGCATCTTGCCTAAATATTGTCGCGGACTTAGACGATAGCCACGATTTAAAGAAGCGTCTATATTTCTACTTGATTCCTATGCTGCTAGATATTTTTGCGGGATTGTCTTTAGCAGGCATTGTCGTTATAAATAAGGCAGCTTCGTTTTTAGGTATCATATTGTCGCTTGTAGAGATTGACCTTCTCATATGGCTTAAGGTCAGCGCGAACAAAGATACTCAGAATACTACAAGATAATTGGTCAAGGAGCTAATCAATATGAGTATAGCAAAAGGTAATGTTAATATTAACGCACAAGCAGAATTGGTACAGATTGCTCTAAAGGGGCTTCTCTCTTACTCGGGTGTTGATACACCCGAGAGCTATTATTTTGATCGCCCAAGCCTAAAAGCTCTGCAGAAAACTCCTGAGGGCAAAAATTTATCTGGATTAATAATTAATGTCAACTATTTAAAGCTTGATCTTGTCTCAACATCTAGTGAGACTTCTTCCCTTTTGTATGAAGCAGAGACAAGGAGCTGGAAGGCGCCGATTCCAATGCTGCTACTTATAGAGAGTGCATTTTTATTTGTGTTAGGACTTATTATGCAGCTAGTCACTGGCTTTATGCCAATTGCTGTTATGAGCTATGGAATTGCAGCAATCGTGCTAATTATTACATTGGTATTTGTCATTCCAACGGGAAATAAGATTGATAAGCTTATTCATAGGTTCTTACTTCCTAGACTTGATCGTTATATAGACATTATTAACGAGCATATAGAGAGATAGCTTTACAATCAAAAATAAGATTAGCAGCCCACATGTGATATCCTGCGGGCTGCTGTTTTTTATGAATTCCACATTGCTACTTCAGATTTCAGCCATGCTTCGAGCTCTTCAAAGCCTTCTCCAGTCTTAGCAGAAACGGGGAATATCTTGATGCTTGGATTTCTCCTTGTTGCATATTCCATTAATTTTTCCATATCAAAATCAAAATACGGCAACACATCAACCTTATTAATAACGAGTGCTTTACACACCTCGTACATGAGAGGGTATTTGAGAGGTTTATCATGGCCTTCTGGAACAGATAAAATCGACATATTGAAAGCGGCACCGGTATCGAACTCCGCAGGACATACTAGATTCCCAACATTTTCAAGCACCAACATGTCAAAGTCTTCATATCCTATTTCATCAAGCCCTTGCTCAGTCATTCCAGCATCAAGATGACACATCCCACCTGTGTGTATCTGTATAGCCTTTGCTCCAGTTTCAGCGATAGCCTCCGCATCTACAGTGGAATCGATATCTGCCTCCATTACCCCAATTGAAATTTCATTACTCAAATCACCAATTAACCTGCGAAGAGTAGTTGTCTTACCAGCACCAGGTGATGACATTAGATTTATTAGGCATGTCTTCTTAGATTTAGTTTCTCTCGTACCCTATCCGCCTCTCTATCGTTATTTGCAAAAACGCTTTCCCTTACTTCAATTACTTTTACTTTTTCCATTTCTAAACCTCTGGTACTTCTACTTCCTTAATCATAAATTCATTCCCACGTATCAAATAAGTATTTCCACTCCCACAATATGGGCAAGTGCGTCCATGCTTTACGGTTGAATATTCACGAGCACATGCCTCACAGTAAGTAACTGCCGGAATAGTTTCAATCAAGAGCTCAGCATTTGAAACAAATTCATGTTTTGCAGATGCCCATTTCCAGCAATCCTCAAGATATGAAGGTATTACAGAAGATACCTCCCCAAGTTCAAGGACGACTTTAGAAAACCTGGTCACATTGTTGACTTCTGCAACAACTTTCAGTTCATCGATAATATGAAATACCACTCCAAGTTCATGCATGAAATTTAACCTTTCTTTCCTGCAATCTTTACTTTCACTGCCTGTTTGATCGCGTATGGGATTATGTGTTTCATCTTTTCTTCGCTAGGTACCATCTTGGAACATTCTGGATGTTCACGATGTAGCTTAATTGCGTCAAATCCACATTTTGTAGTACATACACCGCACCCGATACACTTGTTCTCGTCTACGATTGAGGCTCCACATGATAAACATCTTGAAGTTTCCTTCTTGACCTGTTCTTCGGTAAAGGAGATTCTCTCATCTTTAAACGTCCTTGCCAGTGCCTCATTATATCCAATTCTCTCTCTTGGCGAATTATCGAATGACTCTTCGTTTACGCTCAGATCTTTTTTATTAAATTCAACAAAGTTTCTGCGATCTCTCCCTATCGTAAGGCTTGATCGTGGCTGTACAAATCTATGAAGAGACACAGCCCCTTCTTTACCTGCTGCAATCGCATCAATAGCGAACTTCTGACCAGTGTAAACATCGCCTCCAACAAAGATATCCGGTTCGTCCGTCTGATATGTAACTGGATCCGCCTTTACAGTCCCATTTGCATTAAGTTTAACATCAGTACCTTCAAGTATCTCTCCCCACTCTACCTTTTGACCTATACAGTAAATTACGGTGGTACATCTAGCAGTCACACGATCATTATCATCAAACCTTGGAGCAAATCTGCCTTCGTCATCTCTCACTCTGAGGCACTTTCTAAACGATATCGCTTCACAATTATCTTCATTTTTTGAAATATAGATTGGTCCCCATCCACCATGAATTGTTATTCCATCACGTTCACACTCACTTCTATCCTCTTCACCGCAAGGCATCTTTCATATTCTTCAAGGGAATACATATCCACGGCATCTGCACCAAGTCTTATGGCTGTCCTAGCAACATCGCAAGCGATATTACCACCACCGATAACAACAACTCGTCCTTTTAGTTCAGTTTCATCGCCGAGATTAACCCTCCGCATAAAATCGATACCAGATATAATGCCATTTGCATCAGCTCCACTGATATCTAGCTCTCCGCCAGACTGCAGCCCAACAGCTAAGTAGAATCCTTTGAAACCTTGCTCCCTTAGCTCTGGAATCGTGATATCCCTACCTACTTCAACTCCACATCTAAATTGGACACCAAGTTCTTTTAGCACATCGATTTCTGCCTCTACAACATCCTTTTCAAGTCTAAAACTAGGAATTCCATTGGTAAGCATTCCACCCATTCTGCGTTCCTTCTCGAATATTGTTGGACTGTATCCCTTTATAGCTAAATAATATGCGCAACTTAAACCAGCTGGTCCGCCACCAATTATGGCAATCTTTTCCTCAAACTCCCCACACACCTTAGGTATAACCTTATCAGGGACAAATCTTCTGTCGCTGTCAAGATCTTGCTGTGCGATAAACCTCTTCACTTCATCAATTGCTACCGCCTGATCGATAGTCCCTCTCGTACATGCATCTTCACATCTTCTGTTGCAGATTCTACCGCAAACCGCTGGAAATGGGTTCTCTCTCTTTATTAACTCCAGAGCCTCCTTATATTTTCCTTGTGCCGCAAGTCTTAAATAACCCTGAACTGCAATATGAGCAGGGCAGGCCGTTTTACAAGGTGCAGTTCCAGTTTCATAGCAATTGATACGGTTATTGTCTCTATAATCTATATCCCATTTCTCAGGGCCCCACTTCTCAAGTGAAGGCATAGAACTCTTTGGATACTTAACTTCCGACCCGTCCGCTTTACATAGCTTCTGACCAAGCTTAACCGCACCTGCTGGACAGTACTCTACACATCTGCCACAAGCAACGCAATTTTCTTTCTCAACTCTTGCAACATATGATGAGCGCGACATATTTGGAGTATTGAAGAGCTGTGACGTTCTTAATGCATAGCACACATTTACATTACAGTTGCAAATTGCGAATATCTTCTGCTCTCCGTCAATATTAGTAATCTGATGAACAAATCCGTTATCCTCTGCTTTTTTAAATATCTCAAGCGCCTCTTCTTTGGAAATGTATCGTCCACCCTTCTTCGTTTCTACAACGTAATCCGCCATATCACCGACAGCTATGCACCAATCATTAAAATCATCAGCGCAGCCTTCTTCGTATGAGCAGTTAGATTTACGGCAAGAGCATGGGCTCGCCGCATACTTGCCTTCATATTTCTCAAGCCAGTGCGAAATATGCTCAACAGAGATAGAAGTATCTTCCATTGAAATTGCTTGCTCTACAGGAATAACATGCATTCCAACACCAGCACCCCCAGGCGGAACAATTTTAGTTACTCTCTCAAGAGGAAGAAACGTCATCCTCTCGAAGAATCGACCAAGCTCCGGATGCTCATTCATATTGGTCTCATGCATAGCTGCAAATTCACCAACTCCAGGTACAAACATAGGAACTATGTATCTCTTTTCATTCTTAGGATTTGTACCATCTAGATTCTCCCAATTATACTCGAGAATGCCCTGTTCGGACATATGATCTACGAGTTTCCTGCAGTGCTCTTCACTCATGCCCGAAAGCTTATGAATTTCTTCAAATGTCTTTGGTTTCCTCACTCCGAGTTTACTAGCTAGCTCAGCCTCCTCGTCAGAAATTAAAGCTGCCAGCCCCCAATACTCCGGGTCATCTTTTGTAATCTTCTTAAGACCTAGATGCTGTGCAGGTCTATCGGTAATCATCTTAGCAAGTTTAACTATCGGTTCGCGAATGGGACCGTCATCCTTAACACATTCTGGTTTTTTATTTCCTTTAATCTTATCGTAATTAATCATACTGCTCTCCTATAATCACTAGAATCTGATTATGCTGCTCTCGCCATAGCCTCCTCAAAGTCACGTGTACCTTTAAATACTTCTTTTTTGTATGGATTAATGCCCTGAGCTTTTGCTCGTTTAACGATGTATGCAAATATTGCAAGGTTAATAAGAATTGAAGCGATTGCAACAACTCCACCAGCTCTAGGATCAGCGGCAGTTGGGTGAATATTGGACTTCATGAAACCATCTGCGTATAAGCTTGGTATTACGGAGAATCTGCTATAATCTTGGAACATTGGGAATACTTGTGCGAACATACACCAAGTAGCGAGTGTATTGGCACGATTCTGAATCCATCCACCTTTATTCCAGAATATCGCTGCAACAGTTGGTGCTAATAGTAGCGCAAATCCGCAGTACCACGAATGTGTTGGAAGATTTAAATACGTATACTCAAAATTCCAAATATCATAAGCTAGTATATAAGCCCATGTCATATCCGGCCATAGCATATCATCTTTCTTTTTAGACTGATAAATCCCCCACCATCCAGTCATGCAGAATATGTTTATAATGCCTGCAACACCATTTGCTACATTCCACCAGCCACCGTAAAGCCATACACCCTCAGATGATAACCACCATCTCGTGCCTGTATTTGCCAGTGCAATAGATCCTCTTATTGCACTCTCGAAATCACTGCATACCGCGATTACTATGTTAATAGCCACGATTACAAACGGAAAGACTTTAAACCATTCAGTTTTTCCAATCCCCTTCTTGTATTTGAGCATCATAAACCCTATGCATCCTGCTGTAGCTGCATAGAGCTTAGCATAGTGGAACCAGCTGGTCATATGAACGTATGTAGGGTTCTTAAGCGCCCAGGAAGCACCATTAGCCGCACCGATATAGATAGCGATAAAATAAGCAGTGAGTGCCGCCGGTAACACGAAAAAGAAAAAACAGCCTCCCGCCTTAGATCTTCTCTGAATCTCATTTGTAATAATAAGTCCTGCAAAAACCATAACCCATCCAATTAGCTGATAAAATGAGTTTTCACCATAAACCTGGAATAACATTTGGTGCCTCCTTCAAAAAATAATTCGCAATATTTTATTCGATATCTGCGTTTGATATCTTTTTATCAATTGTAATCTTGTTTCACGTTGTCCCGCAATTCAAAATATGCTAGTATTTATTCTATATTAGAATATATAGCTTCGTTAAACGAAAGGCACATTATGAATACAGAACATATAAAAGAATTTATTTTATTGGCTAGCAATCTTAATTTTAGCAAGGCTGCCGAGGATTCATTTATATCACAATCATCATTATCTAAACATATAAGAATTCTTGAGAAGGAACTCGGGACACAATTATTTATTCGAACCACGCGATCAATTAGGTTAACTGAAGCAGGAATCATGTTTCTACCTTATGCAAAAAAGATAATTGGACTATGCGACTCGTACTCGAGTGAGTTAGAGTTATTTAGCTCTAGGGATAGCAATAAACTCGTTGTTGGAATTATCTCAAATCCACAGTATTACGATCTTGCAGGATATATGATTGGATTTATGATTGCTGAACCCGATATAAATTTTAATCTTATAGAGGCAGATGAAATAGGCTTGCTAGAGATGTTTAAACAACGAAAATACAATCTATTTACGGCATTTCCTCCTAGCGAGTTAACTGGGAATTATGAGTTTCTGCCAATGGTTGAAACTAAATTTGTAGCATTAGTTAATATATCTCATCCACTCGCTAATAAAACCAGCCTATCGCTTAAGGATTTATCTGGCGAGAAGATACTCATACCTGGGAGGAACTCCACTCTCCAGGCTATTATTAAAGATGCCATGATTGCGCAAGAGCTTGAATTTTGTCCTACGTACGAAGGTAGTTCAATAGGAAGTATTGAGCTACTAAAGGCTGGAATGGGGATTTCACTTCATTCTGTTGAATTTTCGAATAATCTACCAAATAATTCAAATATACAGGCTATACCAATTGAGCCAGCTATAAAATTCGTATACGGTATAGGACATCGTCCTATAGATGAACTTTCTTCAAGTGAAAAAAAATATTTAAACTACCTAAAGCAATTCGAATTAAAAAAAATATAGATATATGTGATATAAACAAAACATCAGCCTGCAGGTGATATCCCGCGGGCTGATATTTTTGATCACTGCATTTAGGTGATATGAATCATCGTTTTTATGTTCAGTGCTATATATGAAAATATGGAAAATTTACCGCCTAACACCTTCTCTATTTCAGTTCAGGTTTCGCATCTTCATGCCTGCTTTCTGTCATGATTACGCATTATCTCGCGGTCGAGTACTAGCTCCTTGATGTTAACATTTACGCACTTTACCTGAAATGAAGTCATCTGCTCAATGCTGCGTTTTACATCCCTTTGGAGGATAATACAGGAGCGCATGCAGTCAACTGTCTTTCTGACCTTTAGGTCTAGCTCTATCACCAAGCTCCCAGTCTTACCGTTGTTATAAAAATTAGTAACTCTTATGTTTCGACGATACTTCCTAGCCACAATTCTAATGATATCCCCAATTACGTTCTCATTAATCGTATAATTTCCATTATAGGCGTATTGTGGCATGACCACAGTTTTTTCATACTTATCTGTCTCATCGTTAGCGAGATTCCAATTTTTGAGAAATCTCTGTGGGTTCATGAAGTATCCTGCAAAATCGCGCTTCAGATCCCCCATCGGTGCCGGTATTACATGTTCACCGTGATTATTACGACGATCTGCAGCGATTTCTCGTTCGCCAGCACTGGTAAAAGCCTCAATGTAAAGTCTCTCTATAGCTCGCGGCAGTTCAAGAGTGTCGGTTATTATGTCCACCATATGGTCAGATGTACCGAGCACGAGTAGTTTCTTAATCTTGAGGGATTTTATTTTTTTCTGCACGTCGATTCGGTGATCCTCATAATTGAAAAGTGCAGTGCGCATTGCTTTAGCTCTTGATTCACATTTTTTGGCTGATCTTCCTGCCACAATTTTATTTTTATAAATCAAAAGACCATCATCAATCAGTGCCGGAATCCCCTTTTCCTTCGCAACTCTTATCGCTTGATAGCTCTTACCCGTGCCACTTTTTCCAGTAAAAGAATAAACTTTCATACTCATAACAATCCTTGAAAACTTTACAAAAAGTTAACTTTATCAAACCCATTATACCATGATACAATGCAGATAAAGAAAGTAAATGAATGTTTATCATAGGAGGATTATTATGGCTTATAAGATTAGCGAAGATTGCATCAGCTGTGGTGCATGCATGGATGGTTGCCCAACAGAGGCTATTACAGAAGGAACACCTTACGTTATCGATGCAGATACTTGCATTGACTGCGGAGCTTGCGCAGATGTTTGCCCAGTAGGCGCACCTGCTCAGGAATAATCCGTTAGGGGTATACCAAAGGTAGAAATGCCCCCTGTGCGTAGCACAGGGGATTTTTTATGCCTTTTATACAACTGTACAAAGGTAGAAAAAAAGACAACTGGGCAGTGCCCAGCTGTCTTTCTTTCGTAATGTCAAAATCATTTACTTCTCAGCATCTTCTAGCTCATTGCTTCTTATGAGGAATGACAGTGTATGCAAACTGTCACTCAGATGAACATTTTCAACAGCGACATCATGCGGTACATCGAGATCCACTGGAGCAAAGTTCCAGATACCCTCAATACCAGCATCGACAAGTACGTCTGCAACCTTCTGCGCATTCTCACGATTAACGCAGATAATAGCAATGTCAATGTCATTTGCTTTTACAAAATCGCTCATCTCAGAAAAATCGCGAACAAGAACATCATTGATGCTTAGGCCTACGAGTCTTGGATTAACATCGAAAAGTCCTACAATATTGAACCCAATCTTGTAGTAATAAGTGTAGTTCGTGATTGCCTGACCAAGATTACCAATACCGATTACGATTGTCTTGTACTCACGGTCAAGACCTAGAATCTTGTTAATCTCTTGGAATAGAGAATCAACCGAGTAACCGTATCCCTGCTGACCGAAGCCACCAAATGTATTGAGATCCTGCCTAATCTGAGATGCAGTATAACCAATAAGCTCACTCAATTCATTAGAAGAGATTTTCTTAACGCCCTGCTTACGAAGTTCGTTCAAATATCTTCTGTATCTTGGTAGTCTGCGTATAATCGCGTTTGATACCTTTGTATTATTGCTTTTCATAAATACTTCCCACCTCAACTCGACAATTTTCGTATTTCTTACTTGTGTGAATCTACGTACTCTACTAAATCCTTTACAGTCTCAAACTTCTCAGCTTCTTCATCTGGAATGTCTAGACCGAAAGCTTCCTCAACGCCGAGAATGATTTCAACGGCATCAAGTGAATCTGCTTCGAGATCTTTCATCAGGCTTGTATCCATCTGAACCATATCAGCATCTACACCAAGCTGCTCAACAACTAGATCTCTGATTGTATCAAAAGTCATAGCTCTAACCTCCTTTTGAAATTCAAAGATAATTATAAATTATACAATCGATTCTTGCAAGTTTTTTATCAATCAAATGCATTATAATTATGATTATTGTAAATAAATCCGCGAAACTGTTTTTGCTTTATAAATCAGGTATAGTGTCTCATATGTAACTCTTCTTTGCTATTGCACAAATACTCCGCCTATCATCACGGAAAGAGGACTGTGGTCATGTCACAGTCCTCCCTCCAGTGGTAATATTTAATACTGCCTCTTTTTTATTCTAATCATCAAACTGCAAGTTGTAATTTCCTAACTTTAAAAATCCACCTCAGTGTCGTAGTAGCAAGCCTTGAGTAGCCTCTCCATCTCCTCCTGGTTGATTTTACGAGGGTTTGCTCCTGTGCAAGCATCTAGAATAGCGTTCTTAGCAATCTCAGGTAGTCTGGATAGGAATACATCCTCTGGAACAAAGCCCTGCTCTGTTGGATAGCTATCAACACTGTAGTTCTTGATACAATCTTAACGAGATTATCTCATACAGTCAATGGATGTAGCAAATTAGCATTACAGATAGAATTAGTGCTTCTTATAAATATTTTTTATGAAAAAATATTTTTCTTTCGACAAATGTAATTATTCGATTAATCGTTTTCCTGAAGACTTAGCCATTCATCATAAATACCCTCAAGTTCTGTCTTATATTCATCAGCCTTATCTCCAGCTTCACGAAGGTAGAAAACGTTAGACGCGTGTTCCGGCTTACACATCTCGGACTCAATCTCATCGATTTTACCCTCGATATCATGAATCATCGCCTCAAGCTCTGCAACTCTGCGAGTCCTACGCCTCTCCTCAGCTTCTCGTTCCTTACGCTGCTTGCGCTCTTCTTCAGCACTTAGCTCAGAATTTGGCGCTTGTTCTTCCGTTGATTCTGCTTCCTGCTGGTCGAACTCAACACTCTTTTCGAGATAGTAGTCAAACTGCCCCTTGTATTCCCTGATGCCTTCCTGCCTTAGCTCAAGGATTCTATCGGGAACTTTGCTAAGTAGATATCTGTCGTGAGATACGATAAGAACTGTTCCTTTAAACTCCATAATTGCAGCTTCAACAATTTCTTTAGACTCTATGTCTAGATGGTTCGTTGGTTCGTCGAAGATTAGGGTGTTAGCACCCGACAGCATTAACTTCAGAAGCGATAATCTCGCTTTCTCGCCACCAGAAAGTGCTGAGACACTCTTGAATACGTCATCACCTCTAAATAAGAACCTGCCGAGAATATTACGCATCTCAGTATCAGCATAGAGATGGTATGCATTCTTCATCTCCCCAAGCACCGTCTCACTCTCGTCTAGCAAGAGCTGGCCTTGATCATAGTATCCAAAATCCACATTATGGCCTATCTTGAGATATCCGTCATCTGCCTCTTCTTCGCCCATTATAATGCGCAGTAGTGTAGTCTTTCCGACGCCATTCTCACCGATAAAACATATCTTCTCACCACTCTTAATATCAAACTTTACATCACTAAAGAGCTTCTTCTCTCCAAAGCTCTTAGCGAGCTCTTCCGTCATTATTACGTCTTTGCCACTCTGAAAATCCGCATCAAACGAAAGCTTAAGCTCCGCTTGCTTAAATGAAGGCTTATCCAGCACTTCGATATGAGCAAGCCTCTTCTCTCTAGACTGCGCCCTCTTGACTAGATGCTCAGTATTATGCTGCTTAAATCTACGGATAATCTCCTCTTGACGAGCAATTTCCTTTTGCTGCTTATCATACTCTCGTCTCATCACCTCTTCACGCTCTCTACGCTTTACGAGGTACTCTGAGTAATTTCCACGATAATCAACAAGATGTGTTCCGCGCATATCAAATATACGATTCACTATCCTATCTAGAAAATATCTATCGTGGGATACGACTATTATCGTACCTTTGTAAGTCTTAAGAAACGACTCCAGCCAAGCAAGCATCTTGAGATCGAGATGATTCGTAGGCTCGTCAAGCATCAGAATATCTGGCTTTCTAAGCATCATACACGCTAGCGCGAGACGCGTTCTCTCACCGCCAGAGAGCATGCTTATCTCTTTATCATGAGTTTCTGCGCCAAAGCCCATGCTCGCCAGCACCCCAACAAGCTCGCTCTTATACGAGTACCCACCACTAGCTTTGTATTCGTCCATCAGGTGAGTATATGCATTAAGATCCTTGTCAAATTTAGGATTGTTTGTATCTGATATAGCTTTCTCTAGCCTTGATATCTCCTCTTCCATCTCGTAGAAGTGGGTGAAGGTTTTTGCAGCTCAGCAAGCACTGTTCCTTCTGAGAAAAAATGATCTTTCTGCTTAAGATACCCTACGACGAATCCGCTGCGAATAAAAACATCGCCGCTAGTCGGTTCATTCTCGCCTGCAACTATGCTCAGCAGCGTGGTTTTGCCCGCTCCGTTAGGTCCAACAATTCCTACCTTATCACCTTTATTTACAGAAAACGAGATATCCTCGATTATGATGTCAGTTCCATATGACTTGCATATATCTTTTGCCGACATTACAAGCATAGTTAAAACTCCAGTCCAGGACACGCATCTAGTGACATATCCGCGAACTCTCCTTTCTTCATCTTATAGTATGCAGAACAAGCGATCATCGCACCATTATCTGTGCAAAGAATCTGAGCCGGCTTTAGAATCTCGATACCAGCTGCTTCACCCTTACTCGCAAGTAACTCCCTAAGTCTTTTGTTAGCAGCAACACCACCAGCTACTACGATTTTATTATTACCATATGAGGTAGCGGCGTTAATCGCTTTATCAGCAATGACTTCCATAATTGATTCTTGAAAAGATGCAGCCAAATCAGGTACATTGATTTCTCTACCTGCCTGCCTTTCACTGTTTATATAGTTCAGAACTTGAGTCTTGAGTCCGCTAAAGCTAAAATCGTAGCTTCCATCCTCGAGGTAAACCCTTTTGAATTCGATAGCATTTTTATCGCCTTCGCGCGCAACTTTATCTATCTTAGGGCCTCCTGGATATCCCAGACCAACCACTCTCGCTACCTTATCCATTGCCTCTCCTGCGGCATCATCTCTAGTCGCTCCAAGTATCTTGCACTCGTTGTAATCATCTACTTTGATGATGTTAGTATGCCCTCCAGAAACCACTAGACCGATAAAAGGTGGCTCAAGCTCCTTGTACTCTAGATAGTTTGACGCGATATGTCCGTGCATGTGATTTACGCCGACTAGCGGAATGCCGCACGCCCAAGACATAGCTTTTGCAGTAGCCACACCTACGAGCAGTGCGCCAACAAGCCCTGGACCATATGTTACTCCGATTAGGTCAACCTCACCTATAGTAATTCCAGCCTCATGTAGCGCTTGCTCTATTACTCCGTTGATATTCTCAAGATGACGCCTCGAAGCAATTTCAGGTACAACACCACCAAACTTCGTATGAATATCAATCTGAGATGAAATGACATTTGCCAGTACCTCACGGCCATTCGCAACGATACCGACAGCTGTCTCATCACAGCTCGACTCTATTCCCAGTGTAATATGCTTATTCTGGTGCATAATCACCTGTCTCCCTCTTCATAATCAGTGCATCTTCGCCATTATCGAGATAATATTCTGGACGCACACCGCACTCCTTAAATCCGTATTTTTGTATAGAGCTATTGCCGGTATATTGCTAACTCTCACTTCTAGATTGATAGTCATCACACCGTTATCCTCTAGCAATTCAAGCATCGCTCGTATAAGCTCTTCACCGATTCCCTTCCTTCTGAGGTCAGTTCTTACAGCAATGCTGTTGAGGTCTGCCTCATCTAGCACTGTCCATATATCGGCATAGCCAGCAAATTCACCTTCGCACTCAGCCACAATAACAAATGCGTTATCGTTTTCGAGTATATCGTAGTTAAGAGCTTCTTTACTCCATGGCATTGCAAATGTCGCTACATCCAGCTCATATATATCCTCTAGATCCGAAGCCAACGCGATTCTCACTTTGATCTCAGCCTTCTGATTAAGTTCTTTAATTATCATCTGAGCTTTCCTATCTTGCTGCTCAGAGTGCCAGATTCTAACCTCATCTCAGCTTCACTTTTTCTCATATAGTTTGGGAGAAGGTCATCCCAAGGAACAGTATTGCCATTCTCATACTTATGAAGTGCCACCTTAGCCACCGATTCCGCATCTTGGTATCGCCACTCTTCATCCGCTAATCTATACGCTCCAGCTTCTCGGATTTCTGTCTCATATGCGTCTATTCCATCACCTACAAATACAACTTGAACTGGATCTGCGCATAGTTTAGCGAGCTCTTCCAGAAACTCATCAATTATGTACTGTTTTTCGCTAAGCACCGCTTTGAATTCATCACCATTTCGTTCAAAAATAGCCCCATATAGCTGTCCTCTTCTCGCATTTATAATAGGTGCTATGAATCTTACATCTTTGTTAATACGAGAGTCTCCAAGCATTGCCATGCCTTCGAGAGACGATACGGCAATACAAGGAATATTAAACATCTCTGCAATTCCCCGCGCAGTTGATACACCAATTCTAATTCCTGTAAATGAACCAGGTCCGATGGAGGCTGCAACAGCACCTATCGCCCTCGGCTCTATTCCTTCAGCTTTAAGGCACGTATCAGCAAGAAACATTATATCCTTAAGGTGATTCATTTCCTCATTAGATTTTTTTGATACTAGCTTACCATCACCATCTATGAGTGCAACCGAACCGTATTTCCTGTAGTCTCAATATTTAGAATATACATCTATAAACGCGCTCCCCATGCCTGTCACCATACTCTATCAATATAACCTTTGCCTTTTCGGGTACGACATCGGCCACTATATCCGCCCATTCGATTATGCATACACCACCCGCGTAGAAGTACTCATCGGCACCGATATCTAGAAGTTCATCACCACTTGATAATCTATATACATCAAAATGGAAGAGCGGTAATCTACCGCTCTTGTGTTCCTTAACAATATTGAAGGTAGGACTATCGATATTTTCAGTAACTCCAAGTCCCTTTGCAATATACTTCGTCAAAGTAGTCTTGCCAGTTCCGAGGTCACCGATTAGAGCCACAATATCACCTGGTTCTAGCTTAGAAGCCAGTTCCATTCCAAACGCTTCAGTATCATGCTCATTATTTATATAAATAATCTGTTCCTGAACACTCATGTCTCGTCTTATGCCTACTTGCAGCAGAGCTTATACACTGTAGAAGCATATATCTTTGCCATCTTACTATATGAATCTAGAGAAATTCTCTCATCGGTCATGTGCATACAATCATCTTCCCACGGGAAGAGTCCGCCAAAGGCCAGAACGCCATCAAAATGTTTAGCATACGTTCCTCCACCGATTACTACTGGCTCACTATCTAAGTCTCCTGAGAAATCTCTGTAAGCCTCCATAAGAGTCTTTACGAAATCATCCTCAGGATCTACGTATATCGCTTTCATCAGTGCCTTTTACGATGCCCTGATTAGGTCCAAGTACACTCTCTATACCGTTTAGAACTGCTGAATTCTCATATGTCACAGGAACTCTTATGTTGAGTTTCATTGTAGCAATTTCGTCGTTAATCTCAATAGTTCCAACATTTACGATTACCTTACCCGATGGAGCATCCTCAAACTGGCACTCAAGACGCTCTCCGTTAAGGTCAAATCCTATGTAATCGTTATAGAAATCGATAAATTCAGTTACCTCGTCTCCCACTAATTCCAGTTTGCCTAGAAACTGCATGAGTATACTGATAGCATTTAGACCCTTGTGTGGGACTGAACCATGCGCAGCAACACCATGTGCCTCAATAGCGAGAGATGTTCCCGTCTTCTTAGCAGTAACATCGTATCCACTCTCTTCTTTATATAACTTAACGAGCGCGATAATCTCATCATATCTCGCTTTATCATCAGATGCGACAACCGCTTTGGCATGTGCTGGAACTGCATTTGCCGCTAGTCCGCCCTGAACCTTGCTTAGTACAAGCCCTTCTTTAGCAGTATGCTTCTTTAGCTTCTGTGCTATATCAAAGATTAAAATTCCCTTCTCTCCATTAATAACAGGGAAGTCTGCATCTGGAGTAATTCCAAAATCAGGCATCTCTGCCACTTCTCTATAGTGGATAGCGCTTTCCTTACCAGTCTCCTCGTCGAGACCAGCGATCAGTTTAATCGTTTTCTTAGGTGTGATACCTGCATCTTTGATAGCCTTCATGGCAAATAGTGCAGCAATCACTGGTCCTTTATCGTCTGCAGTTCCACGACCATACATGAATCCGTCTTCAATCACTGGATTAAACGGTCCGTGTTTCCAGTCATCAGATACAGGAACTACATCGAGGTGCCCTACAATACCGAATGATTCTTCACCTGGATCACCAGGAAATACAATTTCACCAACATAGTTGTCATAGTTGCGAACCTCAAACCCCATGCTCTCGCCGAGCCTAAGAAGTTCTTCAAGCGATTCCTGAACCCCCTTTCCAAAAGGATACACTTCTCCTTCAGGTGTTCTTATAGGCTCTGACTTCACGCTATCAATTTTTACTTGCTTAGCAAGCTCCTCAATCATCTCGGAATTTGATTTTTCTAAATATTCGATATAATCCATTTCATTACCTCAATCTATAAAGCATGCATTATCGACATTTAAGCCCTTTAAAAAGGTTTTTGGGCTCTACTTAATTTTCTCCATGGTCTCTGCCGTGGTCGCCTCATTGGTTACGTATAGCGAAATAACTTTTCCAGACTTTATAGTCGATAAGTTAACTGACTTAACGGGGTTTCCATCACTATCAAAGGTGAATACTCCAGTCGCACCTCGTACACCAGATAGCTCTGATAAAGCTTTTCTTATATCTTCTGGCTTCTTGGAATTCGCCTTATTGATAGCATTAATCGCTAGTAGATATGAATCGTATCCTAGAGCTGCATTGCTAGTAGGTTCTGAATAATTTCCGTACTTGTTAGCGTACTCGATGAGGAATCTCTGTGTCTCGGCAGTAACTGACTTTGTTGTCGTCTTACCGCCGCTAAATACTGAATCAGATGGAAAAACGACCTTTATCTTGGGATGCTTCTTCATCATATATGCGAACTCTTCCGCATTCCAGTATGAGCTGCCTACGAATGTAATTTTATCCTCAAGGTTTTCCTTCTCTATTACGTTAAATAATTTATCTGACTTCTCAGCGCCAAATGGCAGCATCACAACATCAGCACCTGATTCTTTTATGTCCTTAACAAGCTTTCCGAAGCCTTCAAAGTCTACGTCGACAGATTTATTATATAGTATCGAAGTTGTGCTAGAAGACGAATCACTAGCTGACCCTTGTTCCAACTCGTGTACTTTAGAAGTAAAGCCTCTCAGCATCGCAGTATTTGCACTATCGTTCTTCATGGACACAACAGCAATCTTTCTAGACTTTAGTACGCTATATACGTATTCAGCTAGTCCTACCCCCCTCTGGGATTCTGTAATTGAAGCTCTGAAATAATAATTATTGTTCTCTGTAATGAGAGGATTTACTGCCGATGGCGTAATCGTCGGAATCTTTGCAGCTTCAATATAAGGAGATGCAACCATTGAGTTCGCTTCTCCAGCACTTCCAATTATGACAGTAGGTTTCATCTTGATAAGGTTCTGAATCGCACCCTTAGCTGAGTTTATATCTGACTGATTATCGACTCTCACAAGCTTAATCTTAATTCCATTAACGTTGCCATAGATGGAATTCGCGAGCTCAATACCTCTGATTTCCTCCTCACCCTGATCCTTGAATTCACCAGAGCTAGGCTCGTATATACCGATGATTATAGTGTTCTCTTCACCTACTACCTGTTTATCTATAAAAGTCTTTTTGAAATTGTCAAAGGTTGTACATCCACTGAGCACGCTTGCTAGCATAACCAACATTAGCGTGATAGACACTACCTTAAGTTTATTTTTTTTATTCAATGTTCAAAGCCTCTTTCATCTCTGCTTTTGTTTCAATAGTGTTAATCTTGCCGCGGAGCTTCGCTGCCCCTTTCACCCCTTTAGTATACCATGCGACGAACTTTCTTATCTCCCTTACCGCTGAGTATTCATCCTTCAGTTCAATAAGTTCGTCTAAATGTCTGTTCATCATTGCACTAATCTCACTTACAGACGGACGCTCAGGGATTTCTTCACCACGTAGAGCAGCATTTAGCTCTCTAAATATCCAGGGATTTCCCATAGCGCCTCTCGCTACCATGACGAAGTCACATCCCGTCTCATTCATCATTCGCACCCCGTCTTTCCCTGTAAAGACATCGCCATTTCCTATAACAGGAATAGAGACAGCCTCCTTAACCTGTCTGATGATACCCCAGTCAGCTTCTCCTGAATAATACTGCTGACGAGTTCTGCCGTGTACCGCAACAGCGGCAGCCCCCGCACTAGAAATAGCTTTTGCAACCTCTGGTGCATTGATAGAATTTTCATCGAAGCCTTTTCTTATCTTTACTGTAACCGGTTTATCAGAATTCTTCACAACCGCACACACTATATCGTATACGAGCTCAGGATTCTTCATCAGCGCAGAACCGTCACCATTCTTTACGACCTTAGGTACTGGGCACCCCATGTTAATGTCAAGGATTGCATTCGGACGAGAGTTCAGTGTTGATGCAGCATAAGCCATCACATCTGGTTCGCTACCAAATATCTGAACTGCAGTTAGCCCTGATTCTGGAGGTATGTAAAGAAGCTTAGGAGTCTTCCTGTCTCCGTAATAAAGTCCCTTTGCACTTACCATCTCCGTGCATGTCATGGCTGCTCCCTGCTCTTCGCAAAGGCGCCTTGTCACTGTATCCGTGACGCCTGCAAGCGGTGCTAGCATAAAAGGGTTTGGTAGTTCAATATCGCCTATTAAGTATTTGCTATCTGACATTAGTCGTGTTTCTTTCTCTGTGATTTATTTCTCTCATATATGAGAACAAGTCCATCTAACGTAAGTCTCTTTTCTATAACGTCAATACACCTTACCCCATTCTCAACCATCGGAGCTAGTCCTCCAGTTGCTATAACCTTAATTGCATCATAGTCTTTGCCGTAGTTATCTACGAGCTCATGCTTCATACCCTCTACTATATACTCGGTTAGTCCCATGTGGCCATAAACAAGTCCTGACTGCATACTTTCAATAGTGTTTTTGCAAATCATATTGCCAGGAACCTCTAGGTCAACATGCGGTAACTTTGCAGTCTGTTCAAAAAGTGCCTTTGCCGAGATTTGATTCCAGGTGCAATTGTTCCTCCCAGATATTCTCCATCCTCAGTGATAGCGCAAAAAGTCGTTGCTGTTCCGAAATCAATCACTATGAGTGGCCCCTTATACTTATGATGCGCCGCAACAGCATTTACAATTCTATCTGATCCAATCTGTCTTGGATCATCACATTTAATCTTGAGTCCAGTCTTTACACCAGTCTCTACAACTAGCGGTGAGACGTGCAGGTACTTGTAGCACATGTGCTGCAAGGCAAAAAGCAGCGAAGGCACGACAGAGGATATAATTACGTCGTCAATGTCAGCTGGGTCAATACCCTCATGCCTAAACATCTGCTCGACTAGAATCCCATACTCGTCTGCACTTCGCCTGCTATCTGTAGCAAGTCGCCAGCTCGTAATGAGCTGGGACTTGCTGAACACGCCTATCACTATATTTGTATTTCCTACATCTACAGCTAGAAGCATTTTAGTGATCCTCCATTCTCCTTAGAGCCAGTGCCATAGTCAGGCCTGGAATAATTCTGTTTCCTGTCAGCTCTGCGCCGAGAATTTCGTTGATTCGCTTTAGTCTGTATTGAACTGTGTTGTTATGAATATTCATAAACTCTGCAGTCTTGTTACTATTCATTCCTGCATCAAGAACAAAGGTCTCTAGTGTCTCTAGGAGTAATCTGCCCTTGTTCAGAGATACCTCTCTCTCAAATGGTTCGAGAAGGTCTAGATAAATCTTTTTGAGCACACTACCCTGCATCTGAATATTGATACAGTTGCAAACCATTGACATCTCGTACTTAGTAAACACTCTCTTGTATGGGAACACGGCCTCGACATTGTTCCACGTCTCATTAATCATCTTGAAACCATCGATTGCGCTATCTAGCTCCTCAATACCTGTAGAGTGGAAAATTCTTACATCCTTACGACCTTCCTTAAGGTCATCGTACATTCTAAGGCAATCGTTCTTAAGCTGAACGCCCTTTTCCTCTCCTGCATCAGCATAAATCATGCCGTAAAATTCATTCCCTTCGATAAGAGGAAGTATTCCAAATCCTTTCTCGGACTTGTACTTCTCGAGAATATCCTGCGAAGCTCTGTTGTTGATTCCGTTTGCATAGAATACGCTTACGAACTGCTTACCCTTTAGGCCAGCCTCATCGATGAGGGTGTAGCAGAATGTGAGATCACCTCTGATAGCCGACTTGATAAACTCGGCTCTCGAATCTCTCTCTGGAGTGTACTTCCACATACCCATCGCAAGTTCGATAATCTCTGCCAGTTTTTAATTTCAGTTGCAGAGTAGTTATCCTCGTTATCGACAATCATCAAGATGTGCTTTTCATTATTAATGTCGATAGTTCCCCAGTATGTGATTACGTCGTTTATATTTACCTGAGTAAATAGTGTCGAGTGTGATACGTCCATCTTTTTGGCTTGTACTATAGCGTTGTCAATAGTTTCCTCGTGACGAGTTTCAATCGTGAGAATTGGATTGAACTCTGAAGTCATCAAGATAGCTTGGTAATCATTGTTTACAGCCGCCTCCTTAAGTGCACTTTGGAAGTTTCTATGCTTCTCAAAGTTGAGGAGGTGGTATATTGTGTTATTAAGAATGTTATCGCTGTAATTATGACCATAAAGGATTTTATCTAGCACCTGCTCCATAAGCACCGCGTATGTGGTCTCCTTATCGTCTGGAATGACAATTATAAGAAGTCCGTTATCTTCTGCTGTCTTTATTACCTTAGGGTCTACAGCTCTAACACCTTCCTCATGTAGGAAGATTACGAGTGTAGCGATTGCTTTTTTTCCAAACCCAACGACAATGCGGCACTGAGCATCAATGTCATCCTTGCAGTTCCAGAAGTGAGTCAGAACCATCTGCTCTTTAACTCCGTTACGCTCAATCCCCTTCTCATAATCGATTTCATCGAAAACCGAAAGTGTGCGCACTCTTCTGTCCATTTTTCTCTTACAGGAAATTACGGTGCTACCTTTGAACGCATCCAGGTTAAGGCAATCTTCTACAGTTATCCTCATGTTATTGCTCCTTCAATTACTTTGACTACGAGTTTATTGCTCTTCGTCAGCTTCCGCATCATTCTTAATTTCGTCGTCCGCGCTAGGCTCAGCTTTCTGGTTGCGCATCTGATTCGACTTCAGGCTTAACATCCTCTGGCAGATCATCTCCAGATACTTCTTCTGGATTGGACTTCGGAGAAGCTTCATCGCCCTCTGCAAAAGTAGAGTCTTCAAACTTAAGCTCTCCGACTAAAACAGACTGCAGCTCCTTGAGTTTCTCTTCCGCTTCTCTTCGTCTTTCTTCCTCAAGTCTTTCGCTTTCCTTTGCCTCAGCCATATTAAGCTCAGCTATTTTTTCCTCGTGAGCCTTTACACTCTCAGCTAGTTCCTCTGGTGTAACCTTACCCTCATAGAGATCGTTGAACTGATCTCCATCAAGAGTCTCGATAAGGAGTAATGCCTGAGCAACTCTTTCGAATGCTTCATCGTTCTCCTTCAATATGTTAGTTGTAGCCTCATAGCAGCTCTCAAGGATGTGCTTAATTTCAGCATCAATCTCTGAAGCAGTCTCCTCGGAGTAGTTCTGTCTGGTCGATAAATCCTTTCCAAGGAACACTTCATCGTTTGAACTGAAACTTACTGGACCTAGTTTAGCGCTAAATCCATATTTTGTAATCATCTGTCTAGCGATAGCAGTTGCTCGCTCTAGATCGTTGCTAGCACCAGTGCTGATATCATCTAACTTGAGCTCCTCAGCCACTCTTCCGCCTAGAAGGTGTTTAATCATATTGATCATATCACCCTTGGTCATAAAGAACTTTTCATTCTCAGGAAGTGACATAGTAAATCCGCCTGCCATTCCTCTAGGAATAATAGTAATCTGATGAACTGGATCGGAGTTAGGAAGAGCCTTCATAACTATCGCGTGTCCAGCTTCATGATATGCTGTCAGCTTTCTCTCTGTCTCAGAGATAACTCTAGACTTCTTAGCTGGGCCCGCCATTACCTTGGTAGTCGCTTCCTCGATCTCATCCATTCTGATCTTAGTACCGTTACGTCTAGCAGTTAGAAGAGCTGCTTCATTGACCAGGTTCTCGATGTCAGCTGGTGAGAACCCAGGCGTTCTCCTTGCGAGAATCTCTATAGTAACGTCATCTGCAAGTGGCTTGTTCTTGGTATGAACCTTAAAGATTTCCTCTCTAGCCTTAACATCTGGCATACCGATAACAATCTGTCTATCAAATCTGCCTGGACGAAGCAGTGCTGGGTCTAACACGTCAGGTCTATTTGTTGCAGCTAGGATAATGATTCCAGAATTCCCATCAAAACCATCCATCTCTACGAGGAGTTGGTTAAGTGTCTGTTCACGCTCATCATTTCCGCCGCCAAGGCCTGCGCCTCTCTTGCGTCCTACAGCGTCAATTTCGTCTATAAATATGATGCAAGGTGCATTCTTCTTAGCCTGGTCAAATAGGTCTCTTACACGCGAAGCACCAACACCCACAAACATCTCTACGAAGTCAGAACCAGAGATTGTAAAGAAAGGAACTCCAGCCTCACCAGCTGTAGCTCTTGAAATGTAAGTCTTACCTGTACCTGGATTTCCTACGAGTAGCACACCCTTAGGTATTCTTGCACCCAAGTTAGAGTACTTGGAAGGATTCTTGAGAAAATCAACAATCTCCTCTAGTTCTTCCTTTTCTTCCTTTAACCCTGCCACATCTTCAAAGCGTATATTCTTGCCATTTTCTTTGTATAGCTTCGCTCTGTTCTTACCAAACTGGAACGCCTTGCTATTGCCACCCTGACTCATCATGAAATAGAACAGGAATCCAAGTGCAACTACCATAATAATAGTTGGTAGAAGCGAGAAGAAGTTCACGCTGCTCTGCGGTGGATCACTAGATAGTTTTAGCTTGCCTTCCTTAACCTGCGGGAACACATAGCTATTCTCTAACCAGCTGATTTCAACAACTGAAGGCGCATAAGCATATTCCTTATTGCCATTCTTAAGAGTTGCCGTCATCTTGCGGTCTGTTATGTTTAATGTCTTATATTTCCCCTTTTCGAGGTGAGTTGCAAATGTAGAGAACTTCACTTCGGTTGTCTTCTTTGCGCCATCTGCTCCCTTATAGAAAAAAGCTACTCCGAGAACGACCACAAATATAACCAAATATATTGCGAAATTCTTAAAAAATCTCTTCAATTATCTTACCCCTCATATTCCTTTAATAGTGTTTATGGTTTAAAATTTGTTATTTTACACAAACTGTCGTGTTATTTTATCATACGAATTAACGTAGTTCAAGAAACAAAACATTCTCCGAGCTGTTATCAATCTGATAATTCTGTGAATATTTCCCCTTATTCTTATAACACTCAGATTTAAACATTTTATCGGGTAAAATCCACAGTATTTCGTTACCTATAGCAGCCAACTTGATAGCGTCTCGCGATGTTCTTGGAATCTTCTCATCCACCATAAAATCCTGGAGTTTTTTTCTGCCATTTCCAGCCGCTATATAGTCCCCCTGCCTTCTATTGCGCAATTTTAGACCAAGCGAGCTAACAGTATCGTTGTCATTACCTACACAACCATTGATTCCTCGGGCTTTAACCAGCTTATCTAGATCAAATGCTGCATGTATAATTCGCTGTTTAGTGCTGCCATCTACGCTCACATTCATATCTCGCAGTTCTCTGTACTCATCGATATTTATAATTTTCGGAATAATATCTGCACCACCGCATTTTTTATTTTCTATATGATCCTCACTTTGATGTTCTTTCTTTAAAAAAACCAATCTCTCGTATCTGCGCACTGCAGTCACACAGCCAGGTAAGTCATAGCTTGCTGATGGGTTCTCTGAAGCAAAAATCTTCACAATTGAGTTAACAAGCTCATACGTAGGATGGACATCTTCAGACTCGAGCATAATGGCTGCAATACGTCTCTTCAGTGCTTCATGTATGCCTGATACTTCGCAAATGTCATATTCATGATTCCCTATAGCTACTTTCTTATAGATTTTTAAGGCCTCTTGTGTCATGTAATCATCGTCACAAGCCGCAGCCTCACTAAGTCTCTCGACTGCCTTTCTAAACGCAGGGTTATACTTTCTCTCAAGCTCTGGTATCAGTTCCAGCCTAAGCTTATTTCTACTGTAGACTGGCTGCTCATTGCTCTCGTCCATATTAGGACGGAGACCAAATTCTTCCACATAGCTTTCGATTTCAGTTCGCCTAATTCCGAGAAGCGGTCTTACTATCTCATATCCTCTCTCATCAAGTCTGCGAAGGGGTATGCCTGCTAAGCCCCTGACTGCAGTACCTCTAATAATATGAAAAAGCACAGTTTCAACCTGATCGTCTGCATTCTGAGCCACGGCAATTTTTTTATATGACCCCTTACGATTCCATTACACTCTAGTTCATTTGCCATATCTGAGAACGCTTCGTACCGTATCTTACGGCCGGCCTCTTCTTCAGAAAGCTTATAATGCTTTGCGTATTCTTTACAGTCGCACACAACGAGTTTGAACGGAATTTCCATTTTTCTCGCATAGCTCTATAGCATGTTCTGCTTCTCTATCACAGTCCACCAACCTAATCTTGTGATTAATATGAACTGCATATAAAGAGAGTTCAAACTCAGCCTTAACAGAATTGAGCGCATGAAGGAGTGTCAGTGAATCGGGCCCTCCCTGAAAAACCGACAATTACTGAATCCCCACGTTCAATTGTTCCACTATCAATAATTTTCTTAGCAATTTTGTCCATACAGATTTCTAACAAACCCCTACATATTTCATTTTTATACTTTGCGTTATTACATATCAGATTTCTATAACAAAGCAACCAGTATTAAATTATCATTACTTATATGTATATTACTTATCTTCTAAGTTAAAGAAACGTATCGCATTATCAGATGTTATGCGCGCAGCTTCATCATACTCAATACCCTTTAGCAGTGCCATCCTTCTAACAACGTGCTCAACATATGGCGTCTTATTAGGTCTACCACGTTTAGGCTCTGGCGCTAGGAACGGAGCATCTGTCTCACTCATTATAAACTGAAGCGGAATTCCCTCTAGCACTTCTACTGTTTTTCTAGCATTTTTAAAGGTGAGCGGTCCACCGATTGAAAATGTAGCCCCTAGCTTTACGTATTCACGAGCTAGCTCAAGTGACCCGGAGTAACAGTGAAGCTGCACCCTCGCATCGGGCACCATGTTTCCTTGCTCATCCGGTCTCTCAGGAAAATACTCCTTACGAGCATCACTAAATGCCCCTTCCTCGATAAGTATATCCATCGTAAGCGCATCAGCCTCTCTGGTATGAATCATAATCGGCATCATGAGTTCGTTCGCAATCCTAACCTGCTTTCTGAAAAGCTCAATCTGCTCAGACTTGGAATCTTTGCCGTAGTGAAAATCCAGACCAATTTCTCCAATTGCCTTAACTTTGGGCGCACTAGCCAGTTCCTTGATTTTATCTATATCATCAGCTGAGTATGTGAGCGCCTTATCAGGATGTATTCCGACGGCAGCATAGCACCACGGATAATCGGCAGCATCCTGAATTGCCTGCTTTGACGACTCAACAGAATCACCAACATCGATGATAAAGTCCACCACAGACGCCTCTATCTCCCTTGCTCTCTCAAGTCGCTCTTCTTCACTAAACTCTTCGTAATTCAAATGAGTATGTGCATCAAATAGCATTTATTCCCTCCTCTATATTGGTAAAAAAAGACCTCAAGTCTAAACTTGAGGCCTCATTCTTTTTATTTCTTGCGGTTATTTTTCTTTATCGCAACCTTTTCCTGCTCTGTGTTAGAGAGAATTTCGATTTCCTTAGCTACATCAAGTCTTGGGAACAGCGCATCACCCTTGTGCACGTTAGCTCCTGCCATCATACGGAACTCTTCGAGGTCTGACCACTTTGGCTCCGCATCTGCAAGTCCGAGTTGGTCTCTCATCCTATCTGAAGTTGTATGCATGTAAGGAATGATTAGCACCGAAATCATTCTGAGTGTCTCTGCTAGGTTGCTCATCACTGTATCGAGCTCAGCCTTCTTGCTCTCATCCTTGGCAAGAACCCAAGGCATCTTCTCGTCAATGTACTTGTTAGCTCTGGATATAACTGTCCAAATCTCTTCAAGTGCGTTGTTGAAGTGGAACTCATCCATATGTGCCTCAACCTTAGCAGCACATCCGAGAGCTGTTGCAATCAAATCACGGTCAAAATCATCCTCTGTAGTCGCTTCTGGAACCACTCCTCCGCAGTACTTCTCAATCATGGAAACAGTTCTCGAAAGAAGATTACCAAGATCATTAGCGAGGTCGTAGTTAATGCGGTTAAGCATGATTTCGTTAGTATATAGTCCGTCCTGTCCGAAAGTGTACTCTCTTAGCAGGAAGTACTTAAGTGCGTCGATTCCGTATCTATCGATTAGAATCTCAGGGTCAACGATATTGCCCTTTGATTTCGACATCTTGCCACCATCGATTAGAATCCAGCCGTGACCGAGAACCTTCTTTGGTACTGGTTCATTCATGGACATGAGCATTGCAGGCCAAATAATGGAGTGGAATCTTACGATTTCCTTACCTACAAGGTTAATTCCTGGCCAGTACTTCTTATACGTCTCATCATCCTCACCTGGGAATCCAAGTGCAGTGATGTAGTTAGATAGCGCATCAAGCCATACATAGATTACGTGTCTTTCATCAACTGGAACCTTTACGCCCCAGTCCAGTGAAGCTCTTGAAATGCACAAGTCCTCTAATCCCTGCTCGATAAAAGAAATCATTTCTTTTGCACGAGATTCAGGCTGAAGGAATGTACCGTTACCAAGAAGTTCAATAAGTTTGTCGGAATACTTGGACAATTTAAAGAAATAAGCATCTTCGCTCATCTTCTTAACAGGTCTACCGCAGTCAGGACAATTACCCTCTACGAGTTGGCTCTCAGTCCAGAACGACTCACAAGGTGTACAGTACCATCCCTCGTACTTATCCTTATAGATATCGCCGTTGTTGTACATCTTCATGAAGATGTCCTGAACGCGCTTCTCGTGGCGCTCCTCTGTGGTTCTGATAAAGTCATCGTAGCTGATTTCCATCGTCGCCCACAGTCTCTTGATTGTATCAACAATCGGATCGATATATTCAATCGGTGTTACACCAGCTTCCTGTGCGCACTTCGCAATCTTCTGTCCATGCTCATCGGTACCAGTGAGGAATCTCACATCGTAGCCAGTCAGTCTCTTGAATCTAGCCATCGCATCCGCCATAACCGTACAGTAAGTGTGTCCTATGTGCAGCTTAGCGCTTGGGTAATATATAGGTGTAGTAATATAAAGTGCCCTTATTTTCCGTCATCGTATTCCCTTTCAAAATCTATAACTTCTGTCAAATGATTGGTTTAGTATACGCCGTAATCCTCGTCATCCTCACCCCAATCAACGTCTGACCAGTCATCTTCAACAAAGATTTCATCGAAGATCTTCTTGGTAGCAACTACAAGCGTAGCTCCAGCGATTACACTGAGACCAGCGATTCTAAGGCTTGTCTTAAGCATCTTCTGTCTTCTAGCTGCTCTGCCTTCTTCAATTAGAAGTGCCTTCTCTGCATCTGTCATACGTCTTCTTCTAACCATTATATCCTCCTTGCCATCAGGCAGTGTTTACGTGTATTACTTTCATCGATTATATCTAAATACCTTGTTTTTTTCAAGGCGTTTAGATGTTGTCTACTACATTTAGCTATTTCTTGTATTACTATTGTATGTTTTATCTGTTTAACAATCAGATAAAACAAAAGGCGGTAAACACCTTCTGAAAACAAGAATCGATTATCGCCATTTATGTTAAGTTAATTCAAAAAGTTTAGTTTGCATTTCTTAGAGTAGCTCCAAGTATATTCTTGAGCTTTCCACCTACAAAGAATGCTATATGTAGCTTGATTAGGTCTCCAAGTACAAACGGAAGTACGGTTAGCTGGAGAACTTTCACGAACGGAATGCTATTTCCAAGATGCACGCTCTGAACTAGGTAAAAATAGCTTGCTCCAATCGTATAGATAAGTATTGTCGCTGCCATAAGGCTTGCGTACCTTCTCATATTTGAACTCGATTCATAGCCTGCACCCACGATGTATGCTGCAAGTATAAACGCCATAATGAAACCGAAGGTCGGAGCAAATATGTACTGAGGACCACCCTTGAGTCCTGCAAATACTGGAAGCCCGATAAGTCCAGCGATTACATATACTGTAACGGCCATAACCCCAAGTCTCTTACCCATGGTTATCCCAATTGTTAGCACAACTAACGACTGTAGACTTATAGGTACTGGTCCGATTGGTAAGCAATCGCAGAACCGATTACTAGCAGTGCTACCGCAAGCCCTACACTCGTGATACTGCGTGCATCCAGGCGTTGATGATTTTTTCTATGGCTTTTGCTGTCATGTCCATCATTACCGTAAAAATTATTTTCTCTATCTTGGTTCTTACTCATATCAACCTTTTCTTTCTCTTCAGTTACATGATTATTTTGCCCGAAAGGAACTCTTTCATGCCTGAATTTGTCAAAAGTAAAAGCGCTCCGTCCGCACCGATTCCAGTCAGCGTGCCTTCATAGCGCTTATTTGATTCAAAAAATATAGTGGAGCCCTTAGCGTACAGGTGCGTGTTGACCTCTCGTTCCATATATTTCATATTATCCTCATAGCTGTATTTCATATGCTCAAAGAGCTTTATCAGAATATCAGCAAGCAGCTCACATCTATTATATTTGATACCATTGTAACCATAGAGAGATGTCATATTGTACAGAATCATTTCATCTCTAGACTGATTCACGTTGATTCCGAAGCCTATTATCAGTTTTGTTACTCTCCCATGCTCTATAATTGTCTCGCATAGGATTCCAGCTAACTTCTTATCTCCGACGTATAAGTCATTTGGCCACTTCACTTCAGCATCAATTCCGTGCTCTTCGAGTGCTTCTCTAATTACTGCTCCAACCAGAAGCGGATATACCAACGTTTCGGATGGTTCTAGATCTATTGTCAGCACGAGGCTTGCCAGAATCGAACAGTAGGGGGAAGACCACCAGTGCGAAGAGTTTTTACCAACACCTTCATACTGGTCCTCAGCCACAACAACTGCTGCATCTAGTTCATCACTATGTGCTTTCGCATATTTGTTTGTAGAATCGATATTTTCAAAATATAGATATTTAAATCTATCAGGCAGAATATCTGCCTTTATCAACTTACTCTTGATCAGAGAAATTACCGCTTCCTCATGCAATCTGTCGTCGTGCATCTAGTCAACCTTATTATCTGCGATGAACCTATTAACCTCACCCATAAATTCGTCGCTCATAACCTTAAGAATGTGCTCTAGATTATCGATTTCCTCTTCAGTGAATCTTTTTGCCAGCCTGTCTAGCACTATCGGTATATAGCTATTCTTCGCCTTGTAATACTCGTGAAACTTTTCCGTCTCTTTGAGGATGAATTCACGTTTGTCTTCTTTGGACTGAATTTTCTCTATATATCCCTTCTTCATAAGGGAAGAAATCTTGTATGCAACATTAGGCGTAGACATTTCTAAAAACTCCGCCAGCTGACTAACCTTAGGATTCTTCATAGCGTGAATAACCTCAAGTGTAAATGTCTCTGTCGCTGTCAGTTCATTTTCCTTGCTTCCGCCATTTACAAACATATGCTTATACAGGTTCAATTTGAACTTCTCGTATACCTCTGCAAATACCTCTGTAAGCATTTAATAGATCCGCCTTTCTTCACTACGGGGATTACAGCTCTGGCGTTCTACATGATGGCAAATGAAATCTCACAGGACATCGCCTTCTCACCGTCAACGAGAATGTAGCCTTCTCCAAATCCAATATTCCCACTTCTATTATTGATTGCACAGTGGATTTCAAGTTGATCTCCAGGGACGATTTTCTTGTAGAATCTCGCCTTTAATTCCTGCCAGAAATGCATTAGCACCTTTTTCCTGATCAATCAGTACTGCAACTGCACCTACTTGGCCCACTGCCTCCACTTGAAGAACTCCTGGCATTACAGCCTCACTAGGAAAGTGCCCCTGAAAAAAAGGCTCATTGCCGCTTACATTTTTTATTCCAACAGCCTTATTACCCTTTTCAAGTTCAACAATTTTGTCCACCATGATAAATGGGTATCTGTGAGGTAAAATATTTCTTACTTCTTCGTGTGTTAATTTCATTCGGTCCACCTCTTTACTACGATTGATGCATTATGGCCTCCAAACCCTAGCGAGTTCTTGAGCGCATAGTTTATTTCCGCTTGCTTATACCTATTCACCACCAGATTTAAATCGCATGAATCATCTGGATATTCATAGTTAATGGTTGGCGGAACTATGCCTGCCTGCATGGAAATGATAGTCATTGCCAGCTCCGTCGATCCGGGAAGCTCCGAGCAAGTGTCCGATTTGTGACTTTGAAGAAGAAACAAGAACATCTCTGTATCCCTCACCGAAGGCACGCTTAATTGCAGCCGTTTCATATTTGTCATTGAGAGGAGTCGACGTTCCATGAGCGTTAATATAATCGACATCACTTGTCTTGATTCCAGCATCTGCAATCGCCTGAGTCATCGCAAGCGCAGCATATCTTCCGTCCTCACAAGGAGCTGTGATGTGGTTTGCATCGCAAGTATCACTATACCCTACTATTTCCGTAAGTATAGTAGCTCCTCGCTCAACCGCATGTTCATACTCTTCAAGAACTAGAATCGTCGCACCTTCACCCATTACGAACCCATCTCTCTTCTTGTCAAACGGAATCGATGCTCTGTTCGGATTCTGAGATAGCGATAGCGCTTTCATAGATGTAAATCCACCTACCGAAAGTTCAGTAATAGGCGCCTCGCTGCCACCAGCGAACATGATATCTGCATAGCCATGCTTGATATGGCGATATGCCTCACCGATAGCGTTAGTTGCACTAGAGCAAGCTGTAACCATAGCCTGACATGAGCCGTGTGCGTTAAGGTCGATAGCTATATTACCCGCAGTAAGATTTATAATTGCCATCGGAATATAGTAAGGCGATACCTTGTCAAACCCACGAGACAGCCCCTTAGAGTGTTCCGACTCTATGGTGCTGATTCCGCCGATTCCCGAAGATACGAATACTCCAGCTCTTTCATTTGACAAATATTCTCTTGTAAGATTAGCATTTTCCAAAGCTCTTCTGCCGGCTATTATACCAAATTGAGTGACTCTATCCAATCTTCTCTGTTCTCTTTTATCAAAGTAATCATCTGGATTATAGTCTTTAATCTCTGCAGCTAACTTCACCGCTCTATCGCTCGTATCGAATCTTGTGAGTTCCCCGATTCCGCAGCGTGAATTCTTAATGCCCTCAAGCACTTCAGAAGTGTTGTTTCCTAGCGGCGTAATCATGCCGATACCAGTCACTACTACTCTACTCATTATACGTTCATACCCCCATCTACAGAAATGACCTGACCTGTTATGTAACGCGATTCTTCTCCAGCTAGAAATGCTGTCAGATTCGCAACATCACTTGGCTCACCAATAGTTCCGAGTGGAATTCCTGCCTTGATCTTTTCCTTTACGTCGTCTGTCAAATTATCAGTCATCGGCGTCTCGATGAATCCCGGTGCAATCGCATTTACAAGGATGTTTCTAGAAGCGAACTCTTTTGCAAAAGACTTCGTCATTCCTATCATGCCCGCCTTTGCAGCTGCGTAATTAGCCTGACCAGCGTTACCATGCAAACCTACTACTGAAGACATATTGATAATTCTGCCACTTCTTCTCTTCATCATGTGCCTCGACACATACTTGCTGAGGTAAAAAGCACCATTGAGATTAGTTGCTATAACATCTTCAAAGTCTGCTTCACTCATCTGCATGACGAGTTTATCCCTCGTTATACCGGCATTGTTAACCAGTACGTCGATCTGCCCTTGCTCTTTAATGACCTCTTCTACCATTCTCTTGCAATCCTCTGAATTTGAAATATCTCCGAGCACCACCTGAACGTGACAGTTTTCATCTGATAGCTTCTCTACCAATTCTTCAAGCTGCGGCCTCATTGTTCGAACATTAAGCGCTAGGTTAAACCCTTCGCTCTTCAGCCTCTCAGCAATCGCCGTACCGATTCCACCAGCAGCTCCTGTAATAAGCGCTACTTTATTCGCCATACATTTACTCCTTTATTATTCCTACGAATTTGAACCTTGCGCCTAAGCTTCGATCAGTTCAATCAAATCATCGTCACTTTTTATTGTGTTAACTGCTACCCCTTCAAATTCCCTCTGCAGAATTGTTGAAAGTACACTGCCTGGTCCGATTTCGAGGAAGCTCGTAACCCCGTCTTCTACCATTTTCTTGAAAGTTTTGTACAGTAGTACTGGTGAAACTATCTGCTCTGACAGAACTTCACTCATTGGAGTTCCGTCGTATTTCTCGCCAGTAACATTTGGATAGTATGAAATCTCTGGTGTGCTAAATGAAGTTTCTTCGAGAGTTTTCATAAATGCAGCTCTCGCAGGTTCCATAAATGGAGTGTGGAATGCCCCGCTAACTGCAAGTGGTTTTGCAAGCTTTCCCTTGGATTTTAGAAACCCATTAAGATTATCAATTGCCTCACCTTCGCCTGATACAATAATCTGTCTGCTGCTGTTGATGTTTGCAATATATATCTTCCCTTTGAACTCTTGATTTCCTTCAACGATTTCTCTAACTTCCTCTTCACTCATCTTGAGTATCGCCAACATCTTGCTGTTACCTTTCTCTGAAGCTTTTCCCATCAGTTCTCCTCTAAGAGCTACTAGCCTAAGGGCCTCTTCTTCAGAGATAATTCCTGCAATTGAGAGCGCGCTATACTCTCCTAGACTGAGTCCGCATGTTGCCTCGAGACCCTCTAGCAGCTCAGGTCTATGAGTGCAAATTAGTTTCAGTACAGCGAGTTGAAACGCAATCATAATTGGTTGAAGATTGTTTGTCTTAGATATATCTTCGATATTGCCACTGAATGATATATCTGTTAGTTCTTTCCCCAGAATGTCATATATACCCCTGATCTCAGGATATCTATCGTATAACTTGCTGCCCATGCCTTCGTACTGTGACCCCTGTCCAGCAAATATTACCGCTAATTTATTCATTGTTTCCCCTGTTTCTTAGTTCAATCCAATTTCTACTTAAAGCTTTCCTTTGCGAGCTTGTATTCGTTCATCAACTTATCTAGAAGCACAGGAACTGAATACAGTCTGTCGAACTGAGCCGCTGTATATCCCGCCATAACGGAGCCCTGGTCAATATCTCCTTCATATACCGCTTTTCTTAATCTTCCAAGCGTGAAATCCTCTAGAGCATCTTTACTCGTTTCAGTTCTCTCAAGTTCTTTGAACTCTCTGGTCATGGGATTCTTAACAAGGCGCATCGGTCTACCGTTCAGGTATCCTATAGATGTAATTCTGTGAGATTCAGTGTTCACTAGCAACTCTTTGTAGTTCTGGTGTACAGGCACTTCATCAGTGAACAGAAATGCTGTTCCAATCTGAACACCTGATGCACCAAGCACTTCCGCTGCTAGCATCTGTGCACCAGATCCTATTCCTCCACCAGCAATTACAGGCTTGTCAGTCATACGAGAAACCTGATAAATGAGTGTCATAGTAGTCATCTCTCCTATGTGACCACCTGCTTCCATACCTTCTGCGATGTATGCAAATATATCAAACTTGTCAAGGCGCTTAATCTGTAGAGGTGAAGATACCACCGGCATAACCTTGATACCTGCCTCTAGGAACTTGTCCATGTACGGACCAGGGCTTCCTGCTCCTGTAATTAAGTAAGGAACCTTTGCCTCGCACACTACCTTAACGAGTTCCTCTATGTCTGAGCGGAACATGATTAGATTCACTGCAAAAGGCTTATCTGTAAGCTCTCTACATGTCTCGATTTCCTTGGCGAGTACATCCGCCTTCATGCCTCCGGAACCAATCGTTCCAAGAGCGCCTGCATTTGATACAACGGCAGCGAATTTACCGTCTGTGATATTTGCCATTCCACCCTGAATCACTGGGTATTTAATATTTAGTAATTTATCTATGTTCATCTCTACCACTCCATCAGCACTGAATTTACTATTAGTCCCGCTCCAAATGCCGTGAACAGAACTTTATCACCATCTTCAAACTTATCCCTATGCTCATATAAAAGAGTCGGAACAGATGCCGCAGAGGTATTTCCACGTTCTCTAATATTCTTGAGCACCTTATCATCGTCTATACCCGTTCTCTTGGCAATCTGCTCGAGTATTCTCACATTTGCCTGATGAGCTGCCACATAATCGATGTCAGCTCCAGAAAGACCACCTTTCTCGAGCAGTCGCTCTAGTGACTCAGGAACCTTGCTTATCGCAAACTTAAATACTTCTTGTCCATTCATCTGAATAAAGTCATTATCATCCATAACGATAACTCGGTCATCACCAAATGTATTTGCATCGCTTAGCCAAAGTTTCATTCTTCTCAACTACGATTCCCGCGCAGCCATCTCCAAACAGTACAGCAATTCCTCTGTCTTCAAAGTCTATGTATCTACTAACCCGCTCGCTGGCAACAAGAATAGCCTCTTCTCCAGGATTAAGCATGCGTTCCGCTATAATCATCGCCGAAACAAAGCCTGCACAAGCAGCATTGATATCTATAGAGAAGCAGCTATTTGAAAGTTCTAGCTTCTTGTGAAGGATGCCCGCAATCGATGGAATTCTGATATCGCTTGAGAACGACGCAACTATAAGCGCCTTAACCTTATCTCTGTCAAAGACAAGCTGCTCTGCCAGTTCCTTCGCCATCTCTGAAGGTGTCTCCTCAGTAATATATCGATTCTCGATTCCCGTACGAGTTACGATCCATTCATCAGTCGTATCTAGTCTATCTTCATAGTACTTATTGCTACGCTTAACGCCCTTGGTTAAACTCTTAATGTCCTTAACTTTAAGTCCCATTTTATCCTCTAATTTTTCTAAATTTATCGTATCTGCGCTCTCTTAGCTCCTCGCCCGTAATATCGGACATTGCCTCAAGTTCAGTTGAAATCAATTTTCTAAGCTGTGTAAAGTTGACCATCTCTCCATTTTCATCGATGATCTCATCCACAATTCCGAAGTCATACAAATCCTGTGCTGTAATTTTCATGACATCAGCAGCCTTGTCAGCAAGACCAGCATCCTTCCAAAGTATGGATGCGAAGCCCTCAGGAGAGAGTATCGAATATACTGCATTTCGGAACATAAATATCTTGTTGGCTACTGATAACGCAAGTGCACCACCAGATCCGCCTTCACCTATAACTACAGCGATTACTGGAACTGTGAGCATCGACATCTTCTCTAGAGAAGACGCTATTGCTTCAAACTGACCACGCTCTTCCGCTCCTACACCTGGATAAGCACCAGGTGTATCGATAAATGTGATTACAGGTCTTCTGAATTTCTCCGCTGATCCATCAGTCTCATCGCTTTACGATAGCCTTCAGGCATCGGCATTCCGAAGTTGGTCTCCACACCTTCCTCTATACCACGCCCCTTTTGTATTCCTATAAAGGTAACTGGTCTATCATCAAATGATCCGATTCCACCAATTATCGTCTTAGAATCCCCGAAACATCTATCACCCTTGAGATAAACTATGTCTTCGAGAAGTCTCTCAATAACCTCTTTAGCTCTAAGCCTGTTGCTGGATCTCGCTTTCTTAACTATCTCATAAGCATTACTCATATTTCGCTCCAATCTTTACATGGTGCTTGAGCAGCTTAGCAATCTGTCTCCGCTGGCTCTCTCTCTCACAAATCATGTCCACAAACCCACATTCTTCGAGCTTCTCTGCTCTCTGAAAACCTTTTGGTAGCTTCTTTTTGATGGTCTGCTCTATTACCCTTGGTCCTGCAAACCCTATAAGTGCATTTGGCTCGGCTATGATGATATCTCCAAGAGACGCAAAACTTGCTGACACACCCCCTGTTGTAGGATTCGTAAGAACACTTATATATAGAAGTCCCGCATCTTGAAATTCCAATAACCGCACTCGTCTTAGCCATTTGCATTAGGGAGAAGATTCCCTCCTGCATTCTGGCACCACCAGAAGCTGAAAATATAATGACTGGAAGTTCATTCCTTATGGCATACTCAAACATCGCTGTTAGCTCTTCACCTACGTATGTTCCAAGGCTTCCCATCATGTACTGAAGCTCTAATACGGCTACGAGTACTGGCTGTCCTTCTATCGTTCCCCTTACGATAGAAATAGCTTCATTAAGCCCAGATTTTGCCTCTTCCTTTGCACGCTTTTCTGCATACTTTGGAAATGAAATCGGATCCTTGAGTTCGCTTCCGAAGCAAACTTTCTCATATCCTTCATCCATAAGGTATTCGAAGCGCTCACGTCCATTCATCTTCATGTGGTGACCGCATTCAGGACATATTTTCAGATGCTCGACGAACTCTTTATAGTCGATAACTGACTTACATCCATCACACTTAAGAAAAAGGTCGGGAAGCGCTCTTCGAGACTCACGTCTAATCTGATTCTGCTTACTCCCACCTCTTATGTTCTTGATTGCGGATAATAGATTTTTTCGCTTATTTAAGCTTCCCATTTTCTGCTATTCTCCCGTTACATGCATGCTTTCTAGAAGCTCTGCTTCCTTATGTGCAACATAGTTTGTATCGATATTTCCAAGGATAAAGTCCTTGTCATAAAGTATTGCATAGATAAACCCGAGGTTAGTCGGAACACCGTCGATAATCGTCTCGGAAACTGCGCGTCTGAGTTTTTTTATAGCATCCATTCGCGTGCTACCCTTAACGATAAGCTTTGCCATCATCGAATCGTAAAACGGCAGTATCTTGGCACCCTGATATAGCGCTGTCTCGAATCTCGTGTCTAGTCCACCTGGAGGCAAGAAGAAACTAATCTCCCCGCAACTAGGTCTAAATCATCGTATGGATTCTGAGCGTTAACTCTAATCTCAATCGCATGACCATTCACCACCACATCCTCCTGCTTTACAGATAGCGGAAGTCCTGAAGCGATTCTAATCTGTTCCTTGATCAGATTGATTCCCGTTACCATCTCTGTTACAGGATATTCAACCTGAATTCTTGTGTTCATCTCCATGAAGTAATAATTGTCGTACTTATCGACGATGAACTCTACTGTTCCCGTGCCTTCATAGCTGCAAGCCTTTGCACACATTACGGCAGACTGATACATCTTTTCTAGCAGTTCACTGTTAGCTCTGCTTGGACTCTCCTCAATAATCTTCTGGTTGTTTCTCTGGATGCTGCAGTCTCGCTCAGGTAGGTAAACCACGTTTCCGTGACTATCTGCAAGAATCTGAATCTCGATGTGCCTAGGATTCTCAATTAGTTTCTCAACATAGATATCATCGTTTGCAAATGATACCTTTGCCTCACGTTTTGTGAGTTCCCAGCCAGCGACGAGGTCTTCGCGCTTATAAATCCTTCGCATACCTTTTCCACCGCCACCTGCCGAAGCTTTGAGAAGAACTGGATATCCAATCTCATCTGCGATTCGGTATAGCTGTTCTTCGTCAGAAATTGCATCATTACATCCAGGTACGACTGGAACGCCGCTTTGCTCCATTAGACTTCTCGCTGAAAGCTTGTTGCCCATAAGATTAATAACCTTTGACGATGGTCCGATAAGCTTCAGCCCACAGGCCTCCACTTTCTCAGCAAAGTCTCCATTTTCAGCAAGGAATCCATATCCGGGATGGATGGCTTCACAACCAGATTCGATAGCAGCTGTCAGGATATTAGCAACATTGAGATATGAAGCGGAGCTCTTTCCTGCACCTATGCAGATTGCTTGATTCGCCAAATATATTGCAGGCTGTCCCTTATCTACATCTGAGTAGACAGCAACAGTCTCAACACCCATTTCATTACAATTTCTCTGTATGCTCAGCGCAATCTCACCACGATTGGCTATTAAGACCTTTCTAATCATTCACCCTTCTCCAGCACAAACATGACCTGATCAAACTCAACAAGCTCTTCGTTCTTGCATTTAATCTCCTTGATTACTCCATCATAATCAGATCTAATCTCATTCATCATCTTCATCGATTCTAGGATGCAGAGCACATCACCTTTCTTCACTGAATCTCCGACCTTTACGAAAGGAGGTGAGTTAGGATCTTTGCTGCATAGAATACTCCTACAATCGGTGATTTTACAACCTCTGTATCAGGAGAGTCTGTAACCACTTCATTAGCAGGAGCTAGCGCTTCCGCTTTATATTCACTTCTTGCTTCTGTTACAGCTGCTGTCTGCACAGCCGGTGCCGAAGCAGTAACTACAGGCTGCAGTGAAACTGCAGGTGTTACTGCTTCGGTCACGGGCACTGATGGCACTGCACATACGGATGACCCCTTCTTAAGAGTTAGGGCATAATCCGAAATCTTAATTTCAAGGTAATCACTGCTGCTCTGGTCAAATACTTGAGCCAGCCTCTCGGTGAGCTGTAAATACTTTTCCATAATTAGTTACCACTGTTTGCAAACTTTAGTACATCAGCAATAGTCTTGCACTCAGGGAACTTCTCCTCTGGAATAGATACACCATGAGCCTCTTCCATCATCATTGAAAGTTCTACCGCATCTAGAGAGTCTAGCTTTAGATCTTCCTGAAGATCTGCAGTCTCAGTCACCTTATCCTCACTAACACCAAAATTCTCGCAAATCAGTTCCTTTAGCTGTTCAAAAGTCATATCGTTTACTCCTTTTTTCAATCTCTTTGTTGGATAAAATATTTTAGTTAAATAATTTTATCTATTATTTTTTTTACTATTCTAGTTCTATTTACCCTCCCCGTCAAGTGAAGGTTTTGTGTGCAACTCTTTGATCATGTTAAAAAACAGCTAAATTTCAACGATAATGGCGCCATTATTTTAATAAAAAAGCGCAAAAGAAAAGATGGCTGATATTCAGCCATCTTTTCTCATACCTTATGGATTATCAATCGACGCCCATTACCTAGCGTCTGCTGATTTACTTTCTAGCTTCAGCACCAATATCAAGACCAGTCTTGAAAGCCTTGTCATTTAGAGGAATTACCTTTGGCTTGTGCTCAAACTTGTGGTGAATTCCATCGTAAATAACCTGCTCCGGTACTGCATTTGAGTATCCGATATAAGCTCCTAGCATGATGATGTTAAGAACCCTTGGATTACCCATCTCGAGAGCCATTTCTGTAACTGGAACAGATACAACAGTGATGTCATCTCTCTCGATTGGATCCTTTACGATTGAGCTGTTAATAAACAGTGTACCACCCTTCTTAAGAGTAGGAAGGAACTTGTGTAGTGAAGGTCCGTTCATTACTACAAGGTCATCTACACTATTAGATACAGGTGCACCGATTTCATCGTCAGAAATTACAACGTAGCAGTTAGCTGTACCACCTCTCATAGCTGCGCCATAAGAAGGGAAGAATGTTACGTTTAGGTCTGTTGACTGACATGTAGCTTCAGAAAGAAGCTTTCCCATGGTCATTACACCCTGTCCACCGAATCCGGCAATCATTAAATTTCTTTCCATTCTAAACCTCCCTATTTAGCTTCTGCGCCCTTGTCTCTAACGAGACCTAGAGGGTACTCATCAAACATATCCTTCTCGAGGAACTTGAGCGAATCAAGTGTGCTCATTCCCCAGTTAGTTGGGCAAGATGTAACAATCTCTACTAGGGAGAATCCCTTGCCTTCTATCTGATACTGGAATGCCTTCTTGATTGCCTTACGAGCCTTGATTACGTTCTGAGGAGTGTTGCAAGAAACTCTTTCTAGATAGTAAGGAGCTGTTAGCTGGTTGAGAATCTCAACGATGTGCATTGGATATCCGTGAACCTCTGGCTCTCTGCCTTCTGGTGCAGTTGTAGAGTTCATGCCAATCAGAGTTGTTGGCGCCATCTGTCCACCAGTCATACCGTAGATTCCGTTGTTAACGAAGATTACTGTAAAGTTCTCTCCTCTGTTAGCAGCTGACATCGTCTCTGCGAGTCCGATGGAAGCAAGGTCTCCATCTCCCTGATAAGTGTAAACTAGCGATTCAGGAGATGATCTCTTGATTCCTGTAGCTACAGCACAAGCTCTTCCATGAGCAGCGATTGTAGCATCATGAGCAACGTAGAACTGACCGAGTCCGCAGCAACCTACACCCTCAACTCTAACGAGCTTATCGAGTTTTCCTAGTTCTTCTGCCGCTTCACCAATTAGCTTATGCACTGTACCGTGCATACATCCCGGACAGAATCCGGATACTGTATCAGGAAGAATTCCCTTAGTTCTTGAATAAACTTTTGACATCTATAGTACCTCCTTAATCAGTTCACGAGCAGCTTCCATTACCTGATCATTAGTCAGAAGCTGACCACCGGATCTTAGGCACTCCTTGATAACTGTTCTGCCCTTAACTGCATGATCCACATCCCATCTCATCTGAGCAGGAATGGACATCTCAACATTGAGAATACCCTTTATTCTGTTGAAATCTAGGTTCTCAAATGCTTCATATGGGAATGGAGAAAGCTTGATAGGTCTGATCATACCAATCTTAACTCCTTCTTTTCTGAGCTCTCTTACGACAACCTTTCCGATACGAGCGGAGATTCCGTATGCTGCGATTAGGATCTCAGCATCCTCTGTCTCTAGCTCCTCGTACTCAACGTCCTTATCCCAAGTTCTGTAGAGCTTATCTGCTTCGATGTTAACAGCTTCCTGTCCTGTTCCAACTGAACCAGGTCTGCAGAATGCGTTCTCACCAACTGGGTGACCTACGATAGCTCTGTAGTTAAATGCCTCTCTCAACTCTGCGATTTCTTCTGGTGTCTTCATTGGAGGTAGAACTACTGGCTCCATGATTGTTCCCATAACTCCATCTGTGAGGATGAGAACTGGGTTCTGGTCTCTTTCAGCATAGTCAAATGCCTTATATACCATGTCTACACACTCCTGCACAGTTGCTGGAGCAAGAACGATCATTCTGAAACCACCGTTTCCGGAAGCCTTAGTTGCCTGTAGGTAGTCCTGCTGAGCAGGCTGAATAGCACCGATTCCAGGGCCACCTCTCTGCACGTTTACATATACTGCTGGTAGTCTAGCAGATGCGCAGAAGGAGATTCCCTCTGAGTACAAGCTGATTCCGCAGCTGGATGAGGAGCTCATCGCTCTGATTCCAGTCGAAACAGCACCGTAAAGCATGTTTACAGAAGCAACCTCAGATTCACCCTGTACAAAGCTACCACCTACTTCTGGCATTCTTCTTGCCATATACTCAGGAATTTCGTTCTGTGGTGTGATTGGATAACCAGCAAAGAAACGACATCCTGCTCTTACAGCTGCCTCTGCAATCGCTTCGCAGCCTTTCATAAATACACGTTCTGCCATATTGGTCCTCCTTACTAATCTCTCCAAACCTCGATACAATCCTCTGGACACATCTGTGCACACATTGCGCAACCGATGCAAGCCTCTGGTGTAGCTGCAACTGAGTAAGGGTAACCCTTAGAGTTAACATTCTCACCGATAACGAGGACTTTCTTTGGACATGAAATCACGCAATACTGGCACGACTTGCAAGCCTCAGCATTGATTTCAACTCTACCTTTAGCCATCAACATTACCTCCTTAAATAAAATGTTTTAGCGATCAACCCACGAATAAGTCAGGAACAACTCGATTGGGAATAGATGTCTATCAGTCATACCCTTGACTTCATCATATATCTCATCCCTCACAACGAGACTGCCGACAGTAACTATTCCGCCGAGCATTTCGTCGAGCTTACCCAGTCCTTCCATGAATTCTTCAGCACTCGTCTGGTAACCTAGGTTAGGGTTACCAAGAATGTAGATGCGATTCAGCCTAGCCGCAGTGATAATATCGCTCATGGTCTCATCAATCGACTTCAGGCTCTTGGTCCAAGGTCTGTATGGATTGATAACATAAACCGGAACAGTATTGTCATCCTTTAGCAAATGTGAGTACACTCCCACAACTCTCGCTGCATTGTGACCGCCACCGATATCAAGAATAGTATATACGTCCTTGTTCATCAGCGACTCAGCAACTCCACCGACAACAGTCGGCGCATCGAGAAATTGCATTTGATAATTTATCTCCACACCCTTCTGGGCGAATGCATCCTTCATATCTCTGGAGCGATACAGTGGCTTGCTCTGGTCCATATCGAATACCTGAACCTTAGCGCCAGTCTTCTCCGCAATTTTGGCAGCTACATTGAGAACAATCTCACTCTTGCCACTACCAGCCTCTCCTATAAAGAGGAAATTCTTCTTCTCTGTAAGAAGATCTCCGAAATTCTTGTCCATCTCGTAGAAAATACTCATCCCACTACCTCATCTACAAAATATTACTTATATCGAGATGCTTTGGTGTAATAATAAAACTCCAAAAGCCCCCTGTGTTAACTACCTAAACAGACTCTCACATTCCGAAGCAGTGTCCTGCAGCCTTGGGATTACGGAGTAGAGACTTCTGACCATCCTCTCCTTATACCCACTGACACTGATTGCACATATCGCTGTGCCATCAGAAGAAAGCACTGGTGCCGCTACACATACGAGTCCTTCTGTAACCTCTTCCATATCGTAGGCTAGCTTCTCTTCCTTGACTTCTTCGATAAGCTCTTTGTACTCAGCCTTGTCGGTGATACTCTTATCCGTCAGACGTACATAATCTATGTCTTCTACAAGCTTGTCAGACTCACCTGAGAAAGCTGTAAGCACCTTCCCTGCAGCCGTTAGATTTAGGCTCATCATCTCTTCAGAGCTAACCACTACGGCGATTCCTGTGTATGGGTTCTTACGAATGGCAATATATGATTTAGTCCTTCACGCACCGATACAGTCACCGCCAGACCGCATTTCCTACATAGTCTGGCCACCGGTTCATCTAGCATATTGACTATCTGCTTCTGTATATTAGTATTTCGACTCAAGGTGAACACTCTATCTGTAAGATAATAACCACCATCGATTTTATCCTTGTAGATGTACTTCATCTCCTCAAGCGAATTGAGAATTCTGCTTATAGCAGCGTTGGAAAGTCCCGTTTGCTGAGCTATAGACGTCAAGGTCAATCGGCTTTGGGATTGGTATAAATCAAGCACCTTTAACGCTTTTTCAAGTGAACTATTGCGCTCTGCCATGATGTTTTCCTTTCACTGCCTTTTTACAATTCAAAATATACTCTTTAGCATTAAGTTAGTCAACATTAACAGGCGAATTTTTTCCGTATTTCGAGCAGTAAATTCGATATGCGGAAAATATTGGTTGATAGAATTTTAAGTTCTTCAATTGATATTGACACCGCAATTTACTTATAAGACAATATAAACATTATGAAAATATTAAGTATTAGCACTCAAAAGCCGCACTCAACCGGTAGCGGCGTATACTTGACGGAGCTCGTCAAATCTTTTGACAGAGCAGGTCATGAACAGGCTGTAGTTGCTGGGGTATATGAAGAAGACTTATTCGAATTTCCTCCTTCTGTACGCACCTACCCTGTATATTATTCACACGAGGATTCTAGGGGAGAATTACCGTTTGAGGTGCTTGGCATGTCAGATGTTATGCCATACCCTTCCACTCTGTACAATTCGCTAACTGAAGATATGGCAGATATGCTTTATAGCGCTTTTGGAAAAGCTATCGGTAGAGCTATAAGAGAGCTCGACCCAGATGTAATCCTATGCCATCACCTATTCTTGCTCACTTCCATGCTTCCTGATATTGTCAAAGAGTTTGCACCAGATTCATTTCGTGGCAAAATCTATGGTATCTCGCACGGCTCCGACATAAGGCAGTTTCAGAACTGTTCGTTCAGGCGTGATTCTATCATTTCTGGGATAAGAAATCTTGACGGAATCTTTGCTCTTCATGAAGAACAGAAGAATCAGATTATCGAGCTTTACGGCATAGCTGAAGGCAAAATCAAAGTTATCGGCACCGGGTACAACTCGCAGATATTTAAGATGGATAAAGATAGAGAAAAGCTAGCGCCAAATGATTCATATAAGATTATCTATGCCGGCAAACTCAGCACGGCTAAGGGAATTTTTCCTCTTGTAGAAGCTTTGGCTGAGATGGATAAAGATAGAGAAATTCCCGCTTTTGAACTCTTGCTTGCCGGCGGCTGTCAGGAGGAGGGAATCGCGCGTCTCCTCTCGGGGAAGCCAGCGCTCCGCGCTGGCGACGTAGGCGAGCTCGCGGCCCTACCATTCAGAGCCCGCTACCTCGGCATGTTATCCCAGGCCGAGCTCGCTACGGCCTTCAGCACCAGCGACATATTTGTGCTCCCTTCATACTATGAAGGCCTTCCCCTCGTACTGATAGAGGCGATGGCGTCAGGCGCGATTCCTGTCTGCACCAGCCTTCCAGGCATACGGGGTTGGCTGTCCAACACGATTGTATCTGACAATACTGTCTTGGTAGAGCCGCCTAAGATGCAGGCTCCAGGAGAACCATTTGAGTCCGAAATCCCTGCATTTAAGGAGCGGCTCAAAGATGGTCTAATATCAGCTCTAAAGCTTGCACATAGCAAGAGATATGATGTTAATTATATATATCCAGATACGAGCAAAGCGTCGTGGGACGGAGTTACGGAAACCATATTAAAATATGTATAACTTTCCTTACTCTCTCCATATTCACAATCACATTAGATGATATAATTTCACACATAATAGCATGTGTATATTTTATCCATATCTTAAGCTGGACACTCTTGTATGAGGATGGACATGCAACTTGTGTTCACATAGTTATCGGGATACTTATATCGCGGATTTATTTAGGAAATTTAGGAATAACGAGATAATCAGTGCAGCTCGAGCGAACAAGTTGGCTGCACTACTCTAATACAAATGGTATAGCGAGGTACAAATGAACGAATTACAAGTGAGGGAACTTATTGTTAAGTATGCCTCCGACTTTACAGATAGATACACCAAGGCATACGGCTCAATTATTGCGAGAGTTGATGACGGAACATATCTCATGTCGAGGCCCGGCTTAGTTCTGGACACTATCAAGGATTCAGATCTACAGCTTTATGATATGAGCTCAGGTGATGCGGGCAAGATACTGAGCACAAGACGCGATATCAATGTCATGATTTTTGCGTGCACTGAACCTGCAGCACTATTCTCAAAGGATGCCGACGTACTCAAGCCAGCACTCTACGATCTCGCTGGAATAGTTGGAACTGACATTAAAATCGCGGAAGATACTACAGCAAAATCCTTGCTTGCTGCATTAAAAGACAGAGCTGGCTGCCTGGTTCGCGGCAAAGGTATTTTCGGTGCTAGCGATAACATTAAGGATGCAGTTTCAATCGTCAAGATTATAGAAAAAAGCATCGAAGCGGAGATGTATGGTGATAAAATCGGCGGTATAAAGCATCTTTCCGCTGGGGAGGCACTGTGCACTCGCCAGATGCATAACCACCTCTATTCTAATGTCAATTCTGAGAAACAAGTTGACTTTGTAAACATCTCAACGGATGAGCTCGACATACGAAACAACATGATCGATTACACTAACAAGCTCAAGGATTTAGGTCTTTTCCACGGCTCATGGGGAAATCTTTCAGTAAGGCTAAGTGACCACGAGATGCTGATTACACCTTCGGCGATGGAGTACAACAACATCCGTGCTGAAGACATAGTGAAGGTTGATGTTAACACACTGGCCTTTGATCACATACAGCGCGTGCCTTCAAGCGAATTTGACTTGCACGCTGCCATTTATAGAGAGCACCCTGATTGGAACGCGATAATCCGCACACATTCGCACGGGCTTTCCGTATTTGCTGCAGCTCAGGTTGGTTTCAAAATCACAGACCCTGCTCTTCACCAGCTACTCGGTGATGTCAGCGCAAGCGAGCACGTTGAGCCACATACTCCTGATTTCATCGAAAGTATACTCAAGGAGCTAAGACACAACAATATATGCGTGATTGCGAATCGAGGTCCGATTTCTGTGCTACTAGCCTGGAAAATGCTGCAGTTATGGCAGATGCCATAGAGGATACCGCTTGCAATATGCTCGGTTATAACGAGTCTTTGCTCAAGTCCGAGGATAACTAAGAATTAAATCATGGCATGCATATGATGCATGCCATTTTATCTTTTATGAAATATAATATTTAACAGCAACACTTAATTAATCAAAATGACTTATTCACTTATGGAGGAGCAAAATGAGCTGGATTAAAACTAAGGAAAAGAGGACTCACTATATCCAGGAAGAGGCACTTGGTGGTTCTGGTCACCTGATTACGACGCAGATTATCGATAATGACGAGGAGCTTCTAGGCAAAGGACGACTTTTTAAGGAGAATGTTCTCGAAAAGGATTGCGGCGTAGGTTACCACGTACACGAGGGTGATGCCGAAATTTATGTCATCCAGAGCGGAGAGGCTGAATACAATGATAACGGCACTATAAAGACTGTGCGCGCAGGTGATGTCACATTTACTGGACCTGGCGAGGGGCATAGTCTGACCAACAAGAAGGATGAGCCAGTAAAATTCGTCGCTCTCATCATATATGAATAGGTTTTATGGAAATCCATTGCTGGAATTAGGCGAATGTTAAGCTTAATTCCATTTTTCTGCGAGAATGCTTGTTGTAAAGTAGCTCACAAGTTGTTATAATCTCTCGGGCAGATTACTGCGCGGATATCATCGTAGCATACCGCACGATAGAGACTCCATAGAGCAGTGCCTGCCTGAAAATCATTTCTTCGGGGTAGCCCGGCTCATCGCTGTATCCTTACGGAACGGCAGAAGGAGGTTAATATGAAGGATAAATTATCCAACCCTAAATTTCTTGCGCAACTAGCGCTTCTCGTCGCAGTTGAACTTGTCATGAAGATTACAGGGCTTGGCAGTGTGCCGATCGGTCCAATCTACATGTCATTTCTCACACTTCCAGTCGCTATCGGGGCGATACTAATGGGACCACTCGCTGGAGCCATACTCGGCGGAGTCTTCGGCATTGCAAGCTTTATAGATGCTATTTCAGGCGCATCTGCAATGGGTGGAGTTTTATTTCAAGTCGCACCATTTAAGACATTTACACTATGCGTCATTACGAGAGTACTCATGGGTGCATGTGCTGGGATTGTTTTCAAGGCGGTTAATAATATTTTTAAAGACCGTACAATTGCATTCTCAATAGGGTCAATTAGTGCTCCCCTACTCAACACATTATTCTTCATGGGATTCCTAGTCATTGCATTCTACGACACAGACTATATCCAGAAACTGGCTCATACGATTGGTGCTACCAATCCGCTTACTTTCGTAATTACACTTGTTGGCCTTCAGGGCTTAATCGAAGCTGTAACTTGCTGTATTCTCGGAACAGTAGTCTCTAAAGCACTAGCAAAGCATCTCGATCGTAAGATGTCTTAAAAATACAGACTTAAGCTCCCCATTAATCTAGTTAATTTATTATACCCTTATGTATGTACCAATAAGTAAATCTAGCCACGCAAGCATATATTGCATTGCGTGGCTTTCTTACATAGCAAGAGCAGATCTCCAAGATTCGCTCCTGAAGATCCGCTCATTCTATTTAAATTGAGTTTTGACTCCCAAGCTATTAATACTAGCTCACTTTTCTTCTTCTAAAGTAACTAACACCAGTAAGTATTGCACAAGACACACCCAAAAGGAGTACATATAACATTATATCTGCATCATCGCCCGTCTTAGGCGTCTTAGTCTTCTTTACAACCTTTACTGTCTTTCCAGGGTTGCTTGGTGTAGTATTCTCGGCAGCTCTATTCACCTTAAAGGTGTATGAAATCAAGTTAGGTTTATCCTGTTGTGCCGCTGCATCTCTTCCTGAAATAGACTGTTTAGCAGCAAAGAAATAGGCAGCTCTTACATCATCTGAACCCGCACCAGTCTTCTTCTTTGCTACCTCCATGGAATCTGTTACAAGTTCATCTTGTACACCAACAACACTTCAGGTGATAGTTATGTTCTCATTTACAGTCGCCTCACTATTAACTGAAAGCCCTTCAACACTTATTTACATTACTAATCATTTTTAGGTAAGCATAATAGTCTCTAGCAGGCAAATATCCACTCTCACTTAATGAAGGGTGTACTCTAATTATGAGTTTGTCACCATCTCTTTCTGCTTTCTTAAATTTGAGAGAATTTAAACCATCAACTCTAAACTTTAAATCATTAACATCAGGAACTGTAATACCTCTAGGTATATTGATAATAAATACCAATTCTGAATCAGTAGCTATATAAGCTTCCGTTCCATGAGTTTTCCATGCCGTGCCCTTTGAGTGTCCATTAATATCCCCCCACAACCTGCTATTTTGCCATTTGCTAAGATTACCTAAATTAACCGAAAAATCAAGATTTAATTTATCTCCAATTGCATGTGTTCCTATAGCGGCATTTTCAGTATTATTGTTAACAGATATATCACCATATACATTTAATTGATCTCTGTCTTTAATAAAATCAGAATCAAACTTGAAATTAAATGGATTATGATATTTATTATCTTGATAATTCGGATCACCATTAGGTCCCTCGTTATCCTGTAACTCTGGTTTGGATATATATTCATACATATCCATTCCCGCTACATATGTTAATGTATTAAAATTCTTGTATATACCAGTACTAGGAGAATCCCCACCTCGTGCCAAATCAAAATTTTTAAGAACACTATCTTGCAATTTCATTAGGTATTTAGGATACACCCCACCATCAACATAACTGTTTTTTTCTAACTCTGCCCAATAGTTTTCAGCAATGGCTGTATCTGCGTCAGGAGCTTCTTCATCATCTGCATATACTAACCCGGAAAAGAACACTGTTATACAAATCATAAATGCTATGAATAGTGAAAAGCATTTTTTTATTCTTGAATTTACAACTCCCATTAACTCCACTTTTCCTTTCTTAATAAATAATATTTGTGAATACAACATCATTACTTTATCATATATATATATATATATATATTCTGGATTGTACTTTTAAAGTACAAGAAAGGAACGCATCTATTATTTAGTTTCAAACGGTTATATCACCCTTCTTGCGAGCTATTGACCTGCATAGGTACACAAACGGTGTATCGCAGAGACTAGTCACGATATAGATTATATAAGTCGAGAATATAAGCGTTATTACAGTCTTGGTATCATATACTCCTGCAAATGCAAATACCGTATACAGTGCAGAGTTCACTAGCTGCGAGATTAGTGTTGAACCGTTATTTCTCAGCCATAGGAATTTCTCCTTATCACCGAATCTCTTGTTAGTGAATCCCCACCACTTGTGATATAGCCACACATCGAAGTACTGGACAATTACGTATACCGCAAGACTTGCGAACATCAGCCTCGGTGTATTCGAGAATATCTCTCTGATTGCTGGTGATGCAAAGTCATTAGCACTAGGTGAATATACTAGCCAAGATGAACTAATTATAACGAATGCAACGGATGTCGCAACACCAAGGTGTACGGCTTTGTGCGCATCTTTTTTACCATATATTTCGCTGGCGATGTCGGTAACGAGAAAAGTAGTCGCAAAGAGAACATTTCCAAGCGTCATCTCCATACCGAACGCCTTGACGAGAATAAGAACCTCAATATTAGCTGTAATAGTTGCGAGTACTGTCCATAGATATAATCCGTCTCTACCTAGGAACTTGTACATTAGCACCACGGCGCTGTACTCAACTATCAGTGTGATAATTAGCAGTAATTCATTACTCATTGTGTTTTTGCCTGGGTTCTTTTCTCCCAAGCTCTCCTTTCCAAAATTAAAATTTCATAAGACAATCGCAATTTGTCACAGCACCTATCACCATACATTTACCACTGATAAAATTTAGCAAAATAAATAGCCGACGAAAAACAAAACGCCGGCTTACTTTCGTATTCCTAGTACCCGTAGTTTTGATAAAGCAGGATGGTTTCGAACTGCTGTATAAAATTGTCCCTGTATTTAACTTACACGTTTAAGAAAGCAAAAGATTCTTCCTCACTTGCAAAAGTGATTATAGCGAGTAGCACGAGCACCGCTGCCCATACTAAAAGTGCCAATAGCAGAATCCACTTTAAAGGCTTGTTAGCCCTAGCTCTGTAACATACATAACCAAACAGTGCAAAGATAACTAGTATCACCGCCCATACTATGGCATTAGCATGTGGCACAAAATATTGTTCTGCGAATTTCTCAATAGGCGCAGGCAATCTCATCTCAATCTCCTTTCTACCCCTTTTTCTTAACCCTTATATTTTAGACTAATAGCTCACCCTTAGGCAAGACCTTCTTGAGTGTTCTTTTATATGCAATAACCATCATCGCTGCCGTAATTGCCCAGCTCACTGGATAAACGAGCATCAAATTAAACCACGTCGGATCAAATTTAAAGAATGTATACACCCATATGATTCGAACCCCACATACTCCTATTAGAGTTACTATTGCGGGGCTAAGCGAATAACCGTAACCTCTCATACCTCCCGATAGAGTTTCAATCGTGGAGTTAAGGACCTCAGCTGCCATGAGTATGACAAGCCTCTCGTATCCAAACTTTATAACAGTCATATCATCGTTGAATATGCCGAGCACTTCTCTGCCAAATACAACCATTACCACCCCAAATATTATCATTGAGATCCAGTTTAGAATCTGCGTCTGTCTGACGATATCCTTACATCTATGATAGTTCGCAGCACCGTGGTTCTGTCCGACGAATGTAACTGCGGCCTGACCAAAAGCATTTGAAATGAAATATGCCATGATTTCAATATTAAAAGCCGCTGTGGCACCAGCCATAGCATCTGTACCAAGGCTGTTAATTGCCGACTGAATCAGCAGATTGGATACAGAAAACACCATGCCTTGAAGTCCAGACGGAATACCTATTCTCATGATATTCGAAGTTATTCGCTTATCTATTCTAAGCTTATTCACATGGATGCGAACTGTTCCCTCGTGCTTTCTCAGAAAATAAAATAGCATCGCTGAACTAAGTACATCTGCTAACACTGTTGCGATAGCGACACCTTCTATATCCATCCCCACTACTATAACAAAGAATAGATTGAGTGCCACATTAACAACTCCTGATATGGCAAGGCACATCAGAGGAGTTTTCGTATCACCCTGACTTCTAAATATAGCCGACTCAAAATTATATAACATTATGAATGGCATTCCACCAAAGTATATCCTCATATATCTTACGGAAAGAGGAGCAATTTCCGGTGGAACCCCAAGTATATCGACGATTGGATTTGCTATTATATTACCAACTACAGCGATAGTTATACCGCTAATCAGAGCGAGTATTACCGCAGTATGTGCCGCTCTACTTACACCTTCCTTATCATGAGCCCCAGTAAATCTCGACATCATCACGTTGGCACCGACGGATATTCCGACAAACATATTAATCATAAGTCCGACAACAGGTGCATTACTACCAACCGCTGCCATAGAGTTTTTGCCTACAAAAGTGCCCAAAACCGCTACGTCAGCGGCACTAAAGAGTTGCTGAAGCACGCTAGTCAAAGCTAATGGTAGTGCAAAAATTAAAACCTTCCTCCATATACTGCCATGGAGGAGGTCACTCATGTCGTTAGATATCATCTTCATCCCTTCTATATTCTTATTACATTTCCTTTGAATTATTTATACACTCTTCGCAAGTACCATAAAAGACGGTTCGAAATGGATCCACTTAAATCCATGCTCGTCGATTAGATGCAGCTCTATATCCTTAATCTTATCGCAGTGAACATGAATGAGCTTTCCACAGCCTTCACACTTGCAGTGATATGCACTTACAGCTTCGTGTGGAGCACCGTCACCGACATACTCAAAACAGGCTGCCCCGTTCGTTCCTACTGCATATTTACTCACAATCCCATCATCGAGCATACGCTGTAGATGGCGATATAATGTAGTAACTCCAATTGCTTTATCCTTACCAGCAAAGTGCATGTACAGCTCGTTAACCGTAAAATGCTGCCCTGGTATGGACGAGATGTATTGAACGAGTTCATCGTACTGTTTTGTTTTATATCTCTTCTTGGATTCCATTTTGCCCTCAATTAAACTTCAAATTTCAAGAAAATTGGTTTTCAACTCTTAAGAATTGAAAACCAATTTAATTTTATGATATATCAAGCACCAAGTCAAATAATCACACACGAGACACTACTGTTTGAATTTAAGTATGCGCATTGAATTTATAATGCAGATAATGCTCACACCAACATCTCCAAATACAGCCATCCACATCGAAGCTAGTCCAAGAGCAGATAGAATGAGGATAAGAACTTTTACTCCGATTGCAAATGCAATATTTGATTTTACAATTCTCATCGTTCGCTTAGCTATTTAATATTAAAGGCAGTTTACTTAGATCATCATCCATCAAAACTATATCTGCAGCTTCAATAGCAGCATCAGATCCGAGTGAGCCCATGGCAAAACCGACATCTGCCCTCATTAAAACTGGAGCATCGTTGATTCCATCACCTACATAGCCAAGTTTTCCATCGCTTTCGTGATTTTCCTTTAGGAGATTCTCAACCTCTGCTATCTTATCAGCGGGTAGCATCTCATACTTTACAGCATCAAGTCCGAGCTCTTTGGCGACAGCTTCTGCAGCATCCCTTCTATCACCAGTGAGCATAACTGTTTTTTTCACTCCCTCATGCTTCATTTTAGCGATGCTCTCCCTCGCATCTTCCTTGATAGCATCTGCGATTACTATGTAACCCTTATAATTTCCATCATAAGATACGAATGTCAGCGTACCCATCTCTGTACTATATTCTTCACCGATACCATTTACGCCATGCTCTACCAGAAGTTTACGGCTACCGACTAATAGCTCCTTGCCGTCGAGCTTAGCCGAAGTTCCACGCCCTGTGACGTTATGTATGTCTTCAAGTCTGCTCTTGTCTAAATCTACATCGTTTGATGCCTCAAGTATCGATTTTCCAATTGGATGCGTTGCAAACACTTCACCGTAAGCCGCAAATTCCATTAGTTTATCTTCACTCACTCCTTCAGCAGGCATCAATTTGGTTACTTTGAATTCACCCCTTGTGAGCGTTCCAGTCTTATCAAAAACTATAGTGTCAAGGCTAGCAGTCGCTTCGAGGAAATTGCTACCTTTTACAAGGACTCCTATCTTAGATGCTGCGCCAATTCCGCCAAAAAACCCTAGCGGAACAGATATTACGAGTGCACATGGGCATGATACAATCAGGAAGTTGCAAGCACGTTCGATTCCGTCAGCCCAGGACAGTTTGAACACCAGAGGCATTACTACTGCAAGAAGTGCAGCTCCTATAGTAACGATTGGCGTATAAACGCGTGCGAACCGTGTAACAAAATTCTCGAGCACAGCCTTACGAGCACTTGCATTTTCAACTAATTCAAGTATCTTTGCAACAGTCGAATCGTCATACTCCTTGGTAACTCTTACTTTGAGCATACCCTCACCATTCACACAGCCCGATATGATATCATCACCCTCAGATACTCTTCTAGGAACGGACTCACCTGTCAGCGCAGAGGTGTCGAGGAAAGATTCACCTTCTATTACAATCCCATCCAGGGGAACCTTGTCACCAGGTCTCACTACTATGATGCTACCTACTTCAACATCCTCAGGGTCAACCTCTTCTGTCTCATCTCCATTTAGCACAAAAGCTGATTCAGGTGCAATCTCCATCATCTCAGCGATTGAGGCTCTTGATTGACCAACCGCATAATCCTGGAACGACTCACCCATCTGATAAAATATCATTACAGCGAGAGCCTCTGAGTACTGTGCATCTCCAAATAACCCGAGCCCAAAGGCTGCAAATGTGGCAATCATCATCAGAAAGTTTTCATCGAATACCTGACCGTTACTTATATTTTTTGCCGCTTTTATGATTACATCATTGCCAACAATAATATACGGTATGAAGTAAACTATAAACAGCCCAAATCCATTAAGACCTTCTAGTGCACCCATATGTTCAAGTATCATGAGTGCGATAAAACACACAAGTGATACGGCTATCCTATTTCGTCTGTGTCTTTGCTTTTTATTCATATCTGTTTTCCCTAATTACCCATTTTATTAGCTCAGAGCTGTTCAGAAACATCTAAACTGTGATTATGCTTCTACTGCAAAATCCGGTTCAATCTTTCTACCCGTCTTAATTGCTATTTCTAGGATTTCATCAAATCTATCATCATCAGCAACTAGAGTGAATTTCTGCATCATAAAGTTAATCTTTGCATCCTCAACTCCATCTAATTTTTTAATTGCATCCTCAACCTTAGCAGCGCAGTTTGCACAATCGATTTCACACTTAAACTTCTTCTTCATCTCGTACTCCTTTAGTTTATAACTTTATTCTTATTGCAAAACATCGATATCACCATTAAAACCACCGATGAATATTTTTTGCGTCCCAATATCAATAACTATCTCTCTTCGATATGCTCTTTACCGACAGCTATAATTGTTCTCACATGATCATCCGCGAGCTCATATATAACTTGCTTACCAGCCCTAGAGAACTTAGCTAGCTTAGCCTGCTTTAAAATCTTGAGCTGATGAGATATAGCTGACTGTGTCATCCCGAGAGCTTCCGCAAGATCACATACACACATCTTCTCCTCAAAGAGTGCAAATAGTATCTTCATCCTAGTCGAGTCTCCGAACACTTTAAAGAGCTCTGATAAATCAAAAATCTCTTCTTCATCTGGCATAGCTCCAACTACCTTTTCGACAGTGTTTCCATGTACTTCGTTAACCTCGCAGTGAGGTGCTTCATTATTTGCCATAATGTCTCCTACATCATATATTAAAATCACATTCGTTCATATGAGCAATTGTTCATATGTTTGTTTATAATATACACTTGTTATAAAGCTTCGTCAATATGTCCTTGGTAAAATTCATGTATTTAAGCTAATACTACTTATATCAATTAATATGCTATAATCAGTTATTCAATGAGAATTAGGAGACTAGAAATGAGTAAGAAAGTTCTCGTCGCTATGAGCGGCGGTGTAGATAGCAGTGTAGCGGCTCTTCTCGTTATAGAAGCTGGCTATGAGGCAACCGGAGTAACCATGAGGCTGTATGACAACAGCACTATCGGCAGTGACGCAAAGATATGCTGTAGTCTTGAAAATGCAAACGATGCGAAAAGCGTTGCCATGAACCTGGGCATACCATTTGAAGTTTGTGATTTTAGACCAGAATTTGAGCATAAGGTTATAAATAAGTTTATCAATGCTTATGAGAACGGTATTACCCCGAACCCATGTGTAGACTGTAATAGAACGCTTAAGTTCGACGAGCTGTTCAGAGCTGGTCAGGAGCTCGGTCAGGATTACATTGCTACGGGACATTACGCAATAATTGAACATGGAGCCGATGGTAGATATAAGCTTAAAAAAGCGTCTGATTTATCGAAGGATCAGAGCTATGTGCTCTACTCTTTGAGCCAAGATCAGCTATCGCACACTATGTTCCCTCTCGGTTCTTTGCACAAATCGGAAACTCGAAGAATAGCTAAGGAGCACGGCTTTATCAATGCAAATCGCAAGGAATCCCAGGACATATGTTTCATTTCGGACGGCGACTATGCTGCATTTATCGAGAGGTATACTGGTAAAAAAATCCCGTCAGGGAATTTTGTCGATATGAATGGTAATATACTCGGAATTCACAAGGGGATTATTCACTACACAGTAGGACAGCGAAAAGGTCTCGGACTAGCTCTAAAGCGCCCGATGTATGTACAGTATATCGATGTCGAGAACAATGAGATAGTACTTGGATCAAACGAAGACTTATTTACATCTGAACTGACTGCGCAAAATTTCAATTGGGTGTCAATAGCCTGCCCAGAGGCTCCGTTCAGGGCTAAGGCGCGAATTCGCTATAAGCATAAGGAATCACCAGCAACCATCACACCCGTTAGCGAAACAGAGGTTAAAATCGTCTTTGATGAACCGCAGCGAGCTATTACCAAAGGTCAGTCCGTAGTTGTGTATGACGGTGACTATGTCGTTGGTGGCGGAATAATCGGATAGGTAGGCGCCTTAATAATAATTATACTGATAACTGAAAAGCAGGAGTCATAGACTCCTGCTTTCACTTTTTAGGGTTATAGGACAAAAACGTGTTGGTCGCTAGTCCCAATAATTCTGAAATTCAGATGACTTATGCAGCTCTCCCCAGACCACCGCATCTCCCCATGTAGGGATAGATGAAGTGCGTTTATCTAACTCTGAAATCTTCTGGTATATCGCTGCAATACTTTTTGTCCGTTGGCATTACTTTTTAATAGCTCAGAAACAGAAAGCGGTCTTGGTGAGTGCACATAGCACCACCAGAAGACCGCTTTTATTCTTCTTTCAACAGATAGTCCACGGTGATTCCTTAGCAAGGCTCTTAGCCTTGCATTTATACCGCCTTCTATCTGGTTATTTGTAGATGGAGCCTTGCCTATCTTAGCTATTAAATCTTCATCCAAATAAGCGAATAGAGTGCCTTCTTTTACCAACCTAGAAAGAGATCTCTGTGCCTTTAAAAGTCTTTCATGCGTTGCTCTCCAATTGCCGTTTTCATCTAGTGACCTTTGGCTCAGAAACTTGTTGTGTTTTCTCATCCAATCTAAGAATTCATCTACCCATTTATCTGCTTCAGATCTAGTTTCTAGGTGTAGTAGTCTTTTAGCAAGAGCATATAATTCAGCCCCTGCAAGGGTTTTAGGTCTTGTTGTAGTATATCTTCTTACTTGAGAAAACACATGAAAAAGGCATCTCTGGTGCTTTGCATGAGGCCATACCTTTCTCAAAGCTTTATTAAATCCTTTTCCTCCATCCGAAACTACAAGTGCAGGTTCAGTAATCCTAGACATTAATGAGATCCATGCATTTGCATGCTCATAGCGGCATAAGTACCAACCTAGCACATGGTTTCTGTCACAGCAAATTAAAACACAAGCATTACGGCACAGGTAAATTCCATCTACGAATACTACTGAATGCTTTTCTTCTACAACTGGTGGTAATGTCCATATATCCCAAAATTTGGATGTTTTTCGCCTAAATGTACGACCACCTCCAGGCATATACTTTTGAATATCTTTGCTAAAAAGCCACTTAAGAAATATATTAAGCTGCTTGGTTAGATTGTCTATTTTAGGGGAAAACGCCATCTTACAATTACAACAAAACCACCTCTGTGTTCCTGCATTTGTCTTACCATATTTCGAGCAACACCTACCACAAACAGGGCAAATAACACGCTTCATTTTACAATCCTCCTAGAATACTATTTCTAAGGAAGATATAACCCTAATACGCCTTGAAATTTCAAGTGTTTTAGACGATTTTACCAACACGTTTTGTCCACCCTGTATCTTCTTTCAAAAAAGATATAACCGCTGTAGCCGTTGAAATTTCAACGACCGCAGCGGTTTTTACCAACACGTTTTGTCCTATAACCCTATTTTTATAGTTTTCTACATAAATCATCTAGTGTAACACCAAGCACTTTTTCAAGCTCATAAATTATCTCCTTCGTATGAGCCTTCGCTTTTAGGATTCGCTCTGTTCTCTCTGGCGTCTTCCCTGGCTTTTCTATCAAGTACTGCATCCTCTCATCAAGTCCCACATAGCAATCCTCCTTAACCAGACGATCTGCAAGACAGAGTATATCTATCTCCTGGAACTTTTCAGCATGATTAAAAGGATGATAAGTCATATGCCGTCTCACTAGGTCAGCCTCCTGCGGTAGATCCATGTTCATCAACACCTCTGCACCAAGTCTATCGTGACCCTTCTCAGTTCTTAACACATCATGAACTAACGCTGCTCCTCGTAGTTCGTCAACGTTTATTTGAAATCCCTTCTCGATAAGACTTTCGGCAATCAACACCGACACTCTAGCCACCTCGTTGCAGTGACGCTGCACATGTTCAGGCGTACTATATTTTGCAAATAATTCTTGCTGCTTTTCCTTATCAATATGCATCTTATTCAATTCCTGTAAATACCTTGATATGTCTCAGTGCATTCTCGTACATACCCTGTGTCATCGCACCATTCAAGCCAAAATAGTCGTGCTTTCCTTCACTTGCAAGATAGTCACCAGCAAACTTGTCCATATCGGTAAATGTATAGATTTTGAGTGCAGGTCTTACGACTACCGCATAGCTTTCTGTGAGCATTAATCCCATACCAAGGTATTTCTTAGCTTTACTTGCCTCTGCCTCGAATAAACCCATATCCGCAATCTTACGAAGCTCCTTATCGCGATCACGACTCTTAGCAGAAGCTGCATATATGAGCACGATACCGGCTACTATAAAAACGTAGGATATATTTGTCTTAATTGACAACCTCATAAGAATTCCGACCACCAACATGGTGCATGCTATGACATACTTCGTCTTTAATTCTGAACTACCTTTATCAAATATGTTAAATTCATTCATTTATCAATTCCCAATAAAAAAGCTCATCTCCATACATACGGAAACAGAACAATCTCTCCGCTCATGTGATGTGCTGCATTACATTAATAGATTGAATTCTCCCCTATATTAATAATCTCTAAAAACCCTATTCAATTATAACAAATATCAATAACAAATTCTATCGAATAACCTGTGTTAGTTTTACTGAATTTGAACAAAATTTTTGTTTTTGAACATAAATAAAATTGAATCATTGCAATTTGTCCTCTGATAAGAAATAATAGAAATATCATGAACATTTGATTTGAATGACCATAGGAGGTATTAAAGCAATGGCAAAGTACAATTGGGACAAGTTTGGTTTCCACATCCCTGAAATAATGGTACCTAAGACTGGGACTGATTACAGCAAGTGGGCTGTAGTAGCATGCGACCAGTACACTTCAGAGCCGGAGTATTGGGAGCAGGTTGAAGAGGTTGTTGGTGATGCACCATCCACACTCCGTCTTATGCTACCTGAAATTTTCCTAGATAAGGAAGGCGAAGCTGAAAGAATCAAGGCTATCCGTGAGACTATGGACAAGTACATGGCTGACGGAACTCTTGAAACTCTTGCTCCAGGATGCATGCTCGTTAAGAGAACTGCTGAGGGACGTACTCGTCTCGGACTTGTAATCGCTACAGACCTTGAAGCATATGATTTCAATAAAGGATCCACATCTCTTACAAGAGCTACAGAGGGAACTGTTGTAGAGAGAATCCCACCAAGACTAAGAATCAGAGAAGGCGCTCCTATCGAGCTACCTCATATCCTGATTCTTATTGATGACCCAGAAAAGAGTGTGATTGAGCCTCTAGTAAACGCTCCTATGACACCAGTTTATGATACAGATCTAATGCTCGAGGGCGGTCACATCGCAGGCTGCTTCATCGAGGAAAAGGATCTCGCTGGAGCACAGGAAGCACTCGCCGTACTATTCGACAAGGCTGAAGAAAAGTATGGTGCTGGCAACGTAATTTTCCAGGCTATGGGAGACGGCAACCACTCACTTGCAACCGCTAAGACTAACTGGGAGAACATCAAGAAGACTCTTTCCCCAGAAGAGGCTGCTACTCACCCTGCTAGATACGCTCTCTGCGAAATCGAGAACATCCACGACGAAGGCATCGTATTCGAGCCAATTCATCGTGTAATCTTCGCTAAGAATGGTCAGTCCGGCGAGGAGCTGGTTAAGGAAGCTGTTGAGCTACTTGCTGAGCAGAACGAAAAAGCTTACATCGCTCCAGAGGGAACTGCTGCTCCAGAAGGTGGATTTGCAATCCCTTGCCTAGCTGGCGAACAGAAAGGAACCATCATCGTTGAAGGACCTTCTGCAAAGCTAGAGGTAGGGGTACTTCAGAACGCACTTGACGTGATGGTTAAGGAGAGAAAGTCAGTAGACATCGACTACATCCACGGAACTAAGGCTCTCGAGTCTCTATCCGCTGAGGCAGGCAATGCTGGATTTGCACTTCCAGCAATGGATAAATTCATGCTCTTCCCTGCTGTTGCTGCTGATGGCGCTCTTCCAAGAAAGACATTCTCAATGGGAGAAGCTAACGAGAAGCGTTACTACATCGAGAGCAGATATATCGGCAAATAATAGATATATAAACATATAGATTATAAATGTTTGTACACGGGCTACGGCACTGTTTCGAAATCGATACACTTCTGTAGCTCGTTTTTTAATTATTTCTTAAACTTCACACAGTTGTTTGACATTAATGTCACTTAGTTTTATCCTATATTAAATAATTAAAATCATTGAGGTATAAGGAGACTATCATGTATATCAACAGATCCGAACTAAAGCAGAGAGGCGGATTCAGATTCCGTGCTAATTACTGGCATGCGGTACTAGTAGCATTCGTCTATACACTACTTAATGGTGGTGCTTTAGCTGGTTCACGCCGCTTTAATACTACCACAACGACGACAAGTAACAGCTACTATTACAGCGCTGATTATTCGCTTGCTGATGACCCATCTATACATTGGATTGCTGGACTTGCTATAGGTGTTATACTGATAGCAATAGTAATTGGTGCTGCTGTCGCAATATTTGTTGTTAACCCAATTAATGTTGGCGTACATGCATTCTTCCTTCGCAACTCATCTGGCGAAACCGAAGGTTTCCACCTCGGCGATGGATTCAAATACAACTACTTGAACGTTGTTAAGACCATGTTCTTTATGAATCTATGGATAGGTCTTTGGTCACTTCTTCTAGTTATACCTGGAATTATAAAAGCCTATTCATATAGACTCGTTCCATATATACTAGCGGAGAACCCTGATATCGACACAAACGAAGCGCTAATGCGTTCTGAGCAGCTAATGCGTGGCAATAAGTGGGAATCCTTTATCTTTGACCTATCATTCCTAGGTTGGTACATTCTAAATATTTTCACTTGTGGAATACTTGTAATCTTCTGGGTTCAGCCATATAAACTTTCGTGTGATGCGGAGCTTTATAGACTTCTTGCAGGAAAGCAGGGCGATGACTATCGCTTTGGAGTTGACGGAACAGGAACAGGCCCATCAACATTTACAGGTGCGCCAGGTCAGAACGAACCACTATACCACGCAACTCCTACTTCTCAGCCACAGCAGAATAATGTTGATACTTCATCTACAAATGTAGCATCAAGCACTCCATCTGATAACAAGCCAACTGATGGTGTTGTATCAGAAGAAGATACTATCGACTTCAAGCCGGGTGAGTAATTCTTAGGACAAATCGCAGATTTAAAATTTATAACTTATTTGACCTCCTTCTCTAGATGAAGGAGGTCATTTTCATATATAGCATCGTTATTATGCAAGTTATATCGTAATGCGATTTTATACGATAAACTGTTAGTGTATCTCTATTTGACATTACAGGGATTTAGTTTTATTCTAAATTGAATCGTCAATAAAAGAAGAAATTGAATTTAAGGAGAGTGTTATGTATATAGATTCGTTAGAAATCAAGTATAGGGTCAAGCTTAGACACAATTCAAATTATTGGGACAAGGTGCTGGTAGGAATAATATATAGAATGTTAGTTGGCGGCAGCTTAATAAGCCTAATTCATCGCTTTGAGATGGTTACTACTGACTTCGGCAGAAATGGTTTCTTAGACAACTCATTTGAACAAGACCCGTTCTATACTAGTCTTCAGTCACTTCCACTTATCGGCATGTTCCTAGTAATACTTTTAATTCCAGTAATAAAAGTTTTTATAATTAATCCGCTCAACATCAGTATCAGATCATTCTTTCTACATAATGCAACAGGTGTTCCCGACGGGTTACACCTTGGAGATGGATTTAAAAGTAACCATGCTAATATTGCAAAGACTATGTTTATACGAAATATTCAGATTCTTTCCTGGTCACTTTTCTTTATTATCCCTGGAATAGTTAAGGCATATAAGTATAGGATGGTTCCATATATTCTTGCCGAAAATCCAGATATGAGTACTACTGAAGTCTTAAGACTCTCAGAGAAGATGATGAATGGCAACAAGGAAAGAATATTTAACTACGACTTATCGTTCATAGGTTGGTATATTGGAAACCTTGTTACATTTGGATTAGTAGGAATATATTATTATACTCCGTATAAACTATCTTGCGACACTGAAGTTTACAGAGTAATTTCTGGGAAACTCGGTAGCGATGTGCTATTCGGCAGAAAACCAGTTGTTTACCCTGTTATGCACCAGATGAACAGAAAAATGCCTTAAACTAAACGCAACAAGAAGAGTCCCAAGCAGATGTAATCTACTTGGGACTTTTTTATAATAATGATTATACTAATTGGCAAACTTAAAAGCGTTATTGCTACCAATATATAGGCTACACGTGAAAGCCAGTTCAGCTCTTTCTATTTTTCTTTAAGCATATTTAGACCCTTTTAGCTAAATCAACCTAAACTGCCTGGTCTTACTGAATTCATATATCTCAGATATCTCAGTTCCATTATCGTCACCGAAAATTTTCTGCATGGATTTAACATATGATTCTACTCTTCCTGCTACTGCAATAGCAGCAGATATTCCATGTCTGCCATCACCTATAATAGTAGTAGTACCGCTATCATATAGAAGCTCATCGCTCACCGCTGTTGCAATTGCAAGTTCTTCAAATGTCGGAGCACCTGCAACTCCATAAGACTGAAGGTATTTGAATCTGGAATCACTTGCAGACTTAAATGTGTTTATAAATCTCTCGATATCATTAGTGATTATATAACTGCTAGCCTCTAACGTCCTGACGATTTCACCCATATAGCAGAACGCTCTAAGAAGCGCCCTATCACCGAGTTCATCCCTTATTTCTTCTGCATAGTCTATGAGAACATCATTATTGACATCTCTAAGCACTCTAGTTCCAATAATACCTGCAACTTGTCTAAGCTCGTGGACGATATCCCCAAGTGCCGCGATATCCGTCCTCTCATTGAGAATTGCCTTCGGATACAGTTTCGTGAGTACCAACCGATAATCTCTCGGTAGAACTTCTCCCAAGACCTTGCTTGAAATAGGACCTCCTGGTTTCTTGAAATCCGCGAAACTAAATCCTCCCATACAAGAAGCGAGCTGCCTTGCAGTCCCACTAGGTACGTCGTAGTGCGAATTCGATGCACATTGCCCTATCTCGGCTAGCTCATATTTATTAAGCTCCCCAGAGTTAAACAGTTCAAATATCGCCCTAGTCATCACAACTTCAAAGGTTGGCACATATATCTCATCGATATCAAAGGTGCATTCCCTAGAACATAGGCATTAAATCCACCTATCTGATACCCTCTTAGTTTCAACTCAGAGAGTATTCCTCTGACAAGTCCTTTTTCAGTTCTGACCTCATTTTCATTTCTTCTGAGTCCCCAAGGATCTAACTCTAGTATACCTTTTGCCTCAGAGTACACATGAACCATCTTATCCTCAGATTCACATATCACAACTACAAGTTCGCTATTTATGGCCGCACTAAGCACCGCGCCGTTCTGAGCCTCTGTAAAATCTCCGAGCAGAGGAATCGCAAAAGGCGCACTGTAGACAGAAACCTCCATCTGTCCGAAAGTCTTCTCAAAGCTGCCGATAGCATCACCCATACTTTCTCTGAGTCTGGAAATTTCAGCAGTACTTGCTGCATCTTCGAGAAGAGAATCGTACACACCGTCCTTTAATTCAAAAAGCAATTTGTTAGTTGTTTTCATATCCGTTTTGTTACATTACAATATCGAGCTGAAGTTGTTTTTTAATGTCTGCATCATCGTGATCAGTTGAATCAGCTGACATAGAGTCGAGAACTCCCATGTACTTAGCCTTGTATTTTGCAAAGAGCTGATTATAAGTCTCATCATCCGAGTGATGTATATCACGCAAGTACTGATGCTCATTTCCGTAGATATTGTCATCTTCGATACCGAGTATATTAACACCTAAGTCAGAGCACTGATCGGAAATGCGCTCTAGATTCTGTAAGATGTTCTGGAAGCTAAGACCCTTAACTACATCGCAAAGGTTGTGCTTCATTCTCCACATGTGTCTACGTCTTACCTCATCAACAAGCTCGTCTATAACCTCCTCGAGTGGCTCGATTCTCTTAGCCTTTTCGTAGCTACTCTCTTTGTATGCATCAGCAGTAAGATCGAGAATATCGTTGATTGCTGTAAGGAGCAGTCTCATTTCAGCCATAGCTACTCTCGAGAATTCAACATCATCTTCTTTCATACTCTTGATGGCATCCATGATGTTAATCGCCAGGTCACCGATTCTCTCGATGCTCACGAGGCCCTTCATCAGAAAGCTCTGGAATCTATCGTCATAGTCAAGAGTGATATGAGGAGAAATTTCAATTACATACTTGTCAGCCACATCTGTCATCTTGTCAATCATGTCTTCGCGCTGATTCATACGGTCATTTCTCTTTGGATCATACTCGTACATCTGCTGAATACAAGCAGTATAGTTGTGTAGTGCAACCTCAAACATATTGCTAGTCATGGTATGAGTTTCACCAAGAGCGATACGAGGATTGTTGATAAGTCTGAGGTCGAGTTGCTTGATGCTCTCCTTAATCATAGTATCTTCTGGATCTTCTGGCTGATCAGGAACAAGTCGCTCTGCAATCTTTGCAAACACTCCAGCACAAGGCAGCAACATAAGTGCCGGAATTAGCTTAAATAATCCGTGCACGTTAGCGACTCCACCCGCTTTGAGAGTCATATACCAGATATTGTCATCAATAACACCTGTTCCTCTAAGTACACCTACCGCTAAGAACAGAAGTATAGCAGCCGTTACGTTGTATAGAATGTGTACGAGCGCAGTTCTAATCTGCTCCGGCTTTGCACCGATTCGGCACACCAGATAAGTCGTCAAACAATCACCTATATCGATACCGATGATTACTGCAAATACTCCGCAGAACTTGATACCGATAGTACTAGCGATAGACTGTAGTATTCCGACTACAGCGGATGAACTCTGTATAATTCCCGTTACGAATACACCCGAGAAGAATCCGAGCAACGGACTTCCTTCAAAAGAAACAAGCAGCTTACTAAGCATGTCACCCATATGAGAAACAGCTGCACTCATGTTCATAAGTCCAACGAAAAGCGTTCCAAACCCCATCAGGATGGTTCCTGCTGTATTTGCAGCTCTCGAGTTCACGAACATAATCAGAATTATTCCAGCAATCAGGGCCATAGGTGCCAGGTTGTCAGATTTAAAGAAAGATAAAATGCTGGACGATCCAGCCTTAACGTCCATAAGTCTAATAATCTGTGCTGTAATCGTAGTTCCTACGTTTGCACCAAGTACAATTCCGATAGACTGTCTAAATGTCAGGAATCCTGCACCAACGAGACCTACTGTAAGGACGATAGCCGCAGTAGAACTCTGAATCATACAGGTTACAACAAGTCCGAGCAAAAATCCTTTAAATGGCTTGTCGGTAACTCTCGCAAGTGCCGCCTTCATCGCACCTCCGGAAGTAGACTTTAGTCCGTCACCCATGATACGCATTCCGTAAAGGAACATTGCAAGTCCGCCGAGCAGACTTACGATTTAAAGAAAATCTCCAATCTGATATCTCCTTATATTAAATATTTCGTGTAAAGATTAGAATATTCATGCAGTGTAATTTTATTACAGTAGTACGCCTTTTGCAAACACTTCTATGCCAATAAACACAAGAATTACACCCCCTACAATAGTCGCATGAGCAGAGAACATTTTACCCACCCTGGATCCTATTCTCATACCTGTCATACACATAATCCATGTTACTGCCGCGATAATGCTCGAACAGACAAAAGCTGCCTTCGCATCGTATCTAGCTATCGCAAACCCAGTGGATAAAGCGTCTATAGATGTAGCAATCCCTTGCAGAAAAAGAGTCATGCCTGTAAGCTCCGAAGATGGTATGTCAGCGATAAACTTCATCCTTTTACTGCATATGTCTCTCTTGCTACATACCTCTTTCCTGCCGCCTTCGCTGGAACAGACTCTGTCTTCGCAGCTTATGCTACAGACTTCGGCTTCCGCAATTCTAATCCTTGCTCCATCAAGTATCATACGGCCACCAAGGAAGGCAAGCAATATCAAAGCGATCCAAGGAACAAGTTCGTTAAATGACCCAAGAGCCTTTGCCGCCTCATGCACCAGAAACCAGCCAATTAGCGGCATCACAAATTGAAATAATGCATACACCGCTGTAACTTTTATCACATATCCAAGCTCCGCCTCTGGCTTACTGATACCATCCGCAATAGATATTGCAAATGCATCCATAGCTAGCCCAATGCCAAGCAAAATGCAACTAATGAAAAATATCAAGTCCATAACCACCCTATATAATTTGAGAGCCGCATTTACGGCTCTCAATAAAAGTCATATTGATACAACCTAGAAGTCTTCCCCTGTCAAAAGCTTATACGCTTCCTTGTACTTCTCGATTGTCTTTGCGATTACCTCGTCAGGCAGTTTGTAGTCGCTATCCGGATTTGCCTTGAGCCAGTCTCTTACAAACTGTTTATCATATGAAGGCTGCGACTTTCCTACTTCGTAACCTGCTACTGGCCAGAATCTCGAGCTATCAGGTGTGAGAACTTCATCTGCAAGCACGATACTCCCCTCTTCATCTAACCCAAACTCAAGCTTAGTGTCAGCGATTATTATTCCTCTCTCAAGCGCATAATCTGCACACTTCTTGTATACTGCAAGTGTCAGCTCCTTAACCTTACGAGCTAGCTCCTCTCCTCTTCCTGGGTATGCCTTCTCAAGCACTTCGATACTCTTTCATACGAGATATTCTCATCGTGATCGCCGATTTCAGCCTTTGTGCTAGGTGTATAAATAGCTTCAGGCAGCTTCTCAGACTCTCTTAGTCCCTCTGGAAGCTTGATTCCACAAACCTCACCAGTCTCCTGATAGCTTGCCCAGCCACTACCTGTAATATATCCTCTAACGATGCACTCTAGAGGTAGCATATCTAGCTTGCGGCACATAGTGCTACGACGTGCAAACTTCTCACTTCTGAAGAACTCAGGCATATCATTGTTATCTACTGAAATTAAATGATTTGGCACAATGTCACTCGTCAAATCAAACCAAAATTTTGAAATCTGTGTCAGTATCGCACCCTTATCAACGATATCGTTCTTAAGAATGTGATCGAACGCCGAAATTCTATCTGTAGCAACCATGATTAGGTTGTCACCATTATCGTAAATCTCTCGTACCTTACCAGCCTTAAAAGGTTTAAACTCCTGCATCTTGCTTCCTCCTAGTATCTTTAAGCAACTTACAAATCTGTACTTTATAAATTGTATCACCAATTGCCTCCGCCCGCTACTCCCAAAGGAATCTTATCGTCTCAGCAACAGCAATTTTTCTTTCCTCGAGTGTCGGGAACAAGTGCTTTCCATCCTCGATTTCTATCAGCTTTGCGTTCGGAAATATCTTCGCCGCCTTGCGAGCATAGTCAATATCTACCAGCTCATCATCTGTGCCATGTACAATAAGTACAGGATTCTTATACCTCATCATCTCGCGCCATTCGCTAAGGACGATTGCATCTGCAACATAACGCTTTCCTATCCTAAACTTGTCATTAAGCACTTTGAAGCTATCTGGAATCTCTTCACCGTTAAATTCAGCTCCGAGCATCGAACCCTTACGAGCATCGTCTGGTATCGATAGTGCGGGATAATACAGCACTAGTTTCTTAACTTCATCTTTACGTTTCTCCGCAGCGAGCGAAGCCACTAGGCCTCCTTGAGAACATCCCATGAGAAATATCGCATTGGTATTTACAAAAGGCCTATCCTGTACATAATCTAACACGACTAGCAAGTCTATAACCTCTGTGGTGACGCTCATCTCCGTTGGCTTGCGGCCTCTACTAGTCCCGCTCTCGGAGCCACAAAAGTCAAACACAAACACAGCATACCCTTGCTTGCACAGCATCTGAGCATATCTGCTTGTAAATCTCATATTGGTGCCGAACTCATGACAGATTATAATGGTTGGATGCTTCTCCTCACGTCCATCCATATACCATCTTCCATGAATTGCTAGCGAACCCTCTCTAATTGTAACTCCTCTTGTAATCACGGCATCCCCCACTCAAAACTATTCATTTATATTTTAATTCTTGAACTCGTGCAAAACAAGTATATGAATCACATCACGTATGCTACAATACCTATATGAATATTTTGGTTTTAAGTGATACGCACGGGGAACTTGACCGTGCTCTAGAGATGTACGAACGTATATCGACTTCGATTTGCAATATAGACCGCATAATACACTGCGGTGATTTCATCAAGGATGCTCATGATATAGAAGATCAAACTGGCACCCCTGTTAGTTGTGTGCCCGGCAACTGCGATGGATGTAACAAGGAGCGGTTTGAAATTATTAAAACACCTGCCGGCAAAATCATGATTACACATGGTCACATGGAGAATGTAAATTTCTCTCTGATGCACCTAAAATATCTTGCAGTTCAGCATGGCTGCTCTGCGGTATGCTTTGGACACACTCATGTTCCAGTTAACGAAGTTTCATCAGGTATAAGGTTTATTAACCCTGGAAGCCTAACCAATCCCCGTGGGGGAAGCAAGAGTTCTTGTGCGCTTATAATAGCTAGGGAAAACAAGCTAGCATCTACTATAATCGAATACTAACTATAGTGAAGCTATGTATTAAAACCAAACTTCTGCGGCTTATATTTCTACAACATATATATCTTGAATAACAAAAACAGAAAGACAGCTATACCCGTTAAAAATCAACTGATATAGCTGTTTTCTAATGCACTAATGAGGCTAGTTATTTGCAGAAGTTAATTTCGTTACTCCGCTTGCTTTAGAGCGATTGCCATCGGAACTTTCTTAATCTGACGCATCAGCACCTTTGATATCAATAAATACCCAGCTACACCAAGTACCAAAATCTTAATATAAACTGATGGAGCTATGTAATAACCAAGGCAGCCACTGTAATCAAGCATCATGTAATAAAACATTTCTCGTATAATACGCTCTGCAAGGAATACCGATATTACCAGTGATGAAATCGTCACTATACCCGTAGCACAATTGTACAATAGCCCTATCTCCCTATTAGAATACCCGAGTATCTTGACCAGCGAAATCGAATTTACGCTCTTCTCAATCGCGGACTTAGCAAGCAGATACAAGAATAGCATGTATAGAGTGCAAGCAAAGGCCCCGAACATTTCGAATATCTTGCCCATTGATGATTCTAATTGATCTGCTGCAAGCGTCAAATCCTTCTTAGTGATAATAGTTGCAACAAAGTTCTTATCTATCTCATCTAGCTTCTTATCCGAGAAATACCCTGTATAGTTATCCGTAGCTTTCCCGAACACCTCGTTATACTTCTCTATAGGCATGAAGATGGTAAGTGATGATGGATATTTGTAAGTTCCCTTCACAACAAATGTGTATTTCTCATTGCCAAACTTCGCATGTAGCTTTATTTTCGCTCCATCCTTTAATCGATACTTTTCCATATATCCACTAGAAGCGAGAATTTCTATCTCTTTCTTTCCGTCGTCATACTTGGTATTGGAGTCGTTTGACGGAGTAGTGTCACTTTTGCTAACCGCTCGGTCTTTGCTCTTACCATCATCGATTAGTTCCCGTTTAAAATACTTGGAATTCTTTTCGATTCCAAATACCGAAACCTCTTCATCTCGATCGTTCTGCAAGGTTGAAAATGCATACTTCTCAGCTTTCTCATATTTAACATCGTAAGGAGACTTTAACACATACTGATAAGTAGCTATCTGACTTTTCAGAACGTCTGCCTTGAAATGATTAAGCATCGGTCCTAGCATGGTTCCGAACATCATTAGGATGCTCGCCATCAGAATTCCTACAGCTAGAGTTACGTATGCACCCACATTATGTAGGATTATTCTTGCTCTAAACCTAGAGATGAATCTCCATTTAGGTAATTTAAGTGGATTTCTCGACTTGCTCTTACTCTTCACCTCACCACGAAGCAGCTGAAGAGGTTCAGTTCTAAGTGCCATGGCAAGCACCAAGATATCGACTATTAGCACAATAACAATAGGAACTAACGTCGTCTTGATAAATGCATCGCTACTCCAGTAAGTCGTGTAAAGCGGGAGCGAATAGCTGTGATAATACGCCTTTGCAATGTACTTCTTGAGCCAGGAATAACCAAGTACATTACCAGTAACTGCCGCAACAAACGACACTATTATAGGTAACATCATGTAATATGTTAAAAGCTCTTTTCGTGAATACCCTGTTGCACGCAATGTTCCGACAGTTTTTGACTCCTTCTCGATGCTGTTTCTAGCGCTAATCGCAAATATGAACGCTATTACTGCCATGATGATATACAGCATCCACTGCATCATCGCCATATCATGCCCGAAGTCATCTCCAGTAAACATAATCGCATTGTTGTCTGGCCTAGCGATTATATCGTTTAACATCACATGCTTGCCGATCAGCTCATCCTTTATATCTACAGCCTTATCCTTTTGCGCCTTTTCAGACAACTTCTGATCTTTATTTCGCCATGCGTATGAGTAAACGATGCCGTTATCTCCGAGCTCATCCCACGCTCCATCTGTTACAATAGCCACCGTGAACTTCTGCGCATCAAACATCATGTCTGCGTTGTTTTTAAACAGCGCACTATAGTCGGAAAATGCACTGAACCCCGACACCTTAAATTTATGCCCATTTATATTTAAAGCGTCACCGAGTTTTATCTTGTTATTTTCAGCATATAGACGGTCTATAGCTATCTCGTTAGCTTTATTAGGCAGATGACCAGATATCATGGATATCTTGTTTAACGTCTTCCTGTTCTTGTAAATTCGGAAGGTATCTCCCTTATGTTTACCTGATGTCACATCCTGTTCTTTGTAGAACTGCTTCTGCACTTTAATCGACTGGCTCTTTTCAAGATCGTCTATTACTGTATCGAAGTCGGCATTTGGTTCAACTGCAATGCTAAAATGTCCGTTTTCGATGGAGTATTTATCAAAGCCCTCTTTATAAGTACGTAGCATACTGCTATCAGCAACAAGATAGCCACTCGTAAAACCGATAGAGAAAACTAGAAATAGAAACAGCACTAAATACTTGGCTTTTTCATCCCAGAGTTCTCTAAATACTCTTTTATATATTGGATTCTTCATAGCTGCACCTACCATTCAATAAGTTCTGCAGCTATTCTGTTTGAGTTCTTCACATCACTTCTGATTCGACCGTCGTGAAGATTAATAACTTGGTGTGCCATCTGGCTAATCGCAACGTTATGCGTAACGATAACTATCGTGCTACCGTACTTATTGTTGATGTCTTCAATTAGCTTAAGTATCTCCTTCGAAGTATTGTAATCGAGAGCGCCAGTCGGTTCATCACAGAGCAGCAAGTCAGGATTTTTTACTATCGCTCTTCCTATCGAAGTTCGCTGCTGCTGTCCGCCTGATAGCTGATTTGGTCTCTTATCCTTGTGTGCCTCAAGACCAAGCAGTTCGATTAACTCGTCTACTGGAAGTGGTCTATCACTTAGATACGCACCAACCTCAATGTTTTCTCTCACAGTTAGGTTCGGAATTAGATTATATGACTGAAATATGTATCCTAGGTGCTTTCGCCTATACTGAGAGAGTTGTTTGTCATTGAAATTTTCAAGTTTATCATCCCCTATCGTCACAGACCCACTGTCTGCCTTATCGATACCGCCTAATATATTTAGCAGTGTCGACTTTCCAGACCCCGACGGTCCAAGAAGCACACATATCTCTCCCTTGTTTACGCCACAATTTACCCCTTTTAGAACATCGACGCGGCTATCTCCCGTGCCATAGCTTTTTTTAATGCTGTCAATCTTCAGGTACATATTATATCCTCTGCCTTCCATATTAACTTGTAAGCAATATTTAATTATAGTTAGTTGTAGCTAACTCACTTTGATTAAAAAACAGGAATAATAATACAACTATTCCTGTCTTTATTAATATATCACTATTTATTTAACGATTCAATATAACTTTTGAATTCGCTTCTCTCAGCGGCTTACTTACAGTGTGATAGGATCAGCTTGAGGTAATTCCAAGTTCTCTCTGTCGAAGGGATTGAAAGTTCCTCATTCACCGAGTGTACGCCTGTCATGTCTGGACCGATAGAAACAGCATCGACCTTTCCTACCTTTTCAGCCCAGATTCCGCACTCAATTCCAGCGTGCATTGCGCTTACCACTGGCTCTTCACCATACTGCTCCTTATAGGCGTTGATGCACACATCAAGAAGATCTGACTTGTTATTGAATTCCCATGCTCCGTATGAGCTACCATGTTCAACCTCTGCTCCAAGAGCTTCTGCAATGATACCAATCTTTCTTGCGAGCAGCCTGTTACGCGAGTTCACGCTTGAACGAGACATCGACTTAGTAATTAGTCTGCCATCCTCAAGCTTTACAACCCCGATTGAGTGTGATGTCTCAACAAGGCCCTTGAGCTCTACACTGTAGTGCTCCGCTCCTGTAGGACAAGCGACTAGGAACTTAAAGAAATTATCCTGGCATACAGTATCTACAGCCTCTTCCGATGCTTCACCGATAGCTTCAATAGATACTGTGATTCCTGGATCCGAAGTGCGGTATTCAGCCTTAATTTCCTCAGTAGATGTAGCAATGATTTCTTCAAATGCCTTAACATCTGATGCAGCAACTATTACTTCACCCTCTACCTTTCCGAGGATTACGTTAGTAGCTCTTCCGCCATTTATAGACACGATGTTTAGCTCAGCATTTTCTCTAGCATCAAGGAATAATCTAGCGACAATCTGCCCAGCATTTGCACGTTCCTGATGAATGTCTAGTCCAGAGTGACCAGCAAGGAGTCCATCAACTACATATTTGTACTTAACGCCATTAACGAGCTTTTTATCCGCAGGGAAACTTGTAAAGATATCCACTGCACCTGCACATCCAACAGTAATTATACCTTCTTCCTCAGAGTCAATGTTAATTACCTTGCGGGATCTAATCTTCGATCCATCCAGCGCGTACGCACCTAACATACCTATTTCTTCATCAACAGTAGCGATAAATTCTAGTGGTGGATGAGGGATGTCTGTCGAGTCGAGAAGAGCAAGTCCCATAGCGATAGCGGCACCGTCATCTGCTCCAAGAGTAGTCTTGTTAGCAGTTAGAGTATCACCATCAACAATTAGCTCTAATGGATCATTCTGGAAATCATGAGTGCTATCCTCGGTCTTCTCCGCAACGATATCCATGTGCCCCTGAATCATAACCATGTCAGAGTTCTCATATCCAGGAGTTCCGTCCTTCCAGATAATCACATTGCCAGATTCGTCCTGGTAATATTCTAGTTCGTGCTCCTTAGCAAATTAACGAGGTATGCGCTAATCTTCTCGTTGTGTGATGATGAACGTGGAACATCACTGATTTCCTTGAAATATCTAAACACTTCCTGTGGTGCTAGCTTACTTACGTCGCTCATTGATAACCTCCATAATGTCATAATCATAGTTTTATGTACTATATACAAAAACAATTATAAATATTTGTGCGTGCAAGTTCAATATAATTCATCTACAATTGTTTTTTATAGATTTTTGCCCTCAATTCATAAATTATTCATATAAAAAACAGCGTAGCCAACGGCCACGCTGTATCATCGCTCGATATATCACGAATATCGAGATTTTAATTCTATTTGTATAGTGCTTGCTACGAGTATAGGTTAGCCCTGAACTGCTGCAGCAACCTCTGCTGCGAAGTCGTCTTCCTTCTTCTCGATTCCCTCACCAACTTCGAATCTTAGCATGGATACTACCTGCATATCCTTGCCAACTTCCTTAGCGCACTTATCTACGTACTGAGCGATGCTTAGGTCGCTATCCTTTACGAAAGGTTGATCAACTAAGCAAACTTCCTTAAGCTCCTTCTTGATCTTACCAGCAACAATCTTCTCAACCATCTCAGGCTTCTTACCCTCGTTGAGAACTTGCTCAGTTAGAATCTTCTTCTCGTTCTCAATGTATTCAGGATCAACGCCAGCCTCGTCTACAAACTTAGGGTTCATAGAAGCAACCTGCATTGCAACATCCTTACCACAAGCCTCAACCTCTGCAGCTGTAGCATCAGTCTTGATACCAACGATAACACCGATTCTGCCGCCACCGTGGATGTAACCAGTGTAAACAACGCCATCTTCCTCAACTCTAGCGTATCTTCTGATGTTGAGGTTCTCACCAATCTTAGCAACCTTAGCTGTTAGAACGTCCTTAACAGTTGATCCCTGGAATGGCTCTGCCATAAAAGCATCCATATCTAGATCACCCTTTACAAGTGCTTCAGCAGCAATTGCCTCAACGAACTCTACGAACTCTTCGTTCTTAGATACGAAGTCTGTCTCAGAGTTAACCTCAGCGATTGCAGCAACTTTGTTGCCCTCACCGAAAGCAAGTCTTACGAGTCCTTCAGCAGCGATTCTGCCGGACTTCTTCTGAGCCTTCATGATTCCCTTCTCACGAAGCCAATCTACCGCCTTATCGATGTCGCCATCTGTCTCAACTAGTGCCTTCTTGCAATCCATCATACCGGAACCTGTGAGCTCACGAAGCTCCTTGACTAGTGCAGCTGTTACAGCCATTGTGTCCTCCTTACTAAATAACCGCCCGAGCCAGGTTAGTTCTCGGTCCGGACGGCATTCACTTGTTATATTATACGTTTATAAAAGTCTGTGTAATTTATGCTTCTGCTTCAGTCTCAGCTTCCTCAGCTGGAACCTCGCTAGCATCAAAGCTCTCGCCCTGCTTTGCCTCGATTACAGCATCTGCCATTGCAGAAGTGATTAGCTTAACAGCTCTGATAGCATCATCATTAGCAGGGATGATGTAATCAACATCATCTGGATCACAGTTTGTATCTACGATACCTACAACTGGGATTCCAAGTGTTCTTGCTTCCTTAACTGCAATCTTTTCCTTCTTAGGATCTACTACGAACATTGCTCCAGGCATGCCCTTCATGTCCTTGATTCCTCCGAGGAACTTCTCTAGCTTATCAGCTTCCTGTCTAATCTTAAGAGCTTCCTTCTTAGCATACTTATCGATAGTGCCGTCGGCTTCCATCTCACGAATCTCAGCTAGTCTAGCAATTCTCTTGCTGATAGTCTTGTAGTTTGTGAGCATACCACCGAGCCATCTCTCGTTAACGAAGTACATTCCTGAACGTAGTGCCTCGTCCTTAATAGCAGCCTGAGCCTGCTTCTTTGTTCCTACAAACAGGATTGGCTCGCCATCTGCTGCTACTTTTCTGATGAAATCATAAGCATCGTCGATTCTCTGAATAGTCTGCTGAAGATCGATAATGTAGATTCCATTTCTCTCTGTGAAGATATATGGAGCCATCTTAGGGTTCCATCTTCTAGTCTGGTGTCCAAAATGAACACCTGCTTCTAAAGCTGTTTCATTGATACTACTGACATAATTAACCTCCGGTTGTTACTTCCACCGTGAACACTAGCCTTCAACCTTCAATAGGCACCGCGGCAACTTCACGATGTGATTATTACTTACTACATCCATGTATTTGAACACAAAGATGCCTATATATTATAGGTCACGAGCCTTATTAATGCAAGTATATCCGAGTATTTTTCAAGCTTGTATGTATAAAAAAGCGGCAATCATCTAATATGGGGTTGATTGCCGCCTTATTTCACACTTTGCAAGTCTTCGAGCACCTTCTTATATAACAACTATTCAACATTATAAAAGTGCACTGTGCCTTGCTATCGAATTTGCTACTGAACGTTTTTGCGCTTTTTTAGCTGCAACTGCTGCTAAAATCATTGAGGAAGCAATTAGCACAACTGCGTAATGACCAAGTTTGTTTTCATCACCTGTATTTGGCTGCTACTCTTTTTAGGAGTATCTTTCTTCGGAGTCTCCTTAGGTGTATGGGTGTTCTTAATGGTCTTCGTGACAGACTTATCAGGGCCGAAGTCTGCTGGAACTACCTTAACGGTGTCCGTGGATAGCATATATCCTTCTGGAGCTTTTTTCTCCTTAATCGTATACTTATCCTTGACTATGATTTTAGGGTTATAGGACAAAACGTGTTGGTCGCTAGTCCCAATAATTCTGAAATTCAGATGACTTATGCAGCTCTCCCCAGACCACCGCATCTCCCCATGTAGGGATAGATGAAGTGCGTTTATCTAACTCTGAAATCTTCTGGTATATCGCTGCAATACTTTTGTCCGTTGGCATTACTTTTAATAGCTCAGAAACAGAAAGCGGTCTTGGTGAGTGCACATAGCACCACCAGAAGACCGCTTTTATTCTTCTTTCAACAGATAGTCCACGGTGATTCCTTAGCAAGGCTCTTAGCCTTGCATTTATACCGCCTTCTATCTGGTTATTTGTAGATGGAGCCTTGCCTATCTTAGCTATTAAATCTTCATCCAAATAAGTGAATAGAGTGCCTTCTTTTACCAACCTAGAAAGAGATCTCTGTGCCTTTTAAAAGTCTTTCATGCGTTGCTCTCCAATTGCCGTTTTTCATCTAGTGACCTTTGGCTCAGAAACTTGTTGTGTTTTTCTCATCCAATCTAAGAATTCATCTACCCATTTATCTGCTTCAGATCTAGTTTCTAGGTGTAGTAGTCTTTTAGCAAGAGCATATAATTCAGCCCCTGCAAGGGTTTTTAGGTCTTGTTGTAGTATATCTTCTTACTTGAGAAAAACACATGAAAAAAAGGCATCTCTGGTGCTTTGCATGAGGCCATACCTTTCTCAAAGCTTTATTAAATCCTTTTTCCTCCATCCGAAACTACAAGTGCAGGTTCAGTAATCCTAGACATTAATGAGATCCATGCATTTGCATGCTCATAGCGGCATAAGTACCAACCTAGCACATGGTTTCTGTCACAGCAAATTAAAAACACAAGCATTACGGCACAGGTAAATTCCATCTACGAATACTACTGAATGCTTTTTCTTCTACAACTGGTGGTAATGTCCATATATCCCAAAAATTTGGATGTTTTTTTCGCCTAAATGTACGACCACCTCCAGGCATATACTTTTTGAATATCTTTGCTAAAAAGCCACTTAAGAAATATATTAAGCTGCTTGGTTAGATTGTCTATTTTTAGGGGAAAAACGCCATCTTACAATTACAACAAAAACCACCTCTGTGTTCCTGTATTTGTCTTACCATATTTCGAGCAACACCTACCACAAACAGGGCAAATAACACGCTTCATTTTACAATCCTCCTAGAATACTATTTCTAAGGAAGATATAACCCTAATACGCCTTGAAATTTCAAGTGTTTTAGACGATTTTACCAACACGTTTTGTCCACCCTGTATCTTCTTTCAAAAAAGATATAACCGCTGTAGCCGTTGAAATTTCAACGACCGCAGCGGTTTTTACCAACACGTTTTGTCCTATAACCCTGATTTTATTATTATTCAATCAATAAATGGTTATATCAAAAAACGCCGATTGCTCGGCGTTTTTGTCATTATTTATTTTAAAGAAGCACTACTTTTCTTCTTTTCTCTTGAATCCAGCTACACCAGCAACACCTGCTACTGCACCGCTCATCATGAGCATGTACAGTAAAATGTTAGAAGCATCACCAGTCTTGACAGTCTTTCCTATCTTCGATGACTTCTGCGGTTTTACTGGAGTTGTCTCTGGTACATACTTTAGAGTAAATGTAATCTTGCTGAGATCTGTAGGTGCAATTGCATCTGCTCCGTCTGCAGTCTGCTTGCCATTCCACTTAAGGTTGAAGTTTACAACTTTACCAGTAGGTGTATGAGTAGCTTTTGCTTTGAATAGGCCACCAACCTCACCTTTCATCGTGTAGTTAGTATTTGCAACAGCATCATTTGTAAATTTAACACCAGCAATCTTGACCTTGAGTTCATCATCAACGGATCTGATATCCCTAGCGAGATCTGCATAGTTCGTATAATTCTTTACCAGCTTAATGGTAACCACTACCTTGTTGCCCGTGCGATTGACATCTGTGATCTTAAAGATGTTGTTAGAACCTTCAAGGGTTGCAGCCGGTGTACCACTGCCAAAAGTCATCTCGCTCGGAAGTTCAAGACTAGCCGTAAAGGTTGTATCTACTGAGTCTAAGCTAATCTGATTAGCAATAGGATTGTTGTAGTGATTCTCAATCTGAGACATCTGATCCTTTACAGGCTTTACTTTAAGCAGACCTGTAACTTCATGTGTATTAGTTCTTCTAGTCTCAAAGACCTGGTTGTGCTCTGTTTCATTTCCTATAAGGATATCGCCCTCGAGATTTCTCTCGTCATTCACAACTGTCGGCTCCTTATACTTAAGTGTAAAAGAAATTTTACTTAAATCTGTAGGATTAGTGGCATCTGCTCCATCAGCACTCTGCTTTCCATTCCACACATAGTTAAAGTTAATAACTTTGTTGCTAAATACATTAGTAGCCTTAGCCGTAAACTTTCCTGAAACAGTACCTACAACAGTGTAGTTGGTGTCAGGTGTGGAGTTTGATGTAAACTGAGCACCCTTAACGACAACCTTCAAGTTATCATCAACACCCGAAACAGCATTCTTTAGTTCTGTATATGTAGTGATATTGTTCGCATCCTTTAGCTTAATAGTAACGTTAACCTTGTTACCAACTAAGGTAGAACTTGTAACTTCGAACTTACCATTAGCACCAAGAAGATTAACCTCTGGATTTGCATCCTTGAACTTCATACCTGCAGGAAGCTCAATCGATGCATTAAATACAGTATCCATGTTTTCTACTCTGATTCCAACTGCTACAGCGCCCTGGAACAAAGTCTCAAGTCTAGTGAGCTCATCCTTAATAGGCTTTACGTTAAGATTACCCGTAAAGTCGATTGTATCATTCTTCTGAGCCTCATATACAGAATTGTGTTCTGTCTCATTTCCTACCAAAATGTCACCCTCAAGGTTTCCAGTAGATGTTTGATCCTGAGGGAAATGCTGTACTAAATTGGTGGTAAATCCAACATTTGCTACATCTGTATTATATGTCTTAAGGCCAAAACCAAGTAATGCACCATATCCAGATGGGTAAAATGAGAAATCGCCCTTGCCCACAATTGTTTCACCTTCCATCCTAGCAGCAGCAGCCTTGTCGCTAACTGTTACGCTATAAGGGATTGTGATATCTACTGTATGAGCATCTGGATTAGCCTTGTCAGCAAGATAAGCGTCGTAAATACCCTGCCAGTTTACATCATTCAGATACAGCTTAAAGTTAACAGTTCTACCGTTAACTGTCTTGATAATCCTATTGCCATCAATATATGATACCGAGTTTGCTACAGAAATATTGCCGATGTTCACATCCTCTGGAAATATAACATTGTACTCGATATAGGCAATCTTGTCTTTTCCCTCTCTTCCGTGTGGGTATAGACCGCTTGCCGCTGCATTATGCATCTCTGACTCATTAGGCTCTAGCACCTTTGACATCGGTATCTTGAGCTTTACTGTACCGTTATACGTCGCACTATTGCCATCTGCTCCCCCAGTTGTGCTACCTGTCTGAGTAACGTACTGCGCAACTGGCAATGTGTTGCTAGCTGCAGATACATGAATCATCGCTGCTAGCTGAGTTATAAGCATAGCCATAATGATTATGAACGCATGAAATTTTTTAGTAAATTTCTTTGTCTCCATATTAGTTATTCTCCCCTTCTTTTCTTATAACAAAAGTAACAACAATCTGTTACTCTAATTAACAAGCAACCAATAGAGTAATTTTATATCTATTCTGTAACAAAGTCTACAAAAATATTCTAATTAAAAAGCCGATGCATGTTTTTATTCACATGCACTGACTTTACGGTTATTTACTTACATTCTTATAATATTTATGCCACTTCCAAGCCGATTCACAAATCTCCTCTAAGCCGTATTTTGCCGACCATCCGAGTTCTTCTTTAGCTTTTTCACAGGAGGCATACATTTCAGCGATATCGCCATCTCTAGCCTCTTCAATCTTGTAAGGGATTTCTTTGCCTGAGGCTTTTTCAAAAGCCTTGATAGTTTCTAGCACACTATATCCGTGTCCTGTCCCAAGATTATACATGTAGATATTTGGCTTACTATAAAGTTTATCTACAGCTTTAACATGACCAATAGCTAAATCAGTTATATGGATATAGTCTCTAATACCGGTACCATCTTGAGTATTATAGATTCCTCCAAGCACTCTAAAGGATGGAATATCTCCTGACGCTGCGAGAGCAAGCGACGGCATAAGGTTGCTTGGTGTATCGCCATATCTCTCACCAATTAGGCCACTTGGATGCGCTCCAGCTGGGTTAAAGTACCTAAGCATAACTACATTCCACCTATTGTCCGCAGTGAACATATCTCTAAGCATTTCTTCCTGCATCCACTTCGTCCTTCCATAAGGATTGGTGCACTTACCAGCCTCGCAGTCCTCGGTAACCGGCAAGATTCTAGACTCTCCATATACATTTGCAGAGGAGCTGAGTATAATCTTTCGTACGTTGCATTTTTGCATAACCTCGAGTAATGCAACAGTTGATGCTATATTATTTCTATAATATTTGAGAGGTGATTTGACAGCTTCACCCACAGCCTTGTATCCAGCTAGGTGAATGACCAAGTCCACTTGCTCTCTTTCAAATAAGTCCGCTAACAATTCTTCATCACAGATATCTATATTGTAAAATGAAAATCCTTTTCCGCTTATTTCTCGAATTCCAGCAAGAGATGCGGCACTAGAGTTACTTAAGTTATCAGCGATAACGATATCATAATCTGATTCAATCAGTTCAACAGCAACATGACTTCCTATATAACCAGCTCCTCCTGTGAGCAAAACTTTCTTTTTATCCATTTTATTATTATTCTCTGACATTTCACTTCCCTCAATGCAGTGCATAATATCTTATGAAAGATTAATTATAAGTTTTATCAATAATAAAGTCTATTGTATAGCTAAAATAAATGCATCTCTTCGCCTACTTAACTGCTATCAAATTTGAACATTTTGACATGCTCTGATGTCAATTGTTCGGAAAAAGCATGTTTTCTAGTATTTTCATCATTATATGCAGACTATTTTATGTGAACATTTCTTGAAGTTAATCTTTTTGGCTCATATAATGATTTTATCATGAACAGACGATTATGTGTGCTGTTCAGATAACTACAAGAAACTTATTTATCACTAGAAGGAGTTATCTTTATGGAAAAGTTTTTTAAACTTAAAGAACACGGTACTACTACAAGTACTGAGATCATTGCTGGAATTACCACGTTCCTATCGATGGTATATATTCTGGCAGTAAACCTAACATTCTATCTGCTGCAGGTATGGATGGAGCTGCTGTATTTACAGCTACTGCAATTTCTGCGACTGTAGCAACTCTTTTTATGGCGTTCTTCGCTAACTACCCTGTTGCACTTGCTTCTGGGATGGGACTTAATGCATACTTTGCATTCTCTGTCTGCATTCCAATGGCTAAAGCTGGAATAAACGACCCTTGGAAAATTGCACTCGTTGCAGTTCTAGTAGAAGGTATCGTATTCGTTCTTCTTTCGCTGACAAGTTTCCGAGAAAAGCTTGTTAACGAGGTTCCTGCAAACCTAAAATATGGAATTACAGCTGGTATCGGTCTATTTATTGTTCTCGTTGGACTTAAGGGTGCTGGTATTGTAATCGGCAGTGGTGCAACCCTAGTCGAGCTTGGCCAAGTTGGATCACCTCAGTTTGTACTCGCTATGATTGGATTCTTCTGTATCTGCGCTATGGTTCGTAAGGATGTTCCTGGTGCAGTTCTATGGGGTATCCTTATCACATGGATTCTCGGAATCATCGCTGAGAAAACAGGCTGGTATCACGTAGATCCTGCTGCTGGTGCATTTTCACTGGTTCCAGCAAAGATTTTCAGTCTTCCAGCCGCACCACACTTTGGAGAGTTTGATTTTGGATGGATTTCTACGAACCTAATCAACTTCCTAGTTATCACATTCTCTTTCCTATTCGTTGACCTATTCGATACAGTAGGAACGCTTATCGGCGTTGCTTCAAAAGGAAACCTCCTTGACGAAAACGGAAATCTTCCTCGCGCTAAAGGTGCTCTTCTAGCCGATGCATTTGGTACAATCTTCGGAGCTTTCGTAGGAACTTCTACAGTAACTTCTTACGTTGAATCGAGTGCCGGTGTTGCTGCTGGTGGTAGAACTGGTCTTACAGCTGTAACATCTGCTGTGATGTTCGCAATCGCACTATTCTTCTCGCCAGTGTTCCTGGCAATTCCAGGATTTGCTACAACGCCAGCTCTTATGTATGTTGGGCTATTGATGGTATCATCAATCAAGAACATTGACTTCAACTCCGACATCGCTGATACTGCGGCTGCATTCTGCGCTATCACATTCATGCCTTTCACGTATTCCATCGCAAATGGAATCATGTTCGGTATGATTTCATGGGTACTACTTAAGGTTATTGGCGGAAAGGCTAAGGAAATCACTCCAGTTATGTGGATTTCTTTCGCACTATTTGCTCTCAGAATTGGCACCCTGATTGCTGGAATCGGCTTCCACTAAGCTTAATTCAGTATTAGTAGTGTATTAAATAGAAATAATTTCAGGCGGGCTCTAAGGAGCTCGCCTTTGTTATCTTCAAAACACCTGTTCGCACGAACACTCAAATCGTCTATAATAGAATTAAGAAACAAACTATGAAAGGCACACAGCATGAACTCAGACAGACGAATACTACATTGTGATATGAACAGCTTCTACGCTTCTGTCGAGCTGCTGTCACGCCCAGACATTATAGATAAACCAGTTGCAGTCGCTGGTGATCCAGATAGTAGACATGGAATAATCTTGGCAAAAATGAACTGGCAAAAATGTTTGGAGTTATAACGGCGGAAACAGTACAATCTGCTAGACGCAAGTGTCCTGAACTTGTAACCATACCGCCTCATCATAACAAGTACCGAGAATATAGCCACATGCTCAACTCAATATACCTGGAGTATACCGACCTTGTTGAACCATTCAGTGTTGATGAATCATGGCTCGATGTGACTGCTAGTGAAATACTAATGGGCGATGCAAAATTTATCGCCGATAGTATCAGAGAACGAGTGCACACTGAACTAGGACTTACCTTATCTGTCGGAGTATCTTTTAATAAAATTTTTGCCAAGATGGGAAGTGACTACAAGAAACCCAATGCAACTACCATCATTTCAAGAGATAATTTTCGAGAACTACTATGGCCAATGCCCGTGTCTGAAATGTTCTTTGTCGGTAAAGCGACAGCAGCCAAGCTTAGCAACTTTGGAATTCACACTATAGGCGATTTAGCAAACGCTGATCAGAGGCTGCTTTCAAGCACCTTTGGAGTTCATGGAGTTAGTCTTTACAAGTATGCAAATGGTCTGGATGATGACCCCGTACGTGCATATGACAGCTGCGAAGATATAAAATCAGTCGGTCATGGGATGACTTTTCGCCGCAACTTAAGAGGTGTCGACGATGTAGGTCTTGCACTAACAGAATTGACAGACAAAGTTAGTACAAGGCTTAGACGCCATGAGAAATGGGCACGCGGCGTCAAGGTTGAACTAACTACACCAGAATTTAAGCGACTGTCGAGGCAGAAACGCCTTCCTAGCCCAATTAATAGTCCAGCAGCATTCAGAAATACCGCTTTTGAATTAATTAAAGAGCTTAATTATATAAACAAGCCAATTAGACTCCTAACGGTAACAGCTATCGACCTTACCGACTCGCCTGATGGAGGTCAGCTCACTATTTTTACCATGGGAGCTTCTACTAATGAGAATAATCAGAACGAGAAGGATGAAAATATAGCCAAGGCTATGGATGAAATTAGGGATAAATTCGGTAAGTCATCGATAAAGTTCGCACATGTAATCGGTAACGATATCGGAATCGACGAGGATTAGAATGAGACAGGTACGAAGGAGTTCGCCGCGGCGAACAAGAAGTAAATCAAAGAAGAAATCAGACGGCCTACGTATCAGAATAAAAAAATGGTGGAAACGCAAATATTCGTTATTAAAGCGCAAGGCTATACGGCGGATAAAGAAGAACAAGTTCAAGGTGGCATTTTCTGTTATTGGAATCTTGGCAATTTTGATTGTGATTATCCTTCACTCTATGCGAAGCACTCCTTTCGAATATGGCAATTTTACACATGACGCAAAGTTTAAAGGATACGTAATCTCAACGGGTATAGACGTTTCATATGCACAAGGTGACAATGTCGATTGGCATAAGGTTAAGAAATCTGGTGTAGACTTCGTATATATTAGAGCAGGCTTTAGAGACGCATCACAAGGCGCTCTCCACAAAGATGCCAAATTTGAACAAAATATCAAAGGAGCATCTGGCGCTGGACTCATAGTAGGAGTATACATTTATTCACAAGCTACTACGACTGAAGAAGCTGAGGCGGAGGCAGATTATCTAGCTAGTTTAGCAGATAAATACCGGATAGACCTACCAATAGTAATGGACTACGAGCTATATAATGGTGGCCGACTCGCTCGAGCGATAAGTTCTGGCTCACTCGGCACTTCGGGTATAAATAGGAATGCTTAGCATTTGCAAAAAGAGGTTGGGATCGCGGCTATGAAACGATGATATACGGTAATTATGACTTCCTCATGCACTACGCAAGTGGATTTGAACTAGCTAAAAGCACCAATATATGGCTCGCTCAGTACCATACACAGGTGACATACAAGGGTGATTATATGATGTGGCAGAGCACTGACAAGGCGACCGTTCCCGGTATCAATAAAAATGTCGATTTGAACTTCATGTATTTGAATCCTAAAAAAACTTATCATTCGCTACGTTCTAATGCCAATGGTAAGAGATCGATTGAAAAATGCCATGTGCAGCTTAAGAATCACAGCTCTAGATATCTCGGATTCGTAGTAAAGCCTGGAATCGTGGTGTACGATAAAGGCAAGGAACTTAGCGAAGGAAAAGATTATAAAGTTGCATACATTAAGAACACATCTCCTGGTACAGGATATGCTATAGTTACAGGGATAGGAGAATATAAGGATTCTATCATGACCAGCTTCAAGATTAAGAAGATATTATAATGCCGCTACGCCTAGACTTGCGGCATAGAATCTAAAGCGATACAAAACAAATTTAAGCAAAAGGAAATTCAAGAAATGAAATTTATATCATGGAATGTAAATGGTTTTAGAGCAGTGCTCAAGAAGGGTTTTGAAGAGATTTTTAATGAGCTCGAGGCTGACTTCTTCTGCTTACAAGAGACCAAGATGCAGGAAGGCCAAGCAAACTTTCACCCAGAAGGGTATCACGAATATTACAGCTACGCGGAGAAAAAAGGCTACTCGGGAACAGCGATTTTTGCAAAGAAAGAACCTCTAAGCGTAGTATATGGAATCGAAGGCAAGCATAACGACGAGGGTCGTGTAATCACGCTTGAATACGATGATTTTTACCTGATATGTGCTTATGTTCCTAACGCTCAGAACGAGCTGAAGCGAATCGACTACAGAATGGAATACGAGGATGATCTTAGAGCTTATATGTCTAAGCTAGATAAGGTTAAGCCTGTTGTATACTGCGGCGATCTCAACGTAGCACACCAAGAAATCGACCTCAAGAATCCTAAAAGCAATCGTGGTAGTGCGGGCTTTTCAGATGAAGAGCGCGGTAAAATGACGGAGCTACTGGCTGCTGGTTTTACAGATACTTTTAGATTTCTTCAACCTGAAACCACAGGCAAATACTCATGGTGGTCATATCGTTTCAATGCGAGAGCAAACAATGCTGGTTGGCGCATCGACTACTTCTTAGTATCAAATCGCCTCGAGCCAAAAATCAAAGAAGCTGCAATTCTCACTGATATATACGGCAGTGATCACTGTCCGGTTTCGCTGGTGCTTGAATAATGTAGACATTTATTACTTAACATAAAAGTAGAAAGGAAAAATTTATGAAAAAGATTTTAGCATTTGAATATGCAGGTTGCCCATACTGTGTACAGGGCAAAAAGGCTCTTGCCGACCTCATCGAAGAGAATCCAGAGTACGGCAAGGTTGAAATTGAATGGATTGAGGAGAATGAGCACCCTGAAATCATCGAAAACTACGATTACTATGCTACACCTTCGATGTTCATCGATGGAGAGAAGAAGTATGAGGCTCACCTATTCGAGAGCTACGAGGAGTGCAGGGGGCACATCAAGGATGTGCTAGATGAAGCACTTCAGTAGTACCGATTTAACAGCGATACTCGAAAAGTTAATAAACCCCAAATTGCTTATAACATCAAAAGAGCTACAAGTCACCTACCTTGTAGCTCTTTTTACTTATTTATCAAACTTGAGGTTGTTGAACTCCTTCTTGCGTGGATATGAATCCTCGGAGAACGCCTCAGCCATGCTCTTAATGGCCTTTTTCTCCTTAGCGCTAAGCTTGGTCGGAACCTCGATATTTACCTTTACATATAGGTCGCCATATCTGCCAGTTCTAGGGTTTTTAACACCCTTACCCTTGAGTCTGAAGTTGGACCCTGTCTGAGTTCCTGGAGCTAGTGTATATGAATACGTCTCGTTAAAGCCCGGAACCTTAACCTTATCACCCAAAACTGCCTGATCGTATGAAATAGGCATTGTCAGATACAGGTCATCGCCTCTTCTCTTGTATATCTTGTGAGGCTTTACGTTGATGACGATATATAGGTCTCCGAATGGACCGCCATTTACACCAGGCTCACCTTCACCGCGAATCGGGATGATGCTATCGCTATCAACTCCCGCAGGGATATCGATCTTAAGAGTAACAGTCTTTCTCACAGAGCCCTTACCGTGACAATCAGGACAAGGCTTATCTATAACCTGACCAGTTCCGCCACACGCATCACATGCAGAAACGTTCTGGAAAGTTCCAAAAGGAGTCTGTGACACCTGTGAAACCTGTCCAGTTCCACCGCACTTCTCACAAGTATGTTTGTGAGTTCCAGGAGCAGTTCCCTCACCGTTGCAAGTCTTACACTTAACTTCTTTGGTGAGCTTGATTTCCTTCTTGCAGCCAAATATCGCTTCTGTAAACTCGATTGTAATCGACTTCTGAAGGTCATTTCCCTTACGCGGGCCATTACGCCTTGCGCCTCGTCCTCCGAAGCCACCGAAACCACCACCGAACATATCGAATATATCTTCAAAGCCACCGAAGCCACCAAAGCCAGCTCCGCCGCCACCAAAACCTGCGTTCGGATCTACTCCAGCGTGTCCAAATCTATCATACTTACTCTTCTTATCAGGATCCGACAATACAGCGTATGCTTCATTGGCTTCCTTAAACTTTCTTCCGCTTCCTTGTCACCTGGATTCTTATCTGGATGGTATTTCATAGCCATCTTGCGATAAGCCTTCTTGATTTCATCCTCGGAAGCACCTTTCTGGATGCCCAGCACCTCATAATAATCTCTTTTTTCTGCCATATTATTTCCTTCCAACGATAAATTTATTAAATCAGTGAACTGCCGGCACTAGGTGCCGGCAGTAATCACCTGCTGTATTTAGACTTATTTATCTTCGTCCACCACTTCATAGTCAGCATCTACAGTGTTGCCGCTTGGACCTGCACTCTGTGCACCATCCTGAGCCTGCTCACCTGCTCCCGTAGCACCTGCCTGAGCCTGAGCTTCCTGATAGATTCTCGATGAAATTGGATAGAACGCCTGTGTTAGGGCCTCAATCTTAGCCTTGATATCTTCAACATCGTTAGCTTCTACAGCCTTCTTAAGGTCTTCCATTGCTACGTCAACCTTAGACTTCTCATCAGCTGTAACCTTGTCACCGAGTTCATTCATCTGTTTCTCAGTCTCGAAGAGCATTCCTTCAGCCTGGTTCTTAACCTCGACTTCTTCCTTCTTCTTCTTATCCTCTTCAGCATACTGCTCAGCTTCCTTGATCTTAGCGTTAATCTCATCCTCAGAAAGCTTAGTTGAAGATGTGATTGTAATCTGCTGTTCCTTTCCAGTTCCAAGGTCCTTAGCACTTACGTTTACAATACCGTTTGCGTCGATATCAAATGTAACCTCAATCTGTGGAATTCCACGTGGAGCTGGAGCGATGCCTGTGAGCTGGAATCTGCCTAGTGTGATGTTATCAGCTGCCATTTCTCTCTCACCCTGCATTACGTGAACATCTACTGCTGTCTGATTGTCTGCTGCTGTGGAGAAAATCTGACTCTTCTTAGTCGGAATAGTAGTATTTCTCTCGATTAGCTTAGTTGCTACACCACCTAGTGTCTCAATTGAAAGTGACAGTGGAGTAACGTCGAGCAGAAGCACGTCATTTACCTCTCCTGTAAGTACACCAGCCTGAATTGCAGCACCTACTGCAACGCACTCGTCAGGGTTGATTCCCTTAAATGGTTCTTTACCTGTTACCTTCTGAACTGCTGCCTGAACTGCTGGAATACGAGTTGAACCACCAACGAGGATTACCTTAGAGATATCAGCATTAGTTACTCCAGCATCTGCCATGGCCTTCTTCATAGGCTCAATACTTCTATCTACTAGGTCGCTAGTCAGCTGATCAAATCTAGCTCTTGTAGATCCATATCCATGTGAAGTGGGCCAGCTTCAGAAACTGTGATGAACGGTAGATTAATCTTAGTTGTCTGAGCACTTGATAGCTCTTTCTTAGCCTTCTCTGCAGCTTCCTTAAGTCTCTGTAGAGCCATGTTGTCTTTTCTAAGATCTATTCCATGCTCTGCCATGAAGGAGTCAGCTAGGAAGTTTAGAACTGCATTATCGAAGTCATCTCCTCCGAGATGTGTATCTCCGTTCGTAGCTAGTACCTCAAATACTCCATCTCCTAGTTCAAGTACAGATACGTCGAATGTACCACCACCTAGATCGTATACGAGAATCTTCTGAGCTCCTTCAGCCTTATCTAGTCCGTAAGCTAGTGATGCAGCTGTTGGCTCGTTGATAATTCTCTTAACCTCGAGTCCTGCAATCTTACCAGCATCCTTTGTAGCCTGCTTCTGAGCATCGGAGAAGTACGCAGGAACTGTAATTACAGCCTCTGTAACCTTCTCGCCTAGGTAAGCTTCAGCGTCTGCCTTGAGCTTTCCTAGAATCATAGCTGATATATCCTGTGGCGTGTAGCTCTTGCCATCAATCTCTACAGTATAGTTCTCACCCATATGTCTCTTGATAGAAGCGATAGTTCTATCTGGGTTAGTGATTGCCTGTCTCTTAGCAGTCTCTCCTACTAGTCTCTCACCATTCTTGGTGAATGCAACTACAGATGGTGTAGTTCTTGCTCCCTCTGCGTTTGCGATTACAACTGGTTCTCCGCCCTCTAGAACGGCTACACAGCTGTTTGTTGTTCCTAAATCAATTCCAATAACTTTGCTCATTTTATTTACTCCCTTTCATATAAGAAATCTTTATTTACTAATTTATATACACGTCTTACCGTGCGTTTTACATTACTTGGATACGGTAACCATCGAAGGTCTTATAACCTTGCCATTTAAGGTATATCCCTTCTGTAGTACACTACAAACTTTGTTGCTGTCGTACTCTTCGCTATCAGCTGTCATAACTGCATTGTGCATGTTAGGATCAAAGTCTTCTCCGAGAGCCTTAACCTCCTCGAGTCCAGATTTGGTTAGAACTCCAAGCAGTTGGTCAAATATTAGCTTCATCCCCTGCGCATATCCCTCCGCTTCTACGGAAGTCTCGCTTGCAAGCGCTCTCTCGAAGTTATCAAGCACCTCGAGTAGCTCGGTTACAATCTTTTCATTTGCATAGGAGTGGATATCTGTCTTCTCCTTAGCTACGCGTTTCTTATAATTCTGAAACTCCGCCATCAGCCTTAAATACTTGGCTTCGCTATCTTCTTCAGGCTGTGCATTCTTATCCAATGCTTCACTAGGCTCATCCTCACTTTAGCTTTTTTCTCAACATTTTCAGATGCCTTTATATCCTCCTTACCATTTGAGGCTTCGGTCACCTTTTCTGCGGTTTCTGTCTGTACCGCCTCTTGCTCTTCAGTCTGATTGACATTAATCTTCTTCTCTTCAGTCATCCTTGATTTCCTTTCCCTCGCTTAGCAAGAACGATTTACTGAGGTTCTCCGTCAGATACTCCATGATAGAAGTAACCTCGCTATAGTTCATACGTGTCGGTCCAATTACACCAATCTTTCCTATCAATTTACCATCTACATGGTATGTCGCTGTTACAAGCGAACAATCTTTCATCGAAGAATCGTTATTTTCATCTCCTATAGTCACGATTATTCCATCATCACGCTGGAGCATGTCCTTCGCAAATTCATCCTTCTTGCTAACTAGCTCGATAAAAGCCTTTGCCTTATCAATGCTACTGTACTCAGGAATATTAAATATATTAGTCAAGCCTTCCATGTATAGATTGACATTGAGCATATCCTCAAGCGTCTTCATAAAGTTAGGCATAATCTTGCTTGCTAGCGGACTCATAGCCTCAAGGTCTGAATTGAAATCTGCGATAATCGATTTCTTAAGGGCCTCATCTATCGTAGTCCCCTTATAGTTATATGTCATTGACTTGCTCAAAACCTCTAAAGACTCAGGTGTATATGGAACATCCACTTTAAGCGTAGTATTGTTAACATTACCTGTATCTGAAACTATCATTAACACGATTGTGGCTTCATCTACTGGAAGCAGCCTTATGAACTTTAACGTGTCGCAGCTTGCTGATGGTGTCATCGCAAAGGATGCAAGTTTTGTAATATCAGATAGAAGCTCTGCGGCCTGCTGAAGTGTCTGATTAAACTCAGCCACACTCACCTGCATTCTCTCGTTAATAATCTCTTTTTCTTCTGGCGAAAGATCGTGCTTACTCATGAGACTATTTACATAGAGTCTGTAAGCCTTGTCAGAAGGTACACGGCCTGCCGAAGTGTGAGGATGGGTCAGGTAACCAAGCTCTTCTAAATCAGCCATTTCATTTCTAATCGTAGCTGGGCTGACGCCTAGTCCATACTTCTTAGCAAGTGACCGCGAGCCGACAGGTTCCGCACTTTTAACATAATCAGTAATAATTGCCTGGAGGATCTGAAGTTTTCTATTACTTATATCCATTGCTCTCCCTCCTGTCCTCAAGATTTTTGTTAGCACTCATCAATACAGAGTGCTAATCACTACACATAGTCTACTATCACAGCCCCCATGTGTCAACATATAAAATGAAATACTATGTGTTTTTTTCGTGAAGTAGCTATCAGAATCCGTTCACACTAAAATAGACCTCTGACGTAGTCCGAGGTCTATCAATATTCATATTAGATCCTTCTTTTAAGAATCTTGTTTTCTTGCATTTTCGCAACAGTTTTGTTTATTGATGCGATTTCGCTATTTGCCTTCATGACCTGCATTTCCAGCAAATATAAACACCATATACTTAACATACACAAATGCTACGAACGCCGTTGCTATTACTGTCTCTGCTAGGACGATATTGCTTAACCATGGAAGCGGGTGCCCCATGAGAGCAGAACACGCCATCGTCTGCTTAGTAGCAATCGCACTGATTACAAAAGGAAAAGTGAATCCCGCAAAGCTCGGATAGAACTTCTTTAGTAATCCAAGAGAGACAACTAGAGAATATACATACAGTACTGTTGCTACTACGAACATCCCCATAAGCAGTGTATAGTTCTTAACTTGAACTGACTGAATGTATGCCGCGATACAAAGACTCATAGGCGCTGCAAATATTCCAGTAAGCGGTTTAACGGGGTCCGGCAGTGGATGCACTGTATACCTCTTGATAACTATCACGAGAAGTGGGATTAGTGTAATTAGGCCGAACCAGAATGTCGCTGCTCCAAATCCAGTCTTTTCATACGCAGGCGCAGTTACTCCTGCAACTGCAATTCCTACATATACGATGAACCAAGTCGTGAAGACCTTTTTCTGATCGTATTTCAATACGAACTTCACTGTAAAATATACGATAAGTATAATATGTAATACTATAGCGAATATCCAGACAAAGTATGCGCCTTGCCCTATAAATGGTTTAACGTAGGTACTGAGTATCATCAGCGCCATTGGAAAAGTTGCTGCTACTCCAGCCATTACAGGAGTATCTAAATCTTCTTTTATTGTACTCGGATATTTTACGAGCTTTAACAGTATTAAAACCAGTAAAAATGCCGCCAAGATTCCACAGACATTTCGAACCGTCTCCGAATAACTCTGCAGTAGATTTCCGAGGGCAGCTGTTCCAAGCATCACACCACATATGGGAAAAGGTACTTTCTTAATCATAATCACATTCTCCGTTCTCTACAAAAAACAATTTTTAAGCTTCAAGTGGCGTAGTTCTAGTCTTGAGATAGTCGTCATGAGAAAGGACTTTGATTTCCCCAGTTGTCTCGATCCCAAGTTCACGAGCTAGGATTTCAGCAGCCTTTGCTGCGCACATACCTGTGTAGTAGATACACTGTGACTTGTGGCCACCCTGACTCATATCAAATTCTCTTGTGAGAACTCTGCAACATGCAGCCTTCTTTGTATTGTTTTCTCTGAACCAATCATGTAGTTCATTAGTCATACTCATACACTTCACAACTTCTGGATCCTTGGGACCTCTCTGCTCATCTCTACCGAAGAACATGCTGATAGCGAGAACACCACCATTGAGCGCTCCACAGATACATCCAGACTTACCAACACCGATAGCCATTCCAGAAGCCATCTTGATAATCTCGTGAGGAACATCGAGCTCAAAGTTATCCATGATAACTTCCATAACTGCCTCGCAGCAGAAGAAACCCTTACGATACGATTCCTCAGCCTCAGCCTGCACCTTCGCTAAATCAATTGACTTTGCATTAACTTTCATTTTGTAACCTCCTATCAATACCTTCAAAACATATCAGTCATTTGACACGTTTTAAACTATTGTAACAAGTTAAATTGCGTACACCTAATGAAATTTATACATATCAACAATTTCAATATTCAACGGTTTTTATTGGTATAAATATTAATATTGTCAATACTTTTCAAATGTGGACACTTTAGCAGACTAAATAAAATAGCGACCTCCAGGATTAAGGCGGCCGCTACCTAAAATGGCTTGGTTATTAATATTTATACGTTTTAAAACTTAAGGATTTTATCTATACTGTGCAGCGAACGATATAAAGTCCATCTTGATATGTGTCTACATAAATGTATCCTCTATCATCTACTATACAGTCCTCAGCGTGTCCAACGTGTGGTCCAGGGAATAGCGTTCCTTCTTCAATATCAAACCATGTACCTTCTGGGTCAGGTGGCATGAAGTACGCAATTTCCTTTGGTACGAATGGATCCGAGACATCATAGATACGTAGTCCCGCCTGGAAGTGGCAGTTATACACCCTGTCATCTCTACTCTCTAGGCAGTCCTGTCCAAATGCATCGAACATATTATGCGGTCCAAATACCACTCTCTGACCATCTATGATGTTGAAGTTCTCACCGTGACACATCTTGTACTCTTCAGGCACCTCAGGGTATGGAAATACAGATATGAGCGCTGGATTTTCCTTATCAGCAGTCTCAACCATCCCGATGATATTCATTGGCTGACTAGTAATCTTGTGGAACATTCCTTCTTCCCTGTTATTATCGAAGTACCATGTTCTCTCGCCTTCTGTGGTAACAATGGCAAATGGTCTATCCCCAAGGGGCATTGCTGTATGCACTGCAGCCCCCGACTGACCGTTACTGAATGGAGGATTTAGAGAAACGTTACCGAGAAGTCTAGGTCTACTCTTATCCTGTACATCAATCATACAGAATCCTACATTAGGGAAAGCTGCATATACGACATCATCTTTTACAGTAATTGCATGACCGTTGGGAAGTTTCATGAATGGCTCTGTACCAACTTCTGGCATGTCCGATGCCTTCTTGTTACCGAGGTACTGTCCATCTGCCCACCAGCTTCCAACTTCAGTTGGACTAGACGGGTCTGAAATGTCAACAATCCTAAGAATATATCCTCTGAAATTGCGCTTGCTACCCATTATATATGCATAGTCTCCACCGTTGTAGAAACTTCGATGAACACCCGGTCCATCCTCACATTCAAACTGGCCTAGCAGCTTTGGATTTAATGGATCTGTCTCAATGTCGTAAATCTTAAATCCACCCCAGTACGGTTGCTCATGTGTGCCATGAAGGACTCGCATAGTTCCACCATAACAAGCGATTAGCTTTCCGTCAGCGACCTGCAGCTTCGCAAGACTCTGTCCATCGTGAACCTCGCCTACCCAGTCTCCTTCAACCCACTTTGCAACTGGTTTTGCAGGATCTGTAACGTCGACAATGTTAAAACCGTTATCACGGAAACATGCAGTATATAGATAATATCTGCCATCCTTAGTACGGTGCATTCCCATCTGGAAACCTGGCTTCTTGTTTAAATCTGAATATCCTACGAACTCTGTGTTCTTAAATAGCATTTCTTCTCTTCTAGACATCCTACCCTCCTTGTAGCTTGTATATATGAATCTCACATCTTGCCTTTTGATGTCTAAAGATTATCATTTATGTTGCACAATTATAACCTCCCATAAACGAATAGGTATCCATGCATATTTTGCATGGATACCTATTCTTCTTCTGCATTTTTGATATTCATATAGAATTCCTTAGTTAGCCTTCAAAATGTTTATGCAGCTCATCTTTGAATAATGCAACCTCTCTACTCGGGGCTCCTTCGTGCCATGCGAGAGCAACATTTGCCTTGCTACCGATACTAATCGTGCGAATTTCCTCTCCACCGCTCACGTCTACCCATTCATCCGCTAGGATAACGCCTCTTCCATTTTGAACATTTGCAAACATAGATTCCAGATTAGGAACAACTTCAATTTCAGGAATAAAATTATATGGCCTTAAGTTAAACCCTATGAGTGAGATAATTTCACGAAGCTTTGGATCATCAGCAACGAACATCGTAACATTTTTTAACTCTTTAGGACTAACAACTTGTTTGCCGAGTAGTTTCTCAGAATATATGATTGACCGCTCTACCTCAGTCACAACCTCGTACTCTATCCCTATGTCAGTAGTAGCTTGCATGTAATCATCTAACGAAAGAACCGCATCGAGCTGACCTGCCTGAAGCTTGTTCATGAGTGTTTCAAAGCTGAGGCACTCAATCTTCACTGAGAAATCCCTATACGTCTCTCGGCACTTCTCTATAACTTCGGGAAGAAAGCGAGATGTATTCCACCCTATATTGTAGCCTAGCCTTAGCTCATGTGTACCGTCTCTCAGTGAGTCTCTAGTCTTGGCTAGTCCGCGTCGAACCTTCGGAACAAGCTATAATACTTCTCGCCAGCATAGGATAGTTTAACGCTTCTGGAGTTTTCTCTATCAAAAAGCACCACCCCTAGCTCATCCTCGAGCGCAGCAATCGCACGACTAACCTGTGACTGTGGCACATATAGCTTCTCTGCAGCTTTCGTGAAGTTAAGCAGCCTAGCTGCCTCTACAAAAGCCTTTATTTGTCTATCGTTCATTATCTATCTCCGAGCTTCACACACCTTACTTTGACTTCACTTCTTTCCAGCTATCGCTATAGAGCTTAGTCGTATCAGGATCGAGATTTTTAAGTAGCGTGCAGCGAGCAATCGTCTCTTTGCTCGGGAACACCGCTGGATTTGAAACGTATTTTGAAGGAATAGTCTTAATCGCTGTGCTGTTTGGTGTCGTGTAATATATGTAGTCAAAGTTCTGCTTCGCTACCTTCGCTTTGCACATGTAGTTTATAAACCTCTCAGCATTTCGCTTGTTCTTGGCGCGCTTAGGCACTACCCATGAGTCGATAAAAAATTCAGATCCTTCCTTAGGAACCACAAATTCAACATCTTTATTGAGATCATGAGTATAAGTGTACTCTCCATTCCACACAACACCTATCGCTGCCGATTTATCGGCTAGCAGGTCTCTTGCAGAATCGTTAGCATACTTATATACAAGTTTCTTCTGCTCCTTTAGAGCATTCTTAGCCTCTTCTATTTCCTTAGGATTAGTGGTATTCGGCGAATAACCGAGCCTCATCAGAGAAATAGCGAAAGCGTCGCGGACACTGTCCTGCATGACTATATTATTCTTAAAATCAGGATCCCAGAGTGCATCCCAAGAATCAATATTTTTACCCTTTACCATCTTCTTGTTGTAAAGGATACCTGAAACACCAACGATATAAGGGACGGAATACTCGTTTCCTGGATCGTACTCCTCGGCCATCTTCATGTAATCTGCATCCAAGTTCTTGATGTTCTTGATATTCTTCTTATCGAGCTTATATAGCAGATCCTCATCCTTCATCTTGCTTATCATATAGTCCGAGGTGCACACTACATCGTATTCGGCAGACCCATTCTTAATGATTGGATACATCTCCTCTGCAGTATCATACGTATCCTGAATCACCCGTATTCCCGTCTCAGCCTCGAAGTCAGCAACAACCTCTGGATCATAGTAGTCTCCATAGCTGTATACGTATACCTCTCCATTTTCACCGCTTCTGCACCCCGTCATAATAACCATGATAAGTGCGAGCAGCGAACCTAGTATTAACTTTTTCTTCATGCTCTCTTTTGCTCCTTATCCCTGTTTATATTGACGATTAACAGTGCGATTAATGCTATCAAAAAAATGATCGTTGATAACGCATATAGTGATGGTCTGATGCCGATTTTCACTTCGCTGTAAATGAGAGTCGATATGGTATTGATGCCTGCTCCCCTTGTAAAGTGAGTAACCACGAAATCATCTACAGACATCGTAAACGAAAGCAGTGCACCGGAGAGTATTCCAGGCATAAGTTCTGGCATCACAACTTTTCTAAAAGCATACGACCGCGAAGCACCAAGGTCCATTGCCGCTTCAAAAAGGGTATCCGTCCTCTTGTTAAGTCTTGGCCGTACCGAAAGTATAACGTACGGGATGCAGAATGTCACGTGCGAGAACAATATCGTCATGTATCCGAGCGAAACTCCAAATATCAAGAATGATAACATCAGCGAGATACCAGTTACGATATCAGCGTTAAGCATCGGAATGTTGTTCACTGCAAGCAGTGTCTGCTGCGCACCAGGTCTTAACGACTCAATTCCGAGTACAGCCAGAGTACCGATTACAGTTGCTATAAGTGAAGCTAGGATAGCTATCGAAAATGTATTTACAATAGCTCCAAGTATAAGTCTGCTATGGAACATCTCCTGATACCACTTCAGAGAAAATCTCGTAAATACCGACATCGAACGACTCTCGTTAAACGACAGCAGTACCAGTGTCATAATCGGAAGATATAGGAAGAGCATTATAATTATCAGGTACATATTCCCAAAGAATTTCTTCATAATAAATGGTCCTCCTCTCCATCACTGAACTTTGAACTATCAGCATGCTGACGATGATAAATGCCATCATGACTAGCGAAAGTCCAGAGCCTAGGTACCAGTTTGAATTCACAGTGAATTCCTGTTCGATAATATTTCCTATTAGATTAACCTTGCCTCCTCCGAGCATATTAGAGATTACAAATGTAGTGAGTGCTGGTATGAATACCATAGTCACTCCACTTGCAATTCCAGGGATACTGAGCGGAAAAATCACTCTTCTGAACACGTAGAATTTGCCTGCACCAAGATCATATGCAGCCTCAATCAGACGGTTATCAATCTTGGACACGACATTATAGATAGGAAGTACCATAAACGGCAAGAAGTCATACACCATACCTAGCACTACTGCCCCAGGTGTTCCCATCATCTCTTGCCTGTTTAGCCCTATGGATGTGAGCACAGCATTGATTACTCCCTGTCTCTCGAGGAGAACCTGCCATGCCATAGTTCTGAGCAAAAAGTTCATCCACATAGGAAGTATGAAGACAAATATCATAAATCCTTGTTTGCCAAACCTGCTTTCCTTCAGAATTAGGGCCATAGGAAAAGCCAGCACGAGGCATACTACCGTACTCACAACGGAGAGCAGTAGTGACATGCCTAGCGCTTCTAAATGCTGTGAATTAAACATCGCCGTGATATTTCAAATGTAAAAGCACCATTTCTATTGGTAATGCCATAGTAGGCAATAGTCAAAATCGGGATTACGGTTCCTGCGATAACCCAAATGGCGAAAGGTGCTGTATACCTTTTCTTAGATATCAACTTCCTGTGCCTCCTCATCTTCTGATGTAGGTTTATGCATGATCTGAATGTTTTCAGGTCTTACATACATACCTATCGTCTCACCAACTTCATGAGAATCATAGTTCTGAAGCAGCCACTCCACCTTACCATCCTCACTCTGCACAAGCATCTCGTAGTGCACACCGATGAACAGCTTGCTAATAATCTTGCCGTTCATGATGCCTTCTCCATACTCGCGTATTTCTATATCCTCAGGCCTGATTACCGCATCGACAGGCTGTCCAATACTGAATCCATTATCCCGACCGTCGATACATTTAAATACATGACCGTCTATCTCTACTAGCTTATCATCCACCATCTTTGCATCGACGATGTTGCTGTCTCCAATGAAGTCCGCAACGAAGGCATTCTCTGGTTCATTATAAATCTCTTCAGGAGTGCCCATCTGCTGAATATATCCATTGTTCATAACGATGACCGTATCCGACATAGTAAGAGCTTCTTCCTGGTCGTGAGTAACGAATATGAAGGTAATACCTAACTCTTTCTTGAGTCTAACCAGCTCATACTGCATCTCCTGTCTGAGTTAAGTCAAGAGCACCTAGTGGCTCATCGAGTAATAACACCCTAGGCTCATTAACTATCGCACGCGCCATAGCAACTCTCTGCTGCTGACCACCAGACATCTTGTCAACTCTTCTATTTCCATAACCGTCAAGATTAACGAGCTTAAGTCCATATGCAATCTTATCTTTTATATACTGTTCAGACTTACCGCTTACACGTAGCCCAAAAGCGATGTTCTCCTGCACTGTCATATGCGGGAACAACGCGTAGTTCTGAAATACTGTATTTACATGACGCTGATTCGGCGGGACATTGGTTATATCCTTACCGTCAAAAATTACTTTACCTATATCAGGAGTCTCAAATCCTCCGATGATACGTAGAGTAGTGGTCTTGCCACAACCCGATGGTCCTAGCAGCGTTACGAATTCGTTCTCCTTAATTGAGAGCGAGATATCGCTTAACACCTCGTGGTCGCCGTAGCTCTTCCCTATGTTATCAAGTCTGATTAACTCGTTCAAAATCTTCCTCCAATGTAGCTATTTTAAAGCGTTATCCTACTATTTTAGAAACTAGGCGGCGAGCTCACCCATATAATTTCAGCACCTTTTCCAGAGCTTATGAAGTGCTCTTGTTCTGGATATATGTAAAATGACTCACCTTTACTCACATGATACGTGTCGCTCCCGATATGAACGTCGATGCTACCTTTAATAACGTATCCAAATTCTTCACCTTCATGAGGGTTATCAGGTATCGTCGTGCCACCAACACCAATGGTCACTCTGATAGGCTCCATGTTATTCTTCTGAGCGTTAGGAACGATCCATTCTATCGTGCTCTTGTGACGCTCATCTTCCTTAACGAAGTAATCTTCTCCGCTAAACACTACCTGCGGTCTCTCCTTTTCAGAGAAAAATGAAGTGAGGTCTGTTCCTAGCGAGATAACGATATCCTCTAGTGTCGCAATTGACGGCGAGGTAAGGTCTCTCTCCACTTGGGATATAAAGCCCTTTGAAAGCTCTGCCCTATCTGCAAGTTCCTCCTGTGTAAGTCCACGTTCTATTCTAAGCTCTTTAATCTTCTCTCCAATTTCCATCTATCTTCCAATCTAAATGCTCTAGTATTTGCAGTACATTTACACAGATATACCATGTAATATTATTTACTGCCATGCATTATAATAAATAATTAGTTTAGTATTTGTAAACCAACATCACTATTATAATCACATCAGTTCTAGTGTCAATATATTAATCAAAAATCTCGATATATTAAACAAGGTTTCTTGACAAATAAAAAGCCTCAGCCCTCAATTTTGAGGTTTCTGAGGCTATTTCCCTATATGTTGTATGTACCCGAAAGTCCGATACTACTTCTCAATGTCGTGCAGCATCTGCATAATCGACTCATCTAGCGCTGAAGTATCAGCAAACTCTATACGTCCCTGGTCGCTCAATGTAGCAAGGTCAGGATTGATTGGAAGTTTTGCAAGAACATTGAGGCCATTCTCTGATGCAATTTCATCCACATGACTCTTTCCAAAGATTTCGTACTTCTTGCCGTTATCTGGGCACTCGAAGTAGCTCATATTCTCAACAAGACCTAGTATAGGAACATTCATCATCTTTGCCATCTTAACTGCCTTTTCAACAATCATAGATACGAGCTCTTGTGGAGATGTAACTACGATGATTCCATCGATTGGAAGCGACTGGAATACTGTCAGCGGTACGTCTCCTGTACCTGGTGGCATATCGATGAACATCACATCGAGGTCTCCCCATGCTACATCTGTCCAGAACTGTGTAACAGCTCCTGCGATTACAGGGCCTCTCCATACTACAGGGTCGCTTTCATTTTCTGTAAGCAGATTAAGTGACATGACCTTAATCTCAGAAGCGCTCTTGCCAGGAATAATACCTATCTCACTGCCGTAAGCCTTATGATGTATGCCGAACATCTTTGGAATCGAAGGTCCAGTGATATCAGCATCCATAACTCCAACCTTGTATCCGTTTCTATTAGCCGTTACAGCTGACAGCGCAGTAACCATTGACTTACCAACGCCACCCTTTCCGCTCACAACCGCAACAACCTTCTTTACACTGCTGTGCTCATTTAGTTTCTCATGACCACCGTGAGCGCCACCATCTTTAGATGGGCAGCTTGATCCGCAGCTTGAACAATCATGGCTGCAGGATTCTTGTGTCTGCCTATTATCTGCCATTTATTCCTCCTATATATCAAATTACTTATCTGTTAATTATACTTTTATATTGTACTATAAATTCAGAATTTCCTAAACGTATTCCTGACCATTCATCCTATCAACGTAGTGACAAGCATTCGTTGCAGCAATGGATCCGTCGGATACTGCGGTAGTTAACTGCCTTAATTCCTTTGATCTGCCATCACCAGCAACAAATACGCCAGGAGTGCCTGCTTCACAGGATTCACCGATATCGAAATACCCAGCCTCATTAGTAGCTACAAGATTTGCAAAAGGCTTGCCATTTGGAATCTTACCGATAGCTACGAAGAGAGCACTGACAGCGATATCCCTAGTCTCACCTGTCTCATTGTTTTTAACAGTAATTGACTCTAGCGCCTTATCGCCTTTTACCCCTACTACGTTGCTGCTCATGATAAATTCTATGTTATCATGTGCCTTGAGTTCATCGATAACTGCCTGCTCCGCTCTAAATCTGTCTCTTCTATGAATTATTGTGACCTTCGAACAGATATTAACGAGAAATGCCACATCTTCTACAGCTGTATTTCCCCCCGCCGTATACTGCGACTTCCTTGTTTCTGAAGAACGCACCGTCGCATACAGCACAGAAAGAAATTCCGCGACTGATTAGACCATCTTCACCAGAAATTCCCATCTTTCTATTGTCAAGACCAGTAGCAAGTACTATAGCTGTAGCCTCGTACTCATCACTGTTACCCTTAATTTTAAACGATTTCCCTTCAGTCTCTGGAGCAGCAACTTCTACGATTTCATCCATGATAATCTCTGCACCAAACGATTCTGCCTGCGCCTGAATCTTCATTGCATACTCAGCACCATTCATTCCTGGGGCTGCGGGAAATTATCTATAGAATCTGTAAAAGTAATCTGACCCCCTATAAGCCCACGCTCTATAATAGCAGTAGACTTTCCAGCTCTAGCCGCATAAATTCCAGCAGTTAGTCCAGCTGGACCTCCACCAACGATTACTACGTCATACTTATTACCCATCTCTGGTACCTCCGTATAATTGATTCCTTATGTATGTATTCTTACGATGAACCTATAGCACACCGCTATCATCTTGGTTTCATTATACCTCATGAACTTTATGTATTATGAAAATTCTGTGATTTTTAATTTTGTGCAATCTAATTTTATAGTTTAGAACTATATCATTTTTATGATAAATTCTTGAATTATCTGACGACTAGTAGTATATTATTAGCAGACACTACTTGAGAGTGCTAATGGCGAGATAAATAATCTTATGAAAGAAGGTTTTGATATGAAAAAAATGAAATTTAAAGCAGAGTCGCAGCGGCTCTTAGATATGATGATCAACTCTATCTACACCAACCGCGAGATATTTATGAGAGAGCTTGTCAGCAATGCGAGCGATGCGATTGATAAGCGTTATTATAAGGAAGCCGAAGATGGCTGTACAGGAAAATCTAGAGATGATTACGAAATCAGAATTGCAGTTGATAAAGGCGCGAGAACTCTTGCCATTTCAGATAACGGAATCGGTATGAGCAAAGAGGAACTTGAAAATAACCTCGGAATAATTGCTAACAGCGGTTCACTTAAATTTAAAGCAGATAACGCTGAATCAATGAAGGATGTAGATATCATTGGTCAATTTGGTGTCGGCTTCTATAGCGCGTTTATGGTTGCGAAGAAATTCAGGTAATTTCCAAGGCCTATGGCTCCGACCAGGCATATATGTGGGAGAGCGAGGGTGCTGAAGGCTTCACAATCGACAAGGCAGAGCGTACAGATGTTGGAACTGACATAATCATATATCTTAGGGATGATACTGAAGACGATAAATACTCCGAGTTCCTAGACGAGTTTAGGATTAAAAGCATCATTAAGCAGTATTCCGACTACATCCGTTACCCGATCGTAATGAACGTTACAAAGCAGCGACAGAAACCAGCCTCCGAGGATGAGATGAATTCTGAGGATTATAATCCTGAGTACGAGACTTATACTGAGGACGAAAAGCTCAACAGCATGGTGCCTCTATGGAAGATGAAAAAAAGCGAAATAACGGATGAACAGTATAGTGACTTCTACAAAAAGACATACATGGCATGGAGCGATCCGCTAAAAGTAATCCACACTAATGTTGAAGGTGTAATATCATATGATGCACTACTATTTGTGCCTAGCGACGTGCCTTTTAATTACTATAACAAAGACTTTAAACCTGGACTTCAGCTCTATTCTAGCGGAGTACTAATCATGGATAGATGCGAAGATCTTCTACCAAGCTACTTTGGATTTATCAGTGGTTTAGTCGATTCTCCCGACTTATCGCTAAATATATCGAGAGAAATGTTGCAGCAGGACAGACAGCTTCGTGCCATCGCACAGAGGTTAGAAAAGAAGCTTCTTCAAACTTTCGGAGATATGCGTGATAAAGAGCGTGATAAGTACGAGCAATTCTTTGAGAACTTTGGAATTCAGCTCAAGTATGGAGTATATGATAACTTCGGCACTGACAAGGATAAGCTTAAGGACTTACTTCTATACTACAGCGAAACTACAGAAGGCATGACTACTCTTAAGGACTATGTATCGAGGATGGCAGACGATCAGAAGTACATATACTATGCAGCAGGAGAGTCCAAGAGTAAGATAGAGATGATGCCACAGATGGATTTATTTGCAGACAAGGGATACGAGATTCTGTACTGTACAGATAACATAGATGAATTCGCATTCATGGCTATGAGAGAATACGATGGCAAAGAGTTCAAGAATATTTCTGACAAGGATCTCGGATTCGAGAAAACTGATGAGGAGTTAAAAGCTCAAGAAGATAAAAACGAAGCGGCAAAGGGTACTCTCAATGCCATCAAAGAAACTCTCGGAGATAAGGTATCATCAGTAATTCTATCTACAAGACTCAAGAATCATCCTGTATGCTTCGCAACAGCAGATGGTGTATCTATTGAAATGGAGAAAATACTTAAAGCACAGGCGGCGATATCTGGTAACAAGGAGCTTTCTGGAGTTGAAGCATATAAAGTTCTCGAGCTCAATGGAGATCTTCCGTTCTTTGAGGCCATAAAAAAAGCAGTAGATGATGGTGATAATGATAAAGTCAGCGACTATGCACATCTTCTCTATGATCAGGCACTTGTGCTAGAAGGAATGCCAGTTGATGATCCACTTGCTTTTGGCGAGAGAATTTGTAAGCTTATGAAATAGTTTGGCTATTTAAGTTTTAGTTCAGAAAGTTTAACCCTGAGACGTTGAGGTTATGCTAAAAAATACATGAACACAAAAATACCGCGGCATTTATGCCGCGGTATTTGTTAGTCGATTAATCTATCTGTTAGCCGATAAATAGGTTTTACTGACCTGTCTGTACAGACTTAATAGCTGTGTACATTCCACCCATCATAGCATCTAGGAAATCCACATTGCTATTGATGTCAGTTACCCACTCACCCTTGTCGTTCTTAGTACAGTTAATTGTAACCGTCTTCTTGTAAGACTTGTCCTTTACACCGTTAAGGTTCTGGAACATTAGGTTGTAAACATAATCCTTAACATCAGTTGAAGCAGTAATCTTGCCGCTCTTAGCGTCAGAAACTACAGCATCATAAGTTGTCTTGTAAGCTGCACCGAAGTCGTATGTCTTAATCTCAACCTTTACAGTTGCCTTCTTGCCATCAACCTTTCATCCTTAACTTCGTAATCGAAGTCCTGAACCTTCTTGATGAACTTTTCATACTCTTTTCCGTACTTCTGTTCTAGAGTGCTATCGTTAAATAGCTTACCAACGTTTGAAGAAGCCTTCTCTGTCTTAATCTGCTTTAGATTGTCTTCTACAACGCTCTTAGGTGACTTGCCGCCACAAGCTGTTAGTGCGAACATAGCTAGAACTAGCATGCTCACAATAAGTAGTGTCTTTTTCTTCATTATAGTTCTCCCTTTCGTGACTATTTTATCGCCTTTCGGTACTCTCCATTAAACACTGTTATACCGTACTTGTCAAGTGCGGATAACAAAACTGCTGCGAATTTCCTTGAAATTTCAAGCTTATCTCGGTATTCAGCCAAGGTGAATCCTTCTGGTTTTTCAGCCCCAAGTTCTCGGCCAGCAGCGACTGCTACTTCCCATGCCTTTGTATCGATATAGTAGCTAGCATCAAGTTTGAAGATTTTTCCCTGTGCAACGAGTTCCGCCTGCAGAGCACTGGAAACATTCTTGTCACCCACTAGCTCGTATATTTCTTCATTCTTGATAGTTTCAACCCCTGCTTCATCATACATCTTGCCAATCTTGTCCATAAGTGCAAGCTGTTCATCGGAGAATTCAACCTTAAAACCCGCAAGTGATATTGTCTTCTCTTTATCCTCGAGCATTCCCGAATCTAAGAATTTAGTAACAATTGCCTGTCCTAGCTTGTCATCCTCGATGTGTCTGTATTCCTTTATCCTGCTCAGCAGCTCTCTCTTAGGAATTCCATCCACCATCGGATTTTGACTATGGTATTCCTCGATAATCTTAGAAACCGTCTTTTCTAGCACTTTTAGTTTACTTTCACTTACTATCGAACCATCCGCAAGTGTTATCACCCGTCCCTGATCAGCGAGGGATTTTACAACAAGGCTAGTTTCATCTGCAGTGAGACCAAGTTCCTGACCGAGCTCTCGCTCTTTGTAGTACCTCCACTTTCCAGCCTTAAGGTGAATAATTTCTTCTATATCCTCCCCAGCAAGCACTTCAAAGTCTGCCACAACATCTTCACGGTTTCTCTTATGCTTCTCTGGATTTGAATCTAAGATTCTCCCTCCACCAATCGTAATTACTGGAGAATAGAATCTGACTATGAACTTGTCACCTCGTCTTATTGCGATAGGCTCTTCGAGTCTAAGCTGCACATATGCTTTATCCCCACTCGCCATAACTTCGCGATCCATGATGATGACTTTTGCTAAAACCTCTTTGCTACCAGTGTACAGATGAACCCTGCTATTGTTGAGAATCTGCCTATCACTGCTCTTAAATACGCTCATCTCCACGTCAAGCATATTGGTTACAGTAACAGCCCCTGTTGCTGCTAGCACCGAGCCTCTAGGTACGCTCTCCTTCTTGATACCAGAGAGATTCACAGCAGTCCGCTGTCCAGCAACCGCTTCATCTGTATCACTACCGTATGTCTGAATTCCTCTAACCTTTACAGCCACATCCTCTGGATATACGTTCATCTCATCATTGAGTCTTAGAACTCCGTCTACAAGAGTTCCTGTCACTACGGTTCCAAATCCCTGCATGGAAAAAACTCTATCTATAGGTAATCTGAACAGTTCCGGCTCCTCGCGCCGCTTCGACTCACGGTCACATTTCTTTAATATTTCTGCTTTCAGAACATCGATATTTTCGCCTGTCTTGGATGAAACAGCTATCATAGGCTTACCGTCTAGGAAAGAGTCCTTGAAGTAGTCCTTAACATCCTCAAGAAGCATCTCGAGCCATTCTTCGTCTACCATATCTTTCTTAGTAACCGCAACGATGCCATCATCTATACCGAGAGCCTGCAGAATCTCAAAGTGTTCCTTGGTCTGCGGCATAATCCCTTCATCTGCGGCCACTACGAATAGTACGAAATCTACTCCACTGATTCCAGCTAGCATGTTCTTGATAAACTTCTCATGACCAGGAACATCGATTACTCCAATGTTGTAACCAGCATCGTTGTCGATATGAGCAAAACCTAGCTCGATTGTGATTCCACGTTTTTCTCTTCAGATAGTCTGTCCGTATCGATTCCAGATAGGGCTTTAATCAGCTGAGTCTTACCGTGGTCAACGTGACCCGCCGTACCAATAATTACATTCTTCATCTATTCCACATCCCCTAATGCAGCTGCAATATCATCGAGATCGCAGTCTAGCACCGTTCTAACCGAGAACAGTAGCTCATCCTCATGAATCCTTGCAATTACAGGAATTTCATGCTTTCTGAGTGCCCTCTCAAGCCCCTTAGTAGTAGTTTTTTCTGATGTCACAGCTATCGCAACCCCTGGTAGGAATACCATTGGCGCAGAACCACCACCAATCTGATCATCTGCATCAACAATTTTTACATTGAGCTTGTTATTTGCCGTACGAATCTTGTCAGCTAGTTTCTCAGCTCTCTCGAGCAGAACTTCACGGGGTGTCGTAATCATACGGAGCACCGGGATATCACGCATAGCGACTTTTGTATCCCTATATTTCTTTAACGTCTCTTCCATCGCTGCAAAAGTCATCTTATCCACTCTAAGTGCACGAGCCAGAGGATGCTTCTTCATCTTCTCGATAAACTTTCGCTTTCCAGCGATAATCCCAGCCTGAGGACCACCAAGTAGCTTATCACCACTGAATAGAATGACATCGATTCCCGTATCTAGAGAGGCAGGAACATTAGGCTCATCAAGTCCATATTCAGCGAGGTTCACCATGAGTCCATTACCCATATCGAAGATAACCGGGATATCGTGCTCCTTGCCAATAGCAACTAAATCATCAAGTTCAGCCTCTTCAGTAAATCCCATGATTTTATAATTGCTGGTGTGGACCTTCATGAGGGCGCCAGTATTTTCATTTATCGCCTTCTCATAATCACTAGGCTTAGTCTTGTTGGTAGTTCCGACCTCATGTAGAGTAGCGCCACTCTGCTCCATGATATCAGGAATTCTAAACGCTCCTCCGATTTCAACTAGCTCACCTCTCGATACCACGACTTCCTGGCCCTCCGCCATAGCAGAAAGCACAAGCATCGTAGCAGATGCGTTGTTGTTGACGATCATGACATCCTCAGCACCGGTAAGTTCAACCATGAGTTCCTGCAGAATATCATGTCTTGAACCACGCTTTCCTAGCTTAACATCATATTCGAGATTCGAATATCCTCGTGAAACCATCTCTACATTGCGCACTGCATCTTCACAGAGTGGTGCTCTGCCAAGATTCGTGTGCAAGATGGTTCCTGTCGCGTTAATTATTCCGTGCAGATGATTCACTTCGTCAGCTTCGAGTCTATCCTTAATCTCATCAGCGATATACGAGATGCTCAGTTTCATTACGTCATAATTCTCTAGTTCATCATCGCTTAGAGCAAGAATTTCAGCACGCACCCCATCTATAACCTTTCTGGCCATAGATGTTACAACATCTCTTCCACTTTTCTCGAAGGCATTAGAAAAGAGGTGCTCTTTAAGCACCTCATCTATCTTCGGAATCTGTCGTAAAACTTCATTTCTTTTCATATTATTACTCCCATGCAAACTTAAATGGCGGGAGTGCGTGGGAATCGAACCCACCCGAGAAGGTATCAGCTCCTCATATCGGTTTTGAAGACCGTAAGGCACACCAGCACCTATCCACCCCCAAGTTACATACTTTGTCATTATATCATCAAAGCTAAAGCCTATCAACAGATAGTTGAATGGATATGCGCCATTTGCGGATACTATAACAGAATTTTTGTATTAGCTCATAACTCATTTATCATCGCCTTTATAAAGATTCGCATGTATATTAATAAGCACCACATCAACTATGTAACCTCTTTATGATATAATAAGAAACATTCATTTCTAATAATGGAACTATTATTTCGTGGGAGGCTTTTGATGATTTATCTAGATAATGGAGCCACTTCCTTCCCTAAACCACAGGAAGTCGCTGATGCAGTCTATGAATATATGACAAAAGTTGGAAGCAATATCAACCGAGGAGGTTATGAAAAAGCTTATTCGGCTGCCGAAGTAGTCCTCGAGACCAGAGAGATGATCGACTCGATGATGAATGGATATGGCGCGCGCAATGCAATATTTACACCTGGCAACACGTATGCGCTCAACTTTTTAATAAAGGGTTTAGCTCGAACAGGAGATAAATTCCTCACTAGTCACATGGAACATAATGCAGTCTATAGACCGCTGCACCAGCTTCAGGAAGAGGGTGTAATTGAGTATGAATGCATGCCTTGTAACGAACTTGGACAGCTCGATCTTGATAAAGCTCTAGATATGATCACTCCAGATATCAAGGCTGTTGTCATGCTTCACGCTTCTAATGTGAGTGGTACCATACTTCCCATCGAAGATATAGGAAGAAAATGTCACGAGGAAGGTGTGCTCTTCATAGTAGATGCAGCGCAAACAGCAGGAAACACCCCTATTGATATGCAGAAATGCCATATTGACGGACTTACTGTTCCAGGCCACAAATCACTTCTCGGGCCACAGGGTATTGGCGTTATGCTCATCAACCCAGCGATTAAAGATGACATCATCCCTATAATTTCAGGGGGTACGGTAGTCACTCTGATATGGCTGATATGCCTTCAGAACTTCCGGACAGATTCGAGAGCGGCACTCTCAACTTACCAGGAATCTTCGGGCTTCATGCGGCTCTCAAGTGGGTTCAAGAACATTTTGACGAGGTTCGTGCACATGAAGAGAAGCTTACCGCGAGGATGCTAAGTGGAATCGCTAATATAAACGGCGTACGTCTTGCTGGAATACCTAATACAGACGGCAGAGTAAGCGTTGTCTCCATAGATTTTACAGAGGAAGACAATGGTATATGTGCGTTCAACCTTGAGCATACGTACGGGATTAACACGAGAGTTGGACTACACTGTGCACCGCTTGCACACAAGTCTCTACATACGTTTCCAGAAGGAACGGTTAGATTCTCGATTGGACCATTCAACACCGAAGATGAAATTGACACAGCTCTTAAGGCGATCGAGGAACTTGCGCTGGCGAGCAACGTATAGATATTTTAATACATTGTGATTTTTACCAGAGTATGACTTAACTAGATTCAATAACAGAAAGAGGAAAAGGATAATGGGAGATACCGAAAAGAAATCTTGTTGTGCCATGCCTATGGCCCTGGAAGATGTAAGACTTACTGAGATGACTGCTGCTGGCGGTTGAGGAGCTAAAGTAGGGCCGGGAGTCCTAAGCGATATATTGTCTAAACTACCTAAGATACGAGATGAGAGGGTTCTGGTCGGATTTGATAGCAGCGACGATGCTTGCGTGTACAAAGCAAGTGATGATCTCGCTATCATCAATAGCATCGACTTCTTCCCACCGATTGTCGATGACCCATATATGTTCGGTCAGATTGCCGCAGCTAACTCACTCAGCGATATATATGCGATGGGTGGAACCCCTAAGCTAGCGATGAACCTACTCACCTTCCCCGAAAAGCTTCCAATAGCAGCTGTTGAGGCAATTCTTGAAGGCGGAAACGACAAGGTGAACGAAGCTGGAGCTATGACAACTGGTGGGCATAGCATAAACGATAAAGAACCTAAGTACGGACTCAGCGTAACAGGATTTGCACATCCTAATGATATCCTGAGCAACAGTGCCTCTGAGGGAGATTACCTCGTAATCACTAAGAAAATTGGTTCCGGAGTGCTCACAAGTGCTGATAAAGTAAGCCTACTGAGCGAAGCAGAGAGCAAAGCCCTTAGCGATACTATGGCAGAGCTTAACAGATATGCTTTTGAAGCTACTGCTGGTGTAAAGGTAAATGGATGCACAGATATTACAGGCTTTGGTCTACTTGGACACGGCGCTGAGATGGCAAAATCAGGTGATGTAACATTAGAGATTTTCACTGAGAGAGTGCCTCTCATGGACCGCGTGTTAGAATTTGCATCACAGGGCATTCTTCCTGGCGGAGCACATAACAACATGGCTTTCCTCGAAAAGGATGTAATCGACTACAGTGTCGGATTAAAACAGGCTCAGATTGACATGCTTTACGATCCACAGACTTCTGGAGGCCTGCTCCTTGCTGTAAAGGAGACTGAGCTAGAAAGACTTCAGTACCAACTCGGAGAGAAGGGCTGTGAGAACGCCATAATCGGAAGGTTCAAGAAGCGTACATCACATTACATTGAAATTCTGAACAAGTAGAGCTGATGCTACTTTCCCCTTAGGGCTTAGTATCAGAATAAACAAAAAGCAGGAAGCGAATTGTTTCGTTGTCCTGCTTTTTTTATTTTATTTCTATCCCGACAAGTCCTCAGAACATCCTACTTGTGCTGTTCTGCATTCTCTAGCACAAATTTCCTAAACGCCTCAGCAACTGGAGAAAGGAATACGTTTTTGAGCGTAATCATGTAGAAGCTACGAAGCTTATCAAAACCTTCTATCTTAAGAACCTTGAACTCTTCTGACCTTACAACCTTGTTAACAGTCTTCTCAGAGAGTATCGCTGCTCCAACATTATTTGCAACAAGCCGCATGATTAGATTGAGGTCATTAGTTCTTGAAATGACCCTGAAGTTATTCTTATCAAATCCCTTAGAAGCAACAGTATCCTCGAAAGACTTACGAGTTGCGGAACCGTTTTCTCTCCAGATAAGCGGTAGCTTAGACATCTCTTCAAGAGTAATCGTATCCTTATCAGTCTCATACGTTCCTGGAACTAACAAAACTGGGCGATCATGGAAGATTTCGTGTACTTCAATACCTGGCTCAGCAACATACTCACCCACAAATCCGATTTCACCACGTCTCTCAAGAAGGCTTTCAACTGTTGCCTTGCTGTCATTCATCTCAATATAGAACTGGGTAAAAGGATGAGCATCTGTGAATTTTCGAATTACTTCAGGAAGAAATGCAATTCCTGGTACGGTCGATGTCTGTAGCTCCAAAACGCCATCCAAATTATCGTCGCCATTATCAAGCGCTTCGATTGCCTGCGCTCTAGCATTGACCATCTCAACAGCATACTGGTAGAACTTCTGACCGTGAGGCGTCATCTCAACAGTTCTGCCCTTTCTATCGAGCAGCTTAGTGTTGAGCTCCTTCTCAAGAGAGCTTATGTGTGTACTGATAGTCGGCTGGGTAAAGAATGTCGCATCTGCTGCACGACTAAGCTCTTAAACCTAACAACATTTACAAAAGCTTCAATTTGCTTAAAATCCATCTTTCCTCCACTAACCCTTAAATAAAAAGGAGCGCCTCGCTAATGAAACACTCCTGTTAGCTATTCTAAATAGTATATTATTTGCAATATCGTGTCAAACAAACAGCATTATATACGGGTTTGCTATTGAAAAATTCTATTCTACGCCGATAAGATTAGCTTTTTTTATACCTTCCGTCTCCCTCATATCCAGTATAAGTTGTTCTAGTCCACATGTCGCATCATCCATGTTGAGGGCTATCATAATAGTCGCGATGTTATTTACTGGCGGGCTCTGATTTATCGTCCATATACTGTATGAGTGACTAGCAATCACGCGGATCAGCTTCTCCAGCACACCTGCCTCATGTCGTAGTTGCATGGAAATGATTGCCCTTTTGCTCGTCTTCTTGGCACTCAGCTCCATCACGTAATCCTTGTACTTATAATACGTACTACGCGAAATGCCCACTGTTCGCACCGCTTCACTGATGTCAGGAACCTCGCACTCGGCAAGCAGTCTGCTAGCTTCAACAACTTTCTCAAAGTATTCGGGCAGAATTTTTTTATCTACTATAAGATACCTACTATCCACCTTCTACTCCTTACCTTCACTAGCGTACTTTTTAACTTCATCCTTCATCCTATCCACATCGATGATATCCCTGTGCTTAACTTCCTTTTCAAATATCGCACGAAGTGGGCTAGGAATCTCTGTGCCAGTAATTTCAGACAATTTCTCCATGTCTGCCTTATCATCTCCTGATGCTTCTTCTCCGAGTGCCGCAAGCACTGAACCCGTAAACTTATATGGAGAAGCCGTTGATAGAACTACATTCTTGGAAGCAGATACTCCATCATCGATGAACTTATCAGAGGCGGCCCATGCGATGGCAGTATGTGTATCCATTACATAGCTCGCGTCCTTAAACAATCTGCCAATAGCAGCTGCCCCCTCTTCATCCGAGCATGCATACCCTACAAAATCTCCCTTTATCTTGGATAGTTCATCTTCACTTATCTGATACTCGCCAGTCTCAGCAAGCAACTTCATATACGCTTTAGTCTTGTCAGCTCCGCACACGAAGTACAGCAGCCTCTCAAGGTTACTCGATACGAGGATGTCCATCGATGGTGATGATGTCTTATAAAATTCTCTCTTCTTGTCATAGTGTCCCGTCTCGAGGAACTCAGTGAGCACGTCGTTCTTGTTAGAAGCGCAGATTAGCTTTCCAATCGGAAGCCCCATATGCTTAGCGAGGTATCCAGCCATGATGTCTCCAAAGTTTCCAGTAGGAACTGTGTAATCAACTGCATCACCTAGCTTAATCTCGCCTGCATCCACAAGGCGCTTATAAGCTGCGAAGTAATAAACCACCTGCGGAACTAGCCTACCTATATTGATGGAGTTAGCGCTCGACAGCGAAACTCCTTCGCAAGGTCTCGGAATCTCCTGGAATAATTTCTTAACCCCTGTCTGAGCATCGTCGAAGTTTCCTCTCACTCCGAACGCCTTGGTATTAGCGCCTGATTGAGTTACCATCTGAAGGCGCTGAGTCTCAGATATACCTTTATCCGGATAGAATACTGCTATTCTAATCCCTGGAACATCTGAAAATCCATGAAGTGCAGCGCTGCCCGTATCTCCGCTAGTAGCTGTCAGTATTAAGATCTCATCCTTAAAATCATTGAGCTTTGCTGCCTCTGACATTAGGTTAGGAAGCGCAGAGAGCGCAACATCCTTAAACGCACAAGTAGGCCCGCAGAAGAGTTCTAGTATATATCTACCATCTACGCTTACTAGAGGAGTAATTTCTTCTGCTGTGAACTTATCCTTGTAGCTTCTCGTGACTATAAAATCTATCAATTCTTCTCCATAATCAGGAAAGAACTTCCCGAACACCTTCTTAGCCATACCACGGTAGTCCTCGGCTATTACCTCTTTATAATCTAGCTTTAGTTCGGCTAAATCTTCTGGAACGTAAAGTCCCCCGTCTTTAGCAAGTCCATCGAGTACTGCCTGTGACGAAGAAACCTTGTGATTCACATCTCTTGTGCTTATATAATTCAACATTTTATCTCTCTTTTCTGTTGCGTATTTTGTGTTTTTATGATACATTATTCCTCGTAGGAATACAAGTGTTTTTCACACAAGGACACGACATACAAAAATGGACATAGAGAGGATTTAAGAGTATATAATATGAAGATTGCAATTCTCGGATACGGAGTAGTCGGAAGCGGCGCATACGAAGTCGCACAGGCTGCTCATAATATAGAAGTAAAACGCGTGCTCTACAAGAGGCCGATAGATGAACTCGGAGATATCGTAACTACTGAGTACGAAGATATTTTGAATGATGAGGAGATTGAGCTAGTTGCAGAGTGCATAGGTGGTCTCCACCCAGCATACGAATATGTATCTGCTGCTCTTAAGAGTGGCAAGCACGTAGTAACACCTAACAAGAACCTAGTTGCAGCATACTGGGATGAACTACACGATCTCGCTAGAGAGCATGGAGCTGAATTCCGCTACACGGCTTCCGCTGGTGGCGGAATCCCATGGCTTTTCAATCTAAGGCGTCAGTCGAGAAGTGACGATATTTTATCTATAAGTGGAATCGTCAACGGCACATGCAACTACATTCTGGATACTATGCATAACGAGCCAGTTGATTTTGCAGAGATCCTAGCAAAGGCGCAGGAGCTCGGATATGCGGAGAAGGATCCGACTGCAGACATCGGAGGTTTCGATACACAGCGCAAGTGCGTGATTTCAGCGAACCTCGCCTTTGGCACAAGTATTTCCGAAGAAGATGTACCTGTGTTCGGAATTCAGAATATCACAGCTGGAGACATCAAGTATTTTAATGAACACGGATACACTTGTAAGCTGCTCATGAATGCAGGTCAGACCGATGCTGGTGCTTACGCATATGTTGAGCCTACCCTTGTTAGCAGAGGCGCACTCGAATCCAGCGTTCCAGCGAATAACAACCTCATCAGCCTGACGGGAAATCACATCGGTACACTCAGTTTCTACGGACAAGGTGCTGGCAAGTACCCTACCGGAACTTCAGTGATTCAGGATGTGCTAGATATTGAAAATGGCTGGAAGTTCTCAGTCAAGAGTGAGAAGAACGATGTATCTGTTGACAACAGACTTGAATCTCATAGATATTACGTAAGGGAAAACGGTTCATGCAAGATTACAGGGCCATTAAGCGTTACCGAGGCACACAGATTAGCCTCCGAGAGAGCAGCGACGAGCATTTCTTCATGGCAGGAATAAGGGAGTAGATATATACTAATGATTAAAGTTGCAAAGTTTGGCGGTTCATCGCTCAGTGATGGTGCGCAGTTTGCCAAAGTAAAAAATATAATTGAGCAGGACCCTAGTCGCAGAGTGGTAGTGGTTTCGGCACCAGGCCGCCGCACTTCGGACGATAACAAGGTGACAGACCTTCTATACCTAGTGAAAGCACACATCAAATATGATGTATCTTATGACAGTATATTTGAGATGATTGAGCAACGCTACATGGACATCCGCTCTGAATGCGGTCTGTCGCTCGATCTTGACCACGAGTTTGAGATAATTAGGAGCCAACTCAACAAGAGTGTTTCCATGGACTACCTCGCATCTCGTGGAGAATTCCTTAACGCGAAGCTTATGGCTGAGTATCTTGGATACCAATTTGTGGACTCTGCAGATCTCATCAGTTTCAAGTACAACGGCGATGTAGATATGGAGAAGACAGAGCAGAACTTCAAAGAAATCTTTGATGTATATAACAAAATCGTAATTCCGGGATTCTACGGAAGCCTTCCAAATGGCGATATCAAAGTATTTTCCCGAGGAGGCTCCGACGTATCAGGGGCTATCGCAGCGGCTTCACTAGACGCAGATGTGTACGAGAACTGGACCGATGTTAGCGGCATCCTGATGGTAGATCCTCGCATAGTTGAAAATCCAAAGAGTATCGCCCGCGTTACATACGCAGAGCTCAGAGAGCTTTCTTATATGGGAGCTGCGGTTCTCCATGAAGACACAGTCTTTCCTGTACGAGCTAAGGATATTCCGCTCAACATCAGGAATACCAACGAGCCTGATAATCCGGGTACTATAATCCGCGAGAGCTTCGGCGAAGATAGCCCAGAGGAGAGCAACAGATTCATCACGGGAATTACCGGCAAACGCGATTTCTCACTGATTAAAATTGCTAAGGGAAATATCGGAGAAAATCTAAATACACTCCGTAAGGTTCTCAACATATGCGAGCAGCACGATGTACCTATATCGCAGATTCCTAGCGGTGTTGACAGCTTCTCAATCATCACTCCATCATCCAAGCTCGAGCAGTGCAAATATGATGTGCTTTCGGCTATCAAGAAAGAATGTGGCATCGATGCCGAGATTGACCAGGGTATCAGCATGATTGCAATTGTCGGGAGACAGATGGCATACAAGACAGGAATTTCTGGCAAGCTATTCGGAGCGCTAGGTGTTAACAAGATCAACATTCGTATCATCGAGCAGTGTGCGGATGAAATCAATATAATGATTGGTGTGTTTAACGAAGATTTTGAAAAAGCGATTCGCGTGCTATACGAAAGCTTTGCAAAGTAGCAAGAAAGGGGTTTGGGATCGGTCAGATTCCAGTAGATAAGATATGAAAGAATACAGATTAGGAATACTCGGTGCTACTGGTGCCGTTGGACAAGAGATGCTCAAGGTACTTCAAGAGAAAGACTTCCCTCTATCAGAGCTCAGACTACTCGCTAGCAAGAGAAGTGCTGGCAAGGAAGTTCAAACTGAGAAGTACGGAACAGTTGTGATTCAGGAGGCAACTGATGACGCATTTGCAGGACTAGACTTCGTGCTCGGTGCTGCGGAGAACGATATTTCAATTAGATTTACCGATGCAATTAAGGCTTCAGGGGCTACATATATTGATAATTCTAGTGCATATAGGCTCGATGATAACGTACCTCTAGTTGTTCCAGAGGTCAATCCAGAGGACGCCTTTAAGCATAGTGGAATTATTGCGAACCCAAACTGCTCGACTATAATCACACTTGTTGCTATAAACGCAATCAATAAGCTCTCCCCTATCAAGGGGCTCTATGCCTCGACTTACCAGGCAGTGAGCGGAGCTGGTGCAGGTGGACCGATTGAATTATTCGAGCAGACGAAGCAGGTACTAGATGGAGAGAGTAGCTCAATAGAGCCAAAGGTATTCCAGCACCAGATTGCTTTTAATCTAATCCCGCAGATTGGTGGTTTTGGAGACAACCTATACACATCTGAAGAAATGAAGCTCCAGAACGAAGGTCGTAAGATCCTTCACCTTCCTGAGCTAAAGGTATCTTGCACATGCGTAAGAGTTCCTGTTGAACGTTCGCACTCAATCTCTGTAAACGTAATCACAGAAGATAGACTAGAGCTTGATAACGTTAGAAAGGCTATCGCAAGTGCTAAAGGCTGTAAACTCGTAGATGATCCTGAATCACTTAGCTACCCAATGCCAATCGATACTAGCGATCAGACATCGTATTCATTGGACGCATCAGACGTGATCTTGTATGCGAGAACGGCATCAACCTATGGTGCGCAGGAGATCAGGTTCGTAAGGGTGCTGCAACTAACGCAGTGCAGATTGCTGAGCTGCTGATCAATGCCTAGAACAGAGCTTAAAGCTGAGTGATACAAGAATTCAATAAACAAAAGACAAAGCAGGAGGACAGCGCTATGCCGCATGTCCTCCTACTTTATATAGTTATAGAAAAAGGTTCACACCCTCCCCTCGGATTATTTTAATTATAAGCTTCACTTATTTTTGTGCTGTCAATATGAGATTTTTTAAATTCTGTCGTCTTTCTTATTGTTTGTATAATTCGTACTCAATATGACATCTCCCATTGTCCATATGCTTATTATTCCAGAACCATAGACACAACCATTCTTATATATGTATCCTCGAAAAACCGTATCATACCCGCTGTATGTCTCCGTTATAATCTCAAAAATCCCATTTGGGAATTTATCTACAAATTCTCTCATTCTGTATCTTGTTCCGGTGAATGATCCATATCCAAGCTCAGAATCAAAAACTATGATATCGCATTCTTCGTAATCAATGCCCTCAAACAGCATAGTAGCAGGATAGCTTTTCTCATTATCACCATTATACTCATACACTTTGTCAAGCGTCAGAGTAAGACGCTCTGCTTCTACGCTGATTTTGATGATTCTACTATCATGAAGACTGAATGGTATGTTGTTATCAACTCTCCTTTTTTATATTCATAACCACCTCCACATTAGTATTAACATTAACTAGATCAATGCTAATGCTCCTGGGAGCGCCTCGGGAGCAAAAAAAGCTACTCCTACAATAGCAACAAATATCACCGCTGCTATTATTAAATCTTTTGCATTTATAAGATTGAGACCCCTTCTTTTCATTTATGCCTCTTCAGACTTAGCCTCTTCCCTGCGTAGCTTTTCAGCCTTCTCCTCATCGATAATCTTCTGAGTCTCAACGAATCTCTTTACCTTCTGGGTACTTGTCTTCTCCATAGGTTCATCAGTTGTGTATACTCTCTTGATTCTCTTGTATGGAGGAAGTTTGTCATTGATTTTCTCAACATCAGCCTTTACTATCGCATTGATTTCTTCAGGCGTCTTACCCTCAAATCCTTCTGGGTTATACACGAGCTTCAGTGTAACAACGAGGTCACGCTCATCCTCAGCACTCGGAATACCGACGATAATCGCCTCTTCTTTGTATGGAAGTACATTTAGCTCCTGCTCGATTTCCTCAGGGAATACGTTCTTTCCATTCATCAGTACGATTACGTTCTTCTTGCGGCCTGTGATATAAAAGTATCCGTCCTTATCCTTATATCCGAGGTCTCCTGTGTGGAACCAACCATCGTAAATGCACTCGTTCGTAGCTTCTTCATTCTCGTAGTAACCGAGCATGATGTTCTCGCCGCGAGCGATAATCTCTCCGATACCATTCTCATCTGGCTCGTAAATATCCATGCCAACTCCTTCGATTGGAATTCCAACCGAACCAGGTCTTCTGTATGCAGGTCTCTCTGCAGAGAGTACTGGCGAAGTCTCTGTTAGGCCATAACCCTGTAGACATATAACTCCGAAGTCATTCCAGCCCTTAATGCACTCTGGATCAGCAGCCGCGGCTCCGAGGATTACCATTCGTAGTTTGCCACCGAACGCCTCGAGAACACCTTTGAATACAGTTCTTCTGATATCAATACGAGCCTTGCCAAGCGCTCTTACAACCTTACTCATGGTTTTGAGTCTACCAGCAAGACCTTCCTTTTCAGCCTTCTTGAGAACACGGCTATACATAGTCTCGATGAGAAGTGGAACTCCTACAAAGATGGAAACACCGTACTCCTTGAAGTTCTGCTGGATATACTTAAGCCCATCGCAGTACACAGTCGATGCCCCTGCGGCAAACATAATAATCTGGCATGTGAGGCCGAAAGTGTGATGATACGGCAGAAGCGAAATATTTACATCAGTATCATAAATCGGCTCGGATGCGATAGTATTAACTACATTTGAAACAACATTGCGCTGCGAAAGCATTACTATCTTGGACTGTGAAGTCGTTCCCGATGTAAAAATCATGAAAGACATCGTATCTGGATCGATTGTGACAGCGCTGTACTTATCAGAACCAGCGTCCACAAGCTCCTTACCCTCAACCGTAAGATCGTAGATATCTGTCTGATCAGTGGTCTTGAATAGAGGGAATGCGGCCTTGATTCTAGTCTTCCCTGTAGCAATCGCCTTAGCAACAGACTCGGCTTCATTCTCGTCATAGAAGATAACCTCCGCCTCACTACGAACTAGAGAAGTCTCAAACTCATCATACTTTAGCTCCTTATCAAGCGGAACTGTAATATTTCCCGTAACGAGAGTCGTTATATTCGCAAGATACCAATTGTAGCTGTTCTTACCGATAATAACGATTCTAGTATTCGAGAAGCCTCTACATAGAAGTGCCTCTCCGAGACATCTAATCTCCTCATAGTATCTGCTGTAGGAAATATCGCGATACTCTCCATTACCCTGCTTGAGGGTGAATGCCTTGTTAGCTCCGTACTTGCTAACAGAAGCTTCCATTATCTCTCTAATATTCTCCAAAATTACCTCCGTCTATCCGACTATCACTTGCCCCTTGCAAATACCGTCCACCAAAACCCGCTAGAGCGTAGTGTTCCGGCATGCCGAAGGAGCACGATTTACGAAAAATTATAAAATAGTTTTGAAAACTATATTATTTAGTATAATAATCTAGGTATATGCTGTATGATACTCCATTTAGCACGATTTATCAATATTTAATTTGATTTTTATACAGGCATACATGTGCAAATGGTTGAAAAATACAAGTTATCAGAAATTTGAAGCTCACGGCGAGCTGTGATACTATCCTATATGGAAGCACAACTGGAAGGAACTTATGGAACAGAGAGAAATGATGCAGGACAGCACAAGGCTTCACCTACCGCGCTGGGATGAGCTGCCAGATATATCGCTATATATGGATCAGGTGCTATCGCTGATAAATCCTCATTTTCAAGACACATACGGTGATAGCTATTTGCTGACTAGCACTATGGTCAATAACTACGTTAAGCTAGGGGTCATCCCATCTCCTGTAAAGCGCAGGTACGACAAGGAAGCCATCTCACGGCTTTTCGTAATTGTCACGCTCAAGTCTATATTTAACGTGCAAGAGATTGCCGAGCTGATTTCAGCTATCGATGATGACAATAGCCTCGGATATGAGATTTCCGAATCTTACGACCTATACTGTAGTACACTTGAGGCTGCAATCGCTTCGACTTATGAGGATAGTATTTATCACACTAAGCCCGAGCAGGATTATTTTAGAGTAATTGAAGACGTTGCAACAGCTGCCGCTTATCAGCTAATAGTGAAGCGTAGGCTGAAACTGAGACGAGAAAGAACGGAAGAAAGGAAGAAAGTATGATATATAAGCCAGAAGGTGTCTGTGCCCAGCTCCTGAATCTAGATATCGAGGACGGCATAGTAAATCAGTTGAATTTATAGGTGGCTGCGCCGGAAACACCCAGGGACTAGCCAGTCTAGTTAAAGGAATGCCGGTCGATGATGTAATCGAAAGACTAGAGGGTATAAAATGCGGATTCAAAGATACATCATGTCCGGACCAGCTTTCTGAAGCGCTAAAGCAGTACAAAAATGAGCAGCAGTAGATGCTGCCGTTTTTTGTACACACCATGTTCCATAGATTGAGCGTATAGAATTTATTTGTTGTAATATTTACTAAATGCCCTATAGATAAAAGGAAGAATCATAATTACAACAATTGAATATAGAATTATTAACATAGGAATTTGCATTATCACTATTCCTCCAAATTGATATATAAGTGGCAATTTAATGCAGTTATAAACATTTATTAACTGATCCGGAGTAATATTAAAAACTTTTCTAAACGGAAGTATTCTTCCAATGAACGGCGATAATATAAATAAAACTATTGGAAAACACATGGACAAAACCTGGGAATGTGTTTTTGCCGACACAAACATTGTTATTGCTACTGAAAGCATAACTCCTACATATCCAGATAGCATTATTACCATGTATCTTTGTGAAAATGTGTATGCATAAATAGAATAACTATCCTCTATTTGAATTGGAGATGATGCTCCACTTACACCCATAACTCCGAAGGATATTATTGACATAATTAGCATAGCGCCCCAATAAATTACGCTTGCCATAAGCAACCCAGTTATTATTTTTGTTGTTGTCCCCCTAGTTCTACCCCTCTTTGTACTGAAGAAAATCGAATCTGCACCAAGTCGGAATTCCTCCGAGAATAATCCCGATGAAAAAAAAGATACTAAAACTAATAATATCATCGAATATGTTGTCACGTACAAACCCATGGTTTTCCATGATTCTGCTGGGGCGTATTCAAAAGGCTTATGTACTTTTTGGAATTGCCTTTTTAAGTACTTTTTCTTCGCCTCTTGATTATCATATTCTTTTAACATGTGATTGATATTCTTTTCTCTTATATAATAAATATCCCTCGCTTCATTAATATCCAAGTCATTAATTACCGAGTCATCAAAATCTTTATCATAACAAAGAGTGCTGACAATCATATCTTTTATATCACCGTATTCCTGTTCATTTGCTGCATATAAAGAATCAGAAATCATACTTCCGTACTTCTTATTTAGATTTTTTTCTTTCTGAATTATTTCGTAAAAAATACCAGGAGTTAATGCCCCTTTATATTTCAACTTCGCTTCATTTAGCTTTCTTGGTGCAGATAACCCATTGTGAGTCTTACCATCTTTGTCTACAAAATTTATACTCCATATTGAAAAAAAGCTAAATACAACTGCGATAACAACTAAAACTAGCACCAGAATTCTGTTAATCCTATTACTAAATAATTTCTCAAATTCACATCTAACCATTACTATCACTACCATTCTCGCCAAAATGATATAAAAAAACGTCTTCAAGAGTTTTATCAACACTTATTGAATTTTCTGCAGGTCGTTCTTTTGCCAAAATACGCGCCTGTATATACTCTCCATCATTCTTAATTGCACCAATAGGATTTGTAAAATTGGAGATAAAGTTTTCCGCTTTTTCTGTCTTTTCGCGATAAATCCATACATTGCAAGGAAGATTGCCACACAATTCATTTATTGTTCCCTGATCTATTATTCGACCTTCCTTCATTAGAAATACCTCTTTGGCAATAGCTTCAATATCTGAAACAATATGTGTAGACAATAATACAATTCTATCTTTTGATAAATGATTGATGAGATTCCTAAATCGTATTCTTTCCATTGGATCAAGTCCTGCTGTAGGCTCATCTAATACAAGTATCTTAGGATCATTCAAAAGTGACTGTGCAATACCTACTCTTCTTTTCATCCCCCCCGATAGTTCTTTCATTTTTTTTAATGAATCTTTTTGCATTCCGGTAAGCTCTAGCAACTCATCAATACGTCTTTTTACGACATCTTGCTTAAGACCTTTTAAGGAAGAGATATACTTTAGATATGCTGTAACAGTAAGCTCTGGATAAAACCCAAATTCCTGTGGTAAATATCCTAAAATATCTCTGTACTTCTCATCCATTTCAAAGATATCTTTATTTTCATAATAAATAGTTCCTTTCGTAGGTTTCATAACTGTACAAATCATTCTCATCAGAGTAGTTTTACCAGCACCATTTGAACCTAAAAGTCCATATATGCCAGGTTGCATTCTAATCGAAATATCGTCAACTACAATCCTATCTTTAAATCTTTTTCTCACTCTATCCAAAATTAAATCCATTCTTACTTCTCTCCTTATATTTACTGTTTTTATTTAAAGCTTTGTACACACTATAAATAATCAATAAAAAAGAAACCGCAAATAAACAAATCCAGATCCAAAAAGTTATCTTACAATAAATTGATTCATTAAGTACTATAGTCACCCAAATTAAATTAGCAACAATACATATAACCACAGTTGTTAGCTCACTAAAAGGATTACTACAAGAGAAAACCATCATACATATTGTTGCTGCAATCATAATAGGGAAAACGAATTGCTTTAATATATCTACAAACAAAACATTTTGAAGTTGTGTTGCAGCAGTGCAAAAAAAGCTTAGAAAAATCGTATCCACAATTCCAAAAGCTATAAGTTTTGCTGCATATACATTTCTTAAATTAAATAATGAAGCATCTTCTATTTCCATTGATTTATATTTCATATTTCCCCATAATTCAGGGATTATTAATATTACAAACAATGTAGCAAAAATACTCATCCCTCTATATATATAATTAGCATCACCAGATATATATAACCACTGACACGCAAATAAAAGTAATGCGCCTTGAAGAATCCACCATCGCTTCCTCATAATCTTCATTTGAAAAATAAGAAATTCAGCAAAGTTAATACGACTTATCTGCTCCTTTTCTATCATAAGTTCTGTTGCTTTGAAAACAGTATTATCTACAGCATCCTTTGGTGGAATTGATTTAATCTTACGTGGCATATTTCTAAGCAAAAGTTCTATTTTTTTATTGGAAAAATTCTTCTTATTCATACTTCTCCTTCCAAAAATTCTTTTATCATCTCTTTACCTTTTCTCAATCTATATTTTACAAGAGGTAATCCAATTCCACATATTTCTGCAATTTCACTTTGTTTTCTGCCAAGAAAAAAATACAACACTATTATCTCTCGTATGTCATCTGGCAATCTTTCAACTGCTATCTTCGTATCAAGATACTCAATCTCAGTACAGTATCCATCACTACTCGAATTAAGCCTACTCACCACACAATCAATTGAAATTTCCGTGTTTCTCCTTCTCTTTTTTTCATCAATACATTTATTTCTTGCAATTGTATAAAGATAATTTAGAAGTTTTCCATTATGAATATACTTATGAATACCCTTAATAAAAGTTAAAAACACCTCTTGAGTTAAATCCTCAGCTGTATAAACATCGTTAGAATGATATCTACAAAAGTCAAATATACTCACATAGTATTTGCGGATTATTTTCTCCACAGCTTTAGTATTCCCTCTTTTTGCCTCACGGATTAATATATAATCCGTATTAATGTTCATAAAATATCATCCTCCCAGTTTTGGAAACTCTCCTTTAATAATTATAACGATTAAGTTATTTAAAAAGATAGTAAAGGACACATTATTTTTCTTTATCTTACTGTTATATTTTTTCATTTAATTTGGTAATAATTATAAAATGTAGCTACTTATATATTAATAATGCATCTAATTGTTCTTTTTCTACGCCCCTATTTACAGAAATAATTTTATATGGTAATTATAGGTTACAAGCAATTAGCACCTCTATAATCAAAAGTGTACTTTAAGCACTGGAGGTAGAATTATGAAGAAATCAAAAGCGTTAGCTATAGCGATTGCTATTGTTTTAGCTCTGCCTGTACTTTCAATTTATGGTAACACTAAGCTTGGACATTCAAACGCACATGACGCTAAGCCTGAACAGTACCATGGAGTTTACTACAGAAATACGTTAATAAGAAAATACAAACATTATAGCTCCTATAAACGCTCATCTAGCAATGTAAAGAGCGCTGTAGATGGCACCCCAATTACACCAGATAGGGCTGTGACTTTTCGTGCATACGTAACTGGCGATACGCTTGGTTACCGTGTAAAGAATAACTCATCTATAAATAACGGTTTTACGAACCGAAATGTCGTTGATGCGCTTAATAAGCGTATGACTGAAAGTATTCCTTATACGCCTTTATTTGTTAATGACATTAATAATATAGGAACTGTTACAGTCGTGCTGAATGGTGAAAAAGGCAAGGTACAGTATCTCGGTTTCAGAGCTGTCTATGCCACCGAAGAATACGAAGTGAAGATGTTCGAACAGAGAACTGGGAAGCTAATTGGCTCGAGCCACTACAAACTATATAGACCAGTTTACGGAGAATTCGCCCTGCTTGATGATGAAGAGTAGCACAACCTTATAATTAAAAACTTTGAATGCGATAAGAGGGATGGCATAGCCACCCCTCTTTTTCTCTATTAACGCTATTTTATTTCATCCCATTTTATGAATTCACTTGTCGCCTCATGAATTTACTTGGATTTCTCTTTAGCTGCCACGATATACGGAACTTCTACAAAGAGCACACCACCTATCATATTTCCAACCGACACTAGTCCGAGATTATACAGGTATCCACCAACAGTAACTGCTTCATTCCCGCCATTATTAATAAGTGCAAGAGCAAGAATCGTCATATTAGCAACGCTGTGCTCAAATCCAGTGGCAAAGAACGCAACGATGCACCAGAATACCATGATGAGCTTGCCTGCATCGGTCTTGCATCTATAGCTGCACCACACCGCAAGGCACACGAGGAAGTTGCAAAGCGCACCTCTAGTAAGAAGTGCGATAGGTGAAAGGGTCATTTTTACCGCCGCTGCACCGACTACCGCTGCCCTTGTACCATCTATGTATAGACCGGTCAAATTGAACAGTCCAGCGAGAAGTGCCGAACCTATAACGTTGCCCAGCCAGCAGATGACAAATATCTTGAGGACACCGGCTAGCGTCACTCTTTGCTTCATATACCCGACAGCAAGAACCATATTGTTGCCTGTAAAAAGCTCTGCACCGGCGATTATTATAAGGCTGAGAGCGACACTAAAGAATATAGCCATGACGAGCTTAGCATATGGCTCGCCCTGGAGCTGCCCGCCTAGAGTAAACGAAATCAGCACTCCGAAGCCTATGTATATTCCTCCGAGTAGTGACATAATAATATATCCGCAAGGGTTTTCTTTAAGAAGTCTAACCTTAGCTTCTGCTCCATTCGAAATAGCTGCGATCTCTTCTCTATACATGTGCCGTCCTCCGATAACGCTCTTCCTAAGTACTTAATATGATACATTATAAGCGATTGGAATTAAAGTTATTGCAGGAGGAATGTGGCATATAAATACAATTAAAATGCATCAAATTATGGTCAAAAGATTTAAAATATAGTTAGATTTTATCTTTACAGACTGGAGAACTTTTACGTGAGCAATCAAGTTCCTGAATAGGTTCATTACGGTGATGGTATAGGAGCCGTAATAGTTGACTACGCTTTATACATTTGGATGGTCTTTGAAATTAAAAAGGCTCTCGACGCAATGGGATATTATAAACTATGTGGCAGTTAGCGTTGACCTGCCATATGTTTATCTAATATGCTTAGCTAGTTTAGATATCAGTGCTTTTCTTTTTCTTTTGCGCAAACAAACTTGGAATATATTACACTAATCAAGAAAGATGCAATCAGTAATACTAGAAAAACTATTTCAGCCATATCACTGGATATAGTAAAAAACGTAATCATAGATACTATTCCCACAATTATTAGTAGTATGCCTAGAAATTTATTGCTCTTCTTCCACGTGACATCGTTATACTCAGACCAAGCGATTCTAATTCCAAGTATTGGATTTCTGGGTACAAACATGCATGCAGCTCCCGTTAATACACTAACTGTGAATGCTATTAATAAGAAAACGTCAAAGTTAGTCATTGTTATCCCCCTTGCCTTAACCATACCTTATTGCTATAATCAATGTAGCCAGCGAAGCTATCAAATTGATAGTTGCAGTGATGAGGTTAAGTATTTCAGCCTTGTTGCTGCTTTTTTATATATCATCTAACATTATTATAAGCATAATTTGACAATAAAGGTTAGAAAAGGAAAAACTTCTTAATTTCGATGCGAATTAATATATTTAGTTTTCATAAAAGCCACCTGTCTAATCTTTATTTTTAATCTTCACTATTGTTCCATTACTTTTTTCTAATTCTTTCATTTTTTTAATTCTACTTTCAAATCTTATAAAATACAAAAAGCTAAATATCTTTAATAGATAAATAGCCTTTTTGAATTATTTATAAATATTTCGTTACATTTACATTGAAATTATCTTGTTGCATGATTAGGATAGTCTATCATCATGAGTTGCAATAATCATTGTTATCAATGTTTATTTATTTCACGTATACCTCGAACTCCATTTGCTATACCTAATATCATTGCCATTAGCGATATTAGTTTCAATTCCACTTTGCCTCCATATACAATAGTTTTAATAAAAACCATTGCGGCAAGTATTCCAACTAATATTTGTAGTATTGATAGAACATACCTGTACTTACTTCCCATAATTCATACCTACTAATATCTTCTCACCGATTTCTTTGTAATAAATATATTTATTGCGAAATATATATTTATTGTTCCAATTGTTTCAGACAATCTTCTAATAATGTTGGGATAATATTCATGATACGGCAGTATGTATGCCAACACCACACATGCTCCTCCTATTGCAACTGTTACCACAAAGCTCACGATACGATTTTTCTTTGACAACAAATCACCATAGTCATTTTTTTTATATTTCTTTGCCATTAACAATGTTGATAAAAAAACCAAAGGTGAGAAAGGCACAAACAACAATGCCACCATGTTAATAGCCATAATTATGGTTATCGCTACCATAATTCAATGTAACCGCTATTAGGAACAGCATCTACAGAATCAAATTTTCTAGCTAAAAATGTTCCTAAATCAAGATAAGTATCTACTAAGGGTTTATAGCTAAGTGCCATAGTTTACCTCCTTTACAGTAGTTATATATTTCCTATTATAACACAAACCACTGAAAATCATCCATGTCACTTATTAGTTGTGTCTGCATTAGTATTTTTTGAGATAGTCCTTTTTTCAATGCTTTTCGCTTTACCACTTCGGACTGTCCAGCATCCGCAGAACCCCTGGGGATTCAAATCCCTGTCTTTACATAAAAAATAGGTAGCACATAAAGTGCTACCTATTTTTTATGGCGGAGAGAGAGGGATTTGAACCCTCGCACGGGAATTACCCGCCTGCTGGTATTCGAAGCCAGTCCCTTCAGCCTCTTGGGTACCTCTCCACAAATGATATCCTGGAGACTAACGACCAATAAGGGTCAAAAGCCTCAACCAGAAACTAAGCCCAAGACGGGGGCGGAAGTATCTGCAGGATACCGCGAAGGTCATTATAGCATAGGCTTATGGTGTACGCAAGTATTCGCAAGCGACGTAAGAATGCGCATAGTTACTTAGCTCTGCCCTTATCATGCTTCCCAATTGGCACTGCAGCTTTTTTTCTGTGCCTTTTCACTAGGCAAGCAATCACGATTAGAACAACTATAACTGGACCTAATATCATAGCACCTAGATTAGATATATATGCCTCGGATGTAATCCAGCCCTTACTCACATTCTGTTTTACTACGAGCGGTGCGTCAGACACATACTTGCCATCGACATACACCTTTGCAACCGCCACCTGGTCTCCCTTCCTTAGCGGAGCCTTAACAGACCAATCACGCTTTATTTTTACAGTTATCTTTGCACGATCGCCCTTCTCGGTATACGCGTAAGCCGTCTCACTTGCATAGGCATCGACTATGGTGTTCTTGCCACCGCGAACTAGAACCTTTGTGACCTTTTTGCCTTTTGCGACAGGCTTATTCACCTTTAGATATTTGTATGCATATTCAAAAATCGCTTTTTGCATCCTTCGGACGATTTTTCCTTATCATCACCGAACAGCACGAGTACCATCTTCAGATCTTTCTTATCATAAGCGAGCACGATTGAAGCTTCACCGTTCCAGAAACCAGTTTTGCCAGCGACTACACCCGAGTTCCTGGTGCTGATCAGGTCTGTATGGGATTTCATGACGCGCGCTTCGTTTAGGTTGGTCGCTCCCATCTCGTATTTCTTGGTGCTTGCAAATTTATATACCTGTTTGTTCTTAAGCGCCGCCCTAGCAATCTTCATATAATCGCTAGCTGTAGTATAATGATTTTTCTTCCTTCATTCCATTTGGATTCACAAAATTAGTATCCTTACAGCCTAAAGCCTTTGCTTCGTCATTCATCATCTTAACGAATTCATCGACATTACCGTTCGATACGACCTCTGCGAGGCTATATGCGGCATCGTTCCCCGACAATATCATCAGTCCATACAGAAGCTGCCTAACCGTTACAACTTCACCCTCTTTTAGCTCCATTGAAGAACCACCGAGAGCAGCTGCCTCCTTCGATATCGTAACTTTTTGATCAAGATTTTTGATGTGCTTAACGACTAGCAGCGCTGTCATCAGCTTCGTAGTGCTAAATGGAGCTACGCGTTCATCCTTATTCTTCGAGAACACAACAGTATTCGTATTCTCGCTGTATAATACCGCACTCTTTGCATTTATCTCAGGTTCATGAACCTTTTTTTCTTCGTTTGGCTTCTTAGATGCTTCCGATTGCTTAGATGATCTTGCTGAGCCTGTATCATTAGCACCATATGAAAAAACGTAAAGCAAACCGGTGCTGAAGACCATGGTCATGCACAGCACCGTCAAAATCACTATTTTAAAACTCTTCTTGAGATTATCCCAAGCTTTCATCCCTAATCTCCAATCAAGATTTTTTCTTTATCTCATGTCGATATTCACACAATCGAATTCTAAGACCCATCACCTAAACCTGAAGATATGGCACTAGCACGCGCATCGCCCTATCCTTAATCTCAATCGTTAGCTCGTCAGTCTCCGTTATCTCACCATCAACGACAAACTTCATGTGCCCATTTCTAGGAACTATGTTGATCTCTCTTCCCTGCTTGAACTCAGTGATCTTCTCTATTCCTTTTATCTCATCAAGCTTTCCTTTTGAAATTTAGGTAGAACCTTTAATACAGTACGCCTTGGAATCCTATGCACGACTAACACGTCTGCTAGTCCATCGTCGAGCTTCGCTTTTGGGTTACTCTCGATTCCACCACCGCAAAATCTACCGTTTCCAATGGTGCACATCATAAGTGGCCCCTTAAAAAGCTGCTCTCCATCTATAGTAACCTGTAGATTCTGTCCCGACTTCTCGATGAGGTTTAGAAAAATCGATAGTCCGTATGATAAAGATCCACCGATAAAAGTCTTTTTATTAAAATAAGTCGCCAATATCGCAACGTTCCCGTCAAACCCGATATTGAACGCATTGAGTCCGATTCTGTTATAGCTCTTTCCATCTCTCTTGTATGAGTACGACATAACATCAATTACTTCTTCCTCAGCCAAGAGCTGTGACATGAGATCCCTATAATCAGTATTTCTCGTTCCACCGAAGTTGCGGATAAGGTCATTTCCACTGCCAATCGGGATAACTCCGAGTGCTGCATTTGCATGGCCGTATACACCATTTGCAACTTCATTTACAGTGCCATCCCCACCGCAAGCATAGATTCGCACTTCTTCGCCGTCTCGCTCTGCAGAAGCCGCAACCTTATCTGCGATGTGCGTCGCAGAACCTGGTCCAGTCGTATAATGTAGCTCAATGTCGAATTCCGAATCTAGCGCCGCTGCACTGATTTCTTTACACAGCTTGTCTGCCTTTGCCGTTTCCAGCAATCGGATTAATGATAAATGCATATTTCACTTATAAATGCCCTCTTTTTTAATTTATCGTTACATTACCTGTTCACTATCATAAATTAGCTTTGGTTTCGCACCGAGGTAGTCTAGTGAAACGAGTTTATAGTCTATACCACCATGCTCGCCCTTGATACCATTGGTCCACGCGACCATGCCGTGAAGATGTCCGTAGACACACTGCGTAACACCGTATTCCTGCATAATTCTGGTAAATTCCGTCTCTTCCACCTTCGCCGGCGGATAGTGCATCGCCGTGATAATTCTCGATGCGCCCTTTTTCTTCGCCTCTACAAGGCTATTTCTAAGTCTGCCTTGCTCACGCAAATACATCTTTTCATCATGCTCTGTATACGTAGCAGCGTCAGGTGTCGGCCAGCCGCGTGAGCCACAAATAGCAAGGTCTAGTGCCTCTACATAGTAGCAGTCATTTTGCAGAAAATGCATATCGTCGTAGAGTGTCCTAAGGTGCTGAATCCTGCACCACCAGAGATCATGGTTTCCGCGCAGCAGCACTTTCTGACCAGGCAGCTCATGAATCCAGGTCAGGTCAGCCATCGCCTCATCCAGCTTCAGACCCCACGATATATCTCCTGCAATTATTACAATGTCATCTTCTGTAACCAGTTCATTCCAAGCAACTTTAACTCGCTCTGCGTGGTCTCCCCATCCAGGTCCAAAGACGTCCATCGGCTTATCTATTCTCTCATCAAAGGAAAGATGAAGATCCGCAATGGCGTATATTTTCATACTTATTCCTCTTCGCCTTCAATATTATTAACTCTCTGTAGCGCCCTCTTCATCTGACGCATGCGCACACCTGCCAGTTCATCGATATCATCACTAGCTTGCTTTAGATGTCCTTGCGACTTGGCTAGAACCACCTCAAATCTTTCAAATTCCTTCTGTACAGCGTGCAGCAACTCCCACACTTCACTACTCTTCTTTTCTATCGCTAAAGTGTTGAAGCCCATCTGAAGACTATTAAGAAGTGCTGCCATCGTGGTCGGTCCGGCAATGGTTACCTTGTACTTCCTCTGCAGTGGTTCGATGAGTCCAGCATTAATCGCTTCAGAATACAGTCCTTCGAACGGAAGGAAGAGTATTGCAAAATCCGTCGTAATCGGTGGATTGATATACTTCGAGTTGATGTCTTTGGCTTCACTCTCGATTCTATTCACGAGCTTCTTTTTCGCCTCGCTAATCGCCTCTTTCTCCCCTAGGTCATACGCTTCAAGCAGTGCATTATAAGCATCTCCAGGGAACTTCGCATCGATAGGGAGGAACACATCGTGCTCATCCGTTCCAGGAAGTCTAATCGCAAACTCAACATTTTCTCTGCTGTTCTCCTTAAGCCTCGCATTCTTAACGTAGTGACTAGGCGGAAGCATCTGCTCGAGAATAGACCCAAGCTGCACCTCACCGAGTATACCGCGAGTCTTTACGTTAGACAGTATCTTTCTGAGGTCACCAACTCCCTGTGCAACTGACTGCATCTCACCGAGCCCCCGGTACACTTGCTCTAGTCTCTCGTTCACTAATCCAAAGGACTTTGTGAGCCTTGTATCCAAAGTCGTCTGCAGTTTCTCATCGACCGTATGGCGTATATTCTCGATCTGCGTGTTATTCTCAGCACGAAGCCTCGCCATGCTGTCATTGAGCTCTTTGAGCCTCAAATCCTGATGTTCGGACATCGTCATCTGGCTCTTAGCAATAGCATCGCCATACGCCTTAAAATACGTATCCATTCGCTCCTCATTGCCTTTCGTACGCATCAGAACGAGGATGCTCATGAGCATCGATCCCAAACACATAATTAATAACAATATCACAATAGTATTCATATATTTATTGCTTTACCTTTATGCTTTGACCTTCCAGCTACGCATCTCGGAGATTATCTTATAGATAACACCGCTGGTATATCCTCTGTTCTCTAGCTTTCTAGCCATAGATGCTATCTTGCGTTCATCCAGATATTCTGCCTCTTCGCTATATGAAGGATCCAGTAGCACGGTTTCTACCGAGTTCTCGTACCCTCTCATCGCTTCGGAACCGTATATGCTCTCTACTGCTATTCGCCTGGCATTTGCAAGCTCATTTACGCCCGCTTCGTACTTATAATCTTCTAAAGCATTTTCTGCAGTTAGAGTATCGATGCCCTTCTGCTCAAGTTCACGCTTCGCTCTCATACCGCCCCTAAGCTTCTCAAAGGAATTCCTGTAGAAAGCGAGTGCGTATTCATAGTCATCTATGTAGTGGTGAGCCTTAAGGTCATCAATTGCGCCCTCTATCTCGGAGTCCTCATATTCCTTTTCCTTGAGGTGCTTACGCATCTCCTGCTCAGTTCTCATGCGGTGCGATAGGTATCTCATAGCCTCGTCACCGACACCACGTTTCTTGCTCATATCCCCATATGCTCCTATCGATTTATTCGTTATGTGCGCTCACTTAACCGCAGCACTAATATTATATAGCTATATTTCAAGCCTAACAGCTCTGATATCACTAGCCCTTGTAAATACAGAATCATCTCTTACCGCAACTGCTACGTGTGGAAGCACATATCTCTTGCACTGCTCATCGCTCGATGTAGTCTCCGCATTACCAGCACTACACATCTCACTGCCTGGCAAAATATCATAGATACGCCACAGAGCGCCTCCATATATAGCACTATCCCACATTGTGCTAGGAGTATCATAAAAAACAGAACTTCAGGTAGCTTTGATAAGTGCCTCTCTCCTAGACCAAATTCGGAAGAATTCATCTATTCCTAGCTGTCTTACGCTCTCTTGCTCATCTTTATGGTAGAACTTTGCTGCGATTTTTTCCAGCTTCGCTTCTCTATTATACTGTATATCGAGTCCGCATGGTGTATCTGAAAAAATGATCGCCCAAGTATTCTCGCTGTGAGATATCGAATAGTCTGGAACACCAGCTATTCTCGGCTTTCCATTCTTATTAATCTCAATATTATCAGCTATATATCCAAGGATATCCTCATCTGTAAGCGTAGCTATTTTAGCCGTAATATCTATGTTACTCCCACTCTCGATAAGCTTTTTAATGCTTCTTGCAAGCAGTTCCCTACTATGTGCAGAATCCCTCTTGTATTCATTTGTATAGAATAAATACATAGCGACCTCCTACTTGCTCTCAAATAATTTCATAGCCTCTTTTATCGCCACTTCACCGGATGCAGCTTCCACATTAGGTGTTACGCCTTTCTCATTTATCTTTTTGCCATTTGGATCGATATACTCAGCAGTAGTCAGTTTCACTACAGATCCGTCCTTAATTTTAAATACCGTCTGGATTACACCTTTTCCATATGTCTTGGTACCGATTATTTTCACACCATTCGCTTTTAGTACCGCCGCAAATATCTCTGCCGCACTAGCCGTATCTTGATCTACAAGGACTGCAAGCTTTACATCGGCCGAACTGTTATCCGAAGTGTATTTCTTCGTCTTTTTCTTGGAAACTATCTTGCCAAGCTTCGCTTTTTTAAGAACTTTGTCTGCTGAGCCAAATGCTTCTTCGACTACCCCTCCGGTATTGCCGCGTATATCAACGATGATCTTGTCGCAATCCTCGGTTTTAAGCATCTCTATAGCGTTTTTGAATGATTTTGAAGTTCCCTTTCTAAATGTACTGATGCGTATATATCCAATGTGTTTTGATGAATCCTTTACCTCATATGCCACTCCATCATCTTCAACTTTGGAGCGTGTCAGCTTATACTTCTTAACTATCCCACCGCGTGAGATGGTAAATTCCACATCATTATCTTTATGATTATCCATGAGTTTAACTGCATCATCGAGGCTCTTAACACTTTTACCGTCAATCTTGAGCAGTACATCTCCTGCTGTTATCCCTGAATGCTCAGCATCGCTACCCGAGAGTACCCTATTCACCACGATTTTATCATTTTCATCGAGTTTTAGGGCAACCCCAACACCAGAATACGAAGTTAAATATCTGCGCTCAAATGCTTCGTACTCTTTCTCCGTCATATATTCTGCGTATTTGTCGTCTACAGTTTTGAGAATACCACTTGCGATGGCTTTGTCTATCCCATCATCATCCTGTTTATAATACGCCTTATTATTGATTATCTTCTGCAAATCGTAGTACTTTCCAAACTCATCATTAAGAGCTTCATACTGGTCGAGTTTATACTGAGAAATCAACCTGCCACCAAGAACACCATACATAATGATGACAGCGCAAATCACCGCAGTTCCAAAGCCTGCAGTAAATGCGATTATCAATGTTCTATGCCTCTTCAACATCGAGGACTCTGATTTGAACATTTCCCTGTCCTTCCACCTATTTATATCCATAACCCCATATACAGTTATTGGCTTATTGCTAGTTATGCGTTCATATACATCAATCGCCTTATTGAACAGTATGCACTGTACAGCACTTCCGCTCTGCACCACAGAAAATCTCGCATGCTTATTATCCGACAAGAACTTCCAATCTACGACCTGAACTTTTTCAAACTTAAATATAGGTTCTGGATTCCCTGTTCCAAATGGTGCAAATAACTCGAGCGCCTTCGCAAGCTCTATGGTCACCTCCGGAACAAATATATCTAAATCAGCATCGATTCTCCTATCAAATAGTGATTCGTTATCCGCAAGTAGTCCCGCCACATCTTCATTAAGCACAGCCCTGAGCTTATCAAGATTCTCTGATTCCATCGTAAAACCACAAGCTGCCTTGTGTCCACCAAATTTAACAAAGTAATCTGAATGACGATTCAAGAGTGTATAGAGGTCAATACTTTCTATAGAACGACCAGTTCCCTTTAGCTGTCCATCATTCGGAGAAACTATGACAACCGGTCGATTGTAACGCTCCTTGAGGTTACCTGCTACTATTCCAAGTATGCCTTCATGTGCATGTTCAGCCTCAATCATAATGAAGTCACCCTTTTCAAGCTCATCGTCAGCAAGATTTATACAGCTTTCAAATGCCTCTTGCTGTAGTTCTCTGCGCTTCGTATTAGTCTCCATAAGTTTAGTGCACAGACTTTCAATTTCATCTTCATCTTCGGATAGTAGAACTCTTACTCCGAGTGATGCATCTCCGAGCCTTCCTGCAGCATTAATCCTAGGAACTAGTGAAAAAGCAACGTTAGTAGAGGTGATATTGTTATAATCTACACCTGATAGTTCTGCGAGTCTTCTAAGCCCCTTATTCTTAAAACCAAGCCTCATTAGTCTGAGACCGTATTTTACCAGCGAACGGTTCTCATCCACTAGTGGCATTACATCGCCAATTGTACCGATTGCAACGAGCTCAAGAACTTCCGTGATTAGACTACGAGGAATCTCACAGTTACGACTTAATGCAAGTGCAAGTTTGTATGCTACCCCGACTCCAGCGAGTCCTTTGAATGGATATGTGTCATCAGGAGCCTTTGGATTAATAACGATTCCAGGTGCAACTACGTCTTTGATAGTATGGTGATCTGTAACAATAGTCTCGATACCTAGGCTATTTGCATAAGCCACTTCTTCCACTGATACAGAGCCACAGTCAACCGTGACGATAACCTCACCTTCATCCTGATATATCTGATCTATAGCAGTCTTGTTCAGTCCGTACCCTTCATCAAGTCTAGATGGTATGTAATATGTAACATTATCTGTGAGTGCACCAATAACCTTCATCAGGAGAGCTGTTGAAGTTACACCATCGCAATCATAGTCACCATATATAACAATTTAGAACCGCTATATATAGCATCTAACAACAAATCCACTCCCGCGTGCATATTTGCTAGCAGGAATGGATCATATGCGAGCTTAGGGCTTGGAGAGAGGAACTCATCGAGCTCCGCATCTCCCTCAATCCCTCTTATTTTTAATAGTTCGTTTAGCACAGGAGTGCTCTTAAAAATTTCTGTATTCATACTTTAGAATAAAATCATCGGGTTAACGTAGGTTCCGTTCTTAATCAAACTAAAGTGCAAGTGTGGACCTGTTGACCAGCCCGTACTTCCGATATATCCAACAACCTGCCCCTTAGTTACATACTGTCCATTAGATACTGCAAATCCACTCATATGTCCATATAGAGTAGTGTATCCGTTTCCAATTGAAATCATAACGCAGTTGCCGTAGCCACCATAGTACGAAGCCTTAGTAACGTATCCATTTGCAATTGCTCTGATAGGTGTTCCAGTTCTTAGTCCAGAAACGTCTACTCCATCGTGGTACTTCTTGGTCTTGAATATTGGGTGAACTCTCCATCCGAAAGGCGAAGTTATAGTTCCACCACTTACTGGCCACTGATATCCACTTGAAGCAGCTGGTGTACTTGGACTGCTAGTCGAACTTGAGCTACTTGAACTCGAACTAGAACTGTTTGAACTGCTTGAACTTGAGCTACTCGAGCTTGAGCTGTTCGAAGATGCCTGGCTTGCTGCCTGGGCCGCCTGCTGTTTTCTTAGCTTCTCTTCCGCTGCCGCCTGAGCTGCTGCTGCCTCTGCAGCAAGCTTATTTCCTTCAGCGTTCAGCTGATCCTGCTGCTTAGCATATTCATCTGCAAGCCCCTTGTATTTTTCGCGAGTTGCTTCGACTTCTTTTTTATTCTGCTCGAGGATTTTCTCCTGCTTAATCTGCTGCTGCTGAAGCGCTTCGATTTCCTTATAATCCTTCTGAAGCGAGCTGAGAAGCTTCTTATCACTGGAGAGCACTCGCTGAACCATGCTCACATTAGTGATGAGTTCGCTTACGTTACCCGAGCTTAGTATTACGTTGATAAATCCAGCGGTACCTGTCTTATACATAGCTCTAAGTCTTGAGTTAAGAGCTTCAGTCTGCTTGCTTACTGCAGCTTTCTTCGCTTCGAGCTTAGCCTGCGTTGCGTTAATTTCTGCCTGCGCAGCATTGATGTTTGCCTCTAGCTCTTCTACCTTCTTAGTAGCCTCTCCAACCTTAGCGCTGAACTCTGCGGATTTTGCACCAGCAGCAGCTGCTTCCTTCTTCTTCTGAGAGGCACTTGTTGCATATGACGGATCCGCTGCCACGAACGCTGAAACAACCATAGTTAAGGCGAGCAGCAAAACCACTACACACTTTGTTTATTCACCCTAGTCATACATCTCCTCCTTATCTATCTAGGAACCTTCTTATCGAAATTATACTTCCGCAAGTACCTACTCCAACTCCAAGCGCAATGAATATAAGCATTACGTTAGGAATCAAGTAACTAGTCGGAACTACTGGCACTGACAGCATTCTCATGATATCAGGTCCGACAACTCCAATAAGCTTGGAATATATCACGTACATGAGTGCCGTGGAAATTGTCGCCGACACAAAACCGAGAATAATTCCTTCAAATAGGAATGGTCCTCTTACGAACCAGTCAGTCGCCCCGAGGTACTTCATGATGCTAATCTCCTTGGAACGAGCAAATACAGTGAGCTTAATAGTATTTGCAACGATGATAACCGATACGATTATCAGGAATATCATGGTGATGATGGATGCAGTCTGTATGAAGTTCGTAATTCTCTGTAGCTTCTCAACTGTGTCCTGATAATACTTATATCTTCAACACCTGATATGGATGTTGCACTCTTAGAAATCTTATCCGCTACCGATTTGTCCTTAACATACACAAGATATGAGTTAGGCAACGGATTGTCCGCAAGGCTGTCGAGCAGATAACCATTATCACCCCAACGCTTCTTCATAATCTTAATGGCATCAGCCTTAGATCTGTATTCAACCTTGTCTACACCTTTGGTAGACTTGAGCTTGCTTCCGATATCGTTGTTGATAGTGTCAGTGTTGCCATCATTTAGAAAAACCTCAACGATATTGTAATCCTGCTTGATAACATTAGCGAATAGATCAACATTTACAAAAGACACGAAGAATAGACCGAGAATAAGCATCATCGCTGAAATAGCGAGTACCGCTGTGATATTCATACCTTTATTACGACCGATCTGTGAAATCGACTGCTTGAGTGTATATCTTGTTCTAGAAAACATATTGATCCACCCCCTCGTCGTAATCGTAATACTCTTCTTCGTTATAGAATCCGTACTGTCCCTGTTCATCACGGACAATATGGCCATCTTCAATCGCAACTACACGCTTATTCAGCTGGTCTACGATATCCTTAGCGTGTGTAACCATGAGGATTGTGGTGCCACGAAGGTTAATTTTATCTAAGATATTCATAATCTCCATAGCTGTAATCGGGTCAAGGTTTCCAGTAGGCTCATCGGCAATAAGCACTCTTGGGTTATTGACAATCGCACGTGCGATTCCTACACGCTGCTGTTCGCCAGCACTGAGTTCATTAGGGTATCTGTCCTTCTTATCGAGAATACCAACGAGATCAAGCACGTATGGGACCTGCCTTCTAATATCTTTGCGCTTTGCATGAACTACTTCCATGGCAAAGCGACATTCTCATATACAGTCTTCTTCTCGAGAAGTCTGAAGTCTTGGAATACCATTCCAATCTTCTGTCTTAGCTCTGGAATTTCTCTTCTAGACAGCCTAGTTATATCTTTACCTGCAACTACAATAGTACCCTTGTCCGTGCTAATCTCATTGAGTATTAGCCTAACAAAGGTAGTTTTGCCCGCACCACTCGGTCCTACAAGAAACACGAAGTCGCCCTTCTCAATACGAACGGTCGCATTCTCTAGACCTACATTGTTGCCATAATGCTTAGTAACATTCTTAAATTCGATCATATGACCTCCTAAACACACCAACAGATTGTAATATTATACACTAGAAACGCTGAAAAATAAACAAAAGGCACTATAAAAGCACGGCATAGAAGCCCTATACCGTGCCGAAATTAAACTATTTTAATCATAAACCTTCACATAAAAACTAAATAGCGCAAAATATTGTTGTGCAAACAATTAGAACCACTATATATCAGTAATTTCACGCATTATTAGCTCAATACCTTGGACAAGAAATTCTTAGTTCTCTCTTCTGATGGATTTACGAGAACCTCAAGTGGTGTACCCTGTTCGACTATTACACCCTCGTCCATAAAGATAACCTTATCTGCAACTTCCTTGGCAAACCCCATCTCATGAGTAACAACAATCATCGCTAGCCCTTCCTTGGCGAGGTCTTTCATTACATCGAGAACTTCTCCAACCATCTCGGGATCGAGCGCAGATGTCGGTTCGTCAAATAGCATTATCTCAGGATCCATAGCTAAAGCTCTTGCGATCGCAACACGTTGCTGCTGGCCGCCTGACAGCGAACGCGGATATGCGTTTGCTTTGCTGTCAAGTCCGACTCTCGACAAAAGCTCCATAGCTTTTGTTTCTGCTTCTACTTTGCTAACACCTTTTACGTTAATAGGTGCGCAGGTTACATTTTCAAGCACAGTCATGTGCGGAAACAGGTTGAAGTTCTGGAATACCATACCCATCTTGGTTCTAATTTCATTGATATTCTGGTTAGTAACGAGTTCACCGTCAATAAACACCTCTCCAGATGTCGGAACCTCAAGCAAGTTGATGCATCTTAGCATCGTGGATTTGCCAGATCCCGACGGTCCTACAATACAGAGAACCTCTGATTCACTTACGGTCTGATCGATACCCTTGAGCACTTCGTTATTTCCATATGATTTATAAAGCTTCTTAATCTCTATCATTATGCTGCTCCTCCCTCGAGCACTGATTCATTATTTTCCTCAACCACTTCTTTCTTGTTACCCTTGCCACGTTCTTCCAAAACCGAAATTAGCTTGGATAATGGAAGTGTTAGCACCAAGTACGCAAGTGCAACTCCTATGTATGCTGGAAATGCATCAAACGTAGCTGCGCTGAGCAGTGTGCCCTTACGTAAGATTTCGTGAACTCCAACATAACTAAGAACCGATGTCTCCTTGATAAGTGTTACGAACTCATTTCCAACCGCCCGGAAGTATAATTTTAACAGCCTGCGGAATAATTATAAGTCTCATTGCCATAGCCTTACTCATACCAAGGGACCTTGCTGCCTCCATCTGCCCTTTATCTACGGCCTGAATTCCACTACGGATTACTTCAGACATGTATGCTGCGCTGTTAAGTCCACATACGATTATAGCAGGAATAATAAGATTCGCCCATTTAAAGTAAAATACATGTCTCTGTATAAACTCCGGTAGCCCATATGCAAAAATAAGCGCCTGTACTAGCATAGGAGTACCCCTAACTATATCTACGTATATCTTTGAAATCCAGCTAATAAATTTATTTCTAGATGTTCTCATAAGTGCAATCAAAAGTCCGACTGCAGAGCCGATGATAACTGATAATATACTTACAAATACTGTTGCGGGGATTCCATGACATGAAACTAGAAAACCTGTGATATAAGCGTCCATTTAAATTCCTTACTTTCTATATATACTCTCTAACAATACACATATGGTAGCACTAATTTACCTGTAAATCAATAATTTTCTGTATTTATTTAGTTTATTAGTATATTTATACAGATATTAATTGCAACCCCACCTTATTAATCGAGACATAAAAACAGCTCACCCCCTGCAAGGTGAGCTGTTATGTAATTATTACATTAACTATATTACTTAGCTTCGGCATTTTTAGCCTTAAATACTGTCCAAATTACTGCATATACAACTGCCAAAGTTCCAAGTGCTGTAATTCCGTACATGGTTTCGTTGCAAAGAATCCTGTCGCAACACCCAGAATAAACGCACCATTATTGAGGTATCCGCCAAACCAGTTCTTACCATAGGAGTAGAACATAGGCTTATTAGTTTTTGCCTCCCATATAGTAATCCCAATACCTATTAGCGCTATAAGAGCACCGATACCGAAAGACATATCCATAGGTATATTGTCTCCACCCGTAGCAGCAAGGATCAACATGATCATAAGCCCTACAACAATTAAATATCCAACTTTCTTAATAGTATCCATAGTGATAACCTCCTTAGAAGATTTGTGTTTCACAAACCCACTTTCTGGGATTGTACAAATTAAATTGAAGCGCCTCTATGTATCTATATAATATCACTTTCATATCATACATCAACTGGTTTCGCTCAATTTATCACTATTTTTTTGTATTTATTCTGTACAATCTCTATTTCCATTCGAACATAGATATAAGTATGTAGAGCGTAACCTCAACCCCAAATGCGCATAGGCCATATATAGCATTACTTGCAAAGAAGAAAATACTCACCCCAATAATTAGAGAGCTGTTAATCACACCGATATTAAATACTGAGCTCCCAGCACCCCAGAATAGAGATAGATCATTCTTTATCTCCCAAAATGCCAGCGTAAAGCCATAAATTAGGAAAAATACTGCTATCACTAACTGATATTTAAATGGAATACTAAAAAACGACGATCTGTTCATCATCATTCTTACTAGTAGCAGCACCACTCCCCAAGCTATCGTGCAAGCGATATTCTTACCTCTTCTAAATTCCATACTACGCCTACTTTCGTATAAATCATGATATGTTAGAACAAGAAAGCGAAGGGCATGCCCTTCGCTTTAATTCTAATATATACGATTTAGACTGTAAATCAGTATTATATAATTATTCCTGTTCAGCCCATGAATCAAGCTTACCGCTGAGGAACCATAGAATTACACCGAACACGATTACGATTCCACCGAGTAGACCGTAAGCAAACCCGAAGTTCTGAGTTAGAGTCCAAGCGTAAATCTTAGGGTAGATGAACTGCGAAATAAATACAGCTACTGGCCATGTTCCTAGAAGAAGTCCTAGAAGCTTAGCTGGAGCTAGCTTGTTGATGAATGAGTTTCCGAGTGGTGAGAATACCATCTCTCCAACTGACATCATTATACAAACAAGACCAACCCATAGTACAGAAACCTGACCGTGGTCTCCAGCAAGTTTGTCGGCGAATACCATTACGAAGTATGCAAGTCCTAGAAGTCCGCATCCTAGACCAGTCTTCTTGTACATGCTGAGGTCTCCCTGAGGTCTCTTAGCTAGCTTTAGCCATACACCAGCAAGAACTGGTCCGAGAATTACGCAAGTTAGAGCGTTTGTTGAGTCAAACCAAGATGTAGGAATCTTGAAGCCTCCGATTACCCAGTTAGCCTTGTTTAGATACTCAGCTCCGTCTCCCCAACCAAATCTGAAGTATGCTGGGAAGTAAGCGAGGTACCATAGCATCCAGAATACCATCGAGAATACGATTACGAGAAGTACAGCTGCAACTCTCTTCTTATCTCCTGCGGATAGAGGAGCTGATTCCTCGTGCTCCTTAGTCTCAGCAGATACGAACTCTCTCTGGTCCTTCTTGAATGGTGACATACCAGCCTCACCGAGTGCCTTGCCTCCAACTACGAAGAACCAAATAGCATCGATGAATAGGAAGATACCTGTAATCAAGAATATTGTTCTGTAAGTTACGTGAACACCGAACATACCTGTTGTTGCAAGCGGAGCAATGAATGTTGTTCCGATGAACGAACCGATGTTAACGAATGTGTACTGAATTGAGAATGCAGAGTCAAGCTGTTCAGCGCTGTTGAATAGCTGACCAGTGATTCCGGATAGGTTACCCTTAAATAGACCTGTACCAACAGCTACAAATACGAACATTACGTATACGAGAGTAAGCGATGTTGCCTTCCAAGCGATAATGTATCCGATTCCCATAAGAATCATACCGATAAGTACGCACCATCTAGGCTTTACCCAACGGTCAGCGATATATCCACCAAACATAGGTGTGATATATGTCCAAGCTACGAATCCTGCAGAAATAGCAGTAGCCTTAACCTGGCCCATTCCAAGACCGCCACTAAGTACGTCTGCAGCAACCCACATTGCCAAGATGTACTTTACTGTGTAGAACGAAAGTCTCTCAAATGTATAGCCCATGGAGCATACATAAAAGCCAAACGGTCTACCCTTCTTTACACCAGTTTCCATAAAAACCTCCTAAAGTAAAAAATTATAATTGCAAGTAACGAATATATATTAGGTATTAATATAATACGTTTCGCCATTTGCTTTTGGACCCATTCTGTTCGAGTCCAAATGTTCTAAAACAATTCATACTATATCACTTATTCATCACATTGTAAATTCAGTTTGTACTAATTTCATATTATTTGTTAAATTTTTACTAGCTAAAGACAAAATAAATCCTCAATAGCAGTATTTTCAAATGAAAAGCAACTCTTATGTGAAGATTACTTCACGAAAAGAGTTGCTAATTTTTTTCTAATTTCTTTGTTTTTTTATAAATCAATGCTTTATTTAAGTACTTCTTTAACTGCTTTTACGATATCAGCCTTTGTTATACCATACTTTTCTCTAAGCTCCGCTGGTTTTCCAGATTCACCAAATGTATCCTTCTGTCCTACCATTGCCATCTTAACTGGCTGTTTCTGTACCACAACCTCTGCAACAGCGCTTCCGAGACCACCGATTACTGAGTGTTCTTCAGCAGTAACAATTGGACCATTTTCTCTTGCTGCATTTATAATTGCGGTCTCGTCGATAGGCTTGATAGTATGCATATCGATTACACGAGCATAAACTCCTTCGTTTGCAAGCTCTTCAGCCGCCTCTATTGCATCAGCAACCATGATTCCAGTAGCGATAATCGTTACGTCACTACCTTCACGAACTGTATTTGCCGTACCTACCTTGATGTCTGAATTCTCATCGTAAATTACTGGCACGCCAGATCTTCCAAGTCTTACGTATGCAGGTCCCTCTGTATCTACTACCTCGTTTAGAAGCTTCTTAGCACTTACAGCATCCGCAGGGTTTACGACAACCATACCTGGGATTTCTCTCATCAGAGCGATATCTTCGAAAGTCTGGTGACTCGCACCATCCTCACCTACCGTAATGCCGGCGTGAGTCGCGCACACTTTTACATTTGCATTAGTATAGCCGATTGAGTTTCTGATAATCTCATATGCTCTACCTGCTGCAAACATCGCAAATGTACTAGCACACACAACGTGACCTGAAAGAGCGATTCCTGCTGCCTCAGCCATCAAATCCTGCTCAGCAATACCGCAGTTTACAAATCTCTCAGGATAAGTCTTAGCAAATTCCTTAGTCTTGGTCGAACCGGAAAGGTCTGCATCCATAACGACAAGATCCTTGCGCTGTGCACCCTTTTCCACTAGAAATTCGCCGTACGCAGCTCTAGTTGCAATCTTATCTGCCATTAGTTGTCACCTCCAAGTTCTTCTATCGCAGTAGCTAGTTCTTCATCGCTTGGTGCTTTACCATGCCAGCCAGCATTGTCTTCCATAAATGATACACCCTTGCCCTTGTGGGTATGAGCAATGATTGCGGTTGGAACGCCTTCGCACTTCTGTGCTTCCTCAAATGCAGTAATCAGCTCTTCACAATTATGGCCATCTATAACGATTACATTCCAGCCGAAGCTCATGAACTTCTCATCTACCGGGCATACACGCTTTACATCACTTACCTTACCATCAATCTGAAGTCCATTGAGGTCTACGATTGCAACAAGGTTATCGAGCTTTCTGTGAGCAGCCTGCATTGCAGCCTCCCATACTATACCTTCCTGGATCTCTCCGTCTCCGGCAAGTACGTATACTCTACCAGGATTGCTGTCAATCTTACCTGCGATAGCCATTCCTACGGCTGCAGAAACCCTGTCCAAGTGAGCCTGTCGACATCTCAACACCCGGCACCTTGTGCATGTTAGGGTGTCCCTGGAATTTGCTTCCTACCTGTCTGAGAGTCATCATTTCACTCACTTCGTAAAACCCTCTCTCGCCGAGTGTTGCATAAAGTGCAGGAACTGCATGACCTTTCGACATTACAAACTTATCTCTATCTGCTTTCTTAGGATCCTTAGGGTCGATATTTAGTACCTCAAAATACAGAGTTGCAAGAATATCTGCCGACGACAGCGAGCCACCTGGATGACCGGACTTTGCTGCATGGATTGCCTTTAGAGCGTTGATTCTGATTCTGCGCGCCTTTTCAGTGAGCTCAGCATAGTTGATAGTATTCACCATATCCTCCTACAATGAAATTTTGAAAATTAATTTTGCCAATTGTGTTGATATTGAAATAGAAATATCTTTAATCATTATTTCTATATTATTACTGTAGTTGCAACTTCCTTAATATCATTACTTTTTTCGTTTATTATACATGAAATAGCAATGTTAAATCTTGAGTACTATTCTCGCCATCGAGAAGTATGTTCCGAGCGCTACCATGTCGGTGAGCGATGCCATCATCGGTCCAGCGATAAGTGCAGGGTCGATTCCTATCTTCTTGGCTATCATCGGAAGTATCGCACCGATGCATTTTGCAATAACTACGATCATCACCATCGAAAAGCATACCGTTAAAGCTACCATAGAGCCGTTATGGTCAAATGCCACTATTCGCATGTAATTTAGCACGCTTACACATATGCCGACGATAATCCCTATACGGAATTCTTTCCATAAAACCCTCGCTATATCCGAGAGTTCGAGGTCACCCATCGCCATACTGGTAATGATTACCGTAGATGACTGTGTTCCTGAGTTACCACCAGTTCCCATCAGCATAGGCATGTATGATACGAGCGCAATTACTGCGGAAAGAGATTTCTCAAAGTTTGCAATCATACCACCTGTAAATACATACGACACCATGAGTACGAGTAACCACGGAAGTCTCGCTTTGACGTGCATTAGAACGGATGTATCGAGATAGTCTTTATCAGTGTTATCGATGACACCTCCCATACGCTCCATATCTTCTGTGTTCTCTTCTTCGATTACATCAAGGATATCGTCGAACGTGATAATTCCAACTAGTCGGTCTTCGTTATCAACCACTGGAATCGCGATAAAGCCGTACTTCTTGAATAGCTCAGATACTTCCTCTTGGTCATCATCAACGTGTGCGAAGATGATATCCTCTTTCATAATGTCAGAAACCTTTGTGTTCTCATCTGCGAGCACCAAGCTCCTGAGAGAAACTACTCCGGCAAGTTTTCGGCCACCGTCGAGAACGTAACAGGAGTAAATCGTCTCTGAATTCATTCCCACATCACGGATATGATCGAGAGCTTCACGTCTCGTCATATTCTTGCGCAGATTTATGTAGTCCGGAGTCATCAGTGAACCAGCACTATACTCCTTGTACATAAGGAACGTGTTTATCTGTCTACGTTCATTTTTAGGTGTCTTGTCTAAAATCTTATCTACGATATTAGCTGGTAGCTCTTCGAGGACGTCAATCATATCGTCGAAATCCAGCTCTTCGATTATATATTTAATCTCGGGATCAGTGATGATATTGATAATTTCAACCTGATCATCAACGTCGAAGTGTGCAAATACTTCAACAGATATATCTTTGGGAAGCGTGCGAAACAGTATGACCGCACTCTGCATGTCATACTTCCTCATAACCTCTTCAAGGAGCTCCATTATATCAACTGCGTTGAACTTCAGAAGTTCATCTCTGCAGCGGAAATATTTTTTTTCCTCGAGGAGTTCGAATATTTTTTCTCTGCTTTCTTCGAAAGCTTGTTCCTGGTCAATTAGATTTGTGCTTTCCATTGGCCCTCCTCCGCTTTCTAAAATTTAGTATTGCAACTATTTATTATATATCTAAATAGCGTTTACGATAACCCCTAATATCCTAGCATCGTACGAATTTCATCTTCTGTTATGATTTTTACACCGAGTTCTGCAGCTGCCTTATTCTTTGAAGAGCCTGATTCAGGGTTGTTTGTCACCAGATAGCTGGTATTTTTACTCACACTTCCAGCCACTTTCCCGCCTTTAGCTTCGATTTCCTTCTTGAGCTCAGTTCGGTTCTTGTAGTGCTCTAGACTGCCTGTGATAACGAAGATATCACCCGATAGCTCCGTTCCAACTGCCTCGTAGCTCTCATCTATGTCGAGTTCACCCACGAGATCTGTAACCACATCTCTGTTGTGCTCATCTGCAAAAAAAATCCTCGTAGTCTCTAGCCATGACCTCGCCGATGCCGTCGATTGTTATCAGCTCATCGTAAGTGAGCGATGATATCTTATCCCACTTATTTTCATACGACTTAGCAATCTGTGTAGCAGTAGTTACCCCCACTCCTGGAATTCCGATAGCCGCAAGGATTCTCGCCGGCACTGTGTGACGCGCCTTTTCGATTGATGCTGCGAGCTTGTCGTAAGACTTTTCACCAAGTCCTTCTAGTTCCACTATAGCTTCTCTATGTGCCTTCAGACGGAATATGTCGCCGAAAGACTTGATGTATCCGAGTCCTATAAACTTCAGCAGAGTCTGCTCAGACAGTCCCTCTATATTGAGAGCATCCCTCGACACGAATAGCGAGAATCTCTTTACCTGCTTTGCGAGGCAGTTAGTATTAGTGCACGTCAAGACCTTAGTGCCAGTCATCAGCTTAACCTCTGTGTCGCCATCACAAACTGGACAGTGACTTGGAATCTCTATGTTCCCACTACAAGTCAGATTATCGCCAATTTGCGGGATTATCATATTGGCCTTGTACACAGTGATTGTATCTCCAATACCAAGCTTAAGAGTTTCCATAATATTGAGATTATGAACAGATGCTCTCTTGACTGTCGTACCCTCAAGTTCAACTGGATCAAATATCGCTATCGGATTGAGAAGCCCAGTTCTTGACGGGCTCCACTCAATTTCACGAAGAACTGTCTCAGCCTGCTGATCTGCCCATTTGAAAGCCAATGAGTCACGCGGGAACTTCGCAGTCGTTCCAAGTGTCGCCGCATACTCTAGGTCCTCGAGAGTCAGAACTAGTCCGTCCGACGGAACCTCAAAGCTGTGAACTCTCTCAGCGTATTTATCTATCGCTGCAAATATGCTCTTGTTATCGACTTTTATATACTCAACCACGTCAAAGCCCTGCTCCGCCATCCACTTCATCTGATTGGAGCGAAGACCACCATCATCTATGCCATCCGACTCACTAAGAGTAAACGCATAGAAACGTACATTTCTCTCAGCTGTAATCTTACTGTTAAGCTGACGTACACTACCACTACAGAGGTTTCGAGGATTCTTGTACTTAGCATCAGCATCGTCAATCGCAGCATTAATTCTCTCAAATTCCTCGTACGTAATCACGGCCTCTCCGCGAATTACAACGTGTCCTTTGTAAGGGATGCGTCTAGGCACGTTAGCAAATACGAGTGCATTAGGCGTAATAACTTCACCGATGTCTCCATTTCCACGTGTTACAGCCTTTACGAGGCTTCCCCCTTCATATGTCAGTACAACCGTCAATCCGTCTAGTTTCCACGATAGTAGCCCCTCATGGTTTCCTAGCCAAGCTGCCAGTTCTTCACGGCTCTTGGTCTTGTCGAGACTTAGCATACGGCTTCTGTGCTTTTCCTTCGGTAGCTCTGACTGAACTGTGTATCCGACATTCTTGGTCGGGCTGTCATCAGGCGAATAACCTGTCTCCTTTTCTAGAGCCTCTAGTTCGTCATACAGCGCATCATATTCGTAATTGCTCATTATCTCGCTCGCCTCGTCGTAGTATGCAGCCGATGCTTCGTTGAGCACTTCGATGAGCTCGTCTATTCGTTTCTTCTTATCATCAAGATTCATAATGTCCCCTATTGTAAATTCTCTTAAGGTTAATGAGATTATAATTATAAATGCCCTTTACAACTGCAGTCATTACTCGACCTTAGTCAGTTTGACGAATCCCTTGCCGAGCTTCTTGATACCGACGGAATCGAATGCTATGGTCAGAGTCTTGGCGTCTTGATCGATGAGCAGGCCTTCGCCGAACTTCGGATGGCGAATCCTGTCTCCGGCTTCAAATCCCTCATTGTCGATTCCTTTAGATGCCTGCTTCTTGGCGAATTTCAGAGCATCAAAAGGTTTCGAGAAGCTGGCATCGTAGCCATCCGCATTGCCATCGTACCTGCCTTTGAATTCTCTGGCTCCTAGTATTCCGCCATCTCCATGTAGTCCACCTGCAATAGCAGCTCTCTCGGCTACAGTCTGGTCACCATCGAGTAAATCCGTATTCATCTCACGCATGAATTCTGACTCAATCGTGAAATCCGTCCTGCCGTAGAGCATCCTTGTCTGTGCACCTGTAAGATACAGCTTTCGCATCGCTCTTGTAATACCTACGTAGCAGAGCCTACGCTCTTCCTCCATCTTACTAGGATCATCCATCGATGCCGAACCAGGAAATAATCCATTCTCCATACCAGGCATGAATACAACTGGAAATTCCAGTCCCTTTGAGCTATGTAGCGTCATCATCACAACTGCATCTTCACTCTCGTCTCTATTATCTATATCAGATAGTAGAGCTATCCTCTCGAGGAAAGACTGAAGCAATGTAGGTTCTTGCACATCAAACCCCTCGGCTCTGAGTATCTCCCTTTCCTCTTTAAATTCATCTTCCTCATCTGCTAGAATCGCACCTGCCGCCTTATTCTCGAATTCCACGATTACCGATCGCAGTTCGAGGATGTTCTCTATTCTAGCGTCCGCCTCGACAGTGTTTTCCTCTTCAAGCGCCGTCAGGTACTCTGAACGCCTGATAAGGTTATCGTAAATATCCGAAAGCTCCATGTTATCCTGCTCAGCACCCAGTTCATCGAGCATAGAAACTAGGTTAGCAACTGCAGCTCTTGACTTCTTAGATAGCGAGCCGACAACTTCAGCTTCCTTGAGCGCCTCAAATATACTTATCTTATATGCCTTAGCATAAGAAACTATTCTGCCGAGACTCTTTGGCCCAATGCCTCTCTTCGGCTCATTGATAATTCTCGTCATAGCGACATCATCGCGCGGGTTCTCCACTAGATGCATGTAGGCCATCACATCCTTGATTTCCTTGCGATCGTAGAACCTGGTCCCTCCTAGAACCCTATACGGGATACCTCTAAATGAAAATTTTTCTTCGAAAGGTCTCGACTGCGCATTCTTACGACAAAGGATGGCCATATCACTATACGGAATCCCCTCGTCATCATGCAAACTCTGGATTTCTCCACCCACGTACCATGCCTCACGCTGTTCATCCTCGAGTCTGCGGTAAGTTATCTTGCTACCTTCCTTCCGGTCAGTCCAAAGCGCTTTAGGCTTACGGTTTCTGTTCTTGGCAATTACAGAGTTGGCTAGGTCCAAGATATTAGCATCAGATCTGTAATTCTGCTCCAGTTTGATGACCTTGGTCTCAGGAAAATCTTTCTCAAAATCGAGTATATTCCTGATGTCAGCACCTCGCCACTGATATATGCACTGGTCATCATCGCCTACCACACACAGATTATGACTCTTACCAGCTAATGAATGCACAAGCTTATACTGCAGGTAGTTCGTATCCTGATACTCATCTACCATTATGTACTGGAATCTCCTCTGATAATACGATAGCACTTCTTCACTCGCCTCAAAAACCTTCATGGCATTCCAGAGCAAGTCGTCAAAATCCATAGCATTGTTCTGCTGTAAATTTTCCATATATCTCGCATACACTTTCGCAACAGTCTCCGCCTTGAAATTCATTGAATTATTTTCAATATAATCCTCGGGACCTTCCTCTGCTTCCTTGCACGAACTGATTACACTCACAAGGTATGACACAGGATATATCTTTTCATCAATTTCGAGGTCTTTGATAATTCGCTTCAGAAGCGCCTTCTTGTCCGACTCGTCGTATATTGAAAATCCATTTAAATCCGAGTACATCTCCGTGATTTCTGAGTATGCGAACACACATGGCATGAAAAGTCATAACCCACATACCTCGTGTTCCTCCGGTCAATGCCTCGATTCTATCTTTCATCTCACCAGCAGCTTTATTTGTAAATGTAACAGCTAAGATGCTGTAAGGGCTCACTCCCTGTTCCAGCATATACGCTATACGGTGTGTCATCATAGTAGTCTTACCACTACCAGCACCTGCCAATATCAGCAACGGTCCTTCAGTATGCTTTACCGCCTCTTGCTGTTCTTTGTTAAGTCTGCTCAGATCCATTTTTCTCAACTTTCTTCCATAAAGTGTTAGCATTTAATTTTATCATAGAGCCCAGTATTTATCTAACATTAAAAAACTGTCAATATGTTTAATATCTGCCATATCTTCTATGCTGAATAACTACTTTATGCATTTTGTATACACGTTGACAGCGTATTATCGGAGTGCTAAAATTCAAATATGTGGTGCAATAGCGCCCGAATTTATACATTTTTATATTGTATTTTTTGTAAGGAGTTTAAAATGGCTAATATTTCACAAAAGTACATCGACATCGCTAAGCAGAACTATCCAAACGAGCCTGAGTTTCTTCAGACCGTAGAAGAAGTTCTACTATCAATCGAGCCAGTTCTCGAAGCTCATCCTGAGTACGAGAAGGCAGGTCTTGTAAAGAGACTTATCGAGCCTGAAAGAATGATTTCGTTCAGAGTTCCTTGGGTTGATGACAACGGCGAGGTTCAGGTTAACAGAGGATACAGAGTGCAGTTCAACAGCGCTCTCGGACCATACAAGGGCGGTCTAAGATTCCAGGCTAACGTTTACCCAGGAATCCTTAAGTTCCTCGGTTTCGAGCAGATCTTCAAGAATTCCCTAACAGGTCTTCCAATTGGAGGCGGTAAGGGTGGTTCTGACTTCGATCCAGCTGGAAAGTCAGATGCAGAAGTTATGAGATTCTGCCAGAGCTTCATCACAGAGCTCTACAGACACATCGGACCTAACACTGACGTTCCTGCAGGAGACATGGGTGTAGGCGGCAGAGAAATCGGTTACATGATGGGTCAGTACAAGAGAATTACTAACGAGTACGATGGAACATGGACTGGTAAGGGAACTACAAACGGCGGACTAAACGGAAGAACTGAAGCTACTGGTTTCGGTATCGTATTCTTCGCTAGAGAGGTCCTCAAGCACTTCGGTGATTCCCTAGAAGGAAAGACTGCAGTTGTTTTGGATTCGGTAACGTATCTTGGGGAACAATCGTAAAAGCTAGTTGAGCTAGGTGCTAAGCCAATCACCATTTCTGGACCAGACGGATACATCCTCGACGAGGAAGGAATCACAACACCAGAGAAGATCAACACGCTTCTTGAGCTACGTAACTCCGGCAAGAACGTTTGCGCACCTTACGTAGAGAAGTTCCCTAACGCTAAGTTCATCCCAGGAAAGAGACCTTGGGAAGTTAAGGCTGATCTATACCTACCTTGCGCTATGCAGAACGACATCACTATGGATTGGGCTAAGGAAATGGTTGCTAACGGAGCTAGATACCTCATCGAGGGAGCTAACATGCCTACAACAAACGAGGCTGTTCAGTACCTCATGGACAATGGCTGCGTAGTTGCTCCTTCCAAGGCTGCTAATGCTGGTGGAGTTGCTTGCTCTTGCCTCGAGATGGCTCAGAACGCTGAGCACCTCATCTGGAACAAGGAGAGAGTATATGCTGAGCTAGAGCACATCATGATCCACATCTTCAAGATTACAGAGGAAGCTTGTGCTAAGTACAACCTTGGTGAGAACCTCGTAGCTGGTGCTAACATCGCTGGATTCGAGAGAGTTGCAGAAGCAATGATGATGCAGGGTATTGTATAAGCCCTCACTCAGGAGATATAACACCAAACAACTAAAGACGGGGGATGCGAATCGCATCCCCCGTTTTTTACACCTTCTATATGTGGTGGTTTATAACGCCCCTACTAGGTCTATTCCTGGTTTTAGTGTTGCAGCACCTGGTGCCCATCTTGCTGGGCAAACCTGATCTCCATGTTCAGCTACGAACTGACTAGCCTGAAGCCTTCTGAAGAGCTCTTCAGCATTTCTACCAACATTTCCTGCGTTAACTTCATATACTACAATCTTACCTTCAGGATTTACGATGAAGCTTCCTCTCTCTGCAATGCCCTGATCTTCAATTAAAACTTCAAAGTCCTTCGCAAGTGCCTGTGTAGGGTCAGCTAGCATTGGGTATGTAATCTTACTGATACTCTCTGAGCTATCGTGCCAAGCCTTGTGCACAAAATGCGTATCGCAAGATACTGAGTACACTTCACAGCCAGCCTTCTGGAAGTCTGCGTACTTTAGCTGTAGGTCTTCTAGTTCAGTTGGGCAAACGAAAGTAAAGTCTGCTGGGTAGAAGAAGAATACGCTCCACTTACCCAAAATATCTGATTTAGTAACAGTCTTGAACTCATCGTTTACATAGGCCTGTACGGAAAAATCTGCTACTTCTTTATTAATCAATGACATACCAATATCCTCCTTAATGTTAGTGTTATCTAACCTAAGCATTTATCAAAAGGCAGGTTTACGATATCTCACCTGCCCTGTAAATGCAGAAAACAATATTGCGAGAGTTAGACCTCTCTTACCTGTAATATAAACTTAGCTAACACTAATGTCAATCCCCTTTTTCGATTATACAATTATATATCGTGCTATCAATATTCATAATTCATTTTTTAAGTCTAAACCTTTCCGTGTAATAATATATCTCATCAATTATTGTATTTAATAATAGAACTTACATATGATATTGATAAATAATTATCAGTATAAGTATTTTGATTTATTTTATAATCGATGTACCCACTTGTATATAAGGCTTCTCGCTATATATCGTTCTTTTTAACCGTTAAAATTCCAATGTTTTTATAGTTTATTTACAATAAAATCTTGTTGCTTTCTTTTTGAAATTATGTCAATATATTAACGAAAGCAAGTGTTCTCACTGTCTGTAAGAGACTTATCCATAACGCTCTTAATGGCAGTAAATAAATTTAAGAAACGGAGGTAACACAATGAAAGGCTTTGCAATGCTAGAGATTGGCAAAACTGGTTGGATTGAAAAGGAACGTCCAAAGTGTGGACCACTTGATGCTATTATCAAACCGCTAGCTTTATCCCCTTGCACTTCTGACATTCACACCGTATGGGAAGGTGCGCTAGGCGACAGACACAACATGATTCTAGGTCACGAAGGTTGCGGAGTTGTTGAAGAAGTTGGAGAACTCGTTAAAGACTTTAAGGTTGGTGACCGTGTAATGGTTGCTGCTATCACTCCAGATTGGTCTTCACTAGAGGCTCAGGGTGGATACCCTATGCACTCCGGCGGAATGCTATCTGGATGGAAGTTCTCAAACTTCAAAGATGGTGTATTCGGTGAATATTTCCACGTAAATGATGCAGATGGAAATCTTGCACACATGCCAGAGGCTGTTTCCCCAGAAGAAGCTTGTATGCTATCTGACATGGTTCCTACTGGATTCCACGGCGTTGAGCTCGCAGACATTCAGTTCGGTGATACTGTGCTAGTTAATGGAATTGGCCCTGTGGGTCTGATGAGCGTTGCTGGAGCAAACCTAAAGGGTGCTTCAAGAATCATCTGCGTAGGTACAAGACCTGCTTGCAGAGAGGCTGCTAAGAAGTATGGTGCAACTGATTTTATCAGCTACAAGGAAGGCTCTATCGATGAGCAGGTTCTTGAACTAACTGGTGGCAAGGGAGTAGACAAGGCTATCGTTGCTGGTGGCGGAGTTGAATCCTTCGATCCTATCATCAAAGCTCTTAAGCCAGGTGGAAAGATTGGTAACGTAAACTACCTGGGTTCTGGCACCTACGTAACAATTCCTCGTGTTGAGTGGGGATGCGGAATGGGTCACAAGATGATCACAGGTGGACTCATGCCAGGTGGTAGACTAAGACTCGAGAAGCTAGCTAGCCTAATCGAAGTTGGTAAGCTAGATGTTAGACACCTCATCACACACAGATTTGATGGCTTTGAACACGTTGAAGATGCACTTATGCTCATGAAGGATAAGCCTGCTGACCTAATCAAGCCAGTTGTTAATATCGGCAAATAGAGCTGAATCCCCCCGGCCTTGATGGATGTCTCTAAAGCATTTCCCGTGCGGTCGGGGGTTTATTTTATACAAAACGAATCTATTTGCGAAAAGGATTTATTTTATGAAGGTACTGATTATTTCTGGTTTTCTAGGAGCTGGAAAAACTACGTTTATCAAAGCGATGTCTAATACATTAAATCGAGATTTCGTAATCCTCGAAAATGAGTATGCTTCGCTTAATGTTGACGAAGATATTCTGAAGGAAGAATCGGGACTCAGCGTGTGGGAACTCACCGAAAAGTGCATTTGCTGCAGTGGCAAGACCGATTTTGCCTTAAACATCCTTACAATTGCAAATTCCATTGCCCCAGAATATCTAATCGTTGAACCCACTGGCGTCGGTTACCTTTCTAATGTTATAAATAATATTTCGCAAATTGAATATGAGCAGATTGAAATGCTGGCACCGATTACTATCATTGACCCAAACAGGTTTTTCCAGCACATCGACGAATATCACGAACTACTTACCGACCAGATAAAATGTGCAGATACTATTATCTTATCAAAATGTGATAAGTCAATCGATGTTGATATAGAGGCAGTTGTCTCTGCAATAAAGACTATTAACGGTGATGCAAATATTATCAGCAAGCATTATAGCAATTTGCCACAGTCTACATGGGAGGAGTTTCTGCTTCGAAAGAGAGATGGCAGCATTGAGATTCCTAAGGTTCAGGAGGAGACTGAGTTCGAGAGTATCAGTGTTCCTAATGCAGAGCTTCCTTCTATCGGTGAGATTGTATTCTTCCTAGAGGATTTGATTAGAAAGAGATATGGAAATATCATTCGTGCCAAGGCACTATGGGTGTTTCGGACACCTTGATTAGATTCGATATCTCTGACGGTAACTATGCTATTTCTCAGGCGGACCCAGACTCAAAGCGAGGTTGCGTATTCATCGGTGATGACATCAAAACTGGTGATTTGAGAATTAAATTACTGCCGATTAGCTTTGAAAGACCTAGCTTTGGTAAACTGAGAAAAGCAGCCACCAGATAAAAAGAAGTGAGCAATAAGCTCACTTCTTTTTATATTTATGACTATTTAGGATGTAATTTATATAAAGCTTGGTTTTTATAGAATGTCTATTACCTCGCCTGAAAGCGCTTTATTCATACTTCTAACCGCACAGAATTTTCCACACATACTGCAAGTATCGGAGTGATCTTCCTCTGGCATTCTTGACTCTCTTATTGCTTTTGCCGTCTCTGGATCAAGCGCCTCTAGCCACTGTGCATCCCAATCTAGTTCTCTTCTAGCCTTCGCCATTCTATCGTCCTGGTCACGGGCTCCTGGAATACCCTTAGCAATATCCGCAGCATGAGCAGCTATTTTACTAGCGATGATACCGTCATGAACGTCATCTACATTTGGCAGTGCAAGGTGTTCTGCCGGTGTAACGTAACATAGGAACGCAGCGCCTGACCAGGCAGCAATAGCACCTCCTATAGCAGCTGTAATATGATCATATCCTGGAGCAATATCTGTAACGAGAGGTCCGAGCACATAGAACGGTGCACCCTTACACAGGGTCTCCTGAATCTTCATGTTCGCCTCAATCTGATCCATTGGAACGTGTCCAGGACCCTCTATCATAACCTGAACATCCCTAGCCCACGCTCTATCTGTCAGCTCACCGAGTCTAATTAGCTCTTCAATCTGGCAGTTATCTGTCGCATCCGCTAGGCAGCCGGGTCTGCATGCATCACCTAGGCTTATCGTTACATCGTGCTCTCGACAGATTTCAACAATTTCATCAAAGTATTCGTAGAATGGATTTTCTTCGCCTGTCATGGTCATCCACGCAAATACAAGGCTTCCACCTCTACTAACGATATTCATTTTACGAGTACCGTTTTTAATCTGCTCAATCGTCTTGCGCGTTATTCCACAGTGAAGAGTTACGAAGTCTACACCATCTTCAGCATGCATCCTGATAACATCCAGAAAATCCTGTGCCGTTAGGGTATTTAAATCTCTTTGATAATGGATTACAGAATCGTATACCGGAACTGTTCCGATCATCGCTGGGCATTCGGTGCAGAGTTTCCTTCTAAATGGCTGCGTGTCACCATGACTTGATAAATCCATGATTGATTCCGCACCGAGCTGAACCGCTCTCATAACCTTCTTCATCTCAATATTGTAGTCCTTGCAGTCTCTGCTTATGCCGAGATTCACATTCACCTTCGTCCTCAGCATTCCTCCAACACCATTTGGGTCTATCGATGTGTGGTGGATATTTGCAGGGGATAACCATCTTACCCTCCGCAAGTAACGGTAGTAGCTCATCTACTGAGCGATTTTCTTTTGCAGCAACGAGCTTAAGCTCTGGTGTAACTATTCCCATTCTTGCTGCTTCTATTTGTGTCGAATAAGTTCTTGCCATTTCTTCCTCTTTTCCGCCTTTTTCAGGCCATTAATTATTTACCTAATTCCCTTTAAATTTCTTTCATTATCTCGCGAATGCTCCGTGATCTATCGAGCCATTTCCCGTCCCTATACGCATGTCACTCTTAAGAGCTGCCGTCACGTACTTCTTGCCTCTATCTATAGCCTCTTCAAGCGCATATCCTTTCGCAATATTGGCTGCTATTGAGCTAGATAGTGCACATCCCGTTCCATGCGAGCCTAGTGCCTCTATCCTCTCACCTTTAAATTCAGCAAAGCGATCAACTTTATCGCCTCCGCCATCAATCCACAAGTGATCCGTAGCGCCACGGCCTTCAGAGTGACCGCCTTTAACGAGCACGTTACAACCGCAACTCTTACCTATGAAGCATGCAAGCTCAGGTGCCGATGGATTTACCGTTTTCCCTTGAATCTCTACTAGAGATTTCGACCGAATTATAGTTAGACACCTATCTTCTCCATGCGAGTTATAACCTTCTATAATTTCGTGTATTCTCTCTGCCTCTGGTAGATTCGGTGTTACTAGCATCGATAATGGGAATAGCTTCTCAATCATGCATTTCATAACTTCTAAGCTTGCAAATTCCACTCCGCACGTCGGAGCGACTACGGGATCAAGAATTACATTTTCAAGACCGTACTGCTTAATTAACTCCACTATTGCATCAATCTGCCCGCTCGAAACAATCATGCCAATCTTTATGGCATCCGGCCTTATATCGCTCAGAACCTTATCAATCTGCCTGTATAGAAAATCATCTGGAACAGGCATAATATCTGATACACCCATAGTGTTCTGCACAGTAAGCCCAGAGATTGCACCCATCCCGTAGCAGCCCTCTGCAAATATAGTCTTGATATCTCCCTGAATTCCCGCACCGCCACTTGGATCGCTACCTGCAATTGATAGCACAGTAGGAATCTTCATATTTCTGTCCTCTCAGCTCTATTGCATAGTTCTTGAGAGGCATCTCTCAGTTTTCTTGCACTCCCCTCGATATCTTCTGATCCAAATAATGCTGAGATAACCGCCACTCCTACTAGTCCTCTGCCTGCTAGCACACCAATATTATCGCTATTGATGCCACCAATTGCGATAACAGGGATTTTTACAGAACTTGTTATCTGGTCGTACACCTCGAGATTCGGTAGTTTTACGGCATTTGCCTTTGAATTAGAGCCAAAAGCTGCTCCTACACCTATGTAATCAGCACCTTGAACTTCTGCAGCGAGCGCTTCTTCGAGATTGTGTGCAGTAGCACCAATAATTTTCTCATCACCTAATAGTTTCCTAGCTTCAGATATCGATCCATCGCTTAGCCCTAGATGAACTCCATTTGTATCTGATGCTTTACATATTTCTGCATCATCGTTGATTATCAGTAGAACTCCTGCTTCATCGCAGATGGGCTTAATCTCCGAAATAGTCTCAAGCAATTGCTGTTTACTCAAATGCTTTTCTCTAATTTGAACGCACGTCATGCCACCCTTAATAGCCTGAGCAACTGCTTCCGTATTGGTGCCATTTTTTAGGTTCTCACTACCGAATATGCCATATAGCTTCAACGATTCTGATAAATTCATACGATTGAAGGATTTTGACTCTCTTTCTTCCATTATTCTTAGCTCCTTATGGATGGGAATTGCTACGAGCAATAAAAAATGTGTAACACCCGAGTTTGGGTATTACACATGTAATTCAGCACTCTCCCTCCGTTGGCATTATCCAAATCAGGTTCAGAGTCGTAATGTATTTCAACACTACCTCTCAGCGATATCGCTCCCCTTGCTCGTTATATTCATTTGTTTACTAAATAATTATATATCAACCTTATATGTGTTTCAATACAAAACCATCTATATAATTATTTTTCTTTCTGATGTAATCCACACATTTCAGATTTTATAGTGCCTTCTTGATAATCGCTGGCAGCTTCCTGCACTTAGCTTCGGAAATCGAAGCAATCGACACTCTCACACCCTTATCCATCGGTACGCAGTATACGTCACTCTCTTCAAGCTTAGAGCTTACAGCTTCTGGGTTTTCGCACGGAATGGACACGAAGAATCCCGCTCTAAATGGTACGATTTTGAGCCCAACCGCTTTAGATTCCTCTTCAAAAGCTTTTCCGCGCGCCAGCAGCATATCACGGAATTCTTTACGTTCTTCATCTACCTTTGCCAGCAGTTCTTGATCACTGTAAATCTTTACGATTACTTCCTGTGGTCCACGAGGTGAGTTAGACCAGCTAGATCTGCTGGAATATGAGCATACCTTTACGAATTCCTCTGCAACCTCTTCACTATCTGCTAAGCAGATCAAAGCTGCACATCTGAACCCGTAAAATGTAAATGTCTTCGATGCACTGTAAGCTAGAAGTGGTAGTACATTTCTCCTTAGTTTCTCGAGCTCTGGAAGGAATTCTCTTACCTGCTTCTCATCACCAGCAAAGTCGATATATGCAATATCCACCAGTAATGCAACAATCTTATCATCGGGCACTCTGTTGAGGATATCAACAACATTCTTCCACTCATCAAGGGAGAGAGAATATCCCGTAGGGTTATTTGCAGGAGTGTTGAGAATCAGCACGAGTCTATCCTGGATGCGAAGTAGCTTGCTTACCTTGTACTCAAGATCTGCAAGGTTGAAATTGCCATCCTCGTCGAACATCTCAAAAGTCTCGAAGCCACGACCCTGCTCTGCTGCTATGTGCTTGTAGTTAGGCCAGCACCAATCGTGAGTTAGAATCTTATCTCCTGGACACGAGTAGTTTGCAATGGTATTTCTGAGCGAACCTGTTCCACCAGGAGTAGCAACCATACCTATGTGTCTAGAGGTTTCAAAATCTCCAAGTGCTGCCTTTGTAACCGCTTCTTTAAAACCTGGAATTCCAGCAATCGGAGCATACTCCGCATATTGAACAGGCTCAAGGCTCTTCACAGCCTCATCTACAGAAGATAGAACAATCAAATTACCATCGTCATCGAGGAGTGCACCAATAGTCGCATTTGCAACGTTATCATGGCCCTTCGCCTTAATTGCCGCCTTGGCTCTTCCGCTAATTCCAAATACCTTATCCTGTGCAGGAATCTCTCTGCTGTTAAGTGCTGCTAAACCCATCTTCTCACCTTTCTTTCGTATGCGACCAATCTCCATCATCTTGATATTGAAGCCCTTATCGCTAAACTTCTCCTCGTACTCCGTTCTGATATTATTTTCATTGTATGGAGAAGCGTGTAAATCCCTAGTAAACTCACGAATTTTTAAGATCCGACGCAATAACTTCATTGACAGAGTAGTTGAACAGATCCGTGTTGTCAGTCTTGAACCTTACAACTCCATCTTCCTTGAGCACGTCGAAATACTGATTGAGCTTGCCACGGTAAGTGAGCCTTTTCTTAGCGGAGTAATTCTTTGGCAGCGGATCACTGAAATTAAGGTATATTCCATCTAGTTCACTATCTATAAACCACTCGTGAAGATTCTCTATAAACTCTGGAATGAACACAACATTAGTCAGTCCAAGCTCATGCACTTTTTCCATAGCGCGGAGTAGCACGCTTTTATGACCTTCTACAGCAATGAAGAAATTATCTGGTTCACGAGAAGCAAGCTGGGAGATAAATCTGCCTTTGCCACATCCCACTTCCATGTAAATTCCATTGCTATTTCCTGCACGCTCTGCCCATTTACCGCGTATATTCTCTGGGTTGTACACCAATATATCTTCAAATCTGGCGTATTTTTCTTCCAGATTTTTTACTTTTCTCTGTCTCATATAATCTCCTAGTTTCTATAGATTAGAACTATATAAATCTGCTCGCTACAAGCATTACAAGGAATATTATTAGCAGCAGTGCTGCCACTACATCACGCTTCTCGAATCTAGTTTCGTTAAGCTTCGTCCTTCCTTCTCCGCCGCGGTAACAACGAGCCTCCATAGCAAGGGCAAGGTCTCCTGCAATTCTGAATGAGCTTACGAACAGTGGCACGATTATCGGGATTAGGCTTTTGGCCCGCTGAAATATATTTCCCGACTCGAAATCAGCTCCCCTAGATTGCTGTGCCTTTATTATTTTATCTGCTTCATCCATCAGTACAGGTATGAACCTAAGCGCAATGGTCATCATCAGTGCAATCTCATGTGAAGGTAGACCAAGTCTAGAAAAAGGACTGAGAAGTTTCTCAAGCCCATCGGTTAGTTCGGTCGGTTTCGTGCAGTAGGTGAGTAGCGAAGTACCTATAATTAGCAGTACTAGCCTTATGCCCATAAATGCAGCCCTATATAGTCCCTCATAGGTAATCCTCAGGAATTTCCACTGCCACAGAATAGTTCCATCCATCATAAATATGTTTAGCACCATCGTAAATACAATAATCAGCACTATCGCCTTAAGCCCCCGCACCATGTACGAGAACGGAACCCGCGACAGCTTAATTACTATTCCAACTGCAACCGCTGCAATTGCAAATCCCCAAAGCTTATTTACCAGAAAGAGTCCGACGAGATACGCAAATACACCAAGTACCTTAGTGCGCGCCTCCAGCCTATGAATCGGAGATTCTACCGGATAATACTGACCAAGTGTTATGTCTTTAATCATACTATCTTTACCTCTCCTTTAACTGCTTCGCGATATATTTCGCAGCTTCTCTCTCTTCAAAAATAGGTTCGAACTCAAAATCCAGCTCCCTCGACACTTCGTAGAGAATCTCTGTTACAGGCGGTACGCTTAGCCCCATATCTTTAAGTTCGCCAGCCCTTGCAAATACCTCCTTTGGAGTTCCACTTATCACCAGTCTTCCTCCGTTCATGACGATGATACGGTCAGAAAGTTCAGCTATATCCTTCATGTTATGAGACACGAATACAACTATTAGGTTTCTATCCTGTCTTAGCTTCTTTATCACTTCCAACATATCCTGCTTAGATGCTGGATCGAGTCCTGCAGTCGGCTCATCAAGTATGAGAACCTTTGGCTTCATCGCGAGTACGCCAGCGATGGCAACTCTTCTCTTCTGCCCACCAGATAGCTCAAATGGTGATTTCTCAGCCACAGCATCGTAGTCGAGCCCAAGTAATTCAATCGACTCTCTGACAATATCAGGAATCTCGACTTCAGGCACTCCCAGGTTCCTCGGACCGAAAGCCACGTCTTTCGCTACAGTTTCTTCGAATAGTTGGTATTCAGGGTACTGGAACACAAGCCCTACATTTTTACTTATATCAACCTTCTTGACTGAACCGTCCCCGATATTCATGTCAGAAACGATTATTTCACCAGAATGAGGCTTCAGTAGTCCGTTCATGTGCTGAAGCAGGGTCGACTTTCCAGAGCCTGTATGCCCTATAACGCCAATGCATTCGCCATCCTCAATCTCGAACGAAACATCATCAAGTGCAACGGTCTCTCCTGGTAGTCCCTTTGAATATATATGTGTTAGATGTCTTGCAGTTATCGACATAATGTGTCCACCAAATCATCCTTATTAATAATCTCTCGAGATACATCTATTCCGTTCTCGATAAGTTCATTTCTCAGTAAAACCGCTGCTGGAATCTCAAGTCCTGCAGACTTAACCAGCGAAGTGTCTCTAAATAGCTCCTCGGTGTTCTATCAGCAAGTAACCTTCCAGACTTCATGACTAGCACTCGGTCCGCTTCAGCTACCTCTTCCATAAAGTGAGTTATCAGTACAATGGTGATGCCCTGACTATTAAGGTCTCTAATCACCTTCATAACCTGACTGCGTCCCTTGGGATCAAGCATTGCCGTCGGTTCATCGAATACAATACAATCAGGCCTCATAGCAACAGCACCTGCGATTGCAACTCTCTGCTTCTGACCACCCGACAGTTTGTGTGCTTCACGATGGCGATATTCATACATCCCAACTGCTTTAAGTGCATTTTCCACTCTGTTTCTTAGTTCAGGATTCTCTATCCCGAGATTCTCAGGTCCAAAGGCAACTTCGTCCTCAACCATTGATGATACAATCTGATTATCAGGATTCTGAAATACCATGCCGATTTTCTTTCTGATATCCCAAATTAAATCATCGTCCTTCGTATCCATCCCATCAACAAGTATCTCGCCTTCAGTAGGTAGTAGAAGCCCGTTGAGGCATCTTGCAAATGTTGATTTGCCCGACCCATTTGACCCGGCAATCGCAATGTATTCACCGCGGGTTACATCAATCGAAACATGATCAATAGCAAGGCTCTGATTATCGGCCCCCTTCTCTCTAGCATATTCATAAACTAAGTCTTTTACTGTAATAAAATTTGCCATAATGCCTCCAATTTTTAATTATATATTAGCTCCAAAAGTATGGCAATGATATGAAGGAAATGTAAGCAAATAAATAAGCCGAAGGCTATGCCTTCGGCTCTTGTTCGCAATGGCTACAACGAACGTTTTCAGATGTATCAGAAATTCCCCTATTTCCGACACTATAAAATCTGTATTTCAACCCTTTTCACTTATTGACAACCAAATTATAGTTGACCAGATTTCAATTGTCAACAACTAATTTGTATGTTTTCACAAACTTTTGTGTACCGCCGCATAGTTATTGTAATATTTTCTATTTTACTTAGAATCTAGCCCCACTGCAGGCCAACTTTGCTGTCTTTTGCCTTATCATATATTAGCTTCGCAATTACGAGGTCAAGAATTCCAAGACCTACATTCTTGAAAATGATAATCTCATCGTCAGACTCTCTGCCAGCAATCTTTCCAAGCATATATTCACCGATATCTCCAGTGAGATCTGCCTCTGTTACAATTCCTTCTCTGAGTGGAATCTGAATATCTGCCGACTCAGCTATACAAGCATCCTTCGAGTCAAAGTAAATCTTGTCTGCCATCTTGAATAGCTCTGGGTCTATTTCGTTCATCTCAGCTGTGTATGAGCCAACACCACTTACAACCGCCCCTTTCTTAACACGTTTGGCATCAAATACAGGCTTAGTAGCAACCGTTACAACTACGATTATATCGGCGCCATCTACAGCTTCATTTGCATCGCTGTATGAAACTAGCTTAACCCCGCTATCCTTGAATCGTTCAGACATCTTTGCCACAAATTTCTCAGTCTTGGCAAGATCTCTAGCCACAATTTTAACCTCACTTAGATTGCATGCAGCAAGCATAGCCTCAAGCTGGCACTCCGCCTGACCACCAGTTCCAATAAGACAACCGATCTTCGCATCCTTTCTCGCAAACAATCTAAATGCAGCACCAGATGCCGCACCCGTACGGAATTTAGTGATAAAGCTTCCATCCATAAGTGCTATCACTTCGCCATTCTTATCATCCATGAGGAGAACCTGACCGATAGTCGTAGCCTCACCGCGCTCTCTATTTCCTGGAAAAAAATATTTACTATCTTAATACCCGCTGCTCCAAGATCCGAACTATATGCAGGCATAAATGCAAAGTTGCCCCTACCTTCATCGGCAGCGAGAACCTGCCTTAGAGGAACTACTGCATTTCCACTTGAAAAAAATCTTATACGCCTCGATATTTGAATCTATCGCATCATTCATATCGAATACTGTTCTGATGTCTTGTTCATTAAGTAGTAACATTGAAGCCTCCTTTATTTTAACTTTATCTCGGCAACGACAGGATTGTGATCACTGTTTTTGAAGCCAAGCTCTAACGTCTTGCAATAATTCATCTCTATATTAGATGAATAAATAATTCCGTCAATCACATAATACTGGAACTTTGATTTATTCGATCCTTTAAGCGGTTTGTCGAGAGACCTGCATGTAGGATTAGTGCTATCCATCACGAAGTTAAGTGAGGAATCATACTCGCTTATATCGATAATACCCGGTTTCCATAGCCCCTTGGATATAGGATAATCGTCAGTGCTAACATTGTTGAAACTCTGGTTAAAGTCTCCACCAGCTATTACATAATTCCCTTTTGCAGCCTCTTGTTTAAGTATTTTATTGAGCGCCTTAGTTTGTGCCTTTTTCCCTTCACCCTTATCGTATGCTTCCAGATGTAAGTTGATGTACACGAGTTCTTTGTTAGTCCCATGAACTTTAGTCCGCGTCACGAGCAAGCATCGTTTAAGATTTATGGTTCTTATCGGCCACTTAAATGATACTGGAAGGCTCACTCTTTTCGATGAATTCATCTCTAAAGTAGATAAAGTCATTAGTCCGCTATCCATCTTAGCGAGTGGTGGAATTGGATATGGTACAAATGCAGCCTTGTAGTTTCTCGCGTAAGAATATTCGCAATTATTAAATACTTTACCGAGCTTCGCAACTTGATCAATGTGATATGTGCGACTTGAGTCCTTATCAATTTCCTGAATCAAGGTTATATCAGGCGACTCCTCCTCAATCTCTTTAGAAATAGCATTCATATTAGTCTTGACTCGCTTCTTGCTCGAAGTTATAACAGAGTCTCCACCATCCATAAAGAAGTCCGTATTGTCACCTAGTGCACCAAACCCGATGTTCCACGTCATAACCTTGAGGGTCTCACCCTTCTTTACCTCTTTAGTCCCATTTCCTTTAATATTTAATTTCTCAATTGAAGCAGGTTTATACTCTTTCACAGATATAAATGCTATAAGTCCCGCAAACGACAACATTAAAATAAACACGATTGCCACGAACACTTTATTATTTGCTTAATCGGTGATGCTGTCTCTGGCTTACTACGCATATGCAAACTCTCCTATACACAGTTGATTACTATTAATCATTTCTATAATAGAATACCATATATCGCATATATTGAACATAAAAACAGGGGCGTATGCGCCCCTGCTTCTTTAATATTCTGGTGGTAGTCCCTCGTATTGTATCGATTACTCTACAATCTCTGTAACTACTCCGGATCCTACTGTTCTTCCACCTTCTCTGATAGCGAAACGTAGTCCCTCTTCGATAGCTACTGGTGTAATTAGCTCAATCTCCATTACTACGTTATCTCCAGGCATGCACATCTCTGTTCCTGCTGGGAGCTGTAGGTCTCCTGTTACGTCTGTTGTTCTTAGGTAGAACTGTGGTCTGTATCCATTGAAGAATGGTGTGTGTCTTCCACCCTCTTCCTTCTTTAGTACGTATACCTGTCCCTTGAACTTTGTGTGTGGGTGAATTGATCCTGGCTTCGAGAGTACCTGTCCTCTTTCGATTTCATCTCTCTGTACTCCTCTGAGAAGTGCTCCGATGTTGTCTCCTGTTTCAGCTGCATCAAGAGTCTTCTTGAACATCTCTACTCCAGTTACGATTACCTTTCTCTTCTCTTCGCTTAGACCTACGAGCTCTACCTCGTCTCCTGTCTTGAGTGTTCCTCTCTCAACTCTTCCTGTTGCTACTGTTCCACGACCTGTGATTGAGAATACGTCCTCGATTGGCATTAGGAATGGCTGATCGTTTGCTCTCTCTGGCTCTGGAATGTATGTGTCTACTGCTTCCATTAGCTCGCAAATCTTATCTCCCCACTCACCGCTTGGATCTTCTAGTGCCTTTAGCGCGGAGCCTCTTACGATTGGTGTGTCATCTCCTGGGAACTCATACTCATCTAGTAGCTCTCTTACTTCCATCTCTACGAGGTCTAGTAGCTCCTCATCGTCTACCATATCGCACTTGTTCAGGAATACGATGATGTATGGTACGCCTACCTGTCTAGATAGCAGGATGTGCTCTCTTGTCTGAGGCATTGGTCCATCTGTTGCTGCTACTACGAGGATTGCTCCGTCCATCTGAGCTGCTCCTGTAATCATGTTCTTTACATAGTCAGCGTGTCCTGGGCAGTCTACGTGTGCGTAGTGTCTGTTTGGTGTCTCATACTCTACGTGTGCTGAGGAAATCGTGATTCCTCTTGCCTTCTCTTCTGGTGCCTTGTCGATCTGGTCGAATGCTACGTCTGCTCCGAGTCCATATCTGTTGTGAAGAGTCTTTGTGATTGCTGCTGTTAGAGTTGTCTTGCCGTGGTCAACGTGGCCGATTGTACCGATGTTGATATGTGGCTTGGTTCTCTCATACTTCTGCTTTGCCATAATAATTTCTCCTATTTAGAATTATTTGAAATAATTTTTTTGTAAAATTTATATTCTCTCCGATAAATTCAGTGAGCTTATAGATTATTTTGCAACCTTCTCTTTCAAGCTCTCTGGTAGCTTGTCGAAGTGGTCAAACTGCATTACGTATACACCACGACCCTGTGTCTTAGAACGTAGGTCTGTAGCATATCCGAACATCTCGGATAGCGGAACGAATCCTCTTACGACAGCAGCACCATTGTTGATATCAGATCCTTCGATAGATCCTCTTCTTGAGCTGATGTCACCGATGATGTCTCCCATGTTGTTCTCAGGTACAGTAACCTCTACCTTGAAGATTGGCTCTAGTAGGACTGGCTTTGCCTTCTTGCAAGCTTCCTTGAATCCCATAGTAGCTGCAATCTTGAATGCCATCTCAGATGAGTCTACTTCGTGGTATGAACCGTCGTATAGATCTACACCAACGTCTACTAGCTGGTAGCCAGCAACAGGTCCGTTCTGCATTGCTGCCTCCATTCCCTCCTGAATCTTAGGGATGTATTCCTTAGGAATAGCTCCTCCTGTGATGGAGTTCTTGAACTCGAATCCAGCGCCTGCTTCTCTTGGATATAGTCTAAACTTAACGTGTCCGTACTGACCAGAACCACCGGACTGTTTCTTGTGCTTGTAATCTTCATCAACCTCAACAGTAATAGTCTCTTTGTAGGATACCATTGGCTTACCTACGTTAGCCTCTACCTTGAACTCTCTGAGAAGTCTGTCAACGATGATTTCTAGGTGAAGCTCACCCATTCCAGCGATGATAGTCTGTCCAGTCTCTGGGTTAGTGTATGTTCTGAATGTTGGATCCTCTTCAGCCAGCTTAGCAAGAGCGATACCCATCTTCTCCTGACCAGCCTTGGTCTTAGGTTCGATAGCGATCTCGATTACTGGATCTGGGAATTCCATAGACTCGAGAATGATTGGCTTCTTCTCGTCACAGAGCGTGTCTCCAGTTGTAGTCTGCTTTAGACCTACAGCTGCAGCGATATCTCCTGAGTAAACCTTTTCAATCTCTTCTCTGTGGTTCGCGTGCATCTGAAGGATTCTTCCGATTCTCTCACGCTTACCCTTAGTTGCATTGTATACGTATGAACCAGTCTCAAGTGTTCCAGAGTAAACTCTGAAGAACGCGAGCTTTCCTACGTATGGGTCTGCTACAATCTTGAACGCAAGTGCAGAGAATGGCTCCTTGTCGCTTGCGTGTCTTACATCCTCTTCTTCTGTATCAGGATTTATACCACCGATTGAAGGAATGTCTGTAGGTGCTGGCATGTAGTCAACTACACCGTCTAGCATCATCTGAACACCTTTGTTCTTGTATGCAGATCCGCAGAATACAGGGAAAATATTTCCTGCGATAGTCTCTCTTCTGATAACTGTCTTGAGTTCCTCAATTGAGATTTCTTCTCCCTCAAGGTACTTCATAGTCAGTTCTTCATCGAGCTCAGCAACAGCCTCGATCATCTTGTCATGCCAAGCCTGTGCTTCTCCCTTCATGTTCTCAGGGATGTCTACGATTGTGAACTCCTTACCTGTAGCGTCGTTCTTATCATATACCTCAGCCTTCATCTCGATAAGGTCGATAATTCCCTCGAACATGTTCTCAGAACCGATCGGAATTTGAACAGGTACAGCGTTAGCTCTTAGTCTATCGTGAATAGTATCGATTACGTGGAAGAAGTTAGCTCCTAGGATGTCCATCTTGTTAACGAAGATCATTCTTGGAACGTTGTACTTCTCAGCCTGTCTCCATACTGTCTCTGACTGAGGCTCAACACCTTCCTTAGCACTTAGTACCATTACCGCACCATCGAGTACACGTAGAGATCTCTCTACCTCAACAGTAAAGTCAACGTGTCCAGGTGTGTCGATAATGTTAATTCTTGTGCCGTTCCACTGAGCGGTTGTAGCAGCAGAGGTAATTGTAATACCACGCTCCTGCTCCTGAGCCATGAAGTCCATGGTAGCAGCACCGTCATGAGTCTCACCGATCTTATGAGTCTTTCCTGTATAATAAAGGATTCTCTCGGTAGTTGTTGTCTTACCGGCGTCGATATGAGCCATGATTCCAATATTTCTGGTATTTTCTAGAGTAAATTGTCTAGCCATAAATCCTCCTTCCTGCTTTTATCTAATCTTTGTCAGGTGTATCATCTCAGATTACCACCTGTAGTGTGCAAACGCCTTGTTAGCCTCAGCCATCTTATGAGTATCTTCTTTTCTCTTCACAGATGCACCTGTGTTGTTAGAAGCGTCCATAAGCTCATGAGCTAGTCTCTCAGCCATAGTTCTCTCACCTCTAAGTCTTGTAAACTTTGTGAGCCAACGTAGAGCGAGAGTCTGTCTTCTCTCTGGTCTAACTTCGATAGGAACCTGATAGTTTGCACCACCGACTCTTCTTGCTTTAACTTCTAGTACAGGCATGATGTTGCTCATTGCCTTCTCAAATACTTCCAGCGGTTCTTCACCAGTGGATTCTTTGATCTGGTCAAATGCATCATAAACGATTGCCTGGGCTACGCCCTTCTTACCGTCTAGCATGATGCTGTTGATCAGCTTCGAAACCACTACGCTACCGTATACTGGATCTGGAAGTACTTCTCTCTTTGGTACGTTACCTTTTCTTGGCACTTCTCTTCCCTCCTTAGGTTCACGGGGTACTCGGCCTGTTTCTGTCGCTGGCCGTGTGCGCCTTAATATCATATATTAAGGACAATATCCCGAAATCAATTACTTCTTAGGTCTCTTTGCTCCATACTTGGAACGTCCCTGACCACGACCCGATACGCCAGCAGCGTCAAGTGTTCCTCTAACGATGTGATATCTCACACCAGGGAGGTCCTTAACTCTTCCGCCTCTGATTAGTACAACACTGTGCTCCTGTAGGTTATGACCGATTCCAGGAATGTATGCTGTTACTTCGATACCGTTAGTCAAGCGAACTCTGGCAACTTTTCTTAGCGCAGAGTTAGGCTTCTTAGGAGTTACAGTCTTAACTGCAACGCATACTCCCCTCTTCTGAGGCGAATTTACATCAGTAAGAGTCTTCTTAAGGTTGTTCATGTTCTTTCCAAGAGCTGGTGAACCTGACTTCTTAACTGCACTCTTTCTGCCCTGACGAACTAATTGGTTAATAGTAGGCATTATTGTCTCCTTTCTTATAAAATTTAACTCATTCAAACCAGCAGTGACCATATAGGCAGTCTCCGCTTAGTATATTGAACCTACATATTATAACAGCCGATGCATTGAATTGTCAATGCATCGGCTGTTTATTATACACGATTAATTTGTATGAATTGCGGACCAATTCCGCCTCTCATTACTCCTCCACACCGTCGTAAATCGATGATGACTGAGGCTGAACATTAGCTGATGGCATTTTGAGAACCATATTCTCATCATCGTAGTTAGAGTTCATAAGAGGCTCATTTTCGCCGTAATCAACATCAACTGCCCCGTAACGCTTCATGCCTGTTCCTGCAGGGATTAACTTACCAATCATTACGTTCTCCTTGAGTCCGTCAAGGTGGTCAGTCTTACCCTTAACCGCAGCATCTGTTAGGACACGAGTTGTCTCTTGGAACGACGCAGCAGATAGGAATGAGCTTGTAGCAAGAGCTGCCTTAGTGATACCAAGTAGCTGACGCTCGTATGTAGCTAGCTCACCCTCTTCTGGATCAATTTCAGCATTTGCGATGTTTATCTCATTGATGCTGTACATGCTTCCAGGAAGAAGATTTGTATCTCCCGCCTTTTCAATCTTGTACTTGGATAGCATCTGAGATGCGATAACTTCAACGTGCTTATCGTTGATGTCTACACCCTGCTGTCTGTATACTCTCTGAACCTCGCGTAGCAAGTACTCGTACACGCCCTGAACGCCGAGAATTCTCATTACATCGTGTGGATCAAGAGGGCCCTTTGTAATTTGGTCACCTGCATGTACAATGTCGCCAACCTTTACATTTAGTCTTGAACCATAAGAAATGATATACTCACGGTTGCCATCCTCCTCCTTAACGACAACGCTAGTTCTGTTGTCATCAGTCGGCTCGATGGATACAACCTCTCCGTCTCCTTCGCAAATTTCAGCTAGCCCCTTAGGCTTTCTAGCCTCAAACAGCTCCTCAACTCTTGGTAGACCCTGCGTGATATCGCTTCCAGCTACACCACCAGTGTGGAACGTTCTCATAGTCAACTGTGTACCCGGCTCACCGATAGACTGAGCAGCAATGATACCAACAGTCTCACCAGGGAGAACTGCAGTTCCAGTAGCAAGATTTCTGCCGTAGCACTTAGCACAAACTCCATGCTCAGCCTGACAAGTCATGACAGATCTGATCTTAACCACTTCTACACCAGCTGCCTCAATCGCTTCAGCAATATCATCCTCGATGAAATCACCTTCAGCAGCGAGAACTTCGCCAGTCTCTGGATGCACGACAGCCTCAGTTACGAATCTGCCTGCGATTCTCTGCGATAGTGGCTCGATTACTTCCTTGCCATCTGTAAATGCCTTAATCTCAACGCCTTCTTCTGCGCCACAGTCATCTTCAGTTACGATTACACTATGTGAAATATCAACAAGTCTTCTTGTTAGATATCCAGAGTCAGCCGTACGAAGCGCAGTATCCGCGAGACCCTTACGAGCACCGTTCGATGAAATGAAGTATTCCAGGATAGATAGCCCCTCACGGAAGTTAGCCTTGATAGGAATTTCTACCGTGTGTCCTGTCGCATTCGCCATAAGTCCTCTCATACCGCCAACCTGGCTAATCTGAGATTTGTTACCTCTGGCTCCAGAGCTCGCCATGATGAACAGGTTGTTGAGAGGTCCTAGAGAATCCATCAGAGCATCAGCAACCTGATCAGTTGCGTCCTTCCAAGTCTTGATAATTCTCTCATAACGCTCTCTGTCTGTCATCAGACCACGTCTGTATGCAGCCTCGAACTTATCTACCTGCTTATCAGCTTCTGCAACGATTTCGGCCTTCTCTTCAGGCACTTCCATGTCGGATACACTTATTGTAACAGCCGCCTTAGTTGAATAGTGGTAACCGATGCTCTTTACATAGTCGAGCATGAGAACCGTTCTAGTATTCCCATGTTTCTTAAAGCACTTGTCGATAATAACGCCAAGCTTCTTCTTATCGCAGAGGAAGTCTACCTCGAGTGAATACGGATCTTCGTCTCTATTTACAAAACCCATGTCCTGAGGGAGCCCTTGATTGAAGATAAATCTACCTACTGTAGACTCTACCAGCTTTCCTGGATCCCCAGGGAACGCCTGTCTTCTAACCTTAACCTTTGCGTGAATTCCTACAGCATGATTTCTGTATGCCATGAGCATCTCATCTATATCTGCAAAGCACTTACCGTCACCTTTCTCGTTCTCAAGGTTACGAGCCTCTGTACCCTCATGAGTGAGATAGTAACTTCCGAGAATCATATCCTGAGTTGGAATTGTGATAGGCGAGCCATCCTTAGGAGCAAGGATATTGTTAACTGATAGCATGAGAAATCTAGCCTCTGCCTGTGCCTCTACGGATAGAGGTACGTGAACAGCCATCTGATCTCCGTCAAAGTCAGCATTGAACGCTGTACAAACTAGCGGATGAAGCTTAATAGCCTTACCCTCTACCAGAACCGGCTCGAAAGCCTGAATTCCAAGTCTGTGCAGTGTCGGAGCACGGTTAAGAAGTACCGGATGATCCTTGATTACGTAGTCGAGAACATCCCATACCTCTGACTTCATCTTCTCAACCATCGTCTTTGCACTCTTAATATTGTGTGCAAGTTCCTGCTCTACAAGCTCCTTCATGATGAATGGCTTGAACAGCTCTAGCGCCATCGTCTTAGGAAGTCCGCACTGATAGAATTTCAGTTCAGGTCCTACTACGATTACGGAGCGTCCAGAGTAGTCAACACGCTTGCCGAGCAGGTTCTGACGGAAGCGTCCCTGCTTACCCTTTAGCATGTCAGATAGTGACTTAAGCTGTCTACCAGCAGCACCAGTAACCGCTCTGCCTCTTCTGCCGTTATCGATTAGAGAATCAACTGACTCCTGAAGCATTCTCTTCTCGTTTCTAACGATGATGTCAGGTGCTCCGAGCTCGAGCAGCTTCTTAAGTCTGTTGTTTCTGTTGATAACTCGTCTGTATAGGTCGTTAAGGTCAGATGTAGCAAATCTGCCACCCTCTAACTGAACCATAGGTCTAAGATCAGGTGGAATTACAGGAACTACATCGAGAATCATCCACTCAGGTCTGTTATCAGACTGCTTTAGAGCCTCTATAACTTCTAGCCTCTTAACTAGACGAATTCTCTTCTGTCCAGTTGCCTTCTTAAGCTGTTCTCTAAGAAGTTCAGTTTCCTCATCGACATCGATATTTTCTAGCAGCTTCTTGATAGCCTCTGCACCCATCGCTGCCTCGAAGTTCTTTCCATAAATCTCGCGAGCTTCGTTATACTGATTCTCTTCGATAATCTGCTTGTACTCGAATGGAGTCTCTCCTGGATCAGTTACGACATATGCTGCAAAATACAGCACTCTCTCTAGCTGCTTAGGAGTGATATCGAGCACGAGACCGATTCTTGAAGGGATTCCCTTGAAGTACCAAATATGAGATACCGGGCTAACAAGCTGAATGTGTCCCATTCTCTCTCTTCTAACTTTGGACTTCGTTACTTCAACTCCGCAGTAAGGGCAAACGATGCCCTTAAAGCGAATTTTGTTGTATTTTCCACAGGAGCACACCCAATCCTTAGTAGGTCCGAAAATCTTCTCACAGAAGAGTCCGTCTCTTTCAGGCTTGAGAGTTCTGTAGTTGATAGTCTCAGGCTTTGTTACCTCACCGTGAGACCACTCAAGCATCTTTTCTGTTGAAGCCAACTTGATCTGTAGGGATTCAAAATTTCTAAGATCTTGATTGTTATCGTTTTTAGTCATGTTTCCCCCTTAATTATTCATCAATAGCTTCGTCGCTTGTGCCAATTATTTCGTCAAGGCTTACCAACTCTGGTTCCTCGTCGTCATCTATAATCGCTGGTACATCTTCATCAACACCTAGCGCTGCTGAAAGTGTATTCAGAATATCTAGATCTGGCTCTTCATCGAAGTCTGTCGTTTCAACGAACTCATCATCCTCATTCTGCTTTAGACGAAGTTCCTCTTCGTGCTCACGTTCACGCTCATGCATAGCCTCTGTACGTCTATCAGCTTCCTTGAGCATGCGATCTACTGAAGCAGGTTCATCGAACTCGGATGTATCCTTGAGCTTGATTTCCTTGTTGTCGCCAGACATTACTCGAACATCGAGCGATAGCGCCTGTAGTTCCTTGATGAGAACCTTGAATGACTCTGGGATACCAGGCTTTGGAATGTTGTTGCCCTTTACGATAGCTTCGTAAGTCTTAACACGTCCGATGATATCGTCAGACTTAACTGTCAGTATCTCCTGAAGTGTATAAGCAGCTCCATAAGCCTCGAGTGCCCATACTTCCATCTCTCCAAATCTCTGTCCACCGAACTGAGCTTTACCACCAAGTGGCTGCTGAGTTACTAGCGAGTAAGGACCCGTACTTCTAGCATGAATCTTATCGTCTACAAGGTGGTGCAGCTTGAGCATGTACATGTAGCCGACAGTTACTGGATTATCGAAGTACTCCCCAGATCTACCGTCTCTGAGTCTAAGCTTGCCAGTCTTAGGGTGGCCGCAATCGTCAAGCATGTTGATTACGTCAATCTCACTAGCTCCGTCAAATACTGGTGTTGAAATATACCAGCCCTTTGTCTTGGCTGCTAGTCCTAAGTGAACCTCGAGTACCTGTCCTACGTTCATTCGGGAAGGTACACCCAGTGGGTTGAGCATTACCTGTAATGTCTCACCATCTTCTTTGAATGGCATATCCTCTTCCGGAAGAATTCTGGAGATTACACCCTTGTTACCGTGACGACCAGCCATCTTATCTCCAACGTTGATCTTTCTCTTGGTAACTACGTAAACTCTTACAATCTTATTTACTCCTGGTGGGAGTTCAGAGCTATTCTCTCTTGTAAATTCTCTTACATCGATGACAATACCCGTCTCACCGTGAGGAACTTTGAGAGAAGTATCTCTTACTTCCTTGGACTTCTCACCAAAGATCGCACGAAGCATTCTAACCTCTGCAGTTAAATCGGTCTCGCTCTTAGGTGTCAGTTTTCCTACAAGAATATCAGAAGACTTAACTTCTGCACCTATTCTGATGATTCCATTCTCATCGAGCTCCTTTAGAGCTTCTTCGCTAAGGTTAGGAATATCTCTTGTAATCTCTTCTGGTCCAAGCTTTGTATCACGAGCTTCACACTCGTACTTAACTATGTGTAGCGATGTTAAAACATCATCCATGAGAAGTCTCTCGTTAAGGATAATAGCATCCTCGTAGTTGTATCCTTCCCATGTCATGAATCCAATAAGCAGGTTCTTACCTAGCGAAATCTCACCGAGATTAGTCGATGGTCCGTCTGCTAGAACCTCTCCTGCATCAACATGTTCGCCACACGCAACGATAGGTCTCTGGTTGATACAAGTTCCCTGGTTGGATCTCTTGAACTTGAGTAGCTTATACTCGTCAAGTTCGCCATTGTCATCTCTACGAACCTTTACGTACTGAGCATCAACAAATTCTATAGTTCCAGCGGCCTTTGCAAGGAGAACCGCACCAGAGTCGCAAGCAGCCTTGTACTCGATCCCAGTTCCAACGTAAGGAGCCTCAGTAACGAGTAGTGGTACAGCCTGTCTCTGCATGTTAGATCCCATCAGCGCACGGTTAGCGTCGTCGTTCTCAAGGAACGGAATCATCGCAGTAGCAACAGAAACTACCTGCTTAGGAGAAACGTCCATGTAGTCAACGCTTTCTTTCTTAGCAAGCGTGATCTCACCCTTAACGCCTCGTACTGCAACCTTGTTGTTAACGAAATGACCTTCAGCATCGAGAGGCTCGTTAGCCTGCGCTACAATCATCAGTTCTTCATCGTCCGCAGATAGATAATCTACCTGTTCAGTTACAACGCCAGTTTCCTTATCAACCTTACGGTATGGGGTTTCGATAAATCCATACTCGTTTATGATGCCATAAGTAGTTAGTGATCCGATAAGTCCGATGTTAGGACCTTCCGGTGTCTCTACTGGGCACATTCTACCGTAGTGTGTATAGTGAACGTCACGCACCTCAAATCCAGCTCTTTCTCTCGAAAGACCTCCTGGTCCAAGTGCGGAAAGTCTTCTCTTGTGTGTTAGCTCTGCAAGAGGGTTGTTCTGGTCCATAAACTGTGACAGCTGGGAGCTTCCAAAGAACTCCTTAACTGCTGCCGTTACAGGTCTAATATTGATGAGCTGCTGAGGAGTTGCATTCTCAGTAGTCATTCTCTCTCTAACAGATCTTTCCATTCTTGCAAATCCAATACGGAACTGGTTCTGCAGAAGCTCTCCAATGATCTCAGTCTACGATTACCGAGATGGTCGATATCATCTGTCTCTCCGATTCCATAGGATAGATTTAGGAAGTAGCTCACAGATGCGATTATATCATCGTGGATGATGTGCTTTGGTGAAAGCTCGTTCTTGCGATTGGCAATAGCAGCCTTCAGCGCATCCTCATCTCCGTTTGCTTCTTCAATAATCTCCATCAGAACTGGGTAGTAAACCTTTTCTGACAGCTTATATGGAGCAAGGTCTAGGTCGATATACTTAGTTGGGTCAACGAAGTTATTACCGATAACCTTAACTACCTCATCGTCCTCAGTCTTGCTGTTTACATATGCATAAGCAACACCCGCATCCTCGATTTCCATAGCTCTCTTACGTGAGATGAACTCACCCTTTTCAACGAGAACTTCGCCAGTCGAAGGATCGACAATCTGCTCAGCCGCAATTGTCTCAACTAGTCTATTGTGGATACCAAGTTTCTTGTTGTACTTGTATCTACCAACCTTAGCTAGGTCGTATCTACGCGCATCAAATAGCAGCGAGTTAACCATAGACCTAGCATTCTCGACTGTTGGAGGATCTCCAGGTCTTAGTCTCTTGTATATTTCCTTAACGCCATCATCTGCATTCTTGGTGCTATCCTTTTCGAAAGTTCTTAGGAGAGCAGGAATTTCACCAAAGGTATCGATGATTTCTTCGTTTGATCCGAGTCCCATCGCTCTTAGGAACGATGTGAGAGGCAGCTTTCTGGTTCTATCAACTCTTACGTATAGAACGCCAGCTGAGTCAGTCTCATACTCGAGCCATGCTCCTCTGTTAGGAATAATAGTCGAAGAATAAAGCTTGTTATTCGACTTGTCGGTATCAAACTCAAAATACGGTCCTGGAGATCTTACGAGCTGTGTTACGATAGCTCTCTCCGCACCGTTATATATGAATGTGCCTTTTTCTGTCATCAATGGGAAATCTCCCATGAAAACATCTTGTTCCTTGATCTCAAGAGTCTCCCTGTTTATCAATCTTACCTTGACCGTCAGAGATGTAGCGTAAGTGGCGTCACGCTCCTTGCATTCCTCCTGATCGTATTTAGGTGTATCTGAGAAGGAGTAGTCAGCGAACTCTAGGCTCAAAGTATTGGTGGTATCCCTAATTGGAGATACATCTTCCAGAACTTCGGCTAGTCCCTCTTCGACAAACCACTTGTATGACTCAGTCTGGATATCAATGAGGTTTGGCATCTCGCAAACTTCATTGATTTTCGCAAAAGTCATACGTTCTTTCCTTCCAACTTTTACAGGTTTTGGCATGTTATCACTCCTTGTTATTTAAGAAAAAACGTCTCCATAGCAACTTACTATTATAGAGTAAGGTTGTAAATATTTCAAGCCCAGAGATGAGCATATTATGCATTTTTTGCAACTTTTCGCACTCTGGCAATCGAAAAACTACAAAAAACACATAATCTTGCCCGTCATCACAAAAGCAATACCCGATGTTGATAAATTGGATTTTGCAGCGAAAATGAGCCTCTTGTAAATAGCAAGAATTGGGCTCCCGAAATCAGGAGCCCAATCCAAAATTGTTGTGCTATTTAATTACTTAAGCTCTACTGTAGCTCCAACTGCCTCGAGAGCTTCCTTAAGTGCGTTAGCTTCGCCAGCTTCGATGTTCTCCTTAACGTTAGCAGGTGCTCCATCAACAAGCTCCTTAGCTTCCTTAAGTCCAAGACCTGTAGCTTCTCTAACTGCCTTGATAACCTTGATCTTCTGGTCTCCAGCGCTAGCAAGAACTACTGTGAACTCTGTCTGCTCCTCAGCAGCCTCTCCGCCGCCTGCAGCAGGTGCTGCAACTACAGCTGCAGCTGCAGATACTCCGAACTCCTCTTCACAAGCCTGAACGAGGTCGTTAATCTCAAGAATGGTCATACCCTTTAGGGCTTCAATGATCTGATTCTTATCCATTTTATTTCTCCTTTTGTCTAAATTTGCTGAAATATCAGCTTCTCGATACACCGATTAATCGGTAAAATTCTTAAAAATTGTTAGCTACTAATAGCTTATGCTTCAGCAGTCTCTCCTGCTGGAACTGCACCCTCATCAGCGATTGCCTTGAATGTTCTAACAAGCTGTGATAATGGTGACTGGATGCTTCCCATGAAACGAGCGATAAGCTCTTCTCTTGATGGGATATCTGCAAGCGCTTCAACCTGCTTAGCATCATAAACTGAGCCATCAACGTATCCGCCCTTGAATGACATCTTGTTGTACTGCTTCATAGCCTTCTTGAGAAGTCTAGCTGAAGATGTTGCATCCTCTTCGCAGAATGCGAATGCGCTAGATCCCTTCAGGGCTTCGCCAAGTCCTTCGTACTCAGTTCCGGCGATAGCACGCTTTACAAGTGTGTTCTTATATACAGTTAGGTTCACGCCGTTCTCTCTAAGAGTCTTTCTTAGTTCGTCAGCCTGAGCTACTGTAATTCCAAGATAGTCTACAACTACAACCGAGATTGATTTGTCAAATTTTGCCTTAATCTCATCGATAATTAGCTGTTTTGCGTTCTTTGCTTCTACAGACATTTGGTCTCCTTTCTTGAACACTGTTGTGCCCATAATTGTGGTTTAACCTATTCGGTCTTGTGTGCTAATACCAAGTACGGTACAAATAACCCCGCTGCGAGACAGCGGGGAACAAATTTATGTTTGTACCTCGGTGGGATATTAAGCTTTCGCTCCCACTGTCTACGGTTGATATTCGATTATTAACACCGGCCGACTATTAGCTTAGGGATGCTGTGCTGATCTTAACTCCAGGTCCCATTGTCGATGTAACAGTAACACTCTTGAAGTACTGACCCTTAGCAGCTGCTGGCTTAGCCTTAGCAACAACCTGGATTAGAGCGTTAGCGTTTTCAACTAGCTGCTCCTCAGTGAACGAGCACTTACCGATAATTACATGGATAATGTTAGCCTTGTCAAGACGGTACTCTACCTTACCTGCTTTGATCTCCTCAAGTGCCTTCTGTACGTCCATTGTTACAGTGCCTGACTTAGGGTTTGGCATGAGTCCCTTAGGACCGAGAACCTTACCTAGACGTCCTACAACGCCCATCATGTCCGGTGTAGCAACTACTGAATCAAAGTCGAACCAGTTTTCCTTCTGGATCTTTTCTGCAAGATCCTCTGCGCCTACATAATCTGCACCAGCTGCCTGGGCCTCTTCAGCCTTAGCACCCTTAGCAAAAACAAGAACCTTCTTGCTCTTACCTGTTCCGTGCGGAAGTACAGTTGCGCCTCTAACCTGCTGGTCTGCGTGTCTTCCGTCTACACCTAGGCGAATGTGCATCTCAACAGTCTCATCGAACTTCGCATTAGCAAAGCTCTTTACGTTCTTTACAGCTTCTGCAACATCATAAGTCTGTGTCTTGTCGAACGACTCCATGATTGCGCTGTATCTTTTGCTTTTCTTAGCCATAATTCCTCCTTGTGGTTCTATCGACATCTCTTAAAAATGTCTCCCACTGATTACTCTGTTACAGTAACTCCCATGCTGCGAGCAGTACCCTTGATCATATCAGTAGCTGCCTCAAGTGTAGCCGCATTGAGATCCTGCATCTTAGTCTTCGCAATTTCCTCTGCCTGAGCATATGTAATCGATGCAACCTTTGTCTTGTTAGGTTCGCCCGATGCCTTATCAATGCCTGCTGCCTTCTTGATAAGTACTGCTGCTGGTGGAGTCTTGCACACGAATGTGAATGATCTGTCTGTGTAAACTGTGATTACAACTGGAATGATCATTCCCTGCTGATCCTGAGTCTTAGCATTGAACTGCTTACAGAAGTCCATGATGTTAACACTCTTCTGACCTAGGGCAGGTCCAACTGGTGGTGCTGGTGTTGCTCCTCCTGCAGGGATCTGAAGCTTAATATAGCCGTCGATCTTCTTTGCCATCTTATTCTCCTTTCTCTGAGACTATAGCTCCCAGTTAGTTAAGTTTTCCCACCTGCGAGAACTCGAGCTCTACAGGTGTATCTCTACCGAACATCGATACCTTCGCCTTAACAATCTGCTTATCAGGACTGATATCCTCAACGATACCCATCTGACCTTCGAAAGGTCCACCGATAATGCGGATTGTGTCGCCAGTCTCAACATCCAGGTCGATGCGCATTTTCTCAACGCCCATCCTAACCACTTCTTCTTTAGTTAGTGGAATAGGATCCGAGCCGTGACCCACGAACCCTGTAACGCCCTCTGTGTTGCGCACTAGATACCAGGTCTCGTTGTTGACAATCATCTTGATGACTACATAACCAGGATAAAGCTTTCTAGTCTTGACCTTTCTCTGGCCATTCTTAATCTCGACTCTATCCTCAGTAGGAATCGTAACCTCAAGGATGAGATCTGCATTCCTCTGTACTCTACCATCTTCTCGATGTTAGTCTTAACCTTGTTCTCATAACCAGAATACGTATGGATTACGTACCACTTAGCGGTACCATCGCCACGTAGACCTTCGCCCTCAAGTGGTGACAGCGTTGTGCCGCCCGTATTCAAGTTTTCGGTCTTCTCTGTCATGTATATCTCCTTCTAGCCTATTTCGATAGCGTAATTCCGAGAAGCTTCTTGAGCACTGCTAAGAAGCCTGTATCCATCCCCCAGAACAACAGGGAGAAGAAGATGCACACACCAAAAACAACTACAGTATCCTTGGTCAGTTCCGCTCTCGTCGGCCATACTACTTTGGCCATCTCCTGTTTAACACCAGTGAAATATCCAATGATGCCCTTACGCTCTTTGCGCTGTTCCGGTTTGCTGGTCTTATTCTCTATTTTAGTATCCTTGCCATCTCTGGATATGGTTTCATTGTTGTTTGCCATGATGTTCCCTCGACTACTTAGTCTCCTTGTGGAGTGTTTCCTTACCGCAGAACTTGCAGAACTTTCTAAGCTCAATTCTATCAGGATTGTTCTTCTTGTTCTTAGTTGTGTTGTAGTTTCTCTGCTTGCACTCTGTGCATGCTAGTGTAATCTTGTTTCTCAAGGTGATGACCTCCTTTGCAAATATATATGTAAGCTAATTGCTTCTCTCAACTCAAAAGTCAGAGCCCGCCTCGCAAGCTCTGTCGTGAATTCATAAAGTAGCCTTATAATAATACGCTGTGCAGATGTCAATGTCAAGCGTTTCCTTGATATTTAATACTGTACAACTCGTAAATATAACTTGCTAACAGTCTCTGCTTCGTCTAACCGCATACATCATAATAGCTGCTGCATTAGATGCATTTAGAGAGTTGATGCTTCCCTTCATCGGAATTGATATCGTGAGGTCGCACTTCTCCTTAACGAGCCTGCTGATACCCTTGCCTTCATTTCCTATAACTAGGGCAATTGAACCTTTCATCACGCCCTCTGTCTCATAATATGATTTTCCATCCATATCCACTGCGGCTACCCACACGCCCTGTGCTTGTAGCTCTTCGATGGTGCGAGATATATTGGTTACTCTCGCAACCGGCATGCGTTCTAGTGCTCCTGCTGAAGTCTTAGCCACGGTACTTGTAAGTCCACAAGCATTGCGCTTAGGAATTATAACTCCATGAGCATTAGCACACTCTGCCGTCCTTATGATCGCACCAAGGTTGTGTGGATCTGAAATCTCGTCTAGCACCATGATGAATGGTGGTTCATCGCTATCAGCTGCACGATTCATTATCTCCTCGACTGTCGAATACGAATACGCAGATATCTCCGCTGCCACTCCCTGATGCTTCTCCCCTGGAGCCATTCTATCAAGCACTATTCTAGGAACTGTATCCACCACTATGCCAGCATCCTTAGCCATAGCTCTGATTTTTACGACGGAGCCCTCAGCTCCTGCCGCCATGTAGATTTTTTCTATCTCGCGGCCGCTTTTGATTGCTTCGATTACCGGATTGCGGCCGGCTATCAGATTCGCGGCTGGAGCATTCTGCGCCTCAGCAAAGCTGCCGCTGCGGCTGTCCCATTCACTGCAGCGGTATGTATTTTTGTAGTTATCTCGCGGGCGGCTGCTTGAGTTTCTGTCGCGCTGAGAATTGCTATAACTCCCTGAGTTGACATTACGCTGCGAACTAATATATCCGCCAGCGTTACCGCTAGTACGTTTAGTTCTTCCTGTGTTCCGCCCATTATTGCTACGGAACTCTTCCGCAGGCTCTCCATCATAAGGTCTGAACGCTGCTTTTCCTCTCTCCGCGCGTCTCTGATACACTCCGTGTGCATCACGTCTATTCTTGCCACGAGTGCCTGTTTTCTTTTTATCTGATTTTGCCATTACTTCTCTACTTTCTCATACAAAGTGAATTCATAGTCTATACCATTCTCGCTATGCATCTCACTCTTCCACGTCTCTTTAAAATCGTCATCCTTATCGAGGTTAACCATGAATTTGTCAGCATGTAAATCCGCGTGCATCTTAGTTACGAAGCACTTGTCACAGTATTTGTAAAACTTCTTATATATGCTCTCTCCGCCGATGATAAATACATGCTCTGGATCATACTGCTCGAGCTCCTTGAACAGTTCTTCCTCGCTATGCACGGCTATGCATCTTTCAGCCTCGAAGTCTTCGTTTGAAGTTAACACATAGTTTACGCGCTTTGGGAAGCCCCCTCTGCTTAGGCAGGCTCTCGAGAGTTCTGCGCCCCATCACTACAACTCCGTCAGTCGTCTTTTCCTTGAAATACTGCATGTCTCCAGGAATCGAAGCGAGCAAATCATTGTCGCACCCGATACCCCATTTCTCATCAACAGCTACTATTAGATTCATAATTCACCTCAGTTTGTTATATTCGTGCATTATGCACTCACATGCTGACATTATCATTTTAATAATATTTAAGACGGCACCTCAGTAAACTAAAGGCACCGTCTATATAATCTCGAATTAAATCGCTACTGGAATGTTTTTCACCTGCGTGTTCTTCTGGTAGTCCTCGACGATTAGATCATCAACCGTGAAGTCGTAGAAATTCTTTACCTCAGGATTTAGCGTCACCTTAGGCGCAGGATACTGCGGACGCTCGATGAGCTCCTTAACTATATCCACATGCCTATCATAGATGTGCGCATCAGAAATCACATGTATTAGCTCCCCCGCCTTGAGACCGCTAACTTGAGCAAACATCATAAGAAGCAGTGCATACTGTACAACATTCCAGTTGTTCGCCGTCAAGATATCCTGGGATCTTTGGTTTAAAATCGCATTAAGCGTATCGCCCTTTACGTTGAAGGTCATGCTGTAAGCGCAAGGTTCTAAGTTCATCTCACTTAGATCGGCAAAGTTATACATGTTAGCCATGATTCTTCTGGAGTATTTGTCATGCTCAAGCAACCACAGGATGTTGTCAACCTGGTCCATCTCGCCCTGCTTGAACTTATACTTAACCCCGAGCTGGTATCCGTATGCCTTACCGATAGTTCCATCCTCGCCTGCCCACTCATCCCAGATGTGACTTCCGAGGTCAGAAACTCTGTTAGACTTCTCCTGCCAAATCCACAGCAGCTCGTCAAACGCGAGCTTGATAGCCGTTGGTCTTACGGTAAGAGCAGGAAACTCCTCCTGTAAATCATATCTATTTACCACGCCAAATTCTTAATCGTGTGCGCAGGTGTTCCGTCTGGCCAGTGAGGTCTTACCTTCTGCCCTTCAGTGCTGAATCCATTAGCAATTATGTCTTCGCACATGCTCACAAACAGTTTATCCGCCTTGCTCACTCTAATCCTCCTCAATAATTCGGACAGCCTCCGCCAAAACCTCTTCAAGTCTAGCGTCATCCTTATCCATATGAAGTGCCCCTATCAGCGCCTCAAACCCCGTAGCAAGCTTGTACTTGCGCGGATCGGCATTCTTAGGTCTCGATGTCGCACGCTTATTCCTTGCGCGCTTAACGAGCTTCTGCTCCTCTTCCGTTAGAAAATCATTCATCATGGACTTTATCGCCTTGGACTGCCCATCAGAAGACACGTATGATACCGCTCTCTTATGCACCTTGCCGACATCGCCTTTGCTTCGCCCAATCAGAAGCTCCCTTATATGTAGTTCGTAGACGGCATCACCTATATAGGCTAGTGCCGTCGTATTCATGCTCTTGATATCGTTATGCATCTGCTTTAATTATCTGAACCCCCTGCGGAGTATCCTTGAGAGTATACCCCATAGCGACAAGCTGATCTCTGATTTCGTCAGCTCTAGCCCAGTTCTTCTCCTTACGAGCCTGCTGCCTCTCGTCTACGAGGGCCTGGATATCCTCGCCTACCGCATTTTCCCTACTTCTCTGAAGCACACCAAGGACGTCAGCGAGTTCATGGATAATCTCGAGCGCCTTTCCCGCAAATTCCTTTGATGCTCCACCTTCAATCTCCACGTTAATAGCCGAAACTAGCTCGAAGAGGGCACCTATAGCACCTGCAGTATTAAGGTCATCACTCATGCACTCTATGAATTTTTCCTTATAGTCTCTAAACGACTTAACCGTCTCCTCTTCCTTCTCTGTTACCTTATCAGAGCCATTCTGAACTAGGAACTCCAAAGTCTCGGTAGCGTTTATAAGCCTATCATATCCCTGCTTAACCTGCTTCATACCTTCATCGCTAAAGTTGATAGGTCCTCTGTACTGAACGCTTAGTAGGAAGAACCTGATAAAGTCACCGTCGTACTCCTTGCGAATATCTCTAACTGTAAAGAAGTTATTTAGCGACTTCGACATCTTCTCGCCATCAACCATGATGTATCCGTTGTGCATCCAGTAGTTCGCAAAAGGCGCGCAGTTACACGCTTCGGACTGAGCGATTTCATTTTCATGGTGAGGGAACTTGAGATCCTGTCCGCCTCCGTGAATATCTATAGTTGTGCCGAGATGCTTCTTAGACATAGTAGAACACTCGATGTGCCAGCCTGGTCTACCCTTGCCCCAAGGCGAATCCCATGCGATCTCATCGTCTGTCTTCTGAGCCTTCCATAGTGCGAAGTCGAGTGGATCCTTCTTAACCTCACCAATAGCAATTCTAGCACCCGATTCTAGGTCATCTATGTTCTGACCAGACAGCTTGCCGTACTCTGGGAACTTGCGCGTGATGTAATAAACGTCACCATCAGCCTCATACGCATAACCTTTCTCAATTAGCGTACTGATGAACTCGATGATATCCTCGATATGCTCGGAAACCTTAGGGTGCACGTCAGCCTTTATTACGTTGAGAGCTTCCGCATCTTTGAAATACTCTTTGATGTACTTCTCCGATACCTCAAGTGCCGGTAAATTCTCTTCCTTTGCCTTGTTGATAATTTTGTCATCAACGTCTGTAAAGTTCTGCACGAACTTAACGTCATATCCGATATATTTAAAAAACCTACGCAGAGTGTCGAATACTACGAATGGTCTGGCATTACCTATATGAAAATAGTTGTAAACCGTAGGACCACAAACGTAGATATTGACTTTTCCTTCATGGATAGGCACAAACTCTTCCTTGCGTCTAGTCATAGAGTTGTAAATCTTCATTTCTTTCCTCCACTAAATCATGTGTCGACTTATTTCGCCATTTCCCATTTGGGTATAGTTATCTTGATTATACACCAACGACAGCGCCTACGCACGCAATAATGACTAGTACGAGCATCGGATTTATCTTAAATTTTTGAATTAGCAATATAGTCATTCCACAAAGAACTATCGATATCACATCTATGTGCATGCCCCCTACGGAAATCGTCATGTCTCGAAGTACCGAGAAGTTGCCTCCAAGGGAGTGTTCTGGCATTACAGCCGCCTCACCGATAGTGATTATCGCTGCTGCTATAAGTCCTACAGTTGCTGGTCTAATGCCTTCAAGTGCACCTTTGACAGCAGCGCTCTCCTTGTAGCGTTCCACTGCATTTGCAACCATTGCGATGATTATAAACGCTGGAGTTGCGACACCTAACGTTGCCAGCGCTGAGCCGAGATATCCCCCTACTTCATATCCCACATAGGTTGCCGAATTTACTGCAACTGGTCCCGGAGTAACTTGGGCAATCGCAACGATATTCGCAAACTGTTCAGGGGATATATTGGCAAACTCTTTGATGCTGTCGTAGATGAGCTGGATAATCGCAAGTCCGCCGCCAAATCCAAATAGACCTATCTTAAAGAAGGCAAGAAACAACTTTGCTAGCAACATTAATTATCGCCTCCTTCTTTATTTTTTTCATCTACTTCAATTACATCTGCTCGTTCATCTCTCTGCTTTAGAGATGATTGATAGTCTCTTCCGTCTGCATCAGATACAGATTTCCGCAATCTCTAGTATCGATAGATGTCTTTGTTAGTAAAGCACGTCCGATGCCGAGAGCTAGGAATAGCACGATAATGTAAACCACATTTATCTTGAGAGCTGCAATAAGTATAAAACTGAGTGCAGCACCGATAGCACTGAAAGCATCCTTAATAACAACCTTGGCAACCTGATATACAGCAATAATAATAAGACCAAGCGCCGCAGCCCTAAGACCTCCTAGTGCTCCTTGGACATATGGATTGCCGTCTATAAAATTCATACCTTTTGCTATAATAACGATTATCACAAACGAGGGAAGTATAACGCCAAATGTTGCAACAAAGGATCCAATCAAACCACGCTTCTTGAACCCCACATAAGTTGCCATATTGATGGCAATGACGCCTGGTAGCCCCTGACAGATAGCGATGATATCTATCATCTCATCTTCAGTGAACCATTTCTTGTCTTTGACCATAACATTAGAGAGGATGGGAATCATAGCGACCCCACCCCCGATTGTGAACAAGCCCAGTTTGAAAAATGTGACGAATACTTCCAGCATTTTCCCTCCTAATTCTCAGGACTGTAAATCACCTTGTGATTAATTTTTTCCTTCGTAATTATCGGATTATAGTCCGAAAATCTCCTTATCAACGAGTTCTACCGCTGCCTTGATTGCATCCTCTGCCGAAAGAACCTCGTTACTCTCTTCGCGTCTTAGCTTGTACTCAACGTTGCCGTCCTTAGCAAGCTTACCAACTGTGATTCTAATAGGAATACCGATTAGGTCCGCATCGTTGAACTTAACACCAGCTCTCTCATCCCTATCATCTACGATAACTTCAACGCGCTTAGCTTCTAGTTCTGACTCAATCTTATTAGCAAGATCCATCTGAACCTCATCCTTAGGGTTAATAACAGTTACAATTACATGATATGGTGCGACTGACATTGGCCAGATGATACCCTTGTCATCGTGACTCTGTTCAACGACAGCCTGCATAGTTCTTGTAACGCCGACTCCGTAGCAACCCATCCAGTAGATCTGGTCATCACCATTCTCATCCTTATATGTTGCATTCATTGACTCCGAGTACTTAGTTCCTAGCTTGAAGATCTGACCAACCTCGATACCTCTTGTGTGCTTGATTGGAGCTCCACAGTGTGGGCATGGATCGCCTTCCTTGAGCGTCTTGATATCTGTCACGATATCTCCAACGTAGTCTCTGCCATAGCAAACACCCTTCATATGGTGATCTTCCTTATTAGCTCCAGCAACCATGTTCTTGGTTCCAACTAGCTCGCTATCAACTACAATCTTGCAGTTGTGAATTCCAACTGGTCCAGTAAAGCCACCAACGATTCCTGTAACAGGTCCCATTTCATCCTCATCTGCAAACTCGATGTAGTGTTCAGGGATTCCAAGGGCATTTACAAGCTTAATCATGTTAACATCTCTATCTCCTCTGATAAATACACAAACGTAGTCAGCAGGGTTTAGATCTGATCAAATGTAGTAAACATGAGCGCCTTTACAGTCTTCTTCTCGTCTACACCTAGGAAGTCACATACATCCTTGATAGTCTTAGTTCCTGGTGTATAAACTGCCTCTAGTTCCTGTTCTGGCTCATCTACTGGCTTATCATCGATGCACTCAGCTCTCTCGATAGTAGCAGCCATGTCACACTTCTCACAGTATGCGATTTCACTCTCCCCAACGTTAGAAAGAGCAGAGAATTCATGCGAGTTGCTTCCACCGATTGGTCCGTTGTCAGCTTCTACGATTCTGAAGTCTAGGCCGCATCTTGTAAATGTTCGTACGTATGCTTCGTACTGAAGTCTATAAGCCTCTTCTAGGTCCTCAGGAGTTCTATCAAATGAATAAGCGTCCTTCATTATGAACTCACGAGATCTCATCAGTCCGTATCTTGGACGAGCTTCGTCACGATACTTGAACTGAATGTGGTATAGCTGAAGAGGAAGCTCTCTGTATGAGGAAACCTCTTGCTTTACAATGTTAGTACATAGCTCCTCACATGTAGGAACGAGGCAGAAATCTCTACCATTTCTATCTTTGATTCTCCATAGCTCTGGTCCGTAAGCATACCATCTGCCGGACTCCTTCCATAGCTCGGATGGATTTACGTGAGGCATGTGAAGCTCCTGGCAGCCAATTCTATCCTGCTCCTGTCTTACTATCTCCTCGATTTTTCTAATTGATCTCCATCCAAATGGCATGAATGTATATATACCAGCAGCTTCCTTCTTAATTAAGTTAGCTCTGATCATCAGCTTGTGGCTGATTAGTTCTGCTTCGTTTGGTGCTTCTCTCAATGTCTTGAGGTGGAGCCTCGATAATTTCATAGTTAAAATCTCCCTTCTATTGTGCAAACAGCCTGAGCTGCAATGCCCTCTTCTCTTCCGGTAAAACCAAGCTTCTCTGTCGTAGTCGCTTTGACGTTCACCGCGCCAATAGGCATCTCAAGTGCCTCGGCTATGTTCTCTCTCATCTTATCTATATGCGGTGCCAGCTTAGGACTCTCAGCTATTATCGTAATGTCGACATTACCGATACTTACGTCGCCAATTATTTTCTTGACCTCACGTAGGAGCTCTATGCTATCTGCACCCTTATATATCTCATCTGTATCAGGAAAATGCTTTCCTATGTCGCCTAAGCATGCTGCTCCAAGCAGCGCGTCCATCAGCGCATGTGTTGCCACATCAGCATCCGAATGTCCGACTAGCCCCTTGTCGCTGGGGAGTGGGACCCCGCACAGTATAAGTCTGTGCCCTTCGGCGAGTCTATGAACATCATATCCTGTACCTACTCGTATTCCCATAGGGATGTCCTTTCCGGTAGTTATCTTGGTATTGACATAATCTCCTTCAACGAGCGCTATATCTATCCCAAATATTCCGCAATAGAGGCATCATCCGTACCGACATATCCATCATTTCTCGCCTTGTCGTAAGCAGCCATCAAACTGTCTAATTTAAAGCACTGCGGAGTCTGCACAGAGACCACTCTATCTCTATCAATAGATTTACTATTAATTATAAGATAATCATTATGTGATGACAAGTCGTCAAAAAATTCACTTGCTGATTTTTCTGTCATCCTGAGCGAATCAATCATCGGAACCACAGTGCATGTCGCCTCATTCTCTCTCATAGCTGCGATATTTCTATCGATAATCTCTTCAGTTATCTCTGCCCTAGCTGCATCATGAATCAAAATTACCACTTCGCCAGCGCCTGATACACAATCATTATGAGCCTCCCCATTCTCATCAAGATAGCTTGAAATCGCCTGCAAACCGTTATAAACCGACTCTCCTCGGGAATTTCCGCCATACGAACAGCGGACAGGCTTGTTGTGCAAGTGTCCTAGCCTATCCGCTATTTGGAAGAATGTCTCATCGTATTCTCTATCTTGTGGTATAAGGAGAAATATCGCATCTATCTCCTCGTGTGCTGCGAAGACTGAGGCCGTTCGCTCAATAACCGTCATCCCTTTGTAGCTCATAAGCTGCTTGGGAATCTCCGCACCCATGCGCGTACCCTTGCCAGCCGCAGCTATAAGTGCAATGCGAATGCTCTCGCTGTTCATCTTCTCTATGTATCTGTTAATATTATTACTAATGGCTATATCCATCCCTCGTTTAATCTGCAAAGAAAGTGTCTCTTTTGCGTGCCGTCTCTATCTCTAGGGACGGTTAATCCAAATGCTATTGGCAATTGCTTACATTATCGCATTACGGATTGATACGTGCAAATATCATTTTGCCTGCCGCCGTCTGAATCACGCTCGTAACCGTTGCTGCTACGTTTTCAGCGATATGATCTGCACCATCTTCAACGACTATCATCGTGCCGTCATCTAGGTAACCGATGCCCTGCTCGCGGTCTTTTCCACGCTTAACGATATCGACAAGCATCTTCTCACCCGGAATGACTACTGGCTTGATTGCATTCGCCAGCTCATTGATATTGAGAACCTTGATATCATTTATTGTCGCAACCTTGTTCAGGTTGAAGTCTGTAGTAATCAGATTCGCATTCAGTTCGCGTGCAAGCTTAATCAGCTTAACATCTACCTCTGGAATATCATCAAGATACCTGAGTTTCGCAGTGTTGTTATAAACCTCTACGTTGAACTCACTTCTAATCTGATTAAGTATATCGAGCCCACGTCTACCGCGCACGCGCTTGATATTGTCACTAGAATCAGCTATATGGCGAAGTTCATCTAACACAAAAGTTGGAATTATAATCTTGCCGTCTACGAATCCTGCCCTCATGATATCGAGGATCCTGCCGTCGATGATGACACTCGTATCAATTACCTTAGGTGTGCCAGCATGAACCCTCTCTTGTCCGCGGATTGCAAGGCTATCAAATATTCTTCTGTTGCCTTTAATCTTAGCTGAAGCGATAGAAAACCCAAGAAACCCGAGCACGAAGTAAAGTCCAATTGTCACTACTGCATACCAGAGTGGTGGAAGCAGCGACCTATAGCTCATGGAAATTATTAGCGCAATGACAAGTCCAATTACCACGCCTATTGCATCCACAAGAATAGCGTCTATCGATAAATCTTTGAGGTCATGCTCTATATATGATGCTGCTTTCTTCTGCTTCTTAATAAGTGCCGGTGCAAAAATTCTAAAAATAAGTCCGAAAATCATGACAAAGAGAACCAGTGTGCTGAAATCAACGACACTCGTAACAGCAACTTCATTGAAGCTGATATTTTCAAGCTGCATCTGTAGTACACAGAACAAAAGTCCTCCGATTATACCGCCCATGACGAACAGCAATACGGAATATAACTTTTTGATCAATCTAGTCCCTCCTTTCTGCCAAAAATTAAACAATCATTTTTATAATAAAGGGCACTTGTGGTCTAGGCTTGACTCTACAAGCACCCTAATGGCTAAATGTTAGATTCTACAAGGTTATCAGCTTCGTCAAGCGAAAGTCCTCCCGCGAGTACTAATTCGCTCTCGAGAATCTGCTTAGCATTGCCGAGCAGTTTCTTCTCTCCTGTCGACAGCTTCTTCACCCTGTCACTACGAACGAGATTCCTCACTACACCAGCAACCTCGTATATATTTCCAGTACGAAGCTTTTCTGTATTCTCTCTAAACCTTCTATTCCAATTGTTCGACATTTCATCGGACTCGCCTCCGAGCACCTTGAGAACACCTTGGATGTCCTCCTTGCAAATGATAGCTCTAACCCCCACCTTGTCCGAATTGTCGACAGGAACCATCACATGCATCTTGCTATATGGGAGGCTAACATGATAATAGCGGCAAATTTCACCGAGCACTTCTTTTTCTTCGATTTCAGTAACAACTCCCGCTCCGTGCATTGGATATGCAATGCTATCTCCGATATTGAACACGACTGCCTCCTCTCAATACAACTTGTACTTAATAAAATTATAGTATAATTGTATTTTAAAAGCAACAATCGAAACTTTACAAATTAGCACAAGATATTAATAATGTCAATAATTATTTTACAATTATTGTCAAACCTTTTTCATTTGTTTTACATACGAAAAAACAGAAAGGTGATCAAATCACCTTTCTGTTCCATACTCTTATTGATTTTTCACTTCAATCCTTTGAATTCAGGATTATTTACTGAACTTTTTGCGATTGACTACTACGAGTGCCAGCGCAGCAACAGATGCTCCAAAGAGCACGAATGGCATAAACGGCAGGTTATCTCCTGTCTGAACCACGCCTCTTCTGCTTAATCTGCCTGCTTTTAAAGCATATCTGCCCTTACCAGCCTTCGTGCTAGTGAACTTGCTTCCAGAAGCCGCACTTCTCGAATCGTAGATTGTGAACACAGCAGTCGCAGTGCCTGAAGTTTCATTAACCTCTAGTTTATATCTGCCTGGCTTTAGTGTCTTTAGGTATGCAGCCTTAAGCTTAACTCTTGTACTACCCGAACTCTTCTCAAAATCGACACCTTCTACTAGAACCTTTCTGTAGCTTGTACCAGTTACAACAGCAGATTCAAACTCTGATACTGGGGACGAGGCTCTGAAGTTTAGGTCTCCGCCAAGAGCGAGGTCATAGCTGATTCCATTTCCTTCAATCATCTTATTAGGTTCAGCCTTACTGTATGTGAATGTAATCTTATTGCTAGGTAGCGAAGCTACGAATCCGTTATCTAGAAGCTCCTGGTCTACATCGCTCGACTGAACTGCATATCCCTTAATCTTCTTAGCTTTGATGCCTAAAGAGTAAATTTCCGACACTCCGTATGCCTTGTAGTTATCTGAATCAGCAATCTTGTTGCCGCTCTCATCTACGTAGTTAACTTCGATATTAATGAGATTCTGTAGTTGGGCAGGTGTGAACAGCTTATCTCCCATGTAACCGTTGTTATGGATAACCATCTTGTACTCAGGATGCGCTAGATAAGTTTTGCCTCCGTCTAGCGATACTGTAATGGTGTATGTCTTGTCAGCACCAATATTAGTTGGCGCCATAAGATCAAACTTCATCTTGTTGCCAGCTGGATCCACATAGTTAGGAACAGCCTGGAATCTATACATGGAGTTGCAGAGTGGCACTGGAGTTGTAGGCCAGTCTACACCATTCTCATCAACTGCCTTAACCTTGACATTATCTGTATTTAGATTACTTCCGTTTAGTTCAAGAGTTGCTGTCGGTGTTGCGTACCCTTCAACGGTACCTTCAAATACACCATCGGATGGATCCTGATCATCCGCACCTGACAGGGAGTATAATGTAAGTGCACCAGGTGTTACCTCTTCCTCCTTTGCAGTTATAACTGTAACCTTCTTGGTTCCATTGAATGCACCTGCAATATCAATCTCTTTGCCATCAGCAGTAAGCACTGCCTTGTACTTCACATTATCTTCGCTACCGTTCTCAGGAAGATTGAATTTAAACTCAGCACTCTTCGCTGTAACGAACGAAGTCTCTCCATTCAAAACATTGCCGGCATCATCTACAAGAGTCAATTTGAGGTTTGATGCTGCTTTAAATCTGCTTCCCGCTAGGTTTACGGTAAGTGCACCACCATCGCTATCGAACTTCGTCTTAGAGAATACGATACTATATACAGTAACGTCACGAACGATTGCCTCAGAGATATTCTCTCCAAGAATCTTATTCTTGCTGTCTTTGATAGCTCCCTTGTTTATCTTTACATATAGAGGCTTCTTAATGTCTACAGTATTTTTAAGTGAAATGTTCAGCGTTTCAAACTGTGCATCTACATTGTCATTGCTTCCAAGCTTGTGGAGTAGAGTTCCCCCATTATCTGGGTCTCCATCATAAATTTCAATCTTGGACTTACCGTTATCAGCAATTGTCACATTTCTATCTAGGGTAACCTCTAAAGTGTTTCCGTTATCGATAACTCTAGCTCTATTGATATGTGCAGCAAACTCATCTGGATCTAGGTCACTAAGTACCTTCACGTTCACCTTCATCGTAGGTGCTCCAGTGTTACCAGTTGCATAGTCATATGCGAAAGTTCTATCACCGGAAGTTCCAAATGTCACAACTCCAGTTCCTGCGTTATAAGTTGCGTTGGCACCTGTAACGTTACTCACCTTTGATACATCCTGAACTAGGTCATGCATATCAACCTGAAGAGCTCCGTTCTTTTCCTTGCCATTTACAGTTACGTTCTGTGGTGATACTTCAATACCCTGATAAGCAGAGAAGCCTATTAAGTCGAGTTGTTTTAGCTTATTGCCATCAGTATTCCATAGACTGATATTATTAGATACTGGTTTTGTGATTTCTTCTACACCTGCATTCTTGCATGAAAGCTCCTCAAGTGCTGGAAGCTTTGCAGCGTCCACCTTCTCCATTCCCTTGATTGATGTATTGTCAAAATGCAGCTTTCTAAGTGCTGTATTATTAGTGATATTAAGACTCTTCACCTTAGTATCGCTAACATTTAGAACGTTTAGATTTGTATTCTTGCTTACATCGAGCTTCTTAATCTGTGTACCAGATACATTGAGTCCCACGAGGTTACGAGCACTGCTCACATCAAGATGCTTTACCGGTGTATTTTCAATCTCAATAGTCTTAAGGAATGTCTTGTCTGCAACATCGAGAGCTTTTAGCTTAGAGTCTCCTGCTGCAAGCTCACTGAAGTACTTGTTGTTGGAGAGGTCGAGAGTTTCAATCTCGGTGTTGCGCATCCAAAACAGTGTTAGTGCTTTGCAGTGGGACATATCAATTGACTTTAGCTTTGTGTTGTTTGCCTGCACCTGTGTGAGGTTCCAGTTCTTCGAGAAGTCAACGCTAGAAATATCAGTATCATTGAAATAAAACTCATAAAGATCTCTATTATTCGAAGTATCGATGCGGCTTACAGTTGTACCCTCGATGTTGAGCGCCTGAAGCCTCTTATTATGCGTTACATCTAGCTCTTTTACCTGAGTTCCAGGCACCTCACATCTCTTTAGGTAAGGATTATTTCTTAAATCAACGCTGCGTAAAGAAGTAAGCGGAACGGTAAATTCTGAGCTCTGTATTCTTAGTCAAATCCACGCTTGATAGCGATGAATTTGCCACATTAAATACGCGCAGCTTAGCATTCTTACTTGTATCAATTGATGTAATTGCACCATCCCCAGATAGCGAAAGTATCTGCAGTTCAGGGTTTTTAGTGATATTAACTTCTGTCAAAGTATCTGAATATACGTTAAGCTTCTTGAGGTTTGTGAGATACTCGATACCCTTGAGGGAATCAATCTCGTAGTCGCCTTCACTTTCCACAACTTTCGCTTCACGAATTTCATTACTGCTAAGTGTTCCGTCACCGTCAGTATCGAAATTCTCACTTACTAGATTTCTAAAGCCTTCACTTGGAAAATGAGTTTCGTCGATTGTCACACTCTCATATGTCTTCGATGCTTCATTTGCAAGGTCTGCCTTGGTCTCGATAAGTCCTGTATCTTCGGATAGATCGGGGCTAAAGTCTTGTAGTTCTTCTCCGAAACATTGTCCGCATTGATGCTCGCTCTATCTCTGATAGCACCGTCATATATACCAGCATAACTGGTTGTTACTACCTGAGATACAAGAAGCATAAAACACGTAATCAATGCTGCGATTCTACTCTTCATAAATGTTCTCCTTAAATTATCTGTCCTAACACTCCATACTAATTCCGTATAATTTATACAGTATATAGAATAAGTCTTCGTCATACTACTGTCAATGTAGATTAAGAATGGAATCTATTGATTTAACACATATTAACACTTCAATAACTCGTATTCTTCAATGGATTTCCACAATGTGAAGATGGGTTGTGATATAATTGTACAAAATTTAGGAACTGTATATTTGAATTAGTGTTTTGTATTATTCACATGATATGAAAGGAAGAAGATATGAAAAAGCTACTTGTTGTAGATGACGAAGCGAAAATCAGAGAGGTCATCAAAGAATATTCAGAATTTAGCGGCTACGAAGTTACCGAGGCTGCAGACGGAATGAGCGCAATTGGACTATGCAAACTTAACGATTACGACCTGATTATCATGGATGTAATGATGCCTAAGCTGGATGGGTTTAGCTCAGTAAAGGAAATCAAGAAGTTCAAGGATATTCCTGTCATCATGCTTTCTGCAAGAGGAGAAGAATACGATAAGCTATTTGGCTTCGAGCTAGGCGTTGACGATTACGTAGTAAAGCCATTTAGTCCTAAGGAGCTCATGGCCCGTGTAAATGCAGTTATTACTAGACGCGAAGGTGCCGATCACGGAACGAGCAACGTCATGAAATTTGCCGGTCTCGAGGTTAACTTTGCAGCTCGAACAATCTATATAGATGGAGAGAGAGTAAACCTTACACCTAAGGAGTACGACCTTCTCTTCTACCTAATCCAAAACAGAAATATCGCTTTATCTAGAGATAAGCTTCTCTCGGATATCTGGGGCTATGATTTCTTCGGCGACGATAGAACTATTGATACTCACATCAAGAACCTGAGAAATAACCTCGGCCCATACCGAGATTTCATCGTTACGCTAAGAGGAGTAGGTTACAAGTTTGAATACGAAGACAAATAGAAGCAAGTGGGATCCGAACAGTATACGTGCAATCTCACTGATGTACTTCATGGTGTTTGCTGCGGTTATACTGCTCATGGTTTGGTTCATGCAGAGCTTCTTCATGAACACATACTACGAGCGAATGATGGCTCACGAGGCACAGTCAACGGCGAATAAACTAGGTAATTATTATTCTACAAATAGAGATAATTTCGATGCATACGCACGCAAAGCTGCTGACCGAAACGGCCTATACATAAGGCTTGAGACGGCAGATGCTACTACAGAATATGGTAACAGTGGTTTTTCACAAGGAGATCTTCCTCACTATCAATTTGAGATTTCAGATGCGAAGGATAAGCTCACAAAGAGTTCCCTCGGCACCGTTTCTCTAACCGTAGCCGAGAAAGGAAATAAAGCTTCTCGCCTCGTATATGCGACTTATCTAGGTAATCGCGACGACGGAACTGTCCTTTATATGATTGCACCGCTTTACCCGGTTGAATCGACTATTTCGATCCTGCGTTCTCAGCTGCTCTACATCACATTTATTACGCTTATGATAGCCAGCATGCTAGCCATTATCATGTCAACATGGCTATCTTTACCGATTGCAAGCATCACAAAATCTGCAGTTCAGCTCAGTAATGGTAATTATAACGTTAAGTTCAGAGGCGGACTTTTTACAGAAACTAATGAGCTTGCCAGAACGCTAAACAAGGCTTCATATGAGATGCAGAAGACTGACTCATACCAGCGCGACCTGATCGCCAATGTATCGCACGATCTTAAGACGCCGCTAACGATGATTAAGTCATATGCTGAGATGATTAACGATATCTCAGGTGATAATCCAGAAAAGCGAGCTGAACACCTTGCGGTTATTATCGCAGAGGCGGACAGACTCAATAAACTCGTTTCCGATATGCTCTCAGCATCGAGACTACAGTCTAATTCAGCAGAGCTCAACATGACGAAGTTCGATATCGTTAAGGCCGCTACTGAGGTTGAGGAGACGTTCGAAGTTCTGAATCAGCAAGAGGGATACAATATCTCATTTAACAAGTGTAAGTCAGCATACGTATACGGTGATTACGATAAACTCAAGCAAGTTATGGCAAATCTCATATCCAATGCAATAAAGTATTGCGGTGAAGATAAGTACGTGCGCATTGAGCTCAAGAAAGTCGGTCGCAATGTTAGATTTGATGTAATTGACCACGGCGACGGAATAGCCGCTGAAGAGATATCCCACGTATGGGAACGCTATTACAGAACTAGCGCTAACCGAAATCGCAACATAGAAGGAACTGGCCTTGGCCTATCCATCGTAAAAGGCATCTTAAGCCTCCATAATGCCAATTATGGGGTTGAGAGCGAAGAGGGCAAAGGAAGTGATTTGGTTCGAGCTGGCGACCGTTAAGAAGTAGTTTATCAGAGGAATATAGCGTTCACTGAGGTAGATGCCTAGTAGTGCTTCGGGACAAGACACGATACAATGATAAGAAAACAGGAAGGCGAATAACCGCCTTCCTGTTTTGGTTTTTGTCCTGTAACACGTTTTAATAACGTATTCCTATACTATACGTGAGCGATGTTAGTGTGCTCAGATATTTCTCTACTCGTAGTAACTAGGTCTTCAACGTTTAAGTCGTGAAGTCTGCTATGACCTGTAACTCTCGCAAAGGTTTTTAGCTCCTCAAGAGATACATTTAGGAAGTTCCGACACGTTTTGCAGCCGCCTCTTCCATCTATGGTGATAAAATCTATGTTCTACTGTGAGAATTATCATAATTTCGCATGTCTTAAAGTAGCAGCTTTATTTCTTATCTATATATGCCTTAATGGCATCGCCCAGACTACCTGCTCCCACAACATGAATATCCGTACTGCGGTTTTCAATCTTGATGTTACCCTTCGGGATTATTATTGTCTCATATCCTAGTCTGGCTGCTTCGCTTACTATACGGTCGGCATTCCTCACTGCTCGCAGATTGCCGGGTAAGCCCGACCTCGCCGAGCGCCACGACGCGGCGAGGCGAGGTGCGCTCGCGGAACGAGCTGTAGATCGCGAGCGCGACGGCCAGGTCTGCACCTGGCCCGTCGGGCTTCAGTCCGCCGACCACATTGACATAGACGTCATGATTCAGCAGCGAGATTCCGACTTTCTTCTCCAGCACAGCCAGAATCATATTGAGTCTATTATTGTCGATGCCGATTGCGCTTCGGCGCGCGAAGCCGACATTGGCAGGCGTCACTAGCGCCTGAATTTCAAAGAACACAGGACGACTGCCCTCATAGAGCGCCGAAGCGACCGAGCCCTCTTCCTTGATATCCGAGTTCTCTAGCAGAGTGCCCGACAAGTCTCTCACCTCGTCCATACCTCTTTGACCCATGCTGAATGCCCCGATTTCCTCGGTGGTTCCAAATCTGTTTTTTACAGAACGAAGAATCCTGAGATCCCTATCTCGCTCACCAACAAAGTTCAGCACACAGTCTACCATGTGCTCTATAGTCTTTGGTCCAGCGAGGTCACCTGACTTATTGACATGCGCAACTATAAAAATCGGCACATTATTTGTCTTAGCATACTTCATAAGCAGATTCGAACACGCACGAATCTGCGTGATGCTGCCAGCAGTGTTGTCCAGTTCCTCCGAATACATTGTCTGAATTGAGTCTATCACAAGGAATTTCGGTTTCGTCTGCTCACAGACCGCAAGCACACTCTCTATATTGGTCTCTGGAAAAATGAGTAGATTATCAGACAGACTTTCGCACACGCGGTCAGCCCTTAGCTTCACCTGTTCCTCTGACTCCTCACCGCTAACATAGAGAACCGTTCCATTATTAAGCGCAATCGAATTAGCAGACTGAATTATCAGCGTTGACTTTCCTATTCCAGGTTCACCAGATATCAGAATCATCGAGCCGAGCACGATCCCTCCGCCGAGAACCCTATCGAGCTCACTAATCCCAGATGTAATCCTCGTGTAATTTCCAGTCCCCACGCTCTTTAGTTTTGACGGAGTAGCCTTGCTGGTCGTCCTCCTGCGTGCGTCGCTATCAGCCTCCGGTTTAACCTTCTGCTCTACAATCGAATTCCACGCACCGCAGTAAGAGCACTGCCCTTGCCAGCTCGGAAACTCGTTTCCACACTCCGCACACATATATACTGATTTTGCTTTCTTAGCCATCTAATTCAAATACTCCTTCTACATCGGGTTATCATAAAACCTCTAGAGCGTCGTTATTTCTAACGAGATACTTTTACTGTGTTACTTCGCTTACCGAGTACCTTTATTCCATTACTTAATATTTTGCAGTTCTGCAAGAAGTCCCCTGCATCCATCCATGACATCATTATACGTCACATCAAAATTCCCTGTATACCAAGGATCTGCAATATCTCCATTTCTGCCAGCATGCTCGAGAAGAAGCGACACCTTATCCTCTTCATCATTGCTCACAAACCTCTTCATGTTGCGCAGATTATTCTCATCCATAGCTATCAAATAGTCGAAATAATCATAGTCTGCCGCAGACATCTGCCTTGATCTATGCGGCACAACTGGTATGCCAACTTCTCCGAGCTTCGCTACCGTTCCGTAATGCGGCGGATTTCCGATTTCCTCTCTGCTTGTCGCAGCCGAATCTATTTCAAATTCATCGCTTAACCCCGCCTCTTTCACGAGATGAGTCATAACCGATTCTGCCATAGTGGAACGACAGATGTTGCCGTGGCAAACGAATAATATTTTAGTCATGTATCACAATTCTCCTATTTGCTGATTATTAAATATTATTAATAATTACCGACTAATATTAATTAGAAGGCAAAATTTACATCTAATTAATTCAAATCCGATTAAACGCTATCAAATAATCCCCTTTCTTCATGAAGAGTTTTTAATAAATCAAAAAATCATTTTTCAATGTATTCTAAAATCATCTAATAGCACAGCGGCTGATTCTAAATTTGTTTCAATCAAGCTTTTTAATACATTTTCATAAGCATCAGTCAATTGATAGTTGGACTTAATTTCATCATTATAATCAAGATACGCCTTTGTAATTATTTCATTTAGTATAACTTCTGATTTATATACTTTTTCATAAAAAAATCTTGTTTGTCATCTTTTATATTTTTCTAAGCAAGAACTTAGTGAAATTAGTATTTCTGGTAATAATTCAGAAATATGGAACTGATATAAAAATCACCATGTAGTCTTCAAAGTTTAAATTAGCGTACTTCCCCATATCTCATTTAGGAAAATTTTATCTGCAAAAGAATATTTCGTATTACATTTATTTAAATTAACCATAGACAGACCTTCTGTAGTTAACATAAGCATCGATGTTAATTCTTTTTTAGCTCTCTCTAACTTAATAAGTGATATTTTTTGTTCAATATATTTTTATGATATCCTCATATCTTTTTCTTAGTTCTATATCACTAAATGCATCGAAATATGCTATCATCACATTGCTAGCAATTTTGTTGTAAAATTTGCAACTTTCTTGATTTAATTTTTTTCAAAAATTTATATCATCAAATAATATATCTACTGCATCCTTATAAAAATTACCATTAGTTAAACAAGTTCCAAAGAAATCTTCTACTTCAGATATTGCATATATATCTAAAAACTTATAGTATTCTCTTACTTCAAAAATTACATTAACCATTTCTAGCAATGTTTTTCGTCAAGTAGGATTTGAAATCAGCATCAGATAAAGAAAGTCCACAATTAGCTATGTAACATAATGTATTTAGATTGTAGTCACTAATATTAAAATTAGAATATTCCATATTGCAACCATGCACTAAATAATGTTCAATTATTTCATCTCTTTTGCTTTTATAAATCTTATAGTCAAATTCAGCATTATCAGTAGTAACAGAAACTCTTGGGTGACGATTTGGTATGTATGTGAAGTTCTCTTCTTTAGCTTTTATTACTGCTGCATTATGCATGTTTTCAGTCATTTCATCTTTAGCTATAGCAACAATAGTATTAAAAACTTTTTTTGCCAAGCTCTTATTTGTTGAAAGATATTTTTTTAGATGTCTTGTTATATCTCTTATCACCCCTTGTGGGCCTTGATAAAGTAAGCAATTAATTATTGTAATGGCGAATCTTCTACGTACATCTTCTTTTAATTCATTTTCTAATTGTGAAAAAAAGATTTTGCTAAGAATAGCATCGCAAACAAAAATACCATTATTGAAGATTCGATCAATCCCATCAAGCCATATATTACATAATTGAGACCTTCGCTCTAAAGAAATATCTTTTTTTGTTAGCACACATGCCATCAACATATATGTATAATTTTCAATTAAGTAAGGTGATTCTGCCTCTCCGCTTAGATTTAGTAACGAATCAATAACAGAAAGACTTTTCTCTATAGAAAATTCTTTGTCTTTCATTGATTCTTCAACAGAATCAAGAATTTTTTTGAACTTAGTTTGGCTTTCAAAATATTTACTTTTTTGATATTCACTTACTATTTTTTGTGCTTCACCGTTTATCTCTGGTTCAATTTCGTAAATATCATCTTTAATATTTCTTATACTAACTCGCCTAAAATCCATTTTCTGAATCTGAAGATTGCAATTTGCAGTTTCTCCAGAATTTGGATACTTTGAATAAAGATAGTCCAAAATTTCATGTATTCTTTCATTCAATGCGTCATCATGAATCATTTGCATACTGCACATATATTCTTGCAAGGTCCATACTTTTTGCAAATCTATTTTATATCTGTGCTCTAATTCTGGAATGCCCATTGTAAGCATAACCTGATTCTCTAAAAGTTTTCTTTCAACATCTGGTCGTAAAATTGCTGCTTTTTGAAAGTCTAAATAGATTAATTCGATGCTACTAGCTAAGCAAACTGCATATCCTGGAATAATCTTATTTAATTCACACCCTAACCGATTAATTATAGTAAGTGGCATAATATTATTGGACTTTGTTAATATTATTTGCTTTATTGTTAATAAGAAATCTACTTTTTCATCTTCAGTTAATATCTTCAAAAAAGAAAGTATAGTATCTCCCAAAATGTAAATAGCATCACTAATAAAATCATGCACCCTATTTTCTTGTACTCCAACAAGCCAAAATTCTGGATTACAAAGAAACTTTTTTTTATGTCTAACGCCCTCAGTCAAAATTTCCACTTCAGTAATAGCTTTTTTACCATTTTTCTGAAGTTCTAAAGCAATATAATTTGTTTTATCGATTATCCAGTCTAAAGCAATCCAGAAACTGAAATTACATATCATATTAAGAAAGCCATTATCCATAATATGCCTAAATTCATAATGATATGAACTACCTTTTTTTGAAAACCCTAAAGCCTTATTTTGTTCATCATCGATATTATGATAAAATGATAAGTTGTCATCAATTTTTCTTTCTGTAAACCAATATACATTTGCAAGCCTGCATAATTCATATGGGATATACAACGCTAATGTTGATGTTGTGTTTTTTAATGTAAACTTGATAAGTTTTTCTGCAATATGTCCAACATTTCTATCTCCATTCAAATAATCATTTGAAATATTCTTCCATAAACTTTGAATCCATTCTTTTGCGTACTTAGTCATCAAATATATTGATGAAAGATATCTTGTTAGTTTATCCTCGTTTCTAAAATATGCCGTTTGTATATCTTTTATTTCTTCTTCAAAATAATATTCCAAAATTTTACATGTATATTCTCCCGCCTCATCATTGAAGTGTTCAGAACTAGAATAATCTACGCATAATTTCTCTATATATGGCTTTAAGTTCTCGTTCTTATAACTATCTTTCTTATAAACCATATTTATAAGATTTTTCTCCCTTTTCCAATTGGTTTTTGTTTTTAAATAGACATTATTATATTGCATCTGAACTATATTTGCCTGAAATGCATAGAGATTTGTAAGCTTAATAAATTCTTTATGCAGTTCTAATGAAAATCTAGAACCATTTTCCGCGAAAAATTCCGAACAAAATTCAGACTTTACAATTCCAATAATAGTTTGATTTTTCCAAATTGATGGAATTGAATCTTTATTTAATATCGAATAAAGAAAATCGTCCCTATTTCTTTTAGTAAAAAGCTTGTTTTCAACCCAAATTTGATATCTCCTAAAAGAACACTTGCCAAGCGAACTCAGCTTTGAGTAAAAATGAATATAATCTCCTTTGCATTCCACATAATTTTTGTCAAAAATATTCTCAAAACAAATATCTTCAAAAATATCATATTTTAAGCGTATTCTATGTTCATCACAGAATGTTATTATTCCATGCGAAAATAACAATTTGCGAATCTCTGTTCCGATTTCATCAATATAAATTCCAGATAGAAATTCTACTGCTCGCTTGGTGACTATCATTATCACTGCTTTTTTTATGTCATTATTATTAATTCCACTTGGCAAATCGACACCATCCAAACATATCACCTTATGCCATATCAAGTTCCTAAGATCATTAATATCTGAAAGTTCATCAGGATTCTTAACTTTGCTTACAATCAAATTCAAATAAAAAGGTGTTCTCAATAATTGTGAATATTCATTTTGCTTTGCTAGCTTCTTAACAACCCCATATTTTTCACAGACAAGTGCTAGGCTATGGTCATCTAACAAATCTACTGTAAAAGATTCAACATTAAACATGTTTTCTATTTTGAGGAACGCCGCTTTGTCACTTGTTCTACATGTTGATAGAATTATTACATTACTAAAGTTTGATGCTAAAATATATAGTTCTTGTAGAATATCAAGTTTTGTTTTAGGTAAGTCCGCTATAAATTCTAAAGCATCAACATAAATAACAAGCTTTTTATCACCAAGCAATTTTAAAATATACGTTATATTAATCCCCCATAATTCATCAGTGGATTTAGCATCTGCAATTTTTTCAGCTCTCAAATACAGTATATTTTCTTCATATTGCAATAATTTTTTTACATAAAGCAGATTTGCCTGCACCAGCGGCTCCATTAATTGTAATATATTTTTGATTTACTACTTTTTTTATTCTAGCGATTAGATCGGTTCGATCTATTTCATATTCATTATTAATTAGATTTTTCGATATTAAGATTTATTAATTGTTTTACTTGTTTTTAATTACTTCAAGATATTTATCGAGCATTCGCTATAATATTCTCGCTATCTTTTTTTAATAGTTTAAATAACTTTATTTGAAAATCTAAATCATTTTTTTGCTCTTCTTAACACAGAATCAGTTGTTATAAGATTTTTCTGATACGTTAAATTCAATATTTCCAATTTTATTTTTTTCCTGAAAATTCTTTTTACATTTTTTTGCTGATGAATTCCCAAGCATAAAGAAAAAAACCTTTGTAATTTTTTTAGAATCTTGCTTCTTGCTGTCTCGAATTTTTTTCCAATGTCGTTCTAATCTTTGTTGGTATATTATTTCCAGTACTTACTTGTATAAAAATTTTTCCATCTTCAGAAATCAAATCTACATAAGGATAGTTTGATTTCTCTAGGTTCAAATTTTTGAACGTTTTCCCAAACCATAACGAGCAAACGTTTTCTGCAAACAATTCAAATAAGGTGGCATTATCAAAAAGCCCTTGTCTATTCAAGAGTTGTATCTTTTTTTTATACGATGCAGTATAATCTGCAATGTAATCCATTCGATCAGCAGAATTTATCAAAACTATTTCCCTCCCTACAAATTTTCATCACCCTAGTATTAAGTTAAGTGTATTTATTTATATCTTATTTTCATCACTATTTAACTCAATCTTACTTTCAACTTTACGCTTAATATCACAAACTTACCTAAAAAGATTAGGTACTAAAATATTATTTTTCCGTAGTACAAATCGACTAAATCTTTTTAATTAAAGATTTCATCCTCAAAATACTGATATATTTTTTTCGGGATTAAGGGTAAATATGGGGTAAAATCACAGTTCTATTTCTATAACCATTTAAATTTCAACGTTATGCATATGTTACCATGGCAGATGAATAGAATTTTTATCATAGATACCCCCATTTTTAGTCAATATCCGAAATTCTATACCTTGAACCAACGTATCCTGTGATTTGAATTAACGGAATATTCCATTCCCCTGGTGTGTTAATTATACATTCAACTTGATCTAATTCATTCTTCGCAGAAAACACGTATCTACCCATTTCTTCATTCCCTGTGAGTCTTTCTACGTTAGTTAAGTTACTATCGTTAAAATGTTTCTTAAACATGCGCCATATCTCTATTGCAGCATCATTTGTCAGCGCAATCTTTGATATATAACATATTCCGACCTTACAGCGCTTCTTCTTGCCGTTTCATCAGCCTTACAAACCTTCGTTGTACCTTTATCAGATGACCATTCAGCATCTTGAAGTTCTACGCATTTTGATACTATTTCTTCTTTGAAAATACCAATTTCTTCAGTCATATTCTTGCATGCTGTTTCAAAATCATTTTGTTTCTGCATTTCATCCACCATCTAATGTTTCACCACATATATTTAACATTGTTTTGCTGTTTTATTTCTCCATAACGCAGCATCGCAGTTATTAATAGATTCAGCTATTTCTTCGCATCCCTGCTCTCATAATCCTCATCTATTCTCATCTTCCAACTTGCAGACAGAGGTTCTTCACACATCCTCACACTTGTCACTACATCGCTGATGACCTCATAGTTTAAAGCAGTTCCAACTTCATCACAGCGATAGTTAGCAGCCATGGATTCATCTATCCCAAATCTTCTCGCTTCTTCTGCTGCGTCGATATTAGCACCAAGGAATATAAATTCCCATCCATAACGGTCTTTCTGACGCTCTATCATGCTTCTAACTTTATCATAAGTATAATATCGGCTGGCATTCTCAAGTCCATCAGTAGTGATGATAAATAGGGTCTTCTCCCGGTACATCGTCACGGCGAGCATACTTGTGAATATTGCCAATATGATGAATTGCTCCACCAACAGCATCTAGAAGTGCTGTGCATCCACGCACAAAATACTCTTCTTCTGTTAGCTCTGGTACCTCTTTAATCCCTATGCGATCATGGACAACCTCGATTTCATTGTCAAAAAGAACTGTGGAGACCACCGCTTCTCCCGGCTCTTTGCGCTGTTTCTCGAGCATAGAGTTAAAGCCTCCGATAGTGTCCTTCTCAAGTCCAGACATAGAACCACTGCGGTCTAAAATAAATACTAATTCAGTCATTTCTTTATCCTCCTGTTTGTTGTTATGTCCCTATTATTGGCTAAACAGGAGTAGAAATGGTCGCATCGCATGCGACATTTATGCACCGATTAACGGTTGGTCAAACGCAAACAGTACCTCGTTAAGTTCGTAGATATTGTAGTTTCCATTTATAAGAAAGAACTCCACAATAACATCAAACTTGCTACTAGGCGAGAGTGCAAATCCTGCCCTTCCGATAAAGTCTTGAGTCTCTTCTATATCGAGCTCAAGAGCAAATGCAAATGCCAGCGCAGTAGATTTGGATGGCTTATAATCCAGGTTATTCCTTATTTCGAGAACAGCTTTCTATCGACATTTGCTTTCTTGTATATCTCAGAGTCTTTCTTCCCAGTGCGATCAATGAGCTTAAGCAGAGTTTCGGAAAACCCCGCATCGAGGTTATCTAGCATCACACTCAGGTCATCTGTTTTAGGCGTTGGTGCGGCACAGACGTTAGGCTCAAGGCACGCTTCTATCTGAAGTTTGTGGTACTCTTTATTTTGCGCACCACTTGTGGTCCTATCGCTATCCCATCTAGTTTTAAGACTTGAATCATGCAAGCTATCACTACCATATTCTTTTAGCACCGTACTTCGAATATAGTTTTCATCAATGTATCTGCTTACGGATTTGAAAAGTTTCTCAGAAAGCTCGAAAGAATCTTTGTCAAACACGACTAGATAAATCTGCATTTCGTTTTCTATGAGAAAGCTACTGATTTCTCGAACGGCTATTTGCAGAGCGAGTGATTTCGGAAACTTGTAGTTACCAGTGGCAATCAAAGGAAATGCGACGGATTCGCACTGGTGATTTTTAGCTATAGCTAGCGAACTCCTGTAACACGATGCCAGAATTTGCTCCTCATCATAGCTGCCACCACTCCAAATTGGTCCTACCGTATGGATAACGTACTTGGCAGTTAGCTCATATCCTGAAGTTATGGCTGCAGCTCCAAAATCGATGTAACCGATTTTCTTCCTCGCAGCAAGTAGCTCAGCACCAGCTTTCGCATGGACCTCACTATCTACACCAGAACCAATCACAGGATTGGGATTTGCAGTATTTACCACCGCATCCACTTCCATATTTACAAGATTATTTCTTACTATTTCAAAAGGCATAATTGACTTCCCATTAGGTCATTTAAATCAGTATATTACTTTTTCTTCAAAATAATTATCCACAATCCCTGCCATGTTTTTCATCCTTTAGGTGTCCGATTCTAACAACCAATCTCTCGCATTCATTATTTTAATCCCCTCAATGTCTCTTGTCGGGTCATCATCTAAAGTAAGGATTACTTTTGGATAATCATCATGAATCATTTGAAGAGGTCTTATTTCTCTCGTCAATACATCTTCATCTCTTACAGTCAACGCAACTTGATAATAATGATTTCCATCCGGGTTCTGTGCAACAAAATCGACTTCGAATGCATCAACTTTCCCAACATAAACATCATAATTTCTTCTGAGCAATTCAAGATAAACTACGTTTTCAAGTATATGCCCTGCATCCATACTTCGCTTGCCGAGGAGCATATATCGAAGTCCAATATCAACCACATAGTATTTTTCTAAAGTCTTTAGATATTGCTTGCCTTTTACATCATACCTTTTTGATTGATAAATTATATATGATTCTTTAAGTGCAGTAAGATATTTTTCTATTGTTTTAGAATCAATTTTTCTGCCATCAGATGTAATTGTATCAGCTATTTTCTTAGTAGATAGAGGATTACCAATATTATCAAATATGAATCTTAAGACACTTTGTAACATCATCGAGTCTGATACCTGTTTTCGATTCATTATATCTTTAATTACAATAGTGTTGTAGATACTCTCCAAATAATCTCTAACTATATTGGGGTTAGCATCTAGTTCTAGTACATATGGAAATGAGCTTGACGATAAGTAATCGAGATACTTTGAAGCTGTGTTTTCTACGCCACCTTTAGCAGTGCAATACTCTTTAAATGATAAAGGCAACATTTCAATCTGAATGTATCTACCAGATATGACTGTAGCTATCTCGCTCGAAAGCATATACGCATTTGAGCCTGTCACATACAAATCTACGTCTGAATGTAATTGAAGACTGTCAAGAACTTTAGGAAATTCATCTACATTTTGAATCTCATCTAAGAATACATATGTCTTAACACCTTTGTGCAAACGTTCTTTAATATACGCATAAAGCTTCCTATAATCTGTTAAATCCTCATATTCCAAATCTTCAAAATTAACAAAAATTATTTGGGATTCTGTAACCCCTTGATCTATGAGCCAATCCTTAAACTGAAACAACAATGTTGATTTTCCACATCTTCTAATTCCAGTTACAATCTTAATAATATTCTTATCCTTTAGCTCTTTAAGTTTGCTTAGATATTCCTCTCTTATTATCACAACGTCACCTCCCTTCATAAATAATAACACTACACATATATCTTTGTAAAGTTTTTGGATTTAATTCCGAAAATATACATTTTTAGCGTGTTTGGCGGATATTATTCCAAAAATTATAAAGCGAGTTGTCACTACAACGCATGACCACTCACTTATTTTATCGAAATTTATTTAATTAAATATTTTAAAACTAATTAGTGGTCTCAAGCAGGATAATAAATGGCATAAACCATGTTACTCTTCCAAGCCTTCTCCATCCACGCTCTCAGCTGCAGCGACAGTATCTTCCCACGCTCTAGACTTCGCCCTCCTCTCAACGAGGCGTTCAAACCATATCTTGAGCAGAGCAGCAAACGGCACGGCAACAATCATACCTGCAAATCCGCCCACCTTCTCTCCTGCGATGATAGCCACCAAAACTAGCAGCGGGTGTATTTCAATGCTATGCGATAATAGCTTTGGATTGATAATCGCACCGTCCAGAACCTGTACCACCGAGATGATCACGATAGATATAATCATCGTCTTAATCTCACCAGAAATCACGCCCGACACGATAGTAAGTCCGTATCCTACTATCGGTCCCATGTAAGGAATCAGATTAGCAATACCTGCCATCACACCGATAAGCACCCCGTAAGGCATGCCAACTACAGTCAGTCCAATGCTGATCAGGAGCGCCACTGTAAATCCATCCATCGCTGCACCGCGGAAGTATCCACTGAACACCTTGTTAACATCGCTGTACACATATGTCAGCTTGTCATTTGCACCCTGCGACCAAATGGTCCTGAGTATTCTGCCCCAGTACTTTCTTAGGTTCTCTGCATCAAACAAGAAGTATACCGCGAACATAACCGAGAACAGCAGTGTGCTCACACCTGCTGTTATATTCGAAAGTAGCGTCGGTAGACCGCTTGCGCTATTTAGTTTATGTGAAATCCAGTTAATTAGGTTCTTTTCAAAGTTAAGATCATAGTTCTTGCTGAAGTTGTACTTTGAAAGCCACTCTTTAAAGCTGTGTTCAAATGATTTCGCTGATCCACAATGCTATTCACGAGCGCATTGATGCTGTCAGCATTTATAGTCTGCACCTGCCTTGTCACTGCATATATGACCGCTGTGAGCGAGGCCAGTACAATCGCTACGATGAATATAAGCGTTATTAAAACTGCCAATGTGTGTCTACGCCTCTTCTGAATAGGGTTTTGACTTAGCGCTTTTGCATTGCGAGTTATCATCCTCTCAGTTAGTCCAACGAGCGGATTTAAGATATACGCCAAAATCGCACCGATTACCGCCGGCTTAAGAATCGCTGCAACCCAGTTTATCCCGCCCATCAGGCTCTTACCGATGCTCTGATACTGTCCCATCAACAAAATTAAAGCGTATGATATTCCTACTGCAAGAACCACATATGCCACAATCTTGAGGTATTTCCTGTCTAATTTGTCTCTAAATTTCATGAGTTCCCCTCTCTAATTCAATATGCTTATATTATCAGAAAAATTGCTATCTTGCAGTAAAAGTTAATGTACTATTATTCTGGGAAAGATAAAGACCAGCCCTCTGGCTGGTCTTTATACGTATATCGCTATAAGCGTTATTTGCCTTCTGTCTCCTGCTTGTGAGTCTCGATAATCTTCTGAGCTAGGTTAGCAGGTACTTCTTCGTACTTTGAGAACTCAACTTCAAAGCTTCCTCTAGCCTGAGTCATAGCTCTTAGCACGATTGCATAATCGAAGAGTTCAGACTCTGGTGCCTCAGCGTGTAGGCAAGTTGTGCCTTCATCTGCTGGATCCATACCGAGGATACGTCCCCTTCTCTTGTTCATATCACCCATTACGTCACCTGTATACTTCTCAGGAACTACGATATCGAGCTTCATGATTGGTTCTAGTAGGCAAGGCTTAGCCTCAACGATGCCCTTCTTGAAAGCTAGTGATGCAGCAATCTTGAACGCCATCTCGTTAGAGTCTACATCATGATATGAACCATCATATAGAACCGCCTTGATGTTAACTACCTTGCAACCAGCAAGAGGGCCTTTCTCCATCGACTCGAGGAGTCCCTTCTCAACTGCAGGAACATAGCTCTTAGGGATTGCTCCACCAAATAGTTCTTCGGAGAACTCGAAGTTTTCCTTAGCTGGAGAGAATCTAATGTGCACGTCTCCGTATTGTCCAGCACCACCAGACTGTTTCTTGTGCTTGCCCTGAACGTCTGAAGTGCCCTTGATTGTCTCTCTGTAAGCAATCTTCTGCGGAACAGTCACTACGTCGATTCCGTAGTTCTTCTTGAGTTTCTCCTTAATTATTCCTATCTGTAGGTCGCCCTGTCCACCGATAAGTGACTGATGTGTCTCAACATTTCTCACGAGTGCAAACGAAGGGTCTTCTTCCATAAGTTTAAATAAGCCCTGTGCCATCTTCTCTTCATCGTTCTTGTCCTTAGCCTGAACTGCAATGAAGTAGTTAGGCTTAGGGAAGTCGATTGGCTCGAACTTGATTCCTTCGCTCTTGAGAGATAGTGTATCTCCAGTCTTTGTTCCTGCTAGCTTGGCAAGTGCAAAGATATCTCCAGCCACAACCTCAGTTGCAGGAATCTGGTGCTTACCTCTTACGAAGAACATAGATCCAAGCTTCTCCATTTTCTGTGTGCGCGAGTTATATAGTTCCTGACCAACCTTGACAGTTCCTGTAATAACCTTTGCGTAGGAAATTCTGCCTAGGAATGGATCTGCGATTGTCTTGAATACCCAGAGAACTGGTTTCTCTGCAGGATCTGTAGTGATTTCAACATCTTCGTCCTTGATGTTCTTTACTGGGTATGCAGGGTGCATATTAGGTGTAGGAACATACTTGCTGATGCAGCGGAGAACTTCATCAATTCCCTCGCCTGTCTTTGAAGACATCTTGATGATAGGTACTACGTCACCTGTTGCGATTCCCGTCATAAGTCCATTATAGAACTCTTCCTCTGTAAATGGCTCTTCGTTGAAGAACTTCTCCATTAGAGCCTCATCTGTACCAGCAACTGCCTCGTTCAGAGCATCCTTGTCATCGTCAGTAACTACGGAGTTTCCGAACTTCTCACGAAGCTGTGCTACAACCTTATCTACATCAACATTGTCTTTATCTATCTTGGTGAGGACTATAAATTTTGGATTCTTATGTTTGCTGCATTCCTCCCATGCCTTCTCAGTTCCAACCTGCACTCCAGCAGACGCGTCCACCATAATAATCGATGATGCCGCTGTACTGAGCGCTGAACGAATCTCTCCCTTGAAGTCGAATAATCCTGGGGTATCAAGGAAATTATATTTATATCCCTGGTACTCTACCGGAACTAGAGTGGTATTGATAGAATGCTTCTTCTCAATTTCCATCTTGTCGTAATCCGATGTGGTGTTGCCATCCTCTACTTTACCCATTCTGGTGATTGCACCAGTGGCAAGTAGAGCAGCTTCAAGAAAAGTCGTTTTACCGCAGCCGCCATGTCCTAAAGTATGACGTTTCTGATTTTATCTGTAGAATAACCTTTCATCCTTAGATCCTCCCATTGATTTTATTTTATTGTTAAGCCCATAAAATTATTTAAGCTCTTGTCACAAGTATAACATAGGTTGTTCTTTGTTCAATACAATATTTAAATTGACAATAAAAAGCGGCAACCACCTTTTACTCGGGAGGAGCCTAGTGATAGCCGCTAAATTGTTTTTATTTGTATATTACAACCTAGACGCTTTAGAATTCAGCGTTCTTAGGTGTTCTTGGGAATGGAACAACGTCACGGATGTTGCTCATTCCTGTTAGATACATAATCATTCTCTCGAACCCTAATCCGTAGCCGGCATGCTTTACGCCACCGTATCTACGAAGATCCACGTACCAGTCGTAGAGCTCTCTATTCATGCCGATTTCATCCATTCTAGCTTCGAGGATGTCGAGCCTCTCTTCTCTCTGACTTCCGCCGATAATTTCACCAACTCCAGGCACGAGAAGGTCGCAAGCCGCAACAGTCTTGCCGTCGTCGTTGAGTCTCATATAGAATGCCTTGATTTCCTTCGGATAATCGATTACGAAGATAGGCTTCTTGAATACTTCCTCAGTGAGATATCTCTCATGCTCAGTCTGTAGGTCAATTCCCCATTCAACTGGGAACTGGAAGTCCTTATCAGCTTTCTTAAGAATCTCAACAGCTTCTGTATATGTAACTCTCTCGAAATCTGAGTTAACGATGTGGTGAAGTCTATCGAGTAATCCCTTGTCCACGAACTTATTGAAGAATTCCATCTCCTCAGGCGCGTGCTCAAGCGTGTAGCTGATGATGTATTTGACCATATCCTCTGCAACATCCATGTCATCAGCGAGGTCTGCAAATGCAATCTCTGGCTCAATCATCCAGAACTCAGATGCGTGTCTAGCTGTGTTGGAGTTCTCAGCACGGAACGTAGGTCCAAACGTATAGATGTTTCTAAACGCAAGCGCCATCGCCTCACCCTCGAGCTGTCCCGAAACGGTTAGTTTGTCTCTTTGCCGAAGAAATCCTGTGAGTAGTCGATAGAGCCATCTTCGTTAGTAGGCGGATTACTTAGGTCCAGTGTCGTAACTCTGAACATCTCGCCAGCACCCTCAGCGTCACTTCCTGTGATGATTGGAGCATGCACATATACGTAATCACGTTCTTGGAAGAACTTATGAATCGCATAAGCAACGATGCTGCGCACTCTAAATACCGCAGAGAAAGTGTTGCTTCTAGGACGAAGATGTGCGATTTCTCTAAGGTACTCCATGGTGTGACGCTTCTTCTGCAGTGGATAATCCGATAGCGAATCAGCCTCAACAGTAACCTCTGTCGCCTTTAGTTCAAATGGCTGCTGTGCCCCAGGTGTAAGCTCAAGTACACCCTTAACCTTTACACCTGCTGCGAGGCGCACTTTTGAAATCTCTTCGTAGTTATCAATCTTCGAAGCCTCGTACACGACCTGAAGCGGAGTGAAGAAGGTACCATCATTGAGTGAGATGAAACCAAACTGATTGGATGCACGATTACCTCTCACCCAGCCTCTGACAACAATCTCTTTACCTGCATACTCTTCTCTGTTTCGGAAGAGTTCTCTGATCTCAATATCTTTCATTAGTATATCCTTCCTAATTTCCATTTCTCTCGCAAATGCACGAATGCATCAATTATATCACGTTTACATGTAGTTTATCGAGAGTCTATGCCATTTTCTCGATTCCGCACTTATATGGAGCAACTGCATCAGCAAGTCTCGTCAGAACTTCTCCCTGGCTGAATGCCTCTGGATACCCCACCTTAAGGCTTACGCTCATCGAGCGTTCCCCCTCTATCTACGCTTACTATCTCGACACTAGTTCTCGCATCTTCTGTGACGAGATTTATCTCAGAGTTGATTCCGTAAGGCTCTTTGTCGAAGAGCTTTAAAAACATGTCGTCAAATCTATTTGCTGTAACTGTGTATCCACCGAATCTCTCGGGGAGTACTGGCATCTTAACTTTTACTTTCATTTCTCTATTTCCCATTATGTCCACCCTTTTCCTTCGATTTATTTTGATTTACCATGGTTAAATCCATTAATCTGCACCCAGTATAATACCCCTTTTTATCTTCCGGATTCAAGGGTTTTAACTAGGTATTGATTTTAATCCCTTATATTAACAGTAATCAGGTATTTTATCTCCGCAAAGTATCTTTACGTATGTTCCGTAGGCTTCTGCAATTGGTCTCCCGAGGTATATTTCGAGCTCTGGATTTACATTTTTCCCCAGAATGCTACACAGGTATAGCCTCTCATTCAAGCCCGGGTACATCTCGACTGACATTGTTTCTACATTTTCCACCATCGGCCAATCTGTTTCTTTTAAATCAGGCTTAACCACCGTATGATAGAGTCCGCACGGCGCATTGTTCTTACTGTTATCCACCATATCTCTTTCAACTAACGCAAGACGTGTACCGAGAATCACTACACTTCGCTTTACTCCATCGACGATAATTTCTCGAGTTCTGTGACCAAGCCCTTCGGTATGAATCCATCTGGTTGGAAGCTCGTAATTCGAAAGTGGCTCTACACCTTTAATGCGCTCGATGGGACTGTGCGCTTTCCACTGGCGCATAACCGCATGACAGAACAGCACCTTATCAGTTGACAAAGTCACACCTTCCCACGAATTATCCTCGCTAAAGAGGTTAAAGAAAACCATGTATGGCGATTTTACCATCTGCGCCAAGATGTATATCCCATCTCGAAGGCGCACCGATATGACTTCCCTTCTTTCCATGGAACAGACTTCTTCTTAGCTTCCAATATAGACACCTCTTTCCCCTCACTTATTTTATTTCACGAACCTTAACCTTATGCTTCTTCAGCTGCTTCTTAAGCTGGGTAAGCCTCTCGTCATTACCCTTGCTTTTTCCGATGAAAATCGACTTGCTTCTGCCTTTTTCCCTTACGAGTTGAATAAAGTACCTGTCACCATTCAGATGCCTACCACGCACAAAATATATCTCAACCTCAGCGAGTTCTTTCAAGGGAATCTCACGGCTGCCTGGAACAAATCCGCTGTGAATATATAAATTTCCATTTGAGATATGCATAGGCTCTGAAAACTTTCCGCCACTCCTACTGACAATCATCAGCTTCCGCACCATCGTGACAAGAACGATAGTTCCAACGATAAAAGCCACCGTCTTAAAGAGATTATCATTCCACGTCGACTTTAGTCCAATCAAGAAATATTGATATATCTTCATTAATTACTTCCCTCCAAATCACCTTTCGCTCTCCTGAGAAGGTGTTTTCATTTCACCCTTGCAAATTAGCTCGCATCGACATAGATGTGGTATTTTCCGCAGTGAAGACAGTGGAAGAGATACCCACAAAGATCCCCATCCTTATACAGGTACTCCCTTATATCGGTGTATTCATGCCTCATCTCATACTCTTCAAGGACCTCGTCTGCGATGCCCATCTCCTCTAGCTCCTGCGTGCCGACTGTCCCTAGATATGCGCAGTAGTCATTACAGCAGGATAGCCAGTGCTCGCCTTGCCAGCTCAGGTAGCCAGGCGTTCTTTCAAATAGTTCCTTCGACTTCGCTTCATCCACTTCGCCTTCCCATTCGGCATCTTGCACGAACTCAGCGTCGAATTTCTTTGCAGCCTCTCCACTAGCTATACAATCTGGGCACAAATGCTCGACGTCTTCAACGCTGTAAGGGAACGAACTATAGTAGATAGTACTTTCCTTGCCGCAGCACGGGCATACCTCTGGCGGACCTTCTTCAAAGCTTTCAGTAGCCAGTGGATCTGGATGGTAACGGAATTTTGGAAGCTTCTTAGCTTTTTCTCTCTGTAGAGACTCCTCAGCAGCTGTCTTTGGCCTCTTCACTGCCCACCTGTCTCCATCATCTTCTGCTAGCGATTTGAGATAAGCGAGCTTCTTTATCTGCTTCTTATCGCTCCTATCTGCAATCTCTGACATCAAGTCATATGCACTCTGCATGAGCGAAAGGATTTTGTATACATCGACAAGAACTGTCTTAGAATCCTTGTCCCCAGCCTCTTTGAGCCTATCCGAAAACTCGTATAACGCAAGAACAGTCTCTCGCTTACCATTCTTCGCTTCGTAGTCCTTTACTAGTTCAGCATATTCTTTTATGTATGGATTCATTATTTCTCCTACCATTTCAGTAAAACTTCTCGTTTTTGTCCACAAATTATATCAATTCTTATCTATAAATTATAACAAATTGAGGTGGTAAAATCATTGACAATTATCACATGCGGTGGTAACATATTTCATTATTAAAACGATGACGAGGACAGTAGGTTCGCTTTAAGGCTTTGAGAGAGGAATGGGCGGTGAGATCATTCTAGCACGGGCGCTCTGAACACCACCTCTGAGTGGCACTAATCCTGCCCGCCTAGCCGCGTTAAAGCTTCAAAGAGTGCTGGAGTATCTAGCTCCGGAAGATGGGTGGAACCACGAATACGAATGTATGCGTCCCTTCTGACAATTTGAATGTCGGAAGGGACTTTTTAATTTCCTTCCGCTAATGAAAGGAGTTCTTAAAATGATTATTACACTTAAAGACGGTAGCAAAAAAGAATATGCTTCACCGATGTCCATCATCGACATCGCCAAAGACCTAAGCGATGGTCTCGCAAGAGCAGCTTGCGTTGGCGAAGTTGATGGAGAGGTCTGTGACCTCAGAACTGTTGTGGATAAGGATGCTGAAGTTAACATTCTCACATTTGATTCCGACGCCGGAAAGCATGCGTACAGACACACATGTTCTCACGTGCTCGCAGAGGCTGTTAAGAATTTATATCCTGATTCTAAGATGACAATTGGTCCGTCAATCGAAAACGGTTTCTACTATGACTTCGACATGCCAGCGCTAACCAGAGAGGATTTAGATAAGATAGAAGCTGAGATGAAGAAAATCATCAAAAGAGGAGATGCGATAACTCGTTTCACACTCCCTAGAGATGAAGCCATCAAGCTATTTCAGGAGAGAAATGAGCCATACAAAGTCGAGCTCATCGAGGACCTACCAGAGGACGAAATCATTTCCTTCTATCAGCAGGGAGATTTTATCGAGCTCTGCGCAGGGCCACATCTGATGAACACCAAGCAAGATCAAGGCATTCAAGCTAACTTCTAGCTCTGGTGCTTACTGGAGAGGCGACGAACACAACAAGATGCTTACTAGAATCTACGGTACTGCATTCAATAAGAAGGCTGATCTTGAAGAGTACCTTGAGTACCTAGCTGATATCAAGAACAGAGACCACAACAGGCTCGGTCGTGAAATGGAGCTTTTTACAACAGTAGATATCATCGGTCAGGGTCTTCCTCTATTTATGCCTAAGGGTACTAAGATGATTCAGAAGCTGCAGCGCTGGATTGAAGACCTCGAGGATTACGAATGGGGTTACGTGAGAACGAGAACACCGCTGATGGCGAAATCAACTCTTTACAAGATTTCAGACCACTGGTACCACTACAAGGATGGAATGTTCGTATTCGGATATGACAACATTGATGAACTGAACAATGCCGAGGATGCTACTCGCGAGATTAGAGGACTTGAGGACCTAAGTCTCATCGAGAATGATGCTGATGCAAATGCATTTGCGCTTCGCCCTATGACATGCCCATTCCAGTATTATGTATACAAGGCTAAGCAGCACAGCTATAGGGATTTACCTTATAGAATGGGCGAGACTTCCACTCTATTCCGCAACGAAGATTCCGGCGAAATGCACGGACTCACTAGAGTTCGTCAGTTCACGATTTCTGAAGGTCACCTCGTATGCACACCTGAGCAGATTGACGAAGAGTTTAAGAACTGCGTAAAACTCGCTAAGTATTGTCTAACAACTCTTGGTCTCGACGGTGATGTTACATACAGAATGTCAAAGTGGGATCCAGAAAACCCAGGTAAGTATCTCGGAACTGCTGAGGAATGGGATAAGGTTGAATCGGCAATGCGCGATATCCTCGATGAGATTGGCCTAGACTACACAGAGGCTTCTGGCGAGGCGGCATTCTACGGACCTAAGCTAGACATTCAGGCAAGAAACGTGTATGGCAAAGAAGATACTATGATCACTATACAGCTTGACATGTTCCTTGCTGAGAGATATGACATGTACTATATCGATAAGAACGGTGAGAAAAAACGCCCATATATTATCCACCGTACATCGCTCGGCTGCTACGAGAGAACTCTCGCTTGGCTGATTGAAAAGTATTCAGGGAACTTCCCTACTTGGCTATGCGCAGAGCAGGTTAGAATCCTTCCTATCTCCGATAAATATCAGGATTATGCCGAGGAAATCTTTGCTGAACTAAGAAAAAACGGCGTCGATGTTACAATCGACAGCAGCTCCGAGAGAATAGGCTACAAGATTAGAAAAGCCCAGATGGAGAAGCTACCTTACATGCTAGTCGTTGGACAGCAGGAAGCTGAGAATAAAACTGTTTCGGTTCGTTCGAGATTTGAAGGAGATGAAGGCAGCAAGCCTCTGAGCGAGTTTGTTAATTCAATCTGCGAGGAGATACGTACAAAAGCGATTAGAGAAAAGAAAGTCAGCGAAGAAGAAAAGAAAGATAAATAGTCAAATTTGCAAGAGAAGATAACGGAGGATTTATCATGCAGAGAGAGAAGCGCAAAGACAACATAATACAGAAATTAAAGTCTACAGATTCACCTGTAAGCGCTTCCTCTCTGGCAAAAGAGTTCGGAGTAAGTAGACAAATTATCGTTGGAGACATCGCTATTCTCAGGGCTGAAGGTCATGATATTAGTTCAACCCCTCGTGGATACGTGCTCCCTCAGATTGGGACCACTCCAGTCTATAGAATCGCTTGTAAGCACGATTCATCTAAAATCCTAGAAGAACTTAATGCGATTGTCGACTGCGGTGGCATATTACTTGATGTGAGTGTTGAACATCCTATATATGGTGAACTAGTCGGCAACCTGCACATTGCAAATAGACTTGATGCAAAGGAGTTCGCAGATAAGATTATTGAGAGCAATGCCCCTCCACTATCACTTCTCACAGACGGGATTCACCTACATGCTATCACGTGTAGGGATGAGAATGCACTTGAGCGAATAAAGGACAAACTCCGTTCAATAGGGATACTCTTCGAGTAAACGATAAAAATTTTTTAACGGGTTAACAGTTTATTTTTAAGTATCATTTGATGTTTTCTTTATTTTCATATTGATTTTTCACAGAGCCTCTTTTAATGTATATACAGGTGTAATGACACCCGTATATAGTTAGGAGGCTTTTTTAATGGCTAGTTTTACTTCATTTCTAAAACGCAAGGATATAATCATCTCTGGAAAGAGATATGGAATTGATGCACTTGGCGCTATGGCTCAAGGTCTATTCTGTTCTCTACTCATAGGAACAATCATCAATACTATCGGAGTACAGCTTCACATCGCTGCCTTATCGCAGACTGTCGCTACTATAGGTGGTATCAAATACACTGTAGGTGGTCTTGCGATGGCTATGGGAGGGCCTGCAATGGCATGTGCTATTGGATATGCTCTCGCTGCTCCACCGTTAGTTCTGTTCTCGCTTATCACTGTTGGTTTCGCTTCAAATGCGCTTGGAGGAGCTGGAGGACCTCTCGCAGTACTCTTTGTTGCTATAATAGCTGCTGAGTGCGGAAAAGCTGTGTCCAAGGAAACTAAAGTAGATATCCTGGTCACACCGAGTGTAACTATCGGCATAGGAATCGCTTTGTCTTGGTTAATCGCACCTACGCTTGGAAACGCAGCTATGAAGATGGGTGATATTATTATGTGGGCTACTGAACTTCAGCCTCTACTCATGGGAATAATTGTCGCTGTAGTCGTAGGTATAGCACTTACTTTACCAATATCTTCCGCTGCTATCTGCGCAGCTTTAGGTCTAACGGGACTCGCTGGCGGTGCAGCACTTGCTGGCTGCTGTGCACAGATGGTTGGATTCGCAGTTGCATCGTATGAAGATAATGGTGTTGGCGGTCTCGTATCACAGGGAGTTGGAACATCGATGCTTCAGATGGGCAACATAGTTAGAAACCCAAGGATATGGATAGCCCCTACTATTGCATCTGCTATCACAGGTCCTATCGCAACCTGCGTGTTCCATCTCAAGATGAACGGCCCGGCTATAGCAAGTGGCATGGGAACATGTGGTCTAGTCGGACCTCTGGGTGTTTATTCAGGCTGGATTGCTGATATTGCAAAAGGAACTAAAACAGGCATCACTTCAGTGGATTGGCTCGGTCTCATCCTAATATCTGTAGTTCTACCAGCAATATTAACTCTTATATTTCACAAAGCCGTTAAGAGAGCTGGCTGGGTTAAAACAGGAGATCAGAAGCTATAAGAAGCTAATCATTTTCAAAAATCTGTAACCAATTAGATAATCTCAATAAAAAATGTGCCTAGCACAGAGTGTAATCCCCCTTAACTACACACTGCGCTCAGCACATTTTTTAATTAGATTTTACTATATTCTAGTTTGCCTTAATACTCTGAACATCCTCGCTATTCTTACTATCCTTACCACTCTTAAATTCACCATAAGAAAAGAATATAAGACCTATCCAAATCAATCCAAATGCCATAATCAGCACTTTATCGACAGGTTCTTTATACAAGAAAATCCCTAGCATAAGCGCCAAGGTAGGACTGAGGTATTCCGTCAAACCGAGCACGAACATAGATGTTCTCTGAGCTGCATAAGCGAATAGCCCAAGAGGTATGGCTGTTGCAAGCCCACATAGGAGAAGCAAGAAGTATTGGTATGACTCACCAACTCCAAGTGCTCCTGCTCCATGTAGTTCAAGCCAAACTATTACGCATAACATAATTGGAGCCATAAAAATTGTCTCATAAAGGAGCGATATTACAGGAGGTTGATCTACAGTCTTTTTATCGCTGAATAAATCGCAAATGTCGTCGCTAGGATAAGTGCGATACCTGGAACCTGTCCATAGTGAACTAAGATTACGATTACACTTATAGCAGCAAATATTACTGCTGTAAACTTGTAAACTGTAAGCTTCTCTTTAAAGAAGATAGCTCCAAATATACATACTACGAGCGGTTCTATATAATATCCAATACTCGTCTGGATTATATGACCAGAGTTAACCGCCCAGATGTAAATGCTCCAGTTGCTCGTTACAATAAGTCCTGCTACGAAAAATTTGAGTGAGGTCCGCCAGTCCTTTAGCGGTGAAAAAATCCTGCTCCACGAATACTTAAAACGCGCAGCAATTATACATACTACTGCAATCATCAGAATCCTATATATAATGATAGTAGATGACGGTATTGGAATTAGCGATTTCCAATAAATTGGAAGAATACCCCACAGCCCAGCACAACCAAGTGCAGCAAAGAAACCCTTTTCATAATTTTTCTTCATAAATTAATCCCCTGCAGATAAATTCATAATAAGGTGTGCAGTAAAAAGCAGTGCACCAAAAGCATAAATTCTGTAACTACAAATAAAAATGTAGCAAACATTATATCATCCTTTGCAGATTATCACAATAAATGTTATCCTTATACATCATAAATGACTATAGATATGCAAATTCAAAGGATCGATTGGAGATTTGGTATGAAGATGATTGAAGTAGATGTAGAAGTTAGTGCGAGACATGTTCACCTCTGCCAGAGAGATATCGAAAATCTTTTTGGTATTGGATATGAGCTTACACCAAAAAAGCAACTTATCGCAGGCTATGTTGCGGAAGAAAGACTCGCACTTGTTGGACCTAAATGCACTCTTCGCAATGTCGCTATTCTCGGACCTGCTCGTCCAGAAACGCAGATTGAGCTAGCAGCAACTGATGCTAGAAATTTGGGTATCGAAGCACCACTTAGGCTCTCTGGTAATTTAGTGAATACGCCAGGAATTAAAATCGTAACTGAAAATGACGCAAACACCGAAATAGATCATGGATGCATAGTCGCAAAAAGGCACATTCACCTATCTAAAGAAGATGCAGATCATTTGCAGGTAACCACGGGAGATGAAGTCTCTCTAAAAGTCGATACAGGATGCAACAGAGCACTAACCTTTGAAGATGTGGTCGTACGTGTCGGTAATACCAGGACCGTTGTTCATTTAGATACTGACGAGGGAAATGCGGCAAGTACGGGAAAATCATGTAAAGGAATATGCATTTCTAAATAAATAAGAGGTACTTTACATCATTGATACGCAGGAGAAGGAAATTGTCATCATTATACAGTCTTGAAAATATAGTCTTCGCACTTGAAATAATCGGCACCATCGCCTTTGCCATCTCGGGAGCCACTCTCGGACTGGAAAAAGGCATGGATCTCATGGGAATCACTATCCTTGGCCTTACTACTGGTGTTGGCGGAGGAATTATCAGAGATTTAATCGTCGGTCAAACTCCCCCTCTCACATTTAGAAACCCGACTTATTTAATTATTTCTGTCGTGATTTCAGTAATCGTATTTACACCGCCAGTTAGAAGATGGATTTTCTCGGATTCCACTCTATACGACTGGCTTATGCTCATCATGGACTCTATTGGACTAGGGCTATTTACAGTTATCGGTATCAAATCAGCGTATAATGCAACTTCTATTCATGGGGTTATACTATTTGCCTTTGTTGGAGTCCTCACTGGAGTTGGCGGTGGAGTTCTCAGAGATATAATGGCTGGCGATAGACCATATATATTTGTAAAGCACTTTTATGCTAGCGCCTCTCTCATCGGAGCGCTCACGTGTATAGCACTATGGGATAGAGTCGGCACAGTGCTTGCCATGGGAATTGGGGCTGGACTCATAGTCTTACTAAGACTTCTTGCGGCTCATTACCACTGGAGTTTACCTAAGGCTAAAATGCCTCAAGATAACTAGGTATAAAATAAAAAAATAATCGCATCAAAGCGTGATGCGATTATTTTTTATTTTGCGTCAAAAAGCTCACCTAGAGAGTGTTTTTTCAAATCAGTATTGATGTTTTCTTGAATACGTAATAATTCCTTTCGAAGCGCACATGTGTCTCGGTCTGTGTTCAAAAGGCACGAAATATCTTGCTTTAGGCACTCACATACAAGTGAATGTGGCTCTATAGCCTGGTGCACATCATATAGGGTAATCTCCGTCAGCGGTCTGCTTAGCACATAGCCACCACTGCTCCCCCTTACTCCGTATATGATACCAGCCTTATCAAGCTTTCTTGATACCTTATAAGCAATTGCCTCTGATATGAATTCACCTTCTACGAATGAACTTATGCTCGTGGGTCTATCTGTCGACAGATTCTTAAGGACCCTTACTGCATAGTCTGTCTCTCGATTAAAAAGCATTTCTCCTCACTTTTCTATTTCTGTAGTAACACAACATCCCTACAAACAGCATATTCAATCTAACAATGCATCATGGATGTTTCAATCAATAATAGCGATAGATATGAGTATTTTAACCATATTCATTGCGTTTAGCAATGATAATACACAAGATAGGCAGGTTGTACTAAATTAATACAACGAAAACTACATATCATCAAAGGCTTCAGCTACCGCAACCCTGCGCGTTTTCCTATAGAGGAATACTGCAACTCCTAGGCACATAATCTCTGATATGGCAAGTGAGAGCCATACATTAGATACGCCAAGCATAGTTGCGATTAACGCAAGCGAAAGTAGAAGCGTCAGTGTACATCTCATCAGCGATATGAAAGCTGCAACTCTGGACCTCTCGAGAGCAGTCAGATATCCAGCGATGATGATATTCATACTGAGCATTGGGAATGCCAAAGCTATCAGTCTAAGCGCATACGATACTTCCAGGATAAGTGCATCTCCATCATTAACAAATAGCATCGCTATATAATTTCCAAACACCAGCACGACCGCTATCTCTAATACAGCTAATATGAGTCCCGATCTAATCTCATAACCAAATAGTGTGGAATGTATCCCTCTCGTGTTTACCGTGATAGTAACTAACGAGGGGCTGTGCGCCTTGAGCAATCCCATTTGCCAGAACCGTTGCCAGCAGAATTACATATGATAGTATCGAATAGATAATCAGCTCTCTATCGTGCATAAAAGTAACGATAAACCTGTTAAAGATAAATGTCACTATTCCCGGCGACATCTCCGTAATACCTGAAGGTATACCGCTCATGAATTGACGAAGCATAAGTCCGCGTCTGAACTTAAATCTCGTAAAACGAAGTGTCGCTTTCCTCCCTGCAAAGTGAATCAGGTAGATGATAATTACGACCGTTTGAGAAAAAGAGGTTGCTAGTCCAGCTCCAACTATGCCCCAGTTCAGCTTAAATATCGTGTACCAGTCGAGAAAGACATTGAGAATCACTCCGAGTAGCACATAGATAGTGGCGAGTTCTGGAAATCCGTCAGTAGCAAGGAGTAGCTCGAGATTGTAGGATATCACGAATGAGAATATGAACGGTGCTATCGTGAGAAGATAACTCCTTACATATGGGAGCGTCGATTCCGTCGCTCCGAGCAACCTGCACAGCGGATTTAGGAAAATAAAGACCAGCACGCTAATTACTATCGACAACAAAACAAGTGAAACTAAGCTCTCTGTGAATACGCGTCTCGCCTCAACAGTACGGTTTTGACCGAGAAGACGAGCTACTATTGTTGAAGTACCCACCGCGAAAGTTATTGAAATCGCAAACAGCAGAGTAACGAACGGCGTAGCAATTGAGACGGCAGCTAGAGCCGTCTCGGATACACCTCGAGCTACGAATATCCCATCAACTACTGTGTACAGCGTGAATATGAGCTGTCCAGCCATCGCGGGAATAATGTATCGCAAATATTTATTTATCAGCGAATCATCCTTATTCAATTCTCATCATCCTTCTGCTGCTGTGAAACTTCTTTCACCATCACATGATCTGCGTTGTCAGATTGTCACGATTAATCGCACAAACCCCTTCTTAACCAAGTGCGTTACAACGTGTAGAGTTAGTATACTAGCATTTTGAGAGAACTGCAATCCGTTCATTTCAAAGACTTCTGTACAAAATAAAGCCGAATCAAATAATTTTGAATTCGGCTCTTGCGTTATAAATTGTTTATAAAAATTGATGAATTATCAGCATATTATGCTCCTACTCGAGGTTAAGTCGGTTCTTCATCAGATAGTTAGATGCGAGGAAGTAAATAGCGAACTCTACAGTCTGCAATAGTATCAGTACACCTAATCCATACACCGCTATTCTCAGTTTGTCCTCAACCATGACAAAATTTAGCGCAAATTTGCCACTCATCTTTCCTATTACAGATATCATTACGTATATTTCTAGTGCTGTGATGGCAACGAATAGTACACCCTGAATCAGTGTCTTGAATCTGCTAAACTGTACGCTTATATTTATGCAAGTTAGAAGCTTTACGACAAATCTGCTGATGTAGATTATTCCAAGGATTACTATTTCTATAAGAAAGAATACCAACTTTCTTGCCTCCGCCGGCTGTTCATTAATAAAGATTTTTATCTGTTGGTAAACACCTAAACTATCTTCAGTCAATGTCATAATCATCATAACAACAAATCCAAACAACAGTATAAGTAACATCCAAATAGTAACCGTAATCACCTTGCTCCAGATGTGAGTACTCGTCTTTATCGGCAACGAAAGGGTAAAATAACCTTCAGCACCATAGAAATTTTTGTAGAATCTACGATCTATAATTACAACCATAGTCGTCACGAGTGCAGCGATAAAAGATATGATCCACGATGCAAGAAGCACGGTTTCTATTAATTTTGGTATGCTAAATATTCCCTTATACAGAATGCTAACCAATACAGTTAGTGACATCCATACCAAATATAAAACTCCAAGGTCGTGTAATAGCGATTTAAACTCATATTTTAATAATTTACCTAGCATTTGAATACCTCCCTGAACAGTTTATCTATGCTCTGCCCCTTCTTCTCACGCAAGCTTTCAGCAGTCTCGTGAACCACGATTTCACCGTCTTTGATGAAGATTACATCGTCGAGCACCGATTCGACATCGGCGATTAGGTGAGTGGAAATAATCACTACAGCCTCAGGATTGTAATTGGTAATAATCGTTCTAAAAATATAGTCTCTAGTCGCTGGATCAACGCCTGCGATAGGTTCATCGAGTAGATATACTTCAGCATTACGTGCCATCGTTAGATGAGCTGCACCTTTTCCTTGGTACCTTTGGACATCGCTTTTAGCTTAAGCCCTTTCTCAATACCGAGATCATTGAGCATCGATAGAGCTTTGAGTTTATCGAAGTCATCGAAGAAATCCTGATATAGGCGCACGAGGCTGCCAGCAGTCATATATGTAGGGTACGTCATCTTATCAGGTAAGTAAGCGACCTTTGCCTTTGTCTTTTCACTAGGTCTGGCTCCATCTATCAGGACCTCACCGGCATCAGGTCTCAGTAATCCCATGATTATCTTAATTAGTGTTGTCTTGCCTGAGCCATTTGGTCCCATGAGTCCAACGATCTGCCCCTTATCTATATCTAGATCAACACCCGATAGCGCTAGCTTTGAGCCGTATGCTTTGCTCAAATCTTTTATCTCTATTATGCTCATTATTTCTCCTTTCCCACGCAGCTCGTAACCGCTTCTATAATCTCCATGTCACTCATCCCAATATTACGTAGCTTCTCTACGAGTTCATCAATATACGAACTTGATAAACCCTTGTAAATCTCTTTCAAGGCTCTCTCATCCTCCGTCACAAATCTTCCGTTGGTCCTCTCTGTGCGCACTAACCCACTTCGCTCGAGCTCCGTAAGCGCTCTCTGCACCGTGTTCGGATTGACACAGGCATCTGCTGCAATATCTCTTACGGACGGCAGCTTCTCCCCTGGCGAATAGTCGTGTCTGGCAATTCGCACGGTGAGCTCATTTACAATTTGCGAGTATATCGGGATACCGTCGACAAATTTCCATTCCATGCTAGTCTCCTCTCTAAATCTATTGATGCGATTTGTTTCATACCTAATTCGAATCAGACATAAATAAATCGATGTGTTATTGTATTAAGTTACTAATACAATAACACATCCCCTATCAAATGCAAGTAATTTTTATGAAGATTTTCTTAAGGCGCTACTTAATTTTTTCTACCTCTCACCTTAAATGCTATGAGAACAACCACTGCACTAAGAGCAGACATGAAGATCATCGACTGAATCAGCGGTCCGAAATTATATTCCCTACCTAGCCAGAAATCTATATAATCGTTACCAAGCTGTGCGGTTGGAAGCAAGTCAGATATCCATCTAACTGAATTTGGAAGATCCGTTATCCTAATGCCCATATACCCACTCAAAATCATCATTGCAAAGTAGATTGCCATAACAACGCCATACGTCGGACCAAACTTTCCTATTAGTGTCGCTATGCCATGAGCGAGCGCCATCAAGATAATAGCGAGAATATATATTCCCAAAATCCAACCACAGCAGCTGCAAACCTCGGCTTAAGTATTTTTAGGAAAGGGACAGTTCCACCAAGGTAAATAAATATGCAGAGCGTCAATATAATCAAGTTCGCTACCACTTTGTTGAGCAATATGTCCTTCTCCGAAAATCCGAAGAGGAGCAAACGTTCAGGGATTTTCTTATCAAGCTCATTTGAATAAATCGCTGCGTGATTCAGAAATATGCTCGCCAGCGGAATAAGCATAGCCATGCCAATAAATATTGTGGTTACCACTTCATCCTTCATATTCTTAGGAATGTCGCCAAGTGTTCCCCTGACAATCATATGCAGTAGTAGCACTGGAAAAATAGATCCAAAGAAGACCGCATAGACATTGTGCAGCGTATTTTGAAATTCGTATCTTATCGTATATCTATTCATCTTACCTCTCCGCATTAATAGTCATCATTTCGATATCATTATTGCTTCGCCTGTAGTTTATGTGGTTTCTGATAAGCTTTTCAGCGATTTCAACCTCTTCATCATCATTGTCACATGAGAGTGCAATAAACCCTTCGGCGGCCTTTATCTGTTTATGCGCCTTCGCTATTTCACGTCCTTTTTCCGTATCCTCGAAGATTACCACGGCATTTCCACAGTACTTTCTAAAAAGCTCTTCCTTTGACCCGTAGTCCACGGCCCTACCGTCCTTAAGATACAATATCTTGGTCGCCAGATTATCGAGCTCAGTATAGTAATGTGATGTTATAAGCAGTGTCGTGTGCTTTTCCTCGTACCAAGTTACGAGCTTGTCCATGAGCCTCTGACGCGTCTCGAAGTCGAGTCCTGATGTAACTTCATCGAACATCACTATTTTGCTGTCCTTACACATCACGAGTATGAGAGTGAGCCTCTGCTTCTGCCCGCCTGATAGCTGTTTCCACCTCTTATCTAGGCATCCTTCAAACTCGAAGAATTCAATCATTTCTTGGAGTTTCTGATTGTCTATTATCCTGCAGCCCATCACCATCTCGATGATGTTCCTAATTGAAACGGTATCGACATAAGAGTTGTACTGCATGTGAACGGAGATCTCATTTGACGGAACTCCGAGTGCTATGTTTCCTTTATGAGGGACCAGACCGATAATACTCTTAAGAAGCGTAGTCTTTCCAGCACCGTTGCTTCCTATAATTCCGACTCTCTCACCATCCGCAATTTCAATCACTCGCCCGAGGTCCACAGCGACTTTATCCTTAAAACTCACCTTTACATTATCGAGTCTAATCATCTCTACCTCTTTCTCTAGAACAAACTGAACGCCGTCCTGCATGTTGTCGCCACGCAGTTCAAGCCCTAGCTTCCCAGCAAAATATTTCGCTATATAGAGCCCTAATCCGTGTCCTTTCTTCTGTCCGGCTTCATCCCCCTGAGCTCCCGTTACAAACGGTTCAAAGATATCATCAAGGATTTTCTCATCGATGTGTCCTGGACGACTGAACACCGTAATTCTAGACTCTGTAACATCGAATGTAACACTTCCACTTTCACCCGTGTGGTCTATACCATTTGCGATTAAATTCTCCAGAATCTTCTTGAGCATCATCGCATTGCTATACCAATATACGGCTGTTTCAATCTCTGGACCATTTAGAGTTATGCCCTTAGATTCAGCTCCGATGCGGTTCTTCTCTAAAGTTTCTCGGCATAATGACACAATATCGACCTTCTCAACTTCGAAGCTATCTGCCGCATTGTTAAGATTCGATGTTTCATCAATTATGCTCATCATCTCACGGATCTGCGCTTTTACCTCTGGCAAATACAGGTCCCTATCGCCGAACTTCCCGACCTTACCAATCATTCCGTCCACTAGGAGCATAGATGCTGCAATCGGAGTTTTTAGCTGGTGCGATGTCGCACGCATATACACCTCTTTACGCTTATTTTCTTCTTCGAGATTTTGAACTGCCTGTGCTTGCTTTTCATAAAGTAGGTTTAGTGCAGCAGTCAAATCAGATATCTCATCATTGCCCACAGCTTCAAGTGGCTCTAGCTTTACTGATGACGAACTCATGCGTCTCTCCGCATCCATAGACAGCTTCCTAATTGGAGATACTATCTTGCGCGAATATATTGCTGATACTCCAAATGCCAAGATTATCATAAGCAGTATGAGCATAGGAGCTGACCCGTAGAGAACTGGTAGAATTTCACTTGCTGAAGGTGTCATCGTGGTGCTACTCAGGATAAGCATGTCATCTCCATGCTTTGCAAATCCGACAAATAGGTGTAGCTAGTTCCCGAATAACGACTCTCGACGGAAAACTCGCTGATTAACACCCCGCCGCTATAGTAGTGAATTTTTTTATCCTTAACCTTGAACTGAGATAAGCTGCTGTCTCCTTTAAGATTTATCTTAAAACTGCTATTCATCTCAGCCGAATTCTCTTCTGCAAAGGCTTTAAGTGCAGGCTTTAGATTCTTAAATGCCTCCTTTTTACTGCCCTTACTGCTCATATCAAGAGATCTGAACTGGTCTATAATCTCTTTAGACGCAGGGCTAACCGCCTCAATTGATCCATTGAAACTGGATCCCGTAACCCTGATAGTGTAGCCATTTCCAGGTACGATGATACCTATCGTATTGGCATCACCAGTCTTGAAGTTTTTCAATGATTCGTGCTTCTTGAAGTGCTTCATCGCTGACCTAGCAGATTCAAGATTCTGTTTTCCTTTGTAATCCATATACATGGAAGGCATCAGGAATACCATATATGAAAAGATCACGATTCCTACGATCAGCGAGATGATGACGCTGTATAAAAATGTCTTACTTCCTAATTTCATCTTCTTTTCTCCATCTGTATCCAACACCTATGACTGTCTCGATATAGTCATGAGGTAGTTTCTTCCTAAGATTCTTGATGTGTGCATCGATTATCCTATCATTCGCCACGTACTCCTCATCGAATATCATGTTGATAAGTTGATTTCTGCTAAATACCCTTCCCGGGTTATCCCTCAGAGTCTTCATGAGTACAAATTCGCTTACGGTCAGTTTGAGGTTCTTCTTGTTATAGTATGCCCGAAGCTCATCTTCATCGACCACGAACCCACTATCCATCTCAGCAGTAGCTCTCTTGTCAGTTCTTCTAAGAACAGCTTCAATTCTCTTGATGAGAATTATCGGAGAAGCTGGCTTTGTAATGTAATCATCCGCAAGGTAGTTAAAAGCCTCGAGCTGCGTATTGATATCGTCGTAAGCTGTGAGCATAATCGTGCCAATATCTTCACCGCGCTCCTTTTTATGGTCTGAAGTACCTCAAGTCCAGTCACTCCAGGAACTCTGATGTCGAGCACCGCAAGATCAAAATGCTCACCCCCTTCAATCAGCTTTATCGCCTCGTCGCCGCGCTCACACGGAACAACCTCGTGACCTGCGACCACCATGTATTCAGAAAGAACTTCGCGAATCATGTTTTCATCTTCTAGGAAAAGTATCGTTGCCATCGTATGCACCCTTTCTATCTTCTGACTCTACCTTACTATCACGGTGTGAATCTGGTATGAATTTGCTTTGCATATTAGCGTTTACATAAAAATCTTTATATCAATCATTGTAGATTATTCCTATAGCAAAATATAGGCAAATTAATACCTCTTCTGTCAGAGATTCTGACAGAAGAGGTTTATAATCATGCATTTCTATATTTAATAGCTGTTTAAAATGTTGCAACCTCAGGGTTGCATGGCTCGCACGCCTCTACCGACTTACAGTAAAGGACCGGGCCTTTCTCTCCGTATGCATCAACGTACTCGACCCTAACCTTGGCTTTGACCTGAACCCATGCTCCATTCTTAAAGTCATCAATTCTATCATATATGCCCATAAGTGCTGCGAACTGCATATCCTCTACGCAGCATGTCATGAGGTGCCTGCCAAGCCCGAACTCTCCGTGCTTCATATCGCCACCCTTTACGACTCTGCCCTTTAAAATCAATGTCTTGGTGTTGTACTCGTCTTGATTTTCGTTTATATCGCGATACCAGTCAGCGTACATATCGTCGGCGATTTCAATCGTGCTGGCCTTCTTATCAAAAGGCAGCTCGTCCACAATATCGTCTACTTCTATGTCATGCGGTCCGAACTCATAGACAATCTGCGAGCGCCTGTTAGCTACACGCACTTCCTTATGAAACGGCATCTTATCCGCACCCTTCTGGAATCTATTGAATACCACAAGCTCTGCATTCTGCATCTTGTTGAAACAGAGCTGTCTCATATTCTTATTGTACAGTTCGAACATAGTCGCATCGAAGAAAGTCATCTCTTGCGCGATTATCCAGTTGCGAGGCATATTCTCAAACAGGGTCTGCGTCATCCACATGCCGTTATACTCAACTAAAACTCTGTCAAATACATACTTTGATGCGATGCCGTTGAGCCTTGCTTCTGTAAGGTCTGTCTCCCTCTCGATTGTCTCGATATACACTTTGTCGGTAAATTTACTTTCATCATAATGTACTTCACCTGACTCACAAACCAAGAGGAGTGTGCTTGCACCTTCTCCGAACTCTGGTGTTTCGAGTGTATCCTGGATGAAAGTCGACTTACCCGAGCCTAAAAATCCTGTAAATAGATAGACTGGTTTCTCTCTCATATTCCGAACAACTCCTTAATCTTATCCTTCTTGAGATCTACTCCGATTACGCAGATAACACCGGTTGTCTCTGCTTCGCCAGCAGCCCTAACCTCTGGCTCACCTGGTATGTAGTCGAATTCGTACCATTCGCCTTCTGTACCCGCTACGAACCCCTTCGCTCTGAGCACCTGTCCGCACTGCTCGGAATCCATGAGGCCTGCTAGAGCTTGCTCGAGCTGGCCGCGGCTGAAGCGATGTGCGGTCTCCACGCCCATTTCATCAAAGACTTCGTCAGCGTGGTGGCCGTGTCCGTGGTGATGGTGGTGATGATGTCCGTGACCGCAGCAACCATGCTCCTCGTCATCATGGTGATGGTGTTCGTGGTCATGGTCATGGTCGTGATGATGTCCGTGACCGCAGCATTCATGCTCTTCGTCATCATGGTGATGGTGGTCATGGTCATGGTCGTGATGATGTCCGTGACCGCAGCATTCATGCTCTTCGTCATCATGGTGATGGTGGTCATGGTCATGGTCGTGATGATGTCCGTGACCGCAGCAACCATGCTCCTCGTCATCGTGGTGATGGTGTTCGTGGTCATGATGGTGATGCTCTGCCTCATGTTCCGCCTGCTCTCTATACGCCTCTTCTCTCAGGCGGTCAAGTTCAGCGGACAGAGTCTTCTTCTGCTCCATAATTTCTAGAATCTTAGAGCCGTCAATTTCCTTCCAGTCTGTCGTAACTATAGATGCTTCTTTGTTATGCTCACGGAGTAATACGATGCACTTGTCGATGTCCTCCTGAGACATTCCAGCTGTATGGCTTAGAATGATTGAGCTTGCGTGTTCCACCTGATTTTCGTAAAATTCCCCGAAGTTGCTCATGTACATCTCAGCTTTAGTAGCATCAACGACTGTCGTAAATCCATTTAGTTCAATTTTGTCGTTCTTAAGATCCTGTACTGCAATAATTACATCCGAAAGCTTGCCAACGCCTGACGGTTCGATGAGAATTCTCTCAGGATTATACTTCTCAATTACTTCATTAAGAGCCTTTCCGAAATCACCAACGAGAGTGCAGCAGATACAACCTGCGTTCATCTGATTAATCTCGATTCCAGTATTTTGAAGAAACCCCTTATCTACTCCAATCTCACCAAATTCATTTTCGATGAGAACTATTTTGTCCGTGCCATACGCTTCCTCAATAAGCTTCCTAATCAGCGTGGTCTTACCTGCTCCTAGGAATCCTGAGAAAATATCCACTTTAGTCATATATCTCAATCCTTTCTATATATAAATAATTGATTTGCTTGCTCCTTAGTATGAGTTAACTAACTGTATACTATGAGATTATACCACATATAGCCATTTTTATTAATAAAAAGCAAGGATAAGTACTACAAAAGGGAGGCGAAGCTTCGTCTCCCTTTGTATTATTTAAACAACCTTATGCTAAATCTCTATATCGATTATCTTCTTGCAGTTCCTTTTCTCTGCCAGATTAAAGCTACAAGAAGCCCTAGTATAGCTGTTAGAAGTATTGCAAACTGAACTAAAATATCAGATGCGTCACCTGTACGTGGTGAAAGTCTGCGAGTATTCTTCTTTACAACATTAGCCTTTGGCCCTGCTGCCGCAGGTGTGCTTGGTGTCACAGATGTACCAGGTGTTGGGGTTACAGATATTCCTGGGGTTACAGATATTCCTGGTGTTCCAGGTGTTCCTGGTGTTCCTGGTGTTCCTGGTGTTCCTGGCGTTCCTGGTGTTCCTGGTGTTCCTGGTGTTCCTGGTGTGCCTGGTGTGCCTGGTGTTGGTACAACTACATTATCTTTCTTATACTGAGCTGTATAAGTTAGATCTCTATCTATTAGAGTATTGTCATCTAATGCCACATTTGCACCATCTAGCCAGCTTGGTGTCGCTACATGCCATCCTGTATCTGCTGTTATACTTGGCTTTGTAAGCGCATTAACTTTGTAGTTTCCATCCTTTAGCACGTAGTACTTTGTTGTTCCTGCTAGGCTTCCATTTGTACCCTTCTTGAACAGTACTGTTACATAATCAGCTGATGGCTTATCGTCATCTGTAGCTGGTGTTGGATCTTCGATGATACCCTTTCTATATTGAGCTGTATAAATCAGATCTCTATCTATTAGAGTATTGTCATCTAATGCCACATTTGCACCATCTAGCCAGCTTGGTGTCGCTACATGCCATCCTGTATCTGCTGTTATACTTGGCTTTGTAAGCGCATTAACTTTGTAGTTTCCATCCTTTAGCACGTAGTACTTTGTTGTTCCTGCTAAGCTTCCATTTGTACCCTTCTTGAACAGTACTGTTACATAATCAGCTGATGGCTTATCGTCATCTGTAGCTGGCGTTGGATCAGGTATTATTGGATCTGGGTCAGCTATTACTGTGATACGAACAGTTTTACGTGCCGACTTTCCATAAAGCGGATCTGTTACTTTTAGCGTAATATCCGTATAATCTCCTGGTCTTGTTAGAGCTTTTACCTTATCATAATCTGCATCGGTTAGCACAATGCTATTTGTCAGATCTGTGTTAATCTCATTTTTTGCTTTAGCTTTTACTAACTTTAACACATCTGCCTTCTGTAGTGGAGGAACCTTACTTACATGAATTACTGCATCTTCTCCATCTATAATTGGAGTGCCTATATCATCTATATTAATGACATACTCCCTAACGGAACCTGAACTGTGAGTACCCTTAAATATATATGTTCCATTCTGTGTTGCTGGATATGGGTAGCTGCTCAAGTCAGCTGGCCAATTCTTCTCCGCTAAGTTAATAACTGTACCGTTTGGTAATTCGATATTCTGAATTATAGCTGTGCTGTTGTCTGGAATGAATCCCTTTATGTTGATAATTCTCTTAAATTCATTCTCTACTTTATCAACAGTATGAGTGAATTCAACAAATTCACCTTCATAGTATACTTTTGTAGTACCTGGTCCTCCCCATGGCTGCCCTGCACTTGCTGGGAATCTCTGACGAGAGTTTCTTACGTATACAGTATCCAAGTCTGGGCTTTTTAGAACTTCGTTATTTATACTATTATTACCAAACGTGGTAACAGCCTTAGGAATTGTAATTGTTTTTAATCTTGTATTATGGAATGCACGTTCTCCTATTGTTTTAATACCATCTGGAAGTATCACTTCTTTTAGCTTTGTTCCCTCAAATGCATTATCACCTATAGTTTCAAGTTTACTATTGCTACCAATCGTAATTTTTTCAAGGGTTGAATTTAAAAACGCAGATGAATCTATAGCCTTAACAGAATCTGGTATAGCAATCGACGATATCTTTGCATTATCGAACGCCTTAAATTCAATGCTCTCTATCGAATCAGGTAAAACAATTGACTTAATTATACTATTTGCAAATGCATGACTTGGTATTGTTTTCAACTTACTGTTAGTTGCAAAAGTTACATCTATAGATTTTTTAGTACCTTCAAATGCATACTTATCTATATTTTTTACGCTATTTGGAATGTTTACAGAAACAATATCTGAGCCATAGAAAGCATACGAAAGAATACCCTCTACTGGATATTTAACGCCATCCTTTCTAGTTGATTTGGAATATCTATATCAGCATGGGGAGTAGTACCTATGTACTTTACTATTTTCTTCTGTGCAACATCATAGACATACGGACCAATCTTTATGACATTCTTCCAATATACAAGTCCAACTTTATTCCCCCATGGCTCACCTGTAATTTCACCTCTATATTTTGTTGGAATATTAATCTCTTTTAGATAATGAGTATCTCCAAATGCAGAATTACCTATTGTTGTTACAGCATCTGGAATCGTTACTTTCTTGAGTGGGGTACTTAAAAAAGCCGCCTCATCAATTTTAGTAAGACTTTCTGGAAGTTTTATCTCTTTTAATTTTGTGTTTTTAAAGGCAATATACCCTATAGTTTCAAGTTTACTATTGCTACCAAATGTAATTTCCTCAAGAGTCGAATTTGCAAATGAGGATACGTCTATAACTTTTACAGAGTCTGGTATTTTAATCGACAATATCTTGGTACTTTCAAACGCCCCATAGTCAAGACTTTCTATCGTATCAGGTAAAACAATTGACTTAATATTACTATTTGCGAATGCATGATCTGGTATTGTTTTTAGTTTGCTGTTAGCAGCAAATGTTATATCTATAGGTTTTCTTACTCCATCAAAAGCAAACTTGTCTATATTCTTTACACTGCTTGGAATATTCACTGATGAGATATCTGCACCATGAAAAGCATACGAAAGAATATTCTCTACAGGATACTTAACTCCATCTTTCTCTAGTTCGTTTGGTATATTAACTGCAGCATTTGGAGTAGTACCGATATATTTTACTATTTTCTTGTTTGTAACGTCGTAGATAAATGGCTCTATTTTAATTACGTCTTTCCAGTATACTATTCCAACTTTATTTCCCCATGGCTCACCTGTAATCTCACCCCTCATTTTTGTTGGGATATTAATCTCTTTTAGATAATTGGTATCTCTAAAAGCTTCCCTCTCTATTGTTGTTACAGAATCTGGGATAGTTATATTTTTAAGCAGAGTTCGTGCAAAAGCCTCTTCTCCAATTTTAGTAAGACCTTCAGGAAGTGTTATTTTTTTTAAATTTGTTAAAGCAAATGCATAATATTCTATGCTTTTTAACTTGCTATTGCTTCCAAACGTCACTTCCTCTAATGGAGAATATGCAAATGCACTAATATCAATTTTTTTAACTGAATCTGGTATTGTAATCGTTTTTATTCTAGTATCTTCAAATGCTGAACTGCTTATACTTTCTAATTGACTGTTATTTGCAAATGTAACAGTTGATAATACTCTTGAATGTCTAAAAGCATTGCTACCCATTGTTTTTAAAGATGAAGGTATGTTAATTGAAGTAATAAGCGTTTTCCCAAAAGCGTTATCACCCATACTTACAAGACCTTCATTCAAAGTAATACTTGTAATTGTTGGGTTAGTCGCAAATCCATTATTGGCAATTTCCTTTACGCTAGAAGGAATAACTACGCTTGTAAGTTGGTGTCCTGCAAAGGCATTCTCTCCAATTTTCTCAACTGGTGTGCCATTAATTACACTTGGAATAACTACATTCTTAGGTGCATCAGCTCTATCCGAGTACCCAACAATTGTTTTTGTACTTGCATTAAAATCAAAAAATTCATCTGGTGTATCCGATGCACCAGCATAAGTTGTCATAAGAGGAGTGCAAGAGCCTGCAATCATGACAAAAGTTAGCAGGAAAACAATAATTTTTCTCGCTATGTTCTTTCCTAACTCCATAGTCTTAATTTCCTTTCTTAAACCAAATAACCACTAAAGTAGTAGAAAACGTATATAAAAAACAGCTATAACTACTAATGTTGATATTACAGTAAGCAATTCATGCTTGTCAATTAGGTTCACTATTAAGTATTTAATTAATACTTTTTGATGCTTATCTGTTATTTTTTGAGATATTATATTTTTTATGCGATTTCTTCCACTCCTTAATGCTATTTAGACGCTCCTTAAAACTTACCTTTCTTATCCGACTCTTTAGAGCAATAGCTACCACCATTGCGCCTTGTAAACACCGATTGTAAATATTCTTACTATTTTACTAACAGAAAGTAAGGATAAGTACTACAAAAGGGAGGCGAAGCTTCGTCTCCCCTATGTATTATTTCAATATCCTTGTCTTACATAACCATATCGATTATCTTCTTGCAGTTCCTTTTCTCTGCCAGATTAAAGCTACAAGAAGCCCTAATATAGCTGTTAGAAGTATTGCAAACTGAACCAAAATATCAGATGCGTCACCTGTACGTGGTGAAAGTCTGCGAGTATTCTTCTTTACAATATTAGCCTTTGGCCCTGCTGCCGCAGGTGTGTTTGGTGTCACAGATGTACCAGGTGTTGGGGTTACAGATGTTCCAGGCGTTCCAGGTGTGCCAGGTGTTCCAGGTGTTCCTGGTGTTCCTGGTGTGCCAGGTGTTCCTGGTGTTGGTACAACTACATTATCTTTCTTATACTGAGCTGTATAAGTTAGATCTCTATCTATTAGAGTATTGTCATCTAACGCTACATTTGCACCATCTAGCCAGCTTGGTGTCGCTACATGCCATCCTGTATCTGCTGTTATACTTGGCTTTGTAAGCGCATTAACTTTGTAGTTTCCATCCTTTAGCACGTAGTACTTTGTTGTTCCTGCTAGGCTTCCATTTGTACCCTTCTTGAACAGTACTGTTACGTAATCAGCTGATGGCTTATCGTCATCTGTAGCTGGCGTTGGATCAGGTATTATTGGATCTGGGTCAGCTATTACTGTGATACGAACAGTTTTACGTGCCGACTTTCCATAAAGCGGATCTGTTACTTTTAGCGTAATATCCGTGTAATCTCCTGGTCTTGTTAGAGCTTTTACCTTATCATAATCTGCATCGGTTAGCACAATGCTATTTGTCAGATCTGTGTTAATCTCATTTTTTGCTTTAGCTTTTACTAACTTTAACACATCTGCCTTCTGTAGTGGAGGAACCTTACTTACATGAATTACTGCATCTTCTCCATCTATAATTGGAGTGCCTATATCATCAATATTAATTACATATTCTCTAACTGATCCCGAACTATGCGTTCCCTTAAATATGTATGTTCCATTCTGAGTAGCAGGATATGGGTAGCTGCTCAAGTCAGCTGGCCAATTCTTCTCCGCTAAGTTAATAACTGTACCGTTTGGTAATTCGATATTCTGAATTATCGCCGTACTGTTGTCTGGAATGAAACCCTTTATATTGATAACTCTCTTAAATTCATTTGCTACTTTATCGATAGTGTGAGTGAATTCAACAAATTCACCCTCATAGTATACTTTTGTAGTAGCTGGTCCTCCCCATGGCTGCCCTGCACTTGCTGGGAATCTCTGACGAGAGTTTCTCACGTATACAGTTTCTAAATTAGGGCTTTTTAGTACCTCGTTGCCTGCACCATTGTTGCCAAATTCTGTAATTGATTTTGGAATAGTTATTGTTTTCAGTTTTGTATTTCTAAACGCATAATTTCCTATATGCTTAACTGTATCTGGCAATATTATCGCTTTTAGCGGTGCATTATCGAATGCCCAGCCTCTAATTTCCTCTAATTTACTGTTATCTCCAAATGTTATATTTTCAAGATTAGATCCCTGGAATGCTCCACTACCAATACTCTTTACAGAATCTGGTATAGCGATACGTTTTATATCAGTGTATTCAAAAGCAGTATCATCAATGTTCTCTATTGTTTTAGGCAACTCGATTGACTTTATTTTACTGTTACTGAATGCCCTATTAGTAATAGTCTTTAATTTACTATTAGTTGAAAAGGTTATATCAATTGGATTTTTAACACCTTCAAATGCATTCCTGTCTATATTTTCCACACTGCTTGGAATATTAACTGAAGCAATATCTGCACCATAGAAAGCATATGAAAGAATCCCCTCTACGGGATACTTAACACCATCTTTCTCAAGTTCATTTGGAATATCTACATCCGCATTAGTCGTAGTTCCTACATACTTCACTATCTTCTTATTTGTTGTATCGTAGATAAACGGACCTATTTTTAGGACATCTTTCCAGTATACAAGACCTACCTTGTTCCCCCAAGGTTCACCTGTAATTTCACCTCTATATTTTGTCGGAATTTTGATTTCTTTTAATAAATCTGTTCTTGAAAATGCATCACCGCCTATGGTTGTTACTGCATCTGGAATTGTAATTGTTTTTAATTTTGTTTGGTTAAATGCTTGAGCCCCTATGCTCTTAACTGTTTCTGGTAATTTTATCTCATTAAGAGATGAATGACTAAATGCACTTGCTCCGATTTCCTCTAATTTGCTATTTGAACCAAATGTTATTTTTCTCAAGATAAGATACTGCGAAAGCAGAATCACCAATTCTTTTTACAGAATCCGGTATATCAATCTTTTTTTATATTTGCGTATTTAAAAAGCATTATCGTCGATTGCTGTTATTGTATCTGGTAATTCAATTGACTTGATTCTACTTTCAGCAAAAAGATCCATTGGGTATAGTATTTAATTTGCTATTAGGAGAGAAGGTTACATCAATTGGATTTTTTTAGTGCCTTCAAACGCATTTCTATCGATATTCGTTATACTGTTTGGAATATTCACAGAAGCAACATCTGCACCATGAAAAGCATACGAAAGAATACTCTCCACTGGATACTTAACCCCATCCTTCTCTAATTCATTTGGTATATTAACTGCAGCGTTCGGTGTCGTCCCTATATACTTTACTATCCTCTTATTTGTTGCATCATAAATAAATGGATCTACTTTTATAACATCCTTCCAATATACAACACCAACCCTGTTCTCCCATGGTTCACCTGTGATCTCACCTCTGTTTTTTGTCGGTATTTTAATCTCTTTTAGTAAATCTGTATTTGAAAACGCACCATTATCTATTGTTGTTACTGAATCTGGTATAGTAATTGTTTTCAGTTTTGTTTTAGCAAACGCATTTACTCTTATTTTCTTAACTGTTTCTGGTAATATTATCGCTTTAAGAGGCGTATATTGAAATGCCCATCCTCCAATTTCCTCTAGCTTACTATTTGCACCAAAATTGATAGTTTCAAGGCCCGAGCTTCCAAACGCCTCACTGCCAATTTTTGTTACTGAATCTGGTATAGTAACATTTTTTACAGCTGTCCCTTTAAATGCTGCCGATGGAATATCTTTCAACTGACTATTTGGAGCAAAATTTATAGTTTGCAAACTTGAAGAATCCACAAATGCATATTCTCCCATTGTTGTCAGAGACGCAGGAATATTAATTGAAGTAATAGAAGTTTTTCCAAAAACACGATTCCCCATGCTTGTAAGACCTTCATTGAGTGTAATACTCGAAATGGAAGGATTGTTGGCAAATCCTTGATTTTCTATTTCCTTTACACTAGAAGGAATTACCACGCTCGTAAGTTGGTGACCGGCAAAAGCATTCGGTCCGATTTTCTCAACCGGTGTGCCGTTGATAACACTAGGAATCACAACATTCTTAGGTGCATCAGCTCTATCCGAGTAACCTACAATCGTTTTTGTACTTGCATTAAAATCAAAAAATTCATCTGGTGTATCCGATGCACCAGCATAAGTTGTCATAAGAGGAGTGCAAGATCCTGCAATCATGACAAATGTCAGCAAGAAAACAATAATTTTCCTTGCTATGTTCTTTCCTAGCTCCATAGTCTTAATTTCCTTTCTTAAACTAAATAGCCACTAAAAATATTAGAATAGTCACGTATAAAACATGACTATACCTACTAATGCGATAGTACAATAACCAATTCGTCTTTGTCAATTAAATCCAGTATTAAGTATTTATTAAATACTTAATACTGGATGCTTATCTATTTTTTTGCTAAAAGACTTAAAAAAGCGCAAAACTAGATGCCCCTAATCCAGTTTTGCGCAATTTTTATTGAAATTACCACATTTATCCGTCTTTTTATAAGTTTTATTGAGATATTAATTATGCGACTTCTTCCATTCCTTAATGCTATTAAGACGTTCCTTGAACCTTCCTTCGGCACCCTGTTCCGTCGGCTTATAATACTCGCGGCCAATAAGCGAATCTGGTAGGCACTGCATCGAAGTAATCTTATCTTCATAATCATGAGCATATCTATACCCCTTGCCATATCCGAGGTCTTTCATCAGAGATGTCGGAGCATTTCTGATGTTCAGGGGAACTGGCTCTGCCATGTGCTCCTGTGCGTCATCCCTTGCCGCAAAGTAAGCTACTTCCATCGCGTTAGACTTAGGTGCAAGCGCCATGTAAATCACGGCTTCCGTTAGATGAACCGAGCACTCAGGCATACCTATAAAATGGCACGCCTGATAAGCCGCTATTGCTATCTCCATTGCCCGAGGGTCCGCTAGTCCTACGTCCTCCGAAGCGAATCTAGTAACACGCCTTGCTACATAGAGCGGATCTTCCCCTGCCTCAAGCATCCTAGCTAGCCAGTATACGGCTGCATCGGCATCGGAATTTCTCATCGACTTATGAAGCGCCGATATGATGTTGTAATGCTCTTCGCCATTCTTATCGTAGAGTAGCGATTTCTTGGAGATACACTGCTCGAGCGATTCCATCGTTATATCTATAGTTCCATCAGCCTTGATATCACCATTTAGGATTACCATCTCTAGAGTTGTCAGAGAGCTTCTAGCATCACCGTTGGCAAACTCGGCAATCATGTGAATCATTTCATCTGTGATATTAACTCTCTCGTCGCCAACCCTCGCGGATCGCTTATCGCACGCTTTATAAGCTGCTCGATATCGCTAGTCTCAAGATTCTTAAGCACGAAAACCTTAGAGCGAGATAAAAGCGCACCATTTACCTCAAATGATGGATTTTCAGTGGTTGCTCCAATCAAAGTGATGCTACCCTTCTCAACAAAAGGCAGAAACGCATCCTGCTGCGCCTTATTGAACCTGTGAATCTCGTCGATAAATACTATCGTCTTCTCACCGAATCTCGTATACCTATCAGCTTGCTGCATAACTGTGCGTATTTCCTTAATGCCGCTAGTTACTGCAGAGAAAGTTATGAAATTCGCCTTTGTTTTGCTGGCGATAATCTGTGCAAGTGTTGTCTTTCCAACTCCTGGAGGTCCCCAGAAAATCATCGACGGAACCCTGTCAGACTCGATAAGCTTGCTGAGTATTTTACCCTCGCCAACTAGGTGCTGCTGACCTACGAATTCGCTGAGATCTCTAGGTCTCATGCGAGCAGCTAAAGGTTCGTCCTTGCTATTCTCATTTTCAAATATCGATATCTGTTCCATTTAATCCCTTTTCTACTTTAGAAATAGCTCACCTTTACGCGCTTCCCCATCTTCTCTAGGGAAGCAGAAAGCTCCTCTATCATATTCATCTTAACGCTAAAATTGAGTGGCATATCCGCCTCCTGATGGGCAGGGTTTACAGCTCTTCCGACAAAGAAGTTGATGTCTGTTGCCTCTTCAAACAGTGTACGGCTAACGAGGGAGGCCGCATCGTGCGAGACACTCCACTCTGCGAAGCCTTCGTCATTTGCAAGGTAATCACGAGCATTCTTTACTACGTGATCGATTGTAACAATTCCTTCGGTTACAAGCTCTACTCCCTCGATTTCTGACATAGGAGGTCCTCCAAGGCTTGGATTCACTCTGTTAGTTTGATTGGCTTACCCAGGTAGTCAGCTGCGATTGAAGCTGTCGTACCTCCGCAGATGATATGCTTTCCCGCCTTTGAGAAGAACAGCGACATCATGCGGTCGCAGTCTTCGCGGTTTGCCGGTGGACCGAACAACAGGTTCACCTGTGCACGCTTTATAACTCTCAGGATACAAGCTGTCGCATCGTCAATCGGCTTTCCTTTATATAGCTTATTGCACTCCTCGACGAGGATAGTAGCCAGTGTCTTGGCCGGATATCCAACAGGCGCAATGGTTTCCATAAATGAAGCTATGTCTGCCTCCGTCCATTCCTTGTTATACGAAAGCTCTGAATTTGCACCTGGACAACCATCGCTCATAGCGATGAACATATCATCTTCTTGAAGTTTTATCTCAGAGCGGTAAATCTTCTTGCCATCGATTACATGCTCGACCATCTCGTAATCAGTCGCAGCAAAATCTCTGATGAGAATTACCCTTGGATTCTCATACTGAATAAGCTCAAGCTCTTCGTTATCCTTGATATGCATAATCGTAAAAGTTGAATAAGCAACGTCATACTCGGAACTTATCGGAAGTGTAGCGGCTATGGTGTGTACACACTCCTCTAGCGGCATGCCTTCGGCCATCATCGTAGAAATAATCTTTGAAGTCAGCGTCGATAAGATACTCGCCTTTACTCCGCTTCGAAGCCCATCGGCGAGAACTACAATCTTATCGCCGTTTGCCTGCTGTGCAACTGCAACAGTATCACCGCATAGCGGTTCACCGAAGTGATTAATACTCTTGTAACCGATATCTATACTGAGATCGTTCATACTAATCCTCCATCGTATCCTTCAGCTTAGTGAGTGCAATCTTAGTCTCGGCTGTAGTCTCACCGAGCAGTGAAGCGATTTCCTGAACTATTCGCATCTGCTTCTCGACCATCTGGTCAGCGATTGCAGTGGTCTGTTGTCTTATCTTAGCCTTCTTGGATCTTTCGTTCGCTTCATCAGTCACATCTTCGATCAAGCAGAACAGCATATGGTAGTTGTTATCATACAAAATGCTCTGTTCCACGTACCTGTCATATTCGGCTAGATATGCGCATTGGAACGAACTTTTTTTACTCTGGAGCACATCCATAAATGGCTTTGGCTCGAGCAGTGTAACAATCTGTGCGCCGAGGACGTCCTGAGCTCTTCTGATATTCATAATCTTACAAGCAGCAGGGTTTATCTCCTGAATCTCTAGTCGCTCGTTAAGTACAAGCAGTCCATTAGGTGTGTTGTCGAAGATGATATCCGAGAAATTCTCTGACTTCTTTGCGAGAAGTGGCTGGCATACCTTAATCTCCGCTTTGTTCTGGTATACGGCAATTGCCTTCTCCCTGCAAGTTTCATATCCGCACATACCACAGTTGAGCTCATCTCCTGGCTTACTCTTACCCATCTGCATCATGATTTCGCGAATCTTATGCTCATTAGGCATAACCTTCATCCCTTGCATTATCTCAAAGTTTCTTGTTATCGCAGTCAGTTCAGGCTGCACCACATCAAAGTGCTCATCACCTGCATAAACGCTGACAGCTTTATAATTTCTAACAGGTGTGTTGTGATACTTCTCGAATGATGGACCACCCACGCAGCCGCCAGCACATGCCCATAGCTCGATGAAACATTTTTCAATTTCACCGTTCTTGATATCTTCGAGTACGTCGATGCATTTATTTGCCCCTGAGGCCGACAGATACGCATAGCCGTGCTCATCGCTCTTCATGCACTTGGAGATTCCACCGCTCGCAGCAAACAGCCTCTCTTTGGACTCTACACACTCGTCCATACCCTCGCTCATTTCAACCTGCTTGTCCCTTAGTAGCTCATCGAACTCCTCGAAAGTAAGTACCGCATCGAATGTTGACCCCTGACGATTGGCTTCATCCTTACGTGCGATGCAAGGTCCGACAAATACCACCTTAGCATCCTCGTCACGAGACTTAATATCTGCACTGTGGATCTGCACGTATGACATCGCATCGGATAGATGTTTGATAAGGTCTGGGTAGTGCTTCTGAATCATGAGATTTACCGATGGACAGCACGAGGAAATTACTACGCTTTCACGTTCATTTTCTATTACTGCCTCATACTCACGTTTTACAACCACACCAAACTTAGCGGCCTCTTCTGCCGTGATGAAGCCGAGCGCTTTAGCTGCCTCATTAAACTTCTCAATACCAGTTCCCGCATAGTAAGCGACGAATGAAGGATCCACGCTTAAGTATACTGGCGCATCTCCATCTAGAAGCATCTCCACTCTCTCGACATCGCTAAGAATCTTCTGAGCATCTTGCGGACAGACAACGTAACACTGGCCGCACAGCATGCATTCATCTGCGATTACGTGTGCAAGATTTCCTGAAAATCTAATCGCCTGCACCGGGCAGTGGCGAACACACTTATAGCAATTCTTGCAATCGGATTTCTTCAAATAAATAGGATGAGCCATTTCATTCCCTCTCTTTTCTCCAAAGCATTACCGTCATTAGTCACATTTCCGACTAATCATACGTATCGTTTATATCATACCTATGCATATAATATCCCAATTTGTTCGTTTACAAAAGGCAGTATTTCAGATAAGATTATTTCATCTGGATATAAGCATATACAATATCCAAATTCACCTTGCAGGGAGATTACAAATGGGTTCGACAAGCTCGGTATGGAAGCGATTATGCGTAAGACTTTTTAATCGTAAATCCATAATCAACTACATCATTATATCACTTAGTTCAGCGGCAATATTATTCGGATTGATGAACTACACCCCTTCCGTAGATAAGATGCGTGCCAAGGCGCTTGATACAATCAGCAAGATGAGTACTTCCGAATACTTCAAGGAAGATATTAGCACTGTTAACGACATAAAAGCTGAGTATAAGGATAAGCTAAAGCAGCAGATACTGAAACAGGATTTGAGCAAAACTGTAAGCAAATTTAATAAGTCAGTTTCAAAGGTCAAAACTAAGCCTGAGATGATTAAGTCTCTGGTCAAGAAGCTTGAGAAGTACAGAAAAGATATTTATAGCGACGAGGATAAGGAATCTGCAAAAGAGCTGATCCATAAGTTCAAAATCGGAGCAAAGGAAGATTCCTCCAAGGAGGACCTAAAGGCTAGGTATCTCGATATTGAGGAGCAGATTCTAAAGTTCAAGACTGTAAAGCAGCATGAAGAGGAAGAAGCACGTAAGGTTAAAATCGCAGCGCGCTGGACTGTTGCAGGATCAAACGAGTACCCTTTTAAGCTCGGTTCTGACGGTAACTTCATAATGCCTATAGATATGAATGGTTCTCATGGATACCTGACTGGAAAATGGGAGCTTGACAATACAACAGTCACTGTTCATATACTTAAAAATACAATTGACGAAAGCTATAAGCCATACGACTGGGTATTTAACTATGACGAAGAAGCAGATGCTCTCATGGGCACCGGTCAGTTTGCAGGCTGGAAGTATACTAAGTACTAAGCTTACACTTTCATCTTGCAATATTGGAGCAGTATGAGAGATATTTGCTAAATTAAAAATTCACATGAAAAAGGCGGTTGGAGTAATATCCAGCCGCCTTTGTTACTTATTCTATCTCGATATCTAGAGGCTTATCTATCTCTTCACCGACATACTTGCCGTTCTTGCGCCTCTGGCGGACGCACTCCGAGAGCAGATATTCAATCTGTCCATTTACAGAGCGAAAGTCATCCTCCGCCCAAGCCTGTATATCCTGGAACAGCTTATCAGATATTCTAAGTGGAATTTGTTTCTTATTTGCCATTAGCCTTGCGTACGCCTTTTCTTCTTACTAGTCCTTCTACAATTCTAATACATTACCGCATGATATTCTGCAATTTATGCATTTAAATACAATTTACCCCTGTACTTAATTAATACAATGATCCGGAGTTAACGATTGGCTGAGCATCATGGCTTCCGCAAAGCACAACCATGAGGTTAGACACCATTGCCGCCTTTCGCTCTTCGTCGAGATCCACGATTCCATCATCACTTAGCTTCTCAAGAGCGAGTTTCACCATGCCCACAGCTCCATCTACTATCATCGCTCTCGCATCTACTACTGCGCTAGCCTGCTGCCTCTGTAACATCACTGCAGCGATTTCTGGTGCATATGCGAGATATGTGATACGAGCTTCGATTACTTCGATGCCAGCATCCGTAACTCTCTTCTGGATATCTTCTTTGATTCGCTCTGCAACAACATCGCTTGAACCGCGGAGTGACCCTTCGTCAGCCATGCCATCACCAGTTGTGTCAATATTAGGAGCTACATCATATGGGTATAATCTTACCACATTTCTTAGTGCAGAGTCACTTTGAAGCGAGAGATATTCTTTGTAATTATCTACGTTAAATACCGCTTTAGTCGTGTCAGTAACTCTCCACATAACGGCGATTCCAATTTCGATAGGATTACCGATTGCATCATTAATCTTCTGTACCGAGTTGTTCAGTGTCATGATTTTGAGAGAAATCCTCTTACCTGATACAGAATCGGTATCTACACTTGCTGAAGCCGCAGATGCTTTCCCCTTTATATCTCCAGACTGTCCGAGCCTTGTATTTGCAGCAGGATTAACCGCTGTACAAAATGGATTCACATAGTAAAACCCCTCTCCCTTAAGCGTTCCGTAATACTTTCCGAACAAGGTAAGTACTAGAGCCTCCTGAGGCTTTAAAGTCTTTAAGCCTGCAAAAGGGATTCCTCCTAAAGCCAGATATATACCGCTTAATGCCAAGAGCGTTACACTACCAGTAGATACGCTATGAATTATTCCAAATATTGCAGCTCCGTATAGAGCGACAAGTAGAATCATCACTGGAATTCCATGCTTCTTATTGGTTAAAAGTTTCTCTGTCATAGTAGCGACCTCCTTATATTTAATTATTATAATCGCTTGATTTATAATTTGATGATATCATTTTAATATCATATGTCAAGATATTTTAATTATTAAATAAATATAAATTCAATGTGTAAATTATAAATAAAACAAAATGAGATGCACAGGAATTCCTACACATCTCATTTATATATTTTAGAACTAATTATAATTTTAAATGCTTGTCATGTACGCATACCAAACTAAGTAGATGCACACTGCATATACTAGAAACCAAACAGTCCTTTTTTTACATAAGTCTCAGATTCAAAGCCAATAACCTTGTATCCCATCTGGCCAAGCTCAAAAGTTAACTCACTTCTCGGAATCTCATCTGGTGATACGATAACACATTCTCCATTCACATGAGATGCCTTAATCTTCTTGACATCAAAATTCTTTCTTATTAAATCTTTTACATGTGTCTCGCACATGTTGCACTGCATGCCATCAATTTTGACAATAGTCTTAATCATGTCACGCGCCCCCTTATTAAACTATATGACTATATATCACTTGAGCGATTTATTCTTCTTCGTGTGTATGAGGCTCAGCCCCACAACCTGAGCAACCACTACAACCGCTTCCACAGCCACAGCTTGTTACTCCAGCCTTACGCTTTAATCACATCTCTAATAATAAGGATTGCTATTACAGCAACAACAGCAATGACAACAATATCGATTACGTTCATATCTCTACCTCCCTATAAAACAATTTTAACTCTACTCTGTGACGTTTCTGAGTTTATTTGAAGAAACTAATCAGCACCTTCACAGCCCCTATGAATATTACTGCAACCAGAGAGAGTACGATTCCATCTACTAAATTCATCCTGTACCCTTTCTAGCAATCATAGCTTGAGCAAGCATCAATACTCACTCAAGCTACGCTCACGTTTATCAAATTATTTTACGCCTTCTGAACCGTCGAGCATTCTCTTCTTATTTGGATCTGGTCTGAATAGCAGATACAGTACGAAGATTGCGATTGCTGCTGCTACTACTGTCCATACGCCGAATGCAACCTCACCGATTGCAAGTCCAACTAGCTGATATACAACTAATGCAAACAGATATGCAGAAACGTTCTGGAAGATTATTGTGTACCAGAAGTGGCTCTTGCTATTCATCTCCTTAGCAACTGTTGAAATTGCTGCGAGACAAGGAGAGTCGAATAGGTTGAATAGAAGGAATGAAATCGCTGCGATTGTGCTTGGGAAGAATGCGTCAAATGCAGTCTTCATCGAAGCAGCATAATCCTCAATCTCACCGAGTCCAGAGAGAACTCCCATCGTGGAAACAATACCTTCCTTGGCAACGAATCCTGAAATAGAGCTTGCTACTGCCTGCCATGTTCCGAATCCTAGTGGCTTGAAGATGAACGCTAGTGCTCCACCGATATCTGCCATCAAGCTCTTGTCAGCATCAACAGCTCCAAATGAACCATGATCGAATCCGTAGCTTGAAAGTGCCCACATTACTACTACGCAGAGGAATAGGATTGTTCCAGCCTTCTTAACGAATGCCCATACTCTCTCCCATACGTGGATAAGAACACCCTTTACTGAAGGAAGATGGTAATTAGGAAGCTCCATGATAAATGGTGCTGGATCTCCAGCGAACTGCTTAGTTTCTTAAGGATGATACAAGAGCAGATAACCATACCAATTCCTATGAAGTACATCAGCGGTGCAACCCACCACTTATTACCTAGGATGTAGGCCGAAATAGTGGCGATTACAGGCAGCTTAGCTCCACAAGGAATCGCTGTTGTAGTCATCATCGTCATACGACGATCCTTCTCGTTCTCGATAGTTCTAGTTGCCATGATTCCTGGAACTCCGCATCCTGAAGAGATGAGGAAAGGAATAAAGGACTTACCAGATAGTCCGAATCTTCTAAAGATTCTGTCCATGATGAATGCAACTCTTGCCATATATCCACAATCCTCAAGGATTGATAGGCAGAGGAATACGCATGCCATCTGCGGAGTAAATCCGAGTACAGATCCGACACCGTTTATAATACCGTCTACTACCAGGGATACAACCCATCCTGATGCTCCGAGGCTCTCAAGCCCTGTCTTGGCACCTGGTTTAATCCATCCATCGAACAGTGTGTCGTTAGCCCAGTCAGTTAGAGGCGTACCAACCTTTGCAATAGCTAGCCAGTACACGAGGTACATAATTGCTACGAAGATTGGCAGTGCCAGAATTCTGTTAGTAACGATTCTATCTACCTTATCGGAAGTAGTTAGCTTCTCATGGTTTGCCTTCTTGGTCATGGCCTTAGGCGCTACTTTGTTGATATATGCATATCTCTGGTTGATGATGATACTTTCAGCATCGTCGTCTAGTTCAGTTTCACACTCTACAACATGCTCTTCGATATGCTTGCTGAGCTCTGCATCAAGTGCCAGTTCTTCAACAATCTTCTCATCCCTCTCAAATAGCTTGATTGCATACCATCTGAGATTTTCCTTACTTACAATTTTCTCAATGGATTCTTCAATGTGAGCGATTGCGTGCTCAACCGATCCGTTGAATACGTGTGGAAGTTCTCCAGGCTGATGAGATTCTGCAACCTCCAGTGCTTTCTTGATTAGCTCCTTGGAGCCAGAACCCTTAAGAGCACTGATAGGAAGAACCGCACATCCGAGTTCTTCACTTAGCTTATCTAGATCGATAGTATTTCCACTCTTCTCAACAAGATCCATCATGTTAACTGCAATTATAACAGGGATATTGAGCTCAAGCAGTTGAGTTGTGAGATACAAGTTTCTCTCTAGGTTAGTTCCATCTATGATATTAATAATAGCATCTGGCTTCTCATTGACTAGATAGTTTCTTGTAACAACTTCCTCTAGTGTGTATGGAGAAAGAGAATAAATTCCAGGAAGGTCCTGAACGATTACGTCCTTATGTCCACGTAGTTTCCGTCTTTCTTCTCAACAGTTACACCTGGCCAGTTGCCGACATACTGAGCGGAACCAGTCAAGGCATTAAACAATGTGGTTTTACCACAGTTAGGATTACCCGCGAGGGCGATCTTAAGTGACATGTTAGTACACTCCTTTCACGGTACTTAATATATAGTTAGTTCAATTCAACTAATCGATACTTAAAAAATATAGAAGTGGCAATCACCATAGATTAATCTTCTATCTCAACATCGATCAAAGCCGCATCAGCCTTTCTAACAGAAAGCTCGTAGCCTCTGATAGTTAGCTCGATTGGGTCACCAAGAGGCGCAACTTTTCTCACAAAGACATCAGTTCCCTTAGTGAGTCCCATATCCATGATTCTGCGCTTTACTGCTCCCCGGCACCGTTGATCTTCTTAATAGTAGCAGTCTTACCAACTCTAACATTATTAAGAGTTCCCATCTGAGTTGCCATGTTGTTCTCCTCCTTAAAAATAAAATCTTTTATTTGCTGAAGAATTATCCATCGATAGCCATGCTATACCATAATTCTTCTTGCCATTGATTCGTTAAGTGCAATCTTCGCTCCGTGAACCTGTAAGATAACGTTTCCGTTGAACGCACTTACAACATTCACCTCAGCATCCACTACAAACCCTAGTTCTGCGAGGTGCTGTCTAATCGCATCGCTACCAGTTATCTTTTTGACTGTAACAAGCTCGCCTTCATTAACAAGTGTGATTGGAATCATCCTGCATCTCCTCCCAATAATAAAATACGCGGTACAAAGCCGCGCTGTCAGTTAAAATTATCCAACATCGTGTTAGGCTATATTAACTTAAATTAGTGTACATTAACTGTATTATTTTGTCAATAAAATTGGTTAGTTAAATATAATTTATAAACTATATAATCCAATAGAAAACCGGTCATGAATATAATTCATAACCGGTTGGTTTTCAATGCATTTGCTATTATTTATTAATCGCACCCCTCTTGGCCTTATCGACTGCTTCTCTTGTGGTTATCCCGCCAAAGCCGTCGATATTTTGAACGCGTTTCTTGGTGTATAGTTTGACAAATATCACCATTACAAAAATCACCCATATAGCTATTTTAAGTACCATTTAATCATCTCCTATAACAGTGGATTATCATGCAGATTTTCTCTTGGCTTCTTTGAGATTCTTATACCAAAGAAGCAACTTGACATCAGATATAATCAAGATAATTAACCAGAAGGATACAGCTCCAGCTCCAGCAGTTACCGCATTAGCTACGCTATCTAAAGCCCTACTCGAACCAGCTCCACTTGCACCCTTGCCAGCTTCAGCTTGCAACGAGCTCGCACTTGAACTGTTCGAACGGCCTAAAGTACTTGTGCTATTATCTAGGTTTGAGGCATTTGCATCACTTTCACCATTAGTATTAACCTTGCTTGCTCTAGTAGCCAATACACCCCTACCTCTCGCTTTTGACCTTCCTGCTACCGAAAGCCCCCTTGCTAGGGCACGTACCTCCATTACGCCAGGTGTCTCCGCATTATTAGGTTTGTCTACATTATCAGTGTTTGTGTTTCCACCATTTCCACCATTACCGCCGTTACCAATCGTCACAGTTGTAGTTGCGGCATTTCTAAATTCACTGTTGTTAGCAACCTCTAGTTTGTAGTTTCCAAGTAGCGTCTCAGGTGTTACATTAGTCGAGCCATTGATTCGTACAAAATAATCTCTACCATATACGATGTCTGGTATAGTTGTGGCATTTCGGTCTGTGAAGAACGTCATGCTCTTGTTAGCGATGTACTCTAGCGCCTGGTCGCTGTTCATACCACTTATCTCTTCTGGTAAAATTTTCGCACTTCTCACAACGTATCCTATGGTGTAAGTTATACCGTTCTCTGTTACCTGAATCGTGTATGTACTTCCCGGGGTATTATTGACCGCCCTGGCTCCAGTAGGTTTAAGATATACATCTGGATTTTCGGTCTTTCCCTCTACCTCATAAGTGATGATTCCATTTGCGTTTCCTGCATCGGGCTTATCTTGGTCATTCACAAGCGCAAAAGCACTCATACCACACATCATAACAAACAAAAGTATTACAGCAATTATCACTGTAATACACTTTCCTCTTCGTCGCTTATTTAAGTTTTTGTTCAATTTCCTATTACACATCTTTTTAGTCTTCTTTTATTTTTTTAATATAGTTTCTACCTGCCGGAAGTTCGGTGCCGTCGCGGAGTATCACATCACGCATTGTCTTTTTTGCGATGTAATCTGCATTTACGAGATAAGCTCTGTGAATACGAATGAAATTCTTACCCTCGAGTTCCTCGCTCAGTTTCGCTAAAGGTGAATAAAGCTGAAAGTAGAATCACCGTAGTATACCGTCGTGAGTCTTTTAAATACTTCAAAATATTTAATCGACGAGAGACTGATAACTCTAGTCTCTCCAGCACAGCGAAGAATAATAACCTCACCACTTCGTTCACCTTTACGGATAAGGAAGTGCCTCAGAACCTCGCTAAACCTCTCGGAGGAAGTCTTCCCTTTGATCAGATACGCAAGTGCTTCATAATCATAGCCGTTGATCGCATAATCTATAGTTCCTGTAAAGAACACAATCTCGCCACCATAGTTCATATCTCTGAGCTTCTTTGCAACCGTTATACCGTCAAGTCCCGGCATCATGATATCTAAGAAAATAATGTCGATATCAATATCTAAATCAGGATACTTAAAAAGCAGTTCGTCGCCCGATTCATACTCAAGCATTTCCAAACCATCCTCAAAATATCCTTCATTTTTGAGTAGTTCCTTGTGGCACCACTCACGTTCTTTGGCGTTGTCGTCACAAATTAATACGTTCATACTAAAGTGTTATTCCGCACTACATCAGATGACGTAGTTATCAGCGGCGTCCCCTTCCATCAAATCAGCAATAGTTATTCCATCTAAATATTCGCTAATCAGCTTATCAAGTTCATTCCACATCGGTCTCGTCCGACATTCATACGATCTGTCGCACTTGCAATCCGTCTCATCGATACATGCCACGGGTGCCAATGTGCCTTCAGTAAGGCGAAGTATATCACCGACACAGTATTCAGCCGGATCTCTGTTCAGCTTGTAACCCCCGCCTTTCCGTGCTGACCATCGAGCATTCCCGTTTTAGTTAAAACCTGCATGATTTTGGTCATATACTTGAGCGACACATCTTGTCTATCGGCAATTTCCTTCATGGGGATGTACTTACCGTTCATATGTTCAGCAAGGTCGATCATCACCCTTATTGCATATCTACCTCTTGTTGAAACTAACACAGTTTCCTCCTACTTTTTCAAATCCACTATATTTTACATTAACTTTACAAGAAACGCAAAAATGCGGGGCAAGGAACCCTCACCCCTCATATTTATACTAAATCATCTTATAATCTTGCGATATTTTTTCATCTGAACTACTCCTGGAATAGTGGTGTCGATAGGTATCTGTCTCCTGTATCAGGGAGTAAAACTACAATATTTTTACCTTCATTCTCTGGCTTCTTAGCCAGTTCAATAGCTGCCCAAAGTGCCGCTCCAGAAGAAATGCCCACTAGAACACCCTGCTTCTGTCCGATAAGTCTGCCCGTCTCAAAAGAGTCTTCGTTAGTTACAGGAATGATCTCGTCATAAATTTCAGTGTTTAGAGTATCTGGAACAAAACCTGCACCGATTCCCTGAATCTTGTGTGGAGCTGCATCACCCTTAGCGAGAGTCTGCGATGCTTCTGGCTCAACAGCTACAACCTTAATATTTGCGTTCTTTTCCTTTAGATACTCACCGACTCCCGTCACTGTACCGCCAGTTCCCACTCCTGCTACGAAGTAATCAACCTTGCCGTCAGTGTCTTCCCAAATCTCAGGACCAGTAGTATCTCTGTGAGCAGCTGGGTTAGATGGGTTTTCGAACTGTCCCGGAATAAAGCTGTTCTCAATGCCTGCCGCAAGCTCTTCAGCCTTAGCGATAGCACCCTTCATACCCTTTGCGCCTTCGGTGAGAACGAGTTCAGCACCATATGCCTTCATCAGTTGTCTTCTCTCTATGGACATAGTCTCAGGCATTACGATAACAGTCTTATATCCCTTCGCTGCAGCAACAGCTGAAAGTCCAATCCCAGTGTTGCCAGAGGTTGGCTCTATGATAGTTGCACCAGGCTTTAGTTTGCCGCTATCCTCTGCATCCTCAATCATTCTCTTAGCAATTCTATCCTTAACAGATCCAGCTGGATTTAAATACTCGAGCTTTGCGATAACCTTAGCCTTAAGTCCGAATTCTTCTTCGATTCTTGTAAGCTCAAGAAGTGGTGTCTTGCCAATCAGCTGATCAGCAGATGTATAAATGTTAGCCATGATGTAACCTTCCTTTCAATTCCTCGTCACAAGATTAATGACGCCTCCGTTATTAACCTTCCATCATCTCTAGTCTAAATGTATCTCCTATAAAGAGCAAGCAACTCCTCTTTATTTATTAACTACTTAATTGGTAGTTAAGTAGATTATATTCATTCAAATACACTTTGTCAACTACAAAATATATTTTTTGTTCTCACACCCCCATAGAGTTCTTTAACTAAAGAAAAAGCAGTAAACTAACCTCAGTCTACTGCTTATCTTAATTTTCACTTTATAAAATTTGCGCGGTTTACTAGACGAACATGATACGCCATCTCCGCACTTTATACGATATATGATTTGAGTATATGATTTAATTTCTAATGCTTTAAAGGCGCGAGCTTAGCTAGCTCGATGATTATCTCAGCCGATAGCTTAGATGCTTTCTTTTCAAATTCATCATACGACTCGTTGTTAGTTCCATCTGCCATATCAGATATAACTCTGAGCACTGCACAAGGAATATCTGCACAGCTAGCAACATATGCAAGAACTGCGCCTTCCATCTCTGCTGCATCTCCACCAAAATCATCTCTTAGTTCAGCCTTTACCTCAGGACTGTTGATGAACTGATCTCCGCTCACGATTCTACCCACGAGAACCTTACCCGCCTCTTCATGCTCTTTAGCAATCACTTCAGAGACATCTGTCAGCAGTCTAACCATATTGTCGTCTGCTTCTATTATTGTCGGCTTCGAGCGATCACCAGTAGCGAGGCAGCCTTTAACATATCCAATCGGGCTGAGATCAAAATCATGCTGTACGAAGTCTTTTCCGACAACGATGTCCATAGGCCTTAGCGTCTTATTGAGCGCACCAGCAACTCCGCTGTTAATTATATAGTTCGGCTTGTACTTATCTATCATCAGCTGAGTCCCCCTAGCCGCGTTGACCTTACCGATTCCACATCTAACTAAGACTACCTGCGTCTTCTCAAGTACACCTTCATAGAACTTAAATCCGTATATTTCCTCAACGGACACTCCTCTCATCTGATCTAGTAGATCCTGCATCTCAACATCCATCGCACAGACAATTCCAAGCTTTGCGCTGCCACCTATCACTGCTGCCGCATCACAAAATGCCGCTCCTATACTCTTATCCTTCATAGTCATAATCTAGTTTCTCCTCGTTCCAATCCTTGAGAACTTCTACCATATCTACCGCAACTGTTCTCGCTGCTTCAAGGTCATGTTCCTCGCTGTTGCCGCACTCACTCTTTGACGCACCGGGTATATCACCTTCGTACTCAGCTATGAATCTAAATGACTGCTTCGCTAGGTCAATGGCTTCCTGTCCAGTTGCCGTATCTCTCATTAGTAGGTAGAATCCAGTCCTACACCCCATAGGTCCAATGTATATAACCTTATCTGAAATTTCGCTATTTCTAGCATAAGTTGCAAATAGGTGTTCAAACGTATGTAACGCATCGTTTGAAACGTAGTCTCCCATATTAGGTCTCTTCATCCTGATATCGTAAGTTACCACATCACCATCTATTCTCGAAACGTACATCCCCTTCTGAAGGGTATCGTGATTTACGTTAAAACTCGCAATTCTCTCCATCTTTTCCATAGGAGCATCCTCTCTTCATAAAAATAATAAGCATGCGAAGCACCGCCTCGCACGCCTATTTTATCACAATTCTGAAGTTTTCGTCTATATCGCAAGTTTGTTGAAAATCACTGCGCTACGCCTCCATGTGAAGTTTAACCGAAGTACTTCTTTCCTAGCTTAGCAAATGACTCAGCTGATCTATGGATAGTCTCGTTTGCGATGCAGAACGAAAGTCTGATGTATCCAGGGCAAGCAAATGCGCTTCCAGGTACAGCGAGGATTCTCTCCTCCTTTGCTGCTGCTACAAGTTCCTTCTCATCTGCAACTGGAGACTTAACCCATAGGTAGAATGCCCCCTGAGGTACAACTGCTGTGAATCCTGCTTCTGTTACAATCTTGTATAAATCTTCAGCATTCTTCTTGTAGTATGGGATGTCAACCTGTGCATCTAGGCATCTCTCAACTGCTAGCTGAATAATCGATGGAGCGTTAGTGTCTCCAGAGATACGGTTAGCAACCGTTGCAGCTGCCATGAACTCTTCAACGTTGTCAGACTTTGGAGATACAGCAAGGTATCCTAGTCTGTCTCCAGGAATAGAAAGCGACTTCGACCATGAGTAAGCGATGATTGTGTTGTCATACAGGTCAGGAATAAACACGATTTCCTTATCTACGTATACGAGCTCTCTGTATGGCTCATCAGTGATTAGGTAAATTGGGTGTCCAAACTCCTTCTCAGCTTCCTTGAGAACCTCTGCGATCTTCTCGAGAGTCTCACGGGAGTAAATAGCCCCCGTTGGGTTGTTAGGGTTGTTGATGATAACTACCTTGACCTTTGGATCAAGAGCCTTCTTGAGCGCTTCAGGATCTGGCTCGAATCCATTCTCCTCGTTTGGAGGAACAACTACTGTCTCTGCATGGTAGTTGCTAGCCCAGTTTGCATACTCAACGAAGTATGGCGCAAATACAACCTGCTTATCACCAGGGTCAAAGATAGTCTTCATAATTACGTTAATTGATGAACCTGCACCAACTGTCATGATAATATTTTCGGAAGTGAACTCGGATCCAAATCTCTTGTTAAGATTCTCAGCTACCGCTGATCTTGTCGACTCAAATCCTGCGTTAGGCATATAGCCATGAACTAGATGTGGATCCATCTCGTTGTTTACGTAGTTGATAGCTTCTCTATATTCCTTTGGTGGATGAAGTCCAGGGTTTCCAACACTAAAGTCGTAAACGTTTTCAGCTCCATATACCGTTGCCATCTTCTTACCTTCTTCGAACATAGCTCTAATAACTGAGCTGCCCGCTAGAAATGGTTCCATACTTTTTGCGATCATAATTACCTCTCCTCTTACCTTTAATGTTTCGTGCTTAAGCCACGTACAAGCTAATTGTAGCACACCAGGTTACTATGCAATAGATACAACTTTATAATCTTTTTCCTCTACAGCTTTCTGTAACACATCATCCTGCACTTCTTCTGTTAGCTCGACTACAGCTGTTCCTGCCTCGTGGCTAACCTGAGCTGAGCTAACACCTTCAAGCGCTTCTAGTGTCTTCTTAACAGTTGCTTCACAGTGTCCGCACATCATTCCTTCGATTTTCATAGTCTTAGTCATAGCTATGTCTCCCTTCAAATTTTCTTTATCTTCACGTAAATTTATATCTTCGCCTTCTCCCGAGCTCACATCACTTACTACGTTTTCCGTCCTTGTTCCGATAATCGCATCCAGTTTTATACCATCGATTATCTTTTTTCCCTTTCTATCACAGCGAGCATTGTGCACCTTGAGCATGTTTAATCTCAGTGCATTCATACACACGCAGAAGCTAGAGATGCTCATAGCAGCAGCACCCCACATAGGGTTCATCGACCACCCCTTCATAAAGTGCACATAAGCACCCGCAGCTAGCGGAATCAGTAGGATATTATAGAAGAATGCCCAGAATAAGTTTTCATGGATATTTCTTAGTGTCGCTCTGCTGAGTCTAATTGCTGCTGAGACGTCAGAAAGTCTGCTATTCATAAGCACTACATCTGCGGCATCAACTGCGACATCTGCGCCTGCACCGATTGCTATTCCGACATTGGCACGAGTAAGTGCGGGAGCATCGTTGATCCCATCTCCTACCATCGCAACCTTGCCGAGCTCTCCGAGTTCCTTTATCAGTTTCTCTTTACCGTCTGGAAGCACTCCAGATGCTACATATTGGATTCCTGCCTGTTCTCCAATCGCCTGTGCAGTCACCTCGTTGTCACCAGTAATCATAACGACTTTGAGACCTTGTCTCTTCATCTCAGCAATTGCACTTCTGCTATCATCCTTCACTGTATCGGCTACAGCTATCATTCCGATTAGTTTTCCACCGCCTGCAAATAATAACGGCGTCTTACCCTGACTAGCCAGTGACTCAGCATCTACTTTTATAGACTTAGGTACTTCCACCAGATCAGATATGTATTTTACACTTCCTGCAAAGAGCTCACCCTTGGAGCCTGCTCCCGCAAGTTTTGCATGGATTCCTTTGCCAGATATCGCTTCAAATTCCTCTATCTCAATATCAGATAGACGATGCTCATCGCGATTATCGTCAAAGTAACGAGTAATAGCTATCGCAAAAGGATGTTCGCTTCTTGTTTCAAGGGCATTTGCAATATTTAGTAGCTGTGCCAGCGTCACCCCCTCAACAGGGCTTATATCTGTGACAGTTGGCTCTCCTTTAGTTATTGTGCCTGTCTTGTCGAGAGCGATTATCTGAATCCTACCTGTCTCCTCTAGAGAGCTAGCGGTCTTGAACAGTATGCCATTCTTCGCTCCGAGTCCGCTTCCAACCATTATTGCCACAGGTGTTGCCAATCCTAGCGCACAAGGACAGCTCACGACGAGAATAGCAATACCCCTAGCTAAAGCATATCCAAATGGTTGTCCGACGAATACCCAGATCAGTGTCACAATCACAGCGATTATTATGACCACCGGAACGAACACGCCAGATACCTTATCCGCTATCTTGGCAATTGGCGCTTTTGTAGCTGCTGCATCACTCACCATCTTGATTATCTGCGATAGCGTTGTATCTTCTCCGACGCGGGTGGCCTCAGCCCTTATAAATCCCGTTCTATTTATCGTGGCCGCCGACACCTCGTCACCTAGCACTTTATCTACAGGAACGCTTTCACCTGTCAGTGCAGATTCATCTATAGCCGTGCCTCCTTCAATAATTACTCCATCTACAGGGATGCTCTCACCAGGTCTCACTACAAAGATGTCCCCAGTCTTAACCTCAGTGATTGGAACTTCTATTTCCTCTCCGTCACGCTCAATAATCGCAGTCTTCGGAGCGAGCTTCATCAGGCTCTTTAGTGCATCGGTAGTCCTGCCCTTGGAGAGCGCCTCAAGTAGCTTGCCTACAGTGATTAGAGTCACTATCATCGCTGCCGACTCAAAGTATAGATTATGCATACCGTTTATTACCGCTTTGGTGTTGCCGTCAGTTACATCTCTCGTCATCTGCATCAAATATAGAAGCTCCAGAGGAACGAGGTCATTGACCCCATAGCAACAAGCGTATCCATATTGGGCGCACCAGAGCGGACACTCTTCCATCCACTTACAAAGAACTTCTTATTGATGAACATAACTATCGCTGCAAGCACCATCTGTATAACAGTGATGCCAACGTGATTTCCATCCAGGAATTTTGGTAGTGGAAGGTGTAGCATAGTGTGTCCCATCGAGAAATACATCAGCATCAGCAGGAATACTACCGACGATACGAGTCTTCTCTTAAGTGCGGGACTTTCTGTATCCTCAAGAGCTTTTTCCTGAGACTCAAGTGAATTTGCATTATCATTGCTCTCTCTATCACCGGATCTGGAAGCACCATAACCAGCATCTTCAACCGCTTTTACGATAGCTTCGCTGCTTGCACTACCCTGAACACCCATCGAGTTGGTCAACAAGCTTACGGATACCGATTCCACCCCAGGGACCTTGCTCACTGCCTTCTCAACATGTGCCTGACAAGCGGCACAGCTCATGCCTTCGATGTTATATTTTTCCATCTAAACTCCCCCTTTACCCTTACTTCATAAGTTTCTGCATGACCTTAACAAGTTCATCTATAAACTCATCGTCACTGTTTCTTATGTCATTGGCAACACATCCCCTAATATGACTTGCCATCAGTTCTTTATTGAAGCTGTTAAGAGCACTATTTACAGAAGATACCTGAATCAATATGTCAGGGCAGTAGGCATCCTTCTCTAGCATACCTTCGATTCCCCTAATCTGACCTTCAATCCTCTTCAGCCTATTCATAAGACTTCTATATTCCATATGTGAACGCTTACGGCGGCGTTCAGATAACTCGGCCATATTACCTCCTAGAATGATTTATTCTCGTCTTTAAAATCATCGTGTGTTCTTTCTCAGAATCTCAATCATCCACTATACATGTGTTTTCATGATGATTATTAATATTGTACTATAACTTTAGCATATACCCCCTACCCCTATATGTCAAGGGACTCTAACTAGCATTAAAATGTGTTTACTTCACATTTATCGAATATGCACTCATACAAAAACCCGATAAAACATCGTGCTATCGGGTTTATTGCAACTATCAAGAATTATTAGCTTTCCCCATAATCGCTTACTTTTTTACTATGTCTCGAAGTGCTCCGCCACCATCTCAAGGTCATTGATTACAGGTAGGTGCTGTGGACATATTGCCTCGCACTGACCACAGGCGATACAGTCACTCGCTTTGCCAAAAGTCATCGCCGTTCTCTCATAGTACTCGAACTGCGGCGTCCATTCACTATCGCTACTCTCGTGCATATCCGTGTTATATAAAGAGAAGTAACGTGGAATAGGAATATTTACAGGACATCCCTCAGTGCAGTAAGAACATGCTGTACATGGAATGCTGATAGAACTGTTGATTATCTCAATAACCTTGTCTATAATCTCGTATTCCTCTGGAGAAAGTGGCTCGAAGCCCTTCATATACGAAGTGTTATCGAGTAGCTGCTCAATGCTGCTCATGCCGCTTAAAACTACTTTTACATTCTCGAGGCTCGCCACGAAACGGATTGCCCAAGAAGCAACGGACATATCGGGACGGTGCGCCTTGAAAAGCGCTTCAGCTTCAGGAGGAACATTTGCAAGGATTCCGCCTTTGACCGGCTCCATTACCACTACATCCATTCCATGCTTAACGGCCGCCTCATAGCACTTTCTGGACTGCACCCCTTCGCTATTCCAGTCGAGATAGTTAATCTGTAGCTGGATGAATTCGAACTCAGGATATTCAGTTAGAAACTTATCCACATGCTCCGCATCCTCATGCGAGGAAAACCCTAGGTGCTTGATGATGCCAGCTTCCTTCTTAGCCTTTAGGTATTCGAAGCAGTGTAGCTCCTTGAACTTATCTATATTCTCGCGTCCAACATCGTGGAGCAGGTAGTAATCGAAATAGCCTGCACCAGTCTTTTCGAGCTGTGCTTCGAAATACGTATCACGTTCCTCTTCTGTATTGAAATACCCTGCGTGCATCTTGGTAGCAAGTGTATACTCGCTCCTATCGTGTCTCTTAACGAGAAATTCTTTTGTCGCTGGTTCGCTCTTTTTATTGTGATACATCCACGCCGTATCAAAGTAAGTAAATCCTTGTTCGATAAATGCATCAGCCATGCGTCCACTTTCTGCTATGTCTATGCTTCCCGCATCATCCGAGTTAGTCACCGGCAGTCTCATAAGACCAAAGCCTAGCTTGTATCTAACGTCCATTTTACCCTCCGTACATATTTATTAGTCTTATTAAATGTCAACTTATAAATCAATACAACTAATAAGTTAATCTAAGTCAATCAATTTGCTTAATGTTATCCAAGTATATCCGAAACCCTTTTCTCAAGTACGGGCACAACCTCTTCCATAAACCACGGATTTTTTGCCTGCCAACGAAAGTTGAGTGGACTCGGATGAACTATTGGGAAGTAATTTGGCAGGTATTCTGCAAAGCACCTTACTGTCTCAGTCAGATTGCGCTTCATATCACCTTTCAGATAATAATCCATCGCATACTTTCCAATCAGAATCGTCATCTGCACATCACCTAGTTCAGCTAAGAGATCACGGTGATACTCCTCAGCGATAAACTTTCTTGGAGGTAAATCTCCCGTTTTGCCCTTTCCTGGATAGTAGAAGTCCATCGGTAAAATCGCAATTTTGTCGGAATAGAAAGTCTCCCTATCTATGCCCATCCACGTGATTAGCTTCTCTCCCGACTTATCGTCAAAAGGAATCTTCGATTCTTCCACCTTGCGACCAGGAGCCTGTCCAATTATAAGAATCTTTGCTCCCTCATTGAGCTGGAAAATAGGCGGAATACCTCGCTCTGTATATTCAGCATTTCTCTCATCTGATTTTATCTTCTCTACAATATTTGAAATACTCATGTCTCCCACCCTCTCTTAACCGAGTGCCACGTCAAGAGTCATCATGATAGAGAATCCCACAGCGAACATCAGTACCCCGCTATGCGAGTGTTCTCCCTCTGACATCTCCGGTATCAGCTCTTCTACTACTACATAGAGCATCGCACCAGCCGCAAAGCTGAGCATATAAGGAAGTATCGGCGTAAGCGCCTGTGCAAAAAGTATCGTAACAATCGCCCCTATCGGTTCAACCACTCCCGATAGTACACCATTTCTAAATGCTCGATGTCTTGATGACCCTGCAGAATAGAGTGGCATCGAAATGATTGCTCCTTCTGGAAAGTTCTGAATTGCAATTCCAATTGCAAGCGCAAGTGCACCACCAAGAGTGATTCCAGAATTACCAGTCATCCAACCTGCAAATACCACACCAACCGCCATGCCCTCAGGTATATTGTGAAGCGTCACTGCTAGTACAAGCATGGTGGTCTTGGAAAGTCTGCTCTTGGGACCTTCAACATCATTAGTTACAGCATGCATATGCGGAATCACGTGATCCATAAGCAGGAGAAATCCTATTCCCACCCAGAACCCTATAACCGCAGGCAGAAAAGCTAATCTGCCGAGACCTTCACTTTCCTCCATCGCTGGAATAAGCAGACTCCATATGGATGCGGCAACCATTACACCTGCGGCAAAACCGCTGAGCATACGCTCAACACTTTTGCTGAGGTCTTTTTTCATAAAGTATACGCAAAATGCGCCAAGAGTCGTTCCCAGAAACGGGATCATAACTCCGTATATAACATTGATATTAATACCCACATTACCTCCTATTTAAATTCACCCCCCGCACTGCTGTGCCAATAACGAGTGAAACTTGTGCTATAATTATGTGATTCTCATTATACACCTAGGAGATTAAATTGAAACACAGTATGATATTAAAAAATATCAGCAGTATCACAGCCAGTACAGTTGATGATGCTGATAATATAGCTGAAAATACGCCAAAGATTTTGGCTAAGGCTCGAGCAGACAGTGCCGATACATTGATTATCGGTGCGGGTGCTGCTGGATTAATGTGCGCTGCAAATATTAAGACTGGTGGCATCATCCTCGAAGGCTCTTCGCGAATCGGGACTAAGCTTCTGATGAGTGGACACGGCCACTGCAACATCACTCACGCTGGTAGCATCAAGGATTTTCCTACCTGCTATGGTGATGCCGGAAGGTCTATTCGTAAGATTCTATACAAATACAGCAATATCGATCTCATAGAATTCCTCGCATCGCACGGTATTAAGACTGTAACAAATGAAGATGATAGAATTTTTCCTGAATCGATGAGAGCACAGGATGTGAGAGATGCATTCTTAGAGGCAGCTGAATCAAATGGGTTCAAGGTAATCACAAACAGAAAGGTGGTTCAAATCCGTGATGCTGATAATAGTTCAGCAAGTGGCAAATACATAGTTGTGGCTGAAGCCCCAGACGGACAGCGATTCCATTACGAAGCTAAGACCCTAGTAATCGCAACTGGTGGAAAATCTTACCCCCGCAGCGGTTCAGATGGCTCAATGTTCGATGTCATATCTGCAGGTTTAGGAATTGAGCATACAGAACTAAATCCTTCACTTGTACCACTTGATATAAAGGGGTATCCATATGGGGAACTATCTGGAATCTCTTTTGAAAATGTAGAAGTTAGCATCTACCCTAAGAAAGGAAAGCGCCTTGCGCTTTTAAGCGGCTCTCTGCTCCTTGCCCACGATAACTTCACTGGGCCAGCAATTCTCAATTCATCAAAATATGCTGAGCCAGGCTGCTGGCTTCAAATAAACTATGTAGACATGAGCAGAGAAGATGCGCTAGCTAAGCTCACTTCGAATAGCAGCTCCGGAGCCAGGTCCGCGCAAAGTGGCGAACTCGGCTCTATCATTGCTAAAGAGTTCGCCCTGCCGCGCCGCTTCGCCAAGGAAGTGGCGAAGCGTTCCGCTTGTAGCGCGAAGAAGGCCGCCGCCCTCCTCACGGAGGATCGATTCGAGATCGAATCGCGCGGTGACTTCAGTAAGGCCATCGTCACCGCCGGCGGCCTTTGCCTCGACCAGTTTGACTGCAAATCGATGCAGCTCAAGTCCGCCCGAAAAGTCTACTGCATCGGAGAAATCCTAGACGTAGACGGAATCACTGGTGGCTACAATCTCCAGTTCGCCTGGTCTTCGGCGCGAGCAGCAGCTGCATCAATCGAATCAAATATAGATAATACAGTTCCTAACCATACGGAAGATTAGCCGTATAGATTTGAAGCCAACACCGTATCTCTAGCTAATGCCCAAACTTAAATAAAGATATAACCGCTGTAGCCATTGAAATTTCAACGACCACAGCGGTTTTTACCAACACGTTTTGTCCTATAACCCTCCTATTACTATGTACTATATGGTTTTAAAAATTTTGTTCTTATCAAAGGCTCCAGCGATTTCTCGCTGGAGCCCTCTGCATCTAATTATTTAAACAGTTCAATATTTCCACATTTTAGACATCTCATTATTAAAATGATTCAATATTCCGCATTTTAGTTCAGCCTCTGGCGCATTTATGTTCGCAGAACTTTGCACTTCACACTTTCCCAAGCTACAGATACGAAACCGTCTCACTAAGCGCTTTACGTTTAAAATGATTTGGAAGCGGAGTTCCTTCCTCTGCAGCGTACCCAAGATCCATCGCCATGAGTATCTCTTCATTTTCAGGAAGTTCAAGAGCCTTGTGTAGCTTGTCAGGGTCAAGGAAGTTAATCCAGCAGCTACCAAGTCCTAGGTCAGTTGCAGCTAGCATCATATGGGTTGCAACAATCGAAGCATCCTCAATTCCGGAATCCCTCTTGTCCCCTGGGTATATGTACACATTGTTCGTATCGAACGCAACCACTAATACAGTCGGTGCACCGTATCTACAAGGAGTTTCAATATCAAATTTATCTAGTGCCTCCTTTGACTCGAGCACATAGACATGCTGTTCCTGGAGGTTCTTGGCAGTCGGCGCAAGCCTTCCAGCTTCAAGCACAGCCTCTAGCTTCTCACGTTCTACTTTCTTATCCGAGTATTTCTTGCAAGAATATCTATTTTTTATTACTTCCTTAAATTCCATAATACCCTCCTCTGACTTCTGTAAGTAATCTTATGTAAATTAATTAAATCTTTTAGATTCCACACCAGTGAGATAGGCTCCACTATCTTTTTTTCTTCATAGATAGTGCAATCTTCTTACGCTTTTCATCTACCGACAGGACGCGGACATTTACGATATCCCCCACCTTTACAATGTCGAGTGGATGTTTTACAAATCTATCCGATAGTTCAGATATATGTACAAGCCCATCCTGATGAACACCAATATCCACAAATGCTCCGAAGTCCACGATGTTGCGAACTGTTCCCTTGAGCTCCATGTCTGGCCTAAGATCACTTATCTCTAACACGTCGCTTCTTAGCATCGGCGCCTCAGCCTCTTCCCTAGGATCTCTTCCTGGCTTTTCAATTTCACTCAAAATATCCTTTAGCGTATATTCGCCGATATTCGCCGCTTCTGCCAGCTGCTTCATCGAAGGTCTATCAGATTTGCTATGTCCATGTTTGCTGCCGAACTTCTCCTCAAGCTTGTTCTTAGAACTTAGACTGTCCGAGATTCCTTTAGCCGCACCTGTAACTATGTCAGCAGGCTTATACCCCATAATTTCCAGTATCTTGCGAGCTGCATCATAGCTCTCTGGGTGAACTGCTGTGCAGTCTAGCGGTTCCTTGCCATCTCTGATGCGGAGGAATCCCGCACACTGCTCAAATGCCTTAGGACCCAGCTTGGCAACCTTAAGTAGCTGCCTTCTGCTGTCAAATCTACCATTTTCTTCACGATACTTCACTATATTAGCGGTAATCGGCTTACTTATTCCAGATACATACTCGAGAAGGGAAGCTGAAGCGGTATTTAAATCTACACCGACGCTGTTTACACAATCTTCCACCACTGCACCTAATGCTTCTGCCAATCTCTTCTGATCCATGTCGTGCTGATACTGTCCTACTCCGATTGAACGTGGATCGATTTTAACGAGCTCTGCTAGTGGATCCTGAAGCCTTCTCGCAATCGATGCGGAGCTACGCTCACCCACATCGAGATCTGGATATTCTTCCGTCGCTAGCTTGCTGGCAGAGTATACGGAAGCTCCCGCTTCATTTACTATTACGTACTGAAGTTTTTTCTTAGGATTTGCGTAGAGCCCCTGCTCATACTCCTTTATGAATTCTGCGATTATCTGCTCCGACTCACGGGAAGCCGTACCATTTCCAACAGATATAATATCTATATCGTGCTTCTTTACGAGCTTCGCCACTACCAGCTTCGCCTCTTTAACCTTATTCTGCGGTGCAGTCGGATATATGACTGTAGTGTCTAGAATTTTTCCCTGTCTCATCCACTACGGCCAGCTTGCAACCTGTTCTAAATGCTGGGTCCCAGCCGAGCACAGTCTTTCCGCTGATAGGTGGCTGCATGAGAAGCTGTTCTAGGTTGCTGGCAAATATCTTTATCGCACCTTCCTGCGCTCCGAGTGTCAGCTCATTTTTGATTTCAGTTTCTATAGATGGAGCTATGAGCCTCTTATAAGCGTCTACTGCAGCTTCTTCGATATACTGTTGAGTTACCTTATTAGCTGAGGTATTTAGGTCCTTAAACAGCCTTCCTTCTATCTTCTCTACTGGTGCCTCAAGTTTCACGCTTAGCACCTTTTCGTTTTCTCCCCTGTTGATAGCAAGGATTCTGTGACCTGGAAGTCCCGAGATTTTCTCTGCAAACTCAAAGTAGTTCTCATATACACTGCGTTCTCCGCTAGCCTCGAGTTCTGCCTTAACCGCAGGCACTACCGTTGTGATTAGTACGCCTTCCTTAGATGTAAGCGCTCTGATCCATGTTCTTATATCCGCATCATCCGAGATATCTCCAGCGATAATATCTAGTGCTAGTTTAATTGCAGTATCCACATCATTTACTTCATGCTCTTCGCTCAGATACTTTAGAGCCTCTTCTGGTACAGACGATGTCGCATCGCTTGACATGATGTATGTAGCAAGTCCTTCAAGCCCCTTCTCCCTAGCAATCATCGCACGAGTACGCCTCTTCGGCTTATACGGTCTATATATATCTTCGACAGCAACAACTGTCTCAGCCTGGTCTAGCTTTGCAAGGAGTTCGTCAGTGAGCTTACCCTGCGATTCAATTGACGCTATTACCGTCTGTTTTCTCTCCTCGAGCGAACGTAAGTACTTAAGTCTCTCATCGAAACGTCTCAGAATTTCATCATCAAGTGCCCCAGTCGCTTCCTTTCGGTATCTCGCAATAAACGGGATCGTATTTCCCTCATCGATGAGTGTGATTACTGCCTCGGCCTGCCAGGCTTTAATTTCTAATTCCTGTGTTATCTTCTGTATAATATCCATATTAATTCAGCATGCTGCTATCTAGTATCAGCATTATCTCCCCTTCATTGTCATACGCGCGGAAACATACCTTCTGTCCTGCTTCAAGTCCAAATCCCTGCTTTGGCGGATTATGAAGCGTTCCGTAAAATTCGTTATCGCTAAAGTCTGTAGTTCTTACCCATACAACCTCTGGCAAAAATCCCTTCTTTCCCACCGTTACACTCACGAAGTCCGGAAGCTCCATGTTACGGCCGCCGTCAAGCATCTCGAGTTCCCTGAGCATGTTCATCTTTTTATCCGCAGACTCAAAATTCTCTCGGATATCCTCTGGAACATCTGCAAATCTCGTTATATCTACATCTAGGTTTTCTACAAGCTCAAACTCATAATCTCTGACATCGCTAAATCTAACTCGAGCATACTTCTCTTTACTTCTCGGTCCGACCTCAAGTTTGCCGTCTTCAGATTTCTTTGCAGAGGCAAGCAGATTAAAGCTAGTGCCTACAAGATCTTCGCAGAAGCAGTATGCGAACACGCCTGTCGCTCCATCGATTATCTCGAGCGTATCAGACAGCCCCGTTAGTGCATCTGGGCATTCAATATAGATAAACCTATGAAATATCTCTCTGAAAGTAGCTTCATCAATATACATGTTCATTCTCCAATTTCTAGTTATATCTTTTTACTTCTAATTATGCCGTGTACTCACGGACTGCCAAAAGGCATTTACCAGTCATTAATTATACCACGATATTATTTTTTCTCACAGAATCATCACACAGAGGCTTTCAAAAATGGTAAAGTGGAATCAATAAGAATTGTATGCAATTAATCAGAGCGTTCTGCGTTCAGATTTTAAGTAATATCAGGAGGATAAGAAAATGGCAGCAATTGAATTAACAGCAGAAAATTTTGAACAGGAAGTACTACAGGCAGATAAGCCAGTTCTAGTTGATTTCTGGGCTTCATGGTGCGGACCATGCAAGATGCTTTCTCCAGTAATCGAGGAAATCGCTGAAGAGAGAAGCGACATCAAGGTTGGTAAGGTTAATATCGATGAGCACCCAGAACTAGCTCAGAAGTACGGAGTTATGAGCATCCCAACTGTTCTTGTGCTAAAGGATGGCGAGGAAGTAAACAAATCCGTAGGAGCAGTTCCTAAGAAGGCGCTACTAGATCTTATCGGCTAATTGCATGTATCGCGAGGCGATACAACATTCAAAACCCTAATAAGTAATAGAACCTCACTGGAGTAATCCAGTGAGGTCTTTTCTTTCTCTTGCATTATACTTTAAAAGGATTCTTGCACTGCCTGCTTATCCTCGAGCAACATAGCTACTTCCTCTTCGCTAAGCTCATGCTTTGATAGCTCCATGTATGTCTGAGTGAGCCTGATTGCGAATATGCCCCTGATGATAAATACTATGATATACGCTGCCGTGAGTAGAAAGAAGAAACCTTGCATCCCTCTAAGCGCACTATATAGTGCTATGAAAGCGTCTGCTCCTTCACCAGCTATCTTTAGGATATACCTCTTGAAAACGAATATCACACCGGTGACACCAATTACTTCCATCACCGTTGCTACAATCATTGCAATTCTGTATATACGCTCCGTTATTTAATCCACGAGATAAGTCTTGTCCGCCAAGGATATCGACTATTCGCCTTGTTCCAAACATAATATTACGCATGTAGATGATATTTAGTACATTACCAACAACCTGCATCGCTAATATCATAAATACTGCTACCCAAATCAATATAGTCACTGCAGATGTATTGATCGCATCAGTTCTGAAGGCCACGATCGCGAACCCGCTAACAGTCACTATAGCTATTATAAGCACAATTACTGATAGGACTAGGAAAATCAGATATCCAACGTAGAATTTAAACGCTTTACCATAGTATGGATTTAGTTTCTTAAGTCCATTTAATCCAATAATATATAGGACAGTATTCGCTATAAAAACAAACAGTACTATATCTGGTGCGACCTTTGTCGTGAACAGTAGAGCGCCTTGTGATATCTCAGACATCGCCGCAATCTGTAGAAGAGATACTAGACCCGTCATGCCGTTTATCAGTATATATCCGACTTCTAGCCAAATCGCGATACTGATAAATTTAAGCCCGTCAAATTTTATTTCTGGATTACTCATAACGCCCTCCTTTCTTGTTATCTGTAAGATGTTTTCTTTTAAGTATTAAACATTTATAGCGTATTTACTAATGAACCAGCCTTATAAATGCTTAATCCTCGTATTTAAATTCATTATAGGGGTGAACAAGTTGAGGAAACAACAGATATAATGTAAAATAATAAATAATTAAGAATTGAAAGTTAGGATTAGGAGGAGCTATGGACGGTAAGAAATATCAAGAGGCGTTCAATAACAACGTGCCTGATGGCTACGATGCTGATACATATATCATCGCATGTCCTGTATGTAACAAGGAGTTCCAGTCATCACCTGGAGATGCAGTTTGTCCAGAATGCGGAGCTGAACTCAGCTTTACTATTGAAGACAAATAATTAGGGCTGGCGGAGCCAGCTTTATGATTATCATCACAGCTAGGTAAAACCTCCCATGTCAGCGAGCTGACGATAGGAGGTTTTTTCGTTGTCTTTTTATTTTATTTTATAGTAACGTAGATACCGCGATCTCCACTCACTTCTACCTTGAGAGATTTGAAGTCGCTTACAAATTCCTTCAGGTACTTGTAACGCTTTCCACCCTTCATGCTGTAATATCTCACGTCGAAGTTCTTGTATATGCGGTTGAGTTCATTGCCGATAAGTCCTAAATCTGTAGGCTTGCCCTTATCGTTGTTCTCCATGATAATCTGCTGAATCTTTGCTTCGATAGCCTTCTTACTAGGCGTATTAGCTGTATTCTCAGCAGCAGCGTCCTTACTTCGCTCCTGTTTCTTCTGCTTCTTATATTCTGCCTCGAGAGCCTCTTCAGCAAGACGTTCCTCTTCTGCCTGCTTAGCGAGAAGGTCGATATATATGAACTTATCGTATGCATTTCAAGAGCCTCTGTAGCCTTATCTGATTCTCCCATACCTAACACGAGACAGCCCGATTCACTAAGTCTTCTAGCTAGTGACGTAAAATCGCTATCCGAAGACACAATACAGAATCCCTCGACATTACTGCCATAGAGAATATCCATAGCATCTATAATAAGTGCCGAATCAGAAGCGTTCTTACCCCTGGTGTTATTAACCTGCATCATAGGCTTAAGTGAGTGCTTTCTGATTTCCTGCTCCCACCTCGTCTTAACGATACGCTCCCAGTTTCCATAGATTCTTTTATAGGAACAGATTCCGTACTTCTCGATTTCATCGATTATATAGCCGGCATACTGAGCAGAAATATTTTCTGCATCTATGAGTAGCGCAATTCTTACTTCATCTGTCATCTTAGTTTTCCTTATATTTATTTACTTCAGCAACTACAGCTCTTGATATTCTCGCGAGTCTGCTCTCAGCTGCTGATTCTGTACCGTAAAAACCGAAATATATCTTGAATTTCGGTTCAGTTCCAGACGGTCTGAATGCAATCCAGTCTAGTCCATTAAGCTCGTAGAGAATAACGTTTGATTCAGGCATGTAGTCTGTGTAATTCTTGATATCGAGTACACCTAGCTCAGTTACAGGTTCACCTAGCTTGCCTCCGAGCTCCCTAAGGTGTTCCATGAAGCTTTCACCAACGCCTGCACCATCAATACTAATGCTTGATTCAGCAGCGTATCCATATAATTTGTGCAGTGACTCAAGCTGATCGATTAACGTTACGCCATTTGCCTTCGAAAGTGTTGCAATCTCAGCGATAGCTATCGCTGCCATCACTCCATCCTTATCACGAACAGCCTGATTGAGCATATATCCATTACTCTCCTCGAAAGCAAACAGGAATCTCTCTGCTCCTTCATCTGAATGCAGTCTTATCTGATCAGATATATTCTTAATACCAGTTAAAGTCTCGTATAGCTTCACTCCATATCTAGCGCAAATCGCTCTTGCGAGGTGGGTCGAGACTATTGATGTTACAGCATATCCGTTTTCATGGAGTTTACCAAGCTTCTTAGACTCGGATAATAGGTACTCTAGAAGTATTGCTCCAATCTGGTTTCCTGATAACCTCTTGTATTCACCCTCATCATAAACCGAAACACCTAATCTATCGGAATCAGGATCAGTTACAATTATGATATCAGCAATCGACATCTCAGCGTACTTCTTTGCCAAATCATACGTGTCATCATACTCAGGGTTAGGCACTCTGAGGCTTGGAAAATCGCCATTTGGTCGATCTTGTTCATTTACAGCATACACCTTTTCATATCCTAGCTCACGAAGAGCTCTTCTTACAGGTTCACGTCCTGACCCATTAAGTGGAGAGTATACGATGCGTAGCGATGCTCTAGCTCTTCTACTCACACTACTACTGTTGAACGAATCCATGATCATCGCATTGTAGCTATCGTCAATCTCTCTACCGAAATAAGTAATCTCGCCAGACTTAACCAGCTCTTCAAAAGACTCTGAAGAAGCAAGAATCTCAATTCCATCAACGGCAGCCCTGATGCGACTCTTAATCGCTTCAGTTTCTTCATCGATCATCTGCGCGCCATCGCCTCTATATGACTTGAACCCATTGTATTCCTTAGGGTTATGTGAAGCTGTGATCATAATACCGCCATCAGCTGCAAAGTTTCTTATCGCGTAAGAAAGCATCGGCACTGGACGGAGTCTATCTGAGAAGAGAACTTTCACGCCAGCTGCACAACTTGCTACTGCCGCTGCTTCTGCAAATTCTCTAGAATTATTTCGAGAATCATACGAGATAACGATTTTTACATCTTTACCCTCGTGCTGTTCCACAAGTACCTCACCCATCGCATATGCCGCCGTCGCAACGGTGTATATATTCATGCGCGCAGAACCAGCACCCATGGTTGCTCTCATTCCAGCCGTACCAAAATCGAGCTCCTCACTGAAGCAGCTCTCTATTTCGTCTGGACGAGATATCATATTCATAAGATACTGTCTCATATTGGGGTCGATTCCCTTGGCGTTAATCCATTCCGTATAATTCTTGATTGCCTTGTTCTCTTCCATATCAATTCTCTAATTCTAACTAAAGTACACAGCCTATAACTTTTCAAAATATAGTCTCGAGCATGCACGCAAGCCTGCATTTGTTGGCTGCGCACACGCTCGTACTAATAGATATTAATTTTATTCTACTGTTACGCTCTTTGCGAGATTGCGAGGTCTGTCGATTTCGCAGCCCTTCTCCTTTGCAACATAGTAAGCATATATCTGTAGCGGGATTACACTTAGAAGTGGTGAAACTTCATCCATGCACTCTGGAATGTAGAAAGTCTCATCTGAGTGCTCTTCAATAGCGTTGTTTCCTTCTTTAGCGATAGAGATTACGTGTGCATTACGTGCCTTAACCTCCTGTATATTGGAGACCATTTTGTCAAATAGTTTAGATTGTGTTGCTAGTGCAACAACGATAGTAGTAGGCTCCATAAGCGCAATCGTTCCATGCTTAAGCTCACCTGCTGCAATTGCGAAGGAGTTGATGTATGAAATCTCCTTGAGCTTTAGCGAACCCTCGTAAGCAACGCTAGCATCCATACCTCTACCGATAAAGAACACCTGGTCTCTATCGTAAAGCTTCTTTGCAAGCTTCTCGATATCACCTCTAAGCGTCAGAACCTTCTCCAATTTTTCAGGAACCTCAGATAGCTCACTGACAACCTCTCTGTAGTACTCCTCTGATATGGTTCCGCGTAGGTCGCCTAGATATAGAGCTAATAGGTAAAGTGACAGAAGCTGAGTTGTATAAGCCTTTGTAGAAGCTACTGAAATCTCAGGTCCAGCCCATGTATAGAACACATCGTCAGATTCACGAGCAACTGTGCTTCCTACTACATTGACAATGGATAATACCCTCGCTCCTTTTCTCTTAGCCTCACGGAGTGCTTCAAGGGTATCTGCAGTCTCTCCAGACTGGCTGATTGCAATGAAAAGTGTCTTTTCGTCTACGAAAGGATCTCTATATCTGAATTCAGAAGCTACATCAACCTCTACAGGCATTTTTACAAATTTCTCGAAGATATTTCTACCAACTAGTCCAGCATGGTATGCCGTCCCACATGCTACGATGCAGATTTTGTTGAAATTAGCAAAATCCTCCTTAGTAAGCGTCATATCGTATAGCGAAACTCTTCCATCGTCGCTAAGATTGCGGTCAAGGGTCTCCTCTATAGCCTTAGGCTGATCGAAGATTTCCTTGAGCATAAAGTGCTCGTACTTACCCTTTTCAGCAACACTTTCATCCCAGCTGATGTGCATTGTCTCGCGCTTGATTTCCTTACCAGATTCGTCGTAAATTGTAACGCTGTCTGGCGTTAACACTACTGTGTCACCAGTCTCTAGTAAGTAAACATCCTTCGTATACTTGAGGAGTGCCGAGAAGTCAGATGCTACAAAGTTGCATCCGTCGCCCTTTCCTACGATCAGAGGAGCGTTCTTTCTATATGCAACAAATGTATCCGGTTGGTCTTCTGCGATTGCAGCGAGCGCAAAAGTTCCAGTCATCTTGCGAGTCACCTTGTCCATAGTAGCCTTGAGATCACCTAGCTCGTTGTAGTATTTCCAAATAGAACTGCCGCAACCTCTGAGTCAGTATCACTCTTGAATGTGAATCCCTCCTTCTCGAGCTCAGTTCTGATTTCTACATAGTTTTCAACTGTTCCATTATGCACGAGAGCAATTCTATTATCGTTGCTCATATGAGGATGTGAATTAACATCCGATGGAGCACCATGAGTAGCCCATCTTGTGTGGCCAATTCCTACGTGACCGCCTAGATTTTCTTTTCCAATCAGTTTCTCCAGATTAACAATAGCACCAACGTGCTTTCTCAGCTGAATCTTGCCATCATTGACAACAGCAATACCTGCTGAGTCATATCCTCTGTACTCTAACTTCTTAAGTCCTTCGATAATGATACCCTGAGGAGCATCGTTACCTACATAACCTACGATTCCGCACATATTATTTCCTCCAAATTTATTATTTCAAATAGCACTCTCACGGCTCACCGCAAGCTGCTATAACGATTCATAATTTATTCCGAGTAGTTGTTCTTAAACTACTTTCCGAATTTCTCCGAGATGAGATTTGCCACCTGTTCAGCGTAGCCCTGAATCTCATCGATATCCTCTCCCTCGAGCATAACTCTGATAAGTGGTTCAGTGCCTGAAGGTCTGATCAGAACTCTGCCTGACCCCTCCATCTTAGCTTCAATTTCTGCGATGAACTTCTTAACCTCTTCATCTTCAAGAGCAGTTTCCTTAAAAGCATTATCCACTCTAGCATTGACTAATGCCTGTGGGTAAATCTGAATCTCATCTCTAAGCTCACTGAGCTTCTTGCCTGAATCAAGATATGCCTTCATGAACTGCAGTGATGATAGAACACCATCTCCGGTGGTTGTATAGTTCAAGAAAATCATATGTCCAGACTGTTCTCCGCCGAGAACCGACCCCGTCTGTCTCATGGACTCTAGTACATATCTGTCACCAACCTTGGTTACATCAACGCCTATACCATGTTCTTCAAGATATTTGTGAAGTCCAATATTGCTCATAACTGTAGCCGTTAGCTTGTTAGTTGCGAGAAGTCCGCTGTCTTTGAGGTACTTTCCACAGATGCAGAGCACTCTATCTCCGTCTATAATGCGTCCCTGCTCGTCTACGACAATCAACCTATCAGCATCTCCATCGTACGCAAATCCAACATTAGCACCGAGCTCTATAACCTTCTGCTGTAGGTTATCTGGATGAGTGGATCCACATCCGTCATTGATATTGATACCATCTGGTTTATCGCTGATTACCGTAACTTCAGCACCTAGGGCTTCATACACGATATGAGCCGTCTCAAACGAAGCGCCATTTGCAGTATCGAGAACCACCTTGATACCATCGAGTCTTTTGTCAATGGTAGTAAGTAGGAAGTCTGTATACTGTTTAATCGCACTAGCATCATCCTCGCGGCAAGTTCCGAGCTTCGCACCTATAAATTCATCTGTGCTGATTTCTTTTTCACCTAGTATTATAGCCTCAATCTCCTGTTCAACACTGTCGTCGAGCTTATAGCCTTCGCCGTTGAACAGCTTAATTCCATTGTATTCAAATGGGTTGTGAGATGCCGAGATAACGACTCCTGCATCAGCCTTGTACTTTCTCACTAGATGAGCAACTGCTGGAGTAGGAACAACCCCGAGCTTGATCACATCTCCACCAACTGAGAGTACACCAGCCGTCAGAGCATTTTCTAGCATATCGCCAGATATTCTCGTATCGCGACCGATTACAATCACCGGCTTCTTATCGTTTTCGCCCAACACGAATGCCGCTGCTCTACCGATATCGAATGCAAGCGAAGCTGTAAGCTCTGTATTAGCAACTCCTCTTACACCGTCTGTTCCGAACAATCTACCCATAACCTCTCCTTAATTCCTTAATATATACTGCAAAATATAAAGTCTATTCTGAAATGCACGGTAAGCTGTTCACCTCTATGCAAATCAACATTTGTATTATCACTTAAAAAAGTACCAGTACCGCGACTACTGAATAGTTATAGTTATCTGTGCACTTTCAAGCGCTGCTGTGATACCTGAGTTATTGGTCAGGTACGCCGTAACAGTATGCTGACCTGCACCGAGGCCGCTTGCATCAGCGCTGATCACAAATGCACCAGATGTGATGCTCGATAGCTTCTCTTGGCTACCCGTTACGATAACATTAACGCCACTATTAGCTGTCGCAGTGTGTCCGCTTGCAACGTTATTTATATTGATTGAACCCGCTGGTACGTTCACCGTCTTTGATGTGCTCGTGCTAGCCTTAACCTTAAGTCTCACATGTCTAGACTCGTTGGCGATGCTTACTCCCTCTGGCAGATCGTAGTCGATTGGAATATCTTTTGTCTCAGCAACAGAGCTGATGTCCATCTCCTTAGATGTAATCTCAGTTACATTCTTAATGTCCTTGCTCCTACCCTTGATGACTATAGTACTTGGCGCAGAATATGTGCGAGATATACCTCCATCCTGAGTGTTGGTAACCTTTACTTTGAGCTTGACGGTCTTGGTCTCACCCTTGTAAGCGGTTACCGAAACCTTGCCAGGCTCAGTAGTCAAATAGTCTATCTTATGTCCACTAGCATCTACAGGCGTAGCTATTACACTGAATTCCTTGGCCTTATCAGTTACCTTGTCAGCATCCAGCTCTAGCTTGACCGAGTCGACATTTTTGATAAGACTTTCAGCCCCTTGAACCTCAACTTCCTTGTTGCTCTGTTTCTTAACTACAGGCTCTCCAGGCTGACCATCCTTATATGTGGTATAGATACTTACTTTCTTGACATCTAAATCCTCAACAGTAACCGATATGCTGCTTTCGCTCTGGGATTTAACCGAAATAGCGCCAGGAACACTTACCTGAACAGCCATAGAGTTTTCGCCTTTTCCGGCGTTCGAAGCGTTAACAGTTGCAGCGATCTCAGATTTCTGTAGCTCGTTTATCGCCGAGCGTCTACCCACAACTGTTACCGATATCCTCTCGGTATCCATCTTACTAACAGCGAGATCATTTTTAGCTAATGCACTGGAATTTGAAACCGTCACCGGAATGTTAGTATATGTCCTGCTGATTGTAGGGTTAATGCTATAGACAACGTACAACCATGCAGCAAATGCAATCGCAATAGAAAGGGCTAAATTAAGCTTGTTGATTTTCTTTTTATTTGCTTCGTTATTTTGCATCGTGCTTTCCCCCCTTTCGGCGTACTAGCTTTGCAACCTTGCCATACATGCCTCTTTCGGATGGAAGGTACATGTTGAGTAGCATCTTTTCTATCGTCTTGAGATCGACGAATCTGCGAATCTTGCCATCTTCAGCGATAGATACCACCCCTGTCTCCTCGGAGACTATTATAACTAATGCATCACAAGCCTCACTGAGTCCGACACCAGCGCGGTGTCTCGTTCCGAGGTTTCTACCGATGTTCTTCTTCTCTGTCAAAGGAAATACGCATGATGCTGCATGAATTCTCGCTCCGCGAATGATTACGCCTCCATCGTGGAGTGGCGAACCCTCGTAGAATAGATTTCCCAGAAGTCTGATAGAGATTTCCGCATCTACAACTACTCCCGTCTCTATGATATCGTTGAGCATAGTATCACGTTCGATAGCGATTAGCGCACCCGTCCTAGTCGACGAGAAATCGTCGATTGCGCTAACCAATGCATCTACGGTCTCAACAGCTTTATTCTTATCGATGTTACGGAACGAGTTTGTGTTCATAATATTCTTACGACCTACCTGCTCTAGCGCTCTACGAAGCTCTGGTTGGAACAGCACAACAACCGCAAAGAGACCCATCGTAAAGAGGCTCTTTAGCAACCAATTTAGCAGATATAGGTTGAATATGTCCGATACGAAACGCAACTACAATTATTACCAGCCCTCGAATAAGCTGCATCGCCCTGGTTTCCCTGATAAAACCAATCATCTTATACACAATATAAGACACGATTGCTATGTCCAGCGCATCTTCCGGTCTGAAATTAGATATTATACTTTGAATCGAGCTTATCATATCGGCATCCCGTCCCTCTCACAATCGTCCATTTTTACATGGCATAAGTCATATTATTATACTATTTTGAGAGGTTTTTATCAATAAGAGCGAAAGTGTGGTTTTGGTGTAATTTAAACAAAAAGAGAGCCAATCGCCATGGTGACGATTGACCCCTTATCTGCAAACTGTTTTACATGACTGTTTTTTTACCTTCTTTAAGTAATTTTATTCTAAACCTAACGCTTTTTTCGCACCGTTCTAGCTTGTGATCAATTCGGTAACTGAGAAGGATATTTCTTACTATGTAAAGCCCAAGACCATTGCTATTATCCTTTCCAATGTTGAAATTCACCTCAAATAGCCTGTCACTATCGAGACTCCCCGCGTCATTGTACGTGTTTTCTATGTACAACCAACCGCCATCTGAGCCGATATATATGCTTCCTCCTTCATCCGAATATTTTACGGCATTGCTAATCACATTGGATAGGACCACCTTAAGAGCGCGCTTGCCTATATAAATTTTTTCATCTCCAAGATTGTTATTTATTGAGACATCTCGCTGAGCCGCAATCAGCTCATACTTCTTTATAACTTCCTGCAAAGTCTCATTTACGATTAGTTCTTCCTCATCATCACCAAGGTGCTCGAGAGAAGAAACCGAGAGAATCTGTGATATGTTCTGTGCCAATCCATCGACAATCTCAATGCAGCTAATAATATATTCATCACGATTCTTGTACTTGCCGATGTTATATTTCATGTTCTCGAGTATTATCTTGAGGCTTGCCAGAGGCGTCTTTAGCTCATGCGAGGCACCGCGGAAGAAGTCGTACTTGAGCTTCTCGAGTTTAATTATCTCCTCGTTCTTGATTTCAAGATCATCGATTAATTCTAGTAGTGCAGCATAAGATCATTAATCTGTGCCTTAAGTTCTCCAATTTCATCAGATGATTCGATAGGCAGAAGTGCATTTCTATCGAGATCCATCATCCTGGTGGTAACATCTTTTATCTCGCGAACATTTCTGGTCAGAAGCCTTGCAAATACTAGCGATATAAGTACAGATATCGCGAGAGAGGCAGCTAGTGAAATCGGCAGCAGCTTCAGAATTAGACCCTTTGCATCCTGTCTCATATCTGCAGATGATACGAAATTCACTGCCAGATCACTACCGTCTGCTAACTTGATTTTCCGAGTCTCGATAATAAGCGAATTATCGCTGCTCGACTTGTCTACGCTTTTGCCAGCTTCTTCTCCGATTTTAAGCTCGCCTTCGCTAATGCTACCGCTATTGATGAACGCTTTTATCTCGCTGCTATCCGAATAAAATTTCAGATACTGCTCCACAGAGTTCTTGTCCTTGCCATAAAGAGATGCGGAAACTTCATTAGCCTTGGCCGTAATCTCGTTCTTTCTATTCTCTAGGTAAACCTTGGGGAACATCATAAACACCATCAGGTGCACCACCACAATCAGCACCCCGAGTATGGCGAAGGTATGGATGAACATTTTAGGGAATATCTTCAAGTTTCTCATCTTCTCTCCAGTTTATATCCTACGTTTCTAATGGTTACGATACAATCTAGCTCTAGTTTTCTCCTAAGCTCCTTAATATACACATCTATCACGCGGTCAAATGGCGGCTCTTCAGTCGCCTTCCAAACGCCATCTATTATCTGTTCTCTCGTCAGCGCTCGTCCTTCGTTTTGAAACATAAACTTCAGTATATCCACCTCTTTGGCATTGATATCAATAGACTTTCCTGCCAACTTTGCCGTGTAGCTTGCAAAGTCCACCTCCGCATCCCTATACATGAACTTATCCGCTACTCCGTAGTATCGTTCAATTAGTGAGTCAACACGCGCACGTAACACCGGTAGAGAAAATGGCTTCTCCAGATAACCATCTGCCATATTTGTGTATGCATCGATTTTATATTCTTCATCACTAAATGCGGTCAGCATGAGAACTGGTAACTTGCTGCCTTTTCGAATTTCTTTTAACACCTCTAGTCCGCTTAAGTAAGGCATCTTAATATCGAGGATTGCAAGACTTATATCATATTCTTTAAATCTATCAAGTGCCTCTCTTCCATCTGCAGCTTCAATTACAGTATAACCAAACTCAGAGAGGAAGCCTGCGACTCCCTCCCTGATATTCTGATCGTCTTCAACTATAAGAATCTTCATTGACCCTCCGTCTCTATCTCACATCTATAAGCAGTTCCTTCGGTCTCTTGCGCAAGATGCGGTATGTAGAAATGAGTAGCGATATAGCCAGTACCACTGTCATGAAGAGCACAACATAAATCACCGCTCTTCCATTAATGATAACATCTAAACTTGTCAGAGTCTTGTTAAATCCGTCAACTTCTGCACCTCCACCGAGACCTGCTGATGCGGACTCCTTGGATATGCCGTTAGCTATGTCTCCCGTAACACTGCTCAGCACCTTGTTTCCAATTACTTTGCCGAGTGCACTTGCAGCAAAGACTGAAATTACATAGGCCGGTATCGTTATAAATGCTAATTCAGCTGCAAACTGGCAGGAGATTTCCTTCTTGGTTCTTCCGATTGATAGCAACACTGCAACTTCTTTCTTTCGAGAATTCATCCAGAGGAAGAGAAGTAGCGAAACTACGAGTCCTGCGAAAATTATTCCGCCCGCAAACAGCTTATTTGCCGACGAGTAAATTCCCGAAATCGACTGCTGCAGTGCTGGGTAGTTGGAAGTACTCTTAACCAGAGTGTAGTTATTCCAATCTATATCAAGCGCCTCTACCTTCTTGATAACCTTATCGACACCCTTATCTCCCTTGACGAAAAATGTCGCATCCTGATACACCGCCGTCTGCTCAGTATTTCCGTAGAGCTTCGCCGCCGTACCTATGTCGCTGATTATATTGTTCTCATAAAGCTCTACCGCTGCACTCACTCCACCTTTATTGTGTCCATCAAAAAGTCCTTTAATCTCAACCTCAATAGTCTCATCCGCATGCTTTTCGTTATCAGCATCATACTGATTAGACCTTATCTTAATCTTATCCCCTACCTTTAGGTTGTTCTTCTCAGCTAAACCTTTGTGAATTAGAACCTTATTCTTGTCACCCTTACCGATGTGTTTTCCTTCTACGAGTTTAAATGTGCCAGCTACGAACTTCGTATCTTGGGACGAATCATTCACACCTGTCACCATCACGGTGCTTTTAAACCTCTCGATGCGCTCTTCATCCTCACTCTGATTAGTCGCCTCCGTTCTTATTATCTCGTATCCATCCAGATCGGCAACCGCACCAATCCTTTTGATGTAACCATTTACATACCCAGACTTTGCGATTTTTTCTATATCCTCGTTACGTATATTTCCACCACCTCTTGCTGTTCCCATGTTAACCTGACGGTTTATCTCCATGGTAAAGCTATTGGTAATATCACCAAACGTCTTTGCTGCTGCCTTGTTAGTCGCATCCTTTATCGCTAATCCAATCACGCTTAACGTAGCCATGGCAGTGATGACGGACAATATTATCAGTGATTTCATTCTTTTCCTTGTGACATATGCAAATGCATTTTTTATCATCGCCATCCTCCTAGTTGCTTCTCTTCGTCTCTTTGAGTTTCTTACCGCTTAGCTCCATCACCACGTCGGCTGCATTCGCAACTTCCTTGCTGTGTGTAACAACGATTACGCACTTATCTCTCTCCCTCGCTAAGGTCTTAAGTACGCTTATTATCTCGCCAGCAGTTGAATCATCAAGGTTACCAGTTGGTTCATCTGCGAGGATTACTGGTGCTTCAGAAGCAAGAGCTCTCGCTATCGCTACTCTCTGCTGCTGTCCGCCAGATAGCTTCATAACATTTCTCTTAATCTCGCTACTACTCAACCCGAGCTTTAGTAACAGTTCATCGGAAGCGTTTCTGTTTACGAGTCTGACGTTTTCAAGAGGTGTAAGATAGTCGATAAGATTATAGTTCTGAAATACTAGAGATATGTTATCTCTACGATGATTGCTGTATCCATGTAGCGCTATGTTCTTGCCATTAAAGCAGATCTCCCCAGCGCTTGGTACATCAAGCCCTGCGAGAAGCGACAGCAGCGTCGACTTGCCGGCACCTGACTTGCCAGTAATAGCATAGAATTTACCAGCCTCAAAGCTGCAATTAATCGATGATAGCACTTTATCTTTCGAGCCGTAGTAGCTGTACGATACATTTTTTATTTCAATAACCTTCATATCTTCTCCTAACTAACCTTTGATAGTATTTCCTTTGGACGGCGTATTAAAATTGCTCCAGAAGTTATGACAACCGAGCCAATTATTATCATTAGTAACAGGATATAGCTCATTCCGAAACTAATAAATGATGTATACATTCCGCCTCTACTGAGCAAACCTGACAGCGCTTCCGATTCACCGCTAGCGACAAATCCATTGACAATAAACGAAAATGAAATCTGTCCGACTATCAGTGCTGATATCATTGCTGGGATTGAAACGAGCACGAGCTCCACGATAAATTGCCCGACTATCGCTAGCTTACTCACTCCTATCGATAGCAGGATCCCGATCTCGTAAATTCTCTCTCTGAGCCACAGTATCAATATAAGCGATAACACTATTGTGCCGCACCCTAGAATTGCCAGCGTCATGATCCTCATGATGCTTTTAACGCCAGCAAGAGACTTAGAAGCCGCATGAAACGCAGCATTGTTCTTAGAAATCTCAAACTTGGACCAATCTACGTTTAGCTTCCTGATATTTTTTGATACTGACTCGAGCTTCTCCGGGCTGTCCGCTGTAACAGTCACCGTGCTAGCTACGTGTAAGCCTTCTGCATATCCTAGGCTCTTCTGACTCGATTCATAGTCCGTAAAAATAGTGTTCTCACTTAAGTCAGAAGGTAGCCCCGAATGCTGTTCCTGCATCTTGCCAGAGTAAATTCCGACTATCTCAAATGTCTCAGCTCCCCCTGAACGCCCTTTACCTTCCATGACAGACTGCGCTCCAGATTCACCTGATAATTCACCGATTTCACCCATTTCACCTGAATTCAGAAATCTCATCGTAATCTTATCATGTAGCTTTAGTTTGTTTTTCTCTGCAAATTTCCTATGCACGAGCACTTTCCCTCTATCCTTAGAGCCGATGTGTCTTCCTTCATCTAGACTGAAGACCCCGCTGCTAAATAGCACCTCGCGCTCCGTGCTAGTAGTCGATTTTGCTGATACGGCATTTCTTAATTCACTCGGCACATCATCACGTTTAACAGACTGATTTCCGAGGATAACGCTACTTCCCTCAAGAGCAGCAACGCCTTCATATTTCAGAATTACTTCACTGACCTCCTTAACTCTTTTTAAATCATCAAAGTTCTTAAACTCAAACGCACCTTGGTCCCCCTTCCGTACTATAGATAGCGATGAATTCGAAGCCTTGTAGAGAGACTTCTCCATGCTATCACTAGATATAATTATATTTAAACACACATGTATACATGCGAGGACCAAGGTCAAAATGCTGAAGATTATCAGTGTTCTATACCTGCGCCTAGTCACATAGGCAATTGCATTTCTTATCACTGTAGCCATTCTCCTTCTAATATTTTTCGAAGCTCGTGCTTTACAAATTAGATATTAGCGAAGATTTATGAAACGTTTATGAAATGAACCAATTTTTTATTTTCTCACATGTGGATTTAGGCGTAACTATTTTCCCTACTAGCTACAACTTGGACCATGACACAGATACAGCAAATCAATTAATGCGCACGAAAAAGGCAAAAGCAGAAAATCTACCTTTGCCTTTTCATGATTTTAATTATTTTTTAACTTCCCACGGTCTTATGACTGCACTTTTGCTCTCATCTCAAAGTAACGGTTTATAGATTACAAGTTACGCTTTAGTCTTAGTGTAGCACCCAGAGCGACGATTGTTCCAGCAAACATGCCTACATAGAATGGAATGTTCTCTCCATCGCCTGTCTTAGGTCCTCCTTACTTCAAGATAATAAAAGTAAAATTGTACATAAATTAATACAAGAATTATACTCCTTTATCTGTCAAATTACATTAAAAAAAGACAGATAAATTGTTTTAATTCTGTCTTTTTGTGTATTTTATAAATGCAATTTTCAGCTTAAGAAACTACCTAATCATAGACCGCAGAAACGAGTTCCTCAAGGCTCGGTGCCACGTACACCACTTCGTCAGGATCGTGAATATAGCAAATTATCTGCCCGACTTTCCCATCGTCTCCAGGATTCATATCCAGCATCAGATAGCAGCTGTCACAGTACTCCGCGAATGGGAACCATCTCTTATTAAACAGGTACGGCTTAATTCTGCTGTCACTAAGACGCTCAATATCTTGAGCCGAGAAGAAATCCGGGTAGTCAGTTAGAAGTGCATCCTTGTTCTGAAAATATTCCTTAATACTCGTTATCCGCTCAAGGCTCATTAGGCAAAACGTCATATCGCGCTTACCTACCACACATGGTAATGCACGCATATATCCACTACCATTCTTATATCTATAAAGCTCCTTAAAAGACTCTGGTAGCTCTACCTTGAAAACTTTTTCAAAAGTCTTGATCTCTTCTTCCGTCGCGCCAATCACAGCCTTATAGTCATCGATATATCCTTCTTCAATCGGGTCATCCAAATCCCATTCTTCGAAGTTCTCACATATGTACTTTACGATTTCCTTAGACTTATCAACTATATTCATCCTTATAGTTCTCCTTCCAGAACTCTCTGCAGATGCCCTGCCATATCATCTATAAAATCTTTGAATCCACATAGATCCTTCAGTTCCTCGTGTTCCGCATCGTAAACTGCAATCTTCTTATTTTTAGGATTCCAGACTACGTATAGATCGTCATAATCTCCCGTTGCCCTAGATAGCCTAAGCACTTTGCGCCTGCCGAGCTTCAAAGGAACCGTTTCGGTAAGCTCAAAAAAGTCAATGTAATCGAAATCACAATTTGGAAGTTCGAAGTGCAGATTATCACTTTGCAGCAAATCAATCATCGCCTTAGGAAGCTTGTACGCTTTCAGTTCGTCCAGCTTGTTGTGAAGACTATGAAACTCAATTGGTTCCAGCCCCTTAAAGTACTCTGCCATCTCGTCATCATCCTTCTCAAGCGCGATGCTGTACGGTCTCATGCCATCTTTTTCTGTAATAGTCACATCCGCACCGTGTACCACAAGGTATTTGCACATTTCAAGATCAACATATCTCGCTGCTACACAGAGCGGTGTTGGCTTAAACGGATAAATAGAATCAGCCTCGTTATAGTTTATATCGACGCCTTTTTTTATAAAGAAATCAACAACATCGTAATTTCTCTTATCTAAGCAGTTTCTAAAGGCTGGTCCACCATACTTCTTCACTGTATGACCGAGTTCATCTATCAGAGCTAGGTTATCTAGCCTCTCTCCGAAGATAGCTTGTTCAAAAGCATCTGTTTCCATGGAGTTTACGGCATTGATATCTGCACCTTGAGAAACCAGATATCTAATGGTTTCCTCATCAGAGTATCTAACTGCAGTAAGAAAACTTGGATTATCTTCATCGTTCAGCTCCGCTCCGTGTGCGGCTAGCCACTTAACAATCTTGAATTCGTTCATCATAAGAGCTAGGTTAAGTGGCAAAGCCTCGTGTACTTACTAAGCACTATCTCCTCATTGATTTCCCACCCCTTAGATAGCTGCTCTTCTAAGGCATTTACATCACCATTTACTATGTCACTTGCGATCTGCGGTATGGATTCGAATTTCCCGATGTCTTTAATCTCTATCATCATATGCTCCTACATCTTGCCTTATAGTATGCGATTTTCTTGCAATTACTACTTATAGTAACCTGGATAAATAAATTATACAGAACAGTGCTCCAAAACAAAACGAGAAAGCCAAGATTTTTCAATTCCTGATCAAATCTCGATTTTCTCGTCTAGCATATTTATAACTAATTACTTTAAGCTTTCTTAAATCTTTATAATTGTATATCGCTATACGGACAGCTTCCTTAACTAGTTAGCCTTGCGCTTTGAAATGACTGCCAATATTGCCGAAGCCACTCCGAGCACTAGCAAATATCCGCCGATATCATTGCTATCACCAGTCTTTGGTCCAGCCCTATGAACCTTATGCTTACTTACGGTATTAGCTGCAGGAGCACTGTTTCTGCTAGAATTTCCTGAGGCAGGTGTAACAGTAGCTGAAGAAGTGCTATCTGCTTTAAATGTCCACTGCCCATATACCGCTGTATTCTGGGTTACATTTACTGTAGTGGCCTTTGTAGTGCTTATATTGTTTCTGTCTGTCGACCAGCCGGAAAATTCCCATGTGCCGTTAACACCATTCTTTTGCCCAGAAATGCTATTTGGTGCCGCCTCAAGTGTAACTGTCTCGCCGTACCCTACACCAGTTACAGTGCTTGGAACTGCATATCCATTTGGTGTGTCTCCAATAACATTGTACTCTACGCTATATGCATTAACATTAATTAACATTGGAATCGTGATATTTAGTTTCGAAACACCTTCTGTAAAATTAATATCGAATAGTTGATCTATTCCCTCTACCGTAGGTGTTCCAGTTATATTGACATCTGTCTTCTCAGCTGTAGCATCATAGTTTGCAGCGCTTGCTGCAAGACCACTTGGAAGTGCACCAACGATACTAACTGTGTCATAATGCATCTTGGCAGTTATTCTTGCACTGTATGAGTTTGGATAATACGTGTATGAAAAATCAGGGAACGAAAGAAGTTCAGCATACGCCTTTCCCTTTACAGCGTCTGTTAGACGATTGCTCTTAACATTTACACCAACTACGGATGAAGTCTGACCATAGAAACTCGATGAGCTAGCGGTGTGGCCGAAATATGTATCTGCTATATAAGTCTTACCACTACCTCTATTGACAGCCGTGCTATCAGTAAACGAACTGTTCGAAACATTAGATACTCCATAAGTAGTGAGACCATTGTTGAACTTTACGTTATCAAAAGTGATATTTGCTCCAGCTTCTACCTCAACAGGTCCGTTAAATGTCTGATTTGAAACAGTTTCTGTTCCGCTGTATATAGTCTTAGTAAGTTTCTTATCATAGAGCTTTGCGATAATTGCAGGATCCATAACTGCATTTTGACCCGTGTATAGAACTGCTCCATTGGCCTTGAACGTGTATACATATCCACCAGACTGATAAACTCTAGATACCTCTACTGGGTAATAGTTAGAACCATCAGCCGAATACCATATCGGTGTAAGTGTTGTGCCATTAGTTCCTAGAACCTTCTCATACACTGCACTCCACTTATTTCCGTCAGTATACCCATATGCACTGCTTCCAGACTTTACAGACACATCGTAAGACTTGTACACATCCTGTGTTCTGCTTGCCGCTGAAACTATGTTGATACTTCCAAAAACCATGCTGAGCACAAGAATTGCTACAAGCAATATACTTCTCTTCTTGACATATTCCATATATTTTTCCTTCCTACTATACGTAAGCTGCAGCTGAGAAATATTCCCATCTCCCCTTTGCTTACTTAACATAAAAACACACGTTAGTTAGGTCACATTAACTAACTAACGTGTGTCATTTTATCATCATAATATTATCGTTTCAATAGTATTAATGGTATTTATTATCCATTAAATGGTTTTTTATGTATACAAGCTTTATTTCTCTTGCACTTCTTTACCAGTCATATGCTCAATCTCAATCTCGTACATCTGCACAGCATGGCCAGTTGCTTTTATCTCGCGGTGCACGAGTTCCTCGCTTGGATAGTATTTTAGAGCGAAGTTTTTCATCACCTCAAACATCTCTTCTCTATCTTCGATTGGATGGCACTTTCCGAACACAACCACACTCTGTACAAACGGCGCCCACGCCTCTTCCTTGATCTGTTCATTTCCATATACGGTAAAGCATACCCTGTCACATCTCTCCATACACTCTACCTTATACCCTCCACGCAGGCTATGGAAGTAGATACGACCTTTGTGTTCATCGTACAGATAGTTGACAGGAATCGCATACGGATAATCATCGTCGCCATTCACTGCTAACACTCCTCTTGGTGCTTCTTTTAGAAGCTTCTTTGCAGCCTCTTCTGAAATAGCTTTTTTCTCATTTCTAAGGTTTCTGAACATTTTTTACCTCTCTTCTATGCAGAATTCTTATCTAGTTATAGCATCAATATAGTAATGGATTTATCTAGCGAATACAAATATGCTTCCTTAACACTTAGTCCCGTACCTTCCTCGAGAGCACGTCTATATAGGCTGATCTGCTCCTTATACTCTTCCTTTATCCGCTCTATATCCGCATCTCTATCTCTGTAACTAAGCCTGTTACTCTTGTAGTCTAGTAAGACGAGCTCAGCTCCATCTCTAAAGTAGCAGTCGATTATACCTTGAACCAACACAATCTTACCGTGGTGCTCTGTCCGTAAGGTAAACGGCTTCTCTTTGGATAGCAAGCCCTCTTTAGCTGCTGCACAAGCCCGCATTCCTATTTCAGTCTCAAAGAACGCATATATTTTACGAAGATCAAGAGCTTTGAATACAGCCTCAGAAATGGCTCCATTGACACGAAGATTCTCAGCTCTTCGTTTATATAGGCTTTATCACACTCACGAGCCTCATTAATTGCCTTCTTGAAATCCACAAACTCCATAATTCTATGATATGCAGTTCCTATACTTGCTGCATCAGCGCTAGCTAGCCTCTCAATTCTTGTATTTCTATCTTCGATTTTTCCTCTGTAAACTGACTCCTCTATTGCTTCCTTGTTAAGCTCACTAACGGAGTACTTCGCCTTGGTATTAAGGTCATCCTTATATGCGTATTCATAATCAAGACGCCTCTTAACCTCTTCATATTCCTCACTTAGCTCGATGTCCATCGGGAGCTTATCAGTGGTCAAGAAATTATTTGCCCCTCGTGGAAGCAACGGCATCTTAACTTCATGCATATCGATTGACATGTAGTCATTAAGCTTGTTGTTATCGTTAAGCTTCCCCATAATTTTGAAATAGCTAGTTCTAGAACGAATATCATCAAGCACAAACTCATCTGTCTTCTCACAGCCGATAAGATATAGCTTTTCCCGAGCACGTGTCATCGCAACGTACAAGACTCTAAGCTGCTCCTGGTACTCATCCTCACGAATCTTGGCTGTTATCTTCTTCTGCATCAGCGTTCTACGCCAGTAATGCTCGTCTGGGTTGACGTACGCCAAGGCGATTCCTAGCTCATTGTCGAACTGGAAGCCTTTAGTACCAGATGAGTAATTGAGCTGATTGCCCATGCCTGCTACGATTACGAACGGGAACTCGAGTCCCTTGCTCTTATGGATGGTCATTATCCTGACTACATCATCTTCCTCGCTGACCATTGACGGCTGCCCCATCTCTACGTTCTTGGTCCTTAGTACCTCAAGATAGCTTATGTAGCTGCTGAGCGAGGCTATACTAGACATCCTAAAAGCTCCAGCCCTCTCGACTAGCGCCCTTAGGTTAGCCTGTCTCTGCCTGCCACCATACATGGCTCCTGCGTACATATAATAATTGGAATCTTCTAGCAGGTACCAAATGTAATCATCGAGCTGCATCATCTTGCTGTGCGCACGCCATTTCTCGATGGTCGTGAGTGCCTCATTTACACGAGACTTTAGACTATCGTCACTGCCATTTAAACCGTATTCAAGTAGCGCATCGCAGTATGATTGCCTTTGGTACTGCACCTTCCCTTCTCTATCCTTAGCTTCCGAAATCTGCTTCTCCCTTGCAAAAGCCCTAACCTCAGCGAGCTGCTCCGGAGTAAATCCAAACACCTCCGACCTGAGCACGGATATGAGCGGAATGTCCTGATGCATGTTATCAACAATTTTAAGTATTGCCATAGCTACAGCTACTTCAACCGTATCAAAATAGCCACCATCATCAGAGACATGGGACGAGATGCTCTTGCTCATCAGCGACTTATAATACATGTCTGATTTATTCTTAGTAGAACGAAGCAATATGGCTATATCTCTAGGAGTTGCTTTTCTAACCTTTCCGCTCTTACCGTCGTAGAATTCCGTACCGATGATGCTGCTGACAATATCCGCGACGTGAACCGCTTCAACCTCAGCTTTGGAGAGGGACTTAATTTCTTCAGCAGACTCGTCTAAAGTGCCAGCTACAGGTCCTTCTATATCAACAAACTGAGAACCTTGAGGTGCAGAGCTTCTATCTGAATTTTCCACTTCACTAGCATCATCCACTTCAGTTAGAAGTAGGTGAACCTCTGGCTTCAAGTTGTATTCAGGATGACCTGTAAGCCCTTGATATAACTTCTCGTCATCGTCATAACCATCCATCAAGTCTTGAAATACATAGTTTATGTAGTCGATTGTAGCCCCGTTACTGCGGAAGTTCTTGTTGAGATTTATCTGAATTGCGTGTTCATTTCGTTCGTCTTTATATGCCCTAGATGTCTCCTCAAATATATGAGGCTCAGCTTGCCTGAACTTGTAGATGCTCTGTTTGACGTCACCTACCTTAAACACATTATCTTCGCGTGCCACGCTGCCGATTAGATACTCCTGCAGAGTATTCACGTCCTGATATTCATCAACAAATATGAATTCAAAGCGTTCACGGAGCACTTTTCTTGCCTCTTCATTCTTTAGAATATCTGCCGTTATATGCTCCATGTCACCGTAGTCGATAACACCCTGGTCTCTCTTCTTGGCACTATAAATGCGCTCAAATTCCTTGAGTAGCGCCAAATAATACATCGTATACTTGTACGTTTCCGACTGCTCCTCGAACAGAGTCTTGAGCTCTGCAAAATTGTATTCCTTAAAGAAGTTCTGGAAGTTGTTCTTATATGTATCTCTGCGAGCCTTACAATCAGCAGATACCGCCTTGTAAGCCTCTCTTTCACCTTTTCCACCGGTAAATGTACCGAATATAGAATTTTGAAATACCTGGGAAACGACATCTTCAGCTCCTCTAGCAAGCTCTCCTCCATCACAAACAGACTTAATAGCATCCGCCAGAGTCTGAAATACACTTATCTCAGAGTCAAGCTTAGCTGCCGTATTGGGTAAATTTAGTCCTGTCAGATACTCCTGCAATCCAAGTGCTTCGTGAAGTGCATCATCCACGACCTTCCTTGCATCTGCCCACAGCTCTCTATATAAATCGCTATCTCGGTAGTCACCGCTATCCGGTATGCGGAGCTTATCTGCCATGCGCTCAGACCATTCAAAATAATCTGGCATACTCCTTAGATCTGCGTATGCTTTGACGAGCTCCTGCATTAACCCTTTATCATCTCGCTCCTTACTGTAGCGGTCTAAAAACTCACGAAATGAGCCCCCTTCTATAAAATTATCCTCTTCAAATCCTTGTTCAAACACCTCTTCGATAGCTTCCATCTTCATGATTTCAGCCTTAAGGCTATCACATATCTTGAAGTTCGGCTCGAGATCAGTCAGATAGAAAAATTCCTTGATAACGCGGTTACAAAAGCTATGTACCGTCGATATGTATGACCTATACATCTTGCCGAGCTGCTGCCTGAGCCTCTCTGCTCTCTCGGGGTCAGAAGTCTTAGCTGCCTTGATTTCCTTGTTAATCGCTTTAGTCAGTTTGAGCCTCATCTCAGATGCTGCAGCATTGGTAAATGTCACGACAAGCATGTGGTCAACATCCGCCCTGCCCTGAACTATGATATTGATGATGCGCTCAACGAGCACTGCCGTCTTGCCGGAACCAGCTGCTGCCGATACAAGAATGCTTTTGTCGATAGTATCGATCGCCATCTGCTGATCAGGCGTAAATCTGACGTCTGCCATCTTCCGTTCTCCTTAAAATAATGATGCTACTATTATATGATGTTTATTATCGCGTGCAAACCCCAAGTAATACTGTAAACACGGATTTTAATCACAATTATAAACTATAAATCAATACTTCAGCTCCTAGAAATAAACACAGCTCTTGTGTATACTTGGATATATCTATAGGAGGATAGCAATGATTAAAAATAGACCAACAATGCTGATGATTCTCGACGGCTACGGAATCCGCGAAGAATCGCACGGCAACGCGATTGCTGCCGCTAGAAAACCTCATCTCGATGCGCTTTTTGCAAAATACCCGTTCATCACCCTGGAGGCGAGCGGTGAATTCGTCGGTCTTCCTGATGGGCAGATCGGCAACTCAGAGGTTGGGCACACTAATATAGGTGCTGGAAATGTTGTGCTGCAGGACCTTCCTCGCATCAACAAGTCTATTAGCACTGGCGAAATTTATAACAACAAGGTGCTGCTTGAGGCCATGGAAAATTCCGCTTCAGGCCACACCCTTCACATAATGGGTCTATGCTCAGACGGCGGTGTACATAGTAAGCTCGAACACCTCTACGCAGTTCTCGAGCTCGCAAAGCGTTCAGGTATCAAGGATATAGTGGTTCACTGCTTCCTCGATGGTCGTGACGTACCGCCTCGCAGCGCTATGACCTACCTGAGTGCTCTCGAGGAGAAGTTCTCTGAGCTTGGACTGGGCAGAATCGGAGTTATCTCTGGCCGTTTCTATGCCATGGATAGGGATATGCGCTGGGAGAGACTAGAGCTAGCATACGACGCACTTACTCTTTCTGAAGGTGTCAAGGCAGCTTCTCCTGCTGAAGCGATTCAGATATCGTATAACAAGGACGAGTCTGACGAATTCGTGCTCCCAACAATCGTCGATGATACACCTATCAAAGACGGTGACTCGGTCATCTTCATCAACTATAGACCTGACCGTGCACGCGAGATAACTCGTGCGATTGTAGACCCTAAATTCGATGGATTTGCAAGGAAGAAGATCCTATCTAATCTCGTATACGTGTGCATGGCTGAGTACGATGCGGCTATGCCTAATGTGAAAGTCGCATTCCCACCAGAAGTTGTTGAACCGACTCTCGGAGGTGTGGTATCTGACGCTGGACTAACTCAGCTCCGCATAGCTGAGACCGAGAAATACGCGCATGTGACATTTCTTTAACGGCGGTGTCGAAGCTCCAGTTAAAGGCGAGGACCGCATCTTGATTCCATCTCCTAAGGTTGCAACTTACAATCTTCAGCCAGAGATGAGTGCTCCACTATTGACTGAAAAGGTGCTCGAGGCGATCGACTCGGATAAGTACGACCTCATCATACTGAACTTCGCAAACCCTGACATGGTAGGCCATACAGGTGTTTTCGATGCAGCGGTTAGTGCTATAGAGACGCTCGATGGACTGGTGCAGCAGATTGTGGACAGAGTTCTGGCAAAGGATGGTCAGATTCTACTCACAGCCGATCACGGAAATGCCGACTACATGCTGGATGACAAGGATAATGTTGTGACTAAGCACTCGCTATCACCAGTTCCACTGTGCCATATCGCAAATGAACCAAGGGCCTTCAAAGTACCCCATGGCAAGCTGGCAGATATATCGCCAACTCTGCTGACACTCATGGGCCTTGAGGTTCCAGAGGGTATGAATGGCGAAGTGCTAGTCTAGATGACCTTGCTAACAGCACTCTCATACCTACTGTCGGAATAATAACTACAGACGAACAAAAGCACACAGCTCCCGAAATAGTCGGGGGCTGTGTGCTTTTTTTATATTTCTATTAGTATAACGCTTTGACTACAGGTTCTTCTTAAGCTTTCTGAACTTCCTCAGGCAGTGTGAAACTAGGCAGATATCGGCAGCTAGAATAGCTATGAGCACGATGTTCACCACTCCTCTCGCAGAGCTGTACCACACATCAGCCTCTTCTAGCATACTTCTTATATTTAGAAAAATAACCGTAATTAGTGCGACAATTACAGGTATCAGTCTGGTATGTACGATTCTATCTATCATGTTCAGTCTTGACTCATCGTCAGAGAATATCTCATTTTCTCCTTCCACAGCGCTTTCAACTACAGGCTTCCTAAAATAGCTCCAGTTCATACATTCACCGATATATTCCCAGCCGTAATCCTCATACATCTGGAGGTAATCATCGGTTACCTTGGTCAGGTTGAACTCCAGACGATATGAAACCTCTTCAGCACCACACTCTTCGAATGTGAAAAAGCATGGCGCTGTAACCTTTACCAGCTTCCAGCCATTCTTGTGCTGCTCCTCGAGCCAAGTCTGCTCTTCGTTGTAATCTGCTATTGTAAAAAATCTAATCTTTGTCTGTCTCTTACCCATTGTACTCATCTCCAATACTGTTGATATATATGCGTTTGATACGATTCATCTCGATAGCGAGAATCTCACGTCCAAGTTCTGTAATCTCGTAAATCTTACGCTTCTCAGCCTCACTAACGAAGTTAATTAATCCATCTTTCTCCATCTTAGAAAGTGTTCCGTACATCGTCCCAGGGCTTATGCTGACTTCACCTTTCGTCATCTCTTTTACCTCTTGCCCGATGCCGTATCCGTGCTGAGGCTCTTGCAGGCAGAACAGTATATAAAAGGCTGTCTCCGACATTGGGACGTAGACCCTCTTTAGCTTTGAATCCATTTGCTCCTCCTATATCAAGCTTTGATATATCGCATCTCGATATATGAAGTATATCGCGGTTCGATATACATGTCAATAGCATTATAAAAAAGAAGATATATGCCCTACACTCATTGATTTTTCAATAAAATTCGGTGTTTTTATCAACTCGTTTTGTCCGTGAAGTTGTATTATTTTGTATAGCCCTAATATGCTTAGGCATTAAAAAAGGAACCGCACGGCGATTCCTTTTGCATTTTATAATTTAGACAACTGTCCCTTTTGATCCATTTTTGTATATATAACAGCTATCACATATACTTCTGATTTTTTATCATTAATCCAATAATAAATATAATAATTATTTATTTTCAGCTTTCGGTAACCTAAGTCTCTCCATGGCGCTTCATCTATCCTTTTTATCCTATACGGCATAAACTCTAGTTTCTTAATCCCACTCCTAAGCAAGCTCAGTGTATTAATCGCCATCTCAGGTGAATTTAATTGTTGTATGTAATAGTTTTTAATAGAAGAAAGATGTCCCTCTGCTTGCTCAGTAATGTAAATTCTGTATTGCCGCATCATATTCCTTTCTCAAGAATATCAAACACCTCATCTACATCCTTTGATTTACCTTCCACAGCCTGCATATATCCAGTTCTCATAATTAAATTAAAATCATTATCATTCATATTTTCTCTAACTGGAACATTATTCGGAATAGTTAAAGAGAACGGAATGCCATTATTTAATATTATTTGCCTATAAAACATATCTATCGCAGTCGCTGTTGGAACTCCAATAGTTTCCAGTATTTGTTCTGCTTGTTTCTTGATATCTTTCTGTATTCTCACATTAACACTTGCATTCTTTGTTGCTGACATATTTATCACCTTCCTTTTAGAAAATTATGAACTATTGTATTGCTTTTTGCAATACAATTTCTGTTATATTCCCTTAATTAACTTCAATCAGCAACACTGTTATATAAGTTCAACTAATTATTACACACTTTCCAGTTCCCTTTAGCACAAAATTTGTAATAAAAAACCGCAGGAAGATTCCCACGGTTCCTTTGCTCATAAATTTTTACGTTAAAATCCACTATTCGTAGAACTTAACTCTTTCCGATATATCCTCTTTATCTTTCTGCGCTGGCTCCATAACGATTCCACCAAATGGCATCTGAGCAACGAGCTTCCAGCTCTCTGGCAGTCCAAACTTCTCATGCACGAAATCATCAATAACAGGATTGTAGTGCTGAATATTCGCACCAACACCGAGCTCACGCAGCGCACTCCAGATATTTATCTGAAGCATACCGTTTGCCTGATTCGCCCATACCGGAAAGTTCTCAGCATATGCAGCAAACTTCTCCTGTAATCCACGCACTACCTCTTCATCGTAGAAATACAGAATCGTCCCTGCCGCAGCCTTGAACCCATCGATTTTCTCTCTCGCAACTTTGCCGCCAAACACATCATAGATGCCGTCCCACAACTCATCCTGCTTCTCACCGAGCGCAACGACCACGCGAGCACTCTTCATGTTAAACGCATCAGGTACTAGCTCCGTGACTTCATTTATAAGCGCATGAATCTCATCTGTGCTCACCGGTAGCTCTTTGTTAAGCTGGTAGTAGCTTCTTCTCTGCTTTAGTCCTTCGTAAATGTTCATGCTTATCCTCCAAATCTCTGTTTTTGTCCTATATCTTATAGCTATATTGTATCTGCAAACCCTCAATGAACTGTGAATGTTGGAGGGATAAGTGTAAAACCTTGCCACTCTGCTTCGACAAGGTCTTTTCATTATTTAATTCTCGTTTTCAATAATATTATCTAAAACTTTACCCATTCTAGTTACCATTGGTACAACAAGCGCATTACCCATGCAGAAATAACGCATTCTATCTGGCATCCCTGTGTTAGTCCAATCATCATCAAATCCCTGTAATCTCTCTGTTTCAATAGGTGTTAAAATTCTTAGTTTTCCAGTTCCAGGATCACTTACAACATGCGTGCTTCTGTTAAGTGTTGACTCGCTAGTCAGCATCGTTCTCCCAGGTCTATCCCATGGGTCTGGAAATGCAATTGGTCCCTCAGAAAACACGTACTCGTGTCCATCCTTGCTTTTTCTTGGGATTTTTTTTGCACCTTTTAGATAAACCCATTTTTTCATGCGTTCATCATCTGTTATAAAATACTTTTCATCTGCATTAGAAACGAGTATTTCTCCTAATAGTGTTGGTTCTTCTTTTTTCTCCTGAACATTCGCTGTATATATTTCCCCATTTGTCATGTATCCTCCACGTTTAAAATCAAATTTAAAGTGGTCTGATACGGATACTACATCTGAATCTAACTTAGAGTGCGCAATACTCTCTACTGCTTTTACGGGAAATGCTTTAGCCATAAGGCCTTCAGATAACATAATATGTTCCGCATTATATTCTGATTGTACTTTTCCATACTTTGTATCATTCTTATATGCGAAAATAAATGTTCGTCTCCTTCTCTGTGACGCTCCATATTCTGCCGCGTTAACTACACGCCATTCTACGGAATAATCCAGTTCATTAAGGCATGCAAGTATTACTCCAAAATCTCGACCTCTTTGCTTTGCTGGGGACTTCAAAAGCCTATCAACATTCTCAAATATACAAAATGGAGGCTCTTTAGCGATTATGCTATCTCTTATTTGCCACCAAAGAACACCTTTTTTCCCTTCTAGTCCTTTAGAAGAGGACAGGGCGTGTGCAACGCTATAATCTTGACACGGGAACCCCCCAACGAGAAGTGTATGATTTGGAATATTCTCTTTTTTCATGTCACTTATGTCTTCACCTGTGTGGTATTCACCCTTGATATCTTGTGAATCTCCAAAGTGTTCAACATAGCAATTATGTGCCCACTGAGTTCTTGCTCCTGGTTCCCACTGAGAAAACCATATAGTTTCCCAGCCTGAATTTAGCCGCTCAAAGCCTAATCTGAAGCCGCCGACTCCAGCAAAAAGCTCACATATTGTTTTATTCATTACGCCCTCCTTTGACTATCTAGTAGTCAGCTCGCTTAATATTTTTTAAAGGCTAAAAATGTTAGCACCGGCAGACACCGGATCATGCCTTTTTTAACTTAATAATGTCTTACTAGCGTATTATCTAGTTGTTTATCAATGTAAGAGCGATTTAGCCAATATGCCTGCCTTGTAATTCTATCCCCACTAGGCAGTAAGTCAGTATCGCTAATGTTTCCATTGCCAATTTCTGTACCATCAGTAAATTTGTAGAATGAATTTTTCGCATGAGGTCTAACATGAAATATGACATTTTCACTGCTCTTAGTCAAATTATTGGTTACTATATTTCCATTTACTTCAAATTCTACACCATTTCTAATTTTGGTTTTTAGTTCTTTCCATGCAACTCTAACTTCTTCTAAATCGTCATCTGGCATCGCCCACAATTGACACCCTTTAAAAGTAGCACCTTCTTCATCTTCCCAAAAGACTGCAAATAGGTACTTCCTATTTCTTAAAATTTCATACAATCTTGAGGCTTCCCAACCTATATCATTTCCTTCTTCATCTTTTATCTCATCATCAAAGGGTTCTTTATCTAGGTTAATAAAATTAATATCTTCAAGCCGCATATTTTCATTTGTTTTTCCATGTTTTTTAAACTTGACCACTTTAACATTTATTCCAGCTTTTTGGAATTCATCTATTTTATCATCTTCCAGGTCATTGACACCAAGCATATGCTTTACGATGATAGCTTCATAGCTTTTGTTTTTCTTATTTATATCAATTCCAAGCTTACTAGCAATTCTATCTTCGTTCCAGTTGATATGCTTGTTTAGTCTATCCTGTATTATTTCGGAAATACTTTTAGCTTTCAACTCCTTTTCCGATGCAAACTCCGCTGCATCGGCACACTCGTCTGTCATCAAGTAGTTGTTTAGTACCGTTGTCATGTATGAGTTTTTTAAACAAAATGCCCTAGACTTTGCTTTAACATTTTCATTGTATCTTTGGGATACTAAGCTTTTCGCTGCAGTTGCGCCTTTAGTGCATGCCCCTAGATACATCGTATCGCCCTCAGAAATTTCATGAGCTTTACCCTGCAAAATTTTATCAATGATAATCTTATAATCATTGATGATAATGTTCATATCTTTTTCAGGTATCTCAAACAGCTTTGCGTAATCAATATGATAATCTAAATTGTTTTTTATCGCCTTATCCCTAAAGTAGTATATTAGCAACATTAATTTACACTTTTCCCAAACATGAGATTTATAGAAATCTTGCTCAACTTCTTTATTGAAATTAATCATGGTAAGTACCAGGCGCTCACCAGCTTTATAACCACCTTTATTCTTTTCTTCGTAAGGAGAAACCTTTAATTCGACACCAGCCTCTTTAAAATCTGGCTCAGAATCGGAATTTACTTCGTATCCAAAGTAATACTTTTCAAGTAGATTGCCTAAGCCACCCTTCCTTTTTTCATCACCATATTTACCAGATTCATCACCAACCTTACTATTACTGTAAATGCTTTCATTCAATACATCTTGAAATGTTTTACCTATAAGTTTTTTAGCATATCTTTCAATGCTCTTAGGGTCTGTTTTATCATAAGGTAATTTTGCAGTCATAACTTTATCACTCCATCTATTAAAGACGTCCTTACATAAACATATACCGAATTATACCACACCACCCTCTCCTTTTTAGCACACTTATTCCATATTTCCCCCACGCAAAAAGCCCGCGCTCACGCGCAGGCTTTATCTATAAATATTCGATTTTAGCCTGTTTTTTCGGCTTTAGTCCATTTTTTTACTGCTATTTTCGGACGATTCATACAATCATCCGCAGACAGACCTAGAACTGCGACTTCTTCACCTTACTAGCATCAAATCCTTGAGGCTTCTTGATTTCCTTTACATCGTTGATGTCACGGTAATATGCCTGATAGTAATCCTCGTTGTCGATTGCTGCTCCAAATTCAGGAACATCCATCTTGGTAATAAGCTTTATCCTTGTCTGATAAGGAGTTGGACCGCCCTTGCCCTTCTTCATCACGAGGTGAATTTCAATCTTACAAGACTTTACATCCTTCTTACCCTGTTTAAGCATTTTGCTTTTAGGAATAATCGCCACCTGAAGCTTGGCCATCTGATCCAGATTTCCGCTCTCGTCGCCCTTGTAATCTAGGTAGTAATGGGTCTCATCCTCAGTCAGCTTAAACTTGTCCGCATATTTCTCGTATATATCTAAGAAAGTCTTGCTATTACCTATCTCTGGAGGATTTATATCCTTTGCCTCTTTCCATACCCATTCATAATTATTAGTTACCGAAGATGAACCGGAATACACCTTTTTAGGCTTTGGGGAGTATATCTTATCACTCTTAAATATGAAGTCCGAACTTCCAAATTTTATCAGTTTCTCATCAACATCCGCAGGCTCCCGAACATTAGAAGTACCGCTTGAGTAATATTCGCTGAAGGCCTGTGGAGAAAGCTGCATCTTGCCTTGTCTAACCTGTGATTCCCCCCTGAACAGTCTATCTGAACCCTTAGATGCTACGTATCTCCTATAGGTATGGATCTCATGATCAAGGTTTTCAACCTTTTGCATCTTCTTTACAAATGTCTTAACATCACCTTTTCCACCACAAGCTGAAAGGGTTAGGACCATCATCACGGCGATGACTACTAAAACTATTTTTCGTTTCTGTCTCATTTTATTGCCCCTCCCTAGTAACCTTTAGCCTTATCAATGCCCTTAGGCTCTTCAACACGTACGCCGGTGTTCTGATCGCTGTATTTTGCCACGCCCTTGAATTTAGCGCTAACTGCACTGCTATCATAATTACAAGTGTACTTGAATGATAGCGGCTTATTATCCTCCTTAGAAACGATTAATTCAGCAACCAGCTTTCCTGTGTCGGTACTAGAGCTAACAATGATTGGCCTGAACATTGCACCAAAGAAGAGGTCACCATTTTCATCTTGAAGCTTCATATCAGTCGACTCAAAGCGAAGTGTATAAGTCTTCTTATCCTCTTTAACTGTGATGTCTTTCTTTTTTGTTTGCAGAAAAGCGATAAAGTCGCGGTTGAATCCAGTTGGCTGATTGCGCCACTTACTGGTATAAATATCCTGCTTCCAAGTCTTATCGCCTTTTTCTTTTTTAAACTCTGATCCGTCGGTTCCGTAGATTTCTCTAGATCCCTTTTTAGAATCATTTGCATAGTTTAGCTTTCCGCGGGCTCTAACTGGCCCCATCTCAAAGGTTCCCTTATACGAGTACTTGTTAAAACCCTCTGCCTTATACCCTTCTGATACTTGATGGCGGATATAGTCAGTTTTAGCTTCTATCTGAACCTTTCCATCATCTAGATTGTAAAAGGCATCTAGCCCCTTATCAATTTTCTGTTCTTTGGTTAGATTCTCGCCACTTCCGTTGCCGCCTCCAGACTGTCCGCATCCAGCAAGCCCAAGTAAAGCGATCAAGCTGATAACCAATATGACTGTTCTTTTTCTGTAACCTGTCATACTCTACCTCCTCTTAGTAAATATCCCCGTGCATAGGTTGCCTGTAATCATAATATAGTTTTATATATATAACAAGAAAGCGCGAGCCTCACGCGATAGCCGAAAAGGCCTCTCACGCAGTTGACTCACGCTTTTGACGGGTTTTTCAGTATTATGAAATAATCTTACCGCATTAATTATATATTTTTATATGACAGCAATTATTCGCTCCTCAGAGCTTCCACTGGATCGCGTTTTGCCGCCGACCTAGATGGAATCAGACCGGCTATATACGTTAAAAACACTGAAATTCCAATAAGTACAAGCGCCGCCTTGATTGGCAGATTCATTATGTGGTCGACATTAAATGACGAAAGAACTACCGCATTAATCGGAATGCTTACGAGGTAAACGAAAAGTATCGCGAACACACCCGATAGCAGACCTTCGATGAATGTCTCAGCGTTGAAAATATTTGCAATATTTCGCTTTGAAGCCCCCATTGCACGTAGAATTCCAATTTCCTTCCTGCGCTCCAGTACCGATATGTAAGTGATGATTCCTATCATGATTGAGCTTACAATCAGTGACACACTGATAAATGCCACCAGCACATAACTGATCATGTTTATGATGTCCGTAACAGACGACATAAGGGTACCCATAATATCAGTGTAAGTTATGACACGCGACTTGTGACCAGTTCTCTTCATGCGAGAATTATAACTGTCGATACCCTTGATTACCTTATCCTTGCGCTCGAAGCTGCTCGGATATATAGAAATCGATTCAGGGCTCGACTTATCTGCATAACCCATCTTCTTGAGGTTTGAATCGTATGTAACAATACCGTTATTCATGAACTGAGAGAACAGTGCTGCCATCTGAGTTTCGTCCATATTCAGTGAAAATGCTTTTGCAAATGCCGAAGGATTTACGCTAAATACACTCTTCATAGTGTTCGCCATATCACCGCTTATCGCCATGCCATCACCTATCTGTGAGCCGAGCTGCTTCTGCATCTCGGTCATGACCTGATTCATAAACTTACCCATAATTTTGGCCATTCTGCCCTGCATGTAATTGGTGAGAGCCCTCTCAATCGTGCCGCGAAGATCACTTCTATTTAGATTCTGTGCTATGCGAGTTGCCGTGCTTGAGATTGCGGTTCTTGAATTGGTGCTCGAGAGATATGCAGTTATGATTTCGCTCTGTGCTGCACCAGGATGATTCGTCCCATAATCACTTGCAAATGACGGATAACCCGCGAGAAGCGTCGCTACGAGTTGACTCGTTTCTGTTGTAATCATCGACTGCTCGGCTGGAGTCAGCGTGATGTTTTGCTGCTGTAAGTATGCCGGAAACTCAGCCAGTTCCTGCGTGAGGTCACTCATCATGTTCTGCGCCAGGCTCACCGTGTCCACATTAGATAGAGCCTTCGAGTAGTCAAGATTTGCAAGTGGACCCATTCCAAATAACTTCTGCAGCTTGGATGCGTCAAACTTGAAGGCACTAGCCAGCATCCTCTGATCGATGCTAAAAAGCTTGCTCATATCAAACGAAGAACCTTTCTCTTCCTTGAGTGCGGCAAAAGTCTTCCCCGTAAACACATCCACCTCAGGATTAGCAAGCTGCTGTTTAACTATATCTGCATCCTTCATTCTATCGATAACTTGCGATGTTAGGGATGGCAGATAACCTACGCCTGGCTGAAGTGCATTTGACCGAGTCTTACCGTTCGGCTTTATTACACCCACTACCTTGAGCTCAATTCCATTATTTAGCTTACCAGTCATAAACGTCTTGCTCTTGGACTGGTCTAGCCATGTACCAGTTGCCGAATTGTAAGAATATATCTCACTGGGAGAGATTACGTTATAGCTGAGCTTCAATGCATCCTTGTATCTAAACGGTCTTTGCTTATCGGTGCTCATCTCCAGCTTGCCTGTCTCTCTGTATTTAATCATTGCACGGTCATATTCTTTACGATCATAATATCCGAGTTGATAAAGCGTGGCATCCGACACCGAGCCGTCCTTATTGAGAACCAAGACAGCTTCCGTTGATTTCTTTGGCCACTTTCCTGCAACTACTTCGTACTGCTGCTTAAAAGTTTCTCATCATCGAGCATCTGATAGAATCCTATATTGCTAGAATTCTGGATTCCGAAGCTCTCGTAATTCGCATCCATTCCGTCCGTTGCATTGACCTGAATTGGGTCAGATCCGCTATTAATCTGGTATATTAGCGGTGTGATTCCGTAATTGTATGTGATGACTGAGGCATTTCGGCGGACCTTGTTGCCCTTTGAGTCTAGATATTTCTTGAAGGCAACTAGGTCGTTTTTTCTGGTGCTGCCAAAGACGTTTCCTAGCACGTTCCTCTGCTTGATTTCCGTATTCTCGGCTTTGGCTGCACTGTTTGTATTGCCAGAATCCTCTTGAACTGCAGAGTCTCCATCAGAGTCTGAATCCGTTTCTTTCTTTTTATCATCCTTGGAATTTCCAGACATTCCTGCAAACAGGCTCGAGATATCCGCTGCATTCTTAGAAATAGTGAGCGGATACGATGATAGTGTATCTTCCTCGACTTTAGCGATGTACCCGTTTACCCCGTTTGAGAGTGCTAAAATCGCCGCAATTCCAATAATTCCAATCGATCCTGCAAAAGCCGTTAGGGCCGTACGCCCTTTCTTGCTCATCAAGTTAGAGAATGAAAGTGAAAGCGCTGTGCGGAAGCTCATCGAAGTCCTGGTTCCAGCATCCGATTCTCCTATCTTGGTTCTTGCGCTGTTCTTTAGTTCCTCTGCTGTAACAGGCTTTTTATCTTCGAGAATCGAACCATCTTTAAGAGTGATAATCCTATTTGCGTACTGCTCCGCAAGTGCTGGATTATGAGTGACCATGATTACGAGCCTATCCTTGGCAATCTCTTGTAGCAGGTTCATAACCTGGATGCCCGTTTCAGTATCTAGCGCACCTGTCGGTTCATCCGCCAGTACAATCTCGGGATTATTTACAAGTGCTCTTGCAATCGCCACTCGCTGCATCTGCCCACCAGAAAGCTGGCTCGGCTTCTTGTTCTCATGGCCCTTAAGCCCAACCTTACGAAGCGCCTCTTCAGCTCTCGTGCGCCTCTCTTCGGCACCTACACCAGTCAATGTCATAGCTAGCTCTACATTAGCCCTCACTGTCTGATGCGGTATTAGATTGTAGCTCTGGAATACAAATCCAATTCTATGGTTCCTGTATGTATCCCAATCAGCGGACTTATACTCCCTAGTCGATGTACCGTTTATGACAATCTCTCCCGAATCAGCCGTATCAAGACCACCAAGGATATTCAGTAGAGTCGTCTTGCCTGAACCCGATGGTCCAAGAACCGCTACAAACTCATTGTCCCTAAACGTAACGGATACTCCGTCGAGTGCTCGCTGGACAAATTCACCAGTCCTGTATTCTTTTCGTATCTCTTTTACTTCAATCATCTATATATCCTATATAAAAAGGGCTTCGGCGAACCGAAGCCCAGATAAGCCGTATGGACTATCTCCTTAGTAGTTTTCTGCGTGAACCTCAAAGAATGACTGTGGGTGATTGCAAACTGGGCAAACCTCTGGAGCCTTAGTTCCAACACAGATGTGTCCACAGTTGCGGCACTCCCATACCTTAACATCACTCTTCTCAAATACTTCCTTCATCTCTACATTCTTGAGAAGTGCACGGTATCTCTCCTCGTGGTGCTTCTCAACCTCTCCAACGAGACGGAATCTTGCTGCTAGCTCTGGGAATCCCTCTTCCTCAGCAGTCTTAGCGAAACCTTCGTACATGTCTGTCCACTCATAGTTCTCACCATTAGCAGCATCCTCTAGTTGTATGCTGTATCGCCAACTCCATCGTTGAGCTCCTTGTACCAAAGCTTAGCATGCTCTCTCTCGTTTGCAGCTGTCTTCAGAAAGATATCTGCAATCTGCTCAAAACCATCCTTCTTAGCTCTTGATGCAAAATATGTATACTTATTAGTTGCCTGTGATTCACCAGCAAAAGCTGCTTCTAGATTCTTCTCTGTCTGTGTACCTGCGTACTTATTCTTAGCCATAATAATTACCCTCCTTAAAAAAATTTCGTTAATCAATCATGCAGTAACCAGCTGCATTTACTTTCGACCTAATTATACATGTATTAGACTAATTGCGCAAAACTATTTTATGAAGTATTCTTCACGCACATGTACGTTTTGATGTGCAAAGCTAACTATTCTACATATATGTTATAATCGCATTGGTGTATGTTATCCTAACGTGCACGAGCTTCTATAATAGAAAGATTAATCAAAGAAGGAGTTTATATTCAGAACATGATTGAAAATAATAACAAAAAGTTCGGCTTGAGAGATAATGCAGTCTGGATTTCCGTCCTAACCTTTATGCTCATAGTACTGAGTGAATTCATGCCAATGGGCACTGTAAACGGCACCCTGTTTAGCAGCGGATATACAGATACATTTAATTTGTATTTCCCGTTTTGGGGGATGTGGACGGTCTTTATAATCGCAATTGTTGTTGTCAAAAAAAACCGCTACATACTAGATAAGATTAAATATAACAGCAGTGGTAACACTTTCAGAACCTTAATCATTGGATTCCTCATTGGCTTCCTTATGAACGGAACTTGTGCATTAACTGCATATCTACATGGCGATATAAAGCTCAGGTTCGATAGGTTTGAATTCTTTCCAATCCTACTGATGTTTATAGTTGTATTTATACAATCATCAGCTGAAGAGCTGGCCTGCCGAGGCTTCATGTACCAGAGAATTGCTAACAAGTACCAGCATCCATGGGCGCCAACTATCATTACTGCAATTTTTTTTATGGCACTCCATCTTGAAATGATCACATATCGTTAATGCCAATTCTAGATCTATTCGTATCTGGACTTGTATTCGGTGCTATGATTCGCTATTTTGATAGTCTCTGGATGGCTATGGGCTGCCATACGACATGGAATTTCACGCAGAATATTTTTGCTTGGCCTTCCTAACAGCGGATCGGTTTCTTCTTATTCAATATTTGTACTAGACAAGAATTCTGCTACCAGTAGCTTTGCTTACGACACCCTGGTTTCGGCCTTGAAGGAAGTATTATGTCTATCGTGGTTCAGGTAATCAGCTTGGTCCTGATGGTATACGTGTATCACAAATATCTCAGAAAAGAACAGCATTAATTTAATCATTGTAAACCAAAAGCCGGAGGCTCATGCCCCCGGCTTTTGGCGATTAACAAAATGACTTAAATATGTAGGTTGAAAGTATGATTATTATGGTTTGGATTTAGTTGCTTATGGTTATTAAGCTTAATTGTATATTTGCATTATTTGTACGATTACTTGATGTGCCATCTCTGGTCACAAGCATTCACTTTAGGTATGATTAAGCGTTTGCTAGTGCTTCTCCGAGAGCCTTGCACTGTGCTAGTCCTGCATCATCAGGCTCGTTGTTACAAATCACTGGCTCTTCTACAACTACTGCGCCAGCGCCTTCCATACGATCCTTCCAAGAACGCATCCACTCGCCATCGCCCCAATCGTACGATCCGAATAGAACAACCTTCTTGCCTGAGCAGCATCCTTCTAGCTCTTCGATAAATGGCTCAAACTCTTCTTCTTCTAGTACTTCTGCTCCCATAGCAGGGCATCCTAGAGCAAGCTTGTCCTCACCCTTTACATCTGCAACGCTTACCTCAGATACAGACACTACCTTAGCATCGGCACCGATGCCTTCACCAACAGCGTTAGCCATTGCCTCAGTGTTGCCTGTAGCACTCCAATATACAACGTACATGTAAACACCTCCTGGTAATTATATACTACTTTGTTAGTTATCTCTAACTGTTGATTATTATATTAGAGGTATCTAACTTTGTAAAGGGTTTTTTTGCGATTTTTTTAAATTTCATATATTAGCACTAAAAATGCGAAGAACGAGCACTCTTAGCTCGCCCTCCGCAATTTAGGAATATAGAGAAAATGTTACTGATGGTATGCTCCCTAGTGGAACGCTCTACCATATTTGCTTCTATTGTATGCCATCTTGATTAGACCATAAGATAGGGCCATGCAGCCTCCCGAAATTATGAAACCAACTGTTGCACTTACCATATCATTTTCCTCCTTAATCAAGATTTTCGATTTATTTAATCATTTCTTCTGTTGTTAAGTCTATTTTAGTCTATTAAGAAACTTTGTCAAGACTTTATCACGTATTTTTATATATGAGCTACAATTAGTAAATACTTCCAAAGAGTTATTTTGTTATTTTACATAATAAAACGAGCTCATCTGTTGTGAGCTCGCATAAATTTCCTATATTTGCGTTATTTTTTCTAAAAACATCTACATGTAGCGTGCTGTATTCTCTTGTTTTCACACGCCTTAAAGTCCAGCTTTTCAAGGCTTTTATCGCTTTCTGCCTATTAGTTAAATAATCCGCAGGTTTTTATCTTAGAATATTTTATCTTCGTGCTGTTGGCATTAAATGTAAAGCACTGTTTCATCGAACGAATGCACATCCTTCACGTCAGTGTACATCATTAACTCCGAAAGCTGCTGGTTCATTTCTAAAACCTTATTAGTTACGCCGTCTGCACCTTCCTTAAGAAGAGGTCCAAGTATTCCGCGTCCAACTGAAACTGCATCTGCACCAAGTGCTAGCAGCTTATACGCATCATATCCAGTATCAATAGAACAGTCAGCAAATATCTCTACGCTACTGCCTGTGAGTGCTTCTTTAATTCTTGGTAAAATCTGAGCGGGTGCGATGCCGAACGGAATTCTACCATGGTGATGCGATACGACTATCGCTTTGCATCCAGCATCTCTAGCCTTTACTGCATCCTGCATCGAGAGAACGCCTTTTGCTACAAATGGAAGCTTTGTAGATGCCACATATTTTTCGAGATCCTCCTGCATTACAGGCCCGAGCGGAAATCCATCTACAACATCGTATTTTCCATCTGTACCTGGTACGTGATCTATATCAATGCCTACAGCAATAGCACCATGCTCCTCGGCAAACTTTATCTCATCTATAATCTTTTCATGATCCATGAAAGGCTTGATAATTCTTACGGTTCTCGCTCCTACCTCTGCTATCTCTGCATACTCATCGTTCGGCTCCATACCGACCCAGTTTAGAACATTGAGCTCAAGTGCCGATTCTGCATACTGAACCATAGGCTTCTTGCCGTTCTTACCAACCTTATTGAGGTGTGAAAGCAGGCATCATAATCGGCGAAGAGAACTTCTCTCCAAATATTTGGCAGCCTAAGTCCGGAAGAACTGCATCGATCACCCTCATCTCCACGTGAATGCTGTCTAGATATGCCCTATTATATACGTTTGCATCATCCGCCTTTCCACTCGTAACAGGAATCAATCCCTTAGGGCCAGGCCATGGACTCTTAAACTCACTCATAGTATCCTCCAGAATTACTTTCGTATCATTAAAATTAATATTGTATTTATCATTTATACCACAAGTACTGTGATTAGTGTGTAAGCGATGAGTGCAACTACAAGGAAAAGCGAGATAAACGCCGACATGTAGCTCTCATCGTCCTCACACGTAACGAGCGGCTGTACCTGAAGTGGAACTGGGAATCCAGTTGGACACATGAAGTAAAGCAGAACAGCAATCTCAAAAACCTTCTCGGATACGAGTGCTGGGAACACCACATAAAATAGTGCAATTATTATCGAGCAGAGCACTAGTCTCACTATGGCAAGCCTTAAAAGCGAAGAAAGCATCTCTTTCTCAAATTTCAGCTCGTATCCCAGTGTAAATAAAATGATTCCTGTTATCGGTGTTATAACTAGCTCCATCGTTGAATTAAATGTAGACTCGAGTCCCATGTTCATAATCATTTTATGAAGTCCCGTAAGGTTCATGAACACTCCCCCGATGACCGAAACCATGAACGAGCTTGTAAAAATCTTCTTTAACAGCTCCTTCCACTCGACCTGGCCAACGACTTTCTTAGTCACAAGAATCGGTAGCACTCCCAAAGTTAATCAAGATTCCAGCAACGTCAAATGTGACTATATTAACCGCATGTGCCGCTCCGACTATAGATATGTATAGTGGCAAAGCTACATTCCCACCTTCACAAGTTACTAGTAGATAAGGCGAGATATGTGCAAACTTTTTGCCGGTAAACGGCGTTAGCTTAAACCCTATAAACAGCACGATTAGCCAGATTATATCCATATATATAATCTGGATGAGAAATGTACTCTTGAGCTCGGATGTTACAAGCACTTTGTATACTAGTAACGGAAATAAGATTGTAAATACTAATTTCTTTGCACCTTCGTTCTGTGCAAATGTAATCCACTGCCTTTTTCTTGCCAGTAGCCCTAAAAAGAGCATAAAAAACACCGGAAATAATGCCTCTACTGCTTTCATATATACCTACCTAATCATCATTACATGTCGATAGAAACAAAAGATTTCGCACAATTAAATAATGTGCCATTAAGACGATTATACTGGTTATTCTAGTGACGTCAATAGTATTATCCATATAAAGCTGGTTTCTACTCAACCGACTTTAATGCGTCCAGCATATTGAGTTTTTTAATCATGCGATTTACATAAACGCACAACACACAGAGGATTCCTATAACTGCTATGCTCGGAACTATATATCCCCATAAATCTATATTAGGCGTAAACATAACGTGCGGTGGGGCTACATACACGATTATAAAATCATGCAGCATTTTACCCGATATAAGCCCTAGTCCAATTCCGATAATTGATAGCACTATAGTCTCACGATATAGGTACATGGTGGCTTCTTTATTAAGGAATCCAAGGACCTTAACGGTAGATATCTCGCGGATTCGTTCAACCATATTTATGTTAGTTAGATTATAAAGAATCACTATGGCTAGCAGGGTCGACATAATCGTCAAAACAAACATTACCGTCAGCAAAGATTTTGATACACCACGAACCTGCTCGATTATATTGAGATTATGAGCTACTCCTTTAACACCTTCTAGGTTCATGAATTTTGATGCCACATTAGCAATATCACTCTTCTCTTTGACCTTGACCAAATAACTGTTAGCAGCAGGAGTCTCGCCCCATACCTGTGAATAGTAATCGTCACTAACGAACATATAGTGTCCTGCATACATCTCAGCAATTTCACTGATCCTAACGGTATATGTCTTGCCTCCATCGTTAAGATTAAATGTGTCGCCCTTCGATACCCCTAGCAGCTTAGCTAGCTTTTCGGTAATTACAACTCCATTCTTTGGTAAAGTAATGGAATTATGTAGGGTTTTTGTCTTTATATCAATGAGAGGGGCAAAGCTTTTCTTAGATGTCGCTATGATTGTAATATCTTGCTCATCATCCACTCCTTTTATCTGCTGTGATACCTGCTTAATATACACATCTTCATATCTTGTAACACTTGATGATTTTAAGATCTTATCAAGTTTAATTTGCTCATCATTTGTAATCTCATCAGACTTTGTAACAACTACATCATATTTTATAAGATCTCCAAACTGCCTTCCCTCTATATCATTGACCGAAGATGAGATTCCAAGTCCAGCACAGAGTAGCGCAACTGATCCAATGACTCCGAATATTGTCATTAACATGCGCTGTTTATATCTAAATATATTTCTTGCAGTAACTTTCTGAATGAAACTCATCCTCTTCCATATGAATTTTACCCGCTCTAGCAAAATCCTTGAGCTACTGCTTGGTGGCTTAGGCAGTAGCAGCTGTGCCGCATTCGCCTTAAACTCTCGATGTACAATGGCAAGCACTGGCATAATCGTGCACGATAATGAAAGTAAAACTGCAATAACTACAATGGTCCAATTAAATTTAAGTTCTGGAATAGGCATAGTCATATTCGCCATTAGGGATGAACATAGGATATATGGTATCCCATACGTCCCAAGTATCACTCCAAGGAATGACCCGATTCCACCTGAACAGAGACCGAAAGTAACAAACTGCTTAGTCACGTCATGTTCAGTATACCCGAGCGCTTTCATGACCCCAGCATTGGTGCGTTCTTCATAAATAAATCGTGTCATGTTAGCCACAGTTACGAGTGCTGCTACTAAGTATAGAACGATAGGGAATACATTTCCCACCTTTCCTATACCAAACGACATATTTCTTAGCATCTTTACCCCGTCGCTACTCGGGTATCGTCCTGTATGTATAGACATGATATTCAGGTTCAGGTACGGATATCTTCGAAGGATGAGCAGCTTTTTCCATCGAGATGGGTTTTGCCTATATTTGATTGACCTGCGTAAAAAAATCACTGGTGTTACTCCTTGTAAGCCGCCATTCGTATTCCGCTCTTAGCTTTCTTTCCAGCTCTACCTTTCTAGCGGAAGCATTGTCGCTCACTAATTTTTTTCCAGCTCCTTGCTGTGCTTTTTTTAACTTATCGGTATACGAGTCTCCAAATCTATCCACATCCTTTAGATCTTTGAATCTTATCCTAGCTATCACTGGAACATTCTGCTTAAAAGCAGACTTTACTACAACTGCATATCCTGAAAGCGCACCAGAGCCCGCATTAGCTGGTCCTAGCGTATTATCAGCGATAATTTCAGATGAATTTATAAATCCCGTAATCTTGTAGGCATGACTCTTTAACTGCATTAAATTATCGCTTTTTTCAGAAAATTCAACGATATCACCTATTTTATATTTCCCTCTGTATCTATCCGTGAGCGCGATTTCGTCTTCCCGTGCTGGCATCTTTCCCCTGACTACCTCAAACTTCGATAACTTACGAGGTGCTGAGTATATGCGTATAGCTGATGAAGAATTTGCAATGGTCGTATCTACGAAGTTCCCGAACTCCACTTCACTTACACCGGGCGCTTCCCTAATTTCCTCCTCATCGGCAGCGCCAAGACCTTGGCTTCCAATAACCGCTAAGTCCATAGTGCTTAGCCTCTCAAAGTACTCATTTGCACTCCTATTGATATCCTGACCCGCAGATTTTAATCCAATTAAAGTCATCGACCCAAGCATAGTCAGCAGCACGATAGACAGAAAACGTCCTAGCGATTTTTTTATCAGTCTTCGTGTCACTTTCCCCATAGTTTGCTTCATAATAATATATACACCACCTAATACTCTATACTCTCTATATCTGACGGGTTATCATTAACTTCAACCGACCTAACCTTGGCATCGTGCAAATAAATCACGCGATCAGCAATTGGTGCGATTGCCGAATTATGCGTCACAATTACGACTGTTACACCATTTTTCCTAGACATTTCTTGCAAGATATGAAGCACATGTTTTCCAGTCTTATAATCAAGTGCTCCAGTCGGTTCATCACAGAGTAAGAGCTTGGGATTCTTAGCAATAGCCCTTGCGATAGAAACTCTCTGTTGTTCTCCACCAGAGAGCTGTGCTGGAAAATTGTCCATTCTATCTCCTAGCTCCACCGACCTAAGGGTCTCATCAACATCCTTTGCATCGCTGACAATTTCTAAAGCTAACTCTACATTCTCCCTTGCTGTAAGGTTCGGTATTAGGTTATAGAACTGAAATACGAATCCTATGTCGTTTCTTCTATATAAGGTTCGTTCTCTATCGCTTAGTTTGACGATATCAACTCCATCAACAATTACCTCGCCCTCGCTAACGGTATCCATCCCGCCTAAGATGTTGAGGATTGTGGATTTCCCGGAACCCGAAGCCCCGAGAATAATAATTAATTCACCCTTTTCAATCTCAAAGCTTATATCATTATTTGCTATTATTTCGCTTTCTCCAGAAGCATACCGCTTGAAGCAGTGTCTCATCTCAATATACGCCATTTTTATCCTCTTTTACCACTATACTGACCTTGCGACTTCCACATCGTATTTGCCAGGCGAGATTATCATTTCTATTAATATGCTAATAATATCACTCTCATCCTAAAATAATAAGGTCTAACCAGATAATCTAACATATATCCGGAAAGTTTCATCAACCAAAAAGCTACCCGATGACTCGGGTAGCTTCTAGTATATTATTTACTTATTGCGCCTTTTAATCACAGCGATTAAAAGCCCAAGTACAGCCACTAGGAGAACAACCCCATACAGCATGATATTTGCAGTTCCACTTTGAATGCGCTAAACTATTTATGTCATTCATTCCCATGTGAATGCACCTCCTTCTGTTCCTTTGTTTGCAGCTGACAGACCGCATTCAAAGTGTAGCAGAAGGTTTTTTCATTTTCGGGTTATAGGACAAAACGTGTTGGTCGCTAGTCCCAATAATTCTGAAATTCAGATGACTTATGCAGCTCTCCCCAGACCACCGCATCTCCCCATGTAGGGATAGATGAAGTGCGTTTATCTAACTCTGAAATCTTCTGGTATATCGCTGCAATACTTTTGTCCGTTGGCATTACTTTTAATAGCTCAGAAACAGAAAGCGGTCTTGGTGAGTGCACATAGCACCACCAGAAGACCGCTTTTATTCTTCTTTCAACAGATAGTCCACGGTGATTCCTTAGCAAGGCTCTTAGCCTTGCATTTATACCGCCTTCTATCTGGTTATTTGTAGATGGAGCCTTGCCTATCTTAGCTATTAAATCTTCATCCAAATAAGTGAATAGAGTGCCTTCTTTTACCAACCCTAGAAAGAGATCTCTGTGCCTTTTAAAAAGTCTTTCATGCGTTGCTCTCCAATTGCCGTTTTCATCTAGTGACCTTTGGCTCAGAAACTTGTTGTGTTTTTCTCATCCAATCTAAGAATTCATCTACCCATTTATCTGCTTCAGATCTAGTTTCTAGGTGTAGTAGTCTTTTAGCAAGAGCATATAATTCAGCCCCTGCAAGGGTTTTTAGGTCTTGTTGTAGTATATCTTCTTACTTGAGAAAACACATGAAAAAAAGGCATCTCTGGTGCTTTGCATGAGGCCATACCTTTCTCAAAGCTTTATTAAATCCTTTTTCCTCCATCCGAAACTACAAGTGCAGGTTCAGTAATCCTAGACATTAATGAGATCCATGCATTTGCATGCTCATAGCGGCATAAGTACCAACCTAGCACATGGTTTCTGTCACAGCAAATTAAAACACAAGCATTACGGCACAGGTAAATTCCATCTACGAATACTACTGAATGCTTTTCTTCTACAACTGGTGGTAATGTCCATATATCCCAAAATTTGGATGTTTTTCGCCTAAATGTACGACCACCTCCAGGCATATACTTTTGAATATCTTTGCTAAAAAGCCACTTAAGAAATATATTAAGCTGCTTGGTTAGATTGTCTATTTTAGGGGAAAACGCCATCTTACAATTACAACAAAACCACCTCTGTGTTCCTGCATTTGTCTTACCATATTTCGAGCAACACCTACCACAAACAGGGCAAATAACACGCTTCATTTTACAATCCTCCTAGAATACTATTTCTAAGGAAGATATAACCCTAATACGCCTTGAAATTTCAAGTGTTTTAGACGATTTTACCAACACGTTTTGTCCACCCTGTATCTTCTTTCAAAAAAGATATAACCGCTGTAGCCGTTGAAATTTCAACGACCGCAGCGGTTTTTACCAACACGTTTTGTCCTATAACCCTCATTTTCAATTTCTGCTCATAGGCAAAGCCTTTACGGAACCACGCGTCCAACGCGTGGTTTTACTTATACCAAAAAAGAGCAACTGCATTAAGCAGTCGCTCTTTAGCTTCTTATTTCGTACCGTTCTATAAACGATTCTTCCGTCTGATGGTTATCACCGAAGCTGATACTATTACGAGTATAACTCCTGTAATGTATACCACAGTTCTACCTAATCCGCCAGTCTCTGGTAGAGAGAACTTCGGATTTTCAGTATTTCTGATTGTGATTTTACCCGAAGAAACTGCCGCATCTCTTGGTGTCTGAGTTTCTACACCGTTATTATTACTATAGTCAGCAGTGTAATCCGGCATTGCCGTCTCAACTACATAGTAACCGTATGTAATCTCTTCACCATTATCAGCTTTGCCTTTGACAGGTAAATCCGTATAGGTTTTAGTCCAGTTATCAGCGGCCGTGAGCGTTTCACCGGCCTTGTAGACCTTCTCTGTGGTAGTTCCATTAGCAGTTGTCGAAATCTGCATCAGGTTGTAGGTTATTGTACCAGCTGGTCGCTGCACCTCTTGCCCATCAGCATCAAACCACTTCTTGTTGACAGTGATTCTCGTCTTGAGCTTTTCGTTCTTAACCTTGAATGTAAAGCTAGATCCATCAAGCGTTACAAGTGGGTTATTCGATGTCTGCGTGATAGTGAACTTGCTTCCTTGTTCTGCTATCGTAAAATCTATCGATTCCCCGAGCAGCTTATATCCAGTTGGCGCCTTCTCCTCTGTGAGACGATAATCGCCTGCGGACAGACCTTCAAACTTGAACTCTGAAATCTGCTGATTTCTACCTACGAATACTGGCGAGAACGATGCATCGTTGAGCTTCTCGAGCTTAAACACCGCACCATTTAGCGCTGTCCCCGATTCATCAACCTTAATTACATTAATTTTCGTCGTTTCTTGAGTTCAAACGCTACTAATGCCTGATATGGTTTGGCATTCCTAGGCCTATCTTTAGCTATGTAAGTCTTAATTTTTACAGATTTCATCTCCTCTGCAGAAACATTTTTGCTCTCTGAGAGAATGTGGCTTACAGCACTTTTCATTTTATAATACTCATTAGATGAAGAATTGTAATCTTTTAAATCATTAAGGCTGTTTGAATAGTACCACATCGCTTCCTGCATTGCTTTATAGTATCCGAAATCTTTTTCTAGGTTGTTTGCACTATTCCAGAACCCTGGATCACCTAGGTGGTAGTCAGTTAACAGTTCATCTTTATGAGTTTCACAATAGTAGCAAATTTGTCTTATTACATCGTATAACTCTTTCTTATTAACCCTAGGATTCTGTGCCGCTCTGTAGAGAGCATCGACATCGTTGATATATTCAGTATACACAGCCTTATCACCGAATTGAGGAAATGTGTCATTCGATCTGAAGCAGAAAGCTGATGCACCTACAGAATTATCGTATTCTTTTGATACTTTTAGTTCTCCATCAAACCCCATAAATCCATAGTATTCATTAGCAGCTAGAGGTTTGTCCTGTTCTCCAACCTTTTTCAGTTCAGTCGATGTTCCACCTTTTGTGAACCTAACATATAATTTTCCACCTTCATTAGTGAAATGGAATTCAGATATACTGGTTGTTGGCAACTGATATTGATTTGGGACACTTGTGATATACATCTTATACGTCTTCCCAAATTCTATATCTCGTTTATTGATCTCTATAGAGTAATCGTTTCCGCCTTCAGCCTTAGCAGTGATATTAAGTGGTACAAACCCGCCCGGCACCTCCTTTTTCAACTCGAAGGTTACTGGCTTAACAGGCTGTCCACTAGTATTAGTTACGGTAAACCTAAGTATCTCCAACGTGTTCTGAGTTATAACTACGCCACCATTACCTTTGGTGAAGTGAATGCCCGACGCATCAAAGTAAAATTCAGCTACGCTGAGAACTGGTCTGTCGAATCCTGGCGGAACACTAGTGATAAACAGTTTGTAAGTAGTATTAAGCTTCATGCTCGGTAAATTCTACTTCTTTATTTGAAGTATTCAGCTTACCATCTTTAAAAAAACTTTTTCCTGACTACCATTCACCTCTATTAGCTTATATCCAACTTGTCCATTTATTGGAACTCCAGTATTGGTTACAATCTGGAACTTCGCATAGGTTATCGCCGTCCTAAAGCGATCTCACATGTCTAGTACGTACTCCGCGTGTCGCGTTTTTCCTGTGCATATGTTGAAATCGGGAACATCTGTATCAAGATGGCGAGAATTATCAGCAAGGACGAGAGCTTTTTTTAACTAAAGTCTTCTTATTCATTAGCTCACTCCTCCCATCTTATTCTTTCTCCTAAGTACAAGGAGAGCCAGCAGTCCACCGTTAATCATAAGCACTCCGCTCCACCAGAACAGTTCGCTATTATCACCAGTCTTTACTTTCTTGGTGACTTTTTGGTTTCTGTTTCTTTTTTGTACCTCTGGCTTTGGTTTGGCATTCACAACCTTGTTCCAAACGCCGTTCTCAAAACTTGGAGCCATCACTAAGAATGGCTGCATAGTTGTGTAGTCTGCAGCTTCCCCAGTTGCCCCTGTTTGTACCACGAGATACATTCCACTTCTCAAACCTGTAAAACGAACCGTACCGTCACGACCAGTCGTGAGTGTCATCACCGCACTTGCATTACGGCTTTGCCTCTCAAGACGACGCGCTAACTTTAGCTGAGCATCTACGGTTTTAAGTTCTTCTAAATTCCCATTCCAACCAAACGGAGCTCTTCCGACATAACCAGTCTTATCGGCCTTTAGGTCTGCAATCTGGTATATGGAGTATTGTGCGCCGCTTATGGCCTTCTGCTCATAAGTTATCGTAAGGTTGAGGCTCACATTGTCGTCTGCGTATGCAGCCTGGGAAGGAAGTATGAAAGATACAAAACTGAAGCATAGAATTAACATTAAAGAAATTCTATTACTTTTCATTTAATCCCTTTCTTTTTCTACGCCTTACTAAATATGCCCTTATCAAAACTATCAGAGCTATAACTCCGGCAGTCGACATAGCAATATACTTTAGTATGACTTTGTTTATAACGTCTTCTACGTTCTGTGTCTTCTTGTACTCGGTACGCTCTCCTCTAACGAGAAGTCTATGCGAGTTGACTCCGTAAGGTGTGCACGTAATTAATGTTACGTAGTCTTTACCTTTTTCAATTTCCAAAGTTTCCACTTCATCAGGTAGTACCGTTTTAATCTGGTTGACTTTGTAAGCATATACATCGTCAAACACGTGGATCATAAAGATATCTCCGTCTTTTAACTGATCTACATTGGTAAATAGCTTGGCAGATAGAAGCCCCGTATGTCCCGAGATGAGACTGTGAGTGCTTTCACCACCAACAGGAAGCGAGCTCCCCGGTATATGTCCTGACGCTATCTGTAGCGAACCTGGATCGACACCATGATATATAGGTATATAAGCTTTTATCTTGGGTATATCTACGTACCCCATGATGCCTGTATCCGTCACATCAAGCAGTTTATCGTACTGTTCTTGTTCATCTGGCTTAAGAAAATAGCGATTCTTCTTATCGACCAAAGTCGCATTGTATTCCCTAGCCTCGCTTAGAAGTTGTGATTTCTTCTCTTTGGATATGTCTTTAGTCTTCTTGACATAGCTCCCTATCGCTTTAGTGGAGTGTAATTCATTGACACAATCACTGATTGTGGGATAGGCCAAAAGTCCGATACCCCCAATCAGCATTACTGCAACTATTATATTGGGGATGATTTTCTTCATCTTACCCATTACTACCTAATAGCTGCTCCTTTTCTGCGTCTCATGTATCCGAGTGAACCAATTACAAGAATTGTTCCTAGTACGTAGATTAGAGCTCTACCCATACCTCCAGTTTCTGGAAGAGTGAAGCCCTTGTTATTAACAACGTCAGCGGAAAGAGATCCAGCATTCTTGTCTGCTGTAAATGTTAGAACGCCAAGGCTCTCTAGCTTAGTTAGCTTTGGATCATCTGAATTCTTATCGTACTCAGCCTTGATTGTGAACTCGATAGGCTCAATGCTATTGTATCCAGCTGGAGTCTTTGTCTCCTCGAGTACATACTTACCTGCATCTAGACCGTTGTATGTAAATGTTGTCTTGTTTGCAGCCATAGTATTGTCGATAGTGAATCTTGTAATTGCTTCCTTACCGGTAGCAGTCTTCTTGTAAAGTGTGAACTCAGCACCAACGAGTGGCTGGTCGTTGTCATCCTTCTTGTTAACAATTACCTTGTAAGAGAATACGATATTCTTATCCTTAGGAGTTTTACCGAAGTCTCCTTCCCCACCTCTGTTAGGGTTATTTGAGTACTCTAGGTAAACAGTGTTAGGGTTACCCTGAGCGCCTATTACAGCGTTGCTGTTAAGCTTACAATTGTACTCAACTACGATTGTGCTGTTAGATGTTATAGGTGCACCGAGTGTCTTTAGGTCTTCAAAAGCTACTGTGAAGCTGTTTGAACCAGCATCCTGTGTAACAGTGTACTTGCTGCTTGCAATCTCGGTTCCGTCAATCTTAACCTTGATTGATGCTGGATCTAGAGTTAGACCTGCGGACATCTCATCGTGGAACTTGTAAGCATACTTTTCATACTTATCATAGTTAGTTGGGAGAGTACCAGTTAGCTTGTAAGGGATTGTATCTCCGATGTTGTAATCAGCAGCATCCTGCCAAGCCTTGTCGCTGTTCTCCTGAACTTTCTTAACGACTGTAGGAACGTCAAGCTTCGCGCTTGTCTCAGTGTCAGCTACAATCTTAAGAATGTAAGAAGTATAAGCACCGTTCTCCTTATTCTGAGTGCTAGCTGTATCCTTAACTAGGTAGTAACCAGGTGCAAGTCCTGTTACAGTTTCGTTACCGCCAGCAGCTACCTTCTGTGTCTTTACAGGAGTTCCTAGGTGTGACTGAATGTCATTTGCAAACTCTTCTGCCTTTGTAACGTTAGTAAGAGTCTTTGCCTTTGCACTAGCGCTTCCTAGTCCTGCCTTAGAGGAATCCTTGATTCCGCTACCCCACTGGATATTGGAAAGAACCTTTCCTGATAGATCACCCTTGAAAACCTGATAGATTTCAAAAGTGTGTTCAGTCTTACCACCATTATTGATCTTTAGACTGTGTGATGTAGCCGCAAAAGTCTTGTCTGGAACAATTACAGACATAGCAAGTAGCAATACCATAACCATTGCTACGATGCAGCTAATTTGTCTTTTTACTAATCTCTGCATTTTCTTTTCTCCTTTGTATAACTATGCATTAACGTTATTGTGACACTGGTCACATTATTTATAAATAAAGAGAAGTGTCGAAGTTCAAGCAAAAAGCCAGAAACTAATACACTTCTCTCAATTTATCAATTAAAAACCATGTTCATACCTTTCTTTATACACACTAAAATATACTTGCTATAAAACCTTCGCTTAGTAGAGTATATACGTTTCCACAATCTTATTATCGTGGAACCACACTAAACTTCTAGAATAATTTTATCACGTTTATAAAATTTAATCAAGCTTATAGTTTTTTATATATCTGTGAATTGGCCACTCTAAAACATAGTATCGACATATTGAAATATTCTGTACCCATTGAGTTCACTTAATTGCATAATGCGGCTAACACAACTTTTTTCCTTTTTGCTCGTTTTTTTCGATATAATAGCATAAATGTTTTTTTAAATACAATTTTTTTCACACTATTCGATTGTGTGTTCGATTTTATTGCTTTAGATACCCTTATATGCCGTTAATCCTAAAACTAACTGCTACTCATAGCCGATTTTCACCATTAAATCCTTGATTTTCACAGCAACACGCTATATTTACACATATGCATTAATATCTGTTATGCCGAGTATACTCGCCCTGAGTTCACTTATAAGTCATTTTATGAGTACAATTAATCGAAACACCGTCTAATTGCCCATCCATGCCCCCTGTGATATAATCCCTAGAACATATATAAGGAGAAAATTATGACAAACTCAAAAAGAACAATCAGAAGATTTGCAATGCTATTAACCACACTCATGTTGATTAATATTTTTTCACTGAGTTCCGTTTTTGCTAGCTATCAACCAAATCCAACAGAATTTACCAAGACTCTTGATAACGGCCCGGTACCACCTGAATACATGGGAAAGTTTAAAATAGCGATCAAGGACCCTGAGGGAAATACCCTTAAGATTGCTGATGATTATTCGACACTTTTAAACGAGACTCATGAAAATAATGGTAATGGTGGTAATTCCTTTCTTGGTGATTTCGGTGAGATTGTCTATCGGTATTTAAGACGCGCACAGCCTGAAGCAGGTTTTCATTACGTGACCTTTACGGTAGAGGAGATTCCGACAGATGTTCCAGGCATTAAATTTGACAAAACTGTCTATAATGTAAAATGCTATTATAAAGGTTATGAAGGTACTCAGAATATTAATTATTATGATACTAAATACATAGAAGTTAATGGAAAGTACTTCACATATGACGGCCAAAGGCTAGAACTTAATCCAGATGGCACTGTAACTTACATTGGTGGTCGAGACGGTTTCATATCTTTTAACAACACTACCATTAAATATGTAACTCATACAGTTAAGAAGGTATGGGAAAACGGTTCAGAATCTTCGGCCAAGGCTCAGCTTTATAAGGATGGCACTGCTTACGGCACTCCAGTTGAGTTGAATGCTGCAAATGGTTGGACTCATACTTGGAACAATCTCGACGATAGCTACTCATGGACTGTAAAGGAGCTCGATGTCCCTGCAGGATACACTACAAAGACTGATCTCTCAGCAGACGGCAAGACTACTACTATCACTAATACCAAGGTGAAGCAGTCAGCTAATAGTAAGAGTAAAAATACTCCGGTAAAGTCAAAGAGAACTGTAAAGACTGGAGATAATACAAATGTCGCTGCTTGGCTAGTCGTATTTGCGACAGTACTAATTAGTCTCTGCTTCACACTCTACATCAGAAAGAGAGCTAATTCTGTAAGATAATTATAATCTTAGTTATTGAGATTGGTTTCAAAGATGAGCATAAATAAGATCAAATACATAGCAATAATATCGATGGTTTGTGATCACCTGGCATCCGCGTTTTTTGCGCCGGATGCCAGTATTTATATTGTACTTAGATTGATAGGTAGAATAACGGCGCCTTCAATGTGTCTTGCACTTGCTGAGGGTTTCGTGCATACATCAAACAGGAAGAAGTACATCTCTAGGCTTCTCGCTTTGCGTTGATTGCACAGATACCCTTCTCATACTTCGAGTCAGGCACCTTCACACTTCCGCTTGGCAATGTGCTATTTACATTTGCATGCTCCTTCGCACTACTAGAGGTTGTCAAAAAATGGCAAGAGATTGGCACATTAAAGGGTGTCATCGCTGTAATTGTGCTACTTGTGTTGTCAATGAAGACAGACTGGCTGATATTTGGGCCGCTATTCACACTGTCGATTTATATGAACAAAGAAAATAAGGACCGTCAGGCCATTTGCTATGCAGCCATCAGCGTCCTTAGTTTTTCATTATCAGCATTCATGTGTGTAAGCCACGGTCTACCTTGGTACGGTCAAGTCTGGCAGATTGGCACGCTCTTGGTTATCCCAATAATTTATTCCTATAATGGAGGACGTGGTAGCAAGGCTTCATTCAATAAGTGGTTTTTCTACATCTTCTATCCAGCACACCTAGTGGTGCTTGGTCTCATAAGGTGGTAGCGAAACTTATTTCTGAAACACCACCAGCCCAATCTCTGTCGGGTGGTCCAGGTACAGCGCTTTTTTAGATGCTTTATTGCCCAGTATCATCTTAGCTATTAGGATGTCTCCACCTGCAGCGATAGTCATCAGCACTCCAGCTGCAAGAAAAATTATATCGGCCACCATGCATCCGATTATACATGGCACTATACCTAGTAACAGTCCTGGCATTAAGGCACCCGTTATGTATTCCCACTTTGTTAGCGGCTGACTGCAAGTACAGTACGGTGTTAGGTATTTCCAAATCACACCGAATTCAATATCTTTGAAACCTTTTTTCGTAAATCTGCTCCACGTTACACCGTGAATAAGCTCATGTACCACCGTTAACAATAATAGTAGAGCCAGAACAGTTAGACCTGAACTAGCTGAAATTCGCGATTTACCAAATCCGCACTATCATATCTAAGAACGTAGATAGCAATAAAGGGCACAGTCATGATTAGTCCATATAAGGCTCCGATATTCGCCTTAACGACTGATATCGTAAGGTCTGTCTTAGTGTAGCCTTCTCGTTCTAGCTCTTCACTCTTTATCTTATATCTCTCTAGCCTTCTTTGCTCGGCTTCGGTGAGCACTCGTTCATTGCTTGCCATATATCTAACCCCCCTATTAATCTTCTATAGCATCTGGGTGCTATTATTTATCTACTTATTATCTTAATTATAATGCATTTTAAACTTTCAAAACATTAAAAAGCGAATAGCCTCAATAAGTTGCTATCCGCTCTTTCTCCTATTTACATTTAAGACTGCTAATTGCTAAAGCACTATCTCATTCTCTTCTTGTATCCAATCGCACCAATTAGCATTAGTACAGATGCTGCGAAGATGCTGAGCATTAAAATTAGGCTTCCAGTGCTATCACCAGTCTTTGGTGACTTGTGCTTCTTAACCACCTTACCCTTAGTAGGCGCCTTTGGCACTTCGTACTTGTTGTTAAATGTTAGATCGTTTACAGTTTCTGCACCCTTCTTAATCTCGTAATTTGCTACGAGCTGGTTATTAGCATCGGCTGTAACATCTACGACAACCGTGTACTCTGTCTTGTCGTAAGTATAATTTGCAAGGCCTGTATCTAGCTCAACTACCTTGTATGTGTACTTACCAACTGCCTTAAACTCGATATCGCCGAAGTCGATTTCACCTGCTCCGTTAACAGAAACAACCTTCTTACCTAGGACAGACCCCGCTGGCATTGGCGACTCGCTTAATCCTAGTGCTGTAGTTCCAGCTGCGGATAACTCGAACTTGAACTCACCTGCTGCTGAAGGTATCTCTCCGCTTAGAGTCTTCTTAACCCTTAGGTTTCTTAACGGATGAGAACACGTTTCTAAATCTTGGTTCGCTGTCAGCTGTAGCCTTGAGTGTTCCGCCATCGTTAGCAACAGTTACCTTCACCTCTTTTTCAGCTGTATCATATGCTACACCTGCTACTGGGTTCGACCCGGTTTCCTTAACCTTAAACTTGTATGTTCCAACTTTCGTGAACTTAATCTTATCAAATTCGATGTCTCCATTGTTCTGAACGAAAGTTGTAGTGGTATCAGGCATTGTTACGCCATCATAGTTCTCACCAGCAATCTGGCTAACAGCCACTTCAAATGTGTTCTCTGGAATAGCAAGCGTAGTTCCTTCTGAATCAACATACTCCTTGTGTCCTGTGAGCTTAGCTGTTGCTGTCTGATAGTTAGGAACTATTACCGCAAACCCTGGCTGTGCTGCATTCTGAATTTTGAATGTTCCTTCTGTTGCATCTATAGAACCTGCTGTTGCAATTGCTGTGTTTTTCTTAAACACCTTATTAGTGTATGTATACTTCGCTGGAGTGCTTGTCTGCACGAGGCGGTATTCACCCCTTGATAGTCCAGAGATAGTAGCTTCGCCCCTTGCATTAGTCTTTGCAGTTGCCTTGCGACCTCTGATGTAGTAATCAGCCCAGTTGCCGCCAACCTTAGTCTGAATCTTGAACTCAGCTCCAGCGATTGGAGTAGTTCCGTCGATATCGTCAACCACCTTAATGTTAGCACTTCCTGCTGCTACGTTCACAGTTCCGTTTGCATTATCGATTGTGTATGAAGCCGATGCAGAATCCTCTGCTGATCAGACTTTGCGTTTCCAGTATTAGTCACATTCTCTAATGATGTGATGTCTGGGTAGTGAGTGTCGAACTCAGCGAAGAATGTAACGACATTTCCGTGAGAAGGACCGTTATTTCCGTAGATATCCTTAATTTTGTTGATACCTGCGAGCGATGGCTCAAGGTCGGTATACTTCAGAGAGTCGTTAGACATATTTGCGATGAAGGTATCTCCTCCTGTCGCAGGATCTTTGAATACACCGTAGCTCAGCTTCTGAGCCTTAACCTTTGCATAGAAGCTGTCGTAAGTATCTGAAGACGACTGGTTTATCTGTGTGAAGTACTGCGTTACTGGAATCCAGTTACTTCCACTCTCATATGGCATAACTGCTCCAGGTGCAGCCTGTGTGTAGAATCTGTTTCCACTTGCAGGCACTTCTGTCCAGTTGTAGCGAACTGCCGAGAACGAAATTGTGCTGAGATCTACAACACCATTTCTTGGAATCTTATCAACGATCATCATATGGGTCTGTTCCTGATAAGTTCCAAATGTGCTATCAATATTATTGTATGTATTGAACAGACGTAGTGAACCTAGCTGGTTAGAAACAGTTTAATTGTCGCTGTATCATATGCTGAAGTCCAGCCCTGCTTCTCGATCAGTCCGTTGTTGATCGTTCTAAAACTTGGATCTGATGGCACACCACCAGTATTAGTTCCAGGAACTGAATCCCTAACCTTGAAAGTTACATTAGTCGAAGCATCTTCAATTGTAAGCGGCTTTGTAACAGGATTTCCTGCAGTCGCACCATTATCTAGAGCCTTTAATCTAGCTCCTGTGTAAAGACTTCCAGACATGAAGTTTCTGTCAGCTGGAAAATCTGAATCTAATGTAAACTTAATCTCTGTTCCTGTAATTGTCGCTGTCGCAATCTTCTGACCACTCTCTAAGTATAGTGGAACATCGGAGCTTTGAAGATTTCCAAACATCGTTCCAATATTTGTAGATAGCTTAATCGTATCACCTGGCTTCATCGCATTCCCCTGACTGTGTATCGATGTTGTAATCAAACTTCAGAGAAGCCAGCGAGCCAACGTTCACTGGGCTCGGTGATACTGTCACATTAGAAATCGCGATGTTGTAACCGTCTTTCTGTGTTGCGGCACTAACATCATATGGTGATGCGAATGGTACAATTGTAATCGCTATTACTGCAACAAATGCAATAAATCGTTTTGCAAAATTCACGTTTTTCCTCCTTCTTAATAACATAGTCATTCTGTTATAAAATTCATATTTATACAATTTTATATAGTATACCTCATAGGTACAATAACAATCAAGCAAAGTATACAAAACCGTACAAAAAGAACAGAAGAATGTAAAATAATTTTATTCTAAATTATTCAGATATTTTGATAATTTTTCTATAATTTTATATTTATACATTTCGAGGTTATATAAAAAAGAAGGCGCGGTATAAGACCCGCTCCTTCTAGTATTCGCTTGCTCATATTTTGTCTATCCCATCTGCAAATACGCAGCATGGCTGAGTCGTAGCTCTAAGCTTGTTCTTCATACTCAGGGAAAACTATGCTGTTCTCCTTGAAAACATGCACGAAGATATCCTCGGTAAACTCCCTAATTAAGTTAAATGTACGCTCATAAGTCACACATGCATCTTGAGGCACTGTATAATCATTAGTTAGCCTCTGCATCTCCTTAATCATATCACCAACCGCATTATGTTCATCCTCTAGCTGCTTTATGAAGTCAAGTGTCTCCTTGTCTGGATGAGGATTAACACGCATGAGCGGGAATACTAAGCGCTCTTCTTTCGCAAAGTGAACTTCTAGTTCTGCTTTCATAGTGGCAAAAAGATTGTGAATCTTCGTTAGCTCTTCGGCATGATGTGTATAGTGAACAACTAGAATCTTGTTGATAAGTTGATCTAGCTGTGCCATCATCTCTCGTTCATCTTTATGATGTGTCAATTCCAGATCTGCAAGCATATCGTTAACGCTCAGGTTCTTGAATGCTTCGATAGATGAAGCACCGCCACTCTTAGACGGAACGGGCTTTGCAGCTAGTTTATTTAGTTCTGTAACGATTTCTGTACATCTACTTCCCCATCAGGAAAAGACTCGTCCATCGGCAGATGACCACCACAGCAGTAGTCGAGATGTAGCTCATTTAGATAAGGTATTGTTTGCGGATAAAGTCTGACAACCTCTGCCAGTGTCATTTTCTCAGTAATCATAAATTCCCCCTTTACATTGCTATCCTTTATTACTTTGCACGTCCTTTTGGCGCTTTTCTCTTTCCTGTCATATGTTCAACCTCTAACGCATACACCAATGTCCTCGGAACAGCGGCAGGGTTAAAATATGCATTTTTATCCTCATGATAGTGATTCATGAGCTGCCTAAAAGCGTGCATCTTCTCATCATCCGAGAGGATTCGAATCTTGCCTCTTCCGATTACACTCTCGTACGCCATCGTGCAGTAGCCTTTGTCCTCGAAGTACTCTAGCTCATGCTTGCAGTCCATCTCGAAGGTAGCACGATTATCTTTATCGAATAGTCCAACCTTGTAGCCCTCGAGTGCACTGTGGAAATACAGCGTCAGCTTGCCGTCATGCACCTCCGTTCCGAAGTTGAGCGGAAGTATATATATGGATATCCGCCGTCATTAAGCGCTAGCCTGCATATGTCGCAGCGATTTATTATCTCCATCAGTTCGTCTAATTCTGTTATCTCTCTGTCCTGTCTTCTCATATATATCCCCCTTTTATCTGAAATGTTGAACTCTGAGTTTTGATAAATCGTTAACAGCAGTCCCAGCTATATAGGCACTCGGCGAAGTCCAGGTTACGAAGCTGCTCTTTTGTCGCAAAGAAATTTCCTACGCCACAGTCACCCCACAGGATGTAGTAGTCGTCAGTTCCGAACTCGGAGTCCAGTTGGAACAGCAACTCAGTGTAATCCTCGAAGTCCTCGTACATGCGTGGATCTTCCTGCGTGAAATGGCCGTAGCCACCAATCTGAGTGTGATTCGAAATATCGAGCTCTTCTATGATCTCATCAACCTCTTCATCGTCGATGTCGTATGATTCGTCACCCTCTGCCTGTTGCTCATCGATATGTTCATTGAGCTTATCATTGAAATCGCATCAAACCTAAAGTCATTCGGCAGAGGCCACTGGCTAGTTTTCTCAAAAGACAGGGCAAATGGCGCCCCATCATTAATTGGCGTGATGAGCTCGCCCTCCTTCTTATCCTCCTCAGGTTTATACATCTTGGCAAGTTCCGCTTCAGTGAAATGCTCTTCCACCTCTGGGTAGTAAATCACTCGTTTCTTGCTATCTGAAGTGGGCTTCGTGTAGTCGTTGCCTAGATTGTAGTCTCCTCCAAATATCCAAAACTGCATGATGCCCTTAGACGGATAGATGCTATTCTCAGGTAACTCATCGCAGTTTATCTGCGCCAAATACATCAGCTGCTCGCCCTTGGAGGTGGTAGGAATTGTGCTAGTCTTAGGCAAGTAGAACCAGCCTGCAACATTGCTGCTCGTCAGGGGAGTCTTGGTTTCGGGGATTAAATTAATCTTTATGGTTTCTCTGTTCTCGATTTTCTTGAAATCTTCGATGAAAGCTTTTATTTTATCGCTCATAGTATTGCCTTTCTTGGTGTGTAGTGGTGTGTAGTAGCATGGAGTCTAGGTATAGATTTCGGCGAAAAGATACCGATTAACCGTGTATATCTAATGCTTCCCGATGCTACTCTCTAATACACTTCGCAGATCACTTCTCTATTAGCCTCAAATTCCTCATTGAAGCTAACTAGAAGATACAGTTCACCCGCTGGCGATTCACCCACATAATATCCTAGCGCAAAGGCATCGTAGCACCCGCTCTTATCGAACATTACGTCGGTAAGCGAGATACCTTCGACATTCTCTTCGGGAAAATTTTCTTTTATAAGGCGTAGTGCCTCTTGATCCAACTCGGTGAGTTCGATACTTAGCCTTTTCATTATTGAGTCTGGGATAGATTTTATATCCTTTTCGCTATATCCGGAGAAGCTAAAGTGCAAATCCTTACCGGACTTGCGGCTTACAAAGTATATTCCTGCTGTTGAGCTGTCCCATAATTTGCCCTGCCAGAGGGCGAGGAGTTGTTGTTTGGTCATGTTGGGTTCCTATTTATTTCTATAGTTTAATTTTACCACCTTTAACCACAACTAGAGCAATGCTAGCAACAGTTACAGCTCCAGCCCCAATACTTTTAACAGCCTTCTTTGCTTTTTCTACATGCTTGTTTTTACACGCTTCGCAATACTTATTCTTATAACCAGCTGGTAGCACCTTCTGGCATTTTTTATTATTGCAAACTCTAGTTTCTACATTCTGACTCATTTTCTTTTCCTCCGACTAGTTTTACTATCAATCTGTTTTATTTCTGGCAAATATGAAAGTTCCTGGATTTTCTTATTAATATCTGGCAATGTCTTGGACCAATAATTTTTAGGTGAGGTATCAATCAAATCAAGACGTTCAACTAATCCAGGTGAGGATAAATAGGTGTCTTCTATAAAGCTTGAATAATAGGTTAGGCTTTTTCTTGCAGCCTCATACTCACCAAGCTCCTGATATGCCATAGCCTCTGCAAAAGACACCATATTTACCGCACAAAGGCTTTCACGTATCTCACTCATTCTTCCATTAATCGTATCTGTAGAGGCTCCTGACCAGAGTTTCTCAAAGAATTTTTCCGGCTGACTTGTGATAAACTCAATATTCATTTTCTGGCTCATCATGAGAAGATTTCTACTATCTTCAGCTGCATATGCAAGTTGAATAAGCATCATATCCTTTACTTCCTGATTGTTTATTTCCATCGCCTGAAGCAACTTCTGTTGACAACTATAAGCTGTTGCCAAGCGATCATTCTCCTGCCCCATTCTTACTTCCTCAACTGCTAGTTGAACTGCCTGTATCTGCTCAGCAATATGTATCATTTGAACTTGGAGTGAGAAACTTGTCATTGCCTGAGCCACTTCAGGAGACACATGTACTAATTTCAAGGGGATAGTTGTCACAATCTTTTTAGTTTCAGGATTAATAAGATTCGCCATTAGTGTTCCATCTTTTTTTGTCATCAGCTTTATTGCGCCTTTGGCAATCTGATGTTTCTGCTCGTCTGTCAGCACAGCCTGTAAAGCAACATCCGAAATAGAAGCCTTAACTGCATTAATGAAAGACGGTGTAGTATAAATTGCTTTTTCAATTTTAGAGTAAGCAGTCTTTGCTTTCTTAAGCAGTGGTTTTGCTAATTCGGGCAACTGCTCATAATGTTCACTTAAATCCTCTTTATATTCAGATCTATCAATTACTTCCACAGCTTCATGAGGAATAACAATTATTTTTTCATCCACTATAAATACTCCTTACAAGATATTTCTTTCATATATAATATAATTCTTGCAAATTATACCCACAAATCTAATGTATCAATTTACATGGGTTATTCATTTTCAAAACAAGCCGCTTTGCAGATTTAGTTAATTGATAAAGCTAAATAGCATTATAAATCCTTTAGTTTTTGAATGAGTTAGAACCCATCATTCAAACTTACCTATCCATATATAGTTTCTTTAAAAGCAAATATCCTTCTGGCCTGCTGTCAGACACACCAATAATATCGCCAAGCCATTCTCCGGGTTCCGTAACTCTTCCATATCCCATCAGTATTGGTAGCGGGTCTGAAAAGTCATTCTTTGTATTGTTCTGAAAAAGAATGTCCGTTTCATCAAGTGAGTAATATACCTTTTTCGTATGGTTGATAGTGTACTTATATCTTCGTCCAGATTTTAAGAATAGCCCTTCATAAGGATGTTCCAAGTCGATTCCATATTCATTATAGGGCTCCAGTCTTCCGAGCTCCAAATAATCTTCAATATAGTATCCTATTTCTTCACGAACATCTTCCTCGGCTTCCTTGAACAAGCAAGATGCATTTCGATATGTCTCTAAAATCATGTCGTATGCATCGCCTGGATATCCAAATTCTGCTGATTGTGCATAAAGGATTCGAATAGCCTCATTCGGAAAATGCTCTGTTACCCGCATCTCATCGCCAAACCATAGAACGCGATCACCCATCCACTCATTAGCTAGGAGTACATGAAGAGCATGTAAGGGAGCACTATCCTTATTTATTGACTCATGGAACTTGTTCCCATAGTCAAATCACGGGGAGTAATATACTCCTTCTTATCTATATTGACCCACTTGTAATATTCGCCCATAATTCACTCCTTTAGAATTTTTAATGCCGTTCAGCAGATTAAACCCAACTCAGCTTCTTAACATCCTTTAATATCATCGTTTCCCCAGTGAAGTCATTTTTTAATTCAACGTAATTTGCTTCTACATTAACATTATTATACCAATCACCGAGGCTGGCACTTTCGCCAGTATGTATGTTGATAAGCCTGCTAGTTATAGGATCCCAAGTGTGCGCCTCCACTGTTTCTGCAAGCAAATAGTACGCATCAAGAAAAATCAGATTCCTCCCATACATCCAAAACGGAAGCTTAATATCTAAGAGGGGCAATTCTGCGGAAAAGATTTCGTCGCCATGTGGAGGAACCGTCTCATAGTGAAACTCTATCTCACTACCATAGTACGCAATAGTCGCTCCTTCGCAGCCGATATTTTGAGGAATGCCTTCATTAGCTATGATAAATTCCATGGTGACTCCTTTACATGGTGCTTAGTACACGCTCACAAGTTCTTTCCAAAACTTAATGCTGCTCTCGGAATACTCACGCTCCATCGATTCTATAAACTCTTTTTCAGCGTTTTTCCAAACAGCATACTGAGCAGTGCCCATCGTTCTAACAAATTCTTCAAAATCGGAAACAATCGGCACTATCTCCTCATAACTCATGTCACTTGTGAATGCATATATCTCACCGGACTTACACTCTAGTAGAATAGTGTATGGGTCGCCGTTTGCAATAATTATTAAGTTCCTTTCACGAAGAACGGGATACTCATCATAATCAAGATTGCGGTTAATCAGCCAGCTTAGGCTCGTTTCATCGCCATATCCAAACTGGTAGCTGAGAACACCGAAATTCCCCCAATTGTAGCCTAAAATATACTCCGAAAATGTCGAATCTAAATACTCTATTCCAAGTTCGGATTTTAATTTCTCGATTTCAGACTGCGGAATTTCTTTTTTGCTAAGGACAATTCCGTCTGTTATTTCAGCATCGAGTCCCTTAGTTTCTTCCATTATTGAAGATATTATTTCATCGATTGTTAATAGTTGCATCTATAGTTCCTTCCTGTGCTTTATGACTTTATATCGCTATTTAGCCATTAACCTTGGCAACAACAATACCGTATTGAAGGTATTCAAATTGCCAAGAAGTTCCTTCAAATGTCTCCAATCTATATGTCTCGTAATTTTATAGTTCTAGTTTTATGCCTTTTTTTCGCAAGTTTTCTATACACTCCGCTAGATATTCATTATCATGCTCTTTGTAAATAGGGGTATCTATATTTCTTTCTTCAAGATCATTATATTGTTCCGACTTTTTTCCCCTGTAATTCTTATCTCTCCATTCTGCTGAAACCTTGTACCCTCTTTTTTCCATTTCATCCATAACTAATGAGTGATAACTAAATAAGTAATATGGAGAATATAAAAATACATAATCCACTATCTTATGCTTTTTACCCCATCCATTGCCCCTAAGTGCACAACATTCTCTGTGTTGACCAAGAAGCTGATTTTTAGGTAATAAATGAATAATTCGTTCATGCCATAGTCTCATCATGTTCTCCTGTTAATAAAGTAGATTTCTGCAAATACTTGTTTGGGTATTTCTTGAGTAAAATTTTGATATATTCAATTACTGATTGCTGATTGCTTTTCCCGTCCATATATTCTTCCAGTATGTTAAATAATCTTTGTTTTTCCATCTCAGTTGCCTGTTTTTTGAAGTATCCCCATAAGTGAAGGATGGCATTACTAAAATCTTTTTTACTCTCTTTCATGCACCTTACTTTTTGTATTCTTTCATTAATACATGCTATATCAACTTCTTTTTCTTTTAAATACTCTCTTATTTCTAAGTATTCTTTATGCGATTTGCTCAGCACATAATATTTGTTTTTTGCCCATATCATTTCGCATTCTTTTTTTATATTCTTGTTGCTCACTTTAACTTTTCCTTCAAGACATTCAAATCATCTATCTATGCAGCATGTTATATATTGCTCTTGTGCAGTATCTTGGGTAGTAGACTCGACTGTAGCTGTTGCCACCTCATAAATAGTAATAATCATAGAACCATCTGTCTCTATAAAGACAGGCTCTCATCCGTAGTACATCTTCGTGCATTTATAGTAGTTTCGAATAACGTTTCCAAGCTAGTCAACAAGGCAGATCTCACGTAATACTTTTTCAATCGGCGTGTTTTTTCACATTGGTTCAGAGCGACATATTAAAATTTATTTAAATGAAATCCACTCTGCTTTTGATAGGCAGGTTATGTGCTCTGTGTGAAAAACCCCTTCCAAAGCACATGGAACGTTTTCTTTTGTATGATGATAACGGAAGCCACATTTTTCCTGCACCCTTTTTGACTTTGTATTACCGCCCTTACCATGAACATATATAACAGCATTTTTCATTTAAATTTCCTTTACAACTTCTAATTTCCTATCACTACGAAATCGGGATAGGCTTATTTCAAGCTCTTTACGAATTCCATTATAATATTATTCACCATAGTAGGATTCCAAGTGTCTCCTCCACCGTTTCTGCAAGCAAATAATACGCATCAAGAAAAATCAGATTCCTCCCATACATCCAAAACAGAAGCTTAATATCTAAAAGTGGTAATTTTGTAGAAAACATTTCGTCGCCATGCGGAGGAACCGTCTCATAGTGAAAATCTATCTCACTACCATAGTACGCAACGGTCGCTCCTTCACAGTCGATATTTTAAGGAATGCCCTCCTCAGTTATTATAAACTCCATAGCGTCTCGTTATATTTCGTTTAGTACAGGCTCACCAGTTCTTTCCAAAACTTAAGGCTGCTCTCGGAATACTCACGCTCCATCAATTCTATAAACTCTTTTTCAGTATTTTTCCAAACAGCATACTGAGCAGTTCCCATCGTTCTAACAAATTCTTCAAAACCGGAAGCAATTGGCACTATCTCCTCATAACTCATGTCACTTGTTAATGCATATATCTCACCGGACTTACACTCTAGTAGAATAGTGTATGGGTCGCCGTTTGCAATAATTATTAGGTTCTTTTTGCGAAGAACGGGATACTCATCATAATCAAGATTGCGGTTAATCAGCCAGCTTAGGCTCGTCTCATCGCCATATCCAAACTGGTAGCTGAGAAAACCGAAATTCCCCCAATTGTAGCCTAAAATATAATCCGAAAATGCCGAATCTAAATACTCTATTCCAAGTTCGGATTTTAATTTCTCGATTTCGGACTGCGGAATTTCTTTTTTGCTAAGGACGATTCCGTCTGTTATTTCAGCATCAAGTCCATCTGTTTATTCCATTATCGAATATATTATTTCATCGATTGTTAATAGTTGCATCTGTGGTTCCTTCCTGTGCTTTTATGATCTTTTCCGTGTTCTCGCATTCCTATCGCCACGTTCATTAAAGGTGCAGTACTCGTATTTATATCAGCGAATCTAGTATAGTGATTGCTGACACTCATTCATATTGAGATTGCTACCTTTTCTTCATCATCCCCTCCGTAAAGGAAAACGTAATTAGACCAATATGGTAAATCAGCGTTGGTCGGTTCGTTAAGTAGTACCAATGAAGTATTTGTGTTACTTTTCATATGTTTCCTAGATTATATAATGGCCAGCATTTGACACGGGCTTTTTTATCGTTTTTGTGTGTTATTGACTGCATTTGGGTTGTATTTTTTCTGTTTAATAAAAGATAATCTTATAGTTTGTTTAATCACTACAGTATAAATACTAGTAAGTACATGTTGGCTCATTTAATATCTATTACTACGATATGTGTAAAATATTTTTAATACCACTATTCTTTTCAAATTTTAAAACATGATTAAGGCAGTTTAAATAAGCTTAAATCTAGGTTTCATATGCAGTTTTTGTGACTTATAATCCGTTGTCTTATATGACATTTATTTTACCATTATACACAAAGGAGATAAATACGTATGAATAACGACTATTTAAAACGCTTCGGCCAAAGGATCCGTGAGTTGCGCTTGGAAACAGGATTAAGTCAAGAGAAATTTGCGTTAACTATCGGAATGGATAGAACATACTTTTCATCTGTAGAATCTGGTAAAAGGAATATATCAATTTTGAACATAAAAAAGATAGCTGATGGTTTAGAAGTTCCCGTATATATACTGTTTGAAAACTTATAAAAGAAGAATTTTAACTAAAATAATATTCCTTAATAATTGCGCACGACAATCATCCTGGTTTAATTCAAATTTAGTAAGAAGTAAACGTAATAGTAGAGTCTAAAATTAGTTATAAGCTAATCTTCAAGGAATAACTACACGAGCAAGAATTAGAGTCGGAGTCAGGGTGCTGTAATAAATAGTTTCTTGATAAAGAGCCTAAAGATAGAGCCTGATAACCTGCTTTAAAATGAGCGGCTAAATGTAATTTTCCAAGCATAACCATCGCTATACAGCAACTTCCAAAATATGCTCTTTACAGCCTTGGACTGCTTGTAATCAGCCCAACTCTTTTCGAATTCAAGAGTGTATCTAATATATCCACTAAAAGTACGAAAACCTATCTTTATACATATATTACTAACTATCAAGATTGAAATCAGGTTGTGCCTCTCTACAATACGAAAGATGATTCTGCTATCGAATTTACATCTACTGAAATTAATGTGATTACTTTAACTAAATGCCTCGAAAAATGTCGATACGACTTCCTTATAAAGGTATCATATCAAGCTAAGAGCATAAAATGCGAATCAGTACAATATATTACGGAAGATATTAATTGCAAATAATGAATAAAAACGACTTAAGAGAGAATGCAGTAATCAGTGCGGCTTACATTGGCAAACTCGGCAAAGTGTAACATCATAACTTATACTCTTGTTAAAATATGTGAGACTATGGATTGTGGGTTGGAAGAAATAATGGAAACATTAAAGGATCAATATACTAAATTACAAATTATTCATTTAGAAAGGAACAATAAATTTGATAACATTTAGAATTCACGGCGATAATATTGTCGAATGTGAAAGAATTACCAATCTGATTATTAATACATCGAATCCAAGTAAAGTAGTTACATATCTACTTGCGCCATCAACAATAGCTATCGAACTACAAGCAACATATCTAGATATGCTGGTTGAATGGCAGTTCATTTTGCTACCTGGATTCAACAAAAATACTAAACGTAGATGGGAAGCTAATATCTTTGACACTCTTAAAGATGCCGGCAGCTATTTTGATGAAACCCCCGACGCTATTATCTCAAAAATCAATGATGATGGTACTGAATCTATTATTTTAGGAATTGAATTTTGTTCTGCTCTTCAAGCAGGAAATCAAGCATGGCAAAGAAGTGCTCGTGCGTTTTCAACTGGACGAGCTGGCTGTCCATATCTTTACATAGTAGATTTTGTAAAGTATGAATTAAATAATGAAACACGTGAAAGAAAAAATCTTCGTTTTCCTAATGCGGCCGTCCCTTATAGCTACTTAAACTATTCAAAAAACACTGGTAATTTTGTAGCTCAACTTTACACCAAATCAGAAGAATTTGATAAGACCAAAGACCCCTCTTTGACTGGATTTTCTGAAAATAATTTTTGCTCAGAAGACTTAGGTAATTATATTGTGAAACTATTATTAGGTATGAATACAACAAAAGAAGAAGCAAGTATTCTTCAAAAAAATATGAACGTTGTAAAATTCCTGGCAAATAAAGCTGATAGTGGTACTAACTTTACCGATAAAGAGTGGCAAGAAATATATAATCTTAAGGATGAAGATATCGTTGATTATGCTGTCAAGAAAAACCGATTCACTTTCCATAAGACTATTGCCGCAAAAAGTCATCATGGTCAATCTTCAAAGTCGTAAATTTAGTAGATAGTATGAGTGTTGGATTAGCATCTCGTGATCTTCCTTTTGGTATTATTCCTGCAGCATCCCGTTCTGCTTTTGCAAAACAATTGTCTCGCCTTTATCCATCAACGCCTAGTAAAACTATTCAGGATATCGCTTCCAAGGAAAAGCACTTGGTAATTGCTATTTTCAAAGGATTTAAACCTCGTGGTGATGACAACCGACCTGATAGAGGCTTATTACCTTTAGCATCAATGCTATCTGCGTCAGATGTTGATGTACTAACATTTATATATGGCCCAATTATTGAAGCCAATCTGAAGTTGCTAGATACTAAACCTCAAAAACTAGCAGACAAAAATGGATTGTGGCGTTCTATCTTGGCACTAAGTAATTTCGTTTTGCTCGATGTACCAGTATTAGGTTCAAAAAAATATGATGCCGAGAGAATATATAATACTTCCGCATTAAAAGATTATTATAATAATCTTAGAAATGGTAAAGCAGTTCAAGCGAAATCTGCTTTTTCTAATGTTTCCGTCAACTTTGGAGAAGATGATGTAGATACTAGTATCCACTATTTATTTACACATATCCTTGGCGATTTTTGCTTTGAAGGAATGTGTAACCCGCCAGGAGGTGATTGGAGTGGTTTTTCTGTCTTAGATAACGAATGTGAGAACAGGTGGATATCTCTTCCAAGAGTAAGTGACGTAGTTAATGGAAAACGTCCAGACCACATTTTAGAATTATTTGGCATCTTTGATAAACCACTATTACTATCCGTTGAATCAAAAGAAAAATCCTCTGATTTAGAAACAGATGTCGGAACAAAACTTGTAACATACATTAAAAAAATCATGAGCTATATTCCTAGTGCTAAAAGAAATATTACAGTTTCAAATTCAGAATGGGAATGGGGTGACAAACAAGTTAATTTTAACAACTTTGAAACAATATCTGCAGCAGCATATTTAAAAAAATGTGCTGAAAATTCATCTAAAGTATTTACTAAGAACTGTGAAATTCTCTTTGTTATGGAACCTATCATGACAAGAAAAAAAATAGGATGGGAAATAGAAATCATCCCATCCTCTAATCGAAGTAAACTATTAAAAGAGTTTATTATTGAAAAGCATAAACTTTCTGGTGATAAGCAGTTTGTTTTGAAATAGACTTAATAATTCAGATAAAGAGATTCGAGAACCATCTTGGTCTCTTTATCTATCACCTTCTTAAATGTTGAACTCCCTGATGGAATAAAAACATGTCTTTTATATAACTCTTTTGGAATGTCGACCGTGAAGTCTTCATCTCCCCTTTTGCCATCAAAAGAAAGCATATATTTAATACCTCTTTCATTCAAATTAGATAAGTATTCCAAGAATTTACCAAAATCAATAGTTCCAAAATATCTCCCTTTTGTGTGAAAATATGGAGGATCTAAATATATAAGATCTCCCTGTTTTGCAGTTGCAGTTGTAATAGAATATTCATCCGCAAAAAAGATTGTATTCTTTATACATTTTGACCAATCTAGTATGATTTCTCTCAAACTTTCTGGTTTGATTCCAGGTCTTGAATGATGTAACGAATTGTTGAAATCTCCCTTATCATTAAATCGTATTAATCCATTTACACACGTTCTCGAAAGGAACATTAAATCATAAGGAGATTTATTCTTATTAAACTCATCTCTGATTGCATAATATGCTTTATATCCTTCTTCTTGCAATCTTTTCCATCTTATTTCATATTCATCAGCCAATTTATCTGGGTTGTTTTTTATTTCATTCCACAAATCTATTAATGGAACACAAATATCACCACATACACTTTTATCTGGATTTATTGAGTATAACATTGAACCACCTCCAATAAACGGTTCAAAATATGTGTCGAATGATTCTGGAAGATATTTTTTTACTGCTTCCGATTGTGTTCGTTTACTTCCGCTCCACTTAATTACTGGTTTCATAATCGTTCTTCATTCCTTTATAAGCCGAAAAATATTCATCTGTTCTCCTGATTCAACTTCAGTATGTAGAAGTCTCTCTTCAGCAATTTTGCAATATTCTTCTTCCATTTCAAATCCTATATAATGTCTTCCTGTCATTTTTGCTGCAACACATTCGCTACCAGCACCCGCAAAAGGCGTTAACATAACATCGCCTTTTTTTGAAGCAAGCTTAATCATTCTTTTCAAAATTTTAATTGGCTTTTGAGTAGGATGCTTTCCGTATTTTAGTTCGTCCTTCTGTTTATTGTTCGATAAATCCCATACTGTTCGCATCTGCTTCCCAGGCTTTTTCATTTCATCTCCCGGAAAATCTCCATCTTTTGAATATTGATAATCAAAATAATAATTTCGCTTCCCCCCCCCTGAATGGGTCCATAATAGGGTTTCATGACTTGCAGTCAATCTTCTTCCCGTCAAGTTCGGGAACGCATTTTTCTTATACCATATAACTTCATTAATGATTTCAACGCCTAATAATTGACATGTGACATTAATAATTCCGATGTTATGATATGTTCCGAAAATCCACATAGAACCTGTTGGCTTTAATATTCTTTTTGCTTCTGAAAGCCATAAAAGTGAGAAGTTAAAGTAATCACTAAATGGCATAGCATCCCAATTTTCATTAGTAATATTCCAATTACCACCCATTCCTAACAAAGATACACTGTTATCCCATTTCCAATCACCACTTTTAGAAAGATTGTAAGGGGGATCGGCAATAATTATATCAACACAATTATCTGGCATTGCTTTCATTCCTTCTATACAATCTATATTTGCAATGTAATCAAAATGGATATTGACTTCAATTACATCTTCTTTTTTCTTTTTTGCCATTGTAGGTCCTCCAATTAAATATAATAGTGTGCTCTAATTTTAGTTGGCTTTTAGTTTAATTCTATAAAAATGTTGATTTTAATTTTATACCTTAAATTGTCAAGTCAAGTGCAACAATGTTGAATAATAAATCTCATAAGGACTTAGATAGCTGAGCATTTTTAAATCGTCTGTTTAATTCATCCACTTTGCTTTGTATATATTCATCGTTGTACTTTGAAAGATCAATTCCCCTTGGAAAGTATTCGCGAATTAAGCTGTTAGTATTTTCGTTTGTTCCACGTTGCCAGGGCTGATGTGGCTGTGGAAAGTAAAATCGCACATTGTTTGATGCTACCGAGGTTTCTACATGCTTTGTGAATTCCTTCCCACGATTTGGAGTAATGGAGAATAATGGCTGCTCTTTGATTCATTTAATCATAACCTCACTTTCAAGATACAGTTTTCTTTTCAGCCTTCATACATAGAAGAAATCGACTTTTTCGATCTGCAAGTGTAACGAGACAAGGACCATTTTTCTTTCCGGCAACAGTATCACCTTCCCAATCCCCAATACGTTACCGACTATCTGCCTCGGCAGGTCGCTCTGATAGATTGTTGCTAATAACTATTTTGCCACGTTTTTCAGTGTGTTCCTTAGTATGACGAGTTTTCCCTCTATGTCTGAGTTTCCGTATTGCACCTTGATTACCATTCGATTTGCGTTCGGCTTTTGTGTCAAACATTCTTGCATAGATAGCTCTATAAATTGTCGAATAACTAATGTTGAAACTCGAATGTTCTAGTTTTAGTCTCTCTGAAATCTGTTCCGATGACCATTGATGCTTAAGAAACTTTTCTTGAATATATTTAAAAATCATTGGCTTCGAGAGTTTATGCTTAAGGACGGCAGTTCTTTCTGCGAACTTCGTATCAGCTTGAGCCGAAATGGGAGAATGCTTACTATTCATAGTATTACGAGATAACTCACGAGAGATTGTTGACTTATCTCTTTCAATGCTATTAGTAATATATGTAATTGTACAATTCTGTGAATGGAGAAGTCGTATCTTTTCACGTTTCTCTGGAGAAATCTGTTTGTAATGACTCATTATTCCTCCTGGCATTTGGATGTCTTAGCAAACACCATTTTGCCGGAAGTAATGAGTCATTATTTATTTGTTGCACTTAGATTGCAAATTCAAGACATTTAAAATCAAAAACGTCTACCGTCCATCAATTGCACTTTTACCACTTTTTACACATTCATCTATTTCAGAGTGCTTGAATTTTCACTGTTTACCGACTCTATGAGCCGGTAACGATGAATCTTTTTTTATTCACCCTCTTAATGTAACTGTCTTTATTCCCAAATATTCTGCTGCTTCATCTATACTAATCCATTTATCATTGTACATAGGCTCCATATTAATCTCCTTCTATAAGCACATTAAAAACTATTATTTAGTATATATCACTTTAATTACATATATAATGCGTTTCATTATAATTGGTTATATTTAATTAATATTTAATGGATAATTGTAAAATGAACTTGAACAATTGAATGTAGAAAGACCCACGATAGATCTTTTGGTAGAATTGAATCACCACAAAACAAAATCTACCAACGGAGTCCAACATTGGTCATATCAATTCTACTACTATTAATACTAATCGGGAAAGAGGAAAACACTTGAATTTTGAAGATAGATGAAGCATCAAGGTGTTTCGCAAGCTGAAATATTCTATGCGCAGAATCGCCGATGAACTGAACTGTTCACCATCGACTATTATGTATGAGCTCAGAAGAGGCACAGGCGAACGTAATAGAGCTCGTGGGCGCTTTCCTGAATACTCTACCATACGTGGTCAGAGCCGATACGAAGCCAATCGCTCATGTTGCCATAAGCATACTCGTGTTACAGCGGATAACCCTTTTATTGTTTGGGCTCTCGGTATGATTCGCAACGAATAACGGTCTATTGATGCATGCGTAGGATATGCGCAGACACATAATCTGTTTCCTGACGAAGATATTATCTGTACAAAGACTTTCTACAACGTAGTTTGGAACGGAACCATATCACTTACGCCATTTGACCTTCCTGAAGCATTAAAGCGCAGATTCAAGAAGGCTAGAGTCCGTAAAAATAAGCGTATCTTCGGGCGTAGTATAGATGAACGGACTTATGTTGCTACATCGTGAGAAGAAATTGGTCACTGGGAAATCGACACAGTCGTCGAAAAGAAGTTCGGTAGCGAATCTGTAGTCCTTACCATCGTCGAAAAGGTCACAGACTTCTGTATAGCGATGAAGATTCCCGGTAAAGATCCTTTATCCGTTATGACGGCAATGGAAGTCCTGAGAGATGAATATGGAAAAATATTTTCCTCTGTATTCAAGACCATTACAGCTGATAACAGAACAGAATTCTCCGAGCTCAGCAACCTTGAAAAGTATGGGGTTCTTGTGTATTTTGCACATCATTATTCATCTTGGGAACTTGCTCAAAATGAAAGGCATAACCGCATTTTCAGACGCTTTGTACCTAAGGGAATATCTATTGATAGATATACTGCCAGGCAGATCCTCGAATATGCTGACAGCATGAACTCTCTTCCTCGTAAGATACTTGGGTATATAACACCGGAAGAACAGTTTGAAGCTTTTCTCGATCAATTGTATTCAGTTATCAAGGTTCAAAATGTTAGTTATTGTTCAATTTGCAATTTATGTTTACAGTAACTCTCTATTATTCTTTTATATGTGTCTTCGCTGAAATATAGCCGTGTAATATACAATCTATACCTTTTAAAAATTGGATCGTTTAAAAAAACTTTTTCCATTGCACGATATGGACTTATTTCATAATTATTGTTCTTTCTAAGAAAATCGATAAATGTACTTGCTCTTTTATTTATAAATAATTCAGGAGACACCATACCTATTATGAAATACTTCTCGTTTATAGTATCAAAAATAATGAATCACAGGCGGATTAGCAGTAATAAAATTATATAATTTTTATATTATTCAAAATGTATATCCCCTCTCTTTTAACAAATGGATAAGAAATATTTGTTAATAAAATTGGGACTACCTTTTATATTCTTTATATTGCAATTTATATCTTTAAGCTTTGAATTGATGCTTTTTCTTACCATTTTCATCTTTGGTAAAAATATTTTTAAATTACGTTTAAATTTATCAATATAATAGTCTAGTTCCTGAATATTGCGACAATATCCTCGCACATTATCATGCTGGAATTGAGTTTTGCACTCGAAGATAAACAACGTATTATCTATATGTAGTATAATATCTAATTCATAACTCTCGCCATTACTACTCGTTTTGACATTATGGATAGCACTATGATTGTATTTTTAATAATAAATTATGTATGTAATCTTCAAATTTTTGAACCTTTTTTTCGATATTTCATTATTATTAGTACAAAGAACCATTAGACTTTTTTTAGTGGTTCGATCATTTTTATTATTGATGGAATTAAAATTATAAAATTTTTTGTATTCAATTAAAAAAATGATGAGAATAAGTCATTTTTGCTTTTTACCAAATACCAGATGATTAAAAAAATAGCATTTATTTCGCATGCACTAAATTTGTTTTTGTAATAAATCATTTTTTTAATTTCTCTATCTCTATTCTTAGTACGTTTTTTTCATTTATAGCTAATTTATAGAAGTAAGTGTAAATAAGAACCCATCTTTCCAGTTTTATGCCTAGGTATTCTTCATTTAAGTCATCACTATAAAAAGAATTCTTTTAATTTTTTTCTCTAAAGGAATTTGAATATTTGACTATCTCAGTTTCACTATCAGAATCTTTCAAAGTTTTAGCGCTATTTAAATTATAATATTCTAAAAATGATAATATTCTATCAGTAATTATTCCATAGTTTTCACTAATATATAATTTATTAAATAATCTAGTATTTACTTTCACATCTCCGAACATCCAATTACCAATTATATCATTTACTATATTGAGCAACTGAATCAAAACTAGTATGTCATTTGCTTCTTTATCATCAACATTTTTGATAGTAGTTCAACTTACTAATTATAGATTCATCTCTAAGCAATGTTCCAAGTCCTAAAATTATATTTTCGCTAGAAACTAGGTATTGTTGTTTCTCATCCACAGATGAAGTTTCATTTAATTTGTCTAAATTTATAGATATCTGATCATTACACCTTTCCACTAAATTTAAATATGAGCCCTTCATCAGTTTAAATTTTTAATATATCATTTTTTTATTTGTTCTCTTTTTTTATTTAGCCTATCACCCTCTTTATATAGTCGTCTAAATTTTTTTATAACTATTACTTGAAAGATTATCTTTAACCCAACTTTTTTTATTATATGTCTAGTATCATTACTAAATAGTGTTTCATTTCTATCTGTAACAAAAAAAGCCAGAGTATTTCAAAACTCTTAGTATTTCTTCTTCATTTTTTTGTTTTTGTTAATATAATTCAAATAGTCTAAAGGATTATTTTTTTATATTCCTTTCAATTGAATTTATTCTCATATCATTGTATTTTTTTACTCATATAAGCCCCAATATTATTTTGACAACTTTTACCAATTCCAATGTCTTAAGTATTTTCAAAGCACAATTATTGATTTTGCAATATAGAAATTTTACATCTATACAATAAACTACACCTGCCCATTTTCATTTTATAAACTCAACCACGCTACAATCTCGACATAAAATTTCTAACAAGAGAAAGGCTGAGTCAATAATTTCTACATCACCACCTAGATTTCTTCTATTTCAAACCTTTTATATGGTTTTAAAGATTTATTTTGTCAATAGTCCTACCGTCTCAACATGTGTTGTCGCCACAAACATATCCACCGGTGTCGCCTCCACGAACTCGTAACCGAGTCCTCCAAGCACCTTGATATCGCGAGCCAGTGTTCCTGGGTCGCAGGACACGTACACTATCTTGTCCACGTCACAGCTTGCGACTGCTCGGAGAAGTGCCTCATCACAGCCTGCGCGCGGAGGGTCGAGGATGGCAATCTTTGGGGCATTTCATCTATGTAGTCGACGAAAAGCTTATCTTCCTTGTCGAGGAGTCTCGGCATCACCTGTTCGGCGCGGCCTGTGTAGTAGCGCGCATTTACAATTCCGTTGATTACGGCGTTGCGGTTTGCGTCGATAACGGCGTTCTTTACAGACTCGATTCCGATAATCATGCCAGCATCGGCCGCCATGCTGAGCCCGATGGTTCCGATGCCGCAGTAGAGGTCGAAGACGGTTTCGCCGCCCTTGAGACAGGCGTATTCCCTGACCTTGGCGTAGAGCCTGCTCATCTGCTTCGTGTTGACCTGGTAGAATGCCGGTGCGGAAATCTCGAATTTCATGCCGTCATCTGTGATGTCGGTGATTGTGTTTGAGCCAGCCACCACCTCGTAAGCGGCTGCGGGTTCGCGGAGGTCTTTTGCCTTGTTCACTTCGATAACCACGCTCTGTAGGAAGTACGGCTCCTCATCGGTCGAAACTGCGTCGATTGCGTCGCTGATGGTGTAGATGACCTTCTCGGCGTGTGACAGCTGCTTGGATGTGCCTGTAAATATGAGCATCATCTCGCCCGTGCCCTCACATACCTTGATAGTAAATCCCCTTAAAAATCCTTTGCCGTGCCTCGCATCGTATACGGTTAGTAGCTTGTCTTTCAGGATTTTGCGGACTGCATTGGCTGCTGCCATAGTTGCACGTTTCTGGAGGAGGCAGTCGGTGCAGTCGACTATTTTGTTGCTACCGCGCTTGTTGAAGCCGACGAGCGGGCCAGCGCTCGTCATCGCTACTGCGAATTCAGCCTTGTTGCGGTATCTGAGCATCGATTCAGATGACTCGATGTCAGCACCGCCAGCACTCTCAATCTGCTCAGGTTTCCCAGTCTCCTCAAACTCCTCAGTTTCCTCGCTCTTCTCAGGTCGCCCGATCTGCCCAGCCTGCCCTCCGTCGGCTCCGATTCTATCTGCGGCGCCCAGAACTTCCCTGACAGTTGGCTCCTCAAGGGCGCCTATACGCTCGAGCTTAGTGATTATGTTTTTGCGTTTGATGCGGAGCTGCTCCTCATAGCTAAGCTCGAGCATCGAGCAGCCGCCGCAGTCCTTATAGTATGGGCACGGCGGCTGTACTCTGGCTGCAGAAGCCTCAAGAAGCGTGATTGTCTCTGCAAATGCGTAGCGCTTCTTGAGCCTCGTGATACGGGCACTAACCTTATCACCTGGAACGGCGCCCGCCACAAAAATAGCAAGGCCAGACAACCTGCCCAGTCCCTTGCCATCATCAGTCATATCTGTAATTTCGAGCTCTACGATCTGCCCTTCATTAACTACAAGAGTAGCAGTCTTATCAATATTATCGCTCATTTTCACCTCGGAATTATTTTATAATTTTATCTTTGCTTGGTATTGATTTTAAAGATTTGGCTTGAAAATTCCAAGCCAAATTTTTATAAAATGATTTGCTTCTAGTCCTTTTATTTGGATAATCCATCCCTAAATTTTTATGAAATGACTTGCTTCCAGACTTCAAACCTACTAGAAGCTTGTCCTAAAAAGACCTTTTATTAAGGGGTTGTATTCAGCTATCACACATGCTAATATCCCACCTTCATTATCTGCAGACCTTGATTTCTCAAATCCCAACTGCTAAAATCCACCAATTATATATGAGTTAGGACTTGATTTATTCTTCCAACCGATAAAATCTTTCAAATTTTCAGATATTACGCTCTCGATTCGCAATCTCCCACCTTCACAGTCCGCAATTATGACATTTGCAACTTCTTAAACCCAACATTAACCACATTCAGCAAACCAAGTCATTTATATTATTAAGTCTTACCTCTCCAGCCCCTCCGCTATCTCCTTCAGCTTAGCGAAGCGCTTGCTCACACCCGGTTTCTTGATTGGCGGGCTCAGAGCCTCGCCTATCTCCGATAGGCTGGCACCTGGGAGCTCAAGCCTGAGCTCTGCAGTATCGCGAAGTACAGGTTCGAGGTTTTCGAGGCCGAGCCTCTCCTTGATGATTTCTATATGGCGGATCTGCTGTTCGGCGGCGGTCAGGGTTCGGTCTACATTTGCGTTGTCACAGTTCGAGATCCTGTTTACTTCGCGCCTGAGCCCTCTGCCGATTCTGATATTCTCGAATTCAAGCATTGCCTCATTAGCACCCATGATTCCAAGCATATCGCTGATGTATTCAGCGCGCTTCATGTATACTATATGCTCCTCTCCGCGCTCGATTAGACCAGCTGACAAGTCGACGAAGCTACCGATCAGCTTCCTTAGGTCATGTGCGACATGCTCGCTATTAAGCACGAATTCCAGATGATAGCTCTTCTTGGGGTCGGACATGGTGCCGACACCGAGAAATAGCCCTCTCAGATATGCCTTCTTGCAGCATTTGCTCCTGACAATTGGCTGATATATGCCGTCACTAAGAAACTCATCACCTTCTCGGATGAGCATCATGCCAGTCTCGCGTAGTATCTGTGAGCTCTTCTCATCTGGCCTGATTACCAGAGAGTATCTGTATCTATAGTTACCTCGTGATTTCCCAGGCATCTGTGAATTTCCGACTTCGATACCAGCGTTGCTGCCGAAGTATTCCTTGATCAAGGTCTTATAGTGCCTTGCAATCGCTGGATTCTCTGTCGATGCTACTATTGTAAATTTTCCGCCGCCAGCAAGTCTGAGGCTGCCTGCAACTCTCAGAAATCCCGTGATTTCCGCAAGCATGCAGCATTTCTTGCTCGGCATGACGCGCGCTAGTTCGCCCTTAGTCTGTGATGAGAAAGACATCTTCTGTATGACTCCCTTCAAGTTATAATTTGTATCGCTTGATTAACGCATAAGGACTAGCGCTTATTTAGCTGTCTACCGCTTATTTATAGACTTTTATAGATATCTTTTGCTTATTTGTAGCTATCTAATGCTATATGATGCTTGTTTGCTATCTTTCGCTTATCTATAGTCTATCTATTTCTTGCTAATTCCCTTTGCGATGAAATCAAGGTCTCTATGTGTCACCGTCACTCTGTATCCATCCTCGTGGAAGAGCTCAGCCATCTTGTTGGCGATTGCCACTGATCTGTGGTGACCGCCGGTGCATCCAAATGCTATATTGAGATGATATTTGCCCTCGTGGATGTAACCAGGAATCAGATCCTTGAGCAGTGCGTGGTACTTGTCTACGAATTCATTCGCTAGGTCTGACTTGAACACGTAGTTTACAATCTTCTTGTTGTTGCCGGTGAGCTTCTTGAGACTCTTCACGTAGTATGGATTAGGGATGAACCTGACATCCACCATGATGTCTGATTCACTTGGAATTCCATGCTTAAGCCAAACGAAGTCACGTTTACGCTAAACTGATTTCCTTCCTTACCGAGGAATATTCTCCTCATCGCTAGATTGAAATCAGCAACCTTCATGGTGCTGGTATCGATGATGAAATCTGCTTTCTTGCGCACACTCTCAAGCCTTGCACGCTCCTCTTCGATTACCGCCTGTGTAACCTTTCCACTTGCAAGCGGATGGTGCCTTCTCGTCTCGTTAAATCTCCTGACTAGCGTTGGCGTCGAAGCATCCACGAAGAATACCTCGCTCTCAATCTCCTCACTACTCTTGAGCTGGTCGATTACCTCGACTAAGTCAGAGAAAAACTCACCGCCACGGACATCGGCAACGAACGCAATCTTGTCCATGCCATTCGTCATCGAAAGTTCCACGAAATTCATTACCAGCTTAGGTGGCATATTATCTATACAGTAGTATCCCTGATCCTCCAGCCAATCTGCGGCCTTCGTCTTGCCTGCACCTGACATACCTGTGACTATGACAATCTTCATCTCTTACCTCTTCTCAATATTGATGATTCTCTCTAGGTCAAGCCCCGCTTCCAGTGCTCTCTCTCTACGCCAGCAATATAATTACCAACTTTATCCGGCACATGCGCATCGCTGCTTATGGCAAATTTCACATCGTAATTCGCCGCTATTTCGATTTCTTCCTTAGTTAGGTGTGTATGGCGTGTGCTGATTTCCATAAGTGTGTTCGTCTCTTCGCACGCCTTGCAGAGCTCCTTCATGTCGAACGGGCCCTTGTCACCAGGGTGAGTTAGGAGAAATATATCGTTCTCATACAGCGCCCTTAGAGCCATCTCTGTGTTCTTGTTTCTGAGCTGCTCTCTGCTTCCAGACGGCAGTCCTGCGTGCCAGCATATGTAATTAGCTGTCATATAGCCATGCGGAAGTCCGTAGTGGTATCCAGCGTTGACGATATCGAATTTACCTAGATTCTCCTTCTTGATATCTAGTCCATTAGGAGTATTGATGATATTAGCTTCTACTCCGAGCAGGACTTTGACATTTGGAAACTCTCTCATAGCCTCTTCGATATCCGCTCTCATAGCTGCCAGCTTACCCATCTTGAGCCCGTAGAACTTGTGTCCCGGTCCGTGATCTGTTATCGCCAGCTCGCTCAGTCCCTTAGCTGAGGCTGCAGCGACATTTTCAAGAACAGTTCCCTTGCCGTGTGCATACCCCCTACCGTGCGAATACCTCGTGTGAGTATGGTGGTCCGCCGTCAATTTATATAGCTTCTTAATGTTATTTTCCATCAGCTTATCGCTTCCTTTTTCCCAATATTTAAGTATTTTTTTGTAATTTAAGTCATTAATAATCGCTATTACCAAAACAAGAATTATTCTAAAACTAATTGCGCGTCATTAAAAAGCTCTATTAAAGACTATTATCTTTTTTTCTATTTTCAGATGATTATATTCAACTGTCCTCCTTAAGTCTAAATCATATAGCAGTTTTAAATCTTTGTGAATATTCTTGTATATATCAGATTTGAAATCTATTTTTGAAGTCTCCAAAGCTCTTATACCCCTGTATGCTTCTTTTCTGATTTTCTTGCATATATTAGAAAATCCTCTTTTCTCTATTGCTTTATTTAGACCTTTTTAGTTTCTTTAATATTTCATAAATTGATTTCTGTAATTGCATTCGCGATTCAAAATCAATTAAGCAAAAGCATAATTCATCATTTAAGTAATATAATACGCTTATAATCTCCTTATACTCTTCTTCATTATAACTTATATCAAATTCCCCCCTATGTGCGTATCTATGTCTTGCTTCTATTAGGTTGTCAAATGTTTTTACACAATCATCGTATTTAAATTTTTTTATAAATAATTCTAAATTATCCGATCGAGGAGTGTATGATTTCACAGCCTTCTCAATTTCCTTAATCTTTGTACCCGGAACAAAGCTTTTTTGAGGTAGTTTTTTCTCAATAAATTTTTGTATTACATCCGTATTGTCTGCTCCTAAAATAGAGTAAATATACGTCTTAACCAAATTTTCCGCAAAGGTATATATCTCTATTATGCTTGATGGTCTATATAATTTATAAGCATATTCTATTATTTTTAAAATCAAGATTAATTTTTTTGCAGAAAAACGCTCTATGTGCTTTTACGATTATCTGATAAGCTACCTTCTATTTCAAAAAGCATTTCTATATGTTTTTGTATATCATCAAGTTCACTATGAAAAGACTCTACATCAAACTCTGAGAATTTACCTTTCACTTTATTCTCCTCTAATTATATCTTTGCATATTGAAAATCTTTTTCTTCATCGATTCAATGGTTCCTGTACTGTAAGAAAACGGATTATTTTTACCAGAAATTGAATCATTATAAATTATTTTCATAATTTCTTTATATCTATGTTCTTCAATTTTATATCCACTATTTTTGTTCTTTTGTTCTACAACGGCTCCAACTAGCGATTCTAAGATACTTGTGTTCATAAGCCCTTCGTATTCATCCTCTGAATTAACACGTCTAAAAATATTGTTATAACCAAACTTAGCAACTAGTTCTTTTACTGCTTCAAAAATATATTCTACTACTTTATCATCAAGTATCTCTTCCTTGTTTTTTTCACAATACTCATTTAGAATGTTCTCCAAACCATTTTGAGATGGTATAAATCTATCATTTGCAACCTCTGAGATTGTCAAAATTCGTAAAAAAGCTTCAACATTGAGATCTTTTTTTAATTGGCTAGTAGAAAACAATTTTATGAATTCTGGATTATTTGCTTCCTTATATAGCCCTCCTATGAATGTTCCATAAGCTAAAGCTTTTCGTATTTGCATACTACTAAGTTTTTCAGACCCTGTATTTATTCTCTCAAATATAAGATACTTAGACGTATAATTATCTGGATTTAGCTGTTTAAACTCAATTAGCGGAATAGTGCTCCTTTTTATAATACGTTTTTGATCATCATTTAAATCATCAAATGCCTTTCCTCTAATTGAAGGTATGACTAGATTTTTTGATAACTTAGACTTTATATGTTTTTTACCAATCTTATCACCTGCCCATGGCTTGCCTTTTACATAGTTAAACAATGTATTTAACCTTTGATACCCATCAATTATTTCGTATACATTGTTATCTACTTCTAATAAAAAAAGTGGGGGGATTGGTAATCCCATTACAATTGATTCGATTAATCTTGAACTTCTATATGAGTCCCACACTAGTGGTCTTTGCATGTCTGGAACTTTAATTTCTTCATTATCGTACATATCTATTAATTCGCCAAAAGATCGATTACTTACCCAATGTTTAATAACAAATTTTGAATTGTCATCTTTTTTTAAGTTTTCATCATAAAAATCATCAGCTGAATCAAATATATTCCTTATTTGTTCTTCAGTCTCATAATTTACTTTTATATTCTTAGAATTCAACTTAGATAAAAGTTCATCCTCATTTACTGCTTCAATTTCAAAATCATTATTAGTGATTGGTACTGTATCTATTTGTATAAGTTCACCATTCTCTTCATAATAATATATTTTCATAGATTTCATATTTACTCCTATTAAACAACCAAAGGTATTTACAAATAATTTATAAAGCAATTAAACCAATACATCTATTTAATCATCACTAGTATCAATCTCAACAGTGTGATTTGGATTTACAGATTTACATGGATTCATAAATTGACATTCTATTCCGCATCGATAATTCTCACCTCAGGCTCGAGCTTAATCCCCGAATTCTGCTCGACTTCCTGAGCCACTATATTGATAAGTTCTCTCACGTCCTTAGAGGTAGCGCCCCCTATATTGATAACGAATCCCGAATGCTTCTCAGATACCTGCGCACCTCCGACTGTCCTGCCCTTTAGTCCAGCCTCCTCGATTAGAGCTGCCGCATATCCGCCTACAGGTCTCTTGAATGTACTGCCTGCACTTGGGAAGTTCACCGGCTGCTTCGTTCTGCGCTTCTCAGCTAGCTCGTTCATTCTCTCTGTGATAGCTTCTTTATCATCCCTCTGCAATCTGACCCTTGCATAAATTGCAATATCATCATTATGCTGCAGTACACTATCCCTATATGAGAACTCCATCTCTTCTCCAGACAGTTCATATACCGAGCTTCCGTCAGATTTCATTAGAGTTACGCTTACGACTACGTCCTTCATCTCTCCGCCGTATGCGCCAGCATTCATGAAAAGTGCTCCGCCAAATGTTCCCGGGATTCCCGATGCGAACTCGAGTCCCGCTAGGCTGTTATCTCTCGCAAAGTTAGCTGTGCTAGATAGCATGCGAGCTGCCCCGACTCTTATTTCATTATCTTCAGCTTCGAGCAACTCTATATTTTCAAAGCTTCCCCCGAGCTTTACTATTACTCCACGGTATCCTTCATCTGCAAAGAGCAGATCGGATCCATTTCCTATTAACATATATCTCACATCTTCACTATGAAGTAAGCTTAGGATGTTGCTGAGCTCCTCTTCATTACAGACGGTCACAACTACATCAGCTGGACCCCCGATGCGAAACGACGTGTGTTTGCTCATAGGCTCAGATACTCTGACCTGAGCTGCAGGAACGATTTCGTTAATTTTATTTATTAGCTTTGTGTTTGGCATATTCATCTCCAAATAATTCTCTCTCTTCTATCCCGAACTTGGCGTAATCCGTGTACGACCTGATATCGACCTCCTTGCTTCGCTTTCTAAGCTTGTTGTTAGTTAGCTTGCCTGCATATCTGTAGAAGACTGCAAATACCGGAACTCCCAGCGCCATGCCAAGGAATCCGAATAGTCCTCCTCCGATAAGTACAGCGATAAGAACCCAGAAGCTGCTTATTCCAATAGCGCTGCCGACAATCTTAGGCCCGATTACATTACCATCAATCTGCTGAATCACCAGAATCATGATTATAAAGTAGCCTGCCTTCACAGGGTCTTCTAGCATGAGTAGACATATCGATGGAATTGCACCTAGGAATGGTCCGAAGAACGGAATTACGTTAGTTACACCGACAATTACCGCAATTAGTAGGGCAAGTGGCATATTGAAAACAAGCATGCAAATATAGGTGAGAATTCCGATTATTATAGCATCAAGAATTCTTCCTACTATGAATCCGATAAATGTCTCGTTTATGATCTTTGAAAACTCATAGAGGTTTCTCGACTTCTGCTCGGAGCATGTCGCTGCAACGATTTTACGAGTATTTGCAAATATTGTCTCTTTATAATTTAGCAGATAGATTGAGATGAGTATTCCGACGAAGAGATTTGCACTGCCGCGCACGACGCTGATGATCTGGGCCGAAACTACATTGGCTAGATTCTGGAAGTTATCCTTAAGGAGGTTGTCTCTTATCCAGTCGATAATTTCGCTAGTTCCTGCGTTTGCAGCTTCGTTTATCCACTTAACAATCTGTGGAAAGTTCTGCAGGTGGTGCTCCGACCATGACGAGAAGTATGCAAGTCTCTGTGGCATAGTATTCATGAGGTTAACTATGCTCATGACAATCTGTGGCACCACAAAATATCCGATAAGTGCAAAGAACGCTACGATTATCAGTATAGAAATTGCACTCGCACTAATCTTGGCAATTGCGAGATTCCTCTTCATGCGAGTAGTAGCATCCTCCTGAGGCATGTTTCGTCCGCCAGCAAACTTCATGCAAACTGGCCCTTTGCAGTCCTCCGAAGAGCGATTGCTGCTATCCCTAAGCTTCGTATAAATAGCCTTAACCAGTTTATTGTATATAGGGCATAGTAGGAACGCTATGAACACACCGATATACACCCTAGGCATAAGTGTCTTATTAATAGTCGCTAGGCCGTCGGTAAACTTCGTCTTATTAAGCACATTTGACAGCATAATAAGCACGGAGCCACTGATGATAAAAAGCGAGCGACGCTTTGATATATGGACTTTTTACAAATTTTTCTTAGCAAAATTACACCTCTCTATCTGCACACACTCATACATAATTATATTACTATAAAATGCGTGTCTTTTGTGGCTATCTTTGTGAAAATACACGGGAATTCACCATATACTTTAGACTGTCGATATTTCAGATTTCTATTTGAAGAACTTCGTCCACACTGCTATGATAATAATGTATATTTTATTTTGATTTTTAGTCTGGAGGTGTCACAAGATGAGACTAGACGCAGCAGGTAAGGCATGCCCTATTCCTGTAATTATGGCAAAAAAAGAATTAGACAATGGTACACAGGGACTCGAAATTATCGTCGATGGTCAGACACAGATCGATAACCTAGAGAGACTCGCTAACGCATACGGCAGACCTATTAGCTCAGCTCCAGAGGGAGATAAGTTCCTCGTAAGCTTCGCTGATGGAGATGGAAAGGTTCCTGAGAGTGCACGCAGCTTCTCAGCTGATAGCTACGCAGTATTTTTCAATAAGGCTTCCGTTGGAACTGGAGATGCAGAGCTCGGACTCAACCTCGCTAAGATGGCTATATTCACTCTATCTGAAGGAGAAAATGTACCTTCTTACATCCTATTCATGAACGAAGGTGTTAAGCTAACCACTGGCATCGAAGAGCAGATTGTCGACAATCTAAATACTCTAATCGAGAAGGGAACTAAGGTTCTCGTATGCGGAACTTGCCTCAACTTCTACGGAGTTAAGGACGACTGCAAGGTTGGAACTGTGAGCAACATGTTCGATATCCTCGGAGCTATGCAGGAAGTATCCAAGGTTATCACTCTATAAGGGTGGAGCAGATATTTTATGACTGAAGAGTATTATCTATACACATTCGAGTCGACTCACGGCGCTATAGCTACTGAAAAGCTTCTAAAGCCTCTCGGCTGCACCATCATGCCCGTTCCTCGTCATATCTCGACGAGCTGCGGTATATCGGTGAGAGTTGATGTAGATAAGTTCGGTAGCTCCAAGGAAATTTTCCTCGGTAGCACCGACCTGTCACCTGATGAATACCACGTGTACCACATCACTAACGATAAAGCGGACAAGGAACACGGCTTCAAATTTGAGCAGGTTGTGCTGTAGGATACGCCGTAGATTGAACTGGGATTAAAGAGAATTAAGAGATTAAGCGAGACATAACGCTAACAAAGTAAAAGCGAGGTAAGGTTAACCCTTACCTCGCTTTTGTCTTTCTAATAATTATGTGGGTATTTTTGAGAAAGGAATTCCTATGCCCTTCTAGACTTTCTTCTGATGATGATCACCATCAGCGCTAGAATCGATGATAGCAGTACGACTCCATACACTAGTGGATACATAGTATCTCCAGTCTTAGGCCCATGCTTCTTAACTACCTTAGGAGCTGGATCATTGACCCTAGTGTTGGTTATCACCATTCCATCATCCATGTTGCCAGAGTACTCTACATTGTACTTCTGAACCTCATCCTCAGTGACAGTGTATTTGATTTCCTTGCCGTTCTTATTGACTGGCAGATTTTCAAAATCAACTGACCACTTTCCATCTGAGTCAGAGCTAACCGTCTTGGCATCTACCTCATTTCCATCCGCCTTTAGACGAACTGTAATCGAGGCTGGACGGTTAGCTACGGTGTCATTTTTCCAATTCTTAGTCACCTTGACTGTTCTGGTGTATGGTACGTGCTTATTAGTGAAATCATAACCGTTTTGATCCGCTGTGTACTTCTCTACTGGCACTTCCTTAACGGTGTAGTTTATCACTGCAGCATCCTCGTCGTATGTGTCGAGTCCGCTGAACTCGTAATGCCAGTGGTTTGCTTTTGTAGCCTTTGTAGTCTTGCCTGTATCAACACCATTCGCAAACAGCTTAAAGGTCACTTCGCTAGGCCTTACTCCGTCCTGATCATCAGCGTCATCCCAGTGCTTGTCACCGGACATTGAACGCTCTACGTTGTTGAACGTATTTATAATCTTATTGCCATCATAGTGCACGGTAAAGTGCCTGTTGTTGATGTCAAGAGTTGCACCTTCCGCAAGCGGGTTCCCGTCAGCATCTAGCTCTTTGAAGGTATAGACATTTTTTGCCCCTGTCACCGTATCCGAATCGAGGAGTCCTGCAAATGTCGCCTTGAAATTGTTGCTGCTCGACAGAGTAGCTGTTCTATTTGTAGCAGTTCCGTTTTTATACAGCTTCACCACTACCGAATGTGTATCCTTGTAATTCTGCGATACACCGCTCCACTGCTTCGTTACCGTAACACTGCGAGTTGCCGGAATCATAGGTGTCCACGGCATGGATTTTTTATTAGTGATGGTGTATCCACGAGTCACATCACTAGTCGTAGTCGCAGTGTACCTATAAGCGCCATAATCAATCTTAGACTGCGCGTTAAGACCATGCTCCTGAACTGTATATGTGTAGTTATGACCTGTTGCGATATCGAACGACACTAGGTTGCTGAACGTATAAGTCCAGTTATCAGCAGCCTTAACATCCTTGGTATCTATGACTACGCCGTCGCGAAGCAAATCAACCTTGACGCTGTTAACAGGTGCTGTATCTGTTGCCCCTGTGTGGTCTGTCCACTTTTTAGTGACTTTAACATTCTTATATGGCACAAATCTCCAGTTTCCATACACAGTCTCGTTCTTGCGAACATTGACCGAGCTAATAGTGGTCGTATCGGAAGCTGATTTCTTCCAGCCTTCGAATTTCCATTCACCCTGTACGCCTGCACTTGTAGCATGCGTGCTCGATGATAGTGGAGCAGCTAATGTCTGGTTGTGGTCATATTCAATGCCTATTACTGTAGCTGGCACTGCATTATCAGTTGGCAGACCGTAAGTAGGATCACCTGTCACTACGTAATTTAAATCGTACTGACGGATAGCCTTGTGATAGGTAGTCTCACTCTTTACATTCATCGATACGCCGTCAGCGCTTGTAATCTTAGCCGTATTTTTGAACACAGTGGTCTTAACTGTCTTATCCGTTAGCTTGGTTGGGATAGTTATCGACATATCACTGTCTTTTGGCAGAGTTACGTTGAACTTCAGCTTCTGTCCATCTGTTGTGAGTCCAACACCAGTCGCATCTCTGAGAAGCACATTATTGAACCCTAACTCAGTTGAGTTGATGCGGATATTGTCTTTATCAACTGTCAGTCCATCAGGTATAACATCCTCAACGTTTATATCTCTGGTTGCTAGTAGATCATTCTTGTTCTTAATCTTGAGAGTATACGTGATAGGCGTATCCTTTTCATTGGTAATCTCAGTTGGCACAGCCTCTGTACCAGTAGCTGGGTTCGACTCCTTATGTAGCTCTAATTCAGGATTATGAAGTGTAATCTCCGAGTGAGCCTTGTACTTTAATAGCCTGTCGCTTGGTCCTGCCGAGTCACCAGCAAAGTTACGCGCATTGGCTACTGTTTCATTTACCGCCTTCTTGCCTGCAAGATTTATCCTGTGGCGCGTTCATATATACATAGAAGCTGAGGCTATTACCCTGGTCTAGTATAAAATCATTGCCCTTATTCGTCTTGCGGACATCTACGGCTATCGCCTTTATATCCTTCTTATTGGCAGGCATAGTTGTAGACCAGATGGAGTGATCATCTACGTCAAATGTGCTGGCACCGTTGTCGCATAGTACACGACTGGCTTTGCATACTCACCTTGGCGGCCGTAAGCAGATCTATTAGACATAGAACGAACATCTACTCTGTCCAGTGTTCCCTTCCATTCTGTAGGAGCATTCTCGCCTCCATTATCGAGCACATCGTAGAACACGAGTTTATCAGTTCTCGTATAGTTGGAAGATGTGTATGCCAATCTGTAGCTGTACTGGTTGCCGATAAATGCATCTGTCTTGCTGCCATACGCATTGTCGATAGTGTTAGCAACTTCCTTGGTCAATCCTGATTGTGTAACCGTTACAGGGTTAAATTGAACTGTGTCACCAATAAAGCGCCAGTATTTATAATCACCATTTACCAGACTGTTGAACTTATCCTTCTCTGTAAGTCTGTTGAATTTATTAGTAATGTCGCTTTCTTTAGGTAACACATAATCGTTGCCGTCAGTATCTACCTTTAAAGCAGATGTGAGTGTGACACTATTACCTCTATCAACTATGTTGCTGTATGGATTATCTAGCGTATAGTTTAAATTTATGAAGTAGTTATGATTGTTAAAATTCCTAACATCTGTAACTCTAGGTGGTAGCTCATAATCCACCTTCATCATGGTTTGACCTGAGCCTTCCCAGTCTTCGATCATCTCAACATTGAAATCACTACCTTGAGAGATAGGGCGCTCCGAGTATCCAGGTCCCGCTGTCATTTGCACGCTTGACTTCTGCACGCTCGTACCTAGTGGCAGCAGCGTGTAAATCGTACCCTTCTTGTACACGTACTTATTTAGATAGTCCCTATCGGGTAGCCCTGAGTCATTAAGGGATGAAATCTGATAATATTGAGCGGTTATCCTATTGGACTGCACGCCCTTTACCGGATCATCTACGATATCCTGTGGATAGTAAAGGAACCTCTCTCCGAAGCTTGGTGTTATAGAGGTCATAGCTACAGACTGTATCTTTAGTGGATTGCCTTCTGTATTGGTGGTCACCTCCGCCTGTCCACTCTCGGAGTAATTCACCTTTGCACTAGAGGATATGTATGAATACCCGTACTGGTCCTTATCCGCCTGCAATATGCTCTTCATGTTCGCCGTCGGATGAACTTCAACGACCGTGTCTGCTTTGAAGTTGTAATTGTAGTACTCACTTGTGTACTTGTACTTCAGCCCGCTCGTATTAGCTGGCAGAGGTATCTCCTTGCCCTTAGCATTATCAACAACGGTATCACCATCATCAGATGTGAACTTGTAATTGCCTGTGCTGTCAAAGGTTATCTTGCCGTATCTGGTGTAAGAGTTCTCACCAGACTTCCTAGTCCATATCTCTATCGGATGTGATCTAGACTGTGTAACATCTTCGTTGTTATCTGTCGTCCAACCTCCAATTTGCGACTTCATTCCATTATGAGAAGTTAGCGTTATCGCCACACTCTTGTAGGTCGCATCTTCATCCTGAAGCTTAGTCATATCCGGTATATTGCTGCTGAAACTACTATTTGGTCTAAGCCTATTTGCCTTAGATGAGCTGTATAGAGAGCCTTCTTCAATCTCGGCAGTATACGGCTTAACGGTATACTCCCCAGTAGTATTGTTATATATCGGTTCGGTTCGAGGACTTCCCTCGACCTCGGTCTCAAAGGTCTTATACTGCTCACGGTTACGAAGTTCTCTAGTTTCCCCATTCAAAACGAAATCTAACGTACCTGTCATATTTGATCCGCCATAAGAGTGGTCATTGTAATCATACTTCCAGATGTTATTAGCACCAGCATAATTTCTTACTTTAACCGTTGCAGTCGCTGTATCTGTCTCAGTCATAACTTTGCCGTTTGCAAGCTTTGTCTTGACCGTAACCTTATTGCTAACTGGTATACCGGTAGCAGAGAGGTCTACCCCCCGGTTCTTAGCATCTTCGAGCATAGTCATAGGATAACGCTTCAGCATTACCATCCTGTCGCTATCCCAGTCTGTGTAAGTCCATCCCTGCAATGTATGCAGCATAAAACCAGGTGTGTATTCTTTAAACATTCCCGGCTGATTAAGCCTGCTCTGCCATCCGCTGGCAGCAATATCTGGATATGATGTAACAGTGTATCGGTCTATATCAAATGCACTCAGAAATCCACGCTTGTCGTAAGGTGGCACATAATAGCTGTTTCGCTTAGTCGCTCCAACCAGCTCTCCATCGCTGTTATCCTGTACGACTTCATAGTCAAAAGGAACGGTATCGGTCCTGCCACGCTTCATGTCTGCGTACCACACTACGTAGAAGTAATCCTTGGCATCGCTAGGAGCTGGACCCCATGTGTTCTGCCAGTTCATGTATACGCCATCAGCCTTTGATAGATTATCCTTCTTTAGATTTAATGATACCGGCTTCGTCTTGTTCTGTATCTCCGCCGTCAGTGAACGATTAGTAGTCACATCAGGAGTACCGTCGCCATCAGTATCTATCTCAAGCTTAAAGTCAAGATTCCTGCGCTGTACGCCGTCACTATCAACTTTGATGTATGAAGGTCTGAACTGAAATGCCTGCTCAAAGTGAAGCTTAGCACCGCCTGCAACCTCTTTGAAGTTGGTCACTGTATATGTGCCGTCGCCGTTATCAACGTAGTTAAAGTCACTCACTGCAGATGTCGCAGGAGCCTTAGGAATCTGCCAAGAGACGGTATTCCTAGGGGTACCGCCGTCTACTCTATTTACCGCATACTTATCAGTCCATGAATCAAACAGGTAGTTCGGCATGGTTATCTTGATAGAGCCTGCCGGAAGTTTAGTATTAGCGTCGCTGTTGATAGCTAAAGAATACCCTACAGTTCCAACCTTAAGGTTGTCGTTAGTAGGTGTCATAATAAGCTTCTTATGACCTGGGTCTGTGGCATCATCGTAGTGATAGTCGACTACCCCAGATGATACGCCGTTCGCCCAGTCTACATTGAAATTGTAGTCAAGAGGCTGAGATGAGCCTGATCTAGTAGCTGTCGTCCCTGACGGAGAGCCACTATCAGCCCATACAAAAAGTGAATTAAATCCTGCACTCACTACCATGAAGATAGAGAGCACAATGCTCCAAATGCGTTTTTATTCATGTATCTTTGCTCCTTTTACATTACGAATACATCACTGAAAGCATTATCTCTAGTTAATTTCCGATTGTCCTTAATCTTTACCTTTAACTTCTAGATTTTATATGTATTTCATGGTTTAATCAAGACTTTCATGCTTTATACAAATAAAAAAATTTTTTCTGTTATATCGGATACGTCATACCAATTATTCCGAGCACTCACTTTCTCTCTATAAAATCTTCGCATTTAAAGCAACAGAGCGGGGCAGCTGCCCCGCTCTTTGTTTGTGTTTTACTTGATTGAATATCCTTGATGTCTGAGTACACCCTATCTTATCTGTACCTTTAATACATCACTTGCTAAGCAACACTGACACCAATGGTGATGATAGACTCTTTTCCAGAGCTATGCGAAATTACTTTTACCTTTACCAAAGTATATCCGTTTTCCGTCATATCTGGGTGATCGAGCACCTCCAGCGTTACGCTGCCGTCATTTGGGAAGTTTGAGATGAGCGCCTTGTACTCGTCTAGAGTAGGTTCTGCATCTCCAACCTTCTTGTTGATTATCTTAGATGATAGCACTGGTGTGAACTCATCCTCCACTTCTGTTCCCTCTTCAGGGTTCACATCTTCGTGGTTATCGCCAGTACCTGGTTTTTCATCGACCACATCCTCGACGAATGTGATATAGACTGCGAAATTAGCATTTTTGTTAGATTCATAATCTTTATTAACAGAATTGAAACTAAATTTATAACCATACTCATCTATAGGGAATCTGCATTCATATTCATAATGCTTGCCGCTCATAGATGTAGTTCTAGCCTTTGCCTTCTTGCCAAAGTATTCCTTCTTGAGCTTAACAGTCTGTCTTGGCGATATATTGTTGTTATTCTCCTCAGACTTCGCAGGGTCAGCAACCTCTTCCCAAGTCTTGCCGTTATCGAAGCTGTATTCCATCTTGGTGATGTAATCCGTGCTGTATGACTCGAAGAATATCGCAAATTCAGTGCGTCTCTTGGAACCCTTGTGTGTGATTCTAGCAATTAGCGCCTGACTCTTAGTCTCGTCTGAGAGATTCATTTTGTCATATAGCTTCTCGCCAGTGTCTCTATTGGTAACTTCTATTCCGTACTTATCGAATTCAGCATAAGGAACAACTATCTTAGTTCCATCTTCCTTGGTCAGCTCAACCTTAACGCTGGATAGGTCAAGTGGCTTTGCAATGTCTGACTTCAATACTCTCTGTCCTGTGTAGCCGTTTATTGCCGTAGGTTCGAGTACATTGATTTCAGTGATATCGTTTCCTGTCTTCTTATCATTTTCAGAAAGCTCTAAAGCGTTATCTACAGATAGACCGACTCCACCTGTAGTGAGAGTAGCCCCTGAAATCGCATCCATCATCTTACCACACTTATGGTTCTTGCTAAGGTACTCTCTGATTACCGGCGAAACCATCTCGGCCCTTCTCGCATCAGAAATCTTGCTCGCATACTCTTTGCCTAGCAGATTCTCAGCCTCCTTAGCATGGTCCTTTGCATGCGCAATCTGGTCGATATACTTTCTGTACACCTTGAGAATAGCGACATTTCTCTTACCATCCTCACCACATAGGTATGGTATTGCTCTAGCAGAAATAGCCATGTAGTCCAATCCAGAATATCCCTGACCTTCTACAAATACTACGTTTTCGATGATATTATTCTTGATTGTTACTATAGTCTTAACGCCGCCTCTAGCTTCGTCAAATCCATCTCCGAGTCCAACGTATTTTCCGTCCTTGAGATCTGATTTCCTCATGAAATCGCTTATCTCTTTTTCTATCTGTGCATGTCTATCTAGCACAGGTGGAACAGGTTCACCAGGTGTTGTTCCTGGGTTTGCACCAGGTGTTGCTCCTGGGTTTACACTTGGTGTTGTTCCTGGGTTTGCACCAGGTGTTGTTCCTGGGTTTACACTAGGCTGCGAAGGACTTACGGATGGCTTCGATGGATTTACCGAAGGTGCCGTGCTTGCTCCAGGCTTCACTGCCGTCTTAGTCGCCCCTTGATTCTGTCTTCTGTTCTGAGAGATTACTGCTCTAGCTCTCTGGTTATCACCAGAGTTTCTTCTTAACGCACGACTGCTGTTTTCCCTGTTACTATTGGTCTCATAGTCCCCTGCAGTACCCTTATCTGCACTCTCCTGTGGCTCATTTTTTTCACTAGCAATATCAGTGTGCTCCTTCTTGTGTGAAACAGCAGATTTATCCGCCTTTTCACCTTTCCCCGAGAACACACCAAAAGCTATTCCCCCTGCCACTGCTAGGATGAGCGCACCGATCAATATCGGTTTTAAGATCGCGTTCTTGCTCATTAATTCCTCCTATAATGATAGCGAGTAGTATTAATTAAAAGTTAGTCATGACTAACTTTAGTATAGCACAGAAATCACTGCATTTTTTATCAAACTTTTAAATTACATATATTTTATATGTTTATGTACTAAAAAAATACAAAGGAGAGGTGTTGGTATGTGCATCTACACATGTGCCAAAAGCGGCTTGGTTAAGTGTCTAAAGAAATAGAGGATATGCAACCGCACACCCTCTACTACCGAAAGAAAGAACTTAAATGTAATGCTTATGAATATTGTATAAATATGTTTATTGATTATATGGATACATAGTTTCTTGATTATTTATCCTTACCTTCCTTACGCTTTTCTTCTCTCTTATTCTCTATGTGCAGAACCAGCCCTGTTAGAGCGAATAGGGCGATAACGTTAGGGATTACCATCAGCTGGTTAAACATATCTGAAAGCTCCCACACGAGATCGTTCTCAGCGCATGTTCCTAGGAAGATAAATACGAGTGCAATCGCTGTATATACCTTTGCTGCCTTCTCTCCGAATAGGTAAATCATGTTGATTTTACCGAACATGTTCCATCCGAGGATAGTTGAGAATGCGAAGAAGAATAAGCAAACTGCTACAAACACTGGGCCAACCTTGTCACCAAATGCAGATGCGAATGCTGTCTGCGCGAGATTTGTCTTGTCGATTCCTTCAGGAATAACACCCTTGCTAATTGGACCATCTGGTGTGTACATCGTCGAAATAACTACGAGCGCATTAAGTGTCAGGATTACAAACGTATCGATGAACACGCCTATCATAGCAACAGTACCCTGCTCATGAGGATTCTTAACGTTAGCCTGCGCATGAGCATGTGGAGTCGAACCCATACCAGCTTCATTCGAGAATAGCCCTCTCTTGGCTCCTGCGAGATTGCAGTCTTAAGAGCCATACCGAAGCCTCCGCCGATGATAGCCTGTGGCTGGAACGCATACTTAAAAATCATTCCAAATGTAGCTGGGATGTACTGAATACGCATCGCTAGCAGAATCACTCCGCCAAGAATGAAGATTGCTGCCATGATTGGAACGACCTTCTCAGTTACGGAAGCAAGTCTCTGAGTTCCACCGATGAAAATAAATCCGCAAAGTACAACTAGAACTATACCAACTATCCACCCAGGTACTCCGAACGCTGTGCTGAATGTAGCTCCCAATAGAGTTCGACTGTACCATACAGCCGAAGAATCCTAGGGCCAAAGTAATAGCCACTGCAAAGAAACCAGCGAGGAACTTTCCAAAGCTGCCCTTAAATGCAGTTCTAATGTAGTAAACAGGGCCGCCGAGAACTTCTCCCGACGGAGATTTCTGTCTAGTCTCTATAGCCAGTGTGGCCTCTGCGTAGATTGTAGCCATACCGAAGAATGCGATAATCCACATCCAGAAGATAGCTCCAGGGCCTCCAGTCAGGATAGCTCCTGACGCGCCAACGATGTTACCAGTTCCTACCTGTGCTGCAATTGCAGTCGCAAGAGCCTGAAATGAGCTCATACCACTATCCTGTTTATCACCCTTAAGCAAGATACCACCGAAGGTTCTCTTGAATCCCTCTTTAAAATATCTAATCTGCACGAACTTAGTTCTAAAGGTATACCATAGTCCAACGCCTAATAGCATGAATACCAACACATAATCTGATAGAAAAGCGTTAATCGTTTGTACAATTGGTAGCATCTGTTCTCTCCTTTAAATAAACAACTTCTAATCGCTAATCCCTGTGATTCTAGCGCAATGTACTGATATAAGTACATCATAAAGTTATATTAGCAAAGAGAGTTATTTGTGTCAACACATAAATAATTTTTTATTTTATTGGTATTTAATACAATTCTAAGACTCTATTTTGTATCGCACTACAACTGAGTTCGTTCTATTCTCTACACATATAAGCGAGAGGAGCACCTTTCGGCACCCCTCTCGTAGTACAGTATTTTTTAAACATATTTAACACGTATTTCTACTATGGCTAAGTTCACTTAGTTATTTAGATTGTTTTAGGATAACTTGTTAGTTCCAAATGTTGTCTTAACATTATACTTCTTATCAAAGTCTTCCCTTGATAGAACCTTAGTGCTGAGAGATGATTTAGAGCTTGTCTTGATAGTGTTAGAGTATTTTCCTGTTACTGTAACAACTACGTCGCTATCTCCCTTAACCTTGGTCTTTCCATTGACCTTGATTGTAACCGTCTTGCCTTTTGAATCTACAACCTTACCACCCTTTTCTACATTCAGGTTAGAAACTGTAGTACTCTTGGTTACAACCCACTTAGAAGACTTATCTACGTTTACTGTCAGTGGCGACTTTGACGTAGTTCCTGCTGAGTTAGTTTCTATAGTCGCGGAACCCGTCCACTTCGAGTTCTTAGTGAGATATAGATTAACATTACTGATGGTATCTACGGTGATATTTCCCTTTAAAGTCTGCTTAATTCCTGTAAATGTCACCTTTCCCCCGTTGCTACCCTGACTGCCCCAGCTGTTGGAGTTATTTCCACTAGCATTGATAAGGTCTACCTTGGAGCTGTCAAAATCAAGTTTCGTATTCTGAAGAACTACCTTCGCATTAGTATTGGTCACGTAGAACATTGCTCCGCCTGAAATCGTCGACTTAAGTGTAGAATCTACTGCTTCAAAATCTCCTATCTTAGAACTTGCAGTTTCCGCATCTCCAGAGGTTGACTGGTAGATGATAACTCCGTTCTTGATAGGGTCGCTTCCAGAAATCGCATCGTTCGTGCTTGTAAGCGACGAGTTGTATATAAGAATTCTGTTCTGCCCCTCTATACCTGCTATCTGACTTCCTGTCGCAGTGCCCTTTATAGCATCCACTTCAATATCCCCTGTGGAGTAAATTAGAGGCGATCCTGAGCCGGCCGTCTTAAATGTACTATTAGTCACAGAGATGTAACCACCACCACGATCTGTCGCTACAGCTGCACTGTGAGCACCCTCTGTGCTTATATTCATCTTATTTGCATAGATTACACCGCCATATGTTGCATCGAGTCCTCGCGAATTTCCACCCTTCTTGGTAGTGATTTTGACATCGTTTGTATATACCGTAGCATTATCTGTTGAGAATATACCGTTGCTTCCTTCACTAGTTGAAGTAATCGATGATTTCGAGAGAAATAGTTTAGAGCCCTTTCCAATTGCTAGAGCAGATGAGTTAATGCCGTAAAAGTTAACGTTATCTCCGTTAGTATCGTCTCCAGACTTCGTGATCTTAGAGTTCTTAACCGTCAGAGTTCCGCCACTCTTGGCAAGAAGTGTATTTACGTCTGCAGCTGTAGACTTAATGGTCTTATTGCTTGCTTTAACACTCTTCTTGTTTGCAGTTAATTCACCCTTGTTAGTACCGCTGTAGTCATAGTTCTGTGTGTTAGCTCCTCCGCCTTGTCCACCTGATGGTGGCTGCCCTGGTGCGCCATTTTGACCACCTGCCGAAGGTTGTCCGCCGCCTTGTCCACCTGATGGTGGCTGCCCTGGTGTGCCATTTTGACCACCTGCCGAAGGTTGTCCGCCACCTTGCCTATCCGATGGTGGCTGCCCTGGTGCCCCATTTTGACCACCTGCCGAAGGTTGTCCGCCACCTTGCCTATCCGATGGTGGTTGGCTTGGTGCCCCATTTGATGATTTGCTGCTAGACTCTGAATCATTCTTGCTCTTATCTTTTGCTGATTTCTTCGTTTTCGATGATTTATCCGACTTACTCTTAGATTTACTTGAGTTACTGTATATCTTTGACGGACTCACATATGTGAGTTTTACTGAGCTGTCTGCTGCCGAGGCCTCCCCAGATAACGAAGACCATCCTCCTAATGCTGCTACAGCTATCATCACAGCTATGAGAACTGCCGCAAGCTTATTTTTGATTGTAGCCTTACGCATTTCATTCACATCCTTTCATGATTGCTAGTTTCATTTTACACGTTAGATAATTGCTTTCCGCTAACTTAGCTTATACATATTATGCATAGCGAACTTGTAGCAAAGCTGTTCACTATCTGAAGAAAAGATATGGCAAATTGGTGTTTCTATGGACTTAATTGTGAATATATGTGTATAAATCATGTACTAAATATTACTTTTTATGCATAAAAAAACACGACCAGCATATCGCCAGTCGTGCTTTATCTCTATATTCGTTTGTACGAATCTTATTTTACGCCTGCGCTGCAGCCTTTGCTTTTGCTTCAGCTGCCTTTGCAGCCTTCTCAGCTTCAGCCTTCTTCTTGGCATTGATTGCCATCTTAGCGTGTCTCTCATTGTAGCTGTTGATTGATCCTGTAGGACAAACGCCCATACACATTCCGCAGTTTTTACACTTTTCATAATCTACAGCTGCAACATTGTTGTTAACGTGAATTGCATCAAACTTACATGCCTTCTCGCACTTTCCACATCCGATACAACCGTTCGAGCACTGCTTACGAGTAACTCCACCCTTTTCAGTGTTCATACATAGAACGTGAACTTCCTTCTTATAAGGAACCATCTTGATGATGGACTGTGGACAGTTTACAACGCACTTTCCACATGCAACACATGTGTCTCTATTAACCTTGGCAACGCCATCGATAATTCCGATGGAGTCAAATTCGCAGACACCTACGCAGTCTCCAAGACCGATACATCCCTGTGCGCAAGCTGAGTTACCATTAAAGAATGTCTTAGCACCTGCGCATGACTGCATGCCCTGCCACTCAAGAATCTTCTTGGAAGCATCGCAGGTTCCGTTACACATTACCTGTGCGATATTCTTATCTGCTCCGCTTGCAGAACGTCCTAGGATATCGGCAATCTGCTCTGCGCAAGAAGCTCCACCTACGGTACAAGCACTGCAGCTTGTTGATTCATCGTTAACTACTGCGTTTGCGTAGTCATCACATCCAGCGAATCCACATCCACCGCAGTTAGCGCCAGGAAGGATTTCTCTGATTGAAGATACTCTCTCATCTACTGGTACATAGAACGCATGTGAAGCGATTACTAGCAAGAGGGAAGCTACAAATCCTGCACAAACTACAAGTACTACTGCTGTTATAATTGCATTCATCTATACCCCTCCTTACTGGAATAATCCTGAGAATCCCATGAATGAAAGCGAGAGGATTGTTGCACTTACGAGTACCATTGGAACTCCCTTAAATGCAGCAGGTACGCCCTCTTCATTCCATAGCTTCTCTTCACGAACACCTGCAAACAGTACCATCGCAAGACCGAAACCCACTCCAGCTCCAGCTGTGTAAACGATAGCCTGAATGTATGTGTAGTTATAGTTGATAGCGTTGATTGTCGCACCGAGGATAGCGCAGTTTGTTGTGATTAGAGGAAGGTAGATACCGAGCGATTTCTGAAGCGCTGGCATAAACTTCTTCATGAACATCTCAACGAACTGTACTAGAGCCGCGATTACAAGAATGAATACTACAGTCTGTAAGTATGCGATATCTAGCTTGTTAAGTAGCTGCTGGATTGGCCATGTTGTAATTTCCGCAATTACCATTACGAATATTACCGCACCACTCATACCAACCGCCGATTCCATCTTGTTAGAAACTCCGAGGAACGAGCAGACTCCGAGGAACTGCGATAGCAGGAAGTTATTTACAAGAACGATCGACATAAAGATGATAACTAAATTTAACATTATGCCTCAGCTCCTTTCTCCTCTGCTGCAACTTCCTTAGCTTCTGCTAGGTTGCATGAATTGTACATTGGGCATGTGCCACAGCTAAACGATTTCTTCTTGAGAGCCTTGCCCTTAGTGAGTACATTTAGTACTGCGATGAGAACTCCGAATACGAAGAAACCACCAGGTGCGAGGTTGAAAAATCCGATTGGTGTGAACCATGAACCGAATACTGTCATACCGAACCATGTTCCTGCTCCGAGTAGCTCTCTGATTGTACCCATTACTGTAAGTGTGAGCGTGAATCCGAGACCCATTCCGATTCCGTCTAGAGCAGAATCAAATACAGTGTTCTTGTTAGCAAACGCCTCAGCTCTTCCGAGGATGATACAGTTTACTACGATTAGAGGAATGAATAGACCTAGCGACTTATAAAGTGCTGGCACGTATGCCTCTAGCAAGAACTGAACTACTGTTACGAATCCAGCAATTACTACGATGTAGCACGGGATTCTTACTTTGTCAGGAATAACCTTACGAAGTAGTGATATTACTACGTTAGCTGCAATCAGTACCGCTGTGGTTGAAAGTCCCATACCAAGACCGTTCGAAGCGGATGAAGATGTAGCTAGTGTAGGGCAGGTACCGATTAGAAGAACCAATACTGGGTTCTCTTTGATGATACCGTTTGTGATGATAGATAATTTACTCTTATTGCTCATTTATTTAGCCCCTCCCATAGCCTTGTACTGTTTTAGACCTGCGAAAACAGCTTCATGTACAGCCTGTGAGGAAATCGAAGCTCCAGTGATGTACTTAACCTTCGAATTTGCATCCTTAATAGTCTCGCTTCCAAGATCTGTAAGTCCCTTGTACTGTCCAAGGTGCTTTGGATCCTGAGCTTTAGTACCGATACCAGGAGTATCCTGAGCACTCATAATCTTAACGTTAGTGATCTTGCCCTTGTTATCGATACCAACCATAGCGGTTAGAGTACCGCCATAACTGTTTGAGTTTACAGTCACTACTACACCTGAGCCATTTACAGCCTTGGATGCCTCTGTAACGTAAACCTTATTCTTCTGAACTATTACGAGCTTGCCATCATAGTTCTTGAATTCGCCGTTAGCCTCTGGAATCAGTTCAGACTTAGCCTTGTTGGACTCCTTGAGGTTGTTCTTATCGATGATTGGCTTCGTAACACCGTATGCCATAGCAAGTGCAAATGTAACTACGAAACAAATCAGTACGAGCACGAGGATCGGCGAAATGAAACTTGAAATGTACTTTCTTTTTTCTTCATTATTTCGCACCTCCCTTTACATAGCTCTTATACGACCATCTGTTGATAAGTGGTGTGCAGATGTTCATAAGTAGGATTGAGAACGAAACACCTTCCGGATAGTTACCCCATAGACGGATAGCCATAGTGATAACTCCGCATCCGATACCGAACATAATCTGACCCTTGGTTAGCTTAGGCGATGTTACATAGTCTGTAGCCATGAAGAACGCACCAAGCATTACACCACCAGCACATAGGTGGAAGATAGCCATGTTGAAGTCACCCTTGTAGTATGCAAGAGCGATAACAAATACAGTTCCGAGGAACGCACATGGAATAGCTGGGGAAATTACCTTTCTCCAGATAAGGAAAAGTCCTCCAACGAGAAGCGCAAGAGCACTTACTTCACCGAGGGATCCGCCAGTGAATCCTAGGAACATATCCATGTTGGATGGAAGGTCAGCCTTACTAGCGCCACCAGCAACGAGTGCTAGAGGTGTAGGTCCTGTTACCGCATCAGTCTTAGCTGCCATTCTTGGAAGTGGCCATGTTGTCATCTGTGCTGCAAACGAGATGAAAAGGAAGATTCTGGCAGTGATTGCCGGGTTAACGAAGTTTCTTCCGATTCCACCGTAAAGCTGCTTAACAACAACTACAGCTACGAAACATCCTAGTACTGCCATCCAAACTGGGAAGCTGGATGGAACGTTAAATGCGATTAGTAGACCTGTTACTGCTGCACTAAGATCGCTGATTGTCTGCGGCTTCTTAGCAAGCAGGTTGTATATCCATTCGAAACCAACGCTAGCGATTACGCAAGCTGCTGCGAGTAGTAGAACTCTAGCTCCGAAAATATATGCGCTGGCAACTAGTGCTGGAAGCATTGCAAGCAGAACAGTTCCCATTAATTTGGTAGTATCTTCATCTGTAACGATATGTGGAGATGTGGATACTATCAGATTGTTATGAAATTTCTTATTATCCATTCTTCTTCGCTGCCTCCTTTACCAAGCCTTTCGCGAGCTTATTGGTAAAGCTCAAAGGTCTTCTTGCAGGACATACATAAGAGCAGCTTCCGCACTCCATGCACTGCATAACCTTGAACTTATCAAGTGACTCTGCGTCATGTCTCTCGTAGAAATCTGCGTAGAGCATAGGAACGAGCTTGAATGGACATCCGTGGTGACAACGACCACAGTTGATACATCCAGTCTCAGTCTTAACTGTAGCTGACTCCTTGCCGAAGCATAGAAGTGAACCAGTATTCTTAACAGTTGGAGTCTCATCAGAGTGAGTTGCACGTCCCATCATAGGTCCGCCCATTACAACCTTCTTAGGCTCCTGCTTGTATCCACCACAGAACTCAATTACATCAGCGATGCGAGTTCCGATTGGAACGAATACATTCTTAGGCTCAGCAACAGCATCTCCATCAACAGTGATTCTTCTCTGAACAAGAGGCATACCTGTTCTGAAGTACTGTCCGAGAATACCTATAGTAGAAACGTTACATAGAATAACACCAAGCTGTGCAGGAAGAACTCCAGCATTCATAACCTTGCCGGTAGTCTCATATACGAGCACACGCTCAGCTCCCTTTGGGTATCTCGATTGTAGCTTGAACACCTCAATGTTAGTGATTCCATTCTGTTGAATCAGTCTGTTTAAGTTATCGATGGCATCAGGCTTGTTCTCCTCGACACCGATGATTCCCTTCTCGAGATTCAAATACTTCATAGTTAGAAGCATACCATCGAGAACATCCTGTCCATCCTCTACCATGATTCTGTTATCGCCTGTAATGAATGGCTCGCACTCAGCACCGTTGATAACTAGAGTAGTACATTCGTCTAGATTCTTTGGATCCATCTTGATGCTTGTTGGGAACGAAGCACCTCCTAATCCAACCATACCACTAGCTCTTACTGCCTTGACAAAATCAGCATGACTCTCAATGTGAGGCACCTGTACCTCTTCACTGATTTCTTGCTTCTTATCAGTCTCAATAACGATATGTGTCTCCATTCCGCCCATCGAAGAACGCACTGATGTAATGTCAGTTACTGTTCCAGATACGCTGGAATGAATAGGAGCACTAACGAAAGCTTCTGTGTCACCGATCTTCTGACCGACTTTGACATAGTCGCCCTTTGCTACGAGAGGCTGACAAGGAGCACCAATACTCTGCGACATGCAGATTTCAACCACATCTGGAATTGGCATCACTTCGGTCTCACGACCTGCAGTATTCTTGTGATGCTTAACCAAAATGCTTGGTAAATGTTTACCTTGGCTCATCCTTAAGAACCCTTCCTTTCTTAGATTCGTACAAATAATATCCATTGCATGAGAAATTATACATCAAAATTCCCTATAAGTCACCTCAAATTTCCTTGAAAAGTACACAATCGGGTTCAACTTTAACTCTTCCTTCTTCATCAACCCCCAGAACCACATGTTGTGCTACTAATTGGTCTCTGATGTACAAGATAACCGATTTGCTTAGCACTTCACCAGGGCATGCAATCGGACTTCCTGGCGGATATGGGATGATAGATTCATAGAGAACTCTACCCTCGGCACTGTAGAGAGGAACTTCTTCATAGGTGTCAGGGATTCTGCGCTGCTCTAGTCTTTCTATCAGCGTAGAATTTGAGGTCGGAGTCACATGCGCCGCGGCCTCGGGGACCGAATCAGTGATATCCGCGACAGTTTCCATGCGGTTCGAGCCTTCTTTTAGTTCGACTTGTGCTGTTTCCGTACGGTTCGAATCGCTCACCGATTCGCTCTGTGCGGTTTCCATGCGGTTCGAGCCGTTTCCGGGGCTGCTCGATGAAGATTTTAGTTCAGTAGCAGATTCGAGATTTTGACTTCGCTCTTCGCGAGCAGCCTTTTCCGCGGCAGAAATTCTGCCGCGATATTGCGCCGAGAGGTCACGCAGGGCGGTCAGGATATCTTCGTAGTCGCCTCTTTCATTTCCTATTCCCGTCATCAGCATCACATAGTCGCCATGCGTGAGTTCCACCCAGATGTTTCGCTTCTCGAGCTCCGCAGCCAGTTCTGGGCCGCCGAGGCCGAGGGCTGACATTGTGATACTGACCTTGGTTTCATCAAGGTCGATGCGATCGATGAGCCCGAGGCCGTCGATCTGGGCAGCCTCCTCATAGAAGTATTTGATATCTGCATCCCAGTTCTTGATGAGATTGTAGCCGTCCATCCTGAGTATTTGCTGATTGATATCTAGGCTGCCCATTAGCAGGTAGCTCGGACTCGTAGTCTGCAGCATGCGAAGGAGCTCACTTATCCTAGGAACATCTGGCCTCTCGGTGCAGATGTTGAGAATTGCGGAGCCCGTAAATGACAGCAGGGTCTTGTGCGTGCTGTCAACCACAATGTCGGCTCCGCAATTCTCTACCGCACGGTGCGGGAGCCCATCTTCACTTCGCAGGTAATCAAAAAACTTAAGGTGCGCACCGTGCGCCTGATCGACAATCAAAGTCCGACCGTGCAGGTGAACGATATTCGCAATCCTCTCGATATCCGATAGCACACCGTAGTAGTTCGGACTAGTCACCAGCACGGCTTTAATATCAGGATCTTCAATCAGAGCTTCCTCGATCTTATCTGGGTCTAGCCCGAGCTGAAGCCCAGTCTCAGCATCTATCTCTGGCATTATATAGGCTGGATTTATGTCTCCGAGCCTCAACGCCCCATATACGGATCTGTGTGAATTTCTGCCCATGAGTAGCTTCTCGCCTCTCGAAACAGTCCCGAGAATGGCTGCCATTAGACCTGCACTACTACCATTTACAAGAAGCTCAGTGTGTCTCGCACCGTATAAGCCGGCGTAGCTATCCATCATGTCTTTGATTCGCTCACGTGGCTGCTGAAGCGCATCGGCCCCAGAGATTTCAGTTATATCATTTCCTATCACGTTCTTGACGAAATCGCCGAAGCCGTATATTCCATATAGCGTGCTACGCCCCTTGTGACCTGGCATATGGAATGAAATCGGGTGAGTCTCCTTGTGATACATAAGGAAATCGGTCAAGCTGACTCTATCTTTCATATGTCGGTATACCCCTTTCATGCGGCATCTGAAGCACAGATACCTTTCTTAGTAAAAAAGCACAAAGAACAGATTGCGACCTTCCCAGGCCATCTAGTTCCTTGTGCTTATGTCGCATATACATTTATTAAGTTTGGAATCTATACTCAATCCGCTGTTCGAAGCGCTGCTCTAATTACAGTTCAACGCTATATTCAAAATGCTGTTTGAAACAATATTTGAAGCTTTATTCAATTCGCTGATTGAGAGATTTCTTACTTAATTACATCTCTTCCAACGTACGGCCTTAGGGCCTCAGGTACCACTACGCTACCATCTTCCTGCTGGAAGTTCTCGAGTATCGCTGCCACAGTTCTGCCGACTGCAAGACCAGATCCATTTAGAGTGTGTACGAATTCAGGTTTTGCCTTCTTCTCTCTTCTGAAACGGATGTTGGCTCTTCTAGCCTGGTAGTCTTCAAAGTTTGAGCAGCTGGAAATCTCAACGTATCGTCCATAACTTGGCATCCACACCTCGATATCGTAAGTCATCGCTGCTGAGAACCCAAGGTCTCCGGAGCATAGTCTAACCACTCTGTAAGGAATGTCTAGTTTCTGCAATACTTCCTCTGCGTCATGTGTAAGCTTCTCAAGCTCTTCGTAAGAGTTGTCAGGATTTGCTAGCTTAACCATCTCAACCTTGTTGAACTGATGCTGTCTGATGAGTCCTCTAGTGTCGCGACCTGCAGAGCCTGCCTCTTTACGAAAGCATGGCGTATAAGCCGTATAGTACACAGGCATCTCTTCTGGCTCGATAATTTCATTTGAACGAAGATTGGTAACTGGAACCTCCGCAGTTGGAATCAAGAAGAAATCCTTTGCAGGCACGTGGAACATGTCCTCCTCAAACTTAGGAAGCTGTCCAGTTCCAGTCATAGCATCACGGTTAGCCATGAAAGGTGGCAGAATCTCGATATACCCCTGCTCCTCTGTGTGTAGATCGAGCATAAAGTTGATTACCGCTCTCTCAAGCCTTGCACCGATACCTTTGTATACTGTAAAACGGGATCCAGAAATCTTGGAAGCTCTCTCAAAATCCAAGATTCCGAGGTCTTCTCCAATGTCCCAGTGCGCCTTTGGTTCAAAAGTGAATTCAGTTGGTTCTCCGAACTTGCGAAGTTCGAGATTCTCTGTATCATCCTCTCCGAGCGGTACATCTGGGTGTGGCGTATTAGGAACGTAGAGTAGCGCCTGACGGAGCTCCTCTTCCACTTCGCTAACCTGTGCATCCAAGGCCTTTATCTCGGCACTTAATTCTTTCATTTCTGCAAACAGTGCAGAAGTGTCCTTGCCTTCCTTCTTGAGCTTTGGTACCTCGCGCGAAGCTGTATTCTGCTTATTCTTAAGCTGTTCAACCTCCGCAAGAAGCTCTCTTCTCTTGGTATCATACTTTAGCACGTTGTCGATGCCGAAATCGCCTTTGCCACGTCTCTCAACATCCGCTTTAACGCTATCGAAGTTCTCTCTCACTCTTTTGACGTCAAGCATTTCTTAACCCCCATATTTCGTATCTTCCTATATATTCTTAAAATAAGTTCTTGATATATGTGCTATACGCACTTCTAAGCTCCTCAACCTTATCCTGAATCAGCAGCTCATACTTAGAAGCTGCATCGAAATCAGATTCGTCTATCGCTTCTCTCGCAAGCGTTAAGATTGATTTGCTATCGATGGAGTCCTTACCGAGTGCAATACGCAGGCTGTTGACTCTTCTCCAGTTCATTATATCATAATCAGTTGCTTCGAGTTCATTGTGTCTCTTTTTGCAGTTTCTGACAAAATCCATGGCATTAGGGAGAATTCTATCGCGGAATTCCATAACCCACTTCATCGACATCTGTGCACGGTATGACATTACAACGTCCTTTGCAGTCTCGTCTCCGCCTGTGATCTTCGCAATCTCATCCTCGTGTCTGTCAAATGCCTTCAAATTCTCCCACACTGTAGCCGGTGCTTTTCCGAAGAGCTGTTCTCTCTCTTCCTTCGTGAAGCATTCAAATACATTGAGCTCACTTCTATACTCCCTATCTGTAGCTAGATAGAAGTCCTCTTCTCCAGACTTCTTAGATATAGATTCTGCAAGCTCCGCAGGAGTCTTGCCATTAGATAGTACCGCTTCAATTCCGTCGAGCATGAGCATGAATGACGCTCCCACAACTAGATAAGTGTTGCTATGTGGGTTTGGCGATCTTAGCTCAAATCTTGTAGCCATCGGATTGTTCTGGTCCCTAACAAGTCCGATTAGAACGGTTCTATTTCTCGATGGTGTCACACAGTCTTTACCGAGCGAAGTTACTATGCAGACTGGCGCCTCATATCCTGGCTTGAGTCTTCTAAACGCATCGTGTGTCTGTGCCACGAAAGGATTTAGTAGCTCGTAGTTGTTAAGAATTCCCATGAGTGCTCCGAAGCCCACAGGGCTCATGTACTCGTTCAGTCTGTCTTTGGACTCGAATAGGTTCACAGTCTTGCCTGACTTAAGCCTTGCAGACACACCGAGGTGAGTATGTTCACCGCTTCCCGCAACGCCTGGCATAGGCTTTGCGAGGAATGTTACTTCTAGATTGTTGGCTCTAAACACATCTCTTACGATGTGTTTAATCTGGCCTTCGTTATCTCCAGCCTGTACAGGTGCTGCGAACTTCCAATCGATTTCGAGCTGCTCCATAATGTGATCATAGCTTCCCGAGTTACCCATCTTGGCTCTAACACCTCCCACTTCCTTGTGGCCCATCTCTACGCCAAAGCCATAATGGTCGAGTATCTCGAGTGTCTGTTCGAGCGCTGTATTTACAGGTCCTATAGTCCTCTTCCAGTACTGCTCCTTGAGTTCCTGCGAAGTAGAGAGCTGGTCTCTATCCGCCTTGTCATCTGGAGTCTTTACCCAGAACTCGAGCTCTGTCGCGCTGGTGAGGTTAATCTCTTCAATATCATCGATAGAATTGATTCCATCAAGGTATCCCACAACATAAGGATATTCTCTCAGCATATTCATGAGTCTAGTCTTAAATCTATTGATCGACTCCTTGCAGAAAATTCTTGATCCGACCATTCTATCATTATTATGCCTCAGGAAAGACGGGATTCTTAGCGTACCTACTGGCAACCCTGTCGCATAGTCGATGTTGCTGAAATTGTACTCTACGTACCAGTTCACATCCCTATCTGGAAGTATGTCCACTCTGGCATTTGCAAGGTTAGCAATCTCTGGCAGTGCTACGCTGGATCCATCTGTCTGAACACCGTTCTCTAGGAGCTTCCCCATATCATCTATGAAGGTCTTAATCGGAATTTTCTCATCCGTAAAATGACCTCCTAGATCAACTCCTGCGAATGACACGAACTTAACTTCAGGATGCGCAAGTAGCACCTCTGTAACTGACTCAATTCCGTGTTCGTCTGCCGGAATTGTAAAGAGCATCTTTTCTAAATCGAAATTTATCATAACCTCTCCTTATCTCGCAAAGTTTAAAGCTATTTAATCCTAGTCCTGTATCATTTTCACTGAAGCTACGTCCCCTAAACGCTCTGTGTTCAGTTTACCCTGCTAACTGGTCAAGATATCCAGATAGCTCACTTAAGTATTCACCGTAAGCCTTCCAGTCTCCGTTCTTCTGAGCTTTTACAGCATTATCATAGGCTTCCTTAGCCTTGCCAATCAGCTCTTTCTGACTACTTGAGCCACTTGAAGCACTTGATGAGCTGCTTACACTGCCAGAATTTCCTGCTCCATCCCCGAACAGCATCTCAAGAGCCTCATCCAAGGTAGATGCGTAAGCTATCTTATCGCCGTATGCGACAATTACTCGCTTAACCTCAGGAATTGCCTGATTTGAAGCCTCGAGATATACCGGCTCTACGTACATTATAGAATTATTTACAGGAATTATAAACATGTCTCCACGCTTATATGTGGTTCCTGACGAATTCCATAGCGAGAACTCCTTGGCAATCTCAGAATTCTGGTCTATCTGTGCTTCGACCTGCATAGGTCCGTAAACAGTCTTGTTCTTAGGCAGCTTATACACCACGAGTTTGCCGTATTCATCTCCATCGTTTCTCGCCATCATAATCGCAGTCATATTCTGTTTTGACTTAGGTGTAAATGGAATCATATTGATAAACTCAGCATTCTTTTCACCTGGTAAATTAAAGATAAAGAAGCTCGAGCTCATCGGCTTTTCCTTAGTTCCGTATATCTGATTTGCGATATCCCAGAGGTCTTCCTTCTGGTAGAAAACCTTAACCTCGTTCATGTGGTACTTCGTATATGCACCTGCCTGAATATTGAGGAGCGTCGACGGATACTTGAAATGTTTCTTGATTTCAGACGGAATCTTATCCTTGCTCTTAAACAGCGTCGGATATATCTTCGCATATGTCTTCGCTATAGGATCAGTATCATCTACAACGTAGTAACTTACCTCTCCGTTGTAAGCATCCACTACGACCTTTATCGAATTTCTTATGTAATTTGTCGATTCAATCTGTCCAGAATAAGGCTCAGAATATGGATAGTTGCTGCTAGTTGTGTACGCATCGATAATCCAGTACAGCTTACCATCAACGATAGTCATGTACGGATCTTTCTCATATTCGAGATACGGCAAAATTTTATTAACTCTTTCAAGGATATTTCTATGGATGATAATCCTCGAGTCGGAGTTTATGTTTCTCGACACGAGCATCTGCATGCTTCCCTCCCTGATAGAGAACAGCAGCCTATTTACAATACCGAGCTTAATACCGGCTTTACCCTTGTACTTAGTATACTTATTGCTGTTTCCATCTGGGTAGTCAAATTCCTGTTCATCTCCGTTTACGATGACGTAATTGTTTGTGAGCTCACCGAAATAAATCTCTGGTCTAGTAATCTTAATTTCTGGAATATTCGACTCTGGCGGAATGTTCTTAATGAGAACATCTGGCTGACCGCTCGCCGTCACCGAATTAACCTTAGACAGTGTAACCCCGTATCCATGGGTATACTTAAGATGCTTGTTGATCCATGTATCACTTATCTTGCTCTCGTTAATCTCACGAGCCGACAGGTAAGCCTGAGTTTCCGCACCATTGATAGTGTATCTATCTACGTCAACATCATTGAAATCATAGTACTGACGAATACTCTGCGTCTGGTTATAGTAGTCCTTTACTGGCTCGTAATCGTTGATTCTGATGTTGCTGATAGTTGGCTTGTTATCCGCTATATCAGCAGCAGTAAGGTTGTTCTGGGCTGCAAAAGAATCCACTTTAACCTTGTCGAGTCCATACGCATGATTTGTGTACTGGATATTATTCTTGATATACTTGCTCTCTTTGTTAATTTCATCTGGAGCAACGATAAGGTTCTGTACCCCAACCCTAAGGATAGTTCCGAGGAAAAGCACCCCCACTATGATCATCGGAACTCTTGCGAGCTTTAGATATTCTTTCTTATGCACATGTTTTACGAGGCTTATAGCTCCAACTGCTGCAAGAACCGTGATCAGCAGGTATACTTTCTGCGTAATTGCAATATCGGTAAATCCTGCACCATACACTGTTCCTGTATGCGCATGCAGCAATGTAAACTGCTTGAGCACGAAATGGATGCCGAGCATAAAGTAGAAAATAACGCCTAGAATCATAGCCTTACCCGATGCCAGGCTGAATAGATGGTCAACATTGAGCTGGTTAACTTCACGCTTCCTTGTACGTTTCTTAGCCTCCTGCTTAGCTTTGTTTCCAACGCCCTTGACGAACTTTGTAATATCATCCATAGGGTCTTTTCTTCCAAACGGAATACTGTTATCAGGTCCGCCCTGCTTAACTCCATCTTCTTCCATCTCTGCCTTCGCTTCTTTTTCTGCATCCTCTGCTTCAAGATTTTCAAAAACATCTTCCTTGTCAAATATATCAGGTGTCCTTACAGATAGAAGAACAGCGTAGTAGATAAGGGTAACAATCACCACGCCTATAATTACGAAGATTGCAATTGAGTTCAGTTTAGATAGAAAGTCGAGTTTAAATACATAGAACGAGATATCTAGCCCGAAATCGGATCCTTAAGTCCAAACTTTGATGAGTTTGCAAACATGAGGAACGATTGCCACGTGCTGGTTGCCGTTATAACTGCCGCTGCAATTCCAAATACGATTGAAATTACCCACGAGAGCACATTAAGTTTGTGCATATCTGGGATGTCATGTGACTCAATCTTGCTAAAGTATCCTTTTCGTAAGCTATTGAGGTATATGCGCACAAGCAATCCAGCAATGATAAATGTAACCATTCCCAGCTTAATCTCAGTTGTTAGCTGAGTCCAGAAAACTCTGGTAAACCCAAGCTCTTTGAACCACATCCAGTCTGTGAGAAAGCCGGTACTTCTACCGAGTATAACTATTACAAAGATTGCTATAGCAAGTGTCTTTCCAAAGATATTCCTTTTCTTACGCTCACCATTGAATGTGTAAGTAACTTTTCCTTTTTTATTATTCTTAGCCATAATTCCTCCAAAAACCACATAATGCAGCGGTAGCCGTCAAGCCTGCCGCTGCATTTACGTTTAAATTACTCTTATAGTAGCAATTCAGAATTATCACCCAGCGATGCAAAGTTTGTAAACTTTCCAATAATTTCGCTGATACGTTGAGCAATGCTGCTATCTGGTGCAAAGTTGAGTATGAGTATAACAACTAAAAGCATCACTAGCAGGATTGCTACGATAACTGCAATTACTGTGAGAACTCCACCCTTGCGAGATTCTTCATCGTCATCGTCGATTACAGATGGTGCGATAGCACCTGCATTGCTTGCTGTATTAATCGCAGCCTGTGCTGGTGAGCTAACTAGAGTTGTAGCAGCAGTAATAGGTTCAGTAACATTAGCGCTGTTGCTTAGCTCTGATCCAGCTTCTTTCTTAGCCGCTTCAAGCTTTGCTGACTCTGCCTTTACTACAGCTTCAACTGTTTCGTGATGAGCCTCTACTGGAGTTTCATCTTCATCTTCTTCCTCATCCTGATATTCAGCTAGCACATCCCCCATCAGTGTGTAGTCTGCGCTTCCATCCTGAAGTTTCTTGTATTCTTCATCAAGCAGCTGCTGAAACTCTTCGTTCTTGCGATAGAGAGTGTAGAACTTATCTATCTTACGAGTTGCTTCCATGCCAGCATCTTCAACATCTGTTCCAAAGAGGTCTTTTTGTAGATCATCAATCGTCATAACCTCTTCCTGCTTTAGTTCGTCGCTGCTTTCTTCTACAACTGCAGTGTTAGCATCTGCCACATCATCTGCCGAGAAGAACATGTCTGCTTCTTCATCTGGCTCATCATCGATTGTATCGAATCCTAACGCAGCGAGTTCTGACTCTAGGCTTGTCAGCTCTGAATTAGCTGGAGTTGGAACTGCCTCTGGCTCTGATTTTGTCTGCACAGGTTCCTGTACGAGCTCTTCAGCAGTTATAACATCTCTAGTTGGTAGCTCGACTGTTTCAGATGGATCCTTGCCAAGAAGTTCAGCTAGTCTCTTCTGAAGATTAGCGATCTCACTTTCAATTGCCTTAGCGGCAGCAACCTCTGCATCCTCAGCAGGTGCAGAAACTACCTCTGCTACTGCAGCAGCCTCTGTAGTCACTGGCTCTACAACTGGTTCAGCCACTGGAGCTACAGGCTCAACTGCCGGAGCTGCAGACTCTACTGACTCAGCTACAATCTCTTGAGTCTCAACTGTAGCTGGCTCTTCCTTAGACGTTTCAGCTACACGAACCTCAGATACTTGAGCCACTGTCTGCTCTACCTTTTCAGATTCATCATCCATATATAGCTCGGAGTAGTTAACTGGTTCTTCATAAGGAACATCTATATCTTCGTCGCCAAATGCGAAATCATCTAATTCCTCTTCCTTATGTTCTGCCTTAGGTGCGAGTTCATAATCCGTCTCTGGCTCTTTGTTATCATCTGTAAGTTCATCATATGAGAATGCCTCTGGTTCATCATCGTCATCATCCTCATCGTCAAACTCAAATGCTTCAGCTTCAGCACGCTCTTCAGCGCGTGAAACTCTGCTTGGTTTCACGTAGTCGAGGTACTGGCTTACAGTTTCTTCATCTTCGTCTGTATCTTCAATCTCAATATCAAAATTGAATAGATCGTCATCTGCTCTTTCTACAGCAGCTTCTTCCTTTCATCCTCTTCGTTATCACGAATAAATGCAGAAAGTTCTGTCTCGAACTCATCCTCAGGAAGCTTAAACTCATCTCTAGTATCTGCTGCAGATACGTGAACCATATCATCAACGAAGTTGTGTGGAGGCTCTGCCTGAAAAACTTCCTCGTGCGACTTGCGACGAGCATTTAGATACTCATCAAAATCAGCAGAAGCTGCATCCAATCTGTGCGACACTTCCTTCTCGTCCATCTCGCTTGCCTGCTTCTCAAGCTCAGCAACGATATCGTCCTTGAGTTCAGTATATCCCTGAGTGTTTTCTCTCTCTTCCTTAGGGAGAATAGACTCGCTAAAATCGAAGTCTGTCGAAACGGATGCTTCTTCAGCTTCCCTTGCAGCCCTCTCGCGTTCTTCCTTCTCCTGCTTCATAACCTCGATGAAATTCATAGTACGTCCACGACCAGATGCCGGAGCAGCTGCGGAATCGCGCTTAAGCATTTCCTCAATCGAGCTGGACTCTTCAGCCTTATGCTCTGACTGAACAGGCTTTGAGTTCTCCCAATCACTATTAACTGAACTGAACGACTGAGTAACTGCCTCAGCCTCTTCATCATCAATTCCAGTTGTCTCCCAAGGAGATCTGATTTTCTTAGTAGGTTTCTTATGGCTCTCCTCAATTACTGAGCTCCAATCGAAAGAAACCGAGCTTGTTTTCTTCTTAGGCTCCTTAATCTCTAGATCTTCAGACCCGAAATTAAAGTCGAACTTCGTAGAAGATTCTCTCTTGTCCATCATATTTCCTTCTCTATTCGACGAACTAAACGCTGTATGTTCGTGTACTGACGGTTCTGCATCAAGGCTTAATCTTGCACCACATCCACTGCAAAACTTAGCGCCTTCTGCTACTTCGTTGCCACAATTGCTACAGAACATTGTTACCTCCCAAATCCACTTAAAGCACTCAAACGGGAACCCCCGCTTTTGTGCCGGCTGTCAATCTTCTATAAAGATTCATTGGAAATTATACAACAAGGATAAGTTAATAGCAAGATTTCGCTTGCAATTAGTGGAATTCGCGTAGAAAAAACATAATTTTATACAAAATTATTGTCATTTTGCGCTTTCTTTTCCAACTTTTCTATGATAACATTATCCGTCAAGAGGCATGCGCATTGTCAATAGATAGGAATCAGTCCCACCCGTGTTCCTAATTATTGTGGAAATATAATATTTCCTGCACCTGTTTTAAGCCGCGCTGCTTCTTTTTTTATTGTATCATGATTGATTTTGCTAAGGTTTAGTTATTGTGATGAATTGAAATGTTTTTAACGTATTTTATAAATACATTTGTGTATGGACGATAAGATATAAGCACGTGAAATTGCTTATGTACATCACACGCCTTATCTGAATGTATGCGCAACTAAACGCTTAAATTAAATTCTAATTTAATTCGAATTTTTTCAAACTTTAGCTTGACTGTCTTTTAAATCAATGCTAAACTATGTAAGCTGTTAAGCAAACAACTGAATATGTGTGATTAGCTCAGCTGGCAGAGCACCTGACTCTTAATCAGGGTGTCCAGGGTTCGAACCCCTGATCACGCACCAAAAGCGCAACTCGATAGGGTTGCGCTTTTATTTTGCATAGTTACATTTTGATAGCATTTAATTTTCACATAAATTCTATAGTATTTATTGGGGTTATCTGATATAGTCTATTTATTCACCGCGTATTACGGTAAGAATATAATACATTCGTATGTTTCGCTTCCGTGACGGACGGGGCGCAATGTTGCGTAGAATATTCGTCATTCGTAAGGGGCTTGCCTATTTTGGTAAGCCCCTTTTGTTACAGGCGACCCTATGAAACTAGTATCGTTAAATTCAAGAGATTTACAGACTTACACAATTGACTCTGAAATGCTAAAAAAGTCGCATCGTTCCTGCGTTCTAATACTTCGCCTCAAATATAAAGGGGCTAGGATTGATTTTGCTGTTCCATTAAGATCAAACATCCCTCCATCTGCCCCTAAAAACCATTACTTTGCTTTACCCCCAAGACCTACAACAAAAAGTGGGCATCGTCACGGTATACACTATATAAAAATGTTCCCTATAGATAGAACTAAAGCTCAAAAATTCAATACTGATAAGATGTTCTATTCAATAATTAAAGCAATTATTGATAAAAACGAGAAACTAATAGTGTCCAGTTGTCAGAAGTACCTTAAAGATTATGAATCTGGAATCAAGCCTCAATTCTCAACCGATATCGACTTGCTTCTAAATCAGTTGAACAAATAGCTCATTCTGATCTACAGATTTATTTCACCGCAATTTTAATTTTCACATATTAAAAGCCATTCTTTAGTATTCTCTAAAAAATGGCTTTTGTATGGTTTTAAAGATTCGCCTCGTTTTTCCCTACTTCAAATCCTCCAGCTTATTATCCTGTCGTTTGATCTTGCGCGTAGTCGTCCTCACGAAATCCTCCTTGCGAACATAGACCTCGCGAATTCGCTTGAACGGAGCTAGTCCCATGTTGAGCTCTGTGATAACTCCCTTTATCAGTGTTTCAATTTCATCCTCTGGTGGAACGTTACCAAGTTCATCCTTTATTTCATCCTTATCAGGAAGAATCTGCACCGCAACAACATCTTCAGATTCTCCTGACGCAAATACCATCGAGTCGGATATATATGCATGTCTATTGATGTAGTCTTCGATTTCCTCAGGATAGATATTCTCTCCCGCATTCGTTACGATTACGTTTTTTGCACGTCCAGTTAGGAATAGCCAGCCGTCCGCATCGAAGTATCCGATGTCACCAGTTCTGAGCCATCCACCCTCGAGTACTTCCGCGGTTGCTTCGGGTAGATTGTAATAACCTAGCATGACATTTGGCCCTTTGAACAGAATTTCTCCGATGCCATTTTCATCTGGATTGATTATACGTACCGTTCCACTTTCCACAGGCACTCCGACAGAACCGGATTTGTCATATCTCGTTCTAGCAGCGCTCTGAGGTGTTCCAGTGATAAGTGGAGTGCACTCAGTCATACCATATCCCTGAAGAACTGTGATTCCAAAGTCTTCAAAGTCCTTGCAGATTTCTGGCGAAAGCGCAGCCGCGCCTGTGATTACAACTCTGAGCTTGCCACCGAGTTCATTGATAATCTGCTTGAAGAGAGTTCTGCTCACATTTACGCCAAACTTACGCGCAGTGCGACTAGCCTTAAGAGCCTTCCTAAACGTCTTTTCCTTGCCCGACTTCTTGATAGTCTTCGTGATACGTCCGTGAATCATCTCGAGTACCCTTGGCACTACGATAACTACTGTATTTTCAGCCTCATGCATATTCTTAACTATGTATTTCATGCCCTCGCAAAATGCCGTACTTGCCCCACGATACAAAACGAGAAGCATCCCAAGCGTGCATTCGTAAGTGTGGTGTATCGGAAGAATCGAGAGCGTCTTGTCCCAGGGGTGTATATTTGCAATGCGGCAAACGTCCATGATATTAACCGTAATATTGCGGTGATTGAGCATGACACCCTTTGGAGTACCCGTTGTTCCAGAAGTGAACAGGATAACCGCAAGTTCGTCTGGGTCTATTTCTATCTCGGAAAAAGCCGTATCTCCGTTCGCCAGTTTCTCCTCGCCATTGACAAGCAGTTCTCTCCACAGGTGTACTCTTCTGCCTGCTCTTTCAAATTCTGCAGTATCCTTAAGTAGTGACTTCGGCTTATCTTCAAGAGATATCCTATCGCCGTAAACTCGGTGATGACAAGATCTGTAATTGTTATGATATTTGACAGCTTAGGAGCACATTCTGCTGAACATATTACGGTATGGCAATTTGATGCGTCGAGAAGATTCTTGATCTCGTCCCCGCCGAGTTCCTTATCGATCGGCACAACAACGAGGCCTGCGTTCATGGTCGCAAGATAGGAGGTAATCCATTCGTAGCTGCCTTCACCGATAATAGCAACGCGGCGCTCATCACCCGCTAGTTCAAGAAGCATCGTTCCAATCGCCTCTACATCATGTCCTAGGACTTCGTAAGGAACCGACAGATACTCGCCTCCACGCTTTGCCTTTACCCAAAATGCAGCTCTTTCGCTATATTTTTCAACGCTTCCAGCCAGTAGCTCTCTAAGCGTCGTAATTTCCCTTATGTCTTTGTACCAGAAGCGACCGCAGTCAGAGCCTCTCTTCTCGATAAATGAGTCAGCACCAAATGGGTTAGCTGTAGCCTCGATATTAATAGTGTTGTTCATATCATTCATAGCATGCTCTCCCTACAAAATACTCTAAATTATCCTAATCATATCATACATTTTGTATTAAATTAAGCTCATCGCTATATAGTAGAATTTTCACATAGCCTTTAGATTCAACGCATTCATATTTGGTACAATAAGCAACATAAGTTATTCCGAACGCAAGGAGACAGTATGAATTACGCAAAGATTAGATCGATAGCACACCTCGTGTCTCTCGTATGCCTACTACTCATCTTCGTAGTATCTACGAGCAAATACGTTGCTGCAGCTACTCAGTCCGATTCGACTCGTACCGGCATCCCCGCAAAGATAACTGCTCAGCACAAGCAGGAATCCGACATTCCAGACTGCACTGAGATTGAAGTTGCTGTTGACGCAGCTAGTGTGCCTGTTCCAACTATAACAGATGCAGTGGCTGACAACGTTGCTACTCACGCGACCACCAACACTTATTCAGCTCCTCTAGTTGCAACTGGAACGGATACAGTTAAGAAGGTCGAAGAGGAAAAAGCTAAGAAGAAAGCAGAAGAAGAAGCAAAGAACAGTGAGTCGAGCCGTACAGCTACTTCCATAACCTACACTTATACAGGAAGCATTCTCACAAAGTCCAGGGGAACTAACAATGGTCCTTCCGACAAGGAGACCTACTACAACCTCAACATGTCTAGAGTTGTAGCAGCTATGGGTAGATATGGATATTCGCAGTCTGACTACTGGGTTAGAGCCGACGGAGTTAAGATGTTAGGCAACTACGTAATGGTTGCAGCGAGCTATAATACACATCCAAAAGGTTCTTTAGTTTCCACATCTCTTGGAACTGGAATCGTATGCGATACTGGTGGTTTGCGGCAAGTAATCCAACTCAGATAGACATAGCGACAAATTGGTAAGATTTTAAGGTTTTCGCAATCGATATTTGCATCAGCAAAAGGATCCCTATAATCCCTGCGCTAGACGAGATTCGAAGAGAAAATCTCCATCCATTGATATGCGGATGAATACATTTGTTATAAACGAATTAAGAGAAGCAAGCAATAAGCGGGCTTCTCTTTTGTTGTTTGTCTGCCTATATTTCTATAATTGAGATAAATGTAGCTGGCGACTCCTCTTTATTAGGTATAAGATAGGGGTAGTTATTTGTAATTTATGAGGTACTAACATGAAGAGATATACTTTTTCTGCGGCGACGGCTAAGTCAGATGTTTATGTAGGGCTTCTTTTCCCCGCTCTAATAATGCTACCCCTCCTAGCGATACAACTGATTCTGTTCTACCTTAACCTCGGTGATGTGACTAGGTCACATCCAGATCTTTTCATATTGATTATTTTTGCCTGCGTTAATTACAGCTTTTATATAGCTAAAAAATTGCAATCAAGATTTGTCAAAGACTATATCGTCATACTTGACGGAAGCGAAGTTACCATTTTGTGTGACGATATGGAAATTTTCTCGGGTACTATAGTTTCTTGCAAATTCAAGGGCTCAAGTTCTAAATTTTTCGCTAAAGCTGCCTCATTAGATATCTTCACTGACTACGAAGATATAAAACTTCGCGCCAGAGCCAGGGAAGGTGAGAGTTTACTATCCCCTAACTGGAACCCTTTTGCAACAGGCAGTATATCTGATGTGGATGTGCTCCTGTCACTGGGCATAAGGATTGAGAATATGCTGGAAGCTGAATGAATTTGGCGCCGACTAAAGAATAACAGAAAGCTCGAATACGAGCTTTCTGAAAATTGTCTACTGACTTTGCTCTGCTAAACGCTTCTGCTCCGCTAGGCGCTCCTGTAATACCGCTTGCTATAGAAGATGTGGTGTCCTTATTTACTTTTATTGATTTTGTCATTATGAGGTTTTCTGTTCTTTTTTTTCTATTTTATTTAATTATTTTACTATAAATTGTCGAATTATTTTATCTCTAGATTTGCACTATTATTTGAGTCAAATGCACTATTCTTATACTCATTTTTAGATTTTTATTCACAGTCACCCATTTTTATATTATTTATAAATTTTCATTTACAGTCACCCATTTCATATTCTTTATAAATTTTTATTCACAGTCACCAATTTCATATTCTTTTGTGGTAGAATTCAACCTATGAAAATTTTAGTAATTACGATGTTTATACTCATGTACGTCGTGATGATCTTCTTCCAGAAGTTCCGCGTACATGCCGCACTGACTTCAGCAGCGGTTTTCTTAATAGCTGGTGTTATGTCCGCTAGTACAGCGATTCAGTCTGTGAACTGGAATATCTTGCTGATGATTTCTGGCACGATGATTCTCGTGCACTACTTTATCGACTCCAAGATGCCGAACAAGCTTGCAGACATACTCCTCGATAAGTCCAAGAACATGATGATGGTTATAATCTTCATGTCGCTATTCTCTGGATTTATCTCTGCATTTGTAGATAATGTCGCGACTGTACTCATGGTAGCTCCTGTCGGGCTAGCCATCTGTCGCAAGCTCGATGTATCACCAGTTCCGATGACGCTATCGATTGCCGTCTCCTCGAACCTCCAAGGTGCAGCTACACTCGTTGGTGATACCACTTCGATGATGCTCGCTTCGTACGCAAAGATGGATTTCTCATCCTTCTTCGTATTCCACGGCAAGCCAGGAATCTTCTTTGCCGTAGAACTCGGGGCTCTCGCAACAGTACCTGTTATGATGATTCTATTTAGAAAGTATAGACAGCCTGTTGCAGCTGAGGAATATACAGAAGTAAAAAATCTCGTTCCGACATACATGCTGGTAGGGCTCGTAGCGACGCTGATATTCGTGTCGTTCTTCCCGAACAAGCCAGACATAACTAACGGTGCTATATGTATAACCTTTGCAGTCGTTTCTATCATTTTCGATTACGCAAAAAGGCGCGATGGAGACCGTACGATTGCTGCCTTGAAGGATGCAGACATCGAGACTTTGCTCCTATTGTTCGGACTATTTATAGTCATCGCAGGTCTTACTGAAGTAGGCGTTATCAAAGATTTGTCTGACCTTATCGTGAGGACTGGTGGAAGCAACATGTTCCTCCTCTACACGATTATCGTATGGGGGTCGATCCTGATTTCGGCTTTCGTCGACAACATCCCATATGTTGCAACTATGCTTCCTGTGCTTCAGGTGTAACTGCAACGCTAGGCGTAGATCCTACGCTACTCTATCTTGGTCTACTCTGCGGAGCAACGCTAGGCGGCAACCTCACTCCGGTCGGGGCATCTGCGAATATAACGGCGGTAGGCATTTTAAGGAAGAACGGAGAGATTGTAACCTTTGCGGAATTCATGAAAATCGGAGTGCCGTTTACGCTGACGGCAGCTACAGTCGGCTATGCATTCATATGGTTCATATACGGCTAGAGAAATTGTAAATCAATATAGACTAAGAGGGATTCATTTATGAACCCCTCTTTTGTTTCCCTATTTCCTCATAACTGTATTCGATTCTGGTGTATTTTTGCTTCTCTAGTTTATATATTTTTTACTGCTCTATTTTCCACTTCTTAGCGAGTTTGTCATAGGTGCCGTTTTCCTTGAGATGCTTTAGTCCCTTGTTAATTTTCTTGAGAAGCTCCTTGTTGTCGGTCTTAACTGCAATCGCAACATCAGCAACGCTGTCAGGTTTTATATCGCCTACTATTTTGTACTTATCTCCCTGCGAAGCAACGATATCGACAGCAACAGGCTTATCAACAAGAACTGCATCAACATCACCATTTCCAAGCTGCTGAAGCGCTGTTGTGTTCTGGTTTAGGATAACTGATTTGGATACTTTACCCTCCTTCTTGAGCTGCTCTGCTATATCAGCCTGAGAAGTACCTGTCTGCGCTGCTACCTTGAGCCCGCTTCCCGATGTGAAGTTATCCCAACCTGTTATGCTTGTGTTGTCTTTCTTTACAAGCAATACGATTCCTGTCTTATAGTAAGGGTCTGAGAAAGCCACCTTCTTAGCACGCTCAGGCGTCACATTCATGCCAGCGATTACGATATCCGTGCTATCAGACTTGAGCGCTGGGATGAGTGCATCAAATTCAAGTGATTCGAATTCAACCTTGAAACCTGATCCTTTGCAATAGCCTTCATAAGGTCCATATCAAATCCTACAATGTCTCCATCCTTATTTGTCGTATCAAATGGAGGGTAGGTCGGTTCAGTCGAAACCTTGTACACCTTGTCCTTGCCACCACATGCAGAAAGTGCTCCTGCCATAATTAGACACATCATAAGTGCCATAATCTTTCCAATAGTCTTTTTCATTTTACTGCCTCTTTCTTTAAATAATGTTTACTCTAAATATTTGCTCTAAATTCCACTACTTTTAATTTGCCACCCACATATATGTAGCTCTCAATTATCCGAGCTTCTGCTGATGCGTTTCTCGTTATTAATAATTGACGAGAGTTTTATTATCTGTTCGGATGTGTATAAAGTTGTTTATGTGTGTATTTTTAATAGTTCTTATGTATTAATATACTCTTGTTACTTTTCTTTGTCAACACTTTTTTTGAATTTTATTACATATTTTCGTTTTTTTATTCATTCATATACAAAATTAATACATAGGCCAACACGTTATGCGTTGCCTATGTATCTTGATTTTTAGAACATTCCCATATTCTTGAACAGAAACAACCAACCGAATATGGTTAATATAGAAAATCCGGTTGTGAATATTACTGCATTCCCTGCAAGCTCTCCATCACTTCCCATCGACTCTGCCATTGTATATGATGACACCGAACAAGGTGCAGCCATCATAACTATCAGCGACACGAACTCTACGCCTCTGAACCCGAGCAGTATCGCTATAGGTAACCCAATTGCCGGAAGAATTATAAGCTTGGCGATTATCGAGATGATGAGATTACGCTTGCCAGACTTCACACTTTTGATATTGAACGAAGCACCGAGCAGCATCATCGCCATTGGAGTCGTACACTCAGACAGAGAGTAGACAACCCTATCTATTGATTTAGGCACTGGTATACTAAGTGATATCGCAATTCCTGCTGCAACGGCACCGAGAATTATCGGATTGGTGATAATCTTACGGAGTATTTTGGAGATGCTCGCACGACCACCACGGTAATATTCCAAGATTATTACTGCTAATACGTTGTATGTCGGAACGATTATAGTTACGAGTATTGCGGTCTTGGATACATTTCCTGCACCACAGATGTTAATAGCGATTGGAAGTCCCATAAGTACGAAGTTGCTTCTGTACATCGCCTGGATCATCGCGCCACGCGTTTCAGAACGCTTCTCCAGTTTATGGACTACTGGTATGCTCATCGCTATGTAGCACAGCAGAAATGCTAGCGCAAATATGATAAGCCTCGGATTGAAGGTATCGCCGAGCTTCGCTCCATAGAGATTTTCGAACATCATCGGCGGAAAGAGCACAATAAAGACGAGGTGATTGAATCTGTGCACCTCGTCATCATTTATAAGGCCTACTCGCTTCACGAGCATACCGATTATCAGATATATCATCAGCGGTACTACCGCATTTATACAAATCCAGAAATTCTGTATCATTATAACCTCGACATGACTAGTTCTGCGTATTCGCGGCATGTTGCGCCGCCTGCCATTCCTGTCATTCGTGGTCCAAGTTCCTTATCAGCTAATTCTAGCGCTTCTTCAAGCCTCTTTGACTCATCTCTATAACCCACATGTGACAGCATCATAACTGCCGCCTTGAGCAGGCTTGACGGATTGGCATATTCTCCCAGCCCATCTTCAATCATGCGTGGAGCACTGCCGTGTATAGCTTCAAATATCGCATAATTCCTACCGATATTCGCACTTCCAGCTGTTCCGACACCACCCTGAATCTGAGCCGCCTCATCAGTAATTATATCACCATACAGATTAGGAAGTACAAAAACTTGGAAGTTGCTTCTGATATCCTTGTTGACTAGATTAGCAGCCATGATATCGATGAACCACGAATCCGTCTCAATCTCTGGGTATTCCTTAGCGACTTCACGGCAGATATTAAGGAAGTTGCCGTCAGTCTTCTTCATGATATTGGCTTTAGTCACTATAGATACTCGCTTCTTGCCGTTAGCTCTCGCATATTCATATGCGGCGCGGGCGATTCGCTCTGTACCCTCGTCTGTTGTCACCTTAAAATCGACTGCCAATTCTCCCATGATGTATTCGCCCTTGCTGCCTAATGCATATTCGCCTTCTGTGTTCTCACGGAAGAATGTCCAGTCGATTCCTTCTTCTGGAATTGCAACTGGTCTGACATTGGCAAATAGTCAAATGATTTGCGCAAGTAGACATTAGCGCTCTCGATATTGGCTGTATTCATGGCAGCGTTCGGGGTGGTTGTTGGCCCTTTAAGTAAGACATCGCATTCGCTCATCGCTGCCATGACGGAGTCCGGGACTGTCTTGCCTGCGGCGAGGCGGTTTTCGAGGGTGAATCCTTCGATTGGCTTTAGGACTAGGGAGCCGCTGGTAAGTCTGTCCCGGAGGACTGCTTTTAGCACTTTCTCCGCTTCGGTCATGATAATCGGGCCGATGCCGTCACCGGCAGCGGTTCCGATTATTACCTTGTCTCTATTCGAATTAGAGGATGGATTACCAGTTTTCTTAGCTGAATCTTTCTCTTCTCTCTCAGCTCGCATGCGCTGATTCCTCTCCACCTGTTCACGTAGCATGGTTTCAAAATTCTCTACAGCACTCTTGATACCGCACTCTATTTCTGAGCTATATACCTTCTCATCCATTTTCTTGTCTCCAAATTCATAGTCATACATCCTCTAATCAAGAATGCACACCTTAACCCTTCGCATCCCTGGTTCTAGCACCAACTAGCGGCGTCCTTAATGGATGCATCTTTCATAACTTGATTTAGTTTCCAAGTGCCGCATAGTCAAGAAGTCCTCCTGCCAAGAGCACCTCCTTCTGTCTTTCTGCAAGTTCCATGCGAAGCTGTATATCCTTGTTCCCAGCATGCAGAATTATTCTGTCATCTCCTAGAGCCGCTCTCACATTATCTAGTCTAAGTACATCGCCCTGTTCTATCTCATCATAGTCATCTGGATTCTCGAAGATTAGCGGCAGGATTCCCGCATTCACAAGATTTGCCGCATGAATTCTGGCAAAACTCTTCGCTATAACCGCCTTTATTCCGAGGTAGAGCGGTGCAAGCGCAGCATGCTCTCTAGATGACCCCTGTCCGTAATTCGAGCCGCCAATTATGAATCCCTTACCAGCTGCCTTGGCTCTAGCTGCAAAGGTCTCATCTACTACGCTAAACAAAACTCAGATATCTTAGGTATATTAGATCTATAAGGTAAAACCTTTGAACCTGCTGGCATGATATGATCTGTGGTGATATTATCACCTACCTTGAGGATGACCGCGGCCTCTATCTGATTATCTAGCGGACTTGTCTCTGGGAAAGGTTTGATGTTAGGGCCGCGGAGCACCTCTGCCGCCGCAGCTTCTGCTGCTGGCAGTGGTGCGATGATTCCGTCATCATTGATTCGAAATCTATCTGGTTGCTGCGGCTGTGCGATTGGAAAAAGTGTCGTTGGATCTGTGATATAGCCTGTGAGCGCTGACGCTGCAGCTGTCTCAGGGCTTACCAGATACACCTGCCCGTCCTTAGTTCCAGACCGACCGAGGAAGTTCCTGTTAAAAGTTCTAAGACTCACACCCTTAGAATTCGGAGAGAACCCCATTCCTATGCATGGTCCACATGCGCATTCAAGAATTCTTGCTCCTGCATCAATCATATCTGTAAGCGCCCCACTCTCCGCCATCATGGAGAGCACTTGTCTTGATCCTGGCGATATTCCCAGACTCACACTGTCTGCAATCTTATGACCTTTTAACACTAATGCAGTCTTGGTCATATCTGCAAATGATGAATTTGTACATGAGCCTATCGCAATCTGGTCCACCTTAATTCCTGTCAGTTCTTTTACAGGCTTTACATTGTCAGGACTATTTGGGCAAGCAGCCAGAGGCTCAAGCTCGCTCAGATCGATAGAGTAGCACTCAGCATATTCAGCTTCAGGGTCACTAGCCAGAGGAGACCAGTCAGCCTCTCTATCCTGTGCGGTCAGGAACTGCCTGGTCACCTCATCAGAAGGAAATCGAGGTAGTAGCTCCGAGCTCAGCGCCCATATTAGTGATAGTCGCACGCTCAGGAACGCTGAGCGTCGCTACACCCTCGCCGCCGTATTCGACAATAGCGCCAACGCCTCCCTTTACAGACAGCATGCGCAGAACCTCCAAGATGATGTCCTTGGCGCTCACATTAGGGCGGAGCTCTCCGATTAGTTCAACGAAAATCATCCTTGGCATCTGAATGTGGTAAGCTCCGCCGCCCATGGCAACGGCTACATCCATGCCACCAGCCCCCATCGCCAGCATTCCGAGCCCACCACCAGTTGGCGTGTGCGAATCAGACCCAATCAGGGTCTTGCCCGGAATGCCAAATCTCTCATAATGAACCTGGTGGCATATGCCGTTGCCAGGTCTCGAGAAGTACACACCGTGCTTTGCAGCTACGGTCTGAATATATTTATGATCATCTGCATTCTCAAATCCAGACTGCAGAGTATTGTGGTCGATATATGCGACGGAACACTCAGTCTTGACCTGTGGAATTCCCATCGCCTCAAACTCCAGATATGCCATAGTTCCAGTTGCATCCTGGGTCAAAGTCTGGTCAATCCTAAGCCCTATTTCCTCCCCCACTTTCATCTCTCCGCTAACTAGGTGAGATTTAATAATTTTCTCAGCTATTGTATATCCCATTTTGTTCCCTACCAATTTCCTTCTGCTTCGCCAGTTACGAACTTATTTACCAGCGCATCAATTTCATCAGCACCGATAACCGAAACTCTACCATTCTCATACTGTTCATCAATCCAGCTCTTGATGTAGCGTACCACCTCGCTATGTTTATCCACCTTACGAGTACCCTCAAGTTGGTATTTCTCATTGAGCCACAAAGCAACTCCAGCTGCACCACTATTCTGATTAATCGAAACGAGTGGCGGTCTATTCAGAAATTTCTTAGTGTCAAATATATTGTAAATTTCCTCATTCTTGAGCAATCCATCCGCGTGAATTCCAGCCTTCGTAACGTTGAAATTCTCACCGACAAAAGGTGTCTGCTCTGGCAGATGATAACCTATCTTATTCTCATAGTATTCGGCCAGTTCCGTGATAACCGTAGTATCCATTCCATCTAGCGTGCCACGAAGCTGTGCATATTCGAAGACCATCGCCTCAAGCGGTACATTTCCAGTCCTCTCTCCTATGCCAAATAGCGTAGTATTTACCGCCGCTGCTCCGTACAACCAAGCTGTTGCAGCATTAGTAACCGCCTTGTAGAAATCGTTATGTCCGTGCCACTCAATCATCTCGCTTGGAACACCAGCATAGTGCTGCAGTCCATATATAATACCTGATACTGAACGAGGCATCGCAACTCCACCATAAGGAATTCCGTATCCAAGCGTATCGCAGGCACGAATTCTAACAGGCATATCAGCCTGTTCAGCGAGGTCCTGAATCGCCTTTACAAACGGTACTACAAAGCCATAGAAATCAGACCTCGTTATATCCTCAAGGTGACAACGCGGCATAACTCCCGCTTCAAATGCATCGGAAATAACGGAGAGGTAATGCTCCATCGCCTGCCTTCTGTTCATACCAAGCTTCGTAAATATATGATAATCCGAGCAGCTGACCAGAATTCCCGTCTCTTTGACGCCGATATCATGCACTAGCTTAAATCGTCTTTCTTAGCTCTAATCCAGGTCGTAATTTCTGGAAACTCAAGTCCGAGTTCGCGACACTTATCTATAGCTCGCCTATCTCGCTCGCTGTAAACGAAAAACTCCGTCTGCCTAATCTTGCCGTTTGGCCCAGAAAGCCTCGACATCATCTTGTAAATATCCACAATCTGCTCAACCGTATATGGCTCGCGGGACTGCTGCCCATCACGGAAGGTCGTATCTGTAATCCATATCTCCTTAGGCATGCCGAGCGGATTTCTTCTAAAGTTAAAGGAAACCTTTGGAATCTCCGTATACTCGAAAAACTCGCGCATCAAATTAGGGTCTTCTACATCCTGAAGCTGATAATTATACGGATCCTGTTCAAGCAAATTCGATTTCTTATTAATCTTGATGTCACCCATCTGTTTCACCTCATAAAATTTGGTTTTCCCTTACCCTTTGATCTACCCTTGCATAACTCGCGCGCTTAAATATACCAATTTTTACTTACACGCTAGATTGTATACGTGTATATTAATATGCAATATTTATTGTGTCAAGTAGTCAAAGCTGCTATGATGAAATCTCCATATAAAAAATCCCCTTGCCAAATCCTGGCAAAAGGGGGTTTTTAAGAATATTCTTTATCTTATATGTTCTCTCTTTGATTTGTCTATATAAACCACTCTGGATCTTTTCTCTTAAAATGCAGCTTCTCTCTCGCAATCCTCGTCGCCTTAGCAAGCGAGCCGTAGAATCCACGTGCATCCTGCGGACAAGCCTTGATACACGATGTGCACGAGATGCATTCCTTTGGGTTAGACTTTCTGAGGTCATCAGTAGAGATTGCTCCAACTGGGCACACTTCTTTGCACTTTCCACAGCTTATGCACAGAGAATTCGCTGTAGGGTGAATCGGTAGCTTCATCGGCTTGCGCTTTGGAATCGAACCAGGAATTATGAGCGGAGCGAGTCTTCCTCGCATTGACGCGATATCCGTACATACGAAGCGTTTAAGCTTCTTAGCGCTAATCCTGCTGAACTCAATCATCTTCTTGATATCGTTCGAATCTGGTCTGCTCTCCGCAATCTTAGAGAACATCGAGTGCTGAGCGATAATGCAGCTGCGCTTATAACGTTAAAGCCTCTCTCACTTGCATATGTGTATAGCTCGTAAAGCGCATCACCGTAACTGTTGTTTCCATATGATACTAGCGCAACGAGATACGCACCATTACCATTCACCTTGGATAGCATCTCCTTGCATATCTCTGGAATTCGCCCAGACATTACTGGAAGCCCCATAACAACTATGGTCTCATCGGTACAATCAATAGAAGTATTGATTCCGTGGCGCTCACTTAGACAGAGCATATCGTAAAAAGAATAGCTGAGATCATCTAGACAGCTATCACGCATGTTTTCAGTTAATTCAATTGTAATCTTCTTAGTTATCTTGGCAGTCGCACCCGACGGGCTGAAGTACATGCCTACAACGTTCTTAATCATCTTTGAATCTCACACATTTGCAGTGCCTACAGCACTTTGAGAACATCCCTTCATAATAATACATAGATTTTACCATGCAAAAGAAAATAATTTGTCTCGGTAATGTGCATTTTTGTGAAGATAGAATGAAGAAGTGAAAGAAATAAAAACAGCAGCTCCGAACTATCGAAACTGCCTTTTATCGTTTTATTCCATTATATCTGGAACTTGCTATTTCAAGCTCAAGCACCTCAAACTTCATTTTCAAAACGAAGCTCAACCTCGCTTATATGTTCGCTTCAAGCTTTGAGCAGTGAATCTTCGCCTACTTAATATTGTAATCTTCGTTCCACTGATTGAAGTAGTCGATCTGCATCGCTTTCTTCATCTTATCAAGAGTTGCCTCTGCCTCAGCATTCGCAAGTTCGGTACCCTTTCTGAGCATTTCAACTACCACTTCAGGATTCTCTTCGTAGTATGCACGTCTCTCTCTGATTGGCTCAAGGAACTCATTTAACACCTTAAGAAGGAACTTTTTAACCTTAACATCGCCGAGTCCACCTCTTCTATAATGGTCTTTGAGCTCATCCAAATCCTTGTAATCAGGTAGATACTTCTCGAATGAATCAGGCTGCACAAACGCATCTAGGTATGTAAACACAGTATTGCCTTCAACCTGACCTGGATCCTCAACCTTGATGTGGTTAGGGTCAGTATACATACTCATGACCTTAGTCTTGAGTTCCTGCTCGCTGTCCGATAGATAGATGGTGTTGCCGAGTGATTTGCTCATCTTAGCCTGACCATCAGTGCCTGGAAGTCTTAGGCACGCCTTATTGTCCGGTAGATAAATCTCTGGCTCAACTAGGACTTCACCATAAGTAGCATTGAATTTACGCACTATCTCGCGGCACTGCTCGATCATCGGTTCCTGATCTTCACCAACTGGTACGATAGTGCCCATGAAAGCAGTGATATCGGAAGCCTGGCTTATAGGATATGTAAAGAATCCTACCGGTAGATTTGCCTCAAAACCACGCATCTTAATCTCATTCTTAACTGTAGGATTTCTCTGAACTCTAGCAACTGTAACGAGATTCATGTAGTACATAGTCATCTCATGAAGTGCTGGAATCTGTGACTGAATAAAGATGGTCGTGCGAGCTGGATCAAGTCCAATTGCCAGATAATCCATCGCAACCTGAAGCACACTCTCGCGCACCTTCTCTGGGTTATCAGCATTGTCAGTCAAGGCCTGTGCATCTGCAATCATAACGAACATCTTGTCGATACTCGAATCCTCCTGCAGGATGAGCCTCTGTCTCAATGATCCCACGTAGTGACCGATGTGCAGTCTGCCGGTCGGTCTATCTCCTGTTAATACAACTTTATTTTTACTCATGTTTTTACCTCTTATCTCTATATTTAAAGCTATGGTGCAACTTGCTGTTGGTCTATTTCATCTCGAACTTAGCCGCGCCATCGCGTCCCATAGATGGCATCTTCGGTCGCAACTCCATCCATGTGCACATCCGTCTCCTCTAGCGGAATATCGTCTGTGAGAAGCTTCTCAAAGCAGAGCGCAATCTTGTTAAATCCCGACACACTAAGAAATCTATCATAGTAACCCGCACCGTGACCGATTCTCCGTCCGTCCTTTGAGCATGCCACGCAAGGAACAATTGCTAGGTCAAACTCATCCGCTGCAATTTCAGTTGCTTCAGCAAGCGGCTCTCTAATTCCGAATGAGCCTCTCGCAAGTTCATCACCGTGCCTATATTCCTTGACTATCATCTCATGCGGTCCGACGCAGAGCGGAATCCCAACGCGTTTGCCATCCTCAAGAGCACCTTCAATAATCGCATCTGTCACAGGTTCACCGCCCATCGACATGTAACAAAATATCGTCTTTGCATCCCTATATACATCAGTTTGTACTACGAGATTAGTGATTTTCTTGCTTGCCTCTTCGATATATTCGGGAGAAAGCCCCTTTACGATTTCTCGACATCTTGCGCGAAGTGCCTTTTTATTCTCATGTATGTTCTGTTTTCTATGAGTTTCCACATTAGCTCCTTTACTGCACATCGTAGGTCTTGCGGATACATGCAGCCATTTGCCATATACTAGTCGCATCTACAGCTGGTTAATTATATCCTTCTTTATCTTCCTAGTATATATGATTGACATGCTAAGTCCAAAGAATTCTGCAAATACAAATGAAAGCCACACGTAGTCGATGTTGCCGAGCTTAGATAGGAAGTATGCCGCTGGCAGTAGCACGATTAGCTGTCTTACGATGGAGACGTACATGCTGTATACACTCTTGCCAAGTGCTTGGAATACTCCGCCTAGCATGATTGAGTATCCTGCAAGAGGGAACGCGAGCGAGATAATCCTGAGCTCAACGGTTCCAATTTTCATCAGCTCTGGTGAGGCTGAGAAGAAGCCTAGCAATACATGCGGGATTGTCCAGAATATGAACATTCCAATGGTCATCATGGCTATACCGTAAATTACAGACAGTCTCATTGTCTCATCTAGTCGCTTGCGGTTCTGCGCACCATAGTTATATGCGATAATCGGAACTATTCCGTTGTCCATACCGAACACTGGCATAAAGATGAAGCTCTGGAGCTTGAAATAAGCTCCAAAAGCCGCAACCGCAGTAGTCGTAAATTTTACGAGTATCTGATTTAGTCCGAAGACCATGAATGAGCCTACCGACTGCATGATAATCGATGGAATTCCGATTCCGTATATCTCTTTGATAGTCTTCCATCTAGGTCTGAAGCCTTTGTGTGTAAGCTTTATCTCCTTATTCTTCTTGACGTTGAAATACAGCCCTAACAGCGCACCAACCGTCTGTCCAAAAATGGTTGCATATGCAGCACCAGCGATTCCCATCTTGGGCACTCCGAACCACCCAAAGATAAGTATAGGATCCATGATTATATTGATTATCGCACCGATACTCTGTGTGATAAAAATATAAATGGTCTTGCCCGTGCTCTGCAGAAGTCTCTCAATAGTCACCTGTAGAAATACCATAATAGAGAGCCAACACACAATTCTAAGGTACGTAACTCCGTACTCGATTATCTCATGATTACTAGTCTGCATCTCGATAAAAGGTCCAGCGAACACCCCGATGATTACGAATATCGTGTAAGTCACAAAGCACAGGAATATGCCATTTTGCGCCGTAGCAGTTACCTTGTCGAACTCCCTTGCTCCGAGATATCGCGACATAAGAGCACTCATACCGACAGCAGTACCTACTCCAAACGCAATCATCATCGATTGAACTGGGAAGCAAAGCGATATAGCTGTGAGCGCATTCTCGTTAATCTGTGCGACAAATATACTATCTACGATGTTGTATAACGATAGCACAAACATAGAGACCATAAGTGGCACTGATAGTTTATAATCAGTGACGGTATTGGTGCTGTTCCTAATTTATTTTCTTTTATCTCAGCAGCTGTACTCATTGTTTCCCCTTTCTTATATTCCTAATAAATAAAAATGACTGAACGGCTACTCCATTCAATCTTTTATTCATTATAACATTTTGCAATGAATTTTTCCTAGTGTGGTTACACAAATAAACACATAAAACTTGTAATATATGCAAATATTACCTGTATTCATGGCAAAGAAAAAAACGCAGCCTGAGCTACGCCTTTTCCATTGCAGTATATTTATTATTAAAGGATGTTACAGCCCGTAGGCTTGGAACAACAATTTTAGATTAGAGAAGATATGCACTTCTCCACTTCATCCATCTTCGCAGTTGGTTCAAATCTAGCAACAACATTGCCACCTCTATCTACTACGAACTTGGTAAAGTTCCACTTGATATCAGGATTATTCTTATAATCCTTGTCCATTTTCTTAACTACGACAGAGAGTCCTGTCGCCTTGAGTCCTTTGCCAAAGCCCTCAAACCCTTTCTCCTCTTTGAGGAACTTATAGAGTTCGAGCTGGTTTTCGCCGTTAACATCAGATTTCTTCATCTGAGGAAACTGTGTTTTGTACTGAAGTGTGCAAAACTCTTGAATCTCTTCATCTGTACCAGGAGTCTGACCTGCAAACTGATTGCACGGAATGTCGAGAACCTCAAATCCTTGTTCGTGATATTTCTCATACATTTCCACAATCGGCTCATACTGCGGTGTAAATCCACATCCTGTCGCTGTGTTAACAACTAGGACAACCTTTCCCTCGTAATTCCTCATGGATACCTGTCTGCCATCTGCAGCTGGAACTGTATAATCGTAAAAGCCCATATCTACTACCTCCTGTTACAGCCTTTATAAAGGCTTCAGCAAATGTTCCGCCACACGCATTTATCGTTAGGCAGATTGCTTACTTACTAAGTCTCTAGTCTAATTTCCTTTTTTAGACTCCCCTTGCATATACAATTATATTGTGCTAAATTCATTTGTCAACAACTCGTAATGCACTTATATAAATACTTAATTCACTCCTTGTACTCTTTGCTTGGCGCATATAAAAAGTGTCAGGATGCACATCCTAACACTCTATTCTTCTTGTTATTATCTGCTCTTTCAAGCCTTTCCATTAGTTACCAGCTCACCTGTCCGTCGCCAGTAATGTCTATCTTATCCCCGAGGAATGTTGGCTTCGGCTTAACGATGCACTGCACAAAGGCTTTTTCCCTAGCGAGGAATTCCCTCACTGCACGAGATTCATCTCCGTCGTACCGCTTCTCTACTGCACTTACACCAACAACCTTTAGTCCGAGTCTCTTAGCTGTGTATAGCGACCTACCTTCATGATAGTACTGCGTTACGACTGCCGCAGTCTTAACCCCGAATATATCTCTAGCCCGATACATCGACTCATATGTCGAAAATCCTGCGTGATCTAGGAATATATCTTGCGCCGGAACACCTTGCTTCAGACAGTAATTTTTCATGACCTTTACCTCATCGTAATTGGTCTTGCCATTGTCCCCAGATAACAGCAGCTTCGGTGCCGCTCCAACCTTATACAGTTCGATGCCGCGGTCAAGTCTATCCTTCAGGATCTTAGTCGGCTCGCCATTTCCATACACTCCTGCGCCAAGCACGATAATGCAGTCATACGATTTACCACTAACCTGTTCTACGCTGCGGAGGCTTCTCTCACCTTCTAACTTAACGAACAGGTTGATCCCCACTATGATGACTATCACTGCCAATATTAACTTGAATATCCATTTAATAATCTTGAGCATAGGTATAATAATATCCCTCATAGGTGATATATGCAAGGAAGTAACGTGTATATAAATCAAAAACAAATGAAAACCGGGCCTTCACACGCGTTCATCTGAACAGGGGTGTCTATGACCCGGCAAATTTCAATTATAATGCTTTGGCTTACGCCTCAGTCATCGACGATTAGTCAACGAACTTAACAGCTGTTCCGTATGCCATAACCTCCGCAGCATTCTGCATTACGGACGCGGATGCATAACGAACTGCAACGATTGCGTCAGCACCTACGCTCTCAGCCTCTTCAACCATTCTCTTTGTTGCAAGCGCTCTAGCGTTGTTCATCATCTCGTTGTACTTAACGAGCTCTCCACCAACTAGAGTCTTGAGTCCAGCACCAAAGTCTCTGATAGCGTTAACTGTCTGGATTGTGCTTCCCTTTACTAGTCCGATTGTCTGAACTTTTCTGCCTTCGATTTCGTTAGTAGTTACTAAGATCATCGTCTTCCCCCTTCTGAATCTCGCGGATTCTCTCGATCAAGATGTGCAGTATTCCATATATTATTCCAGCACATATAAGTGCTGCAATGATTCTTATGCCAAGCGGAATTCCCGGTACAATAGCAAATCCGACAAAATAAAGCAATACGGATCCGATTATACTTCCGATAATTATAACCGCTACGAGAATACTACCGATTTTATTTTTCTTCATAAAACATCTCTTTTCTAAAATACCCGAGCTCGCAGTATTGTGAACCCCGCATTTATGGATAATTATACCATCTGGGTATGGTTGTCACAATAAGGTTCTGTATCAAGGAAATCAATTTACTTTTTCAAATTAGCGCTATCTATTATAGTTTTTTTAGCTAAAACTGATTATATACGAAATCAGGCGCTGAAGATAAATCTGCATTCAACAAATACACAATTATTATCACCATCATAAAATAGAATGCCACCGTCCAAAATATAATATTCCAGAATGTCGATGTTTTAATCTTATTGATTATAGAAATTAAATACTGCTTCATCAAAGTAAACCCATCCTTTCCATCCCATGTGCATTATATCTTTCAAGAAATATTTCTCATATTCTTTATCGGAAAAGTCTGCTGTTTTCACATTATATTCTTTGCAGATCTCTCTAACTTTAGAATAGTATGCTTCTCTTCCCTCCTTTGGGAAACCTGTGTAATCGTACCACCTACCATTTACTGGCACTATAACTATAAGTGGTTCTATATCAAGTTCTTTACACATATCCAGAAATATTTTAAAGTCGTCATATTCAGGTGATTCAGCATAGCTTTCATTAATATTCGAATTTTTTAAATTATTAACGTTATCTTTAATATAGCTGTTATAGTATTCGTCATATACTCCAAAATCATTATTTGTACATACTTTTTCACCCTCAGACTGTGCCTCTCCCATCAAGCGCTGAAAGTTAATATCCCTTTTATTAATAATTCCTGCATCTGCTGTCGTGCCACTGTCTAGTTGTTTGGCAAGTATGTAGTCCTCTTTAAAATCCATGAACCCTCTAAACACCTTGTTTTTTATGCGCTCTACAGGATTTAAATTGTGATTAAAATATTGTCTCTCGTATAAATTAATTCTCTCTAGTTGCTTTGAATCAGATGCCAGATATATTTTTAACCTTTTTGTAAGGCGTTTTTTTAGCTTCTCTGAGATATTTTTGTTATCCATCATTTCTAGATAAAGTCTTTCAGAGAAGCGACTAGCATACGCATCAGGGTCTAATCCATTTTTTGTAAACCATTGAGGAGATAATATTAATACAACCTTTTTTTTAGGAAGTATATCGCTGTATGCACCAACTGCAGTTGCCTGGTGTATGCATTGCTTGTAACCACTACCCATTAGGACCATTTTTATTTCAGACTTGCTGTTCCCAAATAAATATGACGGGAATCCGATTTGATCCGTTGCTGAAAGTTCTGATGAACCTAGTATGACAGCTGTATCTTTGTCAAATATCTTTTTTAGGGTCTCAACCGAAGCATTTCTTTAATCAGTGTTTGTTTTATATGCTTCATTAATGTTTTTGTTATTTATCACGGATAGTTTCACCTGTGAATCTACTATTAATATCGTAACTAGAATCAATATTACTGCTATTATTAATGAAATTAATTTCTTCATGTCATATTATTCCATTTCGTTTAAATCACTAGAATCTTAGTTATCATTATTGTTATATTATTTCTATCTGATTGAGATTTTTAATCTTCTATCTTAAGTATCCTAAAAAACCTATAGCCGTAGCTTTTCCTTGCCCTGAAAATATAAGGAACCCAAACATAACTAAATTCAAAGTGATAAACCATGATACAAATTTATAAACATTATCCTTTTTATGCAATTTATAGAACTTGGATTTCTTTTGATATATCTCAGCTATAACTAGCAATATTCCATGATAGACCCCGTAGGCTATATAATGTAGTTCAAGACCATGCCATATCCCCATCAATGTCATATTAATCATCAATCCGGCAGAGGCTGCAGTTAATTTACTATTAAATCTCTTTTTACTTAGTGAATCAAATAAAAATCTTGAGAATATAAAATCTCTGAACCAGTGGGATAATGTTATATGCCATCTATTCCAAAAGTCTTTAATATCAATACTAATAAATGGTTTGTTGAAATTATCAGGTACTTTTATACCAAGAATATAGCCTGTTCCTACTGCCATCAAGCTATATCCTGCAAAATCAAAAAACATATATAAACCATATGAGTATGCATACCCTATTATATGAATTGGGTCGTATTTATTTATCATGTATGTATTCATAATATACATAGCTGTCCCTGATAATGGTAGTTTATATACAAGACCGCACATAATTTTAATTATTCCGCTTGACAGTAGTTCACTATATTCTTTTCTTGTATAGATTTTATTATAATCCTGCGAATAACGTCGACTTCTGTCTATTGGACCAGAACTAAGTGTTGGAAAGAATAATAGAAACTCAATGAATTCATACCATTTAATTTCTTTTATAACTCCATCGTATATTTCAATAATCGTCTGTATGACTCTAAAAAAGATGTACGACAATCCAAGAAATCCGAAGATTGTATTATCTGCTCCAAAAAAGCTATGACCTACATAGCTTTCCAGCTTACTCAAAATCAGTGGACATAAGGTTATCATGATTGCTGTTATGTAGAGTACCTTATTTCTACCTATCTTCATTCTGGAAAATAAATATAGTTTTACTAGGCACAGTGACATTATCGCGTATCCTATTAAAAATCCCAGTTCCATTAAAGAATTATGATATATAAGATAAATGAATACACACGTAAGAATAGCCCTGTAATACCGTAGTGACTTCCCACTTAATCCCAATATGATAGCTGGAACAACTGCAATAATCAATGTCACAAAGAAATCTAACCCTGAGAAAAAACTCATTAGCACCTACCTTAAATCTTTAAATTAGTAAACTCATATGTATATTTTACCAAACTCCCAATAGTGCGACACTACTTCATACTCCTACTCGCAATCAGATTCACGCCCGTACCCATAAAGTCGCTCTCGATTATGTCGTTAATCTCCACGGGGGCCGTAACTCTGAGTCCTTTAATCTCACTCATAGCCTCGCGCCAAATATCCAGCGGAATCTCGCTCTCGGTAATTACCGGCAGCACGCGATTGACCGCACCATCGATTCTTACCGTCGAAGTCAGGATCCTCATCGGCCGAGTTATCTCCTGCTCTGCATAGCTAAGACCTTCTTTGCAACTGTACCCTTCAATTTCTGTGATTTTATCATCTTCGAGATGTACAGTAACTCTGCAGCCCTTCGGACAGTTTACGCAAATCAATTCTGCATCTCTCATCTTAATTCTCCTTTATCTGAATCGTCAGATCGCCATCGGTTTCTTCAAGGTGTTTGCCTGCTATTACCACCTGCTCCATCTCAGACGGAATTACCGCATCCTTGTGAATTGTGCGCAGCAGCTTATCACCCTTCAGAATTTCAATCTCTATATCACTCATCGGCCTTCGAACTCGGAAGTAGAATGTCACTGCCTTTGGCAGATTCTCCTTATGAAGCTTCGCTGGAACGACATATCCCACAAGGTTTCCAGCGTGTGCCTCGCAGTATAAATTATCTGCTAAAGCAACATCCTCATATTCTGATGTTGCACTGTCCGCTGTAATTTGGTTTCTATTCTTAGTCTCCGTTAATTGCCCCTTTAGAGATTCATAGTATCGTGCAGCCCCTACCGCCGCCTCACCGGCCTGCTTCGTAACGAAGTCTGCTAGGTCATGCACGTGAAGTCCGTTTCCGCATGCGAATATTCCCGGAACCGATGTCATATAGTTCTCGTCGACAATTGGTCCACGGATGCTCGGATCCATTTCAATTCCAGCCTCTTCAGCTAGAGTGTTTTCAGGAATCAGTCCAACGCTTAGGAGCAGTGTGTCTACGTCGAAATACATCTCGCTTCCAGCGATCGGCTGTCTCTTATCGTCTACCTTTGTGAGCTCAATACGCTCAAGTCTATCACGTCCATATATGTTAGTTACAGTATGGGATAGATATAGAGGAATCCCAAAGTCATCGAGGCACTGCTTCATGTTACGAGGCAGTCCATTGCTGTACGGCATCAGCTCCGCAACTCCGAGCACTTCAGCCCCCTCGAGACTCATTCTGCGCGCCATTATTAGTCCGATATCTCCAGAGCCGAGTATAAATACCTTCTTTCCAACCATATAGCCATCTATATTGAGGTATCTCTGAGCCTGTCCTGCTGTATACACTCCAGTAGGACGCTCTCCTGGTATTCCAAGGGCGCCACGGCTTCTCTCGTAACAGCCAACAGCAAGGATAATGATATCTGATTGAAGTTTCTGATAACCTTCTTCCTGACTTGCATACTCGATGACGCGGTCTTTACTCATGTGCGTAACCATTGCGCTAGCTTGATTTCTACACCAGATGCTATCGCTTCTCTCTCGAACCTCTCTGCAAATGCAGGTCCACTTAACTGCTCTTTGAATGTAGTTAATCCAAATCCATTATGTATACACTGATTGAGCACTCCGCCAAGTTCGACATCACGCTCGATTAGAACGACATCCGCTAGTCCTTCCTGCTTTAGCTTTGCAGCTGCCGCAAGTCCGCCGCAACCACCACCTATTACCACTGCCTGACAATGTCTCATCTTAGCGATTCTCCTTCTCTAAAATCTGTGAATGCTGTCCATCTTGGACTATATCTATAGGTGAACATTTCAGCTCTCTAGCTAGAATTTCTACGACCTTGGGTTCGCAGAATCCTCCCTGGCACTTGCCCATTCCAGGACGGACACGTTTCTTGATTCCCTTGACGCTTCTTGCACCACACACCTCGTGTATAGCCGCAACTATCTCTCCTTCGGATATGGTCTCGCACCTGCAAACTATATTTGCATACTGCGAATTTGCACGCACGAGTTTATCTCTATCCTCTTCAGATAGCTCTGAAACCATGATTGGCTTCTCCCTTGTCATAACCGCATCTGGGTTCTCCTTAAGGCAGAGTCTATCCGCTACAAAATTCTCTATCACATAGTCCGCAATACCCGGCGCACTAGCTAGTCCAGGCGACTCTATGGATGCGATGTTGATAAAGTTTGGATGATGCTCTCCCAGTGGCTCAATTATGAAGTCCTTGGAGTTCGTGGTCGGTCTCAGTCCTGCAAATGTCCTTATCGACTTATGAAGTGGAACGGTCTTAATTATCTTGGTGATGTGTTCACGCAAGTAGCTTGCCCCATCTACGCTCGTCGCTGTCGAGATGTTATCCACAAGTTGCTCGCTGTTCGGACCGATTAGCGTGTTGCCATAAACCGTCGGAATTGCGAGTACTCCCTTGCCCTTAGCAGTCGGAACAGGGAATATGATGTTATTTACTATATGTTCGTCGTTACTGATAACATAGTATTCGCCCCGTCTTGGGGTAACCTCAAATATAGGTTCGTCTATGAGCATGCGGCAAATTTCTGCTGCACCTATTCCAGAAGCATTTAGAACAACCTTGGCATTGAATGTCTCGCCGCCTGCTTTGATCACGTAGTCATCGTCATTCTTATCTATGGTGCTCACTTCGTGGTTTAGGAATAAATCTACGCCATTGTTTACAGCAACCTGCATACAAGCAATAGCGACCTCCCAAGGGTAGATTACAGATGTCGTCGGAAATGACAGCACCTTGTTTATGTTGTCGCTGAGATTTGGCTCTACAGCACGTGCCTCATCTCCACTAAGAAATTCATGAGGGATATCCCTACAGACTGCCCTTTCAGCCAACACCTCAAGTAGATTCTCCTCTTCGTCATTACATGCGACTACGAATGCACCCGTGTTCTTGATATGGCAGTGCAAGTCCTCGCAAATCTTAGGATACTTACGCGCACCTTTTACGTTAAGCTCCGCCTTGAGCGTGCCATCTACAGGATCGTATCCTGTATGCACTATCGCAGAATTCGCCATGGTTGCGCCATTCGCGATATCATTTTCCTTGTCTAAGACCGCTATTTTGAGTTCGTACCTCGAAAGCTCTCTGGCGAGCATCGAGCCAGTGATTCCAGCTCCTATTATGACTATGTCGTAAAGCATGTTTTCCTCCGAGTTGATTGAAACGTTTATTAACCTTTTAATTATATCACGATATTAATAATCTTGGGATGATTAGGTCTCGTTAACTTCATTTTCGTAAAAAAGAAAGGCACAAATATTACATCTGCACCTTTCTAATATATATAATATTCAATTAAGGAAGTTATATATCCTTCTATTTTATCTATTATACCAATAGTTCATATCAACTCTATTGCTTATACCATCTACAGAACCTGAGTTGGAATACTGCCAGCACTGATACTTGCCATTATATGTTACACGACTGTAATATTGTGCAACCCAAACCTTGTATGCACTGAGTTTTCTCATATCAAGCTGATTATTTAACCAACTTGTACTTGCGTATATCATAGGGGTATAACCTCTTTGAAGAGATCTCTCGCAGAATGCTTTTACTGCAGCTGTTCTTATTTCTTTTGATATTAAATTGCCTCTCGCACGAGAATCTGATACATATTCCGTATCTATAACAACAGGAAGAGTTACTTTGTAATTTCTAATCTGATTAACGATATAATCTGCCTCTTCAGCGCCCTCTTTTTCATTAACAGCTTGCGAGAAGAAATATACACCTACTTTAATCCCAGCAGCAGTTGCTCCCTTAATGTTTCTTTCAAACCATTCATCTTCAACAATGCGTCCTGTGCCATAGCCTCTAAATGCAGCTCTTATAATGGCAAATTTAATTCCTGCCTTCATAACTCTATTCCAGTCAATAGCACCCTGTGCATAAGAAACATCTATACCAAGCACCCTGCTTCCTGGAGGACCATTTAATTCGTTTACAATACCTTCTTGATTAGATGTATAACTTTCACCATTATAGTAAAAAGAGCCAACAACAACTGCCCCATCTGCCCCCATATAATAATATGTATTTCCAAAGCTAATAAATTGATTTTTATATAGCTCTCCACTAGCATTTGAGAAATATTTTTTTCCGTTCTTCACTATCCACTGTGCTCTTTGTATTACTTCACCTGTATAATCATTCGAATTGTATATCCGTCCATCAGGGGTTGAGTATATACTCGTCTTCACCGCACCATCTATTCCCATGTAGAACTTAGGTGTTCCAAATGTTATAAATTGATTTTTGTATAGAGCACCCTCTGCGTTAGAAAAATATCTCTTACCGTTCTTCTCTATCCACTGTGCTCTCTGGATAATCTCACCAGTTCGGTCATCTGCATTATAAAGTTGACCATCACTTGTAGTGAATAACCCTGTTTTTACTGCACCATCTGCTCCCATGTAGAACTTAGGTGTTCCAAATGTTATAAATTGATTTTTATATAGCTCTCCACTAGCATTTGAGAAATATTTTTTCCCGTTCTTCACTATCCACTGTGCTCTTTGTATTACTTCACCTGTATAATCATCCGAATTGTATATCCGTCCATCAGGGGTTGAGTATATACTCGTCTTCACCGCACCATCTATTCCCATGTAGAACTTAGGTGTTCCAAATGTTATGAACCTACTTCTATACGCAATTCCTTCACCATTTGTAAAGTATCTACCATTGCCCCAAGTTCTCCATCCAGCCTCTCTCTTTAAGGCTCCAGTATTTGGATCAAAGAAATATATAACTCCATTTATTTCATGGATTCCTCTTACATAATTACCGTTTCCATCTGCATAGTAACGATTACCATTTTCATCAACCCACGAATTATATCTAGGCGCTCTTTGAACACTAAGTGATACTGGTTTTGCATTAGAATGATAGCTAGAAATAGTGTCTGTTTCAGAAGTTGGCACCTGCACCACATTACCTTGATTCTGTTCACCATTTGCTTCAACGTCATTCTCTGCTACAACATCATTTACAGGCTCTTTTATAGAAGACACACTTTCATCAGCATTAACAAAGGCTACACTGAATATTACCATCACACTTAAAAGTAATAAAATCCTAATCTTTCTTGTCATTTTCCTCCTCCTATTCTCTTTTAACCTGAACTAGCTATATCATATTAATAATTACTACACAATCTACATCTTATCAATGTTATATTCTTGAAATGCATCATACGCTTTTTTACTACCCTTTGCTCTGGCATAGACAACAATTTTTCCTTTAATTCCGCTAATATCAAACCTTTTAACGTCTGAATAATCGTATAGAATTTCCGTGTTACCATCATCCTTTAATAGTGAAACCTTGTATTCTGGCACTATATCAGAGTTTTGCAAGCTGCTTATCGAAATATATTTATGCCCTTTTTTCTTTTGGATTTTCCCTTGCACAGCAACAATGTAATTTATTTGTTTTTTCAGTTCATCTGTATTGTTAAAGAAACACGAGTCTGTGTTTTCACCAGCTTCTTCTTTATTTAGAATCTCTGCAAATACACGACTAGTTACCTCCGCGCCTTTTCCATTGACATGGTTATAGTCGTGCATTAGTTCATCTGGCAATAGCTCTAATCTGTTTTGCAGCAAGTTGAGGTTATAATATTTTAATCCATTATTCTTTGCATAGTTACTATAATATTCTGTAGCTTCTTGGTACCCCTTTGTATTATACATTCTCATTACTGTTGTGGGACCTGAAACGAGAATTAGTTGAATATCGTTTTTTTTGCACATATTAACTATTTTGTCGAGATATGCGATTTTTTTCATATCCACCCTGTTTTTACTGAAGCTATCACTCCCTGTAATTGGTATATTTCCTGCTTTGAACGATTTATTACTAAATACAAATCCTTTATCGGCATAATACTCATCATTTATCACTTCAGGAGCATAGTTGCTTGATAATAACTCGTTCTTTTTTCTCTGGTTCTCTTTAATTGTCTCCTTGTTGAATGTATTTCTATATCTGTATGCTTTTATTCCGTATAGGAGGCTTTTACCCTTAAATGTTGAAAGAAAATAGTTCACTTTATTCTGATATTTAATCAATCTATCATAAACTATTAAGTCGCCTTGCAAAATTTGTTTATACTCAACTATTTCATCAAAGGTGACACCAAGTACAATCGTCTTAGGATGGTATCTCTCTATCAAGTCCTTCGTTTCATAGTAGCTACCTGCTAGCGATTGAGATGATGATCCTGCATTAAGCACATTCTTATACACACTCTTTTCTTCAAATATCTTTGGAACAAATGATCTATAAACCCTAGATGCTCCCACAAATATTAAATCGTAACTTTCATTTTTCCCATCTATTATCTCAGTATCGTGATTGAAGTATGTGGAGTATGAAATTGGCTCTAGAGCAAGTCCTGTTATATGAAGTAAAGTAGATAGCACAACAACTAGTACTATCATGTTAATTATTCTCTTTATTTGTTTAGAATACTGCATACAAAAACCCACTTGTTAAATCATTATTGCCACCAGCATACATAAATAGTGCAAATATCAAACCTGCATATGTGATGCTCCGCACTGCGCCTGGCACTTTCTCTGTAAACTTATCCCATTTATTATATTCCTGCATTAAATCGACAAATACAAAAATTAATGAGAAAAAGCTAGCGATTATGATATCGATTCTGCTCATAGATGGGAAGAATGATGAAATCCCATCTATATGCATAGTCCCCCAGCCTCTAAATAAATTCCCATAATAGGTGAGGCTTTCCATAAGTCCTTACAATTTGACATAACTCTAATGAAATTAATTAGCCAGAATGTTCTGAAAACTTGAAAAAACCCCCATATATGCGGATGGCTGTCCGCGCGACAAGCTTTTCTGCACTTTTTATAAACTGTTTCCATCTGCATGCTGAATACAATTATAAAAAGATTTGCTAGTCCCCAAATTATATACTTCCATGCCGCCCCATGCCAAATACCAGTAATTGACCAAACAAAAATCAAAGCTAGGTAGCTTGGTACGAGTTTACCCATTCTTGGTCCAAACTTTTTTCTTGATTTGCGGCCGAGCTTCTGTGCAGATGGTCCCATAGAAATTGGATAAAACACATAGTCTCTGAACCACGTTCCCAGTGTTATATGCCAACGTCTCCAGTACTCTTCAACCGATTTAGCAAGAAATGGTCTTTCGAAGTTTTCAGCTACTTCTATGCCCATTATTTTAGCACCACCGCAGACCATATCCATATATCCAGAGAAATCTGCATAGAGTTGCATTCCGTATAAAACAGATGCTACCCATAAATATGCACCTTTATACCCCTGCACATCTAAGAAGTAGACATTTACGGCTATTCCTAGCTTATCAGCGATAAGTAGCTTCTTTACAAGTCCCCACAAGATGCGTCTTGTGCCTCTGCACAGGTTATCATAGGAGAACTTATTTTCACGAAACATAGTTTTCCCTAATTGGTCAAATCGGCTAAACGGGCCTTGTACAATATGAGGAAAAAAGGTTATAAATGTTGCCACTTTTATGAAGCTATTTTCCGCTTCATATTTGTGTCTATATACATCTGTCAAATACCCCATCGATTGAAATGTGTAGAATGACATACCTAGCGGCATCACAAAATGCTGCAACGGTAGTGATGAGCCTGTTATCATGTTAATAGTTTCAATCGAAAAGTTTGTGTATTTTATTACCGCCCACAAACAGAAATTTGCAAAGAGGGCTATATGTAATACTCTTTTATTATATCTTTCCGCATCATCGCGTGCCGCTCTTCGAGCGTCTCTCAATTCATCGGATATATCTGCTAGTTGAACACTGAGTGCTGCATTCCGGCGCATCATAAGCTTCGCACCAGCATACGTGCTGACGATGGTAAAGAGCATGAATAAAAACAATGCTCCATCTGATGCAATAGAAAAGAATACGCTAAATGCAAACAAAAGCGCTATTTGCATTTTTCTAGGTACTATAAAGTATAGTAATATGAATATAGCAAACAGCGCTCCAAATTCTAAAGAAATTAAGGACAAGTTTCCCTCCAACTATACGGTCTTTAGTTTCTGTACTAGCTCCCAAATTGCTTCAATGGAATTGAAGTTTTCTGGTAACAGATCATTAACGTTGATTCTTAAATCATAGTTCTGATTTAACTCACTCACGATTGCTATGATGTCAAATGAATCTAAGACCTTTCCATCTATCAATTCTTTTTCTACATCAAAGTCAACGTCAGGGCGTATTTCTTCGAGAATTGTTCTTAGTTCTTCCATTGTCGTACCTCCATTTTCTTTTATATATTATAGTAACTCTAGTTTCTTACGATCTATCTTCGCATGAGAATTCATCGGCATACTATCTAGCTTTACGTAGCGATTTGGCCACATATATTTAGGCAAAGCTTTAGCTAGAGGTTTTACGATTTCACGTTGGTTCTCGCAGTCTCCCTGATAGTAGCAAATTATCTTGTTGATATCTTTTTTAAATATGCAGCAGCAAATCTTGATAAATGGCAGGGCATTAATTGCCGCTTCTATTTCTCCGAGTTCAATTCGGTGTCCCATGTGCTTAATCTGAAAATCTTTTCGCGATTTAAACACTAACTCGCCTGCATCATTAAATGCTGCAATATCTCCAGTTTTATATATCCTGCAAGGATACTCACTAATATCCTCCCTAAAAGCAAATGCCTTTGTTGTTTGTTCATGGTTATTCCAATAGCCTAATGCTAAGCTACTTCCTTCGACACACAACTCTCCCTCTTTATTTTTTTCTCGAATTGGAACGTTGTTTTCATCTAGTAGTAAAATTCGCGTATTTTTGAAAGGCTTTCCAATAGGAATTGGTGCATCACTTATAGCGTCCTTATCTACTACGTGATATGTGCAGTTACAGGTTATTTCGGTCGGACCATATAGATTTACATAAGTTGCTTCTGGGACATATTTTGTCCAGTACCGTATTGTCTTAGGTGGCATTACCTCTCCAGAAAACATCACATACTTAATCTGGTGGTCAAATGCCTTGTAATCATCAAATACATTAAAATCAGACAGGATTCTGAGTCCTGATACTGCCCAAATAAATACGTTAATTCCGTTTGAATTTATGTAGTCGAGTAGCTTTGTAGGCATTGTGAATAGCTCTTTAGGGATAACGACCAATTTGCCACCTGATTTTATTGTACAATATATATCTTTCACCGATACATCAAAATCAAAAGGAGCCTGATTACCAAAGATACAGCTTCCATCAAATTTAAATGTATCATAGAACTGACTTACTAAATCAATAAGCGACCTATGGCTAACCAAAACACCTTTTGGAATCCCTGTTGATCCGGATGTAAACATTGAATATACAGGGTCGGTGTCTATAGATTCATCCATAATTATGTCTATAACTTTGCTTTCCTCGTCAGATATAGAACTCTTACTTATAGTTTTATAATCAAGCACTGTAATTCCAAGTCTTTTACATAGCTCTTTTGATATATTTTCGGTTGTATTAATGATTACCTCAGTTCCTAGCGCATCTAAGATCTTCTCTTGACGCTCCTCAGGCATTGAGGAGTCTATTGGAACATAAAAATTACCGCTGTAAAGTGTGCCGAAAAAAGAAACTATTGATTCTATATTCCTATCAATAAGAACCGCAATCGGCTTATTCTTTTGTCTAGTCGTGTTATTTAGGCAAGCTGCGATTGTTCTTGCAGTATCTCGCAACTGACTATATGTTATTATACTATCTCCGCATGCAAGAACTGTGCTATCTCCCATTGTAGCTGACTGATGCTCTAATAACTCTAGAATATTCTTAATCATAGTGTTCCTTTCGTAAAAATCGAGGTATCATCACTGAACAGATGATGCCTCGATTTAACCTTTAGGCTTTTAAAGGAGCCCCTGCATCTCCATATTAATCTTCATTGTACTCAGTTTCTTCTTCACTAATATCTGTCGATTTTTTGCCTTTTTTCGATTTCTTTGGTGGATTAATAAAGTTCTTAATTAAGTCATGAGCCTTTTTAATGCTCTCTTTATCTGGTGTCATTACATATACTGGAGTCGAGCCACTTGAATATACTGTTCTAGTTGAATCTCCTGCCCCCTCTACAGCATTATTTTCAATTTTCCATTCTTTGTGATTCTTGAGTTCAAGCTTAACTAATGCCTTAATCTCAGATGGTGACATATCTGTCTCCATATACGGTGCAATTCTATCGAGAATCTTCGTGTATTTAGCTATTATCTCTGGTGACTGAGTAAATCTATGGAAAATACCCTTAAGTACAATCTGCTGATTCATAACACGCTGATTATCCCCATCTTTAAATGCTTGTCTCTCTCTCGCAAAAGCAAGTGCCTGTTCACCTTTTAAGAAGTTAGTTCCCTTATTGATGTGATAATGGTCTATATACGTCTTGAAGTCATAATCTGAATTAATATATATTCCACCTATTGCATCTATAAACTGAACAACGGTATTGTAGTTGACCTTAACATAGTAGTCTATTTTGATATCTAGCAGGTTTTCAATTGCTCCAGTTGTCTCATCTATACCATACAATCCACTATGAGTAAGCTTATCTTCTGCATTATTTTTTGAAGGAAGCTTAACCAGATAGTCTCGCGGAATCGATGTCAGCAAAATTTTATGCTTCTTCGGATCAACTGTAACAAGCATATTAACATCACTTCTTGCTTCTCCATCAATTTTGCCAGTGGTATCCATTCCACTTATAAGCACTGTAAATGGTTTTTCTGCAATTTTATCATTTCCAGAATCTTCAGCCTTTGAAATTTTATTCAAAAAACTTGCTGTCTTAGCTGCATACACCGAAGTTATTCCAAATGTAACGGAAAGAAGTATGCTGATTATTACTGCTATAATTCTTGATTTTCTTTTTATGTTTCTGAAAAAAAGCTGAACAAAAATTACCGTACTTATAGCAAAGATGCATAGAAGTATAATCAGTAACCATTTTTTTGGTAAAAAATCTGTTACTAGCAAAGTAGCTTCAAATACTAACGCTGAAATTAGATAAATGAGCCCCCATAGTCTTGAAGCGGCCAACATCAATCTTTTTTTCTTTTTTGACTTTACATCCATAATCATTTTCTCCTCGTTACAGAATATAGTTATTATACTCTATGCAAGCAACTTTTTATAAAACTCTATAAGTTTTTGTCCCTCAACACTCCAGTTGTACTTTTCTCTAGCAATTCGACTCCCTCTCTCGCCCGTTTCTTGAGCTTCATCTGGGTTATCTATATAATATTTAATCGCAGTCTGGATTGCTGAAATATCTTCTGGCTCTACTAGTATACCTGAATTTGCTTCACTAATTATTTCTCTCCAAATCGGAAAATCAGATGCTATAATCGGTAATCCTGCTGCCATGTATTCGAAAATTTTTATTGGAAGAGAGTTGATATAATTTGCTGTCGGTAGCAGTATGCAAATTCCTACTCTACTTGAAGCATAGAGGTCATTTACCCCTTCACGGCTTAGCATACCCAAATATTCGACATTTTTGGGTTTTGAGTTTTTTATGGTTTCATCCTCGCAGTTTCCAGCAAGCTTTAAAGTGTATCCATCCATAGAATCCAGTGCTTTCACCATAATGTTTTCGCCCCTGATACGAGAGATTCCACCTGCATAGCAAGCAGTCTTGCTTCTTTTTGAAAATTCAAGTTCACCCTTTTTTATTTCGTCTAGCTTAGGGTAGTTCTTTATCGTCTCTGTATATTTTGCTCTATTCTTAAATTTATCTTGAATATACTCAGTTGCCGCTATTACTCCCGACAGCTGCTTTACGTACTTTGTCTCTAGTCTGCTGTATGATTTAGAAACAAACTTTCTTGAAAATTTAGGAAGCCATGGTTTATCCAAAATCTGTGCCGGTACATCCTCATGACTATCAAATATAACAACCTTGTTCAGCTTTGATAGCTTTACCGCATACTTAAGCATCTCTGGGTCATGAAAGTGATATATATCAGCATCAACATCCACAGCTTTTTGAAATACTGTCTTGCAAAACTGAGAAATCCTTTTGTATCGACTTTCTGGTTGTTCACCACACCCAATAATTTGTATTCCATCTTTCTCGAACGATTCCCCAGGTGCAACCAAGAAAACTTTATATCCTTCTCCTGATAAAGAAAGGCATTCTTTATAGTAAATTCTGTCATCGAGTGCATCGTGTACACTCGTTACATGGCAAACCTTTTGCATTAGATTCTCCTAATTTATATCCCAGCAGTTTTTTTATTCTTGGCTTAAGCAGACTCTTAAGTTCCCCTATAAATCCTTTTTTCTCAATTTGATAATATAGCACTCTGTCTGCACCAAATCTCCTAAAGAAATTTTCAATACCTTCTATCATCGAACCTTCAAAATCAAACGATTTTGAGTTTTTCGATGCAAACTCTATGCCATAATCAAGAACTAATGTCGGTGCTCCGCTAGCTCTAAATGCCGGGTCTGCTCCTGCAATTAGATAATAGCAGGTCTTTTCGTCATAAACGAACATTGAAGAAGCGTGTACATTGCCATCCTTGTCCTTAGCTGTAATAACTTTAGCACCATCATGGGCACTACATACTTCAAAAATTGAATTTATAAATTCTTTCTTGTGTGGACAACTTCTGCCTTGATGTTCAAATGTTTTCACAAGCAAAGCATGTAAATTGTCTATGTTATCTTCTTCAATGATTTCCACTTTATTTCTTGCACTTTTTATATTTTTACGAACTGTCTTATCATATTTGGCCCTTATTGCTTCTATATCAGAAACATCCGCAAACCTATAAGTTATTCTCGGGCTAACCTTAAACCCTAGCCACCTAAATGGGAGAAAGTAGTCATTGCCTGGATCGAGCATAAGGTCTATGCTTGAGCTCTTTGGCAATGATTTTACTAGTTCTTCTATGTATTTTTGTTGTTTGCTAGCCTTAGTGCCTGATGCAAACCAAATACCCAGGGTTTGTGTTTCCCCTGGCATAACAATCTTGTTATTATCGTAAGGTACTGCCCATCTAGCGACAACTTCTCCTTTTTCTTCTACTTTTATTTCAGTCCATTTCCCACTTGTAACTGTCTCAAGATACCACGGCTGTTCGAAAATTGAATTAGCATATTTTGTTGTAATATCAACATTCGTTGTCTTCATTAGAATTAATTTCCTCCAGCTCTTTCACCGCATCAAGATATGAAATAAATGTGTACCCCTGCTCTTTTAAATAATCTATAAGCCAGATATACCAATCTCTTTCATACGCATACCCGTTACAAAACTGATAGTCGTGAAACAGTATCGAGAAATACGGCAGCCCTTTATCCTCTGCATCTTTAAGCAAGCGAAGTGACTCTTCTCTTTTTCCTTTTGGTCTTTTTGGCAAATAACCATCCATCAAGCTGAGTGGAAACTCCCACATCTTGCCTATTTTGTATGGTGCTTTAAGGCAAGTACCTTCGCTCTTTATAAATTCAGTTGTGTCGTACACATATCCACATTGATTTAGCTTCTCGAAGGTGTTCTCATCATATCTTACGTAGTGCATGCGTATTCCGCGAGGTGCTACACCAACAGCAGTTCTAAACCTCTCAAATTCATCACGCATTTCCCTTCGTCTTCAAAAGATACTCCGTGTATCCCCGTATCAAAGCCATGGCTTTGAAGTTTTTTAATATACGGAATTGCCTTGGTGTATTTATACGACATACCAAGCGCATTATCCATACCAAAATAGAATGATGAAGGCACACCATTACCTTCATCATACTTCATCAATTCTTCAATATAATTTCTCTCTCTTGCGAATATCCCAAGTAGTCTTCTCCACCACTGAGAAAAAGTTATATCATGCTTTAAGAACGATAAAGTCTCCCTCACCCACAACTTAGGGTAAATCAAGTCTTTGTAATGGTCGCTTCTGTATAGATGATCCACATCATGTGAAACGATTATTTTCATTGCTCTTACTTTCCTAAAAACTCCTTAATTACTGATACAACTTCCTCCACATCTTCGTCTGAGATGTATGGGTGAATTGGAAGTGACAGAACGGTATCGCACAGCTTGTTAGTAACAGAATAGTCGATTCTATACTTGTTCTCATCTCCAAATGCTTCCTGGTTGTGCATCTGCTTAGGATAGTAAATCATCGATGGGATTGATTTCTCCTTAAGGAATGCCTGAAGAGCATCTCTCCGCTCTCTGCTTTCAAGCTTTATTGTGTATTGAGCCCAGCTGCTTAGGAAACCATCTGGAATCACTGGTGTAGCTACAGCCCCTTCTAGAAGCTCTGTGTACTTAGCCGCTGCGCTATTAACGTCTGTAACTTCGTACTCTGCAAATGCAGCTAGCTTAGGAAGTAGAATTCCTGCCTGAATCGAGTCTAGTCTGGAATTCATACCGATTCGCACGTTGTCGTACTTCATCTTGCCCTTGCCGTGCACGCAGTATGATCTGATAAGCTCTGCTGCTTCATCGTCATCTGTAAATATGGCACCGCCATCTCCATAGCATCCGAGTGGCTTTGCTGGGAAAAATGAAGTTGTCGAGATATCTCCAAAGCTGCATGCCTTCTTGCCATCGATTTCGCCTCCGAAGCCCTGTGCTCCGTCTTCTAGAACCTTTAGACCATACTTGTCTGCGATTTCTAATCTCTACAAAGTTAGCTGGCAGTCCAAATAAGTCAACAGGTATAACTACACTTGGCTTAAGTTCACCAGCCGTAGATACTGCATCTATAGCCTTCTCAAGCGAGGCAGGATCCATGTTGAACGTATCTTCATCTACATCTACGAATACCGGTGTCGCACCAAGAATCGAAACTACCTCTCCAGAAGAGAAGAAGGTGAAATCAGGAACGAATACTGCATCTCCCTTTCCAACTCCCCATGCCATAAGTGCAAGCTCAAGAGCATCTGTTCCGTTTGCACAAGTTACGCAGTGCTTTACTCCAACGTAAGCAGCTAGCTTCTCCTCAAGTTCGGAAACCTTACTTCCGCCGATAAATCTGCTACTAGCGATTACTTCATCGATGTTACGATCTATGTCATTTTTGAGTGCAACATACTGCTTCTTTAAGTCTCTAAATTCCATTATCTTCCTCCGCTTCTACTTGAATTCGCCTCGCATGTCAGTGCTTGCAAAATCTGTCAACGGAAGTCTTACTGGCACGCCTTCCTTCTGGCTCTTGTAAATTGCTAGAACCATCTCAAGTGCGTTTCTTCCAGCAACACCGTCTACGTACGGTGCTCTGTCTTCCTTAATAGCTTCGATTACATCTGCAAACAGACTTGTGTGCCCATTTCCGTATACATTGCTTGTCTCTTCTTCGAGGCCCTTGTTCTTCTGATCTTCAGCGGTCTCGTCTTTGAAATCCCATACGTCAATAGTGTTGGTGGACTTACCGCCAACCTTGACTGTTCCATTTTCTCCAAATAGATACAGTGTCTCTTCGAGATTCTGAGGGTATACGTTAGTAGTTCCCTCGATAGTCCCGATTGCACCGTTCTTGAACTTAACTACAGCCACACCAACATCTTCAGCTTCTAGGTAATCGTGGAACTGTTGTCTAGTTGCTCCATAAACTTCCGCTACCTCATCGCCCATCATCCATCTGAGTAGGTCGATTCCGTGAATACACTGATTCATCAAGCAGCCGCCGTCTTCCTCCCAAGTTCCTCTCCAAGGAGCTTGGTCATAATATCCTTTGTTTCTATTCCAGCGAACATTAATAGATGCGTGGGAAAGCTTTCCGAAACGGTCTCCCTCGATAGCCTTTCTCACTTCCTGAATAGCTACGTTAAATCTATTCTGGTGGCAAGCTGAAACCTTTACATTCTTCTCGTCAGCTCTTTTGATAATCTCTTCAGCATCAGCAATATTCATAGCCATAGGCTTCTCGATGATTACGCTAACCCCCGCATCGATTGCATCTAGTGCAATTGCTGCATGCTTTCCACTTTCTGTCGCGATGCTGACAAGCTCAAGTTCGTTTTCTTCAAGCATCTGCTTATAGTCGGTATATCTCTTGATTGATTTATCATCAGCCAAGTTGTGCTTTGCAAGAATCTCTTCCATCTTCTCTGGCACGATATCGCACACCGCCACGATCTCTAGATTATTATTTACTGCAGCAGTCACGTGATTTGTTGCGATTCTACCGCATCCAATCAATGCATATTTCATTTATACGTCCTCCGGAATTCTTAGTGCTTTGTTATATGTATTTGCCGGGCTTATAGGAGAGAAATATTGTCTCTTTCCTTTACGTCCTTGAATGCATTGCGAGTATCGAATATTGCCACTGCATTCTTTCTGATCATCTCATAGTCGTAAGCATCGTGTGCAGTCGCAACGAGTACGAGATCATATCCCTTAATTACGTCAGCATTAATCTCTTTGATACCATCGTGCCACTCACCATGTCTCTTGTACTTTGGAATCCATGGATCATAGAAATCTGTATCTGCGCCTCTGTCCTTTAGAATGTCAATTACGTTGAGTGCCGGACTCTCTCTGTAGTCGTCAATGTTGTTCTTATAAGCAACTCCGAGCACGAGGACCTTTGATCCGTTTAGGGCCTTCTTGTGGTTGTTAAGAACCGATGCAGCTCTATCCACTGTGTATTCAGGCATCTTGTCGTTGATAATCATTGAGCTCTCAATCATAGATGTGTGGAATCCGAATTCCCTAGCCTTCCATGTTAGATAATATGGGTCTAGAGGGATGCAGTGTCCGCCTAGTCCAGGTCCTGGGTAGAATGCCTGAAATCCGTATGGCTTGGTCTTTGCAGCCTCGATTACTTCCCACAGTGAAATCTCCATCTTGTTGCAGAGCATTGCAAGCTCGTTAACGAGACCGATGTTGATATTTCTGTATGTGTTCTCAAGAATCTTTTCCATCTCTGCAATAGCTGGCGAAGATACCTCGTAAATCTCTCCCTCGAGCACCTCTCTATACATCGCAGAAATGACCTCTGTCGCATCCTTACCAACAGCTCCAACTACCTTTGGAGTATTCTTTGTCTTGTAAATTACGTTACCTGGATCAACACGTTCCGGCGAGAATCCGAGGTAGAAGTCCTCTCCGCACTTTAGTCCAGAACCCTCTTCTAGAATAGGAAGCAGCAGCTCCTCAGTAGTTCCTGGGTAAGTTGTAGACTCGAGAACAACCATTGTGTCACGAGATAGATGCTTTGAAATAGCCTCTGTCGATAGCTTTACATAGCTGATATCCGGCTCCTGATGCTTATCAAGAGGAGTAGGCACACAGATAGCAATAAAGTCAACATCCTTTACGAACGAAAAGTCGGATGTCGCCTTCATCATACCGCTCTCTACGAGCTCTTTGAGGTCTTCGTTTACAACGTCTCCTATGTAGTTGTGTCCCTCGTTAACCATCTTAACTTTCTCTTCCTGTACGTCAAAGCCGATGGTCTTGAAGCCCGCCTTTGCCTTCTCAACAGCAAGTGGAAGCCCTACATATCCTAGCCTACAACTCCTACAGTAATGTCACGCTTTGTGATTTTTTCGAGTAAACGTTCCTTCATGCCCATTAATGATACCTTTATACCTTTCTTTTATGCTTTTACTAATTTAACGACTAGCAAGAAAACTAACCGATTTTATATATAGAATTGGTTAAACTAATTCGAATTATTATATATAATAATAGCCTACAATGTCAATATTTCCAATGTGTGCATACATTTTAAAGTTCGTGTGAAATTTCATTGAACGCCTTTGATAAAGCTTTTTTTTCGCTTTCCCAGCACAATATTTCTTTAGATTTTTCCACATTGGATTTAACTTCATCATACAGCGATTTATTAATAACAAGTTCTTTTACTGCCGACGCAATACTATCTGAATCATCCGGTTTTGCAATAGTTCCGACCTTATATCCATTAACAATTCTCTTAATTTCTGGTAGATCTGAACCTACAACTGGAATTCCAGATTGAATACATTCAAACAGTTTATTGGGAAGTGCATAGTAATAGCTCTTTGAAACTGGGGAAATCATAACGATCCCAACATCAGCTGCCCCAACAAACTTCCAGAGTTCTTCGTGAGGAACTGCCTCATGAAATTCTACTCGACTGTCAACATTGAGATCTCTGCTCATCTTTCGAAGTTCGTCTAAATATTCAGTTGAGTCAGGATTTCCGACCACTATCAATCCAACATTCTCAAGATGTGGCATAGCTCCTATGGTTGCTTCTACACCTCTGCCTTTGCATACTAAACCGTGATAAATCAATAGTTTTTCAACGCCCAGCTTCTCTAGTATCCGTTTTCTAACTTTCTCGCACTCTGCCTTGTTTATATCGAATCCCATAGGAATATTCCTAACGACTGCAGGTCTTTCTTTTAATTTGTATAGCTTTGCTATTTCATCTGCAATGCTATCATTTACCACAACAGTCAGAGCACTTCTTTTAATCATGAAGTGTTCCCAATGCAGTATCAGCCATTTCGAAAATCCAGATCTGTCCGCATTCCTTCCGATTTCAAATTCATGCGAATCGTAGATTAACTTCGGTTTTTTTCTAGTGAAAAATGTTGATAGCCAACCAATCGTTAACGCTAGTAGGTCATGCCCCGAAATAATGTCAGGGTGTTGCTTTCTTGCAAAGCTTGCCCACTGAAATAAGCTAATCATTTTATTAATTGGCCCTGGAATTTTTTCACCTAGAGGTTTTGTCGTATATCTAAATACATCGAAGCCTTCAACAACATCTTTTGCCGGCTTATCACCAACATCGCCTTTTGCAAGAACTGTGATATCAGCCCCCTCTTCTCGATATACAGACAGTTCTCTGTAGTCTCTGCTCTCATTTACCCATTTGCTGCAGCAAATCTTTAATAATCTCATCAAGTTCCTCTAACGTTTGTAAAATCGCTACTTTAACAGTTTTCGAATAAAAGGTGCGAATCTTTCTGTTTTATATTCTGTATGCTGATGAGTTGGTTTGTTCATAATCTCATCAAACGCTTCATCAGTTAGCCCCAACTTCTCTTTAATAATTCCTATGTATTCATTCATCATAGTCTCATCATAGGCCGGTTTCTGAAGCTCCGCCATCGCCTCATCTCTGGTCATCTGCCCTGAAACAACCATGCTTGAAAGGTGTGATGATCTCTTGTCAACACCAAACTTATTGGGTAGCCAGTAAAGCTGAATAAAAGCTGTTAGGATATTTTCGAGATGCTTACTACCGTAGTATTTGAAGTCACAAAACTCTGCTAGTTCTTTAAACGCACGCTCTCTATTATAGTCTATTAAATCAAGTGGTCTGAGTGTAACCACACTTCCATTCTTTATTCTCATGTATTTCTTATAAGAAGTTATGAACTTTAGCTTATCTATTCCTTTTGTACCAAACTTCTTATGGATGTCTTTGATATTTGTAACATCCATTGCACTATATCCATTTCCCTTCTGTAGAACGCATTCAAGTGCAAAGTTGCCACCTGAAAGGAAATATTTTATACCTTCTTTTTCTACTGTATCGTATAGAAATGCGAAGAGGATGTTATCTTGTGGAACGGCAACATCAGGAACTCCGGCTTTCATGTAAGCTAATGTTAGATCATTAAACTGCTCCGCATCAGGCGTGATTGTGCGCATTTCGATTTTCGCAGCTTCACAAAGTTTCTTTATATTCTCCTTAGAAATCTCTGTATCATACCCATCATCGATATGCACTGCTAATATACGAAGCCCCCATTTATAGCCTAAATATGCTAGGTATGCTGAATCAAGACCTCCTGATATACCCATTATACAGTCATATTTTTTTCCGGCATTTTCGGATTTGATTTTGTCGATCATCTCCTTTAATCTCTTCTCACCCTCTTCATTAGGGAAATACACATCTGTATTAATATGCGTCAATGCTTCCGTGCAGTAGTTACATACTCCATCTTCATCAAAGGTGATATGTGGATCAGCCTCGTTATTCATTACACATCTAGTACAATATTTAATCTCTTTCATCTCTCTCTCCTTCATCTAGTGATAAAATATTTTGTCAATAAGTATATAAATTATGTACATTACTGAAATTGACCCCAACATTTCAATAAAGAGAAATCGCATCAATTTCTTATAATCTGCATTTATGACTTTCATACAAAGAAAGATATTAAGCAAGTTAATCACTCCGTCAGATACGGCATAGAAAATAATGGTTTTAAATATGCCATACCCAAGGCGCCCCACAATTACAAAACACATTACATTTATTGCAAGCGTTAGGATTGATAGTAACAATGACATCCTAGGTCTATCGACAATAACAAATGTTCCGCTTATGCAGCTTGTACAGTATTTAAGTAGATAGTCAGCACCTAGTATTGTCATGTATATAGCAGATACACGCCATTTGTTACCGAGAGCTATTCCAACGACAGGCTCTCCAAAGACAACCAACACAAAAATTGGTATGAAGGCTAAAAAGTAGTTTTTCTTAGTAAATCGAGCGCAAAGTCCCCCACACGCTCACCTCTACCATTCCTAATTGCTAGCTCACGCTGATACACTTTACTTATCTGCGTTGAAATCAAAGCAATTGGAATGCTTAGAATTCTATTCGCCATCGTAAAGCCCCCTAGTGTTGCCTTGCTAAAGACATTTCCGAGATACTGAATAGGTATCTGTTGAGATGAAATGGATACGACGTTAGCAGGCATTTGCACTAGCGGAAATTCTTTATAAATAGAAAGTGTTCCCTTGAGTTCTGAAATAGAGAATCTTTCATTATACGGGTTTGCGTTTTTCATCATCAGTAAAATACTGAGCATGAGTGAACAAATGGTTCCGATAAGGTATCCTGGCGAACTCCATCCCATTAATCCCAAAACAAGAGATATTCCTGAATTAGAGGCAGCCATTATTATCGGATTCCAAAACAGTACTCGATATAGCCCTTTTCTGTTTACATATGCGTAGAAAAGCTGCTGCTGGATGAAGAAATATGAGTATATCGCGAGCAGTATGCATGCCAAACTATAGTTGAAATTTAATGAAAATAATTTGAATCTACCTGATATTGCAATCAGCACGATACTACCGATTATCATACTTATTATGCTAAAAACACTAACTATCTGACATAGCATCTTGGCTGTTCTATCATCCTTAGGAATCAGAATTGCCATCACAAGTCCTAGCCCCACTACAGTTGTGATAATTGCTCCATCCGATACTATTAAATCATAGGTGCCAATCTCTGCAGGGGAATATACTCTAATTATGAACAACAGCAAAAACGTATTGATTGCATACCCGATTATGTTTCCAGAAACCAGAGTAGCTATATTTTTTGCTATTGCTGATTCTTTTATCTGTAAAATGTATTTCTTCATCTCTATATTCCAAATACTACTTTAGATGCATGTTACTACATGCTGTTCCATGGTTATTTAGTATTTCACCCTTAATACACTTGTTTTTATAGAATAATGCAATAAAGATTAAAAACATCATTGGCCCAAGTACAATTGAGTTAAGTAGGAATGCATCATTTAATCCTAAAAAAACACAGAGTGAAGTTCCTGTAAGAAGTGCATATCCTATATTATTCTGTGCTACATCTAAAAGCTTTAATATCGCCGCAAATAATACTCCCTCTAGAATATATCCAAAAAATCCAAATCTTGCGTGACATTCTGCAAAATAACCTGTATTTGATACTGATTCTGGAGTCCCATAATATATCCCTGAAATTGCACGTGTGTAATCAATATCCACATATCGGGCATCAAAATGCAAAAACCAAGTGGGGAACAGTCCGCCTAAGCCCATCTTTGGATTCTTGCTAAAATAATCAAAATAAGCAAATTTATTTTGCGCAGAAAGCAGCATCACCCTGCGTCCAAATAGTGAAAATACCTCCAATATTACATTGTTTCCAGGAATATTTAACGATGAAATTATTGCAAGTGCAGAAATGCCTAAGCAAAGGCACGACATTATTTCTGTATAAGAATCTTTTCTTTTCAGCCAAAATGCCACAATAACTACAACTATTGAAATAAACAAATTCGTTTTATGTCCATCGTAGAGATATATAATGAAAATCATAGCGACAAATATCGCAGCTTTGGCAAACTTTTTCTCAAGTATACACTTTGTCGCAAAGAACGGAATTATTATATTAGTAACCCATGATAGAACGTATCCTGGATAAGTTCCTAAATTAAATGAACCTGATTCTCTAAGCTCATAAACCTTGTATATATTTAGTGCGGTAAATGTCGGAACTCCATTTTTTTTCACAATGTATGCAAAAATCAAAAAGCACATTGCGACCATCGCAAGCTCTATTATGCGTGAATACTTCGTGCTCGGTTCTAATAGTCGATCTCCTATAGAAAAGTTAATATTGTTTACTATAAAAACGGTCAGGTAGAAGCAAAAGCAAATTCCGTTATAGCAGACCGCTTCCTTGTTTCCCATGGCATAAATAGTAGTTATTGGTACAATTTGCATTACATATACTAAGGTTAGTAAGAATGTAGATACACTTCTACACTTGTGATTTATCGTAATAAAAATAATCACCAACCATGCAATACCATTTATGTATTTGAGCAAGTTGAAGTCCCTCGTGTAAACATTTAGCTGTAATGGCGCTAACCATGTATAGTATTTATAATCCAAGGAAATTTTTAGCAGAATTATGGAAATTACCAGAATTTTCATTTTTTTTCCACTAAATAGATCCGTCATATTTTTTTTACTCAACATTAATGCAACCTAGGATTTTCTTATCCAATCGACTTAGCTTATTGATGGTTATTTTAGCATTCTCATTTATATCTGTTCCATCATCAGATGTGATAAGTACAAAGTTCTTAAAGTTTGCAATTTTATCAATAGCCTCAACATCATCGACTATACAGCCAATATATTCTGATTTTGAAGCAATTTTTTCTATCAGTTCAGCTATATTTTCTAAGTAGCTCTTGTCAGAATTGATTGCTACAAATCCAATCCCTTCATTTTCAGTATCTAACTGCCTAATATCTGCAACCAGAACGTCTGTGGGTACGCTCTTTGAAATTACACCTAGTGCTGATATTCCATAGTCTCTTTCAATATTGTTTGCAAAATTTATCCTTTGCTTTCTTATATAGCTATATACTGCAAACATAGTTGCTACAAATGCTCCAAAAAAACCACCTATGAATCCAGATTTCATACTTCTCTTAATATAACCTGTATTTGTAGCAGTATTTTGGGATGGTACCTGCAGAGCTCGTATGGCCTCATTTATTTTATCGCTTTCATATTTCAAATTTTCAATATTTGTTCGATAAATTTTTTGTTTGTTATATAAAGCCTGTTTAGCCGCCTCCCCAGATGTAACCGATACTACAGAGAAGTCCACTCCCTGTAGGCGGTTACTTCTCTCAGACTCGAGAAACCTGATTACATTGTTTGCCACATCTTTTGCTTTATGTCCCTTGATAGAGTATACATATATATTCCCAACGAAAAGTCCTTCTGATACAGCGCCACTAGCACCGCTTTCATTAATAGTAATTGAATTCATATCTGGAATCTGAACTATATCCCATTTGTATCTTTCAAGTACACTGTTTGACTTTCCAAATATAGTCTCACTATCAGCAGTTAAAAGAACATTCTCAACAGCATTATAGCTAGCCTTATTTGATGCAGTGATTTTAACTCTTGTGCTCTCGGATGAAAATGCATCAACCTTCATAATTGGATTTTCACCGATTATTTTCAAAGCTGACTTTTTCTCTTTATCAAGGTTTTGAATAGTATCTGTCAAAAATTGGTTGTCTTTGTTGTACTCTTCGAGTTCCTTTTTATAGGTCGAGGAGATTTTTGTGTTTATATCCGCAGACTTTCGCTGTTCGCGGTGATCTGAGTAAACTCTAAAACCCCCAACAAAAACGGCTGAGATTATTACAACTATCCCAATCATCTTCTTGTTATCCTTAATAATTGAAAAAAGCTCTTTTATTGATATCTTCTTATCCATTAAGCACCCCACATACATCTTTCATTTGCTACAATTCCCACCCTATATTTAGAACTTTTCTATAATATTTCCATACTCATCTAGCTTTCCAATTGGTTTAGCTGGTACCCCAGCAACTAGCGTAAAGTCTGGTACATCCTTTGTAACAACCGCTCCTGCTGCAACCATTGAGCACTTCCCAACGGTGTGTCCGCACACTATTGTAGCATTAGCACCGATGGATGCGCCTTCTTTGACGAGCGTCTTCCCGTAGTTCTCAGAGCCCTTTGGGTAGCGAGCTCTTGGTGTAAGGTCATTTGTAAATACGCATGACGGTCCGCAAAATACACCATCTTCGAGCGTAACGCCTTCGTAAACCGATACGTTATTCTGAATCTTTACTCTGTCGCCAATTTGTACGTTGTTAGCAATGTTTACATTCTGTCCAAGCGAACAATTCTCGCCTATCTTAGCGCCAGGCTGAACGTGGCAGAAGTGCCAAATCTTTGTTCCTTTTCCTATCTCTACATTATCATCTACGTAGCTACTTTCGTGTACAAAATATTCGCTCATTTTAAGCCTCCTTTGCGATTACCCTTACAAGCTTGTCTGCGGCATCTCCCGCACCATAGTAGTTTTCTTTTTCCTTAGAAATAACGGTATTGTTAACTTTATCAAGTATGTCCGCCTCATCGATATGAGCGAGCACATTATGGTTTCCGTTCAGTGTCTCAACCCACTCAGTCTGCTCACGCAAAGTTACGCATGGAGTGTCGAGTATGTACGCTTCCTTCTGCAGACCACCGGAGTCAGTCACTACCTTAACCGCATTCTTTGTAAAATACAGCATTTCGAGGTAACCTATAGGCTCCACACAAATTGTATTCTGGAGATTCTCTTCCTCGTTGACCTGTTCGATCATCTTTCTCGTCCTAGGATGAGCCGGCAGGATAACCGGTGCATCAAACTTCTCAAAAGTCTTGAGAATCTTGCGTACCTTTTCTGGTGTATCGGTATTCTCAGCTCTGTGAACTGTGGATAGATACCAATTATCAATCTCACCACGCTCACCGAAGATATAGTTAAGGTCTGCAAAGTACTGACTGCGAGCCTTCTTGTCTATCTCCTGCGAATAGTAAAGAACTGCGTCACACATTACGTCACCGATTCTGTGGATGCCATTTTTGATTCCCTCATTCTCTAGATTTTCAATGGACGCATCTGTCGAGCAGAAAAGCAGGCTCGAGATGTGGTCTGTAAGTATTCTATTTTGCTCCTCAGGCATCGCCATATTGAATGATCTTAGCCCCGCCTCCACGTGAATTACCGGGATATGAATCTTGGATGCTGCAAGCGCTCCAGCAACCGTGGAATTAGTATCTCCGTATACCATCAGATAGTCAGGATTCTCCTCAATCAAGATATCTTCAATTCCGATAAGCATCTCTGCTGTCTGCCTTGCATGGGACCCTGAACCCACGCCCAGGTTATACTTTGGCTTCGGAATGTGTAACTCTTCAAAGAAAAGCTCCGACATATTCGTATCATAATGCTGGCCTGTGTGAACGATTATCTCTTCGCAGAACTGTTCCAGCTTACGAGAAACTGCAGCCGCCTTAATAAATTGTGGTCTTGCACCAATTACGGTTACTATCTTCATCACATGCACTCCTTCTATTCAAATGCTTTTTCAAATTCGCTTGCAATATTTTCATACGTATACTTGCTCAGTACTGCGTCACGTCCAAGCATTCCCATCTGTTTTCGCTCTTCGTCACTCATCGACTGAATCTTCCTAATCGCAGCCTTTATGGCATCGTTATCACATGATTTAGTGATGATTCCGCATCCAGATTCGCTGACTGGCGTAGATGGTGTTGTAATCGCCATGACTATTGGTTTTGCCGCCATCATGGAGTCGAACATCTTGTTCATACAGATTCCAAACCTGTATAGTGGTGACTCAATTGTTCCAATAAATATAGCGTCAAAATTATCGATTACTGCTGGTATTATTCCCTTTTCGACTGGTGGTAGGAATGTTACATTGCTGATTTCATTCTTATCTGCATAGGCAATGAGCTCGTCTTTGAGCTTACCTTTACCAACCATTACTAGATGAACGTTTTCATCATTAAGCTGCTTCGTCACATCTAGCAAGTTGTGCAACCCGTAGGACAACTCGTGGCTTCCGAAGTATCCGATAATGAACTTCCCATCTGCCTTTAATTTTTTAAAAGCTTCTCTATGCTCAGAAGGAATTTCTCGCGTTGGATCCCATTCATTTATCACAACCCCATTCGGAATATATCTGAAGTGGTCAGGTTTCATACCATGCTCAGTCATATAATCTTTTGCGTGAGGTAGCAAAGAAACTACAACGTCGGATTTCTTATATGCGTGGTCCTCCGCAAACTGCATAGCGATTACGAACGGATTCTTCTTGCTCATTCCACCTGCTTCATAAAGCGTCAGCGGCCACATATCGTGAACCTCGTGGATGTACTTAGCTCCAGCAAGCTTCGCTATACGATATGACGGGTATGAATCCAGAGGATAAGTTGATGACGAGATAACTACATCTGGATTGTAACGCTCCACGATTTTCTTTTTATTAGTATTGAGCGCCTTGCAGAAATGGTACATGCTTAAAGCTCTGGCAACACCGTTACTGTCATACTCATCAGTCTTAATCCATACGTACTTAATTCCGTCAATTTCCTGTTCCGTAAAGTTTTCATTTATATCTGGGTTCGTCTTTCTAAGATGCGAAAAGCTACCCGCGATGATAGTTACATCGTGACCCTTCTTCACAAGTTCTCTCGATATATAGTAAGGTCTGAACTCCATTCCCATCTCGGGAGAACCAGCATAATGATTAATCAGTAATATCTTCAAACTATCCTCCAATGCGCTCACTTAAGTAGTAGCGATTGTAATATATCTCCGTCTAGCTTACTTTAAAATGGCACAAACCGTCTTAAGCATAGTCTTGATTTCTCCAAGGAAGCTGAAATTCCTGAGAGCATCAAGGTTATATTTCATCTTTCTGGCAAAACTTTCTCGACGTATACCTCGTCAGGGTTCTCAGCACTTCCGATAATCTCATTTTCATCCTTGTATGTAATGCTCGCCTCCGATGTCACACCCGCTGGTAACAACAGTGTTGCAAGCATCTCTTCGGAGTAGCAATCCACATATCTCGGAACCTCTGGTCTCGTGCCGACGAAAGACATGTCCCCAGTTATTACATTAAGAACCTGCGGAAGCTCATCAAGCCTGTACTTTCTCAGCTTGTGTCCTATCTTGGTAACCCTAGGATCATTCTCCTGAGTTACCTGAGCGCCTAACTTCTCAGCGTTTACTACCATAGTTCTGAACTTAAAAATTCTGAACTCTTTGCCGTTAGTTGTCACCCTAACCTGTCTGAAAAACGCTGGCCCTGGATCATCTACCTTTATCAGTATGATTAAGATAAGAAGTATCGGCGAGATTACGATAGTCATCAGCAGTGAAATGACGAAATCAAATATTCTCTTTGCTATTAGCGAGCCCTTTCTCGAGTTAAGGATGTCGTAATATTCTTTTACTTCATCGCATCTCATGTGCTCTGGTAAGTCATTCCACTTGCACAAAACCATCTACTTAATAAGCCCTCTCTTCTTAAGTATATCAACGAAATTTTCTATAACGTATTCATTCTGCTCATCAGTCATTGTCGAGAATATAGGTAATGAAATCAGGTTCTCGTACTGGTGATAAGCGTTTGGATAATCTGCGATATCGAATCCAAGATTCTTGTATGCAGTCATCATCGGAAGTGGCTTGTAGTGAACATTGCACGCAATTTCACGCTCTGCCATATCTTGAATCACGGTGTTTCTGTCCTCTACAGAAGCTCCTGGAATTCTTACCAAATATAGATGCCCAGTAGAGGTCATCTCCTCTGTATAATGGTGCATCACTTTAATTCCAAGTATCTCAAGCGCCTCTTGGTATCTCTCATTAAGAGTTCTACGTCTAGCAAGCAATCCATCATATCTCTCGAGCTGAGCGATTCCAATAGCCGCATTTATATTTGTCATGTTGCACTTGTATGCCGGATATACAACGTCATACTCCCATGCGCCAGCCTTGTTCTTGGATAGTGCATCCTTAGACTGTCCGTGCAATGAATATAACTGAAGCTCATGATATAGCTCGTCGTTATCCATCCCCTCAATTGTCTTCCACGAGAGAGCACCGCCCTCAGCAGTAGTAAGATTCTTAACTGCATGGAAGGAGAACGATGTGAAGTCTGCTATGGCACCCGCCTTAACACCCTTCTTTATAGAACCGAACGCATGTGCACCGTCTGAAATTACCGCAACTCTGCCAAGCGCCTCCTGAAGTTTATTTGCAGGTTTAAAGATATCTCTCTTTGCCTCCACTATTTCAAATAATCTGTCGTAGTCGCACACCATGCCGCCCAAGTCGACAGGTACTACGGCCTTTGTATTCTCGTTAATTGCTTCAGCAACCTTGTCGTAGTCCATCTCAAAAGTTTCTGGGGCTGAGTCGATAATAACGAGCTTCGCACCCTTGTGAACCACAGGGCTTGCCGAAGCTGTATATGTGTATGCTGGAACGATGACCTCATCTCCTTCGCCGACTCCGAGCACATGTAGAGCAGCCTCTAGTGATGCAGTAGCAGAAGAAAGCGCAACAGCCTTGTCAACACCGATATACTCTGCAATTCTTCTCTCGAACTCCTTAACCTCTGGGCCAGTTGTGATCCAGCCTGATTTAAGACTTCTATAACTCTATTGATCTCTAATTCCGAAATGTCCGGTGGTGAAAATGGTACTTTCATCTGCGATATGCCTCCTAGCATTTTTTACAACATGTAATTATACACCCTAGTTTTTAGGAGTATATGTAGGGACTATGTTTTTGATATATCTCTTAATATCGTCAGGTTCTGCTTCTACATATCCCTTGAGCTCATTGAGCTCGCTAATGAATTTCTCTTCATCAATGTTGATTGGATGTCCGATGTGAATCATCTTGTTAGCCGTATCCTGAAGGCCCTCTTCATCCATCAGAAGCTCTTCGAACAGCTTTTCTCCCGGTCTTAGCCCAACATACTTAATCTCGATGTCGATTCCTGGTTTTAGACCAGATAGGAGAATGAGGTTTCTAGCTAAATCATCAATCTTGACGGGCTTGCCCATATCAAGTACAAATATCTCGCCACCTTTAGCAAAAGCGCCTGCCTGAAGCACAAGCGAAACAGCCTCTGGAATAGTCATGAAATATCTAATGATATCAGGGTGTGTAACCGTAACAGGTCCACCTTCTGCTATCTGTCGTCTAAATAGAGGAATTACACTTCCATGGCTTCCGAGCACATTTCCAAATCTAACCGCAACAAACTCTGTTTTCGATCTGTTGTTGTAAGTCTGGATAATCATCTCGCATAGACGCTTAGATGCTCCCATGATATTTGTTGGGTTTACAGCCTTATCCGTTGAGATAAGTACGAACTTCTTGACATTCCATTTATCCGAAGCCAGCACCATCTTCCATGTGCCGAGAACGTTGTTCTTAACAGCTTCATTAGGACTGGCCTCCATAAGCGGAACGTGCTTATGTGCCGCCGCATGATACACAATCTCAGGTCTGTACATCTCAAAGATGTGGTCAATTCTCTTTGTATTTCTTACAGATGCTATAAGCACGACAAGATTGAGCTCAGGGAACTCTCTCTTAAGCTCATTCTGGATTTCATATGTAGTATTTTCATAAATATCAAGCATAACCAGCTGCTTCGGATTGTGACTAGCAATCTGCCTACAGAGCTCGCTTCCGATAGAACCACCAGCGCCTGTAACCATAACAACCTTGTCGGATACGTACTCCATGATTCCATCTATATCGACTTCAATAGGATCTCGTCCTAGGAGGTCGTTTACATCTACGTGCTTGAGCTGTGATACACTAACATCTCCACGAATAATCTGGTATATTCCAGGAACGATCATCAGCTCACAGCCAGTCTGTTTGCATATATCAAGTATTCTCTTCTTTTCTTCTCCTGATACGGATGGCATCGCAAGAAGTATCTGATTAATGGAATATCTCTGTGCGAGTGCCTCGATATCCCTCGTCGTGCCTGCAATTCGCACACCATTCATTCTCTTGCCAATCTTGGACTCATCATCGTCAACTAGGCAGATGATTTGCTTTCTAAGGCTAGGGTTTGCTTTGATTTCCTTGATGAGGCCCGCACCAGCTGCACCAGCACCTATAATCATTGCTCTCTTGGCCTGTCCACGACTATTTCCAATACCTTTAAGTTCTCTCGCCGCTCTAGCAATGAATCTGACAAAAAAAGTTATCGCAAATAAATCCACCGGAAAGCAAATAAAAGCTTCTCGGCATCCCGTAGTTCTGCTGTTCAAAGAAAGCAAATATCGTTGTAACCATTAGCGTATATAGGATAGTAGCGACGAGCACATTAATCATGTCTCTTATGCCTACATACGACCAAAGGCTAGAATACATATGGCAAACTGCAAATATGACAATACCGAGGGCCATTACGACAAATCGATGCCCCTTAAACATCTCCCAGTACGAGCCCATCGGTTCATCTAGCGAGAAATCAAATCTTATAAAGAGCGCCAGAAACGATGCAACCTCAATCGCTACTAAATCACAAATTATAAGTATGCATGTCTTAATAAGAGATGCTTTGTCAAAATTCAGTTTGCTGTTAATATCCATAATCATGCCTGCTTTCCTTGAAGTCATCATGTATATTAGTCATTTTAATTTTGCGCGCAACACGCAAAATTTATCATAATATTATACCTATTATGAGTGAATTAGTCAAAATAGCCCTGAATATACTAGCTGCCCTAAGCCTTACATCAATTATGTTTTGAACATCTATATTTAATACTAGTTTTTATACTTTCAAATAGTATTCTACTTATTCAACAGATTTAACACAAATTAGGCCTATGTATTATCTTACTCTCTTCCATCACCTATACTTCTTCCCCTCTTCCGTGAGCACGTAGCGTGTTGCCCTTCCTACTCCTTGTGCCTCCAGATATCCGCCTTTGACAATTCTGGATAGAAGCTTGCTCGACTGCGAAGGAGTGAGCTTGCAAAGGTCTATCACTTCCTTTCGCCTTATTCCGTCAAACGCCCTAGCATACTGTAGTATAAGTTGCATGCTTCGGTTGTAGTTCTTGCCCCGAGGCTTTGCTGCCCTTAGACCATCTATCTCGAAGCTGCTGAGCCATGGCTTCTCTTCGTATCTAATGCCTATTTTACCAACCTTAACAGTGCTTCGCCTCGGATAATAAACTTTGCCAAGCTCGCTCTCCTCTACACGGTACCCTCTATCGATGTAATAATTTGCATCTTTATCCTTATCAGCAAAACCTACTGACATCTCCATCTTAGGAGGCGCACATCAGCTTGTAAATTTTATCACATCGATGACGATATCTGCGAACCCCATATTCTTGATGTATTTATAGCATTTTCGTTTAAATTAACCATCTCACGTACTTACCCTCATTTCTTATATCATTATTTAATTACAAATATTATAGGAATATATCCCTACTAGTTCAATATTTACCCCTTACCTTAATGTAGCACAAAATTATAGCAGCATTCTTTACTTCAACATATCGCTCCTAGAATCCATTTTTTCTGCAACACAAAAGCAGGACTTCCGCCCTGCTCCTGCGTGTACTTTATTATTATGTCGATCTATTATGTGTTAAGTTAGCTTTTTAAAGTGTGTATATGGAGGTTAATCTTTATACACTTCTAGGGTATATCTCTATATTCGATTTGCATATGCTATTTAAGTTATTTGATTTACTTGATTGCCTCAAAAGCCACATCTAGCGCTGCCTTCAAATCCTGAGCATCCTCAATTCCGATAGATAGTCTTATTGTTGAAGGTGTGATGCCCTGTGCATATAGCTCTTCTTCGCTGAGCTGCGAATGAGTTGTGCTCGCAGGGTGAATTACAAGCGACTTTACGTCAGCAACATTTGCAAGGTCTGAGAAGATCGGTAGGTTGTCGATGAACTTCTTCGCATCATCTCTGCCACCCTTTAGGTCGATTGTGAAAATCGATCCCGCACCCTTAGGGAAATACTTCTTGTAAAGCTCATGTGACGGCTCGCTAGGCAGCGATGGATGGTGAACTCTCTCAACCTGCGGATGCTTGTCGAGGTACTGTACTATTTCAAGAGCATTCTTGACATGGCGCTCAACTCTAAGAGATAGCGTCTCTATACCCTGAAGGAGGAGGAATGCGTCAAAGGCTGAAAGTGACGCACCACCGTCTCTAAGCAGTATAGCTCTGCAGTATACCGCAAATGCAGCAGGACCAACTGCTTCGTAGAAGTTGAGTCCGTGATACGATGGATTTGGCTCCGCAATCCATGGGTATTTACCAGATGCGCTCCAGTCGAATTTTCCACCATCTACAATCAATCCTCCTATTGTAGATCCGTGTCCACCGAAGAATTTAGTCGCCGAGTGGATTACTATGTCTGCGCCGTGCTCAAATGGTCTGATTAAGAATGGCGGTGTAAATGTCGAGTCAACGATTAGTGGCAGTCCGTGTCTGTGAGCGATTTCCGCAATACGCTCGATATCAGTAACGTTGGAGTTTGGATTTCCAACGATTTCTATGTAAAGAGCCTTCGTATTATCTTGAATCGCAGCTTCCCAGCCCTCATAATCGTCCGATTCTACAAAAGTTGTGGTTACTCCCGAAACTAGCGGAAGTGTGTTTGCAAACAGGTTGTATGAACCGCCATAAAGTGTTCTTACAGCTACGATGTGCTCGCCATGCTGTGCGACTGCCTGAATCGCATATACTATTGCAGCTGTTCCTGAAGCAACCGCTAACGCTGCAGAGCCACCTTCTAATGCCGCAACTCTTGCCTCAAGAACGTCGTTAGTTGGGTTTCCAAGTCTCGAATATATGGAGCCTGCTTCTTTAACGCAAATCTCGCCTCAGCTGAATCTGCGCTATCGAATGCATATGAAGCCGACTGATATATAGGTACGCATCTTGCTCCAGTCGCCGGATCCGCCTGTTCCTGGCCTGCCTGTACCTGTTTAGTGTTAAATCCCCAATTTTTTGAATCTCTAATATCGCTCATTTATATATCTCCTTCCCATGTTTCAGTTTATTTAATGCTGTTCGTGGCTACCCCTGAATTACCATCCCTATTTACTATGTTTGAATTATAAGATATAGATAACAAGCTGTCTAATTCAAAAAAGCAAGAGGGAGCTATAGCTAATCCCTATATCTCCCTCATTCTGTGTTTTAAATTTTTCCAAGTCTTAACTTAGATACGACTTCATCTCTTTGATGTATAACTCGGCCATCTTGCTGAGAATGGTATTTTTCTTCATTATGTAGCCAATCTGCATTGCTCCTTCAGTGTCCACACGTTCATCCTTGATAGGTATCATCGCACAATCATCGCCATTAAGCTCCTCACAGATGATACCAGAACATACCGTATATCCGAAAAGTCCCTGCATCAAGTTAAGCATAGTCGCTCTATCATTAACCTTAATCATATGATGGTGATTGATATCTGCAAAAAGCTCCTCTGCAAAATACAGTGTCGAACTGTCTCCTTGATCAAATGTCATATTCGGATAATCTGCAAGGTCATCAAAGCTTACGTTCGAGCGATTTGCCAGCGGATGATTTTTCCACACATAAGCGTAAGCATTGCAGTCGATTAGCGGTACGAATTCGAGACCATTTTGCCTCAACACTTTAGTAATCGCTTGGCGATTGAAATCACTGAGATATATGATGCCGAGCTCACTCTTAAGCGATGCAACGTCGTCTATAACTTCCTGAGTCTTGGTCTCACGGATGGCGAAATCGTACTCGCTCATGTCAAACTTCTTGACCATCTCCACAAAGCTTTTATCGCAAACGAATAGTGCTGAGTAGACACTCCGAACTTCGTCTTTAGTCCACCTTCATCAGAGTATTTGCCCATCAGAGATTCATACTGTCCGTAAAGTTGTCTTGCATATTGAAGGAATTCTGCTCCATCGTTAGTGACAGTTACACCTCTGCCTGTTCTTCTGAAAATAGTCACACCAAGCTCCGCCTCAACATCTCTTAGTGAGCTAGTCAGTGACGGTTGTGTCATATAGAGCTTCTCTGCCGCTTTGTTGAGCGACCCCTCGTCAGCTATTGTAATTATATAAAGTAATTGGTTTAAAGTCATGTGCCGAGCCTCTCTCGATTAACTTCTTTCTGTATTTATCTATTTAACCAAAGAAACGCTTAATCTCTATCTCCGCATTCTCTGGAGAATCAGATCCGTGAATTAAGTTCTGGCGAGTGCTATGGCCGAAATCTCCTCGGATAGTTCCAGCAGTTGCCTCCTCGAACTTAGTTGCTCCCATGATGATTCTCATTCCCTGAACTGCACCTTCCCCCCTTCAACGATCATGCCAAGAACTGGGCCAGATGTCATAAATGATACGATTTCTAGGAAGAAAGGCTTATCAGCGAGGTGCGCATAGTGCTCCTTTAGAATTGCCTCATCGAGATTCATCATCTTCGCATCGACAATCTTATAGCCTTTTCTCTCAATTCTGGAGATAACCTCACCCATGAGCCCCCTTTTCACACAGTCCGGCTTAAGCATTATGTATGTCTTTTCAATACCCATAGTTCTTCTCCCTTTAAATGCTTCATATAAATTATCTTAAATGCTCTTCTATACTTTATACCATATCCGTATAGTCATTTCACGTAGTTTCCTATACAGCTTTCACAAAGAGTTAAGGACTTTGAACATTTTGATATATACGAAACACCAATGCGATAACAAATCATTACAGAAACGACATAATCGAATGCTAATATAATGGTGCAAAAGGAATTAAGTGCATAAAACATTTTCTTTTGATTGTTCTTTCTTAATTAAATAATTTCGTAGTAGAAATGAACCGCTGACGCCAAGCAGCGGTTCATTTTGTTTTTGTTTTAATTTCATTCAATCCCCTTCACGCTGTTGACATGATTGGTATCTGCATGTAAAGTCTTTGATGATAATTAAAAGGAGAAAGACAATGAAAGACACTAATTCCAGCTTTTCTAGCTACATTTTCAGTAAGCAGTTCTTGAGAAACGCACTAACTGTAGTGTGCGGAAACTTCATATATGCTATCGGTGTAGCATTCTTCATACTCCCGACAGGTCTCATCACCGGGGGAACTACGGGTATTGCGATTATAATGAATCACCATTTTGGAATAACGATTTCGCTATTCGTAGGAATCTTTAACGCAGTCATGTTTGTCATAGGTTTTGGGCTGCTCGGCAAAGAGTTCGCACTCACCACGATGATAAGCACATTCGCATTCCCGACAATTCTCGGCTTCCTACAGAAGATCGTCGGTAACTTTGTTCTCACCAACGATATGTTCCTCTCGGCGCTATTCGGAGGACTTTGCATCGGTACATCACTTGCGATTATTATCAGGATTGGCGCTAGCACTGGAGGCATGGATATACCGCCACTCGTACTTAACAAATATTTTAAGGTTCCTATATCCGTCAGCCTGTATGTGTTTGACTTCATGATTCTTATCGGTCAGATGATGTTCTCACCAAAGCGCACCAGCTTGTACGGAATAGTGCTCGTGCTTGTATATACAATTACTCTCGACAGACTCCTCGCTATCGGAGCAGCTAAGACTAAGCTTGAGATTGTGACTAAGGCTTCAGAAGAGATTACAAATGCTATTCTTCACGACATCGACCGAAGCGCTACACTGCTTCACGGGAAGACCGGTTACCTAGGAAGAGAAACTGACATCGTGATGACCATTATTTCTTCAAGAGAGCTATATAAGGTTGAAAAGCTCGTTCATGACCTGGATCCAGACGCATTCATCATCTTGAGCAAGGTTGGCAGTGTTCACGGCAGAGGCTTCAGCCGTGAGAAGAGGTATCTAGAGCAGAAATAGATAAATTTGAATTTAAAGTATATGGAAAGCGGCTAAGGTCTTTTAACACCTTAGCCGCTTTCCGTTTGGTTAGAACTATTGCCCTATTCTTTTATTTTTTGTGCTTACTAGGATTCTTGTTCTCCTTTGAAGCTTTAACCTCCCCACTCTTGAAGATTAATCTGCTCTCACCAGTCATGCTACTTTCCTTACCACCTACAAACACTTCGTGCTTTGAAGCTGCTATTGTCGCTTCTAGTCTGCTGGTAATTTCCTATATCGGCTTTGCTGAGAGTACTTATAAATTTCTGGATACCTTGCTCATTAAGCTGAGTCATTCCTGATGCTAGCTGTGTTGCTCCCGAATCGAGCTTATTTGAGCCCGCATCTAGCTTTGTGATTCCGTTATTCAGTTGCTCAAGACCCGATACTAGCTTGCTACTTCCTGCTGCTGCAGCATCTACACCTGCGGTGTACTGCTTAACACCAGCGATAAACATTTCTAGTGAATCCAGCTGCTCCTTGAGTGACTTTAGCTTTGCTGGAACATCCTTGCCCACGGCAATTGCTGAAAGTTTCTTTACATTGTCGCTTGCACCTTGGCTTGCAATCTCGTACTCCTTAGCTGATGTTAGCAGCTTAGTTGCATTAGTCTGCTGTGCCTGAAGAGTCGCTAGATTTGTACTACCTCCCGTCAGCCCCATCTCTACAGATGTTAGCATGACTGCTTGCTGACCAGCTACTGAAGTGAGCTGCTCATCTGTGTATCCAGCAGCCTTTAGAGCTGCTACTGCAGTGTTCTTATACTGGTTTATATATCCTGCTACCTTCTGCGCTTCCTTAGCAGTTACCCCTGCCTGCTGTATATATTGCACAACCTCTGCTGCAGTGGCTTCGGATTTTCCATCTGCCATCATCTTGTTATATGCTAGGGAAATGATGTTGTTCTGTGTGCTTGCATCAGATACACCTGCTGCAGATAGAGCTGCTCTCATCTTCCCCTCTGCCTTTGCCATAGCTCCATCGGAGATTCCTGCAAGCACCTTCGCATACGTCGAAGGAGACAGAACTATTGTATCGTCACCTAACTGATCTTGTAGCTGTGTTGTGGCATTTGCAAAAATTTGTTTCTCAACCTGCGCAGCACCATTTCTAAGAGATGCGCTATTTGCAGTTAGCTGCTGTAAGCCACTGTTTAGTGAAGTCGCTCCGCTGAGCACCTCGCTGCTTCCAGACTTAAGACTCTTAGTTCCACTAGCTAATTCATCAGCACCTGCCTTAAGCTCCTTGCTTCCCTGCTCTAGCTTGTCAGATGCTTGTCCTAGTTTCTTAAGCGAGCTCTCCAGCTTTGCGGCCTTTCCTTTCACGCTTCCTAGATTTCCATCAAAATCATTTGCAATTCCCGACATCGCAGCTGTATATGTTCCCTCTATTTCGAATTTCTCAGTGTGTGCATTTATAACGACACTATTAGGAATATCCAATTTAGAACGACTTATTCCAAGGTTCTCATTCATCTCTGGAAAAGCAATGCCCATAACAACTGTCTTGTTGCCGTCATCTATCGCTTTACCATTCGATACCGTTATATCACTGAAGTTATCATCATTGAGCACAAGTCCGCTTGCAACTGTATATGGGTGCTTAATAAGCTTTCCATCTACGATATCTGACTGGTTTACGGTATAGTCAAATCTGATGGTCACGTTACCTGCCTTGCCAGCGATATCCTTTGCTGACATCTTCTTGCCATTTAGATAGTAAGTGATCTTGACATTGACCGGCAAGCCCGTGGTTGGAGTGCCCTTATATTTAATCGACTTTCCCTTAGCATTCCACACGATATTATTGCCATTCTTCGAAAACTTCTCATGACCTGAGGTATTCTCGATATTCTTCAAGGTCGAGTAGTCGCTGATAGTGTCGTACTTACTATTATTTGCAAGCTGTTCAGTAACTATAGATTCGAGCACATTGCCGTCTGCATCCATCGAAGTATAGGTTGTCTCGTTCTTATCCTTTTGGGAGATATTTCCCCTGCCAAGGCTAGGATATGATGTCTCCACGGCTTTCTCGGTACTGGTTGACTTAGTCACATCTACAGGTCTCTTGTTAGCTGCTCCTACAGTAACAGGATTTATCATATACATAGTTCCGACTGTCAAGCAAAGAGCAAGTGTTGCTGCTCCGTTCTTAACATTCTTATGATTTTTCATTCTTTTCATCTCAACACCTCCTATATTGCGCTACCCTTAGCGTGTGTACCCTTGTTCTGCCTATGTTCATATACATCTCTTAGTCCGCCTGTAGTGTGGCAAATCAAGTTGTCGAATGCCATCAGGAACGAAGGCAGTATGAGGATTACTGTTAACATACTTATAATCGCTCCGCGTGCCATCATCGTGCAGAGGGTGCTAATAATGCCTATATTTGAGTATATTGCCACTCCGATTGTCGCTGTGAAGAATCCGAGTGCACTTACTATAATCGATGGTATCGAAGCTGCTGCAGCTGTGCTGACTGCATCGCGCTTATCAAGCCCCAGCATTCTCTCAGTCTTATACCTTGTCGACATCAATATCGCATAATCAACCGTCGATCCAAGCTGAATAGTACTTATGCAGACTGGAACTATGAACGGAAGTTCAAGTCCTGTGAAGCCCGAGATCCCCATATTGACGTATATTGCGAACTCTATCGCTATTACGAGTATGAACGGTAGCGACACAGACTTTAGCACGACTAGGATTATCAGGAACACAAGCCCTATAGATATCCAATTTACGACTTTAAAATCCTTATCTGTCAGTTTTATTAAGTCCTTAGTTGCCGGGGCTTCTCCGATTACAGTCGCTGATTTATCGTACTTGTGCGTAATCGCTTTGACCTTGTCTATTTGCCTATTGCAAGCATTCGTCGAAACCTTATACTTCGAATTTATCACTATCATCTGATGCTTGTCTGACATCAGGCCACTTTTAATTGAAGACGGAATCATGCTCCTAGGGATAGAAGTCCCTACAATCGAATCGATGCCTAACACGCTTTCAACGCCATCAACCTTCTTAATCTCGTCACTCATCTCCTTGCCTTTTAATGCAGAAAGCTTCGAGTCAGCCATCACGATATAAGAAGTATTTATCCCAAAATCCTCACTTAGCTTGTCATTAGCCGTCAAGAACTGCATCTTCTCTGCAGGCAAACTGTTTTGTCCACTAGATAGCATCTTGGTGAAGTCATACACGATATTCTGATGATTGTATCCATAGATTGCTGGTCCAATCAGCACACAGAATATCGCGATATAGATTCCATATCTACCGGTTAGTCCGTGTGCCACCTTCGTCATATCTGGGATTAATGATCTGTGTCTTGTCTTCTGTACGAGCTTATTGAACCTTAGTAAAAGCACAGGCAGTATAGTTACACTTGCTATTACTCCAAATACAACACCTTTTGCCATTACTATTCCGAGATCTCGTCCCATCGTGTACGTCATGAAACAAAGTGCTAGGAACCCTGCAATAGTTGTAGCCGAGCTTCCAGTTACAGAAACGAGTGTAGCATCGATGGCCTCCGCCATAGCGTCATCTTCCTTGAGACCTGAATCGAGTTTCTCCATATAGCTATGCCACAGGAATATGGAGTAGTCCATGGTTACACCAAGCTGCAGAACTGCAGCTATTGCCTTGGTTATATAAGAAATCTCACCGAGGAATATATTAGAGCCCATGTTATATAAAATAGCCATGCCAATGCTCACCATGAATAATACCGGTGCTATATATGAATCGAGGAGTAGCATCATTGCGAGTAGCGATAACAAAACAGCTACTGTAACATACTTGACCTCTTCCTGTTCGCAAATATTCTTTAGATCTTCTACCAGAGGTGATAAGCCAGATATATATGCGTGCTTATCACTGACTTTTCTCATCTGTTCAACAGCCTTGAGCGTCTTATCGTCGGACGTCGAGTTGCTGAAGAATACAACCATCATGCTCGCATCTTTATTTGATAAATTCTGCGCCACCTGGTCTGGTAGCATAGACTTCGGAACTGTTGGATCTAGCACATCTTCGAGATTTAAAACCTCTTCGACTCCATCGATTCTGCTGTAGTCTGCTTTTAACTGAGTGACATCATCACTCTTCATGTTTTCAAGCACAACTATCGAGAATCCGCCTTTGCCAAATTCCTTCATTAAAACATTCTGACCTTTCATCGTATCCATAGTAGATGGAAGGTATGTAAGCATGTCATAGTTTATCCTCGTCACCTTATATCCTATAAGTGATGGTATGAGCAGTAGCAAAGATACAATGAAAATTATGTGTCTGTGCTTTACGACTTTAGCCCCTAGATTCATCGGTTTTCCCTCCTTGCGTATTTGACGGAAATCAATATATCATCTTTCTGACTAATAGTCAACTTTTAATTTAATTAAAATTTAGCTGAAGTTTTTAGGCTCAACAAAACAGTCACTTATCAAGGTTTATTAGTATTATATGAGTTGAATTACTGAATAATTTATATATTGACTGTAAGTCATTTATTGCTATATCATTGTAAAAATCTACACTGCATGTTATATATAATTTAGTGAATAAAATTTTGGAGGAGCATCTATGACTAAAAGAGTGCTTAATAAAGAGAAAAAACGCACCGATATTCTTGACGCGGCATATGAACTATTTACGACACTTGGATTTGCAAGGACGACTATACTAGGTATCGCACTAAAGGCGGGCGTCGGAAAAGGCACGTTCTATCTATATTTTGATAGCAAAGAGGATGTTAGAGATGTGTTAATCGCTAGAAAGTCATCTGAACTGCTCCTAAGTGCAGTAGAATCATTAGAAAGGCACATAGAGGAAACCGGGAGATGTAATGAATCTTGCTGACAAGGTACTATATGCTACTGATTGCTTGATAACCAAGCTCTCAAAGGATATAGCGCTGCTACAGTTTATATCCAAGCACCTGAGCTGGGGGCTACTGAGCGGATCGAAGAGCATTAAACATGAGGATGATGAAGTGCTCGACTTCAAGACTTTTTTTATGGATATTATCGAAAAAGAGCAGATTCCAATTGATAATCCTGAACTCATGATATTTACGATTGTTGAGCTAATTAATTCAACATGCCACAATGTTATTCTCATGGGCGAACCTGTAACTTATAGTGACTACAAGCCTTATTTATTTAGAACCATAAGGCTGATAATTGAGGATGCGATTAATGGTTAGATAACAGTTGATGATGGTATGGCAGCTGGAATTTAAGATGTAGACAGAGATACGTTGTAGATAAAAATGAATATCAAAATAAAAAACACCCCTGAAAAATATAAAAGCATGGCAGATGAAATAATACTACCATTAGTTGAACTATTGCAGGAACTCAATTCACTTGAAGAAGAAGTTTTTAAGAGAAATAGTGAGCTAAATGCTGAAAAATTAAGATTGAATATTCCTGCCAACCAAAATCATCCGAAATGGATTGGGCTTATGGCAGAATATGAAAGTCGCTATGAAGAAATTTTGAAAGGAAAGGCTAGTTCGAATCTCATATCAAAAGGATATGCGAATCATTACAGCAATCCCAGCGAGTATTTTTATGCGAATAGCAAAGATTACTCATTGGAATTTACTATGCAACAATCAGATATGGCGATTATTATTATCCACTTTAGCGGAGCTACTGACATGAAGCACAAATTTATCGTTAGGCAGATAAACAAAAGATGGGTGGTAGACGAAAAATATTATGGTTTTGCAGATGAAGCAATCTGGTACTCGGATAGCATATAAAACATATTTATAACCGTAAAGAGCTGGCAGCTAGGGCTGCCAGCTCTTTATATAGTGTGGGTTACAATACTATGTGCTTACTTACATTTTATCGATAATGAAATTAACGCAACTAATGGCAAGATCCCTTGCTTGACTGCAATCATCCAATCAATGATAGCCCTTTATGTACTATGATAAATAAAATAGACAAAAAACAGAAAAAGGACGCTTGTGCATCCCTTTCCTGTAGTGTGTGTGTATTCAATAAAAGAAGGAAAGTTTGTATTAGAATAACAAACCTCATTGAACAATTAGGAGTATAACATCTATTAAAACACCTTGTGTGAAGGTTATGTGAAATGTTTACTATAATTTATGTTTCATTTAGAGCTTATTTTCTAAAAACCAATGATTTTAAGCCTTTTACGCATATTTTCTGCGCAAAATATTATTCTTTGCTGCAAAGTATTTTTGCAGATACAGTATTTGCCTCTTCTGACAGCTTTTCTGACTCTATTTTCCAGCTCTCTGCGAGCTCGCGATCAGGAATATATGGTACGTTCGCCGACACATTGAATTCTGCTGCCTGAACGCCTGCATTTAGATTGAGAGCAGCTACGTACAGATCGCTTACCAGCTGCTTGTTGGATCTGCCAATCAGACTATCTGCGAGTCTGAGCGCGCAGGTGCCCGCTCTCATGACTTTGAGCGGGGCTTCGGCTGCGCCGACCGAGGCGATGGCAATCGCCTCACTGCGCGCTGCCTTCTCCTCATCAGATTCCTTCGGCATTCCATATGCACTAGCAACCTGTCCAAATGCTTTCTTATCTTCATCTACTCCAGCCATCAGTTGGTCCAGATAACCCTTTGCTTCCTCTATCGCTGCTACATTGAGTTCTTCAAACTCAACATACTTCTTTTTTACCAACAGTTAAGTTTGCAACCATCATAATTAGTGCTGCTCCCTGTGCTGCTGTTAGTGCTGCAACCGCTCCGCCACCTGGAGTTGGTGCTCCCGAGCTAAGCGCATCAACGTAATCATTTATTTTTTCATATATCAACTTATTTACCATATTCCCTCCGTATTCCTCACTTAATTTTATAATTCAAAGCTTTAGTAACTATAAAAGCCTTTATTCACTAGCTTTTACATATATACATTATAAAATTGTACGAATAAATACACAATGAGCAAGTAAAATTTTTATATGCTGCGTAACGAATGTTACGAATATTTGCAGGTTAGATGGATATAATCAACTTAGGCGGAGTGATTCGCACCATTGCATAATAGAGATTTACATATAGGAGGTAACGAAATGAAAGAGCCTATGAAAAACATATCCAAGTCTGAAGTTTTAACACTTAAGAACGAAGTTAATTATCAGGATGGTCAGGTAGTAAGCAAGACGCTCGCACAGAACGATGCTGTTAGTGTAACGTTATTCGCTTTTGATAAAGACGAAGAAATCAGTACACACGAATCTGGCGGAGATGCATTTGTAACTTGCCTTGACGGAGTAGGCCGCCTCACTATTGACGGAATCCCTCACGAGCTTCATGAAGGAGAATCGATTGTAATGCCAGCTGGCCACCCTCATGCAGTGTATGGTCAGGAGCGTTTCAAGATGCTACTCGTGGTGGTATTCTAGAGCCCTAATAGGACTTACCAGGAATCCCTTGATTCAGTACGCACTAACTATGGATAGTGGTAATACAAAATTACATATGTTTATAAAATCCTCTTTACTGGATATCAGTACAGAGGATTTTATTTTAATTTAAATCTGCCGTTAAAGAAAACTCTATCTCCAATAAGCAAGATAAAGGATAGAGCTCTTCAACTAAATTCTTTGATATGACTCTTATAAATGAAAAAACTATTAAATCACTAAAATATTTTGCAGGGTCAAACCTTTCTTGCATTTTATTACGGAATATCGAAATTATTTCTTTGCTCGAGTACTTCTCATACTCTATATCGGATAATTTTCGAAATTCTAATATCCAAGAATCCCTTATATCAACAGGGACTTCAAAATCTAAGCATAGCAAACTGAGAGATTTGGGGGATATTTGTGTATCACCAATTTCTGTTGCTAATTCAGTTAATCCATCTTTTAATAATCGTAATTGATCTTCTAGTTCTAATTCACACATGATAATCCTCCTTGCTTAAATATAAGCTATGTTATATATGGGCTTATATCAACCTACTAACAGATTCCTTATTCGATTTAGTCTATCATCATTAAGGTAAAATATCTTCTATATAAAACCCCGCTCATACGAGCGGGGTTTTCTTTCATTATTATTCGATCTCAGAATCGAAAGGCATTAGAGCTACCACACGAGCTCTCTTAATAGCAGATGTAACTGCTCTCTGGTGCATAGCGCATGTACCAGTAACTCTTCTAGGAAGAATCTTACCTCTCTCTGTAGTGTACTTCTTTAAAGTCTCTACATCTTTGTAATCGATCTTCTTTTCCTTATCAGCGCAGAACTGGCATACTTTTCTTCTTCTCATGCCGCCGCGTCTCTTATTGTTCTCCATTAGACTTGTACTCCTTTCTCAAGATGTTTAGAACGGGATATCCTCTTCAGTTGCCTCAAATGAATCAGGCATCGAAGGCTCCATCGGTGAGCTAAAGCTATCGTTAAATGCGCTTGGCTCGCTCTCGGATCTGCGACCAAATCCAGAATCGTTTCCGCCGTTACCACCGCCGAGAAACTCGACGTTGTTAGCGATTACATCTGTTGTGTACACAGTCTGTCCTTCTCTGTTCTTGTAGCTTCCCGTCTGAATTCTACCGTTGATTGCTACCTGACGACCCTTGCTCAGATATCTGTCACAGTTTTCAGCCTGCTTACCGAAAACAGTGATTCTGATGAAATCAGCCTGTCTATCACGACCCTGCGTACCAGGTCTATCAACTGCGATGCTGAAATGCGTAACAGCTGTCTGGTTGTTAGGTGTGTAAGTAAGCTCTGGGTCTCTGGTCAATCTTCCAATCAGTATTACACTGTTCATCGCTTACCTCCCGACTTAGTTCTCGTCCTGGCAAACAATGATGTGTCTCATAACCGCATCAGAAATCTTGAGTCTTCTGTCAAGCTCCTTAGGTAGCTCAGTGCTAGCCTTGAAAGGAACAACTACGTAGAATCCTTCTTTCTTCTTGTTGATCTGATAAGCAAGCTTCTTGTTGCCCCATACATCAGCTTCGCCAGCCTCACCATCTTCGTTGATGATGTTCTTAACGTTCTCGATCATGGAGTTCTTCGCTTCCTCATCTAGAGTTGGGTCAAGAATGAACATTACTTCGTAATCTCTCATGTTTTCACCTCCTATGGCCTACGGCACCTTTCGGTGCAGGATTTGGCTTGCGTATTCAAGCCATACCGTTTAATTATACTGATTTATCGTAGAAATTCAAGGCTTAGAAGCTATTTCCTTGTACCTCTTCAAAAACCAGTTCGCCTCGCTGTGCTATTAAGGCACACGAAGCACCATATATTGTAGCAGCGTTTGTAACTTCGTCTGCATCTATATGCTTATTCCTATCTTCCAGTTGCCGCCAACCTGCCTATCTGCGTCGCGATATATCCTGCCCCATATCCGTTATCTATGTTTACCACAGAGATACCGTTCGCACATGAGTTAATCATCGTGATTAAGGCAGAAAGCCCATGAAAATTCGCACCATAACCAACAGATGTAGGCACTGCGATTACTGGGTTTCTTACGAGTCCACCGAGTACTGTCGGCAGCGCACCTTCCATGCCCGCAACTGCAACAACGGCATCGGCGCTGCGTATGATATCAACTTTTGACAGAAGCCTGTGGATACCACTCACGCCTATATCATATATGCGAAGCACCTCAGCGCCAAAATACTCGGCAGTCTGCGCAGCTTCCTCTGCAACCGGTATGTCGGCAGTACCTGCGCTGCAGACGGCAACAACACCGCCAGCACCAGTCCTCTTGTAGCCGCCAGCAGGCTCTACCTTCAGGATCCGCGAGACAGGATCATACACCGCTTCAGGAACAGCCGCCTGAACGAGCGCTGCCTGCTCCTGACTCGCCCGAGTCCCGAAGGCACAGCCGTCATTTGCGACCATCTTCTGATATATCGAAACGAGGTAATCATCTGGCTTGCCAGCACAGAAGATAACCTCCGGAAAGCCAGATCTATGCTCACGCTGAGTATCTAGCTTTGCGAACCCCATCTCATCATAACTATTGTTTTTAATTAGCGTTTCAGCTTCAGCCATATCAAGCTCACCAGCCTTATAGCTATCTAGTATTTCTGTAATCTTCATCTGCTTCATCCCTACTATATTTATTTTCTGCATCACTTTACAGCACTTCGTTCATGCTACCCACTCTATAGCCGAGTAGGTCCATGGTTACATATGTGAATCCTATTTCCTTGAACTTTGCTGCAATCTCCTCTCTGAGAGAAAGGAGTCTCGTTAGCTCATCTGGTGCAACCTCTATACGTGCTAGATTCTCACCGTGCATGCGAACACGCATCTGAATGAAGTCATAATTATTTAGGAAGTACTCAGCCTGCTCTACCATTCCAAGCTTCTCGCGTGTAATCGTCTCCCCGTAAGCAAATCTCGATGCCAAGCATGCCGCAGATGGCTTATTCCACGTCCATAGGCCATGCTCCTGAGAAAGATCTCGAATCTCTTGCTTGGTCATACCAGCTTCTCTAAGTGGACTCTTTACATCTAGCTCCTTGAGTGCCTGTAACCCAGGCCTGTAATCACCTAGATCATCTACGTTTGAGCCATCAGCTACGTACTCTATTCCGAGTTCAGCCGCCTGCTCCTTTAGCTGCGTAAATATGCCTGTCTTGCATATGTAGCATCTATCTGGTGGATTCTCTTTGAACCCTTCAATCTCAAGCTCATTGGTTTGTACTATAATCTGATTAATTCCCTGATCCTTGCAGAAATGAGCAGCTTCACTAGTTTCCCTCTTAGGGAACGAGCCAGACTCTGCAGTGACCGCAATCATCTTATCTCCTAGCACGTCATGTGCTATCTTAGCGAGATAAGTCGAATCAACTCCTCCCGAGAAAGCCACCGCTAGGCTGCCGAGATTTTTTATGTATTCCTTTAGGTATTCTTCCTTCTGTCTCTCAATTGCTGTTAGTCCCATATTTTTCCCCTTGTTTAATATTTCCTTATTAATCCATACTTGCGATTCTATCACACACGTGCTCTACCATCGGTATGTCGTGTGAAATCAAGACCATAGTAAGCTTTTTTTCTTCGTGTAGCTCCCTGAGCAAATGCACTATCTCGGCTTGTGTCGGTACATCGAGAGATGACAGTGGTTCATCTGCGATTATGAATTCAGGTTCTGTGATAAGTGCTCTTGCAATTGCCGCTCTCTGGCGTTGCCCTCCAGATACATCGTACGGATGCCTGTGCATCGATCTTCATCTAAATGAACTTGTCTCATAACTTCTTTTTACTTTATTTCGTCTCTCTTTTCTATTCCATTTGCTTGCAATTACAAGCGGCTCTGATATTATCTCCTCGATAGTCATGCGTGGATTAAATGCTGATGCTGAGTCTTGAAATATCATCTGTGTGTGAATCTGACTCCTATCTGCGTGTCCTTCGCTTCCCCACTCTATGACACCGCTAGTCGGTTTAGTAAGTCCCATGATGATTCTCGCCAAGGTGGATTTACCACATCCAGACTGTCCCACGAGTCCGAGTATTTCGCCTTTAAACACTTCTAGCGAGTACCCCTCTAAGACTTTTTTATATCCGTTTTTCTCGGTTCTGTAAGTCATATCTAAGTCTTTGACACTCACTATTTTTTCGACTGAATCTACATGATATGATATTTGCTTTGGTTCTGTTTGTTCTATCCCGTCTATTACTTTACCTAATCCTCCGTGGTAGTGGCTACCCTTTTTACCATACCTAGAGTACCTTACTAGAGCCTTAGTGTATTCGTGCTTCGGGTTTTCAAAAACCTCTTCAGCAGATCCAGTTTCGACGAATTTTCCATCCTTCATAACTGCTATCTTAGTGGCCAACCTGCGTGCCAATCCGAGGTCATGGGTGATAAAAAGGATGCCCTTTCTTCTTTCCTCAGCAAGCCTCTTCAGCACAGCTATTATTTGCTCCTGATTGTCAGGGTCTAGTGCCGTAGTCGGTTCATCTGCGATAATGAGTGCTGGGTCACATGCTAGAGCAACTGCAATAGCCACTCGCTGCCTCTGTCCTCCAGACAGCTGATGTGGATAGCAGGATAGATATTTCTCAGCATCTTCCATACCCATTTCTCTAAGTAAGCTTGCTGCCTTCTCGCAATATTCTCGATCCGTTGATGCCGACTCGACAACTCCGTGAAGCCTCATGGGATTAATAATCTGCTCTCCTACCGTCCTCACAGGATCCAGTGAATTTAAAGGATCTTGAAACACTATCGAAGCCGCCTTACCCCTAATTTGTTCAAGCTCCTTTTCTCCCATCTTAGTGACATCTTTCCCAGATAGGCATATGCTTCCCGATAGATGCCTCGCGTGATGTCTGTGTAGCATTAGAATTGAGAAACAGAGCGCCGTCTTTCCCGATCCTGACTCCCCTACAATAGCCATGATTTCTCCTGACCTAACTGTAAGTGAAACGCCCTGAACGGCGTGAACTGCCCCCTGCTTCCCGTCGAAGCACATCCTGAAATCTTCGATATTAAGAAGTTCTGTGTTGCTTCTGTTTTCTGTCATATTCTATTATTTCTCCAGTTTCCATTCTGCTACATTCCAGAAGATTCCAACTCCATGATGCCCTAGCATTGTGTCCTTTGTTATTCCCTTGATATCCTTTTTAACTGCATAGTCAGCATCTATGTATGCGATGAACGTGTAAGGCATCTGCTTAGTCATAGCTGAGAGGAACTCTGAGTAATATCTCTGTCTCTCAGGCTCTTTAGTCGTCGCCCTAGCCTTTGCCAGCGCTTCATCTACCGCTGGATTTGCATATCCAGTATAATTATCCCCAGCTTCAGATGTGAATATCTTGTACGTATGATCATCTGCATCAAATGGACTACCCCATCCAATTATTGTGGCATCCTGTTTCTCCCAGTCGAGCTCTTTTCTCGCCTCAGCTTTCACAGATACACCGTGAGACTTAAGTTGCTCTGCACACATCTTAGCCATATCCACACGAACCTGATCGTCTGCCATCGCTGTGATAGTGAACTTGAGCTCTACTCCGTTCTTCTCGTAGATTCCCTTCTTGTTCTTACTCCATCCATCCTGCTGTAAGAGCTGCTCCATCTTCTCTGGGTTATAGTCGAACTTCTCGATATTGCTGTTATTGAACTTATTCTTCTGAATTGGTGAATAAGCTACCTGACCTTCTCCAAGCAGTGTGCTCTTGATGATAGGTTCTCTATCAATTCCGTAGCTCAAGATATTTGCGAGCTCTGGGTAAGTTTTGAATAGCTTGCTTCCTGCAAAGTTATATGCAATTGCACGGTAATCCGCTGTGTTCATGTGGTAGATGTCGAAGTCCTTGCTGTCCTTTTCGAGGCTCTTTGCCTGCTTAGGCTCAATCTGCGCCATATCTAGGTCACCAGATTTAAGCTGAAGCAATCTAGTATCGCTATCCTCAACAATCTTGAAAATAATCTTCTTGATATGTGGCTTTCCAGCATAATATCCATCGAACTTTTCTAGAGTTATACTCTGTCCTTCATCCCAGCTAGTTAACTTATATGGACCTGCTCCTACTGGCTTCTGGTTGAACTCTGCAGTCGCGAGCTTTTTGCCCTTAAGAAGGTGCTTAGGCAGAATCCCGATAGTCATGTAGTCCGCAAATGCTACATTTTCCTTGCTCAGCTGAATAACAACTGTCTTCTTGTCTGGGCAAGTGATATTTCCAATGTCCTGATAGTTGGAGACAATTTCAGAATTGTTCTTCTTGTCGAGGATTGCCTCTAGAGTAAACTTAACATCCTCCGAAGTAAGCTCTTTTCCGTCATGGAACTTCAGTCCATCCCTTAGATGGAATGTCCATGTATGAGTCGCTGCATCGTACTCCCACTTCTCCGCAAGCGCAGGAACGAGCTTATTGTCCTTATCGTGAGCTGTAAGTCCTGCAAATATCAAAGAGTTGATCTCTCCGTGCTCATATAGAGCTGGATTGATAGCTGTGTAGTCATGACTTCCATATACTAGTGTTTCTGCATCATTTTCAACTTTAGAGCCACAGGCGGAAAGTGAAATTGTCATGATTAGAGTAGCAGCGAAAACCACTACCTTTTTCAAATTATTTTTCATATGTATGTGTCCTTTCAGTTATTTTAATTTCTTAATCTATGGTCCAAACATAGGGCCGACATATGTGAAGTTTCTATATATTACTATGTTTTGATGTATTGCACCCTCTGATATATTCACCGATTTCCGTGATCGATACCAGAACGCTTATCAGTACAAATCCTGGGATTATGATCATCCACCACTGGTCAGATAGCAACGCATCTTGCGAGAGCGACATCAGACTTCCCCAGGATACTTCCGATATAGGGAGTCCAAGCCCCATGAAGCTAAGCGTCGATTCTACTATTATCGCAGAGCCCACGTTGCTTACTGCCATGAACATAATCGATGAAAAGTAGTTAGGGAACAAGTGCCTACGTAAAATGTACCAGAAGCTTCCCCCGTACATCTCTGCGGCTATTACAAATTCACTTTTCCTAAGCCGTATCACCTCGCTCCTGATGACTTTTGACATCTGCATCCAGCTAGTTATCCCGATTACCAGTGATAATGATGTGTAGCTAGCTTCTCCCCAGATAGCCTCCAGAACGATTACAAGCAATAATGCTGGAATACTCATGAACAAATCCGTAGCTTTCATCATCAGTCTATCCACGTGTTTGTTTGCCATCCCGCTCAGTGTTCCGTACACTGCTGCAATCAGCGTTCCTATTAAAGCGCTTGAGATTCCAATCGTCAGGCTTGCCCTTCCGCCATATAGAATCATAGAGAGTAAATCCCTTCCCAAATTATCTGTTCCAAATATATGGCTCATCGACGGGGCTACTCCGATGGCATTTTCGTTCATGTGATTCGGTTCATACGGAGCTATGAATCCGGCAAGTGCGCTTACGATTACAGCCGCCACAAGTATCGTTATAGCGAGCTTCGGTTTTGACTGTCTATTCATAAGAGCCCTCCCCATGACGCATCCTCGGATCTATTCTCTCACCGATTATATGCGCCAGATGATTCGAGATTACTACCACGGATCCTGTGAGCAGTGTCGTCGCCATCAGCATGTTGTAATCCTTATACAGGGCACTCTCGAAGCTGAGCCTGCCTAGACCTGGATAGCCGAATACCATCTCTACGACATACGTCCCACCAAGGAGATGCGGAACTGCTATACCCATGATGGTTATCATCGGCGGCAGAATGTTCTTCATGCAGTACTTCTTGATTATCATAGTACGCGGCATTCCTTCCGCCTTGAGAAGTAGCACATATTCCTTGCGCATTTCCTCAAGAAGCAGATTTCGCACCATATACGAGTAGTACCACAGATGCCCTATAACGATTACAAATACTGGTAGCACTAAGTGCCATGCCCTGTCTAATATATCCCCTTCAGCGCCATAAGAGTAAGCCCCTCCGGTTGGCAATATGCGTAGATTGACCGCAAACAACAATATGCATATTAGAGACAGGAAGAAAACTGGTATATTTCCCGATATCACACCTGACTTACAATGAACTTATCGAGTCTCGTGCCCTCTCGCTCAGCCGATGCTCTTCCAAGCTTAAAGGCTAGTGCGAAAGTTAATATATATGAAGCTATTCCAAATACTAATGTGTTTACGAGTACTCCTCCGATAACCGCAGTAACCGACCTTTTATACTTATATGACAGACCTAGGTCTCCATGCATCAGGTCCTTAAGCCATATTCCGTACTGTACTGGAAGTGGTTTTTCAAGCCCGAGGCTTTCACGAGCAGCAGCTTTCTGTGAAGCACTCATTCTATCCACGCTATCCCCGTACCAAGAGCGGAGAGGGTCACCAGGACAGAGCCTTGAAAGTGTAAACACCACAATAGAGAGAATCAGCAGTATTAGTATGGTCTCAGCGACTCTACGTAGTCCATATTTAAATGTACTCTTTCTCTCATTAGTCATACGTTTGTGTGTGCTCCTAAAAATTTGCGTATAAAAAGACCGGGTATGATTGCTTCAGCAATCTATCCGGCCTTCTTGGCTTGGTTAATTTTTGTTGGTTATTTAATTTTCTTCGCCGCGATATAGTCTTACGATTCTATCGACTGCATCTTCGATACTGTCTTTTACTGGTAGCGCCTTTGTGCCTGCAATTATGGTATTGCAGTGCGCAGTCGGTATGAGCACCTTCGGGGCAGTGCTCGAGCCTACGCTTTCCGCTACGGCTGGAGAAATCTCTCCCAGCATCGCATTAGCAACAAGAATACCAATTGGTCCTGTGATAATCTCTGCCTGCGAAGCACAATACCTAATAGCGTTCTCTCCTGTCGCCGCTTTCTTAGCACCTGCTTTAATCATGGCATTCGTTGCCATACTATTTGTCCCTGTAGCTACTATATCTGCTTCTGGAATTCTCTCCAGTAGCTTAGTCACAAGCTGGCGTCCTATACCGCCACCTTGCGCATCGATTACTAATATATTCATGTTGTCGCCCTTTCTTGGTCTATCGAGCACTTCATGTGCTCTAATGACGATAACGATTATAACATAGTTCGATGCGCTTTTTACTGTGGCCGTTAAAGTTACCATAATTTAGGCATATCTGTATAGAATTATCTTTTTGGTTATGTGTTTTGCTAATATTACTGCGTTATGCAGAAGTTTTTAGTACTTTAGTTCAAGACCATCAGCGATGTTGCAGATGAAGTCCTGTGCATTTGTTATGATGCCCTTCGAAGAGAGGGATCCTCTATCAGCTAGCTTGTTTACTACAAATTCAGATGCATCGCAAACGTAGAAATATGTCTGACGAATTGTTCCATCCTCTAGCACGCGGAAGCTTGGTGTCATGTTACCAACAGCGATTGAATGGAGCATTGTAGCCATTGTAATTACAGTAGTAGCTTTACTAACGTGAGCTCTCATAGCATCCTGTGCATCGTAGCAATCTCCGTATACCTCTGGAAGAGGGCCATCATCACGGATTGAACCGCCGAGCACGATAGGAACATCATTCTTGATAGCCGCTGTCATTACGCCATTATCTAGATTCTCCTGCTCAACAAATGCTTTCATAGATCCAGCAGCTCTTACTCTGTTGATCAAGTCTAGGTGGTTATAGTGACCGTTTGGTACGTTCTCCTGCGTATAGATATTCTGTCCTAAAGCTGTCTGCATATACGCACCTTCAAGGTCATGAGAAGCTAGTGCATTTCCTGCTAGAACTGCATGAGCATATCCGTTTTCGATGAGTGCCGAAAGAGCTCTTCTAGCCTTGATATCGAACGAGAAAGCAGGTCCCATAACCCAAACAATCTTCCCGTTATCCTTCTCGTGCTTTAGTAGCTCAACGATTTCGTCGAAATCCTTGGAAAATGCAGTCTCTCTCGAGCGTCCTGTTCTAAATGCAAATGTATCTGCCTTTACACCTGTGTTCTCATTGAATCCATCGGCGTGCATGTAGATTCCTTCCTCGCAGCATTCTGTACGTCCGCAAACTACAAGCTGTCCTTTCTTAACTCTTCTTGCCTCTAGAGCGAGTACCTTTCCGCCATCGTATACTGGAACTGTGTCCATTCTACTCTCTTCACAGAGCAACCATTCTCCGTTGATCTTGAAGTACTCAGGGAAAATACTTAGTGCGTGGAAGTCAAATGGGACTACACCATCCTTAGGTGCTTCCTCAAGTCTGCAATCTGGTGAATCGATAAATTTCTGCTCAGCGAAATCTGGATGTGTATATTTCTTAGTTCGAATGCCATAATCAGTCTCCTTGTATATCTGATTTTTGATAATAACGATTATTTCAATGTATACAGTTCTACGATTTTACTCGATAATGTTCGATATTGCACAATAATATGTATTATTACGTTGCTTTTACGAGTTTACGCAGTCTGTTCCTCTTGCGCTTCTCTTGCCTTATCTGCCTTGCTCTTTAGGAAGTTTGGCTGTAGTTCTGCGATTAGAATAGCGGCAAACATGAGTACGAATCCTATAGCCTTATTCACAGTCATCGTCTCGTTGAAGAATACCATTCCGAACACGATACCGAAGATATTCTCAAAGCTTAGTATGATAGATACACTTGTAGGTGACTCTGTCTTCTGTGAAATAGTCTGGAAGAGGAAGCAAAGCCCTGAACAAACTATACCTAGGTAAAGAACTCCAAAGATTACTTCTCCGTTAATCTGCGCGTTTCCTAGGTGCTCCTGTGTTAAGGTGAATCCCCATGCCAAGATTGCAGATACTATGAACTGTAGCATTGTGATGATTCCTGGATCCTTATCCTTACCCCACTTAGCAATAGCGATAATCTGAGCAGCCCAGAATAGAGAACTAAGGATTGAGATGCTATCGCCGAAGCTGATGCTGAATGATCCTGCAACGGATACGAAGATGATACCAATTGCACACATTGTAGCAGCTACGATGTGGTACATCTTTGGCTTCTCTTTAAGGATTGCCCATCCGATAAATGGTACGAATACGCAGTATGCGGATGATAGGAAGTGGCTCTTTCCAGGCATCTCGAGCATAACTCCTACAGTCTGTGTGAAGTACGCACAGAATAGGCATACACCGATGAAAATACCTGCCTTGATATAATCCTTATCTATAAGCTTAAGCTGCTTGCGATAAATAAGAGCTAGTATGACACTTGCAATTGTAAAACGTAGTGCAAGAAGCATACCTGGTGGGATAAAATCTGTGGAGCCCTTAATGACTACCATTGAACTTCCCCATGCAACTGCGATAAATAGTAGTAAAAGTTTACCTTTAATGCTACCTGACTTCTGCATAAAACAACTCCTTTCATGTCTTTAAGTTTAATAGAAATAATTTCGTTATTATCTTGTCAGTATGACTTCAAAAAAACTCACAGAACCTCGTAAAGATTCAGTGAGTTTATTATAATATATGTTTTTAGGTTATTTTTCGTTATTTTTTTGAAAACTTAATCCTCAATAAAATCACGATATACGGTAAGTCCGTCCATAAACTTCGGGATGCTAACTCGTCCACCAGCAGATGCAAGACCCTCTTGGAAGTTCACCTCCATCTTAATAGATAGTGGATCAAATACATACTTCGCATATATCTGTGAGTCATCTTCTAGCATATCTATCTTGGTAGCCGCAACATTGGTTAGTGCTTTCTTAAGGGCACGTCTCACACGCTGTTCTACGTTCTTCTCGCTATCTCCTAGAGATTCAGCTACATCACTTAGTATCTGTTTTGAGTAACCCCTGCCGCTTTCTCCATACGTTCGTAAATTTTTCGTATATCGTTAGTGCCCTTTTCACCAAGTATACCCAGTGAGCCAAGCATAATGTCGAGCCAGTTTTGTTTCCTCTCAGCTGGCACCTCTCTCTTGACCTGAGACTTCGAGTCTTCAGAGTTCACTGCCATAAATGCACTATGAATGTTGTCCACGACTTTCTTGAGTTTCATTCTCTCGATTACATTTTGACATACACGCTCTATTTCAAGTACATTGACTGGCTTGCTCACGAAAAATTCTACTCCTGCATCGTATGCCTGATTTACCAGTGACTTATCTGAGAGCTTAGAAATCATGATAAATGCAGCTTCGCGATTGAACTTCTTAACTTCCCTAATAAAAGTGATCCCGTCCATCTCTTTCATCATGAAATCCACCATTATTATCGATGGACTTTCTTCTTTTATATCATCAATCGCACACTCAACATCTGTGTTATATCCAACAACTGTGCCGATATTCCTGTCAGTAATTATATGTTTCAGTGTTTTTACCACTGCTATATCGTCATCTAGGATGTAAAAATCCATCTGGTTTCCTCCTCAAAATTTCCCGGTGGTATCTCGATTACGAATCTAGTACCACCTTCTTTTCGATTCTTAACTTTGATTCTACCACCGAAGTCATTCTCTACATAGTCTCGTACAAGCGAGAGTCCAAGTCCTCGCTGTACAATTCCTGTGTCCATGTTCATCTTGGTAGAATACCCTGGAAGAAATATTGTTTCGATATCCGCCTCGTCGATTCCAGGGCCATTATCTTCGACTTCAATACGGTGACACGGTCCTAGGCTGCTGTGTCTGCACCAGGCAACCAGAACGCGAATCTCTCCTTCGGACCCTTTAAATGCTTCTAATGCATTAACCGCAAGATTTCTGAGAACTGAGATTGTCTTATAGCTCTCCTTGACTTTGAAATCCATGCGCTGATCTATCTCAAACTTCACGTCCATATGCTTAGCCGCTGCAGTCTTCAAAATATTGCTCTTCATGAACTTTAAAATTTCCGACATCAGTAGGTCAGGTTCACCCTGAGCATTTCTGTTAAGGTTATCTAGTGTATCTAGAATCTCCTGATAACAACCCTTTATCTCGTGCGTACCTCTAGCTATCTCTAGGGCACGTCTGGTGAAGTCCTCGGAAATTCCAGCCTCTTTCATATCTGTATGAAGGGCATACGCTTCCTTGAGAACTCGCTCAACATCTTCCTTGTTATTGAGAATAAATCTCATCTCATCAGAAATCGTTACACTCTGGTCCACCATGAATTGAATCTTGCGATTATGTGAACGCTCCGTCTGAACTTTCGTGTAGTACTCCATGCTGAGAATAATCGACAGTGCGATACCTGTTCTCGCCATCGCTATAATCATAAGTGTATTAAACATATCTGTTGATATGAAATTCCCATTTCTTATCAAAGACAGCACGTACACTTCTGATGCATTTCCCACAAAATCAGCTACGAAAATCGAGATACAAAAGTACATTAGCGGAACTTTCTTGTCTCTATATGCCACAAGACATACCGTCATTATAAGACCATACGTAATAAAGAAAATGGCATCAGGAAAACAATTTAACGCATTTTCCTTGAAAGTCATACCTGCGCTCATCGACGTAATAAAACGGAACGTCGGAGAAAATACTGCAGAGATGAGAGCTATTTGCATAGCAGAATATTTATCTGAAAAGCAAAAAATGAACAGATTAAGAACGATTACATCTATGGCGAACACGAATCCAGGTGCTACCTTGGGTGCATCTATGTTTATCTGCGCCGCGACTGATATAACAAGCGAAATCGCAAGCACGTTCTTGTGTTTATCTAGATAGTGATTCATTTCAGCTCCTTTGATCTTTGTGTATACAATAACAGTATATTATCTTGACCTGCTACTAGCAATAAAAAAATGCCTCGACCCATTAAGGGCCGAAGCAAATATTTGATCACATTATTAAGAAATTTTTAGTCTTTTGCTAACCTAAATAGCATTATAGATCAGTAAGTTTTGTAGTATACTACGCTCTCTTTCTTCTGTAGGAAACAACTCCTGCAAGAGCTGCACCTGCGAGAACTAGAACTAGAGCATATGTAAATGCATTTGAACTGTCGCCAGTCTTAACCACATTTCTGTGCACAGCACCAACTCTAGATATTCCTGGTCTTGATGCTGCACCAGCACCTACTCCAGGTCTTGAGCTTACGCTCGATCCAGCACCTGCTCTAGTTACAGAGAAGCTTGTAGATGCGGATTCACCACCTCTGAACTTCGCTTTGATTGAGTGTCTTCCAGTACCTAGGCTTCTGATGTAGCTCTCTCTTAGTGTTAGGACAACACTTCCAGCCTTTGCTTCGTAGTTTGAAGGATCTACAGTCTGTCCATCAACTTCGATTCCCTGGAATCTGTCAAATACTTTGTCTCCAACAGCATTCTTGTCTACTTCTGTATTCTCAATCTTGAATCCAAGATCTCCAGCACTCCATACGGCGTCCTTACCAACTGTGAAGTTATACCCTGGAGCAACTGGCGCTGGAGTAGCAGTCTTCTCGTAAGTGTATGTAATTGTATTGTAAGGGAATGCCTTTACGAATACAGTTGCACCATTTAGTCTTCCATCCTCCAGTGAATCTGGTGTTGCAAGCATTGCGTCTAGCAGATCATTATCTGGATCTGCTTTAACTAGCTTATAGCCGTCGATTTCCTTTGCAGTTAGTCCAAGTGCGTATAGCTCATGGATTCCGTATGCCTTTACCTGCTTGGTTCAGCAACCTTATTTCCGTTCTTATCAACGTAATTAACTGTGATGGTTCTCAGCTTAGTGTAGTCATCCATGTTAAATGCAGCATTAGAAGTATCTATTATGCCATCATTTCTTACGATTACAGTTGCCTTGAGGTTCTCGTCAAAGTTCTCCCCATCTGGTGCGAATGTTAGTGTGAATGTATGATCCATACCAAGTGCACGAGGAACGAGAAGCTCGATATGCTGTTCGTTCTTTGAAGGTACATTTGGAAGGTACATGTTGCTCCACTGCCATCTGTAAGTTGCTCCGCACTCGTATACTGGCTTAGCTGGCCACTCTGTTCCGTTTTCGTCAACAACCTTGACCTTCATCTTCTTGGCATCAAGATTAGTTCCACGGAGAACAGCATTTATCTTGAGTGATACGTTGTGACTCTTAACGTCTACTTCGTAGATTTCTGGAGCAGGGTTTCATCACTTGCTCCGCTGACCATAACTGTAGATAGCGTCTTGTCTGCAGAGTTCTTTCCTGCAGGTAGAACGGAGACTATATCGTATCCCTTTACATATGTCGAATAAATCTGTCTGCCATATATTACAGGGATGATTCTGTATGACTCGGTTCTATCTGTTGCATTTGCTGGTAAATCAGCAGTTACAACTGCCTCAGTGTTGCTCTTCACATCAACGGTGAGGTTGTACGGTGTAACATCACTCAGCGTAACATCATTCTTAGCGACATTTACATTGAACTCAGGAAGTCCTGCTACGTTGTTCTTTAGATTGTGACCCTTAATAGTCGCTACAAGATGTCCTCCGTTCGAATCGAATGTAATCTTATTAAATTCCATCGAATCAACGTGAGCTCCATCTGTAATATAACGGAAGTGCTCTCCTGTACCATCCATCTTGTATTTTAGGTATGCACCCTTATCATTCTTAAGAGCTCCTGCCTTGACCATTAGATATGAAGGCACCTTCTTGTCCTTATCAGCAAGCTGGATAGTTAGAACATTTCCCTCTAATGTTACTGTGTCGTTATCGGTGAGCTCAACCTTCTTGCTTCCTCTATCGGAAAAGTAGATGAATTTCTTGATATCAATCTGGCTGTTTAGAGAAACTGGTTTCTTAAATATAACGTTAAACTGACCATCTCCCATGTTATAAGCCGACCAATCATCGATGTCTAGCGCAAATGTCTTTGCTCCTGCTGGAATAGCAGAGGTATCACCTGTCTGCTCCTGCGCCTTCGCCGCAACAGTTAATAGCTGTTCCTGATTGGACAGATCTTTAATCGCAGAATAATTTACATTTCCTTTAGTTGCTACTCTTAGAGCATAAGAAAGAGTTGATGTACTGCTATTTGCAGGAAGCGTAAACTTTACCTTAGCGTGTGTGTCATCAACAACTTCAACCTGTGTAGGAAGTAGTGCATCATCCACAGTACCCTCTGGATTAACTTTATAAACCTTTGCCTTAAGAGCATCTACCTGAGTAAATCCAACACCGCTTAGCTCTGCAACTACTGCTCCGCCATTTGAGTCTAGTGATGTCTTGTCGTAGCTTACAGAGCTAACCTTTACCTCAGTTGGAGCAACTGGTGTCACACCTGTTCCAGGTGTAGAAGATCCCGACTTTCCTGCCTGTACAAGCGAGAATGATGCGTCAACATCTTCATAGCTTAAAGTATATCCCTTCTGCTTCTTAATCTTATATGTTATCGAGTCTGTACTTGTATTTTCAGGAATCACAAGCTTGATAGTTCCTGTTGTATTGCTTGTCGCAACTAGCTTTGCCTCGATATTTGTCTTTGTTGAACCAGCATATACCGTTAGGTTGATAGGATCCCCAAAGTCGAGGTTCTTACCAGTAACCTGAACGTTCACGGTCGTTTCTGCTGCTGGAACATTCTTATCAGCAACGCTTAGTGATGTTATTCCCTTATCTAAAGAAATAGAATAACCAACTACATCACTAGTTGTAGGGGTTCCATCTGCTGACTTCAAAGCTCCTGCCTTGAATTTTAGACCGCTATAGTACTTATAGCCCCCTGCTAGTTTAATCTTGACATTCTTTCCACTAGCAGTTACCTCATCTGAAGCGTTCAATGAGGTTTCCTGTCCGTAGTTTGTCAAAACAACCTTTTCTTTTGCATCGTCAGCTAATGTAACATTGTCGCTAAATGTAACAGTTATAGTGTCCGATGATGTCCAATTTGATCCTTCGATTATCGGTTTGAAATTAGCAGCTGAAACGCTCGGTAAAACAACTCCGCTCGTCATCAGCATTGCAACCGAAAGGACCATAGTTGAAAACTTTTTAATAAAGTTTTTCATGTTTTCTTTCCTTTCTTTTTCTTAATATGTGACTAATAACATAGACATAGTTATTTTAATACATTCACACAACCATCACTGTTTGATTTATCTATAACAAAAGCCCTAAGTATAGATATAATCTATACTTAGGGCTGCCTTTCTTCAACTCGTTAATATTTCAACGCTTTAAAAATTTAAAAAAATTTAGTTATTTTGTATCAGATTGTATTTATTTACATAATTTCTGAACTATCGAGCACTATCGTGAACGGTCCGTCATTTAAAAGACTAACCTTCATGTCGGCACCGAACTCACCACGCTCAACTACATTTACACGTTCCTTGCATCTCTCGATTATATATTCATATAAAGCATTTGCCTCATCAGGTGCACCCGCATCGATGAACGATGGTCTGTTGCCCTTCTTGCAGTTTGCATAGAGCGTAAACTGGGAGATGAGGAGAAGTTCGCCACCTACGTCATCTAGGGATAGATTGGTCTTTCCATTCTCGTCTTCAAATATCCTGAGCTTAATCATCTTGTCTACCATCTTGTCGGCAATTGTCTCATTATCATCCTTTGACACACCGATGAGCACCATGAAGCCCTTGCCTATCCTGCCCAGCTCATTTCCATCAACGACCACATCTGCATGGGTCACTCTTTGTATTACAAATTTCATATGTCCTAATAGCTCCTTATTTCCTTGATTTTTCGCATATATTCTCATAAAATTATAGCATTATATTGATATCATTACACGATAATTGGAGGATATTATGAACCCATTTAAAAATACAATAGCACTCAACAAGATCAGAGCTGGCTTTCGTAAATACATGAAGCACATGCCGGCAATCAGAGCTGCTCAGGCTCAAGATGACCATGCAAAAGCACAGAGACTCATTCGTAAAGCGGAGGACGAGTTTTGCGATTATACAGGAAAAGCACTCGGCATCAAGGTTGAAGTAATAAATCCCGAGAACATTCCTGCCAAGAGTCCGTTCCTTGTCGTTGCTAATCACCAGGGATATGCAGATATCTACGCGATGATTGAAGCTTTCCGCTCGACACAGATTGGTTTCATTTCAAAATCTGAGACTAAGAAGCTCAAGCCACTTGCAGATGTTATACGTGGCACCCAGTCGGTATTTATCGACCGTGGCAATCCTCGTTCTGCCGTAAAAACTCTCGCTGAGGTTACAGACCTTTTAAGAAGGGATATTCTTTTGTAATATTCCCAGAGGGTACGAGAAGTCACAGCAATGATATGGGGCATTTCAAGGAAGGCAGCTTTAAATTTGCCCAGAAGGCCGGCGTGCCAATCGTGCCGGTTTCGATTATCGATTCATATAAGATATTTGAGGAGCACAATACATTCACTGGCGGAACCATTAAGGTAGTTATACACCCAACTGTTGATCTCACTGGTATGCCTAGACAGGAGCAGCTTGCTGCGCAGCACGAAGTCGAAGATACTATAAGGGCTGGAATCGAGCAGTATCGCTAGATATTAACTACGCTCTCTGAATATGAACTAAGCTACTAAGTTTTAAATATTGAAATCACGATAAAACCACTGCAGCCGCGCTTGCGACCACAGTGGTTTTTAGTTATATAAATTGATTCGTCAATCAATTTGTTTCGTATTATGCTCTCTTTCTTCTGTAGCAGAAGATACCTGCAAGAGCGAAACTCGCCATAATTAACGCCGTTACGTATATAAAAGCAGTATAGCTGTCACCTGTCTTAACAACGTTTCCATAAATTCTTGCTCTCTTAGCAACTACTAAATTTTTAGCTTTATTCGAAGTACGTCCAATTGAACCAGAGTTTCTCGCTGAATTATTGCCAGTAACTGTAAATTTAGTCTCAACAGCTCCATTCTGGAAATGAATCTTTGCAGTATGACTTCCGTTACTAAGATTCTTGAGATAGCTGGACTTAAATTTGAGTCTCAGGCTTCCCTTTGTCACAGTGTAATTATCAGCAGATACCAGAACTCCATCCACTGTAACGTGTGAGAAATTATCATATGTATCTTCGTCGCTACTCTTTGCCTTACTACTATTTCGAGAGCTTCATCGCCGTTATTCCACATTAGCGAGTTCCCATTAACAATATAGTATTCAACCTGTTCATTGCTACCATACTCGATTACGTTGTTGTACATAGACATGGTATTCATCAGGAATTTAACCTTGTCTCCGTCCTGGCTGAACTTAACCTTAACCGGCTTACCATCCTTATCGATGTAATATACCTGCTTTACATTCTTTCCAGCGGGTACTTTGCGAGTTATTTCAAACGAACCATGTGCAAGTTTCGAGATTTCCACGCGCGCCATGTTAACGGTATCAATGTCGATAACCTCGTAATCTTTCCCCTCAAATCCTTTTATGGAGTTATTTGGAAGAACTCTTTCATTAAGAGCGTACTTACCCTCTGTTCCGAAGTTGAGACCAGTCATCTGCATATTGTCATCGTAAGTAGATATAACGGTGTCCTGCTTATGGTCTTCTGCCTTGTCAAATACGATGAGTGATAGAACATTTCTACAGCTCAAGTGGTCGTAAGGGTGCTTTCCAGAGTTCCACTCCGACTTATCCTTTACAGTAAGTGGGAATGAATCCATCGCATATTTACTTCCCGAAACCTCAATCATGTAGTTATTATCTTCAATCAAGTCGCACTCAATAAATCCATCCTCATCTGATGTCACCGTTACGGTGTCAATTGGACTGGTGAGCTTAAACTTTACGTTTGGTGCCGGAACCTCACTACCCTGCTTATCCTTATAAAATACAGGCAGCTGAACCTTTACTCTTTTATACTTATCCGCACCATTTGCAGGTTTATTGCGCCTTATTAGCACTATTTTATCGACAGTCTTGCCGTCTATCTTGTAGTTCTGTGGTAGAGCTCCATTCTTACTCGAAGTGATATATGCATTATCTATATCATATTCTTTGTCGTCTATGGAAATTATGTAGTTATTATCTTTAACTACAGATAATCCCTTGAGCTTCGAATCTGCAGAGACAGCATTAGCCTCATGCTGCTGCGTTGTGCTGTTATATACGGAGAACTTAATCGCCTTATTGACAGGAACCTCTTTGCCGTTAACCTTTTCATATATAGGAAGATCCGCAAGCTTAACCTTTTCCATCTCATACACCTTCGCATAGTCAGAAGGCTTGTATTTGCCATTCTCATCAGGCTTTACAGTTGGTTCATCCTTCTTAGGGCCAGATTTATTCAGCTTCTTCCATAGGTCTGGATATATGTAAATATCCATTACCGTTGCCTTGGTTAGGTTCGGCTCAAAATCAGTCTCAGGATACGAGATATACACGTCATCTTCCGAGTACTTACTTATGTCTACACCGTTGATAGTAATTGGATTTTTTGCATTGATGTCAAATACGTTTCCATACTTTAGAGACACGTATACATGCACATTCTTCTTTTGGAATTTTACGTCTACTGTATCGGCGTAATCTGGCTTAGACGAAGTTAGCTTTCCATCTGTCTCTGTTATATCAAGGCTTAGAGACACATTATTCTCTTTAGGCTTGGTATTCTCTCCGCTCTGACCGCCCTTCTTGATGAGCTCCCATGCCTCTGGATAGATATAGAGGTCGAGCATAGCAGTCTTCTTGATCGAAGGATCGAAGTCAGTCTCAGGATATGAGAATATGACAAGTGAATCCTTGTACTTATTCAAATCAACACCGTTCATAGAGATATGAGCATCGCTATCTACCTCAACCTCTGAGCCTGGCTTGAAAATCATGTTAACTTTAACAAACTTCTTCTCATGCTTTGCCGTAATCTCTTCGACATTGCTTGGCGCAACGCAAGTTATTTTGCCATCTGCGTCTGTAACCTTAATCTCTGTCCTCGCCTTATCCTCTGCAGCTACTGTCCACATAGTCGCTGGCATCATTGTAAAGACAAGCATTAAGGTCATCAGAGCAAATATGACTCTGGTTAAATTCTTTCTTAAATAAGTCATTTCTTCTCCTTGCTTCCCCTCTTAATTAATAATAGTAACTAAAAAGCTCTTAATCATAACTAATTAACTAGTCATGGTTAAGAGCTTCGGAATTTTAGTTTATCACCTTAATATTTATTTATAAAATAGATAATTTCAATGCGCACCTGTATCAATATAGATTTTACTATCTCCCACTATGATCGAACCCCTTAGATACATAGTTATTATCACCGTTTTCATTATTTGGCACGATTACACGGGAGTTATTCAGAATCTCAATCTGCTTCTTCATGTCCTTAATGCAGAGCATCGCTAGATTCATTCCGAAATCCTGTCTGAGCACTAGTCTCTGTACATCGATATCCTTGATATTCTCTGGCATTGGGTATGCAGGTACCATCCACCCCTGCATACGGAGACGATCTGCCAGATCATAAAGTGTCCATTCCACATCGACATCGTCCTTAAGTTTCCAGCAGATGATTGGAATCTGTTCTGCGCCCTCAAGCACCTCGAAGATTCCCATCTTCTCAATCTCGGAAGCCATGTATCTAGCAACCTCTAGGGTCCGCTCATGGATTTCCTTGTATCCCTTAAATCCATTTCTAAGCAGCATATAATACTGTCCGACAATCTGTGATGCACTGCGAGAGAAGTTAATCGCCATAGTTGCTTCCTTGCCACCAAGGTAGCTTACCCAGAAGATTAGTTCCTCAGGTAGCGCTTCCTTACTGCGCCAGATTACCCAGCCAACTCCTGGATACACAAGCCCGTACTTATGTCCAGATGTACTTATCGACCACACATTCTTAAGTCGGAAATCCCACTCTAGCTCTGGATCGATAAATGGAGCGACCATACCACCGGAAGCAGCGTCTACGTGAATACGGATTGGCATATCAGCATGCTCTTTATTGTATTTCTCAACAAGGTTATCGAGAGCCTTTACATCATCGTACTTTCCAGTATAAGTTATGCCAAGTATAGCTACTATTCCGATAGTGTATTCATCAACATAATCCATAACTGTATCCATATTAAGAGATAGATGATCAAGGTCGATTGGCACAGTTCTCATCTCGATATCCCAGTAGCGACAGAACTTCTCCCAGCACACCTGATAAGCCGACGAGATTACGAGATTAGGTCTTCTCTTGGTAAATCTATCTACACCAGCTGCATCTGCCAGCTTTCCATCTAAATAGCATTGCTAGTCCGCCGAGCATGCACGCTTCAGATGAGCCAACCGTGGAAGTTCCGAGTGGCTCTTCCTGCTTATCCACATTCCACAGCTTTCCAATAATATCTACACAGCGATTTTCAAGGTCCGCAGTCATAGGATATTCATCCTTATCAATCGCATTCTTTTCGAAATTCTCCGCCATAAGCCTTGTTGCTTCTGGTTCCATATATGTCTGGCAGAATGTCGCAAGGTTCTGGGTCGCATTACCCTCAACACTCAGATACTGTCTGATTATCTCTGCAGCTACTCCTGGTGCAACTGGCTCATCATTTATCTTATCCTTTGGCATTTCAGCACCGCTAGTCTCTGTACCGAAAACAGGTGTGCGGTAACCCGTATCATCATTCAAAGAAGATAGACTATCATTCAGTTTTACTTCGTTATTTTCCGAATTTCTCATTTCCTTACCTCTTTTCATCATTAATTGACAATGGTTTAAAACATTTTACTATCTTTTGTTTGAATACACCATATCTACTGATAAATTGTTACTTTTCATCACCTGTAGCTTTTCCGTTCGATGACCATCTATGCCTATTTGAATAGATAATCAATAGGATAGATTTCCATTTAAAGTCTTAGCTGGAAGAGTAGTTGCAACTGCTAGAAATTTTTCATTCTATTAAAAAAATTATGAATTACCCTAAAATCACTATTTTTTCATTAAAAAATGGCTGAGATTATTTCTCAGCCATTACAAAATTATAACTGTTTTATACCAGCGTCATCTGCTCGCTATCAGCCTTTTCCTTCTTGGTCATAGGCTTAGAAGCATCATCCTCATCGAGGACTTTTGCAAATGATACGATTTCATCACCTGACTCAACCTTCATGATCTTAACACCCTGGGTTGTTCTACCTGACTTCGATATCTCGTTAGCTCTTATTCTGATAATTACACCGTTCGAGTTGATCAGCATAATCTCATCATCCTTGCTTACAAGCGTTGCACCAACTAACTCTCCAGTCTTCGAGAACTTAGTCTTATCATAAGTCGAAACTCCCTTTCCGCCTCTGGTCTGAAGTCTATACTCGTCGAGGCTCGTTCTCTTACCGAAGCCCTTCTTAGTCATTACAAGCAGTTCGCGCTCACCTGTGCTGTCGAGCTCCATCGATACGACTTCATCGTCCTTATCTAGTGTTATAGCTCTTACACCACCGGCACTTCTTCCCATGCTTCTGACATCATCCTCGTGGAATGTTATTGACTTACCTTTCTTGGTCACAACGTATACGCTCTCTTCACCACTCGACTGACTTACAGAGATGAGCTTGTCGTCATCCTTAAGCGTGATAGCGATGAGTCCGGTCTTACGGTTAGTATCGAACTGAGACATTGGAGTCTTCTTGATAGTTCCATTTCTAGTAACCATGATTAAGTAATTGTCATCTGCAAATTCCTTAACTGGTATAACCGCAGTTACTCGTTCGCCCTGATCAAGGTTCAGGAAGTTTATAACTGGAGTTCCCTTTGCAGTTCTAGATGCTTCTGGAATCTCGTAAGCCTTGATTTTATAAACCTTACCGAGGTCAGTAAAGAACATCAGATAGTCGTGAGTCGACGTTATTATGAGATCTTTTACAAAGTCAGAGTCTCTAGTCGTGAGTCCAACTATTCCCTTTCCACCGCGGCGCTGTGCCTTGTAAGTATTCTCAGGAACTCTCTTGATATATCCGAGATGTGTGAGCGTAACTGCAACATCCTCTTCATCTATCAAATATTCTTCATCTATCCCACCATCATCAGCAACGATTTGGTTCTTCTGCCATCACCGTACTTCTGCTTGATTTCAGTAAGCTCATCCTTGATAACACCCATCAGCTTGTGCTCGTCAGCGAGGATTGATTTATAGTAAGCGATCTTCTGCATGAGTTCGTTATGCTCGTTCTCAATCTTCTCACGTTCCAGACCTTGCAGTCTAGCTAGTCTCATGTCTAAGATTGCCTGAGACTGAATCTCACTGAGACCGAATCTAACCATCAGCTTTTCCTTAGCATCATTGTAGCTAGAACGGATTACCTTGATTACTTCGTCTATATTATCTAGTGCAATCAGAAGACCTTCTAAGATATGTGCTCTTGCCTCAGCCTTAGCGAGGTCGAACTTAGTTCTTCTGGTAATTACAATCTTCTGGTGCTTTAGATACTCGTCGATTATCTCGTGCAGCTTGAGAATCTTAGGCTCTCCATTAACTAGAGCGAGCATAATCATGCTATAAGTGCTCTGAAGCTGAGTGTGCTTATATAGTCTGTTGAGAATTACGTTAGGATTGGTATCCTTCTTGAGTTCGATTACGATTCTCATTCCCTCTCTGTTAGATTCATCTCTAATAGCGGAAATTCCATCGATTTTCTTATTTCTAACGAGGTCAGCCATCGATTCGATGAGTCTCGCCTTGTTAACCTGAAAAGGAATCTCCGTGATTACTATTCTCATCCTACCGCGAGCAGTTTCCTCAATCTCACTCTTAGATCTTACTGTAATCTTTCCAGTTCCTGTCTCATAAGCTTCTCTAGCCGCATCCCTTCCGAGAATGCTTGCACCCGTTGGAAAATCCGGAGCCTTGATAATCTTAATCAAATCGTCAGTGCTACAGTTTGGCTCATCAATTCTCTTTACGCAGGCATCGATTGTGTCGCTTAAGTTATGAGGAGGAATGGAAGTCGCCATACCTACGGCAATACCGTTCGATCCATTTATAAGCAGATTGGGTACTCTCGAAGGAAGAACAACTGGTTCCTTCTCCTCACCGTCGAAGTTATCTGTAAAATCAACAGTGTCTTTCTCTATGTCGCGAACCATCTGTAACGAAAACGGTGACATTCTAGCCTCCGTATAACGCATAGCAGCTGCTCCATCTCCGTCCACAGAACCGAAGTTACCATGTCCGTCTACTAGCGGATATCTCGTCGAGAAATCCTGTGCCATCTTAACCATGGCATCGTAAATTGAGCTGTCACCGTGAGGGTGATATTTACCCATTACTTCTCCGACAATACGCGCCGATTTCTTGTGCGGCTTGTCAGGAGTAATACCTAGAATGCTCATTCCATATAGAATTCTTCTGTGTACTGGCTTGAGTCCGTCACGAACATCTGGGAGTGCACGTCCGACAATAACGCTCATCGCGTAGTCGATATATGAATTCTTCATCTCATCATATATTTCATGAGTGATGATTTTGCTATCTTCTAAAAGCGTAGTCATTATATCTCCTTAATGTCCATTAAATATCTAGTGTTGCGTATCTTGCATTGTCTTCAATAAACTTCTTTCTTGGCGGAACCTTATCCCCCATCAGAGTTGTAAAGATTTCATCTGCAGCTGTTGCATCATCAATCTTAATCTGTACGAGAGTTCTATGATTATAATCCATAGTGGTTTCCCACAACTGGTTAAAGTCCATCTCACCAAGACCCTTGTATCTCTGAATCTCAATCTTCGCATTCTTATTCTTAGCCTTGAGTTCAGCAAGTAGCTTCTCCTGCTCAGCATCTGAATAAGTGTAATGAAGCTCCTTGCCCTGCTTTACTCTGAATAAAGGTGGCTGAGCTGCATATACATATCCTCCTTCTATTAGCGGTGTCATGAATCTATAGAAGAATGTGAGCAGCAGAGTTCTAATATGAGCACCATCGACATCGGCATCAGTCATGATAATAATCTTGTGATATCTGAGCTTCGTGATATCGAAGTTACTTCCTACTCCACATCCAAATGCAGTTATCATATTCTTAATCTCATCTGAATTAAGAATTTTATCTTCTCTTGCCTTCTCAACGTTGAGAATCTTACCTCTTAGCGGAAGTACAGCCTGACGATTACGATCTCTTCCGGACTTAGCGCTACCGCCGGCAGAATCTCCCTCTACTAAGAAAATCTCTGACAGCGCTGGATCCTTCTCCGAACAATCCGCGAGCTTACCAGGTAGAGAAGTTGTCTCGAGTACCGAAGTCTTACGAGTAATCTCTCTAGCCTTTCTAGCAGCCTCTCTCGCACGAGCAGCCTTGAGGCACTTATCTACGATTAGCTTTGCTTCCTTTGGATTCTCGTCGAGGAAGAATGAAAGATTCTCATTCATGTTGCTCTCAACGAATCCTCTAACCTCGCTATTACCTAGCTTAGCCTTAGTCTGTCCTTCAAACTGAGGATTTGTCAGCTTAACACTTACGATTGCTGTCAGACCTTCTCTAACGTCCTCACCCTGAAGCGAATCATCGTTATCCTTGAGAAGCTTAGTTCTTCTAGCATAATCATTGATAGTTCTAGTGAGAGCCGCCCTAAAACCAACTAGGTGGAAACCACCCTCAATAGTGTTGATATTATTTGCATAAGAAAGTGTCAGTTCGCTATACCTATCAGTGTACTGCATAGCAACCTCTACTTCGTATCCTTCTTTTTCATATTCGAAGTAGAAAATCTTATTGTTTATTGCTCCCTTATTTTTATTAAGGTACTGAACAAATTCAATAATTCCACCTTCGTAGTGGAAGCTCTCTTTTTTATTTTTACCCTCTCTCTTATCCTCGATGGAAATTCTTAGTCCCTTGTTAAGAAAAGCCATCTCACGCATACGTCTCTGAAGTGTATCGTAATCAAAGACAGTTTCATCAAATATTTCTGCATCTGGCCAGAAAGTTGTTTTGGATCCTGTTTCCTTTGAAGTTCCAATAATCTCTAGCTCAGTAACTGTCTTTCCTCTCTTATACTCCTGCTTATAGAGATTACCGTTTCGCTTAACCTCTACAATCATATGAGTGGAAAGTGCATTAACTACAGATGCACCTACTCCGTGAAGACCTCCAGAAACCTTATATCCGCCATCTCCAAATTTGCCACCTGCGTGCAGCTGAGTATGAATAACTTCAACTGCAGGAATTCCAAGCTTAGGGTGAATATCTACAGGCATTCCTCTTCCATCATCAGTAACGGTTATTGAGTTATCTTCATTTATAGTAACAGTGATGTGCTTACAATACCCAGCGAGTGCTTCATCGACAGAGTTATCAACAATCTCATATACGAGATGGTGAAGTCCTGCAGGCCCAGTACTACCTATATACATACCAGGTCTAACCCTAACAGGTTCTAGTCCCTCAAGTACGGTAATTTGGGAGGCATCATATTTATTTTGCTTATTTTCTGCGCTCATATTGACCTTCCTTTTTATATTTCTAACCCATTTATTTTAGCATAGAGGCTTTAAAATATCAATAAAGGTAGTTTCACCCTTTTACAGAATAAAACTACCTTAAATCGCTTATTTTTTGATATTTTTATATTTTATAACTCATTTATTTTAAATTTTGTTCCAATTTTATACAAGTGAGCCACTTTTTACGTTAAATATCTTTCCTTCTTTCATACCATGAAGGAGTTCCGAATTAACCTCAGTCGACGTAAGAAATAACTGAACATCTTCTATCTCATTTAGCAGATAACTCTGTCTCTCTCTGTCGAGTTCAGATAATACATCATCCAGAAGCAAGACTGCATTCTCACCCAAAATCATCTCTGCGAGCTGAATTTCAGCAAGCTTTAGAGATAGAGCAACGGTTCTCTGCTGACCTTGTGAGCCAAACTTCTTGGCATCTATTCCATTGATATAAAAATCAAGGTCATCTCTATGAGGTCCTATGCTGCAGTGACCATTGTAAATATCTCGTTCACGGGAATTTATTATTTCATCTAGTATATTCTCAGCTGCTACCGACTCAACGTATTTATCTCTAGGTTTTCTCTTCCCTTAGAGATATTATTTTGTATCTTTGAAGCTTTCTCTGATAGCATCTCCACAAATTCACGGCGAATTTTGATAATTTCACTTCCATATTTTGCAAGCTGCATATCATAGATTTCAAGCATATCTCGCATCTTGGATTCGCTACCAGGTGCTCTTAGCTGCTTAATCAGTGAATTCTTTTGCTTAAGCACATCTTTATAGTTACGAAGAGCTTCAAAATAGCTAGGTCTAAGCTGACTTATCTCTTTATCTATGAAATTTCTACGCTTCTCTGGACTGTCTTTTATTATTCTTAGATCGTCCGGTGAGAATACAACGACTACGAGGTTATTTAATAGTTCTGCAGTTCTACTAAGAAATTTATTATCCTTCTTAATCATCTTCTTACCACGATTATTTATGGTAATACTAATTTTCTTGTCTATATCTTCGCTGACTGCTTCTACAGATACATTACAGTTCTCCTCTCCAATCTTGATGAGATCTGTAGAATTGCTCGTGCGAAAAGAACGCGCAAACGCGCAGAGATATATGGCCTCTATGAGGTTAGTCTTACCCTGCGCGTTCTCACCTATTATTATATTTCGTTTACAATCGAACTCTACCTCAAGCTCGCTATAGTTTCTGAAATTTTTTAACTTTAAACTATTTACTCTCATCCACAGTTTCCTATTACTAGCTAATTCTTACAGGAAGCACCAGATATAGATAAGTGTCTCCCTTTAGTGGAGTTATGATGCATGGCTTTACACTATCGCTCATGCTTAGGATGATTTCTTCATCATCGATCACTTTTAGCACATCCATCATGTATCTTGAGTTGAATCCAATCTCGAGGTTATCTCCCTCTTTCATAATTTCAACCATTTCTTTATGCTACTCTTCTCGGAAAGAGAAGTGATTTCAATCTGATCATCCTCTATTTTCATCTTTATGAGATTGTTATTCTGAGCAGAAGCGATGATAGCAGCTCTATCAATGCTCTTCATAAGCTCTATTCTGCTAGTTCTTATCTTGATGCTGCTCTCAGCCTTGATAATTCTATTGTAATCTATATATTTTCCATTGAGTGTGTTTAAGATAACTCTGTTGTTATCGAAGAGCATTACTACCTTGTTATCCACAATCTCCATGAATAGCTGCTCGTCGTTATCATCGTCACTTATAATCTTTGACACTTCCCCTAGAAGTTTTGCAGGAACAACGATGCTGAGTTTTTCATCAGTATCTACCTTTGCATTGTAAATAGCCATTCTAAATGTATCCACTGCTACCATGCGAAGGTTTCCGTCACCAAGCTCGATGAGAATACCCGTAAGTACTCCGTTAAGCTCGTCAGCGCTTGCAGAGAACGAAGTCTTGCGAATTAAGTTTTTTATATCTTTCTTGGAGAGAATAATCTTCTGACCTTCTCCAATATTGAATCTTGGAAATTCATCTGCAGAGAAACAATTAAATGTAGATGAAGATTTGCCACTGTTAATCTTGATCTGATTCTTTTCATGATTGTAGTCCATCAGTACTTCCTCTTCAGGAAGCTTATTAACGATGTTGGCAAAATTCTTTTCTTCTATAACAAATGAAATATCACCTTCACTATCAACAGGAATATTCGACTCTATAGTCATGTTAGTATCTGTTGCTGTCAGATACATTCTATCACCCTTAGTTTCAATAAGTATTCCTTCTAATATAGGAGAAGGAGTTCTTGTTGGAATTGAGTGAGATACATTGTTAATAGCTCTATTAAGTTCATTTCTTGTGCAGTATATTTTCATAGAAATTCCCTTTCTTTATATATTATATATTTAGTAATAATAGTAGGGGCTGTTGATAATGTGGATAACTTTCTTTTTGCTTATATTATCTCGCATTTAGTTCAAAAAGTATATTGATAACTCCTGATGATAACTAGTTAGTAAAACATGGATAATTAAAATTCATGAAAAATTAGTTGTTCACACCTATAAATCATGCTTTTTAAGTTTCTTGTTAATCTCATCTATATCATATTTGATTAGCTCATCTTCTTGATATAGGGTCTGTATTTTATTGCAATTACTCATTACCGTTGAGTGGTCTCTACCACCGAATATCTCACCTATCTTAGAAAACGAGAAATCAGTGCTCTCTCTACATAGATACATAGCAACCTGTCTAGCAAGTGCAATCTCTGCAGTTCTTCGCTTAGAGTCGAGGTCTGAAACCTTGATATCGTAGTAAGAAGCTACTGTTGATCTAATTCTCTCTGGAGCGATTGCCTTATCTGTGTCTCTATAGATATCCTTGAGAACTATCTTAGCAAAATCAAGATCAATCTTATTGTTCATAATCTCGGAAAAGCTTATCATGCGGTTCATAGCACCTTCTAGCTCTCTGATATTATACTTGATTTTCTCAGCGATTAGATTGCAAACCTCTTCAATATCACTATCCAGTTCTATATCAGCAAGTTCTATCTTTTTCTTAAGAATCGCTACTCTTGTTTCAAAATCAGCAGGCTGAACGTCAGCCGTTATTCCAAATCCAAATCTAGTAGTAAGTCTCTCATCGAGCTTCTGTAGGTTGCTCGGTGGTCTGTCACTAGATATTACAATCTGTTTGTTGTTTTCGTATAGGGTGTTAAATGTATGGAAAAACTCCTCTTGAGTCGCTTCCTTACCTTCTAGAAACTGGATATCATCTATGAGTAGTATATCTATATTTCTATATTTTTCTTTGAATTGATTGGTATTCTGAGTATTTATCGCCTCGATAAGTTCATTCGTGAAAGTCTCTGATGATATGTACAGAACATTTGAAGTAGGATCATTCTTTATAACCTGAATTCCAATAGCCTGCATGAGGTGAGTCTTACCTAGTCCGGATCCTCCATATAGGAAAAGAGGATTGTAAGCTTCCGCAGGTGACTCGGCAACCGCAAGTGATGCGGCATATGCGAATCTGTTATTACCTCCAACAACGAAGTTTTCAAAATTAAATTTAGGATTAAAAAGCTTAGAATTATCCTTATAAAGTGACTTTCTTACTTTTTTCTTCTTATCAATTTTGTTGCTTTTATATTCGTCTTTGGATTTTATGACAACTTGAAAATCATCCCCGAGCATTCTCGAGAATATATCTTCGATTTGAACAATGTATTTCTCTCTAAGAAACTTGATAATGCTGATGTCTTCAAGTTGGATATAAATTATCTTATTATCGGCATCGAGCTTATAAAGAGATAAATCAGAAAAGAACATATCGAAGCTTAGCTTGCTTGTAGATTTCTTGATTTCCTCTATGAACGAATCCCATATCTTGTTAGTGTCCAAAATACTCCCTCCTAGGTGAATAAACATATTCTACACAAATAAATCCACAACAGCAATAATGCTGAATCCTATAAAATCACTGTATTAGCACTTAACAAAAATAAAGTTATACACATGTTGTGGATAACTTTGTTAATAAGTTAAAGCTACCACTAAATGTAGTATGTGAGAAAATTTTATAAAAAATTAAATTATTTTTTTCCTAAAGAACACCTTCAAAATGGCGTATACATTGACTTTGTTATGGTTTGAAAGTATAATATCGTGATGTATGTGCCTTTGGAATTTAGAAGACACAACTATATTAGATTATATCAAACGTTGATATGGAAGGAGAAACTAACAATGAAAAGAACTTACCAGCCTAAAAAGAGGCAGAGACTTAAGGAGCACGGCTTCAGAAAGAGAATGGCAACTGCAAGTGGCAGAAAGGTTCTCAAGAGAAGAAGAGCTAGAGGTAGAAAGAGCCTTACAGCTTAATAGCTGACAGAAGGTAAAGTGATCATGCTCAAGGAATCAACGCTAAGAAATCAGCTTGACTTTAAGGTTGTATATAACAAAGGTAAATCTAAAGTCTCAAGATTCATGGTAATTATATACAAAAAGAACGGACTTAAGTATTCACGATTAGCTTATGTTTCTAGTAAAAAGATTGGAAACAGCGTTAAACGTAACAGGTCTAGAAGGCTCATGAGAGAGGCTTATAGATTACTGGGATGCAAAGTTAAAAGTGGTTACGATGTGATTTTTATAGCTAGACATTCTATCAATGATCACAAATGTGAAGAAGTCAGAAGGTCTATGTACGGAGTTCTTCGTTCGGAACATCTTCTAGACAAGTAAGGGCTTTTAAGATGATAAAGCTTTTAAAGAACATTATTAAACGCATATTGATAATTATCATCAGAGGATATCAGAAATTTATTTCTCCCTTATTCCCTTCAACATGTAGATTCTATCCTACATGTAGTACGTATTTTATACAGGCGCTCGAGAAGTACGGACCATTTAAGGGAACGTATTTAGGAATAAAGAGAATACTTAGATGTCATCCGGGCAATCCCGGAGGGTATGATCCTCTAAGATAAGAAAGGACGGAATATGGGATTTATTGCGGTGCCTTTGGGTTATCTTCTAACTTTTATTTACAATTTAGTAGGTAACTACGGTATTTCACTAATAATACTAACGGTGCTCGTTAAGTTGCTCCTTTATCCTCTTTACTTCAAGCAGATTAAATCGACAGCTTCGATGTCGTCGCTCCAGCCTAAGATGAAGGCTATTCAGGAGAAGTATAAGAATGACAAAGAGAAGATGAACGAAGAGATGGGTAAGCTTACAAGGATGAGAACATCAACCCGATGGGTGGTTGTCTCCCTATGCTTATCCAGGTACCTATCATCATGGGTCTTTTCACACTTCTCAGAAATCCTATGAAGTATATAGCTGATGAAAACATGATTTTCGCAGTTCATCAGTCATTCCTATGGATTAAAGACCTTGGACAGCCTGACCTTTGGATTCTTCCAATCGCTGCAGCTGTATCAACATACATCTCTTTTGCGATGACACAGCAGCTCACAGGCCAAAATGAAATGATGGGTGGTCAGGGAAAGTCAATGAACATGATGATGAAGTACTTTTTCCCACTCAGCATCTTATGGCTTGCTAGAGCTTACCCAGCTGGACTTGCTATATATTGGGCAGGTGGACAGTTCATTCAGATTTTCTTGAACATCAGAATGAACAAGTTCCGTGCTAAGCTCAAAGAAGAGCAGGAGTTTGAGGAAAAGAGAAGACGTGCTGAGAAGCAGCTTGAGAAGATGAAGAAAGCAAGGATGAAAGGATAATGATGAAAGCTTCAGAAAAATGGGGAGTTGATGTCGACACAGCCGTAGAGCTTGCGCTTCAGGAACTCAAACTCACCAGAGATGAAGTCAACGTTGAAATCCTTGAGGAATCAAGCAAAGGTTTCCTCGGTATAGGATCTAAACTTGCTAAAGTGAGAGTTACTCCCAAGAATGACGGTGCTGATAAAGCACATAAGGAAAAGGCAACTTTCGATGATATAGACAGAATCCTCGCTGGTCTTCCTGAGAATAACACTGTTGTTGTTCCTGACGAGATCAGAAAAGACTATGATAAGTACGAAGAGGAAGAGCTTGAGGATGCTCGTGCAAGCGAGCGTGCTAGACAGGGAGATAAGAAGAAATCTTCTAGACCTAAGAAGAACAGAGAGAGAGGCAGAAAGAATCATGGCAATTTTGAAGCAACTCTACTTCTTGATGTCGATAAGCTGACACTGGTACAGGATCATCCAGTCGAAGCATTCCTAAAAGAAATCACAAAAGAGATGGGCATTGACCTCGATTTCGAAGTTAAGGAAGGCAAGGATCTTATCTATGTAAATGTTACTGGTGCAGACACTGGTACAATCATCGGCAAGAGAGGACAGACACTCGATGCTGTTCAGTATCTAGCTAGCCTTGTAGTTAACAAGGAAAATGGCGGATACACAAGAGTGGTTATGGATGCTGAGAATTACAGAGCTAAGAGAGAACAGACTCTTGTAAGTCTTGCAAATAGACTAGCTGGTAAGGTGGAGCGTTCCGAGAGAAAGATTACTCTTGAACCAATGAATCCTTACGAGCGTAAGGTTATTCATTCAACACTTCAGAACCATCCAAGTGTAACGACTAGGAGTGAGGGTAAAGACCCTTATAGAAGAGTTATAATCGAGAAGAAATAACACTGAGAGCCCATCTTTGATGGGCTCTTTTCGTCAATAGGAGAATTTATGGCAGATACTATTGCTGCAATTGCAACACCTCTGGGAGAGGGTGGAGTAGGTATAGTTCGTGTGAGCGGACCTAATTCATTGGCAATTATGAGAAATATATATCGTGAATGTCCTGATGAGGTAATTCCTCGCCACGTCTACTATGGACATGCTGTTGATAATCACGGAACAGTCATAGATGATATGGTAGCTATATACATGAAAGCCCCTCACACCTTTACAGGTGATGATGTGGTTGAATTTCAGGCGCACGGAAGCAATGTGTCTCTAAGACTCATCCTAAGAAGTGCAATTTATGCCGGAGCAAGAATTGCAGACCCAGGTGAGTTTACTAAAAATGCTTTTCTAAACGGCAGGCTAGACCTGTCTCAAGCAGAAGCTGTTATTGATCTTATAAAATCAAGAAGTGAGAAGCCACTTAGTATAGCATCTGATCAGCTTAACGGTAGCCTTGGTAAGGAAATCATAGATATTCGCAATCATATTAAAGACGTGCTAGCTCAGATGGCTGTGAATATAGATTTTCCTGATGAAGACATAGAGCAAGTTTCGTATGATGAGTTCTTAGCGGAACTTATGAAGCAACAAGGTAGGTTAGGCAAGCTTATTAAATCTGCTGAATTTGGCAAGCTTGCAAGAGAAGGGATAAAATTGGCGCTCGTTGGTCGTACAAACGTTGGAAAATCATCTCTTATGAATGGATTGTTAGGAGAGGATAGAGCGATAGTAACTAATATCCCGGGAACTACGCGCGATACGATCGAGGAGAGTGCAACAATCGGGGGATATCCGATTGTGATTGTTGATACTGCCGGGATTAGAGACACTGATGACGTAATAGAGCAGATTGGTATTGAAAGATCTAAGAATCAGATTGATATTGCTGATCTTGTGATTATGGTTATCGATGGCAGTAGTAGTCTCGAAGATGAGGATTTTGAAATTGCCAAGCATATAGAGGATAAGCAGGTACTTCTGGTTGTAAATAAAGAAGACCTTGGAGTTAATATATCTGAAAGTGAAATTGAAAGGATTAAAAGCATACTTAACTGCACAGGTATAGTTTATACAACTGTAAAGACTATCGAGGGAATCGGAAAAGTGAGAGAGGCGATAGAACATGTTTTTAAAGAAGGAATTGTCGAGAGTGAAGGTGGAAATATAGTCACAAATGAGAGGCACAAAGATGCTCTCGTGAGAGCAAGTGAGTCATTAGCTCAAGGTATAGAACTTTTAGAAATGTATGAACCGCTTGAAATTACTGAAATAGAGGTACATGATACCTTTCAGATTTTAGGAGAGATAATAGGAGAAACCGCGAGTGAAGAGATTCTAGACACGGTTTTCTCTAAGTTTTGTTTGGGAAAATAAGTATGAATTTACAGGAAATTAGAAATTCAAATAAATATAGTATGATGGGTGAATACGATGTAGTTGTCGTAGGAGCTGGACATGCGGGATGTGAGGCTGGACTTGCTGCAGCAAGAATAGGATGTGAGACACTCCTTCTCTCTATGAACCTCGAATCTGTAGCTATGATGCCTTGTAATCCTTCTATTGGAGGAACTGGCAAGGGGCACCTCGTGCGTGAGATAGATGCTCTCGGTGGAGAGATGGGACTTAATATCGATAGGACCTTTATCCAGAGCAAGATGCTTAATACATCTAAAGGCCCAGCTGTTCATTCTCTCCGTGCACAGGCGGATAAGACGAGATATCATCTCGAGATGAAGAAGACTATCGAGAATCAGGAAAGGCTTAGTCTTAAGCAAGCTGAGGTAATTGATCTTATTATCGAGGAGGGTGCTGTGTGCGGAGTGGTTACGAGAACCAATTCTATTTACATGGCTAAGTCTGTCATCATGTGCACAGGAACATTCTTGGCGGGCAAGATATTCATTGGAGAAAGTTCTTATTATAGTGGTCCGAGTGGACTTGCACCTTCGATGGAGCTTGCGGACAAGCTGCACGAATATGGTCTTCCGATGCGTAGATTCAAGACTGGGACCCCCGCTCGTATGCTTGCCTCGACACTCGATTACGACAAAATGAAGCAGCAGGATGGAGATGATGAAATTATTCCTTTTTCATTCATGAATGAAGGAAAAGAACTTGGAAGAAATCAGATATTATGCTGGCTCTCTTATACTAATAGCGAAACTCATAGGATTATCCTTGAAAATATAGAGCGTTCGGCAATGTACTCCGGCAACATTGTAGGTGTCGGTCCAAGATACTGTCCTTCTATTGAAGATAAGGTTTCGAGATTTAAGGATAGGGATAGACATCAGTTATTCGTTGAGCCAGAGGGTCTGGATACTGATGAGATGTATATACAAGGTATGTCTTCTAGTTTACCTGAGGATGTACAGGAGAAATTCTATCGTACAATTCCAGGACTTGAAGAAGCAGAGATCGTTAGACCCGCATATGCTATCGAATATGATTGCGTGGATCCGACAACCCTTAAGCCAAGTCTTGAAAGTAAGCTAATTTCTAATATGTTCTGTGCAGGTCAGTTTAATGGAAGCTCTGGATATGAAGAAGCAGCTGCACAAGGTCTTATAGCTGGAATTAATGCTGCTCGCAAGATTAATGCTGAAAATCCTCTAGTGCTCGGAAGAAACGAGGCTTATATTGGCGTTCTAATCGACGATTTAGTGACTAAAGGTACTATGGAACCTTATAGAATAATGACGTCTAGAGCGGAATTTAGGCTTATTCTGAGACAAGACAACGCAGATCGACGTCTAACAGAGATTGGCTATGAGTATGGGCTAGTTTCTGATGAGAGATATTCTAAGTTTATCACGAAGAAAAAACTTGTAGATGGAGAGATAGAGAGACTTAGAAATAAGTATGCTGAATTTATTAAACTTAATGAGTTTCTAGCATCTCAAGGTAGTCATGAGGCAACGAATAATAATATCACTTTTTATGATCTTCTAAGAAGACCGGAGATTTCCTACGAAGCGTTAAAGGTAATAGATGATGAAACTAGACCAGAGCTTAATAGAGCTGAAAGATACGAAGTTGAAGTTAGAATTAAATATGCAGGATACATAGACAAACAGCTAGCTCAGGTTGAGAAGATGAAAAAACTTGAAAATAAGAATATTCCAGATAATATTAACTATAATGAAATCAACGGGCTTAGGCTTGAAGCAAGACAGAAGTTATCTGAAATTAATCCTATAAACATTGGTCAGGCAAGTAGGATTAGCGGAGTTTCTCCAGCGGATATAAATGTGCTTCTTATTTATTTAGAGAAGGAAAGAAGAAGTAATGAGCGAAGCAAAGGAATGAGTATGAAGGATAAATTAATCTTAGAACTCAATAATAGATATGGGAAAGACAAGACTGACACAATGGTTAGCTATATGCAGAGAATCTTAGAAATTAATGAGCATATAAACCTTACAGCTGTAAGGGATGAGGGGGAATTCCTTGAGAAGCACATTGTGGATTCCCTAGCTTGCAACGATTATGAGGAGTTCCAAAGAGCTAAGCTTGTTGTTGATATGGGTACTGGCGGTGGATTTCCTGGCATTCCACTTGCGATAACAAACCCAAATAAAAAGTTTATTCTTGCAGATTCTCTTAATAAGAGGCTTAAAGTAATTAATCAAGTTGCTTCTGAGCTTGGAATTAAAAATGTTGAGCTTATTCACACGAGAGCTGAAGATATGGGACATAATATTAAATATAGAGAGAAAGCGGATGTGTGTGTGTCGCGTGCAGTTGCCTCTCTAGATATATTATCTGAATGGTGTCTTCCTCTAGTAAAACAGAGTGGATATTTTATTCCATATAAAGGCGAAGGGGCAGAAGATGAAATTGCTACTGCAGAGACTGCAATTGAGGTTCTTGGTGGTGATGTTGACAAGATGGAGAATCCTTTAGAGGATAAGAACGCTATATCTGGGCATAGGCTTATTTTTATAAAAAAGGTAAAAAGCACGCCTAAAAGGTTTCCACGCAAGCCAGGGGTAGCTAAAAAAACTCCGATTCGTTAGTACTACTGAGATGTATAATTTAATATTTTAAGAACGTGTAGTGGGAAAGTTGAATGTTTCACGTGAAACATTTTGGTTACCCACTACATATTGTTTCACGTGAAACATCGAGAAAAGATTTCACTAAAAACACACGCAAATATAACAAGAAATAAAGCGGATTTGTAGATAGAAATGCAGTAATATTATATAATTACACTAGTGAAATCTCGAAAAGGAGACTTATATGGGAAAGGCAATAGCAATATTTAATCAAAAGGGTGGAGTTGGTAAAACAACTACCAATATAAACCTAAGTGCCTGCCTCGCTGTACAAGGCAAAAGGGTTCTAGTAATCGATATAGATCCACAGGGGAATACCACTAGTGGAATAGGAATTAAGAAAAGAAAATTAACTGATACATTATATGATGTATTGGTTAATAAGGATTATGATGTCCACAAAGCTATCCTTCAAACGAAGACGGCCAATTTGGATATTATTCCTGCGAGTGTAGATTTGGCTGGAGCTGAAATTGAGCTAGTAAATATTGAGGGAAGAGAAAGAAGACTCAAGAAAGCAATCGAGCAGGTTAGGGGAGAATATGATTACATATTCATAGACTGCCCCCCTTCACTTGGACTATTGACAATTAACTCACTGACAGCAGTTGACAGCGTATTAATTCCTATTCAGTGCGAGTTTTATGCACTAGAGGGAGTTAGCCAGCTAATGAGTACTGTAGAATTAGTGAAAAAGAATATGAATCCTGACCTTCAGATAGAAGGAGTAATACTTAGTATGTTTGACGGAAGAACAAACCTTGCAATTCAGGTAGTACAGGAAGTGAAGAAATACTTCGGGAAATATGTGTTTTCGACTGTAATTCCTAGAAACGTTAGACTCGCTGAAGCACCAAGCTATGGAATGCCAATTGTCAAGTATGACCCTTCGTCGGCTGGTGCAAAAGCATATAACAAATTCGCGTTAGAGTTTTTAGATAGAGAAAAGAGGAGAAAGAAGAAAAATGACTAAAAGAAAAGGTGGTCTTGGAAGAGGGCTTGATGCACTCTTTGCAGACGCTGCTCCTCTATTTGAAGAAGACTTGGAACAAAATGAAGGGGAAAACAGCGATGCCAAACTCCTTGACATCATAGATGATGTAACAGGAGATAAGGGAAGAGAAAGGTTTGGTGCTGACAGCAAAACCAAGGCTAAGGCAACAACTAATGATAAATATAAGGCAGTTAAAACATCTACAGATGACAGCTCTAAGAAAATAGAGAAAAAAAGCGAGTCAAAAAAATCTGCAAACAATATTGATAAAGTTAAAAGAAGCAGTGTAGTAGATGATAGAGCATCTGAAAGTCAAGTGCCCACCTCGCATAATTATTCGCCTAAAGCAGATGATGAAGACAGAGTTTTATACATCGATATCAACGATATTAAACCAAACAAAGATCAGCCGAGAAAGACTTTCAACGAAGAGAAGTTAAAAGATCTTGCGAATTCCATTAAGGAAAACGGGGTAATTCAGCCACTAATCATCAGAGAGTCAACAAACGGATATGAACTTGTAGCAGGTGAGAGACGTTGGCGTGCAGCAAGAATTGCAGACCTCAAGAAGGTTCCATGCATAATTAGAAACTTCGATGAGAAACAGAACATGATTGTTGCAATCATCGAGAACATGCAGAGAGAAAATCTCGACCCTATCGAAGAAGCCCTGGGACTACATGAGATGATTAAGAGGTTTGAGTTTACTCAAGAACAAGTTTCTAATGCACTTGGTAAAAGCAGAGCCTATATCGCAAATTCACTTAGACTTTTGAAACTACCGGAGAAAATTCAGAACATGATTGTTGAAGGAAGAATCTCTGCTGCACACGGCAGAACGATAATCACAATCAAGGATGAAAAGAAACAGCTTGAAGTATGCGATAAAATAATTAGAAACGGATTATCTGTAAGAGCAGCAGAGCGACTTACTGATAAAATAAAAGACGATGCGCGACCAGAGCGAAAAAAAAGAAAGCCTACTATTAATGCAGAAATTGCAGCAGTAGAGGATGAATTAAGAAAGATATTCGGTACTAAAGTCAACATAAGCGGAAAGTCGTCAACTGGAAAAAAATAGAAATCGAATATTACAGCATGGACGAATTAAACAGACTTATAGATATGCTAAGAGGCATAGAGTAGCCGAAGTTAGGAGTAGAAAATTTATGAACAGAAACGCAGGAAAGGTAGCCGGCGCAGAATTCTTAGAGTGCTTGCCGGTACCGGCGTGTATGGTCAATAGAGAAGGAAACGTCGTATATGCAAACTCGCTTATAAAAAACGTATTCGCATACGATGACATAGTGGATGGGAATTTTTTTGCGCTTACAGGAAATAAACTAGAGGATCTCGAAGAAGCAAATGCTGCAGATGAGGAAGTTAGAATAAAGCGTAATGAGCAAGTGTTTGTGTTAAAAACAGGCCGCGAAGAGAGAGAAGACGGTATTATTACAGTCTTTTTTACAAATGTAACAGAGAGAGAAGCTTTAAGAGCGAGTTACAGAGACGAGCATGTGTGTCAGATGTACATCAGTATCGATAACTATGACGAGCTTATTTCGAATTCGCCTTCAGATAGCAAGATGACCGTACCAGCTGAGGTAGATAAAATCCTTAGCAAGTGGGCAGAGTCTAACAATGCTGCGATAGAGAGCATCAGTGAAGACACTTATCTCGCTACTTTGTATAGACGTGATGTAGATAATCTGATTGAGGGAAGATTTTCGATTCTGGATACAATAAGGGCAATTCAGACTAAGGATGATTTTCCAGTCAGCCTCAGCATCGGAGTTGGAATGGGGGTTAGAAATCTTCAAGAAGCTACAGAGCTTGCAGAAGCTGCACTTGACTTAGCTATGGGTCGAGGCGGAGATCAGGCCGTAGTGAAGAACGGTGACAGAACCCATTATTACGGCGGAAACTTCAGTCGATGGAGAAGAACAACAAGGGTAAATCGAGAATAATTGCTCATGCGTTAAAGCAACTTGTTAGAGAAAGTTCGAATGTAATCGTAATGGGTCATCGTTGGCCAGATATGGACTGCTTTGGCTCAGGAATAGGAGCCTATAAAATTGCGAAGTTCCTAGAAAAGGACGTCGCAATCGTAATTGAGGAGTACAACGAGGCGCTACAGGAGATATATAAGCAGGCAGTAGAAACCGATGACTACGAAATTGTCAATAGGGAGAGAGCGATTGAACTTTGTGAAGAGAAGACGCTCGTAATTGTTGTAGACACTCATAGACCCGGCATGGTTGAATGTCCTGAAATCCTTGAGAAGGCTGATAAAATTGTCGTTATTGACCACCATAGGTTGTCCGATGATGCGATAGATAATGCGACACTGTCGTATGTTGAGTCATATGCTTCTTCAGCGAGCGAGCTCATGACAGAAATTATCCAGTACACTTCAAACAAGAAGATTGTCAATAAATTTGAAGCAGAGGCACTACTTGCAGGAATCACTGTTGATACGAATAGATACTCAATTAAAACTGGTGTTAGAACCTTCGAAGCTTCTGCATGGTTAAGACGTGTAGGAGCTGATACAACAGAGGTTAAGAGATTTTTCCAGTCTGAGGTCACATCGTTCCAGATGAGAGCTGAAGCCGTTGCGAGTGCTGAATACATGGACGAAGGCGTTGCGCTTTCGATATCTCAGGGATATTCAACAGATGCGCAGATAATCAACGCACAGGTTGCGGATGAACTTCTGATGGTTAAGGGTGTAAAAGCATCTTTCGCAACAGGAAAGAATGACAAGGGCAAGACTGTAATCAGTGCAAGATCTCTTGGCGAGGTTAATGTGCAAGTTATTATGGAGAGGTTTAATGGCGGGGGTCATCTAAATTCAGCAGGCGCCCAGACTGAAATGGAGCCAGAAGAAGTAATCGTAGAACTCAAGAAACTAGTTCCAGAATACCTGGGTTCAGAAAACGAAGAACCGGATACTTACGGACAGGAATAAATATCCGAAAACCTAGAAATAGCCGAAGAGCATTTTAAAAAACGCAAAGTGTGTCGGTAAAGTAAAAAAGGATTTACAAGAATAACAAGAATTCCATTAGGGGAAATTAGTAAAATAACAGCAAGAGGATATTACACAGACGAAAAGGAGGGCATTATGCAGATTATTTTAAAGAAAGACGTTAAGGGTACAGGTAAAGCTGGCGACGTTGTTAAGGTAAGTGATGGATACGCAAGAAACCGCTTAATTCCAGGTGGATTTGCAGTTGAGGCTACTCCTTCAAATCTCGCAAAGGTTAAAAGAGATAAGGCCAACCGTGAGGAACAGATTGCACTCGACAAAGCAGAAGCTAATCAGGTTAAGAAGGTTCTCGAGGGAGAGGTAATCAAGCTCAAGACAAAGGTTGGTGAAGGCGGCAAACTATTCGGTTCAATCACTTCGATGGATATTGCTGATGCAATTAAGGAGCAAACTAGACTTGAAATAGACAAGAAAAAAATTGTGCTACTCAAGCCAATCAAGGAGATTGGAGAGCACGATGTTGATGTCAAGCTATATACCGAAATTACAGCTAACATTAAGGTAGCAGTTGCTGGGGAATAAAGATGCCAAATGAAATAAACAGTCAGCTTTCGGAGGCCTTAGAGCCTCCGAAAGACATAGAAGCAGAGAAGGCGGTTCTCGGCTCGATGATGCTCAGCGACGATGCGGTTCAAGACGTCGTGGACATACTGAAACCAGAGGATTTCTACCTTAAGGAACATCAAGAGATTTACAAGATGTTCATGAGCATGTTCAGAAGAAGTATAACTATCGACTTGATGACGACTAGAGCTGAGCTCAATAAAGTGCACCAACTCGAGCTAGTAGGTGGTATGACTTATCTGAGCAGACTGTCAGGAGATGCGATTAACCCGTCTAATGCGAAGTTCTACGCGCTTACGGTTGTGGATAAGTCGAAGATGAGAAAGCTAATCAAATCTGCAGACGCTATGCGCAAGAATGCGTATGATGGAAGCATGGATAGCGAGCAAATTCTCGATGAAGCGGAGAAGGAAATTTTTCAATAGCTCAAGCTTCACAGCGCAAGAACTACTCTCCGATTCAGGAAGTTTTACAGACAAACATACTCCAGATCAACGAACTGGTGAGAAACAAGGGCCAGCTTCCTGGTATCACAACTGGATTTAGAGATATTGATAAAATGCTGGGCGGTCTCAAGAAGACCGACCTTGTTGTGCTTGCAGCCAGGCCAGGTATGGGAAAAACCGCATTTGCACTTAATGTGGCGGAAAATGCTGCAATGGCGGGACACTCGGTACTCGTATTCAGTATGGAGATGTCCAAGGAACAGCTCGGTCAGAGAATGCTCGCCATGTCGGCCAGAGTTGATATGGAACATATCAAGAACGGAACTATTGAGGATGATGAGTGGTTCAGCATCGACACGGCACAGGAGAAATTCGAAAGCGTAAACCTAAATATCGACGACACGGCACAGATATCTATTCTCGAGATGAAGAACAAGTGCCGAAGACTCAAGGAGAAGAGTGGCCTCGATCTCGTAGTTATAGACTACCTTCAGCTGATGTCACTCGGCTACGGTGGCGACAACAGAACAAACGAAATCAGTGCGATTACCAGAAGTATCAAGATTCTGGCAAAGGAACTTGATGTCTGCGTAATTCTATTATCGCAGCTATCTCGTGCCTCCGAGCAGCGTAAGGATCACCGTCCGATATTGTCCGACCTCAGAGAGTCGGGTTCAATCGAGCAGGACGCAGATATCGTAGTGTTCCTGAAGAGAGACGACTACTATCAGAATGAGGATGAAGAGGCAGACACTTCATCTGGCAACACATGTGAAGTAATTATTGCCAAGCATAGAAGCGGTCCGACGGGAACAGTTAACCTGGCTTGGATTGCAAGGTACACTAAGTTTGGAAATCTCGAGTACACAGTATAAATTTAAAAGATTAAGTATTTCAAGGAGAAGCATGAACAATACGGAGTTTGTTACAGAACAGAATAAGGATGTCTACCTGTTTAGCACAGAAGTAGAGAACCTCATGATCAATGAGTTTTTTACGAGTGCAAACGGTGACTATGTAAAGGTGTATTTGCTTGGCCTTATGCGGGCAAAACACGGAATCGTAGAGGACAGGAATAAGACGGCGAATGTTCTCGGCATCACTCCGGACGAAATCGATGCGGCGTGGGATTATTGGGAGAGCGTTGGAGTTATCAGGCGAGACTATTTGCCCGATGATGATTCTTATAGGGTAGTTTTCCTTAGCCAGATTTCGAGATTCTATGGTAACAAAAAAAGTGGAAGTTCTGGTGAGGAAGATGCTGATCAGGAGTCACGCCTTGTGGATTTAGACCTGAAGCACCTCTATGATACTTATGAGAGCGCTAGTGGAAGAAGTATTCCTTCCAGCGATGCACGTAAAATTGCTGATACGGTCGGTACCTTGGGGTGTCTCCAGAAGTATATGCTTATGCTATAAAATACAGCAGCGACAACGGTCACAACGATATTCGTTACATAAATAAAGTTGCGATTAACTGGCACAAAGAAGGTTGCAACTCCGAAGCAGACGTTAAGGCTATTCTAGAGAAGGACGCCAAGAAGAGATACCTCTATAGCAGAATTTTTAAAGAAATAGGTTTTAATCGTCAGTGGAATTCTGGTGACTGCGAGATGATGGATCGCTGGTTTGACCAGTTTGGGTTCAATATAGAGCAAGTACTTGAAGCGGTAAAACTTACTGCCGGCAAGCGTGAGCCATCTCTAAGGTATGTAGATACGGTCCTTGAAAATAAATATCGTGAGGTTGGAGGAATCGAGCCGAGCTACAAATCTAATAACCAGAATAATGCTCCAGGTAACAAAGCGAATGTTACAAAAACGTCACCTCCTGCAAAAAATGAAAATTCGAACGCGGAGGGAAGCGTAAATGTAAGCAAGAGGGTACTCGAAGAATACTATAAGTACCTGAGAGAGAAAGCAGTGCGCGACCAGAAAGAGAAGCAGCACAAGCTTGAAACAGAGATGCCTGTAATGCAGAAGTTTGCAAGCATTGAAGCGGATATCAAGGAGAAGCTACTTGCAGGACTTGGCAGTATAGGCAAGGAAAAGCGAACCGAGCTACTTCAGAGGCAAAAAGAACTCATCGAGCAGAAAAAAAAGAATTTCTGGCAGTGAACGGTTATCCAGAAGATTATTTAGAAGTTAAATATAAGTGTCCAATATGCAAGGACCACGGAACTACGGACGATGGAAGACGCTGCTCTTGCGTTAAGGAGAGAGCAGATGAGGCTTATAGATGGAACAAAGACAGGCAAACAAAATAGATAAAAAAGAAACGAATTTACAGAATATAGAGAACGCTGAGACCAATGCGAAGACGCCGTCTAAGGCAGATAAAAAAGCAGCACAGAAAGCGACTGTTAAGCAGGCTAAAAAGGCGAAGAAGGATGCAGCGAACGCTGCCAAAAAAGCTAAGAAGCAGGAAAAACAGGATAAGGCGCGAGTAATTGAACAGAAAAAAAGCGAGGCGAGAGCTGCCAAGAAGGCGGCAAAAGCAGCAAAAGGACCTAATGCATTTGACAAGGCTGTGGCTGCAATAGCCACAGTTGCAGCTGCTCCGATCTATCTACACGATAAGATTCAAGATGCTTCTGACAGATTCTTTATCGGATGTGGATACAGCTTGGCAACTGAATATCATGACATGCGTGTTAGATACAAGGGAAGTAGTGCCAAGATAGTAAGCGGATTTTTTGCACTCGTTATTATGGTGTGTGGTGTACTTTTAACGTTGCAACATTACACTGTTTATGAGTATGCATATAACGGTCGTGTGCTGGGATATGTAAAATCAGAGGACAGTGTTGTCGGACTTCTCGACGTTGCGGGAGATCACATGTCGTCGAACAATAGTGGGGCTCGCATAAAGTTTATTGCGGGGAATAACGTGACATTTAGAAAGGTGTCTGCAGCTGAAAAGGATTTAGATGACGCAGATACGGTCATGAACAAGCTCACCTATATGACGGACATCGAGGTGTCGGCGTACGGTATTTACCAGGATGGCAAACTGCTCACAGTTGTAGAGACTAAAGGTACAGCAGATTCGCTGGTTAATGAAACACTGAACTTCTACAAGAAGCCTGCAAAGGGCATGAAGATGGATCAAATTAAGTTCGTGAAACAGGTTGAAGTCAAGCAGATCGATGTAATGCTTACAAGTGTGCAGAGTAAGAAGCAGGCTTCAGAGCAACTCCTGAGCGGTGGAACTATCAACATGAGTCACATCATCAAGACTGGTGAAAATGTAAATGGCGTTGCCAAGGTATACGACGTAAATGTCAAGGATATGACCGCAAAGAATGGTAAGCATGATGTTAACGACCTTAAGCCAGGTGACGTTGTAAATATGGAGAAGAAGGTTGCTCCGCTTGAGGTTAGAACCGTAGAGACAGGTAAGATGTCTGAGGCTATTCCATACGAGACCGAAAAGCAGGAAACAAAGGACCTATATAAGGGCGAATCGCTTGTAGCACAGGAAGGTGTAGACGGAAGACAGATTGTCAGCGGAACCATAACTAAGGTAAATGGCAAAGAAGTAAAGAGAAACATTAAGCATAAGGAAGTCGTAGCTCAGCCAGTTAAGAAGATCGTAAAAGTCGGAATTAACGACAAGCCTAAGACCGCGTCGAGCGGATCATATGCAGTTCCAATTAAGAATGGTTACGTTATCAACAGTAATGGTAAGTTTGGAAGCAGATGGGGAAGAAAGCATGAAGGTCTTGACTTCTCCTGCCCAACAGGAACGCCAATCTATGCTGCTGACGGAGGAACGGTAACTAAGGCTGCTACATTTGGTGGCTACGGAAACTGTGTAATCATCAAGCATGATAACGGTCAAGAGACTCTTTACGGACACTGCAGTAAGCTGAACGTAAGTCAAGGCGAGAAGGTTTACAAGGGCCAGGTAATTGCTGCCGTAGGAAATACCGGACGAAGCACGGGAGCACATCTCCACTTCGAGATTCATATTGGAGGAAGTGCAGTTGACCCATGGAGCTATATATTCTAAAAGCAGGGACGATAGATATTAATGAGCAGAAGCAAGAGTAAGAAAAGAGAGCTGAGGTCATCCGAAAGGGTGACCGAGGCTTCTTCGGAGATTAAACCGAGAGCTAGTAAGAAACAGAATAAGAAAATCTAGTAGCAGAGGATTTTTTTCAAAACCAGCAAACAGACGCAATGCGATTATTGCGGCTGTGGTTTTGCTGTTGCTCGCAGCATCAGTTCGAAATATCGTCAAGCTTGAACTTGAGAATAGAAGGCTAAGAAATAAGCAAAAAGAGCTTATCGAACAGCGAAAGGAACTCCAGATAGAACTTAAAAATGTAAATAGCAAAGAATACATAGAAGAGCAGGCGCGAAAGCAGTTAAGGCTCGTAGATCCGGATGAAATATTATTTGTATTCCCTAACGAAAAGGAAAAGGATAATGCGAAAAATAAGTAGTTCGGATAACGGAGAAAAAATCAAGATAAGAGAAGCAATAGTAGTTGAGGGTCGTGATGATATCGCCGCAGTTTCTAAGACATGTGATGCGCTGATTATTGCGACACATGGATTTGGAATAACTAGAGAGACATGGGCGCTAATAGAGAAAGCGTATGAAGAGAAGGGAATCATAATCCTTACAGATCCAGACTTTTCTGGTGAGGAGATTAGGCGGAAGCTATCAGTCAAGTTCCCGAATGCACTACAGGCATACCTGCCGAAAGTAGAAGCTACGAAAGCGGATGATATAGGAGTTGAGAATGCTACGCCAGAAGCAATACGGGATGCGCTGATGAAGGTTCATGGCATCACGAAGAGTGACGGACAGAGACATATAACTATGGAAGACCTAAGTGAACTCGAATTAGTAGGTGGGCAAAAGGCCTCGGCACTTCGCGAGTGCGTTGGTGCGGAGCTCGGAATCGGGTATGGAAATGGCAAAGCTTTTCTAAAGAAGCTCAATGGATTCGGAATATCGAGAGATGAGCTCGAGGCTGCGCTGCTTAAAGCAGAGGCAAAGTAAAAACCGTAATAAATTAGAAAACTAGAAACTAAGAAACAGCGGGACAATAAATTGGGAAACAAAGTTAAAAACAAAGGAAAGCGCAGCGCAGGCAGCAGCCGAGCACCGCATGGGTTTAAACATGCGAAGAGCCTCGGCCAGAATTTCCTAAATGACCAAACGTAATAGACAAAATAGTAGAGGGCAGCGAGATAGATGAGCAGACTCTCGTCGTAGAGATTGGACCTGGGGAAGGCGCGCTCACGACAGAGCTTGTAGAAGTCGCTGGTCACGTTATTGCGATTGAACTCGATGATCGGCTGATTCCTATCCTGCGTACCAAGTTCGCACTTCATGATAACTTTGAAGTTATCCATGAGGATGTTCTAAGTGTTGATATAAAGTCAATAGTGAGCGAGAACATGGCAAAGCACGGACTGACGAAGACAAGGATAGTCGGGAATCTGCCGTATTATATAACGACACCGATAATCACTAAGTTGATTGAATCGGAGGCGGAATTTGAAAGCCTCACTGTTATGATGCAGAAGGAGGTCGGCGACAGAATTGAAGCTGAGCCAGGAACTAAACTAGCGGGAGCGATTACATATGCAGTTCACTATAGATGTACAGTGGACAAGCTTTGTGATGTTTCACGCGAATCATTCTATCCGGTTCCCAAAGTGGATTCGGTAGTACTAAGGCTCAATATGAGAGATGAGCTAGCTGTAAACGTCAATGATGAAAATAATTTCTTTAAGTGCATAAAAGCGGGATTCTCGATGAGACGTAAGACTCTATTAAATTCCCTACAAGCGCTAGACGATGTTAACAAAGATGACATAAAGCGTGCACTTGAGAATGCTAATATAGACCCATCGCGCAGAGCTGAAACTCTGACGATGGAAGAATTTGCGGAATTATCCAATTCCATTTGGGAGGAGTAACTTAATATGAAGGTTAAGAATTTCTGTAGAGGGGTTCTGGCAAAGATAAAGGGGGGCGCCCTGAAAGTACACGGTAAGTACCGCGCAAATTTCCCAAGAAGATGCCAAAATTAAACGACGGAAAGCTGCATGATAGAAAGTTCATTCTGAAGCTCGCGATTGCTTCGCTAGTCATGAACCTGTATATCGAAACTTTCGCACGAATTACAAGTGGAGTGTTTGACGGCGTTCTGTTTTTATTCAAGCACCCGATTATATTCTCATACAATTGTTTGATTATCTTCTCAACGATGTGCTTAGCACTGATGTTCAGAAAGCGTGGATTTGCGTTCCTGATACTATGTACAATCTGGGGAATTCTGGGAACTGTAAACGGCGTAATACTGCTTAAGCGAATGACCCCATTTACACTCTATGATTTGCAAAATACGAAGGACGGATTCTCGCTGCTCACCACGTATTATTCAAAGGCACAGATAACACTAGGTGCTGCAATTATTGGTGTTGCGGTCCTTATTGTTGCGTTATATTACATAAATTGTTACAAGTGGACTAACCTAAATTACAAGAAAGAGCTCGGAATCATCGTTGTCGTAATCGCAACTTGCTTCGGAAGCACAATAGGGCTGATTGAAACTAAGGCGCTTAGCACATTCTTCGGAAACCTAAACTATGCGTATAGAGATTACGGATTTGCATATTGCTTCTTAAATACGTCTGTAAATAAGGGTATCAAGAAACCAAGCAATTACTCGAAGAAAGAGATTCAGTCGATTCTTGAGAATTATACGAAGAGTGGAAATAATACGACACTCGCGCAGAAGAATGATTCTAAGAAATATCCTAATATAATCGTTCTGCAGCTTGAGTCATTCTCTTACGCGCAGGACTACAATAATATTGAGGTTTCAAATGACCCAACTCCAACGTTTACAAAGCTGATGAAGAACTATTCAACAGGCTGGTTCAAAGTTCCAGCATGCGGAGCAGGTACAGCTAATACTGAATTCGAGGTGCTAACGGGTATAAGCTCGAGGTTCTTTGGTCCAGGAGAATACCCATACAAGGGCAAGTTGCGAGAACAGTCACTTGAGAGTCTCGGTTACGTGCTTAAGAGTCACGGGTACAACACACATGCTATGCATAACCATAGGGCTTTGTTCTATAACCGTAACGAGGTATATGCATCGCTCGGATTTGACAACTTCACATCCGTTGAGTACATGAACAATATTATCAAGACCCCTACTGGTTGGGCTAAGGATAAAGTCATGACTGACGACATTATGAACATAATAACTAAGTCAGAAAGCAGGGATCTGCTGCATATAATCTCAGTTCAGGGTCACGGAGCTTATCCTACTGAACAGGTGTTCAAGGATCCATATACAACGGTAAAGGCAAAGGATGAAGCTACCAGGTGGAAGTACGAGTACTATGTAAATGAGCTTCACGAGATGGATGAATTTACGGGAGATCTGCTCCAAAGATAGAAGATTCTGGAGAGCCAACAATCGTGCTCATCTATGGCGACCACATCCCAGCGCTCGATATCAAGGAAGCAGACTACGGCACTGGCGACCTATATCAGACTAGATATGTAATCTGGGACAACATAGGTCTAAAGAAACAGGATAAAGATATTACTTCATACGAAGTAACTGCCGACATACTCAAGCGAGCAGGGCTAGGACATCAGGGAGTTATCTTTGACTACGAGCAGACTGCGGACAGGAATTCGAAGAACTACAGCAAGAATCTAAAGGCACTTGCTTACGATATGTTGTATGGAAAAAATTATGCATTTGGCGGAAAGAATCCGTATAAACGTACAAATATGAGCATGGGCTACAAAAAGATTAAGATTGATGGCATCATCTCAATCGGCAAGAACTACTACATAAAAGGACAGAACTTCACAGAGCACAGCACCGTCAGTCTCGACGGCAAGGTGCTCAAAACAGTATACCTGAGTCCGACACTACTTGGACTCAGCGAAAAGGTCGACCAAAAGGATGTTAAGAAGCTACGAGTGAGCCAGATTGACTCCAAAGATGAGACAATCCTATCAACTATAGGCGGCAACGAAGAGCTCTAAGTCTGGGAGGAACAATGGAAAAAGAAAAGAAAAGCACAGTAACAAAGACTGCAGGAGCAACTAAGGTAGCTAAAGCAACGAAAACTGCAAAGGCGTCAGAAGCTAAAGTAAAAACAACGAAAACCACAAAGGCGTCAGAAACAAAATCAGGTGCAACTGCAAATAATAAATCAAAAGTAAGCGAAGCAGGAACAAAGGAGGCCCCTGCTAAAGCTACTAGAGCCAAGAAAGTGGCAGTAATATTTAAAAAGTCTGAAATACCTGATGAATTTTCAGATGCTGAAACTACGGAAGCTGTTGAAAACAATCAAACTGCTGAGGTGTATGTCTCTGGAGAGGCACAAGCTGCAGTCGAAGGTTTTGCTACTAACGAAACTGAGGCGCTAAATGACAAAGCAATTAATTCTGAAGAGGTTGAGACTGGAGAGAATGAAGAAACCTCAGAAGAAACCAAAGTAACAGAAATCGAACAAGAGCGCCCAGAGGTCGAGGGAATCCTCGATATCGCAGAAGCAGGATTTGGCTTTCTGAGATTTAACAACTTCCTGACATCCGAGAAGGATATCTACGTATCGCAGACTCAGATTAGGAGGTTTGGACTCAGAACGGGAGACAAGATTCGCTGCATTTCGAGGCATCCTAATCAGGGGGAGAGATTCGGAGCACTTCTATATGTAAAGGAAGTGAACGGTGAATCGCCGATTAGTGCGAGGAGAAGGCCGTATTTTGATAGGCTGACGCCGATTTTCCCGAATGAGAGAATCGTGCTCGAAGACACTAGCATCAAGCTGGCGATGAGAGCCATGGACTTAGTCGCACCAATCGGAAAGGGGCAGAGAGGTCTTATAGTAGCTCAGCCTAAGGCGGGTAAGACGGTTCTGCTCAAACAAATTGCAGCAAGCATAGAGAAAAAATATCCAGAGATTGAGATGATTGTACTCCTCGTAGACGAGAGACCTGAAGAGGTTACGGATATGAAGAGGGCACTCACTCGCTCTGAGGTAATTTATTCGACATTCGACGAGCTGCCTGCACACCACGTCAAGGTAGCAGAGATGGTAATTCAGAGAGCAAAGCGCCTAGCAGAAGAGGGAAAAGACGTAGTGATTCTACTGGACAGCATTACTAGACTCGCGCGCGCATATAACATGGAGACGCCATCGTCGGGAAGAACGCTATCTGGCGGACTTGATCCTGGGGCTCTTCATGCTCCAAAGAAGTTTTTTGGTGCGGCAAGAAACCTCGAGGAGGGCGGCAGTATAACGATACTAGCAACTGCTCTCGTAGATACGGGGAGCAGGATGGACGATGTAATATATGAGGAATTCAAAGGCACAGGTAACATGGAGCTTCACCTCGACAGACAGCTAAGCGAGCGCAGAATTTTCCCTGCAATCGACTTGGCAAAGTCTAGCACGAGAAAGGAAGAGCTACTCTTAGATGATAACGAATATCTCGTGATGAACATGATGAGAAGAGAGATGGCTGCGGGAAACCCTGCTGATGTCGCGGAGAAGGTACTCGACAACCTGAGCCATACCAAGTGCAATAAGGACTTCGTAGACGTGATGCTCAAGGAGCTGAATTTCTAACAGTCGGAGGAAAGATGGATTATAGTAAGATTTTCATCAAGGACGCTAAGCCGACCAAGATTGGCGGTCAGGCAGTAATGGAAGGCGTAATGATGCGCGGCGCAGACAAGCAGTCGCTTGCGGTCAGACTTCCTAATGGTGATATAAAGCTAGAAATAGAGGATATCAAGCCACCTTCTAAGGTGACGAAAATTCCGTTTATAAGAGGAATAGTTAGTTTTTTCTCTTCACTAATATCGGGCATGAAGACGCTGATGCGTTCATCCGAAATCCTCGAAGAAGCTATGCCTGAAGAGGAAATAGAGGATCCGAGCAAGTTCGATCAGTGGCTGGAGAATAAGTTTAGTCCTAAGACCGTGTGGAATGTCATGATTGGCATCTCGGTGGCGATATCGCTGCTCATCACAATTGTTGTGTTCGTAATCATGCCGACATATAGTGTAAATCTGCTAAAGCACGTTACCAAGAACACAATACTGCTCAACCTCGCGGAAGGTATCTTGAGACTAGCGATTTTCGTAGTGTATGTTCTAGCGATTTCTAAGATGAACGACGTCAAGAGACTTTTTCAGTATCACGGCGCGGAGCATGAGACGATTCACTGCTTTGAGAATGGTCTTGAGTTAACTCCTGCAAATGCCAAGGAGTTCTACACGCTTCATCCTCGCTGCGGAACTAGCTTCCTCATGTTCGTAATGATCATCAGCCTTGTGCTGTTCTCATTTCTCGGATGGCTAACCTTGCGTGGCGAATCATATCTAGGCTTCTTCTGATGCCAGTAATTGCAGGCCTCAGTTATGAGCTCCTAAGGTGGGCGGGCAGAAGTGACAGCACATTAGTTAAAGTGCTGAGCTGGCCAGGACTCATGATGCAGAAGCTAACCACTAGAGAGCCAGACGAAGAACAACTAGAGGTTGCAATCGCTTCGCTAAAGGCTGTGCTCGGTGAACTCGAACCAGGTGTAATCAGCAAGCAGAATGAAGATGTTAGTGATGACCTAGATGAGGCAGTTGAAGAGGATGAGCTTGATTCGATTTTCGATAATCTCGAAGATAAGAGGTATAGCGAAGATGAAACTATGGTAAAGAACCTAGTTCGAGCGGGGAGAGCGAAACTTCAAGAAGCCGGTATCAGCAATCCGAACGGAGATGCGGACGATATATTCTGCTACGTAACTGGATTTACCCATAACGAGATAATAACGAGAGACACGGAGCTACTCGACAGTTCCGATGTCGAGGCATATATCGAGCGAATCGACCAGCGTGCAGCGGGAGTTCCGCTTCAGTACATCACAAAGGTACAGGAATTCATGGGCCTTCCGTTCTGTGTAAATGAAAATGTCCTTATCCCAAGGCTCGACACGGAGGTGCTCGTAGAACAGGTGCTCGGTATTATCAGTGGCATGGAGCTCGAGAGTCCAGATGTCCTCGATATGTGTACTGGTAGTGGCGCAATCGGAATTTCGATTGCAAGTCTAGCTCCAGGTGCACGCGTCAAGCTGTCGGATATCAGCGAGAAGGCACTCGAGGTCGCGAGAAAGAATGCGGAAATTAACGATGTACTGAATAGGGTAAGCTTTGCACTCGGCAACATGTTTCGTCACTTGATGGAGATGAAAAGTTCGACCTAATCGTCAGCAACCCACCTTACATCAAGTCAGAGATTATCGAGACGCTCGATCCAGAGGTGAAGGATCATGAGCCAAGGCTTGCGCTAGATGGTGGAGAGGACGGCCTTGATGCATATAAGGTTATCGCAAATAACGCTGCTGCTCACCTCAAGGACGGCGGAGTACTCGCCCTAGAGATAGGCTACGATCAAGGCGAGGCGGTTTCATTCCTGCTAGAGAGAACGCACTACTATAAACCAGCCGCGATTATTAAGGATTTGGCAGGAATGAATAGAGTCGTGATAGCTGAGAAAAAAAAGGCAGAAGAAAAGTAAATATTTTAAGGCAAGCTACCCGTAGTATAGAACGTGTGCGGATAACTTAGCCATTCACCAGATATGGGAGGTTAATGATGAATATTGCAGTTATATTTGGAGGAAGGTCCGATGAGCATGAGGTGTCGCGAAGTTCAGCGGTAAATGTCATCAAGGGACTCGATTCTGACCGCTACGAAATTGCTAAAATTGGAATAACTAAAGATGGCAGGTGGTATCTGACTGAGGCAAGTACAGATGAAATCGCTAGCGGTGCTTGGGAAAATAGACCTGATAACAAGCAGGCGTGCATCCCTGCGGATCCGACGGTACACGGAATCCTCGTTTTCGATGAAGAGGATAGAGCAATCGCAAAGCGCATAGACTGCATAATACCAGTGCTACACGGAGATAACGGTGAGGACGGAACAGTTCAAGGACTCTTTGAACTCGCTGAAATTCCTTACGTTGGTCCTGGAGTAAAGGCTTCTGCAAATGGAATGGATAAATCATTTACCAAGATTATCGTGGGTGAGACTGGCATCACTCAGGCGAAGTACTGTGTGATTAAGAAGAAGGATTTTGCCGATGACCGAGAGGGCGAAATTATGAACGCACTCAGCACGAATGACGGTAAGCTACCGCTGTTCGTTAAGCCATCTTCGGCGGGATCCTCGGTTGGAGCATCCAAGGTCGAGAAAAAGTCGGAGCTCGAAGGGGCTATTGAAAATGCATTTAAGTATGATGACAAGGTCCTCGTCGAAGAGATGATTGTCGGCAGAGAGATGGAAGTTGCGGTTCTCGGTAATCACAACCCGAAGGCTTCTTGCGTGGGTGAGATTCTATCCGCTGGGGAATTCTATGATTACGATGCGAAGTACAACAATCCTGAATCACAGACGAGAGTTGTCGATGATATCCCGATGAGCAAGCAGAAGGAGATTAGAAACAATGCTGTCGAGATATTCAAGGCGATGGATTGCCGCGGCCTATCGAGGGTGGATTTCTTCTACACAGAAGACGGCAGAGTTGTGTTTAATGAGATTAATACCCTGCCAGGATTCACGAATATCAGTATGTATCCACAGCTGTGGGAAGCCATGGGCATAGACCAGCCGACACTGCTCGATAGTTTGATTAAGCTGGCGATAGAAGAGCATACGTATGATGAGAAATATTAATAAAAGTAGTATGTGATAAATGAAAAGAAGGTCTGAATTGGTGATAGGCCTTCTTTTTCAGAAGAAATATGAAGGATTAGATTATGCAAAATAAACTACTAAGGAAGGCTCTTGTCATAACCTGCTGCTTACTCGTGGGAGTAGGGATAGTCTTTATAAGATGGTATGTTAAAAGAAACCTTATGCAACACGCGGTTTACTATGCGATGCATATTGAACACGCCAAAGGGACACATCCAGATTTTGCAATAGTGATTGACAATATGGAAAGAATTAAGCAACCAAAGGTAAACAAGGTTGTATACAGGCCAGAAAGTGGAAAAGATGGAGCATTTAGTGGTAGAGTTTTTATTTATAATAAGGCATACTCTATTGACGGTAAAACACCAGAGCTCTATTTAGGGCATGGTGGTGAAGATGCTTATATCTATATTGACAATAGAGGGATAAGATATGAATTTGATGAGTCTTTTAAATTGAGAAGCGCATACGACGATGATAGTTACGATGAAATAGATATACATACGATAGATGAGAAAGCTATCAGTGATGAGCTTTATAAGTATTTCGGATTCCTTATAAAGGCCAATGATAAAAAGCCAAAGATTAATTTGCAGTGGCTTTTTAATAAAAAGTACCATAAGAGATTTAATTAGTGGTTCAGTATAAATTTTGACTAAACATAACAGTACCCTCAGATAAGATATGTACCCAGAATTCTGGACGCATATCTAATCTGGGGGTTTTTAAGTGCCAACACATGCAGAAAGCACACTGCTTAGTAAGAAGGGGAATGTTGAATATCGTATTTAAAAGTTTGTCACATAAGCTAGGGAAAAATTTATGATATTAACCACAAAGGTGCTAATGTCAGTAATTGTGGCAATTTCTTTTGGATTTGTGTTGGTGATACGCTAGGATGCTATATTATAATTTTTTAAAATAGAATTAAGGAAAGGAGGAGCCCCAGTGAAAATTGGAACAATTATTAAAGAGAAGCGTACTAAATCAGGACTAACACAGGAAGACTTAGCTAAAAAATTACACGTTTCAAGATCTACTATTTCAAATTGGGAGATTAATAGAAATTATCCAGATATAAAGCTAATAGTTAATATCTCAAATATTTTGGAGATTCCACTGAAGGAGCTATTGCAGGAGGAAAGTGATATTGTGAATAGACTTTCTGAAGATACAATTATTAGAAAAAAAGATAAGTAAGAGAAATAAAATACTATATTTCTTAATTTTTTTATTTTATTAATAAGTCTTTTTGTCAGTTGTGATTTATTTCAGTAATATAAATGATATCTCAAATAAAAAAAGAAATTGTAGGTGCATATATATCTAATGAGAAGTTATACATAAAAAAACAGATTTGCCTATATATAAAAAGTATTGGTGGATATTATATGGATGTTAATAATAATACTTTAGAAGTTTCTTTATTTACAAAATTTTTCATTCAAGCACAATGAAAAAAATTTCAATTCCAATTACTGAACTTCCAATTACTAAAGAGAAACTTAAAGAAATAAAGGCAATAACATTTATTTATAGTGGTCATATTTATAAAACAATTTCTTTAGAGTAAATAGCAAAGGTAAATATATTTATAAAAATAATGGCTCTAAATTAACTTTGGATCCATTGTTTATTGTTGGCATTAATGCGGTTCTATAAAAAGAAAATTAACTCTATGTATTTATTTAGAACATTTTTTAAATCAAAAACATATTGTTTTTCGATATGCTCCGAAGTAAGATATAGATAAATTAAAGGTATAAGGAAATGCATTTCGAAATTAACTGTGTAACATTCGTAAGACGAAAGGAGCACCAATATGAATAAGGATAATATAACTTTTAAGCTAACAAGATCAATATTGGTAGTTTTTACATTAGCAACTATACTAGCAGTTGCACTAGGTAGCATAGACATTTTGACAACACGATTTACAAACTTTACAGCTACAACAGAAGCTTTATATGGAATCGTTATTACAGTGGGGATAGTTACCGTGATAGCTAAACTGTGGATGTTGCCAAGTATAAATGAGGGATTTTCCTTAAAAGAAGCAAAGACTTGCAAATCTATTGCTAACATCTTTCTATTTGAATTCGTATGCGAGTTAATTCATGGGGTACTATCAAACAAAGGCGAGCGTATATTTGAGATATTTAACGTAAAAGTATCAATTTTGATGATAGTATTTCTTCTATGTGCATTTGCATTTATGTCGGTAGGAAAGCTAATACTCAACTACGTTGAACTGCAAGAAGATAACAAGTTAACAGTATAGACAGCGGGAATATAAAATATGTCAATCAAAATAAATTTAGACAGTATCCTCGAGAGCCGAAATATAACTATTCGTGAACTATCTGAGGCAATCGATATCACGCCAGCTAATATTTCAATATTAAAAAATAATCGTGCAAGAGCTATTCGGTTTACAACGCTAGATAAAATGTGTACATACTTGGGTTGTGAGCCTGGAGATATACTCGTGTATGAGAAAGATGCAGTAGATGTGAATGACTGACTATTTAACGAGAACAGCATTATGTGCTGTTCTCGAGATAGTTTTTGGTTACATAGCTTTTAATCTTTACGGTGATTAATTTAGCTCAGCTACCTGTAAAAATGAAACCACTATACACATAAAGATTAACGCGCATAGCAATAAAAAGTCATTTATAAATTCTGCTTCGATGTCCAATATCAATGAGCACTAGTACAAGTCGCTCCTCCTGTATCTCCGCTAAAATTCTGTAGTCACCTACTCGATAACGCCATTGCCCACTTCTATTCGAAGTCAATCCCTTGCCATAAATGCGCGGGTCTGTGCAGTTCATAAGATTTTTATCAAGCCATGCTTTGATTATCTTTTGAGTTTGCCTATCCAATTTCTTAAAGGCTTTGTCGAATTTATCAGTTGTAACTAGCTGATAAATCATAAGTCAATTTCATCCCAAAGCTCACTGATTGGACGAGTTTTTAAAGTTCCAGCTGCTTTTTCTGCTTCATAATCCGCAAAAACTTGAAGGTCGTATTCTTCCTCAATTCGTTCAAGCAGAGTAGTTCTGATAATTTCAGACAGAGTTTTGTTATTGTGCTGAGCATAGGATTTAAAAATCTTTAGTTCATCTTCCGGAACTCGCAAGCTTACAGTAGACATATCTGTCCTCCTTTCTTGTGTAATACAATCGTATTACACAAGAAAGTGTTTGTCAAATTAAAATAGGAATCATGGATTATACAAGATAACTTGCTAAATGAAGACTAGTTCTTATAAGCATATTCAATATAAATACTTGATAGTGTACCGCCATATATGATAGAGTGTCACTGAAATTTATATCTAATAAAAATTGGAGAAGTGTGTATCATGATAAAGAAGATTTCATCTATTGTTATTTTAGTCTGCATTATTTAATATCACACCAATCGTTATGGCAGCCGACTATGCCGAACTTGGTGATTCATCATCAGCAAGCGGAAGATTATCAGAAGAAACAGAACATCAAATTTAAAATGAAGAAGATAATAATAACATGCTTAATTACTTTACTTATAACTGTAGGACTTGTAAATCTATATGATAACTGGTATATCGACTACAACCTCAGAAAATACTCCGTTTACTATGCCCACAACATGGAGCATAAAGAGGGAACACATACTGAGTTAGCTATGGTGCTAGATAATCTTGATTTAATGCGTAAACCGAAAAAAAGCAATATAGACTATAGATATGATGGCAGATGTATTATATATAATTTTAAATATAAGGTGGATAACAATGTACCAAGATTATCTCGCACTAACTGGTCCGATGATACTGTATATTGTTTTGTTGACAATAAAAATTCATCATACTATTTTGATAGAGCTTTTGAAATAAAAGATGGATTTAGCAGAACTGATAGCATGTATAGAGAAATTAATGTTAATACCATAGATAAAGATGTGGTATATCATGATCTTTATAAAAATTTCGGCTTCCTCGTCGAAGCCAACGTCCATCGCAAGCCACTGATTAACATGCAGAAAGAATTCAACAAGAAGTACTATAAGCGATTCAACTAACGTCAAGGTGTGAGATTCGATGAAGAAAAAGCTAAAAATTGCAACAATACTTATAATATTCATATCTTTCGGATGGTTCGCATATACAAATTTATACCCTGCTCAAAATCTCAGAAGATACTCTGTTTATTATGCTCATAACATAGAACACAAGAAGGGCGCACACCCAGAAATGGCAATGGCATTAGAGAACATAAAGGTTATACATACACCAGCGAGTAAAGGCATAAGATATGACTACGATGGACTGGCAAAAGTGTATAACGATATAAATAATCGCAATAGTCCTTCGATTTGCGCAACTTATGTATACGGAGTGGAATATCTGTATTCGAAATCAAAGGATAGAAGTTACATATTTAACTCCGATTTTTCATTAAAAGCAATTTATGATTCTAATACAGCCGAGATGGAGTATGAAAAAAGTGATATCGACGAAGAAGAATTATATAAGGATGTTTATAAAAACTTCGGCTTCCTCGTCGAAGCCAACGTCAATCGCAAGCCTCTAATCAACATGCAGAAAGAGTTCAATAAGAAGTACTATAAGCGATTCAATTAAAAATTACAGGAGTAAAATAAGAAGGTGCAAACCATGCAAAATGCACAACTTAAGAAGATACTAATCATCACTTGCTGCATACTCGTAGGAGTAGGAGTGTTATTTATAAGATGGTACATCAAAAGTAATATAGAGAGGTATTCAGTTTATTATGTTCTGAATGTCTCACACGATAGAGATGCGCATCCAGAGTTTGCGATGTTGCTTGATAATATTGATAGTATGGAGCAACCAGAAAAAAAGAAAGTTAGATATAAACCGGAAAGTGGTGCTTCTGGGGTATTTAGTGATAGATTTTATATTTATAATGGAGCTAATGCGCTTAATGATGAGGAACCTATTTTGTTCAAAGAAGATGATTTTGATGGAGATGCCTATGTCTATTATGACAATAGGGGAAGAAGGTATACATTCGATAAGACATTCAAGGTAAGAAGCGCATATGACTATAATAATCATGCTGATATCGATATAAAAACAATAGACCAGAAGGCTCTTAACGATGAAATATACAAAGATTTTGGCTTCCTTATAAAGGCTAATGACAAGAAGCCAATGATCAATCTACAGTGGCTTTTCAACAAGAAGTACTATAAGCGATTCAACTAATAATTGAATATAGAATTTGAATAAATGCAAAAGAACCCCAGTTTAGTACTGCTAAGCTGGGGTTCTTTAAATATTAACTACTTCTTAAACATATGCAGCCTCTCCGCCCTACGTATATCATTTTCGATAAAATCGGAAGCTGCGAAGGAGCTGTCGTACTCGAGACCTGGTGGCAGCATTGGCGTGCAAGGTCTTGAGATGACTGCTCCGAGCTGGCTCTGTGTCAGCTTGCGGCCGTACTCGGCCTGGTACTCCTGCTCGAGTATGCGAAGGATGTCCCGAGCATTCTCGAGGCAGGTAATCGAATACTTATATACCTTATCCATATCGTTTTCGCCCACGAAGCTAAAGTCGTATATGGCAGCATCAGGTTAATCGTCCTGTGCTCCTTAGAGTCATCAACTAGCTCGAGGCTGTCACCGCCAAAGAATGGATAGCTGTCATGCTCATTTATCCAAATCGAGATATTTGGTAGGAAATAAGCACCCTCAACTGGAATTTCTCGTTCTTTCATAGTATCTAACGCTCTGCCAGTAAGTACTCCTACGATTACCTTTCGAAGGTCAATTCCCGCGTCCTTAATCAGGGGTGCGATGTGGTTTAATCGCTGACCATTATGAAGGAAGTCGTCAACTAATATTGCAGGCTTTTCAAAGGACTTGATAGTTTTTATCTGCTCATGTAGCGGTGCGTAGTTAAGGTATTCTCTGATAGTGAATCCAGATAAATCATTCTTAAAGTACTTATCTGTCCTTAGAGCCTTTGTTACTGTATTAGGTATGACCACATCCGAAAGAGCCTTGCCGTATGGAACCGCCATATAGGGACCACGTTTCTTTAGAGGATCGGAAGCTGCAGGCACTCCGTTTTCAGATGCAACCATATTTACGATACGGCTATATACTGCCCTAGGGTTAAAAGTGAGTATCAACTTGCCAGGGAACAGCTCGTTAAAAGTCCGCAGGAGCTTCGCATGAGCATCATCTGCAGCCTTAATAATCCTAGGGTTCTGATTGAACGGAGCCTTGATACACGCTTCGACATCTCTAAAGAGTACGATAGGTGCTTTCATATCCACTGCATAGATTGCCTCTTCCTCACTGCTAGAGATATTGACAAATCCATGGTGGATTAAAAGGTCAATCGTATCCTCGTCCATACCTGCAGGATTTACAGGGCGATAGATTACGTAAGTGTAATCTTCATCGAGGAGTTCCGTCATGATCTCCGTGAGCAGAATCTGCTTAAGGTTGGAAACGCCTACATTTGCATCATCTTTTGCATAAAATACACCGATTGAAGCTATCGAGCCAAGCGCACTCTTTCTAATCGTAGAAGCTACTTCGCTGCTGCCGAATTCCTCAATTAGTCATTCGCACGAAGCTTTCTAGACGATGCAAAGGCAGAGAGTACAGGCTCTTCACGTTCTCCTGGTCTAGCATTTATCAGGATTGATTTCGTAGCTGGGTCATCAAGGTATTCGCTGAGAACCACGGGGTCGTAGCCGGCCTTCTCCAAATCATCGCTAAGTGGCATGGTGAAACCAGCATCCATGTGTTCAAAGACGCTGAAGCTGATGTCACTAGCTGTAAGCACTTCCTTATATGCAGGCTCATGCTTATAGAGGTTCATATCGTATATGTAGTTCTGCACAACTGGGTCGAGCAGCGTGCCGATATCACGTCCGAGGTCAATATTGTTACGAATCCTAGCGGAGCTGACATCTTCAGAATATTTCTTGAGGTGCAACTTTATAAACTCGCCTGTGATTGGGTAGCTATCCCCGCTATCTCTATAAGAATCATCGCTCGACTCTCTATCGAATACAATGTGACCTAGCGAGTGAATCGAGTATTGGCTTGGGGCAGCCTTGTAGCAAGCGGCATTTGCAATAGCATCTGAGCCTGTAACTATGTATAAATCTTTGTCTGCAAAAAAGCTCTCTAAGTCTCCGCATGTCATCCGAACTACCGAGGTTGACCTGCATATCGTCTGGGAATAGATTTAAGCCCTCTTCACTGCTAATGGACATCGCGAGAATGTTCCTGCGCAGTGCATGAGGTAACATCTTCTTGGTCCAAGAAAGCTCATCTAGTGCCAGATACACCTCAAAGCCCATATCCCTTATAGTCGTTGCAAGCGCCTTATGTCCAAGAGTGAACGGATCAAACGAGCCAGGGAAGAATGCGACTTTGTCATACTCCTCAAACTCAAATTGCCCAACTTCATCGACATATGTAGCGATGAATCTGTATATGTAATTTAACACTGCTGCGTTGTTGTAGAACTCTAGTCCGATGTCGTCACCAATTAGCGGAATCACAGCAGCTAGTCTCTTGAAGCAGTGAGATGCAGTCCATCCCTTTGACCCTAGAGTCATGACTTCACTGCCAAATATTCTCATTCCAAGCACCCGCAGTGCTTCCTGCGACAGCGCAGAATTGTAATGACTGATGGCCTTGATAATCATGCCGAGCAGTATCTTCTTGTACTTCTCCGCATTCTTGCTAGTTTCAGGTAGCTTGTCGTAGTTCTCTAGTAGCACTGCCATAGTGCTTAGCGATGCAGCTGCTGACTTGCTATTTCCCGTATATAACATAGTTTCAAGCGCTTCGATTGTCTCGCTCTGTTCGTTGTCAGGCTGATACATCATGAGCTGTCCTAGATATCCAGGAATGTACTTAAGGAACTGGTAGTCGCTTAGCTCGAGACCGTTGAAGAGGTCGATGCAAAGTTCGTTTATCTGATCGCTAGGCATGCTGCTAGCAAGTTCTATCAAGCAGTCGCCAGCATGTTTACGAACTATAATAGCCTCACTGACCTTAATCAGGTTTACAAAATGTGTTGCGATATGCATAACATTGTATCCTTGCTTTGCTACCTTGAACATATAATCTATGTTAGCGAGCTTAGACATCCAGGAGGTACTAGTCTTGAGATTATCCAGAAATAGTGACGAAGGTACCGATTCAGTCACATCTCGTTCTTTTGATACGCCAAGAATGCTCAGGCGTCTTGCGTCTACATCTATGCCTGAATCGGGGAAGAATCGCTCAATCACAGCGAGTGCAAGGAGATCTACATCCTGACTGTAGCTGTTAAGGATATCCTTTGTAAAGAACATTAGGCTCTCAAGGAACGACTCTGGCATCAGTTCCTTATCGATACTTAGTGCAGTGCTGCATAGAACGGTAATTGTCTGCTCATCGAGATCAGCTACGTGGTAGTAGTCCTCGAGGACATCAAAATACTTACTGCGGCACGAAGGTCTGCAGTTCTTAACGACTTCATTTACAAAATCCGTGTCGCCTCGATGATGCGCTTCCTATGAAAATCCGTATGCTTTCTAGATGGCATGAGAAGCTTCTCGAGGTAACTAGAAAACTGCGTGATATTAGTGATGTCAGAATCTCTTGTAGGCACCGATTTAGGTAGCTCCTTCTTGTATTCCTCGCGAAATCTTGCAACTATCTGACCCATTATCTGAGCGGCCTGCTCTCTGAGGTCACTCTCTCTGTTAAATAGCATGTCGTACATGAAATCGAGAACGTTTACTTTTTGGTCCTCCGTCATGTAGGATTTATACTCGCCGAGAATGTTCAAATAAGTTCTGATATTGCTCCACTGAGACTCGCTCCTAGCACGTTCAAGAAGGCTGGAGAACTCATCTGGACTATTGAATATCTTCATGAGGCGAATGTTGTGCTCGATTGCTCTAAACTTGAGCTGCGAAGTAGCCTCGGCTCCACTTAAGAGGGCTAAATCTCTGACACTAGGATTGCTCCTAAAGTGCGGTGTCTCTGCCCAATCCTCTGGGAGATCAGTAGTTACACCGTTTTCGCGCATGAACTCCTCGAAGTCGAGAAGCCTGTTATATACCTTCTCATATCTGTGGTTCTTGGCTTCATTTATATTGTCAAATTTATTGAGAACTACATCAAATGCTTCTTCTAATGTAAAGAAGTTTATGGTTTCTTGATCATCCTCATCCCTTATGCTCCTCACACGGAAATCGGCGTATATGAGCAGCAGTGACTCTACGGATAGATTCTCTATCTCGAGGTCCCAAGTCGAGTGATTTGCAGCGATGTGCATGATAGTAGGCAGTCCAAATCTAGTCAGGCAGTAGTCGGTATAATAGTAGTGAAGATAGGGAACACGGCGCTCCTCTTCCTTGCGGCAGCCGTATTTACCAATATCGTGAGAGGCTGCAGCGGCAGATAATAGACCGAGATCGACGTTAATTCCAGCATCGTAAAGCTGCCTTGCCGTGTACATAGCAACGTAGTGGACTCCGCTTACATGACCGAGAGTGTTAAAAGGTGAGATATCGGAGCTAAGTCTCATGAATTCGTAGACATAATTGCTTCTAACGAGTTTATTAAATCTGAGATACTCATCAGTAAACCCCTTGCTCATAATCTCTTCATCGCTGAGAAGGTGAATGTCATAGCAAGGATCGAAGGGAAGAACCTTCCTCTCGTACTCATACACGCCGCGCATGAGCTGTAGCAGGATATTTCTACCAGCTTTAAACTTATCTAGGTCTTGCGGTCCATCTAGATGAGGAAATAGCAAGTTTAGTAGATATAGCCTCGTGTGCTCGAGCCAACCTTCTATTGGAGTAACCTCAAGCTCTGGAGTATAACGCGAACAGATGCTTAGAATTGCTTTAGTGTCGAACCGTCCGTGCTTACCCGAATGGTAATACAGCTCGTAGATCATCTCGACAAAATCCTCGCGTGCTGTACGCACCTCCATTACATCGCTATCTAATCCAGCAGCTTCGATGAAGTCGGGGTTCAGTAGAGCTCTCTTGATTGTGTTTATCATTAATGCTTTGTTGTTCATCTCAAATACCGTCTATCAGTCAACAATGACTCTCCTGCTAAAAGTTTATCTCACAAACCGCAAGACCGCGACTAACTGAGGTCTTCGCTAAGCGCTTTGGCCTTGTCGATAATAGCCATCGCAGTATCGAACTTGCTGAGCTTACCTAGTTCTATCTCATCATCCATAGTAATAATTGTAACTACGTTGGTATCACCACCAAATCCAGCACCTGCCTCCTTTAGGCTGTTCGCACATATCATGTCGAGACCTTTGTGCTCAAGTTTATTGCGGGAGTTTTCGAGCAAGTTCTGAGTTTCCATTGAAAAGCCACATATAATTTGACCTGGCTTTCTAATCTTCTTGAGCTCTGTAAGGATATCAGCGGTCCTCTTGAGCTCTATGACCATATCGCCGTCCTGCTTCTTAATCTTCTCATCAGCTGCATTAGCTGGTGTGTAGTCCGCAACAGCCGCAGCTTTGAATATGTAATCCGCCTTAGTTGCATGCTTTAGCACCTCTTCGCACATTTCGGCAGAAGTTGTAATCTCAATCGTGTTTGCATAAGGAATTGGGTATAAACTAGTCTTGCCCGTGATGAGCGTAACCTGCGCACCCCTGTAGGCGGCAGCTTTAGCTATGGCATATCCCATGCGTCCGGTCGAATGATTGGTGATATATCTAACTGGGTCAATCGCTTCCTGAGTAGCACCGGCGGTAACGAGCACCTTCTTGCCAGCGAGGTCTTTTGCGTATGCTATATCAAATAAAACTTCTTCAAAAATAGCCTCTGGTTCAGGCATCTTGCCGATACCCACATCTCCGCAGGCCAATGCTCCGCTCGATGGCTGCATGACTCTGATTCCAACCTTGAGAAGCCTCATAATATTGCCCTGAGTGATAGGGTTAAGAAACATCTGCGTATTCATCGCAGGTACAACCAGCTTAGGGCAGTTCGCAGCGAGGAAAGTTGTTGTGAGCATATCGTCAGCCATTCCGTACGATGCCTTGGCAATAAAATTCGCAGTTGACGGAGCAACTACAAAGTAATCTGCCGCCTTCGCGATAGATATGTGCGCTACATCGAATTTAAAGTCCCTATCAAATGTATCAGTCATGCACTTGTTGCCCGTAAGTGTCTCGAATACTAGCGGCGAGATGAATTCGGTCGCATTCTTAGTCATAATCACGTGGACATCCGCACGCTCTTTCTTTAGTGCGCTGACTAGAGATGCCGTCTTATAAGCGGCAATTCCGCCTGTTACACCGACAACAACACATTTATCTTTAAGCATGTGACTCCTCCTATTATCTACATCTTGTGGTTAAATAATATAATATACTTTCATGTGCGATTTCTCAATCATAAACACATCATTAGTGACATCAAAATGGCTAAAATTCAATACTTGCTAGAGTTTGCCCTTGCACAATACGCTCTGCTTTGTTATAATAACAAGGCTATTGAAGTAGTACATGAGTGCACACGATAGACTTTTAAGAAAAGGAGAGCTAGCATGAAGGAAGGAATCCATCCTGGTTATAAGGAATGTAACGTTACTTGCGCATGTGGTAATACCTTTACTACACTTTCAAACACTGACACTATGAGAGTCGAAGTATGCTCAGAGTGCCACCCATTCTTCACAGGTCAGCAGAAGTTTGCTAACCGTGGTGGACGTGTAGAGAAGTTCAAGAACAAATACAACCTTTAGGGAATCAATATTTAGAGGACGCTGTTTGCAGCGTCCTCATTTTAGAGCGTTTGGAACCACAGGCGGTGGTTTCCTGACGCTTTTTTCATAGGTGATAAGCAAACCTGCTCGGGATATTAAGGCGAATGATAATAGCGAAGTATTTGCAAGAGTGGGTAAATATATAAAAATAAAGATCTAAAACTCATAAGTAAAGGATGTAATTATGTTTGATAAGCTAGATTTTATACTTGATAAATACGAGGAGCTGTCTAAGAAGGTTTCAGATCCTGAAGTCATCGCTAGGCAGAAGGAATGGCAGAAGCTGATGAAGGAGATGAGCGACCTCGAGCCTATCGTCAAGGAGTATACTGCGTACAAGAAGGCGAAGGAAGAGCTTGAGGAGGCTAAGGAAATTCTCGATATGGAGGATGACGAGGAGCTACGCGAGATGGCACGTGAGGAACTTAAGGATAATGAAGCAGCAATCGAGGAGTACACAGAGAACCTCAAGATTCTGCTTCTTCCAAAAGACCCTAACGATGACAAGAACGTAATTCTCGAGGTTAGAGCGGGAACGGGAGGAGATGAAGCGGCGCTATTTGGAAGCGACCTGCTCCGTATGTACCTCAGATATGCCGAGAGAATGCGCTGGAAGACAGAGCTCATAGAGAGCAATGAGACTGAAATCGGTGGCGTTAAAGAAGTTGTTATGCTCGTCAAAGGTAAGGGTGCATATTCCAGACTTAAGTATGAGAGTGGTGTTCACAGAGTACAGAGAGTTCCAGAGACTGAGTCGGGTGGTAGAGTGCATACATCGGCTGCTTCAGTTGCGGTAATGCCAGAAGTTGATGACGTTGAGGTAAATCTCGACCCTAACGATGTACGCGTAGACGTTTATAGAGCATCCGGTAACGGTGGACAGTGTGTAAATACTACGGACTCTGCAGTTAGACTTACTCACATGCCAACTGGACTCGTCGTAACTTGTCAGGACGAGAAGTCACAGATTAAGAATAAGGAAAAAGCTTTCAAGGTTCTTAAGTCGAGACTGTTCGACCTCATGCAGCAGGAACAGAACGACAAGATTGCGGCAGAGAGAAAGTCACAGATCGGATCAGGAGACAGATCTGAGAGAATCAGAACGTATAACTTCCCACAGAGCAGAATCACAGACCACAGAATCAACCTGACTCTATACAAGCTGGATTCATTCCTCGATGGTGACCTCGATGAAGTAATCGATGCACTAATTACTGAGGACCAGGCGGAGAAGATGAAGGATTTCTAAAGCAAGAGAGGCGTCCAATGAAGACAAGAATTATCCCTCCTGATACAGATGGAATCTCTGAAGCTGGAGCGATTCTACGAGCAGGCGGACTCGTAGCCTTTCCTACTGAGACGGTATATGGACTTGGGGCAAATGCCCTAGATGCGACCGCTACAAAGCATATATACGAGGCAAAGGGCAGACCGAGCGATAATCCGATGATTGTCCATGTGGCGAGTATTGATATGCTTAACGGGGTTGCTTCGGCTGTTACAGATGAGCAGAAAGCTATTATGAGCAAGCTGTGGCCAGGTCCGATTACTTTCGTGCTTCGCAAGAATCCAGCAGTTCCTGATGTTACAACAGGAGGACTTGATACAGTTGCTGTGAGATGGCCAGCAAGGCACGAAGCCGCTAAGATTATCGAGGCAGCGGGTGTTCCGATTGCAGCACCGAGTGCTAACCTTTCTGGCAAACCGAGCCCGACGACATTCGAAGATGTTGCCGAGGATATGGACGGTAGAATCGATGCGATAGTCAAGGGCGAGAGGACTGCGATAGGTATAGAATCGACGGTTTTGGACTTAACGTCGGAAGTTCCTACGATACTTAGACCTGGATTCATAACGAAGAGTCAGATTGAAGAAGCTGTAGATGGTGAAGTTCGGTATGACCCATCTCTATTCAAAAAGCCTGGAGCAGACGACTTCCATCCGAAGTCGCCTGGCATGAAGTATAAGCATTATGCACCGAAGGCGGCAGTTAGAATCGTAGAAGGCAGCAAGAGCGCGGTCTCTGCAGCGATCGCTGAACTAGAGTCTGAGTCAATGTCGAACAACTTACGGACAGCAGTACTTGACTACATGGGGAATGGTGACAAGGCGGCAAATAATTTTTTTGCAGATCTCAGGCAGTGCGATAGAGACGGTGTGGATATAATTTACATTGCAGCGTACGACTGGGACGAAGTCGGGTTTTCCGTTATGAACAGAATGGTCAAGTCGGCAGGGTATGACATCGTGAATGTTTAGAGCATTTACACACATAGAGAAGATACAATTTGTATTATTTATATGACATATATCGCTGGTGCACACGCTTTACACACAGCGGAGATGTGTGAGGAGGAATTATATGAATATTGCTATTGGCTGCGATCACGCAGGGTATCCGCTCAAGGTGGCAGTTAAGGATAAGCTGCTCAAGGAAGGGTTCGAAGTAGTTGATTTTGGAACTGATTCGGTAGAGTCTGTTGATTATCCAGGTTATGGAAAAGCTGTTGGAAAAGCAGTCGCTGACGGAGAGGCTGAGAAGGGAATTGTTATCTGTGGATCTGGCATAGGAATTTCTATCGCAGCGAATAAAGTAAAGGGTGTTAGATGTGCTCTCTGCACTTCCGTAGAGATGGCGGAGATGTCGAGAAGGCACAACGATGCGAATGTGCTCGCTATGGGCGCACGAATGATCGAACAGGATTTGGCATTTGAAATTGTCGATAAGTGGCTAACGACAGATTTTGAAGGCGGAAAGCACCTTCGTCGCATAAACATGCTTGATGAATAACGTATTTCGTATATACTTAATGGTAAGTGAATTGAGATAATCAGGAGGATTATAATGGCTAACAGAGAAGGCAAGGTATATGTGTTTGATCATCCGCTGATTCAGCACAAGACAGCTCTCATGAGAGATGTAAACACTAGTGTAAAGGAGTTTCGCGAGCTCGCTACTGAGGTAGCGATGCTGATGGGGTTTGAAGCGACAAGAGATCTGCCACTTGAAGAGGTTGATATCGAAACACCTATGTGCAAGACTACAGTTAAGATGCTTGAGGGAGAGGATATCGCAATTGTTCCGATTCTAAGAGCTGGACTAGGCTTCGTAGATGGAATGCTTGCACTCGTTCCAAATGCAAAGGTTGGACACGTTGGTCTATACCGCGACCCAGACACACATCTTCCTGTTGAATATTATTGCAAGCTGCCTACAGACATCGAGAAGAGAAAGATTTTCGCCGTTGACCCAATGCTTGCAACTGGTGGAAGTGCCATTGCAGCAATTGATTCTATCAAGAGCAGAGGCGGACACGATATCGCATTCCCTGTGCCTGATAGCTGCACCAGAAGGAATCGACGCCCCTACATGAGGCGCATCCTGATATTGACATCTACATTGCAGCAAAGGACGAGAGACTCAACGAAAACGCTTACATTCTTCCAGGACTTGGAGATGCAGGAGACAGACTTTACGGTACAAAGTAATCTCGGCAAGCTAATGATATTAAGCCTGCGGCGAGAGCTGCAGGCTATTTTTATAGGAGGGACACGATGATACAGATTCCAGATAATGTGAGCAAGTACACCAACGTATATGATGTACTTGAAGAAAGAGGCCTGATTGAACAGTGCACAGATCCAAAGGCTATGCGCGACCTACTCGGAAGCGAGAAGATTAAGTTCTACGTAGGATTTGACCCAACTGCAGACTGCCTGCACGTTGGTCACCTAATCCAGATTATTATATTTGCTTATATGCTCAAATACGGACACACACCAGTAGCGCTCGTTGGTGGCGGAACTGTAATGATCGGAGATCCTTCTGGCAGAACTGACCTGCGCCGCATGATGGACGTTGAAGAAATCGATGCAAACGGTAAGAAGTTCAAAGACCTATTTGACCGCTTCCTGCCGTTCGATGACGAGTGGGAGTACACTGGTAACGGTGGTGTAATGAAACCGGGGCACCAGAACAGAGAACCTAAGCCGGGCCTTGCGGTAAGCGTTAATAACGCGCAATGGCTAAGAAACCTCAACTACATTGAGTTTGCTCGTGAAATTGGCTCAGTATTTAACGTAAACGAGATGTTAAGAGCAGAGTGCTACAAGAGAAGACTTAAGGAAGGACTTACTTTCCTAGAGTTCAATTACATGCTAATGCAAGGTTACGACTTCTACGTAATGGCGAGAGACTTCGGTCTAAAGGCGCAGTTCGGTGGCAACGACCAGTGGTCCAACATCATCGCCGGTGTCAATATCGCTAAGAAGAAGTCAGACCTAGATGTGTATGGCATGACCTTCTCGCTTCTCACCAAGAGTGACGGAGAGAAGATGGGTAAGACTGCAGGTGGTGCGCTCTGGCTCAATGAAGAAAGAGTTTCAGTGTTCGACTTCTTCCAGTACTGGAGAAATGTCGCAGATGCGGACGTTAACAAGTGCCTACGTATGCTTACATTCCTACCAATGGATGAGGTAAATAGATTATCTTCCCTCGAGGGCGCAGAGATTAATCAAGCAAAAGAGATCCTCGCTTACGAAGTCACTAAGCTAGTACACGGCGAGGAGAAAGCAAAGAACGCACTTGAAGATGCTCGTGCGGTATTTGCAAGTGGTGGCACCAATGCAGCAACTATGCCATCCGTTGAACTAGATAAGGCTTCCTTTGAAGGTGAGGGCTTCGGTCTAGCTAGCCTACTAAAGGAACTTGGACTAGCCCAGTCTAACGGTGATGCATTTAGAACGATAGAGCAGGGTGGTGCTAGAATCAATGGAGAGCAGGTTACCGACAGAAAGAGAAGAGTAACTCTCGCAGATTTCGAAGATGGAAAACTTACAATTCAAAAGGGTAAGAAGAAATTCGTTGCGGTGACGCTGAAGTAGCAAGTTAACAGTGATTAGCTTGCACTGTGGTGATTAAAGCAAATAAACATAAGCGCGCAGCGATGCGCGCTTTGTCTATTGGAGAAATATATCTGTATATGTATAAAATTATAATATTTATATATTTAGGGGGTGCAATATGGTTAAAGAAGTAAATTTTGAAGATGTAAAGCGTGATGTAATACATGCATTCACAAACGGATGCATGTGCTCAGAATCTGTAATTACGATTGCAAACAAACATTGGGATCTCGGGATGGGAGACGACATAATGGCCATCGCAACTGGATTCCCATTCGGTTTTGGTGACGGCGGAAATGTATGCGGAGCTGTAGCGGCAGCGACGATGTCACTTGGAAAAGTATTTGGCAGAGTAATCCCTGGAGACCCAAGCTATGAGAAATGCACATCGCTCGTAAGAGAGCTCAATGACGATGTCATAGCAAAGTTTGGTAGTGCACTATGTCCAGACTTACTAGAGGGTTATGAATTTGCAACACCGGTTCGCAAGGAACACTGCACCGAAATAGTGGTAGCGGTGCTTGAGTCATTCGCTCGCATAATGGAGCGTGAATGTGGGGTTCATGTCTGTTGGTAAATATGATATATTATGAAGACTAATTAATATTAGATTGTACAAGAATTTAATGTTACGAATATATTACTTTGTAATCACAAATATATTGAGTTGAAAAAGCAGATAATTTGTGTAGAAAGAGGCAGTTTGTGGCTAAGAAACAATCAAAATACGAGAGGCCGGGCGGCGCTAAAAAGGGTAGAATTGCAGTGGTCATATTTATCATCGTAGCTGCAATTACAGATGCTATTATGATTCGTGCGTACTTTACAGGTGGCAAAAGTGCTATGGTTGGCGCCATGATTATACTAATGACAGCGATGTATATTTTTATCGCTTATAGCCTAATTAAGCTCGTTAAAATGATGGAAGAACAGATGGTTAAGGATGCTGAGGCAGAAAAGGAAGCGGAAGATAAGGCGAAGCATATAGGGAAAGGTGCTGCGTACAAGACTCTCAAGAAAAAGTCTAAGAACTAAAGGGGTTCTGTCGCTTGGCAAATTTAGGGCCTAGTATTGAGCGTACTTAACATTTTGAGCATGTTAAACCTCAAGAACAATGAAATAAAATTAAGTACAAGTAAGCGAATATAAAAGGCTAGAATATAAGATTTTGGGCGATTCTATAGATAAATATTATCGATTATAAAAATTTGATAACAATAATAAATCAAACAGCTACGTAAAAAAGCGAGGACATACGTCCCCGCTTTCTTTGTATGGATATTCTATGGATGGATTGTATAATAACAGCGAAGGTATTGAAATAACCTATGCTGTACCTTTATAATAAACTTGAGAACAAAGCATGTAAAATTAATTAAAATGAGTTAATTGATAAAAATAAATAATTGCGGTCCTCGATGGAGGTATTATGGAAAATCGTAACGTAGCGACCTTTATAAAGGTTGTAGAGATGAATAATTTTACTAGGGCAGCAGAGAGTCTCGGGTACTCTCAGGCAGCCGTAACTGCCCAGATAAAGCAGCTCGAGCATGAACTCGGAGCACCTTTATTTGACAGAATCGGCAAGAGGATAAATCTTACTAGAGCGGGAGAAACATTCCTCCCATATGCTTTTCGTCTGCTTAAGGCGGAAGATGAAGCGGTAGCAAGCATCAGAGAGCAGGAAGGTCTCAGCGGAACGCTGACAATCGGAACATCTTCAAGTCTATCAATCGGAGCACTTCCGCATATCGCTATTGATTTCATCAAGGAGTATCCTGATGTAAATGTAGTTATCAAGGTATCTGACTTTACTCAGGATCTGAGAGAGAAACTTGTTGCTGGAACTATGGACCTCGTGTTCACTATGGCGGAGACTCCAAACCCACAAAATTTTCAACGTATGCTGGAGAAAGACGTACCGATGGTATTCGTAGCTCACCCAGATCATCCGCTCGCTGGCAAGAAGGTTCAACTGCGCAAAATCCTTGCTGAGCAGTTAATCGTTGCAGATAGAGAGGTAGGATATACATTCTATCTGAATAAGTTTGCAAATGATATCGGTATGCAGCTTGAACCGGCTCTAGAGGTCGGCTCAGTAGCAGCAATCGTCAATATACTTGAGGGCGGATACGGAGTATCCTACCTCCCATGGTTTGTTGTTGAGAAGCCGGTGGCAGATGGCAAGTTGGCTACAATTGATGTTTCATGCCCGGATCCAGAGCTCAAGAGTACCATCATATGTCATAAGAGTAAGTGGATTGATCCTGTGATTAAGAAATTCATAGAGTTTATAAATGAAGGAATATAGGAAGGTTGTATTCAAAACATCACAAAGTCTATTAGACTTGATTTTATATGCTCTGAACAACGAATGCCAGGTGCTATGTATTTTATTAATACATAGCACCATATATATATATATATATATATATATGGTAGAATTTCCGTGCACATTATAGATAATTAACAATTAAGAGAGGACATTAATGTTGATGAATAAGGCAGTTAAAAAAAATATTAGCTTAATATTGAATCTTATGATCATATTATTACTGCTCTCAAATACATCAATTGTATTTGCAGATGAAGATTTAAGCTCACTCCATCCTGTGCATTATTTTATGTATGGTGAGGACTGGCAGGGTCCTTTAGTTGATAAAAGCGCAGAAATCAAAAATGATAATTATTGGGTTGACTTAAAATATTCAAAAGTAGAAAACATTCCGGTAGCTGCAGGAGAACCTATAACATATTTTAAAACTCTTGTTCCTAAATATGCGTTGGAACCTAAAGATACTGCTGTTAATCAGCATGCAAAGGTTAGCACGATAATCAATTTTTGCTGTGCTCCTGAGTTTCTAAATACCGGCATTGTTCCAAAGTGGAGCGGATTAAACATTTTCCTTCACCCTTTGAAACCACAAGATAACCCGTATTTTCAGCAATTCTCCACGATCCCTGAAGATAGAACAAATCCACATAAGTTTAAACAAAGTGACATTTTAACTACTGAAGAAACTAGTAAGCCATTAGAGAAATTACAAGTTTTAGCCGATATAAAGGCTAAAGGCAGCACCGATTCAAAGAAAATAGACGAATATAAGAAAGGTGATCCAATTGACCTTGAGTTTTCTATGAATGCGTCTTGGTTCAAGCGTTATATGAATGGGTTCGCTTTGTTCTTAACTCAAACCGGCGGTATGTCAGATGAGGGAATTCAGAAGATTTACAATCAGTATGCAATGTCAGATGCACAAATCGTTTTTTCATTAGATATCCCAGACGGGGTAACTGTTAGTAACAATCCAACAGCTACAATTAGGGGATTAGATGGATTCACAGCAAATGTTTCGAGGGAAGGAAATACTTTGCTTGTAAAATTACGTAAAAATGAAAAAGCTAAAGTTTGTAAATGGAAAGACTTGATTGAAAAAATTAATTCCATAGATACAAGTAACATTAATGTTAGTATTTCGGGATTAAAGGTTTCTAAAGACGCAAGTCAAGATTCGCAGGTAACTATAAGAGGTACGGTATCAGGAGTTTATGATTTTGCTACTTCTTATACAGAAAAATTTTATTTACCATCTCCCGAACATAATAGTCATGAGGAGTTAGGTCCGGGACATGAGAATTGTGCGACCAGAAATTACTGGTCATTTGCAGCAATTCAAGATCCAAGTGGATTGGATAAGGCGGCAGACTCAAATAAGCCAAACCAAATATCTTATACTTTCAAGGTAAATAAACCGGCTGATAACACCGTAACTTTCAAGGACGGAAATGCTACACACGCTACCGTAAAGGTGGAAAACGGCAAATCAATTGATAACGATGCTTTAGCTAATCAATCGATGCCAAGCGACCCAACAAAGAGTGGTTATATTTTTAAGGAATGGAATACTCAAAATGATGGAAAAGGAACTAAATTTACAGGTTCAACCATTGTTAACGAGGATATGGTAGTATATGCTATTTACAGCAAGAACCCGACACCAAACAAACCTGGCAAGTTACCAAAGACGGGTGATAATATAAATATGCCGTTGTATTTTGCGGTATTAGTTATATCAGGCGTATTATTGTTTGCCTTATATTTCAAAAGAAGAAAAGATAATTAGTGTATTAATGTAAAATATCAGGAGCTGTCGTATGAGTGACAGCTCCTTTTTAACGTGATACTGAGATTTTGCTGGCCTAAACAAACAGGAATTTAACTTAGAGTTATAGGACAAAAAGAGTTGGTAAACCGATGTGATCGTTGAAAATTCAACGGCTACAACGGTTATGTCTTTTTAAAAGAAGATACAGGGTGGACAAAAAGAGTTGGTAAAATCGTCCGAACCCCTTGAAATTTCAAGGTGAATTGGGTTATATCTTCCTTGGAAATAGTATTCTAGGAGGATTGTAAAATGAAGCGTGTTATTTACCCTGTCTGTGGAAATATTTGTATCAAAACACAGAAGGAAAGATGAAGTAGTCCTTTAGGAGTTGTAGAAAAATACGTGTAGTTGGCGAATCTTTTCAACGCATCTTAAGATGCAGCAGATAAAAGGCACTAATAGGACCAAAACAAACCACTAGCAAAGCTGATGTTATGATTAGTAGAAATATTCGATAATAACTTGAGCATTAAAAAAAGATTTACTAAAGGATCAATATGACAATTGCCACTCTTGAAACTGGGAAACATCTTACATTCCATTCTCTTTCTTCCGTCGAGAAGAGTATGAGAGCTGTTTATAACTAATTTACCAATATTTACCTGATTCCTATTTACTTTTAGTTATAATATTGACAATCAGTTAGTAAAACTGATAGCATGTACTAAAATTGTTATGGACAAAGTTCTTCCCGATGGACTTGACAAACTAATGCTTTCTAGTTTAATTATATTTTCCGTGGTATCATTTACGAATGAGTGACTGGCAGACAGACTTTCTGACAGATACGATGTGCAAGGAGGACTCCGTCAGAACAAATGCCACTACATTCTAAAAGCTTAAATGACTAGAGGATATCCCCCCAGTTAGATGTTGGGGAGGATATCCATTACACTTTTATATTAGGAGGAGGACATCTAATTATTATCAACTTGTAATTAGATTATTATTCAGATGATTATGAATAGAATTATTATAATAATGGTGCTAATATGTCTTTCTATTTTCAGAGTTTTTCTGTATAAGAATTGGAAAGTGAATATTAAGAAAATTTTTAATATTTCTTATTGTATTGCAATGATTTTAGGGGTTGTCGCGCTATTAATAGATTTGTTATAAGTTATCACTGTTTAAATTTACAAGTTAAAAACTTATAGATAAATTTAATAGTAGCTGTAATTAATATATTTAACTTGTAATAAAAGGAGTTCTAGCTTAACAGCTCCTGCCTTAGATTTTCGCAAATTTCCGCCATCTCGCGCATATCCTCCTCTGGAACGAGTTCAGAAATGTCATACTCAAGTGGATTCCTCGAAAAGTCGGAAAGAGCTTTATTCAAAAGCTCATAATCATCTGGTGTAGCAATAATATTTATCTTGCGAGAATCTGCATCATATGGCTCTAAGTCGTGTAAATCAACACTGCCATTTACCTTGCATTCTAATAATATCGCGGCAAGGTCGGTTAATATATCAATGGCGAAAGTAAAATCAAGATAGATTCCCATAGAATTAGTAAAGCCTAAAGGGGAAGTGCTTCTTCTAAAGTCCCCATCTTGCCTGTTAAGGCCTAAAGCTTGCAGTATGTCGGAAAACTCTATCTCGTCGCTACTTTGATCTTCTAAAAAAGCAATAAGGTTAAGACTGTCGTCACTGTCTCCGATGTAGTTATTCCAATATTTGTTTTCAATATACATTCAGGCATCCTCCGCAAATGTCAATTTGTCGATTAGTTATTGCAATTATATCATCATGCAATATTTTGTCATACATCAAGTTGATAGTAATTAGATATTATTACGCAAAATCTAAAAGGGCTACTCCCATAGGAATAGCCCATTAACCGTATGTTCTTCTACATTTCTGGGTTATAGGACAAAACGTGTTGGTCGCTAGTCCCAATAATTCTGAAATTCAGATGACTTATGCAGCTCTCCCCAGACCACCGCATCTCCCCATGTAGGGATAGATGAAGTGCGTTTATCTAACTCTGAAATCTTCTGGTATATCGCTGCAATACTTTTGTCCGTTGGCATTACTTTTAATAGCTCAGAAACAGAAAGCGGTCTTGGTGAGTGCACATAGCACCACCAGAAGACCGCTTTTATTCTTCTTTCAACAGATAGTCCACGGTGATTCCTTAGCAAGGCTCTTAGCCTTGCATTTATACCGCCTTCTATCTGGTTATTTGTAGATGGAGCCTTGCCTATCTTAGCTATTAAATCTTCATCCAAATAAGCGAATAGAGTGCCTTCTTTTACCAACCTAGAAAGAGATCTCTGTGCCTTTTAAAAAGTCTTTCATGCGTTGCTCTCCAATTGCCGTTTTCATCTAGTGACCTTTGGCTCAGAAACTTGTTGTGTTTTTCTCATCCAATCTAAGAATTCATCTACCCATTTATCTGCTTCAGATCTAGTTTCTAGGTGTAGTAGTCTTTTAGCAAGAGCATATAATTCAGCCCCTGCAAGGGTTTTTAGGTCTTGTTGTAGTATATCTTCTTACTTGAGAAAACACATGAAAAAAAGGCATCTCTGGTGCTTTGCATGAGGCCATACCTTTCTCAAAGCTTTATTAAATCCTTTTTCCTCCATCCGAAACTACAAGTGCAGGTTCAGTAATCCTAGACATTAATGAGATCCATGCATTTGCATGCTCATAGCGGCATAAGTACCAACCTAGCACATGGTTTCTGTCACAGCAAATTAAAAACACAAGCATTACGGCACAGGTAAATTCCATCTACGAATACTACTGAATGCTTTTTCTTCTACAACTGGTGGTAATGTCCATATATCCCAAAAATTTGGATGTTTTTTTCGCCCTAAATGTACGACCACCTCCAGGCATATACTTTTGAATATCTTTGCTAAAAAAAGCCACTTAAGAAATATATTAAGCTGCTTGGTTAGATTGTCTATTTTAGGGGAAAACGCCATCTTACAATTACAACAAAACCACCTCTGTGTTCCTGCATTTGTCTTACCATATTTCGAGCAACACCTACCACAAACAGGGCAAATAACACGCTTCATTTTACAATCCTCCTAGAATACTATTTCTAAGGAAGATATAACCCTAATACGCCTTGAAATTTCAAGTGTTTTAGACGATTTTACCAACACGTTTTGTCCACCCTGTATCTTCTTTCAAAAAAGATATAACCGCTGTAGCCGTTGAAATTTCAACGACCGCAGCGGTTTTTACCAACACGTTTTGTCCTATAACCCACATTTCTTTTATGCCCCAATTGGCTTTTACTTCTCGATTTTTCCTGCCAGAATTGCCGCCCCATACGCACCAGCATATCGGCCATTAGGAAGCGGAGTGACCGTTCGGCCTAGCTTTTTAGATAGAAGCTCTGCAAAATATTCATTTCCGCTTAACCCGCCAGTTATAACGCATTTATCTGCAATAGCCTTCTTCTGACACAGTGTCACGACCTTAGTCGCAACGCTGTCGATTACACCAGCCGCAATTTCTTCCTTTGGGCGTCCTTCACCCATGTAGTTGATAACCTCAGATTCTGCGAAAACCGTGCATATCGAGCTAATCGGTATCGGATTCCCTCGCTGAGCCTCTTCAAACAGCTCTTCGATTGTAAGCCCAAGGCGATTTGCCATAACTTCGATGAACTTGCCCGTTCCAGCGGCACACTTGTCATTCATGAGGAAGTCAACGGCCCTGCCATCTTGAACCAAGATATACTTGGTATCCTGACCCCCGACATCGATTATAGAGCAGTCTTCCTGTCCCGCCATCTCATAGCCGCCACGTCCGTGGCAAGTGATCTCGGTAATCACTTTATCCGCATAGTCTACTGAGATTCGTCCGTACCCAGTTGCTACAATCTTAGCGCTCTCTAAATCTACGCCGAGCTTCTCAAGGTTTTCCTTGATTATGCCAGCAGTAATCTTGCTGTTCCAACCCGTCGGTAGCACCTCGAAGCGAGGTCTATCATCTTCGCCAATCACACAGACCTTAGAAGCGGTAGATCCAATATCAATTCCAATTCTAGTCATTTAAAATCCTTTCATTTTGCCTAATCACATCTGACTTAGAGCACGCCAAATCGGCAAGCTTTATCTAACATATTAAGTATATCAAGTATACCAAGTATGCAAAGCTACAGCTAGTCGTACGTAGCTCTAGACGTACTTGACTGAATCTAGCGAGACCTACCCATATCTATGCCTGCTACTGTTGAATTCGTTATCTAGCCCGCTTATGGATATGTATCTTAGCTGCTGTTCTTCGGCAAGCTCCTTTATAAAAGGTACATCCTCTTCCTTGACCAGTAGCGACACACCGCAGCAAACGCTTAACTCACGCGGAGTCGGGCTAATCTGGGCGTAATGTGAAGTGGCTTTTATAGCACGATACATCTCCATGGCATCCGTGTGATTATCGAACAAAACATAATAGTGGAGCATTTTAGCCTAGCACCTCGATAAATGCTTCGATACGTGTCTTGAGCTGCTGCGCATCGCTGTCAGTGTAGTCTGTCTCGATTCCGAGCACAGGGATTCCTGCTTCTTTGAGCTTGTCCTCAAGCAGATAACCCTCGATGTCGTATGTCTGGCAGAACTTTAGGTTAACGTCGATTACAGCATCTACGTCGTATTCTTTAGCAAGTCTGATTATATCGTCGAAACGACCTGAGTTAGGAGTGAAGCAAGCGCAGTTAATCTTCATGTAACGGTCAGCGATATTTGAAACCATCTCATCGAGGTTCTCGCCTGATTCATCTACAAAGTTCTCAAAGTAACGAGTTCCAGTACATGTCTCTTCACATACAACAGCTGCACCAGAGGTCTCAATTAGATTATGCATCTTCCAGTTTGGAATAGCCATAGGAGTTCCAGAAATCATGATACGCTTAGTTCCAGCAGGGAACACCGAAACGCCGTCAGCAACTCTCTTCTCGAGCTCGTCACATAGCTTGTTAACCATAGTTGTAAATCTCTCAGGGTCATCGTAGTAAGCAATCTGGGAGATGAGAAGGGTGTCAGTTCCGCTGATAGGAACGTTCTTGTTCTTGCGCAGGTCATACAGTCTCTTGAGAGCCGCACGCTTAGCGTTAATCTTCTTGATGTTCTCAGCTAGCTTCTCAGGAGTGATCTTGTTACCAGTTTCCTTTTCAACCATCTCGAGTAGGTCGTGACACTCATCAGCCCACTTTGCGATATCCTTAGGTCTCTTCATCTGAGGTAGATCCATGATGTGCATCTGAACGTCAGTGCCGAGGATTTCGTACGCCTTCTTCTTGCCATCGCTAGTGTTCTCGCCGATATAGATATCTGCGAGTCTATAGAAAGGACATGTCCTGTCAAATCTAGCTCCGAGCATAGCCTTGATAAGCGGACATGTATTTGCTGGCAAATATCTCTCTCCACCTGGAACCCAGAACTGAGAGCCTGCGCAAAGTCCCGTAGCTATGCCGTTACCTGCAAAGATAATTTCGTCAGGAACATATGTACAGAATGTTCCGAATACCTTGCCGTCATTCTTCTTAAACTCAACGAGCTCAGCTGGGCGTAGACCATGAACATCAGCGAGAACCATGTCAAAATAATCCATGGCTTCAGGTCTATTTTCCTGAGATAGGAATACGTCACCAATTGCTCCAGGAAGAACGCTACATAGTAAATCGTGGTTTTCCACATCCATGCCGAGATCTTCCCACATCTTACGATAATCTGCCATTTTCATAACCTCCATAATAATAAGTCAAATATACTGATAAAATTATATCAACTAAGCGAGTAGTGCAAACATTGAATTAAATGATAAATTTTGTACAATCTATAGATTTTTTTTATAATCATTTGACACTTTATAAATATGGTATGAGTGCAGGTGATAATTAGCAGATGTTGTGGAAAGGGCGCTATCAAAAGGAGCGAGCATTCAGGAAATAGACTTATTATGAACATACTATTTTGGAAAAAATATTGACAATTAAAATCGATATGATACAATTGAATTGTTCAAAAGACATTTAATAAAACTAATTAATATATGAGATATTCATAGGAGGATATGAGATGGCACAGATTTATGATTTTAAGCTAGCTAGACCTGATGGAAGTGAGCTAAACCTAGCTGATAACAAGGGCAAGGTAATGATTATCGTTAACACTGCAACTGGATGTGGATTCACACCTCAGTACGAGCCACTAGAGGCACTTTACAAGGAGCTACACGAGTCCGGACTAGAGATTATCGATATTCCTTGCAACCAGTTCGGTGGACAGGCACCTGGATCAGATGATGAGATCCACGAGTTCTGCACACTCAACTACAACACTACATTCCCACAGCTTAAGAAGTCAGATGTAAACGGTGAGAATGAGCTTCCGCTTTACACATTCCTCAAGAGCCAGAAGGGCTTTGAGGGCTTCGGAGACTTCCCTGATAGAGAGAAGTTTGAAGAGTTTGTTGCAATGGGCGATCCTGATTTCAGAAACAACGCTAACATTAAGTGGAACTTCACTAAGTTCGTTGTAGATAGAGAAGGAAACGTAGTTGCAAGATTCGAGCCAACAGCTGATATGGGTGAGGTTGCTGCCTTTGTAAAGAGCCTTATCTAATATATAGATGGTATTTAAACAATAAATAGCAGAAGCGCACATATGGACCCAGCAATGGGTTGATATTAAAGTTAAATGTGTGCAAATGTATAAAGCTAAAAATGGTGTCCGCCGAGTGAATTCGGCGGACGCTTTTTGCTTTATTATTTATCGTGCGGTTAGATAGTTATCTAGACTGGATAATGATTAAATGATGATTATTCGGGTGAAAAATGCGTAATTGATTGAATGTTCGTTTAAAAAATGTAAAATTATCTTATCAGAGGGATATCATGAAATGCGAGATTACGACGGATTAAAGGAAATGATTAAGAAAAATGGAATTAGCCTAATATTTAATTACCTCATACATATTGGCATAGGATTACTTCTTGCGTCTTCGTTTAATGTATGGCTTGTAATTAGTGGGTCAGATATCGGTTTTGTTAAATACCTTATAACTGCAGCTCTTTCATGCCTTGTTGCATTAATATTTGTTAGAGTATTATCTCCCGTCAAATGCATCGTGAATAGTATGATATGGAAATCAAAAGAGAGCAAGCAGTCAGCATATGCCTTCTGGATATTCGTATATCTCAATGGTCGCATTAACCACTCAGCGCAGTTATACATGATAAATGAACTTTTTATTCCAGATAAATATCTGCGAGGCCCAATTAAGAATCTGAACTATGAAGAAATTAGATTAGAGTTACGAAGAGTAGAGATACTGACAGAACTCGTTATGTTCATTCTGTACAGCTGTGTTTCACTTGCAATTTATAGGACTAGTAACATGCCGTTCTACTTGATTCCTTTTGCTGGAATGGCTATAGATATAGCAAATTCGAATATTGAAATGCAAATATTTAGAGGTAAATTCACGAAGCTTCGCGACTCAAAATATTTTGAATATTATGTAATTAGAGAGCGGTTACTCGCGGACTCTAATGATGAAGAAGCGATTAAAAGATTTGTAGAGCTCGAAGCTGAGAACTTTGAAAACAGAGAAAGAATTCACGAGAGGATATCAATATGGAGCAGGATAGTCGTAGGAAAAGCTCTGAACAGAGAAACTATGACAGAAGAGATGAAGTTCTTGCTAGAGAGAAAATACCTCGAAGTTATCTGGGAGTTATTTGTAACACATGAGACATTAAATTTGCTGAATCTATATATTACATATGCCGTAATAATTGGTGAATTGAACACAGAAAAGGTCGCATTAAATATCCTAAACAGATGGAAAACTCAGGATATAGGGTCTAGGTTAAAGGCTAAATTTGAATATTCTGAACAGGCCTTTGCTGGAGATAAAGCAAAGTTAGAGGACCTAAGGCTGCGAGCTGGCGAGTTCTATGAGGAGTTTGCCGAATGCAGAAAAGATGTTGATGAAGTTAAGATGGCGTATCTCAAATTAATAGAATTGGAAAGTTAATATTACAGTTAAAAGATAAATGAATAAAATGATAAAACTCGTTTGCCAAAGTGTAGCAAACGAGTTTTACGTTTAGAAATTATGATAATTGTAATTCGCCTGAACAGCTGATACTATCTAGCTGCTTCTGCAATCGCTTCCACGAATGTTGGGTGTGGATGGATTGTAGAAGCTACATCTTCGAGTGTCAGCTTGTTTGAAATAGCTAGCGCCAATTCGCCTACGAGATCGGTAGCGCGGCCGCACATTAGCTGTGCGCCGAGCAATATATGGCTGTCTGCGTCGGCAATCAGCTTGATGGTACCGCGGCCGAGGTCCTCAAGGACTGTCTTGCCATTTGCTCCCATAGCGTACTTCTTAGTGATGATTTCGATACCCTGCTCCTTGGCCTCGTCCGCGGAAATGCCGACGGACGCAATCTCAGGCACCGTGTAGATGCAAGTTGGGATTGTTGCCATGCGGATTGGTGGTTCCTGTCCGTTCATGTGGGCAACTGCATTTCTACCCTCGGCAGTTGCTGTATGAGCTAGCTCGATGCCGCCGATTGCGTCACCGATACCATAGATGCTCGGGCTCGCCGACTGGTAGTGCTCATTAACGGCGAGACGGCCGCGCTCTCCTGCAAGATGCTGGAGCTGCTCAGATAGCAGACTAGGAACATCAGAGCGTCTACCAACAGCCATAAGAACAGCATCTGCAGGTATAGATTTCTCTTCATCCTTTTCAGTATAGACAACCGCAAGTCTTCCGCCGGCCTGCTCAATCCTTACAACAGGGCACTTGGTCAGAACGTCAATGCCATCCTTCTGCAGGCCCATCTTCAGACTGCGGGCCAATTCCTTATCAACAGTAGGAATGAGGCGGTCTAGAGCCTCAACAACAGTTACGTGTGAGCCAAAACCATTATATACAGTAGCAAACTCAACCCCGATAACGCCGCCGCCGATGATTACGAAATCATCGAAGGGCGTACCGCCCTGCTCGAGGAGTCTAGTCGAGTCCATGACCCCCTCGAGCTCGGCGCCCGGGAATAGGCGGAATAAACGGATTGCCACCAGTTGCAATCAGGATAAACTTACCAGTTACCTCATGCGATTCGCCCTCTCTATCAGTGTACGATACAGTGTGCTCATCTTTGACTAGCGCGAGGCCATATAGTAGGTCGATCTTAGCCTTTGCAAGGCCGGTTTCAATGCCCTCGCGTAGGGTATCAAGCACCTCGTCCTTACGAGCTCTAACAGCGTCGAGGTCAACCTTAACATCAGCAGCATTAACGCCGATTTTAGCACCCTCTCTAGCTTCCTTAGCGAGCTCGGACGAGCGCATGATAGTTTTTGTAGGCACACAGCCTCTGTTGAGGCAGGTGCCACCAACTCTATCCTTCTCAATTACAGCAACCTTCATGCCGTACTTAACAGCGTCAAAAGCAGCCTCGTATCCACCAGGGCCAGCACCAATAACAACTAGATCATAATTAAATTCAGCCATATCTTCCTCTTTTCATAACGATAGTGCAGATGCACCAAGATATACCTATATAATGCTACATAATGCCTTCAGCAATCAGATTAGCGATATCGCTGCATATCTGATATTCCTTGCTGTTTGGCGAATATGGAAGTGTGCCCTCAACAAGTGTAGTCATTGCGGACTTGCTGTATTTGCAGCCTATTAGCTTGTCCTTTAGAACTCCAAAGACTTCAGTCTCGAGAGAATCAGAGAAGATTCCACAGTCCTTAATCATGCCACCTTCAACCTGGAGCTCGATATCAACACCACCCCATTCAAGTCTCTCAGAGATTGAAGTTGTGAATGGAATCTTACGACCGAAACGCCACTCCTCAGATGAGTACTTGTCGATTAGTGCCTTAAGCTCAGGATCAGACTCAGCAGTAGGGATGTCGAAGCGTTCAACATCTCCGCCATAAACCTTTGCAAAAGCATCATATAGAGCCTTCTTAAGCTCTTCGAGTGTTACGTCAGGTTTGTGGTTAATTAGGTTAGTGATTCTGGAACGAACTGACTTAACGCCTTTTGATTTTAGCTTAGAAGCGGAAACGTTTAGATACTCTCCAAGTGGGGTTGGATCTACGTTGAACATAATCGTCCCGTGGTGGTAGCAGTAGCCATTGCTCTGGTAATATGCGTGTCCTGAGAACTTCATGCCATCGATAGTGAGGTCATTTCTTCCAGTCTTTTCAGCATTGATACCTAGTAGGCGAACAGCTTCGAGGATTACCTCTGTCTGCTTAGGGATATCATATTCATCTTCTCTTGCAATGAATGTAAAGTTGAGGTTTCCGAGGTCGTGGTATACTGCTCCACCGCCAGAGATTCTTCTAGCTAGCTTGCAGTCGCCTTCCTTCATGGACTCAACTCTGCACTCACGCCAAGGGTTCTGGTTCTTGCCGATTACTACAGTGTTAGCATTCTGCCATAGATACATAGTAACTTCGCCCTCTGCAGCGCGGAAAGTCATATATTCCTCAGTAGCGAGGTTAATAAACGGATTAGTGCAATCAGTTTCGGTATATCTTAATTTCATATGTGTATAGCTCCTTGCTATTAGTATTCAGTTAAATCAAGCCCAGACAGACAGTCGCGTACAACGCAGGCTAAAATCTGTCTAGGCTTATAATTTGTATTCGGCCGGGAATGTCACGACTTATGCATGAGAAGCGCTGCTAAACGTGTTTAATCGGTACATACCGGCAAGTTTCTTATGAAAACTCGTATTTTAGAACTGGTTCTCTCGCAGCCTTAACTTCATCCAGTCTACGAACTGGAGTAGTGACAGGCGAAGCAGAAACAGATTCAGGTGAGCTGATAATAGAGTCGTAGATCTTTCTAAATGCAGCAATTGCTTCATCGAGAGTCTCACGCGACTCAGTCTCAGTAGGCTCTACCATGAGAGCCTCACTAACGATGAGTGGGAAGTACATCGTAGGTGGGTGAATTCCGAAGTCGAGAAGCGCCTTTGCAACGTCGAGTGCGGATACATTATTCTCCTTGTGGAACTTCTCAAGACTCATTACGAACTCGTGCATACAAGTGCAGTCGTAAGCCATTGGGTAGAGATCCTTTAGCTTCTCCATCATGTAGTTAGCGTTTAGAACAGCGTTGTGAGCGAGTTCAGGAACTCCGTCTCCGCCGATGTATGTGAGGTATACGAGAGCTCTTAAGCTAACGAGGAAGTTACCGTAGAATCCAGTAACGCTACCGATGCTCTTCTCTGCACGAACGTACTCACCATTCTTAACTGTTAGTCCAGGTAAGTACTTGCCGAGGAAGTCTTTGCATCCGCAAGGACCGCTTCCAGGGCCACCACCACCGTGAGGTGTTGAGAATGTTTTGTGTAGGTTGAGGTGGATTACGTCAAATCCAATATCTCCAGGGCGTACTAGTCCGATTACAGCATTTAGGTTAGCTCCATCGTAGTAGCAAAGTCCGCCAGCTTCGTGAACAAGCTCTGTGATTTCAAAGATGTTCTCGTCGAAGATTCCTACCGTGTTAGGGTTTGTAAGCATCAGACCTGCAGTCTTATCGCTAATCTTAGATCTGAAGTCATCCATGTCGATACTTCCGCGCTCGTTTGACTTAACAACTACAACCTTGAAGCCTGCCATTGCAGCACTTGCAGGGTTAGTTCCGTGAGCGGCATCTGGAATTAGGATTTCATCCTTGTGTCCGAGCCCCTTATCGCGTAGGTAAGCCTTGATGAGGAGTAGTCCTGTGAACTCTCCCTGTGAACCGGCAGCTGACTGTAATGTAACGTGATCCATACCTGTGATTTCGCAGAGGTATGACTCTAGTGTATCTATTGCCTCTGTGCAGCCTTCCACTGTTTCAGCTGGCTGAAGAGGGTGGATGTTAGCAAATCCCTTGAGCGAAGCAACAGCATCGTCAATCTTAGGGTTGTGCTTCATTGTGCAAGAACCGAGTGGATAGAATCCGTCGTTAACTCCGTGAGCTTCCTTTGCAAGAGCTGTGTAGTGACGACCCATCTCGTTTTCAGATACTTCTGGAAGATGAGGAGCACTTTCTCTCATCGGAACGTCAGGTAGTGTTACAGCAACGTCGCAAGCAGGGAATAGGTCCTGACCTCTGCCAGGAATACTTCTTTCAAATATAAGTTTCATTATTTGCTCACCCCCTTAACGATCTCGATTACTTCATCCATCTGTTCCTTAGTATTTAGCTCAGTTGCGCACCAGAGAATCTCTGTGTCGCTGAGCTTTAGTCCGCCGAGTATGCCCTTGTCAGCAAGTGCCTTGAGCACAGCATTAGAATCAGCGCAAACTGTTACGAACTCATGGAAGAATGGCTTATCAAACTTGAGTGAAAGACCTGCACCTACAAGTCCTTCAGCCAGATAGTGTGCCTTGGATGAGCAAAGTGTTGCAACCTGCTTGATTCCTGCAGGACCAACAGCAGTCATATATACGCCAGCCTTTAGTGCACAGAGCGCCTGGTTGGAGCAAACGTTACTGCTAGATTTCTCTCTACGGATGTGCTGTTCTCGAGCTTGTAGAGTTAGTACGAATCCGCGCTCGCCACGGGAATCAACTGTCTCTCCGACAAGTCTTCCCACAATCTTACGAGTATTCTTAGCAGTGGTTGCTAGAATTCCTAGGTAAGGTCCGCCGTATGCAAGACCTAGTCCAAGAGGCTGCCCCTCACCGCAAACGATATCTGCACCAATCTCGCCAGGAGTCTTCAGAACTCCAAGAGCGATTGGGTTAACGCTCATGATTAGCTGCGCACCAGCTTCATGAACGATTTCAGCAATCTGGTCAGCATCTTCTACGATACCGTAGTAGTTAGGATACTGCATTAGGAAACAAGCTGCAGTCTTGTCCTCTGTGAGGACACTCTTGAGAGCCTCAACGTCAGTAACGCCGCCGCACTCGCATGCAGGAACGACCTTTACCTCAGTGTCTCTTCCAAATGAGTATGTCTTGATTACTTCAAGTACTCTAGCATCTACAGTTTCGGAAACGTATATAGTGCTACGCTTACGATCCTTAGTCATAGCGCAAGCTTCAGCAGCTGCGGAAGCACCGTCATATAACGAAGCGTTTGAAACATCCATACCAGTAAGTTCGCATATCATAGTCTGATATTCGAAAATTGACTGGAGGATTCCCTGGCTGATCTCTGCCTGGTACGGCGTATAAGCCGTGATGAACTCCTCTTTGCTTACTACTGCGTTAACTGCAGCAGGGATATAGTGGTTATAAGCACCGGCACCGCGGAAAATAGAATCATATACGACGTTGCGGTTTGCCATTCTCTCCATAATTTGAGCTGTCTCTAGCTCAGACTTACCTGCGGGAATGTTGAGATCGCCCTTGATTCTAGCGGCGGCAGGGATGTCTTTAAATAGATCCTCCCAATCCTTATAGCCGATATCGCTTAGCATCTGGAGCTGTTCTTCTCTAGTGTTAGGAATAAAGGTACCCAATTTGAACCTCCTTGTACGAAGTGTTAAGTTGAATGCGGTTTATGCTTCTTCCGACTCTACAAATGCGTCGTATTCGTCTGAGGTTAGAAGCTCCTCTGTCTCAGTTACATCCTTAACTTTGATTAGCCAAGAACCATATGGGTCCTCGTTGATTGTCTCAGGTGCATCGAAGAGGCTCTCGTTGATTTCAGCAACGATTCCTGTAACAGGTGATAGCACGTCAGAAACAGCCTTTACAGACTCGATATCACCGAATGCATCACCGATTGTAACTTCATCGTCAACCTCTGGAAGGTTGATGAATACGATGTCACCAAGGCTATGCTGAGCATAGTCAGAAATACCAATAACGTGTAGACCACCTTCTTCTGCAATCCACTCATGTGACTTTGAATACTTTAAATCTGCCATTTTATTTCTCCTTTGTATGTTTAGTTTAGCTATAAAATATCATTTTTAACAAGTACAGATAGGGTTACTGTTCTCTCTTGTAGAAAGGAAGCTTAACCATTTCTGCATCAATCTTGCGACCACGAACATCTACCTGAACAGCTGCACCGAGTTCACGCTTTGCAGAGTCAACGATAGCCATTCCGTAAGAGCCGTTTAGATATGGTAGGAATGTTCCAGAAGTGATATATCCAATCTTCTCGCCATCTCTGTAAACGTCACACTCTTCTCTGATGATTCCGCGGCCAGTAACCTTGATTCCAACTCTTCTCTCTTTGAGCGGAGTTGCAGCTTCTATTGCAGCCTTGCCGATGAAATCAGGCTTGTCCATCTTGATTGCAAATCCAAGACCTGCGATTTTAGGTGAAATGTCATCGTTCATATCGTGTCCGTATAGTGGCATTGCTGCTTCCATACGAAGTGTATCACGAGCTCCGAGTCCGCAAGGAATCAAGCCTTCTTCCCTGCCAGCTTCGATTAGAATCTCCCAGATCTCTGCGGCCTTATCTGCTGGCATATAGATTTCGAATCCGTCCTCTCCTGTGTATCCAGTTCTAGATAGAACGCAAGGGATACCCTGGATTGAGCCATCGAAGTTTGCTGTGTAGTAACCTGTAGGTATAACTGCTGGATCAGCAACCTTAGCGAGAATAGCATCTGCCTTAGGCCCCTGAAGAGCGAGCTGACCCCAGTCCTCGGAAACGTTTGTGATCTCAACGCCATCGATCTTGTGATCAGTCATCCAAGCGAAGTCCTTTCTGTATTAGCAGCGTTTACAACTACGAAATAGTCGTCTTCGCCACGCTTATACACGATCAGGTCATCTACAGTTCCGCCGTGCTCGTTGCACATCGGGCTATATCTAGCCTGACCAACTCCGAGGTCGGTGAAATCATTAGTTAGTACGTAGTTAAGATATTCAACAGACTTAGGGCCGCTTACGACGATTTCTCCCATGTGGGATACATCGAATAGACCACACGCTGTACGAACTGCCATGTGTTCTTGTTTGATACCTGACTCATACTGAATCGGGAGTAAAAATCCGCCAAATGGTACGATTTTACCACCGTATTTAACATGGGTATCATATAGTGGTGTTTTCTTATCCATCAAGACTACCTCCTTGAGTGTTTTCGATTAGATACATTGAATATACTCAAAATATAGCATAGTAAAACATTGCAATCAATGAACAAAAGCACGACATCAAAAGTTTATTTTGTGTCATGCTTTTTCTTATAGAAATATTAAATATATAGCCTTCGCATAAAGTAAATTAATGGGTTTATATCGTAAAGATATCCCGCAATGTACGAGTTGTTAAGCTGCTCGTTCAGTGTATGAATATGCTGAGGCGCAAACAGCGCTGTGAGTGGGAACATAAGGGCTAGGACCAAGCAGATGATGATAGCTCCTTTAATAGCTCCAAACAAGAGACCGATATTCGAGTCGACTGTGCCCAGCAGATTTACTCTTTCTTCCGCGCATAATCCGCCTTCTTATAAATGTAGAAATAATCCACACTAGTCCGACTATAACCGAGAAGGAGATGATTGTAATCGATAAGTTGGTAAATCTATTTACGGTTGTCGTAATTCCATCGAGACCGAAGGCTTCGAACTTAGTGCGCAGAACTTTAGGGATGAACTGTAGTAAGTCTATCTCTTGACCGTTAAATTTTTCGGTCAGCTTACCCTTCATAAAATCATCAACAGGGAGCGCAAAGAACAGCGCCCGGATTCTATCGGTGTTAAGGATGCCGATTATAACTCCACCAGAAATCGCAGCTAGCCTGACGAGAGATTCGAGGAACCCCTGCGACTTGCCTCTGAGCGCACATATTAAGAAAATCACTACTATTATAATATCTAATACCATATGTAAATTATCTAACATCTAGGTCAGATTATCAATAGAACTTATACCACCAAATCGACATAAATTAGTGCTAGAATGGAAATAGTAATATTAAATGACGAAGAACTCGCATGGCTCAAGGAATATACGAGGGCTATTTAGAAGCTTTTGCTCTTGCAAAAGGTTGACTCGAAGCTTGCAAGTGCTCGAAAAACCACACATTTCGGCAAAGCACGGGTGATTCGCTTGATTATTTAGAAATTTGATTATTTTTTACCATATGTATATTCAATCACATGGTAGCAATGTATAATGGATGTATATTTGTACATGCATGAATGCACAATAGAAATGGAGGAACATTATGCTTAATAAGTCTAAGCTAGAGAGAGTTGTTGTAAAGATGAAAGAGCAGGATATGCCACAGATGATCATCACTGATCCTGTAAGCATCTTCTATATGCTTGACAAGTGGATTATTCCTGGTGAGAGAATGCTCGCACTATACATCAATGTAAATGGAGATGTACAGCTTGTACTCAACAAGCTCTTCCCACAGACAGAAGATCTTGGTGTGCCACTAACATACTATGATGACATCGAGGAGCCTGTTGAAATCCTAGCTAAGTTCATTGAGAAGGATAAGACTATCGGTATCGATAAGAACTGGCCAGCTAGATTCTTGCTAAAGCTTCAGGATCTTGGTGCTGGAAGCAAGTTTGTAAACGGTTCAGTAATCGTTGACAAGGTTAGACAGATTAAGGACGAGCACGAACGTCAGCTTATGAGAGAGTCCGCACAGAAGATTGACCAGGTTATGGATAAGCTAATCCCATACGTAGTAAAGGGTCTAACTGAGAGGGAACTCAATGCTAAGTGCATCGAGCTCTGCAAGGAAGTTGGATTCGAGGGGCTATCATTCGATCCTATCACAGCATACGGCAAGGGCGGAGCAGATCCACACCACGTAACTGACGACAGCAAGGGTAAGTACGGAGATTCCGTAGTTCTTGATATCGGTGGTATGTGGAAGAACTACGCTTCCGATACTACTAGAACAGTATTTATCGGTGAAATCAGTGATAGACAGAGAGAAGTGTACAACACAGTTCTCGAGGCTAACAAGAGAGGTATCGCTGCTGCTAAGCCTGGCAACAAGATGAGCGATGTCGACAAGGCAGCTAGAGACTACATCACAGAGAAGGGCTTTGGCGAGTACTTCACACACAGAACTGGTCACTCAATCGGACTTGAGGATCACGAGGTTGGTGACGTATCGCTCGTAAATGACGAGATTATCGAGCCAGGACAGTGCTTCTCCGTAGAGCCAGGTATCTATCTATATGATGAGGGAATCGGCGTTCGTATCGAGGACATCCTATACATCACAGAAGATGGATGCGAGGTACTAAATGGATATCCAAAGGAAGAGCCAATCGTTGTTCCTATGGAAATAAATAATTCTATTTAAGGGAGATCAATTTAATGGCAAAGGTTACAGAAGGTTACATGCCTTTTCTCGGCTATGAGACTTATTACAGAGTCGTAGGCGAGAGAAAGGACAATGGAAAAGCACCACTCATCTGCCTACACGGTGGACCTGGTTCTACACACAACTATTATGAGGTTCTAGACAATCTCGCAGATGACGATGATCGTCAGATTATCATGTATGACCAGCTTGGTTGCGGAAATTCATATCTAGATGGTCATAAGGAGCTATGGACTCAGGATACTTGGCTAGACGAGCTTGAGGCACTAAGAGAGCATCTCGGACTAGACGAGTGTCATATCATCGGACAGTCATGGGGTGGAATGATGCAGATTGCATATGCTATCGAGAGACAGCCTAAGGGCATCAAGTCTTTCGTTATCTCCAGCGGACATCCTTCTAGCAGCCTCTGGGAGAAAGAAGGTCTAAGACGTATCAAGATGATGCCAGAACACATGCAGGATGCAATCAATAAGGCACTTGAGACTGGAGAGTTCTCAGGTGAGGCATATGACGAAGCTGTTGCTGAGTATATGCACAGATACTGTGATTACTGGATCGGTGACGAAGCTCCAGAGTGCTGCACGCGTCCTAAGAAGGGCGGCGGCGAGGCTTATCTGTATGGATGGGGACCAAACGAGTTCGCACCAACAGGCTCGCTCAAGGATTTCGAGTACGTGGATAGACTAGGCGAGATTAAGATTCCTTCACTCGTATGCAGCGGAATCTCCGATCTATGCTCACCACTAATCGCAAAGACTATCGCAGATGGAATTCCTAACTCAGAGTGGATTCTCTGGGAAAATGCAAGACACACATGCTTCGTAGACAGACACGATGACTACTGTGAAGTACTTATCGAGTGGCTCAACAAGTACGACAAGTAATCGGCAACCCCGAAATTGGCTGATTAAGTCTAGAGTGTGCAAATATTGCACTATAAAAGCGGGGTTATAGGACAAAACGTGTTGGTAAAAACCGCTGCGGTCGTTGAAATTTCAACGGCTACAGCGGTTATATCTTTTTTGAAAGAAGATACAGGGTGGACAAAACGTGTTGGTAAAATCGTCTAAAACACTTGAAATTTCAAGGCGTATTAGGGTTATATCTTCCTTAGAAATAGTATTCTAGGAGGATTGTAAAATGAAGCGTGTTATTTGCCCTGTTTGTGGTAGGTGTTGCTCGAAATATGGTAAGACAAATGCAGGAACACAGAGGTGGTTTTGTTGTAATTGTAAGATGGCGTTTTCCCCTAAAATAGACAATCTAACCAAGCAGCTTAATATATTTCTTAAGTGGCTTTTTAGCAAAGATATTCAAAAGTATATGCCTGGAGGTGGTCGTACATTTAGGCGAAAAACATCCAAATTTTGGGATATATGGACATTACCACCAGTTGTAGAAGAAAAGCATTCAGTAGTATTCGTAGATGGAATTTACCTGTGCCGTAATGCTTGTGTTTTTAATTTGCTGTGACAGAAACCATGTGCTAGGTTGGTACTTATGCCGCTATGAGCATGCAAATGCATGGATCTCATTAATGTCTAGGATTACTGAACCTGCACTTGTAGTTTCGGATGGAGGAAAAAGGATTTAATAAAGCTTTGAGAAAGGTATGGCCTCATGCAAAGCACCAGAGATGCCTTTTTTTCATGTGTTTTTCTCAAGTAAGAAGATATACTACAACAAGACCTAAAAACCCTTTGCAGGGGCTGAATTATATGCTCTTGCTAAAAGACTACTACACCTAGAAACTAGATCTGAAGCAGATAAATGGGTAGATGAATTCTTAGATTGGATGAGAAAAACACAACAAGTTTCTGAGCCAAAGGTCACTAGATGAAAACGGCAATTGGAGAGCAACGCATGAAAGACTTTTAAAAGGCACAGAGATCTCTTTCTAGGTTGGTAAAAGAAGGCACTCTATTCACTTATTTGGATGAAGATTTAATAGCTAAGATAGGCAAGGCTCCATCTACAAATAACCAGATAGAAGGCGGTATAAATGCAAGGCTAAGAGCCTTGCTAAGGAATCACCGTGGACTATCTGTTGAAAGAAGAATAAAAGCGGTCTTCTGGTGGTGCTATGTGCACTCACCAAGACCGCTTTCTGTTTCTGAGCTATTAAAGTAATGCCAACGGACAAAAGTATTGCAGCGATATACCAGAAGATTTCAGAGTTAGATAAACGCACTTCATCTATCCCTACATGGGGAGATGCGGTGGTCTGGGGAGAGCTGCATAAGTCATCTGAATTTCAGAATTATTGGGACTAGCGACCAACACGTTTTGTCCTATAACCCTAAAAGCGCAGCGGATGCTGCGCTTTTATAGTGGTCAATTATTTATATGTGATGGCTATCTGTATTCGTAGTGTCCTGGCACATCTTCAACGTAAACGTCTTTTAGCACCTTTCCTTTAGGGATGTGTGCTCCGGTGCACTGGAAATTTGGATCATTTCTCCTTTTTCGTTCACTCTCAACATATGCTTTTTGATGAGCTTTCTGTTCATCGGCGGTGTCGAACACCTCGCCACATGCACATTTAACACCAACTACTCTTTTTTCGTAGTGGCCCTGTGCTGGAACCCAGATCTTCTGCTTAGTGTTAGCTGTAGAGGAACTTGACGACGAACTAGATGAAGATGATGAACTAGATGTGCTAGAGCTGTTATTCTTCTTGCTGCTTGATTTTTCTTTGCTCTTGTTCTTGTCGTTATCCTTTTTCTTATCTTTTGATTTTTCCTTATCTTTCTCTTTACTTGTATCGCTGCTTGTAGCAGAAGAGTTATCTGATGATTCTGAGTCATCAGTAGAAGTAGCTTCTACCTGCTTTGCCTTCTTGCTCTTAGATTTAGCCTTCTCTTTGGCAGAATTTGTATCACAGCCTGCGAGAGCTACAGCGATAACTAGGAATATTGATATGATGCAGGCAATTTTGAGGCGCCCGCCCACAGTCGGTTTTGATTTAAATAATCTCTCCATGATGTTTCTCCAATCCTCTTAGCACCCTTCAATTTATCAAATATATCCCAAGACCTGTAATGTGTAGAACAAGCTGGGAAATAAAAATATTAGTAATTATAGCACTTAAAAGCAAGAGTAAAATACTGAAATAGTAGACTATAGAGAATATCTATATATGAAACTATAAGTATACAAAACTTCAATCTAAATAAATATTCAGACGCATATAAATATAAGTAATTACATTGTAGAATATACGGATAAAATTATACCTTATTTACACAAATTTATTAGAAAAGAAGGACGAAAGACATGAAGAAAATTTTGCTTTCGATACTGTTGGTGGTAACACTATCAGTTCCACTACCTGCATTTGCAGGAGTGACAGAAGCAGAATCTCCAGCTGGAATAGAGACGCAAACAGAAGCGTCGGCAAATCCTAGCACAGATTCTGAGAAGTGGACAAGTGAAGACTTCACTTACACTGACATGAGCAAGACTATTTACGGATGTGATTACACTAGAACCGTGAATGTCGAAGGTAAGGCAATCAGCGGCTTTTCAGCAAAGGGTGAAGCCAAGTTTGCCAAGAATAAGAACCTCGTACTGCCATCGAAGGATAACAAGGGCAATACGCTTGTAGGAGTTGCAAGTAACGCATTTCAGAAGAAGGGCGTTGAGTCTGTAACATTTCCATCAGGCATGCTCGTATCTTACGATGACACCGTAACTCACAAGATTACTCGTAGAGGTAATTTCGTGATTGCGGAGGGAGCATTTGAAGGAAACAAGCTGACTAATGTAACGCTTCCAGACGGTGTGCTTGCAGTGCTTCCAAATGCATTCATGAACAACAAGATAAAGATCGTAACTTTGCCTAGAACTATTTGGTGGCTAGAGACGCAGGCGTTTTCAAACAATCAGATTAGCAAGGTTAATTTCCCACTGACCACATATTTTCAGCTAGAAATGCACGGCATGACTTTTGCGAATAACAAGATCAAGTCCGTAAGACTGCCTGATTACACAGCGGTCGTTAACAAGTTTGTCTTCGTTGGAAATCCAGGCATGGAGGAGCTTTCGTCAGAGGGCAAGGCTGCTCTGAAGGGCAATTTTGCAAATAGTGGTGTGGTGTATATGTATTCTGAGAATCTCGATCACAAGAGCATGGACAGAATCCATACGACAGATAAGACAACTGCTAACACAAAGTCTTGGTTTCAGAAACTGGTTACAAATGAAGGTACACCTGAGACTGCTAATACAGACACAGAGTCGTGGAATGTAAATGACTTTACTTTTGACGGACAGAAGATCACCGGTCTAAGTGCAAGTGGTATAGCGAAGCGCAAGGTCAACAAGGCTCTAGTGCTTCCAGACTACAATGCAGAGCTTGATAAGGTTACAGAGATTGCTGATACAGATTCGACAACTGGACTATTTGCTACTGCAGATGAAAAGTTTGATTCTGTAACTCTGCCGATGGATCTAGAGAAAGTTGGCAAGAATGCGTTCCGTGATTCGGGAATCAAGGAAGTTTCATTTTCTCCAGTTCTGAAGAGCATTGGAGATACTGCATTCCAGGGCAACAGTATCAAAACTGTAGTTTTGCCGGATACGGTGACATCCCTAGGTAAGGGTGCATTTGCGACAAACCCAACACTCGAAAAAATCGATTTACCTAATGGACTGACAGAGATTCCTGACAGTGCGTTTGGTAGCAGTGACAACAAGAACTGGATGACAGGACTCACTTCTATCGAAATACCATCTAGTGTCCAGAAGATAGGTGCGAGAGCATTTGCAGGAAATAACTTCACTAATATCACAATTCCTAGGGAGTTACAGAGATTGGTGACTATGCATTCGCTACCAAGAACTATCTCCTCAAAGACGCAGAGGTATGCAAACTTGACCTCCCAGAGGGACTTACATCTATCGGTAGATATGCATTTAGAAACAAGAAAATCGCTGAAGTTAAGCTTCCAGCGACGGTAGAGTCTCTGCCAAAGAACGTGTTTGCGAAGGAAGTTACTTCTGCAGCAGGCAAGACAGAGGCGTATAGCCTAGTGACAAAGGTGTATGTTGACGATGTTACAAAGTATACAGACACAAGCAAATTCCCAAAATCTGAATTCCATAAGATACTGTCGGACGATGTAAACGTATGGAATGCAGAAGATTTCACGTATGCTGATATTACTCTAGACAGCAATAACTCGCCTGCACCAGCGCAAGATAACATGAATATCATCACTGGAAATATACACGTTGTAAGCGGGCTCACAGATAGTGGCAAAGCAAAGCTCGCGAACAATAAGAACCTGGTAGTACCAGTTGTAGATGAGGATGGACATAAAGTTCAGGGTGTGGGAAATAGTGCGTTTAAGGGACTCGGTCTCGAGAGCGTTGAGCTACCTAAGAATGTTAAGGCACCAAGTGGTGGCCTATGGGACAGCGCCGTGACTACGAGAGGAGACTTCTTTATAGGAGCTAACGCATTCCAGGGCAATAACCTGACAGAGATTACAGTTCCAGAAGGAACAATCTATATCGGAAGCAACGCATTTAGCAAAAATAAGCTGAAGTCGGCACGCTTCCCGTCGACATTGATGATGATTGGTAATGGGGCATTTTCAAATAATGAGATTGCAAACCTCGAGTTCTCGAAGTCTACGGATTACCCGCTCGCTATCGATAACATGGCATTTGCGATTAACAAGATTGAGTCAGTTCAGCTACCTGATAAGACTGAAAGGTGTCGAAGTGGGCATTCCTCAGAAATACAGGAAAAGAACAAGTCACAGTAGGAAATGCTAACGAGAAAAAGGGTGGCGTTGTATACATGTACATAAACGATCCTGGTGCACTCGTTGAGGATATCGGAAATGGCAAGTCGCACGTTCAGTTGCTCAAGGCAAACCAGAACATTCCAAGTGATGAATCTCCTTGGAACAGCGATGACTTTACATACAACGATGCTGGAACTGTGGTTACAGGACTTACAGAATCCGGTAAAGCTAAGCTCAAGAAGAATGATACACTCGTAATTCCTGAGACTAGCACGAGTGGAGTTAATATAGTTGCGATTGGAAACGGTGTTAACAATGCGCTTGCTAGTAACGGTCAAATCGGAACATTTGGATTCGCTGAGGCTGGCAAGGTATACGTACCTAAAACTGTTAAGCTACCACCTACGATCAAGCAGATTGGTGACTTTGCATTTGCAGGAACTATCGATAACACAGCTAAGAAAGTTTATGGTGTGGCTAATGTAAACCTGCCAGAAGGACTTGAGTCGATTGGTAATTCTGCATTTCTCAATGCTAGACTTACATCCATCATTCTTCCAAATTCAGTTACAAAGCTCGGCACTGGAGCGTTTAACGGAACTGATTTGGCAGAGAAGATAGTTATCTCGAAGTCATTAAAGGAAATCCCTGACGTGGCATTCGGTAGAACTAACGACACGGTGGCGCTTGCTGACAAGGCGGCGGTTACTGATATCGTAATCCCTGAAGGCGTTACAGATATCGGTAGAAGGGCATTTGTTGGTTGCAAAGCTACTACAGTTAGCCTGCCAGAGAGTCTGAAGAAAATTGGCGACAATGCATTCCAGAACAATCAATTAATAGAAGTTACTATCCCTAGTGGTGTTACAAACATTGGAAAGTCTGCATTTGAAAAGACAGCAGAAGCAATTCCTTCAACACTTAATGCACTTAAACTCAAGGAAGGCTTCAATGGAGCGATCGGTTCAAATGCTTTCAGAGGACAGCTTTTGACATCAGTTGAGCTGCCTAAGTCATTCACTAATATCAGTGGATTAGATAAGAGAGCGTTTAGGGATAACCCAATAAAACCAACACTGCTGACAGAAAGCAAGTCGGTAGTGGATGCTTATAACAGCCTCCCTAACAAAGCGGATCTCACATACGTTATAAAGTACGACAATCTAGTTGGCAGCGGCTGGACTAGCGAAGACTTCACATATAGCGCTGACGGAGCGACTATCACGGGTCTTACGGCAAGCGGAATTGCGAAGAGAAACGGCGGAAATCACAAACTAGTTCTTCCAAATGAATCACCATCAGGCGTAGATATCACAGCTATAGGTGATGCTGCATTCGCAATCCCTGAAGCAGAGGTAACTGTTGGAAAGTACGATTTCACCTCGGAGAACGGATTCGAATCAGTTAAGTTACCTAATAAGCTGAAGTCTATAGGTGCAAGAGCATTCGAATATAACATGCTTAAGGGTGTAGATCTCGAATCAGCTACAGAGCTAACGAAGATTGGAACTAGTGCATTCCATGGTAATCACATAGTGAAGCTGCATATTCCGGATTCAGTTAATGAGCTGGGAGAGGGAGCATTCACAGCGAACTCAATCATAGACCTTAAGCTTTCTAAGAACGTTACAAAGATTCCGCAGGCTGCATTCTCGATGAATATTCGTCTTCGTGAGATTGAGATTCCGAACACAGTTACAGAGATCGGTCAGATGGCATTTGCAGGAGCTAGACTTGAATCACTCAATATTCCGGCGTCTGTAAGAAAGATTGGCGAGAAGGCGTTCCACCTCCACCACCTAACAGAACTGACGGTGCCTGGAACAGTTAAGGAAATTGGTGATTCCGCATTTGAAGGAACGTATAAGTCTCTAACGCTGACAAGCCTCAAGATTGAGGAAGGTGTTGAGCACATCGGAAAGTTCGCATTTAAGGAAGGACTTCTGACAAGCGTTGACTTACCAAAGTCACTCAAGACTTTAGGTAGTGAACCTTTCATGAACAACACAGGAACTGATGCAAACCACGTCGTAATCCTGAGAACTGTAAATCCGGACCACCTGGCATTCAACACTGGTGCAACAACGCACCATGTGCTGATGTCTAAGGCGATGATCACATTCGATGCAAATGGCGGTACAGTTGAGAAAGGATACGCTGTATTAGATGACAACGGCAGAGTTGACAGCCTGCCAACACCAACAGCTCCGGATGCACTACATGAATTCGAAGGCTGGTTCACAGAGCGTGAAGGTGGCAAAAAGGTAACTGCAGCTCAGAAGTTCGATGATGGCACAAAGCTGTATGCCCACTGGAAAGAGAATACTACATGGAATGAGAAAGACTTCACTACCGACGGAGATACAATCACCGGTCTATCGGAGGTAGGAAAGACGAAGCTTGCTGTAAATCCAGATCTCAAGCTTCCTACAGCAGTAAATGGTACTGCAATCAAGAAGATTGGAACTGGAGCTTTTGCCCCTGCTAAGACGGGCGGAAATGCGATCAATTCGGTAGCAATCCCTGAGGGAGTAACTGAGATTGGACAGGCAGCGTTTTCTGGTACAAATCTGAAGTCGCTAGAACTGCCAAAGTCAGTGAAGACAATTGGCAAAATGGCATTTAGCGGAGCGCCTCTCGAGAGCGTGAAGTTCTCCGAGGGTCTTGAAAGTATCGGCGACAATGCATTTGAAGGACACAAGCTCACAAAGGTTAAGCTGCCAGATAGCCTAAAGGCTATCGGCAAGTCTGCATTCAAGAGCAGATCGCCAGAGCGTGCAAGCATCAAAGAAATTGAACTCGGCAAGTCACTGCAGTCGATAGGAAGGGAAGCATTTGCTAATCAGAATATCAAAGAGATAAAGGTGCCCGAGACACTAAAGGATGTTCCTGCTAACGCGTTCAAAGGTAACGTTTTGGATGGCAAGGATGCTAAGGTTAAGCTAATTTCAGCTAATGAAGATCAGCGCAAGGGAACTGGTGCTTACACCAATTTCAAGGTGAAGGATCCAGCGACAACATTCTATGTACCATATAAGGTGGAGCTTCTATCCAATGACGAAGATGCCAAGACGACAGAGCTAACTACCGATGAAAACGGAAAAGTTATGCTAAACGCGCTACCTGACAAGGATGCGTGCACGACATTTGAAGGCTGGTTTACAGCAAAGACTGGTGGCACGAAGGTAGATGACACTCAGTTATTTACAGAAGATACTAAGCTATACGCACACTGGCTTGTGAGCCATGACCTCGAGGAGATTGCCGCAAAGGCACCAACTACTGAGGCAGATGGAAACATCAAGCACTGGCACTGCAAGAAGTGTGATAAGTACTACCGTGACAGCGATGCAAAGCACGAGATTAAGAAGTCCGAAACAGTGATTCCAAAGATTACTTATAACTTTGAGACTGGAGACAATGCACTCTGGACAAAGGGCGATGGCGACCTATTATTCGTCGTAAAGCGTAGTGTGGATGATGCAAATACGTTTGATAACTACTATGACGACAAGGTTCTCCTAGATGGAAATGAGCTTGTAAAGGATGTTGATTACACTGCTGAAAAAGGAAGTGTAAGAGTTACTCTTAAGAAAGCTGTTTTAGATAGGCAGAGCACAGGTAGCCATACCTTGACAGTCGCTTTCAAGGATAAGAGAGGTGGAGCTTCGACAAGCTTTACTATCAGAACTAAGAATCAGCCAATTGTAAATGGCAATACTTCAAGCTCAAATGGTAACAGAAATGCGAGAGCTAAGTATCGCGGATACAGAGTATCCAGAGCTGTAAAAACTGGTGATACAACAGCAGTTGTAATGTATCTGGCTATGATAGCTATTGCATCAGGCTCACTCGCAGTATTCTCAAGGAAGAGGAAGAGTGAAAAATAGTCATTCGGAATAGAAAGCTAAATAAAGGATGATTTATGAGCAAAACAGGCAGGATTTAAAATTTCTGCCTGTTTTTTATTTTTGATTAAAAAAATCTATGAAAAAAGTGACAAAATCACATTATGTCGGTATGGTCACTTCAAAGGCTTACCATATATTGTGTTAAAAAAATTATACCTCCCCAAGATATATGGTGTACAATCTATTAAAAAAACTTGTTATCAAATGATAAAAAATGAATTTTTTTAAAGCAAAACACCAAATTTCGATAAAAAATTATCAGGATAAACAGATGCTTAATTTCATGTATTTGACATATAAAATTTAATAAATAATAATAAATTCAATGGAAAGCAACTGGTTTCGAGCTTTTGTGAGAATATCGCTTTTTGAAGCACAGAGAGTAAAAGCATCACAAATCGAAAAAATAGTGAATCAATTATCATTTAAAAAAGCGAGAAACGTATGCGGGATTGGTTAGCCGCAGTTTTTGTTGGTTAAAATGATTATTTAAAAGATTGAACCTATATGAAAGGAAGGTATCACCAATGGAAGGTAAGAAGAAGGTAAAAGCCGTCAGTCTTGAAACATTCATATTCTTATTCATATTTATCGGAGGCTTCTCATGGCTAGGTCATAAGATGGGCGTTGGCAATATGTTCAAGACCATGATGGCTACAGCACATGATCTACTCTTATCCACAGTATTTCTAATCATGGCCATGGCAGTACTAGCTGGAGCTATCAGCGGACTCCTCTCTGAGTTTGGAGCAATCGCACTTATCAATAAAATTTTCGCACCGCTAATGAAACCAATCTGGGGACTACCAGGAGCAAGCATCACAGGGGCAGTAGCTACATATCTATCAGATAACCCAGCTATTATCCCGTTTGCAAAGGACAAGACATTTACACAGTACTTCCGCAAGTATCAGGTGCCGGCACTTTGCAACCTTGGAACTTCGTTCGGAATGGGACTCATCGTTACAACCTTTATGATTGCACAGGGTAAGCAGTTTATCGCCCCAGCGCTTCTCGGTAACGTTGGAGCGATAATCGGATCTATCGTCAGCGTAAGAATTATGCTTTGGCAGACAAAGAAGTTCTACGGCGATGAAGCTATGGAACCATATGCAAAACATTTCTCAGAAGAAGATTTAAAGACAGAAGGTGAATACAGACTAATTCGCGAAGGAAACATGTTCCAGAGAGTGCTCGACTCACTGCTCGAAGGTGGTAAGAACGGGGTTGAGATGGGACTTGCTATCATCCCTGGAGTTCTAATCGTGTGCACATTCGTAATGATGTTCACTTTTGGACCTGGGAAGGAAGGATATACAGGTGCTGCATATGAAGGAATTAAGCTGTTCCCTTACTTAGGTCAGAAGATTAGCTTTATCATAGAGCCTCTATTCGGATTCCACTCACCAGAAGCTATTTCATTCCCAATCACATCACTAGGAGCAGTTGGCGCAGCTATTTCGCTAGTACCTGAGTTCATCAAGACTGGCAAAGTGTCACCTAACGATATCGCAGTATTCACAGCTATGGGAATGTGCTGGTCAGGATATCTAAGCACACACATCGGAATGATGGATGCTCTTAAGTCGAGAGCGCTTGCTGGAAAGCTATTCTATCCCACACAATTGGAGGGCTCTGCGCAGGTATAGCTGCTCACTTGCTATTCACTCTACTAATTCACTAATATATGATGATGCAATTTTCGAAATTGCTCATTAAGATATTTAACACACATGACACAGAAAACCGGTCGGGCGTATGTCCGGCTGGTTTTCTTATTGAAAAATGCACGTCTCTATGATAAAGTAAACTGATATGCGAGATAACAATTTCTACATGAAAGAAGCTTTGAAAGAAGCTTATATAGCTGCAGAGCTCGGAGAAGTACCTGTCGGAGCCATTGTTGTGAAGGACGATGAAATTATCGCCAGAGCTCACAACATGGTGGAGGCATATGCATCTTCATCTGCTCACGCTGAGATGTTGGCGATGGACGCAGCTGAAGCAAAGCTTGGCAGTAAGTGGCTTAGTGGATGCGATCTGTATGTAACGCTCGAACCTTGTTCTATGTGTGCGGGGGCAATGGTCCTCTCGAGACTAGATAAGCTTTACATAGGGACTATGGATCCTAAGAATGGAGCAGCTGGTTCAATATTCGATATTACGAATGAGGCGCAGCTCAACCACAGAATAGATGTAGAACGTGGGATACTTGCCGATGAATGTGCGGAGGCGCTTACTAACTTCTTTAGGGAGCTAAGGATAACTAAGGCCCAGCTTCGCAAGAAGAATATAGATGTAGTCAAAGATAAAGTCGATATATTGGAGGAAAATTAGATGAAAAGAAGAGGACTAATTGCAGTTCTGTCAATGCTTATGGTTGTTCTCAGCACAGCTATGTGTTTTGCATCAGATGATACAGCTTTTGCGCTGAAATCGTCATACCCTAAGAATGGTCAGAAGAACACCTCAATTGAGAACCTGGGAGTTAAGCTTTACTTCAATCACTCTGTATCAAGCAAGGCAGCACAGGCTAACAACGCAAAGAGTGTTAAGATTGTAGACAAAGACGGCAAGAAGATTCCAATCAAGGTTTTGACTGCTAACGATGACTCGGGTCTAGTACTGGTACTTGGAGATAGTACTAACAAGGAATTCAAGGTTAAGAACAATTCTGAGTACAAGCTTGTAATCGGTGCGGACTTCGTAGACGATAACGGGAACACTCTCGGCAAGGAGACTGTGGTAAAGTTTAAGACGTTCAACCAGACACTAAATACAACTATCAACATGATTATGATGGTAATCATGTTCGGTGGAATCATGGTTGTAACAATCAGGCAGCAGCACAACAAGGATGATGATGAAAAGGTTGAAAAAGAGAAATCCGGAGAAACCACATTTAATCCTTACAAGGAAGCGAAGAAGACTGGCAAGTCAGTTGAAGAAGTAATAGCAGAAGAGAAGAAGAGGGTTGCTAAGGCTGAGAAGCGTGCTAAAAAGAAGGGAACACATAAGGTTGAGGAGAAATTAGAAATCAGTGAGCTCCTTCCTAACGTGTACAAGGTGCATAGACCAAGCCCAATTAATGGCCGTAAGCCAGGACGTAAAAAATCTTCGAAGTAATTCGAAAATTCACAAATAAAATATAACATTTTTGTATGATAAATAGTACAATATATGCGGGGGTGCGATGCATCCTCGCATTTTTAAAATCTAGGGTGGGGTATATGAATAGAGCTGATATGAAATCATTTGAAATCGAACTTAATGCATATGCCAAAATCAATCTTGCGCTATATGTACTATCACGAAGAACAGATGGGTATCACGACATTAAGTCATTCATGCAAGGTATTAATATTTCGATACCCTGAAGATAAAAACTAAAATAATAAATAATTACAATTACAATTGTTTTTTTGCAGAAACTAACATATACTTATTTTCAACTAATAAGAATATTCCTTTAACTGCAGACAACCTTGCTGTAAAGGGTGCTGAATCTGTCATTGAAGCGATTTCTAGTCGATGCAATTTTGCTGATTTGATGAATGAGAGAGGTGCAGATTGCATCTCGATTGAAATCGATAAGAAACTGCCTGTGGCAGCTGGTATTGCTGGTGGCAGCGGAAATGCTGCAACAGTTATGCTAGGAGTAAATCACTTACTCGGTAATCCGCTATCTATGAGGGAACTCATGGAGGTGGGAGTTAAGGTTGGAGCTGATGTACCTTTTTCTATTATGATGAATGCATATCTTAATGCTGACAAACTTGTGGGATTACCAAAGCTTGGAGAGGCTAGCAGTGCTGCGATAGTTTCTGGAATTGGCGAAGTGGTTGAGGCAGCTGAGCCGAGACCATATTTCGTGATTTTATTTAATCCTGGTATTGCCGTATCTACCAAGGAAGTATATGAGGCAATAGATAGGAAACTAGAAGGCGCAGATTATGTGCAGAGAGAAGTGGATATTAACCGCTTCTACAATGATCTTGAGCTGTACACGCTTGCTAACTACGAAGAAGTTCAGAGTCTAGTGTCGCGAGTTCGCGAGAATTTGCAGGCAGATGAAGTTCTGATGAGTGGTAGCGGACCGACTGTGGCAGCTTACTATACTGACTACACTAGATTCGAGGCAGATTATAAGGCTTTAGAATCTGCTAGATGGGTTGAACCGACTTGGCGATACTGGAAGACGAAGAGCGGAGGGCACGACGTATGGAGTTAGATTTTCAGATTCAGAAACCACTTAGAGAGCTAGTATACCTAGAGCTTAAGAGACGAATTCTAACGGGCGAAATAGATGCGCATACAAGACTCATGGAAATTGACCTGGCGGAGAAGATGAATGTAAGTAGAACACCTATCAGAGAGGCCATTCGCAAGCTTGCGAACGAGGGACTTGTAGTTATCGAGCCACGCCACGGTGCATACGTATCTGAGATTTCAATCAAGGATCTCGAAGATGTTTTTGAGGTTAGAGAAACTCTTGGTGGTCTTGCTGCTTCTATTGCTGCGGTTAAAGCTACTGATGAGGATAAAGCAGCTCTGCAGAAGCTGCTCAGACTTGGTGAGCTTGCAATGAAGAATGACGACAAAGATGAGATGGTAGAGTATGACGTTAAACTTCATAACTATATAGTTCAGTGCAGTGGCAACAAAACACTTATGCAGATGGTAAAGCAAGCACAGGAGCTTTCGATGAGATTCCGTTACGTATACTATGAGAGCCAGAGCAAGTATATGGTTCAGCCAATTGAGCATAAGAAGATTGTAGATGCTATTGTAGCTGGCGATTCGGAAGCAGCTAGAAAAGCAGCAGCAGATCATATCAATGCTCTTAGAAAGTTTGTCGTAGAAAAAGACAAAGGAAACGACATGATATAGGCGTTGCAAAAGAAATTAAATAAGAAGTCTCAAATTACATAATTTATTAAAAACAATCAACTGTGAGATTATAAAAATGAGGAATCGATAAGAGACGAAGAATATATCCTTTCATTCCTTCCGTTGTTGCGGGCAGCCCTTAAGTTGCCCGCTTTTTTAGTCCTTGATTATTACGTTAAGTGCACCAAAGTCAAGTGCCGAAATTTCACACTCATGCACATCATGATAATCCGAACATATGTGTCTCGATTACATGCTTTTACATACATATAAACCTGCGGAAATATGGAGAAACTGGTGAAAATATCATTGAATTTTTAATGTATCGCAAAATATACATAGAAAACAACGATAAACACTCTGAAACCCTTGAAAATGAGCTTAAGTTAAGGTAATCCAACAAAAGTTAAGGTTGACTAGCGAATTTCAGGAGTGATATATTGGATATAATTAATATTATGTGAATTAATTCAAACTAGGAGGTTTATTATGAAATTTTTAGGAAAACAGAGTTGTATGGGTATTGGTTGCGTTGCAGCAGGATTCCTCGCTGGAACAGTTGGCAAGCTAATCCTTACAAGCAAGGATGCTAAAAAGGTTTACACACACTGCACAGCTGCAGTTCTACGCGGCAAGGACACTCTTATGGAGACCACAACAACTCTAAGAGAGAACTGTGAAGACATCTACGAAGATGCTATGGATATGAATGCTGTTCGTTATGCTGAAGAAGAGATGCTAATGGTTGAGAGCGCTAGAGCAATCGTTGAAGCATACGACGAGGATGAAGAAGCTGCTGAGGAGCAGGTAGAAGAAGCTAAGGACGCAGAATAATGCGATTTGTAATACTTCACGAATCGAGCTCTAGGATACGTGTGCGTGTTCCAAAGTACAATATGACTATGGAACAGGCCGATATACTAGAGTACTACCTGAGAAATAAACCCTTTGTCGTGCAAGCGACAGTTCACGATAGAACGAGCGATGCATCGATTAGATATAGAGGTGGCGCAGAGGGAAGAAAGGCTCTTCTCGAGGCACTGAGAGGATTTTCCTTCAGTGACGAAGAAGCTATCGCATTAGTGCCAGAGCAGACAAGCAGGGCGCTTGATCATAAGTACCAGGAGAAAATGGTGAGCATGGTCATGTTTAGAACCCTGAGAAATATCTTCCTGCCAATCTGGCTTCGTAACGGCATTACAATCGTTAAGAGCGCTGGATTCATCGCTAAGGGTATAAAATCGCTCTCTAAGGGTAAGTTAGAAGTTGCAACGCTTGATGCTACTGCAATTACGGTGTCGATGCTTAGAAATGATTTTGACACTGCTTCATCCGTAATGTTCCTACTTGACATAGGAGATACGCTAGGCGAGTGGACTCGTCGCAAGTCGGTCACAGACCTAGCAAGTGTAATGTCTCTTAACGTAACAAAGGTATGGAAGAAGACGGAAGACGTCGATGTATTGGTCGATGTAAAAGAAGTAAAGCCAGGAGATAAAATCGTAGTTCGCACCTCTAATGTAATTCCACTAGATGGGAAGGTCGTTGAGGGCTCAGCATCTGTAAATCAGGCGACTATGACTGGTGAATCTATTCCCGTTCGTAAGGAAGTTGGCGGATACGTTTATGCAGGAACTGTAGTTGAAGATGGAAGCTGCGTCATAGAGGTTGCTCAGTCTGCAGGTACCGGTAAGTACGACCAGATAGTCAAGATTATCGAGGAATCGGAGAAGCTCAAGTCTGAGACAGAAGAGAGAGCATTCCACCTCGCAGATAGATTAGTTCCATATTCACTAGTGGGGACAGTAATAACATACCTACTGACCAGAAATGCGACGAGAGCACTGTCGTTCCTGATGGTAGACTTCTCGTGTGCGCTAAACCTAGCGATGCCACTTTCAATGCTTTCTGCAATTAAGGAGGCTAGCAAGTACGATATTTCTGTTAAGGGCGGCAAGTTCCTCGAAGCAGCTGCAACAGCTGACACCGTAATATTTGACAAGACGGGAACCCTGACACATGCGACACCATCTGTAGTGGATATCATTACATTTGGCGATGCAAAAGAAGAGGAGAGCTTGCGCATTGCGGCTTGCCTCGAAGAGCACTACCCACATTCCGTTGCAAATGCAGTAGTTGAAGAGGCCAAGAAGCGTCATATCTCGCACGAAGAGATGCATTCGAAGGTTGACTATGTAGTTGCTCATGGAATCTCGAGTAATATAGACGGGAAGAATGCGATTATTGGCAGCTACCACTTCGTAGTTGAGGATAGGAAGAGCGTAGTGCCAGATGGCGAAGAAGGCAAGATCGATACACTGCCAACGGAGTATTCGCATCTGTACCTAGCTATCGACGGAGTGCTACAGGCTGTCATCTGCATATTTGACCCTCTTAGAGAAGAGGCTGCCGATGTAATCAAGGAGCTCTATGAACTCGGGGTGTCAAAGGTATGCATGCTCACGGGAGACAACGAGCGAACAGCTGCAGCAGTGGCTAAGAAGCTCGACCTCACAGAGTATCGTGCAGAGGTGCTTCCGGAAGACAAGCTTGCATTTATAAAGGCAGAGCACGCAGCTGGACGAAAGGTAATCATGGTTGGCGATGGCGTTAACGATGCACCTGCTCTATCTGAATCAGATGTTGGAATTGCTGTAAATGAAGGTGCTGCGATTGCGAGAGAAATCGCCGATATCACGATTTCGTCGGATGATCTCCATAGAATCGCGCTTCTAAGAAAGATAAGCATGCAGCTGATGGAGAGAATCGATAATAACTACAAGTTCATCGTTGCATTCAATGCAGGGCTTATTGGACTAGGAGTTGCAGGAATTCTCACACCTTCCTCATCTGCGTTATTCCACAACGGATCGACTATACTGAGCGGACTATATAGTACAACACCGCTGTTAAGTGAGTCGGAAGAAGACATCAAGGAGTTGGATTATGAAGAAGCATAGATTTTTCGCATGGGCAACAGTTTTCTGCTTTGCTATGACAATGGTAACAGGATACAAGAAGCGCTAATTTTAGGCTGATTCTGTATCTGCCATATCTAAGGTTTTAAAGAGACTTGAAATAAAGCAGAACCCTTCATCCGAAGGGTTCTGCTTTTACGTTTTACAATAAACATTACTTCTTAATCTCTGCCGAACTCTGTAGCTTCACGGAAATTATCATCTCCTTGCCGTCTCGTATTATTCCGAGCTTAACTGTTTCTCCTATGCGATGACTTTGGATAGCTGAGATTAAGCCCTCAGCCGTTGAGACCTTTTCGTTGTCAATGGATACGATTTGATCACCCTTCTTGAGCCCTGCAGCTTTGGCGTTTGAACCATTTACCTCAGCGATAAGAACGGCTGCACTACTCTTGCCAGTCGACTTATCCTTTACGGAGCCATCGTAGATGGAAATTCCGGCCATTGGCTTGCCAGTGATAGTACCATGTTCTATTATATCGTCTATGGATGAAGCAACTGAGTCGATTGGAATCGCAAATCCCAGTCCTTCGATACCTGTTCCTGAACCTTTGGCTACCACTATTCCGACGAGCTCCCCTCTGCCATTAAATAGGGCTCCACCCGAATTTCCTTCATTGATAGAAGCATCTGTCTGAATTAGCGTACGAGTTCGATTTTCGAGCTCAATCTTACGGTCCTTTGCACTTATTATACCTGTTGTCACAGTTCCACCGAGTTTGCCAAGAGGATTTCCTATTACAACAGCTAGGTCGCCAACAGATAGTTTGCTACTCCTTCCGATAGTAACAGCATTGAGCTTATTAGCATCTATCTTGAGCACAGCAATATCGGTTTGCTCGTCGTATCCTACCACACTAGCAGAATAGCTCTTGCCGCTATGAAGTCTTACAGCGATAGTCGTCGCACCATCGATTACATGATAATTTGTAACGATGTAACCATTTGATTTTACGATGACGCCGCTGCCAGCACCTTCACTAGTGCCACCAGCAGTAGTCATAATCTCGACTACTGCATCTGCATTTTTGCTAGCAATCTCATCTATAGTGAGTTTGCTACCCGTTGCACTCTGAAGCGATGAGGTCGATAGATTTTTATATGAAGGTGTTCTGTTAGAAAAGAATACCACTAGACCCGAGCTAATCAGCGAAGTGAGCATCATCGCGATTATAAGTGTGATGATGAAAAACTTTTTAGTCACGTAGCTTGAACTCTGCTGGTTTGAACCATCGCAGGAAGTCTTTATACCGTCATTAATATCCGCAGCATGCTTTGCATAATCGGCGTGTTCTCGTCTATCGTATCTGCGCCTTGGAGCAAGTACATTACTATTTTCGTCAATCAACACAAAATTCGGTTCCTTGTCATCTCTTGTAAGGAACTCGCTGGCATCTTCGGCGGCATAACTTCCCCATTCCTTCTTGACTGGAGGGTCTTCTGGAAGGTGGACATTCTCAATATCGTATATGGAGTTTTCGTCCTGCCAGTATTCATCAGTAGCCTCTTGAGTGCTTTCATGAATAGCCTCTTGGCTCTCGATTTCAAGCACTTCATCAGCTGGAGTGATCCCGCTATTTCATTTGGAGTAGTATGATCAAAATCGCTCATATATAGTCTCCTTAAATAATAATTTTCATCTTGTAATCATTATATATTGAAAATATATATTTAATAGCAAAATATATGTTTTTTATGTGAGAAATTCCTCTAACCGTACCAATATAAGTTGATGAACTACATATCGAAGTAGTATAATCTATTGATATGATTCATGCATCATTTGCATTTGATTTTAGCTTATAGGGGGTACGAAATGCATTGCGTTTACAAGGTAACAGATGGAATTTGGTGGATTGGCGGTAACGAGCGTAAACTCTCCGTCTTCGAAGGAGCTATTCCGATGAACGATGGTATGGCGTACAATTCATATTTTATAGATGACGAAAAGACAGTTGTACTAGACACCGTTGATAGATCGGTTGCAGGAGTTTTCTATGAGAATGTTGACTACATGCTTGATGGCAGACCGCTCGACTATGTAATTGTAAACCACGTTGAGCCAGACCACAGCGCTTCGCTAGAAGAGCTTATCATGAGACATCCAGAGGCGAAGGTAATCGGTAGCAAAAAGATTAAGGCTATGGTTAAACAATACGTGACATGGGATGTTGATAAGTATTTCGAGGAGATCAAAGAAGGCGATGAGCTATGTACTGGTTCACATACCTTCACATTTTACATGGCACCGATGGTTCACTGGCCAGAGGTGATGGTAACCTTCGAGAAGTCGACAGGTTCGCTGTTCTCGGCTGACGCGTTCGGAATCTTTGGCGCACACGATGGAAATATCTTTGCAGACGCTTACGATTTGAGCTGGAGTGGTTACCATCAGCTCGTAAGTATTACACAACAATTGTTGGTAAATACGGAACTTTCACCGAGAAGCTTCTCGGAAAAGTTGGTGGACTCGATATTCAGAGAATTTGCCCACTTCACGGGTTCATCATCCGTAAGGATTTTGAGAAATATATCAATGCGTACCTAACTTGGGCACGCTATGAGTCCGAGGAGAACGGAGTTCTCATTCTATATGCTTCACCTTATGGCAACACTAAAAACGCAGCAGAAATTCTAGCTTGTGAGCTTGCAGAGGATGGAGTTACTCGCATGAAGCTAATGGATGTATCGCACTGGGATCCAATGGATGTGCTTCCACAGGCATTTAGATACAACCACATCGTAATTGCTTGCACAACTTACAACAATGGAATCTTCGTTAAGATGGAAGAGGCTCTTGGAGAGATGAAGTCCATGGGTGTGTGCAATAAGAAAGTCAGCATTATCGAGAACGGTTCCTGGAACCCAGTGAGCGGAAAGCTTATCAAGGAGTTCTTTGAGGGAATGCAGAATATTGAATTTGTAGGAGATATTGTAACAATTAAGTCCTCTGTAAAAGAGGATTCAGCTCAAGCTGTTGCAGAGCTAGCGAAAGTAATTGCTACATCTGTTCAGGCTCAGGCATAAGAGGGAATTAATGGCAGATAAGAAAAGTGTAAACCTGGTAATCTCGAACAACCAGTATACTGAGCAGCTCGTACCGAGTGGTCAAACATACAAGAGAGCGCTCATACTGGAGGACAACATCGAAGTGACCACAGAGGGCTTCTTATATAACAAAGGAAAGTCCACATATATCACATACGATGAAGTTGAAGATGGTGGACTTGAGAACACCAAGACCATATTGAAGCTCGAGGGCGATGATAAGCTTCAGATCAGACGATATGGTAAGGATGAGGGAGCTGGTATGATGGATATGCAGCTCGAAGAGGGTGTGCTCAACATTACGAGATACGTTATTCCAACTGGCAACCTTGAGATGGAGATATATACTAATAAGGTTGAGAGCTCGCTTGATGAAGATGGTTTCGGCAAGATATCTGCTGACTATAAGATCAAGATGGAACCGTATGTTAATCTTAGAAACAAGCTCGAGATAGAAGTAAAACCTGCTAGCGCTACAAGCGAGATGTGAGGACTTGCGATTGTAGATTAAGGTTTTTTAGAAAGGATCAGAAACAAATGGGAAGTGTCGGTTTTAGTGCGGAGAAGTATATCGAAGAGCAGTCGAAGTACATCCTCCAGAGAATTCAGGAAGGGGATGGTAGACTGTATCTTGAATTTGGAGGAAAGCTTGTTCAGGACAAGCACGCGATGAGAGTGCTGCCCGGCTTTGATGAAAATGCCAAGATAAAATTGCTGAACCGCATGAAGGACCAGACGGAAATCATCATCTGTATCTATGCAGGTGATATTATTTCCAGTAAGACGAGACAGGATTTCGGTATCACCTATGACCTCGAAGTTCTGAGGCTTATCGATGCTTTCCGTAGCTATGATCTGGAGATTAATTCAGTTGTCGTGACTAGATACGAGAACAACCCAGCGGTTAATATGTTTATTAACAAGCTGGAGCGTAGAGGCATTCGTACATACAAGCACAATTACACAAAGGGGTATCCGACTGATGTTGACACTATCGTCAGCGACGAGGGCTACGGTGCTAACCCTTACATAGAGGTTACTAAGCCGCTGATAGTGGTTACTGGTCCTGGTGGTGGTTCTGGTAAACTCGCGACTGCTTTATCGCAGGTATATCACGAGTATAGACGCGGAACGAAGGCAAGATATGCTAAGTTTGAGACTTTCCCGATTTGGAGCATTCCACTTAAGCATCCCGTAAATATCGCATATGAAGCGGCAACAGCAGATCTTAAGGATGTGAACATGATTGATCCGTTTCATCTAGAGGCGTACGGTGTTACAGCGATTAACTATAATCGAGATATCGAGGCATTTCCAGTGCTTAAGAGAATTCTTGACAAGATCACAGGCGATGCGAGCGTATATCAGTCCCCAACTGATATGGGGGTTAACCGTGCGGGCTTCGGCATCATCGATGATGATATCTGCCGCGAGGCGGCTAAGCAGGAGATAATCAGAAGGTATCTGCTTGCTGAGGTTTCGTACAAGAAGGGTAAGATTGATGAGTCCGTACTGGAGCGCACAAAGCTTCTAATGGAAGAGGTTGGTGCTACTCGTTACGATAGAAAAGTCGTTGCACCTGCAGAGGAATACGCAGAGATGAAGCGCGCAGAGAATGAGCGCTATGAGAATGTAATCGTGGCAGCTATTGAGCTACCTGATGGTAGAATCGTTACGGGCAGAAGTTCGCACAGGATGGCAGCTTCAGCAGCTATGATTCTCAATGCGGTAAAGACTTTAGCTGGTCTTGCTGATGACATTCCGGTTATCTCAGCGCAGGTACTAGAGAATCTGCAGAAAATGAACGTGGAATTTCGGGGATAAATCCGCACTCAACTGCGAAGAGATTATCATGGCTCTCACTATGTCGACTATGACTAACCCTACAGCAGATTATGCGCTCAAAGAGCTGTATAAGCTGCGTGGCTGCAGAGCTCACAGCACAGCAATTTTAAGCGATAGGGACGAGCAGACACTGAAGTCTCTGGGAATAGATGTGACTTCTAACCCTGAGTTCTCGACTAGCGATCTGTATTCGAAGTAATTGATGTATAGAGGGATATATTGGGCAGCAGTTCTATTTAGGGCTGCTGCTTTTCATCCATATATAAGCAGGAAGGATTAGATATGGCTGCAAAGCGCAGTTTGGACAAGAGCTATGTTGTTCGCAACATAAGGCAGAAGCAGAGATTTAAACACAAGCTCATATTAGAGGGCATAGCGGTTGGTTCGATTGTCGGACTGGTTATTGCACTATTCAGAGTTATGATTGTGAAAGCAGATCAGGCTCGTCATATGGCAGTTCACCTAGTTAAGGTGAGACCGATATATGCTTTTGCAGTTTTTATGGCACTGATTTTAATCGCCTGGATTCTGGATAAGTTGCTTAGCTATGAACCAGATATTTCGGGGTCTGGCATCCCGCAAATAGAGGGTGAGCTAAAGGGACTTGAAGATCAGAACTGGCGCAAGGTGTTAGCTGCTAAATTTGCGGGATGCGTTCTGGCTATTGGCGGCGGCTTGGCTCTCGGTAGAGAGGGCCCGAGCATTCAGCTGGGTGGCATGATAGGCAAGGGCTTCGCGCGCCGGAAGAATGCGCTTCTGACTGAGGAGAGAATGCTGATGAGCTGTGGCGCCGGCGCGGGCCTAGCCGCCGCGTTTGGAGCTCCGCTAGCTGGAGTGCTATTTGCGCTTGAAGAGCTTCACAAGAACTTCTCAGCAGAAGTTCTTGTATCGACGATGGCAGCTAGCGCAGTTGCTGACTACATAGCCGTCAATATAATCGGACTTAGACCGGTGTTTGATTTTGATGTTGAACACAGAATTCCATTACGCATCTACTGGGCAGTAGTACTGCTTGGCGTAATACTTGGAATCCTGGGAGTTCTATACAATAAGCTGCTAGATAAGATGCAAGATTTCTTTGATAGATTCGATAGCAAGTTCGTCAGTATCGGAATCATGCTCATGATTTCATTCCTCATGATGTTCATCTATCCGACAGTTCTAGGTAGTGGAAACGACCTCGTAAAGGTCATCAGCGATGGCAAATTCACACTGATAGCACTTGCCATACTATTAGTCGCAAAGCTGTTCTTCTCGACCGGCAGCTTCGGAACGGGAACTCCAGGCGGCATCTTCTTACCACTACTCGTCATCGGAGCAATTACGGGTGGGCTTTACTCTACATTTTTAAGCACGGCATTTGGCGTAGAGGAATACTATATCAAAGGCTTCGTAATAATTGCGATGGCAGGTTTCTTCGCAGCTATCGTAAGGGCTCCAATCACAGGGGTTATCCTCATCACAGAGATGACTGGAAACTTCATGACACTGCTATCACTCGTGTCAGCATCTCTTGTCGCATATGTAGTGGCTGACCTCCTAGGCGGAGAACCAGTATACGATCAGCTTATGCACAGGAGACAGCGAAAGAAGGTGGAGAGCGGATCAGGCACACCTGACCATGATTATTTGGCGGATGTCTATAGCAAGAGTGACAAGAAGTACGTCAAGAAGCGCATCTCGATTAGAGAACGCAAGGTCGTAATTGATTCTAGCATTCATATCGGTTCAATAATGGATGGACACAAGGTCATGGAGCTTGGGCTTCCTGAAGGTAGCCTGATTGTCTCAGTCATGAGGGATGGCAAGGAGATAATTCCGCATGGTTCCACTATTCTAAATGGTGGTGACGACCTAGAGATACTGTGCAGGCTTAAGGACATTGCAGCAACCGAGGCGGTCCTCGATGAGAAGTGCAAGGCGATAGATGCAGATTAGATTACCTAACATAATGGCATAAACCAGACTGCCCTAGAGTCACAAAAAAGGAGACAAAGAGTCATGAATACAGTAAAAATTAGAAATATCGAAATCGGCTCTGGACTACCCAAGATTTGTGCACCAATTATTGGCGCAACTAAAGAAGACATACTGGTAGAGGCAGAGAACATGGGAAGTTTACCTGTAGATATAGCTGAATGGCGTGTCGATTGGTTTGAGCATGCGCTCAATTTTAGTAAGGTAGAAGACGTACTGAAGGATTTAAGAACAGCCCTTGGAGAGACTCCGCTGTTGGTGACATTTCGCACATCGAATGAGGGTGGTGAAAAGTCTATTAAATATGATGATTATGCAGAGCTTGTAATAAGGGCTGCAGAGACCGGATACGTTGACCTGGTCGATGTGGAAGTTTTTATAGGAACAGATATCGTAAAAGAAATTATAGCTGGTGCTCACAATGCCGGTGTCAAGGTTATCGGATCGAATCACGATTTTAATAAGACTCCAGACAAAGACGAGATTGTAGAAAGGCTCCGCAAGATGCAGGAGTTAGGCGTAGATATACCTAAGATTGCAGTTATGTCAAAAGACATGAAGGATGTAATAACACTACTCGCCGCTACAGAGGAGATGCACAGAGAATTTGCGGACCGTCCTATCGTCACGATTTCGATGTCTGAAACAGGAGTGTTATCTAGGATTTGTGGTGAAGCTTTCGGATCAGCGATTACCTTTGGCGCAGCCAAGAATGTATCGGCGCCTGGTCAGATGGGAGTGAATGATCTCAGTACAGCAATAAAATTGCTGCACGAGTATCTATGATAAGCAGGCGATATATAGAGCGTTCTAATTGGAGAAGTTCAATTAGAACTGCGCAATTAATGCAGCTCATTAAGCAATATTAATTATAAAAAGCAATGCCTTATAGACCAAGACATTGCTATATATTGCAGTTTATTCTGAACTGTTCAGCTTCCAAGCTGTCATCTACCCTGAACTTGATACTTAGTTCGGGGTACTTTTTTTCAAAATATTTCTTATTTTCACTGTTATTACCAACGACATTTGAAAACCACTTAGGAGAAGAAAAAATATCGACTTTTATCCGCGAGAACCTCCGCTTATTTAAACTTTCATTTGCCAAGCTCCTGCCCTGCAAATGGTTAGCTATGAGCTCGCCTGACTTCTCGTAACGATTTCTGAGCTCATCTACAATACTATCTAGGTGTGGCTCAATCTTGTCCCGCGCTATTCGCCCCTCGACGAGCTGCCTAAAAGCAGGGTGATAAGTTCCGCCGTTTATCGATCCACCTTCGCCGATGATATCAGTGCTCTTGAGCCCAACTCTCATAATCGTAATGCCTGCATCATCGAGTATCTTATACATTGCCGCCGTCCCCGTAACGGCTTCCTCCCTGCTTAGCGGCTTATATTCACCGCGTTCATACATTTCTAGTAGCTCCGTGTCATCAATAACGATGGTCGGGTATAACCTAGTCAGTGAAGGCTTTAGCTTAACGGCCTCTTTTGCCGAATAGATACACGTTTCAAGCGAATCTCCAGGAAGCCCAATCATCAGCTGGATTCCGAATTCAAATCCATACTCTTTAATCAGTGAGACAGCCTCGTATACAGCCGTGCTTGTATGTCCGCGATTCGACTTACGAAGCACCTCATCGTCGAAAGACTGAACTCCGAGCTCAATCGTATCAACCGAGTATGCCTTTAGATTATCCAAAATATCTCTATCTATATAGTCAGGTCGTGTTGACAGGTGAATTTTGTCGATGAGCCCTCTATCCTTGTATTCCTTGGCAATGGCGAGGTATGAACTCTGTTCCTCTAGCCCTAGTCCTGTAAAGCTTCCACCGTAAAAAGCAATTTCGACCGTCGGAACTTCTCCGAGTGTCGTGAGCCATGTGTCAATCGTATTTTTTACTTCATCCGCAGTCGGGGCAGTCGTGCGAGCAGTGATTTTTCGCTGGTTGCAGAAGACGCAGTCGTTGGGACAGCCTCGGTGTGGTATGAATATTGGAATAATAGCGTGTTTTTTCATATATATCCTTAGTCAGCGTCAGATTTTGTAACCGTAATTATTGAGCCGATATCTTCAAGCTCGTATGATTCAAACCACTTGCAACCAAGACCTTGGGCCTCGATGAAAGCGGTAATTTCCCTAAAGTTTGGATGTACCGAGAGGTCGCCGTTAAATACTATTTCACCGTCTACACGGCCACTTGCACCTCCGATAAATCCAGTATTGGCACCACGTAGCTTCACGAAGTCTGGTTCGACTATAAGCACGTTCATGCCTGCTGCTTCACAAGGCTTTGCGATTCCTTTATCGTAAGTGATGATAGAGTTTTCATCTACTATGATAGTACTGCACTTTGTATATCCCTGGCGAACATCTATAAGCTCCAGTTCATTTCCGCAGCTCGCCTTTGCAGCAGCAAGGAGTTCTGAATCAGTTATGTCCAGTCTGTGGATAAAAAACTTTCCAGTACACGCCGCATTGTATCTACAGTCATCTGGATAGATCGGACTTAGTTCATTAGGAATACCTTCATAGATAGGAGATTCAGGCTTTGCTCCTAGCTTGCACAGAAGTACATCTGGATGATTTGCAACTAGGCTAGATACCGCGCGGAGTTCGGGAAAATTGTGTATAACATGACCAGCATTTTCAAGATAAGTGCATAGGGCAGGGTGAGCAAGCGATGATAGATATGCTACCTTCATTAGTCTAGCTCTCCGCGCAGGTCGGTCTCTATGAGCCTGCTGATCTCGCTGTGCTCTAGCCCTAGGCTGAAGAGGTAGTAGAGTTTAGCTACTGTCGCTTCGGTAGTCATATTTGAACCGGATACCGCACCAGCTTTGCAAGCTCTGAACTCGTTTCATATGCCCCGAGCCTGACTGTTCCCTGCGAGCACTGCGTGCAGACTACCACTGTAGTTCCATTTGTAATAGCACGGGCGATGAGAGGTGGCAGAGCTTCATCATAATTAGGTATGTTGCCTGTGCCAAAGGTCTCAAGTACAAGAGCATCGAGTCCGCGCGTTACGATTGGTGCAAATAACTCGAACTGTATACCTGGGAAAAGCTTGATAACGCCGACCTTCGCTGGCTTGATCGACTGCACGAGAAGATCGCTGCGAGGCTTTTGCATCAGGCGAGGCTCGTTATAGTTGATATCTATGCCCGCTTCAGCAAGCGGTGGATAATTCGGCGAAGAAAAGGCGATAAGCCCATCCGCTGAAGCTTTCATAGCACGGTTTCCGCGTAAGAGCTTGTGCCCAAAGTACAGAGCAACTTCGTTTACCTTACCAGAGGCGGCAATCAATATAGAAGTTATGAGGTTGTCCTTGCCGTCGCTTCTTAGCTCACAAAGTGGAATTTGTGACCCAGTGAAAATTACAGGCTTACCTAGATTCTCGAGCATGAAGGAAAGTGCCGAGGTGCTGTAAGCCATGGTATCTGTGCCGTGTAGCACGACAAATCCGTCGAAGTCATCGTAACGTGATGTAATCGACTCGGCAATCATGTTCCACTGCACGTAAGTTATGTTGGAAGAATCGAGGAGTGGCGAGAACTCAACAAGCTCATACTTAGGCATTCCATCAGCACGAAGGTCGTCGATGCGGTCTAGCTCATGCTGAAAGTGACCCGCTATTGGTGCGTAACCACTGTCTGTTCTGGACATGCCAATCGTTCCACCTGTATATATGAGGCAAATTTTCTTATCTTCTATTCTCTGCATTTGTTCTGCTTCGGTCATATGACACCTCTCAATTCATGCACAACTTTAAATATTCATATACATATGTACATATGCCACGATAATAGTGGCACTCTCTGTGATTGATTATATCACGCAGCAATTTAAATTTGAAAATGCAACATTGATAAGTAAATGATTTTATTATATACTTTATTGGCAACTTCACATGCTGCTGTGGCTCAATGGTAGAGCACTTCACTCGTAATGAAGTGGTTGCGAGTTCGATTCTCGCCAGCAGCTCCAAAAGTAAAAGCCTTGAAAACGCCTTTTGATTGGCGGATTCGAGGCTTTTTCATTTAAATAAATTTTAGTTATAGGACAAAACGAGTTGGTAAAAAACCGCTGCAGTCGTTGAAATTTCAACGACTGCAGCGAATACATCTTTTCATCAAGCCCTCGCAGCATAACTATTAATTAAAAAGGAACCAACAGGGAAGCAGGCAAGACCTCCTACTGTTGCAAAAAGTTCATAATTAAAATTAATTAGGTGCCAATATCCAGGAATTATGAAAAGCCCACACACAGGAAATATAAACATATAAAGAAATGGACCTTGCGAATTAAAAAAACCGACAGTGAGCATAGCAAACACAAGATAGTTAGCCGATAAAACATAATATTCCGGCTTAAATATAGCCAAGAACATAAATGCTGTAGGGAATATGTAATCAAATAACGCCCATTTAATTTTGTCTGATGTACTACACATGTTAATACCACCTTTCTTGCAATCAGCCTAAGATTATTATATTCCGCAATAAAAATTAATAGCCTAATTTAATTCACAAAATGTGTATGCATCGTCTTCAACTGTCTAAGCTTGATGCTCACCCAGAATCCATAGATTCCAAAAGTTACAATTGTAAGCAGAAGTCACTTTATTCAGTTTCCAAATAGCTGCACAGCGGTACCATCAAATTCGAGGCGCCTACCTTCTATGACAGTGTGCCTGATCTCCCAATTGTAAATCATGCAGTACCCCAAGGGAGACAAATTCTGAGGGTTGTAGTTGTAATAAGGGTGCCAAGAATGCTGTAGCCAATAAGCTGAAATAGTCCGCCATCAAAATAAGATTCTTCGTGATTCATAGTTCAGTTCTTCATTTTATTTTAATAGTAATTTTGAATGAGTTGTAGATTATCACTTATGAGAATCAATGTAAATAGGATTATGAAAAAATTAATAACAAAATGGTGAGAGATATTCGATTAAGGGGGAAATGCAAGACTCTTGCCCTAACTATAATACGCACCTATAATTAATTTAGGAGGTTTAGGAATATGGATCAGATTCAGCTGGCTCAGCAGATATGCCAGGAGGCTCACTACGGACAAGTGGACAAGGCGGGAAAGCCTTACTATCTACATCCATTTACAGTCGCAGATATGTGTGAATCAGAAGAGGAAAAGGTAGTCGCTTACCTTCACGATGTACTCGAGGATAGCGAGTATGACGAAATGTATTTGCGCATGTGCGGATTTAGCGAAAAGGTAGTTGAAGCGGTGAAAACTCTTACAAAAGGCGTAGACGAAGACTATATGCAGTACATAGATAGGATCTCGCAAAATAAGCTGGCGACCTCCGTAAAGCTTGCCGACCTAAGCCACAGCATGGACATCAGCCGTATAGAGTATCCCTCTGCAGAGGACTATGCAAGAGTCGAGAAATATAGGGCAGCGATGAAGAGGCTTTTGCAGGGAAATTCTCACTAAATGGGGAGAATTCAGACATAAGTCATTAAATAAAAGCTCAAAATAAATTGCTATTGAAAATATTAATATTTACCGCTAAGTATTAAAATTACTGATTTTAATACAAAATCCTTGTTTGATATACTCGTATTGATAAATCGATATTATTTAAACAAGGAGGATACAATGAAAAAAGAAAAAAGTACCCTTATGATCATTACTGGGCTCGTGGTCGGTGCGGCTGCAGTGCTTCTCGTTAAGTATGGCAACCCTGCTAACATGGGCTTTTGTATTGCCTGCTTTTTGAGAGACACTACTGGTGCTCTTAAGCTCCACACTGCTCCAGTTGTGCAGTACGTTCGCCCCGAGATAATCGGACTTATTCTTGGCGCATTTATTATGTCCGTTTGCGGAAAAGAGTTTAAGGTTCGCGGTGGTTCATCTCCGATGACAAGATTCATACTCTCGTTCTTCGTCATGGTAGGAGCTCTCATGTTCCTCGGGTGCCCACTCAGAATGATTCTCAGAATCGCTGGTGGAGACTGGAATGCAATCATCGGCCTGATTGGATTCTTCTGCGGAATTCTCGGCGGAATCGTATACCTCAAGAAGGGCTTCACACTCAAGAAGTCAGTTCCACTAGGACCAACAGAAGGCGTAGCGATGCCAGCGATTACGGTAGTACTGCTCGTTATCCTATGCGCATTCCCTGCACTTCTCGCATTCAGCAAAGAGGGACCTGGCGCTATGCACGCGCCGCTCGCAATTTCGCTAATTGCAGGGCTTGTTGTCGGCGTACTAGCACAGCGCACCAGATTATGCATGGTTGGTGGACTCCGAGATGCAGTGTTATTCAAAGATTTCTATCTACTATCCGGATTTATCGCAATATTCGTTGCAGCTCTCGTTGGAAATCTAGCGCTTGGCTTCTTCCATGCAGGGTTTGACAAGCAGCCGATTGCATTCAACGACTCTCTATGGAACTTCCTAGGAATGGTTCTCGTAGGACTAGGCTCCTGCCTGCTCGGTGGCTGCCCACTTCGTCAGGTGGTTCTCTCTGGTACAGGAAATGCAGACTCGGGCGTTGCAGTTCTCGGTCTAATCGTAGGTGCAGCTTTCTGCCACAACTTCGCACTAGCATCGACACCAATGGGACCAACTCCAAATGGCAAGATTGCAGTTATTATCGGAATCATCGTTACCGTAGTTATCGGTCTGATGAATATAAGAAAGCTAAGGAGGCATAAAATGACTAAGGTAGATGCAAGAGGGTACTCGTGCCCTGAACCAGTGATTATGACTCAGAACGCTGTAAAGGCTGGAACACCTGTTAAAGTTCTCGTAGACAGCATGACACCAGTTAAGAATATCTCTAGATATGCAGCTAACAACAAGCTATCTATGGAATACAGTGAAACGCCAGAAGGCGATTACCTGATTACACTCAAGTAATGTTTATCGCAACTTTCCATACGCATTTTGGAGCACAGCAGTTCCACAAGCAGCAGAAAAGCATAGACAAAACCGCAACACTTATGCCGGTGCCTAGAGCTCTTAGCGCAGCCTGCGGGATATGCGTTTCGTTCGAGGTGGATAATGTCTCAGAACTCATTGCAAATCACCCTGAAGATCTAGAGGGAATATACGTGAGCGAGGGATCAGAGTTCAAGGTTCTGTTCGAGGCTCCAGAAGAATAGCGTGATGTACGTGCCATACGTGACATAAAGGAACAATTTAATCAGGAACTGAAATGACCAGCCGCGTGGCTGGTCATTTGCTTATAAGCTTACTAATAAAACGATTAACAGGTTTTAGAACCTACAGTCCTAGATAATCTACAAACCTACATCTTTGCTGCGAACATTCCTACCTTCGACTTCAAGTCGATAGGGCCGTAATATGAAACGTATATGTAGGTACTACCTTTTCTGAGGAATAGTAGCTGATCACGTTTTGCAGTAGTATCATTTGCCTTCTTCTCATCTACGATATATGCAGCGTAGTCGAGGTCCTTGTAATCGAAACGGTACTTGTCAAGAGACTTATTTGATACTTTGATGTCCGACTCTTCAAGTGCATTTTTACTGTTGTATTTCATAAATTCCGTTGCAATCTTAGAAGATTTTGCCTTATAGAGATTAACACGGTAATAAAGATCCGTTACAGTATCTTCATCATTCTTAGTATCTCTATCTACCTCAAGCTCCTCAGACACCATTCTAGGCATCATTAGAGTTTTGTCCTGATTGACATCAAAGGTTATCATATCGCCTTTGCCATCGTGGTAGTACTCGATTTTCTTATATACAGTTTTCCATGTATCAGGGTCAAATTCCGAGAAGCGCACAATCTCGTTGCCCTTGTACTTAAGAGCCTCTGTGAAGTCGCCGGATGATGAGACATCTACTGTTCTAGGGATATCAATGATGCTCCATAGGACTAGGACGGTTAAAGTTATAAAAAGTGTCGCATTGGTGTAATATTTCAATTTAAATCCTGAAGTCCCATAGTAATCCTTTTTCCTGTTTTTATTTAGTATGCTAATATATGTAAACATATACTGAAACCAGTACAAAAGTGCCAATGGCAACCCTATAAGACTCATAACAACAGAGGAAAGCGGTTGATCAGCACTGCTATAGAGAAGCTCTGATGGTGATATAGTGAATCCTTGCACACTTCGACTTATGCTAAAAAGTGATTCTGCAAAAATAATTAGCATCCAAATAAAATTAGTAATCAAGCTCTTTCTGTAGTACTTATGCTGACTCTGCACATCCGTAAATGGCTCTGGGGCATCTGAATCATCCGTGTAGAATATCATCACTGAGTCAAAACCGTATATCAGATGCCAACCACAAGAAGCATATAAATCCAGTTCCTCCTGCGTCGTCTTGCTATACTTGTATGGCAAGATGCGATACCGCCTATCTCTTGGCTCGTCAACGGTGAATCTGCAAGTAAATAGATTATCGTTAGCGAGCAGCAGACCTTTTCTTGCCTGATATTCAAGCCAGTTCTGCTTATAGAACATATCAACTATGCCGAAAGGATCGTATTTTAACTTCGTTTTCTTATCCATGACACACCTCGTGTTGAGCATTTTGCGATAACAATTGGATACAATGTAGCTACATCTTTGCTGCGAACAGTCCCACCTTCGACTTCAGGTCGATAGGTCCACTGTATGCAACAACGACATATTTATTTCCCTTTCTGAGGAAAGCATCTGTTTATAGAATGGAGCCTCATCTTTTTCAGAAGCTACGATATATGCCGCATAATCGAGCCCCTTGTATTTAAACTGCATATTCTTGATGCGCTTGTTTGATACGTCGAAGCCTTTATAGTCTAGCTCTTCTTCCATATTAGATGGCATAAAGTGTGCGGCAATTTTTGCTGATTTAGCTTTGTATAGCTGAACCTGATACATGAGCTTTGGCTCAGATACACCATCTTTGTCGATTCTGGAATAAACCTCGAGGTCTTCTGAAGACATCTTTATCATCATGACATTACGGTCGTAACTTGTCTCGTATGTTATGTCAGGATTATCGATATTTTTATTATCTTCTCTGACTATCATATTCGCACGGATCTCATCCCAAGCGGATGGGTCGAATTCGGAGAACCTTACAAGCTCAGCATCCTTGTATGCCAAAGCTTCTTTAAAGCTGCTTGTCATGATTCTCTTATCTGGCACGAATACCACATATATAAAGAGGCCTACAATCAGCACGATAATCGCATTAATTAAAATCATATTTACATAACGTCTAGCCTTAAAGCCAGCAGTCCTCTTAAAAGTTTCTCTTTTCAGTTGCCATATTCTAGTGTATCTGAAGATAAATACCAGCTCAAATAGCACTAGCATTGGGTACATCACAGCGTATATGTAAATAATTGGAGACGGTTTATCAGCCAGCTGATAATAAGCCTCAATTGGATTAAAGACAAAGCCATTCGTATTGAGATCTAAATTCATAAGAATGCAAAAGGTCAACGCTATAGTAGTGATAAATGTATAGAGTAGTCTCTTCACATAATACTTCTTCTCTGTAACGGCATCTGTAAAAGGCTCGGGTACATTCTGATCGTCTGTATAGAACACAGTCGATCCATGCGTTCCTCGCACACATGTCCATCCACATGACTCATATATATCCAGCTCTTCCTGTTCGATCTTCTTTCTTTTCTCTGGCAGAATTCGGTACCTTCTCTCAGTTGGCTCGCCATATGAAAAGTCGTATATAAGGTAGCCGGTATATGTGAGAAGGAACCCCTTCCTAGCCATATCCTCGAGCCAATTCTGTTCCTGATATATGTCGGAAAGACCAAAATAACAAATCTTCTGTTTAATCTTATCGCTCATAACTGCACCTCCGTGCATCACTAAGGCATGCTTCTAATCTACAGATTTCATCCTGATATAGCTGTTCGCCACGCTCTGTAATGCTGTAAGAAATTCTCCTGCCGTCTGGTGGTAACTTCTTGATTAAATCCTCCGCTTGAAAAAGTGAGAGGAGTGAGTACAGAGTCCCTGGTCCGAGCTTGACCCTTCCGTCCGTGAGATCATTTACATAACTCGATATCTCCGTCCCGCACATATCAGAGCGGTGGAAACAAAGCAGTATGTAGAACATCGGCTCGGTTAATGGTTCCAATGATTTTTTGGCCATGTATAGCACCACCCATTAATCAAATTTGCTGTAAGATTTCTAATATCGTTAATCGATATTTCTAGCTAAAATATAATATCGTATTACGATATTGTCAATGAGATATGCAAAAAAATAATAGCATGTACTTTTTTAGTACATGCTGGTCATCTATATAAGTGACTTTAACTATCTCTGCTGTACGATATCCGAAGCTAATCGTGTGGAGATACATTTGGCTATATCTTCAGACTGCCTTAGATAGCCGAGATTTTCTTGCTTGAATTTAGAATATGTCCAGCCTGCTGCACGAAATACTTTTCCGTATGCAGTCCAGACAGCAAGGGTTGCAGCTCTCATGAGGAGCTGCCTTTGAAGCTTAAGCCATCTACCTTGCTTAAAATGTCCTAGTGTATATGATTGGAAAATCACGTGAGGTAGCTCATCGTGAAGCATCTGAGCGCAGATCCTCTTTAGTGCAGGTGAGTCAGTAGCATCACTGAGAGCTGAGTAATAAGAGAGTGCGATAATCTCTGCCGTTACGAGGGTTACGACCTCAGGACGGAGATCGCTACGTCTACGGAGGCGGCGAAATGTCCTGTCGAGGAAATTGTTCTTGCGGAGCGGAAGCCCGTGATAGCGCATAAATTCACCAAGGTATGAGGAGTGGAAATTCTCCTCTCTGATAAATAGCTTCATAACCTTGGGATATGTAGGTTCGTCAAACTTGCTAGCAAACGCCTCTGAGACCTTTATCAGGTGAAGTCCATCGCTGTGCTCACCTACTTGAAATGCAGAAACAGAAGGCAGTATCAGCACCTTGATATCGGCAGGTAGAGCGGCCTCCTTCGAGAAATCTATCTGCAGCCTGTGCTTGTCGTTTTCTCGGAAAAACTCCAGCCACTCATCATAGCTATATTTTACAGATGGATCATTTCTTAGTTCGATCATATGGCCTCGCTTGTCTCGATTTACTTAATAATACTTGTGTGAAATATTACAA